>BNJS01001269.1_pt1:0-1610000 | contig 2676769 bp, 2849 predicted proteins | sample 8540461 | NCBI WGS metagenome assembly BNJS01 (sample SAMD00202454, study PRJDB9452) | human saliva metagenome | isolation source: human saliva | place: Japan
TACGTTAATCTAACCAATGAACAAACCTTGTTTTCTAAGTTTAAAGCTTGGAGACAAGGTTTTTCTTTTTAGAGCAAGTTTCTGACAATTTGGGAATGTGGGTCTTTTTTATTGTCTAATAAAATGGTATAATGGAATGAGCTGAAAGGGGGGATAGGAATGTCAAAAAGGGATTTGATTCGGAATATTATCATCATTGGAATATTGGGCTTGGTACTGATTACCTTGCGCGTCTTTGTGTTTCAACCATTGTGGGTATCTGATCAAATGGCCAATGCCTCCGTTAAGAAAGATGATTTAGTAGTAGCGACTAAAAAGGGGAAAATTGATCGAACGGACTTGGTCCTCTATCATGTAAAAGAGAAACAATATCTTGGACGTGTCATTGCGATAGAGAGCGATGAGGTCAGCTATGTGGATGATGTCTTTTATCTGAATGGTGTAGCTACAGCAGAGCCGTATTTGGACAAGATGAAGACCAAACATTTGGCTGCCCCAAGTGGCGATTATTTTACAAATGATTTTTTCTCTAGAGAACTCAAGGGAACCAAGGCTGGAAAAGTACCTAGTAATAGTTACTTAGTCCTAAATGATGATCGCAACAATACCAAAGACAGTCGTGAATTTGGTTATATTCAAGCAAATCAGATTGAGGGTGTTGTCGATTTCAGGTTGTACCCTCTAAATAAATTTGGTTTTATTAAAGAAGAAGAATAGTCCGGAAGGACTATTTTTTCTTACAAAAAGCTACTGCAGAAAGGAATTGCAGTAGCTTTTTGTTCTGGTTAGATTGAGGGAGAGGAATCTATTTTTCCTGTTTACTAGTGATTTGGTGAAAGACCTTTTGCCAGTGTTCATGGCGACGCCAGAGACTGGTATGGATCTGGTTATTTAACTCATAGCGAATCAATTTGGTCTTTTGACTGATGGATTCGATTTCGAAATTCTTAAAAGGAATCTGATGCTCTTCTTGCAAACGAACGAGATCCTCTTTGTGGCTTTCTTGACCGAATTCATTAATGAGGGTGAAGTTGTCTGCTAGGAGGGTTGAATATTCCTGCTGAGCCTGCAAGCGTTCTTCATAAGTTTTTAATTTGAGAAGGACATTGTCCAGGATCTCATCTTCTGGGATGGAACTTGGCTCCACATGCACATCGATGTCAAAGACACCAAATTGTTCTTTGAGAAGGCGCTCGACCTCTTCGGTAATGGCATGACTCTCATAAACAGAAAGGTCAGGATTCATTTCGATGACAACATCTAGGTAGATATTGCTTCCGTAGGTCCGTCCCCGTTGGGATTTCACTCGGCTGACTTTGGGCAATTCTAGAATGGCAGCCTTGTATTTATCAAGAAGACTTTCATCAAATCCATCTGAGAGGCTGAAGGAGGATTCAATGAAAATGTCGTAGGCAGTTTTTAGGATAAAGAAGGTAATAACGATGGCCACTAATTGGTCCACAATCGGATAGTTGAGAGCACTAGCTCCAATCGCAACAGAGGTTCCTAAAGAAGTGACCACGTCAGACAGGTTATCTTTAGCAGCAGCATTGAGGGCCTTGGATTGGGCTTTCTTGGCTAAAGTGCGGTTATGAAGATAGACTGCAAACATGACAAGGGCTGACCCAACTCCAACAATGGCTCCTAAAGGATCAATAACAGTTGTTTCCCTGCTGAGGATTTTTGAACCGTATCTCGTAGGACATCAAAGCCCACATAAAACATGATGATGGAAGTTACCAGGCTAGCTAGATCTTCAATCTTCCAATGACCAAATCTGTGGTCGCGGTCAGCTGGCTGGCGGGCCATGCGAATGCCAATGAGAAGGGCGACATTACTGATAATATCTGATAAGTTATTAAAACCATCAGCAACCAAACTAGAGGAGTGAAGGAGGTGTCCGGTTGCTAACTTAGCAGCGGATAGGAGCAGGTAGGCCACAATACTAATTAGGGCTCCACGTTCGGCTAGTTTTAAATTACTTTGTGACTTTTCCACGAGTCCCTCCTTACTTTTCATTTTTTATTTCATTCGTTTCCTCGTTTTCCTTTGATAAAGAAAAACGTATCTTCTTAAAGATTCATTATAGACTTTTTACGCTTAAAATTCAAATGAAGCCGACCATTTTCTAAAGGAGAAAGAGGCAAATTGTGGTATAATAGAACGATTGAATGAACGAGGAGTATGAGATGAATCCTTTATTGAATGGTATGAATGAGCGCCAAGCGGAGGCGGTCCAAACAACAGAAGGTCCCCTCTTGATCATGGCGGGGGCAGGTTCTGGTAAGACACGTGTCTTGACCCATCGGATTGCTTACTTGATTGATGAAAAAATGGTCAATCCTTGGAATATCTTGGCTATTACCTTTACCAATAAGGCCGCTCGCGAGATGAAAGAGAGGGCTTATCAGCTAAATCCGGCGACTCAAGATTGTTTGATCGCCACCTTCCACTCCATGTGTGTGCGTATCCTTCGTCGAGATGCGGATCACATTGGTTACAATCGCAATTTTACCATTGTTGATCCAGGTGAGCAACGGACCTTGATGAAGCGCATCTTGAAGTCTTTGAATTTGGATCCTAAGAAATGGAATGAACGAACCATTTGGGGACCATTTCCAATGCCAAGAATGACCTAATTGATGAAGTGGCTTATGCCGCCCAAGCGGGGGATATGTACACACAGATCGTCGCCAAGTGCTATGAGGCTTACCAAAAGGAACTCCGTCAGTCAGAAGCGGTGGACTTTGATGATTTGATCATGTTGACCTTGCGTCTCTTTGACCAGCATCCTGATGTGCTGACCTATTACCAGCAGAAGTTCCAATACATCCATGTAGATGAGTACCAAGATACCAACCATGCCCAATACCAATTGGTCAAACTCTTGGCTTCTCGCTTTAAAAATATCTGTGTTGTTGGGGATGCTGACCAGTCTATTTATGGCTGGCGGGGAGCAGACATGCAAAATATTCTTGACTTTGAAAAGGATTATCCCGATGCCAAGGTCGTCTTGTTAGAGGAAAATTATCGCTCCACTAAAACCATCCTACAAGCAGCTAACGATGTTATCAAAAATAATCGGAACCGCCGTCCGAAGAATCTTTGGACCCAAAATGCAGACGGTGAAGAGATTGTTTATTACCGGGCCAATGATGAGCAGGATGAAGCAGTCTTTGTTGCCAAAACCATTGAAGAGCTCAGTCGCGAAGCTGGCTATAAGCATCGTGATTTTGCGGTTCTCTACCGAACCAATGCCCAGTCACGGACCATTGAAGAAGCACTGCTCAAGTCCAATATTCCCTATACCATGGTAGGGGGCACCAAGTTCTACAGCCGGAAGGAAATTCGAGATGTTATTGCTTATCTAAACTTGATTGCTAATCTCAGTGACAATATCAGTTTTGAGCGCATTATCAATGAACCCAAGCGGGGAATTGGTCCGGGTACGGTGGATAAGATTCGTGATTTTGCCCAAATGCAAGGGACCTCACTTCTGGATGCTTCAGCCAATATCATGCTCTCTGGCATTAAAGGAAAAGCAGCCCAGGCTATCTGGGACTTTGCCAATCTCATTCTTGATTTGCGAGAAAAATTGGACCAGCTGACCATTACAGAGTTGGTCGAAGAAGTCCTTGATAAGACAGGTTATATGACGGTCCTAACCAATCAGGGAAATCTGGAAAGTCAGGCCCGCATTGAGAATATCCAAGAGTTCCTATCTGTTACCAAGAATTTTGATGAAAATGGAGAGACCGTCGAAGACGAATCAGGTGTGGACACCTTGAGTCGTTTCTTGAACGATTTGGCCTTGATTGCCGATACAGACGATGGAGCGCAAGAGACCTCAGAAGTGACCTTGATGACCCTTCACGCGGCTAAAGGCTTGGAGTTTCCAGTTGTCTTCTTGATTGGGATGGAGGAAAATGTCTTTCCACTTAGTCGAGCGGCAGAGGATCCGGATGAGTTGGAAGAAGAACGTCGTTTGGCTTATGTAGGGATCACGCGGGCAGAGAAGGTTCTTTTCCTAACCAATGCCAATTCTCGTTTGCTCTTTGGGCGGACCAGCTACAACCGTCCGACGCGCTTTATCAATGAAATTAGCTCAGATTTGTTAAGCTACCAAGGATTAGCGCGTCCGGCCAACACTAGCTTTAAGGCTTCTTATAGCAATGGTGGCGGAACGACCTTTGGAAAAGGCATGAGTCTGTCACAAGCCCTTCAAGAGCGCAAGAGACAAGCAGCTCCAAGTACCCTCACGTCCTCAAGCCTACCCTTTGGCAATAGCAACCGTTCTACTGCCAAAGAGAGCGTTGCTTGGTCTATTGGCGACATTGCTATTCACAAGAAGTGGGGAGAAGGAACTGTGCTTGAAGTCTCTGGTAGTGGCAACACCCAAGAACTCAAGATCAACTTCCCAGAAGTGGGACTCAAGAAACTCTTGGCCAGTGTCGCGCCGATTGAGAAGAAATAAGTGGTGACCAGGAAGCTAAGTCCACTGTTTCAGATTATAAACAATCAACCTCTATCCAGCAATCTTAAGTTATTACTGAATGAGACTATTGAAAAAAGATATTTTGTAACTAGTGCAAAATAGATTGAGACTTTTCGCCGTGAGGAAAGCATCAGAAACGCATTAGTTTCTGGTGCTCGGTAGATTTGAGACGGAAGGCTCAAATCTAAGGTATGGAATCCCAAAGGGAGTCGCTACCGTCCGTCCTCACTTAAGGAAAGTCTCAATAGAGAAATGAATTTTCAGTTAAAACCAGCAAGCCTCGTTTGCTGGTTTTGATTTTACAGGCAGCATGATATAATATACTAAGAATAGAGAAAGAGGCAGGCTATGAACGAAATCAAGTGCCCCAACTGTGGGGAAGTATTTACAGTCAATGAAAGTCAATACAGCGAACTCTTGTCACAGGTACGGACAGCGGAGTTTGACAAGGAAATTCATGAACGGATTCGGCAAGAGCTGGCTTTAGCAGAGCAAAAGGCCCTTAATGAGCAGCAAGAGAAGTTAGCCAAGAAGGACCAAGAAATTGCCCAGTTACAAAACCAGATTCAACAGTTTGATACCGAAAAAGAATTGGCGAAAAAGGAAGTAGAGCAAACGGCTAGCCAAAGCCTGCTAGAGAAAGAAAAAGAAGTTCAACAACTTGAGAATCAGCTGGCGACCTTGCGCTTGGAGCATGAAAACCAACTGCAAAAGACACTGTCTAATCTAGAGAAAGAAAGAGACCAGGTCAAAAATCAGCTCCTTCTACAAGAAAAAGAAAACGAGCTTTCTCTGACTTCTGTTAAACAAAACTATGAGGCCCAGCTTAAGGCGGCCAATGAACAGGTTGAGTTTTATAAGAACTTCAAGGCCCAACAATCAACTAAGGCCATTGGGGAAAGTCTGGAGCAGTATGCGGAAAGTGAGTTTAACAAGGTCCGTAGCTTTGCCTTTCCAAACGCTTATTTCGAAAAGGACAACAAGGTTTCTGCTCGTGGGTCTAAAGGGGACTTTATCTTCCGTGATTTTGATGAAAATGGGCTAGAATTCATTTCCATCATGTTTGAGATGAAAAATGAAGCGGATGGAACTGAGAAAAAGCATAAGAATGCCGATTTCTACAAGGAGTTGGACAAGGATCGTCGAGAAAAGAACTGTGAGTATGCTGTTTTGGTAAGTATGCTTGAAGCTGATAACGATTACTTCAACACAGGGATTGTCGATGTTAGCCACGAGTATGAGAAGATGTATGTGGTGCGTCCTCAGTTCTTTATCCAACTGATTGGGCTCTTGCGTAATGCGGCTCTTAACTCTCTTAAATACAAGCAAGAACTAGCACTTATCCGTGAGCAAAATATTGACATTACCCACTTTGAAGAAGACCTAGACGCCTTCAAGGTTGCCTTTGCTAAGAACTACAATTCAGCCTCAGTCAACTTTGGCAAGGCCATCGATGAAATCGACAAAGCCATCAAACGCATGGAAGAGGTCAAGAAATTCCTCACTACATCAGAAAATCAACTCCGACTTGCCAATAACAAGCTGGATGATGTTTCTGTTAAAAAATTGACCCGGAAGAATCCGACCATGAAGGCTAAGTTTGATGCCTTGAAGGGGGAATAATCTTTGTATTCAGCTAAGAACGCTACCTTGTCCATGAATGGGAAAACCATGGACTATGTGACCTTTGGTAAAGGAAAGAGGCCTCTCGTTATCATACCAGGCTTGGGGGATGGGTTGCAGACGGTTAAAGGAAAGGCCCAGCTCTTTTCCCTCTCTTATCGTCTACTTGCTAAGCATTATAAAATCTATGTTTTTTCTCGAATCAATGAGCTGAGGCAGGGTTATACGACACGGGATATGGCAGCAGATGTAGCAGAAGCAATGAAGACACTAAACCTAGATGCTGCCTATGTTATGGGGATTTCACAAGGTGGAATGATTGCTCAATGGCTAGCTGTAGATTTTCCAGAAAGGGTTCAAAGGCTCATCCTAGCTGTGACAACAGCGAAGCCTAGTCAACTTGCTAGAGAACGAATTGAGCATTGGCAAACTCAGTCAATCTGGAAATTTTAAGCATCTCATGCTGGATATTGCACAGCACTCCTACACGCAAAAGAGCTATCAAAAGTGGCGGTTGCTTTATAATATTATGGGTCGCCTGGGTCGAATCAAAGATGAAAAACGAATTGTCATTCAGTCTCAGTCTTGTCTGGAACATAATAGCCTTGAGGTCTTAAAAGAAATTCATTGTCCGACCTTGGTTCTTGGTGCCCTCGAAGATGATGTGATTGGTGTGAAGGAATCCAAGGAACTGGCAAAAGAGATTTCGGGTTGTCAGCTCCTTATTCTTAAGCATTCAGGTCATGCTCTGTATGAAGAAAATAAAGTATTTCAAGAGGCTGTCTGTGGATTCTTAAACTAAAAAAGCTGGAATTTTCCAGCTTTTTTATGTTAGTTAAATCGCAAAAAGATCGTTTAGGTTTTCTGCCATGGTTGGGTGGGTAAAGATTTGTTTTGCGATGTAGGTATAAGGAATCTTGTTGTCCATGGCCATGGTGATCAGGTTGATGAGTTCGCCTGCAGCTTCTCCAAAGAGAGTCGCTCCAAGGATTTCTTTGGTTTCTGGGTTGACCACGGCTTTGAAAGCACCTCGGAGGTCTGCATTGACATGTCCGCGAGGCATGGCAGCAACTGGCAATTCTTTGACAGCGACTGGAAGTCCCTTGTCGCGTGCTTCTTGCTCGGTCAAGCCGACTTGGGCCAATGGAGGAGCAATGAAGAGTGTTGTCGCATAGTTTCCGCGTGTTTCGAGATTGTAGCTACCATCGCCTGTGAGGTAGTTGAAGACAATGCGGAAGTCATCGAGGGACATATAGGTGAACTGAGGGCCACCATTGACATCCCCAACCGCAAAGACACCAGGGACGCTGGTTTCCAAATGACGGTTGACTTGAATCGCTCCACGATCAGTGACTTGGATGTCTGTGTTCTCAAGACCAAGACCAGCTGTATTTGGCTTACGTCCTGTTGCGTAGAGGAGGATATCGAACTCGAAGTCTCCTTTATCGGTTACAAGGGTTAAGCTAGCTTCACCATCTTTGATTTCTTGGGTGTGAACGCCTTGCAAGAATTGAATGCCATCTTCTTCAAGGTAGCCTTTTGCAAGAGCTGCAATGCTTGGCTCGATCCGTGGCAAGAATGCTTCAGAAGCGTCTAGTACCGTTACTTGGCTACCCAGGGTATTGTAGAGATGGGCAAATTCTAATCCGATTGGTCCACCACCAAGTACACCCAAGCGTTTAGGTAGATTTCCAAACGTTGAATACCGGTTGAATCCACTGCAAACTTGCTTTCAGCCAGTCCAGGGATTGGAAGAATAGTTGGCACAGCACCAGTATTAATAATAATGGTTTCTGCTGTCAATTCTTCCTTTTCATCTCCAGCTTGAATTTCGATGACCTTGTTGGAAAGGAAACGAGCTGTTGCATCGATAATGTCTACACCCGTTCCAGCAATAGTTGCATAGTTCTTGCCATTGAGACGAGTGGTGACTGCATTTTTCTCATTCATGGCTTGCTCAAAATCCAAGCCTTTTTCTGCGGCAACAATTAAGGTCTTGGTGGGAATACAAGCGATATTGATACAAGTACCACCATACATAGATTTACTCTTTTCAATCAGAGCAACTTTTTTTCCTTGGCTTGATAATTTCGCTGCAAGTGTTTTACCAGCTTTACCAAATCCAATAACAATAACATCATACATTAACATATGTTACACCTTCTTTCGGTTTCTATTGTATCAAACCCATTTTAAAAAGTCTGAAATCTGCTACGGGATTATGTAGAAGCTAACAGGAAACAGGAATCAGGGACAAGAAGTCTCTTTTCATGGTATAATAAAGGGTCGGTGGCTCTGGTGGTCACACAATCAGTTAGAAAGAGCAAATCAGATGGACGGAATTATTAATATTAAAAAAGAAGCGGGCATGACTTCGCATGATGTGGTCTTTAAACTGCGAAAAATCCTAGGTACCAAGAAGATTGGCCATGGGGGAACGTTGGATCCTGATGTGGTGGGAGTGCTTCCGATTGCAGTTGGCAATGCGACCCGGATGGTCGAATTCATGCAAGATGAAGGCAAGGTCTATGAAGGAGAAATCACTCTGGGATTTTCTACCACAACGGAGGATGCAAGTGGGGAAGTCGTAGAGCGGACCCCAGTGGAAGCGCCTTTAGATACAACAGAGGTCGATCGCATGATTGCCCAGATGGTGGGAGAAATTGAGCAGGTACCGCCTATGTACTCAGCAGTCAAGGTCAATGGACGTAAGCTCTATGAATATGCGCGGGCAGGAGAAGAAGTGGAACGGCCTGTCCGGCAGGTAACTATTTATGACTTTACGCGTACCAGTGAGATTGGCTACGAGGAAGGACTAGCCCGTTTTCGCTTCCGGGTCAAATGTAGCAAAGGGACTTATATCCGGACCTTATCTGTGGACCTTGGTCAAAAACTGGGTTATGCAGCCCATATGTCTCATCTGACCAGAACCAGTGCCGCTGGTTTGTCACTAGAAGATGCCCTGACCTTGGAAGAAGTGGCTGAAAAAGTAGCACAAGGAGATTTGAGCTTCCTTCACCCACTTGAGATTGGAACCGGGGATCTGGAAAAAGTAGAGCTGACAGCAGAAGAGGTCGGCGAAGTCCAAGTGGGACGCTTTATTCCAGTTGAGAGTGAAGCCAGAGAGTTGGCTGCTTTTTACCATGGAAGATTGGTGGCTATTTTAGAAAAACGGGATAATCTCTACAAACCTCGTAAAGTTTTTCTAATAGAAAGTGTGATACAATAAATTCATGAAAATTCGTTATATAAGCAATGAAAAAGAAATACAATCACAAGGGGATACAGTCGTGGTCTTGGGCTATTTTGATGGTCTCCACAGAGGCCATCAAGAACTCTTTCAGACGGCTCGCAGGATTGCCGATGAGCAAGGACTGGTTGTGGCTGTCTTGACCTTCCCGGAATCTCCTAAGTTGGCCTTTTGCCGTTACCAACCAGAATTACTCCTTCATCTCCAAAATCCAGAGGAGCGATTGAAACGAATGGAGGAATTTGGAGTTGATGAGCTGTATCTGATTGATTTTACCAGTGATTTTGCGGCTCATACAGCAGAAGAATTTGTTGCTAGTTATCTGACAGCTCTTCGAGCTCGTGTCATAGTTGCAGGTTTTGATTATAGCTTTGGAAGTGATAAAAAGAGGCAGCTGATTTAGCGTCCTATTTTGATGGTCAAGTGCGAGTGATACCACCTGTCCTGGATCAAGGGGAAAAAATTAGTTCGACCCGCATTCGTCAGGCTATTGCATCTGGTCAGGTGAAAGAAGCGACGAATCTCTTAGGATATCCTTTGTCCAGTCGTGGGATTGTCGTACATGGGGATGCGCGTGGGCGAACTATTGGCTTTCCAACGGCCAATCTAGCTCCAGTGGATCGGACCTATCTTCCTCAAGATGGCGTTTACGTAGTAGAAGTAGAGGTAATGGGGAAACGATATCGAGGGATGGCTTCCGTTGGGAAAAACTCGACCTTCGATGGGACGGAACTGCGCTTTGAAGCCAATATCTTTGATTTTTCAAAAGATATTTATGGGCACACCATTCGGATTTTTTGGTTAGACAAGATTCGAGAAATGGTTAAATTTGATAGTGTACCAGCCCTAATTGACCAACTTCATCAAGATGAAAAAATTGCCCGTAAGTGGATGAAATCATGATTATTGTAAATTCTCCCTTTAGGGGAGAATTTTATTCTTTTAAATACAAAAATCGCTTTTCAAGCGTCCAATATTTTTGTATAATATAGTTAGGAAAGTGTATACAAAAAGAAGTGAAGGTCATGATTACATTATTTTTATCTCCGAGTTGTACATCATGTCGGAAAGCACGGGCTTGGCTAGAAAAGCATGAAGTTCCTTTCAAAGAACATAATATTATGACAAGTCCCTTGTCTTATGATGAGTTGCGTAATATTTTGGCCCTGACTGAAAATGGAACAGACGACATTATTTCAACTCGTTCAAAAATTTTTCAGAAACTAAATGTAGATGTAGAGGATTTATCGATTTCTGCTTTGATTAAGCTCATTGAAGAAAATCCTAGTCTTTTGCGTCGCCCAATTATTCTTGATCAAAAGCGTATGCAAATCGGCTTCAATGAGGATGAAATCCGAGCATTTCTACCTCGAGGCTATCGTAAAGAAGAATTAAAATCTGCTACATTAAGGGCGGAGATCCAGTAAAATGAATAAGAATTATAGTTACCCACTCGATTTATCGTGGAGCACTGAAGAGCTTGCTTCGGTGCTTTCTTTTTTTAATCAGGTAGAACAAGCTTATGAGCAAAAGGCGAATGCCCGAACCTACCTAGAAGCTTACAAGGCCTTTAAGAAAGTTGTCCCAAGTATTGGCGAAGAAAAACGTTTGGGCAAAGAGTTTGAAGAGGTCAGTGGCTACTCTCTCTACCGAGCTACAAAAGTAGCCAAAGAAAAAGGGGAAGGATGGTTTTCGATTGATCAATAAATTAGAATTTGCTAAGACCATTGTCAGAGAAGCAGGAAGCTATCTAAGAGAACACTTACATGACCAGCTAGCGATTACTGTCAAAACAAATCCGACGGATTTGGTGACTCAGATGGATCAGGAAGTGCAAGCAACCCTGGTCCGTAAGATTTTAGAAGCTTATCCAGAAGATCAAATTTTTGCTGAAGAAGATGAGCTTCGTGCCCCTATTCGATCAGGAAAGGTCTGGGTCATTGACCCCATTGATGGGACAAATAACTTTGTGACTCAAAAAGAAGATTTTGCTGTTATGGTTGCCTATTTTGAAGAGGGTCTTGGCCGGTTTGGTTTGATCTATGATGTCATGCGGGATCATCTCTTTTTTGGCGGAAAGGAATTTGGAGTTTTTTGTAACGACCGTCGCCTACAAAGCTTCCAAGATCGTCCCCTGAGTGATTTATTAGTGGCCTCCAATGTAGGCATGCTCAAGACCAATGCTTGGGGTATGGCGGATTTGGGGGCAGAATGCTTAGGGATTCGGGTCTATGGGAGTGCCGGTATCAGTTTTACCAAGATCCTATCCGGTGGTATTTTAGGCTACTTCAGCTATATCTGGCCTTGGGATTATGCGGCTGCAGCTATTATGGGAGAGTGCCTAGGTTACTCTGTTTTGACTCTGGAAGGGAAAGAACCTAACTATGAGACCTTGGAGCCTATCATGATGGTCCCAACTTGTAAACTAGATGAGATTCAACCTTTTTTGACGAAAGGAAAAGACGCATGACCTTTCCTCAAGGATTTAAAGAAAAGTATACCCAATTACTTGGAGAAGAGGCCAAGTCCTTCTTTCAAACCTTTGATGAACCAGCCGTTTCTGCCTATCGAACCAATCCGTTAAAGGCGGAGCAAATCAGAGGTAATGAGCCTATTCCAGGTATGCCTTGGAGTTACTATGGCAAGGTGTCGGGTAAATCCATTGCCCATGTCACTGGACTGGTCTACTCGCAAGAACCTGCTGCCCAAATGGTAGCCCAAGTTGCGCATCCAAGTCCGGGTATGAAGGTCTTGGATCTTGCGGCAGCCCCTGGCGGGAAGACGACCCACTTGCTTTCTTATTTAGACAATCAAGGACTCCTCGTTTCCAATGAAATTCACAAGGGTCGCTCCAAGATTCTGGTAGAGAATGTCGAACGTTTTGGGGCTCGTAACGTTGTGGTGACCAATGAATCAGCTGAGCGCTTGGCCAAGGTTTTTCCAGCCTATTTTGATCTGATTGTTTTGGATGCTCCGTGTTCTGGTGAAGGAATGTTCCGGAAGCAGCCAGATGCCATGGACTACTGGCACCCAGATTATCCAGCTCAATGTGCTGGTCTCCAAAGAGAAATTTTAACAGATGCTATCAAGATGCTGGCACCAGGTGGACAGCTGGTTTATTCGACCTGTACCTGGGCACCGGAAGAGAATGAAGAGATTGTCTCTTGGCTCATAGAAGAATATGAGTTGGAATTGCTACCGATTGAAAAAATCAATGGCATGGTAGAGGGGATCGGTTATCCTGAAACAGCCCGGATGTATCCCCATCGTTTCAAAGGGGAAGGGCAATTTGTTGCTAAATTCCTTTATAAGGGAGAGCCTGAAGTTAAGAAGATCAAGGAAGGACGTTCCAATCTAACGGCTGAGCAGAAGAAACTGTGGCAAGCTTTTTGCCAAGGACTGTTTAGCCATTGATTTAGAGGGTCTCTACCAGTGTTTTTGGAGATCAGCTTTATCTCTTACCTGTTGGTCTCCCTGATTTGAAAAAAAGGTCAAGATTGCTCGCAATGGATTGCACCTTGGAACCTTTTAAGAAAAAAATCGCTTTGAACCTAGCTTTGCTTTTGGGCCTAGCTCTGAAACCAGATCAAGTGAAGAAATCGGTCAGTTTGTCGGATCCAGACTTTATGAAATACGTGGCTGGAGAGACTATTCAGCTAGATCAAGACTACCCAAATGGTTGGTATCAGGTCCTGGTTGGAGGCAATGGTTTAGGGTTTTGCAAAAAGTGACTGGACGGACCTTAAAAAAATTTCTTTTCCAAAAGGTTTGAGATTTAGATAAATTATTAGGAAATGCCGTCTTTCTATGTTATAGTGGAAATAGAGTGATTCTTGCTAGAATACTAGAAGATAACAAGTGTTTAGAGATAAGATTTAAACGATATTTGATTATGATTCAAGGAGACTTACATTGAATAAAATGCAAAAAAAGCTAGTCCTTGGGCTAGCAACAGTAGCACTTGCAGCTTCTCTTTCTGCCTGTGCGTCTTGGATTGACCGTGGAGAAGCGATTACAGCTGTTGGATCAACAGCCCCTACAACCGCTCGTTGAAGGGGTGGTAGATCGTTATATTGAAGAGCATCCCGGTAAGATTGTCAATGTCCAAGGGGTGGATCTGGTACAGGTCTTTCTCAGGTCCAATCAGGAGCTGTCGACATTGGAAATAGTGACCTTTTGCAGAGGAAAAAGATGGCATCGATGCTTCTAGCTTGGTGGATCATCAAGTAGCAGTAGCAGGAACATCCATCATTGCGAACAAGGGGATTTTCGCAGACGATTTAACTACTGAACAATTGCGTAAGATTTTTTTACAGGTGAGTATACCAACTGGAAGCAATTGGGTGGTGAGGACTTGGAAATTACCATTGTGAACCGGGCAGTAGGATCTGGTAGCCGTGCTGTATTCGATGACATCATCATGAATGGGAAAGATCCAAAACAGGCTCAGGAACAGGATTCCAACGGAATGGTGAAGAACATTGTTTCCCAGACTCCAGGTGCCATTTCTTATCTGGCCTTTACCTACGTGGATGATAGTGTCAAAACCATGAAGTTAAATGGCTATGAACCAACTAAGGAAAACGTAGTGAATAATAACTGGCCAATTTGGTCCTATGAACACATGTATACCAAGGGTGAGCCAAGTAAACTGGCAAAGAAATTCTTGGATTATATGATGACAGATGAGGTCCAGCAGGAAATCGTTGGTAAGATGGGCTATATCCCAATCAATGATATGAAAGTCAGCCGTGATCTTGACGGTAACATTACGAAGAAATAAGAAGAATTAGGTAAAACATGAACGAAGTAGCAAAAAAAATGCTCGCAAAGTCCAATAATTCTCGTTTGGAAAAATTTGGTAAAACCATTACTTTCTGCTGTATGAGTTTGATTGTCTTTGTTGTAGCTTTGATTTTGATTTTTGTAGCCCAAAAGGGATTATCGACCTTCTTTGTCAACAAGGTTAATGTCTTTAGTTTCCTTTTTGGATCCACTTGGAATCCGTCAGGGAAAGAATTTGGGGCTTTGCCAATGATTTTGGGTTCCTTCATTGTAACCCTTTTGTCTGCCTTGGTGGCGACGCCTTTTGCCATCGGTGCGGCAGTCTTTATGACAGAGGTTTCTCCAAAGGGAGCTCGTCTCTTACAACCAGCCATTGAGTTGTTGGTAGGGATTCCTTCTGTTGTATACGGATTTATTGGTTTGCAAGTGGTGGTTCCATTTGTTCGTTCCATCTTTGGTGGGACAGGGTTTGGGATCTTGTCTGGGGTCTTTGTCCTCTTTGTCATGATACTTCCAACTGTGACCTTTATGACAACAGACAGCTTACGGGCAGTACCTCGTCACTATCGGGAAGCAAGTATGGCTATGGGAGCGACTCGTTGGCAAACGATTTGGCATGTCACCTTAAAGGCGGCTCGCTCAGGTATTTTTACGGCAGTTGTCTTTGGAATGGCCCGTGCCTTCGGTGAAGCCTTGGCTATTCAGATGGTGGTCGGAAACTCAGCGGTTGTTCCAAATTCTTTAACAACTCCAGCTTCCACCTTAACCTCTATTTTGACTATGGGAATCGGAAATACCGTTATGGGAACAGTTAACAACAATGTTCTCTGGTCACTTGCCTTGGTGCTCTTGCTGATGAGTTTGGCATTCAACAGCGTTATCAAATTGATCACGAAAGAAAGAGGTAAGAAGAACTATGCACGCTAAAAAAATAGATAAGATAGCGACAGGGGTTCTCTATGCAATTGCTGGAATTATTGTCACTATTCTTGCTTCTTTGATTCTCTACATCCTGGTTAGAGGGTTGCCGCATGTGTCTTGGACCTTCTTGACCAGCAAATCCTCCTCTTACCAAGCAGGTGGAGGGATTGGGATTCAGCTCTATAATTCCTTCTTCCTCTTAGTCATTACCTTGATTATTTCCTTCCCACTTTCTTTGGGGGCAGGGATCTACTTGTCAGAGTATGCCAAGAAGGGCCCATTGACCAACTTGGTTCGGACCTGTATTGAGATCTTGTCTTCTCTCCCATCGGTCGTGGTTGGTCTCTTTGGCTATTTGGTCTTTGTAGTGCAGTTCCAATATGGCTTCTCGATTATTTCTGGAGCCTTGGCCTTGACGGTCTTTAACTTGCCACAAATGACGCGAAACATTGAAGATAGTTTGCAAAACGTCCACCATACACAGAGAGAAGCTGGGCTTGCGCTTGGGATTTCTCGTTGGGAAACCGTGATTCACGTAGTGGTACCAGAAGCCTTGCCAAGTATTATTACGGGTGTTGTACTAGCTTCTGGGCGGATCTTTGGGGAAGCAGCGGCCTTGATTTATACTGCTGGTCAGTCTGCCCCAGCCTTGGATTGGAGCAACTGGAACCTCTTTAGTGTAACCAGTCCGATCTCCATTTTCCGTCAAGCGGAAACTCTAGCAGTCCACATTTGGAAGGTCAATAGTGAAGGAACCATTCCCGATGCGATTGAAGTATCCGCTGGATCGGCTGCAGTCTTGTTGATCTTCATTTTAATTTTCAACTTTGGAGCCCGTAAGCTAGGGACTTACCTCCATAAGAAATTAACCTCAGCATAAAAGGAGAAGAAATGTCAAAGTACAATTGGGATGAGAAACATATCATTACTTTTCCTGAAGAAAAAGTGGTCCTTTCGACCAAAGACTTGCATGTCTACTATGGATCAAACGAATCCATCAAAGGTGTGGATATGCAATTTGAGAAGAATAAAATCACAGCTTTGATCGGTCCTTCTGGATCTGGGAAGTCTACCTACCTTCGTAGTTTGAACCGGATGAACGATACCATTGATATTGCGCGTGTGACTGGGGAGATCTGGTACGAAGGGATCGATGTTAACCGGCCAGATATTAATGTCTATGAAATGAGAAAGCATATCGGGATGGTCTTCCAACGGCCAAACCCATTTGCCAAGTCCATCTACCGCAATATCACCTTCCCACACGAGCGGGCAGGTGTCAAAGATAAGAAGGTCTTGGACGAAATCGTCGAAAAATCTTTGAAGCAAGCAGCCCTCTGGGATCAGGTCAAGGATGATTTGCACAAGTCTGCATTGACCCTCTCTGGTGGTCAACAGCAACGCCTCTGTATCGCTCGAGCTATCTCTGTCAAACCGAAGATTTGCTCATGGATGAGCCAGCTTCAGCCTTAGACCCTATCGCAACAGCCCAGTTGGAAGAAACCATGCTGGAGTTGAAGAAGGATTACACCATTATTATCGTGACCCACAGCATGCAACAGGCTGCTCGTGCTAGCGATTATACAGGATTCTTCTATCTAGGCGATTTAATCGAGTATGATAAAACAGCCAATATTTTCCAAAATGCAAAACTCCAATCAACCAACGATTATGTATCAGGTCACTTTGGATAGAAATTGGCAACATAGAAACAACATAAGGATGAAAACATGACAGAACCAATTTTGCAAGTCAAGGACTTGTCGGTTTATTACAATAAGAAAAAGGCACTGAATAGTGTGTCACTGGATTTCACCCCTAAAGAAATCACGGCTTTAATCGGACCGTCTGGATCTGGGAAGTCTACCTTGCTCAAAGCCATCAACCGGATGGGAGATTTGAACCATGAGGTGACAACAACAGGAACCGTCATTTACAATGGTCACAATATCTATAGTCCACGGACTGATACGGTGGAGCTCCGTAAGGAAATCGGGATGGTTTTCCAACAACCCAACCCTTTCCCCATGTCTATCTATGACAATGTCACCTATGGACTCATGATTAATGGAATCAAGGACAAGCAAGTCTTGGATGAAGCAGTCGAAACCTCTTTGAAAAACGCTTCTATTTGGGATGAGGTCAAGGATCGCCTTCATGATTCAGCAATCGGGCTTTCAGGGGGGCAACAACAACGGGTTTGTGTGGCGCGTGTCCTAGCAACTAGTCCAAAGATTATCCTCTTGGATGAGCCAACCTCAGCCTTGGACCCGATTTCTGCTGGAAAGATTGAAGAAACGCTTTATGGGTTGAAGGATCGTTACACGATGCTTTTGGTGACCCGGTCTATGCAACAAGCCAGTCGGATTTCGGATAAGACAGCCTTTTTCTTGGATGGGGACCTCATCGAGTATGATGACACCTCAAAAATCTTCTTGAACCCTGCTCGTAAGGAAACAGAAGATTATGTATCAGGGAAGTTTGGATAAGAAAGGGAAAGTAAATGTTACGTGTACAATTTGAAGAAGATTTAGAAAAACTTCATAACCAGTTTTATGCTATGGGAAATGAAGTCTTGACCCAGATCAACCGCACGGTTCGAGCTTTTGTCACTCATGATCGTGATCTGGCACGTCAGGTGATTGAAGATGATGCTGAGATTAATGAGTATGAAGTGAAGTTGGAGCGCAAATCCTTTGAGATGATTGCCCTTCAACAACCTGTTTCTCAGGACCTTCGGATGGTCATGACAGTCTTAAAAGCAGTATCTGACATCGAGCGGATGGGAGACCATGCGGTATCTATCGCTCGAGCAACCATCCGTATGAAGGGAGAACTTCGTAGTAAGGTTGTAGAGGAAGAAATCAGCAAAATGGGTCGAGAAGTCAAAGACTTTGTTGAAGCAACCTTGGAACTCTACTTAAAAGGGGATGTAGAAACAGCCTATGAAGTAGCAACTCGTGATGAAAAAATTAATGAGTACTATGATCGTATTCAAGAGTTGGCAACGGAAGAAATCAAGCATAATCCTGACTTGATTATCACTGGACGTGATTACTTCCAAGTCATCAACTACTTGGAGCGTATTGGTGATTATGCTAAAAATATCTGTGAGTGGGTTGTCTACTTCGAAACAGGAAAAATTGTGGAATTATAAGAAAAGAAAGTCTGAGGTCATCATCTCAGACTTTCTTTTCTTATAGATCTGGTTTTGCCCCCTCTTACCTTACAGTTAGTAGGATTTATGTTAGAATAGAAGATGATAAAAAATGAAGAAGGAGTTACTCATGCAAGCAGTTGCACATTTTATTGATACATTTGTACCTGAGCACTATGATCTATTCTTAGATTTAAACCGCTCAGACAAAACTTTCTCGGGGAAAGTGACCATAACTGGAGAGGCAAAGGAGACTCGCATCTCTCTTCACCAAAAGGATTTGACCATCCAATCGGCTCAAGTATATGGGCAAGATTGTGCCTTTACAGTCAATGATGAGGAAGAAGCGGTCTTTGTCGAACTTCCTACTACAGGAAAAGTAAACCTTACCCTTACATATACAGGGAAGATTACCGATAATATGACAGGGATTTATCCGTCTTATTACACAGTAGATGGTGTTAAAAAGGAAGTGATCTCTACTCAATTTGAAAGTCACTTTGCTCGTGAAGCCTTCCCAAGTGTAGATGAACCAGAAGCCAAAGCGACCTTTGATTTGGCTGTGAAATTTGACCAAGAAGAAGGAGAAATCGTTCTTTCTAATATGCCTGAAATCGATGTCGAAAGTCGGAAAGAAACAGGTATTTGGAAGTTTGATACGACTCCTCGTATGTCTTCTTATCTCTTGGCCTTTGCGGCTGGAGATTTGCAGGGTGTGACAGCTAAGACCAAGAATGGAACCCTAGTCGGTGTCTACTCTACCAAAGCTCACCCAATAGAAAACTTAGACTTCTCATTAGATATTGCCGTTCGTGCCATCGAATTCTACGAGGACTATTATGGAGTGGCTTACCCAATCCCTCAATCCCTTCATATTGCGCTTCCAGACTTCTCTTCAGGAGCTATGGAAAACTGGGGCTTGGTAACCTATCGTGAAGTCTACCTCCTTGTAGATGAGAACTCGACAGCCCAAAGCCGTCAAACAGTAGCCTTGGTCGTAGCTCACGAATTGGCTCACCAATGGTTTGGTAACCTCGTGACCATGAAGTGGTGGGATGACCTCTGGTTGAATGAAAGCTTCGCCAATATGATGGAATATGTCTGCTTGGATGCCATTGAACCAAGCTGGAATATCTTTGAAGACTTCCAAACAACAGGTGTACCTGCTGCCTTGAAACGTGATGCTACAGATGGCGTTCAGTCCGTCCATGTAGAAGTGAAACACCCAGACGAGATCAACACCCTCTTTGACCCAGCGATCGTTTACGCCAAGGGTAGCCGGCTCATGCACATGCTTCGCCGTTGGTTAGGCGATGATGCCTTCCGTAAAGGTTTGAAGATCTACTTTGAAAAACACCAATATGGAAATACCATCGGTCGTGACCTTTGGGATGCTCTTGGTCAAGCTTCTGGTCGTGATGTCGCTGCCTTTATGGATTCTTGGTTGGAGCAACCAGGATACCCTGTTGTCTCAGCTTCTGTAGAGAACGACACCTTGATCATCCGTCAAGAGCAGTTCTTCATCGGAGAAAGAGAAGAAAAAGGCCGTAAGTGGGTTGTTCCATTGAATAGCAACTGGACAGGTATTCCAGATACCTTGGAAACAGAAGTCTTAGAAATTCCAAACTATAGTGCCTTGAAAGCAGCTAATACCGGAGCTCTTCGCTTCAATACAGAAAATACGGCTCATTATATCAGTGACTACCGTGGGGAATTGTTAGAGGATATTCTTGTTGACCTTGCTAGCTTAGATAGCACTTCGAAATTGCAAGTGGTTCAAGAACGCCGTCTCTTAGCGGAAAGCGGTCAAATTTCTTATGCAAGCCTCTTGCCAGTGATTGAACACTTGACAGAAGAAAGTTCCTACTTGGTTGTTTCAGCTGTTTCGAGCGTCTTAGCCGGAATCAGTCTCTTTGTGGATGAAGGAACTGAAACAGAAGCGTCCTTCCATGAGTTGTTGAAACGTTTGAACCGTTACAACTTTGAACGCTTGGGTCTGGAGGCTAAGCCTGGTGAAACAGAAGAAGACGAAAAAGTTCGTCAGCTTATGATTGCTAACATGATCAAGGCCAATGATGAAGCTGCACAAGCACAAGCGAGCGCTATCTTTGAAGCGCATGCCTCTGATTTGGAAAAACTTCCAGCTGCCATTCGCTTGCAAATCTTGGTCAACCAAATCAAGCACCAGGAAACCAAGGAGCTTAGCCAACAGTACCTAGATACCTATGTGAAGACAGTGGATGGAAACTTTAAACGCCAATTGGCAGCAGCTCTTTCTTACACCAAGGATGTGGAAACCTTGGAAGCTCTATTGAAAGAGTGGAAGAATAAGGATGTGGTGAAACCTCAGGACTTGGCTATGAGCTGGTACTACAACTTCTTGCATGATGACTTTACCCAAGGTAGAACCTGGACTTGGGCGCGTGAGAACTGGGACTGGATCAAGAAGGCACTCGGTGGTGATATGAGCTTTGATAAGTTTGTCATCTACCCAGCTAACTGTTTCAAGACCCATGAACGATTGAATGAATACAAGGCCTTCTTTGAACCTCAATTAGAAGATATGGCGATTAGCCGTAATATCAAGATGGGAATCAAAGAAATCGCGGCTCGTATCGATCTTATTGAGCGGGAGAAAGCAGCTGTTGAAGCAGCCCTTCTAGCAACAAAATAAGAAAAAAGCTCCTAGAGAGTGCTATGCAGATCTGCAAGCCTCTCTAAGAGTTTTTTATTTTTCTCTTTTTGAAATAAGGGAGATGTTTGAGATTGCGATAGAGAATAACCGCGAAAAATCGTTGTCAACGTCATCTTAATCAAATCTGGTAATACAAAAGGTAGGACGACCAGTTTTACGGTGAGATCCAAACTCTGGTGGGTAATGAGCATAAAACCTAAGGCACCGCCAATAAAGAGGACGACTTCTCCTAAGGCGTTAGCAAGGAAAATACGAATAGGCTGTCCCTTTTGGCCAGCGAGGATGGAAGTAACCAAAGCTCGAAGAGGAAAGAAGAAAAGGAATCCAGCAGTGGGACTGTAGAAGGAGCTGATGCCTCCGTGGCCACCTGCAAAGACGGGGAGGCCAATGGCACCTAAGAGGAGGTAAATGAGAACGGAAAGGGTGGCTTCTTTTGGACGGTAGATGCTGGCAACCAATCCGATTGCTAAGGTCTGCAGCGTGATAGGAATGGGACCAAGGGGAATTTGAAAGGGAGATAGGGCAGCAATCAAAGCTGCTCCAAGAGCAATTAATGTCATTGATTCTATTTTTTTCAAAACAGTAAACCTCACTTTGTTTTTATGGTAACTATTCTACAAAAAAGAAGGCAAGCCTGTCAAGTCCTCTTTTCAGCTGTGACAAATGTCTCCTTACTCATTTTAGGAAAGTTTAAGAAAAAATTTAGTCACTGTTAAGGAAAAGCCTGTAAACTATCCCTATCTAAACAAAGGCCTTGTTTAAATAAATAATTTAAGGAATTGAAAGAATGCAAGCTTCGAATGAACAAAAGCAAGAAAGAACTGAAAAAATGATTGTCGTTAAGAAAAGTCCTAAGTGGTGGGCAACTGCCGCAGCAACAGGAGGACTGATCGTTGGGATGACTGGTGGATTTGGATTGGGAATGTTGGCGACAGCCAATACGACTCCCCAACGCCAACAAGCAACAGTCGCTACACAAGATAGCAATCAGCCTTCCCAAAACCATCAAGGACAAAATAGCCAGGGCAAGGATCAAAATAGCCATTCAAACGCTCAAGGTTTCAATGGCCAAAATGGTGGTCCAGACCAAGGACAAATGAACGGTCAACCACCTCAAGGAGGGGGGCTCACAAGGTGGTCAAGGACAAGATGGATTTGGTGGAGGACCAGGCGGTATGCCACCGCAAGATGGTCAAAACGGTGGACCAGGCCAAGGGAATAGAAATGATCAACCTCCACAAGATGGGGGGCCTCAAGATCAAGAGGGTAACCAACAAAATGGGAACTCCAATAAAAAGTCCTCCAAGAAGTCCTCTTCGAAAAAAACGTCAAGCAATACAAAACATTCATCAAAGGATGAGACAGGGACAGCGGGCTAGGAAAAAAGTTGAAATCGCTATCTGAATGCTATTGAATGAAGCCTGGTCATGGTATAATAGAGTAGAAAATACTCATCATACCTGTATGGAAGAATGAGAAGGAGAAAGTAAACATGATTAAGATTTTATTAGTCGAAGATGACCTTGGTTTGTCTAATTCAGTATTTGATTTTTTAGATGATTTTGCAGATGTCATGCAAGTCTTTGATGGAGACGAAGGTCTTTACGAAGCTGAAAGTGGGATCTATGACCTCATTTTGCTAGACCTCATGCTTCCTGAAAAAGATGGTTTCCAAGTTCTCAAAGAATTGAGAGAAAAGGGTGTTACAACGCCAGTCTTGATTATGACAGCCAAAGAAAGTCTAGATGACAAGGGACATGGCTTTGAACTTGGTGCAGATGACTACTTAACCAAGCCTTTCTATCTAGAAGAGTTGAAAATGCGGATTCAGGCACTGTTGAAACGTTCTGGTAAGATCAATGAAAATACCTTATCTTATGGAAATATGACTGTCAATCTAGCAACGAATTCAACGCTTGTAGATGGAAAAGAAATAGAGCTCTTAGGGAAAGAATTTGATCTCCTTGTTTATTTCCTTCAAAATCAAAATGTTATCCTTCCAAAAACACAAATCTTTGACCGTTTGTGGGGATTTGATAGCGACACAACTATTTCAGTTGTAGAGGTGTATGTTTCTAAGATTCGTAAGAAATTAAAAGGAACGGACTTTGCGAAAAATCTCCAAACATTACGAAGCGTGGGGTACATTCTGAAAGATGCTCAATAAAATTAAAAGAACCGTGAATGCAGATGATTTCTCTTATTTCATCCGCTATTTTGGCCTCTTCACCTTGATTTTCTCAACGATGACCCTGATTATCATTCAGGTCATGCGATCAAGTTTGTATACGACGGTTGATGAGAATTTAAAAATCATTAGTAAGGATCGCTATTCCATCATTAGCTTGGCTAGCCGAGCTGGAAATAATATGGATAGGGAAGGGGAAGAAGATTCAAAATCATATGATGAACCGGATCACGAGGATCGCCCAAAACCTTCTGTGACATCAAATAGTACTGCTATACTTCTGAATGATAAGTTTGAAAATGTAACGACAGGTGATGGTTTTTTAGATTTGAAATCCATCACCTTTAGTAAGAGTTACTTAAATAAGATTAAACAGATTCAAATTACCAACCGCTACAATCAAAAGGAAAGCTACCGCGCTTATTTGGTAGATATTGATCCCGATGATTATATCGATGGGGTGAAATATGCCGTGATCATGACCAATATCAGTCAGTTGGAGCAGACTAGTGAAAAACATGAGAGCCAAATCGCCTTGGTCATGATTTGCTTCTGGGGCATTTCTCTCTTTGCAAGTATCTTTCTTGCTAAGATGAGCGTTAAGCCCCTTTTAGAAAGTATGAATCGTCAGAAGGCCTTTGTCGAAAATGCTTCTCATGAATTGCGGACGCCTCTAGCAGTTTTGCAAAATCGTTTGGAAGCCTTATTCCGAAAAACCAGAGGCGACGATTATGGAATCCAGTGAGAATATTGCCTCCTCTTTGGATGAGGTTCGCAATATGCGCTTATTGACGACCAATCTCTTAAACTTGGCTCGCCGAGATGATGGCATCAAACTAGAATATGGTGAGATCAATCCAAGTTTCTTTCGTCAAACCTTTGCTAATTACGAGATTATAGCAGAAGAAAATGATAAAGTTTTTGAGTATGAGAATCAGGTGGATAAAAGTTTGGTTTCTGACAAGGTCCTTCTGAAGCAGCTGATGACGATTCTCTTCGACAATGCACTTAAGTATACGGAGGAAGATGGAAAGATTCGTTTTGTAGCCCAATTTAAGGACCGCTATCTCTATTTTCGAGTAGAGGACAATGGTCCAGGAATTCCAGATGAGGCTAAGAAGCGTATTTTCGATCGTTTTTATCGGGTAGACAAGGCTCGAACCCGGCAAAAAGGTGGATTTGGTCTGGGCTTATCTTTAGCCAAACAAATTGTAGAAGCCTTTAATGGTACGATAGCTGTTCGAGATAACAAAGCTAAAGGAACCATCTTTGAGGTAAAACTAACAACCAAGTCAGATAGTAAAAAGAAATCAAGTTCTAAATCAACGAAGAACAAGTAAGAGAGTGGGACAGAAATCGGTAATTCGTTAGAATTCGATTTCGTCGTCCCACCTCCGCACAGTTGAGTAGGGCTGTAAAAGCTGATGAAATCAGCGTAGTAGAGCCCATTCAACCACTGCGTCTTGCTCGATAATCCAAAGACAATTGAGAGGCTAGGACTTTTGTCCCAGCCTCTTTTTTTATCCATCTCAAATGATCGCTATTTTCTTCTAACTAGTGTATAATAGTAAAAAAAGAAAGAGGTGTCTCATGGCTTCAAAAATGTTACATACTTGTTTACGGGTGGAAAATCTAGAAAAATCAATTGCCTTTTTATGCAGATGCGTTTGGATTTAAGGAATTGCGTCGCAAGGATTTTCCTGAATACAAATTTACGATTGTCTACCTTGGCTTAGAAGGAGATGACTATGAGTTGGAATTAACTTACAACTATGATCATGGTCCTTATGTCATTGGAGATGGTTTTGCCCATATAGCCTTGAGTGCGCCAGATCTTGAAGCCCTTCATGCTGAGCATAAGGCGAAGGGTTACCAAGTAACGGATCCAAAAGGATTGCCAGGTACCCTTCCGAACTATTACTTCATTGTGGATCCAGATGGCTACAAAGTCGAAGTAATTCGTGAGAATTCTTTATAGTCAGTATCAAGATGAAAGACAGGTTGGGATGCAATTGCCCAATCTGTTCTTTTATGATAAGACCTGTTCTGTTAAAGAAAAATGTGATCAAAATACCTATCTCATACTACCTATTCTATTTTGGTTAATTTAATTCATTTTTTTAGGCATTTCTAATGTTTTTTGATGACAAACTTGCTATAATAAGAGTATGAAAATCAATTACATAAAAATTCTAGTATTAGTTTTACTGAATCTCCTTTTAGTAGGAGCTATATATATCGGCTATCAAAAAATTCAGGAAGCGAGGGCGATAAAAAATTACAACCAGCAATTCTCAAAAGCACTTAAAGCAGAGGCTACAGAGGAAAAGAATAGGGACAGTCAGATACAAAAAGGTATCGTTGGCCAGACTTATGTAACAGCCTATTACCCCACTCTGAATGGTGAACCCATCGCAATCATCAAAGAGAAGATTCTTGCAGATATCGGTTCCATTCCTCAAGAGGAAGAGAATAATCATCAGGCGCGTGAACTCTTTTTCTACCACTCAGAAGTTCTACCAGATCCTTTTGTGGGAGTTCATCCCTATCAAATCAAGCGGACTCAGTACAAGTGGAAAAAAGAGATGTTCATCAAGGATGAGTTGAAAAAACTCCCCTTGGTCTACTTAGATGATCAGGGAAATACCTTTCAATTCTCTCAATTGTTTACAGACTTAGATTTTGCTAAAGAAACGCTTTTGACCGAATTGCGTTCGCAACTGGTCTTTCTTCGAATGGATGATCAACAGATTGAAGAGTTGCTAGAAACTGTCGCGGCATCAGACATGGCAAGCTGGAGTTTTTCTTATGAGAAGAGTTCACTATCGATTAGTCTACCTGTTGAGATTGAGGGAATGGAAACCTTTGATGTTCCACTCTCAAAACTTTATGGCGTGATAAATACAGACCGTCTTCAACCTGACGATTTAACGGCTTATGAAGCCTACCAAGAGCAACGCCATGAAAAAATGGTTGCCTTGACCTTTGATGATGGACCAGATCCAACGACGACCCCTCAGGCCTTAGAAATCCTGAAGAAATACCGGGTTAAAGGTACTTTCTTTATGCTAGGGAAAAATGTGTCAGCCTATCCAGAAATAGCCAAGCAGGTGCGGCAAGCTGGCCATGAGATTGGGAATCATTCATGGAACCATCCTGTATTGACCAAGCTATCTTTGGATGCAGCGAAGCGAGAGATTATGGATACCAAGGAAATCATTCAAAAAGTGACTGGTGTCCAAACCATGATTACCCGTCCTCCATATGGTTCTATCAATAGTGCTATTCAATATGCTGTTGACCAGGCCTTCATCATGTGGGATGTGGATACCCTGGATTGGAAGAGTCACAATACCAATGCTATTCTTTCAGAGATTAAAAAGCAGGTTAAGCCAGGATCAATCATCCTCATGCATGATATTCACCAAACTTCCATCAATGCTCTTCCAGTTGTGATTGAGTATTTGCAGTCTCAAGGCTACAATTTAGTGACTATAGATGAACTCTTGGATCATCAAGTTGAAAGCCATCGCTTGTACTACAGTAAAAACTAAGAAAAAATCGTTCGTAAGACTACGAACGATTTTCTTATTCTTCCCCTATATAGAGTTGTGCTCCCTTAAGAATCAGGGGACGAACGGGGGTTAATTTTTTCAAACTTTTCAATTCTTCTGGATGGCTGACCAAGGTGATGACATAGCCCTCTTTACCCATGCGTCCGGTACGTCCAGATCGGTGGATGTAGGTTTCGGTATCTCGAGGGACTTCATAGTTGACGACACATTCTAGAGAGTCAATATCAATTCCTCGTGCCACCAAATCTGTTGCAAGAAGGAGTGTCAGCTGGTGGTCCTTAAAGCGTTCCAGAATGACTTTTCGGAACTTGACATTAACGTCACTAGCAAGTGAGACGGCGCTAACTTCCCGGTATTGGAGTTTTTCTTCGGCGCTTCCTAGGTCTGACAAGCTGTTGAAGAAAACGAGGCCACGAAAGTCTTCGACATTAGAGAGTTTTCTGAGGAGTTCAACCTTTTCTCGCTTGTCCACTTCCATATAGAAGTGCTGAATATTGTCCAAGTTTTGTCCTTCCACTTGAATGGTTAGAGTATTGGGTTCGATTTGTTTTGGATCAAACTTGGTCGTTGCACTCATATAGATAAATTGATGATCTCGGGGCGCGTAGTGGCAAATCTTATCGACAAAGTGATACTGAGAGTCGCTAAACAGTTGATCAAATTCATCCAGGATGATGGTATCAACATTCATCATCTTGATTTTCTTTAACTTGATCAATTCAAAAATACGGCCTGGGGTTCCAATGAGAATTTCGGGTCCCTTTTTGAGGCGTTCGATTTGCCGTTTTTGGCTAGAGCCTGAAAGGAAGAGTTGGGAACTGAGTCCAAGAGGTTCCGCCCATTGTTTGGCAACATCAAAGATTTGTCCGGCCAATTCTGTATTGGGTGATAGGATCAACAATTGTTGTGCTTTTTTAGGTTTTAGCTTGAGAAGACTAGGGAAGAGATAGGCCAGGGTCTTTCCGGTTCCTGTCGGGCTGACTCCAAGCACGTTCTCCCCTTGGGTGATCGGCTCGAAGAGGCGTTCTTGGATTTCAGTCAGTTGCTCAAAGCCGAGGGTTTTGAGTTGCTCTTGCCAGAGCGGTGGAAATGCTAGTGTCATATTAATGTTCGTCCTTAAAGTGTATTCCAGCATCTTGGCGCATAGCGTAGAGGGTTTGGTGAACCATCTGTCCTGTTTGAAGCCAAGTCTGGTAAAGTGTCTGGTTGCCTTCTGTCATTATACTTGCAAAGGCCTGAGCTTCTTCCAGCATGTTATGAGAAGCAGGAGTAATCGGAAGTTGGTAACTAGTTCCAGAATGATCTTGAAAGAGAGCCTGGCTAACGGCTTCGATTCCACTTAAGAAAAGGGTGCCGTCTGTCGTGTAAATTTCCGCAGGAAGATTGCTGGTTACATCTTTGCCGGCTTGAATGCCAATGACAAAGTCAGAATAAACCAAGCTACCATGTCCGTTCAAATCGATTGAATTAGGCAATTGCCGGGCTTGATAAGTTACTGATTCAGGTTGACCAAAGAGGCCGATTGCAAAGTAGAGAGGATAGACTCCCAAATCCATGAGGGCTCCCCCAGCAAACAAGTCGGAGAAAATATTGGGAGTATTTCCTTTCAAGAGCTCAGGGCATTTTAGAAGAGTATTTGGCATAAGTCATGTGGCCACCCAAGATGGTCTTGTCTTTGAGAAAGTCTTGGATGATCGCAAAGGCTTTTTCATGATAGTTGCGAGCGGCTTCAAAGAGATAGACCTGGTGCTCCTTGGCTAATTTAACCAACTCTTTCCATTCCTTGGGAGTGGTGACAGCTGGTTTTTCAAGGATGACATGTTTCTTAGCCAAGAGGGCTAACTTTGCCTGAGGATAGTGGAGTGAATTGGGACTAGCAATGTAGATGACATCTAGGTCACTATCTAAAAAAAGGCAATCAGGTCATCATAGAGGGCCACTTGTCCATAGGGTTGGGTGAAACTACGAGCTTTCTCCAAGGTCCGTGAATAGACCGCTCTTAACTCATACTGGTCTGTTTCTTTAGCTGCAGCAAGGAAGGAATGGGAAATGGCACTAGTGCCGATGATACCGAGTTTCAGCATGGCAGCTCCTTTCAATCAGGTATTTACTGGTTTCATTATATCATGTTTCATCCTAAAAAAAGATGGAATGGGCCTTTCTAATTGGGATGGAGGATAGGAGGGAAGGTCTTCTTGGAAGGTTGATGAAAATCCTTAGAAAAAAGGTTTAAGTCGTGGTCAAGAGACCGCTTTTGTGATAGAATAAATAAGATTATAGAATATGGAGAAGAAGATGCGAAACAGACCAATTATTATCGGTGTAACAGGTGGTTCTGGTGGGGGGAAAACCAGTGTTTCTCGTGCAATTTTGTCCCACTTCCCAGATGAAAAAGATTGCTATGATTGAGCACGATTCTTATTACAAGGATCAAAGTCATCTAACCTTTGAAGAGCGGATTCAGACCAACTACGACCATCCTTTTTGCCTTTGATACAGATCTCATGATTGAGCAAATCAATGAGTTGTTGGCTGGCCGTCCGGTTGACATTCCAACTTACGACTACGCAGCGCATACGCGTAGCGCCAAGACCTATCGCCAAGAGCCTCAGGATGTCTTTATCGTTGAAGGGATTTTGGTCTTGGAGGACAAGCGTCTTCGTGACTTGATGGATATCAAAATTTTCGTTGATACCGATGATGATGTACGCATTATTCGCCGGATCAAGCGAGATATGGAAGAGCGCGGTCGGAGTTTGGACAGCGTCATCGAGCAGTACTTGGGAGTGGTGAAGCCGATGTACCATCAGTTTATCGAGCCAACCAAGCGCTATGCGGATGTTATCATTCCAGAAGGTGTGACCAATACCGTAGCCATCGATTTGATTACAACCAAAAATTGAGAAGATTTTTGAGCGAATCACGTGAAGGACAAGGATAACAAGTGAGAGAGGTTAGGGAAGTAGTGTCCCAGCCTCTTTTCCATGACAAATAGGGAGAAATATGAAAAAAAGTTAAGAAGGGAGTTTCACTCCAGAAGTAAGGCCTTTGCCTGCCTACTGACCATGTGTGCAGGCTTTTTCAGATGCCCTACACCTTTATCGAAAGAGGAGGGACCTTGGCCGCGGGCCAAACGGGAAACGTGGTCTTTCTATCTGTTGGTTTAATTGGCCATGAAATCGCGGATGTGGAGGTCAAACTAGCCACCATGTTGGCCTTTATGATTGGGATTTTCTTGATGACCGTCTTTCAACGCTTCTTTAGCCATTCCGTTTGGCGACTCAGTACCTTGGTTCCCTTGGTTCTGACGACCTTGGTGGCAGGATCTCTTCCCAAAGAAGTGCCCAATGTTCTAATTGTACCTTTCTTTGGGCTAAGCTTGGGGATTGTAGCCATTTCCTTTGGAGAAGTCGATAGCTATGCTTATAACCATTCTTTTATGACAGGGAATCTCAAGAAGACCATGGTCGCATATGGAAATTTTGTACGGGAGCGGAAGATGGAGTTTTTCTGGGAGTCTCTCTTTATGACTTCTTTGATTGGGAGCTTTGTGGGAGGAGCTATTCTTTCCACCTTCCTCATCCAATATTATGGCCTTCGGACCATTTGGTTTGTTTCCCTTGTTCTGACCCTTTTTCTCTCTTATCGGGCGATTCAATATGTTCGAAGGGATATCTAGTCACATTCAAATAGTTTGATCAATCGAGGCTGGGACAAAAGTCCTAGCCTCTAAATTTTCTTTGGATTATCGAGCAAGACGCAGTGGTTGAGTGGGCTCTACTACGCTGATTTCATCAGCTTTTACAGCCCTACTCAACTGTGCGGAGGTGGGACGACGAAATCGAATTCTAACGAATTACCGATTTCTGTCCCACTCTCTTTTAATTGGGAATATTTGCTGGATACTTCTGATGGCAAGCTGGGTTGTTATCAAAGGTTGCTCCGTTGTAAATACTTAATTTTTCTAACTAAAGTTTGGTATAATAAAGGTTATGAATATACAGGAAAAAGAATCACGTTACCAACTCTTACTAGCTCAGTTAGAAGCTCTTTTTAGAGGGTGAGAGCAATGCTTTGGCCAATTTAGCCAACGCCAGTGCTTTTGCTCAATCAAGCCCTACCACATTCGGTCTTTGCAGGTTTTTTTATCTTTATGATCAAAAAGAGCTGATTTTAGGCCCCTTTCAAGGTCAGGTTTCCTGTGTCCACATTGCCTTAGGAAAAAGGCGTCTGTGGAGAAGCAGCAGAGAAAAGAGAGACGCTGGTGATTGAGGATGTGACCCAGCATGCCAATTATATCTCTTGTGACAGTCGCGCTATGAGTGAGATTGTGGTTCCCATGGTCTTGAAAGACCAGTTGCTAGGAGTGTTGGATCTAGATTCGGATCGGGTGGGAGATTATGATGACCTGGATCGCTTTTATTTGGAACGTTTTGTAGCCATCTTGCTTGAAAAAACAAAATGGAATTTTAGGATGTTTGGAGTAGTAGACTAATGTATCAAGCCCTCTATCGTAAATACCGTAGCCAGACCTTTGGCCAACTTGTAGGGCAGGAGGTTATTGCGACGACCCTTCGACAAGCTGTCGAACAGGGGAAAATTAGCCATGCCTATCTCTTTTCTGGACCTCGTGGGACGGGGAAGACCAGTGTGGCGAAAATCTTTGCCAAGGCCATGAACTGCCCCAATCAAAAAGGGGGAGAGCCTTGTAACGAATGCTATATCTGTGAAGCCATTACCAATGGCAGTTTAGAGGATGTTATCGAGATTGACGCAGCCTCAAATAATGGGGTAGATGAGATCCGAGATATCCGCGATAAATCTACCTATGCGCCTAGTTTGGCTCCTCATAAGGTCTATATTATCGATGAGGTCCATATGCTCTCGACGGGAGCCTTTAATGCTCTTCTCAAGACCTTGGAAGAACCGACAGAAAATGTGGTCTTTATTTTAGCAACAACGGAATTGCACAAGATTCCAGCAACCATCCTTTCACGGGTTCAACGCTTTGAGTTCAAATCCATCAAGACGCCAGCCATTCAAAACCACCTAAAAGCTGTTTTGGATAAAGAAGGGATTGATTACGAAGAAGAAGCTGTAGCCATTATTGCCCGTCGGGCAGAAGGTGGGATGCGGGATGCCTTGTCCATTTTGGACCAGGCCCTCAGCCTGACAGCTGGTGCCCAATTGACCACTGCGACGGCTGAAGAAATCACAGGTTCCATCAGTCAAGAAGCTTTAGATCTCTATGTTGTAGCCTTGTCAGCACAAGATGCAACAGCTGCCTTGGACCAGTTGAACCTGATCTTTGATAATGGGAAAAACATGGCCCGCTTTGTGACGGACCTCTTGCAGTATTTACGGGATCTTTTGATCGTTCAGACAGGTGGGGAAAATCTCCATGTTAGTGAGCGATTTAATCAGAATCTAGCCATTCCACAAGCCACCCTCTTTGCTTGGATTGATCTTGCGACAAGGAGTTTAGCGGATATCAAAAACAGCCTGCAGCCGAAAATCTATACGGAGATGATGACCATTCGTTTGGCAGAATACAAGGGTGAGGGCCCTTCGGCTAGCCAAGCGGCTCTTCCAGCAGATTTTTCGGCACAAGTAGACCAGCTCAAAAGAGAAGTCGAGTCTCTGAAGAATCAGTTAGCTCAAGTATCGAGTGGGGCTCCTGCAGCTAAATCAAGCCCTGCTCGTCCTCAGAAGTCTAGCAAGGGCTATCGAGTGGATCGCAATAAGCTTCAAGCTATCTTACAAGAAGCAGTTGAAAATCCAGATTTAGCCCGTAACAATCTCATTCGCCTACAGAATGCTTGGGGGGGGAAATTATTGAAAGCCTAGCAGGGGCAGATAAGGCTTTGCTGGTTGGTTCACAGCCGGTTGCGGCCAATGAACGCCATGCGATTTTAGCTTTTGAGTCTGCCTTTAATGCCGAACAGACCATGAAGCGAGATAACCTCAATACCATGTTTGGCAATATTTTAAGCAATGCGGCAGGTTTCTCTCCGGAGATTCTGGCTATTTCAATGGAGGAATGGACCCAGGTCCGGGCGGAATTCTCTAAGAAAGCGCGTGGTCACAAGGAAGAGGCAGAAGTGGCAGAAGAGTCAGTCATTCCGGAGGGCTTCGATTTCCTCTCTGATAAAATTATAGTTCAGGAAGACTAGGATGTGCTTTTTCCAGAAAATCATGGTAGAATAACAATATGAATAAACGTCAATTTTGGACTATGGCTATCTTTACAGCCTTAGAAACCTATTTTTTTAATGATGCTGTGATGAGGGAAAGCTACCTGGCAGCTATCTTTTGGGCTCTCTTGATATTGAGAAATTTACAAGTCAGCTATATCTTAGGAAAGTTGGTCGAAAGTATCGATCAACAGCTTAATCAGAAAAAACGAGATAAGTATAAAAAATAAGCACCAAGTGGTGCTTATTTTATTTTAAATGAAATATAAAGTCTACTTAAAAACTTTCCTTAGGTGAGTACGGACGTCAGCGAACTTCGAAGAAGTTCCATGACTTAGTTTTGGACCTAAGGTTCCAAAACTCCCGAGTGCTTGAAACAAAACCGTTTCAAGCACTTTTCTCACAGCGGAAAGTTTTAGATTTACTTAACGAATTCAAAAAAATAGCCGTCATTTTTTTGAAGAGTCAGCTGACTACTTTATGTAATTAGGAATTTGTCTGCTTTTTGTTGTAAAAAAGGACTTAGTCCTGTGCAATACAGAACTAAATCCTTTGTGTAAATGAATGGTCTAACTTTTTGGGGTCACTACACACCATGGGTGTTTTTCTTTATGAATACAATTCTTAAATTTTTTTAAGCACCTTAAGTATATCATGGTGATATCTAAAAAGTTAATTTTTATAACATTTGTTGGGATTGTTGCTGAGTTTTTTTGTTTATCATTCGAACTTTATTATTATATCATAAAAAAATGATTAGAAAAAAACAGACTTGAATTATTTTTGAAATTGGTATACGATTAAGGTATAAAAACTATTAAAATAGCCTGTTAGAAAAGGGAGGAAAAGAATTGATCAGGCTATATAAAATTGGTGATTGGTATTTAATGTTGTAAAAAAAAGAAAGGGTAAGGTAAAAAATGCAATTACATAAAAAAATTTTTTTATAGTGGCGTTGGTTTTTATCCATTTGTATCTCACTTTATTTTTCTTATCAATCAGTATAATATTTTAAACTTTCCGATTTTTGTGAGTGAATTTGAAGACACCACATTTAAATATTACATGTTTGTGAAGATTGGAATTGTATTATTATTTATCAAATTCTTACTGGATATTTGCTTAGAGTATATCAAGAATTAGTTTTAAAAAGTTTTGATCTGTCTTCACACAAAAGAGTCTGAGAAAGCGTTGTTTCCCAGACTCTTTTTTGAGCTGTTGGTCTGTTTTATAGATCCCACTGCTTGAGGGAGATTTCGCCACTGTTGAGCCAGCGTTCTTGGCCGTCCGTTAGTTGGACTAGTAGTTGTCCACTGTCCGAAATATCCTTGGCCAGGCCTTGGTAGCTAGTCTGATTTGTTCGAAGCGGACTTCCTTACCAAGAACTAGTGAGCGTTGCTTGTAGAGGTAGATCAGCTCCTCCTCTGGACTATTGAAAAATTCCTTCCAAATCTCAGCAATCAGTTCATTGCGAGTAATGGGAGGCTGGGAGTCAAAGAGGGAACCAGCCTTGTCCTTCAGTTCCGTAGGGAAATTGGTGATGGCAAAATTAAGGCCGATACCAATGATAACATCTGTGATGAGGCCTGTTTCGATGGAGCTGATGGCTTCAGTCAGAATGCCTCCAACTTTTTTTCCCTTGTAGTAGATATCATTGACCCACTTAATATCGACATCCAATAAGGCTAGATTTTTCAGAGCCTTGTAGATAGCAGCTGCGACCATGAGGGTATAGGCGGGAGCTTGATCAAAGGGGAGATTGGGTTTGAGGTGGAGCGACATATAGATTCCCCCTTGAGAAGGACAGAAGAAGTCGCGGCCAAAACGTCCTTTAGCAGCCGTTTGATAGGGAGCCAGATAAAGGGTAGAGGAGTTTCCCCCAGCTTCCATAGCATTCTTAGCGTCCAGTTGAGTGGATTGGGAATGAGGATTGTAGGAGACTGTTAGAGGACAATGCTCCTCGATAACTTGAGGAATTAGGAGATCTCCGGAAAGGATCTTGTAGCCTCGTTTTTTAACGGACTCAATCTCAATGCCTTCCTTTTCTAGACGCTGAATGGCTTTCCAGATAGAGGTGCGAGACAATCCCATTTCTTGGGCTAGTTGTTCGCCGTTGACATAGTCTTGAGCTTGGGCCAAGGTTTGGTATAAAATTTCGTGTGTTTTCATAGTTTCTTAACGTGTGCTTTCACGGATGGTAAGACGAGTGGCCAGAGTATGCATAGTTGGAATACCTGAATCTCCTCTTTGAAGGTCTTGTAACAGACTGTGAATGGCCTGTTTCCCCATTTCTTCCGTATAGACAGTGACGGTAGAAAGTGGCGGATAGACATGCTTAGCAATCGAGGTGTCATTAAAGGAGATGAGACTGACCTGATCTGGAACCGGAATGCTAGCTTCTTGGAGGGCACGAAGAGCCCCAACAGCCAAGGCATCGCTGGCCATAAAAAAGGCTGATGGAAGTCGATTTCCCAATTCATAAATCAATTCTTTCATCATTTCATAGCCAGAGTCACTTGAGAAGTGGCCCACTCGGATATAGTCTGGTTGATAGAGTTCTTTCTCTTCTAGAAAGTACTTAAAACTCAAGTAACGGGGATCAGTTTGAAGAGGACGATTATCGGCGGTCGTTTCTTGTCCAACAAGGAGACCAATCTGGTTGTGACCAGATTCTATCAAGTAAGCTAGCGCTTGGTAGACAGATGTTTCAAAATCTGTCATGACACAGGTATGGCCATATACTAAAGTATTGGAGTCCACAAAGACGAGTTTTTTCTGATAGCTTTCAAGTTGACGGATGGTTTCTGGGCTATATTTACCTAGAGCGATAATTCCATCAGCTTTTTCAAGAGGTCCCCAATCCTCTAAGTTAAAGACACGGAAGATTTCATGCCCGAGTTCTTGGGCTTGTTTTTCAATCCCAACGCGAATAGAGTAGTAATAAAGGTCCTCTAACTCTTCCTCTTCGGTCACCCATTCTAAAATAGCAATACGGTAGCGCTTGCTTTGAAGAGGGTTATTTTTTCGCTGTTTCTTTTGGTAATGGAGTTTCTCAGCCGTTTCAAAGATCAGTTTCCGAGTTGTATCACTAACGGATAGGTTTTGATCCTGATTGAGGACGCGAGAGACTGTTGCTTGAGATACTCCGACTTCTTGAGCAATATCTTTAATAGTAGCCATAGTTCATCCTTTATTGCTTGTTAGTTCCAGTATACTCTAAATACCAGTAAAAGGAAATAAATTTTTACTAAATTTTATGTTTGTTACGATATTGGCTAGGAGTCAGTTGGCTATAGGCCTTAAATGCCTTTGAAAAATAAAGGGGGTCTGAAAAACCAACTGAGTAAGCCACAATCTTGATGCTCTCGTCTGTGTTGGTCAGCAATTGCTGGGCCCGCTGCATGCGGACCGAGTGCAGGAATTCTTTGGGAGAGATCTGGTGAAACTCCTTAAAAACAGTTGTTAGGTAAGACCGATGGACATTGAGGTCATCGGCGATCTCTTGAATACTTAGATGCTCTTTATTGTAATACGTCTCAATCACATGCTTGCAGGTCAGGTAGAGTTGATAGGTTGGAGATGGATGGCTCCGATGGCTATCAGGAGCCACTTCACTGATAAGAAATAGCAGTTCATAGATTTGCGAGAGAAGGTGGAGTTGGTAGTGCGAGGTCATCTTTGAAGCCTCTGCCTTGTGGACAAGTTGCTCCATAAACTGGCCGATCCGCTCTGTGTCCACTTCATTTTTCTTTAGAAAGCCTTTGGCATGAAGAGTTGAAAAGCGCATGAAATCACTTACCTTGGTGCCGCTAATCCCAATCCAGTAGTAGGACCAAGGATCTTCTGCGTCTGCCTGGTAGTAGGTCACCATATTTTTAGGGAGAAGAAAGAGATCCCCGGCTTCTAAATGGATTTCATTTTTATTAATGTGAAAGACACCTTTTCCCTTGGTGATAAAATGCAGAACAAAATTGTCACGGACGCTAGGTCCGAATTCGTAGTTCTTGGGGCAATCTTCGTAGCCGTAAAAATCAAGGGCTAGATCAATGGTGTCGGTTTGGTATTCAGAAAAGACTAACATAGCTGAACCTCCTACCTAACATTTTACCATATATGCCCAACAAAATTCTATTTTCGGAAGCGTTTACAACGAGTAAAATAAAGACATGTAAAAAAAGTAAGATATTGGAACTGAATTTAAAAATACATAGTGATATTTTATAGGAACCAAGCGGAGGAAGATATGGCAATACGTATTGAACAAAATTTGTTCTATATAGAGAGTAAAGGACTGAGTCTCATCCTTGAAAATCGCGATGGCTATTTGATGCTCAAGCATCTAGGGCGCCCAATTCCGTCCTATCATTTTTCCAATACGGTGCATGAGAAGGACCATGCTTTCGCTGGAAATCCAACACCTGACAATCGAACTTTTAGCTTGGATACCCAGCGACAGATCTTGGGACAGCACGGGCTAGGAGATTTTCGAAAACCGTCGATCAAGATCCAACACGGTGTTACAGAAGTGACAGATTTCCTTTATGTTGGAGCCAACATCTATTCTGGTAGTGTCGAGGCTACCGGTCTTCCGAACCCTCACTCAGTAGATCAGGCTGAAACCTTGGCACTGGTCTTTGAAGATGATCAAGCAGCCCTGCGTTTGACCCTCTACTACACCGCCTACGAGGATCGGGCAACCATCACTAGCTTCTCAAAGATTGAAAACTGTAGTGATAAAACGGTTGTGATCCACAAGGCTCTTAGTGTGTTGGCCGATGTCCCAGCAGGTGATTACGATATCATCACTCTGCAAGGAGCCTATGCGAGAGAAAAAACAGTTCGCCGTCAGCAAGTGGAGCAAGGAATCTTCTCCATCAGCTCCAACCGTGGTGCTTCTGGACACGCCCAGACCCCAGCCCTTATCCTTGCTGACCATGAAGTGACTGAAGATGCGGGCTCTGCTCTGGCCTTCCAACTGCTCTACAGTGGGAATTTTGAAGGATTTGTTCAAAAGAATCAACTCAATGAAGTTCGGGTTGGATTGGGGATCAATCCTGAAAACTTCGCTTGGGAATTGGAACCAAATCAGAGCTTTGATACGCCAGTGGCAATGATCACATACTCCCATGAGGGATTGACCGGTCTCAGTCAAGAGAGTCAAGCATTTGTCCAAAACCATATCATTCCTAGCCAGTTTGCCCATAAAGAACGTCCAATTCTTATCAACAACTGGGAAGCGACCTACTTTGATTTCAAAAAAGACAAATTATTGGAGCTAGCAGACGAAGCTCAAAAAGTGGGGATCGAACTCTTTGTTCTTGATGATGGCTGGTTTGGCAATCGTTATGATGACAATCGGGCCCTTGGTGATTGGACCGTCAATGAAGAAAAATTAGGTGGAAGTCTAGCAGAATTGATCCAAGGCATCCATGACAAGGGACTTCAATTTGGCCTTTGGGTGGAGCCAGAAATGATTTCTCCTGATAGCGACCTCTATCGGGCTCATCCGGACTGGGCTATTCAAGTCCCAGGCTATGAACACACCTATTCACGGAATCAACTAGTCCTCGATTTCGCAAATAGAGAAGTGGTAGCTTATATCAAGCAGGTCTTGGATGACTTGCTTGCAAACCATGAGATTGACTATATCAAATGGGATATGAACCGCAATATCACCAAGCTTGGAAATGGTAAAACCTACCTGGAAACCAAGATGCAATCCCATGCTTATATCTTAGGTCTCTATGAAGTGGTTTCTTTCTTAACAGAGAAGTACGAGCACATCCTCTTTGAGTCTTGCTCAGGTGGTGGCGGTCGCAATGACCTGGGTATGATGCGTTACTTCCCGCAGGTCTGGGCAAGTGATAATACGGATGCCATGGCCAGACTTCCGATCCAGTATGGATCTAGTTATCTCTATCCAACTATTTCCATGGGGGCTCACGTATCAGCGGTGCCAAATCACCAGATGGGACGGATCACACCACTAGAAACGCGTGGCCATGTAGCCATGATGGGCAATCTAGGCTATGAATTGGATCTGACCACTCTTTCTCAAGAAGAGTTGGATAGGATTGCAGATCAAGTTGCTCATTACAAAAGGATTCGACCCCTTGTCCAATTCGGAAAACACTACCGCTTGATCAATCCAGGTCATGGTAGCAATCAAGCAGCCGTCCAGTTCACTTATCAAGACCGTACGGTTGTAACCTATGTAAGGGTCTTATCAACAGTTGAGGAGATCGAGCCGACTCTGAAGCTCAAAGGTTTGGAAGAAGATGCGCTCTATAGCTTAGAAGGGACCAACCAAGTCTATTCAGGAGCTGAGCTCATGTATGCTGGCTTAACCGTCGTTCTTCCTCAGGGAGATTTCCTCACTAAACAATATGTTTTTGTCAAAAAATAAAAGGAGACAGCCAAATGAAATGGTATAAAAAAATCGGACTTCTTGCGACAACAGGCTTAGCCTTGTTTGGGCTCGGTGCTTGCTCCAACGATGGAAAATCGGCGGATGGCACAGTGACCATCGAGTATTTCAACCAGAAAAAAGAAATGACTAAAACTTTGGAAGAAATCGCGCGTGATTTTGAAAAGGAAAACCCAAAGGTCAAGGTCAAAGTTGTCAATGTACCGAACGGTGGTGAAGTATTGAAAACACGTGTCCTCGCAGGAGATGTGCCAGATGTGGTTAATATATACCCACAGTCCATCGAACTACAAGAATGGGCAAAAGCAGGTGTCTTCGAAGATTTGTCCAATAAAGACTACCTGAAACGCGTAAAAAATGGCTATGCTGAAAAATATGCCGTGAACGGAAAAGTCTACAACGTTCCCTTTACAGCCAATGCTTATGGAATTTACTACAACAAAGATAAATTCGAAGAACTGGGCTTGAAGGTTCCTGAAACCTGGGATGAATTTGAACAGTTAGTCAAAGACATCGTTGCTAAAGGACAAACACCATTTGGAATTGCAGGTGCAGATGCTTGGACACTCAATGGTTACAATCAATTAGCCTTTGCGACAGCAACAGGTGGAGGAAAAGAAGCCAATCAATACCTTCGTTATTCTCAACCAAATGCCATTAAATTGACTGATCCGATCATGAAAGATGACATCAAGGTCATGGATATTCTTCGCATTGATGGTTCTAAACAAAAGAACTGGGAAGGTGCTGGCTATACCGATGTTATCGGAGCCTTCGCACGTGGGGATGTCCTCATGACACCAAATGGGTCTTGGGCGATCACAGCGATTAATGAACAAAAACCGAACTTTAAGATTGGGACCTTCATGATTCCAGGAAAAGAAAAAGGACAAAGCTTAACCGTTGGTGCAGGAGACTTGGCATGGTCTATCTCAGCCACCACCAAACATCCAAAAGAAGCCAATGCCTTTGTGGAATATATGACCCGTCCAGAAGTCATGCAAAAATACTACGATGTGGACGGATCTCCAACAGCGATCGAAGGGGTCAAACAAGCAGGAGAAGATTCACCGCTTGCTGGGATGACCGAATATGCCTTTACGGATCGTCACTTGGTCTGGTTGCAACAATACTGGACCAGTGAAGCAGACTTCCATACCTTGACCATGAACTATGTCTTGACCGGTGATAAACAAGGCATGGTCAATGATTTGAATGCCTTCTTTAACCCGATGAAAGCGGATGTGGATTAGGAGTAGAGAGACTATGAAAAAAGTATTACAAAAATATTGGGCATGGGCTTTTGTGGTCATCCCCCTCTTGTTACAAGCAATTTTCTTCTATGTGCCGATGTTTCAAGGAGCCTTTTACAGTTTTACCAACTGGACAGGATTGACTTATAACTACAAGTTTGTCGGCTTAAACAACTTCAAGCTCCTCTTCATGGATCCAAAATTCATGAATGCGATTGGCTTTACCGCAATCATTACGATTGCCATGGTGGTTGGTGAGATTGCCCTTGGGATCTTTATCGCGCGTGTCTTGAACTCTAAAATCAAAGGTCAAACCTTCTTCCGTGCTTGGTTCTTCTTCCCAGCTGTTTTGTCTGGTTTGACAGTGGCTTTGATCTTCAAGCAAGTCTTCAACTACGGTCTTCCAGCGATTGGGAATGCCCTTCATATTGAATTTCTCCAAACCAGTCTTTTAGGGACTAAGTGGGGAGCGATCTTTGCGGCTGTCTTTGTCCTTCTTTGGCAAGGGGTGGCTATGCCCATCATCATCTTCCTAGCTGGTTTGCAATCCATTCCAACTGAGATTACGGAAGCAGCAAGGATTGATGGCGCGACTAGCACGCAAGTCTTCTGGAACATTGAATTGCCTTACTTGCTACCAAGTATCTCTATGGTCTTTATCCTAGCCCTAAAAGGTGGGCTGACTGCCTTTGACCAAGTCTTTGCTATGACCGGTGGTGGTCCAAACAATGCCACAACTTCACTTGGGCTCTTGGTTTATAACTATGCCTTTAAAAACAACCAATTCGGTTATGCCAATGCCATTGCCGTAATCTTGTTCTTCTTAATTGTAGTGATTTCGATCATCCAATTGAGAGTATCTAAGAAATTTGAAATTTAAGAGGAGAAGCACGATGAAACAAGATGAAAGAAAAGCCATGATTGGCAAATACATTCTATTGATTCTAGGATCGGTTCTGATTTTAGTGCCGCTCCTTGCCACCCTCTTTAGTTCCTTCAAACCCACCAAGGATATCGTAGACAATTTCTTTGGCTTTCCAACCAACTTCACATGGGACAACTTTAGCCGTCTCTTAGCGGATGGCATCGGAGGCTATTATTGGAACTCTGTCGTCATCACTGTCTTGTCTTTACTTGCAGTAATGATCGTTATCCCCATGGCAGCCTACTCCATCGCACGCAATATGAGTAAGAGAAAAGCCTTTACCATCATGTATACCCTCTTAATCCTTGGTATCTTCGTCCCATTCCAGGTTATCATGATTCCAATTACCGTCATGATGAGTAAACTCGGTTTGGCCAACACCTTTGGTTTGATCTTGCTCTACTTGACCTATGCGATTCCACAGACCCTCTTTCTCTATGTTGGCTATATCAAAATCTCGATCCCAGAAAGTCTGGATGAAGCAGCTGAGATTGATGGTGCTAATAAATTTACAACCTATTTCCGCATCATCTTCCCAATGATGAAACCCATGCATGCGACAACCATGATCATCAATGCCCTTTGGTTCTGGAATGACTTCATGTTGCCACTCCTTGTCTTGAACCGGGATTCCAAAATGTGGACATTGCCTTTGTTCCAATACAACTACGCAGGCCAATATTTCAACGATTACGGACCAAGCTTGCCTCTTACGTGGTAGGCATTATCAGTATCACCATTGTCTATCTCTTCTTCCAACGCCATATCATCGCAGGAATGAGCAACGGCGCAGTGAAATAATAAGATACAAAGCCCGTCAAAAGCTCACAGTGAAAAAAGGGAATCTGAATAAGAAGTCTTGGCTTCTTGGAGGATTCATCTTTTTCACGCAGAGCTTAGGGCGTGTTCAATTCTAGATACAAAGGGACGATTCAGCTTGCTGATTTAAATCGTATCCTATGAAGCAATTCTTAAAATACATAAACTCATAAAAGCCAGGTCTCTTCAGACTTGGCTTTCAAAAAAGGAAAGGAAACCATTATGCCAATTCAAAATAAGACCATGTTAATTACTTACTCAGACAGCTTGGGAAATAACCTCAAGGACCTCTATGAAAATCTGGAGAAATATTTTGGAGATGCAGTAGGTGGGGTTCACCTCTTGCCATTTTTCCCATCAACCGGTGACCGTGGCTTTGCGCCTGTGGACTATGATCAAGTAGATCCAGCCTTTGGAGATTGGGAAGATGTCAAACGCCTGGGCGAAAAGTACTATCTCATGTTTGACTTTATGATCAATCACATTTCCCGTCAGTCTAAATACTACAAAGATTATCAAGAGAAGCATGACCAAAGTGCATACAAGGATCTTTTCCTAAACTGGGACAAGTTCTGGCCGGAGAATCGTCCAACTCAAGCGGATGTGGACTTGATTTATAAGCGCAAAGATCGAGCTCCCAAGCAAGAAATTACCTTTGCGGATGGGATAACTGAGCATCTCTGGAATACCTTCGGAGAAGAGCAGATTGACTTGGACGTGACCAAGGAAGTGACCATGGACTTTATTCGCAAGACCATCGAACATTTGGCGAGCAATGGTTGTGATCTCATTCGTTTAGATGCTTTTGCCTATGCAGTCAAGAAGTTGGACACCAATGATTTCTTCGTGGAGCCAGACATTTGGGATTTGTTGGATAAGGTGCGCGATATGGCAGCCAGCTACGGTGCTGAGCTCTTGCCAGAGATTCATGAACACTATTCCATCCAATTTAAGATTGCCGATCACGACTATTATGTCTATGACTTTGCCCTTCCAATGGTGACCCTCTATACCCTCTATAGCTCAAAAGTGGAGCGCCTTGCTAAGTGGTTGAAGATGAGTCCGATGAAGCAATTCACGACACTCGACACCCATGACGGGATTGGGGTGGTTGATGTCAAGGATATCTTGACAGATGAAGAAATTGACTATGCATCAAATGAGCTCTACAAGGTAGGAGCGAATGTGAAACGCAAATATTCAACAGCAGAATACAACAACTTGGACATCTACCAAATCAATTCGACCTACTATTCAGCGCTTGGAGATGATGATCGCAAGTATTTCCTAGCCCGTTTGATTCAAGCCTTTGCGCCAGGCATTCCACAAGTGTATTATGTTGGATTCCTAGCTGGGAAGAATGATTTGGAACTCTTAGAAAACACCAAGGAAGGCCGCAATATCAACCGTCATTACTACAGCAATGAAGAAATCGCCCAAGAAGTAGAGCGACCGGTCGTGCAATCCCTTCTCAAGCTATTTAGTTTCCGGAACAACTCACAAGCTTTTGACCTAGAAGGAAGTATTGAGGTGGAAACACCAGATGATCATACCATTGTCATCACGCGCCAAAATAATGACCAGACTGTCACAGCAGTAGCCCGAATCAATCTTGCTGACGGGACTTACCAAGTGACAGAAAACGGTCAAGACATTGAGTTTTAAAAACAATTGAAGTCAGGCGAGACATGTTTCGAATATTCCCTTTTTGATTGGACAGATTGCTGGAGATTTTATGATTTCACAGTTTTTCTCCAATATTTTTAAAACAAAGGATTTTGCACCCCTTTCTAGTAGCATCTCTACCCTGCAAGTGATCCTTTTGTTACTTTGACCTTGTCAGGGTCTGACCATTCAAGATCTGCTATGATCTTCGCAAATTTTGTTTCTATCTATCTTAAAAGCTTCGTATGATACTAGGAACTTTGATACAAGAAAGGATAAATATGAGGGACCTCATTCTCTACCAGAAAACATACAAGCAGTTTCATCTGCGAAATGATTTTATTTCTTATATCTTTATGATTTCCCATGATGGGAAGTTGCTCCATCTTCATTATGGACCGACCTTGCCAGAAGGGGATTATCGTCATTTGGTGGAAATGAAGCACCGCCCTATGACCACTTACCGGCAAGAAGGGGATCTTCTGTATTCACTCGAACACCTGCAGCAAGAATTTCCAGAGTATGGGGCGACAGATTTTCGCCATCCTGCCTTAGAACTGTCTTTGGAAAATGGCTCTCGGCTGACAGATTTTATCTATAAGGATCATGAAATTTCAAATGGAAAACCAAGATTAGAAGGTTTACCAGCAACTTATGTTGAAAATGAGGATGAATGTCAGACCTTGCAAGTCAATCTGACCGATTCGGTGTCGGGTGTGGAGGTGAGTATTCAGTATAGTATTTTCCGATACTTCCCTGTGATAACGAGAAGTCACCTGATCAACAATCAAGGTTCAAGGCCTCTATCCATCGAAGGAGTAACTAGTCTTTCTTTAGACCTACCTGATCGAAACTATGAGATGATACAGCTTTCTGGAGCGTGGGCTCGTGAAAGGCATATTCATTCCACATTGTTACGTCAAGGAATCCAATCGATTGAATCAACACGTGGAATCTCTAGTCATCTGCACAATCCTTCATTGCCTTAAAACGGCCAGAAACCACTGAGAATCAAGGGGAGGTTATTGGACTCAGCCTGATTTACTCAGGAAATTTCCTCCTTCAAGCAGAAGTGGATACTTTCGATGTCACCCGACTTCAAGTGGGAATCAATCCCTTCCAATTTTGTTGGAAATTAGCCCCTGGTGCTAGCTTTACAAGTCCAGAAGCAGTTCTGGTATACAGTAGAAATGGTTTAAACGATATGAGTCAAACTTTCCATCGTCTTTATCGTACCCGTCTAGCTAGGGGAGAATGGCGAGATAAGGAGCGGCCGATTCTACTAAATAATTGGGAAGCAACTTACTTTGATTTTGATCAGGAAAAACTGCTCAGGATTGCGCAAAATGCCAAAGAAGTTGGTGTCGAATTATTTGTGTTGGATGATGGCTGGTTTGGAAAACGAACCAATGATCGAGTTGGTCTTGGAGATTGGGTTGCCAATTGCGATCGATTTCCAGATACAATCGGGGCTTTATCAGAGAAAATTCATGATATGGATTTGAAATTCGGCCTTTGGTTTGAACCGGAAATGGTCAACAAAGATAGCGATCTTTACCGTTCTCATCCAGACTGGATCCTAGAAGTAGTAGGTCATTCACCACGTCATGGACGAAATCAATTTGTCTTAGACTTTAGCCGTGAAGAAGTAGTGGATGCAATTTATGAGCAAATGGCGCGTGTGATTGAAGAGACGAAATTAGACTATATCAAGTGGGATATGAACCGTCCGCTTACAGATGTCTTTTCTAAATCCTTGGCTCCAGATCAGCAAAGAGAAGTGTTTCATCGTTATGTTCTAGGATTATACCACTTATATGATCGTTTAACGACAGCATTCCCTTCTGTTCTCTTTGAATCTTGCGCTTCGGGAGGCGGTAGATTTGATCCAGGTTTGCTTTATTATGCACCCCAAACTTGGACCAGTGACGATACAGATGCAGTTGAACGGCTTAAGATCCAATATGGAACCAGTCTAGTCTATCCACTCTCGACGATGGGAGCACATGTGTCCATTGTCCCTAACCATCAAACCAATCGGATCACACCGCTTGCGACAAGGGGAAATGTCGCTTATTTTGGGGTCTTTGGTTACGAGTTGGATCTAGCAGACTTGACGCAGGCTGAGAAGGAAATAGTAAAAGAGCAAATTGCCTTTTACAAAAAAGAGCGATCCCTGATTCATCAAGGAAATTTTTACCGTTTGCGCTCTCCTTTTGACTCAAATCAAGTCGTATGGTCGGTTGTCAGTCAAAATCGTTCCCGAGTGATTCTGGCTCAGTATAAGCTATTGAACGAAGTGAACCGTGCTTATGATCGTGTGTATCTACAAGGACTGAATGCAGATGCTCTCTATGAAGTGGACGGGAAACAGTTTAAAGGTGCAGAACTGATGTTAGCAGGTTTTAGTCTTTCAGACGCTTCCTGTGGACAGCCTTTAAATCAAGAAAAACTGAGTTGTGATTTTGACTCTCACATTTGGGTGTTTGAGGAAGTAACATAATAAGAGAGGCGAGTATCTAATTTTAGATAGTCGCTTTAATGATTTATAATTGAAATCGTTTACATAACTATAAAATCATGGTACAATATCCATGAAGAAAGGAGGTCGCTTTATGAAAAAAATCATTTATCCATCTGCGGCCCTATTAACGGCTTTTGCTCTATTATCGGTTCAAACAGCAAAGGCAGACACAGCTCAAGCACCGGATCAAGGCAATGAACCGGCAGCAACAGTAGAGGAGGTTGTGGCTTCTCCAGCTCCAGAAACCTCCACAGAAAATCAGGGAGAGGTGTCAGATACGTCAACTGTGACTGATCGTGAAGCAGTCCCAGCAGCTTCCCCAACGGAAACAACAACGGAGACGGCATCTCCTCAAGTGGAAAAACTGCTTGAAGACATGCCTCTCAAGCAAAAGGTTACGCAAATGATCATGCCGGACTTCCGTAAGTGGCAGGAGGCAGGTCAGGAGTCGCCACAAGATCTCACTAAGGTCAATGCTGAAGTGGCAGAGGCTATTGATAAGTATGACTTTGGTGGCGTCATTTTGTTTGCTGAGAATGTGAAAGAAACCAAGCAGACCCTAGCTCTGACCCAAGATATGCAAAAGGCAGCTATTGAAAACAAGGCCAATAACGGGAAGATTCCGCTATTGTTAGCGATTGACCAAGAAGGGGGCATCGTCTATCGATTGGGTAGCGGTACAGCTCTCCCCGGAAATATGGCCATTGGAGCGACCAATGATCCCAAGTTAGCGACAGAAGCTGGACAAATTATTGGTCGAGAGCTTTCTGCACTAGGTTTGAATGTGGACTTCGCTCCGGTGCTAGATACCAATAACAATCCTCAAAACCCTGTCATTGGGCTTCGTTCCTTCTCCTCTGATCCAAACCGGGTTGCTTACTTAGGTATTCCGATGATGAAAGGGATTCAAGACTACAATGTCGCTGTAGCTGCTAAGCATTTCCCAGGTCATGGAGATACAGCGGTCGATTCCCATACGGGTCTCCCATTGGTGGATAAATCTCTTGCCGAACTTGAAAAATTGGAACTCCTTCCATTCAAAAAAGCCATGGATGCTGGCGTAGACCTCTTGATGACGGCTCATATCCAATATCCACAGATTGAAAAAGATCAGGTTGTGTCAAAGAAACCGGTGAGAAAATCTATGTCCCAGCGACACTCTCTGATGATATTTTAACGGGCTTGGTACGGAAGAAATACGGCTATAAGGGCGTGATTGTTTCTGATGCCATGGGAATGGATGCTATCGCTAAGAACTTCGGTGAAGTAGAAGCTGTAAAAATGGCCATCAAGGCAGGAGTTGATTTGGTTTTGATGCCAACGACCCTTCGCAGTAAAACCGATTTAAGCAAGATTGATACCATTGTCGATGAAGTGGTGCGTGCGGTGCAAACGGGTGACATTTCAGAAGAACGTTTAAATGAGTCGGTTCGTCGGATCCTCACCCTCAAAGAAAAACGTGGGGTCCTGAATTTTGATCCAAGTGTTCGGACGGCTGAAAAAGCAGAAGAAGCAGTCGGCTCTACCCTCAATCGTGACTTGGAACGCAAGATTGCGGCAGCAGCGGTGACGGTTGTAAAAAATGAAGACCATACCTTACCATTTAAGGTTCAAAAAGGAGATCATGTCTTACTCTTAGGAGCTTTTGAAAATGAAGTCCCTGGACTAAATTTGGGCATGCGTCGCTTAATCGCAGATGGAGTGCTTCCAAAAGATACCTCCTTTGTGGCGAAGAACTTCACGAAAGAATCCACTCTTGATAGTCTAAAAGAAGACCTCGAAAAAGCCACTCACATCGTAGTGATTTCAGAGATCGGTTATGAAGGGCAACTGGATAAAGATTTCTGGCGAACCAAGATCCCAACTGAAATCGTCCATTATGCCAACACCAACCATAAGAAGGCAGCTGTCCTTTCCATCTCTAAACCTTATGATGTAGCCAACTATCCAGCAGCCAAAGCTATTCTAGCAGTCTATGGAAATAAGGGAATGGATCCGACAGAATCTCTCAAACCAGACAATGCCTTCGGTCCTAATATTCCTGCAGGAGTGGAAGTCATCTTCAATGGTAAGGAACACGTAGGTACCTTGCCGGTGGATATTCCAAAAATTGTAGATGGAAAAATGTCGGAAACAGAGTATGCTTACCGTATTGGTCATGGTCTCTTCTATCCAGCACCTGCTCCATTACCAACACCAGAAGCCCAAGACCCAACTTCACCAGTTCTAGATCCAACCCATCAGACAAAACCAGTAGTGGTTGGAAACACAGAAACACAAGTCCTTCTTAGCAAGCAAGAAAACGCAAGCTCTCTTGATGGTCCACAAGTTCGTCCGGTCTCTGTATCACATGACACTGCTCAGGCTCCTGCAAGTGTATCTGCTAGTCCTGCTTCATCGGTATTGCCAAAGACCGGTCAAACCGAGAACCTTCTAGCCCTTATGGGTGTCAGCCTCTTAACCTTCCTTGGATCTTTTGTCTATCCGAGAAAGAAAAACTAAGGAATGAAGAATCTCAATTGGGTCACTCCCAATTGAGATTTTTTGGTAAAAATTTACTAAAATTAACTCAAAATAGAATGGTATAAGATATTGAGGCAGGGTGGGAAAGCTTTATTGTGAGCTTTTTGAAGACAATGTAAAAATAAATAAAATTTTACTAAAAATACTTGAAATTATCCTTTTAATCGTTTATAATACAAGTATAAAAACGTTTACAAAACTAAAAGGAGTTTCTCATGACTACATCAATCACGTCTCAAGATCTACAAGAAAAGTTTCAGGCTGTCTTTGGCGAGAAGGCTGATCATACCTTCTTTTCACCAGGACGGATTAATTTGATCGGTGAACACACAGACTACAACGGAGGACATGTCTTCCCAGCAGCCATTACGCTTGGTACCTACGGGGCAGCAAGAAAGCGTGAGGATAAGGTCTTGCGTTTCTTCTCAGGAAATTTTGAAGATAAGGGGATTATTGAAGTCCCACTGGATCATCTTCGTTTTGAAAAAGAGCACAACTGGACCAACTATCCAAAAGGTGTGCTCCATTTCTTACAAGAAGCGGGACACGTCATTGATAGCGGCATGGACGTCTATGTCTACGGCAATATTCCTAATGGATCAGGCCTCTCCTCTTCAGCTTCCTTAGAGCTCTTGATTGGCGTCATCGCTGAGAAACTATTTGATCTTCAGTTAGACCGCTTAGATCTGGTTAAGATCGGGAAACAAACCGAAAATCACTTCATCGGGGTTAATTCTGGTATCATGGACCAATTTGCCATCGGTATGGGGGCTGATCAACGGGCTATTTATCTCGATACCAACACCTAGAATATGATTTGGTACCGCTTGACCTTAAAGACAATGTCGTGGTCATCATGAATACCAACAAACGCCGGGAATTAGCGGATTCCAAATACAATGAACGCCGTGCAGAATGTGAAACCGCCGTCTCTGAACTCCAAGAAAAACTAGACATCCAAACCTTAGGGGAATTGGATCTCTGGGCTTTTGATGCTTACAGCTACTTGATCAAGGATGAAAATCGCATCAAACGGGCTCGTCATGCTGTACTTGAGAACCAACGGCCCCTCCAAGCACGCAAGGCGCTTGAAGCAGGTGATTTGGAAGGCTTTGGCCGTCTCATGAATGCTTCCCACGTATCTTTGGAGCATGACTACCAAGTGACTGGTCTAGAATTGGATACCTTAGTGCATACAGCTTGGGAACAAGAAGGAGTGCTTGGTGCTCGTATGACGGGAGCAGGCTTTGGTGGTTGCGCCATCGCCCTTGTCAACAAAGATAAGGTTGAAGCTTTTGAGGAAGCTGTCGGCAAACGCTATGAGGAAATCGTTGGCTATGCGCCAAGTTTCTACATTGCAGAGGTTGCTGCGGGGACACGGGTGCTTGATTAAAAAGGAGATAGGATGACAGAACTGGTATTAGATGCATTTGTCACAGCCGTCATTGCGGCAAGTGACTATGAAGAGATGGATCGGATTTATCTAAAAAACCGCGTTAGGAGTCGCATTGGAGAAGAAGGGCTAGACGCCCCAGCTCATCAGGCTGACTTGATCTCACTCAAAGATCAGCTGGTGGAAATCGCTGTTGCGAATAGTAAGATCCAAGATAGCATGGCCGCAAAGGACAGCTTGGGAGCAGAGTTGATGGATTGGATCACCCCTAGTCTAGCCAGGTCAATCATCGTTTCTGGGATATCTACCCTCAGTCCAAGGAAGACGCGATTGCTGATTTCTACGCCCTCTCTAAGCGCAATGATTACATCAAGATCAAGGCGATTGCGCAAAATATCGCTTTTGAGGCAGAAACTCCCTATGGCTCCCTTGAAATCACCATCAATCTGTCAAAACCTGAAAAAGATCCTAAAGACATCGCAGCGGCGAAGCTGGCTAAAGCTAGTCATTATCCAGCCTGCCAACTGTGCTTTGAAAATGAAGGCTATCAAGGTCGCCTAGATCATCCTGCCCGTGCCAATCATCGGATCATCCGCTTTGACATGGACAGTCATGATTGGGGCTTTCAATATTCCCCTTATGCCTACTTCAATGAACACTGCATTTTCCTCGATAGCCAGCATGTTCCTATGGCCATTAGCCACAAGACCTTTGAGCGACTCTTGACCATTGTAGAGACTTTTCCAGGCTATTTTGCAGGCTCCAATGCAGATCTACCCATTGTAGGGGGATCCATCCTGACTCATGACCATTACCAAGGCGGACGTCACACCTTCCCTATGGAGCTGGCAGAGCTTGACCACACCTTTACCATTCCTGGCTTCGAAGAGGTTCAAGTGGGCATCGTTCGTTGGCCAATGTCAGTCTTGCGTCTGCAGTCAGATAACAAGGAAGAGCTGATTAACTTGGCAGATCATATCTTAGAAAGCTGGCGAGGTTACTCGGATCCAGCTGTGCAAGTCTTAGCCACATCTGACGGTCAACCCCATCATACCATTACCCCCATTGCACGAATCCGCGATGGGCATTATGAACTGGACTTGGTGCTCCGTGACAACCAAACCTCACCAGAGCATCCAGATGGAATTTACCACCCACATGCGGATGTGCAACACATCAAAAAAGAAAACATCGGCCTGATCGAAGTCATGGGCTTGGCGATTTTGCCTCCTCGTCTCAAGGAAGAGCTCAAGCAGGTTCAAGACTATCTACTTGGACGTGAAAGCAGTGTGGCTAGTTACCACCAAGAATGGGCAGATGACTTGAAAGCTACTCACCCATCCATCACAGACGAAGCAGAGGCAGAAGCTATTGTTCGTGAATCAGTTGGTCAAATCTTTGCGCGCGTGCTCGAAGATGCCGGTGTCTACAAGCGAACAGCAGAAGGCCAAGCAGCCTTTGGACGCTTTGTCGCGACACTTTAAGTGTGGAGAAGAGGCAGAAATTTGGTACAATAAGAGAGAAGACAAAGAAGCGAAAGGAAAACAAATGGCAATACTCGTACTCGGAGGAGCTGGCTATATCGGTTCCCACATGGTAGACCGTTTGGTCAATGAAGGACAGGAAAAAGTCGTCGTGGTAGATAGCCTGGTCACAGGCCACCGTGCAGCGGTGCATCCAGATGCTGTCTTTTACCAAGGAGACCTAGCGGATCAAGACTTCATGCGCATGGTTTTTAAGGAACATGCAGATATCGATGCGGTCATCCACTTTGCGGCCTACTCACTGGTCGCTGAGTCTATGGCAGATCCATTGAAATATTTTGACAACAATACAGCCGGCATGGTCAAACTCTTGGAAGTCATGCATGAATGTGGGGTGCACTACATCGTCTTTTCTTCAACCGCTGCCACCTACGGTATTCCAGAAGAGATTCCGATTCTTGAAACCACTCCACAAAAACCGATTAATCCCTATGGCGAAAGCAAGCTCATGATGGAAACTATTATGCGCTGGGCAGATCAAGCATACGGCATCAAGTATGTGCCCCTTCGTTACTTTAATGTGGCTGGTGCTAAGCCAGATGGATCGATTGGCGAAGACCACGGACCAGAGACCCACCTCTTGCCAATCGTCTTACAAGTAGCCCAAGGCAAACGCGAGAAGATCGCAATTTTTGGAGATGACTACCAGACACCAGATGGAACCAATGTTCGGGACTATGTCCATCCATTTGACTTGGCAGATGCCCATCTGCTTGCGGTGGAGTATCTCAGAAATGGCAACCCATCGACCGCCTTTAATCTGGGCTCATCGACCGGATTCTCTAATCTTCAGATTGTTGAAGCAGCCCGCAAGGTGACGGGACATCCGATTCCACTTGAGATTGCTGATCGTAGACCAGGAGATCCAGATACCCTGATCGCATCCTCTGAGAAGGCGCGTGCTATCCTCGGTTGGCAACCAAAATTTGATAATATCGAAACCATCATCCAAACAGCCTGGGCATGGCATTCTAGTCACCCAGATGGGTACAATGATCGATAAGAAGAAAACTCAAGTCAGTTGGCTTGAGTTTTTTTAGTGTGGAACAAAGGTATTAGTCATCCCACAACTAGGTTTCTATGTGAATAATGGAGTTAAGGATTATGACCTTCAGAATTAGCCAAGGTGGACCCAAAATTTAAGAAGTGTATCGATGCAATGAATCACGAAGCGTTAGAAGTGGCCTACCCAGAACTTAAAACATTGATCTCCATGGCTCATGTGAATCCATTTGCACAACTATTTAAATCTGAAACAGAGCGAGCTAATGATCATTACCTACTAGACCGCTATTTCCTTTTAGATAGTCAAAAAATGCTCAGTTGACGAGATCCAGCCTTTCAAACTAAATATGATTATTATATAATTGAAGAAGGAATTGATCCTTTTACAGGTAAACCTGCTACACAGGAAGAAATCAATCGTGTAAAAATATCAAGAAGGTGAGGGCTTTTACTGATACCCTCCAACTAGCAAGTACCTTGTATACCAATTATGTTGGATATAATCAGTACTACAATAAACCCTACACAACTTTCTCAGATGTATTTAGTAAGGTGAAAGAGGAATTACCTGTCTTCAATAGGAAACTAGTAATTCCTGTGGTGAACCTAAAGGTAGATATCAATGGTAAAACTATAACAGAAACCACTAAGGACGACTCTTTGGTTGAAAGTTGGAATCGTAATACTTCTGAATTGAAAATGTATAAGATGGATGACTTAGCAAATCTCAAACATACAGAGAACTTTACTGAGTAGTCTATGATTCATATCAAAAATTTCAATCGTTGTCAGACCTTTTAAATTCTGAGGTTCATAATTTTTACCCTCACATTTATAAAGAATTCGAGGCAGTTGTTACAGGTCAAAAAGAAGAATCAGACTTTGGCGGTAATATGCTAAATATTGATATAGGCAAAGAAGAAACAGAAGTATACTATCAGATGGATGATGAAAGTCTTGGAGCCCCTTGCTTTATTCCTACAAATGAACTTTATAAATTGGTTTTAGAATGGAAAGAAATGGAAGAAAGAATGAAAAGTGGGGCAGATGATTTTCCAGTGACTTTAAAGGATTGAAATTGAAGTAATCCCCCAAATAATGGAGAAGTGATGAACAATAAAGAATTAGAAGATTTATTTTATAAAGTCCCTGAAGGGATTGATTATGCAGATCTATTGGAAGATGTTGATCTAGAAGATGTGCCTGAAGAAACGATTCAAAAGTTGACTTCATTATTGTCTAGTGATGATGATTTTTTGCGCTATAAATCCTCTAGCTTGTTGACAATTTGGGGGATAAAAGAAGGCTTTGATGTGTTGACTCAGATGTTCAGTCAAGGGCTATTAGAAGGGATGATTTCGCATCGTCTGTATGGCTATGATGATACCAATCGGATCATATTAGATGCCCTTATAAGTTATTGGGCTAATCAGTCAGATAAAGGTGATGGTGATACAGCAAGGCAAGATATATTTCCTTATGTCTGTCAAATTATAGAGCAGGCGGGAAACAGTTATTATCATCTTTCATATTTTTACTACTTAGTGGAAGATCATGATTTTTCTGAATACATCCCCTACTTGAAATACTTCCTTGCAACTATTTTGGACAAACCTGAGGATAATTATTGGCGAATTCATGATACTCTGAAGCTATTCTTAAAGGTAGAGCCTGATTATGTGACACAGTTATTAAGAGAAAAGCAAAATTCACTATCTGATTTTGGATTAGAGGATGGTAGCAATGGTTAACTTGATGGCATAACTTTGTCAGGGAAGACCTTGCTATTTAGAATAATATCACTTATAATATAGGTAACGAGTAAGCATAAAAAGTGAGGTCATCAAAATGAATAAAACAACAAAAACACTAGCCATCTTGTTTACAGCTGGTCTTTTATTAGCTGGTTGCGTACAAAAAGACAATACGAAGGCGACAACTGAATCAACAACTAAATCTACGACTAAGGTGACAGCTGAATCAAAAACTAAAGCTTCATCTAAAGCAAAAACATCTTCTTCAACAACTGTTGATACGAAAGAAGATTCAAAAGCAGGTGCTCAAAAAACCGTTCTTGAAATTAGCGATGAAAATGGTAAATCAGTAATGACATTATATTACAAGGGAGATACTTTATTAGTACAAGAAAAGGTAGATGATTATAATATCGCAAATATGGATGGTGAGACAACTCTTCAAGGACTAAAAGCAAGTGTTGCTAATAGCGAAGAAAAATTCAAAGATGTTTTGGGGAAAGGGTTTGAACTTAAATCAGAATACAAGGATGGTATCTTCTATATCTCCAATACAATTGATTATACTAAGGTTGATTTGAAAAAATTACAAGAAATAGTACCGGGCTTTCAACCTCTGGAAGACAATACAATTAGTTATTCTACAACAAAAGATAGTTTCATTAAGAGCGGTTATGTAGAAAAATAATGTTTAGATTTCCTAAACGAGTTTTAGCACCCTCAAAAAGTTAGACTGAAAAACTCTAACTTTTGGGGTGTTTTTGTTATGAAGGCCTCTTTTTGGGTTAGAAGCAATATATCGAAGTTTTTGATGGAAACGGGTAGATTTGGAATATGCTATAGAGGAAACACTCGGAGATACTTACCAGTATCGCTATCGGATTATCAAGTAAAGTAGGAGCAAACATGTCAAACTATTTGGTCAAAAAATACTCCAGTTGAGAGAACGAGGCTTTGTACAGATTACCAAAAAAAATCCAGTATCTCTTTTTCCATTCTTTCTTTTTTCAGCTATTATCGGAGTGATTTCCCAGTCTGTGTTTTCGGAGCCTGGTTATATCAATCAATTTTTTCGATCACGGATTGGTTTCCTATCTTTCGCCTCCTTTCTCAAGTTTGTCAAACTTATCCAGTTTTTTAGGTGGTTTAGCTGGCTCTTTGGATAGTTACTTTGCTGGGAAGTACATCTATCAGAATCAAGCAGAAAGCTACACCGAGATCACGGTTACTGGGGAAGATGCCCAGCATTCGGATTTACCAATCAATGATGAAGTGGTCGTCTTGATCAAGCAGCATATTGAAAGCCAGGAAAACCAAGGGCGACAAGGACCAAACAGAACTAATTGATTAAAGATAAAAGGAGGTGATACCTGCCTCAATAGGTTTGGTCTTCTTTTTTGGTATAATATAAAGAGAAAAGTACAAATATCAAGGATAACACAAAAGGAGAAGCTTATGAAACGAAAAGAGAAAGTAGGAGCATTCATTCTCCTGGCAACAGGACTTGTCACGGTTGCTTGTAGTAAACGGACTCCAAGGCACTCTACTCAGTTAAGTAGCTCATCATCTGTATCTAGTCAAGTGACATCTAGTAAAAATGATTCTAAAAAAGAAAATAAGCAGGCCTACAAGAAATTGTACCAACCGGTTTTTGATGATTATAAAAAAATATTTTCCACTCCTAATGACAAATCTGCGATTACAAATCTTTATGAAAGCTTACATGCAACTGAGCGACAAATGAATCGTTGGGCAATTGAGAATGCAGTCAACAATGCAAGTGAAATGCGCTATGCCTTTGCAGATTTAAATAACGATGGGATAGAGGAATTTCTGATTGCGGACCTAAATTTGAGTGGCAAATATTTATTAACCGGAATTTACTATTTACAAGCTGGGAAACCAGTCTTATTAGCAGAAGGTTTTATGTCTGAGCTTGACGGCGGAAATAGAAGCGCAACGATTATTTATAAAGGTGGCCAAGTCCTTGAACTAAGCTGGACCTCGGGTACAGATATAGGCTATGGAATTTTGTATCAACTTAATGCCAAGCAAGAGACTGCTAAAAAGCTCCAAGAAAAAAAGATTCAAATGCAAGCAAATGATTTTGCTGCTGATTTTGGAAAAAATGCATCGGATCAAATTGACTTAAGAGGCCTCGATTGGCAGGAATTTGAAGTTCCAAGTCGTTCAACTAAGTCAACAACTGAGCAAAAAACACCATGGAATCAAAGCAAATCTGCTAAGCTAGAAGTTTTTATAAAGGGCTGGGGAGAAAGACTAGGACAGCCCAACTACCAAAAGGGGATCGCAGGAGGAGATGTCGGTCCTGACCACCTCTATACACTTAGGGATGATGGACTAAGTGAAAAAATGAATGCTGAGTACTCGGATACAGGTCTAGGAAATGCCCAGTACCGAATAGTAGAGCGTTATAGCAATTGGGATAAGTACCCGGATGTTCATAGTTACTTCTTTGCGATAACCAATACAGGAGAAGCGATTGTCTTTCATTCACAGACGACTAATGGTGGGGTTATGTACTTAAAACCAACAGAAAATACAGAAATCCAAGCGGAGTTTAAACGTTTGGTAGAAGAAGAATAGTCCATCATAATCGAGAGTTTGGCCTTAGCCAAGCTCTTTTTCTTATATATGATTTCAAATCAAAATCGTTGACAGATGTAATATCTAGCATTACAATATTATAATAATGATTACACTCTTATAAAAAGTGAGATAAGGATCTTAGCTTTTAAGGAGATGGTGAGGAAGAATATGATTGAATATAAACATGTAGTCCTGTGTTACACGGATACAGACATTTTAAAAGATGTCAATCTCCGCATTGAAAATGGAGAATTTTTGGTCCTTGTGGGACCTTCAGGATCTGGAAAAACCACCATGCTCAAGATGATCAATCGTCTTTTGGAGCCGACAGATGGCAATATTTATATGGATGGAAAACGCATCAAGGACTATGATGAACGAGAGTTACGTCTTTCTATTGGTTATGTTTTGCAGGCCATTGCTCTCTTTCCAAATCTAACTGTCGCTGAGAATATTGCTTTAATTCCAGAGATGAAAGGGTGGACTAAAAGCCAAATAGCCTCTAAAACAGAAGAACTCCTGGACAAGGTTGGTCTGCCTGCTGCAGAGTATGCAAATCGCAAGCCAAGTGAGTTATCTGGTGGGGAACAACAACGGATTGGCATTGTGCGGGCAATCATTGTAGAGCCAAAGATTCTATTGATGGACGAGCCCTTTTCAGCCTTGGATGCCATTTCCCGCAAGCAGTTGCAAGCTCTTACCAAAGACCTGCACAAAGAATTTGGTATGACGACTATTTTCGTGACTCATGATACGGATGAGGCCTTGAAATTAGGCGATCGGATTGCGGTGCTACAAGAAGGAGAGATTGTGCAGGTGGCGGATTCTGAGACCATTCTAGCCCAACCAGCCAACGACTTTGTTGCGGATTTATTTGGAGGTGCTCACCATGTCTAAACTATTTGCAACCTTTCAAGAACGCTTTGGAGACTGGCTCACTGCACTAGGGCAACATTTGCAACTGTCATTACTGACCTTACTCCTTGCGATTTTTCTGGCGGTCCCTCTGGCTATTTATTTAAGTACACGCAAGAGAGCCAGCAACTGGGTTTTACAGGTAGCTGGGATCTTCCAGACTATTCCTTCCATGGCCCTTTTGGGGCTCTTCATTCCCATCATGGGAATCGGGACGCTTCCGGCCTTGACAGCTCTCGTCATCTATGCCATTTTTCCCATTCTTCAAAATACCATCACCGGTTTACAAGGGATTGATCCAAGCCTTGAAGAAGCGGGAACCGCCTTTGGGATGACCAAGTGGGAGCGCTTGAAGAAGTTCGAGATTCCCTTGGCCATGCCCGTTATCATGTCTGGGATTCGGACAGCAGCTGTGATGATTATCGGGACAGCTACCCTAGCTGCCTTGATTGGAGCAGGGGGACTCGGTTCCTTTATCCTTCTGGGGATTGACCGCAATAATGCCAGTCTGATTTGATCGGTGCCCTGTCTTCTGCCTTCTTAGCCATCGCCTTTAACCTTCTTCTCAAATGGATGGAAAAGGCCAAATTGCGGACCATCTTTGCAGCTTTTGCGGTAATGGTTATCGGATTGGGAGTATCTTATACGCCAAGTCTTCTTCCCAAACGAGAAAAAGAAAACCTGATCATCGCTGGAAAGTTAGGTCCTGAACCGGAAATTCTAGCCAATATGTATAAGATTTTGATCGAAGAAAACACAGATATGACAGTGACTGTTAAACCAAATTTTGGCAAGACCACTTTTCTCTATGAAGCTCTGAAAAAAGGGGATATTGCTATCTATCCAGAGTTTACAGGGACCGTAACCGAAAGTCTCCTCAAGCCGGCGCCGCAAGTCGACCATGATCCAGAAGCAGTCTATCAAGCGGCTCGAGATGGGATCAGGAAACAAGACAACCTAGCCTTGCTCAAACCCATGGCTTATCAGAATACCTATGCTGTCGCAGTGCCTAAGAAAATTGCTCAAGCGTATGGACTCAAGACCATTTCAGATTTGAAAAAGGTGGAAGGACAACTCAAGGCAGGATTTACCTTGGAGTTTAATGACCGAGAGGATGGGAACAAGGGCTTGCAGAAGGTTTACGGACTCCATCTACAAGTATCCACCATGGAGCCAGCCCTTCGCTACCAGGCTATCCAGTCCGGTGATATCCAGATCACAGATGCCTATTCAACGGATGCCGAGCTTGCTCGCTATGACCTCGTGGTCCTCCAAGATGACAAGCAACTCTTCCCGCCATATCAAGGGGCTCCCCTCATGAAAGAAGCTCTTCTTAAGAAACATCCAGAATTGGAAGGGATTCTCAATCAGTTAGCTGGTAAAATCACAGCAGAGCAAATGAGCCAGATGAACTACCAAGTCGGAGTAGAAGGCAAGTCAGCTAATCAAGTGGCGCGTGACTTTTTGACTAAGGAAGGGATGATTGAGAAATAAAGTCACTTAAACTAGAAATATAAGTCACGTTATTTAAGTTACTTTCTAATTTTATCTCCATGAACCGGATCAATTTAGTTGTTGAAGGGTACCAAGCAGGACTAGAATTAATGATTTACAAACCACTAGAGGTTGGGCATGTTGCCCACCTCTTTTTGTGATATACTAGAGTAGTTTTTGAGACTTGTAGGGGCAATATCCTCTAGCCTGAGGAGCTTTTTTTAATTCCCGAACGTTTTCAAGGAAAATTCAGAAAATTCTTGACTTCTGATGAAATCGGCGTATGATTAGTTGTGAACTGTTGAACAATCATTTTCAATAGAGTTCCTGATGTCGACTAAGGGATCTGTGAAAGGGGAGGCAGTTTAAAACAAAAATCTATAGAGCGTTGCGTCCGAAAGTCTAAACAGACACGGCTCTTTAAAAACAAAAGGAGAAGATTATGAAAACAGAACCGATTCATCGTACCAGTATGTGGAAATTTAAGTTAAGTGCTGCCACCATGACTTTGATTCCCGCTGCCGTGGGGATTAACTATGTTGCTAAAGCCTTGGCGGAGGGGTTAAAGTTGCCCGTTTGGCTGGGGTCTTTGGGAACCTTTCTTGCCAGCATGTTGGCTGGGCCGGTTGCCGGTGCCATCAGTGGTTTCATCAACAACGTGATCTATGGGCTGACCTTATCGCCAATTTCAACCGTGTATGCGATTACCAGCATCGGAATTGGGATTGCTGTCGGAGTTTTGCACGCCAATGGGTGGTTCTCGTCAGCGCGACGAGTATTTGTTTCTGCTATTATTATTGCCATCGTTTCAGCTGTCATCTCAACGCCACTCAACGTCATCTTTTGGGGTGGTCAGACCGGTATCGCTTGGGGTGACTCATTGTTTGCGGTAATGGTCGCCAATCATGCACCAGTGTGGCTGGCCTCATTTACCGATGAGTTTGTCTTGGATATTTTGGATAAAGTCTGCGTGGCCTACCTGGCATTCTTCATCTATCGTCAGCTGCCGAAGCGGATGGTGCACTTCTTTAGCGGTGATAAATGATGACTGATCAAACATTGATTTCTGGAGCGCCACGGGTCAAGCTCAAGTGGTACCAGGTGATCGATCCGATTACTAAGCTCTTGTTCATCTTGGACATGACATTGTTGAGCTTGCCAGTATGAATTTATTGCTTCAGGCCGGATTAATTCTTGTCGCAATACTGCTATTGTTATTTTCCAAATTGAGTTCTACCATCTTTAAGGCGCTGGGATTCAGCCTGTTTCTGATTTGCACCATGCTGATCATCCAAGGGTTATTTTACAGTCGGAATCAAACTGTGCTGTTTTCTGTGCTTGGGGTGTCGTTCTACAAAGAAGGCCTGATTTACGCCACCACTCTGGGTTGTCGAGTATTGGTGATTATTTTGACCAGTGGCTTTTTTATGGTGACCACGAGTATTTCAGAAAACGCGGCCTATTTGGAACTGTCCGGATTGTCTTATAAAACCGTCTACGTTCTGATGTCGGTGTGTTATATTTTGCCGGAAATGATGCGCAATATGCGGAAAATCCAGCAGGCACAAAAAGTTCGCGGAACCAATCCGCAAAAAACGTTGATTCAGAAGTTAAAGTCAGTCCTGCCGGTTCTAATTCCATTGGTGATTAAGACCTTGGATCAATCGATGGCGCGGTCGATTTCTCTCCAACTGAGAGGTTTTGATAATCTCAACCGGACTGTCAGAACCTCCCAGCGCGTGTATCGCCTGTCGCGGACGCTGCACATTGGTCTGACTGGATTGGCAATTTTATTGATTGGGTGGAAGATATGGACGAAGATAAACGGATTGTAATTGAAAATTTGACCACCCGTTATCCGGGTACTGAGCAACCACAACTGCGTCAGATTAACGCGGAGGTTCATACCGGCCAGGTGGTTGGGATTATCGGGAATAGCCACTCCGGCAAATCGACTTTGTGCCGTGTGCTGGCAGGGGTCATTCCCAAAATGGTGTCTGCTGAGATTGAGGGCGACTGGCACATGTTTGGCCAGCGAGTGTCCGACAATTGGCCCGTTTATAATGCCATGAATGGAGTTGTACTGCAAAATCCAGCTGGCCAACTAAGCGGGTTGGCAGACACGGTTGCCGATGAAATCGCCTTTGACTTGATTAATCAGGGAATGGCTGAAGGACTGATTCAAAAACGGGTTGAAGAAGTTGCCACGCAAATGGGGCTGATTGAACAGCTGAATTTGCGTCCCGAGAGCCTTTCCGGTGGTCAGAGCCAGCGGTTGGCAATTGCCACGGCGATTGTGGCTAACCCGGCTGTTTTGATTATGGATGATCCGACCAGTCAGATGGATCCCCTTGGCCGCCGACAATTTCCAATGGCTGGCCCAAGTCAAAGAGACGACTGTCTTCATTGTCACCAGTGAAATTGACGATTTGTGCGAAGTCGCCGACGTTGTGTGGGTGCTGCACGAGGGTCAAATGGTAGCCCAGGGCAGGCCGGGTGAGGTGTTTAATCATTTGGCAGCTGACTGGCAGATTCCAGCCCCGACAATCCAGCAACTTGCTCAAAAAATGGATTGGCACTTGGCTGATGGCCGGTATCCGGTGAATGACGCTGAACTGAAGGAGGTTTTTTATGTCCATAATTGAACTGAACCACCTGACGTTCACTTATCCGGAACGGTCCTTTAGCTTGGATGTTGAAGACAAACACTTCGCCGATCCGATGGTGGCGATTGTCGGCCAAAATGGTGCCGGCAAATCAACGCTCTTCAAATTGTTGACGGGCTTGCTGACACCACAAACCGGTGTGATTAAGATCGATGGAGAAAATTTTAATGATCTTAAACCAGTCGAAAAGTTACTGAAGGTTGGGATTACTTTTCAGAATCCTGACGATCAGCTTTTCAACCCGACCGTTCAACGAGAGGTGGAGTGGAGTGTCGCGCAGGTCATGGATGACCACGACACGATTACGAGGCGGGCTTTAGCGGCTCTAAAAAGAGTTGGCTTGGATGATAAAACAGCTGAAAGTCCATATGACCTGTCATTGTCGGAACGCAAGCTGTTGAGCGTTGCCACAGTTTTGGCAGTGGATCCGGCGATTTATTTATTTGATGAGCCGATGATGTCGCTTGATTGGGAAAGCCGGCGCAAGTTGACCGCAATTTTCCATCAGTTGGCTGATTCGGGCCACCAAGTTGTGACCATCACCCATGACATGGATTGGGTCGCCGCCGAGTTTGAGTCGGTGTATGTTATGGAACACGGGAAGTTTGGCTTCGCCGGCAGTCCACGGGAATTGTTCAGCGATCACGAACTTGTCCAGCGAGTGGGATTACTACCACCGCGGATTATGGACATAGCGGAGTCGCTGGGTGATTCACAGACATATTTATCGGTTAATGATTATTACCAGAAAAATCGAGATGTATAGAAAAAGTCACCTCTGCGGGTTTTCCAGGTTGAAGGATTAACTTCAGCTTCTGGCAAGAACTCACATGGGTGACTTTTGTGTTTAATAACGTTTCATGATCATCGGGTGCTTCCTCAGATCACTCGGTTTGATTTTACTTTGTTTCATGGGTCATAATCATATACCATTTCTTTTGGATCTTTTGTTTGACTAATACAAAATAGGTCTTCATAGGTCTTCGCATTTTTAGCGCCCATTAGGATCATCAGTATAATTTTCTGAATTAGGAGACTGTCCCATCACTATTCGAACTTCGTCTCCCAACTTACGCTGTTCCCATTCATCCGTGAATCCTTTAAATCGCAATTCTGGAACTTTCTTTTTAACTGAATCATCTATTTTCGCCATAGTCCCCACCATTTTATTGGTTTTTCTTGTTCTTCTATCCTTTTTTGATCTTTGATTTGTTCCTGCAAATTTTCCAACTTCTCTTTAAGAGGGTTCACTTCATCTTTATATTGATTGTCTAAGTGTTTGAATTCTGTTTCCTGTGAGGGCATTTTGAGGGCTTTTAAGTTATCATTTTCCGACTTGTATTCTTCTAGCAACTTTTTATCTTGCAAGGCTAATCGTTGTTGCTGGTCTAACAAATTAGTTAGTTTTTCTATTTGTTGGTCTTTGCTACTTATTTGTTGGTCTTTTGTATTTGATTTGCTACTACTTTCTACTTTACCTAAAATTATTTTTTCTGCTTTAGAATTTATTAGATTAGACCCATTGGAACTTTTAAGGTGCCAGTAACTATCTCTTTGGTTTGATCAATTCCGTTATTTATCTGATACTTGCCTTACAGAGCAAGTTCTATGGTGAAGTGTTAACGACACTATACTTTACCGTCATGCAACCTATTGGTCCCTTTGTTTGGATCTACCAAGCCCAGTTCAAAAAGGAAGAGCAAGAGTTTGTTGCTCGTAAGCTGGATGCGGTAGGCTGGAGCAAGTACTTGTCGATCAGTGCCATTTGGTGGCTGGTATTTGGCTATATTTACCAATCAGCTGGAGCCAATCGGCCTTTCCGGGATTCCGTTACAGATGCGACCAATGGTGTCGGCCAACTCTTGATGACGGCTGTCTACCGCGAACAGTGGATTTCTGGGCAGCTACCAATGTATTCTCCATCTATCTTTGGTGGGGAAAAAGCCTTCAAATTCAAGGGAAATACTTTATTTACTTGATCAATAGTCTGGTTGGTTGGTACCAATGGACGAAGGCGGCCAAGAAAGGCTACTAGTAACAATCAATAAAATACAAGAGGTTGGGCATTTTGCTCCACCTCTTTTTGTGATATACTAGAGTAGTTTTTGAAACTTGTAGGAAAACGTCATTTCAAAAAAGTAAAAGGAGCACACATGGACATCTTTTTGAGGAGTATATCCGGCATCCTCGTCATCCTAGGCATGATTTTAGTGGGCTTTGTCATAGGTGAAAAAGGCTGGTTTGATGACAAGTCACGTGGCTTGATCGCAAAATTAGTTACTCAAATCGCTCTGCCCTGCTATATGCTTTATACCATTACACAGCGTTTTACAGCGGCTGACCTCCTAAAAATGTTGCCAGCATTGCGGTTTCCTGCCCTGTCTATGGTCGTTTTGCTTGGAATAGCGACAGCAGTAGCCAGGATCTTTACAGTGAGACGGGACCGCCGTGGCCTCTTTATTTCCATGTTCTTTAACTCCAATACGATTTTTGTGGGGCTCCCCATTAACCAAGCCCTTTTCGGGGATGGCAGTATTCCCTACGTTCTGATCTATTACATGTGTAATACGACCTTTTTCTGGACTTTGGGGACCTACTTGATCCAGCGGGATGGCGAAGGAGAAGCTCAGTTTGATCTCAAAACGAGTGCGAAAAAAGTCTTATCACCTCCTCTGATGGGCTTTATCTTGGGACTAGTCATGGTGATGCTACAGATAAAGCTCCCTGCATTTCTAGCCAGTGATTTGCAGTATCTGGGCAATTTAACAACCCCCTTATCCATGATTTTCATCGGTTTGTCGGTATCTCATGTAGGCGTGAAGCAGTTGGTGCTTGGAAAAGATCAGCTCCTCATTCTACTAGGACGCTTCGTGGTTGCTCCACTCCTAATGGCGACCATTGTTTACTGGGCGCCTCTACCAAGTTTGATGAAGCAGGTCTTTATCATTCAGTCCGCTATGCCAGTGATGACCAATGCCCCAGTCGTTGCCAGACTCTACGGAGCTGATAGTGATTACGCAGCGGTCATGGTGACAGAGACGACCCTTGCTACCATGGTGGTCATTCCGATACTCATGGTGTTGATGGCTTGATCGTTTTAAAAAAAAGTGAAGCAAAAGTCTTGCTTTTCTTTTTATTTGCGTTATACTTGTTCTTGTATTAGATACAAGTTATCTAAAGGAGTTTATATGGATACAAAATTTTCAGTAGCCTTACATATCCTAACCATGATTAGTGAGAGCAAGGATACCTTAAGTTCTCAAGCACTAGCAACTAGCGTTGGGACCAATGCGAGTTATATTCGTAAGGTGATTGCCTTATTGAAAAATGCTGGACTGATCCAGTCTCAGCAAGGAAAAACGGGCTACCAACTTAGTAAATCGCCAAAGGACATCACCTTACTTAACATTTATTTTGCCATACAAGAAGTCAGCCACATCAGCTTATTTCCTGTTCACCAAAATAGCAATCCTGATTGTCCCGTTGGAAAACATATCCAAGGAGCAGTTTCGCCACTATTTGCTAGTGCTGAAGCTCAACTTGAGAAGGAACTAGCCCAGCAAACCTTAGAGGATGTCATTAACAATCTTTATAAAGATGCCAAACAAAAACGAAACTGATTTGCATGCAGATCAGTTTTAAAAAGACTAGACTTGTATCTTTATCGGATACAACAAAAATAGAAAAGAGAAGACAATGAAAGCCGCACAACACACTACTTATAACAAAAAGAATATCACTCTAAACATCACAGAAATCGCTAAACCAAATATTACAGACAAAGAAGTTTTGGTCAAAGTCACTGCAGCTGGTGTTAATCCTCTGGATAACATGATTTCCCGAGGAGAAGTCAAGATGATCGTCCCTTACAAACTCCCACAAACTGCTGGAAATGAAGTGGTCGGTATCATTGAAGAGACCGGTAGACAAGTCAAAAATCTCAAAGTCGGAGACCGAGTTTTTGGACGTTTACCACTTGATCATATTGGTGCCTTTGCAGAATACGTAGCTGTCGATAGCCAAGCCTAGCCAAGGTTCCAGACTATCTGTCTGACGAGGAAGCGGCTGCTGTACCTTTGACTGCCTTGACCATTATGCAAGCTCTAGAACTTATGGGTGCTCAAGCTGGCAAAACCATCTTTATCTCTGGTGGTACAGGCGGTGTCGGTGGAATGGCCATTCCGATTGCTAAGGCTAAAGGTTTGACAGTCATTACCAATGGGGCTGGAGATAGTGCTGAGCGAGTTTTGAAGCTAGGAGCAGACCGCTTTATCGATTACAAAACAGAGGATTATACAAAAACTGTTAGCCAGGTTGATTATGTCCTCGATACCCTTGGTGGTGCTGAGACTGAAAAACAAATGTCTATCATGAAAAAAGGTGGTCAGCTTGTGTCCCTCCGTGCTATGCCAAATGGTGCCTTTGCCAAACGGATGAACCTGCCAAAATGGAAACAGATCCTACTTGGACTAGCCGGTCGCAAATTTGATAAGATGGCTGACAAATACGGCGTTCACTACCATTTTATCTTTGTAGAAAGCAATGGCGCTCAATTACAAGAGGTAGCTGACCTCTTTAGCAAATTAGAAATCAAACCATCTATCGATACAGTCTATCCATTTGAAGAAGTGAATAGCGCCTTAGACAAGATTGCTAATGGGCGCTCACGTGGAAAAACAGTCCTCAGCTTTAAGAAATAAAAAGGAAAACACAATGTCATATCTTACAACTAAAAATCAATACATCACTGTTGACGGGAACAAAATCGCCTATCGCGAACTCAGCAAAGGCAAATCAAAACTACCTCTTCTGATGCTGGTCCATTTGGCAGCAACCCTCGACAACTGGGATCCAAAACTCTTGGACTTGATTGCTGAAAAGCACCATGTGATTGTGATCGACCTTCCTGGTGTCGGAGCCAGTCAAGGTAAGGTGGCTCCGACTATTCCAGGAATGGCTGAGCAGGCTTTTGCCATTATCAAGGCTTTGGGTCATGAGAAAATCAATTTGCTGGGTCTGTCTATGGGTGGCTTTATTGCTCAAGAAATGGTCCGAATTAAGCCTGATTTGGTCAACCGTCTCATCTTGGCAGGAACAGGACCTCGAGGAGGAAAAGAGGTCGATAAGGTTACAGGGAAAACATTTAACTATATGTTTAAAGCTGGACTCGAGCGCATCGATCCTAAACGCTATATCTTCTATAACCATGATGAACAAGGAAAAATCGAAGCCTTGAAAGTTCTCGGACGAATGGGAATGCGAACCAAGGAATTTGCGGACAAAGACATGAGTGTGCCTGGTTTCTTGACGCAACTCAAAGCTATTAAACGTTGGGGGCAAGATTCTCAAGACAACCTAAGATTTATCACTCAACCAACCTTAATCGTCAACGGGGACAAGGATATGCAGGTTCCAACGGAAAATTCTTATGATATGCATGATAAAATAAAAGATAGTAAGCTCATCATCTATCCAAATGCTGGTCACGGTTCGATCTTCCAATATGCAGAGGAGTTTTCAAAAGAACTCATTGCTTTCTTGGAGGACTAATATGGTCAAAACCATTCTAATAACAGGTGCTACGGATGGCATTGGAAAGCACTTGGCAAAGAAACTGGCTAGTGAAGGCCATCAGGTTATCCTTCATGGTCGAAATCCTCAAAAACTTGAATTGGCGCTTCAAGAGGTTCGGGCCGTTTCCTTGAGAGGCAGAGTTTCGAGCTACTTGGCAGATTTTTCAAAATTAGGTGATGTTTATCGATTTGTAGAGGAAATCAAGCGAGACTTTCAAAGGATCGATGTCTTATTTAACAATGCAGGCCTTTATGCAGGAAAAGAACGAAAAGCGAGTGCTGAAAATGTCGAGTTGACTTTTATGTTATCCGTTCTCGTTCCCTATCTGTTAACAACTGAGCTAGGTCCCTTGTTAGAAAAATCGGCTGACGGCCGTGTCATTAATACCTCTTCCTATATGCATCACTTTGCCAAGGTCAAGGATTTGGACTTTGGATTTGAGAAAGAATACAATCCAGGATTGGCCTATAATAATTCCAAACTTTACACTATTTGGATGACACGCTATCTAGCAAGAGATTTCTTTTTAAAAGGTTCAAACATCACTATTAATGCCTATCATCCTGGTCTTATCTCGACTAACTTAGGGAATAATTCTAGTGATGAAAAGACGAAAAAGACTCTCTTCGGACGCCTGATGAAGTCTCTCGCGAAAGATCTAGATCAGGGGATTGAAACAGGCTATTATCTCACCTTATCAGAGGAAGTCAGGGGCTTGACAGGCTACTATTTTGATGAAAAGAAAGTCAAGTCGGTATCTGAAAAAGGCTACTCATTTGAAAAAGCACAGCAATTAATGGATTACTGCCAAGAAAAGATCAAAATGTTTAAAGAAATGCAAGATTTTTAATTCCTTATTGATTTCGTAAATACAAAAAAGAGAGTGGGACAGAAATCGGTCATTCGTTAGAATTCGATTTCGTCGTCCCATCACCGCACAGTTGAGTAGGGCTGTAAAAGCTGATGTAATCAGCGTAGTAGAGCCCACTCAACCACTGCGTCTTGCTCGACGATCCAAAAACAATTAAGAGGCTAGGACTTTTGTCCCAGCCTCTTTTCTTATATGAGGGCTAACAAAATGGTAAGAATCAGAGCAATTCCGATCCGAATGACATGGTGGGCTAGATGGAAGTTTTCTTTGTGCTTGCCATTCCAATAGGCTCCGTAGCAAATCAAGCTAACTCCGATCAGCCAAATGAATAAAGCAACAATCGGCAAAAGGAAGTAGAGGATGAGAGAGAAGGTCGCAAGGCTACTTCCGATGAGGAGAAATGTATTTCCTAGAGTGTGATTCCCTTTTTTAACTTCAGTAAGAGAAGCCAATAAGTGAAGAAGAGCAAAAGCAAGGGCTAAGAAGGCTGTAAAAAAGCCGAGAAGAATGGGGAGGAGCATAAGATTACCTTTCTAACTAGAATAATAATATATTTTTATTTAGTTGTCATTTCCATGACGTCTAAAATAAAAGCTAACAACTTCTTGCTCGTTATAAGATTTCCCTTTTTTTCAACCACCAGGTCAAGGTTTCAATGAAGTTGGTGATGACAAAGTGTTTGAGGTAAGAAGTAGGGATCCTAGGATGGGATGTTTTTAAATCATCCGCCACCATCGGAAAGACATGGGTTTCTAATTCCTTATGGAGCTGACGGAGGAAGTAGTCATTTTTTTGATAGGAGAAGGCTGGTTACATGATCTTGGTTTTTTTCCTGAAATGGAAAAAAATATGAGCCAAGTAATCTTCTGCCGAGACATGAGCTTCACGTTCAAACAAATGATGAAAGAGATAATGGCAGAGTTCGTCTAGCAAGAGTTCCTTGCTCGGGTAGTGGCTGTAAAAAGTAGAGCGACCAACATCCGCTAGGTCGATGATATCTTGGACAGTGGTTGCTTCGTAGCCTTTCTCATTCAATAGCTGTAAGAAGGCTGTATAGATGGATTTTTTTGTTTTGGTGATGCGACGGTCAATCTTTTGTCATATAGACACTTTTGAACAAAGTGTTCAGTATCTTACAAACTGAACAGAATGCTCCTATCCTTTCTTTCCATTGTAGGAGATAATAATAGTAAGGGAATGATTCTATTCCAATTATACCATATACCAGAGGAGGTCAAAAATTGAGTTCTAAATGTGCCGTTTGGCTAGCCTTTTCTCTTAAATTTTAGCTTTGCCATTATCGAATTTATCTTTGGTGGACTCTTTGGCTCCAGTGCAATCTTAGCGGATGCCGTCCATGACTTGGGAGATGCTTTGGCTATTGGCATTTCTGCTTTTTCTAGAAAGTATTTCCAATCGGGAGGAGGACAGTCGCTATACCCTAGGCTACAAGCGTTTTAGCCTCTTAGGCGCCATTCTGACGGCAGTCATCCTCATTACAGGCTCCACTCTCGTTATTTTAGAAAATATCAGCAAATTCATTGAGCCACAACCAGTGGATCATGAGGGGATGCTTTGGTTGGGAGTCATCGCTATTGTTATCAATTTAACGGCTAGCCTCATTGTCCGCAAGGGGCAGACCAAGAATGAATCCATCCTGAGTCTCCATTTCCTTGAGGATACACTAGGTTGGCTAGCTGTGATAGTCGTCGCTATTATTTTGCGGTATACGGACTGGTATTTCCTTGATCCACTCTTGTCCCTTGGGATTTCTGCTTTCATCTTGTCACAAGCCCTTCCTCGTTTTTGGAGCACCGTTAAGATTTTCCTGGATGCTGTGCCAGAAGGAGTAGATATCAAGCAAGTTAAGAATGATTTAGAGCAGTTGGACAATGTCGCTAGTATCAATCAGCTTAATCTTTGGACCATGGATGGACTAGAGAAAAATGCTATTGTTCATGTTTGTCTCAAGCGGATGGAGCAGATGGAAGTCTGCAAAGAAGCGATCCGTGCCTTGCTCAAAGAGAGGGGCTTTCAAAATGTCACCATCGAAGTGGATGAAGACCTAGCAACTCACCGCTCCCACAAGCGAAATATCGAAGAGCTGGAAGCTAGTCAAAGTCATGGACATGATCACCACCACCATCACCATCATTAATGGAAATCGATCTTTCCTTTGTTGAGGATATTTTAGAAATCATCGATTTAATATATTGACTCCCGATTCAAATTGTGATAGACTACTCATATTTATGAAAGGATCGAGTATATGTTACAACTACAACGTATTTCAAAAGTGTATTATACGGGGAATCAAGAGTTTCACGCTTTGAAGGATATCTCGATTCGTTTCCGTGAAAATGAGTTCGTCTCGATTCTCGGACAATCGGGTTCAGGGAAAACCACCCTCTTAAATATCATCGGTGGACTCGACCAATACACATCGGGTGATTTACTCATCCAAGGAAAATCAACCAAGCAATTTAAAGACCGCGATTGGGATAGCTACAGAAACCACACCATCGGGTTCGTCTTCCAATCCTATAATCTGATTGGTCACCAAACGGCACTCTCAAACGTCGAGATTGCGATGACGCTCTCTGGCGTTTCTAAATCGGAACGTAAGAAGCGTGCCATCGAAGCACTTGAACGCGTTGGCCTAAAAGATCATTTATATAAGAAACCAAGCCAAATGTCTGGCGGACAAATGCAACGAATCGCGATTGCGCGTGCTCTTGTCAATAATCCTAAAGTCGTTTTAGCCGATGAGCCAACAGGAGCGCTCGATTCTGAGACTTCTGTTCAAATCATGGAGTTATTAAAAGACATCGCCAAGGAACGTCTCGTGATCATGGTGACGCATAACCCAGAACTGGCGAAAACCTACTCTACACGTATCGTACAAGTATTAGATGGAAATATCTTAAGCGACTCGAATCCATACGAACCAACCGAAGAACCCAAACAAGGGGACATTCAGTTTACAAAGACAAAGATGAGCTTTACGACGGCTCTGGCCCTTTCGTTTAATAACCTATTGACGAAGAAAGGTCGGACATTTCTGACGGCCTTTGCTGGTTCCATCGGGATTATCGGGATTGCCCTGATCTTGGCCCTCTCAAATGGTGTGAGCGACTATGTGAAAAAGGTGCAAGAAGACACTCTCGTCTCTTTGCCATTGACGATTAGCGAGCAGAACCAGAGTAATCTGATGGCAACCTCTCCAGACTTGAGTGAAAAGCCTTATAGGGATAAAAACGAACTCGGTGTCAATACGCTTTTAACGAATCTATTGAAAAAACAAATCGGGAAAAATGACCTCGCGTCCTTCAAAACCTACTTGGATAAACACGCTTCAGAAGTCGCACACCTTACAAAAGACATTCGTTACCAATACAATTTACAACCCTATATTTACGCCAGTGACACCTCCAACGGTCCAAAGAGCATTCTTCCGTCTAACCTCGCGGACGAAGTCGATACGGCCAACCAAACAATTAAAGGCTATTTGAAAAACATCGACTATTGGAGCCAACTGTCAAGCGACCAGGAGATGCTGAATGCGCAATATGATGTGCTAGAAGGTCGCCTTCCGAAGGATAAATCTGAAATCGTCCTGATCGTGGATGAAGAGAACCAAATCAGTGACCTCCTCCTTTATAGCTTACGCATCAAAGACCCTAGCGAATTAAACGATGCGAAGAAACTGGATGAACTCAAATCCCAAACCTATCAGTATAGGGATTTCATTGGAAACTTTCAAAGCTGTTGTCAACACGAATCGCTTCGTCAAAGAAAACAACCAATGGATAAATAAAATTGACGACGAAGCCTACATGAAGACGCAAATCGAGAATGGCCTCGAGCTTACAATCGTCGGCGTTCTTCGTCAAAAAGAAGGCACAAGTTCTGGTGTGAACTCTCCTTCTGGCGGTGTGGCTTATACAAGCGCCCTGATCGATTACACTTCTGAGCAAATTCAAAACAGTGACATCGTAAAAGAGCAAGAAGCCAACCCAACCATCAATGTATTTACTGGAAAAGAATTTGCCAAAGATCCAAAACCATTCAATTCGGCTGATTTAACCGAAGAAGAAAAAATCCAGTTGGTCAAATTGACGCCTGAACAACAAGCGCAATACATCCAACAATACAACGAAAACTCGGCTGCCACTTATGAGGAAAACCTCGCGAAATTGGGTGTCATCGACAAATCCAAACCAGCTGCCATCGAGTTCTACACCTCTTCATTCCAACAAAAACAAGAGTTGAAGGACTTCATCAATGCCTATAACACGGCGAAAAAAGACGCTGGCGAAGACGACAAAGTGCTCGCCTACTCCGACGATATTCAAACCATCATGTCTTCGATTACGACAATGGTAGGCGTGATTACAACCGTACTCGTTGGTTTCGTAGCCATCTCGCTCATCGTATCATCGATTATGATTGCAATTATCACCTACATCTCGGTTCTCGAACGTACAAAAGAAATCGGAATCTTACGTGCAATGGGGGCTTCGAAGAAAGACATCCGTCGTATCTTCACGGCCGAAACAGCCATCGAAGGATTTATTTCCGGAGTGCTCGGTATCGCCATTACACTCCTTGCAACACTTCCAATCAATGCCGTCGTTGCGAAAATGACCAACGTGGAAAACGTGGCGCAGTTACCATGGGAAGCCGCACTTATCCTCATCGGTATCTCCATTGTTCTTACCATGTTAGCTGGTCTCATCCCTTCACGCATCGCCGCGAAGAAAGACCCAGTGGAATCTTTACGTAGCGAATAAAAGCTGTAAACAATAAAGTGGATAGAAGAATGTTTCTTTATCCACTTTTTCTATTGTGTAGAAATTCTTAGAAAGGGATTCAAACCTTCTCTCCTTACATGAAAGATGGTCATTTCAAATAGATGTTGTTTTCAAAGAATAATACAGTATCGGATTGGACATAAAAAGATATTTGTTCCACTTTCTTTGAATGATTTCTTTTAATAGCTTGTGTATTGACCTAGAAAATTAGTTTCTTCTTCCAAATGATTTATAAAAGAGTTTCCCAAAGAAATCCTTTTCATGGTAAAATAGTGGAAAGTATATAGTAAGGAGTAGTTATGAGTAAAAGAGCTGTGTTGATGATGACTTTTGGTTCACCAGAAGAGATTACCTATGAAGGAGTAGCGGAATTTTTCACAAATATACGCCGTGGGGTTCGTCCTGAACCACATGAAATTCAGACTTTATATGACAATTACGTCCGAATCGGTGGAACCCCACTCCAAAGGATAACTAGAGAAGAAGTGGACATGGTTGCTACTGCTCTTGGAAAACAAGCGTCGGTTTACTTTGCCAACAAATTTTCCCGCCCTTTTATCACTGATGTAATCAAAGAGATGGAGAATGACGGAATTGAAGAATGTTTGTGCTTGATTTTAGAGCCTCATTATTCTTACTATTCTGTCATGGGTTATGAAAAATTTTTAGAAAGTGGTCAGATAAAGTTCCAAATTATCAAGGATTGGTACCGTGAACATGACCTACTCCACTATTGGGCTGATGAAATCCAAAAGATTTTAGATCAGATTGGAGACGACAGTTATAAGGTGATTTTTTCAGCCCACAGTGTCCCAGTTTTGGCAATAGATTTCGGTGACCCCTATATCGACCAGATTTATGACAATAGTCGCCTGATTGCGGAGATTTTAGGGCTAAAGGAAGAACAGTACACTAATACATGGCAGAGTGAGAGTGATATAGGTATTCCTTGGATTAAACCAGATGTCTTAGAATATCTGCGAGATGAGAGTGAACACCCGAACCACTATATTTTTGTTCCGATTGCCTTTATTAGTGAGCATATTGAGGTTCTTTTTGATAATGATGTGGAGTGTAAGGAGCTTTGTCATGAGCTTGGTGTGGCCTATCACCGTCCTCCTATGCCAAATAGCGATTCTCGTTTGATTAAAGCCCTTCTTTCAACCATTCAGTCTCATATAGATGGTGACTATAGTGACTATCAACCTCAACTAGAGACTTTTGATGAGTTGGAAGCTCCTTCAAGTACAGGTCAGATTTTGGAAGCAGAAAAAGATATTCAGATGCCTGATTTCGTCAAAAAATTGATTGCTAAAAAAGGTCGAGAGAATGTCAAGATGCCATATCTAGTTAAGAAAATGCTTGAAAAGAAGTATGGTAAAAAATATGATTAAATGATGGAGTTTTAAATAAGGAAGTGGGCTAGAGCTCGATAAAAAGTGTATACTATAGGTAAGTAAGCAATAGAAAGTAGGTTGTTCCTATGAAGAAAACAGTCTATACAAAAGCTGGGCAAGTGGGCCTTGTAGAAGTGGAGCGTCCACACATCGAAGCACCAGATGATGTCATTCTCCGCATCGTTCGCACCTGTGTCTGTGGCTCTGATCTATGGAGCTACCGCAATCCAGATATTGAAGAGGGCCACCAAAATAGTGGTCACGAAGCCATTGGGATTGTGGAAGAAATCGGAGAAGCTATTACAACGGTGAAACCGGGAGACTTTGTCATCGCCCCTTTCACTCATGGTTGTGGGGAGTGTAATGCTTGTCGTGCTGGCTATGATGGGACCTGTGACCGCCATATCGGCACCAACTGGTCTGATGGGGTTCAAGCAGAGTACATGCGCTTTGAATACGCCAACTGGGCCCTTGTCAAAATCCCTGGGCAACCATCTGATTATACAGAAGCCATGCTCAAATCCTTCTTGACGCTGGCAGATGTCATGCCGACGGGCTACCATGCGGCGCGTGTGGCTCATGTAAAACGGGGCGACAAAGTGGTTGTCATCGGGGACGGAGCCGTGGGGCAATGCGCTGTGATTGCTGCCAAGATGAGGGGGGCATCGCAAATTGTCCTCATGAGCCGTCACGAAGACCGTCAACAAATGGCTTTAGAATTTGGTGCGACAGCGGTCGTAGCGGAGCGCGGGGAAGAAGGGATCGCTAAGGTACGCGAAATCCTTGGAGGAGGAGCAGATGCCGCTCTTGAATGTGTCGGTACCGCAGCAGCTGTTGATCAGGCCCTTGGGGTTCTTCACAATGGTGGACGTTTAGGTTTTGTCGGTGTGCCTCATTACAATAACCGTGCTCTAGGTTCGACCTTTGCCCAAAATATTTCAGTGGCAGGTGGAGCAGCCTCTGTCACCACCTATGACAAGCAGTTCTTGCTGAAAGCAGTGCTTGACGGAGATATCAATCCAGGCCGCGTCTTTACACACAGTTATAGTTTAGAAGAAATTGACCAAGCCTATAAAGATATGGATGAACGCAAGACCATCAAGGCTATGATTGTGATAGAGTAACAAAAAAAATTCTAGTAGAGGCTGTCTACTAGAATTTTTTTAATCTTGAAATAAATCCTTATTTCAAATCTGACATCACTTGTTTCTTGGTGAAGGTGCGTTCTTGTTTGTTAGCTAAGGCCTTGATGCGCGCATCTAAAAGAACAGCACGACCTTCAGTGCTTCGGGTATAGACAAGGTCATACTTACCTATACTCTTTCGGATTTGCTCGACAAAGGCTTGGGCCTCCTCTTTTCGTTTGTCAAAGAGGCTTGGCACGGCGAAGTATTCTGTCTGGTCTGATACTTTTTCCTGGGCTTTTAGGATGTAACGCTGGTTTTCAATCGGTGCGAAAAATTCGATCATGGTTTGCGAGAAGAGTTCTTTCTCTCTCATGGTTCCGCCCTTCATATAGATCAGCGTATTGATGGCATCCTTCCTATCTCGGACCACTTGGATGCGGGTCTCCTGGGTTTGAATCTGGCCAGAAGCTAATAAGGCTTGACGGACAGCTTCTCCAAATACTTCCATGCGTTTATAAGGACTCTTATAGAGGTAGTAGCGTAGCCAAGCAAGGAGTGCGAGAACAACTAAGACGAATAGAAGAATAAGAGAAACAGTGTTCCTTCCACCTCTATGTGAGTAGTAAATAAGGTTGGCGAAAGCATCGGTCAAAGCAGCAGCCGTCAGCCAGCGAGCTAGCTTTCTGGCATCAAAAATAGGGCCAGGGGCAGGAAGTGTTTATCCACTTGTACCTCGTTTGCAATCTCCATATTCTCAAGAATCGGAAGAGCTTTTTGCCAGCCATCCCGAAGTTCTTGACGATGAGTGGAGCGCTCTAAGGACTCTTTGTTGAGTTTCTGTAACTGTTTTTTAGTATAGCGGATATTGTCAAAGGATAGACGTTCGATTCCGGATTCGATAAAGGGTTCCTTGTAGTGGAGGCCTAAAAATTGCTTCATCCGTCTCTCTAAAAGCTCTAGATCAGGACTGTATTCTTTCAGTTGATCAGTGATGGCTTCGATCTCTTCCTTTTCAAGATCTGACTTTTCATACCATTTCTTTAGGGAAAGGTTGATAGAGACCAGATGCCAGATGTTACTGGTCTTGTCTGGATCCTCAGGCCATACTCGGATGGCACGGCCACGCATTTGGTTGCTGAGCATAAAGCTACCGACAAAGCTCGCTAGGATCAGGGAGTTGACACAAGGAGCATCCCAGCCTTCTCCTAGAAGAGACTTGGTTCCAATCACGACTTGGATGAGTCCCTCTTGAAAGAGCTGAGTCACAGCTGTCACCAAATCATGTTGAGAACCAACCAAGCGAATCTTGAGAAAGTCATCAGGAGATAATTGGCCGACATTTTGGTAAGTCAGTCGATTCGCTCCTAGAAGCTCTTCTAGTTTTGGCTTCGCAACTGTTGGGATGATGACGATAGTCCCTGTTAAGACAGCGATGGCAGGAGGAGTCGTTAGCTCTATGCTTTCCCTGCGAATGGATTCAAAATACGAGAGAACTCCCAACTGAGTGAATTGGGCGTCCTGGTCCCCTAGATGAACTTCAAAGTCTTGGCGAATATAGTCTGTTAAGACCAATTGGCGCAGTTGGCTTCCAAGAGCCTGGTATTCTGCCTTGAAAATCTCTCGAACCGCATTGAGTTTTCCGAGAGATTGATTGAGCAGGAGATCTTGCTTTTTGTTGCGGACCAGTTTGACTTGTTTTCGATCGATTAAGCTAGCTGCTTTTAATTCATGGAGGAGTTGCTTTTCGTATTCTTCTGGTAGATTGTACCAGTGAGGCACCTGAAAGAGCAGGCCTTGCAGAAGAGTTTCAAGCCAGTCCATGGTAAAGGTAGGTAGTTTTTTAGCTCCTAGAAGGTCCTGGAAACGGTTGGGAAAGGCGATTCCCTTGCTCCGAAGAAAGATCAGGGTAGCAGAGAGATACTTGGGCTCATTGAGCAATTCATCATCACTGATCTGCCCTGATAAGGCCTGACAGGATTGCAGGTGTTGACAAAAGAGGGGGTCTGAAGTCAGTTGCTGCAAGAGAGCATTCTTTTGTTGGCTAAAGGCGTCCAACTGAGCCTGCTCTTCTTTGGTTGGAAAGGCAAAGTAGACATAGTCTTGGTGGGGACAAAGGGTCTCTTCCTTGACCAATTCGGGAACCGTAATTTCCTCATCAATCTCACCACACATGCGGATATAGCGTTCCCAAAGAGTAGGGTCCCCTTCATAGGGAGGGGTAGCAGTGAGGGAGATCATCTTTAAGTCAGGGAAGGCTTGGCGAAAGGCTTCCAAACTCTTCCACCATTCATTGCGCAGGTGGTGACACTCATCTAAACAGAGGGTTCCCAGTGAGATGTCTTTGAAAGTAGAAAAGATGTCAAAGCCTTTGAAATCAAATGTTTCAATCTCTGCCTTGTCATCGGTATCCTCGATTTGTGATTGGCCGACGACTTGATTCATGGCACTGTGGAGGGCCTGATAGGTAGCAACTGTAATCAGCTTAGGATGTTTAAGGTCCTGAGAGATCAATTGCTCCGCTTGGCTTTTGTCTTTCAAGAATGCTTGGACAATCCGGTCAACCCATTGTTGACGAATCGTGACCGTAGGTGCCAGAATCAGGGTTGGTTGCCCAAAGCGCCGGATAAATTCGATACCCAAGGTTGTTTTTCCAGAGCCAGGAGCTGCTACCAAATGCAGGTGACCATCCGCCATAAAAGCGTCACTCTTATCGAGAACACGTTTTTGATAGTGTCTCCATTGACCTGTAAAGGCTAGTTCTTGTAACATTGGTTTCCTCCCTTGTACTGTCCCCATTATATCATAGTTGAAGGTATTCAGTTATATGGGGAGTTGCTGTGGAAGGAAAATAGTCCTTTTCGCTACCTCTCCTTGACACAGACTAGATGGACTTATATAATGTTACAAACAAGTTTGGAGGCAACAGATGATCCATAAACATGAAATTCCTATTTTAGAGTTTGACGACAACCCGCAGGCAGTCATTATGCCGACCCATGAGGGGCTTGATCTGCACCTACCTGAAAAATGTGTGTATGCTTTCTTGGAGGATGAGATTGATTGCTTTGCAAAAGCTGTTGGTGCTAAGCAAGTAGCTAGCTTTGTCTCAGCTACCAAGACCTATCCGGTTTATGTCATGGAGCACCAAGGAGAGGATATCTGCTTGGCGCAAGCGCCAGTCGGATCTGCCCCTGCAGCTCAATTCATGGATTGGTTGATCGGCTATGGGGTGAAGAAAATTATTTCCTCAGGAAGCTGTGGCGTCTTGGTGGAAATGGAAGAAAATGCCTTTTTAATCCCGACCAAGGCTTTGCGAGATGAGGGAGCCAGTTACCATTATGTAGCACCTTCTCGTTATATAGAGGTGGACGGCCGTGCACTGACTGCCATTGAAACTGTCTTGAAAGGAAAAGAAATTCCTTATCAAGAGGTCATGACCTGGTCGACCGATGGCTTTTATAGGGAAACACCTGAAAAGGTGGCCTATCGCATCGAAGAAGGGTGTAGTGTGGTGGAGATGGAGTGTGCCTCGCTTGCAGCAGTGGCCCAGCTTCGTGGGGCGGTTTGGGGCTTGCTCTTATTTACCGCAGATTCGCTTGCAGACTTAGAAAATTATGACCAGCGTGACTGGGGGTCTGAAGCATTTGAAAAGGCTTTAGAATTGTGCCTAGAAATGGTTCATCACTTGTAGGTATTTTCTCTTTTTATGATACAATGAAGCTATGTTAGTCAAATCATTTTTTAAACAATGGCAGTCCAAGATTAAAGGCCTGTCTCCAGCAAGGCGGATCTTTCTCAGTTTTGCCATGGTCATCTTGATCGGCTCGCTCTTACTGAGTCTGCCTTTTGTCCAGCAAGCAAGCTCAACAGCAGGCTATGTCGACCATCTTTTTACAGCGGTTTCCATGGTCTGTGTGACAGGGCTCTTTACCCAATCAGTAGCCTCGACCTACAATGCCTGGGGGCAGTTAATCTGTATGCTCTTGATTCAGATCGGTGGCCTGGGGATCTTGACCTTTATCGGTCTCTTCTTTATGGAAAGTCGTCAAAAGCTCAGCTACAAGGACCGACAGACCATTCGGGACAGCTTTAGCTTTAGCAATAACCAGAGCTTGGCCCGTTTTGTCCGTTCTATTTTCATAACCACCTTTACCATCGAAGGACTGGGGGCCTTGCTCCTCATGATTCGCTTCATTCCTCGCTTTGGTTGGGGCCATGGAATCTTTAACTCCATCTTTGTCGCGATTTCAGCTTTTTGTAATGCGGGCTTCGATAATTTTGGGGGCGATAGTATGATGAGTTTCCAGACCGATTGGCTGGTGAACCTGACCTTGTCTGCCCTTATTATTACTGGGGGCTTGGGCTTTATGGTTTGGTTTGACCTCGCTACCAAGGCTCGCAATCAATCAGGACGGCGGACTCTTCGCTTCCATACCAAGGTGGTTCTTTGGTTAACAGCTGCGATCCTCCTCTTTGGGACAGTCACCAGTCTCTTGACCGAGTTTGATAATCCGGCAACCATTGGGGCCCTCCCCTTGGGAGAGAAAATTTTAGTCAGCTTTTTCCAAACCGTCAGCATGCGGACAGCTGGTTTTGCTTCCTTAGATTATACAGCAGTCCGACCAGTGACGCTCTTCGTCTATCTCTTGCAGATGTTTTTAGGTGGAGCACCAGGTGGGACAGCAGGGGGCATGAAGATCACCACCTTCCTGGTCCTCTTGCTCCTGGCTCGGAAGGAACTATTGGGGCTACCACATACCAATTTAGGAAAACGTACGATTTCACCAGACATTGTTCAACGTTCCTTTGGGACAGCGGTGATTTCCAGTTGACCTTCTTAGTGGGGCTATTAGGAATCTGTTTGGTGACGCCGGATGGCCAACGCTTTATTTATTTGGTCTTTGAGGTGGTATCCGCTCTAGCGACAGTGGGAGTGACCGCCAATGTAACCTCAACCTTAAATGGAGCGGGACTAGGCATTATCATGGTCCTCATGTTTATCGGACGGATCGGTCCTTTGACCCTCATGGTTAGCTTGAACAATTACCAAGCCAAGAAAGCAGATACCTTGCAGTATGCCAAGGCAGACATCATTATTGGATAGGAGAAACTTATGGAGAATCGAACCATTGGAATTTTAGGATTAGGAATTTTTGGACAGAGTGTCCTGAAAACTCTGCAGGATCAGGATGTGGATATTATTGCGATTGATGATCACGCAGATGTGATCAACCAATATGAATCCATGATTACGACTGGAATTGTTGGAGACATTACAGAAATGGACCTCTTGGATGCGGCAGATATTGGGAACTGTGATACAGTCGTCATCGCGACGGGTGAAAACCTGGAGTCCAGTGTGCTGGCAGTCATGCATTGTAAGGCCCTTGGTGTTGAGCGAGTCATTGCCAAGGTCAAGAATGAAGTGACCAAGGAAGTCCTTGAGAAAATTGGGGCTGATTTGGTCATCCTACCAGAGGTAGAAGCGGGGATGTCTCTGGCCAAGATGATCCTCTTCGAACACGGGATTGAAGTCTTCCAGTTGGATGAAGCAGTGGTGGTGGTCGAGTTTACGGTTCCAGCTAGCTGGGTAGGAAAAAGCCTTCAGGACTTGGAAATCAGAGACCAATATCAACTCAATATTATTGGCTATCGAGATGTGGAAGACCAGCCTTTGCGAAGTCAGATTGGTCCTGACTTTATCTGGCCAGAAGGGGTGCGCGTGATGGCGGTGACAGACAACCAGTATCTGGATAGAATCCAAGACCTCTTAGAGGAAAGGAACTAAGAGAGAGTGGGACAGAAATCGGTAATTCGTTAGAATTCGATTTCGTCATCCCACTCTCCGCACAGTTGAGTAGGGCTGTAAAAGCTGATGAAATCAGCGTAGTAGAGCCCACTCAACCACTGCGTCTTGCTCGACAATCTAAAGACAATTGAGAGGCTAGGACTTTTGTCTCAGCCTCTTTACTGATACGATTTTATTACTAGCTAAGAATTAAAGTTTCTTTAAGCATATTCTTTTATTGTGAAATTATCAAATAATACTTCCATTATGGGAATAGAAGGATGAATGATGAATATTCTTAAATTTATACGACCTGAAAAGCCATTAAAAGAGCTCAAATGGTATGATATCGCTATTGTGACTGCGATCATGTTTGGGCAGTTTATTGTCTGGTCTACAGAACTCTTCCTTGCCAGTCTTCAACCAGTTGCTCAAACGGTGACCAGTGTCGCAGAAACGACAACTGAAACAGCCAGAGAAGGAACTGCCTATTCGAGTAACTTTACTTTACAGCTGATGCTTTTAGCCCTAGCAGTAGGTTACTTGCTTCTGCGGAGTTTTGACTTCAAGCAACTACCGATCCGTTTTAAGTGGTCGACCTTGCTCTGGGTTCCCTTTCTTTTTGCCATCGTTGGTTTCTTTGGGGACATTGTAACGACAGTAAGTGGAGAGTATGATTACTTTAACATTACCCTACTCCCATATATCAATCCCATACAGATTATCCACAAGTTCCTAGCGCTTAGTCCCATGGCCATTGCCTATGGTTTACTCAATGGATTCTATGAAGAATTTCTTTCTGGGACTAATGACTTCTGTCAATGATAAGTACAAGTGGTGGGCGCTGGCTTATTCGACTTTGATACGGGTTTCCTTCCATACCTACCAGGGCTTGCTCTGGGCAGTGGTAATTGGAGTTGTCTATGGACTCTTTTATTACGTTATGTATAAGAAGGTGGTAAAAAACCTCTTGCCTTTCTTCCTCATGCATGCCTTGGCCGATATGTTTGGATCTAGCTTGCTCTATCTCTTGATTAACTGGGGGAGTTAATAAAATCCTTGAAAAACTGGACGTTTTGTCCAGTTTTTTATCTGCTTTGAAACTCCTGAATGATGGGAAAATCCCTGTAGAAAAGGCGCAAAGATGGTATAATAGAACTATCATTTTACAGGAATCCTAACATTATGAAATTAGTCTATACAGATATTCGAACCCCTTTAACCCAGGTCTTGGTGGATGAGGCCAATCGATTGGTTGAAGAAGGGAAGCGGGTCTTTTATATCGCGCCCAACTCTCTATCTTTTGAGAAGGAGCGCAAAGTCTTGCAACTCCTAGATCAGAAGGCTTCTTTTGCCATCACCATTACGCGCTTTGCTCAGATGGCACGCTATTTTACACTTAATGAAAGCCACCAGCAGCAGTCGCTCGATGATATCGGTCTCGGCATGCTCTTTTTTAAGGTGCTTTCTCAAATGCCGGATGAAGAGCTCAAGGTTTATGCCCGTCTTAAGAAGGATCCCCAGTTTATCCAACAATTGATCCAGCTCTTTCATGAGTTGCAGACAGCCCAGATGACAGCATCCGACTTGGACGCCTTGCCAGATCAGGAGAAGAGAGAAGACTTGACCCATATCTTGAAGGCTGTTCAAGACCAGTTAGTAGCAGGTTCTTTTGAGTCTGAGTCTAAGTTGGCTAGTTTTGCCTCTCACCTTGTCAAGGGAGATTTGGATGAGGAGTTAAAAGACTTGGCTCTAGTGATTGACGGCTTTACCCGTTTCTCAGCCGAGGAGGACTACCTAGTTCATTTACTGCACGACAAGGGCGTCGAGATCATTATTGGGGCATACACCAGTGAGAAAGCCTATCGCTCGAGCTTTCGTGAAGGAAACCTCTACCAGGCCAGTGTGGACTTCCTGCTAGACTTGACTAGGACCTACCAGGTCACGCCAAGCTATGTCGGTCAAGGAAAAGAGGATGCCTTTAGTCGTATGACGCGGATCTTGGAAGCTCGTTATGACTTTACAGAGGTAGAGGGTGAGCTGTCTGATCAAGATCGAGAAGCAGTAGAGATTTGGACCTGTAACCATCAAAGGAAGAATTAGAGGCGGTAGCCCGCTCCATTCGCCAGCGTCTGTATGAGGGAGTTCGTTACAAAGATATTCGAGTCCTCTTGGGGGATGTGGATGCTTATCAGCTCCAGCTCAAGACCATCTTTGACCAGTATCAGATTCCCTTTTATTTTGGAAAGAGTGAGTCCATGTCCCAGCATCCCCTTGTCCAATGGGTGGAATCCTTGGACCGTCTTCGTCGCTATCGGTTTTTGACCGAGGATGTGGTCAATCTCTTGAAGACGGGGCTCTATGGGACGCTAACACGAGAGGACATCGACCATTTCGAACAATATGTTCGCTTTGCAGAGATTAAGGGTCTGGCTGCCTTTTCTCGTGACTTTACGGCCAACCACCAGGACAAGTTTGACCTAGAGCGTCTCAATCAGATTCGCCAGCAGGTCATCAGCCCCTTGCAGGAATTTTATAAGACCAAGAGCCAGACCAGCCAGGGCCTACTGAAGAAGTTTGCCCATTTTTGCCAAGAGGCGCAGCTGGCGCAAAACATGCAACAGTTAGCCAGTCGTGGTTCAGAGCAGGAGATGGAACGTTATGACCAGGTCTGGAAGTCCTTTAGCCATGTGCTAGAACAATTTGCCCAGGTCTTTGATCAAATCAAGGTGACCTTAGATGATTTTCTTAGCCTTCTCTTGTCAGGGATCTTGTTGGCAAGCTATCGGACAGTCCCAGCGACAGTGGATGTAGTGACGGTTCAGTCCTATGATTTGATTGAGCCCTTATCAGCTCCTTATGTCTATGCCATTGGCTTGACCCAGGAGCGTTTCCCTAAGATTGCCAAGGACCAATCCTTGCTGACAGATGAGGAGCGTCATGTCTTGAACCAAGCTTCAGACGAACAGGCTAATCTCCAAATTGCCAGTCAGGACAACTTACGGAAGAATCGCTTCGTCGCCCTATCTCTCTTCAATGCGGCCACCAAACAGTTAGTCTTGTCCAGTCCTATCCTTGTCAATGAGGTGGACGATAAGATGTCCCCTTACTTGCTTGAGCTGACCAAGGCACCGCTTAATCTACCTGTCATTGAGAAGAAGGTAAGGGCTTCTAGTGAAGATATGGGGACTTACCAGGCCCTCTTAGCTCGACTGATTGAATTGCACCAGGGAGAAATTGACCAGGAGTTGAGCAAGGAAGAAGCGACCTTCTGGGCAGTTGCCATTCGCGTCCTTCGGAAGAAATTAGCTTCAGAAGGCTTGCATATCCCGCAAATCAGCCAAAGCTTGACGACCAAGGTCTTAGAGAATGAGACGCTGGAAGTCCTTTATCCAAAAGGGCAGGCTCTCTCTTTGTCTGCCTCAGCTCTCAACACCTACTACCAAAACCAATACAGCTATTATCTCCACTATGTCTAGGTTTGCAGGAGGAGTGGCACTTGCGCCCAGACGCGAGAAGCCATGGGAATTTCTTGCACCGTATTTTTGAACGGGTGCTGAAAGATACTTCAGAAGGGGATTTTGATGAGCGCTTGAACAAGGCCATTCGCGAAACCAGCCAGGAGACAGAGTTCGCTCTCCTTTATCAGGAGAATGCTATGGCCACTTTTTCAAAAGAATTGCTCCTGGATACAGCTCGGGCGACTGGTCGTGTCCTCGCTCACAATGACAGTATTGAAACCATTGGAGAAGAAGCTCTCTTCGGCCGAGAAGATCGTCCCTTCTTAACCTTAGAAGATGGTCGTCCGCTCTTGGTCAAGGGCAAGGTCGATCGGATTGATCGGCTGTCTGAGACAGGGGCCTTGGGAGTGGTGGACTACAAGTCCAGTGAGACCAAGTTTAACTTTGAGAAGTTCTATAATGGCCTCAACTCCCAGTTGCCAACTTATCTATCTGCTATCCAAGACTTTCAGGCTTTTGATCCTGACAAGGGGATTTTTGGAGCCATGTACTTGCAGATGGTGGATCCTTTGGTGCCTCTCAAGGATACCAAGGCGGTCGAAGATGCTGTCCAAGCGGTTCTAAAATCCCAACAATACAAGGGGCTTTTCTTGGCGGACCAAGCGAACCAACTAGGGGAGAGCTATGAGAAAAACAAGGCCATGTTGCTGAGTCAAGAGGAGCTAGATCTGCTCTTACTCTATAATGCCCATCTCTATCAACAAGCAGCCGAGGGTATCTTGTCGGGAGACTTTGCTATCAACCCTTATACTGAAAATGGTCGAAGCATTGCTCCATATGTAGAACAATACAAATCGATTACAGGATTTGAAGCCAATCTCCACTTAGGACAAGCTCGCTTCTTGGAGAAACTGGACCTAAGTCAGTATGCCAAACGTCCAGTTGGTGACAAGCTTCGTCAGGCCTGGATAGAAAAAATGAAGGAGGAATTGAGTCGATGAAGCCAATTGAATTTTTAAGTCCCGTTCAGATTCAAGACCTCCAAATCCAGGAGGCCCAGTCTGACAAGGAACAAAAACGGACCCCTGAGCAGATAGAAGCCATCTATTCGTCAGGGACCAATATCCTAGTATCAGCTTCGGCTGGATCTGGAAAGACCTTTGTCATGGTTCAACGGATCCTGGATCAGTTGCATCGGGGGATTTCTATCCAGCAATTGTTCATCTCGACCTTTACCGTCAAGGCAGCGACTGAGCTCAAGGAACGCTTAGAAAAAGAGTTAGAGAAAAGTCTTAAGGCTAGCCAGGATGAGGAGCTCAAGCACCACTTGGCTCAACAAATTGCAGAATTACCAACTAGTGATATCGGGACCATGGATGCCTTCACGCAGCGACTGGTCTCCAAATATGGTTATTTAGTAGGCCTCTCGCCGACCTTTCGCATTCTTCAAAGCGCGAGCGAGCTGTACCTGCTTAAGAATGACTGTTTTGAACAAGTTTTTGAGCGCTTTTATGAGGAGCAAGGGCCTGACCGCCTCTTTAGCCGCTTGGTTAAGAACTTTACAGGAAAGGGCAAGTCTCTAGCTGGTTTTAAGGACCAGGTCTACGCCCTAGTAGACTTCTTGCAATCCACTGCGGATCCCCAAGCCTGGTTGGAGGAGTCCTTCCTCAAAGGTTATCAGGATCTGGACTATGATGAGGCCTTGGACCAGTTAGCCCAAGAGGTAAAAGAGCAACTCTTTGAATTGGAATCGTTCTTTACTTTCCATCTGGCTAATGAAGGACAAGCATTTTCAGGGGCTAAGTACCAAGAAAATATCACCGCTATTCAAGACTTAATTGCTAGTCTCAATGAGAAATCCAGGCAGGAAGCGATTTTTGAGGTCTTGGAGAGGGTGGTCTTGATCTCCCGTGCCAGCGGAGGACGAAGTCTGACCATTACGACACGAAAAGAAGACCTGAAAGAGCTAGCAACCGCCTTCAATGACGAACGCAAAGACCGCATCGAAGCCTTGCGGGCAGCAACTTCCCAGCACTACCAACTAACCTATCAGATTCGCTTCAAGGATGAACCCTTGCCTTTGCTGGTCTTGCTCAGGGATTTTGTCCAAGCTTTTTCAACCGCTTATTTGGAGCGCAAGAAGCAGGAAAATGCCTTTGAGTTTGGCGATATCAGCCATTTTGCTATCCAGATCCTTGAAGAATTTCCTCATATTCGTAAGCTCTATCAGGAGCGCTACCACGAGGTCATGGTCGATGAGTACCAGGATACCAACCACACCCAAGAGCGGATGTTGGAACTCTTGTCCAATGGCCACAATCGCTTCATGGTGGGAGATATCAAGCAGTCTATCTACCGCTTCCGTCAGGCAGACCCACAGATTTTTAATGACAAGTTTAAGGCCTACCAAGAAGAAGGGGCGGACGGCAAGTTGATTCTGCTCAAGGAGAATTTCCGAAGCCATGTAGAGGTTTTAGAAGCCACCAACCATGTCTTTGAACGCCTCATGGATGAGGAAGTTGGGGAGATTCTCTATGACCAGAGCCATCGCTTGATTGCAGGCAATCCAGAGAAGAAGGAGCCGACACCGGCCTATGAGACGGAGTTCCTGCTCTATGATGGCAGTCAGGAAGTAGATGAAACAGGTGAAGACGAGGAGCAAGAAGGGGATAGTCTATCCTCAGGTGAAGTCCTGTTGGTCATCAAGGAGATCATCCGCCTCCACAATGAAGAGGGGGTACCTTTCAAGGATATGACGCTTTTAACGGCTTCTCGGACTCGGAACGACAAGGTGCTTTCAGCCTTTGAAGCCTATCAGATTCCGATCGTTGCGGACGGGGGAGAGGAAAACTACCTCCAGTCGGTTGAGGTCATGGTCCTCTTGGATACCCTCCGGACCATTAACAATCCCTTACAGGACTATCCTTTGGTGGCCCTCATGAAATCAGCCATGTTTGAATTTGACGAGGACCAGTTAGCTCGATTGGCCTTACAGAGAGGTGAAGGCAAAAAAGCAGAAAATCTCTATGAGAAACTGCAACATGCCTTAGACCAGACTGGAAGTGCTCCTCAGTTGATCGATGCGAATTTAAAAGAGAAACTCACTCGCTTTAGGAAGACACTGGATGCCTGGCGTGACTATGCCCAGACGCACTCCCTTTACGATCTGCTTTGGAAGATTTACCAAGATCGCCACTATTATGATTATGTAGGTGCCCTGCCAAATGGAGCCCAACGGCAGGCCAATCTCTATGCCTTGACCCTTCGGGCAAATGATTTCGAAAGCTCTAGCTTCAAGGGGTTGCCTCGCTTTATTTCCATGATTGATAAGATTTGGAAAATCAGCACGACTTGGTCAATGTTGCCCAGGCAGTTCCTAAGGATGCTGTCCAACTTATGACCATCCATAAGAGCAAGGGGCTTGAGTTTCCTTATGTCTTTATCCTCAATACTGACAAAAAGTTTGTCGGCAAGGAACTATCTACCAATGCTGTCATCAGTCGGAAAAATGGAGTGGGCATCAAGTATGTTGCGACTCTCCCCATCGAGTCTGCTCAAGCAGGTCTCCCTGAGTCGGTACGCTTGGTCATTGAGACCCTGCCCTACCAGCGAAATGTCGAGGAAATTCGTCTGGCAGCCTTGTCGGAGCAGATGCGCCTCCTCTATGTCGCTATGACCCGGGCAGAGCGCAAGCTCTACTTGGTCGGTAAGGGGCGGCAGGGTAAGTTGGAAGAGAGAAAATGGGGAGCCAGTGTCAATGGACGCTTGAGCCCAGCTCTTCGCAAGGAGATCAATTGTTTCCAAGACTGGCTCTACGCTATTCAGGTGGTCTTTGCTCAGCAACACTTGGCCTATCAAACCCGCTTTGTGACCGACCAAGACTTGACGCCGGAGCAAATCGGTCACTTAGAGTTGAAGACGTCCCTCCCAGTCGATGACCTCAAGGACAACCGCCAATCAGAAGAGATTCGCCGTGCCCTGGATGTCTTAGAATCTGTGGACCGGCTCAATACCCAGTATCAAGCTGCTATCCAACTCCCTAGTGTGCGGACACCGAGTCAAATTAAAAAATTCTATGAACCTATCCAAGATATGGAAGGAGTGGATCTCATGGAAAAAGCGGACGTCCCATTACCAAGCTTTGAGTTTCCAAACTTCGGCAAGGAAGAAGCTGTAACAGGAGCAGCAGTCGGTAGTGCCCTACACGAACTGATGCAACGGATTCCATTGACGATGATGCCAACGATGGAGCGCCTAGCAATGGTTCTAAAAGAGGTCAATGCCAGCCCAGCTGTCAAGGAGCGAATCGACCTCAAGAAGGTCTTGGCCTTCTTCCAGACTGACTTGGGCCAGCTCATGCTCAAGGAGGCAGACAATGTCCATCGTGAAGCCCCATTTGCCATGCTCAAGACGGATCCAACTAGTGGTCAGGATTTTGTGGTCCGGGGGATCTTAGATGGTTACCTCCTTTTGGAAAATCGGATCCTTCTCTTTGACTACAAGACAGACCGTTACCGCAACCCTCAGGACATGCTAGATCGCTACCAAGCCCAATTGGAACTCTACGCAGAAGCCCTCCGTCGCTCCTATGGTGTAGACTGCATCGAATCGTATTTGATCCTACTAGGAGGAGAGCAATTGCAAGTCGTTTCTCTAGCAGATAGAAAGGAACAATCATGACCCCTATCGAACGAATCCAGGAGATGGAAGGCCATCTCAACGCCTACCAAGGCTTAATCGAAGAGCTTGAAGCCTGTTTGCAACGAGTGGAAGCTGGCCAGTCTCGCTATATCGCCCTTCGCGATTACTACACCAGCCAGGTCTATATGGAGGATGTCGAACTGTCTAATCAGCCAGACTTTCCTGAAGAGGTCTACTGTGGCGTGCTGTCGGAAGATGCCGTCTACGATTTGTTGGACGAGCACTACCAAAAGGCAGTGGAGATGCTAGACCTGGCGACTAAGATGTTAAAAGAACGATAAGAACACAAAAAAACTCCGGTTTCCCGGAGTTTCTTTTGATTAGTGTGATACACGACGACGTGCTGCTTTTTTGCGGTTTTCTTCGATGAAAGCTGCTTTTTGTTCTTCTGGCTCGATTACTTTTTTCTTGAATGTGTAAACTGCACCTGCTACAGCCGCAACTGTACCAGCAACACCAGTAACAAAACCTTTACCAAATCCTTTAGCCATGAGAATTTCTCCTTTTCTGAACTTTAAATATTTATGTTATAATATATGGTAACGAAAAAATGCGATTTTTGCAAGGAAAAACGATGAAAAACAAGATAATTGTGATAGTAGGGCCGACCGCTGTTGGAAAAACAGCCCTCGCTATCGAGGTGGCCCAGCGCTTTCAGGGCGAGGTCATCAGTGGGGACAGTCAGCAAGTCTACCGCACACTAGATATTGGAACAGCCAAGGCCAGTCCAGAAGAGCAGGCAGCAGTTCCCCATCATCTGATTGATGTCCGTGAGGTGACAGAGACCTACTCGGCTTATGATTTTGTCAAAGAGGCCAGCCAAGCAATTGAGGAGATTCAAGAACGGGGCCATCTTCCCATTATTGCTGGAGGGACAGGTCTCTATGTCCAAAGTCTACTAGAAGGTTATCATCTAGGAGGGGGATGTTGCCCACGAGGATATCCTAGCCTATCGGGAGTCCTTGTCTCCTCTTACGGATGAAGAACTGTTTGACCAAGTGGCGAAAGAGGGAATGGAGATCCCGCAGATCAATCGTAGACGGGCCATGCGAGCTTTAGAGATCGCCTATTTCGGTCAGGACTTAGAAAATCAAGCTCCAGCCTATGACCCCTATATCATCTGTCTAGACGATGATCGCCAAGCCTTGTATGACCGCATCAACCGACGGGTGGATCTCATGGTTGAGCAGGGCTTGTTAGAAGAAGCCCAGTGGCTCTATGACAACCATCCTGAGGTTCAGGCAGCCAAAGGGATTGGCTACAAGGAGCTCTTCCCTTATTTCAAGGGGGGAGCAAAATTTAGAAGAGGCCCTGGAGCAACTCAAACAAAATACACGCCGTTTTGCCAAACGTCAGTTGACCTGGTTCCGCAATCGGATGACGGTCCATTTTTACCAGATTGGAGAAGAAGGTTTTAAGGAGCGGGTTCTCCAAGATATAGAAAGATTTTTAGATGATAGAAACTGAGAAAAAACAGGAGCGGGTCCTCATTGTCGGTGTCGAGCTCCAAGGGATGGAAAACTTTGACATGTCCATGGAGGAGTTGGCCAGTCTAGCCAAGACAGCCGGGGCAGAGGTGGTCGGCGTCTACACTCAGAAGAGAGAAAAGTACGACAGCAAGACCTTCGTCGGTTCTGGAAAGCTAGAAGAAATTGCCCAAATGGTGGATGCAAATGAGGTTTCGACAGTTGTCGTTAACAACCGTTTGACCCCTCGGCAGAATGTGAATTTAGAAGAAATTTTGGGTGTTAAGGTCATTGACCGGATGCAGCTGATCTTGGATATCTTTGCCATGCGGGCACGGAGCCATGAAGGGAAGTTGCAGGTGCACTTGGCCCAGCTCAAGTACCTCTTGCCCCGTCTCGTTGGTCAAGGAATCATGCTCAGCCGGCAGGCCGGGGGGATTGGTTCCCGTGGTCCAGGGGAAAGTCAGCTGGAGTTGAACCGCCGGAGTGTCCGCAATCAAATCACCGATATTGAGCGTCAACTCAAGGTGGTCGAGAAGAATCGAGAAGTGGTTAGAGAAAAACGCTTAGAATCCTCTGTTTTTAAGATTGGCTTGATTGGCTACACCAATGCAGGGAAGTCAACCATTATGAATGCCTTGACCAGTAAGACCCAGTACGAAGCAGATGAACTCTTTGCGACCTTGGATGCGACAACCAAGAGCATTCATCTAACAGGGAATTTACAAGTAACCCTAACCGATACGGTTGGCTTTATTCAGGACTTGCCAACAGAGTTGGTGACCAGCTTTAAGTCGACCCTGGAAGAAAGTAAGAATGTGGATCTCTTGGTCCATGTCATCGATGCCTCTGATCCCAATCATGAAGAGCATGAAAGACAGTCCTTCAGATTATGAAAGATTTGGAGATGTTGGATATTCCACGCTTGACCCTCTACAACAAGGCAGACAAGGTCGAGGACTTTACCCCGACCCAGACACCTTACCGTCTGGTTTCGGCCAAGGATCCTGATAGTCGGACTACACTTCAGGACATTCTAATTGAAAAGATGCAAGAGCTCTTCCAGCCCTTTACCATTCAGGTTCCTTTTGAACAAGCCTACCGCATCCATGACTTGGAGACCATGGCCATTTTGACTGAGCGTTCCTATGAGGAGACTGGTGAGGTCATAACAGGCTACATCGCCCCGAAAAATGCATGGAGACTAGAGGAGTTTTATCACCATGGATTATCTTAACATCGCCCTCAGCTATGGAGGTTATACCAGTCTAGACAAGGTCTATTTGGAGCAAGTTTTAGCGGGATTGACAGAGGAGCAGAAGCTTCAGTTTATCACGCCACCACCCAGTGTCATCAACGCCTACTTCGCAGAGCTCTACCAAAAGAAAAGCCCAGAAGCAGCAACAGACTACTATGAACAAGTCACTGAGGCCTTTGACCTTTATCAGACGAGTCCCAGCTTTGAGGAGGAGAAACCCTTTGTCCGTCTCAATCTTTCTGGCAAGGCCTATGGTTTTTGCTACCGAGAGAGGGGGATTGGCGCAAGTATTTGCCCAGCAAGCAGAAACCATTCGCATGGACCTCTTGTTTGAGATAGCGCAAATTTTTCCTCACTACCTCGTCTATGAAGAGGAAGGCTTGATTTTGATGCGTCTGGTTAGGGAGCAAGAGGTAGTCGAGACCAAGGAATTATCAGCTTTGTCTAGTCTTGAAGAGCTGGCAGATGGCAGCATCCGTCTATCTGGCTACAACCAAGACGAATTGGTTCAATTAGCCAAAGCCTACCCAGGAAAAATTGCTGTTCGATCCAAGAATCGGACTGCTATGATCTATATTAGTTAGAAAGTATACAATGGAAATTCAATTTTTAGGAACGGGTGCGGGACAACCGTCCAAATCTCGTAATGTCTCTAGTCTAGCCCTCAAACTCCTGGATGAAATCAATGAAGTCTGGCTCTTTGACTGTGGGGAAGGGACGCAGAACCAAATCTTAGAAACCAGCATCCGTCCGCGAAAGGTCAGCAAGATTTTTATCACTCATCTACATGGGGACCATATCTTTGGCTTGCCAGGTTTCCTCTCTAGCCGTGCTTTTCAAGCCAATGAAGAGCAGACTGATCTAGAGATTTATGGCCCAGTTGGCATCAAGTCTTTTGTCTTGACCAGTCTACGGGTTTCCGGTTCCCGCCTACCCTATCAGATCCATTTTCATGAGTTTGATGAAGGTTCGCTTGGGAAAATCATGGAGACAGATAAGTTTACGGTCTATGCCGATGCTCTAGACCATACCATCTTCTGTGTGGGCTACCGCATCATGCAAAAAGATCTTGAAGGAACACTGGACGCAGACAAACTCAAGGCGGCAGGGGTTCCATTTGGACCGCTTTTTGGCCAGGTCAAAAATGGGCAGGATGTTACATTAGAGGATGGCACCCAGATCATTGCTGCGGACTATATCTCAGCCCCTCGACCAGGGAAGGTCATCACCATCCTGGGCGATACACGAAAGACCAATGCCAGCGTCAGACTCGCAGTCAATGCAGATGTCCTCGTGCATGAGTCCACTTATGGCAAGGGCGATGAGAAGATTGCTCGGAAGCACGGACACTCGACCAATATGCAGGCGGCAGAAGTGGCGCGTGAAGCAGGGGCCAAACGCCTTCTTCTCAACCATATCAGTGCCCGCTTCCTCTCCAAGGACGTCAGCCAATTGCGCAAGGATGCGTCCAGCATTTTTGAAAATGTTTATGTGGTCAAGGACTTAGAAGAAGTGGAGATCTAAGATGCGAACCATTATCATTACAGGAGCGAGTGGAGGCTTAGCTCAGGAAATGGTCAAGCTTCTCCCCGAGGACCGGCTCATTCTCCTAGGGAGAAATCAAGAAAAACTGGAAGACCTTTATGCTAGCCATCCTCAGGCCGTATGCATCGGACTTGATATTACTAATTCACATGCCCTTGAACAACTTGTAGAGGACCTGACTCACCGCTATGGCGGAATTGATGTCTTGGTCAACAATGCTGGGTATGGGATTTTTGAAGAGTTTGACCAGATCACCAATGAGCAGATTCATTCCATGTTTGAAGTCAATACCTTTGCCCTGATGAACCTCTCGCGCATCGTCGCTAAGAGAATGAAGGAAGCAGGCAAGGGGCACATTGTCAATATCGTCAGCATGGCGGGTCTCGTCGCAACTGCTAAATCCAGCCTTTATTCGGCGACCAAGTTTGCGGCCATTGGCTTTTCCAATGCCCTACGCTTGGAACTCATGCCTTTTGGTGTCCATGTGACGACGGTCAATCCAGGCCCAATTCGGACTAGTTTCTTTGATCAGGCAGATCCTGACGGAAGCTATGTCAAGGCTGTGGACCGCTACATTTTGGAACCAGACTTTGTGGCTAAGAAGATCGTTAAAAACTTTGGAAAAGCAAAACGCGAGCTCAATCTTCCTTGGCTCTTGAACCTGACCCACAAGCTCTATACCCTATTTCCACGCATCTCGGACAAGCTGGCTAGCAAGATGTTTAACTTCAAATAGGAGGAGGCAGATGGCCGCAAATATTCAAGCCTATTTAGAAAACATTCGGAAACCCTGGGGACAGATCTATTATGATATCCTTTTTGCCCAATTAAAAGACATCAAGGGAAAGCGAGTGCTTGATTTTGGCAGTGGCTTCGGCCTGGTAGCCAACCACTTGGCGCAAGACAATCAAGTCCTTGCTGTGGAACCCAATGAAAAAATGGTGGCCTTGCGGGCCCAGGATCACCCCTACCAGCAACTGGTCGGAAGTCTGGACCAGTTAGCAAGTCTTGAAGATGCCAGCTTTGAGGTCATCCTTTGCCACAATGTCTTGGAGTATGTAGAGGATCGCAAGGTGATTCTCAAGGAATTTACCCGCCTCTTAAAACCAGGAGGCCTGCTCTCCATCGTCAAGCACAATGAGGTTGGCCGCGTCCTGCAGACTGTCGTTTTTGAAAATAATACTCAGAAGGCCCTCGATCTTTTAGCAGGTCAAGACCTGGAAACCCACTCCATGGGCTTGGCCCAGGCCTATGATCTAGATGCAGTAGTGGATGACATAGCTCTTGAAGTCCAGCACTACCAAGGAATTCGAGTCTTTTATGGCTTGCAGGATAATCGTTTCAAAAGCCAAGAAGGTTGGCGAGAGTCTATGCTCAAGATGGAGTTGGCAGTCTGCCAAGAGTTCCCTTACCGGGATATGGCCTTCTTCCAGCACTATAGGTTAAAAAGGAGTTAAGATGTTCGATTACAGACAAGAGGTTCCAGAGATGACAGACCTAGTCACACTCTACAGCTCGCTCGGCTGGACCAATTATACCAACAATCCAACCATGCTAGAAGAAGCTGTCAAAGCCAGTCTCTGGCAGTTAGCAGTCTATGATGAGAAAGAGCTCGTCGCTTACATTCGCTTGGTAGGAGATGGGCACTCTGTCCTGTTGGTGCAGGACCTCTTGGTACGACCAGATCACCAGCTCCAAGGCATTGGAACGAAACTCTTAGAAGAGGCTTTAGCAAGGTTCCCCCATGTCTATCAACGACTCCTTGTTACTGAACGGAGCGAGAAAAATCTAGCCTTTTACCAATCCCTAGGCTTTGTCGAACTTTCAGAGCAAGCCTGTACGGGAATGATTTATAATAATTGACGGAGAGAGAGTGGGACAGAAATCGGTAATTCGTTAGAATTCGATTTCGTCGTCCCGCCTCCGCAAAGTTGAGTAGGGCTGAAAAAGCTGATGAAATCAGCGTAATAGAGCCCACTCAACCACTGCGTCTTGCTCAACAATCCAAAGACAATTGAGAGGCTAGGACTTTTGTCCCGGCCTCTTTTCTTGTTTTTCCTGACATTCCTTGTAAATAATGGTAGAATAGAGTTGGATAAATGAATACGTTGATGAGCATTTCAAATTGTGAGAATCCTTCATCCTATAGTTCTTGATAGTCCTCTATCTAACTTTTGGAAGTTTTCTATTTTTGGAGGTAGACCTATGAAAAATAAAGGTTATTCCCTTTTACTCCTAGTTCCCATCCTATTCTTAACGATGGTTCTAACCAGTTGTAAGTTCATGACACCTAGTGACTACAAAAAGGCTAAAGAAGTTGTTAGCAGTGAGCTTGCTCAAGTTGGTCTTCATGGTAAAGTAACCATCACTCAGTTATCCTGGACTGCCCTAGAATACCCACAGTATCATGTGACCTACACTTACTCTGAAAAAACCTACGATGATCAAATGGTACGATTGGAAGATGAAACTACTTTTAAAGATGACTGGTCGCTTAATAGTCTTATATTTCTAGAATATAAGGAAGCGTTTTTGGAGCAGAAATCTATTAAAAATATTGAGGAAAAACTAGAGACTGAAATAAAGAAACAATCTCTAGGTCTTCCAATTAGTTTCTTTGGTTTTTTATCTAACACTCACCGTGATGAGAAGGAGCAAATTCTAGATAGCATCGCTAAGCAAAATCTTAAAGAAGGAAAGAAGGACTTTGCTGGTTACTATCAGATTCCTTTTCAGACTCTAATTGACCAAGAGTTAGTTTATATGAACATTTATATAGATGATGCCGTATCCGTTAAGGAGCAAGACCTAAAAGAGGCAGCTAAAAAGCTAGATGCGAACAATTTACCAGATGGTGCCTATAATTTCTACTATTCTAAAGATAGTTACGTCGATTCCGTCAGTTACTCCTTCAAAGTTAAAGATGGAAAAGTCGTTTTTTATGAAGATCAAAAAGACGAACTAGAGAATCAAGAATAAGGAAGATGAAAAAGGGACTATCTAATAGACCGCAAGTCAAATAGTAAGACTGGGAGTTGATTCCCAGTCTTTTCTATTCTCTCTTTAGGAAGCATAGGCTTTTATCCCCTCTGATAAATTCATTCATGTTATAATAAGTAGACTAGATAACAGGGAGAAAAGATAAACAGATGATCACGTCAAAATTTGAATGGCAGTTTGCTGCGCCCTTTTCAGATGATACTTTTTTGGCGCAAGCAAAGAAGAGAGGATTAGAAGCATCCGCTGCCAAATTACTAGGAGAACGAGGGATCCGGACGGAAGAGGCGCTGGATCGTTTTCTTGAACCTCGGTTAGAGGATCTTCATGATCCTTACCTACTGCACGATATGGACAAGGCTGTGGAACGGATTCGTCAAGCTATTGAAGATTATGAACAGATCCTAGTTTATGGAGATTATGATGCAGACGGTATGACGGCCGCTTCTATCATGAAGGAAACCCTGGAGCAGATGGGGGCGGAAGTAGCGGTCTATCTGCCTAATCGTTTCACAGATGGGTATGGTCCCAATGCTAGTGTCTACAAATACTTTATCGAACAGCAGGGAATTTCCCTCATCATCACGGTGGACAATGGAGTAGCTGGACACGAAGCCATTGACTTGGCTCAAAGCATGGGAGTGGATGTCATTGTGACGGATCACCATGCCATGCCAGAAGTCTTGCCCGATGCCTATGCCATCATTCACCCGGAGCATCCTGATGCCGATTACCCTTTCAAGCACCTAGCAGGCTGTGGGGTTGCCTTTAAATTAGCGACTGCTCTCTTAGAAGAGGTGCCTCTAGATTTTCTAGATTTGGTAGCTATTGGGACCATTGCAGATATGGTTAGTTTGACAGATGAAAACCGCATTCTAGTTAAGTACGGCTTAGGTGTCCTTCGTCAAACCCAACGGATCGGCCTTCAGGAAATGCTCAAGCTAGCATCCGTTCCCCCTCAAGATGTGAATGAAGAAATGGTTGGTTTTCAGATTGCCCCTCGTCTCAATGCTCTAGGACGCTTAGATGATCCCAATCCAGCGGTCGAGCTCCTGACAGGCTTTGACGACGAAGAAGCACTGGAGATTGCGCTGATGATTCAAGCCAAGAATGAAGAGCGCAAGGAGATCGTCCAAGCCATCTATGATGAGGCTAAAGCTATGGTCGATCCAAGTCTTCCCGTTCAAATTTTGGCCAAGGAAGGCTGGAATCCTGGTGTCTTAGGGATCGTAGCCGGTCGACTGCTAGAAGAGCTCCATCAGCCCATCATCGTCCTCACCATAGACCAAGGCAAGGCCAAGGGAAGTGCGCGAAGTCCCGAAAGTGTCCATATTTTTGAAGCCCTGGATCCCCATCGTGATCTCTTTATCGCCTTTGGGGGCCATGCGGGTGCTGCTGGTATGACTCTGGAAGTGGACAAGCTCCCTCGTCTGACCGAGATTTTTTCCGATTATATTCGTGAAAAAGAGATTGACCTGACGGCCAAATCTACCCTCTTTGTTGATGAGGAATTGGACCTAGAAGAGCTGACCTTGGATACCTTGAAGAGTTTTGATCGTCTAGCACCTTTTGGGATGGACCATAAGAAGCCGGTCTTTTACATTCGTGATTTCCAAGTGGAGTCTAGTCGGACCATGGGGGCTGGCAATAGCCATCTGAAGTTGAAGATTCAAAAAGGCGATGCCCGCTTTGATGTGGTGGCTTTTGGTCAGGGCCATTTGGAATTGGAGTACTCCCAAGCAAAAAACTTGGAGTTGGTGGTATCCCTGTCCATCAATCAGTGGAATGGACAGACCACCCTGCAACTGATGGTGGTGGATGCCCGTGTAGAAGGAGTACAGCTCTACAATATCCGAGGAAAGAATGCTCCTCTCCCACAAGCTATCCCACTCTTTAGTCAGTTGGAAGAAGGGGAAGATTCCCCAGCCATTGTCATCGATTGCATACCCGATGACCTGACTGACTTGAAAGCCCTCTTCCAGGAACAGAACTTCCAAGCGGTTTATTTTAAAAATCACTTAGACAAGGCCTATTATTTGATCGGCTATGGCAGTCGCGATCAGTATGCTAAACTCTACAAAACGCTTTATCAGTTCCCTGAATTTGATATCCGCCATAAGCTCAGCCAACTATCTGACTACCTCAAGATTCCACAGGTTTGTTGATCAAGATGATCCAGATTTTCCAAGAATTGGGCTTTGTCCAGATTGAAAATGGCATCATGACGGTCAACAAGGATGCGGAGAAGAAGGAGATTGCCTCTAGTTCTATCTATCAGGACTTGGTGCAGACGGTCAAAGACCAGGAACTCATGGCCCTAGGATCTGTGCAAGAAATCTATGATTATTTAAGGGAATCGAGTTGATGAACAAGAAGAAAATTTTCCTCTGGCTCAGCCCTTTTCTGCTTTTTACTTTGGTTGCAGCGGGGTGGGAAATTGATTTGGCAAAAATGATGCACGTTAGTCGAATTCATGGTATAATGGAATGTAAAAATTTTTTATGAAAGAAAGTTAACCATGAATTTAAAAGATTACATTGCAAGCATTGAAAATTATCCACAAGAAGGAATTACCTTCCGTGATATTAGCCCTTTGATGGCAGATGGCAATGCTTATAGTTATGCGATTCGTGAAATCGTTCAATACGCGACGGATAAGAAGATCGATATGATCGTCGGACCTGAAGCGCGTGGCTTCATCGTTGGATGTCCAGTCGCTTTTGAATTGGGAATTGGTTTTGCACCTGTTCGGAAACCTGGTAAGTTGCCACGTGAAGTCATCTCTGCTGACTACGAAAGAATACGGTGTGGATACCTTGACCATGCACGCCGATGCTATCAAACCAGGCCAACGCGTCCTCATCGTCGATGACCTCTTGGCAACAGGTGGTACCGTTAAAGCAACCATCGAAATGATCGAAAAACTCGGTGGAGTGGTTGCAGGTTGTGCCTTCTTGATCGAGCTCGATGATCTCAAAGGTCGCGAAGCAATCGGAGACTACGATTACAAAGTCTTGATGCATTACTAATATAGTTTAGAGCTATATCTAGATAGAGAAAAACCATAATTGAAAACTATATGCTCCTGTCTTATAATAAGAGGTAACAACTTGTAAGATGGGAGCTTTTTATGCCAATTACCTTAGATAAGAAATTACCAGCAGTTGATATTCTTCGCTCAGAAAATATTTTTGTCATGGATGATATTCGGGCAACGCACCAAGATATTCGTCCGATGAATGTTCTGATTTTGAATCTCATGCCGACTAAGGTAGCCACTGAGACTCAACTGTTACGGCTTCTCGCTAATACTCCCTTGCAGATCAATGTTGATTTCCTCTATATGACTAGCCATGAGTCTAAGACGACAGCAGCAGAGCATATGGAAGTCTTCTATAAATCCTTCGAGGATATTAAAGAGAATTATTATGATGGCCTGATCATTACGGGAGCTCCAGTAGAGAAATTGGCTTTTGAGGAAGTAGATTACTGGGAGGAGTTAACAAAGGTCTTTGCTTGGTCGAAGCGCCATGTTTTTTCAACCTTGCATCTTTGTTGGGGTGCGCAAGCTGGTCTCTATTACCGCTATGGGATTGAAAAAGTAGCTCTCTGTGACAAGCTATCAGGGATCTATGAGCAAACAGTCATGAATCCACAGAACCGATTGATGCGTGGTTTTGACGATGCTTTTTTGGCTCCTCACTCACGTTATACGGATGTCCCCCTCAAAGAAGTGCTAGACAAGAGCAACTTGCAAGTCTTAGCTCAAGGCGGTGAAGTAGGGCTATCTATTCTGGCCAGTCCAGACCTTCGAGAGGTCTATAGTTTTGGTCATCTGGAGTATGACCGTGATACCTTGGCCAAGGAATACCAGCGGGATGTGAAAGCGGGCTTGAATCCAGATCTTCCCAAGAACTATTATGATCAGGATGACAGCAGTCGCGATCCTCGGATGCGGTGGAACTTAGCGGCAGCCAACTTCTTTAGTAATTGGATCAATTATGCAGTTTATCAAGAAACTCCTTATCGTTTGGAGGAGTTAGAAAAAGATATTTCATTTTATGGTTACCTATAAAGGGGTAGTATGACATATTCACAAGCATTTAAGTCAGGCAATTTGGTCTTACCAAGTGCCTTACTTTTCCATTATCAACACTTATTTAAAGACGCAGAGGATTTTCTGGTTTGGCAGTTCTTTTATTTGCAGAATACGACCAACCAATCCAGCCTCACGCCGAATCAAATTGCAGATGCGATTGGCAAGTCGGTAACAGAAGTCAACCAGTCCATGTCTCGCCTGACCAATCAAGGTTTGCTCCAGTATCGAACCATTGAGTTGGATGGGGAGATTGAAGTTCTTTTTGATGCGACTGTTGCGCTCGAACGCCTGGATGACTTTCTTCAAAGTAAGACGGAAGTAGCACAGCGTGGGCAAGACAAGCAGGCAGAAAATGAGCTGGCAGATTTGGTCAAACCTTTGAGCAGGAGTTAGGACGTTTATTGACTCCCTTTGAAATCGAAGACTTGACGCAGACAGTCAAACAGGACCAAACAGACCCTGATATTGTGAAGGCTGCCTTGAGAGAAGCAGTCTTTAACGGTAAGCCTCACTGGAAATACATCCAGGCCATCCTGCGCAATTGGCGACGGGAGGGCATTACCAGTTTGACACAATTAAAAATCAAGCAACAAGAGAGGGAGGCCCTTCAGCCTGAAAATGTTACCGTTTCAGATGATTTCTTACAGGCCATGGATTTGTGGAAAGATTAAAAAACTAGCACTCATAAAGTGCTAGTTTTTTTCGTTTATAAATAGTCTGCGTAGGCTTCTTCTAGTTTGGTCAGGAGTTCTTGCTTTTCCTTCTCACTAGCAAAGGAAGCTTGGATGGCATCGACATTGTGCTGGTAAAAGTCAGCTGGTGTCGTTTGGAAGTGGTGGTGGTAGAGCTCGTATTCCTTGGTTAAATCTGTATCAGATACGGTCCGGTTATCGGTGTTGATACTGATATGGGCTTGAGTTTCTTTCATCTTGAGGTAAGGGAAGTCTTCCACAGTGGCAGCTGCTTTGGTTTGAAGGTTACTGGTCAAGCAGAGCTCACCGGTGACCCCATTTTTACAAACTCTTTTAGAAGTTCTGGTTCGTCAGCTAGCAAGGTCACGTGACCATTTCGTTTGATGCCATAGGCCATGGATTGAGCGACATTGGCTGGGCAGTGGCATTCACCAGCATGGAGGGTCATGGGCCGGTTGTAACTTTTTACCTGTTGGATGAGGGCGTCAATGGCTTGTGGAGGGTAGTGGTGTTCATCCCCAGCGAAGTCAAAGCCGACAAAAACCTGATCAGTGACTTGGTTGGCTTCTGCCAGGATGCTAGAGGTGAGCTCTTGATCGGACTGGCGCATGCCACAAACGAGGGCTTTGGCTGTAATGCCAAATTCATCCTGGGCTTGGCGCAATCCTTCACAGACAGCATCGATAGTTTCTGGGACAGTGAGTCCTTGATCCATGGACAATTCTGGGGCAAAACGAACCTCGATATAGAGGACATTCTCCAGAGCCGCTTGCTTAGCGACATCGTAAGCAGCAAGGGTCAGGGCTTCCTTGGTTTGAAGGAGAGGGCGAATGTAGTCAAAGGCCTCCAAATAGTCCAAAGATTCTCACAGTGGGCAGGGGCAGTGACATGGTGTTTGAGCTCTTCATCGCTAGGAGGAAGGTCAATATTGGTCATGGCTGACAATTGGCGAATAGTCGGAAGAGACAAGGAACCGTCTAAGTGGCAGTGGAGTTCTGTCTTTGCCAAACTATGAAAGTCAATTGTGGACATATTTTTTCTCCTTAAAATGTATTTTTTCTATACTATCATTTTGCCAAGAAAAGTCAAGTAAAGCTAGCGTAGCAGATTTTTGAAAGTGCGAACGGGATTTGATATGCTAGTAGTAATGTAGAAAAAAGGAGAAAAGAGATGTCAGATTATCAATTACCAGAAGTATGGGAAGCACCGAGCCAAATGGGAGGTGCTTGGGGTGGTCTAAACCAACCAACTGCAGGAGCCCGTTTTGAACAGACTCTTCCAAAAGGCGACCAGCCTTTTCAACTCTATACTCTTCCAACCCCAAATGGGATCAAGGTGACTATTATGCTGGAAGAACTAAAAGAGTTAGGTGTAGATGCGGGCTATGACGCTTATCGCATCAAGATTGGTGATGGGGATCAATTCGGCAGTGACTTTGTGGCCATCAATCCAAACTCGAAAATTCCAGCCATGTTGGATCAATCAGGTGACCAAGCCATTCGGGTCTTTGAATCAGCCAATATTCTCTTGTATCTAGCAGAGAAATTTGGACAATTGATTCCGACAGATCCTGCTAAACGGACCGAAGTGCTTAACTGGCTCTTCTGGCAGACAGGGGCTGCACCTTTCTTAGGGGGAGGCTTTGGCCATTTTTTCCACTACGCTCCTGAAAAAATCGAGTATGCCATCAACCGCTTTGCCATGGAAGCCAAACGCCAATTGGACCTACTGGACAAAGAATTGGCGACCAAACCTTATATCGCAGGGGAGGACTATACCATTGCAGATATCGCCATCTGGTCTTGGTATGGCCGTCTCGCCCAAGACAAGGTCTGGGACCGAGCGGGAATATTCTTAGATGTGAAGGAATACAAGCATTTGCAAGCTTGGACAGAGAAAATTGCTAATCGCCCAGCAGTGCAACGTGGCTTGGAAGTAGAATATAAGGAAATTGATGCATAATAGACAAGGCGCCGTTGCGCCTTTTTTTAATGGTGCAAACATGGTATACTAAAGGATGGAATAAAAGTATAGAAAGAAGCACATGGAATTTACGAAATTATCAAATCGCTTGGACTTGGTGGCTAGCTTCGTCCCAGCTGGAGCTCGTCTTCTAGATGTAGGGAGTGACCATGCTTATCTCCCAATCGCTCTTTTACAGGAAGGCAAGATTGAGGCTGCTATTGCAGGGGAAGTGGTTGAGGGACCTTATCAGTCTGCCCTGCAAAATGTCGCCGATAATGGCTTAGAGGACAAGATTGAAGTCCGCCTAGCTAATGGCTTGGCTGCATTTGAACCAACAGATAGTATTTCCTGCATCACCATCGCAGGAATGGGCGGGCGCTTGATTGCAGATATCCTAGCAGCAGGGCTTGAGAAATTAGCCGGTGTTTCTCGCTTGGTCTTGCAACCCAATAATCGGGAGGATGAATTGCGGACTTGGTTAGTAGACCATAATTTCGCATAGTTGATGAAGCTATCTTAGAAGAAAATGAGAAGTTTTATGAGATCCTCGTGGTCGAACACGGTTCTCAAGAGTTGACAGCTAAGGAATTGCGCTTTGGTCCGCATCTGATGCTGGAACAAGCTCCAGCCTTTGTCCAAAAGTGGTCCAAGGAAGTGGAAAAATTAGCCTTTGCCTTGGAGCAGGTCCCAGTTGAGAATCAGTCCGCCAGAGCATCGTTAGAAGAGCGCATCGCCCAAATCAAGGAGGTTCTAAATGTTAGCAAGTGAAGTTATCAAACGCTATGAAGCCTACTGTCCCCAGGAACTTTCCATGGAGGGAGATGTCTGTGGCTTACAGGTCGGCACTCTGCAAAAAGACATCCATAAGGTCATGGTAGCCTTGGATATCCGGGAGCAGACGGTGGCAGAAGCCATTGATCATGGAGTGGACTTGATCATTGTCAAGCATGCGCCCATTTTTCGTCCGATTAAGGATCTGGTTGCCGATCGCGCCCAGAATCAGATCTACATCGACTTGATCAAGCACGATATCGCGGTCTATGTCAGCCATACTAATATTGATATTGTCCCAGATGGATTGAACGATTGGTTCTGCCAACTTTTAGAAATTGAAAATACAGAGCCCCTCAGCATGACAGGAGAAGGTATAGGAATCGGCCGGATCGGTCAAGTACCAGCTCAAACCTTTGGCCAGTTGGCTCATAAGGTAAAGAAACTTTTGGCTTAGATGCTTTGCGCTTGGTTGGTTATGACCAGGCGGATTTGGAACGGGTGATTGAGCGCGTCGCTATCTGTGGAGGAAGTGGCCAATCCTTTTACAAAGATGCTCTCGCTAAGGGGGCTGAGGTCTACATCACAGGAGATATCTACTACCACACGGCTCAAGACATGCTGAGCGATGGTCTCCTATCCTTGGATCCAGGTCACCATATCGAAGTTCTCTTTGTGTCGAAACTAGTCGAAAAACTCAATCAGTGGAAGTCTGAAGAAGCGTGGGAGATCGAAGTGATTGTCAGTCAAGCCAGCACCAATCCTTTTTATCATATCTAAGGGGTTATCATGAAAGTTGCCATTATCGGTGCAGGGATCGTTGGATCCACTGCAGCCTATTATTTATCAAAGGAAGCAGAGATAGATGTCACCGTCTATGATCACGGAGTTGGCCAAGCAACCAAGGCAGCGGCTGGCATTATTAGCCCTTGGTTTTCCAAGCGACGAAACAAGGTCTGGTATCGCCTGGCTCGGCTAGGAGCTGATTTCTATCAAGAATTAGTAGAGGACCTGGCCAAGGACGGAATCGAAACAGACTTTTACCAGCAGACAGGGGTCTATCTCCTTAAGAAGAAGGAAGAGAAATTAGATGAACTCTATCAGTTGGCGCTGAGTCGACGGGAAGAATCTCCCTTAATCGGAGACTTATCGATTTTGACTACAGAAGAAGTGGCCCAACAATTCCCAGATCTGCAAGGCTTTGAACAGCTCCTTTATGCCTCAGGTGGGGCCCATGTAGAAGGAGCCCTTCTGACGGAAACTCTTCTCAAAGCCAGTGGCGCAAGAGTCATCAAGGAAGAGGTTGCCCTCTCCGCCTCGGATCATGGCTATCAGATAGCAGGAGAGAGCTATGACCAAGTTATCCTAGCAACAGGAGCCTGGTTGGGGCAAATCCTTGAGCCACTTGGCTACCAAGTGGATGTCCGTCCACAAAAAGGACAGTTGAGGGATTATCAGCTAGACATAGATACTGATGATTATCCTGTGGTTATGCCAGAAGGAGAACTGGATATCATTCCCTTCCAGCAAGGCAAGATCAGTATGGGAGCTACTCATGAGAATGAGATGGGCTTTGACCTGACGGTGGATCAAGCTTTACTGAATCAGATGGAAACAGAAGCCTTGACCTACTATCCAGAACTAGCTCAAGCTGAAGTTATCAGGGAGCGCGTGGGAACCCGGGCTTACACCAGTGACTTCTCGCCCTTTTGGGGAGGACTTCTCGATCAAGCAGGTCTCTATGTCGCTAGTGGACTTGGTTCGTCTGGCCTCACAACTGGTCCCCTTATTGGGTGGCACCTGGCCCAACTAGTGGCAGGAGGAAAGGTGCGCCTAGATCCAGCAGATTATCCAGTTGAACAATATGTGAAGAAGAGAGTGGGACAGAAATCGGAAATTCGTTAGAATTCGATTTCGTCGTCCCACCTCCGCACAGTTGAGTAGGGCTGTAAAAGCTGACGAAATCAGCGTAGTAGAGCCCACTCAACTACTGCGTCTTGCTCGACAATCCAAAGATAATTGAGAGGCTAGGACTTTTGTCCCAGCCTCTTATTTTCGAAAGACCTTCCTTAATTCGGATAGAAATAGTAGAATAGAACAAGTGAATCAACAAGAAAATGGGAGTTGTTATGAATTGGTTTCAATCACAATCCGTGGTCTTACAGGCCTTTCTCGCAGGATTGTTTACATGGGGCTGTACCATCGTAGGGTCAGCCATCGTCTTTTTCTTCAAGCATATTAGTCGCAAATTACTAGATATCATGATGGGCTTTGCGGCGGGCGTTATGATTGCGGCTTCTTTTTGGTCCCTCTTGCAGCCGTCTATTGAGTATGCGGAAAACTCCTATGGAAGTTTGGCTTGGTTGCCAGCGGCGATTGGTTTTCTAACTGGAGGATTCTTCCTCCGCTTGATCGACGCTGTCGTCCCTCACCTTCATATGACGAAGGAGATTGAAGAGGCAGAGAGTATCCATACGCCACGGGAGAAGAAGTTGTCTAAAACGACCCTCCTCTTTCTCGCTATTACCATCCACAATTTCCCAGAAGGCTTAGCAGTCGGGGTTGCCTTTGGAGCTCTGGTTAGTAATCCAAGTCCAGAAGCCTTTATCGGGGCGGTTGGTTTGGCCATTGGGATTGGCTTGCAAAATATCCCAGAAGAAGCTGCCCTCTCGATCCCGATTCGGACGGATGGCAAATCCCGTCTCAATGCCTTTTATTGGGGATCTATGTCTGCCATCGTTGAGCCAGTAGGAGCCCTGCTAGGAGCAGTTGCCGTCCTATCCATGACGGCTATCTTGCCTTACGCCCTTTCTTTTGCGGCAGGCGCTATGATCTTTGTAGTGGTCGAAGAGTTGATCCCAGATTCCCAGACCAATGGAAATACAGACGTTGCGACTCTCGGTCTCATGGTTGGCTTTGTTATTATGATGATCCTCGACGTCGCTTTGGGATAAAGTGTCATCACCTTGTAGCATGGGAACAAGGTGACTTTTTTATATAAACATGATAAAATAAGGGTAATGAATACGTAGAAAGGCCTAACATTATGAAAGGTATTATTTTAGCCGGTGGTTCGGGGACTCGTTTGTATCCTTTGACCCGTGCCGCTTCCAAACAGTTGATGCCCATTTACGACAAGCCAATGATTTACTACCCTTTGTCAACTCTTATGTTAGCAGGGATCAAAGAAATCTTGATCATCTCAACTCCGCAGGATCTTCCTCGTTTTGAAGAGCTTCTTGGAGATGGTTCTGAACTTGGTATTTCTCTCTCTTATGCTGAGCAACCAAGCCCAGATGGATTGGCGCAAGCTTTCATCATTGGAGAAGAGTTTATTGGTGATGATCATGTTGCCCTCGTTCTTGGAGATAATATCTTCCACGGAAATGGCTTAACCAAGATGTTGCAACGAGCGGAAGCGAAAGAAAAAGGTGCCACAGTCTTTGGCTACCAAGTTAAAGACCCAGAACGTTTTGGTGTGGTAGAGTTTGATGCGGACATGAATGCCGTCTCAATCGAAGAAACCAGAACATCCGAAATCAAACTTTGCGGTGACGGGTCTTTACTTCTATGACAATGATGTGGTAGAGATTGCCAAAAATATCAAACCAAGTCCTCGTGGAGAGCTTGAAATCACAGATGTCAACAAGGCATATTTGGAGCGTGGAGATCTCTCTGTTGAGCTCATGGGCCGTGGCTTTGCTTGGTTGGATACAGGAACTCATGAAAGTCTCTTGCAGGCTTCTCAATATATCGAGACTGTTCAACGTTTGCAAAATGTCCAAGTAGCCAACCTTGAGGAAATCGCTTATCGTATGGGCTATATTACTAAAGAGCAAGTCTATGAGTTGGCTCAACCTCTGAAGAAAAACGAGTACGGACAATATTTGCTCCGTTTGATTGGAGAAGCTTAATGACAGATCAATTTTTTGAGAAAGAATTAGCAGCCCGCAAGATTGAAGCTATCCCAGGTTTGATGGAGTTTGATATTCCAGTTCGTGGGGACAACCGTGGTTGGTTCAAGGAGAACTTCCAAAAAGAGAAGATGCTTCCTCTTGGTTTTCCAGAAAGCTTCTTTGCGGAAGGCAAGTTGCAAAATAACATTTCATTCTCTCGTAAGAATGTCTTGCGTGGCTTGCATGCAGAACCTTGGGACAAGTACATCTCTGTAGCAGATGAAGGAAAGGTTCTCGGTACTTGGGTAGACCTTCGTGAAGGTGAGACTTTTGGGAACACTTACCAAACTGTGATTGATGCTTCTAAAGGAATCTTTGTCCCTCGTGGTGTTGCCAATGGATTCCAAGTTTTTGACGGATAAAGTGGCTTATACTTACTTAGTCAATGACTACTGGGCATTGGAGCTCAAGCCAAAATATGCATTTGTTAATTACGCAGATCCAAGCCTAGACATCCAGTGGGAAAACTTGGAAGAAGCAGAAGTTTCAGAAGCTGACAAGAATCACCCATTGCTCAAAGACGTCAAACCCCTAAAAGCAGAAGATTTGTAAGAATGAACCCTGCATAGCAGTATTGCGACTGCAAGGAGCGTTATAAGATTGTTCCTGCCCTAGTGAAAACAAGATTCCCTGAGGGAATCTTGTAGGGAAATCCGGAGACTTCGGCTTCGGATTTAGCCATGAAACCGAAGGGTTGCTGGCGTCCCTCACTAGCTAAAGGAACAATGCAAAGAAAAAACTATTTGGAGAAAAAATGACTGAATACAAAAACATCATCGTAACCGGCGGCGCTGGTTTCATCGGTTCAAACTTCGTACACTATGTCTACAACAACCATCCAGATGTACATGTGACTGTCCTTGACAAACTCACTTACGCTGGTAACCGTGCCAACATTGAAGAAATCCTTGGGGATCGTGTTGAATTGGTTGTGGGGGATATTGCTGATGCAGCATTGGTGGACCAATTGGCTGCTAAGGCAGATGCGATTGTTCACTATGCGGCTGAAAGCCACAATGACAACTCCTTGAACGACCCATCACCATTTATCCACACCAACTTCATCGGTACATACACACTTTTGGAAGCGGCTCGTAAATATGATATTCGTTTCCACCACGTGTCAACAGACGAAGTTTATGGAGACCTTCCATTGCGTGAAGATCTTCCTGGACATGGGGATGGTCCTGGTGAAAAATTCACTGCTGAAACCAAATACAACCCATCATCCCCTTATTCATCAACCAAGGCTGCTTCAGACTTGATCGTGAAGGCTTGGGTTCGTTCTTTTGGTGTTAAAGCAACGATTTCAAACTGTTCAAACAACTACGGGCCATACCAACACATCGAGAAGTTCATCCCACGTCAAATCACCAATATCTTGTCTGGTATCAAACCAAAACTATACGGTGAAGGGAAGAACGTCCGTGACTGGATCCACACCAACGACCACTCAACGGGTGTATGGGCTATTCTCACTAAAGGCCGTATCGGTGAAACCTACTTGATCGGTGCGGATGGTGAAAAGAACAACAAGGAAGTGCTTGAACTCATCCTTGAAAAAATGGGTCAACCAAAAGATGCTTACGACCGTGTAACAGACCGTGCTGGTCACGATTTGCGTTACGCCATCGATTCAACAAAATTGCGTGAAGAATTAGGTTGGGAACCACAATTCACAAACTTCGAAGCAGGTTTGGCAGAAACCATCAAGTGGTATACAGAAAACCAAGACTGGTGGAAAGCTGAAAAAGAAGCTGTCGAAGCCAACTACGCAAAAACACAAGAAGTCATCAAATAAATAAAGCCTCTGTCGATCAGGATTTTTGATCGACAGAGACTTTTCTATTTTAGAAACAAAAAAAAGACCAAACGGTCTTTTTTTTTATTAGTTGGCAGTTGTGGTTGTATCACTGGCTGCAGGAGTAGTCTCAGTTGTTGTTTCTCCTGTATTCGTATCTGTTTGTGACGCACTACTTGCATCCGTTTGAGTGTTGCTCGTGTCAGTTGCATCACTGCTAGTATTGGTTTCCGTAGTGGTAGCAGTTGTATTGGTGTTCTCACTACCCTTCTCATGAACAACGACGACACTGGTGCTAGATTCTTTTTTATCTTCGGTCTTGTTAGTCGGCTTCATGATGCTATAGATGGTAAATGAAGTGACGATAATCCCGAGCAGACTAGCAATTGTAGCGACAATCATTTGGAAAAAGGAGAGGCTTTGTTTGACCTTTTCTCCTCTAGAGGGTCTGGAATCATCTTGATGCTTGTTTTTACGTGAATAGTTTGACATTCTCTTTTTTCTTCCTCTTCATTTCAATTCATGTCTCATTTAGAGGGACACTTTAGATATTATACGTCATTTTTGAGAAAATGTCTAAAAAGAAATGAAAGAGGTTATTAAAATTTCAAATTGCTTTCAAACTGGACACTTTGTGTCTCGCTTGCTTCAGAGGATGTTGCAAAGTTTGCCTGTCCTTTTTCAGAGACTGAAATCGGCTGGCTTGTTTGACTAGGCTGGCTGATGATTTCATGGTGACTAAAACTAGAGGAATCATTAGGAGAAATAAACTGGCCATTCGCCTGAATCTCTATCTTGTTAGGATCCGGGATAGAGTAGTCAATCCTTCCCTTGAATTCCTTGGTTTTTGAAATCACTTTTACATCTTTGACGCGGATGATACGACGGAACCAGCCATTGTATTCGACCAAGCATTTGAATTCGACGTGACTATCGGATTCGCCAGGGATTGGTTGGATAAGACTCATTTCACGTAGACTCCCTTCATCTTCCCTAAAGTAAGGTGGCTTCTCCAAGGGCTGTTGCAAGTCACACTGTCCTTTACCGTGACAGGCTAGTTGAGCAGAGGGGAGGGCAAATGGAAGTGGTGGTAGGACAGCGAGCAGTCCTCCAAGGGCAAGACTTCCAGCTAGGGCAATGGATAGATAGATTGGTCGTTTCATGTTTGTCTCCTTTTATCATCTTTCGGGACTAGTTCAGTGGTTGAACAAATGTTTTAAAAGCCAGAACTTAGTTTTGTAAGCGCTTGACAAAACTCCCCATCTTCATCATAAGCTATTTTGAGAAATTTACAAGTTTTCTGTCTGAAACTAGGAACAAAATGAAGCCTGCCAAATCCTTGTCCCTCCTTGTCAGAAATGATACAATAAGATGATTGAAAACTACTAGGAGTGAGTGGAAGATGATTTACTTTGATAATTCAGCAACAACCAAACCTTATCCAGAGGCCTTGGCTACCTACACAGAAGTCGCAAGCAAAATTTGGGGCAATCCATCTAGCTTGCACAATCTGGGAAGTCAAGCGACTCGGATCTTGGAGGCATCTCGTAAGCAGATAGCTTCCCTCCTAGGCAAGAAAGCAGAAGAAATCTATTTCACTTCAGGTGGGACTGAAGGGGACAACTGGGCGATCAAAGGAATTGCTTTTGAAAAAGCTCCTTACGGGAAGCATATTATTGTCTCAGCTATTGAGCATCCGGCTGTGAAGGAATCAGCCCTCTGGCTACAAGGTCAAGGATTTGAGGTGGATATAGCTCCAGTTGATGCGCGTGGCTTTGTCCAAGTAGAAGAGTTGGAAAAACTCTTGCGTCCGGATACAACCCTCGTTTCGATCATGGCAGTTAATAACGAAGTAGGTTCTATCCAGCTTATTCAAGCCATTTCAGATCTATTGGCGGATCGTCCGACCATCACCTTCCACGTCGATGGGGTTCAGGCTCTAGCTAAGATTTCAACTGCTCTCTACTTACCAGATCGGGTGGATTTAGCGACCTTCTCCAGTCACAAGTTTCATGGACTTCGTGGGGTTGGCTTTCTCTATCTCAAAGAAGGCAAAAAGATTAGTCCCCTCTTAACAGGTGGCGGACAAGAAAAGGACCTTCGTTCGACGACGGAGAACTTAGCTGGTATTGCTGCGACTGCCAAGGCCTTGCGTTTGGCGATGGAGCGTCAAGAGGACTTTGAGCGCAAGTGCCATCAGTTGAAGGAAGTCATTCATGAGGAATTAGCCCACTATCCAGATGTGACTGTCTTCTCAGGAGATGAGGGCTTTGCGCCTCATATCTTAACTTTCGGTATTAAGGGTGTGCGAGGAGAAGTCATCGTCCACGCTTTGAAGAGTATGAGATTTATATTTCGACAACCTCTGCCTGCTCTTCCAAGGCTGGCAAGCCAGCTGGAACCTTGATTGCCATGGGAGTCGACAAGGCTCTGGCGCAAACAGCTGTCCGCCTCAGTCTTGATCTCGAAAATGATATGAGTCAAGTCGAGCAATTTTTGACCAAGTTCAAACTGATCTATGAAAAGACGCGAAAGGTGCGTTAAGGAAAAGAAAAGGAAGTAACTATGCCATTAACTTATTCAGAAATTATGATCCGCTATGGGGAGCTTTCTACTAAAGGAAAGAACCGGATGCGCTTCATCAATAAATTGCGCAATAATATCTCAGATGTTTTGTCCATTTACCCAGCTGTCAAAGTGACAGCTGATCGGGACCGCGCTCATGCTTATCTAAATGGAACGGATTATGAACCGGTGGCTGAATCCCTCAAACAGGTCTTCGGAATCCAAAACTTTTCTCCAGTCTACAAGATTGAGAAATCTATCCCGGCCTTGATTTCAGCCGTTCAAGAAATCATGCAGGATATTTACCAAGAAGGGATGACCTTCAAGATTTCCAGCAGACGGAGTGACCACTCTTTTGAACTGGATAGCCGTGAACTCAATCAAACCTTGGGTGGAGCTGTCTTTGAAGCGATCCCAAGTATCCAGGCCCAAATGAAAAAACCGGATATCAATCTACAAGTCGAAATCCGGGAAGAAGCAGCCTATATCTCTTACGAGACCATTAAAGGAGCAGGTGGTCTGCCAGTTGGGACATCTGGAAAAGGGATGCTCATGCTATCTGGTGGGATTGACTCTCCAGTAGCTGGTTACCTAGCTTTGAAGCGGGGCGTGGACATTGAAGCGGTCCACTTTGCTAGCCCGCCGTATACTAGCCCAGGAGCATTGAAAAAAGCCCACGATTTAACTCGTAAATTAACCAAGTTTGGAGGCAATATCCAGTTTATCGAAGTCCCATTTACTGAGATTCAAGAAGAAATCAAGGCCAAGGCACCAGAAGCTTATCTCATGACCTTGACCCGTCGCTTATGATGCGGATCACTGATCGCATCCGTCAAATCCGTGGTGGCTTGGTCATCATCAATGGGGAAAGCCTCGGTCAGGTAGCTAGCCAAACGCTAGAGAGTATGCAGGCCATCAATGCAGTGACCAATACGCCCGTCATCCGTCCAGTGGTGACCATGGATAAGTTGGAGATTATCGATATCGCCCAAGCCATCGATACCTTTGAAATCTCCATCCAACCTTTCGAAGATTGCTGTACCATCTTTGCGCCGGATCGTCCAAAGACCAACCCAAAACTCAAAAATGCAGAGAAATATGAGGAACGTATGGACGTGGAAGCTTTGGTGGAGAGAGCTGTTGCTGGAATCATGATCACAGAGATCACTCCTCAAGCAGAAGCGGATGAAGTCGATGAATTGATTGAGGATTTGTTGTAAAAGATGACGGTAATCGGTTCTCACTAAGAGCCCTGACTACTGGCATGAGTTTGATAAAGAATAATAGCACCCTTGAAGCTAGAGCAGAGCATCTAGCTTCAAGGGTGCTTTTCTAATTTAATTTCGTCCTTCTTGGAGTGCTGCTTGAGCGGCAGCTAGTCTAGCAGCAGGAACCCGGTAAGGAGAGCAGGAAACGTAGGTTACTTGAATGTCTTGGAAGAAGGAAATTGAAGAAGGATCTCCGCCAACTTCTCCACAGATCCCGATAGCGAGGTTTGGTTTTACCTGACGAGCCTTGTTGATAGCAATTCTCATTAATTCACCGACGCCATCCTTATCGATTTTTTGGAAAGGGTCGAAAGAAAGAATATCCTTATCCTTGTAGTGGCCAATGAATTTTCCAATATCATCACGAGAGAAGCCATAGGTCATTTGAGTCAAGTCATTGGTTCCAAAGCTGAAGAAATCGGCTTCTTGGGCTAGTTTATCTGCAGTTAGGCAGGCGCGTGGCAGTTCAATCATAGTACCAATTTCATAAGGGAAAGGCTCATGACCATATTTCTCGAAAAGATGTTCAATATGCTGAACGAGATACTCCTTGATACATTCTAATTCTTTTTTGTCAGCTATTAAAGGAACCATGATTTCTGGCTTGATCTTTTGACCTTCTTGATGCAATTTGATGGCACTTCTAAATATAGCTTCTGTCTGCATCTTGTAGATTTCTGGCTTAGTTATGCCGAGACGGCAACCACGGTGTCCCAACATCGGATTACTTTCCTGCAGACTTTCGATGCGCTCGGCCAATTTTTTAGGATATTTTTTGAGTTGTTTGGCCAGATTTTCAATATCTTGATCGTCTTTCGGTAGGAATTCATGCATGGGTGGATCGAGTAGGCGGACAATCATTGGTTTATCTTGAACTGCTTGGAACATTTGATAAAAGTCCTCTTCCTGGAAGTTTAGAAGTCTAGAGAGGGCTTCTTTTGTTTCGTCTTCGGTATCCGCTAAGATGAGGCGACGCATTTCAAGAATTCGTTCCTGTCCAAAGAACATGTGTTCTGTGCGGGCTAGCCCAACCCCTTTGGCCCCAAAGTTCATGGCTGTTGTCAAGTCCTTGACGGTTTCTGCATTAGCTCGAATTTGGAGGATGGCCACTTCATCTGACCAAGCAAGCAAACGCTGGAGGTCCTGGTTGTTCTCGATTAGGACTGTTGGGATTTCACCACTATAAATACGACCAGAATAACCATCGACGGAGATGATATCTCCCTCTCTTAGGACTAGATTGCCACAGGAAAGGGTTTTGTTCTCCTCGCTGATGGTCAACTCTCCGCAACCTGCGACACAGCAAGTTCCCATCCCGCGAGCCACAACGGCTGCGTGGGAAGTCATCCCTCCTTGACTAGTGACAATAGCTTGACTGACGATCATCCCTTCAATATCTTCTGGAGAGGTTTCTTGTCGAACAAGGATGACTTTTTTACCTTCTTGATGAACTTCTTTAGCTCGGTTTGCAGTAAAGACGATTTGACCAGTAGCAGCACCTGGGCTAGCTGGTAGACCTTGAGCTAAGAAAGGGGCTTTCTCTAAGGCAGTTTCCTCAAAGACTGGGTGGATTAGTTGACTGATGGAAGCAGGAGCTACTCTCAGAAGAGCCTCTTTCTTACTAATCAGACCTTGGTCTACCATATCTAGGGCAATTTTTAATGAAGCCTTGGCTGTCCGTTTTCCATTTCTCGTTTGTAGGATGTAGAGCTTGCCTTTCTCAATGGTAAATTCAATATCCTGCATATCCTTGTAGTGGTTTTCAAGAATACTCGCATAGTTTTTGAAAGCCTGATAGGCTTCTGGTTGAACAGTTTCTAATGTCGCAATGGGTTCGGGGGTTCGTATGCCAGCTACCACATCTTCCCCTTGAGCATTGATCAAAAACTCACCGAAGAGTTCAGTTTCTCCACTGACAGGGTTTCGGGTGAAGCAGACTCCTGTACCACTGTTTTGGTCACTATTTCCAAAGACCATAGCCTGAACATTGACAGCTGTCCCTAAATCATGAGGGATTTGATGTAATTCACGGTAAACTCTAGCCCGATTGTTGTTCCAGGACTTGAAGACAGCTTGGATCGCAGCGTAGAGTTGCTCAATTGGATTTTCAGGGAATTGGTGGCTGTATTTTTGATACAGTTTCTTATATTGTTGGATCAATTCTTGGTGCTGGGATGGGAGGAAATCATGGACTTTACTTCCCTGTTTCTTTTCAAAGTCTTCTAGTAGATGATCAAACAGTTCTTTATCAATGCCATAGACCACATCTGCAAACATTTGTAGCAGGCGGCGGTAGCAGTTGTAGGCGAAATTAGCATTGGTCTCTTTTGCTAGTAATTTGGTCCGTTGGTCATTGAGGCCAAGATTGAGGATGGTGTCCATCATTCCTGGCATGGAAAACTTGGCCCCGCTACGGACAGAGACTAAGAGTAAGTGAGGATCCTCTCCAGTAAAATATTTAGCCGTCTTTTTCTCTAATAGAGCAAGCGCTTTCGAAACCTTTTCTTTTTAAAAGTGGAATCAAAGAAATCAGGGTTATCGAGATAGTTGATACAACTTTGAGTCGTGATGGTAAAGCCAGGAGGGACAGGTAAGCCCAAATTGCTCATCTCTGCTAGATTAGCCCCTTTTCCACCTAGGAGATCTTTGTCATTTGCACTTCCTTCTTCGAAGGAGTAAATCCATTTTGTCATATTAGCCTCCAATTTTTATCAAATATGTGTCATATATACGACAAAAATATTGTAATATACATCATATATGTTTGTCAACTAATAAAGTAAAGAGTTTACATTGACTATTTTAAGATTTTTGCTATAATATTTAACAAAAAATGATGATTATATGGTACTGATTTGTTCTAATGTTCAGGATAATCTAGCATGACTAGTCTTTATCTTCATCATATTTCGTATTTAGAAAGGATTCAATCCTTGAAATTAAGTGAACGCCAAAAGAAAATAGTTGAAATTGTTAAGGTGCAACAGCCTTTGAGTGGAGAAAAAATCTCCGACTTGTTGGATATTTCGAGAGCGACTCTACGAGCTGATCTGTCCTTTCTCACCTTGGTTGGAATCTTAAAAGCGACCCCAAAAATTGGATATACATACTCCGGTTCAGATCTAGAAAGGCTTTTCTTTTTCGATACCTTTCAAAAAGAAGTAGCGGATATCATGACCTCTCCTGTCTTGGTATCCCATGATTGCTTTATTCAAGATGCGATTATCACCTTATTTATGTATGATGCCGATGTCCTCTATGTTATCGATGAAGACAAGCTCTTACTAGGAATTATGTCCCGTAAAGATTTATTAAGGGCATCTCTCAATTCGAGTATCCAGAAGACTCCTGTAGCTGTCTGTATGACCAGGATGCCTCATATCATTACTTGTCAGAAGGATATGAACATTTTAGAGGTAGCTGCCCTTCTTCAAGATCAGGCAATTGAATCCTTGCCTGTGGTCGATGAAAGCAATGACCGTAAAGTGGTGGGATGTGTGACCAAGTCGGCTTTACTGGATTATATTATTCAAGAAGCTCGTCGTGTTGAAGTAAAGAGAGAAGAGGAATGAAGATGAAAAAGGAAATCATTGTCTATAGTATTTCGGATTCTTTGGGGGGAACTTCTCAGAAGTTGTTAGCTGCTGTGACAGCCCAGTATCCGGATATTATATTTAATAACAGTTATCGCTTCCCTTTTATTAACCAGGAGGAAGAGCTTCTAGATATCTTACAGGATGCAGTGAAGGATGATGCTCTGGTGATTACTACCTTGGTCAATAGTCAACTAGCAGCTCTTGCAAGAGAGTTTAGTCAGAGCCATGGTTTGTCTTACCTAGATCTAATGCATCCATTTTTTGAAATCATCCAAGAAAAGACAGGAAGTAGACCAATAGAAGTACCAGGGACCTTGCATCGATTGGATGGTGATTATTTTAAGAAGATTTCGGCTATTGAGTTTGCTGTCAAGTATGATGATGGCAAGGCCCCTCAGGGATTTATAGATGCAGATTTGGTCTTGCTGGGTGTTTCTCGGACGTCAAAAACACCCCTTAGTATTTATCTAGCAAATAAAGGCTACAAGGTTGCAAATTTACCCCTGATTCCAGAAGTTCCCTTGCCTCAGGTCCTGGAAAAGGTCGCTTCGCATCGTCTTATCGGACTGGTTTGTGAGCCAGAAAAACTAGCTAAAATCAGGATCAACCGTCTAGACTCTTTAGGTCTATCACAGGAAACGAGCTACACGGATTTGGAAAAGATTTATCAGGAATTAGATTATTCGAAAATGGTCTTTAAAAAATATGGTGCTAGCATCATCAATGTGTCAGATAAATCCATTGAAGAAACGGCCTTCTTAATAGAAGAGCATTTGAAAAAGATGAGCGAAGATAGATAAGAAATAGAGAAGTATAGGAGATTGTCTATCGATTATGATAGAAGGGACTGGAATTTCCAGCCTCTATTCTAGAAGGTGAATACATGAAAAAAATCTTATTATTGCTAACTAGTTTGGTATTGTTAACGGGCTGTATAAATGTTTCGATTCATGGGGCAAAGGAAGATGAAAAGACCAGTCAGACAGAAACGAAAGAGGCCTCTTTAACCTTTGTGAGAGCAGAGCGCTATAAAAATCAACCAAACGAGATTTTAGACTTAGCAGAAAGGTATGTGAAAGAAGAACCAAATCTTGGCGTGCCTGGTCGATTGGTTGTTTTTTTCCCTGGCTATACATTCGGGGATGAGGAGCAACGATATGCATTATTATTGATTGTCAATCAAACCACAACCAATATTGATCGCGATGGGAACTTTGACTTAAACTTAGAATATGATGGAGAGCCGATTTTAGAAAATATCACTGTAAACTATCGTATAGAAGAATCGGGTGTCCTCAACCGGAATACAGTTGCAGCTATTCCTCTTAAAATTACCCGCGAACAAGAAGAAAAAATGAGAAGTATGGAAGAGTCCTCTAAATTAAAAATGACCATGACTGACTTCACATTTAAGAAGTAAACAGGGGAATTCAACCTCACTTTTATATAAAAAATAAGTTTCTAGATGAAAATCCGTTTTCAAGGGACAAAAATACTTGTCTTTGTCTGATAGAAGTGATATACTTAGAGAGTTGACTATGCACATGCCTGTGCAACCGCTCGATCATCGTCGCTCATCCTTTGAGCTTAAGTGGTTCGTCCCACGATGCTAGGCGAGTCTTCACAAAATACGGGGAAACCCAAAAATACATAGGAGGTGCATAATGAGCACATACGCAATCATTAAAACTGGCGGAAAACAAGTTAAAGTTGAAGTTGGTCAAGCAGTCTACGTTGAAAAATTGAACGTTGAAGCTGGTCAAGAAGTTACATTTAACGAAGTTGTTCTTGTTGGTGGTGAAAACACTGTTGTCGGAACTCCACTTGTTTCAGGAGCTACTGTTGTTGGAACTGTTGAAAAACAAGGAAAACAAAAGAAAGTTGTTACTTACAAGTACAAACCTAAAAAAGGTAGCCACCGTAAACAAGGTCACCGTCAACCTTATACTAAAGTTGTCATCAACGCAATCAACGCTTAATTTTTAGGAGAACACATGATACAAGCAGTCTTTGAACGAGCCGAAGATGGCGAGCTGAGGAGTGCAGAAATTACTGGTCACGCCGAAAGTGGCGAATACGGCTTAGATGTCGTGTGTGCATCGGTTTCTACGCTTGCCATTAACTTTGTCAACTCAGTTGAGAAATTTGCAGGCTATGAACCGGAACTAGAATTAAACGAAGAAGAGGGTGGCTTCATGCGGGTAACAATCCCGACAGACATTCCACCTCATCAAAGAGAAATGACCCAACTATTCTTTGAATCATTTTTCTTAGGGATGGCAAACTTATCGGAGAACTCATCGGAGTTCGTCCAAACAAGAGTTATCACAGAAAACTAACATGGAGGAAAACAATTATGTTGAAATTGAATCTTGCTAACTTGCAACTTTTCGCCCACAAAAAAGGTGGAGGTTCTACATCAAACGGACGTGATTCACAAGCTAAACGTCTTGGAGCTAAAGCAGCTGATGGACAAACTGTAACAGGTGGATCTATCCTTTACCGTCAACGCGGTACTCACATCTACCCAGGTGTGAACGTTGGACGTGGTGGAGACGATACTTTGTTCGCTAAAGTTGAAGGCGTAGTACGCTTCGAACGCAAAGGTCGCGATAAGAAACAAGTTTCTGTTTACCCAATCGCAAAATAATCGCTTTTAATAGCATAAAATAAGGTTTTCTGATTGATTCGGAAAACCTATTTTTTTATTTTGATACCCACAGTGATACCTTTTTATCACGAGCCTTGAATTATAAAGCTGAGGTAACAGATTATAAAACTCTCTGATTAATCAGAGAGTTTTTTTTATGCTCTCTTTCGATTGAAGCCCCCAACTTTTTTCATCCTCTAGATTATGGTATAATGGAGTGATATTGTTAGAAGGAAGAAGACATGAATATTCAACAATTACGCTATGTTGTCGCGATTGCCAATAGTGGTACTTTTCGTGAAGCAGCTGAAAAATGTACGTTAGTCAGCCGAGTCTGTCCATCTCTGTGAGAGACTTGGAAAAGGAACTGGGCTTTAAGATTTTCCGTCGGACTAGTTCAGGCACTTTCTTGACCCGCCGGGGGATGGAATTTTATGAAAAGGCCCAAGAATTGGTCAAGGGCTTTGATGTTTTTCAAAACCAGTATGCCAATCCTGAGGAAGAAAAGAAGGAATTCTCGATCTCGAGTCAGCACTATGATTTCCTTCCTCCGTTGATTACCCAATTCTCTGTCCTTTACCCTGATAATAAAAACTTCCGGATTTTTGAGTCGACCACGGTTCAAATCCTGGATGAAGTGGCCCAGGGTCATAGTGAACTCGGGATTATCTACCTCAATAAGCAAAATACCAAAGGGATCATGCAACGGGTGGATAAATTAGGCTTGGAAGTCATTGACCTGATTCCTTTCCAGACGCATATCTATTTGCGCAAGGGTCATCCATTAGCTAAGAAGGAATCCTTAGTGATGGAAGACTTGGCGCACTTGCCGACTGTTCGCTTTACCCAGGAAAAGGATGAGTATCTCTACTATTCGGAGAACTTCGTCGATACTAGTAGCAGTTCCCAACTCTTCAATGTGACAGACCGAGCGACCTTGAATGGGATCCTAGAGCGGACCGACGCCTATGCGACCGGTTCTGGTTTCTTGGATAGTCAGTCGGTGAATGGTATTACGGTTATCCCCTTGATCGATGATCTGGATAATAAAATGGTCTATGTCAAGCGGGAAGAGGTGGATCTTTCACCAGTGGCTGAGAAGTTTGTCCAAGTTATGGAAGCCTACTTTGATGAGAAGAGGTAGGGACATGAAGAGAAAAGTAAGTATTTTTTTATCAGTATCCTCCTCCTAATTGCCTTGGACCAAGCTGTTAAATGGTATGTGGTCAAGGAAATCCCACTGGGAGGCATGCGTTCATTCATTCCCAAAGTAGTCAGTCTGACCTATCTAAAAAAACTCAGGTGCAGCCTTCTCCATATTGGAAAACCAACAGTGGTTCTTTACCATTATTACCATCCTAGCGATGGGGGCAGCCTTTGTCTACCTTTATCGTCACATCAAGGGTTCACTCTGGCTCTTGTTGGGCTTGACCCTGATTATCTCAGGGGAATCGGCAACTTTATTGACCGGGTTCGTCAGGGCTTTGTCGTCGATATGTTTCACTTGGATTTTATGAATTTTGCCATTTTTAATGTAGCAGATATTTATTTAACCGTCGGTGTTGGCTTGTTATTGATCTATATTTTAAGAGAGGAGAGCCATGGAAGTTAGAGTAGAAGTCGCTGGAGCGCGACTGGATAAGGCTGTCTCAGAGTTGACTGAACTCTCACGTGGCTTGGCCAATGAGCAGATCAAGGAAGGGAAGATCCTCGTCAACGGTCAAGTCAAAAAGGCCAAGTATACCGTAAAAGAAGGGGATGTCATCAGCTATGAAGTCCCTCAAGTTGAAGAAGTGATCTACGAGGCAGAAGATATTCCCTTAGAGATTGTCTATCAGGATGTGGATGTCGCAGTGGTCAACAAGCCCCAGGGCATGGTGGTCCATCCTAGTGCGGGCCACACCAGTGGAACTCTGGTCAATGCCCTCATGTATCACATCAAAGACTTGTCAGGGATCAATGGCGAGCTTCGTCCGGGGATTGTCCATCGGATTGACAAGGATACCTCTGGTCTCCTCATGGTGGCTAAGAACGATGCGGCTCATGTAGCACTTGCAGATGAGCTCAAGGCTCAGAAATCTCTGCGCAAGTACTGGGCCATTGTCCATGGCAATCTACCCAACGATCGGGGTGTCATTGAGGCGCCGATTGGGCGAAGTGACAAGGATCGCAAGAAGCAGGCTGTGACAGCCAAAGGGAAACCAGCTCTGACTCGCTTTTATGTCTTGGAACGCTTTGGAGATTATAGCTTGGTCGAGTTGCAATTGGAGACAGGACGGACCCACCAAATCCGGGTTCACATGGCCTATATTGGCCATCCGGTCGCTGGTGATGAAGTCTATGGACCTCGCAGGACTTTGAAAGGCCATGGGCAATTCCTCCATGCCAAGACACTGGGCTTTACCCATCCTCGGACGGGAGAGGTCATGGAGTTTTCAGTGGAGGTTCCGGAGATTTTCCAAAAAACCTTGGAACAGCTTCGTCAAGGATAAACATATCATTATCAAAACGAGTTTACCTCTTGTGGTAGAAACTCGTTTTTTTGTGGGTAAATGGGGGTTTCCCCTGGTCCGCTCTTAGTATTTTTTAAGGCTTTCATGGTATAATGTTACAATCGATTACTCTGGAGAATGAATGGATGAAGAATAAGCGAATTGTGTTTAAAGTAGGGACCTCTTCCCTGACCAATCAAGATGGAAGCCTATCTCGGAGCAAGGTCAAGGCAATCACCCAGTCCTATTAAGGGATGCGGTTTGTAGTCCAGGTGGCTCTACCATCGCAGGAGTCAACCGCTTAGAACAAGTCGGTTTACGGGGCGACATTATTGTAGGTGTGGAAGCAGCCTACAAACGCACCCAAGAAATGGGACAAGAGGCAGCGAAGAACTAGAAAAAAGATTGGTTTTTGCCAATCTTTTTTACGTTAGAGAGCCTCAATTTCTACCAAACCATTTTCAGTCAGACGATAGATCTTTTTGCAGACTTCTTTGAGGAAGGTCCGATCGTGGGACACTGTAACCAGTCCGCCTGGGTAGTCTGCGAATAGGCGACGAATTTCTGGTTGGGAAGTGGGGGAAAAATTACGAGTAGGCTCGTCCAAGAGCAGAAACTGGGGACTTTTGAGTACTAATTGAAGGAGGAAGAGTTTTCCTTGCTGGCCACCAGAAAGTTCAGAGATAGGATGATGCATTTCAGAATAAGTAAAGTTGAGGGAGGCTAAATGCAATTGAATGGTGTTGATTTCTTCGCGATCGCCTGAATGCTGTAGAAATTGAACGGGTGTCTGAGTCAGAGGGAGATGTTCAGTGTAATCTTGAGGCATATAGGCAGTGCGGATACTCTCATTATTCTGTAAGATCTCCCAGATCATTTTTAGGAAAGTGGATTTCCCAACACCGTTGGAACCGATAATCCCTATCTTATCCTGCCCTTGAAGTGTGAGGGAGAGGTTCTTGACTAGGACACGATTACCAATTGCGAGCTCTTCCTGATCTAAGAGAAGGACACGTTTTTGAGGAGATAAAGGAGTGAGGGGTGGGAAATGCAGATTAATGATTTCCTCATCATAGGGTTGGGAAGTCATGGATTGGAATTCTCGCTCGTAGCGCTTTTCTTGTGAAAGGAGGGACTTCATTTTCTTTGCCAGGAGACGTCCAGCAGTGCTATCTTTGGTGTTTCGTAAGGAGGTTTCGACTTGCTGACGGACACGACGGTGCTTCTCCATAGTTTTTTGGTAGGCTCGTTGATCGTTGGCCGCCTGCTGAGACTGTTGCTTAAATTGTTGTTCCCTCTGGCTACTGTAGTCTTGATAACCTAGGTGCTCTACGATGGTTTCAGCCTCCTTGCGGTGTTTGATCTGTCTGAGGTGTATAATCGTATCCGCCGTCTGAGTCAAAAAATCCTCATGATGGGAAATAAATATTATGGTTTGGGGGCTCGTTTGGATCATCTGCTGGAGCCAGTCCAAGGTCTCCAAATCCAGATCATTTGAAGGTTCATCTAAAAATAGCAATTCATGAGGACAACAAAGCTCGTGAAGCAGTTGGACTTTGAGGGCTTCTCCTCCAGATAGACTTCCGATTGCTTGATTGCTTGTAAAGCGCTCGCTATTAAAATGCAATTGATCTGCCAGTCTGTAGAGGGTGGCATAGTCTAGCTCGTCCTCTCCAAAAAAATATTCTTCCAAGTTTTTCCCTTCAAAGCTTCCGGTAAAGTTTGGGGAATATAGGCATAGGAGTGAAAATTAGTGGTGATTTCTCCTTCTATGGTCAGATAATCTGGTAGAGATTTTGGGGACATGAGGACCTGAAGTAAGGAAGATTTTCCATTCCCTTCTTCGCCAATAATAGCAACTTTTTCTCCTTCATGAATGGTCAGGGAAAGATCTCGAACCAGATCTCGTAAATCTTTTGTATGTCGAATAGTGAGGTGGGATAGTTTTAGCATAAGATTCCTTTCTACTGGGACAAAAAACAGCTCTACCTATTTAGTAGAACTGTATTCAAGTGAAACCCAAGCAGAAAAAGACCTTATTTAGCCAACAAAAGGTTGGAAATTAGGCGAGAGGGTACACAAAAAGAGATAGAACAAGCAGTCCACTAAATAAAGTATCTTATTTAACGAAACTTAGTTGTTCATATCTCCTTACCTCCGAATGTGATTAGCTTTATTCTATTCCTTTCATTCCTTCTTGTCAAGGAAATCCTTGTTTCCCCCTCTTTTTTCTGCTCGGGCTTTGGTCGGAAATATGGTATAATAAAGGTTATGCAAGCTAAACCGTCTTCTGCCTATGTGCATATTCCATTTTGTACCCAGATTTGTTATTATTGTGACTTTTCTAAGGTTTTTATCAAGAATCAACCGGTCGATGCCTATCTGGAACACTTAATCCAGGAGACGCGGTCTTATGAGATTGGCAAACTCCGGACCCTCTACATCGGTGGTGGGACCCCGACAGCTCTATATGCCCAGCAACTGGCCTATCTCTTGACAGAATTGCCCAAGGTCATGGACCTATCGGAGGTAGAGGAGTTTACCATCGAGGCCAATCCTGGAGATTTGGATCCGGATAAGATCGCAGTCCTCAAGGACTCTCAGGTCAATCGGGTCTCTCTGGGGGTTCAAACCTTTGATAATAAGATGTTGAAGAAGATTGGTCGGAGCCACCAGGAGCAAGATATTTATGACAATATCCGCCACCTCAAGCAGGCTGGCTTTGACAATATTTCCATTGACTTAATCTATGCTCTGCCGGGTCAGACCATGGACCAGGTCAAGGAAAATGTCGCTAAGGCCATCGACCTGGACATTCCCCACATGAGTCTCTATAGCTTGATTTAGAGAACCACACGGTCTTTATGAATCGGATGAGACGGGGCAAGCTTCCTCTACCGAAAGAGGAGCTGGAAGCAGAGATGTTCGAGTACATCATTGAGGAATTGGAAAAAGCAGGCTTTGAGCATTATGAGATTTCCAATTTTTCCAAACCTGGCTTTGAAAGTCGCCACAATCTGGTCTACTGGGATAATGCAGAATACTATGGTCTAGGAGCAGGAGCTTCTGGCTATGTGGACGGGATTCGCTACAAGAATCACGGGCCTATCCGGCATTATCTAGAGGCAGTTGAAGCAGGTAAGGCTCGAATTACAGAGGAGCACCTGACACTAGAAGAGAAGATGGAAGAGGAGTTGTTCCTCGGTCTGCGGAAAAAAACCGGTGTGTCCAAGGCACGTTTTGAAGAGAAATTCGGTGTTTCCTTTGACCAACGCTATGGACAAGTGGTGGCCAATTTAACGGAGCAGGGACTTTTGGTTCCAGATGACAATCAAGTTCGGATGACCAAGAGAGGTTTGTTCCTTGGTGATACCGTAGCAGAGAAATTTATATTGGAGTAAACGATGGCTAAAATTTATCAGTATGACATGAAAGTTCCTTTTGATATGAGCGATGTGAATGGCTTTATCAAGATGCCACAGCTCATCCTCCTGTCCTTGCAGGTCTCAGGCATGCAGTCCATGGAGCTGGGGGTCAGTGACAGGGACCTGCTCGAGCAGCGCAATCTGGTCTGGATCATCACCGACTATGACATCAGGGTTCATCGCCTACCGGTCTTTGATGAACTGATTACCATTGAGACCCAAGCACTCGCCCACAATCGTCTCTTTTGCTATCGTTCCTTTGTCGTTAGAGACCAGAAGGGGGAAGCCATCGTCGAGATGGTGGCTACCTTCGTCTTGATGGACCGGGACAGCCGCAAGGTCCAATCTGTACCGGAAGAGATCACAGAGCCATATGAGTCACCATTTGAGAAGAAGATCCGCCGTGGTCCACGCTATCCAGAACTGAATGGAGCCATGGAGCAGGACTACCATGTACGTTTCTATGATTTAGATATGAACGGCCATGTCAACAACAGCAAGTACCTAGACTGGGTCTTTGAAGTCATGGGAGCGGAATTCCTAACCCAGCATATCCCCAAACGGGTCCATCTCAAGTATGTCAAGGAGGTCTTGCCTGGGGGTATGATCACCTCTAGCGTCGAGCGGGAAGGGATGATCAGCAATCATGTCATCTCATCAGAAGGCCAAATCCACGCACAAGCCCTCATCACTTGGGAAGAAATAGATAAGGAAACATTATGGAAAAACGAAGATTAAAAACAGAAAAAAAGAAGACTTGATGGAGGTTCAACGACGGGTTGTTGCTTATGCTCGTCGTAAGAAAAAAATCCCCTCTATGTATTGGGAGATGGTTTCTTAACCTTAGTCGCAGCCTTTTTATATCTTTATTGAAGAAGCAGTTCGCTTTGTCCGCTATCGGTTGAGTTTTTGAAGCCTTTATGCGTTTTTCTCAAGGAAGATGTTCGCTGGTATCGTGTTTGGATTCATTTGATTTTTGGCCTTTATCCTGCCTGTTGTTGTCTTTTTCTTTGAGTATCACCAGCCAATCAGGGTAGCTTCTGGAGTAACTTCTTTGATAAGCTCTCCCAAGGTGTCCTCTTTAGTACGACTGTCAGCCTCGCAGCGACTTTAATGACAGATTTTATCGAGACCATGAAGCCTATCCAGGCAGGGAAAAGAAAGCAATGAGGGAAAAAGAGACTGGAGTCTATACCATTACCATTGATCAGGCTAAGATTGGTGGCTTAATGGTGACCATCGTGATTTTGATGATTTCATCCTTCCTCTTTACTCAGGCTGGAAAAGCAAGTATCAATTTCTTCGGTTTGGTCCTTCAATTTGCCTTATATGGGGCTTGTTTGCTTCTGTATGGAGCAGGAGGCCAGTTTCAGGATCAGGACAAAGTAGCAGAGGAAGCAAGTGAAAAAGGAGACCAAGAATCCCATGACTTATAAGGGTTATTTAATTGACTTAGATGGAACCATCTACAAGGGGAAAGAACGGATCCCAGCTGGGGAAGCCTTTGTTCACGAATTGCAAGAGCGTCAGATCCCCTATCTCTTTGTGACCAACAATACTACTCGGACGCCGGAAATGGTTCAAGAGATGCTGGCAGGCCAGTTCAATATCGAAACGCCACTGGATACCATCTATACAGCGACACTAGCAACCATTGATTATATGGTGGACATGAATCTTGGGAAAACTGCCTATGTCATTGGAGATGTGGGCTTGAAACAGGCCATTGCTGAAGCAGGTTTCGTCGAAGATACGGTAAATCCATCCTATGTCGTGGTGGGTCTTGACTGGGAAGTGGACTATGAGAAATTCTCCATCGCGACTTTGGCTATTCAAAAGGGAGCCCATTTCATCGGGACAAATCCAGACCTCAATATCCCGACAGAGCGCGGAATGATGCCAGGGGCGGGTGCTCTAAATGCCCTAATCGAAGCGGCAACGCGCGTGAAGCCAACCTTTATCGGAAAGCCCAATGCCATCATCATGGATAAGGCCATCGCTCACTTGGGACTAGAACGCGAAGAAGTGGTCATGGTGGGAGACAATTACCTGACTGACATTCGAGCAGGGATTGACAATGGCATTCCTACTTTGCTAGTGACCACTGGCTTTACCAAGCCAGAAGAAGTACCAGACCTGCCCTTGCCACCAACGCACGTCCTATCGAGCTTAGCGGAGTGGGATTTCGATGCGTGATCGGTTGAAAGTAACGGGCTTTGTCCTCTGGCTCTTAGCAACGGTGATTTTGGGGACCATTCTAGTAGCCTGGATGATCTATCCCATGGAGATCAGCTGGTTACGAATTCAGAATCGGACCGGTTTGTCTCCTGCAGTCATCCAGAAGAATTTTCAGCTCCTTATGCAGTATTTGACCAGTCCTTTTACCTGGAAGCTGGAGATGCCGGATTTTCCATCTTCTCCCGAAGGTCTCCATCATTTCCAAGCAGTCAAATACCTCTTTCACCTGACCCAGGTCTTATTCCTGATCTTGTTGCCAGTAGCTGTACGATTTATTCGAACAGTGATGCGTAAGGGCTACGCAGGTCTCTATCGCCCTTTATTTGGTGGGATGGTTCTCTTACCTATTATCATAGGAGGAGTGACCCTCTTTATTGGCTTTGATCAATTCTTTACCCTCTTTCACCAAGTCCTCTTTGTCGGAGATGCTACCTGGCTCTTTGATCCCTATCGGGATCCGATTATTCTAGCCCTTCCGGAGGACTATTTCCTACATGCCTTTTTGATTTTCTTTGTTCTCTATGAAGGGGCTTTTGGATGGTGCTACGGCTGGAGTCAGAAAACAAAAACAGTAGATTAGCGGAGTGAGTATATGAAGCAATACAATCGATTTTTAGATCCTAAAAAGGATTTGGGAGCCTTTTCTGCCATGATCGTCCTTTACCTCGCGATCATGACGGGTGTTTCCTTCCTTTGGTCCTTTGTTATCAGTAGCTTTATCGTAGGACGTTATAAAGGGGATCCTCTGGAGATGCAGCAACAGCTTACAGAAAGTATTTCTAAGGATGGGATGTCCTATATCATTGCGGTCCTCATAGGGGTAATCCTCTTTGCCTTGTATCGAAAAGGAGCCCTCTTTAAAGGAGATGTGAGACAAAAGGGACGCAAGATGACTTGGAAGACTTTCTTGGTATTCATTGTCTTTCTTGGATTTGCACAGTTGGTCTCTGCCACCATCGGGCAAATCTTGAATCAGATGCTTGGGACCTTGGGCTTCTACAATCCTCAAGAAGACATGTCAGAGCAACTCAGTCAGTCGTGGAGTCTTTTACTTTATGCGACCCTCCTTGGACCCATTACAGAAGAGCTAGTTTTTCGAGGAGCAGGATTAAGGGCTTTGGAAAGTTTGGCAAGGTTTTTGCCATTCTGATGACAGCTATCATCTTTGGACTCTTCCATGCTAACTTGGATCAGTTGTTCTTCGCAATCATCATTGGTTTAGGATTTGGTTATTTGACCTTTGAGTATTCTTTCTGGTGGGCAATCTTCTTTCATATTTTTAACAACCTAGTCTTGTCTCAAGGGCTCCATTACCTAGGAACCCATGTCAACGAAAACTTATCCGACTTCATACAGGTTCTAGTCTTTGTAGGAGGAACCATTGCCTTTACAGTCGTTTTGATAGTGAAACGAAAAGAGATTTTGCACTACATTCAAGAAAATCGACCAGCACCAGGCGTCTTCCAAAGAAGCATGTATTCTTTCTGGTTCTGGGTAGTGGTCCTTGGAACAACTCTTATGTCCTTACTTCCTTACCTAAGAGGCTATTAATATCAAAGAGGGATCGTTTAGGTCTCTCTTTTTTACTATAATAGAGAGAGTAATAATAATATAGAATCTCTGTAAATAACATACAAGGTTAGCTTACTTGAGGATAAAATTATGGAATGGAATGCGAACTTGCTAGTTTTTTTACAAAAGTTGACTTACAATTAAGGCGACTATATCAGTGATAGAAATGATTTTATTTTTGAACAATGGCACAATATGAGATGAAAGATAAGGGTGAAGGATATAATGAATTTTGAAGATAAATTTATGGAAATCCAGGTTGATATGATTTCGCTAGCAATGGAATATGTCCAAAATCAAGCAGAAAAAATATTTATTTATTGCGTTGCTGATGATTTTTATAGATTTGATGTATTTTTTAAAACTAATAATCATTATCTAGATAGAGATGAGATTTCGGATTACCTACCTAATAGAATAGATAGTTCGGATGAAATTCAGTTTAGTCTATTAAGAATTGGTGCACAAGATATAGAAAGAATGGTCAAGCTGTGCCAAGAATATGACCGCGAACATCCAACTGAAATGTGGTTGATTTATGATGCAGAAAAAAACAGTCTTGATAGTCGCTATAGCTATGAAGGGCGTTATGACAAGGATGAAGAGTTGCTTCCACGACTAGAATTTGAAAAATGGTTTGAGGAAGTAAAAGGTGAGCAATTGTAGGAGAAGAAGATATGCCCCATCAAGATCAATCAATTATCTATCCCTTGCCAACTGATTAATGAAGTTATAAATATTGATACTATCTTTGATATAAATAGCGCTATTAAAAATGTTGATATAGAGCAGTGGACGAAAAAATATCGCAATGATATTTTTGAACTTTCCATTACGTTTTATGCTATAATGAAAGCAAAAATAGTTCGTTTAGGTTAGAAAGGAGAAGCATAAATGCGTGGCCTTAAAATTAAACTATTATTATTTTGTCTCTCTCTTCTAATCCTGACCTCAATAGCTTATTTTAGCAATAAATTAACATGTCCCCTTTTTTTAAAGCTTATATTTTACTCAATAATCATTGCCTATTGTTTCAATATAGCTTTGAGTTTTTATAGTAAGAGGTAGAGCTAATTATCCACCTCTACTTTATTTTGACAGTATTAAAGTGAACGTAATATAATAAGATTTTATAAGGAAAATGAAGAAAACAATTTCTTTTTGGATTGGTCATTTTTCAGATGTTATTTTCGTTAAATAATTAATCAATTTAATAGATTATAGAGAGGTTAGCCAAGTGCTAGGTCCCTCTTTTTTGCTATAATAGAGAGTATGAACAACTTGATTAAATCCAAGCTCGAGCTCTTGCCGACGAGTCCGGGCTGTTACATTCACAAAGATAAGAACGGTACCATCATCTATGTGGGGGAAGGCCAAGAATCTCCGCAATCGGGTGCGGTCCTATTTTAGAGGGAGCCACGATACCAAGACGGAAGCGCTGGTATCTGAGATTGTGGATTTTGAATTTATCGTCACTGAGTCCAATATTGAAGCCTTGCTTCTTGAGATCAACCTCATCAAGGAGAACAAGCCCAAGTACAATATCATGCTCAAGGATGACAAGTCCTATCCCTTCATCAAGATTACCAATGAGCGCTATCCGCGTCTCATCATCACGCGTCAGGTCAAAAAGGATGGTGGCCTCTATTTTGGTCCCTATCCGGATGTAGGGGCGGCCAATGAGATCAAGCGACTTTTGGACCGGATTTTTCCTTTCCGCAAGTGTACTAATCCGCCTTCCAAGGTTTGCTTTTACTACCATTTAGGGCAGTGTATGGCTCACACAGTCTGCCACAAGGATGAGGCCTATTTCAAGGGCATGGCCCAGGAGGTTTCTGATTTCCTAAAAGGGCAGGATGACAAGATTATCGATGAGCTCAAGCTCAAGATGACTACCGCTGCGCAGAACATGGAATTTGAGCGGGCAGCCGAGTATCGTGATCTGATCCAGGCCATCGGGACCCTGCGGACCAAACAGCGGGTCATGGCCAAGGATTTGCAGAACCGGGATGTCTTTGGCTACTACGTGGACAAGGGCTGGATGTGTGTGCAGGTCTTCTTTGTCCGCCAGGGCAAGCTGATCGAGCGCGATGTCAATCTCTTCCCTTACTACAATGATCCAGACGAGGATTTCTTGACCTATGTGGGGCAGTTTTACCAGGAGAAATCTCACCTGATCCCCAATGAAATCCTGATCCCTCAGGATATCGATGAGGAAGCGGTCATGGCCCTAGTGGATACCAAAGTTCTCAAGCCCCAGCGTGGGGAAAGAAGCAGTTGGTCAATCTGGCCATCAAGAATGCGCGTGTCAGTCTGGAGCAGAAGTTCAATCTCCTTGAAAAATCCATGGAGAAGACCCAAGGTGCTATTGAAAATCTTGGAAAACTCCTGCAAATTCCAACTCCTGTGCGCATTGAGTCTTTTGATAATTCCAACATCATGGGGACCAGTCCGGTTTCTGCCATGGTCGTCTTTGTCAATGGGAAGCCAAGCAAAAAAGACTATCGCAAGTACAAGATCAAGACCGTCGTCGGGCCAGATGACTATGCCAGCATGCGAGAAGTCATTCGCAGACGCTACAGCCGGGTTATGCGGGATGACCTGACGCCACCAGATCTAATCGTTATCGATGGGGGTCAGGGGCAAGTTAATATCGCTAAGCAAGTCATCCAAGAAGAGTTGGGACTGGACATTCCTATTGCAGGACTTCAGAAGAATGACAAGCACCAGACCCATGAATTACTCTTTGGTGATCCTCTCCAAGTCATCGAACTCTCTCGCACCTCGCAGGAATTTTTCCTTCTTCAACGGATCCAGGATGAAGTTCACCGTTTCGCCATTACCTTCCACCGCCAGCTACGATCCAAGAATTCCTTCTCCTCCCAGTTGGACGGCATCGAAGGCTTGGGACCAAAACGCAAGCAGTTGCTGATGAAGCACTTCAAGTCACTGACCAAAATCAAAGAAGCTACTGTGGATGAGATTGTCACAGTCGGCATCCCACAAGCAGTCGCAGAGGCAGTGCAAGCCAAGCTCCATCAAGGAAAGCAGGGAGAAGCAAGTCCGTTGATGGAAGTGGCGGAGCCTTCCCTAGGATTTGAGTAATTACACCATCCATTTTTATGGATGGTTTTTACGTTTTCCTATTAATTTTGTTATACTAGATTCAAATCTAATTATTTTTCAAATGAGGTGTAAAAATGAACCATCGAATCGCTATTTTATCTGATATCCACGGAGATACAAGAGCTCTGGAGGCAGTGATTGCGGATGCGCGTGCTCAAGGCGCGACGGAATACTGGCTCTTAGGGGATATTTTGTTACCAGGTCCAGGAAGAGAGGACCTTTTTGACTTGCTGGATGCGATTCCGATTACAGCAGCTGTTCGTGGAAATTGGGATGATTGTGTCCTAGAGGCCTTGGATGGCGAGTACGGTCTTGAGGATCCGCAGGAGATCCAGCTTCTTCGTCTCACTCAGTACCTCATGGAAGGACTAGATCCTAAGCGGATCGATTGGCTTCGTTCCCTTCCATTGGTAGAGAAGAAGGAGGTCAATGGTATTCGCTTTTCACTAAGCCACAACTTGCCAGAAAAGAATTATGGTGGAGACTTGCGTCCAGCAAATAGAACGGAGAACTTTGACCAATTGCTCGATGACCAGACAGATATGGCCATCTACGGTCATGTCCACAAGCAGTTGCTTCGCTATGGCAGTCAGGGCCAGCAGATCCTCAATCCAGGAACCATTGGCATGCCTTATTTGACTGGGAGCGGCTCCAAAATCACAGGGCCCAGTATGCGCTGATTGATGTTGAAGAAGATGGGGTGACCAACCTGCACTTTCGGAAGGTAGCCTATGACTATGAAGCAGAGCTCCAAGATGCCAAGGACAAGGGCCTTCCTTTTATTGAGATGTACGAAGAATTGAGACGCGAGGATAACTATCGAGGTCATAACAATGAGTTGCTAACTAGCTTAATTGAGAAATACGGCTATGCTAAAGAAGTAGCTGCCTATTTTGATCTTTCCGATGAATCATAGGTATATCTCTTGTGTATTCAAACCATAAGAAAGAAGCGGATTTTCAAAATGTTCGCTTCTTTTTTCACAATCTCCGGCTGTAAAACTCTGCAAGCTCTTTCATTTTGTGTTAAAATAGAGGTAATAGAATTAGAAAAGGAAGTTGACTATGAAATTCCTAGAACTCAACAAAAAACGTCATGCGATCAAGCATTTCACAGACCAACCGGTCGATCCAAAAGATGTGCGGACAGCTATTGAAATTGCGACCTTGGCTCCAAGTGCGCACAATAGCCAACCATGGAAATTCGTGGTCGTTCGCCAGAAAAATGCAGAATTGGCAAAAGTAGCCTATGGTGGGAACTATGACCAAGTCATGGAAGCACCTGTGACCATTGCTCTCTTTACAGATACCGATTTGCAACGTCGAGCTCGGAAGATTGCGCGTGTTGGTGGGGTCAAGAACTTCACAGACGAAAAGTTGCAATACTATATGCAAAACCTTCCTGCCGAATATGCTCGCTACAATGAGCAACAGATCAGCGATTACTTGGCACTAAATGCTGGGTTGGTCGCGATGAACTTGGTATTGGCCTTGACTGACCAAGGGATTGGCTCGAACATCATCCTTGGCTTTGACAAATCAAAAGTCAATGAAGTCTTGGAAATCGAAGAGCGTTTCCGTCCGGAACTCTTGATTACTGTCGGCTATGCTGCTGAGAAGGTAGAACCTAGCTACCGCTTGCCAGTAGACGAAATCATTGAAAAACGCTAATAGAAACTGAAAGAACCGGATGGTTTCGTCTCTACGATACAAGTCCGGTTTTCTAGAATCCTTTGGTAGACTGGTGGACAGTCTCTGATGGGATTCTGGAGGATTCAATTTAAATCGAAATAACGGAGGAATGCATGACAACAATTGACTTTAAAGCAGAAGTAGAAAAACGTCGCGAAGAAATGATGGCTGACCTTTTCAGCCTCTTGGAAATTAACTCAGAACGAGATGATAGCCAGGCGGATGCGACTCACCCATATGGACCTGGACCCGTCAAAGCTCTTGAAAAATTCTTGGAAATCGCTGAGCGTGATGGCTACGAAACAACCAACGTGGATAACTATGCTGGACACTTCACCTTTGGACAAGGGGAAGAAGAGCTCGGGATCTTTGCCCACATGGACGTGGTGCCTGCAGGTAGTGGCTGGAATACAGACCCTTACAAACCTGAGATTATCGATGGCAAGCTCTATGCGCGTGGTTCATCAGATGATAAAGGGCCTACAGTAGCTTGTTACTACGGTTTGAAGATTATCAAGGATCTGGGATTACCTGTATCTAAGCGCGTGCGCTTTGTGGTAGGTACAGATGAAGAGTCTGGTTGGGGCGATATGGACTACTATTTCAAACATGTCGGTCTTCCTGATCCAGACTTTGGTTTCTCTCCAGATGCCGAATTCCCCATCATCAACGGGGAAAAAGGAAACATTACCGAGTACCTCCACTTCTGTGGTTCAAACACAGGTGAGGCCCATCTTCATAGCTTTACCGGTGGCCTTCGTGAAAACATGGTACCTGAGTCAGCAACTGCAGTCGTTTCTGGTCAATTACCAGATCTAGTGGATCTCCTTGATGCCTTTGCCAATGAACACCAACTTCGTTATGAAGTTGCAATAGAAGATGACGGCAAATTCAAGATCACCATTATCGGGAAATCTGCCCACGGCTCTACTCCAGAAGCTGGAATCAATGGAGCAACTTACTTGGCTCTTTTCTTGAACCAGTTTGACTTCGGTGGAGATGCCAAAGCTTACTTGCAGGTGTCAGCTTCTCTTCTTCATGAAGACTTTGCTGGTGAGAAGCTTGGCATTGCCCATACGGATGAAAAGATGGGGGCTCTCAGCATGAATGCGGGTGTCTTCAACTTCGACGAAAATAGCTCAGATAACACCATCGCCTTGAACATTCGTTACCCTAAAGGAACAGATCCAGAAATCATCAAAGCTGGACTTGAAAAAGTAGAAGGAGTGGCGTCCGTCAGCTTGTCTGCCCACGGCCACACCCCTCACTATGTTCCAATGGAAGATGAATTGGTCTCAACGCTTTTGCGTGTCTATGAAACAAACTGGACTGAAAGGTCATGAGCAAGTAATCGGTGGCGGAACCTTTGGTCGTCTATTGAAACGTGGAGTTGCCTTCGGTGCCATGTTCCCAGACTATGTGAACACGATGCACCAAGCCAATGAATTTGCGGATGTAGAAGATCTCTACCGTGCAGCTGCAATCTACGCAGAAGCCATCTACGAACTCATCAAATAAGACGCTACTCAGTCGGCACTTGCTGGCTGAGTTTTTGCTTAGAGGAGGAGAAATGAAGCAACTAGAGCAGATCAAAAAAGCCATCATGGCTGATCCACAAAACAAAGACTATACGGATAAAGGGATCGAGCCCCTGTTTGCGGCACCAAAGACAGCTCGAATCAATATTATCGGACAGGCTCCTGGCCTCAAGACTCAGGAAGCGGGACTTTATTGGAAGGACAAGAGTGGAGACCGTCTAAGGGAGTGGTTGGGAGTCGATGAGGAGACCTTCTACCATTCGGGACTATTTGCGGTCATTCCTATGGACTTTTATTTCCCAGGGCATGGAAAATCAGGTGACCTGCCACCTCGCAAGGGCTTTGCGGAAAAGTGGCATCCTCAACTCCTCAAAGAATGTCCAGATATTGAGTTGACCCTCTTGATTGGCCAGTACGCCCAAGCCTACTATCTTCATGAGAAGGTCAGTGGCAAGGTGACCGAGCGGGTGCGCCGATACAAGGACTACCTGCCCGACTATTTCCCTCTGGTCCACCCTTCGCCTCGCAATCAGATCTGGATGGCCAAGAATCCTTGGTTTGAGGCAGAAGTGGTGCCGGCTCTCCGGTCTCGAGTCCAGCAGATTATAGCCGAACATACAAAATAATAGTTAGTGATAATTGTAAAAGGAGGTATTTCCATGGATCCATATCAAAAAGTCAAAGACAAATTAGACCAACTCGGGATTGAATTTGATGAGGTGGAACACCCACCAGCATTCACTACAGAGCAGGCTGATTCCTATATTGAAGGTCTAGAAGGGGTCCGGACCAAATCCATGTTTTTGACTAACAAAAAGAAGACCCAATACTATCTTCTTATCATGGATGACCAGAAACCTTTGGACATGGAGGATTTCAAAGAGCAAGTAGGAGCCAATCGGATCCGTATGGCTTCAGCTGAATCTCTGGCAGAAAAAATGCAATTACCAGCTGGGACAGTATCCCCCTTTGGCTTGTTAAACAATGAAGAAAAGGATATTCTCGTCTATTTTGATCAGGACATTGTGTCAGAGGAAATCATGACCTTCCATCCTAACACGAATGAAAAGACGATCTTTATCAAAACCCAAGACCTATTCCGCTTTTTAGAATCCATTGATTTTAAATATGAAATACTAATCTTGCCATAGTGGCATTAAAAAGGAGAAATCATGAAAGAAATTCCATTTAATGAGTTTTTAGAAAAGTACCAAGCAGGAGAAATCCAAGTTGTTGATGTCCGTGAACAGGCCGAATACGATGCCGTCCATTTGGATGGAGTGCTTTTGCTTCCTCTGTCTGAATTGCTAGATCGCTATACTGAGCTAGATAAAGATCAAGCCTATTATGTCATCTGTAAGTCGGGTGGCCGTTCAGGAAGAGCTTGTCAATTTTTGGAAGAAGCGGGCTATGATGTAACCAACGTCCAAGGGGGCATGGATGCTCTTGAATAAGAGGGGGCATCTTCCATGTCTAGTCATTGGTGAATCGAATGGCCATTGAAAAAGCCCTAAAATTTTTATATAATGGACGGGTATATCTATTTTAAGGAGACAATATATGAAGAAACAAGATTGGCTTAATCAATTCCAAGCTGTAAATGGACGACCGGCTACAGAAGCAGAGGTTGCTCAAGCTTTAGCTACTGGTGAATTTCAAGACGAGTGGGTGGGCCAGCCTGCTCCAGCAACTCCAAACTTTGTGGCAGCCCCAGTGGCTCCGGATCAAGTGACTCCAAACTTTGTGGGAGCCCCAGCATCTCCTGATGAGGTGGCCTCACAGTTAGGCACGATTCCAGTATGGCCGGAAGCTGAAGAACCATCAGTAGCCCCAGCTCCAGAGGCACCAGTAGCTCCGGCGCCAGGATTTACTCCAGCTCCAGAGGCACCAGTAGCTCCGGCACCAGGATTTACTCCAGCTCCAGAGGAAGCAGTAGCTCCGGCACCAGGATTTACTCCAGCTCCAGAGGCACCAGTAGCTCCGGCACCAGGATTTACTCCAGCTCCAGAGGCACCAGTAGGTCAAGCGCCAGGATTTACTCCAGCTCCAGAAGCACCAGTAGGTCAAGCGCCGACACAAGCAGCTCCTCAATTTGGCTCTGCTTCAGTCAACACAGTGGGTCAACAGTTTGGGACACCTGTCCAAGGTGGGAACTTCCAACAAGCTCCTCAACAACAACCTCAACCAGGATTTGGTCAAGTGACACCTGGTCAAGGATTTGAGCAAGTAGGCTACCAAGGCCAAGCGCCAGCGGGACAACCTTACTATAGTCAATCAGTTCAACCAAATGCGTTTAACCAAACGATAGGAGGTTTCTGGTCATGGTTTGTGTCAGCTTTGATTCGTCCAACTGCTAAGCAACCGGTGAATATCTTAAACGGCTTGTTGCACTATGCTCTAACGGCTCTCTTGCTGACCATATCAGTCTTCTTAGTTGCCAACACGGTGACTTTTGGTGAAGTAGGGTTCAGCAGTTTCTTCCTCATTATGATTGCCGTCTATTTGACCTTGTATGCTTTCCAATTTGGAGGCTTCTTCGTTCGTCGTGTGGTCTTGCAAGATCAGGAGTTTGGCTATAAACAGTCCTTTGATTTGTTTGCTCGCTTATCCATTTATGCCTTGCCAGGATCTCTTTTGGTCTTACTTATGACTCTTATCCGATTCTATGATGGCTTTAGCTTTATCATCTTCCTCCTGATTGCATTGTTTGGTGCAGGAACTTCTTACATCACGTATGAAGGGTTAAACAAAACCAAGTTAAAAATGGACAAGTTCTTCTTGCTCCTTGCATCCTTCACTGTGTATCTAGCCATCTTGATCTTGGTGATCATCATTGATCGCTATCTCTTGTCTCAAATTTCTATCTTCTACTTACCAATCTAAGTGAGAGGATAGAAGTGAGGAATCCATAATGAAAGTAAAAATCACAACCCTTAGCTTGGCTTGCCTAGCTATTATAGCTCTAGGGGCCTGTAGTCATGATAAGGAATCTAAAAACAGCTCTATAAAAGAGCCTGCCTCTAGCAAACAGGTAGCACAGTCATCAAGTAGGAAAGTAACTAGTGCTTCTGAAGAGACCTCTTCTCAAGGAAGTCAAAAGTCTGCTAAAAAGGCAGGAGAAGTCACGGTGGATCAAGGTGTTTCCTTCAATGGCTCTTACTACAGTGTCCAAGGGAAGTCTGGTGATATCGTGATTGCTAACAAGCACTATCCCTTAGCAGCTGACTACAATCCAGGTGAGGATCCGACAGCTCTTGCGGCCTTGCACGAGTTGATCGCAGCCATGCAGGCTGAAGGCTATGCCATCAGTGATCAGTACAGTGGTTTCCGTAGTTATGAGACCCAGGTTGGCCTTTACCAAAGCTATGTGGATCAAGATGGTGTCGCTGCAGCAGACCGATATTCAGCTCGTCCTGGCTATAGCGAGCACCAGACAGGTCTAGCATTTGACCTCATCGATACCAGTGGCAATCTAGTCCAAGAACCAGGCGCCAGCAAATGGTTGCTTAAGAATGCTGCCAAGTATGGCTTTATCGTCCGCTATCAAGAAGGAAAAGAAGCGAGCACTGGCTACATGCCTGAAAGCTGGCACCTTCGCTATATCGGAGAAGATGCAAAAGATGTCGCAGCCTCAGGAAAAAGCTTAGAAGAATACTTCAACTTTACCGGTGGCGACTACGAATAACAAGAAAACCGCTCTTTCAGGAAGCCTGAAGGAGCGGTATTTTTGTACTGAGAAGTACAAGAAAAAACCACTGCCAAGTGGAAGTGGTTTTGATTGGTTTCTTATTTGAGACCGTATTTTTTGTTTCAGAATTTATAAAATTAGGGAACTATATACCAGTTTACACTACCAACAACATATTGTATTTATGAGAATATCAAAAAAGACGATTTCCAAACGGAAATCGTCTTTTAATAATGTCTAAATTCTTCATAATGTTCACTCATATATTCTGCCAACCATTCCATACCATAGGCTATCTCAAATACTTCCAATATCAATGAAAGGTCTGGTTGAAAACCATATTCTTTGAGTTTATTGATAATATCTTTTATAGAACGAATTTTCACTAGTTTAATAATTTCCCCAGCATCCTGCCTATCTCTATCTCGTCCGCTGTCTAGTTTCATTCCGAGAATGTAGGATAATGGTGGTACAAAAACAGTCAAATTTGAATAGCTAAATGCCTTCTCACAGATAGACAGTGGCGGTATTTTATTCATATTTGCAACATTGTTGTTCAACCATAACTCATCAGGCTCATTCACATCAAAATCATCGCCAACTTTCTCAATAATGCTTCTGATTTTAGCATCTTCTTGATAAAAGGCATCTACATCTTGTGTTCCTCGGAGATTGTAATACTCCAGAACAAAACCACCAACACAGATAATTTCTAGGTCAATATTTTCCTTAGCTAATTCTGTATTGAGAGCTTCAAATAAAACTTTCTTATCCATAGTTACCCTCTCTAAAGAGTTTCAAAATATCTTTTGGCTGACTTTTACGGTTCGCCTGCAAAACGTGTTCTCTTGTGTGTGTACCTTCTGTTAAAGCATCTTGAAGGGTTATTTTTTGGAAAGGTGTTAAAGTAGGATTTTTCAACAATTGCTCTACATCATCAGTAGTTAGTTTAGTCTCCTCATCTTTAATGACCTTATAAAGATAGCGAAACCACAAATCACCGTCACTTCCAGCATGTTCACTAGCTCTCACCATGTAATCGTACCATGTTGTCATTATTATTCCCCCTCATCTTTTCTAGGGTTATAGTGCATTGCTATCCAAAGTTTTTTGTCAAAATCAGATAACTCTTTTTTCTTCTGATAAATGCAATCGTTCAAATCAGGAAATTTGAGACTGTATTTTTTCTCAAAAAAGCTCTGAAACTCCTCTTTACTTTCTGCAATATCAACCAAGGCTTCTAACTCTGCCATTTGTTTGGCAATAGCCTTTCTGTCAATTTTCTTTTGACTATCTCCAAGTACGTCATAAACACAACGTTTTGTCAGTTGAGTATAAAAAGAGCGATGTTCAGTAACAAAATCAAAGGAATAGGTCTTATCCCAGAGTTTGGTGTATTTATTGTAAAAACCATCTGAAAGGCTGACCTGATAACCAATCAGCTTACTATCAACTCTACGAGCGATAGACCTTTCCAATTCAAAATGTAGGTCATGTAATGTATTAGTAGCCATAAATCAGCTCCCTGTATTTAGTTCGAACACAGGCATTTGAAATCAGGAGATTAAAACGCTCACTATCCGAATAGTCACGAGTATTATAACGAAAAACAAATTCATCTACATAGTCTTGAAGATATTTCTTAGACCACGAATGGTAAATTCCTAATACTCCACGTTTCAATCCAGCCCAAAAGCCTTCAATCGTGTTGGTATAAACATCACCTTGCACATACTCACTAATTCCATGATTAACAAAGTCATGATTATACATCTTAGCCACTTTATTATAACCCAGCCATTCATCTGTGTAAAGTTGAGCTGTTTCCTTTACGTATTTGACAATCTGTTCAGTCAATGTTTTCGTCTTTGTATCTGGAACATGATGAGCATTAACTTTACCTTGACGTTGTACCATGCCTACTACAGCAGATTTGTCTTTCAATGAACGCCCTTGAGCATTTTTGACTTTTTTGGAGTTATGACGGTTCTTGTTTTTACCACCTATGTAGGTTTCATCAACTTCCACAACATCATCAAGACTATTGTTGTTTTCAGAACTAAAACACTTACGGATACGTTCCAGCATGAACCAAGCTGTTTTTTGCGTAACACCAATATCTTTTGATAATTGTACAGATGAGATTCCTTTTTTGTGAGAAGTCACAAGCCAAATTGCCATAAACCATTTACGAAGTTCAATTTTAGTATTGTCAAAAAGAGTACCAGTCTTGACATTGAAGTATTTTCCAGTATTTTTACAACGGTATTTGTTACCTTTACATTTGTAGACCTTTGAGGTAGCATCAAAAGGGCTGATAATCACATCGCCCCAAATCATATTTTCTAAATGGTCAATACATGACTGTTCGTCTGGAAAAGCAGATTGTAAATCAAATAATGATTTAAACTCAAACTTCATAACTGGTACTCCTTACTTCTTGATTATATTATATCGAAAACAAGAATGATTGTCAACAAAAATGTAAACTTCTACTATACAAAAAGCCAGAATTTTGATATAATAGAAGTATCAAAAATAAAGGAAATTAAGCATTATGAACGCAATCACAGCTCACAGCTCACAGCTCACAGCTCACAGCTCACAGCTCACAGCTCACAGCTCACAGCTCACAGCTCACAGCTCACAGCTCACAGCTCACAGCTCACAGCTCACAGCTCACAGCTCACAGCTCACAGCTCACAGCTCACAGCTCACAGCTCACAGCTCACAGCTCACAGCTCACAGCTCACAGCTCACAGCTCACAGCTCACAGCTCACAGCTCACAGCTCACAGCTCACAGCTCACAGCTCACAGCTCACAGCTCACAGCTCACAGCTCACAGCTCACAGCTCACAGCTCACAGCTCACAGCTCACAGCTCACAGCTCACAGCTCACAGCTCACAGCTCACAGCTCACAGCTCACAGCTCACAGCTCACAGCTCACAGCTCACAGCTCACAGCTCACAGCTCACAGCTCACAGCTCACAGCTCACAGCTCACAGCTCACAGCTCACAGCTCACAGCTCACAGCTCACGCTGATTATGTAATCGGACGTGTTTTTTGTCAAGCTCTAAAACAGGCTTTTTCACATTTTTGTGAGGAAGCCTTTTATGCTCCCTACGAAAGTGGGGTGGCATAATGGCTGGTTCACTCCACAACGCTAAAAAAGCCAAAAACGATGAGTTTTATACTCGTTATAAAGATATTGCTGAGGAAATGGGGCATTATAGAGAACACTTTAGAGATAAGGTTATCTACTGTAATTGTGATGACCCAACACAATCAAATTTTTGGCGTTATTTTCATAACAATTTTGCTAGTTTGGGTATTAAAAAACTGATAGCAACACATTTTCAAGAAGATAGCGAACCTTCGTATGCTCTGATTTATGAAGGTGGCGATGACTTCAATATGGAAGCTGGAAATATTGAAACTATTTATGGAGATGATGAGTATACCGCTGGAGATTTCCGGAGCGAGGACAGTATAAACTATCTGAAAGAAGCTGATATTGTTGTGACTAATCCTCCGTTCAGTTTGTTTAGAGAATATATTTCTCAATTAATGGAACATCAAAAAAAATTTATCGTTATCGGAAACAAAAACTCTGTAACATATAAGGAAATTTTTCCACTTATTCAGAATAACCAAATTTGGATCGGTGCTAGAAGTATGAATTCAGACTTTTGGTTGTACGTTCCAGAGGGAGCTGATTATGAAAAATTGGATGAAGATGGAAAAAAAGTAAAGCATATAATGGGTTGTTGGTTTACTAACTTAGATTTACAAAAACGACATGATGGTTTATGGCATGTAGGTGATGTATTTGACCAAACAAAAGCTCATAAATATTACGAAGGGTTTGAGAGTAAATACCCTAAATACGATAACTACGATGCAATAAATGTAGATAATGTTAAAGACATTCCAATTGATTATGATGGTGTAATGGGAGTACCAATAACTTTTATCAATTATTTCAATCCAACTGAATTCGAGATTATTAAATTCAGAAAAGGAGATGACGATAAAGATTTAACAATAGATGGGAAACCTCCATATTTCAGAATTTTAGTTAGAAATCTAAATCCAATTAGTCGTGATGAAGATAAGGGATATTGATAAAAGGAGAATAAAAATGAAAGTAAGAAGATTAAGAGATATACTTGATAGACCATTCACTATCAGAGATTTAGCTAGTGGGTATACCAATAATGATGATGGTGCTACTACTGACGCTGTAAAAGGATATAATGGTAACTTGAATATTCGTCCTTCTTATCAGAGAAATAGCGTATATAACGAAGATAAGAGACAAGCTGTAATTCAAACCGTTTTAGATGAGTGTCCTTTAGGTATTATGTACTGGGTTGATTTAGGAAACGGACAATATGAAGTTCTCGATGGTCAACAACGTATTTTAGCTATTTGTAATTATGTTATGGGGAATTACTCTGTAAAATCAAGTAAATTTCCATCCAGTGCTCCACAACAAGATTTCCCAAATCTTCAGATGAACCTAACTGACTTAGCAGAACAAATTCTTGATTATGAGTTAGACATATATGTTTGTGAAGGAACTGCTTCCGAAAAAATGAAATGGTTTCATGTTATCAATACAGCAGGCGAACCATTAAATGAGCAAGAATTAAGAAACTCTGCTTATACAGGAACTTGGCTTTCTGATGCTAAACAAAGATTTTCAACAAAGACTGGACGTGGCGTTGTACTTGCTGACGAGAATCCGAATAACGATAAAGCAGAACCACTATTAAATGGTAATTGGAATAGACAAGAGTATCTACAAACTGCTATTAAATGGGCTTCACAAAATGATAATGACGATAGTACAAATACAATCGAAGATTATATGTTGAAGCATCAAGGAGATGCAGATGCTTCTGAATTATGGCAAAATTTTTCTGCCATAATTGAATGGGTTCGTGGAAAGTTTATAAGCTATCAAAACAGTTTGAAAGGGATGGATTGGGGAACAATCTACAAAGAGTATCAATTAGGACAGTTAGACAACAATATCATCAAAAATAGTGCTTCTGTCATTAACGAAAAAATTGCAGAGTTGGTAAATGATGATGAAGTCACAACTAAAATGAAAGGGATTTATCAGTACATCATTTACGGAGATTCCAAATATCTCCAACTTAGAGCTTTTGATGATAAAACCATCAAGCAAAAATATGAAGAACAGAGCCATCACTGCGTTTATTGTGTGGATGAAGGAAACAACAGAGAGTATGCTCTTAAAGAACTAGCAGGCGATCATATTACACCGTGGTCTTTAGGTGGAAAAACTGTCCCTGAAAATTGCCAACTATTATGTAAAAAGCACAACTCTTCAAAAGGGAACAACTATTAAAATTGAAAAGGCGACTTCCAAAACGGAAATCGTCTTTTTTGATATTCTCATAAATACAATATGTTGTTGGTGGTGTAAACTGGTATATAGTTCCCAAATTTTATTATCCGTATGGTATTGTAAAACAAATAAACGTAACTGGTAAGTTTAAAAATGCAATTAAAGATATCGAGGATATAATTTCATCTGGATATACTAACGATATAAAAGTCGATAATCTAAATGATCAGTTATTAAAAATTGGGAAAAATAATTTAAGTAGCAATAATTTTATAAATTCGACTCAAATTGCGTTTCTTTCTTCTTTTGTATTAACCGCTGAAAATAGAATTCAGCATATTCAAACTAATTCTATTGTAGGAAATCAAAATGGACATGGATTTGCTGCCGAATATGCAAATAATTTAGTTGATCGTATTAAACATCCTTTACAAAGGGTAGATATAGTTGGTCAAGATAATACTCTAAATGGTGCAGATAGAGTTGTAGGAAATCAAGAAATTCAAGTCAAATATTGTAAATGCTAAAGCTTCAGTAGATGCTGCATTTGATTCAAAAAATGGTGGAATATATCGCTATAAAGGGATGAAATTAGAGGTCCCTAAAGACCAGTACGATGAAGCATTACGTATAATGGGAGATAAAATTAGAAACGGAAAAGTTGAGGGATATAACAATCCTGCAGACGCAAAAAAGATTATCAAAAAAGGTTATGTTACTTACGAAGAAGCAAAACTAATTATGAAAGGAGGAAATTTTACTTCAATAAGATTTGATGTAATTGATGGTGCTATTCAATCTCTCCCTGGAGCTAGTATTAGTTTTATTATTGTTTTTGCCCAAGCCAAATGGTCAGGTGCATCAACTGAAGAAGCTACCAAGTTAGCTGTAAAAGCAGGTTTTAAAGTCCTAGTAATGGGAACTAGTGTATACGTATTTACAGATCAATTTGCAAAGTTGTGTACTAAAGAAGTAGAAAAAGTTATTGGTAAAAAGCTTGGAGCAGAACTTGTTGCTAAACGTGCCCTCCCAATTGTTACATTTGCACTAATAATTTCACCTGACCTGTTTGATGCACTTGTAGGAAGAATTTCTTCTGAGCAATTATTAAAAAATGTGGTAGTTGCTGGTGGAGGAATGGCTGCTGGAGCCGGTGCAGGAGCTATAGGTGGAATGTTTGGAGGAGTACCTGGTGCAATTGCTGGAGCAATATTCGGTGGACTTGCTGGAGGAATTGGAGTAAAAGCAATAGCAGACCAATTTATTGTAGATGATAGAGTAGAGATGTTTGCTCAATTAAAAGAAGAATTTATTGATACAATAGTTGTTGTCGCTTTGTCAGAAGATGAATTAAATAAAGTCCAGAAAGCTGTTTAACGATAAGTTGGACAACTTACTTAAAGATATGTTTCAGAAGAAAAAGGAAAGTAGAAAGTACGCAAGAGATTATATTGAAAAACATGTGGAATCTGTAATAAAAGATAGAGACAGAATTACAGAGAAAGAAATATTGGAGGCGGTTGAGATTAGTAAAAATGTGTTTGTAGTCTAATTCATTTCTGATTGATTTAAAGTAGTTTAAAAAAAGTGGTTGATTTCATTTTGATAGATAAACAATCAAATAATACTTTTTTCAAATTACACATATAAAGAATGTTGATTTATCAGCATTCTTTTTCATTTTAATCAGTTTCTTTGAAATAGAAAAAGGAAGCTATTTGCATCCTTAAATTAAAATATTAAAATTACTGACACAGCCAAGAAGTGACCATAATTATAGTATAACCGTAATCGTTTTCTAGTATTAACTTAACTCGTTCTCTAGTAACTCTTCCTGAGTGTAAAACTTTTACTTTATATATTTATTTACTGTTTTGAAGATAATTATAAAAAAACAAAACGATGAAGAAATCTACATTATCACGATTATATAAATAGTGTATTTTTTCGTTATGCAAATAGTTATATAATATTTGATATTCAAGAGCATATAACAGCAGTAAAGTAAGACAAGAAAAAACCACTGCCAAGTGGAAGTGGTTTTGATTGGTTTCTTATTTGAGACCGTATTTTTTGTTGAAACGATCCACGCGTCCATCTGCTTGAGTGAACTTTTGACGTCCAGTGTAGAATGGGTGTGAGTCTGATGAAATTTCAACACGGATCAATGGGTAAGTTTCACCTTCGAATTCAACAGTCTCGTTAGAGTACTTAGTTGAACCACTAAGGAACTTATAACCAGTAGTAGTGTCCATGAAGACAACAGGGCGATATTCTGGATGGATATCTTTTTTCATTTTGCAATAATTCCTTTCTGCCATGGTCTCTTTCCGAGCCATAGATAATTACTAAGCTAGTTTATCAAAATACAAGCAGTTTGGCAAGGATTTTTACCAAATTTTTCTTTTTTTCTACGAAAAAAGAGTGGAGGAAGCCCATTATTCAAAGATGGGCTTCTCATCCACTCTAACTTACTTTATCTCCTATAAAGTGAAGTACATGTTGTAAATGTTAAACAGATCTTGACTTATTCTTGACCAGATTCGGTTGTTTGTTCCACTTGTTCCGTTTCAACAGCTTGTTCAACCTGCTCTGGTTGAGCTGGTTGTTCTGGTGTAGGAGCAGGTTCGGCTGTTTCTTGATGGTGTTCTGTTTCCTTTTTAATTTCTTTTACAGCTGTTTGGACAGTTGAAGAAGTCACACGACCGACAGATTGAGCAAATTCTTTACTTGTAGAAGCAAGTTCTTCAAATGTTTCTTTTGTGATTTTACCCCCTGACATAGCTAAGAGCCCAGTAGCTACAGTCGCAATGGCTGCTAGTAAGCAAAGAATTAAACCAAAGCCAAGTGAAATTCCAAAGCCACCAAAATTAACAGCATATTTATTAATATTGATTACATCAATAATTGAAATGATTGTTTGAATAGCTCCAATGACGATTACACCAATTGCAAAAGGTTTTTCCATAGGTTTTTCATAGTTTTTTAAACAAGAAAGAACAATGGCTCCAATTGCAAGGAAAATAATTAACCAACCATCTCCTTGGTTACCACTGACCGTCATGCTCCCCAATGCTCCAGCTGAAGCTGTGGCCCAAGGTAAAAAACTACCCAAAATTGCAACTGCAGATGCAGCAATGATAAAAATACGATTTTTATTCATAAGTTGTCTCCTTTTTTTCTGTCTATTATAGCATATTTTTCCTTTATATGAATAGTAAATTTTGGAAATTGCTTGATAATAGGCTTCATTCTTTAGCAATCATTCGGTATTTATCCTTTTTTGAAAAAAACAGGTGAATTATCTCTATTTTGAGATTTTTCACCTGTTTGGAATGAAATGATACCCTTATTTATTTTTAGCTACTTCTTGCATTTCACGATAAATTTGCTCGTTTTCTTCTAAGGAATAAGAATTGGCTCCACTGGCGAGTGGGTGGCCTCCACCATCGTGGCGTTTGGCAATCTCGTTGATCACCAGAGATTTACTTCTCATACGGACGCGGTAGTGGCCATCGGCTTGCTCGACAAAAATAGCCCAGACGCTGACGTCTTCGATTCGACCAGGTGCTGAGACGATCGCAGCAGTCTCGGCATCTGTGATTTGGTAATGTTTGAGGAGCTCTTGGGTAAGGGTCACGCGACTTGCTCCATTTTCATCGATTTCGAGATTGTCATAGACATAGCCTTGAAGCTTGGCAATCTTAGAGCTCATGCTATCCATCTGACGAGAAAGACCGGCAAAGTCAAAGTCAAAGCTACGAAGGTGGGCAACCATCTCGAAAGTCCGGCTGGTCGTCGAAGGGTAGAGGAAGCGTCCAGTATCTCCGACAATACCGGCATAGAGGAGACGGGCCGCTTCTGGACTGATCTCAAGCTCTTGTTCAAGAGCGAAGAGGGTGATGAGTTCACTCGTAGAGCTCGAGTCGGTGTCTACCCAGAGGAAATCTCCGTAGGCATCGTCGTTTGGATGGTGGTCAATCTTGATCAGAAAATCGCCACTTGTGTAGCGTTTGTCATCGATGCGAGGGGTGTTGGCAGTATCGCAGACAATGACCAGGGCACCCTCATAGTCTTCATCTGTGACAGTATCCATACTAGCCATCCAAGCAAGAGTTGGCTCGTTAAGCCAGTAGCTAAGACTCTTTTTTCTGGGAAGTTGGTCAGGATGATTTCTTTCAGGCCGACTTGGCTTCCGATCGCGTCCGGATCGGGATTCATATGACGGTGAAGGATAATGGTATCGTATTGGTTGATTTTCTCTAAAATGTCCTGTGTAATCTGCATATAGTACCTCATTTAGTTCTCATTCAATTTTAGCATAAGGCGGGCATTTGGAAAAGAAAAAGATTGTCTGGCTCTCTGGGGGAGAATTTCCGAACAATGCCAGGTACCCAGAACTTCCCCATGCAAAATGCGCGCGAAAGTGGTATAATGTCATAAGATTATTATTTGGAGGGAATTATGACATTAGCAAAGATTGTTTTTGCCAGTATGACAGGAAATACAGAAGAGATTGCTGATATCGTTGCAGATAAGTTTCGTGATCTTGGTGTCGAAGTAGAAGTCGATGAATGTACAACAGTAGACGCAGAGGACTTTCTTGAAGCTGATATTGCAGTTGTAGCGACCTATACCTACGGTGATGGTGAGCTTCCTGATGAAATCGTTGACTTTTATGAAGACTTAGCTGGTCTTGACTTGAACGGTAAGATCTACGGTGTCGTTGGCTCAGGTGATACCTTCTATGATGAGTTCTGTAAAGCAGTCGATGACTTTGATCGTGTCTTTGCAGCGACTGGTGCTGTCAAAGGTTCTGAGTGCGTCAAAGTGGATCTATCAGCGGAAGACGAAGATATTGAAAAATTAGAAGCTTTTGCAGAAGAACTCGCAGCAAAAGTCGGCTAATCCATAGCTAAGAAAGGTGTTTGCATGTGGCAGGCACTTTTTTTTTGGCTGAAAACCTTCAATAGCTGGATAGGGCTAGTAAGATTGCCCGATTTTTGATAAAATGGGTAGCAAAAAGTGAGGAGGCCAGTATGGAATTAGGAAAGATTCGCCAAGAGATTGATGCTATTGATCAACAGCTTGTCAGCCTATTAGAACGTCGAATGCAGTGTGTTGAGGGAGTGATTCGCTATAAGCAGGCCCACCAAATTTCAGTCTTGGATAAAGGGAGAGAAGAAGAGATTCTAGAGCGTGTCGCAAGTCAAGTCAAGGATCAGAGATACAAAGCATCGATCGTCGCATCCTTTCATGACCTCTTAGAAGTTTCTAGAGACTATCAAAGAGTCTATTGTTATCAGATGAGGAAGCAGTGGATGAATAAACTACGCCCCTATCTCTTTTATACGATCGATGCTCTACTAATTGGTAGTATTGTCGGAATCATTGATACTATTTTTGGACGCCTCCTTTTAGAAATCGGAGAGCTTCGTAGTGACTATCTGCTTTTTTTACTACCATTTCTAGCACCTTGCGGACTCTTTATCACCTACCTCAATCGCAACTATGGAGGCAAGAGTCAAAAAGGGATGGAGCTCCTCTTTGAAGTGGGTGAGGGAAGGGAGAAAAACATTCCCAAGCGCTTGATCCCCTTGACCATCCTCTCTACCTGGATGACGCATCTCTTTGGTGGATCCGCTGGTCGAGAAGGAGTGGCAGTCCAGCTCGGTGGGACAGTGGCCCATACTCTACGAAGAGAGGAACTTGGCCCAGACGCTTCACGGATCTATTTGGTCACTGGGATGGCTGCTGGCTTTGGCGGACTCTTTCAGACGCCCCTGGCTGCCATCTTCTTTGCGATGGAGGTCCTAGTGGTTGGGAGACTAGAATGGCGTGCTCTCTATCCTGCGACAATCGCAGCCTTTGTTGCTAGTTGGACCTCTCACACCTTGGGGCTAGAGAAATTCACCCAGGTCATTTCAGATAAGCTCTCCCTATCGCCTCACGTACTCTTGCATTTGCTGGTCTTAGGAGTGATCTTTGGTCTGACAGGTAAGCTCTTTTCCTATCTTTTGGGGCAGTTAAAAACTAGCTTTGCCAAGGCCTTTGTCAATCCCTATGTGCGGATTGGAGTGGTCGGTCTCGGCCTGAGTATCCTCTTGTATCTGATTGGGACAGGTCGCTATACGGGACTGGGGACCAATCTGATCTCGCAAAGCTTTGAAGAAACTGATGGCAAGAGTTTAATCACTGGGGCAGACTGGATTCTCAAGCTCCTATTTACAGTGACAACCATTGCGGCAGGCTATAAGGGAGGAGAAGTGACCCCGCTCTTTTCTATCGGGGCGAGTCTGGGTGTCTGGCTAGCTCCTTTCTTTGGCCTGCCGGTTTATCTGGTAGCCGCCTTAGGCTATGCGGCGGTCTTCGCAGGAGCAACCTCGACGACGATCGGCCCCATCCTGATCGGGTGTGAGGTCTTTGGTTTCCAGCATTGGCCAGCCTTTCTCTTGGTCTGTCTGGTCGCTACGCGTCTCTTTCCAGCCCTGTCTATCTATGGTGGACAAAAAGTTGCGAAAAAGTTGCAATAATCCTTTACAAAAAGACATTCTTTTGGTATTATAAACTTTGTGCGTAATGGAAGCACAAAAATACAGTTTATCCGCTGGGGGAGTAGCCCTCAAGATTGACGAAGATAGGAGAATAAAATGAATCCATTAATCCAAAGCTTGACTGAAGGTCAACTTCGTACTGATATCCCTGCATTCCGTCCTGGTGACACTGTTCGTGTACACGCGAAAGTTGTCGAAGGATCTCGTGAACGTATCCAGATCTTTGAAGGCGTTGTTATCGCTCGTAAAGGTCAAGGACACACTGAAATGTACACTGTTCGTAAAATCTCTAACGGTGTCGGTGTTGAACGTACATTCCCAGTACACACTCCACGTGTAGAAAAGATTGAAGTTGTACGTTACGGTAAAGTACGTCGTGCGAAATTGTACTACCTTCGTGCATTGCAAGGTAAAGCAGCTCGTATTAAAGAAATCCGTCGTTAAGACGAACAAGGAGGCGGGAGTGATCTCGCTTCTTTTTTTATAGGTCCCCTTAGTTCAATGGATATAACAACTCCCTCCTAAGGAGTAGTTGCTGGTTCGATTCCGGCAGGGGACATAATAAGAAGCGTAAAGAAACATAAAGAATATTTAAAAGTTTAATTTATAGACAATCATCACAAATTATTTTTTAAAAATAGGATAGTATATTTATATTTTTTGACCAAAACTTGACCAAAATTTGACCAAATTTTGACCAAAAATTAGATTTAAGTTAATGAATATAGAATAAAGTGGATCAGGAAGCTGGTCTATTTTTATTTTTATATTTTTTTACTTTGATTTTTTTAGTAATTGAGAATTTAGTTAATGATGAATTTATTTAAAAATATGATAAAATTAAAAAGACAATAAGGTTTTTATAAAAAAATGAAAATAATAAATTCATTCCCCTGTTTTTTTATAATTGAACATGAAAAAAGAAATAGAAAATATTAAAAAAGATATTCAAAAAGTTGGTTAAAGAAAAATCAGAAGTTGTAAAACTTGATTTTAAAAGAAAAGAAGATGTTGATGTATTTTTTAATGATTAGGAGATAGAAAATGGAAATAAAAAATGTGAGTTATTATAATTCTGTACCTCAATTTCTAAAACCAAAATTGAATTATTTTTTAAGAGATTTTTTAAATCCCAATTTGTAAAATTAAGCTAGACAGAAAAAGCCATCTATGTTAGGCTCAGATAAACACCACATTTGTCTGAAAGGAGCTAACATAAATGACCTCTATACTCATCTTACCACAAACGAGCTCGTAATAATAGAGGCTTACTATCAAGAAAACATAAAAGTTTCAGATATTGTGACTTCACTTGGCAGATCAAAACAGACAATCTACAATGTCATCAACTATCTGAAAGAGGGGCACTCTGCATATGATTACTATAACCGTTATAAAATCAATAAGAAACGTTGTGGTCGGAATTTTTGATATCTTCTAAGAGTAGTCAGAGGATTATTGATTTAATAACAGAAGTACACGAAGACATATATTTAACATCTCAAAATTCTCTTGAGAAATATCTTGACACTAAACTTTTATTGGATAATGGAATTAAAACACAAGTTTTCAAATATTATTTTACCTATCCCGAAGATTTTAGCTCAATCTTTAGCATTTTGGTAAAGTATGGAAAAAGTACAAGTAAATATATTTTATCGAAAGGAGAGATATATGAGTGAAATAGTTATTAATGCTCAGAATTTATCTAAAAATTTTTATAATTTTGATTCAAGACTCCCATTTATCAAGAGATTTTTGAAACGTAATCAAATAACGATTCGAGCTGTTCAAGATATTAGTTTTACGATTAAGAGAGGGAGTATAGTTGGTTTTATTGGGAGTAATGGAGCTGGTAAATCCACAACGATTAAAATGTTGACTGGGACTCTTTATCCTAGTTCCGGAAAATTAGAAGTGAATGGAGAAATTCCATTTAAAAGAAGTATAAATTTTAGAAAAAAAATTTCAATAGTAGTAGGAAATAAATTACAGTTATTTCAAGATGTTTCGGCTCTAGATTATTTTCAATTGATTGGTACTTTATATGAGGTAGAACCGGCGATTTTACAAGAACGAATTCAGGAGTTAAGCAATTTGTTGAATGTAAAAGATCAGCTTTACCAGCAGGTCCGGACCCTCTCTCTTGGACAAAAAATGAAAATAGAGTTTATCGCGGCATCTTTAACAAGTCCGGAAATATTATTTTTAGACGAGCCTACTATAGGGTTAGATATACAGTCTAAAAAAGATATCAGAACATTTTTAAAGAAAATGAATGAAGAATGTCATACTACTATTATTTTAACGAGTCATGATATGGATGATATTTCGTCTGTTTGTGACGAATTAATCGTCATTGACAAAGGAAAAATTATTTTGCAGGAGTCAATGGATGTTATTTTATCTAAATTTTCTGATTTTAAATATTTAAAGATAAAAATGACATTAGATTTGGTACCAGAGTTATGCTCTGTTAAAGGAGTAGTAGTCATTTCTCAAACAAAAATCGGAATGTATACTAAAAAAATACCTAGAGATTTTTGTCTTTGAGACATTAGAATCAATCAATAAGCTTGTAGATATAGAAGATTTTTGAAATATCAAATCTTTCTTTAGAAGAAATTATTTTTACAAAAACTATTTTTACAAAAAAAGGAGCACAATTGAAAAAAAGAAATGTCTATTATTCTGATATCATTTCGATCTATTTTTGAACTATAAATCAAGTGTACTATTGTTAATGTTACAGGCAAGTATACAAATTATGATATCAGTATTTTTTTATGGACATATATATATCAGAATAACCAGATAAATATAGCAGGATATGATTTTTACCTCAATGGTTCAATACTATTTGGGGACTATAATTTTTTTCATATTTTGTTTTTTTATCCAGTTGATTGGGAAATCAATGACGATGTTCATTCAGGAAATTTTTTTAGCATATTAATAAAACCTGTTACTTTTTTTATAAGTATTATTTTTTTGTAAAATGCTTGGAGATAGGATTGCTCATTTATTATTTATCATCATTCCTGTCATTTTATTCTCCAGTGTTTATTACAAGAATGAGTTATTAACCATTGAAATTCTTATTTTAGGAAGTATTGCAATTATTCTATCTATGTTTCTATGGTTTTTAATATCATGTTGTGTAGGTATGCTTTCTTTTTTGGTTAGAAAATATATTTTTTTGTCCTTACTGTTAAAGAAATAGTAATTCAGTTTTTTTATCAGGAATATTATTGCCTTTTAAGTTTTTTCAAATAATTTTTCGTCTGTTTTTTTAGATGTATTACCTTTTAAATACTTAGTATATGAACCGCTTCAGATGTTTAGTAATGATACATATAAATTAATAGACTATTTGAGAATTATTTGTATTCAATTGATTTGGTGCATCATTTTTTTATATTATATCAAGATTCATATTGAGAAAAAGGAGTGGAGCACTTCTCCAATGTGGGAGGATAAAATGTTTAGAATAAAGGTAATTTTTTAGGCTACTTCATTTTGGTTTTTAAATCTGATATGAATTTTTCATTTTGACTTCTTTTTGTGGTCTATTTTTCGTCGATACTGTGGATTGGTTTTACCTATTGTATTTTTTTAGATTGATTTTTCTTAAACATAGACTATTTTTAATGGTTGGGACTATTATCAAATTTTTATTTTTTTGGTAGGTTCCTACACTATTGTAGATGGAGTTATGATGGGATTGTTAATTAGAAGTATGGGAATTTTAGAATCAGATATTTTTGAGTGGTAACTTGGATCAAATTTTATTGAGGCCGTTTGATACTCAGTTGTTCTATATTTTTTTAGATCATTTAATTTAGTTCAATTCGTGAATACTTTTTTTGGTCTTACGATCATTTTTTTATAAGTTATGGAAATTTAAATGTACATTTAAATTCATTAAAAAAATATTATTTTATATCCTTTCTTTAATGTGTGGTTGTATTATATATTATTCAATTTGGTTTTTTTAATAACGATTAGTTCATTTTGGTTTCCCAACTAAATTTTTCAAAAAGTAGATGTATTTTTTTGAATTATATTGGAATTTCTAAGTATCCATATAATATTTTTTTACAGGTATTAACAGATTGATCACTATGTTATTTGTTCCCAATTTATTAATTGCCAATCCTGCAGTATTAATATTTTTAGGGAAAGATACATTGAACCTATTTTTCTATCAAATAGTTTTTACAGTTTTTTTGATTATTATCAGTCGTACAATTTTTAGAAAAGGATTGAAAAAATATGAAAGTGCAGGAAGATAAACAATGTTGTTCAGTTATATGTTTGACTAAAGGAAGTGATTCGCTGTACTTTGTTTTGTGGTCATTGAAACATCAGATAATTAGTACTAATTTTGAAACAATAATCGTATTTGAGGGTGATGATAAGACCAGAGCTAAAATAGTTTTTTTTGCAGAATCTTTAAATTTTTTAAACTCCCAATTTGTAAAATTAAGCTAGACAGAAAAATCCAACTATTTAATGATGAGGAAGCCTCATATCTCAGTAATGGTAGAGTTAAATTAGGATTTTCTCAAGATAAAACACTGGTTAATATCTTGCTGGTAGGATTAACTTATGAAGAATATGAAATTTTGAAGGATTGTTTTGAGCTATAATTTTTCTAGTGACATTTCTTGCTACGGTTTAGAAAGTGTTACAGCCTACGGATATGAGCTTGAAGGTAGAATTGCCAGAGTGAGTTTGAAAAAAAGTAAGCTAATTTTTTGACCAAAAATTGACCAAGTAAGTTAGAAAAGCCTTTAAAATAAGGATTTGAGACCTGTTTTTCGATTCCGGCAGGGGACATAATAAGAAGCGTAAAGAAACATAAAGAATATTTAAAAGTTTAATTTATAGACAATCATCACAAATTGGTTTCATACAGATGAGCAATTAAACTTTTTAGACACATGGGTTAAAAAATCAACTTAATAAATTCGTATTAGTTTTTGATAATAAGAGGTAAAAATTATGAAAACAATCTATAAAGAAGATATCGTACAGGGGTTAACAGAACTTGGGCTGAAACAAGGAGATGTTGTCATTGTCCATACTTCCTTAAAAAGTATTGGATATGTATGTGGAGGAGCACAGACTGTGATAGAAGCTCTAATTGAAGTCATTACTTCTGAAGGTACCATTGTGATGCCGACACAGTCATGGAAAAATCTAGATCCGAAAACAGGAGTGCACTGGAATGCAGAGGAGTCAGACTGGGATAAAATTAGAGAGAATTGGCCAGCATATGATAAACAGATAACTCCAACAAATACGATGGGAGCTGTTGCAGAAATGTTCCGTCAATGGCCGGGGAGCATCAGAACAGATCATCCAGCAAGATCAATTTGTGCATGGGGAAAACATGCTGAATATATTACAGCGGAACATACTCTTTCAAATATATTTGGTGAGGGTTCACCTATCGCAAAACTCTATGAACTTGACGCAAAAGTACTGTTATTAGGGGTTGGATATGATAAAAACACTTCCATACACTTAGCGGATGTCCGTGCAGAGTACCCTGGGAAACATGACTGTGTTGAGCATAGTGCCATACTTGAAGATGGTGTTCGGATATGGAAAGCGTATAACACCTTATTTGTTGACGGAGAAGATTTTGAGGACATAGGAAGCGCCTTTGAGGAAAATGGCCTTGCAAAAATAGGAAAAATCGGCAATGCCGATTCTAGATTGATGCAACAACGTGAACTAGTAGATTTTGCTGTCTCTTGGATTGAAAAACATCGTAGATGAACTGAATTTTAATCATTGTAAAGAAATCAATAGACACTAGCTAAACTTTAGCAGAAATAGGTTGATAATTCATAGTTTATCAGATAAACTTAGGATTTATAAAAGGGAATAACTAATGAAATCGTAAATTAAAAGATAAAACAAATCTGTCCGAATTTGAACCTCTTTCAGAATAAAAAAACTCCCGACCGAAGTTGAGAGCTGATAACACTGGGGGCGAACTATTTAATCGCAATTCCAGTTGTTTAGAAACCGAAGTTTCAGGGATAGCACTGAAACCCGATGAGTAAAAACTCAACCTGATTTTCCTGACAATGTTATGTCTTATGTTTTATCATGTAGAATTCTTCATCGCAAGGATTAACAACAACCAGCAGTCGCTATTTCCGTAGCCATTTATTGTTTTTTTAAGCTTTTATTGTTACAATATCCATATAGACAAAAAGACTGGGATTCCAGCCTTTTTAATTGTTTTTAAGAAAGGTTTTTTATGAAACGCAAATCGATTTTGTTTCTATTTTTATTCTTGCTCTCGATCGGTCTGGCCTATGAGACGCAGTCTATCACAGCTGGTTGGATGACAGGGTCCCAGTATGGGATCATTGGTATCTCTGTCCTCTTGCTCCTAGTTTATGCGATTCCTGCTGTTTGGGCTCTCTTTCATTTCGCCAAGAAGTGGAAGTTGTCCTGGATTCCTGTTCTCTTTTCTCTTCTAGGTGGGGGCTTTATCGCAGGTTGGCTGTCTAGTTTTGCCAATACCTATTTCCATGAGATGATTCAGGCAGTAGCGCCTAATAGTGATTTTTGGAACCAGTATGAGAGTGCCATCGCAGGGCCCCTCTTTGAGGAACCCTTCAAGTTGATTCCGATCTTCTTTGTTCTCTATTTATTCAATGTGCGTCGGATCAAATCCATCTTCCTTTTAGCGATTGCTTCTGGTCTTGGTTTCCAGATTGTGGAGGACTTTGCTTATATCCGTCAAGATATGCCAGAAGGTTTCTCTTATGCAGTATCTGGTATCCTAGGTCGGATCATGAACGGGGTCGTATCTCACTGGGCCTACACAGCTCTTTTCATGGTAGGTCTCTACCTGATCCTTCAAGCGACAAAAGGTCGCAAGGAGTTGATGCTGACGGGTTGGTTCTATTTTATTTCTGGTTTTGGCCTTCACTTTGTCGGCAATTCACCATTTGGCCAAATCGAGACAGAACTCCCTCTCGCCATTCCATTCTTGACAGCAGTAGGACTCTTCTTGATCTACCAAGCCTATCAAACCGTCCAAAGTCTGGACCAAGGAAATTAACAATTGAAATCGTATGTTTCAAACATACGATTTTTTTGACTTTATTTACCAAGACAGAACTGGCTGAAGAGTTGGGTGATGAGCTCGTCTGGTGCAGCATCCCCTGTGATTTCTCCAAGAATTTCCCAAGTGCGAGTCAGATCCACTTGAAGGAGGTCTACTGGCATGCCCATAGCCAGGCCTTCATTGACAGCTTGCAGGCTTTCAACAGCTTTCTCGATGAGAGAGATGTGGCGGGCATTGGAGAGGTAGGTAGCATCTTGCTCCACTAAGCCAGCATTTTCAAAGAAGAGGGCGTTAATTCGGTCTTCGATGTGGTTGATATTTTGATTTTTAAGGACAGAAATTTTGATGTGATCAGCAGGGATCTCATCTAACTCGATTTGTTGCGGGAGATCGACCTTGTTGAGGAGAATGATGCGGTTGCTGTCTTGTGAGATTTCCAGCAACTGACGATCTTGATCCGTCAAAGGCTCGTTGGCATTGAGGACCAGAAGGACCAGGTCGGCTTCTTTGAGGGCTTTGCGAGAGCGTTCCACCCCGATGCGTTCAACGATGTCTTCTGTCTCACGTATCCCAGCTGTATCGACCAGCTTGAGGGGAACTCCATTGATATTGACATATTCCTCGATGACATCTCGGGTCGTCCCTTCGATATCGGTGACAATGGCCTTTTCTTCTCGGAGGAGGTTGTTGAGGAGGCTTGATTTGCCGACATTTGGACGGCCGATGATAGCAGTAGAGATTCCTTCGCGAAGGATCTTTCCACGGCGAGCTGTCTTGAGGAGATTGGTCAAGAGGGCTTCAAACTCAGTGGTTTTCTCCCGGATGATCTCAGTCGTTGCTTCCTCGACATCGTCGTACTCAGGATAGTCGATATTGACTTCGACCTGGGCCAGGGTATTGAGGATTTCTTGGCGGGTGTTGTTGATGAGGTCAGATAAATTTCCATCCAACTGCTTAACGGCATTGTTCATAGCCTTGTCGGTCTTAGCGCGGATAATATCCATGACCGCCTCAGCCTGGGTCAAATCGACCCGCCCATTCAGGAAGGCCCGCTTGGTAAATTCACCAGGCTCAGCTAAACGAGCACCTTCGCGGATCACCAATTGCAGGATTTCGTTGGTCACAGCAATCCCACCGTGAGTGTTGATTTCGATGATGTCTTCTCGCGTGAAGGTCTTAGGAGAGCGCATGGCTCCGACCATGACTTCATCCAGAATCTCATCCTTATCGGGATCCACGATATGGCCGTAGTTGAGGGTATGGCTAGCCACGCTGGACAAGTCTTTTCCTTTAAAGATCTTTTGCGCGATCTTAAAGCTGTCTGTCCCGCTCAAGCGGACAATGCCGATGGCCCCCTCACCGAGAGGAGTCGAGATCGCAGCGATGGTATCAAATTCTCTAGTAATCATGTATCTTCTCTTTTCCTGTGTATTCCCTTCTATTCTATCGTAAACTAGCAAGAGGGGCAAGGTTTTGCTTTTAGAAGGAGAAGTTGAAAAGGTTTTCAGTTAAGTAGTGAAATCTGTAGGCCAATATGCTATACTAAATATGAATAGAAATGGAGGTCTAAGATGGTAAACCTAAAAGAACAGGTAGGCATTAAGGCGGCTGAGTTTGTTACAGACGGCATGATTGTCGGTCTTGGTACAGGGTCAACTGCTTATTATTTTGTGGCTGAATTGGGACGTCGCATCAAGGAAGAAGGCTTGCAGATTACAGCTGTAACGACCTCAAGCGTGACCTATGAACAGGCAGAAGGCTTGGGAATTCCTCTCAAAGCGATCGATGATGTCGAAGTGGTGGACTTGACCGTCGATGGTGCGGACGAAGTAGACCCTGCTTTGAACGGCATCAAAGGTGGTGGCGGTGCCCTCTTGATGGAGAAAATCGTTGCGACCAACTCAAAAGACTGCATCTGGATTGTTGATGAGTCAAAACAAGTGGAGACGCTTGGTGCCTTTAAACTACCAGTAGAAGTGGTTCAATACGGAGCAGAAAATCTTTTCCGTCATTTTGAAAAGAAGGGCTATTCACCAGCTTACCGTGAAAAAGATGGACAGCGCTTTGTGACCGATCAAGGGAACTTTATCATTGATTTGGATTTGAAAGTGATCCCAGACGCTGAAGCCTTGGCAGAAGAGTTGGACCGCACTGTCGGTGTTGTCGACCATGGTCTCTTCTTAGGGATGGTTTCAAAAGTCATCGTAGGGACACCAGAAGGTCCAAAAATCATTAGCAAATCACTTTAAAAAGGGCTTTTTGTCCTTTTTTCTGAGGATATAAAACTTATTTATAAAATTTTATATGAAAGCGTTACATTTTCAAAAATTTGTGTTATACTGTATTCAGTTTAAATTATAAAGGAGACATTCAATATGCCAAAATTTAATCGTATGCATTTAGTGGTTTTGGATTCAGTAGGGATCGGAGCAGCTCCAGATGCTAATAACTTTGTCAATGCTGGTGTACCTGACGGCGCATCTGACACACTTGGACACATCTCAAAAGCAGTTGGTTTGAATGTGCCAAACATGGCAAAACTTGGTCTTGGAAATATTCCTCGTGAACAAGCCTTGAAGACTGTTCCGGCTGAGAGCAATCCAACTGGTTACGCTACGAAGTTAGAAGAAGTCTCTCTTGGAAAAGATACCATGACAGGTCACTGGGAAATCATGGGTCTTAATATTACAGAACCGTTTGATACTTTCTGGAATGGATTCCCAGAAGAAATCTTGACAAAAATCGAAGAATTCTCAGGTCGCAAGGTCATCCGCGAAGCCAACAAACCTTATTCTGGTACAGCAGTTATCGATGACTTCGGACCACGCCAAATGGAAACTGGCGAGTTGATCATCTATACATCAGCTGACCCAGTTCTTCAAATCGCAGCTCACGAAGACATCATTCCTTTGGATGAACTCTACCGTATCTGTGAATACGCTCGTTCGATCACTTTGGAACGTCCAGCTCTTCTCGGTCGTATCATTGCTCGTCCTTACGTTGGTGAGCCTGGAAACTTCACTCGTACGGCTAACCGTCGTGACTTGGCTGTTTCACCATTTGCTCCAACTGTTTTGGACAAATTGAACGAAGCAGGCATCGATACCTATGCAGTTGGTAAGATCAACGATATCTTCAACGGTGCTGGTATCAACCACGATATGGGCCACAACAAATCAAACAGCCACGGTATTGACAACTTGATCAAAGCCATAAAATCAGAAGACTTTAAACGTGGTTTCTCATTCACTAACTTGGTGGACTTTGATGCTCTTTACGGTCACCGTCGTGATCCACATGGTTACCGTGATTGCTTGCATGAGTTCGATGAGCGCTTGCCAGAAATCATCGCTGCAATGAAAGAAGACGATCTCTTGATGATTACGGCTGACCATGGTAACGACCCAACATACGCTGGTACTGACCATACTCGTGAATACATCCCATTCTTGGCTTACAGTCCATCATTCAAAGGTGGCGGCTTGATTCCAGTTGGACACTTTGCGGATATCTCAGCTACTGTGGCGGACAACTTTGGTGTTGAGAAAGCCATGATCGGAGAAAGCTTCTTAGATAAATTGGTCTAAGATGATGCGCTTTGCTCTCCTCGTAAGAGGAATCAATGTTGGCGGTAAGAATAAGGTGGTCATGGCTCAACTACGTCATGAATTGACGGAGCTGGGATTGGAACAAGTGGAAACCTACATCAACAGTGGCAATATCTTCTTTACGACAGATCTTTCTCGATCTCAGTTAGTAGAGTGCCTGTCGACCTTCTTTGAGAATCACTATCCCTTCATCCAGCGCTTTTCTCTCCTGAGTCGAGAAGACTATGAAGCAGAATGCGCAAACCTACCGCAATGGTGGACAGAAGAGATGGCTCGTAAGGATGTGCTCTTTTACACCGAGGGCTTGGATAGGGAATCCGTAGAAGAGAAGTTGCTTGCTTTGAAGCTAGGCGATGAAGTGCTTCACCTTGGCAAAACAGCGGTTTTCTGGGGCAAATCCTCTGAAGAAAGCTACGCTAAAACCGCCTACCACAAATATCTGATGAAGATGCCTTTCTATCGTCAGATCACTATTCGCAACGCTAACACCTTTGACAAAATTGGTAGATTACTTAAGAAATAAAAGGAGAAACACAATGACATTATTAGCAAAAATCAATGAAACAGCAGCATTTTTGAAGGGCAAAGGAATCGAAGCTCCTGAGTTCGGTTTGATCCTTGGTTCAGGTCTTGGAGAATTGGCTGAAGAAATCGAAAATGCAGTCGTAGTAGACTACTCTGACATTCCAAACTGGGGTCAATCCACAGTAGTCGGACACGCTGGTAAATTGGTTTATGGTGATCTTGCTGGACGTAAAGTCTTGGCTCTTCAAGGTCGTTTCCACTTCTACGAAGGAAACCCGTTGGAAGTGGTGACTTTCCCAGTTCGTGTCATGAAAGTGTTGGGATGTGAAGGAGTGCTTGTAACCAACGCTGCTGGAGGTATCGGCTTTGGTCCTGGTACCTTGATGGCTATTACTGACCACATCAATATGACAGGTCAAAACCCATTGATCGGTGAAAACTTGGATGACTTTGGTCCTCGTTTCCCTGATATGTCGAAAGCTTACACTCCAGAATACCGTAAGACTGCTCATCAAGTAGCAGACAAATTGGGCATTAAACTGGATGATGGGGTTTACATCGGTGTGACAGGTCCAACTTATGAAACTCCAGCTGAAATCCGTGCGTATAAGACTCTTGGTGCAGATGCTGTCGGTATGTCAACTGTTCCTGAAGTCATCATTGCGGCTCACTCTGGTTTGAAAGTTCTTGGTATTTCATGTATTACCAACTTTGCGGCTGGTTTCCAAGAAGAGCTCAACCACGAAGAAGTAGTGGAAGTGACTGAGCGCGTCAAAGGAGACTTCAAAGGATTGCTGAAAGCGATTCTTGCTGAATTGTAAAAAAGATGGAAAGAATTGTGAGAACCATCCAAGCAATTCCCTATAAATTGAGAATGGTCCTAGCAGCTTGTCTGCTAGGGCTTGTTTCAGGTTTTGCAGGTATTATTCTTCATGATCTTTTGGAATTTGTTGAAGGGCTAGTATTTGGTCACTCCGAGCATGAGTCTAGTTTTTTGACGGATGGAGTTCCCCCTTATCGGATAGGAATCAGTTTACTAATTGTAGGTCTTACTTCATCCTTAGTCTGGTATTTTTGCAACGAAAGGGGAAGCTTCTCTCCATCAAGGGTCAGATGAAGGAGGAAGATTCCCGTCTCGCCCTTCATTTCTGGAGACAATTGCTCCATTCTAGCTGGCAAATTGTGGCTGTTGGAGGAGGAGCACCGATCGGCAAGGAAGGAGCGCCCCGAGAGATCGGGGCCTTGTTGGCAGGTCGTCTTGCGAAAGGTTTTGGCCTGCCACTGGCAGATCGTATTTTTTTGATCGCTTGTGGGGCGGGAGCAGGATTGGCTGCGGTTTACCAAGTCCCATTAACGAGTGTGTTTTTTATTTTTGAAACCTTAGGCATTGCATTTTCGCTTAAACGCTTTTTCTTGGCAGGGATTTCCACTTATGTGGCTGCTTATACGGCAGGTTGGGTGATTTCAGATCATGCACTCTACAAGCTGCCGGTTACGACTTGGTCACTACAGGGGTTGTGGTTGCTGCCAATCTTAGTCTTGGTCTTAACGCCCCTAGCCTATGGATTTGCGCGATTGACCAAGCAAGCTACTGCTCATCGGATTAAAGACAAGCGTATTCTCCTGACTCTTCCACTTGCATTTCTTTTCTTAGCTGGCCTAGCTCAGAAACTCCCCCACCTTCTTGGAAATGGACGAATGGTAGCTCAGGAGGTCATTAATGGAATTTCATGGAAGACGGTATTCCTCTTGTTTGTCCTAAAGGCACTAGTCGTTTTGCTTACTCTCTGGGCGGGAGCTTATGGAGGGACTTTGACGCCTTCCTTTGCCTTGGGGATGGCAGGAGCGGCACTTTTTACTCTAGCTTTTGGACTTGAGAGTCCATCTACCATCTTACTTATTGGCGCTGTCTGCTTTTTGACCGTGACCTTAAAGGCCCCCTTATCTGCGACTGGTCTGGTGATTGGATTTACAGGTCAAGGATTAGATGCGCTGCCTTACCTATTACTAACAGCCTTTCTAACTGTTGGTTTGACCCAAAGATTGGATCGTATGATGGGGAGAAAATTGAAGGAGTCTTCAAGTAGATAAGATTCAGGAGCTTTTTATGGAGGGGATTTACCCTACAAGCTAGATGAATCCTATCTTCTTATGGTATAATTGATGTATACGCAATAGGGCAGGTTAGTCTGGGGTTCAAATAAAATCTGAGGCCTGACCTATAAGAAAATAACAAGAAGTTAGAACGTGTGTTCTCTATGAACACGAGCGGAAAGTTTTCTAAACAAAAATACAAACAGAAAGGAAGGGTTAACCATATTCGCTGAACTGAATACGGGCGGAGAACTGTGTAAAAAAGATAAACTGACTAGCATCTGCGATGCGTCGTCAGTTTCCTATTTTTACTTTGTTCTCTTTAACGCCTATTCTAAAAAAATAAAAAAGAAAGGTAGAGCATGTGTTCTGATTTGAACACGAGCGGAAAGCTCGGAAAATAGATAATCTGACTGAGAAATCAAGATTTCTTGTCAGATTCCTAATTTTCAGTCGCTTTCTGATCGCTCTTTGTATCATAAACTATGTCTATCCATATTGCTGCTAAGCAAGGTGAAATTGCTGATAAAATTCTCCTTCCTGGAGATCCTCTTCGTGCGAAATTTATCGCTGAGAACTTTTTAGAAGACGCTGTTTGCTTCAATGAAGTTCGGAACATGTTTGGTTACACTGGTACCTACAAGGGTCATCGTGTATCTGTTATGGGTACTGGGATGGGGATGCCATCGATCTCTATCTATGCGCGTGAGTTGATCGTGGACTACGGCGTGAAGAAATTGATCCGTGTGGGGACCGCTGGTTCTTTAAACGGCGATGTCCACGTCCGTGAATTGGTCTTGGCTCAAGCTGCCGCAACCAACTCAAACATCATCCGCAACGATTGGCCTCAATACGATTTCCCACAAATCGCTAGCTTTGATCTTTTAGACAAGGCTTACCACATTGCCAAAGACCTTGGTATGACTACTCACGTCGGAAATGTCTTGTCATCTGATGTCTTCTATTCGAACTACTTTGAAAAGAACTTGGAACTTGGTAAATGGGGTGTGAAAGCTGTAGAAATGGAAGCAGCGGCTCTTTACTATCTTGCTGCCCAACACCATGTGGATGCCCTTGCCATCATGACCATTTCTGATAGTTTGGTCAATCCAGATGAGGACACGACTGCAGAAGAACGTCAAAATACTTTCACAGACATGATGAAAGTTGGTCTTGAGACCTTGATCGCAGACTAATGACAGAATACCTTCATGATGAGTGGCTCTACGACCTTCAGACCTACCAGTATAGTCGGGCCCTTCGCTCTGCTAAGAAGCAGAAGGAAGTTCCGGAGCTGGTCTTGACCCTATTACAGTTAATGGCCGAGCGTCGAGAGCTCAATATCCAACCAATCATGAATCAAAAGTTGAAAACTGACTTGCTAGAAGCGACAGGTTTTCAGCTTTTTTGGCATGAGGACCCAGAAGAGGAACAGTTGGCTAACTACCTGTACGATTTAGAGGCCAAGCTCCGCAACGATCAGATTATCGACTTCATTCGGGCGGTGAGTCCTGCCATTTACCGGATCTTTATGCGCTCGATTGAGTTGCAGATCCCTGAGATTGCTGACTACATTCACAACTCCAAGGAGTCCAGCTATGACCATTGGAAGTTTGACAAGATCCGGGCATCTGATAATGCAGCCTTGAAGAATTTTCATAGTGAGAGTGCGGTCAATTCGTCCAGTTTAACGGAGTTGATCTTACTCTTGGACTTGCCGGATTCCACTAAGGATGCGGCTAAGCAACTGCGGGAGTTGGAAAAATCTGTCCGCAATCCTCTGGCCCACTTGATCAAACCCTTTGATGAAGAGGAACTCCACCGGACGACTGGGTTCTCCTCTCAGCATTTCATGGAACTTTTGGTGATTTGGCTCAGGAGACGGGGATTGTTTATCAGAGAGAACCTTTTTATTTCGACCAGGCCAATGCTGCTATCGAGGCTCTTTTGTAAGGAGTAAGAGATGGATAAATTGAAAGAATTGCAAGACGTGATTAACCACAGTCAGAATATTGTCTTTTTCGGTGGGGCAGGAGTGTCCACGGAGTCCAATATTCCTGACTTTCGTAGCTCAGATGGGGTCTATAGTGTCACATTAGGTCGGCATTTTACGGCTGAGCAACTGGTCTCTCATACCATGTTTGAGCGCTATCCAGAGGACTTTTTCGACTTTTATAAAAAATACCTGATCTATCCAGATGCCAAGCCCAATGCGGCCCATCGTTATCTGGCTTGGCTGGAAGAGACAGGGAAGCTCAGGGCAGTGGTGACGCAAAATATTGATAGTCTCCATGAAATGGCGGGGTCTAAGAAAGTCTTGAAACTCCATGGTAGTGCTGATCGCAATTACTGTACGGGTTGCCAGCGATTTTATGATTTGGAGGCCTTTCTAGCTTTGGCAGGGCCTGTTCCGCTTTGCCTAGACTGTGGCAAGGTGGTCAAACCGGATGTCACCCTCTATGAGGAACCCCTCGATATGGACGTCTTTAGCCAAGCAGCCCAAGCTATCCGAGAGGCAGATCTGCTGATTATCGGTGGTACCTCCCTTGTTGTTTACCCAGCAGCCAGTCTGATTCAGTATTTCCAAGGGAAGCACCTAGTCGTCATCAATAAGACTAGTATCCCGCAAGACAAACAGGCAGACCTGGTTATTGAAGGGAAGATTGGCCAAGTATTTTCTCAATTAAGACAATAAAAGAACACCTGAAAGAAGTGAAAGGCTACTTGTTTCAGGTGTTTTATTGTGCTTGTGGAGATGGTTAGTCCTTATTTATCAAATTGGACTTCCTCAAGTAAGTATTCGATAAATTTTTCACCCATCTTAGAGAGGCTAGCTTTCTCGTGTTGGATGTAGACCAGCTCGATTGGGTCGTCGATATCTAACGGGATGGAGACGATATTATCTCCGTTGAGGTTGCTATTAAGGATACCGGTCGCAATGGTGTAGCCATCCAGACCAATCAAGAGATTGAAGAGGGTGGCACGGTCACTGACCACGATGGATTTTTTGTGATGCTCTTGGGAGAGGATCTCTTCAGAGAAGTAGAAGGAGTTGTGGGTCCCTTGGTCATAGCTGAGATAAGGGAAGTCTTCTAGGTCTTCTAGCTTGACCACTTCTTTGTTAGCTAGAGGATTGGTCTTGCTGACGAAGATATGAGGTTGGGCAGTGAAGAGGTGGGTTGCCTTAAGGTGGCTATCATCCAGCATTTTAGAGAGGACATCCCGGTTGTACCCATTGAGGAAGAGGACACCAATCTCACTACGGAAGTTCTTGACGTCGTCGATGATTTCCCAGGTTCTAGTCTCCCGTAGAAAGAGCTCGTATTTCTCCATGTCGCTTTTCTTGAGGAGAGAGACGAAGGCTTCGACCACGAAGGCATAGTGTTGAGAAGATACGCTAAAGAGCTCCCGATTGGCTACTGGATTTTTATAGCGTTCTTCTAGGAGTTGGGTCTGCTCGACAACTTGACGGGCATAAGAAAGGAACTCCATTCCATCCTTGGTCAGAGTGATCCCTTTGGGATTACGGATGAAGATATCAATCCCCATTTCTTTTTCCAAGTCCCGCACAGCATTGGACAAACTTGGCTGGGTGATGAAGAGTTGCTTGGACGCTTCATTCATAGAGCCTGTTTCGACGATTTTGATAATGTAATGTAATTGTTGGATTCTCATGCTTATATTTAACATACTTTTGACAGAAAATCCTAGCTAGTATCAGTCTCTAGGAGGATTTTTGCCTATAAAACAGGTTTAGAATTGAAGGATTGATTGTAGCTTGATAGAATGATGGAAAAGATGATCTCTGGAGGCCTTATGAAAAGAATTGCTCACTGGTACAAAAAATGGAACCAGGAACTGGAAACTAAATTTTTAGCCAGTTTAGTAAAGATAAACTTTATGACCAACTTCCTGATATTTCTTAGTTTGTCTGTCTTTCTAATTATCAGGAGCTTGCCAGGAAATATCCAATCTTTGGGTTTCTGGAATGCTATTTTTGGAGTCGGAATTTACAGTGTTACAATTCTTGTTCATGCCCTAGTGGTTAGTTATTTTGTTCCAAATATCTTTGTGATTCTGTATGTTATTTCTCGCTGGTCTACGATACAGGCCCAGACCCTGGAAAAGGAGCTAGTCGGTGTCTATGATGAGAAAGAAGAAGAAAAAATTAAACGAAGGGTCAACAATCGCAAGTACTTTGTGATCCTTTGGATAGGAGTCTTTGGCAGCATCCTGGAATTCTTCGTCATCTATCTGGTAAAAGATTTAACGAGTTATGATTGGACCCAGCAGCTCATTAATGAGCAGAAGCATACCATGATTTGGTCGGAGGCGCTACCGACGATCCTTATTTTGGCAATGATTTCCTTCCTAGCTTTGGTCATCTATTCTTACCGAGATGCCAATTCCTTGTCCCCACTTTTGAATATCTTTTGTATCAGTGGGATATTGATGGGATTGGTGCTAGTAGTGGTATTTGACATCCAGGTGCAAGTCATCGGTTGTCACACGGTCTTCTTGTTGGTTTATTCCATTAGTCTTTTGCGGACCAGGATGAAGGAGTGGGAGGGGGAGTCTGATCTCGAAAGTGTCTATGACAATCCGATTCTCCAGCGCTTTCACCTGATTCTTCACCAATCTAAACACTGGCCTTGGTTGGCAGTCATCTTTGCCCTCCCCTTGTTAGCGGTATTGGTCATGGTCCTCATGCTCTTTGGTCAACGTCCTGATAGCTTGGTCAAGGCCTGGACCAATACGGCAGATTGGACCTTCTCGGAAAAGATCCCTCCTCAGAATCTCATTATAGATGAGCATTATCTCTGTACGGTTGCGGCTGGTGGTCATGAAAAGGTGGTTAAGCCCCAGCGGATGGGAGTCCGGCATGGTCATCCTGTTGTGGTTAATCGCCAGCTCTGTATTGCCAATGCCTTTGAGCAGGTCTTAAAAGAAAGACGCCACGTTTCCATCGATTTCTGCGTCGTAATTATGACCGTTATGGCTACCCCTTTGCCAAACATATCAAGAAGAAATGGGCTATGGATGTCATTTACTATCTAATGAAGCCCCTGGAATGGCTCTTCTTGTTGGTTCTCTACTTGGTCGATCGCCAGCCAGAAAATCGCATCGCTCTGCAGTATATCCCTCCGGTTCCAGAAGGTTTTTCTCCTGAACCAGATGGGAAATGAGCAGAGTTATCGGGCTTCTACTTGACAAGCAACCAGTAGCGCGATATAATGAGAAAAATTTAACCTTTAAGGGGTCCAGAGAGGCCTGCAAGGAAAGACAAAAAAAAGATCAGCGGACCGAGTCTAGCTGATCATTTGTAGGACCTTGCTTTTGCGAGGTCTTTTTTGCTGGAAGAAAGAAGAGGAAACCAATGGTCAGTGACAGCTGTAAGAAACGGTTTGGAAAAATCATGATGGAAGACATGGAGTTAATCGCTCAAGAAGAGATTGCGCCACGGATTTTTTCAATGGTCTTGAAGGGGGGAAATGGTGGAACAGATGTTGCCGGGGCAGTTTCTCCATATCCGCGTACCGGATGACTCCAAGCTCCTTCGCCGTCCCATTTCTATCTCAGAGATTGAACCAGACAGCCAGACCTGTCGCCTCATCTATCGGTTAGAAGGAGGCGGAACGGCCATCTTTTCTCACTTGCCTGTCGGTAGCTTCCTCAGTGTCATGGGCCCTCAAGGAAATGGCTTTGACCTAAAAGAGCTTGGTCAAGGGGCGCGTGCTTTAATCATCGGTGGCGGGATTGGAGTGCCTCCCTTGGTCCAAGTGGCTAAACAGCTATATGAGCAAGGAGTAGAAGTCCATTCTGTCCTTGGTTTTGCCAATAAAGAAGCAGTGATCCTTGAGGAAGAATTGAGGCAGTATGGGCAAGTCACTATTACAACTGACGATGGCTCCTATGGAATTCAAGGCAATGTGTCAACTGTAGTGGAAACACTCAATGAGGATATCGATGCAGTTTATTCTTGTGGTGCACCTGGCATGCTCAAATACGTCAACAGCAAGTTCTATGACCACCCTCGTGCCTATATTTCCATGGAATCCCGCATGGCCTGTGGGATGGGAGCTTGCTATGCCTGTGTGGTTCATCTGGAAAATGCAAGCCAAGCAGCCAATAAGCGCGTGTGTGAAGACGGACCGGTCTTTGAAACTGGTACAATTGTGATGTAGGGAGGAAAGTATGACAAGCAATCGATTAGCTGTATCCTTACCAGGATTAGACTTGAAAAATCCCATTATTCCAGCTTCTGGCTGTTTTGGGTTTGGCCAAGAATACGCCAAATACTATGACTTAGACTTATTAGGATCCATCATGATCAAGGCGACGACAGCTGAGGCTCGCTTTGGAAATCCGACACCACGTGTTGCTGAGACCCCTGCAGGCATGCTCAACGCCATTGGACTCCAAAATCCAGGCGTAGACGTGGTCTTAGCAGAGAAACTCCCTTGGTTGGCCGAGAATTACCCGGACTTACCGATTATTGCCAATGTTGCCGGGTTTTCCAACGAAGAATATGCGACGGTATCTCGGAAGATTTCTCAAGCGCCAAATGTCACAGCCATTGAACTTAACATCTCCTGTCCCAATGTGGACCATGGCAACAATGGCCTCTTAATCGGACAAGTTCCTGAGTTGGCCTATGATGCAGTAAAAGCAGCGGTAGAAGCTTCCTCAGTTCCTGTCTATGTTAAGTTGACTCCTAGTGTGGCTGATATTACCCAAGTAGCCAAGGCTGCAGAAGATGCAGGAGCGAGTGGCTTGACCATGATCAACACGCTGGTCGGGATGCGTTTCGACCTCAAGACTGGTAGGCCAATTATTGCCAATGGCACAGGCGGTATGTCAGGACCAGCTATCTTCCCAGTGGCTTTGAAACTCATCCGCCAAGTAGCCCAATCGACCAAACTTCCGATTATTGGCATGGGCGGTGTAGATTCAGCAGAAGCAGCGATTGAGATGATGATTGCTGGTGCCTCTGCGATTGGGGTTGGGACGGCTAACTTCACAGATCCTTATGCATGTCCGACCATTATCACAGACTTACCAAGGGTTATGGACCAGTATGGTATTGATAGCCTGGAGGATTTACGAAAACATGTTCGTGAAAATCTATTATAAAGATCATCATTAAAATAAAAAATGCCTGCTGGCTACAACCCCAACAGGCTACTAAGTAAGCTACAACTAAAACAGCCCTTCCTCAGCATAGCAAAAATTTCACAGGAAAATCGGATCTTCGTCAAGAATTTGACATGTTTGTGAATCTTCCATAGTTGAAAGATGAAAAAAACAGATTGAATCCGAACGTTTTATGGTTATTTCTTGACTTTTCTTTCATATCGTACTACAATGTAGAAAAACCTTTAAAGTGGTCCAGAGAGGCTCCTAAGGTCTAGACGGTGAATCAGGGTAGATACTACCTAATTTTCGTGTAACCTTGCCTCGGGCAAGGTTTTTTTGTGGAAAAAATGTCAGCCATAAAAAGGAGAAACCCATGCGTGAAGAACGTCCCATCATCGCCCTTGACTTTCCAGCTTTTGAAGATGTCAAAAACTTTTTAGAACATTTCCCAGAAGATGAAAAACTTTTTGTAAAAATCGGAATGGAATTTTTCTATGCAGTTGGCCCAGAAATTGTTCACTATCTGAAAGGTCGTGGCCACAGTATTTTCTTGGACCTAAAATTGCACGACATCCCAAATACGGTTAAGTCAGCTATGTCTGTCCTAGGCACCTTTGGAGTGGATATGGTGACAGTTCATGCGGCTGGTGGTGTGGAGATGATGCGCGAAGCCAAAAAGGCACTTGGACCAGGAGCCAAGTTGGTGGCGGTGACTCAGTTGACTTCTACCAGTGAAGAAGACATGCGTGATTGCCAAAACATCCAAACCACTGTTCAAGAATCAGTCGTTAATTATGCCCGTAAGGCGCAAGAAGCAGGCCTAGACGGCGTTGTTTGTTCAGCCCATGAAGTTGATTTGATCAAAAAGGCTACCGCAGAAGACTTTGTCTGTGTAACCCCAGGGATCCGTCCTGCAGGAGCAGAAATCGGTGACCAAAAACGGGTCATGACCCCACAAGAAGCGCATGCTATCGGTTCAGACTACATCGTGGTTGGACGTCCGATCATTCAAGCAGAAAACCCATGGGATGCCTACCATGAGATTAAGAGACAGTGGAATGCGTAAGAGCTACTAAAAGTGAAACTTTGTAGCTCTACGGGAAGTCCCATGGGACCTTCCCTAACGCATTCACTAGCTCACAGAAGAGAAAATTATTGTTTCTCTTCTGTGATCGTCGGAATGAACAGAGCCCAATAGGGCCTTCCCTAACGCATTCATTAGAATAAGGGAGTACACTGTTCTAACTAGAGCTTTTTGTTTCTATTTCCCTATCATTTAAGTTATTCAAATCATTCGTTGATTTAAATCGTATTCGATTAAAATCGTAAAAAGGAGTTATCATGTCATTAGCTAAAGATATTGCCAGCCATCTTCTAAAAATTGAAGCTGTTTATTTGAAACCAGAAGAGCCTTTTACTTGGGCTTCTGGGATCAAGTCCCCTATTTATACGGATAACCGAGTGACCCTCGCTTATCCTGAAACTCGTACCCTGATTGAGAATGGCTTCGTGGACAAAATCAAGGAAGCCTTCCCAGAAGTTGAGGTCATTGCTGGAACGGCAACTGCGGGGATTCCTCATGGTGCCATTATTGCTGACAAGATGAACCTGCCTTTTGCCTACATCCGTAGTAAACCAAAAGATCATGGCGCTGGTAATCAAATTGAAGGCCGTGTTCCAGAGGGGCAAAAGATGGTTGTGGTTGAGGACTTGATTTCTACTGGTGGTTCTGTTCTGGATGCTGTCGCAGCTGCGAAGCGTGAAGGAGCAGATGTCCTTGGTGTAGTAGCCATCTTCACCTACCAATTGGAGAAGGCAGATAAGAAATTTACAGAGGCTGGAGTTCAACTCGAAACCTTGTCCAACTACACAGAATTGATTCATTTGGCAGAAGAACAAGGCTACATCACTTCGGAAGGCTTGGATTTGTTACGCCGTTTCAAGGAAAACCAAGAAACTTGGCAAGACTAAAGAAAACATGATAGAAGGGCCTTTAATGGGCTCTTCTTTTGTTTAAGTAAAGGAAGGAGAAATGATGCAGCTTGAAAGACGCACTCGTCTGAGTGTAGAAGAAAAGAAGCAGTGTGAACAACTTGTTCGTGGCTGTCACAAAATTGACCAGACCTATCGCTTGCCCTATTTAGATAATCTCTACAATACGGATCCCTCTATGCCTTCTTTCATCCTAGCACTAGTAGAGGATCAGCTGGTTGGATTTTTGTCCATCTATGCGGATGAACCCAAAGAGGCGGAAGTGCAGCTCTTTGTCACTCCTCTTTTTCGTAGACAAGGAATTGCTCGTTCCCTGTGGGATGATTTTATGGACTTAGCCCAGGACTATCAGCTAGAAGACCGTCTGTATGTATCAGAGGTTCGGTTTTTGGAGCAACATCCGGATTTACTTAGCCATTTCCATTTAGTGGAGGCAGAGGAGGAAGACCACGAACTATGGTTGGAGGCACCTTGTCAAATCTCAAACCTTGAGGAGAGAGAAGGGCTGATGGTGTTGGAAGCTCAGGAGTCCATTCTCCCAGAGATTGCTCGCTTTCAATCCAGGGCTTTTGAGACGGATGTAGAGTATGCCCTCAAATATGCGACAGAGTCCTTAGAGGGGGAGGATACGCGGCTCTTTGTATTGCGTGATCAAGAGCAAGTACTTGCTTCTGTTACGGTGGATCTATCTCAGGGAACGACCTATTTCTTTGGATTAGCCGTTGACCCGGATCATCTCCGCAAAGGGTATGCGCGCTATCTCTTACAAAGTGTGATGAATCAGATGGCTGAAGAAGTCCAGCAAAAGTTTCAGATAGTTGTTGAAAAAGAGAACCAAGCTGCTCTCAGTCTCTATCTAGGGCTTGGATTTACCATCCAAACAGAAGTCCTCTATTTGATGGAAAGCTGATAGAATCCAGCAGAATCAGTCTTTTTTTGCTATAATGGTCCTATGTTAGTGAAAAGTAAAAATATCCTATTTGGGGTGCTCCATCTGGTTATGTTGCTCCTGATGGTACACTGGTTTATCATTAGCGTCGTCTATCTCAAAGACATTTCGTGGTTGGCGCTGATAGCTGGAGGATTCGTCTTTCTGCTAGGCTATTTTGGCCGTTCTTCCATCACAAGAGCCTTTAACTGGTTGATGAAGCACAAGAACGGGCTGATGCTAGGAGCTATTCTTGTTCAGGTCATTTTTATGCTTTCCGCAGGACTCTTTATCCGGCGGGATGCGGCAGTGGTCTATACGGGAGCTTCGGTCTTCTAAAAGAGACTTCCATCTCAAGTTACTTGACTCGAAATCCTAATAATCTCCCCTTATTCTTGTACGAACGCTTTTTCTACCAGATTTTTGGTGGTGCGGGACTCTGGATCATGCAGATTCTCAACATGGTCTATGTAAATGCTGGAGCTGTTCTCCTCTATCGTTTAGGATTGAAACACTACGATCAAAAAGTAGCGGATTGGGTCTATACGCTCTATTTGGTCTTGATTTGTTACTCTCCTTATTTCTACTCCATGTATACAGATATTCCGCCTCTTCCATTAATTGCTTTGCAGTTAGGATTGGCTCTAGATATCTTAAAGAGTAAGAGTAGTAGCTCGCAAGAGAAGACCTCCTTGTGGCTGGGTCTTTTGTCGGGGATCACCATGCTCATTCGTCCGACGACCATCATTGTGGTTTTAGCTTTTTGGATGGTCCTTTTCTTCAAAGGCCAGTGGAAGGTTTTTGGGAAAGTTTTTGCTCTGACAGCCCTATCGACTGGACTAGTCTTTGGAGCTCTTAATACGGCTGTCAAACACCAAACAGTTGTTCCTATTCTCAAAGGGGAAGGGTTGGCCAAAGGTCCTCTCTTGTTTATCAATCTCGGTTTGACTAATATTGGACATAATCAGGAGGATATGAAAGAAGGCCTCTTACAATATGTTGATGAGGACAAGCGAGATGAGTATAACAATGGGATGTTTAAAAATGAATATATCATCAAGGAAATCAAGCGTCGGTTAAAAAACTACGGACCTCTCGGGCTTATCGGCCATGTCTACTACAAGCAGTCCTTGACGGTGGCAGAAGGAACCCTGGGCTGGCTCTATCGGGATGTGGAGCATGAAAAGACTCCCGTTATTAATCCGCTTTACGAGAGCTATACCAAGGATCTCCCTCCTGCTAAGTGGGTTCGGACCTACTTCTTGAGTACGGATCGTCCCCAATACCGCTACTATGAGTTCGTCAAACAGCTGGTTTGGATTGTGATGGCAGTTGGCCTGGTCTTTGTCTATCTGAAGAAAAGAGAAGAGGATGATATCCACTTCTTGTCATTAGCTGTATTTGGTGGGCTACTCTTTTTGATCATCTTTGAAGGTGGAAAAACCCGCTACCTAATTCAATTTTTACCACAAATTCTCTTACTAGCTTCAATTGGTCTAGCGGATTGCCCAAAGAAATGGCTTCTTGCTAGCAAAGGCTCTTCAGACCCCCACATATAAGGAGATAGCATGCAACATTCAAGCTGGCACCAATTGCTTAAGGAGCAGCTTCCAGAGGGCTACTTTAAGCAAATCAATCAATTTTTAGATCAGGTCTACGCTTCGGGAACCATTTATCCTCCTAGGGAAAAGGTTTTTGAAGCCTTAAAGAAAACCAATCTGGAAGAGGTTAAGGTTGTGATTTTAGGTCAGGATCCCTATCATGGTCCGGGTCAAGCACAGGGGTTAAGTTTTTCTGTACCGGATGATATTCCCGCGCCTCCATCCCTGCAAAATATTTTAAAAGAATTGGCCGAAGATGTCGGGGTCAAAGCTTCTCATGATCTGACTTCTTGGGCTGACCAAGGGGTCCTCTTACTCAATGCCTGTCTAACAGTACCTGCCGGCCAGGCTAATGGCCACGCTGGAGTGATTTGGGAAGAGTTTACGGATGCAGTTATTCGCCTAGTTAGCCAAGAGGAGAAGCATGTCGTCTTTATTCTCTGGGGGGCTTATGCTCGGAAGAAGAAAGCTTTGATTGATTCCAGCAAACACATGATTATTGAAAGTGCTCATCCAAGTCCCTTATCGGCCTATCGAGGATTCTTTGGCTCTAGACCTTTTTCAAGGGTTAATGCTTATTTATCAGAGATGGGACGGGAACCGATTGATTGGTTAAGATAGGAGAAAGAAATGCCACAATTAGCAACGATTTGTTATATCGACAATGGGAAAGAATTTCTCATGTTGCATCGCAATAAAAAGCCCAATGATGTCCATGAAGGCAAATGGATCGGGGTTGGTGGAAAATTAGAACGCGGGGAAACTCCTCAAGAATGTGCTGCTAGGGAAATCCTTGAAGAAACGGGTCTAGTTGCTAAGCCAGTTCTAAAAGGAATTATCACCTTCCCTGAATTTACTCCTGATCTAGACTGGTACACCTATGTATTCAAAGTGACCGAGTTTGAAGGGGAGCTCACCGAGTGTAACGAAGGGACACTGGAGTGGGTGCCTTACGATCAAGTCTTAAGTAAGCCAACTTGGGAGGGGGACCACACATTTGTCGAGTGGCTCTTGGAGGATAAACCCTTCTTTTCAGCTATGTTCCGCTATGATGGGGATCACTTACTAGAGACCCATGTCGATTTTTATGAATAAAGGAGTAGAAGATGTTAGTCATTAAAAACGGTCGAGTCATGGACCCAAAAACTGGTTTGGACCAAGTATGTGATCTCTTGGTAGAGCAGGGGAAAATTGTGAAAATGGGTCCATCTCTTTCTTATGAGGGAGCCCAAGTCATTGATGCGAGTGGAAAGGTAGTTGCACCAGGTTTGGTGGATATTCATGTTCACTTCCGTGAACCTGGTCAGACCCACAAGGAAGACATCCATACAGGAGCTCTGGCAGCTGCAGCGGGCGGTTTTACGACAGTCGTCATGATGGCCAATACCACTCCAACCATTTCGGATGTCGAGACCTTAAAAGAAGTCTTGGATTCTGCTGCTAAGGAAGCCATTCATGTCAAGACCGTTGCGACGGTTACAAAGAACTTTGATGGTCAACATCTGACCGACTTTGAAGGCTTGTTACAAGCTGGTGCTGTCGGTTTCTCTGATGATGGGATTCCACTACAAAGTACCAAGGTGGTTCGTCAGGCCTTGGAAGAAGCCAAACGCTTAGGTACCTTTATCTGCTTACACGAGGAAGATCCAGAGTTGAACGGTATACTGGGCCTCAATGAGCACATCGCTCGGGAACACTTCAAGATCTGCGGGGCGACAGGGGTTGCAGAATACTCTATGGCGGCGCGTGATGCTATGATTGCTCATGCGACAGGAGGCCACCTCCATATCCAGCATCTCTCGAAAGCTGAGAGTGTCAAGGTCGTTGAGTTTGCCCAAACAATCGGCGCTCCTGTGACAGCAGAGGTAGCCCCTCAGCATTTCAAAAACAGAAGAACTCTTGCTCTCTAAGGGAAGCAATGCCAAGATGAATCCGCCTCTTCGTCGGGAAGAGGACCGTCAAGCAGTGATTGATGGTTTGAAGTCAGGAGTGATTTCTGTGATTGCAACGGACCATGCGCCCCATCATGCAGATGAGAAAAATGTAGCCGATATCACCAAGGCTCCTTCTGGTATGACCGGTTTAGAAACGTCACTATCCCTAGGCTTGACATACTTAGTTCACGCTGGAGAACTTAGTTTGATGGAGCTTTTAGAAAAAATGACTTATAATCCAGCTAAACTGTATCACTTTGAAGCAGGGTATTTAGAAGTCGGTGGTCCAGCAGATATTGTCATTTTTGACCCGGATGCTAATCGTCTGGTGTCTGATCATTTGCTTCTAAGGCGGCTAACTCCCCATTTGTTGGTGAATCCCTCAAGGGACAGGTAGTTTATACGATTTGCCAGGGAGAGATTGTTTATCAAGCCTAAGAACTGCCTGCTGGCAATAGAGAAGAAACTAGTTTAAGGGGAACTTTTGTAAAAGTATATGAATGTAAGAAAAATACTGGAATTGATCTTGTATTGCTTGGTCACTTTTCTGGTTTGCTTTTTCCTCGTCGATTGGCTCCTACCTTCTGCTAGTCCTGTCATGACGAAGACGTCAGGGACTGTTAAAAAGCAGGCTTTTACTTATGTAGCGATTGGAGATTCTTTGACCCAGGGAGTCGGGGATACCACCAATCAAGGAGGCTTTGTCCCTCTCCTTGCTCAAAGCTTGACCAATGAAACAGACTTTGAAGTAAAAGCTATCAATTATGGGGCATCGGGAAATACCAGCTCTCAAATCTTATCGCGGATGCAAGAGAAGAAGGAGATTGGAAAGGACCTGAAACAGGCTCGCTTGATGACTCTCACAGTTGGAGGGAATGATTTGCGTAAGGCTGTTTTAGAAGATACCAGTAACTTAGATCTGGACCGTTTTGACAAGCCAGCTAAGAGGTATGTGAAGAACCTCAAGCAAATTATTGATCTGGCCCGTAAGGACAATCCTGACTTGCCCATCTATGTGGTGGGAATCTACAATCCCTTGTATCTCAACTTTCCAGATCTAACGGACTTGCAGACAGTTGTGGATCAATGGAACCAAAGAACCGAGCAAACCTTAGCTGCCTATAAGGACGTATATTTTGTCCCGGTCAATGATCTTTTGTATAAGGGGATTGATGGAAAAAGTGGTGTTACGGAATGGGAGCAGGGAAAAGAGACCGTTACCAACGATGCCTTGTATGATGAAGATAGTTTCCACCCTAATAATACAGGTTATGAGATTATGAAAGAAGCAGTTTTGGAGAGAATACATGCAACTAAGAAAAACTGGTCCGAGAGATAAAAAGATGAAGGCACTGGCCACAGGACCCCATTTCAAAGAGAGACAAAAGAGAATGAATGTTAACATCTGGAAATGGCTCTTTCTAGGTTTGCTTAGTCTCTTGTTCGCTACGGCTGTAGTCCTTTCGGTCCGCTTATCGACCGTTAGAGAAGACGTTAGTCAACTGCATACTTCTAATAGCAAGGGAGATGTCAAGATTGGAACTATGACGACGACAAGGGCCCAGCTTAATGACACGATCAAGGTTATGCTTACAAGTTACCACTTGAGTAATTACAAGCTCTATGCAGATAACCAACAAATGTTACTAGAAGGACAGTTGAATTTTTTGGGGAAGGACTACCCCCTTTACATTTACTTTCTCCCAAGCAAGCTAGAAGATGGCAGTATCCTCTTGACCCTGAAGGATTTCTCTGTGGGTACCTTAAAACTTCCAAAGCAGATGGTCTTGCAGATATTATCTAAAAACAAGGACATTCCTAATTTTGTCAAGATTGATAGTAAAGAGGCGACCATTAGGATTGAATTGGCTAAGATTAAAAATGAGATGGACTTTTACGTCAAGGCCAACACCATTGACCTCTACAACGATCAAATTATCTTTGATCTCTATAGAAAAAAATAAGGACAAAAGGCGAAAGCAAGATAGAAGGCTTTCGTCTTTATTTTGTTTCTATTCAAAAAATTCAGAATATTGCAGAAAATTCTTGACATGAGAATATCGCTATGCTAAAATACTTAACAAGACATCGAACAAAGGAGAAAGTCAAACATGAAAACAGCTAAGTTTAATCAATTTGCTTTGTTGTTGAGGTACTCGGGCTAGTGCAGAAGCATTAGTCCTGTTTGGCTTACCAAGCGGGAGTAACGAAACATCTCGCTTAGGTATCTAGCGAGATGTTTTTGTTTTTTATTCACTAATTGTAGAAAAGAGGAGACCCTATGCGTAAAGTTGAATTTTTAGATACCAGTCTTCGAGATGGTGAGCAGACTCCCGGAGTTAATTTCTCTATCAAGGAAAAGATTTCTATTGCTAAGCAATTGGAAAAGTGGGGCATATCGGCGATTGAAGCGGGCTTTCCAGCTGCGAGTCCTGATTCCTTCACAGCTGTACAAGAGATTGCAAGGGTTCTGACCAAGACAGCAGTGACGGGCTTGGCACGGTCAGTTAAATCCGATATCGATGCCTGCTATGAAGCTTTGAAGGATGCTAAGTATCCGCAAATTCATGTCTTTATCGCAACCAGCCCCATTCACCGAGAGTTTAAACTCAACAAGTCAAAAGAAGAGATACTTGAGGCGATCAAAGAGCATGTTTCCTATGCACGTTCAAAATTTGAGGTCGTTGAATTCTCACCAGAAGATGCAACCCGAACGGAATTGGATTTCCTCTTGAAAGTCGTACAGACTGCAGTCGATGCAGGGGCTAGCTACATCAATATTCCTGATACAGTTGGTTTCACGACGCCAGCAGAGTACGGAGCCATCTTCCACCATTTGATCACAAATGTCCAATCGGACCGGGAAATCATCTATTCGCCTCATTGCCACGATGATCTAGGGATGGCTGTCGCGAATAGCTTAGCAGCTATTAAAAATGGCGCAGGCCGGGTCGAAGGTACTATCAATGGGATCGGGGAACGGGCTGGAAATGCTGCCCTTGAAGAAGTAGCGGTCGCACTCAATATCCGAGAAGACTATTACCAGGTTGAAAGTCCGATTGTCCTCAATGAAACCATCAATACTTCTGAGTTGGTTTCTCGCTATTCAGGGATTGCCATTCCTAAGAACAAGGCAGTTGTCGGAGGCAATGCCTTCTCTCATGAGTCAGGGATTCACCAAGATGGGGTCCTTAAAAATCCTCTTACCTACGAAATCATTACACCGGAGTTGGTGGGTGTTAAGAGTAATAGCCTGCCACTTGGTAAATTGTCTGGTCGCCATGCCTTTGTTGAAAAACTGCATGAGTTGGGATTGGAATTCACAGAAGAAGACATCCAGCCATTATTTGCTAAGTTTAAATCTCTGGCAGATAAGAAACACGAGATCACTGATGCTGATATCCGTGCCCTAGTCGCTGGTACAGCAGTGGAAAATCCAGAAGGCTTCCACTTTGATGATCTTCGCCTCACAACCAATGAAGATGAAAGCATCACTGCATCAGTCAGTCTGAAAAATGAAGACGGTGAGATTCTTGAGTACCTTGCAAAAGGGCAAGGTTCTGTGGAGGCCATCTTTAACGCCATTGATCAATTCTTCCATCAAGAGGTTCGCCTCACTTCCTACAGTATTGACGCTGTGACAGATGGGATTGACGCTCAAGCGCGTGTTTTGGTAACAGTTGAGAACGAAGCAACGGATACTATCTTCAATGCATCCGGTTTGGACTTTGACGTCTTGAAGGCTTCAGCGATCGCTTATATCAATGCCAATACCTTGGTGCAAAAAGAGAATGCCGGAGAGATTGGCCATATTGTGTCCTATCGGGATCTACCAGAAGCCTAAAGGAGAATGTAATGACGAAAAAAATTGTCGCCCTAGCCGGGGACGGGATTGGACCAGAAATCATGGAGGCTGGCCTGTCCGTACTGAAAGCAGTGGCAGAAATAACAAATTTTGACTATTCGGTCCAAGCTTACCCTTTTGGTGGTGCAGGGATTGATGTGGCTGGTCATCCTCTACCAGCTTCCACTCTTGAGGCTGCAAGGGGAGCCGATGCCATTCTCTTAGCAGCTATCGGAAGTCCCCAGTATGACCAGGCACCGATTCGGCCAGAGCAAGGTTTATTGGCTCTTCGTAAGGAGCTCAACCTCTATGCCAACATTCGCCCGGTCAAAATCTACGACCCCCTCAAGCACCTCTCACCTTTGAAGGAGAACCGGATTCATGGAGTAGATTTTGTAGTGGTTCGTGAACTAACCGGTGGGATTTACTTTGGAGAGCATATCTTAGAAGATGATCAAGCGCGGGATATCAATGATTACACAGTGGAAGAAGTGGAGCGAATTGTGCGTAAGGCTTTTGAGATTGCGCGTGGACGTCGCAAGAAAGTCACCAGCATTGATAAGCAAAATGTCCTCGCAACCTCTAAGCTTTGGAGAAAAGTTGCAGACCAAGTGGCATTAGACTTTCCGGATGTGACCTTGGAGCACCAGTTGGTAGACTCAGCAGCTATGCTGATGATTACCAATCCTTCTCGCTTTGATGTGATCGTGACGGAAAACCTCTTTGGAGATATCCTTTCAGATGAGTCCAGTGTCTTATCTGGAACTCTTGGCGTTATGCCATCGGCTAGTCATTCAGAGTCAGGACCAAGCATGTATGAGCCTATTCATGGATCAGCTCCAGATATTGCGGGTCAAGGCGTGGCGAATCCAGTCTCGATGATCCTCTCTGTTGCCATGATGATGCGAGAGAGCTTGATCGAGAAGAAGATGCTAGCCGTATTGAAAGAGCGGTTGAAGCGACTCTAGCAACAGGCATCTTCACGAGAGATCTAGGAGGCAGTGCTTCGACAAGAGAAATGACAGAAGAGATTATAAAACGATTATGAGTGTAAAAGGAATGATTACTGGCTTGATTCTTCTATGGAATCTCTTTGTAGGGATTCTCTACGGAGTTGATAAGGAAAAAGCCAAAAGAAATGCCTGGCGGATACCAGAAAAGACCTTGCTTCTCTCTGCTTTTGCCTTAGGAGGGCTAGGTGCCTGGACTGGAGGGCTATTCTTTCATCACAAAACACAGAAGTGGTATTTTAAGCTCACCTGGCTCTTAGGAACCCTTCTAACCCTATATACACTCTACGTTTTATGGAGGTAAGGATGGCAGGAAAATCAATTTTTGATAAAATCTGGGAACGGCATATAGTGACCGGTGAGGAAGGCCAGCCCCAACTCATGTATGTGGACCAGCACTATATTCATGAAGTGACGAGTCCGCAAGCCTTTCAAGGTCTAAGGGATACAGGGAGAAAGGTTCGACGCCCAGATTTAACCTTTGGAACCTTTGACCACAATGTTCCAACTGTTAACATCTATGATATCCGGGATGTGATTTCCAAGGCACAGATTGATAAATTAGCTGAAAACGTCAAAGATTTTGGAATCGATCATGCAGGTCACGGTTCTGAAAAACAGGGGATTGTTCACATGGTTGGTCCTGAGACTGGTCGAACCCAGCCCGGAAAATTTATTGTCTGTGGAGACAGCCATACGGCGACCCACGGAGCCTTCGGTGCCATAGCTTTTGGGATTGGGACCAGTGAAGTAGAGCATGTCTTTGCCACCCAAACCCTCTGGCAAGTCAAACCAAAGAAGATGTTGGTCGAGTTTACTGGAAAACCTCAAAAGGGGATTTATGCCAAGGACTACATTTTAGCCTTGATTGCTCGCTATGGTGTTGCGTGTGGAGTCGGCCATGTGGTCGAGTATAGAGGGGAAGCAGTCGATAGCCTCAGCATGGAAGAGCGAATGACCATCTGCAACATGTCCATTGAATTTGGCTCCAAGATGGGAATCATGAATCCAGACAAGAAGACCTTTGATTACCTAGAAGGACGCGAATGTGTTCCAAGTGATTTTGAGGCAGCAGTAGCCGATTGGAAGACTCTAGTCAGTGATGACGATGCCGTTTATGACAAGGTTATCAGCATGGATGTATCTGATCTTGCTCCTATGGTGACTTGGGGGACCAATCCTTCCATGGGAGTGGATTTTGAGACACCCTTCCCAGAGATTCGAGATATGAATGATGAGCGGGCTTATCATTATATGGATTTAGAACCTGGTCAAAGACCAGCAGACATTGAATTAGGCTATGTCTTTATCGGTTCGTGTACCAATGCGCGCCTCAGTGATTTGGAACTAGCAGCCAAGTTTGTAAAAGGCAAAAAAATCGCGCCCAACTTAACAGCCATTGTCGTACCTGGCTCTCGTCCGGTCAAACAAGCCGCTGAAAAATTGGGTTTGGATCAAATCTTTATGGATGCAGGCTTTGAATGGCGTGATCCAGGTTGCTCTATGTGTCTCGGGATGAACCCAGACAAGGTACCAGATGGCGTCCACTGTGCTTCAACTAGCAATCGAAACTTTGAAGACCGTCAAGGATTTGGAGCCAAGACACATCTCTGTAGCCCAGCGATGGCCGCTGCAGCAGCGATAGCTGGTCGCTTTGTTGATGTGCGCCAAATGCCTGAAGTTCGATAAAGGGGTAATCATGGAGAAATTCACCATTTATACAGGGACAACCGTTCCCTGATGAACGATAATATCGATACCGACCAAATCCTCCCCAAGCAATTTTTGAAATTGATTGATAAAAAAGGCTTTGGTAAGTACCTCATGTATGCTTGGCGTTATTTGGATGATCAGTATACTGAGGATCCAACATTCATCTTTAACAAACCAGAATACCGTCAGGCAACCATTTTGATCACTGGTGATAATTTTGGGGCTGGCTCCTCTCGGGAGCACGCTGCCTGGGCTTTAGCGGACTACGGTTTTAAGGTCGTTATCGCCGGATCCTTCGGAGATATTCATTACAATAATGAGCTCAATAATGGCATGCTTCCGATTGTCCAACCGCTAGAGGTTCGTCAAAAATTGGCAAGTTTGAAGCCAACAGATCCAGTCACAGTGGATTTGGAAGAGCAGAAGATTATCTCGCCTGTAGGAGAGTTTAGCTTTGAGATCGATGGGGATTGGAAGCACAAATTACTCAATGGTTTGGATGATATTGGGATTACACTTCAGTACGAAGACTTGATTACCGCTTATGAAAAGCAACGGCCCACCTATTGGCAATAAAATTGTATAGTTAATTAAGAATTTTCAGAAAATACATTGAAGCTTTTTGGAAATTCTGATAGAATAGAAAAAAAGAATAGAAGAGGACGAAATTTATGACAAAACACATTCAATGGGACGGAACACTTTCACAAGAAGGATTTGACATTTTGAAAGGAGAGGGTGGTTGTATTGTCTGCCCGACTAAGGTGGGTTACATCATCATGACCAGCGACAAGGCTGGCTTGGAACGGAAGTTCGAAGCCAAAGAACGCAACCGCAACAAACCAGGTGTTGTTCTTTGTGGAAGCATGGATGAACTCCGTGCCCTTGCTCAATTGAATCCTGAAATCGAAGCGTTCTACCAAAAACATTGGGATGAAGATATCTTGCTTGGTTGTATCCTTCCATGGCGTGAAGATGCCTATGCAAAATTACAAGCCTTCGGAGATGGACGCGAGGAACTCATGACAGATGTGCGTGGAACCAGCTGTTTTGTCATTAAATTTGGTAAAGCTGGTGAGCAAATCGCCAAAGAAATGTGGGAAAAAGAAGGCAAGATGGTTTACGCATCATCTGCTAACCCATCTGGTAAGGAAACCGAGGTAAGGTCGAAGGAATCGGTGAGCGGATCGAAGGTGCTGTAGACTTGGTCATCGAAGCCGATGATTATGTAGCCTCTATCCAACCAGACAAGACCATTGAAACGCGTTATGAACAAGGAGTGATGGTTTCGATGGTCGATGCGGAAGGTAAGCTGATCCCAGAACAAGGAGCGGGCAGCCGTTCTGTCAATACTTGTCCAGTCGTGATCCGTAAAGGATTGGATATCGATAAGATCATGATGCACTTATCCGATCATTTCAACTCTTGGAACTTCCGCCAAGGGGAATACTATTAAGAAACAGAAAAATGCATTCCACTTTGGGATGCTCTTTTTGTGAAAGGATAAAAGATGGTATAATAGAGACAAATGATGTTCCAATAGAAAGAGAATTGGTATGATTTCCAGAAAAGCATTTATTGATAAAGTAAATCAGGAAGGTTTTTCATTCAACATTCAAATCCCATGGTGGTGGTATAAAGACTTCAAGGTATTGGTTTGGAAAAAAAGGCTTTCTGAGGAGCAACTCTATCAGCTATTTCTTTCACTTTGTAGGGAGATAGAAGACCGGAGAATGCAAGCGGTAGAGGATAAGAGAAAGTATCAGACAGGATTTTATGTCGCTGCATGCAATGGTCGCGAGTTTCGCTTTGAGTTTGTATTCAAAAAGAATCAACAACTAAGAGTTTATAATCTATTTGAGACAGTCAATGGTCGTAAGAAACTTACCTTGATGGATCTGCTTGATTACTTTACGGATTGAAATTGACTATGTTTAGAAACCTAATTGTATACTACAGATTGATAAAAGAAAGAGTAGTTCTATGATTTCAAGAGATGAATTTTTAGAAAGAATGAATCGGGAGGGATTTTCATTTAGCATTGAAATCCCGCGCAGAAATTTTTTGGATTTTAAATCATTGGTTCGGAGAAGAAGAATTTCAGAAGAAGACCTCTATCAGCTGTTTTATACCTATTGTCAGGAACTAGAAAACTGTCTGAAAGAAGCAGGAGAGAAACGACGCTTGCTCTTCAATAAATTTCCAGTTAGCCCTGTTCATGATAAATATAAACAAAATTTGATACAGTGGCACCGAATGGACGCGAATTCCGCTTTGAGTTTGTCTTTAGTAATGACAATCGTTTAAAAGTTTATCACATAATCGAAACTGTTAATGGTCGTAGGAGAAAAACTCCTATGGAAATATTGATGGACTTAGTCGATGCTTTATAGTGGATATTGATTTAAGAATAAAAAAACAAGGTATTTTTATTGAGGATATAGCTTAGATAACCAGGCAGCATAAAAAAAGCTGTCTTTCTCTTTGTTCAAACCTTAACGTTAGTGACTCGTCATAAATCTTTCAAAGAGGGATTTGTTTTACTTGTTACCATCCCTAAAGGAATTTTTATAATTTTTACACCAATACATCCAATATCCAGTGGATGACGGTCTTCTCCATCCTTTTTTAAGTCTCAATAACGTGGAAAAAGTTAGAGGGAAAAACATTTCGTCTCCATCTTTTATCCGAGGCAAACCGACCTCCTATCTATCCTAGCAAGTTTCCTTAAACAATGGGTAGTTCCTTATTGAAATTCGATCTTGTATTTGAAAAAAATGGCTTTGAAGCATTCTAAGTGAAATCTTATGAGATAGCTATTTCTGCTTGATTCCATTGGGCCTAGTGACTATAATGAATCAGTTTAACAAAGTTACAGATAGACTCTTGTTCCTCTGTTTGTATACTCTGACTTTTTTAATGTTGCTACTATTTGCAATCATAACAGTTGCAATAGTTTTATTAAACCGATCTTTCCTGTTTGATCGCTTAACAGCTAGTAGTTATCGAAGTACGGTCGGGAAATAGACAAAAAATAAAAGAGAGTGGGACAGAAATCGGTAATTCGTTAGAATTCGATTTCGTCGTCCCACCTCCACACAGTTGAGTAGGGCTGTAAAAGCTGATGAATTCAGCGTAGTAGAGTCCACTCAACCACTGCGTCTTGCTCGATAATCCAAAGACAATTGAGAGGCTAGGACTTTTGTCCCAGCCTCTTTTGATTAAGTAGGAGTTGAAGTAAGTTTTTAATAAGTCACCACATTAATCTCACCCTTGTCGTATTCTGCGATAAAGATGTCATCAACAGTTTCGAAACCTTCTTTATTGAGTTCGGCCATGAGCCATTCTTCAGTTTTACCAATGGTCTCTAAAATCTCTACTTGGACCACACCATCTGTAATGATTGGGTACTTGGGATTTTCATCTCCGATTCGCACAATAATGAGTTGGCCATTTTGCTCGATGACAGCTCTTTTAACTTCTTTCAATTGGAAGACCCCTTGAGAGCGCAGTTTAAGAGCGACGTCAGAAGCAGAAAGGCCTTTGAGCGACATGCTTCTGGATCTAATTTCCCGTTTTTAATGATAATGGTGGGTTTTCCATCAATTAGATGCTTAATGAAGGAAACGTTGGTATTGAGCCATTTGAGTGACAATATCAAAATGGTCCAGATGATGAGGATGACGGCATATTGAAGGATGGTAATCGAGCTATTGTAGATAACTCCACCGATGATACCACCAAGAACAAAGTTTTGCACTTGGTCTGTTGCAGAACTAGGGGCTAGATTTCCTTTACCTGTCATATTAATAACAAAAACTAGGGAAATAAGCCCTAAAGCCAACTTAATTGCAATTGTGATAAAAAAGTCCATTATTTTTCTACCTCCACCAGTTCTACATCTGTTTTATATAAGTCCATTTTTTCAAGTAAATAGCTATCCGGGTCAGTTCCGCTAATAGCGCGATAGAATTGCTTGTCTACCTTGATAATAGCTCCATCGGTCGTCGCTGAAGTATTGACGTAGACATCTTCTTTTTCAACTCCTAACTCTTTTGAAACGACTTCGATAAAGTGCAAAGAGCTACGGAATTGATTGTCGTTGGACTGATTGCTTTGGAAATTTGAAATACCAATCAAAACAACGGCCACTAAGATTAAGACAGAAATGATTGATAATTCACGGAACTTACTTCCGCGTTTATCCTTAAATGCCTTAAAGGCAAAAAAAGCCGTTACCAACACTAAGAGAATGGACATGATTACCATGACCCAATTTTGTTGACTAATCTGACTCAATACATAATCATATGAATAGAATTTCATAAAAATCCCTCACTTATTTTTTTATTCAAGATATTATAAATTATTTCAATCCATATTTCAATGATTAAAAGTGAAATTCTCATTATTTTAAGGTATAGATTGTACATTAAATGTTGAAGAATGGCAGTAGATGTTTTCTATCTAATCGAAATTTGGTACACTAGAGCTATGAAGATGGAAGATACAATTAATAAAGCGATCATTTTAGGGGCTACAGGAGGGATTGGCCGGCAGCTAGCGAAAGAATTGGCAAGAAGGCTGGATCATCTGGTCTTAGTAGGTCGGGATTCAGACAGACTCTCCCAAGTCCAAGAGGAACTAACTGGGAGCAAGGCGCAACTGTCAATCCTAGCATTAGATATGCTAGATCAAATGGCTCTAGAAGCCTTTGTAGAGAACCTAGATGCAGATCTTCTCGTCAATTGTGCAGGGGTAGCGTATTTTTCCAAAGGTAACCATCTAGCCACAGCAAAAGAGCAAGATCTCTGGCAAATCAATTACCATGCTCCTGTCCACCTAATCAAGAAGTTAGTGCAGAAAAATCAGAAGATCCAGCTGGTCCAGCTGTCGTCTCTGGCTGCCCTTTATCCTCATCCCTATCTAGCAGCCTACAGTTCCAGCAAGGCTGCCTTGCAGACCTACACTCTTGCTCTCCAGGAGGAACTAAGTCAATTAGATTCTCCGGTCCAGCTAGGTCTCTATATTCTTGGACCAGTCCAAACAGGTATTTCCTCCTAAACTAGTAGAAGCATTGGGAGGAAGTCGCTTGCAGATGAAGCCTGAGAAGGTCGCTCAGCAGTTGATTCGATTCATAGAAAAAGATACTTCCTATGCTGTTATCGGCCTTCGCTATCGCTTGCTCGTTTTGCTAGGTCGTCTGCTTCCCCAAAGATGGATCATTCGTCTCCTTGCAAGGTATTTACGAAAGGGACTTAATAGATGAAATTTATATTTATCTTTTTAGGCGTTGCTTATCTTCTCTTATTTCTCATCCGTTGGTTGCTGTCCTTCATTTATTATAAAAAAGGCCTGTCTTATATTGCAGACTTCCCAGAAGAGCTTTTTACAGTGGTCCAACCCATCCTCTCTGGGGATCCTCGTTTAGCGAATGATTTGCGGGCCAATCTCCAGCAAACAGAATCAGTGGAGTTCTACTGGTTGATTGACCAGTCTGATATAGAAGCCCAGAGAGTAGCAGATCAGATTTGCCAAGAGGCTTCCTTTGCCAAACGCATTCGAGTCTTTCTCATTGAAGACGTCCCTCAAGGGATTAATCCCAAGAGTTACAAGATTGAGCAGGTTGTAGAGGAGCTGACCCGACCTTATCTGATTGTTTTGGACGATGATAGTGTGATTGATTTTTCTAAAATGGGTGAGCTGACTACCTATCTAGGTCAGGAGGTCATTCTGACAGGTATTCCCTATAACCAAGAAAGAAGTAATTTCTGGTCCAAGCTGGTTGCAGCATTCGTTAATGGCAATTCTTTTGTTACCTATTTTACCATGGCAGAAGTTGAGGCAAATCACTCCATCAACGGGATGTTTTATATCCTACCGGTAGAACTTGCAAAAGATCAGGGGCTCTTCACAGCGATTAAGGACTATCTATGTGATGATTTAGCTGTGGCCGATTTTTTAAGGAGTAAAGGAGTATCCATTATCCAAACGCGGGTTACCTGTAATGTTCGAACCACTATCAAGGACGCCAAGCAATATTTGCTCCAGATGAAGCGGTGGCTTCTCTTTAGCTCTATCTATCTCAAAGAACACCTGGACTGGAAGCTATTTAGCCTCATAGGTTTACCGAGCTTCCTACCTCTTCCAGGTTTGATCTTAAGTCTGTTTTTAGGTTGGCCTTATCTTCTTCTAGCCTTGGGTTTACTGGTATTCAAGGCAGTTTGGATGCTCCTCTATCGACAAAGCATTCTAACCAATCGCTTACACTTGGATGAAGTCACCTACGAAGTGCTGAATGATCTCCTGCTTCCTTGGCTGTTTGTCTATGTTCTAATGACACCTCCTGTGATTCATTGGCGGGGGCGGAAGATTCGAGTGACGGATGGAAAGATTCGCTATGAGTAAGATGAAGTCCTATCTAGACCGTTTGTCTGCTTTGTCACCTAATCAGACCATGCTAGACTCTGATCGCTTGGTTCTCTTTCTTAGTGGGAGCAGTGATATTACTTGTGCCGGGCTGACAGCTGGGCAACTAGACCTCCTCCATGCAATTTGTCCATCTGGCTATTCAGTGGTAGCCAGTAATTTTCCCTTCAATCAAGATTTTGAACATATAAAGTCTCCACAAGTATCCCTCTTGTCAGCTTCTGCATCCAATATCATCTACTATTGGCATACGATTTTGAACCTTCGTTTCCAAAAGTTGTTACAGGAGCACTTGTCTCCCTTGTTGGAAGCGCAGGAAGTAGTTCTTGTTTGTAAGAGTTCAGGTGTCAATATGCTGACCCAGTGGTTCAGAAGTTTAGGGAATCAGGTCACCCTTCCAAGATTGCGTGTGATAGCGCTTGGCCCGGTTTCCCATCTTCTCTTAAATCAAAAAGAACTAGAGCTACTGGTCATCAAAGGAAAGAAAGATCCTTATTCACGTATTCTGGATCGCCACTCAGCGGATATTCAAGTGGATACGGATCATTATAGCTATGAGTACAGAGAAGATGTGAAAGGAATCATCTATGACTGGATTAGAAAAAGTGATAAAAATCGATGTGATTAGCGTCCCCTTTAGTGGCCATTTGTTTCCAACCTTGACCCTGGTGAAACCCTTGTTGGAGGATCCGCGTTTTCAGATCCGTGTTATTACAGGTTTTCAGAAAAAGGCATTGGTTGAGCAGATTGGTTTTGACTGCCTTGCCTTGTTTCCTGATCGTCCGACAGTGATGGAAGATATAGCCAATACATCAAAGCAAGCAAATCTATTGATCATGTACCAACAATTAATGGCCAATAGCAGACTGGTCCCTGAAGTTTTCGACGAAATAAATCGAATTTGGGACTCTGAGGGGAGCCCTGACTTGGTTATTGCAGATTTTGTAGCAGCTCCTGCTGGAGTTTTAGCAGATCGTTTGGGCATTCCCTGGATTACGACCATTCCAAGTCCAGTAGCGATTGAAAGTCGCACGACAACACCTGCTTATCTAGGTGGCTGGAAACCGCACCAGGGAACCTTCTACAAGTGGAGAGATGCTCTGGGTAGGCGAGTCATCCGTCTGGCAAAGAAAGTTGGACTTGCGCTGGTTAAGAAGAATCTCGATACCCTAGAGGATTTCAAATTGTACCGTGAAGATGGGACAGAAGCCATCTATTCTCCCTATTCAATCTTAGCTCTGGGCATGAGAGAGTTGGAGTTTCGAGACGATTTTCCATCCCAGCTCAAATGGATTGGTTATCGCTGTTTATCTTTTGATCGGCTTCCTCAAGAGCAGAAGCAGTATTTCACTAGCTCTAAAAAGCGGGTCCTCGTTACCTGTGGGACCCATTTAAAGTGGGAAAAAGAGCGGATGATAGAGTTTGCAAAGCTTTTGAGCCAAGAACATCCTGACTATGTCTTTTACGTAACCTTAGGCGACCCTAATGGTTTGGAGAATCCACCCAAGATGTTGTCGGAGAATCTTTTGATATTTGATTATCTTCCATATTCAGATGTTTTGGAACAGATGGATTTTGCCATTCATCATGCAGGTGCGGGGATCCTGATGGGTTGTATTGATCATGGGATTCCAAGTCTGATATTGCCCCAGGACTATGACCAGTTTGACAATGCGGTTCGGGCTGAGTTATTCCAAATAGGTTTGGTCTCTCGTAAAAAGACAGAATCCGAAGTTTTGCGCTTATTTAATGAATTGGTTTCTCGGGAAGATTGGTCGCACCTAAAAACTCTGGCTCAGAAAAACAAAGCCTATCAGCCAACACAGATTCTTTATCAAGAAATAGAGAGACTCTTGAAAGTGACCTTATAGAAGAAGTGGAGGGGGAGACTCCTGTTTGCTTTCTTCTAAAGACCATCTATTATTGAACATAAAAAAAAACTAGAGTTTAGACTCTAGTCTCAGATTGTAGACAAAGTCATCTAAAAAACTTTCCTTAGGTGAGTACGGACGTCAGCGAACTTCGAAGAAGTTCCATGACTTAGTTTTGGACCCTAGGTTCCAAAACTCCCGAGTGCTAGAAACAATTGTGTTTCTAGCACTTTTCTCACTGCGGAAAGTTTCAGTAGATGATTGAATAATTCTAACGAATGAATTTTTTTATTTTTATAGAATTTATTTGATTTGTAAGGAAAAACAGATTGTTTACGCTCTCAAACTAGAGTTTAGACTCTAGTCTTTTTGTTTTTGATGGGTGATATTTTTACCCCAGGTGACGATATTTTCATTTTTGTTGAGGATTCGTTTGATATTGTCCTTGTGGCGGATGATAATCAAGGACGAAAGTGCGAGGACGATAATTGTAAAGATGATATCGTAGCTTGGGAGGATCCAACCAGTCAGTGGGAGGATGAGGACTCCGATACTTGCCAAAATTGCGACTGTCACACTTGAAAAAGAAATCATGCTAGTTAAATAGAGGCTAGCAAAGAAATATATAGCTAAGATTAATAGAAAGAGAGGTGAGAAGCCGATGAGGACTCCTGCACTGGTCGCGACTGCCTTACCTCCTTTAAAGCCTGCAAAAATTGGGAAGGTATGACCAAGAACTGCGAAAAGACCAAAGACCATTGGCGAAATCCCTGTAACCCCAAAAATAGTCGGCAATAAAACAGCCAAGGTTCCTTTGAGGAAATCAACTGCAAAGACGACCAGACCTGCCTTCGTCCCTAAGATACGGAAGGTATTGGTGGTCCCTGTATTTCCAGAACCGTGTTCGCGTAGATTGATGTTAAAGAAGGCTTTCCCAATCCACAAACCAGAAGGGATAGAACCTAATAAGTATGCTAATACGAGTAAAAGAATTGTTTTCATCATAGTTTCATTATATCAAAATTGCTTTGAATGAAAAAGAAAATTTCGTCCATAATTGTCACATCGGATAGTCGGTTTAAGCTAATCGTACTTAAATGGGCTAATTAAAGGGAGAGAAGAAAGAAAAATTTTGCAAAATTTCCTAAAAAACTGTAATATAGAAAAGATGAACAAACAGGAGGTTCCTTGTGTCAAAAAAGGAAATCAACATTAATAATTACAATGACGATGCCATTCAGGTACTAGAAGGGTTAGATGCGGTCCGTAAACGTCCAGGGATGTATATTGGATCGACAGACGGAAATGGTCTTCACCATTTGGTCTGGGAAATTGTCGACAATGCGGTCGATGAAGCCCTATCTGGTTTTGGTTCTCAAATTGACGTTACGATTAACAAAGACGGTTCCCTATCTGTAGCGGACCAAGGTCGGGGGATGCCGACAGGGATGCATGCCATGGGTAAACCAACCGTTGAGGTTATTTTTACGGTCCTCCACGCAGGTGGGAAGTTTGGTCAAGGGGGGTATAAGACCTCTGGTGGCCTCCACGGAGTGGGATCTTCGGTCGTGAACGCCCTCTCTAGCTGGCTTGAGGTAGAGATTACCCGTGATGGAGCAGTTTACAAGCAACGCTTTGAAGATGGTGGAAAACCTGTCACCACTCTTGAGAAGATAGGATCGGCTCCTAAGTCTAAGACTGGGACCAAGGTTACCTTCATGCCGGATGCAACCATCTTCTCAACGACGGATTTCAAGTTTAATACTATTGCAGAGCGGATCAAGGAGTCGGCCTTCTTGCTCAAGGACGTAACGCTGACACTGACTGATCTCCGTAAGGAAGAAGACAACCATGTGGCCTTCCATTACGAGAATGGGGTACAGGATTTCGTTGAGTACCTAAATGAAGATAAGGAAACCTTGACGCCGGTTCTCTACTTTAATGGAGAATCAGAAGGCTTCCAAGTAGAAGTCGCTCTCCAGTACAATGATGGCTATTCCGACAATATCTTGTCTTTCGTCAATAATGTCCGGACCAAAGATGGGGGAACCCACGAGACAGGACTCAAGACAGCCATTACCAAGGCTATGAACGACTATGCAAGAAACAGGACTTCTCAAAGAAAAAGACAAGAACCTAGAAGGCTCAGACTATCGTGAAGGTCTTTCAGCTGTTCTTTCGATCTTGGTTCCAGAAGCCCATTTGCAGTTTGAAGGGCAAACCAAGGACAAACTAGGAAGTCCACTTGCACGACCAGTCGTCGACGGGATTGTCGCTGACAAGTTGACCTTCTTCCTCATGGAAAATGGGGAATTAGCTTCCAATCTAATTCGCAAGGCCATTAAGGCCCGGGATGCGCGTGAAGCAGCTCGGAAGGCGCGTGATGAGAGTCGTAATGGGAAGAAGAATAAGAAGGATAAGGGACTCTTATCTGGTAAATTGACCCCAGCCCAGTCCAAGAATGCTGCCAAGAATGAACTCTACCTGGTCGAAGGGGACTCAGCCGGTGGTTCTGCTAAGCAAGGCCGGGACCGCAAGTTCCAGGCCATCCTTCCGCTTCGAGGGAAGGTTCTCAATACTGAAAAGGCCAACATGAGCGATATCCTCAAAAACGAGGAAATCAACACCATGATTTACACCATCGGTGCTGGAGTTGGGGCTGACTTTACGATTGAAGATGCCAACTATGACAAGATTATCATCATGACCGATGCGGATACAGATGGAGCCCATATTCAGACCCTGCTCCTAACTTTTTTTTACCGGTATATGCGCCCCTTGGTTGAAGCAGGACGTGTCTATATCGCCATGCCTCCTCTTTACAAGATGTCTAAAGGAAAAGGGAAAAAAGAAGAAGTGGCTTATGCCTGGACTGATAGTGAATTGGAAGACCTACGTCGGACCTTTGGTCGTGGGGCAACCCTCCAACGTTATAAAGGGTTGGGGGAGATGAATGCGGATCAGCTTTGGGAAACAACTATGAACCCAGAAACCCGCACCTTGATCCGTGTCACCATTGATGACTTGGCGCGTGCAGAACGCCGTGTCTCAGTCCTAATGGGCGATAAGGCAGCTCCACGCCGCCAATGGATCGAAGATAACGTTAAGTTTACTTTGGAAGAAACGACAGCGTTTTAAGGATTTTATTTTTATTTTATTGATTAATTTATAAAATAGTGGAGAAATATCCTATGGCGAATAGTATGAATAAAGAGCAAGCAAAACAAGCTCTTAAAAGTGGGTACGGAAAGTCTAAAGCCTTATTAAATGATAAAGATAAATTAGATATATTTTTGCGTGGACTAGAGAGAAAGATTGAAGGAATTCCAATGATTGGAAAGGAGTTGTCTATTATTCCAGTCATGATATCTTAGTAAAAAATTTTGCAGAAGGAAAATATACTTCTGTCCCCTATGGAACCATTTTAGCTGTTACTAGTGCACTTATTTATTTTGCGTCTCCAATTGATTTTATTCCCGACTTTATTCCAGGGGTTGGATATGTAGATGATATGGCAGTTGTCTCGTTTTGTTTGTCTATGGTAAAAAAAGACATAGAGTCATATAAAGAATGGCGTCAATCAAATGATAAGTGATAAGAGTGGAGATTATCATTCACTTTATTCAGCTGTTTAAGTTTCTAAAAATTATAATCATAAAAATAATCTAAATAGGATTTTAATTTAAAATGTAGGTTCAACTATATAAAGGTATTAAAATGAGAACTGAAACAAAAATGATGACTCTGATTTTGCAGATAGCTGAGAACTTGCAAGCGGAAGCAGTGGCTTTATCCGGATCGCGGATCAATCCACAGACCCAAGAAGATGAGTTCCAAGATTATGATGTGGTCTATATTGTTGAGAATCTGAGCGACTTGTTATCTGATTTATCTTGGCTAGACCAGTTTGGAATGCGTCTGATTGAACAGCACAATGTCCTTGGACACCGTCATCTGTATCTCATGCTTTTTGAAGATGGCAATCGTATTGATTTGACCCTCTGTCCCAAGGAGTATATCCAAGAGTGGGTGGACAGCGAAGCAGGTTTCAGAGTGCTAAAAGACGAAAATGGTTTGTTTGAAGCCTATCAGCCTAATGTCAAGCGCTACTGGACCGCTCCGCCCTCCGAAGAGGAATTTGCAGCATCCTGCAATGAATTTTGGTGGGTATCGGCTTATGTCGTAAAAGGGATACGAAGAAATCAGCTCATCTATGCGACCGACCACCTCTATGGCATTTGTCAGCAAGAACTCCTCAAGATACTAGCTTGGCAGGTAGCAAGTGATAAGGGAATAGTTGATATCGGAAAGAACTACAAGCATCTTTTTCACTATCTACTAGATGAGAAAGAGAAGGAGTTCTCAAAGCTACTTAATTTATCTAATCTAGAAGAGCTTACTCAATCTTTATTTGCTACCATGAATGTTTTTGATCGAGAAGCTCAAAGTCTGGCCAAAAAGATGGGATTTGCTTATAATCAGGAAGTGGCTGTAAAGATGATGACTTATGCTGATGAGAAACTGTTGAATCATTGATTCAATCATCTATTTTAAACACTTAAAACTACAGAAAGGATCGTTTGGTTACTTTCAGTAACTGAATTCCTTTTTCTAAAAAATCTATTCAACATTCTTTGAAAGGAGTTGAACACGCCTTAAATTGTGTGAAACTCTTGATTCCAACATTTAACCACGTATTAAAAACTACAGAAAGGATCGTTTGGTTACTTTCAGTAACTGAACACGGGACTAATTTCCTAGGAAAAAAGATAAATCGCTTTGGGTTCATGGAACCCTGCATCGGTTTCCTATTTTTCTACAGAAATTTTCGGCAAGCCGAAACGTCCCTTTGTATCTTATATGAGTAATATCCAAAATATGTCTTTAGAGGACATCATGGGAGAGCGCTTTGGTCGCTACTCCAAATACATTATTCAAGAACGGGCCCTTCCTGATATTCGGGATGGCTTGAAACCTGTTCAACGGCGGATCCTTTATTCTATGAATAAGGACGGCAATACCCATGACAAGGGCTACCGCAAGTCGGCCAAGTCTGTCGGAAATATCATGGGGAATTTCCACCCTCACGGGGATAGTTCGATCTATGATGCCATGGTCCGCATGTCTCAAGACTGGAAGAATCGTGAGATTCTTGTTGAGATGCACGGTAACAATGGTTCTATGGACGGTGATCCACCGGCTGCCATGCGTTATACCGAGGCACGTTTGTCTGAAATTGCTGGTTATCTCCTTCAAGATATCGAAAAGAACACGGTGCCATTTGCCTGGAACTTTGACGATACAGAAAAAGAGCCAACTGTTTTGCCTGCAGCCTTTCCAAACCTCTTGGTCAATGGGGCTACAGGGATTTCAGCTGGTTATGCGACAGATATTCCGCCCCATAACCTTGCTGAAGTCATCGATGCGGTGGTCTACATGATCGACCATCCTTCTGCTAAGGTAGACAAACTCATGGAGTTTCTTCCTGGACCTGATTTCCCGACCGGTGCCATTATCCAAGGGCGCGATGAGATCAAGAAAGCCTATGAAACTGGTAAGGGAAGGGTGGTTGTCCGCTCTAAGACAGAGATCGAGCAACTCAAAGGTGGCAAGCAGCAAATCGTGGTCACCGAAATTCCTTATGAGATCAACAAGGCCGTTTTGGTCAAGAAAATCGACGATGTCCGTGTTAACAACAAGGTGGCCGGTATCGCTGAGGTGCGGGATGAGTCTGACCGAGATGGTCTTCGTATTGCTATTGAGTTGAAAAAAGATGCCAATGCAGATTTGATCTTGAACTACTTGTTCAAGTATACAGATTTGCAGGTCAACTACAACTTCAATATGGTAGCAATTGACAACTATACCCCTCGTCAAGTGGGGATTGTACCGATTTTATCAAGCTACATTGCTCACCGTCGAGATATCATTGTCGCTCGCTCGCGCTTTGACAAGGAAAAGGCTGAACGACGCCTCCATATTGTAGAGGGCTTGATTCGCGTCATTTCTATCCTAGATGAAGTCATCGCTCTGATCCGTGCTTCTGATAACAAGGCAGATGCTAAGGAAAACCTTAAGATCAGCTATGATTTCACAGAAGAGCAAGCAGAAGCCATTGTCACTTTGCAACTGTACCGTTTGACCAATACGGATATTGTCACCTTGGAAGAAGAGCATGCTAACCTCAAGGAGCAAATCGCGACCTTGGCGGCTATCATAGGGGATGAACGGACCATGTTCAATCTCATGAAGAAGGAATTGCGTGAAGTCAAGAAGCTCTTTGGCAATCCGCGTCGTAGTGAGTTGCAAGACACTGCTAAAACAATTGAGATTGACACAGCCAGCCTCATTGTTGAAGAAGAAACCTTCGTTAGCGTGACCCGTGCTGGTTATATCAAACGAACCTCGCCTCGTTCCTTCAATGCGTCCACAGTGGAAGAAGTCGGTAAGCGGGACGACGATGAATTGATTTTCGTAGAGCCTGCTAAGACTACCCAGCATCTCTTACTCTTTACTAACTTGGGAAATGCCATCTATCGACCTGTTCATGAATTGGCAGATACCAAGTGGAAGGACATCGGTGAGCACCTCAGTCAGACCTTGACCAATTTCGAGCAGGAAGAAGAAATTCTCTTTGCGGAGATTGTGGATCAATTTGAAGGAGTGACTTACTTCGCAGCTACCCAACAAGGCCAAATCAAGCGCTTTGAACGCAAGGAATTGAGCCCATGGCGGACCTATCGTTCTAAATCAACTAAGTACGCTAAGCTGAAAGACCAAGAGGACCGTATCGTAGCGGTTGCACCAGTTGTCCTCGAGGACATCATGATCATTACCCAAAATGGCTATGGTCTGCGCTTCAATATTGAAGAGGTGCCAGTAGTTGGGGCCAAAGCAGCAGGTGTTAAAGCCATTAACCTCAAAGACGGGGATCAAGTGGCAGCCGTCTTTAAGTCAACGACTCCAAGCATGTACATTCTGACCCGGCGAGGCAGTCTGAAACGGATGTCCCTGGACGATATTCCAGTGACCAGCCGGGCCAAACGTGGATTGCAAGTCTTACGTGAATTGAAGTCTAAACCACACCGTGTCTTCAAGGCAGGCCCAGTCTTTACGGACCAAGGAGATTTTGATCTCTTTACGAGCCTGGAAGAAGTAGCAGAGCAGGATCAAATCCTTCAGATTACCTCCACAACAGGTCAGGTGACAGAAGTAGATGTTACCCAACTCAACTTGTCAGAACGAACCAGCAATGGTTCCTTTGTCAATGATCAAATCTCTGATCAAGAAGTCTATTCAGCTAGAATTAAGTAAGTAAAAGTCAGCTCATTTGTGGCTGGCTTTCTTGATTGATAAATTTTCAGAAAATTGCAAACTTCACTTGAAATTCTCATGAAATGGTGTAAAATAGAGTACATGAATAAAGTCATCTTCACAGGTGGCTCTTGCTATTTAGCAAGTCTTGAATGGAAGAAGGAAAACAAAAATGACAGTATCACTTGATTGGGAAAATCTTGGATTTTCTTATATGAAATTACCCTATCGATACATTGCTTATTACCGTAATGGTGCCTGGGAGAAGGGAGAGTTATCTGAAGATTCCACTCTTCATATTTCAGAATCTTCTCCAAGTTTGCACTATGGACAGCAAGCCTTTGAAGGTTTGAAGGCTTATCGGACAAAGGATGGCAGTGTTCAATTATTCCGTCCAGATGAAAATGCCAAACGCCTTCAACGGACCGCTGATCGTCTTTTGATGCCTCGAGTTCCAACGGATATGTTTGTGGAAGCTTGTAAAGCAGTAGTGCGTGCCAATGAAGAATATGTCCCACCGTATGGAACAGGTGGAACCCTTTATCTTCGTCCGCTTTTGATTGGAGTCGGAGATATCATTGGAGTGAAGCCAGCAGAAGAATACATCTTTACTATCTTTGCTATGCCAGTAGGAAACTACTTCAAGGGTGGCTTGGTTCCAACCAACTTCTTAATCCAAGACGAATATGACCGGGCAGCTCCTCATGGGACGGGTGCAGCGAAAGTCGGTGGTAACTATGCCGCTAGCCTCTTACCAGGTAAATTAGCCAAGTCTCGCAACTTCTCAGACGTGATTTACTTGGATCCAGCGACCCACACCAAGATTGAAGAAGTAGGTTCAGCAAACTTCTTTGGAATCACAGCTGATAACGAGTTTGTCACTCCCCTGAGTCCTTCAATCTTGCCATCTATCACTAAGTATTCTTTGCTCTATCTTGCTGAGCATCGTCTTGGTTTGAAACCAATCGAAGGGGATGTCCCAATCGATCATCTAGACCGCTTTGTCGAAGCAGGTGCTTGTGGAACTGCCGCAGTTATTTCTCCAATCGGGGGTGTTCAGCACGGAGATGATTTCCATGTCTTCTATTCAGAAACGGAAGTAGGACCGATTACCCGGAAGCTTTATGATGAATTAACGGGCATTCAGTTTGGTGATATTGAAGCACCAGAAGGATGGATCTTCAAAGTAAACGATTAAAGGAATGATCAGAGGGAGGAGAACTCCCTCTTTTTTCTTAGAAAGAGATACTAGCAAAATATAATAATTTAAACACGAAACATTTTCGGCTTGCAAGCATGTGAAAAATTTTGTAAAATTAAGGGGTTGAAATGAGGTAGAAGAATGAGTAAAAAAGATAAAAAAATCGAAATTCAAATTGCAGATAGTAAAGTGGTTGTAGGTAAGGAAACCTTTGATGGCTACCAATTAACGATTGGGAAGAAGGCTATTGCTGAGATTGCTGATATGGGTGCCCAATTTGCCCTTGTTAAAAATGCATCTGTAGACAGTCTCTATAAATCCCTTGAAAAAGCAGTGGAAAGTGCCATCGAAAATTACAATTTGAACAAATAAGGGGTTGCATTTTAATTAAATCAATGGTATAATTGTGACTGTTGATTTGCTTGGAGAGATAGCGAAGAGGCTAAACGCGGCGGACTGTAAATCCGCTCCTTCGGGTTCGGGGGTTCGAATCCCTCTCTCTCCATTGGCGTTCATTGTGACGATGATAAAGTGACTAAGGTCAGCGCTCTTTTTGGGGTATAGCCAAGCGGTAAGGCAAGGGACTTTGACTCCCTCATGCGTTGGTTCGAATCCAGCTACCCCAGTTCTAGGTAATATCAGATAAGGTGGTAAAATATCTACTCAGGTATTTTATTTCTTTATATGATGAAATCGTTATAGATCATTTGATGTCGTTGCGAGTGCTTGCTTAGGAAAAATAATTATAAGTATGTCAAGTTTAGAAAACTTGATTGTTGGAGGATTTTTTAGATGAATGAATTTGAAGATTTGCTAAACAGTGTTAGCCAAGTTGAACCAGGTGACGTCGTTACTGCTGAAGTATTAACAGTTGACGCTACACAAGCTAACGTTGCAATCTCTGGAACTGGTGTCGAAGGTGTCTTGACTCTTCGCGAATTGACAAACGATCGTGATGCTGACATCAACGACTTGGTAAAACCAGGTGAAACACTTGAATTGCTTGTTCTTCGTCAAGTAGTTGGTAAAGATACTGATACAGTAACTTACCTTGTATCTAAAAAACGTTTGGAAGCTCGCAAAGCATGGGACAAATTGGTCGGACGTGAAGAAGAAGTTGTTACTGTTAAAGGAACTCGCGCTGTTAAGGGCGGACTTTCAGTAGAATTTGAAGGACTTCGTGGATTTATTCCAGCTTCAATGCTTGATACTCGTTTTGTACGTAACACTGAACGTTTCGTAGGTCAAGAATTTGATGCTAAAATCAAAGAAGTTGACGCAAAAGAAAACCGCTTCATCCTTTCTCGTCGTGAAGTTGTTGAAGCTGCATCAGCTGCAGCTCGTGCAGAAGTATTCGGTAAATTGAACGTTGGTGACGTTGTAACAGGTAAAGTTGCTCGTATCACTAGCTTCGGTGCTTTCATCGACCTTGGTGGGGTTGATGGATTGGTTCACTTGACTGAATTGTCACATGAACGCAACGTTTCACCTAAGTCAGTCGTAACTGTAGGTGAAGAAATTGAAGTGAAAGTTCTTGACTTGAACGAAGAAGAAGGTCGCGTATCACTTTCATTGAAAGCAACAACACCTGGACCATGGGATGGCGTAGAACAAAAATTGGCTGCTGGTGATGTAATCGAAGGTACTGTTAAACGTTTGACTGACTTCGGTGCATTCGTTGAAGTATTGCCAGGTATCGATGGACTTGTACACATCTCACAAATTTCACACAAACGTGTTGAAAATCCAAAGATGTGCTTAAAGTTGGACAAGAAGTAACTGTTAAAGTTCTTGAAGTAAATGCTGCTGATGAACGTGTATCACTTTCTATCAAAGCTCTTGAAGAACGTCCAGCTCAAGAAGAAGGCGAAAAACAAGAAAAACGTCAACAACGTCCACGTCGTCCAAAACAAGAAAAACGTGACTTTGAACTTCCAGAAACTCAAACTGGATTCTCAATGGCTGACTTGTTTGGCGATATCGAATTGTAATATTCAAAAGAGGCTGGGACAAAAGTCCTAGCCTCTCAATTGTCTTTGGATTATCGAGCAAGACGCAGTGGTTGAGTGGGCTCTACTACGCTGAATTCATCAGCTTTTACAGCCCTACTCAACTGTGCGGAGGTGGGACGACGAAATCGAATTCTAACGAATTACCGATTTCTGTTCCACTCTCTTTTTTTACTTGTAATATTCTCGAGAATTTGATATACTATAACAGTTGCCACCCTTAGTGTAATGGATATCACGTAAGATTCCGGTTCTTGAGATGGGGGTTCGATTCCCTCAGGGTGGATAAGGATAGGAGAGCGGAGTGGCTCTCTTTTTTTGTATCTAGATGGAAAGATACCTGTGAATTTTTAAGAGCAGTATCGGACTCTCAGAGCCCTTTTCGATGAGATCAAGAAAACACCATGTCCTAAGACATGGTGTTTAAGTATTTGTTTAGTTTTTAGAAGCTGCTTGGAATTCTGGGTTCTTCCATGCTTCGTCGATAATCGCTTGTAATTCTTTTGCAGATGCTTGCATTTTTTGTGTTTCAGCATCGTTCAATGGGATGTTAACTGGACGAACGATACCGTGTGCACCAACGATCGCTGGTTGACCGATAAAGACGTTCTCAACACCGTATTGACCTTCTTGGAAGACTGAAAGTGGAAGAACTGCATTTTCGTCATCAAGGATTGCACGAGTGATACGAGCAAGAGCAACGGCGATACCGTAGTAAGTAGCACCTTTCTTATTGATGATGGAGTAAGCAGCATCACGTACAGAGATGAAGAGATCTACAAGGTCAGCTTCGTTCAAGTCACGGTTTGCTTGCAACCACTGTTCCAATTTTACACCAGCAACGTTCGCATGTGACCAAACGGCAAATTCTGAGTCACCGTGCTCACCCATGATGTAGGCATGGACTGAACGAGCGTCAACACCGATAGTTTCAGCAAGTGCTTGACGGAAGCGAGCTGAGTCAAGAGAAGTACCAGAACCGATAACGCGTTCTTTAGGGAAACCTGAGAACTTCCAAGTAGAGTATGTCAAGACGTCAACTGGGTTTGCAGCTACAAGGAAGATACCGTTAAATCCTGAAGCAACGACTTGCTCAACGATAGATTTGTTGATGGCAAGGTTTTTACCAACGAGGTCAAGACGAGTTTCGCCTGGTTTTTTTGAGGAGCGCCTGCTGTAATAACAACTAAGTCCGCATCCGCACAGTCTTCGTACTTAGCAGCATAGATCTTTTTAGGTGAAGTGAAGGCAAGGGCATGGCTAAGGTCTTCTGCATCACCAACCGCTTTTTCAAATAATTGAGGGATTTCGATGATACCAAGTTCTTGTGCGATTCCTTGAGTAACAAGTGCAAAAGCGTAAGATGAACCTACCGCACCATCACCAACAAGGATAACTTTTTTATGTTGTTTAGTTAAAGTCATTTTCTAAACGTCTCCTTCATTTTTTTTGGGCTTTCCCCATTCGGTTTTATTCTACCACTTTTGCATTTTTTTGTCACGGAATTACGACCATTTTGCCTATGTAAACGTTTTTATGAATGTGTTAGAAACCAGAAAAATAAGGCAGAATATGTTATAATAGTAGAGTGAATTAATTAAAGAGAGGCATTGTTTTAATGCAGGATAATAATTTAATTGATGTTAATTTAACATCAGAAATGAAGACCAGTTTTATCGATTACGCTATGAGTGTTATCGTGTCTCGGGCTCTTCCTGACGTGCGAGATGGTTTAAAGCCAGTTCATCGTCGGATCCTTTATGGAATGAATGAACTTGGGGTTACACCAGATAAACCACATAAGAAATCTGCCCGTATTACTGGGGATGTAATGGGTAAATACCATCCGCATGGTGACTCCTCTATTTATGAGGCTATGGTTCGGATGGCTCAATGGTGGAGCTATCGCTATATGCTCGTAGACGGCCATGGGAACTTTGGTTCTATGGATGGAGATGGAGCTGCCGCCCAGCGTTATACTGAAGCTCGTATGAGCAAAATTGCGCTGGAGATGCTCCGTGATATCAACAAGAATACGGTTGACTTTACAGATAACTACGACGCTAGCGAACGTGAACCGAATGTTCTTCCAGCCCGCTTCCCTAATTTACTAGTCAATGGTGCAACAGGGATTGCGGTTGGGATGGCGACGAATATTCCTCCACATAACCTTGGAGAATCCATTGAAGCGGTCAAGTTAATGATGGACAATCCGGACGTGACAACGCGCGAACTGATGGAAGTGCTTCCTGGACCAGATTTCCCAACCGGGGCCTTGGTCATGGGCAAATCAGGTATTCATAAGGCCTATGAAACAGGAAAAGGCTCAATTGTCTTACGGTCTCGGACAGAAATTGAAGAGACCAAGACAGGCCGTGAACGCATTGTTGTTACAGAATTTCCTTATATGGTCAATAAGACAAAAGTCCATGAACATATTGTTCGTTTAGTCCAAGAAACGGATTGATGGAATTACGGCAGTTCGGGATGAGTCCAACCGTGAGGGGGTCCGTTTCGTCATTGAAGTCCGCCGGGATGCTTCAGCCAATGTTATCTTGAACAATCTTTTCAAGATGACCCAAATGCAAACCAACTTTGGTTTCAATATGTTGGCCATCCAAAATGGTGTTCCAAAGATTCTCTCGCTTCGTGAGATTTTAGGGTCTTATATTGAACACCAAAAAGAAGTGGTGACTCGTCGAACCATCTTTGATAAAGAGAAGGCAGAAGCACGTGCCCATATTTTAGAAGGTCTCCTAATCGCTCTTGATCATATCGATGAAGTGATTAAAATCATTCGGAATAGCCAGACAGATGCAGAAGCACAGGCAGAATTGATGAGTAAGTTCAAGCTTTCTGAGCGTCAAAGTCAAGCTATCTTGGATATGCGTCTTCGTCGTTTGACTGGTTTGGAACGCGATAAGATCCAAAGCGAATACGATGACCTCATTGCCTTGATTGCAGATCTTACAGATATCCTAGCCAAGCCTGAGCGTGTAGCTGCGATTATCAAGGAAGAGCTCGATGAAGTAAAACGCAAGTTTGGAGATCCACGTCGCACGGAGTTGATGGTGGGAGAAGTTCTTTCACTAGAAGATGAAGACTTGATTGAAGAGACCAATGTATTGATTACGCTGTCTAATAAAGGCTACATCAAACGTCTCGATCAGGACGAATTTACTGCTCAGAAACGAGGTGGCCGCGGTGTTCAAGGGACTGGTGTTAAGGATGATGATTTCGTCCGCGAATTGGTTTCTACCAGTACTCATGATCGTTTACTATTCTTTACCAATAAGGGGCGTGTATACCGTCTGAAAGGGTATGAAATTCCAGAATATGGTCGTACAGCTAAGGGGCTACCTATTGTTAACTTGCTTAAGTTAGATGATGGAGAATCGATTCAGACCATTATTAATGTTGCTCAAGATCGGAGTGAAGACGCCTATCTCTTCTTTACAACTCGTTCTGGACTAGTTAAACGGACCAGTGTGACCGAGTTTGCCAATATCCGTCAAAATGGTTTGAAAGCTCTTAATCTGAAAGATGAGGATGAGTTGATTAACGTCTTCCTCACCGATGGAAATACAGACGTTATCATAGGGACTAAATATGGATATTCGGTCCGCTTCAAAGAGTCTGTTGTTCGGAATATGGGGCGTTCAGCGACCGGAGTACGAGGGGTTAATCTTCGTCCAGGTGACCAAGTGGTCGGTGCAAGTGTGATTACCGATCAAGATGAAGTATTGATTATCACTGAAAAGGGATACGGTAAACGCACGCGTGCTGATGAGTATCCAACAAAAGGACGTGGTGGTAAAGGGATTAAAACTGCTAATGTCGTCGATAAGAATGGTCCTCTGGCTGGTCTCATGACTGTCAAGGGAGATGAAGACTTAATGATTATTACCAACACAGGCGTTATGATTCGTACGAGTGTTGCCAATATTTCACAAACTGGTCGCTCGACTATGGGTGTAAAAGTCATGCGTTTAGATCAAGATGCTCAAATCGTAACCTTTACAACCGTTCAAGCGGATGAAAAAGATGACTCAGAAATTGAAACTGAAAGTGAAGGATAAGATAAAGAATGGCATCTAGAAAAAGAAAAAAAGTGAAAAAAGTTTGCGCAATCGTCTGATAAATATTGTTGCAACCTTGTTAATCCTTTTATCAATTGCTCTCATTTTTAATGCACCGATTCGAAACATGATTATGGTCTGGCATACAAATAAGTACCAGGTGAGCAAAGTTTCGAAAAAGACTATTGAGAAGAATAAGGAAGCTAAGACTAGCTTTGATTTTCAAGAGGTAAAATCTCTGTCGACAGAGGCAGTGATTAATGCTCAATGGCAGGCACAGAAGTTACCAGTAATTGGAGGAATTGCAATCCCAGAATTAAAGATGAACCTTCCTATTTTTAAAGGTTTGGACAATGTGGGTCTCTATTATGGAGCTGGTACCATGAAGGAAGATCAAGTCATGGGCCAAGGGAATTACTCCTTAGCTAGTCACCATGTCTTTGGATTAACAGGCGCGAATGCTATGCTCTTTTCTCCATTGGACAATGCCAAGGCTGGAATGAAAATCTATGTCACAGATAAAGAAAAGATCTATACCTATGTGATTACCTCTTTGGAAACAGTATCTCCGGATCGTATTGATGTCATTGCTGACCACGAAGGTGTTAATGAGATTACTTTGGTTACCTGTGATGATTTAGCTGCAACCAATCGGATTATTGTTAAAGGTACGTTAGAAACGTCTGTAGACTATGATCAAGCTCCAAAAGAGATTTTAGAAGCTTTCAGCAAGTCTTACAATCAAATGCAATTGTAATCAAAAAGAAAGAGGTTAAAAAGCCTCTTTTCTTGTTATTCTTTTGCCAACTTGTAAGCAAACGGTTACAAATTGTAACCATACTGACATATCTTTTGAAGGTTTCTGTTCTATAATATAGTTGTGATAGAAAACAATATGGAGGATGATAGATGAGTAAGGACCATATTTATAAACTCTTAAGTCATTTTTATGGTTTGCTTGTCAATGATTTCCCAAAGACTGGTCTTGTTACCAAGGGAATCTATGAAGTTGAACAAGTCTATGAGGCGATTGAAAGCCTTCCTTCAGGACAAGAACATTTAATTCGATGTGAAATCCGTCAATTTTTAGCTACTCTGGACCAGGTCCAAAAAGGCTATCGAATTTCATTTACAAATGAAGAGACTAGAATATTGGAGAACCTTAAGGAAGAGGTTTGTCCCGTTTAAAAATTTCTCTAAAGAAGCAACCATTTTCCTCCTCAATTGCGAATTATTAATTGAGGAGGTTTTTTATGTATAATATCGTTTTTCAAGAATCAGGTCTCTTACCAAGAGAACGAATGGTTGCAGAAGGGGCAGACAAACTTAGTCATCAAGAATTACTTTCTATTCTTTTGCGAACGGGGAACAAATCAAAGAATGTTTATGAAATTTCTCAGGACCTTTTAGCAACTCTCAAGAGTCTGAAAGATCTTGGGAGTTTAAGTCTACAGGAATTACAAGAAATCCCTGGTATTGGAAAGGTAAAGGCGATTGAGCTGTTGGCGGCCATCGAACTTGGAAAAAGAGTACAGGCTGCAGAAGTCATAGAAACTGAGCAAATCATAAGTAGCCAAAAGCTTGCTCATATGATGCAACAAGAAATAGGGCAAAAAAAAAACAGGAGCATCTCGTAGCACTCTATTTAAATACTCAAAACCATATTATCCATCAACAGGTCATTTTTATTGGAACGGTCGATCGAAGCATTGCTGAGCCTAGAGAGATTCTTCACTATGCTGTGAAGCATATGGCGACTTCCGTCATTCTCGTTCACAATCATCCTTCCGGTTTTATAAGACCTAGTAAGAATGACGATGGGGTCACACAACAGATGCTGGATGCTTGTAATTGCTTAGGAATCGTCTTTTTAGATCATTTGATTGTCTCTGCTGATGATTATTATAGCTATAGGGAAGAAACGGACCTCTTGGTCTAAAGCGTATAGAAAGATAAAAAGAAGCGAGATGAATGATAGGATCACTCTCCTCGCTCCTTTTTTCGTTAGGAAACCTGGTTTCTTCTAGTCCAGTTTCTTGAATCGGCTCCGATTTAAGGATTATTTTTTCTCATAAAGTAGAGTAGAGTTTGTAACTCACTTGTTAGGTCTACATATTGAACGACGACATCCTTTGGGACTGATAGATGAACAGGTGAAAAGCTTAATATTCCCTTGATGCCAGCTTCTACCAGTAGGCTTGCTACCTCTTGGGATTTAACACTCGGAACGGTTAAAATAGCCGTCTGAATATCCTGTCCAGCTAATTTTTCTTTTAGACTTGAAATACCGAAAATAGGAATCCCATCCTTGCTCTTAGTATCAACCAATTCATGATCATCCGTATCGAAAGCCATAACGATTTTCATCTTATTCCGTTCATGGAAACGATAGTGGAGTAGAGCACTTCCCATATTTCCAATTCCTACAATCGCAACGTTGGTAATTGAAGTATCATTCAAGAGGTCTGCAAAAAAAGTTCATCAACTTCTTGACATCGTAGCCGAAACCACGACGTCCTAACTCACCAAAGTAGGAGAAGTCACGACGAACAGTTGCAGAGTCAATCCCAATGGCTTCCGCAATTTGTTTGGAGTTGGCTCGTTCAATGTTTTCTGCATTAAAGCGCTTGAAAATGCGGTAATACAAGGAAAGCCGTTTTGCAGTGGCGCGAGGAATTGGATTATTCTTATCTTGTTTCACAATATCACAACCTTTCTAATCTATTTTATAAAAAGTTTGTGAAAAAATCAACTATCTCTAATAAAAAAACACCAATATTTGGTGTTATATATGTATTTATGAAAGTTTACTCTCTTTTTCATGGAACTGAAAAAGGCAACGATAAAGGTCGCCAATTCCCCATAAAAGGGAAGAAGAAGACCTTGGTAAGTCAGTGAGTTTACTTGATAAGAATCAGGAAGAGAGACGCAACCAGAGAAGGATATGGGACAGGAGTCTAAGTTCTCAAAGGATACCTGACGTTGAACGTGGTAGGCATCTAGTTAGGTTAGGGTCATCATTCCCTTTACCCTTAGTTTTCAATTTTTTCAAAGATCTCACGTTCTACTAGACTATCCATTAGGAAGTAGAATTTTTGTTGGATGATTTTGTTTCCTGGATTTTTAAATGTTAACCAAACGAAGGCCGGATTTATCCGTGATATTGATCTTAAATCCTGTAAGGTCCTTATTGAAGATAATCTTTAATTTAAAGCCATCTCCACTATTTGGTACAGCTTCCAAAAGACGATTTAATTCGTAGTTTCCTACCTTAGTGACAGAAAAGGTGTTATCACGCAGAGTATATTTCTTAATGTTTGGATGAATTGCGTAGGTATAGTCGCAGTTCGTCAATGAGACAGATGTTTCAAATGCCATGTAGTTCTCCTAATAGTTGATGAATTGTTTTAATAAAGCTCGTTACTTCGTCAGAAGTATTGAATTCGGAAAAGCTAATCCGAATAGATTCTTTCAAGCGAGGGGACTCAGCCCCATAATAAGCTGCTAGGACATGGCTGGGTTGCACGGTCCCAGCAGTACAAGCAGAGCCTGTAGAAATTGAGATGCCAGCAAGATCCAAACGAAGTAAAAGGGTATCGTTGCTCACAGCTGGAAAGCCAATGTTTAATACATGAGGAAGCTTATGGTCAGACCCATTTAGATAATAGTTCAAATCGCCCAAGCCATCTATGAGTTGGTCAGAAAGATTTTTTATGGACTGATAATGGGAGTCCATCTGTTCGCAGGCTTCTTTAAGGGCTTGAGCCATTCCTACAATCGAAACAAGATTTTCGGTACTGGCCCGATGTTTCCCCTCTTGATCACCTCCGTGGAGAAGGTTAAAGAAGTTTGGAGTCTTTGCGTAGAGAAAGCCAACACCCTTTGGTCCATGAAATTTATGAGCTGAAGCACTTAGGAAATCAATGCCTAGTTCATCTGGAGCGACTAAAATTTTTCCAATTGCTTGTACAGCATCGACATGATAGGCTGCAGGATGATCTTGTAAGAGGTCAGCAATTTCCTTAATAGGTAATAAATCTCCTGTTTCATTATTAGCGAACATAGTAGAAACGAGGATGGTATCCGGACGAAGAGCTGCCTGAATATCTTCAGGGCGGATTGTCTGGTTTACTGGTTGGATGACCGTGACTTCAAAACCAAACTGGTCTACTAAATAGTCAATTGGCTCAAGAACAGCGTGGTGCTCAATGGCAGTTGTAATAATATGCTTCCCTTTGTCCTGATGTTTGAGACAGTATCCTTTGATCACAGTATTATTGCTTTCAGTTCCACCAGAAGTAAAGGTAATTTGATCGCTTTGGTATGTAAGCAACTAGCTATAGTTTGGCGAGCATCTCTGAGGAGCTTTTTCGCCTCGCGTCCATGCGCATGCAGACTGGATGGGTTGCCAAATACAGTTCCCATGGTTTGGGTCATTGCTTCAATAACACTAGGGCTGAGAGGGCTAGTCGCCGCATTGTCAAAATAAATCACACCATCACCTTATTTCTTGTGGTAAGCAAAGAGTGGACTGACCGGTTTTTTCTCCTGGATTCGTACCAAGGCATCTCCAAGTAATTCACTTGCTGTGATGTACTTAACATTCTTTGGTTTTTGTTCCTTGGTTGCTACAGAATCTGTAACGAGGATTTCTTTGATTGGAGATTGATCCAGTAATGTTGCAGCTCCGTTGACAAATAAGCCGTGACTGGATACAGCATATATTTCTGTTGCCCCTTCACGTTCCACAATTTTTGCAGCTTCTGAAAAGGTTTTTCCTGTATTAAGAATATCATCGATTAAAATAGCTTTCTTTCCAGCTACATCTCCAATAATATACCCTTGATCCCGGCTAGCATCATCTTGAGCGTAATCGATGATAGCAATTGGAGAATCTAAATATTCAGCAAGATTGCGAGCTCGTTTGACGCCAGAGTTTTTAGGGCTGACCACAACTACATCAGGACCAGTCAAACCATGCTCTATGTAATGTTCAGCAAAAAGAGGAATTGTAAACAAGTTATCCACTGGAATATCGAAGAAACCTTGGACCTGAACAGCGTGTAGATCCAAAGTAACGACACGGTCTACCCCAGCTTTTACCAACATATTAGCCACCAATTTAGCTGTAATTGGTTCGCGTGGAGCAGCAGTTCGGTCTTGGCGAGCATATCCGAAGTATGGTAGGACAACGTTGACAGTGTGAGCACTTGCTCGTTGGCAGGCATCTACCATAATCAGCAATTCCATCAGATGATTGTTTACTGGAAAGCTAGTAGATTGGATAATATAAATATCGTATCCACGAACACTTTCCTCAATATTGATTTGGATTTCACCGTCTGAAAATTGACGTGAGGAAAGTTTCCCAAGAGGGATACCAGCAACATCAGCAATCTTTTGTGCAATTTCTTGATTAGAGTTGAGAGCGAAGAGCTTCATATTGTTTTTTTCTGACATGTGTATGTTCCTCATTTAGATATTTGATCTAGCCCTATTTTAGCAAAAAATATCAATAATTTCAGCTATTTTGCTAAACTTTGAGCTAATCTTGCAACTTTACTTTTAGCTGGCTTCCATTCAATGCCGTTTTCCTTTATAAATTTGTGAAAATAGATTTCATCAGAAGCATCCTCAACTTCCATTTCAAGCTCATAATCTTCTTGCGAGTTATAACGGCTACGATCAAAGGCTAAGAGGCCATTTTCAATTCTTTTTTCCCGTCTCTCTGTCTCTAAACTTCCCCAAACAACTAAGTCTTTTACGGGAATGTTATGTTTGATAAGGTAGTCATGAATCTCGCCTTTTGGAAGCTGATCTTGTGTTAAAAATTGATTGACTTGTGCTTGACTAAGAGATTGATTGTACTCAAAGTGGCCAGCATCTTGAGGAACCTTGAGGGTTAGCTCAGCTTTTTCAGGCAGAATACGGATCCGTAAGGCCATTTTGAGGTCATGGATAGCATGAGTAGGTGTATCGATATAGTGATTGGTTTGGTAGATGACTGCTTGGCCTTCGAAAAAGGGTTCCAAGGCCAGGTATTCTTCCTTGGTCAATAAGGTCTTAAATTCGATTTCTAAATGGTTCATGCTCTCTTCCTTTTCTTTCGTTTAGATGCATTTTATGATATAATAATAGCTGTGTTTATTTTATACAAAAAACTTTGAGATGACAAGGTGATTCAATGGCGATTGATTGGGAAAATTTTTTAGACCCCTATATCCAAGCAGTTGGGGAGCTGAAGATTAAGCTACGTGGAATACGGAAGCAGTATCATAAGCAACAAAAGCATTCCCCAATTGAATTTGTAACTGGTCGTGTAAAGCCGATTGAGAGCATTATCGAGAAGATGGAGCGTAGAAGTATTTCTGAAGAGAACCTAGCACAGGACATGCAGGACATTGCAGGTTTACGGATCATGGTTCAATTTGTCGATGACGTAGACGAGGTCTTGGAAGTTTTGCGGAAACGATTGGATATGCGCGTGGTACAGGAACGAGATTATATTCGGCATAGAAAGTCGAGTGGTTATCGGAGCTATCACGTAGTGGTGGAGTATCCTGTAGATACCATTAGTGGCAATGAGACCATTCTAGCAGAAATTCAGATTCGGACTCTCTCTATGAATTTCTGGGCCACCATTGAACACTCATTAAATTACAAATATAAAGGAGATTTCCAGACGAGATCAAGAAACGGCTTGAAATCACAGCAAATTTGGCTTACCAACTGGATGAGGAAATGGGAGCTATTCGTGATGCCATTCAGGAGGCACAAGCCCTATATGATCCGGTCCATCGTAAGTTAAACGATGGTGTTGGAAATAGTGATGATACAGATGAGGACTACAGGTAAAAAGGTTTCGATTATTCGAAATCGGAAACGCCAGAGTGAAGAGGTTTTTCAACAACTTCGCTACAAATTGAAAAAGAATAATTTTATTTTAACTGAGAAGCATCCAGATATTGTCATCTCCATTGGGGGAGATGGCATGTTGCTATCTGCCTTCCATAAATATGAGACCCAATTAGATCGTGTGCGATTTGTCGGCGTTCACACAGGACATTTAGGATTTTATACAGACTATTTGGATGATGAGATTGACAAGTTGGTAGAAAATCTCAAGTATGATAAAGGTGCTAAAGTTTCATATCCTATCTTAAATGTGAAAGTCACTTTTGAGAATGGAGAAACCAAGATAATGCGGGCCCTAAATGAGGCAACCATCAAACGAAGTGATCGAACTATGGTGGCAGACATGACCATCAATGGGGTCCATTTTGAGCGCTTTCGTGGAGATGGTATTACGGTGTCGACTCCGACAGGAAGCACGGCCTACAATAAGTCTCTGGGGGGAGCAGTTCTTCATCCGACCATTGAGGCCTTACAGATTGCTGAAATTGCCAGTCTGAACAATCGTGTGTATCGAACTTTGGGATCGTCAATTATCGTTCCTAAGAAAGACAAGATAGAGATCACTCCGACTCGGCCAGGCTTCCATATTCTCTCTGTCGATAATTCAACTTATTCTTATCGAAATATCGCGCATATTGAATACCAGATTGATAACCACAAGATCAATTTCGTAGCTAGTCCTAGTCACACTAGTTTGGAATCGGGTCAAGGATGCCTTTATTGGAGATATTGACGAATGAGGTTTGAATTTATCGCTGACGAACATGTCAAGGTTAAAACCTTTCTGAAGAAGCACCAAATCTCCAAAGGGCTCTTAGCTAAAATTAAGTTTTGCGGGGGTCAGATCCTAGTCAATGGGGTCGAGCAAAATGCCATTTACCTCCTTGATATTGGAGACAAGGTCTCCATTGATATCCCTTCTGAGATCGGCTATGAAGGCTTGGAAGCAATCGATCGTGATTTAGATATCCTATATGAAGACGATCACTTTTTAGTGATAAACAAACCCCATGGAGTGGCTTCGATTCCTAGTGTTCTTCATTCTAATACCATTGCGAATTTTGTGAAGGGCTATTATGTCCGTCAAAATTATGAAAATCAATTGGTTCACATTGTAACCCGCTTGGATAAGGATACCAGTGGAATTATGCTCTTTGCTAAGCATGGGTATGCCCATGCTCGCTTGGATAAACAACTGCAAGCTAAGACCATTCAAAAACGCTATTATGCACTGGTTAAGGGAGAAGGCCGTCTGGAAGATGAGGGTGACATCATTGCTCCCATTGCGCGTGATGAGGATTCGATTATCACTCGCAGGGTAGCCAAGGGTGGCAAGTACGCCCACACTAGCTATCGGGTTGTTCAACAGTTTGGTGATACCTATCTAGTCGATATTCAGTTGCATACAGGGAGAACTCATCAAATTCGGGTCCACTTCTCTCATATAGGTTTTCCTCTTTTAGGGGATGATCTCTATGGGGGTGCGATGGAAGAAGGAATTGATCGTCAAGCCCTACATTGTCATTCCTTGGTTTTCTATCATCCTTTTTTAGAAAAAGAGCTTCGGATTGAATGTTCTTTACCGGATGATTTTAACCAAGTCTTACAACAGTTATCAAATAATTAATTTTTTCAAAGGAGAAACTCATGGAAGTTTTCGAAAGTCTCAAAGCCAACCTTGTTGGTAAGAATGCTCGTATTGTGTTACCAGAAGGTGAAGAACCACGTATTCTTCAAGCGGCTAAACGGATTGTGAATGAAACAGAAGTTACCCCTATATTACTAGGGAATCCAGATAAAATCAGCATCTATCTTGAAATTGAAGGCATCTTAGAGGGCTATGAAGTGATTGATCCAAAAGCTTACCCTCAGTTTGAAGAGATGGTGGTTTCCTTGGTAGAGCGTCGTAATGGAAAAATGACAGAAGAAGAAGCGCGTCAAGTTTTAACTGAAGATGTCAACTACTTTGGTGTTATGTTAGTCCACATGGGAATTGTTGATGGAATGGTCTCAGGTGCTATTCACTCGACTGCAGCAACAGTTCGTCCTGCTCTTCAAATCATTAAGACTCGTCCAAATGTAAAACGGACTTCAGGTGCTTTTCTCATGGTACGTGGAACAGAGCGTTATTTGTTTGGGGACTGTGCCATTAACATTAATCCAGATGCTGAAGGTTTGGCTGAAATTGCCATCAACTCTGCTATCACAGCCAAGATGTTTGGGATTGATCCGAAAATCGCTATGTTGAGCTATTCAACAAAAGGTTCAGGCTTCGGTGAAAGTGTTGATAAGGTAGTTGAAGCAACAAAACTTGCTCATGAGTTGCGCCCAGACCTCGAAATTGATGGAGAATTACAATTTGACGCAGCCTTTGTACCAGCAACGGCAGCTCTAAAGCTCCAGGAAGCAAGGTGGCTGGACAAGCCAATGTCTTTATCTTCCCAGGTATTGAAGCTGGTAACATCGGTTACAAGATGGCAGAGCGTCTTGGTGGCTTTGCAGCAGTCGGTCCAGTATTGCAAGGATTGAACAAGCCAGTGAATGACCTCTCTCGTGGATGTAATGCTGATGATGTCTTTAAATTGACCTTGATTACAGCTGCTCAAGCGGTAGAACAATAAGAATCTAGTTAGGCTCAGGAACCACCTGAGTCTTTTTCTGTTTAAAACAGAATTTCTTATTCCTGTATCATTCTATGGTATACTAAGAACATGTTAGATTTAAAAGACTATGGGATTACCATGTGGGAGGAGAATAAAATTGTTTCCTTCCGTGAAAAATTACTGGCTTGGTATGATGCCAAGAAACGGGATCTTCCATGGAGAAAAACTCAGGATCCTTATAAAATTTGGATTTCAGAAATTATGCTTCAGCAGACACGGGTAGATACTGTTATTCCCTATTATGAGCGCTTTTTAGACTGGTTTCCGACGATTGCTGATCTAGCTCAGGCTCCTGAAGAAAAGCTCTTGAAAGCTTGGGAAGGTTTGGGCTATTACTCACGGGTCCGCAACATGCAGACAGCTGCACAGCAAATCATGGAGAGCCATGGAGGTATTTTCCCATCAAGCTATGAGGCTATCTCTAAACTCAAGGGTATTGGTCCATATACAGCTGGTGCGATTTCTAGTATTGCTTTTGGCTTGCCAGAGCCAGCAGTAGATGGCAATGTTATGCGGGTTTTGGCGCGCTTGTTTGAAGTGGACTATGATATTGGAATCCCGACCAATCGCAAGATTTTTCAATCGATGATGGAGTTCTTGATTGATCCGGACCGTCCTGGTGACTTCAATCAAGCCTTGATGGATTTGGGCTCAGATATTGAGTCCCCAGTCAACCCACGGCCTGAAGAGAGTCCTGTAAAAGAGTTTAGCGCGGCTTATCAACATGGAACCATGGATCGTTATCCCATCAAGGCTCCTAAGAAGAAACCAGTGCCAGTCTATCTAACAGCCTTTATTATAAAGGATAACCAAGGACGTTACTTGCTGGAGAAAAATGAGCGAGAAGGACTATTGTCAGGCTTTTGGCATTTTCCTTTGATTGAAGTGGATAGCCTAACAGAGAACCTGGGTCAATTGTCTCTACTGGATGGGAAGGGGCAAGCAGGAGACCTTCCGGAAATTCTCTCCTTTGAACAGGATTATGACTTAGTCATTGATTGGCAAGAGAGAACTTATCCCATGGTCCAGCATGTCTTTTCGCATCGCAAGTGGCAGGTTCAACTTCGTTACGGCCTAGTAAAAGAAGGAGAGCAATCAACCAGTGAATCGACTGTTTGGTTGCAACCAGAAGAATTTTCGGCCTATCCTTTTGCCAAACCCCAGCAAAAGATTTGGACGACTTTTACAGAAAATGAAAATTAGCTAGAGAATAATCTCTAGCTAATTTTTTATAGATGAGCAAATGCTTTGATTTCTTCTTCTGACATGGATGAGTCGCAGCGAACGCTAACTTCCCCAGCTTCGACATGTAAAAATCCTGGGACAGTTGGAATACCATAGGTAGAGCGGAAGGCTTGCAAAGCATCAAGTTGACTTGGTTCTTCACTATTAATGAAGTAGATATGAGCTTTAGTTTCAGCTACGACAGTCGCTAATTTAGCAGCGAACTTTCGGCAATATGGGCAAGTCTTGCGTCCAATAAAGAAGGTTGCTGTTTCTTTTTTGTCGATGGCTTCTTGCGCACGCGAAACAGTGGTTACTTCAAGATTTTTAATATCTTCTAAAAATTGTTCCATGAGATTACCTCGCTTTCTTATAAATCTAGTATGCCATAAAGGACAAAAAATTGCTGTATTTTGATACGAAAAAAGATGAGATTGGTTGATCTCATCTTTTAATTGTTTATTTTACAAAGGCATTGATTTCAGCTTCGATATTAGCAATCTTAGCTTGTGAATCTTCGTTGCTTTCTCCAACAACGGCAATGTAGAACTTGATTTTTGGTTCAGTACCGGAAGGACGAACTGCAATCCAAGAACCATCAGCAAGTGTGTATTTCAAGACATCACTTGGAGGAGTCGTTAAGGCTGTTACAGTACCATCAGCGGCAGTGGATGTTTGTGCTTTAAAGTCTTCTACGACTGTGATTTCTGTTGCGTTCCATTCTTTTGGACCATTTTCACGGAATTTCGCCATAATGGCTTGATTTGCTCAGCACCGTCAACACCAGAAAGAGTAACAGAGATTGTTTTTTCAGCATAGTAGCCGTACTCTTTGTAGATTTCTTCGATACCGTCAGCAAGTGTTAAACCACGAGAACGGTAGTAAGCTGCAAGTTCAGCTACGACAAGGACAGCTTGGATGGCATCTTTATCACGTACGAATGGTTTGATCAAGTAACCGAAGCTTTCTTCGAATCCCATCATGTAGGTGTGATTGTGTTTTTCTTCGAATTCTTGGATTTTTTCAGCGATAAATTTGAAACCAGTCAAGACATTAAACAAGGTTGCACCGTAGCTTTCGGCGATCTTGGTTACCAAGTCAGTGGATACGATTGATTTACATAGTGCTGCGTTTTCTGGAAGGGTTCCAGCATTTTTGTGAGCTTCCAAGATGTACTTAGCCATGATAGCACCGATTTGGTTACCTGAGAGGTTGAGATAGCTACCGTCTTTTTGAAGGACTTCAACACCGACACGGTCAGCGTCAGGGTCCGTTGCGACAAGAACATCAGCGCCTACTTGACGACCAAGTTCTTCAGCAAGGGCAAAGGCTGCTTGGCTTTCTGGATTTGGAGATTTAACTGTTGAGAAGTCTGGGTCTGGAGTTGCTTGAGCTTCGACAACTTGAACAGAGTCAAATCCTGCTTGGGCAAGAGCACGACGAGCCAACATTTCACCAGTACCGTGAAGTGGTGTGTAGACAATCTTCATGTCTTTACCAAATTCTTCAATTAAGGCAGGGTTGATGTTAACGTCCTTAACTTCTTTGAGGTATTCCACATCGACAGCTTCACCGATGACTTCAATCAAGCCAGAAACTTTTTCAGCTTCCACATCCGCAACTTCTACTGTAAATGGATTTTCAATCGCACGGATGTAAGTTGTTAAAGCGTCCGCATCATGTGGAGGCATTTGACCACCATCTTCACCATAAACCTTGTATCCATTGAACGGAGCTGGGTTGTGGCTAGCAGTAATCATGATACCCGCAAAGCAGTTGAGGTGACGAACAGCAAATGAAAGCTCTGGAGTTGGACGGAGACTTTCAAAAACATAAGATTTAATTCCGTGTTTAGCAAGAACTGCTGCAGATTCAAAGGCAAATTCTGGAGAGAAGTGACGGCTATCGTAAGCGATGGCAACACCACGTTCCTTTTCATTTTCACCTTTTGATTCAATCAAACGCGCCAAACCTTCAGTTGCTTGACGAACAACGTAGATGTTAATGCGGTTAGTACCAGCACCAATCAATCCGCGCATACCAGCAGTACCGAATTCAAGGTTTGTGTAGAAGGCATCTTCTTTAGTTTTTTCATCCATGTTTTCCAAATCACGACGAAGGTAATCTGGTAGGTCAGCGAAATCAGCCCATTTTTGGAAGTTTTCTTGATAAGTCATAGTGCAACTCCTTATTTCTATAAATTAATCGCTTACATTATAGCATTTTTTTTCTGAAAAAACTAGATTCAATAGCAATTGTTTTCAAATTTATATGGTAATGCACTAAAAATAAAAAACACACTTTCTTTTAGAAAGTGTGATAAAACTGAGGTCTTATAAGGATTTTTTTACTTTTGAGAGAGGTGGAACAATAGCTAGAGTTAGAATAACTGTGGCTAGTACTTCAATCAAAGAGTTAGTGGTTAAGACAGCTCCCAAGAAGGCTTGGATGCCACCAGGATAATTTTTTGCAAAGAAAATAAAGATACCTGAAAGAACAAAGAAGGTATTGGTCATAGACCCAGCTGCAGCGGCTATCATGAGCCCAGTTTTATTGTGAATGAACTTGTAAACAAAATAAGGAGTAATCCCAATGAGAATGCGAGGAACAAGTACGATAATGAGAGAGTAGAGGTTCCCTTTTTCAACAAAGGGACTGAATAAATAACTACTTGGTAGTTGAACGATCGTATTGATGGTTAGGCTGAAGAGCCCCATCAAGAGTCCGAGAATACCACCGATGCGAGGCCCGTAAAGAATAGATGCAATAACTACTGGAATATGGACGAAGGTCGGCGGGATTAGAAAGGGAAGAATTGGAAGATCATGGTTGATGTGTAGTGAATGGTTACCATGATCGCAAAAAAGATAGAGATCTGTGCAATAGATGAAGAAGATTTTCTCATGTAAGGGACTCCTGTATTGTAGTAAGAATGATTTCAATGGTAGCTAAGGCACCTGCTCCTTGATCCCCGCAGGCTAATAATGCTTCTCGTGGAGGGATTATCTGGTAGCCGTAGCTTTTTAAGGTTTCGATATTGTTTTGTGTAGCGGGATGCTCCAACATCTTGGTATTCATAGCGGGTGCTAGGATTTTTTTAACATTTGTTGGTAGGGCCAAAGCAGTACTAGTAACGATATTATCTGCGAAACCATGGGCTAATTTTGCAATGGTGTTGGCACTAGCTGGAGCGACTAGAAAGAGATCAGCTTGTTTCCCTAAATCAATGTGTTGGATTTGGTCTGGTGTCTCTTCTGCCATCAGGTCCACTAGGACAGATTGTTTGGAGAGGGATTGGAGAGTCAAGGGGGGTGATAAAAGCTGTGGCTGCTGGAGTCATGAGAACCTTCACCTGGTGACCGAGCTTGGTCAATTGACTGGTGATGTCTGCCGCCTTATAGGCAGAAATACTCCCTGTTACAGCTAGTAGAATATTGGCCATAGGTTTTATCCTTTATTGATAATGTAATTATAAATTTTTTGTGCGATTTCTGCCTTGGTTTCAACTACTTGAACATCTTGTTCACTGATCAAGTATGCACGATGCTTTCCATCTTGGATATCTCTCAAGTCATTGGCCACAATTATTTCTGCCTGATTTTTTTCAAGGCTAGCACGAGCAACTGATAGTAGTTGATCCTGGGCTACATCAACTAGGAGTTTAAAACCAATCAAGCGAATCTCAGGATTCCAAATTTTTACCAGGGAAATCAACTTAGGATTTTTCTTTAAAAAAAGAACTTGGTAGTCGTCGTCTGAAGAGATTTTTGACTCTTGATTCGCGCAATGAAGAAATTGTTCTAGATTACTGGCTCCTTTTATAGCTTCAAATCCAGTCATATAGACGGGGCTATAATCTGAAACCGCCATGGCATGGATGAGAACTTGGTGTTTGGTAGTTTGTTCCTTTAGAACTAGCTGAAGTTCTGCGACGTTTGCCGTTAGAAACGTTGTTAAAAGGGGGTGCTTTTTTGGACGAACAGCCGTTGGGCTAGTAACTAGCGTCACAGGGAAGCCAGCGTCAAGAAAACGCTCAGCGATCATTTTTCCTAATTGACCAGTAGAATGATTGGTTATAGAGCGAACTTGATCGATTTTTTCACTGGTTCCACCAGAAGTAATCAAAATATTCATAGGCTTATTTTACAAGAATTTTATATTTAAGTAAAGCGAGGAATACAGAAGCTTGTACTGCCCTTCTAGTCTAAAATTCATGAAGAAAGAAGGCTTACAAGAATCCTATAGCTATTTCATATAAATTCTAATAGGAAAATAGAATAGGGTCGCTTTCCCTTTAAGAGAATAGGCAAAAGACGAACAAAGGCTTCTGAATATCAAAAAATGGATTATAAATTGAAGAAAATTCTGTATAATAGTTGTATGAAATAGTAAGGAGATTTAGATGAAGACAGATATCGAAATCGCACAAAGTGTTGAATTGAAACCTATCACAGATGTGGTAGAGAAATTGGGGATTGACTTCAATGACCTTGAACTTTATGGGAAGTACAAGGCGAAATTAACCTTTGATAAGATCCAAGCGGTTCAAAAGGAAGAGCCAGGAAAACTTATCTTGGTGACAGCTATTAATCCGACTCCAGCAGGTGAAGGGAAGTCTACCATCACCATTGGTTTGGCAGATGCTTTAAATAAAATCGGGAAACAAACGATGATTGCCATTCGTGAACCTTCCTTAGGTCCAGTAATGGGGATTAAAGGGGGAGCAGCAGGTGGAGGCTATGCCCAAGTTCTCCCTATGGAGGATATCAACCTTCATTTCACGGGTGACATGCATGCCATTACGACAGCCAACAATGCTCTTTCAGCTTTAATCGACAATCATTTGCATCAAGGAAATGAGCTAGGCATCGACCAACGTCGGATTATCTGGAAACGGGTAGTGGACCTGAATGACCGTGCTTTGCGTCATGTTTCTGTCGGTCTCGGTGGCCCTCTTAACGGGATCCCTCGTGAAGATGGGTTTGATATCACTGTTGCTTCTGAGATTATGGCCATCCTTTGCTTGGCGACAGATATTGAAGACTTGAAACGCCGTTTGGCTAATATTGTCATCGGTTACCGCTATGATCGTAGTCCAGTTTATGTCCGCGATTTAGAAGTGGAAGGGGCACTTGCCTTGATCCTGAAAGATGCGATCAAGCCAAACTTGGTTCAACCATCTATGGAACTCCAGCCTTTGTTCATGGGGGACCTTTTGCTAATATTGCCCATGGATGTAATTCTGTTTTAGCTACCTCAACCGCTCTTCGTTTAGCCGATTACGTAGTGACAGAAGCAGGTTTTGGGGCGGATTTAGGAGCTGAAAAATTCTTGGATATCAAAACACCAAATCTTCCTGTTAGCCCATCTGCCGTGGTGATTGTCGCAACGATTCGTGCTTTGAAGATGAATGGTGGAGTTGCCAAAGATGCTCTTTCTGAAGAAAATGTAGAAGCTGTTCGTTCAGGTTTTGCTAACTTGGAGCGCCACGTAGAAAATATGCGTAAATTCGGAGTTCCTGTAGTAGTGGCTATTAATGAATTTATAACAGATACAGAAGCTGAAATTGCAGCTCTGAAAGAACTCTGTGCTTCTATTCAAGTTCCTGTTGAATTGGCGAGCGTTTGGGCTGATGGTGCTGATGGAGGGTTGGCCCTAGCAGAAACAGTAGTGGAGACACTTGAAACAAGTCCAGCCAACTACTCTCGTCTTTATGATAATGACCTTTCTGTTGAAGAAAAGATCACTAAGATTGCCCAAGAAATTTACCGTGCAGACAATGTTGTCTTTGAGAAAAAAGCCAAAACTCAGATTGCTCAAATCGTAAAAAATGGCTGGGACAAGTTGCCTGTTTGTATGGCTAAGACACAATATAGTTTCTCAGATGATCCAAGTCTCCTCGGGGCGCCGTCTGGTTTTGACATTACCATTCGCGAATTGGTACCTAAGACTGGTGCAGGCTTCATTGTTGCTTTGACAGGTGAAGTGATGACCATGCCTGGATTACCAAAACGTCCTGCAGCTTTGAACATGGATGTAGCAGAAGATGGTACTGCTTTAGGCTTGTTCTAAAAAAATATATAGAGGTTGGCTGACAACCTCTATTTTTGTGCTTTTGGGGTATAATAGAGAGATAGAAAGCGAGAAGACCATGCTGAAGATAAGACCAGTCACACTTGAAGATGCTCCTGAACTTGTCAGGATTTATTCCCCTTATGTTGAGAAAACAGCCATCACTTTTGAATACCAGGTTCCGACGATTGAGGAATTTGAAGGTCGTATCGAAAAGACTCTTCAACGTTTTCCCTATTTGGTAGCTGAAGTAGACGGTCAAGTCCTTGCTTATGCCTATGCCTCAACCTATTATGATCGATCAGCATATGATTGGGCGGTGGAAGTATCCGTCTATGTGGATCAAGATTATCACGGGCAAGGACTGGGTACTCGTTTGTATGAGGCGTTAGAGTCGGAGTTGGAGGCGCGTGGTTATTTACGTTTTTTAGCTTGCATCGCCCTACCAAATCCAGCTAGTATTGCCCTTCATGAAAAGCGGGGCTATGTTCAAGTCGCTCATTTCCCAAAGATTGGGTATAAGTTCAACAAATGGCATGATATTGTCTGGATGCAAAAGACCTTAGATGGTCCTGTCAGAAATATACAGTAGATGCCCATAAATCTAAAATTGCAATGGCTCATTATCCTTGCCTTTTGCATATGCAAAAATGATGCTAATAAAATCACTGGGAGAGACCAGAAAGTTTGTAGTAGTCTCCCATACATGAAAGGAACCTATATGACTCAAGTAACCAGTGCTAGATTACTGCCCAAAATCCTTCAAGATGGACTAAAATTCTTCTCAATCGCAAGGTACCTATTTTCCTATTTTTCCTACTAGAGATGGCCTTTCTAGTCTTTTCTTACCTCAGCTTACAGGACTATTTCCCATCCATCATCTTATGGGAGCACTTGTTGAGTGTTATTACTTTCTTTTATCTGCTCAATCGTTCCATGGATTCTCGTTCAAAATTATCCTGGCTGATTATCATTGCTCTTTTTCCAATTTTTGGGACAGCCTTGCTTTACTTTTCGATAGCAGATTTGGGTGTGAGACGATTAAAGAAACGACTTGAAGACGCTACCGTACAAGCTTCTGAATATTTAAGCACTGATTTAGGAGTTGCAGATTATTTGTCACAGAGTGATCGTCAATTACAAAAGTTAGCCTATTTTCTGGAGCATAGTCCTGCTCAGTTTCCTATCTATAAAAACACCGAGGTTACTTATTTTCCGCTCGGAGATGACATGCTTCCGGCCTTGGTGGAGGATTTGAAAAAGGCGGAGCGTTATATTTTCATGGAGTATTTCATCATTGACGAAGGGATTATGTGGGGTGAGATTTTAGCTATTTTGGAGGAAAAGGCCAAGGCAGGCCTGGACGTTCGTGTCATGTTTGATGGGATGAATGAGATGACCACCTTGTCCTATGATTATATTGAGCGCTTGCACAAGGTTGGTATTAAAGCTCAAGCCTTCTCACCAGTCAAGCCCATCCTATCAACCTATTACAATTACCGAGACCATCGGAAGATTACTGTGATTGATGGTCAAATTGCTTATACTGGTGGTGTAAATATCGCTGATGAGTATGTCAATAAACGAGAACGCTTTGGTCATTGGAAGGATACAGCCCTTCGCCTAGATGGTTCAGCTGTTCAAACGCTGAAAGCTCTATTTTTGACCATGTGGACGGTGACTGGAGTAGAAGACAAGACGGATATGGAGCACTATCTACAAGAAAAACCTCAAAAAAGAAAGAGTCAGGGTTTGGTTCTCCCTTATGCCAATTCACCTTTGACCTACCACAAGGTTGCAGAAAATGTTTATTTACATCTTCTGAATACATCTACAGATTATGTCTATATCATGACGCCATATCTAATCTTGGATGACGAATTGGTTAGAGCTATGACTTTCGCGGCCAAACGAGGAGTAGATGTTCGGATCATCATGCCAGGGATTCCGGATAAACAATATGCTTTTGATATTGCGACGACCTATTTTAAAGTGCTCTTGGATGCTGGTGTCCGTATTTTCCGCTATACCCCGGGTTTTGTCCACGCAAAAGTTTATGTTTCTGATGCCAAACAAGCTGTAGTAGGGACTATTAACACAGACTACCGAAGCCTTTATCAAAATTTTGAAGATGGCATTTATCTTTATAAGAATCCAGAAGTGCTTAAGATTAAACAAGATTTTGAGAGAACCCAGGCTCTCTCAGATGAAGTGACATTGGAAAGTTTATCAAAAATACCTATAGCACATCGTCTAGGTACCTATCTCTTTTCTCTGATTGGACCTCTGATGTAAAAGGAGTAATCATATGGATACAAAAATTCTTTTGAAACTGTTAGAAGACTAGGCTGATCCAGCGAAAGTCCCAGCTATGGAAGCTTATATGAAAAATAATTTCAGCTTTCTTGGCGTTCAAAAACCAATTCTCAAAAAGATTGAAAGAGATTTTTTTAAGCCTTTCATAAAGGATCCAATTGATTGGGCTTTTGTGGAAGAGTGTTGCCAGCAACCTTACCGTGAGTTTCAATATATTGCTATGGATTATCTGGATAAAAAGAAGAAAGAGCTTAGACCTGATGATTTTCCAAAGCTGAAACAGTTAGCTCAGACCAAGTCCTGGTGGGATAGTATTGATCAGTTGGACCGCATCATAGGAGAGATTACTTTCACCTATCCAGAAACCAAGCAGGTTATGCTGGATTGGAGTAAGGATCAGGACTTTTGCTTGAGGCGGATTGTTATTAATCACCAGCTTATGAGGAAAGAAAAAACAGATACGGATTTGTTAGAAAAAGTGATCCTCAATAATCTAGGTCAAAACGAGTTTTTTATAAATAAGGCGATTGGCTGGAGCTTACGCAACTATTCTAAGGTCAATCCAGATTGGGTAGGGGCCTTTATCGACCGATATCGAGATCAATTGTCTCCTTTGAGCATTCGAGAAGGAAGCAAATACCTACCCTCTTGACAGCTTGTGGACGTTCATGGTACACTAAGTTTATGCGATGAGTCGATTGGCTCTTAGGAGCCTTTTGCGCTGAGGAGGTCTACATTTAATTGTAACGCAGGAGCGGACCTTGAACAGTTGTGTGAACCGGCTGTTCTCATCGAAAGATGCCTCGAATCCCTTTACCATGTGGTAAGGGATTTTTTTGTTTCTTAGTTGAGGAGCTCATCGATTAGATTGCTTATCTAGTCTGTTGTCCCTATAAAAATCTTCTGAAAAAGAAGAGACTCCCATAGTAAATTTGCTCTTATTTCGTCGCAGTGGTATAATGGGTGAAAAAGATATAGCGCTGTCTTTCATATCAACCATGGAAAGGAGATGTCTATGGAAGTTGAACAAAATCAGTCAACAACTAGGTGGTCGCAAGAAAAATCCCAGCGAATTAGTGAGCTAGAAAATTCAAAAGAGTATCAAGACCGACTGTTTTTAATGAAGGAACAGATGAAGAGCAATCTTCATTGGAGGGCCGTCACCATTCTTGGTATTATTTTAGCTGTTCTATCTTTCCTACTTTTGAGATTTCGAGCGGTTATTATCATTCTTCCTGCTCTAGTTTTCTATTATTTACCTCAATACAACAAAAGGAAGGCTTTATTCGGGGATAATGTTCGCTCCAATGACGAGATCTATATTAATGATTTTCTCTGTCCTATTCTGAAAGAAGTTTTTCCTCAAGCAGAGTTAACTTTGACTGCAAACTATGCTATGGATGCCTTACAGGTTGTTAGTCCTCGGTCGACCAAGTTTAATCTCTTTAATCAACTGTCTTTCCATGATGAAAGAAATCTCACAGTCGCCAACCTTTATGGTCACCATACAGAGACCAGGTATGAAACAGACTCAAATGGGCATACCAGAACTGTCCAAGAAGAAGTGACGGATTTCGTTGGCCAACTCTTTTCTCTGAAGGCACCTAGTCCCTTCCCAGGGCATATGCGGGTGGTTCCGACCAAGAAATCCTTCTTTTTCAAAAGAGAAGTCAAAGGAGCCTATCCAGGTCCTGGAAAAAATGAGGTACAAATTGAAACAGAAGATATCCAGAACAATGAGAATTACAATATCTATTGTACGGATGAATTTGCTGCTCGAAAATTTTTGAAGCCTAAGGTGTTAGATTGGTTCGACAAGCAGATTGCTCAAAATGCGATGTGTGTCTACTTGGTAGAGGATCGTCTCTATATTTCCTTGTATACCAATCGCTATATTTTTCCAACACCAAGAAAGAAACAGGCTGTTGAGAATCTTTCCTTAGCTGCAGAGTATCAAAAACTCTGTATGGAGATTGATATCATTGATGAATTAACCAATATTTTTAAAGGAGAATGACGATGTCAGGTTTCATTATTGCACTTATTGTTTTTGCACTAGTAGTTGTTATGTGGTTTATCGGAGAAAGCAATCGCTTGAACCGTTATCAGGTCATGATTGAAGAATCAAAGAGGACGGTTGATATCACCTTGGTTAAACGCTACGACACCATTTCGGAAATGTTGAAGGTCGCTAAGGCTTATGCTAAACATGAAGAGAAAGTCTTTAGCGAATTGGTAGCCCTTCGCCAAGGTGCCTCTATCCAAGAATCCAATCAAGTTATTGCCAATCAAAATGATGTTTTGGCACAAATCCGAGCAGTGGGTGAGAATTATCCGGAGCTCTTATCTTCTAACCAATTCTTGGCCTTGCAAAAAGAAATTGCAGACGAAAATGAAGATTTGGCAGCTTCTAAACGCATTGTCAATAGCAATATTAGCCAAATCAACCAAGCCATTGTAACCTTCCCAACTTCAGTAGTTGCGGGTATCAAAGGGATGCAACAGGTCCAGTTCCTATTGGAAGATACTCAAGGTAAGAAGGATTTAAGTGATTTGGATTATGAGATCCATTAATTTTTATAAAATGCGATTTTATGTCTAGAAACTATCCCGGTCTTAGATCGGGATTTTTTGTTTTCATAAATGTAAAATACGCTTTTCATTTACTAGGAAAAATAGTATAATAGATAAAATTCACAAATTTTTAGAAAATTCCGAAAGAGGTTATACTATGGGATATACAGTTGCTGTTGTCGGTGCGACAGGTGCCGTTGGTGCTCAAATGATTAAGATGTTGGAAGAATCCAATCTTCCGATTGATAAAATTCGTTTCCTTGCTTCTGCTCGTTCAGCTGGTAAGGTATTGAAATTTAAGGATCTAGACATTACGATTGAAGAAACAACAGAAACTGCCTTCGATGGGGTAGATATCGCTCTCTTCTCAGCTGGTGGTTCTACTTCTGCAAAATACGCACCATATGCAGTTAAAGCTGGTGCGGTCGTAGTAGATAACACTTCTTATTTCCGTCAAAATCCAGATGTACCATTGGTTGTTCCTGAAGTAAATGCACATGCGCTTGATGCTCATAATGGGATTATCGCCTGTCCAAACTGTTCAACGATTCAAATGATGGTAGCTCTTGAACCAGTTCGCCAAAAATGGGGCTTGGACCGGATCATTGTTTCAACTTACCAAGCTGTCTCAGGTGCTGGTATGGGAGCCATTCTTGAAACCCAACGTGAATTGCGGGAAGTTTTGAATGATGGGGTGAATCCACGTGATTTACATGCGGAAATCTTACCTTCAGGTGGCGATAAGAAGCACTATCCAATCGCCTTTAATGCTCTTCCACAAATCGACGTCTTCACTGACAATGACTACACTTACGAAGAAATGAAGATGACCAATGAAACTAAGAAAATCATGGAAGATGATAGTATCGCAGTTTCTGCAACTTGTGTGCGTATCCCCGTCTTGTCAGCTCACTCAGAGTCTGTCTACATCGAGACCAAGGAAGTAGCTCCAATCGAAGAAGTGAAAGCGGCCATTGCTGCCTTTCCTGGTGCTGTCTTGGAAGATGATGTCGCTCATCAAGTATACCCACAAGCGATTAACGCTGTTGGTTCTCGCGATACCTTTGTTGGTCGTATTCGTAAAGACTTGGATGCTGAAAAAGGGATCCATATGTGGGTTGTTTCCGATAACCTTCTTAAAGGAGCTGCTTGGAACTCAGTGCAAATCGCAGAAACCCTTCACGAACGTGGATTGGTACGCCCAACAACTGAGTTAAAGTTTGAGTTGAAATAATTCTATAACTGAATAATTTGTAATGGGGACAGTCATCAACTTTGGTGCTGTCCCTCTTCCCTATGATTGATTCGAGAAGGAGCATCAATGTCTTATCAAGATTTAAAAGATTGTAAAATGATTACCGCCTTTATCACCCCCTTTCATGAAGATGGCTCGATCAACTTTGAGGCCATTCCGTCCTTAATTGAGCATTTACTAGCCCATCACACAGATGGAATTCTCTTAGCTGGTACCACGGCAGAAAGTCCGACACTGACACACGATGAAGAGCTCTTATTATTTGCTGCAGTTCAAAAGGTGGTGAACGGACGTGTTCCTTTGATTGCTGGTGTCGGGACCAATGAGACCCGAGATTCCATTGAGTTTGTAAAGGAAGTAGATCAGTTTGGTGGCTTTGCTGCTGGTTTGGCCATTGTTCCATACTACAACAAACCTTCTCAAGAAGGTATGTACCAGCATTTTAAGGCTATTGCGGACGCTTCTAACTTGCCAATTATTATCTATAACATTCCAGGGCGCGTGGTGGTCGAAATGACACCAGAAACCATGCTCCGCTTGGCCGAACATCCAAACATCATCGGGGTCAAAGAGTGTACGACTCTTGCCAATATGGCTTATTTAATCGAGCACAAGCCAGAGGAGTTTCTCATCTATACAGGGGAAGACGGGGATGCTTTCCACGCTATGAACCTTGGAGCAGACGGTGTGATTTCAGTAGCATCTCATACTAATGGTGATGAAATGCACGAAATGTTCCAAGCTATTGAGAATAATGATATTAAAAAGGCAGCGGCTATCCAGCGCCAATTTATCCCTAAAGTCAATGCTCTCTTCTCTTATCCAAGCCCAGCTCCTGTCAAAGCAGTCTTGAACTATATGGGATTTGAAGCAGGTCCAACCCGTCTGCCATTGGTGCCAGCACCCGCTGAGGAAGCTAAGCGCATCATCAAGGTTGTAGTGGATGGAGATTACCATGCGACCAAAGAAATCATTACGGGAGTTCTTCGTCCGGATTATTGATGTCTTAGATTCTTGACAAATCCCCTATTTATTAAGATAATAGAAGTATATTGATGATCAAGGAGAATAAGATGGAAGTCATTAAACGTAGTGGTGAAGTTGTAGAATTTGATCCAGATAAAATCTATCAAGCTGTTTTGAAGGCAGCACAAACAGTCTATGTCTTGACGGATGATCTTCGCCAAAACTTGGCGCAAGTGACTAAGAAAGTTGTGATGGATTTGGAAGAAGCTAAAGTGGAACGTGCCACTATCAGCATGATCCAGTCAATGGTTGAGCACCGCTTACTTGGTGCTGGTTATATTACCATTGCTGAACACTATATTTCTTATCGTTTGCAACGAGATTTGGAACGAAGTGGTTATGGTGATCACATTGCTGTTCACTTGCATTTTGAGCAAATAAGATAAAGAATACGCGGAGTTACGGTTGTAGCTTCGTTTTTTTGTAGGGCGAAAATGGGAAGCAGTTTCAAAAGCAAAAATCTGAATTCATGGTATAATAGATTGGATTGAATGTTGAAAGGATTTCATTTCATGGCGATTATTCAATGGTTTCCTGGACATATGTCCAAAGCTAGAAGACAAGTACAAGAAAATTTGAAATTTGTGGATTTTGTGACGGTTTTGGTGGACGCGCGTTTGCCCTTATCTAGTCAAAATCCCATGTTAACAAAAATTGTTGGTGACAAACCTAAATTGATGATTTTAAACAAGGTTGACTTGGCTGATCCTGTCGCAACAAAAGAATGGCAGGAGTATTTCGAATCACAAGGTATCAGAACCTTGTCTATTAACTCCAAAGAGCAGTCAACGGTTAAGAAGGTCACGGATGCGGCTAAGTCTTTGATGGCCGATAAAATTGCTCGTCAGAAGGAACGGGGGATTCAGATTGAAACCCTTCGGACCATGATTATTGGCATTCCCAATGCTGGTAAATCTACCTTGATGAACCGTTTAGCAGGGAAAAAGATTGCCGTCGTTGGAAATAAACCAGGGGTGACTAAGGGACAACAGTGGTTGAAAACCAATAAGGACCTCGAAATCTTAGATACTCCAGGGATTCTTTGGCCAAAATTTGAAGATGATGATGTAGCTTTAAAATTAGCTTTAACGGGTGCCATTAAGGATCAGCTCCTACCAATGGATGAGGTGACTATTTTTGGTCTGGAGTATTTTAAATCCCACTATCCAAAAGAGTTGCAAGAACGCTATAAGCAAATGGATTTGGAACAGGAAGCACCGGAAATCATCATGGAGATGACTCAACGTCTAGGCTTCAGAGATGATTACGATCGCTTTTACAGCTTGTTTGTCAAGGATGTACGAGATGGTCGTTTGGGTCGCTATACCCTTGATCGTGTAGGTGAAGTGGATGCCAACGATTAAAGAAGTTAAAGAGCGTTTGGCAACGATTGATAGGTTGGATCATCCCTTGTTTGAAGAGTTGATTGCTGATGGTCGAGCAGGTGTTCAGGCTGCTATTAGTAAACGAAAACGCGAACTCCAAAAGCAAGTGGAGGAAGACCTGCGTTTGGAAAAAATGTTAGCCTATGAAAAAGAGCTCTATGCTCAAGGGATTCAACTCATTGCAGGAGTAGATGAAGTAGGGCGAGGCCCTTTGGCTGGTCCTGTCGTCGCTGCAGCAGTTATTCTGCCTGAAAATTGTAAGATCCCAGGTTTGAATGATAGCAAGAAAATCCCTAAATCGAAGCATCAAGCTATTTACCAAGCAGTTCTAGATCAGGCTCTTTCGGTTGGGATTGGGGTTAAAGACAATCAGGTCATTGATCAGGTCAATATTTATGAAGCAACGAAATTAGCCATGTTAGAGGCTATTCAAGAATTGGACCAACAGCCTCAACATCTCTTGATCGATGCTATGAAATTAGATTTGCCTATTTCACAGACATCCATTATTAAAGGAGATGCTAATTCCCTGTCTATCGCGGCAGCTTCTGTTGTGGCTAAGGTGACCCGGGATCAGATGATGGCGGCATATGACCAAGAGTATCCAGGTTATGATTTTGGTCAGAATGCGGGGTATGGGACAAGCAAGCATCTTGAAGGATTGGAAAAAAATATGGGGTTACTCCTATCCATCGCCGAAGCTTCGAACCCATTAAGTCGATGACAAACTTTGACTAGGAGGAAGAGAGAAATGCTCTTAGCCTTTGACATTGGAGGAACTTTTTATTAAATATGCCTTAGTCGATGAAGCTTATCAGGTGAGTGATTCTTCTAAAGTCCCGACACCAGATACTATTGAGGAATTCTGGGAAACTCTCGAGCGCGTGATTTGCTCGTTCCAAAATCAAATGACTGGGATTGCCATCTCTTGTCCGGGTGAAATCAATAGTCGACTTGGTTTTGTCTTTAAAGGTGGCCTCATTCCTTATTTAAGGAATATTCCTTTAGCTTCTCGTTTAAACAAGGCGTTTCAAGTCCCAGTGACCGTCCTCAACGATGGGGATGCTGCAGGTTTAGCGGAAGCTCGAATTGGGAACCTCCAGGATTGTGGCTGTGGAGCCACCTTTGTTTTAGGGACTGGAGTAGGATTATCCTTGACTTCTAATGGTTCCTTAATTTCCACCTGGAATCTCAAGGATTATCTTCGTTGGCCGAACCCAGAAGAGCCACCAACGGCTCCAGAACAAAAACAATTTCAGAGGGAGATTTTGAAGCATGGGATTTCCAGTTTGGTTCAAAATTTAGGCTCAGCTGTCAATTTTGTAGCCCAGGCTAGTCAACTCTTGCAACTGTCGGAAGAGGATGGCATTCAGGTTTTTGAAGCCCTTCACGCTGGTCATCATGAGGAATTACAAAACTTATTTATTTCTTATTGTCGGGAGATTGCGATTCTGATCTATAATCTTCAGTCGCTTGTTCGGCTTGAAAAAGTCACGATTGGTGGAGGAATTAGTAGCCAAGATCTTCTTTTAGAAGAGATCAACTATCAGTATAAAAGCCTGATGGATGAAAGTGGGGAGCAACGATTTTCTTTAGTGGAGATTCAAGCAGCTCGTTACCACAACTCCAGTAATCTTTTAGGGGCAGTTTGTCATTTTAAAATCTTAGAAAATCATTAAAAAGTTCTATTTTTAGAGCTTTTTTTGTTTTCTTTTACGAATATTATAAATAGATAGTAGAAAATGAGGTTTTATGATGAACAAATACGAACTTTATAAGTTAAAGGTTGCTGGACTCTCGAATGAACAAGTATTTAGGATTGTATCCTATTGGGAAATGAATGGGGACTGGCCGGATTTAGAAAAGATTGCTCAGCTAGCAGGGTGTCGCAATCAGGCTCTTTTTATAGAGCGTTATATTCGGATTGATGACCAAATACTGAGGGAAGAATTTAAAGAGTTTGATTCTATTTCCATTATGGATGAGGAGTATCCAGAAGAACTCCTTTGGATGCACAATCCACCTGTTTTGCTCTTTTATGAAGGAAATATTGATCTGCTCAAACACCCAAAAATTGCTGTTGTTGGGAGTCGTCGTTGTAGCCGAACAGGGATTCATTCTGTTGAGAAAATTATCAATGAATTAAACAATGAATTGGTGGTGGTGAGTGGACTTGCCAAAGGAATTGATGCAGCTTCCCATTATGCAGCTATACGAAATGGAGGAAAGACCATAGGGGTGATTGGAACTGGATTAGATGTCTATTATCCTCGATGCAACAAACAGTTGCAGAAGCATATGAGCGAACGTTACCTAGTCCTTACAGAGTATGGTCCAGGGCAAGGACCGCAAAAGCACCATTTCCCAGAACGCAATCGGATTATTGCTGGTCTATCACGAGGAGTAATTGTTGCTGAAGCTCGTATGCGCTCGGGGAGCTTGATTACCTGTGAACGTGCCTTAGAAGAAGGGCGAGATGTTTTTGCTATCCCAGGTTCGATTATAGATGGTCGATCTGATGGTTGTCATCACTTAATTCAGGAGGGGGCAAAGCTTGTCACTAGCGGAAAAGATGTTCTAGATGAGTTCGAATTTTAAAATGAGTTCTCCTATAGGAAAACTTCACGGTTGACATCCTGGAAAAAATAGTTTACACTCTATGAGGTTTATTACAAAATAGAGGTAGAAGAGTGGCTACAAAAAAACAAAAAAAGAAAAACCACAACAGCTAAAAAGAATTTAGTCATCGTGGAGTCTCCTGCAAAAGCAAAGACAATTGAAAAATATCTTGGCAGAAATTATAAAGTCATGGCTAGCGTGGGTCATATTCGGGACTTGAAAAAATCGACCATGTCGATTGATTTTGATAACAATTACGAGCCAGAGTATATTAATATTAGAGGAAAAGGTCCTTTGATCAATGACCTGAAGAAAGAAGCTAAAAAAGCTAAGCAAGTCTTTCTCGCAAGTGACCCGGACCGTGAAGGAGAAGCTATTTCATGGCATTTAGCTCATATATTGCAATTGGATAAGGACGAAAAGAACCGGGTGGTCTTTAATGAAATCACCAAAGATGCGGTTAAAAATGCCTTTCAAGAACCGCGCAAGATTGATATGGATTTGGTGGATGCCCAACAAGCCCGCCGTGTTTTGGACCGGATTGTAGGATATTCGATTTCACCGATTCTCTGGAAAAAGGTAAAGAAAGGCCTTTCTGCTGGTCGGGTACAATCCGTTGCTCTTAAATTGATCATTGATCGGGAAGAAGAGATTAATGCCTTCCAACCAGAAGAATACTGGACAATAGACGGCACCTTCAAAAAGGGGACCAAGCAATTTCAAGCCAATTTCTATGGAATGAATGGCAAGAAGATGAAGTTGCAAAATCAAGAGGATGTGAAATCAGTTCTTTCACATCTTAAGGGAAAAGATTACGTGGTTGAAAAGGTAGAGAAAAAGGAGCGCAAACGCAATGCACCCCTTCCTTACACAACTTCTTCTATGCAGATGGATGCGGCCAATAAGATTAACTTCCGTACACGTAAGACCATGATGGTTGCGCAGCAGTTGTATGAAGGAATCAATATCGGATCAGGTGTCCAAGGTTTGATCACCTATATGCGTACGGATTCGACTCGGATTAGTCCTGTCGCACAAAATGAAGCAGCTCAGTTTATTGTGGATCGTTTTGGAGCGAATTATTCCAAACAGGGTAGCCGGGTTAAGAATGCTTCTGGTGCCCAGGATGCCCATGAAGCCATTCGTCCTTCTAGTGTCCACAATACGCCTGAGAAAATTGCTAAGTACCTGGACAAGGACCAGCTCAAGCTCTACACTTTGATCTGGAATCGTTTTGTAGCTAGTCAGATGACAGCAGCTGTGTTTGATACTATGAATGTCCGTTTAGGGCAAAATGGGGTCCAGTATACGGCAAATGGAAGTCAAGTGAAGTTCGACGGTTATTTAGCCATCTATAACGATTCGGATAAGAATAAGATGCTACCAGATATGGAAGAAGGGGACACTGTCACTCAGGTCAACAGCAAACCTGAACAGCACTTTACCCAACCACCAGCCCGTTATTCTGAAGCGACCCTGATTAAGACGCTAGAAGAAAACGGAGTGGGTCGTCCTTCAACCTATGCTCCGACGATTGAAACCATTCAAAAACGCTATTATGTGAAGCTTGTAGCTAAACGTTTTGAACCGACTGAGTTAGGGGAAATCGTTAATAAGTTGATTGTTGAATTTTTCCCAGATATCGTCAATGTGACCTTCACTGCTGAAATGGAAGGAAAATTGGATGATGTCGAAGTAGGGAAAGAGCAGTGGCAAAAGGTCATCGATGCCTTCTACAAACCATTCTCTAAAGAAGTCGCGAAGGCTGAAGAAGAGATGGAAAAAATCCAAATCAAAGACGAACCAGCTGGTTTTGATTGTGAAGTCTGTGGAAGTCCGATGGTTATCAAACTAGGCCGTTATGGAAAGTTCTATGCTTGTAGTAATTTCCCAGATTGTCACCATACCCAAGCCATCGTGAAGGAGATTGGGGTGGAATGTCCAAACTGTCATCAGGGACAAATCATTGAACGTAAAACCAAACGGAACCGTATCTTCTATGGATGCAATCGTTACCCGGACTGTGAATTCACCTCTTGGGACAAGCCCATTGGTCGGGACTGTCCAAAATGTGGTCAGTATTTGGTTGAAAAGAAAGTTCGTGGTGGTGGTAAGCAGGTCGTATGTAGCAATGGCGACTATGAAGAAGAAAAAGTGAAGTAAGTTTTTAGAATTATTCGATGTCTATTATAACGGCAATTTTTGTAAATGTCTGTTATAATAGACATTTTTTGTTTTTTTCGTTATAATAGACATATGGAGGTGAGGCTTATGTATCTTGCTCTGATTGCAGATGTTATTGATTCCAAAATAGTTCAAGAACGTTTTGACCTGCAAAAACAGTTAGAAAAAACTCTTCAAAAGATAAATGAGTTATTTGCAGATTACTTGGCATCGTGTTTTACCTTAACCTTGGGGGATGAGTTTCAGGCGCTTTTAAAAGTGGATGCTCCTATTTTTCATATCATTGATACCTTACGTTCGGAAATTAGTCCTACCCAGCTTCGTTTTGGTATTGGCCTTGGAGAGATTGTAACTGCTATTAATCCCTTGATAAGTATTGGAGCAGATGGTCCAGCTTATTGGAATGCACGCGCAGCCATCAATATGGTTCATCAGAAAAATGATTATGGTAATACCCAAATCTATTTTTCCAGTGGGAATGAGAAGCATGACTTTTTTGTAAATGCGCTCATCGCTTCCGGAGAAGCCATTCGTTCGGGTTGGCGTGGCAGTCAAGAAGAAATTCTACAAGATCTTCTTAAGAGATGTGTATATAGTGAAAATTTTAGCCAGCAAGACTTGGCACAATCACTGGAAATCAACCCAAGTGCTCTCTCAAAACGATTGAAAAGCAGTAGTATTCGGGTTTATTTACGAGGAAGAGCAGCAGCACTAGCTAGTATTCAAAGCTTAGCAAAAGGAGATGGTCATGACAGGATTGTCTAATATCGTAACGAATTCGTACTTGATTCTCTTGTTGATTTGTCATTTGTTATCGGATTATTATTTTCAAAGCCAAAAGATGGCGGATCGCAAGGATCAGGATATAAAGGTATTAGGATGTCATATTCTCTATGTGGCGCTACCTCTTTTTGTTGTGGTGCTTGTTCATCTGGATTTGTGGTGGATTTGCTCGCTTATTTTGCTAAGCCATGCAGGAATAGATTATGGGAAGCCATGGCTTCAAAAGAAGTTAAAACTGAAAACCTCTTGGACTTTTGCGTTGGATCAAGTCTTGCATGTTGGTATCATTAGTTTCCTAGTCCTTTTGGGAGCAAAAAATGGCACTAGCTATCTGCCTATGGACAGTTTAAAGCTAATCTTTTATGTTCTCCTAGTTGGGAAACCAACCAATATTGTTTAAAATTCTTTTTGCTAAGTACCAACCAAACATGAAAAAGAAGATGGATACGATTACCGGAGCAGGTTCCATGATTGGCTTTTTAGAGCGTTTGGTTATTGGGGCCTGTCTCCTGTATGGCCAATTTGCTTCTATCGGCCTTGTCTTTACGGCTAAATCTATCGCTCGCTACAATAAGATTTCGGAGAATCCAGCCTTTGCGGAGTACTATTTGATTGGGTCCTTATTTAGTATCCTATCTGCCCTCTTTGCTGCTTGGTTATGTCTATAAGAAAACAAATAACAGACTAAAGTCTAGACAGGAGAGGAGGAGCCTTCCTGTCTTTTTACTTGTCTTTTTGGTATAATGGACCAAGTATGAATTTAGAAAGATTTGTGGGTGTCAAACAGTCCAGTTGGTTGTTTTAATATGGACTTAGGTTCCACCCAAAGAGGTATTAGTGTCATGTCTCAATCTTATATCAATGTTATCGGTGCAGGTCTTGCTGGCTCGGAGGCGGCTTACCAGATTGCCCAACAGGGAATCCCAGTGAAGCTCTATGAAATGCGTGGGGTCAAATCCACTCCACAACACAAAACAGACAATTTTGCTGAGTTAGTTTGTTCGAACTCTCTTAGAGGAGATTCTCTGACCAATGCTGTTGGTCTCCTCAAAGAAGAAATGCGTCGCTTAGGTTCTGTCATCCTTGAAGCAGCTGAAGCGACTCGAGTACCAGCTGGTGGAGCTCTAGCCGTGGACCGCGAAGGCTTTGCTAATCGGGTAACTGAGAAGGTATCCCAACACCCTCTCATCGAAGTGATTCGTGATGAAATCACAGTATTGCCAACGGATGCTATTACAGTTGTTGCGACTGGTCCTCTAACTAGTGATGCTTTAGCTGAAAAGATTCATGAGCTTAACGGAGGCGATGGCTTCTATTTTTATGATGCAGCTGCACCAATCATCGATGTTAATACTGTCGATATGGACAAGGTTTATCTCAAGTCACGCTATGATAAAGGAGAAGCAGCTTATCTCAACTGCCCGATGACCAAACAAGAGTTTATGGTTTTCCATGAGGCTTTGGTCAATGCAGAAGAAGCTCCTCTTAACTCTTTTGAAAAAGAAAAGTATTTCGAAGGCTGTATGCCAATTGAAGTCATGGCTAAACGAGGGATTAAAACCATGCTATATGGTCCTATGAAGCCAGTTGGACTTGAATATCCTGATGATTACAAAGGACCTCGTGATGGGGAGTTCAAGACACCTTACGCTGTGGTACAGCTTCGCCAAGACAATGCGGCTGGCAGTCTCTACAATATTGTTGGTTTTCAAACGCATCTCAAGTGGGGAGAGCAAAAGCGAGTCTTCCAAATGATTCCAGGTTTAGAAAATGCTGAGTTTGTAAGATATGGAGTCATGCACCGCAATTCTTATATGGATTCACCAAACTTGCTTGAACAGACCTATCGCTCTAAGAAACAAGCTAACCTCTTCTTTGCAGGACAAATGACAGGGGTGGAAGGCTATGTCGAGTCAGCTGCTTCAGGTTTGGTGGCTGGGATCAATGCAGCTCGCCTCTTTAAAGGTGAAGAAGCAGCTGTATTCCCTGAAACAACAGCTATCGGAAGCTTGGCTCACTATATCACCCATGCTGATAGCAAGCATTTCCAACCCATGAATGTCAACTTTGGGATTATCAAGGAGCTGGAAGGTCCACGCATTCGTGATAAGAAGGAACGCTATGAAAAGATTGCCCAACGTTCCTTAGAAGATTTAGCAAGCTTATGGGAAAACGATAGAAAATAGTAAAAAGTTAGGACAAGTCCTGACTTTTTGCTATAAAAATGGTATAATAATTAAAATTTTGAATATAGAGAGTTTTCTGACAATGAATAAATCGTATTTTTACTTGGATATGAAGACACACGAGTTGAAAGTGCCTTATACCGGAAAACTCCGTCGTGTGCGAGTCTTATTACCTAAGAATTATGAAACAGATACTGATCAGCGCTACCCCGTAGTTTATTTCCATGATGGGCAAAATGTCTTCTATAGCAAGGAAGCCTATGTAGGTCACTCTTGGAAAGTCATTCCAGCCATTAAGCGGAATCCCGATATCAGTCGGATGATTGTCGTTGCCATTGACAATGATGGTTTGCAACGGATGAACGAATATTCTGCCTGGAAGTATAAGGAGTCTAATATTCCTGGGATGCAATTTGGTGGCAAGGGTATTGAGTACGGAGAGTTCGTTATGGAAGTGGTCAAACCTTTCATTGATCAAGAATATCGAACGCTTGCTGATCGAGAACATACAGCCATGATTGGCTCTTCGCTTGGTGGAAATATTACCCAATTTTTGGGCCTAGAATACCAAGATCAAATCGGTTGTCTGGGAGTCTTCTCCTCTGCCAACTGGTTGCACCAAGAGGCTTTTTGACCGCTATATCGAGCGTAAAAAAATTATATGCAGATCAACGCATTTACATCTATGTGGGGACTGAAGAGGCTGATGATACAGATAAAACGCTGATGGCGGGGAATATCAAGCAAGCCTATATTGACTCATCTCTTCGTTACTATCATGATGTCATTCAACAAGGGGTAGCTTTAGAAAATATCGCCATTCGGATTCAATCTGGGGCTATCCACCATGAAGAAGCCTGGGCAGAGCATTTACCGGAATGTCTTCGTTTCTTAGCAGAGAAGTGGGACTAGAAGCTTTTAAATTTTTATCATAAAGAAAGAGGGAACCTATGAATATAGAACATCTTAGCCACTGGAGTGGCCAACTTAACCGCGAAATGTATCTAAACCGTTATGGACATGCAGGGATTCCTGTAGTGGTCTTCGCTTCATCAGGTGGAAGCCATAATGAGTACTACGACTTTGGTATGATTGATGCCTGTGCTCAGTTTATCGAAGAAGGACGGGTTCAATTTTTCACCCTTTCAAGTGTCGATAGTGAAAGCTGGCTTTGTAATTGGAAAAACCCTCACGACCGTGCAGAAATGCATCGTGCCTATGAACGCTACGTGATTGAAGAAGCCATTCCTTTCATTAAGCACAAAACGGGTTGGTTTGACCCAATGATGACAACCGGTTGCTCTATGGGAGCCTACCATGCCCTTAATTTCTTCTTGCAACATCCAGATGTTTTCAACAAAGTTATAGCTTTGAGTGGTGTCTATGATGCTCGTTTCTTTGTTGGTGAGTTTGGTGGGGATGAAGCGATTTACCAAACTCTCCATCTGATTACATTTGGCATCAAAATGATGGCTGGTTTATCGACCGTTACCGTCAGGCGGAAATTGTCATCTGTACTGGTCTTGGGGCTTGGGAACAGGACGGCCTTCCATCTTTCTACAAACTGAAAGAAGCCTTTGACCATAAAAATATTCCTGCATGGTTTGCAGAGTGGGGACACGATGTAGCCCATGATTGGGACTGGTGGCGTAAACAAATGCCTTATTTCTTAGGGCATATGTATTTATAAATGAACAGAGAGGAGACGTCTATGAATTATCTTGTTATTTCACCTTATTATCCACAAAATTTCCAACAATTCACCATTGAGCTTGCTAATAAAGGTATCACTGTCTTGGGGATTGGTCAAGAACCTTATGAACAGTTAGACGAACCATTGCGCAATAGTTTGACAGAGTATTTCCGTGTTGAGAATTTGGAAAATCTGGACGAAGTCAAACGCGCAGTAGCTTTTCTTTTCTACAAACACGGCCCAATTGATCGCATCGAGTCTCACAATGAATACTGGTTGGAATTGGATGCGGCACTTCGTGAGCAATTTAATGTTTGGTGCCAAACCTAAAGATTTGAAGAAAACTAAGTTTAAATCAGAAATGAAGAAACTCTTCAAGAAAGCAGGAGTTCCTGTCGTTCCTGGTGCTGTGGTAAAAGCAGAAAAAGATATCGACAAGGCTGTGAAGAAGATTGGGTTGCCATTGATTGCCAAGCCTGATAATGGAGTAGGTGCAGCAGCGACCTTTAAACTTGAAACACCAGAAGATGTCGATCATTTTAAAGCAGAATGGGATGGACATACGGAGTACTTCTTTGAGAAATTCGTCACTTCTAGCGAGATTTGTACCTTCGATGGTCTGGTCGATCGCGATGGTAACATTGTCTTCTCAACTACTTTTGACTATGCCTATACGCCACTTGACTTAATGCTCTACAAAATGGACAATTCTTATTATGTCCTCAAAGAGATGGATCCAAAATTGCGTCAGTATGGGGAAGCGATTGTGAAAGCCTTTGGCATGAAGGAACGTTTCTTCCACATTGAGTTCTTCCGTGATGGGGATGACTATATTGCAATCGAGTACAATAATCGTCCAGCAGGTGGCTTTACCATTGATGTCTACAATTATGCACACTCTATTGACTTGTACCGTGGCTATGCAGCTCTCGTAGCTGGAGAACCTTTCCCAGCTTCTGAATTTGAGCCTTTGTATTGCTTGGCAACTTCGCGTCGTGCTAATGCGGCCTATGCCCTTTCTGAGGAAGAAGTTTTGGCTAAATACCAGCATCAATTCCGAGTGAAGAAGGAGATGCCTGCAGCCTTTGCGGAACTCCAAGGTGATTACCTTTACATGTTAACAACACCAAGTCGTGAAGAATTAGAACAAATGATTCATGACTTTGGTCAACGCGCTGAATAAAATTGTGCCGATAGGTCTTTCCTATCGGTTTTTTATTCCCAAATCATCAAGAATATTTCAATATAAAACTTTGTGAATCTTTTATATAACAGTTGTTAAAACCATTTATATCAAGAACTTATGAAGATTAGTTTGTGAAGAAAATTGAGCATTATTTTTGACAGTGTTTTCATTTTTGGCTAGAATGAAAATGAATGAATAATTGCTTAGAAAGGCGAAAGAATGGCAACATTAGACAAAAGTCTCTTATTGGATATGTTCCGTAAAATGGAAGAAATCCGTCGCATGGACTTAAAAATTGCACAGTTAGTAAAAAAAGGGAAAGTGCCAGGAATGACGCACTTTTCTGTAGGGGAAGAAGCAGCAAATGTTGGAGCGATGCTGGCTTTAAATGATGACGATTTGCTGACCTCTAACCACCGTGGTCACGGACAAGCCATTGCAAAAGGAATCGACCTGAATGGAATGATGGCTGAAATCCTTGGTAAGTATACCGGTACTTGTAAAGGAAAGGGTGGCTCTATGCACATCGCCGACCTTGATGCCGGGAACCTCGGTGCCAACGGTATCGTCGGTGGTGGTATGGGGATTGCCGTAGGTGCAGCTCTTACCCAACAAATGCATAAGACTGGAAAGATTGTTGTCTGCTTCTTTGGGGACGGCGCAACCAATGAAGGTGTCTTCCACGAAGCGGTCAATATGGCTTCCATCTGGAATCTTCCAGTTATTTTCTACTGTATCAATAATGGTTATGGAATCTCTGCTGACATCAAGAAAATGACAAATGTGGAGCACATTCATGAGCGTAGTGCTGCTTACGGCATTCCAGGAATGTTTATTCCTGATGGTAACAACGTCATTGATGTCTATGAAGGATTCCAAAAAGCTGTTGAACACGTCCGCTCCGGTAAAGGTCCTGTCTTGATCGAAAGTGTCACCTATCGTTGGCTTGGTCACTCTTCATCTGACCCTGGTAAATACCGGACTCGTGAAGAAGTCGAAGAGTGGAAGAAGAAAGATCCGATTGAAAATCTTCGCAAGTATCTCCTTGAAAATGAAATTGCGAGCGCAGAAGAATTGGATCAGATTCAAGAAGAAGTGAAAGAAGCCGTTGAAGCTTCAGTGAAATTTGCGGAAGAAAGCCCATTCCCTCCACTCGAATCAGCTTTCGAAGATATTTACGCAGACTAAGGGGGAGTAGAGAATTATGGAAACAAAATTAATGTCATTCCGCGATACCATTATCCTTGCTATGTCTGAGGAAATGCGTCGCGACGAAAATGTATTGTTGATGGGGGAAGATGTCGGAGTTTTCGGTGGAGACTTTGGAACTTCTGTAGGGATGCTAGAGGAATTTGGTCCAGAACGTGTTCGTGATTGTCCGATTTCTGAGGCTGCGATCTCAGGTGCAGCAGCTGGTGCAGCCATGACTGGACTTCGTCCAATCGTTGATATGACCTTCATGGATTTCTCAGTGATTGCCATGGATGCTATCGTTAACCAAGCTGCGAAGACGCGCTACATGTTTGGCGGAAAAGGGCAAGTACCGATGACCGTTCGCTGTGCTGCTGGTAACGGAGTTGGTTCTGCAGCTCAACACTCCCAATCCTTGGAATCATGGTTCACCCATATTCCTGGTTTGAAAGTTGTTGCTCCAGGAACTCCAGCGGATATGAAGGGACTTCTCAAGTCATCTATCCGTGATAACAACCCCGTTATCATTCTTGAGTACAAATCAGAATTCAACCAAAAAGGGGAAGTGCCTGTTGATCCCGACTATACCATTCCACTTGGTGTCGGAGAAATCAAACGTGAGGGTACTGATGTCACTGTCGTAACTTACGGGAAAATGCTTCGTCGTGTTATGCAAGCAGCTGAAGAATTAGCTGAAGAAGGCATTTCAGTAGAAGTAGTAGACCCACGTACCTTGGTTCCACTTGATAAAGAGATTATTATTAATTCTGTTAAGAAAACAGGAAAAGTCGTCCTTGTCAATGACGCCCATAAAACAAGTGGTTATATCGGTGAAATCTCAGCTATCATTTCTGAATCAGAAGCATTTGATTACTTGGATGCACCCATCCGTCGTTGTGCGGGTGAAGATGTGCCAATGCCTTACGCACAAAACCTTGAAAATGCAATGATTCCAACAGTTGAAAGCATCAAAGATGCCATTCGTAAAACGTATAATAAAGAATAAGACATAATTTAAATTATGTAGCATTTATTGAATCAGACGAAGAAACTTTGTATCTTTAAGATGCAAAGTTCTCTGCGTCCTTGATATCTTAGATTAGAGCACGGGCTAAAAGCTTGGAAAAAAGATAAATCTCCTTGACTTCATCGAAGTCTGCGTTGATTTCCTATTTTTCGGTCGCTTTTAAACGCCCTTTGCATCATAAAATTGAACTCGGGGCTAAAGTCTGTGTGAAAAAGATAAACTTTCCTAGAAACTAAAGTTTCTTCGTCAAGTTTCCTATTTTCACTTTGACTTTTGACGCCCTTAGTATCTTGTAAATGAATCCGGACGGAGGCCTGTGAAAAAAAGATAGATTTCCTTGTGTTCATCGAACACATCGTCAATCTCCTATTTTTTCTTTGTCCTCTTCGTCCTTGATATCTTAGTATAGAATAGGAGAGGTCATGGCTGATGATAAGCTAAGAGCGACTCCTGCGGCTAGAAAATTAGCGGATGATCTAGGGATCAACCTCTATGATGTTTCTGGTTCAGGCGCAAACGGTCGTGTCCACAAAGAAGACGTGGAAACATATAAAGACACAAATGTGGTTCGCATTTCACCACTTGCAAAACGAATTGCTTTAGAACACAATATTGCTTGGCAAGAAATCCAAGGAACTGGTCATCGTGGTAAGATCATGAAGAAGGATGTCCTTGCTTTCCTTCCTGAGAATATTGAGAAGGATACCATTAAGTCACCTGCCCAAATTGAGAAGGTAGAAGAGGCTCCTGATAATGTAACACCTTATGGTGAGATCGAGCGAATTCCGATGACACCAATGCGTAAGGTGATTGCTCAACGGATGGTGGAATCTTATTTGACAGCACCAACCTTTACATTGAACTATGACGTCGATATGTCTCAAATGTTGGCCCTTCGTAAGAAGGTATTGGATCCAATCATGGAAGCAACTGGCAAGAAAGTCACTGTAACAGATTTGCTTTCTCTTGCGGTTGTTAAGACCTTGATGAAACATCCATACATCAATGCGTCATTGACGGAAGATGGCAAAACCATCATCACTCACAACTATGTCAACTTGGCTATGGCGGTTGGGATGGACAATGGACTGATGACACCGGTTGTCTATAACGCAGAAAAGATGACTTTATCAGAGTTGGTGGTAGCCTTCAAGGACGTTATCGGACGTACCTTGGACGGTAAATTAGCCCCAAGCGAATTGCAAAATTCAACCTTTACTATCAGTAACTTGGGAATGTTTGGTGTTCAATCTTTTGGACCGATTATCAACCAACCAAACTCTGCCATTCTTGGGGTTAGCGCAACTGTTGAAAAACCAGTTGTAGTTAATGGTGAAATCGTCATTCGTCCAATCATGAGCTTGGGGCTTGACCATTGACCACCGCGTTGTCGATGGTATGGCTGGTGCCAAATTCATGAAAGACTTGAAAGCCTTGATTGAAGACCCGATTTCAATGTTGGTCTAATCAACGAGAGAGAATAGAAACAAGAAAAAGAGGGAAATAAAATGGCCTTAGAAGTAATTATGCCAAAAGCCGGCGTAGATATGACCGAAGGACAAATCGTTCAGTGGAATAAAAAAGTCGGCGAATTTGTAAAAGAAGGAGAAATTCTCCTTGAAATCATGACAGATAAAGTCAGCATGGAATTGGAAGCTGAAGAAGATGGCTACTTGATTGCTATCTTAAAAGGGGACGGCGAGACTGTTCCTGTAACAGAAGTGATTGGTTACCTTGGTGAAGAAGGGGAGAACATTCCAACAGCTGGAGCAGCTACTCCAGAAGCAAGTCCAGCGCCAGCTGCAGCAAGTGCTTCAAATGATGACAATAAGAGCGATGATGCTTATGATATCGTTGTTATTGGTGGTGGACCTGCTGGTTATGTTGCTGCCATTAAAGCAGCTCAATTAGGTGGTAAGGTTGCTCTTGTTGAGAAATCTGAACTTGGTGGAACTTGCTTGAACCGCGGATGTATCCCAACTAAGACTTACCTACACAACGCTGAAATCATTGAAAATATCGGTCATGCGGCAAACCGTGGGATCATCATTGATAATCCTAGCTTCACAGTAGATATGGACAAGGTTCTTGAAACCAAGAACAAGGTTGTAAATACTTTGGTTGGTGGTGTTGCAGGACTTCTTCGTAGCTACGGAGTTGATGTTCATAAGGGTATCGGTACCATTACGAAAGATAAGAATGTTTTGGTTAATGGTTCTGAGTTACTTGAAACTAAGAAGATTATCCTTGCTGGTGGTTCAAAAGTCAGCAAGATTAACGTTCCTGGCATGGAATCATCCCTTGTAATGACGAGTGATGACATCTTGGATATGAATGAAGTCCCAGAAAGCCTTGTGATCATTGGTGGTGGGGTTGTCGGTATCGAGCTTGGTCAAGCCTTTATGACCTTTGGTTCAAAAGTAACGGTTATTGAAATGATGGACCGCATTGTTCCAGCTATGGATGCTGAAGTATCTAAAAACCTTCGCTTGATCCTTGAACGTAAGGGTATGACTATCTTGACAGGTACTAAACTGCAAGAAATCATTGAAGAAGATGGCAAACTCCGTATCAAGGTTGAAGGAAAAGATGATATCATCGCAAATAAAGCTCTTCTTTCAATCGGTCGTGTTCCAGATCTTGAAGGAATCGGAGAAGTTGAGTTTGAATTGGATCGTGGTCGTATCAAGGTTAATGAATACATGGAAACTTCTGTTCCAGGTATCTATGCACCAGGTGATATCAACGGTACTAAGATGTTGGCTCACGCTGCCTTCCGTATGGGTGAAGTAGCGGCTGAAAACGCCCTTAAAGGAAATCACGCTGTTGCCAAATTGAACTTAACTCCTGCAGCTATCTACACACTTCCAGAAGTTGCGGCTGTTGGTTTGACAGAAGAACAAGCTCGTGAGAAATATGATGTCCAAATCGGTAAATTCAATTTTGCCGCAAACGGACGTGCCATTGCATCAGATGCGGCTCAAGGTTTTGTTAAGGTCATTGCAGACAAGAAATATGGTGAAGTTCTTGGGGTTCACATCATTGGTCCAGCAGCAGCTGAATTGATCAACGAAGCTTCAACTATCATTGAGATGGAAATCACTGTAGAAGAAATGCTCAAGACCATCCATGGGCACCCAACCTTCTCAGAAGTGATGTACGAAGCCTTTGCGGACGTACTTGGATTGGCAGTTCACTCACCTAAGAAGAAATAATATTATTCTTTCAACTAAATTTTCTTTAAGTAGTACGGACGGCAGCGACCTCTCATAGAGTTCCATGCCTAAAAATTGAGCCACTTGTCTCAATTTTTCCGAGAAATGTAACGATAACTCGTTACATTTCTTTTTACTACTTCAGAAAATTAAGTGAAATTTAACTATTTTGTCTAATGCTCATTCTGCTATGAGTAGGATTTATAAAACGAATTTTTTGGAATTACTATGAAATACATTATTAATTATTCAAATGACACTGCTTTTAATATTGCTTTAGAGGAATATGCTTTTAAACACCTTTTGGACGAGGATCAAATCTTCCTTCTTTGGATTAACAAACCATCTATCATTGTAGGTCGTCACCAAAATACCATCGAGGAAATTAACCGTGACTATGTTCGTGAAAATGGAATTGAAGTAGTCCGTCGAATCAGTGGTGGTGGAGCTGTTTATCATGATTTGAACAACCTAAACTATACCATCATTTCAAAAGAAGATGAAAACAAGGCCTTTGACTTCAAGAGCTTCTCTACTCCAGTTATCAATACTTTAGCTGAACTTGGTGTTAAAGCTGAATTTACAGGCCGTAACGACTTGGAAATCGACGGTAAGAAATTCTGTGGCAATGCCCAAGCCTATATCAATGGACGGATCATGCACCATGGTTGTCTTCTCTTTGACGTGGATTTGTCAGTCCTAGCTAACGCACTTAAAGTGTCTAAAGATAAGTTTGAATCAAAAGGGGTTAAATCAGTCCGTGCTCGAGTAACTAATATTATCGATGAGTTGCCAGAAAAAATCACGGTTGAAGAGTTCCGGGATCTACTTTTGGACTACATGAAGAAAGAATACCCTGAGATGACAGAATATGTCTTCTCGGATGAAGAATTGGCTGAAATCAATCGTATCAAGGAAACCAAGTTTGGTACCTGGGATTGGAACTATGGAAAGTCTCCTGAATACAATGTCCGTCGTGGCACTAAATTCCCTAGCGGTAAGGTGGAAATCTTCGCAAACGTCATTGAATCAAAAATTCAAGATATCAAGATTTACGGTGACTTCTTTGGTATCGAAGACGTAGCGGCAGTAGAAGATGTCCTTCGTGGTGTCAAATACGAACGCGAAGACGTTCTTAAAGCCCTACAAACCATTAACCTAGGTCGTTACTTCGCAGGAATCACTGCAGAAGAAATTGCTGAAGCAGTGGTGGAATAAAGTCATAAGAGAGTGGGACAGAAATCGGTAATTCGTTAGAATTCGATTTCGTAGTCCCACCTCCGCACAGTTGAGTAGGGCTGTAAAAGCTGATGAATTCAGCGTAGTAGAGCCCAGTCAACCACTGCGTCTTGCTCGACAATCCAAAGACAATTGAGAGGCTAGGACTTTTGTCCCAGCCTCTTTTTTTGAACTAGTTTCACATAAAAATTATTGTTTTACTAAGGATTTTGTAGTATAGTAAAGGTGGAAAAGTGTATTCGCTTACAAAGAATGTAACTGTAATTTGTAAAATTCAGTAATTCTTAAACAACGAAATTGATTGACTAGCTAGGTATTACTTTCCTTTTCTGCTTTAGAAAGTGTGATGATATGAAACGTGTCTTTATTATTTTATCAAACCTTTTCATCTCTAGCTTTTTGATTTGGATTGCCTTTATTTCTCCAAATACGGTTGTCCACAGCAGTCTTCCGGTAGTAGGTGTGCTGAGACGAGAAAAGAGCGTCACATATGAAGACTTATCTTCCAGTTTAGACCGTTTGGCAAGGGAAAATCATAGTATAATTGCCCGTCAGATACAAAGAACAGATTCTAAAGGGCAGGTTGTTTTCACCTATGATATCTACGGAGAGGGAAAACTTCCTCTTGGAATTAAAAGGAGAGAAGAAAGAACTGGCTGCCAATGAAAGCCTGGTAGTGAATTATTATGTATTAACAGGTGATTTAGAAACTGAAAAGCTGGATCAAACGCTTCATACTCTTGGTTTCTCACAAACTTTTATAGAGAAACCAAATCCTCTGCAGACCTTTATTGCCTTTTTTGGCTCAGGTTCACAATCACTTGCCTTGGTTATTTTTATCATTAGTTTTAGCGCTTTGACGATTATACAAAAAACACTTGAAATGAGAAGCGCTGGGATTCGATATATCTCAGGAATGAGACGCTTGCAACTTTTTGGACATTCCTTAAAAGATGATAGTATAGAGTTGCTTTTGGGGTGTATTGGCGCAAGTATAATGGGTGCGGTTCTGATTTATTTTTTTCAATTGACACCCTTTTCCTATTCCATCATCATTTCAAGTAGTATCATTTACAATGGGATTTTACTTATTTTATCTGCTGTCTTATCCTTCCTCTTTGCATATAGTATTCAAACGATTCATTTAGTCCCCCTTTTAAAAGGGAAGGTTCCATTGAAGCGCATATTGGTTTTCCTCTTTATTTGTCAATTTCTCGCTGTGGCATTAATTGGCCTTGCGATTCATCGAATCAGTATTTATGGATCAGTCTGGCAAACTCACCGAGAGGGAAGTGAGGCTTGGTTAAAACAGTCGAATTGGGTCCAAATTAGTACAAGTCGGGAGGATTTTTCACAGAAAACAAACAAAGAGACGCAAATTGAGAACAGAGCAAAATGGTCTAAGCTCATCGAGTCTGGCATCGAAAATGGTGGTCTTTTAGCTTATCATCACCTCGTATTTTTTGGTTCAAAAGGAGTTATGACGGATCCTAGTACAGGTAAAGAGTTTTCCATCACAGATTACGATCCTCTTGCACGAACTCTCTATGTAACTCCAAATTACCTCGAAATCCAAGGTGTTCCAGTATCTCCTGAAGAAAAAGATCACTTAAATCACTTACAAGCAGGAGAATTTGGTCTCTTACTTCCGGAAAAATTAAAAGGTCGAGAAGAGGAGATGATCAAACGATATGAAGATTATCTATCTCCTCGAGATGATCAAGGAAATATCACCTTATTAATGAAGGCGCAGGTAACGTATATTCCGAATCATCAAAAACGCTTTATCTACAACAACACACCAATCAGCTATAAGCAATTCTTTACAGATCCTGTTTTTAGTGGTTATACAACCTGAAAGTTTTTGGAGGCTATGAGAATCCATATTTCACCCACCTTGATTCCTACCTTTATTTTTAATGGGCTTCAGAATAGTAAGAAGCTAATCGCTGAGTATAATCTTGAAAAAAAGTGTTAGTCAGTACGACTATGCAGTGGACGTTTACCAGCAAATGGCCCAAAAAAATACAAATAGAAAAATCTCATGGCGATTGCAGGAGGAGTCTTTGGTATAGCAACCTCTGTTCTTCTTTTTTTAACACTATGAATTTCCTATATTTTGAAGAGTTTAGAAAACAAATCTTCTTGAAGAAGATTGCAGGTCTGGGATTTGTAAACATTCACCAAATGATTTTGCTCTCAGAAAGTAGCCTCTTGCTATTAGGAAGCCTCTTGGTATTCCTTCTCACTCAAGAATGGTGGATTGCTCTTGTCACTCTCTTTCTATTTATTACTAATGCTTGGTTCATTCTCCTGTACCGGTCTCATAAAGAAGACCACTTGTTAGCCACTGTACTGAAAGGAGCCTAATATGATTAGCATAGAACATTTAACCAAATCATTTGGCCAACGAACGGTCTTTCAAGATTTGAGCTTGCAATTTACAGAAGGTAAGGTCTATGCTCTGATCGGAAATAGTGGGTGTGGTAAAACAACCTTGCTTAATATCTTGGCGAAGATAGAGCCTTATGAAAAAGGGAGTATAAGCTATAAAGGGCAAGAACTGAAACAGATCAAACAGCATCACTTTTTTAAGCATGAATTAGGCTATCTCTTTCAAAACTTTGGCCTACTTGAAAACGAGACTATCGCTACAAATTTAGATCTGGGTTTGATTGGGCAAAAATTAACGAAAAAAGAGAAGAAACAGCAAGAAGAAGAAGTGCTCAAGAAAGTAGGATTGGCTTACCTTGCTCTGGATCAAAAGATTTATGAATTATCTGGGGGAGAGGCGCAACGTGTCGCATTAGCTAAAGTTATTTTAAAAGATCCACCTTTAATTTTGGCAGATGAACTAACTGCAGCACTGGATCCAGAAACCTCACAAGAGGTGATGGACTTGCTCTTAATGTTAAAGAGTCAAGAGCGTATAATCATTATTGCAACCCATAATCCAGTAATTTGGGAAAAAGCTGACGAAGTGGTAAAGCTCAACTAGTCCATGGCTGAAGAATAGTTTGATTTTCTACATTATCTTTTATAGCTAGCTATTCATGAGGTATAGGCTGATGAAGAAAAAAGATCATGTCAAACAAAAATTTTTAAGTTTTATCATCATTGGGATTATCATACTCTTATCAGCCTGCACTCTTGTAGGACCACAAAAAAAATCTCCTTCCGGTAGTACCAATGTGTCTAGGAAAATAGGATTCGAGGAAAGAAAGGCAGAAGATTTATTAAAAAATTCTATTTCTATTCCTTATCCAGATGGGAAAATCTTTACACCTACCGCGCTGTCAAATGATGGGATTGCTTATGGCGAGGCTGTTGACCAAGGACACGAAGATCAGAATTATCTTGCCAGTATGAATATACATACCAAGGAGTTTCAAAAGATAAAAGATGTTGAAAAGACATCTAATCTGACTCATGTAGCTGTTAGCTATGTAGACCATGATATTGTTATTTTTGAAGAGTATGATCAACTCAATCAGACAGGGATTTACTATCTTTGGAAGATAAAAGACGCATCTTTAACGACACTGATCGATAGGAGACCTATTGGAACGGTTCCAGTTACTCAAGTAGCTCGATCCAACCAGAAACTCTTTATAAATTATGAAGTAGGCGATAGCCTATATCAAATTGAAGAATTTGACCTTGAAACAGGGTCTCATCAGACGATTGAATCAGAAAATAGCAGTTTTCCGAATGTCTTTAAAGATTACTTGTATTATGTACAAATTGATAACACAGCTTTAACCACAAAAATTGTAGCCTACTCCTTAAGTGATGGGCAGAAAAAGGTTATAGATCAAACAAAGGATGATCAACGCTATTATGTCGATTTATTGACGAATGGGCACAATCTCCTTTACTTGGTTGCAAATAATAAAGATGCTTCATTTACCTTTGAAAATAAAAACCATAAGAAGATATTTTCTACTTCGCAGGCAGAAACCTCCATATATCGCAATATTTATCTCACCTATATGGGAGAAAGAAGAAGTGAGGAGCGAGTTAAATCACAGTATTATTTGTGGGATTTAAAGCATCAGATTCATTATTTATATGATCATGGCCCCATTTTGCTATCAGATAAAGGAATTTTATGGATTCAATTCAAAAAGAAGGATAGTGAGATTCCAAAAGGTGAAATCTATCGAAATGAAAACTCCGTGATGCGCTATCAAGAATGGTAGAAAGGAGAAAAATCATGAAAAAAGTTCATTTATTCCTTGTACTTCTGACTTTGCTTGGTTTATCTGGCTGTAAAGAGACACCAAAAGAAAGTAAAACAAGTCCTTCCAGCTCTCGTAAGGTCACACCCTCTTTATCAACAACAGTTAGTGTAGAAACAAAGGAGCGTACGGAACCCAATCCACCAATGCCAGCAGAGGTAGCAGAGCGATTGAAAATTAAGGAAGGCAATACGGAAGCCGGTAGTCAGGAAACTTTACCATCCTTAAACCAGAAACAAGCTTCATTGCAAGAGGCTACGCAACCTTCTCAATCAATCAAACAAGAAACATCGACCAAAGAGAATCAAGGAATCCGAAAACTATTGCCTATTTCTTTAAAACTTCAAGAAGAATGGTATTTCTGTGCTCCTGCGACAGTCCATATGATGCTGGCTAGTCGAGGGGTTAGCGTCTCTCAACATCAATTGGCTAAGGAAATGGGGACTTATAATCCCTATGGGACTCATAATCGAGATGCGATTCGCGTCTTGAATCAGAATCTATTTGGCTATCCAGAACCAAGTGGAAACCAAGCAGGTTATCGACTAGCTACTGTAACAGACGCTCGTCCAGATTCTGAAGATATCCGAATCTTTAAAGAACGCGTGCGCAAAGATATTGATGATGGCTATCCTCTCTATTACACCTTCAATGTGGCACAAATCTATCCTGGAAAAAGTGGGGAACATAATGTGATTGGAGTAGGCTATGAATTGACAGCAGATGGAAAGGACATCTCAGCAATCTATTATCTAGACCCCGATACACATGTACAGGATCCAACCTATGGAGGCTTGAAGAAACTGACACCAGAGGAGTTATTAGCAGCAATGGTTACATGCGGTGAGAAAAATTATGCCTGGTGAGAAAATATAGTCGTAAAACGAAAGTTAGTTCATGACACGGCCTCTTTTCTTGATATTCAAAAATAATGAGAGTAGAATATAGAGGAAATCTGAACAAAAAAGGGGATCATATTCGATGATGAAAATTCCAGTTGAAAATCTTGGTCTATTTGAACAATTAGATCGTATAGTAGTGGCTTTTTTTAGCAAGCAACAACCTTCAAGTCCATATGATTTGAATATCAGTATTACACAAGAACACCTTGACCAGAAAAAGCAAGAGCTAGAGCCATTAGGTTATCAAGCTGTCCAACTACCATTAGGAATGGCTTTAGATAATATCATCCAGCAACCTCATTATAAAAATTTAATCCTTGGCGGACTTGCTCCCGACGAAATTATAGTCAGCAAAGAAGAATTAATGCCTTTGAAAGATATTGTAGATAGTTTTTGTATTATGTACGCTGCAGCGAATAACAGACTGGAAAATAGTAAGGCTTATGAATTAATGAAAGATAAGACGGTTTATTTTATTGGTAAACTATTTACAGATTTTCCAAAAGCAGGTGATGAAATTGCGTATTTAGGAATTGATCGAATAGCGAGCGATGGTACACCATATGAAGCAGTTAAATGCTTTCTAACGGAAGAGAGTGCAGAGAAGTTCAATGGTGAAAAAAGACCGGTCACCCCTGCAAACTTGGCTTATCTAAAATCATTCTGGGGAAAACCAGTTATTATTGAGCCACACCGTAATTATTGGATCGAATTTTTATAGAAAGAATTAAAGAGCGTAAGATTTCATAAAAAATCCTACGCTCTTTTTCTAACACTAAATACATTACATAATTTATATTATGTAACTCACAAACTATCCAAGGCATTTTTCTGTTCGTCATTAACGATATGCGTATACAAGTCCGTTACCTGTGTGCTAGCATGTCCTAGCTGATGGCTGACCAAAACTTGGGATTTGGTTGCATCATAGAGACGAGTTGCTAATGTATGGCGTAGTTTGTGGGGAGTTACGCGGACTTTAAAGTCTTCTGAATACTTGGCCACCATCTTTTCAACACTAGAAGCATCAATCCGATTTGGAACACCTCGATACAAGGTCAGAAAGAGGGCTGTATCAGTCTTTTCTGTCTTGTAACGTTTGTCTCGGATAGCAAGATATTGCTCAAGATAAGGCTTAGCAAAGGCAGCAACATTGACTGAGTCTCGCTTTCCTCCTTTTCGAGTGACGTCAATTACCATCATCTTAAGGTTGAGGTCTCGAAGATCTAGGTTAACTGCTTCAGAAAGACGGACACCAGAGGCAAGAAGGAGTGCGATAATGGCTAAATCACGCTCTTTATTCTTATTAAAGGAAGATAAAGCGCGATTTGAGAGTGTTTGAGGGTATTCCTGATCGATATAGTTGAGGAAACCTTCTGTCTCATCACCTAAAAAGAGCTTTTGCTTAATATTTTCAGCTCGGGCCGCCAAGGTTTCTTTCTTTTTCTTGGTCGCAACCTTCTTCATGACATTGCGGTAGAAATAAGGTTCCCCTTGCTCGTTTTCAACCTCCTCAGTCAAATACTTATAAAGGCTAGAAAGTGCCGAAAGGGTACGGTTAATGGTCGTTTGGGAAACCCCGTTTTTCGTCGTATTGGCATTGAGCAGAGGACGTTCACGTAAGTAAAGAATGAAGGATTCCATGTCTTTCTTGGTCATGTGCTCCAGAACGTCTAAGGGAATATTGGCCATGGTGTCAGCATCTGATATACCAGATTCCAAGACCCAGGTGAAAAATCGATCGTATTCCTTTAAGTATTCGTATAAGGTCGTAAAACTATATGGAACGGCCAGTTTTGATTGGTAATATTCTAAGACGTACCAAGGCATGACTTGTTTGAGTTTATCAATCCGTTCTAATAAGATCTCGCGTTTCATGTTTTTCTCCAAATCTTTCTATACTAGTAGTATAGCATAGCCAGATATATTTTTCAAGAAAATTATAGTTTTTCGGAAAGATGTTATAGGGGATCTATAGGACTGTTTTAGTTTTACTGTAATAACCAAAAAAATTTTTTAAGCCAATTATACTCAATTATGTACTTTATTTAAGTGAACACTGGAATTTTTTACTACTCTCAATTCAGTTGAAAATGTACTTTATTTAAGTGAAAACTAAAAAATTTTCAAATGTACATTTTGACAATAAAAAAACACTCTAATATCAATTTAATGAAATTTAGAGTGTTTTTATTTATCTATATTTTTTCAAACTGTACAAAGTGTTCTTGCTTTCTTCTGTGGCCTTTGCAAATGGAACACGACCTTTTATTGCGTTTTTTGTATGCCATTCTTTCTTTTACTTGAATTTTGTAACGGTGATTAAGATTTTCTTGACATATCCACCATACAGGCAGAATACTCAACTCTGTAATTTCAGTTGGACTTACTATCAAGGAGTTATTTAGATAATCCCACTCATTCATTAGACTTTGTTGCGTTGTTGCTAAATCGTTAAATCCTTTTAATACTTTTTGATTTCTACAGTATGGACAAGAATTTTCTCTGTAAAATTTTTCTTTAATAATTTTCTGATATTCTCCAGTACATACAGGGCATTTCCACCATGCATTATATGTTGAATTTGCCCTTACTGAAGACATTTCTTGTTTATTTAATGATGACCATTCTTTAATTAACCAAGGATGTGTTGTTTCAAGATCATTATAACCTTTTGCAGTCTTCTTAAAAGAACAATATGGACAACATTGGTCGTTTTTGTGGCGATCAGAAATTTTTGCTTTAAAACTTCTGTGACATTTTCGACAAATCCAATTGGTTAAAGCATTTGAATCATAAAAGAAGGTATCAATATCACCATTCAGTTCTTTTACCCATTCATTGTTTAAGTACGGTTTAACATAGCTTAGTGTTTCATTTGGTTTAGGAATTTTTTTATTACAGTAAGGACATATAGAATTGAGACTATTAGAATTATTGTTTGTAAACACACCTAGAACAATCCCTAATCTCTCCTGAAATTCTAAATCACAACAATCACAAATCCAATTAAATATTTATTCTCGGTTTCTGACGATTTCGTCACCTCATCAGGTTTTTCTACATTCTTGCTACTCCAAAGGTCACACAACTCAGGATAAGTATCTGCAATTGTATTATAACCTTTTAATGCTTGTTCATCATTACAATATGGACAGCTATCTATAACTTCTTTTCTTATTGGAATTGAACAAAGGTATTCACCTTGACAAACAGAACACTTCCACCAATATTTTTTTGTTTCAATGTGGCTCAATGCTAAATGAACAGGCAATCCATTTTTATCGCTCCATTCTTCCTGTAATTTTGGGAAATTATAGAGTATATCATTGTTAAAAACAAGTGTATCCCAATCACAATGATTAGGACAAGTTTGAAAATTACTATTCTCTAAGTCGGTTCTTGAAATCATTTCATTAGGACTGCAATGAAAATTGACATTGCAACAAGGACATTTCCAATTTATACATTCAGAAGACTTATGCCAGTATTCAGAAATAGATTTATCATTACTTTTATCCCAAAATTTCTCTAAATAAGGATGAGTTTCTTGTAAAGTATTATACCCTTTTAACATCAACTTATCATCACAATAAGGGCAGCCTTCGAGATGCCTTTTAACAACACTACAGTCATATTGACCATAACACTTAAAACACTGCCATCTTACTAAGATGTCGGATAAGCTATCAATCATATTACTTTTTACAAGAGTTGGAATAAATTGCTTAAAAAGATTTCTATCTGTATGCAATAGGGGGTTGGCTTTCACTTTAATTACGGTATCAAATGTTGCTTTACAGTTATTACAATAGAAACCATCTCTTTTGATTCTTGAAATTAGCCGATCAATAGACAACTTAAAGATATGGTCACATTTGTCGCATTTCCAATTTCTAGGGATTGTAACATTGTCATTTAACTTCAAATCATTAAACTCTACATTGTTTTGCTCCCCTGGAAGATAAATTTTCCGAAGATTAGGGTATGCTTTAGTGTAAGGTACAAAATGTGTACTTTCATTACATCCAACATGAACAAGCTCTTGATTATGTTTATTGATTAATTTAGAAGTGTTTGCTACATCTTTCCAACCAACATGACAGGTAGGACATTTGAAGTGAAATAACCTCTTTGAAGAAAAAGATAAATTATCAATCTCTTCCTGAATGGTTTCTATATTTTCATAATGAAAGTTTATGTACCTTAGAAAGTTAGGAATCCTTGCAGATATAGAGTTTTCCCCTTTTATGAACACTTTTCCAAGCTCACATACTGGACAGATTTTTGAATGATTTTGAATATTCTTATAAGATTTTGATGTACTTGCTTTCCATTCATAAGAACAGGTAGGACATTTCCAGTTAATGTGTTTTTTACTGGTAATTGTTATTTTTTCTACATCTATTTTGATATTCTTGTCAAAGTCCCAATAGTTCAATAAGGCTGGAAAATCAGTGATTAAGTCTGACATTTTCTCCTCCTAATACTTAGTCTTATTATCCAGTAAGTCTTTTATTTCCAAAATCTTACTTTTGCTTGTTTGCTTTTCAGTATGAGTATGTTTTTCAAAAGATATTTTTGTGTCTGAAGTAATAACATTCTCACTAAGATACTTCTTAGTTACTAGTTGCTGATCAGATTTTAACAAGCCCTCTTCTTTTAACAATTCATTCGCAATATCAGGATACAAACTAGTTTTAAGAAGATTCCTTAACTTTTTGTTTTCCTCTAATAATTCTTTGTTTAACGCTGTCTGCTCCTTTATTTCAGCATTCTTTTCATTAAGTTGTGCTACCTCATTTTTCAACTCTGAAACTCTTGTTTTGAGCTTACTGGCTTCTTCCTTATATTCTATTGCTGCATCAACAACTCTTTTATAATAATTGTTAAGTTTCATCAATGCTGATTTGATTGCTTTAGGGGTTCTATTGGTCATTAAGAAACGTTCCACATCTAGAGTTTTATACGTTATAACTGTTTGATAGGTGTCGTCCTCAAATAGTTCCAATTTATCATTAAGGGCTTGTCTAAATTCTTTGTTTCTTCTAATCGTTGTGTCTGCAACTTGCGGAAATCCATTGTTTCTAAGGTAATTTCCAAACTGTGGAATTTTGAAAAGTCTAGGATTATTCGAACAATGTTCCAGCAAATAATGTTCAAATAATAATAGCAATTCTTGATTATCAATATACTTCTTTCTAGCCATTTGAGAACTCCTGTAAGGATAAATGTTTTTCAGTTAGATATTCTTGATAAGAACGACTAACTGTTTTAAGTTTTAATAATGCCTCACCAATATCTTCTATATTCCCCTTTCCTTGTCGAACTCTTTTTATAGCCTCATCTACAATTAAAGCTTCCTCGTCGATTGATTTCTTAAAGGATTTATCCATAGAGAAATAATCTTTTCCAGCTTTTCTGTAAAATGGACAACTAGTACAAGCACCAAGCTCTGCATGTGAGCTAATGACTTTAAGACAGTCTGAATAATCACCTTCCGCAAATCGAGGTGAATAACATCTGCCCTTATTATCAAGAGGAACATAGTTTTTATTAATGGTGTATTTATGTTGAGTTTTACTTATAGCGTAAGACGTTTGAGAGTTTGTTAATTTACGATAAAGCTGATAGCTCCTACATTCAATAAACTGACTCAGATTTGAAAAATAATGTGAAGATGTTGTGATACTATCATGTCCAGCTAAGAGCATTGCTGTTACTGGACTAGCTCCTTCTGCTATCAAATTGATCATTGCAATGTGTCTAGTATCTCCAATATGAATGAAATTAATCTCATGATCGTCTAATTGCTTTGGGGAATTGATATGATGGACAAAATACCCATACTGTTGAGATACAATCTCATTAAAGAAATATTTTAAAATTGTATTTAAGTTACTGTATGTCAAGAAACGGTTTTTAGTACCAGAAATACGTTTCCATTTCCGATAATGAGAGTCTGTCACAAATAGAGTATCCAACTGAGTAGATGATAAATCTTTGGTTAGTTCTAAATAATTTAAAATCTCACTCGCAAGCTTAAATGGTACTTCGTAAGTTGTTAAATAATAATCCTCTGAAATTTTATGGGATACTCCCTTGTCTTTTCCTTTTAAGTTATTTCGTCTGAGAGTTAAGTAATATTTTCCGTCTTTTTCTGTGAGACAATTTCTCTGAGTGAGCAAAAACTCCCTTGGTCTAAGTGGTACTACTGCTGTTATTTGCCACCATAAGTAAAGAGGGTAGTAAAACAATCTTTCCTCATCTAATAATGATTTAACCCAATAGTCGTTTAAAATATCATTAAATAAAAAATAGGATTGAAATTGGGCTAACTTTCGCTGTTTTTTAGTGTTCAGTTGATAACTAACATTTAAAAGTTCGTCTAGTTGCTCAATCAGTTGGGTTAATTCGTTACTCTCTAAACATGGTAGTGTAGAAAGAAAATCTATACATACTGAGGGGTTGGAAATCTTCATATTTGCTAATGAGAAGACTTCGTTCACTTTTAGTTCTTTGACTAATTTCTTTATATCTCTTAAAAAGGCTTGGAGAGTGATTAAAACATGATGTTCCATAGATAGCACTATAAAACTCTTTAAGTAGGTAACAAAATCATCAAAAGATAATTGAAATACTTGTTCATAAAACCTTTTATATTGGAATTTATTCAAGTTAAAAATGAAGCTAACGTTAGAATATTCATTAGTCGTTTCCCATTTATTTTCTTCAAAATTGGTGGTTAGAATAATCCCTTTTTCAACATAGTCTTGAAAACATTCTTTTGCGCTCTCAATCATATTGTCATCAAACAGGATAATTTCATTTACTTTACGAAATAATTTTGATTGATTATTCAACTGACTAACTCCTTAATAATATCCTCATAATCAGACAATACAGCTTCGCCATACTGTTCTGATAAGCTTGCAACATTTCTGTAAGACATGGTTTAATCTGCTTCTCAAGAATGGCTCGAACCTTTCCTCGTTCAAGTTCATTCTTTAATTTTTGATATTGTTTATTGAGTCGATTAAACTCACCAATTAACAAAAGCAAGGTAGATTTTGTTTGTAATTCATACTGACAGCCGACGCAATGCTGACGGTCATCATAGGGACATAGTTTCCCTAGTGCAGATAAAAGACACATACTCTCTCCTTGCTTAGAAAAAGCTTCTCCGTTACCAATTCGATGACAGATCGTCAGTAATTGTTCAGGATCAACATTATTTTCAACTAGAGTTTTTAATGCTTGTTGCGAACGTGAATCAGCCCTAATACTCAATTCCAACGTTTTTTCAATTTCAATTGGCGTTAAATCTAAACTTTTAATCATTTGAGTTTGTTGGCTTGGACTTAATTTTTTATACTTTCCTCTAGTTACAATGGTCAAGAGCATAGACGGAATCATGGATAATACGCCTCGTTCAAATAGCTCTTTTGCAACCATTTCAGGTTTTAGTTGTCCGAGTTGGGCATCTTTTAGATACGTTGTTGTAGTTTGTGCAAATTCATTAAAATCCCCTTTATGGCTACGAGCTAATGCTGCTAGAAAATAACCTTTAATATTCAGTTCTGACTTTTCTTCAAGAACATCATCTGCTAACATTGCGACAGATTGTAAGTAGGACTTGTTTGCAGAACGACTACTAAAGTTACGCTCTAAAAATAAATTTCCGATTTCCTCCCCCATATAACTAGTAATCTTTTCATAAGTTTTAATTTGTCTGATCAATGGATTTTCTGCATTGAATGGTATTTGAAGTTGGAAATGTGCCTCACAGATAGCCAATAACGTTCCAATAAGAACCTGACAACTTTCTGGGACATGAAACTTTAACTGAGCAACATTAGAAGCGTTTTTGGTTTTATTAGGTGTTAAGTTTAAATAAGTCAATCTTGTTGTAATACTTAGTAAAGTCCTTCTAGCTTCACTACTACTCCAAGTTCCATCTACTACTGCTTCTAAAACTTCTAATGGTTCTCTTGTTAATTTAGGATGTCCTAATCTTTCTAAGTCTGTTGATCTTAGTGCGCAAATAAAATGTAACCCTAGATACAACCATGTATCTGCATAGTTTTTTGAATTTGCTGCTTTACACAACATATCATTTTTTATGATGTAGTTTTCGTTGAATAGGTAGTACATTAATTCAAGGTATTCATCTAATTCATACGCTCCATTTGCACTCTCAATCGTGTAACGCTTTGTCATTTCAAAACTTACTCGATAACGAGTAACGCCTTTATTGAGTAGCCATTTAATAAATTGAATGAGGATATTGCCTTGTGACTTCGTAAGGACTTCTGTTGCTACTTCTACTAAGGTCTCTACTTCAGCATCACCATATAGAAACAAATCTTTTGTTAAGTAGTATGCTAAAAAATCAAGTAGATAGAAACGATTTGTTTCACTCAGCTTTTCTTCTTCAGCAAATTGTACGAATAATTCACTTGTAGAAGGAAATTTTTTTGAAAAGATTCCTTCCATACTCTTAATTCCAGGAGGTGTTGTTAGATAGTCTTTGATGTGATTTTTAAGAACTTCAACATCTTTTTCAGAAATAGTATAGTCATCAAGATTTATAGACACACCAAACCATTCATTGTCTAGTAAGAATCCACTGACTTTCTCACGGTGTTTTATTGTAGCAGCACCTAACTCGACTAATATTCTTTCAAGATAATTTTTTAAATCTACTACCAATAGCTACTCCTTTTAATCTTCTCCAAACAATTTTTCTGCTTGCCAGTTCATATATTCAAAAACACCATTATTAACCTGACCATATTGTTTTGCAATTTCTCCTTTATTTTGTAAATAAACCCAAGCACTTTCTGGTGAATTGTCCCCTCTAGCAGACATCAGTTCACTAACTTCATTAACACCTGACAAAACCAATTGTGTGGTGTACCAGTGCCTAAAGATATGGGGTGAAATATTATTTTCTTGCAAGAGTTGACCAAAAAAGACAACCTCTGGGTCATCAGATTTAAGAAATATTGGAATCATTTCTTCGCGAATAATCTTACGAAATCGTTGATAGTACACATCGTATGACAATGCTTTCCCTTGCTTGTTAAGGTTTAATGGACCATAATCTCTCTCATACCTTTTACCTTCTAGGTAGCTCATATAGTCATTGTAGGTGTCTAAAAAGACCTCTAAGAAGATATAAGGTACAGCTTGAAGTCTTTCCTTTTTAATTCGTCCAGTTGGCTTTAAATCGCTTCTAAGGGGCATTTCTTTTCGCAGATCAATCTCAATTTTAAATACTTGATTATCACTTTGGTGAAATATGATACCTGCCCCCAAAGGGCTATCTTCACGCCTTACATTACAAGCTTCTGATGGTCTTAAACCAACAAATGCTCCCAAAGCAACAACCATAAGTAAATCCTTGTGATATTGAGCAATGTGAGCAAAAAGCATTTCAAAGGCGCTGTTTGGCATATCCCTAAAAATTGACTTCTGTGTGTTGCTTCCATCAACAAATACCTCAAAATTCAACTCTTTTCTTTTGATGACTCTACCTCGTCTATTAGTGAACGTATTGATAGAATAAAGGTCTTTTGGCTTCAATTTAGCCTTCCCTTTTCGTTCATTCAAGTATAGAGTTAAAAAATCAAGAACGGCATTTACACATTTTTCGACTGTACTTTTCTTTCTATTTGTTCTATCTTCAGGTAATTGTGCTAAACCATAAAGCGTAAAAAATTCCTTGACCATTTCAAAAGTTAGTTGATCAAGATTATTTATCCCAACTGTTCCAAATATATAGTTCAAAAACTTAACAACGTATGAAAAACGTTTGTTGCCATTGTCTGAGATAGACTTAATTTTTGCGGAAGATTTTACATATCTATGAAAATGAGTGAATTGTAATGTGCCATCATCATGTTTGAGTGCAATCAATTGCTTTGTAACGATATTATTATCACCTAGAATCAGCGAATGTTTATATACAACAAATCTCATGTTACCTCCTTGTTTATTATGACTGAAGGTTCTTACTGTGTTTTTATGATGTCAATACAGAAAAAAACGATCAAATCAGTACTATTTTTCCTTTGTGCTCTAAACTGCATAAAGGGAATATCGATGAGTACTTTCATTGATCGTTATTATTATTCAAATTAATTCAATAATAAAAGTAACTTCATCTAAGTAATAAGAGCAATTAATTAGCTCAGCGACAACGATAACCACAGCAACTCCTTCTAAACGATGAAAGGAATATCCGCCGTGGCTATCTATTTACTTTTTTTCTTTTACTTCTGTAAGTTACTTTTGTTATTTTTACTTTTTCTGTATTATATCATATTTTGATTAAATTGTCATCTAAGAAAGTGATTTTAAAAAAACTGGAAATTTTTTCAATTGTATATTTTTGAAAAATAAAAAAACACTTTAATATCAATTTAATGATTTTAGAGCGTTTTTAGCTTATTTGATTCTAAAGTTGTCGTCTATTCCTCAGGATTACTTGAAGAACAGGAAAAATTCGACAACAAAGTAATCGATCTATTCAGTTATAAAACTTATGAAGGTCTTTCTGCTGGAACTGGCCACTCCTACTTTGGAGATGTAGATTATACTCTTACTTATTCAACTGAGAATATCCCTCATGATTTCTCCTCATGTGGTGCTAGTAAACTTCTATATTATAGAACGAAAGGGATAGAGTTAATGTTTAAACTTAAACTTTAGAATGAAAATATTTTTTCTTTTCTTACCCTACAGTATCCGTACAAATTTTATAGGTTTCATCTCATAAAAACTTGTACCTTGCTAAATTCAACAAACTGAAGCTTGTTTGTTGAATTTAGCTTTCTACTATGTAAGATTCTTGCTTGATAGCGGAGTAAATTTTCTACTCTACACCAAAAGCAAAAAGGATATATTTTTAATAAATTCCATTTGAAAACAATTCCTGTTCTATTATAGTAATGGTAATTCTAACTTTACACTTGCACCATGTTTATCCGAGTTGTTTTCTAATATGATGCGTCCATTATGTAATAACATTATTTTCCAAGAATTATATAAACCTAAACCATAGTTTGTAGCTGAATGTCTACTCTTATCTCCACGGTAAAATTGCTCCGTTCCTCGTTTTAAATCCTCATTAGAAAATCCTGGGCCTTCGTCTATCACAGATATTGAAAGTATCTTATCTGTAGTCATTATTAGTAATTCAATGTTGGATTTGTCTGGTGAATATTGAATAGCATTACTAAATATATTTTCAATGACTCTTTCAAATAATTGTACATCTATCATTACATCTGAATCTTCACAATTAATAGATTTAGATATAGTACGGTCATGTATTAGTGTAATCTCTCTCGCTATTTCACTAACTCTTTCGATTATTTCTGACACCTTTACTTTTTTTAAATTCAACGAGTTTAATTTAATTGACTGATTCATCTCCATCAGAGCTTTTGTATAATCTGATATACGTGTTGAATTTTTTATAATGTACGCTACATAATCTTTTTGTTCATCAGTTAGATCAGTTACCTTTAACAATTCAGCATTACCTTGGACAATAGAAACCGGAGTTTTTAAGTCATGCATTAATGCCGATATCTGACTTCTCTTATTCTCTTCTTTAATCCAATTTTCTCTTAATGAATCACTTAAGGCTTTTTTCATTATATCAAGGCTATTTAAGACATCATTAAATTCTTTGATATTTGAACTTCCTATTTCAAAGTCTAATTCTTGGTTGGCGATTTTATCTGATGCCTCTAGCATTGGCGATAATTGCCTTGTTATTCGTTTTGCCCAGATTAGAGTAGCCACAAATGCACTCATTAAAAAAAGAAAATGATTAATAAAAAAATATTAATAGTAAATCTATGCTAGGGAAATATTTTTCCATCCAATCATTATTGTATTGTGGCTCTAGTGAATAATGGATTAATACATATCCATCATTCCTTTTAAATTCTATAAATGAAGAAGATGGAGTTGAAAATCCCTCATGATTGTGAAAAATTCTTAGCTTTCAGTTGAATAGCTTCATCCATATTAGTTTTTTTATCACTTCACCATCTGGCGATAAAAAAACATATAGCTAGCTCCTTTAGGTATCAATGCTTCATCAAAGTCTATTTTATTTAAAATTTTATATTTATTTTCTTGTAATAAATTTTCTGTATGGTTAGCCGGAATAATCAAACCAACACTATAAAACGCTGTAAAAGTTAATAAAGCTAGTACGATGGCACATCCTAAACCAACTCCAACAGTCATTAAGTATTTAAGAAATACTATTTTGAGTGACTGTCCTTTTCTAATTAATTCCATTTATAACCAATCCCCCAAACTGTAGAAATTGGATTTTCACCAAATTTTAAGAACTTTGCTCTAATATTTTTTACATGTTCTGATATGGCAGAAGAATCACCAATCCCATCAAATCCAAAAATCATTTCATATATTTGTTCTCTTGAAAAAACTTGTCCCTTTCTCTTTGCTAAAAGTTTAGAAATTTGATACTCAGACTTTGTCAGATGAATTTCTTCTTCCTTCACAAATACTTGATTGGAGGATAAATCAAATCTTATATTCCCTAGGTTTAAACTCGAATGTTTTTCTCTTTGTTCTCTTCTCAGATGAGCTTCTACCCTTGCTAACAATTCACCAACACCAAATGGTTTGGTAATATAGTCATCTCCTCCACTTAATAAGCCATCTACTATATCCGTTTCCATTGCTTTTGCAGTTAAAAAGATAATCGGACAATCCACTTTGCTACGTATATTTTTACAATAGCTGATTCCATCAACCTCTGGCATCATTACATCAAGTAATATTAAGTCATATTTCCCCAAACTATTTTCATCAATATCTACCGTGGTTTGGTAAATATCAATAATATGATCTCCTTTTATTAAAATATTCTTGATTAGAGTCAGCATATCTAATTCATCATCTATAGCAAGAATTCTTGCCATACCAAACCACCTCCATATTTATAAATATTTTATTATTATACCATATTCCATTTACAAATACATTTAGAGCTATTATTCACTGATTGACTTTCCACCCCACCTATTGAACCATAATAAAGAGCCAGTAAAAATGACTACTGTAATAGGTATTGCTACATAGCCCCACATGGTAAACTCTTTAATTAAATATGAGCTATCAGCCAATTCACTTCCAACAATATATGTTGCAGATAATCTTGATGCCCAAGTACAAGGTAAAAAATACCAGATATTTTCACCTAAATTGGTTATTGAAAGTAAAGCAATCAACGTTTCCACAAATCCCAATCCAATAGATGCACCACCACCTAACATAAGTGATACCCATAAATGAATCATATATGTAGATAGACATCCTATAAAAACTAATAATAATTCAATTAACCAAGCCATAGTCGCTTGATTACCAAATAGCATTGCAAATATAAAAACTGCTAAACTTATAGAAAATAGAAAACTCAATAAGAGCATTATAAGTTTTCCGCTATAAGCCTTGCTTCTGGATTTTGTAGTTGATAGAATCACTTGAAATCTTCCAGCACTTGCTTCCATGTCAACAACCTTAGATGTGATAGCACCAAATATTATTGGTAAGATAGCACCTAAAAGCACAAAATAATTCAGTATGATATCCATATCAGAAAAATTTTTTAGACTTGTAAATGTTGCTGCCCCATAAAATATTAGTGCATATAAAACAGGTAAGATAAAGTGAGCCCAGGGAATCCATGTATGCTTCAATTTATAAAACTCTGATTTTAATATATTCATCATTACTTCACCTCTTGCTTAGAAAACCATTTTGCAGTAATGAAAGTCAATAATGTAAACAAACATATTGATAAAATACAAGGAACAAGTAAGGATGTGTTTAAAATCATTGGATTTGATACTTCTGTTGGCACACCGTTCGGTAAAATACGCATAACGGGTACCATCAATCTAATCCCCCAAGAATAAGGGCAATAAATCCACATAGAACCGTCAGCTAACAAAATTCCTACCACAAGACCTAATACAGCATTTACTACAATGCTTGCTATAAACCCAAACTTTTTAGCTAGGAAAAAACAAAACGGAACTTGCCATATGTTAGTTATAATCAATAATACACTTGCGAATAATAATGTCGTGAATGCATAGTTTCCTGTTAATTGTTCTCCAATGAAAAATTGAAAAACAAATACTCCTAGCATATGCAAAATAGCAGTTATACTTAGATAAATTGAAGCTGTTAGTATTTTTGATATCCATATTTTTTTTAAATCAACATTAAGTGAAAAAACTGCTCGGTAGTTTAATTTTCTTTCCTCTTTTCTATGCATCATTGCTGGTATTAAAGCGAAAGTTGCTGGCATAATCATCACATACCACCAATTATATGCATTTACACTAAAATATAATGGCATTAATACAAACGCAACAAGTAAAGATATAATTGGTGCAATAAATAATATCTTCAACAAAAAACTGTGTTTGTGTTTCAAATTTTCTGCAAAAATATAATTTTTCATTAAGCTACACCCTCTTTCCATTCTTTACAACATCCATAAAAAGTTCTTCTAAATTTTCATTATGATTAATTGTGTTTTGATATTTTAATTCTCCATCATGTATAATTCCTATATGATCAGCAGTTTGTTCCACTTCTGCTAAAATATGACTAGACAGAATTACTGTTATTCCTTTTTTTGGAAAGCTTCGTATTAAATCTCGTAATTCTTGAATTCCTAATGGATCTAATCCGTTTGTCGGTTCATCTAGTATCAATAGTTTAGGATTATTTAATAAAGCAATTGCAATACCTAATCTTTGTTTCATCCCCAAAGAAAATTGACCGCTTTTCTTTTTTCCGGTATTTTTTAAATCTACAATTTCTAAAACTTCATCAATTCTTGCATCAGGTAATCCAAGTAATAATGTTCTAACTTTTAGATTTTCTCTTGCACTTAAATTTTCGTATAAGGGTGGCATCTCGATTAAAGCACCAATATCTGATAAATCATTTCTACTCCATTCATGTCCTTCAAACATAATTTCACCTGACGTCTTGTGTAACATACCTGTAATCATCTTTAATGTCGTAGATTTACCTGCACCATTAGGTCCTAGTAATCCATATACTGAATTTTTCCTCAATTTTTTTAATGACACATTATTTACAGCTTTTTTTGTTTTTCCAAAAAAACTTTTTGTTAGCTCATTTGTTTCCAAAAATATATTTGCTCATATTTTTGTTCCTCCTTTAATCTTGTAAATAGTATAAAAAAATATTTTTTTAAGGATTCTGTAAGGAAAAAAATATTTTTTTCAAAAAGTAGCAAGAAAAATTCTAATTTATTAAACGTTTTTGCATTTTTCTTTAGTCTTTTTATGCCATATCTCATATACTTCATAAATAAAAAAGGCAGAACCAGAGTTCTGCCATAAATAATCATTATTTATCTTACAACTTCAATATCCACCTTTGCTCTAAATCAAATTTTAAGGAATTGAAATATTCTCTTTCTAATCTATAGTTATACCTATTCTGTTCGAGTTTTAGCTAAATATATTCCCCATTCAGCTAATTCTTCAGGCAAATCATAAACAGTTTTCCATTACTTTCATAGATTTCAGAGATTCCTGGGGAGGTTTTAGAAAAAGTTTTCCAAGCTGTCACTAGTTCTTCAACAAATTGAATATTATGAAGCTCAAAAAAGTCATTAAATTTTGATAGTTCTTTACTATAAATTGTCACAATATTATAGCTATCAAGCATGATCTCATCATGACTTTTATGACCACCAAATCCAAACTGACTAAGTCCATCATTAATAAGCAAATCACCGTATCTAATCAACAGTGCTAGGCATTCCTCTCTTGAACAACCATCAATATAATAAACATCCTTATGGGATTCCTTGATAATATTCTTTGCTATCACTTTTTCTCTATCAATACTGACAGGCAATTCCAAAATAAAAAACAAGGGCTCGTCATGAATCGCAATAAAATGTTGAAAAACCTCTAATATTTTTTCTGCGTGTACATTCGCCATCAAATGATGTTCAGTTAACTTTGTAAATGATTCAAACAGGTTTTCTACCAAGCTAACTTGGTGTCCTTTTACTAAATTCAACATTATGCGTCCTCAAGAGAATTTAAACAATATCCACATTTATAATTTCATTATACCATTAAACCCCTAAAAAGACTGCAACTTCCCAGTCACAGTCTCTTATAAATCTACCTCAGTTCCTTCAAGGAAAGTTATTACAATTTGTCCAGCTTCTGAAATAGATTGATAGCATGTCAGACTATAGTATCCAGAAGCCATACTTGAACTATTACTCTGATTCTTACCCTCTATTCGATTAGAGAAGCTACCTTCACGCTTTTCATTCTCCCTTTCGTTCAAAGGTTTCTAATCTTTTACAAGCAGTGATACCGCCTCAACGTGGGTTTTAGAGGACTAAATGGAGTCTGAATTGCCTGATAAAGATGTAGTATTGATTAAGCAATCAACAAATTATCTACAAAACAAAAATAAAGTACACTGCTTAATGAGTGTACTTTATCCTTCTAATTCAGTTTTATCAATGGTTTAGCTCTAGTTAAGTCGATTAGTTAAATGAATTTAGACTATTGCTTTTTATAACGACTATAAATTGTATGCTCAATGCTATAATTTATCTTCCAAATCTACTTCTTCATAATTTATCGGAATTAAAGCAACTTCACTGCTTAGAGTAGATTGTTTTTCATTTTCACTTATTTGAATGGCATTTTTGAGTGAAAAAATAACTTCTCTTACAAGATTTAATAAATCTAATGTACACTCTTGAAGTTCAAATTCAGTTAGATACAGTCTAGTTTCATTATTTTCTTCACTTCCATCAATAAAATTCAATGTAATATTAGTAAACCTATGCTCTAAATAATTTCTAATAGTTTTTAATAGCTTTGCGTGTGGATTTGCTGTCAAAGAATTATTACCATTATCAAAATCTTTCGATATCCAAAATATAGATGATAGACCAATATTCTTATCCAACAACTTACCTAAATTGCTATCTGTTCTCCAAATTGAATGAAAATTTACTTGTCGAGTCTTAATTTTTAAAGAATAATATTCATTTATAAACATTCCTACTTTATCTAATAATGAATATAGTGTTTTAAAAGCTGCTTTTAATCCTTCTACTCGGATAGAATATTGTACGTATTCTAGACAATCAATAAGATCAACATTCTCATCAGCATAATGAACCGAATCAATCTCAATGCTATTAAAACAGAGATAACGGGCATAAACATATTCTTGCTTAATTTGATTAAACATAGAAATGTATTTGTTTAAATCTTTATCCGATTGAAACAATAAACTTGGTAGTAAAATATTATCATCATATCTATTTATATCGTCAGCTTGTAAGTCATTAAGTGGATTAAGATACAGCCCGTTGTCCCAACACCATTCACGATACTTTTGTGAATTAGGATTATAATCAATGTTTTTACAAGAGCATTCATCTAAATCTTTATAATCAAGATATTGTTCGTAAAGTTTAATAAATTGCTTTTCTGCGTTATTAACTCTGTTTGGATCTGAAAAAGTTATACTTGTTTCTATTAAATTTTTAATTTTTTTAATAAAGTGAAGATGTTCGTTATCATTCAAAAAATTACGATAATGATGTAGACAAATAGCCAAGTTACCACTAGCCATTGTGAATCTTGGATTGATTTGTATACATTTACAATACATCTTAATAGCTAACTGTTTTCTACCACAAGCATCTAATAGATTTGCGTAATTGGTGTATAGTGAACATAATAATGGGTGAATAAAGCTATTGTTCTCAGGATTTATATCAATATTATTTGAAATTTCGATAGCTTTTCTAAAGTAATAAATTTGTTGAACTGTACAATCGGTATCTATGTTGAATACTAGGTTATCACTTAGTTCAAATATATCACCATATGCTGTCCCAATAGAATAAAGTAAATGAATTTTGGAAATATCATCAATAGTATTTTCCATATTTTTACCAATTTCTATTAGTCTATAAATCTCATCTATATCTTTATGTTTAAAAGCATTGTCGAAATCCATTGACAACTTAAGTACACTATGGTTAATTAGATTATTCGTTAACATCTTCATCCCAAACTAAATATTTCGATTTTAAATTTGATTTTCCTTTATTTTCTTGTTCTTCAACTAACATATCAGATAAAAACTCTTTTATCATTTCCCAATTAAAATTCTCTTTAAAACCTCTACTACCATCAGAAGGAACATTTAATGAAAATGTTGCAAATACAGTTTCACAAGTTCTTCTTGGAAATTTTGCTAAGTAAGAATCAAAAAATGAATTTGAATACCTATAATGATGGCTATGAATAAAGTCTTTCCATGTATTTAGCATAGTCTCTTCGTCTACAATATCTATTACGGAAACTTCTTCAAGTGGTCGGTCTTCAATATTTCCCCATGCTTTTTTCATTAAATTAACAGCATCTACATCGCTCTTAGGAGCACTGTATCCAAAAATAGTTAACATATATGAATGATCGACAAAGTAATCTAATGCTTTCCAACACCAATTTATGTATCCATCGGAAGAATAGTCTTTGTTTTTTACGGGATACAATAATTTTGTTGGATTTAAATTTTTATAACATGTTGGGCAATAGTAATCTACTGTTCCAAACTCAGTATGTTCTTCACAAAAACCGACAGCTACATTCCCATGTAAACAAAGAATTTGTGGCAGGTTCAGAGTAATTTTTGAACAGCGAACATAAGCTTGTATAAGTAAAGGGTCCCAATTAAACGTAGCTATGCAATCTTTATTAGTTAAACTTAATATTAAAAGATCATAAATTGTTGGTTCATCAGGTAACTCCAACGAAGCAAAATAATCATAGAGTCTTTCTTCTAGCTTCCTAACTATTTCAGAGCACTCTTCTCTCTCAAATAATTCTGAATAGATATCTTCCAAATTTTCGCTCTTTGTCTGTAATTCAACACCGGCAAGAATTTCTTCTAAATTAAGTTTTTTTAGCAATCCATTCATAACTGAAGAGCTTTTCCCATTTTTATCACCATCTGGAATTGCTGCAATAGTAGCACCAGCGCCTAGAATAACTGTATGCGATCTCATCTCATTTCTCCTGAAAGTCTTTTGACACTATTATACCACTGTATCTACTTTATCTATGCTTCAAATACTATTATTATAGCCATAAATATTTTAAATAAAATGCACAATTGAACCGTCACTCCTTCTACTGTTACTTGAGTAAAAAATGTACAAATCAATTTCTTAGATTTGATTATATGATGCACTATAAAACATACAAAATACCACTCTAGAATAATGTACAAAACAAAAATAAAGTACACTTTTTAAAGAATGTACTTTATGCTTCTAATTCAGTTGTATCAATGGTTTAACTCATGTTAAGTCAATTGTACATAAACTTTTAGTTTTACTGTATACCTTTTTTAACAAAACAATCAGCAAATCTCACGGATCTACTGATTGTTTTTCTTCTGTATCTTATTTTTCTACATATCGAAAGGAAATCTTGCTACCACAGAGCCAATTGTATACACGATCATTGACTTGGACATTCATAGCTTCATGGGCATATTCTGGCATGATTAAATGCTCTTTTGGACCTTCTAATCGATTATAAATGGCAAACTGTGTCACAGGATAACAGACATCATCATCTAATCCTGTAATCATGTGAACCTGTCCTTTAATGCGATGGGCAAAATTTTTCACATCAATATAGGCTAAGGTCTCCATGATTTGGTCTTCCGTTTCATGGAACGGATCATGGAATTTGAAATAACGGAAAAGCTCGTCATAGGCTTCACTGGTGTTTCCAATCTCTAATACACGTCTGAAATCCGATAAGAATGGATAAATGGCTACTATTTGTTGGATTCGGGGATTCAATCCGGCAGCTACCAGGGCCAGGGCACCACCTTGAGAGGCTCCATAGCTGGCTAGTTTGCTGTCGTCAACTTGAGGAAAGCTAGCTACAATTTCAATTAACTGGTAAAGATCTAAGTAGACATCCTTATAAAATAGCTCATCTGGACCTTCCACAGCTCCGCGGATAATCTGTCCTTTTACAGTATTTCCAAGTGGTGATCGATCTCCGTCTGTTGAATAGCCTGATTGACCTCTTACGTCCATAGACACAACTCCATAGCCAGCTACTGTATAAGCCAGCATGTCTGTCCAATCCCAACAACGGCCCATATAACCATGAAAATGGAAAATAACTGGAATCTTTTGATCTGTTTTTGGGAAAACAACCCGTGCATAAACAAGACCATCTCGTGTTCCTTTAAAGCTTAATTCATAACAAACAACATTTGGAATGCTGAAATTTTGCTCTTCGAGCTTGTATTTAGGCAGTTCAGTAATCTTTTCTAGGGTTTGATCCCAAAAGGTATCAAAGTCTGCGGGCACTTCATCCCGTCCCCTGTAATCTTTCATTAATTCTAGTAATTTAGGATCTTTCATAAAACCCTCCTTAGGTATATGTAATCGCTACCAAAAATGTACCATATTTACTTAAGGATTGCAAGAGACAAATGAAAATTACATAACCGAAATTATGTAATTTACTTATAGATTCAAATAGACTTAATTGTTTCACTAGATCTGGATTAGTGGGTAAAGCTGAATGATGAGCCTTGCGTCCTTTTAAATTTACTTCTGTATAGGCTTGTTTCTCAAAAATTGATTGTGCTGCTTTTGCACTAGAAAGAGGGACGATGCCATCTGATGTTCCAGAAAAGCTACCAACAAAGTTAAGGACCTCTACTTCTTTTCCTAGGCGATGCTTCCATGTTTGAAAATCATCATACATCTCTTGGTTGAATTGGTAAGGACTACCAATAATAGCGAGCTTCCTTACGGTCAGCTTTTTCTTTTCTAAAAAGCCACTTTCCAATAAACCAGTCAAAACTAGACCACCATTGGAGTGCCCGACTGCCTTGAACTCTGTAAAATAATAGTGATCAAGAAGATAGGTAAGAGCGATCTTAAGGGATTCGATTTGCTGCTTGATATTGCTGTAACCATCTCGATTATTCTCAAAGCCAATCACAATCATCGGATTCGGCTCTTTTGTATTCAGTCTTCCCTCCATCTCTATAGAATCATCTTTATTGACTTTTATTTTTAAGAGACTCTGTTTTTTTCTGGAAAAGCGATGGAGCATGCGGATGGTTCCATTGAAACGCTGGATACTGGCTGAACTACCAGGTACAAAGATGATCGGTCTGATCGGTGGTTTCTTCGACCCTTTTGGGAATTCAAAGGGCTTGCTGTGGGAAGAAAAGAGTCTTACAAAGAAACGAATGAGTTGTTGAAATAGTTTTTTTAACATGTTTCCTCTAGTAGTAGTTTCTAAAAGAACCCAGAACAGTGTGTTCCAGGCCCTTATTAGAAATAATTATTTCCGTTTTTTCTTATTCTTGCGCATTTGTTTGGCCATCTTGTTCATCGCCCGTTTCATCATGAACTCGCCGGCTTTTCCTTTGAGACCACCACCGAACATTTGGCTCATGTCAGGCATCCCAGCGCCTCCGCCAAGAGCTGATAAGTCAGGCATCCCGCCTTGACCCATCATCCCTTCGAGGGCAGACATATCAGGCATGCCACCTGGCATATTCTTCGGCATATTATTTGGATTAAGCCCCATTTGTTTCATCATCTTGTTCATATCACCAGAGAGGACACCTTGCATCATCTGCTTGGCTTGGTTAAAGTCCTTGATGAATTTATTCACTTCGACAAAGCTGTTTCCTGAACCAGCAGCAATCCGACGACGACGGCTAGGGTTTAACAAATCTGGATTTTCGCGTTCAGCTGGGGTCATAGAAGATACAATGGCGCGTTTCCGAGCAATTTCTCGTTCATCTACCTTAAGGTTCTTCATGGCTGGATTGTTGGCCATACCTGGAAGCATCTTGAGTAGATCTTCCATTGGTCCCATGTTTTGAACTTGGTCTAACTGGTCGATAAAGTCGTTGAAATCAAAGGTATTTTCCCGCATCTTCTCAGCGAGTTCAATGGAGCGTTTCTCATCGTATTCTTGAGAAGCCTTCTCGATCAGCGTCAGCATATCCCCCATACCGAGGATCCGGCCAGACATGCGGTCTGGGTGGAAGGTTTCGATATCAGTGATTTTTTCACCAGTACCAGTGAATTTGATTGGCTTCCCAGTAATCTGACGGACAGAAAGGGCTGCACCACCACGGGTATCCCCATCAATCTTGGTCAAGATGACCCCGGTCACTTCGAGTTGTTCGTTAAACTCACGCGCCACATTGGCTGCTTCTTGACCGATCATGGCATCCACAACCAAGAGGATTTCATTTGGCTCGGCAAGAGCTTTGACATCGCGCAACTCGCCCATGAGTTTTTCATCGATTTGCAGACGACCAGCCGTATCGATCAAGACATAGTCATTGTGGTTGGCTCTTGCTTGCTCCAAACCTTGACGAACGATCTCAACTGCAGGGACTTCTGTACCGAGTGAGAAGACAGGGACATTGATCTGTTGACCAAGAGTCTTCAACTGATCAATGGCAGCTGGACGATAGATATCGGCCGCAATCATCAAAGGACGTGCATTTTCTTCTTTGACTAATTTGTTAGCCAATTTCCCAGCAAAGGTTGTTTTACCAGCCCCCTGAAGACCGACCATCATGATAATAGTTGGAATCTTAGGCGACTTGATAATGTCTGCTGTCTCAGAACCCAAAATGGCTGTCAATTCTTCATCGACAATCTTCACGATTTGTTGGGCAGGGTTGAGGGTTTCAATGACCTCATGCCCTACGGCCCGCTCGCGGACGCGTTTGATAAAGTCTTTTACAACAGGAAGGGCAACGTCGGCCTCTAAGAGGGCTAGACGAATTTCTTTGGTTGCTTCTTGGACATCCGCTTCAGAGATTTTTCCTTTCTTACGAAGATTTTTAAAGACGTTCTGTAAACGTTCGGTTAAACTTTCAAATGCCATATTTTTCTCCTATTTATTCAATTCAGTGGAAATCGTCCGAAATGTTGCAAACACTCTAGTTCTTCGGGTGTGACTTCTTTCATGATTTCATTTGGATATCCCCAACAGCTAAAACCTATTTGCATAGCTTTAGAGATATCATTGGGCGAGATAATCTGTAGTCTAGTAGGAAATGGTTCCTCTGCGGCTAATAGTTTGCAAGGTATTCCTTGATAAATAACGAGACTGCCCATGATTACTCCCGATTGTCAATACTTGTTAAAATCTCAACTTGCTTTTGTAGAAAAGTATCCTCTGGATAACGCTCCAAAATCTGATCAAAAATCTGACTGCGAACAATGTAGTCAGAATACATATGAAGCTTCATTTCATAATCTTCCAGTATCTTTTCTGTACGTTTGATATTATCATAAACAGCTTGGCGACTAACACCGAACTCTTCCGCAATTTCAGCCAAGCTGTAATCATCTGCATAATAGAGCTCGATATAGTTCATCTGCTTGTCTGTCAAAAGTGCTGCGTAAAACTCAAAGAGAGCATTCATTCGGTTGGTTTTCTCAATTTCCATACCTTTCATTATATCAAAAAAGCCCACTAAAGACTAGCGGGACTTGATGCTTTTTGAGCTTGAAATAATAGGATCTATCATTAGAGTTTTAGTGCTAACATATTGACTGTCATCCCTGCTGCAGTTCCTATCAAGAAGATGGTATCTCCCTCCTTCACATAGCCATGATCAAGCGCATAGGCTAAACCAAAAGGAACAGCAACAGAAACCATATTGCCATAATCGCTAACGATGTTAAGATACTGATGGTCTGGTACGCCTAATTTCTCCATGACCAAAGGAAGAGCACGACTGGCTTGGTGAGGAATGATATAGTCTACATTGGCAAGCGATAAGCCAACCTTGTCTTGAAATTCTTGGAACATTTCTGGAATAACACGCGCAGATAGAAGCAAAATCTTCTTACCCTTCATGTCAAACATAAAATCGGTTTTGGTCGCTTCACTATAATGTTTTGGATGGTAGGCTGTTAAACCGCCGCGAATCTCTGTATCATGGGCCCCCTTAGACCAGGTCCGTTGAAGGCTTGCAATCACTCCTAAATCTTCCGTCGTGCTTTCAAAGATAAAAGCAGCAGCCCCATCACTAAACAATTCATAGCTTTCTTTCTGCTTTGGATTAAGACCTAGGCTTCCCACCTCACTTGAAACAATGAGGACACGCTTGTACTCGCCACCTTCGATCAGATAAGAAATGGTACTGAGGGCTGAAATAAAGCTGGTACAAGTGGTATTGATATCCATAGCGGGAATGGTCAAGTCTTTGGCCACTCGTTCATGGATTAGAGCTGCCGTACATGGAATCGGCTGAACCCCTACGGCGCTCGCTGAAACTAGGCAGTCAATATCTGCCATGGTCAATTCTGCCTGCTTTAGAGCCTGTTCAATAGCACGAGCGGCTAGGTCGATCTGAGATTCTTCATCTTCTTTTACTCGGTAACGTGTCTGGTCCTTAAAGGTGACTTGATGCTTGGGTAAGGATGTTCCATAGCCTTTAATACGAACGTGTCTTTGTACACTTGTCATAATGCTTCCTCCTATTTTTGAAGACGTTGTACGCGCTTGAGTTTGCGACTTGTGTCCCATTGGTAGTCAATAAAGGTAAGAGTGGGCATGATAAAGCCCTTTTGATCTGCTAAGACTTGAAATTGGTTGAGGATAGCCTCTTCTATCTCAGATGAACGTTTGCTGAGAGCAACCTGGACTTGTCCATCTTCTGTTTGAGTCACTTGATAGTCTTGAATCCCTTCTACAAAGAGGATACAACGCCGAATGAAGTCTGGATAAACCATCTGTAGCTCGCCATCTGCTTTTTTGAAATAAAAGATGTCGTCCGAGCGGCCCTCTATTTTTAGCAATCCGTGTAAAGACAGAACCACAACTGCAGAGCTCAGGATCCTCTACCAGAATATCATTGAGCCGGTAGCGGAAAAATAGGTTGGCTACTACGTTTAAAATCTGTAATGATAGGATAAAAAAACGGCGGTCATCCAAATAGTCTTTTTCCACTGATAAAATGTCCTCGTTGAGGTGCAAGTTCCCCTCAGAACAGGTACAGGCTAAAAAACCTTCTGTCGCTTGGTAGACCTGATCGACCTTAGACAGATGAAATGCCTGACGGATAAGGTCCCGGTCTCGATCCTCTAAGATTTCAGCGACGGAAACGACCTTTTGGGGTTGAATCTGTAGGGCCTGACTTTCTAAATATTTGGTTAAATCCAATAAGGTAGAGGCTGGAGCCACAAGGATAGTCGGCTGGTAGTCATTCAAACGCCCGATATGCTCTTGGCTATCTTTGAAAATATCAAAATATTCTAAGCGAATCAAGGGAGAATTGATGGTTTGATAGAGCTCGTTATCAGCACGGAGGAAAAAGGCAATGCGGTGCCCAAAGAGCTTCCCTTTGGGGAGCATTTTAGCGAGAATAGCGGCTGCCCACATACTACGTTCTGTTTCTGTGGTGATAAAAATGCCTCGGTGGCCGGAGGTACCAGAGGAGAGACCAACTGCTACTTCTCCTTGCATCTCTGTAAAATCACGAGACTGCTCTCCGCGAATGGCCATTTCAAGAGCCTGGTCCCGGTCGATTCCTTGGGTGTTTAACTCATTGAAATGATCCATCATAAAGGTCTTGTCCATATAGCGGAAGTCCTTTGGAAAGCCTTGAGCGAAATAGGGAGAATATTGGAGTAAGAAGTTCTGGTATTTTTGCAGCTCTTTCTCTTGGTAGCGCTCGAGTTCCTCTCGGTTCTTAAAGCGGTGCCCCCAGCGTGTCTGGCAAAAGGTTTTAAGAAAGGTCCATTTTTCATCTAGTATCCTTTCTACCCGATCCATTGGATCATGACTGACAAGAACAGCGATCCCTTGATGTAGCAAGGACCGCAAGAAATTGACGTTTTCTAAATAGGCCTCAACATTATCCTGAACTTGACTAGGAATCCAGCGCATCTGCTCTGTCAAGGGAAGAAGGTCAATTCCCCAACAGAGATCAGCCCCGATAAACAATTGGTACTCTGGAAGGAATAGGCAACCCTGTCCCTTAGTGTGCCCATCATGAGAACTAAGGAGAATACTGCCGTCTCCAAAGATATCCTCTGTTGTCGTATAAGGAAAAAGAGGATTGGTTTCTTGAGGTTGCATGATTTGGACGGATTCTTCAAAATGATCCGGCAAAAACTCTTTAAAAATTAAATCCTTAAAGCTGGGCTTCTGGTAGACCTGATAAGCTTTCTCGGTGACCAAGAAGCGCGCCTGTTTGAAACAACCCGCTCCTCCTAAATGATCTGGATGAAAATGCGAGAGGATGACATAAGAAATGTCATCTGGTGAAATCCCAGTCGCTTGAAGCAAGCAATCAATCTGGTCTTCCTTTTTCATCTGCATAGGAGTTCCAAGACGGTAATAAAGATAACGGAGTTTACTTTTGATCTCATAATGATAGCCAGTATCGTAGAGAATATAACCATGTTCTCGGTGTTTGAGGAGATAGACGCCGGCTGGAAAAACCATCTTCTTTCTTTTCTGCCCCTTAAAGAGCAAGGCAAGATTGCTGGTACAATAGCCAGCAGGGAAGTACTTAATGCTTTCGATAATCTTGGACATACTGGGCAATTCCCTCCTTGATACTGATGCGTGGCTCATAGCCCAACTCTTGTCTTGCTTTTGAAATATCAAGAGTCTGGCTATAACGCAATAGGTAGTAGGTATAGCGAGTTAATGGTGGCTCTCCCTTTAGAGGTAAGACCCGATAAAGAACCTCTAAGCTAGAAGCTAAGCCACCTAAAAGAAAGGCAGGTAGCTTTTTATAACGAATAGGAAGTCCTAAGCCCTGCAAGGCTTCTTCGATTAGTTCTTTAAAAGGAGTCGGCTCGCCGTTGGTAATGTTATAGACTTGACCTTCTGCCCGATCAGCTTTCAGAGCCAAAGCGATGGCTAAGGCAACATTCTCGACACAGGTCATGTCCATCAATTGTTTACCCTCTTTGATTAAGGGGATTCCAATTTCTGGCTTAGTTTGAGAACTCGCGGAAGGATGCTTGTATCCCCAATGCCAAAGAGCCCACGTGGACGAAGGATGATACTTGGAACATCAGGGTAAGCAGGAAAGAGCTTCTCTGATAGCAGCTTACTTTTGATGTAGTTATTTAAATGATTTTCAGCTGGAGCATCTTCTTCTTTGATGTCGATTTGGTCTTTTGGTGCAGCGTAAATACTTGGTGAAGAAACATAGACCAAGCGATGTATTTTATTAGTACGACAAGCTTCTAAAACATGCTGGGTACCAAGGACGTTAGCTTGGTAAAATTTTTCCCAAGGCCCCCAAACCGTTGATAAAGCTCCAGCATGGACGACCATTTCAACGCCCTTGCAGGCCTCTTCTACTGCTTGCTTGGAACTCAGATCTCCTTTGAAGAATTCCACCTTGTCTGAAACCAAGCTTTGCCCTACTGCCTCATTCCGACCAAAGGCGCGAACAAAGTAGCCTTCTGCTACTAACTCTTTTACCACATATTTTCCGAGAAAACCTGTTGCTCCTGTTACGAGTACTTTCATGGCGCCTCCTTTTTAATTAAGCGATGAATTTCTTTCTTTAAAATGCTGGTGGGATCATAGGCTAGAGCTCTCTTTTGGAGCTCTTTGAGTTGGGCCCAGTTTTTTCTTGCAAGTAATTGCTTAAAGGCTTGGGCAATCTTTTGACTCTTGTCCTTGGGAGCTTGCAAGGCTACTCCTGCTTCTACTCCACGAATAGCATAATCATATTGGTCATAGTCATGCGGAAGGATTAAAGCTGGAATCCCATTTTTGATGCATTGAAAGAAAATCCCTGCTCCACCATGGTGGATAACATAATCCATTTGTGGGATATAACTTTCATAAGGGAGATAGGTAAGAATGGATACATTGTCTAAGAGCTTCTTTGTTTGGAAAGATTCAGCTCCTTTGCCTAAGGTGACGAAGAACTGGCATTCTGGATGTTGCTGAGCCAAGATTAGGGTTTGCTGAACGATGTTATTCTGCGCCCAGGCCAGTTGAGTCCCTAAGGAAACTAGAACCTTTGTTTTATCCGAAAAAGGTGTGAGATCAAAGTTATAATTGGATGCTTCTTCAACAGAAGAGCCAACTGGCCCCACCCAATGATAGTGGGGAGGGAAGCCTTTTTTTAATTCTACTTCTTCCATCCCGATGCCAAGGATGGAGTAGGGAGAATAGATGGTTTCCCATCCATCCTTATTGTAGAGACGGAAATGATATTGTTTTAAACGACTTCTCAAAGAGAAAGTCGCTAGACGCTTGATAAGTCTGGTCAATTTTCTAGCTAAGCTATGCTTCAGTTGATCAAACCTAGTTTTCTCACTTCCCATCCCTGCAAAAAAGCAAGGTGGGCCAAGAGGTGTTTCCATTGCAAACTGGGTCGCCATGCTAGTCATCCAAGGGATTTCCAATTCCTCTGCAATCAAACCACCTGATACTGTCACATAGTCCGCAATGACTAGATCTGGACGATGAACTATCCATTCTTCTCGTAACTGGTCAGAAACGATATTCATTAAATCTAATCCATTAGAAAGCTGCTTATAGGCAGTCAGCAAATTTAATTGACGATGGTTAGTAGATATTTTATCGAAAAAATCCACCTGGTCTTTCATAATTGGGACAACAGTAAAGCCCATATCTTCAGCTACTTTTTGCTTTTGTGGTCCTGTAAAAATTCGAATCTCATAGTTAGGATCATGCAATAATGGGACTAAAAGTAAAAGAACAGGATAAAGATGGCCACTGAGAGGCACCACAACAGCATCGATTTTAATTCGAGACATAAAACCTCCGTGTGTTGAATTGACATGATAGGGATTGTGTCATCTAATTATTTTCTAAGTAAAATTCAAACCGCTCTCCAACATACTGACTCTTTACATATTCAAAGGCTGTGCCATTATCTAAGTAAGAAACTTGCGTCAGGCCAAGGATGGCCTGTCCTTTAGGGATTTCTAGATATTCAGCAATCTTTTCTTTGGCCAAGCGAGCGTAAATAGTTTGTTGAGATTTACCAATGCGATAGCCGTGCTCTTCCATGGTTTGGAAGAAGTGGCTGGTTACTTCTTCTTTTTTGAAGTTTTTTATAAATTTTTCTGGAATCGAGGCAACTTCATAAACAACAGGGACCCCATCCGCATAACGAACCCGTTCCATACGTACGATAGTGTCGGTTTTATCTATCCCAAGCTTGTCCACTTCTTGAAGACTAGGGATGGTGCGTTTGTAGGAAATTACCTGTGTCGAAGGAATCTTTCCTTGCGCTTTTATGATTTCAGTAAAACTGGTCGTCCCCCGCATTTTTTCCTGGACGCGCGTGCTAGCGACAAAGGTCCCACTACCTACACGACGCTCCAGTACTCCTTCTTCTACCAAGAGAGTGATGGCTTGACGGAGGGTCATCCGACTCACCTGGAACTTTTCTGCCAGGTCCCGTTCGCTTGGTAGGCGTTGTCCAATTTTCCAGATTTTCTGGTCAATCTCTGCCTTAATTTGGTCGTGAATTTGAATGTATGCTGGGATCATATTGCTACTCTTTCTATCTGTTACAACCTATTGTAGCGCAAATTTATCAAATCTTCAATCGTAGTCAGTCTTGATTGGTAATGAATGGCCTTTTGTGTTAGAATAGAGGAAAGAATTTTCTAGAAGAAGGGGAAAAGATGACAAACCTATCAACTGATTTGCATGATGTTGAAAAAATTATCGTGCTTGACTACGGTAGCCAGTACAATCAGCTTATTTCACGTCGTATTCGTGAGATTGGTGTCTTTTCAGAATTGAAGAGCCACAAAATTACTGCAGCTGAAGTTCGTGAAATCAATCCAGTTGGGATCGTTCTTTCAGGCGGACCAAACTCAGTGTATGAAGAAGGGTCTTTCGATATTGATCCTGAAATTTTTGAACTTGGCATTCCAATTCTTGGGATCTGTTATGGAATGCAGCTATTAACTCACAAGCTTGGAGGAAAGGTTGTACCCGCAGGGGACGCTGGTAACCGTGAGTACGGTCAATCTGAGCTAAACTTAGCTGAATCTTCTACCCTCTTTGAGGGAACACCTGATAAACAGTTGGTCTTGATGAGCCACGGTGATGCTGTAACAGAAATCCCTGCTGACTTTGTCCGTACAGGTACTTCTGCTGACTGTCCTTATGCATCGATTGAAAACCCAGACAAGAAATTTACGGTATCCAATTCCACCCTGAAGTTCGGCACTCAGTTCACGGCTATGATATCCTTCGTAACTTTGCCTTGAATATTTGTGGTGCCAAAGGTGACTGGACAATGGATAACTTTATCGAGATGCAAATCAAACAAATCCGTGAGAAAGTTGGAGACAAACGTGTCCTCCTTGGTCTCTCTGGTGGTGTTGACTCTTCTGTCGTTGGAGTTCTTCTCCAAAAAGCGATCGGGGATCAATTGATCTGTATCTTTGTAGACCACGGTCTTCTTCGTAAAGGAGAAGCTGACCAAGTCATGGATATGCTTGGTGGTAAGTTTGGTTTGAACATTGTCAAAGCAGACGCTGCCAAACGTTTCCTGGATAAATTGGCAGGTGTATCTGACCCTGAACAAAAACGGAAGATTATCGGTAACGAGTTTGTCTATGTCTTTGACGACGAAGCAAGCAAACTAACAGACGTGAAATTCCTTGCTCAAGGAACACTCTATACAGACGTCATTGAGTCAGGTACGGATACTGCTCAAACTATCAAGTCTCACCACAACGTGGGTGGTCTTCCAGAAGATATGCAGTTTGAACTGATCGAACCACTCAACACTCTTTACAAGGATGAGGTTCGTGCCCTCGGAACAGAACTTGGCATGCCAGACCACATCGTATGGCGCCAACCATTCCCAGGTCCAGGACTTGCGATCCGTGTCATGGGTGAAATTACTGAAGAAAAACTTGAAACAGTCCGTGAATCAGATGCTATCCTTCGTGAAGAAATCGCTAAAGCTGGTCTTGACCGCGATATCTGGCAATACTTTACTGTTAACACTGGCGTTCGTTCAGTAGGTGTTATGGGAGACGGCCGTACTTACGACTACACTATCGCTATCCGCGCTATCACCTCTATCGATGGAATGACCGCTGACTTTGCCAAAATCCCTTGGGAAGTACTCCAAAAAATCTCAGTCCGTATCGTAAATGAAGTTGACCATGTTAACCGTATCGTCTACGATATCACAAGTAAACCACCTGCAACCGTTGAGTGGGAATAGAATAACTATTAGAAAAATAAAATACCCTATTAGAAATTAATTTTCTAATAGGGTATTTTTTTGAATCACAATCTAAAGGTGTTTTATTCTACTTAGACTACTTAATACGTTTAAATAATTGGTACTCTTTCTTGCTGTTATCCTTTTACTCAACGTCTTTCTCAGACACAATCTTTGGGTATTCTCGAACTTCAGATGGATCATGGTGGGGACTCCAAACTTGGGCCAGGAAGGGTTCACGTTTGGCTCTTTCTCCATAGTTCCAAGAGCTACTTTCACATACTGGGCAAAAATGGCCAGCTTCTAGTACCAACTTTGGACTGGCGGTAAATTCGTGGCCAAAGGCACAGCGAAAATGCAACTTCTCAGACCAGTTCCCTTTTTCCATCTGTGAAGAGAGGCACTCTCCTCCACGAAAGACTGCTGCTCCTCTCAGATCTTCTAGATCCAATTGTTCTGGAGATTTACTTTCATCATAACCATGGTCTACGATTTGCTGAGTGGACCATGCTGTAAAATGCTCCATGTCACTCAATTTATTTGGCAAAGAGTTCCATTTGTCTCGGTTTCCCCAGTAGGCTTCAATTTGTGGTTCTAGGTTATCTTCGATAAAACGGAGGGTTCCAAAGCGCGTGCGGGCGATCTTCTTGAATTGATACTGAATAATCTTCCCTAAGAGCTTCTGGCCTCCTGGCAACTTGTTTATCAGACGAATAGCATGGATTCCCCAACCTACATTTTTTTCTAAAGAGCTATAAAAGTAGTCAATGGAATCGCTCTGGAAATGTAAAAAATTTTCTAAGATGTCAGAATCCAAATAGTAATGACCATGAAAATTTTGGGTTGCATAGAGCTTAGGATTAATGACATTATCTAAGTTGCTAAAGCCCAGCTTACCACCGTAAAAGGCCTGAAAGAGCTCATAGGTACTGACGCGACAACTTTCACCACCTCCAATGTTGTAGACATGATTCCAAAAATCCTCTGCTAGGCTTCCTGCTGCCTCATACTGGCAGAGATGGGCAATCATTCGACCTGAATCACGATCCGAAACATACTCTAGGACATTATCTAGACAATTGTGAAAGATAATCGCATCTCGAATACTAGCCATAGCTGGGCCCATCATTCCTGTCTGTCGTAGGCTCACCCAATAAGACAAACCAGATTCAATTAGATAGCGTTCGGCTGCCACCTTTGAAACAGCGTAGTAATCGAAGATAGAAGGTTTGATGGGATCCCCGACTCTCCCCCAATGAAGCCCTGGCATACGATCTCCAGTTTGTGCGACTGTGCCAATGCTAACAAGTTTGGTTGCTGTCTCCTGTCCCCAATGGTAGATGGCGGAGACAAGATTTTTCATGGATCCAAAATTAACCTGCATGGCTTTCATGGGATCATAATCTGCAGCTGGTGAGACAAAGGCAGCAATGTGAATGACCAGATCTATTCCTTTCATCAACTCAGTAACGAAGGCTGGATCAGTCAAATTTCCATAAACAATCTGAATCTTAGGAATTGAGACATAAGGACGCATGATGGTTCGATCTTTATCCGTATCCATTACAGGTAAGAGCAAGTCAAAATTTCTCTCTCCTGCTAGAATTGCTTTCAAACTTTCTTGGCCCATTGCACCAGAGGCACCTGTAAGTAAGATTTTCATGGTTTATCCTTCTTCTATCATCCCTTCGAATTGAAATGAGGCACTATCCTATTATAGTCGTATTATACTCCTCTAAGGTCTATATTTCAAATTGAAATCAAGAAGTTCGATTGGCTTTATAGAATTTTGAGACAAGAAATAATGACGTTAGCTATCAGCTTGTTTCTGTGTTATAATATAGATGAGGAAACATATAATATTTTTGGCTTCGTTCAAAGAAAGCGAGGTGATGAAGGATGCGTAAAATCTTGCACACTCTTCCTTACTATTTGGTTCTTCTCTTCTTTTATTGGCCCTTCTATGAGTTGATTTTTCTTCTGATCACAGATCCACTCGTCCAGAAGGGAGTCCTTATCAATAATCTTTTCTTTTATTCTCCTCTAGCGACCTTCTTGGTCTCCTTCCTATATTGTTATCGCCATCATTTTACGATGTGGTGGTTGCTTGGAGTTGCTCTCATCTTTTGTTTTACCATCCTCTCTCTAAATGACTTCATCCTCTTGTATTTACTAGCCTATGAAGTATGCGCATTAATAGGCCTGGCTTGTGGAGCAGGTCTCAGGTATGTTTTTATGAAAAAGAAAGTATAAATTGCAAAACACCTCTCAGTAGTCTGGGAGGTGTTTTCATCTATGGTCAAATGAGGAAATGCTCCATTCATGTGGATGCTGTTTAGCCAGCAATAAAGCCTTTAAAGAAGTCAATAACGGCTTGAATGAGGCTTAAAATGAAATCAATAATCGTATGGAAGATATTGGTAAAGAAGTCAGAGAATGGGGTCCAAAGGTTCCTAAAGAAGCTTACAATCCCATCCCAAAGATTCGTGAAAAAGTTCCCACTATCTTTTAATAAGCCATTCGCATCAAAATTTAGGTTGATATTGTCAAAGGTATCCCCTGCTTTTTCAATAATATTGTTCTTCAAGTCAGTTAGAGTTTTGGTAAAATTCTTACTGTTAATGACCTTGCTCTTGGAAAGTTTAACACCAAAGTTGACAATAAGTGTGATCTGATTGTTAGTCATAGCCCCGTCTAGCTGATAGTTTTTTAGGGTTTCTTCAACGATTTTTTGAACATCTTCCTTTGTTAGATCTTGATTCTTATTTTTTGCATTTGCTATGGCTGCTTTAATGTCCGTTAAGGCAACGTTTAACTTGTCTGCATGGTAATTGTCTTTACCAGCATTTTCTTCGTTAATCTTCGCAAGGGTCGTTAATTCTTCTTGGGCCAACTCTTTGTTTTCTTGAGGAACTTTAGCACCGCTCTTTTCTAGTGAATAATAGATTCCTGCAAGAGCACTCTCTCCAGTGACTTGAACAGGGGAAGCCACTGTGATCTTGGCATGCTCTACTCCAAGTGTGATGGCGGCATTGCGGTACATATCAGCCGATACCTTGGTGATGTTTTGCGGGGTCACAATATTGACTTCAAGGGTTTCCTTATTGCCAAGTTTTTGAATCTTGACAGATGAGTATAGTTCGAGACTATCATCGTTGGCTACATTCATAATTGATGAGTAGACAGAAGGAGTCATGGTTTTCCACTCCTTCTTATCTTTCTCACTGTCATAATTCAAAAGACCAAGAGTTTGTTCAACTTGGAGAGCATCTAGTGAATAGCCAAGGACGTAATCCGGCTGGACATAGCTTTCATCGATGACCTTTTGAACGTTAGTATCAGCTGAAACACTTGGCAATCCAGAGACCAAGGTAAGAAGGCTAGCCAATGCGATGGTCATTTTTTTCAGTTTAGTTTTCATATTCTATTCCCCACATTTTCTCTTCTATGAATTGGATAACAGATTAGTTCTTCCCTTTTTAGCAATGAAAAAGGAAACAAACACCCGTTGTTTACCTGTTGTCTATTTTACTCCATCAATCTTAATTATTTCTTACAACTATTTTAAAAAGATATGACATATTATTTTGTGTATCAAAGTAATAAAAAAGGGGACCTTAATCCCCTTCAGCTATCTATAAGTTAATGATCAAAACCAAGAAAAGAGTTTCATGATCAATTGATTGACCTCAACGAGACGCGAATAATAATAATTTCCACCATTTACGTAAAGCTCTGATCCATGTAGGATAGAGATGGGGTGAAGGTAGAGATAGGTTTTCCCTGTTACATTACCAAGGCTCGGCGCGACCACCTTTTTTGAGTATTGGCGTGCCAAGTCTAGACTGTTCTTTCCACCATTTTTAGCCACGTAATCAATATAATCCTGGCCAAAGTTATAGGCTTGAACAGCGGTCCAAGAATCTACTTTCTTGTCTTTGGCCTTACGCAGGTTATCAGACAAGGTTAAAATACCTTGACGAATGCTTTCTTTGTTATCAGTGATCGAATTGGTCTGCCCGGTTGCACTTTCACTAGCTTGCATGACATCATCTTCTTTACCCTTGGTCTCAGTATAAATCATGGCAAGGATGAGATCCTCGTTAGCGCTAGTATCCTCTTCTGCTAAGACTTCGCGCACCAAGTCCCGATAGGTCATGACTTGTTTGACATCGCGATGGATTTGATAGCCCTTGTATATGCCGAAAACGAGCAAGAGACAAAAGAAAATTTTAATTATTCGTTTGATCATTATTTACTCTGAATATCCTCTATATTCTTAATCAAAATCGAGTAGGTTCCATTATCGTTCTGGATAAATTCTACCGATTCTGCATCTTCGTAGACATGATTGGGAACTAGGAGTTCAATCCCATTGGAGAGAGATAGTTTCTGGTTCTCAAATTTCTTTAATTGGCGGCTGGCATCAATTTCATCAAAACGGACAGGCTCAGGAATAGCTTCTTTGACTTGGTCGACAAAGCTGAGACGAGCTGTAAGATTGGAATCAAATAGGTCATTAGCGAGTTCTTCGGGTGAGATCTCATTCTTCTCTTCCAATTGACTGAAAATAGCAGACTTGACCTTGGATTGGAATTGGAAATCATCCTGATTAAAATTCTCAGCAATACGGTTAGCTGTCTTCTCAATTTCCTTGATGGATTTCTTAGGGGAAATTTTTGGAGCTACTTGGAGTAAGGCATCCGAAAAATAATTAAGAAAGGTTCCATTGTACTTGATTCGTTTTTCAATCAAATAGTATTTTCGACTTTGTAAGTTGATTACCAAAGCCTCGTCAGCACCTGTTCCGAAACCAGGTAAGTTATTCTGAGTTAGCTTGATTGGGTTATCCACTTCACCACCTAGATGGATCAAAGTTTCTCGTAAAGCAATACGAAGAAAGGCAAAGTGGTCGACTCCTTCTTTTGAAAACTCGATGAAAATGAGGTCATTGGTTTTTTGGTTTTCAGAAATGACAAATTCTTCCTTCCAACGATTAGCGATGGCAGCAGAGCTTTCTAATAAATCATCTGTCAGCAGATCAAGGAAAGGGCTGTCCTCTTCAAACATACCTGTCTTAGCCTCATCTGAATAGACACGTTCGATCTTTTTACGCAGATACTCCTCAATTTTGGGTGTAATATTGAGGAATTTATCCGCTAAATAGAGTTCTGTATCATCTGGACTAAATTGATGAATGATTGCCTTCTTAATGTAAATATCCATAAGTCTACTTAGTCCTCATAGAGTGGGAAGGCATCTGTCAAGGTTTTGACTTGGTCCCGTACTTCTTCTAAAACAGCTGGTTGATCCGCATTCTTCAATGCTTTGATGATCAATTCAGCAACTGTACGGCTTTCTTTTTCACTAAAGCCACGGGCTGTAATGGCTGCTGTCCCAATCCGAATCCCACTAGTCTTAAATGGAGATAGGGTTTCATAAGGAATAGAGTTTTTGTTAAGGGTGATGTTGACTTCATCCAGCAAGTTTTGAGCTACCTTGCCATTTTCGACAACTTTGGTGACATCAACAAGGAAAAGATGGTTTTCGGTTCCACCAGAAATGACACGGAAATCTGAATCTTGCAAGAAGACATCTACCATGGCTTTACTGTTTTTAATCACATTAGTTGCATACTCTTTAAAGGCAGGATCAAGTGCTTCCTTGAAGGCTACTGCTTTGGCTGCGATGACATGCTCCAAAGGTCCGCCTTGGATACCAGGGAAGATGGCAGAATTGATCTTCTTCGCCAAGTCTTCATCATTTGTCAAGATCAGGCCTCCACGAGGGCCACGAAGGGTTTTGTGAGTAGTCGTTGTCGTGATATGAGCATATGGAACTGGACTTGGATGAAGACCTGCCGCTACCAAGCCAGCAATATGGGCCATGTCAACCATAAGCTTGCCCCTACTGCATCCGCAATCTCACGGAATTTTGAGAAATCAATAATCTGAGAGTAGGCTGAAGCACCAGCAACGATGAGTTTTGGCTTGACTTCTTGGGCTTGTTTTAAGATAGCGTCAAAATCCAAGAGTTCTGTTTCAGGATCCACGCTGTAGGATACAAAGTTGTAGGTTTGACCTGAGAAGCTCACAGAAGCACCGTGAGTCAAATGGCCACCAGCAGCCAGATCCATTCCCATAACAGTGTCTCCAGGCTCAATCAAGGCCATATAGGCAGCACAGTTAGCCTGACTACCTGAGTGGGGTTGAACATTGACAAACTTAGCACCAAAAATTTCCTTTGCTCGTTCAATCGCCAAGCTTTCAACGACGTCTACAACATCTGTCCCACCGTAGTAACGACGACCCGGATAGCCTTCGGCATATTTATTGGTCAGGATAGAACCTTGTGCAGCCATAACTGCCTTTGAAACGACATTCTCAGAAGCAATCAACTCGATATTGTTTTGCTGGCGCTCCTCCTCTTTCGCGATGGCATTCCATAGGTCCGCATCGTAAGCTTTGTAATCTTCTTTATCAAAAATCATAGGTCTTCTCCTTAAATAAATTTTATAAAACGTTTTTGTAGCTTATCGCAGCTATAACCGACATGTTCGTAGAAGGCATGAGCCTCAATGCGGTAATCAGTTGAGTTTAAGCGAATAAAAGCGTACCCTCTTTGTTTGGCTTCTTGTTCTAATCCTTGAAGCAAAGTTTTCCCGATGCCTTTTCCTTGCTGATCTGGTAAAACCGCAAGAGCCAGAACATTAAAACCAGGATCCGAGTAAAGAGATTGGTAAACTTCTGCATGAACATAACCAAGTAGTTGATGCGGCTTAACATCTTCAAACCCGATGAAAAAATGGTGGGGATCTTGGATTAATTTAGCCAGTTGCTGGGCTGTTTTCTCAGTAGAAAAAGAGTAGCCTAATGCTTGCTCGTTAATCTGACTTAAAGCCTCCACATCTGTTAATAAAAGGTTACGTAACATCTTCTTCCTCCCAGAAAGGAATCTCTGGTACACGCTCAAGGATCTCCGAACGTGTAATGGCACCCTGACGCAAGATTCGGGCTTTAGGACCCGAAAGGTCTAGAATAGTTGAATCTTGGCCAGTTAGAAAGCTATCGTCTTCAAGTCCTAAAACTCCATGGCCAAGTTCCTTAAGAATTTGCTGGCACTGGGTTCCACTAGCTTTCCCTGAGAGATTGGCAGAGGGTCCAATCAAGGGACCTGTTTTACGAATTAATTCCAATGTCTTTGGATGGGCTGGCATACGAAAGCCAACCGTAGTCATCCCGGAATTGATCCAAGCTGGAACCATTTCATTAGCCTCAAGGATGATGGTTAAAGGGCCTGGTAAAAAACTTGCAATCAATTTGGACAGGTAGGGTGGTTGATTCTTCGAATAAAATCGAATTTCTTTTTCGCTGGAAATATTTAAATTCATAGCCTTCTCGCGAGGGCGTTGCTTTAGAGTATATACCTGATCAACCGCTGTTTCATCCAGAGCTTTGGCAAAGAGGCCATAGACGGTTTCTGTCGGTAAGACAACTGCGCGGCCAGCTTCTATTTCTTTCTCAAATGGATCCATTGTCTACTACTACCATTCTATCTTGTCCAAATTGGTCTTTTAGAACTCGAACTTGTTTGTCAGGAAATACCTCTTGAAAGAGCTCTTTGACTTTGGCTCCTTGCTTATAACCAATTTCTAAATAAATCTTTCCGTCTGGTGTTAAAACACTTGGTGCTTGCTGGGCAATTTTTTCGTAGATAGCATAGCCGTCTCTATCCGCAAAGAGGGCTAAGTGGGGCTCAGAGGCTAAAACGTTCGCTCCAACTTCATTTACATCATCCCGAGAGATATAGGGAGGATTAGACACAATCAGGTCATAAGGACCTTCTACCTGGTCCAGAACGTCTGAAGTTTTGAAATCAACTACTGCTTCTAGCTGGTTAGCATTTTCTTGAGCAAGCTCCAAAGCCTCTTCTGACACATCACTAGCTTGAATCTTCCAGGAAGGTCTAGCAAGGGCTAAGCTAATCGCAATGGCGCCACTACCTGTTCCGATATCCAGAACTTGTAAGGTATCCCCATCATTTTCTTCCAGAATGAGAGTGACCAATTCTTCCGTTTCAGGTCGTGGAATCAACACGCGCTTATCAACCGTAAAAACATGGCCACAAAATTCGGCGCTCCCAATAATATACTGGGCAGGGACGTGATGTTTCAACTGCTCAAAGATGGAATCAAGCAAGGCCTGATCCTCTACTTCCACTTCTTTTTGCAAGGCAAGGACAAAGTCTGTAAAGGTCCAGTTTTTTAAAGCACGATATGCGAAGGAGAGGCTTTCTGCTTCCTCTCCAACGGCTATTAATGCTTCTTCATACTGGGCTAATAATGGTCCCAACAACATTATTTGTTCAACTCTTCTAGTTTTTGAGTTTGATCATATAAGACCAATGCATCGACCACTTCATCTAATTTACCAGATAAGATAGTATCCAGTTTTTGAAGGGTCAAGCCAATCCGGTGATCGGTCACACGGTTTTGAGGGAAGTTGTAAGTCCGGATCCGCTCTGAACGGTCACCAGTCCCGATAGTAGACTTCCGCTCAGCGTCTTGCTCATCTTGGGCAATCTGGGCAAAGTGGTCAGCCACACGCGCACGGATGATCTTCATGGCTTTTTCACGGTTCTTCTGTTGGGTCCGTTCTTCCTGCATCTCTACCTTGATGTTGGTAGGCAAGTGGACGATACGGACGGCTGTTGCAACCTTGTTGACGTTCTGTCCACCCGCACCAGATGCGTGGTAGATGTCAATCCGAAGGTCTTTTGGATCAATGTCGTACTCAACTTCTTCAATTTCTGGCATGACCAGAACTGTGGCAGTCGATGTATGGACGCGACCTTGGCTTTCAGTCACAGGAACGCGTTGTACCCGGTGGGCACCAGATTCATACTTGAGTTTCGAGTAGACCGATTGACCAGAAACCATGGCCACTACTTCTTTGATCCCGCCAACGCCATTGTAAGAGGCTTCCATGACCTCAAAGCGCCAACCTTGGCTTTCCGCATATTTTTGATACATCTGCAAGAGGTCGCCAGCAAACAACTGGGCTTCGTCTCCTCCTGCTGCCCCACGGATTTCCAAGATAATGTTCTTGTCATCGTTTGGATCTTTTGGAAGAAGTAAAATCTTCAGTTTTTCTTCGTACTCTTCTTTTTCAGCCTTGGCATCTTTCAGCTCTTGCTTGGCCATTTCTTCCAAATCCGCATCTCCGCCTGCTTCCTTGATCATTTCTTCAGCATCGACGATATTTTGAAGCACTTGCTTGTACTCTCGGTAGGCTGTCACCGTGTCGCGAGTGGAAGCCTCTTCTTTTGAAAGCTCCATAAAGCGTTTGGTATCAGAGACTACATCAGGGTCACTCAGTAATTCTCCTAACTCTTCATAACGGTCTTCTACAGCTTGTAGTTGATCATAGATATTCATGTTTGCTCCTTAATTCTAGGTTGTTAGATCATAGATTGCTACAATTTCGTCTTCTATGACTTCGCCAGTTTCTTTAAATCCATAATGGAGATAGCAAGATCTCGCTTGATTATTTTCCGGTTCATAAGATAACCAAAGACTTGTAGCTTTTCCAGCTGGCTCTGTTCGAACAAAGTCAATAACTGCATCCATAGTCGGTTTAAAATAGCCTAAACCTTGAAATCGTTTATCTATCATAAAACGAAATAACAAGTAGTTCCCCTTACTGATCCCAATTTTCCGGTCATAGGCAATCATAACAAAACCAATTAATACTTCCTTATCATAAACTGCTAAGGGAGCTATAAAATCACCATTTTTATCATATACATAGGCTTCAGCTAAACTAATGGAATTGGATGCAATAAAACTCCTTTGGTTTGGATGAACTTCTAGATTTAAAACGTCAAAATAATTCTCTATTGTAATATATTTTAAACAAATAGACATTTTTATCCTCTCTAAAACATTCTAGACGCTTTCAGTTGGTATGTCTGGATTAAAATAATGCTTGCGGCAAACCGAGATATAGGTCTCGTGTCCACCAATCTGGATCTGCTCTCCATCGTAGACGGGTTTGCCCGCTTGTGTGCGCAAGACCATGGTCGCCTTGCGGGAACAGTATTGGCAGATGGTTTTGATTTCCTCGATCTTGTCTGCTAACAAGAGGAGGTGTTTAGAACCTTCAAATAGTTCATTTCGAAAATCATTTTTGAGGCCGAAAGCCATGACGGGCACATCCAGTTCATCTACAACCCTTGCCAAGTCATAAACGTGATGGCGTTTGAGAAACTGAGCTTCATCGACCAAGACGCAGTAGGGTTTTTCTTCTAGCCCTTGGATATAACCGAAGATATCTGTATCGTCTTCAATTGCGATGGCTTCCCGTTTCATACCAATCCGGCTAGAGACTACTCCAAAACCATCACGTGTATCGATGGCAGAAGTCATGATGACCACGCCTTTGCCTTGTTCTTCATAATTATGGGCTACCTTCAAAATTTCGATGGTTTTACCTGAGTTCATCGTCCCATATTTATAATATAATTGTGCCATTTTCCTTCTGTTCTCTCTAAAAGTGTTTCATTATATTTTACCATATTTTTGCCCAGCTTTGTATCCCAAAATGTGATAAAATAGACTTAAGATTTATAGAGGAGGTGGCGCAATGCCATTTGTACGTATTGATTTATTCGAAGGGCGCACCTTGGAACAAAAGAAAGCTTTGGCCAAGGAAGTAACCGAGGCTGTCGTTCGGAATACAGGTGCACCCCAATCTGCTGTCCATGTCATTATCAATGATATGCCTGAAGGAACCTACTTCCCTCAAGGTGAGATGCGCACTAAATAAGAGAGTGGGACAGAAATCGATAATTCGTTAGAATTCGATTTCGTCGTCCCGCCTCCGCACAGTTGAGTAGGGCTGTAAAAGCTGATGAAATCAGCGTAGTAGAGCCCACTCAACCACTGCGTCTTGCTCGATAATCCAAAGACAATTGAGAGGCTAGGACTTATGTCCCAGCCTCTTTTAGGAAATTTGGTATTTCTTTTGAATCTGCCATAGTCTCATCTGGTAACAAATACCACTAACGACAATGCTCGAAATTAAGCCAATCCAGTAGGCATACGGACCTAGGTTAGTGACGTGGTCCAAAAAGATACCCAATGGAATAGAAACACACCAGTAACTAAAGACACCAAGTAAGAAGGGAACGGTAGTATCCTTGTAACCCCGAAGAATCCCTTGAATCGGTGCTGCGACCGTATCCGCTATTTGGAAAAGGAGGCTATAGGTCATAAAGATGGCTGTCTGGTGGATAAATTTCGGATCAGTTCCATAGAGACCCGCCACTTGATAGCGATACAGATAGAGGAAAGTAAGGGTAAAGAAGGCAAATCCAAAGGCTGTCCAGCGTCCGATCCGACAATATTGACGAACGACATCGGGACGACCAGCCCCAATCTCGTAGGAAACGATAATGGCCATGGTATTGGAGATGCTAGCTGGGAAAGCGTACATAAGGGTTGAGAAGTTCATGGCCGACTGGTGACTGGCAATAGTCATAGATGGGAATTTAGCCATGAGCAAGCCGACTACAGAGAAGATAATCACTTCAGCAAATACAATCCCTCCAATCGGTAAGCCCAATCGAATCGTCTCTTTCATCTCTTTGAGGTTGAGAGGTTGAATCTTCCATAGTTGGTAGATAGCTACTTTAGGGTGCTTAAAGAGGATCAAAAAAGCAATGATGAGGAGGACCCAGTAGGCCAAGGATGTCCCTAGTCCCGCTCCTGCTCCTCCTAGCTCAGGTAGACCAAAAGCTCCATAGATCAACATGTAGTTAAAACTGGCGTTTAAAGGCAATAAGAGGAGCATGAGGTACATGGACAAGCGAGTGAGCCCCAAGGTATCCAGCAAGGAACGGACCACACTAAAGAGTAAAAGAGGCAAAATTCCTAGAGAGAGAAAGGCTAAATAATGGGTCGCAATCCCAGCTACGACACTTTCTAAACCGATTTTTCTTAAGACAATCGGTGCAATCAGCAAGACAAAAGCGATCAAGAGGACAGCCATCATAAAAGAGAGATAAATGAATTGATAAAAATCAGAAGCAATTCGTTTTTTATTCCCCTGCCCTAAATGATGACCGATAATTGGTGTTAAAGCTGACACAATCCCCGTTAAAAAGGTAAAAAAGGGATTCCAAAGACTAGTGGCAGTCGAAACTCCAGCTAAGTCCAAGGTATTGTATTGTCCTGTCATGGCTGTATCAACAAAACTAGCAGAGTAGTTAGCAAGTTGATAGACCAGGAGAGGGATAAATAGACTGACAAATAAGCGCAAGCGCTCTTTAAAATGATGGGTTAAATACATGGTAGGACTCTCTTCTTATCAAGTTAAAATTTTCTCTTACCACTCTACTATATGTCTCCTTAAATGTCAAAAAAATTAAAAAACTGAAGATCTAACGGATCCTCAGTTTTATTAGATTATTTTTTGTTGCGGTTCAAGATGGCGTTGAGAATAATTGCCAATACGCTGGCAACAACAATTCCGTTTGCAAAGAACATTTTAAAGGCACTTGGTAGACCATTAAAGAGGGTGCTGTTGTTTAACCCTACTCCTGCTGCGATTGATACAGCCGCGATGAGGAAATTGTGCTCATTGTGTTCAAAATCAACACGCGCAAGGATCTGCATCCCTTGAATAGACACAAAACCAAACATGACCAACATAGCTCCACCAAGTACTGGACTTGGAATGATTTGCGCCAAAGCTCCAAACTTAGGCAGGAGCCCAAGAAGAACAAGGAAACCAGCCGCGTAGTAGATTGGAAGACGGGTCTTGATACCAGATAATTTCACCAAGCCGACGTTTTGTGAGAACCCTGTGTATGGGAAGGTATTGAAGATACCGCCGAGAAGGACGGCCAATCCTTCGGCACGGTAGCCATTGCGAAGGCGCGTGCTATCAATTGGATCTTTTGTAATATCTGAAAGAGCAAGGTAGACACCAGTCGATTCGACCATGGAAACAGTTGCGATGATACACATCATGACGATTGAAGTAATTTCAAACTTAGGAGCTCCAAAGAAGAATGGCGTTGGAACGTGAACGACTGGAGCTTGTGCTACAGGTGCGAAGTCCACCAAGCCCATTGAAGCTGCGATAGCTGTCCCAACAATCAACCCAATCAAAATAGAAATAGATTTGATAAAGCCTGTTGTATAGATGTTGACCACAAGAATGATGAGAATGGTAATCACGGCCAAAATCAAACTTTGAACCGTTGGTTCTTCAGCATTGTTTCCCATATTCCCAATCGCAACTGGAATCAAGGTCAAACCAATGGTCGTAATGACAGATCCTGTCACAATGGATGGGAAGAGGTTGGCAATTTTCGAGAAGAATCCTGAGACCAGAACCACGTAAATCCCTGAAACAATCAAGGCACCAAACATGGCCCACTACCATGGCTAGCCCCAATCATGCTAAGAGGTGCTACAGACTGGAAGGCCACCCCAAGGACGACTGGAAGACCAATCCCGAAATGTTTGTTTAACTGCAATTGCAGGAAGGTGGCTACCCCACACATAAAGATATCTGTAGAGATGAGATAGGTTAGTTGCTGGGCATTATATCCCAAAGCGCCCGCAATCATAATCGGTACTAGAATAGAACCCGAATACATGGCTAATAGGTGTTGCAAGCCTAGAATGGCTGCCTGTGAATGGTTTTCCTGTTTTTGCATTAGATGTCTGCCTCCTTAAATACAACCTGACCATTTTCGAAACGGTCCAAACGAGCAAGTGAAACAACTGGGTAGCCGAGTTCTTCTAACAGTCCACGGCCATCTTGGAAGGATTTCTCAATGACGATACCGACCGCTTCTACACTGGCACCAGCTTGTTCGATGATCTGGATCAAGCCCTTAGCTGCTTGGCCATTTGCTAGGAAGTCATCGATGATTAAGACGCGATCATCAGGTGTTAAAAACTTGCTAGCAATGGAAACCGTACTGGTCACTTGCTTGGTAAAGGAATAGACTTCTGCTGTCAAAATCCCTTCATTCATGGTAATATTCTTGGCTTTTTTAGCAAAGATCATGGGAAGTTCCAAAGCTTCTGCCACATAGAGGGCAGGAGCGATTCCGGAAGCTTCAATGGTCACAACCTTGGTCAGACCAGCATCTTTAAACCGGTCCGCAAAAGCCTTCCCAATTTCTTTCATCAACTGGAAATCCACTTGATGGGTCAAGAAGGAATCGACCTTGAGGATATTCTCTCCCAAGACATATCCGTCTTTCAATATACGTTCTTCTAATAATTTCATGTTTTCTCCTAAACAGTATGGAACAAAAATAGAGACTTACCAAGTAAGCCTCTACAGAATCCAAGTATCCCCGGATCAATCTAAGACTTACTTATTGTTAGGTGTTCCGGCACCTTGTAGAGACCTTGCGCCAATCCGCAAGATAAATAAGTAATTGTAGTTTTAATGAGAGTCACCATTCCAGATAGAATTCTTTACGATGACATAATCGACATGCTTGAGATCAGCAACCTTGCGACCCCCAGCATAGGAAATAGAACTTTGCAAGTCTTGCTCCATCTCTGTCAAGGTATCTTGCAGATGACCTTTGGCTGGTAGAAGGATTTTCTTACCTTCAACATTTTTATAGGCCCCTTTTTGGTACTCTGAAGCAGATCCATAATACTCTTTAAAGGCTTGCCCGTCGACTTCAACAGTCTTCCCTGGACTTTCAATGTGACCTGCAAAGAGAGAACCGATCATGACCATGCTAGCACCAAAACGAATGGATTTCGCAATATCTCCATGGGTCCGAATTCCACCATCTGCAATAATCGGCTTGCGAGCTGCTTTTGAACACCAACGAAGGGCAGCTAACTGCCAACCGCCAGTACCAAAGCCAGTCTTCACTTTGGTAATGCAGACCTTACCAGGTCCGATCCCGACCTTAGTAGCATCTGCTCCAGCGTTTTCCAACTCACGAACAGCTTCTGGAGTTCCGACATTTCCTGCGATGACAAAGGTATCTGGTAATTCCTTCTTGATATGCTGGATCATTTGGATGACGCTATCTGAGTGTCCGTGAGCGATATCGATGGTGATGTATTCTGGTGCGTCGTCCTTGAGTTGAGTCACAAAGTCGTACTCATAGTCTTTTACTCCAACTGAAATGGAAGCAATTAAGCCCTGATCGTGCATACGTTTGATAAAGGGAATGCGACCAGCTTCGTCAAAGCGGTGCATAATGTAAAAATATCCCCCTTTAGCCAGTTGTTCGGCCACATCCTCATCCAGGATAGTCTGCATGTTGGCAGGTACCACTGGTAGCTTGAAGGTGTGCTTACCAAACTGAACGGTCGTGTCAGCTTCTGCACGACTTTTGATAATACACTTGTTAGGGATTAATTGAATATCTTCGTAATCAAAGATAGGAAATTCGTTTAACATACGGATTGGAATCTCGTTTCTAAATTTAAATCGTGATGCGTCATCACTTCGTCTTCCGACGTTTCCATTCAAGATTATAGCAAAGATACGGAGCCGATTCAATTAGAATGCTGATTATTGAATTAATGTTCGGAAATTACTAGACAATTAGTTAGAGCAACTTCTATATATGAGTTATTTATGAACAAATCTGAAGCCAATTGATGATTTCTTTGCTGACAAGATTAGGAACGGCTGTATAAAAATCGTGACCGAGATCCTTTAAGAGTACCTTCTTGATAGAAGGGTCCAAATTTTCAAGTGCTCTAGTTCTCCAATCGGGCTCTTCTTCGTATTTAGGTCCGATGAATAAGGCCTTGGTATCCGTTAGTGGAGCTTGAAAAGATCGAAGCTCCCTTCTGACTCTCAGCAGGGAAAGAACAGCTTGTGGATCCAAATCCAGTTCATAATGATGAAGGTCAGGATTCCAACGATAACTGGATTGGATGGCCTTTATAGCGGCTTGCGAAGGATTGTCAGTATCTCCAAGTTCACTTGCAACTGCTTCCTCTAGAGATGAAATACCTGTTGCTTCAGATAGGCGATTGTCTCTTCAATTTCCTGTTCTAGTGGTAAGATCTGGTCCATATCAAGATAGCCACCATCTAGCAGAACCAGGTGAGTAATTTGTTGCATTTTGGATGCTAGGTATCGAGCCAAATCTCCACCTAGTGAATGGGCAATGATACAAGTATTTTCATTAGAATCCGCATGGGCTTCAAACCAATCTACTAAATCTTTTGCAGATTCCAGTTTTACCTTATAGGGATTTAGATAGGTGATGGGAAAAGGAAAGTAGGAAGCAAATTCGCTCATATGATTTTTGTTACTTCCGAGACCTCCGATAAAGTAAAACTTCATTCTTTCACCTCTATTTCCTTAATGATTCTGGCTGGATTACCAGCCAGAACCACATTATCCCCGAAGGATTTGGTCACCACTGCACCAGCTCCAACGACAACATTATCGCCTAAGGTAACGCCTGGAAGAATGATAGCTCCACCACCTGCCCAGAAGTTGTCTCCAATCGTTATCGGAGCTCCATATTCTTTTCCTGAATTCCGCTCATCTGGATCTAGAGGATGTAGAGGTGTGAGGAATTGGCAATTGGGGCCAATCATGGCGTTCTTTCCAATCCTGATCGGGCAGACATCCAGCATGGTTAGGTTCCAGTTGGCATAAAAGTTCTCTCCCAAGTGGATATTGACACCATAGTCACAAGCCAAAAAAGGATGAATGGAAACATTATTCCCTGTGGATCCGAACCAACTTTTAATCATTTGGCTCCGTTTCTCCCCATCTGCTTCTTGGTTAAAGGCAAATTGCTTGGTCCGAGCTTCTTGGGCTAACTTCCTCAATTCTGGATCCATGGGACTGTAGAACTCGCCAGTAATCATCTTTTCATATTCATTTTTCATAATCTTCTCCCGTCTGATAGTAAAAAACCACTCATAGTGAGTGGGCTTGTTTATCTATTAATGGTACATCAGGTAGCCATCGAAGAGCTCAAATATTTTTCCTATCGCTCGGAAAACAAGAGCCGCAACAAGGGCAAGCAGCAAGAAGTAAGCTACAGCAAAAATCACACTAATGATCATCATGACACACTCCTATTTAATGTACTTTTTCCACCCTCTATTATACTCCTGGCTTATTTTAGATTCAAGGAAAACGCTATCAAAATTTGATTTGTTTTCAATTTGTAATTTACAAAAATTTTCAGACGGTTCAAAAATAATAAAAAGCAGGATTCTTACTCAGATATCGTTTTTAACTATCTACTCCTGCTTTTTTTACTATTATTGAAAAATGAAAGAAAAAGATAATTCTGTCAGAAAATATTATGAAAAAGTAAGCTATTATTCTTCGAGCTTATCAGTCTTTTCTTTCTCCTCTTCTTTTTCAGTAGCGCCATTGTTGACGGCTGACTTGAATTCAGAAAACATTTTTCCAAGCGAGTGTCCTAACTCAGGCAAACGCTTTGGTCCAAAGATTAAGAGGGCTCCCAGGATAATAATAATCAGGCCTGGTGCACCGATATCACGTAAAATTCCCATATTTATCTCCTTTTTTGTATACGGTTATAGATGATGCGACTGATGCTCAGACTCACTTCGTAAAGCAAAATCAGAGGCACGGTCATAGCTAGATCACTGATAAAATCAGCAGGGGGTCAGGATGACGGCTAGTACCAGCAATAGGAAGTAGGCTATCCGCCGATAGCGACTTAACCAGTCTGGCGTTAAGATATGAATCGAGGTCAAAAAGGCTACAAGGACCGGCAATTCAAACAAGACCCCCAAAGGAACGGTCGTATGAAAGATGAAGGCCAAGTAGTTCTGTGCCGTTAACTGAATTGTAAACTGTCCTTGTCCTAATGTTAAGAGCACCTCTAAGATAGCTGGACTAACCAGATAATAGCCGAAGACCAAGCCTAGCAAGAAACAAATCAAACTGGCCGGCACATAGAGCAGAATAGCTCCTGCTTCTCCTTTTCTCAAAGCTGGCTTTACAAATTGCCAGACTTGAAAGAGGGTGAAGGGCAAGGTAATAGTAAAGCCATTAAAGCTGCCAATTGCAGGTAGATGCTTAAAATGTCATTAGGGCCAAGAACCAAGAGTTTTTCTCGAAAACCAGCCGTCAAATAGGCATAAAGCTGATCTGAAAACAAGAGGGCTCCGCAAAAGACAAGGAAAAAACAAAGGATACAAGCGATGAAGCGTCGTCTAAACTCGCTTAAATGCTCTACAATAGTGAGCCTTCTATCTTCATTTTTCATCTTGCTTCACCGTCACAATCACGATAATAAGAACGAATAGAACTTGGCAAGCAAGAACTTCCCAGCTTGGATAGATCCCCGCCCAATCGATGGTCGGGAAATTACTCAAAATATGATTGGGAAGCATATTGGTTAATTGGAGCGCGTGTAGGCTCACTCCTAGCATCTTAAAGGCCAGTGCATAAATCATCCAAGTCAAGAGGAAGAAAATCTTATGTGGCTTGACTAGATGACTTGCCTTTGTCATAAGAATGGCGAGAATCGCTAAAACTGCAAGAGCCAAGCCGATCCCTAGGAAGAAATCAAAGGAGCGAATGCGAGGGAGGATTCCCCACATAGAAGAGAATGGTCTCAGCTCCCTCACGGAAGACAGCTAAGAAACTGAGGGCAAACATGGTAATGAAACTTCCAGTTGCTGTCACAGCCTTCATCTGACTTTCCATAAATTGGTTCCATTTTTTTACAGAGGACTTGCGATGCAGCCAAATCCCAATGATCATCATCATCCCTACTGCGATAATTCCTACCGCTCCCTCGATCACCTCGCGGTTAGAAGCCGAGGTCACAGCTGGGAATAAGAATTGAAGAGCGACTGCAATGGCTGCACTGGCTAGGATACCTAGAAGAGCCCCTGCATAAACCCATTTCAAGCCTTTGGTCAATTTAGCTGACTTGAGAACTGTCACCAAGGCCATGACAATCAAAAGTGCTTCGACTCCCTCGCGTAAGAGGATCAACATAGCGTCAACCGCCGAATAGGATGCGGTAGTATCAATAGCAGATAGATCACTAATCAGAGCTTCCAGTTGCTTTTGATACTTGCTTTCATTTCCCTTGACCATGATGACAGGACTTTGACTTTCCACCCGAGTATAGAGACCAGGATTGGTCGTGCTGACATCGCCCTCGATCGTTGGCCAAATGGTAATGAACTCCTTCATGACTTGACTAGCTTTGCTAGTCTCATTGGCTTGGAAGAGACTAAGAGCTTTCTTGAGGAGCTTAATTCCGTCTGAAAAGGGTCAGATTGGAGCTTGTTTCCTCAATCTTTTTCCCCACTGATAAATTGATCCAGCACATTCTTTAGGTCATTGTAAGAAGATTGGATGGAGTCAAAGTTTGTAGGCTCCGTTTCGATCGCACTTCTCAAGAAGGAGATAGCTGTTTCTACTTTTCCATAGTAAGCCGTACTATGATCTCTGACAACCGCTTCATTCCGAGTCCAGGTGTTGTTTAAATCGGCATAAGCCTTTCGTATTGTCTGGAGATCTTTTGCTGTGATCGCCTCTTGTAGCTTCTCAAAGTAAGGCTGCAAGCGAGTTTCTAGCTTCTCCTTTTCAGCATCCAGATCGACTGGATTTTGCTCTTTTTCAAAGGCTAGCAAGGAAGTGGAGACAGTCACCAATTGCTTTTCTGTGATCTCGCCTTCCAAGTCCAGACTTTTCTGGACTTCTTTTCCTGCCTTGGAATCATGATTGGCTTTCTTCAGAAACTCTTCTTTTATCTCTGCGACAAGAGTGTGAGCCTTTTCTTGATCCTTATTCTGAACTGCTGTCGTTGCATCGGTGATTTTGATAAAGAGATCACTATAAGACTCAGCTTGGACAGGGGTGACGATGAAAAAGAGACAGGCTACTAGGACGACTATCAATTTATTCAAATAAGTCTTGACCAATGTATCCTCCTTCCTTCACACCTCCGAAGCAGGCAAAGAGGCCACTGCCAATATGGGTCACATATTCATTCATCTTATCGTCTGCCCCAAGATTGGTTTGGATTTTCACAAAGCTGTCTGGATCCTTTTGAAAGGCAATAAAAAGCAATCCTGCATCAAACTGCCCCGTTTTCGGATCAATCCCATCAGAGTAAGAATAAGAGCGTCGCAAAATTGGCAGATCCACTTCTTTGGCCAAACGGACATGTGAGTCAACTGGTAAGAGGGAGAGGTCCACTTCGTCAAACTCGTTTTGCTTTCCAAATGGTGCGCCACTTTCTTTATAGCGTCCAAAGGTATTTTCTTGCTCCTGCAGGTTGGTCCGGTCCCAGGTCTCTAGGTGCATGATAATCCTGCGGACAGCCATATAAGAGCCGTTTTTCATCCAGTCTTGACTATCAGCCCAGACCACCTTATCAAAATCTTTCTCCGTTGTGACGTTAGCAGTACCATCCTTAAAGCCAAAAAGGTTCCTTGGAGTTTCCATACGATCCCCAATAGCAGCAAATCCTGATTGGCTCCACTTCATGGTCACCTTGTTCCGGCCTTTACGGATCAGATTGCGGACAGCATGAAAGGCCACCTGCTCATCATCTGCACATGCTTGGATAACGATATCACCACCCGTATACTGCTCTCTCAACTGTTCCTTAGGAAAAGCTGGCAAATCCCGGAAGAGTTTGGGACGCTTCTTCTCAAGGCCTAGTTTGGTCAAAAAGCTAGCCGAAACACCAAAGGTTAGGGTGAGGCGGTAAGGATTTAGTCCGACTGTTTCCCCAGTGTCACTTGGTGGCAAGAGAGCGTTGGAACCATCCTTTTTGACCAGTTCGCCATTGACTAATTTCTGGCTATAATCTGTCCATTCTTTAAACAACTGAATCAATTCGTTTTTATCTGTCGTCCGGAGATCGAGCACCACAAAATAGATATTCTTCTGCATGGGGGTTGTAATCCCTGCCTGGTGCTTGCCATAAAAACTAATTTCTTCTTGACCGTCTGCGATATTCCTGGAGCCGTGCTCCTTATTAGCGAAAAAAGCAGAAGCACCGGAGAGACCAAGTGCTAAGCCTGCTCCCCCAATACCTGCTTTTTTCAGAAATTCGCGACGATCCATCTTCTTTTCAAAAAAATTTTCGTCTTTTGTCATCGTTATTTACCGTTTAAAATGATTCCCATTTGAGAGAGAGGTTCTCCCAATTTTGTAACTGCTTCTGCTAGTTCTTTGGTATCTTCTTCTGTTAGATCAGTATATGATTTATAGTTAGATTCATCCGTCATATGTTTGTCTAACAAGTCATTCACCGCCTTGAATTCTGTCTCTAGGGTTTTCACTAGCTTAGCGTCCTTTTTCTCAATAAGAGGTTTGAAGAGAGCAAAGATTTTTTCAGCCCCTTCGATATTGGCACGGAAGTCATAGAGATCTGTATGAGAGAAGATTTCTTCTTCCCCAGTGATCTTTTGTGTAGCCACTTCATTCAAGAGGTCAACCGCCCCTGTCAACATCAAATCTGGGGTCACTTCTACTGTCGCAATCTTAGCTTTCAACTCTTTGATATCATTTACCAATTGTTCTGCATATTTTACAGTGCCTTCGGTTGTATTTTCTTCCCACAAGATGCGTTCGATACGGTGGAAGCCTGACCAACCTTCTTCAGATTTGTTTTCGTCGACGTAGTCAACAAGTCGGAAGTCAATCTTGACATCAGATTCTCCGAAACTTTCAGCGATCGGTTCAGAGCGTTCATAGGACATCCGAATCAATGGATAGACCTTCTTTGCTTCTTCTAAATCACCACTTTTGAGGACTCTTTGAAATTCCTCTGTATCTTTTAACAATTGATCGATTTGGGCTTGCACAAACTCCTTGTATTCACTTGTCGCTTGATCCAAGGCTTTTTGGTCATCTTTGGACAATTTCACTGTCGAAGAAGAACTGTTTGTAGTTGTATTTTTTGAAGATGTATTGGCACAGCCTGCTAATAAAGCGACTGATAAGAGTGCTAGTGCAAGTTTTTTCATGAGTCTTTTCTCCTGGATTCGTTTTTTACGTGGTCTATTATAGCAAAGATTTTCTCATTTTTCAACAATTGTCAGAAAACTTTAATAAAATGGATTAGAGAAGTAATTCTTTCACCCGACCGATGTCTGTCTCTTTTACTACCAGGTAGATGCTATCTCCTAGATAGAGGCGGGTGCTACCATGTACTGTACTATTTTTGCCATTATGCTGATGAGTTGTGATTAGGAGGTCTCTCGGTAGGTCTAAATCTCGAACCTGACGGCCTGCTATTTTCTCTGATACTGGAATTTCGATCAGGGTTAAGACATCTGAACCGCTGGTCATTTCAGGCATCAATTGTTCTAGCATAGCTTCGTAGACAGGGGCACCTTTTACTAGATCCATGGTAATGTATGCTGTCAAAGTCACTAAGCCAATCGGCATCAAGGTTCGAATATCTCCTACCATTTCAGTCACTAGAATCATTGCCGTTAAGGGCGCTTTCGAAATGGCACTGAAATAACCACTCATTCCCAAAATAACAAACAAGGGCAGTTGATTTGGCTGAATGAGACCAAACTGCAATAACACTGCAGCAACCAAGGCTCCTAAGACAGAGCCAAGAGCTAGAATCGGAAGAAAGATGCCACCAGGAAGACCACTACCGTAACTGATCATACTCCAGATAAAACGAATAGCAAAATAAAGGAACAAGGTCTGTACGCTAAGAGGAATGTGGGCTAGGTCTAAAACTAAGTGGTGACCACCCCCCAGTAGATGAGGGAAATAGAAACCAATTGGTAGAATCAAAAGAAAGGCAAAGATGGAACGATAAGGAGCTGTTACATGAAGCAAGTTGCCAAGTTTTTCATAGACACGTCCAATGTTTAAAACAGCTATTTCATAGAGATAGCCAGATAGTCCGAGAAAAATACCCATGGCAAGAAAAATCCAATAGCTGGATAAATCGATATGGGGGATGTGATCAGGCATGTTTAAAATAGGAGTTTGACCGAAAACGTTGAGAGAGACAAAGTTGGCGACCAAACTAGCAGCCAAGGTAGATACCCAGAAGACTCGAGAAAAGTGATGATAAACTTCTTCTACTACAAAGAGAAGACCCGCAATCGGAGCGTTGAAAGCTGCTGCCAAACCTGCTGCAGACCCACTTGCAATCAAGGCCCTTTCTTCTACTGGACTAAGAGCAAGTTTTTTAGCCAAGCCCTTTCCTCCCATGGCACCCAATTGGATACTAGGCCCTTCACGTCCTAACATCAAGCCACTGGCGATCGCTAAGATCCCTAAAATGTATTTCTGCCAGAGAGTTGACCACCAGTCAATTTGAAGGAGCCCTTTCAATTCTGCCTCAACTTGAGGAATTCCGGAACCTTTTACGTTTGAATTCTTTTTGATGAATTGACAAGCTAATAGGATGATACAAAGATAGAGTATAAGGATGGCGGCCCAATTGAGAGGGGAATGGTCTAGATTTTTATAGAGCTGCTGTACAAAATTGAAAAGGTGCTCGATGAAGAAACGGAAGCTAGAAACAATAGCTCCGACAACTACTCCTACCAAAGCTCCCCTAGCAACCTGTGACAAAATAGATTTCGAAGTTGACTGAAATTCTTTTTGGATTTGCTGACTTTGTTTCATAAATTTTCTTAAACTCCAAGATTGATTGTCTTTATTATACTATTTCGCAGCTCCTGAGTATGAGATCATCAAAAAAAAACGCTCGAATGAGCGTTTTTTGGACAACATTATTTAGCAGTAAGTGCTGCCATTGTGATGTAGTTGTATGGTTTATTGAAGTGTGGCAAGAAGAACAAATCTGTCAAAGCCAATTTTTCAATCGTAACGTGTTCTTGAATAGCAAGTGAGAACATGTGAATTCCCATGCTGATTGCTGAATCACGTGATACCATTTGGGCACCAAGAATTTCACGGCTGTCTTTATCAAAGACAATCTTGATAGCTACTTCATGGTTATCATGCTTCATAAATTCTGGTTTTTGAAGATCATTGAAGCCAGTTTCAGTTGCATTATAGCCTGCAGCTTTTGCTTTTTCAAGTGTCAAACCAGTTGAAACCATGTGAAGACCATAGATAGAAATACCATTTGATCCTTGAACACCAATTCCTTCAAGCTCATGTCCGCAAGCGTTATAAGCACCTACGATACCAGTACGTACAGCATTTGATGCAAGTGCGATGTAGCTAGTGTCTTTACGAGCATTGTCATAAACAGTCGCACAGTCACCTACAGCGAATACACCTGGGATAGAAGTTTCTTGTTTCTTATCTACAAGGAAGGCACCGTTGCGGAAGAGTTCGATCTTACCATCAGCAAGCGCTGTGTTTGGACGGAAACCAACTGCAAGGACAACCATATCTACATCAAATGTTTCTTTGTCAGTGATCAAGCGTTCAACTTTTCCTTCACCTTCGATAGCTTTAACAGTTTGACCAAGTGCCAAACGGATGTTGTGGTCTTCCAAGTTTTTAGCCATCATTTGTGTGAAGTCTTTGTCATAGTATCCGTTCAATACAGTGTCAACGATATCAACAAGTACCACTTCTTTTCCAAGACGTTCGAAAGCTTCAGCAAGCTCAACACCGATGTAACCACCACCGACAACAGCGATACGCTCAAGGTGTTTGCTCTTGTCAGCAAGTTTGTTGATAACTTCTTCTGCGTTTTGGTATAATTTAACGAATTGAACATTTTCAAGAGTTGCTTTGAATTCACGGTTACCTTTAACAATTTCAACACCTTCGATTGGTGGCAAGATTGGAGTTGAACCAGTTGCGAAGATCAATTTTTCATATGATTCTTTGTGTTCTTTACCTTCGACTTCTGCAGTCACAACTTTGTTGTCGTAATCAATTGAAAGAACTGGTGAGTTCATGTAAACTTTAGCGCCTTTAGCTTCTAATTTTTCTTTATCAGAATAGAACAAGCCTTCAGGTCCATCAATTTGTTCACCAATCCAAAGAGCCATTCCGCATCCAAGGAATGAGATGTTTGAGTTTTGGTCAAAAACAACGATTTCATTTTCGTTTCCAAAATTATCCAACATTGTGTTGATACATGCAGTTCCAGCGTGGTTAGCACCCACAACTACGATTTTACTCATAGAAATAATCCTACCTTTAATTTTATTTACCATACAATTATAACATGAAAATGGTATCGTTTCCAATTTTTTTGCTTACAGTTTGTGATAATATTTTCAATTCTATTTTCATAAGTTCTGAAAAAAATGTCAATAAATTTGCTCGGGGGGATTGTGAAATGGCTTTCTTTTTGTTAAACTTGAAGTAGGTGAATATTGGAAAGGTGGTTTACTATTTGTGGAACTAACTAGTCGATCCGAACGCCTAATGGGCTCCACCATAACCGTTTCGATTTCTCATCAACAAGCTGACCAAATACTGGCAGATTGCTTTAGTCTCCTGCGATCCTATGAGCATCGCTTTAGTGCTAATGACCCTTCTTCTGAATTGATGGAGGTCAATCAAAAGGCTGGCATTGAACCCGTAGAGGTTCATCCTGATCTTTTTTCATTGATTGCTCTAGGAACCAGACATAGTCAAGCGCAAGGAAGTCATTTAAACATTGCGATTGGTCCACTTGTCCAAACTTGGAGAATTGGTTTCTCTGATGCTAGGAAACCTGATCAAGTGGAAATTGAACAAGCCCCTAACAGTCATCGACTCTCATCAGATTTGCTTGGATCCGGATCAACAAACTGTTTTTTTCTCAAAAAGAAAAGGGATGAAAAATTGATCTAGGTGCTTTAGCAAAGGGATTTAGTGCTGATTTACTAGCTAACTATCTCAGGAGTCAGGGGATTGAACAGGCTTTAATTGATTTGGGGGGCAATATTCTTACCATCGGTCAAAACCCTGTCAGTCATCGCCCTTGGAGAATTGGGATTCAAGATCCTCAGCTTCCAAGAGGAGAACATTTACTGGTTCTATCTGTAACAGATAAGTCCGTCGTGACGTCAGGTACTTATGTTCGTCACCTCGAGGTTGACGGCCAGTCCTTCCATCATATTTTTGATCCCCAAACCGGCTATCCTGTCGAAACGGAACTGGCAAGTCTCACGATTATTTCTGATCGATCAGTTGACGGAGAGATTTGGACCACCCGCTTGTTCGGTGAAGAACCGAGCAACATTTTAAACATTGTTGAAACCTTACCTGGCATGGATGCTATTCTAGTCTATCAGTCAGGTCGCCTCGCCTATACTAGTGGGCTTCATGATTATTTGTAATTTTAATTTCAGAAAGGAATTTCCATGACAAAACTTATTGCGATCGTTGGAACAAACTCCAAACGTTCAACAAACCGCCAACTACTTCAATACATGCAAAAGCATTTTGCTGATAAGGCAGAGATTGAATTGGTTGAGATTAAAGATATCCCTGTCTTCAACAAGCCAGCCAACAAACAAGTCCCTGAGACTATTTTAGAGATTGCTACGAAAATTGAGGAAGCTGATGGTGTTATCATTGGTACACCGGAATATGATCATTCCATCCCTGCTGTCTTGATGAGTGCACTTGCTTGGCTATCTTATGGCATCTACCCACTCTTAAGCAAACCAGTGATGATTACAGGTGCTTCTTATGGTACACTTGGTTCATCTCGTGCCCAATTGCAACTGCGTCAAATCTTGAACTCACCAGAAATTAAAGCCACTGTCCTTCCAGACGAATTCTTGCTTTCTCACTCTCTTCAAGCATTTGATCAAAATGGTGACTTAGTAGATCTTGACGTCATCAAGAAATTGGATGCTATCTTTGATGACTTCCGTATCTTTGTTAAAGTTACTGAAAAATTGCGCAACGCTCAAGAATTACTTCGTAAAGATGCCGAAGACTTCGACTGGGAAAACTTGTAAGATAGGAGACATACTAGCATGAAATTTGTAGGACTTGTAGGATCTAACTACGACCAATCATATAACCGCAAACTTTTGGAATTCATCCGTCGTCATTTTAAGATCAAATTTGAATTAGAAATTCTTGAAATCGACGAAGTTCCAATGTTCAACCAAGATGAAAAATGGGACGAAAGCTTCCAATTGCGTCTCCTTAACAATAAAATCACTCGTGCCGATGGAGTCATTATTGCAACTCCTGAACACAACCACACCATTTCAGCAGGACTAAAATCTGTTTTAGAATGGCTTTCCTATGAAGTGCATCCTTTTGAAAGCAAACCTGTCATGATTGTAGGTGCTTCTTACTACGACCAAGGGACTTCTCGTGCTCAAGTTCACCTTCGTAAAATACTTGATGCTCCAGGTGTCAATGCCTATACCCTTCCAGGGAACGAATTTCTTCTCGGAAAAGCGAAAGAAGCTTTTGACGCAGATGGCAACATCACGAACGAAGGAACTGTAAAATTCCTTGAAACTTGTTTAGATAACTTTGTGAAATACGTAGGAGTCGTTTCTAAATTGAAAAAACCAAAACCAATTGATCCAGAAGATTTGGATTGCGGAAAACCAATCGCTACTACCATCACTGAGGTTGACCCAGATGATCCAGATTGGGTAGAAAAAGTTGCAGAAATTACAGGTGCTGTATCAGGCGATACTTATGTCAAATTGGACCACGGTATCCTGACTGTTAATCAAATCGATATGTTCTTAAAAGCTATGCCATTTGAGTTAACTTATGCGGATGATAACAACCAGTTCCTCTACTACAACAATGCTCACCAAGATCCAGATACGATGTTTGCTAAACGCGTGCCACCTCAATCTGGTAGCCGGATGTCAACTGTTCATGGTTCACTTCCACCAGCACGTATGAAAAACGTTGAATGGGTAATCGGCACTCTTCGCAACGGAAACCAGGAATATGTTCGTACCATTGTTCCAGGATCCCCTGAAGGCGTGATCAATACTCATAACTACCAAGCAATGTACTATCCAGATGGCTCCTATGCTGGTATCAATGAGATCGTCTTCAACTTCCAACCATGGTTGGACTGGTATCTTCAAACAACAGGTCAACGCCTTGTAGGCGGTAGCGGACCATTTGCTCCTGCTGGTGGTCATGGTGATGCAGACGCAACTTCAGGTGCTTCAGATGCTGGAGGACACGGTGACGGAGCAGCTGATGCTACATCTGGTGCAAGCAACTAATAAAAAGAGGCTAGACAAAAGTCCTAGCCTCTTAATTGTCTTTGGATTGTCGAGCAAGACGCAGTGGTTGAGTGGCCTCTACTACGCTGATTTCATCAGCTTTTACAGCCCTACTCAACTGTGCGGAGGTGGGACAACGAAATCGAATTCTAACGAATTACCGATTTCTGTCCCACTCTCTTTTTTATTTCAACTCTTTGATAATCTTCTTGGCATCTTCGTTTGAAATAGCCCCTAATTGAACATGTCCAATCTTTCCTTGGCTATCGATAAAGACTTCAGTAGGGATCGAACGAACCTGGTAATCCATAAAGGCAGATCCGTCTGGATTGTACAAAACAGGCACTGATTGATAATCTTGTTGGGCAAACCATTCAACAAACTCATCTTCTGTTTTTTCCCCTTGCATTCCAGGCGCCATAACCGTGAGAATCTCAAAGTCCCGGTCCTTTTCTTCAACTAATTTATTGAGTTCAGGCATGCTTTGGCGACAAGGACCACACCAAGTCGCCCAGAATTTCAAGTAAACCTTTTTACCTCTGTAGTCTGAAAGTTTAACCGTGTTCCCCTTCATATCCTTTAGCTCGAAGTCACTCGCTTCTGTTCCGACTAAAGGATGTTTACTAGTAGTCGTGTTTGTCGTTGTTTGTTTGTTCATATTGTTCATACTAGTCTCGCTGGATTGCTCCATAGAACAAGCGGTCAGTAAAGCGAGTGACAGGATTGAAAAACAAGTATATTTAAAAAATTTCATGGTAAAAACCCTCCGTTAAATTTAAGAAAAGATAGCAGACAAGCTATTCAATTGTCCCAAAAGCAATAAGATCCCCATAATGATGATGATCAAGCCACCAATCTTCTTTAGTAACAAGAGATGGGGTTTTAGACGATTAAAGTATGGGAGAACGATCCCAGATGCTAGAGCTAGAAGTAAGAATGGAATAGCCATCCCTAATGTATAAATGAAAAGGTAAACGGCTCCCATAAGGGCATCTTGGCCATTGGATGCTGCTAAGGCAAGTACAGAGCCAAGAACAGGACCGATACATGGCGTCCATCCAAAGCTAAAACCAAGTCCAAGGAGAAAAGCTGAAAATAATTCATTCTTGTGCTTGTTTGCCCCGAAATCCATTGTCTTCTGTTTCTCTAGGAAATTAAAATGAAAGACTTCCATCTGATGAAGACCAAGGATAATGATCAACGCTCCCATCAGGTAACGGAACCAGTTGGTGTACATGATCTGACCAAGCAAACCTGCCCCAAAACCAATGAGGAGGAAAATAACAGAAATCCCTGCGATAAAACACAAGGTCTTTACAATCCCATGCCAGCGAATCTTTTTCCCAAAAATCTGAACGGATTTTTCCTGATCGCTTCCTAGCAAGACGCCGATATACACCGGAAGCAATGGAAAGACACAGGGGGAGAAGAAAGAGAGGACGCCGGCAAGAAAGACAGTCGACGAGAAAAACAATTTGGTTCATAACTTACTCCGTATATTGATATGATACAACTAGTATATCACTCCAACAGCTAAATTAAAAATTTCTGCTACGCTTTGATTATTAACTAATCAGTTAGAAACTAGTTTCAAAACCAAACAAAAACTCCAAAGAACATAACTTTGGAGTTCAATTGACTACCTATTCCTCTTCTGCACTTTGTTTATTTGGCAAGAAAAGCGAAAGGACAATACCAATGACTGCTGGTAGTAACCATGGGAGGGATTGGGCAGCAAACGGCAAGTGCTTAATGATGTTTGCTAGTCCTGCAAGTTTAAAGGTACTTGCCAGAACATCTGCAATCGCAACCAAGCTAACTAGGAACATAGTCAGCTGCATTCCTGGTTTTGATAGTTGAGTAAATTTATTTACAATCACAATCAACACAATAGTAATAGTGATTGGATAGAGGATCATCAAAACAGGCAATGAATAGGCAATAATGGCACTCAAACCAAGATTGGCAATGGAGAATCCAATCAAGGTAAAGAGAGTCGCATAGACCTTGTAAGAAATTTAGGGAAAGTGTTATGGAAGAATTCCCCTGTCGATACGATCAAACCGGCTGTTGTAGTGAAACAAGTCACCGTCACCATACCTGCAAGGAAAATTTGAGCAACTGGGCCAAAGATAGCCTTGGTTGCTTCTGAGAGGACATAAACACCCTTATTGGTATCGGAAGCCATCACTTCTGCTGGAATTGGGAAGTGATTTCCAAGGTAACCCAATCCAATATACAAAATACTAAAGCCAATGGCTACAACGATGCCAACAATCCAGATCGTTTTAATGTATTCTTTCTTGCTGGTGAAACCAAGTTGATTAAGAGTAGTCACTGCGATGACGCTAAAGGCTACTGAAGCGAGGGCATCCAAGGTGTTATACCCTTCAAGGAAACCTTGACCAAAGGCAGATGCTTGGTAGGCTTCTGTTACCACTTGAGGCGCGTGTCCGCTGTACTTGAGAGCACCAAGGACAACAAGTACAACGATCAAGATAGCAAAGACAGGTGTTAAAATCCGACCAATACTATCTAGGATTTTAGAAGGATACAAGGCAATCAAATAGGCTAAACAAAAATAAACTAAGGTAAAGATAAAGAGACTCAGTCTACCACTTGATTGTCCTAACAATGGAGCGATCCCAACCTCGTAGGAAACAGTAGCTGTTCTTGGAATAGCAAGAAGGGACCAATAGACAGATACAAGGCTACCAGATAAACGATGGCAAACCAAGGAGCAATCTTTCGTGAAATCTCATGGATATACCCTTTAGGATTGAGTGTCCCAATAATCAAGGTGATAATCGCAATCCCTACTCCTGATAAGACAAATCCAGCAATAGCTGGCCAAAAATGGCTACCCGACTGGGCACCTAGCGCAGGTGGAAAGATCAAATTCCCTGCACCGAAGAAAATACCAAATAACAGCAAACCTGTTAAGGAACCTTTTCGTAACATATGTTCTCCTTTTTATGTTGAATCTTTTCTAGTATAACAGCTTTCATCCTCCGTAGCAATAATTTTTACTGAATTTATGTCATTTAACATAAAGCTATTGGAAGACCCATCTAGCATTTCTGCTTTTCTTAATCTTTCCTAGGTTACTTAATGAGATTAGTCATCTACTGAATTTCCTATTCCAATAATGACTCGCTTCCTCTTCCTTGCCCCTCATAGCTTTAAATTGATTTGAACCTTGTGACTTTTAAAAATAACAGAAAGATATCTAGGTGGGATTGCTTTTAAAAACCTTCTATATTAAAATGGTATTAAACTAAAGAAATGTGCCAAAAATGAATGGCATTAAAATTAGAAAGAAGGACCTCTCATGAAGAAACTAATCACCCTTGCCCTTGTGAGTTTGTCTACAATTTCCCTGACTGCTTGTGTTATCAAACCTGTTAGCAAGAATGATTCGTCATCATCAGAAGCAAAAATGGAACAAAAAACATCAGCTTCAAGTAAAGAAAGCTTATCAACTGGCTATAAAAATGCCCTTGAACAAGCGAAGTATTATCTAGAGATATTCCCATCCTCCAAAGAAGGACTCAAAAAACAACTGATTGAATCTGAGGAATTTTCAAAAGATGAAGTACAAGCTGCGATAGATGAAATTGCTGATGAGGTTGATTGGAAGGCTAACGCCGTTAAAAAGGCAGAAACGTATCTAAAGACTGTCCATTTTTCTAAATATAAACTCCTGAGTCATCTTAGTGGCTATGAAAAATTCACCCAAGAAGAAGCAGCCTACGCTGTAGAACATGTTAAAGCTGATTGGAACTTGCAAGCCTTAGAGAAAGCGAGGGACTTTCGAAAATATGGGAATCGTTCTCCTGAAGAAATAAAGAAAAGATTAGTAGAATTTGAATATTTCACAGAACAGGAAGCTAACTACGCTATAGAGCATCTAGATCAATAAAAAAAAGCAGAGAGAAATCTCTGTTTTTTTTTGGATTATTTATGCTTTCTAGATGAGTAAATAAATAGCCAAAGGTCTATGGTGCGACCTTTGGTTGCTTTCTGATGTTTTTGTATATAAAGGGGTTATTTCTAATGATCACTAAAGCGTCTGTATTCAATCCGGAAATCAAAGTAATTCTCTGCTTGCAGTTTATGGAAGATGTCCCGATAAGCCTCTTCATCAAATTGATCACCTCGATAAAGAATCTCAAAACTCAGATCATCGTATTCTAAAAAGGCATTGGCTGGTTTGAAGCCGTTCCGCAAATAGAAGTCCATCCGAGCCCGTCGTTGTTCTAGATTATCACATTCTTCATCTAATCGCTCAACTTCTAAGAGCATGGTCCGTTGGTAAAACTCGACTAATTTTTCAATAATTTCTTGACCATAGCCGTGGCTTCGTAAGTGTGGCATAATGGCAAAGAAGCTGACGTAAAAGGCCTTGGCATTTGAAATAGCAAAGGCAAACCCGACAAATTCTTCCTCATTATAAAAAGCAAAAAAATGAGCATCATCATTGTTCGTATAGCGTAAAAACTCCGATAAAGGAATCCGTTCCTCTTCAGGGAATGCCTCGGTATTCAACCGCTCGACTTTATCCAGATCTGGGAACGTTTCAGTGATTAATTGGCTGGTTAAGCGCATAAAGCCTCCATTTCTGCTTTGATTATAGCAAAAATTCAAAGCGCTTTCAAGAGAGAGTTCTTGCTACGCTCCTTTTCCCCCTTGTTTGCTGTTTTTAAACTTGTTATAATGGCTGTATGAAAAAGAAAGCCACAGTGGACCTAGTTCACAGTCCAATCCTCCCTGCTCTTTTGAGCTTTGCCTTTCCTATTTTATTGTCTAACATCTTTCAGCAATTGTACAATACTGCGGACATTCTCATTGTTGGTCGCTTTTTAGGGGGACCTGCTCTTGCGGCTGTTGGGGCTACCACTGCAATTTTTGATCTGATTATAGGATTTACCCTAGGTGTTGGTAATGGCATGGGCGTTGTCATCGCTCGCTTCTATGGGGCCAGAGATTTTAAAAAAATTAAAGAAGCTGTTGCTGCCACCTGGATCTTGGGGGCTATTCTAAGTAGTCTAGTGATGCTTCTAGGTTTTTTAGGCCTGTATCCCTTACTGCAACTGTTAGGAACTCCAAAAGAAATTCTCCCACAATCCTATCAATATATTTCTATGATTGTCTCCTGTGTAGGTGTTAGCTTTGCCTACAATCTCTTTGCTGGACTACTGAGAGCTATTGGCAATAGTTTAGCAGCATTAGGTTTTCTTCTCTTTTCTACTTTGGTTAATATTATTCTGGATCTCCTTTTTATTACTTATCTTCATATGGGGGTTCAATCTGCAGGGTTAGCAACGATTCTCTCTCAAGGTCTTTCAGCCATTCTCTGCTTCTTTTATATCCGTAAGAAAGCACCTATACTCCTTCCTGAAAGGAAACATTTTAAATGGAACCAGGACCTTTATCTTGATTTACTTGGTCAAGGATTGGCCATGGGGTTGATGAATTCGATCGTTTCTATCGGCAGCGTCATTCTTCAATCTTCCGTTAATTCGCTTGGTACTATCATCATTAGTGCACAAACAGCTGCTAGACGGATCATGTCTTTTGTCCTGCTACCTCTGACCTCCATCTCTTCCTCTATCACGACCTTTACTTCGCAAAACTACGGCGCGAAACGATCAGATCGAATTGTAAAAGGCATAAGCATCGGAAGTCGACTGGCCATCTTCTGGTCGCTTCTAGTATCCGGCCTGCTCTTCTTATTTAGTGAACGTTTTGTTTCCTTTATCGCTTCTTCTAGCGATCCTTATTTGATTCAAAATGGAAGTGCATATCTCAAGATTAGTTCGATTTTTTATCCAGTTCTTAGTTTACTTTTAATCTATCGAAATTGTCTTCAAGGACTAGGACAAAAACTTCTTCCCCTTATTTCCAGTTTTATTGAACTTTTTGGGAAGATTGCTTTTGTTATTCTTATTATCCCTCAAACGAGCTATTTAGGAATTATTCTCTGCGAGCCAATTGTATGGATTCTCATGACTCTCCAATTAATCTATTCTCTTTATAATCATCCTATCATTCAAGAAGGAAGACGTATCAAAAATTAGGATGACTTGCGCCATAGACTTGTCTTTCCTTTCAATGACGATTGCTGGTGTATAAGCGAGCCAAGCAATTTGCTAGAGCCAAAATCCTGTCATTGTGCATATAGGGATGATCGTTTTTGCTTGTTTGGGTAGATCTGGTTTGATCGCATATTTTTATAATGTCTGAAGGCCATTCAGTAGTTTTAGACGAGCCAAAGACTTATTTATTCAGAGGACCGATTTGGCCCTCTTTTTTTCAGTTGGATTTCCGTTTTATCAATTATAAATACAATAAAAAGAGAGCGATGATTCTCTCTTTTTGATGTTGCTTATGATCCTACTTCTTCTTTTTTAGAAAACTGACTGGTGTATAATTCATAGTAGAAACCTTTTGAAGCTAATAGCGATTCATGGTTTCCTTGTTCAATAATTTGGCCTTCTTTGAGAACTAAGATCTTGTCTGCTTCTTGAATAGTAGACAAGCGATGGGCAATGACAAAACTTGTTCGTCCCTTCATTAAGTTCTTCATAGCCTTTTGAATCAAGAGTTCCAGACGCGTATCAACTGAAGAGGTCGCTTCATCTAAAATCAAAATTTTAGGATCAGCTAGAAGGGCACGCGCAATGGTTAACAACTGCTTCTGTCCCAAAGAGATATTACTAGACTCCTGGTTCATCTCCATATTGTAGCCCCCCGGAAGGGTCCGGATAAAATGGTCAACATTGGCAGCCTTGGCAGCAGTGACAATTTCTTCATCTGTAGCATCTAAATTTCCAAAACGGAGGTTTTCTTTAATGGTCCCTTCGTAGAGCCAAGCATCTTGTAGAACCATCCCAAACTGCTTGCGATAGTCTTGGCGAGATAAATCACGAATGTCGTAACCATCAACCGTAATAGATCCCTTGGTCACATCGTAAAAACGCATGAGCAAGTTGATGAGGGTTGTTTTCCCTGCTCCTGTCGGACCAACAATGGCCACCATCTCCCCAGGATTGACCTCAAGGTTAAAATCACGGATCAAGGGTTTATTCTCCACATACTGGAATTCAACATGATTGAAACTAACCTGTCCGGTGAGATCCTTTTTAAGGGCTTCATTCTTACCAAGCACTTCGTCTGGCTCGTCTAAGACCTGGAAGACCCGATCGAGTGAGGACTTGGCGCTTTGCAGTGTACTGGCCAACTGACTAAGGTTTGAATCGGTTGATTGATCTGCCAGACATACTGGACATAGGCCTGCATGTTTCCGACTGTGAGTCGTCCTGCTAGGACTTGTAGTGCCCCTACAAGAGCAACTAGAAGATAGGTAAGATCGGAAATGGCGTTTAGAACCGGCATCATGAGTCCAGAGATGAAATTCGCTTTAAATCCCACTTTCTGCAGTCGCCGAGTAATTTCGCGGAAGTATTCCTGTGACGATTCTTCTCGCACGTAAAGTTTTAAAACGTTAAAACCACTTAAATTTTCCTGAACAAACCCATTTAATGCTCCAAGCGCATCAGCTTGTTGCTTAAAGTAAGGCTGGGATTTCTTCATAATGAACTGAGCGCCAATGAAGGTAATGGGAATAGATCCTATCACGATTAACCCAAGGGTTAAGTTGAGATAGAGGACCATAACAATGACCAGAATAAGGGTGAAAATAGCATTCACAATCTGTAAGAAGGACTGTTGCAAGGCATTGGATACTGTCTCAACATCACTTGTAAAACGACCAAGAAGGTCTCCAAATTGGTGCTTATCAAAGTAAGAAACTGGGATGCGGTTGATTTTTTCAGATAGATCATTGCGCATATCCTCGATTGTACTTTGGACGGCATTGGTCATATAGTAATTGGAAAAATAGGATCCTAGTTCGTAGAGTACTCCACGGAAGAGATAAATAATCATGACCCAACCAACATAGCTAGCGTTGATCTGTGCCCCTGGCACTCCTTTCATCATATCTGTCAGGTTAGCAGTTAATTCCGTAATGGCGAGGCCTAGGATATAAGGTTCAACTACACTCATGACTACACTCAGAATTTTAAGAAGAGTGGCGAAAATAACGGCATAGCGATAAGTTTTTAAGTAGCCCCAAAGGCGTACAAAACTTGAACGTTTTTCTTTCATTTTCTCCTCCTCTTATTCTTCTGTCAGTGATTGATTGTTCAATTGAGAACGGGCAATCTCGCTGTAGATTTCATTGGATTCTAGAAGTTCTTCGTGGGTTCCACGACCGACGATTTCCCCATGATCCAAGACGATAATTTGATCCGCGTCCATAATCGTACCAACCCGTTGGGCTACGATCAAGACGGTCGCATCTCCTGTTACTTCCTTGAGACGTTTCCTAAGAGTTGCATCTGTCTTATAGTCAAGAGCCGAGAAGGAATCATCAAAGATATAGATATCTGGTTCCTTAACGACCGCACGCGCAATGGATAGACGTTGCTTCTGTCCCCCAGATAAGTTGCTTCCGCCTTCAGCAAGATGAGTCTCAAACTGTTCTTCCTTGCTCTCGATAAACTCCTTGGCTTGGGCCACATCTGCCGCTTTGTCTAGCTCTTCTATACTCGCATCTTCCTTCCCATAGCGAATGTTTTCAGCAATAGTACCTGTAAAGAGCAAGGCTTTCTGTGGAATGAAACCAATTTTATGGCGCAAGGCTTTGAGGTTAAAATCTCGCACATCCACTCCGTCGACTAGTATTTTCCCTAGGGTTACATCGTAGAAACGTGGAATGAGCTGGACGAGAGAGGACTTACCAGAACCAGTCGATCCGATAAAGGCAATGGTCTCCCCTGGCTTAGCCTTAAAGGAAATATTGTGAAGGACAGGATTCTCTGTTTCACCAGGATAGGCAAAAGTGACATTGTCAAATTCCAGATAGCCCTTGGTTTCTGTCTCAGTAACCCCATTTTCATTTGGATCAATAGAAATGGGCATATCCATGATTTCTTTCAAACGATGACTAGAGACAGCCGTCCGTGGATACATTGTAAAGAGATTGGCTAGGAAAAGGAAAGAAAGCAAGGCATGGAAACTGTATTCGATAAAGGCGACAAGATTCCCAATTTCTAAGCTTCCATCCCCTAGAGGATCCAAGGCAAACCACACAATGGCTACAATCATAGCGATGATGATTTGAACAAAAAGTGGCTCGGTCAAACCAGTTAATTTGAAGAGTTTATTGGAATTATCAGCGTAGACCGCATTGGCTTGGCCAAATTTGATTTCCTGGAATTCCTCACGTGCAAAAGCTCGAATAACTCGAAGTCCCGTAAGGTTTTCACGAGCATACTGATTTAGGCGATCCAGGGTTTCCTGTTGCTTCTCTGACAAAGGCTTGGTTTTTGTAGCTACATACCAGACGACCACTGCTAAGAAAGGAACTGAAACAGCGACAATCCAGGCCAAAGAAGGACTGGTCTGGAGAATCAAGAGGACACTTGAAATCATCATGATGGGAGTAATGACTCCAAGCTTTAACATCTGATCGGAAAATTGCATCAAGACAAAGGCGTCAGACGTCATCCGCGTCACCAAGGAAGAGACACCAATCTTTTCGTACTCATGATGAGAATATTCCTGAAGTTTCTCATAAAGGTCATTTCGCATATCCATGACCATAGTTGTGGTAAGCTTCCCAACAGCGTAGGCTAAAACGATTCGTCCTAGAATCCCGACGATGATCACTCCGAACATGACCCAGGCCCAAAAATAAACCCGGTCGATATTTCTAGGATTGATCCCTTCATCGATCATGCGAGCAAGAACTGTTGGTAAACCGAGGTTTACCACTACGAAAAAGATGGCTGCTGTTAAATTTAAACATAGCCAATTTGGATATTTTTTTAAATAGGACCAAATATATCCCATAACTTTCTCCTCCCTATACAATAAAAAAGCACCCTCAAGTACTTTTTAAACTATTCAAGAAAGCACGCATGCCTCCTTCTCCTTCAATTCATCCTTATTATATCAGATCCCTAGGAGGCTCGAAAGAAGTAAGTCGAGAATAAAGATATCCTCGACTTTCCTATATACTTCGCTTAAAAGTAGCGTTTTTCAGGTAGACCAGTGTACTTTGGAGGGACTCATCCGTATTCTTAGAGATATCCAAAGTCAATTCATCCCCATTTATCCTATAAGGGATTCTGCTAGAAGGGGAAGAACCTTTCAAGATTTGTTTTTCTCGATCCACCGTGAATTCATAATCCCAATGGTTTGTTTCGTCTACAACTTTCGTAGACAAAGTAAGTTTTGCATGATGGTCATTGAAAGTTAGGGTAGCCTTTAGATCCATCCGATTAGCCAAAAAATCAGTCGTCTCTTGGTCGGCTCCTTCCGCTTTCATCCACTTAGCCAATTCTGTTTTAGAAGGATGGTAGACATAGCTGGTGTTTTCATTAGTAGAACAAGCTCCCAAAGTAAAAACAGAAGCTATTAAAAATAAAAAGAATAAGATTCTCTTTAACATAGGACACACCTCTTTTCTAATCCTATTATAATATAGAAAGTAAAAATAGGTCAAATCAAAAGGCGAGGTCTGCCCCGCCCTGCTAGGGTTAATTGCTTCGTTTGAATTTGACCTTTTGGGAAATTGCGACATCAGCTTGAGAGCTAGAGTCTAAATTTGAAATATCCAGTGTTGAGACATCCCCGGAAATTTTATAAAAGCATTTTTTTCCTCCTTTTTCCATTTTTTTAGGTTGGATAGTCTTTTTCTTTTTGGTCCACTTTGACATCATAGAATTGCTCGGAAATTTGTCCAAAGACCTTACTCTCTAATTTCAATTGACCTTAATCATTTGCAGTCTTAATTGAAAGCTTGAGGGAGAAGGTTTTTTCTGCTTTATCAACCCCTTCAGTATTTTTTCCTTGTTCTTCAATGATTATTTTAATATCTTCCTTGCTTGGCTCATAGACATAGGTCCTATTATCAGTTTTTGGTGAACAAGCTACTAGTACAATAGAGCCAATCACTAATAGACTTAATAGGACTATGTGTTTCAATCGTTTTATCGTTTGTCTTCTTATTTTGACATCAATACTCATTATCAAAGCATGTGATTCTCATCTATTCAATAGTAGATTGTTTTGTGAAAGCTAAGTCACTATTTAAGAAGAACGTTTAAAGACGATATTCTTTAAAAGGGCTAGTGACGATTCATCAGATATTTTCTCTGAAAAATGAGTAAAGGTTAACTGATTATTTTCTACTTGGTAGTAGAGGGAAGGCCCTTCGACTGTATGGATGATCCTTTGATCTTGATCTACTGCAATAGTCAACTGTTCATTCTTGACTTGTCCTAAGATTTCTATGCTGAATTGTACGGTTCCTTGATTCCCTTTAATGGTAAGGTCAATCTTGTAATTATAGTACTCATCTAGGGATTGAAGGACCTCACTTGGTGTTCCTTGCTGCTCTAGTAGCGTTTTTAATTCTTTCTTACTGGGCTCATAGATATAAGTCCCGTTGTCTGGAAATGTTCTTTTTTCCTGATTATCCTTATTAACTGAACAAGCCATCAAACTACTTAGACTGATTAGAAGGAAGGCCATTTCTAGTATCCATTTAGATATTTTCATGTTACTACCTGTCAAAATTTTAGTTGTTTTTATTCCTGAGAAGGATATCAACTACCTGATTTTCTTTTTCCAGCTCTGCGTAAATTCAGAAAAAGGCAGGATCTCCATCCCGCCTCATTTATTATTTAACTTTTTTGAACTTAGCAACCTTCATAAAATTACTGAATAAGTTACTATTATCCAATACAGAGTTCTTAACATCCTTAAATGTCAGGACATCTCCAGAGATTTCATATGTCAGCTCTGCTTTCATACCCTCTAGTTCATATTCCATTTTCTTAGCTTTTTGATCTACTTTATACTCGAAGGACATGTCGTTTCTTTTACCAGCAATTTCTGTCTCGGTCTTGTAGTCTGCCTTATCATCTTTAATTGTAATCGTAAGTTTAACTTTGTAATCATCACCTACTAAAGATTGAAGTTCAGACGGCATCATTTCTTTAGCCTCTTCAGCAGTTGGTTCAAAAACATAGGTCCCGTTATCATTTTTAGATCCACAAGCTACAAGAAGGACTGCAGCAAATGCTAACATGGTTGCTAAGAAAATACGTTTAACAGATTTCATTTTGATCTCCTTTAAAAGTTTGATAAGACCATTATACCAAAAACTTGAGATACAAACCATTGAATATAGAAAGTAATTGAATTGTGAAATTAGTAAAGAAAGTCAAATGAATCAAGAAGATTAGACCGAGAAATATTGGATAGACTAGTCATTTTTTTCAAGACATTCTTTAAGATACTCTACTATACTTGGGTAGATTTTTTTACAGTTTCCATATTGCCACTCATAAACAGAACCTTTTGTATCAATTAAGATTAGAAGACCGTCAAACCCTAAATCTTCAAGAATAAACATATTTACTGGAAAATCAGGATAGGTTTCACGAGCCTCAAGGGTTGATGTTACAACATTTAAATAATCTGGCCCATTTAATCCCTGCCATTCAACTCCATAAAATGTCACAAGTCCAAACTCTTTCAAATATTCAATGAAGTCAGTTGGGAATTGTAGTGATAACTTATTTTGTGCTTCCACTATCTGTTCATTACTTGCGCCTTTTGTAGAAACTAGATCTGAGACTTTTTCAATTCATTTGTTAAATTTTTCATTATAGCTCTTCCCCTCTCATTCTCCAATACTCTGCTTTTTCTTTTCTGAATTCTCCTCTGTCAATTTGAGACGATTGAGGTGGAACTTCATGAAGATTACTATAGTTGCTCTTGTGTTCATTGAAAGTTAATTCTGCCAATGGAGAGTCCTGTCTTTGACCGATATGATGTAATTCGACTGGTTTACCGTCTGCTAGGGGGGCCTTACCATCAAGCATCCGCTCCTTGTTCGTCTTTCCTAAATCATCTTTTGCATTGTAATCGATATCTGTTCTCTGGAAACAAGGTCTGCCATTTACATCCTTTTCAACTAAATTTGAATCTTTATAAACACTTGCCTCCTCTTTCCATCTCATGTTATCAACAATATTTTTTGACCAACCCGTCTCAGATCTCAAGTCCTGTTTATCACTCTGTCCTAGTGGAGTTTTTTCATAATGCGCAATATCGTTTAATTTTGCACTTGCTTCATTGTTCACTTCTAATCTTTGTTTAGGATTGAAGGAAGAGGAGCTAACGTCCTTTTTAGGAACTGCTTCTTTCAAATCTGAGAGACTCATTTTTTCGATACTCACAATAATCCTCCTTGTTGTCTCCATTCCTCGAGACTTGCATTATTTTTTAATTCATTTACATATAACTGAGTCAAAATAGCTTGTATGATATTTAATCTTACTTGTTGTGTTACTGGACCTTCAACTACCTTATTGAACTCATTCACTATATCTGATGTAATAGATTTTTTATCGCTATTTTTCTTTTCTGCTTCCCGTGCTTTGTTTAAAAGACTTGGATAAAAGTTTGAGATTATTGGTGCAATTTTTACCATATCCACTTCATAAACTTGCTGACGAAGAAGATTTAACACCTGATAAATAGTTTTACCACTAATAGGAGCTTTAAATAAATCCTGCTCCATCTTTTCTAGGTCTATCTGTTCAATTGTTTGATTTCCAGTTAAGAATTTACTGATCATCAAATATAGATCTGCAGATGAACTTGATTCTATTTCCAACTCCGCTCTATACTGGTACACCTTGTCTCCATCGTCAAACTTATCAACCTTACACAAGACTGGTTGAATCCATTCGTTTGGTAAACAGCTGCCACACCTTTTGGTAATCTTGCCAATTCAAGGATTTGATCATCGTTTAGATTAGCAGATTTACCTACCAACTCTCTATCTGACCAATCAGGAAGTCGCATGATAATCTTTGTGTTAGTATTTCGAATAACAGATAAATCCAATAGCCCCGGTGCTTGATCAGCAATGATAAAACCTTCTCCATAGGTCCGCATTTCAGCAATCGAATTGGCTAGCATTTCAACACTTTTTCCGATAAGATTGCTCGATTCTGAGACTTGCTCTGTAGAAGTTCTCTTTAGCAAATTATGCGCTTCTTCTAACACAGTTAAGTGGCGCAAGCTTGAATTCATATCTGCTTGAGACATTCTATATTGTTGTAATTTCAAGACAAGAATCCCCATGATCAATGACTTGGTCTCACTAGAACCGACCCGACTGAGATCAACGATGACATTAGAATCGAATAATTGCTGATTGGACAACTCCTCTTGTGAGAAAATTAAGCCATTAATTCCATTCGTAAGTGATTCAATGCGTGTAAGCAAGGAACCTTTATATGCTCCTTTGTTTTCATTATCATACTCACTTGAATCAACAATCTCTTTAATATTCTCAGCAACATCTGCAAAGGTTGGGTAGATACCACCAAACTCATTTACGGACTTTATCAAGTCCCATCCACAGTCTATGTATGATTTTTCAACTGCTTTCTTTAACACGGCAGGCATAGCAGCATACATAGGCCAGCAAACATTGAAGATTTCAATTAAGCGATCTAAGTGTTCGAGGATATGTGTTTCTTTTGTGAAGCTAAACGGATTCAATTTTAATAAAGGGGTTAATTGAGGATTGGTTCCATATACACAAACGTCCTCTTCCTGACCAAAGATATGTTTGTATTCTCCTTTGGCCGGCTCTACTACAAGAAACTTGATATGATTTTCTTTGGCTTCAGCTAAGAGTTGATAAATGGTGTTACTTTTACCAGAACCCGTACTTCCTGTTATAAAAACATGTGAGCTCAAGGAGTTTTGAGTCAACTTAACTGGTACTGTTTCCTCACGATTCATATGGAAGATATTGCCTAATCGTATTTTTGTTTCTTCTTTCTCTACTAAATCATAGGAGACAATATTTCTGCCAAATTCTGTGCATTCAAGTATTGGTAAACCTGGTATGGATTTCTGAGGAAAGTTCAATGAATAGGCTAGTTCTTGGCCAGATAAAGGAACAGTCGGCGTGATGACAGAGGGATATACATAAAATGTTGCATCTTTTTCTAATAGATTCGGGTTGAGTCCAAAAATTGGATGACGCAGATCCCTAATGTAGTTCACAATTTCTTCAGTATCTCCACTTCTTTCCCCCATATCTCCCCGCCAAAGATTCACTGAAGATTTGCTCATATAAGATTCTTCGCCTTGTGTCAACGCTAGATAGGTATGGGCTACATTGTTAGCAATATTCTGATCTTCACTAAGGACATAGGCTGCAAAATCCCACATTCCCAATGCAGTTCCTTTTTCAAAGCGTTTCATCTGTTCATCTAGAACCGTTAGGGCATGTTGAATATTGTGGTTCATGAAGAACTGAGTAATGCCTTCATTTTTACCGACTGATGCAGTAACATTAGACGCACGCGCAAAATTTGCACCAATATTGGTGCCTAAATTAATCCCTTTAGTTGCACCTACCGTTTTCCCTAAGGTTTCAGAAATAGCCTTGCTAGCTGTTTTTGTCAGGGCTTTTCCGACTGTCTTGGTGATGGTTTTGCCAACTGTATCTGAAACAGAAGTACCTCTGGTCCAAGTATGATTATAGTCTACATGAGCACCCATATCCTTGCCAGCGCTTATATTTGCAACATCCGGAATACCAATAGTAATCCCAGAGTTTGTACTAAGATTAACCCCACCTCCAACAGTATCAGATGAGCCCTTATTACTTCCACTAGTATGACTCGTATTGGTTCCATCTGATTCTCCAGTTGAATCTGTTGTGGAATCACCCGTAGTTTCGGTTTGTCCGGTATTCTGATTTGTTGCCTGGTTTTGGCCTTGTTGGATGCCTGCGCTAGCGCCGATATTGACGCCAAAGGTCGCCATAGAGGTTGTCGCATCTGATTCTGTAAAGGTATAGTTAGTCTGCCATTTTTTAAAAGGGGCTAGAGCTGAATACAATTCAGATAGACGAAGTTTGTGATTTTCTATGTTTTGAATAGGATTAGCCAAAAGGATCAAGGTATAGTCTTGACTAGGATTTCTGGAACAATCCCGTCGATTAGTTTCTCAATCGTTTGGCTGATAAACTTCTCTGACTTAGTTGTCGGAAGATTGGAAACTGTAGCTACAGAATAAGGTTTTTGATGATTCAAACAAGGAATACGACCTCGTCCAACTTCCTCGTTGACAGTTGATCCGGGGAAATTTCCTTTTATAGCTTCAAGCAGACGTCTTCTATAATTGTCTATATTGACGTTATCGTTAGCATTTTCAGTATTTACGACTGCAAGATAGACTTTGGTATTGCTACTTGTACGATGGAATACCAAGGCAATATTACAGCGCTCATTAGAAAGTACTTCGTAGACATTGACTAATTTTTCTAGAGAGTTCTCTTTCTTATCCGTCACCCACTTCGTGATATTGAAGTAACGAATGTTATAGGAGGGATGAAATTCATCCTCGTATTCAGCAGTACTCTCAAGAGGTACATAGAGCTCTTTTATTTGGTCTAGGTAAGAGTTGAATACCTCTACACCACAAGAAGCCAACAATCTATTGGTTAATTCTTCATCACTAACATTTGGTTGATCAGCAAGATACTTTTCCTTTTGCTTTTCTACTGCTTCTAATTGTTCAGGACTTAGAGCAGACAATTTAGCCACCTTGTCTGCAGCTTTTGCTCCTGCTTTGTTAATTAAATTTTTTATCCCCATAACTTTTCCCTCAAATTAGCACTCCACTTATTTCCAAGATATCATCCGTTTGATTTGAGTGACATAGGCTGTGATTTGCTTTTGCTGAATCTCCAAACTATAAATCTCTCTACTTATCTTTTCAATTTTCCTGTCCAGTTCTTTTAGTTCTGGACTAAATTCAATAATATTACTTTTAATTAAGCTACCTAAATCCTGTGTCCAGTTATAAAATTTTAATTCGTGTTCTGAACGAATGCTATCGCTAAATTCTGTCAATTTCGCTTTAAATTCTTTGTTATATGTATTTGTTAAACCAGAAATATTAATTTTATTTGATTTCAGTTTAAAATCACCTATTCTAAATATATAGCTTAGTTCATCTCGATTGAATTTCCCTAAGTCAAATCGATCAAAATTAATATCTTCATAGGAAATAATCATATCTGAAATTTCTTTTCTTTTCTTTGGTTCAAGTTCTAAATCTCCAGCAATTACTTTTTCCAATTCTGTACGAACATCACTAGTAGCATTTACCCAAAACTCTTTAGAAAACTGATTGAAACTTTCTTTAGCTTTAATCATCCGATCACTAAATTGTTTTTTAACATCATCAAGAACTTCTACAGAAGCTTTCTCCTCAATCTTTCTCCGTCTTTCTTCCGATGATTTAAACTGTTGAACTGCTCCATCAAACTGTCCCTTTAATTTAAGGAATAAATTAGTTTCATCATGCCCGTCTTCTATTACTATTTCAGGATACTCCTGAGAATACTTTTCATAATAGTTAGAATAAAGAGATTCAACATTTTCTTTTTTCAATGTCTGGGTCAAACTCTGGATAAAACTTGCCATTTCTTGAGGATACCTAGTTGTATGTTCTCCTCTTTCTTTAGAAATTCTATCATCAATAGTAGCTAACGTGCTGGCTTTTTTATCATCCAGTTTGTTTTGTAACTCCAGTTTTCTTCCGCTCAAATCCTCGTTTTTCTCATCAATTTCCTTATCCGTAATAACAATCAATCGATTTAGAGTCTCTCTAGCTTGTTGACACTTATCATAATGTGAGTATTTAATAACGAAGTTCTTAATCGCATCTTCTATGGTTAACAACCCACTATTTGCATAAATGCAATTTTGATTCGCTTCAGCTGATTCTACCATGGTCTGTTTCATCTGAGGAGGTACAATATTGAAATCGAACAGTCTCTTATAATAATCATTGCTTGAATCAGAGTATTTAACTTTATATGTATCGAATAATTCCGAATAGAATTCCCCTCGTAGTTCTCCATTTAATTTCGAACCCAAACCAAGAATAGAAGAAACATAGAAAATACCTTGTGAATATAGTTCTCTCGGAATCGACTGATTCATAATCTTTTGTCTGAATGAATCCTTTTTGAATTTTCTTAAATTAATATCAGCACTTTCTGCCTTATTTACTACAATCATAGTAAAACGACTATCTAATCCAGAAACTTTTTTTAATTTATCTTTTAGATTATCATTATCTGTACTGTCCATTGAACTGCTATCTGTTACAAAAATTGGTAGTCCATTAGACATGCCTTTCATAGATTTGTCTAAAACATCTGAATGTTGAAGGTTTGTAGAAGAGTTAGATCCAGGGGTATCAAAGATAGCTATTTGATAATTAACTTCATCAAGTGTACTTCTTCCAAAAGGAATTTCAATTTCAATTAAGTCTCCAATTTCGCTATCCGAATAGTCATTTAACTCTTCTAATATGAGATGAACTTTTTCAATGATGGAAGATGCCTTTTCCTCCTGGATAGCAAGGTTAATAGAATCAATCAGTTCTTCTTCAACTTCTAACCCATCAAATACTAACTTATCAGCACGAGCCTGAATTCTGACTTCTTCATCCTTAAACGTAAATCGTACACTAGCTCTGTCTTTTTGATTAGTGGAGGATAATTTATAAACTTTCGCTGTTACAGGAGTTTCAGCGCTAGGCAGTAACTCACAACCAATTAAGGAATTAATAAATGTTGATTTACCAGCACTGTAAGTTCCTAAAACACAAATTGGAACGATATCGTTTGAAGCATCAGAGAAGCGTTTGAGTTGTTGTTGAATCTCACCACTCTCGTCTTCGATGTTCTTTGTGATAAGAGGATCTAATTTTTTAAAAATTTTATTGATCTCAGGTAAGACATCACGAGCATTCTCCAAGTAATTTTCTGACTTTTCGAGTTCAATATTTTCAAATTGTGTATCTAATAGTAGATTCTCCAATTCTTGAAATTCATCATCACTACCCGAAAAACTAATGAGCAAGGGATCTTCAGATACTGAGTACTCATCGATGATCTGATGAACAATTTCATATACTTTAAACGGAAAAAAACCAGTCTGAAAATCGTTACTGATCAGTTTACTATTCGAATTGCTTTCTTGATCAATCGTTACCCAAGAATTTAATTGATTATTCCAACGCTCAAATAAAACCTTCTTTTCATAAGGATTACTAATGATTTTAACTTTATTCATCAAATTAACTCCTAAGACTTTTCCTATATGACCAAATTATATCATAATATGATAAAAATTGTGAATTGAGTATCAAAAAATCTTTTTATAAAGAATAAGAAGATTCATGTTATCTTTTTAAAAAATAATTAATATTCGAAATAAGATTTTTTTAAAAACAAAAAAACCGAAGTCTAAACCTCGGTTTTCATTTTGATTGGAAACTCGATTATTTAAGAGTAACTGAAGCTCCAGCTTCTCAGCTGCCTTGGAGATACTCCCCTCCTCAGCAATAGTAATAAAATAACGAAGCACTCTTAACTCCATGCCATCCTCCTAATTTTCCTCATAAGATTTAAACGGTTGATTCTTCTCAGGATATCGGTCTGGTGTAATGGCGAGTCCCATTTGCTCTTTTTCGTGATATAACTCTTTCATAAGCGACCACATCATCAACACTAGTACTATGGAAAATGGAAAAGCGACAATAATGAGCGTGTTTTGTAAAGCTGTCAATCCACCAGAAAACATGAGTGCAATAGCAATCAAGGCCAGCATGACACCCCAAATCACCTTATTACGATTACTTGGATTTAGATTGCCATCTTCAGACAACATGGCCAAAACATAGGTGGCAGAATCCGCCGAGGTCACAAAGAAGGTTAAAACTAAAGTAATTGCCAGGAGTGAAAGGACACTTCCCAGAGGATATTCATTAAAAGAGGCAAAAAGAATTTCTTCTGTGGCAAAACGTATCAAATCAACCCCCGAATCTTGTAGTGAAGTAGATAAGGTACCAAAAGCAGAAAACCAGATAAAACTAAGGACTGTTGGTGCCAAAAGCACTACTGTCAAAAATTCGCGAATAGTCCGACCTTTTGAGATACGGGCAATAAAGACGCCCACAAAAGGTGACCAGGAAATCCACCATGCCCAGTAAAAAATGGTCCATTGGTTAATCCAAGCCCGCTTGGTCTCATCAAAAGCCGCCGCCCGAAAACTCATACGGAAGAAGTTTTGAAAATAAAGGCCGATAGAGTCTGTCATGGTGTCAAATATCTTAACCGTTGGCCCCAAAACTATGACTCCAGCAAGCAAGACAACAGCTAAAATCAAGTTTGTATTAGATAGGATTTTAACACCCTTTCCTAAACCTGATAAGGCAGAAATAAGAAAAAGAATTGTCGCAATGATGATAATGATGACTTGCACAAGACTATTATTAGGAATACCAAAGACATAGGAGAGACCACCATTGATTTGTGAGGCACCAAAGCCGAGCGTTGTCGCTACCCCAATCACTGTCGCAATAATGGTGATGGTATCGATAATGGTTGCTATTGGTCCGTCCGCATATTTTCCCAAAAGAGGCTTAAAGACGACTGAGAGCTGATATTTCTCCCGTTTACGAAAGCCAAAATAAGCCAAAGACAATCCCACCAGGGCATAGACCGCCCAAGCATGAAATCCCCAGTGAAAAAAAGTAAAACGAAAAGCATCTGCGAGAGCATCCGCACTGCCTATTTCTGCATTGGGCGTCGAGATAGCAAAGTGACTCAAAGGCTCTGCTGCCCCATAAAAGACCAGACCAATCCCCATTCCAGCAGAAAACATCATGGCAATCCATGACGTCGTCGAATGCTCTGGCCGACTCGTGGGATTACCCAAGCGAATCTGCCCTATCGGACTTACAATTAAAAAGACACAAAAAATTAAAATCCCCGTAACCAATAACAAGTAAAACCAGCCAACACTAGTTGTTAAGAGATTTTTTAAGTAAGAACTAATATTTTGAAACTGCTGGGGAACAAAGAGCCCTAACAAGACTAAAATAAATATGATGACGAGCGAAAGCTGAAAAACTTTTGTTATTTTAGAATGCTTCACCATTTTACCTCCTTATGTGTTCTTAGTTATAGAAAGTTTTTGAGAAAACTTAAAATTCTATATGGTTTCATTGTAACACAATTGTTTAATTTATACATATAACAACCGAATACATCCAACATATTCGCACCGTATTCTTCAAATATTTGACTAATCTTTTGAGAAAGAGATCCCTTTTTCTTTTGCAATATTCTTGATTTTAGCTTTGAAACTATTAGCATTTGAAAATTTCACGACAAGACCTCCACATATGATTGTAGTTTTTCGGTTACTTTAAATAGTTGTGCATAGTGATACAACTTGGCATAATCAACAGCTCCTTTTTTAAAGTAAGCTTGAAAAGCTGGAGCAATAACTTGAATATCGACATGATAAGCTGTTCTCAAACACTCCACTAATGTTCGTTCCATATCATATACTGAGATAAACTGTCCAGCCTGTCGCCCCAGTCTAATAATACCGATTTCATGATACTTTCTAGCGACAATTGGCTTGACACCAGCTTCTTTCATTGGCCTCGTATTTGTCCCGAAAGGAAAAGTCATCACAGGCTCAAATGGAATAGTAAGGGACAGACCATGTAACCAAAGTGCTATTTCTAAGGAATAAATTCCTTTTGGAAAACGGTACTGTAAACTAAAATAGTCATCGATATAGGTATCTGGCAGATGATAGATACCTCTTTCAATTGATTCCACTTTCCCTTTTGAGACTAATTGATTCAGTTGTTGATAAGAAAAGTTAAGCTCTTCCATATCACGAAAAGTTATTACTCCATGATTATTTTTAATATAATTATAAACGGGTTTCTCTAACAAATCCATATCACCACCTCCAAAACAATATGCTAACAAATACGATTATTGTTAGCATATACTTTTTTTATTTCGTCGTATAAGCAAAACTCAAACTACTATCCACTACAGATAATTTACGGAAGGTATAGTTTGGATTACCATTGTAGTTGGTTTCTGAGATAAGAAATGAACCGTCTGGGTAGACTTTCTCCACAAAAGCCACATGTCCATATTCTGTTGGTGTACCATGTCCTCCTCCCGCAAAGGAAAGAATAGCTCCTGCTTGTGGACTTGTCCCTGACTCTCCACCGAGACTTGTGGCTGTACGCACCCAATCTTGGCCATTGCCCATGGTACTGATAATTGGAATCTTCTCACCGTTTTTTCCTTTGAGTTTTAGACCCAGTTGGTTGATACGGGCTGCGACTCCCCAAGTACATTGGCCGTAAGCGTAACCCATACCATCACCACCTCCTGGAATAGAGTTTTCAAAAAAGTCTCCTCGTACAGCTTCAAGTGCTTTTAGATCACTTTGTGCTGTCCCGCCGTTGGGTTGACTAAAGCCTTTTTCAATTTGGTAATACCACTCACTGGCTCGTGTCTGACGTTCAAGTAGTTTATCACCACTATTTCCTTCCCAGTAAATGAGAAAGAGTTGGGCGATATTTTGCAAGATTGGTACTAGACTCATATTCCAAGAGCTAACTGTTGAGGTTTGTTCGGCGAAGTCTGGGATTTCTCCGACATTAGCAAACTCATCCAGATAGCTTCTAACATGGATAGGCAGTTGCCCTTTAAAGTCCACATCAGCCTGTCTGGTCAAAGTGGAGAAAACCATAGAGAAAAATAAAGCAGATAGAAAACGAAAGGTAGTATCATTATCTGGAATAACAAGATAGACCATAGTCTTCTGAGTGCCCCACGTTTTCAAGTCCATAGAGTCTTTTTGCGTCAAATCAATCACCGATTGGATATTAAAAAGGGCAAACTTCGCTGTTGTGACCGCAATTACCAAATCCAACGTCTTATCCTTATAGTATTGAAAATCTGCCCAGTTTCTCATGGTAAAGTTCTCGTGACCATATTTTTAGCGTAATCTTCAAACAAGACTTTTGGGAGTTTATAATAACGCTCTGATGTCTGAAATTGATTAGCAGTAATACGTTTCATGATTATCCCTCCAAGACTAAAATTCCAAAATTCCCGAATTCCTCAAATCAGATTAAACCTGTTTGTTCCATTTCATTTACCAGTTGAGTTGCTTTTAGATTATCAACTCCCATGATGGTCATGATATGGCTCTTCACGATTTGACATGATGACTGTTCTTCCTTTTGCATAATTACCTCCGAAACGCAAAAAAAGGGTAGACAATCTAGTGTCTACCCCCGAAAGTTTATTAAAACAAAAATCCTGCCAAAGAATTGTTGGCAGGATTTTTGGCAGGAAACCAAATTAATTTATCAGTTTCTCATAATCGCTTATCGTAATAAAGAAAACCAGAGCTGATACCCTGGTTTTCTTTATTAAGCGACTTGAGTCGTTACCTTATTATTTAAGAGTAACTGAAGCTCCAGCTTCTTCCAATTTAGCTTTGATTTCTTCAGCTTCAGCTGTAGCAACACCTTCTTTAACAACTGCAGGTGCTCCATCAACAAGTTCTTTAGCTTCTTTAAGTCCAAGACCTGTGATTTCACGTACAACTTTGATAACGCCAACTTTCTTGTCGCCTGCAGATGTCAATTCAACGTCGAATGAATCTTTAGCAGCACCAGCGTCAGCAGCACCAGCTGCAGCAACTGCTACAGGAGCAGCCGCAGTTACACCAAATTCTTCTTCGATAGCTTTTACAAGGTCGTTCAATTCAAGGATTGAAGCTTCTTTAATTTCAGCAATAATGTTTTCAATGTTCAATGCCATTGTTATTTCCTCCAAATAAGTTTTAAATTTTTTATTTATATTTTTTTGTAGCTAGGCTACGCTGCGTAGCTTAGGATTAAGCTGCGTCTTCTTTGTTGTCTGCAACCGCTTTGACTGCAAGAGCAACGTTGCGCACTGGCGCTTGAAGTACAGAAAGGAGCATAGAAAGAAGTCCTTCGCGGTTTGGAAGAGTTGCAAGAGCAAGGATCTCTTCTTTTGATGCGACAGCGCCTTCGATTGCACCACCCTTGATTTCAAGTGCGTCAGCAGTTTTAGAAAAATCGTTCAAGATTTTCGCTGGTGCAATAACATCTTCGTTAGAAAATGCTACAGCAGATGGTCCAACAAACACAGATGCAAGATCTTCAAGTCCAGCTTTTTCAGCTGCACGACGTAAGATTGAGTTTTTAATAACTTTGTACTCAACTTCGCTTCCACGAAGCTCACGACGAAGAACTGTATCTTGGTCAACTGTTAAACCACGAGCGTCAACAACGACGATAGATGCAGCAGCTTTCATTTTCTCAGCCACTACGTCAACTAGTTCTGCTTTTTTAGCAATAATTGCTTCACTCATTAGTGTGTTCACCTCCGTAATTATTTTGCTTGGGGAATTTTTCCAAAAGAAAAACGCGCCCAAACCTAGACACGAAAGTACAATACGCTTCTTTTTACATGATACGTTTTGTCCTCGGTAGGATACTTATGAGTCTAGCTCCCCTACTGTCTTAGGCAGTTTTTTCAAACCGTTATTAAGTGTATCACATAAAAAAAAAGAATGCAAGTATTTTTGCAAACTTTTTTTAAAAATCTTAATCTTTGTAAATAGTCTTGGTACGATTGAGCCATGCATAGGCTAAGCCCATGATCACTCCTCCACCTACCCAGTTCCCTACAAAGGTGACAGCATAATGACGAAGCACATTGAAGAACTCTAAATGAGGCAAATCTTTCGAAATCGAGTTAAAAGTAGCTAATGAGAAAGAAGCAAAGTTTGCCGCGATGTGTTCATTGGTAAGGAAAACAAACATATAAATAGCTGACAAAGCCATCAGAACTTTCGCTGTTTCATCTTTAAAGAAAAGGTAGGACAAGATCGCTATGTTAACAAAGATGTTAGCAATCACTCCTTCAAAGAAGACCAATTGATTGGAACGTTGGAGCTTCATCTCTACAACCGAACCAAGGAAGCCCTTTGGATTCAAATTAGCAAAAGCACTTGTCTGACTGAAGAGAAATGCGAGGAACAAAGCACCAACTAAATTAAAGAATGTACAATATAGTAGAATTTCTATAGCTTTCTTCCAATTTATCTTCTTAAGATAAACTCCAGCTGTCAGGTACATCATATTTGAAGTCGTTAGTTCACTATTTAAGAATAGTAAATAAACCAATCCCCAGGCAAAAATAAATGGGAACAAGAAACGACCGGAACCTGGCAAAAAGGTATTGAGCAAATCTGCACCCACAATCCCAACTGCTGTACTCATTGTCAAAAACGCACCTGCAAACATAGAGCGAACAGCATACCGAGCTTTAGAAGCAGTATACAGTTCTTCCTTCTTCTGACATGCTGCTTCTACCTTTAGAACAAAATTTGATTCTCCCATCTGAATCTCCTTGTATATTGAATTTGTGAACTTCTTCATTATATCATAGTTTCAACTTTCTGAAAAGGTTTTCAGAAAAATTAATAGTAAATAAAACAGGAGCATTCAACAGATAAAGGACTTTGATTTAAAACGTTAAAAGTAAAAAAGCAGGCTACTTTAGCCTGCAGTATTTCTATTTAAATCATATTTTATTGAAAACGACTTGCCCAAGCGATATCTAAATTAAGGATTTCTTGTGAAGTAAACTGTTGACGGTATGGGTTATATACAGTCCCTTCATAACCACCTTGAACACTTGGAACATCATACTGGGTTAGATTATACGTTTCTATGATGTTATTCAATTTAGCATAGTAGCTAGTATCTGTCGCATACACACCAGTCAAAGCTGCTGTGGCATCCTGATAACTAGTCGTATTACTCTTCCAGGCACCAGCAAAATGTCCTTGTTTCAATACGGCTACATAGTCTAGTAAAGACTCGTAGTAGCTTGGATAAGAACGGAAAGCATCATTAATAGTATAGGCATTCCCGTAGCCATCATCTTCCCAAGTCTGCATGTATGCAGATTGACCAGCATAACTTCCTTTAATTCCAAATAAGTTATAATGCGGATAAGAAGAAAGACCTGATTGACCTGCACCACTTTCCAAAATTGCTTGAGCAATCATAACAGATGCATATAGATCGTTTTCTTGACCGATTTGGCGAGCAGACTCACCAATTTGAGAAATAAAGGTTTCTGTTGGATCCGTATACTGGCTATAACCTTCATCGTTTGCTCCAACCTTACCAATGTGTTCGCTCATTGCTGCAGCTACAGTTCCTACTGCTACTAGTGCTACCAATGATCCGATTATTTTCGATTTATTTAGTAACTTTTTCAATTTTGTGATCTCCTAATGTAAAATGAATATCTTATACCAAAAATTATAACACAGAAAGAGTATATTTTGTTGGGTATAATATTACATTTCGATTACATTATCGAGATAAATCAAACACATTTATAACAAGAATAACAATATACGATTTATTCCGTAAATGTTTTTTGAAAAATTGCAGACCAAGATTCTTCAACTCCCGCCTTATTAACTGAGGAGAAGATGATAAAGGTATCGCTTTTATCAAAGTCTAGTTTTTTCTTGATCATCGACTCATGTTTATTCCATTTACCTCTTGGAATTTTATCGGCTTTTGTCGCGACCAAAATAACAGGGATCTCGTAGTATTTTAAAAACTCATACATCTGAACATCATCAGCAGATGGCTCATGACGAAGATCAACCAAGCTAATAACTGCTTTAAGGTTTTTTCTTGTTGTGAGATACTCTTCAATCATTTTCCCCCACTTCTCCCGTTCCTTTTTTGAAACGCGAGCATATCCATATCCTGGGACATCGACAAATCTGAGTTGATCATCAATATTGAAGAAATTTAAGAGCTGTGTTTTTCCAGGTTTTCCTGAGGTACGAGCTAGGTTTTTGCGATTAAGCATGGTGTTAATAAAAGAAGACTTGCCGACATTTGAGCGACCGGCAAGTGCAACTTCTGGGATATCATCTTGAGGATAGTGACTCTTATTCGCAGCACTCAAAAGAATATCTGCATTATGGGTATTGACTTTCATATAGTTTCTTTCTAGGCAGTTTCTAAAATTGGTTTCTCTGTCCCATCAACTGCCTCTTTAGTAATACGAACCAATTTAACATTTTCTTGACTTGGAACTTCAAACATGACATCCAACATGGTTTCCTCAATGATAGAACGAAGACCACGTGCCCCAGTTTTTCTTTCAATTGCTTTATTAGCAATTTCTTGAAGAGCTTCATCATCGAATTCTAATTCAACATTATCAAAGGATAAGAGAGCTTGATATTGCTTGACAAGGGCATTTCTAGGTTCCTTCAAAATACGGACTAAATCATCGACTGTTAACTGCTCCAAGGCCGCAAATACAGGAAGACGACCAATCAATTCAGGGATAATACCAAATTTTTGAATGTCTTCAGCGATAATTTCTTGCATGTAGGAGCTAGACTCATCAATTGCTTTGCTATTTTGACCAAATCCAATAATCTTTTCTCCAAGACGTTGCTTCACAATCTCTTCAATCCCATCAAAGGCTCCTCCAACGATAAAGAGAATATTTTTGGTATCTACCTGAATCATTTCCTGTTGCGGATGTTTACGGCCACCTTGAGGAGGAACACTTGCCACAGTACCCTCGATAATCTTGAGGAGAGCTTGTTGAACTCCTTCCCCAGATACATCTCGAGTAATAGAAACGTTCTCGCTCTTCTTAGCAATCTTATCAATTTCATCTACATAAATGATCCCACGTTCAGCACGTTCAATATTAAAGTCAGCGGCTTGTAAAAGTTTGAGAAGGATGTTTTCGACATCTTCACCAACATAACCAGCTTCAGTCAAGGCAGTAGCGTCTGCAATGGCAAATGGGACATTTAAACTCTTAGCAAGTGTTTGCGCTAGGAAAGTCTTACCAGAACCAGTCGGCCCAACCATCAAAATATTTGATTTGAAGATCTACATCATTGTCTTCTTCGCGATTTTCATGGAAGTTAATCCGTTTGTAGTGATTATAAACAGCAACAGCCAAAGCACGTTTAGCACGATCTTGACCAATCACATAATGGTTAAGGATGTTTAGCAATTCAATTGGTTTTGGAACTTCTGAAAGATCTGAGAGAACTTCTTCTGCTAGTTCTTCACGGATAATTTCTTGTGCGAGTTCCACACATTCATTACAGATAAAGGCATTATTACCGGCGATGATTTTCTGAACTTCGTCTTGGTTTTTACCACAGAACGAACAGTAAACCATCATCTCATTTGATTGATTAGTAGGCATTGTAATCTCCGTATTCTTAATCTTTATAAGTTATTTAAAAAGTGTCATATAAAAGGCATGGATAGAATTCACCAAGTTGGTGAAAGCATTCAATAAAAAGAGAATAGCTAATCCGAAGCGCTTCTTCCGAAAGGTTTGTGAGGCGCAGACAAGGCAAATTACACAAAGTACTGCTGTAAAAAAGCCAAAAATACTCCGTTCCATTGGTTAGCAATCCTTTCTTTCAAAGTGTTTGATGGTAAAGTCATAAGGATTCTTTTCATCACTTTTAATGGTCTTCTCTTCAAGTAGGTTGAAGGGGGGTCCAATCGAAAGTCGCCGGAAAGAAAGTATCTCCTTCAAGATCCGCATCAATGACTGTTTGATATAATTCTTCCAAATAGGGCTCAAAGAGTCTGATAACTTTCTCACCTCCGATGATAAAGAGAGAATTAGACTGTTGTTTGTACCAATCTAAAACCTGCTCAATAGAAGAAAACACAAGCACTTGATCATTCTCTACATTATAAAAAGGATCTCTAGAAAGGACGATATTGATACGATTTGGAAGGACACGCTTGTTTAAACCTTCGTAGGTCACTCTACCCATTAGAATGGCTTGGCCCATCGTCGTTTCTTTAAAATGGCGTAATTCAGCAGGTAAATGCCAGGGCATCACTTGATCCTTTCCGATCACTCCATTCTTGGTTTGTGCCCATATTCCAATTACTTTTTTATTCATTTTCTTATCCTTTACACTGATACTACTATTCTATCAAATTTTTTACGAATTGACTGTTTCCAACTACCCTTAAAGCAAGGAAATTTTATACTACTATAATGAAAAAAACCGCGATTTCTCGCGGTTTAATCACAGATCAAGTCGATTTCTTAATCTTCTTTCTTACGCTTAGCATATCCAAATAATGAAAGACCGGATAGAGCAGTTAGAAGAGAAAGACCAAGAGTTGAAGTTTCTTTCGTACCAGTGTTTGGAAGTTGAGCAGTTTGATCAGATGGATCAATGAAACGAATTTCTTCCTTCACTTGTGGAACGACTGATACTTCTGATTTTGGTTGTGGATCTGGTGTTGGAACTGGATCTGGAGTAGGTACTGGATCTGGTGTTGGAACCGGATCTGGAGTAGGTACTGGATCTGGTGTTGGAACCGGATCTGGAGTAGGTACTGGATCTGGTGTTGGAACCGGATCTGGAGTGACTGTCTTTTTATAGATGTGTTGGGTGTTTCCGTTTGCATCCACAACAGTCTTCACAAATTCGTAACCTGGAATATCTTTCTTCGGTTGCTTACCATCTTCCGTTGGGTAACCTGGGATTGCTTTTCCATCTTCATCCACATGAGTCGTTACTAATTTTTCATAGACATGCTCTGTATCACCATTTGGTAATTTTTTCGTTTCAACAAAGCGGTATCCTGGAATTTCAGCTTTCGGTTGTTCGCCATCAACTGTAGGGTATCCTGAGATTTCCTTGCCTTCCTTATCAACAAACTTAGTGATTGGAAGAACAGTTGGTGTGTAAGTTGCAGAAGCTTTTGTTCCGTTCACATCTTCACGAACTACTGTCACTGCTGGTGCAGTACCAGTGAATTCAGGTTCTGGAGTGAAGGTTACAGTTCCATCTGCTGCCACTGAGTAAGTACCTACACCTGGGATTGTCTTCGTAGTTGAACCGTCTTCGAAGGTTGCTGGAACCTCATCATTCATCGGTACACGGCTATCACCTTCTGTGAAGGTTGGTTTACCTGTTTGAGTAGCACCCTTCTTACCAATTGAAGTAACTGGTTCAGCTGTTGGTGCAACAGGAGTCACAGTTGGTGTGTACTTCGCTGTAATAGCTGTACCGTTCTTGTCAACACGTTTCACAGTTACGCCTGTACCTTTTCCTGTGAATGATTTTTCTGGTACAAATGTTACAATTCCGTCTGGTGCAACTGTGTAAGTTCCTTCACCTGGAATGACTTTCGTTGTTGAGCCATCTTCAAATCTTGCTGGCACATCATCATCCATTGGCACACTTGGGTTACCAGGTGTGAAGCTTGGTTTACCTGTTTGGGTTTTACCTTGGATGTCTGTAGATGTTGCTGGTTCTGCTGTTGGAGTCACAGGAGTCACAGTTGGTGTGTAGGTCGCAGAAGTTTTTGTTCCGTTCACATCTTCACGAACCACTGTCACTGCAGGTGCAGTTCCGACAAATGTTTTCTCTGGTACGAAAGTTACTGTTCCGTCTGGGGCTACAGTATAAGTACCAACGCCTTCAACTGTCTTCGTAGTTGAACCATCGTCAAATGTTGCTGGAACTTCATCGTTCATCGGCACACGGCTGTCACCTTCTGTGAAGCTTGGTTTACCTGTTTGTGTAGCACCTTGTACATCAGTAGATACTGCTGGAGTACCAGTTGGTGTTACTGGTGTTACGGTTGGTGTGTACATAGCTTTCACAACTGTACCATTCTTATCTTGGCGTTGAACCACGATTCCTGCTGCGGTTCCAACAAATGATTTTTCTGGTACGAAGGTTACTGTTCCGTCTGGAGCAACTGTGTATGTACCTTCACCTGGAACAACCTTAGTAGTTGAACCGTCAACAAATGTTGCAGGTACATCATCGTCCATTGGCACTGCAGGATTTCCTTCTGTGAAGCTTGGTTTGCCTGTTTGAGTAGCACCTTGAATATCAGTTGATGTAGCTGGTTCTGCTGTTGGAACTACTGGAGTGATGTATGGTGTGTACGTTGTACGTGCAAAGGTACCATTTGCATCTTCCATTGAAACGCCTACAGGAAGAACTTCACCTGAGTAAGCTTTGTTAGTTGGAGTGAAGATCACTTCACCTTTCTCTTTATCTACTGTGAAGATACCGATGATATCTCCTGCAGGTGAGAAGGCATCCAATTGATCAGTGGGATTACCAGAATCATCGTAAAGTTTCAAGGTTGAAGGGTTCATTGGGGCAATTGGGTCCCCTTCTGTGAAGCTTGGTTTGCCTGTTTGAACAATTCCTTGAGGTGCTTCTGATGTAGCTGGTTTTGCTGTTGGAGTAATTGGAGTTACAGTTGGTGTGTAAGTTGCAGAAGCTTTGGTTCCGTTCATATCTTCACGAACCACTGTCACTGCTGGTGCTTCACCAACAAAGCGTGGGTCTGGTGTGAAGGTTACAGTTCCATCTGCTGCTACTGTGTAGATACCAACAGTCGGAATTTCCTTAGTAGTTGAACCATCTTCAAAGGTTGCAGGAACTGCATCGTTCATAGGAACATTTTCATGACCTGCTGTGAAGCTTGGTTTACCTGTTTGGGTTTGACCTTGCTTATCAGTTGAAGTTGCTGGCTCAGCAGTTGGGGTTACTGGAGTCACAGTTGGTGTGTAAGTTGCAGTAACTGGAGTACCGTTCTTATCTATACGTTTCACTGTTACACCTGTACCTGTTCCTGTGAATGATTTTTCTGGTACGAAGGTTACAGTTCCATCAGGAGCAACTGTGTAAGTTCCTTCATCTGGAATGGTCTTCGTAGTTGAGCCATCTTCAAAGGTTGCTGGCACATCATCATCCATTGGGATTGCAGGGTTACCAGGTGTGAAGCTTGGTGTACCTGTTTGTGTTTTACCTTGGATATCTGTAGATGTTGCAGGTTCAGCTGTTGGAACAACTGGAGTAATCTTCGGTGTGTAAGTTGTTTCAGCAACAGTTCCGTTTGTATCTTTACCTTGAACCTTAACTGGAACCACATCACCTGAGTAAGATTTATCAGTTGGTGTGAAGGTTACAAGGCCTGTTTCTTTATCAACTGTGAAAGTACCGATTTCTTTCCCTTCTGGTGATTTAGCAACTACAGATTCTGCTGGTTGACCATTTTCATCAAGAAGAGTAATGGTATCTTTGTCAATTGGTGCAACTGGATCACCTTCGGTGAAGGTTACAGTTCCAGTTTGAACCACACCTTGAGGTGCTTCAGATTCAGCAGGAGTTGCTGTTGGGGTTACTGGAGTCACAGTTGGTGTGTACTTAGCAGTAACTGGAGTACCGTTCTTATCAACACGTTTCACGGTTATACCTGTACCTGTTCCTGTGAATGATTTTTCTGGTACGAAGGTTACAGTTCCGTCTGGAGCAACTGTGTAAGTTCCTTCACCTGGAATTGTCTTGGTTGTTGATCCATCTTCAAAGGTTGCTGGTGTATCATCATCCATTGGGACATTTGGATTTCCTGGTGTGAAGGTTGGTGTACCTGTTTGCGTTTGACCTTGTTTGTTAGTAGATGTTGTATCTTCTGCAGTTGGTGTAACTGGTGTTACAGTTGGTGTATAAGTTGCAGAAGCTTTTGTTCCGTTCTTATCTTCACGAACAACGGTTACCGCTGGTGCAGTTCCGACGAATGATTTTTCTGGTACAAATGTAACAGTACCGTCTGCTGCTACTGTGTATGTACCAACACCTTCAACGGTCTTCGTTGTTGAGCCATCGTTAAATGTTGCTGGAACATCATCGTTCATTGGCACACGGCTATCGCCTTCAGTAAATACAGGTTTACCAGTTTGAGTCGCACCTTGAATATCTGTTGTTTCAACTGGTGTAGCTGTTGGTTTAACAGGAGTTACAGTTGGTGTGTAGGTCGCAGAGGCTTTAGTTCCGTTCTTATCTTCACGGACAACGGTCACTGCTGGTGCAGTTCCGACAAATGATTTTTCTGGTACAAATGTAACAGAACCGTCTGCTGCTACTGTGTATGTACCAACACCTTCAACGGTCTTCGTTGTTGAGCCATCGTTAAATGTTGCTGGAACATCATCGTTCATTGGCACACGGCTATCGCCTTCAGTAAATACAGGTTTACCAGTTTGAGTCGCACCTTGAATATCTGTTGTTTCAACTGGTGTAGCTGTTGGTTTAACAGGAGTTACAGTTGGTGTATAAGTTGCAGAAGCTTTTGTTCCGTTCTTATCTTCACGAACAACGGTTACCGATGGTGCAGTTCCGACGAATGATTTTTCTGGTACAAATGTAACAGTACCGTCTGCTACTACTGTGTAAGTACCAACACCTTCAACGGTCTTCGTAGTTGATCCATCGTCAAATGTCGCTGGAACATTTTCGTTGATTTCAACAGTTTTCTCAACGCCATCAACCGTTACAGTTCCACCCTTGAATTCAGGCTTACCTGTTTGAGTAGCACCTTGAATATCTGTTGTTTCTGCTGGTGTTGCAGTTGGGGTTACTGGAACGATTTCAGGTGTGTAAGTTGTATCCACCTTAATACCGTTTGAGCTTTCAGCTTGCACCTTAACAGGTGTTACTTTACCTGTGTAAGACTTATCAGTTGGTGTGAAAGTTACAGTACCAGTTGCTGGGTCGATAGAGAATGTACCAATTGGTGTTGTTCCATCTTCAGCAAAGGCTGGTGTACTTGAAACTTCATTACCATCGTTATCCAAAAGTTTGTAGCTATTCTCTTTGATTGTGATCGCTTTATCTTGACCATTTACTTGAACAGTTGCACCTTCAAAGGTTGGTGTCCCTGTTTGAGTAGCACCTTGGATATCTTTAGAAGTAGCTGGTTTAGCTGTTGGAACAGCTGCTACAACTGTTGGTGTGTAACTTGCATCTGAAGTGATGGTTGTTGTCTTACCATCTTCATTTGTAATCGTCGCTGTCGCTTGGACTTTCACTCCAGTTGCAGTTCCAACAAAGTCTTTTTCAGGTCTGAAAGTCACTGCTCCTGTAGTCGGATCGATTGTATAAGTTCCTTCACCTTCAACAGTTACTGTTGTTTCATCAGTAGGTTGGCCAGTTGCTGGGTCAATCAACTTCTTACTTGTAATTTGAGTAGTCTTATCATCACTCAAAGCGAATGTAGGTGTTTCTGTTTGAGGTACATTTTGAATGTCTTCAGAAACTTTATTAGTTGGAGTAAGAGTAACTGGATTTACAGTTGGTGTGTAAGTTGCTGATGCTTTGGTTCCATTCTTATCTTCACGAACAACGGTTACCGCTGGGGCAGTACCAGTAAAGTTTGGTTCTGGAACAAAAGTTACAGTTCCATCTGCTGCTACTGTGTAAGTACCAACGCCTTCTACTGTCTTAGTTGTTGAACCGTCATCAAATGTCGCTGGAACATCTTCGTTGATTTCAACAGTCTTCTCAACGCCATCGACCGTTACAGTTCCACCCTTGAATTCAGGTTTACCTGTTTGTGTTGCACCTTGGATGTCTGTTGTTTCTGCTGGTGTTGCAGTTGGTGTTACTGGCAATACTGTTGGTGTGTATGTTGCTGATGCTTTGGTTCCGTTCTTATCTTCGCGGACAACTGTCACAGCTGGTGCAGTTCCTACAAATGATTTTTCTGGTACAAATGTTACTGTTCCGTCTGCTGCTACTGTGTAGGTACCAACACCTTCTACTGTCTTAGTTGTTGATCCATCATCGAATGTTGCTGGAACATCTTCGTTGATTTCAACAGTTTTCTCAACGCCATCAACCGTTACAGTTCCACCCTTGAATTCAGGTTTACCTGTTTGAGTGGCACCTTGAACATCTTTTGTTTCAGCTGGTGTTGCAGTTGGTGTTACTGGCAATACTGTTGGTGTGTATGTTGCTGATGCTTTGGTTCCGTTCTTATCTTCACGAACAACGGTTACAGCTGGTGCAGTTCCTACAAATGATTTTTCTGGTACAAATGTTACTGTTCCGTCTGGAGCAACTGTGTATGTACCAACTCCTTCAACTGTCTTAGTTGTTGAACCATCATCAAATGTTGCTGGAACAGCTTCATTAATGGCAACTGATTTCTCAACACCATCGATGTCAACAGTTCCACCCTTGAATTCAGGTTTACCAGTTTGAGTGGCACCTTGGATATCTGTAGTTTCAGCTGGTGTCGCGGTTGGTGTCACAGGGACAACGGTTGGTGTATACTTAGCTGTAACTACTGTACCATTCTTATCAACACGTTTAACTGTGACACCTTTAGCAGTTCCAGTAAAGGACTTCTCAGGTTTAAAGGTTACAGTTCCATCAGTCTTCACAGCGTAACTTCCTTGACCTGGAACAACACGAATGATTGAACCGTCGTCAAAGGTCGCTGGAACGTTATCATCTATTGGTACACGTGGGTCACCTTCAGTGAAGGTTGGTTTACCAGTTTGCGTAGAGCCTTGGATATCTTTTGAACTTACATCTTCAGCGGTTGGCTTAACAGGGGTAACTGTTGGTGTATAGATTGCTGAAGCTTTGGTTCCATTCTTATCTTCACGAACCACAGTTACAGCTGGCGCTGTTCCAACGTATGATTTCTCCGGAACAAAGGTAACAGTACCATCTGCTGCTACTGTGAAGGTACCAACACCTTCAACAGTCTTTTTAGTTGTTCCATCGTCAAATGTTGCTGGGACAGCATCATTGATTTCTACTGTTTTCTTAACTCCATCAATCGTAACCGTTCCGCCCTTGAATTCAGGTTTACCAGTTTGTGTTGCACCTTGAATGTCAGTTGTCTCAGCTGGTGCTGCTGTTGGTGTAACCGGTACAATCTCTGGAGTATAAGTTGTATCTACCTTGATACCGTTTGAACTTTCAGCTTGAACCTTAGCTGGAGTTACTTTACCGGTGTATGATTTATCCGTTGGTGTGAAAGTCACTTTACCAGTTGCTGGATCGATTGAAAATGTACCAATTGGAGTCGTTCCATCTTCCGCATAAGCTGGCGTGCTTGAAACTTCGTTACCATCATTATCCAAAAGTGTATAGCTATTATCTTTAATCGCAATAGCTTTATCTTGGCCATTTACTTGAACAGTAGTTCCTGCAAAGGTTGGTATTCCAACCTGAGTGGCACCTTGGATATCTTTTGAAGTTGCAGGACTTGCTGTAGGAACAGCGGCTACAACGGTTGGTGTGTAGGTTGCATCTGAAGTAATAGATGCTGTCTTACCGTTGGCATTTGTAATGGTTGCAGTAGCTTGAACGCTAACACCTTTTGCAGTTCCAACAAAGTCTTTCTCAGGAGTGAAGGTTACCGCACCTGTAGTAGGATCGATTGTATATGTTCCTTCACCTTCTACTGTCACAGTTGTTTCATCAGTAGGTTGACCAGTTGCTGGATCTACCAATTTCTTGCTTGTGATTTCAGCAGTCTTGTCGTTGCTTAATTCAAATGTAGGAGTTTGTGTTTGTGGAACGTTTTGAATATCCTCAGAAACCTTGTCTGTTGGAGTGATAGCAATTGGAGTTACAGTTGGAGTGTACTTAGCCGTAGCTGTCTTAATGTACTCCTCTTGAACCTTACCATTTATTGCGTCCAACTGGTGCTGATAATGTAACATCCACACCTTTGGCTGTTCCAACAAAGTCTGGTTCTGGAGTGAAGGTTACTTCACCAGTTGAAGGATTAATCGTATAAGTTCCTTCCCCTTTAACTGTTACAGATGGCGCATCCGTAGTAAGACCTGTAGCTGGGTCTACCAACTTAGCAGGATATTCTGCACTTGGAGTGATCGCAATTTTATCACCATTTAAGTTAGTAGCAGTTGTATTAAAGGTAGGTGTTTCTTTTTGAGTTGCCCCTTGAACATCAGTCGATGTCTTGTCAACCCCTTCGATTTCAATCGGAGTGACTGTTGGAACGTATTGACCATCCATGGTATTCAACTGACCATTAATGTTTGCTTCTTGATCTGGGAATTTTGTTGACCAACCAGTATCATAACCGTTGTTATCTGAACGACGGATAGAAATACCATCAGCTGTTCCAAGGAAGTTATCCTCAGGGATAAACTCAACATCCACATCTTTACCGTTGGCAGTGATCTTATACTTACCTTGGCCTGGTACAACATAGTAACCGTCTGCATCAAGAGTTGCGCGGTTGCCATCTTTGTCAACGATGTATGGTTCTACAGTTTCATCAATAACAGCAGTAGAATTACGTTCATACTTGTGTTCACCACGAGCTGAAAAGGTTACTGTTGCTGTTTGTTTAGTAGCTTGAGGACCAGAAGTTTCCTTAAATTCCCCTTTTGGTGGATGGGTGATTTGAGTCTTGAAGTCTTCTACTTCCCCTGAGAAGGCCATACCAGTTGGGCTTTCGATCTCGTTCGCTTTCTTAGCGATACGAACACGAGCACCAAGCTCGTTGACGCTAGGATCAATAAAAGTTTTGCTGTTTGCAAAGGTCAACTCAACAGTGCCATCTTGTGTGATTGTAGCGAGATTTGAGCGTTCATCCTCATCGAATTTACCATTTTGGTTAAAGTCTACCCAACCATAGATATGTGCTTCTGAAGCTCCATCCAAATGGGCTTCAACTGACATCTTGTAGTTACCTGGGCGTGTACGGTCCATCTTGATCATCTCATTGGTTGTCCCTTTGAGATCGCTTGGAAGCAATTGGTTAATTCCTTCATCGGCCGTAGTAGAGTTATCATCACCGAACCAGTCGAGAGTTGTATTCTCATCCATATCTGGGCTTACGTTACCAAGATACGGTTGATTTACTTTAGCTCCAGTAACACCGTCTACAGTTGCAATGGTATGAACTGCCTTACCATATGACTCAGGAGCATCCCCTTCATCAAGTGGGAAGAATCCTAGCATTGCAGACTGTTTACCAGCTGAAGCAATATAAAGTCCCACTTCAGATGCTCCACGCGTCATTACGAGTGGAACTGTTCTATTTCCTTCAGAAATGTTTGGTCCAAAGATACCGGTTCCTAGACCACCCGTCACTTTGTCAGGATTTCCAAAGTATTTCCAAGCTACTGGTTTCTTTTCTGGCCCAACTTCAGTAGATCTACGAATTTGATTAAGGTTAGTATTATTATATTTAGGTGTAGGTCCCAAAAGGTTCTCAGTATCTTGTGGTTCATAAGGAACAGAGGTGGCTGGTCTAGTAGTTTTCTTCCATTCCCCAATGTGCTGCCAACCTTCTCCGTTGGTAGTGAACATAACAAATTCACCAGGGTTAGCAGACTCACCATCAGCCATAACAATAGCTGGCTTAACTGTCTTTCCACGGAAGGTTGCAGAAATTTCAAACTGAACTCCAATATTCCCACCATTATATGCAGAACTCATGGTAGTCTTCTTGGATTTGTATCAACGTTTTCCTGTTTAATTTCAGTCCAACGGTTTTGGGCATCAGCGATAACGTCGGCTTCTTTGCCATCAGCAAAATATTGCCTAGCAATTGGTGAAGTAACACCACTTACATAGCCATTTTTTGCATTTGGATCATAGGTCGCTTTTTCAGCTTCTGTAGCCCCTTGTTCTTCCATCCGTTTTTTATAGATTTCAGTTGCTTGGAATGGTTTCAAAGATTTGACTTTTACAGTGACTACATAACCAGGCATGATTTCCTTGGTATAGGTTGCCCCAACTTGAAGAGCTAAGGCCTCTTCTAGCTCATTTGGTTTAACTTCTTTTTTAGCGACCTGGATTGTTTTTGCTCCTGTCCAGTTAGCTACATCTCCAAAGTCCAACCAAGAGATTTGGCTAGTCATAGATTTGGCATCAAGATTTGTTGTAAAGCCAGGTTTTTCAACTTTTGGAGTTGCTGTTGCATCTTCAACATCATCCCCAATCAAGCTTTCATCATTAGGGTCCCCGATCGCTCGACGACTTCGACGACGGCCACCTGTTTCAGCAGTAACTGGAGTGTTAGATACGGGTTGACCTGAAGCAAGTGTATCTACTACTTTGTTAACTGTTTCAGTCGTAGTTGTGGCGGTATTCTCTGGACGATTCACCGCTTCTACTTTTGGATTTTCTGAGCTTGTTACTGCCTGTGACTCCTCAGATGCCGCAGAAGCTACCGGACTCGCTGAGGACGAAACACTGGCAGGAGTTTCCGTTACTGGTGTTACCGGTGCGTCGGCTTGGTAGATTGTCGCTGCCGTTGAAGCACTTGGATCACTTGTTGCAGAGCTTGCTGTAGCTGTTGATGTTTCTGTTGGACTTGCAACTGTAGAAACTACATCAGAAGATGCTTCTGATGCTTCTTCAGCAGCAACACCAGTTGCTGTACCAACCATCACGAGTGTTCCTAAGAGGACCGAGCAGACTCCCACATTCAATTTACGAATAGAGAACCGGCTAATGCGGTCGTTGAATAAATCCTTACTCATTTATTTCCTCCGTGTTTTCATTTTAAACATTTATATTAAAATGTGTTTAGCTTTTTTAGCTTAACCTTATTTATTCTACCAAATTTTTGTGATAGCTCAAAGGGATTTGCTTAAAAATATTGTTTAATATAGATTAAATCTTTGTAACAAAAAAAGCTCCTAATTCCACATGAAATAAGAGCTTATGCGCTTTCATTAAATTGCCAAATCAAACTTCAATTGAGGCTTGACAGGGTCATAGTCTTCCAACTCAAAATCTTCTGCTTTGATGTCAAAGAAATTAGTACCATCAGGTACATTTAGGTTCAATCGCGGCTGACAATTGGAAGGCTCCCGACGAAGCAATTCCTCAGCATGTTCAAACTGATTGTCATAAATATGAAGATTGTTAATGAAATAGAAGAATTTCCCAAGCTTCCAGCCAAATGCTTGGCAATCATCATTTGAAGAGCTACATACTGCATAGCATTGATATGGTGAGCGACGAGCATATCGTTGGACCTCTGAGTCAGAGTTGCATCCAGATAAATATCGCCATCGACCCGACGGACATCAAACATGGTTTGAAAGGCGCAAGGTAAAAGGCCTTCTGACTCCTCAAAGGCTTCGTAATCCCAAAGAGAAATGATGTTGCGACGATTCCACGGATTCTCTTCTAACTGTTTGAGAATCTTGTTGATGATATCATGCTTTTTGACTACAGCCCCATAGCGCTGACCAATGGTACGAGAATTCCCCACTTCCCAGTCGCTCCAGTAGTGAACTTGGTACTTCTCCTCTAAAACATCCAAGCTATTGGACTGATCCTGATAGATCCATAACATTTCCTTGATAGCTGATTTGATAGCGATAGGACGAAGGGTGGTAATCGGGAACTCACCTTTAGCTAGGTCAAATTCCATGAAGGCACCGGTAATGTACTTGGAATTAGCAGTCCTACCATCCTTATATTTTGGACGGGCCTGTTCGGACCAGACACCTTCTTCCATGATTTTACGAATATTTTCTTTAAATATAGTATCTGCCTTAGTCATAATGAATTACGGACTCTCCTTGAATACAATAATGTCTTCATTATAACACAGCTCACAAAAAAAATGAGATTCAAACCATTCGATTTGAATCTCCATATTCCAATTTTTTTATTGGAGAACGAGCGAAGCTGCTCCAATCACACCTGCATCATTTCCAAGATTAGCAAGCACCAGTTGGGTTGATGTCCGAACTTGTGGGAAGGTATTTTCATCAAAGACCTTTTGAACCCCATCCAAGAGGAATTGACCGGCTGCTGATACACCACCACCAATGACGATGTTGGCTGGGTTCAAGACACTAGCGATGTTGGCACAAGCAATACCCAAGTATTGAGAGAAATGACGGTAGACAATCAAGGCTAACTCATCTCCATCTTTAGCAAGATCAAAGACTGTCTTAGCTGTAACTTCTTCGCCATCATCAATGAGACGTTTCAAGGTCGCATCTCCTGCATATTCATCTGCATAGCGACGAGTCAAATTGACAATCCCGGTTGCTGAGGCTACTGTCTCCAAACAGCCTTTCTTACCACAGGTACAATCAAATGGACGATCAAAGTCTACTGTGATATGGCCAAGCTCACCAGCTACACCACCAGCACCGTGCAAGAGTTTTCCTTCCGCCACGATACCGCCACCAACACCTGTACCAAGTGTCATGAAGACGACGTCCGGTTGATTTTCGCCAGCACCTTTCCAACGTTCCCCAAGGGCAGCTACGTTGGCATCATTATCGATGAAGAAAGGAATTCCCAAGGCAGACTCAATATCTTTCTTGATGGGTTGTACGGTTTTCCAGTTGAGGTTGTATGCTCCAACGACAGTTCCTTCGAAGCGATCGACTGCACCAGGAGACCCCATCCCAATCCCAATAAAATCTTCTGCTGATAAGTTCAACAATTCCAAGCGGTGTTGGATGGAAGCGATGATATCAGGAACGATGTGGCTTCCTTCGTCAAGGATGTTGGTCTTGATAGACCATTTTTCTTGAATGTCTCCTTCTTGTGTCAAAATTGCAAATTTGACAGAAGTTCCACCTAGGTCAATACCAATAATCTTTTTCGCCATGTTCTTCTCCTTCTATATTTTCATACTGGAACTAGTATACCAAATTATGAAAAGGGTTTCAAATGTTTTTCATGATTTTTATCAATTTTGAACCAAAAAAAGAACTTGTCAGCCTAAAGGCAAACAAGTTCATCTTCTACCGATTATTTTGAAGTTTCATAAATAGTCTAAGGGATTGAATCCCGATAATCAAAAAGAAAAGCCCTAAAATATTTAATAAAAATAGACTAATAGACAGGGGACTAACAATCAAGAATAGACCAACGAATAATTGAATGAGACCCCAGAAGGTAAATTTCTTTGATAATTCCTCAGACCGTTTGGAAAGATAATGAGCCTTTCTTAAACTAAGAGCTGATTTGTACAAGAGCCAGATTCCCAAAGTGATAGGGAAGACAATTGGCAAGGTCTGGTAGCCATATAAGAGTAGGTAGACTGCAAAGACCAGGGAAATCACACTCTGAAGCAGAGAAGGACTATAAGCGAATCTCCTCGTTCGTTCTCTGTAATAGCGTGAAAGACGGGAGAAAGAAATCAAGAAAAAACCTAGAGAAATGAGCCAACTAAAAGTGGCTATTTTCTCAATTGGATTCACAAAAAGAACAATTCCAATCCCAATAAACAAAATAGAGGATAAGAGGATACTTAATTTACTCAGTTGAATCATACAGCCTCCTTTAGTTTTCGGCCAACTCACTCAAATACTCATAACGTTCATATTTAGCAAGTAGACGTTCGTTTTCTTCATCCATTTCCCTTTGTAGGCTAGCTAGTTTCCCAAAATCAGAGCCATTCTCATTCATCTCTGCCTCAATGGTAGCAATCTTCTCTTCGATCTCTTCAATCTCACTCTCAATAGTAGCCCACTCCTGCTTTTCTTGGTAACTCATCCGTTTCTTCTCTTCACGGACCTTAACCGTCTTTTCTTTTTCAGGCTTGGAAGTCTCCGAAGCCATTTCTATCTCGAACTTTTTCTCATCTAAATAGTCGGTATAGTTGCCAAAAAACTCACGAATGGATCCGTTTTCGAAAGCCAGAATTTTAGAAGCAACCTTATCTAGGAAATATCGGTCGTGACTAACAGTGATGACAGGACCACCAAAACCTTGTAGGAAGTTCTCTAAGACCGTTAGGGTCGCGATATCCAAATCATTGGTCGGCTCGTCTAGGAGCAAGACGTTCGGTTTTTCAATGAGGAGTTTCAAGAGATAAAGGCGCTTCTTCTCCCCACCAGATAGTTTCTCAATCAAGGTTCCGTGAGTCGAACGTGGAAAGAGAAATTGCTCCAACAACTCAGCAATCGAGGTTGATCCCGCACTAGTCTTGACCTCTTCTGCTACCTCCTGCAGGTAATTGATCATCCGCTTACTTTCGTCCAGACCTTCAATCTGTTGCGAGAAGTAAGCGATGCGCACCGTTTCACCAATGATGACTTTCCCAGAAGTTGGTTGTAGAGATCCTGCAATCAGATTGAGCAGGGTCGACTTACCAACACCATTATCTCCTACAATCCCAAGTCGATCCTTGTTCTGAACCAGTAAATTGAAGGCTTGAAGAATAGGTCCTTGGTCATAAGCGAAATCAACATCCTTAAACTCAATGACTTTTTTACCAATCCGACTGGTCTCAAAGGACATTTCCAAATCCGTTTCTGTTGTTTGGAGGATAGGTCCTTCTTGAGGTCATGGAAACGATTGATGCGAGCCTGTTGCTTGGTAGCACGCGCCTGCGGTTGGCGACGCATCCAGGTCAATTCTTGCTTATAGAGTTGTTGTTTCTTGTGTAGAAGAGCAGCATCTCGCTCGTCCTGTTCTGCTTTCAAGCGGACATAATCCTGGTAGTTTCCTTGGTATTCAATCAGAGTAGCGCGATCCAGTTCAAAAATACGGGTCGAAATGTTGTCCAAGAAATAGCGGTCATGAGTGATAAAAAGCACTGTTTTCTTAGAGTTCTTAAGGAAATTGGTCAACCATTCTATGGTATCAATATCCAGATGGTTAGTTGGTTCATCTAAAAGGAGCAAGTCGTGATCTCCAAGAAGGACTTGAGCTAGCTGGACACGGCGACGCAAACCACCTGATAAACTTCCCACCTTGGCAGTCAGATCGTGAATCCCTAGTTTGGTTAAGACTGTTTTAACCTGGCTTTCGATTTCCCAAGCATTGAGAGAATCCATCTCCGCCATTACTTTTTCCAGTTTGGCTTGTTGGCTTTCATCGTACTGGCTGGTCAACAACTCATACTGACGAATCAATTGGAGTTCTTTCACATCTTCTGACAACACTGTATCGAGGACCGTCTTGCTATCATCAAATTGAGGTTCTTGGGTCAGATAACCAATCTTATAATCATTCTTTGCAGAAAAGGGAGAACGATCTCCGTCATAGCCTGAACGACCAGACAAAACATCTAAGAGAGTTGTTTTCCCAGTCCCATTGACCCCGATTAGTCCGATCCGGTCTAGCTCATGAATGATAAAAGAAATCTCTTTAAAGACCGTCTTATCCCCGACGGACTTGGTTAGTTTTTCAACAATAAAATCGCTCATGATTCTTCCTTATTCATTTCAAGATAATTGGATACAAAGCTAGAAATAGCTTCCTTGTCATTCTCTAGCTCTCCATCAACGATGGTCCATTCAACGGCAGAGAGGACTTGGCCGAGTCCTGGTCCAGGTTTCAATCCATATTCCTTCATCAAGATACCACCATTAACTAAATCTCATGCTTATCATGAATGGTCAATGAATCGTACAATTCTTCGATGGCTTGGAAATCAACAGCAAGACCTTGAGCCTGACGCAGTTCTTCAGCTGATAAGAGAAGAGACTTGTCATAGCGGTAGACATCTCGTCGATTCAAGGATCCAATTAGACGCAACTGATAAATCTCAACCAATTGCTCCACCTTCTTAGCGAAGTCCCGAGATGTTTTCCATTTCTTTAGAAAGGCTTGCGGTGCCTGATCCTCCATAGTTAACAGGAGGGCAGCCCAGGCCTGCTCTGAACTGGTAAAGGTATAGTCCATAGACAGCTGAAAAAGTTTCTCTAGTGACAATTGGCTACTTTGTAAGAGAGGTAGATACTGATAGCTCTGGCTAGCAATCAAACCTTCTAAGCCTTTGCGCCAAAAAGGAGCTAAGAGGAGCTTATCCAATTCAATAAAAATACGCTCTACTGAAATCTTCTCCAACAAGGGAGCACAATCCGTCATGGCTCTAAAGGTTTCTTCTTCTAGATCAAACCCAAGACTGGCTTGAAAACGAAAACCTCGCATAATACGAAGGGCATCTTCGTTGAAGCGTTCTGTCGCTTCTCCGACTGCACGTAGGATACGAGTTTCTAAATCTTCCAGTCCATTGAAGAGATCAATGATTTCCCCTTCTTCACTCAAAGCAAAGGCATTGACAGTAAAATCGCGACGCTTGAGATCCTCTTCTAAGGAACGAACGAAAGTAACTGAACTGGGTCTTCGGAAATCGACATAGACATCCTCTGTCCGAAAGGTAGTGATTTCATATTCTCGATGATTCTCAAGGACTAAAACAGTCCCATGTTCAATCCCGACATCAATGGTCCGCTCGAAAATCGCCTTGGTTTCTTCTGGGTAGGATGAAGAAGCTATGTCTACATCGTGGATAGGACGACCTAAAATGGCATCTCGCACAGAGCCTCCGACGAAATAAGCTTCATATCCAGCTTTTCGAATCTTCTCTAATATTGGCAAAGCCTCCTGAAATTCAGAAGGCAGTTTTTTTAATCTCATAATAGATGTTCTAAACCATAGACAAGCTCATGACGCTTGACCACTTCTTTTACTCCTAGATTAACCCCTGTCATGAAGGACACCCGATCGTAGGAATCGTGGCGTAAGGTCAATCCTTCTCCTTGACTACCGAAAATTACTTCTTGGTGAGCTACCAGACCAGGCAAGCGAACCGAATGGATGTGCATGCCTTGATAGTTGGCACCACGAGCTCCAAGAAGACTTTCTTCTTCGTCCAGCGCTCCTTGCTCTAGTGGTTGACGGACCTGACTGATGAGTTCAGCCGTCTTCACAGCAGTCCCACTCGGTGCATCCTTTTTCTTATCATGGTGCAATTCGATAATCTCTACATTTGGGAAATACTTAGCCGCTTGGGCTGCAAATTGCATGAGCAAGACCGCCCCAATAGCAAAGTTGGGAGCAATTAAGCCGCCAAGCCCCTTTTTACGAGACAATTCAACCAACTCAGTAATTTCTACAGCTGTAAATCCAGTTGTCCCAACTACAGGTGCCAGTCCATGCTCCAAAGCAAAACGGGTATGTTCATAAGCAACTTTAGGGATGGTGAAGTCAATCCACACATCCGCATCCAGAGACAAAACCCCTTCCTTGTCATGAAAGACCGGAACACCTGCAAGCTCCTTTTCAGAAGCATGGGGATCAATCAAGCCAACTAGTTCAAGCTCAGGATCTTCTAACACCATGTGATAAGCCGCTTGGCCCATTCTCCCTTTAAAACCTGCAATAACTACTTTAATTGGCATCTTTTCTCCTTATACTTTCGGTACAAAGCTAATGGCAACACTATGGTTTCCTAGATGAGTCCCGATGACACTGCCAAAGGTCGCAAAAGGAATCTCACCTGCAAACCCATTATCGTATAGGAGATCACGGAGAGCTTCTGCTTTATCCAGAGCATTTCCGTGAATGATAATGATCTGATAGTCTTTATCCGCAGTTCCTTCTTTGACAATCTCAGCTAATCGTTTAATGGCTTTTTTCTCAGTACGAACTTTCTCATACACTTCAATCACGCCTTCCTCGTTAAAATAGAGGATGGGCTTGATGCTGAGAAGGTTCCCAAGGATTGCAGCTCCATTAGAGAGACGACCACCTTTTACTAAATGGTTGAGGTCGTCTACCATAATGTAAGCAGCTGTTCCATCAATTTGCATCTGGATATTGGCGAGAATCTCGTCAAAGGAACGTCCTTCTCCAGCCCACTTCAAGGCTTCCTCTGCCATCCAACCTAAAGGGGCACTGGTAATCTTAGAATCTGGAAAGGCAATGGTTAAATTCGGAAATTCCTCTTTCAAATACTGGATGTTCTGGTAAAAACCTGAAATTCCAGAAGAAAGAAAAATACCTAAGACATGGGTGTAGCCTTTAGTCTCTATCTGTGGCAACAACTCTTCCAGTTCTGCAATACTTGGCTGACTGGTTTTTGGAAGCTCAGATGAAACTTCCATCTTTTGATAAAATTCTTCAGCTGAAAGATTCTCACCTTCCACGTAAGAGACCCCATCGATGACGACAGGGATATCTAAGACAAATAAATCATCATGCCCGCGAACTTCTTCTGAAAGATAGGCCGAAGAATCTGTGATGACTGCTAATTTCATGTATTAAAACTCCAAATTAATACCTGGTAAATCAAGGGCAATTTCTGTCACTTCATAGGTCAAGCGATTGAGCATATTTAAGCAAGGACGAGCTAGTTCTTCTACTTCTTCTTTGCTAAAATCGCTTGGTTCATTGACTAAACGATTGTGGATGTGGTTGATCTGAGTGATTGTCCCACTAATGACAAACCCATCAAACACAATCATATAAGTCAAAATAACAATTAATGAGGTTGTATTAAATTCCGTATCACGCTGAATCAATTGAAAATTCACATCAACTTTTGTCTCAGGGGTTCCATTTTCTTTTTCCCATTCAAAGTTACGTGCATCATAATGATACTGGCTGACAAATTCTTTTTCACGTTGGATGTCCATACTAGTTCTCCTAAAAATAAGCGTTACGAAAATTATACCATAAACTGAAATAAGATGCTATTTTAGAACTACGTCAAATAAATTTCTTTTATGTGACAGCATCGTCTGTTTTTACACTTCTTTGGCTAAATAAAAAGGTTGGAAAATTCCAACCTTTTTATTTTATATTATGTGACTTTCAGTCCGTCTCGCTCCGTTAGGTGTGAGACAAAAGAACCACCCGCTATGCGGGTACGCATCGAAGGTTATACCAAAAAAACTCCAAACGCGATTCAATTAAGGTGTTCAAGCCGATTGTAAAGCGAAAGGAGAAAAATATGGCCCAAAAAGCACATAGTTTATCAACACAAAATGAATGTGTAAATATCATATTGTGTTCACCCCTAAGTATAGACGAAAAGTGATCTATAATCAATATCGAAGTAGTTTGGGAGAAATATTCCATCGATTATGTAGTTATAAAGGTGTTGAGATTATTGAAGGCCATTTAATGCCAGATCATGTTCATATGTTAGTGAGCATTCCACCTAGAATTAGCGTTGCAAGTTTCATGGGATATTTAAAAGGGAAAAGCGCTCTAATAATGTTCGATAAACACACCAATCTTAAATATAAGTTTGGGAATCGACATTTTTGGGCAGAGGAATATTATGTGACTACAGTTGGACTTAATGAAGCCACAATAAAGAAATACATTCAGGAACAGGAAAAGCATGATATAGCACTAGATAAATTAAGTGTAAAAGAATATGAGGATCTCTTTAGGGATAGTGGTAAGTAATACTCAAGCCTCTTTAGAGGCAAGTGACGAGTCAAGAGCAATAAGGCTTGAACAAAGTGAAAGCCAGCGTCTTTAGGCGCTGGCTGGTTATCTGGGCTTATAGCCCTGGTACAAACCACCCGTTTAACGGGTGGTCATGATTAGTTTTTAGGTTTGCGAAGCAATCCGAACAAGATACCACTTACGACTGCACCGATCAATACGAACAAGATGTAAAGAAGCGGATTTGAAGTAAGGGCAATAACGAAGATTCCTCCGTGAGGAGCCATCAGTTTCAAGCCTGCAAGACCAATAAGAGCACCTTTCAAAGCAGAACCTGCGATAAAACTTGGGATGGCACGAGCTGGGTCAGCTGCACCGAATGGAATGGCACCTTCTGTGATGAAGGAAAGACCCATGATAATGTTTGTCAAACCTGAGTTGCGCTCTTCTTCTGTAAATTTGTCTTTGAACAAGACGGATGCTACAAAGACTGCCAATGGAGGAACCATACCAGCTGCCATAACTGCCGCCATAACGGTTGAACCACCACTAGTAAGGGCTGAAGCTGTCAACGTACTTGTACCAAATACATAAGCTGCTTTGTTGACTGGTCCACCCATATCGACAGCCATCATACCACCAACAAGGAGACCAAGAAGAACTGCCGAGCTACCTGACAAGCTAGTCAAGAAGTTGTTCAAAGAGGTATTGATTGCTGACATTGGAATATTGATGAGGAACATCAAGAATCCTGTCAAACCAACACCAAGTAATGGCAAGAGAAGGATCGAGCGGATACCTTCGAGGGAACGTGGAAGACCTGCAAGGGCTTTGCGTAGGAAGAGAACGACTCCACCCGCAAGGAAACCACCTACCAAAGCTCCAAGGAAACCAGATGATACGGCGGCTGGCAATTCGCCTTTAGCAGCACCGAAAGCGATGTTACCAAATGCTGAACCTGAGCTCGCAATGGAACCAGCAACGAAACCTGCTACAAAACCTGGTTTTTCTGCGATGGAGAATCCGATGTACCCTGCAAGTACAGGAAGCATGAAGCCAAAGGCCGCACCACCGATTGTTTAAATTGAGCCGCTAATTCATGGTATGAACCAAGTTGAGACAATTGATCTTGAGGCACCCCAAGGATTTGGTCGATCAAGAAGGCAAGGGCGATCAAGATCCCACCACCAATAACGAATGGAAGCATTTGAGAAACCCCACTCATCAGGTGTTTGTAGAAGGCTCCACCTAAGCTCAATTTTTCTTGGCTAGCGCTTGCTTCTGCCGCATTTTCTGCGTGGAAGACATCTGCTTTTCCATCCAAGATGGTTTGGATTAATTCTTCTGTTTGACGGATACCTGCAGCGACTGGTTTAGAGATCAATTTTTTACCATCGAAACGAGCGGTTTCAACTGCTTTGTCCGCTGCGATGATCACCCCTTCAGCTTTGGCGATTTCCTCAGCTGTCAAGCGGTTGCCGACACCTGATGCCCCATTTGTTTCAACACGAACCGTAACACCCATTTCTTCCCCTTTTTTGATGAGGGCTTCTTCTGCCATGTAAGTGTGGGCGATACCAGTTGTACATGCTGTAACGGCAACGATCAGCGGTTTGTCAGATGTTGCTGCTTCTTTGACTGCTTCTGCTTTTTTGGCTTCTTCAGCTACAGCTTCTTGCTCTTCCGCATCAAAGGCTGCGATCACTTGCTCAGGTGTGCTTACTTGGCGAAGTTTGTCCGCAAATCCTGGTTTCATCAAGTACTTAGACAATTCAGCAAGGGCTGCCAAGTGAGTGTCGTTTGCTCCTTCCGGAGCTGCGATCATGAAGAACAAATCAGTCGGTTGCCCATCAAGTGATGCGTAGTCAACACCTTTGTTTGATTTTGCAAACAAGACCGTTGCTTCTGTGACAGCTTCATTTTTGCTGTGCGGCATAGCAATTCCGTCACCCAAACCAGTTGAAGTTTGTGCTTCACGGTTCATGATACCAGTTTTGAAGGTTTCAAAATCTGTCACCACACCATTGTCAACGAGCGATTGGACCATCTCATTGATCACGCCCTCTTTATCCGTTGCTTGGAGATCAAACAACATCACGTTTTTATTTAAAACGTCTTGAATTTTCATAGTTTTTCTACCTCTACCTTTTCATAAGTTTCTTTAATATAGTCAGCTGTCGCCAAATCATCTGAGAAGGTGGTTGCTGTGCCACAAGCCACACCCCATTTGAAGGCTTCGATGACATCTCCTGTCGTTGCAAGTTTCCCAGTGAAGCCTGCCACCATGGAATCACCTGCCCCAACAGAGTTCTTCACTTGACCTTTGATTGGTTTTGCGAAGTAAGTGCCACTTGGACTGACTAGAAGAGCACCATCACCCGCCATGGAAATGATGACGTTTTGTGCTCCTTTTTCCAAGATTTCTTTGGCATAGCGCTCAATTTCTGGCAACTCTGTCAAGGTAACACCAAAAATAGCTCCCAACTCATGGTTGTTTGGTTTTACCAATTGGGGATTGAACTCCAAGGAATCGATCAAGGTTTGCCCTTCAAAGTCGCAAACCACTTGTGCACCTGTCGCACGAGTTGCTGCGATCAATTGTTTGTAAACGGCATTTCCAAGTGAAGATGGGGCAGATCCTGCAAAGACTACCACATCATCTGATGTTAAGCTTGATAGGATGCTGAGCAATTCTTGCAACTGAGCTTCCGTCACTTCTGGGCCATTGCCATTGATCTCCGTTTCCTCATCGGCTTTGATTTTGACATTGATCCGGGTATCTTGGTCCACTGTCACAAAGTTGGTTGAAATGGCTTCGCTAGTCAGTACGTCTTCTATGAAGCGTCCTGTGAAACCACCGATAAATCCAGTCGCTGTGTTCTCGATATCAAGTCGCTTCAAGACACGACTGACATTGATTCCCTTACCACCGGCGAATTTATCTTCCGAAGCCATCCGATTGACCGCCCCTGTCTCTACATGATCGAGACGGACGATGTAATCAATCGCTGGATTTAATGTAACTGTATAAATCAAACCTCTATAACCTCCGTTTTTTCTTTTAATTTAGAAAGGATTTCCGTATCTGAAGCATTGGTAATGATGGTTGCTCGCTTTACTGGTGCCACCTTAACAAAGAAGTCAAGCCAACCTTGGAAGAATCTAACAAGATATAAGTTTTCTTTGCATTTTCTAAGATAGCCCGTTTTACAGCCCCCTCTTCTAAATCAGGAGTACTGTAAAATTCAAAATCTACTCCATTCATTCCAAGAAAGGCCTTGTCAAAATTCAACTGACCAATTTGATTCAAAGCCATTCCACCAATACTAGCATCGGTTGATGTTTTCACCATTCCTCCGATAACCACCGTTGGAATATCCCGCTCTACCAAGCTGGCTGCATGGTGAATGGAATTAGTCACTACCGTAACAGTTGGGTTTGCTAACTCTTTAATTAGCAGTTCAGTGGTTGTCCCTGAATCAATAAAAACCACTTCAAAATCTTTAATTAATTCAGCTGCTTTTTTTGCAATAGCTGATTTAGTTTGAATGTTTTTGATTGCTTTATCTTTGTTGCTTTCCTCCTCTTGGAGTGAGTGCAGACTTTCGGCGCCACCGTGGACACGTCGCAATTTATTCTCCGACTCCAGCTCATCTAAATCGCGTCGAACCGTTGATTCAGATGTATTTAGCGTATGCACTAAGTCTTCTAGAGTGACAATTCTTTCCTTAATCACTTTTTCTAAAATGATCTGTTTGCGTTCAGATTTTAGCATACAACCTCCTTCTGATATCGATTACATTCTCTATTATACGACATTAAATTTTTTTGTCAAGCTAAAACTATCATTTTCTTTCATTATCTATCAAAATATACAATGTTATACAAAAAAACCTGAATGATGACAATTCAGGTTTTTTCTATTCTAGATTTAAGATTTTCTTTTTTTGCCCAATCCAAAGAATGATAGGATAGCAAGGATGAATCCTGCAAGAGACCAACCATTAGACTTGGATCCTGTATTTGGAAGTTCCTTCAATTGCTCAGATGCTACTTCTTGTTTGTTTGAAGTTGGATTAGTTGCTTGTGTAGTGACTCCGACAAGAGATACTTGACCTTGATATGCAGGTTGTTCCTTTTCAACTGGTTCTGTCGCAAATCGAGAGCTTGCAAGAACTGCAGGGTGTACTCGAGATACTAGATCATCAAACTGTGCCTTCAAGCTAGTCGCTGTTTCCTGATAAGCCATAAAGGTTTCAAACTCTTTCTCTAGTTTATCCTTTTTGTCTTCGAGATTAGCCTTAGCAGTAGCCATTACTGCACGTGCTCGGATTAATAAGTCTGGTGCATTTTTCAAAAGATCTAACCGCTCTTTGGAAGCAGTTAAACGATCCTTAGCCTTTTGTAATTCTGCTTGGGCCGCTTGAACCTTAGCAAAGGTTTGTTTTTCTTGGTTTTGCAATTCTAACAAATGAGCTTGAGCAGATGCTAAAGCTTGGTTAGCTTTTTCTAATGCTTCTTCCTTAGGAGTCACAGAAGACAGGATGCGAGCTCGTGAAACAGCCAAGCTTTCTTCAGCTTCTGCTACTTGTGTAGTGGCTAGTTGTCTCTTAGCAAGAGCCTCTTGAACCTTTGTCTTAGCCTGATTGATGACTTGCTCATTATTTAAAACAGAATTCTTCACATCTTGAAGACGAGCAGAGAGAATATCAATCCGAGAAGCTTGGTTGGTCCGCTCTACACGAAGCGTTGCAATCTCATTCTCCAAAGCCTTCACATCGGCTGTTGTGGTCGATGCATTCGCCCCAGATCGGAGGCGTTGGGCTAATTCGGCAGTCGAGAATAGCTGACCACTGCTATTTAAGAAGGCTGCTTCTGAAATTTGATGAGCAGGATCATAGGCGACTGAAACCGAATTAAACTGGTTCCCCATCATTTGAACATAATGCCCAATTCTAGCAAATACATCTGCTCCAACCTTCATGTAAATCTGGTTAGCATCTAACTGAGTTTCATCTGTAGGCAGACCATATTGGGCCGCCACTCGTTGATAAAGATCTTTTTCACTGTACCAGAAAGCTGCTGCTTCTTGAGGAGTGAAGCCCCAAGCGACATTCTCATTTGCTTGGTACTTAAACATATGGGCCTCATTAGCAGCAAAATATTCTGCTTGAATCTGACTAGCAGGGAATTGATAAGGATCTACAAGTAAATCAGGTAAACCAGCTTGACGACGGTACTGGTTAATAGCATCTACAATTTCAAGCGCTCGTAAATTATTATCCAGCGTTACAGAGCTACCACCTGACAGCTGATCTTCCTCGCGACCTCGACGATAGAGAGCAAGGGCTTGTACAGCTTGAGAGTCACCGCTATTAGCCCATTCCTGAAGAAGAGACTCATAAGTGGTTTGTTGGAGATTGCCTGGACTAACAGCTGCTACCTCACGTGCAACATTCAAGGCGGCTTCTTTAGCAGCAATTTGGTTACTTAATTCAGTTACACGAGCTTGCGCATTACCCACTTCCACGTTCGCCTGGCTTAAAACCTCAGGAACTTTAGCCTGCTCAGCCTGCAAATTTGCAAGGACAGCTTGTGCATTTTCTAATTCAGCTTGAGCTTGTGCAACTACTGCATGCGCATTTGCTAAGACAGCTTCGTCATTATTGGTAGGTTGTTTAGCTTGATTCAACTCATTCTGAGCAACATCTACTAAGAGTTGTTGAGCAGCCACCTTATTTTCTTGTTCTTTAATCGCAGCTGTGAGTTGGTCTTCAGCTTCAGATGCTTGACGAACCTTGTCTTCTTCAATGGTCACCATCGCTTCTGCTACTTTGATGTCATTTTCAGCTCGAGCTATCGCATTAGGAGTTGCATCTTCAACGTTCGTCTCTGCTTCTTCCAGGCCTGTTTCAGCATTTTGAACATCCTCACGCGCTTGGTTAAACTCATCCTGCGCCTGGCTTAAGCTCTCTCTTTGTGAGTTCACTTGGCTCTCAGCCTCGACTACATGATCATTCAAATTTTCAACATCAGCAAGCGTTGGTTTGTTACCAGAAATACCAGTTGATTGATTGTCTTTATTTTCGTTTTGTACCAATTCCTCTGCGTGCGCCTTATGGCCAAGCATACCAGAAAACAGGGTCGTTGCTGCGACACCTGTTGTAAAGACAGATTTACCTAATTTTTTCCCCATTCTTATCACCCCCAAAACTTTTCCAAGTCCTTTTATCTAACCTTAAGCATATCACATTTTGAAAGCAATAACTAGTGTGATTGAAAAGAAATTTGATTACAATTTTATGACAAAAGAAAAAACAGCCGAAACTGCTACTCTTCTTGACGAATTTTCTCCAGAAGTTGCTCTTCTTCGACTGTTAATTCATAATGTTCTAATAGGTCTGGACGTCGCTCTAGTGTCTTTTTCAAACTCTGATAGAGACGCCATTGACGGATATTTTCATGGTGACCGCTCATGAGGACATCTGGAACCGTCATTCCTCTATACTCATAGGGCCGTGTGTATTGAGGATATTCTAGAAGACCAGATGAGAAACTATCATCCTGGTGGCTGGATTCTTTTCCGATCACCTCTGGAATCAAGCGAACTGTCGCATCAATCATGGTCATGGCAGCTAGCTCACCACCGGTCAAGACATAATCGCCGAGAGAAATCTCATCTGTCACCAAGGTCTTGATCCGTTCGTCGTAGCCCTCATAGTGACCGCAGATAAAGATCAATTCATCTTCTTGAGCTAATTCTTCTGCGTAACTTTGGTCAAAGGTCCGACCAGCAGGGTCCAGTAAGATTACGCGCGGATTCTTTTTTTCGATGGCATCAAAGGCATCGAAGATTGGCTGAGCTCGTAAGAGCATACCTTGCCCGCCACCATAGGGTTCATCGTCCACATGCCGCGCCTTCTCTGCATTTTCACGGAAATTATGGTAGGTAATCTCAAGGAGTCCCTTTTCACGCGACTTTCCGACAATCGAATGCTCCAAAGGTGAAAACATCTCTGGAAAGAGAGTTAAAATATCAATCTTCATCGTCTAACCCTTCTAAGATGTCTACATCCACCCGGTTTCCTGGAATATCAATATTAAGGACCACTGGTGGGATATAAGGCAAGAGAAGGTCTCGTTTACCTTTGCGTTTGACCACCCAGACATCATTGGCACCCGGTTGAAGGATCTCCTTGATCTGACCGATGAGCTGGTCATTTTCGTAAACATCAAGGCCAATGATCTCGTGGTAATAAAACTCACCCTCGTCCAAATCTGTCAAGTCTTCTTCGGCAACCTTGAGGCTAAAGCCCTTGAATTTTTCAATGGCATTGATATGGTACATATCCTTAAACTTGATGATATCGAAGTTCTTGTGCTTGCGATGACTGGCAATAGTCACCGTTTGAACAAACTGATCCTTCTCATCAAAGAGAGCCAACTCTGCTCCTTTTTTAAAGCGCTCATCCGCAAAGTCCGTCACAGACAAGACCCGCATCTCTCCTTGTAAGCCTTGGGTATTGACAATTTTCCCAACGTTAAAATAATTCATTTTATTCTTTACATTCCTCTTTTAATTAATTTATCTCTACAGTTCTCTAATAAGAGCTGCAATTTTTTCCGATTCTGACCACTGTAGATAGTGGTGGTTTCCACCTAGAATGAGTTTTGTATTAGAATTCCAATATTCTGAATCTCTGTACTCTTTTTCTCTGTACGCCTGACAAAATACGAAAACAGGAATATTATCTGCTAAGGACAAACTATCAAAATCTTCAGCGGTAATATTTACAGATATCTGAAATCCAGGAACTTGCTTTTCCAATTCTAAGCCCTTTTCTTCCATCAATTCCCAAATCAGTCTATCAGTTTCAGGTTCAAATGTTGCTTGAGTTAATCCCTTAAAATAATTTTCCGGACCACATTCTTCGATCATTCTCATTTGCTCTTCCATTTTTGGATAAGGATTTTTTGAAAAATCAGCAAACATTATATTTTTTGTTGTTGGTTCAATTGCTATCAAAGCTTGACACTTAATTGGTTTACTCATTAACTTTAAAGCCAAAACACCACTTAAACTATGAACACAAAGTATATAATTGGAAATTTCCAATCCTTTCAGGATTTCGTATACCGCTTCAACAAGATTATCCAAATTAATTCCTGTTTGACTATGAATCGGACTCCTACCTGTATTCGGAAAATCAATCGTAAGGTAACCTATTGAAGAAGGAAGTTTTTCAAGTATTGGTAGAAAATTTTCATAACTCGGTATCAAACCAGCACCATTTAAACAAACTAGTACTTTATTTCGCTTTTTATAAGTAACAGAGAAACAACCAATCTTTGTAGTTACTTCAAATCGGTTCATATCAAAATAGCTCTTTCTAAACAACAATTCACTTAACATTCTTAGGTTTTATTTTATCACGTTCAAGGGATTTTCACAAATTGGAGAAAAGAGCAACTATGGATGGTTTCTTGCTAAAAAGCCTTCCAAATCTTGTTCATGCTGATACTTGATGGCTGCCTTCTTGTCTTTTTCAAAAATGGTTTTCGTTAGGTCAATATGGTTGATAGCTGCAATTGCCACTGTGTAGTGAATGATATCTGCCAACTCCTTTGCCAATTCCTCGTTTGAATCTTGGACACCCTCTTTTCTACCTGAACGTCCATTTAAAACTTCAGCGACTTCTCCAACTTCTTCCACTAGTTTGATAAAAAGTCCTTCTTCTGTTCTAGATTGTTGGTAATGATCAAGTAAGTATTCCTCTAGTTGTCTAACTGTTAAATCTCTCATTCCTTCTCCTTGCAAAAAAAGCGAGACCTTGTCCCGCTTTTCTTATTTTTCGTCAATAACGATTCTTACTTTTTTATCTTCAGTTGGGACAGAGTAGACAATCGTTCTTATCGCAGAAATGGTGCGACCTTTCCGACCGATCACTCGACCAACATCGCTAGGATCAAGGTCAAGGTGGTACTCCAAGAATTCAGGAGTATCTTCGATCTTGATGGTTAAGGCATCCGGTTGTGAAATCAAAGGTTTCACAATTGCAATAATAAGATTTTCAATCGTATCCATACATCAACCTACTTTATGATTATTTGAGAATTTAGAATCGTGGAATTTCTTCAATACACCTTCTTTTGAAAGGATGTTGCGAACTGTATCTGAAGGTTGAGCTCCATCAGCCAACCATGCAAGAACGCGGTCTTCTTTCAAAGTTACTTGGTTTTCTTCAACAAGTGGATTGTAAGTTCCAACTGTTTCGATAAAACGTCCATCACGTGGTGAACGTGAATCTGCTACGTTGATACGGTAGTAAGGTTTTTTCTTAGAACCCATACGAGTCAAACGAATTTTAACTGCCATTTTTATAAGTCTCTTTTCTATATTTTAATTTTCGGTGAAATAGACAAGCTATTTAGCACATGATCTATTATAACACATTTTATAGACCTGTCAAGAAAAAAACTTGACACTATTAAAAATTTTTTAATTGATCTCAAAGTAATAAGATCCTTCATTTTTGGAATCCGATTCAATCACATAGTTCCCAGGAGGAAGACCGGATACATCCAAGTGCTTCCCTTCAAATTCTTTAGCGAGGGAAGTCACTGTAATGGTAAAGGAAAATCCCTTAATTTGTCGGTAGGTAGCATAATCCAAGGTCAGAATCCCTCGAAGATCCGTTTCTCCTGCTTTCTCGGCAGCTTGTAAGTCTGTTGCCAATTGATTTTCGAATTCGGGATTTTGGATTGGTAACTGAAGACGAACCTCGCTTACCTCGAGGCCTTGTTGATGAAATCGCTCTTTTATCTCTTGCTTTAATTGTTGAAATCCTTGAGATTCCGTAAAGGCTCTTTCGAAGAACGGAGCTACTAACCAACTGTTGTAATGTTGAGCCAGTTCTTCAGCCGTGTCATAATTTCTCCCAATTTCTTCTTTGGATAGGAGGCTTGCATAGGGAAAGTCAAACTGAACTGTCTTTCCCTCAACTCCTTCTTGATAGCTATAAGCATATTTGGTCGACATTCCATGGAGTTCAGCTGCTTTAAAACTTAGGTCTCCTTTAAATCCCGCTTCTTGATAAAAGGTAGAAATTTGCTGTTGGATTTCTTTTTCTTCTTGATTAGTAAAATAAAAGAGAAAACAAATCAAGAGAGCGACCACTGTGAAGAATGCACAAACCAGGTAGCCGACCCATTTCTTGATGTTGAATGGTATTTGTTTAAATATATTCATTTATCCATAATAACAAAAACTAGCCCGAGAGCTAGTTTAGAATAAATCTTTACTTAAGGATAGCCAATAGTTCTTGATAGTCAGAAACAACATAAGTTGGCACGGCTTGACTGGTATTTTCTTTGTAATCCGGATTGTACCAGACAGTATCAATCCCCGCAGCATTGCCTCCGGCGATATCGGCCGTCAGAGAATCCCCAATCATGAGAGCTTGCTCCTTGGTAAAACCTGGTATCAGGTTCCCGATTTTTTCGTAAAAGGTCACTTCCGGTTTTTGAGTTCCTAATTGTTCAGAAATGAAGATATTTTTGAAATAAGGGGTGATGGAAGATTGCTTCAAACGCCCTTGCTGAATAGCGGTAACGCCGTTGGTAGCACCGTAGAGCTGGTAACCTCTTTCTACCAACTTGGCCAGCAAGTCTTCCGCTCCTGGGAAAGTCTGTCCCTGTTGACTAATGTAGTCCTGGTAACGGAGAGCCATTTCTTCACCATCTACCTCTCTACCAAAATGGGCAAAGGTAATTGCAAACCGGCTGTTAATCAAGTCTTTTTTGCTAATCTTCTTTTGCTCCAAATCTTTCCAGAGTCCTTGGTTCATGGGTTTGTAGTAATCCTTAAAAGCTTGAATATCTTGAACCCCCTGATCTTGGAGAAATTGCGTTAAGGCCACTTCCTCCGCTGTATCAAAGTCCAACAAGGTGTGATCCAGGTCAAAAAGTAAAAATGTATAGGTCATTCTAAACGTTCCTTCAATTTTTCAACAAAGAGATAGGCTGCTGGGCAGGTAAGAGTATTCTTGATAGTCAGATGGTTGATCTGGTAAATCTTCTTACGATCGGTGTGTGGAAATTCGCGACAAGCCTTAGGGCGAACATCATAGATGGAGCAAAGATTATCTCCACCAAGGAAAGGACAGGGCATGGCTTTGAAAACCTTGTCTCCATCTTCATCGACTTGAAGAAATTCAGCCTCAAAGGCGGGAAGCTTCATTTTGAAATATTTAGCAATGCGCGTGATATCGGCTTCCTTAAAATTAGGTCCTAGCGTCTTACAACAATTGGCACAAGCTAAACAGTCAATTTCTTGAAACTTCATCATGGATTTCAAGTGCTATCTTATCCAAATTTTTAGGAGCCTTCTTTTTTAAAGTGGCTAAGAATTTGCGATGCTCCTTTTGCTTTTGTAGGGCTAATTGATGGTATTTTTCAAGGTCAATTTCTTGGGTCATAAACTACTTTCTATTTGCTAAACAGATAAAAGCATTATACCATACTCAATCAAAAAAGAAATCTGCTAACTGTGCAGATCTCTTGAAAATATAATTAAAGAGCCGAACCTTTTTTATCTAAACTCCATGTTTCTTCGACATATGGAATAATAGTCCCCAAAGTCTCTTTGTCACCTTCAAAAGCAATCAAATAGATCTTTTCTCCACTTTGAAAGACCCAAGTGATAACATACTGTCCCGATTTCATTATAACGTTTAATTGGTAGGTTTCATTACCAGAAACAGTTGTTTTCGCCCCCCATAATTTTTCAACATCCTGACTATCCTGCCAATGGGAAGCGAGTCGATTGGCAACGAGATTAGCAGTAAAGGTTTCACCAGGCCCAAGCTTTGCCTTCTCTTCCGTTAAGGCATTTAAGGTGATAATGTTGTACCCACTTCCATCCGTGTATTGGATATCATCCCCACCATTAACATCACGAAATCTAATCCAATTACTAGGAATATCAATGTAACCATAGTCAGAAGATCCTACTCGTTGGGTAGTTCCAGTCACTTTTCCCTCAGAGGAAGACTGAGATTTTTCATTAGAAGATTCCTCTTCACTAGAAGAACTGCTCAACGTTTTTTTAACCTTGTTGGAACTGGACGATGTCCCAGAAGATTGTTGAGAGTTCCTCTTACTTGGATTTATACAAGCTACAAGAGAAAAATTGATAAGGCAGTTACCGTGCACAAAACTAATCTTTTTTTCATTCTCATCCTCCACTTCTACTGTTATCTACTACTAGTCTACCACCTTTTTTCTCAATTTAAAAGAGGCTTTTGTCAAGGCTGATACTAGTGCCAAAAAAACGCCCAACAAGGGCGTTACAGTTCACTTACTAATAAGAGTTTATGCCTATTCTTCATCCATCGATAATACAGACAAGAAGGCTTCCTGTGGAACTTCAACAGATCCAATAGCCTTCATCCGTTTCTTACCAGCTTTTTGTTTTTCAAGAAGCTTGCGTTTCCGTGAGACGTCCCCACCATAACACTTGGCCAAGACGTTCTTACGAAGGGCCTTGATATCTGTACGAGCCACGATCTTATGACCGATAGCTGCTTGGATAGGTACTTCAAACTGTTGACGAGGGATAATCTTCTTAAGTTTCTCAACGATTAATTTACCACGTTCATAAGCAAAGTCCTTATGAACAATAAAGCTGAGAGCATCGACAGTATCCCCGTTGAGGAGAATATCCATTTTAACCAGTTTAGAAGGTCGGTATTCAGACAATTCATAGTCAAAGCTTGCATAGCCACGAGTCGAAGATTTCAATTTATCAAAGAAATCGAAGACAATTTCCGCCAGTGGGATTTGATAGATGACATTGACACGATTCTCATCGATGTAATCCATGGTTACAAAGTCCCCCCGTTTGCGTTGGGCCAATTCCATGACAGCTCCGACAAACTCTTGTGGCACCATAATTTGTGCTTTAACATAAGGTTCTTCGATCGAAGCAATCTTAGTTGGATCCGGGAACTCGGAGGGGTTGGACACATCCAGGACTTCTCCATCCGTTAAATTGACCTTGTAGATTACAGATGGCGCCGTCATAATTAAGTCAATATTGAACTCACGTTCCAAGCGCTCTTGGATAACATCCATGTGCAGAAGCCCCAAGAAACCACAACGGAAACCAAACCCAAGGGCTTGTGAAGTCTCTGGTTCAAACTGAAGACTGGCGTCATTCAATTGCAACTTCTCCAAAGCTTCCCGAAGATCGTTGTATTTGTTGGATTCGATTGGATAAAGACCTGCAAAGACCATTGGGTTCATCTGCTTGTATCCATGAAGAGGCTCACTAGCAGGATTTGACGCCAAGGTCACCGTATCCCCGACACGAGTATCTGCAACGGTCTTGATAGAGGCTGCAATATAACCAACGTCTCCTGTCGCCAGGAAATCACGGCCGACCGCTTTAGGAGTGAAGATCCCCACCTCTGTAACATCAAAGGTCTTGCCATTACTCATCAACTGGATGGTATCGCCTGGCTTCACCATACCATTGACCACCCGAACTTGGAGAATGACTCCACGATATGGGTCGTATACCGAGTCAAAAATCAAAGCTTGCAAAGGAGCTGCAACATCCCCTGTAGGAGCAGGGACTTTCTCAACGATCTGCTCCAAAATCTCTTCAATCCCGATACCAGCCTTGGCAGAAGCTAAGACTGCCTCGCTAGCATCCAGACCAATGACATCTTCCACTTCTGTGCGCACACGCTCCGGATCAGCGGCTGGTAAGTCAATCTTATTAATAACTGGAAGGATCTCCAAGTCATTATCCAAAGCAAGATAGACATTTGCTAGTGTTTGCGCTTCAATCCCTTGAGCTGCATCAACTACGAGAATGGCACCCTCACAGGCAGCCAGCGAACGAGAAACCTCGTAAGTAAAGTCCACGTGTCCCGGTGTGTCAATCAAGTGGAAAATGTAGGTTTCTCCGTCTTTGCTGTATAGTTCAACTCGATAGCATTGAGTTTGATGGTAATCCCGCGTTCCCGTTCCAGATCCATACTGTCCAAAAGCTGGGCTTGCATTTCCCGACTAGAGACCGTCTCAGTTTTTTCTAAAATCCGATCGGCCAGGGTAGATTTACCGTGGTCGATATGGGCAATAATAGAAAAGTTACGGATCTTCTCCTGACGTTTCTTTAATTCTTCTAAATTCATTTCTTCTTCCTTATAAAACTGTTCAGTATATTATAACAAAAAGCCATGAGCTTGGCTAGTTTAAAGGAATAAAATCCCTAATAATACGTTTTAATTCAAAATCAATTTTTTCTTCATTTATCACTAGTTTCTATTTACTTTTTCGATTTAATTCATTATAATAGAAGGTGACAAAAAAAGGAGGTGAGTCTCTTGGCAAGAGGACGAGGAAAAGCAAGCCCACAAGACAAAGAAGCCTTGCGCATTATTTCTGAAAAAATTAGAGAACTACTAAAAGTTCAAAACAAAAAACAAGTCGATTTATCTCGTACAACTGGTATTCCTGCTAGTACCTTAACTGGATATGTGAAAGGGACTTCCCTTCCTGTTAGTGAGAACCTTGAAAAGATTGCTAGTTTCTTTGAAATTCCCTTATCAGACCTAGACCCTCGTTATGGTAAGTCGGATACCTTAGAGGATTCCAAGATAGAATTTATCTACAAACAACTAGACGAAGATTTTCAAGATACACTTTTAGAAGAAGCCAATCGCTTGTTAGTATTGCAGTCAGAGCGAAAACGAATTGAGAAGAAATACACTCCTTATACTGTGTTTGATAGCTATGCTGCTAGTCAAAGCGCTAGCAAGGGAGATTTGGTTTGGTTTGATCAAAAATTGTCTTACGATTTAGCTCTATGGATTCATACGGATTCCCTTGAACCAAAATATCCAAAGGGTTCCGTAGCATTGATTAAGCAAACTTTCTATGATACTGCTGGTGCTATTTACGCCATTGAGTATGATGGCCAAACTCTCATTAAGCGAGTCTTTCGAGAAGCTCAAGGGATTCGTCTGGTTTCTCTTAACAAAAAGTATAGCGACAAGGTTATTCCTCTAGACGAAGAACCACGTGTCATTGGAAAGGTGATTGCATCCTTTCTACCGGCTAGAGAGGAGGATCTATGATTCAGTTAATAGCCATTGATTTGGATGGTACACTTCTTTCTCCTGATAAAACTATCAGCCCTGCTAATAAACAAGCTCTATTAGATGCAGAGGCAGCTGGCGTACACGTCGTCATTTGTACAGGACGTCCCCTATCTGGTGTTCGCCCAATCTTTGATGAGATTGGCTTTAAAAGTGACCACTCCTACTCAGTGATCAATAACGGCTGCACAACTGTAAAATCTTCAGATTGGTCCGTTATCAGTTATGATGCCTTATCTGAAGAAGATTTGGTTTATCTCGATCAACTGACGCAGGAGATTCATCCTCAATTAAGTTTATTTGATTTAAATCGCTATATTATTTGAATCAGGAACCTTCCGAAATAGCCAAAATGGATGCCGGTATTGTTTCTACAGTACCCGTACCACTTGGCTTAGAAGAAGTCCTTGAGGCCCAACCAATTTTCCAAGGGATGTTTATTGATCAGAAAGAGCAAATTAATGCCTTCCAAGATACCTATGAAGAAGCATTAACCCAACGCTTCCATACCATTCGCTCTCAGCCTATTCTCTTTGAAATTCTTCCAAAAGATGTCAACAAAGCTACTGGTTTAAAAGCTCTTGCGGACCACCTGGGTATTCCTAGAGAGCAAGTCATGGCTATTGGCGATGAGAACAATGATATTGAAATGATTGAGTACGCAGGTCTTGGAGTCGCGATGGGCAACGCAGCTAACCATATTAAGGAATTGGCAGATGTCACGACTACTACTAATGCTGAAGATGGTGTCGCTACTGCAATTAGACGCTACGTCTTGACTAATCAAAACTAGAAAAGGAAAACTAATGAAATACCCTACATTATTGGAAAGATTTTTAACCTATGTCAGAGTCAACACTCGTTCTGACGAGACTTCAACAACAACTCCTAGTACTCCATCCCAAGTCGAATTTGCAAAGAATGTACTGATTCCTGAAATGGAAAGAGTTGGACTGCATAATATTTATTATCTTCCAAATGGTTTTGCTATTGGAACTTTACCAGCTAATGACCCAAGTCTCACACGAAAGATTGGCTTTATCTCACATATGGATACGGCTGACTTCAATGCTGAGAATATCAGTCCTCAAGTCATTGAAAACTATGATGGTGGTACCATTGCTCTTGGTGATTCTGGTTATTCACTAGACCCTGCTGACTTTGCTAACCTCCACAACTACAAGGGACAGACCTTGATCACTACTGACGGTACGACCCTTCTTGGTGCAGATGACAAATCAGGGATTACTGAGATTATGACAGCCATTGAATACTTGACAGCACACCCTGAAATCAAACACTGTGAAATCCGAGTAGGTTTTGGTCCAGATGAAGAAATTGGTGTCGGAGCAGATAAGTTTGATGCAGAAGACTTCGATGTGGACTTCGCTTATACAGTGGACGGTGGTCCTCTTGGTGAATTGCAATACGAAACCTTCTCCGCTGCAGGTGCTGAAATCATCTTCAAAGGACGTAATGTTCACCCAGGAACTGCTAAGAATCAAATGGTCAATGCTCTTCAGTTAGCAATTGACTTCCACAATCAACTCCCTGAAGAAGACCGGCCAGAAAAAACAGATGGCTACCAAGGCTTCTTCCATTTGATGAATATCGATGGGACTGTTGAGGAAGCGCATGCTAGTTACATCATTCGTGACTTTGAGTCAGAAAACTTTGAAGCTCGTAAAACCATGATGGAAGACATCGCAAGCAAGATGAACCAAGAACTTGGTGCCGAACGTGTCCTTTTAAATCTCAAAGACCAGTACTACAACATGAAACAGGTCATCGAGAAAGATATGACACCTGTCAATTTGGCTAAGGAAGTTATGGAAGATCTAGGCATTACTCCTATTATTGAACCAATCCGCGGTGGTACAGACGGTTCTAAGATTTCCTTTATGGGAATCCCTACTCCAAACCTCTTCGCTGGTGGCGAAAATATGCACGGTCGCTTTGAGTATGTGAGCCTTCAAACCATGGAACGTGCAGTTGATACCATCATCGGTATTGTTAGCCACGTATAAATTAACTATGTTTTATCATCACAAAATGCTTCGGTACAATTGTACTGAAGCATTTTTGTTTGTTTTATTTGATAACCTCAACTTGGGCAAACTGAGCATCGATTTGAGTTTGGTAGCTTTCATAGATAGAGATGGGGATTCGTAAGCAGGTCTTTGTCTCATGGGCAACGAAGGGACGGCTACTGATAAGAGCTACTTTTCTTCCAGATTCTTTTACTAGTCTTATACGCTTGAGGATTTTTGAGAATTACTCTTGAATCTGCTGGGTCTCCTTGGTCAACCAAGAGGATCCATTCCTTCCAATCTGGCGCTTCATCTTCCCCACTTACAGAGGTAAAATAAGAGACAGTTTCACCAGTTTTTTCAAAGCCAGCTGACAAGTCCAAGGGATGAAATTTTAAGGATTGAGTCTCGACGGACTTTGTTTCCTGTTCAAATAAATAGATATTATAGAGGAATTGCAAATAGAAAGGATCCATCCGACTCAAGTCACAAACTTCCTCCATTTCAAATCCTCTATGTAGAGCTTCTAAAATAGATGAAAATCTGTAGGGCATCCGTTTAGCAATCCGTTGAATCAATTCATCGTCCGAAACATCCTTTAGAATATTCTTAGGCCATTGGTTCGAACCAAATTTTCAACAGCTTGTTGATAGGCTTCTTCTAGACTAGTCCCAAACCCATAGAGAGAACCGATTGAGTTAATCTGAGTATTGAGGACCCTTGAAACTTTCTCTATTGGAAAGACAGGTAGTTTAAACAAAATTCGGTCAAGACTCGGTTCAAACAGGGCGGTAAGACCTTTCATCGTCGGGTGAGGAAGATCCAAAAGGTGGTCGCCTAATTTTAAGCATAAGGCTTGGTGATAAAGGGAATAACCTAAGGCCATGGACATGGACGAAAAAGAATCAGAGGCAAATGGATTGACCTCAAGAATATAGAATTGATAACTCTTTGGATCTAGCGCAAACTTGATGGAGGTCGCTCCAACCAATCTCAGATGTCGAACAATCGACAAAGCTGCCTCCCGCAAGGTCTGGTGCTCTGTATCCGTCAAGGTCAGACTAGGGATGACTTGATAGGAATCACTGGAATGGATCCCCACCGGGTCTACACTCTCAATACTTCCCGCAAAATAATAATTATCCTGTCGATCTCGGACTACGACGTATTCCAACTCCTTGAAACCAACTGTCGAGAACTCCAACAAACACTGACCTTGTGGCGATACTTCTAGCCCATTTTCGACAGCCTCACATAAATCATCCAAGTTATTAGCTATCCGACGGCCTTGCCCATGCTTGCTAGCAAGTGGCCAAACAACAATAGGAAATTGAATCTGCTCAGAAAACTCAATAGCCTCTCTGACTGTCGAAACCAAGGAAGAGGAAGGAACTTGATAACCCAAGTTCTGTAAAAATGACTTTTGGTCTACCTGATGGTAAAAGGCTCTGTACTGCCGAAGCGAAGTTCCTAGAATACGGATCTTGTACTCCTTAAGAAACCCAATTTCCTCCAATCGGAATAATAAGCCAAGGAGTTGCTTGTCCGCAAAAGACAGTAGTAAGTTTCTTGTATTTGTCGCTAGAAGGGCTTCTTTTAGACTATCCAACTTTAAGCGAATAACGGAAACAGCATCTCCAGCTTCTTTGGTAATCTCGTTCTCATCTCCACAATAGAGGATTTCTGTTTGGTAGCTACGTTCTTTTAATAAGGGACAAGAAGTGAGTGCTCCAAGCAAACTGACATCATTGAAGGATTCTGCACACAAAAGTGTTACTTGATTCATGACCATAACTCCTCCCTTCTTTCGTCTAATTTACTTTCAATCAGATCCATAAATTCATCATAGAAATAGAGACTTTCTCTTGGTCCTGGACTGGACTCAATATGATAGAGGACACCAATCAAGGGAAGATAGCGGTGACGAAAAGCCTCGATAGAGTGATCATGAAGCTCCTCATGGGTAATCAGAAAATCACGTGGAAGGGTATCGCGTTCAATGTTGTACTGGTGATTCTGGCTAGTAATTTCGACCTTCCCAGTAGCAACCTCTTTTACTGGAATGTTGAGTCCTCGATGAGGCCTTTTTAGGTTGTTGAGGCTGCCTCCGTGGGCAAGGGCCAGTAATTCTGCCCCCAAGCCGATTCCCATAATCGGTATATGAGGATCAATTTTAGCAATGACCTGGAAAATTCCGTTGATATGATGAGGATTTCCTGGACCACTGGATAGGATGATCCCATCTGGCTGGAGATCCTTTAATTCTTTCAATTTAATCGAATAAGGAACGACCGTTACATTACACCCTCTCGCGATTAATTGCCGCAAAACGGAATGCCGTAAGCCCAGATCAATTAACACAATACTCTTACCAAAGCCAGGTGCAGCATAGGGGGTTTTGGTCGATACTTGGCGAACCTGGTCAAAAGGCAAGACGGTTGCACGAAGCTGGTCTAAGATATGCTCAATCGAATCCCCCTCATTGACCACTGTTGCCTTGATACTTCCATGTTCTGAAACAATTTTAGCCAGTTTTCTGGTATCAACCCCTTGAATTCCTGGAATATTGTGTTTCTTCAGATAAGCATCCAAGGATAGCTGTTTGCGCCAATTACTTGGATGCGTAGCTAACTGATTGACTACGACTGCCAAACAACCTGGAAATCGATTCGTAATCATCTCGATTAATTCCTGTTGTCCCAATGACAGGAAAGGTAAAGGCTAAAATTTGCCCCTTATAAGACTGGTCGGTAATTAACTCCTGATAACCCGTCATGGCAGAATTTAAGACCAATTCCCCACTGACATAGGTATCAGCTCCAAAACCAGTTCCTTCAAAAACCGTCCCATCTTCTAATACTAAGAGACGTTTTACCATAAATTCTCCTTACAGACTCCAAAAAGAAAAGTGAGAAAAGACCACCTTTTTGTAGACTCTCTCACTTCTCCTTTCTATTTTCTAACTATATTATTTCCGTCCAGCTAAAACCGCTTCGATGATAGCCATGCGGACAAAGACACCGTTAGTCATTTGCTCCACGATGCGTGATTTAGGAGCTTCTACCAAGTGGTCAGCAATCTCCACATCACGGTTTACTGGAGCTGGGTGCATCAAGATAGCTGTATCTTTCATACGATCATAGCGCTCTTGTGTCAACCCATGCAAACGATGGTAGTTCTCTTTTGAGAAGAGAGACTCATAGTCATGACGCTCGTGTTGCACACGGAGGAACATCATGACATCGACCTCTTCAATGACTTCATCAATCGTCACAAAGGTTCCATATTCTTCGAACTCCGCACTTCTCCACTCGTCTGGACCAGCAAAGTAGAGGGTTGCGCCCAAGCGTTTCAAGATTTGCATATTGGATTTTGCAACCCGTGAGTGATCCAAGTCACCAGCGATACAAACCTTCAAACCGTCAAAGTGACCAAACTCTTGATAGATAGTCATCAAGTCTAGTAAACTTTGGCTTGGGTGTTGACCAGAGCCATCTCCCCCGTTGACAATAGAGGCTGTGATGGTTGGACTTTCAATCAATTGCTTGTAGTAGTCTACTTCTGGGTGACGGATGACGCAGATATCTACTCCGAGAGCTGACATGGTCAAAATCGTATCATAGAGAGTTTCACCCTTGTTTACAGAGCTCGTTTCACATCAAAGTCAAGGAGATCACAACCCAATTTCAACTCAGCCACTTCAAATGCTTTGTGCGTACGTGTTGACGACTCAAAGAAGAGATTAGACACGATATGTTGCTCGTCATAATGAGTCTTTGCTCCATTTTTAAACTCAATTCCACGCTTAATCAAGGCCATAACTTCTTCGTTTGATAAAGCTTCCATTGAGACAAGGTTTTTAAGTGCGATTTGATTTGTAGACATGTTGTAACTCCATTCCAAAGATATGCATATGTGAAAACGATACAGGAGGCTTCCTCAGTCGCTCCTGTATATTGCGACGATTTGAAAACTACCTTATTCACTCACCTCGATCAAGATACGATCTTGACCATCTAGCTCAGTCATTTCGACAATGATTTCCTCTGATCGACTTGTTGGAATGTTCTTTCCAACATAATCTGGTCTGATCGGCAATTCTCTATGACCACGATCCACTAGGACAGCTAGGCTGACACGAGATGGACGTCCGCGACTGACAAGATTATCGATGGCTGCTCGAATGGTCCGACCTGTATAAAGGACATCATCAATCAGGATGACATCTTTGCCAGTAATATCTACTGGTAAAACGGTTGAATCTTCTGTTACTTTAATATCATCACGGAAAGGCTTGGTATCCAATTCACAGACTGGAACTTCTATTTGTTCTAGTTGTGCTAACCGTTCTTTGATGCGATTGGCAATGAATACGCCACGAGTTTTGATCCCTACCAAAACAATTTGGCTCAGATCCTTATTCCGTTCGATGATTTCATAGGTGATGCGAGTAATAGCCCGCTTCATGGTCAGATCATCAACGACTTCTTTGATCTTCATCTTTTCCTCCTAATTGATAGAAAAAAAGCCTCCCTTTATCAAGGAGGCTTCAGAAAAATACTAAGAGATAAGACCTAGAACGCATCTAGTTCACCCCTTATTTTGATCAGACTCCTTGCCTGCCTCACGGGACAGGATTAAAGGACTATTTAATTATCCATACTATATCACAGTTTATAGAGGGATGCAAGAAAAAACTTATTTTTTTCTACTAATGTTCGGATTTTTATCAACAAATCTTCTCTTTAATAATGATCTGTTCCTTTTTTACCAATCCTCTTCAGGGCAAACAGGCCACATCCAGCTAGTAAATAAGCGACAAAAATAATCGTCGCCATCTTAGCGACATAGAGCCAGCCAAAACGATTGACATTGATAAAGAAATAAGGGAAAGGACTGTCTTTAGCGCCAGGTACTGGCCATTTAAGGACCAAACCGTTGAGAAGAGCAAAGACCATATAGAGCAAAGGAAGCAAGGTCCAAGCTAACGGATCCGACTTCCGGTACTGTTTGGGTTTATCAATGACCAGGGTATCAAAGAAGAACATCAAGGGAACAATGTAATGACAGAGGAAGTTTTCCAAACGGTAAAACTTCTCAGGTGTCGCGATCGGTGCAAGCATAAAGTGGTAGATGACACAGGTGATCATGATAGACATGGTGACACCACCCTTCAAGCGAAGATAGCCCTGGGTCTGGGTCGAACGACCACGAAGCATGCGCCAAACCATATCTCCCATGAAGAACATGACCAACATGTTAGACAAAATGGTGTAATAAAGCATCATCCCAAAGCCACCATGCTTGGTGAGTTGCAAATAAACACCGATGACACTTAAGATAAACAATAGAAAACGATAACTAAACAATAGTTTGAATTTCATAGTATTCTCCTGAAAGAAAAGGGCTAAGCCCTTCTTCTTATTCTTAAATCTTCTTCACAAATTCTGATTTGAGTTTCATTGCGCCAAATCCATCAATCTTACAATCGATGTTGTGGTCGCCTTCAACAATGCGAATGTTTCACGCGCGTTCCTTGTTTCAAATCTTTTGGTGCACCCTTGACTTTCAAGTCTTTGATTAAGGTGACGGTATCCCCATCAGCCAATTTGTTTCCATTGGCATCAATCGCAACGACACCATCTTCTTCAACGACTTCAGCTGGGTTCCATTCATAAGCACATTCTGGACAGACCAAGAGAGCTCCATCTTCATAGACATATTCAGAGTTACATTTTGGACAGTTTGGTAAGTTATTCATTTCAATCTCCTTAGCAAAATTAACTCCCATAGTATACCATGAAAGCGACGTTTTGACAAATTCTGCTCAACTCTAGCAGTTTATATAAAAGAGGAGGCTACTCGGCCTCCTAGAATCGATAATAACCTTTAATCTTCTTGTAATTCTTGAATGCCTCGAATCACGCGCACGCCTGCTTGATTCTTCTCGCGCAGTTCAGCTTCAGAGTATGGGAAGGTATTGATCAAGATACTTTGCATACCAATACTTTTCGCTACAGCTATATCTGTAGTAAAGTCATTCCCTACCATAACCGTTTTATCAGGATTCAACTGGTGTTCTTTGATCACTTTCACGAGAAATTCGGACTGAGGTTTGCGAATCCCAGCATCTGACGACAAATAAATATCATGGAAAATCTCTCTCAAGCCGACCAAATCAATCTCTGGGTTGGTAAAGTCCGCTTGTGCATTAGATAAGAGATAGAGCCGACAACCTGACTCTTTCATATCTTCTAAGACTTCTTTCGTGTGTGGGTAAAGCTCCAAGCGTTTGCGAGAGAGAACACGGAAGGTCCGAGCAATCAAACGCCCCCACTCTTTGAGATGATGGACACTGGCTCCTGTTGGATGACTTTCTAGATAAAGTTGAACAAAGATCACGGTCAAGTCAATCTCCGGATAAGTGACTTGTTTTTCCTTAGCGATACTTTCCTCAGCTTGCTTCACCAACTCCTTATATCGTGCTTGCAAGCTTTCCCCTGTATAATGAGCACCATAGGATTGGTAGATTTGGGCCATGGTCTCCCACAAGACTGGACTCGACTCATCGGTTTCGATATCGACCAAGGTTCCATAAAAATCAAAAATATAGTTTTTAAATGCGTACTTTTGCTGATTCATCTCTTTCTCCCGTTACAAACATGGTAAAGGTAGCCTTACAGACATTGGCACCATCTTGATTCGTAATATCGACATCGACAACCCGAGTTGTCCGCCCACTGTGGACACATTCCCCGTGAATCGTGAGAACATCTCCTAGGCGCCCTGCTTTCAAATAATTGATGGAAGACTGCAAGGTCACACCATCTACTCCCTGTGAAATCACGACCAAGCCACTGATCTGGTCACACAAAGTAAAGAGATAGCCACCGTGGGCATTTCCATAATAATTGAGAGAGGATTCAACGACCTTCGTTGTCACAATGACATGGCCGTCTCTCATCTTTTTAATGTCATAATTTTCAAATGCAGCAATGGCATCAAAGTGAAAATCCTTCATGTTAAAACCTCTTCCCTCTATATAAGGTATTCCTAAACTCTTCCATCATACTATTTTTTTCCACTTCTTACAAGAATAAGAAAAGAGCTAGTGTTACCTAACTCCTTAATAGCGATATTTTTCCCAACCATCGTCTGTCCGTTTGCGATAATAGTACTCGGATAAATCTGGGTCTTCCATCACTTCCAGCAGAGGAAGCATATCGTAAGACAAGTCCAACTTTTCTAATTGGTCCTTCTCAACCCAAGAAACTTCTCCTTCATCAGACGATCTGAGCTGGCCAGTAAATTCTGTCGCTTTGTAGCAAAGACGATATAGCGGGTGCCATCCTCCAACTGCCAGTTTTTCACAGCTACTAACTGGGGATTAAAAATGGTGAGGCCGGTTTCCTCCTCAATCTCACGGATGACGGACTCGACCAAACTTTCTCCTTCTTCAATGTGGCCACCCGGAAAAGCATAGCCAGACCAGTGAGTCTTTTCAGGTGAGCGGTATTGGAGAACCACTTTATTCGATGCACAGTCTTCGATCAGACATAGATTTGTTAGTATAGTAGGCGTTGTACGTGACATAAATTTCCTTTCTATGATTTATTCCTTTTTGTTTCAATATATTTCATAAGCAAAATCGTTAAAGCAGACACGGTAAAAAAGACCAGATAGGTTGCTATAGGAAACCAAATGTAACTGTGATCTAGAGATAAGAGGGAAGGCAGGAGCCCCTTACTATTTTTCCCACTAATTCCAATAAAGAGATGGACTATTAAACCGATACTATTAAGATAGACGAACAATCCAGCAAATCTTGTTAGAGTCATCCTTGTCCTAGAAAAGTCTAGGAACCAATAGTCAAATAATCGATACACCAGACAAAAAAGATTTATATATAATGGAAAACTATAATTGATATCTCTATAGGGCGACGGAATAGGAAGACTCTTAAAAATAATATTGATACCTATTCCTATTCCTAAGATGAGATCAAGGATCAGGAAAAAGCCTATAATTTTATGAGAATCTAGCCAGAGCTGAAAACTTTCTCTCCTTGATAGATTCTTTTTTGTATTTGATTTTCTTTGATTATTTTTCATTTGAGTGGATTTTCTCCATTAGCTTCTTACCCTTTTTTCAAATCGGTCTAGTTATCTGTCTTTCTCTTTACCTTGTACTATTTTTTAATTATTTGTGTCTCTTAGAATCTTGTTTCAAGATAGTTTCTTCACTTCTTCTGCTACCTTTTTGAGATGCTGTTCTCTCATGTTAGCGGTATTCACATCCCGGCCGACTTCACCTAAAATACAGACACGCTTGGTTTTGATCCCACAATGGTTCAAGACGGCATTTTTCAAAACAGAGATACCATAACTATCAGGAATGTTGAGAGGGCCTGAAAAGATCTTGTACCACCAAGTAGGCGCCATGGAGGTCGCATAAATACTAGCTGTTTTGCCTTTAAGCAACTTCTTAAATTGCTTGCCTCTAAGGTAATTCCAGATGAAGCTTCCCTGATCATTGGCCGAGTAGGCAATCCCCGGTGTAAAGACCCGGTCGATCCAGCCCTTCATAAGGCTCGGCATACTACTCCACCAGATGGGATAAACAAAGATCAGATGATCCGCCCACTGGATTAATTCTTGGGAACGAAGAATAAAAGGATCTTCCTCCATCCGCTTTCGATAGCCATAGCGAAGAACTGGATCAAAGTCCTCTTCATTGAGATTGATCACTTTAAGCTCGTGGCGATTTGAGTCAATTGTTTCGACAATGGTTTGAAATAGCCTGACAGTAACTTTCCTTATCAGGATGCCCATTGATGACTAAAATTTTCATTCGTATTCTCCTTCAAGTCTTTTTTTCGTTTAATCTCTTTCATTCTTTGTACTTGACTAATTGATAATGGCTCAAAGATTGATAGATACGCCTTTTAAGAATTTTTATTTGAAGAACACATCATCCGCAATTCCTTAACAGGTTTTCCAAGTTCACGTATTTTTTCTTGGCCATGCAAAGTAAAACCCATTTTTTGATAAAAAGCAATGGCACGCTTATTATCTTTCAATACCCATAAATAAATATCAGAAAAATGATCAAGAGCAACAAATGCAGCATGCATTAACTGTTCACTCACACCTTTTCCATAGTAATCTTTTAAAACATATAGGGCAATGATTTCACCAGCTTGAATTGCCTCATCACGAAAATTTCCATAGCTGATAAATCCAACAACCTTCTTTCCATCCATCGCAATCAAGGTATTTTCTGGATACTTTTGACTCAAGAAACGACATCTATCTAATGTCATCGTCTCCTGAAATTCCGCGGGTAAAAGATCGTCATAAGCCTCTCTCCAAGTTTGCCAATGAACGAGAGATTTTCCTTCTATCTCTTCAGGAGTTTCCATTGTTTAATGATAATCTTCATTCGCTTTATCCTATCTAATCTAGCGCCTTGACTTCCAACATCATATCGCGGATTTGCGCTGCTAACTCAAAGTCAAGCACTTCGACGGCTTCTTGCATCTGGCCTTGCAACTTCTTGACCAGTTCCTTGCGCTCTTGGCGGTTGAGACTGGTGATATCCACTTCCTTGTCCTCTTCCTTGGCCACAGCCTTGGTAACAGAGATCAGGTCACGGATTTCCTTCTTAATGGTTTGTGGCACAATGCCATGCTCTTCGTTATAAGCCATCTGGATTTTACGACGACGGGCTGTTTCATCAATGGCTTTTTGCATAGACTGAGTCATGGTGTCCGCATACATGATGACGTGACCCTCACTATTACGGGCTGCACGACCAATGGTTTGAATGAGGCCGCGTTCATTACGAAGGAAGCCTTCCTTATCAGCATCGAGAATAGCAACCAGACTGACTTCCGGAACGTCAATCCCTTCGCGAAGAAGGTTGATCCCGACCAAGACGTCAAAAACGCCCAGACGCAAATCACGGATAATCTCCGTCCGCTCCAAGGTCTTAATATCTGAGTGCATGTATTTGACCTTGACCCCCATTTCTTTGAAATAGTCGGTCAAGTCCTCTGCCATCTTCTTGGTCAGGGTGGTAACAAAGGTCCGCTCTCCACGTTCTACACGCGCATTAATTTCACCCAAGAGATCGTCCATTTGACCCATGGTCGGACGCACTTCCACCTCAGGATCGAGTAGACCTGTCGGACGAATGATCTGCTCGATGATGGTATCGGTTTGTTCCATCTCATAATCACCCGGTGTCGCAGACACATAGACGATCTGGTGGACATGGCTTTCAAACTCCTCACGACGTAGTGGCCGGTTATCCAAGGCAGACGGCAAACGGAAACCATAGTTGACCAGCATTTCCTTGCGTGAGCGGTCTCCATTGTACATGCCCTTGATCTGTCCCATGGTCATGTGACTTTCATCGATCATAATGAGAAAATCTTCTGGGAAGAAGTCAAGAAGGGTGTAGGGAGGCTCTCCTTCACTCCGGCCATCCATGTGACGGGAGTAGTTTTCGACGCCATTGGTGTAGCCCATCTCTCGTAGCATTTCAATATCGTATTCGGTCCGTTGTTTCAAACGTTGAGCTTCCAAAAGCTTGCCTTCTTTTTCAAAGACCTTTAACTGCTCTTCAAGTTCCGCTTGAATCTTGGCAATGGCCACTTCCATATGGTCGTCATTGGTCACGAAGTGGGTAGCTGGGAAAATTGCCAAGTGGTCCACTTCACCAAGGACTTGACCAGTCAGAGCTTCAACCTCACGAATGCGGTCAATTTCGTCCCCGAAAAACTCAACACGAAAGGCATGCTCATCACGCGAAGCTGGGAAAATCTCGACCACATCCCCACGAACACGGAATTTCCCCCGTTGAAAGTCGATGTCATTGCGCTCAAACTGGATGTCCACCAGGTCATTGAGTAGTTTATCACGAGAAATCTCCAGACCTGGACGCAGACTCACTACGCTATCGGCATATTCCTTCGGCGAACCCAAACCGTAAATACATGAAACAGATGCGACAACGATGACATCGTTACGCTCTAACAATGCTGAAGTCGCGGAGTGACGAAGCTTGTCAATCTCATCATTGACTGAGCTATCCTTTCGATGTAGGTATCGCTCGAAGGCACATAGGCTTCTGGTTGGTAGTAATCATAGTAAGATACGAAGTACTCGACCGCATTCTCCGGGAAAAATTCCTTGAACTCTCCATAGAGCTGGCCTGCTAGCGTCTTATTGTGGGCGATGACCAAGGTCGGTTTATTGACTTGGGCAATGACCTGGCTCATGGTATAGGTCTTCCCCGTACCAGTCGCTCCCATCAGGATTTGCGCCTTCTCACCACCCTCGATGTTATCCACCAACTGTTCAATAGCCTGCGGTTGATCCCCAGACGGTTGGTATTTGGAAACGAGTTTAAATTTGTTATCTGTAATTCGATTAATCATCTCTTTGTCCTCACATATATAGACCTTATTTTACCATAAATCACTAGAATTCTCTGAGATGAGGAATGAAGAGGGAAGACAACATGTTACAAAATGATCCGTTAAATCGGGTTATGTCCGAATTACAACATCATTAATTAGACACGCATTAGCATGGAAACTAAACAAGACTCTCGCAATTACTTCGAAAGTCTTGTCTTTTATTCTAAAACCATGAAATACGTAATTAACATCAATGTCATTGATTTACAAAATTAGCAAGGTTCGCTCATCAGTATCATTTTTATTTACTACTTAACTTCTTGATTCCTTACCAATAAGTAGATTGTTGCTCCAAGTGAACTTACAAGTCCAAAAACGTAAATACAGAGTTGCAAATTGGAAGCACTACCTAATATGGTATCCGCAACAATATTATAAAATAGATAACTAGTCAATGGTTCCACTACTCTTTCTATGAATGGTTGTACCAAAATAGGAAAGTAGCAAAATAGCTAAACTCCCCATTGGACTTTTGAAAAAATAACTTAAGAAGTAAGAAATCAAAAAGTATTGGATGGAGCCAATCAAATAGAAACTGAAAATTTCTAAACTGACACCATTTTCGCTACTAAAAAAATGAAACCATATAAGCAGTACAATGAAATATAAGGTTGATTGTAGTACTACATCACATAACTCTACGAACAGGATCCGAATTGAACTTAAGATCCTTTTTCCACTTACCAAATAAACTAGTTTTGTTTCGTGTGATTGTAACTCTACAAATACATTAACACTCCCAATACCAACAGAGAGCATTGATGCAAAAACAAGAGCTTGCTTTAAAGATAATTCTACAATTGTACCATTGATTGCAACTGGTAAAATACTTAAGAGACACACAAAACCTATCAAAAATGACTGTATGGTTATCTGGTACTTCACGGGTTTTAAACTATATTTTTTGACGATAAGACTGAAAAATACTTTTGCCATTCTTCCTCCCCATTCGAATCTTTTCTACAACCATTATGAACACCAAGAACAAGATCCCTTCTACTACTAAAAGTGTAAATCCATACAATTGGCTCGTTTGAGTCCCTTCAATTCGGCCAAAAGCAAATGACTTTGCTCCAATCAAAGGCAATAGATTTTCTATTTTAGAGGAAATTCCTCTTAGAATACCTGATAAACTGATTACCAATAATAAAACATCTGCAATTAATGAAGTCATTGATTTTTTCGTTACTATTACGAAAAGTAAAGCTAATAAAGTAAGAACGATTGCAAATATCATAACTCTTACCGTAACATCTAAGAACAAAGTCAATTCTAAATAATTCTTTAAAGTTGAATCTAGAAAAATGAGTAAGATAACAGCATTTACTATAGAAATTATTAAAGTAGAAAGTAACGATAAAACAATCGAACTTGCCATAAACCCAGTAAGACGAACTTTCCAGTTTGGGATCAATAACTGAGTAAAATTATCATCACCAAATTGGTAATGGGTTGAATAAACAAGTGAAACCAAGATTGGCAAGAAAATAACACTTGCTTGGTAGGGAGAGGATAAGAGAGCATCCCTGACTGTATAGACTGGATTCGATGATAACATAGACGGATCAAGGTTAACTGCTTGGCCATTTCCTTCTACTAAGGCATTTATCACCTGGATATTTTGAATTGTAAAAAATATGCTGACTCCCAAAATAAGAAAAAAAGTGGATTTAAAAGTAACTAAACTACAATATTTATAGAGGTCACTAAAAAAGGAACGTTTCAACATATTATTCACCTTCTTTCCCTTCGAGCGCCTTAAAATATGCTTCCTCAAAAGATCCAAACTGTTTCAAAATATCTTTTGTAGGAGCATCAATAACAATTTTCCCATTAGAAATACCAACTAGATGATCTACAGTTAATTCTAACTCACTCATATAATGACTTGTCATTAAGACAGTTTTACCTTCATTGACAAAAGACTGCAAAAAATTGCGTACCCAGCGTATACCCTCTGGATCTAGTCCATTGATTGGTTCATCTAAAATTAAGATATCAGGATTTGCTAATAATGCTGTTGCTAACCCAAGACGTTGCTTCATTCCTAATGAATAGTCTTTTACTTTTTTATTTTTAGCTTCACTTAACCCCACCAACTCTAAACATTCATTGCACCTATTTTTGTCAACGCCACAAGCCAAGCCAATCCACCGAAGATGCTGAAATCCTGTTCTAGTTGGATAAGGTTGGCAACTATCTAGGAATGATCCAACAATACCAAAAGGATTATCTCCCAATTGAGAGTATTTTTTGCCATTGATCAACGCTATCCCCGTTTGACTATTTTCTAAACCAAGTAAAATTCTGATTAAAGTTGATTTTCCGGATCCATTCGGTCCAATCAATCCAGTAATCTCACCTTTTTTGGCTTTGAAAGACACGTTTTGAAGGACAATTTTATTATTATATTCCTTATGTAGCTTTTGAATTGTTATCATTCATTCTTTTTTTCCCTTCTGACTTTTAGTGAAATTCCACCTTCACTTGGAGCAAGTATAACAGGAGAAAATCAGGAAATTATCAGAATAATTATTTTCTTCATTTCTAACAAATTGCATTTTATATTTGCTATAATATGCTCATACAATTGGAGGGACTATGAAGTATAAAATTTTAGCCATTGACGATGATGAAAAAATCTTACGATTAATAGCGAATGCATTAAAAGCGAATAACTTTCACGTGGAAACTCGTAAATATATAGAGGAGATCAATATCTGCGACTTTACTGGATTCGATCTAATTCTACTTGATGTCATGATGCCTATTTCTGGTTTAGAAATCTGTCGTTCCATTCGTTCACAAATTACTACTCCAATTCTATTTCTAACCGCTAAAGATTTTGAAGAAGATTTACTAAAAGGAATACAAGCCGGAGCCGATGATTACATCACAAAACCATTCAGCATTAAAGAATTGATTGCAAGAATTCAAATGCACCTTCGTAGAGAAGAAAGATCTCACAACGCCTCTAAAGAAGAGATGGATTCAAATATAGCTTTTTATCGAGATAGTCAAGAAGTTTATTATCAATCAAAGAGAATTTCATTAACTAAGCGAGAGTTTGATTTACTTTATCTTTTAGCAAAAAATGAGAACCGAATATTTAGCATAGAAGAACTTTACAATTACCTCTATCCTGTAGACTCTGATGCACAACTACGATCCATTACTGAATACATCTATCAAATCAGACAAAAATTTAAGATCCATCAAATTGACCCCATCAAAACAATATGGGGAGGAGGATACAAATGGAAAAAGAATTGACAATCAAGCAACTCATTAAGCGTACTTACCTTAAAATCATTTGGCAATTTCTTCTATGTCTGATACTTTTTTACATAGTTCCAGCTCTTCTATCTTCTGTATCTGGAATTAATGAGAAAAATGCCAATCACTTTGCTTTATTTTTTAGCGTCAGTTCTTGGATTTATCTTTGCATCATTTTAATTTTTATCATTGTAATAAATATTAAACAATTATTAACCAAGATTCAAACAGAATTGAACATGGTTTATCATAGTGGTCTATATTTCACCAAAAATGAACATCACCATTTGCAGATTAAAGAATTTATTGAAACAAACGATCTGATCGAAAAAATGCAATCTGAAATAAAAAATAGAATTCAAAATGAAAAAGATCAAAAAAAAGAACTCATGTTTCAAGTATCTAGCGCTGCACATGATCTTCGTAGCCCTCTAACTGTCATCAGAGGAAATGCCGAATTCTTACAATCCACCGAGCAAACACCTCAAGCAATGGAATGTCTAAAAGATCTGGAGCAAGCAAGTATTCAATTAAATGATTATTTTAACCACTTCATCCAATACTCCAAAACTTTTTATGACCATGATATTCAACTTGAAAACATATCAATTCAACAAGTAACTCATCAATTGAAGGAACAGATCACTCCGTTACTCCCGAGAAATACACAATTTGTTTTTTCAAATACAGTAACTCCATCAACACAAATTGCCATTCATTCCAATTTGTTTTTTCGAGCAATCACAAATATTATTAATAATGCAATACAACATCAAAAAGATAATGATGCAAAGATACAGCTAACAATGTCACAAGAAAATAATCGATTAGTTCTAACTATATGGAATAATCAATCTAGATTTTCAAAAAATGTTTTACAACATGCTGGAAATCTTTTCTATAAAGAGGACCAAGCAAGAACACTTTCTCAAGAAAGTCACTATGGACTTGGTTTATCTTTCGTGAAACGCGTCATGAAACTTCATAATGGAACGATGCATTTAGAAAATATTCATAATGGTGCCCAAGTCAAGCTAATTATTCCCATTATATAAAACAAGCCGAACTCATCAATATGTGTTCGACTCAGAATACAGACAAACGTCGTTTTTGGTGTTTGTCTTTTTCATATATGACTTTCAGCCATTACACAGAGGTTAGTCATCAAACTTTTCTTTCCTCTCCCCTAAGCGATAAACAATCACTAGGGATACAAGAAGAACCAAAGTAGTGATAATCGATCCTTCTGCACCAAATGCTCCTCCGGTTAGCCAGTCAGGTCCTGATCCCATGGTAAGCTAAAGATAGACGCATCTGCGCCCGTCCCACTGACTTGAAAACCAAGGAGATTTCCTTGTACATAGTTCCAAGTCCCGTGTTGGGCGACTACTAGCCAGATACTGTCGGTGTAGATAAGGAGCAGACCAGCTAGCACTCCATCAAGGACAATATTCAGTACGGATAAGAAGGTCACTCCTGAATTTCCCAGATGAAGAATGCCAAAGAGACTACTAGAAATCACGATCGCTAAGGGTAGATTGGCTCTTGCTGCAATCCGAGTTAGGAGCCAACCCCGTGTGGCTACTTCTTCTGTACCACCTTGAAGGAGCCAAAATGGGAATAAACCTAGAATAAAAAGAATGGGTTCTAAACTTAATTCATTCAGCTCAAAAGTCCCGATTCCCCCTACCTGGTAGACAAGGGCAATCACACCCATTTGAAGCAGTGAAATCAAGATTCCCCAACCTAGATACTTGAGCCAGTTCTTTTTTATAAAACCTAAAGTCGATAAGGGATTCTTCTCAATGAACTTCACCCAAAAAATAAAGAGTAAAAGAATAAATACGAAACTGAAGAGCTCATAATAGAGAATGTAATGGTAGAAGAACTCTTGAACACCTACTCCTCCATTCCCTGGTGAAAAGAGCTCTACTAGAAACCCTAATCCAATTGAAAAAGGTCCAAGCAATTCATTTCCAAGCCAAAGCCCACCTTCAACAAATAGGAAGGTTAAAAAGACATAGAACAGTGTAGAAATGAGCACTGGCCATGTGGTGTTAGTTTTTATATCCTGAATAATCTTCCCTTTCTTCATCATCAGCCTCCATTTATCTAATAGCTCCATTGTAACAAAGAAAACCTGAGACTGCAAGACAAAGTCATGTTAGATAACCTGACATTGATTGGTTGGATTTCTTGATTTTAGGTTTCATTTATGATATGATAATACTTGTAAAAAATAAATGATGAAATTCATACTTGTTTTCAGTATGAATTCTTTATTTTTTTAACCCTTTTGGGTATTCCTTCCATAGCTCATTATGAGTCTATTGGATTAGATATAAAGGAGAACGAAATGAAGAAAAAACTAGTAGCTTGTTTGCTTTTCTTATTTCCACTATTCGCCTTTGCGAGCCAAGCACAGGCTGAAACTGTTAAGGTCGTTTTCGATACGGCATATGCACCCTTCGAATTTAAAGACTCAGACCAAGTTTATAAAGGAATTGACGTTGAAATTTTGGACAAGGTCGCTGAAATCAACGGTTGGACATTAGACAAGTCTTTCCCAGGCTTTGATGCGGCTGTCAACATGGTCCAATCCGGCCAAGCCGATGCCATTATGGCAGGGATGACCAAGACCAAAGAGCGCGAACAAGTCTTTGCTATGTCTGATACCTACTATGATACAAAAGTCGTGATTGCGACCAAGAAAGCTAATAAGATCACTTCCTATGACCAGCTCAAAGGCAAAACAGTCGGTGTCAAATGGAACTGCTGCTCAACGCTTCCTTCAAAAGAACAAGGACAAGTACGGCTATAACATTAAGACCTTCGACACCAGCGATCTGATGAATAACAGTCTATCAACTGGTGCAGTGGATGCCATTATGGACGACCAACCTGTTATTGAATACGCCATTAAGCAAGGACAAGACCTTTCTATTAATATGGAAGGAGAAGCTGTTGGAAGCTTTGCTTTTGGGGTCAAAAAAGATGGGTCCCATGAAAACCTTATTAAACAATTCAATACTGCCCTTGCTCAAATGAAAAAAGATGGTACGCTAGACCAAATTATCGAAAAATGGACTGGCAGCAGCCAATCATCATCTTCAACAACGACTACCGCCAGCACTTCTGCTGTTCCAGAAACGAGCACTGAAGCCGGCCAAAAGGCGACTCCTAAGAAGAAAAAATACAAAATTTCTAGTGATTCCTCTTTTGCTCCCTTCGTCTTCCAAAATGATCAAAGTAAATATACTGGGATTGATATGGAATTGATTAAGGCGATCGCTAAAGATCAAGGCTTTACTCTAGAAATTAGCAATCCCGGATTTGATGCCGCGGTCAGTGATGTTCAGAACGGAAATGCGGACGGAATGATTGCCGGCATGACTATTACTGATGCGCGTAAGGCAACCTTTGACTTTTCTGATCCATACTATACAACAAATTCGATTCTTGCTGTTCAAGAAAGTAGTAAAATTTCTTCCTACGAAGACCTAAAAGGAAAAACAGTCGGTGTCAAAAATGGTACTGCTTCTCAAACTTTCCTCGAGGAAAACAAGAGTAAGTATGGCTATAAAATCAAAACCTTTTCAGATGGGGCTTCTATGTATGATAGCTTGAACTCTGGTTCTGTAGCTGCCATCATGGATGACGAACCTGTTATCAAATACGCCATTAAACAAGGACGTAAATTCAAAACACCTATCGAAGGTACTCCAAGTGGTCAAATTGCCTTTGCTGTCCAAAAAGATTCGAACCCTGAATTGATTGAAATGTTCAACAACGGTTTGGCCAACTTAAAAGAAAGTGGCGAATACCAAAAGATCTTGGACAAGTACCTTTCAAGTGATAGTGATGAAACCACAGACTCTACTTCAGTAGATGAAACGACTATCTGGGGCTTGCTCCAAAACAACTACAAACAATTGTTAAGTGGACTTGGTGTCACTATTGCACTAGCACTTCTTTCATTTGCGATTGCTATGGTGATTGGGATCATCTTCGGGATGTTCAGTGTCAGTCCTTATAAATGGCTTCGTTGGACTGCTGAGATTTTCGTCGATGTCATCCGTGGTATCCCACTGATGATTCTTGCTGCCTTTATCTTCTGGGGAATTCCTAATTTGATCGAGTCCATGACGGGTCACCAATCACCAATCAATGACTTCCTTGCAGGTACGATTGCTCTCTCACTCAATGCTGCTGCTTATATTGCTGAGATTGTTCGTGGTGGGATTCAAGCCGTACCAGCTGGACAGATGGAAGCTAGTCGAAGTCTCGGGATCTCATACAGCAAGACCATGCGCAAGATTATCTTGCCTCAAGCAACCAAACTCATGCTTCCAAACTTCGTCAACCAATTTGTTATTGCACTGAAAGATACGACGATTGTGTCAGCTATCGGTTTGGTCGAGCTCTTCCAGACTGGTAAGATTATCATTGCTCGAAACTACCAAAGTTTCAAGATGTATGCGATCCTTGCCGTCTTTTACCTCGTCATCATTACCTTATTGACACGCTTTGCAAAACGATTAGAAAAGAGGGCTAACTAATGGCTAAATTAAATTGATGTCCATGACCTCCATAAATATTACGGTGAAAATGAGGTCCTAAAAGGCATCTCAACAAAATTCTACGAAGGAGATGTGGTTTGTATTATCGGACCATCTGGTTCCGGTAAATCAACCTTCCTACGCAGTCTCAATCTTCTTGAAGAAGTAACCAAGGGACAAATTACTGTGAATGGTTATGACCTCACTGATCCAAAAACAAACATTGATATCGTCCGTGAAAATGTCGGAATGGTCTTCCAGCACTTCAACCTCTTTCCCCATATGAGCGTTATCGAAAATATCATGTTTGCTCCCTTGGAGCACAAACGCATGAGTCGTGAAGAAGCTAGAGAACTAGCAATGGAACTCTTAGAAAAGGTTGGACTTGCGGACAAAGCCGATGTTTCCCCTGACAGCCTCTCCGGTGGACAGAAACAGCGGGTAGCCATTGCGCGTGGTTTAGCAATGAAACCCGATGTCATGCTCTTCGACGAACCGACTTCTGCCCTTGACCCTGAGATGGTCGGAGATGTACTGAACGTTATGAAAGACTTGGCTAAGCAAGGGATGACCATGATCATCGTCACCCACGAGATGGGATTTGCTCGCCAAGTGGCCAATCGTGTTATCTTTACAGCAGATGGGGAATTCCTCGAAGACGGCAAACCAGACCAAATCTTCGACAACCCACAGCACCCACGATTGAAAGAATTCTTGGATAAAGTGTTAAACGTTTAATAGAAATAAAAACTGGAGTTAAACCTCCAGTTTTTTTGTTGCACTATATTTTACAATTTATCAAGTAAAATTCTATAAAATGTGGAACTATTTTTCATCCAAATAACTTGCTAAATGACGCAAAAAACTATACCATAGTAGAGTATCTTTTGATCAAATATTTCATTTAAGGATTATTATGAAAAAATTATTAGAAAAGGTTAGTATCCTTTCTTTATCTCTTGTTCTAACGACGTCGTTTTCGATTTCTAGTGCCCTTCCCTCAATGTTTGAATACTATAAGGAACTTCCAAAAAGTCAAATCGAACTCTTAGTATCTCTTCCATCAGCAGGGATTATGGCCACTCTTTTCCTCAATCCCTTTATTGAACGTTTCTTGGATGAGAGGAAGATGATTATTAGCGGACTCTCGATTCTCTCCGTTTCTGGGATGGTTCCTTACTTTAACCAAGCCTATCCCATCCTATTCATCTCTCGTTTAATCTTTGGGATGGGAGTTGGATTGATCAATGCTAAAGCTATCTCCATTATCAGCGAACGCTACCATGGTCGTGAACGAGTGCAAACTCTCGGCTTTAGGGGATCTGCTGAGGTTGTTGGGACAGCCCTGATCACCTTATTGGTGGGTTTTCTCCTCCAATTTGGATGGACTACTAGTTTTCTAGCTTACGCTGCTGGTTTTCTTGTCCTTTTCCTCTTCATGTTTTTTGTTACTTATCATCATCTTGAAGAAGAACACCATGTTCAAACCAGTCAAAAAGAACCTCTAAAAAAAGAAGAGTGGCGTTTAACCATTATTTTAGCAATCCTAGCTGCAATGATTGTTCTTTGTAATGTTGCAGTTACACTTCGTATTCCAAGTATTGTTGCCTACACCTTTAAGGACCAGCACAACTCCTCCAGCTTAATTCTTAGTGCCATGCAATTAATTGGGATTCTAGCAGGAATTACCTTCTCTGGATTTGTCCACCTATTCAAAACAAAGTTAATAACTTACGCTGGAGTTGCCTATGGTCTTTCATTGCTAGCAGTTGCCCTCTCTCCGAATATTTCAATTCTGGCCTTTTCTGCTCTTATCTCTGGCTATACCTATAGCACTGCTCTTACCATGGTTTTCCAAATCTTATCAGCTAATATTCCACCTCAACGTTTAAATCAAGTAACCTCAGTAGCTGTTTTGGGTTGTAGTACTGGGGCAGCCATTACTCCATTTGCACTCACCTTCATTGGTCTCATTTCACAAAACAATGCCTTTATCTTTACGATCTTAGGATTGGCTATGGCACTCCTATCCTTTTCTCTCCTCTATCTATTAAAGGATTATCATGAATAAACAAGCAAGACTGGATAGGCCTCCAGTCTTTTCGATTTCCCAATTTCTAAAATGAAGCTAGATAGAAAAAGCCATCATCACACTGAAAACCAATGGACGAAAAGCAAATGATATTGATCCTTCCATCAATCAATGGTTGTTTAGGTCCCCAGCTATCTCTTTAAGTCGATAACTTTTGATTGTGAGATAGAGTTTTCTAACTGGAAATCTTTGAATGATCAAACACTATTTCGACTTTTTTTAAAGTTACGTGAAAAATCTAACCTAATTTGACAAACAACGAATGAAAATAATAAAATATAGATATAAAACAATATTCCCCTTAAGGAGGTTTAATGATGATTAGACAATCTAAGAAACTCTTTCTTGGTCTGCTCTCTCTTCTTGCTGTTTTTATAATTGCTGGATGTGTACGGAACCAAGCTTTAGATAAAAATGCCAATAACGTGCAACAGACGCAAAAAGAAAATAATCCATCAACGCTTACTGGTGAATGGGAATCAGTTGATGAACTCGAATCGCTTCAAAAAGCATTTTTCTTTAAAGGAGTTCAACCGTTGACTTTTGGACGATTCATCGAAGCGTTTAAAGACTTCAAGATGAAACTGAAAGTCGATGGAGACTATGCAACCATTAGCTATAAGGAAGATGTAGAGCCTTTCGCAAAAGCTTTCTACTCTATTGCAAAAGACAAAGATAAATACACTGAAGATGAATTCGTTAAAATGTTATTCGGTGCTCAAACTGAGTTTGCTTCAACCTTCAAAAAATATACCGTAAGTATGGATGAAAAAACGGGTATTTACAGTTATGCTGCAAAAGGAACTATTGATGAACAAGAAAAAAAAGTCACCTTCCCTGAGGGATTTACGATTTTTAACTCATTCCAATATTCTGTAGATGAGCGTCAAACTCCTGTAACCTTTAACTACGAAATTAAAGATGGCATTCTTTATTTATATGATGATGCTAGAAACGAAGATGGCCTTCCAGTTCGTTTTGAATTGCGCTTCAAGCCAGTTCAAAACCAAGAAAAGAAATAGATAGGAGAAGCTACTATGTTTAAAAAATATTTAAAACCATTATTGATTGTATGCTGCTCTCTCTTCTTTATCGCTGGATGTGGAAACAGCAACACACCATCAACTCAATCCACTACTGAAAAAAACGTCACTTTAGATGGGAAATGGGAAGCAATTGACTTCAGAAGTACGATCGAACGAAGCATGGGTTACCAACAATTCGACGAAGAACAACCTATGCGTTTCAGTTATTCTGATGGATGGAAAGATCTAGCACCAACATTAAATATTTCTGGTGATGCTGTTGAATTCGAATATACTGCTTCAATGAAAAAACCTTTAAGTACGTTTTATGATTACTTTAAGAAAAAAGATCCAGATACAGATATAACAAAAGAAAAATATCTTGAAGCCCGTTTTTATAAACTAACAAAACAATTTCAATCTACTACGAATAATACTTTAGAATATGATACTGCTAATTTAACCGTTCATGGTCTTCTGAAAAACGGAAAAATCGATACAGATAATCAAACGATCACATTCCCCGAAACTCCAAACATTATAGAGTTGGTAAAAATTTCTATTGGTAATGTAACTAGTGAGAAAACATATCACTATACTCTTGAAGGTGATCTTCTAACATTAACATTAGAAGATCGCGATGAAAATAATGATTTAACGGCGTATTTCAAGGTCAAGTTTAAAAAAATTGCAGACGCTGATTCTAAATAAAAAAGTTTTACAGATAAAACTACACCCTAAAAGATTGATTATGGAATCTACCTTTTAGGGTGTTTCTTTATAGTAAACGGCTTCGGATAAATCGAAAAGGACTTCATTCTGTAGAATACAAAACAAAGACCTCTGATTAAATTATTTTTTTAACTATATAATGAAAGTTCAAATAGAAATTGCTTTTTTATTAACTAATCTGTTGCTGAGTTGATTGCATATTATAGTAGACACCTTTAAGTGCCATCAACTCCGTATGATTCCCATGTTCAACAATATCACCATCCACCATGACCAGGATGAGATCCGCATTTTCAATCGTAGAAAGACGATGGGCGATCACAAAGCTGGTCCGACCCACCATCAGCTTATGAAAAGCATCCTGGATGAGCAACTCCGTCCGCGTATCAATGGAAGATGTTGCCTCATCTAGTATCAGAATCTTAGGCACTGCAAGAAAGACCCGAGCAATGGTCAAAAGCTGTCTTTGGCCTTGAGAGAGGGAGTCTCCCGCATCTGCTAGATAGGTATCATAGCCATCTGGAAGCTGTTGAATAAAGAAATCAGCATTGGCAGCTTTTGCTGCTTGGACCACTTCTTCCCGACTAGCATCAGGTAGACCAAATGCGATATTCTCATGAACGGTCCCCACCTTGAGCCAAGTCTCTTGAAGGACCATCCCAAACTGATTACGGTAACTAGCTAAAGTATAGCTAGTTACAGCTTCTTGATCCAAGAGCAAGCACCCCTGATCGACCTCATAAAACCGCATGAGAAGGTTAATCAGTGTGGATTTCCCAGCCCCAGTCGGACCGACAATGGCTACCTTACTAGCTGGTGGGATAGAAATGGAGAGAGCCTTTATGAGGGGCTGATCAGGTCGATACCCAAAACTGACACGATCAAATTGGACAGCTCCTTCTACAGCCTCTTCTTGCAAATCTTTCTTGCCACTTTCTTTCACTTCCTCTTGATCCAAGACACTATAGAGCCGTTCGGCACAGGCCAAGGCACTTTGCAACTCAGCAAGAACAGATGAGATGTCATTGAAGGGTTTGGTATACTGATTGACATAGTTGAGGAAGGTCACCAACTGGCCAACAGTAAAGCCAGTACCCGATAGGATTCGGAAGGCTCCAAATCCCGTCACCAACGCATAAATCAGGGCATTGACAAAGCGCGTCGCTGGATTAACAGTAGAGGAATAAAAAATAGCCTCTTGAGAATAACCAGCATAGTTGCCATTGATCTCAATAAACTTGTCTTTAAACTGACCCTGCGCATTAAAAGCTTGGAGCAAGCTTTCTTGACTGAGAGATTCTTCAATCATCTGCGTCTGAGCCCCACGAGCTTGGGTCTGCATCCGAAAGAGATGGTAGGAACGCTTGGCAATAAAACGAGCGATAAAAAGTGATAAAGGAGTCAGGATCAAAACCATTCCCATCATCATCCAATCCAATCGGGCCATACTAGCGATGGTCACTAAGATTGTAAGAAGACCAACAAAGAACTGATTAAAGACCATGAATAGACCATTGTTCAGTTGTTCAACATCCGTGGTCAAGCGACTGACCAAATCCCCAGTACCTTGACGATCCAGATAAGATAAAGGAAGGACATGGATTTTCTGGATGACCTTTTCCCTTAAGTCTTTACTGTAGCGATAGATCATCTGATTGTAAAGCAAGGGATTCAACCATTGAATCAGACTTGCAAAAAAAACTACTAGACTCATTTGTAGGATAAGCGGGAGCAAGAGATGTGCTGCATCAGGGAGCACCACTAAGTCTACTGCCTGCCCGATTAGGATGGGGATATAGACGGTTAACAAGACTTGTAAGATGGTTCCCAGAATGGCCAAGATGAGCCAGATGGGCTGTTTGCCTATATCAGCAAGCAAGCGCCGTAAATAAGTCTTCTGTTTCATTCTGTCCCCTCCTCTCTTTTCTGTTGGGAGAAATGAATCTCTTGGTATAAAGGATTGGTTGCCACCAAGTCTTCATGCCTCCCTAAGCCGACCTGTTTGCCTTTATCTAAGACGAGAATTTGCTCAGCGCTTCGCAGACTATTGGTCCGTTGCGAGATGAGGATGAGACTTGTCTCCGTCAATTCCTCTTTTAGAGCCTTTAAAAGCCGTGCTTCTGTCAAATAGTCCAATGCCGAAGTGGAATCATCCAACACCAAAAATGGAGCTTGGCGAAGGACAGCTCGAGCAATGGTCAGACGTTGCCGTTGCCCCCCAGAAAAATTTCGTCCAAAGGCTTCTACCAGAGCGTCTAGCCCCCCTTCTTTCTCACGGACGAAATCAGCTGCTTGCGCAACTTCCAAGGCCCACCACAACTGCTCTTCATTCGGTTCCTCGTTTAATCCCAGCGTTAGATTCGAACGAATACTTCCTTTAAAGAGCTCTGCTTTTTGTGGAACCACTGCTACCCAGTCACGCCACTGACCAAGAGTCTTGGGACTCCGTCCATCTTTAAAAATGGTTAGATTTCCTTGACTTGGGCCATAAAGATATCCTAACAATTGAACCAGGGTAGATTTCCCTGATCCTGTCCCTCCAATGATTCCTAAGGTTTGTCCCTTGTTCAAAGATAAGTGAATGCCTTCTAAAGACGGTTTTGCCGCTAAGGGATAGGTAAAGACAAGATCTTTGATCTGGAGAGCCATTTGTGGGTCTAAGGCAAATTCCTCTTCCAACTCTAGTTCCAGATCTTCACTCTTCTCATCAAAGACTTGGACAATCCGACCAGCAGCAATATAGCTTTGGTTGAGCGAAGTCACCAACATGGCTAACTTCAATAATTCTGTTAATATTTGAAGCAGATAATTAACCAAGGCTACTAACATTCCTTGACTGAGCGTCCCCATTTGAATGGAGGCTTGTCCCTGCCAAAGAATACAAATCAAAGTTCCATTCACGACTAAGAAGGTCAGAGGACTAATCAAACTAGACCATTTGGATACCAGTAATTGCCATTTGGTATAGTCTTGGTTGATTTCATTAAACTCTGCTTCTTCATGAGCTGCTTGCCCAAAAGCGCGGATAACCCTCATTCCTTGTAACTGCTGACGCGTGATGGTAACCATTCGGTCCGTTATCTTCCTGATGCGTGCATAAAGAGGATTGACCAGACGAGACATGACGACAATGATTAAGGTCAAGAGAGAAACCATACCAATAAACCACAGAGTCAGATGTGGGCTAATGGTAAAGGCCATAAAGATAGATCCAAACACGACAATAGGCGCTCTGAGGAATAGACGTAAAAATAGATTAATCCCCGTTTGAATCTGATAGGTATCACTGGTTAAGCGCGTCACTAGACTTGAGCTGGTTAGGCGATCCCTCTGCTCCTTAGACAAACTAAGAATTTTCGCATACAAATCATTGGTCAATTCCTTCGTATACCCAACAGCTGCCTTTGATGAATAATATTGGGCCGTAATCGCTACAAGAACGCCAAAAGTAGCAAAAACAAATAAGAGACCAACCACCCCAAGCATTCCACCTTGATCCTGACGGGGAATCAGCTGATCGACAAGCTGGGCAATTAAAAGTGGAACCAATAATTCAAAGCTTGCTTCTAACAACTTGAAAAACGGTCCCAGTATGGTTTCTTTTTTATAATTCCTGAAGTATTTCAATAAGTCTTTCATACTACTCGATTCTTTTGTTAAGGATGTATTCATTTTACCACAATTTCGGAAGATAAAAAAACTCTCCCTGCAAAGCAGAGAGAGCTGAAAAACGACCCAATGTACGTCAGGAATATTATTCCGTCTTTGTCCCCTTATTTAATAGCTTGCCCATTTTTCCTAATCCAATCAGTAAGAGAGGGTAAGAAAAAAGTGTTATCAGGCCTAGCACAAGAAAAACAGCTACAAATCCACAAGTGTCAATCAACCAACCAGTCAGTGGAAAAATCACAATCATAGACAAACTAAACATCATCGAATTAATACTCAGCATGGTTGCTCGTACGCTAGAAGGCAAATAAGCTTGTAAATCATTGTAGTAAATGGGTTGATACACTGCATAAAGGGCATTGGTCAAGAGATAGACACTTAGATAGGCGAAGGGAGTCTTGAAAACTACCAAAGCAAGGCCAAACCTGTCAGTGCAACCAGAATTGGAAAGACTCGATTGCTATTCCATTTCTTCCCAATTTGACTAGCTAGATATACCGCTAGAAGATTGAATCCACTACCAATCAACATAATGAGCGAAACTTGCCAACTGACTAGGTCACTGATTTTCTGTTGGTAGTAAAAATAAAACATACACATGATGGTTCCTACCAGCTGATAGGTGAACATCCAGTAAAACAAGACTGGTTTTTCCTGCCACTCTTGTTTCACTACCACCAATATCCGTTTTAAGGTCAAGTGATTTCTTTCACCACTCTTGCTCTCTGGTTCCTTCATCAGAAAAATCAAGACTATGGAAAGCAAGGAGAGACCAATAGCAATCAGATAGGTCCAAGCTAAGGCTCCGTGAATAAAGAAACCTGCCACAACTGTCCCTAAGGTTCGGGTGACTTCTGCCACACCAGACAAAAAGCTAGAAATCTGAAGATATCGGTCCTTTTGACCCGCTTCAACCGCCGAATCATATAAGAAAGCGGTGCTGGTCCCCGAGTCAAAATTGTAGGACCAAGCATTAACCATCATGGCAATCGCATAAATCCAAAAATTCCCCTGACCAAACAAAATCAATATAGAGGACATAATACTGGCCAAACGAGCCAAATAGAGATTGGTCTTGTAGCTAAATCGATCGGCCAACATACCAGATGGGATTTCACACAAGAGACTGGTCCCATGAAAGATACTTTCTAATAGACCGATTTGAAGTAAGGAAAGACCATTTTGGATAAAAAATAAAATCCAAAAACTGGTAATTCCAAAATAAGATATGAATTCCAGACCTGCTAGGAGTGGAATATTGCCTCTGTAAGTTCTTTTAAACATTGTTTTCTCTCTTTCCATATGTAGTATGACTGTTTCTAAAAGACTTACCTAGATGTGCCTACATTTTCTCCACCTCATTCATTTAAAGTAATACTCAATGAAAATCAAAGAGCAAACTAGGAAGCTAGCCGCAGGCTGTACTTGAGTACGGCAAGGTGAAGCTGACGTAGTTTGAATTTGATTTTCGAAGAGTATAAAAACGCCAGACGGCGTTTTTATGGCTATTAAGGTTTGATACGGTGCAACATACGTGGGAATGGAATGGCTTCACGGATGTGTTTTGTACCTGCTGCAAAAGTCACCATACGCTCGATACCAATACCAAATCCACCGTGTGGGACTGTACCGTATTTACGAAGGTCAAGATAGAATTCATATTCTGTACGATCCATACCAAGTGATTCCATCTTAGCGACAAGGGCATCATAGTCTTCCTCACGCATGGAACCACCGATGATTTCTCCATAACCTTCTGGCGCAAGCAAGTCTGCACAAAGCACGCGGTCTGGGTTCCCAGGAACTGGTTTCATGTAGAAGGCCTTGATGTCTGATGGATAGTTGATCACAAAGGTTGGTACACCAAAGTGGTTTGAAATCCACGTTTCGTGTGGTGAACCAAGTCATCTCCATGTTCCAAATGTTCGTAATCAGCATCTTCGTCGTTTTCATGCTCTTGCAAGAGGTCAATGGCTTCATCGTAAGTAATGCGTTTAAATGGCTCAGCAATGTAGCGTTTCAAGAGCTCTGTATCACGTTCCAAGGTTTCCAAGGCTTGAGGAGCACGATCTAGAACACCTTGAAGCAACGCTTTAACATAAGCTTCTTGCAAGTCAAGTGACTCGTCGTGTGTCAAGTATGAGTACTCCGCATCCATCATCCAGAACTCAGTCAAGTGACGGCGAGTTTTTGATTTCTCCGCACGGAATACTGGTCCAAAGTCAAAGACGCGACCAAGGGCCATAGCACCTGCTTCAAGATAAAGCTGCCCTGATTGGCTCAAGTAAGCTGGTGTTCCAAAGTAGTCTGTTTCAAAAAGTTCTGTAGAGTCTTCTGCAGCATTTCCTGAAAGGATTGGGCTATCAAATTTCAAGAAGCCATTCTTGTCAAAGAACTCATAAGTTGCATAAATGATTGCGTTACGAATTTGCATCACTGCTACTTGTTTGCGTGAACGCAACCACAAATGACGGTTGTCCATCAAGAAATCTGTACCGTGTTCTTTTGGAGTGATTGGGTAATCTTGAGATTCACCGATGACTTCAATGTCTGTAATATCCAACTCATAACCAAATTTCGAGCGCTCATCTTCTTTGACAATCCCAGTCACAAAGACAGACGTTTCTTGGCTCAAGCGTTTGATGGTATCAAATTTTTCAAGACCTACTTCTTCACCGAATTTTTCGATAAAGTTTGGTTTAAAAGCTACACCTTGGAAGAAGGCAGTCCCGTCACGCAATTGCAAGAAAGCAATTTTCCCTTTTCCTGATTTGTTAGCAACCCAAGCACCGATAGTTACTTCTTGACCGACGTAGTCTTTAACTTCAATGATGGTAATCCGTTTTGTCATAATACATCTTCCTTTTCTCGTTAAACTTGTCCGAAGACATGATCACCTTTCATTTTACCACAAATAAGAGCCGATAGCTATCTCTCACAAACTAAAATCCACCTTTTTTTAACGAAAACTAACTTTTTTAAAAAAAGGCAATCATCTTTTTCAAATTCTTGAACCGATTTAAATATTTTATCCTATATTTTGATTTTTCAAAGGAAAATTCAGTCATTTTATTTCTTTATAGAAGCTATTTTTGACAACTAAAAAGCTTGCAAGTTATACTATCAGTATGTATAAGGAGAAAAATATGAAAAAGAAAATTCAACTCACCACGGGATTGTGTGCAGCTGTTTTAGCCCTCAGTCTCGCAACAACCACTTTTGCTGATGAGCAGACAGCCCCTGTCACTGCTCCTATCTCTGAACGACAAGATACGGTTGCTCCTGTTTCAGTAATTTCAGAGAGTTCAGCTACTGCAATTACCAATGAAACAATGGCCCCACTTCCGAGCGAAGAAATAGCTAGCCTGACGGCTGAGGAATCAACCCCAGATCCTGCTGAAACTCCAGTTGATCCACGAATCTCTGAAATTCGTGTGATCCATCGTCGTCGGACTCTGAAACCAGACTTTTCTCCAGTTGCATCTTCAACAGATGTCGTCTACAAGACGGTTGAAGCCCGTGCTTTTACCGAATATGACGTCTCTGGAAATGGACCAGCAACGGTTACAGACGAAAATGGAAAAACATGGTACCGCATAAGATACTTCGATCTAGGTGCTAAAGATGACTTTGCATACAATAGCGCTCCTGAAAAAGGCACTGCCACCGCACCCGTCATTGAAGTCATCCATCTCTATGATGATATCGATTTGAATCCGGAAGTTGTAAAACGTGCTCGTTTTGTAGACGAAAAGGGACAAGAGATTGCCCCTTCCCAAGAAAACAGCGTCGAGCGCAGCCTCGATTTGGTTTATGAAGCGGGTCTACCAACAGCACCCGCTCAAATCCAAGTTAATGGAAAAACGTATACTTTCCAATCAGCTGACAAAGAAGAATTGACCTCCCACAAACTTCATGTTTCTAACTTGGTTACTGTGACCTATTTCTATAAAGAAGTCATCAGTCCAGTTGTTGAGAAACCGGTAACTCCTTCAGTTCCAGAAAAACCTGTTCAAAAAGTCCGTCTTCCAAAAGGAAATAACGGAGTGAAAACACGTGTACCTGTTAGCAAGAAGACTCAATCAAAACCTTCTAGTCCAGAAAGCAAAAAACTTCGCCTTCCCAAAGGAAACAATGGGGCCAAAACTCGTGTTCCTGTGAAAAAAGGGAACACTATTCTTTCTGTCGATTTCTTATAATTCTAAAGAAAAGAGAGTGGGACAGAAATCGGTAATTCGTTAGAATTCGATTTCGTCGCCCCACCTCCGCACAGTTGAGTAGGGCTGTAAAAGCTGATGAAATTAGCGTAGTAGAGCCCACCCAACCACTGCGTCTTGCTCGACAATCCAAAGACAATTGAGAGACTAGGACTTTTGTCCCAGCCTCTTAATTTTTAATTTTCCATAAATTGATGCAAACGACGAACTGCTTCTTTTAGCGTTTCCAAGTCAGTTGCATAGCTAAGTCGGACATTCTCTGGTGCTCCAAATCCAGCTCCTGTAATAAGGGCAACCCCTACTTCTTCCAGAATAGCAGTTGCAAACTCTGTCACATCTGAATAGCCCTTCATCTCCATGGCTTTTGTGACATTAGGGAAGAGATAGAAGGCTCCCTGGGGCTTGATCACATCAAAGCCGGGAACTTCACACAGGAGAGGATATATAGTATTCAAGCGCTCCTCAAAGGCTTGACGCATCACTTCTACTGAGTCTTGAGGACCAGTTAGAGCTTCGATTGTTGCGTACTGTGAAACAGCTGTCAGATTGGAAGTTGTCTGACCGGTTAGTTTACTCATGGCTGCAATAATCTCTGGATCCCCAACGGCATAACCAACCCGCCAACCAGTCATGGCATAGGCTTTTGAAACCCCGTTGATGACAACAGTTTGTTTGCGGATAGCTTCGGATAAGCTAGAGATTGGAACGAACTCATTCCCGTTATAGACCAGACGACCATAGATATCATCTGCTAAGATAATAATGTCATGCTCAACAGCCCAATTTCCAATGGCTAAGAGTTCTTCCTTGCTATAAATCATCCCCGTCGGGTTAGATGGAGAATTCAAGACCAAAACCTTCGTCTTTTCCGACCGAGCTTCTTCCAATTGTTCAACGGAAACTTTAAAATCATTGACTTGGTGCCCCTTGACATAGACAGGAACACCTTCTGCCATAAGAACTTGGTCCCCGTAACTAACCCAATAAGGTGTTGGAATGAGCACTTCATCGCCAGGATTGACCACAGCCATAAAGAAGGTATAAAGCGAGAACTTAGCTCCTGTCGCAAAGGTAACTTGGTTTGGTGAAACGGAGTAGCCATAGTAGCGTTCGAAATACGTATTGACGGCAGCCTTTAATGCAGGCAGGCCGGAAGCAACCGTATAAAAGGAGGCCCGTCCATCACGAATGGCTTCTACTGCAGCATCTTGAATGTTCTCTGGAGTGTGAAAATCAGGCTGCCCCAAGGTTAGGAAGAGGACATCTTTCCCCTCTGCCTTTAGTTTTTTAGCCTTAGCATCACTAGCCAAGGTGACACTTTCCTCCATTTTTAAAACACGATCAGAAATTTTCATAGCAACCTACTTTCTACTGGGGGCTTCCTTTGCTTCCCCACAATGACATTTAAATGACAAGGAATTAACTAGTAACAATACACTTATTATACACCATGTTGAAGCGAGGGAGCAAGGATTTTACTAGCTTTTCTCTAGTTCTCATCACAAGCTCGATCCTTTAATATTTAAATAGTTTGAACATAAAGTTAACAGAGATATCTTTTCTGTTGAGAATATTTTTATTTGTTACTGACCTGTAATAAATTTGACAATAAGCCTTAATGCCGTCTAATACTATTTATTGATAAAATAGATGTATGAAGAAATTAGAGAAATTATTTGAAGAAGCCCACACAGATTTAAAAACAATGATCGTCTTTCACAAGGCTGAAAGAACCCTTCGAGCAACAGAATCCCATGTCTTTAAAGACCATCAATTAACACCGACTCAATTTTCAGTCTTAGAAACCCTCTATAGTAAAGGAGATTTGCGGATTCAAGACCTAATTGATAGCATCCTTGCTACGTCAGGGAACATGACAGTAGTGATTCGTAATATGGTTCGTGATGGATGGATCAAGCGAGAAACGGATCCCGATGATCGTCGTGCTAGTATCGTTTCCTTGACTGAAAAGGGGCGTAAGAAAATTATCGAAGCCCTTCCTGATCATGTCTCCAATGTTCAAAAACTCATGAAAGTCTTTACTGAGGAAGAGCAAGTTCAACTCCAAACTCTCTTAAAAAAATTTAAGGTGTGAATTAAGTGTAAAAGTCTCCCTAGCTATGTTGATTAAGTCGACCTGATCTTATGTAGATTCAGCGAACGACTTTTTTGACATGGCTTTTTTATTTCATCATTGAAAAAACTAGTAGTAACAAACCTGTCTACTAGTTCTTTACTTCTTTATGGAGCTAATTTGGCAAAGCTTTCACATAGACTAATTGATTATCTGTTGACAAATCAGCTCTATAGCCAAAACAAGCGAAGCTTAAGTTCTTCATCTCTTCTACCTTTGTAATCTGCTTCTCTAATAAAGCTGTCACAAAAGCACCACGCGCTTTCTTTGAAATAGTCGAGTGAACCTTTAACTGACCATTTTTCTCTTCTAGGAATTTAAAGGTCACCATCCGATCTTGAATCTCCTTAGAAAAGACTGTTTTAAACTCACTGGAAAGTAAAGAAATAATCAGGTCTTCGTCCTGAAGAGCTTGATCATAGCTAGCCTTCCAAAAAGTCTTTAAGGATTTCCCCTGGACCTTGAGCTTCATTAGAAAGTCCAAACGATGAGGAGCAATCGGGGCAAGGGCTGGAATCACCCCATAAAGAGCTGAGGTGATCAAGAGGTGCTCATTCACGTAAGCTTCTTCTTCCTTTGTCCAGTCTGTTCGGCGAATATTCCGATACATGAGGCCGTCAAAGAGCCTCAAAGCAGGGTATGTCTTAGCTGTACCAGACTTGAGTGCTTGGATCCGCTTCTCTTCTTCACTTGCTCGCTCTTCAGAAATCTTATAAAGTGAGGCTAACTCTTCTAGAGATAATGAAGCTAAGGCATCGATGACTTCTTGTGTCTCATTTGATACAGGATTCCCCGTTTTTTCTAGGGTATCCAGATTCATTTCTTTTGCAGTTGGAATTAATAGTTTCATAGAATTATTGTACCATATTTCATTTTCCCTTGACATAAAATCATCAACATGTTATCATCTAGTTACGAAAACTAGGTATCAAAGAGGTAACAACTATTTATTCAACTACAGTTATCCCAAGTGGGAAGAAATTCCTGATATTGACCTTTATTTGGACCAAGTCCTCCTCTATGTCAATAAGGTTTGTACGCCTTTTATCTCAGAAACAGACAAGGGCTTGACTGCCTCCATGGTCAATAATTACGTTAAACACGGCTATCTGCCAAAACCAGATAAGAAAAAATACAAGCGACAGCAGGTTGCCCGTCTCATTGCTATTACGACCTTAAAAACGGTCTTTTCCATCCAGGAGATTGCAGCAACTTTGAACCTCTTGCAGAGTCAAGCTGATTCCGCAGACCTCTATAATAGTTTTGTAGACTTCCTACATGAGGAAAAAGAACCTTTAGCGCCTATTATCGAATCTGCCTGTCGTACCGTGCTACTCTACCAAGAAACCCTATCCTATATCCATGTTCATTCTGAGGAGGAAAAATAAAAGTGAATTATGCTAGTAAATTAAGTAAACGATTATCCTTTGGAGAGGAAGTCGCAAATAGTGTCACCCATGCAGTCGGTGCCGTTTTGATGCTCTTTCTCTTACCAACTTCTGCTATTTATAGTTATGAAACACATGGGACTCTATCAGCTGTCGGGACTTCTATTTTTGTCATCAGTCTCTTTCTCATGTTTCTCTCATCGACCATCTACCATGCTATGGCCTATGACTCACCTCAAGAAGTATGTCCTTCGAATCATCGATCACTCCATGATTTATATTGCCATTGCGGGAAGCTACACACCCGTCGTCCTTTCTCTCATGAACAACTGGTTCGGATATGCCATTATACTGATTCAATGGGGGACGACTATTTTTGGGATACTCTACAAGATTTTTGCTAAGAAGGTAAATGAAAAGTTCAGCCTGGCCCTCTATTTGATTATGGGTTGGTTGGTGATTTTTATCATCCCGCAGATCATTAGCCAAACAAGTCCAACCTTCTGGGGCTTGATGCTGATGGGTGGCCTATGTTACACAGTTGGAGCTGGATTTTACGCCAAAAAGAAGCCTTACTTTCATATGATTTGGCATCTCTTCATCCTAGCTGCTTCTGCTCTCCAATATATCGCGATTGTGTATGTCATGTAAGAGACTGGGACTCCAAAAATGGGAGACTAAGAATATTAATCTACATTTTTATTTAATACAATTCAAGTGATGCTGAAAAATTTTAAATAATACACTAGTAGGTTCGTTTAAACAAATACTGAAACTTTTCTCACAGCGGAAAGTGCTAGAAACACGATTGTTTCTAGCACTCGAAATTATTGAGACCCTAGGCTCAATAATTAGTCATGGAACTTTGAAAAAGTTCGCTGACGTCCGTACTCACTTAAGGAAAGTTTCTCAGATAACTTTATCATCAATCAGGGACTCTCAAAATGGGAGTCTCTTTTCTTATTCTTTACTTGCAATTTTAACTCCAATTGACTACAATAAAGAAAAATTGTACGGGGACAGTTATGACAACCAAATACCAAAAGATTTTTACAACATTGAAAAACCAGATTGACCAAGGAATCCTAAAAACCGGAGACCGCCTGCCTTCTGTTCGCCAACTGGCTAGTCAGTATGCCTGTAGCAAGGATACTGTCCAGCGTGCCTTGCTTGAGCTCAGCTATAAAAACTACATCTATGCCAAGCCCCAAAGCGGCTACTATGTCTTGGAGGAAGAGACAGTGAAGCATACCGACCTGCCTCTACGTCTCAAGGAAGATCGCTTTCAGGCCTTTGAAGACTTCCGGACTTGTATCAACGAAACCCTTGTCGGCCGTGATAATTACCTCTTCAACTACTATGAAAAACAGGAAGGCCTCGTCGACCTCCGTCAGTCTATAGCTTCCCTTCTTCGAGAAGATGCGATATACACCCAAGAGCAACAAATCATTATTACCTCAGGGACCCAGCAAGCTCTCTACCTCCTAAGCCAGGTAGCCTTTCCGAACCAAAAAGAAGAAATCTTAGTAGAGCAGCCAACCTACTATCGTATCAATAAGCTCATCAAAGATCAGGACTTGCCTTACCAAAGTATCAGTCGTTCGCCCAAAGGAATTGACTTTGATCAATTGGAAACGATCTTTAAAACCGGCAAGATCAAATTTTTCTATACCATTCCGCGCCACCATTACCCACTGGGACATAGTTATAGCAAGCAAGAGAAAGAACAGATATTAGCCTTAGCAAAGCTTTATGATGTCTATATTGTCGAAGACGATTACTTGGGGGATTATGATCCACATTTTTCTCCTAGCTTTCATTACCTGGATGCATCCGACCGGGTCATCTACATCAAGTCTTTTTCTACCAGCCTCTTCTCTGCCCTTCGGATCACTTCTATGGTCCTGCCCCAAGCCCTCCTTGCCCCTGTGTTAAAATTGAAGGGAACACTTGACTACGAAAGTAACTTGGTCATGCAGAAGGCCTTGAGTCTCTATATTGACAATGGCATGTTTGCCAAAAATAAAGGTCTCCTTCACCAACAGCAAGCCATCCAAACAGAGCAGGCTACTTCTCTTCTCTATCAACATTCTCTCCCCATTCCCGCTTGGCCTGTCATTGGGGGGAGTCTTGCTAGATTTGAGACAAGTTTCTTCGATTGCACGACTAAAACACAGTGGACTTCCCCTTCGCTTCTTTGAACCAGCCTATATCCAAACTTGTCCCTATGCCTTTGCCCGCATTGAACAGGACAAACTGGAAGAAGTATTGAGAAAGATCCAAGCTTATCTGTGATGCATCCTCACCAGATTATCTTATGATTTATTTTTATATATAAAACTATGTTACAAATGAATTACATTTATTACAAAAAAAGCTTGACATCTGTAACAATTGGAGTATAATCTAAGTCAGAAAGATATAGAGGTGATCTTATGAAACGATCTATAATTCGTTGGACTGCAGCCTCTCTTGTGGCTGCATCACTTGGACTTGCTTTGGGAGGATGTGGCACAAAGCAAAAACTCCTTCTTCATCCGAAAAAGCTTCTAGCTCAAAAGTTGAGAAAAAACCAAAAGCTAGTTTGAACAAGAAAACTAACGTTTCTTCTTCTCAGACAAAAGAAGGAGTCGATTCTTCCAATCAAGCAAGTAAAACACCCGCTTCATCTGAAACAAGTAAGGCTGGAGATACCACTTCAACTAATCAAACCGTCGTTCCTGCAGATCTTGTCGGTACTTGGGTAGGATCTAGTCCTCAAGCAGATAGCATCAAAATGACTGTTGAAGCCAATGGGGATATTACAACTGTTGTAAGCTTTAAAAATGATAGTGAACCAACCCGCACAGCTACCTATACTGCAAGAGCTATTCAAGCATCTGGAAATGTCTATTATTGGGACTCTGAAGGACTTAACGGGGCAGATGCACTTCTTCCAGGTATTACCGGTTTAGGAGTTGCAAATTTCCGTTTCAGACCAGGATTTATCCTAGAGGAAGGACACTATACTCCGATAGCCTTTACTACAGATATTAATACAGATTTTGACTATAATAATTACAAAGATTTCCACTTCTCATTGACCAAAGAACAATAGGTCCGTGAATTTCTCCACTATAAAAGAGGCTGGGACAAAAGTCCTAGCCTTTCAATTGTCTTTGGATTATCGAGCAAGACGCAGTGGTTGAGTGGGCTCTACTACGCTGATTTCATCAGCTTTTACAACCCTACTCAACTGTGCGGAGGTGGGACGACGAAATCGAATTCTAACGAATTACCGATTTCTGTCCCACTCTCTTTTTATGTTTCATTCACTTTTCCTTATGAGTTGGATTAACCCTACTTCTTAGTCAGGGCCCAGCTCTTAGCCACAAGCTCAAAGAGAAGATCATCCTCTACTCGACCATCCAAGGGAATGCTGATCCAGTACTTCTTGTTCATATGATAACCCGGATAGAAATGGGGTTCTTCTAAGAGTTGGCTGACATGATCCTGTTTAATATTTAAGACCTCAATCTTCCCTTCCTGCCTCGCATCTAGCTTGGACCAGTCTATCTTCATCAAGACGCCAAACCATTTGAGATCCTTTGATGACGGAAGACACCCGAGTCCGGAGAACGGTCCCAGAGGTATTCGATGGGACGGTCATATTGCTGGCTGATCCAATCCACCAAGCGCTTGGTCTGAGGATACAAAAAATCTTTGACAGCAAAACAGGAGCTTCTGATATCCTCTAAGGCCTGCTGGCAAGCTTCTCTGACTTGGCCAACATATTGACCAACCATCTGGTCCATATGAAGCTGCACATAGTCGTCGCCTGTCTCCTGATCCACTAGCCAAAAATGCACTTGCTTACTTTGGACAGTCACATATAGTTTGAAGTCTCCATCCAGGATCAGTTGATCATAGTGAAACTTCTCTCCCTGCTTTGAAAACCCATAAGCTAGGGCTTTTTCTTTGTCTATACTGTATTTCTCAAAATAATCTGCTAAAAACACGTTCTACTCCTTTCCCTCCAGTATACCAAAAATCAAGAAAAAAGAGCTGAGATTTCTTCCTCAACTCATATGTATTTAAAAGACAACACGAGTTCCATGGACCTGATCCACCCCTGGAAGGTCGAGGAAAAGGTGTCGATTCTCCAAAGAGATACCACCACCTGCCAAGATTTCTAACTGGCCATCAGCTAACTGAGAATACTCTTTGTAGCGCTCTAAACGAAGTTTTAAGTCTGTTTCTGGACTTCCAGCTCTCGTTAATAGTCGCGTCACGCCCACTTCCTTCATCCACTCGATACTCGGAGCTTGATCTTCTAAAGGAATCTGGTCAAATGCCATATGCATGGTCAATTCAAATCCCTGGCTAGCTTGGATGAAACGAAGCATGGCATCTTTATCTAGCTGATTGTCAGCAGTCAAAACCCCAACAGCCAAGCCATCAACACCCAGGTCACGGGCAACTTTCCAATCTTCTAACATAATGTCTAGCTCTTGCTCAGAGTATACAAAATCTCCACCTCGTGGACGAATCATAACGATGACCTTGGCCTGATATTCTTTAGCAAGCTTCACAGCTTCTTTGATCACACCATAGCTTGGAGTCGTACCTCCAACCGCTAAGTTATCACATAATTCTACACGACGCGCTCCTGCTTGAAAAGCCTTCTCTAACAGTGTTATGTTCTCTGCACAAAATTCATATAACGGCATCCTAAATCTCCCTTTATTTGAAATCGTTTTCTTGTTCTACCTTACTCTTTTTTCAATGCTTTGTCAATTAGAAAAACCATCGGCCTCATCAGAAGCCAATGGTTGATGCTTAATAGGAAATTGGAACAATAATTTGTAATACCATGTTCCCTTTTTCGACCTTCGCAGAATGGATTTGGTAGCCACTTGTCGGCATGGTCAATTGGATTTGATTTCCTGTCATAGTAGCTCCTGTGCCCTCTTGGTTAACTTTTTCAGCAATCTTTGAAGCAACCAAGCTACGTGGAATCGGCAAATGTCCAAGACGGGCCCGTTCTAGGTTCAAGGTCAATTGTTGATCCGTCACACTTGATGCAAAGTCCATGCTCACTATGGTTTCCACCGGTCCCAGTTCAATCGGAACCTGAACATTGATAGACTCTCCATTCATAGCAACTGCTGTATTGAGGAGAGTTTCATCTGAAACTTCTCCAAGCATTCCTTTAATAACTTGGCGCAATTGAGGAGAATTCAGTTGAAGCTCTGTTTGTAGGCCAGAAGCAGTCACGTCTGCAGTAGAAAGACCTTCTTGAGCCAGATCTACCAGCGAAGTATTCACTGTTACATTTTAAATTGTTCTTGAGTCGAAGCCTTTGCCGGAATCAAGAAAATTGCTAAGACAATCACTAGGAGGAAGGTCAGTCCGATGAGTCGTTTGATCCATTTCCACATATGGTCACCTCTTTTCGTTTTGATGGATAGAAGAGAATTCTTCTCTATCACTATTGATCTATTCTTTTTTTAAATATGACTTCTATTCTACCCTAATTTTTCAAAAAAAGCGAACGAGAGGAATAAGGTGCATATAAGAAAAGAGGTGGGAAAAATCCCAACCCCTATTTGAATGTTAATGGAATTGCATCCCACCATCCACGATGATGGTTTGTCCTGTAATGTAGTTTGAATCAGGACCAGCAAGGAAGCTAACTGCTGCAGCGACATCTTCAGGTTCTGACAAACGTTTGAGAGTAATATCTTTAGCGAAAGTTTGCATACCCCATTCGTCATCTTTACCAGCGTTCTTACCAACTTCATGAGCGATATCATACATCATTGGAGTCTTAACAATACCAGGTGCATACGCATTGACAGTAATACCTGAATCAGCCAAGTCACGTGCCAAAGTTTGAGTGATACCACGAACTGCAAATTTAGTACCACCATAGACAGTCAAGTTAGGGTTACCTACAACACCTGCTTGTGAAGTTGCATTGATGATTTTTCCGCCATGGCCAAGCGCTTTGAATTGAGCTTGTGCAGCTTGAGCACCCCAGATGACACCACCAACGTTGATGGCAAAAGTGCGTTCAAATTGTTCTTCTGTAATCGTATCAAGTGGTGTAGTTGGTGCAACACCCGCGTTGTTGACGACAACGTTTAAGTCTCCGAAATGATCGACAACTTTTTGGAAAGCTGCAGTCACTTCAGCTTGTTTAGAGACATCCGCAACAACCGCAAAAGCATTCTCTGCAGATAACTCAGCTACTGCTTTTTCCGCTGTTTCAGCATTGTAGTCCAAGACTCCGACCTTGAAGCCATCTTGTACCAATCGTTTTGCAATCGCAAAACCGATCCCTTGACCTGCACCTGTGACAATAGCTACTTTAGACATATGATTCCTCCTTGGTATCCCCGATACCAGCAAACGTTCATAGAAGAACAGCAAAGATTGACAGTCAGTTTTGTAAGAATCTAATATAAGTTCCTTCCAAAACTATGCTAATAGTATACTCCTTTGTGAAAAAAGTGTCAAACTCTGGCCTGATATTTTCTAAAATAAATTACAAACTATGTTATCTTTATTTAGTAATAGGTTAACTGATCTAAATAATTTTTGAAAGGGATTTCTTATCTTAACAGAATCAGCTGTTTTGCCTATTGTTTTGGGGTTTATTTCATGCTACACTAATCATAAGAAAATCAAACAATAAGGAGGTCAAATAATGAAAGAATTCATGGATAAATTGAATAACCTACCTAAGCCAGTTCAATACATTATTGCGATCATTATTTTGTTTATTGCGTTTTACATTTCTTATAGCTTGTTTTAAACTTTAAACCAAGACCTCACTATCAAACAACTTTTCTTATTTGGAAAGTTGTTTTTGTTTTCCACAGTAATCAAACCTATCCTACACTTATGTAACCTCCTTCAGCTTGCATAGATCTACGAAAACTAAAAAGCCTTCTTTCGAAGGCTTCTCATAAACTATTCATTTGATGAGTCCCTTTAGTAATCAGACTCTGCAAATACTTGAGTGGCTTTGACTGCTTTCTTCCACCCCTTGTATAATTTCTCTTTGCGAGCTTCTTCCATCTTGGGTTCAAAGATTTGGGCTGCCCCATGAAGAGATTTTAATTCATCTAAGTCCTTCCAATAGCCTACTGTCAGACCTGCTAGGAAGGCGGCCCCTAAAGCAGTTGTTTCCAAGTTTTTGGCACGAGCAATCGCAATTCCAAGAATATCTGCCTGAAACTGCATTAAGTAATCATTTTTCGCTGCTCCTCCGTCTACTTTTAGGACAGGAATAGGAGTTTTGGCATCTACCTGCATGGTGTCGATGATATCGCGAACTTGATAGGCAATGGATTGAAGGGTTGCTTTGATAAAGTCTTCCTTGGTCGTTCCTCGGGTAAGTCCAAAGACAGAACCACGCGCCTCTTGATTCCAGTATGGGGCTCAAGACCCGTAAAGGCAGGGACCACATAGATTTCATCCTGGTTCTGAGACTTCAGAGCATAGGCTTCAGATTCAGGAGAACTGTCGATCATACGCAGGCCATCACGAAGCCATTGAATAGCACTTCCAGCGATAAAGATAGAACCTTCTAGTGCATAGTAGACCTTGCCATTGATCCCATAACCAATCGTCGTCAGCAGGTTATTCTCTGATAACTGCATCTCCTCACCGGTATTCATGATGATGAAAGATCCAGTTCCATAGGTATTTTTGACCATACCAGGTTCAAAAGCCAATTGGCCAAAGAGGGCAGCTTGCTGGTCTCCTGCCATCCCTGCAATCGGAACTTGTCCACCGTAGAAATGGAAAGGCGCTGTCTTGCCATAGATTTCAGAGTTCGAACGCACCTCAGGAAGCATGGCTTTAGGAATGTTGAGAATTTCTAAGATTTCATCGTCCCATTTCAGTTCCTTGATATTGTAGAGCATGGTACGGGCAGCATTGGAATAGTCTGTCACATGGGCTGCTCCATCCGTCAGCTTCCAGACCAGCCAAGTATCAATGGTCCCAAAGAGCAATTCTCCTTTTTCCGCACGCTCTTGTGCTCCTTTTACATGATCCAAAATCCAACGAACTTTAGTTGCTGAAAAGTAGGCATCGATGACCAAACCTGTCTTTTGGTGGAAGGTTTCTACATAGCCTTGGTTTTTGAGCTCTTCAGCCAGTGGAGCAGTTTGTCGTGATTGCCATACAATAGCATTGTAAATGGGAAGACCCGTATTCTTATCCCAAACAACTGTCGTTTCCCGTTGATTGGTAATGCCGATCGCCTCGATTTGATTGGGCTTGATGCCACTTTCAATAAAGACTTCAGCGATCACCGACTGTACAGAGTTCCAAATCTCATTAGCATTGTGCTCCACCCAACCAGCCTGCGGAAAAATCTGAGTGAATTCCTTTTGACTAGAGCTAACTTGCTCGCCTTTTTTGTTAAAAATGATTGCCCGCGAACTAGTGGTTCCCTGGTCAATCGCCATGATATAGGTTTCTGGTGACATAAACTGTCCTCCTAAATAAGGTACTTAAACATCTTGTTCTTTCATAAACTAGTATACTCTATTTCATCTAGGATTTGTATCCATTTTTTTAATAAATTACAGTCTAAATTTTCCTTCTGCTTCTAACTCTATCAGATCAAATTAAAAGAGCCTAAGGCTCTTCCTAGTATTTCAAATGCTTATCAATATCTGCTCTAATCTAACCGATTTAAGAATTCCATGGTCGGACTATCCTGGTAAAGTTCTTTGAGAGGAATCTTATGATAGGCAGAAATCTCTTCCGATGTCACACCGTAACGAATCAAGAGATCATAAATACGATTTAAATCATGACGTAATTCATCCGTAATGAGGACATTATCGCTCGTTTCTTTTGTTTTCCAATAATAAGAGGGCAGAACTTCCTTGGTTTCTATTAAAATAGTTTGCAATAAAGTTCCTCCATGACTATCCTTCTGAGAGATATCTGCTCCAAGTTCTAACATTTTTTTAAAAACCTTGAAGGATTGGTCAGCCTTTTCCTTAGACGAATACAACTGATATTGACCATTCCAACGTTTGATCATGCGCCTGCAGTCAAATACAGCTCTTCCACCGGCAGTTTGAATGACCGGTTGACAGAATGGATTTAGCTCTGTCGGTTCTTCGATAAAGTTAAGATCTGCACCTCTATCAATGAGTAAGTCCGCAATATCTAAATGTCCCGATTTAATAGCGACTTGAAGGAGCGACTGTCCTTGATCTCTTTTAGGTTTGTCACCCGAAACAGCATTGACTTCTTCAGGCTTTCTATCCAATATCTGACGGACAGCCTCTATATCACCTCTTCTTAATAACTGAAAAGTTTTTTGCATGGTCTTCCCCCTTGAATCACCGACAATCCTAACTCTGAGTTCTTCGTTAAACTAATTATATCATTTTACAGACTTCTTTATGAAGTCCTATATGATGGAATGTGTCATTAGCTAAAAAGGTTTGATTTTATCACCAAATAAAAAAACCTCCCACCGAAATTGGATGAGAGATTGAAGGGTTTTTTATGATTTTCGTATAGCCACTAGCCAAGAGGATAATAGGATTTCAATAATAACTAGAAGGATAATCTGAGGAAGAGAACTCTGAACCAGCATAAGGACAGCCAGACTATCGATCAGCATGTGAGCGAGGATACAAGGAACAGCACCTTTCGAGTACTCCTTGAGCGCTCCAAATAGGAAGGTATTCCCTAAAATCATCAGGTAAAAGATGAGATAGTTGGACGAACCTGCTGTAATCCAAGGAAGTTGATAGATAGGGATGTGCCAGAGGAACCAGACAAGGGAAAGGACCATCATTTTAGTTATAAAGTGCTTGCTAAAGGAAAGATGCTCTTGTAAAAACCAACGCCAACCTACTTCTTCCAGACCTCCATATAAAAAGGTCCAGGGGGAAATAGAGGAAGAAGGCCAAGAGGGAGTTCCCAGTAAAGCGGACATTCATGAGCAGGATGGAGATCCCATAATAAATGATGGGGATGAAGAAAGCTAGCATCCAGGACAGGTTACTTTCTTTTTGAAGAAAGACCTTTTTGAAAAATTCTCCCAGGGATTTAGATTCACCTAAGACGATGGAAAAGCAAATAGCCGTTATCATGGGAATCAAATTCATCAGGATAAAAAGCAAAGAGCCTCCCATACTACTCCCATCTGGGAAACACCAAAGGATAACCTGACCTACTAGAAATGTAGCAAGGAGGGCTGTCAGTGCATACCAGATAGAAACTGATTGTTTTGAAATAGATTTGCTCATTTTTCCTCCTTTAGAGTTACAGACTTCTTTCTTGCAATCATGATTGCTAAACTAATAATAAGAAATTTACTGACTAGAGAGAGCCATCCGTCTTCATTCACTATCATCTGAGACAAGGAATTGATACAGGCATGGGTCATGACACAGATCCATAAATTTTGCGTTTTATGATACAAGGCCGATAAGATAAAACAGTTAGTTAGCAGACCTACTAGAAACGGAAGCAACTGAATGACAGCTAAAGAACCATCAATGTAAAAGTAAAAAAGATGCCAGCTAGACCAAGCTAAAAAGGTGATCACAGTAGCTGAAAGATAAGGTATTTTTTCCTCCAAAGTTGGTTGAAAGAAATAACGCCAGCCAATTTCTTCAATCCCACCAAAAAGAAGAGCCTTGAAAAAGAGCATCACTGGCAAGACCAACGATTGAGTGGTGATCTTACCACCAAAGCTAAAGGGGAAAAAGTCGAGCAGCAAGAAAACAAGCACCAAACAATAATTTGCTAAACTGTATTTGACTTGAAAAAAATCTTTGAGAACTTGTTTAAAACTAGATTGATGGTAACTAATGCTTGCAAGACTGCCCCACAAAGCTGATGACAACCCACCTACAATAACAGCGATGATCCCCATTGGTGATGTAAAATCAACCTTCACTCCTCCCGTTCTTACAAACCAAACCAGAAGTGCCACTAGCAATACTTGACCAAAGGTTCCTAACAAATACATAGATAGGGCTTGCTTTCTACTCATTCGTGATTCCTTTTCTATTCTTTCATCTAGTTCATGACTCTATTAGATTTGGAGCTTCCCCCTAATCCGCATCGACCCAAAGATGGTATTGTTCACAATGCAGGCATCGAAAGAGATAACCACACATCGAACCATCCTTGACTAAGTATTCAGCTACATCCTGAAATTCATCACGCGCCTCATATTCTTCCAAAACTTGCTCTGCAATGCCCATCTCTTCCAGTTCGCGAATTCCCACAGTTCCCAAATAAGCACAATAATCTTGGCAACAGGAGAGCCAATTTTCGCCTTGCCAGCTACTATAGCCTGGCGTTTGACAGAAGAGGAACTGATCTTTTTCCTTATCCATGACCCCTTGCCAATCAGCATCTTGGATAAACTCTGCTTCAAATTTCTGGGCAGCACGACCAGTAGAGATACAAGTTGGACAGAGATGTCTTAGCTCTTCTACACAATAAGGTCTCAGAGCATAATAGATGGTGTGGTCTTCCCCACACGAAGGGCAGGTCTTAGGCTCCCCTTTCTTAAAGGCACCAGTCCCTAGTGGATCCGGATGATAGCGGAAGGTTGGCAATTCACTGACTTTCTCCTTATGAGCCTCTTTTTCTTTTTCGGTCAAGGGACGAGGGAGAGCAAAGCGATCTCCATGACTTAGACTCATCTTTTCTAAGGTAAAAAGTTTCTTAACTTGCTTGCGATCAGACTTGTCTACTAGCTCTGAGAAGAGAGCAATGGCACTGGCATATAATCCCAACTCTTGGTAAACATCCACCAAGACCTGCTTAGCTTCTGGAGTTTCCAGTAAGGTCAGCCGATCTGCAAATTCATAGAGAGCCAGCACGCTGGATGAATCCTTATCTTGCGCTTGGAACTGCTTTTTTAAGTGGATATATTCTTTCATAGAATCGTTCATAGAATTGCTCACTTTCGTTTTTACAGAGAATCAAATCCTAGTTTTGTTTCCTTCAGGTGATTGTATTCTAGCGTTGAAAATGTACTTTAAACCCATACTTACCAGCATTTTGCTTGAGTTTTTCAACCAACAGTTCATTCTGTTTACTTTTACCAAAAAAGAAGGGAATGGTCTTTCCATTTCTGAGTTCGATATAGAAAGCATAGCGACTCCCACCACCAGCGCGACCACGGAGCAATAAATAGGTTATCTGCTTCATCTCTTTCAATGGGATCATACGACGGCTGAAACACAAAGGCACATGAATGTAGAAGATGCCATTCGAAATGTGGTAAGGTGAAAAAAATGAACCTCCGCTACGTCGACTAGCAAACCACCGACGAACGAATAAAGTAATGCTGAAGAAGCCAATAAAAACAACACTTAATGATACTAGTCCTGATCCTAAACTCTCCATTCCATTTCTCCCACCATAAATTCTAAATACATAGTACAATTGTTGCTCTGCCTTAATCAGTATGCTTTTTAGTCTTTGTTAATAAGATGATGACACCCACTAAGATTAGAACTCCAATTATAAAAACAGCAAGCTCTAATTCTTTAAATCCTTCAATATAGGGTAGGATATACATACTTGATTCTACTAATAGAAAACCGATAAGAATAAGGGCTAGAGCAAAGTAGCTCCGTTTTTTATTCATCTTTAGCTCCTTTCCTTAGCTGGAGTTCCCATCAAACTTAACTAGCTGGAAATTCTATTTGGTTTCAACCCATTTTTCATTGTCCATGATAAAGGGCTTAGCCAGACCTTCACCGGTGTAATCTTGGTATTTGGTCTCCAAGTATTTGTAGACATCTTCCTTGGTAGCAAACTTGATCGCTTGATAAGGCTCTTCAAAGGTCAGCTTTTCGACAAAGAGATAGCCGTCCTTGGCAGGAACCAAGACACCGACGTGCCCGACAAAAAGCGTGTTGCCATCTAGGTTATCATGAACGATGACGGAAAGCATGCGGGCATTTTCATTGAATTTGAAATTAGCAAAATACTCTTCCATCTTCTTGGCGTGAACCTTGACATCCGTTGTAGCCTCTGTCGGAACCCGTGAATACAGAATGTTAAAGGCTTCCTTGTCTGCCTCATCGAAGACTTTCCCTTTCTCAATCGCATCATTGTCCACGAATAAGAGCTCACTGTCCGCCTGCTGCTTAGGAATCTCGATGCGGTTCTTCAACAAGGTATAACTATTGATCCGGCAGTTGGTTCCGACGAAATCTCCCTTTTTCTTGGTCCACAAGTCACTAATCTTCTCCACATCGTATTCCGTCTTTTTGAACGTACTAAATTCGCCCGTCAAGCCAACAGATCCAACGATGTTATCATAGTCCGTTACTAGACCCAGAAACTTGTCTACACTTTCCTGATCCAAATAAGCAGACAAGAGAGCTCGCACTTCTCCGACACTAGCCTTGCTATTGAGGTTGCTGTATGTTCCCTTGTAGTGCTCCTTGTCTGAACTGGCCTTTGGACAGTGGAGCTTTCCTGCTTTTCCTTGGATTGCTTTTGGTTGGTCCCACAAGCCGCTAAAGCAAAGATCGCCAAGGCACTAAGGAGCATTGTTTTTTTTAATTGTTTCATTATTGGTTCCTTTTTAAATCATTTTGATCATTCGTGTTTGGATGATATTCTTAAATAGAAAGTTAGTAACCTTTGGTCAGTAAGGCTCTCTGTCAGATACTTTTTTGATTTCTTATCATCTTGCCTATAGTAGGAATTTTACTTTCACAGTTAGCCACTAGCTTTCCTTAAATTCTGTTTGTTATCATCTCATTTTTTAACATATCACCATAGGCGAGTGGGTCTGATGTTAGTTTGGTGCAATGTTGGTATCCATTCCAAATCTTCATTTTTGCAAAAGGATATTTCTCTGGTAAAATCCTTCTAGCGCCAATCAGATCAAATTCTTTCGATCCATATAAGAAAGTGCAGTTCAACTGTTCCTCTTTTGATAGACTCGGTAATTCAACAAATGCACAATCATGACAAATATGTCTGATACTATCCTCATCCATAGCTATCAAGTTATCAGCCATTACTTCTGCCGTTTCACCATAAAGTGCAACTATTTTTTTGACCGCTAAACTTCTATTCTTGATGGCCCTCCGATGCTTATAGATAAAGAATATCCTTGTAAATACTTCATGGAGCCTCGAAGCTTGCCAGACACTACAACCTTCAAACACGGCTTTATGGAATTTAATGTCCTTGTAATTCAACAATTGAAGTAAAACCACAGCACCTAAAGAAGCACCAAAAGCTAGATCCAACTCATCAATTTGATGAGTTTTTAAATACTCATAAATGGACTCACTTTCCCTTTTTGCAGATAGATAGGGAATAGTAGCTGCTTCACCGTGTGCGGATAAATCTGGAATCAAATACCTGTATTCATTTCCCATCTGGTCTGATAACAACTGTTTCATTCCTTGGGCAGAGGATAGCATTGGATGGACTAACAATACGACCTTATTCTTTTCAGAATTCACATCAAGCATTTTTCATATCAGGACCCTATTATACCTTCCTAAATCATTTTATTCTCTATAAGAAAACTGCAATGGAGGTAACTATCTGACTCGCATGATCCAGTTATATCCAAGTATATTCTCACTTATTGGTGGAGAGTAACTCTTGCACACATATGATAGTTTAATTTCTATGTCAGTTCATAGCTTGAGGACCTTAAATACTCTACAGCATATGAAACGGAGCTTACTAGACATTGCGGATGGATACCTAGTCTCCTTCTCTTATATTATAGTTTAAATTCAATTCAAGTCCAACTATTTTTAACAAAATAACAATAAAAAGAGCTGGCAGACTATCCAGCTCTTCAATGAATAATGAATCTTATTTAATATTGTGTTTGTTCATCTTTTCTTCAAAGACTTCTGTCATGATGACACGCAATTCTTCCCGTTCTTTTTCAGGAAGGTCTCCTTGGCGCTTGGCCACGGCATAGAGTTCAGGATAGCGCATAGCCACACGTTCAATCGTCTTTGTTGTCGCATGCCCTCTGACAAAGAAAGGAATGCGCTTGATCCATTCTTGCGGTACAAGAGCAAGTAACTTCTTCGCTGCTTCTTTATCAGAAATCTCAGCCGTACTCAATCCTTGCTTGATTTGTTCTTGTTCTTTTTCTGTAAAATCTTTTAATTCCATATGAATCTCCTTATTCTACTTAATTCTTTACCTAAGGACACATTATACACCTATGTAGGAAAAAGTACAACTAAAGGAGCCGAAAAATAGAGCAAGGGTAAGTCATCCCTGACTCTATCTCTTAATCGTTAAATCTTATGAAGTATATTGATTTCCGATTTACTGTGGAGCATCTCCCTTTTGCTTTAAATAATAGTCACTTGCCTCAGTTAGTTTTTTATAATAATGATCGTAACTCTTACTAAATTGTCTAATCAGAGGAATAGCGAGTTCATAGTAGTGATGGTCGACCAAAAATGTTTTCAGTTGATCTTGAATGTGTTTCATTGGACTTGTTTTGTAATCATCACTGTTCAAATAGCGATCATAAATAGAAATTGTGTCCTTATTTTCATTATGCCACTTTTCATAACTTTCTACCGCAGCTATCTTAGCTTCATTAACCTCTTTTAAGGTCTTCATATTAAAACTAGAACTCAGTTCATCAACATAATCCTGTTCTTCTCTGCTTAACTCAAAGGTTGGAAGGCTATCTAAATATTGAATATACTTCTTAAATGCTTCTTCTCCATCTTTTGACAAGGGCTCCTGTAAAAAAGGGTGATAGGCAGCAAATAAGCATTGCCCCAAGTATCCTGGAAATGCTCTTTCGAGTCTCTTATAAATGGAGTCCTCAGCTTCGATGACCGCAAGTTTTTCATTGATCAGATCCATGTCTGCACCTTTGATATAGAGATCGAACACTACTTTCCGTTTCTCATCACTTTCTAGTTCTTGCTCTTTTCTTCTTAGAATACTAGATGCAGTAGCCCCATCTGACTTCAGACAGTCCTTTATTTCTGTTATGGTTAGCCCTAATTTTTTAAACAAGGCAATCTTATTTAGAATCTCTACATCCTTTTCCGAATATTCCCTATACCCATTTTCTAGTCTTCGAGGATGAATAAAACCTTTTTCTTCATAGTATTCTAGTGCTTTTCGAGTTAAAGCTGTTATTCTTTGAATATCATTTCTTAACATGATCTTGCACCCCCTTTATCTATATAATACTCCTGTCCCCAAGGGGCATGTCAACCTTTACCTTATAAACAGAAGACAATCATTTTTTAATCTCTTTTATCTCTTATTATAACAAGGTTCCACGAATATATCAGTTTTTTATGACAAATAAAAACAGCCAACCATTGGGTTAACTGCTAAAAAAAGTTATCAAGTTAATTATTAGAAGAATCAGCGTTCAATTTTACTTTAAATCGTACTTCCAGTCTTCTCCATCTTGGTAGTAAAAAAATTCAGACAGGTCTTCTTCAAGAAAGATACGAAGCATATCCTCCATATCTAGAGAGAGGTCTAGATTTGGCAATTCTTTCAGGTCCTCCCACCAGACTTCCCCCTCTTCAGAGGATATTAAGTCTCCTTCAAACTTTTCTGTCTTATAAAAGAGAACTACATAACGAATGCCGTCTTCTACCCAATCTTTCATTCCACAAATCTGGGGAGAAGCAATCCTTAAGCCAGTTTCTTCCTTCACTTCACGGATTACTGCTTCCGTAAATGATTCTCCCGCTTCGACATGACCACTAGGAAAGGTTATGCCTGGCCAGTCCTCTTTTTTACGATCAATAACAAGAACTCTATCGCCGTCTCTTACCATACAAAGATTTGTAAACTCAACGATCTCATTCATACAGATACTTCCTAACTATGTTAGTCTTTCTTTAAGGATAGGATAAACAATCTCTACCCTATTCTTCTTTTAGTTGCACTTGCGTATGGGCTAGCAGGTCACCTAGATGCCTCTTATCTTTTCTAAACAGCGTCATTGCCAGTAGCAAAACTGCGAGTAGAGTCGCCGAAATAGAAAGGCTAATGGATAACATATCAAACTCACTATAGGAACCATGAATCGTGCCCATATGACCGAGTTGCCAAGGTAAAAATTTAATGGTATTTCTGATTAAGCTAGCTTGCACTGTTTTTTTCTGGTAGACCAGTTCAAGGCCTGCTTTAACCTTCCCAAAACTCCCATTTTTTGCATAATCCAAGTATGTGAACAGGAGGGTGATTGGCAAAATAGAGGTTAAAAATACAAGCCACTGCGACTGAATTTCTGTAAACTCTGGGACACCATTAAAAAAAATGATGTAAATAAGCATAGAAACTATAAACAGAAAAACTAAATAAGCTAGAATGAAAAGGTAATCGAATAGAAATTCCATCATTCTTTTTTTAAACGAAATAGGATTGATTGCTAACATCTTCATCACCGTCTCCTCCTTTATCATTTGCTACTATTATACTATACTGACAACCATAAACCAACCATTTATAAAAAGAAGACTGAAATACCTAAATTCCAGTCTTCTTTCTTACTAATCTTCTCTATATATAACAAAGCCATTTGGTTGGATGATCAATCGACCATCGGATATATTCCCAAGACTGATCAGATCTGCCTGTCCTCTTTCTAAGACAACGTCTTTCTTCGACTGGTTAAAATAGGCTTTGAGCATGTTACCTTCATGCTGCCATTCTACTGCCACCACATCTGGCTCTACTTCTTCCAGACTCACTTTACCATACTGAATCATGCCTGATACTTCTTTTCGGAGCTGGATCAAGTCCTTCATAAAGTTTAGCATGTCATTATCCGCTGCCACGCGCTCCCATGGCATGACACGGCGGCAATCTGGGTCTGGACCACCGATGAGGGATAGCTCCGTTCCATAATAAATACAAGGCGTTCCTCGTTGCAGATAGAGGAAGGCGAGAGCAGACTTGACAGACTGAAGATCGCCTTTGGCCGTCGTCAGGATGCGCTCTGTATCGTGAGAGTCCAAGAGGTTAAACATAACCTCAGAAATCTGCTGCCTGTAGTACATAGACTGGCTATTGATCTCCCAAATGAAGCGTTGCGTCTCCTTATGCCCCCGCAGGAAATAATCCTTGATACTTTCAGAGAGGGGATAGTTCATCACCGCATGGAACTCATCACCCTTGAGCCATGGTTGGGACGAATGCCAGATTTCTCCGAGGATATAGAGGTCTGGTTTCTTGGCTAAGACCGCCTTACGGAAATCTCGCCAGAATTGATGGTCGATCTCATTAGCCACATCCAGTCGCCAAGCATCAATATCAAACTCTTCAATCCAGTAAGTCGCAACCTTCAAAAGATAGGCCTTCACCTCAGGATTAGCCGTATTGAGCTTAGGCATATAGCCTGCAAGGCAAAAGCATGGTAAGACAAGTCGCGACTATTCCACAGATTTTCTGAGGAGACAGGGAACTCTTTAATATGGAACCAATCCTTGTAAATCGAATTCTCCCCGTATTTGACCACATCCTGCCATTGGGGTGAATCATAGCCAATATGGTTAAAGACGGCATCCAGCATAATCTTCATCCCACGCGCATGGGCCTCTTTCACTAGCTGGCGAAAGGTGTCCTTATCACCAAAATGGCGATCAATTTCAAAATAATCGATGGTATCGTACTTGTGGTTGCTTGGAGATTCAAAAATCGGGCAAAGATAGAGCCCTGTAATCCCTAACTCCTGCAAATAATCTAAATGATCAATAATGCCTTGCAAATCACCACCAAAGAAATCCAATACTTGAGGAGCAATAGAGGCATCCCAAGGACGAACGCTTTTTGGCGAAATAGCTGGATTCCCATTGGCAAAGCGCTCAGGAAAGATTTGGTACCAAACCGTCTGTGCCACCCAATCCGGAACATCACACCCATCAATCTCATGGATAAAAGGAAGCTTAAAACCGTTCATGACGAAGTCCAGGTTCTCCTTGTTGTAGGCTGCCACACCCCGATCTCCGTACAAGACCTTATCTCCTGCTGTGTCCTCTAATTCAAAGAGGTACTGGATCCGTGCATGGCGGACAGATACCGACACTTGCCAATAATCAAAGAGGTCGTCTGTCGTCACCTTGTCCATTTCCTTGGTCGCCTCATAAAGATCCTCTATAAATAAAAGGATCCCCATAGTGCAAGACAATTCGTTTGATATCCTCTTTCTTAGTCCGGATGCGAATATGGAGCTGGCCATCTTTATAAAGATAGGCATACTCCGATTCAGGCCGATGATAAATCGCTGTTAATTCCATCTGTCTCGTCTCCTACTATACTCTCTTTTCATCATTTATCATTTTATGCAAACGATTCCATAAACTATTTCTAGTATACTACTTTATAAAAACGTTTGCAAGATTCTGAGAGATAATTTTAGATTACTCACTTTTTATAATTGTATTGCACACAAAAAGCCCAGCAATTGGGCTTTTTCATTAGCAGAATAACTGATCCTCATTCCTTACTTGTATGCCGCTTTCCAAGACTTAGCGCTTGCTCTTCTGACATTTGAACAACCTTAGAAAAATTAGTATTGCGAGGCATATTATCTAGTGAGTACCAATAGACATCCGCACTCCCATTTCTTGCCACATAAACAACTGGAGCTAGTTGAGGAGTTGGCTCTGCAGGCTCTACAGGTTGGACTGGCTGAGCTGGCTCTACTGCTTGACTCGGTTGAGGGGCTTGACTTGGTTGGGTCTCTACAGGCGTACTTGAAGGTTGTGCTTGACTACTTGGCTCTGTCGGCACTAAAGATGGCTTGGCAGTCCCCTTCAGATAGTCAATGGTCGCATTCTTAGAGTAGTTGTCCAAGGTCACGGTGGTGATCCCATAAGCATCTACTGACTCTTTGGGACTACTTAGATGGATGGGTAGAAGGTTGCCATCTCGATCAATTCCTACATATTGCAAGGTCACCTGCCGAGGAATCAATTCATCCCCCGTATAGACTGGTGTCACCTTGTAGTCTAACCAGTAATTTGGGTGGGTAGCCAGCCAGCTATCGAGTCGTTTCTCGTAGTAGAGCATGCCTTCCACATTGCTATCCGCTGTCCCTTTATAATTTCCCGTATTGGTCCAGGCAGTTAGAGGAACCAGATTTTTCCCTTCATTGGTCAGACCGCTAAACTGATAGCCAATCAAATGCCCTCTGTGGAACAACCAGGCCTTCTTTCCCTTGTTTCCATAAGCGATCTTATAATTATGCCAACCAACAGGATTATGTTTGAGACGTGGCTCTCTTTTCTGCTTAGGTTCATCCTTATCCTGCAGCTGAATATGAGCGGAGGTCGCACGACCTAAATGATCAAACTCACCTAGAACTAGCTGCTTGTTACCAGTAAAAGGTAACAGGTTAAGACTCTGATAGTCGAGTCCAGTTTGATGGGCTTGAACTCCTTGAACAACGACCAAGGACATAAAAACCGAGACTATCGCAACAATAACATTTTTCAAAAACCGTTTTGTAACCATAATTGAAACTCCCACATTTCTATCTAGTGATATTATAGCAGAAAATACGGTTACAAATAAATAGCTTTTAGAAATTATTTTATGCTATTTTTATTACTACCAGACTATCTAGGATTTCAAAATATTATTTTAAATTCTATTCATCATTCAATTTGAATGTATGGTAGAATAACTAAAATAATGCTAAAAATCAACGTTAAAACGATAAATGCCACGCAAAGTAGCAAAAATAATGAGAATGCAACCTCTACTTGCTTGTGCTATAATAATCGTTTATTCTATACTAAAATCAGTCATATTGCTACTTTATGACAAATTACATCATAAAATATAGAGGAGGTCATACAACATGACATTTGCTGAAAAATTAAAATCCATACGTAAACAAGTAGGGATGTCACAAGAACTTTTAGCTGAAAAAATCGGTGTATCAAGACAAGCTGTAACAAAATGGGAGACTGGTGCTGGAATTCCAGATATCGAAAATATGATATCCATATCAAATCTATTTAACATCTCTATCGATGAGCTGATCTGTAATGAAAGAACTACTCTTAAGACGAGCGAATATCTTTTTGAGAGTATCACAGAGTATGATATCGATAAGATCAAGAGCTATGATATGAAATTTGGAGGCGCAGAAAGGTTTGTATTGTCTGGATACAAGGGAGAAAAAATTCGAGTTCGTCTGGTATCTAACCTTCTTCCTACGCTTCAAAAATGATTTTTAAAGTAAAAAAATTGATGATAGTAGAAAAAAAGAATTGACGTAGATGTAAAACGTTATAATGGTGTAACAGAGGCAACGGCTAAAGAAACTGTCAGTATCTTTGTGCAAATCCCAACTCCTTATATTAGTCACATTGAATGTGCGGTTCGTGCAGAGTCTGTAGAAATTCACTCCCTAGAATGTGACAATATCGAACTTGACGTTAAGACATCTCGTATTGCCCTAGAAGATATTTCAGGTAAAGTAAAAATAAATTGTAATCTTGATATGGAAGTATTATGTAATTCATTAAACGGTGAAGTTAACATTAACCAGATTTCAGCAACATCTAGAATGCGTATTCCTGAAAATAGCCTATTTACAGCTATTACCAAAGGGATTGGTACAAACATTTATTATGAAAAAAATGGACAAAAAACTAAACCATTCGATTCACCCGATTCAGATAATATAATTGAATTAAATGGTATTAAGAGTGAACTGGTTATCTATACAGCCTAAGAAAGAGGAGAACTAAATGAACGTAAATTATTTAAAAAGATACATCATCAGTTCTTATGTCCTTGTTTGGGCACTCATTATTTTTGTAGCAGCTCCTGCAAGTTTATTATTTAAGGTTCCACCCGTTATCATGTGGATTGTACGAAATATCGTCGCGTGGTCTCCATCATACCTACTTTTATTTGGATGGAAATATTTCAGGACTGATGAGAAAAGAACAACTTTCCTTAAGCGGTGTTTTTCCGCTAAAGTGTCTTTACTCCCACTCCTATCTTCATTTGGTCTGACATTTGGGCTCAGTGTATTATCACTCTTCATCTACTCACTTATGACCCAAAAAACAATGTTCTCCTACATCAATCTAGGAACCGTATCATTGCCACTAAGTATATTCTTATCATTTACATCAGGTCCGACTGGTGAAGAATTAGGTTGGCGTGGTTATATGAGAGAAGAATTTAATAAAAAGTATCATTTTTTAAAATCATCTATTTACCAAGGTCTAGTCTGGTGTTTCTGGCATACACTTCTGTGGGTTGTAGATTCAAAATTTACGGACTGGCGTGCCATTCCTTATATTATTGCTAACATAGTTGTGATTACATCTATTACTATTTGTATGAATATTATTTTGGAAAAATATAATAATCTGATTTATTCTATTTTCATGCATTTTGGCTTTAATATCGTTTATGTATTTTTGGATGCCGATATCGGATTTTTTATCATTTTGACCTTGCTATACCTGCTCATCACACCGATTGCAATGCATATACGAAATAGAACTGCGGACAGATTATAATGGGTAAAAGCTTTCATTAACTGTACAAAATTTTGAGTTTAAATGTTCTCCTACAAATTGTCTGTCTAACTGGTTGAAAACATAAAAAAACGAGATAGATCGTAAAATCAAATGAAGAGAACACCAACAAAAAATCATCTGTTGGTGTTCTCTTCATTTTTAGATTTCTGAAAAAACCTCTTGTCCATGTATCAGTAGGTACCCTTTAACTCTATTTTTCATGAACATTGTTTTATAAACAGTAGATTACAGTCTTAACATATATGGAGATATACAACTATTCTAAATCAACTTATATTCATACCACTTTTCATCTACTTTCTGAAATCCCAAAGCCAAAAACATTCTTTGACTTTGAGTATTAAAAGGATAAATTTGAGCAGTTACCTTAACCATTTCTTTCTCTTTGGCCAGCTGTATCATTTCAGAAATACATCGTCTTCCGATCTGTAAATTTTGATACTCTTTGCTGATCACTATAGAAAGTTCTGAGTTATCTTGAAGTGTCACATCTCCAACTAACACACCCTCATATTGGATATAATAGCAAGAACCATGTGAAGTTAGGTAATCATACATTTTATGAAGTTTTGTTAGATTGTAAACCTGATCAGTATTATCAACTTGTTTGCAAACATCACTATCTTGATACCAAAGAAGGGAAATGTCATCATTCCTATAATAAGGAATAAGCACTATCTGATCATCTACTATTCTATTCATCATGACTTGTTCTTATTTCTATTTAGAGGTTTCTTCCTATACTTCAATATTCCCCATCAACCAATTGGACATCTTTTTGCCCTTGTTTTTATATGGGTTGGGAGGAAACAAGGTGAAAGGGGGAATGCTGGCATCTGGGAAGAATAGTTCTACTCACATCGTTCGCTCGCGATTATGATTGACGTAGGCTGTAAAATAAATATGGTAATGTCCGCTCACATCACCACCATTATCATACTCGCCCCTAGCAGTATTTGGCAATAAGTTAACAGATTCTATAACCTACTTTTCCCGGGCTAGGTGTGAGATCAACTCACTCTTAATAGTAGCCTCATGATTTCTGACGAAATTCCCATCATCACTGTATCCAGGATGCTCACTAAGAGAATAGAAAACAATGACCATCAGAAAAGGTAGGGAAATTAAAAAAATGATTAGCTTATTTGATTTTAACATGGGGGTTCTCATCCTACTTATAAAAAATCTTGACCCAATCCTGCTTTGCACCAAGGATACGAGCAACATACACTGTATGCTTCTCAATATAATAAAATGCGAGATAGTTCTCTATTGGCATATAACGATAGGGTTTTCCATCATTCGTCATCTCACCATAGCCCCGGCTTGATACCAGAGGACAGGGTTCTGGAAACAGTTCTAGGGTCTCAAGAGCACTCAATAGCAAATCGACTTTTCCATCTGCAGCTTGCTGGCTATAAAAATTCACAAGAATATAGTTGTGAATGTCACGCAAGTCCTGCTTAGCACGATCTGAAAGAAAGACCTGATAGCGTTTCAATTTAGTCAAGACCAAATTCCTTTCTCACATCGGCTACAGAAGTAACTTTTCCTTGAGCAATTTCCTGGTGCCCCACTAAAATCTCCTTTTTTAAGTCCTCAAAGGCTACTTGATACTGTTTGTCCTGCAAATCACTCGAAACAAATTCTTCTGGATCCACAGTCCCGTTGGCAACTTTTCGAAGTGCTGCATTTAGGACATCTGACACAGAAATTTTTTGATCTGCAAGCACCTCTTTTGTTTTTTGGTAAAACATCGCATCTGCTCGAAAATTTACTGCTTTCGTATTTGCCATTTCTACCTCTCCTTTGTACATACAATTTGTATATACACACTACCATAAGATAGAGAAGGGAATCAAGTAAAAAGTGGATTCTTCTTTCACCGATTATAAGTTGGAATAGATAAGAAAGCTGAGTTTATAACTGGTGACAAATAGTTTTAAACTGAAAAAAGTGATAGATTGTTCTGTCTATCACCTTGTGTTTGCTATTGATCATCTTGTAATTGTACTTTTCTTTTCTAAATCATGACACATACCCATCAATAGTATTCTAAAGGCTAGGAATTATGTCAATATTTTGGACTTATTTTGTCACATGCTTCTTTTTTCTATGACCTCTCTTTCATTTCTCGAAAATGAAAAAGTTTTTGTCAAGCAAATTTTTTCAAAAACTCTTGTTCATGACCTTAGGTAACGATGTATAATAAGTATGAGGAGGTGGGTAATGATGGCTAAATATAGAGCAATTCCGGAAGGATTTATGACGGTTGGGGAGCTTGCTAAGAAAATGAACGTTACTGTCCGTACTCTACAATACTACGATAAAGAGGGGTTGCTTTCCCCATCGGCAGAAAGTGAGGGTGGTCGCAGGCTTTATACCGATAAAGATTTAGTACTACTCCATCAGATATTGTCTTTAAAATCATTAGGTTTTTCTCTCAAGGATATAAAGGGGCGTTTGATCTCTTTGAAAACACCTGATGATGTTGCCAATGCTCTTACAGAGCAAGCAGTTACTATTCGTAAAAATATTGAACAACTTAAGGATTCTTTAGTCGCAATAGAGCAGCTAAAGATAGAAGTTTTACAAATACAGACGGTCAATTTTAAGAAGTATGCAGACATCATCGTCAATCTACAGATGAAGAATGACTCCTACTCTCTTATCAAGCGCTTTGATGATGATACGCTCGACCAGATACGCAGTCGATTTGACAAGAAAAGCGGACTTGACTTTATGGACAGATTGAACCGCCTAAGTGATCAAATCGTAGAGCTTCAAAAAGAAAATATACCAGCCGAAAGCGAACAAAGCCAACAGGTTGTGAAAGAATACTGGGGCTTGATTATGGAGTTTACAAATGGTGATATGAGCATGCTCCCTAAGTTGATGGAAGTTGGTACTATCGACACAGCCTCAAACGCTTGGGAAGAAAAGCAAAAAATCGTCAATGATTATATAGGACCCGCCCTACAAGTCTATTTTTCAAGGCTTGGAACAAATCCCTTTGAGGAGGTGGAACCATGAAAGACGCGATAAAGATTTCTGGATTAAAGAAAAGTTATGGTAGCAAATTGGTTCTTGAAGGCCTCGATTTTCAAATCAAACAAGGAGAAATATTTGCTCTGCTAGGAGTAAACGGAGCTGGTAAAACAACAACGCTTGAATGTATCGAAGGTCTGAGAAAATATGATGAAGGCAAGATAGTTGTAAACGGGAAAACCGGAATTCAACTACAGTCCTCCTCTCTACCCGCTCACATCAAACCGATGGAAGCCATAAAACTCTTTTCAAAATGGAATCATACACACATTGATGATCTTATGCTAAAGGCCCTTGGCATAAAAGAAATTGAACAGTCGCAATACATAGAATTATCCACTGGGCAAAAAAGAAGATTACATCTTGCTCTTGCACTTATCAGTAATCCAGATATACTATTTCTCGATGAACCGACAGCGGGACTTGATGTTGAAGGACGACTATCTCTCCATGAACAAATCCGAAAGCTCAAATCACAGGAAAAGACAATCGTCTTGGCAAGCCACGATATGGCCGAAGTTGAAACCCTATGTGACCGCATTGCTATTTTGAATAGTGGAAAGATCGTTTTTTGTGGTACTCCTTCAGAACTGACAGAAAAACTTGGAAGAAAATATTTCATCCATTTAAAAACACAGGAAGGGGAGGATATATATGAAACAGATACGATCGAGGATACCTTGATTTCATTATTGGAAGAATGCAAACAGAAAAATATCCAGATATTGGATATCAAGGTTGATCGTGGCACACTGGAGCAGCATTTCATCGAAATGGCAAGGAGGGGTTTGGAATGAATGGTTTTTTATATAGCCTAACATTACAGTGGAAATTGGACATACGAAGTAAGTCTCTCTTGGTTACTTACTATATTGTACCGCTTATTTTCTTTCTTCTCATGGGTGGTATTTTTACTTCCGTTATGCCTGAAATGGGTAGCACACTTATACAGTCAATGATTGTCATGAGTGTTTCAATGGGAGCCTTTCTCGGTTTACCGCCTTCCTTGATTGAAACATACGGAAGCGACATAAAAAAGATTTATAAAGCAAATGGTGTGCCTATTCATTTAGGATTGGTGACAATGGTTTTCTCTGCCTTTGTTCATTTGATGATTACCTGCATGGTGATCCTACTACTTGCTCCAATTTTATTTAAAGCAAATCTACCAAGTCAATTTCTCTTATTCTTTCTCGCGCTTGCCATCTACATTTTTGTATCGTTGAGTATCGGAAGTATACTGGGCCTTACTGTTAATAATCAAGCAAAGCTGACTATGATAGCACAACTTATCTTTTTACCATCAATTATGCTCTCAGGAATCATGTTTCCTAGAAACTTACTACCTGATTTTCTTCAAGCAATAGGGCGTCTTTTCCCCGCTTCTTGGGGATACCGCTTGATGCTAGATCATGGTTTTGGTCTTGAAAATCTTTGGTATCTGATTCTTGTATCCTGTATCTCAGTAATGACTTGTATCCTCCTCTTGAATCAGCAAAAATCTAACTAGGTGCCTGAATAAATCAATAGCAACATTAACTTTTAAGCAAAAGCGACGAGATTGTTACTTATCCCGTCGCTTTGCTGTTTTTCAGTAGTTTTTATCTAGTTTACTCTATGTCATTTTTTCATGCAGGACAGTACAATGGTCCTAGTGGTTGCAGTAAGAATATCACTATCGCTGCCTAAAATGTTAGAGTCAATTATGGCATATCAGATTCATCACACATTTCCAATGAATCACTCTCTAAAATTGGCTCCACCAAATCAATCCACTCTTGAGGCAGGTAAGTTGATAAATAGCCGTGGTTATAGCCCTTTGCTTCATACAGGATCGTGTTTGGATGTAGCTGCTGAAATAATTTTGCCGATGCCTTCACACAGTTCAATTCTTTTTCACCATAGATATACAGAACCTGCGCCTTGCTAGCAGAAATCGTGTCCTTCAGCTTGTAACGTCCCATATAGGTTTTGTAAATAGTCACTAATGTTTTGATAGGCGTCCTTGGCAGATCCTCCAAATAATAAGCTTTTATTTCCTCTGGATAAGCCAGTTTAGGATAGAGTTTGTCCATCATGCTTAACTGGAGTTTGCAAGAGAATTTATTGAACATCAGTTTACCAAATATGTATACTAGAAAGATGCTGATTTTAGCTAACCTTGGTTGAGGAATACAGAGGCTTCCGTCTATAATGGCCTTCTCAGCTATCTCGCTGTCTAAGGACAAAAGCTCCATAGCAATTTGACCGCCAAGCGAAACACCACCAATCGCAAACAACTTCCCGCCACAGTGTTCTTTGATATAGTCTAGGATCTCCAAAGCAGAATCTTCCGTAGAAACATAATCAAGTTGATATTCCTCTCCGTGGCCATTCAAAGTAGGTAAAATAACACGATATTTTTCCGACAAGATTCGTGCTTGGCAAAGATAGTTCCACCAAGAACTACCACCACCATGTATCAGCAAGATAGGAGGCAAATTCTTATCCCCAAATTCATGGAATTTCATATTTAAACTCCTTACTGTAAGACTTTCACTAGATACTTCCTTTTTTAACGTTATTGTACTGATATTTTTAGACAGAGTTTTTATTATCTATCTCACAAAAAAGAATGAACCTGCCACTCCTTTCTGAAATCTATACCTCCACCTATTTCTCCAGTTTTATCACCTTATCATAGCGCTTCAAGTCCTCTTCACTATAGTGATGAATCACTTCTACAAGTGTTTGAGGGAGGGAGAAGAGAAGTTGACTGATTTTCTCTTGATTTTTAAAGTCCAGATTAGCTTTGACCTCATCAGCTAGGATAAATTGGCGATTGTGATAGAGAGCACGGGCAATTTCCAAGCGCTGCTTCTCACCGCCTGACAGAGTCTGGTTGCTAAGGTTTTTGTTTTGAAGAGTTTTCAAACCAGTTTGCCGAAGGATTTCATCCATCCTTACAGTATCAAGTTTTTGTCCCAAAGCAATATTTTCCTCTAGGCTCAAACCATCAAAGATATGACTAGATTGAAGAATATAGGCTCCTGCCTGATAGAGTTCATCCGAGGTTAGCTCTTGCCCATGGTAGCGAATCCGACCATGACTAGGCTCAATTTCACCATAGATTAGGTTCAGTAAGGTCGTTTTTCCAGATCCACTTTCTCCGATAATGGCAATCTTTTCCCCTTCCTCAATAGTGAGATCACAAGAGGCTAGGATTTCTTGACCATCACGCTCTACACTGACTCTCTCTAACTGGATAGGAAAGACGGAATCTTCGAGAACAGAAGGCATATCCAAGTCTACTCCCAATAATTTTTGATATTTGTCACAGAGAGACTTGGCTGATTTTCTAGTATTGATAAAGTAAGATAACTCCTGAAATTGATAGCCAATATTATACGATACGAGGTAAATCCCTACAAAGCTGGCTGCAGATAGGTAGTTATAATAGGTCATGAAACCACCAATGACAATAGGCGCAACAGAGCAAAAAGCATCAATTCCATTGATAAAGAGACTATTTATGGTCCGTTGCTTTTCATAGGCAATTTCTTCCTTTAGAGCCTTGTGCAAATCTTTAGAGAACAGTTTGTAAAACAAGCTTTGTCCTCGATAATACCGTATGGAACGAGCACCTGCGATCATATTGGTTGCTTGAGAGACATAGGCTTGATTAGCTAAGGACTTCTCCTTCGTAATTTCATCCAAACGTTTAGAGCCAATTCCACTACAAAGAACAGGTATCGAATAAAAAATGATAAAGAGCAATCCAAGATAAAAATTAGTCCAAAGAGCATAACAGATAGAGACAATTGTAAATCCCAAAGAAGAAACGATAATAACAGTCGGCTCAATATAATTATCTTCTAGCTGTTTTACATCATTTTCCAAGTCTGACAAAACTTCTTCATCTGCTATCCGACGGCTATATAGAAAAGTCTGAAAGATATCCTTCTTAATACCCGACTTGAAGTCTGTCAGCACTCGTGCATAGTAATAACGTTTCCCCGCCAAACCCAGCAAGAGAATCAAATTTCCAACAATCCCCCAAAACAAGACCTGCCATAGCAAATGCAACTGGTGATTGGTAAAACTAGAGACAATATACTGAATTAAAGCTGGTGTAATGATAGCCTCCAGCCAAGTAATCATAATCGCCACAAAATAGAAGAATAAGTGCCTCTTGGTTACATAAGATCTAAGCATAACGTATAAACCTCCTGAAGTTATTTACCAACTTAGATAGTCGCTCTTTATCTCTTTACTGGGATACAAACACTTTTAAAATATTTCATTCAAGGATTTCTATGCTTTACCAGCAAACTACAGATTCAAGGTGGTGCTAGAAAGCATCTATATTATAGAACAAAAAGCGACTAGTTTAGCTTTTTTATTAGATTATTGAACGAATTCATCACTCTAAGAGAAGAGTTAAAAGCTGATTATGTCTACTCTAAAATATTATAACATAGAAAAATAAAAGGATAAATGGAAATTAAACCCTAACAATTCCATCTATCAAACCAAGATACTAAACTTATACTCTTGCTCTAATATTTCCTATGTGCACGAGAAAAGCCTTGACCTCAAGGCTTTTTACAATCCCTTTCATTACAAGGTTTTTACGCTTTTACCTACCGTTTCGTCGTACACTCCTTACTCTACGACAGCCATACCCCAGGGCACCTTCTCGCATGGGCGGACTCAAAAGGTTCAGTGAACCTTTTGAGGATTAGCTACGTTTCACTAACAAACTCACACACTCTACGTGTGGTGCTAGTAAACTTCTATATTATAGAACGAAAATGACTAAGTTGTTGTTTAAAATTAAACTTTAGAATGAAACTATTTTATAGTTAGCATTTTTCAAACTTTATAGCTGATAATTGTCACTTAATAAATTTACTTGCGAGCTTGTAAACTTGTTGAATCTCTTTACTATTAATATCCCAACCATCAAGTTCTTCTTTGATCAACTCTGGAAATTTTTTGCTAATATCCCTCAAAGAATTCCCAACTGATTTTCTAACATATTCACTAGAATCTTCTTTTAATGTTGCGATTCGTTTAATAGCTTCATCTGGATTATCCTTGAAATATGGTCTACTCGTCCATATTCTCAAACCTTCTGTAACAGCTCTTCTAACATTTGGATTACTGTTTTGTAACCATTCGTCAATAACCGGAAGAGATTTTTCATAACCTGTTTGCTTACAAAATTCATCAAATGCTTTTGCTAATACTTCTTGAACTCTCCAATTGTCATCCTTTGAAACCTCATCCCTCATGAAGATCAAAATTTCTTCATACGATGACAAATGACCAAAGAGAAATACACTGTACATTCTAACTTGATATACATTGGATTTAAAGGCTAGAAATGCTAATTCTTTAGTATACGCATTAACGTTTGATTGATAGTCAGCAAGAGCTCTTTGCTCTTCCTCTTTAAATCCATTTTCTATTAAAGAGAATTCTTTTTCTAAATTTAAAATATATTCTTTCATGTAACTTGACCCCAAACCAATCATGCATTTTTTTCGCTTTCGTTTTAGGTTCTCTTCCAAAAGACTGATTCCATTTTCCTTTACTTCTACATCTTCAAATTTATGGTTCATCCGGTAGCAGTTGCTTCTTGAGTCGCAATAAATACACCCATTAGTGCACCCTCTGAATAAATTCATTCTATTCTTTGAAGAGAGAATTCCTTTTACTTCTTTAAAATGCACTTTACTACCCTAATTTCCTCTATTTTAATTTACATTTTTTCTGATGAGCTTTTAATTTTTTCATAGCCCAATCATAATGACTTGCAGTGGTACTTACAAAATAGGAACCCAGTGTACTCCCCCCAACCCATTTATATACACCTTTTGAAAAAAGTTCTTCGTTTGTAAAGGTTTCAGCCAACTGTAAAACATCGCTATGGGATTTATGAAACATTTTAGTTGCGTCTTCAAGAGAAGTATTTTGATGTTTCTTCCAAAATTCTACATTCAGATCTCCATAAGTTTTCCAATTGTACGGCTCAGGCAAAAACGGTTTTTCTTCTCCCTTTTGATTGGAATGTACCCAATTCAAAATAAGCTGATGCCATTCATAGAGATGGATTAAAACATCTCTTAGATTCTTATCTCTTTTCCAGTGGGCTTCTTTTTTCTTTTCATCTTTTGAAAAGTCAAATGGTGTATTTAACTCTTCCTCAGTCATCTTTGAGATAAATAAATTTAACTTTTCATAGTTTTCTGTAGCAGCAATCATTAAATCATTTTTTGTCGTTGGTCTTGGCATAACAAGTCCCTCCTATTTCACTGAATATCTTAATATAGTTTTTTGTTTTTCTTTTGATGTCCTGTTTTTATTACTTAGGTATATTTCTTTATGAAAATCACCTATTCTTGTAAGATCAAATTTTCTTGCAAATTCATTCATCAGTTCAAATGACTTTGGCTCATCATCATAACTTCCAACATGTAAAATATGGATAGATTTACCCTCTTCTATTTCTCTAAAACTTATCTCATCATACAATACGTTGTGCTTTTTCTTTTTTACATTTTCAAGTGCCTTTGTGAATATCTCTTGTGTAATAAAATCAGGTTGTTTAATCATCAATGTGTATTCCAGTTTATTTTTATCAAGCTCTTCTCCATTTACTTTTTTCCAAAAGCCTTCTAATGGATATACCGTAAAATCTGTAATATCGTTATCAGTTTTATTTTTCATTGCATTTTTAAACAACATTTTAATGGCATAGGCAAGAGAATATAATGCGGATATTCTATCTGAGAAATCCACTTCATTCGGATTTCCTTTACCTTTTAACAAAATAAATTTTTGCTTTGGCACTTCTACAATGATAGGTGTTTGCTTTACACCATAAAGATTTTTTTCTTGTTTTCTCCATTCATATTTCATTATCCAGTTCTCCCTTTACATTTGGTTATTTTTATTATACAGGAAGATACTTGACACCATTGTCCTTGCTTTCTTAGTTCATAAATCCGAACTTTATCTTCATAATTCAATTTCATAATAAAACACACCAAAAGTTAGATTTTTTCTGTCTAACTTTTGGGGTGCAGTTCACCTATCCATTTCGCCAGTTTTTTGATATTTAAACACTCCAAAGTAAGCCCAACCTGATCCTCCATTTTGGACTTTCCTTTCTCTCTAGTGTATCTCAAATTATGGTACTCCTTAGCCCGCTCAATTGTTTCTTTGCGCTTCTTATAGAGCTCTTTCATTTCTCTTTTGTGACGAATCTCCTCACAAAATTCAAGGGCATCTTTCCAGACATGTCTCGTTACTACTTTTTGAAAATTCTTGCTTTGGGTACAAACGGATAATAAAGGACAGGAAACACATACTTTGGGATTACTCTTATACTCACGGTAGCCTTCTCGAGTAGTAGTGCGATAGCTTAATACTTGATTCTCTGGACAGACATAATAGTCATCACTTGCATCATAAACAAAATTACTAGGCCTTAAGTTCCCCTTTACTCCCTTTGGTCGAGTATAAGGGAAGACAGGAATGATATTACGTTCTAACAAATAATGGGCAATAGCTGGGGTCTTGTAACCTGAATCCGCAATAATATAGTGTGGGGAGAATGGCTCTAACTTTGAAAAAAGAGCAGGGAAAGCCTGACTATCATGAACATTTCCTGCTTCAACCGTATAAGCTAAGGCCCATCCATGCTTATCGCAAGCAACTTGAGCAGAATAGGCAAATACTTCCTTGTGTTCGCCCTTATGGAAGCATCCACACTCGGGATCTGTCGTTGAGATTTTCTTTTCCTTAGCCTCACTTTCTTTTGCGGGCTTTAAGGACTTTTTTTCGTGTTTTTTCCGATCTAAATCAATCTCAACTGCCAATTGTTCACTCATAAATTTAGCTTGTTGGTCTACCATTTCCTTACGATACTTGTGACTATTAGCTGCCGCTTTGATATGGGTACCATCCACAAATATTTCAGAAGGATCAATTAAGCCAGCATACAAAGCATGGTTGAGAACTTGGGAAAAAATCTCGGAAATGAGTTCTTTATCTTGAAAACGACGGCTGTAATTCTTTCCATAGGTAGTAAAATGAGGGACCTTATCATCTAAAGTTAGTCCAAGAAACCAGCGATAGGCCACGTTTACTTCAATCTCTTTCATGGTTTGGCGCATGGAACGAATACCATAAAAACATTTGATTAAAGGAATTTTGACTAACATGACGGGATCAAGACTAGGACGACCGTTATTTGGACTATAGGTATCTTCTACCAAGTCATAAATAAAGTCAAAATCAACCTTTGAATCTACTTGTCGAAGAAAGTGATCTTTTGGGACCAATTCGTCTATTGTATAGAAACCATATTGCTTGCGATTATAATCAGGTTTTTCTTAGTGAAACATAGGGAACACCTCACAACTCTTCTTACCTCTATTATACGACTTTCCAAAAAGAAAAGCCTACGATAGGCTTTTTCATCTGACAATATCTTTATACATATCTGGTCTTCTGTCTCTAAAGAGACCCCAATTCAGGCGCTCATTCGCTCCCTTGTCAAGGTCATAAGTAGTTAACAAGATAGCTTCGCCTTGTCGTTCTGCTTGACTTAAAATAGCTCCTGTTTCATCAGTCATAAAGGATGAACCGTAGAAATTAAGACTAGAACTTTGCCCTCCATTTTCCTCACAAGGAGTGACTTCTTCTAAACCATAACGATTGGCTGCAATAACTGGCACAATATTTGCTGCTGCGTGTCCTTGCATGGTACGTTGCCAATGACCACAACTATCTGTATCCAAAATAGGCTCTGATCCAATGGCTGTTGGATAAAAGAGCAATTCTGCGCCATTTAGTGCAAGGCAACGGGCTGTTTCTGGGAACCACTGATCCCAACAAATGCCAATACCAATCTTGGCATAGCGAGTATCCCAGACCTTGAAACCTGTGTTTCCAGGAGTAAAGAAGAATTTCTTGATAATAATGGTCATCTGGTATGTGTGTCTTCCGATAAACGCCTAGTACTTCTCCATCTGCATCAATGACAGCAATGGAATTGTATAATACATTACCATCTTTTTCATAGAAACTGATCGGTAAAACGACCTTTAGTTCCTTGGCAATCACTTTAAAATGCTGAATAGCCGTATTTTCTGTCACCGACTGGGCATACTGGTAGTAGTCATACTGACGTTCCTGACAGAAATAGGGACGTTCAAATAATTCAGGCAAGAGAATAATTTGGGCTCCTTTGTCTGCAGCTTGTCGAACTAAGTGTTCAGCTGTTTGGATATTGGTTTCCACATCCTTAGCGCATTGCATCTGAATAGCTGCAACCGTTACATTTCTCATCTTTTCTCCTATTCTGGAATTTGTTGGGTAATACAGTGGATATTTCCACCACCTAAAAGAATATCTCTTGCAGGAATTCCGACGACTTCACGGTCTGGGAAACACTGGCTCAGAATATTCAAGGCTACTTGGTCGTTTACATCCTGAAATTGCGGCACTAATACAGACTTATTAGCAATGTAAAAATTTACATAGGAAGCTGCTAAACGTTCACCTGCATAGCGTTCTTCTTCGCCTTCTTCATAAGTATAGCCCGGCAAATCATCTTCCGTCACTACTTGATGAATAGCTGGGATTGGAAGTTTATGAATAGTGAAACTTCGACCTTTTGCATCGGTTTCCTTCTCTAAAATAGCTAGATCTGCTGCAGACATGGCATACTGAGGATCATCTTGGTCGTCTGTCCAAGCTAAAACAACCTCAGCAGGACCAACAAAGGCAGCAACATTATCGACGTGTTCATTTGTCTCGTCTTGATAAATACCGTAAGACAACCAAATAACTTTTTCGGCACCAAGGCTCTCTAGTAAGATCTTTTCAATCTCCTCTTTAGTCAGGTGAGGATTACGACCAGGACTAAGCAAGCAACTTTCAGTTACGAGAATAGTTCCTTGACCGTCACTATGTATAGCTCCACCTTCCAGTACAAAAGGTTTGGCATCGTAAACAGGTATTTCCAACTCCTCAGCAAAACGACTAGCTACTTGGTCATCTGCTTCATAGTCTTGGTAGAGACCATCAACAGCACCACCCCAGGCATTGAAAGACCAATCTACCACCATCTTTTCCCTTTTATCATTAAGAAGAATGGTCGGACCTGTATCACGAGCCCAGGCATCATTTGTCGGAATATCTAAATAAACAACCTGGTCTCCTAGATAGATTGCGCTTCAGATAGATAGTCCTCCTCAACCAAAAGGTAGACTGTTTCCCCCTGAGCAATAGTTTTGATAATCTGGCTAAAAGCTTTTTTTGCAGCCTTTCCTTGAAAAGGCCAAGACCCTGGTCGAGTAGGCCATATCATGAGAGTCCCATGATGGGGTTCATACTCTGCAGGCATCCGATAACCTAATTTCTTTGGGCTGTCCATCATGATAATCTCTCCTTAAAGTCTTGGTAGCCAAATGCTTTGACTAGACTGCACTCACCCTCTTTATCCATGAGATACAAACTTGGAAGCCCAATGCCGTTAAAGGTATTATTTTTGACAAAGGAGTAAATAGCCATGTCTTCAAAATAGAGGCGATCACCGATTTCAATCGGTTTTTCAAAGCTGTAATCCCCAATGATATCCCCTGTAAGACAAGTATTTGAAGAGAGTCTATAAGTATAAGGTTTTTCTTGCGCTTCAAAACCATCTCTCAATGGAGGCCGATAAGGCATCTCAAGAACATCTGGCATATGGCAGCTTGCTGAAGCATCTAACACCAAGGTCTCAATCCCCGTTTTCAACAATATCTAAGACTTCTGTCGCTAGATAGCCCGCATTAAGGGCAATGGCTTCACCTGGCTCGATATAGATGTCAAGGTTATAAGTTTCTCGAATGCGTTTAATCTCAGAAATCAGTAAGTCCACATCATAGTCATCTCTCGTAATATGATGACCACCACCCATATTGAGCCATTTAACTTGATGCAAATAGGCTCCAAACTGCTCTTCTACTGCTTTCAAGGTTGTCTCTAAATCATCTGCTCCCTGCTCACAAAGAGTATGAAAATGAAGCCCGTCAACCAAGTCCAGCAAATCACTAGGTATCTTGTCTGAAGTCACTCCAAAACGAGAGCCAGGAGCACAAGGATCATAAAGCGCGTGGTCACCCTGCGTTGAACATTTAGGATTGAGGCGTAGACCGACACTGATACCAGCTTCACGACAACGTTGACCATATTTTCGTAATTGTCTCTCTGAGTTAAAGACAATATGATCAGATATTTTAACCAACTCTTCCATATCTGATTCCTTGAAAGCTGGCGCAAAAACATGGACTTCCCCAGGGAACTCTTCTCTAGCTAACTTAGCCTCATAGAGTCCACTAGCCGTCGTACCTGACAGATACTGACTAATCAAAGGATAGGTTTTATAGAGGGAATAAGCCTTTTGAGCCAGTAGAACCTTACAGCCAGTTTTTTCTTGAACCTCTTGTAAAATGCGGCAATTCTCTTCTAATTTTCCTAAGTCAATGATATAAGAAGGTGTTGGTACTTGTTCTAACTTCATTAGTCCACCATTTGTGGATTTTCTACCACAACCCATGGTAAACCGAATTTATTCAAAGCTTCCATGAATGGGTCTGGATCCAACTCTTCAAGGTTATAAACTCCTGGTTGTTTCCAAGTACCATCCATCACTAATTTTGTCCCAATCATAGCTGGAACACCTGTTGTGTAAGAAATGGCTTGTGAACCAACTTCTGCGTAACATTCTTGATGGTCGCAAACATTGTAGATGTAGATGGTCTTTTCAACGCCATCTTTGACACCTGTAAAGATACATCCAATATTAGTTTTACCAACAGTACGTGGGCCAAGGCTGGCAGGATCTGGAAGCAAGGCTTTCAAGAATTGGATTGGTACGATTTCTTGTCCGTTAAAATTAATTGCATCTGTACGAAGGAGACCAACGTTTTCCAAGCATTTCATGTGAGTTAGATAAGATTGACCAAAAGTCATAAAGAAGCGAATTCGTTTAACACCTGGAATGTTCTTTGCTAATGATTCGATTTCTTCATGGTGGAGGAGATACATGTCTTTTTGACCAACTTGAGGGAAATCATACTCACGTTTGATAGACATGGCTTCGACTTCTACCCATTTTCCATCTTCCCAGTAAGAACCTGGTGCAGAAACCTCACGTAGATTGATTTCTGGGTTAAAGTTTGTCGCAAATGGATAACCGTGGTCACCACCATTACAGTCTAAAATATCGATATAGTGGATTTCGTCAAAGTAATGTTTGAGTGCATAAGCTGAAAAGACGCTGGTTACCCCTGGATCAAAACCAGATCCAAGTAAGGCAGTCAGACCTGCTTCCTTGAATTTCTCTTGGTAAGCCCATTGCCATGAGTAGTCAAAGTAAGCTGTAAAACCAAATTCCTTACAACGTTTCTCATAAATAGCACGCCATTCAGGGTCTTCTGTGTCCTCAGACTCATAGTTGGCAGTATCGATATAGTGGACACCTGTTGCCAAACAAGCATCCATAATAGTCAAATCTTGGTATGGTAGAGCTACGTTCAAAACAGCTTCAGGTTTGTAGCTTTCAATCAAGGCAATCACTTCTTCTACCTTGTCAGCATCAAGAGCAGCTGTCTCAATCTTAGTATTTGTTTTGCCTTCTAATTTAGCTTTCAAGTCATCACATTTGACTTGGTACGGCTTGCAATCATAATCTCTTTAAAAGTTTCGCTGTCTTGACAAATCTTTGAAATAGCAACCTGGGCAACGCCCCCACATCCGATAACTAATAAACGACTCATTTTCTTCCTTCCTCTTCTTCTAAAATGTCTTCTACATACTTAGGCAACATAAAGGCACCAATATGTAGGTTTGCAGTGTAGTATTCTGTGAAAAGCTGGCGTTTTTTCCAACCTTCCTTGTCAAAATCTTTGACAGGGTGGTATTTTTTAGATGCAAACCCAAATAACCAATAGCCTGCAGGACTGGTAGGGATATGTGCCTGATAAACTCGACTGATTGGAAAGGCTTGATTAACCTTACGGTGCATGCTTCGACAAGCTGACTCATCTTCGTCAAAGAAGGGACTACCATGCTGATAAATCATGATTCCGTCCTCTTTCAAGGCTCTGTAACTATTGCCGTAAAATTCCTTGGTAAAGAGCCCTTCCGTATGGCCAAATGGATCAGTCGCATCGTTAATGATAATGTCGTAATCATTTTCACAGTTTCTCAAAAACCTTAGTCCATTTTGGTAGTAAATAGTAACACGAGGATCATCTAGCCCAGCAGCAAAATCTGGAAAATATTCTCGACAAACCTCAACCAGCATCTCATCTGGTTCCACGATATCGATTTGTTCCAATTCTGGATAGAGTGTTAATACTTGGGCAACACCACCGTCACCGCCCCCAATAACCAAGACTTTCTTTGGATTGGGATGAACAGCCATAGGAACGTGGACGGTCATTTCGTTGTAGACAAAATCATCTGCATCCGAGAACAAGACGTGCCCATTTAAAATCAGTATTTTCCCAAAAGCTGGTGTATCTAATACTTCTATATCCTGCCATTCACTTTTTCCAGCGTAGAGTTGTTTGGCAGTTCTCAATGATAATTTCACATCTGGAGTATGAACTTCAGAAAACCATAAATCCATCTAGTTCTCCTTTCTCTTAATAACGTTGATATGATTGACCTCTGGATCTTCCGTTCCTTGGAGGGAACAACCACGTTCTTTTGCGAATTGGATATAATCGACAAGACCTTGTGTAATTCGTTCACCAGGTGCTAGGATAGGAATCCCAGGAGGGTAACACATGACAAATTCCCCACAGACTTGTCCAACGGACTCGTCCAAGGTTAAGCTTCTTCTCTCTGAGTAGAAGGCTTCCTGTGGAGATAGCACCAACTCTGGTTGGATATATTCGCCAGCGATCAAGTCCTTCCCATCTCGTGAGTAGAGTCTCTTGATATCAGCTAGAGCACCAACCAAGCGTTCAATGTCTTGGATACGGTCACCAATCGAAATGTAGGCCAAGATATTGCCAATATCACCAAACTCAATCTGAATGTCATATTCATCCCGTAAGAGATCATAAACTTCAATACCTGTTAGCCCAATTCCCTGAGTGTAAACTGACAGCTTGGTCACATCAAAATCACAGACCGACACACCGTCTACTAGCTCTTTTGAGTAGGCATAGTAGCCACCGATGGCATTGATTTCACGACGAGCGTACTCAGATAGCTCAATGACCTTCTCAAATGACTCTTTACCACGAAGGGCCAAATTGCGGCGTGAAATATCCAAACTAGACATTAACAAATAGGATGCTGATGTTGATTGGGTCAGGTTAATGATTTGACGCACGTACTCAGGATTCATCTGATCGCCAACTAAAGAAGCGAACTTTGAGTCAAGCTGCCACCAGACTTATGCATAGATACGGCTGACATATCTGCTCCAGCGTCCATAGCAGATAGAGGAAGTTTATCTGTAAAGTGGAGATGAGCACCGTGTGCCTCGTCTACTAAGACTTTCATTCCTGCAGCGTGGGCCATCTCTGTTAGCCCCTTTAAGTCTGAACAAATCCCATAGTAGGTAGGATTGTTGATTAAGATAGCCTTGGCATCCGGATGGTCCTTAATAGCTTGTGCCACACGATCATTTTCAAGCCCCAAAGCAATACCGATTTTGGGATCCACACTCATCTCGATATAGATGGGAATAGCTCCACATAAAACGAGTGCATTGATGGCTGATTTATGGACATTTCGTGGTAGGATGATTTTATCACCTGCTTTACAGGTGGAAAGAATCATGGTTTGCACGGATGAGGTTGTCCCGCCAATCATTAAAAAGGCATGGGCAGCTCCAAAAGCCTCTGCTGCTAGCTCTTCTGCATCTCTGATAATCGAAATAGGATGCCCAAGATTGTCCAAGGGCTTCATAGAATTGACATCAATACCAACGCATTTTTCCCCTAAAAGTTCAACTAACTCTGGATTCCCACGGCCACGCTTATGACCTGGTACATCGAAAGGAACAATCCTTTTCTTTCGTAACTTAACTAACCCCTCATAAATGGGAGCTTGGTTCTGATTTAACATTATGAAGACATACTCCTTTACTTTATTTTCTACACCTGAGCTAAAATCAGGTGTTATAGGAAACTTATGAAAAAAGAGCAGGTTGGCACCTGCTCTACAATCTACTGACGTGTTTATGTTTGTTTCTTTTGAGTATGTCTGTTCCTGATGTTTCCTAACTCTCTAGTAGCAAATATTACGTACTTTATTGATCGTTTCACAAGATGACGTGTGCTTTCACCACACTAACAAATGTATACGAATTAGAACTAATGTCCTAACATCAACTTATAAAAGTAGGCTTTTAACCCTATCAATAATGTGGCTTTTCAACCACGCTTCGGCATTCAACCCTGCCTGTCCGTAGGCATTTTTTACTCGGGTTTATATTTGCTAGAAAACATCATCTCATTTTCTAAGCTTCATCAATATATCATGTTTTCAGAGACTTGTAAAGTATTTTCAGAACTTTTTTAAAACAATTTAATATTTAGTTCGTGTAATTTATTCAACCCAGAAACAGAAATCGTTTTAAATTTAAATCAAAAACAAAAAAAAGGAACTAAATAAATTAATTCCTTTAGATAGGCATAAGCAAATTCAACTATTCAAAATCGTATTTACTCATCACGCGCTACTTTGGCAGCTAGTTTAAAATCAGTCATCAAATAATTTTCATCTAGACGGATAAGACTATAATACTCATTCCAAAATAGAGAGTCACTGTTACTTGACCACTGTAATCCATACCATAATTGAGTGACATCACTTGTATTTGATGGTGGGATTGACCATAGATGCTTTTTGAAAGTTTCTTGAACACGTGGAACATCAAGTCGACTAGTCAAGTCGAGTTCATCCAATTTCAAAGTGATAGAATGTTTCTTAGCTGCTTCAATGCTATCCTTGTTAAATCGAACCTGAATAACCTTAGAATCTTCTAGAACCACGTTCTTATCTTCTGCCCCGTAAAAGGAAATACTCCCAAGAACTATGCCATCTTTTGCAAAGAGATAGGGAGCGTAGGGAACAGCATTGCTATCAAGTCTGAAGCCTTTTTCGATAGTGACTGATTTATCTCCTGAATACTTTTTGAAACTGCCATCTGTCAGGAGTTCTTCGTAGTCGCTACCACCATCACCTTGTCTTACATAGATATCAAATCCAGCTTCCATCAGATCACTTGCTTTGGTTTCTGCTAACGTGATTTTACTTTCATTAATTTGCAAAATTGGTGCTTGAGGTGGCAAACCAATCGTGAGATGAAATATGACTCCTACTAGAAAGACCATCAAGGTTATAAGGAGGGCAAGTAATGACTTTCCAGTCCTTTTTCTTGCATTGAAAAGGGCCATTAGAGCAGGTAGGAGGATCATTTTAGCTAAAATAGAATTCCCCACACCGCCTCTATTTAAGGTCTGAAAAGCAAAGATCCCTGCGATTGCAATCAGGGACAGGTAGACCAAAATCTCGCCTAGACCCAGTTTTTCTGTTCGAGTTTGTTGGTTTACAGGGGATTCGTACAATGACTGTCCATTCTCTTTCCTCCTTTTTAGAAAGAGATAAAAGCCCAGACCGAGTAGCAGATTAAAAATTGCAAAAGCAATTAAAGTACCTATAATCACCGTTCTACCCATGGCTCTCTACTCCTTTATGTTCTCTCTCAAATCTTATCTTTCTCTTTAATGTCCAATTCCCAATCAATAAAACTAGCAAGAAGAAGGGGCCTCCTTCTATCAGTACAATCGGTAAAGCCAGTATAGCAATCATCAAAAACTAGCTTGCTTTTGACGCCAACTACCGCCCCATTCTCCGTTTATCAGTCCCCCAAAATAGTCGATGTAGTTAGTAAACCAAGTCAATAAGGGATTTTGAAAATCATTGAGCCTTAGGTAAATGAACATAGCAGAATATAGCAAAACATAAAGAATTCCAAGGACTAGAATAATCTTTTGACTAGTTCGAGTAGCCTCTAGAACGATTTTTTCTCTCTCCTCTGGTTTTATTTCCTTGAGACTTGGATTCTTACAAGAGAGTTTTTCAAATCTATAGGCCAGAAATCGGTGGAGATAATACTTTTTTATATCACGCTTCATAAAATCCCCAATCTAAGAAGGACATTCAATTATAAATCATGGTCTAAACATCTAATTTCAAGGAATTGCCTTCCAAATAAACTGCTTTTGACTCAGTGATTTTGATTTTTTGATCTTCTGAAAAGCCAATGGTTTCACCGTCCTTTAAGGTGACATCACTGCCTAAAACATACTGAAGAATAGACAAGAGGAAATAATATAAGTCATCGCTATTCATAGGAGACTCGATAATTTCAATCTCAATTTTTCCAAACTCTTTCAAACCATAAGTGTAAATACTAGTTTTATCTCCCTGGTTGATAATTCCCATATAAATCCAGAGTTGAAGGGGGAAGCATTTCTTCTTTCAAAAGGTCAGCCAGGTCTAGATAAAGATCTTTGGGTAAGAGCAAGGTGGTAGAACCCTGATAAATACCAATAGCTGATTGACTAGTTTTTAGGATAGAGGCATTGACTTTAGTTAATAGGGAATAAGTTTCTACTGGCGAAAGATTGTCAGACAAAATAGAAACAATGGCGTGTTGTGTGTGCTCCTGTGTTTCCTTCTCAACATCCTGCCAGAGGTAAGAATAGGCATACAATTCTTCAAATTCTTGACTTGGGATAGGTAAATCCATTAAAGCCAGCGCAACGAGAGCACCATCAATCACAAAGGTTGCACTAGAATCATCCCCAGAAACTTCAGAAATTTCAAGCCCCCAGTGAGTTTTCAATTCCTGAACGACCTGATCTAAAGAATAGGCCTGCTTGCCTTTGAAGAGGGTCATGGACAAGATCAGTTGTTTTTTCTTCTCTGACTTTTCTTTCTTACTAGTAAATAGATTTTTTAAAAAATTCATAGGACTTCTCCTTTTTTCATATTAGTTGGGAAGCAAAGCTATCTTGGTCAAAGTGAGTCGAGATGCCAAGTTTCCTCATCCTCAAAACCGTAGAATTTCTCATCAAGTAGCCAATTTTCATCCACCAATCTAAGTACAAACTGATGCTTCATTTCTAAAGCTTCTTGATAATGGGTGATGACTCTTGCTTCTTCAGCTTTTGTCATGATAAAATCTACAGAAAAATCATTCCTTTGAACATAGTTATACTCACTTGGGGAGCCATAAGAATTTCGAACTCCTCCTTCCAAGCATTTTTGAGTCACTCGTCCAGTTATAAGTTGTATTTGTCTATGAAAATAGTCATCCATAAGATCATTCCACAAAGGGTGAAGCTGATTAGATGGGATGCCAAGGGCTTCTTTTTCCTTATCCAGTGCTCTGTTACGCTCAAAAATTTCCTCTTCTAACAAGGTTAAACTTTTGAGTAAATCAAGCAATGGTGTGATAATTATTTCTGCTACAGTTTGATATTTTTCAGGGGTATTTTTATAGTTCACTCTCATGATTACTCTCTTAACTCTCCTGGATTAATTGCTTTACTTCTATGTCTGAAAGTTGTCCATCCATGTAGAGTTTCCTAAGTAAATCTTTATCTACGGTAATTTCATAATAGTCAGTCACAAACTCATGAAATCTCTCAAAGCTATCAAAGAGGTAAGAGAGCAACCATTCTCCACCATCCTGATCTTGGTAAGTTTGTTGATGCGCGTGACCGTCATACCAGATAAAGAAGGTTGTTTCATCTTTTTGTTCTTCTGAATAAAGTGAGACATACTTTTCATCCAGTCCTTTATAAAAACTATCGATGATATCTTGATTCCACTCGTCAGCAGCAAACTGGTTTAAACTACTTTCATGATCAAAGCCTTTTATAAGGATCATTTTATCAGTCAAAATCACATCTAAAGAATCACCAGAGCCATTGTCAATAAGATATCGGACTCCATAGTCTTCCTCAATCTTAATCACGAGTCTAAGCCAATCCTCACTCGGATCTGTCAGATACTCATCAATGACCAGCAAGGCATCTAAGCGAGTCTTTATCTTGTCCCAATCAATCTTTCTCATCTCTAAAAACCTCCATCTTATTCTTGCAATTTATCAAGATCACAAGCCCTATAACGAGCTGTTAGATAGCCTGAAAAGCTAATCTGAGGGATATTCCACTCATTAGGTAAATAAATCGAACAATCTACCTGATCACCTAGAGGGGAACTTGCTGAGAAGACATATCTTCCCAAATCCTCATTATTAGGATTTCTTTCAACTTGACCCAATCTGCTAGTATTGAACCAGTCTTTAAACAGTAACCAGATTTGCTCGGCATCTTCGTTTAATAGGGAGACTTTCAAGTTGTAGCTAATTCCGACCCTACATCTTTTTTTGAATCCTGACTCATCAGCCTTACAAACTTTATCGATCCCTTGTCATACTGCCAGTTATCACTATCTAATAGGGGAAATTGAACAGATAGATTGTCTTTAAATCCCTGCATAGTATCAAATAAATCTTTGGAGGCGGCTTCGAATAATTCTAGTTCTTCCATAGTCTTCTCTTTAATTTTCATAGCTAATCACATTTCGATTTAATCTGCATCGACCCAGATCTGGTATTTTTGACAATGGAGACATCTAAACAAATAACCACAGATAGGCCCGTCTTTGACCAAGTAGTCTTCTATCTCTTGATATTCTTCACGCGCTTCATAGTCTGCCAAGACTTGCTCAGCGATTCCCATATCCTTCAATTCTCGAGTTCCAACTGTACCCAAGTAAGCACAATAATCTTGGCAACAAGAAAGCCAATATTCTCCCTGCCAACTAGAGTAGCCTGGGGTCTGACAAAAAAGCAGCTGATTCTTTTCTGGATCCAATTCACCCTGCCACTCGGCATCTTGGATAAATTCTGCATCGAATTTCTGAGCTGCTTGACCGTTTGCAATGCACATTGGGCAAAGGTATTCTATATCCTCGATACAATAAGGGATCAAGGCATAATAAACATTGCTTTCTTTCCCACAAGATGGACAAAGCTTGGCTTCTCCTTCAACAAATGAACCTGTAGCTAAGGGATCTGGATGATAGAGAAAATAAGGCAAGTTTTTTAACAAGTCCTGTCTTTGCTTCTTCTCTTCTTTTCTTAGAGGACGAGGAAGGGCAAAACGATCGCCATGACTCTGACTCATTTCTTGTAAACGGCTCAGTTTCTTTAATTGTTTTCGGTCTGGTTTATCTAAGATTTCGGTAAATAAGCTATAGGCACTAGTGTAGAGACCCAATTGGTCATAGAGGTCAACTAAGACTTTTTTAGCTTCTAAATCCTCAGACTTAGCTAATTCATCAGCTAAATCATAGAGTGCCGCAACACTGGAAGAATTTCCATCTTGTTCTAGGTATTGATTTTTAAAGTAATATACTTTTCTAGAAATGGATTCATGGGACTACCTTTCTAATGGAATATAAAAACCTTAACAAATGATCACTAAGACATTCCCCTTGTGGTTTAAGATTTCCTTGTAAAAGTCTTTCATTTTGACAAAGCAGGTTAAAATATCATCCTTGATTTCTTCCTCTTCCTCAAGATAATCCCAAATATCAGGATACAAGTCGGCTTTCTTGCATGCTTCCATACTAAAGTCTTTCAAAGCCTTGTCCATATCAAATTCTTCTAAAGCTTGACTGATAGCCGAAATTCTCGATTTTTCAGTATAGGCGATATATTCAGATACATCCTCTAGAGGAGTCACCCCTAAAACAGCTTCTCTCAAGGGATTGTCATCCAAAAATTCTGAACTACTAAATCCTGTCATGACAAAGAGAAGAGCATCCCACATTTTGTCAATATCTATTAAGATATCATGAGTATCAGCGGAATCCTCAGCAAAATCTAACAAGTCATCTTCTTGGTTAGAAAGACATTTTATTTGTTCTAATTCATTGTCTGGTAAATATTGATAATTGGCAATCATTCCCATGATTTTTCTCCTTTGAATCTTGTAGGATAAAACTGATGTTTTTAGCTCTATTTTATAGAAAATGCTATAATGGAGCTAAGAAATTGTTTTATTGAATGTTAAATAGAGGGAATAGTCATGTTCACTAGTATTGTTTTAGGGTTTTATGCTCTTTTCTTTCTATCCTTATCCTTTACTATCTATCTCTATATCAGACTCGTAGTTGCGGTCAGACAAGGGAAAGATGTCCCAAAATGGATCTATAAACTTGGCCAAGCTGTTCAAGGAAGAATTCACGTTGACTATGAAGAAACCACTGATGCTAATGCCCTTAAAGAGATTCATTGGTTCTTGCTAATCTATTTAATCGTAAATCTACTCGTATTGGCTGGCTTCTACTATCATGGCAAGAGCTTTCCTCAAGCAGTTTATGAATGTTTGAAAAAACAATTTTTCATCGTACTTATTAGTATGATTTTAAAAAGTATTGTCAAATTTGTTGTTCTAGCTATAAGCAAAAACTTTCATAACAGTCATGTCTATGCATCAACCAACGCTTTTATCGGGACAGCTTTTTTAACGAGTTATGTTTTTATGTTTTGCATGATGATGAGTGGCCTTCCAGCTCAACCCGTTCCAGTAACCATTCAAGATACCACTGTCATTATCGGGGAGACCAAGGCTTCCGAGCTTTTAGACCAAGGCTATACCTTTGGAGATAAAGGCGCAGAGAGCTCCATCACCAATCACAAAAACGACCACTTCTACTACGGTCAGCTTCTCGAAGTCAAGCGGGATAATCAGTCCTTTGGCTTTATGAGCTTTACCCCCACAGGTAAAGATACTGATCAGCTCAAAAACTGCATCATCACCTATTACAGATCACCTAAGGATAACAAGCAACTAGAAGAAATTTTCATCAATCATGTCAAGCTAGCAAATCTCAAGCTCCAAGATTTTCAAACACGAAAATTAATCGATATCTTTGAAGTCAATCCAGCTGATTATAACGTCTCTGATAAGGATAACAACTTTATCCTAACCATCCAAACAGCAGATTACGACCTCTGGAAAAGATACCGTATTGAATCCAAGTTCAATTCAGATGGTTCGATTGATAGCTATGGAGTCAGAGCCCAACATAGCATGTGGGAATGATTCACCATTTCCCCCTTTATCACATAAGCATTAAACTGGAAAAATATCGTCGACAAGTTTATAGGTTTCGATGAATCGAAGGCCAGAGGAACCTTTATCTCTAGTGATTTCTTCATAAATATCTTCTAAATTTTGGGCAGGTGCTAACATCCAAAGACTAAAAGGTCTAAGTTTCACCTGTCCAATTTTTTCAATATTTTCTAATAATTACCCTAAATCTTTGTGATTGAACCAGCAATCTGTAACGAGAGCAAACTTTGTATTGTCCATCTTACAGGAGATTTGACTGGTCAAAAAACCATCGATGGAGGGCTTTTTTGTTTGTAAGAGGCGTGTGCAAGCCAAATGATACTCAAGCTTTCTAGGACTCTGCTCAACCATAGATACAAAGACAAGACCATACTCATCTTGGAACTTAACAGCAAGGATATCTCCTTCTTCAAAGTAAGGTTTGCGTTTAGCTTTTGCTTTAGGAACCTTTAGAGGTCTAGGATTTTCAGTTTGCAACTGAACTGCAAGTTTTTCCAAGACCTTCTGCCTTTGCTTCAAAGCCTTTGGATCTATTTCCAACCAAAATGGATCAGCCCCTTTTTTGATAAGCTCTAAGGTTTTATCCCTGATATCGTCTGTCAGGTGACCAATCTTCCACAGTGAGTAGGCAAGAGCTGTCCAATAAATCTCTGTAAAAAAGTCTGTTTGACAGTAATCTTTCTCCGCATCGAGGATATCCTTGATAATATTGCCTACATGATCACCATCTCTATAGCGACCAACTACCTCATTGTAAATGTCATACCCTTGATCACTGTCAATGATTTTAACGCCATCAATTGCCATTCTCAACTCCTAATGCTCAATCGACATCTTATTGATAAATCTCAAAGCTTATTTAATCTTATGCTTGTTCATTTTCTCTTGGAAAATATCTGTAAGAATTTGTCGCAATTCTTGAGCTTCCTTTTCAGGAAGTTGGCCTTCTTGTTCAGCTACAGCATACAACTCCAGATACTCGAGCTATACTCTCTTAACAGTACGTGTAATAGCATTTTTTCTTACAAAAAATGGAATCCGTTTAATCATATCTTGAGGAATTAATGCGATAATCTTTTTTTACAAGATAAGTTTTCCTGATTTCCATTTTCATGATAGATATTTCTCCTTAAGAAGGTAGATAGTGCTAGATGTTTCTCTTTACTGCTCAATCCGTCTACTCAAGCAGTGGCATCCACTCACAAAGAACTTTGTTTGACTATTGAATATCTTCCATCGCTTCTTTCACATACCCTTCTACATCTTCAACCTCTACAAACAGCGGGTCTAAGTGGCATAAGAAGTGCCAATCTTCGGTGCCGCGTTTTCTGTAGAGAATCGCTTCGCCGTCTTCACTTCCGAAAAAGCTTCTGTCAACTTCATACCCTTTGTTTTCTAGGAATGCTTTTGCCTTGCGGAAGTTTGCTTCTCTGGCTTCGACATAAGCTTTCACTTCATCGTTATTCACGACATATGCATCTACTTTTGTAGCTCCTTCGATCATTTTATCGTTTTTAACGGATAGATTCGAAATTTCTTTCCAAATAATGTCCACGTTTTCTTCAGGATGAAACGAAAACCTAGATAAAGGGACAATGTTGCCGTTGAAAACAATCTCCATATAATCCGGTAGATTTTTTGGATTAAAATACTCCACATCAAAACTATCCTCGTTTTCTAGAGTATATCCCGGGATTTGCGCTACAAAGGCTCTTCCCTCTTCTAAAGAATCAAACACGACTAAATCCTTTTGATAATCACCTTGATACAATTCCAATATAACCATCGATAACCCTCCTAGCTTGTTGTTTCAAGTATGCTCTCCAAATCACGCTTTTCCACACTCATGTATTCGACTTCTTTTGTTCCTTCATTGTAAAGATAGCATCTAAAAATCAATTGATTTCCTGTCGGAAACAGCGTGTCTATCCCAGAGTAGTTTCCTTGGCATATATCTAGTACCATTTCATCAATGAGCTCTAATGTCTCTAAATGAAACACAAACCATCGTTCTTCCGTTGTAGAGAATACACCGTAAAAATTGTTAATCTTCCAAACGTTTGATAACCCATCCTGTTCAAATATAGGAAATAGTTGACTAGATTTTATTTGGAAATCATGATTCGATATTTTATAAAATTCTGTCGTGTAAAAATTTACCAACAACGAACTATCCTCGTCAATCGTAAAAACATACGACAAATTTCGTGGAAATTTATGTCTCACACTTAATTCATGATTCAAAAATTCAAAGCAAAAGTCCTGTGAGCCGTCCTGTCCCGCTGTCAATGAAACGATGATTTTATTATCAGAAAAGCTCTTAAAAGTTACCTCAGAATCAAGACAGCAATCTTCCAAATCTAAATAAGAATATTGACCATTCTTTTCGTCTCTCACTTCAATCCGAATTTCATGGCTACTTTTTCGATAAGCGAACCATGTTAAGTTATTGTTCTGAGACTGATAGCAGCCAATTAGTTTACCTTCTTTGGTATTTATATTTTCAAAATCCTTATCAGATGGGAGGTGATAGTCTATTAACCCATTTTCATTCACTTTTTTAAAACGGCTAAGTTGAATCACTCTTTTCACCTCCATCTGGTCTTAGAATTTTAAATATTATCGAGCGATAGCCTTATTTCTATAAATTCAGCCAACTTCCTTTTCCCATCGTCTAAGAACCTCTTTTAAAGGCTCATCTAGATAGGTGTAAACCTTATCCTGAATCCACTCAGGAATTCCATAAGCTGCCTCGGCAATACTTCCTGTGATTGCAGCAAGAGTATCACTGTCCCCACCAAGAGAAATCGCGTTTCGAATCGCATCTTCAAAATCTGTACTTTCTAGAAAGGCAACGATGGCCTGAGGAACGGTATCCTGACACGTTTCATTGAAACGGTACGTAGGACGAATTTCATCTAACGTTTTCGAAAGGTCATATCCATACTCTTTCTCGATATGTTCCTTGATACGTCTTTTAATCTCCGCAGGGTTATCGCTACCATCACCGCCAAGGAAATAACGGCACATAAAAATCGCATCCGCTGTAGCCATTGCTCCTTTAATTCCTTCTGGATGGTTATGCGTCACCTCTGCAGAAAGTTGCGTAAGACGTTTCACCTCAGACGGCAACTCGTCTGTTGTGGCGTCCATCACCCAAGCGCACGGAGAAACGCGCATCGCAGACCCATTCCCAAAACTATTGTAAGGCTCACGGTTATCGGTCATAAGCCACCGGTTAAACCGAGCTCCGTAATCCGCGTTTGGATACATTCTGCCGTACTTCTTCATGGCATCAATGAAGTCATCCTTCTGTCCACCATTCATGATTGCTTCCGCCACAGCACAGGTCATCACCGTATCATCTGTGAAAAAGCAGTCATCCCTAAACAAGGGAAAATCCTTCGTTTTAATATTGTTCCATTCATAAACTGAACCAACAATATCTCCAACAATTGCTCCAAGCATAAGATTCCTCCATTTATATATAGTAAAGACGGGCTAATTTGATCTTTATCAAAAATGCTCTATTATTATTAATTTACCGTTAAATCCAGCCTTTTTCCTTAAATTCAGCAATACGAGCTAAGTCCTCATCTGAAGGTCTATTTAAAGCAATACCTTTTGTAATGACAGAATACTCATTATTCCATTTTTTTAGAATTGCAACAATACAATCTGAAATTCTTATATCCCTTTTTGAAATTGACTCTAAATCCCACTCTTGAATTTCAGAAAGTCCAATAGATTTTGTAATTTCAATCTTAGAAGCTGCATATTCTTTTTTCTTTTTAGCAAAGTAACCATTTCCTGCTATAATATTTAACTTCTTTTCAAATGGTAATTTATTACCTATATGCTCGATTTTCTCTCGGATTTTATTATCTGATTCATCGATAAAATAGTTAGTTTGCCATTTTTGAGGGAAGATATGCTCGATTTCCCATTTACTTGGTAATAATGAATCCTGATGTTTATAAGCAAGTGTTTTAAGCAACATTCTTACTACATTACGGTGAGGATTTTGGATTCCTGCTTCAAGTTGAGCTTGGTCTAGTTCTTTGAAATCAAATTTAGGAATATCTGATACAACAATTGCTGAATTTAATTTCAAAATATCACCTTTAACAGCATTGATAGTTGGAATAAGAATGTATTTTGTCATTAGTTCAGCGAGTAATTTGTTTAAGAATCTTGCAAATTTATCCTCAAAATTTTTTTCCTTACGATAACTAATATAATATATAACAACAGGATATTTCCAGAATTCATTAGGATATGAAGTAAGTGTATCTAATGTTTGTTTTATCTTTATATTTGATGACCAACTCTCATCTTCAAGCACTTCACCTTTATTGATTACTTTCCATAATTCGAGCATTACGAATAAATTATCTAATAATTCAGATTGATAAAGGCGCTCAAATTTGTTACTCGAATAGTATTTTCTGACACCAGGTGTAGTACTTTTAGTATCTTTTTCCAAAGCTCTAAGATAAAACATGTAGTAATAAAATAGTTGTTGAATACTTTCATTAGCTGCTGTAGCCTGTTCATCAAGCTCTTTCCAGCGTTCAATAAATATTTCCTTATTTTTTCCCTCAATATGGTTATAAATCTTAGCTTTAAATATATCAGCATCAGATAGCGGTAAACCTCTGTCATTTAAAGTAGAGAAAATAGTCAATGCTGTATCTTGGGTATCAGCAGTTATTGGTAAAAGAATAGCTTGATTTAATAGGGAATAAATGAACTGATAAATCATTAAGGGATTATCACTTGAATGTTTATCAAGTAACTCCTGAAAATGAATATAATTTCTAGAATAATTATCTTTAGAATCTTTATTTGCTCTTCCAGTTTCGAGAATTTTACGAAGAATTTCATTACCTTCATTATTAACAACACGTGATGTTAAAAGAGTGTTCTTATAATCAACCGTTCCAGTTAATTTATTAGTTCGCCATATTGAAGGTTCAATCTTGCCTATAAAATTGTTTGCTTCTGGAGTACGTTCTGATAATGGAGTATTAGTTAGCTTTGTATAGATCGCCCTTAACAATAAAAACAGTGAGGTAATACGTTGTTGTCCATCAATAATTTCCTGTTCACCATCAAAATTTTCATACGAAACTATACTACCAAGAAAATACGTGGCTTCACGTTCTGTCCCACCAATACTAACCGTAAACTCCCATAAATCCTCAAACAGTGTTTCAACCTGTTCATCCGTCCAAGCATAAGGACGCTGATATTCTGGAATAACAAATGGTTTTGTTCTTCCACTACCAAGTAGCGCCTCAACACTCTGCTTATTAACTTCTATTGTAGTTGGCATCTTAAACCCCCTTATTATATTTGATAAAATATTTTAATTTTTTTATTGATTATTTTGAAATCTATTATACTACGTTTTCAACATACTTAACATAATGCATCTGTAGAACTAAAAAGGTATGGGAACCTGTTGAGGATTAACTGTATTTTACCAACAAGCTCACACAACCAGCACTTCGCTGTTACCATATCGATTTATCGTGCACTCCTTACTCTACGACAGCTATGATTTACTTAAATGAAATCCACTCTTCTTTGATAGACAGGTTATATGTTCTGTGAGAAGAACTCCTTCCAATGCACACGGAACGTTCTCTTTTGTATGATGATAACGGAAACCACATTTTTCCTGAACTCTCTGCGACTTTGTATTGCGGTCAAAATAACCGCACCACAATTTCTCCAGATTCAAGTCATCAAATCCATGTCTCATTATCTCACGAACTGCTTCTGGTATCAGACCCTGACCCCAATACGGAACTCCAATCCAGTAACCAATCTCCGCCTCAGTATCTGGAATGCCTTTATTACTTGCAGTGCCGATCATCAATCCTATGCTACCCACTGGCTGCATCGTTTCTTTTAAAATGATAGCGTATGTCTCAGGTGCGGAAAAAACACTTTTTATAATCTCTCTGCTGTTTTCAACACTAGTATGTACTGGCCAACCTGCAATTGGACCAACCTCTGGATCACTGGCATATTGAAATAAATCTTTGGCATCACTTTCTTCCCATGGACGAAGAATCAACCTTTCCGTTTCTAAAATCATTTTTTCTCCTCAAATTCCAATTTAATTATTTCTTTTTCTTTGGTTTTGGTGCAGGTAACTCATCATACATTGAATTAAATAAGCCGGTTAAATATTCTTTGTTGTCAACATCATCTACCAATAGCATTTCCTTTGCACCTTCATACGGCAATTCGTATTCTACATTCGGCATATACGCTATTGCAGATTTGACAGGCTTCACTAAAAATCTATCATCATAAATTCCACCCATGATTTTCCCTCGATAATAAATTATGTATTCACCCATCATTGCTCTATATGATATTTCTTCCAACTCGGACAATTGTTCTAAAATGAAATCTAAATATTCTTTACTTGAAGCCATTTTTGCTATCTCCCTTAATTACTAAAATTTCAATAGTCCATTTTCATCAAATTGAAAATTCGGTCCCCATGAAACTTCCCAATAGTATCCATCTAAATCCGAAAAATATGCGTGATATCCACCCCAAAAAACTTCCTGTGGCTCTTTTACAATTTTTCCACCTGCTTTTCTTTACTAATTCTATTACTAGCCAATATAGTATAAATTAAATAACCAATAAAAATGATAATAAAAATAACATAGCAGCCAGTCTTACAACTTACTACTTTTCATATGATAATTTACAAATGTCTTTCCAGCCACTCGATCTTTTTAAAATCCTTATTGTTATTGTGATCATTTCGATAGGAGTCTTGAGAAGAAGCTTTGTAAATACTTAGATACTGCTCCAGACTTGGAAGACGAAAAGTGATGCCTTCAATGTGAATAAGCTCTATATCCGATTCCGAAACTCCTGCAAAATCAGGTAAGGAATCAATACTTCCAAATTCAACACTCACTCTATCCTTTTTGAATTCATGCTCATGAATATCTATTAAGACGTAGCCTAAGTCTTTCATCACTTTCATTATCTTGTCCCAGTCATAAATTCTGAGATGGTCAGGTGCTTCCCAACCTCTAGGGTCACCAGGTACATGAATGTCAATGTCAGACGGCCCCCAATTTTCTTTCGTTCTAAACTCCAATCCCAAAGAACCCATCAGTGTCGGTGTAATTCCGACTCGATTTAAATGGAAACAAATGGTTTTAAATTCTTCAAATAAGAGACTCATGTTTACTCTAAACCTTTCATCTAAATGTTCGTTATTTCTACTTTATTACCTTGAACAAAATCATCTTCATTTTCTAGAGTATATCCAGTTATTTTGGATACAAATTCTTTTCCTTCTTTTAAGGACCCAAATGCGACTAGATCTTTATAAGAAGGATTTTGATACAATTCCAGCATATACATCTCTAGTCCTTCTTATTTTTGAACGATTATCCACATTTCACTAACAAACCTACACACTCGACATGTGGTAATATTCTTCTTTTATACTAATAAACGAAAGTCAGTAAAAAACATTTTAGAATGATACTGTGGAACGGAAAGATTTTCGCCACTTCAAAAGAAACGACATTCATCACTCCACTTTAAATTATAATAGATAATTCTCTAACATAGATCATCTTATTAGCAAATCGTTACTTTCAATAATGGATATACTAATCTAAAGTTAAAATTACTTTTCCTTACTAATTCTATTACTAGCCAATATCGTATAAATCAAATAACCAATAAAAATGATAATAAAAATAAGATTAATTTTTAACACAAAATAGAGATTTAACAAATTTGCGAACGCATGAAATAATATACAGTATCCCACAGATTTCGTTTGACGGTAAAGAAGCCCTAAAACAAAACTTAAAAATAATGGATATATAAAAAATAAAATAAAAGGAAATCCTTGATGACTTTCTCCAACTATAAACCATAAGGGCAGATGCCATATTCCCCAAATTGATCCTACAATCAAATTAGATTGCCAATAAGTATATTTTTTATCAAGTAATGGCTGTAATATTCCTCTCCATCCTAATTCTTCATGCCCACCACCAAAAAAAATTAATTGAATAAAGAATAGTGGCATTAGATAAATGGATACTCCATTTAATTCTAAGGAAGATACAGAAAATAGTATCAAAATTGCTAACAAATGAATAATGAAATAAATACTACTATTTCCTTTCTTACTAAATAGAAAATGTTGAAATTTTATATTATTCCTTTTCAAATAAAAGCCACTTGCAATAACTGGTCCAAGTGCACCTACTATATGTAATGTTCTTCCTATAATTGTTTCTAATCCAAAAATATGAGATTGCGTAAAGATGGCAAGAATCCCCCAAGCTATATAAGTAATTCCAAATGTAAAACAAAGATAATTTTTTAAATTCTTTTTATCAATTTCTGTCATTTTATCTTCCTTATCTTGATTAATTTATATCTAATATTTTTACTACTTCTTAGTTGTTCTTGCTTTATAACTAACCATATTCTATCACAAAAATAGGAGCAGTTTAATTGACTGTTCCTGTTTTTTATTACAAATATTCTCGAACAATTATCGTCACAACAGAATATAATTCATAGTTTACGTTTAAGTACTATTTTGTTACTAACTAGCTAACAAAAAGAGTGAGGAAATCAAACGTTTCCACCACTCTTTTGTATTCTATTATAGATAAATCGATGTTCTATCACTATCTATTTACTCTGTAATTTCAAATGATTTATCTTTCAGATTAGTTCTTAATTCTGCCACTGTATTGGCATCGGTATTAGTCCAGCTGATGTGGATAGTATTAGAGTCTTCCATGTCAACAGCAAACTCTCCATCAAATGCTGCGCTGGTATTACGGAATTTGAGCAGATTGAACAAGGACTGCACAACTGGGCGTTGAACTTCTCGCTCAATTTCTTCCAAATCATAATAGTGACGGTTGATGTTGCGGCCTTCTTTGGTTGATTCGAGCAATTCGATCTCATTTTCTCCTGCCAACAAGCCAACGTAGTAAATCTGCGGACTACCTGGTGCAAAACATTAAAGCACACGTGCCAAGAGATAGGCTTGGTCATCATTTCCTAAAGCTGAATAGTAGGTACAATTTATCTTATAAATATCCAAATTGTTGTAGGCCGCTGAGCTGTAAATCTTTTTGACATTTGCTCCTTGGGCATAGAGGGCTTCTCTTGTCGCCTCTGTTTCCTCATCCGTCAGCAAGTCCTTGACATCGGCCACTCCGATACCATCGTGCGTGTCCAAGGTTGTAAATAACTTGCGATGGCAGATTTCCATCCAGTGAACAAGACGGTTGACATTACCTGAATAAGGAGCATGAAGAACCAGTATCGGAAGGGCAAAGTCATAGACATAGTAGTCTTGCTCAGCGATTTTTTGCTGAATGGTGTAATGTTCATGAATTTCTGGAAGAATTTCCACTCTTTTTGGTGCCAATAGCTGACGCGGAAAATGAAGCGTTTCCCAAATATCTGGCTCAACAAAGAAACAGTTGGTGCCGATTTTCTTATTGGCGTAGGCAAAGGCGTCCAAGCGAATAATGGAAGCTCCGTGGTCCGCCAGCTGTTCCAGATTTTCCTGAATAAAGCGACGAGTTGTTTCTGTTGTCACATCGAGGTCGATCTGTTGCTCATCAAAGGTACACCAAACTTTTTCCTCACTACCATCAGCAAACTTGGCAATGCGATAGGGAGCACGTGGCTTCCGTTTGTAAATCAGGTCTACATCTTCCTGAGTCGACTCACCGTTTGGCCAAAAGTTTTTGTAGCGGATAAACAAATCCGCATAGGCAGACTCATCTTTCTTTTCTAGGAAATCAAGGAAATAAGACGACTTGGCTGAGATATGGTTAATCATGAAATCAAACATGAGGTAGTAGTCTTGACTGAGTGCCTCAATATCGCTCCAATCTCCAAAAGCCTCATCAACCTTGGTATAGTCCATGGGTGCAAACCCGCAGTCGCCTGACGATGGAAAGAAGGGAAGAATGTGGACACCACCTACCACATCTTTCAAAGGGCCTTCTAAGACCTACTTCAAGTCTTTCAGATTTTTTCCAAGACTGTCTGAAAAGGTAATTAACATTGCTTAATTTTTACTTTCATAACTTGCTCTATTTACCTTCCTCAAAGCGTTTATAGACTGCTATAAATTCCTCAGCAATCGTTCGAAAACCTTCTGCATTCATTAACTGATCCTCAGCGTGCATCAAAAGTAGACCTGTTTGGCTTAATTCCCCATTCATTTCTTTTGTCAAAAGTGAGTGGTGAGCATTGTGTCCCAGTACAAATGCTTCTTCGCCTTGTTTAATTCTATCTTTAGCCTGCTCTAATTCACCCTGCTTAGCCAATTGAATAGCATCGATGTACATAGATTTTGCTGTTCCTACATAGGTGATAATTTGAAAACACACTTCGAGTACTTTTTCGTCCATTTTAATACCTCTCTTACCAATCTTCGTCTTCTAAATCGCTTGTTTCTTGTATTTCAGCTTGTAAGCTTGTTTATCCATCTGTTTAATAAACGGATAATAAACAAAGAAAGACATAACCAAAATAAGTGTTTGCAACAAGGCTGTTTTCCAACCACCGATGATAAATCCTGAAATAATTGGAGGACAAGTCCACGGAACTTGAACGGCACCATACATAGGTGTCAGTCCAAAATAAATCGCTGAATACTGGATTATACAAGATAAAATAGGCGTTAATATAAAGGGAATTGCTAAAACTGGATTCATTACAATCGGCAAACCAAAGAGCACCGGCTCATTGATATTAAAGATTGCTGGAACCATTTCAAGACGTCCAAGAATTTTTAGTTGTTTTGATTTTGCAAATGCAACCATGTAAACTGCCAAACCAATCGTAATCCCGGCACCTGTAACATTGATAAATTGATCCCAAAATTGAACCGTCACAATATGACCACCATTGGCTAGATTTAATTCAAGGCCCTTATCTAAAATGGCTTGGTTTTCCAAAGCATTCGCCTGTAGCAAGCCACCTATGATGCCACCAACTACAGTTGAGCCGTGCACCCCAAACATCCATAAGAATGGTACAAGGAAACACATAAACACCGCACCAAACAATGAGTCAGTCAAGCCTTGCATTGGTGTTTGAATAAGATTATAAATCACTTCAATCGTTGTGACCTTAAACAATTGTTCAACAAGTCCGACAAAGATCGTTGCCGCTGTGATGATAACAGTAGCAGGAATCAAGGCTGAAAATGCGTTGGCTACACCAGTTGGTACGCCATCTGGCATTTTAATTTTGATATTTTTCTTCAAAAACCAAGAATAGCTTGCTCCTACAATCAAACCAACGATAATGGCACCAATCATCCCTTTCCCGGAAGTCCAATCCTTCAGAATAATGTTACCAACTACATCCCCATTTTTAGAAATCAAACTGGAGGGCTGGATTAGCAAGAAAACTGCTAGGGCAATGACAGCTGCCCCAAGCGGCTCCTGTTTTTCTAGCTTAGCATAGGTATACGCAATCCCAATGACTGTTACAATCGCACTGATATTAAAAGTTGCACCAATTGCTTGATTGAGAACAGGGGTAATACCACTAGTTTCTAACATCGTTGCTAGAGCTGGAACTGGAAAATTGGCCAAGATAAGAAAGATGGAGCCAACAATCAACAATGGCATAGAGAAAACAATACCATCTTTTATCGCTGTTACACCTTTGGTATTGACAAAGGCCATCATCTTATCAACAAACTTTTTAATCAGTTTATCCTTCATCATCTTCTCCTTATTTTTTCATCATGTAAGCTTGTTTAAGAACTGCCATACCGTTTACAGTGCCATAATCAGCCATTGCAATCACTTCTACAGGAACATTGTGAGAAGCACAAATTTCTTTTGCTTTTTCAAGTTGGAAACCAACCTGTGGCCCTAATAGAGCCACATCAATATCTCCAACTCTTTGTTCCAATTCACTGATGGAATAAGCTGCAATTGTTGCATCTTTCCCTTTTTTCTGAGCCGCTTCTTTCATACGCTCAACCAAAATACTTGTTGACATACCTGCTGCACAAAACAATCCAATATTCATTTTAATTACTCCTTATAATTCGTTTCCATTTGATGTAATCACTTTTTGATACCATGTAAAGGAATCTTTCTTCATTCGTTGCAAAGTTCCTTCGCCATTATTATTCTTATCGACATAGATAAAGCCATAACGCTTCTCCATTTCACCTGTACCAGCACTAACAATATCGATACAGCCCCAAGGGGTATAACCAATGACATTTACGCCATCTTCTTCAATCGCTAACATCATTTGTTCAATGTGTTGTTTGAGGTAATCAATGCGGTAAGAATCATGGATTCCATCAGGCTCTACCTTATCATAAGCACCGAATCCATTTTCAACTATAAAAAGCGGACAGTGATAGCGATCGTATAAAAGATTTAAGCTATAGCGTAATCCCTCAGGGTCAATCTGCCAACCCCAATCGCTTGATTCAATATAGGGATTTTTCTTAGTATAAACATCTTTGAAAAGTTCTTCTGTTTCCTCAGATGCTGTAGCAGTCACTGTATCACTCATATAGTAACTCAAGCCAATATAATCTACACAACCTTCTTTTAGAGTTTCTAGATCTTCTGGTAAAATATCCAGTTTGATATTATTTTTTCGACAAAAGGCCTCGATATAGTAAGGACGCTCTCCAAAAACATGAAGATCTCCATAGTGAAATAAACGATGCTCCATTGCCTTCTGGCTAGCAAGTATATCTTTTGTATCACATGTATTCGGGTAAAATGGTACCATTGCCAGCATACAACCAATTTTGAAATTTTTATTGATTTTCCGACCCAATTGTACAACTTTTGCAGAAGCCACTGACTGATAATGGATAACCTGCTGTAGTACCTCAACTGGATTTTCATCTTCTTGATAAATGACACCAGAATTAGTCCATGAGCACCAAGGAACATTAATTGCACCTTGATTATTGATCTCGTTAAAGGTCATCCAATACTTAACTTTGTCCTTATATCGTTCCATGACGACTTCCGCAAAACGAACAAAGAAATCAATCAACTTGCGATTACGCCAAGCACCATACTTAGTAACTAGATGATAGGGCATTTCAAAGTGACTGAGTGTGATGACCGGTTCAATTTGATGAGCTAGCAGCTGATCAAATAAATCATCATAAAATTTCAACCCTTCTTCGTTAGGTTCTTCTTCATCTCCATTTGGGAAGATACGAGTCCAGGCAATCGAAGTTCGAAAACACTTAAATCCCATCTCAGCGAATAATTGTATATCGTCCTTATAGGTTCTGTAAAAATCTATTGCATCATGATTCGGATAATATTCGTCAGGTATGACGCCATCAGTAATCTGTCGAGAGTGGCTAGCACTTCCAACCGTCATCACATCGGCTATCGAAATGCCTTTTCCACCTTTATCATACCCTCCTTCAATTTGGTGAGCAGCAACTGCCCCACCCCATAAATCCTTCTGGTATTTTTGCCATTTTACCAATCCTTTCTGTATTTTGTACTAGCGCTATGAACAAGTCTATTTTATGACATACTGTACCTGCTGACAATAGATATTGAGATAGAAAATAAATGTACAGTCGAACAATATTTGTTACATAAAAAAAACAAGAGTTTTCACTCCTATTTTTTTAAATAAACTTGGTAACGTAAGGATTCTAAAAAATAGACAACTGGAATCTGAGTGGTTAAATTAGTGGAACGTAGCGAGGAATCTGCGTAGGCAACTGGCATAAAGTAGGATAAATTTATATCCGATAGCTGTGATAAAGTGGAAATATCTGTATTTGTCAGACTAACAATCTTAGCATTTCTTTCTTTGAATCCCTGTACCAGAGTTAGAACTTCTTCTGTCTCACCGCTGACACTTAGAGCAATAACCAAAACTTCCTCCAAATTAGAATGATGCAATTTCAGAGAATAAAATGGGTTAGTAATAGCAAAGCTAAGAATACCGATTCCAGAAAAAAGATATGAGCCATATTCTGCCAAACTTAGACTAGTACCCACCCCTAAAAAGATAACTTGTTTGGCTTGAACGATCCAGTCTGCTATCTCTGATAGTTGTTTTTTTAAAGCTTCATCTTGGACACTAGTCTGTAAAAATTGTATTGCTGGAATATCAATAGGAAAGTAGTGACGATGTTTATTTTCCTTATCTTCCGACCTTGACAAGGCATATTTTAAATCATTGTAGCTATCAAATCCCATCTTTTTCGCAAAACGAATGATGGTTGTTGTCGATAGATTTATAGATGTCGATAGCTCTCTGATAGTCATCGTAGCAACTTTATCTCTATGTTGCAATATAAAATTATACACGCTTAATTCACTATTATTTAGCCCTTTTACTTTATTATAATCAAATAAATTCATAAACACCCTTATGCTTTTGTAGTGTATAGTTGTTTCATTAACATTTCAATAATGAGAATAACAGGTACCTGCGTCGTAATATTAAACCCATTTAAAAATAATTGAGGAACATGATAGGTTATGGAGCAATCAGATAGCATTGACAAGGTTGATTCCAATGTATTTGTGATGGCAATAACTGGACAACCTTTTTCCTTTAATTTTTGTACAATTTTCAATGTTTGAGAAGTCTCACCAGATTCGGATAAGGCAATGACACAAGTTTTTTCCAAACTGTTTTGTAGCACTGGTTGCCAAGGATCTTCAATACACATACTAAATTTGCCAATATTTGAAAAATAGCGTGCTCCATATCGACCTAAAGTTCCAGAGGAACCAATTCCGACAAAAACAATCTGTTCAACGTTCTTTAAGATTGCCACAGCCTCCATAATCAGTTGCAAAAAAGTATCTTGCTCAGTATAATCAATGAATAGCTTCAAAGAATGATTGTCTTGATTGTTTAAAATAATTTGCTCATTTTTTAAATATTCTTTATAAGCAATCTTAAAATGGCTATATCCATCAAATCCTAGATGCTTGCAAAATCGTTGTACGGTTCCAACTGATACATGTGCAAGTTGGGCCAATTCCTTGATTGTCATAGAGGATATATTTTCATTTTCTAAAATAGTTGTATAAATAGCATTTTCTAAGTCGTTAAAACTTGCTACAACCTCATAACTAAACATATAATCCCTTTTTCTATCTCTATTGATTTGCTTACAATGTAACAAAAAACTAATAACCAAAGTGTTCTACACTAAAATAATTGAGAGCATAATGGCTATAAAACCAAGTCAGCATTAAAATCTATTAGAAAACCAGACGAATCAGATTTATCTAACGAGACATGGTTAAGAGAAAATACTTTAAAACAGTATTGCCTTATGTCCTAGATTATATCATATTTTTGAGCATACTTTGAGTATTGTTAGTTTATTGACTTAAAAGAAACATAACAAGAGCTTATCTCTATTAAATTGTCTCAATTTCAATCGCCCATTCTGGAGATATGTAAGGTGGGGACGTTTCTATTCCCACAAACTCCTTGTCAATGGAAACAAACACGTACCCACAGGGTAAATGGAAATAGAAACTGATAATTTCTAGCTATCACTTCTATTCATTCCAAAAATTTTCTCATTCTGATACTCCCCCCTATACGACAAAAAGCCTTGATACCAAGGCTTTTCAAACTCCCTTTCGTTCAAGGTTTTCTAGGCTTTCACCAGCAAACCAACTACCTCAACGTGATGCGTTTGTGGGACTCAAAAGGTTCAGTGAACCTTTTGAGGATTAGCTACGTTTCACTAACAAACTTACACACTCAACATGGTGCGTTTGCGGAAAAAGATCCACCGGCTGGACTTTCTTCAATTCGTAGCCCAACTCTTGATAGAGTTTGATATCACGCGCCATGGTTGCGACATTACAGGAGATATAGGCGATGCGTTCAGCTCCTGTTTGGGCGCTTGCTTTGATGAAGCTTTCGGTCAAGCCCTTGCGTGGTGGGTCGACCAGGATGGCGGTTGGTTGGATGCCTTCCTTGAGCCAATTCTTCATGGCATTTTCAGCAGTGTCACAGACATAGTGGGCATTGGTGATGCCATTTAAGCTGGCATTCTTCTGGCTATTCTCGACAGCTTCAGGGATGACTTCTACCCCATAAACTTCCTTAACATGCTTAGCGACGGATAAACCAATGGTCCCAATTCCAGAGTACGCATCAATCACGACATCCTCTGCTCTTAGCTCCGCAAAGTCAATGGCTGTCTGATAGAGCTTCTCTGCCATTTCGGTATTGACCTGATAAAAGGCTGGTCCAGAGATTTGGAAATCATTTCCCAACATTTGATCCGTAATATAGTCTTGACCATAGAGAACCCGCCATTCTTTTCCAAAAATGGCATTGGTATTCTGGTCATTAATATTTTGCATAACAGATTTGATAGCTGGGAATTGCTTGATCAGCTGCTCGATCAACTGGTCCACACGAAACACCTTAGGACGAGTGGTGACCAAAATGACCATGATTTCTCCAGAATGATGTCCTCGACGAACCACCAGATTGCGAATCAAGCCAGACTGTTCCTTCTCATCATAAGGCTTTAGATCAAAACGACGAATCAAATCCCGAAGCGCCAAGACCACTTGGTCAATGACTGGATCTTGGATGTAGAAATCTTCGATTGGCATCAAATCATGAGAGTTCTTCCGAAAGAAGCCTATCTCGACCTGACCATTGACCCGACGAACTGGAACTTGGGACTTGTTGCGGTACTGGACAGGGTGGTCCATCCCCAAGGTCAGGGGTACTTCGATATCAGAGATACCTGCCATCTTGTAAAGACTATCCTTGACCTGCTTGGCCTTGAATTTCAGTTGCTCCGGATAAGCTAGGTGACCCAAGTCGGCAATTCCAGTTCGTAAGTAAGCCAGGTCTAGTTCTTCATTGCGGTGAGGGGACTTTTCTAGGTACTCCTCTACTTTACCGTAGCCGATCTTTTGTTGACTTTAAGCACGCGCATGCGGATCACTTCTCCTGGTAGGGCATTCTCCACAAAAAAGACCAGGCCATCGACCTTAGCCACTCCTGCTCCTTCGTGGGTCAAATCGACCATCTCAACGGTTACAATCTCATTTTTCTTTAACATAGTGTTCTATCTTTCTACAAATTAAAAGGGATAGAGTTTTTAAACTCCTATCCCTTAATTATATCATCTTAAGCCCATTTGGGACAATTTGTTTTTGTAAGCTTCAAAATCCACTAGGAGACCTTGTCCTCCATACATATCATAAGCATCGACCCAATCCCCATTTTCTGGGATGGTAATGCGTTCAATTCCCTTGCTGGCACTTCCGACTAGCCCAATCCCGTTGGTCAAAAGGAAAGAGAAAGGAATATTGGTCGAGGTCATTGCAAAAACCTTACCAAGTGCTTCAGAACCAGTGAAGAGCTTAGTTGGATCCTTGATTTGGTGAACAATGGCAGACATGACTTCTTGTTGGCGTCTCGTCCGACCAAAGTCGCCTTCATCATCCTTACGAAAACGAGAGTAATTGAGGAGGGTTCGTCCATCCATCCGTTGTTTTCCGACTTTAATGGTCTGGTTTGGAACGACCCCATCCTTCATATTCAAGTCATCCGGGACTTCAACTTCACTGACTTTTTCGCCGTCAACCGTAGAGAACTGCGCATTCATCTCCACTCCATTTGGAAAGAGGGTATCGATCGCTGTCGCAAAGGTCTTGAAATCGACCATGGCATAGTATTGGATGTCAATATCAAAATTATCTTTCAACATTTGACGAACCAACTCCGCTCCTTGGTTGTTATTTTGTTCCCCAATGGTAAAGGCTGTATTGAGTTTTTGATCATAGTAATCTGAATAATCCGGTTCGCTCTGCTGACTTACGCCATCAATGTGAACCAAGGTATCCCGCATAAAGCTGACCATCTTAACTTTTCCAGACTTATTGTTAACATTTACAACCATGATAGAGTCCGTTCGAGTCTCTTCTGAGCTTTCACCGATCCGACCATCTGTTCCCAGAATAAGGATGTTGACTCCGTCCTTGGTTTTCTGTCCATTAAAGTATTCTTGGACTGCAGGTTTAGCGTCTCCTCTTGGCTTACTATTTAAGCCCTTGAAGAACATAATAACCATTCCACTAATAACCAATAAGAGGAAGACTGCTAACCATTTTAAACCCGTTTAACACGAATCTTTTTCTTAGGCTTTTTTGACTGTTTCAACTTTGGCATAGGTTCAACACCTGAATCCTTGACCTTGGATTTCCGAGTCCGGCTGGGATAGACCGGTAAGTCATCAAAGACTACTTCAGATTTTCCAGCTGATTCTTGAATGTCTTCTTCAAGAGCAGGCACTACAACTTGTTCTATTTGCCCTTCTGATTTTTGTTTTAGGTATTGGTACTCTAACTGTTCTTTCTCATTCAAGTAATGATAGTTTGAATAGAGGTATTCTAGACGCTTTTGTTCATGATGGGATAAGTTTTCTGATTCTCTGCTCATTCTTTCTCCGTTTCATTTTCTTTTAGCATATAGACCGAATACTGGCCTAAAATTTTAATATGGACTCCCAAGGAATCGAGTTCCTCAAATGCATCCTCAAGGAGTTCTGCTTGCCTTTCTAAGATATCAATAATGAAAAAATACTCACCTAAGGCCGTCTTTAAAGGGCGACTTTCAATCTTGGTAAGGTTTAATTCCCGATTAGCAAAGGTAGATAGGGCTTGACACAAAGAACCTGCAACATCACTTGGTAGCGTAATGGCCAAACTGACCTTCTGTACATCCACTTTAAGAGACGGACTGACTAGATAAGAGCTTCTGCCAAGTATCCAAAACCTTGTATAGTTCCTATCCATTTCTTGAATATCCCTTGCCACAACTATTAGGCCATATTCATTTAGCTTCCAATGGAGCAATTGCAGCAATCGGTAGTTCTGGATGCTGTGAGACATAGCGAGCTGCATAGGAAGTCGATGTCGTCATCTCCAGTCGAGCATGTGGAAAATGTTCTTGAATATAAGCCTTCCCCTGGGCCAAGGCCTGAGGATGGGAATAAATCACCTCTATTGGTCGCTCCATAGAGCATGCCAACAACTGTTGCTTAATCGGGAAGACCACTTCAGCAATGGCTTGGAAATTCGCCTGGTGGAAGAGATAATCGATGGTCTCATGAACACTTCCCTCAATCGAATTTTCAACAGGAATCACAGCGTAATCCACCTGCTCTCTTTCATAGGCCTTGATGACTTCTGTAATAGAGCCGTATGGGCATAGGTCTGCATCTTGGAAACTTTCTAAGGCAACATGATGGGTAAAGGATCCCTTTGGACCTAAATAAGCTACAAGCATCTGATAATCTCCACAATTTCTTCTGGTGTCTTGTCCGTAACGTCTATGATATGGGTAGCAACTTCCTCATACAATGGCAATCGTTTCTCAAACAAAACTTTAAAATCTTCTTGATTATTGGTGAGAAATAAGGGGCGTTGATGGTCTTGATCCTTTTTAATTCGATCATATAAGGTTTCAAAATCAATTTTCAAATAAATATTACAAGGATTCGCTTGAAGTAGTTTACGATTGTCCGGATTTAGAACGATGCCTCCGCCAGTTGAAATGACAGGAACTAGACTAGCTAGTAATTCTTGCAACAAGAGAGACTCTTGCTGGCGAAAAGCGGTTTCTCCATATTGAGTAAAAAAGTCTGCGATTGGCATCCCTAGCTTACCAATCATCAGCTGGTCCATGTCTGAAAAAGAAGGATCCAAGAGCCGACCAACTGTTGTTTTCCCAGCCCCCATAAAACCGAGTAAAACTTTAGCCATGGGATAAGATCTCCAAATCCTTGAAGAAGGTTGGATAGCTGGTATTAATTGCCTCAGCTCGCTCTAACAGAACTTCACCATCTGTTACGAGAAGGGCTGCAATAGCACCCATCATCCCAATACGATGATCACCATATGTTTGCAGGTTAGCTCCATGCAGGGAAGTCTTCCCTTGAATAATCATACCGTCTGCTGTTGGTTGAATTTTAGCTCCCATAGCGTTTAAGCTATCAGCCACTACCTGGATGCGATCGGTTTCTTGATTTTAAGCTCTTCAGCATCTTTGATAATGGTTTGCCCAGAAGCCTGGGTTGCCAATAGAGCGATAATAGGAAGTTCGTCAATCAAGCGAGGAATTAAATCGCCTGAAATTTCCGTTCCATGAAGGTCGGAGGTCTCTACCAAAATCGTCTCAGACTTAGCAAGAGGATCCCTATCGAGAAGCTCAATCTTTCCTCCCATCTTTTCAATCACCTCAAGGATTCCTGTACGAGTTTCATTAATTCCAACATTTTCTAGTCGAATCTTGCTATTAGGGACAATCAAACCAGCCACCAACCAAAAAGCTGCACTGGAAATATCACCTGGTACCGTCACCTCACACCCTTGTAAGTATTGAGGCCCACGCAGGCGAATTTCTTTGCCATTCACACTAATCTGGCCACCAAACTGTTTGATCATATCTTCAGTATGATTCCGAGTAACTTCCTTCTCTATAATTAGGGACTCCCCTTTAGCCTGCATGGCTGCAAAAAGAAGAGCTGATTTCACCTGAGCAGAGGCGACTGGTAAAGAATAATGAATTGGTCTTAGATGTTTGCTTCCCTGAAAGTGGAGAGGGAGCATATCGCGTTCAGTCTGACCTTGAATAGTCACTCCCATTTCACGAAGAGGGATGGCTACCCGATCCATAGGACGCTTGGATAAACTATCATCCCCTATCATAGTGACAGGAAAAAGACTTCCCGCTAAGACACCTGAAATCAAACGTGTCGAGGTACCGGAGTTTCCCATATCCAAGTCATTTAGGCTCTTGAAAGGCTTCAAACCCTTTCCCTTCAATGGTAATCATTTGACCATCGTCTTCAATCTGAACCCCTAAATCACGAAAGACTTGAATGGTAGAGAGCACATCTTCGCCGCGTAAGATATCGTAGACCTTGGTGGTTCCATGTGCGATACTTCCAAAGATAATGGAACGGTGGCTGATGGACTTATCACCCGGAACACGAATAATACCATTCAAGCCATTGCAATTTGTTTGTAATTTCATTCCTTACCCCTTCAAGCTTTTCTAAAAATTTTACCATAAAGTAAGGTCATTTTCAATCTCCTCTAGGGAGTCATGCTCTCCTAGACAAAGAAAGAGGTGGCAAACCACCTCTTTTCCCCTTATTTAAACAAGTCCTCAATCGGATCAAAAATGATTTTCTCAAGGTCCCCAATGTATACTGACAATTGCTGTTGTTTTGCGAAAAATTCATTCACTACTGAATTTCCTTGGATTTTCCCAGCAAATTCTTGAATCTTGGTTTGTTGTTCTGCGCTCGGCATTTGCCCTGATTGAATCACTGCTTGCAACTCATGTTGAAAGGCGAGATAATCATCAAAGAGGGCTTTAGCAGTTGGATCAGTATCAATAGCTTCCTTGCTGGCCACAACAGCTTTATATTCTGGTAAGTCTCGAAGTCCTCGAGATAATTCATTTGCTAAATCATAAATATTTGACATTCTGCTACTCCTTTAAAGTAATAGTTCTATTATACAAAGATTTCCGGAAAATGTTAGAGCCAAGTTTCATTTTTATTAAAATCAGCCTCTAGTCCTATTTGATCACTACGCTATAATCTGTTTGCTCTGTAATGAGGGCTTCAGCCCGCGCTTGATCCGCAGCTGTCTTGAAGGAAATCTGGAGAATCCCATAGACATCTTCCCGATTTTCTTCATTGATATGAATATTGACCAAGGAGGTACCGCGAAGCAATTCCAGGATCCGGAGAATAACATCTTCTTCATCTGGAACATCTACAAAAATATCGAAGGTGCTTTCCACCCCACCACGTTTGTGGATCTGCATGTGCTGCCGTTGCTCCCGACTGTGGTCAAAGAAGGACCAAATCTCATCTTCTTGCCCTTGTCTTATCATGTCAGCAACTTGGTCAAGGCGATTTTGAAAATCGGCAATCCGATCAAGAACAGCAGATGGATTGGACAGTAAGATAGAGGTCCACATGCTGGGCTCACTCTCCGCAATCCGCGTCATGTCACGAAATCCTCCTGCAGCAAAGCGACCTGCTAGGGCATGCTCTTCTGTATAAGCAGCTGCTTGTCCCATAAGGGTTGCAGCCAATACATGAGGAAAGTGGCTGATTTGAGAAGTGACTCGATCGTGTTCAATAGGATCCACCTCGATGAAACGGGCTCCAAGCCCTGAGAGCAAATCCTTCATTTCCAAAATAGCACTGGGATCCGTCGCCACTGTTGGAGTAAAAATGTAATAAGCATTTTCAAAGAGAGTAGAGTCAGCTGAGGCCGCTCCTGTCTTGTGACTCCCTGCCATGGGATGTCCGCCGACAAAACGGACTGGGAGATGGTTAAAAGCTTCTTGACCAGCTTCTACAATGGCCCCCTTGGTGGAGCCCACATCTGTCACAACAACTCCTTCTTTCAGTGGCATTTTTTCCAGTTGCTGAAAGGTTTGGATGGTTTGCTTGACAGGTAAGGAGACGATAATGACATCTGCTTGACAAGCAAATTCTTCAAGATCAGCAGTCACCTTATCAACAATCCCCTTCTTCAAAGCAATATCTCGTGAGGCTTGACTGCGATTATACCCTAATAGGGTAACTTCCGGATGGGCCTTCCGGATCCCCATAGCTAACGAAGCTCCGATCAGTCCTAGACCGACGATATAAACAACCTTTTCTTCCATCTATTTCTCCACTTAGAAAGCCTTGGTATAGGCCCGATGACGCTCGACAGCTTCTTTCAATTCCTCTAGATTATCAGAAGAAAACTTGTCCAAGACTTCTGTGGCTAAGACCGTTGCCACCACAGCTTCCATAACAACTCCTGCAGCTGGAAGTGCTGTTGGGTCACTCCGCTCCACTGTTGCCTTATATGGCTCATGGGTTTCAATATCAACACTCATGAGGGGCTTATAAAGGGTCGGGATTGGCTTCATAACCCCACGGACAATAATTGGCTCTCCATTGGTCATGCCCCCTTCAAATCCGCCCAGATGATTGGTTCGACGAGTATAGCCATCTTGCTCAGACCAGAGGATTTCGTCCATGACCTGACTACCCTTGAGACGACCTGCTTCAAAGCCTAAACCAAACTCAACTCCTTTAAAGGCATTGATGGAGACAACCCCTTGTGCAATCTTGGCATCCAATTTCTTGTCCCATTGAACAAAGGAGCCCAGACCGACAGGCACACCACCTACAATAGTCTCTACGATGCCTCCGATGGTTTCCCCCTTCCTTCTTCACACTATCGATATAGGCCTTGATTTCCTCTTCTCGCTCTCGATTGACGATGGAAACCTCAGATTGAGCGACCGCTTCCTTGATTTGCGAAACCGTCAGATTTTCCGGAATGTCTACTTCGATACCGCCAAAATTAACAATGTGACTAGCTACTTGAACCCCAATTTCCTCTAATAGGCGTTTGGCTACTGCACCAACTGCTACCCGCATCGTCGTTTCCCGAGCAGATGACCGTTCCAAAGAATTACGCAAGTCATCGAAGCGGTACTTAATCCCACCGACCAAATCAGCGTGACCTGGACGAGGCTTAGTAATTTTCCGAAGTCCCTTCTTTTTCTCTTCCACATCACTGACAGACATGATCTCCAGCCATTTTTGATGATCTAGATTGGTCACATTCAAGGTAATGGGGCCTCCCATGGTCAAACCATGGCGAACTCCAGAGGTGATCTCGACCTGATCGCTTTCAATCTTCATCCGTGCTCCACGACCATAGCCTCCCTGGCGACGTTTTAATTCGACGTTGATATGATCAGCTGTTAAAGGGAGCCCTGCTGGAACCCCTTCAATGATAGCTGTTAGACGTGGTCCGTGTGATTCTCCTGCTGTTAAATAACGCATGGTATCTCCTTTGTCGCTTTCTAGTTTAAGAAGTCTTTCATTTCTTCCAATGGAACTGAATGGATCTGACAAGTCCCAATTTCTGGTACCAAAACCAGTTTCAATTGATTGCCTCTCGCCTTCTTGTCCAAGGACAAGGCCTGATAAAGTTCTTGCTTATCCCAAGTTTGGAATTCTACTGGTAAGCCAAATTTTTTGCACATTTGGCGAATGGCCTGCGTTAATCCAGCTTGGACCAATCCCTTGGCTTCTGCCACTTTTGTGACTTGGACCATTCCTATCGCTACGGCTTCTCCGTGCATGATCTGGCCATAACCGGCTGTAGCTTCAATCGCATGGCCAAGGGTATGACCAAAATTCAGGTAAAGTCGAATGCCCTGGTCTAGCTCATCTTCGACGACCATCTTGCGCTTGACTTGACAGGAATGGGCAATCAGGGATTCTGCATGGTCATAGATAGACTCGATGGAGCCATCCATTCCTTCCAATTCTTCCCATAAGGCTGGATCCTCAATGAGTCCATACTTGATAACTTCTCCCATCCCCTCTATCAACTCCCGCTGACCAAGGGTTCGCAGCACTTCAGGATCAATCAAGACCCCATCAGGTTGGGCAAAGATTCCCACCATGTTCTTAGCATAGAGTGTGTTTACTCCAGTCTTACCTCCGATTGAGGAGTCAACTTGAGCTGTCAAACTAGTCGGAACTTGGACGAAATGAATCCCACGCATGTAAGTGGATGCCACAAAACCAGCTAAATCTCCGACAACGCCACCCCCAAGAGCAAGGATGCCATCTGATCGCGTCATGCCATTCTTCGCTAAGAATTCATAGACTTTTTGAACGGTTGTCAGATTTTTACTGGCTTCTCCTTCTAGGAACTCATAGCTAACCACTGTAAATCCTTTACTTTCAAGGCTTTTTCAAAACCTGACTTGCATATAGAGATCCCACATGGTTGTCTGTTATGACTGCTACTTTTTGAGCTTTCCATAATTGACTGAGCCAGGTTCCAACCTTTTGGATTGCGCCATTCTCAATGACAATCTCATAACCATTCTTTGGCAGATCAACATTCACCTTCATAAGGATCTCCTTTCAAATCCATGTGAAAAAGATTACAATTTCACTATTGTATAAAAATAGAAAACAGAGGCTACTTAACTAAGTTTTTCTGTTTTCTAACATCATTTTCTAATACATAATTAGGAAAGTTGGACTTTAAGGCTTGCCATACTTCTTCTTCAGGAAACTTTGTAGAGGTCATCAACTCAAAAGCAAGCTTTGCTTGATAAAACAGCATTCCCAAACCATTTAAACAACTAACCCCTTGTTCTTCTGCTAATTGAAGAAAAGGTGTCTTGGCGGGAAAATAAGCTAAGTCAGCCACTAGACATCCTTTAGGAAAGTTAAAGTCTTTCGGAATAGGGAGAGTAGCCCCGTCCATTCCAAGTCCTGTAGCATTAATCAGTAAACCCGTCCCTTCTATCGTTGCATTCAACTGATCCCGACTGGATAAGTCATGGAGGACAATTGAAAAAGCAAGAGCTTGGGATAGTGGAGAAAAGATAGCTTGATACTTGGCTAGACTTTCTGGACGAACAAATAAATGTATCTCTCCAACTCCTTGCCGAATAGCCTCTACGACAATAGCAGTTGCTGCCCCACCCGCTCCTAAAAGGACAAGCTTCTTATTCTTTATTGAAAAAGTCTTGGGAAGACTCTTTAGAAAACCAAGTCCGTCTGTATTGTAGCCTGTTAAACAACCATCTTTCTGAACAATTGTATTGACCGAACCAATGAGTTGCACGCTTCCATCTACCTGATCTAAAAATGACAAGACCTTTTTCTTGTATGGCATGGAAATATTAGCGCCCAACATATCGAGTACTCGTAACTGTTGCAGACTTGGTTCAACTTCATCTTCTTCCACTTCCCAAGCAAGATAGACTGCATTGGTTGCGGTTAGTTGGTAAGCCTGATTGTGAATAAAGGGTGAGATACTATGACGAATGGGCTTGGCAATCACGGCCGCCATTCGCGTATAGCCATCAATCTCCATTTAGAATCTCCCGAATTTTGTGCATGCTAGTTAAACTAATTTGACCTGGTGCACTTTCTTCTCCAACACTTGCATAGGACCAAACCGAACCAGTTAAATCGGCAGCAATGCGAGAGATTCGGCCGATTTTCCCCATAGAAATGGTGACGAACTCTTGTTCTGGATTTAGCGTTTTAAAGCCACGTGTATAGTTCATCAAATCGAGAACATCCTGCTCGGTATGAGCCATTACAGATACCTTGACCAATTTAGGTGTAAAGCTGGTTAACTCCGACATAATCTCCATCATATTTTCAGGAGTTTCCTGGAAATTATGATAGCTGAGGCACAGATTGGAATAATTCATCATCTGTTCAAACTCAACTTTGTGACTAAAATATTCATAATCTATATAATCTGGATGGTAGATAGTATTGATATCGTGGATAATCGATACATATTCATCACCTGAGAGATCAATTTGTCCCCCCTCTTGACGAGTCCGCAGGGTAAACAAAATTTCACGCCCCGCAAATTTTTCAAAAATTGCAGGTGCAACCGGTAGAATATCATTCTTATCCAAGAAGTCTGCCCGCCATTCGATGACATCTGCATCTTGATAGCGACTGGCATCGAGAGCCTGAGCCTCCTCCAAATTTCTAGGCATTACAGAAACAACTAATTTCATTCATCCACCCTAATCGTAAATACTTTTAAGTAATTACTACTTTCTTCTTTTTCATTGTATCGAAAATCAGCTGGAAGTCCGACCTCACTGATATAGCGATGTTTTTGGCCTTTAAAGCCCTTTTCAATTTCCTTTTTAAATTTATCTCGACTGACATTGGCAGCATTGGTGCTAGCTATCAGGATTCCTTTAGGTTTCAGGATTTCTAGAGATTGTTCAATCAATTTATGATAGTCTTTTGCCACCGAGAAAGTCCTCTTCTTATTACGAGCAAAACTCGGTGGATCTAGAACAATCACGTCATAAGACAATTCATGACGTTTGGCATACTTATAAAAATCAAAGACATCCATCACAATAAAGCGATGCTGGTTCAACTCTAATCCGTTTGCCAAAAAGTGAGCTTCTGATAGTTCTCTACTACGCTTGGCGAGATCCACAGAAGTTGTCTCTAATGCTCCCCCCATCGTTGCAGCTACAGAAAAGGCCGCGGTATAAGAAAACATGTTCAAAAGAGATTTCCCCGTAGCTAAGCCATCTACTAAGCTGGCACGTACTTCGTGTTGATCTAAGAAAATCCCAGTCATCAAGCCATCATTTAGAAAGACTTGATAGTGAACTCCATTTTCTAAAATACAGAAGGTCTCTGGAGCTTCTTGGCCGAAGAGATGGGCCGACTCATAACCTGGAGCTTTAAAGCGAATCTTTTCATATCCCCCTAAAACCTCTGGAAAGACTTCCTGAAAAGCTGCGACTAATAGCTCTCTGATACTGAATACAAAAGGATTATAGATAGAAAAGACAGCATAGTCTCCATAGAGATCTACGGTTAAACCACCAAATCCATCTCCCTCTTGATTAAAGAGACGAAAAGCTGTATCTAAATCCGATTGATAGTAAGACTGACGCTTAGCCTTGGCTTGGCTAAATAGCTTAGTAAAATAAGCTTGATCTAGCGAAATCTTTTGAGAAGAAAGAACCCAGCCTATACCCTTATTTTGCTCGGACAAGTAGGCCGTCCCCAAAGAACGACCTGACCCAGATACCAGTTCTACTAATTGGTTCTCAATGGGTAGTTCTTCAAAGTCAATTTTTTCTAAAATTTTATGACCTTTTTGAATTTTCTTCTCAACTTGTCGGTTTACTGTCAGCTTTCTCATGGCTTATATTATAACAAATTTTTTGAAAATTCACAAAGTCACTTCTTATTAAATGAGTCTTTTCTTTTTGCTTTACAAACAGTTTGACACAAGAGATTAATTTGTTTATTTAATCTCCGTTTCAATCACTAATTCACATTAAAATAGCATAAGATAAAAGGCCTTTATTTTCAAATCGTTATAAATTATGGTATACTGATGTAAGAAAATTTTTAGGAAATAAGACAAGGAAGTATATTTTTGTGAAAAAAATTACCCAAAAGATACTCAATCTTATGAGTACCAGACTAGGATTTGTCTTGACCCTACTCTTGCTTTATTGGTTTAAAACCATGTGGGCATACACAGTAGACTTTAATTTAGATATTCAAGGATTCTATCAAGTATTTCTGGCAGTGATCAACCCTATTCCCATTAGTCTTTTATTAATTGGACTAGCTTTTTATATTAAAGGAACCAAACGGTTTTATTTTATAGCCTTCACAATCTATGTCCTTCTTTTTATCTGGCTGATTTCCAATTCGATCTACTACCGAGAATTTACAGATTTTGTAACGGTCAATACCATGCTAGCTTCTAGTAAGGTATCTGCTGGTCTTGGAGCTGCTGCTTTGGAATTATTCCGACCTTGGGATGTCATCTATATTCTTGATTTCCCAATTCTAGCTTTCCTCTTTTTAAAGAAATTGGTCAAGCTGGATCGTCGCCCTTTTAATAAACGGGCAAGTTTGCAGTAACTTCTTTATCTGCCATGCTCTTCTCGGCTAACCTTTTCCTAGCTGAGATTGATCGGCCTGAATTATTGACTCGTGGCTTCTCTAACTACTATGTTGTTCGTGCTCTTGGTTTACCGGCCTTCTTGGGTTATAGTGCTAACCAGACCTACATGGCCAACAAAGAACGCTCCAAAGCATCAGAAGTTGATTTGCAACCAGTTGAAGAGTATGTTGCTAGTCATTACGCTCAACCAAATCCTGAAACCTTCGGTCTTGCTAAAGGTCGTAATGTCATCTATATTCACTTGGAAAGTTTCCAACAATTCTTGATCGATTACAAATTAAAAATCGATGACAAAGAATACGAAGTGACACCTTTTATCAACTCGCTCTATCATTCAAATGAAACCTTTGCATTTGCCAATGTTTTTAACCAGGTAAAAGCTGGAAAGACATCTGATGCAGAGACGATGATTGAAACGGGCTTGTTCGGATTGAACCAGGGTTCCTTCATGGTTAACTATGGTGGTACCAATACCCAGCAAGCCGCACCCTTCATTCTTTCTAAAAATGGCTATCAATCCAGTGCTGTTTTCCACGGAAATGCAGGAAGCTTCTGGAATCGTAATACAGCCTATAAACAATGGGGCTACCATTACTTCTTTGATGCCTCATACTTTACCAAGCAAGATGATACCAACTCCTTCCAATATGGACTCAACGACAAGATCATGTTGAAGGATTCTATCAAGTACTTGGAACACATGCAACAACCGTTTTATACGAAGTTCATTACGGTTTCCAATCATTATCCTTATACAACCAGTTTAATTGGCGATGAAATTGGATTCCCTCTAGCTGAAACGCAGGATGAAACCATTAATGGTTATTTCGCAACAGCCAATTATCTAGATTCATCCATTAAGGCCTTCTTCGATTATCTCAAAGCTTCTGGCTTATATGAGAAATCCATTATCGTTTTGTACGGTGACCACTATGGTATTTCAAACTCTCGGAATCCAGCTCTAGCTCCTTTACTGGATAAGAACTCGGAGACTTGGTCAAGTTATGACAATGCCATGTTGCAACGCGTGCCTTATATGGTAGTAATTCCAGGTATGGACAAGGGGAAAGTGATTGAAACTTACGGTGGTGAGATTGATATGCTTCCAACATTGGAACACCTGTTAGGAATTGATTCGAAGAACTTCCTTCAAGTCGGACAAGACCTCCTGTCACCTGCTCACAGTCAGATCGTAGCATTCCGTTCTTCTAACTATTTTGTAACACCAGAGTATACAAGTTATAGTGGGCGCACCTATTATACTAAAACAGGCGAAGAGATTACCAATCCGGATGAAACAACGAAAGAGCAACTTGATAAAATCCGAGAGGCAGCCAATCTTCAGCTTCAGATCAGTGATAGTATCCAAACAGGAGATCTCCTCCGCTTCTATACTGGAAATGATCTTGGAAAAGTTAATCCAGATGATTACTCTTACAATAATTCGATGAAAGCCTTGAAGAAAATCGAAAAAGAGAAAGGAGTCGAATCAACCAGTCTTTATAGCCAGAGAGGCAATCAATCAACGGTTGATCTCTTCAAAGCTCCAAGCTACAAAGAGCTCCATCCAGAACAGTTTAGCTCCTCTTCCTCAAGTGGATCGTCAGGTTCGGATAGTTCGAGTTCTTCTTCATCCTCTTCATCAGAAAAAAAATAAGGTTGGGAATTCCCAACCTTATTATTTTTTATCTGATTTTTTCCATTCAAAGACAGAAGCTGTCAAATTTTCAACATAGAATGGACGTTTGTGTCGGCTATTCCCAACCAAGAGATGAAGTTGGTCGGCATTCTGTAGATAGAATGGCAAACCGCTAGTATTGAAGATAACTAGATATCGTTTATCCCAGTTAAGTTCAAATACAACAACACCACTTCCCATATCAGCTGTATGGACAAAGACATGCTGGTAAATATCTTCATAAGAATCTAGTGAGAAGACAGGAAGAGTTTTCTTGAGCTTAATTAATCGACGAACATAGTCAATGGTATCTTTGTGCTCAGAAACCAGATTCCAATCAACTTGATTGACCGCATCTGGAGCATTAAAGGAGTTCATAGCCCTTTCTCTATCTTGGGCTGTTACCTCTCCATCTTCTCCTGTTGCAACCAACTTGGTCCGCAGGAACTCTTGGCCGACCTGCATAAAGCACATGCCTTGGAAGAGGAGGTTCATAGCTGTCGCCACTTCTATCTGTTTCTTAATTTGTTCTTTGGAATCAGTTGGATGGACATAAGAAAGCAAATCGTGTAGGTTGTAATTATCATGGGCCTCAACATAGTTGAGAACTTGGCTAGGTGTTAAGAAGGATCCCAACTCAGCACTGCCTAAAACAGAACGTGCGATAATATCTTCCGTTGACTTCCGACTAACATAGCCTCGTTTGATGGATCCGAAGACCTCTGCTCCCTTAATAGCATCACGAGCACTATCATTAAAGAAACCAATTTCAGCTAATTGATAGGCATTGTCTTTCTTGGCCTTATCTTTTGGTGCTAAGCCGGTCCCCATGTCCCAACCTTCTCCGTATAGGAGAATGCGTGGGTCTATAGCATCCATAGCTTCACGAATTTCATTCATGGTATCCACATCATGAATCCCCATCAAGTCAAAGCGGAAACCATCAATCTTGTATTCCGTTACCCAATGAGTCAGTGAATCAATCATGAACTTACGGTACATTTCATGTTCACTAGCAGTTTCGTTACCAACACCTGTTCCATTCTGGAAGGAACCATTAGGATTCATCCGGTAATAGTAATCCGGCACAGTAGTTTGAAAAGCTCCATCTTCCGTCGAATAAATATGATTATAAACGACATCCATGACAACCGAAATTCCAGCTTCATGGTAGGCGTGAATCAATTCTTTCAGTTCCCGCATGGTGGTCTTAGGATCTTCTGGCTTGGTTGAATAGCAAGTCTCAGGTGCAGAATAATTCTGTACATCATAACCCCAGTTATAGAGAACATTCCCCTCTTCATCATAGCTCTTATAGCGGTCACTAACTGGTTGCAGTTGAACCACATTGACCCCTAATTCCTTAATGTAATCAAAAGCAGTGGCATCACCCTGAGCATTCTTAGTTCCTGTTTGGTGAGCTCCTCGATAAGTCCCTCGATAGGCTTGGTCGACACCAGAACTTGGAGAGATAGTCAAATCTCGTACATGCATCTCATAGATGACTGCCTGACAAGGATTTCTAGGCGCCAGTCTGCACGCTCATAGGCTTCTGATTGAAATGGGGCAAAGACACGATCACGATTGGAAAGAATAGCGGATTTCTTGCCATTTTCACTAGTGGCAATCGTATAGGGGTCACGCGCAATTTCTGTATGGTAGTCAAAATAGACCTTATACTGATAGGATAGTCCACTAAGGTTACCTAAGATATCCGCATACCAGACCCCACAATTATTCCTCATATGGTCACTGGTTTCCCTCTGTCCATGAACCATTGGGACAACCTTCCAAACTTGGCTATCATTCGCTACGGAGTCATAAATCAGGAGGTCAACCTTATTAGCTGTTGGAGCCCATAATTTGAAGCGGTATTCATTCTCCTCTTCACGGTAGCCCAACCATCCTTGGTAGGCCCATTGAGCATCGAACTCTTCATGATGAGTGGCCATATCAAAAGCATGTGGCTTACGTCTACTATACTCATGACTGGTCATAGCTGCCTGCAAGGAATAATACACCGTATCATCCCCTTGGATCAACCAAACTTCTCTGACACGCCCTTCAGGCAGTAATTCGATTTGGTATTCATCCGATTGACTCACCCAATTGCCTTCTTTGAAGATGACATGCCCAGATTGCAGTGGTTTTTCACTACGATAGACAAGCTTCCCTTCAACTCCAAAATAATCTAGTTTCGAGAAAGAAACTTCCTCTCCCCAGACCCCTTCATGCCATTTCCACATATCCCGTGAGAAATAATCTCCGACCGGATGATGGTAATGAACTTTCACTTGATACTGATGCATCTTTCTATTTTCCTATTTCCCATTTCCGTTTGAAAGAAGAACGAGGCTTTGCCCACTCTCCGCAATTTTGATCTATTGTTCTTCTGCTTGATAAACTGCATGAACCAATGCATTGTCATTTATTTCATCGATGTTGGCAAAAAACTTTAGGTGATTGTGGAAGACTTCTAGCTCCACTGGCGTATCACCCCCATATTCTCCATCCAAGTTGATTTTCAACTCTTCTTTATTGTCCAAAACTTCAATTTTCAATTTGGAGGTTTTCAGGTATTCAACATTGGAATCATTGACATGTTTGCCACCATTTACAGCTTGCATTATGAGGGATAGCATATCAAATAGTTTAGCAGTCTTGACCATAATCAATGTAAAATTACCATCATCCAGCTTAGCATCTGGCGCCACACTTTCAAACCCTCCAATAGAATTCGTTAAAGCCACGAAAACGAGGGATACTGGCCCAAGATACACTCCATTGTCATGTTCAATCCGAACTTTACGAGTCTTATTTTTAGGAAGCTTCTTTACAGCCTCTGCTACATAGGCAAAATAGCCATAACGGGATTTGACATCACTTGGCACACTAAAGGTTAATTCTGACAAAGTCCCAGCTGCAGCAATATTAATAAAGTATTTGCTTCCAAATGCACGACCAATATCCATTTTAATCGTTTGGTTCTTCTCTATAATGCGAGCCGCTGCAACAGGATCTCCCATAGGAATCTTCAGAGCTCGAGCATAATCATTGGTGGTTCCTGTTGGAATAAAGGCCATTTTAGGCCGGTGATCTAGACCAGCAACCCCATTAACGACTTCATTGATAGTCCCATCTCCACCCGCCGCAATAATTAAATCAAAGCCTGCTTTGGCTGCCCGTTCAGCTTCCCGTTGAGCTGACAAAGGCTCAGGAGTCGTCTGGTAGGCACTAGTTTCATAGCCCACATCTTCTAAAACATCCAATACTTCTGCGATGTTCTTCTTGATGATTTCCTGACCAGAGGTAGGATTATAAATTACGCGTGCTTTTTTAATTCTATCTTCCATACATGCCTCTATAAACTTTCAAGCCAGGCCTCATCCTGTACCTCGATGGACAATTCCTGAGCTTTGCTTAATTTGCTTCCCGCATCACTACCTGCGACGACTAAATCTGTCTTCTTGGATACGGATCCTGTTACTTTAGCCCCTAAGGCTTCAAGTTTTGCTTTAGCTTCTGAACGCGTTAACCGTTCGAGTTTCCAGTTAGGACAACTGTCTTTCCAGCTAGTGGGGCATCCGCTGCAGCTTTTTGACCAAGGTAGTCTAAGTTTACGCCAGCTACCTTAAGTTCATCTAAAAGAATTTGGGTGCCCTCTAGGGCAAAATAACGCTTGAGACTTTCTGCAATCACCATTCCTAGACTATCGATGGCTGCAATCTTCTCACTGTCCGCCTCTGCTATAGCTGGGATAGAATGAAATTCTTGAAGTAAAAGTTGACTGGCCTTACTTCCTACATGACGAATTCCCAAACCAAATAATAGTTTTTCAGCAGAATTAGACTTAGAAGCTTGAATAGCATCTACCAATTTCTGAGCAGATTTTTCTTTAAAGCCCTCTAATTGTAAGAGGTCTTCCTTAGTAAGGCGATAAATGCCTGCTACATCCTGAACCAGTTCCTTAGCAAAAAGTTTTTCTACTACTGCTGGTCCCAAGCCTGTGATATTCATGGCATCCCGACTAGCAAAGTGGGCCAAACCTTCCTTGATTTGAGCTGGACAGAGAGGATTGATACAGCGCAAGGCCACTTCATCTTCAAAATGGAGGAGTTCACTCTGACAGCTTGGACAGTGGCTTGGAATCGCTAATTTTTCGTCTGAAACACGCTTATCTATAACAACCCGCAAAACAGCAGGGATAATATCTCCGGCCTTATAGACAATAACCGTATCATCTTTTCGAATATCTTTTTCTGCGATATAATCTACATTATGGAGGGTCGCCCGACTAACTGTCGTCCCTGCTAATTGAACCGGAGTCAAATTAGCTGTTGGAGTCACCACACCTGTCCGACCAACCGTCCAGTCCACTGATAAAAGCTGGGCCTCTTTTTCCTCTGCAGGAAACTTATAAGCCACTGCCCATTTAGGTGCTTTCACGGTAAAACCAAGTTCTTCTTGAAGTGCCAGGTCATTGACCTTAATGACTACACCATCGATATCGTAAGCAAGCTGATCTCGAGTATCTGCAACCTCTTGAATAAAATCCCAAACCTCTTCGATACTATTAGCGATTTTGCGATTTGGATTAACTACAAAGCCCAAACCACTAAGTTTTTCCAAAACTGCTTCCTGACTGGTGCAATCTGTCGGGCTAGCTTCATTATAGAGGAAGGTAGCAAGCTTGCGGTCCGCAACAATCTTAGTATCTAACTGTCTTAAGGTACCTGCTGCAGCATTTCGAGGATTGGCAAACTCTGCCTCCCCATTCTCTTGTCGAATCAAATTCACAGCATCAAAAGATGCACGTGGCATATAACACTCTCCACGCACTGTCAGACTAACTGGCTCCGGTAGGACTAAAGGAATATCTCGAACCCGCTTGAGATTCTCTGTGATGTTTTCTCCGACGCTTCCGTCCCCACGTGTAGCTCCAGTCTGTAAAACGCCATCCACATAGGTTAGTGAAATCGACAGACCATCTATTTAATTCACACACATAGGTGACTGCTGGAAATTCTTTGCGAACCCGTTGATCAAAACTAACCAATTCCTCGTAGGAGAATGCATCCTGCAAACTATAAAGTGGATACTCATGCTGGTATTTTTCAAATCCTGTTAGAATCGTCCCTCCCACCCGATGTGTTGGGCTATTTTTTTGGATCGATTCTGGGTAGGCTTCTTCTAATTCCACTAGTTCACGGTATAGACGATCATACTCTTGATCAGATACTGATGGGGCATCCTTTGTATAATATTCTTCCGCATATTGGTTGAGTAAATTTACTAACTCTTTTATTCTGGCTTCCATGCTTCTATTTTACCATAAAAAGCCTATACTGTGGGCTTTCTGATTATTTCCTGCTAGAAAAAATAGCATTTTTTTGCTTCTCGTCCAGAAACCTTCTTCAATGACCAAAAAAAGCCTGAAGCAAAGCTTCAGACTCGTACTTTATTGAGTTAAATCAATTTGATTTGAAATACGTTTGATCAGAACCGCTCCTACAATAAGGGAAGCAAACTCTCCTATACCGGTGGTTAACCAATTTAAGAAGAATGGAGTACCATTAAGGATATGCAATTCTAAAGCAATCGTGAACATAGAAAGGGCAAAGAAAATAGAGAAATAGAAATGATCCTTGCGAATCCATCCATTAAAAAGCTCTTCCTTTTCAAATCGTTTAAATAGATAAACCCCAAGTGTGACGAAGACCAAGGTAGATCCACCACCAACAACCACATCGATAATCCCAAAACTTAAGAAGTTCGAGATCATACATCCAATTGTCAATGAAAGGATATATTTCCGATTGTAGAAAGCCATAAAATTGAGCATTTCAGAGACACGAAATTGGATCTCATTACTCCCAATAGCATTCAAGGGTGGCGTAATGGTCAAAACAACATAGAGGGCTGCGACAAGGGCAATCTGGGCCATGTCACGAACAGAATAGTTTTTCATCATTTTCTCCTTTAGCGGTTTTCCCGCGTGTAATATGCTTGGTGAAAGAAGCTAAGCACCAAGGGTTGCTCCTATCTCTCTCAGCCTTGGCAAAGAGATAAGTAAATCAACCTTTCAAGTATAGCATAAAAAATAGAATTATGATAGACTAAATGGTATGAAAAGCTATGTAAAAAATTTTTTTGATAATGAAGTCTTGGCCTACCTCTTTTTTGGTGTGGCGACCACTCTGGTTGCTGTCTCTACTCGGCTCCTAGTTTTTCACTGGACTGACCAAGAACAGCTAGCTACCATCATTGGAAATATTGCTGGGATTATCTTTGCCTTTGTCACCAATGACACCATCGTTTTTAAGCAAGAGAGAAAGGGCTGGTTCAAAAGACTGATCGCTTTTGGAATTGCCCGTCTTGGAACTCTCCTACTTGATGTCCTTTTAACCTTCCTTTTTGTCACCCAGTATCCTCAGATTATTGGTCAGTTTGTAAACATGAATCGTTCTGCCATTAACGGTATTGAGACCATCTTTGCCCAAGTTTTGATTATTGTGCTCAATTATATTTTTAGTAAAGTCTTCGTCTTCCGAAACAAGAAATAAAAATCTCTACATTTATAAAAATCGTCAGAAACACACTGTTCCTGACGATTTTTTTATACATCTAGGCTCGTTTGTTGAGCTGTTAGTTGGTAAATTTTTCCCTCTATTCCAAAATAGTCCTTTACCAAAACTTTTAATTCTTCCATCGCTTCTTTGGCACGTTCTGCTTGTTCTTCAGTCACTGCTTCCATCACAAGAATAGCCCTATTAGTTTCTTCTGTCAGCATGGTCCTTTGAGCTTCCCTCCAATTCAAACAACGGCAAACAGCCCCTTCTTGGTCATAATAGATGATCTCTTCCGGCAAAGCTGGAGCATCTTCCTCAGCTCCTAATGGGAAGAATGGCTCTCCACCCTTGGCTTTCCTTAAAGATAAGCCTCCGGCTAATTTTTCCATATCCTCACCACCACATGGGATAGCATAGGCAAGAGATACACTATTATACAGATCCACTAAAGGATTGATGGGATAAAACTCCCGTCCTTGCGAAACACGTTTCAATAAAGCTTCAATGGAAGAACGGGCTCCCTTTTTGGTCTTAAATTTTGTAAATGCCTGACGCCATTCCTGAACAACAGGGCTGGCAGTGAATTGTTCATCATCAATGAAGATTTTTGATCGTGCGACTCCCTTGTCGAGCAGATCCTTAAAATAAGGATCCTTGCTCTCATCAACATGATTGTCAATACCTTCTACTGTCATCACTACTACTTGTGCTTGGGGAAATAAGTCCCAAAACTCTTGATCTACTGTAAATTTCATTTCTTTTCCTCACTATAGTTTCTTTTTTGACCTTTTTTCACCAATCCCCAATCAGCTGCAACATTCATCCTTACCTTAGCTAACCACTTTTCTAATTGTATAGCTTCTTCTTTAGAAAAACCTTCTAAAGCTATTTTCTCTGAATACTGATGCTCTGCAAGAATAAAAGGATAGACTGCTTTCCCCTTCTCCGTAAGAAACCACTGTTTGGTCTTTTGATTAGTATTATCTTTTAGATCCTCTATTAATCCTTTATCGGCTAATTTTTTGACAGACCGGGCTACTGTGGAACGATCTACCTTTAGCCGATCTGATAATTCCTCTTGAATAATTCCTGGTTCTTCTCCAATACGAACCAGATAGAGATACTGGCCTCTAGCAAGTTCCAAATCACGAAATTCAATATTGGCTATAGAATCCAGGGCACGTGCAATAATACCAATCTCCCGTAGGATTGTCATAGTTTTCCTCCTTTCATCGTAAAAATAGTCTAACACATTTTTATTGCAAATGCAACAAAATGAATGTTTTAAAAAAGCCAGGAACACCTGACTTTTACAATCAATTCTAATCTTATTCAGCCTTCTCAGGCTTTTCTCCTATTTTCTTAAGATGAAAACGACGTTTAAAAGAAGATTTCTTCTGATGGAAAGCCACGCGACTCGATTGATATTTAGCCACCACATCACCATCACGTGTTTCAAATTTCGCTTCAATAGCATATTGCACACTAGCATTTAAAATGCAACCGATAATCAGCACCTTAGCAACTAAAATAAACCAAAACATAATTACCGCTAAGAGGACTGATCCGAAGAAACGGGCATCCAAGAAATTAGTAATATAACGATCAACATACTTCCAGAAGATATTGAGGGTTACATAGAGAATCACCGTTACAAAGATGGCCCCAGGAAAGACATAGCGAAACTTAGGAATTTTGATATTAGGTAATGTGTAATAGAGCATAAGTAGGGTAAGAAAAAGAAGCAGATAAACTGATGGCCCCGTAATCGTTAAGAGACGGATATAAAGGCTTTCATCAAACTCGAAAAATTGGTAGACTGAACGAATAATCATGCGACCAAACATCGTCAAAAGCAAAGAGAGACCAAATAAACCTTGTAAGGCAAAACTAATCAGGACACTAAAAATTCTGGACCAGATAATCCCCCTTTCCTTCTCCACTCCATAACCCTTATTAAAGGCCCTTTGCAAGTAGGCAATGCATTGAGAGGAGACCCATAATGCAGAAATGATAGAGAAGCTAAGCAAGCCAGTAGAAGGTTTAGTCAAAACACTAGAAATCACTTGTAGGACGATTCGATACATAGAAGCCGGCAAGACTTCTCGCAGGGTTAATAAAATCTGTGTCGGACGAATTTTAAAATAGGGAAGGATATTGGCTGCAATCAGCAATAAGGGGAGAATAGAAATCAATAAATAATAGGCTACTGCTATACTTGTGATATCCGATTCTGAAGCCATATAAAAGCGCATAAATCCCTTAATAAATGGTCGCTCGAGCAACCATTTTATAAACTTTTTCATAGGATCCCCTTCCAACTCAAGATCAAAAAAGAGCAAAGAGCGAAACCGGATCTTTGACTTCAGCTCCATTCTTTCCTCTACAATTTCTTAATAAGTTCCTTCTTCACCTTGACTGGTTAAAATGACCGGACCATCATTGGTGATGACAAACTGATGTTCGTACTGACAAGATAGTCCACCATCCAATGTCTTGTGGGCCCAACCTGTCTTCATATCGGTATCAATTTCCCATGTACCCGTATTAATCATCGGTTCAATGGTCAAGACCATGCCCTCACGCAAACGCAAACCACGGCCCGCCCGTCCATAGTGGGGAACCATTGGTTCTTCATGCATGGTTGGACCAACTCCATGACCTACTAAGTCACGGACAACACCATAACCTTTGCTTTCAGCATATTCCTGAATAGCCGCACCGATATCTCCAATGCGATTTCCTACAACTGCTTGCTCAATCCCCTTGTAGAGACACTCCTTGGTTACATCCATAAGGTCTTTTACTTCTTGAGAAACAGTTCCAACCGCATATGCCCAACAGGAATCTGCCAAACCACCAGAGTAGTTCTCGGTATACTTTCATTTGTGCCACATTATCAAAATTCAACTTTGATACGTCGACGACTGACTTGTCTAATGGCTCTGATAAGACCGTATCCACCTTCAAGAGGTCACCATCTTTCAAAATGTAATGGCGAGGAAAGGCGTGAGCTACTTCATCATTGATGCCACAACAAGTCGCATAAGGATAATCCATCACGCTGCCTTCTACCCCAATTTGAAGTGGTAATACATTGGCTTCCTTACAACGACGGCGGACATATTCTTCGACTTCCCAAAGGTCTAGACCTGGCTTAATTAAATCACGTAAACCGATATGGATACTAGCAAGAAAGTCTCCTGCACGATCCATAGCTTCAATTTCACGTTGTGATTTCAATGTTATCATGATGTTTGTAATTCCAATCTAATTTATTTTCAAAGTAACTGTCGCCTTAGAGACCAACTGCAAATTTAAGTAAAGGTCAAAATCAATAATAGCTGACCGTCTCGTCTGGCGAACAATTCGAGTTTCGATTCGTAGGGTATCATCCACCTGAACAGCTTGTAGATAATAAACCAAGAATTGTTCAATAATCAAGTTCTTTCCTGTATTCATCATTAGCTGTCGAGTGATAGTTGTCAACACTTCTGTCAGTACACCATTCGAGAGAACCCCACTTTTTTCAAGCATACTAGGCTCAACTGTTAGCTCAAAGTGATTGGCTTGATGGACTACCTTTTGGCTGATTTGCTCACTAAAAGTTGGTAAGCCAGACAATTGTTCCTTGCTCATCCGGTCCATGACAGCCCGACGGGTAATAACTCCGAGCAAGGTCTGATTGCCTCGAATAACAGGAATCATCTCAAAATCTTCTGCAATCATTCGCTGACTGACATTAGCAATACTTGAGGATAGATTCGTTGTAAAGACAGTTCGTGACATGACCTTGTCAAGTGTGGTCTGTGGTGCCTTATCTCCTGCATCCCGCATGGTCACCACTCCAACTACCATCTGGTGTTGGTTGACGACAGGGAAGCGACTAAAACGGCTCTTGCGTACCAAGTCTAGATAATCACGAACTGTATCTGTTTCCCGCAAAAAACCATATTCGTGCATTGGGGAATAGACTTGTTCCACTGTTAAAATATCTGTCTTGATTTGCATATTGGCTAGAGCCCGGTTGATCATGGTCGCAACGGTATAGGTATCATGGCTAGTTCGTAAAATCGGAATTTGCCCCTTACTCCCCATCTCCAGAATAGAGGAATCAACCTCAAAACCACCCGTTACCAAAACAGCATTATCATGCTCCAGAGCTAAGCGTTGAATATTGGTCCGATCCCCAACAATCAAGAGCCCTCCCTCTGATACATAGTCGAGAATGTGTTCTTCTGTCATAGCTCCGATATAGAATTTGTTGAATTCTCGCTCCAACCCTTCTTGACCTGCTAAAACTTCAGAATTGGTGATCTCAACAATTTCACGGAAGGTCAGATGCTCTATGACAGCTTTTTTAGACTTAACGCGTACCGTACCACTTCGCGGTCTAGTTTCGACAATTCCACGATTCTCTGCTTCCTTGATCGCTCGATAAGCAGTTCCATCACTAACTTGCAAATAATTAGAAATGCTTCGAACACTCACGCGCTTTCCAATTGGAAGCTTCTCTAAATAGTCCAAAATAGCTTGATGTTTACTCATTCCATTCTCCTCTATCGATGCAAAATTCATAATAATCTCGCATCTTTCGGGTATAGCGGTCGCTTCCTTTAAACTGTCTCTTTAGCGAATAACCTGCATGTAAGGCTACTTTCTGACTAGCCACATTCTCCACATGGGTGATGATTCGAACTTGCTTGAGTTGAATCTCTTGAAAGGCCAAAAAGGTAATCTCTTTGACAGCTTCTGTCATTAGACCCTTCCCCCAAAAATCCTTGTGTAAAAAGTAGCCAAGTTCAGCTTCTCTTTTGATCTCATCTAACTTTTCAAACTTGATTGAACCTATCATTTGCTCAGATTGCTTGTCGCAGATAGCCCAAATTCCCAAGGGATTCCTTAAAAAGTAATTGGCTAAGACATACCGACATTCTTCAAGAGAGGCTTGTGCTGGAAAAATAAAGGAAAGATTCTCGGGATTGGAAGAAATTTTATAAAAATCTGCTGCATCACTGAATAGAAAGGGCCTCAAGAAGAGGCGCTCTGTTTCAAAAAATGAGAAGGCAGCTAGTTTCGTCCAAATATTCATCAATTTCTTTCTTTATACTTCTTCCACAAGAGCGATGTCTGCTCCTAATTGTTGCAATTTCTCAATAATGTGAGAATAGCCACGTAGGATAAACTCAATATTGGTAATCTCAGTTTGTCCTTCGGCCATCAATCCCGCAATCACAAGAGCAGCTCCTGCCCGTAAATCCGTTGCTTTGACAGGTGCACCAGTCAACTTATTTGGTCCATGATAGACGATACGGTCTCCAACAGTTTCAATGGTTGCTCCCATGCGCATCAATTCAGCCACATGGTTGACCCGTTTTTGATAAATGGTATCTATAATGGTCCCTTTTCCATTTGCAGTTAAAAGCAAAGGAGTCAATGGTTGTTGCAAATCCGTGGCAAATCCAGGATACGGAGAGGTTTTTATGTGAACAGCTCTCAGTGCTTCTTGTTTTTCGACAAAAATGCTATCTTCAGAGATGATCATCCGAACCCCCATCTCCTCTAGTTTTGCAATAAAGCTTTCTAAGTGTTCATAAAGGACATTATTAATTTGGATTCCTTGTCCAATAGCAGCTGCCATGGCGATATAGGTCCCTGCTTCAATCCGGTCAGGAATCACTTGGTGACGAGTCCCATGTAGGTAATCAACCCCTTCAATGGTGATTATGTCTGTACCGGCACCACGGATATGAGCCCCCATATTGTTCAAAAGGGTCACGACGTCAATAATTTCAGGTTCACGGGCCGCATTTTCAATAACCGTACGCCCCTTTGCCTTCACCGCAGCGAGAATTGTATTAATGGTCGCACCAACACTGACGGTATCCATATAGATCCCAGTGCCGTGTAATTGCTCACCATTGGTAGATAAGTTCATGCTGGTACCATCCATGGTCATCTGGGCCCCCATCGCCTCAAAAGCTTTAAGGTGGAGATCAATTGGACGAGGACCTAAATCACATCCTCCAGGAAGACCAACTGTCGCACGACCATACCGCCCTAATAGACTACCATAGAAATAATAAGAGGCCCGAAGACTATTGATCTTTCCAAACGGCATTGGCATATCTTTAACACCACGCGGATCAATGACCAAGGTTTCTCCATCTCGCTCCACAGTCGCACCCATCAGGGTCATGATTTCAATCAAACTAGCAACATCCGAGATATCTGGAACCCCATCAAGGGTCACGATTTCATCTGATAAAATCGTCGCCGGAATGAGGGCCACGACACTATTTTTTGCACCACTAATGGTCACCTCTCCTTTTAGGGGGCGACCTCCATTAATAATAATTTTTTTCATATTAATCAGTATTAGCTCTTTCAATCATTCGGTAAAAATACCGTATCTATTATATCACAGATTGGCTTTTTTTTCTATTCGTTCGTGCCTATCCATATGACATTTTGATAACAAAATCTCTACAATTTATAATTTTCTATACAATTATTTCAGTGGACAGCACCTAGCCTTGACAGCTTTACCAGATTCCAGTATTGAAGGAGTCGTTCTAATCCTCCCTCTTTCATTAAAAAGAAAAGAAGTGTAACAGATAAGGATTATTTTTCACCTTCTGTTACACTCCATTTATTTTAATGGTTTACTTGCTTACCCAGTTCATATTTACTACCTTTTAGAGCTCGGGTCAAGGCCCATTTCCAAGGTTTCCCTTCAATGGTTACTTGATTCTTTTCTAAATCGACACTTACTTCTTCTACGCCTTTTACAGCAGATAGTTTTTCAGTGACAGCATTGGCACAACCTTGGCATTTCATTCCTGTAATTTCATATGTTTTTGACATGATTCTTTCCTTTCTTTTGCATGAGGAGATGATTTTTCTCCTAGTTTTTACAATTTTTTTCTCTTTAATCTTAGAGCATTCAGTACAACCGATACTGAACTAAAACTCATAGCTAGACCTGCTAGCATCGGGTTTAAGAGCGGGCCCCCAAAGAGATAGAGAAGGCCCATCGCCACCGGAATAGCTAAAACATTGTAGATAAAGGCCCAGAACAAGTTTTCTTTGATGGTCTTAATCGTATAGCGACTGATTTCCAAAGCCCGGACAACATCCATCAATTGCGGTTTCATGACGACGATATCCGCACTTTCCATGGCAATATCTGTCCCAGAACCCATCGCAATCCCGATATCAGCAGTTGCAAGAGCCGGTGCATCATTGATTCCATCTCCCACCATGATCACAGACTTGCCTTCTGCTTGCAACTCTTGGATCACCCGTGATTTTTCTTGAGGAAGGACTTGACTGATGACCTGCTGGATTCCAGCCTTCTTAGCAATAGCTTGAGCAGTCCGTTCATTATCCCCAGTCAGCATGATGACCTTCTTGCCCATTTTTTCTAGACTAGCAACCATTTCTGAACTATCTTCCTTGATGCGGTCTGCTACGCCAAATAGAGCCATGAGTTTTCCATCTTCAGCTAAGAAAATCGGGGTTTGTCCATCCTGGGTCAAGACTTCCAAGTCAGCCTTGGCAAGATGAATATCGACCCCTTCCTCTTCCATGAGCGCTTGATTCCCAGCCAGATAAACCTGCCCAGCATAGCTAGCTGTGAGGCCTCTTCCTGTTAGACTAGAGAAGTTTTCCATCTCTAAGATGTCTACATGCGCTTCCTTTGCAGCATCCAGAATAGCTTGTCCTAGTGGATGCTCGGACTTGGCTTCCAGAGAGGCTAGTATTTGTAAGGCATTCCCAGCTTGTCCATAAGTATAAGAAGAAGACAACTGAGGCTTTCCTTGAGTGATGGTCCCCGTTTTATCGAAGACCAAGACTTGTGCTTGATGAGCTAACTCAAGGACATCCCCTCTCTTGTAGAGGATTCCATGCTCTGCCCCTAATCCTGTGCCTACCATAATGGCTGTCGGAGTCGCCAAGCCTAGGGCACATGGACAGGCAATGACCAAGACACTAATCGTTACCGTCATAGCAAAGGTGAAGGTTTCACCCATGATAAAATACCAAAAGAGACCAGATAAGAGGGCAATCCCCATAACTACAGGGACAAAAACCCCTGCCACTTGATCAGCAATCTTAGCGATTGGTGCTTGGTTTGTTGGGCATCTTCCACCAGCTGAATGATTTGTGCTAGTAAGGTATCCCGACCAACTTTTTCAGCCTGATAGACCAAGCTGCCTTGACCATTGATGGAACCAGCGTAAACTGGACTCCCTTCAGTTTTTTGGATTGGGATTGATTCACCCGTCAGCATGCTTTCATCAATGGCTGATTGTCCGGAAACCACCTGACCATCAACGGCTATTTTTTCACCTGGCTTGACCAGGATCTGATCTCCAATGACCAAGTCTTCTACAGGCAATTTTACTTCTTTTCCATCACGTAAGACCGTCGCATCCTTGGCAGCCAGATGCATGAGCTTTTTGATGGCTTGAGAAGTACGCCCTTTTGATAGAGTTTCAAAATATTTACCTAGAGTAATCAGGGTCAGAATCACGGCTACAGATTCAAAATAAAGCTGATGAACGTGATGGTGGTGACCAAGCAAAATGTGATAAGTCCCATAAAGACTATAAAGAAAGGCTGCACAAGTCGCCAAAGCCACCAAAGCATCCATATTGGGATGGCCTTTTAGAAGGGTCCGGAAGCCATTTCGATAAAAGGCTCGTCCAAAGATCATCACAGGAATGGTCAAGAACAAAAGAACAAGAGTATAAGCCACAGGTGCTCGATCAGGTGAAACAAATGCAGGTGCTGGTAGGCCAATCATGGGGCCCATCGCTAGATAAAAGAGTGGCAGGGTGAAGATGGAAGACCAAAAGAGCCGTTTTCGGATCAATTGTAGCTTGTCACCTTCTCTCTCTTCTTGGCTCTTAGCTGTATCTGGATTGTATACTACTGCCTCATAACCGGCATCCGCTACCGCTTTTGAAATAGCTTCTGGACTTAGTGGTTCCCCATTGTATTCAACTGTCATTTTTTCAGTGGTTAGGTTCACTGTCGCTTTTTCAACACCGTCCAGATGGTTGACAGCTTTCTCCACATTGATCACACAGGATGCACAAGTCATCCCATTGACGACAAAAGTTTCTTCTTTCATTCCTCTTCCTCCACATGACTGACACAATGACATTGGCCTGGCTGGCAATCACATTGAACCTGCTCCACGCTCTCCTTAGAGGCGAGGATCTCTTGCAAGTCCTTGATCTGTTCTTTCGTCATTGGTGTTTGCTGGATCAGATTCCCCAATAATTGATGATGCTTGGTCAAGCAGATCTTACTTAAAACTTCATAGACAGCTGTTAGATTGGCCTCTTCTTCATTAAGGACTGCCTGATACAAATAGGTCCGACCTTCTCTCCGGCTCGTTAGATAGCCTTTATCTGCTAACCGTCCCAAGAGGGTTTTTACCGTTGAAGCTGACCAGTCCTGCTTGGTGGAGAGAATCTTGGTTATTGCTGTAGAAGTCGTTTCTCCCTTGGTCCAGAGAACTCTCATGACTTCCCATTCAGCGCTTGAAATTTCGCCATTGTTTTTCCTTTCTATCTCCTATCAAAGAAAATATATTTACATTTGTAGTTTAATTATACACCTTATTTTTTTCTTGTCAATAGTTTTGTTTACATTTGTAGATTTATTTCATAAAAAAATCTAGAACAACTGTTCTAGATTCTTTCTATCTACTTAGTTAACCGCTTCTTTCAAGGCTTCTACCTTATCCAAGCGTTCCCATGGAAGATCAATATCAGTCCGTCCCATATGTCCATAAGCCGCTGTTTGACGGTAGATTGGACGTTTAAGGTCCAGCATTTGGATAATTCCTGCAGGACGAAGGTCAAAGATTTGACGCGCTGCTTTTTCAAGCTTGCTTTCGGCTACCGTACCAGTTCCGAAGGTATCGATACGGACAGATACAGGTTGAGCTACACCAATGGCGTAAGCCAATTGCACTTCTGCTTTCTTAGCAAGACCTGCTGCTACAATGTTTTTTGCAATGTAACGAGCTGCATAAGAAGCCGAACGGTCAACCTTAGTGGCATCCTTACCAGAGAAGGCGCCACCTCCGTGACGTGAATAACCACCATAGGTATCCACGATGATCTTACGACCGGTCAAACCTGAGTCCCCTTGAGGTCCTCCGATAACGAAACGACCAGTTGGATTGATGAAGAATTTAGTCTCATCATCAAGATACGAAGCTGGAATCACTTCTTTGATGACCTTGTTAATCACATCCTCATGAATCTGTTCATTGCTCACATCTGGATCGTGTTGAGTTGAAATAACGACAGTGTCCACACGTACTGGCTGGTCATTTTCATCATACTCAACAGTGACTTGAGATTTGGCATCTGGACGAAGGTAGTTAATTTCACCAGACTTACGGAGCTCTGCCAAGCGACGAACCAACTTGTGGCTGAGTGAGATTGGCAATGGCATGAGTTCTTCTGTCTCATCCACCGCAAAACCAAACATGAGACCTTGGTCTCCAGCTCCAATCAAGTCAAGTGGATCTTGATCCGTATTTCCACGGACTTCCCAAGGCTTCATTAACCCCTTGGGCAATATCTGGAGATTGCTCCACCAAGGATGGGTGAACTCCCACCGTCTCCGCTGAAAAACCATACTCAGTATTGGTATAACCAATCTCAGCAATAGTATCACGAACCACGCGGTTAATATCGACATAAGCTGTCGTTGAAATCTCACCAAAGACATGAACGGAACCAGTATAAACAGCTGTTTCAGCAGCCACGTGTGCCTCTGGATCTTGCTCTAAAATAGCATCCAAGATAGCATCTGAAATTTGGTCTGCAATCTTATCTGGATGCCCCTCAGATACCGATTCAGACGTGAATAATTTACGTTCTGACATAAAAATGTCCCCCCTTAAAAAATATTCGTTATAGAGTTACAAAGTACTGATAGAAAAACCATTAGCGATAAATTTCAATCACCTTATCGGGACCATATAACACTTCATTATACCATAATTTCCTATAGAGCTTCTTTCTTTCTAAAAAGAAAAAGATATAGTTTAAAACTATATCTTTTTAACTTGTGCTTTCTTCTTCACTCTCCCGAGAACCAATCCAGATAAGAATTACTAACAAAATAGATACAGGACTACGAGATACAAAAACGGAAAGCCCAAAAAATACCATCGCTGCGCTTAAAAATCCTGTTCTCCCCCGCTTCATTCCTAACCAAAGTAAAATTGTCGCAATAAGATAAAGGCCATGGAAAAGAAACGTAAAAGCTAGATATAGGATCGCATAGCTTCCTGCACTCATTAGGGCAAGAAAAAGAAAACTGAGGCTTAACACAGCTATAGCCAAGGATGTCCATAGCCAAGGGGGAATTTAGCGAGAGCCCTTTTGGATCGTTGTCCGAATCAGCTTGACATTCACTTTGCTCAGGACTTTCTGTTATCACTTCATCCCCTGTATCATCTGATTTCAATCGTTTAATTTCAGAAGTTTCACTGACTTCCTCCGATCCATTCTCAGCTAGTCCTTCTATCGCATATTGATCAAAAACACCATTAACACGACACACTTGGTAAATAGATAAAAGAAGATAAAATATTACTGTTGACGATAAATCATAAGGTTGCACCAAATAACCAATTGTTTTAACCGAACACAGTAGCAATAAGATCGTCGAATATAATTTTAAGGATCTTAAATCCTCTTTTGTCATTAGGAGCAGAAAAAGTAAAACCACAACAACATTAAAGGCAAAGGCAAGAAAATACTGGATGATTACATAAGAAGGAACTGCAAAATATAGACTATTAGTAGACAGTTCAAAAGTTGCTAATGCTAGGCCAAGAAAACAAGTCCCTGTTTGCCAACTACGTCTAGTCTTCCACGAAACCAAGAGCTGTTTCAGCTCCACCTTCCTTAGTAGTATGGAAGTCGACAGGAAACAAATACCAAATAAACTTGCTAGTATAATTGACTTGTTTGGACTAAGGTAAAACAATAGGAGAGAATGAATAAATTGACTAAATGATAAAATCGCAAGTCCTACCAATCCTTCAACATTTAGTTTTCTCTCCTGAATTTTCCATAAAAACCAGCAGATAAACCCATACTTCGGTATGTCAAATAGAAGAGAGAGCGGCTCTAAAGAACCCGATCCATTTTCACTACCTGCTATCCAAACAGTCGAAATATAAAGAAACACTACTAAATAAATTAGGCCCTGATACCATGTTTTTCTAGACATAAGTTTCCCTCCACGATCAAAGTAAAGTCTAAATTGCTTTATTCACTCCCATTATACCACATTTTGTAACCGCTTACTCTAAGTTTTCTTGCTATATAAAAAAGATAGGATTTCTCATCCCATCTTCTATCATCATTATTCATTTGGAAGCAATAAAGTTCCAATAAAAACCATCCCAGCTATTAAAAGTGATATAAACTGATTAAAATGCCAATACGGATCATTTACCGCAATTACAGAAATAAAATAACAAATTGTCGCTGCATATAGAGTTGTTTTATCCCCCTTGTTTTTCCCATTCCGTAGTAGAACGGTCGCAATAATAAAACAGACCATATGAAGCAATATGTTAAGTAGGTACAAAATTACCCATGGTCCTACTGCGATAGCACCACATAAAACAAAGCCAAGATAGCCGAGAGCTAGGTAAAATGTAAGAGTTAGAATTCCTGAAGTAGTGACATGCTTTTGTTGATCTTGCTCAACAATTGGTGGCTGAACATTCTCTTCAAGCACACTCTCTTTTCTTGGTTTGATTTATAATTTTGTTGATCTGTCATAACTTTCTCCTAAGGTTCTTACTTACTCTTTCAAAGAATAGCACTCAAAAATCGACAGGAAGAATTGATTTAATTATAGCTTTGATCAGCCCGAATACTTTTTATTGAGTAGAGTTATCCATCCCTATCTTTTCATTAATAGCTTTTCTCGTCTTTAACTAGGAGCGTTCCAATTAAAACCAGAATACCTAAAACTATCGGTGCAATTCGAAAAATTTCTCAGTCTGGATCAAAAGCCAAGATGATAGACAGCAGATAGAGTCCAATACTCGCATAGAGCAAGGTTTTGTTTCTTCTCTTCATCCCTAGTCGAAGTAAAAAGGCTCCAATCGCAAGACTTAATAAATTTGGACCAAGGAAAATCAAAACGACAAATCCCCAACCGATATCCGAAAGGGCAAATAAAGAGATAAACAATACAAGATAGATAGTGGATAGGTAAAAGGCGACTGAAAGCAAGCCAGAAGTGTAGCGAACTTCTTTTGACTCATTTTGAGTCATTTCCGAGTGTTGGATCTCGTCAAGTGACTTATCTATCTCATTTTTTCTTTCCAAATATTTATTTTGATGTGCCATTCTTTCATCCCTCTCTTTTACTCTTTTAAATACTCTTATTTAAGGAAGTTTCCAACACAGTCAAACCTTAACTATATTGATTTATTAAACAATCAACTATTTTTGATGTTTAACATCAGTTATAGGAGCAGACTGAATTTCTGAACAACCAATGCAAACTGTCATTTCATCTCCCATAGAGCTGGTAGAAAGTTGATGTTTTTACATCGGCAAATGATTAACCCCTGTTTTCTACACAACTAGCAGAAACTACTTAACTTAAAATATATAATTCTGTCTAGCTCTTAATCTCCTTCACTTCACCACCTGTCTCTCAGTACCTTTGGCCGTTTTTCCCAAAAGATAGCACCAAGTATGACAACAATAAATACTGAAAGGGATAGAAGTTGTAAAGGGAGTATCAAGCCAACTACAACAGATAGAACGTAGAATATACTTGATGTGCTCCAAAGTAGTCGAGAATCTATATTCAAAGCGTACTGGGATAAAGCAAATCCTATCGTGAATAAGATCAAATGAAGATGGGTTGCATAAAAGAATATGAATGCAACAGGGCCTGTTAGTAAAAGACCGATGATTCCCAAGCCATAATAAGTAAGACCTAGCCATTTGGGAAGAGCAAAAAGATACGAATAAAGAGACGATGCATTTTCTTTATTGGTTAAGACCCCGTTAACAGGCTGTCTAGAGTTCTCAAACGACTGATTGCTATTGTCGGCTTGCTCCAAAGTCACGTCCACTGTAGGCCTTTCTTGCCCAGCCTCTAACCCCTTTGTTACTACTCTTTCACTTCTGTCACTCGATTGGTTCCCAAATAACATAACAAGTGGAGCAATAAACAATTTTTCTCTGATTAGCGAGAAATAATTAGGATAGCCTAGCCGTTTTGGGTGAGAAAGCAAATAGGATAATAAGGACGAAGATTCCTTATTTCCGGAGCGCCCTTCATTTGAGCTTCTTTGACTTTTTAACCGCTCAGCTGACTCTTCTTCATCTCCACTTGCAGCACCATCATTGTCAGTATAGACACTTGACCGCGTCCCAAACAGCTTCTGCAAACTTTCCTTCTGTCTATAAACTAAGTAAAGGGAAATGACAGAATGGTAAAAAGGAATTGGTGAAGTAGTTTTTAAAACAAGCAAGTTTAGTAAGACTGAGGGAACATAAAAAGAACAGTATAGACAAGTCACGATCACAAGAAATTTCTTATTCTTCATTATGAGAAAGCTAGTTAGCAAGGCTATTAGTAGAACTTCATCGTCCACTCCTTCAAATAATCTCCAGTAAAAATCAGATTTTGAATGATCCAATATATTCCAGAAGCGTAAGAGAACAGGAATCCGATCTACCAATTGTAAGATACTGATCCCCAAGGAAACAAGAGGAAGCATTGGATACCAGGTATTCTCTTTTCTAATCGAAGAACATAATCGTAGCCAATCCACTTTCCCTATCAGAAACATAAGGATAGCAAAAGAGAGGATTTGAAAGCATACAACCATAAACCCGCTACCATAGATACCAATAGGCAGCGCCTCAGGCCAAAACATACTAAGGGCCAAAAGAACACTATAAGGAAGGAATCCTTCTATTCTTTCTTCATTTCTCATGACAAGAACCGTCAGACTCACTTGGAAGGCAAGCCACAGGCCGATCTGTATCAAAGCAAAACCAATCACTGGATGGTTCTCCCCAATTCCAGTATATCCTGACAGCAACAAGAATCCTTGATAAGCCGCTCCAAGAACTTGAACAAGGAGTAGGAGGCCATACCAAAACTTTCGTGACATCATATTCACCTTCCTCTCATTCACATCCTAAAAAGGATAGGAAGAATTCCTTAAAAATAATTATAAATGGAATTAGTAGAGACTAAACCTTTTTTTAACTAACTTTCCCACAAAGACAAAATCATCTAAATAAAATCAGCCTCTGCAATAGCTTCTTTGACCACTTCCAACGGAAGATGGACTAGTTCTACTTCTTTTTCACGGTAGAGGTACTCAGCATATTCATCGATACGGTATTGATGGATATAAACAACCCGCTTGCAACCAACTTGAAGCAACTGCTTGGTACAATTGAGGCAAGGGAAATGGGTCACATAGGCAGTAAAACCTTTGGGAATCCCCCGTTCGGCTCCCTGTAAAATGGCATTGACTTCCGCATGGAGGGTTCGAACACAGTGCCCTTCCACCATGAGACAGTCATGATCCAAGCAATGTTCTGTACTGGAGACAGAGCCATTGTAGCCCGTCGCAACCACCTTATGATCCTTGACCAATACAGCACCCACTTTAGCTCGCTTACAGGTTGCTCTATTTGATATTAACAAAGCCTGTGCAGCAAAATATTCATCCCAGGCTAATCGTTTATGTCCCACAATCTTGTCCTCCTTCACGAACCTTCTAATTTTTCTCATTATAGCACGAAATCAGCAAGAAAAAAAGATGACACTGTCACAGCCGATTCCATCATCCAAAAAAAGAGATCCATGCGGATCTCTTTATCAATTATTTACCAAGTTTTGCTTTAGCTGCATCTGCAAGAGCCGTGAAAGCTGCTGCATCGTTAACAGCCAAGTCAGCAAGCATTTTACGGTTTACTTCGATCTCAGCCAATTTCAAACCATGCATCAATTGTGAGTATGAAAGACCGTTCATACGAGCTGCCGCATTGATACGTGTGATCCACAATTTGCGGAAGTCACGTTTCTTTTGACGACGGTCACGGTATGCATAGTAGTAAGAGTTCATTACTTGTTCTTTTGCAGTACGGAACAAGATGTGTTTAGCTCCATAGTAACCTTTAGCTAATTTAAGAATACGTTTACGACGTTTGCGTGATACAACGCCACCTTTAACACGTGCCATTTATATTTCCTCCAATATTTCCTAGAATTCTTTACTTACAATTACGCGATTATTTCAAGCGAGTAAGCATTGCTTTGATACGTTTGAAATCTCCTGAATGCACCATAGATGCTTTACGAAGATGACGACGTTGTTTCTTAGTTTTTCCGTGGAAACGGTGAGAAGTGTAAGCACGGAAACGTTTAAGTCCACCAGAACCTGTACGTTTGAAACGTTTAGCTGATGCGCGGTGTGTTTTTTGTTTTGGCATGATATTTTCTCCTTTTTTTAACTTTCTGACAGATTATTTCTTGTCAGTTGCTGGCGCCAACTGCATGAACATTTGACGACCATCCATTTTAGCACGTTGTTCGATGATAGCAATATCTTGAGTTGCTTCAGCGAAGTCGGCTAAAACTTTTGCCCCAATCTCTTTATGGGTGATCATACGACCCTTAAAGCGAATGGAAACCTTCACTTTGTTTCCTTTTTCAAGGAATTTGCGAGCATTGCGAAGTTTTGTATCGAAATCACCCTTGTCAATAACTGGGCTCAAACGAACTTCTTTCACGGTCACAACGCTTTGTTTTTTGCGTTGTTCTTTTTGTTTCTTCTGGTACTCAAATTTGAACTTACCGTAGTCCATAATTTTCGCAACAGGAGGTTTAGCTTGAGGTTGAATGAGAACCAAGTCCACATTAGCGTCGTCTGCAAGTGCTTGCGCTTCACCAAGTGGTTTGATACCCAATTGTTCGCCCTCAAGACCGATTAAGCGAACTTCACGTACACGAATTTCATCATTGATGAATAGGTCTTGCTTTGCTATGGTTTTCACCTCTTTTTTTATTTTAGAGAAAAACAAGAGCGGACTTGCTAACGCAAACCCGCACTACATGATTATAGTTCATTTCTGAAACTTGATCCGTAGGGGCCAGACAACGTTAGTCGCAAGGCGAGAAGTTCTCACTTCTGCTTTCTCAACTTTTATATGATATCAAGTTTATGATGGATTGTCAAGGATTTTTTTTGCTTTTTCTTCAATAAATGCAACCACTTGATCAATCCCGACACCAGTCGTATCAAAATGAATGGCATCTGCTGCTGGTTTCAATGGAGAAACCTCTCGGTGACTGTCTTTATAGTCCCGCTCTGCAATTTCTTTTTTCAATACTTCTAAATCTGTTTCAATGCCCTTGCTCAAATTTTCCTTATAGCGACGCTCTGCACGTTCTTCTACAGAAGCTACTAAGAAAATCTTCAACTCTGCATCTGGCAAGACAACCGTTCCAATATCGCGACCATCCATCACGATTCCACCTTGAGCTGCAATCTGCTGTTGTTGCGCTACCAAGCGTTCACGAACAGGTGCCAAGGCAGATACCCAAGAGACATTATTGGTCACTTCATTGTCACGGATAGGATGTGTCACATCGACATCTGCTACAAAGACCATCTGTTGGCCATCTTCAGAGCGTCCAAAGCTAACTGGATAGCGATCCAACAGTTCTATCAAACTTTCCACATCATCTTCTGAAAGGTCATGACGGAGAGCCAAATAAGTAGCTGCTCGGTACATGGCACCCGTATCCAGATAGGTGTAACCTAGCTCTTTAGCAATAATCTTAGCAACAGTTGACTTCCCGCTAGATGCAGGACCATCAATCGCGATTTGAATCTGTTTCATAGCTTATCCTTTATTTAATCTTGACGACATCTCCTGGGTTGGCATACCATGATCCAGTAGACATATGGGAAGGATTCAGTTTCTCCAACTCAGCAATTGAGATACCTGCACGAGCTGCGATAGCAGCTTCCCCTTCACCTTCTAAGACTGTAATGGTTCCTTCTTCTGGCTTATCATCACTTGAAACTTCTGATTTGTGCTTCAGGAGCTGCGCTACTTGATGATACAACTGTGGTCTCTCCATTGTAGAAACCTTTCATTTGTTTCTTCTTATCGCTTCCTCCTGTTGAAAGGAAAATCAAAAGACAAACCATCATCACTACAATCACAAAGAAAATAATGGCTAAAATTGTTAATAGGCGATCTGCCTTGATTCCATTTAATTTACTTGTCCGTTTCAATGTTTCTTCTCCATCATCATAAATCTCTTCTTCCCATGGTTCTTTTGCCATGACTTCCTCCTTGTGTTTTCCTCTAAAAATCATTACAATATAAGTATGAAAGTAACTCTAATACCAGAACGTTGTATCGCCTGCGGGCTCTGTCAAACCTATTCTGACCTCTTTGACTACCATGACAATGGCATTGTCAAATTTGCTTCTGTAGAAGACCTCTTAGAAAAAGAAATTATCCAAGATGCCTCTGTCCTAGAAGCTATCAAAAATTGCCCTACCCGAGCTCTGATCAAAGATTAAGAGCTTTTTTCATTGTCTGCATAATAGAGTTGGTAGTAATCTACGTGAATAAAATTATCTGTCAACTCAATCTCACCCTTGAAATGGTCATTTAAGGCCAGGGCATTAATAAAGTATTTCTTAGGCCACTTACGCATGCAGAAGGTACGACTTCTAGATCCATCATTAAAAATCAATTTGATGGAGTTCTTTGTAACCTCAACTTTATCAATACTGGAAATAGGCACTTTAATAGGTGTAAATGGGTTTGCAGTGATGATCCGTAAGATTCCATCATCGTATATGGTAAAGTAACGATGAACCCCTACAGCCATCATAGCCATAAAGAGGAAAAAGGAAAATAGTACCAGTGTTGGAATACTGGAACTCTCATACATAAGAGCCAGACCAATAAAGACTGGGATCACTGATAAAGACCAATAAGTAATCAACATCGATAGATCCGGTTGCCAATGGTAGCGGATTTCCAAAAATCTTGATCATATGCTCAACCCCCTCCTACTAGTTTAGCATAAATTTAGCAAAAATAGAACAGGAAAGCCTGTTCTATTTTAAATTATTTAAGCCATCAAATAACCTAAGACCGTTTCTATCAGATTCTTACATAAAAGCCCGTTTGACTTATCATTTTGCTACAGGAACTTTAAAGAAATCTTTCGTTAGATATCCCTTCCCACTGATAAGATCATATTCGACCATTTTTAAATCATCTGCAATTTCTAACGCTTCTCCCTCAAGGGCCTTTTTATCGACACTGGCCTTTTTCAAGACCTCAGTCAAGAGAGCATAGTAAGGAGATACCTTAGAATTGGTTTGTTCAAAGACCATAGCTGAGAAGTCACTCGAGTTAACCAAAGGGTAGTCCATTTTTGGAGCATCAAAATTGCTCCAAATAAAGTAGTCTGTCTGATACTGTCCCTCTGGATAATCCTTGAAGGCTGACTCTGGATACAAGCCTGGCAAATGATCTCCGTAAAAGACAACTGTAATCTTTTTATCGATTTTGGATAGCTTTTCTAGGAAATCTTGGGTGGCGCTGTCAGTGAATGTTAGTAACCTTGAATAATTTGTCAAACGAGTATTCACATCTTCTGAGAAATCTTTTCCAGAAGCAGTTACATCTGATGGTTCACCTGCAATAAAAGGCGCATGATTTTGCATCGTAATGACTGAAAAGAATTGACTCCGCTTAGGATCTAAATCTTTTAATACTGAATTATAGGTTGATTGGTCACTGACATGAATTTCCTGATAACCTACATTGTAATCTTTTTTATCATCAATGCTTACAAACTTATCAAAAGCTAGTCTATTGTATATAACATTTCTTGAATAATTTATTTTAGATTCGAAATGTATGATTTCTTTATTTTTAGAATTAAAAGAATCACTAATCGAAATTAAATGTTGCATTTTTGGAGCAACATCTGAGTATAGAACAGAGACGGTAGGGCTGATATTATAAAATGGTAAGCCTGTTAAGGTTTGAAATTCCATATTGGCCGTACCACCGCCGTAGCCGTCTGATTTCATTAAACCACTTGTCACTCTTGATTTTATGTTTTGAATATTTGGAATAGGATTTCTAGAAATTGTCACGCCTTCAATTCTGCTTGGATCCGAAACTCTCACTCAGGACATAAATGATGGTCTGTTGATCGACATATTCATTTCTTGTTTGATTAATTTCAGAAGCTTGCACAGAGTATTTCTTTTCAATCTCTTGCATTTTTTCTTTGCTGTATCCCTCAGGTTTTATCATGACTTCTGTTGTCAATTGATTAAACCATACATAAGCTAGTGATCGATACCTTGCATTTATCGAATTCCCCAGCCATTTCGTATCCTGAAAGTTATTCAGTAAGGTGATAACTGGTACTTTCTCTGAAATCATACCATTCTCTTTTTGGTCAAAGATCGAATATACTTTATAACCAAATAATACCAGAGCAAAAAGGGTAAGATATCGAATTATGGTTGATCTAATAATTTTACCTGTATAAATATACCGTCTGCCGAGAATATATGTAACTGATAGACCTACTGCAACGGCTATGACGATGAACATAAAGGAGACATCAACAAAGCTAAATAAAACGGAAGGTTGAGATAACCAGACTAAATCACTCGGTAAAATTGGCTCGCCCCTCATACTAAATTTAACAGCATTGGCTACAACGAAAAAAATACTACTAAAGACTATTAAAATCGTCGTAAACCAATATCTATTAATTAACACATATAGAGAGATGTATAGAAACACGAGACAAAAGATAGGAAATACGACTCCACCTGGAAAAATCGAATAACCCACTAATAAATCTCCTACTCCAAGTCCAACTTGCACACCAGTATTCGTTAAGATGGCTAAACTAATACTAGTCATGACAGCCAGTGAGAAACTCGATCTATTTTTAACTAAATCTATTTGACCTTTGACAAAAAACAATCCGATAAGAGTCAAAAGAATAGAGAAGGCAAGCATTTTAAACTCAACAAACCAAAATTGCGATAGAGAATATTTGCCTCCTCCAGTTTTTCCAATACCATCAAACAAATACCAGGTCGTACGATAGAGAGTTGAAGGAATTTTTGAATCCGTTAAAACAAAAGTTGTTAAAATACTAGAATGCAATAAGTATTCAAATAGTTTTCCAATTGGTCTCATCTTTCTGTTAACAGCCTTATTATCAAACCACTGTCTAATAGTTGAAAATAAAAGCGAACTAACAACTAATACCGATACAAAAACTATTGAATTAGTCTGCCAAAAACCATTCTTGGCAAAATCAAATATCTTATACTTCGGTACATTAATATGAAGAGCAACTTCAACTGAATAGGAAAGAATTAAATAGACACTATACGATACAAGAATCTTTAAAGCAAAAATTCGCTTTAAATCATATTGAGAAATTAAGGCAACTAAAACGACTGTTGCAAGCCCAAAATAGATCCCACAGTGATTAATCAATGTTATAACGGACCCTGTTGCTCCTTGATTATCAGCAATAACATGCTGAACTAAATACGTATTAATGACAAGGAATAACACAAGAAGAGCAAGAGAATACAATTGTGTTCTCGTTAATTTTTGATAGTTTCTTAGAAGAAACTCTTTTAAATTAAACTTCTTTTTTCTCTTCATTTTTCTCCCCATAACTAAGATGTTGAAATTATAAAATCAACCCTGAATTTGTGTATAAATACCAATACTTATCGTCAAAATGTTTAAGAAGATGAGCGCATATTGTAACGATATATCAAAATTTGAATCCTCACTTTGAGCAATATCCGCTATACCCGCCTTTTTGTGGAACCATGTCCCAAAATAAAGTGGCAGAAACATTAAAATATAATAATAGTAACGACCTTGAACCCCACCAACAACAATATCACCTGTGTGATATACACGAGGATCTCCAGAAATCGCAACAATAATTAGTATCGCTATACCTAAAAGTAAAAGCAAACTGTAATATTTAAAGAATTTAGGCAGTTCAATCTTATTTCTAAGAATAATAATAAATAGAATGAAAAAGAAAGTAAAAATTGAAGCTGCTATTAAAAATGCTGATTTTTCAGAAACATACTTTAATGGATCTGAAATAAAGTCATTAATAATTCCATGCGGTGCTAAGAATAAGGTTCGTAACAATGGCAATGGATGCGTTAAGAAATAAAATAGACCTGGACCTTCCCCTGATATGGAACTTCCAGATGGGAATAGTTTAATAATACCAACATAAATAAATGATATAAATAGATTTAAAAGAAAAAGCAAGGAAGAAAATGACCTCATTCTTTTATCTTTGTAATATCTATTTGGTAAAACAGATAATAAACTTCCTGTTAAAATAAAAGGGAATTTCGAAAATGCAAAAAGCAATGTCGCACATTGAAAAGCAATTGCATATTTTTTATCAACTTTATTTTTCTCAGAGAGAACATTTGTTAATAATGCTAAAGCAATTAAACTAGCTCCAAAATACAAGTAATCATAATGGTAACCAGCGATAATATACAAAACAGCCGGGAATGTAGAGAAAAGATAGATAGCTTCCCTAAATACCTTACTGATTTTTAATGCAAGATAGGCTAAAATCGCAAACGCTATAACTTCGAAAATTCTTCCTAAATAATAAGAAACATATACTTTTTTTGAAATTAATCTACCAATGGACCATCCAATAGCATTAGGGAGAAAAGCAGGATTGTCAAAACCAACCCTTGTTCCTCTAATTTTACTATCTTTATGTTCTACATTATACCAATACTGTGAAGATTTCTTCCCAGGATTTCTTAGCGCATCATAACCAAATACAGAATCATAATCTTCTAGCTTTTCATCCGAGTACTTAAAAATTGGGCTATCGGATACACTAATGACGTTTGGCAAGTGCGATTCTTCATCCAATCCATATTGAACTGGCTTAACAACAGAGATAAAACTACCAAATATAACTATTAACAAAAATGCATTCCGTGGTAATTTAGCAGAGTCTTTGGAGTTAAACAGTAACAGGTAGATAACTGATGCTATTATTAGAATTAAAACTTTCTTATTCAAGTAAATTCAAATAAACTGGTCAAAAAAATCCTTGAGAACAAAATTAAGACGATTGCAATGATAATATTCCTTAACTTTTCTTTATCAAATAAACTCACGAAATATCCTCTACTTTCTCTTGAGAAGTCTCAATATAATATATTTCAAAGCTCTTGCTGGCCCAATCACGATATACTTCAAGGCTCCTTTAATCCCACCGATTTGATTAAAGTCCACGAAGGTATGTGGTTGGAGATCCTCACGATTGTTCAACTGCTTATTATCGATAAAAGGCGTGAGAACGTGTGGATTTTGGGAGATCCTAAAGTCATATTTTTGATCCCAAGCAATATAGACTAATAAGCGTTCAATCGCATGAAGGATCGAATTTTGAGGAAGAGGTTCAGCTGGAACATCTGCTACTGTCAAATTCAAATCAAAGAGTGGTTTCAAAGCATCATACTTAAACCAAACAAAAGTCCCATAACTCATAACAAAGGTATTGATATTCTTGAAATCAATTGTCTTGGTCGCTCCCATCCGTTGCCAGAGCTTGTTCATCTCTGGTGAAATGAGGGCCTCATTCCAAGCAACCACTATTCGATTGTAGCGGAAGAAGGTTGGAATATCTGCGATGGTGATTCCGACTTTTGTATTGACCTCCATATTGGCAAGGATTTGATTTGCCGGTTTAACCAACATGTCAATCAATTCTTTCCGCCAAGATTCACCAGCCCAGAAATCTGCTTCTTTGGATTTCTTGGTATGGAAATGGCCGACATAATCGTAGCGAGAGAGTTGCTCTTTTAAGAGCAACATTGGTAACACATCTCGCCCAATATTTCCAGTCACCACAACCGTTGCATCTTGAGCCCGATTAGAAAGAATTTTCTCAATAGCCTGCTTCTTCTCTTCTACATCTGTCGTAATCCATAAGTCATAAGCAAAATGAAAAGCTTGGAAAGCATCTAAAAATTCTTCTAAAAGGTCCACATAAAAGACATGGAGATGAACCGCAACTTTTTTATCGAAATCTCCTGGCAATTCTTGGTTTTTCATGTACTTACGAGATAACAAATAAGGATAGTCCGGACAATCAATCATAGACATATGGTTGAGAATCAAGTCTAATGGATAGTCTGATACACGCTCCAATTCGTCAAAAATATAGGGCATGATTCCTTCATTGTTTGCAATGGTTTTGACCTTGATAAAAGGAAGCTTATGTTTGAGAATGGCTGTAGGATTGTAGTAAGAAAAGTCTGGATAGAGCATCCCTGTTGTATCTTCATGGATGGTATTAAAGACAGTTTTATAGCGAAAACCAGCATCCAAGAAATTCGTTGTCACCTTAGTCTCGTAATTATCGATCACATCTTGAACATTGGTAAAGTCTTGAACTCCCTGCCAAAATTCACGGAAAGTACTTGATTCAATAACCTGTTTTTTAAAGCTAAGATAATAACTCTGAATATGCTCGTTAAAATCCTTGTCTTTCCGGTAATTGGTCATTCCCCAGAAATCAACCTTATCATCATTCTCAAAGTTTTGATAGATTGGCTCTAAATCCCAAAGAGGGCCAAAGCAAGTATCATTCATGAGGGTAACAGAATCAAAGTGGGCCAGTTGATCAAAACCTACTGTCTTCATTCCGTCCCGCCAAGCCGCAAAGTCAAAACCAGTATTTTGACGTTCTAGAATATCATCTACCAGATGCTGGGCTAGTAAATTAGACTTTACATCTTCTGGTAACTGACTATTAGAGATAAAGACCACCCGTGAATACAAGGGGCGAATTTTTTCTAATTGGTAGAGTACATGTCCACTTATAAAGTTAAATTTATTGAAGTGAACATATAAAAGTAAACGTTGCATATTATTTCCTTATTCTTAAGAATTTCAAGATTTTTGTTGGAATAGTCCAACGTCGAGAATGGATGACAGAGTTGTATTCATGAGTTAATTCTCTATAACTTTCAGCTAAATTGTATTGGTGTTTAATAAATCCTTCGTCATCCTCTTTTTCGTACGAAAATTGAAATTGATTTCCTGATACAGTTGAAAGATCAAAAAGAATGTGTGGATGGGTATTAAAGAAAACCAAAACATCCTCGAAATCAATTCCATTTGAAGTTGCAAGAGGAATTTCTCTCTGATCCTCTAATGCTATCAATGACAATTTTTATAGGAGCTAGGAAATTCTGAAAGTAAAATTTTTAGACTTTTTTCATTTTCAAGCTGAAAGATAACGGTGCCCGTATTTTCCAGTCTCTCTTTTGTTATTTCATGATAGGTTGAGTGCAGTCCATCGTTAGATGCATAGATAACCACTTGAGATTTACCAATCACTTCGATATCACGATTCTTGAATTTCATCCCAAAAAATCGAGCATACTTAGAGGTTAGCTTTTGGTTCACAATTGGTGTTTCTACTTCAATATTATCTTTAAAATCAAAATAGATTGTTTCGAGATTATACTTCTTTCGAGCGCGTTCTTGATCCAGTAGTTGTTTTTCTTTATAGGTATCAAAATTCTCAATCACTGTAGCCATTTGTTGACTTAGCAAATCCCTATCCCCTAGTGAGTATAAATTCCCAGTTTCCAAAAATTTACTCGAAGACAAATGTCCTAAATTATCGGAAATGATTGCTGGAACACCATTTAGGACTGATTCCACAAATACCAAAGAAAATGTTTCTAATTTAGCAGGTAAGACAAGGATATCTTTATCTGTCACCAAGGACCATGGATCCGAGTGAAACCCAACAAAACTCACACGCTCAAGATGATGCGTTTGAATATAGTCATCCATCAACTTTTTGTATTGTTCATCCCATCCTCCGATAAAGACCAGTTCAATATCTTTCCGAGCTAATTGATGATAAGCAGCGAGCAACTCTAGCTGATTTTTTCGTTCGTTAATCCCACCGATTGATACAAAACGAGAAATGGTAGAATTCTTTAGCGGACGCTCTTGAACTTCTGTATAGGGAATAAACGGAATCAATTTATCAGTCGTAAAATAATTCGTAAGAGTGTGGTACAATTCCCCTTCGACTACAAAAACTTTATCAGACAAATCATCAATTAATGGAATTAGCTCCTTATAATAGCCAAACTCGCCAAAAGGAAATTCATGAATAATATAAAAATGTCTCACCTTTTCACATGCAGCAGCTATTGCACCCTGAAACACATTTACTGTATTCGAAATAACCAGTTCAATATGTTCGTTCTGAATGATTTCTCTTACTTCATCAATATTCTTTTGTTGAGAAGCTTGGATTTCTAAATCCGAAATATCCAGCGTTTTAGACTCAGGCCACCACCACTGATTGGTTTTTAACTGAAATAGTTTAATACCAGTGGTATCCATATGACGAAGATATTCTTTATCGATGTGTGGAGTATTATCCGGTATCACATTATAAACTTCATGACCTTCTTGAACTAACAACTTCATTAGGTTCACAATCGATACTTCTGCTCCACTAAACATGGCTCCAACAGGAGATACAAATAAAATTTTCATAACCTACACCAAAGAAATTATTCCCACTTGCCTTGACGGATTAACAATCCAGTAGAAGAATCCAACTCTGAACGATTTGTTCGATCCACAACCCGATCAATTGAAAAGACTGGAGGGTTCGTTGTCGACAATATTGCTAAGTTTTCTTGATTTTCGTCTCTTAAAAATGCTACTAGCCTTAACTTCACATGATTAAAGTACGGCAACTTACATTTATAAGTGATTTTTTTAGAGCCGACACCAGATAATGGAATATCCATGGAATTATCGTTATAAAGTCCATTCCCAGTAGAAATATCAACAAATGAAAAGGCTATATGAGGATTAACAGAATCATCTAAGAGATTAAATGCAAACTCAATAATGACCTCATCATCCGGAGTTATTTTTTTAGGAGAAAGCAGTCTAGCTGTAAAACCTTCAACTTCCGTTGTGACTAAGCCCTCATCTTCATTTCCACTAGGATGTGAACTCGATTCCAAATTGTCAAAACTATATTGATCTGAAACATCAAAGGGGTCACCAATTGCCTTCACTAAACCATTTTCAATCAAAACAGCCTTGTTACAATATTTCTTGACGGCTCCCATATCATGGGTAACCAAGATAGTGGTTTTCCTGATTTCTTGCGTTCTTGGAAATAATCATTACACTTGCGCTGGAAAGCTTCATCTCCTACTGCTAGGACCTCGTCCAAAATCAAGATATCGCCTTGGGCCTTAATGGCAACTGAAAAAGCTAGACGAACCTGCATCCCTGATGAGTAGTTCTTGAGTTTTTGATTCATGAAGTCATGCAACTCAGCAAAGTCTACGATGTCATCATACATGGCATCAATTTCAACTGTTGAGAAACCCAGCATAGCACCATTCATATAGACATTTTCTCGACCGGTCAGTTCAGGGTTAAAACCGACGCCAAGCTCGATAAAGGATACCAACTTCCCATCGATGGTGACGGAACCTTTTTCCGGCACATAGATTTCTGAAATAATTTTTAAAAGAGTCGATTTCCCAGAACCATTTCTTCCGAGGATCCCGAAAAAGTCTCCTTTTTCTACTTCAAAAGAAATATCCTTAAGAACGTGCTGTTCTTTATAGCCTTTAATGCCTTTGAAGCGATTAACCATAGCTGTCCGAAGACTGTTGGTTGCCTCTGTTGGCAACTTAAAGTACTTGCTGACATGGTCTACTTTTACTGCAATTTGTTTATCTGTCATTAGAGAATCTCCGCAAATTTCTTAGCATGTTTGTTAAAGTAAGCAAAGCCAGCGATAAAAATAAGAATTGGCAAGACATAAGGAATCAGTACCAAGAACTTATTCTCCACCAAAAGCCAGACTGGGGTGTTGGCCTTATCAATCAAGAAATAACGCATGTCTTGAATCATTTGAGCCAAGGGATTCATCATGACCAACTTAGCAGCCCATGGATTGCGATCTGCGATAAAGGTAATCGGGTAGATAATTGGCGTTGCATACAAACCAGCTTGCAAGAGCACTTCCCAAACTTGACCTAGGTCACGGAAACGGACAAAAAATGTCGCTAAGATCAATGCACATCCTGTTGCCATCAAGAATAACTCAAAGAATAGCGGAATGACCATCAAGGCTGTCCAAGAAAATGTCACCCCATTAAAGAATGAAAAAATCAAGACCACAACAAGGTTAATGACAAAGTTAATCGCTGCTCCTGAAATTGCGGACAAGACAATGATGTGTTTGGAGAAGTTCAACTTCCGTAACAGGTCGCCTCGACTAACGATCGACACCATCCCCATGGAGGTCGCTTCTGAGAAGAACCCCCAGACTACATTTGCCAACAAAAGGGCAACTGGGAAATGGGGTACATCTCCACCCAAGCGTAAGAATCGGATGAAGACAATATACATAATACTAAAGGTCATCAAGGGCTTTAAAATCGACCAAAGATAACCAATTGCTGATCCTTGGTAGCGTAATTTAAAGTCTGTTTTAATTAACTCTCGTAATAAAATTCGATTTTTCTGACTAAAAACGTCAAACATTATTTTTACCTCGATATGCAAACTTTGTCAGAATCAAGCTAGTAAACACAAAGGTGTGAAAAGCTCGGTTCTTACGGTAACCATACTGACGAATCCGTCTCAAACGTTCTCTTAGCGGTACGTCCATGATGGTCACAAAGTTTTCAATAATTTCTTTATTTTGGGGACTGACTGGCAGTTCCAATAAATTTTTTGCTTGTTCTTGACTGGACTCGATAAGATTCCAATATTTAGCAAACAAAATGTGAGGGCGAACCCAGTTTTTAACCCGTTTTCTAAGGGTACGAGCCCCCAGAACATTGCTACTGTGCTGGCGGTACAACTCTGTCGGTTGATTGATATAGATGAGCTTCCCAAAGGCAGCTGCCAACAAGGCCAAATACCAATCATGCATGAGAAGCGCATGCTTTTCTTGACCTGTCCATAAGTCAGCCAGGGCATGGTTAATCATGGCTACTCCACCAGTTACCGTATTTTCCGTCAATTCTTGAATCAGTTCCGTATTGGCATGATCAGACTGGGTGCGAATCATACTTTCATGCTGCACATTCAAGTTTTCATCAACCACTTTTAAATCTGTGTAGACCAGCAAAGGCTCTTCTTGCAGATGTTTCTCTGCTTCTTCCACTTGTAGGGCAATCTTTTCAGGAAGCCAGACATCGTCTTGGTCACTAAAGCAATAAAGATCAGCCCTTTCATATTTTAAGAGTGTGTGAAAACTCTTGATGACACCCAGATTTTCGATGGCTCCTTGATTGATAAAGCGAATGCGCTCATCCTGAGCTACCAGCTCTTGAATGATTTCCACCGTACCATCTCTTGACCCATCATCCCGGATCAAGAGTTGCCAGTCTGGATAAGTCTGCTCTTGGATACTTTTGACCTGCTCTTTTAGATACTGCTCACCATTGTAGGTGGACAACAAGATATTTACTTTCATGATAAGAATAATTCCTCGTACTCACCTACAATTTTTTCCCAGGTAAAGTTATGCTTCATGTTGGTTTTAGCTAATTGACCCCATTCAGATACATCTTCTAAAGAATCAACCTGATCAATCAAATGCGCTAAATTCCCAGTTTCTTTGGTCCAATATTGGGCTGTTTCCTTTGCAACCGTTTGGTTAAAAGAGACTCTTAGAACCAAATTGAGGTCCGTCTGAGCAAGAGCCTCTAGGAGACCCGGATTGGTTCCGCCCACTTCATGACCATGAATATAAGCAAAGGCTTCTTTACGAATATACTTCAAAAGGTCTTGATCGTAGACCGTTCCTACAAATTTTACACGTGGATCCTGATCAAAGCCGGTTCGAGTTCGAAGCTCTTCAAAATAGGGATTGCCTTCATGGTTACAAATGATGACCAAATCCCGCTTGGTAGAAGAGGCCATGAATTCACGAATGGCAGTCTCATAATTATTTTCTGGGACAAAGCGACCCAAAATCAAGTAATAGTTTTTCTCTTGTGTCTGCCACTTCTGATAGAGTTCTCTGACCTTCCTATCCTGACTGGTCAAGCTTGTCGGAGACAAGTCTGTCCCATAGGCAATATAAGTCGTCTTGGACCAAGGGTAGGCTTCCTTGATATAGGACTCGATACCAGGATTGTCAGAAATCACCAAATCTGCGTGGCGTGTCATGATCTTTTCAGAATACTTGAGATAGGCTTGGATCGGTTTAGCCCACTTGGCCCGCTTCCACTCCAGTCCATCTGGATTAATATAGAATTGACCACCCATTTTATGGATCTTACGCGCAAAGGGTGCCACAAAGGCCCCAATTGTATTGCCCAAAACATAAAAATCGGCTTTTCAATTCTTTGCTTCTTGATTACCTTCAAGGCATAACTGATGGCCATCATATCATAGGCAATGACCCGAGCTGGCCCAAGTTTCGGTGCTTTAATCGTAAAACAATCCACACCCTTGTAGTCAAAATGTTGATAAGCTTGTTCATTAGAAAGGCAAGCAACATGGTACTGGATTTCCGAAGATACTTGATGGGAGACCAATTGGTCCACAAAAGTCTCAAAACCGCCATATTGAGCCGGAAGCCCACGACTTCCGATAATAAAAACGTGTTGCATAATATTCCCTTTCTAACAATTTACAGTCTATTCAATTATACCATTTTCTAGGCTTTTTGCCTAATTCAAACAGAAAAGCGACCCTCTAGAGTCGCTTCTCTTTACACTTATTTCACTTCTTGTTTATAGAACTCTTTCAAGGCATCCTTCCAGCTTGGAATGACAAAACCTGTCGCCTTGGCCTTAGCCAAGCTCATCGTTGAGTTAAGAGGGCGTTTCGCCTTAGCTGGGAATTGGCTAGAATCCACTGGTTTCACTTCAACATCAGTATCTTTGAGGATCTCAACTGCAAAGTCATACCAAGTTGTGTCTTCTTCTGCATCATTTGATAAGTGGTAATAACCATATTCTTTACGGTTTTCAGCCAAATAGGTCATAAATTCTGCAAGTGTACGTGTCCAGGTTGGACGACCATGTTGGTCATTAACAACGGTCAAAGTCTTGTGAGTCTTAGCCAAGTTTTTGCATCGTAAAGACGAAGTTTTTACCATAATTTCCAAAGACCCAAGCTGTACGGATGATGTAGAAGTTCGAAACATGCTTCTCAACCAATTCTTCTCCCATACGTTTTTGTACGGCCGTACTCTGTTTGGGGATCTGGTTGATCGTCTACTTCCCATTCTTGCCCAACTGGCTTATTCCCATCAAACACATAGTCCGTAGAAATATAGACCAAGGTTGCACCGTGTTTTTTTCAGACGCCTTCGCTACATTTTTCCGTACCAGTCACGTTGATAGCATAGTCCAACTCTTTTCCTTCATCTTCAGCAGCATCAACGGCTGTATAGGCAGCACAGTGATAGACTAGAGTTGGCTTCACTTGCGCAAAAACCTCATCTACTTTCTCTGCATTTGTGATGTCCATTTCAGCTACATCGACGGCTACATATTCTTCATTTCGTTCATCTAACAAATGGCGAAGCTCCGTTCCAAGTTGACCATTTGCACCTGTAATTAAAATCATGGTAATTTCCTTTCAAATGCTTTTTCCCTATCATTATAGCAAAAAAAGCAGAAGTTTTCTGCTTTTTACTTGCTTTTCTCCTTGATGACATAGATTGGACGTTTCTTGGTTTCCATAAATATTTTTCCAATATATTTACCTAATATTCCGATGGTTAGCAATTGGAATCCTCCAAGAAAGAGAATCACCGTCATGAGGGATGGCCATCCAGAAGTTGGATCTCCAAATACTAAGGTCCGGATCACAATCAGAACCATCATGACAAAGGCTAACACCCAAGATAACAGTCCACCAATAAAGGCAATATTTAGTGGGGCGTCTGAGAAGTTTACAATCCCTTCGATCGAGTATTTGAAGAGGGACCAAAAATTCCAGGAAGTCTCTCCTGCCACGCGCTCTACATTTTTATATTCTAGGTATTCTGTCTCAAATCCAACCCAGGCGAAAATCCCCTTAGAGAACCGATTGTACTCAGATAGTTCAAGAATGGCATCGACCATGGGACGACGCATCAAACGAAAATCACGCGCCCCGTCAACCATTTCAACTTGGCTGATATGATTGATCAATTTATAAAACATCCGTGCAAAGAAGGATCGAATTGGCGGTTCCCCATCACGGGTTACCCGACGGGTTCCGACGCAGTCCAAATTTGGCTGTTGATCCAACCTCTGCTTCATTTCGATCAATAACTCTGGCGGATCTTGTAGGTCCACATCCATGACCGTTACATAATCTCCTGTAGCGTGTTGGAGGCCAGCATAGAGTGCAGCTTCCTTCCCAAAGTTCCGTGAAAAAGAAAGATAATGGGCACAAGGATTCAAGAGATTGAGTTCACGTAAAACATCTAAGGTTTTATCAGAAGACCCATCATTAATAAAAATATATTCAAATTCTTCCCCCATGGAGGTCCGAACCCTTTCCATTTTTTCATAAAACAATGGAATCGATTCTTCTTCATTAAAACACGGGACTACAACTGATATAACCATTCATTGCTCCTATTAACATTTGCTACTATCTTATCGGTAAACTATAAATTCTCTAACTATCCTTTACAATACAGTTTTGCAAACAGTTTTAATAAACCGACTTTTTCAATCAAGTTCATTGTAAAGATAGCTAATTTAACCATCAATCTCTCATCTCTAATTTCTCGATTAAAAACAGAAAGTGTGGACTTCATTCCATTTATCCTGATCCAGTCATTAATTTCTTTATATTGACGTAAAAACTCTTCACTTGTGGAATGTCTCCCACCGTCCAATAACCAATAAAGAGTAAATTTTTTTATAAAGAATATAATTAATTTAGTTTCAGAAAAATCATTTGGGATAATCCCTGCTATCTTATCAAGAACATTTTTGATATCTAATTTTGGATTAAAACCCTTATTTAATGTATTAGATGCACTATTCTCATTGTAAAACCAATTATATCCACAATATGGTATGGTTCTAATATTCTTAGATTTTGTATATACGGTTAAACTGAATAATAAATCCTCAGCCAACGGAATATCTGGAAAAGAAAGTTCGTTATCTACTATAAATTTTTTTCTATAGATGCGAGCACATGGTGAAATTGATCTATATTTCGACCATTTATCTTTACCCAATTGGATAGAAAATAGTTGTTTACCATCTTGGTTTACTCTCTGAAGTCCTCCAATAACTGCATCATCCATCCCTCTTGAGATTTCATCGTAAAATACTTGCAAGTAGTCTGGGTTTATGTAATCATCACTGTCAATAAACATGATGAATTCACCTTTCGCAAGCTTAATACCTTCATTTCTAGTATATGCCGCACCTTTATTTTCTCGGCTCAAAATTCTAACATTTGTAGAAAATTGTTGGTATTCATTCAATATTTTGAACGAACCATCTTTTGAACCATCATCAATTGCAATAATTTCATATGATTTAAAACTTTGGTTCAAAACTGAATCTATACATCTTTTGAGGTATAATTCTGCATTATATACTGGAATAATAACACTAATCTTAGGCGCTTCTTTCACAATTTTATCCTTTATATTTATAAATATCACTCATAGTTTTTACAGATTAGCAAGAAAATAGAACTTTTATATTGTTAGCAAACCTCAAACAAGTAATATTTAACCATTTGTATCCTGACTCTTTTTATAAAAACGATTTAAACATTTCGCTAATCCTTTTGGCCAAAAAAGATTATACATCATGTAATCTTCCTTAGTTCGAGTATTATCACTAATGGTATTACTCGTTTCAGAATCTTCATGAATACGATGGCACATTAATTTTTTTGGAACATATACAAATCTGCCATCATATTTAGCTAAATGATACCAAGCAAGCCAATCCAGGCTAACTCTCCATTCCTCATCAAATCTAAACCCCTTAACCAATTCTAAATTATAAGTTACAGCAGGGCAACAAATCGGATTTCCAAAAGCAAGAATACGATTTCTCCACCATTTAGTTTTAGGGAATAATGAAATTGTTTTTAACATTAATGATTTGATTTTTAGATTTGAAGTCGGTTTAATGACCTCTCCATTTTTTTCTTCAAAATAATCAGAATAAAGAATGATAGCATCTTGATGCTTCTTTATTCTGTCTTGAATTTCCATTAAATAAGTTGGTTCATAATAATCATCCTGGTGGGCAATCGTAGCATATTGAGTGGTAACAAAAGATAAGGCATTATTCCAATCTTTCCCAATCCCACCACCTACACTTGTATTAAACGGAATGGCATATTTTTGGCAAATACTTTCGATAAATACACTTGGAGTAGAGGTGTACAAAATAATATTACTTTTTACGGTTTGGCTTAATAACGATTTTATACAATCCTCTAAATAAGGGCTATCCCCGTAGGCACAAATTACAAATGTATGATCATTCCACTGATTCATATTTTTGAATTTCCTTCCTTCTCATAATTACAAAGACAATCCAACTCGCAAGTGTGTAAAATAACATAACTATAACAAAACTAAGCCCTGCTCCAAACAAGCCAAATTCTCTCATCGCTAGAGGTGTAAGAAGATTTGTCAACAATGCCATTGCGATATAAACATAGAGTAGATAGACTTGCTTCCTCAATATAATTAAAAAATCACCTATGACAGAAGCTATAGAATATAAAAAGCCGGAAAGCACTAAAATAGTAAGCAATAAACTATAATTTGATAAATCAATACCACTTATAATATTCAAAATAGGGATCCCTATCAAATAGGCCAGAATTGATACTACCAGTCCCAAAATCATAAGCAATAATAAAATCTTTCGAATCATAGCATTAAACGTATGAAATCTTTTTTCTGACCATTGTTTTGCCAAATCAGTAATTAACGGTCTTAATGCTAATACAAATAAACTCATAAAGAAAACAGGCATGAATAAAATACTGAAGTCTCTTTGAGCACCTTCACGTAATACACCCTCGACTAGCAATTTATCAATTACTTGTTTTGGATAATTCAATACATACACTAATAAAAAACCATTGACAAACAAGGGAAGGCAAGTTTTCATGATACTAATTGAACGCTTAAATGTAGTATATGAAATCTGATTAAAGGGTATCGTTCTAATTTGTTTGGATTGGAAATAATCACCTAAAAAAACAAATAAAACATTGAATAAGCATAAACAAATTAAAGAAAAAATTAAAGAATTTGAAAGTAACAAAGTAATTAGGAGAATGATTGTGCTCAAACCATAACGTAGCACCATTAATTTCCCAGCTATATCTAAACGTTCATGTTGTTGAAACAATCCTTGGAATAAGTCAGAAAAAGCATCACAAGAACGATAAAGCACCGTTAGGATTATAATTAAAAATAAATTTCCTTTTCCAACATTATTTCCATTAAAAAGTAAATATGGAAATAATGTGACTAACATCAAACAAACTGTTATTACCCTAGTTAGCCAATACTCCAAATAGGAGTATATTTCTTTCAAATCAGTCGCCTGATAATTTCTTACTTGAAACATACCAATGACAATCCAGAGATTCCCAATTGCATAAGCCAAACTAAAATTATCAGCATCACTTGCGGAAGTATATCGAGAGACAATAATCAAATACAATATAGAAACTGCAGCCGCTGCTATATTCCCAGCAAAATTCCAAAAATAGACTCTCCTATTTGCTTTATTGTTCATTTTCATTCTCACTTCTTAATAAGGCGATTGTTTGTGACAATTTCTTAATCTGTACTGATTGCTTTGATACAGTACGAGTTAATGAAAATATTAAGAATATTAATAAAAATGTACTTAATAAAAAAACAAAGTTACTTAATGTCTGAATCCCAAGAAATTCAGATATTGCTCCAATCAGATTAGGAAACCAAATGACTGGCAACGAAAGTAAGCAAAGAATGAGCCAAGAAATAACATTTCTCATTTCAACGAGTTTCTTTGCAACTAGTCGCAGAATATAAACCATAAATAATTACAATAAGGGTTAACCAAATATTTAGCATCTTATTTCTTATATCCTCCACCGATTCTAGCCACTAACATAGCCACTGTCACCTTAATCATATAATAGACTGATTTACTTAAGGTAATAGACGATTCACCATGTTCTCGTTCATTCATCAAGACAGGTACTTCTGCAACGGAATAACCCGAGGTCAAGAGGGATACAATCGTCTCTGGTTCTGGATAATCACTTGGATATTGCTTGGCGAATTCCTCAATCACTTTTCGGTCAGCAACTCGTAAACCAGAAGTTGGATCTGTTACCTTTTGACCCGTCAAAACCTTGATTAATTTTTCAAAAAATGAGATTCCAATCCGCCGCGCGAATGAGGATTGGAAACCTTGATTTTCAATGAAACGAGAGCCAATCACCATATTCACATCTTTCTCTTGTAGAACTTTAAGCATCATTCTAATAAATTCAGGATTATGTTGGCCATCTCCATCCACTTGAACCGCATACTGGTATCCTTCTTTAACTGCGTATTGATATCCTGTTTGCACAGCACCACCAATACCTAAATTGATGGGTAAATCAATGACGTTATAGTGATGATTGCGACAAATTTCAAGTGTATGATCTGTAGAACAATCATTGATAATGACATAATCAAATTCGGGCGTATGATCTTCAATCATCTTGATTGTTTTTTCAATATTTCCACTTTCATTATAAGCTGGAATAATGATCAGTAATTCTGAATTTCTCACTCCTATTGTTTTCCCTTCTATGCATATCACTTCATTATACAATATTTAAGGCTTATTTTCTAGTTCAGGATAGTGCTTAGAAGAACGCAAACTACTAAAAAATGGCTCTATAATTTCTGTAGTGGATAAAACCACAGTAGGAATTAGGGACCCAACTTCTCTTAAGAAAAAACTCCCTAATGAAAAGTGATTAAAATATCATTAGTAGGACTCTTTAAGCTAGATTATTCTACACCTAATGTCAAAACCTACAGAAACAAATGGTTAAATGTGTCATTCAAAATAATCAATAATCTACCATCTAGAGTGTAAAGGATACAAGACCGTCAATGCTAAAATCGTTCTAGATTGATTTCACATTGTACCACATTTCAACTGAAAAGCATTTTACTTCTAAACTTTAATAACTTTAAAACTAGAATTCTCATTACTTTGAACATCAAAAAGGAGAGAACCAATTAGTTCCTCTCCAACTTGTAACTTTTTATCTACTTACTAAAATTATCAAGATAGCTAAAAAGCACGATAGCAAGCAATAATCTTATTTCATTTATCTTCAAATCCATTTGGATGCTTTCTCTGCCATCTCCAGGCATCTTGGCACATCCGATGAATATCAAATTGGGCACTCCACCCTAGTTCTTCATTTGCTTTGGATGGATCTGCATAACAGGTTGCGATGTCACCAGGTCGTCGATCAACAATCTTGAATGGAATCGTTTTTCCTACAACCTTCTCCATATTTTGAATAATTTCTAACACAGAGTAGCCCCGTCCAGTACCCAAATTATAAATATTTAGACCTGAACCTGTGGAAATTTTTTGCAAAGCCGCAACGTGCCCTTTTGCCAAGTCGACTACATGGATATAATCGCGTACTCCAGTTCCATCTGGAGTTGGATAATCGTTCCCAAACACATTAACAAACTCTAATTTTCCAACTGCTACTTGTGTTACATATGGTAATAGATTATTTGGAATACCATTTGGATTTTCACCAATGTTCCCACTTTCATGAGCTCCAATTGGATTAAAGTAGCGCAATAATACAATATTCCATGAAGGATCCGCTTTGTAAATATCTTGAAGGATTTCCTCAATCATGAGTTTCGTTCTACCATATGGATTTGTAACAGATAAAGAAAAATCTTCCAAGATAGGAACAGTATGTGGATCTCCATAGACAGTTGCTGATGAACTGAAGATGATATTTTTACACTGCACCTCTTCCATCACCTGAAGCAAAGTCAACGTTCCACTAATATTATTTTCATAATAAGTGAGTGGAATTTGTACTGATTCTCCAACAGCTTTCAACGCAGCAAAGTGAATCACACCAGTCGGTTTTTCTTTTAGAAAAATTTCTAGAAGCTTTGATCTATCACGAATATCCTCATTATAGAAAGTAATAGATTTACCTAGGATTTTTTCCACTTCTTGTATACTTTTCTCACTACTATTTACTAAATTATCAACGATGACAACTTCATGACCTGCATTTACTAACTCGATGATGGTATGAGAACCGATAAATCCAGCCCCACCAGTTACTAATATTTTATGATGCATTATACAACTCCCAGTTAAATGAATTACATTCATTATCCCACAAATATTAATTTTTTTCAAAGGTTTCCAATACCGTCCAAATCATCTCCCCTACTTATTAGTAAAAAGACCATAACCGTTCTTCAAACGACGATTATGGTCTTGTACTCACTGTCCTTAACAGTACTAATTTTCTCTTTCTTTTAGTTGGACGATTCCCATTCCGACTAAAAGAACGATTCCTAACACACTTGAAGTGACTTCAAAGTTGGTGGTCATTCCAGTTTGCGGCAAATAAAGGCCTTCCTTACGAGTACTGCTTACTTGAGGGAGCTCTTCATCCACCGTCTCTGGTGTTTCTTGTTGGTAGTTGACAGCTAGTGGTGCCATCGTATCCTTCTTGCTAGACTCAACTGCTAATGAACCTGACTTGTATGGTGTATAATCCTTGTTTGGTATCTGTTCCTTCTGATTCACGGATGGTACAAGGGGATCCAATGGATACTCTGGTAGGGGTTCTTCAACCAGTGGAAGGACCTGATAAGCCTCATCCTTTTCATTTGGAACATACCAAGCATAGCGAAGACTACTTTTTTGAACAGTTGGTATTTCTGCTACGATGGACCGTGTTTTCAAACGATAGGAATACGGATCATCCGTCCAGACATAGTTACTATCAAAGGTGGTAAAGACTAAGCCCAGTTTATGCCCCTTCTTAACCGTGTAAAGATTTGGTTGTAGATAGACGGTGTAGTTCCGAAACTCTCCGAGCTTGGGATCGATGCTACTACTTGAGCTAGCGGATGCATAGCCTGCATCAGGATTGGCTAGGTTGATCCAACCAGAAGAGATGACCTTATACTTGGTTTTAATGGTTCCAAATTGTTTGTTGGCAATATTTTTTAGATTGCTTCCCATCCAGTAGCCTGATTCAGAAAGCGTGTTAAGAGGCATTTCTTGGTATTTATAGCCAGCTTCATCATAGGTAATCTTATTGGAAGCGACATCAAATTCCTCATCGGAGAGATCGACCAGTTGCACATTGACTTGGTAGTCTTTGATCTCTTGATTGGTTAGCTTGGCTAAGGCAGCTTGGAAATGGACGGGAATATGCCCTTTAATAGTCACATCTTCGGTAGCCTCAGCTGCAAACAAAGCATTGGCAGTAGACGATTGCTTGGTGGTATGAGAATCCCGATTGGTCCAATCCATCCCTGCCCCATAGTAATCATTATCAATGGTTTCTTCCTCTCGTCTAGAAAGGGTCTTCAGGGTCAATTGATTGCTAGACTCCCAGCTAGAATAGTGTTCCCACTTAGATGGATCGTAGTTATTAGACACGGTTACTTCTGGTAAAGACTCTACCTGATTTCTGCATCATATAGGTAGTGACTAAACCAAAGATTGAGAAGGTCACTAACACTTTGTTGTCCCTCTTTAATTCCGAAGCGTTTATTGACAGGATAAATATGATCTCCTTGATAGAGATAGAGCTTCACAGGTTGCCCAGCCTTCTTCAAAGTTTGATACATGAGGTCAAAGTGTTTGGTTCTGACATTATCATCATTTAGCCCATGCATGACTAGGGCACTGGCCTTGAATTTTTCTGGATGAAGGGTATAATCGCGATTTTTCCAGATGTCGCTATAATTATAGCCATGTTTATGTTGATCGCGATTCAACTGAGTAATGTAGCGGGCATAGTCCTCTTTAATCTTGCTCCAATCGGCTGGATCTAGAATCCGATTGGATACATAGACAGACAAATGAGACAAATCTCTATAAGGACCGACGTTAAAGGTCGTACCTTGACTGTTGTAATAATCATACCAACTTGCGATTCCAGCTGCAGGGACAATAGTCTTCAATCCTTCGACTCCTGTCGCAGCCACCCCAAAAGTAGTGGTTCCTGCCCATGACAGGCCTGTCATACCGACTTTTCCATTTGACCAGTCTGCTTTAATAGCAATATTCGATGTCTTATCTGTATAAGCAACACGTTTGCCATTTAGCCATTCAATGACACTCTTATAACCAGCTACTTCTAGGTCGCTTCCTGTTGTATTAATTCCCTCCGACTGATAGCTTCCCAATCCAGATGTGGTGACGACCGCATAGCCCCGAACTAAGAAATAGTTGTACCAGTTAATATTTTCATAATCGTAGCGAGTGAAGGTCGCATCACTCTCGTTTGGATTTTTATAGTACCAGTCTTTGGAATCCGCCTTTTTGGCATGTGCTAAAGTCGTAGTAGAACCATTTTGACGACGAGGATCTACATAACGATAGAGTTTCTTGTTGTCAAACTCGCCCTCTTCTTTTAGGCCAATTTCGCCAAGGGTTTCCTTATTAGTTGTTCCTGCTACGTAAGGACTTGCCTCATAGATAGTAGAGGCTTTGAAATCCCCATTGGCAACAGCTTTCGGTAGTTGAACAAATGTTTTAATAAGATCTCTTTTACCATCTCCATCTGTATCATAGTCTGATTCGACATAGACCACAAATCGGACAATATCACTCTTTTCATTGGAATAGCCAGTTTCTACATCACCCGGAGTAAAAGGAAAAATAGGCTGAGTCTTTCCATTTAGGATTAGTGGTGCTTTCTTCTCTGCACGGTAGGCCTCTTTTAATTTCTTAGCGATTGAAATCATATGGTTTAGATTCTGGACAGGCCCATCCTTGCCTACCCCATCTGGAATCATCCCCAAGCTCTTTGCAAACTCAAGACGATCTTCAACCGTTGCACCCGTTTGATCCGGTTTGGCCTCTGCCCATTTGAGTAACTCAACTGCTGTTTCCCCTATACTTAGATTCTGATTTGCAACATGTGGGTTTTCAATCAGACTAGAAAGTTTTTCAGGCGTTTCTGATACCGATAAAGGTTTCGGTAACCCTCCTAAAGTATCGTCAGTTTCAGTTAGCTTGCTAGCGTCCACCTCCACTGGGCGCTCTTTCTCAGCATCTACTTCCTCTACTGACTCAAGGCTTGTAGCTTCATACTGGGCATTGATCTGAGGATTTTCTGTGGAAACAAGTTCTGGCAAACCGACTAGTTCAGTATCTGCTCCAGTAGACTTTTCGGAGACTTCATCAGCCCGAACCTGAGTGGCTATTACTATAGGTGAGAGCAATAAAGCAGACAAGATAATAGACAACTTCTTTTTCCTCATAATAAAACTCCTTTAAGTTTCTATAGTTTGAAAGAAGGAAGACCTTTCAAATATAATGATAGCGTTTACATTCCCATTGTAATCCCTCCACACTTTATAGTCAAATCAAATAAATAAGTATCATATAAATATAATCTTTCTGAAAGTTGAAATAATTGAAAGGACCTATGATAAATATTTTATTGTTTTCAAACCCTCTTTTCACACAAAAAAGCAAGTTTCAATCCGGTTTTTTTCCGGTAGAAACTTGCTTTAACTTTTATAGAATTTTATCCTACTTGCGATACATCTTAACTTGTAGGTAGAGATCGTTATAGACGCCCAACCACTTCTTGCCAAGTTGTTCGTAGACTTCTAAGTTCTTTAGCGTGTCATCACTTGGGTAGAAGGCCTGGTCTTCTTGGATCTCTTCTGGTAACATCTTCTTAGCTTCTTTGTTCGGTGTGGAATAACCGACATAGAGCGCATTCTTATATGCATTTTCTGGACGAAGCATAAAGTTGATAAAGGCATATGCTGCTTCTTTATTCTTCACCGTCTTTGGAATGACAATATTATCAAACCAAAGGTTGCTGGCTTCTGATGGGACCACATAACGAAGGTCTTCATTAGCGTCTAGCATTTGACTGGCTTCACCGGAGAAGGTCACCCCAATAGCCGCATTGTTCTGGATCATGTAGCCTTTCATTTCATCGGCTACAAGGGCCTTGATATTGGGCATCAAGGTATAAAGCTTATCAACAGACTCTTGTAATTGCTGAGGATCCTTGGAATTGAGACTATAGCCTAAGCTATTGAGTCCAATCCCCATGACCTCACGCGCCCCATCGTACATCATGATGTCATTCTTGTACTCTGGTCTCCATAGATCCGCCCAGTGCTCAGGAGCCTTATCAACCATCTTGCTATTGTAGATGATGCCAAGAGTCCCCCAGAAGTAAGGAACTGAATACTGATTGTCCGGATCAAAATCCAAGTCCAAGAAACGTGGGTCGATATTGTCTAAGCCTTTCAGTTTGGACTTATCCAACTTTTCAAGCAGGTTTTCGTCCATCATCTTAGCGATCATGTATTCACTTGGGATAGCAATATCGTATGCCGTTCCCCCTTGCTTGATCTTAGTATACATGGCTTCATTAGAATCAAAGGTATTGTATTGGACTTGAACACCTGTTTCTTTGGTAAATTCCTTGAGCAATTCTGGATCAATATAGTCTCCCCAGTTGTAGATGACCAGCTTGTCACTGTCTTTTGGATTGGTCTTGGCTTCAAGACGGGCACTTAGCCCCGCTAACACGAGGATTACAACGACAATCCCTAGCAAGAATGAATAGAGTTTTTTCATACCGTCTCCTCCTTCTCTCTAGTGATGAAGTAATAGCCGACCACCAGTAAGATACTGAAGAGGAAGACCAAGGCAGAAAGGGCATTGATATTTAATGAAATCCCTTGGCGAGCACGTGAGTAAATCTCAACAGACAAGGTCGTAAAACCATTTCCTGTGACAAAGAAGGTCACCGCAAAGTCATCCAAGGAATAGGTAAAAGCCATGAAATAACCGGCGATAATGGCAGGTGTCAAATAAGGAAGCATGATTTCCTTCAACATCTGCACCTGATTAGCTCCTAGATCATAGGCCGCATTGACCATATCACGGTTCATTTCTTTCAAGCGTGGCAAGACCATCAAGACTACGATTGGAATCGAGAAGGCCACGTGACTCATCAAGACAGAGGCAAAGCCAAGCTGGAACTTGATCGTCGTAAAGAGGATCAGGAAGCTAGCCCCAATCATAACGTCAGGTGCCACCATGAGGATGTTATTGACGGACAAAAACGGTCCTTCAAACTTCTTCTTAGATTGGTAGATATAGATCGCCCCAAAGGTCCCAATAATGGTCGCAATCAAGGCTGACAAGAAGGCCAAAGGAAGGTCTGTGAGAGGATCAACATGAGACGCGTATCCTCAAAGAGACTTTGGAAATGCTCCAAGGTAAAGCCTGTAAAAGCATTCATATCCCCGCCAGCATTAAAGGCATAGGCAATCAAGTAGAAGATTGGTAGATAAAGGAGCAGAAAAATCAATCCTAAATAGATACGTGAAATCTTTTTCATCGTTCACTCCTTTCTCTCGTTACCCACATGACTAAGAGCATAGCAAGGATCAAGACCACTCCAATGGTCGAACCCATTCCCCAGTTTTGCGTTGTGAGGAAATGTTGCTCGATGGCAGTTCCCAGCGTAATCACTCTGTTTCCTCCGATCAAACGCGTCAACATGAAGAGACTCAAACTTGGAATAAAGACCGATTGGACACCAGAGCGAACCCCATTCATAGACAGCGGGAAGACAACCCGACGGAAGGTATCCCACTTATTAGCTCCTAGGTCATAGCTAGCATTGATGAGATTTGGATCCAAATCATCCAAGACATTGAAGATAGGAAGGATCATAAAGGGCAACTCAATGTAACTAGCGACAAAGATGAAAGAAAAGTCCGTAAAGAGGATCTGTTGAGGACCAATCCCGATAAAGCTCAAGAATTGGTTAATAGATCCCCCTTGACCAAAGATCCCGATAAAGGCATAAGCCTTGAGCAGGAGGTTGACCCAGGTCGGAAGGACGATCAGCATGAGCCAGAGTTGACGATGCTTGAGTTGGGTCAAAAAATAAGCTGTCGGGTAAGAAATCAAGAGCGTCACAAAGGTAACGATCCCAGCGTAGAGAATAGAGTTAAAACTCATCTTCAAATAAGTCCAATTCTGCGCTGTAAAAAAGGTTTGATAATTCTCTAAGGAACCCTGTCCCTGGACATTGACAAAGGATTGCCAAATGATCAAGGCTACAGGAGCCAAGACAAAGAGCAGGATCCAGAGAAAGTAGGGAACCACAAAGAGGTTAGAGGTTGTTTTCTTCATCTCTTTCCTCCTCGATGGCATTGATCAATCCAGCTTCTTGCTCTTCCACTTCTACGTATTCTTCGATCCGAGCATCAAACTCTTCTTCCGTTTCATTGAGACGCATGACGTGGATGTCTTCAGGCTCAAAGTCCAGACCGATTTCCTCACCCACGATAGCCTTACGCGTCGAGTGAATCATCCACTCATTGCCCAATTCATCATAAGCAATGATTTCATAGTGAACGCCACGGAACAGTTGCGTATCCACCTTCACCTGCAGCTTGCCTTCTTCAGGCAGTGTAATCTGCAAGTCTTCGGGACGAATCACGACTTCGACCGGTTCGTTTGGCCTCATCCCTCCATCGACCGACTCAAAGCGTTTGCCGTTGAATTCTACTAGGTAGTCTTCGATCATGATCCCTGGAAGGATGTTGGACTCACCGATAAAGGTCGCAACAAATGGTTGATGGGCTCATCGTAGATATCAACTGGTGTCCCTGACTGGACAATTTCTCCTTCGTTCATGACGAAGATCCAGTCACTCATCGCTAGCGCTTCTTCCTGGTCATGGGTTACAAAAACAAAGGTAATGCCCAGGCGTTGTTGCAATTCACGGAGCTCATACTGCATGTCTGTCCGCAACTTCAAATCGAGAGCAGACAAGGGCTCATCCAAAAGGACCACTCGCGGTTCATTGATAATCGCCCGTGCAATGGCTACCCGCTGGCGTTGTCCACCAGAAAGTTTCTGGATGGAACGTTTCTCAAAGCCTCCCAATTGCACCATCTTAAGGACTTCTGTCACTCGTTTCTCGATTTCAGCCTTGTCTACCTTCTTCAAACGAAGGGGGGAAGGCAACATTCTCAAACACATTCATGTGTGGGAAAAGGGCATAGGATTGGAAGACGGTATGGACGTCCCGTTTGTTAGTCGGCACATCATTGATCCGAACACCATCCAAGAGGACATCCCCTGTTGAAGCGTCTAACAAACCGGCAATGATATTCAGAATCGTTGATTTACCAGATCCTGAAGCACCGAGGAGGGTATAGAATTTCCCTTCTTCCAACTCAAAGTTGATATCTTTGAGAACCACTGTATCGCTGTCTTCAAATACTTTGAGACATTTCTAAACTCAATAATTGGTTTTTTCAATTCACATAAATTCCTTCTTTTTCATGCGTTTCCTTCTGAGACCAACCAACTAGTCTCATAGGCTGACGAGCGGACCCGTCAGACCACCAACACCTCTCGGGGACTTATAAGACTGCCCCACTTATTTTCGGTATCGATAGGCACTCACCCCCCTTCTAAAGTAGGAAGGGTCTACCCTAGAGTAGCCCTTATTCCATCTCGAACCCTTAATCTTTCCCAATAATACGGACTTCGCGCTCCAAGGTCACACCAGCTGATTTTTCAACTGTCGCGATGACATGAGCGATTAAGTCTTCATAATCTTTGGCGGTACCATGATCGACATTGATCATAAAGCCAGCATGCTTTTCAGAAACCTCTACACCACCAATCCGGTGTCCCTTCAGTCCTGCTTCACTAATCAATTGACCAGCAAAGTGACCCACTGGCCGTTTAAAGACCGAACCACAAGATGGATACTCAAGTGGTTGCTTAAGCTCACGCAAATGAGTCAAGCGAGCCATTTCTTGATTGATCTGATCATAATTACCTGGAGCTAAGGCAAACTTAGCGGCAATCACCACATCTCCCGTCTCTTGGATCCTGGAATGACGATAACCAAAGGCTAATTCTTCTGCTGTTAAGGTTTTAATTTCTCCTTCTGGCGTCAAGACCTTACACGATTGGAGAATGTGGGCAATCTCACCACCATAGGCACCAGCGTTCATATAAACAGCTCCACCAATGCTACCTGGAATCCCACAAGCAAATTCAAAGCCTGTTAAGCTATGATAGCGCGCCACATGGGTCACATCGATCAGCTTAGCTCCTGCCTCTGCTTCAATGACGTAACCATTAACCTTGATATCACGGAAATGGTCAAACATGATGACAAAGCCGTCAATTCCACCATCACGGACGATAATGTTAGACGAATTCCCCAAAACCATCCATGGAATCTCATGAGCATTGGCAAAGTGACAATTCGTTTTAATTCATATTGATTGCGAGGGAAAGCTAAATATTCTGCGGCCCCTCCCACCTTGGTATAGGTATATTGCTTGAGTGGCTCATTGAACAAAATCTCAATGCCAGCCAAGTCTTCTTTTAATAATTCTAGGATTTCCATCTCGCTACTCTTTCTTTACATTATCTCATCCATTATATCAAAAAGCGACCTATTTTTCGACTAGGAAGTCAAAAACGGAACCAGCTTTTAACTGATTCCGAATATTATCTATTAAATTGTATTTGCAAGAGGGAAGTCTTAGGCAATCTTACGAACGAGTCCTCTAGTCTTTTGTACTGACATCGCTGAACTAATAGCAACCCCAGCCCCAATACCTGTGAAACCTAGCAACATGAAGAAATTAAAGAAATAATTTTCCGGAACATCACCAGCTAAGGCAGCTTCATTAATGAGAGCAAAGGCATCCGTAAAATCATAGCCCAACTGCTTCACAATTTCGAAAGCATAGTCGAATTGGTGAACAAGAACGATGGCAAGAAGCATAAAGACTACCGAAATCAAAGCCCCCTTCTTGGTGAACTTTCTCCCTAGCAATTCATACCCCTTAACAATGCAGACTCCAAGGACAAAACCAGAAATATAAGACACATAGCCTAAACGCGCAATCACTAAAGCAACTGCTCCACCGAGAATAGCCCCCAAAAAGGCTCCTACGATTCCCATGACGACATTTTCTTTCTGACTCTTATAAGAATCTGCTTCAAGTTTGTTGAGCTGCTACTTGTTGGAAACTATCCTCATTCATGATAAAGAGTGAATCATCAATCTGGTAAAGACCGACTTCTCCAGCTTGACCTGTGAACCCACAAATATTATGGAAATCTTTTGTTTGAAGCAATTGAGCAATATCAGTTACAGCCTGTTGAATATTTTCACTCATTTTTTTCTTGGTCATACCAGTTTTAACCAAGTACGTCGTTGTATATTGGTTTCGTTCGATACTTTTAAGAACAGAAGAATCAGAAACCAATTGTTGCAATTCACTTGCACCATAGTCTTCATCATCACGGCTAACAGAAATCGTAATACGAAAAACATTTTTATCCGTTTCCTGAATCAAGAAAAAGTAGCCGGAATTTTCTCCAAAAATAACTGAAGTTTCTGGGTCAAATTGCAAACCAAGTTCTGTAGCCAGTTGGTGACGTTCAAAATCTTTCATTGTATACTCCCTCTTTTGTCTATCAATGGACCAAAAACATTATTTTTATCCTAAAATAATTTGACAGACCAATAATTTTTAACACCATTATTTTATCATAGAATCCAAAAATTAGATAGACCCCAAGGGCCTATCTAATCATTTTTTTTTGATCTAAAATACGCTTGGCTTAGTCCTTAACCGAAACACCTCTCGTATCTACGCTTAAGACAAAGACTTGACCATTTAAGCCCTTAGACTCCAAGTCTTTAGCAAATGCTTCTGCATGATCAACTGGGAGCAAGGTCATAATAGTTGGACCTGCACCGGAGAGATAAGTTGCATAGGCCTCATGTTGATGCGCTACTTCCTTTACCTCAGGAAACTCCGCAACTAATTGTTGACGGTAGCGTTCATGGAAGCGGTCAGACTCAATGGCTTGACCAGCTGTCCTCAAATCTCCCTTGGCAAGAGCCGCAATAGCCACATTCGCAATCGCACTGGCAGCAACTGCTTCTTTGTAGGTCCACTCTTTTGGAAGGACATTCCGGCTATCACTGGTCTTTAGTTCGTAATTCGGAACAAAGGCAACCAGAGCACATTCAGGAAATGGAAGAACCAAATGATTGGTTTGCTGATCCACATAACTAGCAACCACAAGATTCCCAAAAATGGCTGGAGCTACGTTGTCGGGATGCCCTTCAATCTTAGTGGCGATCTCCAGTTTATCGTGGTCTGAAAGGGATAAGTTGCCCAACTGGTTGGCTAGCTCAATACCGGCTACAATGACAGAGCTAGATGATCCCAAGCCACGTGCTAGAGGGACCTCACTGATCATTTTAAGATGATGGGGAGGGAGATCTGGTGCTAGTTGAAGCGCCGTTTTAAGTAAGAGATTCTCCTCATTCGTAGGAATTTCTTCTCCAAGGTCATGGTCGATTAGCCAACTCGCTCGAGGCTCCAATACCTCAATGATCAAATACTTAGAAACAGCGATTCCAACAGAATCAAATCCTGGACCGACATTGGCACTGGTCGCTGGTACTGTAATTCTCATCTTATTCTCCCAATACTTTAAAGGTATTCAACAAGGTAAAGTCTGCTTCTTCATCAATTTTTCAATGATGTGTTGCAGTTGCGTTTGATTCAATTGGTGAGTAATAATGACAACTCTTGCCACAGAATCTTTGGCACCTTCTTGGAGGACTTGCTTAAAGGAAACATCTTCTTGATTGAAAATTTGTGCCAACTTCAGCAATTGTCCCTTCATGTCTGGTGTTTGAATCGAGAAGTAGTAATCACTCTTCACATCTTCTGGTTTAGCCAATTGAACAGGACGGCTGTATTCGTTAAAGGCTTTACCAATCGTCCCCTCATTGAGGCGACGAACAATCCGGATAATATCTGCTACTACGCTGGTGGCTGTAGGTTTTTGACCAGCACCAGGACCATAGTACATGGACTCTCCAATCCCAATAGACTCCACATAGACAGCATTCATGACACCATTAACTCCAGCTAGTGGATGAGCTTTTGGCAAGAAAGTTGGAGTTACTTCTGCTGCAAGGCCGGAAGGAGTCTCTTCAATAGAACCGACCAATTTAATCACATAGCCCAAACTTTGAGCCACAGCAACATCTTGAGGAGTAATCTTACGAATGCCCTTATGACCGACTTGGTCAAATTGTACATCCATTCCGAAGGCAAACTGGCTGAGAATAACCATCTTGTATGCCGCATCAATTCCATCTACATCATTAGTCGGATCACTTTCCGCATAGCCTAACTCTTGTGCCTTAGCTAAGGCATCCTCATAAGACCAACCTTCTTCAACCATCTTGGTCATCATGAAATTAGATGTTCCGTTCACCACACCGAGGACACGAGTGACCTTATCTGCAGCAAGAGAGTTGACCAAGGTACGAAGGATTGGAATTCCCCCAGCTACTGCTGCTTCATAATAGAGGGCAACACCATGTTCTTTGGCTATTGCAATCAACTCAGCCCCATGAACGGCAAGCAAATCTTTATTAGCAGTTACGACATGTTTTCCAGCTTGAAGAGCACGTGTAATAAAAGTCTTAGCAGGTTCGATCCGCCCCATCAATTCAATCACGATGGCAATATCTGAATCTTCCAAGATCTCATCTACATTAGTCACAAAATCAAAATCATTGCCAGCTGCTAATAAGCGGTCTTTCTCCGCATCATCTTTGACAAGTACTTTAGCCACTTCAATATCAGACTGAGCTGATTGAAGAATCTTCTCTTTATTTTCCTTCAACAAAAACGGCACTCCACTCGCAACAGTTCCAAATCCTAATAAAGCAATTTTTACAGACATTTTCGTCTCCTTGAATTTCAAAATATAGCTCCATTATATCAAAAAAATGCAGTATCTGGCCACTTCTATGACTATTTAGGATAGAATCTTCTTTATTTTCAAAAAACAATAGGACTAGCTCATCTATCAATGACTTTTTATGGTTTTTCATTATAGAAAATACGATAGGGATTTTTGTCCCTATCGTATCAAATAAGTTATTCACTATACTCAATCAGCAGTTTTAACCATTAATTCAGAAACTTTCTGTGAGAAGGAGGTCGTCTTTAATAGGTTCAAATGAGGTCGTTCCGAATATAGGCATTATTCTTTCTTAAATTGAATAAAGTAATATTTGTTATTTTCCTCCCACTTGTCATACCCTGATATTTTTAAGGTTAAGATATCACCGTCAAGCGTGTATTCATAAATTGGTGAGGTACCAGCTGGATCTGGAATTAAAAAGAAATTTGGTGTGAGCCACAATGCTCGTTCGAAACTAATAGTTCCTTTATTTGGATCTAAAACTCCCCCATTCATGGTTAAATCAACAGCTGTCATATCCTCGTTGTAGCCACCTGAGCTATTTGGTAACTTAGACAAATAGTCTTTGGTCATCTGGAGATGCTGAATGTATTCGTCAAACGAATCATAATTGTAACTTCCACTAACTTCGTAATCTAATTTTAAGACTTCAGTATTGTCATAAGCAATATGGTATTGAACGTCGGTCCCATTAATCGTCAACTCAGCATTGATAAGGGAAGACAACAAATTCACAAGTTTCAACCCCCCGTCCTCTTTAAAATTTTGATATATTGCAAACCTTTCAAGAGTTTCACGAATATTATGAACCTTCCATGTGCCATCTAAAGAAACAGGAGCTTTAGAGGTTTCTTGTGTTGTTTTTTCTACTTTCGAAACAGAGGCAGAAGAACTTTCTTTTGTAGTCTTTTCTGAAGTTTTTTGTGCGCATCCAACAAGAAAGAAAAGCAGGAGGAAAGCTATACAGATGGAATATTTTTTAAAGAATGATTTAAACATGTGACTTCTCCTTTCTATTTCAACACTTTTTTGAAAGTCATCTTCATGGTTGCGTATGTTCCATTTTCAGTGTTTCCTTCAGCAGTTAAGATCAGAGTATCTCCCTTCCACTCATATTGATAAGTGATCTTATCCAAAACTAAATTTGTCGTACCAAATGAGTAGTTGATGAGGAGGGAGGGTGTTTCTTTAAAGCTAATGGTTTTATTTGCCACATCCAATTTACCATCTGGTAAAGAGTAGGTGTATTTTGCCTTAGAAGGATGCACTTTCATTTTTGTCACTTTGAAGTAAGAAGCATTATCTTTAAGCCTCGTAATGTATGCCTTGTAGTATTCCTCTTTTTTCATGACGTTTTTTGCAACTTTATCATACAAGTGATCAAAGAAAGTTGTATAATCTAAGCTATATTTGAATTCTACAGAATCACCAGAAATGATTAATTTAGGATTAAACTTAGCAAAATCTTCTAAAATATGAGGATAGGCATCGATGTTTGATTCACGTAGTATCATACTCTTTTGAAGAGTGATAGGAGCATCCACTAATTCCCAGGTTCCTTCAAGTGTATCCGTTTTTTGGACAATTTTTTTCTCTGATTTTGTTTCCTTAGTGGTTTTTTGGCTAGTCGTAGTTGTATTACACCCTACAAGTGTGAGTCCACATAGAGCCATTAGGGCAACAAACAAAAATTTCTTGATCCAATGTTTCATGAAAAAGCCTCCTAAATATATTTTATGAATTTATTATAACCTAATGTGAATGCGTTTTCAAGGTAGCGAAATATCTAGACTAGTCTTCTTTCCATTTTTTTATAGTAGGGTCACTAACTATAAAAAACGGCGCGCCCTTTAAAACATCTTTTACATTTACTGACTAGAGTAAGGGGACGATTTTTACAGTTTCGTAACAGTCCCTTACTAACCAATTTCTTATGTTATAATAGAGATGTTTAGAAAGGAGCTTTTATGTCTATACGAAAAAGATATGTTCCAAAGAAAATCAAACTCTTATTATTCTTAAATGCCTTTTTGATTCTATCCATGCTTGTCTTAGGGACTCTAATTGTTGGTCGTCTACTGTCTCCCACTACTACAAGTCAAGAAAAATCTCAAGAAAATCTGATTTCCCAACGAATAGCTAGCCATCAGTGGATCAAACAAAAAGAACCAGTCAAAATTCCGATTCTTATGTATCATTCGGTTCATAACATGGATCCATCCGAAGAAGCCAATGCCAACCTCATCGTGGCACCAGAAACCTTTGAAAGTCATCTCAAAGCCTTAAAAGAGGCCGGTTACTACACCCTCACTCCTGAAGAAGCTTATCGGGCGCTCACAAAAAATGAACTGCCGGAAGGTGGCAAAGTCGTTTGGTTAACGTTTGATGATGGAATTGCTGACTTTTATACCATAGTCTATCCACTCTTAAAAAAATACCAAATGACCGCAACCAACAATATCATTACTTCCTTTTCTGACGAAGAAAGACCCAGTGTTTTAACCTTCGATCAGATCAAAGAAATGAAAACGCAAGGTATGACCTTTGAGAGTCATACAGTATCTCATCCAGATTTAGCCCGATCAGATAGCTCTCGTCAGGAATCTGAATTGGCGACTTCCAAACAAGTACTAGACAAGAAACTCCATCAAACCACTACTACCATTGTTTACCCTTCCGGCCGCTACTCTGATCTCACCATGGAACTAGCAGAAAACAATGGTTACAAAATGGGCTTAACGACCAACAATGGACTAGCTAGTCTAGACGATGGCCTCTACTCACTAAAACGCCTTCGGATCTTACCAACTACAACAGCAGAAGACCTACTTACCGAAATGCAAACTAATCCATAAACATACAAAAAGCACGAGTCCGAATGACTCGTGCTTTCTTTCTCCATAATGGAGGCTTTTATTTCGATTTGATGTAGTTCACACCATCTGCTTTTGGTGCAACCGACTTACCAAAGAAGGCTGCTAGTACGATGATGGTCAACACATACGGAGCAATACGGAGGTATACTCCAGGAATATGGGCAAGGAAAGGAATCTGCGTAGATACAACCGCCAAGGCTTGTGAAAGTCCAAAGAATAGACTTGATAGCATGGCACCGATTGGACTCCATTTACCAAAGATCATAGCAGCTAGGGCGATAAATCCAGGTCCCACAATGGTAGTGGCAGAGAAATTGACAGAAGCAGATTGCGCATACAAGGCACCCCCAACTCCTCCTAAAAATCCAGAGATGAGCACACCATAGTAACGCATGAGGTAAACATTAATCCCTAGGGTATCCGCAGCTTGTGGATGTTCACCGACTGAGCGAAGGCGAAGACCAAATTTCGTTTTAAACATGATAAACCATGCTACAAATGAAAATCCAATCGCGACATATCCCATTAAACTTGTATTCTTGAAGAAGATATCGCCAATGACAGGAATATCAGATAAGAGAGGAAAATCAAATTTACCAAATGACAAATCGATATTGTTGGTTTGACCTTTTCCATAGATGGCTTTTACCAAGAAGACGGCTAAGGCAGGAGCCAACAAGTTCAATACTGTACCACTCACCACGTGGTCAGCACGGAAGTTAATAGTTGCTACCGCATGGATGGCAGAGAAAATAAGACCAACCAAACCACCTGCAAGGAGAGATAGCCAGATTGTCATGCCACCAAGAGAGCTAGCAAAAGTCAAGTTAAACACAACCCCTGTGAAAGCACCCATAACCATGATACCTTCCAAACCGACATTAACGACACCAGCATGTTCGGAGTAGGCTCCTCCGATACTAGTGAAAATGAGGGGAGCAGCATAGACCAGCATATTCGATACAAGAATCGTTAGTATAGCAACAGTATTCATTCTTACTCTACTCCTTTCATTTGTTTCTTAGGCTTGATGTATTTTTCGATAATGTAATGAGCACTTACAAAGAAGATAATCGAAGCTGTCACAATATTGACAAGTTCTGGTGGAATAGTCGCTGTGGTCATACCTGGCGCACCTGTTTGCAAGGTTCCAAGCAAGAAGGCCGCAAAGACAATCCCAATAGGAGAATTGCTAGCAAGTAGAGCAACTGCCATCCCATTAAATCCAACAGCCAAGGAACCAGCTTGAACATAAACGTTCTGGAAGGTACCAATTCCTTCTACTGCTCCACCGATCCCACAGAGGGCACCTGAAATCACCATGGAAAGGATGATGGTCCGTTTAGCTGACATCCCTGCATAGTCTGAAGCATTGGGGTTAAGACCAACAGAACGAATTTCAAAGCCAAGTGTTGTTTTCTTGATAATGAACCAAATCACTGCAACAGCAATCAAGGCAATGAAGATCCCGATATTCATCCGTGACTTAGTCAATTCTGTCAAGAACCCTAGGCGGTAACTTGCATTTGCTCCTACTGTGATACTAGATTCAGAATCGACCATGAACTTTTTAGGGAAGTTCCGGATGATTTCATTTCCAGCAAACAGTACGATGTAGTTCATCATAATGGTAACGATCACTTCACTCGTTCCCAAAAATGCTCGTAGGAGTCCTGGAATCAATCCAATGAGACCACCGGCAATTGCAGCCACAAGGACGGTCAAAGGAATCATCAGAACGCGAGGAATATCTGGGAAGGATAGAGCGAACCATACAGCCGCAATCCAACCTGCCAAAGCTTGTCCAGGTAAGCCGACATTAAAAAATCCAGCTCGACTGGCTACCGCAAATCCGAGAGCAATCAATATCAGTGGCCCCATAGTACGGAAAATTTCACCCACATTTTTTATGGAACCAAAAGCTGTCTTGAAGAGTTCTTCATAACCCCAAAGAGCATCATAACCAAAGATCCACATAATAATGGCTCCGAGGATGATTCCTAGGATTACAGAAATAAAAGGAATAGCAATTTGTCTTGTATTTTTATTCATTTGAAGCCTCCTTGATTTCTCCACCAGCCATTAGAATACCAAGCTCTTGTTTGTTGGTCTCAGACGGCTTCACAATACCTTGGATTTTTCCATCATGAATAACAGCAATCCGGTCTGATAGATTTAGAATTTCATCTAATTCGAAGCTGACAACGAGGACGGCTTTCCCTTTATCACGTTCACCAATCAAACGTTTATGGATGTACTCAATCGCACCAACGTCCAATCCACGTGTCGGTTGGCTAACGATTAACAAATCTGGATTCCGATCAACTTCACGAGCAATGATGGCTTTTTGTTGATTTCCTCCTGATAGAGCACTTGCTGGAACAATCTCGTTGGCTGCACGAACATCAAATTCTTCCATCAACTTGCTAGCATAAGAATTAATTTGATTGTAATTCAACACACCATTTTTGCTAAGTGGTTCTTTGTAGTAAGTTTGAAGTGCGATGTTTTCAGAAAGCATCATTTCGAGCACAAGACCATCGCGATGACGATCTTCAGGCACGTGGCTGACATTCATTTCAGTAATCTTACGTGGGGAAAGGCCAACAACTTCTTGTCCCTTAATTTTGATACTGCCTGATTTGACTTTGCGAAGTCCGGTAATAGCCTGGATCAATTCACTCTGACCATTTCCGTCAATCCCTGCAATTCCGACAATTTCGCCTGCACGAACATCAAGAGATAGTTCTTTGACCGCAGGAACACCACGGTTTTCATTCACGACCAAGTCAGAAATTTGCAGAACCACTTCTTTAGGTTGCGCTTCTTCCTTTTCTGTTACGAAAGAAACTGAGCGCCCAACCATCATTTCTGCCAAATCTTTATTGGTAGCACCTTCGATGCTAACCGTTTGAATGGATTTCCCACGACGAATAACTGTGACACGGTCTGCGACGGCACGAATTTCGTCCAGTTTGTGAGTGATGAGGATAATGGATTTGCCTTCTTTAACAAGGGCTTTCATAATATCCATTAACTCCAAAATTTCAGCAGGAGTTAGCACTGCTGTAGGCTCGTCGAAAATCAGAATATCAGCTCCGCGATAGAGTGTCTTCAAGATTTCTACACGTTGTTGAGCCCCAACAGAAATATCTTCAACTTTTGCTGTAGGATCCACAGCCAAGCCGTAGCGTTCAGATAACTCTAGAATATCTGCATTAGCTTTTTTCAAATCTAATACACCCTTGTTCGTTACTTCGCTACCAAGAATGATATTTTCTGCAACAGTGAAAGCCTCTACCAACATGAAGTGCTGGTGAACCATCCCGATCCCTAGAGAAGCAGCCTTTGAAGGAGAATCTAGTTTTTCAGATTTCCCATTGACCACAATTTCTCCGCTCGTTGGCTCCAAAAGACCAGCCAACATATTCATCAGGGTTGATTTCCCAGCTCCATTTTCACCAAGAAGTGCATGAATTTCACCTTTACGCAATTCGAGGTTGATTTTGTCGTTTGCGACAAATTCACCAAAGATTTTGGTAATTTCACGCATCTCAATGACGTTTTCGTGTGCCATTCGAATATTCCTTTCTAGAAAACTATATTTTATTTCAGTAGGACCTGCTAAACAAGTTAGTAAGTTCTATTGAGACAAAATGTCCCAACACCTCATAAAAAAGCGACCCAAGAAGGATGGATCGCTTCCGGAAGGTTTTATTTCTCAGGTGCTTTTACACTACCATCAATAATTTGTTTTTTAGCATCTTCTACTGCTTTTTTAGCATCTTCAGAAAGATTTGAAGTTGTCAAATCAACACCACCATCTTTCAAACCAAATGTGATCACTTTTCCACCTGGGAATTTACCGTCAGCAGTTTGAGTTGCGATTTCTTGAACAGTTTTACCAACTTGTTTCAAAGTAGAAGCCAATACGAAGTTAGATTCTTTACCATCTTTTGAAGTGTATTTACCTTCATCAACTTGGTCACGGTCTACACCAATAACCCAAACTTTTTCGCCTTCGTTTTTCTTCTCGTTCAAGTCTTTTGCTTCCTTGAAGACACCAGCTCCTGTACCACCAGCAGCTTGGTAAATAACATCAGCTCCTGCAGCGTATTGTGTTGCTGCAATTGTTCTACCTTTTTCAGGGTTGTTGAAGTCTTCAGCATATTGTACATCAACTGAAATGTCTTTGTTTACAGACTTCACGCCTGCTTCAAATCCTTTTTCAAAACGAGTGATAACTTCACCACGTGCTCCACCGATGAAACCAACTTTGTTTGTCTTCGTAGTTTTGGCAGCAGCAACCCCTGCAAGATAAGCAGCTTCATTATCTGCAAACAGCAGATGCTACGTTCTTCTTATCACCAACAACAGAGTCAATGATAACATAGTTGATATCAGCATTTTCATCTGCAGCAGCAGTAACAGCTGGAGCAAGTTTGTAACCAACACCGTACACTAATTTGTAGCCGTTTGTAGCAGCTTGACTGAAGTTATTCGCAAAATCTGCTTCACTTGTAGATTGGAAGTAAGTAAAGCCGTTATCTTTAGAAAGACCATTTTCTTTACCCCAAGCTTGTAGACCTTCCCATGCAGATTGGTTAAATGATTTGTCATCAACACCACCTGTGTCAGTAACGATAGCAGCTTTTAAATCAGTTTTTGCATCTGAAGAATCTTTGCGAGACGCACGATTTCCACATGCAGCAAGTCCGATTGCAGCGACAGTTACTAGACCTAGGCCTAACCATTGTTTCTTGTTCATTTCTGAACCTCCTAAATAAGATATGCAACTATGTTGCGGATTAATGAAAGGGTCAATAGACCGCCTTTACAGAAGTTACTAGGTAAGATCTGTAAAGGAATATGGAAGCAATTCCTTGACCGTCATCACGACCGTCGATTTATCTTTGGCTACCAGAGTAACCGGTAGGTCTGGCTCGAAAAATTCAGCCATCACCTGGCGACAAGCACCACAGGGTGAAACTGGTTTTTCAGTTTGACCATAAATAATTAATTCCTTAAATGAACGCTCGCCTTCTGAAACAGCCTTGAAGATAGCTGTTCGCTCACCACAATTGGTCAACCCGAAACTCGCATTTTCAACATTGACTCCTGTATAAATCTTTCCCTCTGCTGTAACTAAGACAGTTCCAATTGGAAAGTGAGAATAAGGCACGTAAGCATTCTCGCTTGTTTTTACAGCTAGGTCAATCAACTCAGTAGTCGCCATGGGCTACTTCTCCCTTCATGATGGCTACTCCAGAGGAAGTACCGATTCGGTTAGCACCCGCTTGGATCATAGCTTGAGCATCCTCATAGCTACGAGTGCCTCCCAGATGCTTTCACCCCCATGTCAGGTCCAACAACTTTTCGCATGAGAGCCACATCCTCAGGCGTAGCCCCACCAGTCGAGAATCCTGTAGAAGTCTTCACGAAGTCAGCTCCTGCTAACTTAGCAATCTGACACGCTACAATCTTCTCATCTTCTGTCAAGAGGCAGGTTTCGATGATGACTTTGACAAGGTGATCACCGCTTGCATCTACAACTGCCTGAATATCTTCTTCAACGAGACTCAGATTTTTTGATTTAAGTGCACCAATATTGATGACCATATCAATTTCATCTGCCCCATTTTGGATAGCATTCTCGGTTTCAAAAGCTTTGACTTCTGGTGTATTTGCCCCCAGTGGAAATCCGATAACTGTACAGACTTTGACATCTGTATCACGTAGACCCTCTACAGCAAAGTTCACCCAAGTTGGTTGCACACAAACACTTGCAAAATCATATTCTTTTGCTTCTTCGATCAATTGTTCGATCTGTTCCTGTTGTGCATCAGGTTTTAATAGTGTGTGGTCTATGTATTTGTTTAATTTCATTAGTGAATCTCCCCTAAACGAATTACGATACGATTTCAATAATCTCTGAAACGCTTTCAACCTTGTCTAGTATTTTAACATTTTTTTGGAATTCTGCAATGGTTTTTTGACAAATTTCTAAGTTTGTATAAATAGTTGCAACAAGCTCCCCTTTTTGTACAGGATCCCCGACTTTCTTAGCAAAAACAATCCCTGTCTCATAGTCTAAATCATCTGATTTGACTGCTCTGCCAGCCCCTAAACGCATGGCAAAGAGACCGTGTTCCATAGCAGGCAAGGCTGCAATATAGCCATCCTCTTCTGCATAGACAGGCACTTGTTCTTTTACCTGAACTGGACGGTAGAGATCTTCTAAATCCCCACCTTGAGCAAGGACCATTTCTTCAAATTTCTTCAGAGCTTTGCCGGCTGTCAGATGTTGCTTGACTTCTTCCAAGCTAGCCGTCACTCCGCCAAGCTCCAACATAATTTGAGCCAATTCACAAATGAAATGGGTCACATCTTCTCTGCCTTTGCCTTGAAGAATATCTAAGGCTTCGAGAATTTCCAATCGGTTCCCAATACTAGTTCCCAAAGGTTGGCTCATATCCGTCAAGACAGCAATGGTCTTGCGACCGACAGCATTTCCAAGATCCACCATGGTGCGGGCTAATTCACGCGCCTCTTCGATGGTCTTCATAAAGGCCCCTTCTCCAACGGTAACATCGAGAAGGATAGCATCTGCTCCAGCCGCAATCTTCTTACTCATGACGGAACTCGCAATCAAGGGAATCGTGTCAACTGTTGCCGTCACATCTCGAAGTGCATAGAGAAGCTTATCCGCCATGACCAATTGATCCGACTGGCCGATAACAGAAAGACCAATGTCTTGTACTTGTTTGATGAACTCTTCTTGGGTCCGCTCAATCTGGAATCCTTTTATTGATTCTAACTTATCAATGGTTCCACCTGTGTGACCCAATCCACGACCACTCATCTTGGCTACTGGAACTCCAAAGCTGGCTACTAGAGGGGCCAGTACAATCGTTACTTTGTCCCCTACACCACCTGTTGAGTGTTTGTCCACCTTGATGCCTTTAATAACAGAGAGGTCGAATTGCTCCCCTGTTTCCACCATCTTCATGGTCAAATCTGATATTTCTCGAGTCGTCATTCCCTTGAAATAAACCGCCATGGCAAAGGCAGCCATTTGATAGTCTGGTACTGTTCCCGCTACATAGCCCTCAATCAGCCAGTGAATTTCTTCTTTACTCAACTCAATGCCATCACGTTTTTTCTGAATGATATCTACAGCTCTCATGTAACTTTCTCACTCCTTAAAATATAATAACCTTTGTCTTTTTTGAGGATTTCACAGTTTCCAAAGATTTCTTCCATTTTTGCTTTCGCACTGGGAGCACCTTGTTTTTTCTGAATGACAATGGTTAGGTCTCCACCAGGATTCAAATGGTCAAAGCTACCAGAAAGTACTTCATGAACTACCTTTTTCCCAGCCCGAATGGGAGGGTTACTGATAATATGGTCAAAGCACCCCTCAACCTCATCATAGACATTGGATTGGAAGATCTTAGCTTCGACTTGATTTAAGCCGCATTTTTCTGAGCCAGATCAAGGGCACGTGTATTGACGTCTACCATAGTAGCATGAACCCCTTGCGCCTTGACCAAAGAGAGACCAAGAGGACCATACCCGCAACCGACGTCCAAAACCGCCTCTCCTTGCTGAAAAGACAGACAAGACAAGAGGACCTGGCTGCCAAAATCGATCATTTTCTTACTAAAAACACCGGCATCCGTCAAAAATTTCATCCGCTCTCCTAGAAGGACCACATGTAACTCATGGATATCATGTTGAGCATCTGGATGTTCATCATAGTACATTTTACTCATACTAGCATTATAGCATAATTTAACCTATTTTTAAATCGTTTACAGAAGATCTTAAAACTGATATACTAAAGGTCACTATGGAGGAAAAGCTTGAAATGGATAAAGAATTTCTACACTTCGAAAAGATCAATCGACAAACTTGGCAAAATCTCCACCGGAAATCAACTCCTCCTCTATCTGAAGAGGAATTGAATTCAATTAAGAGTTTTAATGACCTCATTAGTTTACAAGATGTAACAGACATTTATTTACCCCTGACACATTTAATTCAAATCTACAAAAAAGCGAAAGAAGACTTAGCTTTCTCTAAAGGCATCTTTCTCCAACAGGAAAGCAAAAAAACAACCTTTTATGATTGGAATTTCAGGGTCTGTGGCTGTCGGCAAATCAACGACTAGTCGCCTCCTTCAAATCCTTCTTTCTCGGACCTTTTCCGGTTCTACAGTGGAGCTAGTGACGACAGATGGCTTCTTATATCCCAATGCGACCCTGATTGAACAAAACATTCTCAATCGTAAGGGTTTCCCTGAAAGTTATGATATGGAACTTCTCTTAGATTTCCTGAATCAGCTTAAAAATGGTCAGAGTTACCAGATTCCCGTTTATTCTCACGAGATTTATGATATCGTCCCTGACCAGAAGCAAACCATCCAAGCTGCAGACTTCATTATCGTAGAAGGGATCAATGTTTTTCAGAATCCTCAAAATGATCGTCTCTATATGACTGACTTCTTTGACTTTTCCATCTATGTGGATGCTGAGGTTGCCAACATTGAGTCTTGGTATATTGATCGCTTTAAAAAGTTGTTGGACCGTGCAAAGGATGACCAAAGCAACTACTACCACCACTTTACCCAGCAACCAGAAGCTGAAGTCCTAGCCTTCGCTCATCAGGTATGGGAGTCGATCAATCTCTTAAATCTAAAAGACTATATCGAACCCACTCGAAACCGAGCCGAACTGATTCTGCACAAAGCTGCCAACCATGAGATTGATGAAATCTATCTTAAGAGATAAAGAGATTGTAACAAAACGACCCCCAAAAGATGGCGATTCGAAGAAAAATTAGTTTGGGCTTGTCAAAAGAAAAGTTTTCAGATATAATAAGAGAGTTAGAATATCATTGGAGGTGAAAAAATTGGCAAACATTAAATCAGCTATCAAACGCGCTGAATTGAACGTTAAACACAACGAAAAAAACTCAGCTCAAAAATCAGCTATGCGTACTGCAATCAAAGCTTTTGAAGCAAACCCATCTGAAGAACTTTACCGCGCTGCTAGCTCAGCTATCGATAAAGCAGAAACTAAAGGTTTGATCCACAAAAACAAAGCTAGCCGTGATAAAGCACGTCTTGCAGCGAAACTTGGTTAATCAAGAATTGCATACAAAATGAGCTCTCCGGAGCTTTTTTTGTTGCTTCGATATGAGGAGATACGATGAAAATTTCGATTATCGGCTATTCAGGTTCTGGCAAGTCAACTTTGGCTGAAACCTTAGCCCGCTACTACTCCATTCCCAAACTCCACATGGATACCCTTCAATTTCAACCGGGTTGGATAGACAGTGACCGGGATTGGATGGAGGAAGAAATGAAACAGTTTCTCAGTAATCATAGAGACTGGGTCATTGATGGCAATTACTCTTGGTGCTGCTATGAGGAGAGAATGGAGCAAGCCGACCTGATTATCTTCCTGAATTTCTCCCGTTGGAACTGCCTCTATAGAGGATGGAAACGATACCGTCGCTATAAAGGCCGAGTCCGTGAGAGTATGGCAGCAGGCTGCCCAGAACGCTTTGACTGGGAATTCATCCGTTGGATTCTCTGGGACGGTCGAACTAAGAATGCCAAAGAAAGGTATCGAAATATCCGTTCTACCTATCCCGATAAATTCATCACTCTCAAAAACCAAATGGAACTAGACCGTTTCCTCAATAACATCAAAAATGATCTACTGGAATCGAAGTAAACATTCGATCTAGTAGATCATTTTTCTTATTTTCTTTTCTTTTGAGGAAACAAGGGAAGTCCTAAAGAAGCCATCTTCTCCGCTGGCACCTTCATGCCATCCTTAATCCATTTGGCTAGGACAGAGACAATCGCTGAACTGAGGAAGGAATTCAAATAACTAGCCGGTCCTTGTGAGGATTTCTGACTTTTACTCCTCTTTTCTAGAAATTCATAAACAGCCTTGGTAAGCAGTTTCTCAAAATTATAATCGACGGCCAAGCTGATAATGCGTGCTTCCTTCTTGGCCTCTTTAAAGAGATAAACCCAAATCTGGTACAAATCGGTCTTAAAATTATACCCCTCTAAAGACTTGGTAATATTCGAAACAGTTGATTGGAAGATGGATTCCAGCAATTCTTCTTTCGACTCATAATTTCGGTAAAAGGCTGCGCGAGAAACTCCTGCTCTCTCCACCAATTCTGAAATGGTAATCTTTTTCAAGTCCTTTTTATCCAACAACTGAAGCAAGGAAATCTCCAAGGATTCCCGTGTGATGGCATTGCTTTCTTGGTTGGACCGTTTCAAATTTTCTAAGGATTTTTCTGATATCTTTCTTTCTGCCATAACACTTACTTTCTATCTGTATCATCTGAATGTATCTGCTTTCAGAGAATGCAACTTCATGATATAATTGTAAAAAAAGACTAACCACTTGTCAATGTACAATTATTTACATTTTGAGGTAATAAAAATGACATGGAAAATTATTGCAGATTCTGGCTGTGATTATCGTACTTACGAAAGTGCTGCACCAGATACTAGCTTTGTTTCAGTGCCCCTTACCATTCAGATTGGTGAGACCATTTATACAGACGACGCTAATCTGGATACAGATAAAATGATGGAAGATATGTATGCAACGTCTACTGCTTCCAAATCAGCTTGTCCTAGTCCTGATGACTTTATGAGAGCCTTTGAGGGAGCTGACAATATTATCGTTGTTACCATCACTGGTACTTTGTCTGGTAGCCACAATAGTGCTCAAGTCGCTAAAAAGCTTTATCAAGAAGATCATCCGACTACCAACATTCACGTGATTGATAGCTTATCAGCTGGTGGTGAAGTGGATCTACTCGTCCGCAAACTCCATCAATTAATCGCTCAAGACCTTGATTTGATCAAGTGGTTGAAGTCATTACTAAATACCAGGAAAAAACCAAGCTGATCTTTGTGCTTGCTAAGGTCGATAATTTGGTCAAAAATGGCCGACTCAATAAAATTATCGGGACTGTTGTCGGCCTCTTAAACATCCGTATGGTCGGCCAAGCTAGCGATACTGGCACCCTTGAGCTTCTCCATAAAGCCCGTGGCCAAAAGAAAGCTATTACCACTACTTTTGAAGAGATGCTTAAAGCCGGCTACAAAGGAGGGCATATCACCATTGCTCACCGTCGCAACGAAAAATTCGTAGAACAACTCTCTGCCTTGGTCCATGAAAAGTTCGCCAATGCGGATATTGAAGTTCTTCCGACCTCCGGCCTCTGTAGCTTCTATGCTGAAGAAGGTGGCCTCTTAATCGGCTATGAAATTTAAATCAACATAAAAAGAGGCTGGGACAAAAGTCCTAGCCTCTCAATTGTCTTTGGATTGTCGAGCAAGACGCAGTGGTTGAGTGAGCTCTACTACGCTGATTTCATCAGCTTTTACAGCCCTACTCAACTGTGCGGAGGTGGGACGACGAAATCGAATTCTAACGAATTACCGATTTCTGTCCCACTCTCTTTTTTTATTCACCAATTTCTTGGTTAAATTTGTAGAAAGTACCTTTATAAATAAAGTAAGTCGCAAGAGCACCTATACCAGCAATGAGAAGATAAATCACACTAGCAATCAGGGTGGTGAAAGCCACAGCGGATAGATAGAAGGCAAAGCCTATCAGGACTAGCATAACGATAATAAAGACGAAGATCAATAATCCTCTCAGGGCTGCATTTCCTCTATTACGGTTCATCAGGTCTGTTACAGTCGACCAATTAGTCGTTAAGAGCTTGTAGTCACGTCGAAAAGCGATCACACTCAAGCTCAAACTGGTCAAAAACCAAATCAAAAGCATGGCTAGAAGGGAGAGGGGATGGACACCAAAGAAACAGGACACCCCTACCAAAAGCACAATCGGCAAAGCAGACTGAACCGAAAAGAGAATCCAAAATTTCTTCAAACAATAGCGTTTGAAGTCAATCGGAAGGGCACGAAGATAAGCGAAATTTTCCCGTTCCAAAGAAATCCCAATACTGGTCAAGCTTTCCACAGAGTTGAAGACTCCGATCATGAAAGCGATGAGGGATAAGGGAAGTAAATATTGGGGTGTGAGGTGGTTTTCAATTTGAAGGGAAGCTCGCGACGCCCCTAAAAACAAGCCAAATGTGAAAAGATAAGGGAAAATCGCCATCATGAAGATGACCTGCGTCAGCAAGGTACCATCACTTAGAAGCCGTTTATGATAGGAAACAGTAAAGCGATGGAAGGCCTTCTGATCTCCCACCTTCATCTGACTCACCCGCTCCTTAACCGCATGGCTGGAAGAAACCTCAAGGGCAGCATCATAAAAATGAGGCAAGACCTGACTTTTGACCAGCCAAATGAGAACCGCTAGAACCAATACCCAAGCCAACATCCCAAGCAGAGCACCTGAGTCCAAAGGATTCAAGATAAAGCTATGAAAGACCTCTATCGGAGGAAAAATACTGGGTTGAGTAACCAGATCACCAGCCACCGAATGCTCTGATTGGAGCATATTAATATAGAGGTAAGCTCCAATGGAAATGAGACTACTCAAGCCAATGATGAGGTTAGAAACCAAACTCGTGTGCTTCTTAAAGATAGCTGATTTGGTAATCAGATGAGATAAGAACAAGGTGCCTAAAAAGAGGATGGAGAGGAGAATCATGGCACAAAGAAGGCCAAGAAGGAGCCCCACCAGAATATTTCCCCCTGCTTGGATGGGCAGAATGATGAAGTAACTGATCATTGGAAGCAGGGCCATCAAGAGCACTAAAATGACCGAGATGCTCTTTCCTGCAATCACTTCTGCATCCGAAAGGCATAGGGACGATAAAATTGCAAATCCTTGCTCTCGTAAAAGACATTGTAAAAACTCATCAAACCTTGAGATATGGCTAAGAGCGCAAAGAGCGTAATCATATTGACAAAGGGACCAGGGCTAGAGACAAAATCATTGGTACTCGAGAGAATTCCAAAAAGGAAGAGATAAAGGAGACCGATAAAAATATAGGTCCGAATGGACTGAGCGGAAACATTGACCTTCCTAGTCGGATCCTTTTCCTGCTTCTTACGAAATTTCGCTAATTGGGCTGGCTGAGTAGCATAAATAATGTTGACATCCACTAGACGACGAACCATCTTAAGACGCATCTGGACTCACCTCTTCTCTTCGACCAGCCAGTCCAAGATAGATGGACTCTAGGCTTTGTTCTGGGTGTTGCCCCTTCAGCTCCTCGATAGTTCCATAAAAGATGAGGTTCCCCTTCTTCAGGATGGCAATTTTATCACAGAGTTGCTCTGCTACTTCGAGAACATGGGTGGAGAAGATGACGGTATTTCCCTTATCCGCATGTTCCCGCATCATCTGCTTCAAGTCGTAAGAGGCTTGGGGATCCAAACCAGTCATGGGCTCATCTAGAACCCAGATGTCTGGATCAGATAGTAGAGCTCCGATAACAAATACCTTCTGGCGCATCCCATGAGAGAAGGACTCGATGACTTCATAGCGATGACTAGTAAAGTCAAAAAGGTGGAGCAAATGATCCAAGCGCTGATCACATTCCTGCTGGCTCATATCATAGGACGTGGCAACCAACTCCCAGAATTCATTGGCCGTTAAACGAAGAAAGAGATCTGGCGAGTCCGCTACATAGCCAATTTTCTTCTTTATTTCTAAGCGATTGCTATAGAGGTCCTTTCCATCTACTAGGATGCTACCGGTCGTTGGGGTGATGACACTGACTAGGCTCTTAATGGTCGTTGATTTTCCGGCTCCATTATGGCCAATCAAGCCGACAATTTGCCCATCTTCAATGGTCAGATTCAAGTGGTTTAAAGCCAAATGCCCATCGTAATCTTTTGTGACTCCTTGAAATTCAATCATAGATTCTCCTTCTGCCTTTCTACTTTTAAAACGGAACATCTCCATGTAATTGCTTATATTTTATTCCTATTTTAGAAAAGTGTCAACGAAAAACCAAAAAATTAGAGTAATTCATTAAAGCGATAGAGGAGTTTTAAGAGGTAGGTAGGAATCGTATCTAAGAAATCCTCTATAAATACTCGTTCTCCCCTCTTGTGAAGCTCCTTACCCCAAGGACCTAGGTTTACCGCTGGCACTTGGATCTGAGCAATTTTTTCCAGATCTAATTCGTAGACCTGAGAAGGTGTCGCTAAACTATCCAGCACGACTTGATAAGTTGAAACATCCTTTTCCAAGGCACAGTAACTAGTATCACAAATACCCATAAAGTATTCTTCCACTTTCAAGGATTGACCTCTTTTTTCTAAATAACGACGGTAGTCATCTACTAGAATCCCAATTTTAAGGCTCGTTTTTGGTAAGGAGCGGCAGTTCATAGACGGGTAATAAGGTGGAGCAAAACCTATGACCACCAATGGATCCTTATCCCCCAGAAAGTCTAAGTAGCTTTGAATCTGGTGAATGGCAATAGTCTGGTAGCTAACACCCTTCAAAAATTCTTGATAGGCCACTTGCTCGCGCTCTTTTTGAAAGGCAGAAAAACCTTCCTTCTCTTGGCAACGATTCATTAATTCTTGATAACTAATAGCTAGTGGTCGAGAAATAAGGTGCTCTTGTTCTGCTCTCTCTTGTAGAGTCCAGTATTTTTCATAGAATTCATTTAAGGCCTCCTGGGTCAATTCTTGAATTCGCTGGAACAACTGCTGGGGAGTCTTTTTCAAATGTAGAACGCTAAAATAGCCTGCTGCATGAAGGACAGTCGATACATCATACTGGTCCTTCAAATCCCTTAGATAAGACCAAGAAGGTAGAGGAGACTGCTCGCCTAGAGCACGGTCTGATAAATCAGGATGAAGATCTAGTTTTGAGGCCACTGCTACTAAGAGAGATAAAGCATTCATCCCCTTTAGAGGCTCCTTCATATGGGAGAGAACCCCTTGAGCTACGATAACCGGCATGAGCTTGCCGACCGTTCCAATGTGTAGGACTTTTTCTTGCGCATCAGTAGAATCAAATGGTTCCGAATCGATAGCAAGTACATAGTCCAAATGAAACTCTTCTTTTAATTGGCAGAGTAAGCCCAAAGACGCTCTCATGCCCCGAGAATAGGACTCCTCATCTCCAACAGATAGATAAAGCAAGTTGACCTGTCCACCGGCTGGATCCGATGCATAAGCTTCTAAGACTCCCAGTTGGAGAGCTAAGGCTGCCTTCATATCACAAGAGCCACGACCTAAGCGCCATTGTTTTGAATCCAGATCAGCCTGCATCTCTGGTCGAAGATCGATCTCTTTTAAGGTCTGGGCAAGAGCTTCAGAATCCAAAGCAATAGAGGCAAGAGGACCATAATCTTCTAAGTCCACCGTGTCATGGTGGTGAAAGAGGATCATAGTTTTTTTCTTATCTTTATCGACTAAAGCCCAGTTGATACTCCTGTGCAGATGATCCTGAGGAATCTGATAGCGACCAAACAGATGGGGATGCTCTTGGAAATAAGGAATGGAAGCGAGACGCTGGTCTAAATAATCCTCAATGCCACGCTCACTTTCGGTATTGGTAAAGCTGGGAATTGCCATGGCTTCTTGAAATATAGTGGCAATTTGTTCTTGGAAATACTCTGTGGATCTCAATGGAGGCCTCCTTCTCTTGGACTAGATCCCTTTGTTCTCTATCTCATAAGGGGACAGAATGGACATTATTAATCTTTTTTGTGGCGATAAACCACTTTCCACATGCTGGTGACAAGGACTACTAACAAACCATAGACTGTCAAGGTATTAGCTTTCTCTCCAGTTTCAGGTAAGCGAGTTTCCTCCTTTTCAGGTAAGCGAGCGACACTTTCCTCTCCTTGGCTTGTGGTTTCGCTGACGTGTGCTAATTGAGCCAATTCTTCTTTCTGTTCTTTACGGAAGTCCATTTGGTCTCGTCCGACTGGTGGTTCTTGTTCCTGATGACTAGCCTGATCAGGAACAGAGCCCTTACCGGCTTCTTCCACTACCGTCGGATTCTTCTTAGCGATTGGGAGAATACGATCTGCCAAGCTTGCATACTCGGTATCCTTTTCATTTGGCTGGTAACGAAGTAAGAGAGAACGGCTATCTTCAAGAATAGGAATTCTTGCTGAGATTGAATCCGTCTTAAACTTGACTTCGTATGGATCAGCATAATAGATGAAGTCTGGGTCAAAAGCATGAAGCGTCAAAACTAGGCGATGTCCTTTCTTAACGGTGTAGAGGTTCGGTTGTAAATACATGGTATAGTTGTGGTACTCATTTTCCTTTAGATCGATCGAGTGGCTAGAACTTGCTGAATCAAATCCAGAGCCAGGATTAGCCAAGTTAAGCCAGCCTCTTGAAATGACTACACTCTTGACCTTGTGCGTCTTATAACGTTTCAGAGGGAGACTGTCCAAATTGCTACCACTCCAGTAGCCCGTTTCATCCAGGGTTTCTTTTTCAAGGGTACGAGTACTGTAGCCGTCCTTATCATAGGTGATTTCTTCTTTAACAACATCAAATTCTTCGTCAGAAACGTCCATTAGGGTCGCGCTGACATGGGCATGTTTCTTATCTCCTTTTAAGAAACTAGCACTAAAATTCACAGGAATATGCCCTTTGATAGTGATGTCTTGATCGACTGGTGCAGCATAAGAGGCACTGACAGCAGATGAATGGAAGGCTGCATCTTGGTTTCTGGTGGTCCAGTTTTCACCGGTACCATAGAAATCACTAGATACTGTCACATCCTCTCTCTTAGAATAAGCACGCGCAGTGATGCTATTGGTTGATTCCCACTTATCAAATTTTCGCCACTTAGACGGATCCAAGTTGTCCTGTGCGGTAACTTCAGGCAGATACTGAATTCCATTTCGAATTCCAAACAAATAATGGCTGTACCATAGATTCATCAAATCATTGAAGGCTTGACCCGCAACATTAGTCCCAGACCAACGGGTAGATGGATAGACATGGTTTCCTTGGTGGAGCAAGACTTTCGGATCAATTCCTGCTTTCTTGAAGGCTTGAACCATTAATTCAAATGTTTTGGCTTGACATTGTCGTCATTCAAGCCTTGAATAATCAATGGTGCAGCTTTCAAATTGGCTGCGTTCAAGGTGTAGTCACGTTTGACATACTCTTCGTTGTAATTGTGGCCATCCTTGTGTTGGAGCTCATTAAGCTTGGTAATATAGGCTGCATAGTAGTCCTTAACCTTGTTCCAATCTTCCTTATCAAGAATACGGCCTGAGGTATAGACTGACAACCAAGAGAGGTCATTGGAAGCTCCTGTATCAAGAGGAGATCCTTGGCTGTTAAAATGGTCATACCAACTGGCGATACCTGCAGCAGGAACAATGGTCTTCAGACCTTCGACTCCAGTAGAGGCTACACCGAAGGTCGTTGTCCCAGCCCAAGACAAGCCTGTCATAGCCACATTTCCACTAGACCAGTCAGCCTTGATTTCACGGTTGCTGGTTTTATCCGCATAGGCCTTACGCTTGCCATTCAACCACTCAATGATATTCTTGTAGGCCGCAACTTCTAGGTCAGAGCCAGTCGTATTAATCCCATCAGAACCTTTGGATCCCAGACCACTACTGGTTACTACTGCATAACCGCGAACCAAGTAGTAATTGTACCAATTCAGGTTTTCATAGTCATAGTGGGTATAGTCATCCGAGCTTTCACGAGGATTAACATAGTACCATTCTTTTGGATCTGCAGCCTTTGCCACTTCTTCTGTCGAGACTTCTTTAATAGCCTTTCTCTTTTCTGGCTTGCTGTAGAGTTTTGCCATATCAAAATTCCCACCTTCTTTCAGGCCCAAGCCCTCAAGGGTGCGTTCTTCTGTCGTACCTGTTACGTAAGGACTGGCTTCAAAAATAGTCGGTGCTTTATAATCCCCCTTGACTGCAGCCTTAGGAACTTGGACCAAGGTTTTCACTAAGTCTGGCTTGCCATCTCCATCGGTATCATAATCCGTCTCAACATAGACAATATAGCGGACAATGTCGCTCTTTTCATATGAATAATGCTCAATGTCATCTCCCGGTGAAAATGGGAAGATTGGCTGGGCCCGTCCATTCAAAAAGAGAGGTTCTTTGCGATCAGCGCGGTAGGCCGCATGGAGTTTTTTAGCTACCTCAACCATGGAAGCTAAGTCAGTCACCGGAGCCGTTCCTTCTGTATCCTCACTGATCATACCAAGACTTTTAGCAAATGCTAAACGATCCTTATCAGTTGCTCCTACTTGACCATCTTTTGTCGACGCCCACTTCAAGAGCTGGTTGACAGCATCCGTCACAGTTGCATCCTTCTTAGCTTCTTGCTCCTCTACAGCTTGACCAGTCACCTCTGAAAGTTCCCCAAGAGTCACCTTAGGAGCGCTAGAAAGAAGACTGACACTTTTTTTTGCCCCATTTCCTTCAGGAGATAGACTTGTTTGAGGGCTCCCACTAATCGGCTTGTCTGCAGGAAGAGAGACCGGATCCTTTTCTGCAACAACTGCCTTATCTGTCGTCGTTGCCTGATTAGTTACTGCTGGTGTTTCCACAGGGCTTGTATCAGCTACTGGTATAGTCAATTCAGGCTGATGGGACACTTCCACCTTAGGGGAAAGGTCAGAGACTGCTGGACCTTTATCTGTTGCAAGACTTGCTTCAGATGGACTTGCAGGTTCTAGGCTAGTGGTCAATGCTGGTTCTACACTATTGGTAGCCACTTCATCAGCCTGAACATGGCGAGCTAAAACTGCTGGACTAATTAATAAACTTGCAAACACAATCGAAACGATGGTTGATTTTTTCATATACAAACTCCTTAAAAAAGCGTAGTTTTGAGTCGTTTATCTAGGAAACCTACTTCTCTAAAAAACGACTGGCAAGCAGACAATAGAATTCTTTTTAGAAACCTCTTTAGATTCATAAACTAGACCTCCCCTCTTGAATCTAAAGATCCCCCTCCTTTCAACATTGTTCTTCAAAATTTTTTTAAAAAACTCCCTAACTCTCAACTAGAACCCAGTCCTTTAAGACAGATTGGCAAGACTTGTCTCTTCCAAATTAGACAATTTGAAGCAAGATGCCTAAAAGAAAGGACCACAACAAATGGCCGAGAAAGCTTTAAGCTTCTTAAATCTTGAGGTAAGAGGTTTTTAAGCAGCTATCATTAATTTTCTAGGGATTTCCTAACGTCAAGCGCAAACTTTTGCTCTATCTTCCTATTTTTGGTAGAATAAGGCATTATTCACGAAAGATGAGAACAAAATGGAAAATCAAACCTTAATGCAATATTTTGAATGGTACTTACCTTCCGATGGTCAACACTGGTCGCGCCTAGCTACAGATGCACCTCACCTGGCAGATCTTGGTATTCGTAGAGTTTGGATGCCACCTGCTTTTAAAGCAACATCTGCTAATGATGTCGGCTATGGCGTCTATGATCTTTTTGACCTTGGCGAGTTCGACCAAAAAGGCACTGTCCGTACCAAGTATGGTTTCAAAGAAGACTACTTACAAGCAATCCAAGCCTTAAAAGAAGCAGGGATCCAGCCCATGGCCGATGTGGTTCTCAACCATAAAGCAGCTGCCGATGGCCTTGAAAAGTTTGAAGTGGTCGAAGTGGACCCTAACGATCGTACCATCGTCTTGACAGAGCCTTTTACTATCAAAGGATGGACAAAATTTACCTTTGATGGCCGAAATGGAGCCTACAATGACTTCCACTGGCACTGGTACCACTTTACCGGTACTGATTACGATGCTTCCCGCAATAAAAGTGGGATTTACCAGATCCAAGGAGACAATAAAGGTTGGGCACAAGACGATCTCGTTGATAGTGAGAACGGAAACTATGACTATCTTATGTATGCCGATATCGACTTTAAACACCCAGAAGTGGTCGAAAACCTCAACCAATGGGCTACATGGTTTATCGAAACCACTGGAGTTCAAGGTTTCCGTCTAGATGCGGTCAAACACATCGACTCCTTCTTCATGAAGAACTTCATTCAACAAATCACGGACAAATATGGAGAAGATTTCTATGTATTTGGTGAGTTTTGGAATGGGGATGAACAAAGCAACAATGACTACCTAGCCAGCATTGACTATCAGTTCGACTTAGTCGATGTCGCCCTTCACCACAATCTCTTTAGAGCTAGCCAAGAAGGGGAAAACTTTGATTTAACGACTATTTTCAATGGCACTCTTGCAAGCAATCATCCAGAAAGTGCGGTAACCTTTGTCGATAATCACGATACCCAAAGAGGACAAGCTCTAGAGTCCACAGTCGGTGAATGGTTCAAGCCTGCTGCTTACGCCCTCATTCTCCTCCGCGAAGCCGGTATTCCATGTGTCTTTTATGGAGACTATTACGGTATTCCAGGCGATTTTGCCCAGCAATCTTTCCAAGCGGAGCTTGATCAACTCCTTCGGATTCGCAAAGACTTAGCCTACGGTGAACAAAGAGACTACTTTGACGATCCTAACTGTATCGCTTGGACCCGATCTGGGACCGAAGAGTCTGCTCCTATCGCCTGCGTCATTTCAAATGCTGCTGCATCTGACAAACGGATGGAAATCGGCCAAGCATATGCAGGACGGACCTACTACGATGCTCTTGGAAACCACCAAGATACCGTCCAAATTGAAGAAGACGGCTGGGCTAATTTCCCAGTTGCAGAAAGATCCGTCAGCGTATGGGTTTTGGCAGACTAACTAGAAAATGAAATCGAGTAAAGAGGCTGGGACTAAAGTTCTAGCCTTTCAATTGTCTTTGAATTGTAGAGCAAGACGCAGTGGTTGAGTGGGCTCTACTACGCTGATTTCATCAGCTTTTACAGCCCTACTCAACTGTGCGGAGGTGGGACGACGAAATCGAATTCTAACGAATTACCGATTTCTGTCCCACTCTCTTTCTTATATTTTATAGCAAACTACAGGTCCATTCTAACACTTCGTGTAAGCGCTGTCAATCTTTACCCCAAGATTTTCAATAGAAATGATAAAGAAAAAACACTCCTTCCTTTTCCCTCATAAAAAGAGGTAGGAACAAGTGTTTTCTTTCGACTTGACTAGTCTGAGTAGAGCTTCTTAGCTCAATTCAGACACAATCGCTTTGAGTTGTTCTTTGGTATGAACACCAGCTACTTGTTTGACCACTTGGCCATCTTTTTGAACAAGAGAGTTGGAATCGACATGATGCCAAAGTTACGAGCTGTATTTGGATTTTCATCCACATCCATTTTGAAAATTTTCAAGTCATCTTCATGGATTTCTTCAGCTAGCTGTTCCAAGATGGGACCTTGCATCCGACAAGGACCACACCAAGGAGCCCAAAAGTCTACAAGGACCAAACCTTGGCTGGTTTCTTCTTCAAATCTTGCATCTGTAAGTACGTGTACCATAGTTCCTCCTTTGATCAGTAGATTTTACTACTCATCACTCATTGATAACTTTATTCTACACCAAAATTCAAGTTTTTAGAAATATTTGCTACGAGATCTCCGGCTTAAATTTCTTCCTTCTTTTTCTTCCAGAAAAGAAGACTAGATACCATGAGACCAGCTAGTCCAGAGAGTCCCATCTGGTTTTCTGTGCTACCTGTTTGAGGAAGTTGACCTGCTTTTTCTTGTGCTGGAGTTGCTTCTTCAACCGTCTCGGAGACAAATGTTTGTCCATAAGCAACAGATAGAGACTGTGGTTTTGTAGTTTCTTGCCCAGCTGTTTTAACAAGAGGAAGAAGACTTGGACTAGCAGGAATCTCTGGTCTACCATATGTTTCAGGCTCTGGAAGAACTGGCAAATGGTATTCTTCGATGTAATGAATTGCTGGTTCTACTAATTTTTCCCCTTGAATCTCAGGAAGGGCAGCATATGCTGTATCAGCCGTGTTAGGAAGATAAGATGCTACCTGCGAACGAGTACCTTCTACGATTGGAATAGTCGCATGAATAGAATCCGTCTTGAAGGTCACTTCATAAGGATTCTCCACTGTTAGGTCTGATGGGTCATAGGTATTGAAGACCAAGGCCAGCTTATGTCCCTTTTTGACCGTATAAAGGTTTGGTTGGAGATGGACCGTATAGTCGTGGAATTCCCCAACTTTGGCTCAATACTATTTCTTGAGCTTGCTGAATCATAGCCAGACTCAGGGTTGGCTAGGTTGATCCAACCTTTGGCAATAACCTTGTATTTGGTCTTAATGGTCTCAAACTCTGCTACAGAGAGATTAGAGAGGGTACTTCCCATCCAGAAGCCATCTGCTTTTTTATCTGCTTTGACGCCACCGTTGCCGACCACATCAAATTCCTCATCAGAGACGTCGACCAAGAGGGCATTGATTTGGAAGTTCTTGCCTTGTCCCTTAGCCAGGGCTGCCTTGAAGTGAACAGGGATATGTCCTTTAATGGTTGTATCTTCTGTCACTTCTGACACAAAGGTCATGTTGGCTTTTGAAGAACCCTGGCTAACGGTTTCATCGCGCTTGGCAACTTCTACACCAGCTCCGGCATAATCGCTCGAAATGGTTTCTTCCAAGCGTTTCGACTGAGCGTTGAGGAAGAGACGCTGTGAGGTCTTCCAGTTATCATAAGTGGTCCACTTGCTTGGGTCATAGTTGTTTTGGGCCAAGACAGCTGGTAACTTATCAACCTGATTATCGACTCCGTATAAGTAATGACTGAGCCAGGTATTCAAGAGATCATAGAAGTCCTGTCCCTGAGCCTTAATGCCATAGCCACGAGACATGGCTGCTGGATAGACGTGGTCTCCTTGGTGGAGATAGAGCTTGACATCTTGGCCTGCCTTCTTGAGGGCATCGTACATGAGTTCAAAATGCTTGGTTTTAACGTTGTCATCATTCAAGCCGTGAACCAAGAGGGCGCTAGTCTTGAATTTCAGGATGCAGGGTATAATCCCGCTCCTTCCAGACATCGCTGTAATTGCGTTCATGCGCATTTTGATCCTTGTTGAGCTGGTTGATATAGTTGGCATAATTTTGCCAAATACCAGCCCAGTCTTTTTCATCTAGAATCCGAGTACCGACATAGAGGGACAACCAAGATAAATCACTATATGGTGGGTTCCCATAAGCTGTTCCTTGACTGTTGAAATAATCATACCAAGAAGCGATCCCAGCAGCTGGTACGATGGTCTTCAAGCCTTCAACTCCTGTTCCTGCCACACCAAAGGTCGTGGTTCCAGCCCAGGATAGACCGGTCATGGCAACGTTACCTGTAGCCCAGTCTGCCTTGATTTCGATATTGCTAGTCTTATCGGTGTAGGCCTTGCGCTTGCCATTGACCCACTCGATAATATTCTTGAAGGCATTGATTTCGAGATCAGACCCTGTCGTATTGAACCCTTCTGATCCCTTGGTTCCTAGACCAGCACTGGAGATAAAGGCATAGCCTCTGACCAAGAAATAGTCGTACCAGTTCAAATCTTCATAATCATAAATGTATTCATATGGACTATAGTAGTACCAATCCGAAGCCTTGGCTTTCTTGGCTGCTTCTACTGTTGAGGAACTTCCGACCGGCTTGCGTTTCGCTGGTTGCTCCCGCAACTTCTTCATATCGTAGGAACCATCTGTTGGTAAGCCCAGACTTTCAAGGGTCACGTAGTTCTCATCCAAGGTTCCTGCCACATAAGGACGCGCTTCAAGAATGGTCGCTGCCTTAAAGTCTCCCCTAGCAACAGCTTTGGCAGCTGGACAATGGCCTTGACTAAGTCACGCTTGCCATCCCCATCTGTATCGTAATCAGTCTCTACATAGACTGGGAAACGAACAATTTCACTATCCTCATAGTGGTAATCTTCATTTGCTTTTTCACCAGTTGTATATGGGAAAATCGGTTGGGCCCGCCCATTTAAAAAGAGAGGAGCTTTCTTTTCAGAGCGATAAGCGTCGTAGAGCTTTTTAGCGATGCCGTACATATTGGTTAGCTCTTCTTGGCTAACCTTGCGGTTCAAGTCATCTTGGTTACTAATCATGCCCAGACTCTTAGCGAAACGTTCCCTATCCGTAGCGGATTGACCGACCTGCTTAGAATCTGTCGCAGCCCATTGAAGCAATTCATCAACGGCATCTTGGACCGTTAATTCCTTGTCCTTGAGTTCTGCTTTAGACAAGGCACCCGTATAGGAGGATAAGGCTTGTCCTGTCGCTACTGAACCAGCAGGTGCGGTGGGACTAGCTACTGGACTTGTCTCTCCATTGTCTCCGGAAGGACTGACATTTCTTTCAGACGTGCTTGAAGTCCCTTGAGCGTCCCTGTTTTCAGTAAGTGGTTTTCTGAAGGAAGAGCTACTGGCTTAGCCACAACTGGACTTGCAGGTAGCTGAGGGCTAGTGGCCTCTGGACGATTCGTTCCTTGATCTTCAGCAACTGTAGCAACCACCGGACTAGATTCTGAACTAGTCACTGGCTCAGAGCTAGCCTGATTTACGACCTCTGTCGCATTACTTGTTTCAAGAACATTCTCATCTGCTGCCACCACCTGGTTCAGGACAAAGGGGGCTAGTAACAAGCTCGAAGCTACAATTGAAACCATTGTTTTCTTTTTCATAAAGAATCCTCACTTTTTTGTAATCAACATCTCCATTATACTATGTAAGCGCTTTTATGGCAATCTCTAATTGGTGATTCTAGTAATAAAAGCCTCCCTTTATCACTTTCATGACTCCTTCTCAGCAAAAAACACCGCAACATTATGCGATGTTTCCTTCTATATTTATAGAGTTCCCAAGTCTTGTTTGGCCCTTTCCAGTTCTAGACTAATCTGTTCAAAGCCTGTTCCTCCTAAGGAATTTCGCTTCTGGACAGCTGTATGAGATTGTAAGACTTGATAAATATCTTCTTCTATTAAAGGAGATAGTTTTTGATAACGGCTGAAGGGAATGTCTTGGAGATAGAAACCAGATTTACTACATTCGAGCACCAATTTACCAACAATCTCATGTGCTTCACGGAAAGGGAGGCCCTTTTTAGCTAGATAGTCTGCTAATTCCGTCGCGTTTGAAAGTCCTCTTGGGTGGAGGCCAGCATCCGATCCGAATGGACTGTCATCGTGGATAACATGCCCGCCATAATGTCTAGCGATTTTTTAATGGTGTCCACAGTATCAAACATGCCTTCCTTGTCTTCCTGCAAATCCTTGTTATAAGCAAGTGGTAAGGACTTCATAATGGTCAATAGCCCCATGAGATGACCATAGATCCGTCCGCTCTTGCCACGGATCAATTCTGCCATGTCCGGATTTTTCTTCTGTGGCATGATGGAAGACCCGGTACTAAAGGTATCTGATAGACTAACAAAACCGTATTCGTAACTACACCAATGGATCAATTCTTCACAGAGACGAGAAAGATGCATGATCAAGATACTACAATTAGATAGAAACTCCAAGATAAAGTCCCGGTCACTGACAGCATCTAAAGAATTGTGATACACCCCTTTAAAGCCCATCAAGTTAGCCGTCAATTCTCGGTCAATCGGAAAAGTAGTCCCCGCTAAAGCTGCTGCCCCCAAAGGCGATAGGTCCGTATGCTCCATGTTAAAAGCAAAACGTTGACTATCCCGTGTAAACATTTGGTAGTAAGCTAAGAGGTGATGAGCCAAGCTAATAGGCTGAGCGTGTTGCAAATGGGTATAGCCTGGCATGATAGTTTCGACGTGCTCTTCTGCTAGCGTTACTAAAACCTGACGGAGATGCCATAGCTTCTGTCCAATCTGCTGTAGCTGATCCTTGAGATAGAGATGCATATCCGTTGCCACCTGATCATTCCGAGAGCGAGCCGTATGCAGTTTCCCAGCAACAGAGCCAATCTCTTGGGTCAAGAGGGATTCCATATTCATATGAATATCTTCATTAACCACATCGAAGGCCAGTGTTCCAGCATGATAGCGGGCCAGTAAAGTTTCCAAGCCTTCCTCAATCGCCTTGGCTTCCTCTTGGGTTAAAATACCAGTCTGACCCAACATTTTGACATGTGCCAAACTGCCCTGCAAATCATATGGAGCTAGACGATAGTCAAAGCCGATGCTCGCCCCAAATTCTTCCACCCAATCTTCTAAAGAGGCTTCAAAGCGTCCGCCCCACAATTTATGGTTTGCCATGGTCAATCCTTTCTACTTGTCCTGATGGGCCTGTACTTCAGCGTAAACCTTAGATGGTAGCCCCCAAAGTTTGATAAAGCCTACAGCAGCATCCTGGTCAAAAGTATCTGCACTCGTGTAAGTTGCTAGGCTTTCATTGTAAAGAGAGTTACTTGACTTCCGAGCTATGACTGTTGCAGAGCCTTTGTAAAGTTTTACTTTGGCCGTCCCGTTGACCACCTCTTGCGTCTTTTTTAGATAAGCAATCAAGGCTTCCGTCGCTGGATTAAACCAGAGTCCATTATAGATCAGATTGGACAACTCATTTTCAATAATAGGTTTAAAATGCGCTAATTCTCTGACCAGAGTCAAATCCTCAATTTCCTTATGGGCTGCTAAGAGGGTTACAGCTCCTGGACATTCATAGACTTCACGAGACTTAATTCCTACAAGACGATTTTCCACATGGTCAATCCGACCTACGCCATGAGCACCTGCCAAGTCATTCAATTCCAAAATCAAATCAGTTAGCTTCATCTTCTTTCCATCTAGGGCAACAGGTACACCCGCCTCAAACTCAATTTCAACATAAAGGGGTGTATCAGGTGCCACTTCAGGAGCAACTGTCAGATCATAGGCATCTTCTGGTGCTTGATTCCAAGGGTTTTCTAGAACACCACATTCATTGGCACGCCCCCAAAGATTCTGATCCACCGAATAGGGGGAATCTAAATCAGCTGGAATCGGCACACCATTTGACTTAGCATAATTGATCTCCTCTTCCCGCGACCACTTCCACTCCCGTACAGGGGCAATCACCTTGAGGCTTGGATCAAGTGACGCGATGGCAAGTTCAAAACGGACTTGGTCATTTCCTTTTCCGGTACACCCATGGGCAATGGTCGTAGCCCCTGTCTGATGAGCAATTTCGACTAATTTTTTTGAGATCAATGGTCGGCTTAAAGCGGACACTAGAGGGTATTTCTGTTCGTAGAAGGTGTGTCCTTGTAGCGCAACCAAGACATAGTCTTCTGCAAACTCGTCTTTCACATCAATCACGTGAGATTCAATTGCTCCGACTTTCAAGGCCTTAGCATGAATAAAGTCCAAATCATTTCCTTCACCCACGTCCATACAGACAGCGATGACATCATAATCCTTCTTCAACCATGTAATGGCCACTGACGTATCCAAACCACCCGAATAAGCTAGTATGACTTTCTCTTTAACCATAGGATTACCTCTACCTTCTAAAATTATATTGTTTAACATTCTACTTTATGAAACTTTGAAAGTCAAGCGATTTTTGATATTTATTTAAATATAAACGTTTTATAGATAATTATTCATAGATTTCAATGAGCATTTTTAACTGAAGGAAAAGGTCTGCAAATCCTTTTATATAGGTGATTTAAAGCATCAAAAAAACCGGCTAAACTAGAATGATTAGCTGGATAGTAACCTAAAATTGGGTAAAAAGCCCAATTTCGGCTATTTGGAATGCATAAAAAGAGAGAACTACGTTCTCTCTTTCCTTATAAATCTATGCAAAGCTTATTTCACGTGAGATTTCACTTCTTCTTGAGCCTTTTGAACTGACTCAGCTTGTTCTTTCTTCCATTTTTCAAGAGCTTTGTTGTACTCTTCTGTAGTAACAGCCTTGTCTTGAAGCTTCATGCCTTTATAAACAACGTTGTCTTTTCCTTTACCACCGGTCCAGCCGAATGGTGCTGAGAATGGTTCTACACGAGTTAAGAATGGACGACCTGTCTTAGATGTTGTAGGGATCACAAGTGCACTATCTGTCAACCAAGCTTGAGCCACTGCATATTTCTCATAACGTTTGTTAAGATCCTTTGTTTCAGCTCCTGCTTCATTAAGCATCTTCTCAAAATCATAGAGTCCAACTTTTTTAGCAGCTTCGTTGTTTTCACTTGGATCAAATCCAAGGAAGGTACGAGTGTTTTCACCAGAAGAAGCTTTCAAGATATCTAGGTAAGTTGATGGATCTTGATAGTCTGGGCTCCATCCAACGTTGTCAGAAATATCCCAGTCTTCATCTTCTGCTTTAGCAGCAAAGAGGGTCACGTTCAAGAGATCTTCTTTTGAGACCATATGGATATCAATCACGACATTTTCTTTACCAAGTACTTCTTCAACAGACTGTTTGAAGGATTGGGTCCGTTGAACTTTTGACTGAGTGGTTTGGTCTACAGGCATATCCAAGTGGATAGGGAATTTCACGCCTTCCGCTTCCAAAGCAGTTTTCGCTTTCGCAAACTCTTCTTTGGCTTTTTTAGCATCGTAGAGACCATTTTGCCCATCGTCAAGATTGGCATCTTTCCACTCATCTCCATAAGTCACCAACTGAGTTTTGACCATTTCACCAAAGGTCTTGCCATCTGCTTGGACGAATGTTGGTGGGATGTACAAGTTACGGATCAGTTTGCTTGCACCATCCTTACCATTTGCCTGCGCAGCGTAGGCTTCACGGTCAAAGGCAAAGCTGATCGCTTGACGGAAGTCCTTGTTCAAAAGAGCTTTCTTAGTAGATGATTTCTCTTCATCTGTTTTCTTAGAGGTATACTTGTATGACTGACGGTCAATGTTTACCCCCATAACGAAAGTGCTAGCATCTTGAGGAGTGTAGATGATTTCATCTTTAAACTTCTTAGCTTGATCTGTAAATCCAGGTCCTGTTGGGAACAATTTAGCAAGGCTGAGAGCGTTGTCCTCAAATGAATTAGCCAATTTACTTGGTCTTGACCATCATAATACTCTAGCTTAACATCTGTGATGTGAACATTGTCTTTATCCCAGTAGTTTTCATTCTTGCTCATCTCAATAGATGATTTAGAAGTAAAGCTCTTCAAGATGTATGGACCGTTGTATAGAAGGGAGCTTGTGTCACTCGCTTGAGCAAATTTATCCCCTTTAGATTCCACGAATTTTTCGTTGACTGGGAAGGTAATCCCAAGAGTTAATTTAGAATTCCAGAAAGGCTCTGCTTGGTTCAAAGTGATTTGAAGGGTATGATCATCGACTGCTTTAATGCCTACATTTGAGAAGTCTGAATTCTTTCCACCAGCGTATTCATTCAATCCTTTAATTGAATTTGAATGATATAGAGCATTTCCGACTTGTGGTCTGCAGCATATTTGATCCCAGTAACAAAGTCATGAGCTGTCACATCAGCATACTCTTCTCCTTCTGAGTCATACCATTTGGCATCCTTACGAAGTTTGTAAGTATAAGTCAAACCATCTTCTGAAACTGACCAATCTTCTGCAAGTGAAGGAATCAAATTCCCATATTTGTCATTTTCAAACAATCCATCAATCAAGTTACCTGTGATTTCATGAGTCGCAGCCTTACCTGATGTGATGTAGTTCAAGTTTTCAGGTTCAGTCTCATAGACATAGGAGAATTTTTGGCCTGATTCACTTGAGTTTGAGCTAGATGATTTAGAACCACCTGAACAAGCAGCGAGGATACCTGATGAGAGGAGAGCTACTCCTGCAAGAGCAATGACGTTTCTTTTTTTCATTTGTTACTCCTAAAATGTTTTTTAAGGTTGTTTTAAGATTATACCACAAACATTTTCAGAAGAGAAGTAATTTTCTGAAAATTTATTAAATTTTGTAACTTTAAGTCTTTACCACCCCCATTTAAGAATAAAATTTAAGACTCACCTGTTAATCTTTCTTTCAAGGGGGAAAAACAAAAAAACACCAAATTCTGAAAATCAGTATTTGATGTTTTTTTGGATTACCCAGTAGAGAGGGAGGAATTAGTTATCACTTAAGAAACAGCGATTCAATTAAATCATTCTTCTCCCAGCTGGTCTTGAACCAAGTAAACAAAATTCTCAATCATCTTAAGTCCATCTGGACTACCAATACTCTCCGGATGGAACTGGAGACCATAAATCGGAAGGTTCTTATGTTGTAAGGCCATAATCTCCTGGTCATCATTTGTAATGGCAGTGACTTCAAAATCCTCTGGCAACTGATCTACCACCAATGAATGGTAACGCATGATGGGAACATTGTTTTCAATTCCCTTGAAAATTCGAGAAGGAGTTTGAAAGAGCAGATGACTTTGCTTCCCATGCATCACATGTTTTGCCAGACGAAGTTGACCACCAAATGCTTCGGCTAAAGCTTGATGGCCCAAGCATATTCCAAGCATAGGCTTCTTCCCAGCAAAATCCTGGATCATCCTCTCCATCAGACCTGCATCCGCAGGCCAACCTGGACCAGGTGAAAAGACGAGAGCAGTTGCCTTCTCAGCCTCTTCATACAAGTCTTCATCATCATTTCGAAGGACTTTCACCTCTGAAAAAACACTGAGGTATTGGGCTAAATTATAGGTAAAAGAATCATAGTTATCAACTAGTAAAATCACTATCTATCTCCAAATTTTTCTTTTGTATTCTTTTCATAGGATTTTGTAATTAACCCTCTCTATTACAAGTGATCAGGGAGTACAGTGATTTCGAAAACGAACCTTATTTGACCAAGACACTCTTTAGATAGGCATCGACCATGCGCTCTGTTGCCACCACAGAATCCACATGGGTCCGCTCATAGGAGTGGCTCGATTCGATCCCTGCTCCGAGAAGACCATGCTTGACTTCTGCTCCTGCACTCATGGCTGCGGAGGCATCGGATCCATAGAAAGGATAGATGTCCAGTTTGTAAGGGATATTTTGCTCCTTGGCCAAGGCCACCAAGTGCTGACGGAAACCGTAGTGGTAAGGACCAGAAGCATCTTTGACACAGATAGAAACTGTGTACTCGTCTGTCTGCTGGTCATCTCCCATAGCCCCCATGTCCACTGCCAAGTATTCGACAGCTTGAGCTGGGATACTGGAGTTAGCCCCATGGCCCACTTCTTCAAAGACAGAGAAGGCAAAGTGAGTCGTTACTGGAAGGGTCACTCCTTCTTCTTTGTAGATGCGGAGAAGGTTGAGCAAGATAGCAGCGCTGACCTTATCGTCCAAGTGACGAGACTTGATAAAGCCCGTATCTGTGACGATAGTCCGAGCATCAAAGCTGATAAATCTCCAACTTCGATCCCCAAGTCACGCGTTTCTTTTTCATTGGTCACTTTTTCATCCAAGCGCACTTCCATATTGTCCTGGGTCCGCTCCACAGTTCCCGCATCCTTGTAGACATGGCAAGAGGTTTGGTGGACAAGGATAGTACCCGAATGTGTCTTTCCTGTATTGGCCACATGGACGGTACAATTTTCCCCTTCGATCATATTCCAAGGGAAGCCACCGATACGATCCAGCTTGAGACGGCCATCTGGTTTCACGGCACGGACAATAGCTCCCAAAGTATCTACATGAGCCGTGATGTAGCGGTGTTGCTCGTCATTCTCACCCCTGAGGACGACTGTCACACCCCCCCCTTAGCTGTCCGAACAGGGCTGTAGCCCATGTCCGCCAAGGTCTTGACCAGGTAGTTGGCCACTTCCTCTGTAAACCCTGTCGGTGACGCAATGGCTGTGAGTTCTTTTAGATATTCGACTGTTTGATTCATGAATTTCTCCTTCAATAATCTGCTAGTACGATTATAGCACGAGTCAGCACAAAAAACTAGAAAAAGCAAGAGACCCACAAATCCTCCCAGTCTTTTCTTAAATTGTCGGACTTTTATCATTTAGGACAAAAGACTTGCTAAACTATTAATTTTTAATTATAATCATTCTAAATAAGTCTTAGGAGACGAGTATGACTGAAACCAAACATGGTCTTGATGCATCATTCAACGACCGCTTAAATATTTTACGGGCAGGAGTCCTTGGAGCAAACGATGGGATCATCTCAATTGCTGGAGTTGTTATCGGAGTTGCCAGTGCGACCAGTAACCTCTGGATCATCTTTCTCTCTGGTCTCTCTGCAATTCTGGCCGGTGCCTTCTCTATGGCGGGGGGTGAATACGTGTCTGTATCGACCCAAAAGGATACAGAAGAAGCTGCCGTGAACAGGGAGCAAGCTCTTCTGGACCGTGATCCAAAAGCTGCACGCGACTCTCTCTATGCAGCCTATATTCAAAACGGCGAATGCGAGACCGCCGCTCAAATCATGACCGAGCGGGCCTTTCTCAAACACCCTCTCAAGGCCTTGGTCGAAGAAAAGTATGGCCTGGAGTTTGAAGAGTTTACCAATCCTTGGCATGCGGCCATCTCGAGCTTTGTAGCTTTTGTCCTCGGCTCTCTTCCTCCTATGCTGTCCATCCTTCTCTTTCCAAAAGAAATCCGCATTCCCGCAACAGTCTTCGTCGTAGCCCTCTCCCTTCTCTTTACCGGTTACACCAGTGCCAAGCTCGGAAAAGCCCCAACCAAGCAAGCCATGATCCGTAACTTGGTCATTGGACTACTTACTATGGGTGTTACTTATCTCTTCGGACAATTGTTTAGTATTTTAAAAAGCTGAGACAGAAGTCTCAGCTCAATTTGAAGATTTAATCTTCTAAAAAACTTTCCTTAGGTGAGTTCGGACGTCAGCGAACTTCATAGAAGTTCCATGACTAATTATTGAGCCTAAGGTCTCAATAATTCCGAGTGCCTGAAACGCAATTGTTCAGGCACTTTTCTCACGGCGGAAAGTTTTAGATCTTTTTAAATGACTAAAAATAGAAGTCATTATTTTGAAATATTATCTAGATAGTTTATGTAAAAAGTAGTTTCCCTACATTCTAAGATGCTGGGACAAAAGTCCTAGCCTCTCAATTGTCTGTGGATTGTCGAGCAAGACGCAGTGGTTGAGTGGGCTCTACTACGCTGACTTCATCAGCTTTTACAGCCCTACTCAACTGTGCGGAGGTGGGACGACGAAATCGAATTCTAACGAATTACCGACTTCTGTCCCACTCTCTTTTCTTATGCTTCCAATAAGGCTTGAGCTTGTTTTTCCAATCCTGCGATGGCTTCGTCTGTCAAGACCAATTCACCTGTTGCCCAGGCTTCTGGGTTAACAGTTGTTCCTGTGAAGTCACCTACTACTTGGGTACGAACGAATGGTAAGAGGGCTTGGTAGGCCGCAAACATTGGCTCGTGTCCTGCATTAGCGACTGAAGAAACGGTTACGATCTTGTCTTGGAGGGCAGATGGGCCACGAGTTTCTGATAGGTCAAGCGCACGGCTGAGCCAGTCGATCAAGTTTTTTACCACACCTGGAATGGCAAAGTTATAAACTGGTGAGAAGATCCAGATGGCATCTGCAGCAAGAACTGCATCACGCGCCGCTTGCACTGCTAGCAAGGTTGGAGTTTCCAAATCTTGGTTCATCATAGGGATGTCCTTGTAGTCCAAGTAAGTCACTGTTGCTTTTCCTTCAAGAAGGCTTTCTGCTTTCTTAGCCATTTGGTGGTTAAAAGATCCTTGACGAAGAGATCCGACGATAAATAAAATGTTTTTCATAGCTGTTTCTTCTTTCTGTTGTAAGACTATTTATTACAAAAACTATTATACACGGGCCAGATGTAATGTCAAGAATTACAACTTGAAATATCACTAATTTTTACTATTTTTGTTTTTTCTTTAAAAAACCCTAATTTTTCAAGCTTTCTAACCCTTTCTGACGCGGGTTATAATTCCATCCGGGTCTACAATTTCGAGCTCACTTGAGGTCAGCCAGGTGACAGCTGCCTCTTGCTCTTTTGCTCTCTCAGCGATGGCAACCAATTCTTCTTTCTTTTCTACTTGAACGACGTAATAGGCAAGGCCAGGAAGCTGGCTTTCGCGTTTAGCCAAGTGCTTGCCACCCCACTCATTGACTGCCAAGTGATGGTGGTAGACTCCAGAAGCGATCCAGCTGGCAGATGGAAGAGTGAACTTATCGGAGAGTCTCAGCACCTTTTGGTAAAAGTCGGACGCTGCTCGACTATCCCTAACGGAGAGGTGGATATGACCCATACGGGTAGCTGACGCTATCTGGAAGGGCTCCACCTTGCGCCCCATTTCATAGATTTCTTGGGCAGACAGTTCCTCTGTCACCCCAATGATACGACCATCCTCACGGATATCCCACTCCGCTACTGGCTTATCCCGGTAGAGCTCAATGCCATTGCCCTCTGGATCTTCGAGATAGAGAGCTTCACTGTAGCCATGGTCCGCAGCCCCGACAAAGGGAACCTTCAGCTCAGCCATATGCTTGAAGACATCCGCCAAGTCCTCCCGACTAGGTAGGAGAATGGCCATGTGATAGAGACCATAGCTAGCTTTAACGGCTTCGGTCCGATCCGTTTGGATGAGATGCACCAAGGGCTTGCCTCCAGCCCCAAGAAGAACTTCCTCCTCCGTCTGAGACAGAATCTCTAAGCCCAACATTTGAGTATAAAAAGCGGTCTGGCGCGCCAGGTCTTTCACATTGAGCGCAGCTTCTGCCAAGTAAATCTTGCTATTGTAGTCGTAGGTCATAGGTGTCTCCTTTTCTGTTTTGTTTTGTTGTAATTATTTATATTACATCATTATACACTCTTTTTTAAAAGAAGCAAATAAAATAACTCGACAGAAAACCCTCCTTAGAAAACTAAGGAGGGAATTGTCTGTTAATAGTTTATATGAGAAGTATAGTTTATTTCATAACGTTTCTGCTACCTTTTCAAAATTCAAGAAACTTTTATTTAAGATCTCACTTTCTATTACCAATTGCTTTCTTTAAAGCACTTTGAAGTTCTTCATCAACCGCATAGACGTACAGTCCATTAACTCCACGTGTTAGCAAAACATTTAACTCATTTCGTAATAATGTTTCTCCATAGTTTATCATTTCACCCGATTCAAGTTTTCTGTTTTGAACAGCACTTTTATTTTTACTCTCAGAAATATCAAAAATGATTTTACCATTTCTATATTTAACCGATGGGCCAATGATGACTCCAACATAATTTAGATCAAATCCTTGAACAGTAAAAGTCGACCCAACTTCATGAATCGTTTGAGGTTGTTCTATCCAGGATAAGTTTTTAGATTTTCTTTCTTTTGCAAGTTGTCTGTTCCATGGACAAGACCAGCTCCCGATACGGACACACCAATACTCCGTATCTGTTGGCTTCGATTGACTACTATATTCCCAATCATAGGTTGCTGTTAAGCGAGAAATTCCTAATTTCTGATTATTATCTTTTTCTATGATTGCATTTTGTAGTTCCTCAGGAGAATCAAAAACTCTAATATCATAATCATTATCAATTGGAACCTCATTCACAACTCCAACATCAATCAGATTTCTTATCCATTTAACTGTTTCCTTTGTTGCATGAATACGCATTTGATTATGTAGTGTAATGAGATTTCCTTTTAAATTTGCTTCGTGTTCTAATTCCAAGAAAGAATCATCTGTCCATATTTGAGATTTGTTCATGATTTGATTTTCATCATAAACTAGCACTACTACTTTAGATTTATCAAGTAAGTCATTTAAATGATTTCCACCTAAATAAGCTTGATTTTTTGCAGTTAATAATAAGTGACCTTCATCAACCACTACAATTCCTGCATTTCTTTTTTCTTTTTTTAAAGCGTTCAAAAACTGGGTCGGTTTCATCACAACATTAATATTTGATCCACTCTTCCATTCCAATTTTTTCTCAATCTCTTGGTAAACACTGAGTTGGTCATCATGATTCACAACTAGATTGATATCATTATTTTCACGAATCATCTGAATATCTTCAGAATTCAATAAATCATCAACGAGAGAACTCATCAAAACTGTTTTTCCTGCACCAGCATCACCCTTTACTAAAATTAAAACTCCTGTTTCATTTCTACTGATAACAGAGGTGATTTTTAGCAAAATTTCATTTTTGGCCTTTACTTGTTCATCAGTTAACTTGTGAAATGGAGAGGATTTAAATATCGCTGAATTTCGAATAAAGCTTTCTGCTGGGAATAAATAGTGATTTTTCCTATTTAGGCTTCTCCAAATCTTTGAAAAAATCTCGTCCAATTCCTCAGAAGTATAGTATTGATTTTGAGGATTCCCTCTTCTATTTTGGACACGTTCAACCTGTTCAACACTTGAAAGATAGAGCATTAATCTATTCTCAATATCCAATGTCAATGATTTATTAAAATGGTTATGCCCAATGACAAACATTTTAGAAGCTTTAGATTGTTTAAATTGTCGCCAATCTTCTCGGTTCTTCTTTATATCATCTGATAAATGTTGATTTGTTCTTCGAATAATATCTGTTGTTTCTCCAACATATACGCTATACTTATTTTTATTCTCATCATTTACGATGTATACAGTTGGGTAATCAAAAATGAGCTTAGAATGTTTTGATTCAACAGAATCTTTTATCTGATTAAATGTTCGACTTGAATAGTCTATTTCCAATACCACGGGCGGTTGAATTTTAGTCATTTTTTCTCCAAGTCCGTATATTTTTTATTGCTGCCCTTACTTAATTCTACAGGATATTTTTTTGAATTTATATCAATTTTCTCTTTTATAATTTCTTCTACATCCAGATTCAAATTATCTGCCAACATTAAAGAATACATAAACATCCGCAAGTTCTTCTTTGATTTCTTGCAATGACTTTTCAACTACCTCATTTGATTGTTTCCATTGAAAAAGTTCTAATAATTCGCTTGCTTCTAATGAAATTGAAATGGCTAGATCTTTTTCATTATGAAACTTTCTCCAGTCACGTTCATCCCTAAATTGATTAATTAAATCGATTAATTCTTTCATCCGTCTATCCTTTTCCTGTACATAATCTCCTATTATTATAGCATGTTTGGGAAGGAAATTAACGCTTTCAAAGCATTTTGTTGGTTTTTCGCGCAAAAAAACGAACCTGGTCTGGTTCGTTCTTTCTTAGTCTAGTTGAATCCCTTTTTCTGCTAGATTGTCTAGGCATTCTTGGAGGTAAGTGTCCTGATGCTCGGGATAGATGGGAGTGCTCAAAGATTCCTCTTCTAGTTCTGAATAGGCTGGACAGGTCTTGCCTCTGTAGGCCGGATCCCACCACTCTGGGCTGACCTTGTAGCCACGAGCGGTCATCTCCTCCATGATCAGGCAGTGATAGGCATAGAGGCGATAAGGCAAGTAGTCAAATACATAGTTGACAGTCGCGTGCTTCTTGCCCCAGCCATTGCCTCGAAGGGCGCAGCATTCCCTGTGTTGGCCGAGGAGCTGGGGACGAGGGAGTTTGGGAATCAAGTCTTGGTGCCACAGTCTCATCTATTGACCTCCTAGTAGTGTCGAGTCTTGTAAGTAGCGATTCGGATAGCGTTCCAATAGCTTCTGGATCCCCTTGATAAGATCCTCTTGGCTAGCTTGCCCATGTTGGTATTTCTCAAGTAGCAGCATGAAGTCTGCCTTTTCCTCTGCAGTCGCCTGCTTTTTGAAATAGCCCCAGATATGCTGAAAGGCATTAGAGACCTGGCCACGATTTTCCGGCAAGGCCAGCGCTTGCTGGATCAGGTCCTCGACGTGGCTGACCTCCACCTGGTCTTGCTTGAGGTATTCCCGGATTTCCTTGTAGAGATTACTGGAACGACTCAGCACCAGGTATTTATTTTTCGCCCATAGGACTTGACCGTGATGTTTTTGATCCACTCTTGTCTCCTTTTGATCTTCTCTATGAATAGTCCTCCCATTATACCATGGAAATGAGTGAAGTCATAAAAAAAGCGGACCAACTGGTCCGTTTTTTTCTCCGCTTTATTGATCATAGGGAGGCTTTTTAACTGTTCTATTTGCTCTTCACTTAAGTTGGTGTATTGTTGGACGTCTTCGGTGCTAAAGCCATTGGCCAAGAGCTCTTAGGGCGATACGAAGGGTAGCCTCTTCTCTTCCTTGTTCTAGACCTTCTTCTAACCCCTGGACTCGTCCTTGTTCCAATCCTTGTTCTAGACCTTGTTCTAAAGCAATCTTTTTCAGCTTCTTCCTTGGTTTCTTTTGAGCAAGGTTTCCATACACATATTCCAGTTTTTCTCTGAGGCGGATGCGTTCATCTATCATGTCTTTTTTTCCTCCTTGGTCCAATTGGATGGGATTAAGAGCGACTCTGCTTGTTCAATCACTTGATCTGGTTGATGGCTAAAGGGATGGTTCCCGAAGAATTCTAACCACTGTTTCAATGGATCACTTACTTGAGTCCCTCTCCTTTCATTATACTTGTCCAATTCTAAAAAGGCAAGTCGCAATAAATTATGACGTTGACTCCCTTGCTATTAGCCAGTAGGGGTCCCCCATGGATGGCATGGCGCACTTCATATACATTGACAGGAGAAACCTCATCAGGGAAAATACTTTTCTCCAAAATCGCAATCCCATAAACTGGAACCAGATCCTCGTACATCTGATGAGTCTGGCCTTTCTTCCGTTTCTTGCGGACATTTTCAATCAACTGGTTGGCCAGATAATAATAAAAGCGATTGACAAAATACTCCTGCTTCATGACTTGAATCTCAATAATGACTTCTAGGCCTGTATCCAATTTGGCTCGTACATCTACAGAAGTCTCAAATGGGTAATCACCTAAGAAACCTTGTTCATGGATTTGATTGCCTTCTAGGATTTCTACCGAGCGGATGGGTAAGTTCAGGACCTCTTGGATAAATTTTGCAGTGACAGCTGGAATACTAAAAATTTTCTTTGCAATCAGGTCCAGAGTGGGTGAAATATGGGGATGGCGTTTACGCATTTTTTCCTCCTTTTTCATTCTTAATGAGGGAGAACCAACTCCTCCCTCACTTATATCATTCGTAAAAAGATTCGCTCCCACGAAAAAAAGCCTGAGCCGACGCTCAGACTTTTTTGTATTAATCAATTTCGAGACCACCGGTATAGAGGCGGTAATAAGTCCCTCGTTCTGCCATCAAGGAAGCGTGGTTGCCTCGCTCGATGATGCGTCCCTTGTCCATGACCATGATCACGTCCGAGTTGACGATGGTTGAGAGACGGTGGGCGATGACAAAGACGGTCCGTCCGGCCATCAGGCGATCCATCCCTTCTTGGACCATCTTCTCTGTCCGTGAGTCGATCGAGGAGGTCGCTTCATCAAGGATCAAGACCGGTGCATTGGCCAAGGCAGCACGCGCAATTGCGATCAGCTGACGTTGACCGTTGGATAGACCTGCTCCGTCATCGCTCAAGACTGTATCATAGCCTTGGTCCAAATGTTTGACGAAGGAATCCACATTGGCAATGCGGGCTGCTTCCAGGATTTCCTCCCGGGTCGCATCTGATCGACCATAGGCGATATTTTCTGCGATGGTTCCAGTAAATAGGTGGGTATCCTGCAAGACGATCCCTAGCGAACGACGGAGCGAAGCTTTCTCGATCAGCTTCACATCGATCCCATCATAGGTGATAGATCCTGATTGGATATCGTAGAAACGGTTGATCAAGTTGGTAATGGTGGTCTTCCCTGCTCCAGTCGCGCCGACAAAGGCCACTTTTTGCCCCTTGTCTGCGTAGAGGTTAATATCGTAGAGGATTTGGTTCTTCTCATTGTAAGAGAAGTCTACATTGGTAAAGACGACATTTCCGACCAGTTTGACCAGTTCGTAGTCGCCATTTTCCCGAGGGTGTTTCCAAGCCCAGAGGTTGGTCTTCTTATCAGTGATGACCATGCGACCATCGACCTCTTCATAGTTGACCAAGGTCACTTTCCCTTCATCCACTTCGACTTCTTCATCCAAGAGATCAAAGATCCGGTCTCCCCCAGCCAGAGCCATGAGGACAAAGTTCAACTGTTGCGATACTTGGGTGATTGGTCCGTTGAAGGAACGGTTGAGCTGGAGGAAGGCCATGAGGCCACCAATGGTAAGGCCACTAATGCCATTCAAGGCGAAGATCCCTCCGACTAATGAAGTCAAGACGAAGGAGACATTTCCCAAGTTCCCCAAGACAGGCATCAAGACATTGGCATAGCGGTTGGCTTGATAAGATGATTCAAAGAGTTGGTCATTGATCCGTTCAAAGGCTTCGATGCTTTCCTCTTCGTGGACAAAGGCTTTGACTACCTTTTGACCTGACATCATCTCTTCGATAAAGCCATTTTCAATCCCTAGGTTCTTTTGTTGGTCGGCGAAATAGCGACCAGACTTACCAGAGATCTCCTTGATGACATAGGCCATGACTCCGACCATCGAAAGAACGATAAGGAAAAGGAGAGGGCTGATCATGATCATGCTGACGGCTACACCGATGATGGTGATGGCTGACTGCAAGAGTTGTGGGATAGACTGCTCGATTGCTTGGCGAAGAGCGTCAATATCATTGGTATAGATAGACATGATATCCCCGTGCTGGTGGGTATCAAAGTACTTGATAGGGAGCTTCTGCATACGAGCAAAGAGCTGGTTCCGTAGAGAGCGCAGGGTATCCTGAGACACTGTCGACATAATGAGGGAGAAGCCATAGTTGGCCAAAACTCCCACCACTCCAATCACAGCCAATGTCGATAAGAAAGTTAAGAGGGGTCCAAAATCCTTGCTTCCTGAATCCAACATGGGTTGGATGTATTGGTCCACCAAGGCTCGGATAGAGGACGTGATATAGACCGTAGAGAGGGAGGCTGTCACGATGAGGGCAGCTGCTAAAAGAAGGACGAACTTATACTGTTTCCACATGTAGGCCAGTAAGCGCACGAGAGAGCCCCGGCCAGCTTTTTTCTTATTCTTCATCTGCTTGTCCTCCTTTCCCTTGGGTTTGCATGTCATAGACTTCACGGTAGATGGCATTGCTCTCGATCAAGTCTTGGTGACTACCGATCGCATCGATCTTCCCATCATTCATGACCACGATCCGATCTGCATCTTGGATAGAAGAGATCCGTTGGCCAATGATGATCTTGGTCGTGTCCTTGAGACTAGTCGTTAGACCTTGACGGATCAGACTATCCGTTTTGGTATCGACAGCTGAGGTCGAATCATCCAAGATCAAGATCTTCGGATTCATCAAGAGAGCGCGGGCGATACAGAGACGTTGGCGCTGACCACCTGAGACATTGGCACCACCACGTTCGATCATGGTATCATAGCCATCCTTAAAGTTCTGGATAAATTCATCCGCTTGAGCGATCTTACAAGCTTCTATGATTTCTTCATCCGTCGCGTCCTTATTCCCCCAGCGCATATTTTCCTTGATGGTACCAGAGAAAAGGACATTGGTCTGAAGTACCATGGCAACTTGCTTGCGCAAATGGTCCAAATCATAGTTTCGAACATCCTGACCAGCGACCTTGACGCTACCAGACTCCACATCATAGAGACGAGGGATGAGCTGGACCAGACTAGACTTACCAGAACCAGTCCCTCCAAGGATGCCGATCACTTCACCCGAGCGAATGCTGAGGTTGATATCGGACAAGACGTGGGCCTTGTCGCCATTTTCGTCCGTGTAGGCGAAGTCCACATGGTCGAAGGTAATCGATCCATCCGCTACTTCTGTCAGACCATTCTCTGGAGAGACGATGGTTGACTCTGTCCCAAGGACTTCATTGATCCGCTCCACAGATGCCATAGAGATGGAGAGCATGACGAAGATCATCATAAACATCATGAGGGACATAAGGATGGTCATGACATAGGCAAACATAGACGTCAGCTCACCGGTGGTAAAGCTTCCACCCACGATGAGTTGTGCCCCAATCCAAGAAATCAAGATAAAGGAAGCATACAAGGAGAGCATCATGGCTGGACTACTCAAAATCACGATACGAATAGCCTTCATGAACATGTTGTAGATCAAGCGAGAAGCTTTCTTAAACTTGACAGTCTCTTCTTCTTCCTTGACATAGGACTTGACCACGCGCATATTGGTAATATTTTCCTGGATGCTATTGTTCAAATTATCATAGGCATCAAAGACCTTGGTAAAGAGTGGATAGACAATCTTCGTGATCACACCCAAGACCAGACCCAAGAAGATAGTAATCCCTACAAAAATCATGGCCATCTGCGGATTGATCAAGTAGCTGGCAACAATGGCAAAGATCAAGTTGAGCGGTGCACGGACACAGATCCGGATGACCATCTGATAGGAGTTCTGCACATTGGTCACATCCGTCATCATCCGTGTTACCAGACCACCTGAGGAGAAACTATCGATGTTTTCGAAGGAGAAGGTTTGGATTTTCTTGAAGATGGCCTTCCGTAGATTCTTAGCAAATCCTGCTGATGCAAAAGCTCCGTAGCGAGCCGACTGCATCCCACAGAAAAGAGAGAGAAAGGCGAAGACCAACATGAGGAGACCATAGGTAAGAACAGTGGTCATATCTCCCTTCTGAACCCCCTTGTCCAGAAGCGTCGCCATAATGAATGGAATAGAAATCTCAAACATGACCTCAAAGACCATATAGAGTGAGGATAAAATTGAGGGTTTCTTGTATTCCTTAATTTCAGCAATCAATGACTGAAGCATAGTTACCTCCTAAAATACTAGTTAGTAAAGTTTTCTTTAGCAAGACGTCCATTTCCGAACAAAGAAACAGTCCCTTGGTCTGAAAGGATTGCACCTACAAAAGAAAGCTATAGAAAGAGAAAGCGCCCTGACAGCGTTACTGTAGGGACGACTTTCATTATTCATACTATTTAGTATAGAGGAATATGGGAGAAAAATCAAACATTTAATCATTCTCTCCACAGAATATTCCGATTTGACCATCTTGAAGCCCAATTGGCTAGAGTTCTATTTAAACTGTATTCCTATTCACTGGTACTGAGAGATACCAAGCTCAAGAAGCGATCAAAATAGGTCTTGTTCTTCTTCAAGTTTTTCTTCAATCTTTGTGCCTCTGCGACTTCATCCGTGATGATCCCATCAACCGGCCGTTGAAGATAGGCCGTTAACTTTTCTTCGTCATTGATGGTCCAGACATAGAGCTCTTTTTTCATCTCATGGGCCTGGGTTACCAAATCCTCCTGATAAGAAAAGTCTTCGATCGCAAAGAAGTCGACTGAGGTGTTTTCAAATCTGCCAAATTGAATCGGAATGACATAGCCGGTCTTAATCTCCGGAGCTTTCTTCTCCACTTTTTCCATCACCGACAGATCCAAAGACATGGCTGGATAGTCCTTGTCAACTCCCAGCTCCTTCATCTTTTGGACGAAAAGATCCACGTAGTTTCCCGGTTCTGCACCGTGAGTCTTGAGCTCGACCAAGAGGGGCATCTGCAGCTCCTTGGCCCGTGTGACAAACTCCTCAAAGGATGGGATATGACTGGTATGACCATCCTGCTGGATCTTCAATCCCTGCACCTCAGCCAGTGTCATATCTTTGACATCCTTGTCCACTCCAGCCAAGCGTTTGAGATTGTAGTCATGCATGACGACAAATTGATTGTCCTTGGTCAAGAGGATATCCATCTCGACATAAGAAGCCTTCTCCTTGGCAGCTGCCTCGAGTGCTTCAAGGGAATTTTCTACTCCCTTGGCCACATAACCACGATGGGCTACGAGTTTGATCTGGTCATTAAGCTCTAAGGTCGCTAAGTCAAATGCTGCCATCCCTGACTGAGCCAAGAGGAAAAGAAAGGTCAGGACAAAGAGTCCCTTCATCTTGCGAGAGCCTCGAGTCTTGATGACCGAGCGACTTGGAGCCTCCCAGCCATTGTCTAGGATGATTCCCAAGGTTCCCAGTTTAGACATGACAGAAAAGAGGAAAATGTAGAGGCGGATCAAGACCAAAAAGATGGTTTGCACCCAGATATGCTGGCCCGTTTTGTCCAGCTGACTAGATGCAAAGACAAGGCCGAGAATCAAGAGAATACCTGTCACAGAGAGGATAAATTCAAAGGAGAAGATCCGCAGGATCAGGCGGATTCCACCTTTTTTAGTCATCTCCCAACTCTTGCGCATAGCAGCCCCAAAAGGAAGCTCTTCAATCGCGATATTGGGCACCGTATAGATGAGACGCAGATTGAGATAGATCAGCAGCACTTGGACTAGGAAGAGGCCGATAGACCCAGCTATCGTCTTGGAAAATTCCCCTGTGATAAAGTTCGGAATATAGAGACCGTCCGTCAGAGTGGAACCAATGAAGAGACCCGCTACAGGCAGAGTCAGAACCATATAAAAGAGAAAATGCAACAGATTCCAACCGCTAAAATCCTTTAAGCGACCAAAAGACTGGCGAAAGACCTTTTTAAAGGAAAGGTGTTGATCCGTACGAGACAGATAAATCAGGGCAATCATGGTCCGCATCTCCAGCATAAAGAGAAAGGCAAAGACAATAGCAAAGAGGACCAAAGCTACCAGACTCAAAGGATTGGTCAAGGTAGATAGGATATTGTTCTTGTCAATGTTGGACTCACCCGATAAGAGGAGGGCGAGTTGAAAGACCCAGCTCAAGGCTGCGGCCCCAATGCCAACCACAAACTGCAAGAGGATTCCTACAGAGATAAAGGACCATTTATTGCGCCAGATTAAGTAAAAGGCCCCTTTCAGGTCCTGCCAGTAACTCCGTTTCATCTCAATCCCTTTCCTTTTCTTTCATTCCCCCTAGAATAGCGGAAAAGCCTCTCTCTGTCAATCATTTATCACAAACAAAAAAGGCTGGGAGACCAACCTTTTCTATTTATTCAGCTAAGAGCACTTCTTTGATGGTTTGTTTTTGGAGTTTTCTGTTGGATAGATAAAAGAGACTTTCATAAACCACAGCAAAACCAATCAAAGTCCAAAAGCACACATTCCAGTCAAAGTTGTGCTCAATCTTTTCAGGTACCGTGTCTTTGATCACACCAATCAAGATTTCCATGATGCCATATTGATAAGCCGTCCCAAGAATGAATCCTAGATAGGCCCAGAAACGATAAGGAGCGAGAATATGACTTTGGCATTCACGATCGGTGTAGCCAAATGCCTTCATAAGAGCCAAGGTTTCGCGACTTTCTGAAACGACAATCCCTAATGACAAAAAGAGGATCGAGAAAGAAAGAATCAAACCAATCATAATCATCATCGTTTGGATGATGTCATCTGTGTAGTCCCTTAGGCCAAAAGACAATTGAACCATGGACGCGAAACACATGGAGCCAAAGACCACAAAAACAAGATCGATTTTCTCCCCCAAATCAGCGACGAAGATAGCTCTTTTAGGAAGGATTTCTCTTTCTTAGGAGCCCTTTTTCTCCTTTTGACCTTAATCGGTGTTGGAGATTTTTTCAATAAGCGAAGGGCCGGCGTTTGTAGTTGTCTTCTAGCATAGCCAATCGCAAGAACTATAAAGAAAGTCGTTGGCAGCATCACCAAAGCGACCAAGAGCTCCCAATGAAAATGAATGGTAATGTCTGGCAAAATCCCCTTCTCATTGCGAAAGTCATAAAAATGTCCCATCATTAGAAAAGAAGCGAAATAGCCAAGAAGCGCTCCAACTCCAAAACTGAGTCCAAAAGCCCAAAATCGTTTCGCCAACTGGCCATTGCTATAACCCAAAGCCTTTAAAATTCCTAATTGTTCCTTGTGGTCATCGACAAATTGTTTGATATAAAAACACATGAGAAGGATCGACGTCAAGGACAAGACGACCCCACTGACCATGGCCACCATCCAAGATAGTGAAACCTGGGCATCATAGTAGGTCGTAATCATCGGATTGGTTTTAGAAATCTCCAACTGCTCGATATCCAGGTAAAAATTCAAGAAGAGATTGGCCACAAAGACTGCACAAGCCCCAATGATACTGACGACAACTAATTTTCGAATATCTTTTACTGAAAACATGGCTTACCATCCAATCTCATAGGCAGTCTGAGGCTGATCGTTGATCACAACTTGGGTAATCTTGCCACTATTGACGCGAATGATGGTTCTGGCCATATCTGCAATATTTTGGTTGTGCGTCACCATAATGAGGGTAAAGCCTAGCTTTTCCTTCAACTTCCAGATATAATCGAGAATCTTGCGCCCTGTTTCTTCATCCAGGGCCCCCGTCGGCTCATCTAAGAAAAGAATCTCTGGCTTTTTGGCTAAGGCACGAGCAATGGAGACTCTCTGCTGTTCCCCACCAGACAATTCACTCGGATACTTGTCTAGCTTATCGCCAAGCCCCAAATCCTCGATGATCTGCAAAAAATCATGATTGCTTGCCAGATCAGCTCCCATCTTAACATTCTGTCTGACCGTGAGATTCGGTAATAAATAATACTGCTGAAAAATAAAGGCAATCTTCTCACGTCTAAAGGCTGTCAATTGAGCATCCGTGAGTTGAGACAAATCCTGCCCTTGAATGAGGACATGCCCCTCGTCTACCTTTTCTAATCCGGATAATACGTTTAAGAGAGTGGACTTTCCTGATCCAGAAGGACCTAGGATAACCACATCATCCTGGTCTTGAATCTGCAAATCAATCCCTTTAAAACCTTTGTTTGTCCGTAACTTTTGTGAACATTTTCTAGTTGAATCATTTCTTTCCTACCATTTCTTTGATGAGAGATTGACAAACTTCTGTCAATAAACCAATCACTTCTTCCATACTGAACTGATAAATGCCAGAAGCAACCATAGAGGCCATCCCGTGTGAGTAGATAAATAAATGCTGGTACAAGCGACTAGCCTCCTCTAACGTCATTGGGTAGTCTGCGACAATCGATTCCAGAACCAATTGGTAGCTATGATCCTTCATGGGAAGAAAATCTTGAAAGCGACGAATCGGATCTTTGCTAGGATTTTGGAAAAGCAACTGAAAGAGTTGGGGCTCTTTTGAGGCGAACAGGATATAAGCAATCCCGACAGAACGGAAGGGCTTCTCATCTTCTAAAGCCTTTCGTATATACTCCACCACGACCATTTCCGCAGCAACAATAACCTCTGCTTGTAACTCAGCCATATTTGCAAATTGCCCAAAAATGACCCTTGGCGTGGCTCCCAGTTTCTCTGCTAATGCTCGAGCCGTCAAATTAGCCATGCCCTCTTCTCTCACCAATTGTAAAGCCGTCCCAATGATAGTCTCTTTACTAAATTTAACCTTTGGTGGCATAAGACTCCTTTCGCGCAACAGTTGTTACGCAACATATGTTGCATAAAGAATACCATAACATAGTAAGACTTGTCAAGAAGAATTCGTAAAGTATAAAACAAAAGACCAGCCCACTGATACAAGTGAAGTCTGGTCTACTAACAACTATTCTAAGGCAAATCATTACCTGCAGCAAGGTAGATTTGGTACCATTCCTTGCGCGTTAGGGTAACTGCTGCTGCTTTCCCTGCTTCAAGGACATGCTGGGGTTTGGTCGTTCCGATGACAGCCTGCATCTTACCCGGATAGCGGAGGACCCAAGCAAGGGCGATAGCTGTCGGAGTGACCTGGTATTTCTTCGCCAAGTCATTAAGGACATGATTGAGGGCTGCAAACTCTTCCTTGCCGACAAAATTCCCCTTGAAATAGCCATGCTGGAGGACAGACCAGGCTTGAATCACCGTATCGGTTAAGCGACAATATTCAAAGACACTACCATCTCGCACAGCTGCTTTTGGCCCTTCCATGTTGACATGAAAACCAGCTTCAAAGCTCGGTGTAAAGGCGGCACTCAACTGCAACTGGTTGACCTTGAGTGGTTGTTTGACAGCCGTTTTAAGCAATTCCATCATCATAGGATTTTGATTGGACACCCCAAAATGACGGACCTTGCCCGCTTGCTCCAAGTGATCAAAAGCTGCCGCCACTTCTTCCGGCTCCATGAGGGCATCCGGTCGGTGAAGGAGGAGACTATCTAAGCGCTCGATCTGGAGGCGTTCAAGGATACCATCGACGGAATCCAAAATATAGTCCTTTGAAAAATCAAAATAGGTAAAGCCATCTTTGCGAATCCCACACTTAGACTGGATCCACATCTGATCCCGAAGATCCGGACGGCGCTTGAGAACCTTCCCCAGCAGGACCTCACACTGGCCATCGCCATAGATATCCGCCAGGTCAAAAGTGTTGATCCCAATCGACAAGGCTGCCGCCACCAAGGCCTCCACCTCATCTTCACTCATCTGACTGATCCGCATCATCCCAAGGACAATCGTGGACAGACGCTCATTTTCAGCAAACTCAATATAGTTCATGTCCGCCTCCTTTCATTCTTCCTTCATTATAAAGGAAAGAAGATCAAACAGCAATGATTTCACAAAGAAAACACCTCCAGTAACCACTGAAGGTGTCTCTTTTAACGATAGCTTAAAGCTTTTTTAACAGTTTTGACCAAACCTAGATCATCTGTTTGTAAGATGAGGCTAGAATAGATTTTTCCAATGATCATGGTGCCGAGGAGCGTGAAGGCCAAGGCAATTCCGAATGATCCCCATGATTCAAGTCCACTTGCATAGCCATTGATGGTACGGAAAGGCATGAAGAAGGTTGAAATGAATGGAATGTAGGATCCAATCTTCAATAGAGGGACATCACCTGCGCTACCCAAGGCAGTCACTCCAAAGAATCCAACTATCACCAACATCATCAGAGGAGAGAGGGCCTTTCCTGTATCTTCAGGACGAGCAACTGTTGAGCCTAGGAAAGCTGAAAGAACAACGTACATGAAGATTCCAAGAATGATAAAGAAGAAGGTATTCAAGGAAATGGATTGTCCAATATGTTGGGTGATAGGTGAATCTGGAGATAAAATATCTTTCACAAGAGGAATGGAATCTCTAAAGATCCAAACTCCTCCCAAACCTACTGCATAGATGCCAATATGGGTAAAAATCACTCCGAAAAGACCAATCATACGAGCATAGAAATAGTGAGTTGCGCGAATGCTTGAGAAGACCACTTCCATAATCTTTGTTCCTTTTTCACTAGCTACCTCTTGAGCAGTGATACTTGAATAAAAGATCAGAATCATGTAAAGAAGAAAACCGATTCCTCCAGCTACCATGGTCTGTACCATTTTCAGTCCTTCTTTCTTCTCATCAATTTTTTCAGTCAATGAGACCTGTTGAGAGAGGGCTGTTAACTGCTCTTTGCTTAAATCCGCCTTAGAAACATTGAGCATTTGTTGGACCTGACTCAATTTAGCCATGAGGACTGATTTGAAATCTGGCTTCATAGCATCCTCACTCTGGTAGCGAGCCTCTAGCTGGCCGTCCTTTCTTCAACTGTGAGGATTCCCTTGATTTCTTCCTCTTTCATGGCCTTCTTAGCTACTGCTTCATCCTTATAGTCAAAGGTCAAGCCATCGGTTCCTTTCAAGCCTTCCTTGACAGGAGCTTGATCTGTAATCAAGGCGATGTTGCTTTTCGCAGAGGTAGAAGAACCAACGAAGTAGTTCAATCCAATCGTCAATCCAATGAAGAGAAAGGGAGAAAGAACCATCAGGAAAAAGCTCCATGATTTCACTTGGCGTAAATAAGTTTCTTTGATAACAATCAGCATCTGTTTCATACTTCTACTCCTGATTCTAGTTTAAAGATTTCATCAATGGTTGGGGCTTGTTGGTCAAAGGTTGCCAGATAGCGACCCTTGGTCAACTGATCAAAGAGGTCTGGACCTGCTGTCTCATCATCCAAGACCAACTTCCATAGACCTTGCTTGGTCATGGTCACCTTGGTCACATGAGGCAACACTTCTAACTCCTCTTTACTGAAGTCATTGGATACGAAGAGACGAGTCTTGCCGAAGCTATTGCGAACTTCTTGCACAGGACCTGAGAGAATCACAGATCCATCACGAATCATGACCAACTCATCACAGAGTTCTTCCACATTGGTCATGACGTGGTCAGAGAAGATAATAGTCGCACCGCGTTCTTTTTCTTCAAATAACCTGCTTAAGGACTTCCGTATTGACTGGATCCAGTCCACTAAAAGGCTCATCCAAAATGATCAATTTTGGCTCATGGATCATGGTAATAATCAATTGAACCTTTTGCTGATTCCCTTTTGAAAGGCTCTTAATCTTATCGGTTAATTTTCCTTTTACTTGGAGCTTTTCCATCCAGATTGGAAGTTTCTCCTTGACCTCAGCAGTTGACATTCCTTTGAGATTAGCAAGGTAACGGACTTGCTCGTAGATGGTCAACTTAGGCATGAGGCTCCGCTCTTCTGGCAGGTAACCAATTTCCTTATAGGTTTCTTGACTGATTGCTTTGCCATCCAATTGGATATCGCCGCTGTAGTCAAGGAAGCGGAGGATACTATGGAAGATGGTGGTCTTCCCTGCTCCGTTCTTCCCGATCAAACCTAAGATAGATCCTTTTTTTGCAGTCAAGTCAATGCCGAACAAGACTTGCTTCTTGCCAAAACTCTTTTCTAAATTTCTAATTTCTAACATGAATGACTCCTTTACTCTTTATAATAACGTTTGGTAATTTGTATTGTGAAATAAGGATATAAATATAGATGATGGATACAACGAACAAAGCTAAGAGGATATCCGTATGGAAGGCAATTCCAATGATTAAGAGGGCAATAAGAAGGCTCGGCAAGATATAATTGCTTAACTTAATGATAATTTCATAGTTTTCCTCGTAGCTAATCTGCTTTTCTGCTTCATCCATCATACTCATCATAAATTCCCGCACTTCCTTGGCATTGGCATTGCGGGGAATCGGTTTTCCATAAATCAGATGGAAGGTCTTGCGAAAGAAGATATCCGATAGGAAAAATAGGGCAAACAAGACAAGAAAGAGATAGAGCATGGTAAAAGTTCCAAAGATAAAAGCCAAGTGCCCTGTAGAAGGTCTATCCATATACACCAATTGACTATAAAAGATGACGACTAAAAAGTATGGCAAGATCATGATACCTTTAAAAATGGTCGCTAACCCATACAGTTTTTCCTTCTGGATGTCATAGTGATAGGCTTCGTCTTCGTCTTCTATCTGGAGCATTTTTTGATGGACTTTTCTCGCGCTTATTAGTAAGGCTATCGTGACCATAAACAAGATAAGAAACAAAAGTATTGAGCCCAAAAGGAGTACTTCTTTACTAAAGAAGGATTGGATTTCAAGGGGCTTTTCGGATCCGAACATGCTTGTCGAAAAACCAATGACTCCTCCAATCAAGCCAGAACCTGTGATGATTCCGACATTTCTCCAAAAACGGTAACAAGCAGATTGTTCTTGTTGTTGCTTTTTCATTGTTATTCTTCTCCCTCTACTAGACTAAAAACATTCTCCACCGGTTCCTTGAAAATCTGGGCGATGGTAATAGCAATGATAACCGATGGGGTGTATTCCCCCCGCTCCAAGAGACTGATGGACTGGCGCGAGACCCCTGCTAGCTTGGCTAGTTCTGATTGGTTGAGTCCATCACGCGCCCTCAGCTCTTTCAGTCGATTTTTTAAGATCATGGCTTTCGCCCCCTTATAGTTGAATACCTTGAATATCTTCGATGCGAACTAATTTGGTTTCCTTCTCTTTTTTCTTATTCTCACGGCTCAATTTGACCCAATCTTCATCGATATCCATAATCTCATATTCGGTTTCAAAACCACTCACTGTAACAGTGGCCGTTTGGCCTTTCAATTCTTCTAAAAGTCTAGACATGTCTTGATTTCCTTTCACTTGTTTTTCTAATCTTTTGATGCGTTTGTTCAACCTTTTTATCTTCTTTTCTGAGCTCGCATAAATGATAATCAGAAAAGGGATAAAAAGAATCCATATGGCTCCCATAAGAAACCTCCCCTTCTTTCAACTAAAATCATTGTAACACTTCTTTTTCTTTTTGACAAGTATATTTGTCAAAAAAATAAAAATATTTGTCGAAAATAGAAGGATGGTTGACAAGATTATTTGAGGCAAAAAATTAAAAGCCTGCATTTGCGCACCTTTTAAAGATTCTTTTCTCCCTGCTATGAATCTGAAAAGACTTCCATAGTAAGAAATATAACTTTGGTCTCTACAAGATAATCTTACACGTGTTTAATCTCTATGAAGTCTAAACTAGTAGGACTGGGCTAGCTCTGATCATTTTCATCATCCTTGTTCCCTGCATCTTCCACAAGCCACAGCAAAGTAATGATCAACTCATCAGCTTAAAAAACTTATCCACCACTCATACCTAGGAGGTTACCATGTCAACTATTCTTATTACCGTCCTTATTTTTTTAGCTGGACTAGGTCTTCGCTCCTACCTCAAGGGAAAAGGTTCTTGTGGCAATTGTAAGTGTTCCTGTCTTATTAAAGAAGAGATGCACAAATCTCGTCTACGTAGATAACTAAACGACAAGAAGCAGATATCAGAAAAGCAAAAACCATTGGTCAATTGAACCAATGGTTTTTCTATCCTCCTATTTAATTCTCTACGATATTAAAATCTTGGGGAGCTTTGATTTCATTTATCTGGTTAATATCTCGATAAGTAAATTCAAAATGATCTTCATTGTTCACCGTTCTTCCTTCATCATCCTCCAATTTGGTATCTAGTTGAATCCTAGCTTCGCTAGGAACTAATTGGTCTTCTTTATTTGAGGACTCTTTCTTCATAGACAAATAAATGTGCAACTTGACGGACTGAATCTCATTTTTCGCTTTGGTGTAGAGCTCACTATCTAACAAAGTGCTTTGAAATTCTCCAATTTGATCAATATCTTTCTTAACATCACCCTTAAATTCAAGATAGATATACTGACCATCGACAGTTTTTTTAAATCGATCTGCATATTTCTCATAGAGTTTCAAAATGAGTTCATGACGCCCCACTTCTGGATCTTTTATATTTTGATATTTCAGGACTGGTTCTGTAACTTCTTCCACTCTATCCCAAGTCCAACTATCGTCTCCCTTCTTTATTTTTTTATACAGAACCCCTTTTTCAGGAGAATATAGTCTCAAAATGGTATTCCCATATCCTGTAGAACCTATTTTATTGGCAAGGCTTCGAAAATGGTCTGAATCACTGTCAGTCGTAGATCCATTTCCTCCATCTTTCGTATAAAATTCATTATATACTTGAGGGTCAAACTGAATTTTCCCATGTCGTAAGGTTGTTTCATACATTAGTGATTGTAAACCTTTTACCTCAAGTAGATTCTTTCGATAAATTTTACTGACATATTCCATGTTTTTTGCATTTCTCATGGCTCGGATATACGTTTTCACATCTTTACTCCCTCTATCTTGTGTCGTTTCCTTTGAAGGAGTTGTTGCCGGTTGACAAGCTGAAAGGAATAGACAAGCAAGAAGAGATAAGAAAAACACTGATAATTTTCTTTTATGTTTCATATCTTCACTCCTTTTGAACTAAATACCACCCAATTTTTCAACAGCTTCTGGTACTTCTACTTGGATACCAGTATTTTGTTTTGAATAGGTAATTTTACACGTTAATTTTTCTTTCGCAAAAGATGAATTAGAAGTACAAGTATAAGTAACACCTAAAGGTGTCAAGTTCTCCTTAGAAATGATGAGGTCTATCTGGTAGCTCCCTTCTGAATTTTCAGAATAACTAACTCCTATTGGAACAGGACCTTGCAACACGTCGTCATTTGGTTCTAGTAAATGATTTACATCCTTACTCTTATAGGTTAAGATATACTGATCCTTTTTCTTGGTTACCTCAAACTTGTCTTTTTGTGTCTGAAAGAAACGAATGGCCTCTTGATTTACCCCGATAGGTTGTTTATTCTCTTGAGAATAAGGAAACATTTCCCACTCTGATGAGTCTTTTGGTCTAGAATACTCATGAAAGGCATCGTAATACTCTTCTTTAATCATACCTCTGTTAGTATATACCCCACGTACCCTCACTGGCTTTAATTCAAAAGAACCTTCAAAAGTCGGAGTATATACTGTGTGTGTATCCCCATCACTTGTTGGTTCACTAAATTCTCTCTCAGTCTTGCTCTCCAGTTTGATTTCCCCATCTTTTAGGTGTTCAAAAGCCTTAAGCCCCTTGTCGATGATTTGTTCTTGACTTAGTTCCTTTGAATCTCCCTTCTTTCCACTTTCCTGCTGACATCCGACTAGACTAGCCACTGCCAACAAACCAACAAGTAACAAGATAGGTTTTCTCATATTTAACATCCCCATTCTCCTTCCTCTCTTTCAGTAAGTCTACTGAATCTTTATTCTTCAATTATAATTTACTTTATAGTGTTTGTAAATGTTTTCACAATTTTGTAAGAAGATTGTAATTTTTTAAATACAACAAAAACAGCTGAGAGCATGTCTTAGCTGTTTTCATCTAATTTTTATCGCACTTCTGCGTCTACTTTTTCTTCAAGGGAAGCTTGGATTTTTTCCATGTAGCGAGCGACTTCTTCGTCGGTCAAGCTATCTTCTGGATTTTGAAAGGTCAAGCTGTAGGCCATAGATTTCATTCCGATACCCAGTTTTTCACCTGAGAAGACGTCAAAGAGTTTGATGTCTGTCAAACGTTTCACGCCTGCAGCTTGGATGGCATCAACCACTTCTTGGTGAGTTACTTCTGCCTTGAGGAGAAGGGCGATATCACGGCTCACTGCTGGGAACTTGGTAATTTCCACAAAGGCTGCTGCTGGTTGAAGGGCTGCTTCAATAGCCGAAAGGTTAAGCTCAGCTACATAAGTTTCTGGAATATCGTAAGCCTTAGCCGTAACAGGGTGCACTTGACCGAGGAAACCGACTACTTGATCACCGAGTGAGATCAAGGCTGTACGTCCTGGGTGAAGACTCTTGATCTCCTGCGTTGCTGTATAGGTCGCTTCAAGACCCAAGCGAGCAAATAGAGCTTCCAGAATTCCCTTAGCATAGAAGAAATCAACTGGAACCGCTACTGTTTGGAAGTCTTTTTCAGCGACTAAACCAGTCAAGGCAAAAGCAAAGCTGTTGATTTCGTTTGGCAAGTCTTCTTTTGGATTACCCGTTTGCTCGAAGACTTTTCCAATCTCGTAAAAAGCCAGGTCTTTGTTCTTACGCGCTACGTTGTAGGCAACTGTATCAAGGATACCAGAAACCATATTTTGACGGAGGACTGAACGATCCACGGTCATCGGCCACATGAGCTCCGTTAAGTTACTTGGTGCAGTCGTAAACTCCACTGCTTTTTCAGGAGTTGTCAGAGCGTAGGTGATGATTTCCGTCAATCCAGCACCTTCTGCAATGGTACGAACTTGACGGCGCAATTTTTGTGTTGCTGTCAACTCACCGGCTGTCCCATCATCTTTTGGAAGACTGGTTGGCAAGCGATCGTAACCATAAATCCGAGCGATTTCTTCAAAGAGGTCCGCTTCGATAGTGATATCCCAACGGCGACGAGGGACGCTGACAGTAAAGCTTTCAGCATTTCCAGAAAGGCCAAATCCAAGGCGACGGAAGACATCCTCTACATCCGCGTAGGAAAGCTCAGTACCAAGGACACGGTTAACGTCTGCAAGAGTAGAAGAAACTTCTACATCAGAAGTGTCCAACTGTCCTGCTGAAACAATGCCCTTACGCACGGTTGCACCAGCCAATTCAGCAATCATACTTGCTGCTGCATCAAGGGCTTCATTAACGGTTGCCACATTGATGCCTTTTTCAAAGCGTGAAGATGATTCAGAGCGTAGGTTGAGACGACTACTTGTCTTACGGATAGATTTGCCATTGAAGACAGCAGCTTCAAGGACGACACGACTAGACTTTTCAGAGATTTCTGTAGCCTCTCCGCCCATGACACCTGCAAGGGCTACTGGTTTGTCAGCAACAGTAATCACTAAATCAGTTGTTTCCAACTCACGCTCTTCCCCATCCAAGGTCACTAATTTCTCACCAGCACGTGCTTCACGTACACGGATATCAGTTCCTCCAAAGGTATCCAAGTCAAAGGCATGCATAGGCTGACCAAAGTAAAGCAAGATATAGTTGGTCACGTCGACGACATTATTAATCGGACGGATGCCCTCGTTCATGAGGAGGTTTTGCAACCATTGTGGACTTGGTGCGATGGTCACATTGTCCAAGATACGAGCTGCATAATAAGGAGCCTTGTCTGTATCAATGCTGACAGAAAGAGTATCCGCTGTAACTTGGTCAGTTTCTGTTAAGGTAAATTCTTTGAAGTTGACTGCCTTGTCATAGATAGCTGCTACTTCGTAAGCTACCCCACGCATAGAAAGAGCGTCTGCACGGTTAGGTGTGATGGAAAGTTCGATAATTTCATCATCCAAGTCTAGATAGGAGAAGACTTCCTCACCTGGAACAGCTTCTTCTGGCAAGATTTGGATGCCATCTGCAAATTCCTTTGGTACAACGGAGTCAGAAATCCCTAATTCACCAAGTGAGCAGATCATTCCGAGTGATTCCAAACCACGGATTTTCCCTTTTTTAATCTTGTAATTATCTGCGATGCGAGCACCTGGAAGAGCCACCATAACCTTGATGCCTGCTCGCACATTTGGTGCTCCACAGACGATTTGACGCGCTTCTTCTTCACCTACATTGACTTGGCAGACATGCAGGTGTGTTTCTGGCACATCTTCACAAGACAAGACTTCTCCGACGACAATTTTTGAGAGACCAGCAGCAGGTGATTCCACACCTTCTACTTCGATCCCTGTGGTTGACATTTTTTCAGCCAACTCTTGTGATGGCACATCAATGTCCACCAATTCTTTTAACCATTTATAACTAACTAACATATGTAAGATACCAAGGGCAAGGCTGAAATCTAGATAACTTTCCTAGATCTCTATCCACCCTCGTTTTGATCCTTTCATTTTGTGTTTTCCAGCTCGAGGCTAGCATAGGTAGGTCTCATAACCACCCCTTCTCTAGAATAGAAGTTTCTTGTTCCTTCTAGATCAATTTCTTTCTCAACAACCAGTCTGTGTCCACGGTATCTCCGGTTATATACTGGTGTTCACTAAATCGTTCAAAACCAAAGCGGTAGTAAAAATCTTGCGCTTTAAAATTACGTTCCCAGACACCTAGCCAGGCCCACTCAAAGCCACGGGTCCTCGCTTGATTCAGCGCATAGGTAAACATTTCCTTGCCGAAACCAGCCCCATGCCATTCCTTTTTGACATAGATCCGTTGGATCTCAAAGGACTTATCCATCTCTACTGGCTCGGTCTGCGCTTGCCCCCAGTTGATCTTGAGAAAACCACAGATTTCTTGATCTTCATTGAGGACAAAATAGGTTTCGGATTCTGGATCTAGCAGATCCTTCTCAATTTGCTCCAAAGAGAGCACGGTAGAGAAGTAATCTTCCAAGTCTTCCTCAACAATATAGGGCCCAAAGGTGTCCCGATAGGTTTCCACCTCTAGGTCACGTAAGGTCTGTAATTGATCGATTTTTACTCTAACTAACATGATTATTTAAACTGTTCTGAGAAGCGAACATCTCCTTGATAGAAGCCACGGATATCATTGATTCCATAACGAAGCATGGCTACACGCTCCTGCCCAAGTCCGAAGGCGAATCCTGAATAGACGGTTGCATCAATGCCACTCATTTCAAGCACGCGTGGGTGAACCATACCTGCCCCCATGATTTCGATCCAACCTGTCTTCTTACATACATTACATCCCGCTCCTCCACATTTGAAGCAAGAGACATCGACCTCAACGGATGGCTCTGTAAATGGGAAGTAAGAAGGACGCAGACGGATTTGGCGTTCTGCACCAAACATCTTTTGCACGATCAACTGAAGCGTTCCTTGAAGGTCCGCCATGGAAATGTTCTTCCCAACAACCAAACCTTCGATCTGATGGAACTGGTGGCTGTGGGTCGCATCATCTGTATCCCGACGGAAAACACGGCCTGGAGAGATCATTTTCAAAGGTCCCTTGCTAAAGTCATGCGCATCCATCGCCCGCGCCTGAACTGGTGATGTGTGGGTCCGAAGCAAGATTTCTTCTGTGATATAGAAGGTATCCTGCATATCACGAGCTGGGTGATCCTTTGGCAAGTTCATGCGTTCAAAGTTGTAGTAGTCTTTTCGACTTCAAAGCCATCGACGACTTGGTAGCCCATCCCGATAAAGATATCTTCGATTTCTTCACTGGTTTGAGTCAAGACATGACGGTGACCACTTGCGACTGGACGTCCCGGAAGGGTCACATCGATACTTTCACTAGCCAATTTGGCTTGGACTTTCTTTTCTTCCAAGAGCTTAGCTGTTTCTTCAAAGGCAGCCGTCAAAACATCACGTGCTTCATTGACGTGTTTCCCGATAACCGGACGCATTTCAGCAGAGACATCTTTCATCCCTTTAAGGATTTCAGTAAGGGAACCTTTTTTCCCAAGGACAGAGACGCGTAACTCTTGCATCTCTTTTTCGTTTTCAGCAGAGATCTGCTTCAAAGCTGCCAGCGTTTCTTCTCGAAGCGCTTTTAGTTGTTCTTCAATCGTTGACATATTTCCTCCATCATGGTCTTCACTCAGACATAGAAAAAACCACGCGCCACACCCACATTCGGAGCGTTGACACGCGGTACCATCCGTCTTTTATCTGAAACTCAGACCTTAATTTCTAAATCCTTGCGCAAGTGAATTCACTCAGCTTTCATGCAAAGAGCTTTCAGTCACGGCTCTTCTCCCTGTTGCACTTCCCTTGAGGTACTAGTCTTGCAGATTTCTATTCAATTACGTTCTAGTTTATCAGATTTTTAGTTAAAAAACAAGTTAGATGAGACTAATTTCAATAGAAGAAGGAACAGGACGCAGTGCATTATCTATTTGCCTGGTCTGCTTCATCTGCTTTCCTTTTCAATAGCAGAGTTGCTGCTTGGTTAAAACCATCACACCAGTTATACCATTTTGCTGCATACTCATCTTGATGTAAGATATGATGTTTTAAATCCCAAACAGAGTATATCTTTCTTTCCTCACAAGCTTGGGCATAAAGAACATACAACTCATCGCCACCATCTCTATCAAACTCAGCAGAAATCGTATCCCGACCTGTCAACAAAGCTTGGTAAGCTCTGTGATGCCCGTCTGTAATCAAGAAGCGATTTCCAAATGTAAGAATACTAATTGGATCCATATTGATGATTTCGGCCGACTGATATAGCATCTGGATATCATGTAACTTCTTTCTGATAAGTATAGTTGGGTCGGATGAAGATCTGTTAGCTTGACTTTCATTTCTTTCTCCTCAAAGGTCCCGATTAAAAGACCCTTTAAAGCTAAATTCCCCCACCATTTTTGTTATTCGTTTTGTTTTTATTCGATGACTTGTCCAGCTTCTTTCAAGACAGCTTCTGGAATGGTAATGCCTAATTCTTCTGCCACTTTTTTGTTGATGACAGATTTACCATCTGTGAAGATTTCAACTGGTGTATCAGCTGGTTTTTGACCTTTCAAGATCTTCGCAGCCATTTTACCAGTTGCCACTCCAAGATCATGTTGGTCGACAACGACTGAGCCTAAACCACCAGCTTCGACCATGGCTGTCGCACTTGGGAAGATTGGTTTTTTAGCTGTTTTGTTGGCTTCGACTACCGTTGAGAAGGCTGATGCAATGGTGTTATCGATTGGAACCCAGATAGCATCCACTTTACCAGTCATGACAGAAACCGTTGAAGCAATTTCATTTGTAGAAGGGACTGAATAAGGAACTACTTTGTAGCCTGCTTTTTCAGCCAATTTTGTAAATTCTTCTACTTGAGTTTTAGAATTATCTTCACTGGTTGAGTAAAGAACACCGATTGTTTTCACGTTTGGAGTCAACTCTTTGATTAACTTCAACTGTTGTTCCGTTGGGTTGTGGTCAGATACTCCAGTAATATTGCCACCAGGTTTTTTCAAATCTTTGACCAAGTTAGCTCCAACTGGGTCTGTGATAGCACCCATGACGATTGGTTTGTCCTTAGTCGCACTAGCCAAACCTTGAGCAGATGGGGTTGCGATTCCGATCAAGACGTCGTTGTTGTTTTGGACCAATTGTTTGCTCATGGTTGCAACCTTGTTTTGGTCGCCTTCCGCATTGAGGAAGTCAATCTCAACCTTGTCCTTGTCATAGCCTTCTTCCGCTAGACCATCTTGAATCCCTTTGTAGATCAAATCAAGCGAAGGGTGGCTGACCAACTGCAAGACCCCAACTTTTGCCTTTTTGGTTCCATCTGTTTTATTCGCATCATTTTTATTGGTTAGCATTGGATAAACAACAGCTACCAAAATAACAGCGAGCAAAGCACCAATCATTCCCAATACACGTTTGTTTTTCATTTTCTTTACCTCAATTATTTATTTTTTCGTTTTCTTGCATCTTTGTTAAAAACTGAGTCGCCATCGTTTCTTCATCTTCTTTTCTCCCTTCTTTTTGAAACAAAAAACACGCCCACACATAGCTATAGCTATGTGAGGACGTGTCATCGCGGTGCCACCTCACTTATGGGAAAATGGATAAACTCCTCCCATATCTCTGTCTTGTCTAGCAACAAGTTGCACGATAAGGTGTGCCGACCGAATTTTTATTGTTTCAAATTCATCTCATCATTAGTCCAATTTCATAAATGTCCACTACTCACTTTCACCAGCCGTGAGCTCTCTAATAAATTTTCATTTATTACTTTTCTAATTGAATACATTGTAAATGTTTCTGTAAGCCTTGTCAATACTTTTTTATGTTTTTTTTTGAAAACGTTCGTTATTTCCTGAAATTCATTTTCTAACGGGTTCTTTGACAAGGAGTGAATACCGGCTTCTTTCTAGGTTTTCAGGCACTTTTTTGATATAATTTACTAGAACTAGTCTAGAATGTTGAGGAAGCCCATGTCTTTTGATGGATTTTTTTTACACCATATGGTGAATGAATTACAAAGCGAACTCTTAAATGGTCGCATCCAAAAAATTAACCAACCCTTTGAACAAGAGTTGGTTTTACAAATTCGTAGCAATCGCAAGAATCAAAAACTCTTGCTCTCTTCTCACTCTGTTTTTGGACGGATTCAACGGACCCAGACAAATTTTGAGAATCCTGCCTTCCCCAATACTTTTATCATGGTCATGCGCAAGTATCTCCAAGGGGCAGTCATTGAGCAGATCCAGCAACTGGAGAATGACCGGATTTTAGAAATCGCCGTCTCCAATAAAAATGAAATTGGAGATGATATCTCTGTGACCCTAATCATTGAAATCATGGGTAAGCACAGTAATATCATTCTCCTGGACAAGGCGACTGGAAAAATCATCGAAGCGATCAAGCATGTGGGCTTCTCTCAAAACAGCTACCGGACCATCCTACCGGGATCGACCTATCTAGCTCCTCCAAAAACGGAGGCGGTCAATCCTTTTACAATCAAGGACGAGGCACTATTCGCCTTTCTTCACCGAGAAGAGTTGACAGCTAAAAACCTTCAAACCCATTTCCAGGGTCTTGGTCGAGACACTGCTCAAGAATTGGCCAGTCGATTAGAAATTGGAGAAAAATTAAAAAACTTCCGGGCTTTCTTTGAAGCTCCAACAGAACCCCATCTAACGAAAAAATCCTTTTCTGCTCTTGCTTTTGCAGATAGCCAGGAGGAGACCTTTGAGACCTTATCAGATCTACTAGACCACTATTATTTGGACAAGGCCGAGCGGGATCGGGTCCAGCAACAAGCTGGAGAACTCATCCGCAAGGTTGACAATGATCTAGAAAAAAACCGGAAAAAATTGGCCAAACAGGAAGCTGAACTGGCAGCAACAGAAAATGCCGAAGAATTCCGTCAAAAAGGGGAACTGCTTACTACCTTCCTTCATCAGGTCCCAAATGATCAAGACCAGGTCACCTTGGACAACTACTATACCAATCAACCTATAACTATTGCCTTGGATAAGGCCTTGACCCCCAGTCAAAATGCACAACGCTACTTCAAGCGTTACCAGAAGCTAAAAGAAGCTGTCAAACATTTGACCTCTCTCATCCAGGAAACCAAGGAAACCATCTCCTACCTGGAAACAGTTGAAACCGCTCTGGCCCAAGCCAGCCTTTCTGAAGTCGCCGAGATTCGCGAAGAGCTGATCCAAACAGGCTTTATCAAACGACGTAACCGAGAAAAGATCCACAAACGGAAAAAACCAGAGAAGTACTTAGCCTCAGACAGCAAGACCATTATCCTGGTCGGCCGGAACAATCTTCAAAACGAAGAATTAACCTTCAAATTGGCTAAAAAGGACGAACTCTGGTTCCACGCTAAGGATATTCCGGGTAGTCACGTGGTCATTACAGGTAACCTCAACCCTTCAGATGAAGTCAAAACGGATGCAGCTGAGCTGGCCGCCTATTTCTCTAAAGGACGCCTCTCCAATCTGGTCCAAGTTGACATGATTGAAACCAAGAAACTCAACAAACCGACCGGAGGAAAACCTGGCTTTGTCACCTATACCGGTCAGAAAACCCTACGGGTCACCCCTGAAGAAGAAAAAATTAAAGCCATGCGTATCAATGAGTAATAAAAAGTGCTGAGAACAATCTCAGCCTTTTTGTTTTATTCTGATTTGTCAATATCTTCTTTGACCTGATCGACGTTGAACTTAGCAAAGAGATACTGGCGGTCCTGGACAGGAAAGCGTTGATCTAATTGATCAATAGCCCCAACTTCTACAATCCCTTCTTTGATAACAAAATCCATGACATGACCCCCAAAGGTATGGTCATCTGAGATAAAGTGAAGGTGATAACCAGCCACGCTAACCCCATGAAACATCTCTGGAGTCCAAAAACCCACAATGGTTCCTGTAATATCTTCCCTGGTAAATTCTGGTTGGCGAGTTGCTACATCTGCAAACTTAGTCTCCGAAGTTGATTTGGGAATCATGCGCACATGCATCTTGGAGAAATCACCGTGAATCTTAATCGAACGAAACAGATTTTCGCCATCATAATAAGATTCAATGCGAGCCTCTAATTCCTCATCCGTCATTTCAAAGCGCTGACGAAAAATAACTTCTGCCTGATGAGGAACAATGGCCGCATAAGGGACTGTCGCATCTGGAGCAACTTCTACAATCTCTGGTTCCTCTCCTGACCCCTTAGCTTGATAAGCCTTGCCATCTAAGACAATCAGTTCGCCATCAATCGAGTCCAGGGTTCCAATTCCTAAATCTCCATGCTCTAGTAATTCTTTAATGGTAAAGGATCCTCCGTAGAGACCAGCCATCAAAGCCCCCAAGGTATTGTATTGAAACAATTTCACCGGTTCCATTATCTTCTCCCTCATTCATCTTGTCTTCTTTTTAGCCCTTCCAGTATACCATATTCTCAAGGACAATAACAGAAAGACTGATTAAAAAAGAGCGGGTCAGAACAATGACGCATACTTGTTCGAATTCCCGCCCTTCAAGGGTTAAATAGTTAATCTTCTAACAGACTCTCATAGAAAGCATGCATTTGCCCATCATCTGGTACTAGCTGCAAATAGCCTTCTGTCACTTCCCGAGCTCTTTCGATATTCCCCAACTCTCTCAAGAGATAGCTATAGCTTTCTAAGAACTCTGGATTGTCTTTCAAATCTGGGTAGAGCTCTTCATAGATTGGATCTGCTTTTTCAACCTCTTCGAGTGCTACCAAGGCACGAGCGATATTCCAGCGGGTGACCACATTCTCCACTTCCACATCTTGCCATTCAAGGACATCTTCATAGCGTTCCTGCTCCAAATAGAGGGTCGTTAGACGAAGAGCGATGTCTTCTAAATCTTCTGCCACTTCTTTAGCTTCTAACAAATACTTCTCTGCCTTTTCTGGTTGGTGCAATTCATAAGCCAACTGGGAAGCTAAAAGGAGAAGATAGGCATCAAAAGGATTCTTCTGGATCCCTTGCTCTGCTATTGCTAGCGCTGTCTCTCGGTCATTCTCAGCTTGTAGGGCCAGGGCATAGCCATATTCATACCCTTCAAAGTCTGGTGACAGCGTATCGATCTGCTTGAAGTAGATCAAAGCACGCTGGTACTCTTCTCGGTCATAGAGAAGAGTTGCCAATTCATAGGCAATCTGGTCATCAAACTCAATTTCTAAGGCCTTTTCTAAAAACTCAATGGCAGACTCAAACCGACCCAGATTCGCATAAGCATAGCCAATCCGCTGGTAGGTGGAAATGCCCGTTTCTTCTAAAATGAGACGGTTGTCTAACTGAGCATACTCTTCAATAGCTTTTTGGTAATTTTCGAGTTCTAGATCAATCTCTGCCAAGCCTAGTTGAATAATAGGGTCATCTGAAAGGCTTGCAGCTTCCATCAGCTTTTCCCGAGCAACATCTGCAAGTCCCTCACTTTGGTAGAGATCTGCCTTGACTAAGAGACTGGCTAGATACCACTCAGAGCTTTCAGGAATTTCTTCCAAATAAGCAAAGGCTTCTTCCATTAGGCCATCTTCCGCTACGATGGTCGCTAGACTCAGATAAACTTCTGGAAAATCATCTTTTAGATGCAAGTAGATTTGCTTTGCTTCAGGGAAAAAACCGATACTTTCAAAATACTGGCCTAATTCTAACAAGGTTTCTGAATCATCTTCGTGCAAGGCCGCTTCTAAATAGCCTGGTAGACAATCTAGCTCTTGTTTCTCAATTGCTTCTAGAATTTTTTGACTATTCTTCACTTTGAATTTCCTCGACTTCGTCCTTTTCATAGAGACCACTGACCACTTTGTACCAGTCAAATATCGCACTAATCACAACCTTAGCGGAGGCATAGACAGGAATTCCTAAGAAGACGCCCCAGATCCCAAACATGGAGCCAGACGTCAACAAGACAAATAAAATCGTGATTGGATGAATATTGAGCTGACTACCCAAGACTAGGGGAGAGACGAAGCGCCCTTCAATCGTTTGCTCAATAATAAAGACAATGACGACTTTAACAAACATCTCTGGTCCTGCCACCAAGCCTAAAACTAAGGCTGGGAGCATAGCTAAGAAGCTACCCAAGTATGGAATCAAGTTCAGAAAACCAGCGGTCACACCGAGGGTCACTGCGTAACGAAGCCCAATGATTTTAAACAAAAGAATGAACATCAAGGCAACTACAATGGCAACCGTAATCTGACCTCTGACATAATTGGCTAATTGTGTATTGACATCAGAAAGTACTTTGCCTGCTGATTCACGCACTTTAGTGGGTAAGAAACGAATGATTTGTCCCTTTAAATTTTTTCCATCTCTCAAGAGATAGAAAACTATGAAGGGCATAATAATTAAAGCCACAATAACTTGAGAGGCAACACTAATCAGATTGCTGACCCAGTTGACTGCACGGGCTGAAAATGAGCTAGCCCAGCTGGTGATGTTTTGTGACAATTGGCTGGTCCATTCATCTAGTTGGGGCTTGATTTCAGGAGCCACTTTGTTATCTAAGATATCATCAATGGTCATGTTGGCCTTTTCCAAGTAGTCTGGTAGATTATGCATGAAGCTAAGAACCTGACGCTGGATAGCTGGAATAGCGACGGCCAACCCCCATAATATGAGAATCGCAATCAAGAAAAAGACGATGGAAATCGCAATAATCCGTTTGACCCGGTGCCTTTCTAAAAAGTCGACGATTGGATTCAACAAATAATAGAGTAGACCAGAAATAATGACTGGTAGCATAACAGCTGCTCCAAACTCTAACAGGGGTGTAAAAATAAAGCTAATCTTACTGAGGACTAAAATATTCAAGCCCATTAGCAAAGCTACTAGGAAAACAGTAATGGCCTTATTATCTAAAAACCATTTAAAAAACCAGGATAAACTAAAATCTTTTTCTTTTTGTTCCACGGGAATCTCCTTCGTTTTCAATCTGTTTTTATTTTAGCATTTTTACTCCATAATTTCACGATAAAGCTGAACGTGAACTGGTTTTTGTTCCTAACCTACTCAATCGTTCACCTAATCGTTTTCCATCCCCTTCTTTTCTGATATAATGGAGCTATCAACAAAGTCGAGGTGCATGTGATGCAAGATATTTATTTCGGAACCTATACCAAACGAGAATCAAAAGGAATTTATAAAGCTTCTTTCGATGAATCGACTGGTCAACTTAGTGACTTGCAACTAGTCGCTCAAGAACCAAACCCAACCTATCTCGCTTTTTCGAAAGCTGGGTTTTTGTACAGTGTTGGGGCAGACCAAGGCCGGGGTGGAATCGCTAGCTTTAGCCCTGACCACCAATTAATCAATCATGTGGTTGAGGAAGGGGCGCCCCTCTGCTATGTATCTGTTGATGAGGCGCGTGGTTTAGTCTATGGAGCCAACTACCACAAGGGACAAGTGCTTTCTTATCGCATCCATGATGATGGCCATTTAACCTTCGTCGATCAAGCCACTCATCACGGTTCTGGGCCTCACGAAAATCAGACCAGTCCCCATGTTCACTATGCAGATCTTACTCCCGATAAGCTGCTCATCACTTGTGATTTAGGCACCGATCAAGTAGTAGTCTACCAGGTCGATGAACTTGGGAAACTGACTCAAGCTCAAACCTACCAAACAAGTCCTGGTGCTGGACCTCGACATATCCTTTCCATTCCCATTACAAAACAGCCTACCTTATTAACGAATTAAACGCTACAATCGACGTCCTCTTTTATGATGGACTGGGCTACTTGGAGCATTTTCAAACGATCTCAACCCTACCTGAAGAGTATGAAGGTCAAAAATGGGCTGCTGCTATTCGCCTGTCAGAGGACGGGAAATTCCTCTATGCCTCTAATCGTGCCCATAATTCTATTGCAGTCTATGAAATCTTGGCAGATGGTAGCTTAGTGCTTCTTGAAATCGTCCCAACCAATGGTCTCAATCCGCGTGATTTCATTCTTAGCCCAGACCAAGAATATCTCATTGCGGTCCATCAAGATTCAGACAATGCCACTGTTTTTAAACGCGACAAAGAAATTGGTCGATTGACTGAATTGAGCCATGATTTCTACGTACCAGAGGCGGTTTGTGTCCTCTTCAACTAACAATCAAAACACTTGCTAGTATGGTTGAAAAATGATTAAATAGTGATAAAATAAATAGTTTATAGGAGAAATCTCATGAACCCAATGGATTTGTTTAACCAAGTCAAAGAAATGATCGAAAAGAAAGATTTCGATGCTGCTAAAAAATTTATCGATGACAACAAGGATAACCTTGGTGACTACTTAGAACAAGCGAAAGCTCTTGTTGCTGGAAACGATCTCGTCAGCGGCGCTGTTGATAAAATCAAAGGCTTGTTCTAATAAAACGCTTCCTCAACTAGATAGTTGAGGATTTTTTTGTCTAGTAAACTAGCTTATTTTTCAAGTTATAAAAACCAAAAAAGCATGACAAAAACTAATACAACCTAATGATAAAAAGCGCCTTACTTTTTCAATTATAGGCAAAGTGAAACACGCTGGGACAAATCAAAGGGTAGTAAAAAGGGAACTAAATCTAATGAGTTCAACAGGCAAGAATTAAGCTCCAAAATTTTGGGGCTTTTTTAATATAAAAATAGCCATACAAAACAAATGTATAGCTATTATCTCTCAATATATTTCTAAATTCCAAAAGTAGCCAATCTGGGCTATTTTAAGCTAGTTTTCAACCCCTTTTTATCTGGAAGCCTCCGACTTGGAAAACTTTCTAATCACCGGTTTCCCGATTGATCAAAAAAATCTTTTTAAAGAGGGGGGGATCTTGAAAAATTCAAGAATTGATAAAATTAAATTTTACAGAAAATCAAATTTTGGTTTTTTGGAAAATAACAAATAAATGATTATTCAAGTAACTTATTTTATATTTTCTTTTAATTTTTTCTTATTTAATTATCTATTTAATCTCTTATAGGTTGATCATATTAGCATAAGCCTCTATTATAGCTCTTCTTTGCTTTTTAATTCTTCTCACTGGTCTATCAAGTCTTTCTGATATTTCCTCCCATGTTAATTGTTCACCCAGCCAGTGCATTTTAAATAAAATTTTCTGTTCTGGAGTTAATTTTTCTAGTAATAGATCTACTATTTCCTTAAAAAGCTCTAAATTTCGTAACACTATATCACTTTCTAGCCTTATAATGGTATTTTCAGTTGGATTACTGATTTTATTTGAACCACTCGAATGTTCAGTAAACTTTTTATTATAAATTATTTCTTGTCTTCTCAAAAATATTTTATTCTCTATGTTCTTGTAACGGTCTAGCTCTTCATCTAGCCTGTCTAATTGTCCCTTAGTAAGCAATATTACCCCTCCCTATACAAATACTATCAGGCCTTTTAAATGACCCTTATTTCACTTATTAGGGCCTATATTCTATGTAATTCTACTTTCCTTATCTCATTTAAGCCTATCCCTTCAACTTAAGAAGGTGTTACATAGTATTTACCTGTTGTTACATTGTAACACCTTCTTACCAGTGTTTTTTCTGTCATTGTCGCCTTGTTATTCCCTCCAGTTTAACATATCTTACATTCTGTGAAACTCACCATCTTCCTTCTTCCCTTGCTATTAAAAGGATATTAAGCATTTCATTTTTTCAGTTTATGCTTGCCTCATTGTGTTAAAGTCTATAAAAATCAAAGTAATAGCGATACTTGTTGAGTACCGCTATATATAAAATGAATTACTTTAAAAATTCCTTAGCTTTCTTAATTTCTGAATTTAGGTAGATCTCACCGCTTACCTCTGGTTTAAATAGAGGTGTAATAGCGTTTAGGTCTAACTCTGTTCTACACCCTGAAAGACTATGTTTATTAGAAATTTCTTTTACTATCTTATCATTGATCTCTTGCACTTCTTTTTCAATTGATCGAAGTTTTTCAAACTCCTTTATGATATGTTTAATAGTTTTTTTGTAAGAAGCTTCTAAACCACTTTTTCTAAATCGTCTCCGTGTTTCAAAATGGATATAAACAGGAACTTCACTTTGAAAAATTGTTTTAATATCTTTAAGCTCTCTGGATACACTTTCTAATTTTTTTGTTAGTAAGTTCAATTGATCGTGTGAAATAACCTCGTTACCATTTATTAAACTTTCCAGATCATCAAGGCTAAATCCTTCAAAATTTTGTAATTTTACTTTTTCATCTAAGACAGTTTTTTCAAACTTTGAAACATTGGCCTCTTTCTGTTCCACCTCTTCAAATCTTTTATAAAGTTCTTGTAGAGGGTACTTTGATAAATCTAACTCCATTTAACTACCTCTTACTTAATTCCAAGTTGCAAAATAACCTAATGTTGGTTGAACCTTCTTAACGTCAAAACGTGTGTATAGCGCAAGTCGTTCAGAATATGTTTTAAAGTCTGTAACCCATTTTACAGATGTCTGATTGTATTTGAACAGTTTAGCGTAGTTCTTCAGATCTCCAACAAACGCAAGCTTATCTCCAGCGTTTCCTAATGTAGTATCATCTACTACTACAAAATGATCAGTATAGAATGTTTCACTAGTTCCATTTTCCTTGTTAACTTTAAGAATTGGTAAGCCTGAACTATCTACCAACTTTTCTAAGTGGTTAAATAAAGAATTAGTAACTACAATTGAAACTTCTCGCTCAGGGTTCACTAGAGCTACTAGATCTTTGATATCATTGATAGAAGCAATACTTTTTGCAGTCGCAAGTGTTAGGACTTTCCCAATTCCTTTGTTCATAGTTTTACGCTCAAGTTTAGCAATACTATTTCCTAGGAATGAATCTAGATTATACATACCATCATCAATTTGTTCTTTTGATAGGTTAAGAAATCCCCCAAATGTCTTTATCTTATAATCAACTTCTAGAAAATCTGTCTTAGCTTCTTCATTTCGATTGCCACCAATTGTATCACCAATCTCAATCATTCCTACCTTGTCTAAGTCAATTTCTTCATACTTTCCATCTTTGCTAGTTACTTCGATAATATCAATTAGAGAAACTAGATCTTTCTTTTCATCTTGTTTGTAACTATCAATAATAGCTTTATCAATAATAGCTTGATCACTTTTCAATTCAAGGCCAGTTGTTTCATAACCAATACTACGAATATAATTTTCTAATTTTTCTTTTTTATTTTTTAAGTCAATTTTCATTTTTGTTTTTCTCCTTTTATCTTTTTATATCTGCTCTTTGCTTGTAGTTTTTTCTAAAGTTCCTAGCGGTTATCTTGTCCTTTAGAACCCTCCGAACTTTCAAGATCATCTGCTCTAGTTTCTGATTGTTGTTGATGTTTGACATATTTTTCTAAAATCTCACGTTTCCTTTTATTTAAGTTCTTTTCACTCTTTTTACAGTTTGAAAAGATTTTCTTCCTTTTTTCTGGATCCATTGAAAATTTAGCACCTACAACATAATCAGGGAAAACATTTCTTTCCATAGCCCACACCTCCTTTCTTGATATACAAAAAGGGGCATACCATTAGCATTATTGCTTACGGTACGCCCCTGAGTTGTTCTCAATAGACATATTTTTTTGTTTCTCTTTTTGTTAATAGATTAAGCTTACCATCTGAATAGCTCAAATTAATTTCGCCAAACATGGGCGCTTTCTCTACTTCTATTATACCATTTTTATAAAATAAAATATAGCCTTCTTCTAAATATTTTTTCAATTTACTTTCTTCCATTTTGAGACCTCTTTTTCTTTAAAAATTATTCTTTTTTCCTACACTTAAGAATTGCTCCTACACTTAGGAAATTCCTCCCAAACCTTAAACTCCTTGTCCTACAAGGGTTTTCACGTTTTTACTACACTACTACACTTATTTTTCTAACTCGGAATTTCTTATAAGAGTATATATACAGATATACAACACTCTTTTATTATTATTTATATTGTTTAAGTGTAGTAGTGTAGTAATATATAATAAAACTCAATTGTATCAATATTTTACAACTACTACACTTATACAATTTAGTGTATTTCATGTGTATGTTCTGTAGTGGTTTTTTCGTAACCTCTCACAGTTTTAGAAGGTGTAAAACGATATGTTTTATTTTGATAATTCGGGGTGTCTTCTTTCGGTTTAAACCCTTTGGGCAATTCTTGACCTTTTGGAATGGTGATAGGATACTTTGTTTTTCTCCATTCGCTCGGTAAATACTTCTCAAATTTCTTATTTAACCCTTGGCTAGTATAACTACTTTGGTGATTATGAAACTCCACAAAACCAGTAAATCGCCACCAGACAAAATCATTAGGCAAAAACGTTGATTGAATATCTTGAAATAGTTCATCAGCAAATTGCTGGATTGTGTCTAAAGATTGTTGATAGTCTAGTAAGTATTTTCTTGATATTTTTGGCTGAATAAATTCGTCAAATTCTAAATCTATTACTAACTTCAAAACATACTCTAATACTTCTTTTCTCTTGATGTAATCATACTTAATAGCTCGATTGGGTTTTTTTATCCCATCTGAAAAAACTCTTTGAAATGGAAGGATTACCATTCTTCTCATTATAGCGTTTTTATCACCGTCTAGCCTTGGCATTTCATTTGTTGATTGAATAACAACAGTCTTTATATAAGCACTATAGGCATCTTTCCCCTTCTTTTCAACCGAAACAGTATCCCCACCTACTAGAGAAAATAGTTTAGAGGTATCTTTAATGAGTGCCTTTTGTTGAATATCGTCCCCAATAACTGCCCTCTTTCCTAACGCTTGGGCCAGTGTGAAGCGATTGTTTACATCTAAATCCGTAATCTTTATACTAGCTATGTTTTCACGCCCAACAAGATTTATAAAAAGCTCTTGGAGTGTCCCTTTCCCTGTTCCACCTTCTCCAATAAACCAAAACATTTTCCCTAAACTCTCCCCTCTGATACAGGCGTGTAATAGTTGTAATGCTAGTCGATAAAGGCTTTTATCTCCTGAAAAGAGATCTAGAAGCCAGCTCTCAAAATCCCACCCCTTTATGTTTACCCTCTGGGCGTTTGGGTTATATTTGGTTTTAATTTTGCTAGTGTATATTTTAGACGGAGTAAAAGACTCTAACTGTTTAGTTGTTCGATTGTAAATACCATTGCCTACAATGATGTAATTTAGGTTATCCTCTAATTGTTTTCGTGGTGTCTGTCGTCTCAATGAATATATACAGTCGTTTGCTCTACGTTCATTATGGCGGTACTCAATCACGTTAATAATGTCCTTTAAAAACTCCAGATCGTTTATATAAATACCTTTATCTGGATCATAGATATATACAGGGCTTACCCCTTCCTCGCTATCAATACGGCAAAAATTAAACAGATCTAACATTATACTTGCTACCATTGTATGACTTAACGGCTTATCTATTTCTTTTTTTGCTCCTTCTTCTGTTGCACCCTTTTCTATCAAGCTTTTCAGACGATCATTATTAAATTTATCTAAATACTCTCTTACAGTCTTTTTCCAACTCACAAAAGTAGTTAGTTTTCTTACTTCTTCTGGTGGTTTTTGAAAGGGGATAATATTGCTTTGTTCTTCTTGCTTAATGATTTCTAATGCTCCTTTTACATTCATACTGACACCTCATAACGGTTTATCAATTCAACAAAATCACGGGCAAGAGATTTCTTTTTTACGATATTTGAAAAGATCTGTATGATTATTTCTAAATCATATCCAGCCCCAACCATCATTTTTAAAAAAGTAGATACTTCTGTTCGATCATTTAAGCCATACGCAACATATTCCAGTAATGGCCCATTAAATTCTAAACCATACCCATTTTTATAACTTCTAAATTTATAGACTTCATATAACTGTAAGAACGCTAGTAAATCCCCTTGTAATTTACTAATAGGGAAATTACGTACTAACTTCCAGCCCTTTTTTTCTAGCTCTTTAGAGTTGGTTACTACTTGGATAAGCATTTTAGGACTTACTTGTTCTGTCAGATTTTCCCCCATTGGTTCATAGTAAATAAAAGCGTACCACTCATTCTTTTTATAAACCCTAGTAGGAGTTTCCTTCAAAAAGTCAAAATCTTTTATCTTTTGTTCTTGTAGAAATAAAATCACTTGTCTATACATCTTTTCACCTCTTCAAAATACTCGATAATCTTCTTTTCGCTTTCTTTGTCTATCCCAAAAGGCAACCACAAAATATCTAATTGGGTGTTATAAAACGCTTCATTAAATTCTATAAGCGGTTCAAAATACTTTATTTCCATTTCTCTCACCTCACTGATAAGAACAAATAAATATCACTTGGGCGGTAATAAACTTTTCTAGCTCTTTCCATAGGTGTTTGAAATCGTTTTAAACCCATTATTTCCCAGTTTCTTAAGGTTTCTCCAGAAACTCCTAGAGCCTCTTTTAATTCTTCTCTAGTAATAAGATCTAGTTTGCCTTTTCGTTCCATTTCTAAATTGACAAGGGTTTCTAAAGTCTCTTTTTGAGTTTGAAGCCATTCCAATTGAATTTCCTTTGAAAGTATTTCCATATCCTTACCCCTTTCAATTAAAACGCTTGCCAGCTAACCAAACATAAGCCCCATAATCTGGATTTAATCCTTTTGAAACTTCTACCTTTTCTTTTTCTTCAACTAGTTTGATTGGACTTGCTCTATTCCATATTTTCCATACAATTTTAAATAGAATTACAAGTAAAATAATGGTTTTGTCAGTTGGTAAATTCCATTCATTCATTTTATTTTCCTCATTCTCTTTTTAACTTCTAACCCCCTCTAAATCAGCTATTTTTCTAATCTATAGGCGGTTTATAGCAGTTTTTCATGGATAGATATCCATTAATTTACTAAACAAAGCCTTAGAATTGCTCTGTCAGCACGCTTTTTTATTACAACTTTCTTCTCTCACCTATCCGCTTGCCTGATCTTGATAAGTGTTTTATTTTTTTAGTTTTTTCTCATGTTCAATTTGATTTCCTAAACGTTTCCAAGCATTATCAAAATCATTTCGTTTAATTTCACCATTATATAATTGTGAAACTAAATTCACTGCTCTATTTAATAATCTTGGATAATGGTTAACAACATTCATTAACTATATACCTCTGTTAGCTCATTATAAATATCATCTGGAATTTCATTCAATGCTTGTTGTTGTAACTGGATAGCTTTTAGGCGATTTATATCGCTTGCGGTTGATTTTCCCATAATTTCAAGAGTTACCTGTACTTGCCTGAAATAAATATCATTTTTAAGGCTCTTTCCTTCATAGATTTTTTGTAAAATCTCTTGCGTAGAAGGGGAAATCTTTCTTTTACTCATTGTGTACCTCGCTATTTTCTGTTATACTAGGTACATAAAAAGTATTTAGAAAATCTCTCTTTCTACGTACCTATATTTGATATTAGTTGCTTACTCGCCATCGCCAAATTTTGAGTAAGTGACTTTTTTGTTATCTTGTTTCATGCTTTTTTCCCTGACTTGGGTTTATAAAGCAAGTCTTTACTTTCGATAAGATCTAGAATCCAACTAATTCCCTGTTCTACCACTCCCAGATATGCGCCCAAATCTTCACTTTCTAATTCCTCGTAGTTCATATAAAGATATTCAGCTAGTTCTCTATCTTTCTCAACTAGCTTTTTAAAATCCTTAAGATATTTTGGAATTGGTAGGCCCTTGCTATTAGTAATTGTTTCAAATTCTTCATGAATATCCATTTAAATAATAAGTTTCCTTTCTTCTTTTGATTCATGCTTGTTACTAAGTGACTTTTTTGTTGTCCTTTTTTATCATTTTTTGGGAGTATACTTTAGTTCTCCATTTTCTAGCATTTCTTGGATCATTTTCCACGCTTGAGCGTTATCATCTGCCCATTTAACTAACATTCCATTTTCTGGTGGTAAAATAATGTTTTCTGCCTCAAATGTGGTAGTGTCAATAAACTCTTTAAAGTCTGTAAATGAAATTTTTGTATCCATTTTGTATCCTTTTTTCTACAATTCTTTTTTATTATCGATGATTTTTGTATGTAAATTAATCATCATTCTAAGTATTAATTGGTGCTACTATCAGTCATTTACATTAAGAAATTCATCAATAGTAACTCCTAGATAGCTTGATACTTTTTTTAAGGTATCTATAGTGGGACTTTTAGCACGTTCATAGTATAGAGCGGTGAGCGTACTTTTTGAAATACCTGTAGCCTCTGCAACATCAGATGTTTTCTTTCGTTGCTTTGCTAATAACAGTCTCATATTGTTTTTCATGTTATACCTCCTTTACTAATCAACTCCAATAAGGTGAAAGGTGTTCATTGGAATATGTTGTAATTTTTGTTCAACATCTGCTGACATGAACATTATATTGCACTTTTTGTTCATTGTCAATATGTTTTTTTAAAAAAGTTGAAATTTTTTTTCACCATAAAACAAAAACGTGTTATAATAATCTCGAAAGGTGTTACTTATAAATGAATAGACTAAAAGAACTTAGACTGAATAAAAAAGAAAATGGAAAAGTTGGAGTTACTCAACAAGAGGTAGCTGACAGAATAGGTGTAACAAAAAGAACTTACATATACTGGGAAAAGAATGAAAGACAGATTAAACCAGAGAAAGCCCAACAGTTAGCCGATTATTTGGTGTAAGTGTAGGATACTTACTAGGTTTTGAAGAATACTACAATATTGAAAATGAAGCACTAGACAGCTATAAAGATATTAAAAAACTTTTGCACACCAATCCTGAACTTGAAAAAATAATCCTCGAATATAATGAAAGCAAACGAAAACAAGGAAAATGGAATTTATCTCTTGTAACTACTACTGATACTATTCCTTTAATCGAACAAAATATTATTGATTTAATTCTTAAAGCTTTCCCTGGAACATTAGAAGAGGAAAGTGAAGAACCTACAAATAATGTTACAAATACCTATATTGCTCTAGGTTTCTTGCCTTTATTTTTTAAAGATTTTTTATGTAGTTTTTTAACTCTCTCAACTTCTGATAAAAAACTTGTTATGGAGTTAGTTTCTACCTTATATGATAAAGATCATGGTACGGCCCTTCTAAAAGAGTATAATGAAGATAATTAATGAATTTTACCAATTCGCCTAAAGAAATTAAAGACAACATCAGAATATTGTTACGTTATTTTGTTGCCAGTAAGTATACTGATAAATTTTAAAAAACCAAAAATGATACTCTTTAATAAGGAAGTTAGAAATGGATAAACCAAAATTAAGCTTTGATGATTTATGCACTAGATTAAATGAGAAAAATATTTCATTTAATCATCATAGTAAGGAAGAAGTAATTACTTATCTTAAAAATCGAAGCTATTACTACAAAATTTCAAGCTATAGAAAAAACTTTCCTAAAACACCAGAAGGAAAGTATGAAAATTTGGATTTCTTAGACTTAACTGTTTGCGCCTCTTTAGATGTAAGATTGAGAGAATTACTCTTATTAATGTGCTTAGATGTAGAACATTCTTTGAAAACTAAATTGATGGCCATTCTTACAGAGGAAGAAAGTGAAAATGGATACTCTATCATTGAAGAGTTTGAAGATGAGTATCCTGAAAAATTTTCAAAAATAATTGATGAGTTTCGTTCTAATAAATATAAAAGAGATATGTTTCAGAAGCGAACAACTTTGTCAGTTTGGGTATTTTTAGAAGTTATTAGTTATGGAGCTTTTACATCACTTTCTGAATTATATACAAGAAAGGTAGCTTTAAAGCCAGACCCCTTGTACACTTCACAACATAAACTAATTAAGAATATAAGAAATTCCTGTGCTCACAATAATGTTTTCTTAATTAATCTTTTTGATAGTAAGGATCATGTGAAGCAACCTGATGCTAAAACAAAGTCCTACGCAAATTCAATGAGGATTAATCTTGGTTTAGTTCATTATCCTAAAATAATTGATATCATTAACCTATTTTATCTTCACAAAAAACTATGCTCCGATGAACTAAATTATAGACGATTGGAAGAATGTAATATTATTATTCAGAAATACCAAGATAATATATCTACATTCGACAAATCTGAATTAAGGATTAAAAAATTTTTTAATTCAATCTTTATCAAATGTGTTGACTTTTTGAAATAATGATGTTACTATCATTATACAGAAACAGGGAGAAAGACCTTGGCTCACAAAATGGGTTTATAGAAAAGAAGTCAACAAAAAGTTGGCTTCTTTTCTTTTTTATTAAATAAAAAACACCGTAAAAAATACGGTGCAATTTATGGAGTTAAATATTCAACTCTATGAACAGTGTTAATGTACCAAAACGCAAATTATAGATATACACTAACACACCTGTAGTATATCATTGATTTGTTTCTAGCAATACTTTTTTAATTCTTGTATTATAAGACTTAAATACCCCTGTTTTAAGCCTTATAGCGTACAGGGGTTAATACCCTTATACTGTTATCAAAAATGATTTACAGGCTCTCTAGAGCTTAAAAATGCTATTTTAAAATAAATTATTTTCTTTTCTCACCTATCCGCTTGCCTGTTGATGGAAAGGAAAGAAAAATGAATATCAAAACCGTAGTAAAAAAGAATGGCCAAACTGTTTACCGTGCTAGTGTTTATTTAGGTGTAGATCAGATGACGGGGAAAAAGGCCCGTACCACTGTTACCGCCTTAACTAAATCAGCAATTAAAATAAAAGCACGGGAAGCTATTAATGAGTTTGCAGAAAATGGATACACCACTAAAAAACGTGTTGAAATTGTAACATACAATCAACTATTTAATATCTGGTGGGATAGCTACAAAAATAGTGTAAAGCCAAATACACAACAAAGCATCAAAGGGCTTGTAAAAAAGCATTTACTCCCAGTTTTTGGAGTGTATAGAGTAGATAAGATCACCACTCCTTTAATACAAACCCAGGTAAATAAATGGGCTAGTAAGGCAAATCAAGGAGAAAAAGGAGCTTTTCTTAATTACCCTCTACTCCACAATGTAAATACTAGAATTTTTCAGTATGGCGTATCGATGCAAATTATTTCAATTAATCCAGCACGGGAGGTAGTTGTCCCTAGAAGGGTAAAACATGAAGAGAAGGCGGTCAAATATCTAAACGATCTGGAACTTAAAAAGTTTCTGAATTATATGGATCAGTTAGACCAAACGAAATATAAAAATCTCTATGATTACACATTGTATAGTGTACTACTTGCTACTGGTTGCCGAATTAGTGAGCTTTTAGCCCTGGAGTGGTCAGATATCGATTTTAAAAATCAGAACATATCCATTACAAAGACTCTAAATAGACTACGTACTATAAATAGTCCAAAGTCTAAAAGCGGTATTAGATCTATAAATATAGACGCTGAAACAGTTAGGATTTTAGAAAAATACCATAAGCGCCAACGTTTAGAAGCAATGAAGTTAGGAACTGCTCCTACTGTCGTTTTTTCTACGTTAGTAGATGATTATGCCTGGGCCCCTACGTTACTTAAAAGACTATCGAAACACTTTAAAAGTGCTGGGGTATCTGATGTTGGCTTTCATGGTTTCAGACATACTCACGCTAGCCTAATGGCGAATTGTGGTATTGAACCTAAAATCCTTCAACACCGTATGGGCCACTCCACCCTTGCAATGACAATGGACATCTATAGCCATCTATCAGAAAACAACGCAAAAAAAGCCGTTTCATACTTTGAAACTGCAATCAATAACTTATAAAAGTGAAAGGGTGATCCAGCTTGGATCAACCCTCTTACTATATCCAAAAATTAAAAAATATTATGAAAGGGTAGTTAAAGGGGTAGTAAAAAGAAAAAAGCACTTCGGGGAGGTAGCCCCAAAGTGCCTAGTTTATAGCTTTTTACTGCTATTACCCATTAAGATGGATTATTTTTTCAAGTTGTAGAATGATTTCAATCCACGGTATTCAGCTACTTCACCAAGTTGATCTTCGATGCGAAGCAATTGGTTGTATTTAGCGATACGGTCTGTACGTGAAAGTGAACCAGTCTTGATTTGTCCTGCATTTGTTGCAACTGCGATGTCAGCGATTGTTGAATCTTCAGTTTCACCTGAACGGTGTGATACAACAGCAGTGTAACCAGCTTCTTTAGCCATTTCGATAGCTTCGAAAGTTTCAGTAAGAGTACCGATTTGGTTAACTTTGATAAGGATTGAGTTAGCAGCACCTTCTTGGATACCACGTGCAAGGTAGTCAGTGTTTGTTACGAAGAAGTCGTCACCAACCAATTGAACTTTCTTACCAAGACGTTCAGTAAGAGCTTTCCAACCTTCCCAGTCGTTTTCATCCATACCATCTTCGATAGTGATGATTGGGTATTTGTTAACCAATTCTTCAAGGTAGTCGATTTGTTCTGCAGATGTACGAACAGCAGCTCCTTCACCTTCGAATTTAGTATAGTCGTAAACTTTACGTTCTTTATCGTAGAATTCTGATGATGCACAGTCAAATCCGATGAATACGTCTTTACCTGGTACATATCCTGCAGCTTCGATCGCAGCAAGGATAGTTTCAACACCATCTTCAGTTCCTTCGAAACGAGGAGCGAATCCACCTTCGTCACCTACGGCAGTTTCCAAACCACGTGATTTAAGGATTTTCTTAAGAGCGTGGAAGATTTCAGCACCGTAACGAAGAGCTTCTTTAAATGTAGGTGCACCAACTGGCAAGATCATGAATTCTTGGAAAGCGATTGGAGCATCTGAGTGAGATCCACCATTGATGATGTTCATCATTGGAGTTGGAAGAACTTTAGTGTTGAATCCACCAAGGTAGCTGTAAAGTGGGATTTCAAGGTAGTCAGCAGCAGCACGAGCTACAGCGATAGACACACCAAGGATTGCGTTTGCACCCAATTTACCTTTATTAGGAGTTCCGTCAAGAGCGATCATTGCACGGTCAATAGCTTGTTGATCACGTACATCGTAACCGATGATTGCTTCAGCAATAATGTTGTTCACATTGTCAACCGCTTTTTGAGTTCCAAGACCACCGTAACGAGACTTGTCGCCATCACGAAGTTCAACTGCTTCGTGTTCACCAGTAGAAGCTCCAGATGGAACCATACCACGTCCAAAAGCACCTGATTCAGTATAAACTTCTACTTCAAGTGTTGGGTTACCGCGTGAGTCTAGGACTTCGCGAGCGTAAACATCAGTAATAATTGACATTTTCTACTCTCCTTATTGAGTTAAATTTTTTTACACCTCTATCATACCGCAATTACCCTATTTTTTCAAGAAAAAACAGGGGTTTACCGGAAGAAAACGATTCCATTTTCACTTTTTTGTGAGAAAACTCTCAAATTTGCTCCTATCTTCCTTAGAGGAAATATGATATACTTCTATTATGGAAGATATTAATAAACTAATCACACAAAAAGCATCTGGTGCTAATCGTCTCAAACCAGATGAACAAAAAAAATTTTTAGAGACTTACCAAGAACGGGTTGTCGCTTACTCAAGTATTGCAGATGCCCATTCACGGGAACTTGAAAAAGAAATGGGGAGCATTTTGACCTCTTTATTAGAGGAATACCAACCCCTTTTTCTCAAAATTTCTCCTAATATTGACGAAGGAAAACAGGTCTTCTATCTAAAGGTTGCTCAAACGAATGGTATCGTGGCGACGATTGTTTCAGAAGAATGCAGTGGTTCTCCCTATGGTCTCATCCTCCACACAGATCATGCCCTTGAAATAGAAGCAAAAGATCTTGTCAGCATGATCCCAGAAGCACCCTCTTCATCCAGAAAGGTTGAGAAAAAAGGTTCCTTATGGTCTCGTATTTTTAAATAAATTCGGCCCTTGAAAAAGCTTGAGATTTTTGTCTCAAGCTTTTTTTTACATTATTTCTTAGCTATAAGTTTAAATTAAGAAGCCTAGCTATATTTTTTGAACTTTCAACAAGTTGCTCGAAAGATGTTTGTTGGAGCTCCTGCCAGCTCATCAATCTTTGGAGGGCAGAAAAGGTTGCTGCAATTCCGTAGGAGGTCAGATCAGGAAGGTCTCCTCCTAAACTTCCACAAATAGCAACTACTGGTACCCCCCCTTTGACCCTTCTAGCGACTCCTATTGGGGCTTTTCCAGCGAGAGATTGGGCATCCATTTTCCCCTCTCCTACAATGACCAGGCTTGCATCTTTTACTCGCCGATCAAAGTCGATGAGATCGAGACAGGTATCAATTCCTGAAGCAATTTCTCCTTTTGCAAAAGCGACCAAAGCAGCTCCTAATCCGCCTCCTGCTCCTCCTCCTTCCAAATGAACTAACTCAGGATTCACGAGTTGGTAAAAGGACTGCATGGCCTGGTCCACTTCTTCTAGTTTACTCAAATCGAGTCCCTTTTGAGGAGCAAAAATTTTAGTCGCTCCTTGAGGACCACACAAGGGATTAGTCACATCAGTTAAAATATGCACCCTCGTTTGATCAAAAGAAACACCATTTTTTTCTTTTACAAAAGAAGTTACTTTTCCTAAATCTTTCCCCATTGGATTTTCAAGTAACTTTTCATGATGATAGAAAGAATAGCCTAGAGCTGTAGCCATGCCAATGCCTCCATCATTGCAAGCTGTACCACCTACACCAATATAAATATCCTTCATTCCAATCCCCAACAAATGAGCAAGAACTTGCCCAAGGCCCTTAGTCGAAATCAGGAGGGGATTCCGTTTTTCTTGAGGAACCAAAGATAGACCAACCAGATCAGCTGTTTCTATCAAGGCACTAGTCCCCTTCACCAAATAAGGGTAGGAAATAGCCTCACCGAAGGGGCCCTCCACATCAACAGTTGCCCACGTTCCTTTAATAGATTCCTGAATAGCTATCATGGTTCCCTCGCCTCCATCCCCAATAGGCATGATCTCATAGGAAGCTTGAGGAAGGATGCTTTCAAAACCTTTTTTGATAGCTCTAGCGACTTGGCTTGCTGCTAGGGTTTCTTTATAGGAATCTGGTGCTATGACAATCTTCATTATTTTTTTCTTTGCAGGGGCCATTTCTTTCATCTCCAATTCAGTTGCTAGTTTAATTTTATTTCATCCTATTAAAAAACATCCAGGACTCTCCTGGATGTTTTGATTTAGAATCGAATGGATTCTCGTGTTTTTTCATAGGATGTAACGAAACGTTCTGTCACACCTGGTTCAATTAGTTCAAGCGCGTCAGAGATGACTTTGAATGAAGCTGGGTAATCGTATTCTCTTTCAAAGATATACAAGGCCTCATCGAAAGCAGCTTGCACATGGTCATCAAATGAACGGTAGCGATTTGAGTACTGGAGCAATTGCTCAGTCAAGGTCGCATTTTGTACCAATCGATAGGTTTCCTCTTCAAGCTCAGTCATATCGTTTGTCAAAATGTCCAGGAGACGATTAGCATTTTCGATATTGACACGATCACTCTCCAATTCAGATAATAAAGCTTCTGTATTATCACTTGCTGTAAAGAAAATAGTTAGGAAGGATTGAGGAATTCCTGGTAGATTCCGTTTATCCATATAGCGTTTAATCCCATGTAAGCGATTGGCATAAATATTTACTTTTTGACGAGCATTAGCATCGTCTTTCTCAATTTTAGAGAAGGTTTCGCTAAGGGCTACTTGGTCATCTTCAATTTCTTTCAGACGTTCTTCAATCGCTTCTAATTCTTCTTGAAGAATAGAATAGGCTTTTTGAGTTTCTGATGTATCCTTCAATGCATCTTCTACAACCAGCTCTTGAGCTGTTAATTCAGCTTCTAATTCTTTCAAATGGTGGTCGTTCAGGTCTTTGCTAACAAAGGTCTTACTCAAACGTTCTACCTCAGCTGCTAAGTTGGCATTGTTCTCTTTGGCGTGGGCAAGATAACCTGGCAAGGCTTTGACCAATTTATCAACCACTTTGCGTGATTCAATTTCTCGTGTGAAAAATATCATACAAAGCATTGATTTCTTCTTGGATTTGCTCATTTTCATAAATGGCATTATCCAATTCGAGAGATGCTACATTTGAAAGGTTATCTCTAAGAGAAGCATGTAATTGCTGGAAGCGTGCTTCCAAATCAGTCTCTGTAAAATGATATCCCGATTCTAAGAGCTTGCGGTGACCAGATTCCAAATCGTCTAATTGATCCGGAAGAGTTTTCTGAACGGCTGTTACAATTGCAGGCACCTTTTCAACGATATGAGTCAAGGCCACGATATGATTTTCAGCGGTATCGAGAATTTCAGCCGCTTCCACTGGATCTCCAGAAGAGTTCAACGTTACGAATTGAGAAAATTCTACTTGAATATTTTCAGATTGTTTTTCAATCTCTGGAAGAGCAGGTCCGTATGCATCGACGTCAGAAGCTACTTGCTTTTGCAAATTTTCAAACATGTCCAAGGCATGGACCACACGTCCACTATTCTTTTCTTCTTGTTCTTTTAGCTCTGCCAAAGCTTGACGGATAGCTTTGATATCTTCGTCAATCAACTCAATTTGACTCTCAATACTTCTGATGGCTTGCTTTGCTTTTAAAAATCGGAATGAATTATTGTAGCCTTCTGCTTCAAAGAGATTGTTCTCAATATCTGCAAATGAGTTAAGGGAAAGATCAACCCATTTTTGATTCCATTCGCGAAATGCTACTTGACTTTGTCCAATCAAGTGCATGTTCTTAACAGCTTCAACTTCATCATTAACTGGAAGATTATACAGTTGTTCTTTTCTTTCCTCCAGTGCTGCCAGTAAGGCTTCATTGCGCTTTCTCAATAACACTGCCACAAAGTATCCTACAACTAGTACGAAACCTATGAAAATGATGAGAATAATTAGTCCACTAGACATATAAAAACTCCTTCATTGTATTACTTGAAAGTAATCGTAGTTATTATATCATAAAAATTCGAATAATAGGCAAATATGGCTGAATTTTATACATCCAGTGTACTATATTCGGCATTTTCTTCGATAAATTCTCGACGAGGTTCAACTTTGTCCCCCATCAACATGTCAAAGATCTTATCTGCTTCTGCTGCATCATCGACTGACACTCGGGCCATCAAGCGATGCTCTGGATTCATAGTGGTTTCCCACAATTGGTGATCATCCATCTCTCCCAAACCTTTGTAACGCTGAATGGTTGGTTTGACCGGCCTTCAGAATAGCGCTCCAAGGCCGCTGCCAATTCCACTTCCTGGTTGGCACCTGGTTGAATATACTCTTTGATTTCACTGCCGACCTTCACTCCATAAATTGGTGGTTGAGCAATGTAGACATAACCAGCCTCCAAGACTGGTTTCATATATCGATAGATCAAGGTCAATAGGAGGGTTCGAATATGGGCTCCATCGACATCGGCATCCGTCATCAAGACCAATTTTTGATAACGAGCTTTTGATACGTCGAATTCGGCACCAAAGCCTGTTCCCATAGCTGTAAAGAGGCTACGAATCTCTTCATTGGCCAAAATCTTATCCATACTAGCTTTTTCCACATTGAGGATTTTCCCTCGAATCGGCAAAATCGCTTGAAACTCCCGGTTCCGTCCTGATTTAGCAGATCCTCCGGCAGAGTCTCCTTCGACGATGAAGAGTTCCGTTTCAGCTGGATTATTGGATGAACAATCCGCTAATTTCCCTGGAAGGTTTGAAATTTCTAATCCAGACTTCTTACGGGTCACTTCACGGGCTCTTTTAGCAGCGACACGCGCTTTGGCAGCCAAAATTCCCTTTTCAACAATTTTCTTCGCAATCTGCGGATTTTCTAACAAGAAATCAGAAAAAGCATCACTGAACAAGCGGTTGGTAATCTTTACCACTTCAGAGTTCCCAAGTTTAGTCTTGGTTTGACCTTCGAACTGAGGATTTGGATGCTTGACAGAAATAACTGCTGTCAACCCTTCCCGCACATCTTCACCTGTGAGATTTTCTTCATTGTCCTTAAGAAGTTTATTCTTACGAGCATAGTCATTGATGACACGGGTTAGGGCTGTACGGAATCCTTGCTCATGAGTCCCCCCTTCATGGGTGTGGATATTATTAGCAAAGCTCATGACTGTTTCATGATAGCCAGTTGTGTATTGCATGGCAACTTCAACTGTGATATCTTCCATTTCCCCATCTGTATAAATAGGAGTTTCAAAGATGACATCCTTGTTTTCGTTGATATATTCGACATAACTTGCAATTCCACCTTCATAGTGGTAGTCCTTGGTTTGTTCCTGACCTTCTCGTTTATCCGTAATCGAGATGCGCAAGCCACGATTCAGGAAGGCTAATTCTTGAATCCGTTTGTTCAACTTGTCAAAGTCAAATTCAGTGGTTTCTGTGAAAATCTCTGGATCCGGAGTAAAGTGAACAGTTGTCCCAGTGCGGTCTGTTTCACCAATCACTTCAAGATCTGCAACAACTTGCCCCCGTTTGTATTCTTGGTAATGAATTTGCCCATTCTTATGCACTCGCACGTCTAACTGAGTGGAGAGCGCATTTACAACAGACGACCCAACTCCGTGGAGCCCTCCAGATACCTTGTATCCACCACCGCCAAATTTCCTCCAGCGTGGAGAATGGTAAAGACGGTTTCTACAGCCGGACGTCCAGTTTTTTCTTGGATATCCACGGGGATTCCACGTCCATCATCAACAACCGTAATCGAGTTATCCGCTTCGATAAAGACTTGGATATGACTGGCAAAACCAGCAAGGGCTTCATCAATCGAATTATCGACGATTTCCCACACTAAATGGTGAAGTCCTTCTTTGGAAGTGGATCCAATGTACATTCCTGGACGCATCCGGACGGCTTCTAAACCTTCTAAAACTTGAATCTGACTAGCATCATATTCTTGACCAGCCATTTCTTGCTTCAATTCTTCTGTCATTCTTTCCCTTTTCTAATTAAAAATATAGTTTGTCAATTGATCCATGGAATCAAACAAGTAGGTCGCCATCCCCGCTCTTTGGCCAGCCTCGATATCAAGCAGACGGTCTCCAATCACTAAGCCACTTTCTATGGCGTACTTATTTTTTAAATACAACATAGAGGTTGGATCTGGCTTACGAGGAAAGCCGTCATCAGCTGTCACAACTTCCGTAAAAAAGTGACTGATTCCTGTCTGTTCCAAGATCATCACCACATGATGATCACGGTGCGAAACCAAAAAATGGCGGGCTCCTGCCTTGGTCAGACGGTCCAATAATTCCTCAGTTCCTTCAAATAAGCATGGTCTTTCAAGGGCTTCTTTTTCCCTTTTCTTATACTCCAGCAAAAAATCAGGAAGATCTGGGGCAAACTGTTGAACTGCATAATCAGTAGAAACTTTTAAAGCTGCATAAACGGAATCATGATCAGCCTGCTTTTGGAAAAACTGTAAGGTCGCTACAAAAGCTTTTGTAGAAGTCTCATAATTGTCCAATAAAGTCCCACCAAGATCCCATATAAAATCATGATAATCCATAGCTTTTATTATACCATATTTTGGAAAAAATAGCTTGTAAATCCCATATTTTCACGGTTTTTTCCTACACTCTACTGACTAATTTTTCCTTGTTTATTCCTTTTTATCTCATAGACAAATTAAACGTAAAAAAAAAAAAAGGTAGAGTTCTTTCTACCTTCTTATTTTACTATTTTACCCCGTTAAGGAGCTTCCATCCCGAAGACATCCTGATAAAGCATACCTTCTCGGAGTTTGCTAGCATCTCCTCCGAACTGGTTAACAAGAGCATAGGCAAAGGCAAGAGCTGTAGCCGGCCCTCTACTGGTCAAGATCCGGCCATCTTGAACCACTGCTTTTTTCAGATAGTGTCCATTCCCAATCTCCTGTTCAAAGCCATCGTAACAGGTGAAGTTTTTCCCCTCAAGCAGACCTGCTTGATCGAATACAATCGGCGCAGCACAGATAGCTGCCAAGATCTTCCCTTCTATCCTTGCCTCTTTCAATTCTTGAATGAGGCCATCATGGTCACGAAGGTTGGCTGCTCCTGGCATCCCCCCTGGAAGGACAATCCCGTCAAAATCTGCTAAAGAGCCCGACCAGACCTGGTCAGACTTGACAGTGATTCCATGAGAGCCAATCACTTCTTGTTCAAAGCCAATCATCTGACAGTCAATCTCCGCTCTACGCAAGACATCCACTACTGTTAAGGCTTCAATTTCTTCAAATCCATCTGCTAACAATACAGCTACTTTGACCATTTATATCATTCCTTTCTCTTGGAGGCGACTCAATTGCTTTTGACGTAGAAGGCGCCCCTCTTTTTTTCGTTCTTCAGCTACTCGATTCTGGTGGCTCATGGATAACAACAAGCCAATCCCAATTAAGTTACTGATAATAGCGGATCCACCTTGAGAAATAAAGGGAAGTGGAATACCGGTTAGAGGGAGAATACCAGTAACAGCTCCAATATTTTCAAAAATATGGAAAACCAACATCATAATAAAACCTGTAGAAATATAGGTATAAAATTGATTATTGGATTTCAAGGTAATCCGCAACATTTTGTAAACTAAAAACATATAAAGCACGAGAAGTACAGTTGAACCGATAAAACCAAAATCTTCTCCGATTACTGTGAAAATCATATCGCTCTCTCTAACAGGAATTAAGAGATTAGATACATTGAATCCTTGTCCAAAAATCCCCCCGCTTGCAACAGCTAATTGACCTTGAGCCTGCTGGAAGGTCATGGTCTGAGCATAGTCAAAAGGATTTAACCAAGCCAAGATCCGATTCATTTGGTAGGTCGGCATTCCTAATTGTTGGTGTAAGAAGGCTCGACCACCATCAGATAGAAAGACCGCTAAAAAGAGGGCGATTGCTCCTGCCAAAGATAGAAAGACTGGCAGGATGATTTTCCAAGAAACGCCCGAGATGAGGATCAATCCAGAAAAGATAGCAATAAAGACCAAAGAAGTTCCTAAGTCATGCTGAAAAGTCAAGAGAAGCAGGATTGGTAAGGTATAAGCAAAGACTTGTAAAATTAGATAGCAATCACTCTTCAAGGTTCGATCCATTTCTCTATTTTTCCGTAAAAAGTGGACAATGGAACGAGAAACCATTAAAATATAGGATATTTTCATAAATTCAGATGGTTGGAAGAGACTGATTCCCTTATAAGCCACCCAGTTTTTTGAACCTGTAGAAGCTACCAAATTTGGATTATAAAAATAAAGTGGTAAGACCATTAAAATCAGGCCTAGCACATATAAATAAGGAGTTGTTTTCCATAAAAACTCCGTGTTAAATAGCATGACAATAAAGCTGATCATACAGCCCAGAACAATCCAGGCAATCTGTTGCCCTAAAATGGGCCAGACTAAATCCGGATAATCATGGTAGACAGCACTATAAACTGCAAGAACCCCAATCACCAATAGTAAAAACACTGTGATAATCAGGGGAATATCTCCTCTAAGTTTGAAAGACTGACGTCTCTTCATTCCGTCCCCCTTTGTTGATATCATTTAAATTCCTAAAAAGTATTGAATCAGCAAGCTCGCCACTGATACACAGCCCCAAGCAACTACTCCAATGAGGAGAGGGGCCACTCCTTGTTTACGAAAGGCATCTACTGAAACTTGACTTCCAATCCCCACCAAAGCCATGGCCATCAAAAACTGTGACAAAAACTTGCAGATGGGAAGAAGGAAGGCTGGAACCCACCCCAATGAAGCGAGTAAGGAAGCCAGCATAAAATAAAGGATAAACCAAGGTACTACTTTGGCAAGATTTACTTTTTTCCCGTTTTTATCTTCTTTTGAGTGTTTTAAAAGCTTCAAACCCATCATACCAAAACAGATAGGAATAATCATCAAAGCTCTGGTAAGTTTCACTACTGTTGCAATTTCTCCTGCTGCTTTGCTATACGAAAACGCTGCTGCAACTACTGAGGAAGTATCATTGATTGCAGTACCTGCCCAAACTCCAAACTGATTATCAGTCATTGATAATAGGTGCCCAAAGAAGGGGAAGATAAAGACTGCTAGGATATTGAAGAAAAAAATTGTCGAAAGTGACAAGGCCATATCCTCTTCATCAGCTTCTAAAATTGGAGAAGCTGCTGCAATAGCAGAACCACCACAGATGGCTGTACCCATTCCTACTAAGGCAGTCAGAATCTTCGGTGCTTTTAAGAGATAGCCCATCGCAAAAGCTGCTAAGAAAGCAACACTAATGGTTGGTAAACTGATCAGTAAGGAAGACAAACCTAACTGTGTAACTTTTTGAAAGGACAGAGTAAACCCCATCAAAATAATGGAATACTGTAAGAGATTCTTTCCCGAATAAGACAAGCCCAGCCGGCTACTTTGAGGTAATCGCTGACTAGCATTTAAAACGATGCCACATAAAATAGCAAACAAACTGGATCCGAGTAAAGGAAAGGCCTTCCCTAATAAATAGAGACTCCCGCACCAATTGCTGCAAGCATTAACCCTTTACTAAACTTATTCATCTGTTGTTTTTGACTCATTCTCTCCTCCTAAACTGATCTAGCGTCTCCATCACTTCGTGCCTGCTCACAATCGTTAAAGGAGCTATTTTTTTCAGACTCGTCTGAATTTGAGGGCCATATTGTCGGTTTAGCAATCGTTGGTCTAATAAGATCACTATTGACTCTTGTTCGGCAAACCGATTGGAGCGCCCCAGAGCTTGTTTCATTCGTAAAATTGCCAAAGGCAGACTGTAATCATAAAATGGATTTTTACCTTCTAAGCGTATTCTTTGGTTAATCTTTTGTACTAGAAAATCACTGGGATTGTCGAAAGGGATCCGAGGAATGACTTGGATGAGCTGGCATTGCTGGGCAAAATCTACACCTTCCCAAAAACTTCCTGATCCCAATATAACACTCGTTTCTCCTCTATCAAAACGGCGTTTGATATTGGTTGCATCTCCATTTTTATATTGAGCTAGATGAGGAACTAGCATCTGCTGAGAGGTCTCTAATAATAATTCCTTAGAAGTGAACAAGACAAACACAGGCAAATCAAAAGAGGCCAATTCATCTATATATGAGGCTAATTCACTAGCTAATTCCTCTTGACTGAGATTCGTCAGATCAGGAAATTCCCTATTAATGAAAATCGTTTGACCTTGATGAAAGTTGATTTCTGTCCCTAAAAATTGATAATTTGTCACGCCTAAAATGGCAGCTAGATTGACCTTGCGACTAATTGCTAAGGTAGCTGAGACCATCAAGACCCGAGTACTCTCAGGTATAAAATCTTGGATGGAAACCAAGGTGTCCCTGCCAGAATGGAGTCGCAAAACTTGGTGACTCTCTTCTTGAATTCGATCCAGCCAGAAAACCTGATAGCGAGAATGAAAGAGCTCCTTTAATGATGACAGTTTAGGAACATCTAATTCGAATAAATCCTGTCGAATCTTTTGCACTTGTTCTCCATCTAATTCTAACTTTCTTCCACCATCATCGAGCCTCTTGACCAAAGCATTTAGTTCAAACTGAAGACTTTCTAAAATACGACGCTTCAGTAATGATTTTTCTGTCTCAATCTCACGCTGGAGCTCAACCATACAATCCGCCATGGATAGAGAAGCTCTCGAAAATTGTTCTAAAGAAAAATACAATTTTTGCGCTTCATCCACAACCAAGACTCTATTTTCAACGAGCGACGGATCATCCTCTAACCGTGTTAATAGGTAGGCATGGTTGGTTAGCAAAACTCGACTCGATTTTGCATATTCTTGCCCTTTTCTCCAAAAGTCCTCCCTATAAAATAAGGACTTTTTAGACAGGTTCCCATCATGACGAATGCGATGAACAAAATTAGCATATCGATGGAGTTGGCCCACTTCATTCAAGTCCCCTGTTTGCGTTTGGGTTAACCAAACCAAAAGTTGCATCTTGAAACGGTTGAGCAAACGATTTTCTTCTAGTTCATGTAAGGTCTGATAAAAGGCATCTAATTTTAGATAATTTTGAGGACTTTTCAGACTATGAAAAGAAATCTGAAAGGTTTCTTTAATGAGTTGGGCTTCTTTTTCCATAATTTGGTCTTGCAAGACCTTGGTAGGAACACTCACCACAATTTTATCCTGAGTCTGTGCCAACAAGGGGAGCAAGTAACCAAATGTTTTCCCAATGCCTGTCGGAGCCTCGATAAAAGTCGTCACATCCAGAGGAGCTTCCAAACTCCGTTCAATAAACTGCGCAAATTCTAACTGATGGGGCCGAGGCTCCATCTCCATCAATTGCAAATTAATCGCGAATTGTTTAGACAGACTCTTGCTTTTTCCTACTCCACTTGTTTGACGAAGAAATATTCCGTGACATGAGTTCACATCCGGATCTGAATAATTCGAAGTATCTTCAAAGGCATCTTCGATGAGGATTCGGGATTCGTAGATTAAATTATCCGATAAGGCCAGAAGGGTTTCTACCAATTCAGTTGGTAAGGAAGCAATCTTCTCCCGTAGTGTAAGAAAGAGTTGAGCCGTTGCTTGGGCATCTGAGATGGCAGAATGGGCATGATCTAAAGGAATCGCCAATTCTTCACACAGACTACTTAAATTGTACCGTTCTAGTGTCGGGAAAAAGACCTGAGCTAACTCTACCGTATCAATCCTTGGCGTCATCAACTCAAATCCTTCCCAGAACAAGGATTCAGCAAGAAGGTTGGCATCAAATTTAACATTATGGGCTACAAAAACAGCATCTTCCACTAGTTCATAGACCTCTCTAGCAACTTGTGAAAAATCAGGAGCCTTTCTTAATTGGCGGTCTGTAATCCCAGTCAACTGGCAAATGTGATGGTCCAACTCCTCATGAGGATTCACATCCGTCTCATAAGTCTCTACAATCTGTCCATCCTCGATAATGACTATCCCAATTTGAATAATTTTTGCATTGCTGCTTGCACTGGTTGCTTCCAGGTCAACGACAGCATATTTTCTTTTAACATTCGTCGTCATAGCACTTAAAATTATATCACTTTCTGACTTGCTTTGCTCGCATTTTTATAAGGGAGAATCGATTCCTACGTCTTATTTTCCCATAAATGATGCAAAGCGAAAGAGAAGTAAGAGCTCAAGTCAGCTATTTTATTCTATTTTTGATAGACTTATAATGAAAGGAGCTCTTATGAAAATCCAACGTATTGTGAATCCTATTGCTTATGAAAATACTTATCTTATTGAAAATGACCAGCATCTTCTCGTCATCGATCCAGGTAGTGCCTGGTCTCAAATTCAAAACAGAATTGATCAGATTGCTAAGCCCGTATCGGCCATTCTCTTAACTCACACCCATTATGATCATATCCTGAGTTTAGAAAGAGTTCGAGAAGCTTACGGTCATCCTCCTGTTTATGTAGATGCCCATGAAGCAGATTGGCTTCAAAGTCCCGTAGACAACCTGTCCGGTTTGGATCGTCATTCTGATTTATTGAATGTTATTTGTCAAGCAGCTGAACAACACTTTGATTATCAGCAAGAATATAATCTAGATAATTTCCACTTCTATGTCCTTCACACTCCGGGTCATTCGATTGGTGGCGTCTCTATCGTTTCCAGATGATCATTTCGTTTTAACTGGTGATGCCCTCTTTCGTGAGACTATTGGTCGGACAGACCTTCCAACAGGAAGCGCTCCTCAACTTTTAGAAAGTATCGAGACCCAGCTGTTCCCTCTTCCATCTTCCTATGTTGTCTATCCAGGACACGGTGGAGAAACAACGATTGGGCACGAAAAAATGTTTAATCCCTTTTTTCGGAATCGTTAAAAAAGAGAGTGGGACAGAAATCGGTAATTCGTTAGAATTCGATTTCGTCGTCCCACCTCCGCACAGTTGAGTAGGGCTGTAAAAGCTGATGAAATCAGCGTAGTAGAGCCCACTCAACCACTGCGTCTTGCTCGACAATCCAAAGACAATTGAGAGGCTAGGATTTTTGTCCTAGCCTCTTTTTTTTTATGCTCTTAAATCTTCAAGAAACGTCTCATTGAAATAGATGAGCCAATCGCTCCAATTAAAATACCGAGACCAAACAAACCACCGACCATAATTGGAACAAGAAGGTTTGGACTGTATAAGAACAATTTCTGATCTTGTAGGGTATTGTACATCGATTTGTAGACAATATCATAGACATAATAAAGCAAGAGAGCTGGTGGAATTGCACCAATCAAACCAATCCAGGCACCTTCCAAAAGGAATGGTGCACGAATATAGCCACTCTTCGCACCTACCAGACGCATAATCTTAATTTCTCTACTTCGTGAAATAATGGTAATCCGAATCGTATTAGAAATCAAGAAGACTGCAATAAACACAAGCAAGGCAGCTCCGATTAAGCCCCAGATACGAATGAAATTCCCAAGAGCAAAGAGACGTTGAGTATCAACTCCCCCATCTTTGACTTCAGACACCCCTTCAATTTTCTTAGCGGCTTTAGAAACCTCTTTCACATATTTAGGAGCCGTTGTCTCTACAAAATAAGCATCATAGAGAGGATTAGCATCCCCGTCAAAAATTTTCCAGTTGTTACCGGCAGTCTTGATTAAGTTTTCATACTGTTCTTCCTTGCTGGAGAACTCAACTTTATCAACATTCTTCATGGCTGTCAATGCATTATAGACTTTCTTATAGTCCTCATTATCAACCATCTGGCCTTCTTTTTCGATCTGCTGGTTTTGATCTTGGATATCCTTACGCATATAGACAACAATCCGTACACTATTTTGAATATCATCTGATAGCTTGATCGTATTAGCAATGACTGAGGCAAAAATCGCTACAAGTCCAAGTGTAATCATCACCGAACTAACCGCAGCAATGGTCATCCAGCCATTCCGTTTTAAACTTTTAAATGATTCAATGAGATGGCGGAAAAATCTTCTAATCATCGTATCCGTACTCTCCTTCCGCTTCATCCCGTACAACACGACCATTTTCAATGGCGATAACACGGTGACGAAGTGTATTTACAATTTGGCTATTATGAGTTGCCATCAAAACAGTGGTACCTTGCAAATTAATTCGCTCTAAGAGGTTCATAATTTCCCAAGAGTTATCTGGGTCCAAGTTCCCTGTTGGTTCGTCCGCAATCAATACTTTAGGATTGTTGACGATGGCACGCGCGATAGCGATCCGTTGTTGCTCACCACCTGAAAGCTCATTTGGGAATGAACGAACCTTGTGTTTCAAACCAACAAGATCCAAAACTTCCATAACGCGTTTTTAATGTTTCTACGACGCTCTCCAATTACTTCCATTGCGTAGGCAATATTTTCATAAACAGTCTTTTTAGGAAGCAATTTGTAGTCTTGGAAGACTACTCCAACGTTCCGACGCAACATCGGAATATCGCGTTTTTTGATTTTATCTAAATCAAAACCAGCAACTTTCAAGATTCCTTTATCATGCTTCACCTCACGATAAAGTAAGCGAATAAAGGTTGATTTACCTGCACCAGAAGGTCCTACAATATAGGCAAATTCTCCTGGTTCAATATGAACGGTCACTCCTCGAAGAGCTGTCGTTCCGTTGTCATACTTTTTGACAACATCTTTCATTTCAATCATTGACATGTATTGAAAATTCCTTTCCACATTTTATATAGAAGGAGGACTTTAATTGAGACGCCATTTTAAATAGGCATCAATAAAGCCATCAATATCTCCGTCCATTACTTTATCAACTTGGGCTACTTCATAGCTTGTACGGTGGTCTTTCACCATGGTGTATGGAGTAAAGACGTAGGAGCGAATCTGACTTCCCCAGGTGATTTCTTTTTTATCACCCTTTAAGGAATCCACTTCAGCTGCCTTCTTTTCTTGCTCCAATTGATAAAGTTTTGCCTGCAACATTTTCATTGCACGGTCACGGTTTCCGTACTGAGTCCGGTCAACTGTCGAAGCAACCACAATCCCTGTCGGGATATGGGTCAAACGAACACCTGTTGAAACCTTGTTGACATTCTGTCCACCAGCTCCACCCGAACGGAAGGTATCCATCTTGATATCGTCATCTCGGACTTCTACTTCAATTGTATCATCCAATTCTGGCATGACTTCAACTGACGTGAAGGAAGTATGGCGACGTTTAGCTGAGTCGAATGGCGAGATCCGTACCAAACGATGAACTCCCATTTCAGATTTTAACAAGCCGTAAGCATGCGGTCCTTCGAAAGACAGCGTAACAGATTTAATCCCAGCCTCGTCTCCCGCCTGGTAGTCCAAGACTTCCACCTTGAAACCATGAGCATTTCCGAAGCGGGTATACATCCGAAGAAGCATATCTCCCCAGTCCTGAGCCTCAGTACCTCCAGATCCCGGATGGATTTCCAAGATTGCATTATTATTATCATAGGGTTCTGACAAGAGAAGCGTCATTTCATAACTGGTCATCATCTTATCCAACTCTATCAACTTCTCTTCTAGCTCTTCGTGAACGGATTCATCTTCTGAGAGAAACTCAAGAAGGATCTCGGATTCATCAAACAAGTCTGTCATTTGATGGAAATTCTCATAGGTTTGTTTCAACTCATTTAATTCCTGGGACGTTTTTGTGCTGCAATATTATCATCCCAAAAATCAGGTTCTGTCATTTTGTTTTCCAAAATGGCAATTTCTTCTTCCAGACCCTCTAAGTCAAAGAGACCCCCTGAAAGAAGCTAATTTATCACGATTCGCGTCAATTTTCTGACGGATTTCTGAAATATCCATAAGTACCTCTTTCTAAGTATCAGTCTATTATACCACAAACCCCATCATTTGCACATAGTAAGAGATAGTAGGAATCATTTATCCACAAAAAATCGCATAAAACCAAGCTGTTGTCACCTCCTTTGTTACATAATTGTTAGATTTGTTACATGTTAGTTAACTTTCTTTTTCTTATCAACTTATGATACACTAGTGATATGACACGTATTGGTTTTATGAGTGACCTGCACCTGGATTCCAATCAGTTTGGCGAGACCGAACGCATGCAACTCCATCAGGTCCTACAAGAAGAACAAATTGATCACCTTCATCTAGCTGGCGACATTTCCAATGACTTTAAGCAGATAAGTCTCCCCTTTATTCAGGACCTCCAAAGACAGATTCCTGTCTCCTTTAACCTGGGTAATCACGATATGCTATCTCTTTCAGAAGCAGAAATCAAACAGTACGATTTTCAAGTCCAGACCTTTGGGGATAGCCATTTAGTCAGTCTTGCTGGTTGGTACGATTATAGCTTTGTCCCTGAAAAGAGCAAGGAGGCCCACCTGCGTACCAAAAATACTTTCTGGTTTGATCGAAGATTGGAACGTCCTTTCGATGATCCAACCATCACGCAAGAAGTCCTCTCCCAATTGGATCAGGTCCTCGCTTCTTTAGATGGTAGAATCATCGTCGCTCTTCACTTTGTTCCCCACAAGGACTTTCTCATTAGCCACCCCTACTTTCAGAAATTCAATGCCTTCTTAGGCAGTCAAGTTTTTCACGATCTCTTTATGAAACATAAGGTATCGGACGTGGTCTTTGGCCACTTGCACCATCGCCATCCTTCCAGAGTCATCGATGGCATCCAATACTTCACGAGACCCTTAGGCTATATCCGTGAGTGGCAACTGACAGAAGACTTTTTCAAGGACTTTCCTCAGTACAAGATTCCTCAAATGTATCGTCTTCATAAACGCTACAATGCAGTGAAAGACTTAGCTGAATTTCATCAATACAAAAGACAGCATTTAGTAAATGAATTTCGACAGGCTTTAACCATCTTAGACTGCTAAAAAGAAAAGATTTCGATCCCATAAGGAGTCGAAATCTTTTTTTAGCGTTATTGCTTATTCTTCTGTATCTAGGAGATTTTTTGCAACAAGGGCTGCCAAGACACCACCAACGATTGGAGCAAGGATAAAGATCCAAATTTGTTGAAGGGCTGCACCACCTACAAAGAGAGCAGGAGCCAAGCTACGAGCTGGGTTAACAGAAAGACCTGTAATGTTCAAACCAACAAGAATGATCAAGGTCAAGCTCAAACCGATCACAAGACCAGCGATTTTCCCGTTTCCTTTAGAAGCTGATGTCACTGTCATGATGACCAAGATAAAGATAAAGGATGCAATCACTTCAAACAAGAAACCGCCAAATGGAGTCACTCCTTTAGCCAAGGCATTTTCACCAAGACTAGCTGTTGACATACCTGAATTGGACAAAAGGAAGAAGACAGAAGCGGTCGCAAGGGAAAGCTCCCACTATTTGCGCTGCGATATAGTTGACCAAGTCTTTAGAAGACAAGCGTTTGTTCACAAACATAGCAATAGAAACAGCAGGGTTCAAGTGAGCACCAGAAACAGTCCCAATGGAGTATGCTGCTGCAACAATGGACAAACCAAATGCCAAGGCAATTCCTAAATGACCGAGACCTTCAGTCCCATTCCCAAAAACAACTGCTCCAGTCCCGATAAAGACGAGCATAAATGTGCCGATTACTTCAGCAATAAACTTTTTCATAATCAAGTTTCCTTTCTTAAAACTGTTGTCTAGTTTATCAAAAATCAACTCTTGCCTCAAGAAATATGCCCAGACACCTCTGCACACAAAAAAAAGCCATCCGAAGATGACTTTTTTAATGCTTAAATGGCATTTTTATCTTTTCCGAGTGCTCGTTGAACAGCTTTAACGATTTCAACCAAAACAACAATCATAAGGGCACCTACAGCAACAACCAACCATTGTGTCAAGCTCAAATGAGACACGTGGAAGAGTTTATTGAATCCAGGTACCATAATGGTCGCCATTAAAAGAATGAAGGCAACTGGGATAGACCAGTTAAAGGTCTTGTTCTTGAAGAGTCCTACTTTAAAGATCGATTGGTAAACGGATTTAACGTTAAAGGCATGGAGCAATTGGATCAATCCAAGAGTTGCAAAGGCCATAGTCAATGCGTCAGCATGGATTTCTGCACGAGTCGCATGTTCTGGAGAAAGCAAGGCCCAGCCATAAACACCAAGAACTAGCATCGTTTGGAAGATCCCTTGATAAATGATTGCTCCGAAGACACCACCATCAAAGAAGTTGGACTTGCGTCCACGAGGTTTGTGGGTCATGACACCTGGTTCAGCTGGTTCAACGCCAAGGGCGATAGCTGGGAGAGTATCCGTTACCAAGTTAATCCATAATAGATGTACTGGTTGAAGAACATCCCAACCAAAGAGGGTTGCAAAGAAAATCGTGAAGACCTCAGCCATATTGGCAGACAAGAGGTATTGGATGGATTTTTGGATATTGGAGAAGACCTTACGTCCTTCTTCCACCGCTACGATAATGGTTGCAAAGTTATCATCAGCAAGGACCATATCAGAAGCCCCCTTAGAAACCTCTGTACCAGTAATCCCCATACCGATACCGATATCAGCTGTCTTAAGTGAAGGCGCATCATTAACCCCATCACCTGTCATGGCAACAACCTTGCCTTCTTTTTGCCAGGCTTTCACAATCCGAACCTTGTGTTCAGGTGATACACGAGCATAAACAGAGTATTGCTTGAAGACTTTTTGGAATTCTTCATCAGAGAGTTCGTTCAACTCAGCACCAGTGAAGACATGGTCTTCTGTATCATTTGGATCGATGATTCCAAGACGTTTGGCAATAGCTTCAGCCGTATCTTGGTGGTCACCCGTGATCATAATCGGACGGATACCTGCTTCTTTAGCGACACGAACAGCTTCTGCAGCTTCTGGACGTTCAGGGTCGATCATGCCGACCAAACCAGAGAAGATGAGGTCAGACTCAACAATTTCAGATTCCAAGGTTGGAATTTCCTTACTTGTCTTATAAGCCATCATCAAGACACGAAGGGCTTGTTTGGCCAAATCTTTGTTGGTTGCAAGGATAGCTTGTTTATCTTCTTCTGTGATGGGGCGAACTTCCCCATTGACTTGAATACGAGTCACGCGCTTGAGCAGCTGATCAGGTGCACCCTTGACAGCGATAAAGTAAGAACCGTCTGCTTCCTTATGAATGGTAGACATGAGTTTACGGTCTGAGTCAAATGGCAATTCAGCTACACGTGGTTCATCCTTCAAGACCTCACGAACATCAAAGTTGTGGTCCAAACCAAACTGTACAAGAGCTGTCTCCGTTGGATCCCCAATCAACTTACCAGATGGATCCACCTTGGTATCATTGGCAAAGTTCATGATACGGAGGGTATTGTTGCTAGCAGCAATCTCGGATGCCGAGCTTTGCAATTGACCGTTGGTATAAACTTTTTCAACCGTCATTTGGTTCATAGTCAAAGTACCTGTTTTATCAGACGCGATGATTTCTGTTGAACCGAGAGTCTCAACCGCTGGCAATTTACGGACGATTGAATTCCGTTTGGCAAGGGTTGTCGTTCCCAAAGATAGAACGATGGTTACAATGGCAGGAAGCCCTTCTGGAATAGCAGCTACGGCAAGAGCTACCGCTACCATCAAGCCTTCTAATGGATGTTCGCCACGAACGAAGACACCAACCAAGAAGGTAATCACTGCAATCACAACGATTAAGTAAGTCAAAGTCTTAGACAATTGAGTCAAGCTTTGCTTCAATGGTGTTTCTGTTTCGTCTGCATTGGCCAACATGTCCGCAATCTTACCAACTTCTGTGTACATACCAGTGTTGGTCACGACACCAATCCCACGACCGTAAGTTACGTTTGAGTTTTGGTAACCCATGTTAACACGATCCCCGATACCAGCATCTGCTTCAACAAGTCCTGTCACATCTTTTTCAACTGGGACAGACTCCCCTGTAAGAGCTGCTTCTTCTATTTTAAGAGAAGCTGCTTCAAACAAACGCATATCGGCAGGTACGACATCTCCCGCTTCTAGTAAGACGATGTCCCCAGGTACCAATTCTTTCGAGTCAATCTCAATCACATGACCATCACGACGAACACGGGCCATCGGGCTAGACATATTTTTCAGAGCTTCAATGGCTGCTTCTGCCTGCCCTTCTTGGTAAACCCCAAAGGCAGCATTCAAGACAACAACGGCCAAGATGATCATGGCATCCGTTAAACCATCCATCCCTTCTGTAATCACAGAAAGTGCCGCTGCTGCAAGCAAGATGATAATCATCAAATCCTTAAATTGATCAAAGAATTTAGCTAGTAGGCTCCGTTTCTCTCCCTCTTCCAACTCATTGCGACCATAAGTCGCTAGGCGTTCTTGAGCTTGAGCAGTTGACAAACCCTCGATAGATGAGTCCAAGTTCTTTAGGACTTCTTCTGAGGTCTGTGTGTAAAACAAGTCTTTATTTTGTTCTTTTGACAAAACAGTCTCCTCCTTTTTGGCCTCTTTTTACAAAAAAAGAGACCTGTTTTTTAAAAAAACAAGTCTCGCTGTTTAATATAGTGCCGGAAATAATTCGTAATGACGACACTATCGCGGTTAACCGCCAGCTACTCCCTTGAGTGGTTTCATTATACCACAACTCATAAAAAAATCAAGAAAAACTACTAAAAAACTAGTCTCCCCATGTCAATTCTAAGCGATAGGTAGCGAATTGCTGACTTTCATCCGTCGTCAACAACTGATAGGACAAGCCAAGCTTATTTTGCTCCAATCTATATTCCTGAGTATCAATCACAAACTGCTGCATGCCCAGGGGAGTTGGAATGAGCGCATGACCTTTCTCAGAAGCTATAAATTTCATGATGGATTTTGGAGTTGAGAAGCGAGTCATGGTCAATTCTTGATCATGAAATTTCAAGGCTACTTTTTCTCCTTCTTCGTTGACGTAAAGCAGATAGTGATAGCCACCCTTTTCCTTCCACTCCCCTTCGTAATATTGATCCATCACTTCGAGTTGTTCATCAAATTGAATCTGATTTTGTATTCTAATTTTCAAAAGTTCCCATCCTTTCCCTCTTTCCATTATTTTACCAAAAACTTCTTTCTTTTTCCTATTGCAACCATCTCTCAATACCATTTTAGGCCGTTTTCTGCTATAATAGAGGCATGAATGAAAAAGTATTTCGGGATCCTGTGCACAACTATATCCACGTGGATCACCCAGTCATTTACAAGCTCATTAATACAAAAGAATTTCAACGACTACGTCGCATCAAACAGTTGGGAACCTCTGGGTTTACCTTTCATGGGGGCGAGCATAGTCGTTTTTCGCACTGTCTAGGAGCCTATGAAATCGCTCGTCGCATCCTATCGATCTTTGATGAGAAATACACTGACCAATGGGACTCGAGCGAATCCCTTCTTACCATGGTTGCCGCCCTCTTACATGATATCGGACACGGGGCCTACTCTCATACCTTCGAAGGGTTATTTGATACGGACCACGAAGAAATGACCCAGGCCATCATCACCTGTCCAGAGACAGAAATCTATCAGATATTAGTGCAAGTTGCTCCCGACTTCCCTCAAAAGGTGGCCAGTGTTATCGACCATACTTATCCTAATAAACAGGTGGTACAGTTAATTTCTAGCCAGATTGATGTCGATCGGATGGACTATCTTCTTCGAGATGCCTACTTTACTGGAGCTTCTTATGGAAATTTTGATTTAACTCGCATTCTCCGTGTTATCCGCCCCATACCAAATGGAATTGCTTTCCAGAGAAATGGTATGCACGCGGTTGAAGATTATGTCGTCTCCCGCTACCAAATGTATATGCAGGTCTATTTCCATCCTGCTACTCGAGCCATGGAAGTCCTCTTGCAAAATCTACTTAAACGAGCACGCCTTCTTTATTCGAAACAAAAGGAATTTTTCCAAGCGACCTCTCCAAAACTACTTCCTTTTTTTGAGCATGAGGTTACTTTATCCGATTACCTTGCTCTCGATGATGGGGTTATGAATACCTATTTCCAATCCTGGATGGAAAGTTCTGACACTATTCTTTCGGACCTGGCTCAACGCTTTATCAATCGTAAGGTATTCAAGTCTATCCTCTTCCAAGATAAGGACGAAAATAAACTACCAATCCTTAGTCAGCTCATTCAAGAGGTTGGCTTTGATCCAAACTATTACACAGCCATCCATCGGAACTTTGATCTCCCTTACGATATTTATCGACCAGATTCAGAAAAACCAAGGACTCAGATTGAGATTATCCAAAAGGATGGGAAGCTAGCTGAACTTTCCCTACTGTCTCCTATTGTGGCTTCACTTGCAGGCAGTCGTCAAGGAGACAACCGCTTCTATTTCCCTAAAGAAATGTTGTTGGAAAACAGTTTATTTGCACCACAATTACAGCGATTCCAGTCTTATATTGTGAATGATAGCTTTACAGGAGAGATGCATGACTATTAAGCTCGTTGCCCTCGATATTGATGGAACTCTCTTGACCTCTGATGGTCGGGTGACACCTGAAGTTTTCGAGGCCATTCAAGAAGCCAAAGCACAAGGTGTTCATGTCGTTTTAGCGACTGGTCGTCCTCGTTCTGGCGTTCTTCATTTATTAAAGGAACTACAGTTGGATCAACCAGGTGACCTGGTGATTACATTCAATGGTGGACTGATTCAAGATGCGCATACAGGGGAGACCCTCTATGAAGAACAATTATCTTATGAGGACTACTTGGACATTGAATATCTTTCTCGAAAATTACTAGTTCCCATGCATGCGATTACTAAAACTGGGATCTATACAGCCAACCGCAACATTGGAAAGTACACTATCCATGAAGCTAAATTGGTTCAGTCGGATCTCTTTTATCGCACTCCTGAAGAGATGGAACAGCATACCATTCTCAAATGCATGTATGTGGATGAGCCAGAGAGATTAGAAGAACTTCTCCCTGCCATCCCAGCAGACTTTTACGAACGCTTTACGATAGTACGTTCAGCTCCTTTTTATCTGGAGTTACTTCCTAAGACTGTTAATAAAGGCTTTGCCCTCTTACAATTAGCTTCTAAATTGAACTTAAGTCCAGATCAAGTCATGGCAGTTGGCGATCAAGAAAACGACCAGGCTATGTTGGAAGTTGCCGGTCTTCCAGTTGCAATGGAAAACGCCAGCCCTGAATTGAAACATTTTGCAAAGAAGATTACACGATCCAACGATGAATCGGGCGTAGCCTACGCCCTTAGAAAGTGGGTACTCCGTTAATGTATAGTTATAAAATCGGTATCTCTGCCGAAGAACATGATGAATTTGTGAAAAAGAGCTCTCAAACCAATCTGCTTCAAAGCTCTGATTGGGCAAAGATCAAAGATAACTGGGGGAATGAACGTCTAGGTGTCTACAAGGATCAAAAGCTCGTTGCTGTCGCAAGTATTTTAATTCAACCCCTTCCACTTGGTTTTACCATGCTCTATATTCCACGTGGACCGATTATGGACTACCAAAACAAGGACCTAGTAGCCTATATGCTCCAATCCATAAAAACTTTCGCCAAGAGCAAGCGTGCTGTCTTCGCTAAGTTTGATCCCTCTCTTTTCCTAAGAAAAGGATTAATCGGCCAAGAAGTAAAAGATCAAGAAGTCAGTGTAGCGATTATTCAATTCTTAGAAAAATTCGGAGTTGAATGGGTTGGGCGGACCAAAGATATGGGGGAAACGATTCAACCACGCTTCCAAGCGAATATCTATAAAGAATATTTCACAGAAGAGCAACTGTCTAAATCCACCAAACAGGCCATTCGTACTGCTCGAAACAAAGGGGTCGAAGTCGTCTTTGGTGGCCCAGAACTCTTGGATGAATTTGCTGCTTTGATGAAGAAAACAGAAGCTCGCAAGGGCATCCACCTTCGTGGCAAAGACTATTACGAAAAACTCCTCACAACCTATGCTGGGCAATCATACATCACTCTATCAAGAATTAATCTATCCCAGCGCCTCACTTCACTAGAAAACCAACTAGAAAAGAATCTACTTGAAGTAAGTCGCTTTAATGAGAAAACAAAACCAGGTAAAATTGATAACAACCGCCAAGAAAAAGAACGCTTGGAGGAAGAAATTCAATTTCTCAAGCAGGCATTGGATGCAGGCAAAGAAACCGTATCTCTATCTGGAACCTTAACCCTCGAATATGGGGGTACTTCTGAAAATGTCTATGCAGGAATGGACGAAAATTTTCGTCGTTATCAACCAGCCATTTTGACTTGGTACGAAACAGCCCAGCATGCCTTTGATAGAGGAGCCGATTGGCAAAATATGGGGGGGATTGAAAACGATTTGGATGGGGGCCTCTACCACTTTAAATCCAAGTTTAATCCAATGATTGAAGAGTTTGTTGGTGAGTTTAACCTTCCAACCAGTCTTCTTTATCCCCTCGTCAACAAGGCCTATCAATTACGAAAAAAATTAAGAAATAAACAATGAGGTAACCGATGACTTTCGCTATTCTAACCAAAGAAGAGTTCGCTAGCCATGCTAATAGCGCCTCCTATCGTTCCTTTATGCAGACACTTGAAATGGCCAGCCTTCTTGAGAAAAGAGGTTTTAAGACCCAGTATGTCGGTTGGAAAACAGGAACTCAAATTACCATCTCTGCCCTCCTGTATTCAATGCCTATGACGGGTGGCCTTCACTTGGAAGTTAATTGCGGTCCTGTTATTACTGATCGTTCTCATCTTCAGGACTTCTATCAGTCTTTGCAAGACTATGCTAAGAATCAAGGGGCGCTTGAATTAATTATCAAGCCCTACGACACTTATCAAACCTTCGATAGTGATGGGAATCCACGTTCAGAGGCTCGTCAAGACTATATTAACGAATTGACCCATATTGGCTATTCCTTTGACGGTTTGCAAACGGGATATCCTGGTGGAGAGCCTGATTGGCACTATGTCAAGGACTTGTCAGGGCTCACACCTCAAACCCTTCTTTCTTCCTTCAGTAAAAAAGGAAAACCCCTCGTCAAAAAAGCCAACACTTTCGGTATTCAATTAAAAAAGTTAAACCGAGATGAACTAAGCATCTTTAAGGAAATCACTTCTGCTACTTCTGATCGAAGAGAATACAGTGATAAAAGTCTAGACTATTATCAAGATCTCTATGATAGCTTTGGTGAGCAAGCTGAATTTATGATTGCAACCCTCAATTTTCAAGATTACCTCCGTCATCTTGAACAAGACCAAGAAAAATTACAGGTCAAAATAACAAGATTAGAAAAAGATCTCCTGGCTCAGCCTCAATCTGAAAAGAAACAAAATCAATTACGCGAATTGTCAAGCCAATTTGAAACCTTTGAAACTCGAAAAACTGAGGCTCGTGACTTTATAAAACACTATGGAGATCAGGATGTGGTCCTTGCTGGAAGTCTTTTCCTCTACTTTCCTCAGGAAACAACCTACCTCTTTAGTGGCTCTTATCCTGAATTTAATAAATTTTATGCGCCAACCCTTCTACAAGAACATGTCATGAAGGAATCTCTACACCGTGGTATTTACCACTATAATTTCTTGGGCATTACCGGACTCTTTGACGGATCAGACGGTGTTCTTCGTTTCAAACAAAACTTCAACGGCTATATCGTCCGTAAGATGGGAACCTTCCGCTATTATCCAAATCCTCTGAAATTTAAAGCCTTGTCCTTGATCAAGCGAATCTTAGGACGTTCATAACAAACAAAGAGGCTGGGACAAAAGTCCTAGCCTCTCAATTGTCTTTGGATTGTCGAGCAAGACGCAGTGGTTGAGTGGGCTATATACGCTGATTTCATCCGCTTTTACAGCCCTACTCAACTGTGCGGAGGTGGGACAACGAAATCAAATTCTAACGAATTACCGATTTCTGTCCTACTCTCTTTTAAGACAGAAAAAAGACGAGAAGTCTCTCGCCTTTTTTGTTCTGCATTAGTTTACGAAGTTCAACAATGCCAAGAAGCTTTCTGGATCAAGGGATGCACCACCAACAAGAGCTCCATCAACGTCTGGACAAGCCATGTATTCAGCAACGTTTTCAGGTTTCACTGAACCACCGTATTGAACACGTACTTTGTCAGCAACTTCTTGACCGAAGTCAGCAGCAACAACGTCACGAACCACTTTACACATTTTTTGTGCGTCGTCTTGTGAAGCTGATTTACCTGTACCGATCGCCCAAATTGGCTCATAAGCGATGACAGATGCAGCGACTTGCTCAGCTGTCAAGCCAGCCAAAGCAGCTGATACTTGAGCACCTACGAATTCAGCAGCTTTACCAGCTTCGTAAGTTTCAAGTGACTCACCACAACAGATGATTGGAAGCAAACCATTTGCAAAGATTGCTTTTGCCTTCTTGTTAATATCTTCATCTGTTTCATGGAAGTAGTCACGACGTTCTGAGTGACCAATTACCACATAGTCCGTACCGATTTCTTTCAAAACTTGTGGGCTAGTTTCACCAGTGAAGGCACCTGCATTTTCAAAGTAGCAGTTTTGAGCTGCAACTTTAAGATTTGTTCCTTTTGCTGCTGCAAGAACAGTAGTTAAATCAAGGGCAGGAGCTGCAATCCCAGCTTCAACAAGTTCAGCTGATGGAAGTTTTGATGCTACTGCTTCAACAAATGCTTTTGCTTCTTCTGGGTTTTTGTTCATTTTCCAGTTACCAGCAATAAATGGTTTACGTGACATTTCACACACCTCGTTTTTCTTTATTGATACTACCTATTTTATCACAATTTTCAAAATAATGAAAGTTTACACAAGCTTCTATTTTCATTTTCTAACTTCTGAACTTCTCTTTAATAAATAAGAAAAAACCCCGTCTTCACGGGGTTTTCTGTCTGTCTTTATAATTGTTAATCTGGGAACTAGATCGAATTAAGCTTCGATTTCAGTAACCATACCTGAACCAACAGTACGTCCACCTTCACGGATAGAGAATGTAGTACCTTTTTCAACGGCGATTGGGTGAATCAACTCAACGTCGATAGTCACGTTATCACCAGGCATTACCATTTCAGTTCCAGCAGGAAGTTCAATAGATCCAGTTACGTCAGTTGTACGGAAGTAGAACTGTGGACGGTAGTTGTTGAAGAATGGAGTATGACGTCCACCTTCCTCTTTAGTAAGGATATAAACTTCACCTTTAAATTTAGTGTGTGGGTTGATTGAACCTGGTTTAGCAATAACTTGTCCACGTTCAATTTCATCACGTTGGATACCACGAAGAAGCACACCAACGTTGTCCCCTGCAAGACCTTCGTCAAGTTGTTTACGGAACATTTCAACACCAGTAACAACCGCTTTTTGGATTTCTTCTTTAATACCAACGATTTCGATTTCGTCGTTGACTTTAACGATACCACGGTCGATACGTCCTGATGCTACAGTACCACGTCCAGTGATTGAGAATACGTCTTCGACTGGAAGAAGCAATGGTTTGTCAGTATCGCGTTCTGGTTCTGGGATGTACTCATCAACAGTGTTCATCAAGTCCATGATGATGTCTTCGTATTTAGAGTCACCTTCAAGAGCTTAAGAGCTGAACCTTGGATAACTGGAAGGTCATCACCTGGGAAATCGTATTCTGAAAGAAGGTCACGGATTTCCATTTCAACCAATTCAAGCAATTCTTCATCGTCAACCAAGTCAACTTTGTTCATGAAGACGATCAAGTGTTTAACACCAACCTGACGTGAAAGAAGGATGTGCTCACGAGTTTGTGGCATTGGTCCATCTGTAGAAGCTACTACAAGGATAGCTCCGTCCATTTGGGCAGCACCAGTGATCATGTTTTTAACGTAGTCCGCGTGTCCTGGCGCATCGATGTGAGCGTAGTGACGTTTTTCAGTTTCATACTCAACGTGTGCAGTGTTGATGGTGATACCGCGTTCGCGTTCTTCTGGAGCAGCATCGATAGACGCATAGTCTTTAGGTTGGTTAACTGATGAAGGCAAGCGACGTGCCAAAACAGTTGTGATAGCTGCAGTTAGGGTAGTTTTACCGTGGTCAACGTGTCCGATAGTACCAATGTTAACGTGTGGTTTACTACGATCGTATTTTTCTTTTGCCATTTGAGTAAAAGCCTCCAATAAAATATATTTTATAGATAGACAGTAGGCAATACAGTCTAACTTTCCTTACTATTTTATCAAATTTCGACTAAATTGCAAGTGTTTTACAAGCTTTTTTCTTATTTCTTTTTTACTTCAAAGATTTTTATTAAATATCAGTTTGATCCTTGAACCACGTATTTTTCCTGCCTAAAAAAGCATTCAATTTTGATTATTTATTCGTTCATCTGTGTAAGACCTTTCTCAGAGCCAATGTTTCTAGTAAGCTAAAAAGATCCAAAGCCACGAGATGGCTTTGAATCTTTAAAAAAGTATAGAATCCCGAAGCTTAACCAGAGTTACGCAACCCTGTCGCCACCCCATTAATAGTAATATGAATCAACTTATCTTGATTGGTTGGAAGTTCTCCTCTACGTTGGCGCTTGATCAATTCCAATTGAATATAATTGAGAACGTTAAAATAAGGCATTCGATAATCCAAACTATCTTTGAGATAAGGGTTTTCCGCCAAAAGTTCCTCATGTTCTTCAATCTCAAGGATGACTTCTTTAGTCAATTGCCACTCATCCAAAATGATATTGAAAATATTCCGAACCTCTTCTTCTTCACAAAGTTTGGCGTACTCAAAGGCAATATTCATGTTAGCTTTCGATAGGACCATGTCTACATTAGAAAGTAAGGATCTAAAGAAAGGCCAGTTTTTATACATGTAGTGTAAGGTTTTGATATTTTCTGGATCTGCATCGATAAATTCCTTAAAGCTAGAACCAACACCGTACCAACCAGGGAACATCACCCGACTTTGTGACCATGAGAAGACCCAAGGAATGGCACGCAGGCCACCGATTTCTTTGATGGTCTTACGGGCTGCTGGACGTGAGCCAATGTTAAAGCTAGAAATAGCCTTAATCGGACTAGACTCAAAGAAGTAATCATAGAAATGTTCGTTGCCAAACACCAATTCACGATAAATATCGTAGCTACGATTGACAATCTGGTCCATAATCTCATTGTACTGATCGGACATGCTCTTTTCACTCTTCTGCTTAGCAATCATCCGGTTAATTGTTGCAGATACCAACATTTCCAAGTTGTAATAAGCTGCATCCTTGTTCCCATATTTATTGCCAATGACCTCACCTTGCTCAGTCAAACGAATGCGGTCATTAATGGATCTCAATGGTTGTGAGGTGATGGCTTCATAGGTTGGACCACCCCCACGACCAACCGTTCCCCCACGGCCATGGAAAAAGGTAATTTTGACACCAAACTCGTCGCCAATCGCTGTTAATTGTTGCTGGGCCTTATAAAGAGTCCAACAAGAAGATAGATAACCACCGTCTTTGTTACTATCTGAATAACCAAGCATAATTTCTTGGTAGTTATTCTTAGAAGCAATCCAGCGCTTAGCAATTGGAAGTGATAGATACTTTCTCATTGTATCTTCAGATTGATCCAAGTCTTCGATCGTCTCAAAGAGTGGAACAATTTGCACACGTGCGCTTTCCTTGTCAATCAGTCCCACTTCTTTCAACATGATAGCCAACTCAAGCATATCCGATACACTGGTTGCGTGAGAAATAATGGTTTGGCGAATGACATCTTCTCCTAAGCGGTCTTTTAATTCACGCGCTGTTTGGAAAATAGCTAATTCTTTTTCAAGCAATTCTGATTTTTCTGCATGGGTAGCAGATAAAATCCGAGGATCTTCTAACAACTCTTGTAAAAGCAACTCGCACTTTTCGTCTTCTGACAAATCACTGTAATGGTCATTGATTCCAGCTTCTTTGAGAAGTTCCGCAACACAGGCTTCATGGACACTCGAATCTTGACGCATATCGATTGAAGCCAAGAAGAATCCAAAGACTTCTACTGCTTCTAATAACTCAGCAAACTCTCCTGAGATTAAAGCCTCTGCCTTATTTTCAATCAATGACTCTTGAATTAGGGTCAAATCCTGTTTAAATTCTTCAACTGTTTCGTAATAAGGAGGACGGTCTTCTGCCAACTCTTGGATAGCTCCACTGATGCGGTTACCAATATAATCAGAAACCACCCCTTGTTGATGGGTATGAGCACCGAGGAGACGCTCAACCGGATGACGGTCATCTACTGTTGAGCCAACTACAGACCATTCCTTGATATTTAATAAGGTTTGGACCAATTTGGATTGAATATAATGGAAGGCCCGACGATAAGGTTCTTTTTCACGAAAGACAGAAGTATCACCAGAACGTGCGGCCATCTCTTCTACAGCTTGACTGGTTTTCGAAAGATTGGTTGAGAGTGAGAAATTACGATAGAGACTGGAGATCTTACTAATATAATAATTTAAGATTACTTCACTTTGAATAGTGGCTGAACGCTTGAGGGTTTCAGCAGTTACAAATGGATTCCCGTCTCGGTCTCCACCAATCCACATTCCCATGGTAATTGGTTTTGGTTTCTTCAACTCAATTCCTTGTTCCTTTGCTAAACGTTTATACTCTAACATCAGATTTGGAACAGCCTGAAGGAAGGAGCTATTATAATACTCCATGACGTTGGTAATCTCATTAGTAACCTTGAGTTTCTTTCACGAATCATGTCAGTTTGCATCATAATTTCGATATTGCGACGCAAATTATTATACCATTTGGTCTCATTCATCAGACCAGATTTCACATCCCGATGCTGGCGCAACAAACTATGAATATGGGTCGTTAAATCCAACATCGTTTTCCGTTGTACTTGAGTTGGATGAGCTGTTAAAACCGGAACTACATTCAAGTTTTCAAGAATCTCATGTGCATTTTCTTTTTGGGCTACTTGGCGAATGGTCGAAGATAACTTCCCGAGATAGTCCTCTCCTCGGTTATTTTGACGGTTAATTTCAAAAGCTAAGTCCACGTCCTCTGAGATATTAATCAACAAAGGTAGGATGGCAAAATAGCGTGAGATAACTATCATCTCTTCATTGGTGAGGTCTTTTACAATCTCATCCAATTTTTGGTAATCTTTAGAAACCGAGAGATTTTTCAACTCCAGGATTTTTTCAAAGGTTTCAGAACTGACCAAGTTTTTCGCAATATCTTCCAATATTGTCGTTAAAATTTCAGCCTCTTCTTTAATAATATCTTTATTAGTGTAGTTTTCAAGTTTCTGTAAGGTCATGATTTCTCCTTTTCTATGCTCAGCAAACTCTTAGTAGTAAGTCTGAATCTTGTGAGGCCGTTCATAGGCCGGTTCTTCTTCATAAGCCAGGGCCCGTTTCTCACTAGCATCAATATTTAGAACGAGAGCAATCGCAATCGACAGTACCCATAGGCTATTTCCTCCTTGAGAAAGGAAGGGGAAGGTGACTCCTGTTGACGGAATCAAACCAGAAATCCCTCCGATATTGATAAAGGTTTGTGTTAGTAGCATTCCTCCAATACCGATAGCCATCATAGAATTAAATGGATCTCTCGCTCGGATTCCTACCAAATGATTCGTAAAATCAAGAAGAACAACATGGCTAAGATAAGACTAGCTCCTACAAAGCCCAGTTCTTCAATAACAATAGAGAAGACAAAGTCTGTGTGGGCCTCTGGTAAATAACCTTGCTTTTCAATTGAATTTCCTAATCCTAAACCAAACCAACCTCCATTACTCATAGCATAGTAGGAATTAGCTAATTGGTGACCCGCATCAGATAAGTCAGCAAAGGGATTAAAAAATGCACTAAAACGCTTAGCGACATAGCCAAAAACAGGGATTTTAGATACTCGTTCTACCCCGATTAATTTAATCGAGTAAAGGATAAGAGTAGATCCACCAACCAAAAGTCCTAAGATACTGGTAAACCAACGATAACCAATCCCACTTGCAGTAATTAAGATTATGGTCGTCAATGCAAGAATAGTCGCATTTCCCAAGTCTGGCATGATCACGACAATCGCAATCAGAAAAAGAACCATCCAACGCCAGTCCGAGAGGTCACGAGGAATCCATTCATTACGAGTAAGAGCTTGATAATCATATTGTTTGATTTCTTCCTGTTTTTTTGAAAACACCAAGGATAAATACCAAACTAAGATGATTTTCAAATACTCTGCTGGCTGAATGGAGAACCCTCCAAAATTCAGCCAGCCATGAGCCCCATTAACTGTATCAGTGGTGAAACGGGATAACAAGAGGAGAATGGTTTCTATAATAATAAAGATTCCAATAAATCCCTTTTTCTTTAGAATATTGAGTTTTACCTTATAAATAAAAAGAATAGATAAGAGACTCAGGACAAAAAAAATACCTTGGCTTCGAATCATCCCAAATGGACTAATCCCTTTTTGAATGGCAAGCGCGCTTGTTGTGGAGTAAACAACAATCAATCCTAAAACGGATAAAAGTAAATAAGGAATTAGAATAGAATAGTTTAAAAAATGACGTTTATCTAATTTCATGGAACACCCATACCTTTAATTTTCAAATTTCATTATATCACCTTTCAATAGTAAAAAAAAGAAAAGAACCAATAAGATTCGGATTTTCAAGATGGAGCGCTTTCATCTAACCTACTTGTCAACCATACCAATTTTCACTTCTCCTCTTTTCTTAAAGCTTTAATTTAAATGGAAGATAAAAATTCATTGTTCCGATTTTATCCTTTTCTGGTCTAAAAATTCGGATTTCCCACTTCAGTCAATCGCTTTCTTTTGCCTTTTTCCATGAATTAAGGTAAAATGATTCTGTATGAGAAAAAGGATTAAACCAATCGTGCTCTTAGTCTTTTTCGTAAGTGTCTTTTCATTCTTATTGATTTCAAAAACAATAGCTGATATTCATAAAAGTCAACTTGCACAATCCAAGACCATACAAGAGCCAAGAAACAAGTAAATCTCGTGCTTCCTCCTCATCCACAGAGGAAGAGCCCGAGCTAGACCAATATTTTTTGAATCGCCCGATAATCGACATTTCCGGTTGGCAACTACCAAGTGAAATTGATTACGACGTCTTGGCACAAAACGTGTCTGGAGTTATTGTTCGTGTTCACAGTGGGGCTCAAGCTAAAAAGGAAAATGCTGCCGCTTATTTGAATGGGATTGATAAGTCATTTGAAACCCATATCAAGGAGTTCCAAAAACGTGATATTCCTGTTGCAGTCTATGCTTATGTGGCTGCAAAAGATAAAAAGGAAATGGAAAAAGAGGCAGAAGAATTCTATAAGGCAGCTAAAAAATATAAACCGACATACTACTGGTTAGATGTAGAAGAAAAGACCATGAAGGACATGAATGCCGGAGTCGAAGCCTTTCGCGCTAAGCTTGCCTCTTTGGGGGTTAAGAATATTGGGATCTACATCGGAACTTACTTCATGGAAGAACACAGTATTTCCACTGATAAATTTACGGCTCTTTGGATTCCAACATACGGCTACGATGACGGTTACTATAATGCTGCTCCTCTCACCGATTCAGAATATGATTTACACCAGTACACTTCCCAAGGACAGTTAAATGGTTTCAGCCATTATTTGGATTTAAATCAAATTTCGACTGTACAAGACCAAGAAACGATTTATCGAAAATTGTTTACAGTTCCAAAAGACGAATAAGATAAGAAGCCTCAAGGCTTCTTTTTTGTTTCAACGAGCCCTCTGCTTAGAATATTTTCGGAAAAGAAGAGCGTATGATATAATATGAAAAAAGAAGAAAGTATCTCATCGCTATGGCAAAGAAACAAAAGATTAAAAAAACATTAGTGGAACAAATTTTGACCAAGGCTAAAATCAACCACCAAGGCATCCAGATCAATGCCTTAGAAGGAAACATTCCCGAAAGCATCGCTCAAGAACAGATCTATAAAACCCTTGCATTAGCTGGTGACAAAACCGGACCAGTTATTGGTATTATTCCCCTCTCTCAACACCTATCTGAAAAAAAATTAGCCAAACTTTCTGGCAATAAAAAAGTTAGTATGATTCCGCAAAAAGATTTAGAAAAGACGACGGGCTATGTCCACGGGGCTAATAATCCTGTTGGGATTCGACAAAAACACAACTACCCTATTTTCATTGATCAATCCGCCCTGGACCTAGATCAGATGATTGTCTCTGCAGGTGAAGTTGGTCACAGTATTCAAATCAAGGCACAAGATTTAGCTGATTTTGTCAAGGCTAGCTTCGAGGACTTAGTCGAATAAAGGATAAAACCAATATGAAATTATATTTTGTCCGTCACGGACGTACTGAGTGGAATGAGAAGGGCCGTATCCAAGGGGCAAATGGCGACTCTCCGCTTTTAGAATCTTCCATCCAGCAGTTAGAAGCCTTGGGCCAGCATCTATCTCAAACATACTTTGACGCAGCTTATTCAAGCGACTTACCAAGAGCCGTCCATACTGCTCAAATCCTCCTCAAACAAAATCAGCATCCCATCACCCTCCAAGAGGCTCCTGCTCTCCGGGAATGGCGACTTGGTAGGCTAGAAGGAAGAAAAATTAAGGAGCTGAAAGCTCTCTACCCGGAGGAAATGAGGGCTTTCCGACACAATTTATCACAATTCCATCACAATCTATTCGATGCGGAATCTCTTTCTGATACGACCAAGCGGACCTGTTATTTTTGTAAAAAGCTTGAAAGGAAAAGAACTCGATACCGTTCTTATCGTTGGACATGGGGCTAATTTAACAGCTTCTATTCGGACTCTTCTTGGCTATAAACCAGAGGAACTCCGTAAAAATGGGGGCTTAGACAATGCCAGTGTGACCATTTTGACAACAGATGATTTTGAGCACTATCACTTAGAGACTTGGAATGATACCTCTTATTTGGAAGACTAAAAAACACTTATTGCAAGATAATTGTTTCAGAATAGAGGCAAAGTTCACTTAGAAACTTTCCTTAGGTGAATGCGGACGTCAGCGAACTTCGAAGAAGTTCCATGACTTAGTTTTGGACCTAAGGTTCCAAAACTCCCGAGTTCCTGAAACAATTTAATTTCAGGAACTTTTCTCACTGCGGAAAGTTTTTAATCTTCTTAGATAACAAAAAATAAAAGTTATTTTTTGAAAATCATCTAGTTGTCTTATGTAAAACAATAGTCTGTATACATTCAAAAACACTGATCACAAGATCAGTGTTTTCTTATAGCTTATTTCATAGTTGGGAAGAGAAGAACATCACGGATAGTAGTCGTATCAGTAAGGAGCATGCAGAGACGGTCGATACCGATTCCCAGTCCTCCTGTTGGTGGCATACCATACTCAAGAGCTTCTACATAATCGTAGTCAATACCTGTTGCTTCGTCGTCTCCCAATTCTTTAGCACGCGCTTGTGCTTCGAAGCGTTCCAATTGGTCGATTGGGTCGTTCAATTCTGTAAAGGCATTGGCATATTCCTTGGTCATGATGAAGAGCTCAAAACGATCCGTGAAACGAGGATCCTCGTCATTCTTCTTAGCCAATGGTGATACAGCTACAGGGTGGCCATAGACAAAGGTTGGTTGTGTCAAGGTTTCTTCCACATATTCTTCGAAGAAGGCATTGATGATATGACCCACTTCAGTGTAGTGTTTTTCAACTGGCACATGTTTTTCTTTGGCAAGGGCTACTGCTTCTTCAAAGCTCATGTCTTGCCAGAAGTCAACACCAGCAATTTCCTTGATTGCATCCACCATATGGACACGTTTAAACGGTTCATTAATCTTGATTTCAGTTCCTTGGTAATTAACTGGACCATCCCCATGGATGGCTTTCGAAGCGTGTTGGATAATGCCTTCCGTCAAGTCCATAATATCTTGGTAGTCAGCATAGGCTTGGTAGACTTCAATGGATGTGAATTCAGGGTTGTGAGTAGCATCCATTCCTTCATTACGGAAGATACGTCCGATTTCATAAACGCGCTCCATTCCACCAACGATCAGGCGTTTCAAGTGAAGTTCGGTCGCAATACGAAGGACCATGTCAATGTTTGGGCATTGTGGTGAGTGATAAACGGACGCGCAGATGCTCCACCAGCCTCGTTGTGAAGGACAGGAGTTTCTACTTCAAGGAAGCCTTGACCATCCAAGTAACGACGGATTTCTGAGATGATTTTTGAACGAGTTACAAAGCGCTCGAAACTTTCACGGTTAGAAATCAAATCCAAGTAACGTTTGCGGTAGATGGTTTCCACATCTGAAAGTCCGTGGAATTTTTCAGGCAAGGGACGAAGAGCTTTAGACAAGTGTGTGATGTGAGTAGCTTTGATGGAAAGCTCACCCATGTCTGTCCGCATCACTTCTCCTTCTACCCCAAGGAAATCTCCAAGGTCTGCCTTTTTGAAAATTTCATAATTTTCTTCACCAACTGCGTCTTTACGAACGTAAATTTGGATTTGACCTTCACGGTCTTGAAGGTGGGCAAAACCAACCTTTCCTTTTCCACGTTTGGTCACAAGACGACCCGCAATAATGGCTGTTTCGTTCAAGTCATGAAGTTGTTCTTTATCTAATTCTGAATATTTTTCTTTCAATTGACCAGAATCTGCAGTACGTTCGAATCGCTTTCCAAATGGGTCGATTCCTTGTTCACGAAGGGCCGCCATTTTCTCACGACGGACAATCTGCTGGTCATTTAATTCTTCCATATGTTCAGTAGTCATTTGGAACCTCCTAAGTTATTCTCCCCTATTTTATCATATTTGATGGGGAAATACACTATTCTTGAGCAGGAAAAATGAAAAAAGGAATGGAAGGAAAGGGTTCCTTCTCCCTTTTCCATCACATTCCATTCATTCATGATCAAATTTTACTTCATCCGAATCAACTATGTAGGTCATTCATCCTTATTCATAGCGAAGAGCTTCAATCGGATCGAGTTTTGATGCCTTGCTTGCTGGTAAGATACCAAAGACAATTCCGACACAAGCTGAAAAGATGATACTTCCAATAGCCACCGACATGGAGACGACTGGAGGTCCTTCTAGAGCACCTGCAGCTGCTGTGGCGATGAGGGCATTGACACCATAGGCCAATCCCAGCCCGAGAATTCCTCCCATCATGGTCAAGACCATGGATTCGATGAGGAATTGAATCAAGATTTTTCCACGAGTAGCTCCGAGGGCTTTTCTCAGACCGATTTCACGTGTCCGCTCAGTCACAGAAACCAACATGATATTCATGACCCCAATCCCACCAACGAGAAGGGAGATTCCTGCAATCGCACCGATGACTGTTGTCATAATTCCGAGCATTTGATTGGTCTGCTCCAAGATACTATCCATGTTAAAGATTTGGAACTCTCCTTGGCGAACTCCCGATAACTCGGTTAATTTTTTCGCTGCTTCAATTCCAGTTGGTTTAATCTGTTTGACATCCGGGATATGCACCACAATAGTAGAAATTTCTTCTGTTCCAAATTCTGAAGCGACTTGGGTATTAGCCATCAAGGCACTCCCTCCAGAAGAAACTCCATACAAAGCAGATCCAGCATTTGGATCCTTGAAGATTCCTACCACCCGATAGTTATTGTCTCCGACAGCAACCACTTGGTTGAGGGCACTTTCTGTCCCAAACAAGGTCGAAGCTAAACCTTCATCCAACATGATGACCCGTGAGAAACTCTGATAGTCTGAAGCATTTAGTTTTCTTCCTGAAACCAATTCAAATTTTCTGACAGAGAAATAGGTATCATTGACCCCCATGATATTCACCCCTTCAGATTTTTTCTTCTGAAAGGAGATAGTGGCATTGGCTGTATTACCAACATAGTAGCCATCAATGCCAGGAATCTTGGTCAGTTCCTTGACCCATTCTTCTTGAACGACGGGTGGTGTTTCAAGGATTGGGTTGTCAACATCTTCGCTACTTTCCTCTCCATAGCCAGCTGGCGGTGACATTCCTTGGTCTTCTTCACTTGCAACACCGCCTTCCCCACCACCTTCAGCGCCACCTTCTTCTGAGACAGGTTCTGGGCCAAGATTAAAACCAGTCATGTAGCCACTCTTACGGGCGGAGTACGAAATCTGAACATATTGCTGATCCTTGGTAAAGGTCTTAGTCACTCCAGCTTTCATCCCATCTCCGAGAGCCATGATGACAACGACCGAGGCAACCCCGATGATAATCCCTACCATGGTTAAGAACGATCTCATTTTATGTCCCAAAATGGAACTAATGGCGAATTTCCAGTTCTGCATCAGACCCTCCTTTCATTGCGGCTATCCGAGGATATAACCCCATCTCGAATGACAATCTGCCGTTTGGCATAAGCGGCAATCTCCGTTTCGTGGGTTACCATGATGATGGTTTTCCCTTCTTGATTGAGTGCTGTCAAGAGCTCCATAATTTGATCGCCAGTTTTGGAGTCGAGAGCTCCAGTTGGTTCATCCGCTAAGATAATAGAAGGATGATTGACCAAAGCACGCGCAATGGCCACCCGTTGTTTTTGCCCTCCAGACAATTCCGAAGGAAGGTGGTGCATCCGCGTATCTAGTTCAACTTTCTTTAAAAATTGTTCAGCTAATTCCTTTCGTTTAGAAGGATTCACTCCTGCATAAATCAAGGGAAGCTCGACGTTTTGAAAGGCATTGAGTTTTGATAGGAGAAAGAATTGTTGGAAGACAAAGCCAATTTGCTCATTGCGAACTTGGGCTAACTTCTTCTCACTGAGGTTCCCAACCTCTTCCCCTTCTAGTCTGTACTCACCACTGGTCGGACGATCGAGAAGTCCAATGATATTCATTAGGGTCGATTTCCCAGAACCAGAAGGTCCCATAATGGCTAGAAATTCTCCCTCTTCTACTTCTAAATGGATATCCTTTAATACCTGCAAGGTTTGATCGCCATTTTTATAACTTTTATTGATATTTTTCAGCTCAATCAATTTTGTCATATTTTCCGACCTCTTTCCCATCTTCCAAATCTCCAGAAGGGTTGATGATCACTTGCGCATCTTTCTTCAAGCCAGATAAGACTTCTTGGTTTTCTGCATCTGCATTTCCTAAGGTAACATTGACTTTTTTAGCCTTGCCAGCTTCAATGGTCCAAACATAGCTTTGATCACCATCTGATAAGACACTTGTCACAGGAACTAAAGGATGGATAGTTGAACTTTTCACTTCAATATTAACAGAGAAACCTTGCTTCAAATCACCAATCTCACTGGTAATATCTACCGTAAATGGATATTTAGCTCCCCCTGTTCCTTGACCAGAACCTGCAGCACTTGCACCTGTCTGACCTGCATCTGTCGGATAGTTGGCAACGTAGCTAATTTTTCCAGTCCATTTTTTCCCAGGATAGACTTTAGAGGTTAAAGTCACTTCTTGACCAACTGAAATGTTGGCTAGATTGTATTCAGACAACTCACCTTTTACTTGAAGGTTACCATTGCTGACGATATGAACAAGGGTTTGATTGGTTCCGGTTGTTGATTTTGAAACATCTTTATTAACTTCTACAACCGTTCCATCTGTACTACTTTTTACGGTTGTAGCATCCAACAAGGCCTTGGCTTTTTCCATATTAGCCACAGCATCCGCACGGGCATCGCGTAAATCACCCACTTGTGTGTCCAAGGAGCGTTGGGCTTGAGAGGCCGAACTGCTATCTGCTTCCTCATCTCCTGTTGTATCAATGGTCACTCCATTGGTCAAGAGATCGTTTAATTGACGATCTGCCTTATTTACTGCACGAACTGCGGCATCATAGGCGGATTGTGCCTCTGTACTACTATATTGGACAATAGCTTGCCCAGCAGTCACTTGATCCCCGACGTTCACTAAGATAGATTGCAAATCTCCCTTGGTTCCATCAAAGTAAATATATTGTTCTTGATTGGCCGTGACTTTACCTGTCAATAAGACAGAGGAAGCAATCGACCCTTCTTTCACCGTTTGCACCATAGCGTCATATCGACCATTTCTTCAGGGCCAGGGCTTGATGTTCCAAAAGCAAGCCAGCTACCTATTCCTACAACTGCTAGTGCAGCACCTGCAGCTGTAACGATTTGCCATTTTTTAAATTTCTTCATTTCTTTCCTCCAGTATTCGAAAGCGTTTCAAATTATAAGTTTAGTATATCATATTTCCTCATTTTTCAATTCAGAATCATCTGTTTTGCACGTTTTTTTTTGCTATTTTGTTTCCTTCTCCTATTCAACGATGGCAATTCCTTGATTTTTGTAACCTATGTTGTTACAATGAAAGTGTAAATCAACAAAGGAGTACTAACCATGAAAGAATTTGATATTATCTCCATTGGTGGAGGTAGCGGAGGGATTGCCACCATGAACCGTGCTGGAGAACATGGAGCCCGCGCCGCTGTTATTGAAGAAAAACAATTAGGGGGGACCTGTGTCAACAAAGGATGTGTCCCTAAAAAAATTATGTGGTATGGCGCTCAAATTGCAGAAGCCATTCGTGATTACGGTCCAGATTATGGGTTTACTTCTGAACAGAGCAATTTTGATTTTGCGACATTAAGAAAGAATCGCGAAGCCTATATTGATCGAGCTCGTTCTTCTTATGATGGCAGTTTTAAACGAAATGGTGTGGAATATATCCAAGGTCGCGCTCGCTTTGTCGATGCCCATACGGTTGAAGTCAACGGGGAAACCATCAAAGCTAAACATATTGTGATCGCTACAGGGGCTCATGCTTACATCCCAGATCTACCTGGAGCAGACCTAGGAGAAACCTCTGACGATGTCTTTGCTTGGGAAGAACTACCAAAATCAGTGGCTATTATTGGCGCTGGTTACATTGCGGTAGAACTAGCTGGTGTCCTCCATGCCCTAGGTGTTAAGACGAATCTCTTCGTTCGCGGTGATCGTCCCTTAAGAAAGTTTGATTCCTACATTGTCGATGGCTTAATGGAGGAGATGGATAAACAAGGATTGCCTCTCCATCCTCAAAAGGTTCCTGTTCGACTCACGAAGGAAGAAAATGGTCAAATCCGAGTTTATTTTGAAGACCAAACATCTTTTGTCGCTGATCATGTCATCTGGGCAACAGGGCGAAAACCAAACGTCCAAGACCTCCATCTAGAAGCTGCAGGTGTCACCTTAAATGAGAAAGGATTCATTGCAGTAGATGAATACCAGAATACGGTTGTTCCTGGCATCTATGCTCTTGGGGATGTCACAGGAGAAAAAGAATTAACTCCTGTCGCTATCAAGGCAGGGCGCACCCTATCCGAACGGCTCTTTAATGGAAAAAACGATGCTAAAATGGACTATTCAACCATTCCTACCGTTGTCTTTTCCCATCCCGCTATTGGAACTGTTGGCCTCACCCAGGAAGAAGCCGAAAAACAATATGGGAAAGACGCCATCAAGGTCTACACTTCTAGCTTTGCCTCTATGTATTCAGCTGTCACCCAGCATCGTCAGCTGGCTAAATTTAAACTCATCACTGCAGGACCGGAAGAAACCGTTGTCGGTCTCCATGGTCTTGGATACGGGGTGGATGAAATGATCCAAGGATTTGCCGTTGCTATCAAGATGGGAGCCACAAAAGCTGATTTCGATGCGACCGTCGCCATCCATCCGACAGGATCCGAAGAATTCGTTACCATGCGCTAAGAGCAGAAAAGGTTTGTTCGACAAGCCTTTTTCTTATGTTTAAATTTTAATGTATCATCGTTGAAGCTTCCATAGTCTAATCTTTCATTTTACCTTTCTTACCTTACATTTTTGTAAGATAAGAACCTTCGAAAGAATGAAATCTAGCTTCTCTTAAGATATTAAAAAAAGAGACTGGGACAAAAGTCCGGCCTCTCAATTGTCTTTGGATTGTCGAGTAAGACGCAGTGGTTGAGTGGGCTCTACTACGCTGATTTCATCAGCTTTTACAGCCCTACTCAACTGTGCGAAGGTGGGACGACGAAATCGAATTCTAACGAATTACCGATTTCTGTCCCACTCTCTCTGTTGTTTATGGCAAGATAGCAATGGCACGAACAGGTGATCCTGTTGCCTTATCCCAATGAGGGAAAGCTACAGAGATCAAAGCACCTACAGCTGGAACTTGATCCAAGTGGTTCAAGACTTCTACTTGGTAGATATTTTGTTCCAAAAGGTAGTATTCATTAACCAATCCATGCTCTGCAGCAGGAATACCTGCATCTGTATCAAAGGTTTCATGACCCACAGCTTTGACATGGCGCTCATGGATCAAACTCCAAGGCATCTCGTCCCCATCCTGGACTTTGTTGTACACCATTTTCATCAAGGTTGCGCATAGCATCTTGATCTGGCCAACGTTTTGACCAATCACTACGGAAGGCGACAAAGGCCCCTTCTGCAATTTGTCCATATTCAGCTTCAAAATCTAAAATATCTTGTTTGCTCAAGATAAAGTTTGGGTTGGCTGCTACTTCTTTAGACTTGTCGATAACATAGAGTGGCAAGAGAAAATCTTTGAGGTCAATCTCATCCAACCAACGGCCACCTTCTACAAAATGAATCGGAGCATCAATATGCGTTCCGTATTGACCAACCACTGTAAATTTTTGGACATGGAAGCCATCTTTTAGTGTGAAAAGGTCTTCTTGTTGCAAAGCAGGGAGAGCTGGAAAGTGAGGACTTTCTGCATTGATCTGGTGACTCAAGTCCACCCATTTTTTAGCTTGCAATTCTTTATAGATACTTAGTAAATCTGACATATGGATTCCTTTCCTATAAGGGCTACACGAAATAAACGAATAAGGTTATTATAACAGTCCATCTCATCATCCACAATGATTTGCGTTAATCTTGTTTTCTTGAATGGGATATAGTTTCAAGCTATAGTTATTGAAAGCATCAAAAAAGAAGAGAGTGGGACAGAAATCGGTAATTCGTTAGAATTCGATTTCGTCGTCCCACCTCCGCACAGTTGAGTAGGGCTGTAAAAGCTGATGAAATCAGCGTAATAGAGCCCACTCAACCACTGCGTCTTGCTCGACAATCCAGAGACAATTGAGAGGCTAGGACTTTTGTCCCACTCTCTTTCTTACTCAGTCTACTACTGTTTAAATGCATCTAGCAGAACTTGGAATTCTTCGTTGCTCAAAGTGATTCCCTTGCCCATCTTCGTATGGTCTGGGCTCCAAGTTCGGATATCATACTTGGCAGGCGCTCCATTAAAGCTAACCCGGTTTAACTCTTTGGTCCATCCTTTTTCATTTTCAGATAACACCAAGAGTTGTTCTTCAATTTCAAAAGTAAAATCTGCCATTTAATACTCCTTTCAATCTCTTTCACCTTAATAATTCGTAAAAAATTTTACAAAATGAATGAAATTTTCTATAATATATTGTATCAACTTATGGAGAATTATGCTATGAAAAGATTTCTCGAGATTCTGAAGGACCGAGCGAATGAATTTTTCAACGATAAAACCTCTCAACCAGCTCCTCTCGAGGATGCTAAAATAATTCAGATTATTGAACTGGCTCTCCGCAAAAAACAAGGGGTCCATGTCATTTTCCAAAATAAGAGTTTTACAGGCGATATCGTGAAATATGACCAAGAACGAAAACAACTCATTGTCAAGAATTTTAAAAAGAGTATGTCGACCATCATTCGCATCTCTGATATTCAAAAAATTAGTTTAGTTCCACATACGATTCGAATTGCACAACAAAAAACACCGTAGGCTTTTTAGCAAGAAAAGCAGGCGGTGTTTTTATTCTGTTCAATGTAATCAGGCGCGAACTGTTTGGCTCGTTCCATCTTCCTTATAGAGGTTAATTAAGCCCTCTTTTAAAGCACGAATCATGTCACCTGGTTCTACACGAGTAGGCATATGGATAGTCAGTAGCTCCATCGGATTTGGAGCACGGTCAATTTTATTGCCATTGGCATCATGCAGATCCTCAATCACAGTTTCAAAATGGCGGAATCCTGGTCCATAAAATTCAACCTGATCTCCTTCATGGATAACATTCCGTTGACGGATGGTCGCAATTTGCTTATCTGCATCATAAGCAACGACTTCTCCAACAAACTTGTATTCTGGAATCTTGCGACGAGCCCCAAACAATTGCTCGTTTTCTGAAGGAGTACCATAATAAAAACCGGTCGCTAGCTCGCGTTGAGCCACTTTCCACATCTCATCAATCAAATCTTGCTTGATTGCTTCAAACTTCTCCGGACTTTCTAAATAAGCATCAACAGCTGCCTTGTAACAATTCGCTACAGTAGAGACATAATGAATAGACTTCATCCGTCCTTCAATTTTCAAGCTGTCCACACCATTTTCAATCATATCTGGGATATGATCTATCATGGACATGTCCACAGCAGACATAGAGAACTCTTCTGGGATTTCCCCTTTTAGACTCTTGCGCTCTTGCCCAAATGGCATATCGTAAAGATCGTATTTCCAACGACAGGATTGGGAACAACCACCACGGTTGGCATCTCGCATACTCATATGATTGGAAAGAGTACAGCGACCAGAATAGGAAATACACATCGCTCCGTGAACAAAAGCCTCGATTTCAACGTCCGTCCGCTTACGGATTTCTGCCAGTTCTTCCATAGAGACTTCACGAGCCAAAACAACTCGTGTCAAACCCAAATCTTTCCAGAATTCTAGAGTTTCATAGTTAGTAGCACTGGCTTGTGTCGATAGGTGAATTTCCAATCCTGGTGCTTCAGTTGCCGCAATAGTAATCAGGCAGGATCTGACACGATAACGGCTGCGATTCCGATATCTCGCAAACGACGGAACCATTCTCCAGCTCCAACTTCATTTCCTTCGTGCATGACCATGTTAGCTGCAACATAGACTTTGGCACCAAACTGGGCTGCAAATTGAACCCCTTCTTCCATTTGTTCAAATGTGAAGTTCCCTGCACGACTACGAAGGCCATAGGCCTGACCACCAATAAATACAGCATCTGCACCATAGCGCACAGCTACTTTTAGTTTTTCCAAGGTTCCAGCTGGTGCTAAAACCTCAGGTCTTTTCAATTGTTTTGTCATCATATCTCCTAGTATATTCCAAGTATATTAGTTAGATTATCAATCTTGTATATTTTATAGTAAATTCAGCAGAAAGGCAATGATTTGAGCATGTTTTTAAAATTCTTATTGTCTACTCTCTACCAAAAAGGAAGGCCTGCTCTTTTTGGCAGGCTTTTCTCCTTTATTTAACCATGTCAGGATCATAGTCATAAAATCCAGTGTCAAGGAAACGATTCTTGGGATGCAATTGGTGAATCTGTTCATCCAATAGATAGGCTTGATCAGAAGTGAAAGTCCCAGCTTTCAATAGCTCCCGAGCTTTCACGAAACACTTAGCAATTTCCACAAAGTTTTGACCAGGTGTGTAAATTCCCTCCAACTTCCAATGGGTAAAACCATGTTCAACCAGCTCTGGTAGTTTGGTCATCAAATCCAAGTCATTATTGGCAAAGATATGAGTACCATGTTTGTCTTCAAAGATGGAGTAATGGCTATCTGGATCTCCAGGTTCGGCAAGAAAGAGGTCACGTTCTCTCGTCTTCTCGTCATCAATATGAGTAAAATTATAATAATTTGCAAGAGAGGACGTTTAGAGTGGTGAATGACACTCGCCCCATAAACCAAAACCTCTGCAGGAATCTCCAAAATTTCTGGCATCTGGAAGAGTTCGACAGATGGAATTTCTCGAGCAAGAACAGCTTCAGAAACACCTGCTTTTTGTCCCCAGAAATTGATTTGACGACTACTTGTCACCATGGTAGAAGCATCATAGATTGTTTTAAAAGTATAGCCATCCCTCTTCAATACATAAAAGACACCGGCATCTCCTACTGTAATATAATCCACCTCAATGGATGCAAGGAAATCTAAAAAAGGTTTGATATTGTCCATCATATCTTGGTGCATCAAGGCATTGACGGCTACTGTCAATTCTTTTCCAGCCTCATGAACCAGCTCAGAAATTCGACTTAATTCGTCATACGAAAAAGTATGGGGAAGTCGTAATCCGTACTCTTTTTCACCAACATAAATACGGTCTACCCCTGCTTCTAGAAGGGCTTGAACCTGTTCGATACTCTCAGCTGTAGCTGTAATAATAATCTTATTCATGAAAACTATTATACCAAAAAAATAATTTGGCTATTTAAATTTCTTAATTTTGTAAAAATTGTAACATTTTTGTAACATTTATAAGCTCAAAAACATGTTAAAATAAGAGAGTACTGTTAGGAGAGAGAAATATGCCCGCAAGAAAAATACGAAAGTTTGAAGATTACGACTATCTCGAAGTCCCTCTTCAACAAGAGAATACAACAACTAATTATGATTTTAATCTTGATACTGAACCAGCTCCGCAATTAAGCGAATTACTATTTTTCCTTAATATTGCTGTGTTTTGTGTCTTAACTGTTTTATTTAGTTTTGTCTTTTTATCAATGAAGATGAATACCTTCTTTGCTTTTGCCTCAGCAATTGCTTGTAGTTTGGGAAGTATCCAAGCCTTCCGCATCTTCAAGCTAAAACGCGAAAAGGACTAAGAATGAATTTTTTAGCCTCCTTCGGGAGGCTTTTTGGCATTCTCTGACTTCTAATCTATAAGATTAAAACAAGAACCCTCACCACTAGGTGAGGGTTCTTGTTTATTCGGCTTCTACATCATCTTCAACAGTCGTTTTTACTGCTTCTGAAGCTACTGGCTTATCTTCTAAATCTAAAACGATTTCTTCACTTTCTAACTCTGATTTAGAAAGTAAAGGAGTTACTTGACTTCCTGTCTTTTGTTGAATTTTATCTTTAATCGTTTGGATAGCATCTTGGGAGAAGTCTACAACCTCTTGGGTTTTATCTTTAACGGTTTCCATCACCGTTTCTTTTGTAATTTCTCCTTTTTCTACCTTCTCCTTGGTTTGCTGAATCGCATCTGTAGCTTGTTTAGAAAAATCTACTGCAGTTTGTTTTACAGACTCATGGACATCTTGTGGGTGTTCTTGGTATTCTTTGACAAATCCTTTGACTTTATTTGTCAATTCCTTCCCTTTCTTAGTCGTTAAAAAGTAGGCTGCAGATGCCCCTGTGATAGTTCCAATTAATAATGATGATAAACGTCCCATACTCTACCTCTTTTCCTATTTAAATAATTTCATAGCCATGCGAGCAGCTTTTAAACCAACTGACGTTTTGATGGTCTTTTCACCCGCTACAACGGCTTTTTTACTAATTTGACGAGCTTGATCATTAAGATCCGATACCGATACGGACAAATCCGCTACCGCTGTAAAGAGCGGATCGATGGTTGCAACCTTTTGATTCAAATCTTCTGTCAATACATTGACTTTTGCTAATAATTCGTTGGTATGATGCAAGGTTACATTGACATCAGAGGTCAATGTTTTAATCGTAACCTGAGTCTCATCCACAACCTTTCCAATCTTGGAAAGGAAAAAAATCAAGTAGATGACCAAGGCCACCAGAGCCAATCCTAAAATTCCATAGGCAATTTCAATAAACATTTCTTTCTCCTTAACTTGTTTCAATTTGATAAAAGGACGCCTTCTTTTTCCTTTGATAAATAATGATCCCAAGACCCAACATAATGAGGAAGAGGGAGAGCCATTGAGAGACTCGAAATCCTAAGAACATCAGGCTATCCGTTCGCATGCCTTCGATGACCATCCGTCCAAAACCATACCAGATTAAGTAGAAGGCTGTGATTTCTCCTTTTCGGAGAAAATATGGACGCCGACGGAGAAGGATTATGAGCACAAAGCCAAGTAAATTCCAGCTAGATTCGTATAAAAATGTTGGCTGTCGATAATGCCCATCAATATACATCTGGTCTCGAATGAAAGCAGGCAAGTAATCTAAATTCTTCACAATAGCCCCATAAGCCTCTTGGTTAACAAAATTGCCCCAACGGCCAATACTTTGAGCAATCATGACACTCGGTGCAGCGATATCTAAAAAATCAACCGGGTCAATCAAACGACTGCGTGAAAATAGGTAGAGGACTAGAGCCCCTGCAAGGAGTCCACCATAGATAGCAATCCCACCGTTCCATACGGCAAAAATCTCTCCTGGATTTTCCCTGTAATATGACCATCGAAAAATAACATAGTAGAGACGGGCACCTATAATGGCTACTGGAAAGGCGATTAGAATGAAATCAATGATATCGTCTGACTCTATCCCTTTCAGAGGCGCTTCTCTCATAGCAAGGATGACCGCTAGGATTAAGCCAAATACAATACAAATTGCGTACCAACGAATACTGAAGGGACCAAATTGAATAGCCACAGGATTCATTCTTTCACCTCATTCTGACCAATCAACTGGGTTAGTCGATCTTCAAAGGTTTTGGTAGCATCATATCCCATTTCCTTAGCACGATAATTCATAGCCGCTGCTTCAATGACAACCGAAATATTGCGACCTGTTTTAACGGGGATGCGAATTCTTGGTATGGTCACTCCACAGAACTCAATTTCTTCTCCATTGTTTCCTAAACGATCATAGGTTTGTTCCTTGGTGTAGTTTTCCAAGTAGACAGCGATTTGAACCTGTGAAGAATCTTTCACTGCACTGGCACCATAGAGACTCATGACATCAATGATCCCTACTCCCCGAATCTCCAACAAATGGCGTAGAATTTCAGCAGGCTCACCCCACAAGGTCATCTCATCACGAGCAAAGACATCTACTCGGTCATCCGCCACCAATCGATGGCCTCGTTTGACGAGTTCTAACCCAGTCTCACTCTTCCCGATTCCGCTATCTCCTTGGATGAGAACCCCCATTCCATAGATATCCATCAATACTCCATGGACACTGGTTCGTTCAGCAAGGAGAGAATCTAGGTAGCTTGATAGTTCACCCGACAAGCGACTAGTTGGAACGCGACTGCTTAGAATGGCGATTTGCTTTCCTCTGCAGCTAGGAGCATTTCTTCAGGAACCTCTAGATCCCGCGCGATAATGAGTACGGGCGTTTCCGGCTGAAACATCTTTCTCAATACTTGGTGTCGATTGTGGGAGGTCATCTTGATGAGGTAAGACCACTCTTTCATCCCAACCAATTGAATCCGCTCTGGAGTATAGTAATCAAAATATCCTGTCATTTCAAGTCCAGGTCGTGAAATATCTGCCGTTGTAATCTCCTTATCAAAGAGACTTTCATTGCCATAAATAACCTTCAAACGAAGCTTTTTAATTAAATCTCGGACTGTTATTGCCATAGGCTTCTCCCTTTTTCTTTTCTCTTTCTATTATAGCAAATTATTCCCTGGTAAGACTTGCTCAAGCATCATTTTTTAGTATCGAAACTGAGGCTTTTATTCTCACACGCATTCCAGTACCCTTTGATTTCCCTATTTATCCTTTTTTCCCATTTTTCAATCGTTTCTTCTTTTGATAAAAAAAGATGAGAGTGGGACAGAAAACGGTAATTCGTTAGAATTCGATTTCGACGTCCCACCTCCGCACAGTTGAGTAGGGCTGTAAAAGCTGATGAAATCAGCGTAGTAGAGCCCACTCAACCACTGCGTCTTGCTCGATAATCAAAAGACAATTGAGAGGCTAGGACTTTTGTCCCAGCCTCACATTCTTATTCGATTCATGAAATTTCTTTAAAAGAATGGATCGTCATCTTTGATCACTTGAGCATCCTTACGTTTGCGAGGTCCGAGGCCGTACTTTTCTCTTTCAAGATCTTCTTTATAAGGCAAGGAGAAGGCACACAGGCTATAAATAGCTATGCCTACAAGCCCATAAAAATGAAAGATACTAAAAAGCACAAAGAGAAAACGCAATAGGTTTGCATCGAGCCCAAATCGATCCGCTAGTCCAGCAAATACTCCAAAAACGATTCTGCCTCGACGTACTTTATAAAATGTTGGATTCAAGGGCCTACCTCCTATTATTTTAGAACAGTATATCCCGAAATCAAGTCACTGTCATCAGACTCAAGGCCGATTTCCTAGTTTAGTTGTACCTTGATACCTGAGTAGTCCTCTGCACTGGCCACAGCGGAACTTTTGAAGATTAATCTGCCGCTTTCTTCTGAATTCTTGCCCACAGCTCGTACAAACATAAATCTTATAGTTTTCCTTATCAACTGAAGGGGCATAACGCAATCCATCTACCTCTTTGAGCAAGGCCTTGAAATCTTGATCCTGATGACGATACCCCTTTCATATAGTAGAGATGATAGTGACACAACTCATGGCGGACAATCTTTCGAAAAATCTCCCAGCCAAATTCTTCTAGTATTCTAGGATTGAAATCTAGATGACCATCCTTAGGGAAAAAGCGACCTCCAGTCGAACGCAGGCGATTATTCCAGATGGCTTGATGAAGAAAGGGGCGGCCAAAATCTTCCAACGATACTTCTTGAACGTATTTAGTCAGATTCATGTGGTGCCAAGAGGGAAAGATTTACTTTTTCCCGTTCTAAATCAATCTTGTAAACCCAAACGGTCACTAGGTCGCCAACTGAAACAACTTGACTTGGATGCTTGATAAATTGCTGGCTCATTTGTGAAATGTGGATCAAACCATCTTCATGAATCCCAATATCGACAAAGGCCCCGAAGTCAACAACATTGCGGACAACCCCTTCTAGTTTTTGACCAATCTTCAAGTCCTTCAAATCAAGAACATCCTGGCGAAGGACGGGAGCATCAAAAGAATCACGTAAATCGCGACCTGGTTTGAGAAGATCCGCAACGATATCTTTTAAGGTTTCAGGACCAATTTCAAGCTCCTGGGCCATAGAAACTGGGTCAATTTGTTTTAATTTGGCTTGGGATTCTTCATTCATCTCCCTAATCCCTAGTAAGGTAAAGAGCTTCTTCACTGCAGGATAGCTTTCTGGATGGACCCCGGTCCGATCAAGGAAATTCTCACTTTCTGGAATCCGTAAGAAACCAGCTGCTTGTTCAAAGGCCTTGGCTCCCAGACGAGGTACTTTTTTAATTTGCGCCCGAGAGGTGATTAACCCTTCTTCTTCCCGGTATTTCACGATGTTCTCAGAAATGGTTTTATTGAGACCAGCCACGTGAGACAAGAGGGCTGGACTAGCAGTGTTTATATTAACACCGACTTGGTTTACCACAGTATCGACAACAAAATCAAGGCTTTCAGATAATTTCTTCTGGCTGACATCGTGCTGGTACTGGCCGACTCCGATTGATTTTGGATCAATCTTGACCAACTCAGCCAATGGATCCTGCAAACGACGGGCAATGGAGATGGCTGAACGCTTTTCAACCGTCAGTTCTGGAAACTCATGGCGAGCCAATTCACTAGCTGAATAAACAGATGCACCACTTTCATTCACAATGACATAACTCACATTTGGAACTTCCTTGAGGACTTCCGCAACAAAGGCTTCGCTTTCTCGACTTGCCGTTCCATTCCCAATCGCAATGATTTCCACGCTGTATTGACAAATCAACCGCTTCAGTTCTTCTTTGGCAGCTTCAATTTGTGCTGCTTTAGCCGGTGCAACAGGATAAATCACCTGGGTGGTCAACATCTTTCCTGTCTGATCGACAACAGCTAATTTAGCTCCTGTCCGAAAAGCTGGGTCAAATCCCAAGACCACGCGCCCCTTGAGGGGAGCAATCAGCAAGAGGTGACGAAGATTTTCAGAGAAAAGCTGAATGGCTCCATCTTCTGCCACTTCTGTCAATTCTGTCCGAATTCGACGCTCCATAGCTGGAAGCATTTTCTTTTTCAGAGCCTGGTTAATGACTTCTTCAATGTAGCTATTCTTCGATTTAAATCGGGCTTCAAAGTGACGAATCAAACGGTCTACAGGATGCTCAAATCCAACCTTTAATACCCCCAATTTCTCTCCACGGTTTAAAGCAAGTGTTCGGTAGCCCTGCATGTTTGCAATCTTCTCAGAAAAATCATAATAAATTTGGAAGACTTGCTTCTCGTCTTTGCTCTCATCCTTCAAGCTAGAGGTGATCAAAGAGTGTTTGCGAATCTCCTGGTAGGTAAGGTTGCGCAATTGTGGATCTTCTGCAATAGCTTCGACCAAGATATCGATAGCACCAGAGATTGCATCCTTTACAGTTGGAAATCCTTCAGATAGGAACTCTTCTGCTGCTGTTTCCAAGTCCTTTTGATCTTGCAAAATCATCCGAGCAAGTGGGAAGAGTCCTGCCTCACGCGCAATGGTTGCCTTGGTCCGGCGTTTTTCCTTGTAGGGAAGATACAATTCTTCCACATCCGCCAATTTTTCAGCTTGCTCAATCGCTTCTTTTAAGGCTGGGGTCAGTTTCCCGAGCTCTTCAATCTTAGCGAGAACAGTTTCTTTCCGATCGGCTAAGGCTGTTAAAGACTTGTCCATATCGATAATGGCTTTGATTGCTACTTCATCTAGATTCCCTGTAGCATCTTTCCGATACCGGGCAATAAAGGGAATGGTAGATCCCTCTGCTGTTAAGGTCAAAACAGTATCAATTTGTTTGAGACTGACACCCAATTCTTGGGCTATTTTTTCATATTTTTCCATAGCTTCTATTATACCATAGAAGGCGTTCTATACTGCATTTTCATCCTGTTTTTGGACTTGATTTTCCCCTCTTTTTTGAGAATTTGATATAATGAGAAAAAAGAAAAGGAGACCTATCATGGCGATTAAATTTTCAAAAACAGACGATTTAGACAAACTCTTTGAGGAATTTGCTGTCTTCCCAGATCCCCCTCAAGTCACTTTACCAGATGACAAGAAGAATGAAACAACAGGGGAAAAAGACCAGAAGGATTCTGACAAATGAGTTTCTTCCAACAGTTGCCAACCAGTGTCCTTCAGGCTGGAGCGATTTTTCTTTCAATTATGATTGAAGCCCTTCCTTTTGTTTTGATTGGAAGTATCATTTCAGGGGCGATTGATGTCTACATCACCCCTGAAAAAGTCTACCGAGCTCTTCCCAAAAATAAATGGGGAAGAATTCTGTTTGGGACCTTGATTGGCTTTATTTTCCCTTCCTGTGAGTGTGGCATCGTCCCCATTATCAATCGCTTTTTAGAGAAGAAGGTGCCTAGCTATACAGCTGTGCCCTTCCTAGTGACAGCCCCGGTTATTAACCCCATTGTCCTCTTTGCCACTTATTCTGCCTTTGGCAATTCTATTCAAATGGCTCTCTTACGAGCTATCGGATCGATCCTGGTGGCAACTGTTCTAGGGATTTTCCTAGGATTTTTCCAAACAGCTTCTATTCAACGGGCCAACCGCAAGGAAGTCCATGTTCATGACTTTTCAAAACTATCCGCCGCTCAACGCTTCTTTCAAGTATTTGTGCAGGCCATTGATGAGTTTTTCGATACTGGACGCTATCTGGTCTTCGGTTGTTTATTTGCCAGCGTGGTTCAGGTTTATGTGCCAACTCGCGTGCTGACTTCTATCTCCGCGACGCCACTCCTAGCCATTCTTCTCCTTATGCTTCTCTCCTTCCTCCTCTCTTTGTGTAGTGAGGCTGACGCCTTTATTGGCTCTTCCCTCCTCTCAAGTTTTGGCTTGGCTCCTGTCCTAGCCTTCTTGGTTATCGGACCTATGCTAGATGTCAAGAACCTCTTGATGATGAAGAATTATCTGACCAATCGCTTTATTGTCCAATTCATTAGCATCGTTAGCCTAGTTGTCTTGGTTTATGCTTGGTTTGTGGGGGTGGTCCTATGATTCGATTTCTCATTTAGCAGGCTATTTCGAAATTACTATGTATTTGCAGCTTTCTGGCAAGCTCAACCAATACATCAATATGCATTATTCTTATTTAGCCTATATCTCTATGATTCTTTCCTTCATCCTGGCTGTCGTCCAGCTCTATATCTGGATGAAGAATCTACCCGTTCATAGTCACCTAACCAGTAAAAAAGCTAAAGTCATGAGTATTCTTCTGCTCCTGATTCCCTTAATTGTAGGGATTGGCTTCCCGACTGTGACCTTAGATTCCCAAACGGTTTCAGCCAAGGGCTATCATTTCCCCATTGCGGCTGGCTCTTCTAAGGATATTCAAAATGACGAGGGAACAACTAACCAATACCTCAAGCCAGATACCAGCAGTTATTTTACCAAGTCTGCTTATGAATCTGAGATGAGGGCTGCAGCCAAGAAGTACCTCAAGCAAGATCATATCCAGATCACGACAGAAAACTATATGGAAGTCATGGAAGTGATCTACGACTATCCCGATGAATTTGCTGGAAAAACCTTTACCCTAACCGGCTTCATTTATAAGGATCCCCAGGATCCGGGCAGTCAATTCCTCTTCCGTTTTGGAATTATCCACTGTATCGCCGATTCAGGAGTCTATGGTTTGTTAACCAAAGGGGCCTCCCAAACCTATGACGATAATACCTGGGTCCAAGCGACTGGAACCCTCAAGATCCAATACCATAAACAACTTGGCCAAACCCTTCCTGTCTTAGAAATAAAGGAAGCCCACTCAGTAGAAAAACCTACGAATCCTTATGTCTATCGGGTCTTCTAAAGGCCGTTAAACATCTCTCGGTTGTGACCTTTTGGTCCAACCTTTTTTTCGTACTTTCTCTCCTTTTCTTTCCTATGAAAGTCAGGATACTTTTACTTTCAAAGAGAAATTTTCTGAATTTTATGGTAGAATATGGTTTATCAAGTTAGAAAATAGGTATGAACATGTCTTCAAAAGTAATTGTAACCATTTTCGGGGCCAGTGGAGATTTAGCTCAACGCAAACTCTACCCTTCCCTTTTTAGACTCTATAAAGCTGGAAATCTTTCCGAGCATTTTGCAGTGATTGGAACTGCTCGTCGTCCTTGGAGTAAAGAATACTTTGAATCCGTTGTCGTTGAATCCATTTCGGATTTAGCAGATAGTCCTGAACAGGCGCAAGAATTTGCTAGCCATTTTTACTACCAAAGCCACGATGTCAATGACACGGAGCATTACATCAAGCTTCGTGAACTCCAAAATCAGCTCAATGATACCTACCAAGCTGACCATAATAAACTCTTCTTCCTATCCATGGCACCTCAATTCTTTGGAACCATTGCTAAACACCTCAAGTCTGAAGGCATTGTGGATGGAAAAGGTTTTGAGCGTTTGATCGTTGAAAAACCATTTGGTACAGACTTAGAAACAGCTAGCCAGCTCAACAAAGAACTGGAAGAAACATTTGAGGAAGAGCAGATTTTCCGGATTGACCATTATCTTGGGAAAGAAATGATCCAGTCCATCTTTGCCCTCCGTTTTGCCAACCTGATCTTTGAAAACATCTGGAACCGAGACTATATCGACAATGTTCAAATCACTTTCGCAGAACGGCTAGGAGTTGAAGAACGTGGTGGCTACTATGATGAATCTGGTGCCCTCCGCGACATGGTGCAAAACCATACCCTTCAATTGCTCTCACTCTTAGCTATGGACAAACCAGCTTCCTTCACCAAGGAAGACATCCGTAAAGAGAAGGTCAAGGTTTTTGAACAATTGGTCAACCCTTCTGAAGAGGAATTAAAGAAACAATTTATCCGAGGTCAATACCGCTCTGGAAAAATCCAAGGGAAAAAGGACATCTCTTACCGGAGTGAACCAAATGTCAACCCTGAATCCATGACCGAGACTTTTGCTTCTGGAGCTTTCTTTGTAGATAGCGATCGCTTCCGTGGAGTACCTTTCTTCTTCCGTACCGGAAAACGTCTGACCAAAAAGGGAACCCATGTCAATGTCGTTTTCAAACAGATGGACTCTATTTTTGGTCAAGAAATTGCACCAAATGTGCTGACCATCTACATTCAACCGAATGAAGGTTTCTCTCTCAGTGTCAACGGGAAAGAAGTCGGCGAACAATTCCAGATTGCTCCGATATCTTTTGACTATGAAACGGATGCGACAGCGACCGGTGCTTCTCCAGAGCCTTACGAAAAGTTGATCTATGATGTCTTGAACAATGACTCTACCAACTTCAGCCACTGGAACGAAGTTAGAGCCTCTTGGAGCTTGATTGACCGAATCGAACACATGTGGTCTGAAAATCAAGTGCCTCTTCATGAATATAAATCTGGAACCATGGGACCTCAAGCTTCCTTCGACCTCTTGAAGGATTACAATGCTGAATGGGTCTGGCAACCAAGTATTGAAGAATAAGCTATCCATCTTACAAAAAATGGAACTTAAAAACTCATCTCTTTCTAGAGATGAGTTTTCAGATTGAAGATAAAGTCTTCTGAAAAACTTCCCTTAGGTGAGTACGGACGTCAGCGAACTTCTACGAAGTTCCATGACTTATTAAGATACAAAGGGCGTCTGAGGGTAAAGTCAAAATAGGAAGTTTGACGCAGAGGCTTTCGATTCTATGAGAACTTATCTTTTTGACACAATCCGCAGCCCGTATTCAATTAGTTTTGAACCCCCTCGCTCTTTAATTTCCGGGCTTAGGCTAAAACAGTTCCCCGAACTGTTTTATTCTCAAAACTCCCGAGTGCTAGAAACACTAGTGTCTCTAGCACTTTTCTCACGGCGGAAAATTTTCAATCTTCTTAAATGGCTAAAAAATAAAAGTCATTTTTTGAAAATCATCTAGCCGTTTTATGTAAAACAATAGTTTGTCTACATTCAAAAGACTCATCTCCATTGAGATGAGTCTTTTTGTTTATATCAAACCTTCTAACAAGCCACGCATAAAGTTTTCAGAATTAAATTCACCGATATCATCGATTTTTTCACCAAAACCGATTAATTTCACTGGAATATCCAATTCTTCTCGAATCGCAAGAACCACTCCTCCTCGAGCTGTTCCATCAATCTTAGTGAGAACGATACCAGTAATCGGAGTAATCTTTGAGAATTCCTTGGCTTGGACCAGGGCATTTTGTCCTGTAGACGCATCCAGGGCCAAGAAGGTTTCATGAGGGGCTGTAGGATCCACTCGCTTGATAATGCGACCGATTTTTTCTAATTCAGCCATCAGATTATCTTTATTCTGCAGGCGGCCGGCTGTATCAATCATCAAAACATCGACTTGTTCTACTACTGCCCGTTCCATTCCATCAAAGACCACACTTGCAGGATCTGATTTTTCAGGACCAGTGACAACAGGTACATCCACACGGCGTCCCCATTCGGCCAACTGAGCAACGGCGCCTGCTCGGAAGGTATCTGCTGCGACTAGCATCACTTTTTTCCCTTCCTTCTTGTATTTATGAGCTAGTTTTCCGATAGAAGTGGTTTTTCCAACGCCGTTCACTCCCACAAAGAGCATGACGGTCAAGCCGTCTTTAAAGTTGATTTGCTCATTGTATTGGCCATCTTTTTCATAGAGATCCACCAATTTTTCAATAATCACGCGACGCAAAGCATCCGGTTTTTTGGCATTTTCCAAGCGTGCTTCATATCGGAGCTCTTCTGTCAGATTCGATGCGACCTGGACTCCGACGTCACTCATAATCAAGAGTTCTTCTAACTCTTCAAAGAATTCTTCATCGACAGAACGGAAGTTGGCAAAGAAGGCATTAAGAGCTGCTCCAAAGCCGGTCCGAGTTTTCTTCAAGCTCCGATTGTATTTTTCTTGAACCGTTTCTGTTGGTTCAGAAATCTCTGGCTCACTTGTCGTTTCTTCTACTACAGACTCTTCTTCAACTTCTTCTGAAATTTCAGGTTCGCTAGTAGGTTCCTCTACTGACAATTCTGCTTCAACCCCTTCTGAAAAATCGGATTCGTTAGTAGGGGCCTCTACTGGAGATTCTACTTCAAGCTCTTCGGTTACTGCCTCTGAACTTTCAGCTGTTTCTTCTTCAACGATTGGTGCTTCCTTTACCACTTCCAATTCTGGCAAAACTTCAGACTCTTCTTCAACTACCTCCTCAGGTTCTTTGGAAGAGCTTGAAGTCTCAGCTTCTGTATCTGGCCTTTCAAGAACTTCTTCTTCAAGGGCTTCTTGGGCAAGATTTGATGAAGAATCTAGCTGCTCCTCATTCACACTCACTTCTTGTGAAGCTTCTAGTTCTAAAGTCTGGTCTTCAGTCACAGGAGCTGGCTCAGCTACTTCCTCAGGAGAGGCATCCTGCTCTACTTGAGAAGGGCCACTTCCTCGACAGCTGTATCCTGTTTGACAGGCTCTTCTGTAGGTGCTTCTTCACTAAATGCTTTCGACTCTTGAGCTGATCGCGCTGATTCGGCAGCCATTCGCTCTTTCAATTCCGCATAGTAGGCTTCCATTGCCGAAATCTTAGCTTCATCACTTTGTGAAGCCTTACTTGTTTCTGGCTCAACTAAGGAACTTGCTTCCTCAGGACTTTCCACAAGCTCTTCTGTATGATCTTGGGCTTGTGGTTTGCTTCTTCTTTTCTTCCAAATAGTCGGTCAAATAATCCCATTATTGACCCTCCTTCAATACAAATTCTTCAATCGCTCTTCCGACTGCATCTTCATCATTGGTGTAGTCCGAAACAAGGGTAGCGATTTTCTTCACCTCATCCACCGCATTGGCCATGGCGATTCCTAGTCCTGCCCATTTTAACATGCTGGCATCGTTGGCCTCATCACCACAAGCCATGACTTGACTAGCATCGATTCCTAAATACGCAACCAAAGCCTCCAAGCCTCGATCTTTTTGAACACCTTTGGGGCACCATTCCAAGAGCATGTCTCTGGATTTAAAAATCTCAAAACGCTCCCCTAAGTCAGGAGAAATCTTTGAAATAGCTCCATCCAAATAGTCCTGTTGAAAGGCTGTCACACACTTATTATAAGCTATCTGACTGGACAAATCCTCAATAGAAACAGGAATAAAGTTCAAGTAAGGATTATAGAGAGGGTAAAGAGATTCTTGATCAGATGCCAGTGTATAAACATCCCCCTCACTAATGGCGTCTAGGGGCAAACCAAGGGCCTCTGTCTCTTCATAAATGCGGACGACATCATCTCGAGAGAAAACTGTTTTCGCAATGATCTCTCCTGTATTCTTTTGTACCAAGCCTCCATTAAAGGTAATGGTGTATTCATCCGACAAGCCAGCTGTTCCAATCTCTTGGAGCAGAAAATCCATGGCCTTGAGAGGACGTCCCGTCGTCAAAACCACCTTGACCCCTTTTCTTGAGCTGCACGAATGGCAGCCAGGTTCCGAGGGGAGATTTTCTTTTCTGAATTTAAGAGAGTACCGTCCAAGTCTAGTGCGATAACCTTAATCTGACTCATAATTCTTCCTCCATATAGCGCAGGACAGATCCTGTCGAATGATGGGGCAATATGGTTTCAGCCAATTCCAAAATCTCTGGACGGGCATTTTCTGGTGCAATTGGATGGCCAACAACCTGCATCATATGAAGATCATTGAGATTATCTCCAAAAGCTAGGACTTGGTCTCGACTAATGCCCAACTGATCCATTAGGGCTTGAATGGCGACTCCCTTGTCCACATAATCCAAAACAATATCAATACACTCATAACCCGTCGTCATGGTCTTAACACCCTCAACATTTTGGGTAACCCAGGCTTCACCTTCCGCTAATACTTCTTGGTCAAAATTGGTAGTCATCTTAAAGACAAGATCATCAATTTCTGAAAAATCTGACACCATTTGAATGTTTTCATTGTAATTTTGCGAAGCAGTTAGATAGTCTGGATCAACGGTCTTTAAAACATAGCTCCCGCGTTTTCCCGTTAACAAGCACTTATTTTTATCAAAATAGGGACTTTCCTGTAACTTAGCAAACATGGCTTGATAAAAATCTGGACTCATGGTTGCTTCATAGACATCTTCACCATGAAACTCAACAACACTGCCGTTTTCAGCTATGAAAATAATTTGATCCTGGACCTCTTTAAAGATTGTCTTCAAAGAGAGGAGAGGCCGACCACTTGCTGCCGCAAAGTAGGTCCCTTTTTCTTGAAACTTCTTTAGTACCTTTAGGAATAAAGCTTGATCAAATTCATGATTTTCATCCAAAAAGGTCCCATCCATGTCTGTTGCGACTAATTTAATTTCCATTATCCATTCCTTCTATATCTTTCAGCTTCACAGATACAATCTTAGAGACTCCGGATTCTTGCATGGTCACTCCATAGATGGAATCTGCTGCAGCCATGGTTCCCTTACGGTGGGTAACCACGATAAACTGACTTTCCTTATCAAAACGATTAAGATAATCTCCAACCGTTTTACATTGGCTTCATCTAGAGCCGCTTCTACCTCATCCAAGATGACAAATGGAATAGTCTTGACACGAATGATTGAGAAGAGTAACGCCAATGCTGACAAAGCTTTCTCCCCACCACTCATCAAATTCAAGGATTGAATTTTCTTACCAGGCGGTTGGACAGAAATCTCGACCCCAGCTGACAAGAGATCTCCATCCGTCAAGATAAGATCAGCTGATCCTCCCCCAAACATCTGTTTAAAGGTGACTCGGAAGGATTCACGAATCGCTTCGAATGTAGATTTAAAGCGTTCTTTCACCTCATCATTCATGTCATTAATGGTTTCGAGAAGAAGATTTTTGGCTGCCAAGACATCTTCTCGTTGTCCGGAAAGGAAATCAAATCGCGTCTTGACCTCATCGTATTGTTCGATAGCATCAATATTGACAGGTCCTAAGGCTTTAATCGCTTTCTCCAAGTCTTTTAAGGCTTGCTCAGACTGGGCTAGATTTTCTAGCTCATTGGCCTGTTTAGACGCTTCCTCAAAACTCATCTTAAATTCATCGGTCAGAGCTAACATCAGTTTATTTAGCTTATCTGCCAAGCGATCGCGATTGGATTCTGCTTTGGCCTGTAGGCGAATCCACTCCTCATTTTGACGACGGGCTTGTTCCATATGACCCGCGATATCTTCAGACTGGCCTTCCAAATCCTCTAATTCAAATTGCTTACGAATCACAGCTTGTTCCAGAGCGGTTTTCTCTTGAAGGGTTGCTTGCAGTTGCTTTTCAAGGATAGAGACATCGATTTGCTCATGTCGATCTTCTCCCTGCTCAATCGCGTATTGGAGAGCCTGGATTTCCCGTTCAGTAGAAGCCAACTCTTGCTGCAAGCGTTCGGCATCTGTCTGGTCATAGGTCAATCGACTCTTCAACTCTGTTTTCTGTAATTGGAGCTTGGCAATAGCTGCTCGTAAATTTTCAATTTTCTCGACAACGACATCTTTATTGAGCTTAACTTCTTCAATCTCAGCAGTGACTTGCTCTTTTTCCGCCTCAATTTCTTTCAGTCGCGCTTGCAAGTGATCCCGTTTTTGGAGGAGCTCTTGGTTGCTCCCTTCATCCAACTCTGTACGGATGACTTCTAAGAGTTCTTGGGCATCCAAGAGTTGCTGGTGAGCTTGCTCAAACCAATTGAAGGCGTTGCTCTTCTAGTCGTGCCCCTTCTCCTTGGCCTTTCAAAGATTCTAGTTTTTCTTGCGATTGGCTCACTTGGTCCTGTTGCTCTTGCACTTGCCCTTCTACTTCTCGCAAGTTCTTCCGAAGAGAGGCCAATTCTTGGTGCAAGCGATCCAGTTCTGGCTTGATAAAAATCGAATTATTGGTTCGATTCGCACCACCTGCATAGGATCCACCTGTGCGAAGCTCAGTTCCATCCAGCGTCACGATACGAACTTGGTAGGCAACCTTGCGAGCAGCCGCCTTGGCGTGCTCAATCGTATCAAAAATAGCTGTGACTCCCAAAAGGTTTTGGAAAATCGACTCGAGGGAAGGATCATAGTCCACCAAACTGCTAGCCATTCCTAGGAATCCTGGACAGGCTTCAATCAGTTCTTGATTCTTTCCTGCAAGGCAGCGTGGTTTAATGGTTGTCAAAGGAAGGAAGGTTGCCCGACCCGAGCGATTCTTCTTCAGATGTTCGATTGCCCGTGTTGCTGCTCCTTCGTCTTCTACGATGATATGCTGACTGCTAGCTCCCAGAGCAATCTCTAAGGCAGTCTGATACTCTGGTGAAAAGGAGAGCTTTTCACTGACAGCCCCCACGATCCCACCTAAGCGAGCCGCTTCTTGTAAGACACTCTTCACACCTGCATAAAAATTGCTATGATTTTTTTGAATCGCCTCTAAACTGTTAATGCGAGCCTGTTTTTCCTTACTTTGATCCAGTAGATCAAACATCTTGGCTTGCGCCCTTTGATAAGCCTGGCGAGCTTCCTCAAACAATTTTGCCTCTGATTGATAGGTTTCAAGCAAGTGTTTCAGATGCTCTTGAGCTCCTTGATAAGCTTCTTGAGCAACTTGCTCTTTTGCCTGCAATTCTGTCACCATTTGGATTTGATTTTTGTAATCTTCCTTTTTACTTTGTGACAATTGAACTGAGGCTTCCAATTGATTTTCAATGGTTGTTAACTCGTTTGACCGCTCCGCTTCATCCTGCATCAAGGCCACGTATTTTTCACGTAAATAATCAATCACCTGATCTGGATCTTCTGAGAAGCTGGCCAACTCTTTCTCCAAACCTTCAAGAGCTTCTTGACTCTTTTGCAATTCTTCTTGAAGACTCTTTGTATTGGCTTGTTTTTCTTCCAACTGATTCCGAAGAACTTGTAGGCGTTCTTCCAGACTATTGACCCGCTCTTGATTTTCCTGACGGCTTCGGGCGACCTGTTGCGACTCCAAGCGTGCCAATTCGATTTGTTTTTCCAAATCACTTAAAAGGCGAGTCAATTCTAAGAGACTAGCTTGATCATCCGATAATTGGTGCTGAAGGGCCTGACGACTCTGTTTCAAGCGGAGACTTTCCGCCTCATACTCTTCTCTTTTCTGGTAATAAGCCTTTAATTGTTCCTGAATGGTAGCTTCTTCTTGGACGGCTTGATCATAGTCTTTTTTATTAACTTCAATTTGTGCGATCAAAACATCCAAATAGAGAATTTGGCGTTGTTGATCCAATTCTAAGAAACGTTTGGCCACAAGCGCTTGCTTTTCAAGAGGTTTGATTTGCCCTTCTAATTCAAAAATAATGTCTTCCAGACGGTCCAAATTATCTTGGGTCTGAACCAACTTAGCTTCCGTTTCCTTGCGACGAGTCTTAAATTTAAGAACTCCCGCCGCTTCCTCAAAAATAGCCCGTCTCTCTTCTGGTTTTGGAGTTAAAGATTTCCTCAACCTTCCCTTGGGAAATAATAGAGAAAGAATCTCTACCAAGTCCAGTATCCATAAAGAGATCATGGACATCTCTCAAACGAACTTTCTTACCATCAATCTTGTACTCACTATCACCCGAGCGATAAATATGACGCTCCACTCGGATTTCCTTAGCAGCATGTTTGATAAAAAGCGTCTCGGTTATCGAGCACCACTGTTACACAGGCATAGTTTAAGGGTTTACGGGTTTCAGTCCCTGCAAAAAAATAACGTCAGGCATCTTGCCACCACGCAAACTCTTGACGCTTGACTCTCCCTAAAGCCCAGCGCAAACTTTCCGTAATATTCGATTTTTCCAGATCCATTTGGGCCAACAACTGCCGTTACCCCTTGGTCAAAGACGACTCGAGTCTTGTCTGCGAAAGACTTAAATCCTTGAATCTCAATTTCCTTTAAATACATGAGGGATCCACCTTATTCTCCACAGCTTTTTTAGCTGCCTCTTGTTCTGCAGCCTTTTTTGACCGGCCACGGCCTTCACCGATTACTTTTCCATTTACAGTGACCTGAACTTCAAATTCTTTAGCATGAGCAGGACCTGACTCGCTCGTCACTTCGTAGCTAATTAGCACATCACCATGAATCTGGAGCAATTCTTGTAAGCGTGTCTTATAGTCTATCACTTGCTCAAATTGTCCCGCTTCAACTTTAGGAATCATGACTTGTTGAATGAATTCTCGAACAGCCTCCACTCCCTTATCCAAGAGTAAGGCTCCTAGAAAAGCTTCAAACAAATCTCCTAAGATGGTGTCGCGGTTCCGTCCACCAGATTTTTCCTCTCCCTTGCCAAGTTTGATAAATTGATCGAAACCACAATCACGGGAAAAACCTGCCAGGCTTTCCTCACGAACAATCATGGAACGCATTTTTGACAAATCACCCTCTGGCTTACTTGGGTAGAGGGCAAATAAATATTCGGAAATCACTAACTGGAGAACAGCGTCTCCTAAAAATTCCAAACGTTCATTATGTGAAATTTTTAAGAGGCGATGCTCATTCGCATATGAGGTATGTGTAAAAGCTGTTTCCAACAATTCTGTATCGTCAAAAGTCAGACGAAATTTCTCAGCAAGGAGGTTATATAAGGCTTGCATCACGTTACTACTTTCTTTCTTCATTTATGCATCTGGATCGAATCCTGTAACTTATTCTGTCCAAAAGATACACCCCTCTATTATACCAAAAAAGAGTGCGTATCGCACTCCTTTCCCTTGTTTTCAAGATAGGATTTAGGACCTATTCTTTCCTTATCTTATTCTTCTTTATCCGGAATCACTTTGAACAAATAATAGCTTATAAAAATAGTTAATCCCACTAGACCTAATTTCACAAACCAGAGTGGAGCCAGGTAAATGGAAATCCCCATCAAAAGATAAATTTGTAAAATAATTCGTTTTTTCCGCTTCTTAGAGATCGACTTTGTTTCCCGATAATCTGCTACATAAGTTTGGTACAACTTGGTCCCATGTAACCAGTCTTCAAACCGTTGAGAACTCTTGGCAAAACAAGCCATGGCTAATAAAAGAAACGGGGTCGTAGGTAAAATAGGTAAAGGAATCCCAATAATCCCTAATCCTAAGGAAATAAACCCTACTGTTATATACACATATTTCAAACTAACTGCTCCTATCCTTCCACTCATTTCAAGCTTACAATACTGACCTAAAAGAGAGAGTGGGACAGAAATCGGTAATTCGTTAGAATTCGATTTCGTCGTCCCACCTCCGCACAGTTGAGTAGGGCTGTAAAAGCTGATGAAATCAGCGTAATAGAGCCCACTCAACCACTGCGTCTTACTCAACAATCCAAAGACAATTGAGAAGCTGGGACTTTTGTCCCAGCCTCTTTTTATCTTTTAGATATCTACTAACGGAGTCGCTGTATCCGGAGATGTATCCAGCACCTCAAAATCATGCCCCACTGCTAGATCTGCTCGAGCCAATTGATTAACCATGGTCATATGGGCCAATTCCTTGATATTGTTTTCCTTCGATAAGTGACCCAGATAAATTTTCTTGGTCTTATTGCCTAGGGTCCGAATCATGGCATCTGCACCATCTTCATTAGAGAGGTGACCCAAATCGGATAAGATCCGTTGTTTTAATCGCCAAGCGTAGGAGCCTGCCCGTAGGATTTCAACATCATGGTTGGACTCAATCAAATAACCATCCGCATTTTCAACAATCCCAGCCATCCGATCGCTGACATAGCCTGTATCTGTCAGCATGACAAAACTCTTACCGTCTTTCATGAAACGATAGAACTGTGGAGCAGCTGCATCATGGCTGACACCAAAACTTTCCACATCCAAATCCCCGAAGGTTAAGGTCTTGCCCATTTCAAATAAATGTTTCTGGGAGTCATCGACCTTCCCAAGGTACTTGCTTCCCTCCATGGCCTTCCAGGTAGCTTCATTGGCGTATAGGTCCATCCCGTATTTACGAGCTAGCACACCAACGCCATGAATGTGATCCGAATGTTCATGTGTGATCAAAATAGCATCAAGATCTTCGGGTTTGCGATCAATCTCTGCAAGCAAACCTGTAATTTTCTTCCCGGACAAGCCTGCATCTACTAGAATTTCTTCTTAGGAGTCTCTATGTAAAAAGAATTACCACTCGATCCTGAAGCTAAAATACTATACTTAAACCCTTTTTCATCCATTAGTTTTCTTATTCATCCTCATTATCCCATCCATCATCCAGGATAGCATCTTTGTCATATGGTAGGACAATCGTGAAAGTAGAACCTTTTCCATATTCACTCTTGGCCCAAATAAATCCTTTGTGTTGCTTGATAATTTCCTTCGCAATGGCCAGTCCTAAACCAGTCCCACCTTGGGCGCGACTACGTGCCTTATCCACGCGATAAAAGCGGTCAAAAATTCGTGGGAGGTCCTTTTTAGGGATCCCTAAGCCCTCATCCGAAATCGAGATAATCAACTGGGCATCTGTCGTTTTCATTCCCACACGAATTTCCCCACCATCTGGGGAATATTTGATAGCGTTATTTAAGATATTGTCTAAGACCTGTGTCATCTTGTCTGTATCAATTTCAACCCAGACAGGAGAAATGGGATATTCACGAATGATATCATATTTTTTTTTCACCTGCCTGACTCTTCATTTTATCAAAACGGTTCAAAATGAAGGTAATGAAGGCTGTAAAATTGGTCAATTCAATATCTAACTGACTGGTCTCATTGTCAATCCGTGAAAGACTCAACAAATCCGTCACCATCCGCATCATACGATTGGTTTCCGTCAGGGAAACCTTGACAAAATCTGGAGCTACTGGCTCTGAAATAGCCCCATCATCTAAGGCTTCTAAGTATGATTTGACACTGGTCAAAGGAGTCCGAAGCTCATGGCTAACATTCGAAACAAACAAGCGACGTTCCCGTTCTTCTTTGTCTTGTTCTGTCGTATCGTGCAAGACGGCTACTAAACCAGAAATGAAACCAGATTCTCTCCGAATCAAAGCAAAGCGAACCCTCAAAGAAATGTATTCACCATTCTCATCTAGAGAATCGATGGTCAACTCTGGAACATTGGTAATTAGATCTCGTAGTTCATAATCTTCCCCAATCCCTAACAAATCCAGAATACTGGTATTCATAACCTCTTCGACAACCACATTGAGCTGATTAGCTGCCATCTCGTTGACCAAGATAATTTGTCCACGACGGTTGGTAGCCAAAACTCCATCCGTCATATAGGACAGGATACTAGTCAATCGCTTGGTCTCTTGCTCTAAATTTTCATGGGTCAAACGAATGACTTCGGATAAATCATTGATATTATTAGAAATCTCTGTTAGTTCTGGACTTCCTTGCAAATCGATAATATCCGAATATTCACCCGCAATCAGACTATTAATTTTTTCATTCAATAGACGTAGCTTTAGATTGTCTCGTCGATTCTCTAAAACTAATAAAGCAACTACAATAATAAATCCAAGTGTGATTAGAACAAAGACAAAATTGTAGGAGGTGAAAAATTCCTTTAATTGATTAGTCATTGTTTCTCATATAATAGCCAACACCACGGCGCGTTAAAATATACTCTGGACGTCCAGGAATATCCTCAATTTTTTCACGTAAACGACGAATGGTAACATCCACTGTCCGAACATCTCCAAAATAATCGTAACCCCAGACTGTCTCAAGCAAGTGCTCACGGGTCATTACTTGTCCCACATGAGTAGCAAGATGGTAGAGCAATTCAAATTCCCGATGCGTTAATTCTAATTCTTTTCCTTTTTTCTGAGCCAGGAAAGCATCTGGAATAATTTTTAATTCCCCAATACTGATCTCTGATTCCGACTTAGAATCTGTTTTCACTTCCACAACTAATTCTGTCCGACGTAGCAAAGCTTTTAACCCGAGCTTGCAACTCACGATTTGAGAAAGGCTTCGTTACATAGTCATCCGCACCTATCTCAAGACCAATGACCTTATCAAATTCTGTATCTTTCGCAGAAAGGACAATAATCGGAACATTACTGGTCTTTCGAATGGTACGCGCTACTTCCAAACCATCAATTTCAGGCAACATGAGATCCAAAATCAAAATATCTGGATTCTCTGCCTCAAAAACAGCCAAGGCCTCTTTTCCATCAAAGGCTGTTAGCACTTCGTACCCTTCTTTAGCCATGTTAAATTTAATAATATCCGAGATTGGTTTTTCATCGTCTACGACAAGGATTTTCTTCATTCCCATACCTACTTCTTTTTTTATTTTTGTTCTTTTACTTCTTCAAATCTCTGTCTTTTCATTATAGCAAAATTCTAGAAAAAAGTGGAGTACTGGCTTAATTTGTTTTGAAAGATAAAAGCACTAATTTGAAGGAATTACCCAGATTTACTAGCAAATAACAACCTGATTCAAGTTGAAACTTGCGGACAAGTCTTCCTATATTTTCTAAGGAAGCAAGCAAAAAGCTGAGATAAAAATCCTCAGCTTTTCTTTTAATCATATTTATTCTGATACACGAGATTTGTTAGCAATATCTGCAAGAATCGCTTCAACAAATTCATTAACAGATACAGTTTGCGTTTCTTTTTGGCCATAGCGACGAACGTTGACAGTTCCGTCTTCCATTTCCTTGTCACCAACGATCAATTGGTAAGGAATCTTGCTAGTTTGTGAAGCACGGATCTTGAATTGCATTTTCTCATTACGTTCATCCACATCAGCACGGACACCACGGTCACGGAGTTTCTTCGCTACTTCCCAAGCGTAGTCCACATGTTTCTCGTTAGATACTGGGATGAGAGTTACTTGGTGTGGTGCCAACCATGTTGGGAAGGCACCCTTGTAGTTCTCAATCAAGATAGCTGTGAAGCGTTCCATAGTTGAGATAACCCCACGGTGAATCATAACTGGACGGTGTTCTTCACCATCAGCTCCGATGTATTTGAGGTCGAAGCGTTCTGGGAGCAAGAAGTCAAGCTGGATAGTAGAAAGGGTTTCTTCTTTTCCAAGGGCAGTCTTAACCTGGATATCCAATTTGGTCCATAGAAGGCAGCTTCCCCTTCAGCTTCAAAGTAGTCAAGTCCCATGTCATCCATAGCTGATTTCAACATACGTTGAGCATTTTCCCACATTTCATCATTATCAAAGTACTTGTGAGTATCTTTAGGGTCGCGGTATGACAAACGGAAACGATAGTCAGTCAAGTTGAAATCTTCGTAAACGTCGATGATCAATTGAAGCGTACGTTGGAACTCATCTTTGATTTGTTCAGGTGTTACGAAAGTATGACCATCATTAAGTGACATTTCACGTACACGTTGAAGCCCTGTGAGAGCACCAGATTTTTCATAGCGGTGCATCATACCGATTTCAGCAATACGGATTGGCAATTCACGGTAAGAGTGAACGTGGTGTTTAAAGACTTCGATATGGTGAGGACAATTCATTGGACGAAGAACGAATTCTTCCCCATCACCCATATCCATAGTTGGGAACATATCTTCACGGTAGTGATCCCAGTGACCAGAAGTCTTGTAAAGTTCTACTGAGGCAATTGGTGGAGTGTAGACGTGTTGGTAACCAGCAGCGATTTCCTTGTCGACGATGTAGCGTTCCAATTCACGACGGATAGTGGCACCGTTTGGCAACCAGAATGGAAGACCTTGACCAACCTCTTGAGAAATCATGAAGAGGTCAAGCTCTTTACCAAGTTTACGGTGGTCACGTTCTTTGGCCTCTTCACGCATCTGAAGGTAGTTTTTCAGATCTTTCTTGTCAAACCAAGCTGTACCATAGATCCGTTGCATCATCGCATTATCACTATTCCCACGCCAGTATGCACCAGCCACGTTGAGAAGGTGGAAGATTTGGATGCGACCAGTTGATGGAACGTGAGGCCCTCGGCAGAGGTCAACGTACTCACCTTGACGGTAGATGGTCAAACCACCCTCGTCTTCTGAGTGCTCTTCGATCAATTCCAATTTGTATGGGTCATTTTTAAAGATTTCACGAGCTTCATCTTTGGTTACTTCTTCACGGATTGATGGGAAGTTTTCTTTAACGATTTTCTTCATTTCTTCTTCGATGCGAGGAAGATCTTCGTTAGAGATTTGACCAGCTTGGTTGTCTGTATCATAGTAGAAACCATCTTCGATAGCTGGACCTACACCCAAGTGAATATCTGGGAAAGGCGACGAGCTGCTTGTGCAAACAAGTGTGCTGCGGAGTGACGTAAGATTGAAAGAGCATCTTCGTGATCTGGTGTCACGATTTCGATGCTTCCATCTTCAGTGATCGCACGAGTAGTGTCGATGAGTTTGCCGTTAAATTTACCAGCAAGAGCTTTTTTAGCTAGAGAATTGCTAATTGATTGAGCAATTTCAAAAGTTGTAACGCCAGATTCGAATTCACGAACAGCGCCATCTGGGAAAGTAATTTGAATCATGATTTTCTCCTTTTATTGTTTCATAGTTTCTAAGCATTGACTTTTTATTAGCAGACTACTTCCTAGTCTGAATGTTCAGCTGCTTTTCTTTATCAGAGAGGAAGTTTTCCATTTCCGTCAGGATGTCTATCTCCAAACGTTGAGAAAGTTCTACTAGCCACCAGATATTTTCTGAAAGTTTATGTTCCAGTGTGTATGGTGTTTCATCATAGTAGCGTCCTTGCTTGGTCATCACTAATCGTTGGAAATTTCCAATATCATTCGATAAAGCCAAGAGGTCTTCTTCTACCGTCCACTTGGAATCATGATGCTTAACTTCCAGATCGTGATAAGCTTGTCGGATTGCCCAACTGCGCTCCACTAATTCTTGCAACTCCATAGTAAGTCTCCTCATAAAAAAATTGCGACATCCAAAAAGGACGTCGCAACGTGGTTCCACCTTCATTTATGTTCCTCAAAAAAGAGGGACACCTCTGATTGGCTCTAACGTGGCCACCGTTTTATGTTTGCATAAAAATATCTTGAGTAGTCCCAAATCTATCCTCTACGCGATTTCCAGCTCCACGCGCTCTCTATCAGATTTCCTAGATTTGATATGTCTCTGACTAGTATTATAGCACGATTGGAATATTTTGCAAGTGGAAAAATCTTCTCCCATCATCAAGAGGCCCTGTTAAGGACCTCTTAATTCTATCGTTATCTCTAATCTAACAATTTGGTGATGTTGCGAATCTTTTTCACCTGCTTAAAGGAGCCTTTCATGATTCTCACAGAACCATTCACAGGCATAGCAATGACTTTTTGTGGGATTTTTACGATCGACTTGGTTACCCGTTTGGTACGACTTTCTTCCGGATGACGTTCGTTATAAAAATCTTTAGAAATGATGGCGTCTAGATAGAATTCATAAACTCTGCGACCAAAGTTTGTAGCGGAGATCTCGTATAGTTTATTCTCCCACTTACTTTCATCCTTTGCTGGTGTGGCTAAGGTCGCATCCAAAATAGCTGCTGTCAAATCCTCTTCATGATTATATAAGGTTCCAAACATTCGATCATCGATAACATTTTTTAAATACGGATTGTTATGAGCAATCAATGGTGTCCCACTGGCGATGCTTTCCAAGTAGGTCAGGCCTTGGGTCTCACTAGTCGAAGCTGAGATAAAGAAATCCGCAGCCTTATAGTAGAGGGCTGTTTCATTTGGTGGGATCATTCCTGTAAAGACGACCGACTGCTCAATTTCCAATTTTTGCACCTGGTTCTTTAAATCCCCTAAATAAGGTCCATCCCCTGCTACAATCAGTTTAACCTTTGGATTTTCAGCTAAGACTTCAGGAAACGCTCCAATGACCGCTTGGATATTTTTCTCATAGGAAACTCGAGACAAACTTAGAAGCATAATCTCACCCTCTAAAATCCCCAATTTCTCACGTAGTGCTTGTGTCTCAACACTAGTAATTTCTGGCCGCTCAAATTTAGCTAGTTCAATCCCAGTCGGAATAATCCGTTTCTGCCTTAATCTTATATTTCAATAAGAGATCATAGACAATCTCGCTGGGACAAATGACACCATCCAAGTCATTCATATAACCGCGGACGATGTATTTGACCATACTCGGTCGGATGACCAACCCCTTGGCAATATAGCGCACATAATCTTCGTACTGAGTATGATAGGTATGAATCACTGGGATCCGTAACTCCTTAGCGATCCAAACCCCTAGTAACCCTAAGGAAAACTCTGTTTGCGTATGAATGATATCCAGTTGATATTGCTTGGCAATGGCTAAAGCCTTGGTAAATCCACGATAGGCAATCCGCCGATCCTTAAAAGCAAAAAAGGGAACACTTGGAATTCGAATAATCTGCCAATCTTCATAACGATTAACATCTTTGTCAGTTGTCGTAAAGATAAAAACAGTATGCCCCAATTTCTCTAACTCTGTTTTAAGAGTTCGAATACTGGTCGCAACACCAGAAACTTGAGGAAAATATGTATCTGTAAACAATCCAATACGCATATTACATCTCCAATACTTGCTGGTAGGCTTTTACTAATTGATCAGCGACCAAATCAATTGATCGACTTTGAGCTACTCGGTAACCAGCGTCCCTCTTATCCACTTGTCCAGACAAAACTTTTTCAAGGGAGTCTACAAATTCATCCACTGAATGACAGAGCTCCGCAGACTGGTCATCTACCCATCCATGATAGACAGGAATATCTCTCAGAACAACATGCTGGTGACCTGCTAAAGCTTCTAAAACGACAATCCCTTCTGTCTCTTCGTAGGAAGGGAAAAAGAAGGCGTCCGCTCCTGTCATCGCCCCTTGGAAAACAGCTCCTTTAAAGTAGCCTGGAAATTCGACATTGCTTGGATGATCTTTCTCAACAAGCCTCCTGATCTTGCGAGGAATAATCCATTTATTGATGGAACCTAGCCAAATAAAGCGGACATCTGGCATTCTACGAGCCACCTCAACAAAGTCCTCAATCCCTTTTCGTCTAAAGTAGAGCCCTGCACAAAGTACGACCTTCTGTCCTTCCTGAATCTTGAAGTGTTTCCGAAAAACCTCTTCTTTTTTGGGATCTTTTTTGTATTTGGACAAATCAATCCCATTGGAAACAGCGACAATCGGGGTTTTCACCCCATAAGATTGGATCAATTGCTTGGAATACTCAGAGGGTGTAATAATAAAGTCCGCTTTTTTATACATATGGGCTAAATATTTTCCAAATAAAGGAGCAAATAAATTGGACCCAATAAAGGAATTTTGGAAATCTTCTCGTGTCGAATGCCCATGCATAATGACCTTTTTTCCACGGCGTTTGGCAGCATGTAAGAGCAACAAACTCCGAGGTCCATAGGTATTTATGTGAACGACATCATAGTCTCCTAAAATATCTGTTGTGTATGGAATCCCTGCCAAGTCCAAAGCATGCATTTGATGCTGGAGGGCACGACCAATCCCTGACTTTTGTAGGACAGATTTTCCTTCTAAATACAGTAATACTTTCATACCCTCTATTATACCTGATTTAGAAACCCCCTTCAAGTTTTACCCAGATTTCATAGATTGGAAAGAAAAAAAGGAAGCTCCTAACTTCCTTTTCAATTCTTATTTTTTTGTCGTTCCACATTGACTGATGGTATGAGCAAGAAGAACTTCTCTTTCTTCCAATTCTTCCTTATGCATAATCTTGGTCAACATACGCATGCTAATAGCCCCCAAATCATAGAGAGGTTGTCCAACTGTTGAAAGATTTGGACGGGTGTAACGGGTGATTTGAGAATCGTCGCTGGTAATCAACTCAAAGTCTTCTGGAATCTTCACTCCTTGATCTGCAAGACCATTGAGCAAACCTGCTGCTAATTCATCCCCAGTCACAAAGGCTGCCGTTGCTTTTGAAGCAATAATTCGTTCTGCTAAATTATATCCTTCTTCATAACGGTATTTGGATTCAAAGACCAAGCCTTCGCTATAAGATAATTTCTTAGCTTTAAGAGCTTCTTTGTATCCCGTTAAACGAATCTTGCCATTGATATCATCCACCAAGGGACCACTGACAAAAGCAATTTTCTTATTACGTTTTGCCAAATGAGTCACCGCATCAATAGTAGCTTGTTGGTAATCAATGTTAACACTTGGCAATTGATGTTCCACATCAACTGTCCCCGCCAAAACAACAGGGGTCCGTGAACGTGAGAATTCAGAACGAATCTTCTCTGTCAAATGGTAGCCCATAAAGATAATGCCATCCACTTGTTTTGAGAAAAGAGTATTTACAACAGAAACTTCCTTGTCATCATCTTCGTCACTATTAGCAAGGACAATATTGTATTTATACATTTCCGCGATATCATCAATCCCTTTTGCCAAAGTAGAAAAATAACTATTGGTAATATTCGGGATGACAACACCAACAGTTGTTGTTTTCTTGCTGGCAAGTCCACGAGCAACTGCATTCGGACGATAATCTAAGCGTTCAATGACTTCCAATACTTTTTTGCGAGTATTTTCTTTAACGTTCTTATTTCCGTTTACTACACGGCTAACAGTCGCCATTGAGACCCCTGCTTCACGCGCGACATCATAAATGGTTACGGTATCGTCTGTATTCATAATACTTCCTTTCATTTTTTGAAAATATCGTTTTCAGTCTCCTACAACAACCATTTTACCACTTCTTGTAAACACTTTCAAGCTTTTTAACATCTTTTTGCAAACTCTTGATTTTTTAGGGAAAATTTGCCAAAATAATATCAATAGAAAGAAGGTAGCTTATGTCTAAATTAGATCAAATTGTAGCATTTCTTGAAACTGAAAATGCAGATATCGCCGTTATCTCCGATCCTGTTACGATAAACTACTTAACAGGATTCTATAGCGATCCTCACGAACGTCAACTCTTCTTGTTCGTCTACCCCAACCACGAACCACTTCTGTTTGTTCCTGCTCTTGAGGTAGAACGGGCGACAGCAGTTGTGAACTTCCCTGTCGTTGGCTATGTTGACTCAGAGAATCCTTGGGAAAAAATCAAAGGTGCTATCAACAATCCAGAAGCCAAAAAAGTCGCTCTTGAATTTGATAATCTCATCTTGACTAAATACAATGGTCTTCGTTCTGTCTTTGAAAAAGCAACATTTATCAATCTTAGCCCTCGGATCAACCGTATGCGCTTGATCAAATCAGCTGACGAAATTCAAAAGATGTTGGTTGCCGGTCAATATGCAGATAAGGCTGTCAATATGGGCTTCCAAGCTATTTCATTAGACAAAACCGAGACTGATATCGTCGCAGAAATCGACTTTGGCATCAAACGCTTGGGCTACGAGATGAGCTTTGAAACTATGGTCTTGACTGGTAACAATGCAGCCAATCCTCACGGTATTCCTGGAAGTAACAAAATTGAAAAGGATGCCCTCTTGCTCTTCGACTTGGGATGTATGGTCAACGGCTATGCTTCAGACATGACGCGAACAGTTGCAGTTGGAAAACCAGATGATTTCAAAAAAGAAATCTACCACTTAACTCTAGAAGCTCAACAGGCTGCCCTGGATATGATCAAACCTGGTGTGACAGCTCACGACGTCGATCGCGCTGCTCGCAGTGTCATTGAAAAAGCAGGCTACGGCGAGTACTTCAACCACCGCCTCGGTCATGGAATCGGGATGGATGTTCACGAATTCCCATCTATTATGGAAGGAAATGATCTGGTTATTGAAGAAGGAATGTGTTTCTCTGTTGAGCCCGGTATCTACATTCCGGGAAAAGTAGGAGTTCGGATTGAAGACTGTGGTTATGTGACAGAAGACGGTTTTGGTCTCTTCACTGAAACTAGCAAAGATTTGCTATATTTTGATTAAGATAGAAAAGGAGATTGTTTTATGATTGTTTGGCGTGGTAAAGGTTTACTCGTTGTACTTGCTTTATTTATTGGAGGAGCTGTCTCCAACCTTGCTATTTATGTCCTTCATTTTAATGCCACAAATCGAGTTCATGGCTTTCTGATGGGGATTATGTTCAGCCTATTTACAGCAGCTACAAATTATTTATTAACAAAAAAATTTGTTTCAGATGAAGTTCGTTATCTTATTGATGAAGAGACAGGGCAACGAATCGCTTACCGTGATTCTTCTTCTTTCATGTTTATTCCCAATCGCTATTGGACCTGGATCTTCTTAGGTTTATCCCTCATTCCATTATTAGTTTCCTTCATCAATTAATAAAAAAATTTCAGTATCTAAGGTACTGAAATTTTTTATTTTAACGTATCTATCAATGAATCAGCAAGTTCCTATCGGTAACTTTTTCTCTTGCTTACCAGAGATTGATAGCTTCTGTTTATTGGACTAAGAGGTCACTTCCATCTTCATTTCAGCTTCTTTCACTACTTGCTCTAGACTTATTTGTGCCATTTCTTTTTCCATGGCTAACTGAATCTCTTCGAGTTTTCCATCAAGCACTCCATGAATATTATTTCCAATCGGACAGGCTGGATTTGGATGCTCGTGAAAGCCAAATAATTGACCTGTCTTCCCAAGGCACTCTACCGCTCGATAAACATCTAGTAAGGTAATAGTTTCCAACTCTTTTGCCATCTCAGCCCCACCAGTTCCCCGCGCCACATGGATTAATCCAGCCTTTTTTAGTTGAGACAAGGTCTTTCGAATAATGACCGGATTCACCCCAACACTTTCAGCAATCATATCACTGGTCACTTTAGTGCAATCTCCTTTTAAGGCAATCATGACTAATACATGGGTTCCAATCGTAAAACGGCTTGAAATTTGCATTGATTCTCCTCTCTTTCCTACAGAATAGTCCATCCTCCACTGATGAGAAATCCATCAATCACGAACAATTTCAGTTCTTCCATTGAATCTATTATACCCTTATTTGTTGTAATGTCAACTGTTACACTAATTAAAATAATCTCTTAACCAAGCATCTACTTCTGCATTGTGCCCTTCTCGTTCAGCAATTTCATACAGAAGCTCATGATTATGGGTATGGTGGATCCCATTAACTAAACTTTCAACGTAGACTTGGTAGTAGGGAAGCCTCAGGTCTCTAGCCAATTTCAGTTCTTTTTCCACACCGTAATCCACTCGTCTCAGATCTACATTCTTTAGACCTTTCTCATCAAATTCCATTATGGCATACATGGCCCGGAGGTCTTTTCGAAGATTGGCCTGTAAAAAGAAGGGTTGTCCAATGGAACCCGGATTCACTATCAACTCTCCTCCACTTCCATATCGAAAAAATTGTTGATGGATATGACCATAGATAGCGATATCACAAGCGGGATTCGTTACTAGCCGATCAAAATTTTTCTGGTCTCCTACATGAATCAATTCCCGTCCCCAGTTTTTGTCCGGCAAATGATGGGTAATCCCAACTCTTAACCCTGAAACTTCTCGATGCACTTGCATGGGCAGGCTTTTCATGGCCTCTATTTCTTCTGGGCTAACTTCTTCTAAGATATATTGACAATGGCGTATCAAATAGCGATGGCTAGCCCTTGATGGATCCAACAATCCCTTCATCGCTCTCCACAAGCTATCCTCCCAATTTCCAAGAATCTTAACTGTTATGGGGAGCTCTCCTAAAAGTTCTAAAAGGTAACGCCTACCTGTCCCCGGCATAAGGACATCCCCTAACAGCCAATATTCCTCCACGTTAGCTCTTTTGGCATCTTCGAGCACAGCCTCTAAAGCTGTTGTATTTCCATGAATATCTGAAAGCAAAGCAATTTTTGTCATCTATTTTCTCCTCCTTTCATTATACCAAAGCTCTAAAAAACTTCCACCCAAGAGTAGAAGTTTCGTGACAGATACATGGAAAGAGAGCCTCATTTCTTACTCGACTGATTTTAATGCTTCCAGCATATCAACCTTGCGGAGATGATGATTGACAAAAACTCCTAGTAGAGCCAAAATGGTGGTCACACTGAGAACCGGATAGAGATAGACTCCGAGACTCACCTTGGGATAAAATAGAATGGAATCTGGAGCTACCATCGCAATTAAGAAGCGATGAAGATAAAAACCACCCAATAAGCCAGTCACTATTCCAATCATGGATAGGAGAATGGTCTCCCGATAAATGTAGAGGGTCACTTCTTTATTATGAAACCCGAGTACTTTGATAGTGGACAGCTCACGAATCCGTTCTGCTACATTGATATTGGTTAAATTGTATAAAATGACTATAGCCAATAATATCGAAACGACTACCAATATCATCATGGTATTGTTCAGAGATTGAGCAACAGAGTTAAAGAGTGAAATCAAAGAAGCATTTTGCGTCACTCCTCTCACTGTGGCAAGACCCATTAAGGACTCGCTGACCGATTGGATGGATTCCTTCGAGCTATCCTTCAATGCAAGCAAATAGCTATTGTTTGAAGGGATTGTCCCGAAAACACTTTGATAGGTCGTGTTATCCATATAGATATAATGCCCGACATAATTCTCTGCAATGCCTGCAACCTTAATTTTGTGACCATCAAGGAGCAATACATCTCCTATTTTAACCTTAGCCAGTTGGGCAAGTTTGCTCGTAATCACAGCTCCTTTGGTCAGAGTCAACTTAGCGTGATCGTCTTCAGAGCGTAAGTCCACAAAAGGAGCAAAAGTCTCCCGATCCGTCACCATGAGAGTTAGGGTCTGCTTCCCTCGAGTTCCTTTATAAGAGACTTCAAAAGCCTTGATATAAATCGCTTCAAGATCTTGGATATCTGACTGATGCAATCGTTTCTTTAAAGCCTTCTGCTCCTTAGGGGAGGCATTGGACTTGTTAGCCAGGATAATTTCATACTTGAAAATCTGATCAAATTGACGGCCCGAAACTCCACTAACAGATGATTGGATGCCAAGGCCTGCAAATAATAGGGCCACTGAGCCCGCTACTCCAAAAATAGTCATCACCATCCGCTGCTTATAGCGAAAAATGTTGCGGGCTGTCACCTTTTGTGTAAAGCTAAGACGCTTCCAGATAAACCTTAAATTTTCCAATAGAATCTTGGAACCTGAGACTGGCGGTTTCGGAAGCAAAAGTACACTAGCTTCTTCTTTTAATTCTTTACGAGCCACTAGATAAGCAGGGAGAACGCTCGAAATCAAGGAAAGTCCTAAGGCTAATAAACTATAGTTCCAATAAAAATAGGCTTTACTTCTACCAACAACCATTCCTTGAGTAATGATTTTTGACATCACTCCTGATAAGTAATAGTGACCAAGTAGAGTTCCAATAATAGTTCCAAGAGTGCCTGCTACAAAACCGTAAATAACAAATTTTGACAAAATATCGTTGGTTCGATAACCGAGCGCTTTAAAAATCCCAGCATTCCCTCGTTCTTCATCCACAAAAACGAGTCATCGTCGTAAAGGTTACCATAGCCGCTACTGCGTAGAGCACCACTGGAAAAAAATATTCCCCACCGCAGCAATACTAGCACTCGCATTGCTGTACATGAGATATCCCTGCCCTCCCGGCATGGTCTTACGATCATAGATGTGGTAGCTCGGCTGCACAAGCTTCTCTAGATTTAACTTAGCCTGAACGAGTTCTTCCTCTTTCTCAGAAAGCTCCTTCTCTCCCTTTTGAATCTCTACCACCCGCTGATCTACTTGCTCTTGAGCTTGATCCAGTTGAGCTTGTCTCTTGCTCAACAATTTTTGAGGCAGGAGGCCAGATAGTTTTTCGAACGATGCTCTTTCTTGTTTCAGTTGACTTTGAGCATGGAGGATTTCTTCCTTAGCTGTCCCTATCTTACTTTTTGCACTTACAAGCTCCTTTTCTCCCTTTTGAATCTCTTGGCTAGCAACTGCTTTTAGTCGTTGATAACGTTGCTCTCCATTGTCTTTCAATTGTTTTTCCAAGTCCTGCTGATGGTCTTCCAATCGCTTTTGGTAAGTAGACGTAAATGGATCTACCTTCTCTAAATCCTTAAACCGAAGTCGAGCTAAGCTATATACTTCCGTATCAAAGATATCCTTAGAAACCACTCCATAAGCCGTTAAAGAGCCACTCCCGCTAGTAGCAGTTCCCAAATCTTTCTCAGACCATAGATCAGAAGAATTGACAAAGCCAACAATAGTGAATTGATGTTTCGTTAAAATAGATGGAGCCCCTGATTTTTCTTCAAAGCTAATGGACTCGCCTATTTTATACCATTTAGCCCAGTGGCTTGCTAGGGCTATCTCGTTTTCTTTTTGAGGAAGACGCCCTGAAGTCAACCTAAAAAGCGAAATCTCACTAGGCTTAGAAAAAAGACGGACAGCTCCTTTCTTGCCTTTCACCGTCACATCTGTTAGATAGGAAAATTCGACTTGAGTGTTTTTCAGCTCGGTTAATTCCTTTTGATCCGCTTTATCTAGCCCGAGGTCGCCCAAAACTTCCAGGTCCATCATTTTTTGTTGGCTCATATAGCGGTTGGCTGTTCGGGTCATATTGGGTGGTGTAACCTTTAGCCCCACAAGAGCTAAACTTCCCAGCATCATCAAGGTTAGAATCGATAGAAAGCGTCCCTTTGATCTCGTGAAGGAGCTTACAATATCCTTCCAATAAACTGTTCGCTTCATAAGAAGAACCTCCCTCTAATACTCTAAAGTATCAATATCTTGAGGAGAAGGGTTTAGACGAATCTCTTTCACCCCGGCATCATGCATGTGAATAACCCGATCTGCAATGGGAGCTAAGGAAGCGTTGTGGGTTACAATTATTACCGTTGCTCCTTTAGCGTGAGACATTTCTTGAAGAATCTTAAGGACCTGTTTACCTGTTTGGTAATCTAAGGCTCCAGTCGGTTCATCGCAGAGTAAAATCTTTGGATTTTTCGCAACTGCCCGAGCAATAGCTACCCTTTGCTGTTCACCTCCAGACAATTGAGCAGGAAAATTGTTCATCCGATTGCCTAAGCCAACTTCGATTAATACCTGTTCGGGATTGAGTGCATCCGCTACAATTTCAGAAGCCAATTCAACATTCTCTTTTGCCGTCAAGTTAGGAACTAGGTTATAGAATTGGAAAACAAAACCGACATCATCCCTTCGATAGTTGGTGCGCTGATGAGAATTGAATTGAGCAATGTCGATCCCATCAATAAAGACCTGGCCTTCATCATTGGTATCCATTCCACCTAAAATATTTAGGACCGTTGATTTCCCAGCTCCAGATGCACCAAGAATGATCACCAATTCTCCCTTTTCAATTTCAAAACTAACATCTTTGTTGGCAATGATTTCGGTATCTCCTGTCTGATAGCGTTTAGAACTATTCTTCATTTCTATGTAGGCCATCTTTCTTACTCCTTCGCCTCCACTTTCTATTCCCATTATAGTCCTTTTTACAAAGAAGACCAAGCAAAACTCTACTTGCTTACACTTGAATCACATACTAAATGAAGAATCACGTAAAAGGGGCCTCTGATTTATTTTTTAAAAACCCCTCTATTCTTATCTCTCCTTCAAACTCCTCATTTTTATCCCCTTACAAAAAAGAACGAACAAGAATCTGTCTTGCTTCAATTAGTTACTCTTTTACTGATACTTTTCTATGGATACCCATCTATGCTTCTTTGTTCGTTATTCATTTCCTATTGCCAACTCATTTCTTCTGTCATGGGAAAATGGACTGTCTACTAATAAATCCGCATTGTTAAACAGTTTTTATAAAGCCTTATAGATACAGTGTTTTCTTAACTTGATCTCGTTTATATAAAATTCCCTTTTCGTTTTCTTATGGGAAAAATTTTTATAAAAAAACGAGAAGACGTTTGCAAAACTATCGATTTTAAGCGTTTTTTATTGTACAATCGTACTATAATTTTATTCCGTTGATGGATTTCATAATTTTCTGTATAATGTGATAGTCATAAAATTAAAACTATTTAAAAATCAAAGTATGAAGGAGGAAACATGACAAGAAGAAAAAGACAAACAAATTCAAAAACATCAATTCGGTCCGCTCTTTCTCGTTTGCTTCTTAGTCAGTCATTTGATACCATTACCATTAGTCAATTAACCAAAGAAGCTGGGATCAACCGAGGAACTTTTTACCTCCACTACGTAGACAAGCAAGATATGTTCCGTCAAATGAAATCCGATTTGTTAAAAGAATTAGAAGGATTATTTGCGACGAGTACCAGTGAAAAAGCAAACTTTCTCGCTTCCCTCCAATACATTCAAGATAATTACGATTTCATCTACGCTCTGATGCAGATGGACTACAATCAATTTCACCATTTAATGAAGAATTTTACCTTGCGTCTTCTTGATCAGACTCCGAATGCCCAAAAACATATTGTCCGTGACTTCCAGGTACCCTACAAGTATGCTATTGAAATATTTACTGCTACCATTGAAGCTGTCCTGACAAAATGGTTAGCCACTGGTGCAAAAGAAGATCCAATTGAAATCGCAACTGTTATTTTAAGTGTTTCTGATTTTACCAATTGGAACCAACCTGTGAATAAATAGTTTAAGGTAGATTTTTCCAACTAAAGGCCTTATTGGCTCATACTCCCTGAGGACCATGTCCTCTCTTTTTTTTGGTCTAAGCAAACCAACCATCTGTTAGCCACTCTAAACCCGCTCCTTTACTAATTAAAACGAGACAGAGAACGTTACCAAAACGAACTTATTCGCATGATTTCTTGGAAATGATTCACATTTTAACTATTTAGCTATAATGATAGTATCAAGCAAATAAGAAACAGAGGATTATTTATGAAAAAGAAAAACCTTCTTTTGCCAATTTTGCTACTTGCTCCTGCTTTTTTAGCTTCTCAAGTGGCTGCTGATGAACTAGGTGGTGCACCAGAATCTAGTCTAGAAGTTGCTCCTGCTACTGCTCAAGGAGACGATGCCCCTGCTAGCTCTGCAACAGCTGATGCCCCTACCGAAGTAAGCGCTACGAGTCTTCAAGCTGATTTACCTGAAACTAATATTATCCATACCAACGATGTTCACGGTCGTATCGTTGAAGAAAAAGGTGTAATTGGGGACGCTAAATTGGCTGCCGTCATCGAAGAAGAACGAGCTAAAAATCCTGCTACCTTAGTAGTAGATGCGGGAGATGCCTTCCAGGGCTTACCTATTTCCAATAGTTCTAAGGGAGAGGAGCGGGCCAAAATCTTAAATGAGATGGCATACGACGCCATGGCTGTCGGAAACCATGAGTTTGACTTTGGTCTAGATGAAGTGAAAAAATACAAAGAAATTTTGAAGTTCCCACTTCTCAGTTCCAATACCTATATAAATGGTGCTCGCTTATTTGAAGCTTCTACCATTGTCGATAAGGACAAAAATGTGGAAGGTGATGAATTTGTTGTCATTGGTGTTACCACTCCTGAAACAGCAACTAAAACTCATCCTAAAAATGTCCAAGGGGTAACCTTCACAGAACCAATTAAAGAAGTCACAAGTGTCATCGATGAAATCGAAGCACGGGCTGCGGCTGAAGGTAAGAACTACAAACATTATGTGGTCTTGGCACACTTAGGAGTCGACACAACCACTCCTGTAGAATGGCGTGGATCATCCCTTGCTGAAGCTCTGTCAAAAAATCCTAAACTAAAAGGAAAACGAGTTACGGTCATTGACGGTCACTCTCATACGGTTCAATCTACTACATATGGCGACAATGTAACTTATAACCAAACGGGTAGCTACTTGAACAATATTGGTAAGGTCACTTATAAGGCCAACCAATTGCTTGGAGACCCTCAACAAATCTCAGCAGCCAGTGTCAAAAATGTTGCACCAAATGCAAAAGTAGCAGCCATGGTCCAAAAAATCAAGGAAGTATACGAAGCTGAAAATGCTAAAGTAGTTCGCGAAAATAGCCCAGTAGAGTTAAACGGACAACGTGAAAATGTCCGTGTTCGCGAAACTAACCTTGGAAATGTTGTGGCTGATGCCCTCTATGAATACGGTCAAACTGGCTTTAGCCACAAGACAAACCTTGCTGTTACCAACGGTGGTGGTTTGCGTGAAACAATTGTTAAGGACAAACCAATCACAAAAGGAAATGTCATTGCCGTTCTTCCATTCGGTAATACGATTTCTCAAATCAAGGTAACTGGTCAAAACATTGCTGATATGTTTGCTAAGTCTCTAGGATCTATCTTGCAAGAAAAAGATGGCAAACCTGTTTTAGATGAAAATGGTCAACCACTCCTTGAACCAAGCGGTGGCTTCCTTCAAGTTTCTGGTGCTAAGGTGTATTACGATACCACCCTACCAACTGAAAAACGCATTCTCCATATCGAAATTAAGAATCCTGAAACAGGAAAATACGAAACACTCGACCTTGCGAAAGACTACTATTTGACAACAAACGACTTCTTAGCCGCTGGAGGAGATGGATATACCATGTTAGGTGGAGCTCGTGAAGAAGGACCTTCTATGGATGTAGCTTTTGCAGACTACCTAGCAAAAGCAGACTTAACCACTTATGCAGAGATTAACCCTAATTCTCGGACTATCTCAGTATCTGCTACAAAAGATTCTGACGGTGATGGCGTAACCGACATTGAGGAAATCAAGAAAGGGACTGACCCAGCCAATCCTAAATCATACCCTGGCAGCAATGACCAAGCAAGTAAGCCAGTCGATCAGACAACTGGTCAAGGGGGACAAAGATACATTCCTAGTCACTCAACTGGTCAGGGGGGACAAAGATATATTCCTAGTTACTCAAATAAGGAATCAACTGCTCCATCAACCGAAACAGAACCAAGCTCCAACAAGAGTGCTAAAGAAGTTGAAGTAGCAGTCACTACTTATCACTTGCCAGTGTCTCTTTCAAAAACATTTAAACCATCACAAGCTAAATTGCCTGAAACAGGTGCAAAAAACTCACCAGCCTTCTTGATGATGGCCATCTTCACCGCCTTTCTAGGGTTCTTCGGCTTGAAGAAAAAAGAAGAAAACTAAGGTAAAGTCTTAAAGAACCATAAAAAAGCTTAGAATCAACGTTTTCCCAACGTGATTCTAAGCTTTTTTCTTGTAGTGACGATTTTCTATCCCTTTTCCTTATTTGATGAACCTTTCTTTAGCAAGTTTAAATCAGGTGATTTCTTGGTAAAGAGAAGAACTTCTACAAAGGTCCCAACTTGGACTGCAAAGAGGAGACCAACTAAAATGTTAATTCGATGATCTGTTTCATAGAATGGGGAGTTCCATAAGAAGTGATTCGCCACCGTGGAAACCACACACCAGAGGCCAAAGAGCTTTTCTTTTTGCTTGGTGCACTGAGATAAAAGAAGAAAGGCTCCAACAGATACAACGGCTGTATAAACTGCATGAGAAGCTAAACCACCAGAAATACGATTAATGGCTTCCGTAACAGCCGAAAGGTCGCTAGATCGTGTTTGGCGAGCAACATAGCCGAGATCCTCAATCATTTGGAAACCAAGACCTGATCCAAAGCCTGCAATTAAAATAGATTTCAAATCTTTCCGCCCCAGAATGATGAGGAGCCAAAATGCCACCAAGGCCTTAAAAAATTCTTCTGCAAAAGGGGCTGTTAAAGCATCCGTCCAGTTATTAAAGGTACTTACATCCTTAATCAAATGACTATTTAAATGATCGATTAGGCTATTCCCTGAAAAACTTAACCAACCAGCTATAAAAGCACCCCCAAACATGGTAGCCCACAAGACAAGGAGCGGAACATCCAGTCTTTTTGAAAGACGTTTGATAAAGAGATAGAGAGGAATGACAATAACTGCTAAAACAGCAACATTTAAAACAAGGTCTCTTCCATTTGCTTGGCTAAACTCTTGTTGGGAGAGAAAGCCCAATTCAAACTCCATACCAATCCCCGCTAAAAGCAAAAATAGGTACAACAATATCCGTTGAAACTTATTCATCCTTCTTTCCTCCCTTTGCTTGTTTTGATTGAACTAGGAAGACCCCAATTCCCACGACGGTCACTAGAACTAACCCAATCACGAAAAGATAATCGTAGTCAAACGGAACTAAATTCATTTTTTCTTCATAGGTTGCATCTTCTGCATCATTTAAATCCTGAAGTTCCCCTTTTCCATATTCATTGACTACCTTCTCTTCTGCCTCTTTTCGAATTTCTTGTAGGCGTTCGAAAGTCTGCTCAGCCCGTTTCATGCTCTCTTCCGTAGCTTTTAGACTAGCTTCAGCCGGTTGAGATGCGAGGGCAATCTGTTCTTGATCACTGATTTCTTGCTCAGCCATCCATTGAGATTCTAAGCGTTCCATTTCGGTACGGATGGCTCCATCTCCAAACAAATCAGGATATTTGGCAACTAAATCATTAATTCTAGACATGGTCCAATACCAAGACTGGGGATTATATGCTGTCCCTAATTCTTGATAGGCTTGGTAGGTATTGGTGATATTTCCATAGTATGGAAGATAAGGAGCATTTCGTGGACTTCCCATCGCTAACCACATAGTTCCCCCACCAGCACTATCAGGAACATTGTCCTTTAATTGGAAAATATGGGCTTCCATAACATTGGGATTCGAAATTGGGTATTTATAGACTTCATCAAACTTCCCTTTTTCTGGGATCCCTTTCCATCTAATTCCATTTGATCTTGTGGTTTGAAGTCTGTTCCTTCCAACCGATTGCGTTGGAGATTCATCGCATCTCGTAGTGTCAATTTCCGATCCGTTGTATGCATCAAGTCAAAATAGTCGTCATCATACTGAACATCCGCACTAGGATCTAAAGACTTAATCCCTGACCAAACCCGAGAACGGTCTGCCTCATGCAAAGGGGGATTGTAGGATTGAGATACATGAAATTGGCCATCGATTTCTTTATAGGATCCTGCATCACGGGCAACTTTTTCAACATCCTTGGATGCAATCGTCCGTTCTTTATTTGTAAAATCTACATGTCCTAAGAAGAAGGTATTTGGAAAGACAGCATAGCGATCTTCTGGGAAGAGAATCGCTACATATTGGTGACCAGAAAGGATTTCCATGTACCAGATGCCTTCCTTGTCTGCAATCGTTACAATATTACCTTCTGCAGCGCCTTTTTCTTCCACAATTTTTGCAATTAGTTCGACTCCTTCACGAGCCGTTTTGACACTCGGAAGAACAACACTAGTGAGAGCAGACTCGGCCAAGCCGTCTTCTACATAAGGATCGACTTTTTGAATCTTATCATTCGCAGAAGCAGAAACGGTTGCAGAGATGGATACCCCATGTTCATTAAATCCAGCTTCATCAAATACACCCTGTTCAGGTGTGACATCAGGTACTGCTGTGTATTTATAACTCACTTCTGGTAGGCTGTAAGTAAAGCCATTGGTGGCATCTTTAAAGACCGAACCTTGCTTATTGTAGGTTCGTTCTCTAACCACAAAGTTCTTATTGTGGTTCGGTTCTAAGTCCTCCGTACGTCCGTACAAAGCATTCCCATCTGCTGTTAATTTTTTTCCGATGATAAAACCTGTACAGGCCTCTACCGGTTGGGCAAAGAGGAAGAGAGCAGTGATCAAGCCCAAGGCTGATCGAGCATAACGTTTCTTCATATTGAACTCCTTTAACTAAATGTAAACCGTATAACCTATCTTAGTATACCCTTTTAGACCAGATTTTGGCAAGCGCTTTCACTAGTTGTAATCAATTAGTAATCTATCTGATAATTATTTGACTTTCAAATTATTATCCAACCTTCTCTATCTAATTGCACAATAAAAAAGCTTAGAAATTCTTCCAAACTTTTTCCCTAACGCCGCTTTTCTTTTAAGAAAGAATCAAACTCGCCACAAGGGGACTAACAAAGACATACATGACTCCAGTAATCCCGATTGCTAAACCACCCATTGCACCTGCGACTTGTCCATAATTGAAAGCTGTCCCCGTTCCAACAGCATGTCCAGTCCCCCCAAGGGCCAAACCAATGGCAACAGGATCTTCTACTTTTAGGAATTTAAGAATCATTGGTCCAAGCACACTGGTCAGGATGCCTGTCGCTACAACGACAACCAGGGTAATGGTAGTCATTCCCTGCATTTTCTCAGCAATTCCCACTGCCATGGCTGTTGTCACAGACTTAGGAAAAAGAGAAATAGCTAGGAAATACTTCATCCCAAAGATTTTGGCCAAAACAGCTGTAAATACAGTATTGACCACTACCGCCAGAAAACTACTGAAAAGGATACTCCTAGCATGGTGCTTCATCAAATGAAAACTCTTGTACAAGGGGATTCCCAGGACGACCGTTGAGGGCACAATCAAATTACTGAGGTAGGTCCCACCAATATTGTATGCTTTATAGGATATCCCTGTCACCTTCAAGAGGTAATGACTAAGACTGTCGCAACTAAGAGGGGGGTCGTGATCGGATGGGGAAAACGACGAAAAATCATCATCCCAATCAGATAGGCAAAGACCGATAGAGAAATCCCAAAGAGAGGATTAGACCACAAACTTTCCATCATTTTTTTCCTCCTTTATAATCCCCCTCATACCGAGTCTTGATAAAACCGACGACTAAAGCAATGAGGGTTACATTGATGATGATAGCCCCTAAAATAATCAACACGATGGGCAATAAATGAGGCTGGATGACATCAAACTTATCCATAATCCCAACTGCTGGAGGTAAAAATAAAATCGTCATATTGGCTAAGAGAAAAGATCCGACCAGATTCACATGGCGGATACGAAGCCATTTCAACTGCAAGCACAGAAATAAAATCAGTAGACCAATAATACTACCTGGAATTGGCAAATGAAAGAGGGTCGATATCCCTTCCCCAATCAAAGAGATGGTAAAGATAATCATCAGTTGAACATAAAGTTTCACGCGCTTCTCCTCAAAATTCTTGAAAGATACACTAACAGTCTACTCCTTTTCTGTAAAAAATCAAGTATTTACAGAAGGTTTTCAGACATAAAAAAACAAGGACGACTGTAAGGGTCTCCTTGTCTAGAGAGCTATTTATTTTTTCTTTGCTAACATGGTCGCAAAGCGTAAGGCAATCCGATTGCCATGTTCATCACGTCGGTGCAGATGACCTGGATTCTCATTGTATTTAATGAGTTCCCAATCCTTGTAATAGTCAGCTAGCTCGCCTTCCTTAAATGTAAAGGAGAAAGGAACCTGACAAGGATAGTCCTCTGTATCCATGGCACAAACGATTAAGTTATAGCCACCTGGATTGGTCTGGTCTTGCATATTTCGAATAATCGCTGGAATGCGGTCCGCTTGCAAGAACATGAGGACAACTGTTGAGACAATCAAGTCATAGGTTTGCGTTAGGGCTGCCGAGTTAATATCATAGAGCCCCACAGTCATTTCCAAATCTTCTTGTTCTACAATACTTTGTAGAATCTCTAGTGCTAATTCATTTTGATCGACTGCTGTCACTTCAAAGCCATGCTGGGCCAAAAAGAGAGCATTTCGTCCTTGTCCACACCCTAAATCCAAGGCTTTCCCTGGAGAAAGGGACTCCATGGCTTCTAGCACTTCCGAATGGACAGGGTTGCTATTATATTTTTTGAGGAAGTAATCTTTGGGCTCACAGTAGAATTCCAAGAACCATTCCACATCATCTGTAAGGGCCTCTACACGGTGCCAAGCTTGAGGTTGTGCCATAGGATTATCCGCACCTGCTTCAAAAACATGGCTGGCTACTTCTTCCCCATCTTCTGTCAGCTCGATAAACTTAAGTTTTCCTTTAAGGACAGTAATCTTTCCCCAAGTTCCTATCTTGGTATTGTGCTTTCTTTGGACTGCTTCAGGCATGGTATCCTTGGTCCACAAAGGCATCCGCTTATAGGCAATCAATTTTTCAGGCATCCATCTATTCTCCTTCTTTCTATTTATCTTTATCATACAAAAATTATATGCAAATAACAATAAAAAGAGTGGAATTGCAAGCTTCTTTTGCGAAGATTTCTATTCCACTCTTTTAGAATCTATTTGAGACAGGATGCTGATCTAACAGTCTCTGTCTTCTTATTCTTCATTTTCATTCTTTTTTGATTTTTTAAAGTAGAAACCTGCCAAGCCAAATCCTGCAAGAGCTAAAACTCCTAAGATGGCAGATAGACTGCTATTTGAATCACTTGCCTTGCTAGATGATTGACTAGAAGCTGTTTCTTCCTTCTTATCTGTTTCTTTCGATGCATCTTTTTCAGCTTGGGCTGCTGCTACCAGATTGGCCTTGTTGTAGCCATCATAGACAAAGTCTGCTTCCAAACCTTTTTCTGTACGAATCTTATCTTCCATCTCACTTTCAACTTGTTTGATTTGTTTGAAGATGGTTTCCGCACGTTTAAGTGAGTCACTTGTTACTTCGTCCGCAGTAGCTTTTGCTTGGTCATCAGTGAGTCCACTGTATTTTTGATCCAAAGCAGCTTGTTCCTTAATCCAGCCTTCTTCCATTTCTTTCCACTTCTCTTGGATGCTGTTGCCAAAGAGGTCTGGGTATTTCATGACCATTTGGTCAATATGCCAAACAGCCCAATACCAAGAAGTTGGATCGTATTTGGCAGAGCGAACTTTGAATGGTCCATAGGTATCATTGACAATACCATAGAATGGCACATAAGGCGTGTTACGGCTTTGAGCGAGTCCCAACCAAACGACACCTCCAAATGGAGTTGGCAAGTCCTTCTTAATTTGGTATACGTGGGCGTTAATGACGTTTTCATTTCCCAAAGCATATTTGTATTTATTGGTATCGACTTCTTTACCTGGTTCCACCAAGTCATCTGGTGTGTATTGTTTGAGGTGTTCGAACCGGTTCCGTTGTTCAGCGAAAACATCTTCTAGGCTATATTTCTTAGAAGGATCTGTTGGTTTGCGTAAGAGGTCAAAGTGTTTGTCATCATATTTGACGTCTGCTTTAGGATCCATCAAGGTAATTCCTGCATAGGTCCGTGAACGGTTGCGTTCTGTGTATTCATCTGGACCATAAGAATCTGCAATATGGAATTTTCCATCCTTGTCTGTCTTATAATGGTCTGCCTTCTTGGCAATCTTTTCAACATCTTTAGAAGCGATAACATTTTCTTTGTCTGTTAAATCAACATGACCAAGATAATAGGTATTAGCGAAAATGGCATAGCGATCTTGAGGGAATTTAATTGCTACATATTGATGCCCAGATAAGATTTCCATGTACCATAATTCATTCTTATCAGCTACAACAATAATATTCCCTTCAGCAGAACCTTTTTCATCGAGAACCTTGGCAACCAACTCAATTCCTTCGCGAGCTGTTTCACACGTGGGAGAACCAAGTCTACCATAGCAGCTTCAGCCAAGCCATTTTTCACTAGCGGATCTGCTTCTAAAATCTTATCATGAGGAGTTGCAGATACTGTTGAGGTCATGGAAACACCAGCTTCGTTAAATCCGTGTGCCCCAAAGTTCCCGTTGGAACCATCTCCATGCGCCGCATCATAAGTTGCTGTATATTTCATTTCATGACTCAAGTGCGGATAAGCAAAACCGTTAGATTCATCCTCTAACATGTCCCCGTCTTTATAATCTTTGGCAGGCACTACTTCATAGGTTTTGTTGTGGCGTCCGCCATCAGGGGCATAAGGATAGTCTTCTGTCCGACCAAAGAGCATAGAACCATCGGTCGTTAGATCTTTCCCTACGATAAAAGCTGAACAAGCCTGAGCTACTTGAACAGGAAGCAAGGCAACTACCATCAGTGCAAACATTAGTTTGACCAGAAATTTTCTCATAGTCGATCTCCTTTTTGACTACAAAAGAGGCTAGAAAATGATATTCAAGCCGACGAAAAACAACTATACCAACGCTACCTATAGTATACTCTTAACCTTATAAAAATGCAAGCGGTTTCAAAAAAAGAAAAAGAAAAGTAGGAACCGGTAAAACACTTTTGTTCTAGCTGTCCCTACTTGTTCTTTAACGCGTATTATACTGTTTCATCACACGAGCAATATCACGATTTTGCTCTCGACGTTTAATGGATTCACGTTTGTCATAATCATGTTTCCCTTTGGCTAACCCAAGCAAGAGTTTAGCATAGCCATCTTTAAGGTAAACCTTGAGGGGAACTAAGGTCATCCCTGTTCCCTTTGTCTCTTGCTCCAATTTTTGAATCTGCTTCTTATGAAGCAAGAGTTTGCGACGACGTTCCGGATCCTGGTTCCAAATATTGCCTTCCTCATAGGGAGCAATATGGACATTGCTGAGCCAGACTTCACCATTCTTGACTTGGGCAAATCCATCCTTGAGGTTAATGCGAGCTGCACGAACACTCTTGATTTCCGTCCCCGTTAGGACCATGCCAGCTTCAATGGTGTCAACAATCGTATAATCGTGGCTTGCTTTCTTATTTGTGCGACGACCTTTCCTTCGCCCTTTGCCATGCTTAGCTCCTTTCTTAGCAACTTCTTTGTAAAATGGTTTCTTATTCTTTTTCTTCTTGTCTTTTGGAGAATGCTTACGCTTGGTATCTCTAAAGCCTCCTTGCTTTCGCTCTTCTTTCTTGGAAGGAGGGCGCTTAGAGGTCCCATTCCGATCTTTACGTCTCGATGCTTTATTACCTTTTTCAATCAGATCCAGCTCACTAGGGATATAAGAGAAATCAATCTCGCCAGTCATCTTATCTGCTCTTTCAACCCTAATTCGAATCTCCTGACCGACTCGGAAGGTAACGCCTGATTTTTCCCCTCGCAAGGTCAAATCGCGCTCGTTAAAATGATAAAAACCAGGTAAGGTGGTGATGTGGATTAAACCTTCTACGGTATTTGGCAATTCAACAAAGAGACCAAACTTGACGACACTAGACACTAAAGCATCATACTCTTCACCAACATAGTCCTCCATGTATTCTGCCTTCTTCATGGCTTCTACTTCTCGCTCCGCATCAATGGCGCGGCGTTCCCGACTAGAGGATTGGCTGGCAATATCTGGAATGACCTGTTCAAAATGAGAAGCAACTTCCGAATCCTTCCCATACTCTCGAACCATACGGTGGACTAATAAGTCTGGATACCGGCGAATCGGACTGGTAAAGTGAGTATAGAACTCAGCTGCTAGCCCATAGTGTCCATGATTGTGCTCGGAATAACGCGCCTGCTGCATGGAACGAAGCAACATCATGGACAAGACATCGGCATAAGGTTCCCCTTCTACTCTCTTCATAATGTCCTGCAAGGTTTCCTGACTCATGGAACTAGCTGTCCCATAAATAGGAAGGCCAAAGCTAGAGGCATAATCGATAAACTTTTGCACCTTCTCTGCTTTGGGTTCTTCGTGAATCCGGTAAATAAAGGGAAGTTTTCGTTTGGCAAAGTGCTCAGCCACTGTCTCATTGGCAATCAGCATGAAAGATTCAATCATCCGTTCTGCAATTCCCCGTTGACGCAAGACGATGTCGACTGGTTTTCCTTGAGGATTGACTAGGATTTTAGCTTCACTGGTATCAAAGTTAAGAGCCCCTCGTTTTTCCCGCATTCCTTCTAAGATCTGATGAAGACCAACCATGGCTTCGATACTTGGAACAATAGCTTGATATTTCTCACGCTTCTCTTGGTCTCCCGAAATGATATCATTGACATCACTATAGGTCATACGGAAAGTCGTTTTAATGACCGTTTGGGTAATCTGATAACGAAGGACCCGACCACGCTCGTCAATCTCCATAATGGCTGATTGAGTTAAGCGATCCACTTGAGGGTTTAGGGAACAAATCCCATTGGATAACCGCTCTGGTAACATGGGAACAACTCGATCGGTTACATAGACAGAAGTCGCACGGTTGAGAGCTTCCTTGTCCAAGGCAGAACCTTCGGTTACATAATAAGAGACATCGGCTATGTGAACTCCTAGTTCGAAATTCCCACCTTCCAAGCGTTTAATATGAACCGCATCATCCAAGTCCTTGGCATCGGCACCATCAATCGTAAAGATGATTTCATCTCGAAGGTCCAAACGTCCTTCAAATCCTTCTCAGATGGCTGATCTGGAATGTTCTCTGCTTCTTTGAGGACTGCTTCTGGGAATTCTGAGACAATATCCATAGACTCGAGGACTTCCAATACATCGATTCCAGGGTCTGTTACATGTCCAACCACATCTTGTACAGAGGCCACAAAGTAATTGTGTTTCCGACTCGGATACTGATCAATAGCAACCTTGAGAACTTCTGTCCCCTCCAATTGCAGGGCTGGCTTTTTCACATAAATGCGTTGGCTAATCTTTTGATTCTTTGAAACGATGTAGCCAGCATACTTGGGCTTTTCTTCATCCAGAACGATTTGACCAACGACCGTTTGGAGACTATGCTCCAAGACATCAATAATTCTTCCCTCTGCTGCAGTTCCCTTTTGACGGTCCGCTACCTTGGTGATTACAACTTCAACCGTATCTCCATCAATGGCATGGTTGATATCATTTCGTCCGATAAAGAGGTCCTCTTCTTCTCCTTCGAGACTAACAAAACCGAAGCCACTTTTATGGGCATGAAAAATGCCTTTCACGGTAATGGTCCCTTTTGGTTTCGCATCAAGGAGACTTAAAAAGCCATTTTCTTCAAAGGTCAATTGACGACGTCGCTCCATCAGCGAAATGGTCTTAATCAGTTCACGAAAATCTTTGGCGTCTGTAGTCCCAATGGCTTGGGCCAACTGGTCAACTTGAGCTTTCCCCTCCTGTTTTAAATAATCAATAATTCTACTTTTCATATTTTGTGCTGGATAGCCAGCCTCCTTTATTTTCTTTCTTTTAGAGGGATTTCTTTGTAAGTTACAATCCCCCTATCACACAACTCATAGATGAAAAAATAGGCAAAGACAATGTCTAAGCCTATCTTATTTACTGGATAATACCATTAAAATCATCGCAATGAGTAACCAAAGGAAAATCATAACCCCTGTCATTCGTTGCATGACCGCTTCGAATCCACGAGCTTTTGAACGTTCGAACAAATCATTTGAACTAGCATCAAATACGTTGCTTGATTGATTTTTAGTTGGTTGCATAAAGATAGCGATAATAATTAATACAGATAGTACCAATAAAATAGTAATCAACGGTTTAGTCATAATTAAAAAACTCCTTAAAATCTTATCTATTTTATCATAAAAATCATTTTCTTTCAAGATGTAATGTCACTTTTCTTTCTTTAGGACAATACTTCAGAACTTCAATTTTTTCAGGGTGGGTCTTCATATTTTTACTTGTCAAATAATTCTGACTGCCACAACTCGTGCAGGTTAGTTGTACTTTAATGCGCACTGATTTCTCTCACTTTCAAATACTTTCTAAAGATGAATAAAAGGAAGGCCAAATCTATAAAGGCCAGGATAGCAGTCCCATAGAATACCCAATGGTAATTGACATGCATGGCAATACTAGAGCCCATCATGGGACCAAGAACTCCCCCAACATAAAAGAAGAGTTGGTTGTAACTAAAAATCCGAGAAATTCCTTCCTTGGGAGTCATGCGGTTTAAGAGAGCCGTCACTCCAGGCATTAAGGCTCCTGTCCCAATTCCAAATAGGAAACGAAGAAAGCCTAATTGAAAAGGGGTCTGAGCAAGGGCACAGAAGATATAGAGGATCCCACTATAGAGAAGGGCTAAAAGTAAGAGGCGATGGTTGCCAATTTTATCTCCGAGCTTTCCCATCCATCCTGATGTCAGGATACTGGAAATCCCCATCGCTGATACGATCAGCCCAGATACAAAAATAACATTGTCGCTCTGACCAAGCTCTCTTACATAGAGTGGAAGAATGGGAGAAATAGATTGGCCTATCATCTGGATGGTCATACTGGTCAAAAAAAGACCCAGTAAAATGTCCTTATGCTGGATAGAAGCCACTAAATCCCAGCTTGAAAGGTGCTCCTCCTTCGATATTTGTTGGTAGTCTTCCTCAATGCCCCACCAAGTCAAGACAGAGACGAGAAAGAGGAAAAAACCAACGAGGAGAAAGACATTCCGCATGCCAAATTGCTCCGCAATCAATCCACCCAATAAAGGCCCCATTAAGGTACCGGCAACGGTTCCGGTCGATAAGGTCCCCAGTGCATAGCCGGATTGATTCTTTGGCACCTGACTGGCAATGAGAGCCGTACTGTTAGGGACAAATCCCGAGAAGACACCATTTAATAAGCGTAGGAGCAACAACCAAAGACGGAAGGGACAAAAGCAATTCCTCCCATGGTCATGGTCATGGCAATCGAGGCTCTCAACATCATGGGTTTCCGACCATAACGGTCCGCTAAACTCCCCCAGATTGGGGCCATTAGAGCGGAAGTCAAAGAGGAGGAGGCGACTGCAATCCCAGCATAAAAAGGAACTGCCGGACCTTTTATCCCCAACTCCTCTACAAATAGAGCCATAAAAGGGACTACCAACGAAAGACTGGCACCTACGAAAAAACAGCCAATCCAGGCAATAAAAAGATTTTTACGCCAATTGATTTCCAGTGAAATAGGATCATCTTCTTTCTATTTGTTCTAAAGCTCGATCAATTTGCTGATAGAGACGATCACGCTTGCTATTGTTATCGATCACGAGATTGACAAAAGCTTTTTTCTCATCTAGAGGCATCTGGGCTACCAAACGGTCACGCGCCTGTACCTCCCTTAGGGCATTTCTTTCCATTAGACGTTGCAACTGGGTATCTTCCGTCACATAGACCAGCCAAACTTGGTCAAACCAATCCAGATATCCCTGCTCGATTAACAAGGGGATATCCATGAAAAAGAGGTCTTCTGTTTTAGCTAAGCGATCCCGTTCTCGCGCCAGAGCTTTGCGAATCATTTCGCCTTGTACTTGGTTGGACCAGGCAATCTCTTTCTGGCTTGAAAAGATGCGTTGAGCCAGAGCAGGACGATTCAAGTCTCCAGTATCTAGGAGGATGTCCCTTCCAAAATGCTCTACTAAAGCTCGATAGAGTTCTCCACCTGGTGCCTGCAAGTCATGGACCACTCGATCAGCATCAATGACAGGATAACCTTTTTCTTTCAAATAGGAGGTGACAGTGGACTTTCCTGAAGCAATCCCTCCTGTTAATCCAATGATTCTTGCCATCTAGTTCTCCTTTTGACAGTGCGGGCAAAAATGGGTTCCGCGTCCTCCCAGCTGGATTTTTCTCAATCGGTGTCCCGCAGCGCAAACAAGGCTGACTTGTCTTTCCATAGACTTGGTGTTGATCTTGCATGGTGCCATCCTCTCCAAAAAGCATTGCTGTAAGAGCGAATAGTGGAGCCACCTTTTTCGACAGCCTGAGCTAATACAGCGATTGTTTCCTTTCGGATAGCTTTGGCTTCTCTAGCAGTCAAGCTTTTGACTCAAACGAGCTGGATGAACCTTGGCTCGATAGAGGACCTCATCTACATAGATATTTCCCAGACCTGCCACCAATTTTTTTGGTCCAAAAGAGCTGATTTAATGGGTTTCTTTTGATTTACTAAGAGCTGTTTGGAAGGCTGGCCCTTTAAAATCCGCTTCTGTCGGCTCTGGACCAATCTTTTTCGCCAAAAAGTAGCTGTCTACAAGCTCAGGTACTAAGACTTCCATGGTTCCAAACTTGCGGACATCTTCATAGACCAGGGTGCTACCATCAGTAAAATAAAAGAAGACATGGGCGTGCTTGCGAAAAGGGACTTCGTCTGGATAAAAGAAATACTTGCCTTCCATCCGTAAATGCGAGATCAAAACCAAATCTGTCAAATAAAACAAGAGGTATTTCCCGCGGCGCCCCATGGCCCGAATTTCTTGACCTGGGAGATCTTGACGAAAAGCATCCAGATCCGTCTGAATCATCTTGGGATACTTTACTTCCACTGATTGGATGGTCTTCCCAAGAATTAATTTTTCAAGACCACGTCGGACAGTCTCAACTTCTGGTAATTCAGGCATAGAACTCCTTTCAAAAACAAGAAGCAGGCTTCTGCCCACCTCTTCTTAGTATTCTTTTTCGTTATAACCGAAATCGGCAAGGTCCAATTTCTTATCTCGCCAATTTTTCTTGACCTTGACCCAGGTTTCTAGGAAGACCTTGTCCCCTAGCATGAGCTCGATATCCTTCCGCGCAAGGGTTCCAATCTTCTTGAGCATGGCGCCGCTTTTTCCGATGACGATCCCTTTTTGGCTATCGCGTTCCACCATGATGGTCGCACGGATATGAACCTTATCTGTTTCTTCATCCCGCTTCATAGAATCCACCACTACAGCAACAGAGTGGGGAATTTCTTCACGCGTCAAGTGCAAGACCTTTTCACGGATCATTTCAGAGACCAAGAAACGCTCTGGATGGTCAGTAATCTGATCAGCAGGGAAATATTGGAAACCTTCTTCCAAGTTTTCGCTCAAAATATCAATCAAACGCGAAACATTGTTTCCTTGAAGGGCTGAAATCGGCACAATTTCCTTGAAGTCCATCTGACTACGGAAATCATCGATTTGCGCCAAAAGTTGGTCTGGATGGACCTTGTCGATCTTATTAACCACAAGGATGACGGGCACCTTGGCTGCCTTGAGGCGTTCGATGATCATATCATCACCCTTGCCCCGTGGTTCATCTGCTGGTACCATAAAGAGAACCGTATCGACTTCTCGAAGGGTACTATAGGCCGACTCTACCATGAAGTCACCAAGAGCTGTCTTAGGTTTATGAATCCCTGGCGTATCGATAAAGACAATCTGTTCCTTATCGGTCGTGTAGATTCCCATAATCTTGTTGCGCGTTGTCTGCGCCTTGTCACTCATGATGGCAATCTTTTGCCCCATAACATGATTTAAAAATGTTGATTTCCCAACATTGGGACGTCCTAAAATGGCTACAAAGCCTGATTTAAATGTCATAATATCCTTTCATGAGGGAACCACTCCCTCTTATCCAAATACCAAGGTCCACAATTTGGGCACAAATGATCAATCCTGTCACCAAAGCAAAGCCCGAAATAACGAGAACCGCTCCTGCCGCCATATCCTTGGCGTTTTTAGCCAGCATGGAGAAGTGGTAATCACTCGCCAAATCCACTACATTTTCAAGAGCAGAATTCATGATTTCAAAGGCAATAACCAAAGAAACACTTAAGAGTAGAAAGAGCCACTCTGTGACTGAGATGCCAAAAAGGAAGCCTGCAACAATCGCTAAGATAGCTGAAAGTGCATGCTTACGCATATTTCGTTCTTCTTTAAAGGCTGTGAAAATCCCTGTTAAAGCAAATTCAAGACTGGCAATCAGTTCTCGATTTTTCCATTTTCGTTTATTGTCTTGTGAGTCCATAGGCCGTCAAAATCTCTTCCTGTAAGCCAAACATTTCCTTCTCTTCTTCCGGACTATAGTGATCATAACCGTTGATATGAAGGAAGCCATGCACTGCTAAGAAGCCCATCTCGCGCGCAAAGCTATGGCCATACTCAGCCGCTTGCTCACGCGCCTTGTCTACAGAAATAAAGAGCTCTCCAATATAGGTATCAAACTCTGCCATCATTTCTGCCAATTCTGGATGGTCTTCTAAATCTTCTTCCGAAAAAGCAATGTCCATCTCTGGTTTGTATTCCAGACTGATCACATCCGTTGGGCGATCCGTATCCCGGTATTCCAAGTTCAATTCATGGCTGCGTTCGTTGGTTACAAAGGTCACTGCCATTTCCTTGTCTTCTTTGCCCAATTTTTTTGCAGCAAATTCTAAAATTTCCTGGGTTTGTTTGATCATTTCTTCAGAGACTTGACCGGTCTCATCAACCATTTCAATATACATTTTGGATCACCTCACTATCATTTCAATTATAGCATAAAAATAGCGTATATACTAGAATACACGCTACTTTTACTATTTGAAGAATGCCCTTTTATTCAACCGTCTGTTGGATAGCTTGCATCTGGGCATAGATACCACCATGGGCAATCAAGTCTGCATGTTGGCCTCGTTCGACAATGCGTCCTTCTGATAGAACCAAGATCTGATCTGCATCTTGAATGGTCGATAAGCGGTGGGCAATGATAAAGGTGGTCCGGCCTTTCTGTAGAACTGCCATTGCTTTCTGAATAATCTCCTCTGTCTCCGTATCAATGTGGGAGGTCGCTTCGTCCAGAATTAGAATTTTTGGATTCATATAAAGGGTCCGAGCGAAGGAAATCAGTTGACGCTCCCCACTTGAAAAGGCCGATCCTTTTTCAACTACTGGATGGTCAATTCCCTTTTCTAATCTCTGGATCATAGGCAGGGCACCGACATGTTTTAGAGCATCCAAGACGCGATCACGGTCGATATCTGTTTGACTCATGGCCACATTGCTAGCAATGGTCCCTGAGAACAGATAAGGATCCTGTAAGACAATTCCCATGTGGGACCGAAGACTCTCTCTAGAGAAATGGCGAATGTTCTGGCCGTCGATCCGAATTTCTCCCTCCTGCGGATCATAGAAACGATAAAGCAAGTTCATAATAGAGGATTTACCCGAACCGGTATGGCCAACCAAGGCAAGGGTTTGACCTGGATGGGCTTGAATGGAAATGTTCTTAAGAATTGGCTTGCCTTCTTCATAGGCAAAAGTGACATGATCAAACTCCACAGCTGCCCGGTCTATTTTGATCTCTTCTGTTGCATCTGCCTCTACCTTTTCGTCTAGGAAAGTCAAGACCCGCTCCCCTGTTTCCAGAGAGCGTCGGATATCCGGAAGACGGCGAATCAAATTGGCCATAAGATCAAAGAGCTGAATAACATAATTGAGATTGATAAACAAGAAACCAGCAGTCATCCCCAAATCCCCACCAAGGTAGGATAGGCCTGCAATAGTTAATATTCCTGCAATGACGATGTATTTCAAGAATTCTGTCAGGCTCCAAGAAGCAATGGAGTCTGCTAAAACTAGACGATCATTGGCCACGGTCATCTTCTCTGTCGTTTGGTCAAACTCATCAATCACGCGCTCTTCTTGTCCGTAGAGTTGGATCATACTAGCCCCATGAAGCAGTTCATTAACCTGGGTATTGATCTCACTTCTGGAGTCAAAAAAGTCTTTCATAGGCTTGTCTGTCATATGCTTATACAAGGACTGAATCCCGTAAAAAATAGGAAAAATCAAGCATAAGAGGAGACCCATCATAGGATTAATAGTAAAGATAACCCCCATGATAAAGAAAAAACGCATCAAATGAATCACTAAATACATACAGGAATTATAAAATTGGGTCCGTAAGGTCTCTGTATCATTAACAATGCGGGTTGCAATTTTCCCTGCTGGCTTATCATCAAAGTAGGAAATTGGTAGTTGTTGCATCACGAGGAAGGCTTGGTCTCGTAGCTGCGCAGTTACCTTATTGCCTCCATGAATCAAAACCCGATTGCCTATATAACTGATGATCTGCCCCACTGCCAAAACGATCAGATAGAGGACCCCCATAGGATAGATTGCTCCCAACTCTCCTCCCTGACTCAAAGCTGTCAAGGGACCATCAATCATCTTTTGCAGAATAAACGGAGATAGATCTGACAAAATCGTTGCCAGCAAAAGACAGATGAAACCAAGCCCAAAAATACCAGGAAAAAGGGATAGTTTTTGTAATAGTCTTTTTAAAATACCCATCTTATTCTCCTTCCTGTCTTTGCTGCCGTTGGTATTGTTCATAATACCAACCTTCTTGAGCCAGTAAATCACTAGCTGTTCCTTCTTCCACAATTCGTCCTTGATCTAAAACAAGGATCCAATCTGCCTGATGGACTGCTGATAGTCGGTGAGAGACAATCAAGGTTGTCTTTCCTTGTCGCTCTTGTTGAATAGTTTCAATAATGGCCTGTTCCGTCTTAGCATCTACTGCGGATAAAGAATCATCCAAGAGGAGTAACTGGGCATCACGTAAAAAGGCACGTGCCAGAGAAATCCGTTGCTTCTGTCCTCCCGATACGGATACTCCCTTTTCTCCAATCAGAGTATCCAGACCATCCGACATCCGGTCCAAATCATCTGCGAAAGCAGCCTGAACGATAGCATCTATGATTTCCTCTTGACGAGCCCCCTTCTTACCAAGGGAAATATTTTCTAGAATAGACTTTGAGAATAGGATGTGTTCCTGAGAGACGTAACCAATTTTTTCCTCAATGGAACGTCTCACATAGCGTGCAACAGGCTGCCCATTGATGGTAAACATTCCTTGGCCAAGTGGGTATTGCCGTAAGAATTGACGGACCAAGCTCGTCTTTCCGGCTCCTGTCCGACCCACAATCCCGATGGTTTGCCCTTTGTTAAACCGCAAAGAAATCTGTGAAAGACTCTCCTTCTCCGCCATAGGATAGGTAAAAGAATAGTTGTCAAAAGCTACTTCATCAAGTTCCTCTAGCCATTCTTCACCATCTGTTTCCAAGTCATCATCTTCTTCGATTAGTTCTGACAATTTTTTGTGGGAGGTCTTGGCTGTTTGATAGACCAGGATAAAATCTGCTAACATCCACATCGGCTCAATCAAGGCTACTAGATACAATTCTAGACCTAGCAGTTGACCCAAGCTAATCTGTCCAGTTTTCAAGAAATGTCCCCCACAGACCAAAAGAAGGACGGTTGAAACCCCGATAAAGAAGAGGGCAAAGGGACCAAAGGCATTTTGAATAGAGGCGATTTTATCCCCCGTCTTGGCCAAACTTTCTGTTCGCTCTTGAAATTGTCGCACCTGACGCTCCTTGCGACTATAGGCCCGCATGACCCGAATCCCTTCAATGGATTCTAGGACCTCATCATTCAAGTGGGCCACGGCATCACGGTTTTCATCCACATAGATCTCTTCCTTTTTCCCTAGGAGATAGGTTGATAAAACCAAAAAACTCATGGGAATAAAGGAAATTAAACTCAACTGCCAGGAAATCAAAAACATGGCCGGAATGATAAAGAGGAACAAACCGCCCCCATAAAGAACAATCAGCATCCCATAGCCGACCATCCCCATCATCCCGTCTACATCAGTGGTAAATCGAGTCAAGAGATCCCCTGAGCGAAACTTTTCATAAAATGGCCGTCTCATGGCTACGAGCTTACGAAAAGCTTGTCCCTGTAATCCGGCCTTGTAATGGACCGAAGCTTGAAACAGCTTCAAATGCCAGTAGTAGGCGGAAATATAATTTAAAAAGGTGGCTCCCAATAAGAGACCAATATCTCTCGCAAAACTTGACTGGGTCAAGGTCTGCTTACTCAGCTGGTCAACCAATCGTTGAATGACCTGCGTCGGTATTAAAATCGTATAATCATAAATCACTAGGACCACAGCAATGCTGAGATACAGCCACTTATGTTCCCAGATGTACTTCCATAAGGCTCCTATCATATTCTCCCCTTTCAAAATGGCACAGAAAAACCCAAGTAGGAGCTGAGTACGTGCTCAGTCCACACTTGGGCCTTCTGATGCCTATCACCAATTTAGTTAAGGCAGGCAAAAATGCATACAAAAAACCCAAGACAGACTCCTCCATCTTGGGTTTCATTCATTGCTTACATTGAACTCAACTGAGATTGGAGAAGTGGTGTATTCAATTGTGTCATCAAAACATCTACTTTGTTCATGATGGTTTTCTCCTTTCTCTTTGTTGCTATAACTTTACCACGGATTTCTGTGCTTGTCAACGTTTTTTTGAAAATCGTTTGAAAAAGATTCCACGAATAGGCTCCCAGTTAGAAGAAAGCGTACAAAAAGAAGCCTAGATCCCCTCTAAGCTTCTCTCTTTTACTATGCTAGTTGCCGGGATTGAACCGGCGACCTCATCCTTACCATGGATGCGCTCTACCGACTGAGCTAAACCAGCAGTACCTATCTACTATATCATGAAGATAGGCCTTTTGTCAATATCCTGACTCATTTTTCTGTCAAATATTCTTCCTTCGTGAGGACATAATGGACTCTCGTCACCATTCGCCCCTCTTCATGCAGGTCTAGCATCGCATAAGTTTCTTCGTGGGAAAATTGCATCCCTTGACTAGTCCAACAATCAGTTAACAGCAAGGTTATTCTTATCATGGATCTCAATGAGAGTATTCATTTACCATACTTTCTTGAGCAAAGAAACTTCAATTTTTTCTTGATTTTTGATTAGCTTTTATATAAAATAAAACCATTCGGTTAAAAAATTGGGATGAGGAGTGAAAAGGTCATTGAGTTAGGAGAGCAATCTCACACCAATGACCTTTTTACACCTATATCTAAGCAAGGAGAAATAAACATGTTAATCGGTATTCCAAAAGAAATTAAAAACAATGAAAATCGTGTCGGTTTGACACCTGCTGGCGTCCACAGCTTAGTGGGCAAGGGCCATCAAGTTTTGGTGGAAACAAATGCCGGACTTGGTTCTGGTTTTGTGGATGAAGATTACGCTAAACAAGGAGCAACTATCGTGGCTACTGCTGCAGAGGCTTGGGCCGCTGAATTGGTGGTCAAAGTTAAGGAGCCCCTCGCTGAAGAATACGACTTCCTTCGTGAAGACCTCTTACTCTTCACCTACTTGCACATGGCTGCTGCTCCTGAATTAGCAGATGCTATGGTAGCAGCCAAGACAACTGGGGTAGCTTACGAAACAGTGCGAGACCTTGAAGGACAATTACCACTCTTGGTCCCAATGAGTGAGGTCGCTGGACGGATGGCCGTGCAAATCGGGGCTCACTTCTTGACCAAACAAGAAGGAGGTTCAGGCGTCCTCCTAGGTGGTGTGCCTGGTGTTCCAAAAGGAAAAGTCACTATCATCGGAGGCGGAGTCGTTGGAACCCATGCTGCTCGTATCGCTCTTGGACTCGGTGCCCAAGTCACCATCTTGGATATCAGCGCCAAACGCTTGTCTGTCCTAGAAGATGTCTTCGGTCATCAAATCCAAACACTCATGTCCAACCCATTTAATATCGAAGCCAGTGTCCGTGATGCCGATGTTGTCATCGGGGCTGTCTTGATTCCTGGGGCTAAAGCTCCTAAATTAGTAACAGACGATATGGTCAAACAAATGCGTCCAGGTTCCGTCATCGTCGACGTTGCAGTTGACCAAGGTGGTGTTATCGAAACAGCAGACCGTGTGACAACGCATACGGAGCCTGTTTACGAAAAACATGGTGTGCTCCACTATGCCGTTGCTAATATCCCAGGGGCTGTCGCTCGCACTTCTACTATCGCCCTTACCAATGTAACCCTTCCTTATGTAGAAGCTTTGGCTGACAAAGGCTTCCATAAGGCCATCGCACTTGATGAAGGCTTGCGCCAAGGGGTCACTACTTACCAAGGCCATATCACAAGCCAACCAGTTGCAGAAGGTCTAGAACGCGACTTCACTCCAATCGACGAATTGGTTTAAACTATCTTATATTTAAAGAATTATCATCGAAAAAAATAAGCAACTTATTTTTTCATAGGAACTAATAAAAAAGTTTTGAAAAAAACAAGTTGTTTTGAGTTTTTTAAATCATTTTCAGAGACTTTCCGCTGTGAGAAAAGTGCCTGAAACAATTTAGTTTCAAGCACTCGGAATAATTGAGAGTAAAACAGTTTGGGAAACTGTTTTAGCCTGAGCCCAGAAATTAAAGAGCGAAGGGGCTCAATAAAAATTGAACACGTGCTGCGGATTGTGTCAAAAACGCAAAATACATTAGTACTAAATCCAAGACACAGTAGCTGATTGAATTCTTCTCTCACCTTTTAGCTCGGAAGAATCCTAATCAGCCTTGTGGGGGCAGGACAACGAAGCAATCCCATACAAAAGTGCTTCTGTCCTGCTCCCTATTTTGACTTTATCCGCAGACGCCCTTTGTATCTTGATTTAGTCATGGAACTTCGAAGAAGTTCGCTGACGTCCGTTCTCACCTAAGGAAAGTCTAAAAAATGATTTTATCGTCAATTTAAGGCAAAGATCATAAGATCTTTGCCTCTTCTTTTATTCCGTTTCTTCTTCCACATCCAGTTTTTCTTTGAGGACTGGATGTGGGAGGAGCTCGTAGGCCCGGATAATTTCTGCTACAACAGGATGGCGAACAACATCCTTAGCAGAGAAGTGCACAAAATCAATCTGAGAAATATTTTTTAACTTCTCCTGGGCATCAATCAAGCCGGATTTGACATTTCGAGGAAGGTCAATCTGGCTAGTGTCTCCATTGACAATCATCTTGGAGTTAAAACCAAGACGGGTCAAGAACATCTTCATCTGCATGATGGTTGTATTTTGCGCTTCATCAAGAATAACAAAGGCATCATCCAAGGTCCGGCCCCGCATATAAGCTAAGGGAGCTATCTCAATAATCTCCCGCTCCATCATCCGAGTGGTCTGGTCCTTGCCCAAGATTTGATAGAGGGCATCATAGACTGGACGTAGATAAGGGTCTACCTTTTCCTTGAGATCCCCTGGAAGGAAACCAAGGCTCTCCCCAGCTTCCACAGCCGGACGAGTCAAAATAATGCGCTTGACTTGACCACGCTTGAGGGCGGTCACGGCCAAAGTTACTGCCAAGAAGGTCTTCCCCGTCCCTGCTGGTCCAATCCCGAAGGTCACATCATGGTGCTTGACACTATCTACATAAATCTTTTGCCCTAGCGTTTTGACCCGAATGGGCTTGCCGTAGCTATCCTTGATGATTTCTTCTTCATACAAGGCCACGAACTTATCCAACTCATCATTACGAACCATTTGAATAGCTGTTACAACATCCGGCGTCCCGATAGTCATGCCACGATTCACCAAGATAAGCAAAGCCTCAATAACTTGTCTGGCTTTTTCACAATCTTCTTCTTGCCCAATGACCTGGACAATTTCTGTTCGGGCATGGATGACCACATCCAACTCTTGCTCCATCAAACGCAAGTGACGTTCATTGGATCCAAATAGATGGAAGAGATCATCTGGATGACTTAATTGAATATCAATTGAATGTTCTTTCAAATAAAGAACCTCTCTATTTCTGTAAGTTTTCTCTATTATAACAAAGAGACCGAGAATTGACCATCCCCGGCCCACTTTGATTTTCTTGTACTTAATGACCTAGGTATTCTTCCCAAATTGCATCAAAATCTCCTAGATTAAAGGAGAAACTGGCATGCTCTTCCAGAAAGCGACTAACCTCATCAAAATCATCTGTATGCTTTGGAAAGGCTGTCTCATGAAAGGCCAGATCTGCCAGAAGAGCCTTGGGAGCATTGCTTTTGGGATTGCGCTCTGTCATCAACCAAGTATAAAATGATTTTCGCATAGGACTCCTCTTATTTTAATTCTGTACCAAAGGCATCCTGTGTGATTTTCCCTGCTTTCATCAAGCCTCCCAGAGCTTTTTTGAACTGCCCCTTGGAAATGCCAAAGGTTGCCTTAATTTCTTCTGGGGAGGACTTATCATTCAAGGTCATAAAGCCTCCGTTGTTTTCTAAATATGCCAAAATCATCTGTGCATCGTTTTCCAGCATTTCAAACGAGCGTGGCTTCAAGGATAAATTCAAGGTCCGATCCACCTCTCGGAAACCAATAACCCGGGCATCTAGGACTTGTCCCAAACGGGGTTCTGCATAGCGCTCACTTGGATGGATAAAACCCAGCATATTGTTTTCAGGCAGGTAAACAAAGGTACCTGAGAGTTTTAAGCGATAGACGATAGCCGGCCAGTTCTGGTTTTGCATATTGTTGTAGGCTGGGCGGGCAATTCGTTGGAAGTCTTCTTGGTAGGCCAAGACACCCCAGATCCGATCTTTTTTATCAACTTCTAGGCGAACAAAGAGTTTATCGCCTTTTTTCGGCCATAAATCCTTGATTTCTGGCAAAATATCCAGAGAGACGACAATCTCCTTATCGGGTAGACCCGTATCGACAAATACACCCAGATCCTTGCGAACTTCTGTCACAGTTCCCCAGCCAAATTGGTCCTGACGAGCAGTGACTTCTAGGGTAGTCAGGCGCAAACGTTGCTTCATATCCGTATAGGCAAAGCCCTTGACGGATTCTCCAAGTGCATGCCCTCCTTCAGACTTGTCCAAGGCATAAGTCTGCCCATCCTTCTGGACAAAGTAAAAGCGATCATTCTCATCCGTTACAAGGCCCACGATATCATGTGCGAGGTTGGTATTCATTTTTTCCTTCTTTCTGGCTAAAGCTCATCAATAGCCCCTTAATGGAAATAAAACTCAGCCAGCAGTGCCAACTGAGTTCATTTCCTCTGTAAACTGCTGAAAATGATTAAACTTCAAGCAATTCTTTTTCTTTGTGTGCTGTCATTTCATCAACATGTTTCACAGCATCATCGGTTACTTTTTGGATTTCTTTTTCGAGATTCTTCAATTCATCTTCAGTGATTTCTTTAGCTTTTTCTTGCTTCTTCGCTTCATCCATCGCATCACGACGAATGTTACGGATCGCTACTTTAGCATTTTCACCGACTTTTTTCACTTCTTTGGCCAAGTCACGACGAGTTTCTTCTGTCAAAGCTGGAATAACCAAACGGATAACTGATCCATCGTTGGCTGGAGTAATACCGAGGTCAGAAGCATTCAAAGCGTGCTCGATATCTTTCAATGAAGACTTGTCAAAAGGTGTGATCAACATCACACGAGCTTCTGGAATGGTGATCGATGCGATTTGATTCAATGGAGTATCAACTCCGTAATATTGAACATAGATACGGTCCAAGAGACTTGCGTTTGCACGACCTGCCCGGATACTTCCAAATTCACGTCCCAAACTTTGGTGAGACTGAGACATTCTTTCTTTAGCTTTTTCTACGATTGGATTTGCCATTTTATTCCTCTAACTTCCTTATTTTTCTACATTATTAGAAACGGTAGTACCGATATTTTCTCCAAAGACAACGCGTTTGATGTTACCTGACTCATTCATGTTGAAAACGACTAAGTCAATATCATTGTCCATTGAGATGGTCGATGCTGTCGAATCCATGATACGAAGACCTTTATTGATGACATCACGGTGAGTTAATTCTTCAAACTTCACTGCTGTCTTGTCTTTCTTTGGATCAGCATTATAAACGCCATCAACACCATTCTTGGCCATCAAGATTGCGTCTGCTTCAATTTCAGCGGCACGAAGAGCAGCCGTTGTATCTGTTGAGAAGTATGGGGAACCAATACCTGCCCCAAAGATGACGATGCGCTCTTTTTCTAAGTGACGAAGGGCACGGCCACGAATATATGGCTCAGCGACTTGTTGCATGGAAATAGCTGTTTGAACGCGCGTATCCACTCCAACTTGTTGAAGGGAATCTGCCATCACCAAGGCATTCATAACTGTTCCAAGCATTCCAGTGTAATCTGCTTGAACGCGATCCATACCTGCTTCTGCCGCAGGCTCTCCACGCCAGAGATTTCCTCCACCGATAACGAGAGCAATTTCAATTCCAAGGTCATGAACTTCTTTGATTTCAAGGGCCATCTTTTGAACCGTCTTGATATCAATTCCGACACCCCGTTCACCGGCTAACGCTTCACCTGATAACTTAATTAAATACGTTTATACTTAGGTTCTACCATTTTGTCACTCCTTTTATGATCTGTATTATTTTACCACAAAAAGCGTTTTTTATATAGTGAAATCCATCAAAAAATTTTTATCCTTCCAACTTTTATCTCCTGCTAAAACTTCTATAACTATTTTGTTAAAAAATACACTAAACAAACAAAAAAGCTACCCGAAAGTAGCTTTACATTCTAATTAAAGTGAGTTAACATCCACTTTGATACCAGGACCTTGAGTTGTAGTCAAAGTCAAGCTAGTTACGTAAGTACCTTTAGCTGTAGCTGGTTTTGCTTTTTGGATAACATCGTTGAAAGCTTTGAAGTTTTCAACCAATTTATCAGCGTCAAATGACACTTTACCGATAATCGCTTGAACGATACCTGCACGGTCTGCACGGTAAGTGATTTTACCACCTTTAGACTCTTCAACTGCTTTAGCAACATCCATTGTTACAGTACCAGTTTTAGGGTTTGGCATCAAGTTACGTGGTCCAAGGACACGTCCAAGACGTCCAACAAGAGCCATCATGTCAGGTGTAGCGATAACAACGTCGAAGTCCAACCAACCATCGTTGATTTTCGCAACAAGGTCATCTTCACCTACGAAGTCTGCACCAGCAGCTTTTGCTTCTTCAGCTTTTGCACCACGTGCAAATACAAGAACGCGAGCAGTTTTACCAGTTCCGTTTGGCAATACCATTGCTCCACGGATTTGTTGGTCAGCTTTTTTCACGTCGATGTTCAAGTTGTAAGCAACTTCTACAGTTGCATCAAATTTTGCAAAGTTAGTTTCTTTTGCAAGAGCTACAGCTTCTTCTACGCTGTATGCTTTTGTGCTGTCGATTTTTTCAAGTGCAGCACGAAGTTGTTTGCTTTTTTTAGCCATTTTATCTTTCTCCTTGTAATGTGGTCATATCGATTTTCATCTCCCACGTCACTCGTCTCATGATCAAGTGTATTGCGGGCAAATAGGATTGTTACAATTAGTCAGTAACAGTGAATCCCATAGAACGAGCAGTACCTTCGATCATACGCATTGCAGACTCAATGTTTGCAGCGTTCAAATCTGGCATCTTAGTTTCAGCAATTTCTTGTACTTGTGCACGAGTAACTGTTGCAACTTTCGTTTTGTTAGGTGTACCTGATCCTTTTTCAACACCTGCAGCTTTTTTCAAAAGAACAGCAGCTGGTGGTGTTTTTGTAACGAAATCAAATGATTTATCTTCATAAACAGTGATCACAACTGGGATAATCATACCAGCTTGGTCAGCTGTACGAGCGTTAAACTCTTTAGTGAATCCCATGATGTTGATACCTGCTTGACCAAGTGCTGGTCCAACCGGTGGAGCTGGAGTAGCTTTACCAGCAGGGATTTGCAATTTTACAAGTTTTTCGACTTTTTTAGCCATTTCTTAAATCCTCCTTTGTGGTTTTGGCGGTAATTACAGATTTTTACCTCCCACAAGTATGCTCTGCGCATACCTTTCTATTATACACTATTTTCTTCCGAATGCAAGAAAAAATTTCATTTCCATCACATTTTTTTTTACTTTTGTGATAAAATGGAGGTATGTTAATAAAAGTTGCTTCCCTTGTATTTATTTTTTTGACCCTGATTCTCAGTGGGATTATTATTCGAGTCTTTAAACTGCGTCGATATGGTTGGAATTTGCCGACCTGGCTTTTCCTCTTTTCGCGCTAGAATACTATTTAATTTCAGATGCGGCTTACTATCATAATTTGTTGCCGCAATTGCTATTGGCCTTGTCCCTCTTAGCTATTGGCTTAACCATTTATTTTTTGAAAAAGAGACATAGCTTTTATTATCCGAAATTTTTTAAATACTTTTGGCGCGCTGGTTTTCTGGTCACCTTCTTTCTCTACCTTATTATGACGATTAGTCTCTTTATCTGATTTTCACAATAAAATAACGGTATTAACTAAACTCAAAGTGGTTTAGCTAATACCGTTTTTCTATTTGTTTCTGGACTTATGCAGACGGGTCACTAAGGAATAAATAAGACGATTCATCAACCACAAGACTCCTTCCATGACCAGTCCTAGGACAAGGGTCATGATCCAGCCAGTCAGATGAAGATGGCTGAGATTAAAAATGGAAGAAAATACAAAAACCGACAAGCAAAATCCAGCTATATTCAGAAGGATGATGCCCAATTTTACATGATTAAAGGGAAGGCTGAGTTGGTATACTTTTGTAAAGCCAATCAATGCCAGCAAGTAAATAGAGATGGTCGAAATTTCTCCCTGACTTAATGCAAGGAAAGGACCCAGAACCACAAGGAAAAGGACTGATATGAGATTGGTCAAGGCAGCTGGAAGAGCTTGCTCTATCACGGTTTCAATAAAGTCTCCTTCTATCCGGGCACGATTCTTCTCCAAGGCCAGCAAGAAACCGGGGATTCCAATGGTAAATCCACTGATCAAGGACATCTGAGAAGCCTGGATGGGATAGGTGAAACTAAATAGAATGGCCAAAATAGCCAATAAAATTGAAAAGATATTCTTGACCAAAAAGAGACTCGCCGAACGTTGAATATTGTTGACCACTCGGCGACCTTCATCCACAATCGATGGCATGTGAGAGAAGTCCGAATCTAAAAGCACAACCTGGGCCACCTTTTTGGTCGCATCATGTCCCGTATTCATGGCAATACTACAATCAGCCTTTTTCATAGCAAGGATATCATTGACCCCATCTCCTGTCATTCCAACCTTATGACCATCCGCCTGCAAGCTCTCTACGAGAATTTGTTTTTGTTCTGGACTAACTCGTCCAAAGACGGTGTAGGTCCGTGCCGCCTCTACTACCTCCTCACGCGTCTTGAGCTGACTAGCATCTACCACTTGATCCGCATGAGGAATACCTGCTTTGAGCAACGGCAGCAACTGTCACAGGATGATCCCCTGAAATAACCTTGATGGTCACCCCTTGTTTTTGGAAATAGGCAAAGGTTTCAGGAGCAGTCGACCGTACAGGATTCTCCAAGACCAGGGCTAGAAGGGGAAGGACTGGAGCTTCTAATACTTCCGTCAGCTGTCCCCCCTGGTAATGCCCCAAAATAAGGACACGCGCTCCTCGTTCAATCTCTTGTTGCCACACTTCTTGGTAAGTATCGAGATCATCTCTGAGCAAAACATCCGGTGCTCCTAATAGGTAGATCCCTTCTTGGAACTGAAGGCCCCCAAATTTCTTCTTAGATGAAAAAGGAAGACGGTCTTGAACGGGCCATACTTGGGTGGGGTGGACGGAGTGAGACTTGCGAATGGCCCTGATGGTATCATTCTGATCTTCACTTGCCTGAAGATAGTGACTTAATATTTCTTTGCCTTCTTTTTCATCTAGCGCCAAAGGGAGGAACTCACTCACCTGCATCCTGTGTTCGGTAATGGTCCCCGTCTTGTCTAGGCAGAGGACGTCGATACGGGATAGGGTTTCAATTCCCTTCATACTGTTGAGTAGAACCTTTTGAAGGGCTAAACGGGTTGCTCCAAGCACCAAGGCCAGAGTCATTAAGAGGTAGAGTCCTTCTGGAATCATCCCAATAATGGCACCTACCATAGAGGTGATGCTAACTTTGAGGGATTCTTGATTTCCTAGATAACTCTGCAAACAAGAGCAAGCCAATCGGGAGGAGAATCATTCCAATCATTCGGACAAGTCCATCAACTGCATGAACCATTTCCGATTCTTCGTGTCCCTTGACTTTCTTGGCGGAGAGACTCAGCTGATTAATATAAGACGCATCTCCTACTTGCTCCAAGACCGCAACTGCCTGACCTGAAATGACAAAACTACCTGACATGAGTTGTTGATTCTCACCTTTAGGGATTTCATCTGCTTCTCCTGTTAATTGAGACTCATCGACCATGATCGAACCGTCTAGAACTTTGGCATCTGCATAGATCTGATCCCCTGCTTGGAACAAGACGACATCCCCCTCTACCACCTGGTCGACGGGAAGGTCCAGTCGTTCTCCCTCACGAATCACTCGAGCTTTCTCCACTTGAAGAAGGCGCATCTTATTCAAAATCCGACGGGACCGCAATTCTTGAACAATCCCAATCAAGGAGTTAACGACGACAATAGGAACAAATAACATATTGTTCCAAGACCGTACTAATACCAATAAGATAGCTAAAATACCAAAGACCAGGTTGAAATAAGTAAAGACATTTGAATAAATAATCTCTCTCGTCGACTTTTCAGCCGTGATGGTTACTCGATTTTGTTTTCCTTGTCTGATTCGGCTTTGGACTTGCTCATTCGTTAGCCCGCTATATCGCTTCTCTTCCATATATACTTCTTTCTTTTATCTATATCCAGTTTAGCAAAAAGGCTGTCTTCTTGCTTGGGACTAGAGACCGAAGATTTTTTATACCTACTCGTGGAGTTCCAGAGGCAAGCCATCTGGATCAAAGAAGAAGGCCATTTTGCGCCCATCAAAATCGTCCACCCCTAGCTCTGTATGAGGAATTCCCAATTGGTCAAACTCTACTAAACAGGCTTGAACATCTTCTACTCGAAAAGCCAGATGACGGAGACCGGTATGTTCTGGATCAGGGAGAAAGGGTCTTTTTGGGGCATCTGGTTTGATAAATATTTCTAAAGTCAGATTTCCCTTTCGAATATTAAAGAGAATATCCTGCTTTTCTGGTCGATGGTGTTCGTCTAAAGGTTCAAAGCCTAATTTATCTACATAAAATTCTCTTGTTTTGTCATAATCGTGGCCAATAATGGCAATATGGTGAATGGTATCGAGATGCATCTGCTATCCTTTTCTTTTTATTCGTAAACAAAACCTGCCCCTTTTACAGGCAGGTTTTTGCTATTGTCAAATATCTCATTCCTTCTTCGTTTAAAGAAAGATTAATTGGTCTGCAAGACCTTTCTTGGCTTGGTTCCTTCAGCTGGTCCGATGACACCTGCTGCTTCCAAGTCTTCCATGAGGCGAGTCGCCCGATTAAAGCCAACTGATAAGCGACGCTGAATCATCGACGCACTGGCTTTTTGGGTCTCGATCACGAGCGCTTTGGCCTCTTCAAAGAGAGGATCGCCTTCATCAGAGCCACCCATACCACCATCAAAGTCCGACTCGGAGACTTCGCCTGGATCAAAGGCATCATCATAATCGGCTTCTGCCTGCTCTTTAACAAAGTTCACAATCCGCTCGACATCGTCATCTGAGATAAAGGACCCTTGTAGACGAATCGGATGATTTTCATCGATCGGTTTAAAGAGCATGTCCCCACGACCGAGCAATTTCTCCGCCCCATTTTCATCCAAGATGGTCCGTGAGTCGGTCCCAGATGATACCGCAAAAGCGACACGGGAAGGTACATTGGCCTTGATCAAACCTGAAATAACATCAACTGATGGCCGTTGAGTCGCAAGGATCATGTGGATCCCTGCCGCACGCGCCTTCTGTCCAAGACGAATAATAGCATCTTCCACTTCTTTACTTGCCACCATCATCAAGTCTGCCAACTCATCGACAATGACCACAATCAATGGAAGTGGTACTTGCTTCATCTCAGACTGGGTATTGTACTCCGCAACCTTGGCATTAAAGCCAGCAATATTCCGAGCACCCACTTTCGAGAAGAGTTCGTAGCGATTTTCCATCTCATCGACAACCTTTTGTAGGGCCCGACTGGCCTTGCGTGGGTTAGTCACCACTGGAATCAAGAGGTGAGGAATATCATTATAGACAGAAAGTTCCACCATCTTTGGATCGACCATCATAAATTTGACTTCGTCCGGACGGGCCTTCATCAAGATACTCGAAATGATCCCATTAACCGCAACCGATTTACCAGATCCGGTAGAACCAGCTACCAAGAGGTGGGGCATCCGGGCCAAATCAAAGGTCCGAGCCGAGCCATCTACAGCCTTCCCAAGAGGAATCTCAAGGAGTTTAGCTGGGTCTGTTTTGGACTGTTCCCACAATTCACGGAAGGAAACGGTTGCAATCTCTGAGTTGGGCACTTCAATCCCTACCAGAGACTTCCCTGGAATCGGTGCTTCGATCCGCACATCCTTGGCTGCAAGGGCCAAGGCCAAATCATCTGCAAGGTTGGAGATGCGGTTGACCCGCACACCAACAGCCGGCTTGACCTCATATTTGGTGACAGAAGGACCGATTTCCGCCCGTTCCACTGTCGCCTTGATGTTAAAGCTTGCAAAGGTTTCTTCCAAAATGCGGATATTTTGGCGAACGATGTTCTTCTCTTTGGATTGGTTTTTCGGTTTGTCAGGTGCGAAGAGATCAATCGTTGGAAGCTTGTACTGAAGGAGTTCCTTAGGTGTGAAGTCCACAGTGACTTCTTCATCCATATCCTCCTCTTCTGTGACTTCCTCCAGCTCCTCTGGGTAGCCCTCCGACCACTCTTCCGAATAGCCTTCCTCTTCATTTGGTAGATAAATTTGAGGGTAGGCCTCTTCCGCAGTTACTTCTGCTTCAATCACAGGTTCCATGACCTCGCCTGTCTCAAGATTTACAGGATAGCCCTCTGTGCTCATGGGACTAGCTTCTGCTAGTTGCTCGATGCGAGTAGCCTCCTCTGCTTTTAGAGCTTTCTTCTCTTCACGCTCTACAAAGCGCTCTTGCCTCCGCGTTTCTCGCTTCTCCATAAAAGCATGGAACGCCATCACTGCCTTCTCATACAAATCATAGACAGAATAAGAGCTCATGATCAGAACCCCTAGGAGAATTAAGAGAACACCAATAAAGTAAGTCCCAATGTTAGACAGCAAGAAGGCAACCGGTGTGTATAGAATCGCCCCTAGTACGCCTCCTCCTGCAAAAGAAGAGACGCGAAGATGGAGCAAATCCCCAAGAATCCGAGATAGGGTCGGTCCAATCGACGAGCCTTCAAGTTTTAGGACAGACACAAAATAAGCCTGATAAATCAGAAGCAAGCCTGCAAAGAGGCTCAAAAATCCTGATAGAGTTCCCTCGTGCTTTTCCACCCATTTAAAAAAGAAGAGATAAAAAATAACGGCCGTCATGGCTAGATAAGCTAAACTTCCTACTAGAAGACGGACGAGATTGTAGGCTACTAGTCCGAGTGCTCCTAGACGGAAAAAAGCGAAAATAAAGATGAAGGTCAATACCAGACTAACCACCATACGCCGAATTGCTTTTTTACGCTCGATCTCTGCCTTAGTAGGCCTCCGTGAAGATCGTGTTTTTTTTGTTTGATTACTGTTTGCCATAAACTTTATTATACCATATTTCTAGCACACATCTCTAGTAAAATCCTGCAATCATTTTTCACCTAATTGGACAATGGATGAAGAAAAAATAAGGCTTAAAACCAGTTCTAGCCTTATTTTTTCAGTCTTTATGGTAAAGGAAGATCGAGAAAGCGTTGAGTGAAGCAAATAGACCTAAAATGATTTTCAAAAGATAAACATTCCATAGCTGTATGAAAAACAGTTATGGTAGGTCTAGCATTGTCTTTTGAAGCAAATGACAAGCAAGTAAATTAAGACTAGAGAGAAATCTCAGTTCATTCTCCGCTATCTGCTCAGTCCATCATGTTTTGATTGTTCACGAGAACCAAAATCTGATATTGCTTTTGTAGATATGAGATTTTTCTATGCTAGTGTTGAGTGTGTGGAACGTGGATTGTATCTTTTAAGGACCTCGCTTTGTGTGATGAGTAGAGCAGATAATTCAAACGGACTTATCTTAGCTTCCTCTCCAATGTTCAAGAAAGTCTTTTGAGCACCACAAGAGGCGAAGTCACAAACTCCGCCTCCTTCTACATATTTTTTGTTATAATAGAATATTTTATTTGAAATATCAAGACTTATGCTTGATAAAGCTAGAAAACTTACCCTTTTCCAGCAAGAATATCTGATACTTTATACAATCCTGGGGAATATGTCCGACCAAATAGTTTTTTCGTCAAGGCATTAAACGTATAATGGTCATCTAAAATCAAGACTTCGTCATACGTTTTTAAGAGTGCAATAAAGTCATCGTCTGTTAAATTGGAACCATCTCTAGTATCGATATTTTCATTGGAGAGGTAATAACTTGTTGCGCTGTCGCTGTATGATGCCATTAAATCTAAAAATTCTTGGTCAGCCGACACAAAATTTTCTCTGGCATCAACATTGACATCCCACAGATAATAACGACTAGCATATTGGACAAAATAATTATCTACATTCTCCTTATCTGCTGTTACAACCAAAATTCTATCCGTTGACGAATTACTCTGACTTCCAGTAAACTGATGAATTTCTTTTGCGACCTCGTTTGTTTCCTGATTGTTATTGTAAACAATGCTATTATTTTCTGACAAGAACATTCCAATGGCATAAACTGTCAAAACAAGGCTCGCGTATTGGTACAAGTGTTTATTAAATAAGCTCTTGTAAGACCTAGCATTACGTTTACTAATGATTTTTTCATACAGACCCTTGTCCATTACCCATGCTAAAGCCATGGTCAAACAACCAAAAGCAAAGATAACGATGCTCGAAGCATAGCGCTCAAATCCTGCTAATTCTAACGCTTCATCAGTCGGCATTGCTGTCAGATACATGAGTAAAATGCCAATATAGTAAGTCACAATCGAAATATCAACAAATCCCCAAGTCAACAAGACAAATTTCTTATATTTCAAACGAATGCCAATCACAATAAAGGCAATCAGCATAATCAGATTGATTATCAAAATTCCATTGCTTGCCAAACTGTCAAACGTAAACACCGATTTGACAAAAAGAGTGATAATTTTTTGTGGGTCGCCTGACAGATTTCCAGTCAATACCTGACCAAGTTCTGACATGGACACCGCATGCTTGGCACTTGAGGCATTTGGGAAATTATCCGTCACATGCTTTTGCCAAATAACAAAAGGAAGACAGCTGACTAGCAAGGTCATTATGAGCAGCACTAGTGCTTTTAAACGTGCTCTTTTACGAACAAGTAAACGCACAATACAAATCACATAAACTACTAAAACGAGAGCGACAAAGAAAAGTCCACTTACTTTGACGATACTTAATAATCCAAGAATTACCGCCGTATTTAGCGACAAAAACCAGAAACGATTACGATAGACAAAACAACCTGCTATGGCTGCCAAGGCCAAGGCAGGAAGCAGAAAATCAACCAGCAAATTATTTAATCGAATAGCAACGTTGAACGTATTAAAAACAGCAAACGAAGCAAAAATCATGCTAACCATTAAGACACGTCGATCATCACGAAGTGCCGCAAACATGGCATAAAGACTGGAAGCAATCAAGAAGAATTGCCCGACCAACATACTACCTTCTGAAAAGCCTACGATAGTCGTGAAAAAATAAATGAAAAGTGAACTTCCAACAGGATAGGTATAATAACTAATAATCGTATCCTGCTGTGTTGGCAAAGCATTATTGATATGGAAAAATTTTACAATCGTTGCCCAATGCGTAAAATTATCATAATGTAAAAGCGGTGAATGCCAGAGCGTTATTCCAAACAAAAGCAAATAAGCCATCATTCCAAGCGCAATATAATCAAGTCTCCTAAAGCGATATTTCTTTTTCCATACCGCCCAAAGATAATAAAGACTCAAAAGACAGCCCAAAACAGAAATGGCATACACGGTCTGCAACATAAAGCCTAACAAACTACCAAGGTACAATACCAATGTAATGACTGAAAATGTAAACACCCATGTCAGACGGCGATTCATCTTCACAGTATTACGGAAAAAGGCATTGTACCCCATAGTAATCACAAAGAACAACAGTAATCTAGCAATACTAATCATACTCTCCCTCTCCATTCATTTGCTAAGGCTTTAAAGCAGGTAAGCTATCCAAATCCGCTAAATTGGTAACTCGATAAAGCGATTCGTCTCTATCAGTATCATAGGACACAAAAGTCAACTGAATTGGCAAATCTTTGTAGGTAAATGCGACATTCGGTTCTTTTTTAGGATTTGTCAATTTTCCAGAAAATGTCATGTAATAATAATCTGTCTTTCTAAGCTGGCATTTTTTTCCAGCAACCTGAACCTCTTCATTAACACGAACTTTCGGAAAAGCTACTTGGTCATAGGCTGAAACAGGACGTTCATTATTTTGGAAACGTTGACTAAAGTTCTCAAATAAATCATCCCATGTTGTCATCCAAGGGTCTTTTTCCTTCGGAAGATTGTGATTAATGCGGTCATAAATGTACTGATAAAATTCGCGCTTATCAGCTTCAGGAATTTCTGAAAATTGAACGCCGTAGCGCCAACCATTATCAATCGCAAAAACACGAACAACATGACCTTTTACCCTCGCATGGTAATCACGTGATTGCAAATTAAGCGTCAGTTCTTTTTCTTTCGGCAAATACAATGGTAAATCCGTATAGAATGAAATCCCCGTTTCTGAAATATCACAGACTCTCACTTGGTAAGAATCATCATCAACCTCAATAACCATAGCTTCATCAACAGTAAAACGCTCACTTGAGCGATAAATCGGACGACCAAGCGCACAGAAAATCGCAAAGGTCAAAATGATGATATGATAAATCAACCAAAAACTGATCATACTTCCATAAAAAAGCTCTGAACCAAATTTTCCATAGTTAAAAGTCACCAAACCATAAACGGCTAATCCCCATAAAACAAGATAAGGAAGCGCATAAAGGTACAACGTCCACGACGTATCATTTCCCTTACGTGTCACCTTAAATTTTTTATTGCTAATGCCAAAGGACTCCAACATCATGGGAATAAACAAATACGGAGCAAAAATCGTTTCCACAATTTCTCCCCAAACCTGTGTTCGGTATTGTTTTGAGACTTCTCGCATTGACAAGTGTGTCAATGCGTAACTTGGCAACCAGAATAGGAACAGTTGCCAGATATTTGACACCACCACACGCACATGGAAAACCGTATATAAAATCGGTGCCAAGATATACAATAACCGTCTAAAGAAAGACCACCAATAAAGATAGCCATTAATATAAACAATTCTTGCCCCTTTGTCAATTTGGGATTAAAAAAGATATTCATATTGTAGCTACTGCGAATAACGCCACGTCCCCAGCGCGTGCGCTGTTTGATGACACTCTTCAAATCTGTTGGCGTTAACCCGCTAGCCATTGGACTTTTCGTCGAATAATTTACATAACCAGCCGCATTCATCCGAACACCTAGCTCGAAATCCTCTGTAATGGTATCTGTCGGAAAACCACCAACATCTTCAATCGCCTTGCGGAAAATAACCGTATTAGACCCCGTATAAACCGCTGCACCGTGCGAATTATTGCAAACATTAATTTCTTTGGAAAAGAAATCTTGTTCGTTTGGTAAGGTTGATTCTGAAAACAAGTTAAATTGGAAAATATCAGCATTGTAAAAACTTTGTGGCGTTTGAATCAAACCAACTTTTGACTTATCATAATCGTCACCATTTTCATAAGCCTCAACTTGTTCAACAAAATAAGGCACAGTTTCCAACAGGAATTCACGATAAGGAATCATATCCGCATCAAATGTCGCCACCAAAGGTGATGACGTCTGACGTAAAGCATTATTGTAGTTTCCTGATTTGGCATCTTTATTATCCGCCAAACCAAAATAACCAACACCAAGCTCATCAGCCAATTTGGCAACTTCTAGACGATTGGTATCATCACAGACGTAGATATGCACCTTAGACTTATCAGGATATTCCATAAAAGTACAGGCATTAATCGTCTTATAAAGCAACTCTGGATCCTCATTATGCGTTGCAATCAAAACATCCACATCTGGGTAACGCTCCTTAGCAATCTCAGGCTTTTCAAGCTCAAAGTCCTTTTGCTTATTCCAAATGAGAATGTAGCCTGTAATGGCTGAAACTACCTCACTTCCCCACAATAAAATCCCAAAGATCAGCGCAAACCATGAATCATGCCACGGAATAGTCGCCACCAAACGCCAAGTTAAATAAAAGGCAGTCGTTACAAATGCAACGAAATAGAGTATCCTCTTATTAGCCTTCATTCTCGCCTCCACTAAAAATCAAATGTTTTTGCACAAAATAACTGACAAAGAAAAGTGTACCGTCAACTAAAATCTTCACCAATGAAATTGGCAGCATCGTCAAGGCATTTCCTAGAACTGTTACCAATAAACTTGACAAAACAATCTGTACTACCACCAAAGTGAAGTATTTTATCGCACTATTTGATTGACCTCGTTTAAAGACCACCTTATGATTCAAGGTAAAATTAACAAAAGATGATATCGCACGCGCTAAAATCGAAGCTAACGTCACCGCACTAAAACTCAATCCATTAAACAAAGAAATTAAAATCGTAAAAGCAACAATATCAACCAAGAAGGAAAACAATGATGAAAAAATGTACTTGAAGAAAACCTTGTAAATTCTAATCGAGTCACGAATCGCATCAAAATGCGACGACTGATTTTCATCCAAATAAATCGTTGCAATGCCAACTTCACAAATCAGAATATTGTCCTCTTTTGCCTCAAGTAACATATTCATCTCAAATTCATACCGTTCACCCTCCACGGTTAAGAGTTTTGGCAACCATGACATAGGAATCACACGAAGCCCCGTTTGCGTATCAGAAACGTTCATACCTGTCATAGCCCCCAAGACGTCTCTTGTCAATAAATTTCCAAATTTACTACGTAAAGGAACAGATTTTTCAAATGTTCTAACACCCAGCACCAAACTATCAGGATGTTGCAAAAATTCAGCCAAACATTTCATCATGTCTTCGTAGGTGTGTTGACCATCAGAATCAATCGTCACAATTCCTTTGGCATTAGGAAAATTGTCCAAAATATATGAAATAGCCGTTTTTAAAGCACGACCTTTTCCTTTATTATCAGAATGTCTTTGCAAATGACAAGCATAGTTACTCTGCGCTATTGCAAATAACGGTGCAAAATCAGCTCCACTACCGTCATCGACTAGAATAATGTCAAACATTTGATTTTCCTTATCCCGAATATTTTTCAAAAGTTCCAACAAACGGTCATCAGGTTCATAGGCAGGAATGACAATAACAACATCTTGAAACATCATCGACGTTCTCCTTTCTGACTTTTATTTTCGTACATTTTCTTATCAGCTATTGCAAAAAAATCAACGAAGTTTTTATGTGATTGATAAGAGTCCGTATAAGCACCTAAAGATGCTGTAATCCCCATATCTTTGAGAGTCATTTCTGCTTGAACAAGTTTATTAAAAATTCAGCTTGATTTTCAGAAACTCCAGGGAGTAAAACCGCAAATTCATCTCCACCTAACCTTGCTATTACAGCACTTTCAGGCATTATCTTCGTTAAAATATCACCAAATTCAATTAGAATCTTATCTCCCGTAGCATGTCCAAAAGTATCATTTGCTTCCTTGAATTTATCCAAATCAGATATAATAACCGTAATTTGTTCTTCTTTACGTGTCAGACATTCCTCAAAAGCAAGCTCAATATATCGTCGATTATGAACCCGTGTTAAAACATCTTCGTATGCCATCCTCTGTATTTCAAGTTCATGAAGTCTCTGCTCTGTAACATCAAGAACAAAACAAAAAACACCAATCACTTTTTGGCGATTGTTATAAATGGGAGAATACATATTTTGCCAGTAAAGCGTTTTGTCGCCTGTCTTAATAGCATCCATAAATATAAATGTTTCACCCTTTTTCGCACGATCAACATTTGCTTTTAAACGCGCAGCATCATCACTATTAAGATAATTCATTGGAAAGTCACCAATTTTGGGAGTGAAATAAAAGATTTCTTCCATGAGCCGAATATCATTCTTATTAACCGCAATAAAACGATAATTTAAGTCTACAGCATAGACGTTAATAAGTTTCGAACTCTGTAAGATAAAGTGGGATAGCATATGCTGTCTTCGATTAAGGTAAGATGCTAGGGTCCAAAGAACTAGTATTCCTATAAAGATTGCTAAAACGATGGGATTATCATGGTCAATCAAAACATCATCATACACTAAGCGCATTAATAACATTAACGCAGCAAAAATACTTAAGTACGTTAACAATCTTTGATGCTTGATTAAAAAATCACTTACTTTTCCTAATACCATTACAGCCTCACCAATCTAAGTAGTTTTAATACCTTCAGCATCCAAACTGTCTGTAACAAAACGTCCTGTAAAACCACCGATGAAGCCCGTAGCAGTATTGTCAATTCCTAAACGTTGTAGAATACGGCTGACATTAATACCCTTACCGCCAGCGAATTTATCATCACTCTCTATACGGTTAACTTCACCAATCTCTACCTTGTCGATACGAACAATGAAGTCGATTGATGGGTTTAGCGTCACAGTATAAATCATACTTCAATAACCCTCGTTTTCTCTTTTAATTATTTAAGGAGCCCTTGTTCCGAAGCATTTGTGATTATAGTTACTTTCTCAACCTCGGCTACCTTAGCATAGGTAACCTGACCAAGTTTAGAGGCATCAGCTAGAACATAGGCTTTTTGCGCATTAGCTATCACTGTTCGTTTAATGACCGCCTCTTCCATATCTGGCGTTGTGAAATAATTGGCATCAACTCCATTAGCACCAATGAAAGCACAATCAAAATTCAGTTGTCTGATTTGTTCCAGAGCTGTACTTCCAATAGAGGCATCTGTTGAATGTTTAACCTTACCACCAATAATCCTAGTACTAATACCGAGATCTACCAGCTTAACAGCATGATGGATAGAATTAGTCACAACCGTCACCTGACGATTGCTCAAATGTGGAATCAAAAGTTCATTCGTTGTACTAGCCTCAAGAAAAACGACATCACCTTCCTTAATCAAATCGGCAGCATAGCCAGCTAATTGAGCCTTTTCTTGAACATTTCTGATAGCTTTTTGGCTATTGGCAATTTCTTCCTTTAGACCATGAATCCTTTCAGCACCACTATCAACACGTTTAAGTTGGCCATCTGCCGCTAACTCATCCAAGTCACGACGAATTGTCGACTCAGACGTATCACTTAATAAAACTGTCAGGTTTTCCAAAGCGACTAAACCATAAATAGAAAGAATCATATGAGACAACTCTATCATACTACAGAATTAATCGGAATTAAAGACAAAAATATCACTTTAACTAAAGTTTTTCAACGCGAGACACATATTGAGGTGCAAGCTACGCTTGATTACACCCCTCCTAAGTGTTGTCATTGTCAAGGAAAACAAATCAAATACAACTTTCAAAAGCCTTCTAAGATTCCTTTTATTGAGATTGGTGGACTTCCTAGTCTTATTCGTTTGAAGAAGAGAAGATTTCAATGCAAAGACTGCCATAAAGTGACGGTTTCTGAGACCTCCCTTGTTCAGAAGAACTGTCAAATCTCTGAATTAGTGAAGCAGAAAACAGCTCAACTCTTGCTTAATCGAGAAGCTTTGACGCACATCGCTGAAAAACTTGCCATCTCGACCTCAACTGTGTATCGTAAGCTTAAACAATTTCAGTTCAAGGATGACCATTCTACCTTACCTGAAGTACTGTCTTGGGATGATTTCTCTTATCAAAAGGGAAAGCTAGCCTTTATTGCTCAGGATTATGAGACTAAGAAAATCATCACTATTCTTGATAACAGACGACAAACAACCATTCGTAATCACTTTTTCAAATACTCTAAAGAAGCTCGAGAAGGGGTGAAAATTGTTACTATGGATATGTCTGGTAATTACATCCCTTTAATCAAAACTATTTTTCCAAATGCTAATATTGTTCTTGACCGTTTTCACATTGTCCAACATATGAACAGAGCGCTAAAACAGAATAGATAGTTATGCAAAAAAGAGGTATTTTTATACCTTTTAAAGAAAAAAATCCCTCTACAGATGAGAGAGATTGATCTTCAAAACTTGAATTTGATTAGAAGATGATTAATGTTTCGGATGAGACTCAATCCACGCTACAAACTCGTCATAAGAGTGAATTTGTGTTTTTTCTCCAGAGTTGTCTCGTCAGTAGCATAAAGTTCCATAACTTCTTGACCTTCTGGCGCAAACCAATGAATGATTTATCAAACCATTCGCGTTCATTGTATTGTTTAAGGCGGAAATATAATTTTTCTATATATTTCATATTTTTTGCAACTTCCGGGTAGATATGTGCAAAATTTGTACCAAAAATATTTACTTTATCATTATTTACTTCATTCGATAACCTAATTGGTAAAAAATTAAACCATAGGTATTTAAATTTTTTTCTCAACTGATCATATATTCTTCCTCAGCCCCAATCAATTTTTCGTTGATAGACTGATGGTTGATCTTCTAGATAGTTGATCTTTGATTCAACATCACCTTGAACAATTTGCTCCTGTGAAAGTGAAAAGGATCCGCATATTGTTAGGGTCCTTCAAATCAGAATAGTTACCTCTATCAATTTTTTGTATGTTTAAGGATAGATAATCATTCCCGTCAGCATATCCATCGCTATCAGGTACTTTCCAAACACTACGGTATGTATTATCTTTACCTAATAGACGATAAATATCAAATTCTTTTTTTGTGGCCTAAATGATTCAGGTCATAACTAATTACTTTGAAATATTCTTCTTCCCCAATTAAAGGAGGTGTCTTTAGATCTCCAGTAAACAGGCAATGTTCTGAATAGGTTATTACATAATCTTGACCATGGTAAATATAGCCTTTGTTCTCTTTTTGGCTAACTAAAACAATTTTTGATCTTCAAAAGTTTGAACGGTCAAATGTGAGGCAAATTCCCTATTATTGTTTTTTTTTTAGAGGTACTATTATGTAAAATATACCATGACAGTCCAGCAATTGATACAACTGCGGCAATGCCAAATAGTATTCAATTCATATTAACATTCATTCTTATCACCATTTGTTTTCTTATTTAATTTGGTCATCGTTCGACGATAAACCAAAGGGATCCCAAGCATTATAACTCTACCTTTGAAATGTAATATATCCTTGTTTTGAGAAATTATATTCTATGTTATTTAAAATATAATATAAATCGGATGAAGAAACATCCCTTGCACTGCCTCCCTGATTCATAAACAATTTATAGGTTTCTACAGTCAGTTTTCTGTCTCCACTTACAAATTGAGTGTTATTAAGATTCGATTCTCTATTTACTTCGTTTTTTATGGCAGACCCAAATAGTTTTACTGGTTCACTTTTATCTGAATATTCCCTTTTCTGTTCATTAATTTACATGAAATCAGCACATCCAAGTACAAGCCTGACCCTTATCTAGTCAGGCTTTTTGTTAGCTCTTTGTGGACCTTCCTCTGAGATAGTATATGGGATTGACCTAAACAGAGATAGACTCCATAGAACATCATCAGACTCATACAATAGCTTTCCGGAAGATTTTCTATGATGTAATGAACTGCATGAAAAATACTAGCATATAGCAAGGCCAGACCAATCCACAGTTTATAATAAAGCTTTGATTTCATTCTTAAAAGAAACTCTGCCTGCTTGTCAAGCGCCTCTATATGAAACTCTCCAAAACTTGGATCTCGTTCCATGGTCAGCATACGGCTGATCCATTTAGCAGTCGCCAACCAGCCCACTACAAGCAAGACAGTCTTATAAACCACAGAAATGGAATGGATCCAATAAGGGACTAGGATTACGAAACCAATGACGAAGGCTAGACCAACCGTCCACTTATCAAATCGAATAGGCTTTTTTTGATCATTCACATAAAGTTTCATTCTTATCATATCTAAGTAGTACTCTTTACCAGCAAAACGCATTATATAAATTAAACTATTTTTTCTATGCATTTTAAACCTCCCTTACTGTACATATGTGGCAAGCTAGTCACTTTTTCACTTCAATAGTCTACTCCAGCTTTTGATTCTGTCAGTTTTTAGTAGTTCTTCTCACCAGACTTGCTATTAAATAGAACGTCAACTGTTCCACTCAAGGAAACCAGCACTTCTCCTCTTACTCCTCAATCGCTAGCCCATCGCCAACTTCATCCTCCAAGTATTGTTTTGCCATCCGAACAATATAGAGCGACGCATCTTCTGATACTAACTTATTAAAAAGCTCCTTCGCTCTATCCTTATCACCTTTAAGAGTAGCATTCAAAGCTTGATAGTAGATGATTTCTAACTGCTGGTACTTGAAGTCATTGGTCAAGTCTTCGAAATAATCATTGCTTTGGTGGGCAACGGTTAAATCATAGAGAGCAAGACAGACCTTTCTTGTTTTCTCAGCTAGTGTAGGGTCTGTAATGGTCAATTCATTTAACCGAGCCTCTAGCTCTTCTCTGGACAAATCAGGATCTGTCAGCACGGTTGATCGAATAAGATAACTTTCAAAAAAGTTCTTATACTTCTGCGGACAATCCGCCTGACTAAGTGCGTCTCTGGTTTCCTTTATGACAGTATCAAATTCTCCCATCATAAAAGAATAGGCAACCGAGGTAAGTTTGATGTCTGTCCGTAAGATAGGTTTTTTCACATCCTTGTTCAGCTGAAGATATTGCCTCCAAGATACTAAATCTAAGTCTACATGGAGCAAGGTGTTGCACTTGTTTGCATAGTTCTTTTTGATCCATTGAATGAATAAAAACAAGCATGCAAGGACCAATAAGACTGCACCAATTTGAAGAAAGGTATCTCTGACTACTATCCCTATACAAAAAATCAGGAGTATTGCCAAAAGCCCTGCTGCTCTAACATAGAGCCTATAGTTTTTTCTTAGTGCTTTATAATCCAATTTGTAGCCTCCTATTTATAGACTTTATTTTTACTTAAAAACAGATTCTCTAACATCAAAACAAGTTACCTCCTATCTTACCTCATTTTTCTTAGTCCCGCAAGCTGAATATAAGCCCCTCCTATGACTAGATTTGAATCAAATGAAAAATTAAGGTACAATAGAGAATAGACAAATGTGTTGAGAGGATTAATATGAAAAAAATTATCGCCCTACTATTATTTTCTGGCTTGGCTTTAACAGCTTGTACAACAAATAAAACAGATTCTAGCTCTTCAAGTTCAAGCAAAGAACAAACTGAGCAAACTTCAACGTCTAGCTCTAATCAAAAAGATCAAAAGAAAATTGAAGAAGAACAAAAGAAATTAGAACAACTGCGCAAAGATTTTAACGATGCCATGACCAACGAAAATGCGGTCTTCCCTCAGCTCTCCAACGAAGTTGCCGAAGATGAAGCTGTCGTGAAAATCACTACCAACAAAGGGGACATTACCGTTAAGCTCTTTCCGAAATACGCACCTTTAGCCGTTGAGAATTTCTTGACCCACGCTAAGGAAGGTTATTATGACGGTCTCCTCTTCCACCGTGTGATTAACAACTTCATGATCCAAACAGGAGACCCTAAAGGTGATGGTACGGGTGGTGAATCCATCTGGAAAGGAAAAGATACCTCTAAAGATCCAGGTTCTGGATTTAAAAATGAATACTCCCCTTACCTCTACAATCTTCGAGGTGCCTTAGCTATGGCCAATTCCGGTCCAAACACAAATGGAAGCCAATTCTATATCAACCAAAATAAGGCGGATATCTCAAGCAAGCTTCCAACTGATCGCTTCCCAGCTAAAATCATCGAAGCTTATAAGAATGGTGGAAACCCTACCCTTGATGGTGGCAACTACACCGTCTTTGGACAGGTCATCGACGGCATGGATGTAGTTGACAAAATCGCCGAAGTTGAAACTGACGACAAAGACAAACCAAAAGAAGATGTCAAAATTGAAAAGATAGAAGTCGTCAAAGACTATGATTTCAAGAAATAAGCAAAGAGAACCTGACGGTTCTCTTTTTGTCTTTATGTCAATTCATTAAAGTCCCAGATTTGGTCCATCCAGCCCTCATAGAAATCTGGCTCGTGGCAAACCATGAGGATAGATCCCTTGTACTCTTTCAGGGCTCGCTTCAACTCTTCTTTGGCATCTACATCCAAGTGGTTGGTCGGCTCGTCTAGTACCAAGACATTGTTTTCACGGTTCATCAAGAGACAGAAGCGTACCTTGGCTTGCTCCCCACCGGATAGTACCTGAATTTGGCTCTCGATATGCTTGGTCGTCAAGCCACATCGGGCAAGGGCTGCACGAACCTCTGCTTGATTGAGAGCTGGAAAGGCATTCCAGACTGCTTCTAGCGGTGTCTGACGATTGCCTCCTTCGACCTCTTGCTCGAAATAGCCAAGCTCAAGATAATCCCCGCGCTCGACTTCACCAGCAATTGGAGGGATAATTCCTAAAAGACTCTTCAAAAGAGTGGTTTTCCCGATCCCATTAGCTCCGATAATGGCTACCTTCTGATTGCGCTCGAAGGTCAAGTTCAAAGGCTTAGTCAAGGGACGTTCATAGCCAATTTGGAGATCCTTGGCCTGGAAGATAAAGCGTCCAGGTGTGCGGGCATTTTTAAATTCAAAGGAAGGTTTTGGTTTCTCGCTTTGCAACTCAATGAGTTCCATCTTATCCAGCTTCTTCTGACGAGACATGGCCATATTCCGCGTTGCCACACGTGCCTTATTGCGGGCCACGAAATCTTTGAGGTCAGCAATCTCTTTTTGTTGGCGCTCATAAGCCGCTTCCAATTGCGATTTTTTCATTTCATAGACTTCGAGGAATTGGTAATAGTCCCCAGAATAGCGAGTCAACTGCTGATTTTCTACATGGTAGACGATGTTGATTACATCATTCAAGAAAGGAATATCGTGGGAAATAAGGACAAAGGCATTTTCATAATTCTGCAAGTAGCGCTTGAGCCAATCGATGTGCTCCGCATCCAAGTAGTTGGTCGGCTCATCTAGTAGCAAGATATCAGGTTTTTCTAGCAAGAGTTTGGCCAAGAGGACCTTGGTCCGCTGCCCACCTGAAAGGGCCGTGACATCTGTCTCCATGCCAAAGTCCATGACCCCTAGAGCCCGAGCCACTTCATCAATCTTGGCATCCAAGGTATAAAAATCCCGACTCTCTAACCGATCCTGGAGCTCTCCGACTTCTTCCATGAGGGCATCCATATCCGCTCCATCTTCAGCCATTTCCATATAGAGGTCATTGATGCGAGCCTCTGCTTTAAAGAGTTCGTCGAAAGCTGTCCGCAAAACATCACGCACAGTTTGTCCTTCTTTTAGAACAGCGTGCTGATCCAGATACCCAGCGGTCACATACTTAGACCACTCAACCTTTCCTTCGTCAGGCAACATCTTCCCTGTCACGATGCTCATGAAGGTCGATTTCCCTTCACCATTGGCTCCGACTAATCCGATATGCTCACCCTTTAACAAACGGAAGGACACATCCTCAAAAATAGCCCGGTCTCCAAAGCCGTGGCTTAAATTTTTTACCTCTAAAATACTCATGATTGACTCTCTTTCATTGACTTCACTCGTATGATTATACCATCTTCAAGATAAAATGAAAAGGGAGTCCAACTCCCTTTCCTACTACAAACCTAAGTCTGCGTATGGCTTCCGGTAACCCACTTGAACAACTTTTCCATCTTTCACTAAGAGAGGGCGTTTGATCAGCATGCCATCGCTAGCTAAAAGGTCCGCTGCTTCTTCTATCGAAAGCTGGTTCACCTTGTCTTTCAAGCCCAATTCCCGATACTTCATTCCACTAGTATTAAAGAACGATTTGATCGGTAGGGAAGATTCCGTCATCCAGGTTTGTAGTTGCTCACTGGTCGGGGTATCTACCACGATGTCTTGGCTATCAAACTCACAGCCTAAGTCGTTTAACTCCGACTTTGCCTTGCGACAGGTCGAACATTTTGGGTATTCAATAAATGATAACATTTTTTCTCCTTATTCTTTCCAAGATATGGCCTCATGATGCAACAGCCAACGTTTGCGGTCTAATCCAGCCGCATAGCCTGTCAATTGATTCTCCCGTCCTAGCACTCGGTGACAAGGGAGGAGAAGGAGCAAGGGATTCCGACCTACTGCTTGACCGATGGCTTGGGCCGATCTGCAAGACAAGGCTCGGGCAATCTCTCCATAAGTCCGACTCTCCCCATAGGGAATCTGAGCTAGGTAGGCCCAGACTCTTTGTTGAAAGTCTGTCCCTTGAGGAGACAGGGCAAAGGGGATGGGAAGATCTTCCCCTAAAAAGTACTGATCCAGCCATTCAAAGACAGCTTCATGAAGAGGTCGACAAGCTGCTTTGATGTGATCAATCCCTTGCTCACAATTGGCTTGGTCACAAAACCAGACCCCAACTAGACTTTCCTCATCCACCACAATAGATAGAGTCCCAAGGGACTCTGATAGAGTTGCCGATAGAACCTAGTCATTTTGAGATTGTTCTGCACGGTAGTCCCAGCGATCGTCTTCGCTAATCACTTGGAAGAGGCTGGTTTCTGCCTTCCGTTTAATCTTCTGATAAGCGAGACGGACACCATCAATTGGAACCTTTCCACAGTAATGGAAGCCTAACTTCTCTAAAAGATATTGCATGACCTTGTTGTCAGGATGGGTATCACAGCGAAAATCCGGGCCTTTCTCTCCTTCGATCAAGCCTTGAAGGAAGGTTTGGGCTACGCCTCGTCCAGCAGCTTCTTTGGCAACAGCGATCCGGTGAAAACTGATATAGAGATAGTTATCATGTTCCCATTTTCCGTCATAAATATCATTATAAGCTGCTTCATTTCCCTTATAGAGAGCGGCATATGCTACGACTTCTTGATTCTCTACAGCTACATAACCACGGCTCTCTAGGATATCCTCAAAAATGATTTCTTGATCCGGATAACCATCCTGCCATTGGTCCACGCCAGCTGCAGCTAAGCTGTCCTTGCCATCTTGAATGATTTCCATAATCCGATTGATTTCATTGGGATAGGCCATTCTAATTTCCATCAGACTCTCCTTTTTCCTCCTCTTGGTGGTAACGGGCATAGAGATCACTCTTTTGCAGCCCGAATTGTTTGGCAACCTGTTTGATTGCCTGGTTCTTTTTCATGCCAGACTGGACCAGAAGATCAATCTCTTGGATCAGATCCACTTCTTCTAAATCTGGCTCCTGCTCACTGGCTCCCTCTACAATCAGAAGGCACTCCCCCTTGAGGGGATTTTCCTCTAGGTAAGCCACTAACTCCTCAATAGTCCCTCGCGTGTACTCTTCATAAATCTTGGTCAATTCTCGGACCAGCACAACTGGACGATTCCCATAAACTGCCAGCATATTTTGAAGCGTCGCACGAACTCGGTGCGGAGACTCATAAAAGATCTGGGTCTCAGGATAGGCCAATTTCTCTTGGAAAAAGGCCTTTTGCTGCCCTTCCTTGCGTGGGAGAAAGCCATAAAAGATATGAGGCTGAGGTGCCAGACCACTCGCAATTAGACCGGTAATACCGGCACTCGGACCAGGAACCGCCACAACCGGAATCTCTCGCTCAATGGCTGCCTTGACCAAGTCATGACCTGGATCCGAAATACTTGGCAATCCTGCATCCGAAACCTGGGCCAAGTCCTTTCCTGACTCCAAATGAGCCAGCAAATCAGGGATTTTCTCCATAGCATTGTGCTCGTGAAAGCTGGTTTGAGGCGTACTAATCTCAAAATGCTTGAGCAAGAGTCCTGTATTACGGGTATCTTCCGCCGCAATCAGATCTACCTCTTTTAAGGTTTGGATCATGCGATAGCTCATGTCATCCCGATTGCCAATTGGAGTTGGCACTAAGAAAAGAGTCCCTGTCCCTCTATCCCCCTTAAAACTTCGTTGAATCTGCATGCTTACTCCCTAAATAACAACTCATCACAAAAAATACACTCTTCATCATTTTCACGGCGTTGACCATAGGAGTCAGTACAGACATGAAAACCATCGTTGTAAATTCTTTGTAAATTTTCACGTCCATTGCGATGAAATTTTGGTGAGGTAGTTTTCTCCACTTCTCCTAATCGTTCACGTAGTTTATCATTTTCAAGACGTAGAGCAGTGTTTTCCTCAACAATCAGTCTGAGATTCTTTTTAATGGCTTCAACTTCTGCTAAGGTGACTAATAATTCCTGGGAAAAGCCATCCAAAGCATCAAATAATTCTTTTTTATTCATCTCTTTACCTTCTATTTTTCAACTGCAAAACCATATACTCAAGAGCATTTTGGAAACTTACATTGCGTTCCCACATTTGTTTAGCCAAGACCAAATGTTCTAGATAATCTCTTCCTAGAGCAAGACTGATGGAGCGGGCAAAGAGCAACTCCAACAAGCGGAAGGCCTGGGCCTGTTTTTCTTTATCATCCGTCTCTTGTACTAAGCGAGATACAAGTAGGTAAACATGAGGATCCGCTTTTAGACAGGCCGTGACAAAGCGCTCACACTCCCTTGCCAAATCGAAAAAGGCTGAACTCTGAGCAAGGGTTTGTGCTTCTTGAAAACCTTGACTAAAGTCGGCTAATAGATTTGCCTGTTGAAGGAGCAAACCTTCTTGAAGGAGATACTCTTTTAAGAAATTTTGGTTTTTCAGAAAATGAATCTGTTGCGCCCTACTTTTTATGGTCGGTAGAACCAATTGTTCATCGGCCGTTAACAAGAAAATATAGACTTCACTCTGAGGCTCCTCAATCACCTTGAGGAGGGAATTCGCAGCATTAACATGCATTCGGTCTGCATCGCAAATGATAAAGACCTGCTTGGATCCTTCGTAGCCCGACTGAGAGAAATTCTGGATCAACTCTCGAATCCGATCCGTTTTAATAATCTGATTGATCGGCCGAACAACCGTCACATCTGAGAATTCATCTTCTTCAATTAAACGACAAGCCCGACAAGTCCCACAGGGCCAAACACCCTTCTTATCCGTACAAAAAAGACTTTGGGATAAGAGCTGGGCCATCTCAAAACTGCCAAAATCACCAGTAAAGAGATAGGCATGACTCAATCGTTCCTGTTCTAAAACAGCTTGGAAGCGATCCACTAGCTGGGGTTGAAGTTCTCGCACTAGTTCTAACTTCATTCGCTAATCTCCAAGACTTCTTTTAATAAAAAGCCACGTATCCTCAACCACCTGGTCAAAAGGTTGACTGGCATCGATTTTCACCACTCGTTGTGGTTCTTTTTCGAGGATGGCCAGATAGCCTTGTCGAACTTTCTGATGGAGACTAAGCCCTTCTAGATCCAAGCGATTGACTTCACGACTAGAGCTCTTAGCAATTCGAGCCAATCCTTCTTCTACATCAATGTCAAAATAGAAGGTCCGGTTTGGCTTGAGACCATCGGTCGCAAACTGGTTCAACCATTCAATATCCGTTACTGCTAATCCACGGCCAAAACCTTGGTAAGCTACCGAACTATCGATAAAGCGATCCATGATGACGAGCTTCCCAGCTTCCAAAGCTGGAAGGACACGCTCTGCCAAGTGTTGACGACGACTGGCGATGTAAAGAAGCAATTCTGTTTTGGGATCCATTTCCGTATGGGAGGGATCTAAGATAACTTCTCGTATTTTTCTGCAATTGTGACCCCTCCCGGTTCCCGCGTGGTAATATACGCAATCCCTGCCTTCTCCAAACGTGGTAACAAGGCCTCTAAAACGGAGGATTTCCCAGCACCTTCTGGTCCTTCAATTGAAATTAATGTTCCTTGCTTCATTCTCTCTTCTTAACTTTCTATGATTATTTCTCTTGCTTGTTTTACTTCCTCCTATTTTACCAAAAATAGGGGTAAAAATCCTGTCCCAATCAGTGAAAATTGATGAAAATAATTTCCTATTTTTCATTTTTTTTGGTAAAATGTATGGTGAAAAACGATTAGGAGAACGAGCATGTTTAAGGTAAAAAATATTCTAACCATTATTTTTGGGGCTGGCATTTTTTCTTTTGGAATCTTTTTCCTCGTGATTCCATTCCACTTTTATGAAGGAGGGGCTACAGGGATTACCCTGATCACCTACTACCTCTTTAAAATTCCAGTTTCAGTCATGAACTTGGCCATTAATATTCCCCTCTTTTTCCTGGCCTGGAAACTACTGGGTCTCCGATCTCTCTATCTCAGTCTGATAGGAACCTTCTCCGTTTCTTCTTGGATGGCTATCTTTGAGCTGATCCCAGGGAGTCATCATCTCCAGAATGCGATTTTCACTGCTTTAGATGGAGATATCCTCCTCGCCTGTATCGGATCAGGGGTTATCCTTGGAACTGGGCTGGGGATTATCTTCAATGCTGGAGGAACTACAGGTGGAACCGATATTGTCGCACGTATCTTTAACAAGTACACGACGCTTTCTATGGGACGCCTCATGTTGATTGTGGATGCCATCGTCTTGACAACTGTTTTGATCGTCTTTAAGGACTTCCGAATTGCGGCCTACACCCTCCTCTTTATCCTGATTGACACCGTCGTCATTGATATCGTTGGTGAAGGAGGCTTTGCAGGGAAAGGATTCCTCGTGGTGACTTCTAAACCGGATGAAATTGCCAAACAAATCACGACTGATTTGGGCCGAGGGGTCACATTCATGAACGGCATGGGCTATTATAGCCAACAAGAAATGAAGATTATCTACTGCGTAGTCTCTCGGAATGAAATGAAACAAATGAAAGACTTGATTAATAAAATTGATCCATTTGCCTTCATTACCATTACAGAAGCCCACGAAATCCTAGGAGAAGGATTTACCTTGGATACCAACAAGCAACCCATTGCTCGCTAAAACAAAGAGAGAGTGGAACAGAAATCGGTAATTCGTTAGAATTCGATTTCGTCGTCCCACCTCCGCACAGTTGAGTAGGGCTGTAAAAGCTGATGAAAGCAGCGTAGTAGAGCCCACTCAACCACTGCGTCTTGCTCGATAATCCAAAGACAATTGAGAGGCTAGGACTTTTGTCCCAGCCTCTCTTTGTTTATTTAAAATGCTTTTGCAGACGTACGACTAATTTCATCCACACCAATACCATTTTCTTCAAATTTCTTCTTGATGACTTCTGTATCGGTAATGCCGTCAATTTGAACTTCAATGACCACACGATCATCCTTGGTTGGGATATTGACCGTATTGGAGATATTCAACCCTTCTTCTACGATCAAATGGATGATTTTTTCAAGAACGCCCACCTTGTCTTCTGTCACAAAACGAACACGAACTCCTTCTTCTCCATAACCGGATACTTCGAGGAAGGCACGAAAAATATCACGGTCGGTAATCACACCAGAAACTTGTTCATTGTCTACAACCGGAAGAATCCCCACCTTGTTCTTATACATGAGATAGGTCGCATCTTCAAGGCTGGCAAATTTTGAGACAGTAATAACATCACGAAGCATGACGTCCTTAACTTTGGTTTTATTGAGCAGGTAGTTCATTTCAAAAATAGATAAACTAGTTGCTTTAGATGGACTCGCTTCTGCAATCGTACCTTCTGTCACCAAACCGACCAATTTGTCATTTTCAATGACCGGCAAGCGGTGCAAGCCTTGTTCCCGCATCAAATCTGCCGCATGAGCAATTGTTGTATCTGGACTAATATAGACTACTTTACGGGTCATAAAATCTTTAACAGCCATAACCATTCTCCTATACTTTTGTTAGTTTTATTATACTTGATTTTTAGTGCTATTTCAAACGCTTTCAGCAGTTTTCTCTTGTTTTCAAAATTCAGAATTGCCTAATAATCCTTGCATTCATCCCTATGAAAACTAAATTCTCTAATTGCAGATAAACTATTTTTAAAAAAGAGCCCAAGGGCTCTTTTTTATCCGTTATCCACCAAGGTAGGCCTTGCGGACATCTTCTGAGGCTAAGAGTTCTTTTCCTGTTCCGGACAGAACCACTTTTCCTGTTTCCAAAACATAACCGCGGTCTGCGATGGCAAGGGCCTTGTTGGCATTTTGCTCAATCAAGAGAACGGTTGTTCCTTGTTTTTGGATATCTTGGATGATATCAAAGATTTCTTGGATAAAGATTGGAGCTAATCCCATAGAAGGTTCATCCAAAAGCAAGAGTTTTGGTGTTGACATAAGTGCACGACCCATTGCGAGCATTTGTTGTTCCCCACCAGATAGAGTAGCGGCATCTTGGTTCTTCCGTTCTTCCAAACGTGGGAAACGTGAGAAGACTTTCTTCAAGTTAGCTTGATTTTCTTCTCTATCTTTCTTCAAGAAAGCTCCCATTTCCAAGTTTTCCATAACAGTCAAGCCTGGAAAGACGTGGCGGCCTTCTGGAACTTGAGAAAGCCCAGCAGCTACAATTTTTTGAGCCGGAACCTTTTGAATCTCCTGACCCAAAAACTCGATTTTCCCAGCACTTGGACGCACCAAACCTGAAATGGTACGAAGAATAGAGGTTTTCCCAGCACCATTGGCACCGATAAGAGAAACAACTTCTCCTTCATTGACTTCGAAACTGACATCACGGACAGCCTGGATCATGCCATAGTGTACAGAAAGATTTTCAACTTTTAACATAGACATTAGGCTTCACCTCCTAGATATGCTTCGATTACTCGTTTGTTATTCTTAATTTCCTCTGGCGTACCATGGGCAATCAAACGACCATATTCCAATACATAAATCCGTTCTGTTACTTCCATGACCAAGCTCATATCGTGTTCGATCAGCATGATCGTAATATTAAATTCTTTTTGAATGCGACGGATCAATTGGGTCAATTCTGCTGTTTCTTGAGGGTTCATTCCTGCAGCAGGTTCATCCAAGAAGAGAATTTTTGGCTCTGTAGCAAGGGCACGAACGATCTCCAAGTGACGTTGTTGTCCGTAAGCTAAGTTCTTAGCCAAGGTTTCTGCTTCTTTTTCCAAACCAAATATCGCTAACAATTCAAGGGCTTTTGCTTTCAACGCTTCTTCATTTTTGTAATAGCTTGGCAAACGGAACAGACTAGCAAAGACATGTGGTTTGTGGTGATTGGCAAAAGCAATTAAGACATTGTCCAAAACGCTCAAGTCTTTAAAGAGACGGATATTTTGGAAGGTCCGTCCAAGACCACCAGAAGCGATTTTATAAGGTGCTTTACCGTTTAATAGGTGCCCATCTAAAGTAATGGTTCCTTCACTTGGTTCATATACCCCTGTTAGGAGGTTGAAGAGAGTTGTTTTACCGGCACCGTTGGGTCCGATCAAACCAACCAATTCCCCTTCATTGAGTTCCATGGTTACATCCCCAACGGCTGTCAAACCACCAAAGTTTTTTGTTAAATTTTTTACTTCAAGAAGTGCCATTAGTTAGCCTCCTTTTTTGAGAGTAGTTTTTTCAAGCTAAATTCCCATGTCCCTAGAAGACCACCTGGACGGAAGATCATCACGAGAATCAAAGCCAATGAGTAAATGATCATACGGACGCTTGAGAAGTCTTGAAGCACCATGTTCAAGATCCCCAAGACGATGGCTGCCACAACTGTTCCTGACATCGATCCCAAACCACCGAAAACGACAATAATCAAGACATTAATGGTATTGGTGAAAGAGTAATCTTTAGGAACAACGGAACCGATAAAGCCAGCTTGAAGAGATCCAGCAATCGCTGCTGTGATCGCACCAAATACAAAGGCAATGACTTTGACTTTGGTCGTATTGATCCCAACAGATTCTGCTGCGATTTCATCTTCACGAACAGAAAGGGTAGAACGCCCAATTGGACTGCGTAAGAAGTTAATCGTAAAGATCGTTGTAATCACGACAAAGAGGTAAACCAATTGCCAGGTTGTAAAGGCTGGCAAACCAAGGATACCTGCGGCACCATTTGTTAGAGTACCACCATTGACAATCAAAATCCGGATAATTTCTGAAACCCCAAGTGTTGCAATCGCCAGGTAGTCTCCTTTCAACCGAAGAGTTGGAACCCCAACGATCAAGGCAACGAGACCTGCAATCAAGGCCCCTAAAACCATAGCGCCAAAGAAAGCACCGTAGGTTGGTGATTTAGAACCGAGAATGGCTGCAGAGTAGGCACCAATGGCCATAAATCCGGCATGACCGAGTGAGAATTGACCTGAAAAACCAACGATGAGGTTCAAACCAACTGCAAGGATGATATTAATCCCGATTTGTTCCAAAATTTGGATATAGAAGAGGTTGAGGACACCTGCTGCAACCAAGACTTGGATCAAGGCAAAACCTGCAATCAAAAGACCAAGCCAGACTAAATTCACTTTTAAATTTTGTTTCATGGCTTACACCTTCTCTTTCACATTTTTACCGAGGATACCTGCAGGACGGATAAGTAAGATCACAATCAAGATGGCATACACAATAGCATCACGGAAGTCTGAAAGACCAATCGCTGTAGCGAAAGTTTCCAATAAACCGATGACAAAGCCACCTAGGGCCGCGCCTGGAATGATTCCGATTCCTCCAAGAACGGCTGCGACAAAGGCTTTGATCCCTGGTGTCATCCCCATCAAAGGTTCGATTGAGTTGTAATACAAACCGATTAAAACCCCACCAGCACCCGCTAAGGCTGATCCCAAGGCAAAGGTAAAGCTGATGGTCCGGTTTACGTTAATCCCCATCAATTGAGCGGCATCGCTATCAACAGAAACGGCACGCATGGCTTTCCCCATCTTTGTCTTTTGGATAATAAATTGAAGAGCGACCATCAAGAAAATAGACACTCCTAAGATCATCAACTGAATGTTAGAGATCGAAATGGGACCAAAATTGTAACGAACAGTTTCAATGACTTGTGGGAAGGAACGGGTATTGGCCCCTACAAAGAAGACCATCCCGTATTCGAGCAAGAAGGAAACCCCGATGGCTGTAATCAAGGCTGCAATCCGAGTTGAATGGCGAAGCGGACGATAAGCCAGATATTCAATCACAACCCCTAAAATAGCTGTCCCGACCATAGCCAGAAGCAAGGCTACAAAGAAGTTAACCTTCAATGAGTTCAATAAGAAATATCCCATAAAGGCACCTACCATGTAGATATCCCCATGGGCAAAGTTGATCAATTTGATAATTCCATACACCATAGTATAACCAAGGGCTAAGAGTGCATAGACACTTCCCAAGATTAGACCGTTCACTAATTGCTGGAGCATTTGAACCATCCTTTCTAATAATAAAGAGCGAGGCCAGGAATTTTCATTCTCCCAGCCTCTTGTACAAACAACAAATGATAATTAAGGTTTAACCGACTCAACTGACTCAACTTTACCATCTTTTAAGCCAATCATAAGTGCAGATTTAACCGGATTATGGTCTTTGTCAATAGACATTGTACCAGTAACACCTTCCAAGTCTTTCAACTTCGCAAGGTTGTCTTTCAATTCGACAGAGTTCTTAGCACCTTTAGATGCTTCTGCAACCATGTAAACTGAATCATACGCCAAGCTGCAAACATTGAAGGTTCTTCGTTGTATTTTGCTTTATAAGCTTCTACGAATTTCTTGGCTTTATCAGTCATTTCACCTTCAGTAGAGAATCCAGCTACGTAGTAGATGTCTGTAGCTGCAGCAGGTGTTGCTTGTTCAACGAATTTAGCATCGCTAAATCCATCACCACCAATGATTGGTTGTTTGATTCCCATACCACGTGCTTGGTTTACGATTTTACCAGTTTCAGTGTAGTACCCTGGAAGGACAATCGCATCGAAGTCTTTGTCTTTGATTTTTGTAAGAGCAGCTTGGAAGTCTGTATCCTTAGATTGGAAAGTTTCTGTTGCTACGATTTCACCTTTATAAGATTTCTTAAAGGCTTCAGCAATCCCTTTAGCATAGTCAGATGAATTATCGTAATAAAGAACAACTTTCTTCGCTTTCAAGTTATCCGTTGTATATTTAGCAATGATTTGTCCTTGGAAGCTATCGATGAAGGTTGCACGGAAAAGGTAATCTTGACCTTTTGTCAAATTATCTTGTGTTGCTGATGGTGTTACCAATGGAACACCTGCTTTACCAGCATTCGCAACAGCTGCGGCAGTGGCACCTGAAGTAGCAGGCCCTACAAGAGCGTTCACTTTTGATTGAGTGACAAGGTTTGTAGTGATTGTAGCTGCTTCAGCTGTTTCAGATTTGTTATCTTTGTCTGTGACAACAATCTTCTTACCATCAGCTCCACCATTAGCATTGATTTCATCAACGGCTAATTGAGCACCTTTTTGTTCAGCACTACCATATGCTGCTACTTCACCAGTTTTTTTCAAAGTTAAAACCGATTTTTAGTTCTTTGCCGATTTCGTTACCAGTTGTGTTTGAACCTGAAGTTGAAACTTCACCACAGGCCGCAAGAAGAGCGACACTTGCAAATTGTTAAAAAAATGAAAGAGCAAATTTTTTTCTTCATTTGTAATAATCTCCTTAAATAAATCTAAAAAAATTAAATATATATTAAGAATATACCGAATTATCTGAAAATTGTCAACATAAAAAACGCAATCCTCTAAATGATTGCGTTTTCTACTCGTATTTCATCCTGTTGACGATGCAAACTTCCTACAAAATCACGATCCAATTCTTGAATATGGCAAATTTGAACCTTCTTCACGAAGCGTTCCTTTTTTAATTGCTGCACGATTTCAAGGACTTGAGAACTATCGACATAGACCTGTACATAGCGCATTTTTTTGGAATGATAAATCACATCCCCAATTGCCTGTAATTTTTTTGCATCACGATTATAGTACAACTTAACAATTAAACCTGTTCTTGCTTGTTTCTCAAACATACATTGTCCCTTTCTGGTTCTTCTACCAGTATAGCAAATTTCAAGTAAAAATACTATATTTTTCAAAAAACTCTCTTGAAATAAGAAAATCTCCTCTATATTTTAGAGGAGATTTTTGCTCTGCAAAAGCTTGATTAGCCTAAATTGTTATTGGACATGATTTCATCGATAAAACCATAGGCCAATGTTTCTTCAGCAGTCATCCAGTTATCGCGTTCCGCATCTGCGTGGATTTTCTTGAGGGTTTGCCCAGAATTTTCCGCCAAGATTTTTTCCAATCTGTGACGTGTTTTCAAGAGGTGTTCTGCTGCAATCGCCATATCTGTTTGTTGGGTACCACCGCCAGTTCCACCCATTGGTTGGTGAATCATGTACTCCGCGTTTGGCAACATGAAGCGTTTGCCTTTAGCACCACTTGACGCAATCACAGTCCCCATGGAAGCCGCCATTCCCATAACAATGGTTTGGACATCTGATTTGATAAAGTTCATGGTATCTACAATGGCCAGCCCTGCTGAAACAGACCCACCCGGTGTATTAACATACATGTAGATATCTTTGGTATTATCTTGAGCATCCAAGAAAGCAATTGGGCAATAATGGAATTGGCCATTTGATCTTCTACTGGTCCTGTTACCATGATAATCCGGTCTTTTAAGAGGCGAGAATAAATGTCGTATGAGCGTTCCCCACGACTAGTTTGTTCAATTACTACTGGAATCATTGATTCATCTCCTTTTATCCAATTTCACCAGTCCCCTTCTTCTTTGGGGACCGGCTTTCTTTCGAGAGGTTCTTCACCTTCGATCTTTTCTAAAAGCTATTATATCCCATTGGTCAACAAAGGTCAAATTTTTACTTTCTTTCAAAAACTTTCAGGAGATGTAATTATTTTGTACCAAAGAGACGGTCCCCTGCATCTCCCAAACCTGGCACAATATAACCGTTTTCGTTCAGGCGTTCATCCAAGGCTGCTGCAAAGATTTCGACATCTGGATGAGAGTCTTGGAAAGCTTTCACTCCTTCTGGAGCTGCAACCAAGCAGACAAATGTAATATGGCTGGCACCACGTTTCTTCAAGGAATCAACAGCCAAGATAGCTGAACCACCTGTAGCCAACATTGGATCCACGACAAAGATATGGCGTTGGTCGATATCTTCTGGCAATTTCACCAAGTATTCGACTGGTTTCAAGGTTTCTTCATCGCGATACATTCCGATATGCCCAACTTTGGCAGCTGGTACTAAACTCAAGAGTCCGTCTACCATCCCGATTCCCGCACGAAGGATTGGGACAATCGCTAGTTTTTACCAGCAATTTGTTTTTGAATTGTTTTGGTAATCGGTGTTTCGATTTCTACATCTTCTAGTGGAAGATTACGCAACACTTCATACCCCATCAACATGGCAATTTCATCAACTAATTCACGAAAAGCCTTTGTAGAGGTATCTGTCCGGCGCAAAATGGACAATTTATGCTGAATAAGTGGATGTTTAATGACTTCAAGTTTTCCCATAATAGTTCCTTCTTTCTCTATATTCATCTTATTATATCAAAAAGGAAGAAAAAGGCCTACAAATATGCAAACCTTTTCTTTTCTTATTTTCATTAGTAGCTTATAGCCACTCCTTGTACTTACCAATATAATAGTGTTTGACCAGGGTGACACTTGCCATATAAAGGAAGAGAATCCCCGCTAGTAATAGGAAGTAAAGACTATTTAGTGGCGCTACTTTTAGCAAGGAAGCCAATGGGCCATATGGTAGGAAGGTCACAAAGAGGGCGCCCAATAAGGTCGTTGCCATGACAGCAAGGGCTGGCCGACTTTGAACAAAGGGCAATTTTGGAGACCGCAGCATATAGATGACCATGGTTTGGGACCACATGGACTCGATAAACCAGCCGGTTTGAAAGAGCATGATGAAGAGTCCTGCACTATCAGCACCATGGACATAGCCATAGCCTGTAATCATGGGTACAATGACAAAGTAGAGAATAATGAAGGTCAGGATGTCAAAGATAGAAGAAATAGGACCAAACCAGGCCATAAAGCGGGTAATAGATTTGGCTTCCCAGATTCTTGGTTTCTTCAAGAAGTCCTTATCCACACGGTCAAAAGGCAAGGCAATACAGGAAAGATCGTAAACCAAGTTCAAGACGATGAGATGGATAGGGGCCATTGGAAGGAAAGGAAGGAAAATACTGGCAAAGAGAAGGGAGAAGATATTCCCGAAATTAGAAGAAACGGTCATCTTGATGTATTTGGTCATATTGGCATAAACCTTGCGTCCTTCTACCAAGCCTTTTTCGAGGACCATCAAGTCCTTATCCAGAAGGATAACATCTGCTGTTTCTTTGGCAATATCGACAGCTGTATCAACCGAAATACCCACATCTGCTACTTTCATAGAAGGTGCATCATTGATGCCATCTCCCATATACCCCACCTTGTGCCCATTCGCTTTGAGCTGCAAGATAATGCGTGCTTTTTGGTCTGGAGATAATTTTGCAAAAACGGTGGTTGTTTCGACTGCTTGAGCCAACTCTGAATCAGAGAGACTGTCGATATCGCTACCCAGCAAAATGCGGTCAACATCCAGTCCCACCTTTTCACAAACCGCTTGGGTCACTTTCTCATTATCACCCGTAAGAATTTTAGTAGCAACTCCGTATTCCGCAAGGGTATTGATGGCTGGTGCTGCGGATGGTTTTGGTGGATCCAAGAAGGCTAGATAGCCCGTCAAGATCATGTCTGCTTCATCCCCTACTTCAAAGGCATAGCCTTCCTCAAGATTTGATTTGTAACTAACCCCTAGCACGCGCAAACCTTGTTCATTCAGTTGAGCCACTTCTGCCAAGACGTCTTCCCGCACTTGGTCCGTTAGGGGGATAATCTCATCCTTGTATTCCACATAGTTAGAGACTGCTAGCATTTCTTCCAAGGCTCCCTTGGTGACCATGCTCACGACTCCCTGCTCATCTTTAACTATAACACTCATCCGACGGCGTTCAAAGTCAAAAGGCAATTCATCAATTTTTTGGAAGCTTCGGTTCAAGCCTCTGACAATCTCATGTTTCTTAGCTTCTCTTTCTGTCCGACTGATAATAGCGCGGTCCATCAAGTTTTTGAGGCCAGTTTGGAAGTAAGAGTTGAGATAGGCCCGACGAAGGACAGACAAATCCAAGTCCCCATGAATGTCGAGTGGATATTCGAGTACAATCTCATCTTGGGTCAAGGTTCCTGTCTTGTCCGTACAGAGGATATCAATAGCGCCTAGATCTTGAATAGCGTTGAGCTTTTTGATGACCACCTTTTCTTTGGCCATGATAATGGAACCCTTGGCCAAGCTAGCTGTGATAATCATTGGGAGCATTTCCGGAGTCAAACCCACCCCTACACTGAGGGCAAAGACCCCTGCTTCTAGCCAGTCCCCGTCTGTCAAAGCATTGATAAAGAAGACGATGGGCACCATCACCATCATGAGTCGAATCAACAACCAAGAGATGGTGTTCATTTCTCGTTCAAAAGAGGTTGGTTCATCATAAGTATTGATGGTCTGCTCAATAGCTCCCATCATGGTTTCATCCCCGACTACTAAGACCAAGGCAGTTGCTCGGCCTGAGATGACGTTGGTCCCCATAAAAGCTAGACTCTCATTCTCCAAGAGACTATCCAGATTTTGACCACTTGCTTTTTTTAAACAAACTTTTTCGACAGCATCACTCTCACCAGTCAAACCGGATTGTTGGACGAAGAAGTCTCGAGAATCCAACAAGACCACATCCGCTGGGATCATGTCGCCTGCACTCAGTTTGATCAAGTCTCCCACAACGATATCATCAATGGGAATTTCTTCTTCCTTGCCTTCTCGAATCACTGTTGCTGTATTAACAATCATGCGAGAAAGGTTACTAGCAGCCTTGTCACTGCGTAATTCTTGGATAAAGCGAATCCCCCCAGAGAGAAGAACGAGGACGACGATAATAAGAGAGGTCGTTGGATCTTCCTCACCCGGCTTGGCTAACCAAACATTGGTCACCAAAGAAACAAGGGCAATGAGCAGTAAGATGACTGTGAAGGGATTGATGATGGATTCAACAATCCGTTTCCAGATAGAATCATTTTGCCCCTTTGTGAGGACATTTCTCCATAACTTTCCCGGTTTTCTTCTACTTGGTCTTCCGTCAATCCAGACCAGCTAGATTGATAGTTGGATAAGGTTCTTGTTTCTGCATCTTGCAATGCAGCAATGAGTCTTTCTTTTGTTGTTTGCATTGAAATCTCCTTTTTTATCAGGAGCCAAACGCTTATAGAGTCCCGATGACACAAATCAGCGATTGGCTGGCTATGTGCGGTTCGGGATGATCGTCGATTTGTATCATAGTGTTCTCCTTTTCTACTTGATAGGTAAAAGGCTTCTTAAGCATAAGAAAAGAGCCCTCCCTCTAACAGGTAGGACTCATTAAACTCGCCGTTTATTTTTCAATGAAAATTCTCAAAAAATAGACCGTTCAAGCTTTAGCTCCGCAAGGCAATGAAATGAGCTTAGTCTTGACCTTTGCGATCAGGACTGTTGACCAACGAGTAGTGTCTCCACTGCTTTGCGGTAGTCATCCGTATCCTTGTGGTAGCCTCACCTACCGTTATTCTCCTTGAGTATACTCCTCTCCTATAGAAAAGTCAACCCTCACTTTAAACTATTTTAGGAAAGGCAGTGACAATCCGGTGAACAATCTCTTGAACCAGGGATTTAGGAGCTGCCACATTTAAACGGGCATGTTGTTTCCCTTCTACACCAAAGTCTGTTCCTTTATTGAGGATGACCTTGGCCTGATCATGAAGACGAGCATGGAGTTCTTCCTCAGACAATCCGTAGTCAGAAAAATCTAGCCAAAGAAGGTAGGTCCCCTGAGGCTTCATCACCTGGATATCGGTCCACTCTCGTAAAGTATCCACAGCATAGTCGATATTTTCTTCCAAGACAGTTTTTAAGTCTTCCAACCAATCCTTTCCCTTCTGATAGGCAACTTCTGTTGCCATATAACCAAGGGCAGAGATTTCATGCTGGTTGTTTCGCAATTGCTGGGCTAAGAAGGACTTCTGCAAGCCTTCATTCTCAATGATGGCATAGGAATTTTTTGTCCCTGCAATATTGAAAGTTTTTGTCGCACTAGATAAGACAAGTGTGAATTCTTTAAAGCTGGGATCTACTGTATTAAAAGACACATGTTTGTGCCCAAACAGCGCCAAGTCTTGGTGAATTTCATCTGAAATAAGTAAGACTCCATATTTTTGGCAAAGTCGACCGATTTTTTCTAAGACTTCCTTCTCCCAAACTCTCCCACCCGGGTTATGAGGATTGCACAAGATATAGAGTTTTACCTGATGTTGGACTAGATCTTTTTCCAATTGCTCAAAATCAATTTGGAAGAGTCCCTCCTCTTCAAGAAGAGAATTGGTCACTAATTTACGTTGATTGAGACGAACACTACGAGCAAAAGGGGGATAGACTGGTGTATTGATGAGGACAGAGTCCCCTTCCTTGGTGAAAGCTTGAATAGCCGTTGAAATGGAAGGAACAACCCCTCCCATAAAGACAATGGCTTCCTTAGCAAACTCATAGCCATGCTCGGTTTTTTCCCAATTCTGAATGGCTTGGTAGAGCTCCTCGCTTGGATAGGTATAGCCGTAGACCAATTGATCCGCATAGTCTCGAATGGCTTGTCGAACAGCAGGTAAGGATTCAAAATCCATATCGGCAATCCAAGCGGGAAGAAGCTCAGGATCTTGTTCTGACTCCTTCCACTTACTAGTGTGGTGCCCCAAACGATCAGGGGCGGTCAAAAATTGTTCTTTTCCCATGATGGACTCCTATCTAGCCAATGCTTGTTCTAAATCCTCTATCAAATCCCTTGCGTCTTCAATTCCGATGGAGAGGCGAAGCAAGTCGTCCGTTAACCCATAGGAATGACGAACCTCTGCAGGAATATCTGCATGAGTCTGGGTCGTTGGATAGGTAATCAAACTTTCCACACCACCTAAACTCTCTGCAAAGGTAAAGACTTGCAAATGATTCAAAATGGTTGGAATTTTTTCTTCCTTCCTTACTTTAAAGGAAACCATGCCTCCCTTGCCGGTATACAAGACTTCCTTAACAGCTGGATGCCCCTTCAAGAATTCCACTACCTTCTTCGCATTTTCTGTAGAGCGCTCCATACGAAGGGCCAAGGTTTTTAAACCACGGATCAATTGGTAGCTGTCAAAAGGTGAAAGAACAGCTCCAGTTGTGTTAAGGTTATAAAAAAGTTGCTCATAGAGACCTTCGTCATCTGTGACAACAACACCCGCTAAGACATCATTGTGCCCCGCTAGATACTTGGTCGCTGAGTGGAGGACAATATCTGCTCCTTCTTCAATTGGACGTTGGTAGATAGGGCTATAGAAGGTATTGTCTACAATCACTTTTGCCCCTTTTTCATGAGCTAAGGTAGCCAGTTTCTGGATATCAAACTCCAGCATGAGAGGATTGGTTGGCGTTTCAATATAGAGAATATCCACTTCCTCTTTCAATCCCTCTACCAATTCTTCTTCTGAATTTGCATAGGTAAAGAAGAAGCGTCCTTCTTGTTCCATCTGGTTGAACCAGCGGAAAGAGCCTCCATAAAGATCCCGTACTGCCAAGACCTTGCTTCCCACTGGAAAAATACTAAAGGCTAAGACAATGGCAGACATACCTGAACTCGTCACCAATGCATGCTTTGCGCTCTCAATAGCTGCTAAAGTCTTCTCAGCATTTACCCGAGTTGGATTCTTTGTACGGATATAGTCGTATCCAGTAGATTGACCAAACTCTGGATGCTGGTAAGTAGTTGAAAAATGAAGCGGAGTAATCAAAGCCCCCGTTGCTGGATCCGATTTAATTCCAGCTTGCGCTAGGATAGTGTTAATATTCTTTTTGCGACTCATACAAACCTCCAATGGACGTAAATTCAGTTGTCTCTATTGTATCACTTCTTCAGATGATACGGTTTTTCCTTTTTCAAGAGCTAGATATAGCTTCAAACTATAATGAAAAAGAGGTGAGCGCTAAACCCAACCTCCATAGTTTATGAGATGTGAAACTTATTTCGAAGAGTAGCTGCCTTGTTCCCAATAAAACGATCTAAGAAACGAAGACGAAGACCAAGACCACCATAAACGATGATTCCCACACCACCAATCAGAGCTACATAAATCATACTCATCACTCGACCGTTTGGTTTTAAGACAAAACTAAAAATCAAGACTGAAAGTAAAACCACTAATAGCATAATTAAGGTTAAAATAGCTGTTAATAAGCTTCGTTTGAAGACTATTTTGCGATTAAAATGAGTCACTCGATGGATTTCTTTGTACATGAGGACGATTGGAATCATGAGACCAATCGTGGTAGATAAAAGAGGGCCATAGGCTCTAAAGAGATAAATAAAAGGCACTTGTAGAATCAGTTTCACCAATACCCCATAACCAAAGTAAAGAATCGCCTTCCTATTTTGGAAAAGAGCCTGGATCATTGGGGATAGGACTGTATACAAGCCTAGAATGACCGTTTGCAACATCGCTAGGATAAAGAGCCCCAAAGCAAGGGAATCTGGTTTCCCGTAAAAGACGGTATAGAGAGGCTCTGCAATGGCTACTGCACCAATCGTAGCTGGAAGCAAGAAGGCTACTAGCATGGTCAGGTTATCCTGAACTAGCTTACCAGCAGCTCGAAAATCCCCCTTGACATAGTTTTCTGTTAAAAGCGGAATCCCCACTCCTCCAATCGAGGTCGCTACCGCAATCAAAATCATGGTGATTTTATTTGGATTTGCTGAGAAGTAGCTGAATTGAACCAAGAGCTCAGAGCGAGTATAGTTTGTAAACCAAGACATGACATTGCTATAGGTCATCTGGTCGATAATCTGGAAGAGCTGAATGGCTGAGCCTGTTACAATGAACGGAATCGCTTCACGAATGGTATCCCACAAGAGAGCCTTGGTATCAATCTCATTGTCAGACTCTGGTCGATGAATAATATGTTTCAAAAGGCCTGTCTTCCAAAGATAATAGAAGAGGACCAGAAGACTTGCCCCCATCCCAATAAAGGCTGCAAAGGTCGACTGGGTCACCGCCTCGACATAATCACCCGAGCCGACCTTCATAATAAAGTAGGCCGTTAAGAGCATCCAGATAACCCGAATCACCTGCTCAGCGATTTGGCTAATGGCATAAGGTTTCAGATTGTTATGTCCTTGGAAGAAGCCTCGAATGACACTCATGGAAGGGAAAATGAGGACCGCCCAAGACAGGCTCTGCATGACAGGGATTAGGTCTTTCCCACCTCCAGACAGCTTTGCAAAGACTGGAGAAAGCAAATACATGATAATGGCAAAAATTAGTCCCAACAAGGACATGAATTTGAGAAAACCTCGAATCATGGCATAGCTATGTTCTTCTTGCCCCTTAGTATTGTATTTAGCCACCTGCTTAGCGACTGCTACCGGGACGCCCGCTGTTGAAATCAGCAAAAACCAGGCATAGATATTATACCCCATAGTAAAGAGACCATTTGCTTCTGCCCCATGTTTCCCCATCCAGATATACCAAGGGATGATATAGGCTGCTCCTAAGAGACGGCTGATAAAATTGCTAGCTGTCAACCAGACCGTTCCACGCAGCATCTGGGCCTGTTGATTACTTGTTTCGTTACTCATATGTTTCCTCTACTAGATAGTCTCCTTTCATTATAAACTTTTCCTTTACACTTGTAAAATAAGGGCTTTCAGTTTAAAATAGGATTATGATGAAGATAGAAACTGTACTAAACATTTTAAAAGAGGATCACAACTTTCGTGAGATCCTACAAGACGGAGAATACCACTATTCTGCAAGTGGTGTTTCTTTTAATCAAATTAGCTACGATAGTCGAAAGGTCAACGCTGAGACCCTCTTTTTTGTGAAGGGGGCAAATTTCAAGAAGGAATTTTTGGAACAAGCGATCGAACAAGGCCTTCAGTGGTATGTCGCTGAGCAAGACTTTGAGGTTAGCATCCCAGCCATTATCGTTACGGATATCAAACAGGCTATGAGCTTGATTGCCATGGAATTCTATGGCCACCCTGAGCGCCAGCTAAAACTCTTAGCTTTTACAGGGACCAAGGGCAAAACCACTTCTGCTTACTATGCCTACAAGATTCTTGAACAAGGCCACCGTCCAGCTATGCTATCCACTATGAACACAACCTTGGATGGCAAGACCTTCTTCAAATCAACCTTGACGACCCCAGAAAGTATTGACCTTTTTGAGATGATGGCCCAGGCAGTTGCCAATGATCGGACCCACCTGATTATGGAAGTTTCTAGTCAAGCTTATTTGGTGAAACGGGTCTACGGTCTTACTTTCGATGTTGGTGTCTTCCTCAACATCAGCCCTGACCATATCGGACCGATTGAACATCCAACCTTCGAAGACTACTTCTACCATAAACGTCTCTTGATGGAAAATAGCCGTGCTGTTGTCGTCAATAGCGATATGGATCATTTTGAGATTCTTAAGGAGCAAGTCGCTGAGCAAGACCACGACTTTTACGGTAGCCAATCAAGCAACCAAGTCCACAACTCTAAAGCCTTTAGCTTTTCTGTCACTGGCAAGTTAGCCGGCGACTACCAGACCCAACTGATTGGTCGCTTCAACCAAGAAAATGCTGTGGCTGCAGGTCTTGCCTGCCTTCGTCTAGGAGCGAGTCTCGAAGACATCCAAAAAGGCATTGCCAAGACGCGCGTTCCTGGCCGAATGGAAGTCTTGACTCAAAAGAATGGGGCCAAGGTCTTCATCGACTATGCCCATAATGGAGATAGCTTGAAAAAACTGCTCTCAGTTGTCGAAACCCATCAAACCGGAACCATTTCGCTGGTCCTTGGATCAACCGGTAATAAAGGAGAGAGCCGCCGTAAGGATTTTGGCTTGCTCTTAGAAGACCATCCTGAAATTCAAGTCTTCCTCACAGCGGATGATCCTAACTATGAAGATCCTTTGGCCATCGCTGAAGAGATTAGTAGTTTCATCACGCGCCCTGTCAAGAAAATCTCAGACCGCGAACAAGCCATTCAACAGGCTATGGCAACTACCAGCAAGCCTGATGATGCTGTCATCATCGCTGGAAAAGGAGCTGACTGCTACCAAATCGTCAATGGCGTAAAAGAAGAATATCCAGGGGATGCCGCCATCTCTGAACGTTATCTATAATCAAACGAAATAGGGCTAGGAAAATTTCCTAGCCTTTTCTATTGTTTACTAAACATCAGTCTTTCCTTGTCCAAGTCCACTACTAATTCATATTTGCCTTCATCATTCTTTCGGATATAGCCTAAGATTTCTAAACTGTCTACAAAGATGTCTCTGCGCTTTTGCTGGACTTCTTCTTTCTTGAGGAACTTGAGCAAAAAGCTGGTCATATACTTAAGAGCATACTCTGGATTGACGTCTCCCAAAATGGCATAGAGCTTCTCTTGCTCCTCTGTCAATGGATATTGCTGAGCCACCTTGTAGAAGTAATTGGAAAGAGTCTGTGCATTTCGCTCGAAGTCAGTCTCCTCTACGAGAATCGCTGCATTAGTCGTGTTGCGGAGTTCCGTTTGGAAGACCTGACTTTCAGTTCCTGATAAAATTCACTATCCTCTCGGACAAAGACTTCTTGATCCAAATCAACAAGATCAGCTGACTCCAAGAAAGGCAGGTTGAGGGTGTAGCGTTTATTTTCTCGAAGGATCAAGCCCGCTTTGAGATACTCCTCCATCAGTTTATCCACTGGTTGATCTGGAAATTGGGCCTTGATTTGCCGCAAAATCACATCATCCTGCTGATCCAAATAGTTGATCAAGTCCTTAAAAAAAGGCTGACGTGTCAAACGTGTGGGGTTAATGATTGTAATCATCCAAATACCTTTCTTTAAATTGTAGATGGGGAGACTGGGCTAACTGACTCGGGTTGGTCCCGGGCTGATCTAGAGGAACGGCTAGGCCAAGCTCCTTGTAGTAATCCAACCAGAACGGACTAATCTCCTCTTCCTCATCTCCAAACTTCATGGGAATGGTTTCAAAAATAGGGAGAATGTCTGCGATATATTGGGAACAATAGAAACCATCTCCATCTGGATAAAAGGACGCATTGTAGGGAGCCCCTAAAAGACTCTCTGCTCGCTTTTTGACCTCTTCGTGATCAATCTCCGTATAGCGATAAAGGTCATAGAATTTTCCAGCTTCAAAGAAATCTTCGGGTGACTGGGAAAGAACACCACCTTCTACCGTTGCATGATAAATGAAACCGTCCAAAAAGATAGCCACATGGCTGTAATTACCTGTCGAAGCCTGGATAGCCTGCCCCATTTCCGTATCTTCTCTCACAAAAATCAAATCGCCATTTTCTAACATACTTCTCTCCTAGCAAAAAAGGAGCCGAAACTCCTTTTTTACAATGGGCTTTCCCATCTATGATTATGCATTAAAGCTTTCAGTCAATTGTGGTACCACTTGTTTCTTACGTGAAACAGCACCTGGAAGGAAAGCGTGGTTGTTTTCAAGTTTGAAGTTGAAAGCTGCTTCTACCTTATCCATATTAGCACCAAGAGCCAAAATTTCTGAGTTTGAGTTAACGATGTCTGTAATCATCAAGACAAAGTCAGAGTAGCCGTTAGCTGCATTTGCGGCTTGGATGGCTGCTTCGATTTCAGCTTGGCGTTCTAAGACTTCAGCAATATCAACTGTATTCACTTGAGCCACACGGACATTGTTTCCGTTGAGTTCAAAAGTCTTGGCATCGATGTCAATCAATTCTTCAGCAGATTTGCTTGCCAAGTTTGTACCAGCCTTGAGCATGGCAAGACCGTATTCTTCCAAGTTCACACCAGCCAATTCAGCCAATTCAGGAGCAATGACTTTATCTGATGGATGAGTGGTTGGAGATTTCAAAAGAAGAGTATCTGAAATCAAACCTGATAGCATCAAACCTGCGATTTCTTTTGGAACAGCTACGCCATGCTCTTTGAACATGCGGTATACGATAGATGATGCTGATCCAACTGGTTCCAAACGCATGTAAAGTGGGCTTGCAGTTTCAAAGTTAGCCACACGGTGGTGGTCCACCACACCGTAAACTTCTACTTCAGCGATATCTGAAACAGATTGTTGGAATTCATTGTGGTCTGTTAAGATGACTTGCTCTGCACCTTCTGCTTTAGCTGATGTGATCACGCGTGGTGCTTCCACACCAAAATAGTTCAAGACGAAAGCTGTTTCTTCATTTGGAGTTCCAAGGGCCACTGCCTCTGTATCCAAACCATATGCTTCTTTTGCAAGGTAAGCAAAAGCTACAGATGAACCAATGGCATCTGAATCAGGGTTTTGGTGACCAAAAACAAGAATTTTTGACATGTTTCTACCTCTTCATTTTCATTTGTCTATTAACTCTATTTTAGCACGTTTTTCCGTTTAAAGAAAGGGAATAGTTGTGCATTTCATCAGAAAAGACAGCTGGAAGAACCAACTGTCTTAACTTCTTTATCCTTTAACTCGTTTCAAGTAATCTTGATAACTTTCGGTTTCCATCAAGTCCTTAGCATTTTGAACCCGTTCTTTTGTTGGAGGTTTCACACCCTCCAATTTGTACGGAATTCCCAATTCACGCCATTTGAATTCCCCCATAGTATGGTAAGGGAGAATTTCAAATTTATCGACATTTTTAAGGGTTTTAACAAATTTTCCAAGCTCGATCAAATCATCATCTCGGTCCGTTAAACCTGGTACCAAAACGTGACGAATCCAAACGGGTTTTCCAATATCAGACAAGTACTTGGCACAGGCCAAAATATTCTTGTTAGTTTGACTGGTCACAAATCTGTGTCGTTCATCATTGATTTCCTTGATATCAAGAAGCACCAAGTCTGTCACCGCCATCAAGCGGTCGAATTTTTCCAAATAACGAGGTGTATTTCGGAAAGGTAGAGCACAGGTATCCAGCGTACAGTGGATGCCTAGTTCTTGAGCTTTGGTAAAGAGGGCAATCAAGAAGTCAATTTGAAGCAGAGCTTCTCCTCCACTGACTGTAATTCCTCCTTTATTTCCCCAGAAGCCTTTAAACCGCAAGGCTTCTTCTAGAACATCATCCACCGTCCGTTCACGGGACTTATTGGTTTCCATAGCCCAAGTATCTGGATTATGGCAATACTGGCACCGCATTTGACAGCCTTGAAGGAAGACAATAAAACGGATCCCTGGTCCATCCACCGCACCGAAGCTTTCCGTAGAGTGTACCATTCCTGTTACTTTTCCATAGTCAACTGTTTCATTTTCCATGTCTTGTCCTTCTCTCTTGAAAACGATTTATGATTTTATTATATCACGATTCCTTGTGAATAAAAGGATTTTAATGATTTTTTAGAAAATAAACTGTTTTCCAATTTCATCCCATTGTATTAGTACAGGTCATTCCAGTAGCTGTTACTCTTACCTATTCTCTATAGCAAAAAAAGAAAACGAAGAGCCGTTTTCTTTTTTTAATATCTTAAGAAATCTTGATTTCACCAATCGATAATCGCGATAAAATCTTACTGGATCTTGGAAAAGACCAACACGTTGTAACAGTCCGCTCCCAGGTTTACTTAGCAGACGGTCGGCAATTCCAGTTCACCGAAAGCCGTCACAAATTAGACAAGTTTCATTTTGTCGACTATGCAAAAAGAAATCAAAAATAGAGTACTCCGCTGACAGTTGAGAATGGACTCAACTGTTTTTTTACGATATCCGAAAATGAAAACTGTTTTCAGCCCAAAATAATAGCTTATTTATCTCTTATTTCTCTACTATTTCAAGAAATAACACTCTCAAATATGCATCTTACCTAAAAGCTATTGACATTTTCCTGTTTCCCTATTAAATTGGATATGATAGAAATAAAATATGAAGGGACTGTCTTTAACTAAAAATGTAAGCGGTCTCAAAAAACTAGAGGAGAGTTCTATGGACCAAAGATTTTTGGAAAAATCCTGTCGTTATAGTATCCGCAAACTAACAGTCGGTACGGCTTCTGTTTTACTAGGTACATTTTTTCTCAGCTCACATCAGGTATTGGCTGATAGTATTACGGGAAGTCAAAATGAAAGCAACCTTACTGAATCTGCCCCAACAATAGGGAGTCCGACTGACGGAACTGGAGGATCCAAGCCAGAAAATCCACCTATTGCTCCTATTTCTGAAGAAAGAGACTCAACTCCTGATAGAACTGTTGAAAGTAATCATACAGACGGTTTGACTAGTTCGAATGAGCCGAATAAAGATAAGGAAACTATGAAAGATGAGACTCCCGTGGCCAAACAAACTGATTATCAATTGACCTACAATCAACCAGCTGCTCCTTCCTATGACGGTTGGGAAAAGCAGGCTCTCCCAGTCGGAAATGGCGAGATGGGGGCCAAAGTCTTCGGATTAATTGGTGAGGAGAGAATCCAGTACAACGAAAAAACACTCTGGTCTGGAGGCCCTCAGCCAGATAGTACAGACTATAACGGAGGAAACTACGAAGACCGCTACAAAGTCTTAGCAGAAATCCGTAAGGCCCTTGAAGCTGGAGACCGCCAAAAAGCGAAACAATTAGCTGAACAAAATCTAGTAGGCCCAAACAATGCTCAGTATGGTCGTTATCTCTCCTTCGGTGATATCTTTATGGTCTTTAACAACCAAAAGAAAGGCTTGGAGAACGTTACCGACTATCACCGTGACTTAGATATTACCCAAGCTATCTCGACCACTTCTTATACCCAAGATGGTACAAACTTAAGCGTGAAACCTTCTCTAGCTATCCTGACGATGTTACTGTGACCCACTTGAGTAAAAAAGGGAATAAAACCCTTGATTTTACACTCTGGAATAGCTTGACTGAAGATTTACTTGCGAATGGCGACTACTCCTGGGAATATTCGAATTATAAACAAGGAGCAGTCACTACCGATTCGAATGGTATTTTGCTCAAGGGAACTGTCAAAGACAATGGCCTTCAATTTGCCTCTTATCTTGGAATCAAGACAGACGGACAAGTCACTGCTCAAGATGGTTACTTAAATGTTACAGGAGCAAGTTATGCGACCCTTTTACTCAGTACTAAGACTAATTATGCTCAAAATCCAAAAACCAATTATCGCAAGGATATTGACGTAGAAAATACTGTTAAGTCTATCGTAGAAGCTGCCAAGGCAAAAGATTATGAAACCCTAAAAAATAACCACATCAAGGATTATCAAAGTCTCTTCAATCGTGTTCAACTAAATCTTGGCGGTAGCAAGTCTAGCCAAACTACAAAAGAAGCTCTGCATAGCTACAACCCAGAAAAAGGGCAAAAACTAGAAGAACTCTTCTTCCAATACGGACGTTATCTACTCATCAGTTCGTCTCGTGACCGTACTGATGCTCTTCCTGCTAACTTGCAAGGAGTCTGGAACGCTGTAGACAATCCACCTTGGAACTCAGACTACCACCTCAATGTCAATCTACAAATGAACTATTGGCCTGCCTACATGAACAATCTTGCAGAAACTGCTAGGCCAATGGTCAATTATATTGATGACATGCGCTACTATGGTCGTATTGCTGCTAAAGAATATGCAGTATCGAATCCAAAGAAGGCCAAGAAAACGGTTGGTTGGTTCATACTCAAGCGACACCATTTGGCTGGACAACTCCAGGTTGGAATTATTACTGGGGTTGGTCTCCTGCTGCCAATGCTTGGATGATGCAGAACGTCTATGACTACTACAAATTCACCAAGGATGAAACCTATCTCAAAGAAAAGATTTATCCAATGCTCAAGGAAACAGCTAAGTTCTGGAATTCCTTCTTGCACTACGACAAATCTAGTGACCGTTGGGTTTCTTCTCCATCATACTCACCAGAGCATGGAACTATCACGATTGGGAATACCTTTGACCAATCTCTAGTTTGGCAACTCTTCCACGACTATATGGAGGCAGCCAATCATCTCAATGTCGACCAAGATTTGGTGACAGAAGTGAAGGCTAAATTTGACAAGCTCAAACCACTTCATATCAACCAAGATGGCCGTATCAAGGAATGGTATGAGGAAGACAGTCCTCAATTTACTAATGAAGGAATTGAAAACCATCACCGTCACGTTTCTCATCTAGTTGGTCTCTTCCCAGGAACCTTGTTTGGCAAAGATCAGCCTGAATACCTAGAGGCGGCACGCGCAACTCTAAACCACCGTGGAGATGGTGGTACCGGTTGGTCTAAGGCTAATAAAATCAACCTCTGGGCTCGTCTCCTAGATGGAAATCGTGCCCATCGTTTGTTGGCTGAACAGCTTAAATCTTCAACTCTAGAAAACCTCTGGGATACACACGCGCCTTTCCAAATCGATGGGAACTTTGGTGCCACTAGCGGGATGGCAGAAATGCTCCTTCAATCTCACACAGGCTACATTGCTCCATTACCAGCTCTTCCAGATGCCTGGAAAGATGGGCAAGTCTCCGGTCTAGTCGCTCGTGGCAACTTCGAAGTCAGCATGAAATGGAAAGAAAAAAATCTTGAGTCATTAGCTTTCCTTTCCCATGCTGGGGGAGATTTAGTGGTCGATTATCCAGATATCGAATCGAGTATTGTCAAGATTAACGGGAAAGAAATCAAACCAACTCTTCTGAAGGGCAATCGGATTCAGATTGCCACTCAAAAAGGAGATCAGATTACCTTTGAGAAGTTGCCAGAGCAGGTCACTCGCCTATCTGCTGTGAGAAAAGATGCTGTAACAGCTGAACTCGATTTCAATCCGGTTACAGATGCGACCCACTATGTCATCCGTCGAGAAAGCAAAGATGAAAGCAATGACGCTTCTTCTGTCAAGGAATTCCTAACCAATGTCACTCATTTCATCGACCGATCCATTGATTCTCTTCACAGCTATAGCTATACTGTTAGAGCCATGATTGGGGAGCGCTCAAGGCAAGCATCAGAAGCTGCGTCAATCCAGCCAGTTGTCGAATTGATGGACGACAGAGATCCCCGTGTTCAATACGGTCCTGCCTTCCATAACTGGGAGGATGCTGACCTATTTGCAGGAACTGAAATATGCTGACCTAACTGTCGATAGCTATTCTGACAAAGATGCTACTGCTAGGATCTCTTTCAAGGGGAGAGGAATTGAAATCTATGGTCTCAAATCATCTGAATTAGGCCAGGCAGAAGTCCAAATCGATGGCAAAAAAATAGGAGACCTAGATTTCCACACATCTGGAGAGACGGAAAAAAGTGCTCTAATCGGTCGTTTTACAGGACTTCCTGATGGAGATCACCTCCTAACTCTAACCGTGAAGAAGGAGCACTTGAACCGAGGGGATGAACGCTCAAAAATTTCCTTGGATTACTTTAAAATCTATCCAGGTCAAGGTGCGACTGTTGAAAAGATGGATGACAGAGACCCCCGCATCCACTATGGCTCCTTGTTCAAGGACTGGAATGAATCGGGCTTATATCAAACGACAGAAAAATACGCGACTCTCCAAAACGTGGATCCATCTCAGTTTTCTGAGGCCAAGGCAACCATTCCCTTCACTGGTACAGGTATTCGCATTTACGGCTTAAAATCTTCTGACTATGGAAAAGCCTTAGTAACCCTGGATGGAAAAGAAATGCCAAGCTTGGACTTCTACTCAAGTGCTGACTATGAAAAGAACGTATTAATTGGCGAGTATACAAACTTAAGCAATGGGGATCATATCCTCACCTTGACAGTAGATCCTAATTCTCTTGATGACAGAAAGATGATTTCTCTGGATTCATTTGACATCTTAAAGCCACCAACAGTATCCTTGGATACTCCAAGTCTAGCCCCAGTAAAAGCAGGCGATCAGACGATTACCCTCACACTTCCGTCTGGGGAGTGGGATGCTATTGCCCTTCATTTCCCTGGCGAAAAAGATCCTATTTCCTCAAAAAAAGGGACGAACAGCACATTACTCTATCAGATGGAAATCGAGTGTTAGCGATTAAGGACCAGCAGATTGAACTGCCGATCCCAGAAACTTCTCACCAAAAACAAAATCAGATCATCTCAGCCTATGCCATCCGAGGAAAGACCATCACTAGTCCGGTCGTCTCTCTCTTACCTGCTATAGTGACAAGTTTGGGAGACCAAAAACCACCTGTAGTGACCCTTCCTGAGTACACAGAGCCAATCGGCACTTCTGGGCAGGAGGCACCTATCCACTCTCTACCTGAATATGTCCTTCGAGTACTGAAAGACCAAGCAAGCAAGGTAGAGGTCATTAGCGGAGAGAATGAGATTGGTAGTGACAGTCATTTAGAGATTCAAAAGGTCCTTGACCAAGGTCTCTTTGGTAAAACCTACGATGCTTTCAACCTTCAACTCAAGGATAAAGAAGGGAATCCAGTTCCAGTGAAAGGAAGTGTACTGGTACGACTTCCACTATCAAAAGAAGTGAAGCAACTCTATGTCCTGACTCCTAATCAAGGACTCCAACCATTAGAATTCACACTCAGAGAGGGCATGATTGAATTCATGGCACAAGAGTTAAGAACCTATGCCATTGTCTACCAGTCAGACTCCAGTGAAAAAGTTGAGCCGACTACATCAGAAAGAAGGGAGCCATACAAGCCAATTTCAGAGAGCACTAGTCCAAGGAAGGCCGGTGATGCTTTGATGAGTGTTCCCAACTCTAAACAAGACCAGGCTTCGCAAAGACAACTTCCAAACGAATACTGGACACAGTTCATACCTACTCTTCTTAGCAGGACTCAGCCTTGTTCTCGCAGCTAGCTTCCTAGAGAAAAAGGAACAGGATTAGCTTGATGTTGTTAGCTACATCAATAAAAGAACATTAGTGATTCTTCAATAAAAAAATAAATTTCGTCTTTTTAGCATTAAGCTAAGCATTGAAACTTTCCGCAGTGAGAAAAATGCTTGAAACACTTTTTTTTTCAAGCATTCGGGAGTTTTGAAACCTTAGATTCAAAACTAAGTCATAGAACTTCGTAGAAGTTCGCTGACGTCCGCACTCACCTAAGGAAAGTTACTAGGATTACTTTTTCTTCAATATAAAAGAGGCTGGGACAAAAGTCCTAGCCTCTCAATTGTCTTTGGATTGTCGAGCAAGACGCAGTGGTTGAGTAGGCTCTACTACGCTGATTTCATCAGCTTTTACAGCCCTACTCAACTGTGCGGAGGTGGGACGACGAAATCGAATTCTAACGAATTACCGATTTCTGTCCCACTCTCTTTTTCGTTTATCCTAAAACCAATTCGTCACTCACCAATGTTTCACCACTGTTCTGATGGAAAAGGCGCATCAAGTCTTCAACTGTCAGGTTCTTCTTTTCTTCCCCTTTAACATCGACTACAATCTTGCCTTGGTAGAGCATGATCAAGCGATTGCCATATGCGATGGCATGGTTCATATCATGCGTAATCATCAAGGTTGTCAAATCATGGCTTTCGACAATCTTTTGCGTCAGTTCCATAACCATTTCACTGGTCTTGGGGTCGAGCGCCGCGGTATGCTCATCCAGTAGCAAGAGTTTCGGTTTGACCAAGGCAGCCATGACCAAGGTAAGGGCTTGCCGTTGTCCCCCTGATAAGTATTGCGTATCCACTTTGAGGCGATTTTCCAAACCAATATTGAGTTCCTTCAAAGCCGTTTTAAATTCCTCGCGGTCCTTTTCTTTGACACCCCAACTGAGGCTCCGTCTTGCTCCACGTTTTTTAGCAATGGCCATGTTTTCTTCAATGGTCAAGCGGGAAGCCGTCCCCATCTTAGGATCCTGGAAAACACGCGCAATATCTTTAGCACGCTTCCGAACACTGGTCTGCTTAATGGATTTCCCTTCCAAAAGGATATCTCCTTGATCCACTTGCAAGCCACCTGCCAGAATATTCATCAATGTCGATTTCCCAGCTCCATTTCCTCCGATGACGGAGATGAAATCTCCTTCTTCTACTGTTAGATCCAAGCCTTTGAGAACATGGTTTTCATTGACCGTGCCTGCTTCGAATGTCTTATGGATATCTTCAATTTTTAACAATGTTGCCATTTATCTTCTCCTTCTAGTTGCTGCTTAATTTTAATCCACGAATCTTGAGACGTTTCTGTACTTCTGGTGCGAACAAGACCAAAGCCAAGAGAATGGCGTTAAACAAACGGACTAAGTTTTGGTCTAGGTTTGGAATTTCGTAGATATTGAGAATAATGAGGCGGTAGACAATTGCCCCCACTCCAATCGAAAGCAAGCGTCCTCCAATGGTCAAATCATGGATTAGGACTTCTGCTAAAATAACAGCACTGAGACCTACGACGATGGTCCCTGTACCAGAAGTCACGTCGGAGAAGCCGTCTGTCTGAGCGAAAAGAGCCCCACACAATGCAACCAGTCCATTGGAAATCATGTAACCGAAAATCTTCATGGTGTCCACATTCACCCCATTGGCCTCACTCATCGGGATATTGTCACCAGTCGAACGAAGAACCAAACCAATCTGGGTTTTCATCAAGAGGGTCAAAATCAGACAAACCAATAACAAACAAGCAATACTAACAGCAAAGACAGCCGCCTCATTGGACAAACCCAAGCCCATTACAGACTTGAAAATGGTACTAGAATCACCAATGGATAAATTAGGGACGCCCCCCATAATCTTAATATTGATTGAATAGAGACCAGTCAGTGTCACAATCCCTGTTAAGAGGGCGGGGATCTTCATCTTGGTATGCAGAAGGCCAGAAACTAGACCTGCTAACATCCCTGCTAAAATCGAGAAGAGGGTCGCTAACCAAGGGTTTTGACCTGCTTGGATTTGGGAAGCAACGACTGCAGCTCCTAGTGGAAAGGCCCCTTCCGCTGTCATATCCGCTATATCTAAGATGCGGAATGTTAAGAAAATACCAATGGCCATAATTGACCACAATAAACCTTCAGATAAACTTGATAATACTAAATCCATCATCCATCTCCTATTTCTTTTCGTTCATACCAGAGAGATCAATTCCTAATTTCTTAGCCATCTCTTTGTTGACATACAATTCTAGATTCTTAGGGGACTCCACTGCCAGTTCGGCTGCCTTTTTCCCCTTTCAGGATACGAATCGCCATCCGGGCAGATTGACGTCCCAAGGCTTTATAGTCTGTACCATAGGTATAAAGACCGCCCACTTGGATCATTTCAATAGATCCCCCAAACACCGGAACCTGATGCTTCAAAGAAACTTGTTTAATGGTTTCCATAGTGGAAGAAATGATGTTGTCTGTTGGAACAAAGACTATATCCACCTCTGACATCAAACTGTCAGCTGCAGCTTTCACATTATTGCTGTCTAAGATAGTTTTTCTCCACCACTAGATAGCCTTTTAGCCTCAAGAATCTTTTTTTGCTTCGTCCTTTTGAACGACAGAATTAGGTTCACTTTGTGTGTAGAGAATTCCTACGATCTTAGCAGTGGGTAAGACAGTTTTAATCATATCAACCTGAGTAGCAATCGCATCTGAAGACTGGTCACTCGTTCCCGTCACATTCCCACCAGGTTGATCCAATTTCTTGACTAGCTTGGCAGCCAGAGGATCCGTTACCGCTGAGAAAAGGACAGGGGTTGTATGAGTTGTATTGGCTAAACTTTGAGCTGATGGAGTGGCGATTGCAAAGACCAAATCACTCTTTTTGAGCCAATTGTTTCGAAATATTTTTTTCAAATTTCTTTGTTCGCCTTGGGCATTTTGATAGTCGATTTCAATCGTTTCTCCATTCACATAGCCTTGCTTTGGCCAACTCTTCTACAAAGCCTTTTGCGAGTCGCATCTAGAGACTTATGGGTAATATATTGGGAAATCCCAATCCCTAATTTTTTTGATGCTTGGAGGTCTTCAACTGATGTAGGGTCAAGAGGGAAGTCATCAGTAGACCGACAACCAAAAACTGGTGCAATTAATTTCTTTACAACTTTCATTAAAAAGATCTCCTTTTCTAAAAAAATCCAAACAGGAAACAAAAAAACCGTTTAGATGATCTCTAAACGGTTGGTATGATTCCTCACAAACTTAAAAAGTATGCCAGCATTGCCGTCCATTTAGATATCATCTATATGGACCACAATCAAAAAAATCTTAGCCACATAGATACAAACAAATTGCTCGTTTCGTTTGCATCCATGAGTTCATGTCTACAAACACTATCTAAAGTAGCTAAAATAAAAGTTTTGATTTAACAATGAGGTGTGTGTGTTTTTCATAACATTCTGCTTTCGTTTTTTTATTTGTTGATTATCTTATCGTAATTATTTCCCCTTGTCAACCCTAAATTCAGAATTTTTTTAAAATTTTTTGATGGAACTTCTTTTCTCATCCACAAACGAGAATGGGAGTGGCAAAGGACTCCAACTAATTAAATAGAGTTCCTTTTCCCCACTCCCACATAGCTCAAAAACAGTGCTTTTAGCCATCAAGTACTGCATCATGCATCTACTACTATCACACAGCAAAGGCTGGACACTCTGGCTCTATAATTTCTGTAGTGGGTAAAACCACCATAGGAATTATGGAGTCTATTTTGTTGATAGAAAAAAAGCCCCATAAGACCTATAATGAAAAGTGACCAAACCATCATTAGAAAGAATCTTATGGAACAATTAAATTTTATCACAAACATACTCGGAATTAAAGACAAGAACATCATAATCTTGGATTATCTGGATTCTGGAACACATAAAGAAATCATCGCTAAGCTAGATTACCCTACACCTAAGTGTCACAGCTGTCATGGACAAATGGCTAAATATGACTTCCAAAAAGAATCCAAAATTCCCTATCTAGAGTGTGCGGGCTACAAGACTCTCATTCGATTGAGAAAACGACGTTTTCGTTGTAAAGTCTGCGGGAAAATGGCAGTTTCAGAAACCTCCTTAGTCAAGAAGAATCACCAGATCGCAACCATCGTCAAACAGAAAATCACTCAAAAATTGATTGAGAAAGTCCCTATGACTAGCATAGCCGAAAGTTTATCCGTCTCTACTTCAACAGTTATTCGTCAGTTACATAAATTTAAATTTAAGACTAACCTTAACTACCTTCCAGAACATATGAACTGGGATGAGTACGGCTTCAAGAAAGGTAAGATGAGCTTTATTGCACAGGACTACGATACAAGAAAGATCGTGGCTATCCTAGATGGACGGACTCAAGCAACTATTCGCAATCATTTCCTTCGTTATTCTAAACAAGTGAGAAGTTGCGTGAAAGTCATTACTATGGACATGTTTAGTCCCTACTACGATATTGCCAGAAAACTTTTTCCAAATGCTAAAATCGTTCTTGATCGCTTTCACATTGTCCAGCATCTCAGTCGAGCAATGAATCGCGTACGCATCCAAATTATGAATCAGTTTGATCGAAGATCACACGAATATAAAGCACTGAAACGTTACTGGAAACTCATTCAACAGGATAGCCGTAAACTCAGTGATAAACGATTTTATCGACCAATTTTTCGGTCACACTTGGCCAATAAAGAGGTTCTAGAAAAGTTGCTTTCATACTCTCAAGAACTTAGACAGCACTATGATCTCTATCAACTCCTACTCTTTCATTTTCAAGAGAAACAGACGGACCATTTCTTTAGTCTTATTGAAGAAACAATTTCTTCTGTAAATCCTATTTTTCAAACTGTATTTAAGACCTTTTTGAAAGATAAGGACAAGATCATGAATGCACTGGAACTTCCCTACTCAAACGCAAAACTTGAGGCCACAAATAACCTCATCAAAGTCATCAAGCGAAATGCTTTTGGCTTCCGGAACTTTGACAACTTTAAAACTAGAATTCTAATTGCTTTGAACATCAAAAAGGAGAGAACCAATTTGGTCCTCTCCAGGTTGTAACTTTTCATCAACCCACTACAGTTGACAAAGAGCCGACACTCTTTGCCCAGCCTCAAAATAGATTTAATGACTTTTTATTTTTTAAACGTTAACTTCTCGTCGCCTTTACCATCTTTTTCTTTAATAGTTAAGATACCATCCTTAGTGGTATAATCTAAGGTTACATTGATCAGGGTTGTATCTTTTTCAGATACAAATTCTTTATCCTTCTCATTAAGCTTTCCTTGAAACATCATGTACTCAATGGTCCCCTTTTTGGTATCTATCTTAATGCCTATTTGATCAAAAAGTAAACTGTTACCATAGGTTTCGATATAGTTCAAGGCATCTGAAGATGAAGCGATTACTCCACCGCTTCCTTCCACCATATAATCAGCTAGGGCTTTGAAATCAATCTTGGCCGTTGCCACCATCTTTACTTTTTTATCTTTCACCTCAAGAGAAACATTCAAATCCTTCATGTATTCTTCCGGGATGTCGGTATCATCTAAGAAGCCTTTTCCTACATATGACAGCAATTCTTTTTTAGTCTCAGAAGTTGCCTGCCAAGTCCCTTGAATACTATTTGGATTCTTGAAAAAAAGGAAAAAGGCACCGACTGCCAAACTAGCAACTGCCAGTAGTGAACAGATCCCAATAATCCATCCCTTTTTCGATTTCTTAGGAGCTATTGATCCCATACCCGGATACGCCATTGTCCCATTCACCTGACCATTTGGGAAAGAAGTCACTTGAACTTGTGGCCCATTCGACGCTGGAAAAACAGCCTGCTCTTGGTTTAGACCTCCTTGTGGCTGAGACGCAACTGGTGGCACTGCTTGCCCCATTCTTGAGTCCGAAACGTCCGTCGGTGCATGAACCTGTGGACTTGGGTTTCCATCCACCGTCCCTTGTGAAGTTTCGGGATTTCTAAACAATCCCCATGCTTGTTGGTATTCCTCTTGACTAGCTGGTCGTCCATGAATTCGTTCAAATTCCGCTAACCACTCTTCTTGTTTCATCCTATTTCCTCCTTCGCGATTCTTAGTTTTATTATAAACTAAATCAGATGGACAAGCAACCAAGCCTCAAAAGGAGCTGATCTTCACTCTACCAAAAAAACCAAGGAAAGCCCTTGGTTTTTAGATGCTATTAGGCATCCTGTAATTTGGATATTGTTTCTTCTTCATCCACTAGATCACTGACCTCAACCTTGACTTTGGTTACACGACCATTTTTGACTTTATCATTGGTCAAAATCAAATGTTTCTTCATACTGTCTACTTCAAAGCTCAAGCGTTCTTTATGACCTGGAATGCGACCAACCCCAGTCAGGTAGTAGCCTGCGATGGTGTCCACATCATCGCTTTCTAACTTCACATCAAAATACTCATTGAAATCATTTAGGGTCACAATCCCCTGAACAATATAGAGGTTAGGCTCAATTTCAAAAACATCATTCTCAGCCTTATCGGTTTCATCATCGATTTCCCCGACGATTTCCTCAAGAAGATCTTCCAAGGTTACCAGACCAGCCATTCCTCCATACTCATCGAGCAAAATGGCCATTTGATTCTGTGTATTCCGAAGCTCCTTCAGGAGATCATCAACAAAGATCGTTTCAGGTACAAAGAGAGGTTCCTGAAGAATCTTGCGAAGAAATATGTTCTCAAAGCCATTCACAAACCCTTCGTTGAGCAAGCGTTTAGTATGAATGAGACCAATAACATTATCCTTGTCGTCATCATAGACAGGGATACGAGAAAAATTCTGTTTTAAGATACTTTCGATGATTTCTCTGGTATCATCTTGGATATCCACCATAAAGGCATCCGTACGAGGAACCATTAGCTCACGCGCCATCAGCTCATCTAGCGAAAAGACTCCTTGCAACATTTCAATCTCGTCAGCATCCAGACTCGTTTCACTCTTAGCCAGCATATAGGCAATCTCATCTCGTGACATCTCTTCGTCTGCATCATCGAATTGCATTGGTGTCAGACGACTTACCAGATTGGTTGATGCCGATAAGAGCCAGACAAAGGGACTAACGATTTTACCAAGTAAAATAACAATCGGTGCCGTCCGAATAGCCAAACTATCTTTTAGATTCATGGCAATACGCTTCGGATATAACTCACCAAATACAATCGAAATATAAGTCAGAAAAGCCAGTGAGAGGAAACTAGCCATCGCACGCGCTGTCTCCGTATTTCCCATCCAAGAAGCTATGACTTTCCCAAGATCATGGGCTAGGCTTGCCCCAGACAAGATGGTAATCAAGGTAATGCCGACTTGAATCGTAGACAAAAAGTGGTTTGGATTTTCCAATACTTTTAAGAGGCGAATGTATTTTTTATCACCCTCTTCAGCCTTCTGTTCCACCCGAGAGCGATTCAGCGATACCATCGACATTTCTGTCGCAGAGAAAAATGCATTTAATAGCGTCAATATAAATAGTAAAACAAATTGCAGTATTAAATCCTGACTGCCAGGGTCTTCCATGGATCTTCTCCTCAATGTATAAATAATAATGCTCATTATACCATATTTTTTAAAATGGTGCATGATTGCAAAAATTTCCCTCCAAAAGCGGAGGGAAATTTGGTTTAGTCTTCCTGACGCGTAAAGTCATAAAAGAGAGTGTTGAGTTTTTCGACTAGTTCTAATAAGGTCAAACTGCTGGTACAAATAAAATCTTTTCCCTTCAGTTTCGGAATCATGAAGTTTGCAACGATGACATCATATTCAGATTTTTCCAATTCACTAATCGTAACATCATGCTGAATTAACTGTGAAAACTCAAAGTTGTCGGTACAATAAAACTTCAAGAAATCAATCATCGATCTAGCATGGTTATCATCATAGCGACTAATAATAAGAACCTTCACAGCCTTCCGGCGACGCAAGAGCTGTGGCAAGAGGGTTTCCCAATGAGAAAGACGGTATAAACCAAATGCTTGAGATTCTCCGGATTTTCATGGAAGCCCATCGCCACTAAATATTGATACAAACTCTCCTCTACATCTTGGTAGAATTTAGGGAAGAGGGTCTTGTAATCTTCATTGGTATAAGACTTGGTATCATAAAGAAGATATTCTGCAAAGATCTCACGACGTTCCAAATGAACCGTATTGTGAATATGCATAATCATTTCATCAAAATTTGGAACCTCTAAGCCATAGGCTTGGCTTGTTCTCTCAAGGAGTTCTTTTGCTAGATTATAGGATTTATAGGTGACTGCATCTTCTTTGGTCGCAGCAATCAAATCTTCAGGACTAAAATAAAAGCGTTTTTGTAAGAAGATAATAAAGAGTTGCTCGATGGTTTCTTCAGTAAATTCGACACCTAGTTGGAGACCGAAATAATGGAGCATCTCATTAATCTTTGGTAGATCTTGGTAGAGATAGGCATATTGGCCATACTTATTCGCTAACTCAATACGATATCCTTGCTTGATCCGGCAAAGATAAACCGTCAACATAATTCTGTAGGAATGGAATAGAGAGAAGGACAAGGGGTAATCTGTCAGCTTGTAGAAAAAGGTAATAAAGTCTGTGATAACCTGCTCTCTGATGTCTGGAAAAGGCCAATCCAAGTAATAATACCGCTCCGCGAAATATTGCGAATAGAAAAAGCGGACATCAATCTCATCCCCTTCCACATTGAGAGGATTCAACGTAATTCTGATATTGTACTTCTCTTGTAAAATCTGGTTGATATTACGAATTAATCGATAAAAGGACTGTTGACTCAGGTCATAACGACGACAGATCCGATCAGCTGAGACATCCTTGTGAAAAAATAGATACTCTAACAAAGAAAAAGCAACAGATTCCTTGAAAAAGTGATGGTAAACAACCTCAATTCCGATAGAATCATCATAGCTAATTTTAATCCCATTGGTAGAAGATTCAATCAAAAAGTCATCAAAAACTGTCCGTAAATTGGAAAGATCTTCCTTTAACGAACGCTCTGTACAATCTAGCATTTCTGCTAATTCCTTTAAATGGAACCAGCGTTTTTCACGTATTAATGTTTCTAACAAGCGCATTTGGCGCCGTTGTTTCTTAGCAAGTAGTTCTAACATGCCTAAGTTCTCCTTGATTTACACAATTCACTAGTTATTATAACACATTTCCTAAAAAAAGCGTAAGAATTTACGAAAGGACCATATTCTTTATAATTTTATATCTATTGTACAAGAAAAAAGGGAAAACGGAAGTCATTTTGATAAAATGAGTTCTGTTCTCCCTATTCATTATTCACTAAAACTACCTTTGGATTTGTTGATAATTCCGAATTCTTCCTGTTTCTTTTGTTTTTCGTTCCGCTTATGATTTTCGTATAAGGCTGCTAAAAATTTGACGATTTCTTTTCCAATGGAGTATACCGGAATCGCCACAATCATTCCAATGACCCCGTAGATGTTACTAGACAAGAGCAAGAGAACCATAATCGTAATGGGATGCACCTTCATTACGCCTCCAACAATCCGTGGATAAAGAATATTTCCATCGATTTGTTGAACAATCAACATGAAGATAACCGCTTTGACCATCATATTGAAATCCGTGAAGGCATAGGTAACCACCATAGGAATCAAGCCAATCGTAGGCCCAATATAAGGAATGAGGTTGGCCAAGGCTGAGAAAATGGCAAAGACCAAGGCATATTTCAAACCAATAATGCTGTAACCAATATAGGCGAGAGTGCCGATTATCAAGGCATCGATTGAAATCCCGCTAATATAGCGAGAAACCGTTTGGTTGAGGCTCACTAAGAGAGAGCTGATATTCCGTCGGTCATTTTTCAGAATGGTCCGCTCTAGCATCGGTAATAATTTTTTCCCATCGATCAAGAAATAAACCAAGAAAATAGGCGTCATCACGAGAATAAAGAGCGTGTTGACAATCGTCGATACCACACTACCTAAACTATTGGTCACACTGTTCAAAATATTTTGTAGGATATCTACATAGGATAAGTTCAGTTGCTGAATGGTTGATTGGATATTGATATTCTGAAAGGCTGGATTCTTAGATAACTTAGTAACAAAACTTTGGACTTCCCAATAGAGGCTCTGAGTCGAATTGATCAAACTAGTCAACTGATTGATCAAGATAGGAAGAATATAGACTACTCCATAGATGATCAACCCAAAAAGAGTTACCAGAGTTAAAAGGATTCCTAACATTCGATTTAGACGAAATCTCTTCTCTAAAAATTCCACAATCGGATTGGTAATATAATATAGGAAACCCGCAATCAAAAACGGAAGAATAATAGTATTTAGGACCGACACAAATGGCGAAATCAAATTTCCCATGGTCCCCCAAATATAGAATATGATGGTTAATAATAGGACTTCACAGGTCCAAAAGAATAATTTACTTTTATGAAACATCCCTTTCCTCCTATCTGCTATTTTATCATATTTATGGTAAAATAGAGAATATTTTTCTAAAGGTAGGGAAGATGATGGAAAGCTTAATTGAACTAAAGAGGTCACCCTAAGAAAAGATGGAAACAATCTCCTTTCGCATTTAAATTGGACCGTCAATAAGGGAGAAACATGGGCCATCCTAGGTCTAAATGGTGCTGGAAAATCTACCTTACTGCGTCTCTTAATGGCGGAATATTGGAAGACAGAAGGAGAGGTTTCCGTTCTTGGGACACAATTTGGACAAGGTGGGATCCCTGAACTTCGCAAACGAATCGGAGTGGTCAGTTCCTTTATTTCAGAGCGAATCCCCGAATCTATTTCTCCAGAAGAGATCGTCCTCACTGGAAAATACAAAAGTAGCATTCTTTATACAGCTTATGGAGAAAAAGAACTCGACGAAGCAAGGGACATGTTGCGTCGCATCGGAGCCAATGCTTTGATTGGGCGAAGATACCGGACCCTCTCTCAAGGGGAAAAACAAACGATTCTTATTGCCCGTAGTCTTATGGAGGAACCCGAACTTCTCATCTTCGACGAAGCCTCTAGTGGTCTTGACTTATTTGCCCGAGAAGCGATTTTTCAGCTGATCCACCAGATCAAACAGATGGAAAAGGCACCGACCATTCTCTTTGTCACCCACCATGCAGAGGAAATCACCAAATCCTTTAGCCATGTCCTACTTCTTAAGGAGGGACAAAGTTTTGCTCAAGGACCAAAGGAGGAAATTCTCACCAAAGAGACCCTATCCGCCTTTTATGGAGGACAAGTCCAGCTAATTCCAATCGGAGAGGACCGCTATTACATTCAACCAGAACAGTAATCAATAGTCTGCTAAGATACAAAACAAAGAGATTGGGACAAGCGTCACCAATCTCTTTTCTTCTATTTAGCTGAAAATCATTTTTATCGATTTCGAGCGTAATTGATCATATCATAAGGAAGAGTATTGGCACTTTCTCTTAAGGAATAGTTTTCCAATTCGTTGACATTTTGCCGCATGCGACGCGCATACTTGGCCGAAATCAAATGCTGTTCCTCATATTCAAAAATGAGTTTTCTCTCCAGGTAATAACCTCTTAGCATCTCATCAATATTATTGGGCTTGATCCGATTGATAACCCGCTCTACAAAGGCTCCACTGGTAATCAATGACGTTTCACGCAGACGAGATTCTTGAAGGAAGGAAACCAAGCTACTGCGATAGACTCCTTTTAGATTTTCCAAACTCTCAATAATAATTTCCGTATTAGCCAAATAGAGGGCGGCAATCTGGTCATAGTCGATGGCTTCCAGCTTATAATTTTCTCCGTTCTTCCACGCCCGAAGACCAGAACCGAAGGTCACTACTTCGTGGAAGAGGAGTCTAATTAAGCGGAAGAGCACCAAGAGATAATAGGTCAGGCGCGAGGAAAGATTGCGGTTGACCTTCTGCTCCATGGATCGAAGATAACGTTGATAGACATGGTAACTTCTATCTCGAATCTTTCCTTCTTCATAAGCCTGTTCCAAACCATCATTCTCGATACTAAGAATAAGGAGTTTCAGTTGCTCCCAGTCTCTTTGAGTGGCCTTATCCTCCTGATTGAGAATCATATTTTCTATCCGCCCATGATAATTATCAATGGCTGCATATAGAGGACCCTTCTGCTTGGTCACGGTTAATTCTTTCCAATAGCATGACGACATCATTTAGAATGGCAATGTGCATCAAATGATCATTAGATTCCTCTTTGTCTTCAGAGAGTTTTGGTAGGATGAGAAGCCCGATTAAGAAGCTACACAAGGTGACTCCTGCTACTAAAAACAAGAGAACAGGGTATTCTGTTTCTAAATTTGTCGGTATCAAGAGAATGGTCGCGATAGACACCGTTCCTTTGACCCCTGAAAAGGTCAACAAGAGGGCATCTTTCAGATACTTATCAATGGATTTTTTCAATCGGAAACCCCGGTACCAGTAAAATCCAAAAACCATCAAAAAGCGAATCAGGAACAAGAGTCCCGTCAATAAGAGAACAGTCACAATCAAGAGCAGATTGTTGTAAAAGGGAGTCCTCAAAATTGGCTCAGAAATCATCTCTAGCTCCATCCCCAAGAGGACAAAGACAGAACCGTTGAGGACAAAATTGACTGTATTCCAAACCGTATGCGTGACCGTATCGACTTTGGCTTCTAGTAGGGTAATTTTCTTAAACCGACTAGCCTTTAGAATCCCAGCCACGACCACCGCAATAATCCCCGACACATGGATCTCTTCTGCGATAAAGAAGGTTAACAAAGGAAGACTCAATTCTAAAATGAGTTCACTGGCAATATCTGTTGCCCGAACACTGAGCAGTAATTTTTGAAGCCCACGGTTGACAGCTGCTGTCACAATCCCTACCGCAAAACCGCCTAAAATGGAGATAGCCAAGTCCCAACTAGCTTGGCCCAAGGAAAATACTCCAGTGGTCCATGCAGCCAGTGCCACACGAAAGGCGACCAAGCCTGAAGCATCGTTGAGCAAGCCCTCTCCTTTTAGAATGTTGGAGATTCGTTTTGGAAAGGAAAAGCGTTCCGATAGAGAGGCAAAGGCCACTAAATCTGTCGGACCGAGCGCTGCCCCAACTGCCATACAAGCAGCCAAAGGAATTCCCATCCACATGAGATGAGCCATCCAGCCCAAGCTAAGAGTCGAAATAAAAATGACTGGGAAGATTAAAAAGGCAATAATACGCCAGTGCTTCAAAATCGAGGTAATGTCTGCTTCTTCTGCTTCTCGAAAGAGTAATGGTCCAATAACCAAGGCCAAAAAGAGTTCGGTATCTAAGTGATACTCAGAATTGGGTAAGAGAAAGCCAATCCCAATCCCAAGGACGATCTGGATCAAGGGGGAGGGGCAAGGTCGGAATCAACTTATTGGTCGCATTGGAGACAATCAGGATCAGGGAAAAGACAATGGCATAGACAAGAATCTCCATCCCTTATCCTCCTGATCGTTGGTTACAACAGTCCTCAAAGAGTTGCTTTTGTTCTTGGATCTTTTGATCAATCTTTGTCAGATCCTTGTGCTCAATTTTCTTCTGGCAACGTTCCATTTCAAGAGAGACCAGCTTCTTCTTGATTTTGATCATCTTTTTGCTCATCCGTGCTTCATCCAAAAAACCGACTGCACGTTCATGAGAGGTTGACTCCACAAAATTGTGGCGAAGATCTTCAATTTTATTTTTTAAAAATTCTTTATCCATGGCGATAACTTTCTAATTTTTCAATCATGACTAAAAATGGGGGATGATTGATTTGGTTCAGAGTCCGGTAACTAGTGACCGTAAATTCTTGTTGAGGAAGTTGGGAGACAAAATCTAAAACCGCGTCCTTCTCTAGATTTCCACCCTCATGACCATAATAGATCATAATGGCAATCCGCCCACCCTTGATCAAGCAGTGACATAACTTATCAATGGCTTGAATCGTTGTTCTGGGCTGGGTAATAATCGACTTGTCTGCTGAAGGAAGATAGCCTAAGTTGAAGATAGCCGCCTTGACCTGGTCGACATAGCTATCTACTTCTTCATGCCCCTTTAAAAGAAGGTGGGCGTTGAAAAGGCCAGCTTCTTCCAAATGCTTCTGCGTATGGACCAAGGCCTGCTCTTGAATATCAAATGCATAAACTTCTTTGGCTAGTTTAGCCAAGAAAAGGGTATCATGGCCATTGCCCATGGTCGCATCAACGACGGTATCTTGATTCGTAATGACTTCCCTAAGAAAATCATGGGCCATTTCTAATGGTCGCAACATGCTACTCCTCCAATTTTCCTACTTTACAGCCTTGAACACTTCCTCGACGACGCATTTCTGTTTCAATGGCATTCAGTACTTCCCACTTATTGAGACTCCACATCGGTCCTATCAGCATCTCTCTTGGAGCATCTCCTGTAATCCGATGGATGACGATCTCCTTAGGAATGATCTCCAGTTGGTCACAGATGACCGACACGTATTCCTCCTGACTCAACAATTGCAATCGCCCTTCATGGTAGTCTCGCTGCATCCGGGTATTGGTCATGAGATGGAGCAGGTGCAATTTAATGCCCTGGATATCGTTGTCCGTTACACAACGACGGACATTTTCTACCATCATCTCATGCGTCTCCCCAGGAAGACCGTTGATTAAATGTGAAACAATCTCTGCCTTAGGGACCTGTTGGCGAATCCGCTTCACCGTTTCTACATAGAGCTCGTAACTATGGGCCCGGTTGATCAGTTCAGAAGTTGCTTCATAAGTCGTCTGCAAGCCCAGCTCAATGGTCACATGCATGCGCTCTGTCAATTCTGCTAGGTAGGCTAAAGTTTCATCTGGCAAGCAGTCTGGCCGTGTCCCGATGTTCATCCCTACGACACCTGGCTCATTGATGGCTTGCTCATAGCGCTCCCGAATGACATCAACAGCTTCATGGGTATTGGTGAAATTTTGAAAATAGACCAAATACTTTTTAACGTCCGGCCATTTACGGTGCATAAAGTCAATTTCTTTATAGAACTGATCCCGAATAGGGGCATCTGGCGCTACGATGGCATCCCCAGAACCAGAAACTGTACAAAAAGTACAGCCCCCGCGAGCAACTGTTCCATCACGGTTGGGACAGTCAAATCCCGCATCGATCGGGACTTTGAAGGTCTTTTCTCCAAATAAGGTTCGGTAATAATCATTTAAGGTCGTATAGGATTTCATACCCCTCATTATAGCAAAAAAGCAGAGTGAACTCAAAGTTGAGTCTCCTCTGCTTTCCATTTGTATTTCTTAAGATCGACACAGCCATTCTTTTTCCGGTCTACCCCTTCTGCCCAGAGAAGCGTGCCTTGCTCTTCCCAATCAGGAGCCAAGCGACCAGTAGACGTCACGACCCGATGACAAGGATAGGCTACATCTTTTGTAGAAGTTGCCAAGACCTTGCCGACCTGGCGGGCATGGCGAGGATAGCCGATGAGTTGGGCGATTTGGCCATAGGTCGCAACACGTCCCAGGGGAACCTGAGCAACGACCTTTAGGACCTTTTCTTCAAATAAATCATTCATGCTTTACTTCTGCTTACTCTTAAACCGCCATTCAAATCGCAAACGGTCGTAATAAGGAAAGACCATTTGTAAAAGACCGAATCCCAAAAGCATACTTCCTGTTACGTCCGTTGGATAATGAACTCCAACATAGACACGGGAAAGCACGATGGTCACCATACAAAGGAAGAGGACAAGCTGAACGAGCACTTTTCCGACTTGAGAGGTCATCCGTTGCCCCACCACAATGATCAAACTACCAAATACCAGTGTAGCCGCCAAAGAGTGGCCACTTGGGAAAGAATAGCCTCCCTCTTGGACCAAGTGTTGAAGGGCTGGACGTGGGCGCAGGTAAATATGTTTCAGGATCACCACGAGTAATCCAGTTGTTACTAAACTCCCAGTAAGGAGGAGGGCCTCCGTATACCATTTCTTCCAGACAAAGAAGAGGACAATGACACCAACCCAGGATGCGACAACTGGTGTGTTCATCAGCACTGTCACACGGGTAAAGAAGTCAGTCAGATAGGCTGGTAAATCCCCGCGAATAGCCGATTGAATCGGTTGATCGATTCCGACTACATTTTCCGGATAAAATTTGACTACATAGCCTAGAATCATAAATAACAAAAGGGCAAAAGAGCCCTTTAAAAAATGAGATTGTTTATTTTTCATAGATTTTAAGTAGGGGCTGCAAGACACTATAGAGCAACCAGAAAGTAGCAGCCCAAATCAGTCCTTCTATTAGATTAAAGGGAACAACCATACTGAGAAGATACTTTTCAACTCCGACCATCTTCGCTATGTCAAATCCAACAAATTTAGCATAGAGAGGGATGGCATAAAAGTAATTAACCAGAAGCATGGAAAGGGTTAAGCCAATGGTTCCAAATAGGCTAGCCATCACAAACCGCACTATGGTTTTATTCTGATTCCAAATGATTGCAAATGCTAGAATAAAGACGAATACAGCAATCATATTAATCGGCAAGCCAACCAAGGTCTCGGCTCCTCGCCCATTTAGTACCAATTTGAGAACAGATCGAATCACCAGTACCAGAAATGAGCTCTTCAAATCTAACAGAACTAAGGCGAGTAAGATTGGAATCGTACTAAAATCAACCTTTAAAAAATCAATCCCTATTGATAGTTGATAAAACATCAATAGAAAAGAAAGTGCTGATAAAACAGCCACTAGGGTCAGTTTGCGAGTATTTGTCATCACAGGTTCCTCCAATTTTTACTAAAATTAGAAGAAGTTGGAAAGATTCCCTTAACCTTATTCTATTTCAATCGTTTTAAAGAAAACTTAAACAGTTCCTTGGTACTTGACTAAAGATGTCAGAATGCTACAAGAAAAAAGCTCGAAGACTGATTTCTTATAAAATCAACAAAATTTCTATCAAGTCCAGCGTCAAAAAGAACAGGTTTGTTCCTCTCTCGTCTTCTCCCATCCAGACTATACTGTCGGTTGTGGAATCGCACCACATCAGCTTGCGCTCGCGGACTTCTTTTAGAGTATGGAAAAGGAAAAGACCATTTCCTAGTAAAAGTCACCGCCGGTCGGGAATTACACCCTGCCCTGAAGACCCCTTAATCATAACAAAAAACACCTGCTATTGCAAGTGTTTTGTAATATCAAAAGTTACAACAAGTGGACTTTTGTAAAGAGCATTTGCCCTACTTCAACTTATCTCCATCATACTGATGGACCAGCTCTAAGCCTGCAAACTCCTGTTGTCTGAGGGCTTCGTAGACAATCATACAAACGGTATTGGAGACATTCAAGCTTCTGACATGTTCATCATTCATCGGAATCCGAATTGTCTTTTCAGCATGGAGTCGCATAAATTCTTCTGGTAAGCCTTTGTCCTCACGACCAAAAATGAAATAATGTTCTACATCATCATTGTAGGCTACTTCAGAATAGGTTCGGTCAGCAAATTTTGAAACCAGGTGGACCTTTCCGCCTGCCGCAGCCTCCATAAACTCATCCAAGCTGTCGTAAAAGCGAACATCTAACTTATCCCAATAATCCAGTCCCGCACGTTTCATCTTTCGATCATCAATAGGAAAAGCCATGGGACGGATGATATGGAGAGGAGCATTGGTAGCTGCACAAGTGCGAGCGATGTTCCCAGTATTTTGGGGAATTTGAGGTTGGTAAAGAACTACATGGTTTTTTGATTTGGTTTCTGTGTAAGCTAATTCTTCAATATTCATCACGATCTCATTTCTGGCAAAAAAATAGCCACACTGCCCGGAGTCAAGCTCAGCAAACAGCGTGGTTACGACTTCATTAACTTAACTCACAACAGGTTTGAGGTAAATCAATCAAGTTACTGTATCAGTATACCACTTTCATCCGTCATGTCAACTACTTTGCCCTAAAAATTTCATAGTTTTACAATATTATTCCAAATTTCTTCTCATTACTTGAATCTTCTACTGTTTCTCCCATTAAAAGATGATTTTTTTTTGAAAATAGAGTAAGATAGAATCATACTTTGGAGGAAATATTCATGAAAATTATTGTAGTTGGAGGCGGAAAAGTCGGAACAGCACTCTGTCGTTCCCTCGTCGCGGAAAATCACGATGTCATCTTGATTGAACAAGATGAAGCCGTTGTTAATCATATTACCAAACGCTACGATATCATTGGTATTGTTGGTAATGGTGCCAACTTTAAAATTCTCGAACAAGCCGATGTGGCCGACTGTGACATCTTTGTTGCTCTCACAGAGCAAGACGAAGTCAACATGGTTTCTGCCGTCCTGGCTAAGAAAATGGGAGCTAAAGAGACCGTTGTCCGCGTCCGCAATCCCGAATATTCAAATTCTTATTTTAAAGAAAAAAATATACTTGGGTTCTCCCTGGTCGTCAATCCTGAGCTCCTCGCAGCTCGCTATATTGCTAATAGCGTTGATTTCCCAAATGCTTTGTCTGTCGAGCACTTTGCTAGTGGACGAGTTGCCTTTATGGAATTCAAAATCAAAGAGGAAAGCCCTCTCTGCCAGATGACCCTTTCTCAATTCCGGAAAAAATATGGAAACATTATTATCTGTGCCATCGAACGACAAGGTCAGTTAACGATTCCGGATGGGGACTTCACTTTACAAGCCTTTGATAAGATTTTTATGACGGGAAATCGAGTGGAAATTGTGAATTTCCACAATAGCATTCGTCCTCAGGTTGTTAAAAGTCTCCTCCTGATCGGAGCTGGTAAGATTTCCTACTATCTCCTAAATATTTTGGAAAATAGCAAACGGAAGATCGACTTAAAAGTCATTGAAATCGATCAAAAACGAGCAGAATGGTTTAGTCAAGAATTCCCTGACCTCTATGTTATCCAAGGAGATGGGACATCAAAAGATATCCTCATGGAAGAGCGCGCAGGTAACTTTGATGCCGTAGCAACACTAACAGGGGTCGATGAAGAAAACATCATTGCTTCCATGTTCCTGAATAGCATTGGCGTACAAAAGAATATTACCAAGGTCAACCGAACTAGCCTGCTGGAAATCATTGATCGGCAAGATTTCTCAAGTATTGTCACACCTAAAGGAATTGCGGTAGATACCATCATGCATTTCATCCGTGGACGTTATAATGCCCGCTATTCAAATCTTGAAGCCTTGCACCACGTTGCCAACGGTCAAATCGAGACTCTTCAATTCCAGATTCGAGAAGAAAATAAGATGACAGGCAAACCCTTGGCTCAACTAAAATTGAAAAAAGGTGTCCTCATTGCTGCTATTATCCGGAATGGCAAAGCTATTTTCCCAACTGGAGATGACCACCTCTTGATTGGAGACCGGATTATCGTCACCACCTTAATCAGCAATATCACGAAAATCTATGATTTGTTAGAGGGGTAAGCCATGAATAAAAGTATGATTCGCTACCTTTTAGCAAAACTCCTCTTGATTGAAGCCATGCTTCTTGGTGTTCCAATCATCGTAGGTCTTCTAAATCTTCAGAATGACTTTGTTGTCAAAGATAGTCCAACTGTCTTCCTCTCCATTATTGCTACTATTGCCATTCTCCTCATCCTTGGAGGAATGGGAACCTTATTCAAGCCCAAAGATTTTCACATCTATGCCAAAGAAGGCGTTCTGATTGTGGCTTTGTGTTGGATCCTCTGGTCCTTCTTTGGTGCTCTTCCCTTTGTCTTCTCAGGACAAATCCCAAACATCATTGATGCATTTCGAAGTTAGCTCTGGTTTTACGACTACAGGGGCAACCATTTTAAATGACGTCTCTGTCCTCAGCCCTTCTCTTCTCTTCTGGCGTAGTTTCACCCACTTAATTGGAGGGATGGGGGTGCTGGTCTTTGCCCTAGCTATTATGGACAATAACAAGAACAGCCACCTCGAAGTAATGAAGGCAGAAGTTCCTGGTCCCGTATTTGGTAAAATTGTATCCAAATTGAAGAACACAGCTCAAATCCTTTATTACCTCTATTTAGCCCTCTTCTTCCTCTTTGTGATTATCTACTTCAGTGCTGGCATGCCTCTTTATGATAGCTTTATTATTGCTATGGGGACTGCTGGTACCGGTGGCTTCACCGTCTTCAACGACGGGATTGCCCACTACCATTCAACTCTCATCACTTATTTGGTCAGTTTCGGAGTCTTGGTCTTTGGGGTTAACTTTAACCTATACTACTACATTATGCTTCGCAAGTTCAAAGCCTTCTTCGGCGATGAAGAACTTCGTACTTATTTGGTGATTGTCGGGGTTTCTTCCCTTCTGATTGCCTGCAACATTTTCCATCTCTATCACAATTTTGCAGATAGTTTTGAAATGTCCTTTTTCCAAGTCTCCAATGTCATTACTACAACTGGATTTGGTTTTGGCAACACTGTTGATTGGCCGCTCTTTTCTCAGTTCCTCCTCCTCATGCTCATGGTGGTTGGTGGATCGGCTGGGTCAACTGCTGGGGGGATGAAAGTGATTCGCTTCTTAATCCTAGCTCGGATTGGAAAAAATCAAATCCGTTCCATGCTTTCACCCAATCGGGTGATGACCCTTCATATCAATGGTTCATCTTTAGACAAGGATACCCAGCACAAAATTTTAAAATATTTCGTGGTCTATACCTTGATTATGATCGCCCTCATTGCGGTTGTCAGCTTTGATAGCAATAATTTTATGACGGTCGTCAGCGCTGTCTTTAGTTGCTTCAACAATATTGGGCCAATGATTGGGACAACGGATACCTTTGCTATCTTTAGTCCAATTTCTAAGCTCTTACTATCGATTGCCATGATTGCAGGACGGTTGGAAATCTACCCGATGTTACTTCTCTTTATGCCAAGAACTTGGTCTAGACGTTAAAAAAGTTTTGGAAATGATTCCAAAACTTTTTTTCTATTCTCTAAAATTAGTTGTCTCAAAAAATCAAAAATGATCTCCATTCCCAATTTCTTCATTCTCTTCTAGATGGCTTTTCAAACTGAAATGATCCGGAACTGGGTCAAAGCCTGTCTTACTCCATGGATGGCAACGAAGAATTCGAGCAAGCCCCATTAGAATCCCTTTCAGACCATGCCGTTCAATAGATTGAATCATATAGTTTGAACAGGTAGGGCTAAAGCGACAAGAAGGGGGAAATAGGGGAGAAAGAAATCGTTGATAGAGACGAACAAGGCCGATCGCACATTTCTTCATTATTTTTTCGTCTTTGTCACTGCAAGAGTGTGCAATTGGCTAATTTCTTTTTTATTGAGACGACGGTATTCACCGGGGCGAAGTCCTGACACATCTAAATTCCCAAATTGCGTCCGTGACAATTTATCCACCAAGAGGCCCACAGCTTCAAACATCTTTTTAACCTGGTGATTACGGCCTTCATGGATGGTCAATTGAACAACCGAGCGGTTCTTTTCTGGATCAACCTTTAAAATTTCATAGGTCGCTGGCTTGGTCTTTTTGCCATCAATGGTCACACCACGAGTTAAGGGGCGCAAGTTTTCTTTGTTGGCCAATCCCTTCACACGCGCAACATAAACCTTATCAATCTCATTACGCGGATGGATCATTTCATCCGTAAAATCACCATCATTGGTCAAAATCAGGACACCAGAAGTATCCCAGTCCAAACGACCGACAGGATAAATCCGTTCCTTAACTTGCGGTAACAAATCAATAACAGTTGGTCTCCCTTTATCGTCTGATACACTGGAAATGACTCCTCTTGGTTTATTTAAGAGGTAGTAAACCTTCTCTTCGTTGTATATGGGTTGGCCTTCCACTTCTACTAGATCCCCAGATTTAATAATAGTTGCCAATTCACGAACCACTTGACCATTGACAGTTACAAGACCTTGTCTGATCAATTCCTCTGCTTTGCGTCGACTCGCAACACCGGCATGAGCAATGTATTTATTAATTCTCATCAATTTCCTCTGTTCTTTCTGTAAATAATTGACTTTCCTGACCAATTAACTCCGTTTCCTCAACAATTGGAAGTTCTTCTAAGTGGTTAATCCCCATATAATCAAGGAAGTAATCTGTGGTAACATAAAGATTTGGTCTTCCGATGACTTCTTTTTTCCCATCTTCTCTAATCAGTTCAAAAGAAAGTAATTTTGAAATGGCCCCACTGGAGTTGACACCTCGAATATCATCGACTTCAATCCGAGTAATCGGCTGTTTGTAGGCAATGATGGAGAGAGTTTCCAAGGCAGCTCGAGAGAGACTTTGATTCATTGGTGACTTTGAATACTCACGTAACAGCTCTGCATATTGGGACTTGGTCACTAATTTATAGGTTGACGCTGTCTCCAATAAGGCCATACTTGAATCCTGATCCTGCTCGTACTTCTGGGCCAATTTTTCTAAACTTTGAATTACTCCTGTGGGAGGAAGGGATAAGAGGTCAGCAATCTGCCTCACCGTCAAACCATCTTCTCCTGCAACAAACAAGAGGGCCTCCATCTCTGCAATTTTACTCATTCTTTAATCCTACTAAAATAATATCTCCAAATGGTTCTTCCTGAAGAGCCTCAACTTCTTGTACTTTAATTAATTCCAAAGTCGCCAAAAAGACTGTAATCAGTTCGTTGACATCCTTGGCTTCCTCAAAAATATCTTGTAGCAAGATTCTCTTACCAGGCTGACACAAGTGACGAACAACATTCATCAGGTCTTCAATTTTATACTCGTCTCGAACAATGGTCGTATGATTTTGTCGAAATTCTTCTTTCTTTTTCGTTAACAATTTTGAAAAGGCCAAGAAAAGATCAATCGTGGTCTTGTCATGGACCAATTCTGCATCATCATAGACTAATTCCGTTTTGGGTTTTGAAAAGTACTGGGCTCTCTCCTCGTGTTGAAGGGCCATCTTTTCACCCAATAGTTTAAACTTCCGGTACTCTTCGATTTGAGACAGGAGGTCCTGCTCTAAATCTTCTTCATCCGTTGCTTGCTCCGCAATTTTTGGAAGGAGACGCCGACTCTTAATCAAGGTCAACTGACTGGCCATCAGCATGTATTCACCAGCAACCTCTAAGCGCATGGCTTGGAGGGTCGTCAGATAGGCCAAGTACTGCTCGATCACCTCAATTAGAGGAACCTCATAAATATCCATCTGATATTTTGAAACGAGGTGTAAAAGAAGATCCAATGGGCCCTCAAAATCCTTTATTTTAATATCCATTACTTATACTTTTCTAGGGTTACTAGGGTTTTTAAACCGAGCTCTCGGGCGATGCTAAATAGATCCATCCCCTGTTCTCTTTGTTTTAAAATGTATTGTTCCCGTAAGGATTGCGCCGAAAGATTTTCAAAACCTTTTTCCAATAGGAAGGACTCTAATTGACGGAAGCCCCACTGACGTGAATAGGCCTTGCCCTTGTTATCAAATAAATAAGTCCCTGTCATCAAATCTGTCAACTCTCCCAGAAGTGCATCCGGGATACGCAAAACCCGTTTCTGTCCTTCTTTCCCTACTCGTAAAACCTGAAAATCCAGTTCAATATCAACGATTTTCAACTGAAGAATTTCACTAGGCAACAAGCCCATCTCGACAATCAATAGGGCAATCAAGCGTCCTTGTGATAAGTCTGATCCTTCCCACAAGAGGGATAAGTCCAATAGTTCTTGATCGTGGCTTTCGGCACAGAGACTTTTGGAAGGACCAAACGATGGTAATCCTCAATAACCTGGTGCTGATAAAGATAATACAGAAATTGGTTGACGGCTGATAGCTTCCGTTTTTGAACAGCTGGTTTAAAATCCTTAATCGAAGCTTGATAAATTCGAAGATTGGTATCTGAGACATGGTTATGAACAGTATCCACGAACTGATCCAAATCATAAGAATAGGCCGTCTGTGAATTTTCACTTAAGTCTTTTTCTTTGATAAAACTAGCTATGTATTCTTTCATTTTTTCCTCATCTCATATTCAATTGAGAAATTGTGCATGAGGGAGTTGATGGCTTTTAAAATGGATTTTCGAGTGATGATCCCTTCAAAGACTCCATCCTCTGAAACAACTGGTAGAAAGGATTCCTCTACCAACTTATGCAAGACTTCTGTCAAATTATACTCTTTTCCTAAGTACTCTCCATCCTTCTTCGTCATATGAACGATATCCATGGATGAAAAGACTTCATCAGAATAATCATGTTTCATTTTGTAAGAAAGAATGTCTGTTAAAGAGATCGTCCCTACGTACTTCATCTGATCGGTCACAACAGGAACACGAGTGTAGCTAATTTGACTCAGCACCAAGATGGCATGATCCACATTGTGGGTATCAATTAAAACAGCCAAATTCCGCGCTGGTGTCAAAAGAGTCTTTTCTTCTTGAAGAATAAATTCTTCAAATTCCTTGGCGATCATCGATCAAACTCCTTTGTAAGAGGTTCATAGACCTCATGCTTCCGATTTAAAAATTCAACTCGATAGGAATCTGCATCAATTTCTACTTTAGCATAAAGGCACTCTTGAATGGGCCCCCGCGGTAAACTGATTGACCCAGGGTTTAGAAAAAGGGTACGCCCTTCTTTCCAAGCATCCGGAATATGCAGATGGCCATAGAGGCAGATATCTGCATCTTCTTCTTGAGCCCACAAATCTAACTTTTGAAAACTAAAATTAATCTGGAAAAGATGACCATGGGTTTGAATAATTCGGGTAGGACCCAATTGCGTAACCAACCGTTCTGGGTACTCCCCATAAAAGTCCATGTTCCCTTTCACCACGCGAATCCCATCCCATACAGGGTCGGTACTTTCTAACTCAGAATCCCCATTATGAAAAATAGCATCTACTTTTCCTTTGTAATGTTCCTTAATCTCCTCAATGATCTCACGATCTCCATGAGAATCGCTCATGACGATGATTACTTGTTCTGCCATGTTGGGAATACCTCCACTAATTTCTTCACGGCTAAGGCACGATGCGATTGTTGATTTTTTTCCTCTAGAGTTAGTTGAGCAGATGTCTTACCTGTTTCTCCTACTAGAAAGAGGGGATCATACCCAAACCCGTTTTCACCTTTTGGTTCAAAATTGATATAGCCTGGCCAATCCGCCTCGACAACAAGGCTTTCCTTACCAGGACTGGCAACCACTAAGGTTGTGTGGAATTTTGCTGACCGATCCTTCAATTCAAAGACCATCGCCAACTCATGTAAGAGCTTGGCATTGTTCTCTAGATCGGTCGCTCCCACACCTGCAAAGCGAGCAGACCAGACACCTGGTAAGCCCCCAAGAATATCGACCATAAGTCCTGAATCATCCGCCAAGACCATTTTCCCTGTTAGCTGTGAAATTGTCTCAGCTTTTAAGCGAGCATTTTCTTCAAATGTCATTCCTGTTTCAGCGACTTCTGGAAGATCTGGATAGTCATTGAGATTCTCGACTTCAAAGCCCATTTGCTCAAAAATCTGACGAAACTCTTTGGTTTTTCCTTCATTCCGAGTTGCGATAAGCAAGCGATCCTTGAGGCCTTCCTGACCCAAAAAATCTGCAAGTGGAAGACCATTCTTAGGCAGATAAACAGAGAGCAGTTGCTCTCCTTCTACAATGAGAAGAGCTCCTTGACGTTGCACGATTTCAATTTTCCGACCTACTGTTTCCTCTACGATTTGAAAGAGGAAGGTCAAAAACTGTAAGCTAGAGGCGTAACGAACAACCGTTACATTTAGGGGGAAGCCCAAGCCTGTGTCTCCAACTAGTGATTCTACTAAGTCAACAAGCTCAGAAGCTTCTGAAGTGACCTCACTGTACTCGTTGTAATCACTGCACTCTCCCCATTCTGCAAGGTACCAGTTTAAGGAATCTTTATATTCATAAATTTTTTGGTTCATAATGTTACATGCTCCACATGAATGACTTGGTTCAACCAAGCCTTAGCAATCGCTGCAAAACTAGTGGCATTAGCCGTTGTATAAAACTGATGGTGACAGTCCTCCAATTGACGACTGCGATTAATCTCAAATAGTTAAGTAAGACCGAGATATCCCGGACACACTCTGCACCACTATCAATCAATTGAACTTCGGGCCCCATGACATTTTGAATAATGGGTCGAAGAAGTGGATAATGGGTACAACCCAAGACTAAGGTATCCACCTTCCCTGCAAGGGGCTTTAAAGATTCATAAACCACTTTCTTAGTAACACTGGACTGCAACTCATTTGACTCTACAAGTGGGACAAACTTAGGGCAGGCCAAACTCCTTACATCCATTTCAGGTGACAAACTTTGGATTTTTTTGCGATATATATCAGACGCTACTGTCATAGGAGTTCCAATCACTCCAATTCGTTTGCTTTTTGTCGCCTTGATCGCTGCGGAAGCTCCTGGCAAAATCACTCCTAAAACAGGGATGTCCAAGGCTTCTTTCACCTCTTCCCATACAACAGCTGTTGCCGTATTACAGGCCAAAACAATCATCTTCACATTTTTCGTCAGGAGAAAACGAACCATCTCCCAAGTATAGTCGCGAATCTGATCAGCTGGTCTTGGACCATAGGGAGCTCGAGCTGAGTCACCAATATAGACGACCTCTTCATGAGGTAATTGTCTCATCAATTCCCTGACGACAGTCAAACCTCCTACACCTGAATCCAAAAAACCAATCGGTCGATTGTCCATCTGTTTTCCTTCCAAAACAAGGGACTAAGAAAAATCTTAAAGTCCCCTTACTTATTTTATTGTAAAAAACTAACGTTCAGTTTATTTATTTCTTCTTCGTATTCAAAGATGCTTTTTGTTGATTCAGAATTTGACGGTAAACTTGTTGTACCTTCGCTTCACTTGGACGTTGACCACTAGCTCCCAATAATGTACGAACTGCTTCAACATTCAAACGTGGGTTTGATGCAAATTCTTTTTCAAACTGCTTGCGAAGTAGGTACATACCTGCCAACATTCCACCAAAGAAGGCAAGGATAATCAATAAAATTGTCAAAAATGTAGACATAAGTGTTTTTCTCCTAAATTCAATATTTACACATTTTCTATTATACCAAAAAGGCCCTATTTTTCAAAGTCAAAGCCATACAATGTTGCAAAGTAATCCTCTGGTTTTTCGGCCCGTCGGATGAGACGAGTTTGGCCCGATTCTTCTAATAAAATCTCGGCAGATCGAAGTTTGGCATTGTACTGATAGCCCATAGAATAACCATGCGCTCCTGTATCATGGATCACCAAGAGATCCCCAATCTCAGAGACAGGAAACTCCCGATTTTTGGCTAACTTGTCATTATTTTCACACAAGCTTCCAACAATGTCTACCACTTCTGTCTCACCTTCTGGACGATCGAGATTGGTAATATGATGGTAGGCACCATACATAGCTGGGCGAAGAAGATTGACAGCTGAAGCATCCACTCCTAAATAGGTGCGGTAGGTCTGTTTCTTATGGGTAACATGGGTTACCAAAAGGCCATGGGGCGCCAACATAAAGCGGCCTAATTCCGTATAGATTTTCACTTGACCTAATCCAGCAGGGATTAAAATAGCCTCGTAAACCCGACGAACACCCTCCCCAATCACAGCAATATCATTTGGTTGGTCTTCTGGTTTGTAGTTCACTCCAACCCCACCGGATAGGTTGACAAAGTCCAAGGTCACCCCTGTCTTTTCAACCACTTCTACTGCTAACTGGAATAATTGCTTGGCCAATTCTGGATAATAATCATTGGAGACGGTATTTGAAGCCAAGAGGGCATGGATTCAAAGCGTTTGACTCCTAAGTCTTTCAACTCAATAAATGCTTGGATCAATTGTTCCTTGGTCATGCCGAACTTTGCCTCTTCAGGGTGATCCATGATATCCGTTCCCAGTTCAAACACCCCTCCTGGATTATAGCGGCAAGAGATGACCTCTGGTAATGTCGCAACAGATTGTAGGAAGGCTACATCTTCGTAGGCATCCAAGTTGATAGTCGCTCCTAGTTGACGGGCAAAAAGCATCTCTTCAGCCGGCGTATTGTTGGAAGAAAACATGATCTCTTGACCTGTAAATCCTAATTTTTGTGCCATCAGCAACTCCACATAGCTAGCACAGTCCACGCCACAGCCTTCTTCTTTGAGGATTTTTAGGATGGCTGGATTCGGGGTCGCTTTGATAGCGAAATACTCCTTAAATCCTGGATTCCAAGAAAAAGCTTGATGGAGCGCACGGGCTGTCTGCCGGATCCCAGCTTCATCATATAGGTGAAAGGGAGTTGGATAGGTTTCCGTAATTTGTTTTAATTTCTCTCTGCTAATAAATGGGCGTTTCATTTGAAGCTTCTCTTTTCTATCAATTTTCTTTAGTATATCACAAGTTTTCCAACAAAAAAAGCCGGTCTCCCGGCTTTTGCTATTAGTCGTTGCGTCCAAAAATACGTAGAATATTGATGAACAAGTTGATGAAATCAAGATAGAGTTCCAAAGCTAAAGCTACTGCCCAACCATTGGTTGGTTGACCATTGGATTGTTCATAGACATAACGAATCTTTTGGTTATCCCAAGCAGTCAAACCTGCAAAGATAATCACACAAAGAATGCTAAGGACATAATCCATACCAGAGCTTTGTAAGAAATGTTCGCAATCGAAGCAATGATAATTCCAATCAAGGCTCCCATAAATGCTCGGCCCATTCCAGACAAGTCTTTTTTGGTCACACGACCAATGGCTGACATGATAAAGAACATCAAGGCACTAACGACGAAGGCTTTATAAACTGTCGCTTGAGCATAACGAGCAATGATAAAGCTCAAAGTGAAACCATTCAAAGCTGAATAGGTTAGAAAGAGAGGCAAGGCCATAGGATTATTTTTCACTGATTGTCTGGAAGCCAGAAAAACAAGACCTAGTTCAATGGCAATGGCAATATAGTAGACCATTGGAGCCTGTACTAAAATATACACAAAGAAATCTTGGAAAACGGTCATCATCAAAGCTGAAACAATGGCTGAAATTCCAACTCCTACTCCTACAAGGGAATAGATTTTACTATAAAAACTATTAATCCCACTTTGTTCGTGGATAATGGTTTGTTGATTCATAATCAATCGTTCCTTTCAACATTAAATTATTATGATTTTAACATTTTTCGATGGAAAAGTCTCCTCTTTGACCACTTTTTTCTCATTGGTTCTGAAGCTTCTTTGATAGCCCAGTACTTATCGACCATGGTCACGAGGAAAGATTCTTTGTAGCGTGGTGGAGCAAGCGTCAACCCCCACATATGTTTGAGGATAATGTCTTCTTCTTTTTTATTGAGAGTTGTAATCTTTTTTGCATTTCGTACAGCTATTCGTGGATGTACCCAAGCATGACTCTTATTAAACTTGACCTGACGCCAGTCATAGTAAAAGAGGTCATGAAGGAGAGCTCCCCTAGCCGTACTTTTGGTATCCCAGCCCATTTTTTTTGAGATACGATAACTGGTATAGCTAACGTGAATCGAATGTTCTAACCGATTAGAATGAATGTGGTGGGGAATATCCTTTAATTTTTGAAGTTTAGGGTGATCAATCAAATGGCCAACTTCGGCCATGTATTCTTTATCCTGCCGATACATAAACCACACCTCCTCAATACGAGTGGAATCACCATACACTAAATTAGGGCAAACATCAAAATGCCTGCTGCAACAGCTACATTGAGACTTTCAGCCTGACCTGGCATGGTGATATGAACCAATTTGTCAGCTTTCTTCACCATTTCCGAACTAATCCCCTGTCCCTCATTTCCCATAACCAGCACGAAAGAAGTGGAAGGGACCAGATTCCTATAATCCACTGAATCTTTTGATAGGGTCGTCGCATAAAGTGGAAGCTGACTCTCTTCAATAAGTTGGCAAAGCGCTTCTTTTTTCATGCGAATGAGAGGAAGATGGAAATGGCTTCCTTGCATCGACCGCAAGGTTTTCATATTATACAAATCTGCCGATTGATCTGTCAGAAGAACTGCATCATAACCAGCTGCATCTGCTGTCCGAATCATAGTCCCGACATTTCCTGGATCTTGAACATCCTCTAAAAATAGATAGCGTCCATCTTTCAGATTAAGCTGGGGAGATAGATCCAATCTAATTTCTGCTACAATCCCTTGAGGAGTCTTCGAATCCGCAAGATCTGCTAAAACCTCTGGCGTCACAAGGGTTATTTTTGTTCCCTTCATCACGCGATCGACGTATTCCTCTATGACGAAGACTTGCTCAATAGGTGCTTGGTATTTGACAGCTTCTTCATACAGATGCCAACCTTCTATCAAATAAGACTCTGTCCGATATTTTTTTTGATGAAGTTTTTTTACTTTTTTAATTCCATTATTGGACTTAGAGGTTATAATATTCATAAGACTATTATACCACATTCACAGGGGGAGAGTCTCCGTCCTGAGAAGGAATTCAAGAAAAAGGAGAAGGAAGATGCAAAAAGTAGAAATGACTGCACAAGGCCGGGTTCAAGGAGTTGGCTTTCGCTGGGGAGTTTATAGCTTAGCTCTTGAAATTGGAGGGATAACAGGCCGGGTCTGGAACAATGACGATGGAACAGTTACCATTTTAGCTGCTTGTGAAGAAAATGCCCTTATGGCTAAATTTATTCAAGAGATTCGAAAAGGACCAACCCCATTTTCAAAAGTAACCTACCTAGATGTCCATTTAGCAAACTTTGAACCCTATAAGGATTTCAAAATTTCAAATTAAGTCTTGAGAACTATTGTTAAATTCATAAAAAAACAGTAGAATAGATAGGTATCATTTAAAATTAAAGGATTGATCTAGTGAAAAAATATAAACGTTATTTACTTGCTACTCTCAGCTTGTCTGCTCTCCTGCTTCTAACAGGATGTGTTAGCATTGACAAAACAACCAAACAACCTACAGGATTTGTCTGGAATCTGATTGGAAGACCGATGGGTGAAGCGATTAAGTTCTTTGCAACTGATCTTGGTCTTGGCTTTGGTCTTGGAATTATTATCGTCACAGTCATCGTGCGACTAATCATCTTCCCTCTCGGTGTTTATCAATCATGGAAGGCAACTTACCAGTCAGAAAAGATGAACTACCTTAAACCAATCTTTGCTCCGATTCAAGAACGTATTAAAAATGCGAAGACCCAAGAAGAAAAACTAATGGCCAATCAAGATTTGATGATGGCCCAACGTGAAAATGGCGTTAGCCCTTTTGGAGGAATTGGCTGTCTCCCACTCTTGATTCAAATGCCCTTCTTCTCAGCCCTCTTCTTTGCAGCCCAATATACTGTAGGCGTAAAAGAAAGCACCTTCCTTGGCATCAGTCTTGGCAAAGCTAGTTTACTCTTGACCGTCATTGTTGGGATTCTCTACTACATCCAAAGCATGCTCTCTCTCCATGGAATTGAGGATGAAACTCAAAAAGAAACCATGAGAAAAACTGCCTTGATGAGCCCAATCATGATAGCAGTCTTCTCTATCATGTCACCTGCTGGAGTAACCCTCTACTGGGTAGTTGGTGGTTTCGTACAGATCATTCAACAATTTGTCATCAATTACCTCATCCGTCCAAATTACGGAAACAAGTTGCAGAAGAGTATAAGAACAATCCTCCAAAAGCAGCTGTATCCAATGGCGGGCGTGTTGCAAAAGATGTAACACCAACCACCCAAACAACTAATAACCGCGCTTTACCAAGCAATGGAAATAAGAAACGAAATGCTGGTAAACAACGCAATCGAAACTAAAATCAAGGCCGAGATTCCCTCTCGGCCTTTTACGCAGTTCGAATATAACATCCCTTAGGTAACTACTGCTAGCTACAGTTCTATTTCTGCTAAATTAGCTATCAAACTTCAATAGAAATTAATATTATTAATATTATTGTATGTTTGATCGCAGTCTGACCACAAGGTATAGACTTATCTTCCATCAAAAATAGAGTTCCCTCTAGGGAACTCTATTTTTGATTACTTTGTTTTTTCAACATTCAAGATCTTGACTTGGTAGCTTCCTGCAGGAGTTTCAATTGTTACAGTATCTCCTGTTCTCTTGCCAATCAAAGCATGACCAATTGGGCTTTCATTTGAAATCTTACCTGCAATGCATCTGCACCAGCAGAACCCACAATAATATAAACTTCTTCATCGGTTTCACCAACTTCTTGGACAGTTACAGTTTTACCAATCGCAACTTCATCAACTGCTACTGCATCACTGTCTACAATCTCTGCATAACGAATCTTGGTCTCTAAGCTGGATATTTGACCTTCAACAAAGGCTTGTTCATCTTTCGCCGCCTCATACTCACTATTTTCAGAGAGGTCTCCATAAGAGCGAGCAATCTTAATGCGTTCAACAACTTCTGGGCGACGGACTAATTTCAATTCTTCTAATTCAAGTTCTAGCTTTTCCTTTTCAGCTAGAGTCATCGGATAAGTTCTTTCTGTCATATTTTTTCTCTTTTCTGTTATTTTTTTAGAACTAAAAAGGTGTGGCATGCCACATCCCTCTTAGTTCGAGCTGCTTTCTGTTAATTTGCTATTCACGTGTTCTTCCACGTTCTTATTGTGTTCTTCAAATGTTTGTGCAAAATAGACTTCACCAGTTTCTACATTGGCTACAAAGTAGAGGTAATCTGTTTTGCTTGGATTGACAGCTGCTTCAATTGCAGACAAACCTGGGTTATCTACTGGTCCAGGCATCAAGCCGGTATTCTTATAGACATTGTATGGAGAGTCTATATTGGTATCAATGCCAGCGTCTTCCTTCAAAGTCGTCTTTTTACCCAATTGACCTTGCGCATACAAGATGGCAATGTTACTTTGAAGTGGCATATCCTGGTTGAGACGGTTATAAAAGACACTTGCAATATCTTTTTCGGTCTTTATCCGTCGCACCTTCTTTTTTTCAATCAAAGAAGCTAAGGTCAATACTTCATTTACATTAATATTCTTTGATTCCATAGTATCGTAGTAGCCAGCAAGATTTTGATCCATCGCAGCTAGCATCTGGTCCACTAAATCTTCCATCTTACTATCATTGCCATAGCCGTAGGTAGCAGGGAAAAGGTAGCCCTCTAGACGGTAGCGGACACCACTTTCCTTAGTTGGTAAATCAGCCAATAAGTTCGGATATTTGGCAATCATTTTCTCAATAAAGGCATCATCCTGAACCACTTTCAAGAATTGTTCCTTGGTATAAGGAGTTTTTGCCTTTTTCTTAGAGCTTGCATCAACTGAAACAACCTCTGCAATTTGATCGATTGTATACCCTTCCGGAATGGTGATCTTACCTAGAACAGGTGGCTGAGGCGTTGTCGTCCCTTGCTCCTGCAATTTTTGAATAATAGTTCCTAAGTCCATACTCTTTTGTAAATTGAAAAATCCAGATTGGAAATTACTGTAATTCTTAAACTTAGTATAGTAGTTAAAGAACTGGCCGTTTTTAATCAAGCCTTTCTTTTCCAGAATGGTTCCAATCTCACGATTGCTAGAACCAGCAGGGATTTCAACACTCACAAACTCTGTCGCACTTGTATCCATTGCTTGGAGGTTAGAACGCACATAGGTCACTGCAAAAATCCCAGTAGCAATCATCACAACAATTAGGATTCCCAAAACGGTTAAGACGATACGCTTGGCGATACTATTCTGTTTTTTCTTTTTCTGAACTCGTTGATCGCGATCTTTTCGTGAAAAGGATGGATCTGGGCTAGTTTCTTTCTTTTTGGATACTGGCTGAGTTGGGCGGATAGGATGTTCAATCTTTTCTGTTTCTAGAGAAGTTACTTGCTTTTCCACAGGAATAGGTTTCTTTTCTACTGAAACAGGTTCTTTTTCTTCCTTGATGCTAGGAATATCTGTAGAGATAGCCTCTTTATCGGACTCCTTCTCGCCTGTCTGAGTTCCTCTCTCTTGGACCGGTAGATCATACTTTTTTTCTACCTCTACAAGCTGTTTATTGGCTTCTTCAAGGTCACGAAGGATCTTCTCCTTAAAGCTCAGCAGTTTTTCCTTATCTTGTTGGTTATCAGTCAAATAATTGACCTCCCTCGTCATAATCCTTAATATTATATCTTAAAAGGGTTAGAAAAGCAACAGTCACGGGCTTTTACTCCAAAAACGAGCTAATTTTAGCGGGCTAAAGGATTTTCCCAAACCATATCATACCATACTTCGCCTGCATAGGTCGAAGCAGATAGGCCTTCATTGACAAAGCCATACTTTTCATAATAAGCAAGGAGATAATCATGACAGGTTAAGCTAATCCCTTCTCTCTCTTCCTTCATTGCAAGTTTTTTCATAGCTTCTAGTAGCTTTTCCCCGACTCCCATACCTTGGGCAAATTTCGCAATAGAAAGGCTAGTAATCGTGATAAAACCTCCATCCTTACTTGCCTCATCTACCATCTGGTCCGTAAAGGATTGATCGTCTACCTGTCGTTTAAGGGTGACTGGGCCTTCTAAATAGCCTAGAATCTGCCCGTCTTTCTCAGCCACTAAGAAGGTAGATGTGAGTTCTTCAATATGTTTCTTGAAAACTGTCGCATCCATTGCTTCTTCTGAACTAAAATTTTCCAGTTCGATTGCAGCAATTTCTTCTAAGTCGGCTAGTTTCGCTTGACGAATCTTCATGTTTTCTCCTTCTCATTGGATGGAATTCAAATTAGCTGAATACCTCCCAAGCTCCCTTCCTTCAAAAATCCAATTGAAAATCATTCATTTCAAAATAAGAGACCAATTCCTCTTGACAAGCCATGCGAATCCCTAAAAAAGATTCCTGAACGACAAGGGACTTTACAGTGGCTAAAAGTAAGGTGCCAAATCCCTGTTTTCTCCACATGGGATGGATTCCTAGAGAGAGTAAGGTCAGATAGGCTTGGGCTTGCTTAGCAGACTGTAAGATACATGCCCCAATCACTTGGTCCTCAAACTCAAGGATAAGTACTCTCGATGAATCTGATCCAGTGTCTGCTAGTCCTTGAAAAGAAAAATTTTGGGACGTGATCTGTTCGATCTCATCCCAATCATTTTCTCTAGCAAACCGAATCGTTAGCTTCGATTGCATTATTTTCTCCTTATTGAACGTTGTTTGTCAAGTTCCCAAGCAAACGCTCAAATGAGTATTCGTAGGTTTGAATATCTCCAGCTCCCATAAAGACATAGACAGCATTGTCATGGTTCAAGAGTGGAGATACGTTTTCAACAGTAATAATTCCAGATTTCTTAACAATCTTAGCTTCCAAGTCTTCGACCTTGACATCTCCATGATCGACTTCTCGAGCTGATCCGTAAATTTGGGCCAAGTAGACTGAATCTGCTTGGTTAAGGGCATCTGCAAACTCATCTAAGAGGGCAATGGTCCGAGTAAAGGTATGAGGTTGAAAGACCGCTACAATCTCTTTACTTGGATATTTTTGACGAGCTGCATCTAGAGTAGCAATAATTTCTGTTGGATGGTGGGCAAAGTCATCGATAATAACCGTGTCATTGACAATCTTTTCGGTAAAGCGACGTTTCACCCCAGCAAATGTCTTTAAATGCTCACGTACTAAGTCAAGATCAAAACCAGCAATATGCAATAAGCCAATAACAGCTGTTGCGTTCATCACGTTGTGACGACCAAATGATGGAATCTGGAATTGACCCAAATTTTCTCCACGGAAATGGACCGTAAAGCTTGAACCAGTCGTTGAACGCAAAAGATCACTAGCTACAAAATCATTCCCAGCTTCTTCAAACCCATAATAATAGATTGGCGCATTGGCTGTAATTCGACGAAGCTCAGGATCCTCACCGTAGATAAACAAGGCTTTCGAAATTTGTTTGGCATAATCATTGAAGGCATTGAAAACATCTTCTAGACTAGTAAAGTAGTCTGGATGGTCAAAGTCAATGTTAGTAATGATGGAATACTCTGGATGGTAGGGCATGAAGTGACGCTCATACTCATCAGATTCAAAGACAAAATACTTAGCTCCTTTGGAACCACGACCAGTCCCATCCCCTATTAAATAGCTAGTATCCGTGATATTGGACAAGACATGGGACAAAAATCCCTGTCGTAGAAGTTTTTCCCGTGGGCACCTGCTACTCCCATGCTGACAAAGTCACGCATGAATTCACCCAAAAAAAGTCATGGTAGCGTTGGTAAGTATAGCCTTGAACATCTGCATAGGCAATTTCTACGTTGTTCTCAGGTTTAAAGGCATTCCCGGCAATCAAGATTTGTTCCCCTGTGAGGTTTTTCCTCGCTAAATGGTAGAATCTTAATCCCAGCTTGTTCTAGTCCTCTTTGTGTGAAATAATATTTTTTTCGACATCAGAACCTTGTACAGAATGTCCCATCTGATGGAGCATGAGAGCTAAGGCACTCATTCCAGCCCCCTTTATACCGATAAAATGAAATGTTTTTTTGACATGGATTCTCCTTCTATTGGTCCAGCTTAGTCACATTCAGTTCTTGCTTCACTGGCTGTGATTGGTTCTTGTGTTGATCCTTGTTGTAGATTTGACTCTTTTTCAAGAAATCATAGTTATTTTTTTCTTAGGTTGCTCTTCTTGAAGGTTTTTCAGAAAGTGGTGTTGCTTCCGCCACATCAAGGAGAATCAACTGATCCTGCTTGAGGCGATCTCCAAACTGAGCCAATTCTCCTGGGTTCTCCTTTTGAAAAGGAGCCGTCGGCTTAGTTTTAGGCATGAAAGAAGGGGTGAATTTCTTTCGATTTGGCTTAGAAGCAATATCTGCTGTTAGATAAGGCGCTGTACGCTTTTTTTCAAATCCGCTCTCGCTGCTTCACGTGCCTCCTCTGCATAGCGATTGGCAGAACTTTTTTTATCAACAGGCGCCTTAAAGTCTGGCGCCATTGGTTGTCTTTTTATGTTTACTACGTTCTAGCGGTTGTTGAAACGGCTTCTGATAGGGGTGATCTGCTTTTTTTATTGGTTGCAATCGGCTCCCCACTCTAAATAATTTTTTTATCTGTATAATCCCCAAGAATGTTACTAATGAAGTCCCCATCATCGTACAAGTTCATATGGGGCATACTGGTTAGCATGATTTCATCATCTGCTACTTGAGGGAAAATGCTTATCCTTCATTGTTCTCTTCCTTTCGACACTTCATTAATTATAAACTATTCATTTTATTTTTTTCAAGTTATTCAGCTGAAATCCCTAAAAATTTCCCGAATTTCTTCGATAGAGAGACCAGAGCGTGATTCCGTTCCATCTAGGATGGTAGATACTAGATGACGTTTACTCGTTTGTAGTTCCTGAATTTTTTTCCTCAATTGTTCCACGCGTAATCATCCGATAGACTTCAACATTCTTATCTTGACCCATACGGTGGGCGCGACCAATGGCTTGGTCTTCTACTGCAGGATTCCACCAAAGATCGACTAAGATGACGGTATCTGCTCCAGTTAGGTTCAGTCCAACACCTCCAGCTTTTAAGGAGATGAGGACGGCATCCCTTTGGCCAGCATTAAAAGCATTGGTCATGTCTTGTCGGTCATTAGCTGGAGTAGATCCTGTAATCTTAAAAGAGGACATGCCGAGAGACTGCAACTCTCCTTCCAACAAGTCTAACATCCCCCTAAATTGAGAGAAAATTAAAACTCTCTGATTCCCATCTTTGATCTGTTCCAAGAGTTCTCGCAAACTGTCTAATTTTCCACTTTCCCCTTCATAATCTTCTAAAAAGAGGGCAGGGGTGTCACAGATTTGGCGAAGACGCATTAAACCAGATAGAATTTCCATCTTGCTCCGGTTGATTTCTTCTACTGAGGATGTCAGGATTCTCTCCTGCATTTGTTTAAGTTGCGCTAAGTAGATCGTTTTTTGATCATCTGCCAATTCGTTTTTGTAGGTCATCTCGATCAAATCAGGCAACTCTTGTAAGACATCACTTTTTTTCCGTCTCAATATAAAAGGTTTGACATACCGGGAGATGATTTCTGGACTGAGCTGTTTAAATTCTTTCTTCCCAGGAAACAATCCAGGGAGAACGATTTGAAAGATGGACCAGAGTTCTTCTACATGGTTTTCAATAGGGGTTCCTGATAAGGCAAAGATATGGGGAACATCGAATTTCCGTAAATATTGAGCAATCTTTGTCTGGGAATTCTTCATGACCTGGGCTTCATCCAAGATCAAGTAATGGTATTGATTTTCTTGGTACTGCTCTACATCCTGGCGGAAAGAGGCATAACTGGTAATAGCCACCTGAGGATTGCTGGCAATCACCTCATCCCGATTAGCTTTCAAACCATAAATGACTTCGACTTCCATTTGCGGAGCGAATTTTTCAAATTCCTCTTTCCAATTGTAAATCAAACTAGAAGGCGCTAAAATCAATATTTTTTTATCTGGACTAGCCACACTCGAAAGAAAGGCGATGGTTTGGAGGGTCTTTCCAAGTCCCATATCATCCGCTAGTATTCCCCCAAAACCATAATGATTTAACATGGATAACCAACGAATCCCAATCTCTTGATAATCTCGGAGTTTGGCCTGAACTTGGATTTCCCCTAGTGAATAGGTTTCCGGGTGGGTCAAATCATAAGCTAGCTGGCGAAATTGCTCAGAAAATTGGACATTCTCAGATTTCTCAAATAGTTGGGACAACTGGAAGGCTGCGATCCGGTTGGTTTGCAACTGTCCATCCTTGGTTTTCTTAGCCCGAAGATCAAGGAGGATCTGACTTATCTTCTTGGTTTCTTCATCAAAAATCAGAAGTTTCCCAGCCTTACTGACATAATAATCATTAGCTTCTATCAATGCAGACAGGACTTGGTCCACCTCAGAAGGATCAACAGAATCAAAATCAAAACCAATTTCTAGTAAACGGCCACTGGTCTGGATAGAGACTTTGGGCTTTTCTACATGATAGAGGTCGAGTAGAGCATCTGATAACTGAACAGGACCCAGTAGCTCGAACAAAGGAAGAGTCTGATTAAAAAAGCTATACACTTGTTGAGGTAGGAGAGGCGCCCGTTTGGTCTGGAACTGATCGGTAAATCCCGCCACTAACATGGTCTCAAATACTTGGCGTTCCTTATCAAAATTACCAGAATAAGGAAGCTTCTCCAATTCATTCCTAGAGTTGATCTTGCGATCCGAAAATACAAATTCTAAGTCTAAGAGAACCTCCTGATCTTGGGACAAGTCAAAATGAAAACGAGGTTGAAAATCATGAATAACAAACTTCTCTGGTGCTTGAATACTTCCAATTAAGCGAAATTTCTCCAGACTATAGGTTAATTTCGTTTGATCTGCTCCATCAAATTGAACCCTTCTTTTTCGATCCGTATCTATAGGTAAATCTTGAATGGCATCAATCAAGGATTTTTGAAGTGGATGAACTTGATAAAAATGTCCATTCGCAAAAAGGAAACGACCTTCCACCATTTTATAACTTCGAACATCGACCTGAAGCTCTGTATAGTCCTTCTTTTCCTCCACTTGGAAAGAATAGAGACCTGAATCTTCTTGTAATTCTTGAAAGTAGACTTCCTGGTAGCTTTCAAGCCCCAGTTCCAATATGAAGGAAGAAAGAGCCATCAGCAATTGGACTCCTTCTTCAAAGAGAGTCATTGGTAAATAGAGATGACGGCCTGCATTTGGAAAAAAAAGAGAATCATGCGTTGAGGCTCCTGATACCAATCCTTGTATGAATCGAATCAGTTCTCGACTTTCTGGATCAAAAGCTCCGTAGGCCAAGGGTTCGTAGTAACTTTTCCCGATAGCAAAATAGCTTTCTTTTTGTACTGCCTGTAAAAAGGCTAAAATATCTCTCACCACATAAGAGCGCTCATCAGGTAAGCGGTGAATCCGTAGAGTCCACAAAAATTGCCCCGAATAATCATCTACATGCCCAGTTGCTGACAATCCGTATTTGATTTCTTTGGTTTCAACTTTCGGTAGAACTTGGTCTAAAAACAAACTTCCAAAAGAGACTTTATCTTGGGTTTCTTGGGATTCAGTCACATCTTCTTCCAAGCTCCGTAATAGTTCCTTCCCCTGACCATCATTTTTAGAAAGGCTTCTGCTGCAGCTAGATGGATACAAAATTTCTTTTTTTGGAAAAAATCACAACTACAAAAAATCGCTTGATCATCCAGGCTATACCGAAGATTTTCCCCATCGATTCGAAAATAGAGGTACTGATCTTTTTTTTCCTTTAGAGAAACTCGTCCCTCTTCATATAATAGAGTCCCTTGAGAACGTATCTTTCCTGGAATTAATTTTGCCATAATTACCACCTTACATTAATCTCTTTATTATATCACATCCTTTAAAAAATAATAAGGAGGTTAAAGCTTTTTCACATTATAGGTTCCTTTTCTTAGAATTTGTAATCCTTTTGTAATATCTTTTATAGCTTCTCCTTACAACTTAGCGATATAATAGAAATGATATACAAGGATGTGTTTACAATGTAGTCTGTAGTGTTGTTTCTGTAAAACTAAGAAACATACTGTAACAAAATAAGAAGATCGTCATCTTCATGAAAAAAAGAAATCTATCACTATTCATTAGGAGGTCTACTATGTTTAGACTAACAAAAAAACTTATCTGTACAGTTGTCCTTCTTGCCTCCATCCTCTTTATTGGAGGATGCTCGCCAAAACCTGAAAAAGAAACATCTTCTAAAGATGTTGCAACAGGAATTACTGGGGAATGGCAATTAACCGATATCCGAAATGCTGTTCAGAAAACTTACTTTATTCACGATATGTATGGACGCACATTTGCAACCTTTTTACCCCAATTTGATGCTTTAGATATGAGACTAACCATTGATAAAGACCAAGCTCAAGTGACTTATGATTATGATCTAAACACTTATCTCACGAATTACTACGCTATCGCAAAAAAAACCAAAACTGAAGAAGAATTCAAAAAAGAACAACTCCAAGGTATTAAAGAACTAGCAGCTCGATATAAATCAATCAAGGCAACTGTAAATACAGAAACTGGTGAATACACTTTCGACGCCCCAGGTACTGTAAATACGAAAGACAAAACCATTCACTTCAAGGAAGCTTTGACGTTAATCAATTCTTTCACTTTTACAGTGGACGGCCCCTTCAAGCCTGCAACTTATCACTACGAACTCAAAGATGATCAGTTAATTTTAAGTCTAGAAGCTGAAGATGAGGATCATCTTCCCCATCTTTTTGAATTGAAATTCAATCGAGTATTAACACAGCCATCCAAATAGAAAAGAGGGAATCTTATGTTCAAAAAATAATGAAAGCTTTCTTGATTACGTTTTTTTCTCTTTTCTTCTTTGTTGCTTGTGTAAGAACACCTTCGGCTCATTCTCCCTCAACGTCCACTTCATCCGTTGAATCCACTTCATCCACTGATAATACGGTAACACTCGATGGGAAATGGGAAGCTATTGAGTTCAGAAATACTATTGAACGAAGCTTGGGATATATTGACATGGCCGATTCGCATGCATCTAGACTCATATACTCTGATGCGATGAAAGATGTCGCTCCAACCCTCACAATCTCCGAAGATCAGGTTTCATTTGAGTATAGATTGGAAATGAAACCATTGATAGATAACTATTATGCGTATAAAGAAAAAGATCCCAAAGAACCTATAACCATTAGCAAAGAAGAGTTCACTACGAATCTCCTTAACAATTTCAAGGGGATTTTTGATAAATATAAACATCATAAAGTTGAATTAGACAGAGACAAGTTGACAGCTCATTCTGTTTTAAAAGATGGAATGCTGAATGAAACAGATAAAACCATTTTTTTCTTAGAAACACCAAATATTTTGGGACTTGCCATTGTAGGAGGGGCTGATGTAAGATACCCTGTCTTCTACCACTATGAATTAGTAGGCAACATTCTGACACTGACATTGGAAACGAAATCAGCCACAGAGGATGAATTCCCAATGTACTTTGAAATGAAATTTACAAAGGTAGCAGAGGATAGCAAATAGTAATGCAGCTTCCGATAGATCAATTCACCAAAAAAAGAGGGCTTGCCCTCTTTTTGTGTGTTTAAAACCTTCATTTTGAGTTTTTTTATGTCTCTATTCCCCGATAACTATCAAAGAGAAAGAATATATGAGCAAGCCTAAAATAGAAAAGAAAAGGAAGCCAATGCTGAACGCTATTTTCGGTATACTGGCTAATCCAAGACCTAAGATCCCAAGCTCTACGATTGAAATGAGAACAAGAAGTCGGAAATAGATTCCAAAAAACGTATAGCCCTTCCAAAAAAAAAAGAAATATTGATATGAGAGCGGTCTTTCTAACTAAGATAATAGAAATAAGGTGGAAACATCCCCCAAAATGATGATCGTCTTCATTTCTACCCAGCTCCACTTCAATTGTATTACTCAGCCAGTAAAAAAGAAGCACTCCATAAAGGCTTGCTCCTTTTCCTAGATTTAGTTATTCTTTCGGAGTAGACATCTATTACTTCCGTTTCCGAGCGATTAAATGGATCGGGGTCCCTTCAAAGACAAAGGCTTTCCGAATTTGATTTTCCAAGAAACGAAGATAAGAGAAGTGCATGAGCTCTTCTTCATTGACAAAGACCACAAAGGTTGGTGGCTTAGTAGCGACCTGAGTCGCATAGAAGATTTTCAGACGTTTTCCTTTATCTGTCGGTGTCGGATTAATGGCAATGGCATCCATGATGACATCGTTCAAGACAGCTGAAGGAATGCGTGTATTTTGGCTCTCACTGATTTGCTTGATCATGTCTGGTAGCTTGTGCAAGCGTTGTTTGGTCAAAGCAGAGACAAAGATAATCGGTGCATAAGAAAGGTATTGGAACTGATCTCGAATATCATCTTCCCATTGCTTCATGGTGTGATTATCCTTTTCAAGGGTATCCCACTTATTGACCACGATAATCATCCCTTTTCCAGCTTCATGGGCAAATCCAGCAATCCGCTTATCGTACTCGCGAATTCCTTCTTCTGCGTTCAAGACCATCAAGACCACATCCGAGCGATCAATAGCCCGCATAGCCCTCATGACAGAATACTTCTCTGTATTTTCATAAACCTTACCTGATTTTCGCATTCCGGCTGTATCAATCATGGTGTATTCTTGGCCTTCCGCATCGGTAAAATGGGTGTCAATCGCATCTCGAGTAGTTCCAGCCACAGGACTGGCAATGACGCGATCTTCCCCAAGAATGGCATTGATCAGACTAGATTTTCCGACATTTGGACGACCAATCAAGCTGAACTTGATGACATCTGGATTTTCTGGCTCTCGATCCGTCGGAAGGTTTTCAACGATGGCATCCAAGACATCCCCTGTACCAATCCCGTGTACAGATGACACTGGCAAGGGTTCTCCTAAGCCAAGAGCGTAGAAATCATAGATGTCAGTTCGCATCTCTGGATTATCCACTTTATTGACTGCTAAAATGACTGGTTTGTGGGTTTTGTAGAGCATCCGAGCGACATACTCATCTGCATCTGTAATCCCTTCTTTTCCAGATACGACAAAGACAATGACATCTGCTTCATCCATGGCAATCTCAGCTTGGTGCTTGATTTGCTCCATGAAAGGTGCGTCCACGTCATCAATCCCGCCAGTATCAATAATACTAAATTGGTGGTTGAGCCACTCAGCCGTTGCATAAATACGGTCCCGAGTAACCCCTTCGACATCCTCGACAATGGAAATCCGCTCACCGGCAATCCGGTTAAAGAGCGTTGATTTCCCGACATTTGGACGTCCTACAATGGCAACAGTAGGTAAAGCCATGGTGTCCTCTTTTCTCTTATTTTTCTAGTTGGTGCTTCTTTAATAATTCTGCCGTAGCAGCAGGTTCTTCCTGTCCAAATTGGGCAGCCAAGCGTTGGCTCCAAGTATCCGTCGCTCGCGCTCCAGCATAGGCAGTCTGCTCCTGGTCAAAAGCCTCAATCACTTCAGGAGTCTGCTCCTGGTAACTTTCTTCGAAGACAACAGCTTCCAAAGGAAGGCGAGGCTTCACAGGATGGTTTTGGTTTGGAACCCCTAAAGCCATCCCAAAGACGGGATAGGTGTAGTCTGGTAAGTTAAATAGTTTAGCCACTTCAGCCGCTTCATACCGAACCAAGCCAATAATGACGCCTCCGTAGCCTAGACTTTCAGCAGCCAGCAAGGTATTCTGACCTGCCAAGGCCGCATCTACAGAAGTAATTAATAAATTATCTGGTCCTTCTGGATGGAATTGATCCGTATGCATCCGAACCCCTTTTTCAGCTCGGTTGAGATCTCCTACAAACAGTAAGAAAACAGAGCATTGACGAATAGCTTCCTGAGGGACGAATTGATAGAGCGCCTCTTTCTTTTCCTGGCTTCTCACTAAGATAATGGAGTAAGACTGGAAGTTCTTCCAAGAGGAAGCCATTTGTCCAGCTGTTAGGATTGCTCGGAGGTCTTCTTCTTTGATGTCTTCCTCCTTAAAACGACGGACAGAAGAATGAGATTTCATCAAATCAATAACAGGATTCATCGGCGATTTTCTCCTTCTAGGCGGACTTCTTTAGCAAGGAACTTGATTCGCTCCATAACACGTTTGGCTTGCCAAGTCTCATCTCCATTCCGAGATGTAGCAAAATGACGTTCCAAATCTTCAAGTTGAAATTGGAGGTAAAGAAGGTTGGAAGAATCTCCTGCATCCGGTGTTGCAAAATCACTTGCAAGACTTCATCCCGAACCCAAGGCGACATTTGCTCTGCTCCAATATCATCTAGAATCAAAATTTCAGCCTTTTTGACTTGATCCAGCATCTCTTTAACTTGGCCTGTGTTGATGGCATTTTTGACATCAATGACAAAGCTTGGGAAATGCAGAATCGTTGAAGAAGCCTGCCGTTTTTCGGACAAGTCATGAGCCAGGGCTGCCATCATATAGCTTTTCCCTACTCCAAAATCTCCATATAGAAAAATTCCTTTACGGGCTTGAGGATAGGAAGCAACAAAATTGGCTAACTCTTCAAAGGCTCCAAAACGTCCACGATCATCCAAGTCCACTTTGGCTAAGGAAGCTTCCTTCAAGGTGCTTGGTAAGTTGATTAGTTGCAAGCGTTTATTGATGGTTGCTTGTTTTTGCGCCTCAATCAGCTCAGGTGTCTCCTCATAGGAAACATCCGCATAACCCTCATTCATTACTAAAACAGGCTTATACCCTCTTGCAATATAATCTGCATCGCAAAGGACAAAGCGATTACGCTCACTGATGTATTGATTAAATTTTGAAATGCTGCGACGGATTTCTGCATCCGATAAGGCTTCCTTTTCAATAAAAGCTGCAATCTCAGGTTCGGTGAGAATTTGAGCCACCAATTCTTCATAATTGAACTGTTGTGATCGATTCATCTGGGACATGGTTTTCCCTACGCTCTCCATTTACTCCCCTCCTTGATCTAATTTCTCGAGCAAGGCTCGTTTTTGTTGTTCCAGGTCAGCTTGTTCTTCCTGGCTAGTCTGGTTTGTATAGTTAGGTTGACTCCATTTAGGGACATTGGTTTTCCCTGTTGCTTGCTTCTCTTTTATTTTTTTCGTACTTGGTTCTTGTCGTTGACGAATCTTCAAAACGGCTTCTTCAGCAGTTTTTATCCCCTGATAAGCAAAGTCATTTCCAACTTTTAAGGCATACTTGTCATTAAGATTTGCGGAAGCAACTTTGTTAAAGGTCAACAGCAAGATTACATTTATGACTTCATCTAAGATGCCTAACTTGGCCAAATCAGAAATTGCTTTGCGCTCTGATTGTGTCACTACAGCCTTGCGAGCTTGTTTGATTTCTGCTAAAAATTGAAGACTGGTCTTATTTAGCTTCCCGAATAATGATTCTTTCCTGCGAAGTGAACTCATCCTTGCCTTTTTCTTGTGGTTGTTGGATCAACTTTTGTCTCATACGCTTAGTTGAAATGACAAAATTAGTTGCCGTTTCTTTCGCTAAGAGGTAGGTCTCATACCAGGTCCAATTCTTTTCTTCCGTAATGGCATAGAGCACCAAGAGGTCTTCGCTTTCATTGGCAAAACGAAGCCCATCTCGAGCCATCAATTGTTTAAAGTGATCTAAACTAAAAGCTGGTGATGTAGGCTGAGCAATAGAAATACCTTCAATCCCAAAGATACTTGCAAAAGCGACCTTTCGTTTTTGACCCTCTGGTTTTTCAGGAAGTAAGTCTGCTACTGCTTGATCGCCAATTTTTTTCTTTAATAAGGTTTTGTATACAGGATTCGCTAAAAATAGAGAAGCTTCTAACGGAGATAAGAGACGAATCTGAATCTCCTCATGCGTCTCAAAAACCTCTAGCAAGTCCATGGCTATCAGTCGATCCAGACTATCAAGGAAAGGGGCAAAACCAAGATCCAGGTGGTTTAGAATGGTCGCAATCAGCCGTTTTTCCTGTCCTTGATCATAGAGACTCATTAAAAAGCTGTACAACTGGCTAGCTTGACCTCCTAGAATGGGAGCATATAGATACATAAAGGAGGCTCCCAGAGGGGCAACGTGATTATTCTTTAAGAAAGAAAATGAAGTATTAGGCTTCATCTATTTTTCCTTTTTCTTCTTTGTTCCTTTGGTGATTTGCTTTAACAAGCTTTCTAACTCACCAACATCTTTAAAACTACGATAGACGCTCGCAAAGCGAACATAGGTAATTTCATCTAATTCTGCTAACTCATCCATAACAAGGGAGCCAATATAGTCGCTATTGATCTCATTTTCACTTTGACTACGAATCTTTTGTTCAATCCGACTAACAATAGACTCGATCTCATCGCTTGAAACTGGTCGTTTTTGAGCAGAACGAATAATTCCATTAAAGATTTTATCCCTGGAAAATTGCTCCCGGGTGCCATCTTTTTTTACCACGACCAGAGTACGCTCCTCCACTCGTTCATAGGTTGTGAAGCGATGATGACATTCGTCACATTCTCTTCTTCGGCGGATGGTTTTCCCATCTTCAGCCTGACGACTATCTACAACACTCGATTTATTACCGCCACATTTTGGACACCGCATGGACACCCTCCCCTTAATGTTTCTTAATACTTTATTCTATCATATTTAGGGGCAAAGTGAAAGCAAGCGAAATAAAGAAATCCCTAGCCAAATAACTGGCTAAGGGATTCATCCTTATGAAAGATGTAAAACAGCAGTTAGACCATAGTGATCACTAACGAGAGGTTGCGTCGAACCATCAAATACGACCTCTAAGCTCTCAATTTGCCATTCTTTTGAAGCAAAAACATAGTCAATTCGCAAAGGAACTTGGTTATCATCCCAGCCATCGATACCTGGGCCAACTGTATAGGTTCCCTTGGTATGACGAGCTTCAATAAAGCTATCCTGTAACTCTAAAGAACTATCTAAAATGGCTTCATAGCCTTCTTGACCTGCAGGGTTATTAAAATCACCGGCTAAAATCAAGGGTTTCTTTATCTGAGAAAGATGCTTCTCCAATCGTGCCCATTCATTTTGGAAACCTTTGTCCCACCAAGATAAGTGTACGCTAGCAACGACGATTTCTTTCCCATCTACATGCGTTTCTGCGATGGCAATACGCCGTGTATGGTAGTCTGCAGGATCATCTACATCTGATACCAAAAGTTCACTTGCGTGGATCGGACTACGAGAAAGGATAGCAACTCCTTCATGATAGCGATCGTAGCCAATATGATTATAAGCCCAAGTCCAATGATAAGTCAAACCAGCTTCTTCTAATTTCAACTAAACAGCGAACATAGTGGTCTTGGTGGATTGGCTCCGCAGAAGGAGTGGGGTGATAAAGATCATTAACAGGAGCCAGTGGGCTCTGAATTTCCTGATTGATTTCTTGAAAGCAAATGATATCATATTGCTTGTCCAAAATATCCTTTGCCAAATCCTCAAATTTCTGTTGGGTATTTTCCTCCATCCAACTATGGGTGTTTAAGGTCAAAAATTTCATGACAATACTCTCCTAAGAGAGAATTCCCTGCGTCAGAAAGACACAAGGAACTGCTCTTCTATTTTATAATTCAACTTTTGCAACGACAGCATCTGCTGGAAGTTGGCCTGTTTGTATAAGAGTCACTGATTGAATTGCTGTAGCATTTGTGAAGACAACAACCGTAGAAGTAGCACGGCCTGCCTCACGGATAGCATCTAGGTCTGCTTCAACCAAGAGATCTCCTGCTAATACAGTTTGACCTTCTTCAACTTTAACCTCAAATGGTTTGCCTTCTAGACTAACCGTATCAAGACCGATATGGACAAGAACTTCAAGTCCAGATTCTGTTACTAAACCAAGCGCATGTTTGGTAGGGAAGACGCTTGTCACCTTACCAGCTACTGGCGAAACAATCTGACCGTTTGCGGGTTCAACTGCAAATCCATCACCCATCATCTTTTGTGAGAAACAGGATCTTGAACCTTTTCTAATTCAATAACTTCTCCTTCTGCCACTGAGTGAACTTCTTCTGTTACACCCTTAAAGCTTGTTTCTACTTGTTGGGAACTTGCTTTTTGGCTTGGAAGAGTTTCTGGAATTACTTCTCCAGAGTCTAACAAATCTTGGATATCTGATTTCAAAACATCTGCTTTAGGACCGTAAATCGCTTGGACCCCTTGTCCTTTCATGACAAGTCCCATAGCTCCTTCAGCCTTCCATTGTTCTTCTGTACCAACTTTTTCAGCATCTTTAACAGTGACACGAAGACGAGTCATACATGCGTCCACATCGACAATGTTAGCACGTCCACCAAGAAGGTTGATGATGTTAACTGCTTGAGAAGCAGCGGCCACTTTTCCTGAACCTGAGGTTTCAGAAGCATCTGCATCTCCTTCTGCTTGTTCATAGTTCCCATTACGTCCTGGAGTTGCGTAGTTAAATTTCTGGATCATGAAGTTTGCAATGAAGTACATGATCACAGCAAAGAGAATCGTTACCCAAATGAAGTTAAAGATGTCCATACCAAGACCAGCTTTAATGGTCAATGGTGTACGAGTCAAGAACTCAATAGATCCAAATGAATGGACACGGAGATTGACGATATCTGCCATCGCGAAGGCTGCACCTTGTACCACTGCATAAACGAGGTAAAGAGGCATTGCTACGAACATAAACATGTACTCGATTGGTTCTGTAACCCCTGTGAGGAAGGTTGCAAGAGCAGTCGCAATCATCATCCCTTTGTATTTGTGTTTCTTATCAGCATCCACATTGCGGTAGATAGCAAGAGCAACCCCCATCAAGATACCAAATGAACCAATCATTTGTCCTACTTTGAAACGAGCAGGTGTGATAGTATCCAACAAGTGTTGGTAAGTAGCAGGGTCAGAAACTTTTGTATTTCCTAAGTCTGTTACCCAAGCCAACCAAAGTGGATCTTGACCAAATACGGTTGATCCTTTTGAGATACCAGAAAGCACTTCATAGGTACCACCCAATTGTGTATAGTTGATTGGAATGGTCAACATGTGGTGAAGACCGAATGGAAGCAAGAGACGTTCCAAAGTACCAAAGGCAAATGGGGCTAAGATTGGAGCAGTCTCTTTTGAGTTAGCAATCCAAATACCAAAGTTGTTAATTCCTGTTTGGACTACTGGCCATAAGAATGACAAGATAAGAGCCACAATTACAGAACGAAGGATAACGACAAATGGTACAAACCGTTTCCCGTTAAAGAATGATAGAGCATCTGGTAACTTGCGGTAGTTGTAGTATTTGTTAAAGGCTGTCGCCCCTACAAACCGGCAATAATCCCAACGAAAACTCCCATATTCAAGGCAGGTGACTCTAAAACACTAGTAAAGTAATCAGCAACCTTGATAGATCCACCAAGAAGTGTCTTCACCTTCGCTTCTGGATCTTTCAGCATATCTCCTGTTACACCGAATATTACACCAGTGATGCGGTTGATCAAGATAAAGGATAGACCTGCCGCAAAGGCACCACCAGCACGTTCTTTTGCCCAGCTACCACCGATAGCCAAAGCAAAGAGAATGTGAAGATTAACGATAACTCCCCAACCGATCTGTTCAAGAACACCACCGGTAGTTACCAAGAAACCAAGTTCTGGATTAATCATTGCAATGGTTTTACCAAGACTGATCATCAGACCTGCCGCCGGCATAACTGCAATGACCACCATCAACGCTTTACCGAATTTTTGCCAAAATTCGAAGCTGAATAGACTTTTGAATGATTGTTTATTCATCATTCGACCTCCTTATAATGTTTGAAATGCTTGCGTGAGAAAACGTTTGCATATTTCGCCTTCTATTATACCACTTTTATTTCATTTGTAAACCCCTTTCATGAATATTTTTGATTTAAATAGTCTATTTTAAGTTCCTTCTACATGTAGATAGGCACAGCAAACGATTGCTGAAATACCTTGACTATAGCCATTAGTATCCGATCGAAACTCCTTCGAATCATCTACATTTTTAGAAAAAAATCTCCTCCGATCCAACTGATCAAAGGAGATTCTATTTATTCTTGCATTTGGTAGCCTACCCCACGAACAGTCTTTATATAGCTCTTCTGTCCTGGCAGATCGATCTTCCCACGAAGATAGCGAATATAAACGTCTACGATATTGGTTTCAGCTGTACTTTCATACTTCCACACCCGCTCCAAGAGTTGCTCCCGACTGAGAACATGTTTGCTTCCCATCAGGGTCGCTAACAAGTCATACTCTCGACGTGTCAGGGCAATGACTTCTTCTCCTCGATAAACGGTGTGATTTTCCACATCAATTCGAAGATTTCGGTAGGAAGTGGGCACCTTCATCTGATTGCAATGTTGATCAATAAAATCACGACCTCTAAAGATAGCTGTTATCTGATCTACCAAATCACTAATGATAAATGGTTTCACCGAATAGGAAACAGCAAAGCGTTGGATGCTATCCAGGTGTTCAGAAATTTTCTCCCGGCTATCCAAAACAATCAGAACGGCTGCAGGTCGAATCGCACTAAGCCGTTGAGCAAAGTCTTGACCCGTCATATCCTCTAATTCATAATTGAGAAGAATTAGATCATATTCTGTAGCTTGTAGAAGCTTTAAGGCTGACTCCCCTTCTTCAACTAGCTCAACTACATAGCCAGCCTTTTGAAGCTCCATATCAATGAAACGCGCTAAATTTTTTTCGTTTTCTACTAATAATATCCGCTTTACCATACAATCAATTATTTTTCGTCGTACCAAGAATAGTGGAAGGTACCTTCTTTATCCTTACGTTGATATGTGTGAGCACCAAAGTAGTCACGTTGCGCTTGGATCAAGTTCGCTGGAAGATCTGCTGAACGGTAGCTATCAAAGTAAGTGATGGCTGCTGAGAAGGTTGGGACAGGTACACCAGCTTGAACAGCAAGAGCTACAATGTCACGAACAGATTGTTGGTACTTAGCTGTTACATCCAAGAAGTACTCATCCAAAAGAAGGTTGGCAAGATCTGCATCACGATTGTAAGCATCTGTAATCTTTTGCAAGAAACGAGAACGGATGATACAGCCATCGCGCCAGATAGATGCGATGTCTGCAAATGGCAAGTTCCAATTATTTCTTTAGAAGCGACGCGCAATTGAGCAAAACCTTGTGCGTAAGAGATGATTTTTGAGAAGTAAAGGGCTTGGCGAATCTTTTCGATCAACTCAGCCTTGTCTCCTTCAAATTTGAAAGTAGCTGATTTTGGAAGCACCTTGCTTGCATGTACACGTTCTTCTTTGTATGTAGAGATGTAACGTGCAAATACCGACTCAGTGATGAGGGATAACGGCACACCAAGGTCAAGCGCTGATTGGCTAGTCCATTTACCAGTTCCCTTGTTTCCTGCAGCATCCAAGATGTAGTCAACGATTGGGCCATCTTGTCCCTCGTCGTCTTTGCGTCCAAGGATATCAGCAGTGATTTCGATCAAGTAGCTGTCTAATTCACCCTTGTTCCACTCAGTGAAGATTTCAGCCATGTCTTGAGCTGAAAGGCCAAGCAAGTGTTGCATCAAATCATAGCTTTCAGCGATCAATTGCATGTCTCCATACTCGATCCCGTTGTGGACCATTTTCACATAGTGACCTGCTCCATCAGGACCGATGTAAGTCACACATGGTTTTCCATCTTCTGGTGCTTTTGCAGAGATTTCTTCAAGAACATCTGCTACCAATTCATAAGCTTCTTTTTGTCCACCAGGCATGATAGAAGGACCTTCAAGGGCACCTTTTTCACCACCAGAGACACCTGTACCGATGAAGTTGATCCCTGAGTTCGCCAACTCTTCGTTACGACGGATAGTATCTTTGTAGAACGTGTTTCCGCCATCGATCAAATGTCACCTTTGTCCAAATGTGGAAGAAGGGCTTGGATGGTTGCGTCTGTACCAGGTCCTGCTTGAACCATGAGCATGATACGACGTGGTTTTTCGATAGAGTTTACGAAACTTTCGATATCGTAGCTTGGTACAAAGTTCTTTTCAGGATGGCAAGCAACAACATCTTCTGTTTTTTCTTTACTACGGTTATAAATAGCAACTGTATAGCCTCGAGATTCGATATTAAGGGCAAGGTTACGACCCATTACGGCCATACCAACAACACCAAAGTTAGCTTTTGTCATGTGACACTCCTCTTTATAGTTTGCCTATATTCTACCATTTTTCGTCCTTAAAAGAAAGCAGAAAATAGCTGTCCCGCGCTCCCAGAGGAGAATGAGGAGGCGATTTCTTTGATGTAAAAAACAAAAGTGCCTGAGAAACAGTTCCCAGACACTTCCTGTTGATTCATTAATTTTCTTTAGAAGCTATTTCAGATGCTTCAATGACAGGTTGTTCTCCTTCTTTGAGTTTATTAACTGTCATATTGACTCCAAGAGCTCCAGCTAGCAATTGACGAATATCGAATCCAGCTCCCTGAGAAACTTGGTCGATACTTTGCATGATATCACCCACCATCTTAGAGGCGTTTCCGTCACCATACATAGTGATTTTATCCACCTTGGTCAATGGCTCAGCCACTGCACGCGCAATTTCAGGCAACTTGTCCACCACCATTTCGGTAATGGCTGCTTCTTGCATTTTCTTCATCGCTTCTGCCTTTTGGTCCAAACCTTTGGCTTCGGCTTCTAGTTTCAAGCGAATGGCTTCAGCTTCGGCACGACCTTTGGCTTCAATAGCTTCGGCCTCTTGCAATTGAGCAAATTTCTCTGCTTCTGCTTGGGCTTTCCGAGCTTCGGCTTCTTTTTGAGTTTCGAAGAGTTCAGCTTCGGCCTTGCGTTGGCGTTCAATCAATTCAGCTTCCGCTGCTTGTTGACGCGCATACTTTCAGCTTCGGCTTGCTTACGGATGTTGGCATCCAATTCTTGCTCACGAACCTTAACTTCGCGTTCCTTAACTTCCGCTTCTTTCTCTTGTTTCATGATGTTGGCTTCGGCTGCCACGCGCTCTTGTTCACGACGTTGCACTTCTGCCTCAATCCCTTTCGCAGCATCTGCCTTGGCTTGAGCAATATCTGCCTCTTGTTTAAGAGCTGCTTGTTTGAGCTTCAACTCATTTTGTTTTTGCGCAATTTCAAGATCGGCTGCGACGCGTTTGTCGTTGGCTAGCTTATCTTGTTCCGCTTCTACTTCTTTGCGTTCGCGTTCTGCTTTGGCTTTAGCAATCAAGGCATCCTTCTTGATAGTTTCAACATTTTCGATACCAAGGTTATCAATGACTCCCCCTTCATCAGAGAAGGATTGAACCGTAAAGGCGATGACTTCAAGCCCCATTTTAGCCAAATCTGGCGCTACGTTGTCTTGCACCTTTGAAGCAAACTCTTGACGGTCGTTGACCATCTTACGGAGCTCCATCTGACCAATCACTTCCCGCAAGTTTCCTTCCAAGACATCTTGGACAGAATTGGAAATATCTGTCGTATTCCAGTTCAAGAAGTTCTCTGCAGCACGCGCTATCATCTCATCGGTTGTACCGATTTTTAATTTAACAGCTGCATCGGCACGGACGTTAATGAAGTCCAGTGTTGGGACTGCTTCAGATGTCCGAACATCTGTCGAAAATTGCTCAATATCAAGATAAGAGCGCTGTTCGACAAAGGGAATCATAAAACCAGCTTTACCACGCAAATGGCGTTGCTTCCGAAGACCTGTAATAACAACAACTTCGTTTGGTTTAGCGTTCACGTAGCCTTTAACAAGCAAAATCAGAATAATAACTGCGACTATTAGGCCAGTTATCAACCAACCTGGAATAAAAAATGTATCCATTCTAATCTCCTTTTGAGGGAATTTCCCTCACTTATTTTGGTTAAATATAGTATATCAAAAGATATGGAAAGTTCAAGTCAGAACCTAAGAGAAGCTTTATAGCCAGCTTATTCTTCATCAAATAATCCTTGAAGCCCGGCAAAAGGACTATTTTCTTCCTTCTTAAGAGCTTGAGCTTCCTGGTACTCTTCCTCTGTCATGATTTTCCAATCATTGCCTTCGATAAAGCCGTGTCCGGACTCTTCATCCGGAGTGAGAACTTTGAGAGGAATATTGAGCAGGATATTGTCTTCCACGCTCTCACTCAGGTCAATCTTGCCCCCTTCAATGGGAAGGATCAGATCTTCCTCAAAAGCTTCGATATCTGCCTCTGACTGTGCGTCCTCAGCGAACACCTCTGTCACAGGATAGCTCTCTTGAAGCTCAACAGGTTCCATGCTTCGGCTAGAGGCAAGGACGATGGTATAGGTCAATTGGTAATCCAAGACATAGAGACCAGTATCGTAAGCTACTCGACCTGTCGCTGTCACATCCTTTAAATCAAGAATTTCTGGATTGCGCTTTTGCAATTCCTTTAGCAAATCCAACTCTTGATCAAAAGCTAGTCCTTCAGGGTTTTTACGAATTTCTTGTGTGTATAAGTTCATTCTTTTGTCCTCAAATCTTCTAGATACTATTAGTATATCATGAAGCTGTCCCTTCAACCAAGAAGTCTCCTCAAAAATTTGTTATAATCATAAAAAAAGATAAAGAAGATCTGATGGCAAGAGTTTACGATTTATCATTTTCAACTGTATATACAGCTTTAGTCCAAAGTCTTGCGAAAGGGTGGAAAAGAGACCAGCCTTGACCAAATCACCTCGTACTTAACAGGCTATTCTCTGGCGGAACTGCAAGAATGGAAAAAGCGTGACGGAAGCTACGGAGATTTCTTTCGCCAAGCTCCCGCCTATCACCCCAATCGAACACTGATTACTGGGAAAGTTTGTGGCGTTCAAATTGAAACGATTCAGGATCCTTTGATGCAGGAAATTCGTCGATTAGATCGTCTGGTCGATTGGTTAAGCAAGGGGAAGACTGTTGAGCAATTGATTGAAAAATACCAGCTAAAAGAGGAGAAGGCATGAAAGAAATCGGAGCAGTTTTTCGGCAAATACGTGAAAGTCGCCACATCTCTTTAGAGGAGGCTACAGGTGGAGAATTTTCGCGCTCTATGCTATCTCGATTTGAAAGAGGAGAAAATGACCTGACGACGCAACGTTTTTTCCTGGCCTTACAACAGATTAAAACCAGTCTCAGTGAGTTTTCCCATCTAGCAGAAATCGACCAGCACTCTTTTATTCCCAAATTGTTGAAAGAGCACTATGAAAACATGAGCTTAGAACACGATCAAGCCTTGTACCAAAGCTACCAGCTAGCCTATCAGAAACATCATAAAAAGAAGACTTCTTAGCTAGCATTATTCTCAAGGCCCAAATGCTTGGCAACTATCCTGAGGTAGAGTTGACTGCTAACCAAGAGGAACTAGATTTCCTCTATGACTACCTCTTCTCTGTCATGATCTGGGGAAATTTTGAATTAAGCCTATTTTCACTGACCTCTCCACTTTTTTCCAGTCAGCTCTATCGACAGTACACAGAGGAATTGGTCCAGCGGGAGGACTTCAAGCTTCTCCTAGACTCTTCTCTTCCTGCCCTCAACTCTATTTTTCTCAATGGCTTTTTTCTGGCCATTAGTTCAAATGAATTTGAAGATGCGACCTATTTTGATCAGCTGATCAAGGACCACTTTTATTCCGAAAACGAAGCCTACCTTCGGACGGTTTATCTCTATGCCAAAGGGGAATTCCTTTATCGAAAGGGAGAAAAAGAAACTGGTCTTGAAAAGATGGAACAGGCCATTCAGGTCCTCTCTATTCTGGATTGTAAGGTCAGTGCCAACTACTACAAACAGGGCCTGCAAGAACTCCTCAAGGAATCCTGAAAAGAGGCTGGGACAAAAGTCCTAGCCTCTCAATTGTCTTTGGATTATCGATCAAGACGCAGTGGTTGAGTGGGCTCTACTACGCTGATTTCATCAGCTTTTACAGCCCTACTCAACTGTGCGGAGGTGGGACGACGAAATCGAATTCTAACGAATTACCGATTTCTGTCCCACTCTCTTTTTGTTGAAAATATGCAACTTTTTGTTTTCCATATTTTTGAGGTCTACAATAGAATCATCAAGAAAAGAAAGAGGTCCCAGCATGATAAGCAGACTAAAGAATCGTCTCCTTCATTATTTCCTTAAACAGACTAGTTTTTATGTTAAAGAGGAAAAATTAGAACTGACGGAAGAAGAGAAACTCTCTCTTCTCAAGCAGGCCTTACAACATTTAGGAGAAGTTATTTTAACTGCTAAGCATAAGGAGGAACGCTCATGAAACTCTTGATCCGTAATAAAATTTTTGCCTTACTCAGCCTTTCACGTTTTTTGAATACCATTGGTGCTGCGATTTACAACCTTGTCTTTGTGGTCTTCGCGGCTAGTATGCCCCATCCTAGTCTGGCAGTTGGGATCGCCAATCTCATTGTTTTTATCCCAAGTCTTTTCACCATTTTCATTGGAATGAAGGCCGATCACACCGCTAAAAAAGCTGACTGGCTGATCCGAATGGGCTTTCTGCAAGCTATCCTTTTCGTCATCATTGCACTGATGACGAAGATTCCGGGTTACCTGGCCTTTTCAATCGTTTGCTTCCTGAATATTGTATCAGATTGTTTAAGTGATTATCGCGGGGGCTTGCAACTTCCCATTATGCAGAAGAACATCCCTAGCGAGGATTTGATGGAAGCCTATTCCTTCAATCAACTGCTTAGTATGGTCTGCTCGATTTCTGGACAAGCTCTAGGAGTTTGGCTTCTAGCTATCAGTCACCAAAACTTTGCACTTGTTGCTTCGATCAATGCCCTGACATTTCTCCTGTCTTCCACTTGTCTTTTCATCCGACGAAGTCAACTGACCCACGAACCTATCCAAGTGGATGCTAGTCAGAAAGTTTCTTTCCTTCAAGAATGTCGAGACATGTATCGCAATGTCACCACTATCTTTGCAGATGAAGAGGTTCACAACTTTGGAAAACTTCTCCTATCCTTAGTATTTATCAACGCTTTGGGCGGATCCATTTCTGGGATTTACAATTTGCAACTGCTTCACTCCCCCTTCTTTCAGTTGAGTTTTAGCCAATCGCTCTTGATTTTAGAAGCTGTGACTATCCTCAGCATGGTCTGGGCTAGCCTGACACCTCACGATTATTTTTCCAAGCAATCGCTCCATCATATCCTACTGTGGATCGCAGGCGGCCTGACCATGCTTGGCCTCACAAATATTCTGGTGCACTGGGATATCCTTTGCCTTCTACTCATCACTTTCCTCGGTTATCTTGTTGCAAAAATAAACCCAAAAGTTTCCAGTCTTTTAATGAGCAAACTGCCAGCTGAAAAATTAGCCTCTACCTCTAGCTTTTTGGGATTGATGGTCAGTTTTGCTATGCCACTTGGAACAGCCCTTTTCTCTGGCCTCGCTATCTGGAACCTCTCTCTTGCTTGGGGAATATTTGCCTTCCTCGGTTTCGGCACTGTCCTCTTATCTAGCAAATAAAGAGGCTGGGACAAAAGTCCTAGCCTCTAAATTGTCTTTTGATTGTCGAGCAAGACGCAGTGGTTGAGTGGGCTCTACTACGCTGATTTCATCAGCTTTTATAGCCCTACTCAACTGTGCGGAGGTGGGACGACGAAATCGAATTCTAACGAATTACCGATTTCTGTCCCACTCTCACTTTACATTCTTCTTAGTCTTTCCACCCGCTCGGCAATGGGTGGGTGGGTATAAAACAGCTTTTGAAAGCCGGATTCTTTTTTTGGATCGTTGATAAAGAGTGCACTACTTGCACTATCAACTTCTCGTTGCATGGGTGCACTATGATCCAGTTTCAATAGAGCATTAATCATCCCTTGAGGATTCCGTGTCAATTCGACACTTGAAGCATCCGCCAGAAACTCCCGTTGACGAGAAATGGCTAACTGTACCAAGGTCGCCGCTAATGGAGCTAATACGATGGCAATCAAGGAAAGGATCAGAATAATAATTTCTAAACCACTGCCTCCTTCTCGATCATCATCCCGTCTACGGCCACCGCCCCACCACATCATCCGGCCACCAATGCTTGATAGCATCGTGATGGCACTGGCTAAGGCCACTGCAATAGTGGAGATGCGGATATCGTAATTGCGAATATGGCTAACTTCGTGTCCAATGACTCCCTCCAATTCCTCACGATTCATCACAGCTAGAAGACCTGTCGTTGCTGCAACAGCCGCATTTTGAGGATTGGACCCTGTCGCAAATGCATTCATGGACGGATCATCTACAATATAGACACGAGGCATAGGAATCTGAGCCACCATGGCCATGTCTTGGACAACATGGTAAAGTTGAGGAGCTTGATCTTCTGTCACCTCGCGTGCACCATTCATTCGCATCACAACTTCCGTTGATTGAAATCATGCTAAAGGCATAGATACCACCAATAATCAAAGCAAGGATGACGCCACCAAGCGAGGAGCCCAACCAGAGGTAGCCGACGGCTGCTCCGATGAGGGCCAAGAGTATGAAAAAAGCAATAAGGAGAATCCAGGTTCTCCTTTTATTGCTTGCAATTTGGTCAAACAGCATATTAGTCTCCTAATCCGCTAAAGTCCACCTTTGGTACTGCTTTTTCTTCTTCAGGCACTTGAAGGAATTCGGCTTGTTTGAAGCCAAACATTCCAGCAATCACATTTGTTGGGAAAGTTTCCAATTTCACATTGTAGTTGCTTGTCACACTGTTGTACAATTGACGGGCATAAGAAATTTTATTTTCTGTATTGGTCAATTCTTCTTGCAATTGCATGAAGTTGGTATTAGCCTTCAAATCTGGGTAGTTTTCAGCAACCGCAAAGATGCCTGCAACTTGACGTGAAAGAGCATCACTGGCTGCCATTGCTTCTGCAGGTGAAGATGCTTGAGCTACTTGTTGGCGAAGTTGAGTGACCTTAGCAAGTGTATCTCCTTCGTACTTGGCATACCCTTTAACCGTTTCGATCAAGTTTGGAATCAAGTCATTCCGACGTTTCAATTGTACATCGATTTGACTCCAAGCTTCGCGAGTTTGCATCCGACTTTTCACTAAACCGTTGTAAACTCCTACTACCATCAATACAAGGACCACAAGGATCCCAAGAATAATCCAAATCATTTTATTGAATTCCTTTCATTTCTTTCTACCAGTATATCAAATTTCTCTTATTTTGTGGTAAAATTATCTTATGAAACCAGAAGAATTTTATACCCGTTTAGCCGACCTCGGCTTCCCATTCACTGATCGACAAAAAGAACAATACGAACGCTATTTTGAGTTATTGGTTGAGTGGAATGAAAAGATCAACCTCACTGCTATCACCGAAAAAGACGAGGTCTATCTCAAGCATTTCTATGATTCAATCGCCCCCATCTTGCAGGGGTTGATCGAAAACAAACCCATCCGTCTTTTGGATATCGGAGCTGGTGCTGGCTTTCCAAGTCTTCCAATGAAGATCCTTTTCCCTGAGTTGGATGTGACCATCATTGATTCCCTCAATAAGCGGATCAACTTTCTCCACCTACTAGCTGAAGAGTTAGACTTGAGCAGGGTTCATTTCTACCATGGACGAGCTGAAGACTTTGCGCAAGATAAGGCCTTCCGTGCCCAATTTGACCTTGTGACTGCTCGTGCCGTTGCTCGGATGCAGGTCCTTTCTGAGCTGACCATTCCTTATTTGAAAGTAGGGGGGCGCCTCCTCGCACTTAAAGCTAGCAATGCTCCAGAAGAGCTGGAGGAAGCCAAAAACGCCCTGAATCTGCTATTTAGCAAGGTTGAAGACAATCTACAGTATGAATTGCCAAATGGGGATCCTCGCTACATTACTGTTGTGGAGAAGAAAAAAGAAACACCCAATAAATACCCAAGAAAAGCAGGTTTGCCCAATAAGCGACCATTATAAGACCAACTCAAAAGAAGCTGACAGTTTGTCAGCTTCTTTTTGACTGAACCAATTGGTTCAACTCTTGCCGTAAGGTATGGTAGTGATGGCGCTCTACATGAACTCCCTTGGTCGCCACAACCTTGCTTGCTAGACGGTTAGCAAAGTTTAAAGCATCCTCCACATCTAGCCCTTGCAAGGATGCTGCTAAAAAGGCTCCCAGATGACTGTCTCCCGCCCCTACGGTATCAAGAACTTTTGTCGGAAATCCGGCCACCTCGTAGAACTTACCATCGTAGGCAAGTGCTCCATTTTCTCCCAAGGTGACGATGACTAACTGCCCCGTTCTTTGGTAGAGCTTCTTAGCCGCGTCAGCAATCTCTTCACAAGCTGAAAAAGCCTTGGCTTCTGCCTCATTAAGATGGAGGATGGGGTGGAGATCATAAATCGCTTCTAGTCGATCCTTGGGAATCAAGAGGCCTCGAGGTCCTGGTGCAAAGATAACTTGGCCTTCAAGTTTTGACACGGATTGAATGAGTTCCATTCCGGTCAGCTCTTCTACTTCAAGGCCACAGAGATAAATAAAGTCATAGCGTTTCTGCTCCAGAGACTGCAACCATTCCTTCTGAAAACCATATTCTACTCCATGATCTGATAAAAAGTTCGTTCCCCATCCGACTCAATGAAACAATAGCAACAACCATTCGCTCCTGTTACGGAGATTGGGGATTGGATGCCTAACTTCTCTAGTTCTGCCTTGACAAAATCTCCGTAGACACCTGTCCCCACTGGCGAGATGAAGTCAACCTTTTGACCTAAAGCATGAAGAACGGAGACGACATTAAAGGCACACCCTCCAAGTGACCAAGTCTGCTCATGAATATGAGCATCCCCTTCCCGACTTGGTAGACGATCTAGATAGACCATAATATCACAAACAGTGGATCCAATCACTAAGGCTTTCGACATGGGTTTCCCCTCCTATTCTCTATTCTCAACATGAAAAATAACCAGCACCGGATCTCGTGCTGGTTAGTAAAACTAGTCACCCCGATAGACCGGCTGAGGGCCAAAGGTTTGGGAAACCGGCATGATTTCGATACGATTGACATTGACATGCTTGGGCTGTTGAATGAGCCAAGACACCGTGTTGGCTATATCTTCAGGCTGAATGGCATGGGCATCTCGATAGAGAGCTTCTACTCGTTTTTCATCTCCTTTAAAGCGAACCGCTGAGAATTCAGTCCCTTCACAGAGACCTGGTTCAATATTGGTCACCCGAATCTGCTTTCCAGCTAGGTCAGCGCGCAGATTTAATGAGAACTGTTTGACGAAGGCCTTGGAGGCACCATAAACATTAGCTCCTGGATAAGGCACTGTTCCAGCAGTTGATCCCATATTGATGACATAACCGTCATTTCGTTCCACCATCTGGGGGAGGATTTGCCGGGTCAAATAGGTCAGACCGATAATGTTGGTCTGAATCATGGTCAGCCAATCTGCAACCTCTGCTTCATGGGCTGGAGCGAGGCCTAGGGCCAAACCAGCATTATTCACCAAGGCATCAATTCTCTCCCAAGCTTTTGGCAAACTAGCAAGTGCATGATCTACCTGAGAAGGAGCCGTCACGTCCATTTGCAGTGGGAAAAAGGTTGTGCCTAACTCCTCTTGAAGAGCTGTCAATTTATCTAAGCGTCTAGCTGCACCAATCACCCGATGCCCATCGGCAACTAAGCGACGACAGATGGCTTGTCCAAAACCGGCTGATGCTCCCGTTACTAAAATCGTCTCTGACATATTCTTACCTCCAAGGATTATAGAAGCGACCTTGGTTTACCCAAATCAAGACTATACTTAAGACTACCATAAAGATTGACCCCAGGATAATCAAGTGATCTCGAGTCGTCATCTCCTGATAGGTGTACCAGGTTCGTTTTTTATTTTTTCCAAAGCGTCGCAATTCCATCGCCGTAGAAATCGTTTCAATTCGCTCTAGAGAACTAAAAATCAAGGGAGAAATCATCTGAAGATTTCCCTTCACCCGCTGGACAAAGTTGGCTTTTTTGGACAACTCCAATCCTCTTGCTTCTTGGGAGAGCTTGATAATCTGGTATTCCTCCTGCACATCTGGAATATAGCGCAGGGTCAAGCTGACTGAATAAGCAATCTTGTAGGACACTCCTATCTGATTGAGACTCGAAGCAAATTGACTAGGATGGGTGGTCATCAGGAAAATGAGAGCCAGCGGAATGGTACACACATACTTCAAAGCTAGGTTGAAGAGATAAATAACTCTTGGGCTGTAATACTATATGCCCCTAAACCATCTAGAAGAACTGTCTTTTCTCCATAGATTTCTACCCCATATTGAGGGGCAAAAAGATAGACCATCAAGACATTGAGAAGGGCAAAAGCTAAGGCAAAACTCAGAACAAAGGAGATGTCTTTCCAACGAATGCCTGAGGTTACAAATAAGGCGAGGGCACCCAGACCAATGACCAACAACAAGCGAGTATCGTAACTCAACATGGCAGCTAATGATACCAACAATAAGAAAAGAAGCTTGCTAGCGCCTGAAAGGCGATGCAGAAAACTGGTTCCGGCATGGTAGCCGACTAAGCGATTATTCATGACCTTCCCCCTTCTGATTCATATAAAACTGGGTCAAGGCAAGAGGATCGACACCAAGTCGATTTGCCAAGGCGAAAATAGACGTTTCTTTCAAATTAGCCCGTCTCAAAATTTCTGGTTGGGTCAAGAGCTCTGCCGGCGTCAAATCTGCTAAAATCTGCCCATCCATGACCACAATTGCCCGGTCGGAATAATCCAGCATCAGTTGCATATCATGGGTAATCATGACAATGGTATGCCCCTTTTGCTGGAGTTCATCAAGGAAATCCATAATTTCTGTATAGTTTCGTTGATCCTGGCCTGCCGTCGGTTCATCCAGTACCAAAACCTCAGGCCCCAGTACTAAAATCGAAGCGATGGTCACCCGCTTTCTGGCCATAGGATAGAGCAGAAATCGGCCACTTACGAAACTCATAGAGACCACAAGTTTTCAAGGCTTGATGGACACGACTTTCAATCTGGTTCTCTGGGACATTTCTCAAGCGAAGACCGAGAGCTACCTCATCAAACACCATGGTCGATGAAATCATCTGGTTAGGATTTTGCAGGACATAACCTACTCGCTCTGCTCGCTCCTTGACACTATCACCCTTGATATCCTCTCCCTTTGAGAAATAGGTTCCTTCCGTCTGGATGAAGCCACAAATCGCCTTAGCAAGGGTAGATTTTCCAGCCCCATTTTTACCAACAATCGCTAGCCGTTGGCCTTTTGGAACGGTTAAAGAAAGATCTTTAAGAATAGGCTGGCTTTCTCGATAGGCAAAGTTCAAATGACCAAGCTCTAAAATTGCTTCTGCCTCTGCACCTTTTTCAAAATGTGGAGTTGGAATTTCCACTGATAAATCTTCAAGTGGTATTTTTTCTACCTTGTCCAAATTCGGTAGCTTGCTGATATCCTGACCTAACTGGCGAAGAGTTGTTAAATAGAGGGGGCTCCCGAATCCCATTTTCAGCTAGCAGTGTCGTTCTCAACAACTCATCTGGCTCCCCATTAAAGAGGACTTGCCCTTGATTGATCAAGATGACCCGATCAATGGGACGATAGAGCACATCCTCCAAACGGTGTTCGATGATAATGGTTGTTGTCCCTTGCTCTTCATGAATTTGATCGATTAGATCAATGATATCCTGACCCGACTTGGGATCTAGATTAGCCAGTGGCTCATCAAAGAGCAGGATCGGACTTTCGTCGATCAGGACGCCAGCTAAGCTCACCCGCTGTTTTTGTCCACCGGATAAATCTTGAGGCCGATGGTCCAAGAGCTTACTCAAGTCCAAGCGCTCTGCCCAGGTGTGAACCCGAGATTTCATACTTTCTGGTTCCACCATATCGTTTCAAGAGCAAAGGCTAAGTCTTCTGCTACACTAAGACCGATAAACTGGCCATCCGTATCCTGTAAAACCGTACTGACCAAGTGAGATTTTTCATAAATACTATGATCAAAGGCCTCTGTCCCCTGAATGAGAAATTGCCCACTACTGGTTCCCTTATAGATATTGGGAATAATCCCGTTTAGACACTGACCAATGGTTGACTTACCAGAGCCAGATGGTCCCACAATCAGGACCTTTTCCCCCTCGTAGATGGTCAGGTTAATCCCCTTTAAGGTCGGCTCAGACTGAGCCTTATACTGGAAGGAAAAATCCTTCAATTCGATGATTGCTTCTTTCATTTAGTTTGCCTTTTCCCATAAGAGCGCAAATTGGATGGCTAAATCCGCGATTCGATCCTTGCTATCTAAATCCTCATGACTAGATAAGGTTCGGATATCCCATTTTTCTTCCGAGAGGTGGTCTGCTGCGTAGAAGAAATGGCAGAGCTCAAAGCCCCGAAAAGCTGCTAAAGCTGCCACTGCCGAACATTCCATATCTACACAGATGGCTCCTGCTTCCATTCGTCGCTTCATCTTATCGATGGTTTCCCGGTAGGGAGCATCTGTCGTCCACACTTTTCCTTTCTGATAGGAAACCTTGTGACTATCCAGAAAAGCTTGGAAGAGAGGAAGGCTTTCCTTATTTACTTCCACTTCATCACTAGCCGGAAGATAGTGGTAGCTGGTCCCTTCGTCTCGAAGAGCTGCTGTTGGAATGATGATGGAGGTCGCCTCAATATCTTGGTCCAAAACCCCACAGGTCCCAAAGAGCACCAGTTTTTCCATCCCAAATTGAATCAAATCCTCTATAATCCCCACACAGGAAGCAGCCCCAACTGGTGCATTAAAGACAGCAACCTGTTGGTCTCCAATCGTAATCCCATAGACAATGACTTCAAAGTTGGCCATGGAAGTTCTTGTAATGACCTCATGTTCATAATTTTCAAGGAGGCGCGCAAAAGTTACTCTGGAAAAGCAAGAGATGACTACTTTGGGAAATCCTTCAATGGGACCATGTAGGTCTTGTGGATTGATAATCGCCTGTCGATTGGCATCGAATTCTTCTAACAGCATCTCTGACTTCTCTTTCATTCATTCTACTTCTAGTCCTCTATTATACCACAAAATCTGCCTCTTTCCTTCTAACAAAGGGAAAAGCAAGCTCACTTGTTCGCCTTTTGTGCTAGGAAACAACACAGCTGTCCTCCCAAAAAAATAAAGAGGGGCCACACACCCACATCGTCAATCGCTGACCTCTTTTCTGATGCAAAAATGAAAACCTTAATGACTCCCTCCTCGCTTTCTCATTTTCGGGCTCGGGAAAAATTCGTTTACAAAACGAATTTTTTCTGCTATACTTCTTAGAAGCAAAGGTTTTTAATGTCATCCCGTGAGGTGACAAAGACACAGAATATGAATAATCTGAGGGCCCTTGCTATGCAAAAAAATCATGGGCTCTTTTTTGGTGCCCAAAAGTGAGGTTATTATGAAAGAAGAATCAACTGTTGATTTGCTCCTGGATGTCGACCAAAGTCCGGCACCCCTAAAAGGAATCTTATTAAGTTTCCAACACGTCTTCGCCATGTTTGGGGCAACCATCCTGGTACCACTCATCTTGGGCATGCCCGTATCCGTTGCCCTCTTTGCATCAGGGGTTGGGACACTGATCTATATGACTTGTACCGGCTTTAAAGTCCCTGTCTACCTCGGCTCTTCCTTCGCCTTCATCACAGCCATGGCTTTGGCAATGAAGGAAATGGGAGGAAAAGTCGATGCAGCCCAAACAGGGGTTATCCTGACCGGTCTGATCTACGTGCTAGTCGCTGCAGGGGTTAAAGTAGCAGGCACTCGCTGGATTGACAAATTGCTTCCTGCCGTTGTCATTGGACCTATGATTATCGTTATTGGTCTTGGACTTGCAGGATCAGCCGTTAAAAACGCTGGTTTTGTCGAAGGGGGAGATTGGAAAAATGCCCTTGTCGCTGTCGTAACCTTCCTGATTGCCGCCTTCATCAACACCAAAGGAAAAGGTTTCTTCAAAATCATTCCTTTCCTCTTTGCCATTATCGGTGGTTATGTCTTCGCAGTCTGCTTGGGCTTAGTGGATTTTAATCCCGTCCTCAAGGCTAACTGGTTTGAAATCCCTGGTTTCTATCTTCCTTTCAATACGGGTGGGGCCTTCAAACAATACAACTTGTATTTTGGACCTGAAACCATTGCCATCTTGCCAATCGCTATCGTAACGATTTCAGAACATATCGGTGACCATACAGTGCTTAGCCAAATCTGTGGCCGTCAATTCTTGAAACAACCAGGACTTCATCGTACCCTTCTTGGTGACGGGATTGCAACTTCTGTATCGGCCTTCCTTGGTGGTCCAGCCAATACCACTTATGGAGAAAATACCGGTGTAATCGGAATGACCCGTATCGCTTCTGTTTCTGTTATCCGAAATGCTGCCTTGATCGCTCTTTCCTTGAGTTTCCTTGGTAAGTTTACTGCCCTCATTTCTACCATTCCAAACTCTGTTCTCGGTGGAATGTCCATCCTTCTCTACGGAGTTATCGCAAGTAACGGTTTGAAAGTCTTGATTAAAGAACGCGTCGACTTCAGCTTAATGCGCAACTTGATTATTGCAAGTGCTATGTTGGTTCTTGGACTTGGTGGAGCAACTCTGAAACTCGGTCCAGTGACCCTCGCAGGAACAGCTCTCTCAGCTATGACAGGAATCATCCTCAACTTGATCTTGCCACATGAATCAAATTAAAAGAAAAAGTTCTCAGAATTGAGAACTTTTTTTATTAGAGTTGGGCTAATTGCAACAAGCGTTCCTTAGACAATTTTTGATTTCAATTTGATTGGCATCCAACAATTCAAATTCACTTGAGTCCAAAGAACTCAGTAAGGCTTCTAAATTCACAGCTACCACTGGCTTATAACTCTCTGGCATATCGGGATTTCCAGTAATTTCCACTAAATTCACTTTCCAGTCGATGATTTCATCCATATTCACCTTTTCTACAAACTCCGCAGGTACAAAAGGCACTCGTGGCAAGACAGTATCCGTATCTTCTGTTAGACTGTAACTGCCAATAATACCTCCCGTTTCGTTCTGTCTGTAGAAACGAACTTGACTAAAGAAGGCGGAGCTGTATTGAACCTTTTTAACCACTTGACTGAACTCCTCTAAAGGTTGAGCGGAGTCTAGAATTTTACGAAGGAGCTCACGATCTAAAATCACAGGATGAGCGAAGCCCTGAAGCTGATATTGATGAAGGTCTGGATCTTTTTCTAGATTCTGTAGATTTTTCAGCAAATAGTTCTCATAGTCAAAAGAGAAAATAGAGTCTGCGTCATAGCTGGTCCCCAAATTATCGTGAATCTCATTTCCTAACTGGCGAGCTAGGGCACTGAGCCATTCTAAGATGAGTCGCCAATCTTCAAGGGTTGCAAAATCTTCAAGGATAAACTGATAAGCATGTTCTTGATCCAGATAACGAAGGATGATGGGCAAGCAGCTCTTGCCATAACGGATACACATCATAGCTGGAAAATCTTTGAGAGAGCGACCAAGCATAGCTTCCTCAAAACTGTAAGTAAGAATTCCCTCCACCAAATTTAATACATCTTTAGCTGGCATCACCTTTTGATAGCCAAACATACTCTTTTTATTTCGAATTGAAAACACAACGGACATTTGTTTTCTCCTTTTTTGTAATCGCTTACCAAATTATAGCACAAATTTTCATGACTTTCCATAGAAAAAACAGCCTTTCGGCTGTTTTTAGCTTATGCAAGCTCTCCATCAAGCGTCTCACCGATAACGGCCAAACGCTCAGCAACCTCTGCTTGTGACAAGTTGTGTTCTTCTACATAGCGATTGCGTGGATGAACACGGCACTCATGTGAGCAACCTCGAAGATATTTGTCTTCGTTTTCTTCTGAAGTCAAGATGCGACGGTTACAGAAAGGATTTCCACAGTTGACATAGCGTTCACATGGTGTTCCATCAAACCAATCTTTTCCGACAACACTTGGATCAACATGGTTAACATCGACAGCAATCCGCTCGTCAAAGACGTACATTTTACCATCCCATAGCTCTCCTTGAACTTCTGGGTCTTTTCCGTAAGTTGCGATACCACCATGCAATTGGCCAACATCTTTGTAGCCTTCACGGACCATCCAGCCTGAGAATTTCTCACAACGGACTCCACCTGTACAGTAAACTACGACACGCTTGTCCATAAATTTCTCTTTGTTATCACGGACCCATTGTGGCAACTCACGGAAGTTGCGAATGTCTGGACGGACAGCGCCACGGAAGTGTCCAAGGTCGTACTCGTAGTCGTTACGCGTATCAAGGACAACTGTATCTTCATCTAGAAGGGCTTCTTTAAATTCTTTTGGCGACAAGTAAGCACCTGTTGTTTCAAGAGGATTGATGTCCTCATCGAAGTTTTCATCCTCTAACCCAAGGTGGACGATTTCCTTTTTGTAGCGAACAAACATCTTCTTGAAAGCTTGCTCTTCTTCCTCATCAATCTTGAACCAGAGGTCTTCCATGCCTGGAAGGCTGTGAACATAGTCCATGTACTTTGCGTCGTTTCGTAGTCACCAGAAACAGTTCCGTTGATCCCTTCATCAGCGACTAGGATACGCCCTTTGAGGCCAATCGACTTACAGAAAGCCAAGTGGTCTGCCGCAAATTGCTCTGCGTTTTCGATGGGAACATATTGATAGTAAAGTAAGACACGAATAGGTTTTGCCATAAGATTCTCTTTTCTAAGATTAAATTATCAGAATTTTTCATTCAACTATACCAGTATACTCTCCCAAGAAAACGAATGCAATTTATTTGACCGAAAAATAAAAGCCTGGGATTCCAGACTTTTTTACGACGAAAATAAGGTTCCAACTAACTACTCTTCCTTTTCCAACTGATCCAGATAGGCTTCATAGCGTTTTTTCTCTACTTTGGCTAGGAGCATCACAAGGAAATTCATCCCCCATACAATCGGAAGATTCAGGAGAAATGTGATCGGAAGCACCAGTAAGAATTTTGAATAGAAGGGATTAGACTGATAGAGGGGTTGATTTAATTGATAATTCTGAGCCCAGATGAATAAGGCAAGAATACAGGTCACTACTACAACACCTGTTAGATTTAGGTAGCTATAGCTGATAAACCTTACGCCCAAACGTTGACAACGAATAGCATAATAAATTCCTGAAACAATGAGTAAAGTTATGACCATGATTGGACTTAATCCGGCGTTGGAAGTAAATATAGACCCCACACTAAAAACGGTTAAGACAAGAAACAGAAAACTAGCCGTTTCAGCACCAGCCTTATTGGCCAGTCCTTCTTCTCGTTCATCTATGATTTGTTTGTTCAACAATTGTAATCTCATTTATTCCTCCTCTAACTCTGCCTCGATCTTCTTTTGTTTTTTCCGATTGATAAGAGCAAGTGGTTTTTCTAACAGATAAGTCAGAAAGGCAAAGACTAAAATGACAAGAACGATTTTGAGTAGATACTTGGGACTTAGCATGAAACTCATCGTTTCTCGCTTTCCAATCACATCCATTCCGACCACAAATAGGGCAAATAAGATGCCTGAGCCAATGCGACTGAACCAGCTGTCTTGTTCCAACATATCTCGAACATCAATCCCAGAACTAATCCTTCTGACAAGAGCATAAACTCCCATAGCAATCAAGAGAATGAGCTCTGGAATATAGGCTATTAGGTCCAAGAACAGAATACTAGCTTTCACAAAGGCAGATACTGCAATAAAGCAGGTCATTCCAAGAACAAGTTCCCCCGCAATCTTACCATCAATCAGCATGGTCCGTTCATCTTTTACAATTGGTTCTTTCTTTTGTTTCATATGTTTCCTCTTTCTATTGTTAAAACTGTTACTCCCAGAACAGTTGATCCAGCGTCTTATCCAAGGTCTTACAAATTGCTAGGCAGAGGCTGAGGGTCGGATTGTACTTCCCTGACTCGATCAGGCCAATGGTCTGACGCGTCACCCCGATGGCATCTGCAAGATCCCCCTGGGTCATATCATGCTCGACCCGGGCCATTTTTAATTTGAGATTTTTCGCCACATGCTTTTCCTTTCTTGTTTTTATAGCTCTATTATACACTATATTTTCTATTTTGCAACATATACCTTACATTTTGTAAAAAATATTTTTGATAAACAAAAAAGCCTGGTTTCCCAGACTTTCTCTTCTTATTTATGATTAATCTTTAGACAAACTTCCGTCTTTTGTTTGGGTACGAGCATAGGCAATCAAGAGGAGAGAACCTGCAATAGCTACAACTAAAGCATTGACAGAACCTGCTACAACACCTTGTAGGAAGACTTTATTTGGATTATCGTGGTAGATCAAGACATCCCCAACCGGAGCAATTAATCCCCAAATAAGCAAGTTGGCAATGACTTGCACAACGTTAAAGACGATCAATTCTTTCTTGGTCACTTCTCCTTTGAGGTCACCGATTTGTTTGCGGAAGAAACCAACAAAGAGACCAAACAAGCCACTAGAAATGATCCAAGTCCACCAAAGACCACCTGACATAGCGTCCTTAATAGCATGACCGATTAAGCCCATAAAGAAACCAACAATCGGACCAAAGATCACACTAAAGAGGGCTTGAAGAGCAAATTGCAACTGAATGTTTGTATTTGGAGCTGGTGCCGGAATTGGAATCATCGCAATGACCACAAAGAGGGCTGCTCCAACCCCGATAGCTACAACATCCTTAATTGAAAGTTTGTTTTTGTTTCATATTTTATCTCCTATTAATTTTCCATTTTTCTAATCTCGATATGCCAAGAAGCCCCAACTCCTACATTATAGGCCTTGGCAAAGGATCCCTGGTTGATGGCAAGGCCAACACGATAGAGGGAATTGATATAGAGGATCGGCTGTCCAATCCGCACATCGGCGAAAGACTTGCCGTAGGTTACTTGGTTTTGGTAAACCAGCATGTCATTGTTATAGATGGTTACTTCAAAGCGTTCCTCAAATTCGGGTTCCAAATGATTAAACTCTTCCCGAGTAATCGAGGTCCAAAGAGAACCAAAGCGCACATCCAAGATGTCAACGGCTCCTTTGACAAGATTGTCCTCCATAACAGTTTCCACCACAGGGATTTCTACAATGTGTTCGACACTGAGTTCTGGACCTACTTCCTCAAAGCTGATATGGCCACTGGCTAACTTAGCTCCTGTATAGGCATAGACATCACGCCCGTGGAAGGTATAAGAAAACTCTGTATTGGCCCGGCGGTTCTTCACCTCTGAAATCTCACGAATGGCAACGATTCCTACATGTTTCTTGATGAAAGAGAGGGTCCCATTATCCGGTGTAACAATGTATTGATTCTTTGCCGTTTTGGCTACAACACTTTTACGTTTGGAGCCAACACCCGGATCAACGACCGATACAAAGGTTGTCCCTTCTGGCCAGTAATCCACCGTCTGAAAGAGGCGGTAACTTCCTTCAAAGATATTATAAGGTGTAATATCATGAGTCAAGTGGTGAATCTTGAGGGTTGGTGATTCCTCTAAAGCTACTCCAATCATAGCTGATACTGCTCCATCCACCAAACCAAAGTCTGACTGAAGAACTAGTAAATTATTGTGCATGTTTCTTCTCCATCATTTTATTTTCTATTTAGTTTTTGACAGACCAAGTATCCAAGAAGATAACCTAGCAGAGCTCCAAGAAGAAGGGTCAGTAAAAACCAGCTCACCGTTCCCATATTCGACGGTACCATAACGCGTTCGATATAATCCATCGACTTCCCACGAGCTAGTAAAGAAGCACGATAACTAGCTGGTTGGAACCACATCATAAGGATAGGCCCTGTCGTCGTAAAGGAAAAGAGGAGGAAAGACACCGCATTGCCTAACTTCGACTGGTAGTGGCCACAGCCTGCGACCAATTCTGCCAAAAGCCCTCCAACAAGAGCAGGCAGGAAAGCTCCAGCTCCATGACGAGTGAAAAGGAAAAAAGCACCAATCACAAGAGCAACGACTAGAATGGCTCCTGTTCGTTGAATTTTCTCAACATAGACCTGATAGATCCCTCCACCAACCAGGGCGGAGAAGGCGGGAGCATAAAACATATTTCCTCGATTGTCTACCAGACTTCCAAGTAGGACGCCTAAGCCAATGGCAAGGAAATACAAGCCTGCAAAGGCTGCAACCTGCTTAAACTGATGTTTCTGTATTATTTTCATGTATCTATCCCATCCTTACCGGTGGCTAATTTTCTTGGTCAAGAAATCACCGATAAACTGAATAAAGAAAATCAAAAGCAGAATCAAGAAGGTCGCTAGTAAGGTGACATCATTGTTAAAGCGTTGGTAACCATAAGAAATAGCTACATTTCCTAGACCTCCCGCTCCAATCGCTCCCGCCATAGCTGTTTCACCAACTAAGGAAATGAGGGTGACAGTTGTGACGCGAATCAAATCTGGAAGACCTTCACGAAGATAAACACCAACAATATCCCAGAAGGTCGCTCCACTTGCTTGGGCCGCTTCAATCACACCTCGGTCAAGCTCAGATAAAACGACTTGAACTTGGCGGGCAAAGAAAGGGAAGACAGCTAAAGATAAGGGAACTAAGGCTGCCGTGGGACCAATCCCTGTTCCGACAATCATGCGAGTAAAGGGATTGATCAAGGCTAGCAAGATGATAAAAGGAATCGCACGGAAGATGGAAGTGATTTTATCCAAGATATGGAAAACCAATTTATTCTCGATAATCCCACCAGGTGCTGTCAAGACCAGTAATAAACCTGCAATTAGTCCCAATAAACCACCAATCACAAAAGAGATAAAGGTCATGTAAAGGGTCAGATAAATCGCTGTACCCCATCCAGCTTGGCCACTCCAGCCCATTCGATAAACATTTGGTAGATAGGTTTGAATAAAGTTACTCATGAGTTACTCCCTTCTTTTAAAATTCGAACAGAAACTCCAGCCGCTTGTAGATCCCGTTGCACTGCAGAGAGATTATCTGCCTCTCCGGATAAGATAACAACCAACTCCCCAACAGGGGTATGATCTAGAATCTCAATATTTCCGTGAAGAATATTTGCAGACACTTGGTACTGCTTATAAATATCGTTGATAATAGCAGTATCTGTTACCGAACCAGAATATTTAAAGTGGGCTAAAACAGAATCAGCCGGCAATTTCTTAACAATTTGTTGCTGGTTGATTTTCACCATAGCTTCATCGATTCCTGTTGCAGTTGTGATGAAGTCTTGTGTCAATTCGTTCTTAGGATTAGAGAAGATGTCTAAAACAGAGCCTTCTTCAATCAATTCACCATTTTGCATGACCGCCACCCGATTGGCAATGTCTTTAACGATCTGCATTTCATGGGTAATCAAGACCACTGTCAAGCCCAACTTCTGATTCAGCTCTTGCAGAAGAGCAAGGATTTGTTTGGTCGTTTTTGGATCTAGGGCTGAAGTTGATTCGTCAGAAATCAAAATCTTTGGATCGTTGGCGAGCGCACGCGCAATCGCCACCCGTTGTTTTTGTCCACCTGACAATTGAGCAGGATAGTTGTCCGCCCGATCTGACAGACCAACTAGTTCCAACAACTTGGCTACTTTTTCAGCCTTTTGTTCTTTAGATAAGTTTGAATGCTTGAGAGCGAAAGCCACGTTTTCAGCAGCGGTCATTTGGGCCATTAGATTGAAATGTTGGAAAATCATACCAATGTCTCGGCGTTTTTGGCGTAAAGCCGCAGCATTCAACGTCACCTGGTCTTGATAGATGACATCGCCATCTACAGTGATAGTACCTGCTGACGGTACTTGCAAGAGATTGATGACTCGTACAAGAGTTGATTTCCCCGCTCCAGAATAACCAACAATCCCGTAAATATCCCCTTCATTGATATGAATGGTCACATCCTTCACGGCTACAATTTCCCGTTTTTTCTGATGAAAGGTAACATCGATATGGTCCAGTTTGATAATTTCTTTACTCATAACTTGTGATTAACTCCTTAATTAATTCAATATGGGTATAGTAGTCAGCAATTTTCACATTCTCATCCCCACCATGATCTCGACTATTGGCATTTCCAATACCAAAGGCGGCCATTGGAACTTGCAAGGCCTCAAAGACCGTATGCATGGGACCAGTGCCTGCAGTTGTCGGAAGGACACAGACCCCTTCTGGATAAAAGCGTTTGGCCAGATCAATCACATTGAGGATTGACGGCGCACTCATATCACTCCGATAGCTCATTTCCCCTAGTGTATAGACTAGATCAATCTTCTCAAAGCCATTTTTATTCAACTGAGCACGAATCAATTCTAAGACTTGTTTGGGTTCCAGGCCTGGTACCAAACGAACTTCCATCTTGGCTCGAGCTTCTGCAGGGAGAATAGTCTTGACGCCTTGTCCCTGATAGCCTGTCCCCAAACCTTCAATGTTCATAGCTGGCTCAAAATAAAAACGTTTTAAGAACTCACTTCGTTCCGCTTTTTAAGATAGGCAATTGGAGATTGTAGATTTCTGTCACATCGTCTGCCGTTTTATTGGCATAACGATTAATCAAGGCCAGTTCCCGCTCGTTAGGGTTCCTCAATCAATTCATAGAGGCCATCCACCAGGATGCGACCTTCTTTATCTCGAAGACTCGACAAACCATTGAGCAGATACCAAGATGCTGATTCCACTACTCCACCATAGCTGGAATGGATATCCACATCTGCACTTTTGACCACCATGTCAAAGGTCACAATCCCCTTGTTGCCACCGGAGATTTCCAGTTCCCCTTTTTGGTTACGAGTCCCTTGTTCCCAGACTAAGAGATCTGCCCCACGCAAGTGTTTTTTGTGTTTGGCTAGATACTTGTCCAGATCCGTTGAGGCAGATTCTTCTGCTCCTTCGATGATAAAGGTAATGTTGACCGGCAGGTCGCCATTTTCACGGATATATTTGCGAATAGCCGTCAAGCGTGCTGTAATATGCCCCTTGTCATCATCTACCCCTCGACCATACATGGTCCCGTAATGGACCGACAGCGTAAAGGGATCACTCGTCCAAGGTTGGTCACCATCTGCTGGAACTGTATCGTAATGGTTGTAGAAAATGATGGTCTTCGCATCCGGATTAGGTGAAACAAATTTAGCAATAACAAATGGCGCTGTGTAGCTGTCATCCACAGTTACCTTAGCCCCCGCAGCTGTGAAGATTTCTCCCAGGTAGGTTGCTACTTCTTTTAAACCAATCTGCTGGGCAAAGATAGACCGCTTGGAGATGAGAGTCCTTAGGACTTCAAAATAATGCTGAGCCACCTCATCATTTTCAAATTTGCGTATTTGTTCTGTCTCTCTTGGATTGGACATCATTTCCTCCTACTATACACGATAAGAGGTAGAGAAAACCTTCTCCACCTCTCTATTCATCCTCTCAATTACCAAACTGGTTGGTCCATACCGTCTGAAGATTCTTCAATGACTTTCTTCACGTTATCAGTATGGTAGGCTTTAATAATAGCTTCGATTGCTTTCGCTTTATCAGATGATTTCCAATCTTTCTTAGCTGCAATCAAGTTGTACCATTGTTTAGAGTTGCTGTTTGCTTTTTCTACAAAGAGAGCTTTCTTGTAATCAATACCTGCTTCACGAACAAAGGTGTTATTGATGATTGCTGCATCAACTGATGGAAGTGAAGAAGCTGTTTGAGAAGCGTCCAACTCAGAAATTGTCAAATTCTTTGGATTGTCTTTGATGTTGCTGATGGTAGCCAATTCCCCATCTTTTGTATCCAACTTGATCAAACCAGCTGATTCCAATACATACAAAGCACGGCTTTCGTTTGTTGGGTCGTTTGGTACTGCAATAGTTCCTTTTTCAGGAATGTCTTTCACATCTGTATATTTGTTCTTCCCATCTTTTGTACCAGAGTAAAGACGGATTGGCGCAATGTAAGTATCTGCTACAGAAACTAGGTCTGCACTGTTTTCTTTGTTCCAGTTTTCAAGGTAGTTGTAATGTTGGAAAGCGTTGATATCCACATCTCCATCACGAACAGCTTGGTTTGGTTGTGAGTAGTCTGTAAACTGAGTGAATTCCAATTTGATGTTTGCTTTTGCATCATCTAAGTTCTTTTGCACTTCTTTCCAACGTGCTTCTTCGGTATCACTTAAGCTCATCACCCCAACTTTAACAGTTGTCACACCATCTTTATCAGATGATTTTGATGAGTTTGATGAGTTTGAAGAACCGCATGCTGCTAAGGCAAAGGTTGCAACGGTAGCAAGAGCTGCTACACCAAAAAGTTTTGTTAATTTCATGTTCTTTCTCCTTATGATGTTTTTAAAAAACCTTATTTAATATCAGAAGCTTCTGGAAGGTAAGTTCCACCGAAGTACTTCTTAGACAATTTTTCCAGTGTCCCATCTTCGTACAACTCTTTGATCCGTTTGTTGACGAAGGTTTCCAATTCTTTCTCACCTTTGGCAAGGATTGGGTATACGTATGGTTGTTGATCACTTGGAAGTTCGATGACCTCCAAATTATCCAAGCCTTGGTCCTTGATCAAGGCCTCAACTGTCAAACGTTCAAAAATCTTATAATCTGAACGGCCATCGCTCAAATTAGCCAGAATGGATTGGATGGTCCCATCTGTATATTTGAGCTCTGTTGGATTGTCCTTATGCTCTTTATTGTAGGCTTCCAATTGTTTCGCTGTAGAAGTTCCTTGGATGACCTCTGTAGACTTGCCACCGATATCATCTAATGACTTGATGCCTGAATCTTTACGCACTACTAAGACCACTGGGTTCTTAGCGTACGGATTTGGGTACAAGTATTTCTCCGCACGTTTTTTATCGTAGCTAAGGTTGCTGACACCGATTTGGTAACGATCTCCGTCTAAACCAGCAAAGATAGAAGACCACTCTGTCTTATTAAAGTTGACTTCATACTTATCTGATCCTTTGAAGATTTCACGCATGACCTCGATTTCGTAACCAGTCAATTCCCCATCCTTATCATAGGTGAAGGGTTTGGTTGTCCCAACTGTTGCGACTTCAATGGTCCGTTTTCCGCTTGATTTACTTGATGACTTGGATGAGCAGGCAACCAAAGTCCCAACTGCAGCTAAGCCCACAAGGCTCAAAGCAACATATTTGATGAATTTATTCAATTTCATTTGTTCTCCTTTTTCACTAAAATTGTTTATTCCTCTGTAAAAAAACAGCTTTTTCCATCATATCAAAATTCCTAACTCTTGGGTATTATATTTTCTTTATGGAGGTGATAGGTTTTATCTATCACCTCTCATTTGGTTGAGAATTTTTCCAGCAAAGCGAGGGCATTTTCAACATAATATGGAACCGATACCGCAAAAGCAGCATCATCTATGACCATGCTATCATGGTGGAGATCCGGTGCATCCGCTGCACCATTGGATCCTATAAAAGCAAAGACTCCCGGGATCTTCTCTTGATAGAAGGCAAAATCTTCACCTGCTGTCGACGGCTGAGCCTCCACAACTTCTGCGAAAGACTTGGACCAGCGGAAGACTTTTTTAGCCAAGACCTTATCATTATAGGTAACCGGTGGTGTCTTGCCCCAATCAAATTGGACCATGACTCCGGTACTGTTAGAGATCTGTTCGATCACTCGAATGAAATCCGCCTTGAGGCGTTTCTGGAGATCTGGATTAAAGGTTCGAATAGTTCCTTCAAAGTAACCAGACTTGGGAAGAACATTCCAGGTTGAACCAGCTTCGATATGGGTCACCGATAGGACAGCTGTCTCAAATGGCGAAACCGTACGAGAGACCAAGGTCTGCAACTGCTGGACCATACTAGTAATCGCTACAACCGTATCCAAACCGAGATCCGGTCGAGCCGCATGACTGCTCACTCCAGTGACAGTCACCTTGAACTTTTCAACTCCTGCCATCATAGCGCCTGGACGCAGGGCCAACTGACCCGCAGGCAATGACGGCATGTTGTGAAATCCAAGGATGGCTTGGACATCTTCGAGGAGTCCGGTCGCTAATACCGCAGATGCTCCTTCAGAAGTCTCTTCAGCCGGCTGAAAAATTAACCGAACCGTTCCCTTTAAGTCAGCCTCCATACCCTTTAGGACTTCTGCAGCCCCTAAGAGGCTCACCTGGTGGAAATCATGGCCACAGGCATGCATGACACCAGGGTTTTGGCTTTGGTAGTTGAGATCCGTGTTCTCCTGAATCGGGAGGGCATCAATATCTGCGCGCAGGGCAATGACCGGTTTACCGCTTCCGATTTCAGCAATCAGACCAGTTTTTAATCCACTGTTTAAAATGCGTACACCTAGCTTTTCCAAATAGGCTTTGAGATAAGCTGTGGTTTGGTATTCTTGCCCAGACAACTCTGGATGCTGATGCACATAATGCCGAATGGGCACTAGATGTTCATAGGAAAATGATACCATTTCTCGTCCCCTTTCTAGCATAGTTCTATTGTATCACTGCCTCCCCTATTCGTCTAATTCCTATTTTTTTCTCTCAGTTATAGCCAGGGGCTATATCACTTTTTATCACTTCATACTCGTTCCTTAAAAAGCCACACTACAAGAAAAAAACCTTTAAAGAAATTATCTTCAAAGGTCTATTTCTATTAGAATCCATCTACGTTGGTGTAGATTTTTTGCACGTCCTCATCATCTTCAAGAACGCTGTAAAGTTTTTCAAAGGTTTCCAAATCTTCACCCGACAACTCAACTTCTGATTGAGGAATCATTTCCAATTCAGTTACTTGGAATTCTTCGATACCAGATTCACGCAAAGCAACAATCGCTTTGTGAAGGTCAGTTGGAGCAGTGTAAACAGTGATGCTTCCTTCTTCTGCTTCAACATCATCTACATCCACATCTGCTTCAAGCAAGAGTTCAAAGATGGCATCCGCATCGTCACCCGCAAAGACGATAACACCCTTGTTGTCAAAAAGGTAAGATACAGAACCTGAAGCTCCCATGTTACCACCATTTTTACCAAAAGCCGCACGGACATTGGCAGCTGTACGGTTGACGTTTGACGTCAAGGTATCAACGATCAACATAGAACCATTTGGTCCAAATCCTTCATAACGTCCTTCTGTAAAGGTTTCGTCTGTATTTCCTTTTGCCTTATCGATCGCTTTATCAATCACGTGTTTTGGTACTTGCGCTTGTTTAGCACGATCGATAACGAATTTCAAAGCAGTATTCAATTCTGGATCTGGCTCACCTTTTTTAGCGGCTACATAGATTTCTACTCCGAATTTCGCATATACTTTTGAGTTAGCACCATCTTTGGCAGTTTTCTTGGCTACAATATTGGCCCATTTACGTCCCATGAGGATTCTCCTTGTGTTTGGTTCATATTATTTCAATCTCTAACATTATATCACAAATCGCTGAACTTGGACTAGAATTTTCTATTTTTAACGGGTACTATTCGGATTTCAAATGTCTATAGACATCATCAATGAAGATATTAGCCATCCGTTTTTTAAAGGCTTCATTGTTGAGAAGTGCTCCAAACAAATCTTGACTTTGAGAGTAACCCTCTGTTAACGCATTATCAATCTCTTCTTCAAAAGCAAATTTAAAATCTTCTCGAGAGTTAACATGTGCTGATTGTTTCAGTCTTGCATTTTTCTTCAGTAACTCACGAATAGAGACTGCCCCACTTATTCCAACTTCTGGTTCAATATCCAAATCTAACTGCTCATTTATTTCATCCAAAATTTCTGACAAGCGCTTTTCCTGGTCTTCTGTCACTGATGTTAAACTTGGTTTAGGTAAGTTCACTTCATACTTTTGATCTAATTCAGAAACTCCCACAAATGAACCTGTCTTTTTATGTTTCATATAATCAACGACTATCTTATCGGCAATCGTAAAGTCATCACTACCAATCCGAACATCAATCATCTTCACTAAGCGTTGAAGATAATTGTACCGCTCGTGTAAGACTTCATTCTGATAAGCAGTTGCTTGAATCAAGAAGGTATACATGCGTAAGAAACCTCGAATGACCTTTCGAATGGATAACTGTTCTTTATCAGTGTAGCGTCTGACTCTCTCATAGCCTTGATTCAGAAGAGCCACCATCTTTTGTTTATCTCGACTAGAGCGTTTCTCTTGATACAAATATTGATTGAACTCATGTACAATCTCTGTATCTAAAATACCATATTCGTCTAATTTCCGATCCAAGTCTAAGACATCCCGAGGCGAAACTGTTTCTGATAGAATCGTTGTGCGATAATAAGGGGCAAAAGCAGATTGAATGTCTTCATAAGTATTTTTAAAATCAAGAATAAAGGTCTTCTTGTTGTAACCTCTGAAAATTCGATTCAGACGAGACAATGTCTGAACAGCCGCAACACTCCGTAATTTCTTATCTACATACATGGCTACCAACTTAGGTTGATCAAACCCTGTTTGGTATTTATTGGCCACAATCAGGACCTGATAGTCATCTGTATTAAACTGATCTTTTAAAGCATCTTCTTTACAGCGATTCATCTGTGATTCAGAGTACTCCTTACCACGATAATTTACCTTACCTGAGAAAGCAATCAAGGTCCCAATGCTCGTAATACTATGGTCTTCGAAATACTTCTGAAAGGCTAGCTGGTATTTAACCGCGGCTTCACGTCCAGATGTCACAATCATTGCCTTACCATGTCCACCTAACTCAGCCATAATATCATGACTGATAAAATGATCCATGATGATCTCCACTTTTTGATTGATGTTTTCATCAGATAATTCAATAAACTTAGCAATCTTACGTTTGGCAATAGTAGTTTTTAGTTCAGGATCTTCTTCTACAGCTTTATTTAGCTTGCAATAGGTCTTATAGGTCGTGTAGTTGTTGAGGACATCCAAGATAAAGCCTTCATTGATTGCTTGCTTCATACTATAGACGTCAAATGGAGCTTTCGAGCCATCTGACTGTGTCGAGCCAAACAACTGTAGGGTAGTCGCCTTAGGAGTTGCTGTAAAAGCAATGATTGAAACATTATCTTGCTTACCTGTACGCGCAATCTCCTGCTCAATCGCATCCGCAACGGTTACTTCCTGAATCTCATCGATAGTTCCATTTTCTGTATCCGTTTCAGTCAAAACCTGACTAACTGAACTCATATAAGAGCCTGTCGTAGAACTATGCGCTTCATCAATCAAAATAGCAAACTTCTTATTAGCAGTACTGCCTACAGACATCCAATCTGACTGATTGATCTGAGCGAACTTATGGATTGTCGTTGCAATGATCTTTGTATTCCCTGCAATGGCATCAGCTAAATCACTTGATGTCTCACGATCACCCATCACTTTCACGACACCGTTCTTATGGTTGATCTGTCTAACAGCATCTTGTAACTGACGGTCTACTACAATACGGTCTGTGACAATCAAGACTGTATCGACGATATTTCTGTTTTGGTCATCATGAAGGGACACCAAGCTGTGGGCAAGCCAAGCAATTGTATTTGTTTTTCCTGAACCAGCTGAGTGTTGAATCAAATAATTGTTATCCGTATGATTGGTCTTCATATCTTCCAGAAGACGACTAACGGCTCTACGTTGATGATATCTTGGAAAGATAAGAGTCTTCTTTTTAGAGTTACTCTTATCGACTTCATAAAAGATGAAACTCTCAACCAATTGGAGAATACTGTCCATGGTCAGGACGTCTAGCCATAAATACTCTGTGTCCACTCCGTCTGGATTATGGGGGTTCCCACTTCCTGTTTCGATCCCTTCTCCTTTCCCCATGTTAAAAGGCAGGAAATAGGTTTCTTGACCTTTTAACTGGGTAGTCATGTAGACCTCCAAGGTATCTACAGCAAAGGAAGCCAAGACGCCCTGTTCAAAACGAAAGAGGCGATTCTTGGGATTGCGATCCTTGAGTTGCTTGATAGCATCCTGGACCGATTGGCCATTTGGATTGAACTTGAGTTCAATGGCAAAAAGGGCTAATCCATTGATAAAGATAACGAGATCGATGCGGTCATCCTCTTCATAAACCACTTCCTCAATCACAGACAAACGATTGGCTTGGTATTGCTGAACGGCTTTTTCATTAAAACTAGTAGCAGGTTTACGATAGAGAAGGCGGAGTTGCTTGTTTTCAATAAAGACACCCTCTTTTAAGGCGAACAAAAACCCACCCTTGACGATTTCTGTATTGATGAGATTGATGATTGTCTCCTTACTCAGCTTTTTAAGGAGATAGTCCATGGTCTCCTCTTGGGTTTCCATCAGAAAGTCCCACAAGAGTTCCACATCCATGGCTAATCGAGGGTCGTACTGAGCAGCATCCCGCTGGATATAACCATTTTTTTCTTTCAAGTCTTTGATAATCCACTGCTGGAAATCATAGCGCTCCTTCAAGCCCAAATTTGCCATAGTTTCTCACTTTCTAACATTTCATTGTTTCAGTTCACTTCTTAAACGTAATTTTTTCTTCATTGAGAGTTTTTATTATATACTCATCAATCAGTTTATTATCTTCTTCATTCTTTGAAAAATAAGTTTTAATATTAATTGGAGTTCTACGCTCTAATAAACGATGAATAACCTCATCACTTCTATCATCGAACCAAGTCCAGTCTACTTCAGGATAAAGTCCTCGAATATCTTCTTTGATATCTTTTAAAATATCAAACTCTGAAAAATATCCTTCCCTGCTTAGATTATATAAATCACCTACTGATTGTTTTCTTGGATCAGGAATGGTTATTATGCCGTCCTCATGACCTTCATTAATTCTTTTAATCAAGTGTTGGTAGATTTTATGTTGTAGCTTAGGAAAATCGTATACTTTAGAAAGTATCAGTTCAATCACTTTGTAATAAATGATATTTTCTGAATCCTCATAAGCGCTTAGAATTCCTAGCACATCTTGTTTAGTGGTCTCTTCAAGATAATTAAAAAAATGACGTAACAAATCAGAATACTCCATAATATCTTTAACATCATCATTTTGATATTTAATTTTTAAAATATCTAAATTGAGTTTTTCAAGCACCACTTTAGCAGTTTCTTCTTCAGTTGAGCAGTATTTTAATAACCGAGAATATAATGGATACACTGAATGATATAAAGAAAAATCATTTTCCAAAATTATAATTAAATGTTTATTAACAATCTCAACTATCTTAGATTTCAACGAATCATTGTTAATTGCACTTTTATTATCAAGTACAATTTTAATGAGTCCCTTAATCTCTTTATCTAAATTAAAAATATAGTGTTTGAGAATCTAAAACATTTATTATTCTTGATACATCTATATCATCTACCAGAGGCAGAAAATTTAATAGATTTCTAAGATCATGCAGATGGTCATCTACATGAGATGTAACTTTTACTTGAAGATGAGTTATTTTATCAAATAAAAACTCTTTTGTTTCTTCAGTAACTTTTATTTTTACTAAATGAACAATTTCTAAAGTATAAATTTACTACTTTAAAATCGATACTAGGAAGAATCAATTGAACATCATCCAAATCAAGCTCCCTAATCATTGATGCTGTCCCTTCAGAAATAGATTTTTCATGGTTTACATATGAATTATCATAACTGAGTAATAACATTTCTAAGTATCTATTAATGATTGATTTAAAAAAATCTTATAATGTTCAACACACAAACAGTTTAGTTTTATAAAGTTATAAAGATTTTTTTCACTTCAAATTCAGCATTATAGAGATAATTATTAAAAGAATGTCCTCCCCTCCGATAATTTTCATGTTCTTCACGAATTTTATCAAACAATTCATTAATCTCTTCTAATTTTCTGTATAAAAAATTGAGGTTTAGTATTGAATCTCTAAAATATTCTATGATTTTTTTCTCATCACCTGTAACTAAGTTAATGATTTTTTCCGTCAGTTCATTTAATTCCCCACTATATAATGATTCAGCATAATTAGGTGCTTCTTCAAATAGATTTATGGGGATGCGTTGGAAATTAAATTCACACACAAGGAAATTAAAAAAGTCTTTCTGACGAAATGCTGTATTCGCTAGCTCTCTAAACTTTGCTTTTGCTAACGAATACTGCTTTTCTTCATATAAGTCGAACGCCTCCATTAAAAATCCATTTGCTTTGAATTCTCTCGGTTCTTCAAAGTCCAAACCCAAAAAATGGTTGAAAAGAGATTTGTTTTTAACCATATTTTGTAGTTCCACATGATCCTTAATTTCAAATCTTAAGCTATCATTTCCAAACCAACTATAGCTATCACCCCTGTTTAAAGCCCTTCTCTTTAATGTAGAGTATGTCGAAAAATCCCTCGAATCGATAAAACTGAGTCTATTCAAGAAAGCAAGTTGTCCCCATAAACCATCAACATTGTCTAATGTTCTATTTTCATCGAATGATAAATCCTCTAAAAATTTCTTTGTATTTAAAAATTTTTTATTTTGTCCCTCTGATACTTCCTCTACATCATCCGAACATCTATCATTAGAAAAAACGATAACTCCTTGTTTCTTGTACAAATCTCTTTCAAAAGTCGATGGTTTTTCAGGAATATAAAGATAAGCGAATTTAGCATCCGACTGAAAAGCATTCTGAACCAGACGAAATATAGCTTTAAAAGTAGAATCTTTTAAAGAGTACCCCACAAATAATAATGTATGGTTCATGATTAATGTCTGTATTAAATTTGAAATCATTGGAAAGTTCGAAGAATAGTCTAAGTAGTCTTCTTCTTTCAATACAATATTATTTTTAGAAAGATCTCCATGCATTTTAATTAAATATCTTCTGGGACTTGTGTATGGAATATCTTTATCCTCAGCGACTACGTTGTACTTTAGCAAGCCACTTTCAAATTGATCTTCCAGTAGAGAATCATAGTTTGTCGTAATTATATGTTCTGGAGCTATCTTTTCTATTAATGTATGTAACTCATTTGGTTTACTTATCCCTTTACTAGAGAAAACTTCTTTTATCTTTTTTGTATACTGATTTTTCCCAAAGGTATCATAATAATACTGTGCAACTCTTAGATAATCATCTGAATTGTCATCTGGTAAATTCAATTCGTTCCTAAATGATTGAATCAATTCTCCCCAAGTTGGCAAATTTGAATTAGCAGATATTCCCGCACCAACAAATAAGATTAAAGAATTTTCCTTAATAGATTTCTTAATTTGAGTTACAGAAAGACTATAATTTTCTTCCATATTTTAAGACCGTCCTATCATTCACTTGTTTCATCCAATTACAAGTTACTCTACTATACTCTTCTCTTCCCCGTTACATAATCATAAATAAGAGTTTGTCGTTGTTTATTAATATTTTCAATTTGCTTGAACTTGATTTTAATTAGTTCATCAATTCTGCTTGTTTCATTATCAAGAAAATCAACAATTTGGTCTTGTTCTTCACTTTTAGGCTGAGGAATACTCCAATTTTTAATTAAATTTTGACTGATGTTTGGTTGAGTTCCACCTTGTGCAGAAAAAATTAAATTACTTTTACTTGCTTCTATGGCATATTTCCCAAAACCAACTTTTTCAGAAGATCCCAACATTACGACAACTGCCTGATTAACACAAGCATCAATATAACTCACAGCCACATTGCCAACTGAAGCACCATACATTGCTAAAGCAACAAAAGGTGGTTGATATATTTTTAATGCCGAAGTATATTTAAAACCTTGATAACTAATAGTTTTACTTACACTCGTCACTGTATCGGTTTGATATAAATCTCCAGATTGAATCCAATTTATATCACCATCATAGAATATTTCATTATCACTTTTAGGAGTAGAACCACTACCAATTTCATCAAAGATATATTTGATAGCTTTCACTCCCCACCCTTCAGGTACCTGTCCGATCCAGTCGATTCCTGAATCTTTCAGTGGGACTGTTTTATCCAGTCCTTTTGTGACGGTCTCATAAATCAAACTAGAGCGGTAGTCTTTGAGCTTTTGAATTTGCTCCTCTAGTAATGCTTTAGCTTTATCTAACTGGGCGGTTTTCTTGTCTAGAAAATCAGCAATTTTTTGTTGTTCATTTTTTTGAGGAAAAGTAAAAGTAAATTCATCAAATACATTTTGATACAAATGTAAAATAGTGCTAGCCCCTGAATTTGTATAGTTAAACCACATCCAAAATTCATCTGATAATAAAACATAGTATAAAAATTTTCTATCAATCTCATCAATTGTTTGGATTCTTAATACACCACTATTTAACGAAGCTTTATCATCAAGCCCTGAAATAATAGCTACTTTACCTACCGTACCATCTTTCGTAATTAGTAAGTCACCATTTTCAACTTGAATCTGTGAAGCTTCTGACCAACGTTTTTCATCAATATGTACAGCTGTTTCAAAATTAATTGTTCCATTGTGAAAGTCAGTTCCAGTAATTAAATATGGTCCTTCTTCTTTATATTCAGCTGATGTTAATCCTTGCCAACCAATTCTACCATTAAGCTGTGTTGTGAATTTTATTTTAGAAATCTCCCACTCTTCTGGTATTTGTCCAATCCAGTCGATGCCACTCTCTTTCATCCTAGTCATGTTTGAGTTCCTCCAAGAGAGTCTGTAGTTCTGCTTCCAAGTCATAGAACTCTGCCAAGAGTTTCTCTGCACTTTCTGGTGCTTGGTATTGATAGAAATAGCGGGTAAAAGGAATCTCAGCTCCATAGCCCTTCTCCTCATCAAACCAGTAATGAGCGTCAGGTACATGGGGATAGACCTCACGCGCAAAGTAGTCTTCCACATCCTCTGTCAGCTTAACGATTTCACTATCCTTGGTTGTCTTATCATAGACAATCCCATCAGCAATCTCATTTGGCTTGTCTTTCTTATTGGTTCGGATGACTTCTGCCGTCTTGTCCATTTCACTCATAGCTAGGGCTAGCGCATTGATATTAGCAGGCGTTACCTTGATATCCCCCAATAAGTCCTTAATGACTTGGACAAGCTTTCAAAGTTTGGATAACTGTCATCTGTAATTCCCTTACCAAGAGCATCCAAGATAGCTTCTTGCTTGGCCTTCCCAGCTTCAAAGTCTTGTAATTTTTTCTCTTCTTTAGCTGAGCGTGGTTCCATTTCTAGCAATTCTTGATACTGATATTCGTCAAATAGTTTAGCTAGGAAAGGAAAACTTTTGGCCTTCTCAATGGTTTCTTCGTTTATCTTGCCACGACGTTGTAGAGGTTGCATGACTGTATATTCTCGGTATAGAAACTCATTCTTATCAAAAATCTTCACATGGTCATTTTCTTTAAAATCATCATACCATTGGAGAATCTGGCGGATATTATCTTGAGACAATTCACGACGTTTTTGTCCGAGAGATTTGCGCAGAGGAACAAACTCCTCTGTCGCATCGATAAATTGGACCTTGTTTTGACGCTCAGGAGATTTATTTTTATTGTAAATCCAGATATAAATCCCAATCCCTGTATTGTAGAAAAACTGTCCTGGTAGGGCAATAATAGCTTCTAGTAAATCATTCTCAAGAATGTAACGACGGATTTGACTTTCTCCAGATGAAGTACCACCAGAAAAGAGAGGAGAACCATTTGAAATAATAGCTGCTCGTCCGTTTTCTTCTAGTTTAGCTAAACCATGAAGATGGAAAAGCAATTGGGCATCGCCAGTTCCCGGGGTCGCAATAAAACGTCCTTGTCGTCCTTCTGTAGTCACAAAGAGTTTATGATCTGCCTTAACAGCTTCTTCTACTCCATCATCCGCGTCTTTTCCGCCCCAAGGTTGACCAAAAGGAGGATTGGCAATGACAAAACTCATCTTCGTATCCGGGAATGGATCTGGATCTTTTAGGGTATCCGCCTTCACAAAATAATCCGAATCTTCCTGACGAATCAACATATCCGCTCGACCAATCCCGAAAGTCTCATCTAAAACTTCCTGACCAAAAAGACGGACAGTCGCTCCTGTATCTAGTTGACGGATATAACTTTTGGCTGTCGCCAACATACCACCTGTCCCCGCTGCCATATCTAAGATTTTCAACTCTTTTTTATCAACAAATAATTCTTCATCGGCTTCGATCAAGAGCAGATTGACCATTAGAGCAATGACTTCACGTGGTGTATAGTGAGATCCAGCTTCCTCATTTTCAGAAAAGCGACGGATAATATCCTCAAACATATAGCCCATCACCATAGAGTCCACAGAACTTGGCGATAGGTCAATCTGAGAGAACTTTTTGATGACAGTAAAAAGACGCCCAGACTTTGCAAGCGTGTGAACCTGTTCTTTAAACTTTAGATTTTCAATAATGTCCTTCACACGACAAGAATAACCATCTAGATAAGCAATAAAATTTTCCTCAATCGCATTGGGATCATTTTGGAGGTTTTCAAGTGTAAATGGACTGGTATTATAGTATTTATAGCCAGACTTGTTCTCAAGAACTTTCTCTGGTGTATTGGGATTTGACTGATAAAGCGCAACTACCTCGTCTTTGGTCGGTAATAAAGCAGCTTCTAAGCGAGTCAAGACAAACATCGGAATGATGACATCTCGATACTTATCTGCACGGTAAGCCCCACGTAAGGTATTCGCAATCGACCAAACTGCATTAACTACATTTGAAATCTGAATATCGTTCGACTGGAATATTGGTAGTTTTTCTTTAAAATTAGACATTTGCTTCCCCTATTTTTATATTAACATTCGCTTTTATTATACCATAAAAGCCCACTTATAAAGCGGGCTCAAATAAGATTTTAAGTAAAACGATTATACAAGATTTTTAAGTACAAAGACTTAGTAATGGTCTTTAAAAGAGAGGAAAGCGACACCTGACCCATCTAGCATATAAATCAGGCGATTTTCTGCATCAATCCGCCTTGACCATGCTCCTTGAAAGTCATATTTCAAGGGCTCAGGTTTACCAATCCCTGCAAATGGATCCCTTTGAATCTCTTTGATAAGGCTATTGATTCGCTTCAGTGTTTTTTTGTCCTGACTTTGCCAGTAACAATAATCCTTCCAGGCATCTTCTGTAAACTTGAGTAACATCCGTTACCCCTCAATTTCATGGAGTTGAACCTGACCAGCTCGGACTTCTGCCATGCCCCGCAAGACCTTATCTGACAATTCCTTGTTCTGAGCTAGTCTTAGGGTTTCTTGTAGGCTGTCCCACTCGCTCTTAGAAATGACCACAATATCTTCATCTGGATTCTTATTCACAACCGTCAAAGGCTCAAACTCATCGTTCACCTTCTTCATATAATCCTTCAAATGATTGCGGAATGTTGAATAAACGACTGCTTCCATGACCATACCTCATTCTACCTCTTTTCTATTATTATACATGAAAAAGAAAAACTTGTCAGGAACTTGTACAAGTTTTCCCTCTCTACTTAATTATTCGTAAAAGGTTTCTAAATTTGGTTAAAAAAAATCCATTGTCTAAAAAGATTTTTTAGACAATGGATAAACACTGTTTCCGTGCATCACAAAACTTCTTACCCTATGTAACAAAAACTCCTTTATTTTTGTGAGCAAAGAAGATTTCAGTGAGACATTTTATTCTTCCACTCTCACCGGCACCCGACCCCAGATCTGCTCTTGCAACTGGGGATTGCCAAGCTGATACACCTGATCCGCTTGCTGGCTCAAAACATCCCAAGGTTCCTTACCAATCCGCGTTACCAACTCCACTTGACCTTTTAGTGACTTGAGGTGGGCCTGGCCCTTTTCAGTGAAACCCAAGACATGGATAGCGGTCGGCAAGATTTCTTCTCTCGCACCTACTAAAATATAAGTCAAAATGCGGCGGACACGCGCCTTGGTATAGCGCTTGGTTGCCACTTTCTCCACCAAGTCTTCCACAGAACTCGCGCTTCGAATGGCATCCCTTATCCGATTAGCCAACTCTTCATTGACCTGAAAAATCTGTGTCAGATCCGGATGGGTTAGGATTTGATAACGGAGCAATTGATAGTAATCCTCCCAAGATACCTTTGGAGCCAACTGAAAGAGTTGGCTGTTGGGCATGAACTGATCCACAAAAGCGTGGTCCTCTTTATGAAGACGAAGGCTGGTGGCAGAAGCATAGGCCACCTCTTTTTCTTCTGAATGGTAGCCCGCACCTTGACGTTGGATAGGCTTGAGCGCAATCCCCTTCCCAGCACAAGCCTTGGCATAAGCCAAGCCCAGGATATGGTTGGGAGTATCCCCTGTGAACTCCACTCCAGCAAAGGTTTCCCACATTTTTTGGGTCTTCTGTGGATAGGATAAATCGTCAGGAAGGCTTCGCAAGAAAACTTCCATTTCCACTTCTTTCTCAGAGTAAATAGTTGCAATCGCTTGGTAGTCTAAGACCTCTTCTGTCCCAAAGGTCAATTGGTCGATTCCCAGACGGGACAAGATCTCCACCGCACCCTTGGCAAAATGATCCGCCGACTGAACAGCCACGAGAAAGGGGAGCTCGACCACCAGGTCTGCTCCATTTTCCAAAGCCATCTGCGCGCGAATCCACTTGTCTACAATGGCAGGCTCACCACGTTGGACAAAATTCCCAGACATGGCAACGATTTTCAGCCCTTCTGCCTGTTCCAGCAGGTACTTGTGCCCATTGTGAAAAGGATTAAATTCTGCAATAATTCCTGTAACTGTCATGCTAGCCTACTTCTGCGCTACAAAAAACCATCGTTTACTGGTCTTTGTTGGGGCCTTATCTTCAAAGTCTGCGAAGAGTTTAAAGGATTTAAAGCCAGCCTGCTCCAATAAAATGTCATAGGTTAAAACTTCATAAGTGCGTTCCTCATGAACTTCATCGTGACGACTAAAGGAGCCATCCTCCTCTTGGACAAAGAAGGTCAGCTCATGGACAATCGAGTGAGGAGCTTCATCCTCATAGGTATCCCAGAGCATGGCAAAATCTTCCGCATTTTCATGGTAAGAATAGCCCGGGAAAACCTCATCCGTCTGGTAGGTCGAATGGACATCAAAAATAAATATACCATCTTCATTAAGAGCGTTATAGACTTCTTTGAAAACATCTCCTACTTCCACCTCGTCCTGCATATAGCAGATGGAATCAGAGTAGCAGGTCACAAAATCGTAGGTACCAGCTTTCGACAAGTCCAACATATTGCCCTCGATAAAATCAATCTTTTGCTTGGCTGAAGCCGCTCTTTTTTCAGCAATTTTCAGCATATCAGCACTCAAGTCTAATCCTGTTACGTCAAATCCAGCTTGGGAAAAGCGGACAGACTGAATCCCTGTCCCACAAGCCAATTCCAGCAATTTTTTCTTATCTTTTGTCTTTGGGAGATGGCGGAGGGAAAAATCCGTCCACAAATCATACAGACTGTCATCCATGACCGCATCATAGACCGCCGCAAACGTTTCATAAGTCGCCATAAATCAAGATACAAAGAGCGTTAAAAGCAAAGAGAAAATAGGAAACTTTCTGCCGTATCGTCAGATACAAAGGAAGTTACTCTTTTTCTCATAGTTTTTAGCTCGTGTTCCGTTACCAAACTAACTTAACACGAGGCCCCATCCTTTCTTTCCATAGAATTTCAATTTAACCAACAAAACTCAGTTGCTACCAACTGAGTTCACCTGCTTATGCTAAGACTGCTGAAAGATCGACAGCACTTGCTTCGTGCCATAGCTTTTCTAAGTTATAGTGTGCACGCATTTCTTCTGAGAAGACATGGACCACTACACCACCTAAGTCAAGAAGGACCCAACCTCCAGCTGAATTCCCTTCGACATGGCTAGCATTAAAGCCAGCTTCGATGACCTTCTCACGAATATTTTCAGCGATCGCCTCCAATTGGCGACTGTTCATAGAGCTTGCGATAACAAAGTAATCCGTCACGCTGGTCAAGCTTTGAACATCCAAAGCCACAATGTCTTCTGCACGTTTTTCATCGGCAGCTTTAACAACAAGTTCAAGTAATTCTTTTTCTTTCATTTAATCCTCTTTCTTTAAAAAATTGTTTTGTAGTCTAAAACATCTGCAAAACGTTCTTCCCAAATATTTTCATAAAACTCATTGAGCGTTTCTGCTGGGATATCCTCTCCATCAAAGGTTGTGACAGCTCCTTCTGGAATGACCAGCTTATAGCCGTATTCAAATCCCACTTTGATGGATGTATCGACACAATATTCTGTCTGCATGCCACACAGGACCAAATGTTCAATCCCTTGTTGATCCAAGTATTCTTTTAATCCTGTCTCTTTAAACATACTATTGTATCGCTTCTGAAATACCTTTTCATTCTCCTGTCTATTCAACAGGGGCGATAACTGCCAATCTTCTGAAGTTAAAGCCTCTGGCGTTTCAATATGCTGCATGTAGATGATTTCAATCTGCTGTTTTCTTGCCTGATCTTGCAAATAAGCAATCTTCTCTAAGAGTTTTTCTGTCTCAAAACCTGTTTCCACGAGAATATTTTGAACATCAATAATGATTAAAGCTGTTTTCACTCACTGCTCCTCTTTCAAATACTTCACAAAGGCGTTATAGGTTTCAAGGGTTTGGGGATAAATCGGTAATCCTTGGTGAGCCAGGTGTTCGACTGTGCGAGCCGTCTCATAGGCCACGGCACGATCCAAGGAGACTTGAGCGATTTCTCGCGCTTGATCCACCCCTGGAAAGGCCCGGTTATGCTCAATATAATCTGCTACATAGACAATCTTGTCTAAGGTTGACATCTGTCCACTCCCAACCGTATGAATCTCAATACTGCGAAGAATGGCTGGATCTGTTAGTCCGAGATCTTCTTGGATCTTATAAATCCCGACCATCCCATGCCAGACATTGTTGCCCCAGTTTTTTAATGCTGGATCCAGCTCATAGCGATCGATCAAGTCCAGAAATTCCTGATCTGATAATTTCTTGGCGTAGTCATGTAATAGACCGGCTAGGCCAGCCTGCTCTTCATCTGCCCCATAGCGCTTAGCTAAGTCACGAGCAGCCTTCTCAACCCCTAAACAGTGGGTTAGGCGTTTTTCCGGAAGGATTTGGCCCATTTTTTCGAGCAAGACCTCTCGAGAAAAGCCGAGATAGTTTTCATAGGTCATTAATACAAACCTTCTTTCTTGATGTAGTCCAAGACTGGTTTTGGCAACATAAAGTTGGGTGTCCGACCTTGTGCGATAAACTCTCGCACCATGCTTGAAGAGATATCCATCAGGGGAACATCGACCCAAATCACTGGATAAGAAGTTCCCGCTTTGTAACGGGGACGTTGAACACCGACAAACTGGACCATCTCCACTAGCTCGTCAATCCGATACCATTTTGGCAGGTAGTCCACCATATCAGCTCCAATGATAAAGTAATAGTCTGTATCTGGGTCTCGCTCATTGAGCAACTTCATCGTATCGTAAGTATAAGAGATCCCTTTACGCTCTAGCTCAATCGTCTCGATTTCTAGCCCTTCAATCCCTTCGATGGCTAGTTCGAGCATTTTCAGGCGATGACTCTCATCAATGGTTTCTTTTTTATCCACATGCGGAGGCTCATATTCTGGCATGAGAAGGACCTTGTCCAAGCCCAATTGTTGGCGGACCTGGTCTGCAACCACGAGATGGGCATTATGGACCGGATTAAAATTCCCACCCAAAATACCAACTTGTTTGCGTTTCTTGTCTTTGATCTCTGGCTCTAACTCTACCTTGGTAAAGGGAGTCAATAGTTCAATTGCCATAGGTTTGCTCTCCTGTGTCTCTTAGATTTCTTTTACTTTGACTGAAATCTTCCGGTTTTCTTTTTTGCTTGATTGTTTATACAAGATGAGGATGCGTCCAATTTTTTGAACCGTATCCACACCGATTTCTTCTTCCAAGATTTCCGCTACTTCATGGATATTCTCGTCCGTATTTTGAAGGAGGGTGACCTTGATCAGTTCGCGAGCGTCTAGTGCTTGGCGAACACTGGTTTTGATTTGATCGTTAAGCCCGTTTTTCCCGATTTGGATAATCGGTTTGAGGCTGTGGGCTTGGCTATTGAGGAAAGCCCGTTGTTTGGATGTTAATGTCATGTTTTTTTCATTGTTTCTTTTTTGATACTTTTCTGATGTGGCGGTGGTCGTCAGCGACCTCCTAGTGGAGTTCCATGACTTAAATTTGAGCCTAAGGTCTCAAATTTCCCGCGCCTAAGTAGTCAAACACCTACTTAGGCTTTCACCACAGCGAAAAGTATCCTTTCTAGGCTCGTTACACTCGCCCTGTCTATAAAGAAACTATTTCCTTTCAAATTTTTAAATAATAGCTTTACGACTTACGACGGCGACGCCTTCTGGTGCCCACACAGCTACTCTTGCTTCCCCATTGACGCGGATCCAGCCGAGTCCTGAGATGACGAGGTCTGTCTTGTCCTTGATGGTAAACTCATGGGGAACCAAGGGTGGAAATTCTTCTTTTTCCTTGCTGTTAGGGGGAGTTAATAAGCTACCGACATGCTTATCATAAAAGGCGGTCGCTCCTTCGAGTTTGGTCCGATGAAGCTTGAGTTCGTTATCAAAGAAGGCGGTGAAACCTTGCTTTTCCCCCTTGATAAAGTCAAAGCGTCCCAGACCACCCAAGAAGAGGGTTTGCTCTGGGTTGAGCTGATAAGTCTTGGGCTTGATTTCCTTTTTAGGGCTGACATACTTGAGGTTTTTAGCCGTCAAGTAGTGAGCCATCTGGTGGCGATGGATAATCCCTGGTGTATCGTAGATGTAGGATCCGTCGTCCAGTGGGATTTCAATCTTGTCCAGTGTTGTCCCTGGGAAGCGAGAAGTTGTAATAATATCCTTATCGCCTGTGATTTCTTGGATAATCGCATTGATGAGGGTCGATTTCCCTACGTTGGTCACACCCACCACATAGACATCACGTCCCTTGCGGTGATGCTCAATTTTTTCCATCAAGTCCTTGATGGCACTCTTGTTTTGGGCAGAGGTGAGGACCACATCGACAGGACGCATGCCTTCTTCGTGGGCTCGCTCCATCAACCAATGGGTCACCTTGCTATCCTTGACAGACTTGGGTAAGATATCCTTTTTATTTCCGACCAAAAGCACATCATTTCCTGCTACAAAACGAGGTAAGCCGGGGATGACGGAGCCATTAAAGTCAAAAATATCGACTACATTGACCACGAGAGCGTCACTATCTCCTACCTCGTGTAGCAATTTCAGGAAATCATCATCTGTCAGATGTACATCTGTGATTTCATTGTAGTGACGGAGACGGAAACAGCGTTGGCAATAGACTTCGCCTGTCTCCAAGCCCTTTTCAAGAGCTGATTGGGGAGTATAGCCTAGTCCCTCTTTGTTTTCTGTCTGAATGGGGGCTCCACAGCCAATACAGAATAATTCTTCCATTCTTAAATTCCTTTTTTATATACAATCGGACCATATTTTTCGGCCATTTGCTTCATGACACGGCGTTCACGCGCCCGGTTGATCTGGGTCTTAATGGAGTCATGCTCGACCAAAGGTTTAACCAGAATCGAACGAATACCCGCCCGATGAGCTGCCCGAATGTCGGTCATCAATTGATCCCCTACCATGACCACTTCATTTTTTTCATAGTGGAAACGTTTGAGAGCCCGATCAATCCCAAAGGTAAAGGGCTTGAGTGACCAAGCTTCATAGTCAATATCAAATTTCTCAACCGCACGTTTGACCCGTTTAGGACTATTATTGGACACCACGATGACCCGAATCCCGCCATCACGAAGGTCATGCAACCACTGGCGCATTTCTGGGGTTCCATCCGGATTATTCCATGCAATCAAGGTGTTATCCAAATCCACGAGAACGGCCTTGATGCCCTGTTTTTCAAGTCTGCAACGGTGAGATCATAGGCTGCTTCCACCGCAAAATCTGGTTTGTAATTTTCGATTGACACGTTCTTCTCCATTTTTTATATTCTCTTCATTGTAGCATAAATGGACGTATTTTGCACTTGCTTCGTTGTCTCCCCTTTGTAAGAGGCCCCAATCTATCTCTTTGATATTCCCTAAAATAGACAAAATCGTTACAAAGTTCAAAAAACGTGGTATAGTAGAAGAAAAACTACACGGAAGAGTTATGATAGCAAAAGAAAAAAAATTGAAGGAGGTCTCACCTCTCCTCCAAAAAATCATCAATTGGTCCTCCATCATTGGAGCCCTCGCAACCCTTGCTTTCTGTATCTGGGCCTACTTTGCTGGCATTCTTCAATCTAAGGAGACCTTGTCGGCTTTTATTCTCCAAGCAGGTATCTTTGGACCCCCTCTCTTTATCTTTCTTCAGATTCTTCAGACAGTGGTACCTATTATCCCTGGTGCTCTGACGTCTGTCGCTGGGGTCTTTATCTATGGCCACATCATTGGGACCATCTACAACTACATTGGAATTGTCATTGGCTGTGCCATTATCTTTCAACTGGCGAGAATGTACGGGCCTAAGTTCGTTCAATCCATGGTCAGTAAAAAGACCTACGACAAGTATATTAACTGGCTCAACGAAGACAAGCGTTTTGATCGTTTCTTCATCTTCATGATGATCTGGCCCATCAGCCCTGCAGACTTCATCTGTATGCTAGCTGGTTGACAAATATGACCTTCAAACGCTACATGACGATTATTATTTTGTGCAAGCCGATTACCTTGGTCATCTACACCTACGGTCTCACCTATATCATCGACTATTTCTGGCAAATGATGTAAAAAAGATGTTGGGCAACAGCCCAGCATCTTTTTTATAGAATTCCTTTTTCTTTTTGAATGATGAGGTCTTTCAGAGAAATCAGGAGAACTGCTAACAGAATCATCCCCATTCCAATAAAATCAATCGCATAGAACTGATCGTTCATAATCATATAGGCGAAAAATACAGCGGAAATAGGCTCAATAGAAGCTAATAAACTCCCTTTTACTGCCCCAACCATTGAGGTTCCTTTGAGAAAGACCGTATAAGCAAAAATAGTTCCTAATACGATCAAGCCAAAGAGGGCCAAAAGGTTATCCGAAGAATAATGTCCTTGAAAGGATACCAGGCCACTAAAAGGAACCATGAGAATCCCTGGCAAGAGCATGCCTACCCCAATGACCGGCATGCTTCCCCATTTTTTGATTAAGTTTAGAGGCAAGATAATATAGAGAGCATAGGCAAAGGCCGAAAACAAGCCCCAGCCTAGACCCTTGGGAGTAATAGCCAATTGATTCAACTGTCCATGGGTTGCAATCAGGAAAGTCCCCCCAATCGCTAATAGCATAGAAGCAATCTCTGAGACAGTTGGCCCAACGCGGTCCTTGATGCAGGTATAGGCTAAAACACCAACCGGGCATACATATTGAAGCACCGTTGCAGTTCCAGCATTAGTTTCTGCAATAGCAATCAGATACGTTAACTGGGTCAATAACAAGCCCAAAAAAGCAAAAAGAATCAAAGAGATATAAGAGCTTTTATCCTTCAAAAAGGCAAAAAATTTCTCCTTATCAGACAGATAAGCAAAGAGAATGAGGACGGCACCTGAAATCAGCAGGCGAATATTGGTCAAGATAAGGGCCGAAAAACCGTGTCCCATCAAATACTGCCCACTCACTCCAGAAAGCCCCCAGGCAATCCCAGCAATTACAGTCATCAAAGTCCCTTTTAGAGTTGTAGACATACTGCCTCCAAAAATATTATTTACATCCTCATTGTAACACAAAAACCAGCCCAAATGGGCTGATTTTATGCAGGATTTAAAAAGTATTTTTAAGGTCCTATCTAGAAGAGCTTAGTCTTCTTCTCTCCCTTTCTTAGCCATTCCTAACCCGAGACTTCCTAAGAGAAGAAGTCCAGCCAGACTGGTGAGGTTGGAGCTCGCTTCTCCTGTTTCAGGAAGCGCGCGAGCTGGGCTTGCTTCTTCTCCTGTTTCAACTGAAACGAATTCATGATGAGGAGCCAAATCTTGAACCTCTGGCTCTTCGTTCTTTTGAGCCAGAAGTTGTGGCGTCGGTTTAGCAGTTTGCGAAGGAAGGACTTTCTCTGGAGATGGAGATACCGGTGTATGGTATTCAGGTCGATCCGGAAGTGCTGGATTTTCAGCTTCTTCCTTAGCAGACAAACGCAAAACAGTTGCAGTCAAAGCATCCAGTCGAAGTCCTCTTTCTGTCCAAGAGATTCCTTTTGGATCAGTCAGATTGCTAATACCTGCTCGTTCCCCATCCACTAGAACATCCGCATTTCTAAAGCGTTCTAGGTCAGTTCCTAGAGCAAAGTCACGCGCCTTAGTATCTGCATTGACCAATACCAAGTATACTTCCCCATTGCTTGCAGTGATTTGGTAGCCAATCACCTGATCCTCTTCTTCCACACCATTCTCACCTGGAATCGTCAAGAGCTTGACGCGACTCTTCACTTCATTCATATTATCCATCCGGAAGGCATCTGTCGACTTACGAAGGGCAATTAACCCTTTGGTGAAGGCCCGAGAGCGTGTATTCTCTGGATAGAGGTCTTCATTGGTTGCTTTTTCCCAATCAAAGTGGTTGATGGCATCACTTGAGTCATAGGAATCATGGATAAAGTAAGGGTAGTCAAATGGTTTTCCATTTTCATCGACCAACAAATGAGATTTGTTTGGAACCTTGTCATCGGAAACAGGCGTGCGGTAAGCTGGATCCTTGAACTGCTTGGTCCGACCATACTCTTGACCAGAATGAAGGAAAGGTGTCCCTTGAGCTGTCAAGACAAGCAGATTTCCGAGACGCAAGCGACGATGGATCTCTGCATTATTTGCTGGAATGCTTGGATCCTTCTTGATAGATTGAGCGATAATATCAAAGAGGGTCAAGTTATCATGGGCTGCAATGTATTGGATAACATCACCTGGACTATCTGCCTCAAAGTTGGTCGGTTGTGCGATGAGATTCTTAAAGATAGTCGCAATTTTCCGTTTTCCATTGGTGATAAAGGCAGGTTGTCCCTCATTTGGATAGCCAGATTTTAGATTGTTTCGAACATCATCTGAGAATACTGCAACGGTATCTGTTTTCTTCATCCAGGATTGGTCAGCTGGTTGTACTGGGCTGTTTTCATCACCTGCATAGGTCACCCAGCCTTCACCCAACATGATGAGATTTGGGTTGAGTGCACGGGCCGCCTTATAAGCTTCTTCGATAGAGGCCGCATCATGGTCTCCCATCATGTCAAATCGGAAACCATCCACCTTATATGTATCCACTAAATACTTGATCGAATCGACCAAGATCCGTTTGGACATGTAGTGGGTTGTTCCCAAGCGTCCACCACCAAAGCTTGTCCGAGGCGTACCGTCCGCATCCATGAAATGATAGTAATTCGGCTCGATATCCTCAAAGATGTCCACGTTAGCTGTGTGGTTATAGACAACGTCTAGTACCACTCCCATTCCACGTTTGTGGATTTCATTGACCAAATTCTTGAATTCTTCAATCCGTTTTTGAGGATTGCTTGGATCTGTTGAATACATCCCTGACAAGGCGAAGTAGTTCTGTGGATCATAGCCCCAGTTGTAGTTGCTATTGCTTGATGCATACTCTAACAAGCGCTTGCTATTTTTTAATTCATTGACATGGTAATAAGACAGAACTGGTAAGAGTTGAACGTGCGTTACACCAAGGTCTTTGAGGTAATCCAATTTTTCAACAAAGGAAGCAAAGGTCCCAAACTGGCTCTTAAGCTCTGACGCCAAAGCCGGATCAGAAGTGAAGTCGCGGACATGGGCTTCATAGATGATGGCATCTTCCCGTTTCTTGAAGTTTGGAATGGACGCATAGGTTAAGTCACTCGGACCTAATCTACTTGGATCTACAAAGGCTGCTTAGCTACCTTATGGACATCATCTGTCTTGGCCAATTCACTATTCCATGCTGCTAACGATTTGGCATAAGGATCAAGGACTGTGAAGGTTTTCCCTTGGCGTTCAATTTCAAACTGGTAGAAATAGCCCGTATAATCTTGGATATCCAGTCCTGAATCAGCAGAAAGGGTCTGCTTCCAAGTACCTCTCTCCCCTTTTTCTAAAGCCACACGACCAACTAGTTTTTCAGAATCATTCTTATCATAGACGACAACGGATACTTTATCCGCACTTGGTGACCAGAGGGTGAGATCCACTTTTTTCCCAGCCTCATGAAGATGAGCTCCGAGAGTTCCATCATAGCTATAAGCTTCATCCTTGAGGCGCCAGTTCATTTTGGTTGTGAAGCGGTCATTGTCGTATTGAACCGTATAGGATTGATCAACCTGAGAGAAATCCCCTGTATAGGTTACTTTCTTCCCTGCTTCATCTAAAAGAAGGTCCGAGATGGTGACAGGATTTCCCTGAGCATCCGTGATCTTGGTCCGTTTGAGTAGCTCCTCTTTCTGTGCTCCTACCAAGGTCGAAAAGCTGGCTTCAATCTTTTCTTTTCCGACATGTTGAGCACCCGTCATACGGATATCGTTGACATAGTATGGGTTAGTATAAACGGTCGGATCATCGTCCCGTAAGAAAATCTGGCTATGGTTCTTCAAATCAGCAAATTTATAATCTTCTTGTCGAATTTTCACATCGTCTCCAGACTTGCTTTCGTCCAATAATAAGAAACCAAATTCTTTTGCAGCTTCCTTTAGGGGGATATCGATGTAACGACCATATTTCCCTGTCGCTGTAAAATCTGTCCCATCCGGCCAAGCAGCACTGCTCGGATTCTCTACATCTCCCCAATACCAGAGAGTTTTTTTGTCATAGTTGCCATCTGTTCGGTAGTAATTCACTCTAACAGTTCCCTCTGCTTGAGGCTGATAAGAATAGACTTTAAATTTTTCGTCCAACCAAGCTTCATTCATCTTTGGCGAGAGCAATTCAACGGACTTATCGCCTGTGATATTGTCCCCTTTAACATTGTTGATAAGGAAGCTAATCTTTTTCGCCCGCTCATTTTTGAGCTTGACATCTAGATAATAGCCGTAGTCATCCGTCTTAGCGTCCTTAAAGGATTGAGCCCCTGTCGGCCAGTTTTCCGAAGGTTTTTCAACATCATCCCAGGTCCAAAGCCCCTGAGTTTCCTTGTTTTCTTCTGGTAGCTTTTTCACGTGAATCCGGATAGTCTGATCAGCAATCGGCTCTTCTGCCTTCTCAGCCTTAGGAGATACCACCTCTTCAGTGAGTACGCTTACATTTTCAGGCGCTGTGACACTTTCATCCGCCACTTTTGGGGTTTCGCTTGTTTCAGTGGTCGCAGCTGGTTTCACATCAGATGAAATACTAACCTCTTCATTAGAAGGGGCTGTCACCACTTCTGAAGCTGGTGCGGGGGGGTTGATCCCTTCATCCGCACTGACCGGGCCAGCAAAGGCTGTTAATAGGGCTAAGCTAGTTGCAATCGCCACCGAACCAACGCCATTTTTCAACCGACGAATCGCATAGACCACTTGCTTATCGCCTGTCACAGAAGATTTCTGTTTCATATCTGTCTCCTTAAATTGTAATACTCAATTAGTATAGCATTTTCTTTGGATTTATGCAAGCGTTTTCGTAAAACATCATACCTTTTTCTATATCTTTTTTAGGTCAGTTAGAAGCATAAAAAACCAGCCCAAACGGACTGGTCTTATTCTGTAAATATAGCAAATTATGGCTCAACTAAAATCTTGATTTGAGATTTATCTTGCGTCAATTCGATAAAGCCATCTTGAACAATATTTCCAATTTGATTTTCTTGGTAACCAATTTTTCAGCAGAGAAGTAGCCTTGTTCCATTAATTCCAATACTTTAGGGAAGATGTGACGATAAGCGATAATCCCTTTGAGGGTTTTTTCTTGAATAGCGAATTCATTTGGATTGATGCTCGCTTCGCGTTCCCAAATGGATACGACCATACATTCACCACCCTTATGAACAGCTGCCAAAGCTTGTCCAAGAACAACAGGAACCCCTGTTACTTCATAAGACACATCGGCGCCACCACCTGTTAAACGATGGATCGCTTCAACGATTGATTCACCTTCTTCTGGACGAACCACAATGGCACCCAATTCTTCAGCCTTAGCTTGGCGTTCCGGAGACAATTCAACTGCATAAATTTTTGAAGCACCAGCCGCACGAAGGGCTTCCACGATCAAGAGACCGATTGGTCCCAAACCAAAGATAACGGCTGTATCCCCAGTTTTCAATGCAGATTGACGAACGGCATATACAGCAACAGCTGAAGGTTCTGTAAGCGCAGCTTGTTCATAGCTCAAGCTATCTGGAATCACATGCACAATATCACCATCAAGCACACAATACTTCGCAAAACCACCATCTGCCGCAAGGCCGACGAAGTTCAAGTTTGGATCAAGGTTGTAGTCACCGATTAGGTTATGTTTTGCCAAAATTGGTTCAATCGTCACGCGATCCCCAACTTTGACACGAGTCACATCACTTCCGACTTCCACAATTTCACCTGAGAATTCATGCCCTAGGGTTACTGGTGCCTTTTGACCAGAGTAAACATGCTCTTCAGTTGGAATAAAAATTGGCCCGTCTAAGTATTCATGCAAGTCTGTTCCACAGATTCCTGCAAATTTAACAGCAACCTTTACTTGATGCGGAAGGATATTTGGTACTTCCACTTCCTCGATGCGAACGTCCTTCTTGCCATGCCAGCGAGCAGCTTTCATTGTTTCCATATGATTCTCCTATTTTTCCATGAATTGCAATTCCCTTTCAGGAAACCCGACAAGTCTATTGTAAGCCTTTTCACAAACTTTGTCAAGAGGAAACAAACGGTTAATATCTTAATTATCAGTCCGAGATGACTCTAATTTCCAACCGATAATCCAGCCCAGAACAAGAAGATAATTTTCAAAAGCTCCAATAACATTTACTGGCAAATGATAGTGAAAATAATTGAAGAGATGATTGGTCCCAATCCCAAGCCCACCGATAATCAAGGCCAATAAAACCGTACGAAGATAAAACCAATCATATTTGAGATTGACAGCAATCAGGATCACAAGAACTGCCACATTCCAAATCCCAATCTCCCGCTACCAACCGATAGAAACACCATATCCTGAATGACTTCCCATATAAGATGGAAAGAAGAGCTGAAAAATAATGGCTCCAGACATGGCGATGATAACTAGGACAAATAAGGCTCTTAAAAATTTGTTCATGTAACTTCTCCTAATGCTAGTTGATATGTAATGGTCTTTCCTATTCTAACACAATTTTATGGATAGAAAAAACCAACCTCTCGGCTAGTTTTTCTCTATTACTCTTCTTTCAACTTCGCCAATTCTTGGGCAAGTAACTTGAGGGCTACTTGTGGGTTAGCTTGGCCTTTGGTTGCTTTCATGAGGAAGCCTGTGAAGGCCTTGTCCGCATTCCGTTTCCCTGACTTGAAGTCGGCTACGGCTGCTTCATTGTCTGCGAAGACTTGGTGGATGATTGGAATCAAGACTTCAGGGTCTGAAATCTGTACCAATCCGGCTTTTTCGACGTATTCACGTGCACCGCCACCGTTTTTCGCCAAATGAACGAAGACTTTCTTGGCAATCTTAGATGAGATGGTGCCATCTTCGATGATGGCAATCATTTCGACCAAGTTTTCTGGTGTCAATTGGATTTCTTCCAGCGTTTTACCTTCTGCATTCAAGAATTGTGCGACTTCCCCTTGCAGCCAGTTAGACACTTGCTTGGCATCTCCACCAAGGGCTACCGCTACTTCAAAGAAGTCAGAAGTGACTTTCGTCGCTGTCAATTGGTTGGCATCATAGTCAGACAAGCCAAGCTCTGCCACGTAGCGAGCACGACGGTCTTTTGGAAACTCTGGCAACTCAGTACGCATTTCCTCAATCCACTCATCTGAGATTTCAAACAAGGGAAGGTCTGGTTCTGGGAAGTAACGGTAATCCGCTGCCCCTTCTTTGACACGCATAAGAATCGTGCTCTTGTTGGCCTCATCATAACGGCGTGTTTCTTGACGAATGACACCACCTGAACGCAAAATTTTTGCTTGGCGCTCCACTTCGTATTCAAGACCTTTACGCACGTTTGAGAAAGAGTTCAAGTTCTTCAACTCCGTCTTGGTACCAAATTCCTCTTGACCGTATGGGCGAAGGGAAATGTTGGCATCCACCCGCATCGACCCTTCTTCCATCTTGACGTCAGAAATACCTGTGTACTGGATGACCTCTTTGAGAGCTGTCAAATAGGCATAGGCTTCTTCAGGAGAACGCATGTCTGCTTCTGATACGATTTCGATCAAGGGCACCCCTTGACGGTTGAGGTCCACATAAGAGAAACCGTCTGTTCCGTGGGTGTTTTTACCAGCATCTTCTTCCAAATGGGCCCGTTCAATCCCGATTTCTTGGTTGAGCCATCTTCCAATTGCACTTCAATCCAACCGTTGTAACCGATTGGCTCGTCAAATTGTGAAATTTGGTAGGCCTTTGGATTATCAGGGTAGAAATAGTTCTTACGGTCAAAGTGCATGTGCTGATGGATATCCATATTCAGCGCCAAAGCAGCCTTGATGCCAGCATCCACAACACCCTTGTTCAAGACAGGAAGCACCCCTGGGAAAGACCAGTCGATTACATTGGTATTGGCATTTTGCTCGTTCCCAAAGTGAGCAGAGGTTGGTGAGAAAATTTTTGAGTTTGTATTCAATTCAACGTGGACTTCAAGTCCGATGACTGTTTCAAAGTTCATTAATTGTCACCTCCGAAAATAAGGGGTTGTTGCTTGTGGTAATCCGTCGTTGCTTCAAAAGCAGCTGCAGCTTGGTAGATGGTCTCTTCCGAATACTTCGGACCAATCAATTGCAAACCAACGGGAAGACCTTGCGCAAAACCTGCAGGAATCGAAATCCCTGGAAGACCTGCCAAGTTGACTGGGATGGTCAACAAATCTGCCAAGTACATGGCAACTGGATCATGGCTGAGCGAATCCAAATCAAAGGCTACACTTGGAGCAGTTGGACCTAAAATCAAATCGTAATCTGCAAAGACTTTTTCGAAGTCTTGGATAATAAGTGTCCGGACTTGACCAGCTTTCTTGTAGTAAGCATCGTAGTAACCAGATGACAAACTGAAGGTCCCAAGCATGATCCGGCGTTTGACTTCATCACCAAAGCCTTGGCTACGAGTGTTCACGTAGATGTCATCCAAGTTCTTAGCATCTTCCGCACGGAAACCATAACGAATCCCGTCAAAACGTTGCAAGTTTGAAGAAGCTTCAGATGAAGCGATGATGTAATAGACAGCAACCCCGTATTTAGAATGAGGCAGGCTGACTTCTTCGACAGTTGCTCCCAATTTTTCAAAGTGCTTAGCTGCATTAAGAATCGTTTCTTTGACTTCTGGGTCAATCCCTTCCCCAAGGTATTCCTTAGGAAGGGCAATCTTCATGCCTTTGATATCTTGACCGATCTTAGAAGTATAATCTGCTATGCGGACGGGCGCTGAAGTTGAATCTTTAACATCTTCACTGGCAATGACATTGAGCAAGAGGGCATTTTCCTTAACGGTTGGTGCAAAAGGACCAATTTGATCCAATGAGCTACCAAAGGCAATGAGACCAAAGCGGGAAACCGTTCCATAGGATGGCTTGAGACCAACAATCCCATTAAAGGCAGCCGGTTGGCGGATAGAACCCCCGGTATCTGAACCAAGGGACAAACGGACTTGCCCTGAAGCCACAGCTACAGCAGAACCACTAGATGATCCACCAGGAACCTTGCAGTGGTCCCAAGCATTCTTGGTTGGTCCATAGTAAGAAGTTTCACCAGATCCCCCCATGGCAAATTCATCCATGTTGGTCTTTCCGATGACAATCATCCCTTTTGCCTTGGCATTAGCAACCGCTGTCGCATCAAAAATAGGCTCGTAGTTGTAGAGCATTTTTGATGCTGCAGTGGTCAAGATACCGTCAGTAGAAATATTATCTTTGACAGCGAGTGGAATCCCTGATAGAAGATTATCTGCATCGATTCCTTTTTCATCAATGGCCTTGGCTTGTGCAAGAGCAGCTTCTTCAGCCACCGTCACAAAGGCATTGACTGCTTCTTCACGCGCCTTGATATCGTCAAGCGTCGCTTGGGTCAATTCTGTTGCTGAAATTTCCTTAGAGACAAGGAGGTCGTGCAACTCTTCAATGGTTTTATGGTTGAATGACATTAGGCATCTCCTCCATCTTCTAGGATAGCTGGCACCTTGATGTAGTAATTATCTTTTTCAGGTACATTTTTAAACAAACGGTCACGGTCCGTCCCTTTTTCAGCAACATCCGGACGCAATACGGTCTTGCGATCTGCCATGGTAGTCGTTGGGGCCACTCCTGTCGTATCCACTTCTTCCAACAACGCGACCATATCGACGATTTTCGTCAAAGTTGTCGCAAATTCTTCTGTTTCTTGCTCAGAGAATTTCAATTTTGAAAGATTGGCAACATGGGTTACTTCTTCTTGCGTAATTTTCATCTTGCTTCCTTTCCCATCTTGGAATTTATTCATTTCAATCTGTACTATTTTACCATAATTTACCCTATTTTGCTCGGTCGAGAAAAAAATCTGCAGGACTTTTTCGCCCTGCAGAAATCAGATTGCTTCACTGACTATGAATGGCTTGAAAGGTCTTCCCTCAGCCCATCGAGCACCTGACGCCAAGCTTGGACAACCCTTTCTCTCAAGTAGGTCCTAGCAATCTTGTAAGAAGTCTGGTGCATAGACTCCAGGTCATTTTCTAGGACCGAGACAAGCTTATCTGCCATGTCAGCAACCAAGTCTTCTTCATTTCTCTCCACACCATAAGAAACCAGGTAACCATTTTTTCCATCCTGAATGAAAGTTGGATTACCGTAGCGAGCATCAAAACCAACCAAGGCCAAACCCGAACCAACGGCTTCCATTAGGGTTAAACCAAAGGTTTCCCACTGGGAAGTCGTGACATATACTTGAAACTGGGGATAGAGAGAATCTAAATCTGCATGCCCTCGAAGCAAGATATAATCATCCGCATAAAGATCTTGAATAAGCTGGCGCAAAGTAGGCTCCTCTCCTCCTTTACCAAGATATGAAATTGCAAACCGGGCACCTTTTGATGGGCTAGAGCAACCGCTCGAATGGCTAAATCAATTCGTTTACGAGGATCCAGACGAGAGGCCGTCATCATGCTCAGAGGTTGGCGCGGGGACGATGGTTGCTGTAACTGATCCAAATGTCCAACAGGAAGTACATAAATAGGAAGTACATCTATACCTTGCTTTTTAAAAGTTTCTAATAAGACCTCTTTTTGAAGTTCTGTTGCTACTAGCAGGAAGTCAAAGCGTCGCATATATTTAAATACATAATAGTACTCATAGTTAAGAGAACCATTCAAAAATTCATGTTCCGAGTGAAAGACAAAGCCTAAACGAGCAGAAGTCTTTTGCTCAAGAATTGGACGGGTAAAGTCCATTAATGAAGCCCGATCAAGCAGGAGGATATCTTCTTTCCCTAGATTAAGTCGAGCAAGAAAACGTTCCAACACTTGGGTTTGGGTCAATAAGATTTCTGTCCCCAATTGGTAAAACCATTGTTCTCCCTGCTTGATTTCTTGAAAAGCTACTTTGCCATCTTGATGGTGATAGGTTCGCCGCACGATGATCCCACCCACAAAGTACTCTGTAACCATTTTTTTGGCCCCATACCACTCCCGTTTTACAATGGACCCTCTCACTAGATAATCAACATAGCGGACACAGTCTCTATGATAAGGATCTAAAGTAAAGACCAGCGATTGGTTATTAGAAAACTGGTAATGTGCCTCCGTCTCCGTCTTTTTCACCAAGTCTAGTCGCGTTAACTGAAAGTCCATTTGTAGAGCCCCGACTGTGACAGAAGGAACATTGGTTGCTTGATCCGTAAAGCTGAGATAGGCATATAAGAGTTCTTCATCCTTGTGGCCAAGCGAAAGATAATAGGCTAACTTCTGAGGACTGGGCCAGGTCGTAAAGACAAATCGTGCTGGCTCCTGTAACTGACGAAGCATGATCGCCCGAGAAGCTTGAGCTACATCTACCCCATTTGGTTCATAGCCCACCAAAAGATTAAAGGTATAAATGGTCATGTAGCTACCTCCTCTCGACAATTGAAGAGTGTAAGCAAATCTTCTTTCCTAGCCAATTGTAAGACATCTCTTTGTTCCTCAATCCGACTAGTAAACTCTTCTGGTGTTTGCAACACTTCTTTGATCTTTTCTAGTAATAATTCGCCGGAGGTCAAGACAGTTGGTAATTTTTGATATGCTCCCCAATGAACAGTGGTGTCTAATCCAAGGATTAACTGTCCATTTTCAATCGCCCTCATGGTGGCTGCTAAAACTTCCTTGCCCTGGTTCAAATCCAAATATAGCGAGCAACTTACCAATAGCTCCTGGAAACGCTCCTCTGAACAATTCGGATGGAGATAGAGATTTGAAAGGAGTTTAGGTTCGTTAATTTTGGTCCCATGTTGGTCAGGGCTGCAACATGAAAGTCCACTTCAGGAAGACTTTCTACCAAATAGGCCAAGCCTTCTACCTCTTCTGATGCTGTCATGATCAAAGCCTTAGCTTGAAAGGCCATTGTCTCGGGATCAACCAATCCAGCCACATAGTGAAGGTCCGTGTTTCGATCTTCAGGAGCATAGTAATTCAAGATGAGAATCTGCTTGACTTGTTTTTGAAGGTCTTCTAAATTCTCTTGCTGAGGACTGCAAAAAATGAGGTCTTCCTTTCTAAGTTCTTGTAGAAGGGGAACTACCTTCGAATCCAAACAGATAAGGGGTTCCTGACCAGAAAGGACCTTATCTAATAGGGCTCGTCTCAATTCCTCCTCATTTGCATAAAGCTGATCTCGACCAGACTTTGTCTGATAGAGGAAATACCCCCTTTTTGACAAAATGATGCAAGACCTCTTCCTGATTTCGATTGTAGTAAATTTCCAGGTAGGTTTGTCCATCTTCTTCCAACAGTCGTTGACGGCTTCTCCAACCATAACGATTGTAATCCTCAACGGTCAGAACAGTATCCCCCTCACCCAACCACTCCACACGCTCTACAGTTCGTGATTGGATATCTTTTCGTAAGATTATATTTCCACGTCGTTTCTGACCATCAAAAATATAGGTCGTAATCCCCATGGTCCACGGCTCCCAATAGGCAGGAACAGGTAGGTCATTGAAAAAGAGGGGCTTGCCCTCTCTAGAGCTGGGATCTGTATAGGTCAAGAGGGAAACCAAGCTAGCTTCTCCCAGACCCAAATCTGTTTCTAAATTGGTAAACAGAACCTGATAAGACTGACCCAAGATAGCCAGTAGCTTTCTGACTTTTTCCAACTCTCTACTATTTTCTGGTGCAATGACTAGCATAAGAATCCTTTCTAAAAAGAAGCCCACTAACTAAGAATTTAGGGCTCCAACAAACCTAAGTTCATACGGGCACGTTGATAGGTTTCTGTTTCTTGTAGCTGGGCTTCTTCAAGCTTTTCAATCGCTCGTTTCAACCTCGTCTTGTAGATATAACGATGCCAAGTCAAATCATACCCCATCATTCCTAAAAGGGCCAGTTTTTCATTTTTAGCTTCCATCTCATCTGAGACACGCTTCTCAGTCCAGACCTGAGATAGGGTGTCCTCTCTGCCAACTCGATACCAGTAGATACACTTCTCTGTATGAATGACACGCTCAGCCTTCAGCAACAACTTATACATCAAGAAATTATCCTCTACATTTTTCCCAAGGGGAAAACGAAGGTCGTCAAAGAGAGAAAGCTTGTAGAGCTTCATCATGGCACAGGCCCAAGCCATGTCCTTGGTTTCCTGGACAGCGTCTTGGTCGATAATCTCCCGCCCCTCATACACCGCTTCTGAGTAGGTCTCTTCCGTCACTTTAATGAGGTACTTGCTTCTCGATTCATCATATAAATTGTAGTTCCCAATGGAGATATCGGCCTCATATTTTATTAATTGGTTATAGAGGGTTTCAATATAGTCTTCCGTTACCCAATCATCTGGGTCGATAAAGGTAATATAGTCCCCTGTTGCTAAATCAATCCCCGCATTTCTTGCAGCAGATAAGCCACCATTTTCTTGGCGGATGTAGCGAATACGAGTATCCTTCTTAAAAACTCCTTACAGATAGCTTCTGATTGGTCAGGAGACCCATCATTGACCAAGATAATCTCCAAATGAGGATAGGTTTGGGTCACAACAGTCTCAAGACACTGGCTCAGATACTTTTCCACATTGTAAATGGGAATCACAATACTAATGACTTCTTTTTTTTCCATCTTCTATTTCTCAACTGTCTTTAGATATTGGCGGATAGCTTCAATCATCTGATCTACTTGCTGGTCTTCAAAAAGGTGATTTTGCCCAGTCTGATCATGATTGGTACTAACAAAGGAATAAATCGGCTTGCCCAACTGGTGGATTTTTTGAGTAATTTGGTCCACTTCTCCATATGGATTGATATCCAAATAAAAATCGATTTTTTCTAGGACCTTGCGGCTCGTCAAAGGATCAAAGGCGGGATAAAGGATTAAATTTGGATACCGCTCCAGCTGAATCAAGCCAAAACCAAAATGGGTGTGCGCCAATACATGAAAAGCTACATCTGGAAAGGCCTTCAATAGAAGCTCTACCTCATGTAAATCTGCTGAATGAGTATAAACAGCAGTATGATAGGGGAATTCCCCTACTAGATCTTCCAAGCGCTGCTGCATGAGTGGCTTTCTTAATAAGTTATCTTCCCAAGATAAAGCATAATAGAACCACCAAATCTCTCTGAAACGATTGAATCGTTTAGCTGTCCAAGGCTTATTATGAGATGTATAATGAATGACTGCTGGAAGGCCTTGAAACTCATCATACCAGGCTAAGTCCCCATACTGATGCTGATCCTTATCCGATCCCACTTGAAGGTTATAGGTTAAAGGCAGGCGAAGCCAAGCATCCTTGAAGTAGTGATTCAAAATTCCTTGATCTCCATAGACATGCTGGTGATGCTCCTTGGTCAAGTCAAAGAGAGCTTGAGTCGTCTGGTGATTACGCCACCAAGCCAAGTCCAATACGAGTAGTCCGGCATTGAAGCCCTCTCTTGTTGTCGGACGATCCTCTACCGCTCCTAACCCACAGCCATCTAAATCTACTTCAAATAAGTCTGATAGAGATTTCGTCACAATCATATCACAATCCAAATAGAGAACACGATCTTCTTCGACTAATTCTGGGATGCAATAACGGAAAAAGGTCGCATAATGAAGATGCGAGCTTGGAAGTGAGAACTGTTTGAAACTCTCCGCAGCAACCCGACAGTTCAAATCTCTGAGTCAATGGTTGCCAAACGATGATTCATCAGTTGAAACCACTCTGTAGGGATATTCTCATTCAGTACATAGATTTTTAAGTGGCGATGATGGGCACAAAGTGATTTGATAGCAATTTCTAATTTTTCCATATAGGATAACTCTGCTACAAAGACAACTGCTTTTCTACTCATTCATTTCTCCTTCTTAAACACCCTTAAGAATATCATTTTTGGAGTTACAAAACAATGGCTAGCTCCTAAAAAATAGTATCAGATTCTTCATCTGATACTATCTTACAAAGCAATCGTTAGTCTTTGATTTTGTTTAGTTTCTCATCTACTAGTGTTGCACCTAAAACGTATTTAAAATGATTCAGAGCAAATTGATGATTCTCTACTGTTAGAGAGGCTACAGCAGACTCCACTACTTGAATCTGATAGCCCAGATTATAGGCATCAATAGCTGTATGGAGAACACAGATATCCGTCAAAACCCCTGTCAAAATGACAGTATCCACTCCCCGCTCTCGTAAGCGGATGTCCAAATCAGTCCCTGAAAAGGCAGAATAATGACGTTTGTCCATCCAAAAGACACGAGCATCTGACTGATAATCCTTGAAAAAATTAGCCAAAGGCCCATAAAGATGACGACCAGTAGTCCCCATAATATTGTGAGGGGAAATAGTTTACTTTCTGGATGAAAAGGATCGTCCAAATCGTGGCCATCAATAGCAAAGAAGACATAAGCTCCCTGCTTAAAAAGCTTCCTCTGTCACTTGAGCAATAGTTTCTGAAATAGCCTGGGCAGGCGCTCCTGCGGTCAGTTTTCCATCATCTGCGACAAAATCAACTGTGTAGTCAATTGAAATCAATGCTTTGTTCATTAGTAGTCTCTTTTCTTAATTTCCTCAAAGATATCTGGAATCAACACCTTGAGATAAGTTCCCTTCATCCCAAGCGAACGACTTTCAATAATTCCTGCTGACTCCAACTTACGAAGTGCATTGACAATCACTGAGCGAGTAATGCCAATCCGATCCGCAATAATAGACGCTGTCAACTGCCCTTCATTACCCTTCAATTCACTAAGGATAGCGGAAACTGCCCGCAATTCCGAATAGGATAAGGTATTGACAGCCATGTTGACTGCAGTCCGGCGGCGAATGTTTTTCTCATCTTCCTCTCGTTGGAAGTTCAACATTTGAATCCCAACTACGGTACTAGCGATCTCAACCAAAATCAAATCATCATCCGCAAATTCTTTGTCATTGCGCCAGATAATCAAGGAACCCAAACGAATCCCAGATACATGAATGGGAGCAATCGTTGTCAGACCATCAGGAAAATCAGACTTAGTTTCCACTGGGAAAATGCTCAAATCATGGTCAACATCTAAGTTGGCCTCTGTATCGTAGACCAAACTAGCTGCCTTAGCATAATCTTCTGGCAATTTTTTATTGTCAAAAAAAGCCTCAACCCGGTCATTATTCGTCTTGTAACGCATGAAATAACCTAGAAGAGTTCCCTTGCTATTAATAATACAAGCGTTACAATGAATGATATCAGCCAGTTGACGGGCAATTGCATTATAAGGCATTTCATCTTGCAACTGTTCTTCAGAGCGTTTCAAGATAGATGTAATTTTTCTTGTTTTTTCTAATAATTTAGCCATAATAAACCTCGCATATAGTCAGCTAAAGTATATCATATAAGTGAGGGAATTTCAATCGAATTATCTGAAAATTATTTATTTTTTCTACAATTCTATTCAATTCAGAAAAATTAGCCTTACGTAACAAAATATTCGCTGGATTCATTCAAAAAAAGAAACCGCCTTTTTAGCGATTTCTCCATTGTTTATCGTTTGTATTGCTTTAAGAAACGGGTCATCTTCTCTTGAATTTGAGCCAATTCTTCCACTCGTGGAAGGTAGACAATCCGGAAATGATCCGGCTCTTTCCAGTTGAAACCACGTCCATGAACCAAGAGAACCTTCTCTTGTTTCAAGAATTCCAAGACAAACTGCTCATCATCATCCACCCGGTACATTTCTCGATCAATCTTAGGAAAGATATAGAGACCAGCTTTTGGTTTGACAGCTGAGAGACCAGGAATATCATTGATGGCCTTGTAAATAAAGTTCCGTTGTTCGTAGATTCGTCCCCCTGGAAGCAAGAGTTCGTCCACTGACTGGTAGCCTCCCAAAGAAGTCTGTACCACTTGTTGAGCCAACACGTTTGAACACAAGCGCATATTCGAGAGCATGTTCAAACCTTCAATATAGCCCTTCACGTGGTGTTTCGGTCCAGATAAGACCATCCAGCCCACACGGAATCCCGCGATGCGGTGTGATTTGGACAAACCGTTCATGCTGACACAGAACAAATCTGGTGCCAGACTGGCAATGGCTGTGTGTTTATCTCCATCCATAACCAATCGATCATAGATCTCATCCGCAAAAATAATCAAATCGTTTTGGCGGGCAATCTCGACAATTTCCAACAATACCTCATCTGGATAAAGAGCGCCCGTCGGGTTGTTAGGGTTGATCACGACGATAGCCTTGGTGTTTGAGGTAATCTTAGACTTGATGTCCTCAATATCAGGGTACCACTCAGCCTCTTCATCACAGACATAGTGCACCGCATTTCCACCTGCTAGGCTGACTGCTGCTGTCCAGAGAGGATAGTCTGGCATTGGCACAAGTACTTCATCGCCATTATCCAGCAAGCCTTGCATAGACATCACGATCAACTCACTAACACCATTTCCGATATAGATGTCATCAATCTCTACATTGGGAATTTTTTTCAACTGGCTATACTGCATAATGGCCTTACGGGCAGAAAAAATCCCTTTTGAATCTGAATACCCTTCACTATCCCGAGCGTTCATAATCAAATCATGAATGACTTCGTCAGGAGCCGTAAAACCAAATTCAGCCGGATTTCCTGTATTTAAGCGAAGGATTTTCTCCCCGTTTGCCCGCATCCGCATGGCTTCTTCCAAAACTGGTCCCCGAATATCATAAGCGACATGTTCCAGTTTGATGGACTTATTGTATTCTTTCATGATTTTTTCCTCACTTTATCAAACTGCTACCATTATACCACTAGTTATTCCCGAGTACAACTGAGCAGGTTACCTCATTTTGTATACCTTCTCCCAAACTATTAGAAAATTCCATTTGACCTTTACAATCTATGTTAAAAGGGTTAAAATATAATTATAGGTATCATAAATGGTGTTATTCCATTTCATTTTCACTTTTTCAAGCATTAAAGGAGGTCGGATTATGTCTAAAAAATACGAAAACATTATGGTTGCAGTTGATGGATCTCATGAAGCAGAACTCGCTTTCGAAAAAGGGGTCAACGTTGCTTTGCGCAATGGTTCAAAACTAACACTAGCACATGTCGTTGATACACGTGCCTTGCAAAGTGTTTCTACTTTTGATGCTGAAGTTTATGAGGGCTTCCAAACAGAAGCAAATGAACTCCTGGAAGACTATATTAAACGCGCAAAAGATGCTGGTCTCCACAATGTTGCTACTGTCATTGAAATGGGAAATCCAAAGTGCTCTTAGCTCACGATATCCCTGAACAAGAAGGAGTTGATCTCATCATGGTAGGTGCAACTGGCCTTAACGCCTTCGAACGTTTACTAGTTGGGTCTTCTTCTGAGTATATCCTTCGCCATGCCAAAGTCGATTTATTGGTTGTTCGTGACAAAGATAAAACCTTCTAGTCATGGATTAATCTAACAAAAAGGTGTGAAAGTCCTTCACTTTCACACCTTTTTATTGTTCTCTCTATCCGTTTGGTTTTCTAGATGATGCTTTTGATAAGCCTTCATTTGCCGGTCCAGTTCTTTTTGTATAGCCGGTTCAGGAGCAAACTTTTCCTCCCAATCATCTGGTTTTAAAATTTTATGAGTCTCTGGATCAAAATGAGCTTTACCATCTGGGAAAATTTTACCCATATTTGCCCGATGCACAATTTCAAAGATCTGTTCAGGATCCACTCCCATCAATACAAAGCTCCCATAAGTCAAATAGAGAGTATCGATTAAGGCATCCACTTGACCTACCAGGGATTGTTCTGCAGGATGCTTCGTTCGAACTTTTTCTGCCGCTTGATCCAAGGCCTGGTGGAGACTAGCTATAGAGCGATCAAAGCTCGCCTCGTCCTCACAGGCAGCACGAATAAACTCTACTAGCTCCTCTTGTTTAAACATAGTTCGATAAAGAGCCTCTTGGTTTTCCCAAGCTCTAGGCTCTTCCTGGGTTTGACCATCCATGAGCTGATGGAAGGCTTTTCACACGATTAAAGTGGTCATCGCTACTCACAAATAGGGGCTGATCAGTTAGAATGCCAAAATGTTCCAACGCTTTTTGGATCCCGTCCTTGGTATTACTAGTCGTAGTATGTTGGGCCACTTCTTTAACCTTACTGGTTCCATTGCCCATCGCAATGGACAAGCCAACACCGGAAAGCATTTCTAGATCATTATCCGAATCACCAAAGGCCATGACCTGATCCATTGAAAAACCAAATTCTTCTCCAACCAAACGAATCCCTTCCAGTTTAGAATTGCCTGGATTGATAACATCTGCTGCATAGGGACTGGAGCGAGTGAATTTAAATCAGGAAAGTCCTGTTCAACTTTCTGCGTATCCTTGGAACTTGCTAACAATAAAACTTGGTAAACAGGACCTTGAGCAATATGAAGCAATTGCTCCTGATCTTGCGGTACAACTCGACTGACAAACTTATTGAAGCCTTGGCTAACCGTTCGAGCTAGACCTTTGGGGACAAATTGGGCAGACCACTGTGAAACTGAACTCATTCCAAAGCTCATAATGCGCGAGCCCTCTATTCCGTCCTTAGTCCCTAGGGCAATTTCCATTCGATGTTTCTTGGCATATTGAATCAAGCGGTGAAGATTTTTCTTATCAATTGGAGAAGCCGACAAAACCTTGTCCTTGGTAAAAATGTACTGGCCATTATAGGTAACTGCAAAATCAAAGTCATAGCGCTCGATAAAAGGGCGGACAAAGAAAGGACCTCGGCCCGTTGCCAAGCCCACAAAGATTCCCTGCTCTTTTAACGTTTGAATGGCCTGTTCGGTAGACTTTAAGACCATCCGACTATCATTGACCAAGGTTCCGTCAATATCAAAAAAGACCGCTTTTATTTCCATGATGACTGCTTTCTTTCCGTTTTATGATACAATAAATTATAACACACATTTCAAGGAGACACACATGATAAAGAAAATTTTGGCCCTTCATACAGGAGGGACCATCTCCATGCAGGCGGATGCCACTGGAGCTGTCGTGACCAATTCATCCAACCCCATGAACCATATTGATCTGTCACTGGCATGGATTGAGCTTACTTCAGAAGATTTTTTTAATTTACCTAGCCCTCATGTAACTCCTCAGCACATGTTGCAACTTTATCATAAGATTCAGAAAGAGGCTTCCCAGTATGATGGGATTGTCATCACCCACGGTACCGATACTCTTGAAGAAACAGCCTACTTTCTAGATACCATGGACTTGCCAACTATTTCGGTAGTCCTGACAGGAGCCATGAGAAGCTCCAACGAATTAGGGAGTGATGGCGTCTATAACTATCTGACTGCCATCCGGGTCGCGGCAGATCCCAAATCACAAGACAAGGGGGTCTTGGTCGTGATGAATGACGAAGTCCATGCAGCCAAGTACGTGACCAAAACCCATACAACCAATGTCAGTACTTTTCAAACACCAACTCACGGTCCTCTAGGCTTGGTCATGAAAAAAGAAGTTCTCTATTTCAAAACAGCTGAACCTCGTGTTCGATTTGATTTGCAAGAGATTAAGGGAGTCGTCCCCATTATTTCCGCCTATGCTGGCATGAAGACAGACCTTCTTGATATGCTAGATGTCCGACAAATGGATGGCTTAATTATCGAAGCCTTTGGTGCAGGAAATCTTCCTAGGGAGGTGGCGGAAACTCTTTGAGTTTCAAGAGTCTGGCCTCCCCATTGCTTTAGTTTCTCGTTGCTTCAATGGGATTGCGGAACCTGTCTATGCCTACGACGGTGGCGGAGTTCAACTTCACCAACATGGCATCTTCTTTGTGAAAGAGCTCAATGCCGCCAAGGCTCGGCTAAAACTCTTGATCGCAATCAATGCTGGCTTAAAAGATAAAGAATTAAGAGATTATATGGAAGGTTAAAATAAGAATAGAAGGCGTGATGGTTGATACATCCGCCTTTTGAATTTAAAAATAGCTTTGATGGACTGAGATAATGACTGACAAAATAAATTTCAACATGGTTCGCATAGCTAGGACCTCTTTTCTGTTTTTTACGATTATAGGTCCACAAACTTAAAAAAAGATAAAAAGAGAGTGGGACAGAAATCGGTAATTCGTTAGAATTCGATTTCGTCGTCCCACCTCCGCACAATTGAGTAGGGCTGTAAAAGCTGATGAAATGTCCACTCAACCACTGCGTCTTGCTCGACAATCCAAAGACAATTGAGAGGCTAGGACTTTTGTCCTAGCCTCTTTTTCTTATCACTTCTTAATCCAGGTGTTCTTTCTGTTCCAAATGCAGAGACAGACAGTGCCAGTCTGGATGCTCTCGCCAATTAGGAGTTGTCACCACTTGAACAGCTACCTTTCGCGCTTCCTCTAAAATCGGATAATCTTCAATGAGGTTGGCCACTTGGAATTCTGGTATACCTGATTGACGCGTTCCAAAGATTTCCCCAGAGCCTCGTAGCTTGAGGTCTTCTTCTGCCAAGACAAACCCATTGGTTGTTTCGGTCATGATTTTCATTCGTCGCTTGCCTGATTCTGTTTTAGGATTGGCAACTAATACTGCGTAAGACTGCTTATCACCACGTCCTACCCGACCTCTCAGTTGGTGCAATTGGCTCAATCCAAAGCGGTCTGCATCCATGATAATCATGACGGTGGCATTGGGAACATTAACTCCAACCTCGATAACAGTTGTAGAAACTAGTAAGTCAATTTCTCCTTGCTTAAAGGCTTGCATAATGGCGTCTTTTTCTTCCCCCTTCATCTTACCATGGAGGAGGGCAATACGGACACGATCCCCGAAGTAAGCAATCAATTCTTCCTCTAAGGCAATAGCGTTTTTGAGGTCCAAGGCTTCAGATTCTTCAATTAAAGGAGAAATAACATAGGCTTGGGAACCTTTTTGAATTTCTTTGACCAGCCAATCCAAAACCAAGTTTAACTGTTGGTGCTTGACCCATCGGGTGATGATTTCTTTTCGACCAGCTGGCATTTGATCGATGATGGAAACGTCCATATCTCCAAAAGCAGTGATGGCCAGGGTCCGAGGGATTGGGGTCGCTGTCATCATCAAGACATCCGGATTTTGGCCCTTTTCACGCAGGACCCGTCTTTGTGCAACACCAAAACGGTGCTGCTCATCAATAATGACCAAGCCTAAATCATGAAAATGAACCCCCTCCTGAATCAAGGCATGGGTTCCCACAACAAGGTCCACTTGCCCTGACTTAATCAAATCCAACCGTTCCCGTCTCTCCGCAGCTTTTAGACTTCCTGTCAAAGGAAGGATTCTAAGGTTAGAAAAAAGAGAGGTCAAACTTTGTAAATGTTGCTCGGCCAAAATTTCTGTCGGTACCATCAAAGCCGCTTGCTTGCCAGCTGTCACAGCAGCATACATGGCTAATCCAGCAACGACGGTTTTTCCACTTCCAACGTCCCCTTGCAAGAGACGATTCATGTGGTAAGGAGAACGCATATCTGCTAGAATTTCGCTCAGACTTCTCTCCTGGGCTTCTGTCAAAGCAAAGGGAAGACTAGCTTGAAGAGCTTTTAGCTTCTTCTCATCCCAATCCAGCACGATTCCCTGTCCGACGGAACGATTTTCTTCCTTCAAGACCTGCAGTTGCAATTGGAAAAAGAGCAGTTCTTCAAATTTTACTCGTCTCAGAGCCTGCTTGTATTCCTCAAGATCCTTTGGAAAATGCATGGCTCTGACTGCTTGTCTGCGAGAAAGCAGATGATACTTGTCCATTAAGATTTGGGGGGAGATTTTCTTCCAACAGTTGATCCAATCCGGCTTCAAAAGCCGTTTTAATGACCTTTACCAGGGCAGACTGACTCACCCCTTGAGACAAGCGGTAGACCGGTTGGAGGTCATCTTCGACTTGCGCTAGTAGCTTCATTCCTGTCAAAGCTCCCTTGGCCTTATCCCACTTACCAAAGACAGCCACCGTTTGCCCCAACTCAATCTTATCCGCTAAATAGGGCTGGTTAAAGAAACTAACTGCTAGGACCAGTTCTCCTTGTTTAATAGTGAAACGAAGACGGTTGCGTTTGAAGCCGTAATATTGAACATTGGCTGGAGTAGCGACAAGACCGGAAACAACCGCTTTTTCTCCATCTTCCAGGTCTAGAACATTTTTTGATTTAAAATCTTCATACCGAAATGGAAAATAGAGTAAGAGATCCTCAACTGTTTCGATTCCCAATTTCTTGTATTTCTCTGCTGATTTTGGTCCAATTCCTGGTAGGACAGAGAGTGGTTGATGTAAGTTCATTCATTCCTCCTAGATAAGAAAGGAGGCTGGGACCTTTGTCATCAACCTCTTTCATCTTTAACTTGCCATTACTGAAAGTTTGGGACATCCATCCAGCTTACTTCCCACAATCTTTCTTTGCTGGACGATAAACTCTTGGGACGCGATCACTCAGGACACAAACCACCTCATAGTTGATGGTCCCTCTATAGTCTGCTACATCCGTCGCAGAAATTGCTATATTACCATCTGATCCAATCAAAATCACCTTGGTTCCAATCGGGTAGGCTTTCGGTAGGCGAATGGTGATTTGATCCATAGATACTCGACCCACAATCGGGCAGAATTGCCCATCAACAAGAACATGGAATCCTTGCATATCTCTGGTCCAGCCATCTGCATAGCCAATCGGAATAGTCCCAATCCACTCTTCATCACTAGTCTGATAGGTCGCTCCATAACCAACTGTCTGTCCTACTTCCAGTGACTTGACGTGCACCAATTCTGTTTCCAAACTCAGGGCCGGACAGATGCTGTAGGGAAGTTCCAACTCTCTTCCACTTGGATTGAGCCCATACATGACATCGCCCAGACGAACCGCATTGAAAATGGTATCAGCATGCCATAAAGTCGTTGCTGAATTGCTAGCGTGTACAATTTCGGAGTATAGGGCAACTGCTCCAACAAGGTCTTAAATCGTTGCAATTGGCCTTGGAAATGACGGTCATCTTTCTCGTCAGCTGTAGCAAAATGAGTAAAGATTCCTTCCACTTCTGCCCCATGGTCTCTTAATAGGTTCATAGCGTCATGAAGGTCTTCTGCTGAACGCAAGCCAATTCGTCCCATTCCTGAATCCACTTTAATATGAACCTTCAACCCAGTCAAATCAGATTTTTCAGCCAATAAAGCTTTCAACCACTCGAGACTAGCTACTGTATAACGAATTTCTTCTTTGATGGCAATCGCAACGTGTTCTACTGGTGCAACACCCAAAATTAAGATCGGCTTTTCCCCAGCTACTTGACGAACTTCCAGAGCCTCATCTAGGTTGGAAACACAAAAAGCATCTACTATTGGCAATAAGCATTCTACCACTGGCTCAACCCCATGGCCGTATGCATTCGCCTTGACAACCGCAAAAGTCAAGGTCTCTTTCGGAATATGAGCCTGTATTTGTTGAACATTATAGGCAATAGCCTCTACATCCACATATGCTCGCGTTGGTCTATGTATGCTAGCTTTCATTTCTTTCCTCCAAAATGACACTGGTCGAAACTAAATCGCCTGAGTGACTAATCGAAACCCAAATCTTTCCACTAAAAGGGGCTCTTGAAAAATAGGGAGCTCCTTTTTGATTGGTTAAAATTTCCAAATCCTGAAATCCTACTGGACCAATCCCTGTTCCCCAAGCCTTGGAAAAGGCTTCTTTGGCAGACCATCGACCTGCCAGGTATTCCATTTTCCGTTTTCCAGATAATTGGTCGAACCGTGCTCGTTCCGTCTCTGTCAATACTTTAGAAGCAAATCTCGGATGTCTTTGGTAGGCCTCTTCAATGGATTGGATCGATTCGATATCTATCCCATGTCCAACAATCATATTATTTCCTCTTCAATGATTCTCTATCGACAACTCAATTTAAGAAGGAAAGGGCTGAGAATATTTTCTCTAGCCCTTTCCTCTTATTCAGCTACATACTGATAAATTTCTCGTACTAAGCTTTCTGTCTTTTCCCAACCCAAGCATGGGTCTGTGATCGATTGACCAAATACTTCTGGTTGATCTTGACGACCGTCCTCTAAATAAGATTCAATCATAAACCCACGGACTACATCATGGATAATTGGATTCCAGCTACGATTTGTAAGGGTTTCTCTGACAATACGAATCTGCTCAGCAAATTTTTTCCCTGAATTATCATGATTGGTATCAACCAGGATAAATGGATGTTGCAATCCCAAGGCTTGGTAGCGATGCGCAGCTTCTAACAGATCTTCATAGTGGTAGTTTGGAATATTTTTCCCATTCGCATCTAAGGCCCCACGCAGAATAGCGTGTCCGAATGGATTTCCACTTGTCTCCACAGAACGACCATTATAGAAGAAATGATGCCCATGCTGTGCAGCATAAATCGCATTAAACATGACAGACAGATTTCCAGATGTCGGATTTTTCAATCCAGTTGGGACTGAAATTCCACTCGCTACAAATCGATGGCCTTGATCTTCTACAGAACGTGCCCCAATAGCAACATAGGAAAGTAAATCCTCAACAAATGGGTAGGTCTCTGGATACAACAATTCGTCTGCTGTTGTCAATCCGGTTTCTGTAATCACTCGATAATGCAAGCGACGAACAGCCTTTAAACCAGCTACAAAACTTGGTTCTGAAGCAGTATCTGGCTGATGCATCAAGCCTTTATAGCCATCACCATTGGTCCGAGGTTTAGCAGTATAGACCCGCATCACAATGAAGACCCGATCTTTGACTTCTTCTTGAAGGGCTGCAAGTCGACGAGCATATTCCATCACCGCTTCCTCATTATCAGAAGAGCATGGGCCCATGACCAGTAAGAGACGTTTATCTTCTCCCTTTAGAATGGTGGCTAGTTCACGATCACGCGCTTCTTTGCGAGCCAAATGTTCCCCTTCTAAGCGATAAAGAGAAGTCACCGTTGTTTCATCAATGATTGGGCTAGTAGCTGTAAAAGACATAGGCAAATCCTTTCATACGATTAGAGTTTTTTACCGTGACAGTTTTTAAATTTCTTACCAGATCCACATGGACAAATGTCATTGCGTTTGATTTGGCTTAAATCAAGATCTTCCGGTAGCGCTACGTTTTGAGCTGCAATATTACGAGTCGCTGTCGTTGAGATACTATGTTCTGTACGAGGACGTTCTTGCTCGTGGATTTGAGCTTTCATCATCAAACGAGTCACATCAAACTCGATGGATCCAATCATGTCGTTAAACATACGGAATCCTTCAGATTGGTATTCAACCACAGGGTTGTTTTGTGCATACCCACGAAGACCAACGGCATTTCTCAATTGATCCAAGGCATCAATGTGATCTGTCCACTTGCTATCTACTACACGAAGAATTAATACTTTTTGGAACTCTTGGACAGCCTCCTCATCACGTAATTTCGCTACTTGGTTTTCATAAACTTCTTCAGCACGTTTGTACAAGTAATCAATCACATCTTTATCAGATTTGCCTTCAATATCGCTCTCTGAAATGGTATCTTCAGGGACCAAATTGTATTTGGCAAAGTTCAAGATGGCTTCGATCCGTTCTTCCTTACTTGAGTGACTTGCCCCTTCAACAATCCGTTTAATGGTCCGCTTAATCATGGCCTTGATTTCTGGAGCCAAATCACGATCTGCAGTAATGACATCATAGCGTTGAGAGTAAATAATCTCACGTTGTTCCCGCATGACATCATCATATTGAAGGACTTGCTTACGAGTGTCATAGTTGTTCCCTTCCACTCGTTTTTGGGCTGCTTCAACTTGACGTGTAAACATATTGGACTTGATAACTGATTCTTCTTCACTCAATTTGAAACGATCCAAAAGGGCTTTGATTCGTTCTGAACCAAAACGACGCATCAATTCATCTTCAAGAGAGAGGTAGAACTGCGATTCACCTGGATCCCCTTGACGACCAGAACGTCCACGCAACTGGTTATCAATACGACGGCTTTCATGACGCTCCGTACCAATGACACATAGTCCGCCCAATTCACGAACCCCTTCACCCAACTTAATATCGGTACCACGTCCGGCCATGTTGGTCGCGATTGTAACAGCACCACGTTGACCAGCGTTCATGATGATTTGTGCTTCTTTGTAGTGGTTTTTCGCATTCAAGACTTCGTGAGGAACTCCTGCTTCGACCAAGAGACGAGATAGGTAGTCACTAGTTTCAACTGCCACAGTACCTACCAAGACTGGTTGCCCTTTTTCGTAACGAGCTTTTACATCTTCTACCACAGCTTTAAACTTAGATTTCAAGCTTGGATAAAGAAGATCTGGATGGTCAATACGAGCAATCGGACGGTTGGTTGGAATCGGAATCACACGAATGTTGTAGATTTCACGGAACTCTTCTTCTTCTGTCTTCCCTGTACCTGTCATCCCTGAAAGTTTCTTGTACATACGGAAGAGGTTTTGGTAAGTAATCGATGCAGATGTTTTGGTTTCTTCTTGGACTGGTACACCTTCTTTGGCCTCAATCGCTTGGTGCAACCCATCTGAATAACGACGTCCTTCCATGGTCCGACCTGTAAATTGGTCGACAATCAAGATTTCTTGTTCTTCACTAACCACGTAATCAATATCCAAAATCATGATGTAGTTTGCACGGAGGGCATTGTCAATGTAGTGGGTTAAGGCAACATTTTCGATGTCGTACAAGTTTTCAAGATTAAAGTAGCTCTCAGCCTTATCAATCCCAGAGTCAGACAAGCCAATGGTTTTTGAAGGCACATCAATGATGTAGTCTTCTTCTTCCAAAGATTTTACATAGGCATCTGCCATATGGTAAAGCTGGCTAGTTTCTGTAGAAGTCTGACCAGAAACAATCAACGGAGTTCGGGCTTCGTCGATTAAGATGGAGTCTACCTCATCGACCAAGGCATAGTTCAATGGACGTTGTACCATGTTTTCTGCACGAACGACCATGTTGTCACGCAAGTAGTCGAAACCGATTTCCGCATTGGTTGAATAGGTGATGTCACAAGCATAAGCTTCTTGTTTTTCTGACGGCGACTTGGCTGCCAAGTTAATACCGACAGAAAGGCCCAGCCATGAGTACAATTCACCCATCTCTGTCGCGTCACGTTCTGTTAGGTATTCATTGACCGTAACAACGTGAACCCCTTTTCCAGACAGAGCATTCAAATAAACCGGCATGGTCGCTGTTAAGGTTTTTCCTTCCCCTGTACGCATTTCTGGAACGTCCCCATGGTGAAGAACAATTCCACCCATAACCTGTACTTTATAAGGGAACAAGCCTAAGACACGCTTAGCACCTTCACGAACCACCGCAAATGCTTCATAAAGAAGATCATCTAATGATTCTCCATCTTGGTAGCGTTGTTTGAATTCTTCTGTTTTTGCTTTTAATTCATCATCTGAAAGGGCAGCCATTTGATCTTCGTAAGCAAAGACCTTATCTGCCATTTTTTCCAATCGTCTTAATTCACCTTTATCATTTTCGATAATTGTTTTTAATAAATTAGCCATTTTTTTCCTTACTTTTCATATTTCTTAAATTTAAGCGTTCTTTTAATTATAGCATAACCATCCCTATCCTTCAAGAAATTCCGTCATTAGGAAAAAGGATTTTTGCAACATTTTTCGTAATCAATTCCTGCCCCCATTCGGGTTTGTATTTCTCTTGCTTTAGTACAAATTAAAAAGCTGAGCAAGAACCTACTCAACTTTTTTTGACTATTATGGATGGCTGACAATTAATTCCATCTCTTTTCCTGATAGCATCCACTCTTGAATATCGCTGGTCAAAATAAAGTGGTCCCCTTTTCCAATTGGATAGTCTACCCCGTCTACCTGAAGACTGCCTTTTCCTAAGAGAACACTCACCAAACTGTAATCCTGGGTCTTTTCAAATCGAACTTCCCCATTGACCACCCATTTGTGGACCCCAAAGAAGTCATTGGCTACCAACAAAGTTGATGACAAATGATCAACTTTTTCCTCAACTGGTCGGCTATTTGCCGGAGCACCTAAGTTCAGTACATCAATGGACTGTTCAATATGCAACTCACGTAGATTCCCTTGATCGTCTTTACGATCAAAGTCGTAAACTCGATAAGTCGTGTCACTCGATTGCTGGGTTTCCAAGATTAAGATACCCGAACCGATCGCATGCATGGTTCCACTTGGTACATAGAAGAAATCTCCTGCTTAACTGGAACCCGCGCTAAAAGATCATCCCATTCCTTGTCTTCAATCATTTGGCGTAATTCTTCCTTGGACTGGGCATGGTGACCATAGATAATTTCCGCTCCTTCATCAGCAGCGATAATATACCAGCATTCGGTTTTCCCAAGTTCCCCTTCATGTTCCATTCCATAGGCATCATCCGGGTGAACCTGAACACTGAGCCAGTCATTTGCATCTAGAATCTTTGTCAACAAAGGAAAAACCGGTTCTGTTCGATCTCCAAATAATTCGCGATGCTCTGCATATAGTTGGTCTAAGCCCATTCCAGCATAAGGTCCATTCTTAACAACAGAAACACCATGTGGATGGGCCGAAATAGCCCAGTATTCACCAACATGATCGCTCGGGATTTCATAGCCAAACTCATCTCGTAATCTAGTTCCACCCCAAATCTTTTCCTGCATGACGGATTGTAAAAATAACGGTTGTGACATACCTGCCTCCATATATCCTTGTATTCAATACTTTATTATACCAAATTCTACTCATTTTTGAAAGCCCAGCCAAGCTGTTTAGACCCTTTTTAATTTTTTGCACGTTTTTCGCATTTTTACCAGCTTTCCGCTATAATAGATATATGAATCTCAAAGAATCCATAATTGAATTGGCTCACTCCATTGGTATTTCAAAAATTGGCTTTACCACGGCAGATGATTTTTCCTATTTAGAAAAATCCCTCCGCCTAGCTGTGGAAGAAGGCCGAAATTCAGGGTTTGAGCACAAAAATATCGAAGAACGTATCCAACCTCGTCTAAGTTTGGCTTCAGCAAAAACAATTATTTCCATTGCCGTTGCCTATCCCCACAAGTTAAAACAACAACCCCAGAAGACGGCCTATAAACGCGGAAAATTCACTCCCAACAGTTGGGGGCTAGACTACCACTATGTCCTGCAGGATAAATTGGACCGCCTGGCTAAAGGGATTGAAGAATTGACGGCTACCTTCGAATACAAGGGCATGGTGGATACCGGAGCCTTGGTGGATACTGCAGTCGCCCAACGAGCCGGCATTGGTTTTATCGGTAAGAACGGCCTCGTCATCTCAAAAGAATACGGTTCTTATATGTTTCTAGGGGAGCTGATCACCAACCTAGAAATTGAACCCGATCAAGCAGTCAACTATGGTTGTGGAGATTGCAACCGCTGTGTAGAAGCCTGCCCGACTTCTTGCTTAATCGGAGATGGCACCATGAATGCCCGACGTTGTCTATCCTTTCAGACCCAAGACAAGGGCATGATGGATATGGAATTCCGTAAAAAGATTAAAACGGTCATCTACGGCTGTGATATCTGTCAAATCTGTTGTCCCTACAACCGTGGTTTGGATAATCCGCTAGCCACTGACATTGATCCGGAACTCGCTCACCCAGAATTAATCCCCTTTATCGAGCTATCCAATGGGCAATTCAAAGAAAAATTCGGAATGGTCGCTGGTAGTTGGCGGGGGAAAAATATCCTTCAGCGCAATGCCATCATTGCATTGGCCAATGCTAACGACCGGTCTGCCATCCCTAAACTTTTAGAAATTATCGAAACCTCGCAAAACCAGATTCATATTGCAACCGCCATTTGGTCACTGGGAGAGCTGATTCGAGAAGTCACACCTGACTTGGTTGATTTATTAACTTCCCTCAAAAACCCTAGTCCAGCTATTATAGAAGAACGCGAACGATTTTTCCAAAAATTCCAACACCAAATCTAACATAATTAAAACTGCCTAACTTAGTTAGGCAGTTTCAGATTTAAGATAAAATCTTCAGAAAAACTTTCCTTAGGTGAGTACGGACGTTAGGTGAAATTATCCAGTGGATGATTTCAGCAATCCAGGAAGTTCCATGACTAATTATTGAGCCTAAGGTCTCAATAATTCCGAATGCCTGAAACAATTATGTTTCAGGCATTTTCTCACAGCGGAAAGTTTTTGATCTTCTTAAATAACTAAAAAATAAAAGTCATTTTTTGGTAATCATCTAACTGTTTTATGTAAAACACTAGTTTGTCTACATTCAAAAACTTCTCCCATCCAACCTCTATTAGAAAAATCCTAATAGAGAAAAACTGACGATTCCCCATAGGAGTGCAACGACAAATCCGACCACAACATCACGGACAAAATGGAGTCCAGCTAGAACACGAACTCCTGCCAATAGAAGAGCCAAGGACAGACCAAGGATAGATAGGATAGGATTTACGCCCCAAGCTACTATAGAAATAATCGCTGCAGAAAAGACATGACGACTAGGCATCGAGCTCCCCTTTCCTTCTCTGTCTAATAAAGGAGGAAGCATCCCGATCTCATAGGGACGGGGCCAATTGATTGCTTTTCGAATGACACTCAACAAAATAAAGCCAGATGCCGGAACCAACAGATAGGCAAGAACTTCCCAACTCTTGGAATTCTCTAGATAGACTGACCAAAGGACATAGACATAAAGGAGAGGCATCAGAAGGGTGACGAGGCGGTTGCCCCACTTTAATAAAGAAAGATAACAGGGATGGGACACAAAAAATGGTCTAATCCGTTCATAGAACAAATATTCTTTTTTCATCAGCAATTTCTCTTCGATCGATTACTTAATAAGCGGCTGGACTTAGATCAAAATCCCTTCCAGGTGATCTAGCTCATGCTGGCAAATCTGGGCCGCAAAACCTTCTAAGTTTATGAGCTGAGGTTTCCAATTGATATCGTAGTAGGAGACTTGAATCTTTTCAAAGCGACTTATTTTTCGACTTCCTGCCAAAGAAAGACAGCCTTCTTCTGTCTCATAAGCTCCTTCTTTCTTGACTAGAACAGGGTTAAAGAGAACCAAGGGCATCACGCCAAATTGGATAATAATCACTCGCTTGCGTACACCAATCATATTAGCAGCCATGCCAACACAGGAATCTTGGTGAGCTCGTAAGGTATCTTGTAAATCTTGCGCCAAATACAAATCCTCTTTAGTCGCTTCTTCAGACACTTGACTCAAAAAGAAGGGATCCTTCATAATGGCTTTTTCCATCATTTCTCCTCTCTTGCTTAAAAAAGAGAAGGTTATTCATCCATCTTCCCGACGAAGAACTCCCTCCCCTAGCATTTTGATACAGTATGTTATTTCAGCCTTAACTGATTAGTCTTTTTTGCTGACTTGTTTTGCTAAGACAAAGTTACCCAAGGTTGCTGAACCATTTCCAGCCACCGCAGGAGTTACGATGTAGTCTCGAACATCTGGCACTGGTAAATAGCCGTTCAATAAGACGGTGAATTTTTCACGGACGCGATCCAGCATGTGCTGTTGTGCCATCACTCCTCCACCAAATACAATCACATCTGGACGGAAAGTTACAGTCGCATTGACAGCAGCTTGGGCAATATAGTAGGCTTGGATATCCCATACAGAGCTATTGAGTTCGATATTTTCCCCACGAATACCGGTACGAGCTTCCAAGCTTGGACCAGCCGCAAGACCTTCTAAACAGCCTCTGTGGAATGGACAAACCCCATTAAATTCTTTTTCAACATCCATTGGGTGTTTGGCAACATAGTAATGGCCCATCTCAGGATGTCCCACACCACCAATGAATTCACCACGCTGGATAACACCAGCCCCAATCCCTGTACCAATTGTGTAGTAGACTAGGTTTTCAATCCGCGCACCCGCATTGTTACGAGCCACGACCTCACCATAAGCTGAGCTATTTACGTCAGTTGTGAAGTAAATCGGTACATTTAATGCCCGACGGAAAGCACCTACCACATCAATATTGGCCCAATGTGGTTTGGGAGTTGTTGTAATAAAACCATATGTTTTTGAATTTTTATCAATATCAATCGGTCCAAATGAACCAATCGCTAAACCTGCAAGATTTTCAAACTTAGAGAAAAACTCAATACATTTATCAAGGGTTTCAATAGGGGTCGTTGTCGGAAACTGTGATTTCTCAATGACGTTATAATTTTCGTCACCTACAGCACAAACAAACTTTGTTCCACCTGCTTCAAGACTTCCATATAATTTAGTCATATCAAACCTCTTCTTCAATTCTCTTTTTTTCTATTATATCACAAGGGAAACGGTTCACTTCTATTCCTTATAGAAAAAACTACTCTTATTTATGATTAAACATTAGGTGAGTGGCTTTTTTATTCCAAGCCTCACCTCCAAACAAAATTCAAGGACTGGAGGAAGCCCTAACCAGTCCTTGAGTAATCCTATTTTAGATTATGCTTTTACTTCAATAATCACATCGCCTTTGGCAACTGCACCAGTAGCTACTGGAGTTACTGAAGAATAATCAGCTGTGTTTGTGACGATGACCATTGTTGTATCATCAAGACCAGCTGCTACAATTTTAGCAGAATCAAATGTTCCAAGAACATCGCCAGCTTTGACCTTGTCACCTTGAGCAACTTTTTGATCAAATCCTTCACCGTTCATTGAAACTGTATCAATCCCAACGTGGATCAACACTTCAGCACCGTTGGCTGTCTTCAAACCAAACGCATGTCCAGTTGCAAAAGCAATCGTTACTTCTGCATCTGCCGGAGCATATACAACACCTTCAGTTGGTTTGATAGCAATCCCTTGTCCCATAGCACCGCTTGAGAAGACAGGGTCATTCACGTTTTCTAAAGCAACCGCTTGACCGACGATTGGAGAGATGATGGTTTCATCCTGAAGAGATGCTGGAACAGTTCCAGTTGTTTCTTCTTCAACGAAACGATCTGTTGTAGCACTTTCAGCAACAGCTACTGGTTCTTCATCCTCAAAACCAAACATGTAAGTAAGAGCAAAACCAAGTGCAAATGATACAGCAACCATAAATAAGTATTGGAAGAGTTGACCATTACCAATGTAAAGCATTGTACCTGGAATAATGGTGATACCATTACCTGTACCAGCAAGCCCAAGGATTGAAGCCAATCCACCACCGATTGCACCAGCAATCAATGAAAGGAAGAATGGTTTACGGTAACGTAAGTTAACCCCGAAGATAGCAGGCTCAGTAATACCTAGGAAGGCAGAAAGAGCAGCTGGGAAAGCGAGAGTTTTAAGTTTTGGATTTTTAGTTTTAACACCAACCGCAACGGTCGCAGCACCTTGAGCTGTCATAGCAGCTGTGATGATAGCGTTGAATGGGTTAGCATGGTCAGCAGCAAGCAATTGAACTTCAAGCAAGTTAAAGATATGGTGAACACCAGATACGACGATCAATTGGTGAACCCCACCGATGAGCAATCCACCAAGACCCAACGGTAAGCCCAGGATTGCTTTTGTACCAACTAAGATATAAGTTTCAACTACGTGGAAGACTGGACCGATAACAAAGAGTCCAAGAATAGACATTACAAAGAGAGTTACGAATGGTGTTACCAAAAGATCAAGAACATCTGGAACAACTTTTCGAAGTGATTTCTCAAATTTCGCACCAAGAACCCCGATAATAAAAGCTGGAAGAACGGATCCTTGCAACCCTACAACTGGAATAAAGCCGAAGAATTTCATAGCAGTCACTTCACCGCCAGAAGCAACAGCCCAGGCATTTGGAAGTGATCCAGAAACAAGCATCATACCAAGAACGATACCAACTGCTGGGTTACCACCGAAGACACGGAAGGTTGACCAAACGACAAGACCTGGTAAGATGATGAAGGCCGTATCTGTCAAAATTTGAGTATAAGTCGTAACATCTTCTGGAAGAGTCACACCTAGGGCATTCAAAAGACCACGGACACCCATGAAGAGACCTGTCGCAACGATAACTGGAATAATCGGTACAAAGACATCACCAAAAGTACGGATAGCACGTTGGAACCAATTTCCTTGTTTAGCAGCTTCTGCTTTCATCTCAGCCTTAGTTGAAGTTGGTAAGCCTAGAGCTACTACCTCATCATAAATCTTATTTACAGTACCAGTACCAAAGATGATTTGGTATTGACCTGAGTTAAAGAAAGCCCCTTGAACTTTTTCAATATTTCGACAGCATCCTTGTCGACTTTTGCTTCATCTTTGACCATCACACGAAGACGAGTCGCACAGTGAGCAACACTGTTAACGTTCTCAACTCCACCGATTGCATCGATGACTTTTTTTGCAATTTCTGTATTTGACATTTGCAAAAATCTCCTTATTTTTTATTGTTTTGAAAACGGTTAAACCATCTCTACGCTCTTAATTGTACCACGTATTAAAAATATGTCAACCGTTTTGCAGAAAGTTTTTGGTATTTATTTGCGATTTTTGATTGTTTGAAAGATTAATTTTTCATTTTCACTTACCAAAAAGCCCATATACTCTATATCAAAGTCTATATCCTGTTTTAAAATTTTCAAAAACTTTCATTCTTTCATTTGTTTTCATAAACCAAATCTAGGATTGACTCCAACATTTTATGATAAACGTTTGACATTTTTTCTCAATTCTTTGGCCAAAGTCTTGCTTTTTTTTATAGAAATCGGTACTATGGAAGTAAGAAAAATTTTGGAGGAGTCAAATGGAATGGACAACCGAACTTCGGTACAAACGGTATGAAGACTGGACCGAAGAAGAAAAGAAACAAATTAAAGAAAAGATGGCCAAATCCCCTTGGCATACTCACTACCATGTTGAACCAACATCTGGTCTCTTGAATGACCCAAATGGTTTCTCTTATTTGATGGCAAATGGATCCTCTTTTACCAAAACTTTCCGTTTGGAGCCGCTCATGGGTTGAAGTCTTGGGTACAACTCGAAAGTGACGATTTAGTCCATTTTAATGAAACCGGAGTGAAGGTCTTGCCTGACACACCTTTAGATAGTCATGGAGCCTATTCTGGTTCTGCTATGCAGTTTGATGACAAACTATTCTTATTCTATACTGGAAATGTTCGCGATGAAGAATGGGTCCGTCATCCCTACCAAGTCGGCGCTTTAATGGACAAAGAAGGAAAGATTGAAAAAATTAACAAAATCTTGATTGATCAACCCGCTGATTCTACTGATCACTTCCGCGACCCACAGATTTTTAATTTCAAAGGCCAATACTACGCCATTGTCGGTGGACAAGACCTTGAGAAAAAAGGATTCGTTCGCCTTTACAAAGCGGTGAATAACGATTATACCAACTGGGTTGAAGTAGGAGATCTTGATTTCAACAATGATCGTACAGCTTATATGATGGAGTGTCCGAACTTGGTCTTCGTCGGCGAGCAACCTGTCCTTCTTTATTGCCCTCAAGGTTTGGACAAAACAGTCCTCGACTACGACAATATCTACCCAAATATGTATAAGATTGGGGCTTCTTTTGATCCTGAACAGGCTCGTTTAGTTGACGTATCTGAATTGCAAAATTTGGATTACGGCTTCGAAGCTTATGCAACTCAAGGCTTCAATGCCCCTAATGGAAGAGCATTAACTGTTAGCTGGTTAGGTTTACCAGATGTCGCTTATCCATCTGATCGTTACGACCACCAAGGAGCTTTCTCTTTGGTCAAAGAGTTAAGTATTAAGGACGGTAAACTTTATCAATACCCAGTTGAGACTGTTAAAGAGCTCCGCTCCACTTCATCCGAGTTTACCAACAAAGAAGTTACCAACAATTGTTACGAGTTAGAATTAGCCTTTGAAGCAAATAGCAAAAGTGAGATTGTTCTCCTAGCAGATAAAGAAGGCAAAGGACTTTCTATTACTTTCGATATTGCAAATGGTCAAGTCATTGTCGATCGTAGCCAAGCTGGTGAACAATATGCCCAAGAGTTTGGGACTACTCGTACTTGCCCGATTGAAAACCAAGCTACAACTGCTACTATTTCATCGATCATTCTATTTTTGAAATTTTTATCAACAAAGGAGAAAAAGTATTCTCTGGTCGCGTCTTCCCGCATGCTGATCAAACTGGTATTTTGATTAAATCTGGAACACCTACCGGAACATACTACGAACTAGACTATGGTCGCAAAGCTAACTGATGTCGCCAAATTAGCTGGAGTCAGCCCTACGACAGTTTCACGAGTCATTAACAAAAAGGGCTATTTATCTGAAAAAACTGTCTCAAAGGTTAAAGAGGCCATGAGGGAATTGGGCTACAAACCTAATACGATCGCTCGGAGCCTACAAGGAAAATCAGCCAAGTTAATCGGCTTAATCTTCCCAAAAATCAGCCATGTCTTCTATGCAGAATTAATCGATAAACTGGAAGAAGAACTGTTCAAACATGGCTATAAAACCATTATTTGTAATAGCGAGCATGATTCTGAAAAAGAACGGGAATACATTGAAATGCTAGAAGCCAATCAAGTGGATGGCATCATTTCTGGTAGTCATAATCTGGGAATTGAAGATTATAACCGGGTTACAGCTCCTATCATCGCCTTTGACCGAAACCTATCCCCTGAGATCCCTGTCGTCTCCTCGGATAACTACGCCGGTGGCGTCCTTGCTGCGGAAACCCTGGCTAAGACAGGGGCTGAAAAGATTATCATGATTACAGGGAATGACAATTCCAATTCTCCAACCGGTCTTCGCCATGCAGGCTTTGCTTCGGTACTGCCTGAAGCACAAATTATCAACGTTTCCAGTGATTATTCACCCATTCGCAAAGAAATGGAAATCAAGTCTATCTTGACACAGCAAAAACCAGATGCTATCTTTGCATCTGACGATCTAACAGCGATTTTGGTGATGAAAATCGCTGACGAACTTGGCATTGCCATTCCAGAGGACCTGAAGATTATTGGCTATGACGGGACCTACTTTATCGAAAATTATTTCCCCCGTCTCACCACCATCAAGCAACCCTTACAAGAGATTGCTCGCCTGACGGTCGACCTTCTTCTTCAAAAAATTGAAGGAAAAGACGTAAAAACAACAGGCTATTTTCTCCCTGTTAGTGTTTTACCTGGCAAAAGTATTTAAAAGAGGCTGGGACAAAAGTCCTAGCCTCTCAATTGTCTTTGGATTGTCGAGCAAGACGCAGTGGTTGAGTTGGCTCTACTACGCTGATTTCATCAGCTTTTACAGCCCTACTCAACTGTGCGGAGGTGGGACGACGAAATCGAATTCTAACGAATTACCGATTTCTGTCCCACTCTCTTTTTTCATTATCCTGATCAATCGAATCTTTATACTTAAAAAGAAACCACCCGTAGAGGTGGTTTCTTTTCTATCTTATTCTGCTTCTGTTACAAATTGACTTAAGACACCATTCACAAACCGAGCAGATTTCTCATCTGAAAAAGTTTTAGCCAATTCAATTGCTTCATTCACCGCAACCAATTGAGGTGTATCAAAGGAAGTAATTTCAAACACACCCAAACGAAGAATGTTTTTCTCTACTAGAGTCAAGCGTTCTACAGTCCATCCAGTTTTCAAGTGTTGGGCAATCTGTTGATCCAATTCATCCTTTGATTGACGAACACCCGATACCAAGTTGAGTAGAAAAGCTGGAATCTCCACTTCCTGGTCTGTTTCTTCTTTATCATGCGTAAAGCAAAGGTACAAGCTTCTACAATATCCCCTTCGTACTCTAAACTCATCAAAGCTTGAAAAGCACGCTCCCGTAAATCACGCCGTGATTCGAATAAAATATCAGCCATTGAGGAAATCCTCATTAAACAAATCTTTCAAATCAGGTTTAGCTGTTTTCTCAGTCACAATTCCTACTACATGGATATTGACATCATCCAAGGTCACATCTGCCATATTGTAGACAGCTGTTTTTACTGCTTTTTGGATTGCAACCGCTACTTTAGGGACTGCTACACCATATTCTAGGTAGAGGTAAATATCGACGGAGATTTGACCATCTTCTTGTGTACGTAGGTAAACCCCACGTCCAAGAGCACGTTTTGAAAGGCTATCCGATACACTCTTGTTTTCAAGAGAATGAACACCATCCACTTTTGCAGTCGCAATCGCAATAATTTTTTCTAACACACGAGGTGCAATGACGATTTCGCCGTATTGTTCAGTTGCCATAGAAGTTCCTTTCTATCAGACCTGCTGTTAGCCATTAGGCACGAGAAACGTAAGTTCCTTCAGCTGTATTGATAATCAATTTTTGTCCTGCTTCGATGAAGTCTGGAACGTTTACCACGAGACCTGTTTCCATTGTTGCTGGTTTACCAGAACCTGTAACAGTAGCCCCTTTAATCGATGGTTGAGTTTCAGCAACTGTCAATTCAACAGTTGTAGGAACAGTCACCCCAATCACTTCGCTTCCGTAGAATTGGATCTTCACTTCTGAGTTTTCAAGAATGTAGAGCAATTCGTTCTCAACATTGACAACAGGAATTTCATATTGATCATATGTCTCAGTGTTCATGAAGTAAGCTGTGTCATCCATTTTGTACAAGTATTGAGCTGGCACAGTTTCAATAATGGCTTGCTCAAACTTTTCTTCTGGACGGTAGCTTGTATCAAAAGTCGAACCAGTACGAACATCACGCAATTTCATACGCATGATGGTATTTCCTTTACCTGGTTTGTGATGGCTAGCTTCCAAAACGCGGATCAATTTCCCATCAGCTGTTTCAAAGGTCATACCAGCTTTCAACTTACTTGCTTCAATCATGTTTTCATACCTCTTTTTAAAAATATATTACTCTTTATTTTATCACAAAAGCTCAGATTTCTCAAATCTGTCTCTGCAAAATTCCTTAGATCACAATCAATTCTTTTGGCGCAAGGGTCAAGACTTCACAGCCAGTTTCCGTAATCAGGAGATCATCTTCAATCCGGACCCCTGATAGGCCTTCAATATAGATTCCTGGCTCATCTGTCAAGACCATCCCCGCCTTGATGACTTCTTTGGAAGTTTGGTTGAAATAAGGCTCTTCATGGATGTCCAAGCCAATTCCATGACCAATACCATGAGTAAAGTACTGGCCGTATCCTGCCGCCTCGATAATGTCTCGAGGAATTTTATCAAACTCACGGAAACCTAGTCCAGCCTTGGCTTCAGAAATGAGAGCTTGGTTGGCTTTCAAGACAGTTTCGTAAATCTCTCTTTCCTTATCACTGACATGACCTGCATAAATAGTCCGGGTCATATCACTCACGTAATGGTTGTAAAGACAGCCAAAGTCCAAGGTCAAGGCATCCCCCGCAGAGATAATGCGATCACTTGGAGTCGCATGAGGCATGGCAGAGCGCTCTCCCGCAGCGGAGATGATATCAAAGGATACACCTGACGCTCCCAATTCCCGCATTCTGAAATCCAGGAAGGTCGCAGCTTCTAACTCTGTTGTTTGACCAACCTTGATAAACTCGAGCACATCTAGGAAGGCTTGATCTGAAATACTGCAGGCCTTGCGGATGGTTGCCACTTCTGTCTCATCCTTAATCAAACGAAACTCCATCACAAATCAGACAAGGCTCTTAGAGAGACTCCTGAGAAAGCTGTCGCCAGACGAGTATGATAGGCAACTGTGATCTCATCCTCAAAGCCAAGTTCTTGGATAGCTGCATCTTTGACTATTTTTGCCGCTTCTTCTAATTCATTGCGGGTTTCAACAATCTCCACAAAGGGGAAACAAGTCGCATGGGCATGAATGGTATAGCGAGAATCTGTAAAGAGGACCACGCGCTCTTCTGTCACCAAAACAGTCCCGTTCGATCCCCAGAAACCTGTCAAATAGTAAACATTTTTTAAGTTGTTAATGAGGACAGCTTTTAAATCCTGTGCCTTCATTTTAGTTCGTAGATTTGTAATTCGTTGGTTCATTGTAATTTCCCTTTCAAATACTGTCCTGTAAAGCTAGCTGGGTTGCTAGCTACCTCTTCTGGTGTCCCTGTCGCAATAATAGTACCACCACCGATACCACCTTCTGGTCCCAAATCAATGATATGGTCCGCTGTCTTAATCACATCCAAGTTGTGCTCAATGACCAAAACGGTATTGCCATCATCCACAAAACGTTCCAAGACCTTGAGCAAACGAGAGATGTCTTCGGTATGAAGACCTGTTGTCGGCTCATCCAAAATATAAAAAGACTTACCTGTCGAACGCTTATGAAGCTCAGAAGCCAACTTCATCCGCTGGGCTTCTCCTCCTGAAAGTGTCGTTGCCGGCTGTCCCAAGGTCACGTAGCCCAAGCCGACATCCTTGATGGTTTGTAATTTGCGATTAATCTTTGGAATATGTTTAAAGAAATCCACCGCATCATTGACGGTCATGTCCAAAATCTGGGAGATATTCTTTTCTTTATAGTGAACTTCTAAGGTTTCACTGTTGTAGCGTCGCCCATGGCAGACTTCACACGGTACATAGACATCCGGTAGGAAATGCATCTCAATCTTGATAATACCATCTCCCGAACAAGCCTCACACCGGCCGCCTTTGACGTTGAAACTAAAGCGGCCTTTTTTGTAGCCTCTAATCTTGGCTTCATTGGTTTGGGCAAAGAGATCGCGAATGTCGTCAAATACACCTGTATAGGTAGCTGGATTGGAGCGTGGAGTGCGGCCAATCGGACTTTGGTCGATATCGATCAGTCGATCAATGTGCTCGACACCTGAAATGGTTTTGTATTTCCCTGGTTTTTCTGAATTGCGATTCAATTTTTGCGCCAGCGTTTTTTTCAAAATACTGTTGACCAAGGTTGACTTCCCAGAGCCAGAAACGCCAGTGACAGCAATGAACTTGCCCAGCGGGAAGCGTGCTGTCACCTCTTTTAAGTTGTTTTCAGCGGCCCCTGTCAGCTCGATAAAGCGGCCGTTACCTACCCGTCGTTCCGTTGGCACTGGAATGGCCCGTTTTCCAGAAAGATACTGACCAGTGATGGATTTGCTATTGCGGGCTACCTGCTTAGGCGTTCCAGCCGCAACAATCTCTCCTCCAAAGACACCGGCTCCTGGACCGACGTCAATCAAGTAATCAGCTTCTCTCATGGTATCCTCATCGTGTTCGACGACGATCAAGGTATTGCCCAAATCACGCATCTTCTTAAGACTGGCAATTAAGCGGTCATTGTCCCTTTGATGGAGGCCGATTGAAGGCTCATCCAGGATATAGAGGACACCTGAGAGATTGGAGCCAATTTGGGTAGCCAAGCGAATCCGCTGACTCTCTCCCCCAGATAGAGTCCCGGCTGAGCGAGATAGGGTCAGATAGCTCAAGCCAACATTGTTCAAAAAGCTCAAGCGATCTTTCACCTCTTTGAGAATCGGACGAGCAATGGTCTCTTCATTCTTGGTTAATTTGAGATCGGCAATCACCTTAAGATGGTCCTCAATAGACAAGTCAGAGATTTGCCCGATATGGAGTCCCTTCTCTCCTCCTACCCGGACAGACAAGGCCTGGTCATTCAAACGATAACCATGGCAAGTGGCACAAGTCAATTCATTCATGTAGGACAACATCTGATTACGGGTGAAGTCACTAGACGTTTCATGGTAGCGGCGATTGATGTTGGTGACGACCCCTTCAAAAGGAATGTCAATATCGCGAACCCCACCAAATTCATTCTCATAATGGAAGTGGAATTCCTTGCCCTCTGACCCATAAAAAATCAACTGCTGGTCTTCTGGAGATAAGTCTTCAAATGGCTTGTCCATATCAATCCCAAACTGGATCATGGCCTGTTCCAACATCTGAGGATAGTAGTTAGAGGAGATTGGATTCCAGGGTGCAAGCGCTCCTTCACGGAGAGTCTTGCTAGAATCTGGAACAACTAAATCCAAGTCCACCTCTAGCTTGATCCCTAGTCCATCACAATCTGGACAAGAGCCAAAGGGGGCATTAAATGAAAAGAGACGAGGTTCCAATTCAGGGACGGTAAAGCCACATACCGGGCAAGCATAATGCTCTGAAAAGAGCAGTTCATTATCATCCATGGTATCGATGACCACGTAGCCATCCGCAATTCGAAGGGCTGCTTCTACCGAGTCAAAGAGACGAGAACGAATGCCATCTTTGATCACAATCCGATCTACAACAACCTCAATCGTGTGCTGTTGGCTTTGGATAACTCTGGGACCTCTGTCACATCAAAAATCTCGCCATCCACACGCACCCGGACATAGCCGTCTTTTTGCACCTTTTCGATGATGTTCTTATGTTGGCCTTTTTTCTTACGAACAATGGGAGCTAAGATTTGCAGGCGTTGGCGCTCTGGCAATTCCAAAACTTGGTCAACAATCTGCTCGACCGAAGAAGCCGTAATTGCTCCATGGCCATTGATACAGTAGGGAGTCCCCACACGAGCATATAAAAGACGTAAGTAATCGTTGATTTCAGTTGTCGTTCCAACCGTTGACCGCGGATTTTTGCTGGTTGTTTTTTGGTCAATGGAAATGGCTGGACTTAGGCCATCAATCGAGTCCACATCGGGTTTTTCCATGTTTCCTAAAAACTGACGAGCATAGGCTGACAGGCTCTCTACATAGCGTCTTTGCCCTTCTGCATAGAGAGTGTCAAAGGCTAAGCTCGATTTCCCAGAACCTGATAGACCAGTGACCACCACTAGCTTATCTCGAGGAATTTCAACATCAATATTTTTTAAATTATGAGCACGCGCTCCATGAATGACAATTTTATCGAGCATTTCTTCCACTTTTCATCAATTTATTTATCCTTCATTATATCAAATTTTTCAGCATTCTTTTATCCAAAAGCGTGCTTTTTCTGTTATAATGTTAAGGTGTAAAAAAACAAGGGGGAGGCACCATGAAACAGGTCTTTTTATCAACAACGACTGAATTTAAAGAAATAGAGACACTGGAACCCGGTAGCTGGATCAACCTTGTCAATCCTTCCCAAAGTGAATCGATGGAAATCGCCTCTGCTTTTAACATCGATATTGCCGACCTACGGGCACCGCTCGATGCGGAAGAAATGTCTCGTATGACCATCGAAGATGAGTATACCTTGATCATCGTGGATGTTCCCATCAAGGAAGAGCGGAACAACCAGACCTACTATGTCACCATCCCTTTGGGAATTATCCTAACAGAAGAGGCTATCATCACCACTTGCTTGGAAGAGTTGCCTCTCCTAGACACCTTTATCAATCGTCGCTTACGAAATTTCTATACCTTCATGCGGTCTCGCTTTATCTTTCAGATCCTTTATCGAAATGCCGAGCTCTACTTGACCGCGCTTCGTACCTTGGATCGCAAGAGTGAACAGATTGAAAGTCAACTGCACAAGTCGACTCGAAACGAAGAACTGATTGAACTGATGGAGCTGGAAAAGACCATCGTCTACTTCAAGGCCTCTCTGAAAACTAATGAGCGCGTGATTAAAAAATTAACCAGCGCTACCAGCAATATTAAGAAATACCTGGAAGACGAGGACTTGTTGGAAGATACCTTGATTGAGACTCAACAGGCCATTGAGATGGCGGATATTTATGGAAACATCCTCCACTCCATGACCGACACCTTTGCATCAATCATCTCCAACAACCAGAACAACATCATGAAAACCTTGGCTATGGTGACTATCGTCATGTCCATTCCAACTATGATTTTCTCGGCCTACGGGATGAACTTTAAGAACAATGATCTTCCCCTCAATGGTGAAACTCATGCTTTCTGGCTCATTATCTTCATCGCCTTCGCCATGACCGGATCGCTCGTTGTCTACCTCATCCATAAAAAATGGTTCTAACACCTACTAATAACACTAAGGAGTATTTATGTCTCAATTTGATTTGACCCAATTAAGTAAAAAAAACCAAGAATTCGTTCGTATCGCAAAACACCAATTGATTGAAAATGGCAAAACAGAAGAGGAGGCAACCAGCCTCATCGAAGAGATTCTTCCGACCATCTTTGAAAACCAACCAAAAGGAGTGACTGCGCGAACTCTATTTGGCGCTCCTACCGTTTGGGCCAATGCTATTAGTAATAAAGAGCGTTACGAAAAAGAGCATCCAAAAGAGAATGATGCTCCTCACCTCATGATCCTGGATTCCTTCCTCTTCGTCTTTGGTCTCTTTGCTGCGATTTCAGCCTTCATGAACTTATTCGCTCCTCAGGGAACCACCTATGGACTTCTCACTTTAACTCTTGGTAGCTTGGCTGGTGGGGTTGTCCTTTATTTGATGTATTACTACTTCTACCAATACTACGAAGTTTCTAAACGTGGAATGAAGCGTCCGGCTTAACCAAGTCACTCCCTATCTTAATCTTAGCCATGATCCTTTGGGTTGTGATTCTCATGGTCACTTCTCTACTCCCACAATTCCTCAACCCTCGTGTACCGAACTGGTTCATGCTCTTACTCGGTGGTGGGGCTCTTCTCCTTCGCTACTATTTGAAGAAAAAATACAATATCAAGAGCGCCAATACAGCACCTCAACGACGCTAAGAAAACAGATGAAGTTTAAACTGCACCCCAAAAGTTAGACAGAAAAATCTAATTTTTGGGGTGTTTTTATTATGAGATTGACTTATGAGAATAATGTTTAGCTCTATGAACCTATAAAACCAGGATATGTAAAACAACTCTCAAAAAATTTTGGATAAACCTTTCTAATCTATGGCAAATGGTCAAATTGACGGATTGTTATGGAATAAAGATTATCAAAAAGAAAAGAGACATCACTATTCTCCTGATTATGGAGAAAAAAACTCACCGCTGTTAAATCAGCAGTGAGGCATTCATCTTATCTAACCTTAAGAAATTCTAAAAATCTAGAGAATAATAATGCTGACCTCCCCATAGGTTAACGGCTCCCCACGGAGAGTTTACTCCTACACCAATTATCACAGATCCGTTGGCTCGCTGACCATAAGGAATATGTGATTTCCATGTATAACGATTACTTATTGTATTTGGCCATTATGCCAATCACTTTATCTATTCTTACGAATAGCATCAACAATAGGCTGTTTTCCTGTCATATAGATAGGAATGAGTCCACTAATCATTAATACAGCAAATGTAAGGAAAATTAATGAAATTATAGAAGTTAGATAGAAATGAATGATATCAACTACTTCTAATTGAAACATTTGAATAGCTAATATAGTTAGTATTAAAAGCAGAATACTTGATAAAGTAATTATTTTCTTTCCATAATTAAATAACTCGAGAATAAATAATCTAAAAACATGTTTTGTACTGTATCCCATAGCCTTTAATACGCCAACTTCGTATTTTCTACTTCTATTTATTAAATAGAAGACAAAAGATAAGATTGCAACTACAAGCAAAAGCATGACAAACGAAATAATTAGCAAGAAGTTTTTTATGTATTTTAAACCTTTATTAAATTCTTTATAATTCTCAAAAGAGGAAACAATCGAAAATTTATCCGAAATTTTTTTAATACGATTAATTTCTTGAGGGACATCTTTGCTATCCTTTACAGTAACATGTACTGCACTTGGTGCCCATTCTTTTACAAGGAGATCATCAATTGTTTCTCTCCGTTTGCTTTCTGCACCTATATATTTACTTTGTATTTTCAGCATCTCATCACTCGTCATGAATAAGGTGCTATCATTTACAGAATAGCTAAACGGATACTCTTCTTTTACGATCCCAAGTATTTAAACGTTTGTTCCTCTTTCACATATAGGTCCCCATCAGATTTATAATGCCTTCCTTCTTTATCTATATGGGATTCATAGATATTAATTGGGACATAATATGTGAGTGTCATCTCTGATCCAGCTACAATGTCTTCTAGTTTTTGTTCTTTGATAAATGATTCCGAAACAAATATCCCCCTATTCGTAGTCCTATCAAAGTATTTTATCTGTCTCTGAGTCGTATTCGTATCAAATAACGGTTGCACACTGTAATTCTTGGATAAATGAATATTCTTACCATTAATAGACAAGCTTGGTGAAAAATCTCGACTCATTTTTAAATAGTTTTCAGCATTTTCGAAAGTTATTCCCATACTAGGAAATTCAATATATGGTTCCAATTTGTACACATTACTGCTATCAGAAATTTGATGTATTTCCTTATTTGATATTGATTGGAAATCATCAATTACCTTACTTGTTCCAAGTCCTATGGAATCATTAATAACCAAGAAACCATTTTCTAATGAATTACTAATTAATCTCTGATACTTAGAAGAAAATAATGATTGAATATTTATAGAACCAACTGCAAGAGAAACTGTGAAGGAAATTAATATTAATAAAAGTACAGGTAAAGGAGGCACCTTTCTTTTCTTTTGGACCTTTAATCTAATATGTTTTTTTTAATTTACTAGCATGCCACTCTTCTTGAGAATTACAACCTGGCTCTTCTTTCATTCCAATTAATTTTTGGTCTTCAAAATGTAGCTTTATATCTCCTTTATTAATAACATATTCATCATGAGATACCACAATAACAATTTTATTATACTTGTTTGCAAGTTTTACCAGTAAAGATGAAACAATCTCTCTATTTTCAGAATCCAAAGAATTTGTAGGTTCATCAGCTAAAATAATACTCTTATCTGTTATCATCCCTCTAGCAATGGCAACACGTTGTTCTTCTCCCCCTGATAAATCCTCTGGATATACATCCTTCAATTCTAAAATTCCTAACTCACTTAGAATATTGTCAATTTTATCTTCTATTTCTTTAGTTGATAATTTGAAAAAATTTAAAGAAATTTTCAAATTATCATACACAGTCAAGTCTTTTATTAGATTATGACTTTGAAATATAAAAGCAATATTTTGCGCAATAAAGGATGAAACAACCTTCTTGTTACTCGTATCAATTTTAGAACCATCGTAAATATAAGTTACTTTAGGATCATACTCCGAAATCAGTCCAATTTTATTCAACAACGAGGATTTTCCAACACCTGATTTTCCATAAATTGTATATAATTTTCCCTCTTTGAACTTTAGAGATGTTGGAAGCAACAATGTTTTTTTGCCATACTTAATGGATAGGTTATGAATTTCAAACATAAATGGACACCTCCTTATGATAGCACTTACCTTTCTAGGGTATTATAACTCTTAATTTATAAGGTGTCAATTTAAATGAGTAAAATATTTTTATATGAAATGAAGTTTTATTTTTAATTGATGGAAACAACTAAAAAAGTTACTTTCACATCAAATATAGTTAATAGACAAACAAAAAACCTACCCAAAGGCAGGTCTGACAAATTAATCTTGTTCTATAATTTCTGTGGTTGGTAAAAGCACTGCAATAATTATGGAGCATTATTTTACTGCATATCATTGTTCAATCTTTTTGAAAAATAGAGGACTAAGTCATCATTGTTTTCACAAGAACTGTAAGGGGCCAAGGGGTGATCCCTAAACCAAATTCCAGATCCATCTGGGATATAGCCCCGTTTGACATACAGTCTTTGAGCCGGGCCATAACCCGAGTGTAAACCAACCCCTAAAGTCACAATCTCTGAAAGTAGCCAGACTCTTTTTTCCGCCTCCTCTAAGAGTTGATTCCCAATCCCTCGATTTCTAAATGGTTCAAAAACATTAAAATCAGATAGTTCAGGATAGACTCCCACGAAAGGGCCGTGCTTGGCAGCAGGCAATATAGTGATATAGCCTGCCACAAATCCATCCGACTCAGCTACTAATACGTCCCTCTCTCTATTCTCCTGCTCCTGAAAATAGCTAGTCAAGATATCCTCTCTACCCGGCCACCCTTGGTGGATAAAGGCTTGAGAGATGTGCTCAATATCTGCCTTTATCATCCTCCTGATGATTACACCTTCCTTCATAGTTCCCTCCTTGATACATTTCTTCCCACATTATAACACGATTAGAGCCAGGGAAAGGTCAAAGAGGTCCACCCCAACCTCAACTCGCTCTCACATTTCCAGGCTCGTAAAAAAAGACCCGTAAGGGTCTTAATTCGCTTTCTTGTTTTCAAGCTCATGAAAAAGAGGTCCACCCGGACCTCAACTCGCTATCCAATTTCCAGGCTCGTGAAAAAAAGACCCGTAAGGGTCTTTTCTTTAATCTTCGTTTACGAAAGGCATCAAAGCCATTACGCGAGCGCGTTTGATAGCTGTTGTTACTTTACGTTGGTTCTTCGCTGAAGTTCCAGTTACACGACGAGGAAGGATTTTCCCACGTTCTGAAACGAAACGGCTAAGAAGCTCAGTATCTTTGTAATCAACATATTCAATTTTGTTTGCTGCGATGTAATCAACTTTTTTACGGCGTTTGAATCCGCCACGACGTTGTTGAGCCATGTTTATTTCTCCTTTATAGTTTTAATTCGTTAAACCCATTCTTAGAATGGTAGATCGTCATCCGAGATGTCCATTGGATTAGCTCCGAATGGATTGTCATCACGTCCAAAGTTTGGTGTTGCGTTCGATGGTTCAGATCCTCCAAAGCTTGGAGCTGCATTTCCTGCAAATCCTCCACCTGAAGAATAACCTCCACCAGCTTGTCCTTCACGATTCGCGCGGCTTTCCAACAATTGGAAGCTGTCCGCTACGACTTCAGTGACATAAACACGTTGACCTTGCTGATTCTCATAATTACGAGTCTGGATACGACCTGTAATCCCAACTAAGGCACCCTTTTTAGCCCAATTTGCTAAATTTTCAGCTTGTTGACGCCAAATCACACAGTTGATAAAGTCTGCATCTCGTTCACCATTTTGGTTTTTAAAATTACGGTTAACCGCGAGTGAGAATGTCGCAACAGCCTGATTTTGAGGGGTATAACGAAGTTCAGCATCTCGAGTCATACGACCTACAAGTACAACATTGTTAATCATTAGTCACCTTCTTTATTCGTTAGGGCTTACGCGTCAACTTTTACGATCATGTGACGAAGAATGTCACCGTTGATTTTTGAAAGACGGTCGAACTCGTTAAGAGCTACATCGTCGTTCGCTTCAACGTTTACGATGTGGTAAAGTCCTTCACGGAAATCTTGGATTTCGTATGCAAGACGACGCTTTTCCCAATCTTTTGATTCAACAACAGTTGCACCGTTGTCAGTCAAGATAGAGTCAAAGCGTGCTACCAAAGCGTTTTTAGCTTCTTCTTCAATGTTTGGACGAATAATATAAAGAATTTCGTATTTAGCCATTGATATGTTCCTCCTTTTGGTCTAATGACCCCAAGTCTTTGCAAGGGGTAAGTGAGGTTTGCTCACAAGAAACTATTATACCAGACTTCGGGATAGAAGGCAAGTAAAAATACCTTCCCTTGATACTTTTCGAGAAGATTTATTTTTCTTCTATTATTTTCTCTAGTTTTTTTACAGCAAGGAAATCTCCTCCTTTCCTTAAAGAAAACTGATATCAGTTAGCTTTAAGAATGGGCCGTTATACTACCTTCATCACAAACAAGAAACGAGGAACGGTTATGAATTATTTAGTCATCCCCGCTTATCAACCCGATCAAAAACTTCTCAAACTAGTGAAAAAACTGAGAGAAAAATGTGACTTCTCCATTATCGTTGTGGATGATGGTAGTTCTGAAAAGTGCCAGGCTATTTTTGAAAAATTAAACGGATTAGCTACAGTCCTTCACCACGAAGTGAACCTTGGAAAAGGAGAGGCTCTCAAAACAGCCTACACCTACATTCAAGAGCAAGGGCAATACGGGACAGTCATTACTGCCGATGCCGATGGCCAACATAAGGTTTGGGATATCTTCCGCGTGGCCGACCAGTCGCAAGATAATCCGAATCAATTGATTCTAGGGGCACGCGCCTTTTCAGGAAAGGTTCCCTTGCGTTCTGCATTCGGAAATAAATTGACCCGCTTCTTATTCAAGCAACAAACAGGGGTCGCTGTGACAGATACCCAGACTGGCCTTCGAGCCTTTACAACCAACATGATTCCCTTTATGTTAGAAATTGAGGGACAACGGTATGAGTACGAAATGAATGTGCTCCTTGCAGCTAGTAAATTCTTCCCCATCTTGGAAGTTCCGATTGAAACAGTTTATATCAATGACAATGAAGGGTCCCACTTCCGTCCTGTTCGAGACGGTCTCATGATCTACAAGGACATGTTTAAATTTGCCCTCTCCTCCCTGAGTAGCTTTATCGTTGACTATCTGGTCTACGCCTTCTTCCTTTTCGTAATGATGGCTGTGCCGATTAGCCTTCGGATCCTCCTTGCAAACGGGATTGCTCGTGTGGCGAGCTCTATCTTTAACTACTCGACCAACAAACGTTTCGTCTTTAAGAACAAAGACAGCCTGGCTCGAACCGGAAGTGGTTACTTGGGACTTGCGATTGGACTCTTTATATTTGATACCCTTTTGATTCGACTCTTCTATACCAGCTTCGGTCTCCATTTGCTCCTCAGCAAAGTGCTCGTCGGACTCTTGCTTTTCGTCGTCTCATGGCTGATTCAAAAAAAAATTATTTTCAAGGAAAGGACTGCACCTACTCATGAAATTCTTTAAAAAATCGTATACCTATGCTGCTTGTTTTGGGATTCTGCTAACAAGCTCCTTCAGCTATTCTATGCTTAAGACCTTTGTCTTATCGGATGCCATCCAAACAGTTAAAGCAACAACAACTGATAGTAAAGCTGCTGAACAAGCTGCAGCAACTGCTACCACTACAGATAGCAGTTACTCCGATGACAATATCCAGGTAAGCCTGACAGAAAAGACAGTTGAAAACACCCAAGTTTACATTGCAGATATTAGGGTTAGCTCCTCAGACTATCTCAAGACGGCTCTAGCCCAAAATACCTATGGGACAAACGTGACAGCCAAGACATCTGTCACTGCAGCTGAGAATAATGCTATTCTAGCCGTCAATGGAGACTACTACGGAGCCAATAGCACCGGCTATGTCATCCGAAACGGAGTGGTTTATCGCGACACGGTCCGTGAAAACTCTAGCAATGGCGACTTAGCCATTTATAAGGATGGTTCCTTCAAAATTATCTACGAAGATGAAATCTCAGCTGAGCAATTGGTCAAAGATGGGGTTGTCAATCTCCTCGCCTTCGGTCCTTCCTTAGTTGAAGATGGAGAAATTACCGTCGATACTAACTCAGAGGTGGGACAATCCATGTCTTCGAACCCACGAACAGCCATCGGGATCATCGATGAAAACCACTACATCATTGTCGTCTCAGATGGACGGACTTCAGAAAGTGAAGGGCTCTCCCTCTACCAATTAGCTGAAGTGATGAGTCTTATGGTGTCAAAACAGCCTACAACCTGGATGGTGGTGGATCTTCTACACTTTACTTCAATGGCCAGGTTATTAACAAACCAACAACAAATGGTACTATCTCAGAAAGGGCGGTGAGTGACATTGTCTACATCGGTTACTAATCCTATTAAACAACGGTTGAAAAAGACCATCCTCTGGTACACTCTAATCTCAGCATTCTTCTTTGTCGGAAGTCGCATCTACGAACACTTTAGTTTTGGCGAAACCTCTGCCTTCATGCACTACCTCTTCTTGATTCCTTTGATCGGTGGTGCCCTGCTAGTGGCTCTGCAATTAGCTGTAAAGGGCCTTTCTCGAATCACTCTCAATCTTTGGAACTCAGCAGTTGCTACGGCAACTGCAGGAGCTCTCTATCGAGGCATTGTCAACCTATCTGGTCGCTCAACAACTCTCGACCAACCCTACTATTATGTCGCAGGGACCTTCCTAGCCCTTGCTCTCATCAGCATCTTCTTTGTTCGCAGTGTCTGGGTCAACGAGAAAGCGGGAATGACCACTTAATCAATTATTAAGCATTTGTCGTAGTCCATATAGGCTACGACATTTTTCTCGTTTCTTTTTAAAATGTAGCAAAAAAGGAAGCCCTCCTAGAGAGGCATCTTCCTTTTTTTGATTAGTTTTCTTCACGCTTTTTGCCGATAAGCATTCCTGCCAAGGCAAGAGAGGTCATTCCAAACAGACTAAGAAGAAGGGAAGCAAGCTCATCTTGTCCTGTTTTTGGAAGGGTACTGGTTCCTTCTTCTTTGACGCTAGCGCCAGTATGGTAGGTTACTGCGATGGTTTTCACACTTGCTTCTTCCACTACTGGACTGCTTGCGACAGCCGGATTCTCTTGCTCTTTTGCTACGAAAGGAGTCAGCTTCTCGGTGTGATATCCTGTATTTCCTATTCCTTCACTTGGGATATATGGACTAGGACTTGGTGTAGGAAGCATGGCTTCTTTCAAGTAAGAGAGAACATAGCGATTAATCTTGTTCGTCACTTCGTAAAGGAAGTTGTTCTCAGTTGCTCGATAGCCGGTCGGAAGTTGAATTTGAACGCGGTATTTGCCATTCATAAGCATGCTTTCAAAACTTGTCAGATCATAGATACTTTGAGGCAGGCTATGGAGAACTCCTGTCTCGTCCACTACTTGGACCATAGTTCCTTCTGGAACTGCCTTGTCAAATCCAATTGTGAGTTTGTTTTCATCGAGATAACGGAAGGCAAAGGTTATCTTTTGATGAGGATTTTCAGGTGAAACAGTTATGCTCTTCACCAGCTCAGTTCCCCAATCGTAATGATAATCTGAAAGTGTGATCTTAGCAGTATAGGTCCCAAATGGAAGTTCAGGGAACGTACCTCCATTATAGGAGGCATTAAACTCCCCTTCTACGACGCTACCTTGATCATCAAAGACTTGATAGCGGACAATAGAAGGATAGTAACTTACGGCTTCCCCACTACTATCTGTGAAGACAAGTTCGAGAGATCCTTTTTCAGCTTTCTTAGGATCCGTATTGCCCTCTCCTGGCTTATCTTCCTCTTTATTTTCCGAATCAGAGCTTGGTGTATCTGCTACGACCACCTTATTGCCATGAATATCTAGCTCAGCTGTATTGTAGACCTTATCCCAAATACTATAACGGACAGTAGAGGGGTCCACCCCTTCTGGAAGCAGATAACTGCCATCCTCTTGAGGTTCTAAGGCTACTGTTTCCCCGTCCTTGACATAGGACAGATAAGTTCCTGCTAGTCCACTGCCGGTTTCGATCACCTTTCCTGGACGGAAAATCCGAGTCTGCGGGTCATAGTGAGCACTTCCAGTCTCAATGCTTGGAGCCGTGTTGTCAATTTTAACCTTGAAGTTAAGTTCTTGTTGTTTGGCTCCTGAAGCAGTCGGACGATAAGTGATGACAAATTGATATTCTCCATCTGGGAGTTGTTGGCCATCTTTGTCCAAGCCTTCCCATGAGATTTCATAAAACTCCTCACTGCGATTCCCACTCCGGTAACTCCAGTCCGTCTTTCGGTGAACTTCATTTCCGACCTCATAAATCGCTTCTTTCGCTCCGTGTCTTCTTTTTTGTAGACAGAAAGATGGACATTTTCAACATTTCGAAGCATGACTGCCTTGACCTTCACAGTGTCAAAACTAGAGTCATTATTTGGAGAGAAGTAGAGTTGATCTCCATCAAACTGATCTCCATTTTGACCAAGCGTCTTGGCTACAGATTCCCCATTTTCATAGACGTAGCTAATGAGAGAAGTGAAATGATTATCTGGATGCCGTTCTTCTACTTCAGGAATTTTCTCATCTGGATAATCTGTCTTGTCCTTGTAGTAATAAAAAGGTTTGTCGGTTCCTGTATATTCATAAATTGGCTTTTCAATTCCACGTAAGTTTTGATAATCTCCATGGAAACCTACATAAGGAAGACTGACTAAATGTTGCTTCGTGCCTGCATCTTTAACTAAGACATATCCTTCTAAGAAGTAGCCATTTGGCATTTGCTTGCTGAGCTCTTCCTTGTACTTGCTCGCGTCAACGGACACGTGGATCGTCCGCTGTCCATTTGCTGGAATCGTGATGCTTTCCTTGCCATCTAGGGTTTCTAACAGACGAGGATGAAGGGTGAATTTGCCATCCTGGACTTGGTCTGTCTGAAGGGTGGTTTCATAGCGGACCGACTTCTCTTGATTGGAAAGATTGTGGATGGTTACGTCAAACTCAAAGGTATCAGTGACATTGCCAAGTGTTAGACTGCTTTTCGCATCTTTTGCAGTCACATAGAGATCTCCTAGAGCTGCAGCTGTGACATCCATCACTCCAGCTCCCTGTTGACGGACTGAGGAATAAGCCTTGGTTTCCTCATCCACATGCGGAACAGCTGTACTCATGGTCATTTGTTTGACAAGAACTTGCAACTGTTCTGGACTAAGATAAGGGAAGCGTTCTTTCAGGGCTTGCTTGACCAAAGCAGTCGCACCAGCCGCATGAGGAGAGGCCATACTGGTCCCTCTATCCATGTAATATTCACCATCATTGACAGATGAATAGATCATGCCACCTGGTAAGGTCACATCTGGTTTTAAGTCCCCATCGGCTGAGAGCCCCCAGGATGAAAAGTCTGACATCTGTTTAGCAGCATCGTACGGAACTCGTTTGAAGCTGTTAGAAATATGTAGCTGGTAATTATCGGCATGCTGAGATAAAAGCTCTCCTGCATGGTGTCCAATGACCCCAACTGGGAAGCGTTCTCCCAATCCTTCCAGGTCAAATGATGTCGGTGTATCCCCCTGCTCTTTAGTTTGATAGAAGATGATGCCTGTTGCACCTGCACTTTTTAGTTGTTTAATCTTTTCGAGATCAGAAACTTGGCCTCCTCTTTCTGTTAATACCAAACGACTATTTACTTGATTTCCCTGATAATTTTCTAGTCCTCCATTCTCAACATGGAGATAACTTTGAGGGATGGTTGTCCGAAAGGCGTCTCGTTCTACAAAGGAGTGCATTGGAATTTTTCCATCTGGGAAGTCTTTTGAACCTTCTAACTCTTTAACGCTTACACTAGCCTCAGTCGACTCATGCTTGGTTAGACTATTGATAGAAGCAACTGAAATGACATTTGGATTGACGGATGGGGTTCCTGTCATTCCATAATCTGGTGTACTTGCAAGTGGCTTGCTGTGCCAGAAGCCATTGGTGGCCATATTGGTAGATGCGACCGTAATGGTTACTCCAGCTTTTCTTGCAGCATCAAAAGCCTGGCGCGTAATTTCTCCCACATCATAAATCGAACCAGATGCAGTTCCCAAACTCATATTGATGGAGTCAGCACCTAATTTAACCGCATCTTCCACAGCCTTGGTATAAATAAAGTTCTGAACTTGTCCCCCCTTGGTATCTGAGAAGACCCGTAAAAACATCAATTGAGCTTCTGGGGCAACTCCTCGAATAATCTCACCATTTGGGGAAGGTTGAGAAGCATTTCCCACTGCTGTTCCTGCTACGTGGGCACCGTGAGAGATTGGATCGTCTTCTTTGACATTGTCATTCATATCACTATAGTTGTGAACGTAGACAATCTTATTATTATACCACTTGCCATAAGAAATTCCAGCCTTTTTCTTGGCCTCCTCTATGTCCGCTTCACTCTTGAATTTTGCCTTACTAATATCTGTTAGGCGGAAAATGTCGTGTGCTGGATCCACCCCCGAATCGATAACCGCTACAACCTGTCCCTGGCCTTTGATACCTTTATCCCAAAGAGGTTGCAAGTTAATCAAGCTATTTTCTTCACTGACCTTGGTCACACTTGGAGTTGGGGAGGCAGGAACTGGCTGGGAATCCTCCACTCTGGTCCGACCAAGCGGAGCATAATCCACTGCATCCACACGCGCCAGTCCCCGAATTTTCTTAGCATCACCGTAAGTTGTTTCTAAGGCTAGTCCACTAAATAACAGATTGATATCATAGAGTTTTTTAAACCGAATCGATTGTTTCTCTAGTTCTTTTAAAAATTGCTCATGCTCTTGATTGGTCTTCTCAATCCGCCTTGCCTTATCCAGTTCAGAAGAATGGAGCCCTTCACCAGACTCTTTTTCTTCTTTTAGTCGAACTAAAGCTTCGACAGGAGTCGCTTCATCCAATTCATTAGGAGAAGGAACTTCTGAACCGTTAGGTATCGTTTCCTCTGTTTTTTCTTGGGTTGACGTTGGATTTGTCACAAAAGGCTTGGGCGAACTTACTGGTTCAGCAATCTTCTCTGTTGGTGTTGGAAGATCGACTGTTGGTTTTTCTTTGGGGGCGATAATCGCAGTAGCTTCTACTGCTCTTTCTTCATTAAATTCTTGTCCCTTATCAGATGTAGTTGTTTCTCTTATCTCTTCTGATAGAAGCGACTTACTACTTGATTCTGTAACAAGATCGGTTTTCTCTTTTTCAAGATCCACCTTGGCATCATCTACCACGGAGACTGTCTGTACTTGCTCTTCTGAGCTTACTGTATCTGCAGCTACCATTGGTCCGACAAGGGTAAGCCCAATGAGGACTGACGCTACTCCAACTGCATATTTTCGAATAGAAAAACGTTGTTTACGATGAAACTCCATATAATACTCCTTTATCTAAAGGAGGAAGGCAACCCAATTGGTCACCTCCCCCTAGCCTGCATGATTCTCTAACGATTCAATGATTAGTCCTGACCTTCTTTTCCTCTTTGACGAATGAAACCTACTCCACAGAGGGATAAGAGTAGACCCACTAAACCGAGGGCGTCTCCTGTTTGACCTGTATTTGGTAAGGTCTCTTTCTGATTTGGACGAGGAGTGACGTGTGTATCCTTTTCATCCTTTTCATTTGGCCGAACGTACATCGGACGCAAGTCTGCTTTTTTCGGAATTGGTTGATGACGCTGATCCAGCTCCGTCACTGTTTCACTAGGATGCGGTTGCTGATCCGGAGAAAATGGACTTGGAACTGGACTTGGAGAAGGTGTAGGATCTCCCTTTACCTCTACAAAACTGGTTAGGTATCGATTCATTTTTTCCCCTACAGAATAGTAGAAATTATTTTCTAGAGCCCGATAGCCCTCAGGTAGGTCAATCAAAATACGATAATCCCCATTTAACAAAATCTTTTCAAAGGTCTTAGGTTCATAAATCGTTTGCTCCAGTTCGTGCTGTTCTCCAGTTTCTTTATGGATTGCAAATACACGAGTTCCAGATGGCAATTCCTTGTCAAAGACGACATCAAAGCGATTCTTATCGCGATAACGGTAAACGAAGTTGACGACTCCTTCTGGATGATCTTTAGATAATTCGACCGTTATAACTGTTGGAGAAACCCATGAATAGTTTTCATCCTGTCCCGTAATCTTGACGGTGTAAGTTCCGAAAGGTAGTCTTGGCAACTCACTTTCATAATAGGTATTAAACTCTTTATCAATGCGATTGCCCTTGCTATCAAACACCTGATATCGCATCATTTCAGCATATTGAGAAACTGCATTTCCTTCCTCATCAACAATCCGAACCTCTAAGCGACCATCCGTAGCTGGTTTGTTTGTTTCAGAGCCTGTTTCTTCTTTCGGTTTGGTATTTTCTTTTTCTGTTGAAACAGGAGCTGGTTTCCCTTCAAGTGTTAAGATATTGGTATTGTGAACCTTGTCCCAAATAGAGAAGCGAACCGTAGTCAAATCAACCCCCTCAGGGATACGATAGTTGCCATCTTGATTTGGAGAAAGTTCAACGGTTTCCCCATCCTTTTGGTAGGTCAAGGATTTTCCAGCTAAACCGCTACCTTCTTCAATGATAGCTCCTGGCTTAAAGACGCGAGAAGTAGGGTCATACAAATCTTTTGTCGAGGCTAATTGAGGAACTTGGTTATCTACCTTCACCTGCAAGATAATTTCTTGTGGTTTTGCACCTGGAGTGCTTGGTCGATAGGTAAGGACGTATTGGTATTCTCCATCAGGAACTACTTGACCTTTTTGATCTGTTCCTGCCCAATGGCTAGCTGAAAGGAGTTTGCTCCGTTCATTAATTCTCCATCCATAGTCCGATTTTTCTGACTTTCATTGCCTTTTTCAAAAATTGGATGTTCCCGTTTCAAGTCTTCCGCCTTATAGACAGCCAAGTGAATATTATCAACGTTTCTCAAAACGACCGCATTTAAATTAACCGAATCTAAGTTTCCATCCTTATTTGGAGAAAATGCAAGAGCTTTTCCATCATAACGATCCTCTGTTTCTCCCAGAACCACCTGTTTATCTTCCCCATCTTTACGGATGGTGCTGACTAAGGCAGTAAAATGATTTCCTGGATCCTTAACCGGATTGTCGTCTTTTTCATTTTTGTAATAGTAGAAAGGTTTTTCACTTCCAGTAAATTCATAAACTGGTTTTTCAATACCAGGTAAATCTTGGTACTGCCCTTTAAAACCAATATAAGGAATGCTAACCAAATCCTTTTGAGTCTTGGCATCCTTAAAGAAGACAAAACCTTCTAAAAAGTAGCCGTTTTTCATTTGTTCCGAAAGTTCTTTTGTGAAGCTACTTGTATTAATCTTAATTGGAACAGTGACACTACCTGAAGCAGGAACGACAATCTTCTTATCCCCCATTTGATCAAGTAATTGGCGCATTTGCAAGGTAATCCGTCCCTTTTCAACCTGATCCGTATTGACAACTGTATGGTAAGTCAGCTCTTTAGCTTCCTGGCTCAAGTTATGAACCGTTACCTCAAATGTGAAACTATCCTTCACATTGCCGAGCGTCAAACTACTGTCCGTTCCTTTTCCTGTAACAAAGAGATCACCAAAAGCAGCGCCGGAAGCATCCATTAAGCCAGATCCCTGTTGGCGAACAGAGGCGTAGGTATTGCTTTCCGTATCCTTATGCGGTTTTGCGGTACTCATGACTAGCTGGCGTAGCAAGGTATGGATTTGTTCTGGACTATAGTGAGGGAAACGTTCTTCCAAGGCTTTCTTGATCAAAGCTGTTGCACCTGCGGCATGGGGCGTGGCCATACTCGTACCTGCATCTAAGTCGTAAGAACCATCTGGAATAGCAGAGTAGACATTTCCACCCGGCAAGGTTACATCTGGCTTGAGCATACCTTCAGCTGTCAGACCCCAACCTGTAAAGTAGAGCATCTTATTCGCTTCACTATATGGTACTTTTTTCACTTCTTGATGGAAAGTCAATTGGTACTCTCCAGCGTGCTTCGCTAGCTCTTTTCCAAACTATGGCCAAGTACACTAACAGGGTAGAAGGATCCCCAATAGCCCAAAGGAAGTTTTTGCACGGTATCTCCTTGGTCTTCTGTCTGATAAACCAAGATTCCTTTAGCGCCGGCCTGCCTTAGGGCATCGATTTTATCCTCGTCTGAGACATCACCACCACTTTCCACCAAAGCAATTTTCCCCTTGACAGTAGGAGTTCGATAAGCATCTTCCCCACCTTTTGGAACATAGACATAAGATTGTGGTCCCTCAACAGGGAAGATCAAACGATAGACAGGAAGGTCGACCAGACCATTTTGGAATTCTTCCTTATCCTTTAAGGCAGGAACTTCTAGGCGAATTTTTGTCTCATGAGTGATACTATTATTGAAGGCACCAATTGCTAAAACTCCCTTTTCAACGGCTGGTTCATCCATGGTTCCAGTGTCTGGTGCATCCGCTTTTGGCTTGGCTTGCCAATAGCCACTGACAGCATAGTTCCCTGCTGCAGCATTGATGACGACACCTGATTTTCTAGCAAATTCAAAAGCCTTACGAGTCAGTGGGTGGGTATCTGCTTCTGCACCATTAACTCCCCCAAAGCTCATATTGATGGTATCAGCCCCTAGTTTCACAGCATCTTCTACAGCCTTGGCAACAACAAATCCTTGCTCCGTCATCCCTTTTTTATCAGAGAAGACCCGCATAAAGATAAGTTGTGCTTCAGGAGCTACACCCTTGAGCAATTCTCCTGTTGGCACTGGTTTTGTTGCATTTCCGACGGCAGAACCCGCAACGTGAGTTCCGTGCGAACGTGGATCATCTTCCTTGATCTCATCATTCATATCGGAATAGTTATAGGCATAAATCACCTTATCGTTGTACCACTTACCATAAGTGATGCCAGCCTTTTTCATGGCCGCTTCCATCTGCTCTTTATTTTTGTATTTAGCCTTACTTTTATCTGTTAAACTAAAGAAGTTATGGTCATAGTCCAACCCAGTATCTAGGACAGCAACAACACTTCCTTGACCCTTGATTCCCTTATCCCACAATGGTTGAAGATTAATCAGTTCATTTTCATCACTAACCTTGGTAGGGACTAGGGTCGTTTGTTTCTTAGGAAGATCTTGGTTTTCTGCAGTTGCGGAAAGAGGCGTAATGTCAACATTTTCAACGCGAGCTACTTTCCGAATTTTCAGGGCATCTTTGTAACTAGTCTCTAAGACAAAGCCATTAAAGAGTAAATCAAAATCAGCTAATTTCTTATACTGAATCCCCTTTTCCTCCAGTTCTTTTAAAACTGCAGATTTGACTGGAAGATTTTCATTCAGTCGCTCTTTGATTTTTTCAGCCCCAACTGGAGTTTCAGAGTGTTTGGATTCTAAGCGAACAAGAGCTTGAACCCTCGCTTCTTCTTTGGCTGAATCTATGACTGATGAAGTTCCTTCTTTTTCAGGTTCAGAGACTTCCTGGTCTCCTTTCTTTCCTTCAAGTCCTTCATCTTTAGTAGCTACAGCTTCTGGTATGGACTTTTCTTCACTGGATTTATCATAAGTAGAAGGTACATCTCCGACTTTCTTATCCGCATTTTCTGATTCCGTCAGAGAACTTTTACTATCTGGCGCTTCCGGCAATTGATGCTTCTGATCAATCACTGAAACAATTTAGATTCGAATCCTGAGAACCTGTCTCCGCTTCTGCTACACCTTCCGTTCCCTGTTCAACCCTGGCTGGCAGATCCTGCTGAGGAGTCCCTCCTTGCTCCTGCGCTAATACAGCAGGACCATAAAAAAGGCACCCGACTACCACGGATACTAAACCAACTGCGTATTTACGGAAAGAAAACCGTTGTTGTCTGTCACTTCCCATAACCTGACCTCCTTAAGTTTTTGTAAGCGTTTACCGCTCCTTCATTTTAGTCCTTATCTTATGTAAAGTCAATGTATTCTAGAAAAATCTAAAAAAAGTATAAAATTTTGTTGTTTTCTGAGAATTTTCCATACGAAGAAGGATTGAAGAAAATTGATTTTTAAGTTTAAAACTTCCTGCAAAAACCTAGTTAGACTATTTTTAATCATATAATAATTGGAATCCCTCCTAGAGAGGAATCTTCCTTTATTTATTAGTTTTCTTCACACTTTTTACTGATAAGCATTCCTGCCAAGGCAAGGGAGGTCATTCCGAAAAGACTAAGAAGTACTGAAGCAAGCTCATCTTGTCCCGTTTTTGGAAGCCCACTGGTTCCTTCTTCCTTAATGCTAGCGCTAGTATGGTAGCTCACTGCGACGGTTTTCACACTTGCTTCTTCAACTACTGGACTACTTGCGACAGCCGAACTTAGAGGTTGATCAGATGGCTTCTCTTCATGAGCAGGAGTTTCTGGTACAACCGGTGCAGCCTGTGGTTGCGGAAGCGATTGTGGTTCTGGTGTTGGTTGTGGTTGTGGTTTTTCTTCTTCCACTTTTTCCACAAACACTTTATTTCCTAGGATAGAGGCGGTTAATTTCTTACCAGCTTTTTCCATATCCTGGATATATTGGATAAAGACTTGTGACCATATCTTAATAAAGCGTTTTCTATATGAATTAATCGCTAGTTAATAGACTTCAAAATAGATAAATAGCAAGCAGGTTTAAAAATGGTATAAAAAAGAGGCTGGAACAAAAGTCCTAGCCTCTCAATTGTCTTTGGATTATCGAGCAAGACGCAGTGGTTGAGTGGGCTCTACTACGCTGATTTTATCAGCTTTTACAGCCCTACTCAACTGTGCGGAGGTGGGACGACGAAATCGAATTCTAACGAATTACCGATTTCTGTCCCACTCTCTTTTGAAATAAACTTATTTATTTACGTTTTCCCATTTCCAGTTGTGTACTTCTGGAATATCATCACCATGTTCACGGATGTAAGCATTGTGGAAGGCAATTGTTTCGTCCATTTGAGCTGCAAATTCAGCTGCTTCTGCTCCAAGAGCAGCATTAGCTGCATCTTGTGCCAAGTGGAAGCGATCCAATTCAGACATGACACGCATATCGAATGGTGTTGTGATATCACCGTTTTCACGGTAACCATGCACACGCAAGTTGTGGTTGTGACGGTTGAAGAAGATATCACGGATCATGCCTTCGTAACCGTGGAAGGCAAAGATCACTGGTTTATCAGTTGTGAAGACTTTGTCAAACTCTTCATCTGAAAGTCCACGCGCATCGACTGATGGGTGACGCAATTTCAAGATATCCACAACGTTGACAAAGCGAATCTTCAATTCTGGGAAAGCCTTGTGCAAGATTGTGATGGCTGCAAGAGCTTCTAAGTTCGGCTCTGTCCCTGCAGCTGCAATGACAAGATCTGGCTCTTCATCTGCTGAAACAGTTGATGCCCAATCAATCACTTTGTATCCTTCACGAACCAATTCTTCTGCTTCATCAGCTGAGTAGAATTGTGGACGTGGGTGTTTAGAAGCTACAATCAAGTTAATCTTGTCTTCTTCCTTGAAGGCTTGGTCCATCACCGCAAGCAACGTATTGGTATCTGCTGGCAAGTACTCACGGATGTATTCAGGAGTTTTCTCAGCCAAGTGAGTCAAGATACCTGGATCTTGGTGAGTGTAGCCATTGTGGTCTTGTTGGAATACTGTTGAAGTCGCAATCAAGTTCAAGGCTGGGTAGTTTTTACGCCATGTAGTGTGAGTCTTAGATTTACGCAACCATTTGAAGTGTTGAGTAATCATTGAGTCTACTACACGAAGGAATGATTCGTAAGAAGCGAAGAATCCATGACGACCTGTCAAGACATATCCTTCGAGCATTCCTTCCGCTTGGTGTTCTGACAATTGAGAGTCAATCACACGTCCAGCAGGGCTCAAAGCTTCATCGTAGTCTGGTTTCATACGTCCTAACCATTGACGGCTTGTACGAGTAAAGACTTCTTGAAGACGGTTTGATTTGGTTTCATCTGGTCCAAAGATACGGAAGTTATCTGGGTTCGCATCCACAAGATCTGCTGCATACTTACCAAATTCGATCATATCTTGTGCCATGATCGCACCTGGTGTTTCGATCTTGAAGGCATGTTTCTTCCAATCAGCAGTGTCCATTGGCTTGATGACACCTGCGTTTGTGATTGGGTTCATAGCCATGCGTCGATCACCTTTTGGTGCGATTTCAGCAATTTCAGGAAGCAATTTCCCATTTTCGTCGAACAACTCAGCTGGACGGTATGATTCCAACCAAGAAAGAAGAGCATCCACATGCTCCATGTGGTGAGCATCTACTGGGATTGGCACTTGGTGAGCACGGAAGCCACCTTCAATTGGTGTTCCTTCCCAAGCTTTGGACCTGTCCAACCTTTAGGAATACGAGCAATCAAGACAGGGTATACTGGTTGAGTTGCTTCTTCTGCAGAACCTTTACGAGCTTCTGCTTGGACTTTCTTGATTTCTTCAATCGCTTCGTCCAATTTTTCTGCAAACAAAGCATGAGATGCTTCGTGGTCGTCAGAAATAGCCGTTACGTCTGCAAAGATTGGTTTCCATCCAAGACCTTCAAAGAAGAGGGCCAATTCTTCGTCTGTTTTGCGTTCGAAGATCGTTGGGTTGTGGATTTTCCCACCGTTGAGGTAGAAGATTGGAAGAACAGCACCATCGTTAACTGGGTTCAAGAAGGTATTGGCCAACCAACCAGCCATCAATGGACCAGTTTCCCCCTTCACCATCACCGATTACGGTTGCAGCGATGACTTCTGGATTATCTAAAACAGCTCCAGCTGCGTGAGAAAGAGCATAACCAAGTTCTCCACCTTCGTGGATAGATCCTGGAGTTTCAGGTGCCGCGTGAGATGCAATCCCTCCTGGGAATGAGAAGATTTTACATAGGTGTTTAAATCCTTCTTCATTTTGTGGGATATTTGGATTCAATTCTGTATAAGAACCATCTAAGTAAGAGTTGGACACCATTACTTGTCCACCATGACCTGGTCCTTCAATGTAGAACATATCCAAGTCATATTTGTTGATTGCACGGTTCAAGTGTGCGTAAATAAAGTTTTGTCCAGGTACAGTTCCCCAGTGTCCGATTGGGTGAGCCTTCAAGTCGTTTTCGACCACTTCACGTTTCAACAACGGGTTGTCTTTTAAGTACATTTGAGCAGCTGAAATATAGTTGGCTGCGCGCCACCACGCATCCACTTTATCCAAGTATGCTTTGCTGTTAAAATCAACAGTCATATTGTCTCCTCTCAAATTCTAGCTATGATTCTGATGAATTAGAATCCAGTGCAAGTATTTAGGTTATAAACATTCTGTTTCACTCACATGAAGACAGAATGAGCGCGAACCAAATTTAATTCAATTCTTCTCTATTCTATCAATAAATTTTCCATTTGTATATAGAAAAGTCGAAAAAAATATAATTTTTTATAAAAAGTTTCTTTCTATGATTTTTCACATATAAATCATTGTTTTTATAAGTTTTCGTTTTCTGTAAAGTAATGTTATACCAAGCCTTTTAACGCCTCTCTTTTTGAGCACCTTGTCAACAGAGCGCTTTCATGATATACTTTCAGTATCAAAGTGAAGGAGACATTTATGATTAAAGAAAAACGCAATAAAGGGTTTATCTCTGGCCTTGTCGTTTCCCTCTTCTTTTTAGCTTTTGCTGGGATGATGCTTTTTCTCTGGAATCGTCATCAAAACCCTACTGCTTCTTTCCCTGAAGCTAAGAAATCTGGAGATACTGTTACCATGAAAGTCTACGATATCTATCCAGAACCTATCGGAACCATCGATAATGGTCACGTCATCTATTTGGTCCAATACGATACTAAAAATGATGGAAAATATGCAGGGATTGAAGCCAAGAAAGACGATGCTGCTATCAAGGAAATTCTGGAAAAAGCAGACAAAGGGGAACTACAAAAGAAACCTTATACCCTTAAGGGAAGTCAGTTAGCCCCCCTACAATCTTCTAGTAACAATTCTCGAAATGAGCGCATTGTCAACTACAGTGAATTTATCCGTTCTGTCCTTGATCCTAGCTCTGTCGTTGCTCTCAATATGGCTAAAAATTATTATTTCAGCTTGACCGAATACCAAAAAGATGGTTTTGTCTTCCTAGGTAGTTCCCTTCTCATTATAGCGGTAGCCATCTCAACGCTTGTGGCTAGCTTCTTCCTTCGAAAACGAACTATCGCTTCTTACGAAGAACTCTACCAAGCCTACCCAGAGTTACAAGGGGACATCAGCCATGTTGCTGACCAAGCAAGCTATTACAACCAAGAACTAAAAGTAATCTTATACAAAAATCATTTAATCACCTATTTCAAGGGGACTCAGGCAGTAGACCTCCGAGATGTCCAACAACTCTACTTGACCATCACTCGCATTCGTCAATCAGCCATTTCCCGTCCGATCTACCAACTTTGCTGTATCCGCAAGGACAGACCTAAGAAAAATTCAATATGCCTATTCGAAACAAGAAAAATGCTGAAGAACAGCTTTACACTCTCTATGCACAGATTTCTGAGAAATTCCCAGAAGTCAAGCTTGGTGTATAACATACAGCCATCAAGAAAACCTTATCGACTAATTGGAAGCACCCGTGACGCTAGGTCAAGAGACCGCTCGCTACGGGTGTTTTCTTTTTGAGGCAACTGTGGTCACTAACTGTTTCGATCTCACTTGCCTGTAAAAAACAAGAAAAGGATCTTATCCTGTAGAAGTAGAGAATAAGATCCTTTTCAAAACTTTAGGAGCCTATGACTAAAAGGGAGAATTAAATGACTTTCTTCCCATGTTTATAGACATCAGTCACGAGGTTAGTTGCAAAGAAGTAGAAGAGATAATCTAGGTTTGGTGCGTCATAAATAGTAATATCCGCATCCTTTCCAGGATCCAAGCTTCCGATTTTGTTTGCCCGATCCACCGAATAGGCCGCATTAATGGTCACAGCATTGAGAATTTCCACTGGAGTCAAGTGCATCATGAAGCAACCAAGGTGCATAGCAAACTGGAGATTGGCTGTCGGACAAGATCCCGGATTGCTGTCAGTCGTTAGGGTAATGGCCATACCAGCATCCAACATCTTACGAGCCGGTGCATAGGTATCTTCCATCAGACTAAAGGTTGTTGACGGCAAAAGATTTCCTATGACCTTTGCTTCGGCCAGTTTCTGAATCCCTTCGTCGGTAATCACCATCAGGTGTTCTGCGCTAGTTGCTTTCAACTCAGCCGCCACATCTACTCCACCGATGGACTCGATTTCATCTGCATGAATCCGTAGCTTGAAGCCCATTTCCTTAGCTTTAGAGAGAAGATAGCGAGATTCATCTGCTGTAAAGACACCCTTTTCACAGAAGATATCGCAGAATTCAGCCAGATTGTCTTCTTTCACTTTCGGAAGCATTTGCTCAATAATCAGATCTAAATACTCCTTTGAACGCCCCTTGTAGTCTGTTGGAATAGCGTGGGCTGCCATAAAGGTTGAAACCAGATCAATCTCATGGTCATGGTCCAGAGCTGCAACCACATCTAATTGACGTTTCCGTTTCCCAATCCAAACCGTAACCACTCTTGGCTTCAACAGTTGTAACCCCATGGCGCAACATATAATCCAACAGTCGTTTAGACTTGTCATAGAGATTGTCAAAAGAGGCTTCTCTTGTCGCCCGGACGGTGCTCAGAATTCCTCCTCCTTGAGCGAGAATATCTAAGTAGGAAACACCCGCTAGTTTTTTAGCAAACTCATGCTCCCGACTGCCTCCATAGACTAGATGGGTATGGCAATCGATCAAGCCAGGGGTGGCAACTTTTCCTTCATAAGATCGGATTTCCGTATGGTCGTCTACCAGCTCTTGGTCTGGCTGACCTGTTCCAATCGCGAGAATCTTTCCATCCTTTATTGCAATATAAGCATCGGAAAGGATTTTTGCCTCTGCCATCTCCTCGCCATAAAGAGGATGGCCTAGATCATTTGGACAAAACAACTGGTTAAAGTGGGTTAAGATTACATCAGCAGACATATGAATACTTTCCTTTCTATTACCATTATGATTTCATTTTATAATTCTAAAACAAAAGCGTCAAAAAAAAGTCAAAAACTAGTTTGCTCATCTTTTTTTGCTTTATTAAAAATTTATTTTTTTTTTGACTCTTTATTGACGCTATTTCGATACAATAAAGAAAATATAAATCCATAGTTCAACTATAAGGAGGTTCCTACTATGACATTTATCAACGATAAAGAAATTGCAGCAGCCATGTCTGTCAAACTTGACTATGATGTCCTACCTGAAAAGGCAACGTTTCAAGAAGGCATCCGTCGTGCACCTGATAGAGGCTTCCGCTTGACGCAAGCTCAGACTGAGATTGCCCTCAAGAATGCTCTGCGTTACATTCCTAGAAATTCCATCAAGACTTGATCCCAGAATTCTTAGAAGAATTGAAAACTCGTGGTCGGATCTACGGCTACCGTTTCCGTCCAAAAGAACGTATCTATGGAAAACCAATTGATGAGTACAAAGGTAAATGCACTGCTGCTAAGGCTATGCAGGTCATGATCGACAATAACTTGAGTTTTGAAATTGCCCTTTATCCATATGAATTAGTCACTTACGGAGAAACAGGTTCTGTCTGTGCCAACTGGATGCAATACAACTTGATCAAGAAGTATTTAGAAGTGATGACAGAAGACCAAACCTTGGTCGTTGAATCTGGTCACCCTCTTGGCCTCTTTAAGTCTAAACCAGAAGCTCCTCGCGTTATCATTACCAACGGTCTTTTGATCGGTGAATATGACAATATGCACGATTGGGAAATTGCTGAAGAGATGGGCGTTACCAACTACGGTCAAATGACTGCTGGTGGATGGATGTACATCGGCCCTCAAGGAATCGTCCATGGTACCTTCAACACCCTTCTCAATGCCGGCCGTCTTAAACTCGGTGTTGCTGATGACGGCGACTTAACTGGTAAACTCTTTATTTCATCTGGTCTAGGTGGGATGAGTGGGGCTCAAGGGAAAGCAGCTGAAATTGCAAAAGCTGTTGCAATCGTTGCAGAAGTGGACCGCTCTCGTATCGAAACCCGCCACTCTCAAGGTTGGATTAGCCAAGTGACAGCCAGTGCGGAAGAAGCTGTGAAATTGGCTCAAGCAGCACTGGAAGCTGGTGAGTCAACTTCGATTGCCTACCATGGAAATATCGTAGACTTGCTCGAATATGTCAATGAACACCAAGTCCATGTTCACCTCTTGTCTGACCAAACCTCTTGTCACAACGTATACGATGGTGGGTATTGTCCAGTTGGTATCAGCTTTGAAGAACGGACTCGTTTGTTAGCAGAAGACAAAGAAACCTTCCACCGTCTCGTCGATGAAACCCTGGCTCGTCACTATGCAGTCATCAAAGCCTTGACTGCTAAAGGCACCTACTTCTTCGACTACGGTAATGCCTTCATGAAATCTGTTTACGACTCTGGCATCAAGGAAATTTCTAAGAATGGTTTGGATGACAAAGACGGCTTCATTTGGCCATCTTATGTAGAAGATATCATGGGACCTATGCTCTTTGACTATGGTTACGGTCCATTCCGTTGGGTCTGCCTCAGCGGTAAACATGAAGACTTGATTGCAACTGACCATGCAGCCATGGAAGCAATCGATCCAACTCGTCGCTACCAAGACCGTGATAACTACAACTGGATTCGCGATGCTGAAAAGAACCAGTTGGTGGTTGGTACACAAGCTCGTATCCTCTATCAAGATTGTATGGGGCGTGTCAACATTGCTTTGAAATTTAATGAACTCATTCGCCAAGGTAAGATTGGACCTGTCATGATTGGACGTGACCACCATGATGTATCTGGTACAGATGCTCCATTCCGTGAAACTTCCAATATCAAAGATGGATCGAATGTTACTTGTGATATGGCTGTTCAATGTTACGCTGGTAACGCTGCTCGCGGTATGAGTCTCGTGGCGCTCCACAATGGTGGTGGTACTGGTATCGGTAAAGCCATTAACGGAGGATTTGGTCTCGTTCTAGACGGTAGCCACCGGATCGATGAAATCATCAAGTCTGCTATTGCATGGGATACCATGGGCGGTGTTGCTCGTCGGAACTGGGCACGAAATAACCATGCGATTGAAACAGCCATCGAGTACAACCGCCTCCATGCAGGCACAGACCACATCACCATTCCTTATCTTGCAGATGAAGACTTGGTCAAAGATGCAGTTCAAAAATTATTTTAAAATCAAATAAATAAACTAACATGAGAGGGAGGAGGACATCTGCCAACTTTACTCCTCCTCACCTTCTCCTATATAAAAAGAGGTAATCATATGGCAAAAATTGTTGAGTGTATTCCAAACTTTTCTGAAGGACGCAATCAGGCTGTTATTGACGGATTAGTCGCGACCGCAAAAAGTATTCCAGGTGTCACATTATTAGACTACTCGTCTGATGCCAGTCACAATCGCAGCGTCTTTACACTCGTTGGGGATGAAGAAGGTATTCAAGAAGCGGCTTTCCAATTGGTAAAATACGCATCTGAAAACATCGATATGACTAAACACGAAGGCGAGCACCCTCGTATGGGAGCAACAGACGTTTGTCCATTCGTTCCGGTCAAAGATATCACAACAGCAGAATGTGTCGAAATCGCCAATAAAGTTGCGGAACGCATCAATCGTGAATTAGGTATCCCAATCTTTCTCTATGAAGATGCAACAAGTCGCCCAGAACGCACCAACCTTGCTAAAGTGCGCAAAGGCCAATTCGAAGGAATGCCAGAAAAATTATTGGAAGAAGACTGGAAGCCAGACTACGGTGAACGTAAGATTCACCCAACAGCAGGAGTTACCGCTGTTGGTGTCCGTATGCCACTCGTTGCCTTCAATATTAACCTTGACACAGATAATTTAGATATTGCCAATAAAATTTCTAAAATTATTCGTGGATCCAGTGGTGGATACAAATACTGTAAAGCAATCGGTGTCATGCTAGAAGATCGTAACATCGCACAAGTCTCTATCAACATGGTCAACTTGGAACAATTCCCACTGTATCGTGTCGTTGAAACTGTTCGCTTCGAAGCACAGCGCTATGGTGTTCGAATCATCGGAACAGAACTCATCGGTCTTGCTCCTGCTAAGGCTTTGATTGACTCTGCTGAGTACTACTTGCAATTAGAAGATTTTGACTACAGCAAACAAGTCTTGGAAAATCACTTGTTGGGTTAGAAAGGGAGTTCTATGAAACTAGTTGACTTAAGTATTACTGAGTTTGCCAAGGTTCTTGGTTCTGATGCTCCAGCTCCTGGGGGAGGCTCTGCCGCTGCCCTATCAGCTGCGAATGGGATTTCCCTTACAAAAATGGTCTGTGAACTCACCATTGGTAAGAAAAAATACGCTGAATATGAAGAGCACATCAAAGGGGTTCACGAAAAAAGCGCAAAACTCCAAGACCAACTACTAGAAGCCATCGACAAGGATACAGAAGCCTTCAATGTCGTATCAGCTGTCTTTGATCTTCCAAAAGAAACTGAAGAAGAGAAAGCCGCTCGTCGTGAAGCCATGCAAAAAGCCTTGAAACATGCGACTGTATCTCCTTTCTCTATGATGGAGCTCATCGTTGAGGCTCTTGAAACAACAAAAGAAGCTGTTGGTAAGTCCAACACCAATGCTGCTAGTGACTTAGGAGTGGCTGCTCTCAACCTTAAAGCTGGACTTCAAGGTGCTTGGCTCAATGTCCTGATCAACATTTCAGGAATCAAGGACCAAGACTTCGTCCAAGAATACCACGGCAAGGGACTCAAACTCCTCCAAACAGGTTCTGAGCTTGCAGATAGCATTTACCAAATCATTTTAGACAGTCTATCTTAACCCCCCCTAGTAAACAACTCCTACTACTAAAAATTATACAAGGAAAGAAGGGATTCTATGGTTTTATCGGATATTGAAATTGCCAATTCTGTCCAAATGAAACCCATCACCGACATCGCTGCCGAACTAGGATTAACTGAAGAGGATATATCTCTCTACGGAAAATATAAGGCAAAAATTGATGGCAATCAATTGGAACAGTTGAAAGATAAGGAAGATGGAAAGCTGATTCTTGTAACAGCCATCTCACCTACACCTGCTGGAGAAGGAAAGACAACAACCTCTGTTGGTTTAGTTGATGCCCTTTCTGCCATTGGTGAGAAAGCCGTCATCGCTCTCCGCGAACCATCTCTTGGCCCTGTCTTTGGGATCAAGGGTGGAGCTGCTGGTGGAGGGTATGCTCAGGTTGTTCCAATGGAAGATATCAACCTTCACTTTACAGGGGACTTCCATGCCATTGGGATTGCCAACAACCTGCTTGCAGCCTTGATTGACAATCACATCCATCACGGCAATGAGTTGGGCATCGATTCTCGTCGCATCACTTGGAAACGAGTGGTCGATATGAACGACCGGCAACTCCGCCATATTGTCGATGGCCTTCAAGGAAAGACAAACGGAGTTCCTCGTGAAGATGGTTTCGACATCACAGTGGCATCTGAAATCATGGCTATTCTCTGTCTCTCAGAAAACATCCTTGACCTCAAAGAACGCCTCGATCGCATCATTATCGGTTACAACTACCAAGGACAACCCGTGACAGCTAAAGACCTCAAAGCCGGAGGGGCTATGGCAGCTGTTCTCAAAGATGCCATCCATCCCAACTTGGTACAAACCTTGGAACATACTCCTGCTATTATCCACGGTGGACCATTTGCCAATATCGCTCATGGCTGTAACAGTGTGCTGGCTACTAAACTAGCTCTCAAATATGCAGACTATGTTGTTACAGAAGCTGGTTTTGGAGCAGACTTAGGTGCTGAAATTCATTGACATCAAGTGTCGCATAGCAGGACTTAAACCTTCTGCCGTAGTCCTCGTCGCAACCATCCGTGCTCTCAAGATGCATGGTGGAGTTGCCAAAGCCGACTTGGCTACTGAAAATGTCCAAGCTGTCATCGATGGTCTACCAAACCTAGACAAACACTTGGCCAACATCCAAGAAGTCTACGGCCTCCCTGTGGTCGTTGCCATTAACAAATTCCCACTGGATACAGAAGCCGAGCTAGAAGCTGTTTATGAATCTTGTAAGAAACGCAATGTAGATGTTGTCATTTCAGATGTCTGGGCAAATGGTGGAGCTGGTGGACGCGACCTAGCTGAAAAAGTCATTCAACTAGCTCAAGAAGAAAACCACTTCTCTTATGTCTATGACGAAGAAGACAGCATTGAAACAAAATTGACCAAGATTGTCACAAAAGTTTATGGTGGTAAAGGCATTAGCTTAACACCGGCGGCCAAACGCGAACTAAAAGAATTGGAAGCACTTGGTTTCTCCAACTACCCAATCTGTATGGCCAAAACGCAATACTCCTTCTCCGATGATGCCAAGAAGATCGGAGCACCGACAGATTTCACTGTAAAAATCAGTAACCTTAAGGTGGCAGCAGGAGCTGGCTTTATCGTAGCTCTCACCGGAACGATCATGACCATGCCTGGTCTACCAAAAGTTCCTGCCAGTGAAAAGATTGATATCGACGCCCACGGCAATATCACTGGTCTCTTTTAAGAAAGAGGCCATCCTATGGTGAGTATCCTTCATCTTACCCCTTCAGATTATCAGATTTCTACTTGGTCTGGTGGCCAAACCACCCAACTCTTCCTCTCTCCAAAAGAGGGAAGTTACCCGGATCGAACCTTTGATTTCCGCCTCTCTACTGCAACGGTAGAGGTTGAAAAAAGTGACTTTACTGATCTATCTGGCTACCACCGTATCTTGATGCCCTTGGATGCATCCATTAGGCTCAATCATCTCGAACAAGAAGTGGTCTTGAATCCTTTTCAAAGTTACTTCTTTGATGGCGGAGATCCTGTATCTAGTCAAGGGACCTGTCAAGACTTTAATCTGATTTACAAACCCTCTTACCAGGGGCATATGAGCGCTATTTCCCCTCATGAAAGTGTCAGTAGTCAGAGTCGCTATCAATTTATTTATGCACTCTCTTCGCTGACACTCGAATGGGGAAAGGAGCATACCAAAGTTCTTCAAGCGCATGAGCTTCTGGTTCTCGAACAAGCATCTCCCCTTCAAGAGATGACAATCACGTTTTCACCCCTTCAGTCTGGGGAGCAAGCAATTGCTATCTGGACTGCACTAAAATAATGTTAAAAAAGGAGAGACATTATGAACGGAGCACATAAACAGTCGATTGAGGAACAGGAAAAAGCGAAATTCAGCTTTAGCGGTGCCACTCTGTACGGTATCAATGCCGTGATTGGATCTGGTATCTTCCTCTTACCTCAAAAAATTTATGCCGGTTTAGGACCAGCTTCTCTAGCTGTCATGTTCGGGGTAGCCGTTCTCGTCATGCTATTATCAGCCTGTCTGGCTGAAACAGCTGGTTACTTCGATAAAAACGGAGGAGCCATGCAATACTCCAAAGCAGCTTTCGGAGACTTCGTCGGCTTTAATGTCGGAATTCTTGGTTGGGCTGTTACAGTCATTGCTTGGGCTGCCATGTTAGCCGGCTTTGCCAAAATCTTCATCATTACTTTCCCAGCATTCGAAGGCTATAACCTACCAATTAGTATCGTTATGTTGGTTCTCTTGAGTATTATGAATATCGCCGGTCTGAAAACATCTAAGATGTTCACTCTGACAGCTACTGTTGCAAAATTAATCCCAATTGTCCTCTTCTCGCTCTTTGCCATCTTCTTTATTTCTGGTGGCGTAAGCAAGGGCAACTTCACACCTTTCCTTCAATTGGAAAGTGGTTCAAATCTCTTTAGTGCTATTTCGAGTACCGCAGTCTACATCTTCTACGGATTTATCGGATTCGAAACCATGTCCATCGTCGCAGGGGAAATGCGCAACCCTGAAAAGAACGTTCCCCGCGCTATCTTGGGATCCATCAGTATCGTATCTGTTCTCTACATGTTGATCATCGCTGGAACAATCGCTATGCTTGGTGGACGTATCATGGAAACCGGTGCACCGGTGCAAGATGCTTTCGTTGAAATGATTGGCCCTATCGGAGCTCCTCTTGTTTCTTATGGTGCCCTCATTTCAATCGCCGGTCTAAACATTGGTGAATCCATCATGGTTCCTCGTTTCGGTGCTGCCCTAGCAGATGAAAAACTCTTGCCAGCAGGTCTTGGAAAAACAAACTCTAAGAATGCTCCAGTCATTGCCATTGTCATTTCAGGTGTCTTTGCATTCTTACTCTTGTTGTCTGGATCTTTCGAATCATTAGCAACTTTCAGTGTTGTCTTCCGTTTCTTCCAATATATTCCAACTGCTTTAGCAGCCATCAAACTCAGAAAAATGCACCCAGACAAGAAGGTTACCTTCCGAGTACCATTTGGTCCCGTCATCCCAGTTTTAGCTGTTGTGATCAGTATCTTGATGATTGCCGGAGACAATATGATGAACTTTGTCTGGGGAGTTGTTGGTCTCGCTATATCAAGTGGCCTCTACTTCGTCTTCCACAGTAACAAAGGAATTAAGCCTACTAAGAATTAAGCCTAAAATTGTCCCCCTAAATAGATGGAATTGTTATAGGGAGTGAGTGGACTTCCCTTCACTACTCCCTTCCCATCTTATCACCAAACGAATATCAAACATGAGCTCTTTTCTCTAAGCCTCCTTAAAATCCTTTTAAGACGGATAGACAAAGAGCCCATGTTTGGTATTCATACTGTAGTAATCAACACTACTTCCACAAAATAGATACTTATAAACGGAGGTTATATATGACTCAATTGATTCATTTAGATGGTAATAGCTTAACACTTGAAGAAGTCATCGCTGTAGCTCGCCACGGGGCTCAATGTGAGCTGGACAAAGAAGCACAGGAAGCTGTTATCGCTTCTCGTAAAATCGTCGATGACATTGTACGTGAAAAACGAGTGGTCTATGGTGTTACCACTGGCTTTGGATCTCTCTGTAATGTCAGTATCTCTCCAGAAGATACTGTTCAACTTCAAGAAAACTTAATCCGTACCCACGCATCAGGCTTTGGAGATCCACTTCCTGAAGATGCTGTTCGTGCCATTATGTTAATTCGTATTAACTCACTCTTAAAAGGTTATTCTGGCATCCGCCTTTCAACTGTTGAAAAACTATTAGAATTGCTCAACAAAAATGTCACTCCTTTTATTCCTGAAAAAGGTTCTCTTGGAGCATCTGGTGATCTCGCTCCTCTTTCTCACATGGTTTTGCCAATGTTGGGACTTGGACATGCCTACTACAAAGGTCAACTCTTAAGTGGTCAAGAAGCTCTCAACCAAGCTGGTATTGAAAAGATTCAATTAGCTGCTAAAGAAGGGCTTGCTTTGATCAATGGTACAACGGTCCTAACTGGTATCGGAGCTCTTGCGACATACGATGGTATTCAATTGCTCAAACTCTCTGATATTGCAGGTGCTCTTTCAATGGAAGTTCACAATGGTATTACAAGTCCATTTGAAGAAGACCTTCATACCATCCGCCCACAAAGTGGACAATTGGCAACCGCTCGCAACATCCGTAACCTTCTTGAAGGAAGCAAAAATACGACTGTTGCAACTCAACAACGGGTACAAGATCCTTATACACTCCGTTGTATCCCTCAAATCCATGGAGCAAGTAAGGATTCTATTGCTTACGTAAAAGAAAAAGTTGAAATTGAAATCAACTCTGTTACGGATAACCCAATTATTACCAAAGAAGGTCATGTCATTTCCGGTGGGAACTTCCACGGTGAACCAATGGCGCAACCATTTGACTTCTTAGGCATTGCTCTTTCTGAAATCGGTAACGTATCTGAACGTCGGGTGGAACGCTTGGTCAATAGCCAACTTAGTAAATTACCATCCTTCTTGGTCAAACACCCTGGTCTCAACTCGGGCTTCATGATCACGCAGTATGCTTGTGCATCCCTTGCATCTGAAAACAAAATCTTGTCTCACCCAGCTAGCGTAGACTCTATCCCATCTTGTGAAAACCAAGAAGACTTCGTCAGCATGGGAACAACTGCGGCTCGTAAAGCAGCAGAAATCCTCAAGAATTCTCGTCGCATCGTTGCTACTGAAATCATGGCCGCTTGCCAAGCCTTGGATCTCAAACCAGAAAATCAAGAACTTGGTAAAGGTACAAAACCAGCCTATGACATGATTCGCAGCAAGGTTGCCTTCATTGAATTTGACAAGGACATCGAAATCTTCGAAGAACTCAATAAAGCATCTGCCGTTGTTGAAAGTGAAGAATTCTTAGCAACAATTGAAAAGGCTGTTGACTTAAGCATTCAATACTGATACAGTAAAGATACAGCAGAAAAAAGGCTGGGAAATTTTCTCAGCCTTTCCCTTTCTACCTAAATACAGACAAATGGAGGCATGTAACGTGCTTAGAGATTACTACCCAATGACCTACAGCTATTACCAAGGCAGTATTGAAGATAACCCCTATACAGCCAAGTGGGGCATGCTGACGAGGTTTTTGGACTTAAATGATGAAACCTTGACCCCTTTTGACGAAGTGACCTTTGGAATCCTCGGTTTCAAGAGCGATAAAGGAGTTTATATTAATAATGGTCGCGTCGGTGCTGTCGAGAGTCCTACCGCTATTCGAACCCAAATCGCCAAACTTCCTTGGCATTGGGGGACCAATGTCTCTGTTTTCGATGTCGGTAATATCGATGGTCCTAACCGCTCTCTCCAAGAGTTGCAAGAAAGTCTCTCTCAAGCTGTCAAACGGATGCTCGACTTAAACATTCAACCCATTGTTCTTGGTGGCGGACATGAAACAGCTTATGGGCACTACCTTGGCCTGAAAGCATCCTTGCAACCAAGTGAGCAGTTGGCCGTCATTAATTTGGATGCCCATTTTGATTTGCGTCCCTACGACCAAACTGGTCCCAACTCTGGAACAGGATTTCGTCAAATGGCAGATCATGCAAGACAAGAGAGCCAAGATTTCCCTTACTTAATCTTAGGAATTCAGGAACATAGCAATAACCTGTTCTTATTTAACTATGTCGCTCAAACTCCTAGCATTGATTTCTTAACCGGACAAGACCTCTTCCAGATGAGTCACCAAGCGATTTCGATCGTATCGATCACTTCTTAGAAAAACAAACGGCTGTTTACCTATCCATCGACATGGACTGCTTTGCCGTTGGATCTGCCCCTGGCGTAAGTGCTATTCAGTCACTAGGGGTTGATCCAAAACTAGCTCTCATGCTCCTCCAACACATTGCAGCCAGCGGAAAGCTGATTGGATTTGATATCGTGGAAGTTTCGCCTCCTCATGATATTGACAACCATACTTCCAATCTTGCTGCAACCTTTATCTTTTACTTGACCCAAATCTTAGCACAGCAAAAATAATCCAAGGGCTAGGACATCCCCAAGAAACATAAAAGGCTTAGAAGTACCTGATTAAACAGGCGCATGCTAAGCCTTTTTTCATTCTTCAGTTCTCGACTGAATCGTTTTTTTCTTTATCCCCAAGGGAAGTAAATATAAGAAACGCCTCTGCACATTGGCTATAACAAAGGGCCTCCTCTACATTTCTTTTAGTTTCTTAAGGAATTGACGATCTCTATATGGATTCAGTTGTTGTTCTGCCACCTTTCGGTAGTAGTTCATATCCTCTCTCAAGAATCCAAGTAATACAGCATCCAACTCCGCTCCTTTTTCCTCTTGCCGCAATAAGAAAGCTAGAAGATAATGGACCATACCCTTATCTCGTGGATTCGCCGACTGCTTCATAGAAATTTCTTTTCGAGCGAGGTAATCAGCAACCTTTTCTTGTTCTCCCTGCTGGCAGGCGATTAAGGTTTGATAGAATTCCAGTTGGTCCTCCTTCCAAGGGAAGCTGACCCTTGACAAAACCTTCTGAGCACGATCGAAACAGAGACTTGCTTTCGCAAAATCTCCCTGCCAATAATAGGCAATCCCTAGATCGATATCAAATACGACACGAACAGACTCGACCGCTTGATCCCCCACTAAATTCAGGACCTCTTCTAAGTGGGTTACAGCCACCTGAAAATGGCCCCTAATTTGCTCAATTTCTGCTAGATAAGCCAAGGAAGCCGCGATTTGAATAGCATACTTATCCTGCATACTACGCGTCAAACTAAAGCAGTCAATCGAACGATAGAGATGACGTGTCGCTTGTTCCTCATCGCCCACCATCAGGTAATAGAGCCCTTTTAAGCGTAATTGTAAGGCGATGGCTTCGTGATTATTGGCTTGAATAGCATCCTCCAGAGCTAAATCTGTGTAATAGGCCATTTCAGAAATATTTTCTGTCTGGATACAATAATAGATAATCTGCCGGTAGCCCTCTAGAAGATAGTCTAAATGTTTCAGTTCTCGAGCGTAGGAAATAACCTTTTGGATAGCATGGATTCCCTTTTGATACTCACCGGTCCGAATAGAATAGCGACCCTCTAGATACAGATAACGCAGTTGCAAGTACTTATAGTCTTTATCCTTTTGGTAACGAGGGAATAGGTCATCTACTTGCTGACAAAGGCGAGTTAATTCCCCTATGATATCCAAATGGCTATTAGCCCCATCCACCACCTGCTCTTCCTCGCCCTTATAAAAGATTGGAAATAGTTCGTGCTCTAGTTGCAGAATTTCTTCCAAATAATTTAGCTCGAAGGACAAGGAGCGTAAAGATTCTGAGACTGCTTGTACTGGTAGGCAATTTCCTTATAAAAGAGAAGGTCTGTCGAATCTTCTAATGTTTCTTCCAGTTTTTTGGCAATCTGTTGGTGGAAAAGTCGCCGTCTAGCAGGTGATAAAAGCTGGTAGAAATACATCCCCACCAGTTGCTTGTTAAAGCAGACAGAGAGAAGCTCCCCTTCTTCCTCCAGACGGAGAATCCCTTTTTCTGACAAAGAATCCAGTGTTCCCGTTACCATCTCCAAGTTCACGGCTGTCAGATCGGCTAACAGTCTCATAGAGATGGGCTTATGAAAACAGGATAAATACTGCAAGATAGACTCTTCCTCACTGGTCATTTCGCCAAGCTCTTGAGCGAGGTAGGCTTGAATGATCTCCGGTAAGGGCTCTAAGCTCTCCTTTTCTTTCCACTCTTCAATGTAGCTGGAGAGGATAAAGGGACTTCCTTCACTCCAGTCCATCATCTTCTCAATGATGGCTGGCTCTACCTGGCCAAGCTCTCCTTGCAGGAGGCTTCGGCTTTCGCTCGGACTGAAATTTCTCAGTTCTAGTTGGGACAAGCGTCTTTCAACTTGGAAACGTCCAAGAAAGCTAGACAAATGAGAAGATAAAGGAGGCTCAGCAGAAAGAATTATCCCCAAATGATCCTGTCTGCAGCTTTCCTCGAGCTGGGCAATTTTTTCCAGAGAGCTTGCATCAATCCACTGTACATTCTCCAGCAGGAGGACAACAGGTTTTTCTTGGGTAAATTCCTGAAGAATGCTAGCTATTAGCTCCATATCATCATCTTCTTTAGAAAGACCCAAACCTGCTTTTTCTAAAGCAACTCCAAGTTCTTTCCAACTACTTCCTTCTTGGTGCTGATGTGCCAATTTTGCTTCCAGCTTAACAAAAAGAAAACTACGATTGGACATCAAGACTAATTGGCGTAACAAGCGTTTCTTTCCCGTACCCGATTGGCCCAAGACGAGAAGAGGTCCTGAAGACTCCCCTACTTCAACCAGAGACAGGTAATCCTCAAGCTGAGAGAGTTCCTGCTTACGACCAAAAAAGGATAGTTCACGGATATTGGACCGTCTAGTCAGTTTATGGGTCCGTTTAGCTTCTAAAACAGAGTGATAGAGTTCCTCTATCGCCCGACTAGGACGAACACTGAGCTCACGGTCCAACAAATCGACCAGCTTGTAATAGGTCTCAAAAAATTTCCCCAACTGGTGATGGAACCTGTAATACTCCATCAAAAGCTGATAGTTTTTCTCTTCAAACTCATCCAGCTCTACTAAATGATGGAGCAAGGATTCTATACTAGGATCCCCAAAGCCATCTTGGTCAATCTTTTGATAACAGCTTTCGATATAGAGTTGCTTATAAGCATTGCGCTTACGAGAAGCCCACTGATCAAAATCTTCATCGTCCTTGACATAAAATCCTTCTAGGAAGTCTCCCTGATAGAGATCTAAATGTCTGATTGGATTTCTTTCAAAGAGCTGAACATCCAGATGAAGATCCAAGTCAGGATTGAGGGCCAGACTACTTCTACTTGGAGAGACAATCACATCTCCTTCAAAGATTTTATTGGCCTGATAAACGGTATTCCGTAAATTCTTCCGAGCTACTTGGTTTTCCTTATCTCCCCAAAGAATTCCAGCTATTTCGTCCCGATTGACCTCACCCATCACTGCTAAATAATAGAGCAAAGCCTCCATCTTTGAGAAAGAAAAGCGAATGTCTTTCTGATTGACATAAACCTTCGGGGGGCCAAATAGCTTTAATTTAAGATTCCTCTTCATTGCAAGCGCCTCCAAAATCTGTATATTAATACTATAAAAAAAACGTCGCCTTTTAGCAAGTGATTTACACTCGTAAAAAAAGACTGGGAACATAACGTCCCCAATCTCTCCATTTTAGATGGTAATTGTTGATTAAATTCCCTCAAGGTATGGCTGATGATTGAACAAGGCTTTGGTTGCATGGTGGACATGATAGGCTACATCTTCATTGTTCATGGTGTAGAGGTGGATACCAGCAACATCCTGAGTGACTAAATCAACGATTTGGTCCACCGCATAGGCTAAACCAGCAGCACGAAGCGATTCTGGATCATGCTCATACTTATCTAGGATAGCCTTAAACTTCCTTGGAATATGAATATTTTCACAGGTCTTCAACAAGCGAAGGGCCTGATTTCTGTTAAGAATCGGCATCACTCCAGCATGAATGGGCACATCGATCCCCGCCAAGGTACACTTATCTTGGAAATCATAGAAGCGTTCATTGTCAAAGAAGAGTTGAGTAACCAAGCTTGAACAGCCAGCATCTACCTTCTTTTTCAGATTTTGAATGTCTGAAATCTGACTAGGTGAATCTGGGTGTCCTTCTGGGTAGCAAGCACCGATCACATCAAAATGAGGAGCTTCCGTTTTAATAAATTCAATCAGGTCCGTTGCGTAACGAAAGTCTTTTAAAGGCTCCACACCAGGAATAATGTCTCCACGAAGAGCCAAGATCCGATGAACTCCCACTTGATCTAACTCATGAAGGGTATCTGCCACTTTTTCCTTGCTGAGATAAATGGCAGGCAAGTGGGCAATGGTCGGAATAGACAATTCATTCTGAATATGATTGGCTAAAGCAACCGTCGTCTCTTTGATATTGTATTTGTTATTACTAGCTGTCACACTGATAAAGTGAGGAGCTAATTCCTGCATATTTTCCAAGGCACGTAAGAGCTTGGCATTGCCTACTTCAGGATTTGGAGGGAAAACCTCAAAGGAGAGCGACGGTGTTTGCTTAGTCATCAAATGTATTCCTTTCTTGATTGAGCATTTTTTTCTTTGCTATCGAGCAAGCTTAGGAATTTCTACTTGCCTTATAGCGCTTTACGAGCAGCTTTTGCCGCTTCTACAAGACGGATCAAGCTTTCTCTCGTTTCTTTGATACCACGTGTTTTCAAACCACAGTCTGGGTTGATCCATACTTTCTTACTTGGTACTTTCGCAAGGATGGCTTCGATGGTGTGGTCGATTTCGCCTTCGTTAGGCACACGAGGTGAGTGGATATCATATACTCCAGGCCCCACTTCTGTCTGGAAGTTTTGAGCTTTGAGTTCATCCAAAATTTCAAGGTTTGAACGGCTCGCTTCAAATGAGATCACGTCCGCATCCATGTTGTCGATAGCTGGGATGATATCTGTAAATTCTGAGTAACACATGTGAGTGTGGATTTGAGTATCAGGCGCTACTGTTGAGTGTACCAAGCGGAAGGCTGGAATAGCCCAGTCAAGGTAGTCTTCGTACCAGTCGCTACGACGGAGTGGCAATTTTTCACGAAGAGCAGCCTCGTCGATTTGGATAATCTTCACACCTGCAGCTTCAAGGTCAAGAACTTCTTCCTTGATAGCAAGAGCGATTTGAAGAGTCGAATCTTTGATAGAGATGTCTTCACGTGGGAATGACCAGTTAAGGATAGTAACAGGTCCAGTCAACATCCCTTTGACAGGTTTGTCCGTACGGCTTTGTGCATAGCTAGACCATTTAACAGTAATAGGGTTGAGACGAGTGACATCACCCCAGATGATTGGTGGTTTCACCCCACGCATACCGTATGATTGTACCCAACCATTCTTAGAGAAGAGGTAACCTGACAAGTTTTGACCGAAGTACTCAACCATGTCGTTCCGCTCGAATTCACCGTGCACAAGCACATCAAATCCAACTTCTTCTTGCCATTTGATCCATTCGTCGATGGTTTCAGCAAGGAAGGCATCGTATTCTTCTTGCGTCAATTCACCCTTACGGAAGGCCAAACGTTTAGCACGAACTTCCTTGGTTTGAGGGAATGAACCGATAGTTGTTGTTGGAAGAGCTGGAAGTTTAAAGGCTTCTTCTTGGATAGCTTCACGTTCAGCAAAGGCTGGCAAACGAGTGTAGTCTGCGTCAGTCAATCCAGCGATACGCGCACGAAGTTCCGCATTTGCTCCGACACGTTCTGTTGCAAAGAGTTCTTTGTTCGCTGCAAGAGCTTGTTCACCTTGACCGTTGCGGATAGCATCCAAGTCACGGAGTTCTTCCAATTTCAACTGCAAAGGCAAAGTGGTTCAAGATAGCTGGCTCAAAGTCTTCGTTAGCAGTTGTAAATGGCACATGAAGTAGTGAGCAAGAAGTTGTCAAAACAACTTTTTCAGCTGGTACTTGTTTCAAAATTTCCAAGCTTGCTTCGTAGTTGTTGCGCCAGATATTCTTCCCATTGACAATCCCTGCATAAAGCGTCTTATCAGCTGGGAAGCCACCTTTCACGAGTTCAAGAGTTTTCTTACCTTCAACGAAGTCAAGACCGATGGCATCTACTGGCAATTTGACAAGGTCAGCGTAGATATCACGGACGTCACCAAAATAAGTTTGAATCAAGACCTCAAGACCTTTCTTGTCAGCCAACAATTTGTTGTAGAGGTTCAAGAAGAGGGCTTTCATCTGCTGTCAAGTCTTTCACAAGAGCAGCTTCGTCCAATTGGATACGAGTCGCACCAAGTTCAGCTAATTTAGCAAAAACATCTTGGTAAGCAGCTACTAAGCTATCCACGAAGTCTTCTGCTTTTACACCTTCTTCAAAGTCTGACAATTGAAGGAAAGTGAAGGGACCAACCACAACCGGGCGAGTGTCAAGACCCAATTCTTTGGCTTCTTGGTACTCATCAAAAATCTTGTGACCAGCCAATTTAACTTCTGTTGTTTTTTCAAATTTTGGAACGATATAATGGTAGTTGGTGTTGAACCATTTCTTCATCGGAAGGGCGCGAACATCCCCTTTTTCACCTTGGTAACCACGCGCCAAAGCGAAGTAGCGTTCAAGGTCAGACAAGTCCAAGTTTTGAACCGATTCAGGAACCACGTTGAAAAGGAAGGCTGCATCTAGGAAGTTGTCATAATGTGAAAAATCATTTGATGGGATTTCAGTGATCCCTTTTTCTTTGACAATATTCCAGTGTTTCGCACGCAATTCTTTTGCTGCAGCCAACAAATCTTCTGCTGTAATTTCGTTTCTAAAATATTTCTCAGTTGTAAATTTTAGTTCGCGGAATTCACCCAAACGAGGGAATCCGATAATTGTAGTTGACATGTTTTGTCCTCCAAAAATTCAAGTTGAGTCTATCTTATCAGAAGAAGCAGCTTCTGTATAATTGCTTTTCAATGGTTTTTGATATAGTTTTAAACTATACCCTTATAAATCAAGGGTTTTTGCCTATTGTCATTGACCAGAACTAATAGTCCTTATAAATAATAACTATAAGGCTGCTACCAGACAGACTGAGCCCCCTCCCATTGGACAGTCCTAATCTCCTCTAAAACAAAAAAAGAAGCTATCCGCTTCTTTTTTGTAGGTCTTTAAGCTTCTCTTAGTTGCACACAAAAAGCATCCCAAGGCTCCAACACCTTCTTCTCTTTGACCTGCTCTACATCTGTATTGCTAATAAGGACAGACTGGTAGTCTTCCTCCAGTTCAAACCTCTGGACTTGACTAGACAAATTGACAACGACCAAGTAGCGCTGGTCCTCCTCTACTCGTTGGTAGGCAAAGACTTGATCTGCTGTATTAAGTAGCTCAAAGTCAGCAGAAACCAGCCAGTCTTGCTCCTTACGGAGGGCAACCAATTGTTGATAGGTATAAAAAATGGATGAGGGATCAGCTAAAGCAGCTTCTACATTGATTTCCTGATAGTTTGGATTGACTTCTAGCCAAGGGTGACCAGTCGTAAAACCAGCCTGTGGCTGCTTGGACCACTGCATCGAGTCCGAGCATTGTCCCGACCAATATGCCGGATCTGGTCCATAATGGTGTCGAGGTCTACTCCCTTTTCTAGACTTTCCTTGGCATAGTTGACGGACTCAATATCCTCAATTTCGTCTATACTTTCAAATGGATAGTTGGTCATACCAATCTCTTCTCCCTGATAGATATAAGGGGTCCCTCTCATCAAATGAAGAAGAATGGCTAAAGCCTTCGAGGACTTCACCCGGTAGGATTGGTCATCTCCCCAGGCAGAGACAAGCCGAGGAAGGTCATGGTTGTTCCAAAAGAGGGAGTTCCAGCCTTCGTCCATGCCCAGTTCCGTCTGCCACTTGTTGAAAATTTCTTTCAACTTAGGAACATTGAGCTTCTTGGCATAGTGCCATTTTGGCTGGCCTTCTTGGAAGAGAAGGCCAATGTGTTCAAATTGAAAGACCATCGACAATTCCTCATTGTCAGGACCAGAGTATTGCTTGGCAATCTCAGGTGTAGCTCCCCAGGTCTCCCCAACCGTCAACAAATCCTTATCCCCAAAGGTCGCTCGATTCATTTCCTTCAGATAGGGATGGAGCATGGGACCATTGGCTACGATCTTCTGATCTGGAATCTTTCCAATCATATCGATGACATCCATCCGAAAACCACCGATCCCCTTGTCGATCCAAAAATTCATCATATCGTAAATCTTCTTCCGAAGGGTCTCATTTTCCCAATTCAGGTCCGGTTGCTTCTTGCTAAAGAAGTGCAAATAATACTGCTGCGAAGCTGGATCAAATTCCCAAGCTGAACCACTGAAGTTAGAGAGAAGATCATTGGGTTGGTCTCTCCAAATATAGTAGTCTCGCTCTGGACTGTTTGGATTTTCCTTGGCCTCGATAAACCAGGCATGCTCATCAGATGTATGGTTGACCACCAAATCCATGATCATCTTAATACCGCGCTTTTGCCCTTCAGCGATCAAGTTTTCCATATCCTCCATGGTCCCAAAGATAGAAGCAATCTCCTCGTAATCGGAAATATCATAGCCATTATCATCCATAGGACTTTGGTAAACAGGCGACAGCCAAATGGCTGTAATGCCTAACTTCTCCAAATAATCCAATTTACTGGTAATCCCCTTGAGGTCACCGATTCCATCCCCATTGCTATCTAAAAAGCTCTTGGGATAGATTTGATAAATCACAGCATCATGCCACCATTTTTTCTCCATGTGTTTCTCCTTTTTGATTTCGCTTGTAATCCCTTACATCATAACCAAAGTTGAAAGGAATTGCAACTCTTAGTTGTTTTATAAGTCTTCCTTAAGGAAAAAAAAGAAAGTCTCTTTAGAAACTTCCCTTGTTAAAACTTCGATTCTTCCTTTCTTTTTGCCTAGAGTGATAAGAAAGCATGGCCACTCCAAAGAGATGGCTTCCAAACAAGGCCACCACAAAAATCAGCTTGCCCCTATCTGGATAAGAGAGAGGGAGATTGCTAAAGCCATAGCGAGCCCATTCGATAAAGATTGGATGCGAAAAGTAAAGCGCCACACTCATCTGTTTCAAATACTGTAAGTCATAGTTTTTTAGAAAGGACGATTTTAGGCAAGCATTGACCAAATAGACCGTGACAAAGGGAAGGAGCAAGAAAAAGTTCTTATCGATTCCTTCATGTTGAAAAATAACCAAGCCTTCTAAACAGAGAAAGCCAAAAGCCAGAGCAACCTTTTGCCAACGGTGAACCCTAAAGCTTGGTGAATCAAAATGATCATACAGATAATAACCCATAAAGATAAAAATGGGCGTATAGAAGAGACCATTTCGCGCTGTGAAAAATAGGTTGCTATAGAGCTGGTAGCCTTTTAGAAGACTCGTGGTGTCCAGATAAGCCGAATAGGTCTCAATCAAGCCCCAGCAATAGAGGAGCAAGGTGATCAAACCTGCCCAAACCATGCCTAGGCGTTTGACCAATTGATTGACCAAAAGCAAGCCCAGCAGAAAAGCTGGGATATACCAGAGTTGGTAACACATCCCCAGATAGAGCAGAGCGATGAGGACCCCTGCTGGAAAGAGATAGACAGGGAGATGGAGACTAGAAAAAAAGACCCAGGCATAGGGAAGATAGACACAACTCCAAAATAAATAGGTTTTTACGATTTTGACCAGATAGGCCTTCATTTTCCTTGCATCCCTTAGTGATTGCTTGAGGAAAAAGCTAGCACAGACGATAAAAAATGGCACCGCTAGCCGTCCAAGGATGCTCTTGAGTCCAAAATGCAGCGGTTCATAGGATGTTAAGCGACCACTATGCACCAAAATCACTGCAATCGCAAAGAGGTATTGAAAAAGACTAATACTAGAAGTATTGTAGAGGGAATTCTTTTGCATGTTCCTACTCCTTGCAAAATGCGGATTCTATGGTTATTTTAGCATGAAAGAGAGGACCAAGCAAGGAATCTTTAGAACCTTATCTACCTTTTTCCCTCTATTTTTGATATACTCAAAGCATGCATAAACAAACAATGATTGATTTTAAAGAGCTTGGATTGCGTCACCTTTTCACCGAGCCCATAAAGGAATTAAAAACGAGAGACCTCGACCAGGTAGAAGCTCTTTTGAGAGAAGTTGAGGACTACCAGGAGGCTGGTTTCTATGCTGTTGGCTATGTTAGCTATGAAGCCGCCCCTGCTTTTGAGAAAAAATTAGCCGTCCATCCAGCACCTCTCATGGGAGAGTATCTCCTCTATTTCACCATCCACGAGAAAGTAGAAACCCTTCCTTTTCCAGAGGATTATGAAGCTGTGGACCTTCCAGCCAATTGGAAGGAAGAGGTCGAGGCTCCTGCCTATCAACAAGCCATTGAGACCATCCAGCACCACATCCGTCAAGGAGATACCTACCAGGTCAACTATACCGTCCAGCTTTCTCAAGAGCTAGAGGCTGATCCTTTGGCCATCTATAATCGCTTAGTGGTAGAGCAAAAGGCCCATTACAATGCCTTCATCCAGCACGATGATGTAGCCATCCTTTCCATCAGTCCTGAGCTCTTTTTTTGAACAAGAAGATCGTCTATTGACCACGCGCCCTATGAAGGGAACGACTCGTCGCGGTCTCACCAACCAAGCGGATCTCAAAGAGGCAGCCTGGCTAGAAGCAGACCCCAAAAATCGGGCGGAAAACATGATGATTGTGGATCTCCTGCGCAATGACATGAACCGGATTTCGGAAATTGGAAGTGAGCAGGTGACCCGTCTCTGCCAGGTTGAGCAATATTCCACCGTTTGGCAGATGACGTCGACTATTGAAAGTCGCTTACGCACCGAAGTCGACCTAGTCCAAACCTTTCAGGCCCTCTTTCCTTGTGGCTCCATCACAGGCGCACCGAAGATCTCCACTATGGAAATTATTCAACAGACAGAGACTGCTCCTCGAGGCGTCTACTGTGGTACGATTGGGATTCTTCTTCCAAAAGGTAAACGGATTTTTAATGTAGCTATCCGGACCCTTCAAATGCAGGGAAATCAAGCCATCTATGGCGTGGGAGGTGGCATCACTTGGGACAGCAAATGGGAAGCTGAATACCAGGAAACCAAGCAAAAATCGGCCGTCCTCTACCGACAAGAGCCCCGCTTCGAGCTCCTGACGACCGGTCGTATCCACCAAGGAGAGCTAACCTTTCTGGAGCAACACCTGGCCCGTTTGAGAGAGGCCAGCCGCTACTTCGCCTATCCTTTTGATGAAGCAAAACTCCTGAACGAACTTCAAGAGCAAGTCACTCATTTGGATCCTAGCCTTGACTATCGTTGTCGCATTGCCTTGCAAAAAAACGGGACCATCCAGCTAGCCATCACCGAACTAACAGACTTGCCGTCTAGCTATCTACAGGCCCAACTGACCGAGCAACAGCTTGATCTAGCGACGCCATTTACCTATTTAAGACTAGCCAACGAGCTCATTTAGCTACTAAAGAACACGAACAGATTTTCCATCTGCCTGATGGTAGCTTGTTAGAAACGACCATCGGAAACCTCATCCTAGAGATCAAGGGCCAGCTCTATACCCCACCAGCTCACCTCCCTATCCTCGATGGGATCTACCGCCACCATCTCTTGGAAACTGGACAAGTAGAGGAAAAACTGTTAACACTGAAGGATATAGAACTTGCTGACCAAGTCTATGCCTGCAATGCCCTTCGTGGCCTCTATCCACTCGATTTCACAAGAAAAGACTCAGAATGAAACTTATTTTTTTACATGGCCTAGGCCAAGATGCTCACTCTTGGCAAGGAGTCCAAGATGCACTTTCTCCCTTGCATTCTGAATCTTTCGCTATTTTCCTCCCACCCAAGCGAAAGCTACCAGGAGGCCAAAGAAAGATTGACGGAGTTTCTCCAACTAGAAAGCGAACCCTTTATTCTGGTTGGACTCTCACTAGGAGGTGTTCTCGCTCTCGATCTCTCCAGCCAAGACTTACCACAACTCAAGGGCTTGGTGCTTTCAGGTACACAATACAAACTCAACACCAATCTCCTCTATCGGCTCCAAATTCTCCTTTTTCGTCTGATTCCCAAGCATGTCTTTGAAAAGCAGGGCGCCAATAAACAGCACATGTTGCAAATATTTACCGAATTAAAAACCCTCAATCTAACCGATACTGCTAAAACTTGTCCTCTCCCTAGCTTAGTGATTTGTGGCAGCAAAGATGGGGCCAATCAGGCTTCTTCGAAAAAGTTGGCAAATCTTCTGCCCAAAGGTCACTATCAAGAAATCGCAGATGGAGGCCATACGCTTAATACTCAGAAACCCAATGAACTCGCGCAAGCCATCAAGGAGTTTGTTGGTGAATTTAAAAATGAAGAGGCTAGCTTAAAAAACAGTTCCTCTTAATATAGAAAAAGTATTTTTTCATGTTACATAACCTAAAAAATCAAGAAATTTAAAGAAATGTTTATTTTCTAAAGTTACTCATGAATACCTTGAGGCTTTCCACCGTGAGAAAAGTCCTTGAAATAGTGATATCTCAAGGACTCGGGAGTTTTGAAACTTTAGGTTCAAAACTAAGTCATGGAACTTCTTCGAAGTTCGCTGACGTCCATACTCACCTAAGGAAAGCCTCTAGAAAACTTAAACTACAAGTAACGACTAACTTTTAAAAGGTTAGTCGTTTTTTTTTTAGAAATATTTTAGAATTACTTGAAAGTTATTTGAAAAGCAAGCTGTATACTAAGAGTGTAAAGAAAATAACTAAGAAGGAGTTCACTTATGAAAAAGAAACTAATGATTGTCGCCATCGCCTCTATCATTGCTCTTAGCGTCTGGAGCCTCGTACATAACGATTTTAACTTTGAGGTCACATTCAACGATAGTCAAACAAATTTTATAGAGCATAGCTACGAGCATGAAGCCTACGGAATCGTTTTCGATTTGCTAGAAAATAAGCTGTACTAAGGAGAAGAAGCCATGGAAAAAGTATTAGAAATTTCCCATTTGAGTAAAAAATTTGGTCAACAATACGCCCTTAATGATGTGAATGTGACTATTCGCAAAGGTGATGTCTACGGCCTCATCGGTAAGAACGGAGCTGGGAAAACCACCCTCATCAAGGTCATCACCCAACTGATTCAAGAAACTGACGGTAGCGTCTCCCTCTTTGCTTCTTCAAATCGCTCCCAGTGGACGCAAGCCCTGAAACGTGTCGGATCCGTCATTGAGAGTCCCGTGGCTCACAAACATATGACTGCCTATCAAAATCTGGTCTACTATTGCAAGGCACGCCATATCCCAAATCCTGACCAGGTCATCAAAGAAACTTTGAACTATGTAGGCCTCAGTAATACAGGCAAGAAGAAATTCCGTGATTTTTCACTGGGGATGAAACAACGGTTGGGAATTGCCATCGCGCTCATTGCCAAGCCCGACTTCCTCATTCTAGATGAACCCATCAATGGCCTTGATCCGGTCGGAATCAAGGAGTTCCGTCAGATGATCAAGCGACTCAACGATGAACTCGGCATGACCATCCTCATTTCCAGTCACATCCTCTCTGAACTCTATCTGGTTGCCAATCGTTTTGGCATTGTCGACCAAGGACGCCTGATCAAAGAAATTAGCAAGGCTGAATTCGAAGAACAAGGAGAAGATTACATCATCCTCAAGACTAGCCAGCTAGCCCTTGCGAGTCAACTGATTCAAGATCAACTCCATCACCGTATCAAGGTCATCGATAAGGATGGAGAAATCCATATCTTCGGACAAACTCACGATATTAAAGTCATTGTCAAAGCTCTCGTTCAAGCAGATATTGATGTGGACGAAATCTACTATGCCCGCCAAGATCTGGAGAAATTCTTTACGGACTTGGTAGACTAGTCAAAGCACCGTCTTGTATTACTTATCCCACACATTTCATTTAGGAGATTTATCATGTTGCATACCATTCAAGCAGATTTATAGACTTTTTCGCTCCAAAGGTTTTTGGATTACAGAAGCCATTCTCGTTCTCAACATCCTGTCTGGAGTCATTTTTGGTGCTACCGGTCACTTCGGCGTCAATACGGAATCCAAATTACCCCAAGCGACAGAAGTTTGGACGGGCTTTAAAGCCTTGACCAACTACTCCGCCAGCATCAGTGTGACTATCCTCTTTACCATTATTGTCATCACCTTGGTCCTTGGAACAGACTTAACACAAAAGTTATACAAGAACAGTCTGGCCTACGGCGTTTCGCGCACCAGCTACTACTTTGCCAAAAGTGCCGTTGTCCTGACCATTGCCCTCTTCCAATTCCTTGTTTCTTATGGTCTTGTCTTCTTGCTCGCGACCTTCTACAATGGAATCGGGACCATGCCTGAGCACTTCCTTGCTCATTTTGGACTAACCGTGCTGATTCAGTTCCTCTCCACCCTGGCTTGGGTCAGCATTATTTCCTTCCTCCTTTATGCCAGCCAATCCATCACCTTGGCCTTCGTTGGCTACTTCATTGGAAATATCTTTTTAAGCCTTCCTGCGCTCTTCTTTAAAGATATTGATCTTCTCCACTATCTAAACTTGGAATTCCAATATTCCATGGTCCAAAGTACGATAGCAACAAACAACACCCTCTCGATCGCCCTTGGCTTCATCCTTGTTTCGGCTTCCTAGGACTAGCTACCTTTAAACACAAAGATTTATAACAAAAAGAGGTTGGGACAAAAGTCCTAGCCTCTCAATTGTCTTCGGATTATCGAGCAAGACGCAGTGGTTGAGTGGGCTCTACTAGGCTGATTTCATCAGCTTTTACAGCCCTACTCAACTGTGCGGAGGTGGGACGACGAAATCGAATTCTTACGAATGACCGATTTCTGTCCCACTCTCATTTTTTTAATGTAATGGTTAAGATAAACCAATCTGCCTCCGTTGCCAGTTGCAAATCTCCCCCTAAGATCTCTACAAAATTTTGAATGATGTAGAGACCCAAGCCAGAAGACTCCTCTGTATCCGATAGATTTTCGGAGTAGAATCGACTAGCTAATTGGTCTAAGTGTTGAATCGGCTGTTGCACAATATTGCGCAGCTCGACCCGAATCATCTCCTCATCAGAAGTCAAGGTCAAACGGGCCTCTTCCTTCCCATGCTTGAGGACATTGCTGAGCATATTTTGCAAGAGGCGCTCCCAAAGCTCAGGATCGGTGGCATAATGGAGATGCTCTTCTAGCTCCACCTCTAGTGCAATACCCGCCTCGGACAAGCTATCATAATACTGGAATAACTGCTGAGTTAGGACTTGGCTGAGATTAACGTCTGAAAGCCGAGGCTGAATGGCACCCTCCATCAAGCGTCTGTATTCCAAGAGTGATTCCAAGCGTTTTGAGACGACTTGAAGATTGGAAGCAATTTTTTTCAGTTTTTCCTCTTCTTGCGTCCCACTCTTGATGATTTGTTGGGTATAACCAGACGCAATGGTCAAAGGCGTCCGAATATCGTGAGCAATATTACTGATGGCCATATCCAAGGTTTTCTTCTCTTGAAAGGCAATCCGATTGGTCCGCTCGATCTGGTCAAAGAGCTCACTGACCTGTTTGGTCAAGGCGACCAATTCTTTATTTGAAACACGTGACGTCAACCGTACCCCACTACCATTTTGGAGCTTCTTTTGAATCTGCTCCTGCAAATCCTTTAAAGCTGAAAGCAAGCGAACATAGCCCAGTCCCAAGAGAAGGACAAGGAAGACTAGAACTAGAACCAATCCCCACATTACTTGTCTCCTTTCAAGCGAACACCCAAGCCCCAGACGGTTTCAATGTAATCCTCATTAGGATCGAGTTGGGCAATTTTCTTTCGGAGATTGCTCAATTGGGCATTGAGCGTATTGTCTCCAGGCAGATAGACTTCTTCCCAGACTGCCTCATACAATTCTTCTTTGGTGAAATCTTCTTTGGATGCGCCAATAAAGTTTCAAAAATTTGAAATTCCTTTTTACCTAAGCGAAGCGTTTTTTCTCCAGACTCCAGTTCAAAGCTTTCTGGGTTCAGGACCAGATTTTTAAAAGTCAGCTTTTTCGATGATGGAGCTTCCTGTGCCGGAGTGAGGCTATTTCTCAGTTGCACCGTCACCCGAGCCGCCACCTCATCCAGATTAAAGGGCTTGACGATATAATCATTGGCACCTGCAAGGAGATACTGGCTAATGAGGTGTTTGTCACCAAGAGCTGTCATCATAATGACCGGTACCTGACTCTGCAAACGGATTTCCTCAAGGACCTGATCCCCATTTTTCCCAGGGAGCATGATATCGAGAAGGACCAAATCAATGCTTTCTTGCTGGAAGAGTCGCAGCCCTTCTGTACCTGAAAAAGCCTGAAGCACCTCATGGTCTTCGCTTAAGAGACTATACAAAATTTCTTGGATATCATTATTATCCTCAATTAATAAGATGCGTGCCACTTGCCTTACTCCTCTTTTCTATGCTTACGAAATCATTTCTATTCCCCTAGCCTATCAAATAAAGGGACCTTCGTCAATGAAAATCTGATAAAATCCTATAGTCCCCAGGTAGAGCTGCATGGTAGGTCATCACAAGATGAACTTGACTATCCTTTCTTTCAAAGGGTATAATAGGACCAATGACACAATAGGGAGAATCATCTATGAAAAAAAATGCCAAAACTCAAATCAGCCTTGTATCCATTCTCGTCATCCTGGGCGTTGGTGCAAGAATGATGCGAGTCATCCACCGCCAGCAAATCAGGGAGCAAAATAGACAAACCGTCCAAACGACTAAAAAGGTTGCAGAGTTTCAGAAGACACTAGACGAGGAAGAAACTAAGAAACGGAACGAAACTTTCAACAAGATTTTTAATGAATCCCTAGTTCAGAAAAATTTTGAAAATTGGCAAAAAGTCGATGAACTTCATGGTTTGGGACAAAGAACTGGGCAATTTTATATCTATAACTTTGAAAAAAAAGAAGAGATTCTCTTAGAGAATACAGATCAAGCATTTGTTCTGCCGATTCGAGACAAGAGTGATAACGTCACATTTCAGGCTATCTTTGCCCACAAGGACGGTCAGTGGCACATCATGAAACCAGACGGAAGTTCACAGTTGCAACTAGGAGAAGCCAGCATTTCCGCTGAATCTAAGTTTGTCATCGAAAACAATGTCTTAGACTACGACCAGTAAATCAATAAGGACTTGCCTTAACGACATGCAAAAAAAGCATAGAACCCCAGCTTTGGTTGGGATTCTATGCTTTTTAGTTTGCTGTCACAGAGTCATCCAGAAGTTGGCGAAGCTCTAGAGGAGACGTTTTATTTAACAGAAGCTCCCATTGGTCGCAATGACTTCTTTGTACCAATAGAAGGATTTCTTACGCGAACGGGCTAAGGTTCCCTTGCCTTCGTTGTCCCGGTCAACATAGATAAAGCCGTAGCGCTTCTTCATTTCTCCTGTCCCAGCAGAGACCAGGTCAATACAACCCCAAGTCGTATAGCCCCAGAGGACGACGCCGTCTTCATGGATGGCATCTCGCATAGCCTTGATGTGGGCAGCCAGGTAGTCAATCCGATAATCATCCTCGATTTCCCCCGCTTCATTAGGTGTATCCACTGCCCCTAATCCATTTTCCACGATAAACATAGGGCTTTTTTTGATAACGATCCCAGATGGTATTGAGGGTAATGCGGAGACCCAGAGGGTCAATCTGCCAACCCCATTCTGAACTTTCTAGGTAGGGGATTCTTCAGAGAGGCAAAAGATATTGCCCGCTGTTTTTCTCCCTTTCAGCTGGATCGCCTGAAGCGACCCGACTGGCATAGTAGGAGAAGGAAATAAAGTCCACTGTATAGTCTTTTAATAATTGAAGGTCCTGCTCGGTCATCTCAACCGTGATTCCCTGACGTTCCCACTCTTTTTTAGCATAATTAGGGTATTCCCCACGCGCCTGCACATCGATGAAAGAAAGTAGTTTCTTGCGGTCTTCTTCTAGACCAGCCCAGACATCTCGCGGAGCACAGGGTATGGGGGATAGTTTTTGACCAGCCGCTAACATACAGCCCGACCTTGTTGTTCGGATCAATCTCATGAGCTAGCTTGGTGGCAATGGCTGAAGCGACCAACTCATGGTGGGCTGCCTGGTATTTGACCTGCTCCTCATTCTCCCCTTCCTCGAAAGCAGAGACCCGCTCCCATAAAAAGGCGCATGGAGGATCATATTGATTTCATTGAAAGGTCAGCCAGTAGTTGACCAAGCCCTTTGTAGCGAGTGAAGAGGGTCCGGCAGAGACGTTCATAGTATTCCAACATCTTGCGACTACGCCAACCCTCCATACTCGGTAATCAAATGCATGGGGCAGTCAAAGTGGGTAATGGTCACCAAGGGCTCAATACCATACTTGTGGCACTCCTTAAAGAGGTCTTCATAGAACTGCAGACCCGCTTCATTTGGTTCCAGTTCATCCCCTTTTGGGAAGATCCGAGACCAGGCAATAGACAAACGATAGGTTTTTAAAGCCCATTTCCCCAAAGAGGGCAATATCTTCTTTGTAGCGATGGTACATATCAATGCCATCTTTGAGCCGGGTAAAAATAGCCCTCTTCAAAGTCGAACATCTTTTTTTCTGACCCGTAATAATCGCGTGACGATCCGGCCCAATCGGTACCACATCCACATTGGCCAAGCCACGGCCACCTTCATTATAAGCTCCCTCACACTGGTTAGCAGCAGTTGCCCCGCCCCAAAGGAAACCATCTGGAAATTGAAGTTTGTCGGTCATCTCTCTACCTCACTTGATTTGATAGTTCTATTATACCCTTCTCTTTCCAAAAAGATCCTACAAGATCCTATGAAAAACTAATACTATTCTATGGTAACTTCTTTACTCTAAAAAAACAGATCCCAAGCCCTTACTTGAGATCTAAAAATCCATCTTATTCTTTCCAAACCGTTTTCAACCAGGTGAGATATAAGTCCTTCCACTGTTGAACAAGAGTCCAATCATGATAAAATTGGGGCATCTGTTCTCCTAGACAGGCTCCAAATCCATGCCCACCCTGTGCAAAAAGATGTATTTCTGTAGAAATCTCCCTCTCATTTCGCTTTATTCACTAAATCCAGACAGTGTTGAGCTGGAACTACTTCATCATCTACTGCTGCACAGATAAAAGAGTGGAGCATCTCCATTTTGCAAACCATTTCTCATATCCAAACGATCTGCAACAGCTTGACAAGTCACTGGATCACGATAACTGTCAGCACCTGCTAGAATAGCTACAATTTTGTCTTTGTGAAGAGAAATTGCTGGATAGATGAGGCCCAAGGCTGAAACACTCGCATCTTCCCTATCAATCTTATCTAGTTGATAATCTAATCCTTGGAACCAATCCTGATTTCTTAGTAATAAGGAAGTAACACCAGCTAAGTTACCACCAGCTGAAAAACCAAGCAAACCAATTTTATTAGGATTAATTCCAAAATCAGCTGCGTGATAACGGACATAACGAATAGCTCGCTGAGCATCTAAAAACATGATTGGTTCACGATAAGGGTAACTGCGATACCAAAGAACAAAAGCTGAAATTCCTGCCTCATTAAGAAGTTCAGCAATTTGTTCTCCTTCCGTCACCATAGATTTTGTCAAATAGGCTCCACCAGGACAGATCACAACTGCCTGATCGCTTCCTTCCAATAAATAAGGAAAAAGAAAAGGCCGGTCTGTATAAGTTAGTTCTGCTGGTCCATGTTCAATTTCTTGTCTATAAACCAGGGTATCATTGCCTGATAAATCTCCAAGTTCATCTGATGATTTATCCCAGACTCCCGGATATTTCTCAAATAAATCATGAGGGGTATACTCCTCGTGAATATTCAAGACATCTGTCTTTAAACGTTTATTATTTCCTGGGATTTGCTCACCCCAAATATATAAAGGATTTTTTTCATAGCATACCTCTAAACTACTATTTTTTATTCAACTGTTATAATCACTCTTTTATATGTTTTTAATGAAAAATCTGATTGATTGCTTACTTCTAAAATAATATGGAAAGTATCTCCAGATTTTGCATCCTCAGGAATTTGGAAACTAATTTGATTTGTATCAACTCCTACCATTGGTAAATCCCAAGTTTTCTCTATTTTTGACGAATGCCATGAATCTATAAACTCCATGTCACCTAGTGTCCATCTCCCTGCTTCCAGTTCAAGATGACTAAAGTCCCAATATGTAGATGCCTCGTAGTAACACCACCAATGATAAGCAATTGAAAGTCCGTTTGGATCTTTCGCTAGCGCCCTTAAAGTCAGATTTTCACCTACTTTCGCTGAGATATTTTCATCTATATTCACCTCTGGGTAATGACTACATGCTTCAAAATCATTTGTTACACACCATTGAACTCGAGCAGCGAAATCTGCTTGGATATCATTAATCCAACGATAAAAACCATATTCTTGCTCAAATCGTTGTGTAAGTGGATTATAATCTACTGTTTTTCTGTAGAAAATGTATTAGGTGCTACTTCGGTAAACCGACCTCCCCAACTACCATAAGTTGGATGTTCAAAGCCTCTAAGACTCGTCTGTATTAAATAAAAGTAGGAAAGTGAATCTCCTTCAGAAATAAAATCATATTTTTTATAATCGGGATGAGCTTCTAACCATTTTTCTTGTCCAAATTGCTCTGGTTCAATCTCTCCAGCTAGATAGTAGCCATCTCCAATTAAGGCATATTTTTCGATCAAAGAGCCTTTATTCAAAATATGGATTTGCTGCCAGTGATCGTCTAAACTAGATCTAATTTCTTTTGGTAAATTTTTCCAACCATAACCAAAATATCCAAAATTTAAAGAATCATTTAAAGTTGTCAAATTCCAATTTTTCGAAATATAATCTCCATAAGTTCCATCTTGATCTAAAATGATGTACAATACCACTTTAGATTCTATTTTTGATTTAATATGCGCCCACTCACTTGTCCCCTCAAATCGTTCTTGAAATACTTTTAAGAGCACGGGCTGTAGTGTTCGTTCCTCCCCATGTCTGAATATACAATGGTCGCTCATCCTGATCTAGCATTAAATCCATTAAAAAATTAGATCCCTCTGTCTCCTCCTCCATTTCACCAACATCAGAAATATTTCCAATTCTGTATACATCTAATAAACTTTGCGGAGTTGGATAGTCAGGGTCATGTTTAACAAGATTAGAATATACTTCTGCATATCGATGTATCATTTCGGGGATCCATGTTTCTCCGGTCCAACGATATGCTGGTTTTTCATCATTCCCACTGTAATGAAACATAGAAGAAGTCAGAATAATTCCTGCAACTTCCATATAAGAAGAAAACGAATAAAAGAATTCATATCATCGATTTCACCATCTGTAGTGACCACTGTTCTATGTTTTTTTGTTTTACTATCGTTATTTTTCCTCTCTTATATAATTATATCCACAGTCATGTTTTCACTAGTCACAATTACTTGTGCATTTTTGTTTGAATTTTTCGGACAATTGCCAACGCCCTTCCGTTAAAAGTTGATGTTCTATCAGTATTATATTTTTCCAAAGGTTTAGGATCTCCCGTCCCAAAACCAAGTAATTCTGCTCCCACAACATGAATACACAAGTCCATTTTCATATGAGTAATGAGATTATTAGAGTTATCTTCTATCGAATACGAAATATAGGTTAAATCACCATTCTCCTCAATCCTCCCCTGTAAATGAGCGGTTGTTTCATCCGCCGTCATTATAATATCTTCGCTAATCATATGACCATCTTTAAAGTTCACCGCCTTTAAAACAACCTTTTTGATACATTATTTCAAATTTAGTTAAATAGTCTAGTTCTTCTGATGTAGATTTTTTTTCTATTAACTGATCATTTAAATATAGAGCAACCTCATCACCTGGAGCATATACTTCTACAACAATGGGATGTCCTTCAAAACCTGGCCAAGTCCATGATCGAAGAGAATCTGATAAAACCCACGGTGTTTTTAATTAACTTTTTTTCCATAGTGTTCGGGTTTTTTTGAACTGCAATATAAGGTTTTTTTCACGTAAACCAAATACGATTTCACGGTAATAAGAAAGTGGGCGTCGAACGCCAGTTATATCAATATCTCCACAATAAGCTAGCTGACAAGGAAATTGTGCGCCAAATCCTCCCTCACCCCAACTATAAGCAGGTACTCCTACTCCAGCTTCTCCAATATAGTCCCAACCTGTCCAAGTGAAATCTCCAATAACACTAGCTAATTTCTTAACCAAGGACCAATTACGTGCGATTTCAGGAGGGGGAAGTCTCACTTCCTACAATAACTCTATTAGGATGTTCTTTGGCATCTAATTCGTAGCGATCTGACATATAATTATAGCCAGCTATATCTGTCGAAGCTGTTGCCAAATCCAGTCGCTGACTTATCAAGGGATGCACAACAATTTTATCCATATTGGTATCCATTAAAGTCATAAAATCGTTTACATTTCCTGTTAAATCTGATTGATCAACTTGGTTTTGTTTCTGGATATCTTCAACAATCTGCGGAATCACATCCCCAGCCGCAAAAACGCCATTTATACTCGCTAAAGTCGGTCGAGTTTGATCAATATCTTTAATATGATCATGAATCATTTTGGCTATGCGACTCCCATGTTTAGTTCCAATTTCAGGAATCTCGTTTCCAATGGAGTACAAGATAACACTAGGATGGTTGAAATCTGTTTCAACCATCGCAGATACGTCATTCTTCCACGACTCTTCAAAAAATAGACTGTAATCGAAATCTCCTTTAAAACGTGTCCAGCTATCAAATGTTTCGTCCATTACATACATTCCCAACTCATCACAAACTCTTAGCAAAGCTGGAGCAGCTGGATTATGAGCCATACGAATAGCATTAAACCCTGCTTCTTTTAAGATACGTACTTGACGATAGTGGGCAACTTGATAAGTCGCAGCACCTATCAAACCGCTATCATGATGTATACAAGCTCCTCTAAGTTTTGTCTGTTGCCCATTAATTCGTAGCCCACGTTTACTATCTACAGAAATAGTCCGAATTCCAAATTCTTGGGTATCAGTATCACATAAGTCTCCCTCTTGATATAGTTCAACAATCATACGATACATGGTAGGAGACTCAGCAGACCACGCTTGAATCTTATCCAATGAGAGAATTGTTTTAAATTCATTTTTCTCCCCTGCTTCTAAATAATAAGGGCGCTGATCCACTAGAAGAATTTTCCCGTCCTTATCACATACCATTAATTTTAAATCAAATTGAATTCCTTTGCATTTCCTATTCTCAATAGGAACAGATACTTCAATCCTCGCAAAGTCATTTTCTAACTCTACTGTTCTAATTTTACTACCAGTGGCTGATACATGAAGTAAATCACTACTAAATAAATAAACATCTCGATAAAGACCACCTCCTGAGTACCACCGACTATTACTCATCGCACCATTTCGAACTTGAACACGAATCTCATTTTCTCCAAAATGAAGAAAATCTTTCATATTTACATAGAAAGTAGTGTAGCCATTATGATGTTTTCCCGCCAACTGTCCATTTACATAGACAAACGTATTCATATAGGAGCCTTCAAATTTTAATATATTCTCCCTATATAAATCTTCCTCTTCTGCAATGAACGTTTTCACATAAACATAATTTTTTCCATCTCTAAAACCTGTATTGTTTCCATTTCTACTTTCAGCGTATGGTGTTTCACTAATCATTGCATCATGAGGAAGGGTTATTTTTTGAGCTTGTTCAGGTATATTCCAAACTAGTGCAAATGAATTTTCATCATACCAAAAAAGCCAATCGTCGTTGAATAGTTCTTGCTTCATTACTTCTCCTTATATCCCTAACGCTTTTTATTATTGGTAACTATCTAAAACGACACATTGAAAAAAACAAATGTGCCGTTATCACTTTCTCATCTTTCTTATCTATAAAAGATTGTAAAATATATTGTTATTGATCATCCTATTCATGATTATCTTCAGAATGATCTCGAATCATTGATTTCATGACCTCAATATCCTCACGATGTTTATCAACAGGATTAATACGGAGACAGAGGAGCATAATAGCACCTGTAATGATTGGAGCTCCAAACCTCATAAAGTTAAGAACAAATAGAGTTGCACCATTTTGTTTTCCAACTGCCCCCGCTACATAACCTACCAAACCAAGTAGTAACAATGGTAGAGAATTAGAAACGGTACCCCCACATTTCTTCGCAAATCCTTGGATTGAAGAAATCACACCATTGGCTGAGATTCCTTCTGTAAATTGGATGTAATCAATTGCATCATTGACCAAAACATTGACAAGAGCGTTTTGCATTGAAGAAAGGGCTGTCGCAATAAAGCTCATAACAAGTAGAAACGTAAAGTTCGTTTTCCCAAAGAAGAACAAAATGAAATAACAAATTGAAGATCCTACTACAGATACTTGTAGTGCTCGTTTGGCTGACTTAAAAATCCGCAAGAAGATCCCCATAAGTAAAACCATTGAAACTAAAGCACCTAGAGATACTACAAGCATATATGTAGAAATTAAATCAGGTCGTGCAATGTAATACATAACATAATAAACAGATGTACCAAACATTAGTCCATAACCCATAGCGGCCATCATCCATACTACAATATACGGAGATAACTCTTTATGTTTTAAAATTCGTTTCAAATCCTGTGTCAACGGACGCTCAGGGAGTGGTTCAATATACTTTTCCTTCCCAGTTACAAACAATCCCCAGAATGATACACAAGAAAGAAGTCCCAGTATTATCATTAAAGGGATCCATCCATTTTGAGTACCGAACCATTTACCAAGAACCTGCTCTAAATCTCGTCCGTAAGAAGAACCAATGGTAAACATTAGAGCCATACACCCTGCTCCATATGTGATAATCTTATTACGAATAGCGTCACTTTTTACGTGTGCTGGAAGGATAGACAGTTGAGGCATGGTATACATAGTAACTGTCATACCATATCCAATATTCATTGCCAAAAAATACCAAAAATTCCCGCTACCAAGATTCGGATTAAACCAAAGTAAAGTTGAAAAAAGTGTCAATAGAATTGGTGCAGGCAAGAAGTACGGGACGATAGCGCCCCCATTTCGTTTTGGTTCGGTCTGCAATAACTCCCATCAGGGGATCATTAATTGCATCCCATAATGCTGCTATAAACATTAAAAGGGAAACAGAGGTTGCAGCTAGTCCTACTGTATCTGTCAAATAGACACTGAGGTAACTAGATAAGATTGCTGCAATCATCATTGCAGTTCCACTTACTGAGGTTGCATGGAAAAAAGCAAATTTTTTATCCATCATTTCTTCTGGTTGTTTATAATCCATCAGAGTATCTCCTTTTCATAATTGTATTGGATGTTATGAATACAGTATATCAGACCAATATCAATACCACTATATCTTAAAATCACTAAAAGTATGTTCATTTCTTAGATGTTCACAATTATTTGAATGATCAATAAAAATTATAATTTCCTCATAAAACCCAACAAAACAAGTTATTTAGTTATTATTTGTTACACCCTTTAATAGTTGCCACCACTTAATAATAGCCAAACTATAGGAGTGATCTGTTCAAAATAATGAAACGTACAAAAAAAATACTGGATACAATTTTTTCATAAAAATTTATCCAGTATTTAGTTATTCCATATTTTTTCCTATTTGTTTCCGATATTCCGAGGGAGATATCCCTAAAAGTTTTCGAAAAATCTTATAGAAATAGGATGGGTTCTCATATCCAACTTTCAATGAAATCTGCTCAATTGAAGCATTCGTATGTCTAAGGTACTCTGCTGCTACATTAATTCGTTGAATATGAATTAATTTAATAAATGATTTTCCCGTCTGTTTTTTTAGATAGGTCGATAAATAATTTGGATTAAATCCAAAATGTTCTCCCATTTCTTCTAAAGTGATAGAAGCATAATTTTTTTCTATATAAAGCATGAAAGATAATAAATTCGACTCTGTTTTTTTAGAGCTTTCTACAGAATTTGATCTACTAGAAATTCTCAGTAACTTAACAAATAGGATTAAGAGCTCATAACGAATAATGTCGTTTGATTGTTTATCACCCCTTTTATAATATTCATAGATAATATTAGAAATAGCATTAATTAAACCATCACCTTCTTCAGTCCGAAAAACCGTATAAATTCCATTCCTTTCTTTTTCTGTTGGAGTAAAAAAAAGTAACTCAGACAGATAACTGTTACTTCCATTTCTATGCAAAAAATCTAAATCATTCAAACGTGAATGCTGTTGATTTTAAGGCAATGTTTAAAGCCACATCATCTGAATTACTTTCTAAATTTTTATGAACCGTGTTTGGCCCTACAATAAAAATATCTCCCTCATGTAAATCCAATTGTTCATTTTCAATCATGATAGATAAATTCCCCTTCAAGGGAAAGATCATTTCAACATAGTTGTGGAAATGATAAGGGACAAAAGAATTTACTGGATTGACAGAAAGTGCAATAGGTTGCAAATTGATTTCAAGAGAATCATCTAGATTTTGGAAAAATTCATAAACTGGCTCTCCATTAAAATACTTAGCAGGAACCGGTCGCATAGTTGATTCAATCTCCTTCCACTCTCTTTGTTCTCTCTTATTAATGAGTAAATCTAAAATAAATGGATCCATACTTACCTTCTTTCTTTTTCCATTATACCTTATTTTTGAAATCTAGGAAATGAACATATATGTAGCTATTTTTAACGATAGTTTTTCCCATTTTTCTAGACTAGAATAAAGATAGAAAAAATACCGAGGAGAAATCGAATGCTCAATCTTACACAAAAACCTTACTTTTTAACTACTAAACAAACTGAAAGTATCCATCAACTCGTCTCTGAAATGACAACAGAAGAAAAAATCGGCCAACTCTTTTTTGTTATCGGACAAGATGAGGAGCGGATCGATCTCAACACCTTTATCGATACCTACAAGCCTGGTGGGCTCATGTTCCGACCAGGACCAGCGGCCCAAATCAGTCGACAAATTAAACAAATTCAACATCATAGCAAATACCCGCTTTTCTTTTCAGCTAACCTTGAATCTGGGGGAAATGGAATCATCAGTGAGGGGACTTGGTTAGGCAATCCTCTACAAATGGCTGCGACAAATGATCCTCAAGCAGCCTTTGAACTAGGAAATATCGCAGGCTATGAGGCCAATCAGGTCGGATGCAACATGTCCTTCTCCCCTATTGTAGATATTGATTTAAATTTTAAAAATCCTATCACAAATACACGAACCTTTGGATCAGATCCTGATCGCGTCCTCCGTATGGCAAAAGCTCAAATTCAAGGCCTGGAAGCAAACGGAATTACTCCTGTAATAAAACACTTCCCAGGAGATGGCGTTGATGAGCGTGATCAACATTTACTCTCTAGCATTAATAGCCTATCAGCAGAAGATTGGTCTAGCAGTTATGGCCAGATTTACAAAAGCTTGATTGATCAAGGAACACCTTGTGTCATGATTGGGCATATCTACCAACCAGCTTGGGAACGTAAGCTAAACCCCGAAATCAAAGATAAGGACTTACGCCCCGCCTCAGCCTCTAAACTCCTCATTGACGGCCTCCTTCGAACAGAACTTGGTTTCAATGGATTGGCCATTACTGATGCGACCGCTATGGTGGGCTATAATGTCATTCTCCCACGTAAAGAACTTCTACCTGCAACCATTAATGCCGGAATCGATATGATTCTCTTTAACAAAAACATTGATGAAGATTATGCCATCATGACAGAAGCTGTTAGCAGTGGCCTTGTTTCAATCGATCGTCTTAATCAGGCTGTGACCCGAATATTAGCAACTAAACTTTCTCAAGGTTTGATGAACGAAGCGGGACAATTTATTGGACAAATTCCTGAAAAACCAATCCTAAAAACTAGTGAGCACTTAGAAATAGCTGCTAAGATTGCCAAACACTCTGTCACTCTCGTAAAAGATCGTGATCAACTCCTTCCTCTCTCTCCTCAAAAAACACCCCGTGTTCGTCTAGTTGTCCTAGGTGATTCTGATGAAGGGGGCTTTAAAGAAGGGGGTAAAGTAACAGATCTCTTTAAAAATGGCTTAGATCAGTTAGGCTTCGAAGTCTCCCTCTATCAGATGGACTTCCATGAAATGTTTGAAGAAGGAACAACCGATTTAGAAGCAAAATTTGACCTTGCCTTTTACGTAGCAAATGTGGAAACAGCCAGCAACCAAACGACTACTCGTCTTAACTGGATCCAGCTCATGGCAGCCAATGCTCCTTGGTTTGCTCCATCCATTCCTACTGTATTTGTTTCAACAGCAAACCCTTATCACCTCTTTGATGTTCCTTATATTTCAACCTTTATCAACGCTTATACAGGAACACCTGAAAATGTAGCGGCAGTTTTAAGAAAAGTGACTGGCCAAGAAGAGTTCACAGGAATAAACCCTATTGACCCATTCTGTGGCGATTTCGTAGCTACATTATAAAAATGATATCTAGAAAAGGAAAGAATAAACATGAATATTCAATCAATCCTAGTAAACCATATGACCGAGCCTCTCGGCTTCCTTTTAGAACATCTTCGCATTGAATTTACACTTGAAGCAGATCACTTTGAAGAGGTCCAAAAACAGTTAACCCTATCTGTAGCTGATCAACCGGTTTACAAAACGGAGTTTCTCCCATTTGATAATAACTTCTTTGAAGTAGATCTTGACCTCCTTCCACGCACACGCTACGATATCAAGATCACCATCCGCACAGCCGATCAGGAATGTATTTCCTCTTCCAGCTTCTTTGAAACAGGAAAAATGACGGAACCCTTCCTGGCAAAATGGATCGCAAATGAAAACAAAGAGATCCAAAACACACTTTTAAAAAAAATATTACCATTACCAAAGAAGTTGCCAAAGCTCGTCTTTATATGACAGCCCTTGGAGTGTATGAAACGCACATTGACCAAGAAAAGATTGGGAATGAATTTCTTGCTCCTGGTGTAGATGCCTATGATCAATGGATTCAACTACAATCCTATGATGTGACAGATTCCTTATCTATTGGAGAGCATGAATTATTGATTTCAACTGCTGACGGTTGGTATAAAGGTCCTTACGGCTTTATCGAAGGGATCAAAAATATCTATGGTGATCAACACCGTGCTTTAGCCGAATACCATATCGACTACGTAGATGGAACACATGAAGTCATTACGACAGATGAAAGTTGGCTGACGACAACTGGAAAAGTGACTCACTCGTCTATCTATTATGGGGAAGACCGTGACGATACCCTTTCTATCGTAAACTGGAAACCAGTTATTATTTTAGAAGAAAGCTACGATATTTTAAGTGATCGTCTCAGCCTGCCTCTTATCGTCAAAGAAACACTTGAAGTCCAAGAAGTCCTCCGCACACCTGCTGGAGAAACTGTACTAGACTTCGGTCAAAATCATGCTGGACTTTTTCGCTTCTATAACCGGACTCCAAAAGGAACAAAGATCTATCTTCAAGTTGGGGAGATTCTCCAAGAAGGGAATTTCTATCGTGAAAACTTACGATCTGCTCGCGCTGCTTTCGAATATATTTCCGATGGAGAAGAGAAATGGGTTCAACCATTTTTCACCTACTATGGTTACCGCTACATGAAAGTAGAAGGTTTGGATCAATTAAATCCTGAAGATTTCAAAGCAGATGTCATTTATTCTGATATGAGATCCACAGGAGAGATTGAAACCAATAATGGCAAGGTCAATCGTCTCTTCCAAAATATTATTTGGGGGCAAAAAGGCAATTTCTTTGACTCTCCAACGGACTGTCCTCAACGCGATGAACGTCTTGGATGGACTGGGGATGCCAATGTCTTTTCAAATACAGCCTTATATAATATGGATGTCTACGCCTTCTACCGTAAATTCTTGAAAGATGTTGCCATTGAACAACAATTAAATGATGGTCGCGCTCCTATGTATGCTCCTTCCTTTGGTAACAAAGATGGAGGTGGAGCTATCTGGGGTGATGCAACAACCTTCATTCCTTGGAATGCTTATCAAATGACAGGAGATGATAGTCTCCTCAAAGAACACTATCTTTCTATGAAGGATTGGGTTGACTGGATTACTCGAAATACAGCCACTCCTTATCTCTGGACCAAGTGTTTCCAATTCGGAGATTGGCTTGCTCTGGACGGAGAAAAATCCTGCTATGCCAACCGGGAAAAACAGATGAAGACTTTATTGCTTCTATCTATTACCACTATTCTGCTCATATTGTGGCAGAAACGGCTCGATTATTAGGAAAAACTGAGGAAGCAAAATAACTATGAAAAACCTGTCTCAAGCTATTAAACAGGCAATCCAAGCCGAGTACATTTCTGCTAACGGTCGTTTGACAATTGATACGCAAACAGCTTATGCATTGGCATTGGCCTTTGAATTGGTTCCAGAAAATCAATTGGAACGTGTAGCTAAAGATTTAGTCACTCGACTTGAGAAAGATGACGATCATCTCAAAACAGGATTCGTCGGAACCCCTTATATCAACCAAATGCTCTCTCTGCATGGATACCATAAATTAGCTACGACAATTTTCCTTCATGAAGACTATCCCTCTTGGCTCTACGCGGTCAATCTTGGAGCTACAACCGTTTGGGAGCGCTGGAATTCTGTTCTTCCAGATGGCTCCATGAACCCTGAAGGAATGAACTCCCTCAACCACTATTCTATCGGTGCAGTTATGGAGTGGGCCTATAAATTTGTTCTCGGAATTCGAAATCCGAATCAAGGTTTCAAAGAATTTGACCTTGCTCCAGAATTTGACTATCGTTTAAACTCTGTAGCTGGGCACTATCAAAGTAGCTACGGAAAAATTGCTGTTTCTTATCGCATTGAAACAGATGAGAAACATACTATTACTCTTACTGTAGATGTCCCATTTGGAAGCACTGCCCATGTCACACTGCCACGTTCAGAAGGGGTACTGGTTTCCATTAATGATTCAAGTAGATCCGGCGGTCAGTTTGATCTGACAGCTGGGCACTATGAGATTTCTTATATCCCAACTCAAGACTACGTCGAACGCTATGCTGCAAGCACGCCTGTTTCTACTATAATGGCTGATGAAGAATTAGTAGCACAGATTGATGCTATCCACCCCGTCCTTGACTATTTCCGTAAGGATCCAGGAGCTGTCCAAGGTGGCTTAGGAAAACTCTCTCTTGCAAAATTAGATGAAATTTTACCATTTATTACCATTCCAAAAGAAGACTTGAAAAAAATAGAGTCCTTACTCGAACAAACGATTATACTCAATCAACGAAACAAGTAAAAAAAGGGTCTGGAGCACCGTTACTTCAGACTTGCTTTTCAATATTTTTCCATGAAAGGAACAACTATGCTTAAAGGAGCCTTATTTGATTTAGACGGTATCATCGCAGACACTGCTAGCTACCACTTTGATGCTTGGAAAAAACTGATTAAAAACCATTTTGATACCGACCTCCCTAATCAACTAGAAGAAAAAACCAAAGGGGTCAGCCGAGAAGACTCTCTCTCTATTATTCTAGACTATCTTGGTATCCAAGTTTCAGAAGAAAATTTCAAACAGTTAGCAGCTGAAAAAAATGAACAGTACGTTCAGGCATTAGATGCATTGACCAGTCAAGACATCTTACCTGGAATTTCAGACTTTATTCAAGAGCTAAGGAAAGCTAAAATTCGAATCGCTCTTGCATCTGCCAGTAAAAACGGACCTATTATTCTTGAAAAATTAGGATTATTAGATGTCTTTGATGCGATTGTGGATCCTTCCAGTGTAGCAAAAGGTAAACCAGCTCCTGATATCTTCCTAGCAGCTGCCCAAGCTCTTGACTTGCAAACCAAAAAGAATGCATCGGAATTGAGGATTCAATCGCTGGTATTACAGCCATCAACAAAGCAGGGAGCTTTTCAGTAGCTTGTGGAGGCGACGAACTCCACCATGCTCTTTTACGCTTTCCATCGACTGCAGACCTGAATCTGCACATGATCCAAGAACAATTTCATTAAAAGCGGAGAAAATGATATGACTATTACACAATATCAAAATCCTATTTTGCGAGTGATATGTACCCAGAATCCTGGACACATTGCTATAAATCTTTGAATTTTTCAAATAACATGATAAAATTAAGCAAATCGCCTTTCGATAACAAAAGACTTGATCTTGCACCTAGTTTTATTGTGGAAGAATTACTCGGCTTTCAATTTACTTAATGAAAGGAATTGAAAGCAATGTCAAAGAAATATAAAGGAGTATTTAGAGATAGTAGATGAAAAAACTTTTCTATCAAAATGGAATGACAGCAGATTTACCAATCATGTCCCCAGTAAAATCCAAAATCGATGACCTGCATCATCTTGCGTCTTTAACTTTGATTTCATGTGGAGAAGATGAATTGTACCAGCAAGGGATTGCCTATTGTAATTTGCTTCGTGAAGCTGGAGTACAAGTGACTTTCAAGGAATTTCCTTCCTCAACACATGGTTTTATGGAGACAAATTCTCCTGAATATAAAGTTAAATATGCTGAAGAGCAAATTATAGAGCGTCAAAAAGCATTTCAATTTCTATCCATGCATCTAAAAATGAATGGAAAACAAAAGGAGCATAATATGAAACTACAAGCACATGAAGAGAAACACTATAATATTATTAGAAAACTAGCGCCAGAATGTATGGTACTACTAAAATCTAACGGGGACTTTCCCTTAAAAGAGCCCCAAAAGGTAGATTTGTATGGTAATGGAGCAAGACGTACAATTAAAGGCGGAACAGGTTCTGGTGACGTAAATGTTCGGCATTTTTCAACGATTGAAGAAGGATTAATTAATGCGGGTTTTAAAATTGGAACGACGGACTGGTTAGATAATTATGATGCAATTTGGGAAGAAGCCCACAATGAATTTTGTAATAATCTTAAAAATAAAATTGATAAAGAAGGTTTCTCAGCTTTCATGCAAGGGCTTGGGGCAGTAATGCCAGAGCCTGAATATGATATTCCTATTATTGGTAATGCGGATACAGCTATCTATGTTTTAGGAAGAGTAAGCGGAGAAGGTTCAGACCGAGAGGTTGTCGAAGGCGATTTCAAGCTAACAAAGACTGAAATAAAAACCATTTTACAATTAAATGAGACATATAAGAAGTTTATTTAGTATTGAATGTGGGAGGAGTTGTCGACATTTCTCCGATTGTAGAGAAGGTTAATAATATTCTGTTAATCTCACAGACAGGAATAGCTATTGGAGATAGTTTTGCAGATGTTCTTCTTGGCAAAGCTAATCCTTCAGGAAAATTATCAACAACTTGGGCTGAGTACAATGATTACCCACTTCTTGGAGACTTTGGAACAGTTGATGATACTCGTTATAAAGAAGGTATTTATGTGGGATACCGTTACTTTGATACTGTAAACGTAAAACCAATTTTTCCTTTCGGATATGGAAAATCATACACTACATTTGATTGGAAAGTCGTATTAATCAACCGAGATAAGTCTGAAATTAGTCTGGTAGTTGAAATAAAAAACAATGGGCATTATAAGGGTAAGGAAGTATTGCAAGTATATGCTTCAGTTCCGAGTGAAAAATTTGACCAACCTTACCAAATATTAGCTACCTTTAAGAAAACTAAAGAATTACAACCAGGGGAAAGTGAAGTCGTTTCAATGACATTTGATATGAGAAATCTGGCTTCATTTGATACTGAGACATTTTCAAAAATTCTTGAAGCTGGAGACTATATTATCCGTTTGGGAAATTCTAGTTCACAAACCGAGCCAATCGCATTAATTAATATTTCCACGACAACCTTAGTTCAAAAATTATCAAATTCTGGGGGACAAGCGGATTTTGATGATTGGATTCCTGAACAAGAAATTCACCATAAGTTAGAATCTAATTTACAAGTCATTCAAATGAATTCTGACGATATTCATCAAATTAGTATTGAACCATATGAAGTGGAACAAAGAGTGAAAGATTTTGTTAAACAATTATCTGATGAAGAATTGGCCTATACTTGTTTAGGAGGTTTTGAAGATAGTGGAAACAATAGCTTTATTGGAAATGCTGGAATGTTAGTAGCTGGTGCAGCAGGAGAAACGACTTCAAAAATTAAGAATTTGCCCCCTATTGTAATGGCTGATGGTCCTGCTGGGGTAAGGCTGTCAAGAAAGTATTATCGTGATGAAACGGGTGCCCATAGTCTGGATACTGATTCTTTTGACTCAATGATGGAAGTAGTTCCAGACTCGATGATAAATTTTGGGTCTAGATAAAATGGAAGAGCCAAAAATAGTTGGAGAGGTATTCGAACAATATTGCACAGCTATTCCAATTGGAACTGCAATTGGTCAAAGTTGGAACACTGAACTCGCGGAACAATTGGGTGAACTTGTTGGAGAAGAAATGAAGATTTATGGCGTGCAAATTTGGTTGGCTCCTGCCTTAAATATTCACCGAAATCCATTGTGTGGTCGAAATTTTGAATACTATTCGGAAGATCCATTAGTCAGTGGGAAATTAGCCGCTGCAATTACAATTGGAGTTCAAAAGCACAAAGGTCTTGGGGTCTCTATCAAACATTTTTGTTGTAACAACCAAGAGACAAATCGAATGTGGAATAATTCAATTGTTAGTCAACGTGCTTTGCGTGACTTGTATCTTAAAGGATTCGAAATTGCTATTCTAGAGAGCAACCCTTTGACAGTTATGAGTTCTTACAATTTGTTAAATGGGGAACATACCTCACAAAGAGTTGATCTGCTAGAAACAATCCTTCGGAAAGAATGGGGATACCAAGGTTTAGTCATGTCTGATTGGGTTATAGCAGGTCTTTCGGTACGAAGTAACAACAAGTATCCGTCAGCAACTGCTTCTGGTAGTATCAAAGCTGGAAATGATTTAATGATGCCTGGTGGAGTTCTCGATTATCAGGATCTAATGGGAGCATTACACTCGACAGATTCTTCCTATCCGATTTCTAGAGTGGAACTGGAACGAAATGCTTCAAGAGTCATTGAACTGGTCGAAAAATTAACCAACGTTGAGGTTTAATAAAGTATTACAACCTTCGGTATCAGACCGAAGGTTGTAATATTCACTGTTAATTATTCAAAAATAATTGTATGTTTGTCAACTGTAGTGGGTTGATGAAAAGTTAGGCTCATTGTCAACTGTAGTGGGTTGAAGAAAAGCTAACACCTGGAGAGGGCTATCGTTGCCCTCTCCATTTTTATATTCAGAGCGATAAAAATTCGTTTTTTAAAGTTGTCAAAGTTCCGAAAACCAAATGCATTTCGCTTGATAAGTTTAATAAGATTATTAGTGGCTTCCAATTTGGCGTTGGAATAAGGTAATTGAAGTGCATTGACAATTTTTTCTTTGTCCTTGAGAAAGGTTTTAAAAGACAGTATGAAAGAGAGGATGAACCTGTTTTAGATTGTCCTCAATGAGTCCGAAAAATTTGTCAGACTCCTTATTCTGAAAGTGAAAAAGCAAGAGCTGATAGAGATTATAGTGGTGTTTCAAATCTTCTGAATAGCTCAAAAGCTTGTCTAGAATTTCTTTATTCGTCAAGTGCATGCGAAAAGTAGGGCGATAAAATCTCTTATCACTGAGTTTACGACTATCCTGTTGAATGAGCTTCCAGTAGCGTTTGATAGCCTTGTATTCATGGGATTTTCGATCAAACTGATTCATGATTTGGACACGCACCCGACTCATAGCACGGCTAAGATGTTGGACAATATGGAAACGATCAAGTACAATTTTTGCATTAGGAAAGAGCTGTTTAGCTAAATCATAGTAAGGACTAAACATATCCATTGTAATGGTTTTAACTCGACATCGAACAGCTCGATCGTAGCGAAGAAAGTGATTTCGGATGATAGCTTGTGTTCTTCCCACAAGAACAGTGATGATATTGAGTTTGTCAAAATCTTGCGCAATTAAGCTCATCTTTCCCTTAGTAAAGGCGTACTCGTCCCAGGATATGATTTCAGGAAGATTAGTAAAATCATGCTTAAAGTGAAAATCATTGAGTTTTCGTATGACAGTTGAAGTTGAAATGGAAAGTTGATGGGCAATATCGGTCATAGAAGTCTTTTCAATCAACTTTTGAGCAATCTTTTGGTGGATGATACGGGGGATTTGGTGATTTTTCTTGACTAAGGAAGTCTCTGCGACCATCATTTTCGAGCACTGATAGCACTTGAATCGACGCTTTTTCAGAAGGATTCTGGTAGGCATACCAGTCGTTTCAAGGTAAGGAATCTTAGAAGTTTTTTGAAAGTCATATTTCGCCTCAGGAGTCCACACTTTGTTATTACCTAAGTGCTTTAATGCATCTGGTCCATTTTGTTCTTCGATACGAACCCAGTATCGAACCATTAGGTGAAAGTTTGATGTTTATTCCTTCTGGTGTTTCAGGCCATATTCCTTTTCTATATAGCTCAATACACTCTAACTTATACTCATGACTGTAACGCATGAAAATACCCTCCTTACTGGGTGTCCAGTAAAGAGGGTACATATCAGAGGGATGTATCCCGATCCTAGTATTGTTAGAGTCGGAGATACTTACTATATGGTGAACAGCACCTTTGAATATTATCCCGGAATTGCCTTATCACGTAGCCTTGATCTTCTCAACTGGGAGAAATTACCAGGTATTGCACAAACAATTGAACAAGCTGACTTACGTTCAGCAAAATCCAACGAAGGGATTTTTGCTGTTTGTATACGATACAATCAAGGCTTTTTCTATGTGATTACAACAAATTTTGCTGAGTTTAAAAACTTCATTATCCGTGGCTATTTAAACGAAGACCAGACAGCAATTATCTGGGAAAACAATCGAGTAGAAGTTGATATCTTTGGAATTGACCCTGATCTTTATTTTGAAGATAATCGGACCTACGTTCAATTTACTGGCTATGTAGAAGGAGGAAAAAAAGCCATCCAACAAGTTGAAATTGAACTGGAGACAGGAAACATTCTCCGTGGACCAGAAGTTTTATCTTTTGGTACCGGCGGGCGAGATGTCGAAGGTCCACATATTTTAAAAGAAAAGGGAGCCTATTATCTCCTTGCTGCTGAAGGAGGAACGGGACAAGGCCATATGATTACCATGTTTAAAGGAGAAACGCTCTGGGGGCCTTTCCAACCAGCTCCTACCAACCCTCTCTTTACCAATCGGGATCGTGCAGAAGAACCGCTTCAAAACATCGGTCACGCTGATCTCTTTCAAGATACACTTGGAAACTGGTGGTTAACCTGTTTAGGAACACGGCCAGCTACAATTGATCACATTCAAATTACAAACCTAGGGCGCGAAACACTCTTATATCCAGTAGAATGGACAGAAGAATGGCCTGTAATAAACAAGGGAATTCCTAGTCTAGAAGTCGATTTGACTGATTTTCCGAATCATTCACAGGCATTGTCAAACCCCCAAAACTTATCTAATTTTACAGATTACTTTATCAGCGAACGATTGAATCCAGAATGGATGACCTTACGTCATCAGCTTGATTCACGCTTATTGATAGAAAACCAACAATTGATTCTAAAAGGATCCAATCTTACCTTAAAAGATTTGTCAAATCCAAGCTTTCTTGCTGTACGCCAAACAGAACATGAACAAACATTTGTCGTCACTCTTGATCCAGAAACCTCACAACTCCATCAAGGAAGTTTGGGAATTGCTGTCATCATTAACTCGGATCACTATGCTGCTCTTCTCCTTTCAAAAGAAGAAAATCGCATTGTCGTTCAGTAAAACATATCCAAATCCTAGATTTGGAATGGGATGAAATCATTGGCGAACTCTCTACTCTTCCAGAAACTCTGACCCTTTATCATACAACCAATGAAAAAGTGTTTACTGCTCAAACACAAACAGAGACCATCCAATATTCAATCAGTGCCCAACACTTCTCCAATGAAGCAATTGCAGCTCTCAATACAGGTGATATGCAAGGACTCTACGTGCTAGGAGATGCTCAAATGGTAGTTAAATCAGTAGAACGAGTAAATCTTAAAAAAAGGTATGAGTTCAAAACTCATACCTTTTTTAAGATCATTATTTTAATATGGGAAAGAACATTACGAATATCCATCACTTGCACTTGTACAAATGCATGAAAATCAGAAATCGCAGGATTAGGATATTTAATAAAAAACTAGGAGATTGATCTTCATCTCCTAGCATTTATTCTAATCATTAAAACAACTCTTTATAAAAGGCAATTGTTTCTTCCAAGGTTGGCATAAATGGATTGCCTGGAGCACAAGCATCAATAAGGGCATTCTTAGAAAGATATTCAAAGTCAAACTCTTCTTCTTTGATATCTAATTCTGTTAATTTTTTAGGAATTCCAACGGTCTCAGATAATTTCTCAATTTCAGAGATGGCGTATTCCGCACACTCGGTATCTGATTTCCCTTCTGTATGAAGTCCTAGAGCCTTGGCTACATTACGAAAGGCGGCTGGTACTCGCTTAGCATTCTCACGCTCAACAACTGGAAGCAACATGGCACAGCAAACACCATGTGGCAGATGATAAACTGCACCTAATTGATGAGCCATGGAGTGTACATATCCTAACCCTGCATTGTTAAAGGACATTCCTCCAAGGAAAATGGCATTCACCATGGCCTCACGCGCTTCAATATCCTGCCCATTTGCCACAGCTCGTGGTAAATATTCTTTGATCAATTCAATCGCTCCAATGGACAGTTTTTTCGTAACATCATAGGCACCTGGTGTAACCAAGGCTTCAATGGCATGGGTAAGGGCATCCATACCTGTTGCTGCTGTTAAATCAGCTGGTTTTGAAAGCATCAGTTCTGGGTCGTTAACAGAGATAAGCGCTAAGCTATTCTTGTCAACCATGACCATTTTAACCTTTCGCTCTTCGTCCGTAATGACATAGTTGATGGTAATCTCTGCAGAAGTTCCAGCGGTTGTATTAATTGCTACAACTGGGAGACCCTTTTCCTTAGACTTGTGAAGCCCTTCGTAATCCTGTGGCTTCCCTCCATTGGTAGCCATAATAGAGATACAACTCGCAGCATCCTGTGGAGATCCCCCACCAACTGAGACGATAAAGTCACAGTTGTTTTCTTTTAACACAGCTAATCCATCAAGGACATTCTTACAAGATGGATTTGGATCTACATCCTCAAATACGATGTATTCGATTCCATCTGCTTCTAAGGGAGCTGTTACCTTAGGCAAAATGTCGCTCGATGCAATGTAGTGGTCTGTGACAATCAAAGCTTTCTTAAAGCCCAATTCTTAACGTGGCTTCCAAATTCGTTGATTACTCCACGACCAATAAGGTTAACTGCTGGTACATAAAAAACTGACATTTCTTTTTCTCCATTCTTCTTATATTGATATAATTATAATACTCAAACTAGTTTTCTTCAACTATTTTGTGATTTTTTTAACAAAAAATTTCATGATAGAAGGGAGGTCACACCTCCCATATCTGAATCATACTTCACTACCATCCATCTCTAATTCACATCCAAGAATCCTTGGTGAGGCATCATGTTAAAGAAGGTTGCAATTTCTTGCAATTCTTGGTCAGTGATTGCTTGTTTAATGACTCCGCCTTGAGCACCAATTTGTGAATAAATCATCGCAGCTTTTTCAATCACCTCAATCAATCCATAAGTTTCATCCAGTGAAGTACCCGATGCGAAGAGCCCATGGTGAGGCCATAAAACCGCTTGAAATTCTGCCATTTTTGCTGCAGTTGCCTTCCCGATCTCAGTCGTACCTGGTGTCATATAAGGGATCACCCCAATTCCTTCAGGGAAGACAACAATCGATTCTGCCTGCATTTTCCATAGAAGGCGTGATAAGTGACGTTCTTCAAGGGGTTGAGTAAAGGACAGAGCAATCAGGTTTGTTGGATGGCAATGGAAAACCACGCGTTGATTTGGATTTACCTTCAAACGCTCTATATGGCTCATCAAATGACTTGGGAATTCTGAAGTCGGCTACCACCGTCATTGAAGCCCCACACCAATTCTGCATGTTGACCATCTTCTGTGATGCGAACTAAACCAAGATCATTTTCTGGATTTCCAGCTACATTTCTAAAGTAACGCCCAGTTCCTGTAACCAAATAGTAATATCCCGCCAAATAAGAAGCATCAAAGCCAAGATCAAGCACTTCTTTCACTTCTGTGACATCCTCAAAAGGAGCAACTTCTTCAGCTGTCAAGCGAAGGGAGACATTTCCTCCATTCCGTTCATCCCAATTGCGTTCATAAGACTCTCGCGTTACTTCTCTCATTTTTGTTACATAGACAGATTCTACAAATTTTGTCATTTTTCTCTACTCCTTCTCCCAAGCTCTTCGAACTTTTTTATCTTATCCGCGTGTTTTCAAAATCTCAGTTTCATAGTCATGGACTTCTTTTAACCAGTCCAAACCAACTGGAACATTGTTCTTTAAGCAGAAATAATTCCAAACATCGCTATATGGGAAGTCCTTCAATTCTTCTGTATAGACTAATCGAGAAGTGAAATCAAAGTCCAATTCCATTTGTTTCAATTCTTCTGTTGGCTCTAACATGGCTTTTAAGAGTGCTTTTTGGGTGTTACGAGTTCCAACTACCCAAGCTGCAATACGGTTGATGGTCGCATCGAAGAAATCCAAGCCAATCGCTGTTTTTCCAAGAAGATCATTGCGAACCAATTCTTTGGCAATTTCCTGCAACTCATCATCCATAATGACTACGTGATCCGAATCCCAACGAACAGGGCGAGAAACATGCAACATTAATCCTTTGCTAAATAAGGCAAGCGAAGATAGTTTATTGGAAATCACTTCTGTCGGATGGAAATGACCTGCATCCAATAAAATGGTCTTATTTCGTGTCAAACCATATCCCATATAAAATTCATGAGATCCTACAGTATAGGCTTCTGCTCCTAGTCCAAAGAGTTTGCTTTCAACAGTATCAACATTGTATTGTTCATCAATCTCCTCAGAGAAAATTTCATCTAAAGATTCCATTAAACGTTTACGTGGTGTCAGACGGTCAATTGGGTTGTCCTTAAAGCCATCTGGAACCCAGAAGTTGGTGTAACAAGTTTCTCCCAATTCTTTACCGAAGTATTCCGCCACTTTACGACTACGTTTCCCATGCTCTATCCAATACTCTCGAACTTCTTGGTCTGGACTAGCCAAGGTGAAGCCATCCTTCATCATTGGATGGGAGAAGAAGGTTGGGTTAAAGTCCAATCCAAGTCCTTGTTCTTTGGCCCACTTCACCCATTTTTCAAAGTGACGTGGTTCAATTTCATTGAGATCAACTGTTTCATCGGTATCTAAATAGATGGCGTGTAGATTCAATTTATGCTTCCCTGGAATCAAAGAATAAGCTTTTTCCAAATCCTGACGCAACTGTTCAGGAGTGTGGGCAGCTCCAGGATAATTTCCCGTTGACATGATCCCACCAGTCAATTCGCCATCAGGTGATAAGAAGCCCTTCACATCATCTCCTTGCCAGCAATGCATGGAGATTTTAATTCCTTGTAATTTTTCCAATACAGCATCCGTATCTACTCCGATTGCCGCATAGCGAGTTTTGGCCGCCTCATAAGCTTGTGTAATTTGAGTTGCATTTGTCATTATTCTTTCTCCTTATTGATAATAATTCTGTTGAAAAATTTTTAAATGATCGGTTTCCATTGTAAAATCAGGAAAAAATTCCTTCAATGATATCTCTTCTTTTAAGAAAGCACGTGCTTCTCTAAGATTGCTAAAGGTTCCACTTGAAATCAACTGAACCAATAAATTCCCGATAGCTGTTCCTTCACCTGGGCCAGCAATCACTGGTTTTTTTGAATCACATTGGCTGTCAACTGATTGAGAAGAGCAACATTGGATCCCCCTCCTACGATATGGAGAGCCTCAAAGAATTTTCCTGTTAATTTTTCTAGTCGTTTCCATTCAGCCCCATAAATAAGAGCTAGATTTGAATACACACACATGGTCAATTCGCCTACGGTTTCTGGAACCTTCTGTCCTGTTTCTCGACAATAAGCTTGAATTTCTTGAATCATCTGTTCAGGGTTAGTGAAGCGCTCATCATTCAGATTGACATACTGTTCAAACGGGGCTACCTGACTGGCTTGTTCAGCCATCTCTGCGTAGCTATATTGATAGTCTAAGCAACGAGCAATTTCTTGTACCGTCCACATACCCGTGATATTTTTAAGAAAACGATAGGTTTGATAAGCTCCCCATTCATTGGTGTAATTTGCTTCCTGACTCTCTTTCGTAACGATCGGTGATGTTAATTCCGCTCCAATCAAGGACCAGGTGCCACTAGAGATATAAGCAACATCTTTGCTTGTCGCTGGAACTCCCACAACTGCTGAAGCCGTATCGTGTGTTGCCACAGCATAAACTTCAACATAAGGAAGTTTGTAATCTTTAAAATTTTCTCGAAGTAGAGGTCCAAGATAAGTCCCTGTCTCCACCAAATCGGGAAGTTGAGAAGCCTTTATCCCAGCTAAATCGAGCAAATCGTAATCATAATCTCTATGATGAATATTTAGCAATTGGGTCGTTGAGGCATTGCTAACTTCTGCTACCTGTCTCCCCGTCAGTCGGTAGGCCAGATAATCTGGAATCAAAAGACTAGTATCCGCTTCTTCTAACAGTTGGGGATCTTCACTAACATACTGAAACAAGGTATTAAAATTTAAAAATTGAATGCCCGTTTTCTCATAAATGTTCTTAGCAGGGAGCTTCTGAAACACTTTCTCCATTGCTTTTTCAGTCCGTTTATCCCGATAAGCAATGGGTTGTGCCAGAGCCTTTCCATCTTTTAACAATACATAATCTACCGCCCAGGTATCAATTCCTAAAGTACAGTTATCTACTCCAAACTCTTTTACTTTCTCTAATCCAACGAGAATCTGGTGGAAGAGCTCCTCTATATCCCAACGATCATGCTGATCCACTCGAGTAAATCCATTTTTGAATCGGTGGATTTCTTGTAACTGCCATTTTCCATCCTGAACATCTGCCAGTATCAAGCGTCCACTTGATGCTCCAATGTCCACTGCTATATGATAGGTCATCTCAGCCCTCTTTTCTTGCTTCTTTCTATCTCTATTTAACTATTTTTTAAAATGTGATACAATATCTCTAAAACAGTAGAATAGTATCAAATATACAGGTGAAACAGATGCAACCCCTAACTGACTTCCTCCATCAAGAAACTGAGATTGAAAAGAAACAAAAAAAGACTGGAACCTTCGTTCCAGACTTTTCTGAAATGAAAACCCAAGCCCCTCATTTAACCAATGATCTCTTTTTTCACAATCGAGACATCTACATTAGTAAACACAATCGCTATGCGCCTTATCCTCTTCATTCCCACCAATTTTTAGAGCTCAATTATATCTATAGCGGGCATTGTCAAACAAATCATTAACGGTCAGACTTTCATGCTTTATCAAGGAGACATCCTCCTGATGGATGTGGGTAGTAAACATCAAATTGAGTGCTTGGAAGAAGAGGATATTGTGATCAATCTACTCTTTAAAGATAACAATATTTCCTTACAAAGTTTGGAAGAAATGCAAGGAAATAATAGTCTTTTGTATCACTTGCTCCTTAATCGCCATAGCCATCTAGAAATCAGTCAAAATTTTATTATTCTTCGCTCTGAAGAGATTCCAAAAGTCCCTCAACTGCTCCACCGGATGATAGAAGAGTATTTTTTCCAGAAGGATTTCTCCCAAGAAATTCTCAAACACTCTTTAAGTATTTTACTCTATGAATTGGCTCGTTCTTTGCCTACTGCACAGAAAAAGCTCCTTCAAACCCGACAAGATCCTTTTCTGCAAGTCCTTGAATTAATTGATAGAGACTATAGAGAGCTTACCTTGACAAAAGCTGCCGATCAATTAAAATTTAACAAAAACTATTTAAGTAATCTCGTCAAAGAAAAAAGTGGTCAAACCTTTACCGAGCTGGTGCATCAGAAGAGGTTAATGTCTGCAAAATTATTGATTCAATCAACAGATTTTTCTATTGAAACGATCTGCCAAACCGTCGGCTTCAGTAATAAAACCTATATTTTTACAAACAATTTGCCTTGATGTATGGGATGAAACCCTCTGAAATGAGAAGGAAGTCTTGACCACCTCCAATTTTCTCTCCTTTAAACAGTCACTGCTATCAAAAATTTTTAATCAACAGACATATTTTTAGAATCAACAGAAAGACACCACTCAAAAAAAGATCGGACCAATGAATGGCTGATCTTTCAGATCTTTCAACAGTTCATATTCTCACATTCTGTTTTAAGAATCATTATGGTTAGCTTCAAATGACTAAGCATCCTAGTTCATTCGATAAAAATCAATCACTAGACCAGCAGGACCTTTAACTAATAAGGACTTTGTTCCCCAATCCGTTTCACAAGGACCGTGTAAAATCTCGACACCGATCTCTTTTAAACGTTGGTAATTCTGATTTAGATCCTCAACCTCGATATGAAGAATGATTCCTGACTGAAAATCTTCCAAAGGAATCAAATGATTTTGGGATAACATTAGACAATGACTGCCAATCGTGAACTGAGCAAAACTATCATCAGCATAATCTGCCTTTTTATCCAAGATATGCTCCAAGTCAGCACAGACTTGGGGAACATTTGAAACGATGATATCTATTTGATTTAAATTCATTTACTATCTCCATAAAAAGACCGGATGAATCCGATCTTTTTTCTTAATAGGTTTTACTCTATGAAAATCAAAGAATAAACAAGGCATCGAACCGCAGGCAGTACTGAAGTACGGCAAGGTGAAGATAAGGCAGTTTACATTTTGATTTTCGACAAGAGGAATTATTTAATTGCGCGTGATTGCAATCCCTTCTTCTTCCAAGAAGAGGCGGAATGGTACGAGTTCTTCTGCTTCGTATTTCCTTGAAGGCTTTGATCGCTTCTTCTGAATAAAGTTTTGGATCCAACTCAAGTACTTCTACTGGAAGTGGACGGTGTTGAGTGATGCGAGCATCGATCACAACTGTCTTACCTTCTTTGTTGAGTTTCACAGCTTCAGCAACAACTGCATCGATGTCTTCGATACGGTCTACTGTAAATCCAACAGCACCTTGCGCTTCAGCGATTTTCGCATAGTCAGCATTAGGGAAGTCACAACCAAACAAGTGTTTGTTTGTGTCTTCGTATTTGTCCTTGATGAAGGCATATTTACCATTTGAAAAGACAACGTTGATAACTGGAAGGTCGTATTGAACGTTGGTAATCACGTCTGGGTAGCACATGTTGAATGCACCGTCCCCCATGATGTTCCATACTTGGCGATCTGGATTGTCTTTCTTAGCAGCGATACCACCAGGAAGGGCAATACCCATTGTCGCAAAGAGTGGAGATGTACGCCACATGTTCTTAGGTGTCATGTGAAGGTGACGAGTAGATGTTTGAGTAGTGTCACCTACGTCGATTGAGTAGATAGCGTCTTGATCAGCATGTTTATTGATTGCATTGTAAACTTGATACAATTGCAATTCACCCTCAGTTTTACCTTCGAGTTTGTTCATGTAATCACGCCAGTTTTGGTTGTTCTTCACGTTTGCACGCCACCATGGAGTAGATTCAACTGGGTTCACTTTGTCGAGGATAGCTTTAGCTGCTTGACCTGCGTCACCAAGGATTGAAGCGTCAAGGGCGTGACGTTTACCAAGTTTGTAAGGGTCAATATCAACTTGGATGAATTTTTCAGTGTTCTTGAATGCTTCGTAAACTTCAGCAAATGGGAAGTTTGAACCAAGGAAAAGAACTGTGTCTGCTTCAAAGACCACTTCGTTGGCTGGCTTCCAACCAACACGGTAAGCAGAACCTGTCAAACCTTCGTAGTTCCATTCGAACGCTTCGAAGTTTTTACCAGTTGTGATGATTGGTGCTTTGATTTTACGTGACAATTCCGTAATCACTTCACCAGCTTTCACACCACCGTAACCAGCGTAGATAACTGGACGTTCAGCATTGTTCAAGATTTCAACCGCTTTGTCGATTTCAACTTCGTTCAAAGCAGGAGCGATGAATGAACGCTCGTATGAACCTGAACCGTAGTATGAGTTTTCGTCGATTTCTTGGAAACCAAAGTTTACTGGAATTTCAACGACAGCTGGACCTTTTTTAGAAACGGCAGCACGACAAGCTTCGTCAATGACTTTTGGCAATTGTTCTGCGTAAGCTACACGTTTGTTGTAAACAGCGATACCGTTGTACATTGGGTTTTGGTTCAATTCTTGGAAGGCATCCATGTTGAGTTCGTTAACTGGACGTGATCCAAGGATCGCAAGGAATGGAGTGTTATCCATCGCTGCATCGTAAACACCGTTAATCAAGTGAGTCGCACCAGGTCCACCTGAACCAACTGCAACCCCGATAGATCCGCCAAATTTAGCTTGCATAACCGCTGCAAGAGCACCAGTTTCTTCGTGGCGAACTTGCAAGAAACGGATATCTTTGTCTTCAGCCAAAGCGTCCATCAATGAGCTAAGTGTTCCTGATGGGATCCCGTAGATGGTATCTACGCCCCATGTTTTCAATACGTTGAGCATTGCTGCAGATGCAGTAATTTTCCCTTGAGTCATTCTAACTCTCCTTTAAATCTATTTTTGATCCTTTAAAAATGCAGCATAGCGCTTCTACTTCATCTTTTGCGATCAGATTTCGTTTTGAAAATGAGTTTTTTCTGACATTTCTCATGAAAACGATTTACAAAACGATTACAGTATTAATTTATCACAAAGCCTATCACATGTATAAGAATTTGCTCAGAGATGCTCTATAACTGTTACATAACACCGTATCTCATTCTGTTATATTTTGGCAACATATCGGATAATAGTTCTCCTAAAACGCATAAAATAAGTAATTTAATTTAAGTAAAATTAATACAAAAATTGACGATCGGTTCATCTGTTACACTTAAAAGTAAAAAATCCTAGCAAGAAAATCTCCTTTTCTTGCTAGGATGTCTTATAATTCTTTTTGAAGCCGTTCACTTAAAACTCTATACCCCTCAATCGTTAAATGAAGACCATCTGTTGTATAAGCTGGCTTGAGTTGACCATCTGCTCCGAGCAGACAGTCAAAAACATCGATAAATTCGACATTTACCATTCCTTCAGCTAGATCACGATAGGCCTGATTCAAAGCCTGAATCTTTTGGTTGCTCCGGATATAGACTGTTCCCTTATAGATTGCGCCCTCATTAACAGGGAGAACCGAAAGGAGTTTGATTTGAGCCAGGGGGTAAGAGCCGTGCTATCTGCTGTAGGATACTGGTCATATGATCGATGGTTTCCGACAGGGGCATCTCCTTACCAATATCATTGGTTCCAATCAGCAAGAAGACCTTGTCCACCACTTGGCCGAAAATGTGGGCGTCTAAATGGTGGTCTAAGAGGTCTGTCTTATAGCCTCTGATGCCTCGATTGACCAAATACTTATCTGTCAAAAACAACTCTTGAAGAGGATAGTATTCGACGATGGAGTCCCCTATAAAAAGGATATCTGGTTCCCTCAAAGGATTTCGATTGAGCTCTCGGTATTTGTTTTGTATTTTTTCCTGTTCTTTTAACAGCCAGGTTTCCAATAATTGTACAGCCATGAAGACTCCTTTCTTTTAGTATGGTAGCATGAAATCCACTTGCTATCCAAAGGAGTGATCTTACAGCGATGCATATGCTAACCCAAATCTAGTTCCCCCTCTAAATAGGCTTCGATGATTCTATAGACCCCACCTTCCTGGTGAGACGGCGCGGAATATAGGGCTGCTTTTCGAGCATGCTCATCCGCATTTTCCATCGCATAGGAATAAGTCGCCAACTCAAGCATCTCGACATCGTTTTGACTATCGCCAAAGGCCATCAAGTGGCCACCATCCACGCCCCAATGTTCTTCTAGAAACTGAATAGCTGTAGCTTTGTTGACCTCAGGTTGCAGAATATCAATGGCTCCATAGCCACTGGCAGCTGGAAGAAGGCGCTCCCCAAACTCTTCCCTAATTTCTTGTACGAAAGAGGCTACGTTTTCTGGTTCAGTGACGACACTCAACTTGAGGACATGCTCACCATGTTCTTGGACTAAGTCGTCTACAAACTGCATCCGTTTGTAAAAAGCAGTAGCTAGCTCCGGCGTCATCAATTGTTCTAAAAGAGGAAATTCTGTTCCCTTCTTAGCAAAACCTCCAGTAAGGCTACTCACGACCAGATGAAGCTCTTGCTCGCGTCCCGCTAGATGACGTAAAACTTCCTGTACCAACTCTTCAGGCCAGGTACACTCTCGGATCAATTCTCCTTTTTCTAGGACTCGTGCCCCATTCGCTAGAACCAGGGTAACTCGGTCCTTTATCTCTCCTAATACATGGGCCATTCGACTATATCCATTCCCTGTCGCAATGACAAAAGGAATTCCTCTTTGATCTAGTTGATCTAAAATAGCACTTAAACGCTCACGATCAATTTCTCCTCGCTCGTTCATGAGAGTCCCGTCCATATCTGTTGCAATCATTTGTATCATATCGCCACCTCTTGGCCTTATTCTATCCCTATTATACACTTTTCTTTCTTGGTTTAGGAAACATCTTTCCCCAAAGACCTGCTCTCCTTCATCTCTTCTTAAAAATTAACAAAAATCTCATCCCTTCTCTTTAATTTTTTGTCCAATTTTATTATAATATAGATAGTAGAATTTTCCCTGTATAGATCAACTAGCAGACTCTTTTCATTTCCAGTACAACATTCGGTCTGCTTTTCCCCGCTAAAGACATAAGAGGTAGTAATGAAAACTGACACTCTATACCGACAAACAACTTTTGCCAATAAGGATTTTCCTTTTTCTACCAAACAGATCCTAACTCAAAATGGGCAACCAGACATTTTATTTCACTGGCATACCGATATCGAAATTATTTATGTAAGTGAAGGCACAGCCCAGTTCCATATCGATTATGAGTATTTTGATAGCCAAGCTGGTGACATTATCTTGATCCGACCAAATGCTCTCCATTCCATCCACCCTATCCAAAGAGCCACCCATACTATGGATGTCCTCCACTTTAATCTGGACTTAGTTGGGATTAGCCATAAAAATATTGCGACCCTTAAATACTTGCAACCTTTGTACAATGGAGATTTTGAATTTGCGCGCCGCATCCAACCAGACGCTCCAGGCTATGAAGAAATCAAGAGCTGTCTTTTGGACTGTATGAAAAACGGGAGAGACCAAGGCCCCTTCTATGAGCTCCGCATTAAATCCCAGCTTAACGAGCTCCTTTATCTTCTCTATTCTCATCACTACATCGTCGAGAAGAAATTCTCCACAGAGGCCTACCGAAGAGAAGAAAAAATTCGCTTGGTTCTTGATCATATCTCTGATCACTATCAAGAAGAACTCATGATTGAGCAGTTGGCAGAGCTTTGCAATTTTAGTCCAACCCACTTTATGAACTTTTTCAAAAAACAACTGGGGATTTCCTGTATGGAATACATCATTCAATTCCGTCTCAAAAAAGCTGCCCATCTCTTGCAGCATTCAGATCAAACCATCATTGAGATTGCTAGCCAGTCAGGATTCAATAATCTCTCAAACTTTAACCGCCAGTTTAAGAAATACTACGAAACAACTCCTAGTCACTATCGAAAAGCCTGCCTCTAATCAAACCATCAAACAGTAAAAGCACATAGAACATGTTTAAGCCAGATGTTCTATGTGCTTTTAATTTATTTACAGTAGGAACCTGGGATAGAGCCAAGTACCTCGTATCTTTATCAGTTCAACATTCTTTTCAAAGACCATTTCCCTGTTTCTTCATATTGTTCAATTAACTCTTGAGCAGTTAGAGTGATTTCCGAAGGGAAATGGAGGCTTTTTAATGTATTCACCGCGTTCTTAGTCACTGCGGCCCCCTGCTTTATGTGATAATCAAAGACAATTTTTCCATCGACATAGCGACTATCGAAATGATAATTATCATTTACTGCACCAGATGCTACGACTAACTCAATGTCATGACTCGATATCATATACAAGCAATTACGACCAGATAGCCAGCGGACAATGCCCAATCCTGCTCCAATTCGCTCGATGGTATTGGTTCCTTTAAAGAGTTCATCAATAAAGAAATAATGAAAACCAGGCTTTTTTAGATTCTCAATCATTCTGAGAATCGTTTTACTCTCTGTAATAAAATAACTATCTCCAACCTCAATATCATCGCTGACATCCATGGAAGTCATAACATGTCCATAAGGAAGCTCAAAACTTTCACCATAGGCGAATCCCAATCCCTGAGCCAGAATACAGTTAATGGCTACCATTTTCAGATAAGTAGATTTCCCTGAGGCATTATCCCCACTAATCACCATATTTTTTTCAAAACTGACATCGTTCACAACAGGATTCGCTATCAAAGGGTGGTACAAGCTCTTGCCTCTGATACCTCCTTCCTTGCTAAAGTGTGGCTGACAGATCAATTCAAAATCACGCTTATGGCGTAGAAGGCTGATAGCCACCTCCATTTCTCCTAGTAGATTGATTGTTTCCTGAGCTTCCTTTTGATAAGATTTCACTTGGTTATAGATATATACTTGAGCAATCTGAGGAATCAAGAAAAGAAGATTAAGATAAATCATAATAATCTCCATTTCTGAACTACCTGTTGGAGTTTGTAAGACTCCAGAAATTACTCCGGCCTTTTTAAATGGTTGGGTAGCCTGTTTAAGAGCCTCTTGCTCGGGAAGTGCTAAACGGCTGAGTTTTTCCGCTGAGGCAAAGAGACGAACTAAGTAACTAACCTGATCCAAGCGAATTTTATTAAACCCATTCCGTACAATAGAAAAAATAATGTTAAAGCACATACTAGTAAACAAGACCGTTAGAGCTGGAATACGATAAAAAGGAAGGAAGAAGAGAGAGAGAACCGGCAAACACGCTAAGAAAATATAAAGATAGAGATAAGAATAATGTCTCCCTGGATTAGCGACAATACTTCTAGCCATATTGTGATTCTTTTTCCCCAATTGGTTCATGATTACCTGAACCCTCAGACGAAGATCAGGCTGACGTTCAAAAAATTCCTCCAACTCCCTCAAAGAGTCATCTGGTTGAAATGTTAGCAAACGCATTTTCTGATACAAAGCTTCTGCCCCTATACTAGACTGCGTATAGTTCAACTGATCAAACACTTTATGTAAAGCCAAATCATACCAAGTTTGATCGTCTACCTGGCTATCTGTTGGTTGGAGGGTAGAAGCTAGCAACATACCATCCACTAAACTTTCTTCAGTATCTTTTTTGATAAAGAATCGTTCTCCATCCCATGCCTTTGCTAATTTTTTCCTCAGACGAATCATTGACATATAATTTGTTAGAACAATAACCATGACCAGTCCAATGAGGCCAACTGGCAGCCATCCAAGATTGCCCACTCTCTATTTTTTCCTTCCTATTTCCAATCCAAATGAACGTGTTCTTTCATTTCCTGATATGCCGTATCCACTCGGTCCTTGGTGTCCTCATCCAATTTTTCCCGGTATTTCCCTCCCTCAATCCAGTCCTCTAAGATATAAGTCTGGTAATGATAGAGTTCATAGCCCTCAGGGGAATAGGTCCCCTTTGGTGTCCGGCTAACCCAGGTCGGATGAGCCTTTGCTGTCTTGATTCGTGTTTTACGCCCTACTTTTTCGACCGTGACATCCATCAAGACCCCTCGCTCAGTCCATTGAGCGTTCTCTATCTCTTCCATGGTTTCTATCCGTTGATTCGAAAGAAAATTTCCCATAGAATAAATAATCAGTTTTTGCTGTCCATCCTTATCAACAATTTCAGAAGGCTGAACCACATGGGGATGACCGCCAAAAACGATATCAGCTCCCCAAGAAATCATTTTATGATAAAGTTTCTTTTGTTCCTCCGTCGGCTCTAGGTCGTACTCAATTCCCCATCTGTGGCATAACGATCGTAAGATCTGCCTCCGTTTCAGCCTTTTGGATTTCCTTGCGCATGCGTTCCTCGTTGAGGTCCGACAAACGATTGTCATAATCTTCTTGATCTAAATAAGCTTCCATCCCATTAAAGCCGTAGGAATAGGCTAAAATAGCAATCTTAATGCCATTGACCTCTTTAATGAGGAGAGGAGCTTGGTCCCGTGTCTCGTGAGGATAGACCCCTACTGTCTGAATTCCAGCATCTTCAAAAGCCTTGGCTGTTGAAAAGACACCTTCTAGACCAGAATCTAGAATGTGGTTGTGGCCCAAGTCCATCACCTGGTAACCTGCCTTTTTGATCGAATCTACTACAGACTCAGGCGCATTAAAGAGGGGGTAACCAGCCAGATAATAATTCGGATTGATGGTTCCCTCGAAATCTCCTAAAACCAAGTCCGCCTGTTTCAACCAAGATTTAGCATAGCGATAATTCTCAGAAAAATCATAGCTTCCATCTTCCTTGGCTGCACTCATATAGAGCAAGTCATGATAAAGCTGATCTCCATTGGCCATGATCCGAGCCGTCCGAGGGATTTGATTCGCATCCAGTTCTTCCTTTTGTTCGATACTATCTGGCATTTCTGTCGCTGTAATGGGAAAACCATTAAATTTTTGTACCCACAAGACTACATTGGCAGCCGCAAATACAGTAATCAGCAAACCATAGACAAACTGTTCATTGGTCAGATGGATCGCTGTTACCTTTTCTAATCCAGCATCCAACCATTCATTGAACATAGTCAGAATATCTTTTCCGACTTCTTTCCACCCTTTCAGAAGATCCTTCCAATCTTTCATCCTTTTTCCTCTTCCCATTCTTTTCTCGCACCCAAAGGACTTTCCCTAGCAAAAATCTGCTAAGGGAGCTAACAGCCCTTTTTTTCATTGTAACACAATTTTGATAAAAGAAAAAAGGTTGACCTAGCATTCACAAAGTTCTTGTTTTCCTTACCTACAAAGCTCCACATGAGGAAGAGAAAAGAGAGGATAACCCCCTCTCTTTGAAACATCCTCTTACTGCAAGTCCTTGATTAAGTTCCCATACCCTTCTTGCTCCATTTTTTCTTTAGGAACAAAGCGCAGAGAGGCTGAATTGATACAATAGCGAAGGCCCCCTTGCTCTCTTGGCCCATCGGTAAAGACATGGCCGAGATGGGCATTGCCTGAGCGGGACCGAACTTCGATCCGCTCCATTCCATGACTATGATCTTGGTAATAGTAGAGCACATCTTTGGCAATAGGGCGAGAGAAACTCGGCCAACCACAGCCAGACGCAAACTTATCCTTGGCAAAGAAAAGAGGCTCTCCAGTAGTAACGTCCACATAGATTCCCTCTTCAAAGGTCTGGTCATAGGCATTGTGGAAAGGTCGCTCTGTCGCACTCTCTTGAGTGACTTGGTACTGCTCCTCTGTCAATCGTGCCTTTAATTCCTCTTGACTGGGCTTGGGATAGGTTGCCGGATCAATCAAGGGTTGATCAGCATCCGTCACATCGATATGGCAATAGCCCCCAGGATTCTTCTTGAGGTAGTCTTGGTGGTAGTCCTCAGCTAGGATGTAGTGCCGCAAAGGTTCTAGTTCCACCGCGATCCTGCGGCCAAGCTGCTCTTCTTGCTCAGCAAACACTTGGGCGATACCCTCACGGTCCGCATCGTCCAGGTAATAAACACCGGTCCGGTACTGGCGTCCTCGATCATTTCCCTGTTTGTTTATGGACAAGGGATCGATCACCCGGAAATAGTAGAGCAGAATCGCTCGTAGGGTGATTTTGTCTGGATCGTAGATGACCTGAACGGTCTCTGCATGATCCGTTTCCTTGATCAGTTGGTAATTGGTCGTTTCCACCTGGCCATTGGCATAGCCCACCGTCGTCTGTTCTACACCAGGGATCCGTGAAAAATACTCCTCCAATCCCCAAAAACAGCCACCTGCTAGATAAATCTCTGCCATCTTTTTTCCTCGCTTCCTGCATTCCCTAAGAGGAACGCTTGACATCTATTAGCTCCATCATAATCCAAGAGGCTCAGATTTTCAAGGATTCTGCATCAAAAATCCCTTCTACTATACCAGTAAAAGGGATTAGATTATTCTTATTTTTCAAATAGGAAAAAGAGTGAGTAGTAGAAATTCCAAAATGATAGGGTTAACTGATGTAGAAAATCATGAAGGACTAGCATGACCAACACCTCCTCTGAATATCTGTGGACAAACACAAAGCTATCATCAACTACAAAACCACTGTCGGTCCGTAGACCTGTAACTGAGACTTCACCCTGTCATAATGAAAGCAATCATACACTCTCCAAGCTTGAAACGTTGCTCATCCAAGTGCAGGGCACTCAAACCAATCAAGAAGCTCGCTCTTTGATAAAACTTCTCTAGCTCCATTAAGACACGATTGTCCACACGCTCTGCCTTTTTTAAATAGCGAAGGATATAGTCCAGATTTTCCTGAAATCGGACTGCGTCTGGAATGGTCTGGGAATAAGCCAAAAAGGAGTCCTCAATAGCTTGAATAGTAAGCAAGGCTTCCTGAATAAAGTCACCAGCTCCCATGAGAATCACCTTCCTTTCCGAACTTACCAAAAAAGAAACAAACTCAATCTTCACCTAAATCTTTTCATCTTCATTATACACCATTTCACTCCTATCTGAGCAAAATATAGTTGCAAAACAACTGAAACCAGGACCAGTTTTTTGTCACTCTTTGCAGTTTAAGAAAAGCTAAAAAGAACCCCTCCGGTCTTAGTAACGTGAGGGGTTCTTCTCATCATCCTAACTTAATCCATATAGCGCAATTTCCCACGGAAATCTTCCAAGCTTTGGTAGCCTCTTTCTTCCATGATGGCTTTGAGCTCCGCAGTGATGCGGTCAAAAGCCCCTACTCCTTCTTTATGAAGCGTGGTTCCAATTTGCACCATACTAGCCCCACAAAGGATATGTTCAAAGGCATCGCGACCAGTCAAGACGCCACCTGTCCCCACAATCTGAATTTCTGGATTCAGACGTTTGTAAAAGGCATGGACATTAGCTAGAGCAGTCGGTTTGATGTATTCGCCACCGATCCCACCAAAGCCGTTCTTCGGACGGATTACTACGGATTCATCCTCAATGTAGAGGCCATTTCCGATCGAGTTGACGCAGTTGACAAACTTGAGCGGGTATTTGTTAAAGATCGCTGCTGCTTGATCAAAATGGACGATATCAAAGTAAGGCGGTAGTTTAATCCCCAGTGGTTTAGTAAAGTAAGCAAAAACTTCTGAAAGGATACGATCCGTCATCTCAAAATCATAGGCAATCTGAGGCTTCCCAGGAACATTGAGACAAGAAAGGTTTAACTCCGTCAAACCTTTAAAGTCACTGTCTTGTACTTTTTTCAAGATGGTATGGGTCTCTTCAGGAGACATACCGACGAGAGATAAGAAGAAAGTCCGGTCAGGATCCCTTTCTTGCAAGTCCAATAGGTAATTCAAATAATAGTCCAAACCTTGGTTGGGCAGACCCATAGAATTGATTGAACCAAGTGGCACATCTTGGTAGCGTGGCTCTGGATTTCCAGCACGGAACTCCAAGGTCGCAGTCTTGGTCACAAATGTTCCCGCAGCAGAATTCTTTACTTCTTCAAGTTCTGCAATTGTCATACAGGCCACACCCGCAGCATTCATCAGGCAGTTGTCAAACTCAAAACCTGCAATGTTTGTTTTTTTGTCGATACCATCTTCTTCTCCTTGGAACGAATTCTTACAGCCATTATAGCACGAAAAATGACCTCTAGAGTTCAGAAAACTAGAAATTAAGAAAGAACGTCCGAAATAGAAAAAAATCGCCTTGTATTTCTCTCTTTCTAGAGATTATTGAATAGAAATACCGTACATCTTCAGATGATTGTTACCTTATGAAACTATTTAAGTCTACTCAAATTCAAGTCGTGAAAATTTTCTGAAAATTCAACTTTTTTCTTTACAAGACAGAAAAAGTCTGCTATAATTGTCCACGTAATAAAAGCATGACATTGCTTCTAGCAGTGCCTTCATACCCAGTAAGACAGCCCCCTACTGGCATTCGTTTCAATAAAAAAAGGAGAAACAAGATGACAACTGCAAAAGAATATATCCAAAGCACTTTCGAAAGCTGTAAAAGCTCGTAATGGCCATGAAGCAGAATTCCTTCAAGCTGTTGAAGAGTTCCTTAGCACTTTGGAACCTGTATTTGAAAAACATCCAGAATACATTGAAGAAAACATCTTGGCCCGCATCACGGAGCCAGAACGCGTGATTTCTTTCCGTGTTCCTTGGGTTGACCGTGATGGAAAGGTTCAAGTGAACCGTGGTTATCGTGTCCAATTTAACTCAGCTGTTGGTCCATACAAAGGCGGACTTCGTTTCCACCCAACTGTTAACCAAGGGATCTTGAAATTCCTCGGCTTCGAACAAATCTTCAAAAACGTCTTGACCGGCCTTCCTATCGGTGGTGGTAAAGGTGGATCTGATTTCGATCCTAAAGGCAAGACTGACGCTGAAGTCATGCGTTTCTGCCAAAGCTTCATGACAGAATTGCAAAAATACATCGGACCATCTCTTGACGTACCTGCTGGTGATATCGGGGTTGGTGGACGTGAGATCGGATACCTTTACGGACAATACAAACGCCTGAACCAATTTGATGCAGGCGTCTTGACTGGTAAACCTCTTGGTTTCGGTGGTAGCTTGATCCGTCCAGAAGCAACTGGTTATGGTTTGGTTTACTACACTGAAGAAATGCTTAAAGCTAACGGCGACAGCTTTGCTGGTAAAAAAGTCGTGATCTCAGGTTCTGGTAACGTAGCCCAATACGCTCTTCAAAAAGCAACTGAACTTGGTGCAACTGTCATCTCTGTCTCTGACTCAAACGGTTATGTGATCGACGAAAACGGAATCGACTTCGATCTTCTTACAGATGTGAAAAACAACCGTCGTGCTCGTTTGACAGAATACGCTGCAGAAAAAGTCAACTGCTACCTACTACGAAGGTTCTGTATGGACTTATACTGGCAACTATGACATCGCTCTTCCATGTGCGACTCAAAATGAAATCAACGGCGAAGCAGCGAAACGCTTGGTTGCTCAAGGTGTTAAAGTTGTTTCTGAAGGAGCCAACATGCCTAGCGACCTTGATGCGATCAAAGTCTACAAAGAAAACGGCATTCTTTACGGACCTGCTAAAGCTGCTAATGCTGGTGGGGTTGCTGTATCTGCTCTTGAAATGAGCCAAAACAGCCTCCGTCTCTCTTGGACTCGTGAAGAAGTGGATGGTCGTTTGAAAGACATCATGACCAACATCTTCAACACTGCTAAAACAACTGCAGAAACCTACGGTCTTGGTAAAGATTATCTTGCTGGTGCCAATATCGCAGCCTTTGAAAATGTCGCGAATGCGATGATTGCCCAAGGTATTGTTTAATTTGATTCTTTTGCCACACCTCTGAAACCCCTAGTTTCGGAGGTGTTTTTCTTGATAAAAAAAGAAGATTTGAAAAACCAAATCTTCTTTTTTTTTATAAATCATCCAAGGCATCTTTCATCTTGTCAAAGAAGCCTTTTTTCTTTGGATTTACCTTGATATCGCCAGCTTCCGCAAATGCACGAAGGGCTTCTTTTTGCTTGTCATTTAGACCTGTTGGTGTCACCACATTAACAGATACATATTGATCTCCCACAGATCCACCACGCAAGCTTGGTGCTCCCTTACCACGGAGTCGGAATTTCTTACCAGTCTGGGTTCCTTCAGGGATGACTAAAGTCAACATCGCCGTGAACCGTTGGTACATGGACCGTATCTCCAAGGGCAGCCTGAACAACATTCAAGTTCAATTTATAGTAGATGGTTGATCCATCACTGCTCGAATTTGTCGCTCGGCTCAACGTTGACCACCACATAGAGATCTCCGTATGGTCCTCCCATTAAAGCCAGCTTCTCCTTGACCAGAGAGGCGGATTTGTTGCCCTGTTTCAACCCCAGCAGGGATTTTCACATTGACACTGTGCGCTTGTTTCTCGTGACCCAGTCCCATGACAGGTAGTACAAGGTTCTTTGATTTCTTGACCACGTCCATGGCAGACATCACAGGTTACCTGACGACGCATCATTCCCTAGAGGGGTTTGCGTATCCACATTGATCACACCCAGAACCATGACAGCGTCCACAAGTTACTGGACTTGTTCCTGGCTTAGAACCACTTCCATCACATGTCCGACAGCTGGCTTCCCTGATGGTACTTCACTTCCTTCTCAGTTCCAAAGATAGCTTCTTCAAACTTAAGATTTACGCGGTACTGAAGGTCGTCTCCCTTGACGTGGAACATTTGGGATTGCGACTCGCACCGCCACCTCCAAAGAAGCTTGAGAAAATATCTTCAAAGCCACCAAAGCCAGTGCCATCAAAACCACCGAAACCACCAGCTCCGCCACCGAAAGCCACCAAAACCACCGTTGGCTCCTGCAGCACTGTATTGGTCATAAGCTGCCCGCTTTTGTTCGTCGCTTAAAGTCTCATAAGCTTCTTGAACTTCCTTGTACTTTTCCTCAGCACCAGGTTCTTTGTTGATATCCGGGTGATATTTCTTAGATAATTTCCGATAGGCTTTCTTGATCTCATCTTGAGATGCATTCTTTGAAACGCCCAAACGTTCATAAAATTCAGTATTGTTCATTTAAGATACTAAGAGCGAACAGAAAGCGACTGAAATTTAGGAAACCGACAAGAAATCCTGATTTCTTAGGCGGTTTATCTAATTTCCAAGCTTTCCGCTCGAGTTCAATTCTCCGAACGCTCTTTGTTCCTTTCTATTGTTATTGAGTAAGAACCCCCGAGCTCGGGTTCAATTCCCCGAACACTCTTTGTTCCTTTCTATAATTTTCATGTACATCTTTAGAGAGTGTTTTCTATACTCTGCTTCACTTGATCAAACTCTTGGTCTGATAGAGTAAATATCAAATCCTCTGCTGCATACTCGTTCTGTTCTTTAAAATAGTTGTCCGTATTCTCTGCCAACCCTAAGCTTAGAATCACTTTTCTTGCAAACTCTTGATGGGCAAAACCGATAGCCGTAATGATTTGTTTATCTTGCACAACCAGTTTGGGTTGGAAATTCTCACGTGGAAGAAATTCAAAATAGTCAAAGAAGTTTTGCCAAATTCCACCTGTAAATTTCGTGTCCTTCAACAGACCTGCTTTTCGCTAATAAAAAGAGGCGCTGAAGAAATGGCTGCAATGAGGATATCTTGCTCACCAAGGTCCCTCAAAAACGAAATCAATTTCTCATCCTGTAGAGCAGGCCCTATATTGATCATTCCTGGCAAAATCACACAAGAATACTCTTCGATACGGATTTGATCTAGTGTTTTCGTTGGTTGACAGGGCAAGCCATCCTCAGAAACCACTATCGAATGATCTGAAGCGACATAATCAATCGTGATATCAAAAGACAGAGCTAAAGTACTTGTTAAAGCGGTTATCTCATAAAGAGAAAAAAATTAGGATAAATGATACAAAGTACTTTTTTTCATACGCAACATCCTCTATTTTTACCGAAAAAAACAGAGGCTGGGTTGCAACCTCTGGATTTCTTCTTATCATTACGACATTCTAAAAACAAAGTCGATTATACTTTGTTTTTTTGAACTAGTAAGGCTGAATTGAGTTTCGGCTAAATCGAGCACGCCCCTAACCTCTTGGTGAAAAAGACAAATCTTTCTAGAAACCAAAGTTTCTGCGTCAGATTTCTATTTTCACTGTGAGGTTTTAACGGGCTTTGCATCTTATTTTTCCGTAAACTCTCCGTCTACGACGTCATCGCCTGCGTTTCCTGTTGCTTGTGCGCCTTCTGCTCCTGCTTGAGCTTGTTGAGCAGCTGCAGCTTGTTCGTAGAGTTTAACCGCAAGTCCTTGAGCTTTTTTTCGTTCAAAGCTTCAAGTTTTGTTTTCATGTCGTCCAAGTTGTTGTCTTCTTGGGCTTTCTTAAGGTCATCAAGGGCAGCTTGAGCAGCATCACGCTCTGCATCGAAGCCTTTGCCTTCAGTTTCTTTGATTGTCTTTTCAGTCGCAAAGATAGCTTGGTCTACTTCGTTACGAAGGTCTACTTCTTCTTTACGTTTCTTATCTGCTTCAGCGTTTGCTTCTGCATCTTTCATCATGCGATCGATTTCTTCGTCTGTCAAACCTGAGTTCGATTGGATAACAATTGTTTGTTCCTTTTTTGAGTTCCAAGGTCTTTCGCCTTAACAGATACGATACCGTTCTTGTCGATGTCAAATGTTACTTCGATTTGTGGGATTCCACGAGGTGCAGCTGGGATATCAGTCAATTGGAAGCGTCCAAGAGTCTTGTTATCTGCTGCCATTGGGCGTTCCCCTTGAAGAACGTGGATATCAACGGCTGGTTGGTTGTCTGCTGCAGTTGAGAAGACTTGTGATTTAGATGTTGGAATCGTAGTGTTGCGGTCGATGAGTTTTGTGAAGACACCACCCATTGTTTCAATACCAAGTGACAATGGTGTTACGTCAAGAAGGACAACGTCTTTCACATCACCAGTGATCACACCACCTTGGATCGCAGCACCCATTGCCACTACTTCGTCAGGGTTCACTGATTTGTTTGGTTCTTTACCAGTTTCAGCTTTAACAGCTTCAACAACGGCAGGGATACGAGTTGAACCACCAACAAGGATGACTTCGTCGATTTCTGACAAGCTCAAACCTGCATCTGAAAGGGCTTGGCGAACTGGAGTTTTTGTACGTTCTACAAGGTCACGAGTCAAATCGTCAAATTTAGCACGAGTCAAGGTCATTTCCAAGTGAAGAGGTCCAGCTTCACCAGCAGTGATAAATGGCAAGCTGATTTGTGTTGAAGTGACACCAGAAAGGTCTTTCTTCGCTTTTTCAGCTGCGTCTTTCAAACGTTGAAGAGCCATCTTGTCAGCTGACAAGTCGATTCCATTTTCTTTCTTGAATTCTGCTACTAAGTAGTCGATGATTTTTTGGTCAAAGTCGTCACCACCGAGTTTGTTGTCCCCTGCAGTTGCCAATACGTCAAAGACACCATCACCGAGTTCAAGGATAGATACGTCAAATGTACCACCACCAAGGTCAAATACTAAGATTTTTTCTTCTTTGTCAGTCTTATCCAAACCGTAAGCAAGAGCTGCTGCAGTTGGTTCGTTGACGATACGTTCTACTTCAAGGCCAGCGATTTTACCAGCGTCTTTAGTTGCTTGACGTTGAGCATCGTTAAAGTAAGCTGGAACTGTGATAACAGCCTTGGTTACTTTTTCACCAAGGTATTCTTCAGCATAACCTTTCAAGTATTGAAGAATCATAGCTGAGATTTCTTGTGGAGTGTATTCTTTACCGTTAGCAGAAACTTTTTCAGAAGTACCCATCTTAGATTTGATAGAGATAACTGTATCTGGGTTTGTGACTGCTTGACGTTTTGCAGCGTCACCAACAATGATTTCACCGTTTTTGAAAGAAACTACAGAAGGGGTTGTGCGGTTTCCTTCTGGGTTTGCGATGATTTTGCTTTCAGTTCCTTCAAGAACTGCTACTGCTGAGTTTGTTGTACCTAAGTCAATACCGATAATTTTAGACATGTGTTTTTCTCCTTAAATTTATCTTCTTTTTTTCTTTTTGATACTCTTCTTAAGTGGCGACGCCGTCAGAGCTTGACCTTCGTCAATCTCTTTGACTAAACTTTGAGCCTAAGGTCTCAAAGTTTGCGAAGATAGCGCCACGGCGAAGATTATCGCCTTTGGTTCGCTTCGCTCACTATTGGCAAAGCCGAACCAATTTTAGTCTTTCTTTCATAGTTTAGTGTCGTTTCGGACAAGTTTTCAATGTATATATATCGCGACACGAGACGTCGAAATCACAGATTTCTGACTTACCGCCTAGTTGAACACGCCCTAAGCTCTGTGTAAAAAAGATAGATTTCCTTGTGTTCATCGAACACTTCGTCAATCTCCTATTTTTACTGTGAGCTTTTTACGGGCTTTGTATCCTAGTTATACACCACTACCATAGCCGGTCTTAGAATGCGGTCATGGAGTTTGTAGCCTTTTTGGAAGACTTGTGCGATGGTGTCTGCTGGATGCTCGTCATCTGCTGGAACTGTTTGGATGGCCATATGGTAATTATGGTCAAATTCTCCGTCCGCTACGATTTCTTCAATCCCTTCTTCTTTTAGGGCGTGAATCAAGCTTTCTTGGACCATTTCCAAGCCCTTCTTCACATCATCTGTCAACCCTTCAACGGCAAGGGCACGTTCGAGGTTGTCAAGTGATGGTAAGATCGCTTTTGCCAAATCTTGGCTACGGTATTTTTGTAATTGTTGACGTTCTTCATTGGCACGGCGCTGAATGTTTTGCATCTCTGCATGAGCACGGAGGTATTTGTTTTCGAATTCTTCGGCACGCGCTTGTGCATCTTCTAATTCAGAAGGTTGGTTACTTTCCTCTACGACTTCTTCAGTTGTCTCGGCAACTTCCTCTTCTTTTACGTCTTCTTTTTTGATTTCTTCTGTCAAGGCATACACCCCTTTCATTTGGTCTTAATTTACTTCATAATGGTTACTGTTGAGGTAACGGTAGTAGTCCGTTAACTTCATGACCAGTACCCGTCCAATAACATTGACGAGGCTAATCACACGCCTGTAATCCATCTCTACGGGACCAATCACATGCATGAGGGCCATCCCACGATAAGGAACTAGGAATTTGTGACTAATCACGGTCACATTTTTCAAGGCCTTCTCTTGGGATTCAGCAACCAGGATCTGGGTCATTTGGTCCTCTGGCATCCCCCCCTCGCAACTCGAGAGCTACGTGTTGGGGGTTATCTAAGAACTGATAAGTTTGAAGATCGGCGTAGGTTAAAGATGAAACCTTTCCTTCTACAAAGACCAATTCTTGAAACAGTTGTGAGAAGACGTAATCAAACAGATCCAATACATTGTCTGTCGTCTTAAAATAGCGCTGGACTATCTGTGGAATCTCCGTCCGCAAGCGGTAGTGGATATCCAAGACTGTATTTCCAATGAAGCGTTCTTGAACCAACTGATGGAAGATTTCCAAGTCGCTGGTTAAGAAATTCTTTGGAATCGCAAACTGTACGGTAACAGGCTTTGATTCATCCAAGGTCAATACCGCCAAGGCATCGTGGTTGGATAATGGAACAATCTCAAAACCAGTCAAGCGCTGTCGTGTCGGCTCAACATCCTGGATCACCGCGGTATAGCCCGTCATCTGGGCTAGTAACTTGGCCGTAGCATCCAAGATATCATCTAACTTAAAGGCTTCAAAATCAAAGGCTTTCACCACCTGGTAGACATCTTGCTCATCAATCAACTCCAAATCAAGCGAGTTCTGAACAAAATATTGAAAACCAGCCCGGCTCGGCATTCGACCACTCGAAGTGTGGGCTTTTTCTAGTAAACCTTGCTTTTCGAGGGCAGCCATATCGTTTCGGATAGTGGCACTACTGGATTGAATCACATCTTGCAGTGCTTTTGAACCGACCGGTTCGTGGGTCTTGGTAAAGATGTCGACAACAAGATTTAAAATCTCATTTTGACGTTCTGTAACCATGACCTCACCTCTCTTTCATATTTAGCACTCTAAACACTCAAGTGCTAAACCATGATTCTATTATACACCCTCTCAAGAGAAAGTCAAGAAAAAAATCCAAAAAATTAGCACTCTTTTTTAAAGAGTGCTAAAAATCATTCTTAAGACCGATAGTCGTCTAAAAAAGCCTATAAACCTGCTTCTTTCAATTTTTGAATGTATTCTTCTAAAACCAGCTGATGCTTGACCATATACTGGGCATTTTCTACACCAACGTAGCGAAAATGCCAGTTTTCATAGTCCACACCTGTAATCGCATTTTTCCCTTCTGGATAGCGGAGAACAAAGCCAAATTGTGGTGCTAGAGCTACCAATTGCTTGGCTAATTCTTCTGATTGCCCTGATGGGAGACTCATATCAATGGCTAGGCCTGTTTGGTGTTCACTAGCCCCTGGCACTTGTACCTGTGTCTGGACTTGCTTCTCTGCTTCTTCATGAGGAAGGCCCGTCGCCTCTAGCTGAGCTACCCGCTCATTATAGAGTTCTGTTTGTTCAGCGACACTCCGATAGCCTGAAATTAAAGATTCTTCCGGCGCCAAAGCTCTAGCCGCCGCTAAGAACTGCCGGGTTTGCTCGGCAATCCGACTATCTACTTTTATCTCTTCCACATCTGTCAGTTGAGGGTTCAACTCAGGCAATTTATTGTCCCGATTGACCAAAACCAAGTTCCAATCCTTAGTGGAAACTTGGGGAAGGTCTGTCTTCAGCTTTTCTTCCTTTTTCTCCTGTTTCTTCTTTTCAACCTTTTTCGGAGCTGTCTGTACAGTTTTTTGTTCCCAAAAAGCAAGTGATTGCACCCACTCAGGTTTCAAATAGAAGACAGCCACTCCTGAACCCACAAGGAGCAGAAGTAGGCAGAAAAACCAAATCCAGCCTGTTTTCTTTTTCTTTGCACGCTGATACTTACTCATGTTCTCCCTCTAACTCCTGTGCACCAACTTTACGATAAGACAGATCGCCAACGGCTTCCAGTTTAAATTGGCCATCCTCATACTCAATAACTGTCACACTACCATTGTCCAAGACCAATTCTTTGAAGGCTTTTGGATCAATCAGGTAAATCAAGGTACTGATCGTCATCCCATGACTGACCACGATGGCGTTGCCACCACCTTGAGATTCGACATCCTTGGCAATCGCCGTAAAGCCATCCAAAATTCGATCTCGAAGAGTTTCCCAGGACTCCGCCCAGCCTGCTGTATCCACTTCGACAATTCCTTCAGCTAACTCCATCAAGCTTAAATGATGGAAATCATCGACTCGAAAGACACGTGGCAGAACCCCCATAAAGAGTTCCCCGTCGTAGGCTCCATCAAAGCTTCCAAAACACCATTCGCGAATACGCTTATCATAGCGATAAGGAATTTTACCAGTCAAGCCTAATTCTTCTAACACAATTCCCATGGTTTGAATGGTTCGACCCGAGTCACTGGAAACAGCTTGTTGAAACGGAATACCAGCTTGGCGTAGCCCAATCCCCAATTCATGAATCCCTCGTTCACCAGCTTCCGTCAAGGGGCTATCAGACCAACCTTGGGCACGACCAATGGTATTAAACATGGTTTTTCCATGACGGGCAATATACAATTTTGTCTTTGCCATTTTTATCCTCCTGCAATTGTTATCTTTTTATATAAGCTATCTTATTTTTTTACATCAAGTTCTTCTGAGTGGGTTGCTAACCAGTTAGCACCCCGCTTGCGATAAGACTCATCTCCGATGGTTTGGATCGAGAAACGTCCATTTTCGTATTCTACCAGGGTAACACTGCCATTTTCAACCCTTGGATCCAATACAATTTCTGGATTTAAAATGCACACAAAGGAACCGATGGTCATGCTATGACTGACAATTAGGGCATTTCCACCACCCTTGGCTTCGACTTCTTTAGCAATCTCTTCAAAACCATCTACAATGCGTTTTTTCAACACATCCCACGGTTCAGCCCATCCGGCTGTATCCACTTGGTAAATCCCATTCGCTAACTCTTCTAGTGTTAACTTCTTGTAGTCTTCTATATCCAGAACACGGGGAACGACTCCACGGAAAAGCTCTCCTCCATAGGCGCCATCAAAACTTCCAAAACACCATTCCCGGATCTTTTTGTTGAAAGTATAAGGAATCTGATCTGTGAGCCCAAGCTCATCTAAAACAATTCTCATGGTTTGAATGGCACGACCTGAGTCGCTAGAAACAGCACGGACAAAGTCCAAACCAGATTCTCTCAAACCAACCCCCAATTCACGGATACCTTCTTCTCCTTGAGTAGTTAAAGGCGTATCCGACCAACCTTGGGCACGACCTATCGTATTAAACATGGTTTTTCCATGCCGAATAATAAATAATCTTGTTTTCACCATGTGATCTCCTTTTACGTTCTTCTATTATATCATTTTTTAAAAGGAAACTGGCAGCGATGACCACTAGATTCACTTTCACTACCTTGGTCAACATTAAAAGCCCTGAGCAAACATCATGCGCCAGGGCCATTTTTTAATTTTTAAAACTATGAACTGGGGCCGGAATTTGACCACCACGGGCAATAAAGTCAGCTGACGAAGCCTTGTTGACCTTCATCACTGGAGCAGACCCAAGAAGTCCTCCAAGCTCTAACATATCGCCTTCTTCTCCATAAGGAATAATCCGAACCGCTGTTGTCTTTTGGTTGATCACTCCGATAGCTGCTTCATCGGCAATCATAGCCGCAATCGTCGTAGCTGGAGTATCAGCTGGGATGGCAATCATATCCAGACCGACTGAACAAATGGCTGTCATGGCTTCCAATTTTTCCAGGTTGATATGACCTGACTGGACTGCCGCAATCATCCCCTCATCTTCTGAGACCGGAATGAAGGCACCTGACAAACCACCGACTTGGTTACAAGCCATGATTCCGCCTTTTTTCACTTGGTCATTGAGCAGAGCGAGCGCTGCAGTAGTTCCATGGGTTCCTACTACTTCAAGCCCCATAGCCTCAAGGACACGGGCAACCGAATCCCCAACAGCTGGTGTTGGCGCGAGAGACAAGTCCACAATTCCAAACTCAACACCGAGACGGTCACTAGCCATTTGACCCAACCAGTTGTCCCGACACGAGTAATCTTGAAGGCTGTCTTCTTAACTGTTTCAGCCAAGACATCAAAGCTTGCACCAGGAACTTTTTTTCAATCGCCCGTTGGACGACACCAGGTCCGGAAACTCCCAACGTTGATGACAACATCCGCTTCACCAACACCGTGGAAGGCACCCGCCATAAAAGGATTGTCCTCTACTGCATTGGCAAAGACAACGAGTTTCCCTGGTCCCCATTGGATCCGCTTTGGGAGGCTTCTTTAATGATACGGCCCATGTCTCGGACAGCGGTCATATTGATCCCCGTCTTGGTCGATCCGATATTGACTGAAGAGCAGACAAAATCCGTCTCTGCTAGGGCACGAGGAATAGAATTGATGAGGATTTCATCCCCCTTTTGGTAGCCTTTTTGAACCAGGGCTGAGAAGCCACCGATAAAGTTAATTCCGATCTCTTTAGCCGCACGATCCAACGCCTTGGCAAAGGGCACATAATCTGTCGCATTGGTTGCTGCCCCGATAATAGAAATCGGAGTGACCGAAACCCGCTTATTCACAATCGGGATGCCGAGTTCTGCCGCAATCTCATCCCCAACAGCTACTAAGTCCTTGGCCTTTGTCACAATCTTCTGGTAGATTTTTTCTGCCGCCTTATCAATATCTGGATCAATACAATCTAGAAAGGGAGATGCCCATAGTGATGGTCCGAACATCAAAGTTCTGCTCCTCAATCATAGCAATGGTTTCAGTTACCTGTCTAATGTCCATAAATTCTCAACCCCTATCTTACAAATTGTGCATGGCATCAAAAATGGCTGCGCTCTGGATATTGATTTTGACATGAAGAGACTGACCGAATTCTTCTAATTCTGAACGAAGCTGGGTGAAATCTTTTTTCTCATCCGATGATACGACTGCCATCATGGTGAAGTACTCATCCAATACAGTTTGGGAAATATCATCGATATTGAGTCCCAACTCTGCTACCTTAGTCGCAACACCTGCTACGATTCCTTTTTGGTCTTTTCCGACGACTGTAATAATTGCTTTCATTTCACTGCTCCATTCTATCTATTTGCTTCCATTGTAGCATATTCCCCTTAAAATCGCTTAAATGTTTTAGAAAAGGTTCGGTTTTACAAACAAAAAGAAGACATCCAAGAGAAGCTCTTGAATGTCTGTAAATCTTAATATCATGATCAATCAACGAATCACTAAAGCATTTCTTAAGGTAGAGTCTAAAGATAAAAGTAAAAGGTAACTAGCAATCCCTGAAAGGTGCAGCCAAGTCGAGATCCATCCGGTGATCATTGGTAAAAGCATCAGGCTAGCTAGAAGGATTAAAAAAAGATAATACAGTTTTACGGTGCATGAAAATTCTTTCCAAATATTCGGTAAAAGTATGACTCCTCCAGTTATAAAAGCATAGCCAACCGCAGAAAACCCCGTCGCCTGAATTTTTTGCCCCTGTGTTAAGAAGTGAAAGGCGATGGAAGAGATGACTGTCGCGGTAACAAAAACAAGCAAGACATGTTTGGAACCTCTTTTCCTTTCCAGTAGTCCGCCAAAAGGTAGAATCATGAGCCCATTTAAAAATAGATGTACCCATAAAAACCAGAGGGGGGCTCCTTTACTTCCATGCATCAAGGTTCCACTCATATACTGCCAATAATAAACCGGTTTTGAATGAAAGGCCAATAGGTCGTACATAGCATTCCCATAAATAGAAGTGAGAATTCCTAACAATAAACAAATGAAAGTTAAAGTACTGACAACTGGGTAGGTTTTGAGGATGTTTTTCATGTTGCTAATTCTCTTCTATATACTTCTAATTTTTGCAGTTCTTCATCTATGTCTATTATACTACACTCCGATTTCTAATTTCCCATTTTATGCCAACTTCAAAGACAATAGATATTAAACAAGAAAATGCCAATAGACATAATTGAAGATAAAAATCCAGATCGGTTTCCAAAATGTAAGAAAGTTGCTAAAGCCATGCAAGAAGATGGGCAATCGGATATCTTTAGATTTCTTATAGACAGCTGCGAAGAAGAGCCCCGAACAGAAATAAAGAGCAAAGGTTACAGGATCCCGATATTGATGGATCAGATGAAAGGCCGCAAAGAGAAAGCCTGAAAGCAAAACGTCTAAATGAAACTTACTCTCTTTAAAGAAGACATTCATCAGATAGTCTCTAAAAATAAATTCTTCTATCATGGGAGATGTAACGGTTGCCAGGATAAAAAATAGAGTACCCGAAATACCGGGGCCATTTAGATAAATAGAGGATGGCAATTTTGTTTGATGAACGACAGGAACGAGAAAATCTTGAAAAGTTTGCAGCACCCATCTTTCAAAAAAGAACCACAAAAGCACCAAAGCAAAATACCCCAGATAGGACCACTTCCATTTCTGTCTGTTTGAATGGGTGGCTATCTTCTGTCTTTTAAACCAAAATAGAATGCCGATGAGAAGCAAAGAGTAGAGAATCAAATACATGAAATAAAGAAAACTTACATCACCATTGAAAACTCCAGTTAGGTAGATACCAAGACCTTCGATCCCAAAAACAAATAAATATAACAGGAACAGTAAAGCGACTCCATGTTTGGCATATTTCATATCATCCTCCACCAACAAAAAATTTTTAGCCGATACTCATTAAATTGCGAAGAAACTTCGCATTTCAAGTGGCCCAATCAACTTACGGAAATATTCCCAGCCATTCGGACCACCTGAAACTGGGGGTGGCCCCATATATATAGTATTAAAAATCGCACCACCTGCTACTGTTGAAAGAAATTCGCTATCTAAACCATCAAATTGTTCCAAAATCTTTGTATTCATTATGAATACCTCCTTATATTTATTAGATTAAAAAATACTGTCTAGTTGCAACTTCGACAATTTTAGTATAGCACACGAAAAAATCTTTAAATCAACAAACTCCTAAATTGTACCTTTTTGAACAGAAAGTGTCATCTTCTTTTGTTTTTTACTCCACTTTGATAGAAGAAAACAACCGTTTAGATTTTCTAGCCTGACGATTCTACAATATATTATCCCTTAATCATCTGGAGGATTTTGCTTTGAAGTAGCTGAAAACTGAAGTTTTTTCAATTAGAAAACAAGGCAGTAACTTATTCATCCCTCTTTTTCACGATATCGTAAGGACTCACTCCAACTTTCAGAATACCGTAGCGAATATTTGACTTTCCATTTCAGAGGGTATATACTTATATTAATCTGAACTAAATAGTTTTAATTTTTTAAATGAACTGTCTTGAATTCAGATTAAAAAATTATTTACTTAACGGAGGTGGCGCTATGTCATTAGAAGATAAATTAAACCAAGTTAAAGGTTCTGTTAAAGAAGGTCTCGGTAAAGTAACCGGCGACACAAACAGAAGCTGAAGGCGTTGCTGAAAAAGTTGCATCAAAAGCTAAAGAAGTTGCTGAAGATGCAAAAGAAGCTGTTGAAGGAGCTATCAACGGTGTGAAAAACATCCTTCACAAAGACGATAACTAATTTTTAACGTTCTAAAACCACCCTATTTTCTACAGTCCTATTTGACTAGGGAAGATAGGGTGGTTTTTTGTTTATTTCTAATTCAGTTCCGGTATACAAAAAGAACACCCCAAAAGGTGCTCTTTGTAAGTATAGTCATTCTTTCGAAGAACGTTTACTAAATTGTGATACTTTACGAGCCTTTTTCAAGCCTGGTTTGAACAGTCTGACTTTTAGGACAGCTCAAAAGCGCTCAATAGCAACCGTCAGAAGAGTTTCTTCCGATTTTGATTTCAAGAAATAGGAATAGATGGATCTAAAATAGGGAAATTTCTTAACGCAAAACTTTCAATCCTATCCTCTTCCTTCTTATCCTAATAAAGTTTGGAGTATTGGAATAACAATAATAAAGAGCACTGTACTTAGAGTCACCACATTCGTCGAAAATTCCACATCTCCTTTTCCTTGATTAGCAAGGATTGGGAGAACCGCTAGAGCTGGTGTAGCAGACTGAATCATAAAGGTCTTAAATTCAACCGTTGCCATATTTGGGGCAAAGAACTTCAATACAAGAACCATGGTTAGAGGAGCTAGGATAAAGCGTCCAACCAAAGTGACAATTGTATCTTTATCAAAACGAATAGACTTAAGACCAGCCTTAGCTAGAACAATACCAATGTATATGAGTGATAAAGGTGTGGTGAGGCTTCCAATATAAGTCAAGGTACTTTCCGCAAAACTTGGAACAGAAAGACGGAGCACTAAAAATACGAGGGCTACGAGAAATCCCAACAAGGGGGCTGGGAATAGCTTCTTCCAATTGAATTTTTGAGCTTGTTTTGAAGCCCCTTCTTTGCTATCTGAGGTCATGAGATAGACACCTAATGTCCAAGTAGATACCGTATTTGTAATATAATACACCAAGAAGTAGGGAAGGGCTTGATTTCCAAACAGAGCTATGTTTAAAGGCAAACCAATAAAAATGGTATTGGCATTCACGAAGGTATTAATCATGGTTCCTCGACGGCCTGGGCGCACTTTAAATAGTTTTACCGCTATAAAGGCCATTAGGTAACCGAGGATGAAGGCGATAAACGTATACAACAGACCGCCAGACAAGCTAATCAATTTATCTAACGTTAAATATTTAAGAACAGAGGTAAAAATTGCCACTGGCATGGCCACATTCATAATGAGTTTTGATAAATCATTTCCAAAACTCTCTTGAAACCAACCACGGACTTGTAAGAAGTAACCGAGAATGATAATAACAATAATAGGTACAATACTCTGAATCGAAGTTAAAAAGATATCCATAGTCTCCCTTTCTACATGACATAGCATATATTAGGAGGTGTACGAAGCATCCAGTCACACTCGTACACCCCATTTCCATTTACTTATTTATAGGTTGGATACCACTTCAAATCACGAACTGCTTTGGCCATATCTGTTTTCCTTAGCACGCGCAAGACCTTGCTCTTGCGCTTTTTTTAGCGACTGCTTCTGCTACTTTTAATAGAAACATCTGCTACATACTTGAATGGTGGCAATACAGGAGCTCCCGGTTGACCTGGATTGACAATACCACTCAACGAATGAGCCGCTGCTCCAATCATTTCATCTGTCAAAAGACTTGCTTCAGAAGCCAACATACCTAGACCAAGACCTGGGTAAATCAAGGCATTATTGGCTTGACCAATCACATAGTCTACACCTTTATAAGAAACCGTATCAGCAGGAATTCCTGTTGCGACAAAAGCCTTGCCATCTGACCATTCGATCAAGTCTTTAGCACTAGCTTCTGCCAATTTGGTTGGATTTGATAATGGGAAGATCATTGGACGTTCTGTGTTTTCACACATAGCTTCTACTATTTCTTTAGTAAAGGTATTAGGTTGAGTTGAAGTTCCTACAAGAATGGTTGGCTTCACAGTCTTCACTACTTCAAGCAGGTCAGTCAACTTGTCTGCGTTACTAAAGTCGGCACGTTTCTTAGCAAACGGTTTTTGTTCAGGAGTTAGGTCATCCATGTCATCAAAGAGAAGACCTTGTTTATCAACCATAAAGAAACGTTTATAAGCTTCTTCTTCGGAAAGACCTTCACTCACCATTTCACGGAGAACACGAGAGGCAATTCCTGCACCCGCAGTACCACCACCATAGCAGAGATAAACTTGATCGGTTAATTTTTCACCACTAATATCCAATGAACCAAAGATACCACCTAAGGTAACGATTCCTGTACCTTGAATATCATCATTAAAAGTCGGAATTTGTTTCCGGTATTTTTCAAGAATATTGGCAGCATTCAAGCGACCGAAGTCTTCCCAGTGAAGGTAGAGTTTAGGAAAGAGACGTTCTGCTGTTTGAACGAATTGGTCAATGAAGTCGTAGTAACGATCTCCGCGGACCCGTTCGTGACGATTTCCTAAGTAATTAGGATTGTTCCGAAGTTCTTCACGGTTAGTCCCTGCATCAATGACTAAAGGAAGGACCATAGAAGGATCGATTCCAGCGACACCCGTATAAACCATCAATTTCCCAACAGAAATATCGACACCATTTGTTCCCCAGTCTCCAATTCCAAGGATTCCTTCTGCATCTGTTACAACAATGAGACGAATCTCGCGATCGCCGGCAAAGATTTTTTTCAAAGTAGCTTCAATATTTTTCAGGATGATTGATATCAAGATATCCCGCATATTGTGGATCTACAAAGAGGTCACTATAGCCTTCAATGGTATCTGCAATAGTTGGGTCATACACGATTGGATTGAATTCTTCCAAATGTTGAGAAAAGAGGTAATAGAAAAGAGTCCGGTTGGTATTAAAAATTTCCATTAGGAACAAACGTTTTTCCAAATCATTGGCTTTTGTTTCCATTTGTGCATAAGTTTGCGCTGCTTGCTCTTCAATTGTTTGGACATAAGGTGGCAGTAAACCAATAAGGCCTAGTTCCTTTCGCTCCTCTAAGGTAAAGGCAGTTCCCTTATTAAGGAAAGGATTGTTTAAAATATCATGTGCAGTCATAGTGCAACCTCCTTTTTACGAATATTATACCATTAAAATGAATCGTTTACAGAACTTTGTTGTATATAAAATACAATCGTGTACGCATATGTTATAATGAGTTTACGAGAACAATTTTTTAATAAGCTATTTTATACTTAAAACACTATTATGGATGACACTTTAAGTTGTTTTATAAATTTCTGAACTCATCAAACCCTCGACAATTACTCTTTCCTAAAAGTTTCGAGTATAGCAAAATAATCATAGAAATTAGCAATCCTAATCAAAATAAGCATCCTCTAGGTTCGCTATATAGTACTTTGTACTTTTTAAGGTGTTTTTTTGTCATACAAAACTTGTATTCTATTTATATGACAACTAAAAACTATTTACAACAATATATTTCCCAAAAAGTGAAATATTTTCGAACACAAAACAAAATGAGCCAGGAAGAACTTTCGGAACAAGCGGGACTCGGGCTTAAGTATATCAACCAACTCGAAAACCAAAACGTGAATCTGACCATTCACAGTCTTGAAAAAGTGATTGACGCCCTAGAAATGACCCCAGAGGAATTTTTCAATTTTGATAGCCTTGAATCAACCTCTGATAAGACTGACAATCTTTCTCTCAAAAGAATCAACATGAAGGTTAAACAGCTCCCTGTTGAAAAACGAGAAAAAATGTTAAGCATTTTCGAAAGTATCTTAGATAACCTCTGATATCCCTGACTCACTTAGATTTTAACCGGCGAATACTCGTATAGTCAAATCATAGGATACGGATAAAATTTATTTATCTGGTGATTTCCACTTATTTTCTTTCTCCAACTAATGAAAGTGAGCCCTATATGAATTTAAAAGATTTACAATATTTTTATGACCTCTGCCAGCTTCAATCCTATACGGAAGTAGCAAAACAACATAAAGTCAGCCAACCATCTATTTCTTATGCCATCAAGCGCTTAGAGGAGGCTTTTAATTGTGAGTTGATTCACCACGATCCCTCACACCGATCCTTCAAACTGACTACTCAAGGAGAAATCCTTCTAAAACACACAAAACTAATCTTACTTGAGGTCAGTTCTACTCGCAAAGAAATAAATCGGTCTTTGGCCCATTACTCTACTGTAGGATTCCCTCCTATTATCATTCAGTATCTCTTTGCTGCCTTGAAAGAAAAAGATAAATTCGATTTTTTAAAAAAGGTACGCCCTATCCGCGGTGGCTCCGTAGAGTTATTAAATCTTCTCCTCAAAGGAGACCTTGATGCAAGCCTACTCGGCTTGATTGAACCACTCAATCATCCTTCAATAGAGACACATGAACTCTTTCATAAAGAACTGTATGTCGTTTTATCTAAGAACCATCCTCTTGCTACTGCTCCTTTCCTCACTTTTGAAGATTTAGTAAATCAATCCTTTATACTTTTAGACGAACACTTTGTGCACCTGAAAGCTTTTGAACTACTTAATCAAAAGTATCAAAACAAGGCAGAAATATTCTTTAAGAGTGACGACATTGTCATCATTAAAGAACTTTTAAAGAAAGGGATTGGCCTTAGTTTACTGGCTGATATCGCACTTTCTGATGAAGATGATGATTTAATAAAAATCCCTCTAATACCGGAGGACCAGATAACATTTACAGTTTATTACGCTTATCTCAAATCAGCTACACTGTCATCAGAAGTAGAAGCCTTATTTAATCTCATTAAATCATATGAATAGAAAAAACTCTAACTATCAACTACCTGATAGCTAGAGTTTTTTACATTATAGGTATTAGACTAAAGCGTGAAGAAATAGGATATGATCGCCGAATTTTTCATTTACCTGTAAAGAAAAATCTCGTATTCATCAATTTTATTTTGTTATAGGTAAGAAAGAAGAACAAACAAGAAAAACACGGCATAAAAACCTATTCAGTTCATCGTCCTCAATCCTTGTCTGCTTCATTTTCTTTTACGAGATCGTTTTGTGAATCTTTTTCAGAGAGTTTTTGATCGATATACTTGTCAATGTTTTCGTAAAATTCCTTGGTCGTCTCACTATCTAATTTTGTCGAATTATGGACTTGATTGACTTTCAATTGAACAGATTGAATACCGTAAGAGGCTTGTTTTTGGTGGATCGTTTCTAATTCTTCTTCTGAAATCGGATCTCCAACAACTGTCAAGACCAATTCATTGCTACTTGACTTGTAGACTTGATTAATGACCGTATGATTGGCGAACTCTTTTCCTACAAACTGTTTGATCCCTTCTTTTCGTGCTTGATCCATCGTCAGAGTGACTGCTGAATAGCTGGCTGGAAGAACCAATAATACAATCAAGGAGATCAACCCAATTCTCATTTTAATATTTAGCTCTTTAAATGAACTTAAGGGAGATTGTCTCATCATAATTCTTGTTCCAACAATATTGATTAGCATGATAAAGACACAGTTGATCAAGAAAAGATAGAGAGCCCCAAATAAAAATCGTACATTTCCATTAGCTAAACCATAGCCTGCAGTGCAGATAGGTGGCATCAGAGCTGTTGCAATGGCTACTCCTGGCACGATATTGTTTGCTTCTTTTTTTCTTGAACCAATGACACCTGCTATCCCACCCGCAATAGCAATGAGAACATCCCAAATGGTTGGAGAGGTTCGTGCAATCAATTCGCTACTTGCATAAGATAAGGGAGAAATCCAGAAATACAGAGTCGAGACAAGCAAACTGACCAATACTTGAGTAAATAAAACCTCTAGAGATTGTTTGATTAAACGCGTATCAAAAATAGCTAAACCAAACCCCAGTCCAATAATCGGTGTCATAAGAGGGGAAATCAGCATGGCTCCAATAACGACAGCTGTTGAATTCATATTTAGACCTATAGAGGCAATAAAAATCGAACACATTAAAATCACTGTATCTCTTAATCGAACATGAAGGTCATCATATAATTTCTCACGGTATTCCCGTGTTGAATAGTTTCTGGTCATTGGTTATTCCTTTTATTTCATATAATCTTGTTTCTGCATGGATGATGGTAGAGAGACTTCTGTCCAATCTTACATATTTTTAATTCTCACCTGCTATTCTTTTGAAAATTATCCCTTAAATATCCGTCAGTCCATCCTTTACATTATATCAAAAATTGTACAGTCTTTCTCTAAAGAAATCAATGAATTTAAAAGATAGAGAACGGAAGAATTTTTGTTTCCTTATCCGAAGAAGAAAAAACGATATCTCCTCGAAAAGAAGATACCGTTTTAATGTTTAAACATGATGAGTGTGTTTCACAATCCATTGCTCCATTTTGATAGTTAACCAGAAGCCATAGATTCCAAACGTGATGATGGTTAGAAGAAACCACTTGATCCAGTTACCAAACAGTTGTGCTCCAGTCCCGTCAAAGTACAGACGTTGACCATCCACTACCGTATGTTTGGTTTTCCAATTTTGCATCATGCAAACCGCCCAAGGTGTTGCGATCCCCAAGGTAAGTCCGCAAATTATGGCTGCTAAGATAGAGTATCCAATATAATCTAGGACTCCTCCGTCAAAATAACTTTCTTTCATTTTTGCCTCCTTTATTTTTGACTATATTCTAGTCGTTTGCTAGTATAATATTTTTTTACATTTGGACAATTCTACGATAACTTCTTGAAGTAATCATAAAGATTAAAACATAGATAAGGGCAAAGACACCACAAATGGAAAAAGTTACACTTAGCATCATAGTTGTATCCACAACCCCAATGATCTTGAGGATTAAACTTAATATGTGATAAGAAAATGCTAGATGGATAAAGGAAAAGATTACAGGAAGGAAGAAGACAGTCAAGACTTGCTTGTTAATAGTTTGCTTGATTTGTTTTTGATCCAAACCAACCTTTTGCAAGATGACAAAGCGTTCACGAACTTCATAATCTTCTGAGATTTGTTTATATAGATGACTGATACAGCACCAACCATAAAGATAATGGATAGGAAGATAGCGATAAAGAAGAAGCCACCAATCATTGCATTAACTTCTTGGCTATTATTTGCTTGACTGGATCCGTAAACAACGCTTTCCTGATTTTCAAAATGAAGCGATTGTTTATAAGGAGAAAACAAATCTTGTCCTCTCCAGAGTATGACTTTTTGGTAACCCACTACAGTTGACAAAGAGCCTGAATTTGGTGTGAAAAGTGGTGTGAATTTTGTTAAAAAACATCAAAAAAACACTCCATGGTGTGAACCATGAAGTGTTGTAAATGCTGTATTGTAGACGTTTCTTAACGTTTTGAGAATTGTGATGCTTTACGAGCTTTCTTAAGACCTGGTTTGGAAAGTATGGATTTCAGTTGGACTAAAAACAGCGTATTATCAAGGCTTTTCAGAACGATATCTACTGATTAATTTCATAAAATATGAATCAATAGATTATAAATAAGGGAATAGTTTAGTTCTGTAAAAATTAACTTCTACACCTACAAAGATTATTGTATCTGATTTTTCCCGTTTTAGAAAAATAGGTAGAGAAAAAAACAACATCTGGATTTTCTAAAAGATCTTGATCAAACTTAAAATCTAATAAGAAATTAAATCGATTTACTTCTTTTTAAAAGCCCCATCACTATAGTTTATCTCATAACCAGATACTGTCAATAATTTTGTGTAAACACTCAAGTAGAGTTACGGGGTTGTTAATCAAATAAGCTTTCAAGTGTGTCAGAACATTGACCAAACCCTTTATGGATCCGTTGACTTTGCTTGAAATTATAATCTTCAAACAAAGTAACTAAGTAACGTTCCAGAGCCTCCTCGTTAGGAAAAAGAACCTTCTTTTTCGTTTGACGTTTGATTTATTTGTTGAGAGACTTAATGAGGTTTGTCGAATAAATGCTGTGCCAAATCTGGTAGGGAAACTGATAAAAAGTTAAAAGATTTTCCGCATTCTCCAAACTTTCCATTATTTTCTTATACTTTGGTTTCCATTCAGCGATAAAGTCCTCCAAAGCTTGTACTGCTATTTCTATTTTCAGCACGATAAATCGTTTTAAATTGCTCCAGAATAACCGCTCGATCAGATCGCTTCACCTTACTAGCCAAATTTCGACTAATATGAATTAAGCAACGTTGTTGCTTAGCTAATGGGTAAACCTGACTGATAATCTGCTCAAGCCCCTTGAAACCATCGGTCACTACAAGAGAAACCTGTTGGATGCCTTGGTTTTGAATCTTGTCTAACAGGGGGGACCAAGAAGCATTGTTTTCATTTGGGGCGATTTCATATCCAAGAACAGCCTTCTGTCCTTCTAGTGTAATGCCAAGTGCTATATGAATACATTCTTTACTAACGGTTCCACGTCTTAATGGAAGATAGGTTCCGTCAAGAAATAAAACAGAGTAATTGGCTTCTAAGATTCGCTCATGAAAAGCAGCGACATTCTCCTGAGTTGCTTTTGAGATATTAGAAATTGTGCCAGGGCTATAGTGATGACCATACATTCGCTCAATGATGTCACTAATTTCTCGAGTCGTTACGCCGGTTTGATAGAGTTTGATAACCATCTCTTCCAAGTGGTCATCTCGACGTCCATAAGCGGGAAGCAAAGCTGGACTAAAGTTCCCATTACGATCTCTTGGAATAGTTAACTGAACAGTCCCATATTTGGTTTCAAATTTCCGTGAATAGGTTCCGTTACGACTATTACCAGAATTATAGCCTACTTTTTCGTAAGGCTCATACCCTAAAAAGGCTGATAACTCTGCTTGAAGCAGATCATTCATAGCTGTTTCAAGAGAAGTACGGAAAAATTCATCAATATCTTGCTTTTGGACTAGGAAGTTAAGTAGTTCTGTGGTAAACTGAGACATAGGAATAAATCTCTTTCTAGTAATGTTTCGCAACTCTACTATAACGGATTTATTCCTTTTTGTGTTTACACAACTTATTGTACACTACCCGTAAAGATTCAAAACAGTTAAATTTCAGTTTATGATATTTAATTAACCTTACGTTGATCAAAAAAGGTGTAAATAAACTCAAATATCGCAAGAATCACAAATCCGATACCACACATTGTCAACACTCCTGCAGCAGTTGTGAAACCAAATAAACCTGCAATATAGTTGATAATAATCGCTGAAAAAGCTGCTCCAAAATTGATTCCCATTAAAACAACTGATGTTGTTAAAGTACCACCATTTCTAGGAGCTACTTGAGATACTCGTAGGAAAGCTTGTGGGAATACCCATCCAAAGAATAATCCTGCAATTACCACACCTGCTGTAAGCATACCCACATTTTTAGCATGCGATACAATAAAGAAAGCTAATGCAATTCCACTAAAGGAGATTGGAAGGATAAAATTCCCAAAGAATTTACTTAACTTACCAAAGAATGGGGCGGCAATCATTGATGATAAACCTAATGAGGCAAGAATTGAAGCGGCTGTTGAAGGAGTAATAAGGCCTGTTTCTTCACCTAGTAATGCCATTTTAATAGTCATCATCAAGAACATCGCAAAGACAGCCATAAACAACAATGCTAGTAAAATAATATGTGTATTGATTGAATCTTTTAGTCTTGTCTTAGATTGAACTTGTCCACTGTCTCTTTCCTTCGGTTTATCTTCTGGTATCATGACAAAAGCTCCAAAGAGAATTAAGGGAATAAGGCCAATCGCAAACCCCATGTAAGCCACGTTCCATCCAGCAATAATTAAAGCAGAAAGCAAGAAACCAAATCCTGCATTTCCAAGATTCTGACTCGTATTTTGATAGCCCAACATATCAGTCAGTTCTTGATCTTTATAAAAGCGATACATCAACGATACTGAGAATGGATTAAAAAGACCAATACCAAACCCCATAAGTAAACGTAAAACAACAAATGCATAGTAGTTGGGAATAAACGCAGGAAGGATACCACCAATAAGGTACATGGTTAGCCCTGCCATTATTGTACGCTTAATTCCAAAACGCTTAGCAATTGATTCTGAAAATAAAATCAAAAGTAAAACACCGAAATTTGGCAATGTTGAAATCAATTCGATAGCTGATGTTGACTGTTCTGGGAATAAATGTGCTAGTTGAGTATTTGCAATAGAAACTGATGGGGCTGTTTGTGCTAAAATAGATAAAGATAGTAAAGATATCTTAAACGTCCAAGAACTCGGGTTTATATTGTTTCATATTCATCTTTTTTCTCCTAGTAGATATTGTTTTTAATATCCTTTACAGCAGCAAGTCCCGCTAAGTAGCCTGAGGTCCAAGAGAAGCCAGAAGCTAGCCCCTCGTAGGCAGGGTAATTTTTTGGTGCATAATAGCCTCCTGCATTTGCACCACCTGTATAAAGACCTGGAATTACCTTATTATAGGCGTCAAGGACTCGCAAATCTTTATCGACACGAACTCCTCCCACTGTTCCCAAATAAACAACCTGAGCGATAAAAGCATAGTAAGGGCCGTCCTCGATACTATATTTCAAAGATGCTTCAGATTTGCTAAAGCTCGTATCTTCTTTCTTAGCCACCATTTGATTATATTCTGAAACGGTATCCACGAAAGTTTCTAAATCCATACCTGCATTTTCTGCAAGTTCTTCTAGTGTAGCACCTTTAAATGCAATTCCTTGACTAACTGCTTCGTCCGCTAAGGCAACGAAGTCACCCTTAGCATCGCTTGCACCAGGACCTGATTTAGAAATCAATAGGTCAGTTCCTTTTGAATAATCTTCTAGTGTAGCACGGTCCATCACATAGTAATATTTACCACCTACTCCATATCCTGCATTAGACCATTCAACTGTATCATAGACAGCATCCTCATTTGTAAATCGTGCACCTTGTGGGTCTACCCATAATAGAGGTGATAATAATAATTGAGTAAGTGGAGAGTCATTAAACCCTGCCAATTGTTTTCCTTTTGTTTCCTGAGACACCACAGATTCAGCCATTTGTGCAGCATGGATGAGAGCGGCACCATCAATATTAACACCACCTACTTGTTCCATAGAGGTAAGACCTTCACCCATACTTGGAACACCTAAGGTTCTTAAGTTAATTGTTCGCATTACTTGAGCAACTCGTCGTTTATCACCACCAAAACCACCAGTTGTAATGATGCTTGCCTTCGCATGAACATGCACTTCTTGACCAGTTTCTGTTACTGCTTGGAGTCCTATAACACGTCCACTTTCATCCTGAATAAGACTTTTCATCGTTACACCGAATTCCACTTGTACGCCTTGTTTTTCTAAGCTTTCCTGAATCCGTCCATAAGATTCGTTCTTATTCATATACATATGATAAGACCCACCACGATAAGGGTTCCCTAAATGAGCAAATTGTGTTGTGTTCTCATTTCTATTTAACTCGATCTCCATTCCTAAAGACTTAATTTCTTCAAGAGTTTCTTTGGCATGCTCAATAATATTTTTAAGTAAAGCTCCATTTGACAAATAATGATTATGACGTTGAAGCTCATCAATTGCTTCCTTTGTTGATAGTTTTAATCCCAAAGCTCTTTGTTCTTCTGTGTCTACTGCAAAAAAACCAGAGGAAATTTTAGTATTTCCACCAATTTGAGGAAGTTTCTCAAGCAATAAGACCGAAAGACCATTTTTAGAAGCAGCGTGAGCAGCGGCTAATCCAGCTCCTCCTGCACCAGCTACAACAATATCTACCTTATATTCTTTAACCATGTGAAATGTCTCACTTTCTTTTTTATGCTATAATTATACTTGATAAAAACGACTAAAAAAATGGTTCTAATTGTCCTCTTTTGTGACGAAATATATCCTTTGGAGATTCTATGTTCACTATTTCAAATTGCTTGCACCGAACCCTTGAATTCCCTAAATCTAGCTTAAAAGATAAACAAAAACAGGTTTATATTATTGAAACACTTTCTAATATCACTTTATATTATCAAGAAAAAGTTACTCACCACAAGCCTTACGATATTATCCTATTCAACCAATCAACCACACTACGAGTCGAGTCACTAGATCAAACGCCTCTACTCTTACGTGTCCACCATGCTATTTTCGATATTCCTAATCCCATTTCTCAATTTACCGTAGGAGATAACGCACTCATTCATGACTTTATGAATCCTATAGATGAGCAAACTTCAATGATTGTGTTCACCCATTTAGACAGCGAAGTTTGTCACGCCTACTTAAATGTTATCGAAAAACTAGAAGAAACGACAGACAATGATCAATATGTTCAATTTCAAAGTCAAAAAATCTGTGGGCTTCTATTTACTGAGCTTTTGCGTGAACATGAGAGTAAAGTCTCCAAATTGAACTCTCTTTTTCCAGATTCAAAGATTAAACATGCATCAAAAGAAAGCCAATCTGGGATGATTATGAAATACATCTCAGAACACTTACAAACAGTGACACAAAAGGAAGTTGCACATCACTTCTCCTATCAACCTAATTATTTTTCAAGACTCTGCCAAGAGTTATTTGGACTCTCTTTTGTTGAACTACGTACCACTATCCGGTTAGAATACGCAAAAGAACAGCTTAGTCTAACTACCAAATCTATCGAAGTGATTAGTGAAGAGCTAGGCTACAAAGCGGTCTCCAATTTCCATCGAAACTTTAAGGCCTATACCGGAAAAACGCCGGCAGAATACAGGGAAACAAGTCAAATCAATCCATTATAAAAGATAAAAAAAGTCATGAATTTAGATATGACTTTTTTATTTTTATATGGCAACCTTAGAGTATAATACAATTAACAAAAACTTCTTAGGTACTGGAGAATTATATGTTAAATATCATAACAATAGTCGGCGCAGAGCATCCAAGTTCTACAAACCATAAATTAGCCGTTTACCTTTCAAAAAGATTCAAAAATCAAGCTAGTTTTACCTTTTTTGATATTGAAAAACTCCCTCAGTTCTCTAAAGACTTGCTAGAGGAAAAAAATACTAAAGTTGATGCATTTAGACAACTAATACTAGAGGCAGATGCCGTTTTATTTGTTACACCTGAATACGATCATTCTGTTCCTGCACAACTTCTAAATGCACTAGAATGGCTAGCATTCGAACCTTTTCCACTCTTAGAAAAACCAACCATGATTGTAGGAGCCTCATACGGAAATTTAGGGACCAGTCGTGCACAAGATCATCTACTAGATGTTCTACGCTCGCCTCAGTTGCAGGCAGCAGTTCAAGCAGACAGTGGTTTTTTACTCTCTCGTTCACTTGAAGCTTTTGATGAAAATAATGAATTACTTAACTCCCAGGTTCGTGAAAACCTTGATAAAAAGATGTCTCATTTTCTTCTTTTTGTAAATGTTTCAAAGCAAAATCCTGACTTACGTCTAAAAAACATAAATAAAGTACGTACTTATCGCTATCAATCAGAGAAATAGGAGTTGAATATGATAAAACTTGTTGGTTTAGTCGGTTCAAACGCTAAACACTCATATAACCGTATATTACTTCAATGGATAAAGAGAAACTACCAGCAACAATTCCATTTAGAAATTATCGAACTTGCTTCATTTCCTCTTTTTAGTCAGAATAAAAAAACAAGTTCTTACCCAATCATTCAAGAAGTCAGCCAAAAAATACAGTCAGCCGATGGTGTTCTTATTGCCTGTCCTGAACATAATTACACTATCACTTCATGTTTAAAATCTGCCCTTGAATGGTTATCGTATGATTTACATCCTTTTTTAAAAAAGCCTGTTTATATTATTGGTGCCTCTTATTCTCCACTAGGAACTGGACGATCACAACTCCATCTCAAAGAGATTCTTCAGTCTCCGGGTCTAGATGCTTGGGTATTGCCTGGCAATGAGTTTCTCCTAGGTTATGCACGCGAAGCATTCGACGAGGCAGGAAATATCAAAGATATAGCGACAAAAGATTATTTTAATACTTGTCTGATGCATTTTCTACAGTTTACATCTGCTGTGAATGGTATTAATTCCTCAGTTACCTCTCAGGTGGATGCAACATCTGGTGCTTCGGAAAACTATTCGTCACCTTCACATCCTTCACAAACTAATAACATATCACTTATAGAAAACACTAAAACTCCTTTTGATGATATCTTAGATAATATATTTGGTACACCACGTACACAATTCAATCACACAGCCTTCGATAATGTCCTCGATGGGCTTTATCCTATAAAGAAAAAAGCTCATCAAGCCTTCGAAGAAGTGCTTGATCAAGTTTATGGTAAAGTGACTATTAAAAATCCTAATGATGCCATTCTAGTCGCATGGAACAATCAGTAAAAATCACACAATTGAAGTGAACAGTTTCGCAAGCTAAAGTATCTTTACAATAATAAGTTCATCACCTAATTGATTGATACTCTGATTAGTTCATGTTATTATCAACCAATCGCGATTTATGCGATATTTTCTCCAACTAGGGTTTCAACCCTGGTTTTTTTTACTCCAGAACAAATTTGATTTCAAGAATAAGCTTTCAAGTGTGTCAGAACATTGTCCAAACCCTTAATGGATTCGTTGACTTTGCTTGAAATTATAATCTTCAAACAGAGTAACTAAATAACGTTCCATAGCCTCCTCATTAGGGAAAAGAACCTTCTTTTTCGTTTGACGTTTGATTTCTTTCTTAAGTTATATCATAATTTCTGGCCAAATTCTAACTCTTATTTACCCAATTTGTAAAATTAAGCCAGAAAAAAGCATCTCGTATTAGACGAAATGCTTTCAATAAGTGTAAATAAGTTTTAACGTTTACTAAATTGTGATGCTTTACGAGCTTTTTTCAAGCCTGGTTTGGAAAGTATGGGTTTCAATTGAATGATAAATTGCGAGAATAAGTGCAACATTTACTATAACTCATCCTCTAGAGCTTCACAAGCAGTTCTGTAAGCTAAACATTTTCGTGGTCGGTGATTGATATCATATAAGGCCTTGTTCAAAGCCTCATCAGAGATAGCGGCTAAATCTGTTTCCTTTGGGAAATATTCTCTTAGTAAGCCATTTGCGTTTTCATTGCTTTCTCTCTGCCAGGAAGAATAGGCGTCCGCAAAGAAAAAGGAAATTCCTAAGTTTTCTACCAGAGGATAGCATGCAAACTCTTTTCCCCTGTCTGAAGTGAAGGCTTTAAGAGCCTCTTTTGGAAATAGCTGACAAAGTTGTTCGATGGCTGAAAACATGGATTTGGCTGTTCTGTCTGGTATCTTGAAAGCTAAGTAAAAGCGCGTTTTTCGCTCTAGGAAGATCGCTAAACAGCCCTTGCTTTTGCTTCTAGAAGACACCACAGTATCGAGCTCCCAGTGACCAAAGGTCTCACGATTCCTGACATCTTTACAACGAAGGACGCTCAAATCCAGATCAATCAAACCAGCATAGAGCCAGTTATAGATGGTTTTAAAAGTTACCATTGGCTTTTGTTCAAGCTGATAGCGGCCACAGATCTGTTCAGGTGACCAAGAGGATTTTAAGCCGTCCTCAATTTCCTTTTTCAACTTTGGTGTCAAATAAGACTTCCGACCTTTTTGTTTGGTCCTACGCTCGTACTGTTCCTGTGCTGAGGCTACGGAATAACCATTTTAGCATCGTCTTAACTCTCTTGAAATGGTAGACTTATGGACGCCAAGTTTACTTGCAATTTGGTAAGGTTTCAAACCTAATTCCAAGTAAGTTTCTATCTTTATTCGGTCGGTTATGGTAAGATGGGAGTAGCTCATAGTTTTTCCTCGGGTTCATCATTCTAGGCTTCGCTGGAAAAAGTCACACCCTTCTTTTGTTAGGTACTATTCTCCGTTCTATTGGAGTAGGTCCAATGTTTGCTGAGATTTACGCTCTCATCGCAGATACTTGTGATTATGGCGAATGGAAAACCGGTATTCGTTCTGAAGGATTAATTTCATCTTCACAATCTATTGGATCAAAAATTGGAATCGGTTTTGGATCTGCCATCACAGGTTGGATCTTAGCTACGGTTCACTATGATGCTACTGCCTTAACCCAATCTAAAGCTGTGATTAGCGGTATTATCTTTGACTTTTCTTAGCTCGGTGCAATTTTCAGCCTCTTCCTCTTTATCTGTGTTCTATTTATGGAGGTTGAAAAGTATCTTCCACAAATTCAGACAGATTTATCTAGATCCAAATCCTAAAGGAGTCTTTCATGCAATTCAATTCAAAAAATTATACAATCAAAGAAATAACATTAAATGGAATCACTTTAACTTATCGCGCTTTCAATGATATTCCATATGTTATGAATCCGATTAATCCGGATTATCAAAAGTTGTCGATTTATGTTCCTGAAAACTATTACCACGACAAGTCAATAAACAGATACACACTGAAAACTGCACCAATTTTTATGCCAAATGGGGTTGGTGGTTACATGCCTAGCGAAATCGAAGAACCTGGCTTTGCTCGATTTGGTAAACCAGGCACCATTAATAGTCTCTTCTGGGCACTCCATCATGGCTATATCGTGGTCAGTCCAGCTATTCGTGGTCGATCCCAAAGGAACGAAGCGGGAAAATTTACAGGAAAAGCACCAGCTTGTCTAGTGGATTATAAGGCTGCTGTTCGCTATCTCCATGCAAATGCACATCTAGTCCCGGGTGATACCAATAAAATTATCACTAACGGAACCAGTGCAGGTGGAGCCTTGTCATCATTAATGGCAACTACCATTGATCATCCCAATTTTGAGCCTTATCTGGAAGAAATCGGAGCTTTTAATAGCACAGACAAGATTTTTGCCGCTTCCTGCTATTGTCCTATTACCAATCTTGAACATGCAGATAAAGCTTATGAATGGCAATTTAATAGCGTTCCACACTATTCTCGCAAAAAAATGGTGATGACAGATGGCGGACGTCCTTCATTTTCAGCAGAAGATGGTGAATTAACAGAACTACAGTTGACACTTTCTAAAGAACTAAAAGCACAATTTCCTGACTATCTTAATAATCTTCACTTAACGGATGGTAACGGAGAGCCTCTTCTGTTAGACGCGGAGGGAAAAGGTAGCTTTGTTGATTATCTTGGCAAACTTTTATTGGCTTCTGCTAAAAAAGAAAATGTCGATGTAGCATCAATCCCGTGGCTAGATGAATCTGGAAAATTGGATATTGATGGATTTGCTTGCGATATCACACGTATGAAAACACCACCAGCTTTTGACGATATTACAGGACATAGCCCTGAAAACGACTTGTTCGGTGATCAAACCATATCATGTAAGCATTTTACAACTTTTAGCTATGAACATAGTACAGGAGGAGTTGAACTAGCAGATATGGATGTGGTTAAAATGCTTAACCCAATGCATTATATTGACGATGAGAAAGCAACTACTGCTCAGCATATCCGTATCCGTCATGGACAGCGTGACAGAGATACTTCTCTTGCTATTTCAGCTATTCTTGCAGCCAAACTCCGTCAATCTGGAGCTGATGTAGATTATCAATCACCATGGGGCGTCGAACATGCAGGTGACTATGACTTAGAAGAACTATTTGACTGGATTGATCGTATTTGTAAATAACATAAAATAATCAAACAAAAAGGCCGATTGAAAAACTCAAACGGTCTTTTCTTGTTCCAACAAGGAACTTCTTTTGATGAATAACTATAATCACAAATGATATAGAAACACCTCTTATATACATGTCCAGAGAGATTGATAAAAAAACTGACACTTGGGCAAGTATACATATAAAATAAAATTTAGACTCCTCTTTTCTCCAAAACGGATGAAAAGGAGTTCCATTTTTTGAGTAATCAACTTCTAAACTCGGTTATTATAAAGGCTTATTATTTTGGTATCTTGGATGGCTTATTGAACATTTTTCGTTTTTTAACCAAAAAGCAATCTTATGAGCCAATTCTTTAGTCATTTCAAAAGCACCAGTGATTTGCTCTTGACTAATACTATCAACATGTACACCTGATGTAATTACACAATTTTGAGGCAACAACTCTGCTATGCCTTCCAAAAGAACATCAGCTAAGACGTCATCTTTATGAAAACGTCCTGAATGACTCGGAAAACGCTCTACTTGTTTATCCGCAGTCTCTTTACAATAAGTTGTCACCGTCCCAATATGTGGATGACTCCCACCTGTCAATTGAATAAATAAGTCAGCACCAATATACTGAACCTGTGCCTGAATAGAATAACCATAGTCAGTTACTTCAAATCTTATCATTTAATCACCATCCCAACGTCCAGCATAATCATTGCGAATATGCAGAGCATCTAAAAGCTTAGCAGTATTATGGTTGATGATATCTTGTAATGTCTTCGGATGATTATAAAAAGCTGGAACAGGAGGAATAATTTGCACTCCCATCCGAGATAATTTTGTCAAATTTTCCAAATGAATTGTATTTAACGGTGTCTCACGCGGTACAATGATAAGTTTATGTTGCTCTTTTAAAGCCACATCTGCTGCGCGACCAATTAGGTTGTCTGAAAAACCACAAGCAACCCCTGCGACAGTTTTCATTGAAGCTGGTACAATCACCATACCATCCGTTAAGAAAGATCCTGATGCAATTTTAGCTCCTAAATCTTTATTAGAATAAAGGACATCACATAAGCCTGCAAATTCATCATGAGACATATCAAGCTCTAATTTTAAATTTTCATGCGCCCAGTTAGACATGACCACATGAGTTTCAATTTCAGGATATTCTTTTAATTTTTTTAATAGATCGATAGCATATACTGTTCCTGAAGCACCAGAAATAGCTACCACAATGCGTCTTTTGCTCATAAGCACCTCTTTTTTGTAATGAATCAACTATCCTTATTCAGCTTACTACTAGTCCGCAAGAATCATAAAAAAACTACAAACTAAATAAAAAAATAAGAGGTTGGAATACTTAACTCCAGCCTCTTATGAAGAATAGCTTACTCATCTTTCAGCTGATTTAAAATGAAATAGTTTTTTTGATCTGGGATGAAACAGTCATTAGTCTAAATATTTTTTCCAATCAGGAACTTCTTTAAATTTAGCCCGTTCAAATTCAGATTTCATATCAAATGGTACTGTACCATCAAGGACAAGTTTAGAGGACATCCCTTTTACACGGATGTATTCTGGTGAATATTCTGGACGTTCTGACGGATCAAGTGGGTGATTACGCATACCTTCCAATGTCATAATATCTTTGTGAGCTTGGAAACGCGTATTGATTGTCCACATGACATCATTCATATCAAATATATCCACATCTTCATCCACAAGTATAACTGTTTTTAATTCCTTAAATGATGAAAATGCTAGTAAGGCAGCTTGTCTTTGAATCCCTTCATCAGCTGGAGTTTCCTTACGAATCTGCATGATACTCATGAATTTACCACCGCCAGCTGGTGGATTATAAACGTTAAGAACTTTACCGGGGATCGCTTTATCAACTAGGTTAAGAATTGAAGCTTCAGTTGGAATACCCGCCATTGACACATGTTCTTCAGATGGCCCAATCGTTGTTTGCATAATTGGGTTATCTTTACGATGAGTGACCGCTTTAACTTTGATAACATTCAAAGCAGGGTTGGCAGGACCATTGTATCCCGGGAATTCAGGCATAGCATGTCCTGTATGGGTGTTAATATCTTCTTGAATCGTTTCATTTGGAAGGATTTCCCCTTCAATGATAAACTCAGAACGTGCGATCCCAACTTCATCTACAGCAATCGAATCAACCAATTGAACAGGCTCATTTCGAAGCGCACCTGCAACCCAAAGTTCATTGTAACCAAGTGGTGTCGTTGGTGGTTCAAATGTCGCCCCAATCAAGATAGCAGGGTCAAGACCAATATTGATTGTAATTGGCATTGGTTTGTTCAGTTTTTGATATTCTGACAAGAAAGCACCAATGTGACGACCACCAGGCATGATATAAATACCAATAGTATCTTTATCTTCCAAAACCATACGGTGAATTGTAACGTCACTCATTGATTTATCTGGCATTGAACCATAAACCAAACCAGTTGTGATGTAAGGTCCTGCATCGTATTCTGTATTTGTTGGCGCAGCAATGAGCTTACGAATATCAAAATCATCATCAGTTGCTAAGTGAACAACTTCTTGAGCAGGTGCTTGGTCCTTAGAAACTTTAACAGGTTTCACTGGATTTTCAACAGCTTTGTTCAAAAGATGTCCAAGGTCTTTGTAATCATGATGAAGAATATGACCAACACGTTTACGGCTTGCCATTGTACCAATATTGACACGAACATTAGGGAATCCCTTAATGTTATTGAAGGTCATTGCTGGACCTTCTTGAGTTGGACGTTCTATGGTACCGCCAGCTCCGATATAACGGTAAACGCCAGAAATTTCAGCGTTTGGATCGATTTCAACATCCGTTTCATGGTATTGTCCTGGAATTTCTTTAAGTTCTTCCAAGACTTTACGCAAATCATAAGGTTGTTCTGACATAAGATTTACTTCCTTCTTAAAGATTTCATATTAAAAGTGTAAACCTTCAATCACCGATAAACAATTCAAGTTAGGTGTTTTCCTATTCCCGTTTGGAATATTTTTCTTGCATTCCTTTCCAGAATACATCCAAAGCTGGTGTTGTTTTCTTCTTACGACGGATTAGATTCATTTCTGACACCATATCAACCTCCAACGGACGACAGATAATTGCTTTCGTTTTAAACGGTACAACCAATTTTTCCATCATCACCGAAACACCCATTTCTTTTTCAATAAAGTCAATGATGAGATTGATACGATTTCCTTGATAGCCCATTTTCGGTTCAAAACCATAAGTATGACAAAGTTCTCGTACCTTTTGGAGCAACCGCGTTTTATTGCCAAGTTGGAAGAATGTCTCATCTTTCAATTCGGCCAAATCAAGTTTTTCCTTGTTGGCTAAGGGATGATTTTCAGGCAAAACCAAGACAAAACGGTCATAATCCAAGGTTAAGCTATCATAAATATCAGGAGCAGCTTTGGTAAAAGAACGCGTAAAGACCGCATCGCAGATGCCATCATCTAAACTATGCATCAGCTGGTCAGCCTCTTCTTCCTCGACAGCAACCGTGTAATCAGGATACTGCTTTTGAAAAGCTGCAATATCTGAAATAATAGGATAAGAAGACATACTCGGAATACCATGAATGGTTAGTTTATGTTTTTCTTGTTCAGACAAATCCTCTAATGTCTCTTGCATTTTTTGAAAAGTACCCATAATCTTTTGAATATAAACTCGCACAATCTCCCCTTCTTCTGTCAGAGAAATTTGACGATGTTTACGATTAAACAAAATCACACCCAACTCTTTTTCAAGCGCAATGATTTGCTTTGAAATGCTTCCTTGCGTTGTATAAAGTTGTTCTGCTGTCTCGGTGTAATTCAACGTTTCACACAAGCTAAGAAAGACTTGAAATTTTTGAAAATTCATTTCCAACTCCTATTCTTTTACTATTCCATTTTAGAATAGTATACCACAAAAATCTGAATTGTTTTTTTAAAATATAATATTAGAATGTATGGGTAAAGAAAAAATAGGAGCAGGGTAAACATTTTTAATCTTGTTTGTTTAAATTCTTTTTTAAAAACAACCCTGTATTCTGATTAGGAGGTAACTTATGCCTACTGGCGTCATCATTAATGCCCTATCAGTCGTTTTTGGAGGGCTACTAGGTGGTCTTGTTGGAAACAAATTATCAGAAGACTTCAAGACACAAATCAATATGATTTTTGGAATCTGTTCAATGGGAATGGGTATTTCATCTATCGGATTGATGAAATACATGCCCGCTGTTATCTTTGCTATCGTTATCGGAACAGGGGTTGGACTTGCACTTCATCTCGGTGATTGGATTAACAAAGGCGGTGCCCTCATGCAACGTAGCATGGCAAAAATCGTGCCAAACGACCATTCATCACTATCTCATGAAGATTACCTTGCTACCTTGTTAACTGTTATCGTACTTTTCTGCGCAAGCGGTACTGGTATTTATGGTAGTCTAGATGCAGGAATGACTGGTGATTCAACTATCTTGATTTCAAAATCAATTTTGGACTTCTTTACAGCAGCTATTTTCGCTTGTAATCTAGGTTATGTGGTATCACTTGTTGCCATTCCACAATTTATCATTTTCTGCTGCCTTTTCTTCTTGTCAGCCTTCATCGTGCCACATACAACACCTGATATGATTGCTGATTTCAAAGCCTGTGGCGGTTTTCTAATGCTTGCCACAGGTTTCCGTATGGTCAAACTGAAAATGTTTCCAATTGCCGACATGATACCAGCCATGATTCTCGTCATGCCACTTTCTTGGTTCTGGGTGAATATTATTTTGCCATTACTGTAAATTGTCAAAACTTTACTAATTTAATATGAATGAAAATGATCATTTGTCAATATAAGAAGCGTCTAAATCACATCAATCATACAAGCAATTTTCATAACAAATACTCTTTCATGAACTATTTACTTTATTAAAAAAAGCCTTGTCCCCAAGGCTTTAGAACGTAGACAAACGTCATTTTTGGCGTTTGTCTTTTTGTTGTATTTTCGAAATTATTTGCTTTATCATCTGTTATTCCATCCAAAAACCGGATTTAGAACATGGAAAATAGAACAAAAAAAGCAACTAAAGCTGTTTGGAATCAGACAGAATGAAAAGCAATTCGTTTTCACATACAACAATAGAAAAAACGGTATTAACGTTCCACTTCATATTGATTATCTTAATCATCGAATGAATTCTATTCGAAGAAGACATCCTGAACTTCCTCCAGCATCTCCTCACAAATTAAGACACACTCGAGCAACTCTGGCAAGACAGGATGGAACATCATTAAATGCTATTTCAGAAGCACTTACTCATAGTGACATCCAAATAACAAAGACTTATGTCAATACTACTGAAACAGTAAATCAAACAGCAGGAGAAATAGCCTTTAGAAGTCTCAAAAAGCAATAGGGTGAACTTGGGGTGAATTTTGGGGTGAACTTTAGTTTTTTGAACAAAAAAAGACATCCAAGAGATAATTCTTGAATGTCTGTAAACGTTGATATAATCGTGTTGATTAACGTTTTGAGAATTGTGATGCTTTACGAGCTTTCTTAAGACCTGGTTTCTTACGCTCAACTTTACGTGAGTCACGTGTAAGAAGTCCTGCGCGTTTCAATGAATCGCGGAAGTCTGGGTCTACTGAAGAAGGGCACGAGCGATACCGTGACGGATAGCTCCTGCTTGACCAGCGTATCCACCACCTACAACGTTAACGAAAACGTCGTATGAACCTACAGTTGAAGTAACTGCGAATGGTTGGTTGATTACAAGACGAAGGTCAGCGTGTGGGATGTACTCTTCAACATCTTTTTTGTTAACAGTGATTTTACCAGTTCCTGGAACAAGGCGAACGCGTGCAACAGCGTTTTTACGACGTCCAGTACCTGCATATTGTGCTTGTGACATACTTTATTGTTCCTTTCCTTAGATAAGTCCTGAAATATCAAGTACTTCTGGTTGTTGTGCAGCGTGAGTGTGCTCAGCTCCAACGAATACTTTCAATTTCATACCTTGAGCGCGGCCAAGAGTATTGTGTGGAAGCATACCTTTAACTGATTTCTCAATCAAACGAACTGCATTTTTAGAACGAAGTTCACCAGCAGAGATTGATTTCAATCCACCTGGGTGGTTTGAGTGAGTGTAGTAGATCTTATCAGTTGCTTTTTTACCAGTCAATTTAACTTTTTCAGCATTGATAACGATTACGAAGTCACCTGTATCAGTGTGTGGTGTGAATGTTGGTTTGTTTTTTCCGCGAAGCACGCTAGCAACAACTGCTGAAAGGCGTCCAAGAGGTACATCAGTTGCGTCAACAACGTACCATTTGCGTTCTACTTGGCCTGGTTTAGCCATGAATGTAGTTTTGTTCATGATTTCTCCTATTATGAATATCGTTTTTGTTTACAGGGCGGATGTTCCGGTCCGCGAGTTATTTGAAAGGTTCCGGGGCCTTACAAATGGGGTAAACAATACCGCCTACTATTGTATCAAATTTTTCAAATAAAAGTCAACCGATTTGAAAAATTATTTGCGATTTTCTTTTCCTATGACAAAGCCGATGAGAGAATTAGGACCGACGTGGGCTGCAATGACTGGACCTAAAGGCATAATCAAAACTTGAGAGATGGCCGGATTCTCCAACAATTGAGCCTTGAGCTCTTCCGCTCCAGCAAGATCGTCCGTGTAAGAAACCAAAGCTGTGCTGTGGCCGATATCATCCTGGATGAGTGAAAGCATTTCTCGCATGGCTTTTTTACGCCCCCGAACTTTGGCTATAGGGGCTAACTTGCCTTCTGCATCAATCCAAAGAAGGGGTTTGATGTTGACCAAACTTCCCACGATGGCTGAACTCTTAGAGAGACGTCCTCCGCGCATCAGATGGTAGAGATCATCCACCAAGAAATAGGTCCGTAACTTAGGGGCAACTTCCATCAGCTCTTCCTTGACTTGATCCAAACTCTTTCCTGCATCACGCGCCTCAACTGCTAGCATAGACAAGTAGCCCTCTCCAATCCCTGCAGCTTTTGGATCGATGATTTCGATCACAGCTTCTGGGTAGTCTTCAAGGAGCAAGTCTCTCGCCATGATCGCACTCTGGTAAGTCCCTGATAAGACTGAAGAAAAGGCGATATAAAGGATATTTTCCTTGCGTTGAGCATAACTTTTGAAAATTTCTTGGAATTGCCCAACATTGACCTGACTGGTCGTTGGTTTAGCACCCTTTTGCATTTTCTCTAATAATTGAGGGCTGGTGAGTTTGTCTGGACCCACTGTCTCATAATGAGTCCCATCGATTTGGATTGACAAACCGACGATCTCTACATCATGCTCCTGTGCCCATCTTTCATCTAAATCTGCAGTTGAATCTGTTAAAATTTTAAAGGTCATTTACTTGCTCCCATCTCTTTTTGTAGTTGACGTAGGCCCTCTTGGTCAAAAGGTCGTATCGGTGGTTTTTGATCGTTGACGGCTCCTCGCGCCTGGTTCAAGTCGGCCTTGACAACGGCAACTCTCTTCTCCAGCTCCCGCGCCGAAACACGAAGTGCTCCTTGAGCAAAGACCGTCCATTGCTCATTCAAGTCACTCGTCGCGACTGATACTTGGTGAAGGGGTGTATTGAGCTCTGCTGCCAAACGTTCAATGTAGTCATCGGCGGTCTCCTCCTCCGCTGTGAAGACCACTTGGACCTGAAATTCTTCATAGGTCTGGCGAATCCCAGGCATGTATTGGGCATCAAAGACACAAATCACGCGAATGCCTTCAAAGCTGGCATAGTGGCTCAGCTTCTCTAAGAGGATCGTTCGTGCAGCATCCAGCTCGCTCTTCTTAAAGAGTTGGCGGGTCTCCTGCCAGAAGGCAATCATGTTGTAGCCGTCCACTAACAAAATCTTTTCTTTCATCGACTGCCTCCTTCCTACGATTTTCCTCTATTATAGTTTGTTGCGAAAGACCTCATACATAAGAATCGCTGCGACGACACTGGCATTCAGGCTTTGGACATGCCCCTGCATCGGAATCGTAATCATTTCATCCACTTGCTTTTTAATATTGGACGAAATGCCCTTGCCTTCGTTTCCAATGATGAGGGCCAACTTCCCACTGGTATTCCATTTGTGAGAAGGCGTCCCGTTCATATCGGTCCCAAAGATCCAAAAACCTGCTTCTTTGAGCTTATCCAAGGTTTGGCTAAGGTTGGTCACTCGAGCAATAGGGACATGCTCTACTGCTCCAGTTGAGGTCTTGGCAACAACAGGTGTCACCCCAACAGCACGGTGCTTGGGAATGATGACTCCAGCCACCTGGGTAGCGTCGGCTGTTCGGAGAATGGATCCTAAGTTATGGGGATCAGTCAAGCCATCCAAAATCAAGAGCAAGGGATTGTCTTGATCAGCTACCTGGGCCAAGATATCATTCAAGTCCGTATAGGCAAATTCCGAAACTCGCAAGACAAAACCTTGGTGGACAGCCCCTTCTGTCATTTCTTGTAAGGTCTTCTTAGGAGTCCAAGAAATGGACACCTTTTTATCTGCTGCCAGGTCCTTGATTTTTTCTACATTTTTTCCACGCAAATCGTCCTGAATATACAATTTATTTCCTGTATTTGCGATCAGTGCTTCTGTGACGGCATGAACACCGTAAACAATATCGTTTTTTTCCATGAAACTAGTATAACACAATTGCCATATCTGGTGAAACATTTGGAGTAGCCCAGTTTGCTTGTGGTATAATAAAACTAGTTTAGAAAAAGGAAAGAATCCGCATTATGCCACTTATTCACCGAACCATCAAGATGGTCCTCGCCACCTGTTTGGCCATCTTGCTTGCAGAGTTTTTAGGTCTGACCTACGCCACCTCTGCGGGGATCATTGCTATCCTCAGCATTACCGATACCCGTCGAAGTACAGCTAGATTGGCTTACAACCGCTTTATGTCCATGCTTCTCGCCCTGTTCCTTGGCAGCTTAGCCTTTCAGATTCTCGGCTACAATCTCTGGGCCCTTGGTTTTTATCTAGCCACTTATGTTCCCCTCGCTTTTCTACAAGGCTGGGAAATCGGCATCACACCAAGCTCTGTCCTGGTTACCCATCTCCTGCTAGAAAAATCAACTTCTATAGCTTTATTGGGAAATGAGGTTACCATTTTCCTGATTGGAACCAGCTTTGCTCTCTTAGCCAATCTCTATATGCCTTCTAGACAAGCAGAAATTAATCGCTATCATGAAATTGTCGAGGAACAACTCAAAAAGATTCTTTATCGTTTTGCAGAATTTCTGGGAAAAGGAGACGGGAGCAACGATGCTAGCTTGATTCGTGAGCTAGATACCATCTTAAGGGAAGCTCTCGATTTGGTGTATCTAGACCACTCCAACCACCTCTTCCACCAGACTAACTACCATGTTCATTATTTTGAGATGAGAAAGCGTCAAAATAATATCCTGCGAGACATGGCCAACAACGTAAACAACTGTCAATTAGCCGCGAGTGAGAGCCTCATTTTAGCTCAACTTTTTGCTAAAACAGCCAGCCAGCTCAGTCAGGAAAATCCAGCGCAGTTCCTTCTTGATGAAATCAATCGCTATCTAGCAGTCTTTCGTGAACGACCTCTCCCTCGATCTCGTCAAGAATTTGAAACCCGAGCGACTCTTTTGCAACTCCTCAGAGACCTTGAAACCTTCATCTCCATCAAGGTGGAATTCTATCAAAATTACCAGGATGAACTGCAAGCATGAGTTCTGCTCATATACAGAAAGAGGCCAAATGTTTCGGCTTCTTTTTTATCTTTTTCTTGGTCCTCCTCTACTCCTTTTCTCAGAAAATTATTCTAAAAACCCTATTGAAAGCGCTGTCATAAAATGATATGATAAGTGTATATGTATGCAAAGAACAAAGGAGGTCTCTTTATGCATTCTTCTTATAAGAAGCGTTTGTACACAAACGCTCTCAGTATCTCTACCGCAGTCCTCTTAGCCTTCCTCGCACAAGGCCAAGTTCTGTCGGACACTGTCGAGTCCGCTAGTCCTGCTGCACCTGTCGAAAATGTCCTCAAACCAGAGGAGGCTAGTGCTAGTCCAGTTGCTGGATCAGAAGTGGCAAGTCCTAGCTCAGCAACAGAAGTTACAGCAAGTCCTGTGGAAGCAAGTCCTAGCTCAGCTAGTCCTGCTAGCCCAGAAACAAGTTCTTCTACTGCTTCAGACACCGCTAGCCCTGCTGCCAAACCAGAAAACCCGGTGTCAGATCGTGCAGCTAGCACAGAACCAGCTGTCAGCTTGACCAACAGCACTATTTACATGTCTGAAAAAGAGAAATTGACCGATACCGTCAAGGATCAAGCACAGGCTGCTGGAAAAATCAGCTGGACCTTGGACGACAAACCGCTGGAAGAGTGGAAAACTTGGGACATGGAAACAGGAACTCTATCCAAAGATCCTTTCATCACTGTTGAAGAAAATAAAAACGGAAACGATTTGGATCTGACCTTTGACGTCAAGGAACTCTTTGGTGAAGATTTAAGCCTTCGGACTCCAAACAATATCCGTCGGACCTATCGCAACTATATCGGTGAACACGTCTTGGTCGGTACTAGTGCTGATTTGGGACTCACTATCCGTAAAATCTTTAACTTCCGTCCTTACAAAGACTTCCATACCCATGAAGAAATGTTAGCCTCTATTGAGAAATCTAAAGCAGAGGCGAAAACAGATCGCCTGGTTCAGCTCGAAACTCTTGGTAAGAGCGCCCAAGGACGTGATATGAAGATGGGAATCGTGAGTAAGGACCAAGCCAGCATCGATCACTACCTCTCATCTACCAATCCAAAAGCTCTCACCAAACCAAGTGAGATGTTGGCTGCATTGAAAGACCACAAACTCGATTATAAACTACCTGTCCTTGTTCACAATACCCACGCCGATGAACAACCTGGAATTGATATTATCACGGGACTCTTCCGTACCTTCGCAACTGAAAATCAAGTCAGCTTTAAGACTACGGATGAAGCCGGAAACGTCAAGAACGTAACCTTGGATATTCCAACCCTCTTAAATAAATTTATTTTCTTGTTTGACTTCACGGAAAACCCTGATGGGGACGCTCTCAACCTGCGTGCTTTGGCCAATGGACTGGATCCCAACCGCGATGCCAGCTACCAAACAAACCCCGAAGTGCGTACCGTCATCCAAATGATCAACAAGTGGAATCCAATTGCTCTCTATGATATCCATGGATTTGTCAAAGAATTCTTGATTGAGCCTGCAACACCTCCACATGATCCGAACTTTGAATACGACCTCATGTCCAACCTCATGCTAGAAAATGCCCGCCATATGGGACGTGCAGGAGTTGCTAACTCTAAATACGATAGCTACATCATTCCAAAACTAGATTGGGGAGATGGCTGGGATGATTCCTTCTCTGGTTATACAGGTGTCTATGCTGTTTACCACGGTATCTTAGGCCATACTGTTGAAATTCCAGAATCCAACCAGGAATCTTATTATGCTGGTCGCAATGCTGTCCTTGGAGGAATTGATTTCCTCAGCCAAGATCCAGACAAGCTCCTTGAAATGCGGCTCAACTTCTACCTACGTGGTCTCAACAAGATCGAAGATCCAAAGGCAGAAAATGAACTAGTAGGGCCAACTGGTGAAGTGGTCGGTCGTGTCAAGAATGGTCGTCCGAAGTTCTTCCCGGATTACTATGTCATCCCAATGGGCTTGGACAAAGATAACGATGCCCAAGAAGCCTTCAATATGATCGACTATTTCAAACGAAATGGCGTTCTCGTTAAAGAACTCAAAGAAGATACAGGCAGCTACAAAAAAAGGGGACTTAGTCATTGATATGGCCCAAGCCAAACGGGGCTATGCCAACCATATCCTCTATAAAGGTTCGAATGAATCCGCCTGGGCAGCCATGTATGCAGAACTTCTCGTTAACTTCCCTGATATGAAAGGCTTCAAGGCAGAACCTGTGTTCAAGGACGGTCTCTTTGCTGGAAAACTTGGAGAAGTTACAACTACTCGCGCGACTCGGACCTCTGAGATCGATCCAAAAGCACCTTACTACGTCATCGCCAATACATCAGCTAGCGCTGTTCAAGCAGTAAACAAGGCGATTTCCCAAGGAAAATCTGTTTACCTAACAGATGATGGTTACATCGTTGACCGCGATACCTTCGCATCGCTCCTTCCAAATTATGCTATTTACGGGGAAGCCCTCTACAAGGTTCCAAACGGTCCAACCTTAAAACCACTGAAAATCTACTCACCTAATTATCACTACAATTGGACTGGAGTAGATGCGCCTGCTCATACTAGTTTGGTTCTTGAAAAATTAGGTTTCCAAATCGTCGATACTCCTGAAGAGGCCGATGTCATTGTGCTTGAAAACAATCGCTATGATGCCTCCATCTTCGGCAAGAAACCAACTCTCGTCATCGGCGGGGAAGCCATGCAGAAACTGGAAAAATTGGGAGTTCTTTCAGGATTTGATGCTGAAAAACTAAAAGGTGGCAGTGACTACGAAGGCTTGATGAAGGCCATCATTGATGACCAAGACCCACTGACCAGTGGTTACAAGAAGAACGCCCTCTTCTACTCCAACTCAGGAAACTGGATTGAAAAAGTTCCAAGCAACTTCAAGACCTTGATGAGTATCGCTTCAAGCGACTACTACATTGCGGGCTGGTGGCCAAAAAATGAGGTCCTAGCCAATAAGGTCATGGCCATTTCTGGGGAACTTCTCGGCCAGCCACTCTTCGTCTATGCTGGAAATCCAACCAATCGCCAACACCCTGTCCACTTCTTCCGCTGGGTAACCAATGCGATCTTTGGTAGTAAGTTGGCTACCTTGACAGACTACGTTCCAGCTAAAGACCCAGATCAAGTGGTAGTTCCAATTCATAACCAAACAACCACTCCACAGCCAATTTTGGCTAAGAAGGACACTACTAAAGTTCTCCTTCCACAAAGAAATGACAACTGAAAATGGAGAAAGTGTGCAAGCCTTGACTTACCAAGTGGGACAAAGCTTCCAAGAAAGTCCATCCAAGGCGCAACTGCCACAAACTGGAGAAGACACAACGGCGCACTTCATTCTTTCAAGCTTCTTGCTAGCCGTTAGCGGAGGCTTCCTCCTCTTGAAAAAGAAAGAAGTTGAATAAGTTCTAGGTTTAGACTTGGATGACATGAAAAGAACCTTCGCGTTTGCGAAGGTTCTTTCTATTCCACCAATTCCAGCACGATGGTTTGGTAAGGGGCCAATTCTAATACTTGGTCTCCTTCTTGGAACAACCCTGCGGTATTATTTAAAACGACCGTTTTAATCGGAGCTGTCAACTCCAAAGTGGCCTGGCGATTTTGGAAATTGCTGATTACCAAGAGACGCTTGTCCCCACGGCGTTCGAAGGCGATGATATTCTCACGGTCCCGATAAGCTGGGATTATATCTCCAAACCGGATGGTATTTCCATAGAGGGGATGGCGATATAAGGCCGTCAGCTGGCGATAATAATTCAAGATGGAGTCTGGGTCCTTTTCCTGGTCTTCCACATTGATGGAATAATCCGGTTTGGGACTGATTAACCAGGCTGGTCCATCGCTAAAGCCCAGACCCGGCTCTGCTGTCCACTGCATCGGCGTCCGCGCATTGTCTCGGCTGTATTTGGCAATCGCTGCCAAGGCTTCTTCCTCGCTCAAACCAGCCTCTTTAGCCACATGGTAGCCATTGATGGTTGCGATATCATCAAAGTCCTCCACTGATTCAAAGACTTGGTTCTCCATTCCAATTTCTTGACCTTGATAGATAAACGGAATTCCCTTGCGCAAAACCTGAATAGTTCCCAGGGCTTTTTACTGGTATCGTTTACTGGACCTTCTGCGATATAATGGGACACCCCACGAGGTTCGTCGTGGTTTTCGATGATGGTCGAGAGAACCCCAATCCTATCTGCACGCTCATGCGCTTGGAAAATACTTTCCTTGAGTTCTTCCGCTGTTGGAAGAGTATGGTCAAACCAGCCCTTTCCTTCCTGCCCTAAGCAGGTTTGCTTGAAGTCAAAAATAGAAGAAAAGACACCGTCTTTTCCAATGAAGAAATGCAATTCTTCATCGGTTTCATTGAAAACTTCTCCTACAGTGAAAGCATTGTACTTGGCAAAGGTTCGCTCCTTTAACTCTTGCAAGAAGGGTTCAATGGGTTGGGCATTCACCAGCGACTCCGGCACTGGGACCAGGCCATTGTCACGATCGGACGGAAGCGACCGCCATTCTAAATCCTTTTTAATATTGATGATGGCATCAATCCGGAAGCCCGCGATTCCCTTGTCCAACCACCAATTGATCATCCTGTAAATTTCTTCGCGCAAGACAGGATTTTGCCAATTGAGATCTGGCTGATCCTTGTGGAAAGAATGAAGATAGTATTTGTTGGTGCCAGGAACCGGCTCCCAAACACTGCCCCCAAAGTAACTTTCCCAGTTGTTGGGTTCTTTGTCACTTTCGATAAAATAAAAGTAATCCGCATAAGGGCCATCTGGATCCGCTAAAGCCTTTTGGAACCACTCGTGATGACTGGAGCAATGGTTAACCACCAAGTCCATAATGATAGAAATTCCTCGCTTCTTACCTTCCGCAATCAACTCTTCCATATCTTCCATGCTCCCAAAAAGGGGGTCAATGGCATAATAATCAGAAATATCATATCCCTGATCAATAAAAGGGCTCTTGTAAACAGGCGATAACCAGAGAATATCAATCCCCAACTGTTGAAGATAATCGAGTTTCTCCGTGATTCCTTTTAAATCACCAACACCATCGCCATTGCTGTCCTTAAAGCTTTTTGGGTAAATCTGGTAAGCGACCTTCCCCTTCCACCAATCTTTTTCCATGTCTTGTCTCCTTAAAATGAAAGAGACCGAGACAAATCGTCTCAGTCTCTATAGTGTCAGTAGGTATTAGTATACTGTTTTTTCAGTTTCTTTATCGAAGAAGTGAGCTTTGTTCAAGTCAAATCCAAGTTCGATCGTTTCACCAGTTCCAAGGTAGTCACGCGCATCTACTTTTGCGATAAATTCGTTGTCACCAACTTGGCAGTACAAGTGTGATTCAGAACCGAGCAACTCAGACACTGAGATCGTAGCTTTCACGACTGATTCTGGGAAAGTTTCAAGGAAAGCAGCTTCTGTATTCACGTCTTCTGGACGAATACCAAAGATCAATTCTTTACCATCATAGCCTTTTTCTTTCAAGACTTTCAAAGCACCTTCTGGAACTTTCAAATTCAATCCATTGGCAACGATGTGTCCACCTTCCAATTTTACATTGATGAAGTTCATCGCAGGGCTTCCGATAAATCCAGCTACGAATTTGTTAACTGGGTTTTTGTACACTTCTTGCGGAGAACCAATTTGTTCCACACGTCCAATTGTACCAGTACCAGCTGGGTTTTTAGTAGCTGACATGATAACGATACGGTCTGCCAATGTCATCGCTTCTGTTTGGTCGTGAGTTACGTAGATGGTTGTAGCACCGATACGGCGGTGGATTTTCGCGATTTCAGCACGCATCGATACACGAAGTTTAGCATCCAAGTTTGACAAAGGTTCGTCCATCAAGAACACTTTTGCGTCACGGACAATGGCACGTCCCATGGCCACACGTTGACGTTGACCACCAGAAAGGTCAGCTGGTTTACGATCCAAGAATTCTTTCAAGCCAAGGATTTCAGCTGCTTCTTGTACACGTTTGTCGATATCTTCCTTGCTGTATTTACGCAATTTCAAACCAAAGGCCATGTTATCATAAACAGTCATGTGTGGGTAAAGAGCGTAGTTTTGGAATACCATGGCGATATCACGGTCTTTAGGTGCCACGTTGTTTACAACAGTTCCATCGATGGAACATTCACCTTCTGTGATGTCTTCAAGACCAGCGATCATACGAAGAGTCGTTGATTTACCACATCCTGAAGGACCTACGAAAACGATAAACTCTTTGTCTTTGATGTCCAAGTTGAAGTCTTCAACTGAATAGTGTTCGCTGTTTGGGTATTTTTTGTAAATATTTTTAAGATTTAATTCTACCATGATGGTACTCCTTTGATGTTTATAGTTCTATTGTAAATGAAAACGTTTTACAAAGCTATGGCAAGTCTCACAAAAAAGAAAAAGAGTTTTGTGCAAGTTGCACAAAACTCTCCATTCATTCTCTTACATCACATCTTGTAATACCAAATGGTAACAAAGGGCTAGATCTGTCAGATTTTTTAACTGGAGACCCGTTAGCTCCTCCCATTTATCCATCTTGTATTGAAGGGAATTACGATGGAGATAGAGCTGCTGGGTACCTTTGGTCCTAACTGCTCCATTGTCCCAAAGTGCAACAATGATGTCCTGCAACTGATCTTGACTCGCAATCAACTGACGCAAGCCTTCTTTGATAGGATGTAGATCCAAATCAGCCTGTTCGATTCCCCACAGATAGAGTTGAGAAAAGCGGTAGACTCCCTGATGACCTTGTCGAATCCAGGCCCTAAAAACTGCCCGCTCTGTCCGAATCATTGAAGACAGTTTCCCATCTTTAGACTCTCCCCAAACCTGTCCCACCATGATGGATAAGCGAAGATTAAAGTCATACTCCATAGCAGATACGGTATCTTTTAAGATAGCAGCTACAGGCAGCGACTGCTCTTGGTCCAGAATGAGTACATAGTCCTGCCCACTCAGCTGCAAGACTGCTCGAAAGTTGGGCAAGAGTGTCTGCATCATCTCTAACCAGGAAGCCGTTCCTTCCGCTGTCGAATGTGAGAGGTGGCAATAGACAAGTTGCATTTTTTTGATGACTTGAGGGGCTTCTCCCTTCCCATCGATCAGGTATTGGTACCAAGGATTGGGGGCAAGATCTTCCTCACTGCCCAACCAGGCAATCAATTGCTTTTCTCTCTCCGTCAGCTCTTCTTCTTTCAGTTGCAACCATTGCTGGGCCTGAAGAGGGATGGCTACAAAACCTGCTGGTGGAGTCGGTTGATCCGTCACCTCAGCATGAGGGAACCACTCTCTGATATCTTTCACTACTTCATCCCTTCTTCCACTTTTTGGATACACCAAGCTACCAATTCTTCTAAGCGGTTGATTTCATCTGTCAAGTGCAAGTAACCCATGACCGCTTCAAAGCCTGTCGACATACGATAGGTCACGACGTCAGCATTTTTGGCCTTGGTATGGCTATTGGTATTACGACCGCGTTTATAGATTTCGACTTCTTTCACTGTCAAAACATCTTCCTCAAGCATCATCGCAATCAGATTAGCCTGAGCCTTGGCAGAGACATACCTCGTTGCAGCCTGGTGGAGTTTATTAGGCTTAGTCATCCCTTGCAAAATCAAATACTTACGGATATACATGGAATAAACCGCATCCCCTTCAAAGGCAAGAGCTATGCCGTTGATTAGATTGATATCAATCACGTGTCCACCTTACACCTTCTTTAGTGTCTAACAGTTTAATCCCTTGAGCTGCTAGCTGATCTCGAATCTTATCTGCTCGCGCAAAATCTTTATTAGCCCGTGCTTCTTGTCGTTCTGCAATCAAGGCTTCAATATCCGCAGCTAAAACTTCTTCGATAAAGACTACACCAAAGACTTCTAACATCTTTGCCAAAGCCTCCTTGACGTCTTGGTCGTAGTGACCTGAGTTGATCCATTTGGCCAATTCAAAGACGACGGTGATCCCGTTCGCTGCATTGATATCTTCATCCATAGCCGCGATAAACTTGTTCACAAAGCTTTGTAAGTCCGCTGGATCCACTTCTCCGGTGAAGGGTTGCTCATAGGTATTTTTCAAATACTTGAGGTTGGTCTCCGCATCGCGTACAGCTTTTTCTGTGAAGTTGATGGGCTTGCGGTAGTGTTGGGTCGCAAAGAAGAAACGAAGCACTTGACCATCGATAGTCTTCAAAGCATCATGCACAGTGATAAAGTTCCCCAAGGACTTGGACATCTTGACATTGTCAATATTGACAAGCCATTGTGCATCCAGTAGTTGGCAAAGGTTTGACCAGTTTTAGCCTCTGACTGGGCAATTTCATTGGTATGGTGCGGAAACTCAAGGTCAGCTCCACCACCGTGAATATCAATGGTATCGCCTAAAATCCCCGTTGACATGACCGAACACTCAATGTGCCAGCCAGGACGACCAGGTCCCCAAGGACTGTCCCAAGAAACTTCACCCGGCTTCGCAGCTTTCCAGAGAGCAAAGTCGACCGGATTTTCCTTGCGGGCAGTCTCTTCATCTGTCCGACCAGAAGCTCCTAGCTCCAAGTCTTCCAAGGTTTTATTGGCCAACTTGGCATAGTTGTGAGATTTTTCCACACGGAAATAGACATCCCCTTGGCTCTCGTAGGCATAGCCTTTTTCGATCAAGTCGGTAACAAAACGAATAATATCATCCATAAACTCGACTACACGAGGGTGGCGGGTTGCAGGTTTCACTCCAAGAGCCGTCACATCCTCACGAAAGGCCGCAATGTATTTGTCTGCCACTTCCTGAGGCGTAATGCCTTCCTCTTTGGCACGGTTGATAATCTTATCATCCACATCTGTAAAGTTGGAAATGTAGTTAACTTGGTAGCCACGATACTCAAAGTAGCGACGAATCGTGTCAAAGGCTACCGTTGAACGGGCGTTCCCTACGTGGATATAGTTGTAAACAGTTGGCCCACAAACATACATGCGGACCTTTCCTTCCTCGATGGGAACAAATTCTCGCAGATCACGAGACATAGTATCATAGATTTTAATCATAAACAAGATTGTAAGGGCATCTTCTATTCTACTAAGTCTGACAAGGGATACAAATCCGCGCCTACTTTCAGCAGTAAAATAATCTAAGCGACAAGGTCCCTTAAAAGCCCTCCATCCTTTCTATCTAAAAATAAGAGAAGAAGCAAGAAAAGTAGAAAATGAGCTAAAAGCGGTGAAGCCTTTTTCTCAGACTACCGTTTAGGCTCAAATTCTTATTTCATTCATGAAAAATTCTAGAGATTAGAAGACTCGTGACTTTCTTCTTTACAGTGTTCAAGCTTTTGAACATAGTATTCTCGTTTTTCCTCTTCTTGGTGAATAATCGGTTCATCCTTCTTGCCGTGAACACGAACAATTTTAGCCGGAATCCCCACAACAGTGACATCACTCGGCACATCCGATACAACGACAGCACCTGCTCCAACCTTGGATTTGGCCCCAATCTCAATCGGGCCGATGACCTGAGCATGAGCGGAGATCAAAGCTCCCTCACGAACGGTTGGATGGCGTTTCCCAGTATCTTTCCCAGTCCCACCAAGTGTCACTCCATGATAGAGCATGACGCCCTTTTCGACAACGGCTGTCTCACCAATAACGAGACCTGCCCCGTGGTCGATAAAAACTCCCGAAGCAATGGTCGCTCCTGGGTGGATTTCAATCTGGGTCCAAAAACGCCAAAACTGACTATGCATCCGAGCTAGGAGTTTAAAGCCATGGTTCCACAAAAAGTGAGAAACACGGTGAGCAGCCAGTGCTTTAACCCCTGGATAGGTCAAGAGAACCTCCAGCGAGGTACGTGCTGCTGGGTCATTTTCTTTTACAATATCAATGATTTCACGCCACCATCCCATACCGTGCTCCTTTCTTTTGATTGCTTATTCTTTTGTTTCTTGACCTGCATCCTTGGCAAAGTCTTTTCTAGGTTTGTGGTGACGAGGACGATCGCCATGACGATGACCCTTATCCCCTTTGTCTTCTGCATGTTCTGGTTTTGGAGGACGAGGAAGAAGTGCTTTCATAGAAGCATCGACACGACCTTTTTCGTCAATCTTGATAATCTTGACATCCACTTCATCACCGATGGCTACCAAGTCTTCGACACGGTTGGTACGAGTCCAAGCCATTTCAGAGATGTGAACGAGGGCATCCGTTTTGTCAAAGAGGTTGACAAAGGCACCGAATTTCTCAATCCGAACCACTTTGGCATGGTAGACTTCATCCACCTTGGCTTCACGAACCAAACCAGCAATGATTTCTTTAGCACGGTTGATGGCATCTTGGTCGCTAGAGTAGATAGATACGTTACCTTCTTCGTCGATGTCAATCTTAACGCCTGTTTCAGCGATAATCTTATCAATCGTTTCTCCACCCTTACCGATGACAATCTTGATCTTGTCCACATCAATCTTGATGGTATCAATTTTCGGAGCAGTTGGAGCCAATTCTGGACGAACTTCTGGAATAGTTTCTTCGATGACATCAAGGATTTCAAAACGAGCTTTCTTGGCTTGAGCAAGAGCCTCAGTCAAGATTTCTGCAGTAATCCCTTGGATCTTGATATCCATTTGAAGGGCTGTAATCCCGTCACGCGTACCGGCAACCTTGAAGTCCATATCTCCAAAGTGGTCTTCCAAGCCTTGGATATCTGTCAATACGGTGTAGTTATTTCCATCAGAAATGAGACCCATTGCAATACCAGCTACTGGCGCCTTGATCGGCACACCACCAGCCATAAGGGCGAGCGTCCCCGCACAGATAGAGGCTTGAGAAGAAGAACCGTTTGATTCTAAAACTTCTGCTACCAAGCGAATCGCATATGGAAATTCCTCCAAGCTTGGCAATACTTGAGCAAGAGCACGCTCACCGAGAGCACCGTGACCAATTTCACGACGACCAGGCGCACCGTAACGACCCGTTTCCCCTACAGAGTATTGAGGGAAGTTATAGTGGTGCATAAAGCGTTTCTTGTACTCTGGATCCAAACCATCGATGATTTGAGTTTCACCCATTGGTGCTAAGGTCAAGACAGAAAGGGCTTGCGTTTGTCCACGCGTAAAGAGACCTGAACCGTGAACGCGAGGAAGGTAGTCCACTTGTGCATCCAACGGACGAATTTCATCGACCTTACGACCATCTGGACGAACCTTGTCTTCTGTAATCAAACGGCGCACTTCTGCGTGTTCCATTTGTTCCAAGATTTCAGCCACGTCCCGCATGATACGGTCAAATTCTTCGTGGTCTGCATATTTTTCTTCGTAAACTGCTGTGACTTGGTCTTTGACTGCTTGAGTTGCAGCTTCACGCGCCAATTTTTCTTCAACTTGAACAGCTTTTTGAAGGTCGCTGTTGTAGGCTGCAATGATTTCAGCTTGCAATTCAGCATCCACATGAAGCAATTCAACTTCTGCTTTTTCCTTCCCAACTGCCGCAACGATTTCTTCTTGGAAGGTAATCAATTCTTTGACAGCTTCGTGTCCTTTAAGAAGGGCTTCCAACATGATTTCTTCTGACAATTCTTTGGCACCAGACTCTACCATGTTGATAGCGTGCTTAGTACCAGCTACTGTCAATTCAAGAAGCGATTGCTCTGCTTGCTCTTGAGTAGGGTTGATGATGATTTGGCCATCAACATAACCTACTTGTACCCCAGCGATTGGTCCGTCAAATGGAATATCTGAGATAGAAAGTGCCAAGGATGAACCAAACATCGCTGCCATTGGGGCAGATGCATTTTCATCGTAAGAAAGGACTGTGTTGATGACTTGCACTTCATTACGGAAACCTTCCGCAAACATTGGACGGATTGGACGGTCAATCAAACGTGCTGTCAAGGTCGCATCTGTTGAAGGACGTCCTTCACGTTTCATAAATCCACCAGGAAATTTCCCAGCCGCATACATTTTTTCTTCGTAGTTGACTTGAAGTGGGAAGAAATCCCCAGTTGCCATTTTCTTAGACATGACAGCTGCCGTCAAGACAGTTGACTCCCCATAACGCACGACAACCGCGCCATTTGCTTGCTTGGCAACCTGACCAGTCTCTACGATTAACTCACGACCCGCAAAAGTCGTTTGAAACACTTGTTTTGTCATTGTAATCCCCTTTGGATTGATAAAATTATACGACTTGCCTACAAAAATCAGGATACAAAGGGCGTGAAGAATCCCGTATGAAAATAGGAGATTGACGCAGTGTGCCACGCACACTAGGAAATCTATCTTTTTCACTAGGGATTTAGCCCGTGTTCAACTATAAAGATACTAAGCCGTTAAACAACTCAAAGGAAAATAGGAAATCCAACGACGGAGCGACCGCTCCTAGGAGGATTTATCTTTTTCCACAGAGTTGTAGGCGGGTTCAATTAATCAAGATACTAAGGCATTAAACCGCTTAACGAAATATGGATTTCAACAGCCTTTCTGTATGTTATATCCTCATCTTTGTATCCAAGCACGTATAACCCTTATTTTACCATATTCAAGCCCAAAAGAAAAAGGCTTTAAAAGCCTTTTTAGAGGAATATTTGATTTCCACTTATTTTAAAATTCTAGAGCTAGATATAGTCAGTATCTAAGCTTCTTAATTCACAAATTCTTTACTAACAACATAGAATCGTGTTTTATGCTCACCACCAGAGTATTTTTTCTGATTACGTTTTAGGACATAGCGTTCCATTGGTTGAGAGGTGGATTTAATACGAGTCGTAACTACAACTGTATCGCCCTCAACCACCCACTCATTAGCTGATGGAATCTCCATTTCAGGTGCTGCTCCACCACGGCCTCCTGGGACTAATTCAAAAAACATCTTGTCTTTTGAAGAGTATAGCCAGGCTTGCTTCTTCTCACTCGCAAGTTGAATCAACTGCTCTTCAGACATTGATTGAATTGATTCTGAAGTTTCTTTAGCCTCAAGTTTTTTAATCACGTCTGCAAGCTGATAGGTATCCGGTGTATAAGTATTGTAGTAATCCAGAAACATTGCTTGCGAATACGCATAAATACCACTATGGTCATTAGCAAGTTCGAGAATCATAGTTGGTCTCACCAATCTCGAAAATGATAAAGAATAACCATTTTGGACTACTGATCGAATATCTTCTTGATCTTCCACGCTTAATCCATCAAGAGCACTAGCATTCTTCCCATCCAATTTCGTTGTAAACTCAAGAGCAATCCAGCCTTGACCCGATTCCAATTTCCCCCAGGTATACCCATCTGCTGATTTGGTTTCTGTGATGGTATGAATCCCTTTCGAAATCTTCCCAACTTCTTGTCCCTTCACAGTTGGCTCCTTGCGAATCCGGAGATCCAACACACTGACCTGTACTTGGAAGCTCGTTGATGTTTCCTCTTTACTACTGACTTTGCTCGTAGAATTCTTTTCTTCTCCCAATTCTTTCCACTTAAATCTGCTTGGATCCAATTCTTTAGCGCTGATTCCGAGCACTTGCTCTGCCTTCTGATTAGCACCTATCCTTATTTGTGCCTCTTTTAAAACTTCCAATCCTCCCTTTTGAAATTTATAATGGGTCAAATCCATCTCCGGATTAAGAGATGAAAAGGTCGCATAGATAACCGATCCATCATCAAATAACTGCAGACTAGAACGAAATCCTCCAGCAGAAGCTACAAAGGCAGTATGAAGGAGTGTTGGCTTTTGATTCTTCAAATAATAGATTGCAGAAACAGACTGACCATCACCCAGCACAAGCTCATCCTTCCCATCCTTGTCCAAATCCATAAATACATAGGAAAGGGTTGCCTTGGTTCCTAAGGTTTGAAGATTAAATACATAAGAGTATTCATCTGAGGCGGGTTCAATTTCTTTTAGTTTAGCCGCTAGACCTGCACTATCACCTGCCTCGATAGCCCTAGAGTAAGCCTGATAACGTTCAAGAACTGTTTGATAATACTCATGCCCAGACGATGTCTTCTTGGAACTTTTCCCATCTGCTACTTCACTCTGAACTGTAGATGGTTGCGTCCTAGGACGTCGCTTAGGCCCACATGCCACCAGGGTTAACAACGTCATCGCTGTCAAGCTAACTTTATAGATTTTTTTCATCATATACTCCCTAAAACTTTCTCCATTTTATTATACCAAAAGAAAGTAAAAATGCTAGAAAATCCTTGTTTTCTCATTGGATAAAGCCGACTTTGATAAGATCCCCCATTCGCCTATCATTCTGTCCTCTTTTCTGCTATACTTAGTATAGTTATTTGATCAAAAAGGAGAACACTATGGAATTAAAAAAACGTTCTGAATTTCCTGAGAACGAACTCTGGGACCTCACAGCCCTCTATCAAGACCAGGAAGACTTCTTGCGTGCCATTGAAAAAACCCGCGAGGAAATTAATGAATTTGTCCGTAACTACAAGGGCAAGCTCCACACTTTTGAAGACTTTGAAGCTGCCTTTACAGTCTTTGAACAAATTCAGATCCAACTCAGCCACATTGGTAACTACAGCTTTATGCCCCAAACGACGGACTTTGGCGATGAATCTTTTGCGGAAATTGCCCAAGCAGGGATGGATTTCGAAACTTGGGCCAGCGTCGAACTTTCCTTCTTTGACGATGCTTTGGTAGAAGCGGATGAAGAAGTCCTTGAACGTCTCGAACAATTGCCTCACCTCACTTCTGCTATTCGTCAGGCTAAAATCAAAAAAGCTCACTACTTGGGAGCTGATGTGGAAAAGACTTTGACCAACCTGGGTGAAGTCTTCTACGGACCGCAAGACATCTATACCAAGATGCGGGCAGGTGACTTTGAAATGGCTGATTTTAAAGTGGACGGAAAAGTTTACAAGAATAGCTTTGTCACCTATGAAAACTTCTACCAAAACCATGAGAATGCAGAAGTCCGTGAAAAAGCCTTTCGTTCCTTCTCAGAAGGTCTCCGCAAGCACCAAAACACGGCTGCTGCTACCTATCTAGCCCAAGTTAAATCTGAAAAACTAATCGCAGATATGCGAGGCTACGACTCTGTCTTTGACTATCTCTTGGCTGAGCAGGAAGTGGATCGTGCCATGTTTGATCGTCAGATTGACCTGATCATGAAGGACTTCGCTCCAGTCGCTCAAATTCCTCAAACACGTGGCCAAGGTCAACGGCCTTAAAAAAATGACCTTTGCCGACTGGAAGTTGGACTTGGACAGTGCACTCAACCCAGATGTCACCATTGATGACGCTTATGACTTGGTCATGAAATCTGTGGCACCTCTTGGCGAAGAATACTCCCGCGAAATCGCCCTCTACCAAACCGAACGTTGGGTCGACTTTGCGGCCAATGAAGGCAAGGATTCCGGTGGATATGCGGCTGACCCTTATCGCGTCCATCCTTATGTCCTGATGAGTTGGACAGGACGAATGAGCGATGTTTATACCCTGATCCACGAGATTGGACACTCTGGTCAATTCATCTTCTCAGATAACAACCAAAGCTACTTCAACGCCCACATGTCGACCTACTATGTGGAAGCTCCTTCTACCTTTAACGAGCTCCTCCTCAGCGACTACTTGGAACACCAGTTTGACGATCCTCGTCAAAAACGCTTTGCCCTAGCTCACCGATTGACAGATACCTACTTCCACAACTTCATCACCCACTTGCTGGAAGCGGCTTTCCAACGCAAGGTCTACACCCTGATTGAAGAAGGTGGAACCTTCGGCGCTAGCAAGCTCAACAGCATCATGAAGGAAGTCTTGACCGAATTCTGGGGAGACGCTGTTGAAATCGATGACGATGCAGCTCTAACATGGATGCGCCAAAGCCACTATTACATGGGGCTTTACAGCTACACCTACTCAGCTGGATTAGTTATCTCAACAGCCGGTTACCTACATTTGAAGAACTCCGAAAACGGAGCCAAAGATTGGCTAGATCTCCTTAAATCAGGCGGTAGCAAGACCCCACTTGAGTCTGCTATGATTATCGGAGCAGATATCTCAACGGATAAACCACTTCGCGACACCATTCAGTTCTTGTCTGATACGGTTGATCAGATTATTGCTTACAGTGAAGAGTTGGGTCAGTAAGAATTCCTCCAGTGTGGTTTTCTTAATTTTGTTAATCATTTACATAAAAAGTCACCAATTTTTGCTGACTTCAGATTGAAGAAAGAGTTCAAAATGGACTCTTTCTTCAATCTTTTTCTTTTACTAGAGAAAATTTAAAAAACTCAAGAATAGCATTAAATCAGCATTTCCAAAAATTTTCACTATATGGTAGGATATCTCTATTAGGGCAATTTAAAAATTAGAGATTCATTCTTAGTTTACTGTGCCCGATTTTTTTATAAACACATCTACTTTAACCAAAGATGTTCCTTGAGGAGTGTTTATGATAAAATAAGGATTATGGACAAACCATCCAGCTACAAAAACTATCATTACAGAAAAATGAGAAACCATATTCGATAAACAAACAGTGTCTTCAAAGACAAGTTAAAGAGAAAATATGACTGTTTTTTTCTAGGATGAAAGGATCAATAGGTTCAGAAGGGAGAAATATGCTAAATATCTTTGTATTAGAAGATGATTTTCTACAACAAACACGTATTGAAAAAGCAATCAAGAAATGTATGACAGACCATCATCTAAAGTATAAATACTTAGAGGTATTTGGGAAGCCAACACAATTGTTAGAGGCCATCAAAGAGACAGGAAATCACCAATTCTTTTTTTTAGATATTGAAATTAAAGGGGAAGAAAAAAAAGGAATGGAAATTGCGCGGGAGATTCGTGAAAAAGATCCTAGCGCTTCAATCGTATTCGTAACGACTCACTCAGAATTCATGCCCGTTACCTATCGTTATCGCGTCTCCGCTTTGGATTTTATTGATAAAGGATTAAATGATCAGGATTATCAGGAAGCGATCTCATCTGTTTTGATACATGCTGCTGAGAACGTCAATAAGACAATAGGGGAGGATTCCTTCAGCTTTAAATCAGAGCATTCCCAGATTCAAGTCCCTTTCTCAGATATTCTATATTTTGAGACATCTTCGACCGTTCATAAGGTCGTTTTAACAACTAAAAAAGGACACATGGAATTTTATGGTAAAGTCTCAGATATTGCTAAAACCGACAAGCGACTTTACCAAAGTCATCGAGCTTACGTTGTAAATCCAGAGAATGTCGTTCGTATTGATAAAGCAAATCATATTGTTTACTTTGAAAATGATGAATCATGCTTTGTATCACGTTTAAAACTGAAGGGGCTAGTTGAAAAGGTAGATAAAAAATGACTCTAGAGTTTGAAGGTGTGTTTTTTGTTAGTTGGTTAATAAGGTTAGTTATTTTTCAACAAATTAGTTATTCAAAATTTAAATTACCATATTTGTTTTTAATACCTGCCCTACTGACATTGATTGAATACTATTATTATGATGTTGTCTTTTGGGGAGAAATAGTATTTTTACCTTCCATCACTTTCTTTCTAAAATCTCGAGAAAGATGGAATTGGTTACAATACATATTCTACTGTTTTTTTACTTTAACAATTTTTGATATGTTGAGCAGTCTATCATCTATCTATTTCCAGTTTTTTTATTTAGAGTATCAGAGGAAGTTTTAGATAAAAAAATATGGATGGATTGGATACCGATACTTTTAACTTTTTCCTGTATATATTATATTTTTTTAAAAATTTTTTTCGAATTAATATCAAGTTGTTATCGAAAGAGGTTAAGAATGATAAGTTCTCAGTAGTAATTAAAATTTTTTTACTATAACGATGATAATCTATTACCTCTTAAGTTATATACTCTCAAGTATACCTACACTTGAATATGCTGGTTTGCTTCCTACCCATATAGACGATATATACTACAAAAGAATAGTTATCTTCAGTTACGTCCCTATCTTTTTAGGTTTTCTATTTTATATCCAACACATTATTAAAGAAAATATCAATATAGAAATTCAAAAGATGAAAGATTCACAGATAGATTCAATAAGTAAATATAGCAATCACATTGAATCTCTTTACAAAGAAGTGAGAAGTTTTCGTCATGATTATACAAATATATTAGTCAGCTTAAATGAATCGATAAAGAAAAGAGATATAGATGGGGTAGAGAGGATCTATAATGCAGTACTAAAAGAGTCTGATAAATCCTTTTACAATAGTCAATACGACATTGCTAAACTTGTTCATTTAAAAAACCTAGCAATGAAATCGGTTGTATCTGCAAAATTGATTGAAGCACAAAATCGAGGAATTGATGTATCGGTAGAAATAGCTGAACCTATCGGAACTCCTCAAATAGATTTAGTCGATTTTATTACGATACTATCTGTCTTTTTAGATAATGCCATAGAAGCTGCAGTTAACGCAGAAGCTCCAAGAATTAGTTTTACTTATTTTCAAGAGAATGAAAATAAAATTTTAGTTATCTATAATACCACTGCTGACTATAAGATCCCTACTAAAAATATTTTCCAATATGGAGTCTCAACCAAAGGAGAGGGACGAGGTATCGGTCTTTCTAATGTCAAACAAATCCTTTCCAAATATCCTAAAGTCACTTTAGAAACAAAAAGTATAGATCATGAATTTACTCATGAATTAAAGATGCACGAAGGATAACTTTAAAACTAGAATAAATGGTCTGTTTTTTATAATTCCATTCATTATAAAAAACAGACCATTTATTAGATTGATCATTTCTTTTATTAAATTTGAAATATACTGTTGTGTGTAAGAACTTAGAAAACGAAAACCAAGTTACAATTGTTTAGTGAACTCACCCACATTCTGTTTATGATTATAGTTAGGAGAACTAGCCCATGTATAATAGATTAACAAGCTCTGTCTTTCAGTCTATCTTGAAAAGGAGAGATACGAAGATCTTCTTATCCTTTTGTCTATTACCTATCCTTGTTCCATTTTTGGCAGGAAATATGGAAGATATGAAAACCGACTATACAAATAGTTTTTTATCTTTCTTTGATATCACTCTTTTAACACAGTATCGTTTAACAATCCCAGTACTCATTTTTTCCATATTGATTTCTTCCGTTTTTAGAGATGAAATTGATAGCAAGATCATGTTTTTATACAAAGATATTAAGCGTTCTAAAATTTTCAACGCAAAAATACTCGGACTATTTTTAGTTTATATCCTCTATTTATTTGGAACTTTTTTTGCAACTTTCATTACTTATTATGGCATTATGTTACCTAGATTTGGAGTTGATTCTAACTTCTTACCTTCAAGCTCGATTTTAGTAGAGAAATCTATCTTGTCAATTCTTTCTGTGGTTTTACTTAATCTTATAACAACCGTCATGGTTGCGATGGTTTCCATTAAATCTAAGACCTTAGTGGCTGTTTTAGTAGGAATCTTCTTCACTTTATTTGCCTTCACAGCTCCCTTACTGATTGGAGTAAAGTATGTGATTCCAACCACTTATGCAAATGCTTTACAAGCAGGTGAGTTCGGTTTAACGCTGTTAATCATCATTGGCTTGTCTTGCATTTACTTCTTACCTAGCTATTTCTCAGCTAGAAAGAATTTTGAAAGAATAGAGTTTTAAAAAGAGCAAGCTGACTCATTTATTATTTATAAAAATTGGAAAGGAAACTAGATATGCTAAAAATTGAAAGTATTTCAAAAAAATTTGTTGGGAATGATTTTTATTCGCTAAAAGATGTCAGTATGGAAATCAATAAGGGTGAGATTGTAGGTCTTATTGGTAAAAATGGTGCGGGTAAATCGACACTCATGAAGCTGATGGCAAAATCACTAAAACCAACTTCTGGACTTATTACCTATAATGGGATCGATATTCATAGTAAAGACAATGTATTAACAGACTTTGGTATTATGATTGATCCAGTATTCTACCCAGAAATGTCCGTTATTGATAACTTAAAATTTTATCTACGTTTACATGGGAAAGAGGAGCTTTTTTCAAATATTGAACCAACTTTGAAATTGGTAGAACTATGGGAAGCTAGAAATAGAAAACCAAAAGGATTTTCTTTTGGTATGAAGCAAAGGACAGCCTTGGCAATTGCTTTGGTTGCCGAACCAGACTTCCTTATTCTGGATGAACCATTCGTTGGACTAGATCCAATTGGTGTTCAGAAATTAATTGATATTTGAAAAAATGGTCTAATGAGAGACAAATTTCAATGCTTATTTCTAGCCACCAATTAGGAGAGCTAGAAGCCTTGTGTGAACGTTATGTCTATATTGAGGCAGGGCAGTTAGCAGACGCTTTTGACGGTGCGGCTTGTCCTAGTTTGCTTGTGTACTTGAAGGAGACTAAGAATCTTGAAGGGATTCAGTCTTTATTAAGTGATGACGTCATTCTAGAAGGCAGCGTTTTAGATATTTCGACAAACATATCCTCTGAACAGGTTAATGAGATTTTTAAAATATTAGGAAATCATACCTTGATTGAGAAGATAGAGGTGAAAGAGAACCACCTAAAAGAGATCTTTACGAAAGGACAGTAACATATGAAACAAATCTTACCTGCCATTTTCACATCTGTCTGGAAGCGTAAAGAAACCAAGATTTACCTGCTGTTCGTTTTATTTCCAGTTATCTTTCTTCTAGCTTCCTTTTTTGGAAAATCTAATTTCATGCAAATTTCCGTAATAGGAGATAATAGAGTAAGTGGGATAGCCTTTCTAGATATGATGATCAGTTCAGCAGATTCATTTATCTTACCTACTCTTGCAATCTATTTCTTGACAATTTCTGTCTTTAGACGAGAGATAGATGATCATACTATGTTCCTATACAGAGATTTAAGCCGTAAGAACATATTTTTTTCAAAATATCTTAGTTTACTCTCAATCTTGGTACTATTTTATATTCTATTTACCTGTGTTTCTACAACAGTCTATTTCACCAGGGTCGTTCAGTTTCCTTTTGCGTCGAATACCTTTTTTGATAACGATTTATCTATTACTTTATCAACTCTAGAGGATATTTTTGGAATCTTTTTAAAAGACATTTTTTCAGTAACTATCGCTTCTGTGTTATGCCTTTATTTAAAAACTGGCTCAACCATAGTGGTAGCTATTATTTTAACAATTGCAAGCATGATGACTTCAATGATTGGCGGAGGCATTGCAATGCTTTTCCCGAATGGATATAACAGATTGCTTAATGACGACATTTTGTCCACTCCACAAGCATTCTTGGGAGCACTGGGCATTACCATCGTCTATGCCTTTATTCTCCTAATCATTGGTTCTAAAAAGTTTCAAAATTTGGAGTTTTGATGTGACAGGACTTGACCTGTTACCTATAATCTAATGACGTATACCTTGTCTACAATGTACGATTGAAAGATACACGTTTCTCTTTATCATCAAAAAAAGATTGGAACATAGCTCCAATCTTTTTTTCTTACCTCAACTCCGCCACAATGGCCTTGATTTGCTCTGCTGTGTGCACACCTGCCACTTGCTTGACAACCTGACCATCTTTTTTGAAAAGAAGAGTAGGGATAGACATGATACCGAAAGCACGCGCGGTTTCAGGATTTTCGTCCACATCTATTTTCAGGATTTTTAATTCATCTTCTGAAAGTTCTTGGGATAACTGTTCCAAGATAGGAGCTTGCATGCGACATGGACCACACCAGGTCGCCCAAAAGTCTACCAAAACCAATCCTTCTTTCGTTTCTGCTTCAAATGTTGCGTCTGTAATTGCTTTTGCCATTGTTTTTCTCCTTTAGTTTTTGTATTGATCCAGGTCTTGCTTCATCAAATAGAAGAAGACATCTCCGTAAGTTCCATGGTAATCGAGTTCGTGCCCATTATAGGTCAATTTTTGTACAGGATAGTAATCCGCTACACCAATCAAGCAAGTCTGTTGGGAGCGTTCAAACTCTTCATAGGAATCAAAATGCATAACTCTTTCTTGTTTTGCACCATCTAGATATGTAATATCAATCATTCCTGTCACCTCTTTTCTAATTTATGACTACATTGTAACTCTAGCGATTACAACTGTCAATCAAAACGACTTGCTTAGTTGAAGAAATTCTGTTCGATAGCTAAAAGCTAACAAAAAAGCCCTCTGAATACAGAGAGCTCTATTCTTGCTGGATAAAACGTTTCTATACAAGGCGACGAACCGAAGATTGTACTGACGGTACATCGAGGCGAAGTGACAAAAAATAAAAAAGCTACTCAACTAGAGTAGCCTTATTTTCAAGATATGCTCAATCGAACACGGCCTAAGCACTTGGCAAAAATAACAGCCCTCTGAATACAGAGAGCTGTTTTGAGCTCGTGCTAAAATCCTAGTGAAAAAGATGAAACTCCCTGTGTTCATCGAACACTGTGTCGTTTCCCTATTTTCATACGGATTTTTGGCGCCCTTAGCATCATGATTAACGACGAAGTCCAAGAGAGTTGATCAACTCACGGTAACGGTTAACGTCGTTGGTACGAAGGTAAGCCAACAAGTTACGACGGCGACCAATTTTCTTCATCAAACCACGGTAAGTAGCGTGGTCTTTTTGTGTTGTTTGATGTGGTCGTTCAAGTGGTTGATTTCCCATGTAAGGACAGCAACTTGTACTTCTACTGAACCAGTGTCACCTTCGTGACGTGCGTATTGTGCAATGATTTCATTTTTTTTCTCTTTTGAGATTGCCATGATAAGCTCCTTTTCTTTATGCTCTATCCGAGTGGCAGGTTTGGCATAGCCTGCTACCAAGAAAGAGTTAGTTGTCTATTCGACCTATTCATTCTACCAAGATTTCATCTTTCTGTCAAACACTTCTACTTTTTCCAACAGAGTTCTTCAAACCCAAGACTACCATGACTTCTCATTATAGGTTGACTCGAAAGTCAGTTAAGAGCCCTATTTCTTCTACTGTCAATCTACGCCACTCCCCCAATTCGAGACTAGGATTCAAGTTCAATGGCCCCATGGAAATCCGCTCGAGATCGGTGACTTCTTTGCCACAAGCTGCGACCATGCGTTTGACCTGGTGGAATTTTCCTTCAGCGATGCGGATCTGAACCAAGCAACTATTAGCTTCTTGATCAACCTCCAAAATTTCCAACTCAGCTGGCAGTGTGGTGAAATCCTTCAAGACGATTCCTTCTTTGAAACGGTCAACATCTTCCTGGGTCATGATGCCAGCTACTTGGGCACGATAGAGTTTATCCACATGCTTCTTAGGTGACAACATAGCGTGGGCTAGCTTGCCATTATTGGTCAAGAGGAGTAAGCCGTGAGTATCGATATCAAGGCGTCCGACAGGAAAGACTTCCTTATGACGGGCCGTGTCATCTAGCAAATCTAACACAGTTTGATGGTGATCATCTTCAGTCGCTGAAATGACCCCCTTGGGTTTATTGAGCAGATAGTAGACAAACTCCTCATGCAGGAGCTTTTCTCCCAGATAGGTTACCTGATCTGTGTCTGGATCAATGTGAACTTTGGCAGATGTCTCAACCTTCCCATTGACCTGAATTTTTTTCTGCTTGAGAACTTGCTTGACTTCTGTCCGACTTCCCACACCACAATCTACTAAATATTTGTCTAGACGCATCTTCTTCTCCTTTATCCTTCTTTTCATTATATCATGAACTGGTCCTGGATTCTCTCATTACTTTAGACCACTTTCCGTTCAGTCCACTCGCAATCATTGGATAAATAGGAAACTTTCATTCTGGGGGGAATTGTGATATGATGGATTTTAGAAAAAAGGAGTGAATGAGAACATGTCTGCAATTGAAACCATTACAAAAGCTGCCCATCTAATTGATATGAATGATATTATTCGCGAAGGCCACCCAACTTTACGTGCTATCGCTGAAGAGGTCACTTTCCCACTGTCAGATCAAGAGATCATCCTAGGGGAAAAAATGATGCAGTTCTTGCACCATTCACAGGATCCTGTCATGGCAGAAAAATTAGGTCTTCGGGGAGGAGTCGGACTAGCGGCCCCTCAGTTAGATATTTCTAAGCGCATCATTGCCGTTCTCGTCCCAAACCCAGAGGATGAAGAAGGAAATCCTCCAAAAGAAGCCTACTCCATCCAAGAAGTCATGTACAATCCTAAAATTGTCTCCCACTCAGTCCAAGATGCGGCTCTTGGAGATGGTGAAGGTTGTCTTTCTGTAGATCGTAATGTTCCCGGGTATGTGGTTCGCCATGCACGCGTGACAGTAGACTACTTTGATAAAACAGGGGAAAAACACCGCATCAAACTTAAAGGTTACAACTCCATCGTTGTCCAACACGAGATTGACCACATTAATGGCGTTATGTTCTACGATCGGATCAATCCGAAGGATCCTTTCGCTGTCAAAGATGGCATGCTCATTTTAGAATAAAAAAAAGACCGATGGGTCTTTTTTTTATTAGGGTGTGACAGAAAAAGTTGTTGGAATCTCAATCCCATTTTGTAAGAGGGCATCATGATAGAGTTTGTAATAAAGGTGGTAAATGGCAATTTGACTTCCTGATTGGACCATCATGGCGACACGGAAGGAATAGCGACCCGTTCCCTTTTCGATTTGTGGTCCTAAAATCGTCGGACCATCTAAGATTTCTGGATGTTTCTGTGCTTGTTCATCGTTGACTTGCTGGAAGATCTGATAAATCTTATCGAGATCAGTTTGAGCAGAAATCGGCATATCAATTAAAACGCGCTGGTTGCCCCGCGAGAGATTGCTAACAACCATAATATTGCGATTAGGGATAAAATGCAAGGTACCATCTGCATCTCGCACCTGGGTCGTCCGAATGCCGACACTCGACACTGTCCCAGCGATGGTAATCGGACCATTGGTCACTCGCACCGTATCTCCAACATCCAATTGGCGCTCAAGAAGAATAAAGAAGCCATTGACCAAATCCGATAAGAAGCCTTGAGCTCCCATCCCAATGGCAACTCCTGCAATTCCAGCACCCGCCAAAAGACTTGAGACTGGCAAGCCGAGGATGGAAAGAATCCAATAAATCAGAATAAAATAGAGGCCGTAATTTAACAGACTTTCTACCAGACGTAAGATAGTTTTTTTACGAGATTCATCCTGACCTACATAATTCAAAGACGGTTTTAAAATGCGTTTCACTAAACTGTGGAGCAGTTTTTTTGCAATATAAAACAAGACAAATAAAATAGCTAAGGAAATCACTTTTGAAACCAGGTCATCCATAATCTTGGTCCAATCAAATTGATTCACATAACGGGAAATAACATTCTTCATTCCTTCTAACAGTCTCCTTCTCTCTTCTAATGGTTTGATTATATCAAATTTTAGGCTATTGAACCAGCGCCCTTATTGAAACAACCATTGATTTTAAGCTCTTACTATCGTATAATGGACGGTAAATTTTTCAAATAAGGAGGTTCTTATGGTCAAACGAATCATTCGCGCTTGGAACAAAACTAATCTCATGAAACGAATTGCAATCGGAATCTTAGTCGGAGCCCTTTTGGCAGTCCTTCTCCCTAAAGCATCTGCAATAGGTCTATTAGGTGAAATCTTTGTAGGTGGCTTGCGAGCTATTGCCCCTCTCCTAGTCTTCGCCCTTGTCGCTAATGCCCTATCCCAACACCAAAAGGGAACCCAGACCAATATGAAATCGGTCATCAGCCTCTATCTTTTGGGAACCTTTGCGGCAGCCTTGGTAGCTGTTTTAGTTAATTATCTCTTTCCCATCACCATTTCCTTAACTGGGACAAGTGCTGAAGGAACTTCTCCCGATGGACTTGGAGAAGTCATCAGCAACCTCCTCTTAAAGATTGTTGACAATCCACTTAACGCTCTCATCCAGGCCAACTATATTGGAATTTTATCCTGGGCAGTAGTCTTTGGGATTGCCATGAGAGAAGCCAGTGAACATAGTAAGGACCTCCTTCAAACCCTGGCTGATATCACTTCCAAGATTGTCGAATGGATTATCAACCTAGCTCCATTTGGAATTCTTGGTTTGGTCTACAAAACGATTGCAGGGCAAGGGTTTGCTGGTCTGAAAAACTACGGAATTCTCTTACTTCTATTAGTTGGAACCATGTTTTTCGTTGCCCTCGTCATCAATCCCTTGATTGCTTTCATCATGATTCGCAAGAATCCTTACCCACTTGTCTTTAAATGTTTACGAGTAAGTGGATTAACTGCCTTCTTTACTCGAAGTTCCGCTGCTAACATCCCTGTTAATATGAAGCTCTGTAAGGAACTAGGGCTCAATCCAGACACCTACTCCGTCTCTATTCCTCTAGGCTCTACTATCAATATGGCAGGAGCTGCTGTTACAATTAATACCTTGACCCTAGCTGCTGTCAATACCCAAGGGATTCAGGTCGACTTTGGAACGGCCCTTGTCCTCAGCGTCGTAGCCGCTATCTCAGCTTGTGGCGCTTCTGGAGTGGCCGGAGGGTCTCTACTTTTGATCCCAGTTGCTTGTAGCCTTTTTGGTATCGGTAATGATATCGCTATGCAAGTCGTTAGTGTCGGCTTCATTATTGGGGTTATCCAAGATTCTTTCGAAACAGCCCTCAACTCGTCCACCGATGTTCTTTTTACAGCCATTTCTGAAATGAAAGATTGGCCAAAAGAAAAACGCTATTAATTCAGAAAAACCAGATCACACGATCTGGTCTTTTTCTTTTTTCATAAAGTAGCTTTTGCTTTCCCTAAACATCGGAGGCGAAAGAGCGAAAAAAAGCAATTAGATGATATTTACGTTTTCAGAAGTTTCCATGAAAATTCCCCAGCAATCCCCAACTAGTCACTCAAAGAGAAATGGTTGGTCATCAGATTGCTTGCATCTAATAAGACCTTATCCAACAAGCGATCCGTCGCTTCTTGAATCTGATCACTCATGGCCTGATTTTCTTTTTCAAAGTCAACGATATCCCCTGCCGCCAAAGCCTGATCCACTCGTCCAATCCGGGCATGCCCAAGGGCCATGGTTCTTTCTTGGTAATCTTCTAAATCTCCAACATGATGACTATAATGGGCATCTGCTAGACCAGCAATAATTCGATTGGTCCAATAGAAGGAATTCGTCGTCACTTTTTCTGTCGTGTTGGCAAAATAATCCGGTGTCGTATCTACCTGCGTAAAGAAAGGAACGGCCGTATTGAAAGGCATAGACCCATAGCAAAGCCATTGAATTCCTGTTGTTTCTTGAGGACGATTTGGTCGCAATTGGAGAATAGCCGTCTGGCTAGTCCGGTTGATGCCAATGGTACGGAAGGTCCGACGACTATGAGCATCCCCTTCTGAACCATAGGGATCATAAGCTGAATCCTGATAGTGACTGCTAAGGACATATTTGACATCTTCAATCGTAATTTTGCGATAAGGTTTTTTGACACCAAGGAAGGAAGAAGGATCGAGGATCTTGCTCCACTTCTGGGTTGAGGAAACGTTGAATATCCCAAGCACGTGGTGTGTTGTAATGACGGTCCTTGTCTCGTTGGCTCCCAAAAAGCATAACGAGGGTTAAAGGACGAACCGTCAAAATCAAGGCCAAGTGATGGCGTTCCACAAAATCTTTCAAATCTGGATCACATAAAAAAACTCTTCTGGGCGATTAAACTCAAAGCGATCACTCCCCAATTGATTGGGATTGGTCACATAGGCGTCGTCTGGTACGCGACGTGCCATCCAGTGATGACCTCCGATGGTTTCCAACCACCAGATTTCATTGACATCGCTGATAGCCACCCCATTAGATTCATAGGTCCCGTATTCCTCCAGAATTTCCCCCAAGCGAAGAACACCTTCCCGGGCAGTCTGGACATAAGGAAGGACCAAGGTCAGCATGTCTTCCTCTCCAATGCCGCTTTCCACAAGAGGATCCGCTCCCAAGACCCGGCTATTGGTTGTAATGGTCTCGGTTTCACTCATGGCTACATTGTACCGATTGATTCCTGCTTCTCCCCAGATGCCATCTTTTGGAATAGCATCTGGCACTGCTGTGTAGCGAACAGGGTTATCTGGCAGCTCTATCTCAAAAGGAGATAGGACTGACCGATAATGACGAGGTTGATCCTCTGGTTGAACGACGATAAATTTCTTAGGGGTAAACACTCCATTTTGAGAGTCTTCCGTGCGAGCTACAATCGTTGAACCATCATAGCTGGCATCTTTTCCGACGAGTATGGTGGTACAAGAATCGGACGAACGATTAGGGGTCATAAGCTTTCCTTCTTTCCGTTTAAACTGACTGTATTATAGCAAAAAGCGTGCCTGATTAAAAGGCACGACTGACTCTTTGCTTATTTAAAGGTCACAATTGTTGCTCCGCTTCCTCCTGCATTTTGAGGAGCGTATTCGAAGCTTTTGACATGCTTGTTGCGACGTAGGTACTTGGTAACTCCCTCCCGGATGACGCCCGTTCCGATTCCGTGGATGATATCGACTTGGGCCATATTATTGAGAAGGGCTTGGTCGATAAAGCTGTCTAATTCTTCCATGGCTTCCTCATATCGTTTGCCACGAAGGTCCAAGCGAGCCCGAGGCCCATTTGTGTTGGAACGTTTGACCACATGGACCTGGCGTTTTTTCGGTTGAGAAGCATCTTTTTCAGCTTTCAGAAGATTAAATTCTTTTTCTTCTAAGGTCATCTTGATCAGTCCTACTTGGGCTTCCCAACGACCATCCTTGAGTTGGTTGGTAAGGCTTCCCCGTTGCCCATAGCTGATCACCAAAATTTCGTCTCCTACTTTTGGAGCACGGGCTTTTTTAGCCTGTTTCAAGACCTTATTTTTGGATAGGTCAACCGTTTCTGGGGCCAATTTCTTCAACTGAGACTTAGCTTCAATAATTTCATGGGGCTTGAGTTGAGATTTGGCATGGAGACCTTGTAAGATCTGGTCGCTTTCTGCTAGAGCCAGATCTACAATTTCTTGCGCTTCTTTACGCGCCTTGTTAAGCTCTGTCTCCCGCTCTCTGGTCAACTCATTATACAATTTCTTGAGGACACGGTTGAATTTCAGATTTTCCTGTTCGACATCTCGGATGGACTCGAGTCGTTTGCGACTTTCTAGGGTCTGAGCTTCCAACTTTTCAATGATGCGGTTGACATCCCGATCCTGATTGGTCATCCCCTGCGCTTGACGGACGATCACTTCAGCTAAGCCTAAGCGACGAGCGATTTCAAAGGCATTGGATCGTCCTGGAACCCCCTGCATAAAGCGATAAGTTGGTCTTAAGGTATCGGTATCAAATTCCATGCTGGCATTTTGGACACCAAGAGTCTCAATCCCATAGGCCTTGAGTTCTGGATAGTGAGTGGTTGCCATTGTTTTGACCCCTCGTAAGCGGAGGTCTTCTAGGATGGCAATCGCTAGTGAAGCCCCTTCCTGAGGATCCGTTCCAGCTCCCAACTCATCCAGCAAGACCAAGGATTCCTCATCGACCTGCTCTAAAATAGAGACAATATTGGTCATGTGACTGGAGAAGGTAGACAAGCTTTGTTCAATCGACTGCTCATCCCCAATATCTGAGAAAATTTCTGTAAAAACAGCTACCTTGCTCCCAGACTCCGCTAAGATAGGCAGCCCCGACTGGGCCATCAGTTGAGCTAAGCCCAGTGTCTTTAACATAATAGTCTTCCCACCCGTATTAGGTCCTGTAATCACAATCTCTGTTAGGTCTTTGCCAAAGTGGACATCATTGGGAACCGCTCTTTCGATCAAAGGATGACGAACTTGCAAAAGCTGGATTTCACCCTGATCTGACAAGGATGGAATGGTCCCTTTTCGGTCCTGTAAAAAAGCGATGCTTGGCACGAACGAGGTCAATATGACCGATTAACCAAGCATTGTTCCTGATCTCCCCAGCATGTGGACGAAGGAGGTTTGAAATTTCTTCCAAGATTCGAAGCATCTCGAAGCGTTCATCCGCACGATGGTTAGCAATTTCTTCGTTGAGATTGACGACAGCTCGAGGTTCGATATAGACGGTATTTCCACTAGCTGAAATGTCATGCACCACACCAGCAATCCGATTACGGTAAGTGTTTCACTGGCAAGACATTTCGCCCATTTCTGCTAGCAACAATCTGATCAGCCAGCATTTCTGACTTGGTCTTCAGAAGCTCTTGCAGAATTTCTCGCACTTGGTGTTCATTTTCTTGAATCCGTCGACGGATTTTAGCCAAGCTTTCGCTGGCAAAATTTTCGATAAATCCAGCCTCATTAATGGCATGGAGGCTTCCCTGCAACTGTGGTAGATCGACTAGATTTTCAAAAATCCGATCCAATTTTTCCAAGCGAACATTCTCTAACTCCTCATAGAATTCTCTTAATTCATGGGTCACGCGTAAGACTTTCTTCACCGCTAACAATTCATCAATATTGAGCGATGTTTCTAGTTCTAAACGTTTGGTCACTGGACGAATTTCTTGGATCGTAGACACGCTAAAGTGCGGATGCTCCACAAATATCTGAGCCATATCCGCCATTTCAAGAAAGGCTGTCTCAATCGCTTCTTTTTTCGAGAGAGGGGTTAGTTCCTGCAACTCCACTTCGCCTTGCTCTGTCTGCAGATAAGGCTCTACTAAGTTTTTAACTTTTTGAAACTCTAAGGTTTCGAGAATTTTTTTATTCATGTTTCTCCACATCAGAAAAGGAGGCTTGTTCTCATCATAGCCTCCCCTTCCATTCTATTTATACCCATCATGAAGAAAATTCATGACGAGAAGTTCTTAAGCACCTAAGATTTTTACAACCCAAAGCTGTTTTAAAAGGCTTGCTGTAAGGGGACTATACTGCACCATAAAGCGAATAAGAAAACTTCCATGAAGACGATCTTGAATAGTCGCCATAGGAATGGTCGCTAAAATTGTGAATCCCATCTGTAAAACAAAATAGGTAACCAAGACCGATAACGCACCACTGGCAATCTGAAAGGGGGCGTTCTTCCCACTTTTCAGGTGTCGGAATCAGCGGGACAAAGAGTCCAATCACCCGTCCGATTGCATAGACTAAGACATACAGGATAAAAAAAGCAAGACCTGCATAAAAAACCTTATCTAAATGAAAGAGTTGCTCTTCTGAAAAGAAATAGGTCTTAGAAGCCTGCGTAGCACTAGAAAATGGGACCCACAAACTAATGGTTTTCGCCAAGGATTGATAACTAGACCCTGCTATCAATAAAGCTAGGATACTAATCACAAATAGTAGCCTTGAAGAAGGATTCCCCGCGAATACCCTATGTAAAAGCTCCAGGCCAGGATCAACAAAATAAGGATTGAAAACATATGATTTTCCCCTTAATTAGATGATTTACCAACTAGACCATCGAGGGCCTTGCGTCGAAAATCTTCCAATTCTTTTTCCTTATCATCAAACTCAATCTCACGACTCAATTGAGTAGACAGACTATTGATGGCTAATAAAATGGCCAAGGTCTCATCATCTGCCACTGGCATTTGTTCTTTAATCGCTTCATATTTTTCCTTCGCGACCCTTTCAACCTCTTCCATGAAGAGGTTGTCATGATTAGTGGTTAGGGTCAGCGCTTTATTACCAAAAGTAAATTTGTATCTATTTAAGCTGGACATAAAAAATCACCTCACGATATTATATCAAAATCTCCCTTACTTGTCAGTAGCAAAATCCTCATCTAGTACGAAAGAAATCCCTTTTTTAAACACTTCTCAAGGGTTCATTGACCCTTATTCATGATACAATAAAGTGATTAGGAAAGGATGTATTTAAAATGAATGTAACTGATTTTTCGGTAGAAAGCCAAGATGGCACCAATATCTCGCTCGAACATTTTCGAGGCCAAGTGCTCCTCATCGTCAATACGGCAACAGGATGCGGCCTCACTCCACAATATCAGGGCTTGCAAGAACTATATGATCGCTACCATGAGCAAGGCTTCGAGATCCTCGATTTCCCATGTAACCAATTCATGGGTCAAGCCCCAGGCAGTGCAGAAGAGATCAATCAATTTTGTAGTCTCAACTTTCAAACGACTTTCCCACGTTTTGCAAAAATAAAGGTGAATGGCAAAGAAACTAACCCCCTCTACCAATGGCTCAAAGAACAAGCAAGTGGTCCCTTAGGAAAACGCATTGAATGGAATTTTGCTAAATTCCTGATTGACCGAGAAGGACAAGTGGTCCAACGCTTCTCTTCTAAAACTCCTCCTCAAGCCATTGAAGAAAGTCTGAAGGAAATCCTCAAAGACTAATTCTAGCTTCCTTTTTCTAGCCTTTGAAGTTGGTTTTATGGTACAATAGGGAGTATGGAAACCATCACATTGTCCCCTCTACCAGAGGAAATTCAAGCATTCGTCCAGCACTACCAAAACTACCGGATGCCTTCCAAAAACCCCTACATCGCGTATTTTTTCAAGGCTCCTGGTGCAACGATTTCTATCTATACATCTGGAAAAGTCGTCTTGCAAGGGAGCAAAGCTGAAATCTTTGCGCAAGCCTTGGGTTATCAACAAAAAATACAAACGGTCACAAATGCAGGACAGGACTTCCCACTGATTGGAACAGACGAAGTTGGAAATGGCTCCTACTTTGGCGGGTTGGCTGTTGTAGCTTGCCTAGTCACACCTGACCAACACGCGCGACTAAGAAGCTTAGGAGTTGGTGATTCCAAGACCTTAAATGATCGTAAAATCCGAACCTTGGCTCCCATTCTAAAACAGGAGATCCAACATCAGGCCCTACTTCTAGCTCCAAAAAAATACAACCAGGTCATTGCATCTGGTTATAACGCCGTTTCTGTCAAGGTCGCTCTTCATAATCAAGCCATTTTTTTGCTCCTACAACAAGGGGTTCAGGCTGAGAAAATTATCATCGATGCTTTTACGACCCAGAAGAATTATGAACGCTATGTTCAAGCAGAAACCAATCAGGTGACGCAAGCCGTTACCTTAGAAGAAAAAGCAGAGGGCAAATACCTAGCAGTTGCGGTTAGTTCCATTATTGCTCGAGACCTCTTCCTCCAAATCTTGAAGATTTGAGTCAAGAACTCGGCTATAGCCTTCCAAGCGGTGCAGGGAGTCAGTCTGATAAAGTCGCTAGTCAACTATTAAAAGCCTATGGAATCCAAGCCCTTAACTATAGTGCTAAACTCCATTTTAAAAATACAGAAAAAGCAAAAAAAATGATAGAAAGATAAGCAATGAAACGCAGTCAAACTACTACCTCTTCCAATCCCATCCTTGCCTTCTTAAAGGAATGGGGACTCTTTATCCTCATCATCACAAGCATCATACTCTCCCGGATTTTCCTCTGGACTCCGGTTCGAGTAGATGGTCATTCTATGGATCCTACCTTAGCAGACAATGAATACTTGTTGGTGATTAACAAGCTTCCTATCAATCGTTTTGATATCGTGGTCGCCAGTGAAACAGAAAATGGAAAGACCAAAGAAATTGTCAAGCGGGTTATCGGTCTTCCAGGTGACACCATTCAATACGAGAACGATACCCTCTATATCAACGGAAAGAAGACAGATGAACCATACTTGAAGGAATACATCAAGAAGTTTAAAGAAGATAAATTACAGTCCACCTACACTGGAAAAGGGTTTGAAGAAAATGGAGAGCTCTTCCGACAAATGGCCCAAAGTGCCCAAGCCTTTACGGTCGATCAAGACGGAAGTGCGACCTTCACGAAAAAGCTCTTAGATGATGAGTACCTTCTCCTAGGGGATGACCGGATTGTTTCTAAGGACAGCCGTCAAGTAGGGGCCTTCAAGAAGAGCCAGATCAAAGGGGAAGCTGTTTTCCGCCTTTGGCCACTTCTTCCATTTAAGACCTATTAGCCCGTTGAGAGGTTGGGACTCCTGTTCCAATCTCTTTTCTATCGTACAACTTTTGAGAATATCTTACTTTCTCTATCTGACTGATTAAAGGAAACTCTGTATGGAATACTATTTCTCCGGGACTATTGAGCGGGTCATTTTTGAAAATCAAAGTAGCTTCTTTCGAATCCTCCTATTAGATATCAACGACACAGATGCGGAAGACTATGAGGACTTTGAGATTATTGTCACTGGAACGATGGCAGATATTGTTGAAGGAGAAGATTATAGCTTCTGGGGAGAACTGGTCCATCATCCAAAATACGGTCAACAATTGCAAATGAACCGCTATGAACGGGCCAAACCAACCAGCAAAGGCTTGGTTAAATATTTCTCTAGTGATCATTTTAAAGGAATTGGACTCAAAACAGCTCAAAAGATCGTGGATCTCTATGGTGAGGATACCATTGATAAAATTCTCCAAGCTCCTGAAAAACTAGCCTCAATCTCCGGCCTCTCCAAAAAGAACCGTGAAGCCTTTGTCGAAAAACTACAGCTCAACTATGGTACAGAACGGGTCCTCGCCCAACTTGCCAACTATGGCATCCCTAATAAACTAGCCTTCCAAATCCAAGATTTCTACAAGGAAGAAACCTTGCAAATCGTCGAATCGGCTCCCTATCAACTGGTCGAAGATATTCAAGGAATGGGCTTCAAGATTGCCGACCAACTAGCAGAAGAATTAGGGATTGCTAGTGATGCCCCTGAACGCTTCCGAGCAGGTCTCGTCCATAGTCTTCTAACCCTCTCATTAGAAACAGGCGACACCTATGTTGAAGCTAGAGAATTACTCCAGGCCACTATCCAACTCTTAGAAGCATCCCGTCCCGTTGAGCTCGATCCAGCTAGCGTTGCCAAAGAATTGGCCAGTCTCATCGAAGAAGACAAGGTGCAAAACATAGACACCAAGATTTCAACAACAGCCTCTTCTTTGCGGAAGAAGGGATCCGCAGCCATATCGGTCGCCTGCTAGAAAAAGGAAAGCAAGAATCTTTCGAACCAGAAAAAATCGAACAAACAATCGATGACATTGAAGAGGATCTCCAGATCCACTACGATCCCATCCAACGGAAGGCTATCCAGGAAGCCATCCAGCAAAAGGTCTTCGTGCTAACAGGTGGACCAGGAACGGGGAAAACAACTGTTATTAACGGGATTATCGGAACCTACGCCCGCCTGCACCAATTGGACCTTCGGAAGAAATCTCAATTACCAATCCTCTTAGCTGCTCCAACCGGTCGAGCAGCGCGAAGAATGAGTGAACTGACTGGTCTTCCGAGCGCCACCATTCATCGTCACTTAGGAATGACGGGAGACGACGACACGAGTCACTTGGATGATTATCTAGACGCTGACTTCATCATTGTCGATGAATTTTCTATGGTGGATACTTGGTTAGCCAATCAGCTTCTCAGCAATATCTCCTCCAATACCAAACTCCTAATCGTTGGAGATGCCGATCAACTTCCTTCTGTGAGCCCTGGACAAGTCTTGTCCGATCTCCTACAGATCCCAAGCATCCCTCAAGTCAAACTGGAACACATCTTCCGTCAAGGTGAGGATTCGACCATTGTCACTCTGGCCAGTCAGATTCGCAAAGGCCAACTACCTCCTGATTTCACAGAGAAAAAGCCTGATCGCTCCTACTTTGAAGCACCGAGTGAGCTCATCGCTCCCATGATTGAAAAAATCACCAGCGCAGCCCTTCGCAACGGCATCCCGGCCCGAGACATACAGGTCCTCGCTCCTATGTATCGAGGTTCCGCAGGTATTGATCAAATAAACAGCCTCATGCAAGAGCTCCTCAATCCATTAGAAAATGGCGCTCTATTTTTTCAAGCATTGGATTGCCAGTATCGAAATGGTGACAAGGTCATCCACTTGGTCAATGATGCCGAAAGCAATGTCTTTAACGGAGATATCGGCTACATCACGGACCTCTTACCAGCGAAATATACCGAATCCAAGCAAGATGAACTGACTATCCAATTTGATGGCAATGAATTGGTCTACCCACGAAACGAATGGTACAAGATTCGCCTGGCCTATGCCATGAGTATCCATAAGTCTCAAGGAAGCGAATTCCCTGTGGTCATCCTTCCCTTGACCAATCAGAGTCGGCGCATGCTCCAACGCAATCTGATTTACACAGCTATCACCCGTTCCAAAGCAAACTCATTCTCCTCGGTGAATACACTGCATTTGACTTTGCGACGCAGAATACTGGAACTGCTCGTAAAACCTATCTGATTGAACGTTTTTCGGATGGGATTCCTCAAAACTCAGACTCTTCCTCAGCCAGCACCGCTCATCTGAAAGAGCCCACTAAAAAAACAGAGCCCAAAAAGGAGCTCGTCTCAGTTGAAAACCACTCTGACTTATCTGCTTCCCAAGCTTCTCAACAAGGCTATCGATTAACAGAGGACAATTACTTAAGCATTGATCCTATGATCGGCCTCACAGAGGAAGAGATTCAACATTTCTTCAAAAACTAATTAAGAATTCCCCGTAGGACAAGTATACCTACGGGGTTTCTTCTATTAAAGATCCTTCATACGATTTCTGAGACTCGGAAGAAAAATTAGTGAGGGTCAAACCTAAGAGGCGAATACCTGAGGAATTGATCTCTAGGCTCTGGTAGAGCTCCTGGGCTACTCTCTGAATGACTTCTGGGTCTCTGGTTGCTTCCTCTAAACTGCGCCTCTTGGTCAAGGTCGTAAAATCGGCATAACGAATCTTGAGCACCAAGGTCTTACCAATTTTCTGATGCTTGGTCAAACTGTTCGCCACCTTGTCAGATAAATTGCTCAGTTCTTTTAGCACATCATCCTCGGCCACCAGCAATTTTCGATAGGTGCGTTCCTTCCCAATGGACTTGCGAATGCGATTACTCTTAACTGGACTGTTATGAATCCCTCTAGCCTTTCGATAGAGATCAAAACCAAAGCGACCAAAGTAATCGATGAGAGTCATTTCCGGCACTTCTAAGAGATCTGCTCCTGTATAAATCCCCAAATCGTGTAGTCGCTCTACTGTCCGTTTCCCCACACCATGAAACTTAGCCACGTCCAGCTGACTCAAAAACTCTTGAGCCTGCTCGGGTAAGATGACAGTCAGCCCACGAGGCTTCTGGTAATCACTGGCGATTTTTGCTAGAAACTTATTGTAGGAAACTCCGGCAGAAGCGGTTAAGTGCAATTCATTCCAAATATCATGCTGAATTAAACGAGCTACCTTTACAGCAGATTGAATACCAAGCTTATTATTGGTCACATCCAAATAGGCTTCGTCGATGCTCATAGGCTCAATTAGATCTGTATAGCGTTTAAAAATTTCTCTGACTTGGAGACCGACTGCCTGATACTTCTCGTAGTTACCAGGGATGAACACTGCCTGAGGACACCGTTCATAAGCTTCTTTGGAACTCATAGCCGAATGGACGCCATATTTTCTGGCTTCGTAATTGCAGGTCGATACCACTCCCCTTCCACCGGACAAACGTGGATCGTGGCCAATGATGACAGGCTTTCCCTTCAATTCAGGATGGTCGCGCTCTTCAACGGACGCAAAAAAGGCATCCATGTCGATATGAATGATCTTACGGCTCGTATCATTTACTAACGGAAATATGAGCATTAGAAACCTCCAGCTACATTATACCTCCCTTAGAATTATTTTCCTACTTTTTGAATCATCAACTCCTCAAAAATATAAGACAGTTTACAAGAAAATCACCATCTGTATTATAAAAGAATCCAAAATCTTTTTGCTATTCCCTTTGTGAAACCGATTTCTATGTGGTATACTACTATTGTAAGTGCAACAGATTTGTTGCTAGAAAGATATAAGAGGATTTAAACATGGTTGTTAAAACAGTTGTTGAAGCACAAGACATTTTTGACAAAGCCTGGGAAGGCTTCCAAGGGGAAGACTGGAAAGAAAGAGCCAGTGTCTCTCGCTTTGTTCAAGCTAACTACACTCCATATGATGGAGATGAAAGCTTCCTAGCTGGTCCAACTGAACGTTCTCTTCACATCAAAAAGATTGTTGAAGAAACTAAAGCTCACTACGAAGAAACTCGTTTCCCATACGATACTCGTCCAACTTCTATCGCTGATATTGCAGCTGGATACATTGACAAAGAAAACGAAGTCATCTTCGGTATCCAAAACGATGAGTTGTTCAAATTGAACTTCATGCCTCGTGGTGGTATCCGTATGGCGGAAACTACTTTGAAAGAAAATGGATTTGAGCCAGATCCAGCTGTGCATGAAATCTTCACTAAATATGTAACAACAGTTAACGATGGTATCTTCCGTGCTTATACTACAAACATCCGTCGTGCACGTCACGCTCACACAGTAACTGGTCTTCCAGATGCATATTCTCGCGGACGTATCATCGGGGTTTATGCTCGTTTGGCCCTTTACGGAGCTGACTACTTGATGGCTGAAAAAGCAAACGACTGGAACGCGATCACTGAAATCGATGAAGAATCAATCCGTCTTCGTGAAGAAGTAAACCTTCAATACCAAGCACTTCAAGAAGTTGTTAAATTGGGTGACCTTTATGGTGTAGACGTACGTCGTCCTGCCTTCGATACAAAAGAAGCAATCCAATGGACAAACATCGCCTTCATGGCTGTCTGCCGTGTAATCAACGGTGCTGCTACTTCTCTTGGACGTGTGCCAATCGTTTTGGATATCTACGCTGAACGTGACTTGGCTCGTGGTACTTACACTGAGTCTGAAATCCAAGAATTCGTTGACGATTTCGTTATGAAATTGCGTACTGTTAAATTTGCTCGTACAAAAGCTTACGACCAATTGTACTCAGGTGACCCAACCTTCATCACAACTTCTATGGCTGGTATGGGGAACGACGGACGTCACCGTGTTACTAAGATGGACTACCGTTTCTTGAACACTTTGGACAACATCGGTAACTCTCCAGAACCAAACTTGACAGTTCTTTGGACTGACAAATTGCCATACAGCTTCCGTCGCTACTGTATGCACATGAGCCACAAACACTCTTCTATCCAATACGAAGGTGTTACAACAATGGCTAAAGACGGATACGGTGAAATGAGCTGTATCTCATGTTGTGTATCTCCACTTGACCCAGAAAACGAAGAACAACGCCACAACATCCAGTACTTCGGTGCTCGTGTAAACGTGCTTAAAGCTCTTCTTACTGGATTGAACGGTGGTTACGACGACGTTCATAAAGACTACAAAGTATTTGACATCGATCCTATCCGTGACGAAGTTCTTGAATTCGAATCAGTTAAAGCGAACTTCGAAATCACTTGACTGGTTGACTGACACTTATGTAGATGCTTTGAACATCATCCACTACATGACTGATAAGTACAACTACGAAGCAGTTCAAATGGCCTTCTTGCCAACTCACCAACGCGCTAACATGGGATTCGGTATCTGTGGATTTGCTAACACTGTTGATACATTGTCAGCTATCAAGTACGCTACAGTTAAACCAATCCGTGACGAAAATGGCTACATCTACGATTACGAAACAATCGGTGAATACCCACGTTGGGGTGAAGATGACCCACGTTCTAACGAATTGGCAGAATGGTTGATCGAAGCTTACACTACTCGTCTTCGCAGCCACAAACTTTACAAGAACGCTGAAGCGACAGTTTCACTTCTTACTATCACTTCTAACGTTGCTTACTCTAAACAAACTGGTAACTCTCCAGTCCACAAAGGGGTATACCTCAACGAAGATGGTTCTGTGAACTTGTCTAAATTGGAATTCTTCTCGCCAGGTGCTAACCCATCTAACAAAGCTAAAGGTGGTTGGTTGCAAAACTTGAACTCACTTGCTAGCCTTGACTTTGGTTATGCAGCTGACGGTATCTCATTGACAACTCAAGTATCACCTCGTGCTCTTGGTAAAACTCGTGACGAACAAGTTGATAACTTGGTAACAATCCTTGATGGTTACTTCGAAAACGGTGGACAACACGTTAACTTGAACGTTATGGACTTGAACGATGTTTACGAAAAGATCATGTCAGGTGAAGACGTTATCGTACGTATCTCTGGATACTGTGTAAACACTAAATACCTTACTCCAGAACAAAAAACTGAATTGACACAACGTGTCTTCCACGAAGTTCTTTCTATGGATGATGCATTGAGCTAAGATTCAAATAGATTTTTCAAACCAGTCGGAAACGGCTGGTTTTTTCTTGTCCTGTCTTGACTAAATCCGTGGTATCACTAGTACAAATCAGTGAAATTTTGATATAATGGAGACAATCTATTAACAGAACAGGAAGAACAATGGAAGCGTCTAAAGATATGGACCGCGTGATTGACGTCCTCATGTTGGCAGGAACCCTCCTTTTAGAGAGCGGTTCTGAAATCCATAGGGTGGAGGATACCATGATCCGGATTGCTCATTCTCAAGGAATCGATGATTGCAATGCCTTAGCGATGCCAGTCGCTATTTCTTTTCAATCGAAAATGCCAATATCACGCGGATGAAACGGATCCTGCGAACCAATTACAATATCGAGAAGGTCTGTGATGTCAACCAGATTTCTCGCCAATTAGTCTCTGGGTACATCAATCTCGAAGAAGCCTATCAAGCTTTGATCCAATTAAAACAAAAGGCAGTCCCTTATACCAATCTGCAGTTAACCATCGCGGCAACTCTTAGTGCCCCTTTTTTCTCCATCATGTTTGGCGGGAACTTTTATGATGCGATTGGAGCAGGTATTGCGACCGTCTTTGCCTTTGCTTTCTCTCTCGTAGTTGAGAAATACGTGCGCATCCCTTTTGCTACTGCTTTTGCGGCAGCCTTTGTCTTTGGCTTTTTGGCCCATATTTGGTCTCAATATAGTGGTTTTCCTTCCAATACCGATCTTATCATTGCTGGCTGTGTTATGCCCTTTGTTCCTGGTATTGCCATGACCAATGCCGTCAGGGATCTGATGAACAACCACCTCAACTCTGGGATGAGTAAACTCTTTGAGACCCTACTCATTACCCTTGCCCTTGGTGCCGGGACGACCGTCGCTCTTGTCCTTATGAAATAGAATCATGAATCTAATCGAATTTTTAATCCAAGCGGTGGCTAGTTTGATTGCCATCATTACCTTTTTAATCGTTCTCAATGTGCAACGTTCCATGCTCATCCCTGGAGGAGTTCTAGGGATGGCTATTTGGTTGCTCTACTATATCTTGAAAGGACCTACCAATGTTATCATTGCGACTTTTATTGCAGCAATCGTTGGTTCTTGTATCAGTCAAATTTTAAGCATTATCTATAAGACGCCTGTCGTTGTCTTTATGCTAGCTATTCTTGCCCCTTTGGTTCCTGGATACATTTCCTATCGGACCACTTCCTTCTTTGTCAGTGGCCAATATCAACAAGCAGTGACCAGCGTAACCTTGGTTGTTATTCTGGCCTTGGTCATCTCCATCGGGATGGCTAGCGGGTCTGTCGTCTTGAAACTCTACCATTCTTACCAACGCCATCAAAAAAGAAAAATGACCAATGCCAACTAGCATTTGTTTTCTAATTTTTATCTATGTAATCGCTTGCTTTATCGCTTAAAAGGAGTACAATGATAGTGAAATAACAAATCCTTTAGAGTATGCGAGGTGCTGTACTATGATAAACAAGTATATCAAGTATCTTCCTTGGATGATCCTAGGAGTCCTCCCCTCCTATCAATCAGCGTCTTACTATGCCCGTAATTCATTTGACTTGTTCTATCTGACCTTGAACTTTCTGATTGTGTACATCGCTTTAATCGTCTTCTACGAAAAAGTTCTAAGAGACAAATGCAAAGAACTCTTCATACGAATCATGAGCAACCCTAAAAAAGATAAGCAAACATAAGAGTTGAAAAGCCATCTGAGGATGGCTTTTGAATGTAGAACAAACTATTGTTTTACATAAAACAGCAAGATGCTTTTCAAAAAATTACTTTAATTTTTAGGCATTTAGGAAGATTAAAAACTTTTCCGCCGTGAGAAAAGTGCCTGAAACGTAATAGTTTCAGGCACTCGGAATTATTGAGACCTTAGGCTCAATAATTAGTCATGGAACTTCATAGAAGTTCGCTAACGTCCGATCTCACCTAAGGAAAATTTTTAGAAGACTTTATCATCAATCTAAAGCCATCTGAGGATGGCTTTTTTGATTTTCGTCCTCTCTTTTTCAAACAATCCCTTGACCACCTCGGTCCTAAGAATGATTTCCATACGGATCTGGCTTTTTCAAGGGAGTTTTGCTTTCAAATATGGTAAAATAGAAACGAAATATACTAGTAGATATCAAATTAAAAGAGGTTATTTATGACAATCGGTATTGATAAGATTGGATTTGCGACCAGCCAGTATGTCTTGCGCTTAAGTGAGCTAGCGGCTGCTCGAAATACAGATCCAGAAAAACTCAGTAAAGGGCTCTTATTGAAAGAACTGAGTATTGCCCCTATTACAGAGGATATCGTCACACTTGGAGCAAGTGCCAGCCATAGTATTTTAACCGAAGAAGAAAAAGAAGAAATCGATATGGTTATTCTAGCGACCGAGTCAGGAATTGACCAGAGTAAGGCTGCTGCTGTTTTCGTTCACGGTCTTCTAGGAATCCAACCCTTTGCCCGAAGCTTTGAAATGAAGGAAGCTTGCTATGCTGCTACTGCCGCTTTGGACTATGCTAAACTTCATGTTGAAAAATCCCCACAGAGCAAGGTCTTGGTTATTGCCAGCGATATTGCAAAATATGGAATCGACACTCCTGGTGAGCCGACTCAAGGAGCTGGATCTGTCGCTATGTTGGTGACGCAGAATCCACGTATTCTAGCATTCAACGATGACAATGTAGCTCAGACCCGTGATGTCATGGATTTCTGGCGTCCCAACTACTCAAGCACACCCTTTGTCAATGGGATCTATTCGACCCAACAGTACTTGGATTGCTTGAAAACAACCTGGACAGAGTATCAAAAACGGACTGGTCTGACATTGAATGATTTTGATGCGGTCTGCTTCCACTTACCTTATCCCAAGCTTGCTCTTAAGGGCTTAAAAAAGATTCTTGATAAGAGTCTTTCTCCTGAGAAACAAGCCCAATTGCAATACAATTTTGAACAGTCCATTCTCTACAGCCAAAAGGTTGGGAATATCTATACGGGTTCCCTCTTCCTAGGTTTGCTTTCTCTCCTAGAAAACCAACCTCAACTGGTTGCTGGCGACCGGATCGCCCTCTATGGATATGGAAGTGGTGCGGTAGCGGAGATTTTTAGTGCTCACTTGGTCGAAGGATTTGAGAAAATGCTCCATCCAAACCGTTTAGCAGAATTGGATCAGCGAAAAGCTCTTACGATTGCCGAATATGAGAAAATCTTCTTCGAAGAGGTAGAATTAGATGCTGAAGGCAATCAAACCTTCCAAGGTTACCAAGATCAAACCTATGCCTTATCAGAAATCAACGAACACCAACGAACCTATGTAAAGGTAGAACACCATGGTTAAATTAACTGGTTTTTCAAAAGCAAGTCCAGCAGAGCGTATCGAAAAATTGGCTCAGGCCGGACTCCTTTCAGAAGAAGGACTACAAACAGTAAGGGACAATGACACATTGCCCCTTTCTCTTGCCAATGAAATGGTCGAAAATGTCCTCGGAACTTTAGCCTTACCCTTTGGTATAGCTCCTGGTTTCCAGGTAGATGGGCAGGAAGTCCAGGTCCCAATGGTGACGGAAGAACCCTCTGTCATTGCTGTCGCCTCTTACGCTGCAGGGTTGATCAAGCGTTCAGGTGGTTTTCAGACCCAGGTGCACAAGCGTCAAATGATTGGGCAAGTGGCTCTCTATGATGTCAACAATAAAGAAAAGGCCAGTCAGGCGATTACAGAAGCTAAAGAAGACCTACTCCAACTGGCCAATCAAGCCTATCCTTCCATTGTTAAACGGGGAGGAGGGGCACGAGATCTATGGATAGAGGAGAAAGGTGACTTTCTCATTTGCTACCTATCCGTTGATCCAAAAGAAGCAATGGGGGCCAATATGCTCAATACTATGCTAGAAGCTCTGGTCGACCCTTTAGAAGACTTATCCGGGGGCCAAGGCTTAATGGCTATTTTGTCCAACCTAGCAACAGATGCCCTCGTCACTGCAAGGTGTCACATAGACTACCGCTTTCTCAGTCGTGATCTCAAGGAAGCTTCCGAAATCGCTCAGAAAATAGCTCTGGCCAGTCAATTAGCGGCTGTTGATCCTTATCGAGCAGCGACTCACAACAAGGGAATTTTCAATGGCATCGATGCTGTCGTCTTAGCAACTGGGAATGACTGGCGGGCGATTGAAGCAGGTGGCCATACCTATGCTAGTCGAACAGGACAAGCTCAAGGACTATCTAACTGGATGGATCATCCAGAACAGCAAGTCCTAGAAGGCCAGCTGACCCTTCCCATGCCTATCGCTACCAAAGGAGGCTCCATCGGACTCAATCCAAGCGTTCAAGTGGCTCATGACCTGCTTGGAAATCCCGATGCCCAGACACTAGCGAGAATCATTGTATCCGTTGGCCTGGCTCAAAATTTTGCAGCGCTTAAGGCCTTGGTTAGCACCGGTATTCAACATGGGCATATGAAACTCCAGGCTAAGTCACTCGCCCTACTTGCTGGAGCTACTCCGTCAGAGGTGGCTCTGGTGGTTCAAGCCCTGCTAGAAGACAAACCCTTTAACCTGGAAAAAGCCCAAGCTGTTTTAGAGAAAATTCGTCAAAGTAAGTAAAAAATCCTTCCGTGTAAACGGAGGGATTTTTGCTAGTTTCTTCAAGTTAATCATGAATAGAGGAGAGTTGTTCGTATCCTTCTTTTACGCGGCCATAAAGAAGATAGGGAACCTTTCTTAAATCGGCAATTGTCTGACAAGAAAGAGCACACATGATCAGGCGTAAATCCTCTTTCCAATCATTGACTTGGGCGATGACCTCGTCAATCGGCTTTGTCTCTACCAGTTCTAAGATGGTCCGAGAAAGACCGACCCCCTTGGCTCCTAAAACGAGTGCCTTGATCATATCCAAGGGATGACGAACGCCACCTGAGGCGAGAACCTCGACCTGATCCATCAGCGGTTGAGCCCCAAGCAGGGCTTGGACCGTTGTTTGTCCCCAGTCATTGAGATAGGAGCGATTGCCTCCCCGACGGTTTTCGATATAGGCAAAACTGGTCCCGCCTCTACCAGAAATATCAACTGTCCTGACACCTAGTTCGATGGCTCTTTGGATAGTTCCGGCATCCATACCAAAACCGACCTCTTTTAGCACCAAGGGCACTGGAAGTTGCTTTGCATAGTCTGCTAAATGCTCTTGCCAATTTCTAAAACTCCGTTCCCCTTCGGGCATGAGAAGCTCCTGCATGAGGTTGACATGGAGTTGGAGAAAAAGAGGCTGGGTCTCCTCAATCGTCCGCAAGCCCAATTCAAGCGGTTTGTCAATCCCGATATTGGTCGCAAAGAGTAGGTCCGGATGAAGGTCCTTGACTCGATAGGAGCTATCCTGAGGATCCTTTAAAGCTGCACTATAGGAACCTGTCACAAAGAGAATACCACAGGCTTCTGCCACCTGGGCCAACTTCCGATTGATTTCTCCCCCCTTGTCACTACCACCTGTCATAGCATTGATATAAAAAGGGGATTCCCAATCACGACCCGCAAAATGAGTCGTCAAATCCACCTGATCTAAATCGATAGTTGGTAAAGAGGAATGAATCAACTCAACCTCATCAAAGCTATTGTAACCCGGAGTTTGCTCCAAGGCCAAGCGAATATGTTCATCCTTTCGGTTGGTCGTCATACTCTCCCATCCTTTCTGAATATAATAAATCAATCCCTGCTTCTTGCCAGCGTCTGACGATTTCTTGGGCAGCAGCCTCCTCAAATGCGAGGGCGATTCCACAATCTCCTCCTCCAGCGCCACTGGATTTTGCAATAGCCTCTAGTCCCTCTTCTGCCCTCTTTAATTGGGCCAATTTTTTGGTATAAATCACCTCATTAAGAGATAGAAGTAAGTCACTAGCCCGACCAATAGAGGACCAGGCTAAGTCTCTGTCTGCTTCTTGAAATGCAACTAAGAGGTCTTGTACAGCCTGCTCAGTGCCCTTTAAAAAGACTGGGCCAATAGCCGAACGAACCCGATTAATCAAGTCCCTTGAAATAGCAGGTTCTTGGGTCCAACCCACTAAAAAAGTATAGGACAACTGAGGGGAAAGAGGCTCAATTTCATAACCCCAGTCCAGGGCTAAGACCTGGTCCAGATCCTGATCTTGTAATTGCTCAGCCAGTGCCCGTCTGTCAAAAGAGCGGTAGCTGACCAAGCCTTCATAGGCAATACAAGCTAGGTCTCCCATAGAGCCATTGTCTCCACGTCGAATCAAGACCAAACAGGCCAAACGAAAGAGCAAGTCTGCTGACAGGGGAAAATCATAAAGAGCTACCATGGCTTTGAGGGTCAATAAGACCACACTGCCACTAGAGCCAATTCCGAATTTCTTACCCTCTCGCTCAAATTTCCCCCCAATACATAAATCAAAGGGAGCAAGTGCCACTCCTTGTGACTGGAGGTAGGCGTTCATCAGATGTACGGTTTCTTGAATCAGGGCATAGTCCGCCTGCGGAGTTAAATCAACCGCAAAGGAAAAACATGTCCGACTGAATCCGATAAGTAGATGCTGGTTGGATTTCTGCCTGCATGTAAATGGGAATAAACTGAATAATGGCTGTTTGTCCCGGGGTTAAGATAGAATATTCCCCAGCGATATACAGCTTCCCACCTGCTCGAACTTCTTTCTTATTCTTCATGGGACAAATCCTTGGTCTTGGAAACAATGATACGGTAGTCTTGTTCAAAAAAAGTGGAACCAACTGGTCCAGATCCTCTTCCAGACAGAGAACCTTCACATTCGGACCTGCATCCATGGTGAAGTAGCACCGTTTCCCTTCCTCTCGAAGAGAGCGCACAAACTCCATGGCCTCATAGCTCTTATCCGTCAAATAGGAGAAGGATGGGCTAGCAGTCTTGGTTGTAGAATGCATGAGAAGAGCATTTCGTTCGGTCAATTCTCCTACTTTTTCAAATTCATTGTCCTTCAGGTAACCCAGCATATCTTGGTAATCCTGAGCTGACTGGCGGATCCATTCTTGGAAATTAGTAGAGGTTTCCGTGCACCGCTTCATCCCTTCCCGACTGGAAAGAATTTTTTGTTGGTCATTTAACACCAGCATAATCATAGCCAGTTTGAGATCCGTTTTCACCTGGTAGATCGCTCCAGTATCCTTGTCCCAAGCCGCCAAAGGGCCAAAGAAAGAGCGAGAAGACGAACCGGAGGCAAACTTAGCCACTTGAGCTTGTTCTGCCTGCGTCATCCCCAGTTGGTAATAGCGATTGCAGGCTTTTACCAAGGCAGATAAACCACTGGAACTAGAAGAAAGTCCTGCAGCTGTCGGCATATTGTTGCTGGTATCAACCCGCACAAAGCCTGTCTCCCCTTCTGGTTTAAAACGGTCGATGACTGCTCCAATCTTGGCCTGCTCCGCTTCATTCTGGAAGACCCCATCAATAAAGAAGGCATGGGACTTGGCTTCAGGCCCCAAAGGACTAAGTCGAGTCTCCGTATACATATTTTCCAAGGTCAAGGAAATGGAACTAGTTGATGGCACCATTGCTTCACTGTTTTCCTTGCCCCAATACTTAATAATGGCGATATTGGCATACGATTTCACGCTTACAGGTTTTCGATCCATAACTCCTCCACTCCTTTATTTCTTAGTTCTTTTGCGATCATCTCTGCTTGTTCCTGGTCTGCAGCAAGGGCAATGATACAGCCACCGAGCCCACCACCACTCATCTTGGCTCCCAAGGCTCCACTCCCTAAGGCTAGTTCCACCAATTGATCCGCTTCTGGACAACTCACTCCCACTGCTTGCAAATGATGATGGCAGTCTGTTAAGATGCGTCCCAAGGTGAAAGCATCTTTTTGAGCAAGAGCTTTTTCTGCGTACTCAGTTAGAAGTCCAATTTCATGGAAACTAGCGAGGGCTGCTGTTCCCAACTCCTTGACCTTCTGAATGGCTTCTTTGGTATGGCCATGGATACCTGTATCTGCAATGACCAGCTTGGCACCCAAATTAACCTCTAATTCACTGAAGCCGACATTTCGAATGAATTTAATCGGCTGATCGCTGAGACAGGTCTTGGCATCCAGCCCACTTGGATTCACATGGGCAATCATTTCCGCTCGATTAACCAAGATTTCCAAAGTCTCTTGACTCAAATCTCGCCCAAAGTAATCAAAGACTGCTCGAATTGCCGCAATACTGACAGCAGCCGAGGACCCCATCCCCCGCTGGGACGGAATCATGGAGTCAATCCGGCAAGCGATAGCCGCCTCCTCAATCCCCAAATGCTCTAAAGAAGCGTAAACGGCCATAGATAAGCTATCATTCTCAAAAAGGACCCACGGACGCTCCGCAGGTACAATCTGACAAGTGACCTGAATGTTAAGGAGGGGCAAGGCAATGGCTGGATAGCCATAAACAACCGCATGCTCTCCTATTAAAATAATCTTGCTATGTGCTTGTCCGACACCTATCGATCTAGTCATATGTCTCTCAGTTATCTTCGTTCTTTCTGCTATAGATTGCTTAATACAATCCTCTCTCCTTCCATTTTAATATAAAAAAAAAGAAAAAAAGCGATGGCTAAACCACGCTTCTTTCTCCGTCTTAGGAAGGATTTTTTCCGGTTCCTTCCATTTCTCTTTTGATGAGCTCCATGAGTTGATTCCGATCCAGGATCCATTGGGCCCGCTCATCTTTTTCATAGGTCCGATTGGATAGGAAAATAGCTGCCAATTGGAGCTTGCGATTATAGAGAAGGAAGGTTCCTGTATAACCTGTATGGTCCAACCAGTCTCCTTCCAGATTCCAGGCCAGAGAGCGCATCTTCCCTTTTTCTAAAGCATAGTTCTGCGATAAAATCTCTGCAAAAGGATCCTGTAAGTAATGCTCCAGGAAAATTTCCATATCTCTAATGGTCGAAAACAGACCTGCACTTCCGGCATGGACTCCCAGTACACGCGCTTTCGGATCATGGACGACACCAGCTGGAACGCCACGAAGGGTTGGCACCGCTTGAGAAACCGGGCCAAAAGTAGTCTCCTTCATTTGCCAAGGTGCAAAGACTTGCTCCTGAAAAATCTGGGCCAAATCCTGACCATACCACTTCTCCAGAAGAAAGCCCAACAAAAGAAAATTGACATCTGTATAGTGGAACTGGCGATTGTCCTTGAGCTTCAAACGGTGCAGGGCTTCTTTTAAGCCCTCAGCATCCAAGTCATCTCGTCTAGGGATGAAAGGATCCAGCCCAGAAGTATGGGTTAAAAGCTGACGGATGGTCACCTCTGCCTGCTCCATATCCGGATAGTGAGAAGCTAAGGGACGATCGATATCAATTTGCCCTTGTCGGACCAGAAAAGCAAGAACCGTTCCAACTCCGACGACCTTACTCACACTGGCTAAATCATAGGTCAAGCCAGGAATAACTGGCTCTTGCTTGTCTGGATCAGCTAGTCCCAAGTAATACTCCTGCCAGCTTCCTTTCTGATAGAGCGCAAGAGAGGCACCTGGGTAGATGCCTGCTCCTATTTGCTCTTGAATTTTTTGGATGATTTTTTCCATTTTTCTTCACTCATTTCAATCAGCCAAAGACTTGCTTAGGCTTCGAACCACCATTCAATCTTGCTTGGATCCTCAACCAAGACAAATTGTTGCCTTTTTGGTACAAAAGTCACCTGATCTCCAAAGCAAGAGGCCACTTCACTTGCTACAAATGGCTCTAGAATGACCTTGACCTGACAAAGGTCCCAAGTCTGTCCATTAGCTAGTGTGAGGTCCGGACCATCTGATGCTTCTAAGTCTAAATACTCTTCTAAGCCAGGTAGTTGTTGATAGAAAGCTGTAGAAGTCTCTACATTAGGTACACGAAGAACTATCTTTTCTACGAAAAACTCCGTCAAGGTTGTAAACTCTTCATTCGCTTGAAAATCTGGAACTTCCTCAATTTCAGTTAAACTGTCCACTTGCTCTTCCGCATGGAGCAAGATACGATCTCCTTCTGGCGAAAGAGCTTCAAAGGCATAGCCATTTTTCCCCTCTGAAGAGGCGATCAACTTGATGACCACGAGCCAGAAGCCACTCAATTTCTTGCGGGTTGGTCACGCGAATCTTTAAAGCAAGCCAAGCGTTTTGGTCCCTCAACCTTACGGGTTCTCATACTAGGGATTCCTCTAAATAGAGGCGGTCTGTCTTCGATTGATCTCCAAGGGATAATAAAGCCCCATCTTCCAACAGGGTTTTTCATTCCTAAGACCTTTTCAAAAAAATTCTTGATTGACATTTCGATTGTTTGTTTTTTTAATACGGGTGAAATACTACTAATCTTATTTATGCACATAATTCCTCCAAGTCTTTTTATATTTTTAAAAGATTTTCTTTTTTACAAGAAATCTTGTGCAAAAAAGACAGATTTCTCAAAATTTTGAATCTGTCTTTCTTTACTTAATATACTGTTCGTGTATGGACCCGCCCGTTTGGAGCTTCAAATTCGTATTCTAAGTAATCCTGATAGGTCCCTGGTGCAATCACTCCACGCACATCTAATACAGCCGTTCCCGCCTGTCCCACAATGGAATCTGCTAACAGGCAGCAATTCGTAGACAGAACAAAGTAAGATTTAAAACGCGAAGAAGTAAATTTATATAGCTCAGCCCCTAAATCATATTTCAATTTGTAAGCGTAGGTCGGCTGACCGTCTTCCAGTAACCTACTAGGTGGATCCCAAGGTTCTAACAACTGATCAATTTCAGCTAGACGCTTCTCTACTGCCTGATTCTCTTCTTCGGTAAGGGATAGGCTGTAGCCAAACAGCGTCTTTTGACTCTCTTTTTTACATAGTTCGATGTATGGTTCCTTATCCACTTTAAACAGTACGCCATCCCCAATCGTCCCAAATAGACGCTCTGAAAAGGGATCGTAACTTCCGTAAGAAATGACCTTCCCCTGATAACAAATATCTACATGCCCAATCGCTCCAAATAAGTTGCTGTCAGAAGTATGAACCAAAATTTCTAATTCCCTTGCCTCTTCTTCTTTTTTCACCAATCGATAAGGGCCTGTGTGTCCCGCCGAGCTCCCTTTTTGAAGAAACTGGTTAAACCGTTTTAACTCCTTAGCAGGGATAAAAGGCTGCAAAAGATAACCGGTAGGCTAATACGAAAGCGACGTTTTAACTCTTGGCCTTGTTGGTCTTTGTCAAATAAAATACCATCTCGAATATTAGAAATCCCCAACAAGACCAGATAAGCCCCCAAGAGGATAAATTGGAAGTGCCCATCTGAACCAGGTTCCAAGACAGTTGCTAGACCAATCCCACCGTTTAAAAGCGCATCCCATAAATAGAGCCAGCCTCCTTTTACCCGATTGGCCTTATAAAGCCAAAATGTGATCCCATAGACAATGGCACTCCCCAACTGATATGCCCCTAAACAAATCACAACTAAGTTTACGGGCAGACTACTCAGTCGATTCAACCAGATCAACGCAAGTGAAAGAAATAAACCAAATAGAGTGGCTATAGGAAATAGACTTGCTACGTAACAAAAAGCGAAGAAGAAAGCTTCCTAGTCCATCAACTAAAAAGTAAATGGCTAATAGATCCAAGGAAAATTTTGTGAAACCAACACCGTTTCGAAAAATGAGGATCCCAAAAATGACGGCAAGAACCCCAAACAATAAAGTCCGTCTTCTTGCAACTTCTTCAACAGATAATTTTCTCACCATGACACCCTCCTTCAGAGATCAAAGGTCTTTAGACAAATACTATTTTATCACGTATAATATAAGAAGTAAAGAAACAGTGAAGCTGATAAAAGGAGCATCCTATGAAATTCAATCAATATAGCTATCTACCAGTCGACCAAGCAGACATTCTAAAGGAACTGAAAGAAATCGGGTTTGACCTTCCCCTTCATCTTACAGAGAAAGAACTGTTTGAATGGTTTGTTCGCAAGGTTTATTTCACCTACAAAAATACAGATTATCCTCTCTCTAACCTAGTGGCGGATGCTGAAACAGATCTCCTGAGCTATTTCCAATCTGACCGCGAATGGTCTCCAAATATTTTCTACACAGTGGCCCTCCAATTGCTCGGTTTCCGCTATTTTATTGACTTTGAAAATACGGACAGCTTCTTAAAAGAAGTCCAAATTCCGATTGAGTATGGAAACTTGGTTGAGAACCTCTATCACCTCCTCAATACTCGTACAGTCAAAGGGAATTTACTAATCGAGCAGTTGGTCAGCGATGGCTTAATCCCTGAAGACAATCGCTACCACTTTTTCAACGGTAAAAGTCTAGCTACCTTTAACTGCCATGATGTGATCCGTGAGGTGGTCTATGTGGAAAGTCGGATTGATAGCGATCAAGATGGCCTTCCAGATTTGGTCAAGGTCAATATTATTCGCCCTCGCTATGAAGGAAAAATCCCAGCCGTCATGACAGCTAGCCCTTATCACCAAGGAACCAATGACAAGGCTAGTGACAAGGCGCTCTATAATATGAATGTGGACCTGGAGAAAAAAGAAGCAGGGACCATCCAAGTCAGCAAACCCACACTCGAGCTTGTTGATCCCGTTGGAGAAGCCCAACTGGTCTCTGAGGCTGAAGAAATCCTCACTCATATCAACAGCAGTTATACTCTCAATGACTACCTGCTCGCTCGCGGCTTTGCCAACCTCTACGTCTCTGGTCTAGGGACCAAGGACTCCCAAGGCTTGATGACCAACGGGGATTACCGCCAAATCGAGGCCTACAAGAATGTCATCGACTGGCTCAATGGACGCTGTCGTGCTTTCACAGACCACAATCGCCAACGCCAAATCAAGGCAGATTGGTCCAACGGTAAGGTTGCTACTACAGGCTTGTCCTACCTAGGTACCATGTCCAATGGACTGGCTACCACCGGTGTCGATGGCCTAGAAGTCATCATCGCAGAAGCCGGTATCTCTTCTTGGTACAACTACTACCGGGAAAATGGCCTTGTCACAAGTCCTGGCGGCTATCCTGGAGAAGATTTTGATTCGCTCGCTGAGTTGACCTATTCACGCGCCCTTCGGGCTGGAGACTATCTCCGCCACCATGCAGCCCATCTAGCGGATTTAGAACGGCTCAAGGAGCAAATAGATCGCAAAACAGGGGACTACAACCAATTCTGGCACAACCGTAACTACCTCCTACAGGCAGACAAAGTCAAGGCTGAGGTCGTCTTCACCCATGGTTCGCAAGACTGGAACGTGAAGCCCCTCCATGTTTACCAAATGTTCCAAGCTCTGCCTTCCCACATCAAAAAACACCTCTTCTACCACAATGGTGCCCATGTTTACCTCAACAACTGGCAATCCATTGACTTCCGTGAAAGCATGAATGCCCTACTTTCTAAAAAATTACTGGGCTACGATTCAAGCTATGAATTGCCAACTGTCATCTGGCAGGACAATACAGGAGAGCAAAGCTGGACTAGCTTAGAAGATTTTGGCAACCAAACAGCTCAGCGGACCTTCTCTCTTGGTGACAGTGAAAAAGTTATCCAAAACCGCTATGCTACAGAAGACTATGAGCGCTATGGCAAGGCCTATCCAACCTTCTTAACTGATCTTTACCAAGATAAGGCCCAGCAAGTGACCATCGATCTTCCGATAGAAAAAGACCTACACCTCAACGGAAAAGTTCGCCTTCACCTACGGCTCCAATCTAGCACTGACAAGGGCTTGCTCTCAGCTCAACTCATGGAGCTAGGAAGCAAGAAGTACCTCCAACCTTATCCAGCCGTCCTATCCGTCCGTACCCTTGATAACGGTCGTTACCATATGCTAGACAACTTGACCGAGTTGCCCTTCAAGGAAGCCGGCCAACGAGTAATTACAAAGGGGTATCTCAACCTTCAAAACCGTCATGATCTTTTACAAGTCGAACCTGTAACCCCAGGGGAATGGATGGAATTCGACTTTGAACTCCAACCAACCATCTACAAGCTGGAAAAAGGGACTACTCTTCGTCTTGTCCTTTATACAACCGATTTCGAGATTACCGTCCGCGACCAGACAGACTACCAACTCACCATTGACCTGGCCAACTCTAGCCTGACCCTTCCTGAAATGGAGTAAGGAAATCCAGCCTTTTCCCCAGTCGCCCCTCCCCTTGCTTCATTTGACAGCCTTGCCTACTTATGATAATATCTAAGAGAGTATTTCATAGAAAAAGAGTTTAGAGGATATTATGGCTATCGAAAAACAGTCAGCGAAATTGCTGAAATTCTAGGAGTTAGTCGCCAAGCGGTCAATAACCGTGTCAAGGCCCTAGATCCTGAAGATACAGAAAAAAATGATAAAGGTGTTACCGTCGTAACCCGTAGTGGCTTGATCAAGCTAGAAGAAATCTACAAAAAAACCATCTTTGAAGATGAGCCTGTTAGTGATGATGTCAAACAGCGCGAACTTATGGAAATGTTAGTGGATGAAAAGAATGCTGAAATTGTTCGGTTGTATGAACAATTAAAAGCAAAAGATGAGCAACTAGCTAAGAAGGATGAACAACTTCGGGTCAAAGATGTTCAAATTGCTGAAAAAGATAAACAACTAGACCAGCAACAACAATTAACCCTTCAAGCCATGAATGACCGTGAAACCTTGAAATTGGAATTAGATCAAGCCAAAGAAAAGGTTCAAGAACAAGAGAGTAAAGGCTTCTGGAGACGTGTCTTCGGACGCTAAAAAACTGACTTCGGTCAGTTTTTTCTATGCTCTTCCTCTCCATAATCACCAGACCCCCATCCCCATCATTCAATAAAGGAGTTCCCTTGAAAGAATTAAACCACTATGTCGCCTTCGATTTAGAATTCAATCAATTCGAAGGAAAGTACCACATCATTCAAGTTTCTGCTGTCCGCTTTACAGATGGACAAGAAGTTACCCACTACGATTCCTATGCCTATACGGATAAACCACTAAAAAGCTTTATCAATGGCCTCACCGGGATTACATCTGATAAAATCCTCCAAGCCCCCCCCTCTTGAGCAAGTCCTAGAGGAATTTCAAGACTTTGTTGCAGACAGTCCCCTCATTGGATACAATGCCATCAAGAGTGACCTCCCTATCCTAGCGGAAAATGGGCTAGAGTTCACGGATCAATATGCTGTTGATGTCTTTGAGGAAGCTTCTAAACGACGCCCGTCTGACCTCCATGGGATTAAAAACTTGCAGCTTCATACAGTTGCTCAGTTTTTAGGAGTGGCTGGAAAATCGCACGATAGTCTAGAAGATGCACGAATGACCGCCCTCGTTTATGAAGCCTTTCTCGAATCAGATCGGGCACGGAACCTCCTAAAGGAACAAGAATCCTTTTCTACCTCTCCTTTTGGTGGATTGGACCTCTCCAATTATTTTAACGACTAAAAAACCTCTATCAAATGATAGAGGTTTTTTCTGTATGCTTAGAATGGTAATTTACCAGCAAAAGCACCCAATTTTTTCTTCGTTGCTGCGTCAATCTCTTCAATCGCCGCATTGATGGCTTGAACCGTCATATCAGAAAGAGTTTCTGTATCTTCTGGATCCACAACTGCTGGGTTAAATTCGATGGATACCACCTTCTTGTCACCTGTAAGAGTTGCAACTACCAAGTCTTGAGCAGATTTTCCGACAAATTGAGTCGCAGCTAACTCTGCTTGGCTTTGTTCCATTTGTTTCTGAAGCTTTTGCGCTTGCTTCATCATATTTTGCATATTCATCATAAGATTTTCTAGATTCCTTTCGTATCAAGGGTTTAGACCCTATTGCTTAATTTTTACTGTCCACTTCTGCCCATTTTTTTTTAAAAATCGTCAAATGCGTTAGCGACTTCTTTTTGTTGTGATGGGAACAAATGTGAGTAGATATTTATTGTTGTATTGATAGAACTATGTCCTAGTCGTTTCATCAGAGTGAAAAAGATATAATCCTTTCCTTCTCCTCTCCTCAATCCCTGATTTATCAAAAAGGCTACATGTGAATGCCTAAAATCATGGTTTCGAATCAATTTGAAGTCTTCTGGCAATCGTTTCTTGAATGCTGCTCTAAAGTTAGAGACATTCGGAGCAGTCATAGGCTCCCCTGAAAATTGGAAAATCTGCAAATCATCGGTTGAATCAGTTAGCTTAGACAACCTCTGACTTTGTACTGACTTCCAGGTTTTCAACTCATCCACAAAAGCTTTATGGATATAGATTTCTCTATTTGATTGAGTCGTCTTTACAGATCCAATATGTATTTTCCCATTGCGATAATAGGCTGACTTACGGATCTTAATATATCCCTCGTCAAGAAAAACATCTCTCCAAGTTAAGGCAAGTGCCTCCCCCATACGAATTCCCGTAAACATGAGTACACGATACAGAAGTTTAAAAGGATACTCACTTTCTTCAAAATAAGATTCAAACTCCTTGAATTGTTCAGGAGTATAATAAGACATTTCTTTATGCTTTTCTGGAAGTTTCCGAATGGCATCACATGGATTATCCTGTCTATATCCTTTCGAAATAGCAATATCAAACAACTTATGAACAAAAATCATTTGTTGGTTAATATGCATTGGTGTAAGTGTCCCACCTTTTACACTTGGCTGTTCAATTAGCCAATCTCGATATTTTTTTACATCTTGAATGGTAACTGAAGACATATCAGCGTATTCAAAGAATCGCGATACATATTGGGTATAGTATGAGTTCTGGGTATCTACTGTACCTTTTTTATTTCCACGAAGCTCATCTTCTTCTTTTAACATTACATAAAGAGAGGAAATGGTAAGTTTTTGTGTATTCTGTATCTGATTTAACTTATGGATACGGTAATAAGCCGCATATTCCTCTGCTTCTTTTTTTGTTAAAAAATTAGATTTACGATGTCGTGTACGTTTGCCAGTTAAGGAACTTTTACCATCACTAATATCAACTAGCCACAGTCCATCATCCTGTTTAATTACCGCCATGCTATTTTTCTCCTTCAGTCATGACAGCGTTCTGAAGGTTCCCCTCAATTATATCATTTTTTAATTGTATTTGAAAACCAAGAATGGATTCAACTGTGATAATTGGTACACGTCCAATGCGTTTGTTCTTATACCATTCAAATCCTTCTTGTACAAGCTGGCTCTTAGCTTTTCGTATTAATTTACTAGCTTGTGTTTCAGAATATCCAATCAATTCCATTAAATCATTTTTATCTACAACTTGAATCATCTATATCTATTCCTTTCTAATGTCCTATTACATAGGTAAATTGTTTGGCAGTTTCTGCATCAAACGTGCGGTAACTAATGATCCCCAATCCTTTACATTACACTCTGAGACGAGAATTGAACCATCTGATTTAACCTGTTCCACAAATGAAATGTGCCCGTATATTGGATCAGCTCCAGCTTGTCCAGGACTAAATGATAGAGCAGAGTGTTCTGTTGGTGTATGGGTTGTTGTGAAACCTGGCTTATTCATCCATTGTCCACCATTTCCCATAAATGGATCAAAGTTGACTCCGACTTGCTTTCCACGGTTGAAGACATACCAGGTACATTGTCCCCATGGATAAGTGCTTGTGATATAGCCAGTAGTGTCAATAGCTGTTGTCAGACTGTAACCTACTGGTATATCATTTGAAGTTACTCCTCCACCATCTCTGGTTTTTCCTGTAGTTTGTTCAGGAGCTTTTGGAGTTCCTCCATGTTCATCAATGAAGGCATCCAGTTTTTGCATGGTTTCTGCACGTCTTTTTCCTGATCCTGTGGTATCTGTGAAATAGACTCCACCATCAGTTGCTGGATTGAGTGTTCCATTCGCAAACTTTTTAGCCTTGTCATCTTGAATTTTGAAGGTTTGGTTTTTATTTCCAATGATGGTTTGTTGGGTTAGTCCGACAACCGCAACCTCGTCATTAAAGTTATTGGCATATTCTGGATTGGAATCATAGGCCCCAAAACCAAACATATTGGCACCAGGATTAGTGGCTACTCCAGCAGTTCCAAGGGAACTTTCATTCAGTGCGATCGCAACGATTCCACGAACATCAAGATTAGATTTAGCTTCCCATTCGAGGAGCTTTTTTCCATTAATTCGGTTCTTATCATAGGAGATTCCTAACGTATCTAAAAAGCCGTCTAATTGCTCTGCTGTAATACCGAAGCGATGAACCAGTAGGTTGTGAGTATAGGGATCTCCATCTGACCAGTGATCCGCATAAGTCACTCCATTTTGGGATTGGGGTGAGCCATTCGTCCCACCACCTCCGACAGCCCCCATAAGGATAATGATGATGAGGACCGGTAGAAAGAGAGGAATGAGACCGGCTAATAGAAACCATTTTAGTTTTTTCATCGAATCTCCTTTCTAGTTAATGTCTTATATAAGCAGTGAACAGAACAGTCCCAAAACGCCATTTTGCATCTAAAACGACTGAATAGGACTTAGTCTGTAGGATGATTTGGTCTCTTTCTTGTTCTGAGACTGGAAACAAAAGAAGGAAATCGACTGAGCGTTTTCCTTCTTGGTAGGCTTGATAAAGAGTTTCTTCAAGAACTCTTGGAAAAGCAGTTCTTGAGCGTATCTTGGTATTCATATCATTCTCCTCTAAGTTGTCTTAAGCGTTCTGTTAATCGGTCTCTTCGTTCAATATTGGCTCTCAATTTATCATCTCGTGTCATGGTTTTTCTATAAGCACGAGTGAAGGCATTCGATCCTTGGGCTTTGTACATGGCTTGAGGATCTTTATATTCCTCTAATTTGTGCTCAATACTATTAATGCGGAGTTGTTTAAATGGAGAAATCCATTCTTCTTTTAGTGTCTTGAATTCTTCGTTTGAACTTGGTGTTGGCTCCACCGTGATTGGGGTTCCCATTGAAGGAGTTGATGGTGTTGGTCCTTCAACTGGTTTAATCCCTTCTAGCGTTGGCTTATTTTTTTGAATGCTTTGTTCTGGAGCATCTGGACTTATTGGAGTCTCAAGTGTTTCTACTGGGAGCACTTCATCAGGTTGGTGCTCTGATTCTTTATTGGTAAAGAAGGAACCGACATTTTGGAAGTGACTCTTGGCATTCATCACCATTCCAGCTCCAAAACCAGCACCTGCTAAGGCAAAGTTTCCAAGGTGTTGAGCAGATGAAAGACTTCTCGATGGCACTTGTGAAGCCACCTCTCTGGTCTTTGTAACCCCTTTTTCAACTTTATTTCCAATATCATTCGCAACCATTCGTGCTTTAGATCCAAGAATGAATTGAATCAGTTCAGCTTTGTATTTCCATAGAAGGAAGTATACTAGTCCTTTTGATACAACTGAAATGAGTAGTTTAAAGACAAGTCCAAAGATGATTAAGGATGGAAGTGTTTTAAGGATGCCATCAAAGCCTGTAATGACAATGTTTTCAATCATTTTTTCAATGTAGAAGACCAAAAGAGTTAATAGACTCGTGATAGCTGGAAAAAGCAGCCCACCAAACATGACTTTCAGAACTCCAAAAATCAAATCTTGCATTCTTGGTACAAAGGACATTAGTAGCACAATTGGAAAGAGCAGGATCATCATCAGGACAAGTGTCTGAGCAATGACGTTTAACATCTGAATCAAAATAACCGGTATCGCTAATACGAAGGCTTCACAGATTTTGAAGATGACATAAAACATGCGAGTAAAGATGAAGTCAGGCATAGCTGAAACCCAACGATTCTTTTCACCATCATCATTGGCTCCATTTCCTAGTTCATCCAGATATTTATTACGATCTTTCGATTTGACCGCTTTAAAGTTTCCATTCTTATCGCCTGTTCCTAATACCTTACTATCGTCAAAAGTCTCTTGTTTTCCATCTTGGCTGTTCTTGTATTTCCCATTTTCTTGACCTGTATTGACAAAAACATAGGCTTTATAAGAGGTTTCTGCAATATAGCTATCTGCCATGGAATCACCAATTTTAATGGATTTATTATTTCCATACTCCACCTTGATATTCGTGATATTTTTAGTGACATCTTGAGAGACATGGTTGATAGTATCGAGTAGATACAGACCACCTGATGTTCCAGCAATTGTTCCAAAATAACCAAAGCCAAGGATGAGAACTAGAAAGACATGAAGGAGAGTCCTTGAAAAAGCTCCTTTCGAAAAGAAAAACTGGTAAAAGAGATAGAAAGCTAGGATTAGAAGCAACATTGAAACGAGTGATTGTTTTGCGACTCCGCCAGAACTTGAACCGATGAATCCTTTCCAGATATTCATCGCTCCATTAAATACATAGTTCTTGTAGTTGGAGTAGAGATCAATCTTTTCAAGAATTCGTATTAACAAAGAAAAGAAGCCCACCACTGCGTTTAGAATGAAAAAGAAGAAGTTGACGAAAAGCTCATTAATCAGAACCCAAGCCCCGTTAAAGGAAGCGAACCCAGTCGGCTCCATATAGGACTTGAGAGAGAAGATATCGACTCCCCTTAGTTTGTCAAAAGCTTCTTGCATGGATTCACCTCCTAACTAGCGTATTTATTTTCAAGGCTTGATGATACTGTAGCTTTCATTGGTTTTAGAAGCATATCAATATCTTCAAAGATGTTGTGTACGGAAATCATATTGAGATTGCCATAGACGTCATAGTACAGGCATTGGCCAGAGATCATATTGTCAATCCATTCGAGATTGCTTTCAGTGACTTCTAGATTGACGTGTTTCAAGATATCTTCTCGTTCTGACTTTTCATAAAAAGCAAAGATGGTACCAAAACCTGTTGTATCATCGTCATTTTCTGCATCATGTACAGATTGAGTAATCAGTGCCAAGGTATTGTTTTTGGAGCGTCCAATCCGACGCATATTTTTGATAACGGCTTTTCCTTCTGCGGACTTCATAAGAATCCATGCTTCATCAAAGAACTCAATGGTATCTTCATTTTCATTTCGTTCTCCAAAGTGGGTACAGAAGGCACCAAGCGCAAACATGAGGGCAATAGAATTGCGTTCATGATCTGAAATTTTTGTGGAATCGTCTTTTGGTAGTTTGAGGTTATTGACCTCTAGAATGGTCACTCTTGATTCATAGTTAAGTCCTTGAGTGGTTCCATCTGAAAAGGCTAGTTCCAAGATAGAGTTTGTGACAATTGAGGTCAGATAACGACCAACCGAAGCAATTTCAGAGGAAGTAGAGTCTCTCAGAACTTTTAGGACGTGTTTAAATCCGACTTTCTCACCAGCGACTCGTTTCTACAATCGCATTAATAGCTTCTGTGATAGCTGTTTTTTGATCCATCGTGACATCATCTACAGCTTGTAGTAGAAACTCGAGCATATTTTTGGCAACCTCTACAGCTTGTTCTTTATCTAGAACAACAATCGGATCTAAGACTCCGTGGTTTGATGGAAGCGAGCTATCTAGTGTTACAAAGTTAAAGTTCTCAATCTGTTTCTTGCGTTCAGGATAGAGACGTGCGAATTCAGGTGAGTTGATCACTTCTTGGTAGTGATTTCTAAGTTCACGTTTAGGGTCGATATAAAGTGTTTTAACATTTTGTAAAGCCACACTTAAAAAGATGATCTGAGCGAGGAAGGATTTTCCTTGACCTGTTGCACCCGTAATGATGATATGCGGGTTCTTGGTAATCTTTCCAGCTATATCTTCTTTATTTCCCACTGTCGCATTGTAGAGGACAATGTTCTTTGAGGAATCAATAGCTTTAGCGATATTGTCCCAACGACCTGTCCAGTTATCTACTCGGCCGATATACCAACCGATACGGTTTCCAGAAGAGGTATTGGTGAAGGGCATGAGCTCTGAAAATCCACGAGCTGTGACCATATGTGTCCAGGTGCGAGTTTTCTTTTGGAGGTTTTCTCCATAGAGCAGAGCTTGAAAGAGATAGGGTCCGTCTTGAGAGGCTTCACTAATTTCAACGCCCATATCATCAAAGTAGTTCAAAACCACTTGCCGTCTTTGACGAAGTTGGTTCACACTAGAAGCAGAAACGATCAGATAGGCTCCATATTCGATGATATCTTCCTTGTTTCCGACTTTCTTCATCAAGTCTTTTAGAGAGATAGATCCCATGATAATCTCGTCTTGTTGGACAGTATCAGTATTTTCTGCTTCTTCCATGATGTTTCTGTAACGTGTATTGGAACGTCCCATTCGACCTTTGATCTTACTGGTATCAATGAATTCTGCCTTTATCCGTAACTCAACGGGGAAGTTCAAACGTTGGATAAATTCGCCCAGATGAAAACCGTTAAATTGAACAGGAAATTTACCTACAGGAAGAATGGTCACAAAAGAAGAGCCATAAGGGCTTTCTAGCTTGAGAAAGCCACCTTTTAAAACTTTAATCAAGGTATCTGTGATATTGAATTGAGCACGATTGGCGAGCACCTCCTTCTTATAGTGAGGGATATAGCGGAGGTATTGCATCCGCTGGTAATAAAAGAGTTCTTCATTGGATAAACGTTTCGCCCGAAGGACGGAGAAGGCTTGAAAAATAGTGAATTCATCACTTTTATAGTCTTCATACCATGTGGGACTTAATTCATATTCATAGCCAAGGCCTTTTGCGATTTTTTCAGTGAGCTCATTAAAGCTCTCATAGGCCAAGTCTTTGACGGTAGCTCCATGATTTTGTTTGCGTAAGGTCACTCCTACGACCCAGTCAAACTGATAAGGGATTTCCATTTCATCTGTTAGACGATCCACCGTGTAAAGAAGGAGTTCTTCTCCTAGTTCACGACTGTCATCTGCTAAAGCGTCTGAGAAGTCCCGCATTTTCTCTTCTAAGAGATAGTCTTTAGGGATCAGAGATATTTCAAAGAACTTGTTTTTTTGGAGCTTCTTCATCATTTGAGCAACCGTGATTTTATGTTTTCCCTTTTTCTCTTCATCCGTAATCGTGATTGGAGTATTTGGAATACGATAATAAGCAACGACTGTTCGATCTTTTTGAGGGCAAGGTTTTCATGTGTTTCCCTAATAGGATAGGTTAAAGTAATACTCATAGGTCCTCCTTTTCTATAGATTTGTTTTTTCAAAGACAATTTCTTCTACAGGCTCTATCCGATCTTCATGGTAGATAGCTTTTTTATTGATCTTAAAGTCCCAAAAGTAAATCAGGTAATCTCCAATAAAGACGTGCATCTTCTTACCGTGAGGCTCGTATTCCGTATAGAACTTAGCCAATTTGTAAGGGAGATACCAATAGAGCAAGAGAGAAATTGAGTGAGTGACTTTTGCGAGTGGCACAAAGATAAATCCTCCAAAGAGCAACATGGCCACAAAGACGATGATAAAAACAATGAAAAAGGACAACTGCATTGGTGTCGCAAAGTACCATAGTCGAGTGCCCTTTTTTGTCTTGATTTCTTGGATCCAATAAGGTGCATTTAGGCCCTTACTGTAGTCATAAAGTCTTTCTTCATTCATACTTAGAGTCCTGATTCAATACCAAAGAGTCGAAGGAACCAGCCGACTGCTTTTAGGATATCTTGTCCTTTGGCAATCGAAACAATAACGGCATAGAAACCAACGACTGAAAAGAGTTGAAGCCAAGAGCTATTCCGCCAAGCTTTAATAGCCAATAAAACAGCGATAGCGGTGAGAATCCAAATTCCATCGCCCTGGAGGAAGGTTCGTAGATTGTTTGTATTCATAGAGTTCTCCTATTCTTTATCATTTGCATAATTCAGTGGAATGGTGTGTTCTAGTTTTGAGACATAGTAGGTCTTTTCTTTTTCTGAGAGGGTAAAAGTGAAGTTTTCCGAGTGAGTGGTACCTCCAACTTCAAAGGTAGCTTGGACATAAGCGATTAAATCATCACCGTCCTGTTTGAGATAAGTGTAGTCGATCGTTTTAAAAGTGCTATTTGCGATGATATCCACATTTTTAGCGATCAGATTAAGATTATCTTGGTTTGTGGTGTAGTTTGTAAAGAAGATCTTGAGGAATTTTTCTACCTTCTTACGCTCGCTATCTGAAAAATGATCATTGGCAGTTAGTTGGAGCTTATCATCTTCGCTAAAGTGTCCAGCTTGTGAGGATTCAATAGCAGAAAACCAAGGAAGACCGGAGATATAGTATTTCCCATCTTTTTCATCAAATGGAATATTGAAACCTGTCACAATTTCTTTTTCTTCTGTGTTATTATCCCGGCGGATAGTTTCCTTGTATTTGATCTTATAGGTCGCAACCTTTTCTTCTACAGTCACTAACTGAGAGTAGAGAAGTTCACTAGGATTTCGAACTTGACCTTGGGCTTTCACATCAGGAATGAAGTTGTAAAAGCTATTTAGGTAGTCCACTTGAGCTTGTTGTTTGTCTCCTTCTTGTGGAAGGGTGAAATAAGCGTAGACATAATCATTCAGGTAATATTGGAGTTTATAGTCGTATTTTTTACTCGATTCCATAGGCTGTGCCTTTTGTTTTTTAGTAGCCTCTACTTGAGCTTGTAGTGCTCCTACCTTATTTGATATTGTGATAGCACGGATAGATCCCAAGAGGCCAACAAAAAGGAGGAAAGAAATTCCTCCTATGACTGCAATATTGACGGTCTTTTTATTGGTAACTTTTAGTTTTGGTGGGCCTCCTTTTTTCTCCACCTTTTTAAAGTGTGAAAGATATTCTTTTGCTTGAAGCAAGTAGCGTTTGGCTTTATCCATAGATCCTCCTTTTAGAGAGCAGCTAGTTCAATGAGCTTTGAGCCTTTTGCATAGAGGCGCTTATTAGCTTTTTCAATCTCGCCGTTAATGTAATAGTAGCCTCGCAACTCAGTTTGGAGTTGTTCGATCAGGTCAGGCTTTAGGTCTTTTGCTTCTTCTTTTTTAAGGAGACTATTTAATTCTCCAGCCTTTGTCCAAGCCTCTCTGTGATCTTTCTTTTTAAGTAATTCTCCCAGTTCATTCGTGACTTGAGAGACTTTCTTTTCAAAAATAGTTTTAGTAGCCATTTCAATTTCCTTTCTAAATGTTTCTTGATTGTCTTTGATGGTCTTTTGGATATAAGTAATGAGTGAGGGGCGCATTTTTTTATTTACGCTCAACACTTGACCATCTAGCGTGAAACAGGCATGTTCATAGTCATAGAAACCTTTCGCATCTGGTGGTTTTTCAGTAGATCTTCCAGCGCATTCATAGTAGAAGTCCTTTCCTTTTCGTAAGAGAACGTACATATGCCAGAATTCTTGTTCTGGAAGAAGCAGAAAGTCTGCTTGATAAATCTTCTTCAGCATCTCAAGAAGCCTCAAGCAGATCATCGTATCCTAGAGTTTGGTAGATAAAATCTGAATCAAACCAGAGCCAGTCATTGATTTGTCCTTCAGTTGGTGTATCACCAGAGAAGATATCCTCACAAATGACGGTTAGGGTATCCACTCCACCACGTTCACGGACAGTGTTCAAGGTGGTTAGTCCACCAGACCAGGCTTTAAAGTTTTCTAGTGAATTGATTTGAACTTTGTATTCCATATAGCTTTTCCTTTCTAGTGTTCATAGTGTTTATTAGCTTTGAGAAGTCGTAACATGGCTTTTCCTCGATCAGTGATCTCTCCGCTATTCTGAATCATTTTCATGTATTCTGTTTGCAGGATTTTATCTGCTTCAGTGACTAGTGCAAGAGAGTTAGCAACTTGATAGGTTAGCCAACGAATGGTTCGCTCAATACTGTATGGTTGTGGATTGGTTGATAGTTTTAAGGGTTCGATCCCTCCGAAGAGCCGTTGCCATTTCTCATCAGGTTTATAGGCTCCAAATCGAGTGAGACCATCATAGACTTGGATTTCTTTATTGATGATGCCTCTAGCGATTTCTCCGAGATCTACACCATTGATGTATTCCTCCACAATGCCTTGAGCTTTCTGATCTGAAAAACGTAATTCATAACGATTCCAGATACCAAAAATCTCCAAGGATTCGTCCAAGGAGATGTTTTCCATTCGAGCAATTTCATAGCGCTTTTCATAAAAGTTGAAGTAGAGTTGACTTTGACGGCTCCCAAAATAAATGGACAAACCGTGATTCGCTTCCATGTCTTCATTATCTGTGAAAGATCCACCACCTGTGATATTCCATTTCTTGATCGTGTCTAGGACAATCTCTTTGGAATAGAGTTTATCAATCAATTTAGGGATTTGAATTTGTTCGTCCTCGTGACCGTAACCCTTATAGAGTTCATCTAGAGCAATATCGAGTCGCTTCACCCGAACATCTTCATAGGAATAAAGAATGTTTTGAAGAAAGATCTGCCAAGTGATTCCTTTGTCTTCTAGAAGCAATTCCAACTCACGGCATCCTTGCCCGGATAATTGAAGACAAGTTTGGTAGTCATTTGTCACAGACTTATCAAAGAAATCAAATCCAGATGTTTCCTCGTTGCCATAAGTGGGTATAGTTCATAAGGCGAGTTTCTTGGTCTGTAAATTCGCTTAGGTGACAGTGAAGAAAATTCTCACAGAAAGCATCTAAATCCTTTAATCTAGGAAAGGTCAATCGTAGATAGTCAATTTGAGCCCGAAGACTGTTTTTATCGCACTCTTGATAGTAACCAAGTTTTTCTTTAAGTTCTCTAAACTTATCAATCGTCAGTCCTCTTTCACCTGTTTCATAAGAGCGGTAGGTTCTTGTAGGGAGATCAACAGCTTGTGCAAATGCTTTTTGACTAAGTCCTGTTTGTTTTCTGAAATTCTTAATATGAAAAGGACTAATTTTGTCCATTCATCGCAACACCTCTTTCTAACAAAGTGACACACTTTTTTGACGAAAGTGACACACTTCATAAAAATTGAAAACCCAACTCCCATAAGGAATGAGGAGGGGTGGACTTGGCGTTTTTGCCAAATGTAACCCCCCTATTAGAAAACGGGGGTTGAAGTTTCATCATGGCCTAGAAACTTCGGGCTACGGTCTGCGCCTGACCTGCGGTCAGGCTTGCCCTTGCCCTTGTCCTAGCCCATGATGAACAATCGTCGCTTCAACTGCTTTTGGATAAGACCTGCGTCCTCCCTCTTCAAATTGAGCGAGGATTTCAAGAAGAAGTTTTTCTTGAAAAGGATCCACTAGAATAGCGGATACAGTCCGTTCAAAGATGATCCCTTGTTCTGTTAAGAGATAGATAATCTTGCGTAAGGTTGGCATTTTAAGATTTTGTTCGTCCGCAAATTCCTTGAGTGGTCGTTTGTTTGGTTCATTTTCTAAAGTATCTTCTTCCTCTATAGGATCAATTGTTTCAACCGGTGGTTTATATTCTTCAAAGACCGAGAACTCTTCACCTTCAAACTCCATGATGGGAATTTTAGAGTAGGCATCATAGAAGGAAAAGCCTTGATCGAGCGGTACATAAGGAGAGAAAAACTCACCGGCCAATTCACCGTTATTTGCGATATAGCCACGACCCTTGACTTTGACGCCATTAATTTCATCTAGCTTTTTGAACTCTTTAGTTTTATTAGCATCTCCAAACATCATGTCATATCCTGTTGATTCTAAATGACCGACGGATAGACGCTTCATAAAGTTATCCCGAAGAGCCGTTTTGATAAATTCTCCATCGGGCCGTTGCATAGCGAAGATGATAAAGATACCAGCTTGACGGCCTTCTAGAACTAATTGTGAGAGATATTCCATCAGTTCTGACTGTTGGCTATAGTCACGGTCAATTTTTGCCATAAGCGCTCCCCACTCGTCTACGAGAATGAATTTTGGTTTCATGTCATAGTGAGTAAAGTTCTTCCCAGCTTGGAATTTTGGCGAAGTAGACATCCGTTCATAGCGTTTTTCCATGAACTCTACATTTTCCTTAAAACAGTTGATGATATCTTCTTTACTTGTATAGACTCGACCATGGAAGACTGGAATTTTACTTAATCCAGCTAAATCCGAATTCTTTGGGTCACAGATGTCAATAAATCCGATTTTAGCAAGAGCGTAGATTATGGTCATGAGAACAACGGTTTTTCCTCCACCTGTTCCACCGCCGATGAGAAGATGAGGTTCTTCAATATAATCCCAAGATACATCTTTCATGAGCTGGAGTTTTGAGCCTTTGACTTTTACTTCATCGATGGTGATTCGGCTATTAATTCGGTTAATAGCAATTTCATATTTGATAAAGCGATTATCAAAAGTTTTATTGCGAAAGTCTCCGTTAAACATGACTTCAAGCGTAGCTCCAAGGTTGAGGAAGCGATCTTGAAATTTATTACCTTCTAGAATGAAACTCACTTCAATCTTGTAGCGAGACTGTTTGACATACACTTGAGGTAAGGTGATTTTTTCAATGATCTTGTTTTCACGTCTAACCTTTTTAACGAGATAGAGGTTATTCTCTAGCAAAAAGCGAGAAAGAATTCGAAGGCTGTTTAGCTTTTGAAAAAAGAGCATCTTCCTGTAGCAAAGCCGATTAATAAACCAAGAGAAGATTAAAGAAAAGAGAAGCCCAGCTCCTAGAAAATATCCTTGGGGTAAGGGATGAACTTTTAATTCTTCTAAATGTAAGTAGCTGTAGTAACTAATAGCCAATAAAAAAGGGAACCACCAGATAAACCATGTGATTCCCTTTAGTTTACGATGAAAAACTCGAACTCTTTTTCCACGATAGGTAAAGAGTTTCATCCTGCATCACCTCCTAGTTTTCCTTCTTATTTTCTACTGGTTTGTTTTCTTTAGTTGGTGCACTTCCAGTTTTTTTCTTGATTTTAGAAGCAAAGAGCTTATAGATATCATTACGATTGACGTGGGTATGAGTGATAACAATATCTTCCAATTCAACCTCTTCTCGGTATTTAATACCTAGGTCTTCAATTTCAGACTCAGACATATCTGCGATAGTGAAAAAGAGGGTTTCGTGCTGGACAGAAGAATGAATCCCTACGACAATTCCACGGATCTCACCTGTATTGACTTGGACAAATGATCCATCAGGATTTCGTTGTGAGCGATCCACTTCAAAGATGATATCAGGGCCCTCAATGCCTCGGAAAGACAGTTTTCCAAGGACAGCTGGGACATCTAACCCGTCTGTAATGACACGATAAGTCTTGTCAGCAATTTGTAGTTTTTCTCCGTAGTTTAATCCAATTTTAGCCATGTAATTTTCTCCTTTAATTTCTTATTTTTTAAGTACCAATTTTTCCGCAAAGACATTGAGATAAGGCGCAACAGTATTGCCATTTAAAGCAGTGTCTGGGAAAAAGATTGGGTTAACAGTTTCTACTAGAGAGTCTTCAGGAAAGACCGTTGTAGAAGCTGGGGTGATAACATGAAAGGCGCCGTGCTCTGCGCTGTTTAAAATGTGACGTTGGTATTTACCTTCTTTTCTAAAAATAAATTTAGGAGCATCTCCCAAACGTTCGTAGTAAGCTGGGCCAATAAATTCTGGTTTCATTTTAAGTGTTTCTGAGATCATAAGTATTTCCTTTCTGAGTGTAAAATAAAAAGAGTTAAGCTAGTTGCTTCACTCTTGAGTAATAGTGTGTAAAAAGTTTGCGTTTAAACATACGACTATAGAATTGAATATCCCCATGAGAGTAGCCATTTCTACGAGCATTTTGAGCTAGATGATCTAGATCTACTTGCGCTTGAGCATAGAGTTTAGCCTGTAGTTTATCAGATTCACTAAACATGCCATAGGTGAATTCATAATTATCATAGAGTCGTTTACATTGTAATGCGAAAAAAGTTTGTCATAGAGTTCTCCTTTATTGTAATAAGAAAAAAAGCTACTAAGTGAAAAAAGGAAAGAACTTAGTAGCTTGAGAGTAGGTCTATCTAGTTAGATAGACAGCAGTAAAGAAAAGTTATTTGTTTGGAAAGATCCCTCTTTCCACGGTGGCAACGTTTAGCAAGGTGCTTTGCGTCAATTACCATCGCTTTCCCAGCCAATCTCTTTAGGTAGTCATGATCATACCCAAAAGATTCTCTTACGCCCTTTGGCGAAGCCAGTTCACTTTACTATTCGGAAAAGTGCGAAAGTCCGAAATGCGTGGAAGCCCACAAGAATAAAATCCTGTTTTCTATCTTCACTTCAACCATAAACGGACTTGACTTTACCTATCAAATATATTACAATAAAGGTGCTAAGTTTAGTGTAGTTTGATAGTCAGTCCTCTGGTTGTCAGACGCACTTTTTATTTAATTGTCAAAGAACGTTGAAATTAACCTTTCAAATAAGGTTATTATTTTTAGAAAATATATACTCTTTCGAATATATTTATAGTATATACTCTATTGAGTATATTGTCAAGAGGTTATTGCAAAATATTTTAAAAATTTTTGAGGAATTAGAAATGGGATTTCCAGAACGATTAAAAGAACTACGTTTAAAAAAAGGATTAACACAAAAAGAAATTGCGGAAGAATTTGGAATTAAACAACCTAATTATCAGCAATGGGAAAGTGGTAAAAGAAAACCATCATCTGAAACTTTAGAGAAGTTTGCGAATTTCTTTGGAGTTACGATGGATTATCTTGCCGGCAATGATGAAGAATTAGATAATGTAGAAGTTCTTTTTCGAATGAATTCAAAAGGTTTAACTGCGGAAGAAAAGAAAATTTTCAAAAAGGAGTTAATTGAATTTATGGAAGAGAGGAAAAAATTATTTAATGAAAAATAAAAAACTTACTATTAAACGTGGATTTAGTTATAATAACACGTTTTTAGCTTTGGATGAGAATACAAGAAAAAAATCATACAAATAGAGGTTAGATTAGTTCGTTTAATAGAACAATTTAAGTTAAAGACTGAGAAAGTAAAAGCTTAATAAAGAAGCCGAAAAAAATATATTTCAGGATGAAAAGATTCTCAGAAAATATAAGCAAATAATAGACAAACAAGAAATTACTCGTTTTTATGATAGCCAAAAAAAATATTATTAGAGTTTTTTTATGATAGAAAGAACGATAAATTATATCTAAATAATATTTATATTTTTTTAATAAAAAGTTATCAAAAAGTAACGATAATAAACTAATCAATTTACATTTTTTTGTTTTTACTACCTTTATTTATGATAGGATATAGATATTGTATATATAAGGACAATCTGTTTAATAGTGAAAGATTCGGACTAAAAATTTTTTTATGGATTATGTTTCTACATTTTCTTAGGGGCTCTATTCTTTTTATTTTTTAAAAAAAGTTACTTTTTAGAAAATGAATATAAGCTGAAAAAAATTAGTTTTTTTGACAGTTTGAATATATATAAATATACTTCAAACTATAGAAGAAAAAAACAGCACTCATAGCTTTATTGTTTTTTTCTACTCAATTTATAATTGTGAATATTATACCTAGGGCAGAGTACTCATATATTGACAGTATAATTATTTTTATTATTAACTCTTTTTTTATAGATTTGTACTATATTATTAATCTTTTTTTATTTCATTCTTTAGTGTCACCGGAGCAAATATTACATTTTTTTGGCACTTTGTTTGACTTTAACATTTTTTTAGGGATAATCAAAAAAAGACAATTGGGTATTGGTCACTCTGTCTCTGGCTCTTATTTCTTTTAATTATTTCAAAAGATATTTGGAGAATATCTGAGGATAAAAAGTAAATCCGTTAAATGGGGTACATGATACCAAAGATAATGAGGGATATTGTTGATAGAAATATATATATATTAAAAATTAATTATAGGATCATCTTCAATGATTCTATATTCCATTATCTCAATGTTTGGAGATAATACAATATTTCTAGATCTATTTAACAAAAATTTCAATTCCTACAAATAGAGTTTGTAAAAAAATTCATTCACTGGTATTATTTTTTTATAGGTTTTGGATAGAGTGTTTGTTATATTTATTAGTTATTTAGCTTTACAAATAATAAATGGTATATTTAAGAAAGTTAGAAAATATAGTTTAATCGATGTATTAAAAGGTAGGATGAATTCTGTTATAAATAAAATATCATCATTGGTATACAGAGGTATAAAATAAACAAATATAATCTAACGATTTTTATATGCTAAAAAGTAGATAAAGTGGACTTTAATCCACTTTTTTTGAAAAAGCAAACTAAACCAAAAAAAGTTTAGTTTGGATGTAAAGGAGGTAGTATTGCTTGGATCCATTATATATAAAAGTAAGTAACAAGACAAAACAAGTACTATATAAGTTTATGCAGGATAAGTCCATATCCATATTAAACTATCATTTTAAATATTTCTTCCAACACTACATAGATAAACATATAATTAAGGTAACCAGCCACCACTTTTCAAATCATAAGATTGAAGGATTGACTATTATTGATGAATTAGGTATTAGTTTTTCTTATGAGAAAAATAATCCCATTGTGAAGCAAAATTTCACTTTATGTCATGAACTAGGACATTTTGTACTTAAACATGAAGGTAATTATTTTGCAGAATCTATTGATAATCAGGAGAGCCTATTAGAGCGAGAAGCGAATATTTTTTCTGCTGTTGTATTAATGCCTGACATTGTTTTGTTGTCGAAGATTTATTATAGTTGCGACACCTTTCAACACATTCAAAATAGCTTGGATGTCTCAAAGCAGGCATTGTTCTTCCGCCTTTTGGATCTTCTTCGAGAATATTATCCTGAAAAAGAGAACACCATTAGGCAAGCAATTGAGGCTTATATTGATGGACAAAATGCTTCATTACTCCTATTGTTTCACGATATAAGAGAGCAAATTATTAAAGAATTTAACGGATATCAAACTTCTCTCATTACGAGGATAGAGAAAGCTGTGAGCAAAAGAGGTTTAGTTACCAGTCAAGAATATCCAGAACTTCTAAACCAAGAGAATTGGAAAACAATAAAGACTTACCGTGACAATCTAAAAGTGTGGCTCATTTATGACAGAGGAAAATCTATAGCTTATGTTTGGGATAAAAATAAGCTAACAGACAAAGAGGCAAAACAAAAAGCTGAATTGAAATTATTGTTAATGTGAGGGAAACGATGTATCAACCAGAAAAACTGAAAGCTCGTAGAAAAGAGCTAAAAATGACCCAAAAAGATATTGCGGATCAATTAGGCATTAGTTATCAGGCATATTCTGCCTGGGAACGTGGAGTAAAAAAACCATCTAGAGAAAAGGTGAAACAGTTGGAGAAGCTTCTAAATCTCCCCAAAGGTTATTTTACAGAGTCCGAAATTGTCCGACTATATAATACTCTATCTGATGACGGGAAGGATCAAGCACTTAGTTTTGTTAGAAACCTGGTTCAAAAAGAACAATGTAAGAATGTTGTTTCAATATCAGAAAAACTATACGAATACCATGTTTACGAAAAAATGTCTGCAGGTATTGGCTCATCGGTTTATAGCGATCAGAACTATGATACTGTTTATTTTAATGAAGAACTAACCCATGATTTCGCCTCATGGATTTCTGGTGACTCAATGGAGCCCAAATATCAAAATGGCTCTGTGGCTCTCATTCGTGAGACAGGATTTGATTATGATGGAGCAGTTTATGCAGTAGTCTGCAATAGCCAGACTTATATTAAACGAGTTTATCGAGAGGAGCTTGGCTTAAGGCTGGTTTCTATCAATCCAAACTATAAAGATATTTTTCTTTCGTATGATGAAGATCCTAGAATTGTAGGTATTATTGTTGGGAATTTTGTACCAATGAGACTCTAACAGTAGTTTTCGTACGTTGATTTTCTATTTCTGATGACTATATAATAAAGAATATAGAAATCTTTTACTTTGTAACCCTATGCGCCACCTCTTTAAAAATTTAGATAAATTACAAATATTACAAAAATATTTCAAAAACACTTGACATCCTGTAACATTGTAATATAATAGCTAATATAAATTTAGGTGAGGTATCATAATTATGAAAAAATGGACAAGTTTAGCACTTTTAGGCTTAACTTCTACAACTCTACTAGTAGCTTGTGGTTCTAAAAAAGAGGAGAACAGTTCTTCTGTAAAAGAAACACAGACTTCTATGAAATCTGGTCAGAATAAAACAAATCAGTCTTCTAAAAAGAAAAATACAAAAGCTACTGAATCTAGTTCAGAAGAACCAACACAATCAAGTCAAACAACCACAGCGTCTAATACAACAAGTGGTGACAAAGCTACAGATTCATCTCAAATGGTTCCTGCAGAGCTGGTAGGGACTTGGACAGGTACAACTGAAATCGCAAAAGATGTCCAAATGACAGTGGCTGCGGACGGAACGGTCACTACGACAGCAAACTTTTATCAAGCAGATGTGAACCCAATTCGTACAGCAACGGCTAGAGCAAAAGCTGTTCAAGCTTCTGGTAATATCTATTACTGGGAAACAGACGAACCTGGAGCTTTTGATGCCCTTCTTCCAGGTATTGCTGGACTTGGGGGAGCCAATGCCAAGGTAAAAGCCGGTTTCATTTTGGAAGAGGGACATTATACACCAATTGTATTTGTAACAGGTCTCAATGAAGAGTTTGATTACAGCAAATACAATGATTTCCGTGTCTCACTCACAAAATAAAGACATATTCAACGCTCTTAAAATTGATAACACCCCAAAAGTTAGATTTTCCTATCTATCTTTCAGGGTGTTTTCTTATAAGCTAATATAAATAAGAAATCAAAACTTCATCGCTCTATTTCTACTTATTATATTGTTGAAGTGCTTTATTATATGCTTTACTGCCTTTTTGGTAATATTCATGTTCTATTCCAGATATATCGACTGTAATGGTGCCTTCCTTAACTTTATATTTTACTGTTGAATCACTTCTACCTTCTCCTGATAAAAGGAAGGTATTAACTTTCTTGATCAATTGTAAAACTATCAGCTTCTCCGTGTTTTATTGAACCTCTATTCCCTTTTATAGTAAATGCTAATTCATTTCTTTCACTTGATATCCAATAGTATTCGCCATCCAGAGATTGTTGCTTATTTTTAGTACAAGCAATTAGCGTAATTATTGATAATGACAACAATAATATGCTAACAAATTTTCTCATGTTTCTCGCCTCATTTTATAATATTACTATACCAAAATAATGTTACAAAACTGTATCAATGTCTGTTATAATGGAAATTTCAAATAATGTCCATTATAATCAAGAGCAACGACCATCACTTTCAGAAAAGATTTCAGGAAACGGCTTATTTTCAAGAAATGGCTAAGCACAGGTGTAAGATTGAAGCTAAGAATGAGAAATTGAAACAAAAGCACAGTTTTGATGTTGCGAGGGCATCAGTTCTTTTCAACATGGAGTTACAGGCTACCACGACCATATTAGTGGAGAATATGAAGAGGATTATGACATTAATCAACCAAAAATAGAGAAAGTAAAGAGGAATCTACCCAATTATGAGATAGATTCCTCTTTTGACTCATTTTAGTTGAACTGTAGGACTTACTTTTTCAGAGGGCTCCAAATTTTATTTTCATTTACTTTTTTGAGCCCATAAAATATTTACCATACTTATAAAAAGTAGTAATACTCCAACTAAACTGACTTGTAATGAATTATATGTATTTTCTGAAGTGTTAGGTAAATAATTTTGAGAGTACCCTTCTCGGGCAATAGTAATAATATTGTGTGTGTTTATTTGTTTAAATCCAATAGTAGTTTGAATTCTCTCTTCCAACTCAATTAAATTAACATTATCTATGAAACTATCCCAACTTTGTTCATTTTTATATTCTGATTGTAACATATTCAAATCATATCTCAATACGTTTGGTATATTTAACACTTTTATACCATTTTTTACTGGTAATGTTTCTTCCAGAATTTTTTTTACAAACATATAATTATAGGGCTGATCTTTTAATTTGTATTTATCAATAATCATTGCAATCGCACCAGAAACTTTAGGAGCAGCAAATGAGTTTCCATAAATATACGTATATCCTCCTAGTGTTGCCGAAAAAATCCAATCTTCTTTATATTTTTCTGCATTAATAAAGTTATTAAGTCCTAATTCTGAAAGAGACAATGTTGAGCCTGCAGGCGCATATATTGCATCAGAATCCCCTTTATTGCTAAAATCTGATAAATTACCTAAGCGATCTATGCCTCCGACCGAAATTGTAGATGAGAAATAACTTGGAACATCAACTACTAATCCTGGTTTTCTTACTTTTTTGCGTGAACTAATAAGTTTCAATAAATCTGACTGATTTGATACATTTAGGGAGTCATTCCCTAATGCAGCTACTATAATTACTCCTTTTTGATTCGCGTAATCAATAGCCTTTTTATACTTCAAAAATGTTTCAAAATCATTTGTTCCGTCCTCATATTCTCCATCAATCATTAAATATTGTCCAGTACTAAGATTGATAATATCATTGCCATCATCTACAGCATCAAAAATTGCTTTTACAATCCAATCTGGACTAGCCGACGACGTACCAAATATTCTATAGACGTTAACATTAACGTGAGGATTTACTCCATTAATATTGTCATCCCCTACAATTTGAGCTACAACAGCCGTACCATGACCTAATCTATCTTGAATATCTGATATTATTCCTTCCTCTCCCTCCTCTTTTCCTAAATATCCTTTATTGGGGACATAGTTTTTTGAGTGATTTGAAAGATTTTTCAGTAATCCAGTATTTTGTAAATCGACTCCTGAATCTAAAATAGCAATTGTAACTTCAGAATTACTTTTGGGATATAATTCATAACTTTCGCCTCCACCAGTAACTTTATCTATATCCCATTTATATTCTCTTACAATCGACGATTCTAAGTTATCTTCGTCATGCTCTAAATTTCCTCCTCTATTATCTAGATGAGAAACATTTTCCTTAATTTTATTATCTAAATTATCTTCGCCTAGTAAATTATTACTTTCAGAGTTAACGATATCGTTATTTACTTGTGATTCAAGTTCCAATTTAAAACAGTTTTTTTCTAAATGTTCATCTGTTGTTACAAATAATTCTGCCTCATCGATTTGAATATAAAATTTATTTTGGTCTACTTCTTCTTGATCTTTATTAGAATAGTCAACCTGTTTTTCATCAGATTCAGAAAAACTTTCGCTAGTCTGAGTGTGAGTTATATTGCCATCAAGATTTTTAGGTATTTCTTGAGCAGTAACAGAATTATTGAACAAACAAAAGAATAATATCGCTAAAGTCCAATATTTTTTTTTCATAATCTTCATAAATTTACCCTTTTAATCAAAAGCTAATTATTTGAATACAATTGCTTATAAATGCCTCCTAATTCAAGAAGTTCTCTATGGGTCCCAATCTCTACAATTTCACCATTATCCATTACTAAGATCTTATCTGCAGATTTGATAGTATCTAGTCGATGTGCAATTAAAATCTTAGTGGTACCGATTTCACTTAAGTAAGAAGTTGTAATTTGTTGAGATAAATTATCTAAACTACTTGTTGCTTCGTCCAAAACAACTACCGAAGGTTTCGACAAAAGACAACGAGCTAAAAGTATCATTTGCTGCTGTCCTCCAGAAAAGTTATTACCTTCTTCAGCGATGACTGTCTCTAATCCAAGAGGTAAAGATTTAACTACATTGCTAAGACCAATTGAATTTAGATTTGTCATTAATTCTTCATCTGAAACAAAGTGTCCAAATGTCAAATTCTCTCTTAAGGTACCATAACTCAGGGTTGAATTTTGTAACACTGCTCCAAAAATCTTTCTATACAATGTTTGACCAATTTCTTCTTTTTCTACTCCATCAACTTCTATTGAACCAATATTAGGTTCTAATAAACCTAATAAAATTTTAGCTAATGTACTCTTACCTGAACCTGATTCTCCAACAATAGCAACAGTTTCTCCTTTTTTAATAGTAACATTTATTCCTTTCAAAACATAATCATCAAATAATCCATATTTATACCAAATATCTTTTTAATTCTATTTTTTTATCAAATTTTTATTTCTTGACTGACTCTTTCTGGAATTAATTCGGATTTAGTATTAAACACATCCTCTATTCTTAAAAAAATATCCCTTTAATAACATTAATTGTATATAGTTGTCACTTAAAGAAATTATAGGAGAAATAAAGTATGGTGAGACTGTACTTATTGCTACAATTTGTCCTAACGTCAATTGTTCGAATGTTTTTATATTTACACCTACAATAAGGGTCAAAACAGGGAGAATAATTTGTAAAACATTCGTTATACTACTAACAATTGATAAATGTATATCAAGTTTTTCGACCTATGATGAGCTGTTTTTGTATTAAAATTATCCCATTTATTAATCCAAAATTCCTCTTCTCCAGTTAGCTTAATATCACTATTTTTTTAGAAATTACTTCAGAAGTAATATTTTTGAACATTAACCTTTTTCTTTTTATATTTTTTTATCAATTAAATTTTTTGAGATTTTTATGATTGGATACATTACAATAGATAGAGCTAGACTTAGTGATATTAAAAAGACCACCATGTACTTAGAATAGCTAAATAAAACCACAGCATAAACCACAATCATTAACAAATCAAGTATAGCTGCTATAAAATTATTCGATAGTATTTCTCTTATATAAACAATAGAATTAGCTCTAAAAAGTATATCCCCTAAAGTACGTTTTTTTCATAAAAAAACTGTAAGGTAAATATATCAAATGTTTCATAAAGTCATAGCTAATCTCTTTATCCATTATATATTTCAAAGACGCAACATATATCTGTCTTAATAAATACATTAGTGAGAATGAAATAGTAAATATAAATAATATAGTAAATAACATTCTAGACGAATACGAATCGTCCTTGAAATTCATGTCAATTATGTGTCTATTAGCTATAGGTACTAATGATTGTATTACATACAATAATGCTGTTACAAAAAATAAAATCCCTAGCTTATTCCTATACTTAAAAAAATATTTTAAAACAGGCGACTTTTTATTATCTTTATGAGGCATAAAGCTATCTAACTTTTTAAATGTTAAAATGATATTTGAATAATGTCTTTCAAATTCACTTATTGACATTCTTTGCCTGCCTTTTGCAGGATCTAAAATATAAAATTTGTTTTTACTAATTTTTTCAAGAATAATAAAATGAGAACTCTCCCAGAAGCAAATGAGTGGGAAACTGAGAGATTTTAAATCTCCTGCCGAAGCTTTAAAAGCATTGGAACTTATATTAAAATCTCCTAAAACTTTACTTATAGATAGGAGAGAGTATCCAGATCTGGATGATGGGTAGATTTCACGTAGTTCATTTAAAGAAATTTCATATTTAAAATAGTTCAATATCATGGCACAGCATGCTAATCCACATTCTGAATTTTTCCATTTGATATATCATTGGAACTTTCACAATACTCCCTCCTTGTTCAAAAATAAAGTCGATAATTTCTTCTTGTCTAAAAATCTACTAATTTCTTTAGATACTTAATCTTTTTTTAAATATTTATTATTTTTTTCGAGTAAATATAGTTTGACAAGGTAAAAACAACTTCATCTGAAGATAAGTTCTGTGGAATAAACCAATCAGAAGATTTATGTAGTAATTTATAGTACTCACGGATAATATTTTCCTGAATATTTGAATCAAAAACTTCATTATTAGCAATTGTAAATGCTGACCCTTCACCTTTTACTTCAAAGTAAAGGTTTATCAAACATTTTTCAAATTTTGAAAAAAAAGATTTTTCTTTAGAGGTTAATTTTGCAAAATCGTCGATTGTTATATGAGGATTATTATAGAAACTATTCGCAAAGAATCTCTGATATATTTTTGAATCTTTTGAATACAAAACTATCTCTCTAATAGCATTGCCATCTGTTCCATCAATTGGTAAACATACCGTAACTAGAAAAAGAATTATATTCAAAATAAAAAATTCTGATGCGTACGGCACAAATCCCAAAAGTGCTAATATTGCGACAATTAGGTTAGCTCCACCTCCCCCAAAGAAGTAGAACACCAAATTCCTATCACTATTTTTTTCATTAGTAATGTTTCTATTACTCATTTGACAATAACCGAATGCTAATAACACTGGAAATTTGAAATATATTTTTTTTCTAAAATAGAAGAAAAAGGGAGTAGCAAGCATCTCTAGTTTATAAGATAAACATCTTCCCACTAAAAAATGACCTAGCTCATGTAACATAATTGATATTAACGAAATTAAAATCAATCGAAAAAAATAGATTAATGAATCATTTGGAAAAATTATCAATAATAGGAACAATAACGGAGCCAAACATAAATATATGACAGAGTTATTTAATATTTTCAACATAATACCATTCCTCTAAACTATTAGCTTCAAAAAGGCGTTTTTTCTCCCAATACATCTTCTCAAAATGTTCGGAATCATAATTTTCTAAAATTAATTTTAATGTCTGGTAAGCTCTTTCTTGATAATCCGTTGTTTTGTACTTAATTTTCCCTTCAAGTACATCTTCAATTTTATAAGTTGCCTCCATCAACTGAGCCTCTGCAATATCTTTGAGTGAATTGGTAATTGAAACTTGGTGTAATATCTGTCCTCCCATATATGAAAATATATCTCTAAGATATTCTGACACATTATCAGAGCCGTTACTCTCAGCAACATCTAATGTTACAACAAACTTTCCAGCTAATCGAAAAAGATGGCTCCACCCCCCAATCCTTTCAATAAAGTTTTTTGTGTCCACAGATACGTTTTGTAAATATACAGGAGAGGAGATAATTATAATATCAGACTCTAATAACTCTTTTTTTATAATACCTCCATCATCAGCATTACTTTGCCTATCAATTCCTTTCTTAAACAACTCTTCTGAATCAGAATTAGATATTTCTAGCTCTGAATTGAAAGGTGTCCTGAAAGATATATCAACATTATTTCTACTAGAAATGATACTTGAAAGTCTCTTAGTATACTCTAAAGTCTTAGAGTTATGATTTCGCACTCCTGCATATATAAATATTTTATTCATTTTAATTCATCCTCTCAATTTGAATTTAGTAGATTTTTCAAGATAGTATGGTACAAAAACAGACTTTTGTTGGCTCACATTATTACATATGTTTTGTATTAAACCAAAATCAATACTATTTTTGGAGTAATTTTGATTTTAGTTTAAAATCATTTCTATAACAGTAGCATATACCTCAAGCCGTTTAGCAATTAGAATAGAACCTTTCTTTATTATATTATTATTCTAACGAAAAGCTACACTATTAAAAATATTTTATAGAATTACATATTAAACTAGTCAATCTTGGTATTTTTATATTGCTTAATGAGTGGACACCTCTATTTTAGAAACAAAACTATAAATTAAGCTAGATTTCAAGTAATGAGGGGATAACAATCTTTTTGTCATTCTGATTCAGTGCGATATACCTTAAAAAAGTATAAGCAATACCAGTCACACCTGTATACAAAGAAAAATCTGGGAAATTGCTTGTTTGGACGATACGATACTCTCCTTCTTTTGATTTATTCATTACAACACTACACAATAAAGACTCCAATTCCATACTAGTATCCATTTCTTTCATGTAGTCGATGTAAAAATTTATTATGGCCATACTTCCATGGCAAAATGTATCATTATCTAAACTAGCTACAATTCCCTCTGGAACACTTTGGGGATAATTAACTAATGTCCCAAATTCTCCACTACACCACTTCAAAGAATGAATTTTGATTTTCTCCCTAGGAACTAGTTGTAAAATTAATTCTTTATATTTTTTAAGTCTTGTCACTTTATAAATATTTTTTAATGTAAAAATTACACCTGATAGTCCATGGCCAAAACTATATCCAAAATTACTATTATCTCTCTCGCTTACATCATTATATAGCGTATCACCTAAACTTAATACTAGCCTTAGAACACGTTCCCTCTCCATTCCTCTCCTATAATATCTTACCAGTGTATTAATTAAAGGTAGAAGACCATTAATATAGTCAGACTTGTTTGAAACACTTGCAAAATCAGTCTTTTCAAGCTCAGTTAAAACACTCTTTATATAATTTAAGCATGCGAGAGTATTTGTATCGTAATCCTCTATAATGGATAGAACAATGAAATATCCTATATCCCCAGTTAAACCAAATGTGGTCTTAGATAAAGAAACAGATGGCGGAATTGCAGATAACATTTTATTGTACAGTTGAGTATATGATGATTTATCTTTCAATAATTTTACATAGTACATAAACAGTAGTATTCCAGCTCTACCCCTATACATATCATTACCCGTTTGTTCAAGACACCATTTAGAATCTTTAAAATTAACAGGTATACTCCAAATTGGATATTCGTCATAAATATTATTAATAACCAAAGAGTCTGCAATATTTTCTACTTCATTATGCAGAATAGTAACTAAACTTTCATTTGGGAGTTTTTTTCTATTAGATAAGTTTAATTTATATCCTTTTTTTCGCTGATCAAAGCTTGGAAAATAAATTTCAATGATATCAAGTTGCTTTTTCTAAATTTTTCCAAATTATTATTAGGTAAATATTTCATAAAATAGTCATATCCAGAAAATTGATGTAGGGAAATAAAATGATTTCCAAAAATCATCGTAGATTTCATTGATATTTGTATCTGTATAAAAAATCGGAATATCTAATAACCTCATTTGTTCACATTCACTTGCTACAATACCTTGATTAGAAAACTTATTGCTCCAGAGATTTTCCAATGCTTTTTCTCTATCTAACATTTCTTCATAAAAATCAGGATGATATAAAAAAGATAGTACTGAAGCATAGCTATTTGTGTCTCTAAAAAGTACCCTTGTCTTTAAACCATACAAGTTTGCTTTTAATAGCATTTTAAATTCTTCTGTTTTATTTAACTCTTCAAATATCAGATAAAAATCCCTAAAACCTTTTTTGAAATCTTTTATATACTTATCAAATTCTATATCACCATCCCGAATAGGGAGGTTTTTCCCACCTTCAAAATCAATTTTCCCAATATCAACCTTTACCTTATCAGTATTTAAATTAATTAAAACTTGACCATTAAAAGCATCCTTCTTAAAACTTCCTGTAAGAGCACTCATCTCAACATCAAGACCATCCTCCCTTTTTACTCCCTCTGTTGGAAGAAGCAAAGTTCGAGTCACCCTGTGAAACAGGGTATCCAGCAAACTCTGACCAGTTTTATCATCAAATAGAGGTTGCTGTAACATTGTTTCAAAATCTATTACTACAGGCATATCTCCATAGGAAATCAAATTTTCAAAATGTATATCACTCCCATTAAATAAATATATAAATGCTAAAAGCACACCGAAATTATAATAATATTCAGGTAATTTTTTCTTTTGCTCTAGAGGTAGATAATCAATAAATTCTTCATAGCTGTGATCCGAATAAGCAATAGTTCGAGGTATTCTTATCCTAATTTTTTCATCAACCTTTCGGATATACTCAGCAATAGTATTTAGTGAGTTATTGATTATTAAATTTTTAGGCTTGTAAACAATTTTCGCGTCATCAAAGAAGAGTATCAAAACAGTTTTTCCTTGGCTGTGTGTATCACCCTTTCCAAATTTTATATCATTTAATCTCCCCCTTAGCCCTAATTCTTCTTCTAGCACACTAAAATCATTTTCTAAATTTGATAAAATTTCTATAAAATAAGTATAGAACCGAAGACAAGACTCCGATATTTGCCTCAGTAAAACGGGATATTTGTTATAAAAATTTAATATATTCTCTTCCTTGTCAAACAATGTTATAAAATATTTGTACCGTTGCTGCTCCGATTCCCCTTCAAGTAAACCTTTTTCACGCAATGAATTTATCTCTAAAACCAAAGGTTTAACAATCCAAGGGTAGATTAAATCTTCTAAATAAAATACTAGAGAGGAAAAAATATTTCCATTCTTGTCAACCCACTCGTATTCTTTATTCTCTAGATGATTATTGATTAATTTAAGCAAATTAATAATAAAGGGTTCCAAAATTCTAGAAAAAAATCTTTCTTAAAAATTAATTCTTTGGGGATGTTTTCTAAATATTTCAAATGAACCCTCCGCAAATTTATACCATTCCGAATTTTTCGGCATATTCTGAATATAGTCTTATCTGTTCCTCGGTATAATCATAGTTCACAGTGTTAGAAAATATTTTTTTATTGTAATTATTTAATTTCAACATTTCTTCAAAAGTTTTTTTCAGAAATAATTGACATTGTAGAACGCCAATTATTTAATGAAAAGTTATTTAAGGAATTATCATTTCGTTCAGATAATATTTGATATCTTTCCTTAATAAACAATGTTTTATGCACATTTTTAATTTTATATTTCATTTACTTACCTCCAACCTATACGACTTACTATTGTTTTTTAAAAAAAACCTCTCTCAAAATTATTAGTTACGAGAGAGGAAAATAAAGAGCAACTTTTATTTTTAAAATTGAATATTTTATTTTTTCTTGTTGTCTTTGCCACAACGAGTCTGAGCTGAACCCAAATATGATGCAATAAAACTTAATGTAGCAGAACATATAATTGTTGATCTAGGGTCAGCACCATCTGTGCCACCATAAACCAATTGCATTTCTTCAAGGGATAATTCTTTCAAACTCTTTCCGATTACAAAATCATTTTTCATTTTAATTTACCCCAAACAATCATTATTGTAGCTAACTATCCCCCCAATACCAGAAATAATTGCACTAAGGCATACTTTCGAGCTACGTAAAGCTGTTTTCAAAATCATAGGAGTAGGCGTCCAATGTGGCTCTGCACCATCAGATGCACCATAAATTAAACTCATTTCATCAGCAGACAATGATTTTAAACTTTTTCCACAAAATTTTTCGTTTGAATTAAAGTTGGTCATAAGTAATAACTCCTCCTTATAAAAAGTTAAATAAGTTGCTCTATATTTTTCGTTTTTTCAGATAAATTATAATTCTCTCATTCTCGTGCAAAATATCGGGTTTTAATCCGCCTTACCTACATCAAGTCCATTAGACTTCTTTTGTGACTGCACTCGAATGTCATATTGCCTATCTTTCCGAATAAACTGTTGGTAAGGAATTGTATTACTAAACATAAAAACACCTAGTAATGCAAATGTAACTAATTTTTTAATTCCACGTTTTTTTCTCATGCAATGAAACCCCTTTCTGTTTCCTTGTTTTTATTCTAACATATATATATTACTTAGTCAATTATTTTTATTACATTTTGAACTATTACCATAAAGAATTATTTATTCCTTTAACTTGCTATTTTGAACTAAAAATTTTATAATGAAATTAAGCAAATAGGAAGGTTTATTATCTTTAATGAATACACTCGCAGAGAAATTCAGATTGAAAAGAAAAGAGTTGAGACTCTCCCAACAAACTCTTGCAGAAGGAATTTGTAAACAAAGCCAGATTAGTAAAATTGAGAGAGGGCATTTCATTCCCTCCGCAGACCTTTTGTTCAAACTCTCACAACGACTTGAAGTACCATTAGATTATTTTTTTAATGAACAAATTGAAATTAAATCTAACCTCTCTAATTTCAAGCAATTATCTGCTCGCCTATTGGATGATAGAAATTATAACGATTTAGAATATCTTTATAAAATAGAGATAGAGAGAGGTAGCTTTCTAACACTAGAAGATCGAACTTACCTTGAATGGATTAAAGCTATTATTGACTTCTATCAATATGACAGTAAGTGTGAGGCTATTTCTTCATTGGAAAATATATTATTAAAAGTCTCCTCAAATACTCTGATTTATTTAAAGGTATTGAATACTCTATCTAATTTCTATTCCTTAGTGGGTCGTGAACAAGAATATGAGACAAACTACTCTCATTTGATGGAGTTATATCAGACAAAAAATTTTGAGCATCAAGAGTTTTTATTTGGCTACATCAGAGTTCGTTACAACTACGCTCACTACCTAGTGTCAAAGGGAAAATATAACGAAGCCATCCAAGAAGCTCTTGAGACGATTGAACTCTGTAAACAAAGACAGACAAGCTACCAACTGGCTCCCCTACTTATTCTTGTAGGAAATGCTGGAGCCAAGTTTCTAGACAAAGAACAAGTCAAAAATTATTATATAGAAGCAAGAGAGTTATGTAAGATTTATAACAATCCTTTAATGTTGATGAAGATAGAAAATTATTTGAAGGAATTAGATACTGTTTAGTTAATCTTGACATTATAGTCTTTCTGAAACGTTAAATAACCTGTAAGGCTGATAGTGAAATTAATACTATCAGCCTTATAATTTTTCCATGGTATTTCAAATAACTATACTGATTTTTGTTTCCCGTTCTAATTTGGTAACATTTTTGATTTCTTGTGTTATCAAGTATATTGATAAAATTCTCTAATCCCCTAACCTTATATTCGTAATCATCTATCCATTCAGTCATAAATCTTTGATTTTTCTTAGGAATGATATTAGGATAACAAGGATAATTTAGAAAAAAATTATCACATAAATTGATATAATATGTATTGAATAATAATAGTTGCGACCATTTTTATGACAAGAAAAAGCTTCTGAAATGTTAGATTTCAGAAGCTTTTTTTGTCTATCTATTATGATTTAAACCTTGGTAAGTTATAATTTTCTGTGATATTTAGGATATTTAAAAAAACATAGAAGTATTTTTTTGTAGACTAATTTACAATTTTTCCAGTATTTTACCAAGTAGTTCTTCTAACTTTCCTAAATCTCCATAGACTGTTCCGTCCATATAAAGATTGTAAACCTCGTCATCTTGCTCCACACGTATTTGTGCAGAGTATCCTTTTGATAATGCTAAGGAACGAATGACTTCTCGTTGAGTTCGTCCATTCCCTTCTCGAAAGGGATGGAAATAATTAAGATTATCAAGAATTTTTGCTAATTGTTTAATAATCTCATCTTTTGAATTAGCAGTTTGATAATAGGTATGAATAAGGCGGTTTATATAAGCTTGGGCAGTACTGAAAGATTGTATTGACATAAAAGGATTCCCATTTTTTGAGATATTCACCTTGCGAAATTGTCCCGCCCAAGCATAGACATCTTGAAATAAATATTTATGAATGGCTAAAATATCACTAATGGAGTAGACTTCAATGACTTTCAAGCGTAAGTCTGCAAGCCTTCTAGTAACGAATAAATGCTCATTCCGATAGGCTTCTTCAATATTTGTAACATTTTGTTTGTTGATTAAGACTGTAGAATTTGGATAGGTATATTGATGATTGGGGTCAATGTACTCATATCCTTCGTATTGATTTTTAACCAATATTCAATTCCTTTCGTCTGTTGATAACATAAGTTTTTAAATCAATCACATCTTGAACAGTAGGTTCATAATTTTCAATCATTGATGACCCAATAGCATACCAGACAGTATCAAAATCCGAAAAGTTATCAAAGGGAATCCCTAAAATTGTTAATTCTTCTTTATTTACATCAAGAGTCATGGCACACCTCCTTATATAGAGTTATCCTTATTATACCATAAAAAATGGTAATTTCCTCACAAAGAATAATTGTAGACTTAGGTTTCATTGCATGACGAAGTCCTAACTCATAGATCGCATTTTGATTCAGAGTACTTATATCAGCAATTACTATATCAGCTAAAAAATAGATGTAATGAAATTTTTGTTAATAGCTACAGAAGTAGGGACTTCATCACCTCAATATGCATTTGTGGAGTAAATGGAGTTCAAATTATTCCGTGATAAAACTGGCTTTATAAACTTAAAATATATATCATCTAAGTTTAGCTTCACCAACGTCCCAGGAATTTTCTTTACTCCGTAACCCATAACTACAAAGCATGTTTTATCATCCATTTTTCATACTCCTACCGATAACTATTTATTATCACTAGTATACCATAGTTTCTAATCTCCTATATGTTTCCAACAGTAACTTTTTATTGTGATGGATGAGATGAATACTTACGGAGGAAAACTCAGAATATCATTAAAAGTTTAAACTTTTCTAATCTTTTGAGTATTCGTTGACAAAGACTTGTTCTTAGATGTATAATGAATTTGTAAAATAATTCACAAAGAAATAGAGGTGATAATATGCAATTATCACGATATGTATTAAGTCATAAACTTGATTCAGGTACGGTCTATTTTAATACTAAAAATAATCATTCTTTTTTTATAACAAAAGAATTGGAAGAAGTGATCTCTCATAATAAAGAGATAGCAAGAGATTATTATAGTTATCTTGAGCAGAATATGTATTGTTCTGAAGAGAATGAAGTAGATAAATATCTACAACAAATTCAAGATACTAATAATGAGGTTTTAGAGTTTACAATTTTAACACATGGTGATTGTAATTTTCGATGTAAATACTGCTATGAGCATTTTGAGAATATCGGAATGTCAGAAAAAACAGAGCTAGCAATTTTAAAATTTGCAGAGGAAAAGTTAAAAACAGGTGTTTATAGGTATTTAAGAATTTCTTGGTTCGGTGGAGAACCACTATTAGGATATGCAACTATTCAGCGATTATCTACAAAATTTTTAGAACTTTGTGATCAGTTTGATGTGATATATTCAGCTAGTATAACGACTAATGGATTTTTACTTACAAGTAAGAAATTTGAAGCGTTAGTATCTGATTATCATGTTTCAAGTTTTCAAATTACTCTTGATGGTGATTGTGAAAGTCATGATACACAACGAGTTTTAAAAAATAAAAAGGGGTCTTATCTTCGTATTTTAGAAAATTTGCATCGTATGAAAGAAACTCCTCTAAATTTCACTTGTGTACTTCGTTTCAATGTTTCTAAAGAAAATTACCATCACATGGAATTGTTTTTACTGAATGATGGCGAATTTTTTAAAGGTGATGATAGATTTTTAGTAATGTATCATAACATAGGAAATTGGGGTCAAGGTGACCGTTCTAGGGATGATTGTGTTACATTATTAAAAGATGATGCAAGTTATGAGTTGTCAATTAGAGCATTAAACTTAGGATACAAGTTATGTTCACCAAATATAGTTATTCATAATTCGTTTAGTTGCTACGCAAATCGATTAAATCATTATATGTTTAATGTTAAAGGTATTGTACAATCTTGCACAGTAGCCCTATACAATAAAGAGAATATCTTTGGAAATATCAATACTGGATTGATTAACCAGAATAAATTAAAGAACTGGAGTATTATGGTCAGAGATGATTGTAAAGGGTGTCCATTTGTTCTGGTATGTAAATCAGGCTTTTGTCCAATGGCCAAGCATATTACAAAATTAAATTCTGATTTTATATGTGAAAGTATGAAAGAGAGAATTAAAAAAAATCTAGCACTTTTTGCTTTATCCAAGTTATATGAAGATATTTTAGATGTGGACTAGAAAGGAGATCATATTTATGGTTGTCAAAAAAAATAATCAAATCCCTAAGAGACCTGAAAATGTGACTAATATTTGCAATTATTGTAAATAATGTTTCTAAATTACAGAGAGGTGTGCTAGCCTCTCTATTTTTTCCAGGAGAAACTTATGATTAATATTTTTAAATATCTTGATAAAAAAACAAAATACCTAACCATTATTGGGGCACTGGCAAATGGAGGTCTCGCTTTGGGGCAACCCTTGGTTGTTGCCAAAGCATTATCGATAGATCAAAATAACCTTACCTATTCTTCTATTTGGAAATTTGCCCTCTTTGGTTTTTCTGTCTATTTCGCTTTGTATAGTCTAATGTTATTTTGTAATCATGCAAATAATGTCTTTCGACGTGAAATTCACATGAATATCCGAACGGCATTGTTTCATAAGTTAATGGAAGACAGGGAATATAGTGAAGATGAAAAGATTACCATGCTGACACAGGATATGGAATTTCTAGGAGATAACTTTTTTGAACGCTATATGACTATTTCATGTTGGGGATTTGGAGCACTGATTACGGCGATCTATATCATTGCCCAAAATATTTTATTGGGTTCTATCTTTGTTTTCTTCACAATCTTACGTCCCATTCCACAATTCTTGATGAATAATAAGCTAAAGAATTCAGGGGATGAAATGTCTCAGGGAAGAACAGCCGTTCATAACCAAATCTCTGATAGTATTCGAGGGGCTCAAACCTTGCGGATGAATCAAGCCTTGCCTGAAAATTCTCAGCGCGTCTGGAATATCAATCTTCGTTATCAACGAGCCATTCAAAAGTTTGCTTTTACCCATAATATTGTTTTCTTTTGTAATGGTTTCATGGTCTTTCTTAGCCAAGTACTCCCCTTGGTATTGGGGTTCTTCCTTGCCATGCATGGTCATCATGTTTCAGTGGCTAGCCTGGTTGCAATGTATATTGCCGCTGGTCAACTGGTAGGTCCTATACAAAATATCATGTATGATGTGGTTGAAGTACAAGGAGCCAAAACAACGGCAGAAAAGATTTTCGGAATTTTAAATCGAGCAGATGATAGTGAATCGGACAATCATTCGATCTCACAAGTAGAAGAACTAGAAATTTCTCATTTAAGTAAATCTTATAACGGTAGAGAGATTATACGCGATCTTAATCTAGCCATTCAACAAGGAGAAAAAGTCCTTATCAAAGGGCCAAGTGGCTGTGGGAAATCAACCCTCTTTCGAATGATCACAGGAGAAGAAAAGGCGGATGATGGGACGATTACTTGTCGGACAAGGGATGGAGCAAAAACAAGTTATTTTATTCGTCAGGTAGGTATCATCAGTCAGCAACCTTTCCTCTTTAATGATACTGTTCGCTACAATCTTAGTTTGGGACAAGAGTTTTCAGATCAAGAATTGGAGACTGTTTTGAGACAGGTCAAACTCGACCATGAACTAACTGATGGACTTGATTTTGTAATCACTAATAACGGAGAAAATATTTCAGGCGGACAACGAGTCCGGATTGAACTAGCCCGCTTCCTTCTTCGTAAAAAGGATATTTTATTAGCAGATGAGGTAACTGCAGCTCTTGACGTAGAAAATAGCCAGATGGTTCGAGACTTGATTTTCTCACTACCGATGATGGTGTTAGAAATCGCTCACCATATTGATAATGAAAATCGATACGATCAAGTCATTGAACTAAGAAAAAATTGAATTATTTTCATGATAAGATAAAGTAGTGAGTACTCTCTCCAGTCGGAAACTTCCTCACTACTAATCTTAGTATGTTTTCTACCTTTTATTATCTTATTTCATTAATTATATCAAAATATAATTCAATAAAATGATAATCAAACAAAAAGTTATGTAATATACAAAAACTAGTTTTTAAAAACTTAGAAAGATTCATTTTATAGACTCTGACTATATTACGTTCAATAATTTCTGAAATTGATTTATTATTATTTAGAATACTGAAAGTAATTACATAAAGAGACCCTTAGGCCTCTTCTTCTCTCCTTCAAACACTCTGTCACTGTCCATTTACTGTCCAATATAGTGTAATACATCTAAAAATTGTTAATTATGTTGCAGACTAAATCCTTTAAAATCAACATTTCTATGTATAACAAGGCTTAAAGAATCTTAAATTAAGTCTTGCATATTCATCATAATATTTTCTAGATTCCTTTCGTATCAAGGGGCTAGACCTCTTGTTTAATGGTTACTGCCCACTTCTGCCCATTTTCTAGTAAAAAGATGGACAGTTCTCTTCTATTATAGCATGTTTTTCTTCTCCGAAAAAGGTAGAATCTTGATTATTTACCTGGCCGTTGAACAATTTTATCTGCCTTCCCCAGTATCTTTAAATAACCTTATTGAATTCGCTCTTGCATAAAGTTGAATGAACTATTTAGGAATTTTCTTCGTACCCGTTCAGGAACATCTCCTTATTTATCCATGAAAAATGAACCAAATAGGTGCTAAAAGCGACCAAATAGATTTTTCCCCCTTTTTTACTTCAGAAACCTATATACTAGTCATGACTAAAAGTCAGAATACTCTGGAAAGACTGGTTGGTCAATTTAAACAACTGAAAAGGAAGCACACTATGATCTATGTGATTGAATACAATTATCCCTCCCAGCTGTTAGTCGAGCATATTAATAACTATCTGGAAAAAAAGCGGGTCCGCAATCTACCAGTGAAACTCGTCTATAATGGGAATATCGCCTATATCGATTATGACTTAAAAAACATTTACTTCTTTTCCTGTCATGGAGACTCTGGAATTAATGCCTATAAAGAACTCGAACGTATTCGGAGAAATGATCCCTATGGACGCATTATTGTCCATTCAAACAAGGTGGACGGACGCAGGCTCATGGACCACAAATTACAAGTCTATGGCTTGATGGAGCGGAGTATCAGTGACTATGGAAAGCCAGAAGTCTATTTTGAAGAGCTCGATTTTTTACTAGGAGACCTTTACGAAGAACTCTGGGAAATGGCGGCAGAAGCCAAATATGCTGCTGGTAAGAAACCAAACCAGCTCTTCCCGCGCTGGGGACCTCAAATCGGAATTTACCCACCTAAGCGTTATTCCATCCACCTCCGTCAAAATCCGGACGAAGACGATTAAACAATCAAAAGTGGAGCCTGGGGACAGGGTCCATTTTTTATGTTACAATGAACTGGAAATGAAATGAGACAAGAAAAAGGAGACCTTATGAACCACTATGATACCATTGTCATTGGAGGAGGACCTGCCGGCATGATGGCTACTATCTCCAGTTCCTTCTACGGACAAACAACCCTCCTGTTGGAAAAGAACCGCAAGCTAGGGAAAAAACTAGCTGGGACTGGTGGAGGTCGATGTAATGTGACCAACAATGGAAGCCTAGACGATCTCCTAGCAGGAATTCCAGGAAACGGACGCTTCCTTTACAGTGTCTTTTCTCAATTTGACAACCAAGATATCGTCCGCTTCTTCACAGAAAACGGGGTCAAACTCAAGGTTGAAGACCATGGTCGTGTCTTTCCAGCTTCAGATCGTTCCCAAACGATTATTCAAGCTCTGACAGATAAGATTGCCGAGCTCGGCGGTCAAGTCCGCTGCCAGGTGGAGGTGACCTCTGTGAAGAAAATTGACGGACAATTTGTCATCAAATCAAAAGATGAGACCTGGACTGCAGACCGCTTGATTGTGACAACTGGTGGAAAGTCCTACCCTTCGACGGGCTCTACCGGCTTTGGCCACGATATCGCCCGTCACTTCCAGCACACTATTACGGATCTAGAAGCTGCTGAAAGCCCCCTTCTCACAGATTTCCCCCACAAGGCCCTTCAAGGGATTTCCTTAGACGATGTGACCCTCCACTATGGCAAACACCACATTACCCATGACCTCATCTTTACCCACTTTGGCTTGTCTGGCCCGGCTGCCCTTCGCATGTCAAGCTTTGTCAAGGGGGGAGAGATCCTTACGCTGGACAGTGTCCCTCACTATTCTAAGGAAGAACTCACAGAAATCCTAGAGAAAAATCGTGAGAAGTCCTTAAAGAATGTTCTGAAAGCCTATCTGCCAGAACGCCTGGCTGAGTTTTTTGCTCAGGATCTTCCCGAAAAGGTGAAACAACTCTCTCCTAAAGAAATCGATGTAGTACTAGAGAAAGTAAAGGAACTCCCAATCCCTATAACAGGGAAGATGTCCTTGGCCAAATCCTTTGTAACCAAAGGTGGCGTCAGCCTTAAGGAAATCAATCCCAAAACCTTAGAAAGTAAGTTGGTCCCTGGCCTTCATTTTGCTGGGGAGGTCTTGGATATCAATGCCCATACAGGAGGATTTAATATTACAGCTGCTCTCTGTACTGGTTGGGTGGCAGGAAGTCTGCATTATGATTAAATATCAAAGGTTGTGAAAAATGAACAGAAGAGAGTCAGTTGAATTTGTCAACATGTGCATGATTAAAAATGGGGACAAGGTTCTGGTTCAAGATCGAGTTAGTCCTGACTGGCCTGGCATTACTTTTCCTGGCGGACATGTTGAACGTGGCGAATCCTTTGTCGCTGCGGTCATTCGTGAAGTGAGAGAAGAAACGGGTCTAACCATTTCTAAACCCCAACTCTGTGGTATCAAGGACTGGTACGATGATGAGGATTACCGTTATGTCGTCCTTTTTTACAAGACCGAACACTTTACTGGTGAGCTCCAGTCTTCAGACGAAGGAAAGGTCTGGTGGGAAGAATTTGAAAATCTATCTCATCTAAAACTTGCAACCAATGATATGTCTGATATGCTTCGTGTTTTTTTGGAAGATGATCTCAGTGAATTCTTCTACTATAAAGACGGTGACGACTGGCTTTATGATTTAAAATAGCAAATAGTCGGCGGAGAGTCCTCCGTCGATTATTTGCTCTGTTTTTCAACATAGTGGGCAATCACATCTGATGTGTACTGGGCTGTTCCAGGTCCAAATTTATCAATATTTTCCTTGAACTCAGGGTTATAGACGTATCCTTTACCGATATGTCCGAAGACTTCAATAGAGCAGTCAAATCCATAAGTACGAATGGCTTGCAAGAGCTTGGCTGCTTGCTCTTGGTTTTCAATTGCTGTTGCAGGTAAACCAGCTTGAAGATTTTGTGCTAAAGTTTGAAAGACTTGGTTAAAGGCAGCCGTAGACTCATCTTCACGACCTTTTTGGCGTTCGAGGGCTTGATCCATGACTTCTTGGCCATACTTCTCCACCGCTTCTTTCTGGTATTTTTGATGATCTTGATAGCTAAATCCAGTGAATTTTTCCTCAATGGTCATTTTTCTTTCTCCTTTTTGTTCTTGAATCGTTTTTTGCAAGGTGGAAATCAAGGTATCCAGATGTTGCCTTTCTCGAGTTAGATAGTCCAACTGCCTAGTCAAATGGGGCAATAAATCTATTCTTTCTTCCTTTAATAGCTCTGCTATTTTCTCTAAAGAAAACCCTAGATATTTGTAGTAAAGAATGACCTGAAGGCGTTCCAAATCCTCTTGACTGTAAGTTCGATAGCCGTTTTCCGACTTTAAGGGGACCAAGAGTCCTATCTTGTCATAGTGGTGCAGGGTCTTGACAGAGACACCTGAAAGCTGCGCAGCTTCTTTTATTTGGTACATGATTTGCTCCTTACAATGATAGTATACCCCCTCCCCTTAGGTTAGAGTCAAGTGTTTTTGCGAAAATTTTTAACTTTTTGAGAAAACTATAAAAACATGAAAACCGCTTTCTTGACAGTCTTTAAAAATCATGATAGGATAATCAAGTCTATCAATCACACAGAAGGCTCCTAAAGAGCCATTGAGAGAAGGCTATTTGACAACTCAAGTAGCCTTTTCTTATTTAAAAATAGATCGGAGTTTTAAAGATGTCTGAAAAATCTCAATGGGGTTCCAAAATTGGCTTCATCCTAGCCTCTGCAGGTTCTGCAATTGGCCTTGGGGCTGTTTGGAAGTTTCCCTATATGACCGCTGCTAACGGAGGCGGAAGTTTCCTTCTTTTTTTTTTGATAGCAACTCTACTTATCGGCTTCCCCCTCTTACTGGCTGAATTTACTCTAGGACGGGCAGCTGGTGTTTCTGCCATTAAGACCTTTGGAAAACTCGGTGGCCGTCGCCTTTATGATGGGATCGGTTGGATTGGTGCCTTTGCCCTGTTCATCCTCCTCTCCTTCTACAGTGTCATCGGTGGCTGGATCCTGATTTATTTAGGGGTCGCCTTGGGAGAGTTATTCCAGCTTCTCTCAGTTAGTGACTACACCCAGCTCTTTGGGGAGATTATTTCAAATCCCTGGTTGGCTCTTGGGGCCCAGGCCATCTTCATCCTCCTCAATGTCTTGATTGTTTCAAAGGGGGTGGAGCAAGGGATTGAAAAGGCCTCAAAATTCATGATGCCACTTCTCTTCATTATCTTTCTTAGTCATGATTGGTCGTTCCTTGACCTTACCTGGCGCTTGGGAGGGAGTTAGCTATTTCCTCAAGCCAAACTTCTCCAAGATAACCAGCCAAGGTCTACTCTATGCCTTGGGGCAATCGTTTTTCGCCCTCTCCCTAGGGGTGACGGCCATGTTGACTTATGCTTCCTATTTGGACAAGGACACTGACCTGGTCCAATCCGGGATTTCCGTCGTCTTCATGAATATCGCCGTTTCCATCATGGCGGGCTTAGCGATCTTCCCAGCTATGTCAGCCTTTCAAATCCCTTCTACTAGTGGACCGGGCCTCCTCTTTGTAGTCCTTCCACAAGTCTTTGACAAGATGCCTTTTGGTACCCTCTTCTACCTGCTCTTCCTGCTTCTCTTTCTCTTTGCGACCATTACCTCATCTGTCGTCATGTTAGAGATTAATGTCGGGAACGTCACCAACCAAAACAATAAAAAGCGGGCTAAATGGAGTCAGATCATTGGCCTTCTGACCTTTATCTTTGGGATTCCATCTGCCCTTTCCTATGGCATCCTCTCTAAATGGACCCTCTTTGGAAAATCCTTCTTTGATTGTATGGACTTTTTGGTTTCCAACCTCCTTATGCCTTTTGGGGCTCTCTGCCTATCTTTATTTACAGGCTATATCTTTGATCAAGTCCTAGCCCAAGAAGAGCTCAAGGTGGGAGAAGAGAAATCCAAACGCTTCTTCTTCAAGCTCTGGATTTTCTTGCTTCGCTTTGTGATTCCAATCGTCATCCTCATTGTCTTTATTACACAATTTATCTAAAACAAAATCCACGAACCCTCTGGGATTCGTGGATTTTTCTTTATTTTGTAAGGGAAAACACGGAAATCATTGTATTTGCTGTAGTCAAAGTCTTCATTAAGCCCTGTTACAAATACAATTGGTGTATAATGACCCTCTTCCAAAATGAAACCGGCTTTTACCTTAGCATTGGCCCCCCCAAGTCCAGCAATCCCTGGAAGAAGAGCATCAAAAGCTCCAGGTTCATCTGTTTCCCAGTAATAGACATTACCAGAAGCTTGGACTGCCTTTGCTTTCGTCGTTGCAGTACGAATAGGATTCAAATCAGCTTGATAAAAGTTTGCTGTCGTAGTGACTGTTCCGTCCGCTGCCACTGTCATTTGAACATCTTTGGCAATTTCAGTTGTTCCAGTCCAAGTCCCTATAAGCTCTTCTGGAACCATTTGAGTTGAAGCCGGAGAAGCCTTGTCATCATTTGTCGTGCCAGATGCTGTAGCAGTTTGACTTGAGTTTACTGCCTCTTCTGAACTCGCTTCAGTTGTTTTTGTGTTCTTCTTTTTAGAAGACTGATTTGTTTTTTTCTGACTAGACGACATTGAAGTCTGTGTTTCTTTTGCAGAAGAGTTGCTCTCTTCTTTTTTTGAACCACAGGCTACGAGTAGGCTTGCAGAAGTTAATCCTAAAAGTGCTAAACTTGTCCATTTTTTCATGATCATGATACCTCACTAAAATTTATATTAGCTATTATATTACAATATTACACAATGTCAAGTTTTTTTGGAATATTTTTGTAATATTTGCAACAAATAGTAATCTGTCTAAAAATTCAGGAGATTCAGGCGACAAGCAATCGGAAGAGGGCAACCAAGACAATCCCGAATAGAACCGTTCCCATTAGGTTTTTGTGGCGAAAGGCTACCATCATGGTCGGAATGGTTGCGACCAGATCCACCCACCGAACCTGAGGGAGCTGGCCCGCTTTCCCCTCTACTAGACTTGAAAGGATCAAGGCAAAAATGATGGCAATGGGAAGGTACTTTAGAAAACGCAGAACTGGATCTGGCAGACCCCGGTATTTGACCAAAACGAAGGGCAGAATACGTGGAATCCAGGTGACCACTGCGGACATCAAAATAACCAAAAAAATCCAGCTATTCACGCGCATCGCACATCACCCCCACGAAACAACCTGTTAAAGTAGCTACTAAAACGGCTAATGATTGAGTCAAAAAGAAGGTCAAGAGGAAAAAGCTAAGAGCTACTGCACCTAAGACAAGGAGCATGGTTATCATCTTTTCCGTCAAACGCATCCCTTGAAACTGACCAGCAAAAATCCCAATAAACATGGCAACTAGTGCAAAGTCCAGGCCGAAGGCACTAGGATTAGGTAAGAGCGAACCCAGCGCTGTCCCCAAAATGGTTGATGAGCCCCAGGCTAAATAACCGACCACGTTATTGCCATGCATCCAGGGAACAGTGATTCGGTCATTTTTCAATTTTTCGCTTAAATAAACCCCGTAACTTTCATCTGTCAACAAACTACCAATTCCAATATTCTGGAGCAGGCTAGCCTCCTTAAAATCGGGGGAGGTATGGAGACTCATAAGCATATTACGCAAATTGATGAAAAAGACGGTTAAGGTAATATTCATAATGGACGAATGAACCGCAATCAAAGAGATCATGGCAAACTGAGAAGCCCCTGCGTAAACCAAGAGACTCATCAATCCCATTTCTAAAGGCGAGAGATAGGGCGATGCCACCACACCACAGGCTAAGCCAATACTGATATAACCTAGAGCTGTCGGAAGAGCATCTCTGACCCCCTGCTGAAAATTCTTCTCCACTCTTTCTTCCTTTCTTTTTTGATGCTATCTATTATAACAAAAAAAGGACGGGAATCGTCCTCCCGTCCTTTATGTTCGTTTTTTAACTAATCTAAGTTCTCTTCTATCGGAGCAAAAGCCAGACTTGGTTTGGCATTGAGATCTAAGCTAGCAAAATTTCCCTTATTCCATTCGCTGACACTGGCATAGGCAATCATCCCTGCATTGTCACCGCAGAGGCGCAGAGGAGGAATGATGACCTTAACATCTGTGATCTCAGAAGCCAAGCGTTCACGAAGACCTTGATTGGCCGCGACTCCTCCAGCTACCACCAGGGTTTTAACCGGGTATCTTTCTAGGGCTTTTTTTGTCTTGGCCATCAAGATATCCATCACCGCAGCTTGGAAGGAAGCCGATAGATCTTCCTTAGACAGACTCTCGCCTTTTTGCTCGGCATTGTGGTGGAGATTGATAAAGGCAGACTTCAAACCTGAGAATGAAAACTCCAGATTGTCTTCCTTGATCATGGCGCGTGGGAAATCGTAGACATCTTGACCCTTATGCGCCAACTCGTCAATCTCGCGACCGGCTGGATAGGTCAAGCCCATAACGCGTCCGACCTTATCGTAGGCCTCACCAACCGCATCGTCACGCGTTTCCCCAACAATCTTATAATCACCCGCCTCCGAGACATAGACCAACTCGGTGTGTCCTCCGCTGACAAGCAAGGCCAAGAGCGGAAATTCTAAAGGCTCAACGCTTTGAGCAGCCATCAAGTGTCCTGCCATATGATTGACAGGAATCAAAGGAATCCCATGGGCCCATGCAAAGGCCTTGGCTGCAGCAAGACCAACCAAAAGAGCTCCAACCAGACCTGGTCCATAGGTCACCGCAACCGCTGTGACTTCTTCTTCTGTAATTCCCGCTTCTTCTAGCGCTTCCTCGATACAGGCTGTAATGACTTCGACATGGTGCCGACTGGCGACTTCTGGAACCACTCCCCCGAAGCGTTTATGGCTTCAATTTGGCTGGCAATGACATTGGACAAGAGCTCTGTATCGTTCTTTAAGACGGCGACACTGGTCTCATCACAAGATGTTTCAAATGCCAAAATATATCTATCCTTCATTTGCTTCCCTTTTCATCATAATAGCATCTTCGGTAGGTGCATGATAATACCCTTTCCGGCAACCAATTTCTTTAAATCCTTGTTTTTGATAGAGAGTCCGAGCTGGAGCATTTCCTTCTCTCACCTCTAAAAAGACCTCTTTCTCCTGAGGAAGGCTTTCTAGTAGCTGACCAGCAATCCCGCGACCTTGCCACTCTTTTCGAACAGCAATTTGGACGACTTCTAACTCGTATAGGTTTTCTTGTATGGCTAAGAAACCGACCAATTCTTCGCCACTATAGGCAAAGGCATACCAGTTTTGAGATTGACCAAGATCCGCTAGGACTTGCTCCAAGGTCCAAGGACTTTGTCCATAGACATCGTCTAAGATTTCTACCAACTGAGGGGCTACGTCTAATCGCCCCGCTTCCTTCTCAATTCGGATCATAGGCGTTTGATGTAGGACTGACCGGAGTCTTGATGGTCCTTGAGCCAGTTTTCCTCAGCTTCTACCCGCTTAAGGTAGTTGGGTACAAAACCATGGACGGAGACAGCTTCCTTTTTAAGTCCTAATCGGCCGATCCGTACCGCATCCGGTAGGGTTTCTACCATCTGAGCATGTGGCAAGGCTTCTTGTATCTGCTCCCCAAAGGCTTCCACTTCCCCAAGGAAGGTCACCTTCTCAGCTCCTTTTGATCTTTCTAACACCGCTTCAAAGAGAGGTAAGCCTCCGGATAGAGAAGAGAATCCTCTTGGTAAAAGCCCGCATAGACATGGTTGCGCCGCGCATCCATTACTGGAATGGCCAGACCTTCTATCTCTTCTGGCACCAAGGCTAGTAAACTAGAGACTCCTACTAAATCGATCTTTAAGGTTTGGGCCAGGGTTTTAGCCGTTGCTACCGCAATCCGCAAGCCAGTATAGGATCCTGGGCCTTCTGCTACGACGATGCGGTCTAGATCCGTCGGTTTCCAATCAATGCTGGCCATCAAAAATTCAATGGCAGGCATTAAGGTAATACTGTGGTTTTTCTTGATTGTAAGCGTCAACTCTGCTAATAAGTTTTCTTCCTCCAAAAGGGCAACGGATAGGGCCTTACTGGAGGTGTCGAATGCTAATACTTTCATATTTTCTCCTCGTTGTCTGTCTCATATTATACTACAAATAGACGCCAAACGGTAGAGGAAGCTTTCCCGGCCTATGAAATCCTCTCTTCACTTTTCTGTTCCTTATTCCTTCTAAAAAAGTGCTTCCTTCTGCTATCAGACCCGCTTGTTTCTTTTCCTAAAGGCTTATTTATGGTATAATGAATAATAATTGTATCGAATCAGGACAACAGAAAGTAAGAATAGAAGTCTCAGCTAGCTACTAGCTGTTTCTTTTCTGCTACAGTCCGAACAAGCGAAAGGAACCGAAACGAAAATGATTTACAAAGTTTTCTACCAAGAAACAAAAGAACGCAACCCTCGTCGTGAAACGACTCATGCCCTCTATCTCGATATTGATGCTAAGAATGAGTTGGAAGGACGCATTGAAGCTCGTCGCATCGTTGAAGAAAATACATCATACAACATCGAATTTATCACCCTCTTGTCAGACCAACATCTAGAATATGAAAAAGAGTCTGGCGCATTTGAAATTACGGAGTTCTAATCCATGGCATATACCTTAAAACCTGAAGAAGTTGGTGTTTTCGCCATTGGAGGTCTTGGGGAAATCGGTAAAAATACCTATGGGATTGAATACCAAGACGAAATCATCATTGTGGATGCTGGTATTAAGTTCCCTGAAGATGATTTGTTAGGGATTGATTACGTGATTCCTGACTATTCCTATATCGTTGAAAATATCGACCGTGTCAAAGGGGTCTTGATTACTCACGGACACGAAGACCATATCGGAGGAATTCCCTTCCTCTTGAAACAAGCCAATGTGCCAATCTATGCTGGACCTTTGGCCCTAGCCCTTATTCGTGGAAAATTGGAAGAGCATGGCCTCCTTCGTGGTGCCAAACTCTATGAAATCAACCAAAATACGGAGTTGACCTTTAAGCATATTAAAGCGACCTTCTTCCGTACGACCCACTCCATTCCAGAACCTTTGGGGATCGTTCTTCACACACCTCAAGGAAAAATTGTCTGCACGGGAGACTTTAAATTTGACTTCACACCTGTTGGTGAGCCGGCCGACCTTCACCGGATGGCAGCTCTAGGGGAGGAAGGCGTCCTCTGTCTGCTTTCTGACTCAACCAACGCGGAAGTCCCAACCTTTACCAACTCTGAAAAAGTCGTTGGCCAATCCATTATGAAGATTATTGAAGGCATTCATGGACGTATCATTTTCGCTTCCTTTGCATCCAACATCTTCCGTCTCCAACAGGCTGCAGATGCCGCTGTGAAAACTGGCCGCAAGATTGTTGTCTTTGGACGCTCGATGGAAAAAGCCATTGTCAACGGGATTGAGCTGGGCTATATCAAGGTACCACCTGGAACGATTATTGAACCAAGTGAGATCAAGGACTACCCGGCAAACGAAATCCTCATTATGTGTACAGGGAGCCAAGGGGAGCCAATGGCGGCACTATCTCGTATCGCTAATGGAACCCACCGCCAAGTACAATTGCAACCGGGTGATACCGTTATCTTCTCCTCTAGTCCAATTCCTGGCAACACAACTAGCGTCAACCGCCTGATCAACATCATATCTGAAGCAGGAGTCGATGTCATCCACGGGAAGATTAACAACATCCATACCTCTGGACACGGTGGCCAACAAGAACAAAAGCTCATGTTGCGTTTGATCAAACCTAAATACTTCATGCCTGTCCACGGTGAGTACCGCATGCAGAAAATCCACGCTGGACTTGCGCGTGATTGCGGAGTAGAAAAAGACAATATCTTCATCATGAGTAACGGTGATGTCCTCGCCCTAACAGCCAACTCGGCTCGTATCGCAGGAAGCTTTAATGCTCAAGACATCTATGTCGATGGAAACCGCATCGGAGAAATCGGTGCTGCTGTCCTTCGTGACCGGCGAGACCTGTCCGAAGACGGTGTCGTGCTTGCTGTTGCAACAGTTGACTTCAAGTCAAAAATGATTTTAGCTGGACCAGATATTCTCAGCCGTGGCTTCATCTATATGAGAGAGTCCGGTGACCTAATCCGTGAAAGTCAACGCATCCTCTTCAATGCAATCCGAATCGCCTTGAAGAACAAAGATGCCAATATTCAAACCGTACACGGTGCTATTGTCAATGCCCTCCGTCCTTTCCTTTACGAAAGTACGGAACGAGAACCAATCATTATCCCTGATGATTTTTGACACCGGATGAAGATGATTAAAGAAACCAGAAAAGGAGGAGAACCTAAGGCTCTCCTCCTTTTTCTGTTTATCTAAACATGAGCTAGAGAACATCACCTAGCTCATCTTATATTTCTCAGCTTAGTAAAGATCTAAATAGTTATCAATTTCCCATTGTGAAACGAAGGTCGCATAGCTTGCCCACTCGATGCGTTTGGCTTCTAAGAAGCTGGTATAGATATGTTCACCAAGAGCATCCTTAACTACTTCGTCTTCCGTCAAAGCTTTCAAAGCATTGTGAAGGGTAGATGGAAGGTCAGTGATTCCAGCTTCTTTACGCTCTTCCGCTGTCATGATGTAAATATTTCTTCGATCGGAGCGGGTGCTTCGATTTTGTTTTCAATCCCATGCAAACCAACTTCCAAAAGAACAGCCATAGCAATATACGGATTGGCCATTGGATCAACAGAACGTAGTTCCAAACGAGTTCCCATTCCACGAGTAGCAGGCACGCGCACCAATGGGGAACGGTTACGTCCTGCCCAAGCGATGTATACAGGAGCTTCAAAACCTGGCACCAAACGTTTGTAAGAGTTAACCGTTGGGTTCATGATGGCAGTGTAGTTGTAGGCATGCTTAATCAAGCCACCAAGGAAGTGATAAGCTGTTTCTGATAACTGCATCCCACGTGGATCCTCAGGATCAAAGAATGCGTTGTTTCCTTCCGCATCAAACAAGGACATATTACAGTGCATACCGGAACCAGCGATCCCAAATTTTGGCTTAGCCATAAAGGTTGCATACAAACCATGTTTGCGAGCAATGGTTTTGACAACGAGTTTAAAGATTTGGATCTTGTCACATGCGCGAAGAACTTCATCATACTTAAAGTCAATTTCATGCTGACCCACAGCTACTTCATGGTGACTGGCTTCTACTTCAAAGCCCATTTGGGTCAAGACATTGACGATCTCGCGACGAGTGTTGTCCGCAAGGTCTGTCGGAGCCAGGTCAAAATAGCCACCCTTGTCATTCACCTCAAGAGTTGGGTCTCCATTTTCATCGAGCTTAAAGAGGAAGAACTCTGGTTCTGGTCCAAGGTTGAAAGATTTGAAGCCAACTTCTTCCATGTGACGAAGGGCACGTTTGAGGTTACCACGTGGGTCTCCTGCAAAAGGTTCCCCTTCTGTTGTATAGACATCACAAATCAATCCTGCGACACTACCGTTCTCATCTCCCCATGGGAAAACCGTCCAGGAGTCCAAGTCTGGATAGAGGTACATATCTGACTCATTAATCCGAACAAACCCTTCGATAGAAGATCCATCAAACATAGCCTTGTTTGAAAGGACCTTTCCAACTGTTCATCTGTTGCTGGAATTTCAACGTTTTTCATGGTTCCTAAGATATCTGAGAACATCAACCGAATAAAGGTTACATTTTTTTCTTTGACTTCGCGACGAATATCTTCAACAGTAATTGACATGTGTGTCTCCTTATGAATAAAACAATAAGCAAAAAGAATGATCAGCGTAACTGACCATATGGCGATGAGGTCGTATGAAAGCGACTTTGCTGAAGAATGTCGCGATGAAGGGCCTTGCGAACTTCCTTCTCGCTGACTACCTTGGCAGCTTGGCGTTTAGCTTCTTTCTCAGCAATCCGTTTTTTAATCCCTGCAATATTAAGACCTTCCGACAAGTAATCCTTGATTTCCAACAGACGATCCATATCGTTGAGAGAAAACATCCGACGGTTGCCTTCTGTTCGATCTGGAGTAATGAGTTGCTGATCTTCGTAATAGCGAATCTGACGAGCTGTTAAATCCGTCAATTTCATAACACTACCGATCGGAAAGACCGCTAACGTTCGTCTTAATTCCTTTTCTTTCATATCTGACCTCCTTTCCCTTCTATTATAACGCAAAAAAAACCGATGTCAAGATTAAAATGTCACATAATCTCACATGGTTTTCCTTTTTTCTTTTATAAAGTCTCGAATCCGATCCACATCTGAATTAACCAAAATCGCAACAAAGACTCCGATAAAGGTTTCAAAGATGCGGGCAAAAACGTACAGGAAAGTTTCTCCTGTCGGAATCGAGAGAGTAATGATCAACATGGCTGAAACACCACCGATGATTCCGGCTTTATTGTTCATAGCGACATTTGTCATAATGGTTAACATGGTCGCAATGGGCACAAAAATCAGAGTCACCCAAAAAGCATCGTGGAAGAGGATCTTAATCATAAAGAACAGCAGGGCATAAAAACCACCGATGCTGTTACCCATCACGCGCGAAGCTCCGAAATGAACACTCTTATCAAAATCTTCTCTCAAACTAAAGACAGCTGTCAGTGCCCCAATCTGCAAGCCTCGCCAGCCAAAGATACCAAAAATCAATAGAACCAGAAAAACGGCTATCCCTGTTTTGAAGGTTCGCATTCCCAATCGAAATTTGGAACGGTCAAATTTATGTCGTTTAAAGTAATCCATTGTCCCCTATCTTTCTATCTCTTTTATTCTAACATATTTCCAGAAAGGTTCAAGCAGGGAAATGAAGATCGACTAGCTTCCTTCTAATCTATAAAGTCATCTTAAAAACTTTCCTTAGGTGAGTACGGAGGTTAGGTGAAATTATCCAGTGGATGATTTCAGCAATCCAGGAAGTTCCATGACTAATTAAGATACAAAGGGCGTCTGCGGATAAAGTCAAAATAGGAAGTTTGACGCAGAATCTTTAGATTCTAGGAAAACTTATCTTTTTGACACAATCCGCAGCCCGTGTTCAATTAGTTTTGAACCCCCTCGCTCTTTAATTTTCGGGCTCAGGCTAAAACAGTTTCCCAAACTGTTTTACTCTCAAAACTCCCGGGTCCTTGAAACAAATGTTTCAAGCACTTTTCTCACGGCGGAAAGTTTCGGGATTTCCTTGATTAATTTCAAAAATGAGATCACATTTTATTTCGATACAGAATCACTTATCTTATATAAAAATTAGTTTGTATACATTCTAAAAAGAGCACCTTTCGGTGCTTCTTCTATGGTTCATGAGGAACCGTCTTATTTTTCAGTCAAGGCTGCAAGTCCTGGAAGAACTTTACCTTCAAGAAGCTCCATTGAAGCTCCACCACCGCGTCACAAATACCTACACTAACACAAAAAGGTGACAGAGCCACCTTTTTGTTAACGTTTCAGTTTTGTTCCTTTTTCTACAAAATCAGGATTTTGTAGAGACTAACGGGCTGAAATTATTTTTCTGTAAGTGCAGCCAAACCTGGCAATACTTTACCTTCAAGGAGTTCCATTGAAGCGCCTCCGCCCGTACTAATCCATGAGAACTTGTCTGCACGACCAAGATTGATCGCTGCGGCAGCTGAGTCACCACCACCGATGATTGATTTCACGCCTGGTTGTTTCACGATAGCGTCCATCACACCGATTGTACCAGCTTGGAAGTCAGGGTTTTCAAATACTCCCATAGGTCCGTTCCATACAACTGTTTTCGCACCAGTCAATGCTTCATCAAATTTAGCGATAGATTTTGGACCGATATCCAAACCAAGGAAATCCTGGGTCTACTGCTTCACCTTCAGTGTCTTTCACTTCAGTGTAGTCAGCAAATGCGTTTGCTTCTTTTGAGTCAACTGGCAAGATCAATTTGCCGTTTGCTTTTTCAAGAAGAGCTTTCGCAACATCCAATTTGTCTTCTTCTACAAGTGAGTTACCGATTTCGATCCCTTGCGCTTTGTAGAATGTGTAAGTCATCCCACCACCGATAAGAACTTTATCAGCTTTTTCAAGCAAGTTTTCGATAACACCGATCTTGTCTGAAACTTTTGAACCACCAAGAATCGCCACGAATGGACGTTCTGGAGCTTCAACTGCTTCTTGGATGTAAGCAATTTCGTTTTCAAGAAGGAATCCAGCAACAGCTTTTTCAACGTTTGCTGAGATACCAACGTTAGATGCGTGCGCACGGTGAGCTGTACCGAATGCATCGTTTACGAAGATACCATCTCCAAGTGATGCCCAGTATTTACCAAGTTCAGGATCGTTTTTAGATTCTTTCTTGCCGTCAACATCTTCATAACGAGTGTTTTCAACCAAGAGAACTTGTCCATCTTCAAGAGCGTTAATCGCTGCTTCCAATTCAGCACCACGAGTAACACCTGGGATAAATGTAACTTCTTGACCCAATTTAGCAGCCAAGTCAGCAGCTACAGGAGCAAGTGATTTTCCTTCTTTGTCTGCTTCTTCTTTTACACGTCCAAGGTGAGAGAAGAGGATTGCACGTCCACCTTGCTCAAGGATGTACTTGATTGTTGGAAGAGCAGCAGTGATACGGTTGTCGTTTGTGATCACGCCATCTTTTACAGGAACGTTGAAGTCAACACGAACGAGAACTTTTTTCCCTTTCAAGTCAACGTCTTTAACAGTCAATTTTGCCATTGGATATGACTCCTTCTATTTTTAATACATGATAATTATATCACAAAAGCTGTAAAAGAGGTAGAAAAATAGTGGATTTCTACCTCTTATTAGCAAGTCTAGAGTGATCCTCCTCTATTAGAATCCGCATCATAAAACCTCCCTTGTTTTTTACAAAGGAGGTTTACGATTCATCGTGACCTTTTCAGTCAGTATAATGACTCTTAAAAGTTACTCTTCTTTCTTCTTACCAGCCAAGAGGAAACCTCCAAGCGCTGCTAAAAGAACAGCTTCTGCTACAAAAGTAGCCTCTAAACTTGCTGTTGTTGGCAACTTATCAGATGAAGTTGGGTGACTTTCCTCTTTGACCTCTTGACTTTCCCCTTCTTCTTGCGTCTGTTCTTGATGTTGACTTACTAATTGGTCAATCTTTTGATCCACGAGGCCCGCATGGCCTACTGATAAAGTCTTTTGCTCAGTTGGACTTGGCTGAACTGGTTTCTTAGGATTCTCACTTGGCTCTAGTGGCTGACTTGGCTGGATCGGTTGATCCGGTTTAGATGGTTCCTCTGGCTGAATCGGTTGATCTGGTAGGACTGGGACTTGGTGTCTTATAGACAATCGCATAGTGGGTAAAGTGAGGGGCGGTAAAGATAACCACATCTCCCACTCGTTCAAATGCCAAGGATTGAGGAGCGTGTCCTTCAGGAAGATAGAGCACTTGTTCCACTTCTTTATCCTTATCCACAGGGATCTTCACAAGTGATGGGTGCTGCGTATCGACATTTTGGCCACTTGCATCGACTCCCTCGATATCAAAGATAGTCGCTTCTCGTCCCTTCAGTTCTTCTTTTTCTGTCTGATTGGCTTCAACTTTTGCGACTTTTAGTCCTTTGACAACGGTTGGCTCTAAGTTGGAGAATTGAACTTCGACTCCAGTCGCAGGGTCTACAAAGACAGCTGGCTTATCTTCTTTCAGGAGTGCAATCAAGGTCTCTAGACCTGTTTTTGCAGTCCCAAGCGCTTCAGGAGTGAGCTCTGAAGAAGCTAAAAGCTCTTTATTTTTCTCAATCAGTGCCTGCAAAGCATCACCAGAAGGATGATTTGGCTTGCTTGCTAATAGAGCAGTCGCTTCCTCTGTCAGAGCAGAAAGAGCGTCTTTCTCTTTGACTAGATTAGCTTGTCCATCCAAGGCTTTCAAGAGAGCGGTCAATTGGTTCAACTGATCATTGACTTGATCTTGTGTGCTGGTATCATGCTCTTTCAAGACTTTTTCAGAAGCAGCCATTCCAGCCAACAAGGCTTCTTTGACTTCAGGAGTGGCAAATGTAAAGTCTACTTTTGGCCTTTTGCAGCTTCAGCTTCAGCCAATTTTTGCTTAAGGTATTCATCGTTGAGAGCTGGTTTTGGATTCACGAGGACATCAAAGCTTGTGCTAGCTCCTTTGTAATGGATGGTGATGGTTTGACGGCCTTCCTTGCTCGCATCAAAGCCAGTTACTTCCACCCCTTCATCGCTCAAGGCGTGCGTTTCAGTCGTTTCATCTTCAAAGACGACTGTAAAGCGTCCGCCTTCTTTTTCAAATGCTTCTCCGACGATATATTCTACCTTCGGTTTTTCTGTCAATTCAAGTCCAGCAACTGCTTTTTCACCTGCTTCTTCTGCACTGACCACAAAAACAGTGAGAGTCTTATCCAATTTCTGACCAAGGTAAGAAACTTCTAGGTGTTGTTCTCCAAGCTTGCTACTGTCAAAGCCAAGAATCTCTACACCTGAGTTGGTGAGGTTGACTAGTTGATCTGCTTGGCCATCTTTATAATGAACACGGATTGTTGCTCCTTTCAAGGAAAGAGCATCCCCTTCCCCGGTAAACCTTCTTAGCTAACCCTTCTTCTAATTGAACTCCACTAATTTCTTTATCATTTTTTGGAACTTCTATCGCTAGAACATTACTGATATCTTTACCAGGTTCTTGTGCACGATAGTAGAGAAGAGATGGGGTGGATTCAAAAGCCAGTGGTTTAAAGATCAGATTTCCAGCTTGATCGGCTGTCATGGTCGCAATTGGACTGGTCGCTTCTTTATCCGCATAAAGAGTTAGTGTGGTGTTGGCCGGAACATCTTTGAAGCCGACTTGGACAAAATGATTGCCTAAGTTTTGCGCTGCAGCATTTTTCATTGGGATGTTGACCGTTTCAGTATCCAGACTTTCATACATCTTCCAGTTGTAAATCCGGATGGCTTGCCATGGGGTTCCGTTATCTGCCGTAATGACATGAAGACGCCAATCTTGGGCCTTGATCGGATGGTCGAGTGTAATATCAGACACATGGGCTTTATTGCCACGAACTTCCTTAGCGAGCTTCCATTCACCCGCTTCATCCTTGTAGTAAAGGTCAAAGTCACGGGTATTCATCTTGCCATCATCGACAGACTCTCCGCCAGCACCTGCATGGTCCATGACCCAACGAACAATGGTCCGAGGTTGCGTCAAGCGAATATCGACAGTTCCACTCAATTGAGCCGAAGACCATTTATCCGAAAGACTCGTAATGGTACCATTCAACATCCCCTCGATGCCTTCACTACCATCTGCATCTGGGAAACTTGAACCGATGACTTTGGCTCCGATGACCACGTTTGGTGCTAGGGCTTTTGGAAGACTGGTATCTGACACTGTCATGCCCCAATCAAAGGCCACAGTTCCCGCATCTGAACGTTGGCCGTTCTTTCCAACTGCTACAACTTTGAGTTCCTGCGTCTTTCCTTCAGCACTTGCTGAACGACTAACTTTTGGTAGATAGACGGTGGTTGCAGAAGAACCCGTTAAAAGACGCCAATTGTCGCCATCTTTTTCATAGACTTCATAATAATCTGCATCCGCTACCCCTTTAAAATTGAGGACTGCTTCTGCTTCCTGGGCATTTTGTAGGCGTTTGCCTTGCACAGTTACTTCAGAAGGGGCAGCTGGTTTTTCTTGGTTAGACGTAATCGACAATTGACCGAGGTTGAACTTGTAATCTTTGACATCTGTATCATGGTCAAAGAACATCTTAACGGCATAAATGGTCTTACCCGCCAAGCCTCCCAAATCAAAGGTTTGAGTAGACCAATCCGCACTCGGTGTCAATTCTTTCCATTCGTATTCAGAGTAGTCTTCTTTGGTGGCAACAGCTACCCAGGCAGCAGCTCCGACCCCACCTTTATGAGAGACGCTCAACTTAGTCGTTTCTGTCACAGGAATCTTGGTCGAATAGAGCATGACGTTTTGACTACTATTGGCTTTCAGATCGCCTTCAAAGGCTAGAGAGTTCCCACCATTGTAGGCTTGATCAAAATCATAGCGCCCTTTCAATGGCGTACTATCTTCACTATGCTCTACCCACCAGCGCCATGTTGGAAGGTAGCCAGATACAGAACGATAATTCCATTCACCATCTTTTGAAATTTTTCCATCTACGAACCAATATTTCCCGTGACCAGTATTGAAGGAAGTATTAAAATCAGCGTTTGTGATTGGTGTTTTATCCACTACTAGATTGGACATGCCGTACCAAGATTGGTCTGCTGGTTTCCCTTTAGTCGGATCCCCTTGGAAGCCTGTCCAGAAGAGATCTTCATGGGTATGGTAACCTTCTCCAGTCTTTCCTAGACCCGTAATGGTATCTGGCGCATAAAGACCTAGGGAAAGACGCAACTTCCCATGCTCATCTAAAATCGCATTCCAGTCTACATTGGTCTTATAAGAGCCCCCTTTTTGGAGCTCCAGTCCCGCTAAAACATCATAAGGATTCCGGTTGATCCATTTGGCTGTGCTGATGGAATAATCGACTTCTGATTTGCCCCAGTTAAAGTTGGCAAAGAAGGTATCAACTGGATTTTCTCCATTTTCTGGTTGCATGAAATTGTAGTTATATTCACCCAGAGCATTCTCGTGGTAACGACCATATTCATAAGTCATGGCATCATACCATGAATACTTGATTGGATAGTTGAGGCTCTTAGCATATTCCTTGGTATAAAGAAGGAAATCTCTCAATTTTGGTCCAAGGGGCTCTACTAAGTTCCCTGTTGTTTCTTGGTTGATAAAGTAACCATCAAAGCCGTAATACTTAGCTAGTTCAACTAATTTTCGGGCAATCGGGAAGGTCTTTGACCCTTCGCTATCTTCTTTCAAGGTTTCTGCAAAATGCTCTTGATCCTTGATACTACTCGACCAGTTGTAGAAGAGAGTTCCATAAATAGGCACCCCATTTCTATGAGCAGCATCAATCACATCGGCTGATGGAACTAAACCTTCCCAGAAGACCATAGAATCCAAATACTGCCAGTAGTCAAGGCATAGGCCTTAAACTCTTCACCACCTACAGAAGCATGATCCTTAGCTTTAGAGTTCATATTAGACAGCGCTTGAATCTTAGCATCCGGGTTTGCTTGCTCATTTATTTGTTTTCCTTGGTAGCGACTAGCAAGAGGGATACTCGCACGATTGAGGTCATCGTCCACTCGTTTACCAGGTTCCCATTTTAACAAATCGTCCCAAGTATCAAATTTAACTTCCTTTGGTCTCAGTTGTTTTTCTTCATTGGTTGGGAGATCTGACACCTTTTCTGCTACTGGTTTTTCAACATCTTTGTCTAGGACAGTATCGGATGCTGAAGAATCTAATGAGCTTGAAGGTTGAGTTTCTGAAGCATGACTAGTAGTTTCTCTTGATGGGAGCACTGCATCCGCTGTATAGACTCCCCCTTCACTGATGAGAGCATTAACCGCCTCTTCTGAAGCAACTGTGCTTTCGGGAGATACTTCACTACTAGTGGTTTCCTCATCAGCTGAGACAGCCCCTGCCCCTAAAAAGGCTAAGCCAATCAAAGCTGAGCAGACACCTACACTCAGTTTACGAATACTGTACTTATTTTTCTTTTCAAACAGATGACCTTTCATCTTAACCTCCTATTTGACTCTTTTTTGACACATCTGACGGATTTCCTTTAATCTCCTTCCCAAGCGCAGTCTTTGCAATCGCTTTTATTTTTATGGATTAGAAATCATCAATCAAAGATAGTTTACCCCTTCGAAGGCGCTTGTGTCAATGCATTTTCAAAAGTCCTATAATAATGACAGGAGGAACTAAAATAAGTACAAAAAAAGAGGAGGAAACCCTCCTCCTAATATACGATTGAATTATTTAGCAATTTTTGCGAAGTATTCAAGAGTACGAACAAGTTGTGCAGTGTAAGACATTTCGTTGTCATACCATGAAACAACTTTAACCAATTGTTTACCGTCAACGTCAAGAACTTTAGTTTGAGTTGCGTCAAACAATGATCCGTAAGACATACCTACAACGTCTGAAGAAACGATTGGATCTTCAGTGTAACCGTATGATTCGTTAGCAACAGCTTTCATAGCTGCATTTACTTCATCAACAGTAACGTTCTTTTCAAGAACAACTACCAATTCAGTTACTGATCCAGTTGGAGTAGGAACGCGTTGTGCAGCTCCGTCCAATTTACCGTTCAATTCAGGGATAACCAAACCGATTGCTTTAGCAGCACCAGTTGAGTTAGGAACGATGTTAGCAGCACCAGCGCGTGCACGACGAAGGTCACCTTTACGGTGTGGACCGTCAAGGATCATTTGGTCACCAGTGTAAGCGTGGATAGTAGTCATCAATCCTTCAACAACACCGAAGTTATCTTGAAGAGCTTAGCCATTGGAGCCAAGCAGTTTGTAGTACATGAAGCACCTGAGATAACTGTTTCAGTACCATCAAGAATATCGTGGTTAGTGTTAAATACGACTGTTTTAACATCTGATCCACCAGGAGCAGTGATAACAACTTTCTTAGCACCACCAGCATGCAAGTGTTTTTCAGCAGCTGCTTTAGTAGCAAAGAAACCAGTTGCTTCAAGAACGATTTCTACACCGTCGTTAGCCCAGTCGATTTGTTCTGGATCGCGTTCAGCAGAAACTTTAACGAATTTACCGTTAACTTCGAATCCACCTTCTTTAACTTCCACAGTACCGTCGAAACGACCTTGAGTTGTATCGTATTTCAACAAGTGTGCAAGCATAACTGGATCTGTAAGGTCGTTGATGCGAGTAACTTCAACACCTTCTACGTTTTGGATACGACGGAAAGCAAGACGACCGATACGACCGAAACCGTTAATACCAACTTTAACTACCATTCGTGATTTCCTCCTTATGAAAATCAAAAAATTTTTATGTGAAAAGAGTAACTTGATAGGTTACAAATCATCTTTCAACAATATTATTATATACTTTCTTCCCCTAAAATGCAACTGATTTCATTAGGATTAGAAATATTACACAAACTTTCATATTCATTTTCACTATCTCTTATGAGGAAGAGGTGTTGAACTCTTTTCGAATCAAAAAAGCTCTCCTCCTAAGAGGAAAGCTTTTAGCTAGATGGTAAAATTATGCTTCACCTTTAGCTTTTTTAATGATTTCTTCTTGTACTGATTTCGGTACATCTTCGTAGTGGTCAAATACCATCATGAAGGTACCACGTCCTTGAGTTGCAGAACGAAGGACTGTAGCGTAACCGAACATTTCAGCAAGTGGTACATAAGCACGAACGATTTGGCTTGCACCATGAGCTTCCATACCGTCTACACGTCCACGACGAGCAGTTACGTGGCCCATAACATCTCCAAGGTTTTCTTCAGGAACTGTGATAGTTACAAGCATCATTGGCTCAAGGATTGCTGGTTGAGCTGACTTAGCTGCTTCTTTAAGAGCAAGAGATGCAGCAATCTTGAAGGCAGTTTCAGATGAGTCGACATCGTGGTATGATCCATCGTAAAGCTTCGCTTTCACGTCAACCATTGGGTAGCCAGCAAGGACACCGTTAGCCATAGATTCTTGAAGTCCTTTCTACTGCAGGGATGAATTCACGTGGAACCACACCACCGACGATCGCATTTTCGAACTCGAATCCTTTTCCTTCTTCGTTTGGAGTAAATTCGATCCAAACATCACCAAACTGACCTTTACCACCAGATTGACGTTTGAAGAATCCACGTGCTTGTGTAGAAGCGCGGAATGTTTCACGGTAAGATACTTGAGGAGCACCAACGTTAGCTTCAACCTTGAATTCACGTTTCATACGGTCAACAAGGACATCCAAGTGCAACTCACCCATACCAGAGATAACTGTTTCACCTGTTTCAGGGTTTGTTTCAACGCGGAAGGTTGGATCTTCTTCAGCCAATTTTTGAAGAGCGATACCCATCTTGTCTTGGTCTGCTTTAGATTTAGGCTCAACCATCAATTGGATAACTGGTTCTGGAACTTCGATTGACTCAAGAATAACTTTCGCTTTTTCATCTGTCAATGAGTCACCAGTTGTTGTATCTTTCAAACCAACAGCAGCAGCGATATCACCAGAGTAAACTGTTTCGATTTCCATACGAGTGTTAGCGTGCATTTGAAGGATACGTCCGATACGTTCACGTTTACCTTTAGTAGTGTTCAATACGTAAGAACCTGAGTTCAAGACACCTGAGTAAACACGGAAGAATGTCAAACGACCTACGAATGGGTCAGTCATGATCTTGAAGGCAAGCGCTGCAAATGGCTCTTCGTCAGATGCTGGACGTTCTACTTCTTCGTCTGTATCTGGGTTGATACCTTTGATTGCAGGGATATCAAGTGGGCTTGGAAGGTAGTCAAGAACTGCATCCAACATCAATTGAACCCCTTTGTTCTTGAAGGCAGAACCACACAATACTGGGAAGAATTCAACATTGATAGTTGCTTTACGGATACCAGCTTTCAATTCTTCGTTAGTGATTTCTTCACCTTCAAGGTATTTCATCATCAAGTCTTCATCAGTTTCAGCAACTGCTTCAACCAATTTTTCACGGTATTCTTGAGCTTGGTCAAGGTATTCAGCTGGGATATCTTCTTCAAGAATATCTGTACCAAGGTCGTTGGTGTAGATTTCAGCTTTCATCTTGATCAAGTCGATGATTCCACGGAAGTCATCTTCAGCACCGATTGGCAATTGAATTGGATGTGCATTTGCTTGAAGACGATCATGAAGTGTGCTTACTGAGTAAAGGAAGTCAGCACCGATTTTATCCATCTTGTTCGCAAATACGATACGAGGAACACGGTATTCAGTAGCTTGACGCCAAACAGTTTCTGTTTGAGGCTCAACACCTGATTGTGAGTCAAGAACCGTTACAGCACCGTCCAAAACGCGGAGTGAACGTTGTACTTCGATAGTGAAGTCCACGTGTCCTGGCGTGTCGATGATGTTAACACGAGTGTCTTTCCATTGAGCTGTTGTCGCAGCAGATGTGATGGTGATACCACGTTCTTGCTCTTGCTCCATCCAGTCCATTTGTGACGCACCTTCGTGAGTTTCACCGATTTTGTGAATCTTACCAGTGTAGTAAAGGATACGCTCAGTTGTAGTTGTTTTACCAGCATCGACGTGGGCCATGATACCGATATTACGAGTTTTTCAAGTGAAAATTCGCGTGCCATGAGGTTTTGTTCTCCTATATTTTTTATTTCTATACTATTATAACATGATTTAACAAAAACGGATAGGCAGGACCTACCCGTTCTCATTGTTTATCCTGTTTGGTTGGTTTCAACTTGCAAGATGGTAAGTTGAATTGTACTTAAGAGCGGACCGAGCTCAATTGAACTCGGGCTAAAAGCTTAAGTTAACTGATTTGAACCCGAGCGAGGCCCTGCGCAAAAAAGATAAACTGCTTTGTGTCCACGGGACACTGCATCAGTTTCCTATTTTTGCCTTGGGCCTTTAGCGCTCTTGGTATCATAATTGAACTCGGGCTAAAAGCTCGGAAAATAGATAAGCTTTCCTAGAATCTTCGATTCTTCGTCAAGCTTCCTAATTTTCAATCGCTTTTTCAACGCCCTCAGTATCTTAATCTTACCAGCGGAAGTGTGCGAAGGCACGGTTAGCTTCAGCCATACGGTGAGTGTCTTCACGTTTCTTAACAGCTGCACCAGTGTTGTTTGCAGCATCCAAGATTTCTTTAGCAAGGCGGTCAACCATTGTGTGCTCACCACGTTGACGAGCGATGGTTACCAACCAACGAAGTCCAAGTGTTGTACGACGTTCTGGACGAACTTCAACTGGGACTTGGTAGTTAGATCCACCAACACGACGTGCACGTACTTCAAGTACAGGCATGATGTTTTCCATTGCTGTTTCAAATACTTCAAGCGCGTCATTTCCAGTAGCTTCTTTGATTTGCTCAAAAGCACCGTAAACGATTGAAGCTGCTGTACCACGTTTACCATCAAGCATAACGCGGTTGATAAGACGAGTAACTAGTTGTGAATTGTAAAGCGGATCTGGTAATACATCGCGCTTTGGAGCTCTATTTTTACGACTCATTTCTCTTTATCCCCTTTCCTTATGCTTTTTGGACGTTTAGTACCGTATTTAGAACGGCCTTGTTTACGATCGTTAACACCTGCAGTATCAAGTGCACCACGGACGATATGGTAACGTACCCCTGGAAGGTCTTTTTACACGTCCACCACGAAGAAGCACCACGCTGTGCTCTTGCAAGTTGTGTCCGATACCTGGGATGTAGGCAGTAACTTCGATCAAGTTGCTCAAACGTACACGAGCGAATTTACGAAGGGCAGAGTTAGGTTTTTTAGGTGTCATTGTTCCAACACGAGTTGCAACACCACGTTTTTGTGGTGAAGAAACGTTTGTTTGAACTTTTTTATGACTGTTGTAACCAACGTTCAAAGCTGGTGATTTAGATTTTTCTACTTTTGATTTACGCGGTTTGCGAACCAATTGGTTAATTGTAGGCATCTACATTCTCCTGTATTTTTTTATTTTTGGTGATGATACACTTGGTGACAGCTACCATCTGTGTGTACTTTTGCAACATTTGTCAGCACGTCCCTGTACACTCTTGAGAGACCAAAAGTAAAAAGTACCGTCTATTATTGTAACATAGCGGCACTTTTACTGTCAAGAAATTTTTCTCTTTTTTATTAGATAAAACCTCTCAAAATGGAAGGAGGTTCTACTGTTCCGGGGTTTCCGTTGTTGTAGAATCTACTCCATTTTGAACTTGCGGAGATTGATTATACTGAGGAGTCTCATTGTATTGAGGAACCTCTGTTTGAACTGTCGTTTGATTTGTCTGAGTCGTCTGAGTCGTATGAGTTGTCTGCATGCCATAGTAGTCTACAATATACTGAATACGAGCTTGAAAGGCTTGCTTTTTTGTCTCATCCTTGACCTTATCTACAGCAGCTTGGGCAGTGATCAGAGTTTCTTGACTCGCAGTTGTTTCAAACTGAGACACTGCTTTTTCGGCTGCTGTGAGGAGTGCTTCTTCTTTTTCCTCTTTTTCTTTTTTAGGGTCTTTTTTCTTTACAGGGAGTGATCCTGTTTTCTTGGTTTGCTGTTTCACGATGGTAACTTGTTCTGCAGAATTTTTACGGACTGTGTAGAGTCCTCCGACAAGAACACCTGTTAGGATCAGAATAGTGGTTAAACGGATCCATAAGGGGCTACGATCAAAACGGTCTAAAATTGTTTTCATTCTTTCCAACTCCTACTCTAGACAATCGTCTTATCGAAGATATTCCCGATTTCAACATCAATTTTATTGGATGATACATCAATATTTGTTACTTTGAGCAGGGATTTGTGATCAAATAAGTCTTTACTACGGGCTGTAGCATTATCTGCAAAGATAGCTACACCTGCCAACTCAGAATCAAATTCCGTTAAAAGACTGACCATTCCACTAATGGTGCCACCCCCTTTTAGGAAATCATCGACGATAAGAACGCGGCTTCCAGCCTTCAAACTCCGTTTAGACAGGAACATCTTTTCAATCCGATCCCCACTGGAACCTGATACATAGTTGACACTAACAGTCGATCCTTCTGTAATTTTTAAATCACGACGGACAATCACAAAAGGTACATTCAAAACATTCGCGACTGCATTAGCCAACGGAACTCCCTTAGTAGCTACCGTCATGACTGCATCAATCTTTTGATCGCGAAAAGCCTTGGCAATAATTCGTCCAATATTATTTAAGATTTTCGGATTGCTGAGGAGATCAGAAAGATAGATGTAGCCCCCAGGTAAAATACGGTTGCTCTCAGAGAGTTGATCACAGAGATTTTGAATAATCTCTTTTGATTCTTCATCTGAGATAGAAGGGCGTAAAGATGACTCCCCCACCTGCACCAGTTATGGTATCAATGTTCCCAATTTCCATCTCTTCAAAAGCTCGTTTGATGATGACGATATCTTCTGAAATAGAGGATTTTGCAGATTCATATTTCTCCGCAAAGGTATTTAAACTGGTTAATTCATAAGGGTGGTTGATTAAGTAGTTAGAGATAACCACCATCCGCTCACTTCTTCTTAATTTCATTTTCTCACCATGTAGTTTTTCTTTTTATTATACCATATTGTATCAAAAAAACGAACATTGCGGATTGAACAAGATTCGTTTTTCGTTTTTTATTCTAATAGTTGAAATAAGTCGTGGACTATGTCCACATTTTATCAACTCTCCTCATTTATAAAGAATCGTTGAGATGTGGTTTATAGAAGGAGCGATTATCCAAGGCAAAGATTTTATTAGTCATTTCCCCTGGCCCTACTAAAGCCAAGGCAGAGGTCATCATCATCATCTCAGCATCCAAATTATCAATCATATGAATAATCTCAGCTTCCATAATTTTCGGACGAACAGGACTTCCATACTCTAAGAGGCCATGATGGCTCAAGATAACATGGCGTAAAACAATGACATCTTCTTTTTGATCATCAATTTTGAGTTCTTGCAAGACCTTGGTAATCTCTTCATCAATCAGAGCGATATGACCAATCAGATTCCCTCGAACTGTATATTCGGTATTTCAGGACCTGATAGTTCAAGGACTTTCGCTAAATCATGAAGCATGATTCCCGCAAAAAGGAGACTTTTATTCAACTGTGGATAGACTTGGACAATCCCTTCTGCCAAACGAACCATGGTCGCCGTATGGTAAGCCAAGCCAGCCTCAAAGGCATGGTGATTCGTCTTCGCAGCCGGATAGGAATAAAATTCTTTATCGTATTTACCATAGAGAGCTCGAACCAAGCGTTGCCAAATCGGATTTTCAATCTTGAAAATCATCTCAGATAGATAGTTCTTTAAGTCTGTCGGATCTACCGGAGGTTTCTCTTTAAAGTCTGCTGGATTTTTCGGTTCTCCATTTTGAGGCAAACGCAAGGTCAATTGGTTCACCTGGGGAGTATTGTTGTAAACTTCCCGTCGACCAGTCATATGGACGACACGCCCTGCCTGAAACTGATCTACATTATGGGGCTGCGCATCCCATAATTTTCCTTCAATCGTTCCAGTATCGTCTTGAAATACAAAGGCAAGGTAATTCTTTCCTGCACGGGTCTGACGAACATCTGCTGACTTGATGAGATAAAATCCTTCAAAGAGTTCATCTTTTTTCATTTGATTAATTTTGACCATCGTCTTCTCCATCTTCTAAATCAAGTAGATTTTCCATTCCCTCGTAATCTCTGGTTTCAATCCGGCGGAGAGTCCGCTCTATGGCATTGGTTCTTCGGGTTAGAAGATCATCAATATTTCCTGATGCATTTTTTAAATGTCGTTGGGTTTTAGCTAGTACCCCCGCAAATTTATGAAACTCTGTTTTGACCGAAGCTAATACCTTACTAATATCATCAGCACTTTGTTGAATATTTAAAGTCTTAAATCCAACTGATAGGGAATTTAACAAGGCAGACAGAGTACTTGGACCTGCCACGACAATCTGCTCTTCTCTTCTCAAGAGATCGAAAAAAGCTGGATTGCGGACGACTTCTGAATAGAGCCCTTCCGTCGGTAAAAAGAGGATCCCAAAATTTGTCGTCACAGGAGGATACAAGTATTTTTGTTGAATATCCTTGGCAAAACGTTTCACACTGGCCAAAAGGGCCTTGCGATAGCGCTCTACTTCCTCCTTATCCCCGCTTTCATAAGCATCTTCTAATCGGTAATAATCCTCCAGAGGGAATTTGGAATCAATCGGTAGGTAGACATACTCTCCCTTAACCTGGCCCGGCATCTTAATCGCGTATTCCACGCGCTCACTAGAATGGGGAACTGTTACAAACTCTCGCTCGTATTGAGTAGGTGTCAGGATATCTTCAATAATTTGCCCCAATTGAAGCTCTCCCATAATCCCCCGAGTCTTGGTGTTGGAAAGCACCTTATTCAAACTTCCCACATCCCGGGCTACTGTCTGCATTTCGCCCAGTCCCTTGTTGACAGACTCTAATTGTTTAGACACTGTCTCAAAAGAGGTCTGCAAGCGACTTTGAAGAGTCTTCTCTAATTTTTCTTCAACTGTCTGACGCATCTGCTCCAAGCGCAAATCATTGGAAGCCTGAATCTGTTGCATCCGTTCATCGGTTTTATCTCGGTTCTTACTGAAATTTTCAACCATCTCCGCTCTAAGAGCTGTGTTTTGCTGATGCAACTCTGTCCGTAACTCCAAGAGGCGATCACTCAAGGCCATCTCAATCTGCTGGCCAGAGATCTGCTGGGCTTGCCGCTCTTGCTCAAATCGGTAATCCAATTGATCCGATAAGTGATCCTCGTGATCCTCTAACAACTCTCGCAAGTCCTTACTCTCATGAAGTCCTTGTTGGTATAGAAGAAAGAGCAGGATTAGATTGCCCAATCCTATCATAATAAGGATAATCTCCATATTAGTTCCTGTCCTTGCTATAGATAATGATGAGATAGCCCCGATCGACAGTTACAACAATCGGCTGATCTATAAATTCATTTGATCCATAGATTGCTTTTTTAAAATAATTGTCCTCAGACAAGGGATACTTGGCTCCCTCAATCCGTATACGTGCTCCTTCTGCTGGCATAAAGCCGATATAATTAAAGCCCTCCATCGCTTCTATGACATGACGACCACTAGGGCGATAACAAAGATGGTTTTGTCTATCCAGCAAGTGAAGCATAGACATATGCGGTGCGATTTCTGGATCACTCGGCAAAAAAACACTCGCCAGATGGTGGTCCATGCGTCCCCAAAAGGCTCCATAGATCATCACCTCAGCCTGAGGCCAACGCTCCGCGACCGCTTTAACAGCCAACTCTAAATCCGTATCATTTTTTTCTGCTACAGAGGTCTTCATTTCCTGAGAATTTTTTTTTAATGCTCTGAAAGTCCTCTTCTGAAACAGAATCAAAGTCTCCCACTGCTAGGGCTAGGGGAAGGCCTTGCTCTAAAAGAGTTAGGCAGCCTCCATCCACACCTACATAGAAGTCATAGCCTATAGGAAGGCAATCCAGCCCAGCGCCAGCTACAATGGCAACCTTAGTTTTGGATGGCTGCACGAAGGGTTTGAACACGTTCATTCACATCTCCATTAAACACATATGAACCCGCTACAAAGACGTTTGCACCAACCTCTTTAGCAGCATGAATCGTCTTGTCATCAATTCCTCCATCTACTTCAATGTCAAAATCCAAGCCTTTTTCTTCACGCAATTGAACCAATTGACGAATCTTATCCATGGTTTCTGGAAGGAAGGCTTGCCCGCCAAATCCTGGATTGACAGTCATGACAAGAACTTGGTCCACTAAGCTCAAGATATGTTGAATGCTCTCAATTGGTGTTCCTGGATTGATGACCACACTTGGTTTTACTCCTGCCAATCGTATTTTTTGAAGGGCTCCATGGATATGTGGAGTCGCTTCTACGTGAATGCTAATGATATCCGCTCCTGCACGCGCAAACTCTTCGATATGTTGCTCAGGATTAGTGACCATCAAGTGGCAATCAAAGACCATCTTACTGTGCGGACGCATACTAGCAACCACACCCGCACCAAAGCTGATATTAGGTACAAAGTGACCATCCATGACATCAATATGGGCATACTCTGCACCAGAGGCTTCTAATTTTTTCAATTCACTCTCAAAATTTGCATAATCTGCACTCAAAATAGATGGGGCTAATTTCATTGTTTTCATATGTCATCCGTCTCCTCATTTAGGTAATTTTTTTGATACTTTTTTATAGGTTTCTCGCCTATTTTCTATCTCACTCAAAAACTGTAAGTAATCTTCAAAGCGGAAAGAAGCAATCCTACCTTCTTCCACTGCAGGTTTAACCGCACAGGATGGTTCATGGGTATGGGTGCAAGTCCGGAACTTACAATCCTGACTCACCTGGGCAATATCTGGAAAAGCATGATTAAGATCTTCCACATTATCCACTTCATAATCTAAAGAGGAGAAGCCAGGGGTATCCGCAATTTTTCCTCCATTGAGATCATAAAAGCTGACCGCACGTGTCGTATGACGGCCTCGTCCGAGACTGTCAGAAATCTCTCCTGTTTCCAACTCCAACTCCGGAGCCAAGGTATTCAAGAGGGTCGATTTCCCCACTCCTGTTTGCCCCATAAAGACGGTTACCTGACCTTTTAATAAAGGCAACAAGTCATCTTTATCCGTGACAAAATCGTAGCCAATTTGGCGATAAACTTCCTGAAAAGGAAGCATGACAGCCGAATTTTCTAGTAAGTCCATTTTTGAGATATAGACGATTGGGTGGATCAGTTTTTGCTCTAAGAGAACTAAAAAACGATCCAATAAATTAACATTAAATGCTGGCTCCTTAGCAGACATGATAACGACTGCTTGGTCAATATTGACAATAGGGGGACGTACTAGGCTATTCTTGCGTGGTAAAATCTTTAGAATATAACCTACCGAGTTTTCTTCTGCTGAAAATTCTACCTGATCCCCAACATAGGGAGTTTGGCCTTTCTTTCGGAAATTTCCTCGAGCACGGGTTTGGTAGATTTTTCCCTCACACTCCACATAATAAAAACCAGCTAAGGCTTTGACAATCGTTCCTTGCAACTAGCACTCCTTTAAAGTTAATACTACTATTATATCAAAAAATAGGAAATAGCGCTTACTTACTTGGAATTTAAAAACAGGAACTAGTTTCAGCACTATTTGAGCAAAATAAAGATAGGATATTGTAAACGCTTTCCGATAGTTTTATAATAGAGGAAGAAGACAAGAAGGTGCAACCTATCTCATGTGGGAAGTGAGTACAAAGAGTTGCAGAAAGGAAGTGAATGAGACTAGTCAATCTATCGTTCAAAGTTGCTAGATCAGCTATCAAAGTAGGAAGCATCCTCTACCAAGGTCTATTTCTGACGTGATTCCTGATCCCCGCCAGTTATAAGGAGGTCCTTTATGAGCTTTTCATTTCTTTCCAAGAGTAACCCACTCGTTTCCAATGTAAAAAAAGGGAAGTTTTTAACCCCTTGGTTTTTAGCTCCTTTTATTTTGTATTACATTACCCAATATATGTCCCCGATTAGTACAGCTTCAACGAATTTCTTTTTGAACAAACAAACTTGGATTCCAGACTGGTGGAATATTCTAGACCTTTTGTCCTTCCTCTACACCATCATTGCCTTCTTCCTCTGGGTGAAACTCATTGAAAAACGACCGGTTCGGACCATGGGCTTTTCCAAAGGAAATGGGCTCTCCGAATTCGCTAAAGGTGTCTTGGTCGGCGCCATTATGATTACCACGGTCTTGATTGTCTTTTTCATTACAGGAGATGCCCGTTTCGACCGCATCCAGTTTAGTCTTCCTTTCCTTGTGTCTTGGATTCTAGTGCTCATCGGTTATATTTTCCAAACAGCTGCTGAAGAAATTTATATCCGTGGTTGGTTGATTCCGATTATTTCTTACCACAAGAATGCTTACTTAGCCATCCTCATTTCTTCTACCATGTTCTCCTACTTCCACTTGAACAACAACGGAGCTTCCTGGCTCTCAACCGTTCACCTCTTTATTTTCGGCCTCTTCACAGCTGTCTATGCCTTGAAGAGAGGAAATATCTGGGGACCTTGTGGCTTCCACTTCGCCTGGAACTTCATCATGGGCAATGTCTACGGCTTCCACGTCAGTGGCTTTGATAGTGAATCCTCTCTTATGTACTTCACTACCTCTAACAGAACCCTAATCACTGGTGGGGAATTTGGTCCCGAAGGTGGGATTCCTGGATTGGTCGTCTGTATTCTCGCTCTCCTATGGGCCTTCTTTATCCTCAAAGATACCTCTGCAGAACAAGAAGAACTCTATCCTCAACTGAGTTATGAATAAGTAAAAGAAAGAAAAGGCTGGATTTTCCCAGCCTTTTTCTATTTCCTCTATAGGTTCTATAAAAAGAAACATGCTATTTTTTCTTGGCATTTCTTTTAAAAAGTGTATAATAGAACTAAGCGGAGATGGTGGAACGGCAGACACGCATGCTTCAGGCGCATGTGCCCTTCGGGCGTGAGGGTTCAAATCCCTTTCTCCGCATCTTGGAAAGGTGGCCCAGCTTGGTACGGCACCGGACTCGAAATCCGGCAAGTGGATCTTCTTCACGCGCGGGTTCAAATCCCGTCCTTTCCTTTTATTACTCAAAAAGACATGGACTTTACACCCATGTCTTTTCCATTATTTAATTCCTGCTTCTAGAAGACCATCGGCTAGGTGTGCGAAGTCTTCTAAGCTAAGAGCTTCTCCTCGTACAGATGGGTTCAAACCTGCTGCTTCAATTCCTGCTTCCAGTTTTTTCTTCACTTCTTCGGTCTTGCCAAAGCGACTGGTCAAGTTGTTCCAAAGTGTCTTGCGACGGTGGACAAAGCTGGCCTTGCTGACAGAGAAGAAGAAATCTTCATCCTTAACTTCCACAGCTGGCTCTGGACGACGGACCATCTTCAAAATGGCTGAGTCGACGTTTGGCGCTGGTACAAAGACGGTTCGCGGCACAATAAAGGCTACCTTAGCGGTCATATAGTATTGGACTGCAATGGATAACGATCCATAAGCTTTAGTATTTGGCTCGGCCGAAATCCGATCCGCCACTTCTTTTTGCATCATGACCACAAATTCTTGGAAAGGAATTTTAGACTCGATCAAGTGCATAAGAATCGGAGTCGTGATGTAGTATGGAAGGTTGGCTACCACCTTGATCGGAAGGTCCGGATTTTTAAACTCCGCGATGTACTGGTTAAGGTCTACCTTGAGGATATCTTGGTTGACGACTGTTACATTATCAAAATCCCGCAAGGTATCCGCTAAGATAGGAACCAAACGGTCATCAATCTCAAAAGCCATCACTTCTGCAGCATTTTCTGCCAAAAACTCTGTCAAAGCACCAATCCCGGGACCGATTTCGATGACATTGACCTGCTTATCAATCTCAGCAGTGTCCACAATCTTTTGAAGGATATTGGTATCGGTCAAGAAATTCTGACCGAAGGATTTTTTAAAGGTGAAGCCATGGCGTTCAAGGACTGCCTTGGTCACACTATAATCTGCAATTCTCATATCTTCTCTTTTCTAATCAGTTTAGGAGGAGTAATAAACTTAATCTCACTTGTTCTTCTCCAGAGGCTAGTCTAACAGTCTTCCACAAAGCCATTCTGCTCCGCTTGGTAGACATAAGCTTCCCCATCCTTGTCTAAGACCGTCTCCAACAAGGGTTCCATGTCCAAGGCCGCTTCAAGGCTAATGATGGTGATCTTAGATGGATCGTCCAGATCTTCTTGAGACTCAAAGCCTGTAAAGAATTGCCAACCACTATCTTGTGGATGATGAGGGACATCGTGAATTGCCCAATTAATCTCACGTCGTAGGAAGCAATCCTTGGTAATCATCGCCCCTTTTTGTGTATCAAGATTCAGCGGGGGGAACCATCAGGCTTGCAATATGTTCCCGTGCAAAATCCAGCTCATCTCCAAGCTGGATGGAGGTAATATAAGCGGGTTGATTGGTTAAACGTCCTTTGAACTTCCCATCACGGATTTCAGTGAGTTCGACCCACATACGCTCTGCTCGACACCCATTCTCCAAGACTGTATCTAGCACAAAGATAAGGCGAACCTGGTCCCCAAGCTTCAATTGGTTGATTTCTTCTTGACTAGGAATCAAAAAATGTCGTGGATTCTTTTGATGTTCTGCGTGAACATTCTCTAAAGAAAAGCCTATCACTTTTTTCTTATCTGTAAACAGGTTGAATAATCCCATCTTCCACCCCTATCTCTTTTTTAATAACCGGCCATCGTCTCTTCGACTTCCGCCAAACAAATTCCAAACAACTCCAAGCGTTTGAGCAACTGCTTGCCATTGCAGTATCCGATACGCAAGGCTTCTCCTAGATATTCCCGTCGTTTACGACTATCACTGCCCATCAACAGACCGAGGCGCAACAAGTCTGTCTTGGTAATATCGAAAAAATACTCATCTTCATAAGAGCCAACCAGTCCAGATAGGGCCTTTTCTAAGTCTTCAAAACTAGCATGCTCCACTCCCAAGGAACGGCCCTTAGTTTTGGATTTGGGTACTGCCTCGCCACGATTTAAAAAGGCATGCTTGGCTTGTGGAATTTCTTGCATAATGATCTTACGAATCCGCTCGCCATTGTAGTCTGGGTCCGTAAAGACAATAATTCCACGCAACTCCTGTAGTTTGGCAATTCGTTCCAGGTCATCCTGATTAATAGCTGATCCACGTGTCTCATAGGTATCCACCTCATAATAGCGTTTCAGATTGGCCGTATCGTCCTTGCCTTCAACAACAATCACTTCTGGTATTTTTCTTTTCTCAGTCAAGGGCAAATACCTTTCTCGCATTGTCATAGGTGGCTTGAGCTACTTCTTCACTAGTCATTCCACGAAGCTCTGCAATAAAGTCTACTACATAACGGGTATAGGCTGTTTTATTTTCACGGCCCCGCTTAGGAACTGGTGCCAGATAGGGTGCATCTGTTTCAACCAAGATTTTGTCCAAAGGTAACTCTTTGGCTGCCTCCTGAATGTCTGTCGCCTTCTTAAAGGTCACCACGCCAGAAAAAGAGATCATCATTCCCAGATCCATGAAGCCCTTCGCTTCCTCCAAGGTTCCTGAGAAGGAATGCATGATCCCACCGCGTGGACCCACTCCTTCGCTCTTGATAATGGCATAGGTATCTTCTAGCGCATCACGCGTATGCACTACAAAAGGTAAGTCCAAGTCCTTAGACAATTGGATCTGACGGCGAAAGACCTTCTCTTGAACTTCCTTAGGTGCTGTCATCCAGTGGTAGTCCAGACCAATTTCTCCTAGGGCAACGACTTTGGGATGTTTCAGCTGTTCCAGTAGATAGGCCTCTACCTCAGGACTATAATCGCCCGCCTCAGTAGGATGCCAACCAAGGGTGAGATAAACTTCTGGGTGCTGGTCTGCCAAGGCTATTCCTCGTTCGATGGTTGGTTTGTCAAAGCCAACAATATTATGGGCAATGACTCCCATCTCTTTTGCTAGTTCTAATTCCTCTTCTTCTCTCCCTGCAAACTCTTCAACGTTGAGGTGAGTATGGGTATCAAAAATCTGCATGATTTTCCTTTTCTTCTGAGTTTTTCTTCTTTCTATTATAGCAGAAAGAGCCTCTAAATTCACTTTTGGCAAAACAAAAACCAGTAGTCTCGAGTTTCTACTGGTTTTTAGGTTTTTATCTGAATTACGCAGCCAAAACTTTGCGTCCTTTACGACGACGAGCTGCCAATACGCGACGACCGTTTTTAGTTGCCATACGGTGACGGAAACCATGTTTGCGCGCACGACGAAGTTTACTTGGTTGATAAGTACGTTTCACGATGAATACCTCCTCATAGATTTTGTATTCGTTTAGCCGGCTATAATGTGATCAGTTACTAAACATACTTTACTATTCTATCTGATTCAAGCCTGTTTGTCAATAGCTATGAAAAATTTGTTGGGTCGGGTTCAATGATACCGCTTTTATCGGGCATCTCCTTCTATCCTTTGACGAGTTGCTTCATAGTAGGGAAGCAAGCTAGCCATTCCTTTCTTTAATTCCTCAAGAATGGCATCTCGACTAGTCGCTTGCGATAGATTTACATCGACTTTTACCAAGACCTTTCGGACCTGGCCAGTTTCCACACCTTTGAGAAGCCGTAGGCGATTGGCTTCTGTCCCTTGGAATCGTTGACTGACACCTTCTATTTGGGCGAAGTAATAGACTAGCGAAGAAACCGGAAGAGTTAAAACGCGGTTCTGCTTTTGTAGACTCTCCTCATCCTTCTTGCGTTCGATAAAACTTACTTCAAGGGATACCCCAAAATCTTTTGAATCCCCATAAAGTCGCAAGGCAAACATCGGATCGGCCATACTTCCTTCGCCTTGAAGATAGGCCCAAAAATGAGGACGGAGAAGTTGAGCTTGATTCATCCACTGACTTGTGCGATCTTGTCTCAACTGTGGATATAGCTGGTGAAAGTCGGTTACCAATTGGGTGAATTCCTTGCGAGCTTCTTGCCCCAACGCTCGATAGGCCAACATTCGCTCAGCATCTTCATCCACCTTAGTCGGTGCTACATATTTGATTCCTTGATAATTCAAAAACTCTCTAATCTTATCATACATACTGACATTCCTTTCACAAAAACAAAAAGGAGAGACTAAGTTTTTCCTCATCTCTCCCCTTTACCTATCAAACGGACAATTAACCTTCAATATCCACAACAACATAACGATTTGGTTCTTCACCTTCAGAATAACTAGTCACTCCATCCATTTTCGATACGATACGGTGGATAATCTTGCGTTCGCTATTAGACATTGGATCTGTATGTTGTGCTTGACCTTCTTCTAGAGCACGACTTGCCAATTTTTGTGCATAACTTTGAAGGACTTCTGCACGGTGTTCAACATAGTCATTGACATTGATAGCAATGTAGAAATTCTTAGAATACTGATTGTAGAGATAGTTTTGAGCCAATAATTGAAGAGCCTTGAGAACTTTCCCATGGTAACCAATCACACGACCGGGTTCATTAGTATCAATTTGCATATTGATGGTGCGGCGATTGTAGCTACTAGAAATACTTGCTTCCACATCCATTTCATCGATGACCGTTTGAACATAGCTACTGACCTCGGCAACGACTTGTTCGATGTCATAACTCTCTTCCACTTCAATCCCTAGGTCTGAAAATCCAGATGCTTCTGTTTGAGCCGGGGCTTCTGGAGTGGAATCTAAAATGGCTCCATGTCCCTTCTCTTCAAGAATCGTCGTCGGAGCTTTTTCATGTTTCAGAATTTCTTCCTTCACTTCTTTAGAGACTTCTTGTCCCTTCTCTTCGACTTTTTTGATCGCAGCTACAACGCGACCCAAATCAACTGTTTCTTCACTGACACTCTTGACAGGTTCGTTCTGAGCATTAATCTCCTCTGGAACCCCTTTGACTGCTTGTTGATTGGCTTTTGTAACCGTAGTTTCTGCAATTGGTTCGATATCTACGACTGCAGGTTTCTTGCCAAAGAGACCAAGAAAACCTTTCTTTTCACGGGAAACAACCGTAATATGTGCCTTCATACGAGGGATATCTAATTCATTCAAACCATTTTGAATGGCTTCTTCAACATTCACTCCGCTAAACTGGACCATCTGACAAACTCCTTCTTAGTTTTTCTTTTTCTGTGCCTTATTGAATGCACGTCGTTTTTGTTTTTCTAAATCTTTGACTGCCTGTTGCTCTGCTTCACGCGCTGCAATAATCTTAAACGGATTGTTCAAGAGATAGGTTTGTCCAACTTGGTAAGCATTGGAAACCACCCAATAAAGAGCTACCCCACTCGCTGAATACATGGCGAAGAAGAAAATCATCGCAGGCATGGCATACATCATAGCAGTCATTCCACCATTTTTTTCTGGCATGGCTTTATTGCTCAACCAGGTACTAAAGAAAGTGAAGAGAGCTGCTAAGAAGGGCAAGATAAAGGTCGGGTCTGTCGCTCCCATATCCAACCAAAGGAAATGCCCAACTTTCAAGAATTCAACTCGACTCAAAGCTTGGAACAAAGCCATCAAGACGGGCATTTGGATCAATAAAGGCAAGAAGGCTGAAGACGTTTTGACTCCTTTTTCTTGATAGAGCGCCCGAATTTCCTCCGACATGCGCGTCCGACTTTCTAGATCTTTTCCAGGATATTTGGCTTGGATTTCTTTTACTAAGGGTTGAACTTCCTGCATCTTACGAGAGGAATTCATTTGGTATTGAAATACTGGCAAGAGAACTGTACGGATTAAGAGGGTAAAGAGAATAATCCCCACTCCAGTATTCCCTCCAATCGAGAGAGTACGAATCACTTCTGCAAAGAAATAAACGAATTTCTCCCAAGCACCTGTGGATTGTGAAGTCACTTCAGACGTTCCACAGGCTGTTAATAAAAGGAGGGCCCCTCCTAGTAAGCTAGCTACTTTTAATTTCTTTTTCACGTATTTCCCTTCCTGACGATAGACTTGCGCTATTTTTAATACATGGATTAAGTTTTTTTCCACCTGGTGGAAGTCCAACTCTTCAACTCCCTTTCGAGCAATCACAACAAAATCATCACTGACCAGACGATCTTGGTGTTTAATCAAGACATGTCGAAGCAGACGCTTGATTCGGTTGCGTGTCACAGCATTTCCCAGTTTCTTACTGACAGATAGGCCGACACGGAAATGGGGTTGCTCTTGTGACAAACGGTAGATGACAAATTTTCTGTTGGCAAAATTTTGACCATTTTTAAAAATGGCATCAAAATCTTTTTTACGCTTGACACGATAGCTTTTTCTCAAACTCCCACTCCCTCTTTTAAATTTATTCTATTATACCACAATTTCAAAAAAAACCAATGACCTTCTGGTCCTTGGTTTAGAGCCCCTTAGTCTCCTGTACAGGTCTTTATGAAGAAAGACCCTGAAGGGTGGCAAGAAGAACGGGTAGGGTATAAATCAGGTTTAAACCGATATGAGCAAGAATAGGATAGTACAAAGAACGCGTCTTATCGTATAAGAGACCAAAAACGAGTGATGGAAGGATATAAATCAAAAACTGACTGGAGTAAAGGGATGGGCTAACAGGTGGAGAGCTCCATAAATAACAGCTGGTCCCCAGACCCTACCATAGAAGGAGCTGGAGTTAAAGTAAGCTTGAACCAGTGCACCCCGAAAGATCAACTCTTCCGTTACCGGACGTACAAAAATCACCAAAACAAGGAGCAAAAGCATCCCTAGGGGACTTAAGGTTCGTGGGAAAATTTGATAAATGGCAGCTCGTCCCTGGACAAAGCCACTCATAAAATAATCCAGCCAGTAGACAGCACAACTTGCAAAAATCGTTCCATAAATCGCTTGGAGAGCTTGCCTCTTTTTAGCCCATTGGAAAGCTTGTCGCTGACTATGCTTCTTAACCAGAAAGAATACTAGAAGGAGATAGCTACATTCCAGAAAAAGTAAAGTCCAAAAATAACTGGTTGCTTGTCCAACTTGATTACTAATGATTTGGGCCAATTCTCTAAACTGATGACGAACAAAAGTATAAAATATGAGCAATAAAATTGGATAGAAATAAGAGAACTTTTTTTTAAAAAATTTCATAATATCCTTTCAAACGGAATAACAAATGATTTATTGCATCTTACCACAATCACTCCAAGGATTCAATTGAGAGGGAGGTAAAAAAAGAAGTTGGGAGAAAGACTCCAACTTCTAGCTATTCCTCCCGACATAGGCAGGATCCAGTCATTGATTGACCTGCTCCTTCTCTTTTAGATTGGCCACAAAACCTAGTAGAACAGACACAAGAATCACCAGACAAAGAACTGTTTCAAGCCAGACAAGGGGGCTTAAAAGAGGAATTTGTAACAGACCTTGCACCATTTTCAAGGAAGTAGCTGTAATAACGGTCGGAAAGGTCAAGGCTGAAAAAGCCGGTTGGAAGCCTCCTTTTAACATTCTGGGCAGACGCGTCAAAACGAAGAAATAAAAACCTTGAGAGAGTATGACCATGATGAGTAAAAACCACACTGGTAAGCTCGCTCCAGCAACACGAACGAGGGCTGCTAAAAGGAGCGAAAAGGGGGCGCAGTAGATCCCTTCTTGCCCCAACAAGTGGCTAGGTAAAGGATTTTTCTTCATATCACAATAGATAAGGGGGTAAAGAAAAAAAGCCAAAACAAATCCAAACCCGAGGGTAAGATAGGCCAGCTCAGCCACACCTACAACAGGATAAGTCAATGCAACCACTGCAATTCCTACATAGAGAACGGTCCAGCTAGGAGTAGCCTTGGCTCTTGGTCCTAGCAAAATATGGGTCTTCGTAAAATATAGCATCAAGCTAAGATCTAGGAGAAAGGCAGACCACCAAACTGTCTGGGCTAGCCAGCCAAATGTGGGAAATAGGCGTAGGAGATACGTTGATAGGAGCATTCCTGCCATAGGAAAAGTCGCCATTCCTGATAGAAGGGTCGGTTCTTGTAGTTCCTTCCTCGTTTCTTGCCAGTGAATCAGATGGTGCCCCAAAAAGAAAAACCATAAGACCAAGCTCATCAGACTAAAAACATGAGCAAGAGCTGGGAAGGTATCTGACAGAAGGTTACCAACACCAGCCAATCCTAACAGACAACCTGAAAATGCTAAGGGAATCTTTTTCATCGTGCTCTCCAATCATTTGGTTGCTATCAGTATAACATAAAACAGAAGAGGAGGTCATAAAAAATAGAGGCTCTATAATTTCTGTAGTGGGTAAAACCACCATAGGAATTATGGAGTCTATTTTGTTGTAGAAAAAAAAAGCCCCATAAGACCTATAATGAAAAGTGACCAAACCATCATTAGAAAGAATCTTATGGAACAATTAAATTTTATCACAAACATACTCGGAATTAAAGACAAGAACATCATAATCTTGGATTATCTGGATTCTGGAACACATAAAGAAATCATCGCTAAGCTAGATTACCCTACACCTAAGTGTCACAGCTGTCATGGACAAATGGCTAAATATGACTTCCAAAAAGAATCCAAAATTCCCTATCTAGAGTGTGCGGGCTACAAGACTCTCATTCGATTGAGAAAACGACGTTTTCGTTGTAAAGTCTGCGGGAAAATGGCAGTTTCAGAAACCTCCTTAGTCAAGAAGAATCACCAGATCGCAACCATCGTCAAACAGAAAATCACTCAAAAATTGATTGAGAAAGTCCCTATGACTAGCATAGCCGAAAGTTTATCCGTCTCTACTTCAACAGTTATTCGTCAGTTACATAAATTTAAATTTAAGACTAACCTTAACTACCTTCCAGAACATATGAACTGGGATGAGTACGGCTTCAAGAAAGGTAAGATGAGCTTTATTGCACAGGACTACGATACAAGAAAGATCGTGGCTATCCTAGATGGACGGACTCAAGCAACTATTCGCAATCATTTCCTTCGTTATTCTAAACAAGTGAGAAGTTGCGTGAAAGTCATTACTATGGACATGTTTAGTCCCTACTACGATATTGCCAGAAAACTTTTTCCAAATGCTAAAATCGTTCTTGATCGCTTTCACATTGTCCAGCATCTCAGTCGAGCAATGAATCGCGTACGCATCCAAATTATGAATCAGTTTGATCGAAGATCACACGAATATAAAGCACTGAAACGTTACTGGAAACTCATTCAACAGGATAGCCGTAAACTCAGTGATAAACGATTTTATCGACCAATTTTTCGGTCACACTTGGCCAATAAAGAGGTTCTAGAAAAGTTGCTTTCATACTCTCAAGAACTTAGACAGCACTATGATCTCTATCAACTCCTACTCTTTCATTTTCAAGAGAAACAGACGGACCATTTCTTTAGTCTTATTGAAGAAACAATTTCTTCTGTAAATCCTATTTTTCAAACTGTATTTAAGACCTTTTTGAAAGATAAGGACAAGATCATGAATGCACTGGAACTTCCCTACTCAAACGCAAAACTTGAGGCCACAAATAACCTCATCAAAGTCATCAAGCGAAATGCTTTTGGCTTCCGGAACTTTGACAACTTTAAAACTAGAATTCTAATTGCTTTGAACATCAAAAAGGAGAGAACCAATTTGGTCCTCTCCAGGTTGTAACTTTTCATCAACCCACTACAGTTGACAAAGAGCCAAAATAGAAGAGACCAGACGTTTTGTCCGACCTCTTGAAACCATACTTGAAAACACAAATTAACACTGTGACGGATTGTTCAAAGCGCTACCTTGAGGTAGTGAATCAGATTTGTGACACAAGCATCCCTCACTAGGCATGCGAAAGAACAATCAGGCTGGAAAAACGTTTCATCCTGAAACTAAGAATAGACTAGAGCAAATATCTTTTAAAAGGTCTTTCATCCCACTTGGCTTTTTTGACTCACTAATCGCTATGCCTGTACCAGCAACATATAAATAAACAAGGATAAGAGAAAGAGGGTGCTAACTACTAGCGTAGCTAGTTTAAGCCCTCGATGCGAACGCCAATAGTTAGGCTTGCCTAGATTGCTAGTAGCATCGGTCGAAAGGGACTGTTGTTGGCGAGGTTGAAGGGTAATTAAAACAACCAAACTAAGAGCCAAGATAAAAATCCCAACCGCAAATATCAGATCCATTTATGATCCTCCTAAGACTCTAAAAAGAGTAAATAGCACACCTAGTAAAATGACGATCCCAATAACCACGTTAAAGATAACATTGATTCTTTCTGAGCGTGTTATTTTTCTTTTTCAGGGGGACGTCTCTTCAGTGCATTCATCCGCCCTTCTACTTCTTTATAAAATAAATCTTTCTTCTGATCAGGCATTTCTATCACCTACCCCTTCTTGGAAACGCGCACGGAAAACTGCTGGTTCAACCGCACTAGACTGGCCGATTTGCTGGGCTACAGCCTGTTTGTAGCTATCTACTGACTGGTAAATTTCTTTGACTCGAGCTACTAGGTCTGCTTCTTTTCCTTGATCAAAGACATTTTCTTTTGCGATATAGCGGCTATCATGGAGAGTATGGGCAAAACCAAGAATCACTTGTTGGTGCTCAAAAGCCTTACGAACAATACCTTGTACCTCACCATAATGATTGATATCCAGATAGATACTAGACATTCGAAGGACTTCCTTGATGCGATCTTGACTGATATTCTGGTATAAGACAACGTTTGGATAGCGAACCATTGATAAGAGACTTGGCGACATTTCTGTCAAAGCAGCAACTCGGAAGGTCACATCTGGAGCCTGTTCGACCAAAAATGCTAAGGCTTCAATCTGATCTGAATTGGTTAATACAAAAGCGTCTTTGCGAATATCCTCTTTGACTACAAAATCATAGATATAACCGAGAGGACCAAAATAACCATGTTGTGCTTGCGGAGTTAACTGCAAGGCCCGATGGTAAGTATCTGTTTGAGGAATCAAAATCTTCTTAGTGCGAACGGCTCCATTGCCTAAAATGAGTTGCATGTTTCCTGGAAGGCTATCATTCAACGGTTCTTGCCACACCAAGAGATCCTGACCCGCTAATCCCTTATTGCCCAATCGAAGACTCACATTAAAGGACATGGCCAAGGTGTTGTAAATCACCCGATCAAGATCAAAGCCTCTATATTCCAAATAAAAGACATAGAAGTCTAGTCGACTCTTAAAGATACGCATAGCTTGCTTAGGCAAGGTAAGAATTAAGTCCCCTGTTTGGTGGTTCTCTGTCAAGCGTTCAACTCCCGCTTCAAATAAGTAGTGACGAGTTGCTGGCCTTCAGCCCCACAAGTGGTGGTCGCAATATGACGGCCGTACTGATCGTAGCGCTCCACCAAGACTAGTTGCCCTTTGGCATCTAACCATTCCACTCGTTCGACAATCCGTTTATAAGACTCCGCATGGTAATAAATCCGCGCCTTTTCCTGGCCATAGTAACTGATCCGTCCCATACTGTTGTCTCCTGAAATTTCCCAGAAATCTGGAACCTTCACCTCATTGAAGAAACGCCCTCGCTTCTTAGAAGACGGATTCCCTAAAAAGTAGATAAAAGGAGATTCAACACCATCTGGTAAAAATCCATTAGGTTCTAATACAACTGTAGGTTGCTGATAGCCGGCTTCCTGGAGAGAATGGAGCAAATCCTGACTTTCACGGGAATAACTATCAAATAAATTCAACATGAGTCACCTCTTCTATCAATTGAGACCAAGCTTCCTCCACTCGGCTAGTCAAAAAGTCTTCCGCACGCGCGTAGGATGCTTGACGTAGGGCTTTGATATCCTGATTCTTGTAGATGTTTATAATCTTATCCGCAAAGGAAGAAGCAATCCGGTCCACGACTTGGTCGGCCAAATTCGGAATCAAATAGCCATTTTCTCCTTCTTTTACAAAGGTCTGGTTTCCATATGGCACATCAAATCCAATAATCGGCAGACCAGAACCAATCGCTTCCATCAAGGTCAATCCAAAGCCTTCACTGGTAGAGGCCGAGAGGTAAACTTCATAGTTCTTATAAATCTCTGCTAAGTCCGCATGGCCTTTCAGGTGGATATAATCGCCCGCTCCTAACTCTTCAATCAAGGAACGAAGTTTCCCTTCTTCTCCCCCTTTTCCATAAATGTCAAAGGAAAGTTCTAGAATCTCTTCTTTGGCTCGCACGACAGCTCGAACTAACCAGTCAATATGTTTTTTTCAGTCGCAAGGCGAGAAGCTGTAATCATAGAGAACGGTTTGCGCTGGTCTGTACGTGGTAGACTGGCCAAACTACCAACTGGAATGGTATAGATAGCAGGAGAATGATTTGTATACTTTTTCAAATTGAGCCGCCAAAACTTCCTTTTTGACGATCAGTAGCCACGATAAAGAAATCCACCTTGTCTGCATTGGTAAATTGGTAATCGTAATAATTGTTCCACAAAAATATATTGTTCATCGGTACTATTGACACTATAGTGTTCCGCATGGACAACCACCCCAAGTCGAGCTTTTTTTGAGCTTCTTCAAAGATGGGTTGACCGATATTAGTCTCTCGATCCAAGATAACAATATCTTGTTTGGTCAAGTTGAGGCTTTGCATGAAGTAGCGAATCAATTCCTGGCGACCTAGGAGATAACGATCTGGAAAACGGTAAATTTCCCGGCCATCCGCCATTTGCATACTGTATGCCACGCTCCCATCTTCATTGTAGAAACGGCGTTCAATCAAGTTAGCCTGATTATTTTTAGGAATAAAGTACTCTGTACAGTAACGAGTATAGGAGAAATAATCTTTTCGAACTAAAATTCCTCTTGAAACATACTCACAGCGCTCTACATAAGGACTATCTTGGGACCGAAGATAACAAGTCAAAAAGCTATCCTGGTCCTCATAGAAGAAGCGCTTCACTTTTCCGTCTTTTTCCTCTCGAGTCGGACGACCGTCAAAGCCTGCCAAGACTTGATCCACCGTATAAGTGGTTGGCGCAATTTTAATATCCGTAAAATGAGTGTAGAGCCAAATGATCTCATCATTTTTAAAGCCGATATTTTCGGTTAAATGCTGAATATTGTCTGCTAAAATCATATCCATAAAAACAAACTTAGCTGGTTGCTGGATATTTCGTAACAACTTGGCCCGATAGGCCTGGGCATATTCAACACCACTGCTCGCCCATCCAATTCCAAGATTGATATTGTATACTGTCATAACTTCCTCTTATTATGGGAAATGCAATACAATTTCCCCTTTTTTATTGATTTCTACCCGGCTGAGTAAAAGATTACGAACCATCTGTTCTTTAGACAAAGCCTTCATCCGCTCAAAGGATTGATAGGCTTCCTGGAAAAACTCAACCAATGGATTCTTTTGGCTAGCATATTGACCAGACAAAGCAGCTCGAAGTTGCTGCAGATAATCGACCTGTTCGACCCAGTTTTCATCGATGGCCTTTAAAATAGCCATCCGCTGGAATTGAGCAATTACTTCATCGGTCCCCAAAATCTCATATTTTGCTTCTAACTCTCTTTGAGCAATTTCCCATAAGAAGTTTGCCTTGGTTTTTTTAGAACGGAATGATTGATGGGCTGTCTGCGGGTCTACCTGATAGCTCACATTGTCCAAAATATAACGATAAAAAGCAATGGGTTCTATGTAATCTTTATTCTTTGCCACTCTCACAAAGACTTCTCGAACTACCTGTTCGACAATTTCATCCAAACGCCCTTCTTGCTTAATCAAGCGGTCACGTTCCTTGTAGATGATATCCCGCTGAATATTCATACTTTCTGCAAATTCGAGCGTCATGCGACGACTGGCCTGACCAGAACTTTCACTTGCATTTTGAGCCCGCTCTACCAGATTCTTATATTTTCGTTTGGTCAACGGCTTAGTGGCACCGATTCGCTCGTCTACATCATAGTCATGGTAAGTATCCTGAATCCAATCTGGCCCCCAGTTTTTCATCAAGTCATCTTCCAAAGAGACAAAGAATTTGGTCCGTCCAGGATCTCCTTGGCGACCCGAACGGCCTCGAATCTGCAAGTCAATCCGTTGGTTCATCATCCGTTCGGTCCCGACAACTACTAGCCCTCCTAGTTCAGCCACTCCAGACCCCAACTTAATATCGGTTCCTCGACCAGCCATGGAGGTTGCTACAGTCACTGCTCCCATTTGGCCAGATTCTGAAATGATTTGGGCCTCCCGAGGAGCATTATTGGCATTCAAGAGGTTGTGTGCAATGCCCTCCCGCAATAGAAGATTGGAATAAAGGATGGACATCTCAACGGAACCAGCAAAAACTAAGATTGGATTGCCTTTTTCATGGACTTCTTTGACGTATTCTAAGGATGCAAACACTTTTTCAGGCAGGGTCTGATAGATCTCATCCGGCAAATCCTTTCGGATTTTTTTTCGGTTAGTCGGAATTTTGATGACGGACATGGCATAGGTATCCAAAAACTCGGCTTCTGCCACCTTCCCTGTCCCCGTCATTCCTCCAAGCTTACGAAACATCTTGAATAGATTTTGATAGGTGATGGAGGCCATAGCCCGGGTCTCCTGCGTTAAACTAAGACCTTCCTTGGCCTCAATAGCTTGGTGAAGTCCCCCTTGCAGACGGGTCATTTCCATGAGACGACCGGTTGCCTGATCCAAGAGAACGACTTCCATCTCCCCTCTTGCATTAGGATGGATGACATAGTCCTTGTCACGGGTATAGTTTTTATTAGCTTGGAGAGCCAAACTAATATGACGGACTAAATCCCTGTGCTGAGGGTCGTAAAGGTTTTGAATGGCTAAAAAGGATTCGGCTGATTTAGCTCCTTTTTGTGTTAACCAAACACGCTTTTTATCTTCGTCAAACTTATAATCTTCCCCTTCTTTGAATGTTTGAATCAAGGTATCAATAATTCCATAGAGATTGGATTGAACACGAGGAGAACCTGAAATAATCAAAGGCGTTTGAGCACTATCCAAGAGAACAGAATCAATTTCATCCACGAGGGCATAATTGAAGTCTGCTAAGAACTGTCCATCTACCGAAGCTGTCAAATTTTCTGTCAAGTAATCAAATCCCAAGCTGGTATTAGTGGTATACACCACATCTGAACGATAGATTTCGCGCTTAACATCTGCAGGTAGCTCTTCATCTTCAGAAGCCTTCAAAGGCACCCCAACGCTCAAACCTAGAAAACGATAGACCTGCCCCATTTCTTCAGCATCCCGTGTAGCCAAATAGGTGTTGGTCGTGATCACCATCACTCCCTTGCCTTCTAGAGCATTTAGATAAACTGGCATGGTCGCTGTTAGGGTTTTCCCCTCACCGGTATTCATCTCTGCGACATTCCCCTGGTGGAGGACGATCCCTCCCATGACTTGAACATCATAGGGAAACATTCCTAAAACCCGTTGGTCAGCTTCTCGAGCTACCGCAAAGGCTTCTGGCAATAAATCATCCAGAGTTTCTCCTTGGGCCAATCGTTGACGAAACTCTATAGTTTTTCTTGCAATTGGAGATCCGTTAATTGGGCCATATGATCTTTCCAGCTATTCACTTCCTTCAAGATCTTTTTAATTTTTCTTAATTTAAAATAATCCAATGTGATCCTCTTTTACTAGCAGTCTGGTTCGTCTATGCGAGAACCTCTGCTCCCTCAGACGAATTGGGTGTAATAGTGAAATAATGAAAAACAAATTCTTGCATGCCAGCGCTAAGGAGATGCACTTCGTAGGCGTAGGCATTCTCTGGATAAACAAAAGCCAAGCTCCCATCTGATGCTACCTGACGTTTGACAGCCACACCAAAACGATCTTGAAAAACAATCTCCACCATCACTGTATGAGAAGGCGTAGAAGTCATGCTCACATCTAATACATAAGATTGACCTCTTTTTAAGAGAGGAAGACTAGGAGCCAAACGATTGTCGCTGAAATTGCTCATTGATTTCCAGGTCTTTAAAATTTGACCAGAAGGCATCAAGGGGTTCTTAAAAACAACCTTATCCCTCGCAAAGCCTTGGATAAGCGAGCCCCATAAATAGTCTGCTGAAGACAAAGGCCCCCAATAATGCCGTCTGGCTTCTTGTTGTTTAATAGTTATCATTCGATCCTTCCAAAATCTCTTTCCATGATTTCTTTGTATTGGGTTAAAAACCATTCAACAATCGGTGCAGTGGCATCATTGTGTCGACCAGGTCGACTAGAACTAATGATCCGCACAGGGTGATCATAGAGGGCTTCCAAAATTTTCGGGTAGGCCAGTTGATCATAGTCATCATCTCTCATATAGGCCAAGGCCAGAATAGTATCCTTCAAATCCGCTTGATTGAAACGATTCCAAAATCGTTGGTTCAATAAATCAATGCCCTCCCTTGAGACTTGTCCGACAAGCAACTGCATCATATCTAAGGACGTCCCAAACTCATCAGGGCGTTTGAATTTCAAATTAGCTGCCACATCCCCAAGATTAATAATCGGTTTCCCAACTAAAATGGCATGAGGCGAGTAGGAGGCCCCATAGTACAAAGCTCCAAAGGTTCCCATAGAAAGTCCTGAAAAATTCATCTCTTTTGGACCGAATCCTAACCAGTCTAGATGCTGATCAATGTAAGCAACTATTTGGTCTTCTAGTTCTTGAGAGCCCATATAGAAGGAGCCACCCTCTAAGCGCGGATCTGAGAAGAGAATAAAGGGACTTCCCATTCTTCGCATCATGACAAATCCTTCAAACCCTTCTGCCGGACGATACCCTGAAAAATAAATATTTAAAGGTGGTTTCAGGTCTCCTGGATGGAAGTAGGCAAAGATTTCCTGACGCTTGCTGTCCCGAAGTGTTTGAGCTCCAATGGTCATTTCTCCGAATGGACCATGAGAAAAACGCTTGTGTAAGGCCCCAATCTTCAACTCCCCTTCTCCTTTTGCTTCCAGACAAAAGGACAGATAATATCGCTCAAAATCATCCAACAAGATTGGCTCTTTAGGTCTTCCTCAGAGTAGACAATCTCTTTTACAAGCTCACTAATGCCCCCACTTTGGAAGAATTGAATGCGCAATTGAAGTTGGCAAGAGGGTTCTTTTTCATACTCTAACCATAAATTAATAGGAGTGATCCCATCGTAAACATAGTTATAAACCCACTGAGCCAAGGGAGTAAAATCTTTCCCGAAAGCCCCCTTCAGCTGCAAGAGGTGTTTCCCCAAAACTGTCTGCGAGCCTGGAAAATCAGGACGAATGCGGATATCATAGGCCGTAAAAGCATCCCCATACTGACCATCATAAAGGAAACGAGTGACTTGATAAAGAAAACGGGATTTGTCTGAAAAATCCCAAGCCCTAACCTGTTTCAACCGAAGCAACTCCTTCACTTCTTCCGGAAAGGCTTCTTGTTGGAAATGGTGATTGTAAAAAATGGTATAGGGTTGAAAAAAGTCCATCTGATCCTTTAGAGCCAACAAATCTTCAGGTCGATCTAGTAGCAAGGCTTTGAATTTTTGGATTTCCTGCTCTTCCATATACTCTTTTAAAGAGGGTAAATCTTGGCCTGAAAAATAATGCCACCCCATTTCTTCTGGAATCTCTACTTGTTCCAGCCAATTTTCTGAACCAATTTGAAGAATATGACTTGTTTTTGACTGTTTGTCCATACTATTCTTTCATCCATCCTTCCCACTTGGCTATCAAACGCGGACCCGTATACTCTTGAATTTTATCGACAGAGTAAACCAGAGCTTCGTTCCAGGGTTTCAAGGTTGTTAAGTAGTGTTTCAAAGCCTTCTCTAATTCTCCTTCTTTGGATATGATATAGCCATTCTTTAGATGATCAACGAATTCCGTCTTGGTTCGATTGACCTGAGGAATCCCCGCTGAGATCCCCGCAATTTGTGTATAAAGATTTGGTTCATCATTAAGGTCTACAATCAAGCGGGTCTGTTCCAACTCCTTGATAATATCATTCTCATTAAAGAAGTTCTTCACTGTATAACGATATTCTGGCGCTTCTACAGCTAACTCATCATCCTGGATCTTATTCTCCCCAAGTTCCTGCTCTGTGACTGTTAGTTGCACTGAAGCTAAGGCAATCTCTTCTTTTATCAATTGATTTAATTGACTTCTTAAGGTAAGCACATGATTTTCAGATGCACTGTAAAAGGCAAAAACAAGCTCAAACAAGGAGTTCTTAGCCAAGATTTCCAGCAAATTCTTTAGGAGCTTTTTCGATAGAAAACCGTCTTCTCCCACATAGAAAAAGATTTTTGATTCTTTGCGTTCCTGACTATTTCCTAATCGTAAACGAGAGTCAAAAGAGGTCACCCGGTGGACTTTTGACTGCAAGGTTGGAGAAAGTTCAAGAATGGCTTCTTTTGTCTGTTCACTATCTGTGACAATCAACTTGACATCCTTTAAGCAAAAATGAAGTAGGGAATCATCTGGAGACAAGGGCTGGCGTTTTCCATAAAAAGACAGAACTTTTTTAACTCCAAATCCTAATTCTTGCAAGAAGGGCAAGTTGGCAGGATGAGCTGCAAAAACTGCTTGATCTTGCTGAGGTACGATGGTCCCAAGCAGGAACTTCATTTTCTCCATGATGACTTCTTTGATTTCCGAGTAGACTTCTTTCTTAAATAAGGATTGAACATGCTCATTCACAAACCGAATGATTATCTTCCGTCAGCATTTCACGTAGAACCCAAGTTCCGTCTACACTGAGATACTCTTGGAAATAAGGATGCCCACTTTTATAATAAATAGCACTAGAAATGAAGCCACGATCATCTAAATATTCAATGAAGGCAATCTCTCCATCCTTGAGGCGAGTAATAGAGAGGATATTGCCATCTACACCCACATCAATTTTTGCAATCATCTCCCCTCGACGAAAAGCCACTACCTGAAAAGGGGTGTAGGCAAAAGTGGTCTCTGAAGGCCACTCTAAATCCTCAATCTGGACAGGCATCATTTCCTGATCTGGAGAGACCCCCTGCAAGTGATCAAAGACAGAAAGATAGTCTGTTTCTAACAAATCTTGACGGTGTAAAAAATAGCGTAGTTGCGGAGCATAATGTGGAATCAGTAACTTCCGCTCTATCCCTGCATCTTGGAAGACGCGCACCTGGTTAATGGTATCATCAAACTCGATTGAATCCTTCATCCAGTACCAAGGGATGGTGGTGCTATGCCAGGTCCTTTCTGACCCGTACCAAGCTGGTATAAAGTAATACATGATAACTCCTAGAATAGTCTTGTATATCGTTGATTTACTTGGAGAGCATGAATCTCTTCCCGAATGTTGTATATCATTCCGACAAACATAAGGAAGGTTCCTGGAATCATTGTTAAGCGCAATAAGTCCTTATCCCAAAGTAAAACTGAAAACGGTAGGGCAGTAAAAAGAATGAGGTAGAGGGTCCCAAAAACAGTTAGGCGTAACACAATCCTATTAATAAATTTTCGAGTATTTGGACCAGGATAAACCGAATCAATATACTCTGAATTTTTCATCATTTTTTCAGCGATTTCCTCTCCATTGACATTGACAAAAGAAAATGCAAAGGATAAGAGGGCAATCATGAACATGTAGAGGAGGATCCAGACAGGCTCACCCATCACCAATTCTTTCGCAAGCTTAGCAGCCCACTTAGCATTTGAATCCATTGAGAGAACCAACAACAGCACATACTGTGGAATCGATACCAAGGTCATGGCATACATAAACGGCATCCCTCCAGCTGGATTTAGCTTAATATCTAAAAACGTATAACTTTTTAGGTTGTTGTGAATTCCAAGCTTATTAACTGGAATGCGATACCGAGCATACTCGATCAAGACGGCTGTAAAAACAAAAACTAAGATGAGAAAGAGACCAATTGTATACCAATAAGTTGGAATATCAATTTTAGATAAGGTTCGCATAATATCCTCTGGCAGATACATCACCATCCCAGCCATCATGATAACGACTGAATTCCCCAAACCGAGCGCGGCATTTAAATCTGAGAGCCAGACTAAAAAGAAGGTGCCTGCAATCATAATCATCGTGTTGACAGCAATCACAAGTGCTGAATCTAGACTGGTTTGTAGAGGTAAATACATGGAAACAGCCAAGGCTTGGACCAAGGCGAGTACCAAGGTTAGATACATTTTCGTCGCTCTACAATATCTGCACTGGTCTTTTCGAGATTAAAGCGTTTGGATACGGTAAACATCCGCCACAAAATCATCGAAGACATCCAAGGAGAAAGGCCGATTGAAAAAATCGACATTCCTCGTAAATTTCCTCCCATAATGGCACTGGATAGTTGCAGGCCCGTCGCAGTGGTTTCATTCACATTAAGCGCTCGTGACAAATCAACAAATGGCAATGCAATTTTACTACCAAACACATAAATAAAGACGAATAAAATCGTCCAACAAAATCGTTTCCCAACTTCTGATCGTTTCATCATGTTAATTTAAATAATTTTTCTTTCTCCGGACTTATTAGAATCTTCTAAAAATCCTTTTGTTACAATGAAACAAAGGGTCTATCAAAGACACTAATTCTTCTTTTATTTTACCATATTTTAGCTTTTCCTGAAATCATTTACCACTTTTTGAAATTGGATTCTTTCTCTCCCTATTTTATCTTGAGAAATCGGATGTTTCCATCAAAAAAGTCCATCAGAATCGGATCTGAAGAACTTAATTTTAACTCACTGATATTTCCACCATTCAGTTTTTTATCATTCATTCAAGGTCATCATCGTATCGACGAATAATTTTTTTGTAAAATAACCATTTCGAATTAAGAATGACGTATATTTGGCTTGCTGAGCCATCTGATGATAATGTTCTGCTGTACAGTCTTTCACTACTTGATTGGCCTCTTCCAGGCTAGAGACTACAAATCCAAGACCTTTCTCGCGGATATAATCGGCATTCGAAAGATAATCAGGGACAACCACTGGTAAGCCCGCTGCTAAATAGGTCGATAGTTTGTAAGAGATATTTCCCTTGTAGTAATCGCGCTCATCAGCAGGATTCTCAGAGTTCCCCCATACCAAGCCAAAGCCTCCCTTTGAAAGCTCCAACAATAATTCTTGTTGGGTTCGCCATCCCTCCAGTTGAACTTTAGAATAGTCAACCCCATCTTCTCTTTCTGCATAGACATGAAGAGGTGTATCGTACTTCCAACCAAGGATATGAGGGAAACGAGAAGGTTTCCCAGAGAAAATCAGTTTTCTCTCAAACTGTGGACTATATAAGTCTAATTGATGCGTCAAATCCCACATTTTTTGAACAACGTATTTCTTAACTGTCAATCCTTCTGCCACTAGCTTGTGGTACATTTGCTCTGATGGCACTACTACCACGTCACTCTTATTATACATCTCGATATAGGCCGGCATGAGATAATAGTTACTTTCTTCAAACATGAGTGGGGGCACATCGTGGATAAAGGTCACTAGTTTTACTTGAAGACTCTCTAACTTATGAACTAGGTGAGAGTCCCATTCTATCCCATTCCAAGATGGAGATTGAACGAATACAATATCCCCAAAAGAAACTCCGGCTAGGATGCCATCCATGCGAGAATTCAGCTCTCCCCATGATTCATCTGTTTGATCATAAAAGTAGATGCCAAGCTCATTGACTCCAAGTTCTCGGACAATTTTCATAATATCATTCTGGGCCATTAAGGCTACACTTCTGGAAGATTGCCCAAATAGATTTGTAAAATGGATTTTCATCTCTTGCCTCTTCTTTTTCCACTACTTGTTTATTAAAAGTTTCTGCACTTGCATTCTTCGATGAGCTGCAAAGTGACTAACTTTCAGACCACTAGTTAATCACTTTTGCACCGATTTCCCGAACAAGTGCATCCTCATTCATTATAACATATTCTTTAACTAATTTCGTATTTCTCATCCTCTCACTAGAGCTAATTTCTCCATTAAAAAACCAGCAGATCCATCTTAGGATTTGCTGGTACTTAGTAATCTGGAATGGCACCATTTTCCAGTCTGATTACAGGACTATTTTTCTTCTTTTTTCCGATGACCTAGTGATGTTAAACCTGCAAAGAGAGCAGCTATTCCTGCAAGGAAGTGACCTTTTGAAGGGACCATGCCAGTCTCTGGAAGTGTTCCTTTTGCTTGACTGTTTCTTTGTAAAGAGACCATAGACTCTGATGGGATCCAGGAAGTTGAAGAATGCCTTGATTCTTTTTGAGAAACGAAAACACTTGTCGATGCCAATCCACTCGCTGAGATCGAATCTGAAGATAGGCTTGAATGTGAACGAGTTTCAGACAATGAGACACTGGATGAAACAGATTCGGAAACAGGGAGTATTTGTGACATCAATACCGATTCGGATAAAGATTCGGAGACGGATGCCGAGGCAGATTCGCTCACTGATTGTGATTCTAAAACGGATTCCGAGGCAGACTCGCTCAAGGATGTGGATGTTTCTTCTGACTTAGACGCGCTCACTGAGTGGGAGTCTGAAACGGACTCTGACGCAGAGTCACTTAAGGATGTTGATGTTTCTTCTGATTCTGAGGCGCTCACTGAGTGGGAGTCTGAAACGGACTCTGACGCAGAGTCACTTAAGGATGTTGATGTTTCTTCTGATTCAGACGCACTCACTGATTGTGATTCTGATACAGATTCTGACGCTGATTCACTTAATGAGGTGGACGTTTCTGCTGATTCAGACACGCTCACTGAGTGGGATTCTGAGACGGACGCTGATTCACTTAATGAGGTGGACGTTTCTGCTGATTCAGACACGCTCACTGAGTGGGATTCTGAGACTGACGCTGATTCACTTAGGGATGTTGACACTTCTTCTGATTCCGAGGCGCTCAAGGAGCTGGACCTTTCTTCTGACTCTGAAGCGTTCTCTGATTGGGATTGGGATTCTGAGACGGACTCACTCAAGGATGTGGACGTTTCTTCTGATTCAGAAGCACTTGTTGATTGAGATTCAGACACGGACTCTGACGCTGATTCGCTCAAGGATGTGGATGTTTCTTCTGATTCAGACACGCTCACTGATTGGGATGCTGATACAGAATCTGAAACAGATTCACTTAAGGATGTTGACGCTTCTTCTGATTCTGACGCACTCTCTGATTGGGATTCTGATACAGAATCTGAAACAGATTCACTTAGGGATGTTGACACTTCTTCTGATTCTGAAGCGCTCACTGAGTGGGATTCTGAAACGGAGTCTGACGCCGATTCACTCAAGGATGTAGATGTTTCTTGTGACTCTGAGGCACTCACTGATTGAGATTCTGATACAGAATCTGAAGCAGAATCACTTAGGGATGTGGACGCTTCTTCTGACTCTGACGCACTCTCTGATTGGGATGCAGAGACAGAATCTGAAGCAGAAGCACTTAGGGATGTGGACGTTTCTGCTGATTCAGACGCGCTCACTGAGTGGGATTCTGATACTGACGCTGACGCTGATTCACTCATTGAAGTAGAAATTTCTTCCGATTCTGAGGCACTCTCTGATTGAGATGCTGATACAGAATCTGAAACAGATTCACTTAGGGAAGTTGACACTTCTTCTGATTCTGAAGAGCTCACTGATTGGGATTCTGACACAGATTCTGATGCCGACTCACTTAGTGAAATTGACGCTTCTTCTGATTCTGAAGCGCTCACTGAGTGGGATTCTGAGACTAATTCTGAGACAGACTCGCTCAAGGAGCTGGACCTTTCTTCTGACTCTGAAGCGCTCTCTGATTGGAATTCTGATACGGAATCTGAAGCGGACTCGCTCAAGGAGCTGGACCTTTCTTCTGACTCTGAAGCGCTCTCCGATTGGAATTCTGAGACGGAATCTGAAGCCGACTCGCTCAAGGAGGTGGATATTTCTTCTGATTCTGAGGCGCTCACTGAGTGGGATTCTGAAACTAATTCTGAGACAGACTCGCTCAAGGAGCTGGACCTTTCTTCTGACTCTGAAGCGCTCTCTGATTGGGATGCTGATACTAATTCTGAGGCAGACTCGCTCAAGGAGCTGGACCTTTCTTCTGACTCTGAAGCGCTCTCTGATTCTCTCAAGGATGTGGACGTTTCTTCTGATTCAGAAGCGCTCACTGAGTGGGATGCTGATACGGATTCTGACGCTGATTCACTCAAGGAGGTGGACGTCTCTTCTGATTCAGAAGCACTTGTTGATTGAGATTCAGACACGGAATCTGAAGCAGACTCACTCAGTGAAGTAGATGTTTCTGCTGACTCTGACACACTAATCGATTGGAATTCTGATACGGAATCTGAAGCGGACTCGCTCAAGGAGCTGGACCTTTCTTCTGATTCTGAAGCACTCACTGAGTGGGATTCTGAAACGGAGTCTGACGCAGACTCACTTAGGGATGTTGACACTCCTTCTGATTCTGAAGCACTCACTGATTGTGATTCTGAAACGGAGTCTGACGCAGACTCACTTAAAGAGGTAGAGATTTCTTCTGACTCTAAGACACTCTCTGACTGAGACTCTAATTCTGAAAGCGATGAGGAGGCCTCTTCTGATAAGGAGATTGATTTTTCTTCTGATTCGCTTTCCGATATTGAACTAGAACGGCTATCACTTGCAGAGATAGCACTCGAGTTAGACAGAGAATCACTGAGCCACTTAGATTCAGACAAACTCTTCGACTCAAATATTTCCTTTGACTCAGACTCCAATCTAGATGCACTTTCAACCTCGGACAGACTCGAAGAAACACTCATAGAAAGAGAGCGAACACGAGGATCTTCTGTCAAAGGAACGATTACAGTATTTGTCGTATTATCTTTGAAAACAACGGTAACTTCTCCAGTTGCTGAAACCGAATAGGACTTAAAATCCCTAGAAGATATGAGACGAGGGTTCACAGCCTTAAACTTTTGCCACACTTCTTCTTTTTCTGTATCAGTCAAACGAGAAAGATCAGATACTTGCGTGTTTGACTTCACAGCAACAATAGGATTTCGAATCCCATCATTTTGAGGCAATACTTTAATTCGGAAAGAACGGTCTATAAACTGGTTGTGAGCGTTGGTAAAACGAACGGTAATCGTATATGTCTCCCCTGGTTCCACAACCTCTGTGTCTCCCACTTTCCCCTCAATCAGCATGGGAGCAAAGGGTGTCTTCAAAGTAGCATTCGGCACCAAGACACCATCTACCCGCTCACTATTTGGGGCATAGCCCATAAAGGTTAAGACAACACCACCATTTCGCTCCCGAACAATATACTGGAGTCTCACTGGATCTGAATTATAAGCCGTAATGAGGTGCCCATTCCCAGGTCCACTCATAACAAATGGTGCTCGCAACATTTGATCAGAGCCTATTGCATTCCCATTTCGAGAATCACGTCTTCCTGAAGTAGCACGCAGGACAAGATTGACCAGACGATTCCGGCTAGCCTTAGCTTGCTCAAGCACTTGGTTTCCCTCAGCTGAAGGATTCGCCAATTGATAACGAATAGCCTCCAAGGCCTGCTTCCCAAAGGACACTGTTTCCTTTCCATCTTCTAGAGCTTTAGCTTGGTCAATATACGTATAAATATCCTGTGCTAACTTCTTAAGTTCTTCCTCTTGCTGATTCAATTGGATAGGAGAAGGTTCCGTTAAGAGTGATTCTGATAAAGAGGTTGAACTTATCGAAGTAGATGCTTCTGAACTAGCCATTAACGGAATAACTGAAACAGAGGTTCCTGCTAATGAAGAGAGGTTCTCTTCACTTGCCAAAGAGTTGATTTTTTCACTAGTTAGTGAATTATTGGCAATCGCTAAAACTAAGCTATCTTTTCCAACTAGCCCTATTTCTGAATCCAAATCTGAACCGAAACTTTGTTTGTCTTCTTGATCCGCAAATGTAGGCTGAGAAATGGATACTGCCCCAAGCAGTGCACCTGTAGTAATCAATCCCCTCGTGAGAGCCAATTGACCTGATCTGACAAACGACAAGGTCGGAGCTCCTTCTTTCCCTCGCTGTTGGAAAAAAGTAATATTTGAGCACGCAACACGCATCCAATTTTTCCCAGCTTTGACCAATTTAAATCGTGTAATCCTCTCTCCCTTCCAGGACTTTCTACTCATCCTCTTAAATAACACATTTTTCTCCCTAAAAATTATTCTATTTTGATTATACAGGATTATTAATCATTTTCAATATATTTGACTATTCTTTCATAGTTGATTTTCACTAAAAAAAAGCAAATCTCTTTCGAGACTTGCTTTCACTTATTTTTAAATCCTAAGTTCATCTGTAGCTAGAAATAGAATGATTTTGATAGATTAATTCTCATCCTTTTTCTTACGACGACCCAAGACAGCAATACCTGCAAGAAGTGCTGATGCTCCAGCTACAAACATATCTGTTGACGTTGCTGTTCCAGTTTCTGGAAGAGCGACTTCTGACCCCTCATATTTTTGAGAAGAACTTGACGATTCAGATTGTGACAATGACTCAGATTGTGATCTAGACTGACTCATTGAAGCTGAATAAGAAGTTGACGCACTTATTGACGTCATTGTCGATTCAGAACTTGATGTACTTACTGAAGTCGTTGTTGATCCTGACGCTGACGCACTTGCTGATACTGATTCAGAAACTGATGCAGACGCTGATGCGCTTGCTGATTCTGATGCTGACGAGCTTGCTGATGCTGATGCGCTTGCTGATTCAGATGCTGACGAGCTTGCTGATGCTGATGCTGATGCTGACGCACTCATTGATTCAGACGCTGATACTGATTCTGATGCTGATGCAGACTCTGATGCTGATGCTGATGCGCTTGCTGATTCAGATGCTGATACTGATTCTGAAACTGATGCAGACTCTGATGCTGATACTGATGCGCTCGCTGACTCTGATGCTGACGAGCTTGCTGATGCTGATACTGATTCTGAAACTGATGCAGACGAGCTTGCTGATGCTGATGCTGACGCACTCATTGATTCAGACGCTGATACTGATTCTGATGCGCTCGCTGACTCTGATGCTGACGAGCTTGCTGATGCTGATACTGATTCTGAAACTGATGCAGACTCTGATGCTGATGCTGACGAGCTTGCTGACTCTGATACTGATTCCGAAACTGATGCAGACTCTGATGCTGATGCACTCATTGATTCAGACGCCGATACTGATTCTGATGCGCTCGCTGATGCTGATTCTGATGCACTCATTGATTCAGACGCCGATACTGATTCTGATGCTGATTCAGATGCTGATGCTGATGCTGACGCGCTCGCTGACTCAGACGCTGATGCGCTTGCTGATGCTGATTCAGATGCTGATACTGATTCTGAAACTGATGCAGACTCTGATGCTGATGCTGACGCACTCATTGATTCTGACGCTGATACTGATTCTGATGCGCTCGCTGACTCTGATGCTGACGAGCTTGCTGATGCTGATACTGATTCTGAAACTGATGCAGACTCTGATGCAGACTCTGATGCTGAGGCACTCATTGATTCAGACGCCGATACTGACTCTGATGCTGATGCACTTACTGATGCTGATACTGATTCTGAAACTGATGCAGACTCAGATGCTGATGCACTCATTGATTCTGACGCTGATTCACTTAATGAGGTAGATGTTTCTTCTGACTCTGACGCGCTCACTGATTGTGATTCTGAAACGGATTCTGACGCTGATTCACTTAATGAGGTAGATGTCTCTTCTGATTCTGACGCGCTCACTGATTGTGATTCTGATACGGATTCTGACGCTGATTCACTTAATGAGGCAGATGTCTCTTCTGATTCTGACGCGCTCACTGATTGTGATTCTGAGACTGAGTCTGATGCCGACTCACTTAGTGAAGTTGAGGCTTCTTCTGACTCTGATGCGCTCACTGATTGTGATTCTGAAACGGATTCTGACGCTGATTCACTTAATGAGGTAGATGTTTCTTCTGACTCTGACGCGCTCACTGATTGTGATTCTGAAACGGATTCTGACGCTGATTCGCTCAAGGATGTGGATGTCTCTTCTGACTCTGAAGCACTTGTTGATTGTGATTCTGAAACGGATTCTGACGCTGATTCACTTAATGAGGCAGATGTCTCTTCTGATTCTGAAGCGCTCACTGATTGTGATTCTGACACAGATTCTGATGCCGACTCGCTCAAGGATGTGGATGTTTCTTCTGATTCAGACGCGCTCACTGATTGTGATTCTGAAACAGATTCTGACGCTGATTCGCTTAATGAGGCAGATGTCTCTTCTGATTCTGACGCGCTCACTGATTGTGATTCTGAAACGGATTCTGACGCTGATTCGCTCAAGGATGTGGATGTCTCTTCTGACTCTGAAGCACTTGTTGATTGTGATTCTGAAACGGATTCTGACGCTGATTCGCTTAATGAGGCAGATGTTTCTTCTGACTCTGACGCGCTCACTGATTGTGATTCTGAAACGGATTCTGACGCTGATTCACTTAATGAGGTAGATGTTTCTTCTGATTCTGACGCACTCACTGATTGTGATTCTGATACTGACTCTGATGCCGACTCACTTAAAGAGGTAGACGTTTCTTCTGATTCTGATGCCGACTCACTTAGTGAAGTTGAGGCTTCTTCTGACTCTGATGCGCTCACTGATTGTGATTCTGAGACTGATTCTGACGCTGATTCACTTAATGAGGTAGATGTCTCTTCTGACTCTGAAGCACTTGTTGATTGTGATTCTGAAACGGATTCTGACGCTGATTCGCTCAAGGATGTAGATGTTTCTTCTGACTCTGATGCACTCACTGATTGTGATTCTGAAACAGATTCTGACGCTGATTCACTTAATGAGGTAGATGTCTCTTCTGATTCAGATGCGCTCACTGATTGTGATTCTGATACGGATTCTGATGCCGACTCACTTAGTGAAATTGACGCTTCTTCTGACTCTGACGCGCTCACTGATTGTGATTCTGAGACTGACTCTGATGCCGATTCACTTAATGAGGTAGATGTCTCTTCTGACTCTGAAGCACTTGTGGATTGTGATTCTGATACGGATTCTGACGCAGACTCACTTAAGGAAGTAGATGTCTCTTCTGACTCTGAAGCACTTGTGGATTGTGATTCTGATACGGATTCTGACGCTGACTCGCTCAATGAAGCGGAGGTCTCTTCTGACTCAGATGCACTAATTGATTCGGAAAGTGATGATGAAGCCTCTTCTGATAAAGAAGTAGACGTTTCTTCTGATTCAGATGCGCTCATTGATAGTGATTCTGAAAGTGATGCAGACGCTTCTTCTGAGATTGACTCACTTAATGAAGCAGAGGCCTCTTCTGACTCTGATGCACTTGTGGATTGTGATTCTGAAAGTGAGGATGAGGCTTCTTCCGATAAGGAAGCGGATGCTTCTTCAGAGAGAGAGATGGATTCTGATACCACTTCTGATGTGCTCTCCGAAAGGCTACTTGAGAGGCTCATCGATTGACTGGTCGTATCCACCTCAGATTCAATAACCTTACTACCACTAAAGAAATTGATTTTATTGTTATCTGTTTTACCTGCAAAAGGAGAGAAGGTGAAGGAAGTATCAGCTCCAGTGACTGGAACCGTCCAAGTCGATGTGAGGCCGTACCCTTGCTTAGCCTGATAACCGTTCATTTGGTGTCCATTTGCCCAAGTAAAGCCATCTTCTTGCTTCACAATCGGTGTCGTATTAGCCTTCAGATTACTAATTTTATTCCCTTGTGAATCCGTAATATAGCTTGTTACATTAGAAGGAGATCCAAAGCCCTTGCCTAAGGTAAACATCGTTTGTGTTGAGGTTCCTGAATTATAGATCGAATAGCCAGAGGATAAAGCTGCTGGTTTCTCTACAGCAGGTGTTTCAGGGTTATCGTAAGTGACCGTATACGTAAAGGTCACTGTTGTTCCATCGTTAAAAGCTTTTAGCTTATAGTAAATTGGAATCTTATAGTTAGTATCTACTCCTGATCCTACATGCAACTTGGTTTCCCCAGTTGCAACGTTCAAAGTCGCCTGGATAGCCGTTTCACCATTGACAGTTGTATTGCCAGTAAAACCTGCTGCATTCAAGGTGACCATTAATTCATCGATAGATTTTCCTAAACGATCGCGTTGCTCAGCATAAGCCTGTGCAGAAACATTGGCATTGATCAAGCTATTGCTAGCTGTCAACTCTGTTTGGACTTTGGCAATCGCTGATTCAAGGGCTTCTTTACGCTCTGAAATCGTCAAATTCGATGAATAATTTCCAGCTAACTTGTTCAAAATTTCTGCTTCTGAAACGTTTTGTGCCAAGACAGTTCTTTCATCTGTTGTAGCAGGTGACTGCTTGGTTTCTTCCGTACCTTCTGACTCAGTTACAGCAACAGTTGATTCACTAAGAGCTGAGGACAACTCTTTAGAACCTTGTTCACTCAATGAAAGTGAGATAGAGCTTGATACAGACTCTGATAATGATACAGATGTGCTCTCAGAAACTGATGTAGATTCAACATTCTGCTCTGATACCGATTCCGATACAGAAGTTGTACCTAGAACCACACTATCTGCTTCTGCAAGTGCCTCAGTATCTAATTCAGATGCTGTCGTTGTTTCAGCACCTGTTTCATCAGCTTGAGCCGCTGTCGTCACGACAGCCCCACCAAGAATAGCCCCCGTTGCTAAGATCCCCTTCAACAAGGTCCGACTTGAGGCTTCTTTCACTGTCATGGATTCTGCAACTACATCTGCTACGACTAATTCTTCAACTTGACCACGGACTACTTTAAAAAGACCCAAGTTGGAAGTTGCTGCACGAAGCCAATTTTTCCCGGATTTGATTAATTTATATCGGGTTACACGATCGGTTTCACGAAATGATCCATTTGAACGTTTAAAAAACATGAACGATTTACTCCTATGATTTTTACTAACGTATTATTATACACTTTTTAAGTTTAAATGTAACTTAAAGTAACTCACATTTTGAATTTGTCAAATTTCTGATAATTTACTTTTTTTAAACTATTTTCAATTGCTTTTTTCTTCCAAAAATACGAAGTCGTTTTCAATCCTAATTTATCAATTCTTTAAAGGTAGTCTTATAGATCTTCAAATTTTTGCATCCTGAAGATTGACTCATCCGAAGCTTATTCGATCACTTCTTCTTTCACTTCTCACAGTTTTTTTGCCTTATACAAATAAAAAGAGGGAACGATTTGTTCCCTCTTTTTTAGGTTTTACAAGCTACTATAGCTGTCAAAAGCGACGACTCTTCTTTCCAAAACGGAAGCTAGTCATTCACTCTAGTAAGATGAATTATTTTTCATCTTCTTTTTTGCGACGACCAAGTGTTGCAAGACCTGCAAGACCTGCGATTGCTCCAAGTACGCCAGTAGCTACTGATTGAGCTTCACCAGTATTTGGAAGTTGCTCAAGAGCTGGAGCTGGTTTAGCTGGTTGCTCTGGAGTAGGGTTAACTGGAGTTGGATCTACTGGTTTATTCGGAGTTGGATCCACTGGTTTTTCAGGAGTTGGATCTACCGGTTTGTTTGGAGTTGGATCCACTGGTTTTTCAGGAGTTGGATCTACTGGTACATTTGGTGTTGGAGTCTTCACAAGTTTGTACACATAAGTGACATTCTTATCACCCTTGATGACTTGACCTGTAGCCGAATCTGTTGTTGTCAAATGTCCATCAACGTCAACTTTACCTACAGCGTAGTTACCTGCTGGTACCAATACATAGATCTTACCATCTGGTGTGATGATTGTATTCGGACGGTTATCGATTACAGTATCGTAGTATTTACCTACTGGTTGTGCATATTCGTCTGTTACAGAATTCTTAAGTGTGTTACCAAATTCATCTACATAGTGAACATAGACGTTACCAGTTGGTGTAGATGGCTCTTCTTTCACTTCTTTGTAGACATAAGTGATAACAGATTTTGGTTTTTCAACTTTACCTTTAATCGGATCAGATGATTCCAAGTGGCCATCGCCATCGACCTTACCTACTGGGTAGTCACCTTTTGGTACGATCTTGTATGTCTTACCATCTGGTGTCTTGATTGTGTTAGGTTTTTCACCTTCCTCAGTTGTATCATATGGTGTATCATATGGTGAGTTTGGTGTATCTTGGCGAGGTTTTTGAATCTCTTTACCATTTTCATCTACATAAGTAATAATAACCTCACCCTTAGGCTTAGATGGCTCTTCTTTCACTTCTTTGTAGACATAAGTGATAACAGATTTTGGTTTTTCAACTTTACCTTTAATCGGATCAGATGATTCCAAGTGGCCATCGCCATCGACCTTACCTACTGGGTAGTCACCTTTTGGTACGATCTTGTATGTCTTACCATCTGGTGTCTTGATTGTGTTAGGTTTTTCACCTTCCTCAGTTGTGTCATATGGAGTATCATATGGTGAGTTTGGTGTGTCTTGACGTGGTTTTTGAAGCTCTTTACCGTTCTCATCTACATAAGTAATGATAACTTCACCCTTAGGTTGTGTTGGCTCTTCTTTAAGTTTGTAGATATATGTTACATTCTTATCGCCTTCGATCACTTTACCTGTTGTAGCGTCATCACCTTTCCAGTGACCTTGTTCGTCGACTTGACCTACTGGGTAGTTACCTGCTGGTACCAACTCATAAGTCTTACCTTGGAATTCGATCTCTTGTGGACGGTTGTCTACTACTGTATCGTAATCTTTACCTACTGGTTGTGCTTTTTCATCTGTTACTGATGGTTTGATAGTGTTTCCTTCAGTATCTTTATAGTGAACATAAACGTTACCCTTAGGTTGTGCTGGCTCTTCTTTAAGTTTGTAGATATATGTTACATTCTTATCGCCTTCGATCACTTTACCTGTTGTAGCGTCATCACCTTTCCAGTGACCTTGTTCGTCGACTTGACCTACTGGGTAGTTACCTGCTGGTACCAACTCATAAGTCTTACCTTGGAATTCGATCTCTTGTGGACGGTTGTCTACTACTGTATCGTAATCTTTACCTACTGGTTGTGCTTTTTCATCTGTTACTGATGGTTTGATAGTGTTTCCTTCAGTATCTTTATAGTGAACATAAACGTTACCCTTAGGTTGTGCTGGCTCTTCTTTAAGTTTGTAGATATAGGTTACATTCTTATCGCCTTCGATTACTTTACCTGTTGTAGCGTCATCACCTTTCCAGTGACCTTGTTCGTCGACTTGACCTACTGGGTAGTTACCTGCTGGTACCAACTCATAAGTCTTACCTTGGAATTCGATCTCTTGTGGACGGTTGTCTACTACTGTATCGTAATCTTTACCTACTGGTTGTGCTTTTTCATCTGTTACTGATGGTTTGATAGTATTTCCTTCAGTATCTTTATAGTGAACGTAAACGTTACCCTTAGGTTGTGCTGGCTCTTCTTTAAGTTTGTAGATATACGTTACATTCTTATCGCCTTCGATCACTTTACCTGTTGTATTATCATCACCTGTCCAGTGACCTTGTTCGTCGACTTGACCTACTGGGTAGTTACCTGCTGGTACCAACTCATAAGTCTTACCTTGGAATTCGATCTCTTGTGGACGGTTGTCTACTACTGTATCGTAATCTTTACCTACTGGTTGTGCTTTTTCATCTGTTACTGATGGTTTGATAGTATTTCCTTCAGTATCTTTATAGTGAACGTAAACGTTACCCTTAGGTTGTGCTGGCTCTTCTTTAAGTTTGTAGATATACGTTACATTCTTATCGCCTTCGATCACTTTACCTGTTGTATTATCATCACCTGTCCAGTGACCTTGTTCGTCGACTTGACCTACTGGGTAGTTACCTGCTGGTACCAACTCATAAGTCTTACCTTGGAATTCGATCTCTTGTGGACGGTTGTCTACTACTGTATCGTAATCTTTACCTACTGGTTGTGCTTTTTCATCTGTTACTGATGGTTTGATAGTATTTCCTTCAGTATCTTTATAGTGAACGTAAACGTTACCCTTAGGTTGTGCTGGCTCTTCTTTAAGTTTGTAGATATACGTTACATTCTTATCGCCTTCGATCACTTTACCTGTTGTATTATCATCACCTGTCCAGTGACCTTGTTCATCGACTTGACCTACTGGGTAGTTACCTGCTGGTACCAACTCATAAGTCTTACCTTGGAATTCGATCTCTTGTGGACGGTTGTCTACTACTGTATCGTAATCTTTACCTACTGGTTGTGCTTCTTCATCTGTTACTGATGGTTTGATAGTGTTTCCTTCAGTATCTTTATAGTGAACGAAAACATTACCCACTTCTTGGTAAACATAAGTAATGATTGATTTAGGTTTATCAACTTTACCTTTAATTGGATCAGATGATTCCAAGTGGCCATCGCCATCGACCTTACCTACTGGGTAGTCACCTTGTGGTACGATCTTGTATGTCTTACCATCTGTTGTCTTGATGGTGTCAGGTTTTTCACCTTCCTCAGTAGTGTTATATGGTGTGTCATATGGTGAGTTTGGTGTATCTTGACGAGGGTCTTTAAGCACTTTACCTTTTGTATCTACGTAAGTGATAATAACTTCACCTTGTTTAGGTGTTTCACTTTCAGAATTTGATGAAGAGTTTGATGAAGACTCAGATACCGAAGTTGAAAGTGAGTTAGAAAGTGAAATAGATGTGCTTACTGACTCAGATACTGATTGGCTCGCTGATACTGATTCAGACGCTGAAACTGATTGGCTCGCTGATACTGATTCAGACGCTGAAGCTGATTGGCTTGCTGATACTGATTCAGATGCTGAAGCTGATTGGCTTGCTGATACTGATTCAGACGCTGAAGCTGATTGGCTTGCTGATACTGATTCAGACTGTGATTGTGAAGTTGATACTGATTTAGATGTTACTTCTGACTCAGACGCTGAAGCTGATTGGCTCGCTGATACTGACTTAGAGGTTACTTCTGATTCAGATTGTGATTGTGAAGTTGATACTGACTTAGAAGTTGCTTCTGACTCAGATGCTGAAGCTGATTGGCTCACTGATACTGACTTAGAGGTTACTTCTGATTCAGATTGTGATTGTGAAGTCGATACTGATTTAGATGTTACTTCTGACTCAGACGCTGAAGCTGATTGGCTTGCTGATACTGACTTAGAGGTTACTTCTGATTCAGATTGTGATTGTGAAGTTGATACTGACTTAGAAGTTGCTTCTGACTCAGATGCTGAAGCTGATTGGCTCACTGATACTGACTTAGAGGTTACTTCTGATTCAGATTGTGATTGTGAAGTCGATACTGATTTAGATGTTACTTCTGACTCAGACGCTGAAGCTGATTGGCTTGCTGATACTGACTTAGAGGTTACTTCTGATTCAGATTGTGATTGTGAAGTTGATACTGATTTAGAGGTTACTTCTGACTCAGATGCTGAAGCTGATTGGCTTGCTGATACTGACTTAGAGGTTACTTCTGATTCAGATTGTGATTGTGAAGTTGATACTGACTTAGAAGTTGCTTCTGACTCAGATGCTGAAGCTGATTGGCTTGCTGATACTGACTTAGAGGTTACTTCTGATTCAGATTGTGACACTGATTGTGACTTAGATACTACTTCTGATTCAGATTGTGATTGTGACTTAGATACTACTTCTGACTCTGATTGTGATACTGATTGTGACTTAGATACCACTTCTGATTCTGATTGTGACACAGATTGTGACTTAGATACCACTTCTGATTCAGATTGTGATTGTGACTTAGATACCACTTCTGATTCTGATTGTGACACTGATTGTGATTTAGAAACCACTTCTGATTCAGATTGTGATTGTGACTTAGATACTACTTCTGATTCAGATTGTGATTGTGACTTAGATACTACTTCTGACTGTGATTGAGATACAGATTGTGACTTAGATACCACTTCTGATTCTGATTGTGACACTGATTGTGATTTAGAAACCACTTCTGATTCTGATACAGATTGTGATTTAGAGGTTACTTCTGATTCAGATTGTGACACTGATTGTGATTTAGAGACCACTTCTGATTCTGATTGTGATGCAGAGTTTGAGAAGGATTGCGATTGAGAAGCAGACTCTGAATCATTCATCTTCTCGAAGTAATAGTTTACATCAGTTGATGGTTTAATCGCAGTTGGAATTGAGTAGTTGTTTGAGAATGATGAATAACCCTTCAAATTAGAGTATACTTTTCCGTTTGGAGCTGTAGGATCATCCGCTACAGATCCTTCTGCTTGAATCACTGGAACTTTACCAGCAATGACATTGTAACTGTTGTTACCGGATCCAGCAGGTGTCAATGAAGGATTTGGGGCACCTTTGAATGGACGTGGATAAGTGTGTAGAGTTCCGTCCATTTGTTTATAAGTATCTGTCTCAGTAGGAGATGACCAACCAGTAATAATGAGTGATTTGCTTCCAGCAGTTTCGTTGACTTCAAGATAGTAGTCACCATTTTTGCTGTTTACTTTTGTAACTTTTGTCTCATCAGCCTTCCACTCTTCACCAGCCTTATTGACTTTACTTGTGTAGATGAGTGTGTACTTCGATACATCTTCAGTACCAATATCAGATGTAGCAAAATTGTTCACTTGAGATGGATCAAGTGCGTAGAATTTCGTTACAGTTGAGCCTTCCGTATCAACGATTTCAGAAATACGTTTCACATAGTAGTGGTTTGCTCCACCTTGAAGTTCGACCAGTTTTTGACCGACAACACCCTTACCAAGGATACCTGATGTTTTTTGAGTTGAGTCAGTTGTCGCTGCTACATGTTTGTAACCAGGGATATCGCGGTTGTCTGAAGCTGTAAATTGTTGACCTGCAATACCTTTTTGCGTATAGCTTGCCAGATCTGTTTCACTTCCAGTAGGTTTGTAAAGTTGACCTGGAGTAGAGTTACCTTGGATAAGCTTATAGTGAGTTGTTTGCTCAGCAACTGCATAAGGAACCGAAGTTTGAACGTTTGGCTTGTCTTCATTTTCGTTACCTGGGTAGTTGGTGTCGCGAATTTGAAGAGTTTCATACTCAAGGTTAGCGTTGACCAATGAGAAGGTCACGTTACCTGGATCAGTTCCGTTAGCACCTGTGTAAGTCAAAGTATTGGTTACATCAGAATTATTGTTTGTGATGTAGCTTGGAAGAGAGATATTGCTTTCTCCAGCACGAATGGTACGTGTATAAGCTTCAGTACCATCAGACTTCTTCACAATACGCAAATGTACATCTGGGTTAGCTGAAAGGTTACCAGTGATGGCTGAACGGTCTACTGAAAGAGTAGCGTAGTAATCAAAATAAGTCTTATTGCCAGAAGCATGATCTGTCTTAAGGAATTGCCATACACCAAAGGTATAACGATCTGCGTTTGGATCCAAGGCGTAACCAGCCTTGTTGAAAGCAGCATCTTCAATCGTTGCACCATTAGGATCTGTAATGGCTGGAACTGTAGTTCCATTAGTGCTTGTTGAGATTGGAGCCAACTGTGCATAGACTGCTGGGGCACCATTTACAGTAGTGTTACCAGTAAAGCCTGCTGCAGTCAAGGTTGCCATCATGTCATCTACTGACTTGCTCAAACGTTCGCGTTGGTCTGCGTATGCTTGCGCTGAAGCATTCGCATTGATCAAGCTGTTGCTTGCTGTCAATTCAGTTTGAACTTTAGCGATGGCCGCATCAAGTGCTGCTTTCTTCTCTGGTGCTGAAATAGTTGCTGAATAGTCTCCTGCAATCTTGTTCAACAATGCTGCTTCTGAAGTGTTTTGTTCCAAAACAACTTTATCTTCAGCTTTCGCTACTGTTGTAGTGCTTTCTACACTTGCTTCAGAGCCAGCTGCTACAGTAGATTCGCTAAGAGCTGCAGAAAGTTCAGCTGAACCTTGTGCGCTCAATGAAGTAGATACTGATGCAGAGATAGAGGCACTTGCAGAAGTTGAAAGACTTGCTGATTCTGTTGTTGATTCAGTAGTTGATTCACTCTGAGACTCTACTTTTTCTTCTGATACAGATACTGAATCAGATGTAGATACAGAACCAAGAACCAAGCTATCTGTTTCAGCAAGAGCTTGATCATTCAATTCTGATGCAGTCGCAACATCATTACCTGCTTCGTCAGCATGTCCTGTGTTCGCAATAGATGCAGCCCCGAGGACAGCCCCTGCCGCTACAATCCCTTTTAACAAGCCTCTGCTTGTCATCTCCTTAACTGACACTGCGTCTTCACGCACTTCAGCTACAACAGTCTCTTCGACTTGACCACGAATCACCTTGAGCAAGCCAAAGCTAGAAGTAGCTGCACGCAACCAGTTCTTACCTGACTTGATCAATTTGAAACGAGTCACTCGATCGGTTTCACGGAAATCTCCGTTTGAACGCTTAAAAAACATTTGGTTCTCCTTTATTCATAATTTACCATCTATCATTATACACCTTTACTCTGCGAATTCAAGCAATTTGATACAAAAAATTACCAATATATTAGAACATTACGTTTTCATTAATTTTCAGTGACTCAATGTGTAATTTCGTGACCATCCGGGGAAATTTTTTGATAAAAATTAAAAAAACGGAACACATTTTTGTGTTCCGTTTGATTTCTTAGTTTGCAATTTCTTCCAACATTTTTTCAATGTGTTGGATAGATTTTTCGCGTCCAAGCAAGTAGATGGTCTCTGGCAATTCTGGACCATGCATCTCTCCAGAAACAGCGATACGAATCGGCATGAAAAGGTTCTTCCCTTTAATACCTGTTTCTTTTTGGACTGCTTTTATTTGTGGGAAGATATTTTCTACCACAAACTCATCGTCTGACATGGCCTCGAGTTTTGCTTTGAAGGCTTCCAGTACAGTCGGAACCGTTTCACCAGCCATGACTTCTCGTTCTGCTTCTGTCAATTCTGGGAAGTCTGAGAAGAAGAGGTCTGTCAATGGAACGATTTCGTCCACTGACTTCATTTGTGGTTTGTAGAGTTCCACTAATTTCTCAGCCTTGTCAGTCAAACGTCCTGCTTCTTCAAGGAATGGTTTGGCCATTTCAAAGATAGTCGCAAGGTCTGCATTCTTGATGTAGTCATTGCTCATCCAGTCTAGTTTCTTTTGGTCGAAAGCTGCTGGAGACTTGCTGAGGCGGTTTTCATCAAAGAGCTTGATGAGTTCTTGACGAGAGAAGATCTCGTCTTCCCCACCAGGGTTCCAACCAAGCAGAGCGATAAAGTTAAAGACTGCTTCTGGAAGGTATCCCTTCTTACGGTAGTCTTCGATAAACTGAAGGGTGTTGGTGTCCCGTTTAGACAACTTCTTACCAGTTTCAGAGTTGATGATCAAAGTCATGTGACCAAACTCAGGTGCATCCCAACCAAGAGCTTCATAGACCATGAGCTGTTTGGTGTATTGGCAATGTGGTCATCCCCACGGATAACGTGAGAGATTTGCATATCGTGGTCATCGATGACAACGGCAAAGTTGTAAGTTGGGTAGCCGTCTTTCTTTTGGATAACCCAGTCCCCACCGATATTGCCACCTTCAAATTCGATATCGCCTTTGACCATGTCATGCCATTTGTAAATACCAGCTTCATTCACTGCCAAACGAACCGTTGGGATGATGCCCGCTGCTTCACGTTCTGCAACGTAAGCTGCTTTTTCTTCTTCGCTCATACCAAGGTATTCGTTGATGTAGCGAGGTGTTTCACCTGCTGCTTCTTGGCGTTCACGTTCTGCCGCCAACTCTTCTTCTGTCACATAAGACTTGTAGGCTTTTCCTTCAGCCAATAGTTGGTCGATGTATTTTTGATACAATTCCAAACGTTCAGACTGGCGGTAGTTTTCATGCGTCTCAGGACTTTCATCCCAGTCCATGCCCAACCAACGAAGGTTTTCAAGTTGCGAACGTTCTCCGTCTTCGACATGACGCTTGCGGTCCGTATCTTCGATACGGATGATAAAGGTTCCACCATGGTGGCGTGCATACAAGTAGTTAAACAATGCTGTACGAGCATTTCCGATGTGTAGTAGTCCAGTTGGACTTGGTGCATAACGCACACGAATATCTTTAGTCACGTATGTTTCTCCTAATTGTTCATTGATTCTGGGCTTCTTATCTAACTGACCCAGGTACTTTCACTCTATTATAGCATATCTCCCAAGGAGTAGCTTCCTAATCGAGTCGTTCTTCTAGTTCAAAATTGATCGGCAGGGTTGCTAAGAAATGTTCCAACTCCCGCTCCCAATAAAACCATTCATGTTTTCCTGGTCCATGGCTGTAGGTGATATCAAAGCCGAGGTCCTTCAGATGATCCACAGCTATATTGTTGGCCTCATACAGAGCATCTTGCTCTCCGCACCAAGCCCATAAGACCGTCTTTTTATCTGAGTACTTCTCCGCAATGCTTTCCAAGGAGTAAGGACTTGTCGTCCAATCTTCTAGCTTTCCAAAGACCCCTTGCCAATAAGCTGCACTTCCAAGGTCGGTGTTTGCCAGTTGACGCCCCTCAAAGCTAAGAGCACCAGAAAAGCTAGCGGCATGCGAGAAGCGATTGGTTTGAAGAGCCAGTTTGAAAGAGCCATAGCCCCCCATCGATAGACCAGCAATAAAGGTCTTCTCCCGCTTCTTAGTCATATTGGGGAAGAAACGTGCCAAGGTCTTAGGCAATTCCTCTGCGATGGCTGTGTAATAGGGATAACCATACTGTGTATCTGTATACCAACCATTATTGGTATTAGGCAAAACGACAATCAAATTGGTCGAACGTAGGATCCGTTCTACATGCGTTCGTTTCAACCAGGAGTACTGATTGCCATTCATCCCATGAAGGAGATAGAGGACCGGGATATCTTGATCATCCGGATTTCACCCGAGACGCATCTGGATAGAGGACGTTGATCCCCCACTCCATTGCGAGCGCTTCTGAATAATATTCAATCTGCATTACTGCCATCTATCTTTCCTCACCATTTCTTTCTTCTTTGACAAGAAAAAGCCGACGATCGACTTTTCCTCTTTTGTTAATCTTAGCGTACTTCCATGACAACTGGCAAGATAGCTGGTCGACGTTTGGTCTGGTCAAAGAGGTACTTAGCCAAACTATCACGAACGGCACTCTTGAGCTCACCCCAATCGAAGCTGTCCTGAGCCAAGTATTCTTCCACACTTTGGTTGACAATTTCTGCACTTTCGCGCAAGATATCGCGACTCTTCTTCACGTAAACAAAGCCACGGGTGTGAACTTTTGCCTTTGAGATGATGCGTTTCTCACGACGGTTAACCGTAATAGCCACAATAAAGATTCCATCTTCTGATAAGACCTTCCGATCCCGAAGGACAACATTTCCGACATCCCCAATGGCGTTCCCATCGATGAGAACATCTCCTGCAGAGACGCTACCAGCTGGGACGAAGTCCCCATTGTCATATTCCATGATGGAGCCTTTTTTCGGAATGAAGATATTTTCAGGCAAAATCCCCACTTCCATAGCAAGTCTTGCATGGGCATCCAATTCACGGTATTCCCCTTGGATTGGGAACAGATAGTTCGGACGCAGTAAGTTGATCATCAACTGCAGATCACGCGCATTTCCATGTCCTGATACACGCAAGCTTTGAGTAATCTGTTTGACGACTCCTCCTGCTTGGTAGACCATGTTTTCTACACGTGCCATAACCGCTTCTTTGGCGATAGATGGAGTTGTTACGATATAGACCAAGTCACCATCCTTGATTTCGACATAGCGGTGACGGCCAATGGACATCTTACGAAGTCCGTTGATCGGCTCACCCATACGTCCAGTTTCAAGAATAATCAATTCATGGTCCTCAAAACGAGACATTTCTTTTGGCTTGATCAATAATTTTTCGTTGGCCAAAGAAAGCTTATTTAAACGAATCCCTGTCCGGACGATATTTTCTACGTCAAATCCAGTCAAAACAACCCGACGCCCTGTCTCTGCAGCTGCATCAAAGACCTGCTGGATCCGTGATAGGTTACTAGCAACAGCAGCAACAATGACACGGCCATCCCAGTCCCCAATTGTATCCAGGATTTCATCTCCAACTTCTTGCTCGCTAGCCACTTGAACAGTGCTGTCAGCATTAGCAGAGTCACTCAAGAGAGCTAGCACGCCTTCGCGTCCAATCTCTGCCAAACGAGCAAAGTCTGTCGCATAAAACTCACTCGCTGTCTGGTCAAATTTGAAATCTCCTGTGTAGACGATATTCCCCTCAGGTGTTTTGATGACAACTCCCAAACTTTCTGGAATGGAGTGGGTTGTCTGGAAGAAGGAAACGACGGTGCCTCCAAAATCGATTTCAGTGTTGGCATCAATGACATGAAAATCATTGAACTTTTTCACACTGTCATTGCCTTTAACAAAGAGTTTAGCCAACTCGACGGTCAACTCAGATCCAAAAACTGGTACCTTGGCTTCTGCTAGTAGATAGGGAAGGGCTCCAATGGCATCCGCGTGTCCATGTGTTAGGAAGACCCCTGCGATTCGATCACTATTTTCAAAGAGGTAGTCCATATTGGGGATCACGACATCGACCCCTAGTTGTTCATTTTCTGGATACTTAAGTCCGGCATCCAAAACAAAGATTGAGTCATTTACTTCAGCTACGTAGAGATTTTTCCCGTTTTCACGGACTCCACCCAAAGTAATCAACTTAATGTTACTCATGTTTTCTCCTTTTTTGTTAATGGTTCATACTTACGGTCCTTGGCTCACCAAGTCGAATTACAGTTTTGCAAAGTTCTTGCATATCTAGAACATTATACTATTTTTTCACGATTTTTTCAAAAGGCAGATCAAAAACAGGGCCTCCTCCCTACTAACAGGAAGGAGCCTTTTCATTAGTTTATAAGGGGAATCGGACGAAGTTGCTTCAACGTCCTGATTTTATGATTCTTTCTACTAGAAACAAAGGTAGGCATATCTTGCAAGATAGGGAAACAATCCTCCTTTCCAGATTATCCCTTTAAGATTTTACCAACGAAAAAGACCTCCAGTCTTACGGGACTAGAGGTCTGGTCTGTTTCACTGACGAGGCGCGATTAACCATGCAGGCTAACGAAAACAACAGTTATGATTTTCATTTATTTTCATGGTATGAGTCACATACCAGTGGTTTTCTTTGCAATTTCTCTTCCAGTTAATTTCACAAAGCACTCAGTTGAGCATATTGAAGTTCGAAAACCATCTAAAGCTTCCACTACTATTTCCACGTATTTCAATGTCACTTGATAAGCTAAGCAGGCTTACCTGACGGCTCAACCGATCTAACATTTCCAACGTTTCTACTCCCCTTCAAAAGAGTATGAACAAGTGTCAGCGAAAACGGACCAAAAACGAAGTAACCTAAAGTAAATATCTGTAAGGCATTGGTATCAATCCCTTCTTCCTTATCTTTACCTATAGTATACTCCTTTAATATTCTTATTGCAAGCGATTACAGGCTGAAACTAGTTTCTAAATTTACTCAAAGAATTGATAGTAATCTGCCAAGGTCATTTTGGCTTTTTCTTCCTGATGGAGGTCTTGAATGATCTTTCCATCTTGCATGACAATCAAGCGATTCCCGTACTTGAGAGCGTCTTCCATATGGTGGGTGATCATAAGAGCCGTCAACTGATCAGACTTGACAAAACGGTCCGTCAACTCCATTAAGGCTTGACTGGTCTTTGGATCCAGCGCTGCTGTGTGCTCATCGAGAAGCAAGAGTTCGGGACGTTTTAAGGTTGCCATCAAAAGACTGAGGGCTTGGCGTTGGCCTCCTGAAAGAAATTCAACGGCTGTATCCATATGACCTTCTAGCCCATTCCCAATTTGGCTCAAGACCTCTTTAAATTCGTCCTTGTATTGGGCCAAGCGACGAGGGACCAAGCCTCGCTTTTTCTCCACGGAATTTTTGCAATCAAGAGATTTTTCAGCAACAGTCATGCGGGGAGCTGTTCCCATCTTGGGATCCTGAAAGACACGAGACAGGTATTTAGCCCGTTTTTTTCTGGACCATAATGCGTCACATCCTCCCCTGGATCAGGACCTGACCACTGGTGAGAGGGAGCGTACCTGCTAAGGTATTAAAAAGGGTGGATTTACCGGCTCCATTTCCCCCGAGGATGGTAATAAAGTCATGCTCATAGATCTCGAGAGAGACATTATCCAGGATGACTTTTTCTTCATTCATCCCATTATTGACCACTTTCGTGGCATTTTTTAGTTCTACAATTGCGGTCATTTGCTGAGCTTGACTCCTTTCAACATTTTTTCTTTGAAGGTTGGGATCATGAGACAGATGGCAAGGATCATAGCGCTAAAGATACGAATATAGCTTGTGTTAATCCCGATAGCAATGACGGCCCAAATCAAAAACTGATAGATAATAGACCCGATCACGATACTAAGCAAGCGCTCCGCCAAGGTCAAATTCGAAAAGAGGACTTCTCCAATAATCAAACTAGCCAATCCGACGACGATAACTCCAATCCCCCGAGAAGCATCTGCATACCCCTCTTGTTGAGCCATTAGTGCACCGGATAAGGCGATGATCCCATTCGATACAACCAATCCCATCAACTCCATCCGACTGGTATGGATGCCAAAACTCTTCGCCATTTCTGGATTGTCCCCCGTTGCAATATAAGCCTGCCCCAGTTTGGTATCTAAAAAGAAGAGCATAGAGGCGATGACCAAGGTAACAAAGATGAGACCGATCATAATCTCGTTAACCCCACTTGCAATTGGAACCAGATCCTGAATCTTTTTATATCCCAGAAGTCCTAAGTTAGCTCGTTGCATGACAAAGAGGATGACAGAGTTACAAGAGGTCATCACTAAGATCCCTGACAATAAAGTCGGAATCTTCCCCTTGGTGTAGAGAAGGCCGGTCGCTAGCCCAGCCAAACAACCTGCACCAATGGCTGCCAAGGTTGCCAATAAAGGGTGAACTCCCTTGGTAATAAGAGTCACGGCTACTGCTCCGCCCAGTGGAAAGGAACCTTCCGTTGTCATATCTGGGAAATCCAAAATTCGGAAAGTCATGAAAATTCCTAACCCTAGAACGGCCCAGATCAAGCCTTGAGAAATAATCGAAATAAGCATGATGTTGTCCTAACTATTATAAATATCTTCTATTGTAACACAATGAAGAATAGGTTTCCATTGTTTTCAGAAACTAACAAAGAGGCCTCACTCTTTTGAGTAAAGCCTCTTTGATGGAAGACTGAATTATCTCCTAATTCCGCTACTAAAATAGCACTCTAGAACAATTTTAGTCTTCATGTTTCTTGCGTTTTGCAAGACCTGCAAGTCCTACCATACCAAGTACCGCACCTAACAAGGTTGCAGAAGTTGATGCAACTTCACCTGTTTGTGGCAATGCTTGTTTCTGATCGCCAGTTGCAACTGATGTTGCAGTTTGAGCAACAGGTTGTTTTTCTGAACTTGATGAATCTGACTTGCCTTCTTCTGGCACAACATTTGGAGTTGGCAGTGGAGTTGGAACTGGGTTTGGTGTTGGGATTGGTGTTGATGGTCGATCTTGACTCGGTCTGTTAACGTCTGTACGTGGATCTTTAACGATTACCTTAACTGGTACTTCATCCTTAGACCCATCTGGGTAGGTTACCACAACAATGGCATCTTTTTCACCTTCTGTTGTTGTATCTACCGGCGTCTTGTATTCGAACTTAGTTCCTTCTGGAAGGTCACCTACGTTGCCGATTGAATCCTTAGCGTTTGGTTGATCTCCTGGTTTAACAGTTTGATCTTTCGCTACTGGTGTATTCTTATCTGCATCTGTACGTGGATCTTTAACGATTACCTTAACTGGTACTTCGTCCTTAGATCCATCTGGGTAAGTTACCACAACAATGGCATCTTTTTCACCTTCTGTTGTTGTATCTACCGGTGTCTTGTATTCGAACTTAGTTCCTTCTGGAAGGTCACCTACGTTGCCGATTGAATCCTTAGCGTTTGGTTGATCTCCTGGTTTAACAGTTTGATCTTTCGCTACTGGTGTATTCTTATCTGCGTCTGTACGTGGATCTTTAACGATTACCTTAACTGGTACTTCGTCCTTAGATCCATCTGGGTAGGTTACCACAACAATGGCATCTTTTTCACCTTCTGTTGTTGTATCTACTGGTGTCTTGTATTCGAACTTAGTTCCTTCTGGAAGGTCACCTACGTTGCCGATTGAATCCTTAGCGTTTGGTTGATCTCCTGGTTTAACAGTTTGATCTTTCGCTACTGGTGTATTCTTATCTGCATCTGTACGTGGATCAACCACAGTAACCTTAACTGGTACTTCGTCCTTAGATCCATCTGGGTAAGTTACCACAACAATGGCGTCTTTTTCACCTTCTGTTGTTGTATCTACCGGTGTCTTGTATTCGAACTTAGTTCCTTCTGGAAGGTCACCTACGTTGCCGATTGAATCCTTAGCGTTTGGTTGATCTCCTGGTTTAACAGTTTGATCTTTCGCTACTGGTGTATTCTTATCTGCGTCTGTACGTGGATCTTTAACGATTACCTTAACTGGTACTTCGTCCTTAGATCCATCTGGGTAAGTTACCACAACAATGGCATCTTTTTCACCTTCTGTTGTTGTATCTACTGGTGTCTTGAACTCGAAGCTTGTACCACTTGGAAGATCTCCTACGTTGCCGATTGAGTTCTTGGCATCTGGCGTTTCACCAACTTTAACAGTTTGATCTTTAGCTGTTGGATCGTTCTTGTCTGCGTCTGTACGTGGATCTACTACCTTAACAGTTACTGGAACTTCATCCTTAGATCCGTCTGGGTAAGTCACTACTACTGTCGATGATTTTTCACCTGGGGTTGTTGTATCTACCGGTGTCTTGTATTCAAATGTAGTGCCACTTGGAAGATCATCTACGTTTCCAATTGATTTCTTAGGATCTGGAGTTTCACCAACATTGACTGTTTGGTCCTTAGGTGTTGGTGTGTTCTTGTCCGCATCGGTACGTGGATCTACTACCTTAACAGTTACTGGAACTTCATCCTTAGATCCATCTGGGTAAGTCACAACGACGGTTGTACTCTTATCACCTGGGGTTGTTGTATCTACCGGTGTCTTGTATTCAAATGTAGTGCCACTTGGAAGATCTCCTACGTTACCAATTGATTTCTTAGGATCTGGAGTTTCACCAACATTGACTGTTTGGTCCTTAGGTGTTGGCGTGTTCTTGTCCGCTTGAGTTGGATTTGCGACTACATTAACCTTAACTGGTACTTCATCCTTAGATCCATCTGGGTAGGTTACCACAACAATGGCATCTTTTTCACCTTCTGTTGTTGTATCTACTGGTGTCTTGAACTCGAAGCTTGTACCACTTGGAAGATCTCCTACGTTGCCGATTGAGTTCTTGGCATCTGGCGTTTCACCAACTTTAACAGTTTGATCTTTAGCTGTTGGATCGTTCTTGTCTGCGTCTGTACGTGGATCAACCACAGTAACCTTAACTGGTACTTCATCCTTAGATCCGTCTGGGTAAGTCACTACTACTGGCGATGATTTTTCACCTGGGGTTGTTGTATCTACCGGTGTCTTGTATTCAAATGTAGTACCACTTGGGAGATCATCTACGTTTCCAATTGATTTCTTAGCATCTGGAGTTTCACCAACATTGACTGTTTGGTCCTTAGGTGTTGGCGTGTTCTTGTCCGCTTGAGTTGGATTTGCGACTACATTAACCTTAACTGGTACTTCATCCTTAGATCCATCTGGGTAGGTTACCACAACAATGGCATCTTTTTCACCTTCTGTTGTTGTATCTACTGGTGTCTTGAACTCGAAGCTTGTACCACTTGGAAGATCTCCTACGTTGCCGATTGAGTTCTTGGCATCTGGCGTTTCACCAACTTTAACAGTTTGATCTTTAGCTGTTGGATCGTTCTTGTCTGCGTCTGTACGTGGATCAACCACAGTAACCTTAACTGGTACTTCATCCTTAGATCCATCTGGGTAAGTCACAACGACGGTTGTACTCTTATCACCTGGGGTTGTTGTATCTACCGGTGTCTTGTATTCAAATGTAGTACCACTTGGAAGATCTCCTACGTTACCAATTGATTTCTTAGGATCTGGAGTTTCACCAACATTGACTGTTTGGTCCTTAGGTGTTGGTGTGTTCTTGTCCGCATCGGTACGTGGATCAACCACAGTAACCTTAACTGGTACTTCATCCTTAGATCCATCTGGGTAAGTCACAACGACGGTTGTACTCTTATCACCTGGGGTTGTTGTATCTACCGGTGTCTTGTATTCAAATGTAGTACCACTTGGAAGATCTCCTACGTTACCAATTGATTTCTTAGGATCTGGAGTTTCACCAACATTGACTGTTTGGTCCTTAGGTGTTGGCGTGTTCTTGTCCGCTTGAGTTGGATTTGCGACTACATTAACCTTAACTGGTACTTCATCCTTAGATCCATCTGGGTAGGTTACCACAACAATGGCATCTTTTTCACCTTCTGTTGTTGTATCTACTGGTGTCTTGAACTCGAAGCTTGTACCACTTGGAAGATCTCCTACGTTGCCGATTGAGTTCTTGGCATCTGGCGTTTCACCAACTTTAACAGTTTGATCTTTAGCTGTTGGATCGTTCTTGTCTGCGTCTGTACGTGGATCAACCACAGTAACCTTAACTGGTACTTCATCCTTAGATCCGTCTGGGTAAGTCACTACTACTGTCGATGATTTTTCACCTGGGGTTGTTGTATCTACCGGTGTCTTGTATTCAAATGTAGTACCACTTGGAAGATCTCCTACGTTACCAATTGATTTCTTAGGATCTGGAGTTTCACCAACATTGACTGTTTGGTCCTTAGGTGTTGGCGTGTTCTTATCCGCATCGGTACGTGGATCTACTACCTTAACAGTTACTGGAACTTCATCCTTAGATCCATCTGGGTAAGTCACTACTACTGTCGATGATTTTTCACCTGGGGTTGTTGTATCTACCGGTGTCTTGTATTCAAATGTAGTACCACTTGGAAGATCTCCTACGTTACCAATTGATTTCTTAGGATCTGGAGTTTCACCAACATTGACTGTTTGGTCCTTAGGTGTTGGCGTGTTCTTATCTGCGTCTGTACGTGGATCTACTACCTTAACAGTTACTGGAACTTCATCCTTAGATCCATCTGGGTAAGTCACAACGACGGTTGTACTCTTATCACCTGGGGTTGTTGTATCTACTGGTGTCTTGTATTCAAATGTAGTACCACTTGGAAGATCTCCTACGTTACCAATTGATTTCTTAGGATCTGGAGTTTCACCAACATTGACTGTTTGGTCCTTAGGTGTTGGCGTGTTCTTATCCGCATCGGTACGTGGATCTACTACCTTAACAGTTACTGGAACTTCATCCTTAGATCCATCTGGGTAAGTCACTACTACTGTCGATGATTTTTCACCTGGGGTTGTTGTATCTACCGGTGTCTTGTATTCAAATGTAGTACCACTTGGAAGATCTCCTACGTTACCAATTGATTTCTTAGGATCTGGAGTTTCACCAACATTGACTGTTTGGTCCTTAGGTGTTGGCGTGTTCTTATCTGCGTCTGTACGTGGATCTACTACCTTAACAGTTACTGGAACTTCATCCTTAGATCCATCTGGGTAAGTCACAACGACGGTTGTACTCTTATCACCTGGGGTTGTTGTATCTACTGGTGTCTTGTATTCAAATGTAGTACCACTTGGAAGATCTCCTACGTTACCAATTGATTTCTTAGGATCTGGAGTTTCACCAACATTGACTGTTTGGTCCTTAGGTGTTGGCGTGTTCTTATCCGCATCGGTACGTGGATCTACTACCTTAACAGTTACTGGAACTTCATCCTTAGATCCATCTGGGTAAGTCACTACTACTGTCGATGATTTTTCACCTGGGGTTGTTGTATCTACCGGTGTCTTGTATTCAAATGTAGTACCACTTGGAAGATCTCCTACGTTACCAATTGATTTCTTAGGATCTGGAGTTTCACCAACATTGACTGTTTGGTCCTTAGGTGTTGGCGTGTTCTTATCTGCGTCTGTACGTGGATCTACTACCTTAACAGTTACTGGAACTTCATCCTTAGAACCATCTGGGTAAGTCACTACTACTGTCGATGATTTTTCACCTGGTGTTGTTGTATCTACCGGTGTCTTGTATTCAAATGTAGTGCCACTTGGGAGATCATCTACGTTACCAATTGATTTCTTAGGATCTGGAGTTTCACCAACATTAACAGTTTGATCTTTAGCTGTTGGATCGTTCTTATCTGCGTCTGTTTGTTTAGCCTTGATTTCAATTGGGACATTGATGGTTTCAGTTGTACCATCTGGGTAGGTCACCTCCATTGGGACGTTGACCAAACCACTGGTTGCATTATCTGCAATCTTACTTGTGATAGACCCTGAAGCCTCATCCACAGATACTGATTCAACACCTGTAGGTAGTGTGCCAGCCTTGAAGTTTGTACCTGCTGGAACTGGAACAACTTTTCCTTCAACATCACGAACGATAGGAATTTGAGGTTGAGTAGTTTCACCTGCAGTCACAACTGCTTTTTCATAGCTAACGTCATAGGTTTGGTTCTTAGGTGCATTGATCACTAAGAGGTTTGTATCTAAGAAGGCATTGGCATATGATCCTTGGTGAACCCCCTCGGTATTTCCTTTCCAAGAACGTTCGATCGCATTCAAGGTAGGTTTGACTCCACGCTCCATCCATTGTTCAAATAGGAGCATGCCGTTGTTCTTCTTGATTTCTTCGTTCAATTTTTTAGCTAATTCAACAGAATCAATGGTGTCTTTGAACTTGTAAGAAACTGTATAAGAAGTTAACTGACCTGAAGCCGCTCCTAAGATATTTTTGTCGATGTTATTTCTAACTTTATCAACATCCTTTTGACTCGGATTGGTCTTGGTTGCAATACTGATTTCATCTGTTTTTCGTGTATCCAGTTTTCCAGATGAATCCATTGTCAATTTGATCTTATTGACACCTTTTACTGCAGAACCATCTGCATCTGATTTATAAATATAGGTCTCATTGAGATCTAAGTAAGGCAAGAGATTGCTTGGAATCACTTGTTCAATATAAGGTACCGACTGGAAAGTATTTGAACTGAGGTTCACAACCCCCATTGCTGCAGAGACTTTCATGGTGTAGACCACTTCAATAGAATCCGCTTTTCCATCACTAGTAAAGCGAGGAAGAACTTTAAGGGTTGGTTGCGTATTAACTCCAGTACCAGGTGTCCCGGTAAATGCGTTGGTTAATCCATTGTCAGAAGCTGTCTTCTTATCATTTTTAGAAGCGATAAACCATGAGTTATCAATACTTTCACGGACTAATTTATTTGGAATAACTTTACCATAGTCCTTACCAGTCACCCAAGCAGAAGAGAAGGAGATTGGAGTGTTAGAAAGACCAAGGTCATCCAAGGTTTTCCCGTTCTTCAAAGTAATGGTGATAGGGTGGTCATAAGCCGCACCGATCCCACCTGATGCAACTGTGTTATTTTGAATTGGAACTGACCAAACAGATCCATTTTCATATTTAGTAAATTCTTGCGCAGCACCTTGATAAGTTGGTTTGATGGTAATCTTCTCGATATTTTCATAGAAGGTTGGATTTTGGAAGTTCATAATCATATGAGCGCCAAATGGGTACTTCTTATCTTTAGCCCATCCACCTGCTAATCGTGTCCAAGAAGTTCCTGTCAAAGAGATGCTACCATCAGCATTGACCTTATTGAATTCTACTCCGGCATTCTTCACAACATATGGAGCTTCTTTATCAGTCGTAATCCCTGTTGAGTCAAATTTATTTGAAATTGTCAGAGATGAATCGGTTGGTTTAATCACACCGTTCACTGTACTTGGAGAAACATTCAATTGTTTAGTAACAGTTTTACCAGAGGCATCTGTAACAGTTGCCACTACAGTCCCACCTGAAGATGGACGTTTAAAAGTATAAACACCATTTGATCCACTAATGGATACTGCTTGACCATCTACTGTAACGGTTACAGTTGCTGCTGCATCTGTACGAATGGTCACATATTCATCACCGGCTTCAATAGAGGCAGTTAGTTCATTTGAAGCTTCCGCTGCAGCTGGCTGAGCAGAGGTGTCACGACGTGAACGGACGCGTGGTGTTTCTGAGTCTGAACTAGACTGACTTACTTCTGCATTTCCCTGTTCGCTCGAAGTTTCTGTAGACAAACCTTCACTTGTTGGAAGGGCTGCTGTTGCTGCATAAGCAGTTGTGCTCTCTGTGTTGACAGTAGCACTATCATCCGTTGCTGGCACATGGGTGCTAGCTGACACTGCTTCTGCATCGGCTTCGTTCTCCGCAGCTGAAACAGTCTGTGCTCCAGCCAAGAAAGCGCCGTTCCTAAAAGCACGGAGCAAACTCCGACACTATATTTTCTCAATGAAAAGCGTTGACGTTTATTAAACATTTCTTTCATTGTCAAAAAAATCTCCTATAATTTCATTTCATGTTTCCATGATGCCACTATATTGTACCTCTCAATATATACCAATGTCAACAAATTGAAATCATTTTGTCAAAAAACACAAAAAAATGAAATATTAGGCTAATTTTTTAGGTTTTTATCACTATATTTTAGTTATTTATCATATTTTTTCATTAACTGGGAATTTTTTTAAAAAAATCCCTGCTTTTTCAAGCAGGGATTCTTTCTATGAATACGAAACGAATCGGTTTCTTCAATAAATGAAGTTGTAGTCTACCTTTCGTTTAATCTTCTTGTTTTTTGCGTTTTGCAAGACCCGCAAGTCCTACCATACCAAGTGCCGCACCGAACAAGGCTGCTGAAACAGATTGATCCTCACCAGTTTCAGGAAGCGCTGGAGCTTGCGGTGTCACAGGAGCTTCTGGCTTAGCTGGTTCTTGTTTGACTGGTTGCGGTTTTTCCGGTTCTGGTTTTACAGGTTCCGGTTGTGGTTGTGGACGTGGCTGTGGTTGAGGTTGAGGTTGAGGTTCTGGTTTTGGCTCAGGAGTTGGAGCTGGGTTCTTTGTATAGAGAACAGTTGCTACAACATCTTTACTTTCTGCTGTCAAACCAGTCACTTCTTCCACAACCAGTGGATTTGCAGTATAGCCTTCAAGGACAGGTGATGTTACCGCATCAAAAGTAGTATCAGCATTTTCTGCTGTCCATTCGCCTGTGCTCAACACTTCGTTTGTCACAGGATTCACTACTACTTCACGATGGAAGGTTACTTTGTCCTTGTGTTCTGGAGCTAGTACTTCTCCTGTAAGTGCATCCTTGTAGAAGATTGTTTCAGTAACCACTTTTGTTTCCTGACGGGCAACTGACTTCTGTTCCACTACAATCGTTGTATTGCGTCCAATTGCATTTGGATCCGCAGGATCATTTGGATCTACTGTTCCAGCTGTTGTATCATAACCAAAAACTTTTTGACCGTCTTTAATTTTGTAAGCTGCTGGAATTTCTGGAACCGGAGTTACATCAGCTCTTGATGCATCCGTTAGATTGTTCTTGTAGACCACTTCTGAAAGTACCTTACCATCTTTATCCACCAACTGAATGCGACCAAGCTTCTTATAATAAACATCAAACTTGTAATTCAAGGTACCATCAGGATCGATTGTGGTAGATTCAATTTCTTTTACAAGTGTGTAGTGTCCTGGAACCACTGGAGATGGAATCGGAGGGAGTACAGCTTCTGAATTTGAACTTACATCAGCAGCCAAAGCAGTTACCTCTGTTTCTTCATCCTCTAAACGTGCACTACGTGCGCGAAATCGCGGGGTATCACTCGCAAGACTTGCTTCTACACCACGGGGAGCAATTGCATCTGTCAAAGCACGACGTGTACGAACAGCCGGTCTGTTCGCTGCGTCATCTTCGATTGGAGTTGCACTAACAAATTTCCAAGCTTGTGGAGTCATTTCTCCAGTCACCAAGTTAACGAGAACAATCCGTTCAAATACAACACGTTCACGAACTGGTTTTGGTACAGGTACTCCATCACCATCTTCAACGTAGTAGTATACTGTACGTGTACCAGTGATACGACGAGGTTGAATCTTATCTACTGTCTTCGGCCAGTTTGGTGTTTTTGGATCAGTTGGATCGTAAGGAGTATCTGGAGTAGGATTTGGATCATTTGGTCCTACTGGAACAATACGCTCACGGACCACAACAGTGAATTCTTGGTCTACTTTGGCATCAAAGTCAAAGTTCTTGTTAGCTGCACTTGTGAAGCCATCGCTAACTAATTCATAACCTTTGCGGTGGAGGTCATCAATTTTAGCTGAGGTACTATAATTGATTGCTTCACCTGACTTACCATTGACCACATCACGTGTTACTTCCACATTACCTTTTTCGTTGACATATTTGATGATAGCTTTTTGAGCATCTTTCACATATGTTACGACTTCGACAACATCCTTAGCCCCTGCTTTGACACCTTTGACTTCTGGTACCACCAATTTATTAGCAGTGTAGCCTGAAATCACTGGTGATTTCACTGCATCGAAGGTATCATCACTTGTAGTCCATTCACGGTAGTCGATGTGACCAGTTACCAAGTTAACGTATGCGAAGCGTTTGAAGTGAAGGGTTTCTGTCACGTCATCTTTCGCTTTAGAGCCGTCTTCGTAGACGTATTTCACAGTACGTGTAACATCGTCTTTGTTCACCAAATCTTTAACTGGATCTGGCCATTTTGGTGTATCTGGATCTTTTGGATCAACTGGTTGATCTGGATTTGGTTTTGGTTTATCTGGATCGATTGGTTCGATGCGTTCGCGAAGGGTAACTGTGAACTCTTGGTCTACCTTGGCATCAAAGTCAAAGTTCTTGTTGGCTGCACTTGTGAAGCCATCGCTAACAAGTTCATAACCTTTACGCTTGTAAGCTGCGATCTTATCAGCTGTGCTGTAATCAATCGCTTCACCTGATTTACCATTGACCACATCACGACTTAATTCAGCTGTACCTTTTTCGTTGACATACTTGATGATAGCTTTTTGAGCATCTTTCACGTAAGTCACGACTTCGACAACATCCTTAGCCCCTGCTTTGACACCTTTGACTTCTGGCACTACCAATTTATTAGCAGTGTAACCTGTAATGACTGGAGATTTCACAGCGTCGAAAGTATCATCACTTGTAGTCCATTCACGGTAGTCGATGTGACCAGTTACCAAGTTAACGTATGCGAAGCGTTTGAAGTGAAGGGTTTCTTTCACATCATCTTTCGCTTTAGAGCCATCTTCGTAGACGTATTTCACAGTACGTGTTACATCGTCTTTGTTAACTACATCCTTAACTGGATCTGGCCATTTTGGTGTATCTGGATCTTTTGGATCAACTGGTTGATCTGGATTTGGTTTTGGTTTGTCTGGATCGATTGGTTCGATGCGCTCACGAAGGGTAACTGTAAACTCTTGGTCTACTTTGGCATCAAAGTCAAAGTTCTTGTTAGCTGCACTTGTGAAGCCATCGCTAACGAGTTCATAACCTTTACGCTTGTAAGCTGCAATCTTATCAGCTGTGCTATATGGAATAGCTTCACCTGATTTACCTACGACTTGATCACGACCTAATTCAGCTGTACCTTTTTCGTTGACATACTTGATAATGGCCTTTTGAGCATCCTTCACGTAAGTCACGACTTCGACAACATCCTTAGCCCCTGCTTTGACACCTTTGACTTCTGGCACTACCAATTTATTAGCAGTATAGCCTGAAATCACTGGTGATTTCACTGCATCGAAGGTATCATCACTTGTAGTCCATTCACGGTAGTCGATGTGGCCTGTTACCAAGTTAACGTATGCAAAGCGTTTGAAGTGAAGGGTTTCTGTCACATCATCTTTCGCTTTAGAGCCATCTTCGTAGACGTATTTCACAGTACGTGTTACATCGTCTTTGTTGACTACATCCTTAACTGGATCTGGCCATTTCGGTGTATCTGGATCTTTTGGATCAACTGGCTGATCTGGGTTTGGTTTTGGTTTGTCTGGATCGATTGGTTCGATGCGTTCGCGAAGAGTAACTGTAAACTCTTGGTCAAATGCTTTATCAAAGTCAAAGTTCTTGTTAGCTGCACTTGTAAAGCCATCGCTAACGAGTTCATAACCTTTACGTTTGTATGCTGCGATCTTATCAGCTGTGCTGTAATCAATTGCTTCACCGGATTTACCTACGACTTGGTCACGGCTCAATTCAGTGTTGCCTTTTGCATTGACATACTTGATAATCGCTTTTTGAGCATCACGAACGTAAGTTACTGTAACTTCAAAGTCTGGTGCTGTCGCTTCAACTCCTGTTACAGCTGGAACTACATCTTTATCAGCAGTATAGCCTTGGATTTTTGGAGTTAAAACAGTATCAAAAGTAGTATCCTCTGATGTCCAAGGACGATAATCAACATGACCGGTTACTAAGTTGACATAAGCAAAGCGTTTGAAGTGAAGAGTTTCTGTCACATCATCTTTTGCTTTAGAGCCATCTTCGTAAACATAATGAATTGTACGTGTTACATCATCTTTGTTAACTACATCTTTGACTGGATCTGGCCATTTCGGTGTATCTGGATCTTTTGGATCAACTGGCTGATCTGGATTTGGTTTTGGTTTGTCTGGATCGATTGGTTCGATGCGTTCACGAAGAGTAACAAAGAATTCTTGGTCTACTTTGGCATCAAAGTCATATTTCTTATTCACAGAATTCGTGAAACCATCGTTGACTAATTCATAACCTTTGCGTTTAAATGCTGAAATCTTACCATCTGTGCTGTAATCAATCGCTTCACCTGATTTACCATTGACCACATCACGATCTAATTCCACATTGCCTTTTTCGTTGACATACTTGATGATCGCTTTTTGAGCATCTTTCACATATGTTACAACTTCGACAATATCTTCAGCTCCAGCTTTGACACCTTTGACTTCTGGTACCACCAATTTATTAGCAGTGTAACCTGTGATAACTGGAGATTTCACTGCATTGAAAGTATCATCACTTGTAGTCCATTCACGGTAGTCGATGTGACCGGTTACCAAGTTAACGTATGCAAAGCGTTTGAAGTGAAGGGTTTCTGTCACATCATCTTTCGCTTTAGAACCATCTTCGTAGACGTATTTGACAGTACGTGTTACATCGTCTTTGTTGACTACATCCTTAACTGGATCTGGCCATTTCGGTGTATCTGGATCTTTTGGATCAACTGGTTGATCTGGATTTGGTTTTGGTTTGTCTGGATCGATTGGTTCGATGCGTTCGCGAAGAGTAACTGTAAACTCTTGGTCTACTTTGGCATCAAAGTCAAAGTTCTTGTTAGCTGCACTTGTAAAGCCATCGCTAACGAGTTCATAACCTTTACGTTTGTATGCAGAGATCTTATCAGCTGTGCTGTAATCAATTGCTTCACCGGATTTACCATTGACCTCATCACGGCTCAATTCAGTGTTGCCTTTTTCGTTGACATACTTGATGATCGCTTTTTGAGCATCTTTCACGTATGTTACAACTTCTTCAACGTCTGCTGCTCCAGCTTTAACACCTGTGACTTCTGGTACTACCAATTTATTAGCAGTATAGCCCTTGATGACTGGTGAAGTCACTGCATCGAAAGTATCATCACTTGTAGTCCATTCACGGTAGTCGATGTGACCGGTTACCAAGTTGACGTATGCGAAGCGTTTGAAGTGAAGGGTTTCTGTCACATCATCTTTCGCTTTAGAGCCATCTTCGTAGACGTATTTGACAGTACGTGTTACATCGTCTTTGTTGACTACATCCTTAACTGGATCTGGCCATTTTGGTGTATCTGGATCTTTTGGATCAACTGGTTGATCTGGATTTGGTTTTGGTTTGTCTGGATCGATTGGTTCGATACGTTCGCGAAGAGTAACTGTAAACTCTTGGTCTACTTTGGCATCAAAGTCAAAGTTCTTGTTAGCCGCACTTGTGAAGCCATCGCTAACAAGTTCATAACCTTTACGTTTGTAAGCTGCAATCTTATCAGTTGTGCTGTAATCAATTGCTTCACCTGATTTACCATTGACCTCATCACGGCTCAATTCAGTGTTGCCTTTTTCGTTGACATACTTGATGATCGCTTTTTGAGCATCTTTCACGTATGTTACAACTTCTTCAACGTCTGCTGCTCCAGCTTTAACACCTGTGACTTCTGGTACTACCAATTTATTAGCAGTATAGCCCTTGATGACTGGTGAAGTCACTGCATCGAAAGTATCATCACTTGTAGTCCATTCACGGTAGTCGATGTGACCGGTTACCAAGTTGACGTATGCGAAGCGTTTGAAGTGAAGGGTTTCTGTCACATCATCTTTCGCTTTAGAGCCATCTTCGTAGACGTATTTGACAGTACGTGTTACATCGTCTTTGTTGACTACATCCTTAACTGGATCTGGCCATTTTGGTGTATCTGGATCTTTTGGATCAACTGGTTGATCTGGATTTGGTTTTGGTTTGTCTGGATCGATTGGTTCGATACGTTCGCGAAGAGTAACTGTAAACTCTTGGTCTACTTTGGCATCAAAGTCAAAGTTCTTGTTAGCCGCACTTGTGAAGCCATCGCTAACAAGTTCATAACCTTTACGTTTGTAAGCTGCAATCTTATCAGTTGTGCTGTAATCAATTGCTTCACCTGATTTACCATTGACCTCATCACGACTTAATTCAGCAGTACCTTTTTCGTTGACATACTTGATGATCGCTTTTTGAGCATCTTTCACGTATGTTACAACTTCTTCAACGTCTGCTGCTCCAGCTTTAACACCTGTGACTTCTGGTACTACCAATTTATTAGCAGTATAGCCCTTGATGACTGGTGAAGTCACTGCATCGAAAGTATCATCACTTGTAGTCCATTCACGGTAGTCGATGTGACCGGTTACCAAGTTGACGTATGCGAAGCGTTTGAAGTGAAGGGTTTCTTTCACATCATCTTTCGCTTTAGAGCCATCTTCGTAGACGTATTTGACAGTACGTGTTACATCGTCTTTGTTCACCAAATCTTTAACTGGATCTGGCCATTTTGGTGTATCCGGATCTTTTGGATCAACTGGTTGATCTGGATTTGGTTTTGGTTTGTCTGGATCGATTGGTTCGATGCGTTCGCGAAGGGTAACTGTAAACTCTTGGTCTACTTTGGTATCAGAATCGAAGTTCTTGTCTGCTGCATCTGAGAAGCCATCGCTGACCAATTCATATCCTTGGCGACGGTAAGATGAAATCTTATCATTTGTGCTGTAGTTGATTAGCTCGCCTGATTTACCAGAAACTAGATCACGGCTCAATTCAGTGTTGCCTTTTTCATTGACATATTTAATGATGGCTTTTTGAATTTGCTTGGTGATGACAATCTTAGTATCTCGACCAATTGCATCTAGGTCATCTTTATGGTTTGGATTAACCGTTTTACGAGTTTCGTCATATCCATAAATGGATTGACCTGGTTTAATTTCCCAACCTGTTGGTACAGATGGTACATTTGTGAACCATGCACGAGTTGGATCAGATGGGTCGTTAGCGTATTGTTTTCTAGCAGATTCTTCCTGTTTAGAAGTTACTTCACCCGCTGGAGTAATATAGTTACCTTGTTCATCTACATAAGTAACATAACCAAGCTTTTTATACCAGACGTTGAAGACATAGTCGTCAATATTTGTCGGATCAACAACAAGAGCTTCGATACTAGCTTTGTCTGCATAAAAACCAGGAAGAACTGGTGTCATGACCTTCTTAAACTCATAGTCAGGATCAGTTGATGTCGCATCCCCTGCAGCACGGAAGCTACCTCTGCGATTGTAATTGCGACGACGAGCGATATAAGCTTCTAACGAAGCACGGAATTTTTCTTGTGCTTCCTTTGTAAGCTGGATATCATATCCTCCATTCGGATTGACAGTTGCATTTTCCAAGTCCAAACCTGGGACTTTTTTATCTACAACAATCTTATCTTTTACTGAAGGTGCCGCTGTTTCGCTTGCTTTATCTTCTACTGCTTCAGAAGCTTCCACTTTTGCTTTCTCTGAAACTACTGCTTTGCTTTCAGCCTCTTCAACAGTTGGGGCAGACTGGCTTTCTTTTTTCGCTTCTTCTACCTTGGTGTCGACTTTAGCTTCTTTTTTAGCTTCCTCAACTTTAGCTTCTACTACATTCGCTTTTTTCTCTACCTCAGCAACTTCTTTCGCTGGTGCTTCAGTAGTTTTTTCAGAAGCAACTGCTTCTTCATTCTTTTCTACTGGAGTCAAGCTTGGGGAAGGAATTGCTGGTTCAGCAGTATAGGTAGCAACTTTCTCGGTCTCCGCAACGGGGGCAGCTTCCTCTACTAGGCTTTCTGAGGCAACTGATGTTGAAGATGAAGAAGCTTCGTCCACTTTCACTTCTGTGTCAGCAGCTGCAATCGTAGTTCCTGCCAAAACAGTACCAATCAAAACTGAGGCTACTCCGACAGAATATTTACGAATTGAGAATCGTTGTTTTCGATCAAAACTCATTTCTTTCTCCTTTTTATTTCGATAGTGGCAAATGGATAGCTGTAACTCCCCATCAAAAAGAGTACAACTATGCCATTTACCTAGTTCCAAACTTTACTAAATTTTCGGTGGACGACGACTGGATCGACCACGAGTCAAGACACGTTTTCCAGTATAGACTGGATTAGTGACAGTTGCAGTTGCTTTTGGCGTGTTAACACGAATCGCAGTTGTAGGAGCCACTGGTTGAGGGCTAACTTCTGTTGAAACCTCTGGTTGAGGGGCCACTGGAGTCGCTACTGGCTCTTCAGGTAGGCGCTCTACACTTGCTTCAACTGTTGCTGCTGGTCTTGGCTCTTCTGCTACAGGAGCAGGAGACTCAACTGGAAGATCTTCGTAATCCTCAGTAGAAGCAACTTCGTATTCTGCTGGTAGACTTCTTCTTACACGACGGTTAGCTACTGCATCTCCAGTAGCTGCCGCTCCATTGACTGGCTGAACCGGAGTATCAACGTCTACAACTTTACCAATTCTCCATGAAGAGTATGTAATATTACCTGTTACTAAGTTGATATAAGCTGTTCTTTCAAAGGTTATCTGACGTGTAATGGTCTTGAAGACTTCTTTACCACTTTCTTCTTCTCTGAAGCGGATGGTTTGAGTTGCTGTACGTTCCAACTCTTTCATATCCTTGACTTCTTCTGGCCAGTTCGCTGGATCTTCTGGTGTTACAGGGATGCCAGGTACTGGTTTTGGATCTTGTGGAGTAACTGGTTCAATCCGTTCTTCTAGAGAAACGACAAACTCTTGATCCACAGATGGATTTGAATCATAATGCTTATCTGCAGCATTGGTAAAGCCATCTTCTATCAGCTTATAGCCAGCCTTCTTATAGGTAGTGATTCTATCAGCTGTGCTGTAGTCGATAAGAGCGCCACTACTTCCTTCCAACTCATCTTTAGCAAGATCGACATTAGAAGTTGTATTCACGTATTTGACAACCGCTTTTTGTTTATCTTGTTTGTAAACAACGACGGTCTCATAGTTGGTCAATTTAACATTGTCTACAATGTTACGCCAGTATGTTTCTGAAACCGTACGACGTCCACCATGAGAGGCAACAATCTCATCTTTAATTTCACTAGGATTGAAGGTTACGGATACACGAGATGCTTTTGTTCCAACTGCTAAACCAGGTACGTTGGAAGAAAGAATTTCCGCTTTATAGCCCTGAAGTTCAGGAGATACAACTGTATCATACGTTGCTTTACTGTTCTTAGTACCCTGCAAGTTTCCATCCAGTATCTGCAACGCCATCTCCGTCAATATCTTGAATGGCATATTCTGCCTTGGCATATGCTGCTAGGAATTCATCCCCATTTGCAACACTAGATTTTTTCAAGATTTCTCTAAATTGACAGTGATCAATTGCGACCTCAAGGAGTCGTTTCCAATCAGATGATTGAACAACTACTTTTGGTTTTCCATTTTCATCTAAAACAGGAGAGCCATCTTCGTAAACATAACGGATGGTATTGGTATGAGTTGCATGTGGATTAATGCTGGTTCCGTTAGATACCCAAATGTTTTGGCGGTTCGATACTACTGGGTCAATTCCGTATGTCTTATCTGTTGCAAGAACGCCACCTGTAGAGGAAAGTGTCCGAACAGAAAGTGAATTTCTTGGATTGATTTCTGGAGTAGACCCCGGTTGGAAACCAGCAATGCTCATCGCACCACCTTGGATGTCTGTCCATACAGAACTCATTTATTTCTGCTGACTACATTTCTACCATCTTGGTTGAGTGAGTATACGGTGTATCTTCCAGCACCTGGATTTACACGAGTACCAGTTGGTCCATTAAACTCAATATGGTTCCCTGATCGTCTTGATCCGTTGGCAATATATAGAATATTTCCGTGTCCAATATGTTCCGGGTTATTTCCTTGGGCAATTCCCACCGGAAGTTTACCTGTGATCTCTCCAGCTGAGCGTCCTTCTGAATTGGTATAACGCATAAAGGAAACGTAGAGAGGATTGTTAAATTGGAAGACAACATTGGTACTTGATCCGAGTGGCACAGAAATCAACTCTGCGTAATAGTCCGTATTATCATCACGAATATCGACAATAGATCCCTTATTCGCTTGGAATAATGGATGATCTTTCCAACCATGTTTTGAATCCAAGTTGATTACATCGTCCCATGGATTAGCTCCACGGTTGTCCATTTGAACGCGGAAGGTCGCATAGTCATCTACTAAAATAGAACCGTTTTCGTTCAAACCGATATAGTTATATGCATTGTAACTACCAGAAGGGCCTCCACCACTCTTCGGACCTTTTCCTACAGAGTGGAAGGTATTGGTTGATTTCTTACCAAATACAACACGTGAGTTGTCCCCAAAGTCAATCGCAGTCCCACGACCTTTGTTTTCAAACCGAACTTTTGCATTCGTTCCAGTTGTGAAGGTCGCATTGTTACCAAAGACTAGTCCATCACGTCCTGTGAAATTGAAGGTAGCATGTTCTCCAATGGTAAGACTACTCTTTCCATTTCGACGGAAGGCATTAACTGTGCCATAGCCTCCCCAACGGTCAAGGTGAGTCGCTCCATCAGATGGACGGGCCATCCCTAAAGAAATCGCCTGACCAATGCTTGTATTCAAGTTTAATTTTGAATCTCTGCCGGTTACAACGGTACCACCATGTTCCATGAAGATCCCAGCATTATGGTAACGAGCACTTTCCGTTCCATTGTTCGTATTCATGTTAATGGTGAGGCTTGCTCCATCATTCACACGAACAGTTGAACCACCTGCAAGGTTGATACCGTCCCCTTGTGAAGAACGATTCAAGGTCAAACTCGCTCCGTCAGCAACTGTGACAGATTTAGCATCGTGAATATTTGCTTCACGACGCAATACTGAGTGCCCAGCAGATCCAACATTCCGTTGCACATACTGAGTTTGACCGTTTGCAGAACGGTAGCTATCACTAACAGTAGAAGTGGTTGTTCCTTTACAATGACGTCGGTATTCCCGCCACCACCATAAAGGGAAGAACCTTGACTTTTCACGTTTTCAAATGTAACGGTATTGGCTCCACTTGTTGACGAAAGATCCACAGTCCCTTTTGAGTTCCCAGTTGCCAATTGAAGGTTTTTAAAGACCAAATTCCAAGCACTTGAACCAGTAAACTTCAAGGTATTGGACAAAAGATCCAAGCTAGATTGATCATTGCGTCCTTGAATAACTAAATTCCGACCTTGAGAAGCAATCGTAACTGTACGGTCAACTGAATTTACCCGACCATTATCTACATTACCATTGTCCCCAGTTGCAACAACATTACCAGAAATCGTAATGTTCTTGATGGAACTATCATTCAGCGCTGATACGAATCCATTCCAGTTGGATACAACACGAGAAGTCACTTCTCCACCATTACGGAAGCCTGTAGTCCCTGCCGAGCTATTTGCTTCTGTAGGCGCTACATTTGTATCTGCTACTTCTTTTTCTGTTTCCACTTTGTCCTCAACACTCTCCTTACTTTCTGTAGTTGTAGATTCTACAGCTGGAACTGAAGAAGACGGTTGAATCGCCGCAGTAACATCGTAAGAGGAAGGAACAGAAGATTCTCCACTACGAGATTCTGACTGATCATTGCTAGTTTCCTGGTCTAGTGTATCAGAAACTGTATTTGAGGTTGCATCTGTAGTAGGCGCTACTTCATCAGCTGAAACCACTGGGGATCCTGCTGCAAACAGCGCGGTCCCCAAAAGAACCGAACAAACGCCAAAACTATATTTCCTTACGGAAAATCGTTGGCGTCGATTGAATATATCCCTCATATCCATAAAACTCCTTTTTAAAAAATATTTTTGTTCCAAGATAATTTTAGCAAAAAATAAACCTTCAAATGTCACTGTGTCGTAAATATCGCGAAATGTGTCGTAATATTGTCTTTTTTTCGTCATTTTTTTGCAAAAAAACGCTAAAAATACGAACGATTTTTGTGATTTTTTTCATTTATGCACTTTGAGTTCACCTTTTTTAAACATGTATTTTATAACAATTCTTTTGCCCATTTCTCTATACTTTTTAGGATATCCCCTTTATTTTACTAATACTTATTGTCATGAATTGGTGATTTCTAGTTTTTTTCTGACTCCACCTATAGAAAAGCCTAGTTATCGATCTAAAATAAAACTCTTTCCAAAACAAAACTTTATTCTGAAAGAACGAAAATTTTGGCAAAGACAGACCTTTTTCCATTTCTCTCGTCTAGCTGGGGAGCAACTTGTTCTCCTTTTCTGTTTGTTAAATAGGAAGAGAAGAAATAGGGATTCTGTGTTTCTCAAAAGAAAAACTTCAATTATTTGAAAAATAGGAGCTATTCGCCCATCAATACAAAAAAGCAGCCGGGAAAATCCCGACTGCTAAAAAGAGCGAATCATTTTCATCACACTCTCATTCGGCTTTCTGATCTAAGAAATGTGATTTTATTCTAGTCTTTTTCTAATGAAGTCTAAATTGTTCTGAGGAAACCCTTAGAAAGACGCCAGTACTTTCAAATTAGTCTTCATTTTTCTTGCGTTTTGCAAGTCCCGCAAGGCCAACCATACCAAGTGCAGCACCTAACAATGCAGCAGAAGCTGATTGATCTTCACCAGTTTCAGGAAGTGCTGGAGCTGGTGGAGTTGTTGGTGTTGGCGGTGTTGGTGGTGTTGGTGGTGTATTAGGTGGTGTTGTTGGCGGTGTATTAGGTGGTGTTGTTGGTGGTGTATTTGGCGGTGTTGTTGGTGGTGTTGGCGGAATAACAGTGTTGTTAAACTCTGTATCTTCTGGCAACTGAGTAACAGCCGTCAATACTTTACCGTCTTTATTAATCATAATACCCACAGTAGCAACCATCTTATCGTATTCAACGCTAGAATCTGTGCCACGGATTTCTTCTACATGGTAGAGATGAGTTCCTTCTTCACCACGCTTGAATTCAAGTGCTGAGAATTGGATCTTACCAGCAGCATCATTGGTTACGGTTTCGATCACATTTCCTTTTTCGTCCTTAAGAACGAAGCTGAATTCACCAGCCTTCAACTCACGACCTTCCAATTTCTTAGTAAATTGGAATTGAACCTTAACTGGAATGTTGACTACACGTTTTTCAGTTGGTTTTTCTGGTTTTTCTACAGACTTCTTAGTTGGATCGTATTGGTGTACGATTTGTGAAGCTGTATTTTCGATATCCACACCCTCTTGAGCAGATTGTTTAATTTCTGCAGGGATTTCAAACTTGTAGTAACGTCCGAAGGCCAACTTAGTTGTGTCGATGACTTGTGTATTTTCTGCGTCTCCAAGTGACTTAGTCAAGTCCGCTTTAGAAGTTGCAGTAATCACACCGTTTTCAACCTTGATATCAAACTTAGCTGTTACATCTTCTCCTGTTACAGAGTCGTATGCCTTAATATCAGCTCCGTTGACATTCAAGTTTGCACTGTCATATTTATCTGTAACACCAACAGATTGAATATTGTGTGCTTCAGTGAATTTAGTTGTATCTAACCATACTTGGTAGTATACTTTATCACCCTTCTTGAGTGTCTTCGTATTGATATTTTGAGCTTCGTTGTTTGCAGTACCGTCCACATAAGGATTTGCGTTTGTATCCGCAACCTTATCCTTCAACTCACTATCATCGTCGAGAAGTTTAGTTCCTGTAAGATCGAATTTAGATTCGTTCAGGATGTATTTCTCTGGGTTGAATTCTGGAGTTTCTGGTGGGCGAACTGTATTGTTGAATTCTTTATCTGCTGGATCCGTTACCCTAGTAAGGAGAGCTTTCGCTGTTCCATCATGAGATACCTCAACTGTTACAACTGCTTTCATCGTGTCATAAGTAACTGTTGCATCAGTTCCTTTAACTTCTTCTACAGTATAGTTGTAAGTACCTTCTTGACCCTTCTTGAATTCAAGAGCTGAGAACTTAACGTTACCAGATGCATCGTTCTTCACAGTTTCAAGAGTCTTACCATCTTTATCCTTAAGAACAAAGCTGAATTCGTTAGCTTTAAGCTCACGGCCTTCCATACGTTTAGTGAAGTTGAATTCAACTGAAACAGGGATATTCACAACACGTTTTTCAGTTGGTTTGTTTGGTTTCTTCACTGACTTGCTTGTTGGATCGTATTGGTGTACGATTTGAGCTGCAGTGTTTTCAATATCCGCACCGCCTTTAACAGTTTCTTTCACTGTTGCTGGGATGTCGAACTTGTAGTAACGTCCAAAGGCAAACTTAGTTGTGTCGATGACTGGAGTATTTTCTGCGTCTCCAAGTGACTTAGTCAAGTCCGCTTTAGAAGTTGCAGAGATCACACCATTTTCAACCTTGATATCAAACTTAGCTGTTACATCTTCGCCTGTTACAGAGTCGTAAGCTTTGATGTTTGCAACATTGATATCCACCTTATCCTCTTCGTAGTCATCTGTGATTCCTACTGATTGGATATTGTGAGCTTCAGTGAATTTCGTTGTATCCAACCATACTTGGTAAACAACCTTATCGCCACGGTTCACTGTCTTGGTGTTGATGTTCGCTGCTTCATTATTATCAGCTTTATCAGCGTAAGGATTTGTGTTTGTATCCACAACCTTGTCTGCCAACTCTTTATCATCATCAAGGAGTAACTTACCAGTAAGGTCGAATTTCTCAGCGTTCAAGATGTATTTCTCTGGATTGAACTCTGGAGTTTCTGGAGGTGTTACACGGTTGTTGAACTCTTTATCCGTTGGATCTGTTACGTTAGTGATGAGAGCTTTCGCTGTTCCGTCATGTTTAACTTCTACAGTTACTACTGCTTTCATCGCATCATAAGTGACCGTTCCGTCAGTATCTTTGACTTCTTCAACTGTGAACTTGTGTTCGCCTACTTGTTCTTTCTTGAATTCAAGTTTAGAGAACTTAACGTTACCAGATGCATCGTTGCTTACAGTTTCAACAACTTTACCTTCTGAATCTTTCAATACGAAGCTGAATTCGTTCGCTTTAAGCTCACGTCCTTCTAGACGTTTAGTGAAGTTGAATTCTACTTGTACTGGTACGCTGTTTACACGTTTTTCAGTTGGTTTGTTTGGTTTTTCAACAGTCTTGCTTACTGGGTTGTAGTAGTTGACTACTTGAGCCGCAGTATTTTCGATATCTACTCCGCCTTTAACATCCGCTTTAACAGTTGCTGGAATATCAAACTTGTAGTAACGTCCGAATTCGAATTTAGTTGTGTCAATGATTTGAGTGTTTTCTGCGTCGCCAAGTGACTTAGTGAAGCCATCTTTAAGGGTTGCAGTGATCACACCGTTGTTCACAGCGATATCGAATTTAGCTGTTACATCATCACCTGTTACTGAGTCGTAAGCTTTGATCTTAGTAGAATCAAGTTCCAACTTAGTTTCATCGTAGTCATCTGAGATTCCTACTGATTGGATGTTGTCCTTGTTAGCTGCGTCGAATTTAGTTGTATCCAACCATACTTGGTAAACCAACTTGTCGCCACGTTTCACAGTCTTGGTATTCAAGTTTTGTTTTTCGTTGTTAGATGCATCGTCCGCATATGGGTTCGCATTGGTATCTGCGACCTTGTCTGCCAACTCTTTATCATCATCAACGAGCTTGTCACCAGTGATATCGAATTTCTCTTCAGAAACAACGTATTTCTCTGGTTGGAACTTAGGTTCTTCTGGAGGAGTTACACGGTTGTTAAATTCTTTATCAGCGATTTCGCCTACAGTCGCGATCAGAACTTTAGCAGTACCATCGTGTTTCACTGTGACTGTTACATTCGCTTTCATTGTGTCGTATGTAACGGTTGCGTCGCTTCCTTTAACTTCTTCTACTGTGTAGTTGTGTACGCCTTCTTGACCTTTCTTGAACTCAAGTTTAGAGAACTTAACGTTACCAGATGCATCATTGCTTACAGTTTCAAGAGTCTTACCTTCTGAATCTTTAAGCACGAAGCTGAATTCGCTCGCTTTCAACTCACGGCCTTCCAAACGTTTCGTGAAGTTGAATTCCACTTCAACTGGAACGTTGTTAACACGTTTTTCAGTTGGTTTGCTTGGTTTTTCAACTTTCTTAGTGGTTGGGTTGTAGTAGTTGACTACTTGAGCCGCAGTATTTTCAATATCCACACCACCAGGAACATCAGCTTTCACTGTTGTTGGGATGTCGAACTTGTAGTAACGTCCGAAGGCGAATTTAGTTGTGTCAATGATTTGTGTGTTTTCTGCGTCGCCAAGTGACTTAGTGAAGCCATCTTTAAGGGTTGCAGTGATCACACCGTTGTTCACAGCGATATCGAATTTAGCTGTTACATCATCACCTGTTACTGAATCGTAAGCTTGATCTTAGTAGAATCAAGTTCCAACTTAGTTTCATCGTAGTCATCTGAGATTCCTACTGATTGGATGTTGTCCTTGTTAGCTGCGTCGAATTTAGTTGTATCCAACCATACTTGGTAAACCAACTTGTCGCCACGTTTAACAGTCTTGGTATTGATGTTTTGTGCTTCGTTGTTTGATGCATCGTCCGCATATGGGTTCGCATTGGTGTCTGCGACCTTGTCTGCCAACTCTTTATCATCATCAACGAGCTTGTCACCAGTGATATCGAATTTCTCTTCAGAAACAACGTATTTCTCTGGTTGGAACTTAGGTTCTTCTGGAGGAGTTACACGGTTGTTAAATTCTTTATCCGCAATGTCGCCTACAGTCGCGATCAGAACTTTAGCTGTTCCGTCGTGTTTCACTGTGACTGTTACATTCGCTTTCATTGTGTCGTATGTAACGGTTGCGTCGCTTCCTTTAACTTCTTCTACTGTGTAGTTGTGTACGCCTTCGTCACCCTTCTTGAATGACATAGCTGAGAACTTAACATTACCAGATGCATCATTCTTCACAGTTTCAAGAGTTGTACCTTCTGAATCTTTAAGCACGAAGCTGAATTCGTTGGCTTTCAACTCACGGCCTTCCAAACGTTTAGTGAAGTTGAATTCCACTTCAACTGGAACGTTGTTTACACGTTTTTCAGTTGGTTTGCTTGGTTTTTCAACTTTCTTAGTTGTTGGGTTGTAGTAGTTTACAACTTGAGCCGCAGTATTTTCGATATCTACTCCGCCAGGTACATCAGCTTTCACTGTTGTTGGGATGTCGAACTTGTAGTAACGTCCGAAGGCGAATTTAGTTGTGTCAATGATTTGTGTGTTTTCTGCGTCGCCAAGTGACTTAGTGAAGCCATCTTTAAGGGTTGCAGTGATCACACCGTTGTTCACAGCGATATCGAATTTAGCTGTTACATCATCACCTGTTACTGAATCGTAAGCTTTGATCTTAGTAGAATCAAGTTCCAACTTAGTTTCATCGTAGTCATCTGAGATTCCTACTGATTGGATGTTGTCCTTGTTAGCTGCGTCGAATTTAGTTGTATCCAACCATACTTGGTAAACCAACTTGTCGCCACGTTTCACAGTCTTGGTATTCAAGTTTTTGTTTTTCGTTGTTTAGATGCATCGTCCGCATATGGGTTCGCATTGGTATCTGCGACCTTGTCTGCCAACTCTTTATCATCATCAACGAGCTTGTCACCAGTGATATCGAATTTCTCTTCAGAAACAACGTATTTCTCTGGTTGGAACTTAGGTTCTTCTGGAGGAGTTACACGGTTGTTAAATTCTTTATCAGCGATTTCGCCAACAGTAGCTACAAGAACTTTAGCTGTTCCGTCGTGTTTCACTGTAACTGTTACATTCGCTTTCATTGTGTCGTATGTAACGGTTGCGTCGCTTCCTTTAACTTCTTCTACTGTGTAGTTGTGTACGCCTTCTTGACCTTTCTTGAATTCAAGTTTAGAGAACTTAACGTTACCTGATGCATCGTTCTTCACAGTTTCAAGAGTTGTACCTTCTGAATCTTTAAGTACGAAGCTGAATTCGTTCGCTTTCAACTCACGGCCTTCCAAACGTTTAGTGAAGTTGAATTCCACTTCAACTGGAACGTTGTTTACACGTTTTTCAGTTGGTTTGCTTGGTTTTTCAACCTTCTTAGTGGTTGGGTTGTAGTAGTTTACAACTTGAGCCGCAGTATTTTCAATATCCACACCACCAGGTACATCAGCTTTCACTGTTGTTGGGATGTCGAACTTGTAGTAACGTCCGAAGGCGAATTTAGTTGTGTCGATCACTTGAGTGTTTTCTGCGTCGCCAAGTGACTTAGTGAAGCCATCTTTAAGGGTTGCAGTGATCACACCGTTGTTCACAGCGATATCGAATTTAGCTGTTACATCATCACCTGTTACTGAATCGTAAGCTTTGATCTTAGTAGAATCAAGTTCCAACTTAGTTTCATCGTAGTCATCTGAGATTCCTACTGATTGGATGTTGTCCTTGTTAGCTGCGTCGAATTTAGTTGTATCCAACCATACTTGGTAAACCAACTTGTCGCCACGTTTAACAGTCTTGGTATTGATGTTTTGTGCTTCGTTGTTTGATGCATCGTCCGCATATGGGTTCGCATTGGTGTCTGCGACCTTGTCTGCCAACTCTTTATCATCATCAACGAGCTTGTCACCTGTGATATCGAATTTCTCTTCAGAAACAACGTATTTCTCTGGTTGGAACTTAGGTTCTTCTGGAGGACGAACAGTATTGTTGAACTCTTTATCAGCAGGATCTGTCACATTTGTGATCAAGGCTTTCGCTGTACCATCATGACGAACTTCAACTGTAACGACAGCTTTCATTGTATCGTATGTAACGGTTGCGTCTGTTCCTTTAACTTCTTCTACTGTGTACTTGTAGGTACCTTCTTGACCCTTCTTGTATTTAAGGGCAGTGACAGTTTCACCAGCTTTATTGGTGTACTCTACTGGAGCAAACTTGATTTTACCAGCTTTGTCGTTGGTTGCAGTTGCGATCACAACATTGTCGCTGTCTTTCAACTCGAATGTAAATTCGCCAGCTTTAAGGTCGCGACCTTCCAATTTCTTAGTGAAGTTGAATTCAACTGAGATTGGAACACTGTTGACACGTTTTTCAGTTGGTTTGTTTGGTTTTTCAACAGTCTTGCTTACTGGGTTATAGTAGTTAACAACTTGTGCTGCCTTGTTTTCAATATCTGAACCAGCTACAACATCGTCTTTCACTGTTGCTGGGATATCAAATTTATAGTAGCGTCCAAATTCGAATTTAGTCGTGTCAATGATTTGAGTGTTTTCAGCGTCGCCAAGTGACTTCGTGAAGCCATCCTTAAGGTTAGCTGTCAGAACACCATTGTTATCAGAGATATCGAATTTAGTCGTAACATCTGCACCAGTAACTGAATCGTAAACCTTGATATCTGAAGCATTAACAGTCAATTTATCCTTGTCGTAGTTATCTGTGATTCCCACTGTTTGGATATTGTCTTTGTTGCTTGCGTCAAATTTAGTTGTATCCAACCATACTTGGTAGTAAAGTTTTTGACCACGTTCAACTGTCTTAGTATTCAAGTTTTCATCTTCGTTGTTGGCAGTTGTATCGACATATGGATTGGTGTTTGTTTCACCATATTTATCTGTCAATTCAGAATCGTCATCAACGAGCTTCGTACCTGTGATATCGAATTTCGCTTTAGAAACAACGTATTTCTCTGGTTGGAACTTAGGTTCTTCCGGAGGAGTTACCTTGTTGTTAAATTCTTTATCGGCAGGTTCTGTCACGTTTGTGATCAAGGCTTTCGCTGTACCATCATGACTGACTTTAACAGTTACCACTGCAGCCATTGTATCGTAAGTGACAGTTGAATCTGTACCCTTAACCTCTGTTACAGTGTAAGTGTACGTACCTTCTTGACCCTTCTGGTATTTAAGGGCAGTGACAGTTTTACCAGCTTTGTTTGTATAGTCAACTGGAGTGAACTTGAAGTTACCGTTTGCGTCGTTGGTTGCAGTCGCGATCACAACATTGTCGCTGTCTTTCAACTCGAATGTGAATTCGTTAGCTTCAGTTCACGACCTTCCAATTTCTTAGTGAAGTTAAATTCAACTGAGATTGGAACATTGTTTACACGTTTTTCAGTTGGTTTTTCAGGTTTTTCAACTTTCTTAGTCGTTGGGTTGTAGTAGTTAACAACTTGAGCCGCAGTATTTTCGATATCTGCACCAGCTACCACATCGTCTTTCACGGTTGTTGGGATGTCGAACTTGTAGTAACGTCCAAATGCGAATTTAGTTGTATCGATCACTTGTGTGTTTTCTGCATCGCCAAGTGACTTCGTGAAGCCAGCTTTCAAGTTAGCAGTGATCACACCGTTGTTCACAGTAATATCGAATTTATCTGTTACTTCTGCGCCTGTTACAGAGTCATAGGCTTTGATGTCAGCTGTATTAAGATTTAATTTAGCTTCATCATAGTTATCTGAGATACCTACTGTTTGGATGTTGTCCTTGTTAGCTGCATCAAATTTAGTTGTATCCAACCATACTTGGTAACCAATTTAGAACCACGTTCAACAGTCTTGGTATTCAAGTTTTCTGCTTCGTTGTTTGATGCATCGTCCGCATATGGGTTTGCATTTGTATCTGCGTACTTGTCTGCCAACTCTCTATCATCGTCAACGAGCTTGTCACCAGTAATATCGTATTTTTCTTTAGAAACAACGTATTTCTCTGGTTGGAATTTAGGTTCTTCTGGTGGAGTTACTGTATTGTTGAACTCTTTATCAGCAGCATCCGTTACGTTCGCAACGATCGCTTTAGCAGTACCATCATGTGATACCACAACTTTAACAGTAGCAACCATTGTGTCGTATGTGACAGTTGCATCTGTACCAGGAGTTTCTTCAACTGTGTAGTTGTATGTCTTACCAAGATCATCACGACCGAACTCAAGAGTCTTGAAGACAATCTTACCAGCTGCGTCATTCTTCACGCGTTCAACTTCAACACCGTCTTTCTTCAATACGAATTCGAATTCATTCTCTTGAAGTTCACGGCCTTCCCCAAACGTTTCGTGAAGTTCATTTCCACTGGAACTGGAACACTGTTGACACGTTTTTGTGTAGGTTTTTCTGGTTTTTCAACTGTCTTGCTTACTGGGTTGTAAACGTGAACTGTTTGGTTGGCTGTATTTTCAATATCAGCACCAGCTTTAACAGATTCTTTCACAGTTGCTGGAATATCAAATTTATAGTAACGTCCAAATTCGAACTTAGTGGTATCGATAACAGGAGCGTTTACTTTATCCTTGATAAATGCTTCCTTAGAAGTTGCAGTGATGGTGCCATTTTCAACTTTGATGTCGAATTTAGCAGTCACTTCTGCACCAGTTACTGAATCGTAAGCTTTGATATCCGCTGCATTAACGTCCAATTTTTCTGCATCGTATGTATCAGATACACCAACGTATTGGATGTTGTTAGCTTCAGTAAATTTCGTAGTATCAAGCCATACTTGGTAAACCAATTTAGAACCACGTTTAACTGTCTTGGTATTCAAGTTTTCTGGTTCGTTGTTAGTTGTCTTATCTACATATGGATCCGCATTTGTTTCAGTGTACTCATTGCTCAACTCATCGTCATCATCAGTCAATTTATGACCAGTGATATCATATTTTTCTTTGCTTACAACGAATTTTTCTGGTTGGAATTCTGGAGTTTCTGGAGGAGTAACTTTGTTGTTGAATTCTTTATCTACAGTACCATCAGTAGCGTTACCATTGGCATCTTTACCACCAGTTGATGTCACGTTTGTAACAGTTGTCAATGAATGACCGTTCTTGGCAACTTCAACAGTCACTGTAGCCTTCATTTGGTCGTAAGTCATTCCAAATTCTTTGTTTGCCGGAATCACTTCTTCTACAGTATATGTGTGGGTACCAACTTTTGTATTGTCGAATGACAATTCTGAGAAGGTAACATTACCGTCAGCATCATTCTGCACAGTTTCAACTTCTCTACCAGTTGAATCTTTCAATACGAAGCTGAATTCGCCTGCAGCCAATTTACGACCAGCCAATTTCTTAGTGAAGTCAAACTTGGTCACAACTGGTGAAACCACATAGTTGTTGAATTCTGTATCTTCAGGCATAGTAACAGCTGCGCTCAAGATACCAGATGCAGCATCTTTCGTTACATTAACGGTTACGACTGCATTCATTGAATCGTAGTCGATGTTTGTATCTGTTCCAGCTACTTCACGTACAGTGTATGTATGAGTACCTTCTTTGTCGTAAGAAATCGCGTCGAATTGGATGGTTCCATCAGCCGCATTTTTCTTAGTTTGGATGACATTGCCGTTTTCAAGCAATTCAAATGTGAAGGCATCCTTAGTAAGCTCTTTACCTTCCAATTTCTTAGTGAATCGGAATTGAGCATTGGTTGCAGCAGGAGTGAAGGTATTGTTGAACTCTGTATCGGTTGGAAGAGCTTTTGTTGCTGTAAGAGCATGACCTGACTTAGTAACTGTGATCGTTACTTCAGCCTTCATTTGGTCATATTCCATACCAGCTTCTGATCCAGCTACTTCTTCTACAGTGTACTTATGAACACCCACTTGAGTATTGGTAAATGTCAAGGCATCGAATTTCACTTTACCATCAGCATCGTTTGTCTTAGTTTGAAGGGTATTTCCTTCAGCATCTTTCAATACGAAGCTAAATTCACCATCTTTAAGTTTACGTCCTGCAAGAGCTTTGCTGAAGTCAAATTGAGCGGTTACTGGAGCTACTGCATAGTTGTTGAATTCAGTATCTTCTGGCATAGTAACTGCAGCGTTCAAAAGACCTGTAGCTGCATTTTTCGTTACATCAACTTTTACGACTGCATTCATATCATCGTAGTCGATGTTGGTATCTGTTCCAGCTACTTCACGTACAGTATAAGTGTGAGAACCTTCTTTATCGTAAGAAATCGCGTCAAATTGGATAGTTCCATCAGCCGCATTTTTCTTAGTTTGGATGACATTGCCATTTTCAACCAACTCAAATGTGAAGGCATCTGCTGTAAGCTCTTTACCTTCCAATTTTTTAGTGAACTTGAATTGAGCTTGTGTAGGACCAGGTGTGAAGGTATTGTTGAACTCTGTATCAGATGGAAGCGAGTTAGTCGCTTTAAGGACATGTCCTTCCTTAGTAACAGTGATGCTCACTTCAGCCTTCATTGTATCGTAAGTCATACCAGCTTCTTTATTTTCTGGAATAACTTCTTCTACAGTGTACTTGTGAGTACCAACCTGAGTATTATCAAAGGTTAAGTCATCAAAGGCTACAACACCTTCTTTAGTATTTGTCTTGGTTTGAAGAGTCTTACCATCTGAATCTTTCAAAACAAAGGTAAATTCACCGGCTTTCAACTCACGACCTGCAAGAGCTTTGCTGAAGTCGAAACGAGTCTTAACTGGAGCAACCGCAAAGTTGTTGAACTCTGTATCTGAAGGCATTGTAACCTTAGCAGTCAAGATACCAGATGCAGCATCTTTAGTAACGTTAACAGTTACTACTGCATTCATATCATCGTAGTCGATGTTTGTATCTGTTCCAGCTACTTCACGTACAGTATAAGTGTGAGAACCTTCTTTATCGTAAGAAATCGCGTCGAATTGGATAGTTCCATCAGCCGCATTTTTCTTGGTTTGGATGACGTTACCATTTTCAACCAATTCAAATGTGAAAGCATCCTTAGTAAGCTCTTTCCCTTCCAATTTCTTAGTAAACTTGAATTGGGCTTGTGTAGCAGCAGGCGTGAAAGTATTGTTGAACTCTGTATCTGAAGGAAGTGTGTTGGTTGCTTTCAGAACGTGACCTTCTTTAGTAACAGTGATCGTTACTTCTGCCTTCATCGTATCATATTGCATACCTGCTTCAGAACCTTGAACTTCTTCTACAGTATACTTGTGAGTACCAACTTGAGTATTATTAAAGGTCAAGTCATCAAAGGCAATAACACCTGCTTTGGTATTGGTCTTAGTTTGAAGAGTCTTACCATCTGAATCTTTCAATACAAATGTAAATTCGCCTTCTTTCAACTCACGACCTGCAAGAGCTTTCGTAAAGTCAAACTTGGTCTTAACTGGAGCGACAACGTAGTTATTGAAGACCTTATCGTCAGCACTTGATTTGAATCCGCCTTCCGCACTGTACTTAACAGATGCTTGCAAATCACCTTTAGCGTTTTCTGTGACAGTAACCGTCATGGTAACAGTCATTTCATCGTAGTCAACATTTTTGTCTGAACCTGCATTTTCGGTGATAGTGTATGTATAGGTCCCGACTTTATTGAACGTTAATTTACTAAAGGTCGCTTTACCGTTTTGGTTTGTGACAATTTCTTCATAGCCAGGAAGCGATTTGTTTTGTTGATTTTCTTTAATCTTGAAGTTGAATTCGCCATCAACTAGTACACGTCCTCCCAATTGTTTTTCAACTTCTGGAGTGACTTCAACTGGCTCTTGTTTGACATAGTAATAAACCGGTTGTTTATACGGTGTCAAAGAGTTAAGCAAGTCAACGTTTGTACCGATACCATTTACTCCACGAACCAATTGTTCATTTGGAGAAAGGTGACCAATATTGTCTCCTAAGAATGGTACGAATACAGTTTTATATGGTATATATCCTCCAGCTTTTTGGAAGTCAAATGGAACTTCTTTACCGTTTGGATAGTTTACACCTTTACTATCTGTGAAAGGAATGGTGTTAAGAGGTGATTTCTTAACATTTAATTCTTGTTTGTTATAATCACCAGGTTTAATAGGCTTGGTTTCTGCTAGCAACATGTAGCCATCAGTGCTCAAGGTACCGTCAGAACGTTTGCTTTGTTGTTTTGGATCTAGTAAGTAAACACGAACGACTACAGTTCCATCTTCCCCTACGATTTCTTTAATCCGTTTAATTCCTGCACGCTCAGCGTCCATGAATTTAGTTCCAACTTTGTAAGGGCGACTTACATAACCTGATTGATCATTTGCATCAGCTGCTTGATACAATTTGTAACCATCAAATTGACGCTCTCCAGATGCTGTGAAGTTTTGCCCTTCCATAGCTTTAAGAGTGTATGAAGCTAAATCAACTTCATTGCCATTTTCTTTATAATCTTGAACAGTTACATCCGTTTTATTTGCGTTAAATGTTGGATTGTTTTTATCAACTACTTTATAGTAAGTTGTTTTATTAACTGATACTGGAATCTTGGCATTAGTATCTGTAATCGTACGACCGTTATAAGCTGGTTCTACAACATTGATAATATCTGTTGATGTACGAGCAGCATAAACATCATCGTATAATTTTTTCTCATCCGGAGTAAGGTTATGTCCTGGAGCTACTAAAGCTTGGATACTTGCCCCAACTTCATACCCCAATTGGATGAATGGTTGGTCTGTCTTTCCAGGTCCTGTACCTAATCCTTTATCGAAATCAACTTGCCAAGTTAATTCTCCTCTAGATGCAGTAGCAGTAGTAGTGAATTTTTGAATACCACTAGAGGCAGTAATCTTTCTGGTTTCTACTACATTGCCAGTGTTTTTATCGATCAATTCAACAGTCGTATCTGTCGAAGCATCAAATCTCTTATAAGCACGTGTGTAGTAGTTTGTATGATACCGTTCATTGAAACGAGTAAGGTCTACAATACTATAGGTGTAGACATCGCCTTCTTTAGCAGCATATCCTGATGGTACTGTTTGTGAACGAACACTTGCACCGTTGGCATCAACCATGCTTGGATTTGCAGTTTCACCTGGTTTTAAATAGGTAGTAATTTCTACTGGCGTTACATTATGATCGTCTACAGCACGACGGCTACGACGACGTCCACCATTAGTAGCTAAAGCACCTGCATTTACAGTGTCTGTTGCTGCAGAGTAAAGCGCTGCACGATTGACACGTGGTTGTGCCACAGCTGTTTCATTATTAGCTGTTGCATCAAGGCGAATGGCATCCAAAGTAGCAGAAACTTCTGGTGTATGTGTCGATGCTACTTCACTTGTTTCAGCAAGATCAGCGTTCTCACTAGTTGCTGTAGTGGAAGCTGCTTTCTCAGACTTAGCAGATGCCTCTGCCTTCGCAGCCGCTTTTGCCTCTTCCTCTGTTTTCTTGCTAGTGGATTCTGATGGTACAGCAATTCCTGCTTTAGCAAGGGCTTCTAAAGGTGTGAGTGCCACCTCTTCCTTAACTTCAGCAGCAAGAGATGAGTTAGATAGGTCAACCTTCGGTGCCACAGGTGCACCTTCTGCATAGGTACTAGGAGCAGTCGATGCTGCCTCTTCTTCCTTCGCAGACTCCGGTTCTGCTTGCGACTCACTTGCTGCAGTCGCTTCAGCAGATTCAGATGTAGATGCAACTTCTTCCGCAGAAGCTGATGTTGCTCCCGCCGCAAAGAGGGCTGTCCCTAACAATACCGAACAGACACCAACACTATATTTCCGTAAGGAAAATCGCTGGCGTCGATTATAAATATCCTTCATTTAAAGTGGATCTCCTCATTTATATTTCATGATGACATGATACAGACAAAATTGTAACAAATGCTACATAGTGTGTCAATTTGTTGCGACTATAAAAACACAGTGTGTCAAAATATTACAATTTTACTCCTTGAATACGCTTTTTTGTTTGATTTTCCGAACCATTTAACACCTCTTATCATTTTTTTTCCTTGCAGAACACATCTTTTTAAAAGGAAGAAAAAAAGCAAATCGCTTTCAACCGAAGTTGTTGCCATTTGCTTCTAATCTTTCTTCCTATTTAAAGAACTTCCGAGATAAATCCTGTATCCACATCATAGACTGCACCTGAAATAATCACATCGTCTGGAATTAGGGGGGAGGCTTTTAAAAGTGCGACATCCTCTCGGACACTTTCTTCAATATCTTGAAAAGGAAGGAAATCTTGATCCCCAACATCAACTCCAAGTTCCTCTTTTAGATGGTGACGAAAGGCTTCATTTTCAAAGGTTTGCGCTCCACAGTCAGTGTGGTGTAAAACTACGATTTCACGGGTTCCCATCTGTTGCTGAGAGATAACTAAGGATCGAATCATATCCTCTGTCACACGCCCTCCAGCATTCCGTAAAATGTGTGCATCCCCCAGGGCAAGCCCCAGCGCTGGTGCCACGTGGAGACGCGAGTCCATACAGGTCACAATCGCCACCTGCGTTTTCGGTTTGATAGGGAGATGGAGATCTCCGTGTAAATCAACATAGGCTTGATTGGCTTTTAAAAAATTCTCAAAATAGGACATACAACTTCCTTTCTGGTTGGTAAAATAGTTTGAAACCCAAATTATTCACCCTCTATCTTACCATCTTTTCTCCAGATTGTCAGCCGATTCCAATCCGCCTAGCCAAAAACCTTCTTCAAGACTTCGCCGATAGTTGTCACTCCAATCACCTGAATTTCCTTAGCTGGTTTGATACCTGTCAAGGAATTCTTTGGTACATAGATTTTTGTAAATCCAAGTTTCGCCGCCTCATTGATTCGTTGCTCGATCCGATTGACTCGACGAACTTCTCCTGTCAAACCCAACTCTCCGACGAAACACTCCTGCGGGTTGGTTGGTTTGTCCTTGTAGCTCGAGGCAATAGCAACTGCAACCGCTAGGTCGATAGCTGGCTCATCCAATTTGACACCACCAGCTGATTTGAGATAGGCATCCTGATTTTGGAGAAGAAGTCCGCAACGTTTCTCTAAAACAGCCATGATGAGACTGACCCGATTAAAGTCAAGTCCTGTCGTCGTCCGCTTGGCATTTCCAAATACAGTCGGAGTCACCAAGGCCTGAACCTCCGCCAAAATCGGTCTGCTTCCTTCCATGGTGACGACAATGGCAGAACCAGTAGCCCCATCCAAGCGTTCTTCCAGAAAGACCTGACTCGGATTGAGGACTTCGACCAGGCCGCCAGACTGCATCTCAAAAATCCCAATCTCATTGGTCGAGCCAAAGCGGTTCTTGACCGCTCTCAGGATTCGGAAGGTATGGTGGCGCTCCCCCTCAAAGTAGAGCACCGTATCCACCATATGTTCCAGCATCCGCGGGCCCGCCAAGGTTCCTTCCTTGGTCACATGGCCGACGATGAAGATAGCGATATTATTGGTCTTGGCCAGCTGCATGAGCTCAGCTGTTACTTCCCGCACCTGAGAAACTGATCCTTGAACTCCAGAAATCTCAGGAGACATAATGGTCTGGATAGAGTCGATGATAAGGAAGTTAGGCTGGATGCGCTCCACTTCTGCTCGCACGCTCTGCATATTGGTCTCAGCATAAAGATAAAACTCACTATCGATATCTCCCAAGCGCTCTGCCCGAAGTTTGATTTGCTGGGCCGACTCCTCTCCACTGACGTAGAGAACCGTTCCCACTTGAGACAGCTGGGTAGATACTTGAAGGAGCAGGGTTGATTTCCCAATCCCTGGATCTCCCCCGATGAGGACGAGACTTCCTGGGACGACACCGCCTCCAAGGACACGGTTGAATTCCTCCATCTCCGTCTTAGTCCGATGGACATTGATGGAGGTCACATCCGCCAGTTTCATAGGTTTTGTTTTCTCACCTGTCAAGGACACCCGGGCATTCTTAACTTCTGCAACTTCGACTTCCTCGACAAAAGAAGACCAAGACCCACAGTTGGGACAGCGCCCTAGATATTTGGGTGAATTATAAGCACAATTTTGACAAATAAATGTCGTTTTTTTCTTAGCGATAAGATACCTCTTTCTAAATCTCTATCTCACACTCAATCACTTGGCAAAAATCAATCTTCTCATTTGGCACAAACTGGCGCATGAGCATGCGATGGGTGACCACTACAACCTTCTGATAGCCTCGGTACTTAGCCATAGATTCGATAAAACGAGCTCTCATCTCCTCAGCTGTTTCATACTGGATTAGACTATCTGGGAGTAAATCCCCATTATGTTCTAAAAATAGAGTTCTAGCTCGTTCAAAGTTCTCTGTACCTGTTTCGTAGACCTGCCATTCGTGCAATAAAGGCTCTACCCTCAAAGGTAGACCAATAGCACAAGTAAGATAAGAAGCCGTTTCTAATGCTCGTGTTACTGCAGAAGACACCAGGATATCAGCTGAGCCAAGCAAAGGATTTTTGACAAAGTTCCTGAGCTTGTTGTCTTCCTTTTCTCAGATAAAGGGTGCCAAATCCATTCCGAATCCAGTATAGGAACGCTCCTCTAACTCACGGTAATTTGGCTCCCCGTGACGGATAAAAAAATAATTTTTCATATTAAGATCCCCATAAAACTATCCAATCTTGATTCCGCAATCTTGCCACTCCTTCAGTGTTTTAGAGAATTTCTTCTGGTTGACAACTCCGACAGCAGACAAATCGACAGAAACCTGATAATTCTCCTTGACAGCTGCCAAAACGGAAGCCTTAACACAGCCATTGCCATCTACCCCTATAAACTCTATGCTTTTAGCACCGTTTCCCTCTAAAAAATCTTTTAAATCTGGATTAGTAAAGCAAGAAGCCCGACGCTTCTCAAAGATACGAGAAGATACAAGCAGCAAGCCAGTCGCAAATTTCTTCTTTCTGTCTTTTCTCTCCCAGAAAAAACGATTGAGAATATAGATAACTCGGTTGCTGGGATAGGTAGCAATTTTGTAATTTACAGCTGCAGTCAGTTCTTCATGATATGCTTTTCCTAAAGCAACATAATCTGACTGCATGTCTACAACTAATAAATAGTCTGCCATTTTATTCCTCTATTTCCCTGTTGACCCAAACCCACCAGTTCGCACGCCGTCTGCTTCATCTCCATCTGCGATTAAAAATGGTGCAAAGACAGCCTGAACCACACGTTCGCCGACTTCAAGAACAACTTCCTGGTCGGTAATGTTTTTCATCTGAGCAAAGATATGGCCTTCATTTCCTGGATTGCCATAGTAGTCTCCATCAATGACACCAACCGAGTTGATCAAAACCAAGCCCTTCTTACGAGGATTAGAGGAACGGTCGTAAAGATAAAGCACCTCTCCAGCTTGCATATAGGCCTTGACCCCAGTTGGAACGAGGACGATCTCTCCCGGTGCAATCACTGTGCGCTCTGCCACCTTTAAGTCGTAGCCAGCCGCATGGGCTGTCTCCCGTTTTGGCAGCAAGTCCTGATTGGTATAGCTTGATACAAGTTCAAATCCACGAATTTGTCATCATGATTCCTCTTTCATTCTCAATAGTTTTTATCCCTTCTATTATACCATCACTTTAGCCTAGCGTCTCCCCTATACTACTATTCGTATTTTTTCTGGCAAACACACAAAAGTCCCCTCAAACGAGGAGACTTTTGCAGGAGATTATATGAAAAAAGTAAACTGTATCAAACAAAGTTAGGAGGTCTTTGTTGATGAGACTAGTTTACCTCTTTCTCCTTAAAAAATCCTAAAGAGTTTACAATTCTTGTAACAGATAGCGAAAGAGTTCGAGATTGCCTTTTTCTTCTTTGACTAGGAACTCTGGGTGCCACTGCAAACCGATGATGTGATGACCATCTACTGCTTCGATGGCTTCAATGGTCTGATCTCGTGGATCAATGGCAGTCACTCGAAAGTTAGGCGCCAAGTCCTTGATACTTTGGCGATGAACAGAATTGATCTGGCTAGCTTGCCCAAAGAGACGCTCCACCACACTGCCTTTTTTGGTCTCAATCGAATGAGAAGTGCCAAAAGGAAGGCCCTGCCAGTGCCCTTCTACTTCTTGATGGAGAGTCCCACCGAAGGCGACATTGACCAACTGAACTCCTCGGCAGATAGCTAGAACCGGTTTGTTTTGACGGACCGCTTCTTTTAACAAGGCCAATTCAAACTGATCGCGCTCGAGATTATAGTCGTCACTCTCGATGGCGATCTCTTCTCCATAAAAGCTAGGATGAACATTTTGCCCCCCACTGAGGATGAGCTTATCCACTGTTTCGATGTAATCTTTGGCAAAAGATGGGTCCCCCACTGGGATGACCATAGGAAGGCCACCTACTTGCTTAATGGTTTCCGCAAATTTACAAGATACAGACGAATGGATATTTTTCCCATCTGGATCCACTGCACATAGATTGGCAGAGACTCCAACAATCGTTCTACACATGGCCTTCCCTCCTTTGATATTTCTATTCCCTATTTTATCATCCCACCCTTAGAGCGTCTAATATGTATTTTTTAAGGGCCTGATAAATATTTTTTTATCACAGAAATCATAGGAAGTTTTTCCCTTAAAATCTTCCTATGTCAAGTGAGTTTTTTTCCTTTTAGTATGGTAAAATAGAAATGAAATCTTCACGAAGGAGAATACTATGGATAAACAAATCGTTGCGGTCATCGGTCCTGGTTCTTGGGGAACTGCCCTTTCTCAAGTCCTCCACGATAATGGCCATGAAGTGCGGATCTGGGGAAACGTCCCAGAACAAATCGACGAAATCAATCACGAACATACCAACAAACGCTACTTTAAGGATGTCCTGCTAGATCCAGGGATCAAGGCTTACCACAACTTGAACGAAGCCCTTTCTGGAGCAGATGCTGTCCTCTTTGTCGTCCCAACCAAGGTAACACGACTCGTGGCCAAGCAAGTGGCCGAACTCTTAGACCATCCTGTTAAGGTCATGCATGCGTCCAAAGGATTAGAACCCAATACTCACAAACGGATTTCTCAAATCTTAGAAGAGGAAATCCCTGCTTCTCTACGTAGCGAGATTGTGGTCGTGTCTGGTCCAAGTCATGCTGAAGAAACCATTGTTCGCGACATCACTCTGATCACAGCAGCTTCTAAAGATTTAGAAACAGCTCGTTACGTTCAAGAGCTCTTCAGTAACCACTACTTCCGCCTCTATACCAATACAGATGTGATTGGGGTAGAGACTGCTGGTGCTCTTAAAAACATCATTGCAGTCGGAGCTGGGGCCCTCCACGGACTTGGATTCGGAGACAATGCCAAGGCTGCTATTATCACGCGTGGACTAGCTGAGATTACCCGTCTAGGAGTGAAACTTGGAGCTAGCCCCTTGACCTATAGTGGACTATCCGGAGTTGGGGATCTGATCGTGACAGGCACTTCCATCCACTCTCGTAACTGGCGAGCGGGGGATGCCCTCGGTCGCGGTGAAAAACTAGAAGATATCGAAGCCAACATGGGTATGATCATCGAAGGGATTTCAACCACTAAGGCTGCCTACGAACTTGCACAAGAGTTAGACGTCTATATGCCGATCACACAAGCCATCTACCAAGTAATTTATGAAGGACAAGACATCCGCGAAGCTATCAACTTCATGATGAACAACGAATTTAAAGAAGAGAATGAATGGAACTAGGAGCCACTCTCCTTTTCCAGTCTCTTAATAAGAAATTACACTTCATTTAGAAAGGAAGTATTATGCCAAAAGTTAGAAAAGCAGTCATTCCTGCAGCAGGTCTTGGAACGCGTTTCCTACCAGCGACCAAAGCTCTTGCAAAGGAAATGTTACCAATCGTAGATAAACCAACGATTCAATTTATCGTTGAGGAAGCTCTCAAATCTGGTATCGAGGATATTCTGGTTGTAACAGGTAAGTCAAAACGTTCGATCGAAGACCATTTCGACTCAAACTTCGAACTAGAATACAACCTCAAGGAAAAAGGGAAAAATGACCTTTTGAGATTAGTGGATGAAACAACAGGAATGCGCCTTCACTTCATTCGTCAAACTCACCCACGTGGCCTTGGGGATGCGGTGTTACAAGCTAAAGCTTTTGTTGGAAATGAGCCATTCGTCGTGATGCTAGGAGATGACCTCATGGATATCACAGATGATACAGCCACTACTCTCACTAAACAATTGATGAATGACTATGACGAAACGCATGCTTCAACTATCGCTGTCATGAAAGTTCCTCATGAAGAGGTTTCTGCTTACGGAGTCATTGCACCGCAAGGCGAAGGGATCAACGGACTTTATAGTGTTGAAACCTTTGTCGAAAAACCAGCACCTGAGGAGGCACCGAGTGACCTTGCCATTATCGGACGCTACTTGCTTACCCCAGAAATCTTCCAAATTTTGGAAAACCAAAAACCAGGTGCTGGAAATGAAATCCAATTAACAGATGCGATTGATACCTTAAACAAGACCCAACGAGTCTTTGCCCGTGAATTTAAGGGCAGACGCTACGATGTTGGTGATAAGTTTGGTTTCATGAAAACATCTATTGACTATGCTTTGAAACATCCGCAAGTAAAAGATGATCTCAAACAGTATATCATTGATCTTGGAAAAAAATTGGAAGGAACTTCAACAGATTAATATCCAACCAGTTATCCAGCTCTCCTCTATGGATTAACTAGAGAATCCTGTGTCTGGGGATTTTTGAATAACTGTCCTAGTCATAACTAAAAAAGCTTAGAATCTACATTTTTACGAATGTGATTCTAAGCTTTTCTTTTGCTCAGAAAGATTCTAAGCATTTAAGGAAACTATTCTCTTATTAACGAACAGTAAAAGAATAATTTGTATTTGGGTAAGTCTCAATTTCGCCTGGGTTGAAATTAGATCCGAAGCGATTATTGTTATTGACACTATTTCCTGCTACAGGAGCTTCAGTTGGAGCTTGAACTTTTTCTTCTGGCTTCACAGGAGTTTCTACTTTAGGAGATACAACTGGTTGTTTATCCTTGTTAGCAGCATAGCCAAAGCGATTGTTTGGATTTCCTTCTACATTAGCAGGAATATCGCGTGTAGAAGGGCTTGCTACATAATTTGGAGCTGGGATGTAAACTTTGTTCGCATCTTCACGGATTTGTGGTTTTTCTGGAACTGTTGGTGTATCTGGCTTTTTAGGTTCTTCAGGATCTTTGTAATTATCTGGTTTAGAAGCACGATATGGATCTGACTTCCGTCCAGCTGCCTCTAATTGTTTCTCCATTAATTTTTCATAATCTTTGAAGTGTTTGAAAAGACGATCAGACAATTCAAGAGCATCTTTAGTTACCTTATCTTCAGCAGCTTTTGCAGCTTCTGGTTGATCTTTTAGTGAATAATATTCAATATCTTTCTTCTCTTGATCAGCAATAAATCCTTTTTCTAGTGCTTTCCAATGTTCTTGGACGGTTTTTCCAAAGATATCTTGATTGTTGATTGCCATGTTGTCAATGTGCCAAACAGTCCAATACCAAGAATTTGGATCATAGGTTTCTGTTTGTGGTTTAAAGACTTCATGAGTGTCTTTCACATTTCCATAGAATGGGACATATGGAGTGTTCCGTGATGGCCCCATTCCTAACCAAACTGTACCACCAAATGATTTGGTAGTTTTGGATTGATTTGATAGACATGGGCATCGATAACGTTTTCATTCCCTAGTGCATATTTGTATTGATCCTTGCGAACCGTGTCGTTTGCGCCATTGTCACCTTGTTTCTTCACTCCAATTTGATCGTCCGGTACGAAGCGACCATTTAAGTGTTCAAAGCGATTCCGTTGCATAGCAAAGGCATCTTCTAAAGTAAATTTCTTATTTGGATCAGTTGGAGAACGGAATAGTTCGTATTCATCATCCTCGTAAGTTACTTTAGATTTTGGATCAAGTACTGTAATCCCAGCATAGGTCCGAGAACGGTCCCCTTCTGCATATTTTTCAGGTCCGTAAGACTTAGCAATATGGAAGTTGCCATCTTTATCAGTCTTGTAACTTCCTGATTCTTTTGCTACTTTTTCAACATCTTTTGAAGCAATCACATTTTCCTTATCATTCAAGTTGACATGGCCAAGGTAATAGGTATTAGCAAAAACTGCATATTTATCTTCTGGTACTTTTACAGCCACATATTGGTGACCTGACAAAATTTCCATGTACCAGGTTTCTTTTTGGTCTGCTACTACAACTGTATTTCCTTCAGCTGATCCCTTTTCTTCGATAACCTTACCAAGCAATTCGATGGCTTCACGAGCTGTTTTTGCACGAGGTAAGATTACATCGAGCATAGCAGCTTCTGGGAGACCATCTGCTTTTAGAGGATCTTTTTCCAATACTTTTTTATTTGGGATTGCTGTAACAGTGGCAGTCATTGAAACACCAGCTTCGTTGAAGCCATGTTCCCCGAAAGCACCATTGCTACCATCTCCACGAGCGGAATCATAAGCAGCTGTGTATTTCATTTCGCTGGCAGCATGAGGATAGGTGAAACCATTGGATTCGTCCTGAATTTGGTCCCCTTCCTTATAATTCTTGGCATCAACAACAACATAGTTTTTGTTGTGTTTTCCGCCGTTTGGATAGTAAGGATAATCCTCCGTGCGACCAAACAAGGTCGAGCCATCCTTGGTCAACTGTCTTCCAATAATGAAACCACAGCAAGCCTCAACAGCTTGAATCGGAAGAAGCAAGAGAGCCATCGATACTAACGATAGCTTAACCAACCATTTTTTCATTGCAAATCTCCTTTTATATAATATTTTATCCTTTTTATGAAAGGATAAGAAAGATTTTTACAATTGCTAGTTTACTCCTTTTTTATCGTTTTTGCAAGCGCTTTCTTACGGTATCTTTATACAGCTTTTTAGCAACTTTTTGACTTCCTTTGCATGTTTTTGGAAATATATACAAAAAAACTGAGACTTCACTCAGTTTTCAGAATTATTACATTTTCACTACGTTTTAATAAGTGACTCCAAAAAGAATTGGGGAGGCATATAGGAGACTAGCGAGGAGGACATAGAAGAGAAAAGCAGTCCTTCGCCAACTCTTTTTCACACTGTCGCGCTCCCCATATACTGGAAAGACAAAGGCTAGAATCCCTCCTCCTACCAAACCTCCTAGGTGACCTGCTAGACTAATCCCCGGCATAAAGCTAAAGAGAATATTGATCAGAATCAAGGAAGTATAGCTTTGGCTCAAGTACTGAAGGTAGGGACTCCGAGCGATAAAACGTAAACTGGCAATGGCACCAAAGATACCAAATAAGGCGGTAGAAGCTCCAGCTGCAACAGCAAGAGGTGAAAAAATCATCACAAAGAGATTTCCCATTAACCCAGACAAGAGGTAGAGGGCTAAAAAAGCCTTCGAACCAAATAAATCTTCTGCGATTCTTCCGATAAAATAGAGGGTAACCATGTTTAAAACAAAATGTTGTAATCCGATATGAACAAAGATGGCAGAAAATAAACGCCAACTTTGGCTGGGATTGAATTGGATTTGAGCGCCTAATACTCCTCCAAAATCGTAGACAGTTTGGACCGATTCATAATCAAAGCCACGAACCAGCATCATGTATAGAAAAACGCCGGTTGTTAATAGAAGCAAGCTACTAGTCACTGGGTATTTCTTATCAAATAGTTGATTCATCCACAAGAACCTCCTGTACTGGAATATCATGGGAAGCAGGTGAAAAGTCTACTTCTTGGCAAGCATAGATGGTGCTGACAGTCGCTCCGTCAAAATCTGCCAAATAGCGATCGTAATAGCCTCCTCCATAGCCCAGCCGGTAGCCATCCTTTTGAAAGGCTACTCCAGGAACATGGATCAAATCAATCTCCGACTGATCTATTGCTGGACTCCCCTCCTCTGGTTCCAAGAGGCCAAAGGATGTTTGTTTCAACTTCTGCGGATCATAAGCCACAAATTCCATACGTCCTTTTGGATAGGTTTTTCGGAATGACGACCTGCTTGCCATCGGCTTGAGCTGCGTCAATCAGAAAACTCGTATCCACTTCATGCGGGAAAGACAAATAGGTCGCCATAACGCTTGCTTCTTGGTAAGCTGGCAAAGAGCGCAACCGCTGGATTAAGGACTGATCTGCAACCCGTTTGATTTCCGGCTCCAAGCCTTTCATCTTCTTCAACACACTTTTTCGAATACTTGCTTTCATTTCCATCTTTCTTTATTGGTTGGCTTTCATTTGTAAGAAAGGACTAATGGCTTTGACCCCAAAGTGCAGAGCTTCTTCCTTGGGACTCATCTGAGGATGGTGGAGGGCATAAGGACTGTCCACTCCCAACCAGAACATGACCCCATCCACTTTTGACAAGAGATAACCAAAATCCTCTCCGGTCATCGCGGGCAGGATATCAATCAGAGTCACATCTTCTGCTTGATCAAAGAAGGTCATCAGTTCATCTGCCAAGTCCGGATTGTTTTCCACCGGCAAATAGCCCCCTTGCTTAAGTTCAAGATCTAGCTCTATATCAAAAACATCTGCAACCCCTCTCGCAATCGTCTCGAGTCGCTTCTGGGTCAAGAGGTTCATTTCCATGGTCAGAGTCCGAATCGTCCCATGCAGAAAGGCCGTCTCCGCAATGACATTATTGGTCGTTCCCGCATGCATGGAACCGAAGGTTACAACCGCTCCCTCGATAGGATCGACATTTCGGCTGACAATGGTTTGAACCTGGGTGACAAAATAGCTGGCAGCGACTAAGGCATCCTTGGCTTCATGGGGAAAAGCGGCGTGTCCACCTTTTCCTTTAAAGGTCAGCTTCACTTCACAGGTCCCTGCAAAGAGCGTCCCACGATTGGTCGCAATCTCACCTACCTTTAGGTCTGGACGGACATGGAGACCGTAGAATTGATCAGGCAACCAATCTCCAAAGGCCCCATCCTCACACATGAGCATGCCTCCAGCTTCATTTTCCTCGGCCGGTTGAAAGAGGAATAAGAGATTGTTCTTCGGTTGTACTTGGACCAGTTGTTCCAACAAGCCCAAGGCCAGCGTCATATGGACATCATGGCCACAGGCATGCATCCGACCTTCGTGGCGGGAGGCAAGTCAAGACCAGTCTGCTCAACAATGGGCAGTCCATCGATATCCGTCCGCCAGCCAATGGTCTTTTCGGGATTGGATCCCTTCAGAAAAACCAGGATCCCCGTCCGCCAGGTCCGTTGCTCGACGAATTCTTTTCCCTCGGTGATTTCTGCGATCCGCTCCAAGAGATAGGCTTGTGTTTTAAATTCTTCTAGTCCAATTTCTGGGATTTGATGCAGGTCCCGCCGAATTTTTACTAAATCAAGTGTCATATCAGTCTTCCTCTTTTGAGAAGAAGCCGAGGTATCCCCCAGCTTCCTTTTCTTATTCCTCTATTATAGGTTACGCAAGGCATCCTCAAGTGCTGTTTTTTGTTGCGTCTGTTCGTCAATCGTCTTGATCACGCGCGCAGGCACACCTGCTACCACTACATTTTCAGGCACATCCTGCGTTACAATAGCCCCTGCCGCTACGACAGAGCCATTGCCAACTTGAACCCCTTCGATGACGACGGCATTGGCACCCACCAAGACATTATCCCCGATACGAACTGGTTCTGCAGAGGCTGGCTCAATCACACCGGCAAGAACTGCTCCTGCTCCGATATGGCTGTTTTTACCAACCGTTGCACGGCCACCAAGAATAGCTCCCATATCGATCATGGTTCCCGCACCAATTTCAGCCCCGATATTGATGACGGCTCCCATCATGATTACCGCATTGTCTTCAATGGTCACCTGGTCTCGAATGATCGCACCCGGTTCAATCCGGGCATTCAAATAACGCTTGTCTAGCAAAGGCACTGCCGAATTACGCCCATCTTGCTCTACGATATAGTCTTTGTTTTCTGTTAAGTTGGCAAGAAGGGGCTCAATCTCTTTCCAGTCTCCAAATAGGACATTGCCTAGTTTTACAACGGATGCTGGAAGATCTCCTGTCAATTCCCCTTCAAAGGTTACTTTTACATTGGTTTTCTTTTCTGCATTGCCGATAAAGGCGATAATCTCTTGTGCAGTCATTTTTTGTGCAGTCATGTCAGTACCTCTTGTTCTATGTAGTCAGTCCTCTAGGAAGATAGGCTCCTTTTAAACTCTTTGATTTTACTATTATAGCATAATTTGTGATATTTCTTTCTCATCCAAAGATTTCATCACAGGGGAGCGTTCTGGACCAATAGAGACAAGCAGAGAGGCTAGATTTTTTTGACAACCTCTAAATAGGTAATCTAAGATGATTTCATTGATTATGATTTATCCTCAACACTCCTTATACTTTTCAAACGAAATTTTCCCTCAGTTTCATCAAAAGACATGAAGACGTTCATCTTATCCGTTGTAGTATAGACGATTGTAATTCGTTTGACTCCCCCAATAGCATAATTATTATGCATAAAGTCAGGAGTTCCTAATTCTTTTACAGCTTCTGTCAACTCTAGACCTTCTTCAGACGAAGCTTGCATGGCCTCATAGTCTTTACTTGTTTTCGTGACTTCTCCCCTATAACTTTTCCTAGTATAATAGGTCACACTACTGAGTTCCATACGATCTTTTTCTTTCTGAAAATTAAGAGACAGGTGACCTGTATCCCCGACGAGATCATATTCTAATCCGATTCTCTGGCTACCGTCGGAGCTAGAGGACAGGTGACCAGAGACCGCTTTTCCAATCTGATCGACAATCTGCTCTGGCGTTACATTAGGTTCATTCGCTTTTCTCACTAAAGAAATGAAATCCTCTATGGACAGTTCGATTCTATGTTCTTTGTCAATATAAGGAGAATCCGCTCCAAAAAATGTAAATTCAGTTTTTACGGATGAATCTGTTGGGACCTTTCCAGTCTTTTTAGTGGTTGAATAGGAATCTCTTTGATGGGAAAGGTATTTTACATAGTGGAGAGCCCCACGAAAAAGACACACAATGACGACAAGACCTATCCCAACCTTCAGAAGACCACTGTAACGAGAAAACCAGGATTCTTTGAACTGGCCTATTTGGGCTGCGTATACTCGATCTGTTTTCGAATATTTTTCTTCCTCAAATTGATCTTTGGATTCAAATACCTCTCCTTGTGGTTGACCTTCTGAAAACACCTCCGGTACTTTTTTATTCCCCCCTGGCACTTTTGACCACTCTCGTTGAATTTTTCTACCTTTTCTCATTTCACTCTCTCTTATTCTCGTTTCTCAGGATGTAAAAAAATCTGAGCGAGACTCCTCCTTCTCCCCTTAGTTATTCTTCTTTATCCTCTATTTTCGTCATATTTCCCAAACGGAAAACCTCTCCATCTTGATCAAAATACAAGGTGACTCGCATCTCATCACTTGCTTTATAGGAGATGGCAATTTGAGCCTCCGTCCCAGGTAAAAAACTAGAATAGAGCCAATTTGGTACTCCCAATTCTTTTATAGCTTCCATCAACTCCATCCCCTCTTGTCCTGGCTGAGGAATAAGAGCACTATACTCATCACTGGTTTTTGTAGTTGGTTTTCTCTGACTTTCTAGGGTAAAATACTGAATCGAATGTAGAAGGAGGCGATTCTCCTTTTCACTAAAATTAAAGTCCACTACTGCTCTATTATCGGTAAGGATATACGTCAATATACTTCCTCGACTACCATCAGGGTCTATACTCACATATCCATCTTTTGCTTTTCCTAATTGCTTGACAATATCATCCATAGTAAGGTTAGCATCATTAATTTTTCTAATGTAAGCGACAACCTCCTCTATATCGATATCAATTTTATGATTTCGGTCTTTATAGGGGGAGTTTTCGTTAAAAAGGTTTTTAAACTCCTTATCTGATAAACGAGTCTCTGTTCCCTTGCTTAATTTTACAGAGTGAGAATCATTCATAGGTGATTTTACATATCGAGTAACCAGGTTAAAAAGGAACAAGAGGATGAGACCTCCCATCGCTAGCTTGAATAAAGTAGCAAAACGAGCTAAGTAGGACTTCTTAAGCACACTTTTTTGAAGATTCTCTCCACCATTTCGAGTCCCTGTTCTTGCTTCTTTTACCCTGCTTGGTAGTTCCATCCTATCACTCTGAAGATCACTTTTTGGAGAGACCTCTGAAGAGCTGTTATTTCCACCTGGGACTTTTGACCATTCTCGTTGAACTTTTCTTCCTTTTCCCATCTCTTCTCCTCCCAAACATTAACCTAAACGGCTAGCTGGTGCCACGCCGACTTGGCCTTTTCTCAACAAAACATACGATCCGTCAACTTTTTCAATTTCTAACACATATTCTTGAGCCTTTTCGTCCCGATAGACTAGGTGGAAGCCCGCTTGGTCGGCCTCAACCTGACGCAAGATAAGAGTCTGAAGACCTTTATAGGACTGGAGGAGCTTGGCAAGATCCATCTCTTCTCCTACTTCAATCCCATTAAATACTTTTTCAGAAAAGACCTCTTGCTTCTCCTTTTTGGTTAGGGCTTGGCTGGCATCCACTTCAGAGAGTAGATAGCTACCATCCCTTCCTTTGGTAAACAACAAACGAAGAGCACAAGGAGCACCATCTGTCTCTCGACGATAAAGTAAGGACAGAGTGGTTTTGGGATCAGTATTAGACTGCATCAGGATCTTTTCCTGGGGATGTCCCATCTTCATTAAGATGGTCTCTAAGCAATTTCCGACTTGTTTCACCTTACCATTGCGATCCCGAAGGAGAATTTCTAGGTCAGTTAGCTGATCTAAGGTCCAAGATTTCGTTTTCTTAGTCGATGTTCCTTGTAAGAAACGATCTCCTTGAAACTCTTTTACCTGAAAAGCCGATAAACGATTGATTTCAGCCTGCTCTTTGGGACTCCCCTGATCATGGGTCAGAACCTGGAGGCCCCACCCCATGAAAAGAGATGCGAGCAAGAGAATGACCACTTTTATGTATTTTATGTTCTTATCTATCATCCCTAACCTCTATCCCATTTTACTGAGCTGATACGCCTTGTTTGCTTGTGCCTGTAGGGTAAGAAAGACCATTCCATCTTGGGTCCGATAGGTCAGCGTCAAAAAAGTCTTTCCTTCCTTTCTATTGAGGCCTAGTGATTGTGGCAATCCGACTTGCTTCAAAATTTCTTCTAGTCCGGTTCCAGTTTTTTGATTCTCTTTCCCAACTGTAAAACTAGCAAAAGCCGTTTTTTTCAGTGGATGCATCTGTGAATAATTCGTCGATACTGGTTGATAAGCCTGTAAGGCTGTGAGGAGATAAGTTCCATTAATGGAGGTAAATTCAAATTGGTATTGGTCGCGCCCATCCACTGTCGTCCCATAAGTCAAACGAAGGATTTGAGAAATAGGTGTTGTTTCAAGACGTGCTTGCTTAGCCCAGCCTAGCATCTTAACCAGTTCATTCGGTGTCATCCCCTTCTCTGCTTTTTCAAGGGGCATCTCCACAAGCTTCAGAAATAAAATTTCTTCTAATTGGACCTCTATTTCTGGAGTAGCATCCGTAGCGACCAGGTCTCTCAGCTGTTTTTCTTCACTAGCAAAAGCTAACTTGTTGGTCTGCTTTCAAGCAGTTCTCTTTCCTTCCCAGACCAGCCAGAACATATCCCAAAATAGCAAACCCAAGAAGGAGGATATAAAGCCCCCGCTTCCCTGTAAGAGCCCCTACTTTTTCCCAAGTAACTCTTAGTTTTTCGATTGTTTTATCCATTCCCCTTACCTAGAGACTGTACTCCCTCTTCTTACCTCTCTATTCATAGTAGATCTCTCCTTACTATACCATAAATCATTAAGGGTCGCCACCTCCTCCTCTTTTAAGATCTTGGTAAACAAAAAAACGACCTCTTGTGAGATCGTTTTGTCTATTGATTAAAGGCGAGCGTTGAGTTCTTTGCTCAATTCTTCAAATCCTGGTTTACCAAGAAGGGCAAACATGTTGCGTTTGTATGCTTCAACACCTGGTTGGTCAAATGGGTTGATGGCATTCAAGTAACCTGAAAGGGCGATGGCCAATTCGAAGAAGTAGATGGTGTAACCAAGAGTGAAGGCATCTTGCTCAGGAAGAGTCACGTACATGTTTGGCACGTCACCGTCTGTGTGGGCAAGAAGAACACCGTCAGTCGCTTTTTATTAACGAAGTCAACGTCTTTTCCTTGAAGATATCCAAGTCCGTCAAGGTCCTCTTCCAAAGTAGGGATGATCACGTTCTTACGTGGTTTGTCAACACGGACAACTGTTTCAAACATGATACGAGTTCCTTCTTGGATAAATTGACCCAATGAATGCAAGTCTGTTGAGAAGTTAGCTGAAGTTGGGTAAATCCCTTTTTGGTCTTTCCCTTCTGACTCACCAGCCAATTGTTTCCACCATTCTGAGAAGTATTGAAGGGATGGCTCGTAGTTTACCAAGATTTCAGTTGCATACCCTTTACGGTAAAGAATGTTACGAACTGCTGCATATTGGTAAGCTTCATTTTCAGCAATCTTATCTGAAGTGTAGTCTTTGCGAGCTGCATTAGCACCTTCCATAAGGGCTTTGATGTCTGCACCTGATGCAGCGATTGGAAGCAATCCAACTGCTGTCAACACTGAGAAACGTCCACCAATGTCATCTGGAACCACAAATGTTTCCCAACCGTTAGCATCTGCTTCAACCTTAACAGCACCTTTTTGGCGGTCAGTAGTTGCGTAGATCCGTTTGTTAGCTTCTTCTTGTCCGTATTTCTTCACCAAAAGTTCTTTGAAGACACGGAAAGCGATAGCTGGTTCAGTTGTTGTACCTGATTTAGAAATCACGTTTACTGAGAAGTCTTTATCTGCAACGTACTCTACCAAGTCAGCAAGGTAAGTAGATGAGATGGAGTTTCCAGCGTAAAGGATTTGTGGTGCTTTGCGTTCTTCTTTTGTTTGCAAGTTTGCAAAGTGGTGGTTCAAGAAGTCAATGGCAGCTTTCGCTCCAAGGTATGATCCACCGATACCGATCACGACCAAAACATCGCTGTCTGCTTTGATTTGTTCAGCAGCTTTCAAGATGCGGTCAAATTCTTCGCGGTCGTAGTTTTCAGGAAGGTCCAACCAACCCAAGAAGTCGCTACCAGCACCAGTTCCTTTACGGATCAATTCGTCTGCTGCTGTTACTTGTGCTTGCATGTATTCCACTTCATGCGGGGCAACAAATTTGTCTAATACTTTTGAATAATCAAATTTAATATGTGACATAGTATTCCTCCAATATTTCTTCTCCTCTATGATATCGCTTTACAGGGATTTAATCAAGGGAAACCATCTTGTAAAAACGTTTTCATTTGCTAATTTTTTTATTTTCACAAATCAAGCAACGACGCAATAGCAATCGTTTGCATATACGGACTTATTTTAAGCGGAACAGACAAAAAAAGAAGTTTCTTCCGAATCTCCATTTTCACGCTATTATTCTTTGAAACCGCTAATGAATTTCAAGATGACGCTAGTGAGTGATAGGCTACAGGTCTAGGAAATCCTATGGGGCAGATCTCCTCCTGCAGACTTGACTCTCTATATATTTCGGAACGTAGTTCTCCTTTGCTCGAACTGCGTCAATGCCTCTAAACGCATCTGCGACTTGCAGTCTTGTTTCGTTAAGGTACTTTATCGGCGACTAATCGTTCATCCCCAAATAAATTTTAGTTAAGCAATTTAACGCAGTAGCTGATTTGTTTCTTCTTTCGCTTTTTAAGCTCCGAAGAAAACATAATCAGCTTTGCGGGGGTGGAACTACGAACAAACGTTCTGTTCCACTCCCATCCATTGCTCTAGGATTCGTCTACGTCCCTTGAACTTGACTCTATATATTTCGGTACGTAGTTCTCACTTTGCTCGAACTGCGTCAATGTACCTAAGTTCATCCGCGTCCGTTGGACTTGATTCACTAAGGTACATAGAAAAAGAGCACACAGTTCACTTCGCTTAGGGCTGCTGGATTCCTCCCCTGACCCGCTTCACGCAGAACTGTTGCTCCGATAGGTATTATATCATAATTTGTTCGATTTGCAAAGGTCCGGTTTTTATTCTTGGGTCTCGGCCTTGGCTGCGAGCTTGGCTTGTTTTTTTCGTTCCCGACCTTGGCGGAAAAAGGTCTGCATGATGCCTGCACATTCTGCTTCTAGGATTCCTGTTTCTACTTCGACTCGGTGATTGAGACGCTCATCTGTCAAAATGTCGTAGAGACTACCTGCTCCACCGAACTTCTGATTGGTCCCCCCGTAAATCACCTGGGGAATCCGAGCTAGACCAATGGCACCACTACACATGACACAGGGCTCAATCGTGACAAAAAGCGTCGTATCCAGCAGGCGCCAGCTATTTTCACGCTGATTGGCCTCCTCGATCGCCATGATTTCCGCATGCATGACCGCCCGCTGCAGCTCCTCACGCGCATTATGTCCACGCCCGATAATCTGACCATCCTTGACCAAGACACAGCCAATCGGTATTTCATCATTGGCGAGGGCAATCTCCGCCTCCTTCAGGGCTTCCCTCATAAACATCGCTTTCCTCTATCGTGTAGTCCATCTCTTCCTTCTTCCTTTTAGTTTCTTTGTTCATTATACCATAGGCAGCTTACGACTCACAAAAAAAGCCGCCGATTGGGCGACTCTTATGGGAGATTATTATGAAAAAGTTTAGGAGGTTTAAACAAAGTTAGGAGGTCTTTGTTTATGCTTCTAGTATAGCTGGCCTATCTTAAATAAAGCTTAAGTTCTCTGAGTATTGATGATTTTGGAAATATCACCACTTAGAATCTCAAAAATATCTGACAAATTGCTGGCTTACTACTATCCGCTTTGTCGCAGAACCAACTATTGTGGCATCGCTCATCCTTTACGTAACTCAAGGATTTGGTCATAGCGCTCTTCTTCATCAATATGATGGGCTATTTCTAGTACCGTGATCGGCAAAGAAAAGATTAGGTCTCTAACCAGACGACTATTTTTTTCGTCCAAAGCTGATGTCACTTCGTCCGCTAATAAAATATCCTTCTCGCGTAAGAGAAAACGAGCCAACTCTAATCTGACACGCTGACCTCCTGAAATGTTTTCACCATTATTATGAATTTCTACATTCAAAATATCCTGAAATTCATCTATTAAGCCAACTCGGTCCAATACCTCCAATAATTCATGGTCCTGAAAAGGCTGACCAAAAGTTAGATTATAGCGGATAGTATCGTTAAACAGGAAGGGATGCTGGCTAATTAAACCGATATTCCCTTGGAAATGACTCGTTATTTGATTTCCATCATACTGAACGAAAATGTCACCCTCATCACATACTTCTTCTCCTAAAATCAAGCGAAAAAGAGTCGTCTTTCCAGACCCGCTCGGTCCTTTGATTAAGACCTTCTGACCTACTGAAATCGTCGCCGTCAAATCAGAAAAAAGCTGACGTTCAGCAAAACTTTTTGAAATATGATTTAAGCGCAACGATTCGAGATTTTCAACAAATTGATCCTTTGTCTCTTCGAAATCAGGTTCTTCCTCGATAATCTTAAACAGGCGGTTCGCAGTCGGCAAGGCACCTTGGAGATTGGCTGCACTGTACATCAGAGTTTGGATCGGTTCTACCAGCATCCCCGCAGCAACATACATAGAGATGAGGCTTGTAATAGAAATAGAATTTCCCTGTAAACTCAAATAAAGCCTAAAGCAAGAGGAACAACCTGACTAAAAAAGACCATAAATCCATTAAAGAAAAAAATAATATTATGTGTGAAACAAAATCTTTGGATGGCTTTTTGATATTCTCCGTTTAAATCATTCACGCGCTCTTCATTCAGCCTCATGGCCTGATTAATCCGTAAGGTTTGGCTGCCTTGCATACTATCCGAGACAAGCCCATGTAATTTCGTTCTAAGCTTGGACCAGCTGTCTCCCGAATCTTGTAAACGACGATTCATGATGAACTGAGGAATAGGTCTCATAATCGTAAAAATGACAAAAATAAGTCCTAAGAGAAAATTTTGTGAAACAATATAAATGGCTGTAACAAGGGCGACAAATCCCCAACTCACCATAACATTTATATTTTCCAAATAATTATCGCCCACATATTCCATATCTTGAGTTAGCAGACTAACTTTTTCATCATTGGAAAATTTAGGATTCAATATGACTTTCTTAAATAAAAGGGCACGGACACTTTTGTTGATTTCTCTTCGGAATATATTGTGCGAATAGTTTGAAAACAGCATCAGACTATAAATAACAAGATAGACAGACAAACCAAATAAAACAAAATTGAGAATTTTTCCATAAGAAAGGCCGTCTTGATCTAACTTCAAGGCCTTCGTTAAAATCAGAGGTTGCGCCAACACCAAACCACTATTCACAATACGCCCTAAAAAAATAGGAAAAAGATACTTCTTATCAATGTACTTATAAATATTTCTCATAATTATCATCCATCAAAATAGAGGGCTAGCACAACCCTCTTCTCTAATTTATTTAAAATCGTGATTATTTACAATCACAATTATAGTTAAATACTCTAGGTTTAGCATTCATTTTGTCATCGAATTTGTTATTCACTTTAACCTTCATGATATCTTCCTTTCTAGTCCACATCTAAAATGTCATTATAAGATTTTGACAAAGCGAAAAGTGCTAAATTTTTACGAATTTTTTCCTTCACACTTTTACATAGATAGCGTGAATTTGTCTTCGTAATTCGCTTGGCCATCGGACAATAGCCAGATTTACAGATTAAAACAAATGGGCACTCTTTGCAACTTGCATCAAGCCGAATAACCCAATCATTCAGTTTACTGTAATTCACAAAACCTTTATTAATGTTACCGAAAATATTTTGAGGTTCATATAAAGCAACTGTACATGATTGAACAATTCCTCTTACATTAAACATAAAATGATTTTTTCGATTAGAATAGCAGGTATAATTATTATTCACTACAACTTCTGGGGAAGAGATATGATATCCTGAAGTTACAGCTAACTTAGATAATTCAAAACTTGCATCTTTATCCAGTAAAGTAACGCAGTAATTTATATCTCTATCTCCTTTGCCCCAATTTCCAATATTATGATAAGAAATCTTAAATCTGGAATCATCTTTGAAATAGATACCATCATGTGTTAAAAACTCTTTAACATTTTGATAGTTATCTTTACTTACATTAAAGCGAATCACACAAATAAAATCAAATTTACTTTCTTGCATTGCTTTCAAATTATCGAATATACGATTATACGACAACCCACCGTTTTGCAATACTCTCTGATTATTATGACTTTCTTCATCTCCATCCAAAGTTATCTGGTAACTAGTCACTTTAAATTTTTCATTCAAATATCGAAACTTATTCTTAGTCAATAAATAACCATTCGTAGTGATTGCACTTTGATAATGAATCTGATATTTCTCACATAAATCTATAAAAACAGGAGACAACCGCTTGATAGTTTTATATCCCAACAGTGGTTCTCCTCCAAACCAGCCTACTGACAAATACTTATACTTCCCGGACTGAAGTTTTTCTTTCAAAAATTGGACAATGGCATCTTCTGTCTCTGTTGACATAGCAATATTTTCAAATTTTTCATAACAATACTTACACCGAAAATTACAATCTCCATGTGTCAAAATTGTTAGTTCCAATAATTCAGCATCTGTATCGCTTATTTTAGATAGATACTTTTCGACCTCATACTCACCCTCACTTAAATATTTATTTTTATCAAGATAAGCATGAAACTCTTTCCTAATCACATCATTGCTGTCGACTACTCTATTCAATTCATTCGTAAGAAAAAATGAATGATTGGTTTTAGTATTAAAATACAACGTACCATCATCAGTACTATATTTTAATATATATCGTGACAAATTCATATTATCACCTCTTAATCTGTGTGACTTAACCTACAAGTATACACCGATAGAAATATTAAATCAAGCAATATTCAGCAGATTAGAAAAGTTCCAACTTTTAATATTTTGGAAAAAGGTTATCCTATAAAAGCTGCAATTTCGCCAACTTCTTGAGCAATATAGGTGGCGCCGGCTTCTTCCAATTCTTCCCTGCTTCCAAAGCCATAAAGGACACCGATAGAATCAAGCTTTGCGCTTGAGCGCCAAGCACATCGTGCTCCCTGTCTCCAATCATGATGGTATGCGCCAAATCTGTAATCCCATTTTGCTCCAAGGCATACTGGATAACATCGCTTTTTTTACTACGTTTTCTATCCATGGTCGCACCAGCGACAAAGTCAAAATAATCATACAAACCAAAGTGTTTGAGAATTTGAATGGAAAATTCTTCAGGCTTTGACGTAGCTACAATCAACTGTTTGCCAGCCTGCTTGAGAGAAGCCAGCAAGTCAGGAACGCCTAGATAGACCTCATTTTCATAAAGGCCTTTTTCGGAAAAATACTCATGATAGTAGTCAATGGCCTTTAAACATTCTTCCTTAGAAAATCCATAAAAGCGCTCAAAAGACTCCTGCAAGGGCGGACCGATGAAAACTCTCAATGCTTTCTTGTCTGGCACTTGAATCCCATATTTTCCTAAGGCATAGGCCACCGAGTTGGTAATCCCTAGTTCTGAATTGGTCAAGGTGCCGTCTAGGTCAAATAAAATCGTTTGATACATTTTTTCCTCTTTCTGCTTTCAAAAAGAGGCTGGGACAAAAGTCCTAGCCTCTCAATTGTCTTTGGATTGTCGAGCAAGACGCAGTGGTTGAGTGGGCTCTACTACGCTGATTTCATCAGCTTTTACAGCCCTACTCAACTGTGCGGAGGTGGGACGATGAAATCGAATTCTAACGAATGACCGATTTCTGTCCCACTCTCTTATCTTCATTTGCTTATAAACTAGACCACACACTTTCAAGGATATTGGTTTGGTCACGATCTGGTCCGACTGAGAAGGTTGAAATGCGCACACCAACTAATTCACCGACACGGCGGACATAGTTGCGGGCATTTTCTGGAAGCTCATCCAAGTGGCGGACACCTGTGATGTCTTCTGACCAGCCTGGTAATTCTTCATAGATTGGTTTGCAACGTTTGAGTTGCTCCAAGCTTGCTGGGTAGTGGTCGATGCGTTCCCCATCCAAGTCGTAGGCTACACAGATTTTCACTGTATCCAAGCCGGACAGAACGTCGATCGAGTTCAAGCTAAGGTTGGTAATTCCTGACACGCGACGGCTATGGCGCATGACAACTGAGTCAAACCAACCAACACGACGAGGACGACCGGTTGTTGTCCCATACTCATGGCCGACTTCACGGATCCGATCACCCACTTCATCGAAGAGTTCCGTAGGGAATGGGCCATCACCAACACGGCTAGTGTAGGCTTTACATACACCGACAACCTTGTCGATCTTGCTTGGGCCGACACCTGATCCGATGGTCACCCCACCTGCGACTGGGTTTGAAGAGGTTACAAATGGATAGGTTCCTTGGTCGATATCCAACATAACCCCTTGGGCTCCTTCAAAGAGCACGCGCTTGCCGTTATCCAAAGCATCGTTCAAGATAACAGAAGTATCGGTTACATATTGCTTGATTTGTTGACCATATTCATAGTATTCTTCGAAGATATCGTCAAATGACAGAGCCTCTGCATCATAGAGTTTGGTAAATTGACGGTTCTTTTCTTCCAAGTTGATACGAAGACGTTCCGCAAAGACGTCGCGGTCCAAAAGGTCCGCGATCCGGATTCCCACACGCGCAGCCTTGTCCATGTAGGCTGGTCCAATCCCTTTGATGGTCGTTCCGATTTTGTTGTCGCCTTTAGACTCTTCTTGGAGACGGTCCAATTCGATATGGTAAGGAAGGATGACATGGGCACGGTCTGAAATGCGCAAACTGTCCGTTGATACCCCTTCTTCATGGAGATAAGCCAACTCTTTGACTAATGACTTAGGATTGACTACCACGCCGTTTCCGATGACAGAGATCTTTTCAGGGAAGAAGATACCAGAAGGAATCAAGTGCAACTTGAACTTTTTGCCGTCGATCACGATGGTGTGACCAGCATTGTCCCCACCTTGGTAGCGAGCAATAACTTCTGCATTGGCTGATAGGAAGTCTGTAATCTTCCCTTTTCCTTCATCACCCCATTGGGTTCCTACTACAACAACTGATGTCATAATTCTTTTTCATATACCATAGATAGTTCCCTATCTATGCCTTCTTCAAACTAGGGGCAGGAGTCTCACCTGCAAGTTTGTCTTACACCCTATTATAAGAAATTTCCTTATTTTTTTCAAGGTCAGCTATTTCTTTACATGGTTTTTTGCCCTTAAAATCTGCTTCTCATTTTCCGAACATCCATCTTTTGACCTGCATTTCCAACGTAAAAAAATGATCGTTCGTCTTTTACCCTCTTTTCTCCCTGAAACAGATCCTATTCTATTCAGTTTCTAAGCAAAGCTCTCCTCAGAAAGATTTTCTTCCTTCACCGTCTAAATAAATCAAGTTACTCCCTTCACCTCTTTTCTTTTTTTATGCTAAAATAGAAGCTATGGACAAAATTATTAAAACTATCTCAGAAAGCGGCGCTTTTCGTGCCTATGTACTAGACAGTACAGAAACTGTACGAACTGCCCAAGAATACCATCATACACAAGCTAGCTCAACAGTAGCCCTCGGCCGGACCCTGATCGCAAGTCAGATTCTCGCCGCCAATGAAAAGGGAAACACCAAGATAACGGTGAAAATCCTCGGTACTAGCTCACTGGGTGCTATTATCACTGTGGCAGACACTCAAGGAAACGTCAAAGGCTACGTGCAAATCCTGGAGTGGATATCAAGAAGACAGCGACCGGTGAAGTCGTGGTCGGACCATTCGTCGGAAATGGGGAATTCTTAGTCATCACTGACTACGGCACAGGCAACCCGTATCATTCCATGACACCTCTCGTCTCTGGGGAAATTGGAGAAGACCTGGCTTATTACTTGACTGAAAGCCAACAAACCCCATCTGCAGTTGGACTCAATGTCCTACTTGATGAAGAAGACAAGGTCAAGGTTGCGGGTGGTTTCTTGGTACAGGTCTTGCCGAATGCCAAGGAAGAAGAAATTGCCCGCTTCGAAAAACGGATCCAAGAAATGCCAGCCATTTCTACTCTTTTAGCCTCTGACGACCATATTGAAGCACTGCTTGCTGCCATCTATGGCGAAGAGCCCTACAAACGTCTCTCTGAAGAAGAACTTCGTTTCCAATGCGACTGTAGCAAGGAACGCTTCATGGATGCCTTGGCTAGCTTGCCAGTCAAAGACCTTCAAGAAATGAAGGACGAAGACCAGGGAGCAGAAATTGTTTGCCAATTCTGTCAGACAGCTTATCACTTTGATGAAAACGACTTGGAGGAACTCATTCGTGACAAATCTTAATACACCTTTTATGATTGGGAACGTCGAGATCCCAAACCGGACGGTCCTAGCACCTATGGCCGGTGTGACCAACTCAGCCTTCCGGACCATTGCGAAAGAACTCGGAGCAGGACTTGTGGTCATGGAAATGGTCTCTGACAAAGGGATCCAATACAATAACGAAAAGACCCTGCATATGCTCCATATCGATGAGGGAGAAAATCCTGTATCGATCCAGCTCTTTGGTAGCGACGAAGATAGCTTAGCACGCGCGGCAGAATTCATCCAAGAAAACACCAAGACCGATATCGTGGATATCAACATGGGCTGCCCAGTCAATAAAATCGTGAAAAATGAAGCGGGTGCTATGTGGCTCAAAGACCCAGACAAGATCTACTCCATTATCAATAAGGTTCAGTCTGTCCTTGATATCCCCCTCACTGTTAAAATGCGGACAGGTTGGTCAGACCCTTCTCTAGCAGTTGAGAATGCCCTCGCAGCTGAAGCCGCAGGTGTCTCCGCCCTCGCCATGCATGGACGGACTCGGGAGCAAATGTATACAGGGCATGTGGATCTTGAGACCCTTCACAAGGTCGCGCAAGCTCTGACCAAGATTCCATTTATTGCAAACGGTGACATTCGCACGGTCCAAGAAGCTAAACAGCGGATCGAAGAAGTCGGTGCCGACGCCGTTATGATTGGACGCGCAGCTATGGGCAATCCTTACCTCTTCAATCAAATCAATCATTACTTTGAAACAGGAGAAATCCTGCCTGATTTAACCTTCGAAGACAAGATGAAAATTGCTTATGAGCATCTGAAACGCTTGATTGATCTCAAGGGCGAGCACATTGCCGTCCGCGAATTTCGTGGCTTAGCCCCTCACTACCTCCGTGGGACTTCTGGCGCAGCCAAACTACGCGGAGCCATCTCGCAAGCTAGCAGTCTGGCTGAAATTGAAGAACTTCTTCAATTAGAAAAAGCTTAATAAACAAAAACAGCATCGACATTGATGCTGTTTAAAATATATACAACTTATTTTTAACATAAACTAGCTAGCTGGTTTTTCAAAAAACTGACTTATATTTTTTGAGTCAGTTAAGTAAATCTAAAACTTTCCGCTGTGAGAAAAGTGCCTGAAACAATTGTGTTTCAGGCACTCGGAATTATTGAGACCTTAGGCTCAATAATTAGTCATGGAACTTTGAAGAAGTTCGCTGACGTCCGTACTCACTTAAGGAAAGTTTTTAGAAGAACTTAACTCCATCTGACAGCATCAAAATGTTGATGCTGTTTTTGTATGTTATTGGTTCGCTTGACCTTCGCTTTCTTTCCAGCGATAGGTCTTGCGTGGTTTTTTCTTAGGCACCCGCTTGACTCCTACCTCTTCAACATAGGAACCGTAGGTCACAAGGAAATTATTGGTCAAAATTTCTTTATCTGGATGGATCAGATTCACCAACTCGGTTGCTTCGTATACGGTGAAAGGCTCTTCTAGGAGATGGAGGAAGGTTGGATTCCCAGGCCAAGCGCCCTTGGATCCGCTTGATGGATTCTTGGACAATCTCATAGTGGTCAAAGGCAAAATCTTCAGCCGTCAAGACACGTCCGTCTAGGGAACATTCCCCATGTTTGAAGTCCACATCGAGAAAGAGAACTTCTTTGGCATCATCTCCAGCTCGGACCAAATCTACTGCTACAGCTGGCAAATAAACCAAGTGAGCAATGGTAATGACCCAACCCCGAGGGTCCCGACCAGGAGTAGAGACTGTCATTAGTTGCTCTACCTTTTGAGGGGTCAATTCTAGTCCAACTTCTTCCTGGACTTCACGGATACAAGCCTGGATAGCATCTTCATGCTTTTGCAAGAATCCTCCAACCAAGGCCACCCGATGCTGACAAGGATGCGTTTTCCGACGAATCACTAAGAGTTTTAGGCGCCCCTCCACAAAGCAGTAGGCCACCATATCTGCTGTCACACTTGGATTTTCATAGGTAGGTTGATCCTGCTCCTTGTACCAGCGGAGAAATTCTTCCTCGCTGACGATCGTTTCGTAGTATTCCTTTTCGGTCATTCCTTCCGGAATGCTTGTTGCTGTCATTTAAGCACCTTCCTTTTTCACAGCTTTGCTCCATTGGTACCAACCAACCAAACTATTAAGAGTATAGACCCAATACATTCCCTGAATATGGATGCTTTCTCCCCACCAGAGGTAGATACTGAAGAGGTTGGTCGCAATCCAGAAATCCATTGTTCGCGATAAAGACCAGTCATGAGAAGTTGTCCGACTCCATTGGTCGCATCTGTCACACTATCCCGGAAAGGTCGGGCGCTGTGGATGCTTTTATAGGCATAGCCCATCCCGATCCAAATGAGAGCGGTTAGGACCAGATACTTGATCCATTCCATTAAGGTTAATTTCTTGGCCTCAAAGTGAGATTCTTCTGCCCCTCCTTGGTCATTGATCCGATTCGACAACCAGACATAGAGACCAATTGGCTGCATTACGAAGAAGTACAAGGTCGTTAAAACTTCTCCATAGAAGTTTTTGTTCAAGGCTAGGACGAGGTAAATCGCTGAGTTTACTGCTCCAAAGAGATAGTTACTAGCCCGACCTTCTGCTACTAGTATAACACAAACGATTCCTGTCCAGGAGGCAAAGAGCCCTAACCAATCGTGACTTGCTTCCTGATTGGTAAACTCTAGGACAAAGGGCACGCTAGATAAAGCAAGCAAATAGAGCCATTGTGTCAAAGTGCGACCAGCGAATAGGTCTTTCCAAAGGAGTTTCATAATCCCTACGAAGCCAAGTTTGCCAGCTTCTCGATGAACATTTTTTAAATGCTCCCCAAATGTTTGAATTTTTTCTTGTAGTCGTTTCATGCTGCTTCTCCTTTAATCAGCTTGATAAATCGTATCGATGACACGCTTCGCTTCTTCGTAATTCCCCAAGTAGTCTTGCCCGAGATAAGCTGTTGGAATATCTGAGAGGTATTGGTGGCGGAGCTGATCCAGGTGATTTGAAAAACTGTTACGAATTTCGTCATCTGCCATGGTCATATCACGGAAGCCATCATTGACATAGGATCCAATCGGTTGAACAAATAAGATCAAGTCCCATTTCCTTAGCTAAGATACTGACGAAGAGGTTGTCAAAGGTATCCGTCATACTGGTCTCTGGGCCTTCTACCTCCATATAGTAGTCGTAATAGCCCTTCGTTACCAGAGAGTTGGTATCCGCAATGACCAGGCCTCGATTGGCACTACTATCAATCAATTTAGAGGTTTGATCGTATTGCCCCAACAAGAGGTAATAATAATCTTTGGGTGTCAGTTCATCATCCCTCACATTATTTTTAATCTGGTACTCACGAGCATATTCTAAACTCACTGGCGCATCATAGAAGCGGGCTAAATCTTTTGCCAAGGTCGTTTTCCCATTGCTAGCACTCCCCATGATGAGGACTTTCTTCGTGAACTGACGGCGGAAGGGTTGAGCAATGTATTTCCAATACTTACTCGGGTTCTCTCTGATGAGGGTCCCTGAGATGCCAAACTGACGTTCTTGTAGGTGAGCTTGAAATCCTCTCGCTTCAAGCTCCTCTTGATACGTTTTTCTCCAACAAAGAAGATGAGTTCTTCTCTGGCTTCATTATATTGGATCGTTTCAAGAGCTGTCTTTAACCAAGGCTCCCAACCTAGAGGATAACGAGGGAGATCCGTCTCATCTAATTTATAAATTTGAGTGAGTTCATCATTTGAAAAACCTTCTCGAATATAGCGAAAACGTTTCTGCAAAGGAAGGCCAACTTTTTCTCCGCGGTCACCTTTGTAACCAGAGACAATCACACAAACGCGGTCACATTGGCGTTTTGCCCGTTGAATTAAATCAATATGCCCTTGATGAAGGGGGGCAAACGTTCCAAATACCACTGCCACTCTTTCTTTCATCTAACTGGCTCCTTTATCATAATGTCAAAACATGTTTTGCTTATGATTTTATTATAAACTATAATTTCAATCTGTCAATACCTTTTTATATAAAAATATATTTTTATAAAATAAAAATTAAAAAAGGTTCAGCTCTGTATGTTATTATACAGAATCGAACCTCAGATTTCAATCATTTTTTTAATTTTCTCAGTGGCGAGCTATTATTCCCGAAGCAAGGCATGCACATGGCCATTTTCTGTCACTTGAACACTTGCCAGTTGTCCATCTTGACCAACGACTATATCCAAGCTAGCTGCAGATCCATCTTGGGCGGAAATCAAGCCAGCATGATAATGACCTTGATCCAAGTTGTATTCATAGCTTCCAATCGTATAGCCCACTGCATCGCCACCTGGAGTTTGTATGGTCACTTGGCCTCCTTGCCCGATCGTTACACCTGTATCGCGACCGTCGGTCCAACTACCTATTGCTCCAGAATAATCCCCTGAGGCATAAGTTAATACACCTTTATAGCGTGGGTTCTCTGTCTTAGAGGCTTGCTCTTTTGCAGTCGTGCGACCTTCCTCCAAGCTAGGTAGTTTTGGTTTTTCAGGTGCTGGGGTCACTGCTGGATGTGTTTCTTTGGAAGGAGTTGGGGCCAGGCCTTGACTGACTTCTGGAACTCTTGGTGTCACCGGAGTTGACGGAGTCTCTTGGCTCGCTTGTGTTTCACTCGAAGCGATGGCAGGAGTTTTTGCCACTTCTGCGCTTTGTTGGCTTTGTGTGGTTTTGCCTGTAGCCTTTTTCTCTTCTTTTTTACTCGTAGAGCTTTGTTTCACTTGCTCAATTTTACTAGTTGAAGATGGACTGGTTTCCTTTTTCTTTTCTGATCCACAGGCGCTTAATAAAAGAGCAGCGGTTAAAGCAAGGGTTGATAGACTAAAGAGGATTCCTTTCGTTTTCATGATCACACCTCGTGTTTGTAATATTTGTTACATTTGTAATATAATTGTAACAATAATCTATGAGTAAGTCAAGTGAATTTTCTATCCATCTCCCAAAATAGAAACTAGTTTCAAAAAAAGAGTGAACTCCTGGAGAGTCCTCCAATCATTCACTCTTTTTCTTATTGATAGACTTCTTGATAAAATTCGATGGTATCTCCATCTTGGACAGTCGTTTCTGCTGCCCCTTTTGGTGCCATCTCTCCATTGATCTTGTACATCCAATAGAGCCCCTTGCTTTCATCCTGGGCTACGCCATCGATCGAGGTGATGAGTCCACTCTTCTCCTCAATTTTGTAGTTAGCTTTCAGGACTTCCATCAGGTTAGATTTTTCTGCAACCTTTAAGGTCTTGCTTTGAGCTTCTTGACCTTCAGGGGCGATACTGACCGTAATGGTAATTTGTTTTTCTTTAGCTACTTGTGAGCTAGAAGCTGAGTTTTCCGTGGTCGATGGTGTGCTTTGTCCGCAACTGACCAATACAAGAGCCGTTAGGACAGCAAACAAGCTATAAAGTGTTTTTTTCATGATACAATCTCCTAAATACTACATAAAGTAGAGGGTAAAAACAGGCGGTGGAAAAGGCATGGGCCAGGTTAAAGCTAAAGCCATTCACCAGGGCATAGGTCCACCAGGGCATATGATAGAGGACAGCATAAAGACTGTCAATCACTATCCCGTAAAGAAAGGATAAAATGCCGACCACTAGAGTCTGGACTTGCAAAGACAAGTGGCGGTAAAGTCCCCGCCAAAGAGTCAAGAGGAGGCTAAAGGCCAGTATCTGAGCGAGCACCACTGGGCTCATCCCCAAGATAAAAGCCGAGGTAAACATGGTGACCGCCATCGCCAAACAGGCAAATTGCCAGTCTTCAAATAGCACCAGTAAAAAGAAAATGGCACTAATGGGTTGGACATTGGGCAAGAAGGCAAAGGCTTGTCTCAGCACCACACAGAGGGCTGCTAAGAGGGTGATTCGGGTCAAGCGTTTGAGAGGCACTGCATATCCTCCTAGTCAATCGTGAAGTTAAGCTGACCAGACTTGACACCTACCTTGAGGGTTTGCCCTTCAGCCACTTCTCCTCTCAAGAGGATCTCTGCCAAATGGTCTTCCACTTGGGTCTGGATGATCCGGCGCAAAGGACGTGCTCCCATCTCTGGATCATATCCGTGAGTTGCCAACCATTTAAGGGCAGACGCTTGAAATTTCAGAGCAATGCCCTTCTCTGCTAGAGATTGAACCAGCGGTTTCACCATAATCTTGACAATCTCATGCATTTGGTCACTGGTCAAGCTATGGAAGACAACCTTCTCATCAATCCGGTTGATAAACTCTGGGCGATAGGTCTTCTTCAATTCTTCGAAGATGCGTTTTTCCATATTGGCTTGGTCAAAGCGAATATCCTTGGCTCCAAAACCAACTGTCTTATCATCTCGTAAAGCGGTAGCTCCCAAGTTTGAGGTCATGATAATAATCGTATTGGAGAAATCTACCTTGCGTCCCTTGCTATCAGTTAAGACCCCATCATCCAGAACTTGCAAGAGAACGTTAAAGATATCCGGATGGGCTTTCCACCTCATCAAACAAGAGGACTGAGTAAGGTTTGTTGCGGACTTTTTCCGTCAACTCGCCCCCTTCTTCATAACCGACATAGCCTGGAGGAGCTCCGTTGAGACGACTGGCCGCAAATTTCTCCATGTATTCACTCATATCAAAGCGGATCAAAGCAGACTCATCATCAAAGAGGACCTCTGCAAGGGCCTTGGCTAGCTCGGTTTTCCCGACCCCAGTCGGACCGAGAAAGAGGAAGGAACCAATCGGCCGTTTGTGAGACCGGATTCCCGACTGATTGCGGCGAATCGCTCGGCTGATACTTGAGACAGCCTGATCCTGACCGATCACGCGCTTATGAAGTTCTGCTTCCAATTCAAGGTATTTCTTAGCCGCTGTTTGGGTTAGTTTCTCCACAGGAATGCCTGACAATTGACTGAGCGTCTTCAGGATATCCTCTTCCTTGACTTCTAGCTGGTAGCCTTTCGGACTGGCGTCTTCTTTTAGTAACTGAGCAACTTTTTTCCACTGCCCCTTGAGCAAGGCTTGATCAGCAGCTGTCAAGTCGGACTGAAGACCGGCTTGAGGCCCCTTGTTTTGCACGGTTGCTGCCGCCTCATCCAAGAGGTCAATGGCTGAGTCTGGCAAGAGGCGACTGGTCAAATACCGATTGGCAAAGACAACAGCTGTCTCAATAGCTGCATCCGTAATATGGACACGGTGGTGACGCTCATAGGTCTTCTTGAGCCCTTGCAAAATCGCGATGCTATCTGTAACAGAGGGTTGCTCAATCAAGACCTTAGCAAAGCGGCGTGAAAGAGCAGCGTCTTTTTCAATGTGTTTTTGGTATTCTTCTTGCGTAGTGGCTCCTACGGTCCGTAGGGTTCCACGGGCCAAGGCTGGCTTCAAGATATTGGCCGCATCCAAGGTAGAGTCAATCCCAGAGCCAGACCCCATAATGGTATGGAGCTCATCAATGAAGAGGATGACATGGCCATCTTCTTCGATATCATTGATGATGTTGTTCATCCGCTCTTCAAAATCTCCACGGAACCGCGTCCCTGCGACAACATTCATCAAGTCCAATTCTAGGACCCGCATTTTAGCTAGTTCCGTTGGAACATCGCCGCTGGCAATCCGTTGGGCCAAGCCCAAGGCTAGAGCGGTCTTTCCGACACCCGCATCCCCGACAAGGACTGGGTTGTTTTTCGTTTTGCGGCTCAAAATCTGAATCATCCGCGAGATTTCTTGACCCCGGCCAATCACCGGTTCCAAACTGCCATTGCGAGCCATTTCTGTCAGATCTCGGGTGTAGTCTTCCAAACCACCGCTGGTAGAGGCTGGCATGCCCATCATATTTCCCATGGTTTGACGGTTTGGTTGCTGGGCCCGATAGAGCGAACGGATAGCTTTCACAGCTTCCTTGTCCCAACCTGCTCGTTGTTCCAAACTCTTACGAAGCTCGACGATTTTAATGCCCTCTTCCTGATCATCATAGCGGAAGCCAACATACTCCAATACTTGAGAAGCCAAGGTTCCCCGTTCTAATAGAAGCGCCAAGAGGACATGCTCTGTTCCAAGACTTTTGGCATGGACTGCTTGAGCAATCTCTTGCGCACGATTCATGATTTCTTCGACACGGAAAGAAAAAGGGAAGACATCATAGCGCCCCTCTTCTTGATACAGTTGCCCTGTAATATGTTCCGCTGCATCTTGAAACTCATCAATTTGTAGTGGATAGTCGCTTAAGACGGAACCAGCTACACTGTATGGATTATTGCCCAAAGCGACTAAGATATGCCAAGTATCGAGTGTCTGGCCTGTAAAATGACCTGCTAAGACTTGTGCAGCTTCAATACTTTCTAATAGGGCTTTTGAATAGTTCATCAGAAAATTATAGTCCCTTTCTATCAACTTGTTGGATAATCTTTTGGACGATGCTAGATCGAATGCGATCAGCTTCCATTCCTAGAACTTCATCTGTTGCCGTCACAAAAAGAAGTTCAATCTCTCTTTGAGTTAAGAGTTTTTGTTCATAGAGCATTTGCAACAGATCCCAAAAAATCGTCTGACTAATGTGCTCTCCAATACTGTCACGAAGTTCTTTCAGCATTTGATGTTGGTCTGAAAATTGAACCTTCCCAATGCGGATATAGCCTCCGCCACCTCGTTTACTCTCTACAATATAGCCTCGACTTTCAGTAAAGCGGGTCTTAATGACATAATTAATTTGACTTGGGACAACTTTGAAAACATCAGCTAATTCACTTCGCTTGATCTCTGCAATTCCTGCTTGCGATAGCAAGGCCTTGATATAGGCTTCAATACTATCAGATGTATTTTTATTTCCCATAACGCTCCCTTCCCTTTTCGATGGTTGTAATTGGTACTCCAATACCTTTCTGTTGATGTCTTGACTTGGAAAAGTCGGACGACAAACCTATTTTCTCAAGATTGACCTTATTTGACTATTATACAATTTTTATGACGGTAAATAAAGCAATTACACTATTGAACTGTTAGAGAAGGCGAGGATTGTCAATGAAAGAGGGAAAAAGCCTCAAAAAAGAGGCTGGGATATCCCAACCTCTTGTGAGAAGAATCAACTACTCTTTCCGACGAGCGAATTTCACTCTTCCGCCTAAGAGACCTAAACTAAGAACTCCTAGCCACGCAATCATGCCACTTTCTTTTGTACCAGTTTGAGGCAGTTTACCTTCCGCTTGTAGAGAAGGACTTTCACCCTCTTCTTCTACTGGATGCTCGGCAGTCAAAGCAGGAGTTGTTTCCGGAGTCGTCTCTTTCAGAAGAACCGGAGTTTCTTTCTCTTTTTTATCTTCTATTGGCGAAAGAGGGGGCTGCACTTGCAAGTCTTTGCTTGAAGTTGCAGGGATTATTGAAGTCGGCAGATCAGGTGTCACAGGTCTTTCTTCTACCTCACCTGTTCCGACTTCTGTAATTTGGTCCTGCGATTCCACTTCGACAAAGGCATCGACTTCTGTCCGAATTTCTTTGCCTTCTTCTTGTCGAACCTCGATCAACTTCAATTTACGACCTACTTGCCCTGCTTGAAGGATCCGGCTTTCGCCCTTGGCTAAGCCCTTGTTCTCACGCGTTTGAAGATTGAATGGAATCTCCTCTGCTTCTATGAGAAGCTCTGGCTTTTCAAGAATCAAGTCCCGAACACCTTCGTCTGGACGTGTCTGCGTCAGCGGTTCATAATTGCGAGCATCTTCTAGGGTGGTTTCAAGGGCTTCCACTTGATTCGCTGCAGCAACCAAATCTGGTTGCTCTTGATTCAACAACTGAGTCAATTGATGTTGAATAGTCGGTTTGAGGTCTGCTTTCAAGCGATCGAGAGAAGTAGCCTTGATCTTTTCTACTCCTTCTTTGATAATCTGTTGTAACTCTTCTTGACTGAGCAACTGACTATCTTTTCCTGATAGGACAAACCGGTCTACCTGGATGGCTCTAGATGACTGAGGATCATTGAGGGCTGGATCTAGGTGCAAGCGTAGCTGGTGGTATCCTTTTGCTAGACCTTGCAGATTGACCAAACTCTGATCGAGCTTGCGTTGGTCTCCATAGCCACTGAAGTAATGATCGCCTTCAATCTCATAATCATGACCACGCCCTTCTTCAAAGGCGATTTCTTTTCCGTCTAGGGTGACGCTGTAGAGACCATGGCTTGGATCAACCACTCCTCGAACCTCCACACCAGTTCCCTTAAAGGTGATGGTCACATCAATGTGTTTCTTGCCTTCCTCATCGGTCACTTGGTTAAAGCTAGACCAGGATTCTGTTCCATTTGAGAAGTTTTGATTGTCTGTCTCATGATGCCAGCCTTGGCTATAGTGCAGTTTTGGATCTTGGTCATCCACTTCTTTGCGATTTTCTGGAAGCAGGTCCTCGTTCATCACTTGGACTGTCAGCTCTGGAATAAAGCCGACCAGACTTCCTTGATCCGGATGCAACAATTTGACCTTAAAGTCATAGACATCTGTCGCCTTGCCTGCAAAATCAAGGGTTGGGACTTGGACTGTTTTTTCTGTCTCTCCATCTGCAAACTCGAGAGTGACATTGGTATCTTTATAAACCTTGCCATGAACCCCTGTTCCTGGTTCTGTGATTAATTTAAGACTGGCACTTCCTTTAGAGCCACCCTTTCTCTTGACGACGACTTGCGCTGGGTCGCCTTTCTTAACGGCTAGGGTTGGCTGAGCAAACTCAAAGAGACCCTTTTCTTGGTTATTGAGGGCATAAATCCCTTCCGTTGCGATCGCATCTCCCTTGCTATTGACCAAGGTCAAAGTATGGGCTCCTGCTTTCAAATCCGGTGTTTCATAAACCTTTTGGCTGCGTTTGCGGGTTGGACTTTGGGTATTAACCGTCGCTAGTTTTTGGCCATCGACATAGACATCCATTTCCCCATGACCAGGGTCTACGGTTGCGACGACATAGGCTTTGGTCCCTTCGAAATGGTAGGTTGCAGAAGCTCCCTTTTCCTTGGTCCACATAGAGGTGCCTCGAACGCCTTCTCCCTCTTCATTCCATTGGCTATTGGCACGGTCAGCAGTCCGGTCAGAATGATAGGCCAAACCAAGCGGATAGCCATCGGTTTCTTCAATGCTAGCTGGCGTCTTATAGACAGAGACGCCGTTCAAGATTGGAGTGGCTTGGGCATCGGTGATGGACACCCGGAGGTAGCGACTATCAACTGGTTGCCCTTTGATCAAACGGCGGTATCCAACGGTTGAACCAGCACCAAAAGGAACCCATTGCCCATTCACCGCTACATCGATGGTGAAACCGGAAATCCGTTGGCCTTTCTCGATGGTTTCTTTTAGCTCTACCACATCAAAATGTTGCTCTTTTCCAAGATCGAGGACAAAAGATCCGGTCTTGGCATCATCGGCAGGTGCCCAACTGGTCTTCTCATCTCCATCCGTCAAATGGCTGGCTGAGTAATGAGAATTGCGCCGTGTCGAGTCAGCTTCTACCAAAGCGCCCGCCGCATAGTCCACGCTGTAGAGTTGGTCCAAGGTCTGGCGGAATTCTTTCAAACGGGCCACATCCGCATCCGCAAATTTTCCGTCTTGGTTAGTGGGATATTGAGCAAAAGCGGGGTTCCACGACCAACCGATTTGAAGTAAATATCCATCAATTCGCGTAAAGACTTAGGCTCTTGATTGTCATGGTAGAACCAGCCGGAGCGAATAGAAACATCAGCTTCTCCCACTGAGTATTGCTTCCCTTCTGGATCCCCGTGATTGAGGTAACTGTTGGATGGATTGTTGCGAATCTTATCTGGATTGACCTTATGCCAAACTGGATCTCCAGCAATTCCCTTTTCATTTCCGATCCAACGAACATTGGTCGGCTCAGCTGAGAAGATGGCAATATCCCCTTGGGCCTTGCGGATGGCATCAAACCACTTATCAAAGGTATAGGTGACTTTTTGAGCCCCATCGCCACGCGCTCCATCCATCCAGACTTCCACGAACTTGCCCTTGTTTCCATATTTTGGATCTTCAAGGATTTCTTTTAGCTGGTTAAGATAGTATTCGTTGTATTGGTCCTCTGTATCCACATGGTAGAGCGGGCTGTGAGCATCCCAAGGGGAGAGGTAGACCCCCATATCCATGTCATACTTGCTGGCAGAAGCAGAAACTTCGGCTAGGATATCGCCTTTCCCTTCCTTCCAACCGCTTTTAGCAATGGTATGGTCGGTGTATTTAGAAGGGTACAAGAGGAAGCCATCGTGGTGCTTGACGACCATGATGGTCCGTTTGAAGCCCGCGTCTTTCAGGGTTTTGATCCACTGATCGGTATCCAGATGCTCTGGATAGAAATAATAAGGATCTTCTTGCCCATCTCCCCACTCACGATCGTAGTAAGTATTCATCCCAAAGTGGATGAAAGCTGCTAGTTCTTCGCGGTGGTATTGCATCTGAGCCCTGCTTGGAAGTGGTCCATAATCCGCAATCTCAGGCTCCTCATCTAGAGAAGTGGCTGGTTGGCTTGCTTCTGTCCCTTGGCTAACTGCGCGATTTTCTTTCTCACTAGTAGCTGATGAGGGCTGTTCTGATTCTTCTTGGTGCTCGTTCACAGTTTTCTCCTCCTTTCCTTGATCCCCTGCATTGCTCGTTTCAACCCGTTCTTCACGCGGTTCACTATTCTCAGCTTGTTCCTCTGCGTAACTGGTAGTGACTCCTAAAAAACAAGTCGCTACGACTACCGAGCAGACGCCTACTGAGAGTTTGCGAATACCAAATCGATTTCTCTTATCAAATAATCTTTTTCCCATATTCCATTCCTTTATGTCATCAGGTAAAGAGGGTGGGGCTTCCCCGTCCACCTTCTTTTACCTGTGAACTTTTTTCCGTTATTTGCTAGTTTCTCTAGCTGTTTTATTTGGCCTTATTGGCTCTTTTTTTCTGATTGTCCAGCACAGCACTAGCAAGGCCTGCCGCTAGGATTCCTGCTACAAGGCTTGCGACGCTTTCTTCCGTTCCCGTATTTGGTAATGTACCTTTGGAAACTGAAGTTACTGAAACTGCTGGTGTTTGAGCTGTTTTCTCGACTTCCTTCCCTGCTGAAACGATTCCTTTCTGACTGACAGGTTCCACCCCAACAGATGACTTAGAAGTTTCTGTTAGCTCTGGTCTTTCTGAGGCATGAGGATGTTCTGAGTTCGGAAGCGGTTGTGGCTCTGGTTGTGGTTGTGGAGTGTCTGGAAGCACTTCTTTCGTGCCCACCTCCGTGATTTCTGCCACTGGATCTAGCTCTACAAAGGCATCCAGTTCCTTCCGGCTTTCCACACCATTTTCTTGAGAGACTTCCACCAAGCGCAATTTGCGGCCTTTTTGACCTTCTTGAACCACACGTTTCTCACCTTTTGGAAGATCCGCGTTTGGACGTTCTAGGCGTTCAAAGTCCATCTCTTCTGGCTCAATCACCAACTCTGGTTTGGTATGAACCAGATTCTTAACCCCTTCTTCAGGAATGGCCGAGCCTGTAGGAAGCGGACTTCCTGGTAATGTGAGGGAAGTCACCTCTACTGGAAGACCATGCAGACTGGCTATTGATCCTGAACCAAGTCCTATCACGCTTGCACCCGCATCATTTCTACCAGCCTTAAAGAGGAGGGTATGAGCGTCTTTTTGCGTTACAAAGGAAAGGCTATTTCCATTTGAAAGGGTAAGAGTTGTTGGCTCTGTTACCAAGACTTCGTGGTTGAAGCTTACTGCCAACAGTCCTTCTTCTGTTTCTTCCACCTTTGTAGCAAGAACTTTTGTATCATGGTGAGCTCCGGTTAAGAAGGTCCAGTTGAATTTCTTAAAGGAAAGAGTGTAAGGATTCCCTCCAGAATCATAGTGTTCGTACAAGAGCCCAAACTCATCCGGTCCGATTTGTTGAAGAGAATTGTAGGCATACTCTCCGTCTTGAATCAAATAATGATGAAGCCAAGTTAACTGACCATCTTCTTCTACACGAGCAACGCGAATGTAGCCATTCTTCCTACCAGGACCGTTGGCATTGGCTAGAAGGATATACTCTTTGCCATCCTGGACAGTATGAGTGGCTGCCATCTGGACATATACATCTGGCACATCATAGCGGTCTACATGGTTATCCCATGTTAGCCCACCATCATGACTTGTTGCTACTTGTAAGTCGCCGGTTAAACCTCGCATAAAGAGTTCAACTGGCCATTATTGAGTTGTACGACTGAGGACTCTGTATTTTGAGCATAGTAGTCACTCATGGTGCTGGAATCAATCACTCTACCATCATAAAGGGTCCGGTTGTCATTGACACCGCCACCTAGTTGCCAGGTCTTCCCATGATCGTCTGAATAAATAACACGAGATGATTGAGAACCATTGAGATGGTGGGTACGGTTGGTCGTGTAGGTTGGAACAATTATGCGGCCTTTATGCGGTCCTGTATGGAGAGTAATTCCCACTCCAGGTCCCACGCCAAAGAATTTCATCCAATCAGCCTTGACCATTGGGGTGATATCTTGAGGGGCTGACCAAGTCTTCCCATCATCATCACTGTAAGACATCCATAGATAGCTTTCTTTAGCAACTCTAAATGGAGAAGTTTTATTCGTTGTAAAGTAGATATTGCCTAGCAATTGATCACCTTGGTATAGGTCCCCCTTGTCACTGTAAGATGGTTTAACAGGATCTACAACAACTCGATAATCGGTCGCTTCACCCGCTGGTGTGTAAACAATTCCATTTTCACGAATGGTATAGCCAACTTCTTCCCCTTCTCGGTACAAAATCTGATAAGTTTTCCCATTGATTGTCTTGTAGGCTTCTTCTTTTTCATCTGACATTCCAAAGATACCTTTGCCCTCTGGAAACATATCATAGACTGAAAAAATTCGTTTAGTCTCCGGATCTTGCACCAAGACCATATCGATATTGACTGGTGAACCAATCGTTGGATCGTCCGCTTTTGGATTGTCTCGCAAATTCGTAACTGTAATCCGATCGCCCCATGTTTGTCCATTGTCCTCACTTCGTCTGACAACCATACCGATATCACCCCAATCATAGTGGTGCAATCGACGTTCATCAGCTCCAGCAATCAAGGTTCCTTTGTCAGTCTTCAACAAAGCAGGAATACGATAGCTAGCAATCCCATCTGGATTGGTTTGCCCATCCTTACCTCCTGTAAAGACATCCACCTTATCTGTCAAGACTCCGCCCTCCGGCATTTTATCTGGAAGTGGTTGGCGCAGGAATAGTTGGGAACGTTTTGCTACTTCTTCTGCTGTAAATGGACGGTTATAAATGGTTAAATTCCGAACCTCAAGCGGACTACCCCAGACCTCTTCAGATCCTCGACGAGTAGCACCAATTTGCATATTGGTCACATCTGGCTGATCGAGTAAGAAACGACCTGATTTAGAACTTACTTTAGAAAGCATACCGTTCACATATAAGGCAATTTCTCCTTCTGGACTGTTATTATCCGGACGTTTTACTGTTACGGTAATAGAATTCCATTCACCCTTCTTCACAGACAATGGCGCTTCGTTAAAGGAATCGTAGAACTGATGACCATTGCTATCTCGGCCCTCGATAATAGGGACACCATTGTTCACTGCAATTGTGAAATATTCATTGTTATGACTAGCCGATGATACTGAAAATAGATTATAGAAATTTGGAGCTTGGGAATCTGCCTTATATTCGATATGAATAGTTGCTTCGCTTAATTGCTTCGCCACTTCAAGATCCGCGCTCAGATCAACTTTTTATCCTCTGCATGGATTGTTTCCTTGTCCTTATAGACAAGAAGCTCATCTTTTACGAAAGGTCTACGCGCCACGTCATCACGCTCAATCGGTGCTGGATCATCTGGAACTGCATCTTTTGTAAAATGAAGACGGTATTCTCGCGTCAAACTTCCATCCTCTGCAGTCACTCTCACCAGTACAGGCAAGCGTGGATCATCTGCCTGAACCACCGTCACTGCTGCTCGTCCTTTTGCTTGAGCTGTCACCTTTGGCAACGAATCCTTGTAAGAAATAGTGTAGTCTTGCTGCGTCATTCGGAAATTGTTGAGAGGGCTACCACCTACCGAAATGTCTGCTTCAATATCCTTATCCGCATTTTCTTCAGGAGAATAAAAACCTAATTCGACAATGCCAATTCCTTTCTTATCATCCTGTCTTTCCATTCGGAAACGCATAGCCTTTGCAGACGTTGGTTCATATTCGAGGATCGCTTTTGCACCAGATACTATAGGTGAAGTGAGTCTATAGTCAACTTTTTCCCAATTTTCAGCCTTATAAAGAGGATGCTCCGGTGTGTAGCGAAGATTCGAATAGTATTCTGGAATCGTAAAATCCGGTCCAATATATTTTTCTAAAACCAATTTAGACGGAGTTCCCGTCTCCTTATCAGCAAAGAATTGGACCTTGGCATGATCCGATGTCTTTTCAAGAATGTTCCCATCTTTTTGGTAAATGACTCCAACTGAAACTTCCTTACCTTCCGGATTTGAACTCCAGTTCGTCCATCTATAGCGCTCATCAGTATAGCCATCATTGATGTAATCAACATAATCCTTTGGATTCGATGTGATATCATTGCTTTCCGTTGCAAAAGAACGATTCCCTTGCTCATCGTACTCTTCATTCAGTGAGAGGTTTTCAGCTTTTTTATCTGAAATTCGAACCTTCATAGTCGTTGTATGCGGGGTCCCCACCACCTTACCTTTAACAACCAATTCTTTAGCTACTTTCAGATCTGTTTCACTGACTGGCTCCCACTCCGTTGCCGCCTCTTTTACTTCAAACTGGTCTCCCTTAGGAGAATAGACAGGAACCGTCGTCGGCAAATTCAGAGACTCTCCTCGTCTTATAAAACGACTATATTCTTGAGCAGCAACGGGTTCAACAGAAGTAATGGTATTCGTTTCTCTTGTAGCAGATTCTGTTAGATGTTCGCTATTTTCCGATTTCCGTTCTTCCCCTTGATCCCCTTCATTGCTCGTTTCAACCCGTTCTTCACGCGGTTCACTATTCTCAGCTTGTTCCTCTGCGTAACTGGTAGTGACTCCTAAAAAACAAGTCGCTACGACTACCGAGCAGACGCCTACTGAGAGTTTACGAATACCAAATCGATTTCTCTTATCAAATAATCTTTTTCCCATATTCCATTCCTTTATGTCATCAGGTAAAGAGGGTGGAGACTCTCCCCATCCTCTTTCTGTTACCTGTGAACTTTTCACCGTATGTTTACTTGTTTATCCAGTTTTTTTACTTGGCCTTATCGTCTCTTTTTTTCTTATCATCCAGCACAGCACTGGCAAGGCCTGCCGCTAGGAGACCTGCTACAAGGCTTGCGACGCTTTCTTCCGTTCCCGTATTCGGTAAAGTCCCTTCGGAAACTGGAGCAGACGAAACTGCTGGCGCCTGAGCTATTTTCTCAACTGCTTTCCCTTCTGAAACGATTCCTTTCTGACTGACAGGTTCCACTCCAACAGATGACTTAGAAGTTTCTGCTGGCTCTGGTCTTTCTGAAACTGGCGCATGAGGAACTTCTGGGTTCGGAAGCGGTTCTGGCTGTGGTTCTGGTTGTGGCTCTGGTTGTGGAGTGTCTGGAAGAGCTTCTTTAGTACCCACCTCTGTAATTTCTGCCACTGGCTCTAGTTCTACAAAGGCATCCAGTTCCTTCCGACTTTCCACACCATTTTCTTGAGAGACTTCCACCAAGCGTAATTTGCGGCCTTTTTGTCCTTCTTGAACCACACGCTTCTCACCCTTATGAAGATCCGCATTTGGACGTTCTAGGCGCTCAAAGTCAAGTTCTTCTGAATCAATCACCAACTCTGGCTTGGTATGAACCAGATTCTTCACACCATCTTCAGGAATAGCTGTTCCTGTTGGTGCTTTTGCTATGAGTGAGATTTGATATACTTTTTCGAGCTTGCCATCTTCTGATACAACCTTGACAAGAGCAGGTGTATCAGAACCTTTAGCATCAACAACTGTAACAGCTGCCCCATTCTTACCTGTGCTGAAACGATTGGACGTTCTCCCTCATACTCTAGATGATAATCCGTCACATCTGGGTTGAACCCTTCCAAGTCTTTGCCATTTACTTGGATAGAGACATCCGTCGTTGCATTAGGTTCTTCAGTTGGTGCATAGGCACTCAGTTCAATAATTCCAATCCCTTTTAGATTCTCATTTCGAACCATTCTTAAGCGGATGGCTTTGGTTCTTGTTTCATTGAAGCTGAGGTTAGAGATATAACCAGGCTCAAAGGCATAATCCAAGCTATAAGGAATTTCTTCCCAGTTAGACGCTTGATTAAATGGATGATCTGGAAGATTTTTCAGATTGCCATAATCATCCGGAACATCAAAGTCTGGTCCAATGTAGCGTTCAAGAACCGTCTTGGTTGGCAGACCTGTTTCCTGATCTGCAAAGAAATCAACAGCCACTTTATTCACTAGGCGTTCTTTGACTTGGCCATTTTTCTTAAAGATGAGACCGGCAAACACTTCTGTTTGATCTGGTTCTCTCTTCCAGTTGGTCCAACGATAGTACTCGTTGTAGCCACCATCATTGATGTAATCGATATAGTCGATTTGATTTGGATCGAGATCGTTGGTTTCACTGGCGAACGGTCGGCTATCCTCTCCATTATAGTTCGGATTCGCGGATAGATTTTCCCCTGTTTTCTCTGAAACTCGAACCGTTAATTGAGCGGTGAGATCATAGCCAATGACTTTGCCTTGTAAGGTAAAGGTCCCTTCATGAGAAAGAGCATCTGCTGGTACAGCTTCCCAGTCCACTGTCAGTTCCTTGCGTTCATAGCCTGTAGCCCCTTTGAAGTAGACACCGACTGTAGATGGTAAAACTAGATTTGACCGACCTTCACAAAACGGCTACCTGCTTCCACTGCTACTGGAGCAGATTGTTTCAGTTTTTCTGCATCGCTTGTGAGATGGAGGCGGTATTCTTGTAAGATGGTGCCATCTTCTGCTTTATGGATGACGCGGATTGGCTCACCTTCGTGGACGCTTGGAACCACTGTTGCGAGGCCGTGTTGACTAGCGCTTGCATCCACTTGTGGACCACGCGCATCGATATAATAATCAGTCACACTTGGATTGACACCTGGTAAAACCTCATTATTAACACGAATGGTTAATTGACTCTTAGCTTCTGCTGCTACTTTCTTAGCAAAAATTTGCATTTCTGAAATAGAGCTTCCACGCTTGTCTTCTGGAGTCTTCATACGAATCCGAACTGCGTAAGTGTCTACCTTGTCAAAGGCAAAATGATTCATCTTTCCAGCTGTTACAGGTTCTTCAACGGTTAAGTGGCTCACTTCTTTCCAGTTAGCTGGATTGTTAAATGGATGGTCTGCTTCCTCTTTGACACGATTTGGATTGCTTGGTACTGCTGGGATTTCTGAGCCACTATAATACTCAATCACATACTCACTCGGAGCACCGACTCCATGATCTTCATGGAAACCAACGTGGAGATTATCCACAGCACGCTTGGTCAAGATACCAGAATCCCCAAACAAGATTCCGACTGAATCTTCGGCATTGTTGCGATCCCAGTTGGTCCAACGGTTGGCAGGAGCATCTGTAAAGGAAATCACTTTATCATTGACCTTAGCAACCGGGTCTGCATCATTGGAATCACTTGCAAAGGCTAATGGTAAGACAGAACCTGTCCATTGTTCTGCTACATTGGCACCTTGAACGGTATCTTGAGAAACACGAACATGCAAACGAGTTGGCAGGTCTGTTCCTTCCACTTTCCCAGCTAGAACAAATTCCCCTTCTTGGGCAAATTGTTGTGGATTAACTTGATCCCAAACGACTTTTGCTGCGAAGGACTTCCCGTTAGAGTGATACGCACGAACACTTTCTGGAAGCGCTGGTCGCTCTCCGACAGGCGTCGTCACGCTCACCTCTTCCACTGCAATAATGCCTTCTACAGTTACTTTTGCCTCAGCTTTTTGGTCGATTCCTTCAATGTGGCCTTTGACGGTAAAGGTATGGTAACGACCCACTTGATCCGCTGACACTGGCTCCCAAGTGACTGGTTTTTCTTTAGGGAATCCCTTGTCATATTCCACTAAAGCTGTTTCTGGAAGAGTTGGCAATACAGCTCGATCTGTGCTCACACGTACTGGACGAACTTTTACGATTGATTTTTCTTCTTGGTTTGGAGCAATCGTAAAGTCTACATGCCCTGTTTGTCCTTGATAGTGAGCTTCAAGGCGGACTGCACCTGGCTCTCTCAGCTCAAGACCATTTTTTGTTACTACGGCCTTCCCTTGGCTACCAGAGGCTGTCGCAATATCAATTTGATCTGCTTTTAGATAAGCCTTGCTACCGTCTTGGTAATGAGCTACGACTTCCAAAGGAAGTGTTTGATCTTCCTTGAAGTCCTGGCCTTCTGGCAAGCGCAATTCTACTTTTTGAACTTTTGGACTTTCTTCTTGGAATTGAACAGCATAGGTCTGCACAGCTCCAGTATCTTTAGCTGTCACAAAAATCTGAGCCTTCAAGCCATTTTCACGATTGGCTTGAATCACTGTTACTTCGCCATTTTCAGCGGTCGCAGTTACCAGACCCGGCTCCTGACCATAGGGAAGTGGACGGAAGATAGTCCGGTTGCCACTACCAAATTTAGGAAGTTCTTGGCCATCCAGATGAACTTTTGGTTTTTTCACTTTTGAAGCTTCACTACCTGCGACAACAAGAGTTGCTTCAACAATCTCTCCATTTCCTAACTGACCGGTTGCTTTCAAGCGGGCTCCTGGAGTCTCTAGATCAGCTTCTTGGCCTGCTTCTAAGGTCCATTGGTCGACTTCATAGCTGGCAGTTTGGCCATCTGTGAAGACCAATTGAACGGATTTGTCCACAGTGGATAGATCCGCTCCCTGAGGGATTTGTTTGATGACAGGAAGGACTCGATCGACTCCAATCACATCGACAAGGGCTTCAACGGTTTGTCCTTGGACATGGCCTTTCACACGGAATTGGCCAGCACGACTATAGTCTGCCGCTTCCCATTCAACGGCTTCCTCTTGGGCTTGGCCATCGCTATACACTACAGATACACGGCTTGGAAGCATAGGACTTTCTCCCAAGTAAGCCTGAGTTCGAACCGGTTCAACTCCCAAAACAGAGCGTTCTGCTTGGTCTTTTTTACCAGTAAAGAGGCTCACTTGATCAGAATCCAAACGATCGGAGTCTGCAAATAGGGTAAAGGAGCCTGCCTGCTCAGTTGACTTGACAATGACAACCCCTTTGCCGTTAAAGGCCCGACGTTGCCATGACCCATCTTCCTGGGCTTTATAACGTTCGCGACTAGCTTGTTCTCCATTATCTACTCCGACGATTTGACCTTGTCCATGAAGGTGGAAGTGTACCAAATTGTTAGCTGTTGGCACGACACGCCCCTGATCATCGACCACCTCGTAGGTAATGTAGGTCAGGTCTTTTCCATCTGCTGCAATGGCATGTTCTTCTTTGACCAGACGAACCCCTGCTGGCTTCCCAGCTGTTTCGATCTTATCGTAAGCAATTTGCTCACCGGCTTCATTCCGAGCAATCGCTTCTACTTTACCAGGCACGTAAGGCACCAACCATTCCAAATAGAGTTGGTCTGGACTTGCCCCTTCTTGATAGGTTCGACCATCAGCTGTTGTCTTCTTGGTAAAGGTTTGAACTCCTCTTGATTCTCCATTGACAACCAATTCCACGCTGTGGGCATTGGAGAAAACGCGGACTGGGATCCGACCTTCTTCATCCATGACATTCTTAGCCAGTTCTTCATTTTCCCAGTTCCAGTGTGGCAAGAGATGGGCCATCGGATGTTTGTCAGCTGACAACCACTGGCTTTGGTAGAGGTAATAATCGTTCTTTGGAATTCCTGCTGTATCGACGATACCAAAGTAAGAGCTTTTTACAGGGGTTGAGTTTTGGTTATGCCATGGAGTTGGCTCGCCAATGTAATCGGTACCGGTCCAGATAAATTGCCCTGCATAGCCAGCATGATCGCGATCAAAAGTCCAAGAATCCGTGGCTGTTCTTCCCCAACCTACTCGATCATTTCCGTAGTCTGACTGCTCATAATGACGGTCTTCTTGGTTGCTACCCACCCATTCTCTTTCAGGGTGATAGTAAGATCCCCGTGTCCGTGTTGCAGAGGACGTCTCTGAACCATAGATGAGCCATGTTGGATGCTTAGCACGCAAGCTCTCATAGTTGGCTTCTGAATAGTTAAAACCAACAGCATCTAACTCATTTGCTACCTTTTCATGGCCACCTGTTCCATCGCCAAAACGGAACTTATCTGCTCCCATGGTGACATAGCGGGTCGCATCGACTTCCTTAATTGTCTTGACCAAACGACGAACAGTTGCAACAGATTTGTCTGAACCATCTGCCTCGCCGACTTCATTTCCGATTGACCACATAACAATGGCTGGATTGTTCTTGCCGCGTTCCACCATGGTTCGCAGATCATAATCTGACCACTTATCCCCTTTCCGAGCTTCTGGGTGAGTGGCATCTTGCTCAAAGAAACGACCATAGTCGTATTGCTTTTTACCGCCATACCAGGTGTCAAAAGCTTCTTCTTGAACCATCAAGCCCAGTTCCGCTGCGATTTGCAAGGTTTGCTCACTTGCTGGGTTGTGGGTCGTCCGAATAGAATTGACTCCCATGTCCTTCATTTGTTTCAGACGACGGTACTCCGCCTTATAATTTTCTTCAGCTCCAAGGGCCCCATGGTCATGATGAAGGGATACCCCGTGGAATTTCGTAGCCACACCATTCAGGAAGAAACCTCCTTCTGGTGTCCAGTTCATATAACGGTAGCCAAAGCGTTCTTTTTGAACATCCACTAATTGTGCATCTCGATAAACACGAGTATACAAAGTATAGAGGGCTGGGTTATTGGTCTTCACATCCCAGAGGGTCGGTTTTTCCACTTGAAGAGTATGAGATAGGTGGACTTCTTGACCAGCTAAGACAGATTGAGCTTCACTACGGACCTTTTGACTAACGGCTTGACCATTTTGGTCTAGGATTTCGTACTCCGCATAGATCTCATGGGCTTGATCGTCTTGATTGACAATGCGACTCTTAACGAGGGTATCGACAGCCCCATTCTTTTGTTCTTCTAATTTTGGACTAGTGATAGTAGTACCATACTTAGCCAGATGGACCTTATCTGTGACTGTTAGTTTCACATCCCGATAGATTCCACTACCTGAATACCAACGACTACTTGGTTGTTGGTTGACTACATGAACTGCAATACTATTTTCACTACCGTCTGTATTCAAATAAGGAGTGATATCATAAGAAAAAGCATTGTAACCATTTGGATAGTGTCCAACAAATTGACCGTTGACATAAACCTTGGAATCCATATAGACTCCACCAAAGTCGAGGCGTACTTTTTTATCTAAGTCCTGATCCTCTAGACGGAAGGTTTTACGATACCATGCATCTCCACCGTTGAGTTGGCCTCCTTCGTTTTGAGCAGGTGAGTTGTGGTCAAAGTTAAAGAAAATAGACCAGTCATGGGGAAGATCCAGTTTCTTCCAATCCTTGACATCGACATTTCTCCCTTCCGCACCAGAGCCTGCATTGAGTTTAAAATACCAATCTTTATTAAAATCTCGTTCGCGATCTTGCACCATATCCTCTGCTCCCTTGCTTTGTTCTTGAGAGCTCACTTGAGCAGCTTCCGCTGCACGATCCCTACCACTCTGCTCAGCAAGAGTTTGTTTTTCTCCTGCTGGCACTACTTGCACTTCCTCTTTCTTTTCAGGAGTAATGACAGCTGGAGCCTCTATAGTAGTTCTTTCAACTGCGCCTTCTGTCACAAGCGGTTGTTCACTAGATGGTGTCACCTCCTCTTCTGCTAGAGCTTTTCCATCCTCCTGAGCTAAGACAGACGGAGCACCAAAGAAGGAAACACCGATTAACACGGAGCAAGCTCCAACCGCTAACTTGCGAATACTAAACACACTGCGCTTTTCAAAAAATGACTCCCTTAAATAACCTTCTCTTGGATATATGATAACGTAAGCGCTTTCAATACTACATTAAAAGCAGTAGAGGAATCTCACCTAATAACTATGCCAAATAATCTTACTTAAACAGAAGAATCAAAGTGTCTTTAGTTTGTTAAAGAACTATAATTTGTAGAGCCAAAAAATAAATACTTTACCGAAAAATACAAAATTTGGATGAAGCTTAACTATTCAATAGATTTTGGTAAATTTTCAAATTATTTTTCTAGCTTGAAGGCACTAAAATTCCTGCTTGGCACTGCAAACTAACTGATTTGCTGTATTTATATTTTAGATTTGCAGAATTTTTTAGTCTGAATAGTTATGGTTAACGAATAGAAGTAGAATGGAAAGAAGGATCAATTAAAAAAGGAAATCTAATGGAAATACATTCTTACATTTTAATCTCTATGGTTCCTCTCGTGGAACTCCATTGAACTGTTCCTTTCCTTTATTTCAGAATTCCCTCTGGCAACACGATTGGGGTTATCGACGTATGTTTCCGTTCTTATCATATATTCATATTCTCGCCTGGGGAGCAGATAAACCTATCATCGGTTCCTTCTTCACCTGGTGTTTGAATAAGGGCCATAAGGGCGGTCAAAAATTAGAAAAAGCTGCAGGAGATAAAGGAATCTTTTGGGCCCTTCTTCTCTTTGTTGGGATTCCTCTCCCAGGAACAGGAGCCTGGACAGGAACCCTCGCCGCTTCCATCCTAGATTGGGATTTCAAACGCAGTGTTCTAGCAGTTATGTTAGGGGTTATTCTAGCAGGTCTTATCATGGGGATTCTTTCTCTTTTACTTGGACTGGATACCTTCGCTCATTAAGCACAAAAGGACTGAAACAGTTGTTTCAGTCCTTTTCATCTTCCATAAAAGGGGTTTCTGTGTTGAAACCTCTTTTTGTAGCCTATCTTAGTTATTAAGAGCTGCTGCCATTGTAGCTGCAACTTCTGCTTCAAAATCATTTGAAGCTTTTTCAATACCTTCACCAACTTCAAAGCGAACAAATTCAACAACTGAAGCATTTACTGATTCAAGGTAAGCTTCCACTGTCTTGCTGTCGTCCATGATGTAGACTTGTGCAAGAAGTGTGTAAGCTTGGTCAACTTTCGTGTTGTCCAAGAAGAAGCGATCCATTTTACCTGGGATGATTTTATCCCAGATTTTTTCTGGTTTACCTTCAGCTGCCAATTCAGCTTTGATATCTTCTTCAGCTTGAGCGACAACTTCGTCAGTCAATTGAGCTTTAGAACCATACTTCAAGTGTGGAAGAGCTGGTTTACCAACCATTGCACGGCTTTCGTTGTCTTGGTCGATCACGTGGTTCAATTGTGCCAACTCATCTTTCACGAATTGCTCATCCAATTCTTGTAAGAAAGAACGGTTGGTTTCATTGCAGCGATGTGCATTGAAATTTGTTTAGCAAGTGCTTCGTCTCCACCTTCGACAACAGAGATAACACCGATACGTCCACCGTTGTGTTGGTATGCACCGAAGTGTTGTGCATCTGTTTTTTCAAGCAAAGCAAAACGACGGAATGAGATTTTTTCTCCGATTGTAGCTGTTGCAGATACGTATGCTGCTTCAAGAGTTTCACCTGAAGGCATTGTCAAAGCAAGAGCTTCTTCATTGTTAGCTGGTTTCCCTTGAGCAATCACTTTCGCAGTTTCGTTTACCAATTCAACGAATTGAGCGTTTTTCGCAACGAAGTCTGTCTCAGCGTTCACTTCAACTACTGCTGCAACGTTTCCATCAACATAAACACCAGTCAAGCCTTCAGCGGCAACACGGTCAGCTTTCTTAGCTGCTTTTGCCATCCCTTTTTCACGAAGCAATTCGATCGCTTTTTCGATGTCACCATCAACTTCAACCAATGCTTTCTTAGCGTCCATGACACCAGCACCAGATTTTTCACGCAACTCTTTAACAAGTTTAGCTGTAATTTCTGCCATTTTGATTCTCCTATATTTTTTTAAAAATAGGAGAGCCGGGCTAAGCCCCGCCCTCCTAGGTAATTACGATTATGAATTAAGCGTTGTCGCCTTCTACAACTTCAACGATTTCTTCGATTGAATCTGCTTGAGTTTCAGTTGCTGCTAATTCAGCTTCAACTGCTGCAACTGCGTCTTCACCTTGACGACCTTCGATAATTGCGTCAGCCATTTTCGCAGTGATCAATTTAACAGCGCGGATTGCATCATCGTTAGCTGGAATGATAACATCGATATCGTCTGGATCAGTATTTGTGTCGACCATCGCTACAACTGGGATTCCCAATTTCTTCGCTTCTTTAACAGCGATTTGCTCTTTATGTGGGTCAACAACGTACATTACGTCTGGGATACGAGGCATATCTTCGATACCGCCCAAGAATTTTTCAAGACGAGCGCGTTGTTTGTTAAGAAGTGCAACTTCTTTCTTAGGAAGAACGTCGAAGATTCCTTCTTCTTCCATACGTTTAATTTCTTTCAAACGAGCGATACGTTTTTGGATTGTTCCCCAGTTAGTAAGGGTACCACCCAACCAACGGTGGTTGATGAAGTATTGACCAGAACGAACAGCTTCTTCAGCAACAGCTTCAGCAGCTTGTTTCTTAGTACCAACAAACAATACAACTGCATCGTTTGCAGCAGCATCACGCATGAAGTCATAAGCTTGATCAGCGTATTTTACAGTTTGTTGCAAGTCGATAACGTGGATTCCGTTACGCTCAGTGAAGATGTACTTAGCCATCTTAGGGTTCCAGCGACGAGTTTGGTGACCAAAGTGTACACCAGCCTCAAGAAGTTGTTTCATTGAAATTACTGCCATGAGTAAATTCTCCTTTTTGTTTTTTTCTCCTCTCCCAGACGTCAGCTTGCAACACGACCACAAGGGCAACGGTGCCACAATGGATCCAGGATGAGTATTTATTGCTTTACGCAACTTTATAAGTATAGCAGATTTAGAAGCTTTTTGCAAGTCATTTGAGAGATTTTCCTGGCTAATCAAATCCTCCTTGCTCACTACTTGCAAAGAGAAAATCTAGGTCCTCGTTTCGATGAAACTCCTCTGCTCGCAAACTTTTTCAGTCACACTCTTTCTCCATCATGAATCAACTAATGATCATCATATTTTCAGCCCCTTTACCTTAAAAATGTTGAGCCTGTCAACAAGGACTTTCCTTATTTATTCTTGTCTCTTTTTGTAAAGTTTGTGAAAAACTTTTTCTTGACCAAATCTGATTTTTAGGTTAAAATAGTATATGTTATGGCGGTATAGCCAAGTGGTAAGGCACGGCTCTGCAAAAGCTTGATCGTCGGTTCAAATCCGTCTACCGCCTTGATGATAAAACTTTATATTGGTTTATTCCTTTATATCGTAAAGCCCTAGAAATAGGGCTTTTTTTTTTTTTGAAGTAGCAATTGAAGGCTACTATAAAAACTCTGGTTAAGACGATTCATCTTAACCAGAGTTTTATCTTATAATTCAGCAATTTGGTTGAGGTTAACTTCAGCAACTGTATCATTTCCGAACATGGAAATAATCATTTTCACCTTGTTATTGTCAATTTCAGTGATCTTACCAGTGTAGTCAGTAAAGGCTCCATCGATAATCCGAACGGTATCTCCTACCTTGACATCAATGTTGAAGTCTTGTACAGTTTGTCCCATAGAAATCAAGATATTGCGAATCTCATCTTCCAAGAGAGGAGTCGGTTTTGAACGGTTCCCGTGAGAGCCAACAAAGCCCGTTACGTTTGGCGTATTCCGAACGACAAACCAAGCTTCATCTGTCATGACCATCTCAACCAAGACATAACCAGGGAAGCGGTTTTCTTCGATTTCTTTTGTTTTTCCGTTCTTTTCAACTTGTACAGTTTGAGTAGGGATTTCTACCCGCAAGATATTTTCCAACATGTTGTAGGTCTGTGCCCGTTGAAGAAGATTTTCCTTCACTTTATTTTCATAGCCTGAGTAAGTCTGCAAGACAAACCAGCCTTTATCAAAACTATCCATTTGAGTTTCCTTTCTGATCTGATAGAAGTCATCGCTTCATCACGATACTAAAAAAAGCCTAGCGGCTCTCGTTTTCCTAGGTCCATTATAACATAAAACTAGAGAAAGCAAAGTAATTTCTTTGTTTTTTTCTGTTCCAGTAAGAAAAAAAGCATCCTCTTGGGACGCGATTTTTCTTGCTTCTTAGAACAAATCAATAATTTGTAAAATACCTTTCGCTACTACGCGGTCGAAGAAATAAATCAAGACTACGAAGAAAGCAGTATACTCAATCACGGAGATAAAGTTTTCCATCTTTCTTTGCGAGTAGGCCAAGTCGTGTTCTTAAGTAAGACAAAAATATCTCTGATAAATTTCACAACAATCTCCTATCTGGTTTCTTTATGAATTGTATATTTACTACAATGTTTACAAAACTTGTTAACTTCTAGACGTTTTGGTTTTGGCGTCGCACTCAACTTGATTGAGTAGTTGCGTGACCCACAAACCGTACACGCTAGACTTGCTTTTTTTAATGCCATAACGCCTCCATTCACACCATTATAGCAAGTTTTCACTTTTTTGACAAGAACTTCTGCTTTATAGAGACGCATTTTATTTGGCTTTTCCCCATGATTTGATACAATATAGTAGATAAAGGAGAAATTATGAAAAGCGATCATCTGAAAGAAAGTAAAAATATTGAAGACCGGCGCGGACAGAGCGGGAGCGCTTACTCATCTGGACGCTCGAGTGGCAATATAGGAGGGGGTATCCTCCAAATCCTCCTCTCTCCAGGAAGTTTCAAGAGCAAGATCATTATGATTTTACTGTTGGTTCTTTTGAGTGGGGGAGCTGGCCTGAGTGGCATCTTTAATCCGGAGCAAGCCACTCAGAACTACAACTCCAGCCAAGTCACGCGCCAAGAGCAAACCAAAGTTAGCGACCAAGACACCAAGTTCGTCAGCCAAGTCTTGGGGACGACAGAAGACTTTTGGAGCCAAGCTTTCCAAAAAGAAGGTCGAACCTATCATAAACCGACCTTGGTCTTCTACACCGGTCAAACGCGAACAGGCTGTGGAGTGGGGCAAGCAGCAGCAGGTCCTTTCTACTGCCCTAGCGATCAAAAAATTTATCTGGATATTAGCTTCTACAAAGAGCTCACCACTAAATACAAGGCCAGCGGTGACTTTGCCATGGCCTATGTTATCGCACATGAGGTCGGCCACCATATCCAAAACGAATTAGGAACCCTTCAAAGTTACCAACGGGCCACCCAGGGGAAATCTGAAACACAGAAAAACGCCCTGAATGTTCGCTTGGAGCTTCAAGCAGACTACTATGCTGGTGTTTGGGCCCGCTATATCGAGGAGCAAGGTCTCATGGATACAGGTGACATCGAAGAAGCTCTCAATGCTGCCCATGCAGTAGGGGACGATACTCTCCAAGAGCAGGCCTATGGTTACTCTGTCCCAGATAGTTTCACCCATGGAAGCTCCGAGCAACGCATGCGCTGGTTCAAGCGAGGATACCAGTACGGAGACTTTGAGCACGGTGATACCTTTAGTGTTTCTGATGCAAACCTCTAACACTCTAGTCAAAAAGCCTTCAGATATACTCTGAAGGCTTTTTGGTAGCTTTCATATTGAAGGACTTTCCTTTTAATAGCCAAACCAACCTTTAAAGGTATCCCAAGCATTCTTGGCCTTACCAGGAAGGTCTGCTTCATCGATGGCCTTCTTGGCTTGGTCTACCATATTGGAAGCTTGCTCTTTTACCTGATCAAAGAAGCCTTTGTCATCTGTCTGAGCGTCAGTTTCTGTTTCTTGGCCGACTGGCGCAATCCCATTTTCCGCGTAGGAGTTCTTCTCGTCGTCAAAGCTGGTTCCTTCCGTATAAGGCAGGACGCTGTTGGCGACATTGCGGAAGATGATCGAGGCCGTTTCCGCACTGGTCCCCGTCAGGTAATGGGTCTCATCTGTTTTAGGGAAACCTAGCCACTGGCTGAGGACTACATCTGGAGTATAACCGATTACCCACTGGTCCCCAGATAAATCTGGGTTGAAGTCGGTCTCTGTTGTCCCTGTCTTCCCAGCCATGGTATAGCCATAAGGAGCTGCGTTGACCCCTGTCCCGTTGGAGAACGTTCCTAGCATCATATTGGTCATTTTTCGATTAACAGAGGTGCTGAGGACCCGGGTAGATTTCTGACTATGACTCTTGACGACCTGGCCACTCGCATTTTCAATTTTGGTAATGAGGTGGGCATCGTTCATGACTCCATCATTAGCAAAAGCCCCATAAGCTTGGGCCATCTCCAGAGGATTGGTCGCAACACCAGATCCGAGAGCCACACCAAGAGAACGATGAACCTTGTCCATATTAAGTCCAAACTTCTTCCCATAATCAAAGACTGTGTCAAGACCTAATTCATTAGCTGTGGCAACTGCCGGTAGGTTAAGGGATTCCGCCAGGGCCTGATACATCGGAACCGTTGGACTAGTTTGAATTCCCCCATAGTTGTTTACGGTGTAATCTCCATAGGTGGTTGTAGTGTTATCCAATTCCATGTTGGTCGACCAACCCTTGGCAACTGCTGGACTGTAGACCACAAGCGGTTTAATGGTTGAACCAGGACTTCTTGCAGACTGGGTCGCGTAGTTGTAGCTTCTAAAGCCGACTCCTTGGTCGCTTCCGACACGACCGACAATAGCACGAACTCCTCCTGTCTTTGGATCCAGGGCCACACTACCGGATTCTGCCCGGGTGCCATCCTCTGCAAGGGGGAAGAGATCCACATTGTCATAGATGACCTGCATGCTGGCCTGGTAATTCTGATCCATTTCTGTATAGATCCGATAGCCATTTTTAATAATGTCTTCTTCCGTCAGGCCATACCGATTGACGGCTTCATTAATCACCGCATCGAAATAAGAAGGATAGCGATAATCTTCTGACTTGCCTTCATAGGCATCGATGAGCTGACCGTGAATATCTACCGTAGCAGATTGGTCTGCTGTGGCCTGATCGATATAGCCAGCAGCCACCATATTCTGCAAAACAGTGTTCCGACGGTTGGTCGCATTTTCGACAGAATAAAGGGGATTATAAATCTCTGGTCCCTTAAGCATCCCTGCAAGAACCGCTGATTGATCGAGAGTCAATTGACTAGCTGACACTCCGAAATATTTCTTAGAAGCATCTTCAATCCCCCAAACCCCATTGCCGAAGTAGGCATTGTTGAGATACATGGTCAGAATTTCTTTCTTGCTGTACTTTTTATTGATCTCGAGAGCCAGGAAAAACTCTTTAGCCTTACGCTCAATGGTCTGGTCTTGAGAGAGGTAAGCATTCTTAGCTAGCTGCTGAGTAATGGTTGATCCTCCTCCAGAGCGCCCCGCTGTCAGGATAGCTAGAAAGAAACGGCCGTAGTTGATCCCACTGTTCTTGTAGAAGGTCCGGTCTTCTGTCGCAATCACTGCATTTTGCAGATTTTCACTAATGGCATCTAGCTCAACATAAGTTCCCTTTTGACCTGTCAGACTCCCGGCCTGGTTCCCATCCTTATCGTAAATAATGGTGGTCGCCTTGAGGGCATTTTGCAAATCTGCCACATTGGTCGTCTTGGCAAGATAAAAGAGATAGCCTCCTGTCACCAAACTGAAAATCAAGCCAATGAGCAAGAAGATCTTGGTCAAGTGGTACTTACGCCAAAAGCGTCTAAAAGGATGCTGAGACAGAGGTTTCTTGTGTTTCTTGTCTGAACGGCTATAGGTCGGAGCTAACTCCTCACCATCCGTCGGCAACTCCACCTCCTCTGCAATCTTGGTTGGTTTTTGTCTCGTTGGAAATGACGAATCATTCCCTCCATCAATTCTTTTAATTTGTTCATAATCTTTATTTTATCACCTTCCCCACGACTAGACAAGAAAGACCTCCGAAGGTAGCTTCTCTTTTAGATTTCTTTAAGCTTCTGCCAAGTTCCAATTCTTAGCTAATCTGAGGATGTTTCTCTTCTGCCGAGCAAGATTGGTCTCGTCTTTTCTTTCCCCTAGCTTTCTGATACAATAGCACTATGCAATACACGATTACCATCCCAAAAGCCTTTCCAACTATGACGGTCAAGGAAGCTCTAGAAGACTATTTCCTCATCCCACGAAAAATTCGCCATTTTTTGCGGACCAAAAAAAACGTCCAAGTCAATGGTCAAGCAGTCCACTGGCAGAGCACTCTTCAGGCAGGAGATGACCTCACCCTGACCTTTGACCCTGAAGATTATGAAGAAAAGTCTCTCCTAGCTGGTGACCCTAGTCTGGTTGAGGTCCTCTACGAGGATGAGCACCTGATCATCGTCAATAAGCTAGAAGGGATGAAAACCCACGCCAATCAACCAGACGAAGTCGCCCTTCTGAATCACGTCTCTAGTTACGTGGGGGGGACCTGTTATGTCGTTCATCGTTTGGACAAGGAGACCAGTGGAGCCCTTCTTTTTGCCAAGAATCCCTTTGTCCTCCCCATCCTCAACCGTTTGCTAGAGGATCGGAAAATCAAGCGAGAATACTGGGCCCTCATCCAAGGGAAGCTCCCCCAGAAACAGGTGGTTTATAAAGATAAGCTAGGTCGTGATCGTCATGATCGTCGTAAGCGCATCGTCGATCCTAAAAAGGACTCTATGCGGAAACCCACGTGACAATTTTAAAGGTCTTCAAACGAACGAGTTTGGTCAAGTGCCAACTCCAGACTGGCCGGACGCATCAAATCCGTGTCCATCTCTCTCATCATGGGCATCCCATCATGGGAGATCCTCTCTACAACCCAGAAAGAGGATCGCGTCTCATGCTCCATGCCCACCGCCTCACCTTGGTTCATCCCTTTACTCTAGAGCCCATCCAGGTCGAAGCCTTATCCCAAGGATTTGAAGAAATTCTGGCCCAAGAAAAAAATGGAAATGACCGATAAAAACACCGAATCCATACGATTCGGTGTTTTTTCTTACAGTGTGATTTATTCCTGAGTCTCTCCTTCTGCAGGACTTGCTGGAGCATTCTCTTTCTCCCCAGTTACCGTCGGAAGTTCTTCCGAACCGGTTTCTTCTTTTGGATTGCTTGCTTGCGTAACGGATGCAGTAGCCGAATCAGAAGCTAGCGTCTCGCTAGCAAGAGGTGCTGAGGAGCCCTCCACTGTGGCACTTGCTGATGGAGAGGCTAACTCTGCTTGAAAGGCTAGTATGGCCTGAAGCAAGGCTGTCTTGTCACTCTTAGGATTAGCTAGTTGATCAAATAGAGCTTCCAAGCGCTCAAAACTTGCATCACTCGCTCCTTTTTCAAGCAATTGCTTGTGCAGGGCCATCAACTGGTTGTAGAGCTGTTGGTAAAGAGCAAGATCATCAATCTGAGGGGTGTCTGTTTTCTTTTGCTTTTGCTTCTCAATGGCTTCCCCCACTTGCCGAAGTAGGGTTTGACCGCTGGATAGAGCCTTGCCTGTTTCCTCTTCTTGGCGTAGCTGAGCCAAATGCTCTTCAAATCCTGTTCGCTGACCTTCTTCCACCTGAGGTAAGAGGCTCTCGATTTGGTTCAAGAGAGCTGTTAGCATGTTGGCCTCTTGATGAGCTTCTGTCGCCTTATCCAGCTCCCCATAGACCCCTTTAAGAAACTCGTAAACAGCTAAGTTATAAGAAGGGGCTTCACCTCCTTTTTGATCCAAAACAGTCCTTTCAATCGGGTAGATTGGAGCATGCTCTTGAGAAAAGAGCTGATCAATGGCTTGCTTGGTTTGGTAAAGTTCCATAAAGTGGGTTTTTGAATCCCAGGCTTCTTCAAAGGCTTGAGCACGATAAAGTTTCAAAGCCAGATCTGCAGCTCGAGTGCGTAATTCTGGTGTCAAACGCGCATCACTCAAGCTTTGGTAGAAATACTTGAGGTAGTCCACTGAAGTCACCCCAGTTCGATCTTGCATCTCCTGAATAGCCTGTAGCAATTGCCCTTGCCCCTCTAGCAACTGACCATTCTTAGTTGCATAAGCTTCTTGTAGTTGAGCCACCAGTTCTTCCTTCTTAAGCTGGAAGGCCTCTGTATCCAACAAACGAACCTGCTCTAGCAACTCTTGGTAACGACGATCCAAGACCGTTTCTTCTATTGGCTTAACCGCTTGGGTAGCATGGATATACTGTTGATCAACTTGGTCGAGACTAGCCAGATAACCTGCTGTCGAGTTGCTTGGGAAGCTCTTGACATTCTCCAAGAAGTGCCCCAAAATCAACTCAATCCGTCTTTGTTGCAGAGGATCGGAAGCATAAAGAGTGCGACTTTCAGCTAAGAGTTGGTTGACCTTGGCCTCTACAACCTTCTGGTCCAAGTCTCCTTTTTGATAAGGAGATTGGATGGTAGGTAGGCGGTGGGCTAAGTAAGCGGCTAGGCCAGCCGAGCGAACCTTGATGTAGTGGTTGTGGTCTCCGTGTGGGATGACGAACTGACCATTCTCAATCTGTAAGCTATAAGGAGAAATTCCTGAACGAAGGGCAGTCGTATAGAGCTCGTTAATGAAATCTAGTTCCGGATTGCCCGTTTCAAGCGGAATCCGGACATGTTCCTTCCGAACGGCATAAGGATGGATATGGGTCGGATCGTATTCTTGGTCTGGATTGTTAAAGACAAAGAAGCCGTTCGAAATCTTGATTGCTTCTCGAGGAACTCCGTAGGTTTGGCTAATGTACTGAATCTTTTCTTCATCAGAAGCATCACGAGAGTAAGTGGTCACATCGTCTGTCAGTGGTTTTCCTTTGTCTTCTTGTTTCTTACCAGCCAGAACAGCCTCTGCTGCAGCAATTTCTTGAGAAGAGAGATTCTTCTTGTAGAAATAATGGGCATGGTCCCCGTGAGCGACCATATAGCCCTCATCATCCTTGCTGATGACTTGATCCGCATGAAAGCCATGATCGTGCTCCTCTTCCTGCTTATGGTGATGCTCACCCTCATGATCGTGATCGTGCGCATGGCCCTCTGGCTCTGGAATCGAAGGAAGATTTGGTGTCTCTTCAGTTGCAGCACTGCCTCCTTGGGCACGGAGGAATTGATAGTGTCGCGCTAGCTCGCGCTCTAGAGGCGAAAGTTCCTGATAAGGGATAAAGTGGAAATGATCTCCGTGAGGATAGACTACCCCTTGGTCTGTCCATTTGCTAATCTTACTTGGGTCAAAGACTGAACCATCCGACTCCACATGACGAGAAGTCAGAGGTGTCTTTTGCAACTCTGCAAGAAGGCTGGCAAGGCTTGAGGTCTGATGCCCCTCTGTTGACCCGGTAGTCGGACCTGTAGGAATTGGAGCCAGAGGACTAGGGGAGAATGGATTTGGAGTTTCCTTTTCAAGGGATGGAGCGACCTGTCCCTGTGAAGCTTGGCCACCTCTCTTATCTTCTGTTGAGCCTGTTGCTAGGACTTTCTTCATTTTTCCTAGACTGACCATGTAAGACGGACAGAGCAGCAGCCAACTCTCCAGCTGATAGGGCACTCTTTGGAATGTAATGATAATGGCCTCCGTGTGGAACAATAAAGCCATCACCTGTATCTGAAATCACATCCCCAGGACTAAAGACATAGCCATCATCCGTCTGGTAGCCACCTTTGCTAGGACGAGTTCCTGAGGTGAGACTTTCAAGAGTCTTGCCTTCCTTCAAGGCTTGACTTGGTTGGCTAAAATCTCGCAGTTTAGTAAGTTTGCGAGAGGAGCCAGTCGCTCCCAAACCTTCCTCTCCTTGCTCCTTGACGATCCCTCCTTTTTTCTGTTCGGCAATTTCTTCAATCGAGCGCACATTAACTGTATGGCGGGCATCTGTCAGATAAAGGTAGTATTTCCCAGCTCGTTTAATCACATAGCCATCCTTGACACGGGTGACGATATCTGCTTCTTGAAGCTGATAAGATGGGTCTCGTAAAATGAGCTCCTCACTAAAAATAGCATCATAAGGGACCTTCCCATTGTAATAGTGGAAGTGATCCCCGTGGGAGGTCACAAAACCATCATCCGTAATTTTGACAACGATCTGTTCTGCCTGCGTATTTTCCTTGGAATTAACCGAATCAATAGTTTCTTCTTTCTTACTGGCCCTTGAGGCTTTCTTAGTTTTATCTCCCTGTAAGTATTGAACCTGATTCTTCTTTTCTTCTTTAACAGGTGCTGGTTGACGAAGGGCATAGGCACAGAACCCAAGTCCTAATGCTGAGACAATCGCAATGGTTCCTTTTTTCTTCATTCTTGCTTCTTACTCCTTTAATTCTTTGGCTAAGACAGCCAAATTTCTTCTAAATTTTCTAGTAAATCTTTGTTATTCTGGGGATCTGCTTCTAGAGGATCCAAAACCTTGACACGCGCTCCCGTTGCCCGAGCGATACTATCCGCCACCTTGGAGGAAGTGTGCTTCTCGACGAAAATGGTTTTCACCTGATAGTCCTTCACGAACTGCTGGATTTCAGCTAGTTGGCGAGCCGTCGGCTCTTGCTCAGGAGAAATTCCTGCAATCCCCAACTGCTTCAAGCCAAAGCGCTTGGCTAGATAAGAGAAGGCAGTGTGTTGAGTCACAAAGGTCTTTTGCTTGACTTTCTCAAAGAGAGGCTGGTAGTTGCTAACCAAATCTTGGCAGCGTTTTTCTAGTTTCTTGGCATTGGCCTCATAGAGGCTCCGATGATTTGGGTCTATCTCTCCTAGCTTTTGGGCTAGTAGACGACCCTCTTCTGCTATTTTAAGGGGATCCACCCAGCTATGAGGATCATACAAACTCTGAGCCCCTTCTCCTTCTTCCTCACTGAGGTTTTCTAGACCAGTCACCTTATCCAAGGTCATCCCTTGACTCGCTTCGATGACCTGAAGCTTGGATCCTTGCAGATTCGGATCTAGCCGCCCCGCCCAGGATTCCAAGGTTTGGGAATGGTAGACGAAGACATCCGCATCATATATCTGGGCCACCTCCTTGGCAGAAGGTTCGTAGTCATGGATGCCCGCTCCTGACTGGACCATCCACACTTGGTTCTGATCACCAGAAATTTCTTTGACCAGAGCATAGATAGGATAAAAACTGGTCACAATCTTGAGCCCCTGTTTCGAACTAGTAGGAGTCGGATTCCCCTTGGAGCCACAAGCTGTTAGAAGGAAAAGAAGACTCAGGAAGAGCCCTAGACCTTCCATTTTTTTCCAAAATTTCATAGAATCCTTCTTTCTGTTTTCTTAACCGGTTATTTAATCGGTTGTTTAACCAGTTAATAATACTCTTTTTCTATTTTTTTGTCAAGTTCATATTGTAATTTTTTCTCTATCACTAACCAAGTCTATCATCCACAGGGCAGTTTGTGCCCCTCCTTTTCCGTCTTGCCATAGCATTACTACTACCCCTCCAAGATTTGTGCATAAAAAAAGGAGCTATCCGTTGGATAAGCTCCTCTTTTAGTCCCTTCCTTATTCAGTTTGAATAGGACATGATCTGGATCAATCGATTATTTATAATTGTAAGCCCAGTAATAGTTACCGTCTCCATTTACGACTGCTGCTACAGCACCTTCTGTCGCATTTGGATCTAGCAGCAATTCACGTAAACCACTGTTGTACCATTTATTTGCAACTGTTGCTGCATCTTCTTCACGACGAGCTACGAAGCCTGTGCTATCATATTGGCGTGAAATTTGGTTAGCTTTGGCAAGCTAAGTGAATTGTAGACATCATCAGACCAAGTCAATTCTTTCATGCCTTGTGCTTTTCTCAATTGATTGATTTTCGCAAAGGCTTCTTTGGCTTTTTCTAAGTAGACATAGTTTGTGTCGTCTGTCGCTTGAACGCGGTAAACGAATTTCACATAACCAAATTCAACGTCTTTGTAGTTTTTATCATCTACGCCACTCTTCAAGTTAGCGATCAAGACATAGTCTTTCGCCCATGGGTTTTCCTTTGATTTCTCAAAGAGTTCTGGGTCTTCGATTTCCCATTCTACTTTAGCATCCCATCCAGCATTGTCAATGAAAGTAGGATGCATCTTTTCGATGACATAGTTCTTGAATTCTTCTACGTTCTTGAATGGAAGAGCTTTACCAGCTTGAGCTGTTTCTACCACGTTTGTAGAGTAAAGTTTCACACTTGAGTCGCGATCGCTGTATGCATACTCGTCATCTTTTGCATCTTCGTGGAATTTTGGATCGATGACAGGATCGTTAGGATCTGTCATTCCTTGAAGCTTCCATTTACCATCAATCCATTTCCAATAAGCAGAATAACCAGTTGCTTCTGTATCAGATGGAATGTAGTAATAGTGGGTAGAACCGTCAAAGTAGTAGTTCTTATCTCGGCGTAATGCTTCAGAACCTGGCTTACCTGGAGGGTAGACCAACTTAGGTGCACGTCCATTTGGAGCCCATGGGAGATGTTCCAAACCTTCTGCTGGTGTTTCCACATATGGAGGGATTTGGTTTTCACTTGGCTCATCTGTTGTTACCAAACCTTCGTTTCCTGGTACCTCAGGTTGAACAGGTTCCTCTGGTGTTGGTTCACTTGGATTTTCTGGACTTGGTTCAAAAGGATTAAACTCTCCATCTGCTCCTACAAATGGTGGGTTCTCTGGGAAGACCAAACTATCAATGTTATCAAGATCAGAAGGCTGTGATGGTGTTACCGGTTGATCTGGTTTATCAGTTGGATTTGGTTCTTCTGGTGTTGGCGTTGGCTCCGGAGTTGGAGTTGGATCTGGAGTCGGTGCTTCTGGAGTTGAATCCTTGACAAAGACCCATTTGCCATCTTTGTAATAGTAGTAGTCACCGTTATCTAAAACGTAGTAATGGTAACCATTTTCATAACGGTAATGAGGATCATTCTCTAAGTTATTACTATTATTGTTGCGGTTTGTTAGAGGTTTCCACTGACCATCGCGGTAGATACGGTAAGTTCCATCGTTCATACGGTAGTAGTGGTTCCCGTTCCAATAAACATAGTTTTCATCATTGGCTAAATTGTTGTAGCCGTTGTAGTTATTCCAGTTGTTATAACCATAGTTATAACCATAGTTATAACCGTAGTCATAGCCATAGTTATTGTTCCAGTTGTTATAGCCATAGTTATTCCAACCATAATTGTAACCATAGTTCAAACCAAGGTTATTCAAGACACGGCCAAGGTTATAGCTAGTGCCCCAGTTAGAGTAGCTTGGACTATAAACCGTGTAACTATAACGGTTGGTATTCCATCCAATTGTATCAGCTTGCGCATTGGATACAACAAAAGCAGGTACAGCTGCAACAGAAGCCAAAACAGCTCGCGTTACATATCTATATTTTTTTTCCATTAAAACAACTCCCTTAGGATAGTATTATATGAAAAGCGACAATATTCCTTATGCATAAGTGTATTTTGTGTCACCACTGGGTTCAACATGTATATAGGGGTCTTATTTTTTGCATTCACTAATTAGTAAGGCCTTTTTAAAAAATGAATGCTTCGTTCTGATATCTACAATTACCCTGTCGAAAATTCAGTAACAACGCAGTTTTTTAATATTTTTTCACCCTTCATTTGCATTATAGCACACAAATTTTTTAAATGCAAATAGTTTGAAACCAAACATATTTTACTCATCAAATTATACTCATTATTTTTACTGTCTGGTTATTCTTTGCCTCTTTACACTTGCAATAGTATGTATATAAAGGATAAAACAATAGGATAGTATTATACTCATTTTTTAGAAGTTTTCTAGCGTTTCTTTATTTCTATTTCTAAAGGAATCATGCCCCCTCTAGGGGAAGAAGCTGACATCGTACACCTCAGAAAGCTTTCCCTCGTAACGAGCTAACAGAGAGGGAAGGTCAAGCACTTGCAACCTCTAGCCCTCTTTCAAAAAAAAGAGAGAAGGTCTAGGACCTTCTCTTACGACTAGTTTTGGGTTTTCCTCTCTATAGTAGAGTCTTCCACTTCTTAGTCTTCTTTCTTCTTGTGGCTAAGGAATCCGAACATGCTCAAGACAGTTGCACCAAGGAGGGCTAAGAACCCTGTACCTTGTTCACCTGTATTTGGTAGAGCTTGCTTGTTTTCAACCACTGGACTAGTGGCTGGACGATCCAATGCTACTACCTTGCCAGCTGGTTTAGCAGGTTCTTCCTGTTTACCTGGGTTAACTGGATTCACCGGGTTAACTGGTTTGACTGGGTTAACTGGATTCACCGGGTTAACTGGTTTGACTGGGTTAACCGGATTCACTGGGTTAACTGGATTCACTGGGTTAACTGGATTCACCGGGTTAACCGGATTCACTGGCTTGACTGGGTTTTCTGCTACACCGTAGTAGATAAACTCATCAACTGGCGCAACAAGCACCTTACGTTCTAGTTCTTTACGTCCAGTTTCCACACCATCTGTATAGGTGATCTCTTCAACGATCAGGGCTTGTCCCTTCTTACCAACTGTCACGCGACGTTCTTCACCCTTAGCAAGTGCTGGGTTTTCTTTACGGATGACCTTGTATGGTAATTCAAGAGTTTGTTCCACTTTCTTGGTTGTAACAACCGGTACATGTGGTTTCTTAGTACCCACTTCAACCACTTCTTCAACTGGTTGTTTGGTGACACTTTCGCTCTTCTTCTCACGTTTTGTTTCAACTCCATCTGTGTAGGTAACGGTATAAACGATAGTACGCTCACCTTTTTCACCTGGAGTTTTCACATTGCGTGTACCTTCTGGGAGATCTGCATTCTTTTCTTCACGGCTGGTGAATGGAATTTCTTCCGTCTCTGTGACTTCCTTAGTCGTCACGACTGGAGCTTTCTTAGTCCCCACTTCAACCACTTCTTCAACTGGTTGTTTGGTGACACTTTCGCTCTTCTTCTCGCGTTTTGTTTCAACTCCGTCTGTGTAAGTCACGGTATAGACAATAGTCTTTTCACCTTTTTCACCTGGAGTTTTCACATTGCGTGTGCCTTCTGGGAGATCTGCATTCTTTTCTTCACGGCTGGTGAATGGAATTTCTTCCTTCTCTGTCACTTCAGAAGTGGTTACGACTGGAGCTTTCTTAGCCCCCACTTCAACCACTTCTTCAACTGGTTGTTTGGTGACACTTTCGCTCTTCTTCTCGCGTTTTGTTTCAACTCCGTCTGTGTAAGTCACGGTATAGACAATAGTCTTTTCACCTTTTTCACCTGGAGTTTTCACATTCCGTGTGCCTTCTGGGAGATCTGCATTCTTTTCTTCACGGCTGGTGAATGGAATTTCTTCCGTCTCTGTGACTTCCTTAGTCGTCACGACTGGAGCTTTCTTAGTCCCCACTTCAACCACTTCTTCAACTGGTTGTTTGGTTATGTCGTCGCTCTTCACAATACGATCTGTTTCAACTCCGTCTGTGTAGGTAACGGTATAAACAATAGTCCGCTCACCTTTTTGACCAGGAGTTTTCACATTCCGTGTGCCTTCTGGGAGATCTGCATTCTTTTCTTCACGGGTTGTGAATGGAACTTCATGTTTTTCTACTTCTTCCTGAGTCGTCACGACTGGAGCTTTCTTAGTACCCACTTCAACCACTTCTTCAACTGGTTGTTTGGTGACACTTTCGCTCTTCTTCTCACGTTTTGTTTCAACTCCGTCTGTGTAGGTCACGGTATAGACAATGGTCTTTTCACCTTTTTCACCTGGAGTTTTCACATTCCGTGTGCCTTCTGGGAGATCTGCATTCTCTTCTTCACGTTTTGTGAATGGAATTTCTTCCTTCTCTGTGATTTCCTTAGTCGTCACAACTGGAGCTTTCTTAGTACCCACTTCAACCACTTCTTCAACTGGTTGTTTAGTGACACTCTCACTCTTCACGACACGGCTTGTTTCAACTCCGTCTGTGTAGGTAACGGTATAGACAATGGTCTTTTCACCTTTTTCACCTGGAGTTTTCACATTGCGTGTACCTTCTGGAAGAGCAGGGTTCTCTTCTTCACGAGTCGTGAATGGAATTTCTTCCTTCTCTGTGACTTCCTTAGTCGTCACAACTGGAGCTTTCTTAGTACCCACTTCAACCACTTCTTCAACTGGTTGTTTAGTGACACTCTCACTCTTCACGACACGGCTTGTTTCAACTCCGTCTGTGTAGGTAACGGTATAGACAATGGTCTTTTCACCTTTTTCACCTGGAGTTTTCACATTGCGTGTACCTTCTGGAAGAGTAGGGTTCTCTTCTTCACGAGTCGTGAATGGAATTTCTTCCTTCTCTGTGACTTCCTTAGTCGTCACAACTGGAGCTTTCTTAGTACCCACTTCAACCACTTCTTCAACTGGTTGTTTAGTGACACTCTCACTCTTCACGACACGGCTTGTTTCAACTCCGTCTGTGTAGGTAACGGTATAGACAATGGTCTTTTCACCTTTTTCACCTGGAGTTTTCACATTGCGTGTACCTTCTGGAAGAGCAGGGTTCTCTTCTTCACGAGTCGTGAATGGAATTTCTTCCTTTTCTGTCACTTCCTTAGTCGTCACAACTGGAGCTTTCTTAGTACCCACTTCAACCACTTCTTCAACTGGTTGTTTAGTGACACTCTCACTCTTCACGACACGGCTTGTTTCAACTCCGTCTGTGTAGGTAACGGTATAGACAATGGTCTTTTCACCTTTTTGACCAGGAGTTTTCACATTGCGTGTACCTTCTGGAAGAGTAGGGTTCTCTTCTTCACGTTTTGTGAATGGAATTTCTTCCTTTTCTGTCACTTCCTTAGTTGTGATCACCGCAGCCTTCTTGGTGCCGACTTCGATGACCTTATCAACCGGTTGTTTAGTGACCGTTTCGCTCTTCTTCTCGCGTTTTGTTTCGACACCATCGGTCAACGTAATCGTATAGACAACAGTCTTTTCACCATTTTCCCCTGGAGTTTTCACGTTACGTGTACCTTCTGGAAGGTCAGGATTGGTTACAGTCTGTTCTCCATAAGGGATTGGTTCTGTAACTGTGATTTCCTGAGTGGTCACAACAGCAGTCTTCTTGGTTCCGACTTCAACCACTTCTTCAACTGGTTGCTTAGTAACGGTTTCGCTCTTCTTCTCGCGTTTCGTTTCTTTACCGTCGACATAAGTAACGGTATAGACAATGGTCTTTTCACCTTTTTGACCAGGAGTCTTCACGTTGCGCGTGCCTTCTGGAAGATCTGCATTCTTTTCCTCTCGGCTGGTGAATGGAATCTCTTCCGTCTCTGTCACTTCTTTCGTCGTTTCAGTTGGAGTTGGCGGAGTTGGTGTTTTACCTAAGGCAGCATTTGCTCGAGCAACCAAGGCGTTGTAACGAGCTTCTAATTTAGTAGCGGAAGCTTGACCTTCTGGACTTTTGACACCGTTTTTAACAACGGCAAGTTCAGTAGCTAGCTCATTGATGCTATCCTCTAGCAAACCCTTCATATCCTCATCAGAAGGATCGTCCTCAAAGGCTTGAATGTCTCCTTCAAATTCATTCAATTTATTAGTGAAATTAACAACCAATTTCCGTTCTTCTGCATCTGGAATTTCTTCGTCTTCTCCTGGTGTTTCAGCCAAAACGGTTGGGATAAAGTTTGGGACTGTATAATGCGCTGCTACTCCCAAAGCATTTAAGGCAAGAACTGAAATCCCTAATTTAATTAACTTTTTTCTACTCATGATAATTTCCTTTAAAATTATACTAACAATACCGCAAGAAGAGGAGTAAAATATTTTACCCTCTTCTAGCAATATGTGTTATTGCTCCTTCTTGCGTTTCCAGATAAGAAGGCTAGTCATTCCCAACATGAGGCCACCCACAAGATTCATTACTGGAGAATCAACTGCTGCTGTCTTCGGTAAGATTGGTTGTGGTTGTTCTGGGACCTTCGGTGTTGGTTTCTTAGGTTTTGGTTTATCTGGGATTGGAGCTGGTGGCAAGTCACCATTCGGTGCCGGTGGAATCACTGGCGTTGGAGGTGTGTATGGACCAGGTGGTGGTGTATTTGGTGCTGGTGGGAATACCTTCACTTCGTAAGTTTCTTTGGTTTATGGTTGAAGCTTACTTTTGCAACGTTTGGCACACCATTGTCGACGTACTTGCTAACATCGACGCCATCTTTGAAGCTTGTGTACAAGACAAGACGGAGGGTGCTTCCTTTGAGGGCATCTAGAATAGTTTCATCTGTGATTTCAACAGTTACTAGATTTGTTGCTTCATCATAGGTGACAGTTGCAAAGGCACTTAAGTCAGAACCAGTAATTTCACCACGTTCATTAGAAACTTTGCTTAGATTTTCAACTGCCTTATCAAGTTTCGCTTTCGCTTCTTCTAGGCTCTTGATTTCTTGTTCAAGTTTCTCTTGAGCTTGTTTTTGATCAGCTGATGTTGGAAGTCCACCTGACTTATCAGCGTTTTCTTTCAGAGCTGTCAATTCATCTTGAGCTGCTTTCAAGCTTGCTTCAAGTGTTGTCACAGCTGCTGCTTTTTCTGCTGATTCTGCATCTTCTGCTGCTGCAGTCTTGGCAGCTTCTACTTGCGCTGTCAAGTCAGCGACTTTAGCTTCTGCTGCAGCTACTTGTTCTGCAATTGAACCAGTAGTTGGTTTACCAGCAAGGTCTTTCAACTCTTGTTTTGCCTGATCAAGCTTGGCTTGAAGCGCTGCTTGGATAGAAGCAAATTGAGCATTTTCAACCTTGAGGGCAATTTTCTTCACTTTCAGAGCCTTATCGATCTCATCTGAGAAGGTCAAGTTGGTCAATTTCGTCTTGACGTCGCGACCGTATTGGTCTTTGACTGGATTGCCGTTCTCATCTTTTGGATCGGTTGGAACTGGAGTAGTGATGTCGAAGCGGAAGAGTTCGCCAGCTGTCTTCAAGCGGTAAACAGAGCCTGGTGCTGAACCATCCTCTGGACCAACAGTTTTTGTGGTCTGTTTGGATCTGGATCGCGTGGTTTTTCAGGATCACGTGGTTTCACCGTCACCGGCTTAGATTCCTTGTTTCCTGATTGACCATTGCGGTCCTTGAAGGATACAGTCGCCTTGTTTGGAACAAGTTGTTCTGCATAAGGTGTCAAATCGCTACCTGATTTGAGTTTAGATGGAATGTACAATTGAATTTCTTTGAAGCCTTTGAGGCGAGCAAAGTCTTTCACTGTCACGGTAACAGTGTTACCTTCCACTTTCGTTTCAAGAGCTTCTTTGGCATCGTAACCATCGACGTAAGCCACTGGTGTACCCGCGATTTCCAATACTGGTTCAAGGGTATCTGTTACAGTGAATTCTTTATACTTGTCGATATCTGCAGGCAATTTCGTGTTGACATTGTACATGTAGCCAGCATCGTAGTCTACATCCAAGTGATCCAAGGTACGATTGATCTTCTTAGAAATTTCTGGTTCTGGTACTTTCGGTACAACAACCGGAACGGTGTTAGAGTCTTTCTTCAATCCTGGATTGTTATTAAGGATGTAAGATGCTGTATTTGGTACTGTGTAGCCACGATCTGTCAGATAAGGAGTAAGATCTGCGTCGGCTTTGACTTTGGCCTTGAAGGTTACTTGTACTTTCTTGCCAGCGCTTGATTTCACTGTTGCTTCTGGGAAGTTAACTGTCAGAGTTTGTCCGTCAGTTGTGACAGTAGCATCAGTTGCTTTACCATCAAGAGTTACGTTTGCAGTTCCTTCAAACTCTAATACAGGATCAAGAGTATCGGTTACTGCGAAGGCTGTTGCATCTTCTGGCATCACTGTGTTGATCGTATATGTAAATACTTCATCACGGTCTCCAAGAAGGGCTTCAGCTGCACCGTTGACTTGTTTTTCAATTTCAGGCTGACCTGGGTTTGGAGGTGTAACTGGGACTGTGTTCGAGTCTTTGGTTACGCCTGGTTTGTTAGGGAAGTCTACCTTGTAGCTTGCCTTGTTAGGGATCTCGGTCTTACCAGCAGGTGTGAGGTAAGCTGCGAGGTTGGCACCCTTCTTGATCTTAGCTGTGAAGGTCAAGTTCACTGCTTTACCGCCGTTTTCTTTCACTTGCTCTTCTGTAAGCGTCAAGGTAATGGTTTGGCCGTCAACCTTGATTTGGTTAGCCTTCAATTCTTTGCCATTCAAGCTTGCACTTGATGCGCCGGCAAATTCAAGAACATCTACCAAGGTATCGTGAACTTCAAAGGCTGTCGCATCTGTTGGAACACTTGTGTTGACGTGGTAAGTGAAGACTTCATCACGTTTAGCTAGTGTTTCGGCAGGTTTGTCGTTAACATCCTTCTTAATTTCTGGTTCACCTGGTGTTGGTGGGATAACTGGGACTGGTTTAGATTTTTGCTCTGTGCCAGGATCGTTGTTGAAGTTGTACTTAGCCGTATTTGGTACACGGGTTACGCCATCTTCGTTCACATATTCTGACAAGTTTGCACCATCTTTGATCTTCGCTTTGAAGGTCAATTCAACTGTCTTACCAGCATTGGCTTTCGCTTCTTCTTCAGTCAATTTCACTGTGATCTTTTTGACCCTTGAAGCTGATGTGGCTGGCATCCAAGGCTTGGCCGTCAAGAGTTGCGACAGCTTCAGCGTTTTTCGCCTGCAAATTCAAGAACTTTTTCAATCGTATCGTATACTGCGAATCCTGTAACATCTTGAGGAACTCGAGTAGTCACTTTGTAAGTGAAGACTTCATCGCGTGCTCCTAAAGTTGCTTGGTCTTCGTTGTTTACTTTCTTCTCGATTGGAGGAAGTTCTGGTGATGGAGGTGTAACTGGGACTTCATTTGAGTCTTTGGTTACGCCTGGTTTGTTAGGGAAGCTTGCTTTGTAGCTTGCCTTATTCGGAACTTCAGTCTTACCTTCTTTGGTTACATAAGCAGAAAGGTTGGCACCATCCTTGATCTTAGCTGTGAAGGTCAAGTTTACTGCTTTTCCAGCGTTGGCTTTGACTTGGTCCTCAGTCAATGTGACTGTAATCTTCTGACCGTCAACCTTAATTTGTTCTGGAGCAAGTGCTGCTTCGCCAAGAGTTGCAGTTGCACGTCCTGTGCCATCTGCGAATTCAAGTACATCTACCAAGGTGTCATGTACTTCAAAGGCTGTCGCATCTGCTGGAACTTCAGTGTTGACATGGTAAGTGAACTCTTCGTTACGAGCTTGAAGCGTTTCAGCTGGCTTGCCGTTGACATCTTTCTTGATCTCTGGCTCACCTGGTGTTGGAGGTGTAACTGGAACTTCGTTGGAATCCTTGGTTACGCCTGGTTTGTTAGGGAAGTCTACCTTGTAGTTTGCCTTGTTAGGGATCTCGGTCTTACCAGCAGGTGTGAGGTAAGCTGCGAGGTTGGCACCCTTCTTGATCTTAGCTGTGAAGGTCAAGTTCACTGCTTTACCGCCGTTTTCTTTCACTTGCTCTTCTGTAAGCGTCAAGGTAATGGTTTGGCCGTCAACCTTGATTTGGTTAGCCTTCAATTCTTTGCCATTCAAGCTTGCACTTGATGCGCCGGCAAATTCAAGAACATCTACCAAGGTATCGTGAACTTCAAAGGCTGTCGCATCTGTTGGAACACTTGTGTTGACGTGGTAAGTGAAGACTTCATCACGTTTAGCTAGTGTTTCGGCAGGTTTGTCGTTAACATCCTTCTTAATTTCTGGTTCACCTGGTGTTGGTGGGATAACTGGGACTGGTTTAGATTTTTGCTCTGTGCCAGGATCGTTGTTGAAGTTGTACTTAGCCGTATTTGGTACACGGGTTACGCCATCTTCGTTCACATATTCTGACAAGTTTGCACCATCTTTGATCTTCGCTTTGAAGGTCAATTCAACTGTCTTACCAGCATTGGCTTTCGCTTCTTCTTCAGTCAATTTCACTGTGATCTTTTGACCCTTGAAGCTGATGTGGCTGGCATCCAAGGCTTGGCCGTCAAGAGTTGCGACAGCTTCAGCGTTTTCGCCTGCAAATTCAAGAACTTTTTCAATCGTATCGTATACTGCGAATCCTGTAACATCTTGAGGAACTCGAGTAGTCACTTTGTAAGTGAAGACTTCATCGCGTGCTCCTAAAGTTGCTTGGTCTTCGTTGTTTACTTTCTTCTCGATTGGAGGAAGTTCTGGTGATGGAGGTGTAACTGGGACTTCATTTGAGTCTTTGGTTACGCCTGGTTTGTTAGGGAAGCTTGCTTTGTAGCTTGCCTTATTCGGAACTTCAGTCTTACCTTCTTTGGTTACATAAGCAGAAAGGTTGGCACCATCCTTGATCTTAGCTGTGAAGGTCAAGTTTACTGCTTTTCCAGCGTTGGCTTTGACTTGGTCCTCAGTCAATGTGACTGTAATCTTCTGACCGTCAACCTTAATTTGTTCTGGAGCAAGTGCTGCTTCGCCAAGAGTTGCAGTTGCACGTCCTGTGCCATCTGCGAATTCAAGTACATCTACCAAGGTGTCATGTACTTCAAAGGCTGTCGCATCTGCTGGAACTTCCGTATTGACATGGTAAGTGAACTCTTCGTTACGAGTTTGAAGAGTCTCAGCTGGCTTGCCGTTGACATCTTTCTTGATTTCTGGCTCACCTGGGGTTGGAGGTGTTACTGGTACTGTGTTAGAGTCTTTGGTTACACCTGGTTTGTTAGGGAAGTCTACCTTGTAGCTTGCCTTATTCGGAACTTCAGTCTTACCATCTTTAGTGATGTAAGCTGAGAGATTTGCACCATCCTTAATCTTAGCTGTGAAGCTCAATTTAACAGCTTTACCGCCATTAGCTTTGACTTGGTCTTCTGTAAGCGTCAAAGTGATGGTTTGACCTTCCACTTTGATTTGTTCTGGAGCGATTGCTTCTCCGTTCACGCTTGCACTTGAGGCACCAGCGAATTCGAGAACATCTACCAAAGTATCGGTTACTTCGAAGGCTGTTGCTGCTTGAGGCACTTCTGTCGTTACATTATAAGTAAAGACTTCATCGCGTTTAGCTAGTGTTTCGGCAGGTTTGTCGTTAACATCCTTCTTAATTTCTGGTTCACCTGGTGTTGGTGGGATAACTGGGACTGGTTTAGATTTTTGCTCTGTGCCAGGATCGTTGTTGAAGTTGTACTTAGCCGTATTTGGTACACGGGTTACGCCATCTTCGTTCACATATTCTGACAAGTTTGCACCATCTTTGATCTTCGCTTTGAAGGTCAATTCAACTGTCTTACCAGCATTGGCTTTCGCTTCTTCTTCAGTCAATTTCACTGTGATCTTTTGACCCTTGAAGCTGATATGGCTGGCATCCAAGGCTTGGCCGTCAAGAGTTGCGACAGCTTCAGCGTTTTCGCCTGCAAATTCAAGAACTTTTTCAATCGTATCGTATACTGCGAATCCTGTAACATCTTGAGGAACTCGAGTAGTCACTTTGTAAGTGAAGACTTCATCGCGTGCTCCTAAAGTTGCTTGGTCTTCGTTGTTTACTTTCTTCTCGATTGGAGGAAGTTCTGGTGATGGAGGTGTAACTGGGACTTCATTTGAGTCTTTGGTTACGCCTGGTTTGTTAGGGAAGCTTGCTTTGTAGCTTGCCTTATTCGGAACTTCAGTCTTACCTTCTTTGGTTACATAAGCAGAAAGGTTGGCACCATCCTTGATCTTAGCTGTGAAGGTCAAGTTTACTGCTTTTCCAGCGTTGGCTTTGACTTGGTCCTCAGTCAATGTGACTGTAATCTTCTGACCGTCAACCTTAATTTGTTCTGGAGCAAGTGCTGCTTCGCCAAGAGTTGCAGTTGCACGTCCTGTACCATCTGCGAATTCAAGTACATCTACCAAGGTGTCATGTACTTCAAAGGCTGTCGCATCTGCTGGAACTTCCGTATTGACATGGTAAGTGAACTCTTCGTTACGAGTTTGAAGAGTCTCAGCTGGCTTGCCGTTGACATCTTTCTTGATTTCTGGCTCACCTGGGGTTGGAGGTGTTACTGGTACTGTGTTAGAGTCTTTGGTTACACCTGGTTTGTTAGGGAAGTCTACCTTGTAGCTTGCCTTATTCGGAACTTCAGTCTTACCATCTTTAGTGATGTAAGCTGAGAGATTTGCACCATCCTTAATCTTAGCTGTGAAGCTCAATTTAACAGCTTTACCGCCATTAGCTTTGACTTGGTCTTCTGTAAGCGTCAAAGTGATGGTTTGACCTTCCACTTTGATTTGTTCTGGAGCGATTGCTTCTCCGTTCACGCTTGCACTTGAGGCACCAGCGAATTCGAGAACATCTACCAAGGTATCGGTTACTTCGAAGGCTGTTGCGTCTGTCGGTACAGTTGTGTTGACATTGTAAGTGAAGGTATCGTTACGGTTTACAAGGGTTTCAGCTGGTTTTTCGTTGACATCCTTCTTGATCTCTGGTTCTTTCGGAGTTGGAGGAGTAACTGGGACTACATTAGAATCTTTTCTAAAGCCTGGTTTATTAGGGAAGTCCGCAACGTAGCTTGCCTTGTTTGGAACCTCAGTCTTACCATCTTTGACGTAAGCTGAAAGGTTTGCGCCATCCTTGATCTTGGCTGTGAAGCTCAATTTCACCGCTTTACCAGCGTTGGCTTTAACTTGGTCTTCTGTAAGGGTCAAGGTAATGGTTTGGCCGTCAATCTTGATTTGTTCAGCCTTCAATTCTTTGCCGTTCAAGCTTGCACTTGAAGAACCAGCAAATTCGAGAACATCTACCAAGGTATCGTGGACTTCAAAGGCTGTTGCTGCTTGAGGCACTTCTGTCGTTACATTATAAGTAAAGACTTCATCGCGTTTGTCAAGAGTCGCAGCTTCTTTGTCGTTAACGTCTTTCTTGATTTCTGGCTCATTTGGTGTTGGAGGAGTAACTGGGACTTCGTTGGAGTCTTTGTTCACCTCAGGTTTGTTAGGGAAGCCAGCAGTGTAGCTTGCCTTGTTTGGAACTTCCGTCTTACCATCTTTAGTGATGTAAGCTGAAAGGTCTGCATTTGCTTTAATCTTAGCAGAGAAGGTCAATTTAACAGCTTTACCACCGTTAGCTTTGACTTGGTCTTCTGTAAGGGTCAAGGTAATGGTTTGACCTTCAACCTTGATTTGTTCCGCTGGAATTGCTTGGCCGTTGAGGCTTGCACTTGCACGTCCTGTAGGATCTGCGAACTCAAGAACATCTACCAAGGTATCTTTGACCGCAAAGGCTGTTGCATCTGCTGGTACTTCTGTATTTACATTGTAGGTAAATTCTTCAGTAGCTTTCTTCAATGTTTCAGCTTCTTTGCCGTTGACATCTTTCTTGATGCCTGGCTCACCTGGTGTTGGAGGTGTTACTGGAACTTCGTTTGAATCCTTATGGTATTTCGGATTGTTGTCAATATCATAAGAAGCCTTGTTTGGAATTTCAGTTGTACCTGCAGGGGTGATGTAAGCTGCAAGGTTTGCGCCATCCTTGATCTTAGCCTTGAAGGTTACTTCGATAGACTTGCCAGCATCTGCTTTCACAGAAGCTTCTGCAAATGCAATCTTGATGGTTTGATCTTTGACTGTCACAGTCGCTTTCTTACCAGCAGCTTTTCCATCAATCTTCACGGTTGCAGATCCATCTTTACCTACAAATTGCAAGACATCTTTCAATTCGTCAGTGATTTCAAAGATCGATGCATTAGCAGGCATTTCTGTTGTAAGAGTGTAGGTAAACTCTTCATCACGTTTCGCTAATTCGTAACGTTCTTGACCGTTGACTTTCTTCTTCAACTCAGGTGTTGTGGTTGGAGGAGGAGTTACGGTTACAGGAGTTGATTCTTTCTTAGAATCTGGGTTGTCATTAATGATGAAGCTTGCAGTATTTGGCACTAAAGGCTTGTCTCCAGCTGGATTTGGATAAGCAGCTAGAAGGGCATCATATGAGACATTGTCTTTGATCTTAGCCTTGAAGGTAATATGAACAGCTTTACCTGCATATTTCTTCACTTGGTCTTTATCAAAGGTTACAGTGAGTGTTTGACCGTTGGTTTGAACAGTAAGGTCTGTTGCTTTTTGGCCATCCACTTCGACAGTTGCATCCCCATCAAAGGTTAATTCATTAACCAGTTGGTCTGATACTTCAAACTTATCAGCAACTTCAGGAACTTTCGTATCGACTGTATAAGTAAAGCTTTCGCTTAATTTATTCAAGTCAGCGTGTTCTTGATTGTTCACTTTCTTCGTGATTGGTGGAGGAGTAACCGTTACTGGTTTTGTCTCTTTCTCACCTTGCTGATCGCTCTTGTTAGTGTAAGTGATTTTAGCTTTGTTTTCAATTGCTTCGGCAGTTGATTCTTTCTTCACTTTCGCCTTGATAACAAGTTCAACTTCTTTATCAGCGTAGTCGCCAGCATTTTCAAAGTCCTTCATCGTAGCCGTTACTGTTTGACCAGTTACTGTTACCGTGAAGAATTTATTAGCTTCACCAGCGATTGTTGCTTCACCAGCTTGGAGATTTTCATCCAAGGTATCCGTGATTACAAATGATTTGTAAGAAGTGATATCGTTTGGCAATTTAGCCTTGATGTTGTAAGTGTAATCCGTTTCAGCTCCGATTACGGCTGTATCCAGCTTCTCATTGATTTTCTTCTTAACAGTTGGTTCTGATGGAGGAGTAACCGTTACTGGTTTTGTCTCTTTCTCACCACTGTGGTCGTTCTTATCAGTGTAGCTGATCTTCGCTGTGTTCGGGATCTTAACGCGTGTTACACCATCATTGATCTTAGCAGGAATTTCAAGTTCAACTTCTTGACCTGCAAGATCCGCAGCATTTGCAAAGTTCTTCATCGTAGCCGTTACTGTTTGACCTTGAACTTCAACGTCGAAGAAGGCAGCTGCTGCACCTTTAATGACAGGTTTTGTTTCACCTTCATTGATGACAGACAATTCATTTTCCAAGGTATCTGTGATCACAAATTTCTTGTAATCTTTGATATCTGTTGGAAGTTTTGTCTTAACGTTGTATTTGTATTGTTCTCCTGTCGGGATATCTAAGTGATCAAGATTTTCATTGATCTTCTTAGTTACAGGAGGAGGAGTAACATGAACTGGAGTTGATTCTACTTCTTTGTCCACATTGCTCTTGTTTGTGTACTCAACTTTCGCTTTGTTATCGATGACTTTACCTGACACGCCTTGTTTCACTTTGGCAGGGATGATCAACTCAACAGTTGAGTAGTTAGCAAGGTCTTTGAACTTGCCTGGTTTCACAGTAGCTGTAACAGTTTGACCGTTCTTTTCTACTGTGAAGAGATCCGCAGCATCTCCCTTAATAGTTGCTTCTCCATCAAATTCCAAATCGTTATCAAGCGTATCGCTGATGACAAATTTCTTATAAGAAGAAACATCTGCAGGGATGGCTGTTGAAATGTTGTAGGTATATGGTTGACCTTCGAAGGTTTGGTAATCTTCTAAGGTTTCATTGATTTTCTTCTCTACCGTTGGTTCTTTTGGTTTCGGCGGAGTAACGGTTACTTCATTAGAAGTTTCTTGATGTCGTTCAAGGCAACATCAGCCTTGTTAGGCACCTTAATGCTTCCGTTCTTCTTGTACTTGCTCAAGTCAGCATTTGGACGGATCTTAGCCTGGAAGACTAAGTCAAGCTTTTTAACTTCATCGCCACCACGACGGTTGACCAAACGTGTCAAACGATCCATACCAGCTTTATCCAAGTTGATTTCAACGGTTTGATCTTTTAAGGTCGTTGCATTAGTAAGCGCTGCATAAGTTTTTCCATCAATAGTTGCTTTGATGGTACTTTCTTGGACTTCCAATTCTGGAACGACTGTATCGGTTACAGTGAACTTGTCAGCTGTACCTGGCCATGGAACAGACACCTTGTATTCGAAGAGTTCATCTTCTGTTGCAAGGTCCGCATGTTCTTTTTCGTTTACTTTCTTCTCGATGTCAGTTGACAATGGAGGTTTGACATAAACAGGGTTTGAACGACGGATGGTACTTGGCTTGTCTGCTGTCTTAGCGTGAGGATCTGGGTTTGGAGAATCATCTTCACCATTCCACATGATATTCCCTTGGTTGACCAAACCAAAGCCATTGCTATCTTGAAGAAGGGCTAAGTAATTCTTACTTGCTTGGTCCTTGCGGAATTCTTCTTTCAATTTAACTGTAATCTTGAGCTCTGCTTGTTTCAAGACCAAATAGTTGTAGTTTGTCCCGTCGCTTGGCACATCTGCCACGACGATGTCGCGTTCGTTTCCAGCGCTGTCTTGGCCTTTCACGACACGAGTTGTTAGAGAACCATTAGGACCAGTCGCAGAGCTACGAACCACCTCCAAGCGGTAGTCCAATGGGTCAGTTAACATAACGTTCTTCTTGAATTCATAAGGAACGTTGTTGAAGTTGTAGTTTACTGTATACGTAAATTCTTCAGCTTTATCTGACAAGTTAGCTGCATAAGCTGGTTTTTTAGTCAATTGAAGTGGGTCTTCAATGGTACCTGTATCGTTGCTAAGATCTTGGTCTTCGATTTTCTTGGTTGCACTTGGGTAACAGTATTCAAGTTTTTGAACTTCTACTGTTTCGTTGTGACCCCCAATTGTCTGAGTTTCGAAGTCACCAACCTTAAACTTACCAGTCAACTCAGGAACTTGAACTTGTTCTTTAGCTGGTTGGTAACCTGCAGGAGGATCTTGTTCATCATCTTCGTCCACTTGCTCGGCATGAGCTTCTTTACTCAAGTCGTAGTCGAAGTTGTTCTTACCAGGGTTGAAGACACTTTCTGGTACAGAGATAGTAACATTGTCACCATCCTGTTCGATCTTACCACGGATTTCCTTGGCAGGATCTTTGACTTCAGAGACAATCTTCTTCCCATTGATTCGAACAGCATCTACCTTGTAGCCTGGAGTGACCGTAAATTCACCCTTGATATCTTCCTTAACGAGAGCGGCACCTACAGATTCCAATATACGAGATGAGAATTTTTGATGTCGTTCTGCTCATTAACATAGAAGGAAACGTTTTTACCATTAACTTCTTTATCAGGAGAAGCCATTCCTTGCAAAGCTTCATGGAAGATTGCTTGGACGCTACGGTTGTCTCCGATATCAAAGTAACTATTGAAACCGTTCAAGTAAACATCATAGTACTGGGCCTTATCTTTGTTGAAGAGATCCACGTCTTCCCAGAAACCTACTACGAGGGTTCCGTTTGGACCGATAACTCCTTTAAGTCTATTACCAGCATCTTTCACTTCGTTTACACGACCAATGATGTCTTGGGAAGCCTCAGAAAGTTGGTTGTAATTCCATGCTCGTTGAAGTTTTTGATTTCGAGTGCCACTATAGTCAATTCGAACCTTGCCATCAGCATCACGTTTACCATTGGCAACACCATCGGTAATCAAAAGGAAGACGGTCTTGCGCTCATTAGCCATGCTACCTTTATTAGCGTTATACTGTGCGATAGCGTCTTCGATGGCTGGAACTGTTGGAGTTCCTCCTGCTACGCTGATGTTGTCAATGAAGCTATGGATGGTGCTTTCATCTGATGTCAAGTTAGAAGACTTGTACTGATAGTCATACTTCTTACCCCAACCAGGATATACAGTTGGTTTACCTGTAAAGGTATCGTTGTTGTAATAGTTGTAGCCGTCCACCCCTTGGAAGCTAGCCACCATAACACGGTCTGTTGTGTCTGGGTCGTTAGTCTTAACCAAACGAGGACTGTTCTCATTGTAATCTTCTTCACTGACAAAAGTTGTCAATTCTTTGAGGGCCTTTAACACTTGGAATAGTGTTAGCAAAAGAGCCACTCGCATCCTGTAAGATAACCAAGTCGATTGGTTTTCTTGGTAGTCTCCAGTTGACTTCTTCTGTCTTTTCAATCTTACGCGAACATCCATTTTGCGTAATCTTGGTGTTCTTGTTTCCTTGCGTGGTAACAATGTTCTCTTCCGCTCGGGCGTGAGTCACAAGAGCACTTGTTAAGTTTGCAGGCAAAGACATGAACAAGATTGCAAACAACATGAAAATCTTTTTACAAAAATTTTTCATAATTCCCTTGGAGCTTTTCGGAGCTCCATCCTCCTTTTTTTATTTTTCTCTTCTATAGAGGTTAATTGTGAAGTAATGTTTCTAACGCTTCCTCAAACTTCTCTTGGTCTAAGTAATCAACAGCCACTCGGGTGACTTTTTGATCCTTGTCCACGAAGTAGATGCTAGGAATCGTTTGGACTTGCAGAGCATCTGCAGCAGATTGGTCGCGATCGTAATAGTAAGGGAAGGTAAAACCTTTATCCTTTATATACTGATCGGCGGACTCTTTGGTTTCCTTGCCCTTTTCCATCATGTTCAGCATCACAAAATTGATCTTCTTTCCATATTTCTCATACATCTGCTGAACAATCGGAAGTTGCTTTTGGCAGTGCGGACACCAACTAGCCCACTCTACAACGAGCATCGGTTTCTCATACTGGTTGGAACTTTTCAGTTCTTGATCCTTCTGGTCCGTCATTTTAAATTCTGGTAGTTGTTGACCAACTAGTTCAAGAGCTGTATTCTCTCTACTACTCGCTGTCGTCCTTGCACTATCCAATGGACCTGAACTCTTGTTCCGAACAGGACTGTTGTAATACAACAAACCTATTCCAGACACTACTATGACTCCCACCGCTAGGAAGGGGAGCCACCATCTATCTCTTTTCATATATTCTCCTTGTTTCCCTCGTTAAAAATGTTCTCCGGTACTCTCCTCATATGTACCTTTGACCTTGGAGCTTCATTTTTATCTATCTTGTCTAGCTGCCTTCGTAATGATTGATATAGTTCGAAATGAATACGAAATAATTCGACAAAAATATTACGTAGATTACAAGACAATAACACATTTTTAACATTCTATCACTTTTTTGTTATTTATTCAACAAGTTTGGACGAATCTGTGTATTTATTTTTTAGTTTTTTATCTATTGAAACTCAACATACATTAAATCGTCTGACAATTGTCTATTTCCATTGTAATAGCGCCATTTCTGTACCTTCATTTAAATGTTCAAAGAATTATTTAAAATATATTTATTATACCCCTCCGGTTGCAAAGCTCTTGCTTTTATAATTTTTCCCTTTTTAGTTTCTTTAGTTCATTTTTTTAATAAATTTTATCGGTTTATAATTCCATTTTTGTGGCTTTTTAGGTCTTTTTATCCAAGAAAAGGAACTTTTTTAAAAAAGTTTGTGAGAATTCTCCACTTTTTTCAACATTTTTCTACTTTCGTCCATTGTCACGTCATAGGTTCTGATCTTTACTCGAAGAAAGGCCTGTTAGCCCCTTCTGACCAGGACTTGTCATCACTTGGTATGAACTTGATGTCGGTATCAAAAAAGATCTAGGAATGATTCCTAGATCTGTGGCCAAACTCCTCGTTTGGAATTAGTCTTTTTTCTTCTTCAAGATATAGAGAGCAAGTCCACCTAAGACAACTGCTAAGACAATACTTACAATCGAAACAACCGTACCCGTACTTGGCAAGAATTTCTTCTGAACTGGACGTCCAGGTTTTTCTGGTGTTGATGGCGGTGTTGACGGTGGAGTCGATGGTGGTGTTGACGGTGGTGTTGATGGCGGTGTTGATGGCGGTGTTGACGGTGGTGTTGACGGTGGTGTTGATGGTGGTGTTGATGGTGGTGTTGATGGTGGCACTGTTGGTTTGTGCTTATTGGTCAAGATCACATTACTTGGATCTTCCTGCACTTTTGTACCTTCATAACCCGCTGGAACCACCATTTCACTTGCCGTATAGACAATGGCTTTTCCTTTTGCTTTCTCTGGAAGTTTTGAGAAAGTATAGGTCCATTTATTGGCTTCACTGAGCTCAATTTCGCTTCCAACTTTCTTACCATCTGCAAAGAGTTGAACCTTGATGCTCTTCGGACGGATGCCCGCTTTATTATTTTCATCATCCCAACGTTTCGTCACGGTTAGGTGAGTCTCACCTGGCTTGTGAGTATTGGTGATGACATAGTTAGTTTGATCGATGTCAGCTGTATAGTTGGCTACTTTTTCTTCTTCAAGGGTGTAGACAATGGCTTTTCCTGCCTCGTATTTTGGAAGGTTTTCAAAGATTCCTGCCCAGCCAGTTTCAGCTGTGAGGGTCTGACTAGCTACCTTCTTACCATTTGCCAACAGGTTCACTACGATCGACTCTGGACGAAGACCGTCTTGGTTGCCATCGTCTTGCCATACCTTGCTGAATGGAATGGCAGTCCGTTCAGGAGTATGGGTATTGGTGAGGTTGGTTCCTTCTACACTGGTTTCATAACCCGGAACAGCTTCTTCATCTACAGAGTAAACAATTTCTTGTCCATTCTCATATTTGGAAGATCTTTAAACTCATAAGTCCACTTGTCTTTTACTGTGACCTCTTTACGAGCGACCTCTACTGCTTCTGATCCAGCTAGGGCTTTTTTCAAGATAACAGTGATTTTTTCTGGACGAAGTCCATCACGGTTGTCAGCGTCCTTCCAAGTCTTGCTTCCTTTAATTGAAACAGTAGCCGGTGTATGGCTATTGATGAGGTTGGTCCCCTCTACCTTGCTACTGTATCCTGGAACTTTTTCTTCCGAAATTGTGTAGGTGATTTCCTTACCATCTTTGTATTTTGGAAGGTTTTGGAAACGGTAGGTCCAATTACCGCTTGCATCTGGGCTAACAGTAGCACTGTCCACTTTTTCTCCATTTGCAAGAAGGTTGACAGTGATTTGACTCGGACGAAGACCGTCACGGTTGTCGTCATCCTTCCAGATCTTGCTTCCTTCAATAGAAACAGTGGCTGGAGTGTAGGTATTGGTGAGGTTAGTTCCCTCTAGCTGACTGGTATAACCTTCAACAGCTTCCTCAGATACCGTATAGACAATCTCTTTTCCGTCCTTGTATTTTGGAAGATCCTTGAAGCTGTATGTCCAGTTCCCATCCTTGTCAGCTTTCACTGTGAGGCTGTCTATTTTTTCTCTATCTGCAAGGAGGTTGACAGTGATCTGGCTTGGGCGTTTTCCATCACGGTTGTTGTCATCCTTCCAGGTCTTGCTACCAGAGACTTCTCTTGTTTCAAGACTATTAACTAGTCGGACGCTGTCTTTTGCTTCTGATTCAACAGTTGCGACATAGCCGGTTACATCGACTTCTTGGACTGAGTAGTTGCCGGTTTCATCTAGATCAGTGAAGGTCCCTGTCCAATGATTGTCCGCGCTCAAGACCAGACTCTTGCCTTCAACAACGACACCGTCTTTCAAGAGGTTGACGGTCACAGAGGCTGGACGAGTCTTGTATTTATTTTCCTTATCATTCCATTTCTTAGTTACCTTGAGTTGACGGTTGTTTTGTTTCTTATTACTAATCACAACTGTCAAGATTTTACTAGTAACATCGAAATTCGGATTACCTTGGGCAAAATCATTCTCTGAGATGGTCACCGGATCTTTGAGCAATTGATAACCATTTGGCGCTGCCACTTCTGTAACGGTGTAATCATCCTTGAGCAAGCCTGGTACATTCAAATCCCCATTCTCATCTGAAGTAAAGATATCGGTTTCTTTTCCATCCACTGTATGAGTAAGAGTTTGTTTGTTGGCATTGCGGACGATCTTGAATTGAGCCCCTTGAAGTGGCTCACCAGCTTCATTTTGCTTGTGGAGTTTGATATGGTAGGCATAGCCTTCTACGTCACCTCCACCTTTTTGCCAGAGAACATGCGCTTCGGCTTTCTTCACAATCGAATCTTCACCGTTTAACGTAGCATTGTTGACAAATTTTTCATTATCTCGAGGGACATAACCCAGCTGAACGTTGTAGCGGATACGGTACATTTCTTTGTCTGTGATATTTGCAATCTTAATCACAAAAGACTTATCATCTGGAAAATCAATTTCATAGATGGCTGGCTCAGCATCTTTGAAGACCCAAGTGGCATTTTCCCATACCCATTGCCCTTTTTCAACGATGAAGGAATTCCGATCGTAGTGGGCATTGGTGAATTGTAAGGTATCTTTTAAAACCGCATTTTTGATATTGAGTGGTTTGCGGTTGATGGCAATGGTGTAGTTAAGGGTTGGAGTGGTTGCTTCCCGGTTATAAGAACCAACCTTGTTGAGGGTATAAGTGTCAGGTTTCTTAACCCCAATGTAGTCTACTGGTGGTTGAGGAGGTTCATTTGGAACGACCTTGTTTTCTACTGTTACACTAATTGGAATCTTCTCTGCATTTGGAACGAGCAGGTGGTCCACACGAACATAGAAGAAGAAACTACCTTTGACATCTGAATTCTTTTCAGCAAAGTCTGTATAGGTCAAGGTCAACTTTTTGTAGGTTGGGTCGACATGAGCATAAGCAGCAATTTGTTCTTTGCCATCCTTGTCTTCCCTTTTAGTTCAAAGTCCGTACTGTTGATAATCAACTGAGATGGAACTGAAACTGTTGTAGTATCCCCTGCGTGAATTTTATTATTTGGCAAGGCAAAGGTCGCATTGATCTTAAAGGTCGCCCAGGGCTCGAGTGACCAGTTCAGTTCTCCGCCTTCATTGTTGGTATATTTGATGCTCGTGATGACATCATCTACAGCTTTTGGAGCGCGAGGTGCTGCTGCTCGATCGGCTCCTGATGGTGCTAGCGCCCCAGTCGCACTACTAGTTGCTTCTGTCGCACTGGCTTCCGTCGCACTGCTAGATGCCTCTGTTGCTGACTCTGGCTGAACTGCCTCGGTACTAGGCGTCGTCCCTTCACTTGTCTCTGCTATGGTGACAAGCGGGGTCGAAAACATCGAAAACACCAGCAAGAATAGACTTGCTGCATTTAGGAATTTTGACATGAATTGCTTCATTTGTCTTTCCTTTTTCATATGATTCTCCTCTCTTCTTTCGCATGGTTCGCAAAATCATCCCACACAGTATAGTTGGATTTAAATGGAACTAATCCTCAAATTATTTTCCCTATAAAACCTTTTATACACTTTGCATTATAATACTTTTCTAAACCAATTTCAATAAAATAGATGCAATATTTTCAAAAAAATGTTTTTTACGTTCATTTAATTTAAAAAGAACTTCAAACTAGTACTATTTCCGAATGATTTTTTTTGAGTTGTCAAATTAATTCCGATCCCTGGCTAACGTTTTTTAAATCATACTAGATAATCATAAATAAAATCCGAACCTATCACTAATTAGTTTTTTATTTTCCCAGACTTTTCCAAAAGCGACTCGCTTGCCTCTAATCTAAGCTGGCCTCAGGAGAAAAAACGACAAAAAAAACAGTCCCTAGCTTGCTAGGAACTGCTCTTCTTTTAATAATAACGTGGCGTTGCAAATCCACGGATATTGCCATGGCCGACACGATAGACCTGGCGACGGACGGCACCATTGGAGTTTCCTTCGATGGTATGGATTATGCCATTTTGGACACTTTCAACAATCCCGATATGATCTGCCCAACCGTCGTTTTGTTGGCTATTTTGATCCCAGTTAAAGGTGATGATATCCCCTGCCTTTGGCGTCGTCAAGCCATTCTCATTCCAGATCCCTAAGCGCTTAAAGATCTGGATATGGCGTTCAACCCCACATTCTCGACCGATCAAGTGGCTCAAACCTTCCCGCTGGAAGACGGTCGTCACAAAGACATCACACCAGTCGTCTGAATTTTTGACAGTATAGCCTACAGGGAGAGGTTTGACACTATTATAGTCTGAGACCAACTGGCGATGGGCTGCGCTACCTGCGGTCACTCCTACGAGATTTGCTGCAGCACGGAGGACACGATCTCGTTGCCCTCTGGCTACAACTGGAGACAAGCCTGTTTGCCCCAGGTTAATCCCCTCAACAGTACCATCGGTATAGTCCACGTAGACATGGGTGGTGTAATCTCCCTGGCGGTAGCCATGGTTGGCAGCATTCACCTGTACCTCTGTACGGCCACCCATAGAAGGAGTGGTATACCAGTGAAGGTTTTCTTGATGGGCTTGTGACCAGACTGCCACACGAACATTCTTAATTTGACGCCCTTGAGGAGCTTGGTCTACTTCGACTGTGAAGGTCCCAGAGGTCGGATTGACATACTTGATCGTAGCTTGAGTCTTAGTCTTGGCTTGGCGGAATTCTACATCGGTCGCTGCCGTAGAGACACCAACCCGAGTCCCATCCGCTTGGACATAGTAGAGATGGACATGGTAGCGCCCCGTCGAATTTTTATGGTCCGTTGCTTTGACAGAGACTTTATAGCTACCATCTGACTGACGATGGCCACTGTACCAGATAACGTCATCCTGGCCATCCTTGTCAGACCAGATCGGCACTTGGACAGATTGAACACCTTTTGGACTAAAGACATCGGAGACAATGACGTCAAAAGTACCGGTCTCCTTGTTGTTGTTTTGGATGGTTAGGGTACCAGTCGGCTTGCTAAAACGAACTTCCGTAGCTGTACTAGAAAGGTACTCCTTCTCTCCACTCTTGTTTACCAAGTAAGCATGAACTAGGTAACGCCCTTGCGATTGTTTGTGTTCACTCGCCTTGATGGTCGCACGGTAGGAACCATCTGACTGACGGATTGCCTTATGCCAAACCAAATCATCTTGGCCATTGACTTCACTCCAAGATGGAACAAGGATTTCTTCCAAACCAGTCGGAGCTACTACATTGCGAATAACAGCATCAAAAGTGCCCATACTTGAATTGTTATTCTCAATCGTTAGTGTTCCGCTTGGTTTGTCTAATCGGACTTCCGTAGTTGTCTCTGTGATATAGCGACGCTTATTGTCTTTATCCACATAATGAAGGTGGACTTGATATTTACCAGCAGAGTCCTTATGTTCACTAGCCTTGATCGTCGCACGATAAGAACCATCCGATTGAAGGGTTGCTTTATGCCAAACCAAATCATCTTGGCCATTGATTTCACTCCAGGATGGAATCAGAACTTCCTTCAATCCCGTTGGGGCTACAACATTGCGAACCACTGCATCAAAACTTCCTGTTCTTGAATCGTTATTCTCAATCGTGAGTGTTCCACTTGGTCTGTCTAATCGAACTTCCGTAGTTGTCTCTGTGATATAGCGACGCTTATTGTCTTTATCCACATAATGAAGGTGGACTTGATATTTACCAGTAGAGTCCTTATGTTCACTAGCCTTGATCGTCGCACGGTAGGAACCATCTGACTGACGAATTGCCTTATGCCATACTAAATCATCTTGGCCATTGACTTCACTCCAAGACGGAATCAGAACTTCCTTCAATCCCGTTGGGGCTACAACATTGCGAACCACTGCATCAAAACTGCCTGTCCTTGAGTTGTTATTCTCAATCGTGAGTGTTCCGCTTGGTTTGTCTAATCGGACTTCCGTAGTTGTCTCTGTGATATAGCGACGGTTATGATCTTTATCCACATAATGAAGGTGGACTTGATATTTACCAGTAGAGTCCTTATGTTCACTAGCCTTGATCGTCACACGATAAGAACCATCCGATTGAAGGATTGCCTTATGCCAAACTAAATCATCTTGGCCATTAACTTCACTCCAAGATGGTACCAAGACTTCTTTTAAGCCAGTCGGTGCCACCACATTACGGACTACTGCATCAAAGCTGCCTGTTCTTGAATTATTATTTTCAATCGTTAATGTTCCACTAGGTTTTTGATTGACATTCTCATTTACTGGATCCGTAGGCTTTTCTTGATCAGGTTTGCTTGGGTTACTTGGTTGTGGATCGTTGATTGGCGTTGGTTGTTTAGGCACTTCTGGGACAGTTGGTTGTTCTGGTTGAGGCGTCACGGGACTCTCTTCCTTTGGTCCATCTGTCGGACTGGAGCTTGTAGGTGTGGAATTGTTCAAGAGAACATTTGTTGGTCGATGATCATCAACACTTGCTCTATTCTGTTCATCTGCGAGAACAGAAGGCGTCGTGAGCCCGAGCAAGACTGCTGCACTAGCAAAATAGATAATATCTTTCTTTTTCATGAAACTTCCCTTTTTAGATTTGAAAAAGCCTCTCTCTGAGTTCTATCAAAGAGCGATGCTTCCCCATTTTATACTCTCCTATTGTACCACAGGAGAGCCCAATCTAAAAAGAAATTCTATCAAAAATGAGGAGTTTCCGAATAATAAAAAAGTGAAGCTGACCCAATGTCTCAGCTTCACTTGTATGATTGAAAAATCTCTATGAGATAGGGTAGACCTTAGGCAAAGATTGAGAAGAAAGGTGATCCAAATTTTGTATCCATCGGATCTGTACTCTTCAATGAATGGATATAATCAATACTATACCAACCGTTGTTGGCTGCATTGAACGGATCTCTGACATAAGTTTTGCCATTATCGTAGCCATGAAGGACAAGTTCATGGGTATATGGAGCATTGATAAAACGGCTAGGTCCGACTGCTGCAAGGACATGTTTCCCAGCTTGCAAGGAAGCTGCAATAGTAGAAGCACCTGTCAGCATTTGACTATTGAGGCCCCATTTTTGAGTTGCTGAAACAATTCCCTGAGCATCTGTACCAGCTCCAGATGTCTTATTAAATGTATCCGTTTGGGTGTACAAATAATCGGCTACTGCTGTCGGAGTCACTCCAACTCCCAAGATATCCGTAAAGGTCATGGCTAACGAGGTTGGGACACAGCCAGATTGGTCCATGTTACTAATCCCATACCACTTAGAACCCCAACGAGGATCCCGCTGAGAATAGTAGGTCGTTTTAGGATTTACCTTCTGATTCTGAGGGGATAGACTGGTCTTACCAAGGTTAAAGCCTTCTACTGTGTTGTCCGTATAATCGACATAAACGTGGGTCGTGTAATCACCTTTTTGATTGCCATGGTGAAGGGCCGAAACCGCCACTTCTGTGTGCGTACCACTAGAAGCAGTGGAGTACCAGTAAAGGTTTTCTTGGTTCGGTTGAGACCAGACTGCCACACGGACTTGTTTGATCCGACGACCTTGAGGAGCTTGGTCGACTGCTACTGTATAGGTCCCTGCAGAGGCATTGACGTTGGTGATATAGGCTTTGGTTTTATTGGTGAGATTTTGATAAGTCACTTCTGTTGCACTAGTCGCAACACCCACTCTGGTCCCATCTTCTTGGATGTAGTAGAGATGGATATGGTACTTACCAGTCGAATTCTTATGGTCGCTAGCCTTGACAGAGACTTTATAAGTCCCGTCTGTCTGACGATTGCCATTATACCAGATAATGTCATCCTGACCGTCCTTGTCAGACCAAATCGGTACTTGAACCGTCTTCACTCCTTTCGGACTGAAGACATCTGATACGATGACATCAAAGGTTCCCTTTTCTTTATTATTATTTTGGATAGTGAGAGTGCCTGTTTGCTTAGATTGACGAACATCAGTGGTTGTTTCAGTGATATAGCGACGGTTATTGTCCTTATCAATATAATGAACATGGACCTGATACTTCCCAACAGAGTTCTTATGCTCACTTGCTTTAATCGTTGCACGGTAGGAGCCATCTGACTGGAGGACTGCTTTATGCCAGACCAAGTCGTCCTGACCACCTTCAACGCTCCAAGATGGTACCAGAACTTCTTTTACCCCATTTGGTGCGAACACATTGCGAACTACTGCGTCAAAAACGCCTGTAGAGGCATTATTATTCTCAATTGAGAGTGTGCCACTTGGCTTGGATTGATGAACGTCAGTAGTTGTCTCCGTGACATAACGACGATTATTATCTTTATCCACATAGTGAACATGTACTTGGTAGGTCCCAACAGAGTTCTTATGCTCACTTGCCTTAATAGTAGCGCGGTAGGAACCATCTGATTGGAGGACTGCTTTATGCCAGACCAAATCATCCTGACCACCTTCAACACTCCAAGATGGTACTAGAACTTCTTTTACTCCATTTGGTGCGACCACATTGCGGACTACCGCATCAAAAGTGCCTGTAGAGCCATTATTATTCTCAATTGAGAGTGTGCCACTTGGCTTGGATTGACGAACGTCAGTAGTTGTCTCCGTGACATAACGACGGTTATTGTTCTGATCAATATAATGAACATGTACTTGGTACTTGCCGACAGAGTTTTTGTGCTCACTCGCCTTAATCGTTGCACGGTAGGAGCCATCTGACTGGAGGACTGCTTTATGCCAGACCAAGTCATCCTGACCACCTTCAACGCTCCAAGATGGTACCAAGACTTCTTTTACCCCATTTGGTGCGACGACATCACGAACCACTGCATCAAAGGTCCCAGTAGAGCCATTATTATTTTCAATCGTTAGGCGCCCACTTACTTTTTCATTGCTTACAGTCCCACTTGGACTTTCAACAGTACGGTCCTTGCCGGTAGCTAACTCTGTTGTCGTTGCAGCTACACCGACGGATTGGCCATTTAATTGGTTGTAATAAAGGTGAACGTGGTACTTGCCTCGTGAATTTTTATGGTCACTAGCTTTGACACTGACCTTGTAGGTTCCATTTACCTGTTTAGTTGCAGTATACCAGACCAAATCATCTTGGCCATTGATATCTGACCAGACAGGGACAGAAACCGTGAGGACCCCATTTGGAGCGGTTACGTTTGAAACTAGGACATCAAAACGCCCTGCTGCATCATCTTTGTTTTCAATGCTAATCTTACCATTCAAGTTTCCTCTAGTCGGATCTGCAATTGGTTTGGCATTGCTCGTGAAGCGACCAGAATAGTCGACGCTCTGGTCAAAGACGTGCTTGCCAGGCAATAATTCTGCTTGAGAGGTAAACTGCCAAGCTCCCGCCCCACCGTTATAACGCAAGTTCTTTGCATCATTGACAGAGAGTTTTGGAGATGGGTATTGGGCCACCCAGAAGTTTTTCAGGCCAAACTGAGCAGTCGAAACAGGACCTTTCTTGCGAAGATTGTTTTCATCAATCCAGCTGGCACTGGTGTAGTACATCAGATTGGTATAACCATTCTTACGCATCTCATCTGTCCAGGCTTGAGTGTTGCGGTTGATGTTAGCCTGCATCTTAGCATCTTCCATGTCATTGACCATGACAGTTGTCGTAGGCAGGTTCAAGCGTTTGGCAACTGAGATATAGTGGCGAGCTTCCGCCTTAGCTTGCTCCTCGCTTGTATAGCGTGAGAAAGCATAGGTAGACACTTGGAGGCCAGCTGTCTGTGCATTTCGAACTTGACCTTCCGCATAGGGATTAGTGTAAGTCGTTCCTTCTGTCAGCTTGACAACGACTCCTCCCACGCCTTTTCTAGCCAAGGCCTGATAGTCTTCGACACTGATGTAGCCATTGTGACTGCTGACATCGACAAAGGATTTAGGCTGCACTGCTACATCTGTCGAGCGACCATTTGGAGCTTGTGAAGAAGCAGTGAAGAAGGTGCTTCCAGCTCGTGTTTCAGGCTTGGCAACCTCTTCTGTAGAGGTTGGGGTACTGACTTCCTCTTTCTCTACTGAAGCTTCTGTACCTTGATCTTGAGTTTTTTCACTTACTCCTGATTCATTAGAAAGCTCCGTAACCGTCGCTGGAGCAGGATAACTAAGGATCGTCTCCTTAGCAGCATCTTCTACTGTTGGAGCTGAAAGATCTGGAGAAGCTAACCTTTGTTCGTTTTCAACTTGGGCTGGATCTTTACCAGTCACTTCATCTGCTTGAGCTACCTGAGTTGAAACAGCCATCAAGACAGCTGCACTTGCAACATAAATCAAATCTTTTTTTCTCATTGTTATTCCCTATTGCTTTATTTTATGCTTTCCCTATTCTACCATACCAAGTCCTCTAGGAAAAGTTTTATGAGGCAAATTTTAAAAATTAGTGACAATCAACAAAAAAGAAAAAAGAAGTTTAAAACTTCTTTCCTCTCTTACATATTCAATTGTCTTAAAGCTTTGGTCAGATAGAAACCTTTACGAAGCTTTTTGCCAATTCGTTTCGCATTTTCGAGAAGGAATTGGTAATCTTCTTCGGATAAATGTTCAATCACTTGAGATAGGTCGTGCAAGGATTCAACCGCAAGTCCACATTGATTTTCTAATACAAAGTGCGAGAGAGCAGATTGCTTCCAAACCACCAAAGGAAAACCCGACGCTAGATAAAGAGAAGCTTTATGAGAATTGTTAAAACGCAGATAGTTGCCGTAAGTACCCTGACAAGTTTCCGAACTATCCCCATCCCACACTAAGCCAAAACTACCCTCTAGAGCTCCTGGTAGATCATCAGGCAGGAAGGAACCAAAGTAAGTGATATTATTCAGAGCACGGCTTTCATCATACCCAACCCCATAGAGATTATAGGTAGGACTCTCTGGCAAACTATATAGATAGCCTGATTTTGTTGGGTTTAAATTCCCAGCAACGATGATTGCTTGTTCTTTTTGAGGAAGAGCCTTTTCTTGAAAATTTGGAATCAAATAATCAAAAATCTCTAAACTAACCATTTTATCAACTGGAAATCCTTGATTAGCTAAAACGCTCTTCATGATGTCATTATGAACAATAATCCCATCCACAGACATCAAAGCTTTCTTCTCTTGGAAATAGTTTCTCAATTTATGTCTCAATTTCACTTCAGAGCCTGCTGCATGGCGCAAGGTTTCAATGTCATGAATCAAGAGATAGAATTTCGCTCCCCTTTTTTGTGCCTGCTTGATGAGTTGTGCAATGAAAAATGTATGATGGATAATTGGAAACTGAATGACCAATTCATCCCCTGAACCTAGTTGATCAAACACAGATTTAGTTGCTCTATATTTGTGTTGTTGGGCCTTAAAGAAATTCATCTGATACCAGTTGTCAACCTTAATCTCTAATCCCTTATACCCTTCTGAAATCAGAATGGCTTCCACATCATTTCGCGCCTTACTTCCTGCATTCTTTTCATGTTGATTATGCAGAAATGAATCTTTCAGATAATATCTCACTTTTCTCCCCTTCACTAGACATATCTCTATATGCTTCCAAGTTCTTTTTCAACCACATCCAAAGCACGTTCAATGACCACGTGCATATCGTAGTATTTATAGTCTGCTAAGCGTCCACAGAAGATGACCTTGTCATTTAGCGGCTTCTTCTTGATACTTAGCAAACATGGCGTTGTTCTTTTCATCATTGATTGGATAGTAAGGCTCATCGCCTCGTTTCCAATCAGCTGGGTACTCACGGGTAATCACCGTCTTCGGTTGAGTCCCATACTCGAAGTGCTTGTGCTCGATAATCCGAGTATAAGGAATCTCACGCTCGGTATAGTTGACCACGGCATTACCTTGATGATTTTCCTCATCCAAAACTTCGTGTTCAAAACGAAGGCTACGGTATTCTAACTCCCCATGTTTGTAGTCGAAGTACTGGTCAATCATCCCTGTAAAGACAACTTTTTCCGCTGAGCTTTCCAGCTCTTCACGATTGGCAAAGAAATCAACCCCAAGTTCTACTTCTACATCACCTAGCATGTTTTCAATGATGACGTTATAGCCACCGATTGGAATCCCTTGGTAACGGTCGTTAAAGTAGTTGTTATCAAAGGTCAAACGCACTGGAAGACGCTTGATGATAAATGGAGGAAGGTCTGTTGCAGAACGTCCCCATTGCTTTTCTGTATAGCCCTTGATCAATTTTTCATAGATATCCGGACCAATCAACTTGATCGCCTGTTCTTCCAAGTTCTTAGGCTCAATATCTTTCATGTCCGCTGTTTGCTCTGCAATCTTATCCTTGACTTCTTGTGGTGTCTTAGTTCCCCACATAGCGTAGAAGGTATTCATGTTAAAAGGAAGATTGTAGAGGCTACCCTTGTAGTTAGCTACTGGTGAGTTGATATAGTTATTGAATTCAGCGAATTGGTTCACATAGTCCCACACCTTTTGTTAGACGTATGGAAAATGTGGGCACCATACTTGTGGACATTGATGTCTTCAACATTTTCACAGTAGATATTTCCACCGATGTGAGCACGTTTGTCAATCACTTTTACTTTTTTCCCACGTTTTGTAGCTTCGTGTGCAAAGATTGCTCCAGACAAACCTGCACCAACGATAAGATAATCGTACATATCATCTCCTCATTTCTTTAAAACACTTTTTAGTTCTTGGAAATCCAAGACACGTAAAACTAGTATCAACCCTCCATAAACGACGAAACCAAACACAGCAAAAATCAAAACATTCACCACGGCTGAGAAGTTGATAAAGGCTTGCATAAAGTGCAGGCTTCCGTACATTAAGAGAGCAGCTAGGAATATTTTTAGCATAGAAGGAAGAATTTTGACTTCTTTCAAGTAAGACCGTGTGAAATAGAGTTGGATGAGCCAAACTAGACCTTCAGTCGCAACGGATACAATTGAAGCCCCTATATAACCTAAAGGAGGAATCAAGAGGAGGTTGAGTCCTACACTAAAAATAGCTGGAATGGTTGTCGATAACATAAATTCACGATTGTGATTATGTGGAATCAAGATTTGAATCCCCATGATGTTGGTCCAGCCGATAAAGAACATCCGGAAGACCATAATCGCGATTGCATAACGTGCATCCTGGAAGTCTTGCCCCAAGAAAAATTGAACAAAGTCGTTGTTGACAATCAAAATCCCTGCAATCATTGGAAAAATAACAAGATTATAAACCAAGAAGGACATTTCGTGTAATTTGTTAACTGCTTTTTGATTTCCAGATGAAAGAAGATTGGGAAACCCGTGGAAGCATGACGCTTCCCAGTGAAGTTACCAAGGTCAACAAAATATTTATCAACTTAAGAGCTTGATCGTAAATCCCTACATCCTTGGTAGAAGACAGGGCCCCTAGCATTGTACGATCTAGCGTGATATAAAGTGAAATTGCAATTTGAGGTAAAAACAAGAGAATTACCGGCTTGATATGCTTCCTAGCATAGGCCAAATCAAGATGGGGTTTGCGAATGTGTTCACGAGCTGGTAACCACATACTCAGTTGACCTAATAAATCATAGGCAACTATGAGAAGGATATACAAATATAAATCAGATGGTTTCTTTACAAAAAGAAAGATTGAAACAACCCCTAGAAGCTTGACCATGGTGTTTCGAGCCGTTATCTTTTTGAAGTCTTCAAGCCCTTGAAAAAGCCAAGAAATATCTAAACCACGAGATAACAAACTAAAGCCTAAAATATAAGCAATTGGATTGTTCATGGAAGGAACCAAGAGACATACTATGATATAGAGACTAATTGCTAAGCAAGTAGCCAGTACCTGCAAACTATAGATCCCCCAGAAGGTCTTAGCTACTTCCTTACGGTTCCCCGAAATTTCCTTGGTCCCATAGTTGGCCACACCCAGCGTTGCTAGCAAAATAAAATAAGTCACAATGGAATTATAGTAGCCATAAGTTCCCAAAGCATCCGACGAGAAGACCCGAGTGATGTAGGGGGTTGTAATGACTGGTAGGACGATGACCAAGAGTTGGTAGGATAGATTGTAGAGGTAGTTTTTTAGAACTCTCATTAGGCTACCCCCGTCTCTGGTGATTCTGGTTCAGATTCTGCCGCTGGAAAAGCTGCAAAGAGGAGGAACATGAAAATATTGTAGGAAGGGCGAATCCAAAATGCCTCGAACATGCAGTTTACTGCGACCAAGGCAAGGCAGGCCAATAACAAATAGTTCTTTCTACGATATAGCGACCAGGATTGTATGGTGTATAGACATACTAATACCAAAACTGGGATTAAGCCATAAGTAAATAGCATTTGGACATAAGAGGAATCGACATAGTCATAGTTTAATACTGTTTCGACCTTTCCTCCATATCCTATAAAGGAAACACCACGGGTACCAAACAACTGCACAGGGTATTTTTTTAGAGCCTCGTGTCCTAGGTGTAGCCTCATGTTGGTAAATTGATTTAGCGTTACATACATAGGCTGTCCCCAACTAAAGTTTTTAGACAGATAAACCATGACAGCAGATGCCATCCCTGCCATGAAAGGCATGACAACAAATAAAGTTGATTGGCTATTTTTCCGATAATAAAAGTATAGAAAAATTCCTGCTGCTAGTACAATGGAGGCCGCATTTAGTCGTGCATCGCAATATTTGATAATAAAACCCGCTAGAGCCAAACCAAATAACGTTCTTAAAATGATAAACCTTTTTCTGTTGAGGTATGAGAAAGCCATATAGAGATAAAAACAATGGGAAGCAAAGTCGGTAGGATAGATAAAGCCAAAAGAATTCCGAACAATAATTCCTGCAGATCGATATTGAATAAACTGCAGATTAGCAATAATACCAATCTTAGAAAGTAAAACAATCAACAGAACAAAGAACAAACCCAATCCCACATATAGTTTTAGAACACTCTCAAACTCAACTCGGTATAAGAAAATAATCATAAAAATAAACATGCAAGCATTTAGGTTACCAGTCTTATAGTATATCAGACAGCCCACTAAAAACAAGAGTGGAGCAAAGAGCAGAAATGTTAAAGAATACTGCTTGATATAAAGAAAACGAACCCCTAAGAAGACTACTCCTAAAAATGGAATGATAGTGGGGATACGTGGCAAAACAGGTCCTAACATTGAGGTATTAAGCATATCTATAGAAATAACTAATGTTAGAACCACTGCCACTAACAGTTTATCGCGTTCTATCTTTAACATTTTCTTTTTCCTTTTCTAATCTCTAGCCTCTTTTATATTACTGAGGCTTTTTTAATTTTTTAAAACGATAATACAAACCTGGAGTCAATGATAACATCATATAAATTGCCTTGTTTTTCAGATTAATCCGCTTATTTTTCAATACTCTTCCTAGGTAAGGACGAATTCTTCTTTGAATTCGAGTGATGTCCTCTTTGGAAGAATCAGTAATTAAAATGAAAATGTGGAGACTGCCGATGAATAAACGAGCGATGACAGCATCGTCCAGCTCTTTATTATCCGAATAGTTCTTCTGGACAACATCCTCCAAATGGTTCATAGAATTATAAAAATCATAGTGCTTACTATTGAAGTTTGATAAAGTAATACTATTCGGTCTACGATAATAATGATAGATACCGAGATCAATCACACAAACTGATTCCACTTCTTTCAAGTAATCACTGATAACATATAAGTCTTCATAGATTTTCCCTTTTGGATAGGGGTGTTTTTCTACGATATCTTTTGGAAAGAGTTTAGCCCAAGCAGAGACCGTAGCAATTGTACCATAGAGCATCTCTATCAATGTCTCTTCAGAAGAAAGAAGAGTAGCTTTCGATAGCAGTTCCTCATTTAATCGGTAATTTTGATAAGATTCATGATTGTAGGTATCCTTGCCTTTCCCTGCGACAATCCGAGCACCTGTACGTTTTTGGAGTTCCATTAAAAGCTCAAGGGCACAAGGCTCAAAATAGTCATCTGGATCTAGGAAAACAATCCAGTCCCCTTTAGCTTTAATCACACCATAGTTTCTAGCGTCAGACAAGCCACCATTTACTTTATGATAGGCTGATACCCAATCATACTCACTTGCATATTGATCGCATAGTTGCCCAGAATTATCCGTGGAACCATCGTCAACCAAAATGACTTCAAATCTTTATAGGTTTGATTGACCAAGCTTTCCATAGCATAGCGAAGGTATTCCTCCACATTATAAATAGGTACAATTACCGAAATCATATTTTCTTTTCTTTCTCTTGCTCAGTTAGATGTTTAAAGTTCAAATGAACTTTTTTCTGGAAACAGTTCTTCCATAGCTTTGATAAAGTCAGTCATGACCTGCTCTTCATCTTGAACATTAAAACCATCATTGATACACATAATTTTATATTTTCCAGAATTCAATAGTTTCCAAAAATCAGGACCTGCATGATCTAGAGAGAACAAGTCGCCCAATTTAGGGTCAGCGACTTCATATTTCCCACTGGCAATCTGCCAGTATTTAAAGAGCCAAATATTGGTATCAGATGGATTTCTAAATCGACTAGCAGATGTTTTCTCCAAGATAGCAGTTTCTTTCTCCCATACCAACTCCATGGTCGACTTTAAGAGGGGATGCGTCAAATGATTTTCCCAAAAACCACAGATAAATTTACTATTTCTATAGAGTAGGGTCTTAACGATATTTTTTAAGCCTTGCTTGAAAGATAAAAATTTGCCATTTTTAAGAATCTCGTCCCTACTAAAATAACTGGTTACAATTTCCATATCGTTCACTTGGAAATGCCCTGTACCGTAACGTTCTGGGATAATAGGTGATAAGGCTGTATTATACTTTGGCAAGCCGTCTTCTGAGAAGAAATCTGTTGGTTCAACCGGAGCTGTGAGATAAACATCATCATTAAAAAATACAAACTGTTCAGAGAGTCCAGGAATTCGATGGATATTGCTCTCGATAGGATTCGCAGAAAAAACAGGTAGGTAATCCTTACGAAGGATATCTGAATGGTCCACTAAAACTAATTTTTCGCTAGCAATATTTAACCAAGACGGTTTTTGTTGGTCAGTAACGAGGTAGACCTTATTGACCCAAGGAGCAAACTTTTCTACCCCTCTAAACCAGTATTTAAAGGTTCCCCAATCACGATAAGCCTTAACCGAGTTCATACTGTTTTTAGAAGTATCCACAGACTTAGAGTATTCAGCTTTTTTAGCTTGCCAAATAGGATCTCCACCGTCTACCCACATAACAACAAAATCTATTTTATTCATAATCTTAATTTTCTATATTTTATACAAATCTGAGAAATTCTTGATATAACTCTCTAATGAAAATAACTCTGTTTGGCGTTGGACAGAGGCCTTACCAAATTGCTCTCTCTTCTCGGTATTGTTAGCCAATTCTTGAATAGCCTTAGACAATTCTCTAGGCTGATTCGGTGTAGCAAGAAGACCGTTTTCGCCTTCCTTGACCATCTCACAGACACCGCCATGACGGTAACCCACGACTGGTTTGCCACAAGCCATGGCTTCTAGTACGACTGTTGGTAATGGATCTGGATTGGTACTTGGCAAGACAAAGATATCAAACATATTATAGAGTTCTGTCGTCTTGCTATAATAGTCAATTCGCTTGATTCGTCCAGCTACTGGTGAGTTAGAAATAGCTTTTCCAACTCATCCACGCGCCACTCCTCCCCCTCAAAAGCACTCCCTGCTAAAAAGGCTACTGCTTTTGGATTGGCTTGTAAAATTGGCGTCACAGCTTCTAGGAAGTCTCCTTGCCCTTTCCAAGCATTCACTCGACCAACCATACCGATAACCAAAGCATCCTGTGCGATCCCAAATTGGTCACGGACCACGCTAGCATCCATCACCTGATAGACAGCATTGTCAACACCATTATAGATGACTTGAACCTGCTCGTCTTTCACATAGCGAGACTGCTTGACATGATTAGCTACAGCATTTGAAACTGTCACAATCGTATCGGCATAGCGCCCCATCAAAAAGTTGATGAAGTCTGAAATAGCCTTAGGCTTTACGATAATCTCATGCACGTGCCAAATCAAAGGAAGTTTCAACTTCCGTTTAAGGTAAATCCCCTTCTAGCACCGCAGTCGTATTATTGTGAACGAGGGTAATGCCATTCTCCTTAGCATATTGAGCAATTTGTTTGGAGTAACGATTATAAGAGCCAAAGTACTCAAGGATTCCTTTTGGATTAAAATATTTCCGGCGCAAGATTGGGTAATCAATGACTTTAACCTTAGCACCGACCTTTTCTAAAGCACCTACTAAGACACCGTCATTGGGTAAGATGACATGAGCTTCGAAAGCATCCTTATCCAATCCTTTAATAAGCTCCAACAACACTTTGTCAGCACCGTACATTTCAGCACCAGCGTGAAGGTATAAAATTTTCTGCATGTTTATCCCTTAAACTCTTTCTCATAATCAGCTACGATCTTCTCCCAAGTAAAGGCTTTTGCGATGCATCGGCTTGATTTCTCATTGAGGGCTTCAATTGCTTGAGCGTCTAATTGCTCAGCCTCATTGATGACCCTTGCCAACTGGTCTTTGGCCCAATAGAGAGCCCCATCTTCTCCCACTTCTCGGTTGAAACCAACATCTAACAACAAGTTGAGCTTGGTTGATTCCAAAGCTTCAAGAAGAGAGGGGTTGGTCCCGCCTACCTCATGACCATGGAAATAAGCAAAAGCTTGTTCGCGAATGTACTTCAATAATTCCTGATCATAGACCGTCCCGACAAACTTCACTCGAGGATCTCGATCAAATCCTGTATCCTTGCGCAACTGTTCATAGAACTTGTTTTGCTCTACATTGGTAATGAGGACAAAATCTTTTTTAGAACTGGACTGCATAAAGCCACGAATCATGGCTTCATAGTTATTTTCAGGTACAAAACGTCCCACTACTAAGTAGTAATTTCCTTCGGAGACTTGCTTGTCAGCAAACCAGGACCGTACTTTCTCATCTTCTTTGCTTAAGAGAGACTTGCTTGTGTCTGTCCCATAGGCGATATAAGTGGTCTTTGGTTGATACTTAGCGTAGTCCTTTTGAATATAAGCCTCGATATTCTTGCTATCACAGATCAATAAATCGGCATGTTTGACCATGAGCTGCTCAGAGAATTTCCAATACTTACGGACTGGAAGACTCCACTTGGCCCGCAACCACTCATGCCCATCTGGATTGACCATGAGGGTCCCACCGATTGCCTTGATCTTCTTCTTGATCCCAGCAATGAAAGGTCCGATCCGGCACGCTAGGACATAAAAGATCGGTGCCTGATCCTGATTTTCCTTAGCCATTTCGATGGCCTTATTGAGAGCTGCGATATCATAAGCAATGGCACGCGCAGGACCAATGTTAGGGACATCAATGTTGTAGCAAATTGCACCATTATGCTCGAAGGTGTCTGCTGTAATATTTGACTTAGCAGAATTCTCCCGCATACACGCCACATAGTACTGGATTTCACGGTCTTGTTGACACTCTGTCAGCTTTTCGACAAAGGTTTCAAAACCACCATATTTTGCTGGAATTCCTTTAGAACCCACGATATAAACTGACTGTTTCATTTTTCTCCTTACATGGAAAGGACGAAGCAGGAATTTCCTACTTCGCTCCATCTCGTTTAAACACAACTTTGATTGTCTTCAGTAAGATCTTAATATCTGACCAGATAGTCCAGCCATCGATATAGGACACATCCAGGCGGACGACTTCGTCAAAGTCTGTGATCTCACTACGTCCACTCACCTGCCAAAGTCCCGTAATGCCTGGCTTGAAACTCAAGCGACGTTTTTGCTCTGGAGTGTACTGTTCGTACTCATCCACTGTTGGCGGACGAGTCCCTACTAGACTCATATCTCCTTTGAGCACATTGTAGAACTGAGGCAATTCATCCAGACTGGTCTTGCGGATAAAGCGACCGATCGGAGTAATCCGAGGATCATTGTCCATTTTGAACATGCCACCGGTCATGGTATTTGAGCCATCAATTCTTTCTTTCGCTCCTCTGCATCGACATACATGGAGCGGAATTTATAAAACTTAAAGTAGCGACCGTTCTTGCCGACCCGTTTTTGGGCAAAAATAGCCGGACCTCCGTCCTTACGGATGAGAGGAACGAGGACAATAGCCACAAGCCCACAAATCAGCAAGCCCACTAAGGAGCCACAGATATCAATGACCCGCTTGGCTGTCACATGACTCGGCTTATAGAAGTTGGTCGAGAAGGTCACAACATTGAGCCCAGCTACTTCCCGAATCCGCTTATTACCAGCAAAGTTCAGGTCAAAGGCATTGAGGTTAACCGTTACATCAATCCCCATGGTCTCAAATTTGGAGACGAACTCCCCGATATCGTACTTTCACTCGGTAGGTTGATAAAGACTTCATCCACCACTTCATGAGTGGCATAGGCCATCAAGTCTTTCTCAGCAACGACCCGAACCTTCTCGTGTCGGAAGTCCGGCCGATCTAGGACACTCACTGCCACCAGCTCTCCGCCACTATCATTGGATAGAAGGAGACGATCCAGCACCTTGTCTATGCGAGATGTCGCTGTAATCAAAAGGATCTTGTGACTTCCCTTGAGCTTGTAGTAGAAACGTCTCCAGTATTTCCGAATGACATAGTTTTCAAGGTATAAGAGTAGAGCACTCAACAGTAAGAAATAAACCATTCCTCGCCTGGAAATCGAAAACTTCTCCTCCAAAAGGAAGCTCGAAAAACTAATCGACAAGGCGAAGAACAAACTATACTTCAAGGTTTCCATGAGGTCAGATAATTGACCCCGTTTGAAGAAATCATGATTATAGTCACTGAAGTAAAAGGCCACATAGTGGAGCATATAGAGATAGAGCATCGTATTGAAGTGGATCTCTGTCTCCTTTACAAAGCTCAACAAATAGGCTACCACTAAGGTTGGCGCACTTTGCACAAAGGCTAAAGCTAATTTGTGAAAACCCCTTCTTTCTGTCATCATCTCCCGGACCTATCCTATTCTTTATCTTTTCTTCTTTTTCCCGTAGTTTCCATAGTTCCCATAGTTCCCATACGAACCATATTTCTCCAATTCAATATCAAATTTATTGAGGACTACACCAAGGAAAGGTGTTCCTGTTTGTTCCAATTGTTCTTTGGCCTTTTGAACGGATTTTCGGCTGACCGCACCCGCTGCTGTCACGATGATACTCCCATCACATCGTTGCGCGATAATGGCTGCGTCAATGACCATCCCAATCGGTGGTGTATCCACGATGATGTAGTCATAATGATTGCGAAGGGCATTCATGATGATTTCAAAATTCTTACTTTGAAGAAGTCCCGTTGGGTTGGGTGAAATCTGCCCAGACAAGAGAACATCCAATTTTGGATAGTCTGTCATCGCAATCGCTTGGGTTAGTTCATCTTTGCCTGATAGAACTTCGGTCAAGCCTGCAACGCGACCTTGGCTCCTGAAGATCCCTGTCATGATAGAGTTCCGAATATCTGCATCAATCAAGAGGGTACGATAGCCCGCACGCGCAAAAGCTGTCGCCAAATTCGTGGAAATAGTTGATTTCCTTCGTTGGGTTGGACAGATGAGATCGCCACAACCTTGATGTCTGATCCACTTAACTGGATGTTGGTACTGAGGGCATTAAAGTACTCCTCAGCATCGTGCATTGCTTCTAATTTTGTTTTTACAATTTCTAAGGTAGCCATGAACTCTCCCTCTTACAATTTCTTAATGCTTGGGATCACACCAATAAGGGTCACACCCATCACTTCTTCGACATCTTCTGGTTTCTTCACGCGGTCATCCAAGACTTCTGAGAGGATCACCAAGGCTGAGATAAAAACTCCACCAACGACAAAGCCAAGCAAGACATTACGTTTGATATTCGGTGAAGAAGGATTTTGCGGAACTACTGCCTCATCCAAGGTTGTTACATCTGACACCTTGGTTACTGCGATGATCTTTTCTGCCGCAACATCCTTCAAACCATTGGCAATTCGTGCAGCTTCCTTAGGGTCTGCATCCGATGCTGTAATGGACAAAATCCGTGTGTCAGTCGGAACTGCAACGGATACCTTCTTAGACAGCTCCCCAGGAGTCATATCCAATTTCAATTCTTCAATAGCCTGGCTGAGTACATTTTGAGAAAGGATAATTTCGCGGTAGTCTTTTACCAGATAGGATCCCGCTTGGAGGTCCTGGTTGGTCAAGGCATTGTTTTCTTGATTTTGACGGCTGACCACATAGATCCGACTGGTACTTTGGTAGGTTTTTTTCGCGACAAAGGTGCTATATCCTAGCGCAGCCAGTGCGAAGATCAAGGCTGTAGATAGGATCGAAAACTTCCGGCGCCATAAGGTCTTAAAGAGGGAGATGACGTCCAATTCAATCTCTTTGCTCTCTTGATTTCATGTGTATAATCTCCTTTTCAGTCCATAAGACTGATTTTTCTTAAAATAATTCGTTGTTTAATAAGTATTCTTGATGCTTGCTAAAGAGGGCTTGAGCCCGCTCTGTTCCATAGCGCTTCTCAATGATCTGATAGGCTTGCTGCATGTAGGGCGGACGCTTGTCTACATTGTGCATATCGCTCGCAACAAAATGAACCAGATCCTTGTCTAGGAAGTAGCGAGCCCGATGCTTCATAAACTTGTAGCGATCTCCAAAGAGCTTGGCTTTGAGGACACTCGAGCTATTGATCTGGGTATAACAGCCCATCCGGATCAACTCTCGCACGCGCTTTTCATTCTTTTCTAAGCAATGGTAGCGCTCGATATGAGCGATTACTGGGGTAATCCCTAGTCGCAAGACGGAACTTAAGGCTTGATGGATCTCCTTGTAAGGCGTCGACATGCTAAACTCGATCAAGGCAAAACTTGTATCCGCAAGCACAGGGATAGTTCCTGCTTCTAGCTTTCTAGAACATCTCGCGTATAGTAGATCTCTGCCCCATAGTGCAAGGTCATATCTGGCAGATGACTAGCTAGCATCTCTTTGACAGCTAGGTAGTTCTGGTAGATCTTATCCTCTGGAGTTTCAAACATGCCCTTACGGCGGTGAGAGGTCGAGATGACCGTCCGCACGCCCTGACGATAGCTTTCTTCGAGGAGTACTTTGCTATCCTCGATTGTTTTCGGTCCATCATCCACATCAAAGACGATATGTGAATGGATATCAATCATTACTTGTTCCTTCCATGATTTGGTTTATCTTTTCTTTGGCTTGGCTCACACTGTCCGCATTCAACTCCATCATGTAGAGGGCAGAACCTGGCATAGCATAAGATGGCAGATCGTTGCGACCTGTACCAGTTACAGCTTGAGAAGTCACCTTGTAGCTACCACCAGACTCCAACTGGGTATTGACCAAGTTCATGATAGTTGGCAGAGGCATATTGGTCTGCAAGGAATCCTGCAAGCCTGAGATAATCTTATTGTAATTGGTCAAAGCCTTGGTAGAAGTCAGCTTCTGGATAATGGCTGCGATGACCTTTTCTTGGTTCTTCCCACGGTCATTGTCCCCGCCTTGGAGAGAGTAGCGCTCACGGACAAAGCCTAGAGCTTGCTCTGAATCCAGGTGGACCTTACCAACTGGGAAATGGTAGTTGCCATGGAGACTAGTGAATTCTTGGTCGTTTTCGACATCAATCCCACCGACCAAATCGACCAACTTCAAGAAGGAAGTGAAATTCAAGCGGACGTAGTAGTCCATCTTGATGTCGTAGAGATTTTTCTAGGGTATGGATGGAAGCATCAATCCCATAGATCCCTGCGTGGGTCAGCTTGTCTCCTTGATTGTTGCCCCCATCAGCAATCGGTACATAAGCATCCCGCGGAGTAGTGGTCAAGAGGACTTGCTTGGTCTTGCGATTGACCGTCATGATGATGTTGACGTCCGAACGCGACACAGAGGTCACCGGTCCGTAGGTATCGATCCCGCTGACATAGATGTTAAAGGTATCGGCATTAGCATCTGTTTTCGCCTTGCTTTCGACCTGACGGCGAATCTTGTAGGAGTATATTTTCTTCAGTTTTTTGGCATAGCCTTCATCTACACTAGAGAGGGTATCTTCAAAGGTATTGTTGAGTATGATTGCCTTAGTCTTATCCTCTTGAAGGGCTTGATAGGCCGCCACATAGGAGTCTGCATTTTCCACGGCCAAGTCATGATTGCGCATCTTTTTGACTTCATCAACGAGGGCCTGGACATCGCCAGCATTGTTGTTGCCCGTCGGAGCAGTGACAGTGGTCAGGTCCTTGATGTCCTTGATCTCACTATCTGCTTTCACATAGACTGCCATCTCGTATTCTGTGTAGTTGGAGTTGCGGTTGACATTACCTGTCACATCGACCAACTGCTGGGTGACAAACATGGATACCGAACTTGCTAAAAGCCCCACAACTAGCAGACCTAGAGTCGTTTTCTTAGCTTTGTTGCCCAAGATGAGCCCCAAAGTCAGAAGCAGACCCAAGATAAAAAGAAGGGTCACAATGACGTTCAAAAAGCGAAAGGCAAGGATATTATACCGAAATATGGTATAGAGAAAGAGGCCTACAACCAGAGCTGTCAAGACCCAGAGACCACTATTGACAACCCGTAAATGATCCCAATTACTATTTCCATTAGAGCGTGTCCGCTTACGACTTTGATTCATTTTATCCCCCATACTAATTTCTTAAATATTATAACATAAATAATTCCTAAAAATTGCATACGATACCTAATTCTACAATAATTATATAATTTTTTCGCCTCACTGTATAGAAATATGGGAAGGAGAATGACAGAAGAAAAGGAGGCTAGCTAGGCAATGGAGAACCTACCTCTCCCCCAGATAGGTCAAGGAAACAAAAAAAGCAGAAAAACCGCCTGATTATTTGTAGGAATGACAGAATGAGATTGGAAGTGGAGGAGACTTCGTTTCAAAACATTAAAAGGCAATATGGACAAACTAAGGCCAGTAGACAATAGCTAGAAATAAATCTTGGTCCTCTCCTTCTTTATAACCTTTTCCCTTAAAAATTGTTTTTTCCCTTAACATGCACTTTGTTTTAAGTGAAAACTTGTTAGTAAGGGATAAGTTTTATTGCTTAGAATATGATAAATTGACCATTACTTTTAAAATTGGGGGAATCCCCATAGATTTTACAAAAAGCACAAGTAAATCGTTCACTTGTAGTTTTTCTTATATTCATCTTAAAGGACTTTAGTTTGAAGGTTGAGCATTTATATATATGTCAATAAACAGAAATGCATTTGTAATCATATGCATAGGTATCCTGCGTAATTGTCCGCTTTTAATGCTCATAATAAAAAGTAGTCCTTTTTATCAAATTAGGACTACTTTTTTCTTATAACATTGGGGCGAACAACTGCATGATTTCCTTGACCAGATGCTGGTACCAGGCCACTCGGAAGGTCTCCAGTTTGATTTCTCTCGAGACGGCAAAGATGTTGTCAAAGTCTGCTCGGATCTTAGGAATTTCCGGAGTTTCATACATCCAGATGGCATTTTCATAGTGGTGGACCAGACTACGGTAATCAAAGTTAATCGTTCCGACTACAGCGATTTCATCATCTACCAAGACCTGTTTACTATGGACAAAGCCCGGTAGATACTCGTAGATCTTCACACCCGCCTCCATCAGATCTGGATAGGCCCCGCGAGTAACGATCTGGATCAACTTCTTATCTGGAATGAAGGGCGTCACAATGCGCACATCGACACCTCGAAGGGCCGCATTGCGAATATCCTCTGTCAAATCATAGTCAATGATCAAATAAGGGGTGGTGATATAGACATAATCTGTGGCCTGATTGATCATATTCTGATAGACAGCCTTCCCGACCTGAGATTTGTAGATGGGCTTGGGTCCACTCCCAAAAGGAATATAGAGGCCCTCACCGTCTACAGCTCTATTCTCCATATGGTATTTGTCGAAATCTTCGATTTCCCCTTGGTTGATGTACCAGGTCATGAGAAATAGTCGGGTCAGCGCCTTAACCGCCCGCCCCTCTATGCGTACCGCACTATCCTTCCAATGGCCGAATCGTTCGATCTGATTGATATACTCATCTGCTAGATTGATCCCGCCAGTATAGCCAATTTGACCATCAATGACTAAGATCTTGCGGTGATCTCGGTTGTTGTAAGCTACAGTCAATCGAGGAATCACCTTGTTAAACTTGTGAGCATCGATCCCCAACTTTCGCAAGCGTTTTGTATAATTCCCCGCTAGGGTCGCCATACAGCCGATGTCGTCATAGAGAAGCTTGACTTCCACTCCTTCCTTGACTTTCTCAATTAAAATCTCGAGGATGCTATCCCACATCAGGCCTTCATCGATAATGTAGAATTCCATAAAGATAAATTTCTTGGCGGAGCGCAAATCTTCTAAGAGTTGTTTAAACATCTGATCGCCCAGAGGGAAAAAGGTCGAGCTTGTCCCATTGTAAAGGTCTGCATTGTGGTCCATAGAAAGCAGGGACTTGACCATGCCGTAGACCGCCTTGTTTTCTTCTTTCAGCTTCAGACGGAGCTCCCGACTATTGTCCTCGCGGAACTCCATAGACTCCATATTTTCCAACTGTTTCATTTCTTTTTTGGAGAGACGCCGCTCACCAAACATGAGGTAGAGCAGGGAGCCAAAGACAGGAACAACCGCAATCAAGAGCCAAGTCACCTTGCTTTCAGGAGGCATATTGCGGTTAACAATAGCCAAGATGGTCGAGATATACAAGAGGACCATGATGGTGACAGACAGCCAATTGGGGAACCATTCGTTCAGCCAAAAGAAAGCCGCAAATGAGAACCAGAGCTCAAAGCCCATAAAGAGAATACTGAAACCATACTTGGACATCAAAAATCGTATTTTTCGAAAACTCACCCGAACCCTCCTTCTTTTCTAATCCCTACTAGTATACCAATTCTGAAAGAGCAGTGCAAACTAGAGGTCAAGAAAAAAAGAGGCTGGGACAAAAGTCCTAGCCTCTTAATTGTTTTTGGATTGTCGAGCAAGACGCAGTGGTTGAGTGGGCTCTACTACGCTGATTTCATCATCTTTTACAGCCCTACTCAACTGTGCGGAGGTGGGACGACGAAATCGAATTCTAACGAATTACCGATTTCTGTCCCACTCTCAAGTAAGCTATTTACTGTTTCGTCAGAACAATGGTTCCATGATCATCGATTTCCTGATCTAGATCCTCCAGTGTGAGTTGTTGACCATCTACGCGATAGCGGTAGGTATCATCTCCGATGACCATAGACTGGTTAACCTCATCGATTTGGACAGGCTTGCTTTCCGTCTCCCCATCTGCTTCTACAGCAGTCCAAGTCCCCTTATCTCCTTGAATGACTAAGGTCACTTGATCGGTTTCATCGGTTCCTTTATAGGTGCCACTGATAGTCCCTTCAGCCACTTGAGAACTGGACGAGGCTGGACTAGAGGAACTTGTCCCTTTCTCCATAGACGAGCTAACTTGAGAGCTCTCTTGCGAGCTAGCAGCAGGGCTTGGCGTATCTTGCTTAGCGCAGGCAACTAGCAAAAGGGCGGTAGCCATAGTTAGTAAAGTCGTGATTTTTTTGATCATTGATCTTCTTCCTTTCTCGCCATCCTTATTCATAAAGGCAACCCTAGGGCCTTGCCTTACTCCTAGTATAGGATATTTCCTACCTGAGGTCAATGATATTCTTTTCCTATTTGGATCAGATAAGCCCTGACTTCAGCGATAAAGTAGAGAGAACCCGTCACAAAGAGAACAGCTTGCCCCTCATTTTCTTGGTAAAAGTCTTTCAAGTAATCACGGAAGTCCGCCACATAAGGATAAGCCAGACCTGCTTCCTCTTCTACGACCTCTCCATAGGCAAAGGTTGTCACAGTCAGTTCAGCCTGAGGCAACTCTTGACAGAAGGTGTCTAGCATCCCCTTGTAGTCCTTGCGCTTCAAGGCACCAAAGAGGATCTTGACCTTCTGATCCGTAAATGTTTGAGCGTATTGGACCAAGCGATGAACCGCATGAGGATTGTGGGCTCCATCCAAATAGACGTCGCCAGCAAAAGCTTCCAAACGACCTGGCCAGCGAGTTTCTTGTAAGGCCTCTGCCACCAGATCTGCCACTACCTGCTGACCTCTTTGCTCCATGAAGAGGAGAAAGGTCTCGAGGGCCACCGCAGCATTCTCTTCCTGATAGGCTCCCTTGAGTCCCAGTGTTAGATGCTCAAAGCGATGCTTCTGGTCTTGAAAGATGCCCTCAACCAAGTGAAAATCCGCCCCATAAGCTAGAAGAGGACAGTTCTTTTCCTCTGCCTCTAGCTGGCAAACCCTCTTGGCCTCAAGAGCTAGAGGACCGATAATGGCTGGTTTCCCTGCTTTAAAAATCCCAGCTTTCTGACTTGCGACAGCTTCAAGCGTATCTCCTAAGGTTTCCTGGTGATCGAGACCGACAGAGGTAATGACTGCAAGCTCACCCGTCACAACATTGGTCGTGTCTAGCAGGCCACCAATCCCTACCTCGATCAACGCCAGATCCACCTCTTGCTCCTTAAAATACAAGAAGGCCATCAAACTGATAATCTCAAAATAAGAAAGTTGATCCTGAGTTTCTAGTAATTGGACTTCCATGGCTTGGATGACTTGGCCCAAGCGGATAAAGTCTCGGTCTGAGATGGGCTCCCCTCCAATACAGATGCGGTCATGAATACTAATCATGTGGGGCGAGGTAAAGGTCCCGACTTTCTGCCCATGTTTTTGGAACAGCTGGCGCATAAAAGCGATGGTCGAGCCCTTCCCATTTGTTCCCGTCACATGAATAATAGGATAAGCCTCCTGAGGATGCCCCAGCAGAGCAACCGCCCGCTTCATCCGATCCAAGCCTGAACGGAAATTCAGTCCAATCCGACTATTCATCCATTCTTCAATTTGATTCATTCTCTTCTCCTAACAGAAAAGAGCGACTAAGCTTGGATAGATGCTAGCGCTCTTTTAGTTTCTTGGTGTGTATCAGCCTCTAGGACTGATAGGCAATTGCTAGTGCAGGGGTTAAAACGCCCCCGGACCTTCCAACTCTCTCTAGTTTCTTGGAGTTGGGGTGATACAGTCTCCCAGACTTACTTGCGGTCTTCATTTCTAACGCAAGGCTAAAAACGTCCCCCGGACGTTCCAACTCTTTCCAATTTCTTGGAGTTGGGGTAAAAACATCCACTGGATGTTTTTACTCCTCCATAAAGCTGTTGAAAACTTCTTCAATCATGTTCCATTCGTCATCTGAATCTTCTGGGATTGGTTGAAGGTCGCCTTCTGTTCCATCTTCGTTTTCTGTAAATGAATAAGCTTGGATTTCAACTTCGCCGTTTTCATCTTCTTCTGCATTGGCAGGGATTAAAAGAACATAGTTCTTCCCAAATTCTTCTTTCCCATCAATGGTCAAAAGAATTTCGAACAAGCTTTCATTTCCTTGTTCGTCCACCAATGTAATCAATTCGCGTTCGTCATGGTTGTGGTCATGATCATGGTTGTGTGACATGTTGTTTCCTCTTTTTCTAAAATTTTCGATCCAAATAATTTTGTAAAATCAGCTGGGCAGCTAATTTGTCGATGACTTTCTTGCGTTTGTTTCGACTGATATCGGCTTGTTCAATCAGCATGCGCTCCGCTGCGACAGTTGTTAATCGCTCATCCTGGTACTCAACTGGCAATCCAAACAAGTCTTCAATTCGCTTGCCATAAGCTTGGCTAGCTTCTACTCGCGGTCCACTTGTGTTGTTCATATTCTTGGGTAATCCAACGACAAAGCGGTCCACTTTGTATTCTTTGACCAACTCAGCAAGGCGGTCAAGACCAAACTCTCCCTTGTCCTCATTAATCTGAATAATCTCCAGACCTTGAGCCGTAAAACCTAACGGATCACTGATAGCCACTCCTACTGTCTTAGAGCCAACGTCTAGTCCCATAATTCTCATTAGAGGTCGAGTCCTTGCCCTTTCAAGTAGTAGCGAACCAATTCTTCTACAATTTCATCGCGTTCGTATTTTCGGATTTGGTTCCGAGCGTTGTTATAACGAGGTACATACGCAGGATCCCCGCTAAGCACATAACCTACGATTTGGTTGATTGGATTGTAGCCTTTCTCATCCAAAGACAAGTAGACATCCTTTAATGTATCACTAATTTCTTTACGGTTTGAATCGTCAAGATTAAAACGTACTGTTTCGTCTGTAAATCCCACAATAACACCCTCTTTCTTTATATTAGTTCGATTATATCATAATTTTCAAGCATTCTCAATCGAAAAATCTTGATTTCACGGGCTTTCTCCGTACTTTTTCAGCTTTTTTTGAAAGCAAAGTCAGAAATCGGACACTTGCTTTTCATTTGCCTTTTTCTCCCAGTTCTTTATAGCCAATCGACTTCAATTCCTTGATCCAGCTTTCTGGGGAATAATCTTCTATAGACTCAAATAGGTCTCCATAAAATTCGTTTTGTTTGGCTTCCTCAAGATCGACTTTTTCCGGATCGATCGATATATCAAGGATAAAGGCTTCTTCTGTCATATGAGACGTCACCGTTACCCCATCCAACTCTCTGAGCTGATCGGTCGCCCACTCTGACTCAAAGGCCAACAGCATGTCGTTTTTGGCCGTTTCTTCATCCTCTACAGTTTTTAAGTGCTGGGCAGATTCTTCTTTCCGTTCATCGGTCAAATAGCTGGTCACGTTTAGTTTGATATTTTTATAGGTCTTTCCCGAGTAAGTCAACACGAGGGTGAAAACTCCAGTTCCATCCTCTTCCGATTCCATTTGCAATTCATCGACTAAGGTCCGAGTAATCGTTCCATCTGTGGATTGGGTGCTTGTCCCTGAAGATTGGACTTCTCCACACCCTGCTAGGGCCAACAAGGCCAAAAGGAAGGTCAAACATAATTTTTTCATCACATACCCCTTAGGATTGTTCTTTAGCTCCATTTCGAAGAAGGTTGTTCATATATTGAGTTGGGGTTAATTTCAAGAGCGCTTCAAGATTAGAAGACTTGAAGTACTCCATTGTAGCAGCCTTTTTGACATCTAAGGTCGTAAAGTCGTAGGTTATCGTTGTCTGGTAGTCGTTTTCATTGAGCAACTTGATTTCCAAGGAGAAACCTGGGAGAGCCCGAGCCTGTTTGGCCGCCTCATCCTTGTCCATCGATTCAACCAATAGTTTTTGAACTTCTTCTATTCCTGCTTGTTGAATCGCTTGTTTGATCTCATCACTCGTCGGAATTGTATTGACCATAACCAATTTTGTAAAACTATCTCCCTGATAGGTAATCATTTGAGTTTGTTGAATGCCTTTTTCATCTTTGGGCATAGCAAAGGTCTTGGTATAGATTTGTTGATCCTCTGCTTTTTCCAAGACATTGCGATTCTCTTTATTGAATTGTTCAATCTTGGCACTGTTGGCCTTTTGATTGCTAGAAGAGTTGGTTTTTCCTTGTTTCTTTTGTCCACAAGCTGTTAAGGCTACAAGGACAAGCCCTAAATACATCAATTTCTTTTTCATAAAATCTCCTATGATTTTCCTGATAGGTGGGAAATTCTCTTTCCCCTACAGGAGTATTGTACCACAGATTCACAAGCAAAGGTACTCTTGTCCCTTACTTTTTCGCTACTTTCTGTAAGGAAAGAAAAAGTCGAGATCTTAGAATCTCGACTTAATCAGTCTATTTGACTATCTATCACTTCTTCTTAGTAATTAAAGAGCTGCACGTAAACGCGCTTCAGCATTTTCAACATTTCGGACGGAACGTGGTAGGAAAGCACGGATATCATCTTCTTTGTAACCGACTTGCAAGCGTTTATCATCTACTAAGATGGGACTTTTCAAAATACGGGGAGTTTGCATAATGATATCGATGACCTCATTCATGCTAAGGTCTTCTATATCCACTCCTAGATTCTTTGCATATCGATTTTTGGAGGAAACAATACTAGCAATTCCATTTTCTGTTTTGGTTAAAATATCGAGTAGCTCTTCTTTACTAATTCCTTCTTTACCTAGATTTTGTTCCTTGTAGGTTAACTGATGAGCATTAAGCCACGTTTTAGCTTTTTTACAACTGGTGCAACTTGAGACTGTATAAATTTTGATCATGCATGCACTCCTTTCGCCACACGATAATAACATTATAGTATATTATACCACAAAAACCATCAGTCTTTCGACCTATTTTGAAAAAAAGTTACTCTTCAATTTCAATAGCATCATCAAGATCTAGTGTTACTTCTTCTACAAGTGGTTTTTCTTCTACTTCATCTAGTGTAGCTTGTGGAGCATCCTCTTCGATCAAGCCAAAGCGCACGCGCACTTGGTGGTCAATCTCATCAAAAATTTCTGGATGATCTGCCAAGTACTTCTTGGCATTTTCAGAACCTTGGCCAATCTTCTCACCGTTATAAGAATACCAAGCACCTGCTTTTTGAATCAAATCGAGGTCTGTCGCGATTTTCAGCAATTCGCCTGTACGTGAAATTCCTTCTCCATACATGATTTCAACCATAGCTTCTTTGAATGGTGGGGCCACCTTGTTCTTCACAACCTTAATCTTTGTTTCCTTACCAACGTTGGTATCTTTTTGGTCCCCAGTACCCTTGATTTGGGTATTCCCACGAACATCTAGACGAACAGAAGCGTAGAATTTAAGGGCACGACCACCAGGTGTGGTTTCAGGGTTCCCAAACATGACCCCAACTTTTTCACGCAATTGGTTGATAAAGATGGCAATGGTCTTAGTCTTGTTGATTGAAGCCCCAAGCTTACGCATAGCCTGGCTCATCATCCGCGCTTGCAAACCAACGTGGCTGTCACCGATATCTCCATCAATTTCTGCACGTGGTACCAAAGCAGCAACAGAGTCGATCACGACCAAGTCAACAGCACCAGAGTCGATCAATTTACCCGCAATTTCAAGTCCTTGTTCCCCTGAGTCTGGTTGAGACAAGAGGAGTTCATCAATATTGACCCCAAGAGCTGCAGCATAAGACGGATCCAAGGCGTGCTCGGCATCTATAAAGGCAGCAATTCCTCCTTCTTTTGGGCTTGCGCTACCGCATGGAGAGCAACGGTTGTTTTACCTGATGATTCTGGACCATAGATTTCGATGATTCGACCTTTTGGATAGCCACCAGCTCCCAAGGCAATGTCAAGAGCTAAAGATCCAGAGCTCATGACCTGAACTTTTTGCTCTGCGCGTTCACCCAAGCGCATGATGGAACCTTTACCAAAGTCTTTTTCAATCAATTTTAAGGCATCATTGAGGGCTTTTTCGCGTTCGTCCCCAAATTTTTTCGAAATGTCATCTAACTTTTTTTGTTTTTTCGCCATTCTTTTCTCCTATGTTCAAAGCGTAGTGTTTTACACCTTCTTTTTATTATAGCAAATTTTCATCTAATAATACAGTCTTGCGTACCAGATTAAAGGCATGAAGGACTGCGACTTTACGAACATCCATACGACTCCGACCAGCGATATTGACCTTGATCGATCGAGCTCCTTTTGGACCCGCAATTCCAATAAAGACAGTCCCTGCTGGGTGCCCTTCTAGGCTGTCTGGACCAGCAACACCTGTCAGACTGACTCCATAGTCAGCCCCTGTTAAGAGACGGGCTTGTGCCGCCATCCGCTCAGCTGTATGGGCAGAGACCACTCCATGTTCTTGTAACTCAGCTAGGGGGATTTGGAGCATTTTGCTCTTTTCCTCTATGCTGTAGGTGACAAAGCCTCCTGGCAAGACTGCTGAGGCTCCTGAGAAATTAGCCAGAGTCGACTGGAACATCCCGGCCGTCAAGCTCTCTGCTGCGGTTAGGGTCAAGCCTCTCTCGCACAAGAGTTCAAAAGCAACCTTGGCTAGGGAATTGTCATCTCCATAGCCATAGAAGAGCTGCCTCAAGGGTTGGGCATCCAAGGTCTCATGCTGGAGAATCACTTGCTCCAACTGATCCAATTTCTGATCTGCCTGCTCTTGTGACGAAGCCTTGGTCGACAAACGCAGAGTGACTTCCCCTGTCTTAGCATAAGGGGCCACCGTCGGGTCTGATTGGCCATCAATCACATCCGCTAGGACGGTTACCAACTGGCTTTCCCCAATCCCAAAGAAGCGCAAGACGCGTGAGTAGAGCTTTTCTCCTGTTGCTAGAAGAGGCACTAACTCATCATTGACCATAGGTTTCAATTCACTAGGGGGACCAGGCAAGACCACGTAGCTAACGCCCGCTACTTCGATTAGTCCTCCCACTGCCAAACCGGTCAGATTTTGGAGCGGTGTTGAGCCTGTTACTATTTGAGCTTGTCTCAGATTGTTGGGAGTTCGAACATGGTCTGGCCGACTGTCAAAGAAACGGTCCAACTTGGCCATGGCTTCTGAATCAAATGTCAGATCTTTACCCAAAAACTGGGCTAGGGTCTGCTTGGTCAGATCGTCTTCGGTCGGTCCGAGGCCTCCCGTGAGGATGACGAGATCACTTCGATCACGCGCAATCGCAAGAACAGACAAGAGACGATCAGCATTATCTCCAACTGCAGTTTGGAAATAAACGTCGATCCCTAGACTGGCCAATTTTTCTGATAAGAACTGCGCATTGGTATTGACAATCTGTCCTGTGAGAATTTCGGTCCCCACTGCAATGATCTCTGCTTTCATAACGCCTCCACTTATACTATTCGTAATTTTTTCTTCATTGTAACACAATTTCCTAAATTATTTTAAAAACAGATTGAAGAAAAAGTTCATTTTAGGTAACTTTCTTCAATCTTTTTCTTTTTAGAGTATTATAAAGTAAAAAAACTCTTATAAATTCCGTTACATCAATATTCCTAAGAGATTTAACTACGTGGTAACCAACTTCTAAAAGGGCTTGCCTATATTCTGAAGTAAGCACATCGAGCGATTATTTTTCTATTGCTTTATTGACATAGAATCGTATCTCTAATGCTATTCCTTATATTTTTCTATCATTTTTTATGATACAATAGCATCAATTTATTTTTAGGAGGATAATATATGACTTCTACTATTGGTATTATAAGTTTATCTAGTGGGACTATGGGTGAAGACTTTGTCAAGCACGAAGTGGACTTGGGTATTCAACGTCTCAAGGACCTCGGACTCAATCCTATCTTTCTACCTCATTCGCTAAAAGGCTTAGATTTTATCAAAGAACATCCTGAAGCTCGTGCAGAGGATTTGATTCAGGCCTTTTCTGATGATAGCATCGACATAATCCTATGCGCCATTGGTGGAAACGATACCTATCGCTTGCTACCTTATCTTTTTGAAAATGACCAACTACAAAAGGTTATCAAAACAAAGATTTTTCTCGGTTTCTCGGATACGACCATGAACCATCTCATGTTGTATAAACTAGGAATCAAGACTTTTTACGGCCAATCCTTTCTAGCAGACATTTGTGAGTTAGACAAAGAAATGTTGCCATATAGCCTCCACTACTTCAAAGAATTGATTGAGACGGGAATAATCTCAGAAATTCGACCTAGTGACGTTTGGTATGAGGAACGGACTGATTTTAGTCCCAAAGCCTTGGGAACACCTCGTGTCAGCCATGCAAATACAGGTTTTGACTTGTTACAAGGCAATGCTCAGTTTGAGGGAGAAATCCTCGGTGGTTGTCTTGAGTCTCTCTATGATATTTTTGACAACTCTCTACACGCAGATAGCACAGACCTCTGCCAAAAATACAAACTTTTCCCTGACTTATCCGACTGGGAAGGAAAGATTCTATTGCTAGAAACAAGTCAAGAAAAGCCTGAACCTGATGATTTTAAAAAAATGTTGCAGGCTTTAAAAGAAACTGGGATATTCGAAGTCATCAGTGGACTCTTGGTCGGAAAACCTATGGATGAAACCTTCTATGACGACTATAAGGAGGCTTTAATAGACACCATTGATAGCAATATCCCGATTGTCTATAATCTAAACGTTGGCCATGCTACACCAAGAGCAATTGTTCCCTTTGGAGTCCACGCGTATGTAGACGCAACGGAGCAAGTCATTCGCTTTGACTATAACAAGAAAGCTGAGATGAATTTCTCAGCTTTTTCTCATTATCATTACTGGCATTTTCATCACATACTACTGATAGCTAAAATGATCAAGGAGAGACTGTTGCTTAACATGTGAATAAGTAGGGGATAGTAAATATTCTCCTTTTCTTTCACATAAATAATTGAAAAAGCAAGGCCACCACCTAGGTAACCGACTGCACCGACCCACTCTGATAAAGACAAACTGTGCATATGAGTAAGCGAAAAGGCAAGGCCGACCAAAAAGACACTCAGCCAAGTTGCCAGACTTTTTCTCAGATATCTCAATAGAATTTGACGGAAAAATAATTCTTCCACCAAAGGTCCGATGATGCAGGCGAAAACTGCTATCAGTAATGGTTGCTCTTGAAAAGTGCTCTGAATATTCGACTGGTTTAGACCTTGTCCGACTAGCCCCAAAAACTGCCTCAACATCTCTGATACAAAACCAAAGACAACAGTCATCAGAATGAGAAAGAGCCAGCCTTTTAAAACGCCAAAGAAGAATTTTCTTTTCGTCTTTCTAATCTCATTCCATTGTTGAATCAATCTATCCTTGAACAAGAAAGAGCCATATAGAGCTAATACTACATAGACTAGATATTGTAGATAATTCTCAATGACAGATGGCATCAAAGAAGCCAGCAATTTATCGCCATCAAACTCAAAGAAAACTGTATAGAGAATACCAAAACCAAGGATTCCCTTATTTTTATTAGACATCATTTAAGACCCTTCCAGTCACAATCATTCTCGTGATCATTGACCAGACCTGCAGCTTGTAGATAGGATAGGACCGCAACGGGGCCTGTAAACTTAAAACCACGCTTTTTGAGGTCTTTGGCAAGTTGTTCGGAAAGAGCTGTCTTCGCAGGGGCCTGCCGGTAATCCGGGACATCATTGTTGATGGCTTTCCCACCGACAAAAGACCAGAGATAAGCATCAAAAGAGCCGAACTCCTTCTGGACTTGTAAAAAGGCCTGGGCGTTGGCCCGTGTCGCAAAGATCTTCGCTCGATTGCGAATGATTGCCGGATTATCTAGCAAGGCCTCCAGTTCCGAGTCGGTCATCTCTGCGACTCGTTGGACTTGATAGCCATAAAAAGCTTTTCGGAAGGCTTGGCGTTTATTGAGCACCGTCTCCCAAGACAGACCGGCCTGATAGGTTTCCATACAGAGCAACTCAAAAAGCGCCTGGTCATCATGAAGGGGCTGGCCCCACTCTTCATCGTGGTAGGCTACATATAGAGGGTTGTTCATTTTAACCCAGCCACAACGTTTTGGCATAGACTTCTCCTATTTCACCAACATCTTAAGGGCAGACTTGATATAGTTCTCTGCTGTATCCGTCGTGCCTTCAAAGAATTTCTTGATTTTCTTGAGTTCCGTTGCCTTGTAGCCCAAAGCCAACATGGCTTCCAGAGCTTCTTCAAGAGCTTGGTTTTCTTCTGAAACTTTGGCATTGGACTGAGCCGGTGCATCTTCTAGATCAAGATTGATCTTACCTTCCAGATCCAAGACCATCTGCTGGGCTGTTTTCTTGCCGATCTTCGGAAATTTGGTCAAGTAAGTGATGTTCTTGCTTTCGATGGCTTGGACGAGGCCTGCATTGTCATCCGCAGCAATGATGGCCAGAGCTGAGACTGGGCCAATTCCAGAGACCGAGATCAAGTTCAGAAAGAGCTGTTTTTCTTCTTCGGTCGCAAAGCCATAGAGCAGGTGAGCGTCTTCACGGACCACTTGGTGTAGATAGACTTGCACCTCTTGATTCATTTTACCAGAGTAGGCATAGGGATTGGCCACATGCAAGAGATAGCCGATTCCAGCCGTTTCCACCACGATGTATTTGGCGGTGATTTTCGTTAAGATTCCTTTAATGTATTCGTACATAATCTTCCTTTATCGTTTACTTAATATTTGCCCAATTCTCGTAGGCTAGTGTGATTTTCCTGAATGCGTCGGAACATCTTTTCCATGTCGGACTTGGTGAAGTTAACCAAGACGGGACGGCCGTGGGGGCAGTTATAAGGGTTGTCACATTGGGACAGTTGATAGATCAGGTCGCGTGCAGAGTAATCGTCCAGTGTGTGATTGGCCTTGATGGAGCGTTTGCAGGACATCATGATAGCCAATTCCGCCCGATATTTCTTGATGGACACTTCCTTGGTCAAGAGCAGCATGTCACACATTTCGTAGATACCCGACTCGATCTCTTCTTCCTTCATCCAGATCGGGTGCTCCCGTAAGATCAACTGGTTGGCTCCGTATTCTTCTAAGTAGACGCCCACTTCTTCTAGAAGGTGTTTGCGCTGTTGTAGGCGGATCAGATCATCTGCAGGGAACTCAAAGATATAAGGCACCAGCAGTTGTTGCTGACTGCCGTCTACGTCCCCGATGCTCTCTCGGTATTCTTCGTATTTGACCCGCTCTTGGGCTGCATGCTGGTCAATGATGTAGAGGCCCCCATTTCCTTGAGCAAAGAGATAGTCCCATGCATCTGACCAAAATATTCCAACTCTGGGAAAGTTGATGTCTCTTCCCCTTCCAACTTATCATAAGCCTTGTCTAGACTAGCCAGATCCAACTCTGGGTGATCCAGTTGATCATACTGAGGTGCCTTTCGCTCTGCAAACTTGATGGCTGTCGGTTTGACCTCCTTTCCTTCATCTTGTGAAAAGAGAAGCGTTTGCTCTGGGAACATTTCACCATTTGGCTGGGATTCCCCGACCTCTGGGCGGACAAAGAAATCTCCCTTGTCTCGGTCGTAATAGAGGCTATTTTCTTTTAGAGGGAGGCTAGTCTGGACTGGCTTTTCTGTTCGACGAAGCGTCGACTTGGCCAGATTTTCCAGAGCATCTGGAATCAGATCTTGCTCTTTCAAAGCGGAGACAATCGCTTGGGAGATCAAGGCCATCAGTTCTCGTTCTTTAGAAATTCGCACCTCTTGCTTGGTCGGGTGGACATTGACATCAGCTAGATAGGGATCGATCTGAATATTGATGACCGCTATTGGGAAGCGTCCGACCATGAGTTTACTGCCGTAGCCGTCCAAGATGGCCCGATTGAGCAAGAAATTCTTGATGTAACGGCCATTGATAAAGAGGCTGATGTAGTTGCGATTGGCCCTGGTCAGTTCTGGCAAAGAGACAAAACCGGACACTTCAAAGTCCAAATCACCTGTCTCGATGGCAACCATTTTCTTGGCAGTAACGAGCCCGTAGACTCCTGCAATGGCTTGGCGGAGATTTCCCGTCCCTGCCGTCCGGGTCAGTTCATGGCCGTCATTGATCAAGGTAAAGGCGATTTCTGGATGGGCTAGACTCAAGCGGTTGAGAATGTCAACAATATGGGACAACTCTGCCTGTTGACTCTTCATATATTTGAGGCGAGCTGGTGTATTGAAAAAGAGGTCCTCGACCTTAATTTTGGTCCCCACAGGACTGGTCGCCGGCTCAAGAGAAGTGATTTCGCCCCCTTTAGCCTCTAGCTTGGTCCCATGACTAGCTCCTTCCTGAGCTGTCAGGATAGTCATGACACTGACAGAGGCAATAGATGGCAAGGCCTCGCCACGGAAGCCTAGGGTCCGAATCCGAAAGAGATCGGCTTGACTCTTGATCTTACTAGTTGCATGGCGACGAAGAGCTAATTCCACTTCCTCATGGGCAATCCCCTGTCCATTATCCGTGATTTGAATGGTCTTTAAACCTGCTTCTTCGATCTCTACGACAATCTGACTGGCCCCCGCATCGATGGAGTTTTCAATCAACTCTTTGACCACACTGGCTGGGCGTTCAATGACTTCTCCAGCAGCAATCTGATTGGCTAGAATTTCTGGCAATTCAATAATCTGTGACATAGCTTCCCCTCTTATGTTATATACGCGCATAGGTAGAACTATTATACCATATCTCCAAGGAAGGCCTGATCTTAAAATAGTCTAGGACTAAGGTTAGGGCGGATTAGAGTCAGACTCTCCTGAATGACTGTTTCCTCCTCTCTTAGAGAGAAATAAAGATTGAGTGGGACGACAAGGAGGCTACCGCTACGGAAGGCGGGACGGACTTGTCTCCCTTTTCCAAGTAAATAGAGTACGAAGGCCCTTCTAAAAGCAAGGAGCCCCCTCCATAGTATGATTTCACAGGAGGCTTTCTCATCAAGTTTTTTCATAATGATAGTAGGCTGATCTTCAACTTTCAACCGAATAAACCGATAAAAAGACCGAATAGACAAAAAACCTTGTTTTCATTTCTGAAAAAGTGTTTAATAGACTTGTAAGGAGGAGGTCCTGCTAGCGGACATCTGACTTCAAATCATAGAGTTAGAAGGGATTTGTATGAAAGTAACAGTTACCATTGACCCCCATTTTCAAGAAGAAGATGTAGCTATCACAGGACCACAACCTAGTGAACGCATCCAGAAAGTCCAACAGTTCATCGAAGAATTGGATCAAAAAGAACGCTTGCGCGCTAGAAAAGAGGGAGAAGCCTTCTTGGTCGAACCTCACTTGTTTCACCGTTTCTATATTGAAAATCGCCAGGTGATTGGGGAAAGCGAGTCAGACCAGTTTATTCTCACAGGCCCCCTCTATCAACTCTCTCAAGAGTTACCACCCTACTTTCTACAGATTTCACAATCTGAGATTATCAATACCAAAGAAATCGATCAACTGCATTTTACTACCAGCGGATCGGTCCAAATCAATCTAAAAAATGGGACCATCACCTATTCGTCTCGTCGCTATTTAAAAGCTATTAAGGAGAAATTATCATGCTAAAGACTCATCTATCGAATGCCTCTAAAGGCATCTTCATCGGCCTTATCCTCTCTATCGTCTTTTCTTTCTTAAACTCACCTTCAACTTATATGCCACTCAGCCCTAGCTCAGCTGTCGGCCAGTGGATGCAAGCCCACGAAATTCATGGAGCCCTCGTGATGCTCTACTGCTTGCTTATCTGGGCCTCTATCGGTCTCCTCTTTAGTTTTGGAACTGTCCTTTCGCTAAAGACTGGAGCCTGCTCCGTGCGACCCTCAGCCACTACCTTTTGATGCTCTTTGGTTTTCTACCCTTAGCAACCCTAGGAGGCTGGTTCCCAGTCCAAATCAGCTTCTACATCTCCGTCATTATAGAATTTAGTCTTGTCTACTTGGTCATCTGGGCTGCTTCTTATCACATCTACAAGAAAAAAGTAGAAGAAATCAACCAACAGTTGCAAGGTAAAGCTTAAAAAAGCAATCCTCATATAAAAATCTCCCCGTGAAACTCATCGCGGGGAGATCTTGTTTTATAATTTCTTTTTCAACTCAGCAACTGTCATCATGACTTCCATTGGGGTCATGTTGTAGATATCGAGATTCTTCAATTCTTTTAAGACAGGGTGGGAGGAAGTTGCTTCAAACAAGGACATCTGTTCTCCGACCTGTGGAGAGGATTCTTGTGTTGGGTGTGCCATCGGCACTTCTTGGCTTTGGCCTTCTAGTTGGCTCAAGATAGCATCCGCCCGCTGCAAGAGATCGCTTGGCAGGCCTGCAATCTTAGCCACATGGATCCCATAGGATTTATCCGCTGGTCCCTCTTCGATCCGGTGCAAGAAGGTCACTTGCCCATCCTTCTCCAAGGTGGCGACGTGGACATTGCGCAATCGAGATAGGGTCTGCTCCAAGTCGGTTAGCTCATGGTAGTGGGTAGCAAAGAGGGTCTTGGCCCCTGTCCGGTCATGGATGTATTCGATGATGGCTTGAGCCAGAGCCATTCCATCATAGGTCGCTGTTCCCCGTCCCAACTCATCAAATAAGATCAGTGAGGCTGGAGTCGCTTGGCGAATGGCATTGTTGGCCTCCATCATCTCGATCATAAAGGTTGACTGACCGGATACCAAGTCATCTGCTGCCCCAATCCGGGTGTAAATGGCATCAAAGAGAGGGAGGGTCGCAGCTTGAGCCGGTACAAAGGAACCAATCTGGGCCATAATGACAATGATGGCCAACTGACGCATATAGGTGGATTTCCCACTCATATTGGGCCCCGTAATCAACTGGATTTGGCAAGTCTCATCCATGGAAATACTATTGGGAATATAACTTTGAGCTCCCATCACTTTCTCAACAACTGGGTGACGGCCCTTTCAATCCGGATATCACGCGCCTCTTGGAAGGCTGGCCGGGTCAATTGTTGCCTTTCAGCCACACAGGCCAGACCTTGCAAGACGTCGACCGTTGCTAGGGTTTGAGCTAGTGACTGCAAGCGCTGGATGTACTTGCCGACTTCCTCTCTGATCCGTAGGAAAATCGCATACTCTAGACTGGTCGATTGCTCCCGAGCTTCTAGCATTTCCCCTTCGATCCGAGCCAGCTCCTCTGTTCCAAAGCGCTCAGAGTTTTTTAAGGTCGCCTTGCGGAAGAAATGAGCTGGCACACGAGATAATTGGGAATTGGTCACATGGAAATAGTAGCCATCTTTTTTATTGTAGTCAATTTTAAGTCCGGTGATGCCACTGGCTTCACGTTCTTTGGCTTCAATCTCTGCAATCCAGCCGGTCCCTTCCCGGAGGACGACACGGTACTGATCCAGAGTTGGGTCAAAGCCGGTACGGATGATATTGCCTTCTGTCAGAACGATCGGGGCATCCGGATCAATCGCCGCTTCGATGAGACGGCAAAGCTCTGGTAGCTCATCTAACTGGGCAATGAGGAGGTCTAGCACCGGCTCTCCCATCTCGACCAAGAGCGATTTGATCAAGGGAACATGGCGCAGGGTTTCACCCAACTGCAAGAGGTCCTTGGGAGTGGTCTTACCAAAGGAAACCCGACTGGCCAAGCGCTCGATGTCATAGACACCCTTAAGACGATCTGCTAAATCGCTTCGCTCAAAGAAATGGTCCAAGAAGACTTGGATAATCTCTTGGCGCTCCTCGATCCGATGACGGTCCATCAAAGGTTTCTGGATCCAAGCCCGCAAGAGACGCCCTCCCATAGCTGTCTTGCTTTCATCTAGGAGCCAATAGAGGCTGCCATGCTTTTTGCCCGTCCGAGCATTCTCTGTCAAGTCCAAACTTGCCTTGGTCGCATAATCCATCTGCAAGAAATCGCGGACCTCATAGTGATGGGCAGGCTTGATATGATGGAGTTCTCGCTTCTGGGTTTCCTGTACATATTGGAGCAGGCCTCCTGCCGCTATTCTCTCCAAATGAGTCAACTCAGCCCCTAAAAGCTGGACATCCTCCGCCACTTCTGAGATAGGGGAGAGCAAGAGGTTCATTTGGCCAAGAAGGACTCTTTCTTCCCCTTCTGACAAGGAGTAGGTCAGGACAATCTCCCGTGCCCGTAGGTTACGAATCTCCCCACAGACCATGGCAAAATCATTCAGGCTAGTGACCTGAAACTCTCCAGTCACTAGATCCATATAGGCAAGGCCATAATCCGTCTCATCGTGGGACAAGGCTACCAGGAAGTTGTTGGCGCTGTCTGGCTTGGTCGAGTCGACAACCGTCCCTGGAGTAATGACTTGGACCACTTCTCGCTTGACCACACCGACGGCTTGCTTAGGATCTTCCATCTGCTCTGCAATAGCTACCTTGTAGCCTTTTTCGATCAAGACATCGATGTACTGCTGGGCCGAATGATAGGGAACTCCAGCCATGGGAATCGGATTTTCTGCATTTTTATTCCTTGAGGTCAAGGAAATCTCTAAAATCTGTGCTGCATTGACGGCATCTTCATAAAAGAGTTCGTAAAAATCCCCCATCCGAAAGAGCAAAAAAGCATCCGGATAGTCTTTTTTGATATCTAGGTATTGCTGCATGCCAGGTGATATTTTTTCTGCTACCATATCGCTCCTTTTCTATATCATTGCATTCATTCTGAGAGTTTGCTCCAACTCTAAACTGACATAAAAGGAGGGCCGATCCCTTTCTGGACTGGTCCCTCGCCCTTGACTAGTGACTAGAATGTTGGAGAATGGTCTGCTGGACCGTTTGTGCTACTTCTTGGTCCTTGCAAACAATTAAGAGGGTATTGGCTCCTGCGACGGTGCCAAGGATTTGATCATCCAAAATCTCATCGACTGCGTTAGCTAAAATGGCTGCTTCTCCTAGCTCCGTCCGAACAACCAGTGTGAACTCTGCTCTCGAGACCACTTGTGCATATTGAGCAATCAATCTAAAAATATCTGTTCGGTCAGGTTCATCTGCCAATTTATAATAGAGGCCACCCTTCTCTTTAACCTTGATCAGACCGATTTCTCGGAGATCTCTGGATAAGGTTGTCTGGGTCACTCCAGCCCCTCTCTGGTCTAGGCGGTCTTGAATGTCTTTTTGCGTCGATAACTTCTCATTTTGAATAATTTCTCGAATCAAAAGCTGACGTTCATCTTTTTCATTTTTGCTCCACTTTTGAATAATTATACTTTGATTATACCAAAAAGTTTGAAGAAAGGCCGAATTTTGTGATAGAATAGTAACAAAAGACCAAAGGAGCCACTATGAATCATAAAGAACTTATTGCAAGTGAATTGGCAAAAGTCATTGAAGGCTTAGACCAAGAAACTATCTTAAATTTACTAGAGCAACCAAAATCTTCAGACCTCGGAGATATCGCCTTTCCTGCCTTTTCTTTGGCTAAAATCGAACGCAAAGCTCCTCAAGCGATTGCTGCTGATATTGCGGAAAAAATCGATGCTTCTCACTTTGAAAAAGTCGTTGCTACTGGACCTTACGTAAACTTTTTCTTGGACAAATCTAAGATCTCTGATCAAGTGATCAAATCTGTCATCAAAGCAGGTGCCGACTATGGACAACAAGAAGAAGGTCAAGGAGCGAACGTCACCATCGACCTTTCAAGTCCAAACATCGCAAAACCATTCTCAGTCGGTCACTTGCGTTCAACCGTTATCGGAGATGCTATTTCAAACATCTATAAAAAAATGGGCTACAATACCATTAAAATTAACCACTTGGGAGACTGGGGCAAACAGTTCGGTCTCTTGATGGTCGCTTATAAAAAATGGGGTAGCAAGGAAGCTGTTGAAGCCAATCCAATCGATGAATTGTTGAAACTCTATGTCCGCATCAATGCCGAAATCGAAAACGATCCTGCTTTGGATGAGGAAGGACGTCTCTGGTTCAAGAAATTGGAAGATGGAGATCCAGAAGCGACTGAATTGTGGCAATGGTTCCGTGACGAGAGTTTGGTAGAATTCAACCGTATCTACAAACTACTCGGTGTTGAATTTGATAGCTTAAACGGAGAAGCTTTCTACAATGACAAGATGGATGAAGCTGTCCAAATCCTTGAAGAAAAAGGCTTGTTGAAAGAGTCTAAGGGAGCTAGCATCGTCGAGTTGGATGATGTCAACCTTCCACCAGCTATGATTAAGAAATCAGACGGTGCCACTCTTTATATCACTCGTGATATCGCAACCGCTATCTACCGTGCACGGACCTACAACTTTGTGAAAAACATTTATGCTGTGGGGCAAGAACAATCCAACCACTTCCGTCAGTTGAAAGCTGTTTTGAAGAAAATGGGATTTGAGTGGAGCGACGATATGATCCACGTTGACTTTGGTTTGGTTACAAAGAACCGCCAAAAACTATCAACTCGTAAAGGAAATATCATCCTACTCGAACCAACTCTTCAAGAAGCCATCTCTCGTGCCAAAGCTCAGATCGAAGAAAAGAACCCTGAACTTGAAAACAAGGAAGAAGTGGCACGTGCAGTCGGTGTCGGTGCGGTTAAATTCTACGACTTGAAGACAGACCGTCGCAACGGGTATGACTTTGACCTTGAAGCTATGGTATCCTTTGAGGGGGAAACTGGTCCTTACGTTCAATACGCATACGCTCGTATCCAATCCATCCTTCGCAAAGCCAACTTCACACCATCAGCAGATGCAACTTACAGCTTGAACGATCCAGAAAGCTGGGAAATCATCAAGCTTCTCCAAGACTTCTCTCGTGTCGTGAAACGTGCTGCTGAAAACTATGATCCATCCTTGATTGCTAAATATGCCATCAACTTGGCTCAAGCCTTCAACAAGTACTATGCTCACACTCGTATCTTGGATGAAAGTCCAGAACGCGATAGCCGCCTAGCTCTTAGCTATTCAACAGCAGTTGTCTTGAAAGAAGCTCTTCGTCTATTGGGTGTAGATGCGCCTGAGAAATGTAATTTCTTCCTTACTTTTTGAAAGGAAACCATCTCTTATAGGGGTGAGAGGAGGAACTAAATAAACCATATTTAGTTCTATCTCACTCCTTTTCTCATGTCGAGCACACCTATATTTTCAGGAAGAATCATCTCTTTACTTTTACATAATATTTTATCCCCAGGAGAACCCATGAATCAAACGGTTTACATTCTTGTTTTACTTAGTTTAGTCTTCCTCTTTTTGATTAACAAATACGAAAGAGAAAAGCTCCAAAGAATCTTACAGGAACAACTCTTAAAAGATGAGGAGTTCAAAACTTCCATCAAAGAAAAAATCCGTACAACTGAAAATATGAACGATGTCATTGATGATATCAATAAGACCTACCGGCTAGGCCTGTTACTTGCTAAAGAAATCACTGACCAGCTCAAATAAGCTTTAAAAGGACTCGAGATTAAACATCTCGAGTCCTTTTTGTATTTGCAGAGTACTCAGCCTCATTCAGTTTAAAAATGATACAGGTCTTCAATAATGCCAGCTACCTTTTTGATATCTCCTAGCATCCCTCGCATCTCAAAATCCGCAAGGACTGGAAAGCCAAAGCGCTGACTATACTGCTTAGCAGTCAAGCAATATTGATTGTTGAAGTTGCGGTTTCCAGATCCTACAACTCCCAAGCATTTAGTAGCATTGTCTCCATAGGCAATAAAGTCTGCTACATCGGTCGTCAAAATCTCCACATCCCCATTGTCTACCCCATTTCCACCCTCTAAATAGGTTGGTAAAAAGGTGATAAAGGGAGTGTCCACTTCAAAAAAGGGCTTGCCCTCCTTGACGAGGTCCTTGACATGGATTTTTTCAATCATGAGGTCTGGATACTGTCCCACTAAATACTCACTTAAACGACAGACAAAACTTTCGGTATTGCCACTCAAACTGATATAAACAAAACATACTTTCATTGGATACTCCAGTTAAACAAGCTTTTCCCCCGCCCCAAGGCCAGAGAAATGACGTTGGTCAAACTTCAAGGAAGGTCCTACTCTTTCCCTTCTCTACTTGCTCGATAGCTTCGTAGTTTAAAGTAGATAATAGCTACATAAACAAGGGCTACCACAACACTTAAAAGGAAGGTCAGCATGCTGGACCCGAGCATCAAGGTCCGTAACTTTTCTGAAGTAAAAACTGACGTGTTAGATCGATAAGCCCAGAGAGTATGCAAACTGATGAGGACAAAGGCTCCAATTTGACCAAAATAGGCATAAGAAGCCTTGATGAGGTCTTCCTTACCCAATAAGAAGTAGGCTACAGCCATTAAAGCTCCAATCAACAGAGATAGCAGGAGCCAAGCGACCGGACCACGTAAGTCGGGGATGAGCTTTTCTAGGAAGAGTACATATTCTTTTTTTTCTAAAGCAGTTGTCAAATTCAAGGCCGCAGCCATTTCATCAGTTAGCGTCACTTTGCTCTCTCCAAAGAAAGACTGAAAGGTCAACATGGTCCCAATAGTCGAAAGGACCAGCAAAACATACATGTAAATCGGTTTTTTCTTCATCGTATTCCTCATTTCTACTATCTATCTTATTTATTATATCTTTATCCGATGGGAAGTGCAAGGGGATAGCTGACGGATTCTCTGTCAGCAAAAAAGCTCCCAGCGAATCCAACTATGATTCAAAAGGAGCTTTTTCATTATCACTGTATTTCCTCTAGAAAGTCTAAAGCAAATTAGTTCAAGTGCCAGATGTCTTCGTTGTACTGAGCGATAGTACGGTCAGATGAGAAGAATCCTGCTTTAGCAATGTTGACGATGACTTTATCCAACCATGCGTCACGGTTTTCGTAGTCAGCCAGCATTTGCTCTTTGACTTTGATGTAGTCTTCCAAGTCAAGAAGAGTCATGAACCAGTCTTTGTTGATCAATTCATTGTAAAGACGTTCCAAGCGTTCTTTCTTACCAACTGCAAGAACAGCGTCGCTCACGATAAAGTCAACCAATGGTTTGATCGCTTCACGAGCGTAGAATTTGCTTGATTTGTAAGCTGATTTTGCGTAAAGATCAATAACAGTTTCTGAATCTTCACCGAAGATGTAGATATTTTCGTCGCCAACCAATTCAGCGATTTCCACGTTAGCCCCGTCCATAGTACCAAGCGTCAAAGCTCCGTTCAACATGAATTTCATGTTACCAGTACCTGAAGCTTCTTTAGAAGCCAATGAGATTTGTTCAGAGATGTCACATGCTGGGATCAAGAAGCTTGCTGCAGTAACGTTGTAGTTTTCAACCATCACTACTTGCAAGTGTGGTGCTACTGCTGGGTCGTTTGCAATCACTTCGGACAAGCAAAGGATCAAGTGGATGATGTCTTGGGCGATGGTGTAGGCAGGAGCTGCTTTACCACCAAAGAAGACTGTGATTGGACGAGCAGGGATATTACCAGCCTTGATGTCCAAGTATTTGTGGATGACATACAAAGCGTTCATTTGTTGACGTTTGTACTCGTGAAGACGTTTGATTTGGATATCAAAGATAGAGTTTGGATTGATTTCCACACCTTGGTGCTCTTTCAAGTGACGAGCCAATTTCCGTTTGTTGTGGGCTTTGATGCTTTCCAATTTTTCTTTGACAGCAGCCTTGTCTTCGTAAGAAAGAAGGTCCTCCAATTTAGAAGCATCATGGTGCCAGTCGCGTCCAAGGATCTCGTCCAAGTAGTGAGACAAGCTTGGGTTGGCATGCATGAGCCAACGACGGAAGGTGATCCCGTTTGTTTTGTTGTTGAATTTTTCTGGGTAAAGGTCGTAGAAGGCCTTCAACTCAGAGTTTTTCAAGATTTCAGTATGGAGAGCAGCAACCCCGTTTACACTGTATCCATAATGGATATCCATGTGGGCCATGTGTACGCGATCATTCTCATCAATGATTTGAACAGCTGGATCTTTGTATTCAGCACGAACACGGCGGTCCAATTCTTCAATGATCGGCACCAAGTGAGGAACCACTTCTTGCAAGAACTCAAGTGGCCATTTTTCAAGAGCTTCCGCAAGAATCGTGTGGTTGGTATAAGCTGTCATGCTACGTACGATAGAGATCGCTTCATCCATTTCAATACCACGCTCAGTCAAGAGACGGATCAATTCAGGGATGACCATTGATGGGTGAGTATCGTTGATTTGTACAACTGCGTAGTCAGCAAGGTCATGCAAGTTGCTTCCTTTTTCGATGGCTTCGTCGATGATCAATTGAGCACCGTTTGAAACCATGAAGTATTGTTGGAAGATACGGAGCAATTCCCCTTGTTTGTCGCTATCGTCTGGGTACAAGAAGAGGGTCAAGTTACGATCGATATCTGTCTTATCAAAGTTAATACCATCTTCAATGATGGAAGAATCAACTGATTCCAAGTCAAACAAGCGCAAACGGTTCTTAGTATCGATCTTGTAGCCAGGTACATCGATATCATAAAGTGTTGAAGTCAATGTGAAGTGTGCGAATGGCACTTGGTAGCTACGGCTTGAACGAACGAGCCAGCTTTGATCAGTCAACCATGCATTTGGAATGGTTTCTTGTTGGTTGTTTTTAAGGACTTGTTGGAACAAACCAAAGTGGTAGTTCAAACCGATCCCGTCTCCGTTCAATCCAAGAGTAGAGATAGAGTCGATAAAGCAGGCTGCCAAGCGTCCCAAACCACCGTTACCAAGCGATGGTTCCAATTCCACTTCTTCAACTTCGATCAAGTCTTTGCCAGCGTCAGCCAATTCTTTTTGACGTCATCGTAAAGACCCAAGTTGATCAAGTTGTTAGACAAGAGTTTACCAATCAAGAACTCAGCTGAGATATAGTAAACTTTTTTCTTACCAGTGTTTAATTTCTTTTGGGCACTTGCTTGCTTGGTGTAGTTAAGCAAAGCAATGTATAATTCTTCGTTTGAACATTCTGCAATTGTTTTTTGATGATGATCAATCACATATTTTTGTAATGATTCCATGGTTAAGTGTCTCCTTGTGTTTTGATTAGATAGGGGGAAAGATTATTTTTCTGCTTTTTTCGCTTCTTCTTTCACCAAGTCAGTATTTTCACGACGATAGATGGTTGTGAAATCAAGCAATTCTTGCTCAACAGCCGGCGTCAATTGATCCGCTGTCATCCGCCATGCCCAGTTCCCACCAAGAGTAGATGGGAAGTTCATCCGCGCTGAGCCATCCAACTCTAACAAGTCTTGCATGGTAGCGATGGCCATAAAGCTGACAGAAGCAAAGACGGTACGGAGCATGGCATGTGGAACAGATTCGTATTCTTTCCGGTTGGTATAACGAGCAAGATATTCACGAGTTGGATCGTCAATTTCATTGCGGTACCATCCAAGAACCGTGTTGTTATCATGCGTTCCTGTGTACATAACAGAGTTGTTTGGCGCTAAGTGAGGGCTGTCAATACTTTCATCGTCAGGATTGAAGGCAAATTGAAGAATCTTCATGCCAGGGAAGCCTGTGCGCTCACGAAGCTCGATAACTTCGTCAGTCATGAAGCCAAGGTCTTCTGCGATGATGTTCAAGTCACCGAGTTCTTCTTTCACAGCTGCAAAGTTTGTAGCCAGGACCTTTGACCCATTTACCTGGTGCTGCTGTATCAGAACCAGCTGGGATTTCCCAATAAGATTCAAAACCACGGAAGTGGTCGATCCGAACGATGTCATAGATCTTGAAGCTTTCACGCAAGCGTTCAACCCACCATTTATAACCATCTTTGTCCATTGCATCCCAGTCATAGATTGGGTTCCCCCAAAGCTGACCAGTTGCTGAGAATTCATCTGGTGGGCATCCTGCAATGCAGGTTGCTTTCCCATTTTCATCCGTTTTAAAGAGGTGAGGGTTGGCCCACATGTCACTTGAATCTTCCGCTACGTAGATTGGCATGTCTCCTACGATTTCAATGTGGTTGTCATTAGCGTATGCTTTCAATTTCAACCATTGTTTAAAGAAGAAATACTGTGTTACTCGATGGTAAGTCAATTTGTCTTCCAATTGAGCGCGGTAAGAGGCAAGGGCTTCCGGTTGACGTGCACGAATCGCCGCATCTGGCCATTCTGTCCATGCTTTTAATTCAAAGTGCTCTTTAATAGCCATGTATTCTGCGAACAATTCCAACCAAGCTGCATTTTGCTCAACAAAACGGCTGAAGTCATCCCAATCACCGTTTTCGATAAAAGCTTTAACTGCTTTTTCTAGAAGGGGACGACGTTGTTCGAAGATCTTCTCATAGTCTACTTCTGTTGGGTCTTGACCAAAATCAACACCTTCAACATCAGATGCATCCAAGAGCCCTTGCTCGATCAAGAGATCGAAGTCAATAAAGTGGGTATTCCCTGCAAAAGCTGAGAAAGATTGATATGGAGAATCTCCATAACTGGTTGTTCCGAGAGGCAAAATTTGCCAATACCGTTGCTTAGTCCGAACCAGGAAATCCACAAAATCGTAAGCTACTTGACCAAACGAACCGATTCCATACTTCCCAGGCAAGGATGAAATGTGCATCAAGACACCACTTTGGCGTTTTTTCATTGAGGGTACCACCTTTAGTTTAATATTTTTTGTTTCAAAGAAAAAATAGACTAGACTTCTACACTGTTTCTGATCCAACTCCGACTCTCAGAAAGAATAGAAGAAGCCCAGCCATCAGACATAGAACGGAATTTAACCTATTTATAAATGACCCTAGGTCATCTTTATGCAACGTCCAAGGAAAACGTTTGCGTTACGTGTCCATTATAAAGTATTCCTGCAGTTTATGCAAGAGATTTCCTAAACTTTTATGATTTTTTCTGCAGGTTCATCCCATGCCTAGTTTAACCCTTTCTTATTCTCTTGTCAACTATTTGTGTGTATATATATAGAAGATAAAAAAATTTTAAAAATTTTTGCACAAAGAGCTTGCAAACGTTTTCTCCCTGTGATATACTATTCGTGTTAAGGAAAACGTTTGTCTAAAACGTTTTCAACTAATAATCTTATTTTTATTCTTTAGAAAGAAGCAAAAGTAAACTACGGTGTAGCAACTATCCCTACTCTTCCAAACGGAAAAGCTTACTCTGCCTTCGGTGGTGGTAAAGCTTGGGTTATCCCTGCAGGTGCTAACCACCCTGAAGCAGCCCAAAAATTCGTTGACTTCTTGACTACAACTGATCAACAAAAAGCCTTATACGATAAGACTAACGAAGTGCCAGCTAACACAGAAGCTCGTGAATACGCTGTTGGTAAAAACGATGAGTTGACTGCTGCCGTTGTTAAACAGTTTGAAAATGCACAACCAATGCCAAACATCTCTGAAATGAGTACTGTTTGGGACCCAGCTGCAACTATGCTCTTCGACGCTGTAAGTGGTAAGAAATCTGCTAAAGATGCTGCTGACGATGCTGTTAAATTAATCAAAGAAACTATCGAACAAAAATTCGGTGGCAAGTAATACAGTTCCCAAGGGGCTGGGAAAGTTTCCCAGCCTTTCATTGTGATGTGGCCTCTGGTCGCTCACTTATAAGGAGTCGATATGGAAACACAACAAAACCCAAAAAAGGCAATGTGGTTATCCCTCATTCCTGGTTTGGGACAAATCTATAACAAACAGAAAGCAAAAGGATACATCTTCCTCGGTGTAACACTTGTCTTTCTAGCTTACTTTTTCGGTATTGGTTTGGAGGAATTGTCCAAACTCATCACCCTCGGTACTGTCCGTGGAAAAGATAATTCTCTTTTTATCTTGATTCGTGGTGCCTTCCACTTAATTATCACCGTCGTTTATTTGATGTTCTACGCCCTAAATATCAAAGATGCGGGTACTGTAGCTAAGCGGATTAATAACGGTATTCGAGTGCCGATGACCCTAAAGAGATGGTGAATGCTATCTATGAAAATGGCTTCCCCTATCTCTTGATCATCCCTTCTTATATTGCCATGACCTTTGCAATCATCTTCCCTGTTTTGGTTACCTTGATGATTGCCTTTACCAACTACGACTTTAAGCATACAGCTCGCTTTACGCTCCTTGATTGGATCGGACTTCAAAACTTCACCAACATGTGGACTTTGAGTACCTTCCGTTCTGCCTTTACATCTGTATTGGGCTGGACCTTGATCTGGGCCTTGGCAGCTTCAACTCTTCAAATCGTTCTTGGTATCTTGACAGCCATTATTTCCAACCAACCATTCATTAAAGGAAAACGCATCTTCGGTGTTATCTTCCTTCTTCCTTGGGCGGTTCCTGCCTTCATCACGATCTTGACCTTCTCAAACATGTTCAACGATAGTATCGGGGCCATCAATGCGCAAGTCCTTCCGCTCTTTGCGAAGATTTTCCCATTCTTGGATGGGGTTCTCATTCCTTGGAAAACAGATCCTACTTGGACGAAAATTGCTTTGATTATGATGCAAGGTTGGCTCGGCTTCCCTTACATTTACGTCTTGACACTCGGAATCTTGCAATCTATTCCAAACGATCTTTACGAAGCAGCCTATATTGATGGGGCCAACGCTTGGCAAAAATTCCGCAACATTACCTTCCCAATGATTTTGGCGGTTGCGGCACCAACGCTCATCAGCCAATACACCTTCAACTTTAACAACTTCTCCATTATCTACCTCTTTAACGATGGTGGTCCTGGATCTGTTGGAGGAAATGCTGGTTCGACTGATATCTTGATTTCTTGGATTTATAAATTGACAACGAACTCATCACCTCAATACTCAATGGCTGCTGCGGTTACGTTGATTATCTCTCTGATTGTGATCTCGATCTCGATGATTGCCTTCAAGAAACTGCACGCATTTGATATGGAGGATGTGTAAAATGAAAAATTCAGTTCAATTTAAACGCCGCCTGAATCATTTCTTGACTTACCTCTACTTGGTTGTCCTTTCCATCATCATCATCTATCCTTTGTTGATCACGGTTCTTTCAGCCTTCAAAACTGGTAACGTCAGTGCCTTTACGCTTGATTTCAGTGGCAGTCTCAGCTTTGATAACTTCCAAAAACTCTTTACGGATACCCTATATGGTACTTGGTATCTCAACACCTTGATTATCGCCATTATTACCATGGTTGCTCAAACATCCATCATTACCTTGGCAGGGTATGCTTACAGCCGCTATAACTTCTTGGCTCGTAAGCAAAGTTTGGTCTTCTTCTTGATTATCCAAATGGTCCCTACCATGGCTGCTTTGACTGCCTTCTTCGTTATGGCTCTTATGTTGAATGCCTTGAACCACAGTTGGTTCCTGATCTTCCTCTATGTCGGTGGGGGAATCCCAATGAACGCTTGGTTGATGAAGGGTTACTTCGATACAGTCCCAATTTCACTTGATGAATCTGCAAAATTGGACGGTGCTGGACACTTCCGTCGCTTCTGGCAAATCGTCCTTCCATTGGTTCGCCCAATGATTGCGGTCCAAGCTCTTTGGGCCTTCATGGGACCTTTTGGAGACTACATCTTGTCTAAATTCTTGCTTCGCGATGAAATCAATTACACGGTAGCTGTTGGTCTTCAGACTTTTATCAGCGACCAAAAAAATCAAAAGATTGCCTTCTTTGCGGCAGGTGCGATTCTGATTGCAGTCCCAATCTGTGTGCTGTTCTTCTTCCTTCAAAAGAACTTTGTTTCAGGCTTGACAGCTGGTGGGGATAAAGGATAAAATAAACTTTTCTATAACCTTCCAGCAATGATGAAAAGGACGAGATTTCCTCTCGTGCTTTTCTCCCAGTCACATAAATTTTATCTTTAAGGAAAGGATGGGAGTGGGACAAGGATAGCAAGTTGATTGATTTGCTACCGGTCTTCCTCCCATCTTTGGTTAAGGATAAAATCTTGTTATGCTCTCCATACAAGGGAAATCCATCCCGGAGATTAGAAAGGTCTCTTCATGCCCTATCCATTTAATTATTTCCAGCCTTTTTCAGGTAAGAAAAGCATTTGCGAACCGCAAACAACTCAACTGGTTCCAAATGATCTTTACCTCACTCTTTCTTCTATCCTTGACCCTGATTCCTGTTGCCGTTCAAAATGCGGAATTACAGACCTACCCCTTAACCACCTTTGTTAGCGATGTCTTTGATCCCTTAACAGAGGATGTTATGAAAGACTTGAAAGAAAATGTCCGTATTGAACAGCATGAACTAGTCTATACCAGTCATTTTGGAGTTCATAAGAACAAAGCTGGCCATGTGATCATTGGTCATCACGAAGGGACTCCATTAGGTGAAAAATTAACCCTCTATTTCGATAAGACCCAACTAGTGATCAGCAGAGAAAATAAAGAACTTGCAAGCATTCCTTATCAGGCAATCAATCAAAAGAGTCTTGAAAACAAAGATGCTTTAAGCCAAGCCATTTCCAAAGATTGGTTCCAAGCCAATCGATTGGCAGTTAGTCTCTTCCTCGTCCTCTTTTCAGGTTTCTTATCTGCTGTGAATTTTGCAATTTTAGTATTCGGTGCTTCTTTCTTCCTCTATCTAACAAGAAAGTCGCGTCTCTTCTCTTTAAAGACTTTCAAAGAATGCTTCAATTTCACCATCAACTGTCTAGGTTTTCCTATTCTCGCCAGTGTTTTGGTTAGTTTAGTATTCCACCAAGTCTTTACAACAACCATCTTGATCCAAAATATCCTATTTGTCTTATTCCTAGCGCTCGCCTTCTATAAGACTCATTTCCGGGATCCTGATTATAAACCTTAAGGAGGTCTTTTATGCGTGTCACCATCAAAGATGTCGCCAAACATGCTGGCGTTGCACCATCTACCGTTACACGAGTGATTCAAAACAAATCTACTATTAGTGAAGAAACCAAAAAACGGGTTCGCGCTGCCATGAAAGAACTGGATTACCACCCAAATCTTAATGCTCGTAGCTTAGTGAGCCAGTCCAGTCAGGTGATTGCCCTGGTCTTACCTGATGAAAGTGATGTGTTTTTCCAAAACCCATTCTTCCCAACGGTTCTCCGGGGAATTAGCCAAGTTGCTTCTGACTATGACTATGCTATCCAAATCTGCACAGGAACGGATGAAACCCACCGTTTAGAACAGCTTAAGCAGATGATTTATGGAAAACGGGTGGATGGACTGATCTTCCTTTATTCTAAGTTGGGGGGATCCACTGGTTGACTTCTGTATTCAAGATAAATTCCCTTTCCTAATCTTAGGAAAAGCAACCTCACCGTTCGTATCCTTAGTTGATAATGACAATATTAAAGCAGCTTTTGATGCGACCGAATATTTTATCAATAAGGGATACCAACACATCGCCTTTGTTGGAGGAAATAAGGAATTAGCCGTATCCCAAGACCGTTACAAGGGCTACCAAGAAGCTCTTGCCAGTCACCAAATCCCACTTCGTGAGGAATTGGTCAAATTCTCCTTCGGTTTCTTGCTAGAGGAGAATTCCTATCAAATCATGGATACCCTGCCTTTTGAAGAACTAGAGGCACTTATGACAACAGATATTCTGGTTGCTGAAGGGGTTCGGAGATACTTGAGTGACAAACAGGTCGATCTTCCAATCATCTCCTTTGACTCCATTAAACCACGGATTCCTATTGACGCCTATATTGATATCAATACGGTAGAACTAGGACGTGAATCTGTCAGAACCTTACTCCAAATTATTAAAGACAATAAGGAAAACAAAACTGTTTGCTACAGACAACTCATTGAACACTCGATTATTGAACTTTAGGAGAACCTATGACCACACACTTTGCAGCTTATTTAGATGACCAAGACTTGATTCGCATGGAAGGAGGAGAGAACGTAACGGCCTTTCTTCCTTTTACATTGACGTCTGGTTCGAAAACGATTGAACTCTTGCCGACAGAGGAAGAAAAAACTCTTCGAAGCCCCCTTCCCATCGACATGAGTCAAAGCTATACTCTCTCCAACGCTAAAGGAGAAACCTGCCTCCTCCACTACCGGGATATTGTCCGCCAACCCATCTTTGATCAGCTATATGCTTATGATGGAGAGGATTTAGGAGCTCATTACTCAAAAGAAAAAACGACCTTTGCCTTCTGGGCTCCCATTTCTCAAGAGGTTGAGCTCTTGATCAACCAAACTACCTACCCGATGGAGCGGACAGAAAAAGGGGTTTGGCGTCTAGAACTTGAGGGAGATTGGGAAAAAGCCTCTTACTACTACCAACATCAAGTCAACGGTGTAACCCATATCGTTCATGATCCTTATGCTCTTTCTTCTGAAGCCAATTCAGGAGCTAGCTATGTCATCGACCGACACAAGATTGAACGCCCCATTCAGCGTGCAGCGACGCAATTGGATCCGACTGAGGCCATTATTTATGAACTGAGTGTCCGTGATTTCTCCATGCAAAAAGAAGCTGGTTTCCATCATCCTGGAACCTTCCCAGCCCTCTTAGAATCTCCTAAGCATGGAGAACAGACCTTTGGCTTTGACTATTTGAAATCCCTGGGCATTACTCATATTCAGCTCTTGCCCCTCTATGATTTGGTAGCGTAGATGAAACCAATCCCGCTGCCGGCTATAATTGGGGTTATGATCCTGTGCAATACAATGTCCCTGAAGGAAGTTTTTGCACCCAACCAAACGATCCTTATCAACGGATCATCGAGTTGCAACAAGTGATTGATGCCTATCATGAAGCAGATATCAGTCTCATCATGGATGTGGTTTATAACCATGTCTACTTGTCTGATGACTTTGCCTTTGAGCGGATTGTCCCTGGCTATTTCTACCGTTATGACCAAAACCGACAGCGAACCAACGGGACCTTCTGTGGCAACGATGTAGCCAGTGAACGAGCTATGGTTCGCAACTACATCAAACAATCTGTCAAACAGTGGGTCCAACTCTACGGCTTTGATGGCTTCCGCTTTGACCTCATGGGAATCCTCGATCATCAAACCATGATGGAAATTCAAGAAGAATTAACCGCTATTTATCCCAATATTTACCTCTATGGGGAGGGTTGGAAGATGGATACTGGACTGGAGCCAGATCTCCTCGCTCATCAATATAACGCAGAGCAACTCCGTCCTTATGGTTTCTTTAGTGACAATTTCCGTGATACCATTAAACGTAGTATCTTAAATGAAGGGCGAGTAGACAGTCCTTATCAGGCCAATGATCTTGCTAATGTCTTGACAGCTAATATTGGATGTAAAGGAGCCCCTCACTTTGTTCGTCCTCAACAGGCGATTAACTATGTAGAGTGCCATGACAATGCGACCTTCTATGATTATCTCAAAGTGGAAGATCCTACCATTTCACCAGAACTTCGTCATACTAAAGCCCGTCTTGGCTTGCATTTGGTTCTCTTAGCTCAAGGAGTCCCTTTCCTTCATGCTGGCCAAGAATTCTATCGAAGTAAAGGCCTAGAAGAAAACACCTATAATCTGCCAGATAGCCTAAACCAGCTAGATTGGCTTTCCTCTATGTCTTACGAGACAGACATTCAGTTCCTGCGCGAATTGATTGCCTATCGTAAAAAGGAAGAGCTCCTCCGCCTTGTGAATGCCCAAGCCATTCGTGACTATTGTCAAGTTACTTGGACTTCGGTGAACACCTTCTCATACAGCATCGAGAAAGATGGGCGTAAGCTTCTTATCCTGGTCAACCTTGGGGATCAAGAATGGACTTATCGACTCAAACAATCTGCAAAATTAGCGATTTCCTACCCTCATGTGTATGGGAGAGAGCAAGAACTTTCTCAAGAAGAATTTACCATTCCAACCCATGGTTGGATCTTGGTAGAACAAGCATAAAAAATTCCTGCAAGAAGTTCTTGCAGGAATTTTTTAATCTTCCACTTCGACAAAGCGTCCAATAATATGAACGTTTTCAGATATGGTAATAAAAGCTTGAGGATCAGCCTTTTTCATGAGAAGTTTAAACTCATTAAACTCTGCTCGTGTAATAACGGTGAGCAAGACTGCTTTTTCCTGATGATTGTAGGTTCCTTCCGCATTGTGGATAATGGTGGCACCGCGATGCAAACGTTTATGAATTTTCTCAATAATCTCCTCAGGATGGCTGGTGACAATCATAGCCTGCATCCGTTTCTGCTTGGTAAAGACAGCATCTGTCACCCTACTAGAAACAAAAATCGTAATCATCGAATAGAGAGCGTACTTCCAACCAAAGGTCATCCCGGCAATCAACATGATGGTCCCATTGACGATGAGAGATATTTTCCCGACATTCTTACCCGTTCGTTTTCGAATGGTTAAACTAACAATGTCGGTTCCCCCACTGGAGATATTGTTCCGAAGCGCAAATCCGATCCCTGTCCCCATAACAACCCCCCCCAAAGAGAGCATTCATAATAGGATCATTGGTCAGAGTAACCACTGGCATAAATTGGATAAAGAAGGAACTCATAGACACCGTGATAAAGGTGAAAATAGTAAACTTATGGCCAATTTGATACCAAGCGATGATCATCAAAGGGAGGTTGATGGCATAAAAGGATAGCGAAACTGGAATGGTAAAGCCTAAAAATCGATCACTAAGGGCGGATATAATCTGAGCCAATCCTGTCGCACCACTGGAATACACTCTTCCAGGCTGGAAAAAGAAGTTCACGGCAACCGCAGACAAGAAGCCATAGACCAAAGAAGCCGAAATCTTTTCATCATACTTCTCTCGGGAAATACTTTTTAAGACCCTTAGTAATTTAAAGTTATAGGCCATTCTTCGTATATAATAACGCAAGATTTTGCCTAAATGAGTTTTTTTCATGATTATCTCTCAATTTATAAATAAAGGGAAAATCCCACAAGTAACTTCTGGGGATTTTCCGCTTTTACTATCCTTATTCCTCAGTTTTTACTTCTACTTGAAGACTTAACTCTTCCAGTTGTTTATCAGCTACTGCAGATGGAGCTTGTGTCATCGGATCTGTAGCCTTGTTATTTTTAGGGAAGGCAATGACTTCACGGATATTTTCCTCCCCAGCAAGGAGCATAACAAAACGGTCTAAACCAAGAGCCAATCCACCATGTGGAGGGAAGCCATAATCCATAGCCTCTAGCAAGAAACCAAATTGTTCTGTCGCATCCTCTTTTGAAAAACCGAGTGCTGTAAACATGCGTTCTTGCAAAGCTTTTTGGTTGATCCGGAGACTTCCTCCTCCGAGTTCATAGCCATTGAGGACGATGTCATAGGCAATAGCACGAACCTTGGCAAGGTCTCCCTCTAATTCATGAGCTGTATCTGCTTGCGGGAGTGTAAAGGGATGGTGGGCACTCATGTAACGGTCTTCCTCTTCTGACCATTCAAACATCGGCCAATCTACTACCCAGAGGAAGTTGAATTGACTGTTATCAATGAGGTCTAAGTCCTTTGCAATCCGGCAGCGAAGAGCGCCAAGTGTTGCGTTGGCAATTTCTAAGGTATCTGCTACAAAGAGAACCAAGTCCTTCTCTTCTAATTGTAAAGCATCTGTCAACTCAGTTGTCAGATCTGTCAAGAACTTGGCAACTGGTCCATTTAAAGCACCATCAGTTACCTTGACCCAAGCAAGGCCCTTAGCTCCATATTGCTTAGCCACTTCAGTCATCTTGTCAATATCTTTACGAGAGTAGTGGTCAGCTGCTCCTTTCACTACAATGGCCTTTACAGCTGGTGCTTCCGAGAAGACCTTGAAGTCTACACCCTTTACAAGTTCTGTCAAGTCTATTAAGAGCATGTCAAAACGAGTATCTGGTTTGTCAGAACCGTAAAGAGCCATCGCATCATCGTACTTCATACGTGGGAAAGGTAGTGTCACTTTAATTCCTTTAGTTTCTTTCATGACACGGGCAATCAAGCCTTCTGTGATATCTTGAATTTCTTGCTCTGTCAGGAAGGACGTTTCCAAATCGACCTGTGTAAACTCAGGTTGACGGTCCCCACGTAAATCTTCATCACGGAAACATTTGACGATTTGATAATAGCGGTCAAAGCCAGCATTCATCAACAACTGTTTGGTAATTTGGGGACTTTGTGGCAAGGCATAAAAGTGTCCTTTGTTGACACGAGATGGAACTAGATAGTCACGCGCCCCTTCTGGAGTTGACTTAGAAAGGAAAGGTGTCTCCACATCAATAAATTCTAACTCATCCAAATAGTTACGGATGGAATGAGTCACCTTGGCACGCAACTTCAAATTTTCCAACATCTCAGGACGGCGCAAATCCAAATAACGATAACGTAGACGGGTGTCATCATTGGCTTCAATACCATCCTTGATTTCAAATGGAGTGGTTTGCAGTATTGAGCACTTCAAGGGCAGTTACATGTAGTTCAACCTTCCCTGTCGCAATCTTATCATTGGCTTGCTCTCTTGCAGCAACCTGACCTGTCACCTCGATGACATACTCGCTGCGAAGACTCTCAGCCGTTGCCATCACTTCTTGACTAACGGTTTCTGGATTGATGACTAATTGCATAATCCCTTCACGGTCACGCAAATCAATAAAGATCAATCCTCCTAAATCCCGACGTCGACTAACCCAACCTTTGAGGGTCAATTCTTGTCCAATGTGTTCCTCACGAACACGTCCAGCATACATGGAACGTTTCATTCTATTTTTACTCTCCAAACTAATATTCTTCCTTCTATTTTACCATAAAGGCTTTAAAGATAAGTACTTTTCAGGATTTTTTCCATAAAATTTCCCCGTTTCAGATGGCCTTACTGATGAGAATCTTTGCTCGCATCACCCTTTTTCTTATTTGCGCTTCCCTCATAAAGTGTCGGAACGAACACTTTCATTAAAGAAGCAGTGCCAAAGCGCATAATAGCTGCCAAGATCCCAAAGATTGGGGCCAGGAATCGAAAAAAGAAATCCCCTTTAACCAGCAAGGTCAGAAGTCCTGTAATCAGAAAGATGGCTAGTCCTTGAACCAAGGCGTATAAAGTAATTTTCTTCATCTCTAAAAATTTAAACTCCTCTCTTTTATATCACAAAAATTTAAGAGAATCCTTACTTATCCACAATTTTTATTCAAGTTGTCCACAGAATTGTGGATAACTTGAATAATATGGGGAAAAAGGAGACCAAAAATGCTTAAAATCCATGATTTTCGTCTAGAATCCAGATTCCTTCTTATCCACATCTGTCAATAAGTTGGGAAATCATAGGAAAAAGGCTGAGTTTAGAGTTGCTCAACCTCTTTACTTTTACTTACTGAAATTGATCTGGTTGTCCTTTGTAGACAGCCCAATCCTTACTCAGGAATCGTTCATTAATCTTGTATTCAGGAGCAGGTTGAGGATTGGAAACAAAGGGGTCAACAACCTTATCAAAGGCCAACCAACCATTCCATCCGATATGGATGGTATCTTGCATAAAGTAGGGCTTATCTCCATCTTTAGAAAGTCAGCAATATTGGTAAAGCCTTGGCTTTCTAGTTGGTAGCGAATCTTTTCAACCGTCTTTTGGTACATATCTCTGCTCAGCCCAGTATAAGCCATCCATTTGGAGTTAACAGGGGGTATGACAAAAAGAACATTGGTCCGCGATTGAGCAAACTGATCTAAGACCAATTGCAAATCATTGTATTCAGGCGATTGGAGATAAGATTCTTTCTTTTGAAATCCTTTCAGTTTCTTTAACTTTCTAGCAATTCGACTTTTATAGAAACTATTACTGATTCCCAGCTTGTTATTGCTAGTTTTTTTCTTAGCTTCTGCTGTCGCCATCTCTTTTAGGGCATCATAAGAGAAGCTATCCGGTAGGCGATCTAGGCGGGACAGAACTTTTTTCTCATAGTTGCTATTATTCATAGCCATAAAGGTGCTAAAGAAGGCATCCTCTCGACGAACAAACCGCATAAAGGTCTGATTAAGCCCTTTTTCAAAACCCGATAAAGGTTTCCCATTTGATAGCTTTTCAAGCGCACTCTGCATAGCAACATTTGGATATTGTTGCAAGAGACGGCTTGCTGCATACTGGCTTGCTGGTCCAACTTCTTGGTTAGCCAAAAAACTAGTTAATTGATCGCTGTTAAAGTATTGTTGGAAGGCCGATGAATCATAACCGTCCTTCGTAAACCACTGGGGAGATACCACATAGACAGCCGTTTTCCCTTCTAGTTGAGGAAGAATTTGCTGCATCCCAAAAATATTGGTTCAAGGACGCCGCCCCTCGTTGTCCTAGAAAGTACGGACGATAAGAGCGATCATACTTCTCTGCTAGTACTGCTGGGTGGACGATGTCAAATCGCAACCATTCGCTGGAACCAAAGAAGGGTACAAAACGATAGTTGGGATCCCCTGAGTGCTTCTTCCTTACGGGCGCGACTTTTTAAAGCCTTCTGCTGTCAAGCTGACCGCAGCCTTTTTCTCCTCTGTCAGATTGTGTTTGTGGTTAATCGGATAGAAAAAGAGAAGAGTAGCGACAAGAGCCATGGCGCAAAAGACAGGACCCAGAATCAGCCACAATCGTTTAAGCATTCTGAAGCTCCATGACGCCTTCTACGATTTTGTTGGCTGTATTCCAGTCATCACGACCAAATTCAGATACTGGAACCCGAATATCGAAGCGGTTTTCCAATTCCACAATCAACTCAACGGTTCCCATGCTATCAAGGACACCAGCATCAAAGAGATCCTCATCCATCATGTCTGAGACATCTTCCATAAACAATTCGTCAATAATTTCAATTACTTGTGATTTTACATCCATTTTTCATTTTTCCTTTTCTTATTTTATTTTTGGAAACCATTGCTGATCCAAGAAGCCTGAGAAGATCAGGAAGGACAGCATAACGGTATTGAAGGTAATAAAGATTCCAAGAGCCTGGGTCCAGCGATTGTCTGGCAGGGGCTCTAGTCCTTTTGCTTTACGTTCTTTATTGATTGTTTTTTTCTTCCGAATCCAGGCATCATTGATCACAAGACCAAGTCCGTGGAAAAGCCCATAGGCTATATAATACCAGGTCACTCCATGCCAGAAGCCCATGACCAACATGTTGATGATATAGGCAACGTTTGACGTTGTAATCCGACTCTGAAAGATCTTGTTTCGCATCAAAACCATGACCAGACGCATAAAGACAAAGTCACGGAACCAGAAGGACAAGCTCATGTGCCAACGATTCCAGAACTCCTTTAAATCACGTGATTTGAAAGGGAGGTTAAAGTTAATTGGGCTCTTAATTCCCATCAAATTAGATGCCGCAAGGGCAAACATGGAATAGCCTGCAAAATCAAAGAAGAGATCCAACCCAAAGACGTACATGACTCCTAAGGTTCCTAGGTTAAAGACGCCCCCTTGAAGAAGGGCATAGGTCTTGACATGTCCTAGCAAGAGATGGCCAAAGATATGAGCTAGAATAAACTTATAGAGGAAGCCAAGCATGATATACTTGACGCTCTGCTCCAGCATATCGAGGAGCTCATCCCGATCTGGAATCGTTAGGTAGTCTTCATTGAAGCGTTTGAAGCGATCGATCGGGCCACTTGAAAAAGTCGGCATAAAGAGCAAGAAACGCAAGAATTCCCATAGTCCAAAGTCTTTGAGGGTCCCATCTCGCATCTCAATAATCATCCCTACCGCTCGGAAGGTCAGATAAGAAATCCCAAGAAAGCCCATCCAAGACTGAGTACCGTTGATGGCTGGTTGCACCTTCACAAAAATTAAGGGCAAAACCACCAAGAAGGAATGAAGGTAAAAGACCCACTTGTTATCACGCTGGCTTCGATAGATTTTATAGGAGTAGACCCAGCAAATCTGCCAAAGGAGATAGAAAAGAACCGCATAGATTTGTTTCAAATCCGTCCCTGTCAGCATCAGAACAATAAAAGCTAGACTGACCAAGGCTTCATAGACTGGGAAGCGCTTTTTAAAGAAGAGGCCAATAAAGATGGGCAATAAGGCCCCAATCAAATAAATAAAGTAGACCGGGGTCCCATAGGGTTCCAAATGGGGCAGTTGTTTCATGAAGTCCATCATCGGTTGTTGACCTCATTGATCAAACCCTTGATATCAATTTTTCCATTTGGCGTCAGTGGTAGGCTCTCACGGTAGAGGAATTTTGAAGGCATCATATAAGACATCATGATGTGCTCCAAGTCTTCTTTGATCGCCTTGGTAATATCAATCTCACGTTCAAATTGCTCTTTGACGCCGTCTTTTAAGATGACATAGGCCAAGAGATTTTGAACCTTGTGATCTTTATTATAGCGAGGTACTGCAACAGCCGAATCGATGTACTGAGACTTGTTCAAGTTTTGAGAAACATCCTCTAGTTCGATACGGTAACCATTAAACTTGATCTGGAAGTCCATCCGACCACCATAGAGAAGGAGGCCTTCATCTGTCATGGTTCCGACATCTCCCGTATGGTAGGCTGGAAGTCCTTCAAATTCGAAGAAGGCTTCTGCTGTTTTCTCTGGATTATTCATATAACCTTTTGAAACGGCTGGTCCAGATACGATGATCTCTCCTTGCTCACCATTTGGCAATTTATTACCTTCCTCATCAATGATGAAGGTCGGAGAATCTTCTTTGGTATAACCAATTGGCAAGCGTTTCAGGGTTGCCAACATCTCATCTGTGATAGCAACCGCCGACAAAGCAACCGTTGCTTCCGTTGGCCCATAGGCATTAATGATACGCGCATTTGGGAAACGCTCGCGCAGTTTTGAGCCGTTTTAACGGTCAACTCTTCCCCATCAAAGTAGAAATGGGTAATGCCTGGCATCTTTTCAGCATTGAAATCTTCAGACAGCATGGCCATATCTGCAAAAGATGGTGTTGAAGTCCAGATCGCAATCGGGAGAGAAAAGATGGTCGCAAAGAGTTGTTTAAAGTCTTGAGTGATGGCTGATGGAAGGGCAAAAAGCGTTCCTCCAAGAGCCAAAGTTGGTGCCCAGTACATAACAGATAAGTCAAAGGAATAGGGTGGTTGCGCCAACATTTGCGGACGCTCTGGCGTCGCAAATTCCTTGTCTGTAATCATCCAGTTGGTGAAGCTGAGCAAGTTATCATGCGAAATTTGCACCCCTTTTGGTTTCCCAGTTGTCCCTGAAGTAAAGATGATGTAGTAGTTATCATCCCCTTTGACCGGATGTTGCAAATCATAGGCATGCTGAGCCACATAAGCTTGACGTACTTGCTCCAAGGACATGATTGGAGCAGCTGGGTTTTCGATTGGAAACTCATTGATGGCAATGATTAGGCTTGGCTCAGCCACTTCAACAATGGCAGATACGCGCTCCAAGGCAGAATGGCTATCAATTGGGATATAAGCATGGCCAGATTTGGTCAAGGCCACAAAGGTTGCCAACATTTCATACTCTTGGCCACCAAAGACCACAACAGGTGACTTTTCAGGAAGTCCCATTTGGTCAATGTGGGCTGCTAAGCTATCTGAGTCTGCCTTCAATTGGCCATAAGTATGCTCTTCTCCAAGAACATTGTAGACAGGATAGTCTGGTTGCAGTTGGGCGAAGCGCTCAATCGCCTCGATCATATCAGTAATTGGTTGGTTTGACACGGTAGGGATCTCCTTTAGAATTCATTGTAGATAAAGCCACCCTGACCTTGACCAAGGTAACTAAAGAAATAGAGTAGGGCTAAGAAAATAGCGAAATACAAGATTGTTTGCCCGATAAATTTATAAAGTGTTTTATGTTTCATCTTTTTCACTCTTCATTTTGATTTTCACTGACTATTTTACCATTTTTTGTTCAGTCATAGCAATCCAAACACAAGGAAAAAATACTAGAAAACGTTACCATAAGAGACGATTGAGATCTGACCTTAGATCGATTGTTTTCCTGATTTAAGTCAACCATCAATCTTGCCGTTCCGAACTCTGACGAATCAACTCCAAACACTCGTCTAGATCTACATCTCTTTCAAAATGAGCGGGAGTCCAGGGAACCTCTATATCCGGCTCCACACCTTGATCTGTCATTCCTTTCCCTTGATTGACGCATAGACAACGAGAAGTAGGAAACATCAATCGATAATCGCCATAATCAACGGTACAACAATTGGAATAGTCTAAAATTCCGAGAGTTGGTCTACCTACCACCGTTACCTTCTTAAACTGCTTCATCATATGGACAAAATTATCACCAGATGATCCACAATAAATATCTGATAAGATAAAGATCCGTTCAGGATAGTGGCCACCTCTAACCTCTGGGAAGAATTCCTCGCTTTCTTGCTGATACGGTATATAGCCTTTCCCCGATGGCGGAGTAAATCCTCTTTCATCTCTTCAAGCAGTTTAATGGTTTCAGGACTAATTTCTTCCTGTTGCATCCAGTCCTCAAAATCTTTCAAGCGTAAATCGACATTGCGTTCCGTGTAGAGAATTTCCATGCCATCATCGTCCCAGTCAAGCGAATCATAGCCCTGATCCTTCTCTAAGCCTAGATGTAATAGAGGGAAGTATAAAGAATCTGTCCCTCCGCCGTTCTGTCGGACATCAATGAGAAGGAACTTGACCTCCGTCATCATCGGTAAGCACTCTTGGTATACCCGACTAATAGCTCCTTCATTCATAAAGTTATCCAGACGAAGGTAAAGGATCTCATCGTCTAATCGTTCCCAAAAGATCTGATCTTGGATCGGCTCTCGACTGGGCGCTACTTCAATGGTCTTTTCTACCCCTTTCCGGAGAAGAGTAACCCTTCTTGACTGAGAGACCAAATCCGCCCATTCTCGATAGTGTCTTTCAGGGGTCTTACTGATAAAATAGTCCTTATGAAGAGACGCTACCTGCTCCAAATCACTTCCATCCAGACTTAGGATCTGGTCCCCTACTTGGAGACCCGTATCTGCATTCGCCTTTCAACATAAAGTTGATGGTCCATTGCGCGTAAGAGAAAGCCTTTTTGACCAGCTTTTTTATTCTGAAAGGAGATATGGCCAATAATTCCAAAACTAGCTAGGTAGGACCTGACTTGATAAAGAAAGGCATCATCCGTCATATCATCTGTCATTTTTTCTCGAAAAGGCTCTGGATCGCATCCTTTTCGGTCTTTGATGGTAGATGAATCGTGAGTCATAATGGAGACGACATCTTCAAAAATAGCAGTTTTTTTCATAAAGGATTCCTTCCATTTTTTAGAAACAGTATACCACTTTTCCTTAAAAAGTTCTTAAAAGCCTAAAAAGAGGCTGGGACAAAAGTCCTAGCCTCTCAATTTTCTTTGGATTGTCGAGCAAGACGCAGTGGTTGAGTGGGCTCTACTACGCTAATTTCATCAGCTTTTACAGCCCTACTCAACTGTGCGGAGGTGGGACGACGAAATCGAATTCTAACGAATTACCAATTTCTGTCCCACTCTCATCTATAAATTCTTTCTTTTCTTAGCCTTCTTGGTCAAGGATACATCGCAATGATGAATTTCTTCTGTTAGGAGGGTCGTCATGGCAAAATCGTCAACTTCTGGTCTCAGATCTACTTCATAATCCAAGGTAATCTGTTCCCCATTCTGGCTTGTATTGACCGAAATCAAGTCGACTTCTGTACAATTGCGATCCAGCAGACGGCTGATCTTGTCGGCAATCCGTTCTTGATTTCTACTTGAATCGTCAGGTGACGGCGCCGTTGGTGGTCAGTCTTACTTTGCTTGGTTTCGAGCAAGAGCCAGATAGCTAACAGAAAGGCCGTAAACAAAACCGCCAATAAGAGGTAACCCGATCCCGCCGCCAAACCAATGATCATGGCTAGGAAAATCGCGATCAATTCTCTCGATCCGCTGGTAGCAGACCTGAAACGAATCAAGCTAAAGGTCCCTGCTACTGCGATCGAGGTCCCCAGACTCCCGTTCACCAGGAAAATCACCAGGGTCATCATGCAGGGAAGCAAGGTGAGACTGACGATAAATTCACGCGTATAGAGGGTACGGTATTTGTAGGTCCAAGACAGGGCCAGCCCGAGCACCAGGCTGACGACTAAGGCCAGCATCAGGCGCACCGGATCTACGGTTGCCGTAGCATTGTTAAATAGAATCAAATAGATTAGACATAGGCAGCACCCGTCCTTTCTTGAATTGGCGTTGGTGCATAATCTAAGCCTTGTGACTTATGGTAGGCACAACTGTATTTCGAAAATTTCTGTTTGACCAGTCCGTACTTATCCAGAATGTCCTTCAGCCACTGAGGTTCTTCACCTGGGGCCTTGATTTCCATAATGATGGTATTTTCTTCTAATAAAGGCTCTCCAGCTTTCCCACGAAGGAGACTGACCTGCTGATCACGATAGACTAGGTTTTGATCCAGGGTGACCCGAATCTTATTGTAAGGATAGCCTTGGATGTTCTTCTTTTCTTTTAAGGACAAACGATCATAATAGATGTACATCTGAGGCTGTAGTCGGTGATCATAGCGCTGGCGCAGAGCTTGGATTTCTTGCACCAAGTCCAGATCCTGAATGGTCTGATCCACTAGTCCATCCGTCATGAGGCGGGTAATGGAGGAAGGGTTCGAGACCAGGCGGAACTTATGACCAATTCCTTCTGCATCCTTTGACTTTACTTCTAGAAAAGCCGGACTCTCCACTGTTGGATGCTCTACATAGGTCCGCATCCGGATCTTTCTCGACGGTTCTGTTTAGCAAGAGCATCTTGGATCACATCGAAGTCTTCGGTATCAAAATAGACATTCGAAATCGTGGAGATGGGATAATCATCTTCAACCACATATTTCTTCAAATCTTTCAATAAGTCATCCAAGTCTTCTTTATTCACCACATATTTGGTTTCAATCCGCTTGAAGCTTGTCTCTACCGTTTTTTTCATGTTTTTCTCCTTTTGTTCTATAAAAGTTAGTTCATTACATTATCGTTTTTTGTTGCAAAGCCATGAACCGCTTTACTGGTTCCTTAGTTTAGTGGCTTTTTCTTAAGCTTTCATTAAGCCAAACTTAAAGAAAACTAAAGTTAAGGTTCCTTTCAGAAAAACTTTAGGAAACTTTCAGCTAGCAACTTTAGACTAGGAGCATATCAATGGAACGAGAGGAAAAGCTCATGAAATCAAACAAATGGAAATTCTTAGTAACGGGGGCCGCGACCCTCACCTTATTGACAGCTTGTACCCAAGCGTCATCTCAATCATCTACAACAAGCAATACTGCACAAACAACCGCTACTTCTACTTCAAATAGTAAAACAGATAGCTCCAACTATTTTACAGATAAGGACAAGGACACTTCTTACGACGAAAGTACAGCCTCTACTGTCAAACTGTCTGGATCTTCTGCAACTGTTTCAGGGGACGGCGTAGCCGTTTCTGGATCCACTGTGAGCATCTCTAAGGCCGGAACCTATGTCATCTCTGGTGAATCTAATGGGGTTCAAATCAAGGTTGAAGCAGGTGATTCAGATAATGTTCATATCGTCTTAAAAGGGGTTACCATGACCAACACCAACGCGCCAATCTCTGCTACGAAAGCAGGACATGTCTACTTGACTCTAGCAGAGGGCACGACCAATACCCTATCTGATTCAAGTTCAAACAATGATGAAGATGCCGATGCGGTCATCTTCTCTAAAAGCGACCTTACCATCAATGGTTCAGGTACGCTCAACATTGATGCCAAGAAGAACAACGGGATCAAGGCCAATGACACTCTCCACATCACAGGTGGAACCTATAAGATCACAGCTGTAGGAGATGCCTTCAACGTCAATGATGAACTCAATATCACTGGTACGACTATGACCATCGATGCAGATGAAGATGCGGTCAAGGTGGACAATGATGAAGATACTTCTGTCGGAACCATGTATTTGTCTGACAATACCATGACCATTTCAGCTGGGGACGATGGCATCCACGCTTCTGGTGATCTGGTCATCGATAGCGGAACCTACAAGGTAACCGAGTCTGTCGAAGGTCTTGAAGGAAAATCGATCACCATTAACGGAGGGATATCACCATCTACGCAACCGATGACGGTGTCAATGCGGACAATGCCAATGCCAACCAAGATGAAATTTTTCTTCACCATGAACGGTGGAACCCTCAACGTTGAAGTTGGCCAAGGGGATACCGATCCAATCGACTCAAACGGTAATGTCACTGTGACTGGAGGAACCATCAATTTGACGGGTCAATCCGGCTTTGACTTTGATGGAACGGCCACCTACACAGGAGGTGACATCTATATCAACGGTGAAAAAAACAAACGGAAATTGTCAACTCCATGCCTGGAGGCGGTGGGGCTCCCGGAGGTGGCGGACCTCAAGGCGGTGGACCTGGTGGTGGACCTCAAGGCGGAGGTCATTAATTTACAATAGGAAACGATGCTCCCTCCAGCTGCAAGCTCCAATACTCTCCCAGATTATTGGAAACTCACGAGGGTGGGATGATGAACGAATATTGGATAAAAATCGTTCTATCCCACTCTCTTTTTTCGTGCAATCCCACTCTTTCTAGTATAAAATAGAAGAAAGATACTTATATTTTAGAAAGGAAGATGCCATGATCAAAAGAAAAAAAATCCTCCTCTTCCTACTGACACTCAACCTTTTGTCCCTAACTGCCTGTATACCAGATGTCAAGTTCGACTTTAAAGAAGATTACCCGAGCTCTAGTTCTTCTGTTCGCAAGGGAGAAACTAGCGAAAGCGAAACATCTAAAAGGAACTCTAGCAGTGATCACTCTAGTGAGCAAGAGAGTCACTCTGAAACGATCCCTAGCTCTAGCCAAGTGACAAAACCTCTGGAAAAACTTCCACTCCATGCCAGTGAGGCCCCTCAGGATAAAATATATGCAACTAGAGGTTCAATCGTTTTCTACTACAAGGAAGGGGATACAATCTCTGCCCAAATCCCTTATTTCGAAGGCTATACAAAGAAAATTGTACAGAAGATTCTTGGAAAACCCGATCAAAAACAACAATCAATAAAATACCTGCAAGAGACATTCAAAGAAAGGGAACTCGAAAATGTAAAGGCCCTCTACCAAGATGGAAAAATTACCGAGGAAGAAGCCAAAGCCTTTTTCATGAGTGCAGTCGATCTCTCACAAGCTCTAAACTTCGGATCTACTTATACAATTTTCACCTATAAAAAGGGTAAAATTCAGCTAGTATTTGAAGAAAATCAGCTCATCTATGTCACACCAGATCCGGATGTTCTTTATTTCAAACTATGAAAAAATCCCCTTCTCTCAAAAGAAGGGGATTTTGTTTCACGTGAAACAAACCAAAGGAAGCCTTAATCATCCTCGTACTTCTGTGGACGATAAGCCAACATTCCTAGTCCAGTGCAGGCAGCTAAAACTGTCAGAAGGAAGGCTACTTGCCCACCAATCGCACCTGTTAAAGAAATCGTTTCCCGAAGACCGGATACTGTATAGCTCATTGGAAGAAGTGGATGAATCACCTGGAAGAATCTATTGGTTAAGCCAACGGATAAGTCCCCGCACTAGAAGCCAATTGGAGAAGCAAGAGAATGAGTGAGAAGAAGGCTCCAATTTTGTTATTCCAAGTTGTCAAGGCGGTAACCACGGACATAAAGGTCACACTTGCAAGAACACAAAGGAAGAGGGTCAAACCTTCATAGTTAGCCGATAGACCAATCATATGAACCGCTCCATAAACCAGGATTCCTGCTGAAATCGCGACAATCCCATTCACCTCTATACGAGCTTTTAGCCAGGCCCAACGACTTTCTGGATGACGACCTGAAGGCAACTTCGCAAAAATCATATTGGTAGAAAGAGCTGCGACGAAGAGGGCGACTGAAATCATATAAGGAGCCATGCCCACTCCATTAACAGGTACATGATCATGGTCTGTTTTAGTCAAGGTGACAGGGCTTGATAAGACCTTAGCATTTTCTTTTTCAGTTGTAGCAACCTTCAATTGTTCCTTAGCGTCAGACAATCCTTGACTCAAGTTTTGGCTTCCTCTTGCTAATTCACCCAAAGCAGTTGTCAATGTTTGTCCCCCTGTAGCTAATTTGCTAGACCCATCTGAGATCTGATTTGCACCGTCTGCCAATTTGTCAGCACCAGCTACTAATTGACCTGATTTTTCAGTCAGCTGATTGACACCTGTGACAAGTTGATTGACACCACCTGCCAACTCAGGAGTCTTACTATTCAATTGTCCAACCCCGTCTGCTAATTTCCCAGCCCCAGCAACTAATTCACCAGACTTATCTGTTAATTGTGTTGCGCCTGAAACAAGTTGATTCATACCCAATGTCAAGACAGGCATTTTGCCATTTAACTCACCGAGACCAGAAGCTAATTGATTACTGCCTGCGAGCAGTTCGGAGGACTTGCTATCTAGTTGGGCAACTCCAACCGCTAACTGATGAGCACCAACAGTTAAGGAACTACTATTGGTCTGAAGTTGCGTGGCCCCACTTGCGATTTTATCCACACCATCTGTGTAAGTACTAATCCCTTGATTGATGATTTGACTCGCTGGGAGTAGTTGTCCGGTAACTGCGGATTGCATATTAGACAATCCACTTGACAAGTCTGTCAAGGCCTTAGAGGCTGTTGGTAAAACTTGATTTGCTGCAGTTTGCAGTTGTGTCAAGCTATTTCCTGTATTCAAACTCCCTTGTATCGTTTGAATAGTTGTCAAGATAGCTTGAGCTGCGGTCTCACTGGAGCTTGGACTAGAGGAGATTGCTGCACTGATTTCCGCTTGTTGATCAGCTGTCATTGCTTGGTAAGCTGTAGTTCCTTGTACACTTGTAAGGGTATTGGCCCGATCTGCTTGAGCTGAAGTAAGGATTGATTGGGCTGAACTTGCAATACTTGTCAAGCCAGATGAGAGTTGACTGGTGTCTACTGAAGCATTTTGAATCGCTGCATTTAATTGGTTCAAACCAGCCATCAATTGATCAATCTGAGCAGCTTGACTGGTCGAAGCTTGTAGTTGGCTTGACAAAGTTTGAATACCGGATTCTAATTGAGAAACCCCATTTCGAAGAGTCTCAGATTGACTACTTAATTGACCTACTCCTTCTGATAAAGAAGCAACCCCATTTGTATAGCTCACTAAACCACTTGATAAGTTTGACAAACCTGAGTTTAATTGGCCCACACCATTAGTATAATTTCCAAGCCCGTTATTGAGTGTCCCCATTCCAGCCATTAATTGACCAACTCCTGAGGCCAACTGAGCGTTTGACTAGCCATCTGATTCAATCCAGATCCTAATTCCACTACACCAGATGTATAGGCCGTCAAACCACTATGAAAAGTAGTGAAACCATCATTCAAATGGCTAACCCCAGATACTAAAGCCGGAACTTTTTCTGCCATCTGATGGAGACCATCTCCTACTTGGCCAACTCCATTTGTATAGGTCAATAGGCCTGTACTAAGAGTCCGAGCGCCATTTGAGAAAGTCAAGCTAGAATGAGACAAGGTCGTCAAATGATCTGTTAAAGTTTGACTACCATTTTTTAACTGTTGAGTCCCATTAGCCAGCTTTTGACTTCCTTCTACCGCTGTTCCCATTCCGGTCTTCAAGCTCCCCATCTTTTCAAAAAGAGCACTTGTATAGGTCCGAGTTACATTATCAGCAACTGTTTGCTGGATCTTGGTCATAGCTGTATCGCTCATCTTTCCGGCAATAAAGCTATGGCCACTTGAAGTCTGATAGTCAATCATCAATTGCTCAGGATGATTGGTCAAAATAGAAGCCGCCTTTTTCGAAAGGTCCTTTGGAAGGGTGATGACCATATAATAATCCCCCTTTTCTAGCCCTTCTTTGGCTTCTTTTTCCTCTACAATATGAAAATCCAGAGCGTCACTTTTTTCAAAATTGGACACCATGTCCTTTCCAATTGTCATTTCCTCTCCCTGATAGCTAGCTGCTTGGTCCTGGTTGACGACAGCTACTGGAAGATTTGAAACCTTCCCATAGGGATCCCACATGGAGGATAGAAAGATAACATTATAGAGTGCTGGAATCAAGGCAACACCTATCATCACAATGATAAATGTAGGCTTTTTAAAAATAGCTTTCCATTCCTTAAACATTTTTTGTCTCCTTTTTATACACGTTGTCTAAATTTTTGATATAATAGATTATACAGTTCTTATTTTAAAGTTCAAGTCAAAAGACTGACTTTTGTACACTATGTACAATTTTGTTTATAAATGAAAGGAAATAGAATGGTTACTGAAAGTAATAAACGCTTGAAGACAAAAGGGATCATTCAAGAAGCTATGGTCCGCCTCCTCCAAACAGAATCCTTCGATGACATCTCAACTGTCCAATTAGCCAAAGAAGCAGGGATTAGTCGGAGTAGTTTCTACACCCACTATCGGGATAAATATGATATGATTGAACGCTACCAGCAGGAATTTCCACAAGGTAGAATATATTTTTGACAAACAACAAGATGATAAACACCAAGCTGTTACTGAAGTTTTCGAGTTTCTAACCAGGGAACCCCTCTTTGCTGTCCTTCTGACCGAAAATGGAACGAGAGAAATCCAGACCTTCTTGCGCCACAAACTACAGGTCTTGCTTGTTGACAGTCTGCAAGAACTCTACGGCCATCGATCTTTGACAGAAATCGAACGAGATTATAGTTCTGTCTACCTCACCAATGCCTTCTTTGGGGTCTGCCAGATGTGGGTGGCTCGTGGACAAAAAGAAAGTCCCCAACAAATGGCGGACTTTCTATTAAAAATGCTGTAATGAAAAAGAGACCCTGGTCTCTTTTTATTTTGTATCAAGGCGATTTAGTGACCTACTCCTAAAAACTGATCCACAAAAAAGCTAAAGTAGGACTTTTCTCCTGTAATCATGACACATTTCCCTTCTAAACCATAACGAATCATCTGTGCATCTTGATCCCTCAGCCGCGTCACACTCTCGACCTTAAAATAGTTCCCTTGCTCCGTCCTAGTAGCACTTGAGGCAATCGAGGTAATGCGTGATTCAAGCTGAATGGTTTTCTGTTTACTTCCTTGCGTACTAAAGCGAATCTTATCTCCTAAACGGATGGTGGCGATGTCCTTCGAAGCGATATAAGTAACAATTTTCACCTCTTTTTCTTTCTGGATAAGGGGGTAAACTTGGGCTAGAGGTGTTCCTTCCGCAACTATCTTGCTCCCCTTTGTTTCTTCATTTAGATGAAGAACTCCATCTTCTGTCGCTTTGATACGAGACTTTTGTAGAAAAGCCATTTGAACTTTCTCCTTGGCTTCCAACTCTATAATTTGTTGTGCGAGAAGTAAGAGCTCTTGCCCGATTTTACTCAACTGTTGAGATTTCAGAGAAGCCAATTGACTATCTAGACTAGTTGAGAGGGCTTGCTGGCTCCCAGCACCAGCATATTGAATCCGATATCCAGATAAAGTAGATTCCAGTTGATCAATTTGCTGATCAATCTGGCTTAGGTATTGATGTGGTGGATGAGAAGCTTCTTCTCCCGCTTCTTTCTGAGCATAGGTTTGGTAGAGAGAATAAAGGGGATGATTGGACTCCAAGCTTGCCCCTTCTGCCAAGGCACTTCTTAAACTCTGGTAATCCGATAATTTAGTTGCCTGCTCTTGGAGGGCCTGCCCAATTTCAGCTCGTGTCATACTGGCACTTGCATTTTGTGAAGCCAGTGTAGCATTCTGCTGCTGGATTTGAGATCGTAAAGTGGCTCTCTGCTCCTGATAATCCTTAAAAACTTGGTCATAACCGAAGTGTTCTCCATCTGTAAACTGACTCTTTCCACTTTCAATACTGCATTTTAGGAGCTTTAATTGTTCTTCTTGTCGCTTCAGTAATTGTAATTGGTGCGCCAAAGTATCTCCTTGCACTTGCTCTCCCCCATGCTGGTATTCTACCAAGATTTCTCCCTTTTAATTTCTTTATTTTCCTTCAAATGATTGACTTGAATGGGAGAATTACTCGTTGACTGGATTTGGTCCACCACGCGCGTAGCTTCAATCGTCCCACGACTAGACAAGGTCACTTCCTTCTTGGCAAAGACAGAGAATCCCACAATAAACAGTAGTAAAAGAAAACAAGGGACTACCCACAAACTAGCAAAATTATGGAAACGTTTCTGATAGAATTCTGCACTTTCAAAATATTTTTCGTTCATCATACTCTCTTTTTTTCTCCTAGTCCTCTCTTAACAAGTAACCAAATGGCTGTAATAGCCATTCTTCTGCAGCAGTTCTTCATGGTTTCCTTCCTCCATGAGACGACCTTGGTCCAGGAGGAAGACTTTTTCAGAACGTTCTGCAATCGTTAATCGGTGGGCAATAAAGATAATGGTCTTATCTAAGGTCATCAAGCTGTCCACAATTTTCTTCTCCGTCAAGATATCCAGGCTACTAGTCGCTTCATCCAAAATTAGAATCGGAGCATCGGTTAATAAGGCACGCGCCAAGGCAATCCGTTGCCGTTGTCCACCAGAAATTCCCATGCCATCCGTAGTCAATTCCGTTTGGTAATTGAGGGGCATGCGCTCAATGTCTTCTCGAATTCCTGCGATTTCAACAGCGCGCAAAATATCTTCCTGACTGGTTCCTTCCCGCGCTCCCAGTAACAAATTTTCTAATATTGTGCCATTAAAGACATAGGGTTGCTGGGGTAAATAATTGACTTGTTGGCGGAGCAAGGTTTTGTCCACTTGTTGGATGTCCGTTCCTCCCAGACGAATCGTCCCTTTATTGGGTTGGTAGAAATTCACCATCATCTTTGCTAGAGTGGTCTTGCCGGAACCTGAAATACCGACAAAACTTACCTTGCTCCCTTTTTTAATCGTGAGACTGATATCGGTAAGAACGTTAGCCCCAAAACCATACTTATAGTCTACTCCCTCAAAAACCAGATCACCATCGAGTGCCTCTAACTCCTGAATGGGCTTCTCTTCTGCGAACTCAGAGTCTATCAAATAGACTTCATTCAGACGGGTATTGGCCACTCGGGCTGCTTGAAGTTTTGTTTGGAGGTTGATCAAGTTCTCTAGAGGCCCTGTGAAATAAACAAGGAGAGTATTGTAGGTGATCAGTTGGCCCAAGCTCAATTCTTGCTTCATGACCAAATGAGCTCCCAACCACAAGACCAAGACATTCAAAATCAACTGGGCCAAGTGTTTGAGCCCCTTTTGAAGACTTTCAGCCTTGCTCATGGCAAATGACTTCTTCAAATAATCCACAAATTCTGAGTCAATCTTTTGATAGCGACTGCGTTCACTGGTAAGAGACTTGATGGTTTCAATCCCATTGATATCTTCGATAATAGAAGAAGACAAGACACTATTGGCTTCCATGGTTTCATTATTTAAGCGCTCAAAAGGCTTCATAAAGGCAAAAATAATGACCGCATAAATCGGCAGTAAGAGAATGGTCAAGAAAAAGAGGTGAGCGTTTTGGCTAAACAGGACTACTGATAAAATCAAAACAATGGACAGATCCAAAAAGATTGAAAGCAGCGTACTAGCCAGAGCATCGATAATGCGGTTGGCATCTGTAAACCGCGACACTACTTCTCCTGTCCGTCGAGTTGCAAAGAAACTCATAGGCAACTGAAAAACATGCTTAATATAGGACAGAATGACATCAATAGACAAGCGTTGACCTAAAATAAGAAGCAAGTAATCTTGCGCATAGGTCAGGACTTGCTGTAAGATGTAAACCACGATCAAACCTAGTGAAATCACACTCAGCGTCTGCTTCATCTGATCAGGCACATAGGTATCAATAATCGATTGTAGGTAGTAAGAACCAACAATATTGATGAGGGTTACCAATAACGTTGCAAGAACAATATGCAGAACCAATTGCCGTTGTTTAAACAAAAGAGGGACAAAATCTAGGAGCCCATTTTTCTTCTCTTTGCTCGGTTGATAGGCTGGAGTCGGGGCCAAAGCAATAATAATCCCTGTCCATTGTTTTTCAAATTCCTCTAGTGTCAGCTTGGTCATCTTCACAGTTGGATCTGGATCTGCTATGTAAAGATGCTTTTTATCTTTCTTATAAACTACATAATAGTGAGGAAGACGACCATCCTTTATCACATGGGCAATGAAGGGATAGGTTACTCCTTCCAAATCAAAAAGGGTACGGTCTGCTCGAAAAGCGCGTGTTTCAAAACCTAACTCTTCTGCCACCTTAACCAAACCCAAGGCTGTCGTTCCATCTGCAGTCGTTTTTGCTTTTTCTCGTAAACTAGCTAAAGAGTAGTAGGATCCATAATAGCCAACAACCATAGCTAAAGCTGCAACACCGCAGTCTCTCATGTCAACTTGCTGCCTATAGTGTTTTTTCTTAAATCTCATAGAATTCCTTTCTAGTTATTTTTACCAATCATAGCAAAAAATAAAAATGGAGAGAAGGAAATTTGCCTATTCGGTCGTTTATCCTTCTTATTCGGTCAATAAGCAGGAAGAAAAAAGCCTCCTCCATGTCCATTTAGAAAGGCTAAGTAAAAAGAAAGAGAAAATAGAGGCTTCAAAGAAAGACTCTATTATGTTACTAATTCGTACATTTTGGTGAGTTAATCAAGCTATTAAAAAGTTCTTTGCTACTAACTCCACGCTAGTTAGTTACATCAACAAAGAGCACCCTCATTTACCAACAGCCCTTGCCATCACATTAGAAAGAGTCTTCAGGGCTTCATTATGGAAAAAAGGAACAAAAAAGAACCCATCGAAATGGGCTCTTTGTATACATAATCGTAAAATTAAAGCATTTTGTTGTAGAATTCAACCACAAGTGCTTCGTTGATTTCTGGGTTGATTTCATCGCGTTCTGGCAAGCGAGTCAATGAACCTTCCAATTTTTCAGCATCAAATGATACGAATGCTGGACGTCCAAGAGTAGCTTCAACAGCTTCAAGGATGGCTGGAACTTTAGCTGATTTTTCACGAACTGAGATCACTTGACCTGGAGTTACACGGTATGAAGGGATATCAACTCGTTTTCCGTCAACAAGGATGTGACCGTGGTTAACGAATTGACGAGCTTGACGACGAGTAGTCGCAAGTCCAAGACGGTAAACAACGTTGTCCAAACGACGTTCCAAAAGAAGCATAAAGTTGAAACCGACAGTTCCTTCTTTAACTTTAGTAGCTTGTACGAACAAGTTACGGAATTGTTTTTCACCAAGTCCGTAAGAGAAACGAAGTTTTTGTTTCTCAGCTAATTGCAAGCCGTATTCTGACAATTTTGAACGGTTGTTTGGTCCGTGTTGTCCTGGTACATAGTTGCGACGTGCCAATTCTTTACCTGTACCTGTAAGTGACAAGCCAAGACGGCGAGATTGTTTCCAAGATGGTCCTGTATAACGTGACATATGAAATGTCCTCCTATAAAAATAATTTTTTGTAGGAAATAACGTTTTAGACAAACCTGATTCGTTCAGAAAGCCTTCGCCCAAACAGCAAAGGTTACTTTTCTAGCTGGCTTCCTGTTGACGAGCTTCATTTTGTCCTGCTGTCATTTCGCACAAAGTCCATTATACCATGAGGACGAGGCTATGTAAAGGGGAATTCTTATTTTTATATTCTATTCCTTATTTTGACTACTTTTTAAAGCTCTCTTAAGCTAGAAAAAAACTCCCTCTACTAATTGACCATACTATACTTTCTAGTTTATTCCGAAATACAGTTGAAAAAGATCATTCAGGTTCAAATTCAGGGATGTTTACAGATTCCTTTACATCTAATTGACAACTTGTAAACACCATCTCCCTCTTTATACCCCCCAAAAACTCAATATATTCAAATAAAATGAGTCCTTCTCGAAATCTAGTTTATCTTTTTTTTGACATCCGTTCTTTATTTAGTGACAGTTTTGTAAAGTATTTTTACAATATGAATGAAAGGTGAAATAACTACTCTAGAAAAGAAACCTACAAAAAAACCGTCCCAAACTTGGAAACGGTCTAAACTTAAGTCAAAATACTTCATCTGATTTATAGAATTGGATTAGTCCAAATAATGAATCAGATTTTTCTCTGTCAAAATATCTGAATAGGTGTAAGATTCAACATAGGTCGTTGCTGGTTCACCTGGCAGACTATTCTCGCTTGTGTACTCAATAATAAACAAGGATGGATAAACTTCGATTAAACGTCCAAACTTATTCTTTTGCCGTTTGCGTCCATTTTCCAATGTCATTTCCACGATTTGTCCTTCGTGAGCCTTGATTTCTTCTTTGATTTTTTTCATTTTAGCAACATCTGTAAATGCATCACTCATTCTTTATACTTCCTCTCTCTTTGAAATGCTTGAGAATTTATTGTATTCCTTCTGGAAAATCAACTCAACTGTACCACGCGCTCCCGAACGGTTCTTTTCGATAATGACTTCAACCTTGTTATTTGGCAAGCCTTCCTCATCTTCACCCGCCCGCTCATAATAATCATCCCGATATAGAAAGGCAACGATATCTGCATCTTGCTCGATAGATCCTGATTCCCGTATGTCCGACAGAACAGGACGTTTATCTTGACGTTGCTCAACACCCCGAGATAGCTGACTGAGGGCAATAACCGGAACTTTCAATTCTTTGGCCAAAATCTTTAATTGCCGAGAAATTTCTGAGACCTCTTGTTGACGGTTTTCCCGACCAGTTCCTGTAATCAACTGCAGGTAGTCAATAAGGACGAGGCCTAAGTTGCCCGTTTCTTTTGCAAGTTTTCTAGATCGAGATCGAATTTCTGTGATACGGATTCCTGGCGTATCATCAATATAGATACTAGCATTGGCAAGGTTTCCTTGAGCAATGGCATACTTTACGCCACTCATCATCTGTTAACTGACCGGTACGAATAGAATGAGACTCAATCAACCCTTCAGCCGCCAACATCCGGTCAACCAAACTTTCTGCCCCCATTTCCAAGGAGAAAATAGCGACAGTTTTATCTAGTTTAGTTCCAATATTTTGAGCGATATTCAGGGCAAAAGCTGTTTTCCCAACTGCCGGACGGGCTGCAAGAATAATTAACTCTTCTTCATGAAGGCCTGTCGTCATATGATCCAAGTCTCGATAGCCAGTCGCAATTCCTGTGATATCTGATGTTTGCAATGACCTAGTTTCTAAACTACTGAAGTTAATATTTAAAATATCCTTGATATTTTTAAAACCACTACGATTAGCATGTTCACTGACATCAATCAGTGCTTTTTCCGCCCCTGCAATAATCTCATCTGATGGTCTGGACCCATCATAGGCTAGATTGATGCTATCCGTAAGGCGAGAAATCAAGCGTCTCAGTACAGCCTTTTCAGAAACAATTTTTGCATAGTATTCTGCATTGGCAGACGTAGGAACTGAGCTAATCACTTCTGCAAGATAAGAAAGACCACCTATGTTATGTAAGTCACCCTGATTATCTAAAATGTTGCGAACAGTGGTTGCATCAATAGCATCTCCCCTGTCTGCAAGATCAATCATCGCCTTGAAAATCAAGCGATGGGCATATTTAAAGAAATCTGCTGGCTCAATAAATTCACGAACAAAGACTAGTTTCCCCTCATCAATAAAGATGGCTCCTAAAACAGACTGCTCTGCTTGGATATCTTGGGGCTGGGCTCTTAATTCTTCGATCTCAGCCATAGTCATTCCTTTCTAACGATTTACTTAGCCTTCGTTTACCCGAATTTGGATAATACCAGTGATATCTTGATAAATTTTAACAGGAACATCAATCAAGCCAACCGCACGAATTGGGGAAGCAACTTGAATATGCCGTTTATCAATCTTGATTCCAAATTGTTTCTGCAATTCTTCAGCAATTTCTTATTAGTGATTGATCCAAAAGTACGACCATCCGGGCCAATTTTTTCTGTAAATTGTACGATGGTACCTTCCTCTGCCAATTTAGCTTGGATCATCTTTGCTTCTGCTACCATTTCTGCATGCGCTTTTTCTTCGGATTTTTGTTTTCCTCGAAGTTCACCAATTGCTTGAGCATTGGCTTCTTTAGCTAAATTCTTCTTAATCAAAAAGTTTTGCGCATAACCTGTTGGGACTTCTTTAATTTCCCCTTTTTTTCCTTTTCCTTTAACATCTGCTAAAAAGATAACTTTCATTCTTCTTCCTCCTTAATCTTATGAACTTCTTCTTGGATACAATCGAGTAAACGACTACGGACTTGATCAATTGACATGTCTGTTACTTGAGAAGCAGCGGAATTAAAGTGACCTCCACCTCCCATTTGCTCCATGATTTTTTGAACATTAATTTTGCTTCGGCTACGAGCTGAAATGGAGATGCCACCTTGTGGATTGTGAGCAATCACAAAGCTTGCTTCAATGTCAGACATAGAGAGCATACTATCTGCAGCTTTACTAATTGTAACGGTTCCGTACGATGCGTCATTTGATCCAGTTGCTACGATTAGGTGAGGGAAGACCTCTTCCCCTCTCAAAATCAATTCATTGACTTCGCGATATTCATCAAAGTTGATCGCTGAAATTTCCTGAATGACAACACTATCGCTTCCTCGACTTCGTAAGTAACTTGCTACATCAAAGGTACGACTCGTAACGCGAGCCGAAAAATTCTTGGTGTCTAACATGATACCAGCCATTAAAACACTGGCCTGTATTCTATTTAAACGATTTTTCTTAGAGTTTTGGAACTGAATTAATTCGCTGACCAGCTCACTAGCACTACTTGCACCGCTCTCAATATAAGTAATCATAGCGTTCTCTGGAAAATCTTCATCCCGTCGATGGTGGTCAATAACGATTACTTGGTGGAATTTCGAATAGAATTCCTCAGACAGGGTCAAGGCAATTTCGAATGGTCGACCATGATCAAGAGTGAACGATCCGTCACCATTCTCAAAGCGTCCGAAATTGTAATCAATTTTGTCGATCCATCTGCTTCAATTCGTTGAACAGCTCGCTCAATATCCTGTGCCATAGACCCATCATCATAGACAGCATAAGAGCGTTCATTAATGTTACTTGCAAACAATTGCATTCCTACAGATGCGCCTAAGGCATCCATATCCAATTTTTTGTGACCCACGACGAAGACTTGATCAACTGCTTTAATCTTCTCAGATATAGCTGTCATCATTGCACGTGTACGAGTACGAGTACGCTTAATTGCAGAAGCAGTCCCTCCACCAAAGAAAACTGGATTCTTCCCTTCATCATTTTCTCTGACGACTGCCTGGTCCCCTCCTCGAACTTCTGCTAAGTTCAAATTCGACAAGGCAACTTTCCCAATTTCATCATGATTCCCATCTCCATAGGAGAAGCCCATACTTACAGTAATAGGTAATTCACGATTCTTAGCTTCTTCACGAAACTGATCAATCAAGGAAAACTTGGAGTCCATCAATTGCTCAAGCACGGTGTAATCAGTGAAGAGATAGAAACGATCCATACCAACCCTACGGTAAAACATATGGTACTTTTCAGAAAACTCTTCAACAAAATTTGCAATAAAACCGTTAATACTACTGATATCTGAGTCAGAAACTACATCTTCTAGGTCATCATAATTGTCTACCGACATAATTCCAATGACCGGCCTCGTCGTCACAAGACCAACGTTGGCCTTATACTCACTAGATGCATCAAAAAAGTAAACAACGTTGGCCTGAGAATCCAGATAGACGGAGTATTTTTTATTTCCAATCGTTGCATAGTGACCCTTATTCTCAAAAGGAATTGCTAATACCTTTTGTAACTCTTCTACATCAAATTGTCCATCCTCTGTTGAAAAGATCAACTCTACGTATGGATTGAACCACTCTACTTCGCTAGTTTCACTGTTAATCTTAATAACCCCAACAGGCATCTTATCCAATAAGGAAGCAAGACCATTCTCGGCCTGGTGATTGATGTACTGGATTTGCTCTAACACATCTAACTCAACTTGTTGCAATTGATGGAGAAAAAGAAGGATTACCCCTGCAAGCACTAAAAATAAAATCACTAAATTCGCTAGTGTTCCACCAAATAGTCTCGATGTAATGGCTAAAATAATAAAAGATAACAAACCTACCATCCAATAATGGATTGGTGTCATACGAAATTTTTTCATTATAAACCTCTGTTGGGTCATTATACCACAAAATACCAGAAAATGCGAGGTAACAAAGCTTCTTCCACGCTTGAAACTTCTGGTTTTTTGCAACCATCCCTCTATATTGTACTGTGACTGTGTAAATTATATTGACACAACTGTAAACAATAAAGAAGAGTCTAACATTCTCTCTCAAAAATACTCCTGTAAAGAATAAAAAGTGACGGAGGTGTCACTTTTTATCACTTGTTTGTTAGTACTAGTGTCATCAAGATTCTTTTTCTTGATTCTTCGAAATACTCCGGCTCTTCCCTTCAAGATAGACCATCAAGATAGAAATATCAGCTGGGTTGACACCCGAAATCCGACTAGCTTGACCGATGGTTTCTGGATTAATCAATTTAAACTTTTGACGAGCTTCGGTTGCAATAGAGTCAATGTCATCCCAGTCAATGTTGGCAGGAATTCGTTTTTCCTCCATTCGTTTCATTTTTTCAACCTGATCTAAAGCTTTTGAGATATAGCCCTCGTACTTAATTTCTGTTTCAATCAGCTCGATAATCTTATCATCTAACTCTTCAGCAGCTGGTCCAATAAAGTTAACAACATCTTGATAAGATACTTCTGGTCTTCTCAAGAATTCTTTGGCTGTGACAGCATCTGTCAATGGTTTAAAGCCTAGCGCTGCAACCTTCTCGTTCGTTTCCTTTACAGGTTTTAACTTAATACTGTCAAGGCGCTTCATTTCATTTTCAAACTGATACTTCTTGGTTTCAAAACGTGCCCAACGTTCGTCGTCAACTAGACCAACCTCGCGACCGATTTCTGTCAAACGCATATCTGCATTATCATGACGAAGAATCAAACGATATTCAGCACGGCTTGTTAACAAACGATAGGGCTCAACGGTCCCTTTGGTTACCAAGTCATCAATCATGACTCCAATATAACCATCACTACGTTTCAAGATGAGCTCTGGTTTTCCTTGAATTTTTAGGGCAGCATTAATCCCTGCCACAATTCCTTGGCCAGCAGCTTCCTCATAGCCAGATGTTCCATTGGTTTGGCCTGCTGTAAAGAGACCTGAAATTTCTTGGTTTCTAAAGTTGCCCGCAATTGATGTGGAAGGACCATATCATACTCAATCGCATAACCCGTTCGCATCATCTCAGCATTTTCCAATCCCTTTATAGAATGGACAAGATCTCGTTGCACATCCTCTGGTAAACTGGTTGACAAGCCTTGGACATAGACTTCTTCTGTATTTCGTCCTTCTGGTTCAAGGAAAAGCTGATGACGTTCCTTGTCAGCAAAGCGAACAATCTTATCTTCAATAGATGGACAATAACGAGGGCCAACACCCTTTACAACACCTGTAAACATAGGGGCCCGGTGTAAATTGCTGTTGATGATCTCGTGACTTTGACTATTGGTATAGGTTAGCCAACAAGGGATTTGATCCTTTAAATAATCCTCGTCACGCGAATTGTAAGAAAAGTGATTTGGATTCTCATCACCAGGTTGAATTTCCGTTTCTTCATAATTGATTGACGATGCCTTTACACGTGGTGGCGTACCCGTTTTGAAACGACCAATTTCAAGTCCTAGTTTTTTGAGATTGTCAGCCAAATTAATAGAAGCAAGGCTATGGTTAGGGCCAGACGAATACTTGAGATCCCCAATAATAATTTCTCCTCTGAGAGCTGTTCCTGTTGTGACAATAACAGCCTTGGCTCCATAGGCTTGATGAGTCGCTGTTACAACTCCTCTAACCTTCCCATCTTCGACGATGATCTCATCAATAACTGATTGGCGAAGAGTCAAGTTTTCTTGGTTCTCAACCGTCTTGCGCATTTCCTTAGAATAAAGTTCCTTATCCGCTTGGGCACGAAGTGCACGGACTGCTGGACCCTTTCCTGTATTCAACATCTTCATTTGAATGTAGGACTTGTCAATATTCTTGGCCATCTCACCGCCGAGGGCATCTACCTCACGGACCACAATCCCTTTTGCCGAACCACCAATTGAAGGATTACACGGCAAAAACGCCAACATTTCTATATTGATAGTTGCAAGTAAAACTTTACAACCCATCCGGCTCGCAGCAAGTGAAGCTTCTACACCCGCATGTCCCGCTCCGATTACAATAATATCGTATTCTTCTATAAAATTATAAGTCATCTTTTTTATTCCTCCAGCTGAATATGTTGTAATTGTCCGTTCCAATCTGGTAAGGCCGTTTTTAAAAATGCCGGTTTCAGGTCAACAGTTGATAAGCCTTCTAAAGCAAGCCACTGGCAAGGTAAGGACTTTGTATCTTCCTGCATAACCAAAGGTGCTTCTTCCAGCAAGTCCACCAAATAATGAAATTCAATGTTATGGTAGTGAATCCCATCTTGTTCAAAGCGATTTTCAACAATGAAAGCTAGCTGACCTGCTCTAGATAGAACGCCAAGTTCTTCTTTTACTTCTCGAACCACAGCATCTTCAGTAGCTTCATCCACTTGAATGGCACCTCCAATCGTATAAAAACCATCCTCATCTTCTACGACTAACAAACGATTATCTTTTACAATCAAAGCAGTGGCTCTCACACCAAAAACCGTCTGATTCAACTTGGTCCGAAAATCCCGTTTTTGCATTTTACTTCCTTTCGAAACGACACAAAAATAGTCAAAACTCTGAGAAGTGCAGGACAAAAAAGCCTGCAACATCCATGAGCTTTGACCATCATGACTATTGTTAAAGTTATTTTATCAAATCAAATCGTTTTGTCAATGCAAATCACTGTTTGAGCAAGGTCTGCACACTGACGATAATCATCTGTATTCCTATCGAGAATAGTAAAAGTCCCATCATTTTCGTTATAATTTTCATCAAATTTTCTCCCAAGAAGCCTGCAATTTGTTTTGCACTTCTTAACAGGAGATAAGTGATGACACATAGTAGAGCAAAAGCAACTACGGTTATCAGTTGATTCTGCAAATCTCCATTAGCCAGACTTAAAGCAGTTGTAATTGTACCTGGTCCCGCAAAAAGTGGCATTGCAAGAGGAGAAATAGCAATAGACATTGGATCTGAATTTACTGCTTGCTGCTCCATTCCTTTATAGCTGGGTGAATGATTACCATTAATCATATGATAACCGATAACGGCCACTAATATTCCACCAGCAATTCTGAAAGAAACAATTGTAATTCCAAATACTTTAAAAATGAAATCTCCTGAAAAGATAAAAACAGTTACAATAACAAAGGCAATCAAAAGACTCCTAAAAGCAATTTTTCGTGAAATTTTTTGACTATCATCTGCTACTAAAGCCATGTAAGCAGGAAGATTTGAAATTGGGTTCATTATAGCGAAAAATGCCATAAATGCATAAAAAAATTGAGAATTCATCGTTTTTACTTAACTCCAGTTAGACATACTGACAAACTTTTCCGTCTTTATACGCTTGGTCAATAATACCGCCGCCCAAACATTCCTGACCATCATAGAAAACAACGGCTTGACCAGGTGTAATAGCACGCTGAGGTTCAGCAAAAATAACCTCTGCTTTATCACCTTTAACCTTTACAGTAACTTTACTATCAGGTTGACGATAACGGAATTTTGCTGTACATTCTAACGTAAATTCTTCAGGCATCTCTCGTGTAAAGTGAACTTGACTAGCCTGTAAACTTGTTGACATCAGTGCTTCATGATAGAAGCCTTGACCAACGTAAAGAATGTTTTGGCTAAGGTCTTTCCCCACTACAAACCATGGAGCATTGTCTCCACCCTGTTGTCCACCAATTCCAAGACCACCACGCTGACCGATCGTGTAATACATCAAACCGGCATGTTCACCCATATCTCGTCCATCTACGGTCATCATTCGGCCTGGCTGAGCAGGTAGATAGTTGCTGAGAAACTCTTTGAAATTCTTTTCTCCGATAAAGCAGATTCCAGTGGAATCCTTCTTTTTAGCCGTTGCTAGTCCAGCTTCTTCTGCCAACCGGCGAACCTCAGGCTTTTCTAAATGTCCCAACGGGAACATGGTTTTTTGAAGTTGCTCTTGTGACAGCTGGCTTAAGAAATAAGTTTGATCCTTCCCGTTGTCAACGCCGCGTAGCATATGAACAATGCCATTCTCATCACGCGTCACGCGCGCATAGTGCCCTGTCGCTACATAATCTGCACCGAGTGTCATAGCATAATCTAGAAAAGCCTTAAATTTAATTTCCTTATTACACATGACATCCGGATTTGGTGTCCGACCAGCTCGGTATTCAGCAAGGAAATATTCAAAGACACGATCCCAATATTCTTTCTCAAAGTTGACAGAATAGTAAGGAATGCCAATTTGGTCTGCAACTGCTGCTACATCCTTGTAATCTTCTGTAGCTGTACAGACGCCATTTTCGTCTGTGTCGTCCCAGTTTTTCATGAAGATGCCAATAACATCGTACCCCTGTTGTTTTAACAACAAAGCCGTTACAGATGAATCGACACCGCCACTCATTCCAACAACAACACGTGTTTTCGAGTTATCACTCATAGGTTTCTCCCATCTTTTCGTTTCTCACGATTGAAGGTCGTGGTGTGCTTCAACGATTGAAGGTCGTTTTGAGCATTATCAATTGTAACACGCTTTATAGCAGAAAACAAGCATCTTGCCATTCTACTTATTGACTATTGTATCTAGACGTTTACAAGTCTGTAAAGTAAAAAGAGTCCAATTGCTGAACTCTTTCATCTACTTTAATACCAACCATTGGCCAGCCAGAAGTTTTTAGCTGCCGACCATGAACCATAGCGGTTGACAACATATTGATTGGCTACTTTTTCCTGATTTGCTTCGGATAAATCACCGTTTAAATAAGAAAGGGATAACTGGTAACGACCATAATATTGGCCATTTTGTGCTGTGTAACTGCCACTTGATTCTTTCTGGGCAATCCATTCTTTAGCCGCTGCATCTTCGGCACTCAAGCCATCTGAAGCAGATACCGTGGTTGTTGCTTGTGTAGTGTTGGCTTTACTAGTGGCAGCTTGCTCTGTAGTATTAGTTGTTGCCTTCTCATCTTCAATCTCTAAAACCTGACCAACTGTAATGAGATTTACATTGCTAATCTTATTTTTCTTAGCAATTGCATCAACCGTTGCATTCTTCTCTTTAGCAATAGCTGATAAGGTATCACCTGACTTCACAGTGTAAGATTCTGCACTGGCGAGGACGGGAATAAACATTCCTGATAATAAGCTCAGTCCGATAACACGTTTTACAGACATTTTTATATTCATAGTTTTACACTCCTTTTCTGTATGTTCTTTATCTTACAGAAGAAATGTTTCAGAAACTTTATGAAATCACGTCAAATATTTCAACAATATGTTAGTAAGAATAAAAACACCTCAAATAAACTAGTTTTAAGTATCTTTTAAGTTTAAAACAAAATTTCCCTCTTAAATAGAAGAAAACATGCCCTAGATTTGTTATAATGAAAGAAAAGAAACCCTAAGGAGCTGACTGATGAATTCGCTTAAATTCCAATCCGTATTTGATATTATTGGACCGGTTATGATTGGACCTTCTAGTAGCCACACTGCTGGAGCTGTTCGTATTGGAAAAATTGTCTCTTCAATTTTTGGAGAGGATCCAACAGAAGTTGAATTTCAGTTGTTTAATTCCTTTGCCAAAACCTATCGTGGTCACGGGACAGACTTGGCCCTTGTAGCTGGAATTTTAGGCATGGATACAGATGATCCAAGAATCCCCAATAGTCTTGAAATTGCACATGAAAGAGGAATTCGAATCGTCTGGTCTATTCAAAAGGAGAGCAATGCTCCTCATCCAAATACGACGACCATCACGGTGAAAAATGAGCACAAAACCATCTCCGTCACAGGAATTTCCATTGGTGGGGGAAACATACAAGTTACCGAGTTAAATGGCTTTGCAATTTCTCTAAACATGAATACCCCAACAATTATTATCGTTCACCAAGACGTTCCTGGGATGATCGCCCATGTCACAGAAGCCCTTTCCCGCTATGATATCAATATCGCCCAAATGAACGTTACCCGCGAAAAAGCCGGAGAAAAGGCTATTATGATCATTGAAGTAGATTCTCGAAATTGTGACGAAGCCATTGAGTTAATCCGTCAAATTCCCCATTTACACAATGTGAATTTCTTTCAATAAGGAGACCCCATGTTTTATTCAATTACCGAACTAGTTGAGCAAGCGACCCTCCACTATGAAGGAAATGTCGCAGAATTAATGATTGCAACTGAGTTTGAGCTAACTGGTCGCGAGCGCGAAGAAGTTCTGACCCTTATGACTCGAAACCTCGAAGTCATGAAAGAATCCGTTCATCTTGGACTCAATGACCAACTTTCTCGAAGTGGCTTGACTGGAGGAGATGCTGCAAAACTAGATCGCTATATTCGATCTGGAAAAGCCCTCTCTGACTATACTGTCCTAACCGCTGCCAAAAATGCTATTGCTGTCAACGAACACAATGCAAAAATGGGCTTGGTCTGTGCTACTCCCACTGCTGGATCAGCTGGTTGCTTACCTGCTGTTCTTACTTCAGCCATCGAGAAACTCCATTTAGATGAACACAAACAATTGGAATTCTTATTAGCAGCAGGAGCTTTTGGACTGGTTATTGCCAACAATGCATCGATTTCAGGAGCTGAGGGAGGATGTCAAGCCGAAGTGGGTTCCGCGGCTGCCATGAGTGCGGCTGCCTTGACGTTAGCTGCTGGGGGAAGTCCTTATCAAGCTAGTCAAGCCATTTGTTTCGTCATTAAAAATATGCTAGGCTTGATTTGTGATCCCGTTGCAGGACTGGTGGAGGTTCCTTGTGTGAAACGAAATGCTATGGGAGCTAGCTATGCTTATATTGCAGCGGATATGGCTTTGGCAGGAATCGAATCCAAAATCCCTGTTGATGAAGTCATTGACGCCATGTATCAGGTCGGATCAAGCCTACCAACTGCCTTTAGAGAAACGGCCGAAGGTGGTCTGGCAGCGACTCCAACTGGGAACGGCTACAGCAAGAAATATTTGGAGAATAAGCTATGAAGTACATATTTTTCGACTTAGATGGAACCTTAGTCGATAGTTCCGAAGGTATTGAGACAACTTTTTTACATACTTTTAACGAACTGGGTGTTCCTGCACCTGATAAAAAAACGATTCGAACCTTTATGGGCCCTCCACTCGAGGTTACATTTACAAACCATATTCCAAAAGAACTTGTCACAAAAGCTGTAGAAATCTATCGTACTTATTACAAAGAAACTGGCCAACAACAAACCTATCTCTACCCAGCTATCAAAGAACTCCTTCATCAATTGAAGGGATTGGGTCATCACTTATTCATCACCACCTCCAAAAATCAGGAAGTTAGTCTTGAAATAGCTCATTCACTAGGAATCAGTGGTTACTTTGAGGGAATTTATGGATCTATTCCTGGTTCTATGCACAAGGCAGATATCATCCAACGGGTCATGACAGATTATCAGATCCCTCCAGCAGAGGCTTGTATTATTGGGGATACTAAGTTTGATATTATTGGTGGAAAAAACATTGGTATCCATACGATCGCAGTCAGCTGGGGATTTGCTCCTTTAGAAGACTTAAAAGCACAAAGACCAGATACCATTATCTATCATCCCCTAGAATTGATTTCATATTTAACAGCATAAAAAAGGTTTACAATCTTGTAAACCTTTTTCTATTTTTGCTAGTGCAATCCTTTATAACAGCTGATTCTACAAAATTAATATTTGATTGAAACTGTCGACTAAATCAGAAGGCATTGACTCTTCCCTTATCATCATATCACAAAAAAAGAGGGGAATCCCTCTTTTGTTTTTAATACCCCCAAGCTGAAAGTCCTTGGTTAGAATAGGCATTGTAAGCTGATTGGATTTGATCATCCACTGTAGCTGTTGATCCCCAACCTGGCATAGTTTGGAAAAGACCACTAGCACCTGAAGCATTTGCTGCATTTACTTGACCGTTCGATTCGCGAGCAATAATAGCTTCCCATGTTGAGGCTGGTACGCCAGTCAATTCTGCCATCCGAGCAGCTGCGTATGCTCCTGTTTCACCTGCTGTATTCCCATTAGCAAGAACAATCCCATTACTAGAAGTAACAGCTGGCGCTGCATTATATGTTGTATTTCCTGCTTGGACTTGTGCCGTTGTCGCTTGTGTCACCTGTGTTGCTTGTGCTTGATTAGCAGTAGCAGGTTTCACTGTATTAAGAAGTGAATTTGAACGCTCACCAAGCTCAATAATTTGACCAGCATGAATCAAGTCTTTATTGCTCAATTGGTTCAATTCAACAAGTTTTTGAACGGTTGTGTTATTTTCAATAGCAATCTGTGATAAAGTATCACCAGTTTTTACTTCATATGTTTCAGCATTCACTACGAAACTTGTAACAAAAAGTGATAGAGCTGATACGACAGAAGTCAATGTCCATTGGACTTTTTTTGTGTTCATCAATACATTCTCCTTTCGAACATAATACTATCTTACACATTAATTGTTACAGTTAGTTATAATTTATATTACAAAGATTACAAATGAATGTATTTTTGATGCAAAAAACGCTATAACTAGCGTTTTTTTATGATTTTTGACTAAAAAGACCCATTATATAGTGGTGCTATCCTAACTTTTTAGTATAAAAATAAGATATCCTACTAAAAACAAGAAACAAATAGCTAGACTATCTACAAGCTTCCATTTTAATTGGCGATAACGACTTCTTCCTTCTCCACCTTTGTACCCTCTTGCTTCCATAGCTATCGCAAGAGCATCCGCACGTTTAAGACTAGAAGCAAATAGTGGAATTAGAATAGGGATGAAGGATCGAATCTTCTGTAGTAGGTTCCCTTCTCCAAAATCTACTCCTCTAGCCCTCTGAGCATTCATTATTCTTTGCGTATCATCCATTAAAGTTGGAACGAAACGGAGACTCATCGAAAGCATGAGACCAATTTCATGAGCTGGAACTTTTATCAGTTTAAAGGGAGTTAAGAGCTTTTTCCACCGCATCGGCTAAGCTTAATGGAGTAGTAGTCAGGGTTAAGATGGTAGAAAAGACAACAATAAGAATAAAGCGACAGAAAATTACTCCTGCTCTAGCCAATCCTAGGTCCGTTATCTTAAAGAAATGAAATTGGAATAGGAGGGTCCCGTCAGTGCTTGCAAACAACTGAAAAAAAGGTTGTAAAAGCTATGATAAAAAAACCATTGATTTAAAGCCATTAATAAAAAAACGAAGAGGAATTTTAGCAATGAAAATCAAACTGAATGCGAGTAGGAATAAAAGAATATTGGTCATACCATTATTAGCCCAAAAAAGGATATAAATCAACAAGAAGAGGCCTAATAATTTTGCTCTTGGATCCATACGATGAAGAACCGAGTTCCCTGGAACATATCTTCCTAAAATCATACTATTCATGTCCAATTAACTCCTTAAATTCCTCCAATGTAATCGGTAAAGTTGGAAAGGATAATCCTTTATTGCGCAAGCGCCAAGCAAATTTTGTTACTTTCGGTACACCCAATTGAATTTGTTCTAATCCTTCTACATCCTGAAATACTTCCTTTGGATGTCCAGACATCACAATCCGTCCTTTTTCCAAAACATATACAAAATTTGCATATTCCGCTACATCTTCCATAGAATGACTGACAAGAATGATGGTCATACCAGCACGATGAAGCGATGCAAACAACTTCATCAGTTCCCTTCTCCCAAGTGGATCTAATCCAGCCGTTGGCTCATCCAGTACCAAAATTTCAGGTTCCATCGCCAAAATACCTGCAATAGCAACCCGTCTCATTTGACCACCAGATAATTCAAAAGGGCTCCGTTCAAATAAATCTTCAGAGAGTCCAACTAGTTGCAATTTCTCCTTAGCAAGTCTCTCAGCAGACTCTTGGTCCACTCCAAAATTTGTGGACCAAATGCAACATCTTTTACCACGGTTTCAGCAAAGAGTTGACTTTCTGGGAATTGAAAGACAAGGCCCACCTTTTTTCGAAGATTTTTTAACTCTTTTTGAGAAGACTCTGAACTAATGGACAAATCGTTCATTTGGACTTCCCCGCGACTGGGTAAAAGAAGACCATTTAATAACTGGAGGATAGTCGATTTTCCACTTCCAGTATGTCCAATTAGAGCTGTATAAGAACCACTCGGTATTTCTATATTCACATCAAAAAGAGCGGCCCCCTCAAAGGGAGTGCCTTCTTGATAGGTGTAACTAAGCTGTTTTAAAGCAATTCCCATAATCGTTTTTCTAGCTCTCCTTCAGTCTGATAGGTTTCTCCAACTGGAAAACCTTTTTGATGTAACATGCTTCGTAATTGATTGGCAAAGGGTTCTTCTAATCCAATTTTTTCTAAGTCATCTCTGGAAAAGAGCTCTCTTGGAGTAACATCCAAGGTTGCTTTCCCTTTTTCAAATAAGATAACCCGGTCACTCAAGGATACTTCTTCTAAATCATGCGTAATAGAAATAACCGTTAATCCGTATCGTTCTTTGACTTCTCGAACCGTTCGAATCAGTTCCAAACGTCCTTCAGGATCCAACATACTAGTCGCTTCATCTAAAATAATGATTTTGGGTCGTAAGGCAATAATTCCTGCAATCGCCACACGTTGCTTTTGTCCACCAGATAATCTAGCGGGTTCACGATCTTTAAACTCCTCCATGTGGACCATTTTTAGAGCATCGTGTACTCGTTGAACCATTTGATCTCTAGGAATCCCTTGGTTCTCCAACCCAAAGGCTACATCATCTTCTACTGTAGCCCCAACAAACTGGTTATCAGGATTCTGAAACACCATTCCAATTTCGCTTCGTTTATCCCAAACATTGTCAGACGTTAACAAATCTCCTGATATATAGATTTCACCAGCTTCTGGCTCTAACAGACCATCAATCAAGCGGACCACAGTTGATTTTCCGCTTCCATTGTGTCCAATAATAGATAACCATTCCCCTTGTTTCACGTGAAACGATGCCTCATTTAGCTGATAAACATCTTCTGATTTTTGGTATTTAAAAGAAAGGTTTCGAACTTCAATAATATTATTCATCTATCTAAAGGTATCTTTAAAGAGGTAGGCACTACCTTTGAAGTATTCATATCCAGAATAGATTGTAAAGACGAGTGCTACATATAGTGTTAGTTGTCCCAATAAATTCCAATGCAAGAGAAGGAAGATAATGGCAAACATTTGAGAAAAAGTTTTTATTTTTCCAGGCATAGCTGCTGGTAAAACAACTCCCCCTGTCTCCACTAATAATAAACGAAGACCAGTAACAGCTAATTCACGACAAATAATGACAGTTGCAATCCATCCTGGCACCATTTTCAACTCAATCATCATGATAAAGGCAGACATAACTAACAGCTTATCGGCCATAGGATCTGCAAATTTACCAAAGTTACTGACTACTTGCCATTTACGAGCAAGGTAACCATCTAAGTAATCTGTAATACTGGCAATAGCAAAAACAATGGCTGCTACCACATGCCAAGCATAGCTTTTGCCAAACATTAATATGAGAATAAAAATAGGAATAAAAACAATACGAATAAATGTTAAAGCATTAGGAATATTTTCTTTTTTCATTCTAGTCTCCTTACTAGTTTACAATATAAGTTACAACTACTTGACAAGTAATTTTGTCGATTTAAATCGAATAAATAATAAAACAACTGTAATATAATCATTTAGGGAAAATGATGAAGTCCGTCATGTCACAGGAGTTGACAAACTCTCTACCAATTTTGACAACATCCTGTAAAGAAATACTCTGTAAAATTTTTGGTAGATCAAAGAGATTTTCACCTGATTTAAGTGGATTAAATTGGGTCGCAATATATTCCAAAGAATTCAATCCATGGAGAAAGTCTCCAAACATTTCACTTTTAATCGTATCTAAATGTTCTTGTGTCACATCTGGATCCTTTTCGAAATTCTTAATAGCTGTTCGAAATTGATGAGAAATACTAACTGGTTCTATGGTATCCATCGTTAACATGACAAAGTGGAAAGAAGATTCAACTTCTACTTCCAGTGTCAAGGAGTTGTCAATCTTTCCAACTTCATAAAGAGATTGAAACCGTGTAGAGGTCCAGCCAAACATCATAGCAAAGAGTAATTTAATAATGATCTTATAACGATATTGAAAAGGGGAAGGAACTAGATTTCTACCTCGAATTCCAATCGCCAATTTTGGAGAAGCAACCTCCATCCGACTCGTTTCATTCTGAATCACAGGATGTAATATAACAGGCGAAATATTTGGTAAAGAATTCGAGGAAGTGACACTCTCAAACCTTTAAAAACCTTGACAATATCGTCAAGATCAAATTTACCAACCACTACTAAATTCATATTTGACGGTTGGTAAAACAAATCAAAATTTTCCTGTAAAGAGGACTTTTCAATTTTGGAAAGAGAAGGAACGGATCCAGCAATATCTTGTGATAGAGGAGTATTGGGGTATAAGTTAGCAAGTGCTCTAAAAAACAATTGATAATCAGGATTATCTTGGTACATCTCAATTTCTTGCTGAATAATCAAGCGTTCCTTTTCAAGTGAACCTTCAGAAAGATGAAGGGTTTGAACCATTTCTAACAATAATCTGAGATTTTCAGATACATTCGAGGTCGTCGAAAATAGATAACTCGTCTGTGTAAAGCTAGTAAAAGCATTACTTTCCGAACCTAAACGAACAAAGTGCTGTAAATAATCCTTTCCATCCTTATCCTCAAATAATTTGTGTTCCAAAAAATGAGCGATTCCAGCTGGGTATTCCTTTTTATCTTTCGAAGGACCGATTGTAAAGCAGGTGTCAACCGATCCAAATTTCGTAGAAATCATTGCATACGTTTCATTGAAATCATCTTTTGGAATTAGATAAAGTTTTAACCCATTTTGTAAAGTTGTTTGATAAACAGATTCTCCTACAGCAGGGTATTCTTTTTTTTCTAATCTTGTACTACTCATTCTCTTCCTTCCATAAAGTATACCGACTGCAACTTAAGGGATTTCGCAACCGTCGTCATCTCTTCCTTTGTCACTTCTTCAATTGCTTGAATCCAGTCCTCAATTGACAAGAATTGTTTCCCTAATACAGTTTGTAAATAGGCTCTCTCAAGTAAGGTACCTGGTCGATCTTGGGACAACTTAGCAGCATTAATAATCATTTCCTTTGTCAAGTTTATTTCTTCAGTTGTAAACTTACCTCTTTTGAGATCGTTAATTTGTCTACTCATTAAGGTCATCGTTCGAGTTCGATTTTTTCGATCAATGCCCGCATAGATTCGCAAAAAATTTGAAAAAATATCAAAATGACTCGAAATCGTATAAGCCAATCCCTCTTTTTCTCGAATAGTAGTAAACAATTTAGAGTGAGAGAAAGCACCAAGTAATCCATTGAGAACAATCAGAGCAAAATGTTCCCTCTCTCCATAGCGAACTGGAAAATGATAGCCTAATTCCAAAATTGATTGGTGGATGTCTCTTTGTTCCAACCCCTCTCTGACAACATTTGAAAAGGGCTGTTGATAAAATAAATTGACATCTAATTGACGAGGTTGTAAATGAAGTTTCTCTATTTCTCAATCACTGCTAGTTCGTTGAAATCACCCATAAAGAAAAAATCAATTCGATCTGACTTTAACATATCTTGTAAAGCTTGATAAGCTGTTGCTTCATCCTCATCTTTTATATGCTCGACACTCGCGTATTTACTTAATTTCATATCTGCTTGATCATAAAACAAATGATTCAATTGCTGATGGGCATAATAGAAGTGATTTTCAATCTCAGCCTCTAGTTCAGTGATTAGATTTTTTTTCTCTACCGAGAAGGTCTCTGAGTCAAAACGATCATTTTCAGCAAGAGGGGCATTCAACGATACCTTAAGTAACTCCAACATTTGGTCTGTTAACACATTTTTCTTACTTAAAAAGGCATCTCGAACATAGGACAGATGAATGTCAATATAATGCATTTGTCCCCGTTTTGAAACAGATGTTGAAAAATTAGCTCCATATAAGTTAGCCAATTGTTCTCTAAATTGTTGAGAAGTGGGGTATAGTTGATTAGCTGTTTCAATCATTCTCGAAGCTAAAACACGACCAGCCATCGTTTTCTCAGACAGTGGAGCAGAGAAACGAACTTTAATTTGGTTGGTCTTGAATTTTCCTGATTTAATAAAATGGATGTTGACACCAGTAACTAATTCCATTATCATCCTCATTCTAACTAATATTACTCTTCATTATATCATGAAATCCCCCCAAAATCTTTCCTAGACTGATTAAAAAACGTTTACAGTCTATCCCATCGATCCCATTTTTTGAGGGTTTTATGATATAATAGCTATCATTGAGGTGAACTATGAATTATAAATTATTTGATGAATTTATCACATTACAAGCCCTATTTAAAGAACTTGGAATCATCCATAGTGGAGGAGCTATTAAGACTTTTTTACTTGAAAATCAAGTAGTTGTAAATGATGAGCCTGAAGCAAGAAGAGGACGTAAATTACGAGTTGGAGATGAAATCAAGGTCATTGGTACTGAAGATGTTATAACGATTCTTCAACCTAGTCCTGAAGAAATCAAAGAACACCAAGCGGACAAACTAGAAAAAGAACGTGTTGCTCAATTGGTGAAGAAATTAAACCAAGAACAAAAAAAACATTCTAAAACCAAAAAAGAAGAGAATAAGCGGAAGCCTATTCGTTTCCCAGGAACATAATATGTGGCTTAAATCCATACATATTCAAAAATTTCGAAATTATAAAGAAGTAGATCTCCAATTCCACTCCGGTTTGAATATTTTCTTAGGCCAAAATGCTCAAGGAAAAACCAATCTCCTTGAGTCCATCTACTTTTTAGCCTTGACCCGTAGCCATCGTACCCGTTCTGATAAAGATTTAATTCATTTCCAACAGGAGCAATTTACCGTTTCTGGTATTTTAGAAAGAAAGACTGGTTCCCTACCTTTAGAAATTTCCTTATCTTCAAAAGGAAGAATCACTAAAGTGAACCACTTAAAACAAAGTAAGTTATCAACATATATCGGTAACATGAATGTGGTTCTCTTTGCACCAGAGGATTTACAACTTGTAAAAGGTGCACCCGCTCTTCGTAGAAAGTTTATCGATATTGATTTAGGACAGATGAAACCTTTCTATCTATCCGATTTAACAGCCTATCATCACGTTTTAAAGCAACGCAACAGTTACTTGAAAACAGCAAATACAGTTGATCCCACCTTTTTGGATGTTTTAGATGAGCAATTGGCAGATTATGGTAGCCGGGTCTGCATCCATCGAAAAGATTTTCTTAAAAAATTAGAGGATTTTGGCCAGGAAAAACATTTTGAAATTTCCAATCAAACTGAAAAACTCACCATTCGGTATAATTCCTCTGTTCCTTTTCAAGATGAACAGACACTTCGCCCAACCTTTATCAAATTACTTCGAGAAAATCGGACAAAGGATCTCATCAAAAAAACAACCAGTGTCGGCCCTCACCGAGATGATATCAATTTTTATATCAATGAAATGAACGCTACCTTTGGAAGCCAAGGCCAGCACCGCAGTGTTGTTCTTTCGTTAAAACTTGCAGAGATTTCATTAATTGAATCCTTGACGAAGGAAAAGCCGATTTTACTCTTAGACGATGTAATGAGTGAACTTGACAATAATCGTCAACTACATTTACTAGAAGTTATCTCTCGTGACATCCAAACATTTATCACAACTACTACCTTAGATCACCTAAAAGACTTGCCTGAAGACTTAAAAATCTTTAATATTCACTCAGGTCAAATTGACGAATAATTGACAGAGTTGTAAAATTAAGTTTACATATTTTTGACACAAAAATAGTGTGAAATCAGAGGATTTCACACTATTTCTTTTTTATTGAACGGAATAGTTTGGTGCTTCGTTGGTAATTTGAACATCATGTGGATGGCTTTCTTTCAAACCTGCCCCGGACATTTCAACAAATTGCGCATTTTCATGCAATTCTTGAAGGTTGGCAGCTCCAACATAGCCCATACCAGAACGAATACCACCAATCATTTGGAAAACGATATCAGCTGCTGATCCTTTATAAGCAACCCGACCTTCGATTCCTTCTGGAACCAATTTGTTAGCTTCATTGACAGAACCTTGGAAGTAGCGGTCACTTGAACCTTTCTTCATTGCTGCAATAGATCCCATACCACGGTATGTCTTAAATTTACGACCTTGGAAAATTTCAGTTTCCCCCTGGAGCTTCGTCTGTTCCGGCAAACATGGAACCAAGCATAACTGCATGACCACCCGCAGCCAAAGCTTTCACGATATCACCTGAATATTTGATACCACCATCCGCGATAATGGTTTTGCCATATTCACGCGCAACAGCAGCTGCATCATAAATCGCAGTAACTTGTGGAACCCCAACACCTGCAATCACACGAGTCGTACAGATAGAACCTGGCCCAATCCCAACCTTAACAACATCAACACCTGCATCATAGAGAGCACGCGCTCCCTCAGCTGTAGCAATATTACCTGCAATCAAGGTGCGATCTGGGAAATGAGCACGAATTTCAGCAATTTTACGAAGAACCCCTGCAGAATGACCATGGGCTGTATCGATGACAATGGCATCCGCACCAGCTTCAAATAATGCTTCCGCACGCTCAAAAGTGTCAGATGTAACTCCGACAGCACCTGCTACTAAAAGACGACCAAATTCGTCTTTAGCTGCATTTGGAAACTCAATAACTTTTTCGATATCTTTAATGGTAATCAAACCTGACAAACGACCATTCTCATCTACCAACGGCAATTTTTCAATGCGGTGTTCTTGGAGAATCCGTTCAGCGGTCTCTAAATCAGTACCGACTGGTGCAGTTACTAGATTCTCGCTAGTCATATGATTTGAAATTGGTTGATCATAATCAGAAATAAAACGTAAGTCGCGGTTGGTCAAAATCCCAACTAGTTTACGATTTTCCAAGGTTTCAACCACAGGAACACCACTGATACGGTACCGTCCCATGAGTTCATCGGCTTCAGCAATGGTATGTTCAGGTGTTAAGAAAAATGGGTCAATGATAACGCCGTTTTCAGAGCGTTTTACTTTACGAACTTCATCTGCTTGTTGGGCAATGGACATATTTTTGTGAATAACCCCAAGTCCTCCAGCACGGGCAATGGCAATAGCCATTTGGCTTTCAGTGACTGTATCCATCGCAGCTGTGATGATTGGGATATTCAACACAAGGTTATCCGCCAATTTTGTACGAAGATCTGCATCGTTTGGTAATACATGACTTTCAGCTGGAATGAGCAATACATCATCGAAGGTATAACCTTTTTTCAAAAATTTAGTGTCCCAATTTGACATTCCCATTTTCCTCTTTTCTTTCTTTTTGAGCCAAGCTCGTCTTTTTTGATTGATAATATCATACCATTCTAAGATAATTTGTCAATCATTTGTACAATATTTCAAAAAGAGGTGTTGGTACCTCTTTTGAATCATTTATTTTATTGAATCATCTCAATATCAAGAACTTACTTGAAATAGTTTAATCCCATGGCAGACTTGACTTGATCAAGCGTTTCTGCTGCAACCGAACGGGCTACTTCACTACCTTTTTGAAGCATGTCATAGACTTGACCCATATCTTTAGCAAATTCAATTCGGCGTTCGCGAATAGGACCCAACTCTCTCTCAAGAATTTCTAAAAGATAGCGTTTGGTTTTAACATCCCCTAAACCACCCCGTTGGTAATGATCTTTCATGTCTTGAATGGTCGCCTGATCTTCATCTTTGCCAAAAACATCCAAATAATGGAAAACCATATTTCCTTCAATTTTTCCTGGATCTTCGACACGAATATGCTCAGGATCTGTATACATACTCATCACCTTTTTCTTCAAGGTGTCCATATCATCCGCTAAATAGATACCATTGCCAAGAGATTTGGACATTTTGGCATTCCCATCCAGACCAGGCAAACGACCCGCTGCCTCATTTTCTGGAAAAATTCCCTCTGGTTCAACCAAGACATCACAATGATAAGCATGATTAAAAGAACGGACGATTTCACGTGTTTGCTCAATCATGGGCTTTTGGTCTGTCCCAACAGGTACCAGATTGGCTTTAAAGGCGGTAATATCTGCAGCTTGAGAAACAGGATACACCAAGAAACCAGATGGAATAGACTCACCGAACCCTTTTTGGGCAATTTCTGTCTTAACAGTTGGGTTGCGTTCCAAACGTGAAACAGAGACCAAATTCATGTAATACATGGTCAATTCCGCTAGCTCAGGGATCTGACTCTGAATAAAAATGGTTGATTTATTTGGATCTAATCCAGCTGCTAAATAGTCTAGAGCAACGTTTCCGATGGATTCCACAATAGTTTGTGGGTCTTTAGCATGATCCGTTAGGGCTTGTTGGTCAGCTAAAAAGACAAACATTTGATACTTGTCTTCGTTTTGCATAAGAACTCGATTCTTCAATGAACCGACATAGTGTCCAATATGGAGTTTCCCTGTCGGGCGATCTCCAGTTAAAATAATCGGCTTGGTCATTTTTCTTCCTCCCTGAAGTACAAAATAAAAGCCCACGCATAGCAAAAACTATGCGAGGGCGTCTGAGACACGGTGCCACCTCACTTAGAACAACATGTGCTGTTCCCTCTGACTCATCACAAATGAGCTGCACATAAGGCCTGCTAGCCGAATCTCTATTGGTTAAGATTCTATTTGAACATCAGTCCATTTCATTCTGTTTCGTTGCTTATTTTCAGCAACCATAAGCTCTCTAAAAAAACGAATACAAATTACTCTTCTGATTGCTTTTCATTATATAATGACATCAAGGGAAAGTCAAGTTCTTCCCTCTTTTATCATCCATTATCATCTCCCTCAAATGCTTAAGGGTATTCATTGAAAAATCAAGCGTTTTCTAGTAAAATAGGCTTATATAGACAGAAAAAGAGGAGAAATATACGTGTTAACAGTTACAGACGTCTCACTACGTTTTAGTGATCGTAAACTTTTTGATGATGTCAACATCAAATTTACAGAAGGAAATACCTATGGTTTGATTGGGGCCAATGGTGCTGGAAAATCAACCTTTTTAAAAATCTTAGCAGGGGATATTGAACCAACAACTGGTCACATTTCTCTTGGACCAGACGAACGTCTTTCTGTTCTTCGTCAAAATCACTTTGACTACGAAGATGAGCGTGCCATTGACGTCGTTATCATGGGAAATGAAAAACTTTATAGCATCATGAAGGAAAAAGATGCTATCTATATGAAGGAAGATTTTTCAGATGAAGACGGAGTCCGTGCAGCAGAGCTTGAAGGAGAATTCGCTGAACTAGGTGGTTGGGAAGCTGAGAGTGAAGCTTCACAACTCCTCCAAAATCTGAATATTCCCGAAGAGCTCCACTACCAAAATATGAGTGAACTAGCAAATGGAGATAAAGTGAAAGTCCTCCTAGCCAAAGCTCTCTTTGGTAAACCAGACGTCCTTCTTTTGGACGAGCCGACCAACGGTCTTGATATTCAATCCATTACCTGGTTAGAAGATTTCTTGATTGATTTTGAGAATACCGTTATCGTCGTATCCCACGACCGTCACTTCTTGAATAAAGTCTGTACTCACATGGCCGACCTTGACTTTGGAAAAATCAAACTCTATGTCGGTAACTACGATTTCTGGAAAGAATCATCTGAACTGGCTGCCAAGTTGTTAGCAGATCGGAATGCCAAAGCAGAAGAAAAAATCAAACAATTACAAGAATTTGTGGCTCGTTTCTCTGCCAATGCTTCAAAATCTAAACAGGCAACTTCACGTAAAAAGATGCTTGACAAGATTCAGTTAGAAGAAATTGTCCCATCTAGTCGAAAATACCCATTTATCAGCTTTAAAGCGGAACGAGAAATCGGGAATGATTTGTTGACAGTAGAAAACTTATCTGTAAAGATTGATGGTGAAACTATTCTTGACAACATCAGCTTCATCTTGCGTCCAGGTGACAAGACAGCTCTTATCGGACAAAACGACATCCAAACAACTGCCTTGATCCGCGCCATTATGGGTGAAATCGAATATGAAGGAACTGTCAAGTGGGGAGTTACAACTAGTCGTTCTTACTTACCAAAAGACAATTCAGCTGACTTTGCAGGGGGCGAGTCGATACTTGACTGGCTCCGTCAATTCGCAAGTAAAGAAGAAGATGACAATACCTTCCTTCGTGGATTCCTCGGACGCATGCTCTTTTCTGGAGACGAGGTTAACAAACCTGTAAACGTCTTGTCAGGGGGAGAAAAGGTGCGCGTGATGCTTTCAAAACTCATGCTTCTGAAGTCAAACGTTCTTGTACTTGACGACCCTACAAATCACTTGGATTTGGAATCTATTTCAAGCTTGAACGATGGATTGAAAAACTTCAAAGAATCCATCATCTTTGCCAGTCACGACCATGAGTTTATTCAAACTCTTGCCAACCATATCATTGTTCTTTCAAAAAATGGTGTCATTGACCGGATCGATGAAACCTATGACGAATTCTTAGAAAACCAAGAAGTTCAAGCAAAAGTCAAAGAACTTTGGAAAGACTAAGAAATCACTCTAAATGATCAAAAACCCTGGAACCTTTGTTTCAGGGTCTTTCAATAGACTATATGAAATTTAAAAAATTTTTATCACACCCTATCATATTTTACTTTACAGCTTTTTTACTTCCCTTTACAATCTTATTTTTTGTCTACCTCAGTCAAGGGATTTATTGGGGGAGTGAAACGTCTCCTTTATTAGGCGATGGTTTCCATCAATACGTTATTTTCGACGTTACCTTACGAAATATTTTACACGGAACAGACAATCTCTTTTACAGCTTTACAAGTGGACTAGGCTTAAACTTTTACGCCCTTTCTAGCTATTATTTGGGCAGTTTTTTATCTCCCTTTGTCTTCTTCTTTGACAGTTTATCTATGGTTGATTCCGTCTATCTTTTTACACTGATAAAGATAGGGTTGATAGGGTTGTCAACCTATCATTCCATTAAGGGAATCTATCCTCAACTACAAAAATTCTTGATTCTTTCACTGTCAACTTCATTTGCTTTAATGAGTTTCTCAATCAGTCAGATTGAAATCAAAACCTGGCTCGATGTCTTCATTTTGGCTCCACTCATTCTCTTAGGTCTACACCGTTTAATGACTCAAAAGAAACGGGTTCTCTACTTTACAAGCTTGACTATCCTTTTCATCCAGAATTATTATTTTGGATTTATGTTGGCTCTCTTCTTGACATTATGGTATTGTACTCAGCTTTCCTGGGACTTTAAAAAAAGAATATCTTCTTTCTTTGACTTTACAATCGTGTCAATTCTAGCAGGGGTCACTAGCTTGATCATGATTTACCCTACCATTTTAGATTTACGAACTCATGGGGAAAACTTTACCAAGATTACAAGAACCTTTACAGAAAATAGTTGGTACTTAGACGTTTTTGCAAAAAACTTAATCGGTAGCTTCGACACAACAAAGTATGGGGCCATCCCTATGATTTATGTTGGCCTGTTCCCATTTTTACTTGCCTTTCTATTTCTTTGTCAAATCGATCCAGTTTCACGTGAAACTAGCCTATTTGACTTTATTAGTCATTCTTATTGCAAGCTTCTATTTACAGGCTTTAGATTTATTTTGGCAGGGGATGCATGCTCCCAATATGTTTCTTCACCGTTATGCCTGGCTTTTTTCATTGACAATTTTGTTCATGGCAGCAGAAGTTCTCAATCGGATAAAAGAAATCAATTGGCAACGACTCTGCCTAGCTGTTAGTTTGCTTAGTATTGGATTTGTTCTCACTTTTCTCTATCGCAAACACTATCCTTTCTTGACAATCAGTCATTATGTATTGACACTAGAATTTCTTCTTGTATTTTTCACTGTGACACTTGCCTTTACAGTTCGTAAACTTTCTTATCCAATTTTTTCTGCTGTTATTCTTTTCTTCTGTCTATTTGAAATCAGTATAAATAGCTATTATCAGATGGATGGGATTGCAACTGAATGGGTATTTGCAGCTCGTTCTTCCTATCAAAGAAATATTCCAGCCATTGAAAAATTGACAGCTGGTTTACAGGACAATCAAGAATTTTACCGAACAGAAATCCTACGTCCTCAAACAGGAAATGATACGATGAAGTACAACCTACATGGAATTTCACAGTTTTCATCCGTTCGAAATACAGATACTAGTTCAACTTTGGATAAACTTGGTTTTAAATCTGATGGAACAAACTTAAATCTTCGCTATCAAAATAATACCTTACTCATGGACAGCCTCTTTGCTGTCAGATACAATCTAGCAGAAAAAAATCCTCAAAAATATGGATTTTATGTCATCAAATCAGACGAAACTCTCAGTCTGTATCAAAATAATCACGTCCTCTCTCTAGCATTTTTAACAAAGGAACCCTATAAAGATCTTAGATTGTCTAATCTAACATTAGACAATCAGAGAGATTTTCTCAATCGGATTACTGGAAAAAATCTTAAGTATTACCAACGGATCTATCCTCAAACAGCAAGTTCACAGGATAGTCCTCAAGGTCCTCAGAAAGCTCACATCGAAGCAGACAGTCTTTTATCCTATGCAAGTGTTGAGTATCAAGTATCTATTCCAAAAGACGCTCAACTCTATGTTAATCTTCCTTCACTCGAATTCGATAATGAAGACCACGAAGAGGTTGAAATTATGGTAAATGATCATGTCAACCGCTATTCAACTGACAATGTTTTTCCCTTCTTTACAGTTGGTAATTTCAAATCAGGAGAGACTGTCACTATTCGCATTGCTTTCCCTGAAAATTCTACTGTAACTTTCCAAGCTCCCGAGTTTTTTGCCTTAGATCTCCAATCCTATCAAGAAGCTTTTGATAGCATCAAAAAACAAAAGGTAAAAGTCCAAAACAAAGGAAATACAGTCATTGCTGATTACCAGGCAGAGCAGGCAGCTAGTCTCTTCTTCACCCTTCCTTATGATAAAGGATGGACAGCAACAATGAATCATCAATCTATCCCTATTCGAAGAGCACAAAAAGGTTTTATGACCGTTGATGTCCCTAAAGGGAAGGGGCAAGTTGTTCTACGGTTTATTCCACATGGTTTGAAAGAAGGTATGATAGCTTTCTTACTAGGGATTCTTTCCTTCGCTTGCTACAATACTTTTCGAAATAAATTTCAGTCCTCAAAAAAATAGTAAAGATTCATCATAAAAGCCCCTTCAATTGAAGGGGCTACTTATTTTGCACAAAAAAAGCATCCCTTAGGATGCTGACTTAGCTCCGCCAGTAGGACTCGAACCTACGACATCATGATTAACAGTCATGCGCTACTACCAACTGAGCTATGGCGGAATGAGATATAGTCCGTACGGGATTCGAACCCGTGTTACCGCCGTGAAAAGGCGGTGTCTTAACCCCTTGACCAACGGACCATTTCATTAACAGAACATATCCCATTATACCATCGATTAAAAAAATGTCAACCCTTTTTCTGTAATTTTTTTAATAATTCTTCTACCTTTTTAACCTGAGTTCGAGAAACTGGACAAGTCGTTTCCTCTTCTAAAATCAAGAGTCTCTCACGACGATTAAAACTCACTATCATTTTTCGATTCACTAGATAAGATTGATTGGGACTATAGAAATGATTTCCAATATCTTTTTTCAGAATATCTTTTATAGTACCTGAAAACTCCTTTTGAAAATTCTTTCCAACGATTCGTAACTTATGAGAAACTCCAGTCGTTTCAATGTATAAAATATCTCTATAAGGAATTCGAATATCACTATTTTTAAAGCTGTATTCAAAGAAATCAACAATATTTTTATTTTCAATAACATTGTTCTTTAAATAAAGGATACATTCTCGAATTTTTTCCTTGAATAAATCCTCATTTAAGGTCTTCTCAATAAATTCTAGAGCTGATACCTTATAACGATAGGTAATCGTAGCAAACTCCGACTTTGTCGTGATAAAGGCTATAATTGCAAAAGGATTAACCTCACGAATCATTTGTGCAGCTTTAATACCAGCTTTTTCATCTCCTTTAATATCAATATCAAGAAAGAATAGCTGATGAAAATCACCCTTGGTCAAATGTTCCTTAAGTTCCGAAATTTTACTCGTTGAAATGATATTTAGCCGTAAACCTTCATCCTCAGCTATCGCTTTCACATGTTTTTCAACTCGAACCTGTTGTGAAATTTCATCCTCTAATAATATAATATTCATTTAATTTCCTTTCTCTCCAACAACCAAGGTTTGTGTAAATTTTCCATTAATTAATTCTGTTTCCAAAAACACGAAAGAATAGCCTTCAACAATATCTTTGACAATACCAAGTCCCATGCCTCGCCGATCTCCCTTGGTTGAAAATCCTTTATCAAATAATTTATTCCAATCAATTGGCTGATCAGCAATAGAATTTTGAACAATCAAATGAACCCCGTTTGGCATATTGAAAACGGCAATATGGACTTCCTTCTCTAAACTAGAGTTTGCAGCTTCAATAGCATTATTTACCAAAATTCCAACCGTTCGTACCAAATCAAGCAATCTCATTGGAAGTTTTTCAATAACCTCTCCGGTTTCAAAAGTCAATTTAACGCCTAATTTCTCAGCATAGATCCATCCCCTACTTAGAATACTTCGTAAGGCTGAATCCCGAATATTACCAAGGTCAAATCCTGTATATTCTTCCTTCTGAAGTTCTCCATAACATTCTTCAAGAACATCTCTTTTTATCCGTTTAATATCTTCTAAATCCCTTTCCTCAATCGCTAGATTCAAAGAGGTTATGATATTTCCAAAATCGTGACGGAATCCCTTTAATTCTGCATAGAGATCTTGAATCTTATCCATATATTGTTCCATCTGACGTTGTTCAAATTTTTTCTGCTTCAGTTCCATTTTTTTCTCATACCGGTCCCGAACCGTCTTCATTTGAACCAAGGTCCCAAGGAAAATCAAGAAACAAATGGTCGCTATCATACTCCCAAAACTATTGAAATGGGCAATATTACTCAACCAATGAGAAGTATTCAAAGTTAGAGTTATAATAAGATAAACCCCAATTAACTGTTGAACAAATTTCTTAAAAATTCGCTCTTTAAAGTAAAGAAGATCAACTTCAAAAATAGATATTATCTTAATTATGATAAGTATAGATAATACCGAAACAGTTAAAACAAATAGAAAAGAAAATTGATTAACTAAACTATCACCAATTATGGATGATAAGATAACTGATAAAAATGTATCAGTAGTTTCAAATGCTAAATATAAAAATAGAGAATAGAAAATGGAAATTAGTTTGTTAAACTTAGAAAAATGATAATAGTAAAAAAATAGAAAAAAATAATGGATATATTAAAGTCAATAATGCATATAACAGCTCTAATTCATAATATCCAAGAATAACAGATCCTGTATAAAGTAAACTTGAAATAAATAAAACATAGTAAAAATTTGAATTCTTATGTTTTAGTTGTATATCAATTAACGGATAGGATAAAATTAAAGGAATAGCAATAATGACTAGTTGAAAATAGTAACTTGCCATTACTTCTTACCTCTTTTAAATATATCACGAATAATAATAACTCTCGTATGTTTATCTCCTCCGCTAATCTGTTGCAATTCTTTTTCAGAAAGAATTTGGTAGCGCGTGTAAGTAGTAGATTGATTGTTTTTCATAGAAAAAAACTCCTTATAATTTATTTGACTATTAAATTATTAAATTTAATATACACAAATTTTAATATAAAATCAAAATTATTTAAGAAAATTCCGCTATTCGGTCGATTTTTTCAGCTATTCGGTTCAAAATAAGGAGTGAATCTTCTACTTGTTAACCTATCTTTCCTTTTTTCATTTATAATCAATTCATATTTTGAATAAAAAAAAACGTGATTTTATGAAAAAATCACGTCATCTTTTGATCCCAGCAGGATTCGAACCTGCGACCGTTCGCTTAGAAGGCGAATGCTCTATCCAGCTGAGCTATGAGACCATATGCTCCTTTTATTCTAACAAAAAATAGAAAGAGCGTCAAGATTCATTTGTGGTAAGGACTTCCCTGTTGAATCATAAAAGCTCGATAAATTTGTTCCATTAAAACCAGCTTCATCAACTGATGAGGAAGAGTTAGTTTTCCAAAACTCATAAGTAAATTAGATCGTTTTTGACAGCAGGAGACAAACCAAGACTACCACCAATGACAAAGGTAATATCTGAGTAGCCTCTGACTGTAACCTCTTCAAGAACTTGACTAAATCTTTCTGATGGGAATTGTTGTCCTTCAATCGCTAAGGTAATGACAAAATCACGATCACCAATTTTAGATAAAATACGATTCCCTTCTTTTTCAAGGATTTGCTGATTTTCTAAGTCACTAGCCCGATCTGGCGTTTTCTCATCAGGTAATTCGATCATTTCTACCTTAGTAAACCGTCCCAAGCGTTTGGTATATTCAGCTATCCCATCTTTTAGATATTTTTCTTTAAGTTTTCCAACTGTTACAATCTTTATTTTCATAATTCTATTCTATCACAAATGTTTTTATTCACAAGTTATCCACAAATTTATCCTTCAATTCTCTCTTCCTATTTTGCTGACTAATCCTGTTTTTTCACACTTATTCACAGTTATCCACAAATTGTGGATAACTAGTTTGATTTAAGTTATAATTAAGGAAGAAGACCTATACTTTTTTCATAATTGGAACTTTAGGAGGAAAATATGAAACAACCATCAAATTTTCTTAGAAAATTAGTGCAACTCGTTCTCATTTTAGTTATTGGCTTTGCTGGAGGAATTTTAGGGACTCTGACGGCTCTACAGGTAAATAAAGGAAACTCGACAAATTCTAGCCAAGAAGTAAAATCGACGACTGTGAGTCGTGCTTATAAAAACACTACTTCAACTAGTGAGGCAGTAGATAAGGTAAAAAATGCTGTTGTATCAGTAATTACCTATGCTGAAAGCTCTGAAAAAGGATTTCTAACTGAAGATACTGATACTGATTCTGATCCACAAGTAGCTAGTGAAGGTTCAGGCGTCATCTATAAAAAAGATGAGAAATACGCTTACTTAGTAACAAACGCACACGTTTTAATGGGCGCAACACAAGCTGATATTCTTTTAGCAGATGGAAACAAGGTTCCTGGAGAAGTAGTTGGCTCAGATACCTTCTCAGATATAGCAGTTGTGAGAATAAGTGCAGATAAAGTCACAGCAGTTGCTGAATTTGGTGATTCATCTAAATTAACAGTCGGTGAAACTGCCATTGCAATCGGTAGTCCCCTAGGAACAAAATATGCCAACTCCGTAACCCAAGGAATTGTATCTAGTCTAGGACGTGATGTTAAATTAAAATCAGAAAATGGACAAAATATCTCGACCAAAGCTTTACAGACAGATGCAGCCATCAATCCGGGGAATTCTGGTGGTCCTTTAATCAATATTCAAGGACAAGTCATCGGAATCACTTCAAGTAAAATTTCTACAAACGGCCAAACATCTGTAGAAGGGATTGGATTCGCTATTCCTGTCAATGATGTTCAAAATATTATTGAACAATTAGAAAAAAATGGCAAAGTCATTCGTCCAGCACTTGGAATTCAGATGATGGATCTTTCCAACCTGTCTACTTACGACCTCAATCAGTTAAATCTACCAAGTAAACTTAAAGGAGGAGTGCTTATTCGGACAGTTCAAGATGGCATGCCAGCATCCGGTCACTTACAACGTCTAGATATTATCACAAAGATTGATGATACGGACATTGAATCAACAGCAGATTTACAGTCTGTTCTCTATTCTCATCAAATTGGCGATGAAATTACCATCACATTCTATAGAGATGGAAAACAAAAAACGGCTACTTTTAAGCTAACTAAATCTACTGAGAATCTTGGAAATTAATCTTATTTACAGAACTGTCAACACACCTTTACGAAATTGTAAAGGTGTGTTATGCTATATACATCATGGAAAAAATTGACATTATTCATCTTAATCAGATTCGAACTAATCCCTTCCAACCCCGTCAAGTCTTTTCACAAGAAAAATTAGAAGAACTAGCTGCCTCTATAAAAGAAAATGGCTTAATTCAGCCGATCATTGTTCGAAAGTCTCCAATCTTCGGTTATGAACTTCTTACAGGAGAAAGGCGTTACCGGGCAGCAAAATTAGCTGGTTTTGAACAAATTCCTGCCATTATTCGGGACCTAACGGATGATGACATGATGAAACAGGCTATTATTGAAAATTTACAAAGGGAAGACCTCAATCCAATTGAAGAAGCAGAATCCTATCAACATCTCATTGATAGAGGTGCAACCCATGAAGAAATTGCGAATTTTATGGGGAAATCTCGCCCTTATATCAGTAACCTAGTGCGCTTATTGCATCTTTCTCCAGCTGTAAAAGAGGCTATTAAAGAAGAAAAACTTTCTCAAGGACACGCCCGAATTTTAGTTCCTTTAAAAGAAGAACTACAACTTTACTGGCTAGAACGAACCCTAAAGGAGGGTCTCAGTGTTAGAAGCTTAGAACAAAAGGTCTGTCAAAAAAAGAAGACGCCTAGTAAAAAAGAGAAAGAACTATTTGTAGCACAAGAAGAAGAGCTACTCAAAAAACTCTTAGGAACAGATGTAGAACTTCGTATGATCAATCAAGAAAAAGGGACTATTCACATCTCTTTTAAGAATCTTGATGAATACCAACGAATTATTAACAGCTTCAAATGAAGCTGTTATTTTTAATAGAACAACCTACAGATTTATCCACTGGATAAGCCTTTAGACTTCCTTGATTTGCTTGTTTTTTCTTCTTTTTCCCACAAGTTGTGGATAAGTCTTGCACACATTGTGGAAAATAATCCACAACTTGTGGATAAAGTCGTTTTTATCCCCTTAGTATAACTTGTGGAAAACTCCCGTTTTTTATGATAAAATAAGAAAAACATATCGAGGAAAAATTAATGGGAGGAGAATACGTGTCACAAGAACAAACATTTTGGAATCGTGTGCTCGAATTGAGTAAGAAAAGATTTAAAGAGCAAATTTTTGACTATTTTGTCCTTGCTTCAAAACTTCTCAGAGTTGAAAACCAACAGGCGATAATCTATTTAGATGCCGAAGTAAAAAAGATGTTCTGGGAAGAAAATATGACAGACGTCATCCTAACTGCTGGTTTTGAGATCTATGCCATCGAATTAAAACCCGTCTATCAATTTTCACTAGAAGAGGAAGTTGAGGAGAAACTCTTTATCCCTCTAACAGAGACACGAGGAAACTATGAAATCTCTCCCATTATCACTCTTCCTCCAATTCAAACAGGATTAAAAAAGAAATATACCTTTGATAATTTTGTACGCGGAGATGGAAATCAATGGGCCCTAGCTGCAGCCTTGGCTGTTTCTGAGAATTTAGCTACGACCTACAATCCTTTATTTATTTATGGTGGACCTGGTCTTGGGAAAACCCACTTACTCAATGCTATTGGGAATCAGATTATTGAAAATTTTCCAGATGCCCGCGTCAAATATATTCCTGCGGAATCCTTTATTAATGAGTTTCTAGAGCACTTACGTCTCAACGATATGGACACCTTTAAGAAAACGTATCGGAATTTAGACCTCCTTCTAATTGACGATATTCAGTCTCTTGGAGGGAAAAAAGTTACGACTCAAGAGGAATTTTTCAATACCTTTAATGCTCTTCACAATGATAATAAGCAGATTGTTTTAACCAGTGATCGTAGTCCAGACCATTTGGATAGCCTTGAGGAACGTCTGGTCACGCGCTTTAAGTGGGGATTAACTCAAAACATCACACCTCCCGATTTTGAAACTCGAATTGCCATTTTAAGAAATAAAATCGAAGATTTAGATTTTACTTTTCCAGATGACACCATTGAATACCTAGCTGGTCAGTTTGACTCTAATGTTCGAGATTTAGAAGGGGCTTTAAATGATATTTCCCTCATGGCTCGCGTCAAAAAACTAAAAGACATCACAATTGATGTCGCTGCAGAAGCCATTCGAGCCCGTAAAAATGAAGCTTCCCAAATGACTGTCATTCCAATAGAAAAAATCCAAACAGAAGTTGGGAATTTTTATGGGGTTAGTGTCAAAGAAATGAAGGGATCTCGAAGGGTTCAAAACATTGTACTCGCACGTCAAGTGGCTATGTATCTCTCAAGAGAGATGACAGACAACAGTCTTCCTCGAATCGGACGTGAATTTGGTGGAAAAGATCATACAACGGTCATCCATGCCTATGAAAAAATCAAAGGAATGATTGAATCAGATGACAATCTTCAACTAGAAATCCAAAATATCAAGAAAAAATTAAAATAAGATGTGGATAAAATCAGAGAAAATAGGGCAACTTTTCCACATATTTTTAACAAGTATCTATCTAGGATTCGAGGAGCTTTAGTAGACTTTTCCACAGGATCCACACTCTCTACTATTACTATTAACTTATTAATACTTAAAGAATAAAAGGAGATCTCATGATCAATTTTTCAATTAACAAAGCTTATTTCTTACAAGCTTTAAATACGACCAAAAGAGCTATTAGTTCTAAAAATGCTATTCCAATCTTATCTACCATTAAAATTGATGTCACAACTGAAGGAATTACTCTCATTGGATCTAATGGGCAAATCTCAATTGAACATTTTATTTCTGTAAAAGAAGAAAATGCTGGACTTCTAGTAACGACTCCAGGAGCCATCCTCTTAGAAGCAGCTTTCTTTATTAACGTTGTTTCTAGTCTTCCAGATGTTGTGGTGGACTTTAAAGAGATTGAACAGAAACAAATTGTTTTAGTCAGTGGGAAATCTGAAATTACCTTAAAAGGAAAAGATGCGGAACAATATCCTCGGATTCAAGAAATTGCAACTAGCAATCCTTTGATTTTACCAATCCAAACCTTGAAAAAAATCATTTCAGAAACAGCTTTTGCAGCAAGTACGCAAGAAAGTCGTCCTATTTTGACAGGAGTTCATTTTGTTTTATCTGATCATAAAGAATTAAAAACAGTGGCAACAGACTCTCATCGAATGAGCCAAAAAAATATCACTCTTGAGAAAAATGGAGATAATTTTGATGTAGTGATTCCAAGCCGTTCTCTACGTGAACTGACTGCCGTATTTTCAGATGATATTGAACAGGTTGAAGTGTTCTTTGCCAATAACCAAATTTTATTTAGAAGTGAACATATCAGTTTCTATACACGCCTGCTTGAAGGAAATTATCCCGATACGGATCGTCTCATTCCAACAGACTTCAGTTCAGAAGTAACCTTTAAAGTTGCTCATCTTCGTCAAGCAATGGAACGGGCCCGTCTTTTATCCAATGCGACACAAAATGGAACAGTAAAATTGGAAATTGAAGGAGGAGTTGTTTCAGCTCACGTAAACTCTCCAGAAGTTGGCCGTGTTAATGAAGAAATTGATACAGAGGCTGTTTCAGGAGAAAATTTGAGCATCAGCTTTAATCCGACCTATTTGATTGATGCTTTGAAGGCTATTGAGAGTGAAAAAGTAGTGATTCGCTTTATTTCAGCAGTTCGCCCATTCACCTTAGTGCCAGCTGAGGAAGCAGAGCGCTTTATTCAATTGATTACACCAGTTCGGACCAATTAAGCAGGAAAAGCTAGCATAAAATATGGCTAGCTTTTGCTCTTCTATTCTTAGGAAAGGAGTTCTTATGTATCAGGTTGGTGATTTTGTTGAGATGAAAAAACCCCATGCCTGTGTGATAAAAGCAACAGGCAAAAAAGCCAATCATTGGGAAATCAAACGCGTGGGGGCAGATATTAAAATTCGTTGTAGTAACTGTGATCATATCGTGATGATGAGTCGGCATGACTTTGATCAAAAAATGAAAAAAGTATTGTAAAAGGTTCAGTCATGAGAATGACTGAACCTTTTGTATTATTTTAATTCTTCAAATTTTCCATCTTTTACTTCTTTGAAGCCATTTTCTTTCAACAATTTAGTAGTTTCTTTGTAGCTAATATAACTCACTTTTTGATTAGCTGGTGCCGTAACGATTTTGTTTTTAATCAATTCGTCTAAGTCAGCTTTTGTATAGTCTGTAGTAGATGTTTCAACAGCATAGTCATCCTTCATATCTACAGAATAAGTGATCCCTTTCATCCCTTTATAGAGTTCTTTATATTGGCTGACAATCTTTTCAAATTGTTCCTTCGTAATTCCTGCTTCTTTATAATAAATAGTGCTTTCAGATTTGTTGCTCATCATTTATCACCTTTGAATTCTAAGGTGAGATGAATATCGGTCTTCTTTTCTTGGCTAATAGCTTGGTAGTATGCTTTCTTCGGTGCTTGTCCACAAGCTCCTAGAAGAAAGAGAGAAAAGACTGCTAGAAGAGTCAGAAGAGTTGATTTCCAATTTAGTTTTTTCATAATAAAAACTCCTTTATCATTAATGGTTTGATTATACCATATTTTTTCTTTAGTAAACGTTACAGTTTAGTAATAATTCAGAATCCATTTTTCATCCCTTTGTTCTTTTAATTATGATATAATAGATAAGATTGAAATGGGAATGGAGAAGAAGAAAAAATGGCTTTAACAGCAGGTATCGTAGGTTTGCCAAACGTCGGTAAATCAACCCTATTTAATGCAATTACAAAAGCAGGAGCAGAGGCTGCAAACTATCCATTTGCAACCATTGACCCTAATGTTGGGATGGTAGAAGTTCCAGATGAACGCCTCCAAAAATTGACGGAAATGATTACTCCTAAGAAGACAGTCCCAACAACCTTTGAATTTACAGATATTGCAGGGATTGTAAAAGGTGCATCAAAAGGAGAAGGTCTTGGTAATAAATTCTTGGCCAATATTCGTGAAGTAGATGCGATTGTTCATGTGGTACGTGCTTTTGATGATGAAAATGTCATGCGGGAACAAGGGCGTGAAGATGCCTTTGTGGATCCATTAGCAGATATCGATACCATTAATCTAGAATTAATTCTTGCTGATTTAGAATCTATTAATAAACGCTATGCGCGTGTGGAAAAGATGGCACGTACACAAAAAGACAAGGAATCAGTTGCAGAGTTTAATGTTCTTCAAAAGATTAAACCAGTTCTTGAAGACGGTAAATCAGCACGTACCATTGAATTTGCAGATGAAGAGCAAAAAGTAGTTAAAGGTCTTTTCCTCTTGACTACTAAACCAGTTCTTTATGTAGCGAATGTGGATGAGGATGTTGTTGGAGACCCAGAATCTATCGATTATGTGAAGCAAATTCGTGAATTCGCAGCAACAGAAAATGCAGAGGTAGTGGTGATTTCTGCGCGTGCTGAAGAAGAAATTTCTGAGTTAGACGATGAAGATAAAAAAGAGTTTCTTGAAGCCATTGGTTTGACAGAATCAGGTGTGGATAAGTTGACTCGTGCAGCTTACCATTTACTTGGACTTGGAACTTACTTCACAGCTGGTGAAAAAGAGGTTCGTGCGTGGACTTTCAAACGTGGTATGAAAGCTCCTCAAGCTGCTGGTATCATCCACTCTGACTTCGAAAAAGGATTTATTCGTGCAGTGACTATGTCTTATGATGATTTGATTAAATATGGATCTGAAAAGGCCGTAAAAGAAGCTGGACGCTTGCGTGAAGAAGGAAAAGAATACGTTGTCCAAGATGGGGACATCATGGAATTCCGCTTCAATGTATAAAGAAAACAAGTAAATAACCAAAAGGTTGGAAAAAAATTCCAGCCCTTTTGGCTTTTGAAAGGGAAAGTAAATGACAAAATTAATCGTCGGATTGGGAAATCCGGGAGATAAATATGTGGAAACCAAACACAATGTAGGGTTTATGTTAGTGGATCAGCTGGCGAAGTCTCTCAACCTCACCTTTTCACATGATAAGATTTTTCAAGCAGATGTGACATCCACCTTTATAGATGGAGAAAAGGTCTTTTTGGTCAAGCCAACCACTTTTATGAATGAGAGTGGCAAGGCCGTGCACGCGCTTTTGACCTATTATGGCTTAGAGGTGGAAGATTTGGTCGTTATTTATGACGACTTGGATATGGAAGTCGGTAAGATTCGCCTTCGTGCCAAAGGGTCAGCTGGAGGCCACAACGGAATCAAGTCGATCATCAACCATATTGGAACTCAGACCTTTAATCGCATCAAGATTGGAATCGGGAGACCCAAGCATGGCATGTCAGTAGTCCACCATGTCTTAGGGAAATTCGATCAGGATGATTATGCTACCATCCTTCTTGCTATCGACAAATCAGAAGAAGCCCTTCGCTTTTATTTAAAAGAAGGTCAGTTTGAAAAAACAATGCAACAATACAATGGATAAATATAAGACACTGGTTGATTTATTTCAACAGAATAAAGATATCAGAAAATGGCAACAGGACCAGCAAAAAAGAAGTCGCTCTCTACTACTAGGACTGTCTTCGTCTACGAAAGCTATTACCATGGCGACAGTTGTCGAAGACGGACACAAGGTCTTGGTCTTGACCTCCTCTCAAAATGAAGCAGAACGTCTCGCCAGTGATCTATTGGGATTATTAGGCGAAGAAAAGGTCTATCTTTTCCTTGGAGATGACAATCCCTTGGCAGAATTTGTCTTTGCTTCCCAGGAACGGATCTTTTCTCGTTTGGAAGCTCTGGACTTTCTCCTAGCTCCAGAAAAAGAAGGAATCGTTATTGCCAATGTAAGTGGTAGTCGTTTGCTCTTACCCAATCCAAAGACTGTCAGCTCTATGATTCAATCTTTCTCTGTTGGAGAAGAAAAAAATCTGACAGAATTGAAAGATACCCTACTGGCCATGGGCTATCAAAAGGTTTCACAGGTAAGCCAACAGGGAGAGTTTAGTCTTCGAGGGGATATTGTAGATCTTTTTGAAGCCAGTCAAGATTTCCCTTATCGCCTAGAATTTTTTGGAGATGAGATTGATGGCATTCGGACTTTTTCTCCAGAGACTCAACGTTCACTAGAAAATCTAGATGCGATAACGGTTCATCCAGTTAGTGACATGTTACTAACTAAAGATGATTTTTAAGAGGACAGAAGAACCTAGAAAATCTGATTAAAAAAAGTCCTCATCCAGAGTTCAAATCCTATTTGACAGAGATTCTCACAGAAGCGCATCACCAACGTCTCCATGCAGATAGTCGAAAATTTCTCTCTCTTTTTTATCAGCAAACCTACACCCTCTTTGATTATCTACCTAAACATGCTCCAGTTTTTTTGGATGATTACCATAAAATCATGGATCAGGAGGCGCAGTTTGATGTAGAAGTTGCCAATCTTTTGACAGAGGACCTACAAAAGAGTCGCTCTTTCGCAGAAGCCCAGTATTTTGCGGACAATAGTGCTCTTTTACGCACTTATAAACCAGCTTCTTATTTTTCAAATTTCCAAAAAGGCTTGGGAAATCTGCGATTTGATGCCCTCTATTCTTTCAATCAATACCCTATGCAGGAATTCTTCAGTCAGTTTACTCTCTTAAAAGATGAAATCGACCGATTCCGTAAACAAGACTATACGGTTATTCTTCAGGTGACGAGTAAACAAGGTTTCCAGCAGTTACAAGAGCACTTGAGAGATTATGGGATTGATCTGGATTATCTTGCACCTGATCAGCTTCATCCTGGACAGAGCCAGTTGGTCATCGGCGGTTTAGCGCGTGGCTTCCACTTTGTGGATGAGAAGATTGTCCTCATTACAGAGACAGAAATCTTCCAGAAAAAGGTTAAACGAAAGATTCGTCGGCAAACCATTTCCAACGCGGAGCGGTTAAAAAACTACAATGAGTTGGAAAAGGGAGACTACGTTGTTCACCAGGTTCATGGAATTGGTCAGTATTTGGGACTAGAAACCATTGAAATTTCTGGCGTCCATCGAGACTATGTCTCCATCCAATATCAAAATGGAGACCGGATTTCCATTCCTGTGGATCAAATCCAGATGCTGTCCAAGTATGTTGCGAGTGATGGCAAGCCTCCTAAAATCAACAAACTCAACGATGGTCGTTTCCAAAAGGCCAAACAAAAGGTTCGTCAGGAAGTAGAAGATATTGCAGATGATCTGATTCAACTCTATGCAGAGCGAAGCCAATTGCAAGGCTTTGCCTTTACTCCAGACGATGAGAACCAAGAAGCTTTTGATCAGGCCTTTCCCTATATTGAAACAGATGATCAGATTCGCTCGATCCAAGAAATCAAGAAGGACATGGAGTCTTCAAGTCCTATGGATCGCCTCTTGGTCGGTGACGTGGGCTTTGGGAAGACAGAAGTAGCCATGCGAGCAGCCTTTAAAGCTGTCAAAGACCACAAACAAGTGGCTGTATTAGTTCCGACAACGGTCCTAGCTCAACAGCACTATGCCAATTTTAAAGAACGCTTCGAGGCCTTTCCAGTAGAAGTCGATGTCTTGAGTCGTTTCCGGAGTCGTGCTGAACAAAAAGAAACTTTGGAAAAACTTAAAAAAGGCCAGGTCGATATTTTGATTGGAACCCACCGTCTCTTATCTAAGGATGTAGAATTTGCGGATCTTGGGCTCATTGTGATTGATGAGGAGCAACGATTCGGTGTCAAACACAAGGAAACCCTCAAGGAGTTAAAGAAAAAGGTTGATGTCTTAACCTTAACGGCAACGCCCATTCCTCGGACCCTTCACATGTCTATGTTGGGGATTCGGGATCTATCTGTTATTGAAACCCCACCGACCAATCGCTATCCCGTCCAAACTTATGTCCTAGAAACCAATCCAACCATTATCCGAGATGCCATTCGTCGGGAGATGGATCGGGGAGGGCAGGTCTATTATCTTTACAACAAAGTAGACACCATTGAGCAAAGGTTTCAGAGTTACAAGAACTGGTTCCAGAAGCTTCTATTGGTTTTGTCCATGGACAGATGAGTGAAGTGCGGTTGGAAAACACCTTAATGGACTTTATTGAAGGTGAGTATGATATTTTAGTTACAACCACCATTATTGAAACAGGAGTGGATATCCCAAATGCTAATACCCTCTTTATTGAGAATGCCGACCATATGGGCTTGTCTACCCTTTACCAATTGAGAGGCCGGGTTGGACGAAGCAATCGCATTGCCTACGCCTACTTGATGTATCGGCCGGATAAAACCTTGACAGAAGTTTCTGAAAAGCGTCTTGAAGCCATTAAAGGATTCACTGAATTGGGATCTGGTTTTAAGATTGCTATGCGAGACTTGTCTATTCGTGGTGCTGGGAATATTTTAGGAGCTTCTCAATCTGGTTTTATCGATTCCGTCGGATTTGAAATGTATTCACAGTTACTCGAAGCTGCGATTGAGAAGAAACAAGGAAAAGAGAAAAAACGCCAAAAAGGAAATGCAGAGCTCAATCTCCAAATTGATGCCTACATTCCAAGTGATTATATCTCCGATGAACGTCAAAAAATTGAAATTTACAAACGCATTCGAGAAATTCAAGTTCAAGAAGATTATGAACTCTTGCAAGATGAATTGATTGATCGATTCGGAGAATACCCAGATGTGGTAGCCTATCTCTTAGAAATAGGTTTTATCAAATCTTATCTGGACCAGGTCTTTGTTAAAGTAGTCGATCGAAAAGACCAGCAACTAACAGTGAAATTTGAGCCAATTACCAAGCAACTTTTCTTGACTCAAGATTATTTTGCTGCCTTATCAGTAACTAAATTAAAAGCTCGTATTGCAGAAAGCCAAGGATTGATTGAATTAATCTTTGATGTGAAAAATAAAAAAGACTTCGAAATTTTAGAAGGCTTGCGACAATTTGGGGAAAAATTACTGGCCATCAAGCAGGAAAAAATGGAAAATCAAGACTAGGAAGAAAGATTTTACTAGGCTCTTTCTAAAAAAATGGTACAATAATACATTAGAGGTGATACGATGAGATTAGATAAATATTTAAAAGTTTCCCGCATTATCAAAAGACGCCCTGTAGCTAAAGAAGTAGCTGACAAGGGGCGCATCAAAGTTAATGGCGTTTTAGCGAAAAGTTCAACCGACTTGAAGGTAAATGACGAAATTGAAGTTCGCTTTGGGAATAAGTTATTAACGGTGAAAGTTTTGGAAATGTTAGATAGCACTAAAAAAGAAGATGCATCTAAAATGTATGAAATCATTCGTGAAACAAGGATAGAAGAAAATGCCTAAAAATATAGTTCAAATGAACAATCAGTACATTCAGGATGAACACCAGCGTCGCAAGTACCATGATGAAGAACGTAAAAAACGGAATCGCTTCATGGGCTGGGTTCTTATTTTGATTATTTTATTGTTCATCTTACCAACTTACAATCTAGCGCAGAGTTACCAGACCTTGCAAGAACGCAAACAACAATATGTTCAATTGCAAGAAAAATACCAGCAAACCATTGAGGAAAAAGAGTACCAAAAAGATATTGCTGCCAAGCTAAAGGATGATGAGTATGCTGCAAAATATGCACGCGCCAAGTACTCCTTCTCTAAAGATGGCGAATATGTCTATACAATCCCTAATTTATTACCAAAATAATGGAAAATATTATTAAAACTGTTCAACAATTTTTAGAGCATTCTGATGCGAAATTAGAAGAATTAGCTAAAAAAAATCAATCACTAAAACTACAAGAAAACAGCAAAGAAAGGAGCGAGGATGCATAAACTAATTTATTTCTTCCTTCTTCCTAGTTTTTTGGTGACCAAACCCTTGTCAGATCAAAAAACGCCTGTCACTCCCTTAGTTTCAGATTCTTCCTATCCTGTTCAGAATGGAGAAAATGTACATTATTTTGTGTCTCTTCCCTCTAACCCAAATGTCTACCAGACGATTGTAACCTATACAGACCCAGAATTGAGTCAAAAAGCTGGAGAAATTAAACCAGATACTCCTTTTACTGTAGAACAACTCTTTGTCAACGAACAAGGACAGTCTGTTTTTAAACTGGGCAATAAACAGTATGTCGTAGCTGACCAGGATCAAATCTTTGAGGATAATGTATTAGAAATTTCAGAAGAAAAGAAGACCTTGTGGTTAACTGGAGATTTCACAGTCTATGATAAACCTCTGATGAATGGAGCAAAAGTTAAAAAAACAAGTTTGACTCCCTACAGTAAAGTAGAAGTTACTAAAGTTGCAAAAACTTTAAAAGGAACGTATCTGGAAATTGCTGACCAAGGATGGATTTCGAAAGAGGAATTTTCCACAACAGATAATCGGATGGAAAGTCCAAGAACTCTTGAACCAGAAATATAATAAAGATGGCATTGGAATCTATGTGAAGCAATTAGATACAGGTAAAACAGCTGGTGTGCATGCAGATCAGGAAATGTACTCGGCGAGTGTAACCAAGCTCTTGTATTTGTATTATGCTCAAAAAGAAATAGATGCCCATCACATAGATTTACAGACCCCCTTAAAATATACAAAAGAAGTTGGTAATTTTCCGGGATCTTATGATCCGGACGGGAGTGGCAGTATTTCGAAAATTCCGGATGATAAAGATTACACTGTGGGAGATTTAATCAATAAAGTTGCCAAAGAATCTGACAATGTTGGGCATAACCTCTTAGGTTATTATGTTGCCCATCAGTCAGATCAGGACTTCCAAAAAGTGAGCAATCGCATTGCTGGAAAAACTTGGGACGTGAAGGAAAAAAATGCTTCTGCTCAGATGGCTGGTAATGTCATGGAGGCTATTTACCAACAAAACGGTGGAATCATTGAAGCTCTCTCCCAAACTCGTTACGATGACCAACGAATTCCCAAGGATATTCCTGTTAAAGTAGCGCATAAAATTGGGGATGCCTATGATTTCCGCCATGATGTAGCTATTGTTTATACGGATTCACCGTTCATTTTATCTATTTTTACAGATCATTCAGATTACAACACTATCTCAGAAATTGCAAAAGATATTTATGAGGTCTTAAAGTGATACAAGATACATTTCTCCAATTCTGTATGGAGCAGGGACTGTTTGATTCCCATCAGAAGGTCCTTTTGGCTTTATCCGGAGGATTGGATTCCATGACATTGGTTGATCTCTTGTATACTTACCGAGATCAGCTGGACATCAACCTAGTACTTGTCCACATCAATCATCACCAACGCCTAGAGTCTGATCAAGAAGAAGCAGGGATTAGAGCATTGGCCACAGAAAAGAAGATTCCCCTTCGAGTGGCTCATTTCTCTGGTCCTTTTTCTGAAAGTCGGGCTAGAAAATTTCGTTATGACTTTTTCAAAAAAGTGATGGAAGAAGAGAACTGTAGCGCTCTCGTCACGGCTCATCATGCGGACGATCAGGCAGAAACAGTTTTGATGCGCTTGATTCGGGGAGCTCGTCCCCGTCATTTAAGAGGGATTCCACTGGTTCAGCCATTTGGACCAGGTAGTTTGATTCGTCCTCTCTTACCTTTTCAAAAAAAGGATTTTCCAGATACTTTTCATTATGAAGATGAAAGCAATCATTCTCTTTCTTATTTCCGCAATCGGGTCCGTCACCGCTATCTTCCCCTGCTCGAAGAAGAAAATCCACAAGTTTCAACAGCTCTCATTCGATTAGGAAAAGATCTTGATCATTGGCATCAGGCTTTAAAAGAGTTAACAAAAGATTTGGACCCTCAAAATGTCATTCAATACCAAGAACAAACAAACTCTGTTCAATTCTATTTGTTAGAAGAATACTTAACTAGCTTTCCAGATCTTCAATTGAACCGGGCTCAATTTGAGCAATTACATGCAATTTTAACAAAGAAAGCGAATACTCAACAAGCTTTAAAAAATGGCTATGAAGTCTATAAAGACTATGAGTTTTTTGAAATTCGGAAAATCAGTCGGAAGGCGGATGACCAGGCCTTCGAAGATTTGTTACAATTTGGTACTATGAAGATAGTTGGTTCTTATTGTTTTTCTTTTGGAATAGAACCGAAAGAACCCTATATAGAGTCAGTTAATCTTCCAACGACCAATCCGGTGTGTTTGAGGTCACCTAAAACGGGAGATCGTATCTTAGTTAACGGGCATCATCGAAAAATAAGCAGGTTATTCATTAACCAGAAAATACCCTTGAAACGAAGAAAATCTGCAGTTCTTATTGAACAAGATCAAGAAATTCTTGCTATTCCCGAAATTGCAATCAGTGATTTGAGTAAGGATTTAAAAAATGATATAATGAAGGGTAAACTTTATATCCAAAAAAAAGATAGGTAAGAAACATGTTAGAACAAGACATTAAAAAAATTATGATTTCCCACGATGAAATCGTGGTTGCAGCCCGTGAACTTGGTCAAAAATTGACAGTTGACTATCAAGGGAAAAATCCCATTTTAGTTGGGATTTTAAAAGGTTCTGTGCCTTTTATGGCAGAACTAATCAAGCATATTGATACTCATATTGAGCTTGATTTTATGTTGGTTTCTAGCTATCATGGGGGAACGTCTAGCTCAGGTGTCATCAATATTATTAAGGATATGGATCAAGACATTAAGGGGCGTGATATTCTCTTTGTCGAAGATATTATTGATACCGGAAACCCTTAAGAGTTTGAAAGAATTGTTTGAAGGTCGTCAGCCTTCATCGGTTAAAATTGCTACCTTGTTGGATAAACCAGAAGGTCGTTTAGTAGATATTGAAGCAGACTACACTTGTTTCACCATCCCGAATGAATTCGTCGTAGGCTATGGATTAGACTACGACGAAAATTATCGAAACCTCCCTTATATCGGAATTTTAAAAGAGGAAGTGTATTCAAAATAGAGGAAATTAGATGAAAAATAATAAAAACAATGGTTTTGTTCGAAATCCCTTTCTATACCTATTAATTATTGTGGCTGCTGTCACAGGTTTCCAGTATTTCTTCGCTGGAAATAGTATTGGACAAAGCCAGCAAATCAATTACACTGAATTAGTCAAGGAAATTAAAGCAGACAATGTCAAGGATATTAGCTACCAACCAAATGGCAGTGTTATTGAAATTGCTGGAACTTATAATAAGGCAAAAACAACTAAGGATGATACAGGAATTCAATTTTTTACCCCAAGTCCAAGTAAGGTAACGCGATTTACCAGTGTCATTCTACCATCAGATTTAACTGTTAATGAACTACAAAAATTAGCATCTGAACACAAGGCTGAAATTACTATCAAACGGGAAAGCTCGAGTGGAATGTGGATTACCATTCTGACCTCTATCGTTCCTTTTGTAATCGTGATGTTCTTCTTCTTCTCCATGATGAACCAAGGTGGCGGCGGGGGTGCCCGTGGTGCGATGAACTTTGGTCGGAATAAAGCACGTGCTACTAATAAAGAAGATATTAAGGTTCGTTTTTCAGATGTAGCGGGTGCTGAAGAGGAAAAACAAGAATTAGTCGAAGTGGTTGAATTCTTGAAAGATCCAAAACGCTACACCAAGTTAGGAGCTCGGATTCCAGCTGGTGTCCTCTTAGAAGGGCCTCCCGGAACAGGTAAAACCTTACTTGCTAAGGCAGTCGCTGGTGAAGCCGGTGTTCCTTTCTTCAGTATTTCCGGTTCAGACTTTGTAGAAATGTTTGTCGGAGTCGGTGCTAGCCGAGTTCGCTCTCTATTTGAAGATGCCAAAAAGGCAGCGCCAGCCATTATCTTTATCGATGAGATCGATGCTGTCGGGCGCCAACGGGGTGTTGGTCTTGGTGGGGGAAATGATGAACGAGAACAAACCCTCAACCAACTCTTGATAGAGATGGATGGATTTGAAGGAAATGAAGGAATCATCGTGATCGCAGCGACCAACCGTTCAGATGTTTTGGATCCAGCCCTTCTCCGTCCAGGTCGTTTTGACCGGAAAGTGTTAGTTGGTCGTCCAGATGTGAAAGGGCGTGAAGCTATTTTGCGCGTCCATGCCAAAAATAAACCATTGGCTAAAGACGTAGATTTGAAATTAGTTGCCCAACAGACACCAGGATTTGTCGGAGCTGATCTAGAAAATGTCTTGAACGAAGCAGCCCTTGTAGCGGCCCGTCGCAATAAAAAAGTCATTGATGCAGCTGATATTGATGAAGCGGAAGATCGTGTGATTGCTGGTCCTTCTAAGAAAGACCGGACAGTTTCTCAAAAAGAACGCGAATTGGTTGCTTACCATGAGGCCGGTCATACCATTGTTGGTTTAGTCTTATCCAATGCTCGTGTTGTCCACAAGGTAACGATTGTTCCACGAGGACGTGCAGGTGGATATATGATTGCCCTTCCTAAAGAAGATCAAATGCTTCTCTCTAAAGAAGATATGAAAGAGCAATTAGCTGGTTTGATGGGAGGACGTGTTGCTGAAGAAATTATCTTCAACGTCCAAACAACAGGCGCTTCCAATGACTTTGAGCAAGCGACCCAAATGGCGCGTGCAATGGTAACTGAATATGGAATGAGTGAAAAGCTTGGACCTGTTCAGTATGAGGGAAACCATGCTATGTTCGGTGCCCAAACGACTCAAAAATTTATTTCGGAACAAACTGCTTATGAAATTGATGAAGAAGTACGAAGCCTCTTGAATGAAGCTCGCAATAAAGCAGCAGAAATTATCCAAGGCAATCGTGAAACTCATAAATTAATTGCAGAAGCCTTATTGAAATATGAAACTTTGGATAGCGTTCAAATCAAGTCTTTGTATGAAACAGGTAAAATGCCAGAAGATGCTGATTTAGAATTAGAAAAAGAATCTAAACCATTATCTTACGATGAAATTAAATCAAAAATGGAAGAAAAATAAGGTTTAACTTTTTAAACTTCCAAATATTTAAACAAGAGCCAAAAATTTTTGGCTCTTTTTTTAAAAAGTGTTGACAGATTAAAAAGAACTGATATAATAGATTACGTTGTAAAAATGGTCCGTTGGTCAAGGGGTTAAGACACCGCCTTTTCACGGCGGTAACACGGGTTCGAATCCCGTACGGACTATCATAAAAAGTTGTTACTAGGTAACAACTTTTTTTGTTTTAAAAAATATATATTTGGAAATTAAAAAAGAAAAAAAGACCAAATAGATGGTAAAATCCGACGAATAAAAACAATCCATACATAAAGAAAGCCCCTCCTTTAAAATAATACGTATAGAAAGGAGGTCCAATGAACTTTAAAAAAACGTATGAAAAAGTTAAATGGATTGTGTGGAAATGCGAAAAAGAATTTTATATTCATCTTTGGGAACATGCAGATTGGGAACAAGAAGGAAGATTGATTCTATATGAACTACAACTAAACTGCCCAGAGGTAGAAGAAAATGAAGAAATACTTTTAAAATATTTCAAGACGAAGTTTCGAAATCATATAAAGGATAAAGTACGAAAGCAGGAAAGCGACAAGCGAAAACTGAACAAGGTTCCTTATACAGAGATTGGAGAAGTCAGCCATAAACTTCGGTCTAAAGAATTGTTCCTAGATGAATTAGTAGTCCTTAGAGAAGCCTTAAAGGAATTTCGAAAAAATTTAACTAGCCAAGAAAAAGAAAATTATGAACGCTTACTAATGAATGAACGTTTTTCAGGCAGAGCGGAACTAAGAAGAAAACTACAAATTCATTTGAAGGATTTTAAAGATCATCACCTGTGACAATAAAAAGGGGGATAGGATAAAAATAGGAGCATGTACCTATCCCCATTTTTTGTGTATATTTAATAAGAAAAGATGAAAGGAACTTTCAAAAAAATTAAAAAAATAGAAAAAAGTTATTGACAAGACGAGTGATGCGTGATATACTAATATAGTTGTCGCGCGAGAGCGACAAAGACCTTTGAAAACTGAACAAGACGAACCAATGTGCAGGGCACTATAACTAAGGTTATAGTACTGAACAATGAAAAAACAATAAATCTGTCAGTGACAGAATGAGTTTAGACAAACAATTATTTTAATGAGAGTTTGATCCTGGCTCAGGATGAACGCTGGCGGCGTGCCTAATACATGCAAGTAGAACGCTGAAGGAAGGAGCTTGCTCTTTCCGGATGAGTTGCGAACGGGTGAGTAACGCGTAGGTAACCTGCCTGGTAGCGGGGGATAACTATTGGAAACGATAGCTAATACCGCATAACAACAGTTGTTGCATGACAGCTGTTTAAAAGGTGCAAATGCACCACTACCAGATGGACCTGCGTTGTATTAGCTAGTTGGTGAGGTAACGGCTCACCAAGGCGACGATACATAGCCGACCTGAGAGGGTGATCGGCCACACTGGGACTGAGACACGGCCCAGACTCCTACGGGAGGCAGCAGTAGGGAATCTTCGGCAATGGACGGAAGTCTGACCGAGCAACGCCGCGTGAGTGAAGAAGGTTTTCGGATCGTAAAGCTCTGTTGTAAGAGAAGAACGAGTGTGAGAGTGGAAAGTTCACACTGTGACGGTATCTTACCAGAAAGGGACGGCTAACTACGTGCCAGCAGCCGCGGTAATACGTAGGTCCCGAGCGTTATCCGGATTTATTGGGCGTAAAGCGAGCGCAGGCGGTTAGATAAGTCTGAAGTTAAAGGCTGTGGCTTAACCATAGTACGCTTTGGAAACTGTTTAACTTGAGTGCAGAAGGGGAGAGTGGAATTCCATGTGTAGCGGTGAAATGCGTAGATATATGGAGGAACACCGGTGGCGAAAGCGGCTCTCTGGTCTGTAACTGACGCTGAGGCTCGAAAGCGTGGGGAGCAAACAGGATTAGATACCCTGGTAGTCCACGCCGTAAACGATGAGTGCTAGGTGTTGGGTCCTTTCCGGGACTCAGTGCCGCAGCTAACGCATTAAGCACTCCGCCTGGGGAGTACGACCGCAAGGTTGAAACTCAAAGGAATTGACGGGGGCCCGCACAAGCGGTGGAGCATGTGGTTTAATTCGAAGCAACGCGAAGAACCTTACCAGGTCTTGACATCCCTCTGACCGCTCTAGAGATAGAGCTTTTCCTTCGGGACAGAGGTGACAGGTGGTGCATGGTTGTCGTCAGCTCGTGTCGTGAGATGTTGGGTTAAGTCCCGCAACGAGCGCAACCCCTATTGTTAGTTGCCATCATTTCAGTTGGGCACTCTAGCGAGACTGCCGGTAATAAACCGGAGGAAGGTGGGGATGACGTCAAATCATCATGCCCCTTATGACCTGGGCTACACACGTGCTACAATGGCTGGTACAACGAGTCGCAAGTCGGTGACGGCAAGCTAATCTCTTAAAAGCCAGTCTCAGTTCGGATTGTAGGCTGCAACTCGCCTACATGAAGTCGGAATCGCTAGTAATCGCGGATCAGCACGCCGCGGTGAATACGTTCCCGGGCCTTGTACACACCGCCCGTCACACCACGAGAGTTTGTAACACCCGAAGTCGGTGAGGTAACCTTTTAGGAGCCAGCCGCCTAAGGTGGGATAGATGATTGGGGTGAAGTCGTAACAAGGTAGCCGTATCGGAAGGTGCGGCTGGATCACCTCCTTTCTAAGGATAAGGAAACCTGCACGTTCGTCATGTTTAGTTTTGAGAGGTCTTGTGGGGCCTTAGCTCAGCTGGGAGAGCGCCTGCTTTGCACGCAGGAGGTCAGCGGTTCGATCCCGCTAGGCTCCATTGGTGAGAGATCACCAAGGATGAACATTGAAAATTGAATATCTATATCAAATAGTAACAAGAAAATAAACCGAAAACGCTGTGAATATTTAATGAGTTTTCTAATTTTGAAAAAATTAGGTTAATAAGGTTAAGTTAATAAGGGCGCACGGTGGATGCCTTGGCACTAGGAGCCGAAGAAGGACGTGACAAACGACGAAATGCCTCGGGGAGCTGTAAGTAAGCTTAGATCCGGGGATGTCCGAATGGGGGAACCCAACAGGTAATGCCTGTTACCCATATCTGTTAAGGATATGAGGAGGAAGACGCAGTGAACTGAAACATCTAAGTAGCTGCAGGAAGAGAAAGCAAAAGCGATTGCCTTAGTAGCGGCGAGCGAAACGGCAGGAGGGCAAACCGAAGAGTTTACTCTTCGGGGTTGTAGGACTGCGATGTGGACTTAAAGATTATAGAAGAACTACCTGGGAAGGTAGGCCAAAGAGAGTAATAGCCTCGTATTTAAAATAGTCTTTATACCTAGCAGTATCCTGAGTACGGCGAGACACGTGGAATCTCGTCGGAATCTGGGAGGACCATCTCCCAACCCTAAATACTCCCTAGTGACCGATAGTGAACCAGTACCGTGAGGGAAAGGTGAAAAGCACCCCGGGAGGGGAGTGAAATAGAACCTGAAACCGTGTGCCTACAACAAGTTCGAGCCCGTTAATGGGTGAGAGCGTGCCTTTTGTAGAATGAACCGGCGAGTTACGATATGATGCGAGGTTAAGTTGAAGAGACGGAGCCGTAGGGAAACCGAGTCTGAATAGGGCGTTTTAGTATTATGTCGTAGACCCGAAACCATGTGACCTACCCATGAGCAGGTTGAAGGTGCGGTAAAAACGCACTGGAGGACCGAACCAGGGCACGTTGAAAAGTGCTTGGATGACTTGTGGGTAGCGGAGAAATTCCAAACGAACTTGGAGATAGCTGGTTCTCTCCGAAATAGCTTTAGGGCTAGCGTCGACATTAAGATTCTTGGAGGTAGAGCACTGTTTGGGTGAGGGGTCCATCCCGGATTACCAATCTCAGATAAACTCCGAATGCCAATGAATTATGGTCGGCAGTCAGACTGCGAGTGCTAAGATCCGTAGTCGAAAGGGAAACAGCCCAGACCACCAGCTAAGGTCCCAAAATAATTGTTAAGTGGAAAAGGATGTGGGGTTGCACAGACAACTAGGATGTTAGCTTAGAAGCAGCTATTCATTCAAAGAGTGCGTAATAGCTCACTAGTCGAGTGACCCTGCGCCGAAAATGTACCGGGGCTAAAACAATTTACCGAAGCTGTGGATACCTTTTATAGGTATGGTAGGAGAGCGTTCTATGTGTGAAGAAGGTATACCGTGAGGAGTGCTGGAACGCATAGAAGTGAGAATGCCGGTATGAGTAGCGAAAGACAGGTGAGAATCCTGTCCACCGTAAGACTAAGGTTTCCAGGGGAAGGCTCGTCCGCCCTGGGTTAGTCGGGACCTAAGGAGAGACCGAAAGGTGTATCCGATGGCCAACAGGTTGATATTCCTGTACTAGAGTATGTAGTGATGGAGGGACGCAGTAGGCTAACTAAAGCGTGCGATTGGAAGTGCACGTCTAAGCAGTGAGGTGTGAATTGAGTTAAATGCTTAGTTCTATAACATTGAGCTGTGATGGGGAGCGAAGTTTAGTAGCGAAGTTAGTGATGTCACACTGCCAAGAAAAGCTTCTAGCGTTAAACATACTCTACCCGTACCGCAAACCGACACAGGTAGTCGAGGCGAGTAGCCTCAGGTGAGCGAGAGAACTCTCGTTAAGGAACTCGGCAAAATGACCCCGTAACTTCGGGAGAAGGGGTGCTGACTGATGTCAGCCGCAGTGAATAGGCCCAAGCAACTGTTTATCAAAAACACAGCTCTCTGCTAAATCGTAAGATGATGTATAGGGGGTGACGCCTGCCCGGTGCTGGAAGGTTAAGAGGAGTGCTTAGCGTAAGCGAAGGTATGAATTGAAGCCCCAGTAAACGGCGGCCGTAACTATAACGGTCCTAAGGTAGCGAAATTCCTTGTCGGGTAAGTTCCGACCCGCACGAAAGGCGTAATGATTTGGGCACTGTCTCAACGAGAGACTCGGTGAAATTTTAGTACCTGTGAAGATGCAGGTTACCCGCGACAGGACGGAAAGACCCCATGGAGCTTTACTGCAGTTTGATATTGAGTGTCTGTGCCACATGTACAGGATAGGTAGGAGCCATAGAGATCGGGACGCCAGTTTCGATGGAGGCGCTGTTGGGATACTACCCTTGTGTTATGGCCACTCTAACCCGGATAGGTGATCCCTATCGGAGACAGTGTCTGACGGGCAGTTTGACTGGGGCGGTCGCCTCCTAAAAGGTAACGGAGGCGCCCAAAGGTTCCCTCAGAATGGTTGGAAATCATTCGCAGAGTGTAAAGGTATAAGGGAGCTTGACTGCGAGAGCTACAACTCGAGCAGGGACGAAAGTCGGGCTTAGTGATCCGGTGGTTCCGTATGGAAGGGCCATCGCTCAACGGATAAAAGCTACCCTGGGGATAACAGGCTTATCTCCCCCAAGAGTTCACATCGACGGGGAGGTTTGGCACCTCGATGTCGGCTCGTCGCATCCTGGGGCTGTAGTCGGTCCCAAGGGTTGGGCTGTTCGCCCATTAAAGCGGCACGCGAGCTGGGTTCAGAACGTCGTGAGACAGTTCGGTCCCTATCCGTCGCGGGCGTAGGAAATTTGAGAGGATCTGCTCCTAGTACGAGAGGACCAGAGTGGACTTACCGCTGGTGTACCAGTTGTCTCGCCAGAGGCATCGCTGGGTAGCTATGTAGGGAAGGGATAAACGCTGAAAGCATCTAAGTGTGAAACCCACCTCAAGATGAGATTTCCCATAACAATATGTTAGTAAGAGCCCTGAGAGAAGATCAGGTAGATAGGTTAGGAGTGGAAGTTGTGTGAGCAATGGAGCGGACTAATACTAATAGCTCGAGGACTTATCCAAAAAGTAACTGAGGATATTTACAGCTGGTTTAAATTTTGTTAGAATATAGGTATTCAATTTTGAATGTTCATCATTCAGAGTTAAGTGACGATAGCCTAGGAGATACACCTGTACCCATGCCGAACACAGCAGTTAAGCCCTAGAACGCCGGAAGTAGTTGGGGGTTGCCCCCTGTGAGATATGGTAGTCGCTTAGCAAGGTTGAGTCTAGAGGAATCTAGGCTCATTTGGGAGTTTAGCTCAGCTGGGAGAGCATCTGCCTTACAAGCAGAGGGTCAGCGGTTCGATCCCGTTAACTCCCATAGGTCCCGTAGTGTAGCGGTTATCACGTCGCCCTGTCACGGCGAAGATCGCGGGTTCGATTCCCGTCGGGACCGTAGGAACGAAGTTTCTAGAAGATAATGATACGACTCGTTAGCTCAGTTGGTAGAGCAATTGACTTTTAATCAATGGGTCACTGGTTCGAGCCCAGTACGGGTCATTATAGCGGGTTTGGCGGAATTGGCAGACGCACCAGATTTAGGATCTGGCGCTTTACGGCGTGGGGGTTCAAGTCCCTTAACCCGCATAGAAGAATAATAATGAGCCGGCTTAGCTCAGTTGGTAGAGCATCTGATTTGTAATCAGAGGGTCGCGTGTTCAAGTCATGTAGCCGGCATTTTTTTATATAAAGAAACAGATGCGAACGTAGTTCAGTGGTAGAACACCACCTTGCCAAGGTGGGGGTCGCGGGTTCGAATCCCGTCGTTCGCTTGAGGAGGCCGGGGTGGCGGAACTGGCAGACGCACAGGACTTAAAATCCTGCGATTGGTAACGATCGTACCGGTTCGATTCCGGTCCTCGGCATAGACTTAGGTTGAAGAAGAAGCACCCTTAGCTCAACTGGATAGAGTACCTGACTACGAATCAGGCGGTTAGAGGTTCGACTCCTCTAGGGTGCATGGTCGCAAGACTATGTAGCAATTGAATAGAAATGAGCACCCTTAGCTCAACTGGATAGAGTACCTGACTACGAATCAGGCGGTTAGAGGTTCGACTCCTCTAGGGTGCATAAAGCGTAAGCTTTAGTTCGGGAAGTAGCTCAGCTTGGTAGAGTACTTGGTTTGGGACCAAGGTGTCGCAGGTTCGAATCCTGTCTTCCCGATATATGGCGGTGTAGCTCAGCTGGCTAGAGCGTCCGGTTCATACCCGGGAGGTCGGGGGTTCGATCCCCTTCGCCGCTATAGTATTGATCTTGTCGGACCTTTAGCTCAGCTGGTTAGAGCTCTCGGCTCATAACCGAGTGGTCGTAGGTTCAAGTCCTACAAGGTCCATATATGTGTGGAGGATTACCCAAGTCCGGCTGAAGGGAACGGTCTTGAAAACCGTCAGGCGTGTAAAAGCGTGCGTGGGTTCGAATCCCACATCCTCCTTAATAGTAGCGCGGGATGGAGCAGCTCGGTAGCTCGTCGGGCTCATAACCCGAAGGTCGTAGGTTCAAATCCTGCTCCCGCAATATTTGGCTCGGTAGCTCAGTTGGTAGAGCAATGGATTGAAGCTCCATGTGTCGGCGGTTCGATTCCGTCTCGCGCCATTACTTTTATTAATAAGCGGGTGTAGTTTAGTGGTAAAACTACAGCCTTCCAAGCTGTTGTCGCGAGTTCGATTCTCGTCACCCGCTTTGAACGATTGTTCATTACCAAGTTTTAGAACTTGGGCGCGTAGCTCAGGTGGTTAGAGCGCACGCCTGATAAGCGTGAGGTCGGTGGTTCGAGTCCACTCGTGCCCATTTGGAGAATTACTCAAGAGGCTGAAGAGGACGGTTTGCTAAATCGTTAGGTCGGGTAACTGGCGCGGGGGTTCGAATCCCCCATTCTCCGTCGGATAATTAGGGTTAGCTTCATAGCTAACTTTTTTATTTCTTTTATTTTTGAATAGAAATAAAAATGTAACAAAGGCGTAATATTTCTTTGAGTATTTTTTGTTATACTAGTTAGTGTCTTATATGAAGGAGTTTTTTATACATATGAAGAAAAAATTATTGACTACGATTTTATTAAGTACAGTAGCATTATCACAAGTTGCTACAGTGATCAACGTAACTGCTGATTCAACTGATGATAAGATCGCAGCACAAAACAGTAAAATTGACAGTTTGAATGCTCAACAAGTAAGTGCGCAAGCACAAGTTGATCAGATTCAAGCGCAAGTTTCTGAAATTAAGAAGCAACAAGAAAGCCTTCAAGCTGAGAACGATCGATTAAATGAAGAGTCTGCTCGTCTTTCTGCTGAAATTGAAGAACTTTCAAAAATATTGTTGCTCGTCAAGAATCTCTTGCAAATCAAGCACGTAGTGCTCAGACTACCGGAACAGCAACAAACTACATTAATGCGATTGTAAGCTCTGGTTCTATTACTGAAGCGATTTCTCGAGTTTCTGCCATGAACGAAATTGCTAATGCTAACAATAAAATGTTAGAAGAGCAAAAACGTGATAAAGAAGCAATTGATATCAAGCAAAAAGAGAATAATGATGCGATCAATACAGTTATTGCTAACAAGCAACAATTAGATGATGATGCACAAACATTGTCAACTAAAGAAGCTGAGTTGAAAGCTGCTCAATTGAGCTTAGCAGTTGAAAAATCTTCTGCTGAAAATGAAAAGAATGCTTTATTGGCAGAGAAGGCTGCTGCAGAAAAAGCTGCTGCAGAAGCTGCTGCTGCAGAAGCTGCTTATCGTGCAAAACAAGAAGCTGAACGTCAGGCAACTGTTGCCTCTGCAAATACAAGCTTACAGGCTCAAGTACAGGCAGCTACTCAAGCTCCTGCTACACAAACTCCTGCTGCGCAAGCTAGTCAACCACAGGCGACGGTGGCTACACCAGCTACAAACAATACTGTGGCAACTACACCTGTGGCTCGTACGTCATACAGTTCTGCAGGAAACACTTATCCAGTAGGTCAATGTACTTGGGGTGCTAAAGTTCTTGCACCTTGGGCTGGGAACTACTGGGGTAATGGAGGTCAGTGGGCAGCAAGTGCTGCAGCAGCTGGATTCCGTACTGGTAGTCAACCTCAGGTTGGTGCTATCGCTTGTTGGAACGATGGTGGTTATGGCCACGTAGCAGTTGTTACAGCTGTTCAATCTACTACAAGTATCCAAGTTTCTGAAGCAAACTATGCGGGTAACCAAAGTATTGGCAATTACCGTGGATGGTTTAACCCAACTACTGCACAAGGTACTGTAACTTATATTTATCCAAACTAAGATATGTTAACTACTCGCCTCAGGTGAGTAGTTTTTTTTTTCAAATTTTTTATTTTAGGCTTGAAGCTTATTTTGAATTGAAAATTCCTTTAAAAAGGGTTACAATGAGTAAGGAGAACATTTGTACATTGGTACAATGAGGTTTAAAAATGTGGAGGAAATCATGTCGTTTTCGGATTTAATGCTTTTTGCTTTATCGTCTAACCAAGACTTGGCTGAGCGTGTCTCTAGAGAGATGGGTCTGCCACTTGGGAAGTCAACCGTACGTCAATTCTCAGATGGAGAAATCCAGGTTAACATTGAAGAGTCGATTCGTGGGAAGGAAGTTTATATCCTTCAATCTACGAGTTCGCCTGTCAATGATAATCTAATGGAAATCTTAATCATGGTAGATGCCCTCAAACGGGCGAGTGCTCAATCAATCAATGTGGTGATGCCTTATTATGGTTATGCCCGTCAGGATAGAAAGGCTCGTGCTCGTGAGCCAATTACTTCTAAATTAGTGGCCAATATGCTAGAAATTGCAGGGGTTGATCGCCTCTTGACCATTGACCTACATGCTTCTCAGATTCAAGGGTTCTTTGATATTCCAGTGGATCACTTGATGGGGGCTCCTCTTATTGCTGATTATTTCGAGCGCCGTGGAATGATTGGTCCGGATTATGTAGTTGTCAGTCCAGACCATGGTGGAGTGACTCGAGCTCGCAAGCTTGCTGAGTTTCTCAAGACTCCAATTGCTATTATTGATAAGCGTCGGAGTGTTGATAAGATGAATACCAGTGAGGTCATGAACATTATCGGGAATGTGGAAGGAAAAACCTGTATTCTTATCGATGATATGATTGATACTGCTGGAACGATTTGTCATGCTGCTGATGCCCTTGCTGAAGCAGGAGCTGTTGAAGTTTATGCAAGTTGTACGCACCCAGTCCTATCTGGCCCAGCCTTAGATAATATTCAGAAATCAGCCATTAAGAAATTGGTCGTATTGGATACCATCTTCCTACCTGAGGAACGCTTGATTGATAAGATTGAACAAATCTCCATTGCTAAGCTCCTAGCGGAGGCTATTGTCCGAATTCATGAAAAACGGCCACTCTCTCCTTTGTTTGAGATAGGAAACGCTAAGAAAAGTTAACAAAGAGGCTGGAAATAGCCTCTTTTCTAATAGAAAGGATTTTTATGTTATTCAACTGGTTTACTAAGGAAAAAAATGTAGTCGATACAAGTAAAGAGCTCTTAAAAGAAGCTCAAAAAACTGAGGAAAAAGCAGATCCAACCTTACCAAAAAAGACCTTGCCAAAGAGCTCTGCAGTCAAATAAAACAAGGAAAACGCTTACGAAATCAAAGGATTCTATTTTAGCAGTCAAATCGTTAACTTACCTGTAAAAAAATATAGAATTCCTTAAAATTAATTAAAAAAATAGGTCAGATTTTATTGACAAAGAAAACTTATCGTAGTAAAATAATAATAGTTACGAAGTAACGAACTATTTTTTAAATAAAAAAAGGAGATAAAACAATGAAAAAAGTTTTATTATCATCAGTAGCAGCTCTTGCAGTTTTTGCTGCAGCAGCACCAGCATTCGCAAATGACAACCCTTCAATCAACGGTGGAGCTAACACTCCAGGTGCTTTTGATTCTCGTGAAGCATACGAAAACCAATCAGAATTTGTAAGTGCTCGTACAGTTGAAGAATACCTTAACGGTCATATGGAAGACATCAGCGCTGAAGCAGCACAAGATCCTGCAGTAGTAGCAGCTAAAGCTGAATTTGACGCTGTTGAAGGTGGTTCACACCTTTACGGAGAAAAGAAAGCAGCTTATGAAGCAGCATTCAACACTTCATTCTTGAACGTACGTAACAAATACGTTAAACAATTCCAAACTGTTCAAAAACACAGCTAAGAAAAAAAGAAGGACGTTACTACATCTTGAACGAAACTCCAGAACAAGCTAACGCACGTTACTTGAAAGAACATGGAATTTCTCAAGAAGAAGCAGCTAAACAATCTAAAGAAGAAGCAGCTAAAGCAGAAGAAGCAGCTAAAAAAAGCAGAAGCTGGTAAAAGCTGGTTCAAAAACAAGCTGGTAAAAGCTCTTCCAAAAAAACAAGCGCAGTTAAATAATTTTTATTAATTAGCTCTTTAAATTAAATATCACTGAGCCTTCGGGCTCGGTGTTATTTTTAGATTGAACGTTATATAGGGGATCTTATTTTTTTATGAATCGTACTGATAAAAAAATTCTAGTTCTAAAGGGAAAGGGCCTTGCGCTTATTCTTACTTTGGTTGCTATTCTTGCTCTTGTAGGTGGTTTCTTCCTTTTTTAATCCATTTGGAAAGAATACTACATCTGATAAGAAGAACACTAGCTCATCATCTACTGCAAGTAGCAAAGAGGTCAAATATGAGCCAAGTCAAGAGGAAAAAGACTATTTAGCTAACCGATTTGCTCAATTAACGTCGGTCAATCCTGAAGTGATTGCCTATGTTTATGCTCCTGGAACTGAGTTAGATGAGCCTGTTGTACAAACAGGGGATAATGAAACCTACTTAGATAAGACTTTTGAGGGTGGAAACCAACCTTTCTTGGGAACTGTCTTTATGGATATGGACAACAAGAAGGACTTTAGTGATCGTTTGACTTGGTTGTTTGGACATGCTCGTGGTAGCCAGGTAGGAGATCACCGCATGTTTAACGATGTGAACTACTACGACAAACAAGAGTATTTTGATCAACATCCTTATGTTGTAATTGAAACACCTGAGCGCAAGTATTATTATGAAGCAATGGGCTTAGTCATCGTTCCTGAAACCACTGCTTTCTATCGTACAAGTTTTACGGATGATAAAGATTTTACTACCCAACTTAAAAATATCTATGAGTCAGCTCGTACCAAAAATCCAAATATCAAGATTAAAGCGTCTGATAAGTATTTAGTCTTGTCAACTTGTCGTGAAGAAGATGATACTATCCGTTCTAATCTCTATCTTCGTCAGATCCCAGATTCTGAAATGAAGGATTTCTTAGCAAAACACGGTGATCAGTTAAATTATGTGGCAACCCGTGGGCAAGAATAAGATAGACTTGTTAATAATGATTTTATGATAGGATTTAGCATAAGCTAGGTCCTATTTTTGATGAAAAATGTCAATTTTGTATCATTTGTCTTGGAGTCGTTTGCTTTTTTGCGATGGCTTTCAATTTATAGTATAATGGGAGTAGATCTTTTTTGGAGGTGCTATGGATTTAACAAATCGTTTTAATAAAAATTTAAATCGGATTGAGATTTCCTTGATTCGTCAGTTTGATCAGGCCATTTCTGAGATTCCAGGTGTCTTGCGTTTGACTTTAGGGGAGCCAGATTTTACCACGCCGGAGCATGTCAAGGAAGCCGCTAAGGCTGCCATTGATGCTAATCAGAGCCATTATACAGGGATGAGTGGCTTGTTAGCTTTGCGTCAAGCGGCTAGTCAATTTGTAGCGGATAAATACAATCTTCATTACCGAGCAGAAGATGAGATTCTAGTAACGATTGGAGCTACTGAGGCTCTTTCAGCCACCTTGACAGCTATCTTGGAGCCTGGAGATGTAGTCCTTTTGCCAGCACCAGCCTATCCAGGTTATGAACCCATTATCAAACTAGTGGGGGCTAGTGTCGTCGAGATTGATACCAGGGCACATCAATTTATCCTGACTCCGGAAGCTTTGGAAGAAGCCCTTCAGGAACAAGGAAATCGGGTCAAGGCAGTTATTCTCAATTATCCTGCAAATCCGACAGGAGTGACTTATTCTAAGGAACAGATGCAGGCTTTGGCTGGAGTGTTGAAAAAATATCAAGTCTTTGTGGTCTGTGATGAGGTCTACTCAGAATTGACCTATACGGATCAGTCTCATGTATCCTTAGGGACTTACTTACCAGATCAAGCCATCCTTATCAATGGCTTGTCTAAATCTCATGCCATGACAGGTTGGCGACTGGGCTTCATTTTTGCGCCTTCTCATTTAACCGCTCAGCTAATCAAGAGCCATCAGTATTTGGTCACTGCAGCGGGCACCATGAACCAGTATGCAGCCATTGAGGCCTTGACAGCTGGAAAAGATGATGCTGAACCAATGAAACAGGAATACATCAAGCGTCGCGACTATATCATGGATGCGATGTCATCCATGGGCTTTGAGATTATCCGACCTGATGGGGCCTTTTATATCTTTGCCAAGATTCCACCAGGTTACAATCAAGATTCGTTCACTTTTTTGAAAGCTTTGGCCTATGAAAAAGCCGTTGCTTTTATCCCGGGAGCAGCCTTTGGAACCTATGGCGAAGGTTATGTACGTTTGTCCTATGCAGCGAGTATGGAAGTGATTCAAGAAGCAATGAGACGTTTGAAGGAGTTTATGGAAGAATATGCTGGAGAGCATTGAGAGTCGAGGCTTGGTCCTTTACAACCGAGATTTCCGAGAAGATGATAAGCTGGTAAAAATCTTTACAGAGCGTGCAGGAAAGCTCATGTTTTTCGTGAAACATGCGAATAGCTCCCGTCTAAATCCAATGATCCAACCCTTAACTTTGGCGGACATGTATTTGAAAATCAATGATGATGGACTCAGCTATATTGAAGATATTCATGAGGTTCATAGCTTTCAGGGGATTCATCAAGATTTATTTCGTCTCTCTTATGCGACCTATATTCTGGCCTTAGCTGATGCTAGTATGCAGGATCGTCAGCCAGATTCGGCCCTCTTTATTTTTTTAGAGCAGACCTTGCGCTTGATGGATCGGGGCTTGGATTATGAAATTTTGACCAATATTTTTGAAATGCAGATTTTATCTCGGTTTGGAGTGAGTTTGAATGTCCATGAGTGCTGTATCTGTCACCGAGTAGGTCTTCCCTTTGATTTTTCCTTCCGTTTTGGAGGGGTTCTTTGTCCGGATCATTATGATCGAGATGAGAGACGGGCCCACTGGGATCCCAATGCCCTTTATTTATTAGATCGGTTTCAGGGAGTGGAATTCAGTGAGCTGGAGACCATTTCTATTCATGAAGAAATGAAGCAAATTACGACAGTGTCTGGATCAACTCTATGATGAGTATGTAGGCATTCATCTAAAAGCTAAGAAATTTATTGATTCCCTGGGAAGCTGGGGAGAGATTTTAAAAGATCAGTCTGGAGGTAAGATATGAAACGAATTGCAGTTGATGCAATGGGTGGAGACAATGCTCCACAGGCCCTAGTAGAAGGAGTTAATCAAGCCATACAAGAATTTAAGGATATCGAAGTGATTTTGTATGGAGATGAAGCAAAAATTAAGCAGTATCTGACTGCAAGCGAACGAGTATCCATTGTCCATACAGATGAGAAAATTGACTCTGATGATGAACCAACTCGGGCCATTCGTCGGAAAAAACAAGCCAGCATGGTGCTAGCTGCTCATGCAGTTAAAAATGGGGAAGCTGATGCCATGCTATCAGCCGGGAATACGGGTGCTCTCTTGGCTTCTGGTTACTTTATCGTTGGTCGTATTAAGGTTATCGATCGTCCGGGCTTGATGTCTACCCTTCCAACCCTAGATGGGAAAGGTTATGATATGCTGGATCTCGGAGCCAATGCGGAAAACACGCCCACCCATTTGCACCAATATGCGATTATGGGAGCCTATTATGCAGAAAATGTTCGTGGAATTAAGCGTCCACGAGTCGGCCTTTTGAATAATGGGACAGAGGAAAGTAAGGGAGATCCCCTACGTAAAGAAACCTATCAATTATTAGCAGCGGATCCTGCTCTCAACTTTGTAGGAAATGTGGAAGCGCGTGACTTGATGGATGGAGTTGCTGACGTCATCGTTACAGATGGATTCACAGGAAATGCTGTCCTTAAGACCATGGAAGGAACTGCTTTGGGTCTCTTTAAGCAGTTGAAGACAGTTCTCGGTGGAGGTGGCTTGAAGGCCAAATTAGGAGCCCTTTTGTTGAAGAATGACCTACGAGGCTTGAAGAAAACCTTGGACTATTCAGATGTTGGCGGAGCGGTCTTGTTTGGCTTACAAGCACCTGTTGTAAAAACCCATGGTTCAAGTGATGCCAAGGCAGTGTATAGTACGATTCGTCAGATTCGTACCATGTTGGAGACGGATGTTATTCGTAAATCGGTTGTTGAATTATCAGAATTGGAGGAAGAGAAATGAGTCGTCGGAAAGAAATTATTGCAGCAGTAGAAGAGTTAATCAAAGATCAGAAAGATTCTGATTTTCAAGTATCCTTAGATATGGATTTACGAAAAGAGCTAGAGATTGATTCAGTTGATTTGATGGAATGCATCATTTATTTAGAAGAAACCTATCATATTGATATTCCAGACAAGGATATTGATGCCATGGTGACTGTTGGAGATATGGTAGACTATGTGGATAAAAAGTGAGCAAATAATGTTCGGTTTTTACCATTAAAAAGAATATATAAATAAGGGAATAGAGTGATTTTGCCTCATTCCCTTATTTTTTTCTTATAACCTAAAACCAAAGTACGGGAATTTCTTGAAAAATAAGATAGGGTATGATAAACTGAAAGGGAGAAAATACGAAAGGCGAACAAGAAATGTCTCATCAATTAATTTATACGGGAAAAGCTAAAGATATTTATAGTACAGAAGACGAACATGTGATTAAGTCCGTTTATAAGGACCAAGCCACTATGCTGAATGGGGCTCGTAAAGAGACCATCGAAGGCAAAGGTGTGCTGAATAATCAGATTTCGTCTCTTATTTTTGAAAAATTGAATGCTGCTGGAGTGGAGACGCACTTTATCAAGCGTATTTCTGATACCGAACAACTCAATAAGAAAGTGACCATCATTCCTTTGGAGGTTGTGCTTCGTAATGTGACTGCAGGTTCTTTCTCCAAACGGTTTGGCGTTGAAGAAGGTTTGGATTTGGAAACTCCAATCGTTGAATTTTACTATAAAAACGATGAGTTGGACGATCCATTTATCAATGATGAACACGTCAAGTTCTTGGATATTGCCAATGATGAACAAATTGCCTATATCAAGGAAGAAACGCGTCGGATCAATGAATTGCTGAAAGATTGGTTTGCACAAATTGGTCTGCGTTTGATTGACTTCAAATTGGAATTTGGTTTTGATAAGGATGGCAAAATTATCTTGGCAGATGAATTTTCACCAGATAACTGCCGCCTTTGGGATGCGGAAGGGCACCATATGGACAAGGATGTTTTCCGTAGAGATTTGGGCAGTTTAACGGATGTATATAAAGTTGTTTTAGAAAAATTGCAAGGTTTGAAGTGATCTTTTTGAAACGGAAAACCTTCGTCTTTCAAGTAAAAGGACTCAGGCTGAAAAGGTCTACTAGACCTTTTCACTCCGTCGTGATCTCGATAGCTTGACAGATGTTTATCAAGTTGTGTTGGAGAAATTACAGGGCTTGAAGCAATGATTTTCTTCGTCTTCACTAGCTATTTAAATAGAAATAAATAAGGGAACTAAAATGGATAAACGTATTTTCGTTGAGAAAAAAGCTGATTTTCGTGTGAAATCTCACTCTTTAGTAAAAGAATTACAGCATAATCTTCAGTTGAAAACTTTGAAGGATCTTCGTATTGTTCAGGTTTATGATGTTTTTGGTTTGGCAGAGGACTTGTTTGCGCGTGCGGAAAAACACATCTTCTCTGAGCAAGTGACCGATACTGTTTTGGATGAAGCTACGGTTAAGGCTGATCTTGAGAAGCATGCTTTCTTTGCTATCGAAAGTTTGCCTGGTCAATTTGACCAACGTGCGGCATCTTCACAGGAAGCTTTGTTGTTGCTTGGTAGTTCAAATGATGTAACGGTGAACACAGCGCAACTTTACTTGGTTAACAAGGATATTGATGCGAATGAGTTGGAAGCTGTCAAAAACTACCTCTTGAACCCAGTGGATTCTCGTTTCAAAGACATCACTGTTGGCATTGCGAAACAGGATTTCTCTGAGTCTGACAAGACCATTCCAAGTTTGGATTTCTTTGAAACTTATACGGCAGAAGATTTTGCACAGTATAAGGCAGAGCAAGGATTGGCAATGGAAGTGGATGACCTTCTCTTCATTCAAGACTATTTCAAGTCAATTGGACGTGTGCCTACTGAGACTGAGCTTAAGGTTTTGGATACTTACTGGTCTGACCACTGTCGTCACACAACTTTCGAGACTGAGTTGAAAAACATCGACTTCTCAGCTTCTAAATTTGAAAAACAATTGCAAGCGACTTATGACAAGTATATTGCCATGCGTGATGAGTTGGGACGTACCGAAAAACCTCAAACCTTGATGGATATGGCGACTATTTTTGGTCGTTATGAGCGTGTCAATGGTCGTTTGGACGACATGGAAGTGTCTGATGAAATCAATGCCTGCTCTGTTGAAATTGAAGTGGATGTCAATGGTGTGAAAGAGCCATGGCTTCTCATGTTCAAGAACGAAACCCACAACCATCCAACGGAGATTGAACCATTTGGTGGAGCGGCTACTTGTATCGGTGGTGCCATTCGTGACCCATTGTCAGGGCGTTCATACGTTTACCAAGCCATGCGTATCTCAGGTGCTGGTGATATTACAGCTCCAATTTCAGAAACTCGCGCTGGTAAATTGCCACAACAAGTCATTTCTAAGACAGCCGCTCACGGTTATTCTTCATATGGGAACCAAATTGGTCTTGCAACAACTTATGTTCGTGAGTACTTCCACCCAGGTTTCGTTGCTAAGCGTATGGAGCTAGGTGCCGTTGTCGGTGCAGCTCCCAGGGAAATGTTGTCCGTGAAAAACCTGAAGCTGGTGATGTGATTATCTTGCTCGGTGGTAAGACTGGACGTGACGGTGTCGGTGGTGCGACAGGTTCTTCTAAAGTTCAAACGGTTGAATCTGTTGAAACGGCTGGTGCTGAGGTTCAAAAAGGGAATGCTATCGAAGAACGGAAGATTCAACGTCTTTTCCGTAATGGGGAAGTGACTCGACTGATCAAGAAATCAAATGACTTTGGTGCTGGTGGTGTCTGTGTAGCGATCGGTGAATTGGCAGATGGTCTTGAAATTGATCTAGATAAAGTGCCATTGAAATACCAAGGTTTGAATGGTACAGAAATTGCTATCTCTGAATCTCAAGAACGGATGGCTGTAGTGGTTCGTCCAGAAGATGTTGACGCCTTCATTGCAGCATGTAACAAAGAAAATATTGACGCGGTTGTCGTTGCAACAGTGACGGAGAAGCCAAATCTTGTCATGCACTGGAATGGTGAAACAATCGTTGATTTGGAACGTCGTTTCCTTGATACAAATGGTGTACGTGTGGTCGTAGATGCTAAGGTGGTTGACAAGGATGTCAAGCTTCCAGAAGAACGTCAAACATCTGCCGAAACCCTTGAAGCTGACACTCTTGAAGTCTTGGCTGACCTTAACCATGCCAGTCAAAAAGGTTTACAAACCATCTTTGATAGTTCAGTTGGTCGTTCAACAGTTAATCACCCACTCGGTGGTCGCTATCAAATCACACCAACGGAAGCTTCTGTTCAGAAATTGCCAGTTCAACATGGCGTGACGCATACGGCTTCTGTCATGGCGCAAGGCTTCAACCCTTATGTAGCCGAATGGTCTCCATATCATGGTGCTGCTTATGCGGTCATCGAAGCAACTGCCCGTTTGGTTGCTGCTGGCGCCAACTGGTCTAAGGCTCGTTTCTCTTACCAAGAGTACTTCGAGCGGATGGATAAACAGGCAGAGCGTTTTGGTCAACCAGTAGCAGCTCTTCTTGGATCAATTGAAGCTCAGATTCAACTTGGTTTGCCATCTATCGGTGGGAAGGACTCTATGTCTGGTACCTTTGAAGAATTAACAGTACCACCAACCTTGGTTGCTTTTGGTGTGACCACAGCAGATAGCCGTAAGGTTCTTTCTCCAGAATTTAAAGCTGCTGGTGAAAATATCTATTACATCCCAGGTCAAGCTTTGGCCCAAGAAATTGATTTTGATCTTATCAAGTCTAACTTTGCTCAGTTTGAAGCTATTAAAGCAACCCACAAAGTGACAGCAGCATCAGCTGTCAAATATGGAGGTGTCCTTGAAGCTCTTGCACTTGCAACATTTGGGAACCATATTGGAGCTACTGTTGAATTAGCTAACCTTGACACAATCTTGACAGCCCAATTGGGCGGATTCATTTTCACTTCACCTGAAGAGATTGCAGGTGTTGAGAAGATTGGACAAACAGTTGCAGACTTTACACTGCTTGTCAACGGTGTAACGCTTGATGGACACAAACTTGACAGTGCCTTCCAAGGCAAATTGGAAGAAGTTTACCCTACTGAGTTTGAACAGGCAACTGAGTTGGAAGAAGTACCTGCTGTAACATCAGATGCTGTGATTAAAGCTAAGAAACAGTTGAGACACCAGTGGTTTACATCCCAGTATTCCCAGGAACCAACTCAGAATATGACTCAGCAAAGGCCTTTGAAAAAGAAGGGGCCAAAGTCAACTTGGTACCATTTGTCACATTGAATGAAGAAGCGATTGTCAAGTCGGTTGACACTATGGTTGACAATATCGAAAAAGCTAACATTATCTTCTTTGCTGGTGGCTTCTCGGCTGCGGATGAACCAGATGGATCTGCTAAATTTATCGTCAATATCTTGCTTAACGAAAAAGTGCGTGCAGCTATTGATAGTTTCATCGAAGGTGGTGGTTTGATCATCGGTATCTGTAATGGATTCCAAGCCCTTGTTAAATCAGGTCTTCTTCCATACGGTAACTTTGAAGATGCAAGCAGTACCAGTCCAACTCTCTTCTACAATGATGCCAATCAACACGTGGCTAAGATGGTCGAAACACGTATTGCCAATACGAACTCACCATGGCTTGCTGGCGTGCAAGTTGGTGACATCCATGCCATCCCAGTATCACACGGTGAAGGTAAGTTTGTCGTGACAGCTGAAGAATTTGCGGAGCTCCGTGATAATGGTCAAATCTTTAGCCAATATGTTGACTTAGAAGGCAAACCATGCATGGATTCAAAATACAATCCTAATGGATCTGTTCATGCGATTGAAGGAATCACTAGCAAGAACGGTCAAATTATTGGGAAGATGGGACACTCAGAACGTTTCGAAGACGGTCTCTTCCAAAATATTCCAGGAAATAAAGACCAGCATCTCTTTGCATCAGCGGTTCAATATTTTACTGGAAAATAAAAGGTATACAACATGACATACGAAGTAAAATCTCTTAATGAAGAGTGTGGAGTCTTTGGGATTTGGGGACATCCAGACGCTGCAAAACTCACCTATTTTGGTCTTCACAGTCTCCAACACCGGGGACAAGAGGGAGCAGGTATCCTGGCTAATGACCAAGGGACCTTGAGACGACATCGGGATACAGGCCTTCTTTCAGAAGTCTTTCGAAATCCTTTAAATCTGGAAAAATTAACAGGATCTTCTGCTATTGGGCATGTTCGCTATGCGACAGCGGGTGAAGCGTCTGTGGATAACATCCAACCCTTTCTCTTCCGTTTTCACGATACGCAGTTTGGTCTGGCCCATAATGGGAATTTGACCAATGCCCAATCGCTCAAATCGGAATTAGAAAAAAATGGAGCCATCTTTAGCTCAACCTCTGACTCAGAAATTCTGGCTCACTTGATTCGACGGAGTCACAACCCTTCCTTTATGGGGAAAATCAAGGAAGCGCTCAATACAGTCAAAGGTGGTTTTGCTTATCTGATGTTATTTGAAGATAAGCTAATCGCTGCTCTGGATCCAAATGGCTTCCGTCCTCTTTCCATAGGGAAAATGGCTAATGGAGCCTTGGTTGTTTCTTCTGAAACCTGTGCTTTTGAGGTGATTGGGGCAGAATGGATCCGAGATGTACATCCGGGTGAGCTTGTTATCTTCGATGAAAACGGCATTACCTATGATCGCTATACGGATGATACCCAACTAGCAATTTGTTCCATGGAGTATATCTATTTTGCTCGTCCCGACTCCAATATCCAAGGGGTCAACGTCCATACGGCTCGCAAGCGGATGGGAGCTCAGTTGGCTCGAGAATTTAAGAACCAGGCAGATATTGTGGTGGGGGTTCCCAACTCCTCTCTCAGTGCTGCCATGGGCTTTGCGGAAGAATCTGGCTTGCCAAATGAAATGGGTTTGATCAAGAATCAGTATGTCCAACGGACCTTTATCCAACCGACTCAGGAATTGCGGGAACAAGGAGTGCGAATGAAACTTTCTGCCGTATCTGGTGTCGTGAAAGGCAAACGGGTTGTCATGATTGATGACTCTATCGTGCGTGGAACGACCTCTCGTCGGATTGTGAAACTGTTGAAAGAAGCAGGGGCTACAGAAGTCCATGTGGCAATTGCCAGCCCAGCTTTGGCTTATCCGTGTTTTTATGGAATTGATATTCAGAGCCGTGAGGAGCTGATCGCAGCCAATCATACAGTGGAGGAAACTTGTGAGATTATCGGTGCGGATAGCTTGACTTACTTGTCCATTGATGGCTTGATTGATTCTATTGGGATTGATACCGATGCACCAAACGGTGGTCTTTGTGTTGCTTACTTCGATGGGAAATACCCAACGCCTTTATATGACTACGAAGAACGCTATGTAGAAAGTTTGAAAGAACACACTTCTTTCTATTAAGAACAGTGCAAAAGAAAAGGAATGAATAAAATGACGAATAAAAATGCTTATGCGCAGTCTGGTGTGGATGTTGAAGCGGGTTATGAAGTTGTTGAACGCATCAAAAAACACGTAGCACGTACAGAGCGTGCGGGTGTTATGGGAGCTCTTGGTGGTTTCGGTGGTATGTTTGACCTTTCAAAAACAGGTGTTAAAGAGCCCGTTTTGATTTCAGGAACTGACGGTGTTGGAACCAAACTCATGCTTGCTATCAAGTATGACAAACACGATACCATCGGTCAAGACTGTGTGGCTATGTGTGTCAATGACATCATTGCTGCAGGCGCGGAGCCCCTTTACTTCCTAGACTATGTGGCGACTGGGAAAAATGAACCAGCTAAGCTAGAACAAGTGGTTGCTGGTGTGGCTGAAGGTTGTGTACAAGCAGGTGCGGCCCTCATCGGTGGGGAAACTGCTGAAATGCCTGGTATGTATGGCGAAGACGACTATGACTTGGCTGGATTGCTGTCGGTGTTGCAGAAAAATCTCAAATCATCGACGGTTCAAAAGTAGCAGAGGGAGACGTCCTTCTCGGACTTGCCTCAAGCGGTATCCACTCAAATGGCTATTCACTTGTTCGTCGTGTCTTTTCGGACTATACAGGGGAAGAAGTATTGCCTGAGTTGGAAGGTAAGAAACTGAAAGACGTTCTTTTGGAACCAACTCGTATCTACGTTAAGGCTGTTCTGCCACTGATCAAAGAAGAATTGGTCAACGGAATCGCCCACATCACAGGTGGTGGTTTCATCGAAAATGTACCTCGTATGTTCGCGGATAATTTGGCGGCTGAAATTGACGAAAGCAAAGTCCCAATCTTGCCAATCTTCAAAGCCCTTGAAAAATATGGTCAAATCAAACACGAAGAAATGTTTGAAATCTTCAACATGGGTGTCGGTCTTATGCTTGCGGTGAAACCAGAACATGTGGAACGTGTCAAAGAACTTCTTGACGAACCAGTCTATGAAATTGGTCGAATTGTCAAGAAGACAGATGCAAGTGTGGTGATTAAATAATGGTGAAATCACCATTTTATACGGAGAAATTGTAGAAAGGAGTGTTTAGTTAGCAAGCCTAACTGAACACGGGACTCATTTTCTAGGAAAAAAGAGAAATCATTTTGTGTGCAAGCACCCAGCAATGATTTCCTATTTTTCTACGAAACTGTTCGGCTAGCCGAAACGTCCCTTTGTATCGAATATGAAGATTGCTGTATTTGCCTCTGGCAACGGCTCAAACTTTCAGGTAATTGCGGAACACTTTCCAGTAGAATTTGTCTTTTCAGACCATCGTGATGCCTATGTGCTCGAGCGTGCCGAAAAGCTTGGAGTTCCTTCCTATGCTTTTGAACTCAAGGAATTTGAGAGCAAAGCAGACTACGAAGGAGCCATCGTCGAGCTCTTGGATGAGCACGAGATTGACCTAGTCTGTTTGGCGGGTTATATGAAAATCGTCGCTCCAACCTTGCTAGCGGCTTATGAAGGCCGTATTATCAATATTCACCCGGCTTACCTTCCAGAATTTCCGGGAGCTCATGGCATTGAGGATGCTTGGAATGCTGGTGTTGACCAGTCTGGTGTGACTATTCACTGGGTGGATTCTGGCGTGGATACCGGTAAGGTCATCAAACAAGTCCGTGTGCCACGCCTTGAAGGGGATACCCTGGATACTTTCGAAACTCGCATCCACGAAACAGAGTATAAGCTCTATCCAGAAGTCCTAGAAGAGCTAGGAGTAGGAAGGAAGTAAAAAATGAAAGTAAGGTATTTTGGAAAAACAGAGATTGGTGTTCTCCTTTTATCAGCTTTCATACTTTTTCTCAGTTATAGCTTTACCTGCAATTTTTTTGAGGATGATATTAAAACCCATGATTCAGGTTGGATGTCTGTTCGAGGAAATAGCTATCTTAATATCACTTACCTAGATCCTAAACCGATTCAAACAGATGTAGATGGGACCAACCTCTACTTGGCCGGTTATCGCTTATCCGATCAGTTGGTCAACTACTTTATCCTACAAGCAGATCCCAATAGCAAAGAAACCAAAGAACTTATAAAGAATGCTGATCACTTGGAGGAGCATCCTCAGAGAGTCTTAGGGAGTCGTAACGGTTCCAAGCCTCATCCTCTTATTCAAAAAGTCGTCCAAGAGACCAGCCAGTCAAAAGATTTGGACAAAGAGGTTTCTCTGTATTTTGAAAAAGAGGACTATTTCTCAATATCAGAATTAGACAATCAGGTTCAGAGTATGTTGGTTGCAGGACTGGTCTTGCTTCTTATCTATGGAGTCTTTGCGGCTGTCCCAAATGGCTATCTCATTCTCCAATGGAGGAGAGCTCGACAAGCTAAGAGAGAGCTGTTCAAACTCTATCCAGAACTAATGGGAGCCTTTGATCATCTTGAGATGACGGCATCTTATTTGGATAAGAGAGCGGGAGTAGCTATTTATAAGGACCATCTCATTCTGTTCGGTCAGCGGTTCGGGATGATTGATTTACGAGAAGCACAGACTTTGGTGGTTTCAAAATCTAACGATGGCTACTTTGTTAATCCCTTTATTACTCTTTTCGTAAAATTATTCCACTCTACTACCGTAATGGCTCTTGGTGCAAGAGGGAATAACTCGAAAGCGATTCCTGTCAATCAAAGCCTGAATCAGCCAGATGTGAAAAATCACTTTATAGAAGGAGTTCAGTCTTACTCACCTTCTATTGAGATTTATTTTAAGAAATAATGATTCTTTGTAGAAAATAGAAAAGGAAGAAACATGACTAAACGTGCACTAATCAGTGTCTCAGACAAAGCGGGCATTGTTGAATTTGCCCAAGAACTTAAAAAAAGCTTGGTTGGGATATCATCTCAACAGGTGGTACCAAAGTTGCCCTTGATAATGCCGGTGTTGACACCATTGCTATCGATGATGTGACTGGTTTCCCAGAGATGATGGACGGTCGTGTCAAGACCCTCCACCCAAATATCCACGGTGGTCTTCTTGCTCGTCGTGACCTTGATAGTCACCTAGAGGCTGCTAAGGACAATCAGATTGAGCTCATCGACCTTGTGGTAGTCAACCTTTACCCATTCAAGGAAACCATCCTCAAACCAGACGTGACTTACGCGGATGCCGTAGAGAACATCGATATTGGTGGTCCATCTATGCTTCGTTCAGCAGCGAAAAACCACGCTAGCGTCACAGTTGTGGTAGATCCTGCTGACTATGCTGTGGTTTTGGACGAATTGGCAGCCAAGGGCGAAACGACTTACGAAACTCGCCAACGTTTGGCAGCTAAAGTTTTCCGTCACACAGCGGCCTACGATGCCTTGATTGCAGAATACTTCACAGCTCAAGTGGGTGAAGAAAAACCTGAAAAACTCACTTTAACTTATGATCTTAAGCAAGCAATGCGTTACGGTGAAAACCCTCAACAAGACGCAGATTTCTACCAAAAAGCCTTGCCAACGGATTACTCCATTGCATCCGCTAAACAGCTTAACGGGAAAGAATTGTCATTCAATAATATCCGTGATGCTGACGCTGCCATTCGTATCATTCGCGATTTCAAAGATCGTCCAACCGTTGTGGCTCTTAAACACATGAATCCATGTGGGATTGGTCAAGCTGACGACATCGAGACTGCTTGGGACTACGCTTATGAGTCTGATCCAGTTTCTATCTTTGGTGGAATCGTCGTCCTCAACCGTGAAGTGGACGCTGCGACAGCTCAAAAAATGCACGGTGTTTTCCTTGAAATCATCATTGCACCAAGCTATACAGATGAAGCGCTTGAAATCTTGACTACCAAGAAAAAAAACTTGCGGATCCTTGAATTGCCATTTGACGCTCAAGATGCCAGTGAAGTGGAAGCGGAATACACTGGTGTTGTAGGTGGACTTCTTGTTCAAAACCAAGACGTGGTCAAAGAAAGCCCAGCTGACTGGCAAGTGGTGACCAAACGCCAACCAACTGAGACAGAAGCGACGGCCCTTGAGTTTGCATGGAAAGCCATCAAGTATGTCAAATCAAACGGGATCATCGTGACTAATGACCACATGACAATTGGTGTTGGCCCAGGTCAACCAATCGTGTGGCTTCTGTTCGCATTGCTATTGACCAAGCTAAAGACCGTCTTGACGGCGCGGTTCTCGCTTCAGACGCCTTCTTCCCATTTGCGGATAACGTGGAAGAAATTGCTAAAGCAGGTATCAAGGCCATCATCCAACCGGGTGGATCCGTCCGTGACCAAGAGTCAATCGAAGCTGCGGATAAATATGGCTTGACCATGATTTTTACAGGTGTTCGTCACTTCAGACATTAATCAAAAAAGGCACTCATCCATCGATGAGTGCCTTTTCTGCTGGTTAGGAATTCCTTAATTTGGATAGATATAGCTGACCGTTCCCCAGACAACATTCGTGGGGTCAAACCAGCCACGGAAATTGTTGATGGTCCGATTTCCATTGTAATTAGCTTCCTTCACTTGAATCTTTTGATGATGTTCAACCTCCGTCACGACTGCAACGTGGCCATAGCTACCGTCGTCCCAGCAGACAATGGCTCCTACCTCTGGGGTGTTTCCTGTCCGGAAGCCAGCAGCGCGTGCACTAGCTGCCCACATGCCACCGTTTCCCCACCAGTTTTGTGCCCAGGGGGCTAGCTCTTTGGTCCCCCAAGTACACTCGCCTACAGGATAAAAATTATCAGGATGAGTGATGAGAGGTCGTGGTTTCTCCTCTTGGACCTGAAAACTTGTCGGTAAGAGGCCTTTGACTTGTCCCTTATTCTTTTGGTAGACATGCAGATGAAAGAGGCCTTTGCCCTTATGGTTTTGGGCATGAAAGCGAAGTTGGTATTGACCGGGAGCGATCTTTTTAGCAGGATACCAAACTAAGTCGTCTTGACCATCTTGATCAGACCAGATTGGGAAAAGCACTTCCTCGACATCTTCAAAGAGCTTGAGTTTGACATCAAATTCGTGTGAGGAAACTTGCTGAATGGAGATAGTGGGTTGAGAAGCTGCGAGGTCCTTCTTTTCGATAGTGGTCGTCAATGGGAAAAGTCCCACCAATTCTCCATGCGGGCCTTGTCCATAAACATGAACATGATAAAGACCTGCTTGGTCTTGGTGATTGGTCAAGGGAACCTGAAGGTCAAATCCGCGCTCTCCTCTCTGGACGGGATACCAGATTAGATCATCCTGTCCCTTTTGATCGGACCAGATTGGAAGTCTGATTGACTGGAACTGATCCGGTACGGTTCCGATATGGATATTCAATCTTCCTTTTTCTGCATAGATATAATTAAGTTGGTCATCAGCAGTGACAGCTTGAGAAGATCCTGCCCATAGGGCGCAAATAGCAATGAGTAGTTTTTTTATCGTTCGCATAAAACTCCTTTTCTAAAAATAGAGGCTCATTTATACTATTCGTAAAAAAAGTGCAAAATTTCATCATTTACGAAAAAAGTTTGGATTCTATGAGAGAATAGCTTCTTTCGCTATAATAATTAGATTAAAACGAACGATTATGATATAATTTAATAAAATAATTCGCAAAAGAGGTTCGAGATGAAACTTTTGGTTGTTGGATCTGGCGGTCGTGAGCATGCGATTGCCAAGAAATTGTTGGAGTCTACAAACGTTGAGCAGGTTTTTGTGGCTCCTGGTAATGACGGGATGCAATTAGATGGTCTGGATTTGATCAATATTGGAATTTCCGAACATTCTAAGCTGATTGACTTCGCAAAAGCGAACGATATTGCTTGGACCTTTATCGGCCCAGATGATGCCCTTGCAGCTGGAATCGTGGATGATTTCAATGCAGCTGGTCTCAAGGCATTTGGTCCGACCAATGTTGCGGCTGAGCTGGAGTGGTCTAAGGATTTTGCTAAGGAAATCATGGTCAAATACGACGTTCCGACAGCAGCCTATGGGACATTTTCAGATTTCGAGGAAGCCAAGGCCTACATCGAAGAAAAAGGCGCTCCAATCGTTGTCAAGGCAGACGGTTTGGCCCTTGGGAAAGGTGTCGTCGTTGCTGAGACAGTTGAGCAAGCCGTCGAAGCTGCTCACGAGATGCTTTTGGACAATAAATTCGGTGATTCAGGTGCACGTGTGGTCATCGAGGAATTCCTTGACGGGGAAGAGTTTTCTCTCTTTGCTTTTGTCAATGGGGATAAGTTCTACATTATGCCAACGGCTCAGGACCACAAACGTGCCTATGATGGCGACAAAGGTCCTAACACTGGTGGGATGGGTGCCTATGCGCCAGTTCCTCACTTGCCACAGAGTGTGGTTGACACAGCGGTTGACACTATTGTCAAGCCAGTCCTCGAAGGTATGATCAAAGAAGGTCGTCCATACACAGGTGTCCTTTACGCGGGGCTTATCTTGACTGCTGACGGGCCTAAAGTCATCGAGTTTAACGCTCGTTTCGGAGATCCTGAAACGCAAATTATCTTGCCTCGTTTGACATCTGACTTTGCACAAAATATCACTGACATTTTGGAAGGCAAAGAGCCAGCCATCACTTGGACGGACAAGGGTGTGACACTAGGCGTGGTTGTAGCTTCAAACGGCTACCCACTCGCTTATGAGAAGGGTGTCAAGCTTCCAGCCAAGACAGAAGGCGACATCATCACTTACTATGCTGGTGCTAAATTCGCTGAAAACGACCAAGACCTCCTCTCAAACGGAGGACGTGTTTACATGTTGGTCACCACAGCTGATACTGTCAAAGAAGCCCAAGACACCATCTACAAGGAACTTGACAAACAAAACACAGAAGGCTTGTTCTACCGTACGGACATTGGTAGCAAGGCTAACAAATAATTAGCGACCGTAGGTCGTAAAAGGCGAGCGAAAGTGAGCCAAAGTAAGATAATGGTCGCTTAATTTGCGAGCGTTAGCGAGCTAGTATAGGATAATCGTCGCAGTAGTGGAACTCCTAGTAGCTTTGCTACTAGGAGCGGAAAACTGGAGACTCAGGCTCCAGTTTTAGTAATGGAACGCCCTAGGCGGTCGCTTACGTCCGCACTACATTAGACGATTATCAAAAAAGGAGAAGAAATGAAACCAGTAATTTCCATTATCATGGGCTCAAAATCCGACTGGGCAACCATGCAAAAAACCGCTGAAGTCCTAGACAACTTCGGCGTCGCTTACGAAAAGAAAGTTGTTTCCGCACACCGGACGCCTGACCTCATGTTCAAACATGCCGAAGAAGCACGTAGCCGTGGCATCAAGATCATCATCGCGGGTGCAGGTGGCGCTGCTCACTTGCCAGGGATGGTTGCTGCTAAAACAACCCTTCCAGTTATTGGTGTGCCCGTCAAATCACGTGCTCTTAGTGGTGTGGATTCGCTCTATTCCATCGTTCAGATGCCAGGTGGTGTGCCAGTCGCAACTATGGCGATCGGTGAAGCAGGTGCGACTAACGCTGCCCTCTTTGCCCTTCGTCTCCTTTCAGTAGAGGATCAGGCTATTGCAATAGCGTTAGCGGATTTCGCAGAAGAACAAGGAAAAATCGCAGAGGAGTCGACAAATGAGCTCATCTAAAACAATCGGAATTATCGGTGGCGGTCAGCTGGGGCAGATGATGGCCATTTCTGCTATCTACATGGGGCACAAGGTTATCGCGCTGGACCCTGCGGCGGATTGTCCGGCCTCCCGTGTGGCGGAAATCATCGTGGCACCTTATAACGACGTGGAAGCCCTTCGTCAATTGGCAGACCGCTGTGATGTTCTCACTTACGAATTTGAAAATGTCGATGCTGACGGCCTTGATGCTGTTATCAAAGAAGGACAGCTACCACAAGGGACCGACCTGCTTCGCATTTCCCAAAATCGCATTTTTGAGAAGGACTTTTTGTCAAACAAGGCTCAAGTCACTGTGGCACCTTACAAGGTGGTGACTTCTAGCAAAGACTTGGCAGATATTGACCTATCGAAAAACTATGTCCTAAAGACCGCGACAGGTGGCTACGATGGCCATGGTCAGAAGGTTATTCGTTCAGAAGCAGACTTGGCAGAAGCCTACGCATTAGCGGACTCTGCAGACTGTGTTTTGGAAGAATTTGTCAACTTCGACCTTGAAATTTCTGTCATCGTATCTGGTAATGGCAAGGACGTGACGGTTTTCCCCGTTCAGGAAAATATCCACCGCAACAATATCCTGTCTAAGACTATCGTGCCAGCTCGTATTTCGGCAAGTTTAGCTGAAAAAGCCAAAGCCATGGCAGTACGAATCGCTGAACAGCTGAACTTGTCTGGAACTCTTTGCGTGGAAATGTTTGCGACCGCTGACGACATCATCGTCAATGAAATTGCGCCACGCCCACACAACTCGGGGCACTACTCTATCGAAGCCTGTGACTTTTCCCAGTTTGATACCCATATCTTAGGGTGTTCTGGGAGCACCATTGCCAGCTATCCAATTGCATGCCCCAGCTGTCATGCTCAACGTCCTCGGCCAACACGTCGAGGCAGCTGAAAAAAATATGTGACAGAAAAATCCAAGCGCTCACCTCCACTTATATGGTAAACTAGAAGCAAAAGCACAACCGCAAAATGGGACATGTGACCTTGTTTAGTGATGAACCGGATAAGGTTGAAGAGTTTGGGGAGTAAGACAGGACCCCAGTTATAAGGTCCGTCGTCTTACCCCTGCAAGGTTGACTAGGCTTGTCGCAGGCGAAAATCGACAAGAGAAGCCAGACAACCACTGCTGGAAAGGGATTGATTTTTAAGTGAAAATAGCGATTCTAGGACTTGGAGTCATCGGGACAACTTATGCCTACGCCTTTCAAAAAGCTGGCCATCAGGTGGAACACGTACTGAGAGATAGTAAGAAAAGCACTGCTCCCAAGGAGTTGTCGGTTGATCTGCTAGATGGTCGCTATCATTCCAAAGGTGAAAACAAACACGACACCTATGAGGTTCATGTGGCAGAAGCTGATTCGGAGTATGATTTTATTTTTCTGAGTGTGCGTCATGGTTTTGTCAAAGAAGCTGTGGAAACCTTGCGAAAAAATAATATCAAAGGTACTCTCGCTTTCTTCTGCAATTTCTGGGATACTCGAAAAGAGGTCCAAGAGTGGACAGGAGATTACGACTATATTCTGGCTTTTCCGACAGCGGGTGGTCATATGCAGGAGGACCATTTAGATGGTGTCTTGTTCGACCATTTAATGCTAGAAGGTGAGCAAAAAACACACATTTCTAACTATGCTGATTTGACGGATTTACTGACTTCTGCAGATTTGAAGTGGGAAGTGCCTCATGATATGGTCGAGTGGATTTGGATTCACATGGCGATTAATGCAGGTGTCACTTCGACAGCTGCACGTTCGGGGAATCTGGAAAATCCAGAACAGCTGGCTTTGAACTTGATGAATAGTTCTTCGGGAATTATCATTGGCCATCAAGGCCATTCGAGAGGCTTTGAAAGTCGTAGAAGCGCGTGGCGTGAATTTGAAGCTTTACAAAGCAGAACTCTTGCCATACAAAATTCCCGCTTGGATAGCCGGCAAGGCCATGAAAGTCATGTTTGCGAAAAATGAGCTAACCCGAAAAATCATGACCTTGCACAATGATAAACAGGACATCTTCTATTGTTGTCAAAGTGTCTATCAGACTGGTCAGGAGTTAGGTGTGAAGATGCCTATTCTGGAAGCAAATATGAAGGGCATTTCGATTTAGGAGGTTTTATGATTCAACTCATTGTCAATGCTTTTGTTGAGAAGGACAAGACTGGAGCAGTCGTCGAAGTTTTGTATGCTAGTAGCGATCACGAAAAGGTGAAAGTTAAGTATGAAGAGCTAACGTCTCAATATCCTGAAAACTATTTAGCCATCTATGATGTCCCGCTGGATACGGATTTGAATACACTAGATCACTACCCATCTGTGTGGATTGGGAAAGAAGAATTTGAATAAAACGACTTTTATTCGTTAAACGGATGTTTCACGCCGTGGGGAAAGCGGAAGCGACGGAAATCTTGAGACTCTAGGCTCAAGATTTAGTCATGAGATTCCAAAGGAAGCTACTGACGTCCGCCTCACTTAAGTGAAACATCAAAAGAAAGGAAAAGAAAACATGATTGATAGATATAGCCGCCCAGAAATGGCGAATATTTGGACTGAAGAAAATAAATACCGTGCTTGGCTTGAGGTGGAAATCTTGGCTGACGAAGCCTGGGCTGAGTTGGGAGAAATTCCTAAGGAAGATGTGGCTTTGATCCGCGAAAAAGCGGACTTTGACATCGACCGTATTTTGGAGATTGAGCAGGAGACTCGTCATGACGTAGTGGCTTTTACGCGTGCGGTTTCTGAGACGCTTGGTGAAGAGCGTAAGTGGGTCCACTATGGTTTGACTTCTACTGACGTGGTCGATACTGCCTACGGTTACCTCTACAAACAAGCCAACGACATCATCCGTAAGGACCTTGAAAACTTCACCAACATCATCGCTGACAAGGCTAAGGAGCACAAGTTTACTATCATGATGGGTCGTACCCACGGTGTGCACGCTGAGCCAACAACTTTTGGTCTTAAATTGGCCACTTGGTACAGCGAAATGAAACGGAACATCGAGCGTTTCGAGCATGCAGCTGCTGGCGTAGAAGCTGGTAAAATCTCTGGTGCGGTTGGTAACTTTGCAAACATTCCACCATTTGTTGAAAAATACGTCTGCGACAAATTGGGTATCCGTGCTCAAGAAATCTCTACACAGGTCCTTCCTCGTGACCTTCACGCTGAGTACTTTGCAGTTCTTGCGAGCATCGCAACTTCAATCGAACGGATGGCGACTGAAATCCGTGGTCTTCAAAAATCTGAACAACGTGAAGTGGAAGAGTTCTTTGCCAAAGGTCAAAAAGGTTCTTCAGCCATGCCTCACAAACGGAACCCTATCGGTTCTGAAAACATGACAGGTCTTGCTCGTGTTATTCGTGGTCACATGGTAACAGCTTATGAAAACGTCGCTCTCTGGCACGAACGGGATATCTCTCACTCATCAGCTGAGCGGATCATCGCACCAGACACAACTATCTTGATTGACTACATGCTTAACCGTTTTGGAAATATCGTTAAGAACTTGACGGTCTTTCCTGAAAACATGATCCGCAACATGAACTCTACATTTGGTTTGATCTCAGCCAACGTGCCATGTTGACTTTGATTGAAAAAGGCATGACACGTGAGCAAGCCTACGACCTTGTTCAACCGAAGACTGCCCAATCATGGGATAACCAAGTCGACTTCAAACCACTGCTTGAAGCAGATCCAGAAGTGACTTCTCGCCTCACTCAAGAAGAAATTGACGAAATCTTCAACCCAACTTACTATACAAAACGGGTGGATGAAATCTTTGAACGCATCGGTTTGGGAGACTAATTGCATCGCTTACAAAAAAAGACAAGCATCGGGGAATGTTTGTCTTTTTCTTTGTCTAAATCAGGTGCTCTAGACCCTGAATTTATCATAATAAATTTTGACTGATTAAACTATTTATAGGAAGTTTGTCACTAATTATAGATTCTCGTCTGTCCATCTTTAAAAAGCTATATTTCTATGCTATAATTGCATCATAAAAGTCTGAGGGAGCCCTCAGACCTTTTGAAAGATCAATGATCACGATCACATGAGATAAATTTGATTTTATAGTAATCCCCACGTTTGTAGGTTTCACTATATTCAAGAATCTGACCAGTTGCTTCCAACTTGGTCGTCTTCACTTGACGAACGGTTGGGAAATTTTCATCGATATTCAACACGGATGCGATTTTGCTTGGTGTTGGGAAGACGATGTCATTGATTTCTTCAAAGTGTTCATCATTCATATGAATATGATAATCTTCTTTGAAGCGGTCATAGATCGAACTGTAGTAGTCTAAGTTCGGGTAGTTAGGGTTGATGTATTGCTCTGGAACGTAAGTCTGATGGAAGATATAAATATCATCCCCAATCTGACGGATGCGCTCAATCTTATAGTAGAATTGAGACGGAGCAAGACCTAGCTTATCTAGGATATTGAGCGTGTTACCACGCTTGATGGAGAGAACTTTTACAGTCGCTTTTTGGATGGGGAAGGTTTCTACGTCTGAAAATTCAACCAGTTTGTGTTTTCTAGCGCGAGAAACGAAGGTTCCTTTTCCTTGTTGGCGGACGATGTATCCATCGCTAGCCAAATCGTTCAAAGCTCGCACAACAGTGATCGAGCTGACATTGTAAATCTTGATCAACTCAGCTTCTGTGTAAAATTTATCTCCGTTTTCAAATTTGCCTGAGATAATTTGTTGCTTCAAATCATCTTTGATGTGTTGGTACTTTGGGATTGCCATGTGCTTCACCTCTTCTTTCGATATCCCTTATTAATATTATTTTAACATATTTTTTTAAAAGTGGTTGACATTTTTTTATTAATATATTATATTGATATTTGAAAAAGGATTTCTTAGAAGGAGGTTCTCAGTATGGGGGCATTTGAAATCCGTGAAGATTTTTTTATTTAAACGGCCAACCCTTTAAGATTTTTATCTGGTGCAATTCATTATTTTTCGGATTGATCGTGAGGATTGGTATCATTCCTTATATAACTTGAAAGCGCTAGGTTTTAATACCGTTGAAACCTATGTCCCCTGGAATGCCCATGAGCCTCAAAAAGGCCACTTCCACTTTGAGGGAACTTGGATTTGGAGCATTTCATCCAGCTCGCTCAAGAGTTGGGACTCTACGTGATACTACGTCCCTCGCCTTTTATCTGTGCAGAGTGGGAGTTTGGTGGCTTGCCAGCCTGGTTGCTAGAGGAGCATCTCCGGATTCGCTCATCTGATCCAGCCTTTGTTGAAGCTGTTGCTCATTATTACGATCATCTTTTATCACGTGTAGCCCAGTACCAATTGGATTACGGTGGACCGATTCTTATGATGCAAATCGAAAATGAGTATGGATCCTATGGTGAGGACAAAACCTACCTTCGAGCCATCAGAGACTTGATGGTAGAGCGGGGAATTATCTGTCCCCTCTTTACATCTGACGGGCCCTGGAGAGCCACTCTTCGTACAGGAACCTTGATAGAGGATGATATCTTCGTGACGGGGAATTTTGGCTCACGAGCTAACTACAATTTCTCTCAAATGAAAGAGTTCTTTGCAGAGCATGGTAAAGTGTGGCCACTCATGTGTACGGAGTTTTGGGATGGTTGGTTTAACCGCTGGAAAGAACCCATCATTAAACGGGATCCCAAGGAGCTTGCAGAAGCTGTTCACGAGGTGTTACAAGAAGGCTCCATCAATCTCTATATGTTTCATGGAGGCACAAACTTTGGCTTTATGAATGGATGCTCCGCCCGTGGGACTATGGATTTACCTCAGGTTACTTCTTATGACTACGATGCTTTATTGGATGAGCAGGGAAATCCTACTGCTAAGTATGATGCAGTGAAAGAGATGCTTGCTACCCATTATCCAGAGTATCCACAGTTCGACCCCTTGGTTAAATCGTGCCTGCCAGAGCAAACTTTAGAAGTCACTCAAAAGACTAGCTTGTTTGGCAACCTAGAAACGATTGCTCAGGTCACAGAAACACTCTATCCCCAGTCAATGGAAGAGGTAGAACACCCTTTGGGCTATCTGCTCTATGAGACAGAGGTAGAGATGGACGCTGATGAGGAACGCTTGCGCGTGATCGATGCCCGTGACCGGGTACAAATCTATGCGAACGATCAGTTACTTGCTACCCAGTACCAAGAAGAAATAGGCCAGGATCTTTTTTTAAACGGAGAAAAGAAAACGGTTACAAATCTCAAGCTCTTGGTTGAAAATATGGGTCGGGTCAACTACGGCCACAAACTCTTAGCAGATACCCAGCGAAAAGGAATCCGAACTGGAGTTTGTTTAGATCTTCATTTCAAGCTCAATTGGAAACAATATGCGCTTGATTTCACCCAGCTAGATCGCGTGGATTTCTCAAAAGAATGGCAAGCAGATCAACCAGCTTTCTATCAATTTGTTTTTCATCTGGATCAGGTTAAGGATACCTTCCTTGACATGACCGGATTTGGAAAAGGGATCGTCCTTGTCAATGGCCACCATATCGGTCGCTTCTGGGAAGTCGGTCCAACCATCTCTCTCTACGTCCCTCATGGTTTTCTCAAGGATGGGGAAAATGAAATCCTCGTCTTTGAGACGGAGGGGACTTGGAAGGAGACCTTACAACTCGTTCAAAAACCTACATTCAAAGACGTAAAGGGGGAAAACTTATGACTATTGTAGGATGCCGTATTGACGGTCGTTTAATCCACGGGCAGGTAGCCAATCTCTGGACTGCTAAGCTCAATGTCTCGCGGATCATGGTCATCGACGATGAGGTGGCTCAAAATGATCTTGAAAAGTGGCTTAAAGCTAGCGACACCACCAGGAGTCAAGCTTAGCATTTTGCCAATCGCTAAGGCTGCTGAAAACATTTTAGCAGGAAAATATGATAGCCAACGTCTCTTCATCGTAGCACGTAAACCAGATCGCTTCTTGCGCTTGGTAGAAGCAGGTGTACCACTTGAAACCTTAAACGTTGGAAACATGTCCCAATCAGATGAGACTCGTTCTATTACTCGCTCCATCAACGTTGTGGATGCGGACGTAGAAGCTTTCCACAAGTTAGCTGAAAAGGGTGTTAAACTAACAGCTCAAATGGTTCCAAATGATCCAGTCGAAGACTTCTTGAAGTTACTCAAATAGTGTATAAAATAAAAAGAAAAATTTTAGGAGGAAATTGTCATGATACAATGGTGGCAAATTTTACTACTTACTTTGTACTCAGCTTATCAAATCTGTGATGAGCTGACAATCGTTTCATCAGCGGGCTCACCGGTCTTTGCTGGTTTCATCACCGGTTTGATTATGGGAGATCTCACAACCGGTTTGTTTATCGGTGGTAGCTTGCAATTGTTTGTTCTTGGGGTAGGAACATTCGGTGGAGCTTCTCGTATTGACGCAACTTCAGGTGCTGTACTTGCAACAGCCTTCTCAGTTGCTCAAGGGATCAAACCAGAATTGGCAATCACTACTATTGCCGTTCCGGTAGCAGCTCTTTTGACCTACTTCGATATCCTTGGTCGTATGACCACTACTTTCTTCGCTCACCGTATTGATGCAGCGATCGAACGCTTTGACTACAAAGGAATCGAACGGAACTACCTTCTTGGAGCGATTCCATGGGCTCTCTCTCGTGCCCTTCCAGTCTTCTTCGCCCTCGCATTTGGTGGTGAATTCGTAGAAGCAGTTGTAAATGTTGTGAAAGAATATCAATGGATTGCAGATGGTTTGACACTTGCAGGACGTATGCTTCCAGGTCTTGGATTTGCTATCTTGCTTCGTTACCTTCCAGTTCGTCGTAACCTTCACTATTTAGCAATGGGATTTGGTTTGACAGCGATGTTAACCGTTCTTTATGCAAATGTTTCGAGCTTGGGTGGTGCGGTATCAGGCATCATCGCTACTTTACCAAAAGAAGTGGCAGCAAACATTGCCTTTCTCAATGATTTCAAAGGCTTACCAATGATCGGTATCACGATCGTCGGTATCTTCTTAGCTGTTGCTCATTTCAAAAACAGCCAAAAAGTAGCTGTGGCAGCACCTTCTACATCATCAGAAAGTGGGGAAATTGAAGATGACGAATTCTAAGAATTATAAACTCACAAAAGAGGATTTTAATCAAATTAACAAACGTAGCTTGTTCACTTTCCAATTAGGTTGGAACTATGAACGGATGCAAGCTTCTGGTTACCTGTACATGCTTCTTCCGCAATTGCGTAAGATGTATGGGGATGGCACTCCTGAATTGAAAGAAATGATGAAAGTTCATACTCAATTCTTCAATACTTCACCATTCTTCCATACTATTATCGCTGGTTTTGACCTTGCCATGGAAGAAAAAGATGGCGTTCAGTCTAAAGATGGGGTCAACGGGATTAAGACAGGTTTGATGGGACCATTCGCTCCTCTTGGAGATACCATCTTCGGTTCATTGGTACCTGCAATTATGGGATCTATCGCTGCAACAATGGCGATTGCTGGTCAACCTTGGGGAATCTTCCTTTGGATCGCAGTAGCTGTTGCTTACGATATCTTCCGTTGGAAACAGTTAGAGTTTGCCTATAAAGAAGGAACAAACTTGATCAACAACATGCAAAGCACCTTGACTGCTTTGATTGAAGCAGCTTCAGTCCTTGGGGTCTTCATGATGGGAGCTTTGGTTGCAACCATGATCAACTTCGAGATTTCTTATAAGTTGCCAATCGGTGAAAGATGATCGACTTCCAAGACATCTTGAATACTATCTTCCCTCGCTTGCTTCCAGCAATCTTTACAGGATTCATCTTCTGGTTGCTTGGTAAGAAAGGTATGAACTCAACGAAAGTTATCGGAATCATTATCGTTCTTGCGATTGCACTCTCTGCATTTGGACATTTTGTCCTTGGTATGGGACAATAATTCCCAACTGAGAGCAGAGTGTGAGGGAGAATAATGAGTAAACACCTAGTATTGGTCAGCCATGGTCGCTTTTGTGAAGAGCTCAAAGCCAGCACAGAAATGATTATGGGACCACAAGACAACATTCACACCGTGGCCCTCTTGCCAGAGGATGGACCAGAAGAGTTTACAGCTAAGTTTGAAGCCTGTGTTGCAGACTTTGATGACTATATCGTCTTCGCAGATCTTTTAGGAGGGACTCCTTGTAACGCAGTTAGTCGCCTGATTCTTGAAGGACGCGCGATTGACCTCTACGCAGGGATGAACTTGCCAATGGTGATTGAATTTATTAACCATAGCCTTGTCGGTGGAGAAGAGAACTATCCAGAACGTGCACGTGAAAGTGTCGTGAAGGTTAACAATCTTCTATCTAGCTTTGATGACGACGAGGACGAATAAGATGCAGTAGCGTAAAAAACGCTTGACCATTTGGAATGAGGCTGGGACGATTGTCTCAGCCTCTTACCGCTTGCAAAGCGGTCACTAAAAAAGAAAAGAGGATAAGCATGCTAGACTATACAAGAGAACAATTACTTGAACTAGGAGCAGAAATCACAACTCGCGAAATCTACCAACAACCGGAAGTCTGGAAAGAAACCTATCGTCTTTATCAAGAGAAAGAAAAAGAAATCAAAGAGTTTTTAGAGACCATCGGAAAGCGTCATGGCTACATCAAGGTCATCTTGACAGGTGCGGGAACTTCAGCTTATGTTGGGGATACCTTGGTACCTTACTTACAAGAAGTACATGATGAACGGCATTGGAATTTCCAATCGATTGCGACGACCGATATCGTAGCGCATCCGCAACCTATCTCAAAAAAGAAGTAGCGACTGTCTTGGTTTCCTTTGCACGAAGTGGCAACTCACCTGAAAGTGTCGCGACAGTTGAGTTGGCTCAACAATTGGTGGAGGATCTCTATCAAATCACCATTACCTGTGCGGAAGAAGGGAAGCTGGCTCAGCAGGCTCACGGAGATGAGCGCAATCTCTTGCTCTTACAACCAAAAGAAACCAATGATGCCGGCTTCGCCATGACTTCTAGCTTTACCTCTATGCTCTTGACAGCCCTTTTGGTCTTTGATCCAAGCAAGGAAGAAACCAAAGAAAAACGGGTAGAAGAATTGATTCATCTGTCAGAGCAAGTCTTGGAGAAAGATCGCGAGGTCAAGGAGGTTGTAGATTTAGACTTCGAGCGCGTCATCTATCTGGGGGCAGGACCTTTCTTTGGGCTAGCTCATGAAGCTCAACTCAAGATTTTGGAATTGACTGCCGGTAAAATCGCGACCATGTACGAGAGTCCTGTCGGCTTCCGTCACGGTCCAAAATCCCTCATCAATGACCAGACTCTGGTCTTGGTCTTTGGATCAATTGACCCTTACACACGCCAGTACGATCTAGATTTGGTTGGAGAAGTAGCCGGAGATCAGATTGCCCGTCAGGTCGTTCTCTTGACGGACCAAGCTGCTGGGATTGAGCATGTACGGGAAGTGTTGGTAGAAGCATCAGCAGAGTCACTAGATATCTACCGCGCCTTCCCATACATTATCTACGGTCAATTGATTTCTCTCTTGACTTCGCTCAAGGTTCAAAATCGCCCTGACACGCCATCACCAACAGGAACGGTGAACCGTGTTGTACAAGGAGTGGTGATTCACCCTTTTCACTAGAATGAAAGATCTTGAAGGAGATAACTTGTGAAACACTATCAAAAATATCTATTTGGTCAATTGGATGGCCAAGACATAGAAGCTTATCGCCTCGAAAATGACCTTGGGTATCAATTGTCTGTCATGACTTATGGAGCTACTATTTTAGAATATGTGACACCAGACAAGCATGATCAATTCGCTAATATTGTATTGGGTTTTGACAATTTTGATGCCTATGTCGGCAATAGCCCTAAGTATGGGGCTAGCATTGGCCCAGTCGCAGGGCGGGTTGCGGGTGCGAACTTTGAGCTCAATGGTCAAACTTACCACTTGGAAGCCAATAATGGAGCCAACTGCAATCACAGTGGATCGACTGGCTGGGACAGCGCCTTGTTTAGCGTGGAGTCTGTAACGGACCAAGAGATCACTCTTTACACAGAGCGTGCAGATGGCACCGGTGGTTTCCCTGGAAATCTTAAGATCTGGGTGACCTATAGTTTGACTGAAGCAGGGGAGCTGGAAATCAGCTACCGGGTGGAAACGGACCAAGACACCTTGGTCAATCCGACCAATCACAGTTATTTTTAACCTATCAGGCAACTTCACTCAGCCGATTAATGACCATGTCTTTCAGATCAACCATCAAGGGCTTTTACCCCATCCATCCAGATGGCGTCCCTCTTCACACTGTGGATAGAGAAAGTCCGATTGTTCAGCATCTCTACCAAGCGATGCTCTTAGAGGATCTCTTTAAGGATGCTGATCCGCAAATCCGCCTGGTAGAAGGTTTGGATCATCCTTTTGCTCTTCCAGAAGGGTATAAAAATGCAGGCTTTTTCTACCATCAGCCGTCTGGACGCTTTTTGACCTTCAAGTCAGAAGCTCCAGCCTTGGTGGTGTATTCAGCTAACTTTGTGGATGATACTGTTTATCTTGAAGGCAAACCAATGGTTCAGCACAATGGTCTGGCCTTAGAATTCCAAACCGTACCAGATGCCATTCACAGTGATCAAGCTGAAAAGGTCATCCTGAGAGCAGGGCAAGTCTTCACCAGCAAGACTAGCTACCATGCCATCGCTAAGAAATAATGAGGAAAGGGGTGGCCCGAGCAAGGATGTAGCATCCATGTTTGAGGACACCTCTTTATGGTCGAAAAAAGTTTTTAAAGATTTAAAAATACTATAAGAAAACTTTAAGAGTCCTGTCGTATACTAATATCATCATCAAAGTCCTCCTAACTTGGAATGATAAAACTCCTAAAATTTTTTTCATAATAATCTCCCTATAAGAGCCACCAAAACCGGTGGCTTTTTTTATGGGAGTGAGACAGAACAATTTTTTAAAATTGCTTCGCGTCCTTATTTTTAGGCTCAGGTTGAAAAGGTTCCCCAAAACTTTTCAATTGTCTCACCCCCGCACAGGTCAAACAGTCTGGGAGACTGTTTGAGGTTGCGGATATAGGAAACCTCGTTTCCTCATTAGTAGGTAATCTTTGGAGATATAAGAGCGAACAAAGATACCAATCAACCACTGCGTTATGTAATTATTACTAAACCTATTTCATCTAACCAAGCCTGATAGGGACGCAGACAAACTTAGGTACATTGATGCAGTTCGAACGATAGAGAGAACTACGATCCTTATTTTTACAAGCATCAGCGAGTTTAGGTACGTTGACGCAATTCGAACGATAGAGAGAACTACGATCTTTAAAAAAATTAATGAGGTGAGCTCAGAGAGTTCAACCGAATTTAGAGATAGTGATGCAGTTTGAGCGAAGCGAAAAACTACGTTTCTTAAAGAAACTCGGTTCCGAACACCCAACAATGATTAACTAGTAATATAAAACGAGATATGATTTTAAATCAACAGGAGGCCTTATTTTTTGCTATAATAGACTGTATGAGTAGAATTTTAGACAATGAAATCATGGGCGACGAAGAGGCTGTTGAACGGACTTTACGCCCGCAATATTTACATGAATATATCGGTCAAGATAAGGTCAAGGACCAGCTGAAAATCTTTATTGAAGCGGCTAAGCTTCGAGATGAAGCACTGGATCATGTCCTTCTTTTTGGACCTCCGGGGCTGGGGAAAACGACCATGGCCTTTGTGATTGCCAATGAGCTGGGTGTTAATCTCAAGCAGACTTCAGGTCCTGTTATTGAAAAGGCTGGTGACTTGGTGGCTATCCTCAACGACCTAGAGCCGGGGGATGTTCTCTTCATCGATGAGATTCACCGCCTTCCCATGTCAGTCGAAGAAGTGCTCTACAGCGCCATGGAAGATTTTTACATCGACATTATGATTGGAGCCGGAGAGACTAGCCGGAGTGTCCATCTGGATCTCCCTCCCTTTACCTTGATTGGAGCGACGACTCGAGCTGGTATGTTGTCCAATCCCTTGCGCGCTCGCTTTGGGATTACGGGTCATATGGAATACTACGAGCAGGATGATTTGACGGAGATTATCGAGCGGACAGCTGACATCTTTGAGATGGAGATTACCCACGAGGCCGCTGAAGAGCTTTCTCTTCGTAGCCGAGGGACCCCTCGAATCGCTAACCGCTTGCTCAAGCGAGTACGTGATTTTGCCCAGATTATGGGCGATGGCTTGATTGACGATACCATTACTGACAAGGCCCTCTCCATGCTGGATGTGGACCATGAAGGACTGGACTATGTCGATCAAAAGATCCTGCGCACCATGATTGAGATGTATGGGGGTGGCCCGGTCGGCCTTGGGACTCTATCGGTCAATATTGCTGAAGAGAGGGAGACTGTAGAAGATATGTATGAGCCTTACTTGATTCAAAAAGGCTTTATCATGCGGACCCGGACAGGGCGCGTGGCGACCCGTAAGGCTTATGAACACCTGGGCTATCCCTACAATGGAGACTAAAAGAAGATGCTGACGGAAGAAGCGATAGTAGAACAGATCCAGATGGATCCGGAGATGATGGCCGTCTTGACTATTATTCGAGATCTAGGCTTGGCAGATGCCTGGCTTGCAGCGGGCGCAGTGCGGAATTTCATCTGGAACCAATTATCTGGAAAACCAGGGTTTGACGTGACGACGGATCTGGACCTGGTCTTTTATGACTCCGCGATCAGTTATGAGCAGACTCTCCAGATCGAGCAGGAATTAAAGAAGACCTATCCCCAGTATGCTTGGGAGGTGAAAAATCAGGTTTACATGCATGGCCATAGTCCGGGGACTTATCCATACACCAGTTCTTGCGATGCTATTTCCAAATATCCTGAGCAGTGTACGGCGATTGCAGTTCGTTTAACACCGAATCAGGAGTTGGAACTTTTTACTCCCTATGGATTGGGAGAGCTGGAACAAATGATTGTGCAACCGACCCCTCATTTTAGAGAGGACCCAGAACGACTAGCTGTTTATCGGGAGCGGATGGCTAAAAAAGATTGGCTCCAGAAATGGCCCTCATTAGAGGTAAAAGATCTCTAAACCAAGGTAATACCTATAAGACTAGTCCGGTAATAAAGCTGGACAGTCTTTTTTCTTTCTACTTGAGAATTATAATTTAATCATGCCATATTTTAGTCACATTTTGATATAATAGAAAGGAGGTGCCATCATGAAAAAAATAGTATTTGTATGTTTAGGAAATATTTGTCGAAGCCCCATGGCAGAGTTTGTCATGAAAGATTTGACAGACCAGTATGAAATCGAAAGTCGTGCCACCTCTAGCTGGGAACACGGAAATCCTATCCATAAAGGAACTCAGAAAATCTTCCGTACCCACGGGGTGCCTTATGATCTAAGGAAAACCTCTCTTCAAATCAGCGACCAAGATTTTCATACCTTTGATCTAATCCTGGGTATGGACGAAAGCAATGTTGCCGACCTCAAGCAGATGGCACCTGCCGGGACAGAACATAAGATTCACCTCTTTGCAGGAGAAAGTGTACCAGATCCATGGTATACCGGAGATTTCGAAGAAACCTATCGCCGTGTCCTAGCAGGTTGTCAAGAGTGGATCAATCGCCTAGCGGAATAGACATTCACTGCTTAGTGGAGTGGCCAACTGGTGTTACAGAAATCAGCAAAGATGGATAATTTCCAGTCGGTTCTTTAAGAATCAAGATAAAATAATGTGAAAGAGCTAATGAAAAAGATACAAGAATTATACGATACCTATAAGGTTTATCTAACCAGACATCATATTGAACGTTTCTTTCTAGCAGTCATTGTCTTGTCTGCTTTGTGGGTGTTTCTTTCCTCCATTCCCCTTCGAGGTGTTTGACCTTGGATAATGGGGCTATTCGCTATGATGGAAGTGTCGTGCGAGGCAAAATGAATGGAGAAGGAACAGTAACCTTCCAAAACGGGGATACCTACAAGGGGAACTTTGTCAATGGAACTTTCAGCGGCAAGGGAACTTTTACATCTAAAGCTGGTTGGAAATATGAGGGTGAGTTTGTCAATGGTCAACCAGAAGGCAAGGGGACCCTGACAACAGAGCAAAATGTTGTCTACAAAGGAACATTTAAACAGGGGATTTATCAAAATGCGCATTAAGTGGTTTTCGCTGGTTCGGATAACGGGTTTACTTCTCGTTCTTCTCTACCATTTCTTTCAAAAATTTTTCCCTGGAGGGTTTATCGGGGTTGATATTTTCTTCACCTTCTCAGGGTTTCTGATCACGGCTCTTCTGATTGATGAGTTTGCACGTCATCAAAAAATTGATCTCAAGGGCTTTCTTAAGCGTCGTTTTTATCGGATTGTGCCACCCTTGGTTTTCATGGTCTTGTTAGTCATGCCCTTTACTTTCTTGGTGCGTCGAGATTTTATCGCAGGGATTGGGACACAAATTGCGGCTGTTTTTGGTTTTGTGACCAATTTTTATGAGATGCTTAGTGGCGGGAGTTATGAAAGTCAATTTATCCCCCATCTCTTTATCCATACGTGGAGCTTAGCTCTAGAGGTTCATTATTATGTTTTGTGGGCTCTGCTAGCTTGGTTTTTGGCTAAAAAAGCGAAAACGGTTGGCCAGTACAGAGGCTTAATATTCCTTTCTTCTGTCGGCCTCTTTCTAGTGAGCTTTATGACCTTCTTTATCGGGGCCCTCTTGACTAAGAATCTGTCCAATGTTTATTTTTCAAGTATGGCCCATATCTTCCCCTTCTTTGTGGGAAGTGCCCTAGCCACAGTGACGGGCATTACCACCGTGAGTCCCAACTTCACTAAGTTAGCAAAATCTTGGACAAGCAAGAAGGCCTTGAGCGTCTTAGGGGGAGCATTTGCGGTCTTGCTTCTATTGACCTTTATTCTTCCTTTCGATAGTATTTGGACCTATTTATTTGGCTTTTTAGTGGCGACTCTGGCTGCAGCAAGCATGATTGTAGCAACTCGTGTCTTGCATGAAAAAACACCAGACCAAAAAGAACCAGCTGTGATCTCCTTTACCGCAGATACTAGTTATGGAGTTTATCTCTTCCATTGGCCTTTTTACATCATCTTTTCTCAATTGATGACTAATGGCTGGGCCTCACTCTTGACGACAATCGTTTCCTTTAGTCTAGCAGCTTTAAGTTTTTATATTATTGAGCCTACCTTGGCTGGCCGTCAACCAAAGATTTTTGGACTGCAGATGGATCTGCGAAGCATCACGCGTCCGATTTTCTACAGTGCGATTCCTTTGACCTTGCTCATGTTTGGGATTATTCTCTTCGCCCCTCGAGTAGGAGCCTTTGATGAGAATCTCATTACCGAGGGCCTTCGCCAATCAGATAACAAGATGCAGATCACACGTAGTCAGGTCGATAATGCTTCAGCAACCTCTTATAATGTCACTGATGGGGAGACGATGATCGGAGACTCAGTCAACCTTCGAGCTTCTGATTACCTAAAAAAAGTTCTACCGGATATTCAGGTGGATGCCCTTGTCAGCCGAAATCTTGAGTCGGGCTTGAAAGTTTATGAGACAGATATCTCTAATCATGTCCTGCTAAAAAATGTTATCATCGCTCTGGGAACCAACTCATCGGATAATTATAAAGAACTCCTAGACCAGTTTGTTGAAAAGTTGCCGAAAGGTCACCGCCTGATCTTTGTCACTCCTTATGATGGACGAGAAGCAGGTGATGACAGCAGTGTAACGGTTCAGACACGGAATTATGAGCTAGAGTTGGCTAAAAATACGACTATGTCGTTGTAGCAGACTGGTATCAGGCTGCTCTAGAAAATCCAGCTATTTGGGCTGGAACAGACAATGTCCATTTTGGACTGGAGACAGATGGTTCTATCGATATTGGCGGAGAGCTTTATGCCAATGTTGTCAAAAAAGCAGTTGAAGAAGCCAAAAAGGGGGCTATTAAGCCTTAAGGATTGGTCATCAAAATAAGCAGTCTTTTCCACAAAAAAGATTGCTTGTTTTAGCAAGTAAAAGAAAACGCTTACATAAAATTTGTGAAAATTTTAGTTTGTGAAATTTTAAAAATATTTTTATAAATAATGACTACTTTTGCAGTAAATACCTTGCTATTGGCAGAATCGGGTTGATATTTTAAATAAATTAAAAAAATCTTTGTGAATTTGTTGTGAAAGTATTTACAAAAATCTTAAAATAGAGTACAATTATATTGTGAAAAAATTAACAAATCGAAATTTCTTACACTATTCTTGAAAGTTTCTGAAAACAAGAAAAAGTTCCGGAAAAGGATAAGGGTTTCAAACATTGGAGGAAAGCATCAAATGGCTGATAAAAAAACTCTCTCACCTGAAGAAAAGAAACTCGCTGCTGAAAAACACGTAGACGAGTTGGTGCAAAAAGCGCTTGTTGCGCTTGAAGAAATGCGCAAATTGGATCAGGAACAAGTAGACTACATCGTTGCAAAAGCATCTGTAGCTGCTCTTGACGCACACGGTGAGCTTGCTCTTCATGCATATGAAGAAACTGGTCGTGGAGTCTTTGAAGACAAGGCGACTAAGAACTTGTTTGCCTGTGAGCACGTTGTAAACAACATGCGTCACACCAAGACAGTTGGAGTCATTTCAGAAGATGACGTCACTGGTTTGACCCTTATTGCTGAGCCAGTCGGAGTTGTCTGCGGGATTACCCCTACAACAAACCCAACTTCAACAGCAATCTTTAAAGCTTTGATCTCATTGAAGACACGGAACCCGATCGTCTTTGCCTTCCACCCATCCGCTCAAGAATCATCCGCTCATGCGGCACAAATCGTCCGTGATGCAGCGATTAAGGCGGGAGCACCTGAAAACTGTGTGCAATGGATCACACAACCATCTATGGAAGCAACCAGTGCCCTTATGAACCATGAAGGGATTGCAACCATCCTTGCAACAGGTGGGAATGCCATGGTGAAAGCGGCCTACTCTTGCGGGAAGCCAGCTCTTGGGGTAGGTGCAGGTAACGTTCCTGCTTATGTTGAAAAATCAGCTAACATCCGCCAAGCTGCACACGATATCGTCATGTCTAAATCATTTGACAACGGAATGGTCTGTGCGTCTGAACAAGCGGTCATCATCGATAAAGAAATCTACGATGAGTTTGTTGAAGAATTCAAATCTTACCACACTTACTTTGTTAACAAAAAAGAAAAAGCCCTTCTTGAAGAGTTCTGCTTCGGCGTAAAAGCCAACAGCAAAAACTGTGCGGGTGCGAAATTGAATGCGGACATCGTTGGGAAACCAGCAGCATGGATCGCAGAACAAGCTGGCTTCTCAGTTCCAGAAGGAACCAATATCCTTGCTGCAGAATGTAAAGAAGTTGGTGAAAAAGAGCCTTTGACTCGTGAAAAATTGTCACCAGTCATTGCAGTCTTGAAATCTGAAAGCCGTGAAGACGGAATTAATAAAGCACGCCAAATGGTTGAATTCAACGGTCTTGGTCACTCAGCTGCTATCCATACAGCAGACCAAGAATTGACCAAAGAATTTGGTAAAGCAGTCAAAGCCATTCGTGTGATTTGCAACTCTCCTTCGACTTTCGGTGGTATCGGGGATGTTTACAATGCCTTCTTGCCATCATTGACACTTGGATGTGGTTCTTACGGACGTAACTCTGTTGGGGACAACGTTAGTGCCATCAACCTCTTGAATATCAAAAAAGTCGGACGCCGGAGAAATAACATGCAATGGATGAAACTTCCTTCAAAAACATACTTTGAACGTGATTCAATTGAATACCTACAAAAATGTCGTGACGTTGAACGTGTCATGATCGTTACAGACCACGCTATGGTAGAGCTTGGTTTCCTTGATCGTATCATCGAACAACTTGACCTTCGTCGCAACAAGGTGGTTTACCAAATCTTTGCAGACGTTGAACCAGATCCAGATATCACAACTGTTGAACGTGGTACAGAGATCATGCGTGCCTTCAAACCAGATACCATCGTCGCTCTCGGTGGAGGATCACCAATGGATGCGGCTAAAGTAATGTGGCTCTTCTACGAGCAACCAGAAGTGGACTTCCGTGACTTGGTTCAAAAATTCATGGATATCCGTAAACGTGCCTTCAAGTTCCCATTGCTTGGTAAGAAGACGAAATTCATTGCCATCCCAACAACATCTGGTACAGGATCTGAAGTAACACCATTTGCCGTTATCTCTGATAAAGCAAACAACCGTAAATACCCAATCGCAGACTACTCATTGACTCCAACCGTTGCCATCGTAGACCCTGCCTTGGTATTGACAGTTCCAGGATCTGTTGCAGCAGACACTGGTATGGACGTTTTGACTCACGCAACAGAAGCTTATGTATCTCAAATGGCAAGTGACTACACTGATGGTCTTGCTCTTCAAGCCATCAAACTTGTCTTCGAAAACTTGGAAAGCTCAGTGAAGAACGCGGACTTCCATTCACGCGAAAAGATGCACAATGCGTCAACTATCGCAGGTATGGCCTTCGCCAATGCCTTCCTCGGTATTTCTCACTCAATGGCCCACAAGATTGGTGCGCAATTCCACACAATTCACGGACGGACCAATGCGATCTTGCTTCCATACGTTATCCGTTACAACGGTACACGTCCGGCTAAGACAGCGACATGGCCTAAGTACAACTACTACCGTGCAGATGAGAAGTATCAAGACATCGCTCGTATGTTAGACTTCCATGTTCTACACCAGAAGAAGCAGTAGAGGCTTATGCAAAAGCTGTTTACGAACTTGGTGAACGCGTAGGAATCCAAATGAACTTTAAAGCACAAGGAATCGATGAAAAAGAATGGAAGAAACATTCTCGTGAATTGGCCTTCCTTGCTTACGAAGATCAATGTTCGCCAGCTAACCCACGTCTTCCAATGGTAGACCATATGCAAGAAATCATCGAAGATGCATACTATGGTTACAAAGAACGTCCAGGACGTCGTAAATAAAGCGCTACTGAACAAATGATGTTTATCAGCTATCCCTCGCTCAAAAGAGCGGGGGATTTTTCTTCATTTTAACGATAGAAATTTATTTTTGTGATCTGAAAATTATCTTTTAAAAAAATCTAATAAATATGTTGCAAGCGCTTACCTTTGTATGTTATAATATTCACAAAGAAAAACTATATTAAAATGGTTTGATGAAACCAATAAAAAGGAGTCGCTTATGAAAGCAGCAACATATGTATCCGCAGGAAATCTTCAGTTGATTGATCAACCAAAACCAGTCATCAAGAAACCGACTGATGCAATTGTGCGTTTGGTAAAAACGACCATTTGTGGAACAGACCTCCATATTTTGGGAGGTGATGTTCCAGCCTGTAAAGAAGGAACCATCCTCGGTCACGAAGGAATTGGGATTGTCGAAGAAGTAGGTGATGCGGTCACGAACTTTAAGGTTGGAGATAAGGTCATTATTTCTTGTGTAACGGCTTGTAATACCTGCTACTACTGTAAACGTGGCTTGCCATCTCACTGTGAAGATGGGGGATGGATTCTTGGTCACTTAATTAACGGAACTCAAGCAGAGTATGTTCATATCCCTCACGCAGACGGCAGTCTCTATCATGCGCCAGCTTCTGTAGATGATGAAGCCCTGGTTATGCTCTCAGATATTCTCCCAACTTCCTATGAAATTGGGGTGCTCCCATCTCATGTGAAACCAGGAGACAACGTTTGTATCGTTGGTGCAGGGCCGATCGGTTTGGCAGCTCTCTTAACCGTACAATTCTTCTCTCCAGCCACTATTATCATGGTAGACTTGTCAGAATCACGTCTCGAAGCTTCTAAGAAGTTTGGAGCTACCCATACCATCTGTTCAAGTGATATTGATGAAATCAAGGCCTTTATCAATGAAGTGACCGATGGTCGTGGTGTTGATATCTCTATGGAATGTGTGGGCTATCCAGCAACCTTCGATGTCTGCCAAAATATAATTTCTGTTGGTGGTCATATTGCCAACGTCGGAGTACATGGGAAGCCAGTTAGCTTCAACCTTGATGACCTTTGGATCAAGAACATCACGCTCAACACTGGTTTGGTTAATGCCAATACAACCGAAATGCTTCTTAATGTCTTGAAGTCTGGTAAGATTGATGCGACGAAATTGGTGACCCACCACTTTAAACTTTCAGAAGCAGAGAAGGCATATGAAATCTTCAAACATGCTGGTGAAAACAATGCCTTGAAAGTTATTATTGATAACGACCTCAGCTAAGAAGGCTCAATCGTTTGATGCTGAAACAAAAAGGACAGGAACAGTTTCATGTTCCTGTCCTTTTTAACAGATGTAGTAGTTGTTCTTGCCACATCTATTTACTTGCCATTCCTAATAAAACGTACTATAATATGATTAGAAATATAACATAAATAGAAAGGTGTGATCTTATGAAACTGTTCCATTATCATCGTGAGTTCTGGTTAGACTTCCATTTCTGGCTCTTGGTCTTGCTTTTGTGGCTGTAGCTATGATGACACAGGATCCGCTTTCGGTTGTTAGCCTTGCTTATCTTGCTTTTGTAGGGATTTTGATTTTTCTTCAGGTCTTTCAACCGCAGGTGTCCAATCGCCAGCATCCAGTAGGTAGCTACCATTTCAATTGGGACTTTTATCGTGACACCAGACTGTATATTGATCTCTTTTTATTGGCTGGTCTCCTAGAAGGTCCGTTTACTTCAACGGATATAGTTTATTGGATCTTGCTTGGGGCATTCGTCGGCTCTATTGGCTTTGTGTTTGTCGTAAAGGAAAAACCGATTCAAAAAACGGCCTAGTGCATTGAAAATTCTAGAAGACATTTATTTGGGATCTCTCTCCTCGATGATGAAGAGGGAGAATAGAAAAAGGTCTTGCTTCGTTCACACGAAAAAATCCTAGCTTTCTTAAAAGCTGGGATTTTTTGAACTGTTTAAGAGATGTGCAAGGAAGACCCCTCAAGGCCTTTAGTCCTTGCTTAGTGGGCCCCACGTTTACGGGCATATTCATCAAAGGCTCCGGCAAAGGTCCCCATGATGAGAGGGGTGGCGATTAGTCCAACAGCCAGCCAGACGGATCCTCCATCCACTTGACTGAGTTCCTGCTCGGATAAGCTTTTAAAACGTGTTTCTTCGAGTTTCATGCTTGCTCCTTTCTAGTGCATGATGCCGTTGACGATGCTACGACCGAAATCACGCCCCGAATTGTATAAAATGTTCCAGGTCTGTACGATAAACTTGGCCGAATCAAAGACGGATCCTCCTCCGTCGATGGTGGCTAGTTCTGCCTCAGTCAGGCAGGTGTAATGGAAACTTGTATCCATCGGTGTCCTCCTTAATGTAAAATCGTGTAGAGTAAGTCGATAGCCTCATTCAAAATAGTGAAAGCAACCATGAAGGCAATAGCAAATTTAGGAAAGTAGCCTTCTACCTGTTTGGGGTCTTTCTTATCCAGAATGAAGTATCCTGTCAAAAGGATGAGGGTGATAAAGGGCAGAGAAATCATAGAAATGCCTCCTTTTAGAAGAATTTCTTTTTGATATCTTTGCCAATTGTATAGGATAGAGCGACGAGGGCAACGCAGACTCCTGCTGAAACTACTGCTCCGCCACTAACATCGACCAGTTCATCTTCCGTCAAGGTTACAAAGTTTTGTGTGAATTCTGTTGTCATTTAGTTTTCCTTTTTATTTTTTACTTGGTTTAGGGTAACATCGACTGCCAAATAGATTGTGGCTGCAATGGCTAAATTAATATTGGGTTGAAATGCAATCAGATGTGCATCGTGTAACATGGTTAATCCGATAATGAAGGCGAAAATAATGGTGTGTAAATGTCGTTTCATAAGCCTTATCCTAAAATGAAGCCGAGAGCAAGTCCTCCGAGGATGCAACCTCCGTAGACGATAAAAGGTGCTACCCCACCTTCAATGTGTGTCAACTCTTCATCTGTTAGTGTAGTAAATTGGTTATCGAGCGTTTGAATTGTTTGTGTCATAGAGTATCTCCTTGTCTGGTGTATTGTCCGCTATTACTTTCTTTGGCAACTACTTAAAGCCAAAAGTCCAAGTGGAATTAAGATAAAAGGGAAAACCCCTCCCGTGCATTCTTCCAGTTCATTTTCAGTCAGTTTTGAAAATTGTTGATCAATTGTTGTCATTGTGTATTTCCTTTCTATGAGAACAAATTGGCTAGTGTTTTTCCTAGTTCATAGCCTACCAGGTAGGATCCGTACATCAGAGCGGGACCTAGGAGGGCAGCCAGTATGATGAGTGCCTTTTTCTTTTTATTCCATTTTTTCATACAGCCTCCTTATAGCATGATTAACGAGAGGAAAAGTAATAGAATAAAAGCTTGTGTATTCTTTTTCATATTAGGTATTCCCTTTCCTTATTTATTTGCGGAAGAAGTAATACAAAAACCATGGGATGATAATGGGAGTATAGTACATCTGTGGTCCTCCTTTCTTTTTGATTGGTCACTTATATTATTCGTAGAAAGTCTGAAAAATTTTTAAAATAATTGATTTTTTTTCAAAAATGAGTGGAGGGTCTTTCCTCTGAAACTAGTTTCAGAGGAAAGAGAGGATAGTTTAAAACATGAAACTATTATCATTTTAGTCAGTTAATGTTGTAAGCGCTTCAAAAATACTATATAATAACTTTACAAGTACTCGAGTTGTCGTAATAAACAAAGGAGATGGAATGTATGTCCAAGATCACGAAAGAAGAATTGATTCAACAGATCAAAGACGGCATTATCGTTTCTTGTCAGGCGCTTCCTCATGAACCTCTCTATACAGAGGCAGGAGGTGTGATTCCTCTTTTGGTCAAAGCGGCTGAGCAGGGAGGAGCGATTGGAATCCGGGCTAATAGCGTCCGCGATATCAAGGAGATTAAGGAAGTGACAAAACTTCCAATTATCGGGATTATCAAGAGAGATTATCCTCCTGAAGAACCATTCATAACTGCTACCATGAAAGAAGTAGATGAGTTGGCAGCACTAGATATCGCAGTTATTGCACTGGATTGTACCAAACGTCCGCGTCACGATGGGCTCTCGATTGTCGACTTTATTTATCAGGTGAAAGAAAAGTATCCTGACCAGCTGCTCATGGCCGATATCAGTACCTTTGAAGAAGGGGTGACTGCTGCGGAAGCTGGAGTTGACTTTGTCGGAACGACCTTGTCAGGCTACACAGATTACAGCCCGAAAGTAGACGGACCAGATATCGAGTTAATTCGCCAACTCTGTCAAGCAGGAGTCGATGTCATCGCTGAGGGCAAGATTCACTATCCAGCACAGGTCAAAGAAATTCACGACTAGGCGTGAGAGGAATTGTTGTCGGAGGTGCCATCACACGGCCAAAGGAAATCACAGAACGATTTGTCGCAGCTTTACATTAACTAATAAAGAATAGAAAAATATGGAGGCAGGAAGCTAGAGCAGAGTGATCCGGTAAAACAGAAAATAAATATGCTGACGTCCTCGTCGAGGATATACCCATGTAAGAGCAATCTTACCGCAAACGTGAGGAGAGAATCACATGAAAATGAAAAAAGTACTGTACTCGTTGGTAGCTGGTGCAGCGGTGCTTGCACTTGCAGCTTGTGGATCTGGAGGAGGATCTAAATCCGAATCTTCAAGCGATAACTCTGGTAAAACAGAAATCACTTGGTGGGCCTTCCCAGTCTTTACTCAAGAGAAAGCTGATGATGGCGTAGGAACCTACGAAAAATCAATTATCGAAGCTTTCGAAAAAGCCAATCCAGATATCAAAGTTAAACTAGAAACCATCGACTTCAAATCTGGTCCTGAAAAGATTACAACAGCAATCGAAGCTGGAACTGCTCCAGATGTGCTCTTTGATGCACCAGGGCGGATCATCCAATACGGTAAAAATGGGAAATTAGCAGACTTGAACGATTTGTTCACTGATGATTTCGTAAAGATGTCAACAACGACAATATCATCCAAGCTAGCAAGGCTGGCGACACTGCTTACATGTATCCAATCAGTTCTGCACCATTCTACATGGCCATGAACAAGAAAATGTTGGAAGATGCAGGAGTTCTAGACCTTGTCAAAGAAGGCTGGACAACAGACGACTTTGAAAAAGTCTTGAAAGCCTTAAAAGATAAAGGTTACACACCAGGATCCCTCTTCAGTAATGGTCAAGGTGGAGACCAAGGAACTCGTGCTTTCATTGCCAACCTTTACGGTGGTTCTGTTACAGATGAAAAAGTAACTAAATATACAACAGATGATCCTAAATTCGTCAAAGGTTTGGACAAGGCATCTAAATGGATTAAAGACGGTTTGATGATGAACGGCTCTCAATTCGATGGTGGAGCAGACATCCAAAACTTTGCAAATGGTCAAACTTCTTACACTATCTTGTGGGCACCTTCACAAAACGGTATCCAAGCGAAATTGTTGGAAGCAAGTAAAGTTGAAGTAGTCGAAGTACCATTCCCATCTGATTCAGGAAAACCTAAATTGGAATACCTTGTCAATGGATTTGCAGTCTTCAATAACAAGGATGAAAAGAAAGTAGCAGCAGCCAAGAAATTTATTCAATTTATTGCTGATGACAAAGAATGGGGTCCAAAAGACGTTGTTCGTACAGGAGCATTCCCAGTTCGTAACTCATTTGGTAAGTTGTACGATGACAAACGGATGGAAACCATCAGCACTTGGACTCAATACTACTCACCATACTACAACACAATCGATGGCTTTGCAGAAATGCGTACACTTTGGTTCCCAATGTTGCAATCTGTTTCAAACGGGGATGAAAAAGCAGAAGATGCTTTGAAGACATTCACCGAAAAAGCGAACGAAACGATCAAGAAATAATCGATCATCTATGAAACTCAAATGATCCTTTCATAGAAATAAGAAAGCATAGGCCCCCTCGGTTTCTTATCTCCATGTGTAGATTGAAAGAGGGGGCCTTATGTTCTCATTCTTCTATTAATCTTATGCAGGAAGAGGAGCTCTGATCACTTCGCGCATAAGCTTAAGGGAATAACTATAGAAAAAGAACATCAGGAGGTGCCTTGCTGTGAAGGTAAATAAAATCCGAATGCGGGAGACACTGGTTTCCTACGCATTCTTAGCACCCATTTTAATCTTCTTTATTGTCTTTGTATTAGCACCGATGATTATGGGATTCATTACTAGTTTCTTTAACTACTCTATGACCTCCTTTGAATTTATCGGCCTTGATAATTACAAACGGATGTTTAGTGATGAGGTTTTTATCAAATCCTTGATTAATACTGTGATCATCGTAATTGGGTCCGTGCCAATCGTAGTACTTTTCTCCCTCTTTGTAGCATCACAAACCTATCACCAAAATGCCATTGCTCGTTCCTTCTACCGTTTCGTTTTCTTCCTTCCTGTTGTTACTGGGAGTGTTGCTGTAACGGTTGTATGGAAATGGATTTATGATCCGCTATCAGGTATTTTGAACTTCGTCCTCAAATCAGGTCATGTCATCGACCAAAATATTTCTTGGTTAGGGGATAAGCACTGGGCTTTGATGGCTATCATTATCATCTTGCTGACAACTTCTGTTGGTCAGCCGATCATCCTCTACATCGCGGCTATGGGGAATATCGATAATTCACTTGTAGAAGCAGCACGTGTAGATGGTGCGACTGAACTCCAAGTTTTCTGGAAGATTAAATGGCCGAGCTTGTTGCCAACAACCTTATACATTGCCATCATTACGACCATTAACTCTTTCCAATGTTTCGCCTTGATCCAATTATTGACATCCGGTGGGCCAAACTACTCAACTAGTACTCTGATGTACTACCTCTACGAAAAAGCCTTTAAACTGTCTGAATACGGTTACGCCAACACTATGGGTGTCTTCTTGGCGGTGATGATTGCCATTATCAGTTTTGCGCAATTCAAGATCCTCGGAAACGACGTAGAATACTAAAGAAAGGAGCCTCAGATGAAACCAACACAAAAGAAACCAATCACTGCCTTTACAGTGATTTCAACCATCATTTTGCTCCTTTTAACAGTCTTGTTCATTTTCCCTTTCTATTGGATTTTAACAGGAGCTTTCAAGTCTCAACCGGATACGATTATGATCCCACCTCAGTGGTGGCCAAAGACACCAACCATGGAAAACTTCCAACAGTTGATGGTGCAAAACCCAGCCCTACAATGGTTGTGGAACAGTGTCTTTATCTCCCTTGCAACCATGCTCTTGGTTTGTATGACGTCTTCCTTGGCCGGCTATGTTTTGGCTAAGAAACGTTTCTATGGTCAGCGGATTCTCTTTGCCATCTTCATCGCAGCTATGGCTCTGCCGAAACAAGTTGTCTTAGTCCCATTGGTGCGGATTATCAATTTCATGGGAATCCACGATACTCTTGCGGCCGTTATCCTACCATTGGTGGGATGGCCATTCGGGGTCTTCTTGATGAAACAATTTAGTGAAAATATTCCAACGGAACTCTTAGAATCTGCTAAGATTGATGGTTGTGGGGAATTGCGGACCTTCTGGAGCGTTGCCTTCCCGATTGTCAAGCCGGGATTTGCGGCCCTTGCTATCTTCACCTTCATCAACACTTGGAACGACTACTTTATGCAATTGGTAATGCTGACCTCTCGTCAAACCTGACTATTTCACTAGGGGTTGCGACCATGCAGGCCGAAATGGCGACCAACTATGGTTTGATCATGGCAGGTGCAGCCATGGCGGCGGTGCCAATTGTTACGGTCTTCCTTGTCTTCCAAAAATCCTTCACACAAGGAATCACTATGGGAGCGGTTAAAGGATAAGTTGTCAGCTTGGACAAACGATAGTTGTGTACAGATACTTTTTTCTGGGCTGAGAGGTGTAGGGTTCTTATGGGCTCCGCGCCTCATCAGTGCCCTAGAAGGGCTGGGGAAGAAACCACTTGTTTTCTTTTCTCGTCATTAAAAAGTGCTGAAAGGATAGAGTATGATATTCGATGATTTAAAAAACCTCACTTTTTACAAAGGAATCCATCCAAATTTGGATAAGGCTATTGATTTTCTCTATGAGCACCGGAAGGATTCTTTTGAGTTGGGGAAATATGATATCGACGATGACAAGGTCTACCTAGTTGTCCAAGAAAACACCCTCAATAAAGAAGAAAATAATCGCTTTGAGCATCATAAAAAATATGCAGATTTGCATTTATTGGTAGAAGGGCACGAGTATTCAGCTTATGGATCGCGGATCAAAGATGAAGCTCAGGCCTTTGATGAAGCTTCGGATATTGGCTTTGTTCATTGTCAGGAATCTTATCCGCTTCATCTGGGCTATCATAATTTTGCCATTTTCTTCCCAGGCGAGCCTCACCAGCCCAATGGCTATGCTGGTCAAGAGGAAGTGGTTCGAAAACATTTATATAAAATCTTGATTGATTAGAAGTAACAGAAGGGAGACAGCATGTCGCAAAAGGGAGCAGGATTAATCAAAACTGTTTTTGATACGGACAATCTAGTGATGCGTATCAGTGAAAAAATTTTAGATTTGGTGACGGTCAACCTCCTTTTTGTACTGACCTGTCTGCCAATTGTTACTATTGGAATTGCGAAAATTAGTTTGTATCAGACCTTGTTTGATATCAAACACCAGCGTAGAGTTCCAGTGATTCGCAAATATAGCCGAGCCTTTAAAGAAACTGGAAGCTGGGGCTTCAATTGGGGGCGATTGAGTTGCTTGTGTCAGGCATTTGCCTGTTGGATCTCCTCCTCCTTTGGAACCAAACAGTCTTGCCGATGCAAGGGATCAAAGCGCTTTGTCTTGGCCTCTTCCTCTTTATGGTCTTGGTCTTGTTAGCGGCTTATCCGCTGGCAGCACGCTACCAACTAACCTGGAGGGACTGCCTTCAAAAAGCCCTATTAGTTACAGGGCTTCACTTCCCTTGGTTTTTCGTGATGGGAGGAATCTTGTTACTCCTTGTTATGGTGTTAGCGACCTCTGTCTTGGCCTTCCTATTAGGAGGAATGGTTTTTTTCTTAATTGGATTTTCAAGCTTGGCTTACTTCCAAGTAGGCTTGATGGAAAAGATTTTTGCTCGTTATAAAGAATAAAAAGAAAAGTTTTAGGATGTAGTGAATAGAAAAGGAGAAAAAATGTCACATTTAAAAAAATATGAAGGGGTCATCCCAGCTTTTTACGCCTGCTATGATGACCAGGGGGGAGATCAGTCCAGAGAGAGTGCGCTCTCTGGTGGAGTATTTTATCGAGAAAGGTGTGCAGGGCTTGTATGTCAACGGATCTTCCGGCGAATGTATTTACCAGAGCGTGGAAGATCGCAAGCTGGTCTTAGAAGAAGTCATGGCAGTGGCTAAAGGGAAATTGACCATCATCGCTCACGTAGCCTGCAACAACACCAAGGATAGTGTAGAATTGGCACGACATGCAGAAGAGCTAGGGGTTGATGCTATTGCGGCCATTCCGCCGATTTACTTCCGCTTGCCTGAATATGGTGTTGCCCACTACTGGAATACAATCAGTGCAGCTGCACCTAATACAGACTTCGTTATCTACAATATTCCTCAACTGGCAGGGGTGGCCTTGACACCGAGTCTTTACAAAGAAATGTTGAAATCCACGGGTGATTGGGGTGAAAAACTCTTCCATGCCGGTGCAAGATATTCAAACCTTTGCTGCTCTTGGTGGGGCAGATCATATCGTCTTTAATGGTCCAGATGAACAATTCCTAGGAGGGCGTCTCATGGGAGCAGGTGCCGGAATTGGTGGGACCTACGGAGCTATGCCGGAATTGTTCTTGAGACTCAATCAACTGATTGCAGAGAGAGACTTGGAGCAAGCGCGTGACTTGCAATTTGCCATCAATGATATTATTGGAGTCTTGACTTCTGCTCATGGAAATATGTATGGGGTGATTAAGGAAGTATTGCGGATTAACGAAGGGTTGGAATTAGGCTCTGTGCGTTGCCCATTAACGCCAGTGACTGAAGCAGACCAGGAAGTGGTTCAAAAAGCAGCTAGCTTGATCTGTGAGGTTAAGAAACGTTTTCTCTAATAAGGAATAAAAATCGGAAAGGAGAGGTGTATGACCTATTACCTAGCGATTGATATCGGTGGAACCAATATCAAATATGGTCTAATCGACGAAGAGGAAAATTTGATTGAGTCCCACGAGATGCCAACAGAGGCTGAACAAGGTGGACCTGGAATTCTTAGGAAGACCAAAGCTCTGGTAGAATCTTACCTCGAAGAAAATAATATTCTTGGAGTCTGTATTTCTTCAGCTGGCATGGTGGATCCAGATAGGGAGAAATCTTTTATGCAGGCCCTCAGATTCCTAATTATGCCGGGACTCAGTTCAAAAAAAGAAATTGAGGAAGCTTATCAAATTCCCTGCGAGATTGAAAATGATGTGAATTGTGCTGGTTTAGCAGAAGTCATGTCAGGGAATGGGCAGGGCGCTCAAGTCGCTGTCTGTTTAACCGTTGGTACGGGAATCGGTGGCTGTCTCTTGATTAATGGAGAGATTTTCCATGGCTTTAGTAATTCCGCCTGTGAAGTAGGCTACCTTCATCTCCAAGATGGAGCCTTCCAGGATTTAGCTTCCACAACTGCTCTGGTAGACTACGTTGCAAGCCAGCATGGGGATCCCGTAGAACAATGGAGTGGTCGTAGAATTTTCAAGGAAGCGACCCAAGGGAATACCATCTGTATGGCGGGAATCGATCGAATGGTTGACTATCTCGGCATAGGCCTTGCCAATATCTGTTATGTGGTCAACCCTCAGGTGGTCATTCTTGGTGGTGGGGTTATGGGACAAGAAGCGATATTGAAACCAAAAATTTCAGCTGCTCTTAAGGCCTCCCTGGTTCCAAGCTTAGCAGATAAAAATTCAACTGGAGTTTGCTCGTCATCAAAAATACAGCGGGTATGATAGGAGCCTACTACCATTTCAAACAAAAAGCAATCTAGCCGAAAAGAAGTATAAAAATGCTCGCGCAATTTGCGCGAGCATTTTATATCTAGTAACTAAACCAGCAAAAAAAGAGAAAATCTCTAGGAGCTAACTCCGCTTAAGAAAGTTATCGTTTGCGAGAGTCATAGCCATTCAGTTTTTTTGGTTTTCCCAATAGCTGTTAAAAAAATTCTTTCCTTGCGTTCCCGATCCATTTCTAGGAAATGAGCATAAATCAAATCAATAGCTGGCAAGAAAGGAAGAGTAGCTGTAATACGATCGATGTAGGTGCTACCTGGTAGGGGAGCCACCGGTAATATTTCGGTAAAAGCCTCCTTGATAGTAGCTGGTTTCGCAGTGAGGAGGACAGTTTTGGCCCCCATTTCTTTAGCATCCAAGAGACTATGAATAATAGAGCGAGTGGTCCCTGAGAGGGAGAAGGCAATGACCAGACAAGACTCGTCTAAGATGCTGGTCGTCCAAGCAAAGCCGTCCTGGTCAGTTAGGGCTTCACAGACTACCCCTAGTCGGAGAAAGCGAAGCTTCATTTCTGAGGCAACTAGACCGGAACTTCCTTTTCCAAAGAAATAGACACGTCCAGCCTGAGCAATGAGCTGAGCGATTTCCTTGATTTGTTCATCTTTGGCTAGGTTTTCGGTTGCCTGTAGGACTTGTTTGTAACGACGTAAGACATCTTGTGTTAGTTCGTCATGGGGCGTTTCTAATTTTTTTGATTTAGTTTCTTCGTTAAAGTGGTAGATAAACTCACGATAACCAGTGAAGCCACATTTTTGAGAAAAACGGGTCAAGGCTGCCTTGGATACGTGTAAGAGTTGGGTTACTCTAGAAGAGGAAAGGGAGTGCTGCTGTGCTTCAGGGGACAAAAAATAGCGGGCGATGTCTAACTCTAGCTCAGTCATTTCTGCTTGATGACTCGTAATGATATTCCGAAGATCTTGATCTTGTTTCACAGCTGTTCTCCTTTCTACCAAGTTTATACCTGGAGGAAAAAACCATAATATATTACATATTATAACATAAAGAACACTGATATACAAGCAATATGGTAAGAGAGGAGCTTGAAATCAGGGCTAGAATGAAGACGGGGAGGCTTTCATTCATCCTGCCTGTAAAATAAACATGGTTACTTGTGGAAAGATTCTAAAAAACTAGTCAAAATGTGATATAATTTACACAAGAATGGCTTCCTCTTTTTCAAAAGGGGAAGATGTAAGGAGGTGGAGTGATGGCCAATGCAACACTGGAAATGATGCAAGAAATTGAAATGGCGGCAGAAGCCGTTGTCGCAAGTTACGAGGATCAGGTCCAAGATTTGCGCCAACAGCTAGGTGATCACCTACAGGAGGTAGCAGCATCCTATGACAAAGAGACCGCTAAGCTAGTAGCAGAGCGGGAAGAGTCCTCGAAAGCGATGATTACTAGCTTGGAAGCAGACCTTGCAGTGACCAGTCAACGCAATGACGAAAAGGTGCAGCAAGCCATGACAGATAAGCGCGCAGCTTTGGTAGACGAAATTGTAGAAAAGGTGGTAGCAACCTATGGCAAATTAGCCCAATGCAACACCTTTCCCTGGTCTTGCCCACAAATCTAATGGACGAGCTTCTCTTGTCGCTCCAGTCAGAGGAATCTGTCCAAATCTATGATTTGAGCGCACAAGAAGATTGGCAAGTTGCTTTTCAGACGAGTGATGGGACCAAAGGATTAGCTCAAAGACTGGATGAACTAAGACGTCGGGAAGAACAGTTGGAAAAGGCCATTCAGGCCTTGGAGCCTTTCATTCCTCAAAAGAAGGGATTAGAAAAACTGAAAGAAGCTCCTTTGTCTTTGTCTTTCCAAGAGCTAGAGTCCCATGGCCTTATCCGTGATGAGCAACGTCTCTTACAGTCGGTGCACAAACAATTAGCTGTCTTAGCAAAGGCGCGGGATCGAATTCAACTAGCCCAAGAAGAGCTTGCCTCTTTGGAAAAATGGGTTGACTTGACAACGACACCGGACCAACTCAAGCGTTTTCGCTATGTCCGTGGCTTAATCGGTACCATTCCGAATAGTGAACAGGATCAGGCGCGTCAGGCCTTGCTGGCGCATCCAGATGTAGAGGTTGATGTGGTTTTCAGCTCGGAAACGGAACATGGAGTGGTAGTCTTGTATAAGTCTGGGGATTTAACAGACCTTCAAGATACGCTGACCAGTTCGCATTTCAAAGAGTTTGACTACCAAGGAGAGACCCTGCCGAAAGAACGTTTGGAGCAACTCAAGAGAGAGATCAAAGAACAAGGTGCTGTCGAAGCAGCTACTTTGGAAACGCTCAGTCAGGCCAAGGAAGACCTCAACCAGCTCAAGTATCAACTCGATTATGTCTTGAGTTTAGGAGCCCGAGAAGAGGCCAAAGGCTCTCTTGCCAGTACAGCCCATCTAGTCGCATTAGAAGGGTGGATTGAAACTGCTCAACTCGATGCTTTAAAGGACAAACTTCAAAGGGAATTTGGGGGCCAAGTCGTCTTGCAGACACGTGAAGTCACTCAAGATGAATGGGATCAGGTACCAATCAAACTGAAAAACAATGCCTTGGTGGAGCCCTTCGAGTTAGTGACGGAGATGTATGCTTTGCCCAAGTATTACGAGAAAGATCCGACGCCAATCGTCTCTCTCTTCTACTTTGTCTTCTTCGGCATGATGGTAGCAGATATCGGCTATGGGCTCTTGTTAACGCTGGCAACTGGCTTTGCTTTAAAAGCTTTCCAGCTACAGTCGAGCGCAGCAAAAAACCTTCGCTTCTTCTGCCTCTTAGGAATCTCGGTAGCCCTTTGGGGAGTCGTCTACGGTTCCTTCTTCGGCTTTGAGATGCCCTTTGCTTTGATCAGTACGACCACCAATGCCATGACCATCTTGATCCTATCGGTTATCTTTGGTTTCATTACCGTTTTGGTCGGTCTCTTCCTAGGAGGGATGAAAAATGTCCGCCTGAAAGACTACACCGAAGCCTACAATGCAGGCTTTGCCTGGGTCTTGATTTTATTGGGCTTGATGCTCTTAGCAGTCGGAAACATCCTACCAGGTTTATCCTACCTAGTCCCCATTGGTCAGTGGCTAGCTATTCTCAATGCGATTGGGATTCTGGTGGTGTCCATTGTCAGTGCCAAGAAATTATCAGGACTAGCAGCAGGTCTCTTTAATCTCTACAATGTTAGTGGGTATGTCGGAGACTTGGTCAGCTTTACCCGTTTGATGGCGCTTGGCTTGTCCGGGGCCAGCATCGGGTCAGCCTTTAACCTGATTGTCAATCTCTTCCCAACCCTGGGACGGTTCACAGTCGGCCTAGTCCTCTTTGTCCTCCTCCATGCCATCAACATGTTCCTGTCCTTCTTATCAGGCTATGTGCATGGAGCGCGTTTGATTTTTGTCGAGTTCTTTGGCAAGTTCTACGAGGGTGGTGGCAAGCCCTTCCAACCTCTAAAACCGTCGGAACGCTACGTCAAAACAAAAAAATAATTCAGTAAATCAATCATACAAAATATTATAGGAGTATATTCATGGAATCTTTAGCTTCATATTTCTCAACTCATGGGGGGGCCTTCTTTGCAGCCCTTGGTGTAGCCATTGCAGTGGCTCTTAGTGGAATGGGTTCAGCCCTTGGTGTTGGTAAGACCGGTCAGGCTGCTGCCGCACTCTTGAAAGAACAACCAGAAAAATTTGCCCAAGCCTTGATCTTGCAACTGTTGCCAGGTACACAAGGTTTGTATGGTTTCGTTATTGGGATCTTGATCTGGTTGCAAATTAACCAGATATGGCTCTTGAAACAGGAGTTGCTTACTTCTTCACAGCCCTTCCAGTAGCGATTGTTGGTTATTTCTCAGCGAAACACCAAGGGAATGTCGCAACTGCTGGGATGCAAATCTTGGCAAAACGCCCAGAAGACATGATGAAAGGGGTTATCCTTGCGGCCATGGTTGAAACTTATGCCATCTTGGCCTTTGTTGTGTCCTTCCTTTTGACTCTTCGCGTCGGCTAATCTAGACACACCTAAGTCAAAGAAGAGGAATGTTCTCTTCGTCTATTATCGGTGGTGAAGAACTCCAAAGGAGGAAATAAAAACAATGACGGATTATTCCCAATTAAAGGATTCCATCCTTGAACAGGCCCATGAAAAAGGTCGGAAATTAGTGGCGGAAGCGACGGCTAAGATCCAAGCAGAAGCCCAGTTGCAGGAAGCTCGTTTGGTAGAAGAAAAGTTACACCAACGGACGGTTCAATTGCAAACCATTGAGCGCCACTTGCAACGTGAAAGTCAACAAATCGAAAATCAAAAACGTCAATCGACACTGGTCACTAAGCAACGGGTTTTAAAAGAGCTGTTTGCGGACGCCTACCAGAAAATGGCGGCTTGGTCGCGTGAGGAAGAGTTAGCATTTCTACATCGTGTTCTTCCTCGTTATGCAGACCAAGCAACTGTCTTAACCCTGGGTGCTGTGACGGCAGAAAAATTGACAGATCAAGATCGTCAGGATTTGCTAGAGGCCTATCCACAGCTTCAATTAGCGAAAGAAACTCTTGCCCAAGAAGCAGGTTTTGTCCTTTCCTTTGGCAAAGTGGATGCCAGCTACCTCTATCGTGATTTGGTTGATGCTGTACGGGAGGAGCAGAGCTTCCACATGGCAGCCAGCATTTTTAAAGAAGAGAACAACTAGGAGGGCCTATGAGTGAACGGACGTATTCTCAAGTAAATACCGGGATTAGTGTACGTGAAGCTAGTTTTTTGAGCCCAGCCCAGTTTGATGCCCTTCTAAACAGCTCCGATGCAGAAGCGCGTGCTAATCTCTTGCAAGGGACAGCCTATGCCTTGGAGGCAGATCAATTGCGTCAAGTCCAAGTGGTCGAGCAAGCCTTGATGAAGCATCTTCTAGCAGAGTACGATTGGGCTTATCAAGTGGCTCCTAACCCTGCTGTGGTCGATCTCTTTGCTCTCAAGTACACCTACCACAATCTCAAGGTCTTCTTGAAAGAGCGAGCAACGGGTCGGGAGTTGAACTTCTTGTTATTAGATGCAGGTCCTTATTCATTAGCAATTCTTGAACAAGTATCCAAGACCTTTTCTTCAGAGAACTGCCCAGAGTTTATGGCTCAAGAAGTAGCAGCGACCTGGCAGGAATATGTCGACTATCAGGATATTCGGGTTTTGGAGATTGGTATGGATCTAGCTTACTTTGATCATCTCAAACGCTTGGCGAAGGATCTCGGGCATCCGCTTTTAGAATCCCTAGTCACCTTGACCATTGATTGTTACAATGTCATCACAGTTGAGCGGGCTCTCAGCTTGAAAAAGCCAAGCAGCTTTATGAAGCAACTCTTGTCTGATGCAGGTACCCTGTCAGCAGGAGAAGTCATCCAGCATGTGGAGCAGGGGCATCTCATCAGTTGGTTCCAACAAGTCAATCCCCTGCCTTATGATGTGGAATTGACTCGGTACGAAGAGCAGATGCGAGCAGGCAGAGTGACCGCTGAGACAGTGGAATACCTGGAGCATGTGATCAAGTACCGGATTTTAGAACAAGCTTCCTTTGAGACAGACGGTCCCTTACCCTTAGCTCGCTATCTTTTCGGAAAAGAGCTGGAGGTGAAGAATTTACGTCTGGTCTTGACGGGGCTGGATAATCAGCTTCCAATTGAAAAAATAAAAGAAAGGATGAGACCGATCTATGGCCAGTAAAACGCAAAAAATTGCCGTTGTAGGAAATCGTGATGCTATCCTTCCTTTTCAAATGATTGGCTTTCAGACCTTTCCCGTAGCAGAAGCTCAAGAAACCATCAATACCTTACGTCACTTGAGCCAAGAAGATTTTGGCATCATCTATCTGACGGAGGATATGGCTCAGGAAATCCCAGATACCATTGCCCACTACGATCGGCAAGTAACCCCAGCCGTCATCTTGATTCCTACTCATAAGGGCTCGACTGGACTGGGACGGCAACGCATTCGCGATAATGTCGAAAAAGCAGTAGGACAGGATATTTTATGAGAACAAATGAATTTGGTCAAGCGATTGGAGATGCACTGCCGGATTTTACACCGGGGCGCTTGCCAGCTATTGAGCGGATTGAGGGTCGCTATACCGTAATTGAGCGCCTGTCAAAAGAAAAACACGGGGCGGATCTTTATCAGGCCTACGGGCCAGCCTCCCCAGCAGCTATGTGGACCTATCTATTCAATGGCCCTGTCCACAATGAAGCTGAGTGGGATCGCCTGTTGGATGATCTCATGGCAGCCCAAGGTCGCTTTTACTATGCGATTGTAGACAAAGATTCCGGCAAGGCTTTAGGGACATTCTCTCTCATACGGATGGACCAAGCCAACCGGGTGATTGAAGTTGGAGCTGTGACCTACTCACCAGCGCTCCAAAAGACACGCATGGCAACCGAAGCCCAGTATCTCTTGGCGCGCTATGTGTTTGAGGATTTAGGCTATAGACGCTATGAGTGGAAATGTGATGCCTTAAACCAAGCTTCGCGCAAGCAGCTGAGCGCTTGGGGTTCACCTATGAAGGCTGTTTCCGTCAGGCTCTTGTTTATAAAGGTCGGACCAGAGATACAGATTGGTTGTCTATCATTGACCAAGAATGGCCAGCTATCAAAGAGCGTTTCGAAGCTTGGTTGGATCCAACTAATTTCGAGACCAATGGTCAACAAAAGCAATCTCTAGCCGATATGGCGCAAAAGTAATACAAAGAAACAAAGGATTCCCAGGAGGAATACATGACTCAAGGAAAAATTATTAAAGTTTCCGGTCCCTTGGTGGTTGCATCAGGGATGCAGGAGGCCAATATCCAGGACATCTGCCGGGTCGGCGATCTTGGATTGATTGGCGAAATTATTGAGATGCGTCGGGATGAGGCATCTATCCAAGTATATGAAGAAACGTCTGGAGTCGGTCCAGGTGAACCGGTGGTCACAACTGGGGCTCCCCTCTCTCTGTTGAGTTGGGACCAGGTTTGATCTCGCAGATGTTTGACGGGATCCAACGCCCCTTGGAACGATTCCAAGAAGTTACAGCCAGTGACTTCCTTATTCGTGGAGTTCAAGTTCCAAATTTAGATCGTGACACCAAATGGACCTTCGAACCAAGTGTGGCAGAAGGGGCAGAGGTGGTTGCTGGAGACATCGTCGGTACGGTTCAAGAGACCAATATGGTGGAGCACCGTATCATGGTGCCTTACGGAATCAGTGGGCGTGTGACCAAGATCGCAGCAGGTTCTTACACAGTGGAAGAGCCGGTTTATGAGATCGAGCAGGCAGACGGCAGTCTCTTTACCGGAACCTTGATGCAAAAATGGCCAGTTCGTCGAGGCCGTCCCTTTGCACAAAAACTGATTCCGGTAGAGCCTTTGGTCACAGGTCAACGGGTTATTGATACCTTCTTCCCTGTTACTAAAGGTGGAGCTGCAGCTGTTCCTGGTCCTTTCGGAGCTGGAAAAACTGTCGTGCAACACCAGGTGGCCAAGTTTGCCAATGTAGACATTGTGATTTATGTCGGTTGTGGGGAACGTGGAAATGAAATGACGGACGTTCTGAATGAATTTCCAGAATTGATCGATCCAACAACCGGCCAATCCATCATGCAACGGACGGTTCTGATCGCCAACACTTCGAATATGCCGGTGGCAGCGCGTGAAGCTTCCATCTACACAGGGATCACCATTGCCGAATATTTCCGTGATATGGGCTATTCCGTTGCCATCATGGCCGATTCTACATCGCGCTGGGCAGAAGCTCTTCGTGAAATGTCTGGTCGTCTAGAAGAAATGCCAGGGGATGAAGGCTACCCGGCCTACCTTGGTAGCCGGATTGCTGAGTACTACGAACGGGCCGGTCGAGTCAAGACACTCGGAACCACTGCGCGTGAAGGCTCTATTACGGCGATCGGTGCCGTTTCTCCTCCAGGTGGAGATATCTCAGAGCCGGTGACCCAAACACCCTGCGGATCGTCAAGGTCTTCTGGGGACTAGATGCTCAGTTGGCGCAGCGTCGCCATTTCCCAGCCATCAACTGGTTGAGTTCTTATTCCCTTTACCAGGATGAGGTGGGCCAATATATCGATCAGCATGAGCAGATTAGCTGGGCAGAAAAAGTCACCCGCGCCATGAACCTGTTGCAAAAAGAGAGTGAATTGCAGGAAATCGTGCGTCTGGTTGGTCTGGATTCCTTGTCTGAAAAAGACCGCTTAACTATGAATGCGGCCAAGATGATTCGCGAAGACTACTTGCAACAAAATGCCTTTGATGAGGTGGACACCTATACTTCCTTCAGCAAGCAGGTGGCCTTGCTGACCAACATTTTGACCTTTGACCAAGAAAGTCAGAAAGCGCTAGAATTAGGGGCCTACTTCACAGAAATCATGGAAGGAACTGTAGACCTTCGAGACCGAATTGCCCGGAGCAAGTTCATCCATGAGGATCAGTTGGCAACCATTCAAGCCTTGAAAGAAGAAATCGTAGAAACCCTACACCAAATCGTAGCCCAAGGAGGAGTAGACAATGAGCGTGATTAAAGAATACCGTACTGTCAGTGAAGTTGTCGGCCCCTGATGATTGTCGATCAGGTCGAGGGGGTTCACTACAATGAACTCGTAGAAATCAAGCTCCATGACGGAACAACCCGTCAGGGACAAGTCCTCGAAGTCCAAGAAGACAAGGCCATGGTCCAGCTCTTTGAAGGATCTAGCGGGATCAACTTGGAAAAAGCCAAGGTTCGTTTTACCGGACGTCCCCTAGAACTTCCAGTATCAGAAGACATGGTGGGACGGATCTTTAACGGGATGGGCAAACCCATCGATGGCGGTCCAGAGATTATCCCAGAGAAGTACTTGGACATTGACGGTCAAGCCATCAACCCAGTATCACGGGACTATCCAGATGAATTTATCCAGACAGGAATCTCGGCCATTGACCACTTGAACACCTTGGTTCGGGGGCAAAGCTTCCGGTATTCTCTGGATCAGGGCTTCCTCATAAAGAATTGGCTGCTCAAATTGCTCGCCAGGCGACGGTTCTCAACTCCGAAGAAAACTTCGCCGTAGTCTTTGCAGCCATGGGGATTACCTTTGAAGAAGCCGAATTCTTTATGAACGATCTGCGGGAGACAGGAGCCATTGACCGCTCTGTCCTCTTCATCAACCTAGCTAATGACCCAGCTATCGAGCGGATTGCCACTCCTCGGATCGCCTTGACCGCGGCAGAATATTTGGCCTATGAAAAAGACATGCATGTCTTGGTTATCATGACTGACATGACCAACTACTGTGAAGCCCTTCGGGAAGTCTCCGCTGCTCGCCGGGAGGTTCCAGGACGTCGGGGATATCCAGGGTATCTTTATACCAACCTATCCACCCTCTACGAACGTGCAGGACGCTTGGTTGGAAAGAAAGGATCTGTGACTCAGATTCCAATCCTATCCATGCCGGAGGATGACATCACCCACCCCATCCCTGACTTGACAGGCTACATCACCGAAGGTCAGATTATTCTGTCTCGTGATCTCTACAATAGTGGTTACCGCCCACCGATCAATGTCCTTCCTTCCCTTTCTCGTTTGAAAGACAAGGGTTCTGGTGAAGGTAAGACTCGGAAAGACCATGCGGCGACCATGAACCAGCTCTTTGCGGCCTATGCTCAAGGGAAACAAGCAAAAGAGTTAGCTGTGGTTCTTGGAGAGTCTGCCTTGTCAGATACAGACAAGCTCTATGTCAAATTTACCGATCGTTTTGAGAAAGAATACATCAACCAAGGCTTTACTACCAATCGGACCATTCAAGAAAGTCTGGATCTAGGTTGGGAATTGCTGTCTATCTTGCCACGGACAGAGCTCAAGCGGATCAAGGATGATATGATTGATGAATACCTCCCAAAAACTTCCAAGGAAGCACAAGCCTAGGAGTAGAAAGGAGGAAGTCAAATGGCACGATTAAATGTCAAACCCACCCGGATGGAGTTAAATACCCTCAAAGAGCGTCTGAAGACAGCAACTAGAGGACATAAACTTCTCAAGGACAAGCGGGATGAACTCATGCGACGCTTCATCGAATCGGTCCGTGAAAATGACCGCCTCCGCCAGAAGGTTGAGGCAGCTCTCATTGGCAATATGCAAGAATTTGTCCTCGCTAAATGTCTGGAGAATGACCTCATGGTTCAGGAAATCTTTGCAGTTCCGACGCGGGAGGTCAGCCTGCATATCGAGACGGAGAACATCATGAGTGTGCGCGTGCCCAAGATGCATGTCCATATCGATAATCCATATGGAGACGATGAGGGAGACGTGGTCTACAGTTACGTGGCTTCCAATAGTCAGATGGATAGTACCATTCAAGAAATGGAAGAGCTCCTTCCAGACCTATTGCGCTTAGCAGAGATTGAAAAGACCTGTCAGCTCATGGCGGATGAGATTGAAAAAACGCGCCGTCGGGTCAATGGACTGGAGTATGCGACCATTCCAGACCTCAAGGAAACCATCTATTATATCGAAATGAAACTCGAAGAAGCCGAACGAGCTAACCTCGTCAGAATGATGAAGGTCAAATAAGATACAAAGCCCGCAAAATGCAAGGTGAAAATAGGAAGTTCTTGCAGTGAGCCGTGCTCACAAGAGAATTTATCTTTTTCACACAGCATTTAGGGCGTGTTCAATTAGTAAGATACAAAGCCGTTAAGCAACCCAAAGGAAAATAGGAAATCCAACGACGAAGCGACCGCTTCTAGTTGGATTTATCTTTTTCCAAAGAGTTGTAGGCGTGTTCAGTTATAAGATACAAAGCCGTTAAAAACAGCACCCCAGGTGATGTCTACAGGACATGACCTGGGGTGCTGTTTTCTATTAGCTCTCAACCTATGTATCGCTCTAAATGAGTCTGCTAAAGGTTATTTATGGGCAAAGGATAGCCTATGATAAATGTACAAATTCATTTGACTTACCAAATAGCACTAGTTTTTAATAGATATTAAAGAAATATGACAAGAAAAGAGAAATGTTACAAGTTAGGGACAGTTCGATTAAAAGAGGGTGGAGATAATTTTTTGGAGAAAAATTGTGGTAAAATAGTAGACGTATTCATTTGGAGAAATCTCTCCAATAAATAAAAAATAAGGAAAGAATGTATGAAAAACGTAAATAAAAAAGCTTTAATTGCTTCAACTGTTGCAATGGCAGTTTTGCCTTTTACCACTAGTAAAGCAGAAACAAACGGCGATTGGATTGCTCGTTCAGTAGATGAAATTCGTGCTGATATTTCAACTTCAGAAAACAAACAAACCTATACCATCAAATATGGAGATACCTTAAGCACGATTGCGCAAGCTTTGAATGTTGATGTAACTGTTTTGGCAAACTTGAACCAAATCAGCAACATGGACTTGATTTTCCCAGGTACTGTTTTGACAACTACTGTCAATGATCAAAATCAAGTGACAGGTGTAGAAATCCAAACACCTACAGCAGGAAATGCGGATGCATCCGTGACAACTTCAGCTGACTTGACCAATAACCAAATCAAAGTGGATAACCAAACGGTTGCAGTTGGCGATTTGACAAAACCAGTTGCTGTTGCAGACAACCAAGCTGTAGAAGTTTCTGATGCCCCTGCAATTGTAGCATCAGTAGCAGATAACGTAGCTGCATCTGTTGCTCCGGAGGCGGCTCCAGTAGCTGAAACCCCAGCAGAAGTAGCGCCTGTAGCAGAAGAGGCACCGGCTCCTGTGGCAGAAGCTCCTGCACAACCTGCTGAAGAAGTAGTAGCAACCCCAGCAGCAGCTCCAGAGGCACCAGCTGAGCCAGTAGCTGAACCAGCGCCAGTCGTTGAAACTCCTGCTGAGCCAGAAGTAGCAAGTGTTGCATCAACTCCACAATACGGAGCACCAGCAGCGTTGGTGGATACAACGGCTTCAACCGCGACACCTACTTCAAATGAAGGTCTTCAACCTCAAGCGATTAAATTCAAAGAACAAGTAATAAATGAACTTGGCTTGACTGATATCGGTGGTTACCGTCCTGGTGATCCAGAAGATCACGGTAAAGGACTTGCGGTTGACGTCATGGTTCCAGAAAGCTCAGCAATCGGAGACCAAGTTGCTCAATATGCAATCGATCATATGCAAGAAAATGGAATTTCTTATATCATCTGGAAACAACGTTTCTATGCTCCGGTAAATAACATTTATGGACCAGCAAATACATGGAATGAAATGCCAGACCGTGGTAGCGTAACAGAAATCACTACGACCACGTACACGTGTCATTCTACGAATAATTAAGTCATACAAAAGAATCAGGATTATCCTGATTCTTTTTTTGTATAAAAATAAACCCCATTTGATCAATGGGATTTATTGGATTATAGGATAACATCAGATTTCTCTACTTGATAGAGAGCAGTACTCATGAATAAAACAATGACAAGAAGAATTAAAATACCAGGTGTCCAAGAGTGGAAGACTTGTTGGCTTGAACCAAACAAGACAGGTCCGAGAGCAGCAAAGATATATCCTCCTGTTTGAGCTAGTCCAGAGAGTTGAGCAGTTTTCTCAGGAGAGCTAGACTTCATGGAGAAGGTGACCATGAGGTAAGGGAATAAGATACTAGTAAAACTTCCAATTAGGAGATTGAGGATTAACCAGTATACGAAATTGTCTGTCTTGACCAAAAGCATGGCAATTCCGGTAAAACCAGCTAAAACAGTCGTTATCAGCATGATGTGACGGTTTCGTGCAGAAAGGCTAGTGGTGAGACTTGGAATGGTCACAGAGAAGGGAATACTCATCAGGGTGAATACAGATGCTAAAATTCCGGCATTGGCTTGACTGATACCGGCCTGGGTCGCCATAGTAGGAAGCCAGGTCATCGTGGTATAGAACAAGAGAGACTGTAGACCACAGAAAAACATGATAGCCCAAACCTTGCTATTCTTATACCAGCTCTCTTTCTTGTCGTGTGGCGAAGAGCTTTGTTTCAAATAATGATTGTGACGAGTATTAGGGAGCCAGATCACAAGAGCAACCGCACAGACAAGGGTCAACACCCAGACCAGGCCTTGCCAGGAGGTAGCTTGAGTAATAGGAACAGCGACAGAAGAAGCTACCGCAGTAGACAAGCCCATTGCAGTGATATAGAGGGTTGTCAAGAAGCCAAGACGTTTTGGTTCATTGGCTTGGATCAAGCTAGGTAGAAGGACATTGATAAAGGCAATAGCAGCACCAATCAAAAGAGTTCCCACATAGAGGAGAGGCAGATTGATGGTACGTAGAGCTGATCCAATTGTCATCAGGATCAAAACTCCGAGAAAGAGTCGCTCAATTCCAAAGCGTCTCGCCCAGCTAGTAGCAAAAGGAGAGAAAATAGCGAAGGTCAAGAGAGGCAGACTCGTCAAGAGACCGAGAGAGCTGACTTCGACCCCAAAGCTAGTAGCAATATCTGATAAGACAGTGGAGAGGGTCGTAAATGGGGCCCGCAAGACCACTCCTAGTAAAAGGATTCCTGGAATGAGAAAACGAGAATGGGTTTGTTTCATAATGTACCTCCTTGTTCGAAAATGAACAGCATCCGTATCATTATAGCACAAGAACTTGGAGGAGGCAAAAGGAATTATCGGGGGGAAAAGCCCGTAAAATAGCTATTTCGCCTACAAATATAGGAAATAATAGAAAGATAGAGCTGAAAAAATTTTTGAAGGTTTTAAAACTTTCTTCACACATACTTTTTATAGGAGTCTAGTTATCTCCGCTCAAACTGCGTCAACGTCCCTAAACTCGCTGATGCTCGTAAAAAAATAAGGAACGTAGTTCTCACTAGCGTTCGAACTGCATCAATGTACCTAAGCTCGTCCACGTCCCTATCAGGCTTGGTTAGATGAAATAGGTTTAGTAATAATTACATAACGCAGTGGTTGATTGGTATCTTTGTTCGCTCTTATAGCTCCAAAGATTACCTAATCAACTGTGCGGGGGTGAGACAACGAACAATTTTAAAAAATTGTTCTGTCTCACTCCCATAAAAAAAGCCACCTGATTTGGTGGCCTTTATGGGAGATTATTATGAAAAAGTTTAGGATTTTCTATCAAACAAAGTTAGGAGGTCTTCATTTGATGGTATTAGTATAAATCGGAAAACTTAAAGAAAACTTAAGATAAGTTCCTGTAATTTTAAATCAGTCTTAAGACGGATGGTTTGATTTCTAGCTGTCATTCGATCTCATTCTAGGTGAACTTGCATTATTGTCAGAATTGTGAGAAAATAGTCTTCATCAAAGGAGGGAAAGGATAGCGAGATGAGAGAGGATATCAAGATTAACGACCGTGCCCTGGCACTGGAGAAACAATTGATTGAAAAGTTAGAGCTTGTGTTTGATACCGATGTTGAATTGGACGTCTACAACCTCGGTTTGATTTATGAGTTGGATCTGGATGAGGAAGGGACTTGCAAGGTAGTCATGACCTTTACAGATACCGCTTGTAGCTGCGCTGAGAGTCTTCCTATCGAAATCGTCGCCCGCCTAAAAGAAATTGACGGTATTGAAGACGTCAAAGTAGAAGTAACCTGGTCGCCAGCTTGGAAAATTACCCGGATCAGCCGTTATGGGCGTATTGCCCTTGGCCTGCCACCACGATAAATCAATAAAACTCACTTTACAAATTCGTAAAGTGAGTTTTTTCATATCTTATTGTTTACCAGACTGTTCCATATTCCAGAAGTCTGTCACGGCACCGCGTGAAGCAGAGGATACCGTGTGGGCATACTTACCGAGAACCCCACGGCTATACAGTGGTGGCAAGGTTGTTTCAGCCTTCCGTTTGGCCAACTCTTCGTCTGAGACGTGCATGGTGATTTCTTTGGTATCTTGGTCAACTGTTACCAGATCCCCTGTGTGGAGATAGGCGATTGGGCCACCAACCTGAGCTTCAGGCGCAATGTGACCAACAACGAGACCATAAGTCCCACCTGAGAAGCGACCGTCTGTCAAGAGGGCCACCTTATCTCCTTGGCCTTTCCCGACGATCATAGATGACAAGGACAGCATTTCCGGCATACCAGGACCACCCTTAGTCCTACGAAACGAACAACAACAACGTCCCCATCTACGATTTCATCCGAAAGAACCGCTTCAATGGCAGCTTCTTCAGAGTCAAAGACCTTAGCAGGACCAGTGATGTTACGAACTTTCACACCTGATACTTTAGCAACCGCCCCTTCTGGAGCCAAGTTCCCTTTCAAGATGATCAATGGACCATCCGCACGTTTCGGATTTTCAAGTGGCATGATGACTTTGACCCGGTGTCAAATCAGCGAAGGCTTCCAAGTTCTCAGCTACTGTTTTACCAGTACATGTGATGCGATCTCCATGAAGGAACCCATTCTTAAGAAGATATTTCATGACGGCAGGCACACCACCGACATTGTAAAGGTCTTGGAAGACGTATTGACCAGAAGGTTTCAAGTCTGCCAAGTGAGGCACGCGCTCTTGGAAATCATTGAAGTCTTCAAGGGTCAAGTCTACATTGGCTGCGTGAGCAATCGCGAGCAAGTGAAGGGTCGCATTGGTTGAACCACCCAGCGCCATGGTCACTGTAATCGCATCTTCAAAGGCTTCACGGGTCAAGATGTCAGATGGCTTGAGTCCCATTGCAAGCATTTTCACAACTGCACGACCTGCTTCTTCGATATCGGCTTTTTTATCAGCTGATTCAGCAGGGTGAGAAGAGGAACCTGGCAAGCTCATACCAAGGACTTCGATCGCTGTCGCCATGGTGTTAGCCGTATACATCCCACCACAGCCACCAGGGCCAGGGCAGGCATTACATTCAAGATCTTTCACTTCTTCAGCGGTCATATCACCATGGTTCCATTTCCCGATCCCTTCGAAAACAGAAACCAAGTCGATATCCTTACCGTTCAGATTACCTGGAGCAATGGTTCCTCCGTAGGCAAAAATAGCCGGAATATCCATGTTGGCAATGGCAATCATCGATCCTGGCATGTTCTTGTCACAGCCACCGATGGCCACAAAGGCATCCACGTTGTGCCCCCCCATAGCCGCTTCGATAGAGTCCGCAATGATATCACGAGAAGTCAAGGAGAAGCGCATCCCTGGCGTTCCCATAGCGATACCATCCGCAACCGTAATGGTTCCAAATTGAACCGGCCAAGCTCCCGCATCTTTTACACCTTCTTTGGCCAATTTCCCAAAATCATGCAGGTGCATGTTGCACGGTGTATTTTCTGCCCAAGTAGAGATCACCCCTACGATTGGTTTTTCAAAGTTTTCATCTGTCATCCCAGTTGCCCGAAGCATGGCACGGTTAGGTGATTTAACCATGCTGTCGTAGACGCTACTGCGATGGCGTGTATCTAATTCTGTCATCTGATTCCCTCTCATCGTATTTTTTATTATTATAGCACAATTCAAGCTTCAACGATAGAAGAAAATTCTTGAATTTTCAGACAATTCAGCTTGCTCGGTTTCTTGCTAAAATAATTTACAGTTATATCTTGACTTTTGTAAGCAAAGTGATATCATTTAGATATCACAAAGAAAGAAGGGTTCGTCCCATGGAAGAAAAAATTTTAACCCAAAAGAAAAACGGCTTAGCTGCCCTTATAGGCTTGCTAGTTGGGGATCTTGTCTTAGTTTTAGCCTTTATTAGTGCGATTGCTAGTCTACCAGAAGGTTTTCCACTTGCGATTGCAGTTATTACCTGTATTTTTCTCTTTATTGCTAGTCTGGTGTGCTATGCGGGGATCAAAATTATTAAACCGCAAGAGGCCTTGGTTTTGACCTTGTTTGGGAACTATATTGGAACCATTCGAGAAGCGGGTATTTACTTTGTCAATCCCTTCTGTGTCGCTGTCAATCCTGCAAATAACACCCGCTTGGGCCAAAGTGGTGATGTCACCACCAAGTCACCCATGTCTGTCAGTAAAACAGCAGAAGGTAATAATATTTCTATCGAGACAGGTAAAAAGAATATTTCCTTAAAAGTGATGACCTTGAATAACTCTCGTCAGAAGATTAATGACTGTTTGGGAAATCCTGTAGAAATCGGTATTGCAGTCACTTGGCGTGTAGTGGATACAGCTAAAGCAGTCTTCAATGTGGATAACTACAAAGAATATCTCTCATTGCAGTGTGATAGTGCTCTTCGTAATATTGTCCGCATCTATCCTTATGATGTAGCTCCTAATGTCGATACGACAGGAGACGGCCAGGCAGATGAGGGTAGCCTAAGAGGTTCCAGTGAAATTGTGGCCAGTCGTATTCGAGAAGAGATTCAAGCACGTGTAAAAGATGCTGGGCTCGAAATTCTAGAAGCTCGTATTACCTACTTGGCCTATGCTCCAGAAATCGCAGCTGTCATGCTTCAACGCCAACAAGCGTCTGCCATTATCGATGCGCGGAAGATGATTGTCGATGGAGCAGTTGGGATGGTTGAAATGGCCCTTGAACGCTTGAGCGAAGGAGAGATTGTAGAGCTAGACGAAGAACGGAAGGCTGCCATGGTATCGAACCTTCTAGTCGTTCTCTGTGGCAATCATGATGCACAACCAATTGTCAACACAGGAAGTCTCTATTAAGAATGGCTGACCAAAAGAAAAAACAAATTCCACTTAGATTGTCAGCCAAGTTATACGCTGCTATCGCATCATGGGCAGAAGATGACTTTCGATCGGTCAATGGACAGATCGAATACCTGCTGACAGAATGTGTCAAACAACGAAAAAAGGATGGCAAATACGTTTCGAAAACGATTGATGAGCCATTTGAAATAGAGCTTTAAGGAGAACTCCTGTCCCATTTGATGGGGCGGGAGATTTTTTTAACAATTTTTTGTCAAGTAACTTTACTTTACAAAAAAGTTTTGTTATACTGTTAAAGTTGATGAAAATCAAACCTAATTGAATCTATATCTTAAAAGGAGAAAAACGAAATGGCAGTACCTGCACGTCGCACATCAAAAGCGAAGAAAAACAAACGTCGTACGCACTACAAAGTAACAGCTCCATCTGTAAACTTTGACGAAGCAACTGGAGATTACTCACGTTCACACCGTGTATCACTTAAAGGATACTACAAAGGACGTAAGATCGCTAAAGCTGCATCAGCTGAATAATAGAAGGGAGATACCATGCGCGTAAATATTACACTTGAACACAAAGAATCTGGTGAACGCTTGTACCTTACTTCTAAAAACAAACGTAACACTCCAGACCGTCTTCAATTGAAGAAATACTCACCAAAACTTCGCAAACACGTTGTGTTTACTGAAGTGAAGTAGGGGTTCAATACGAATCAATACAGAAGAAAAACGCTGATTTCAAGCGTTTTTTCTTTTTGCCAAATGCGATATATTGCACTGTATTTCAATTCAAACTCTACCTTTTTCTCTACCTTTTTTCTTAAGACCTGGTTTGGAAAGTATGGGTTTCAGTTGGACTAAAAACAGGGGAATATTTTTAGTTCTGTAAGTATTAATCTATACGCTTACATATATCTTTTGGTCTCTATCCTTTAGGTGAAAATACCGATTTTATGGTATAATAAGGATAACTCTATACAAGGAGGTGTGCCATGACTCTTGATGTAAATAAAGAAGAATTAACAATTTTAGGGATTCCCTTTGATAACTTTTCAGATTTTGATACTGTCTGGTATGCTATTGGGTCATCAATGATTGAAAATTATGAACCTACTGTTCAAGATGTGATTGACTTAAAAACTTATGTTATCAACAGACGAAAGGAATTGAATATTGGTTAAATCAATACGAAGGCTATGAGTACATTGACCCCAATCACCAATATACCTATCCAAATTCCACAGTCTTAATCAATAAACAAAATGTTACAAATATTGAAGAAGCCTATCGAAATGAACACTTATTCGTTACTAAAAGACTTGCAGACTTGCGCTTGAAAGCCATTGAAGTCTATTCCATGAGTAATATTTTAGCCATTCATAACTATTTGTTTCAGGATGTTTATGCCTGGTCAGGACAATATCGCAAGGTGAATATCTCTAAAAGTGGTAATCCTTTTATGTCGATACAGTCGTTTAATGCTGCTGAAACTTATATAAATCATCTCATTCATTCCTATCATAAAACTGCCAACTCAAAAGATGAAATCATTAAACATTTAGCAAAAATTCTTGATAATCTTAATTATTTCCATCCCTTTCGAGAAGGAAATGGACGAACTCAACGAGAAGTTATTCGTTCCTTAGCACTATCAAAAGGATATTCTGCACAAATACGAGTGGAACAAGATGATGAAGTTTACAACCTTTATATGGACGGAACTGTCTATGGAGACTTAGGGAAGCTAGAAGAATTATTTGGTAAAATATTAAAAGAAATATAGATTGTAATACTTGATAATTACAAAAAGTGAAGTGATTAGATATATTAAAAGCCTATGAAATCAGCATTTCAAAGGCTTTTTTCTTTTAATTTTAGCAAAATAACTGAATTTTAACTGATTATATCACTTTAGGAGTGCAATAACAGATATAATGGTAGCAATGATGGAGACTATCGTAGCAACGATAGAACTTATGGTATTTGTCTTTGTGTAATTTATCTCAGTAAGCATATTCAAATAGGAATAATTTTTCTTTAATTACATTTCGATAATATGACAAAATTTTTTTATGAAATAAATTTTTTCTAGCTGAACTTCGTCATTTGATACAAATATAGTCCAAGAATCTTCAAAGTCTTTTTTTAAAATTAGAAATATCTATTCTGTTTTCTGACTCCGATAGGCTTTTGTATCTTTTTTCAAAAAGGTTTAAAAAAATTCTTATTAAACATTATGTTCTTTCTTCCTGATACATATTTCGAAAAAAATCTCTTTCAAAAAAATGTGAAGCTCTCGCTCTCAAATAATAAGTAATAGAGCTCGTTCCCATATTGTGATATAGACCCTAAAAATACTAAATCTAGGAATGAAATTATTTCCTGAGTATAGAACATAATCACTATCATTAAAAACTATTTGAAATATAGTAATTGCCTTTTTTTATTATATAGACTATAACTAATATCCCCGAAGTATATTTTTATCTATATCAACTTTGTCTTTTTCGAAAAGCAACTGTTAGATTAATTAATTTGTTCATTTTTCCCATTTTTCGCTATAAAAAAACGTAGTTATGTAATGTTGACATATCAAAGAAGGAAGTTCATTTGTCATCTGATCAATAGCTAGATAATTAAGCTTATCGTCCTCATCATCCAGAATATACCAATTAATGTAATCTTTTTTTACTCAAGTTTTTTTGATATTATCAGAAATAAATAATTGAAGATTAGACTCTGTCAATACTTGTTTGAAATGAAATCTATATTGAAAAAAATAGCATAATAATTATTTACCGTCGCCCAACTTATTTCAATACTGCTGAAAAATTTATCTCCAATTATCTCAATTTCAGCAAAAATTCCGACTCCATGCCTTAAATATTCTAAATGGACATAGTCGTATTTTTTAAATATAGTAGGTTTTTTATAATAATTTTTCACTTTAAATTTCGACTTTGGCAACGAATATAAACGCTTCGTTAATTTATTAACACCCTCATTTGAAAGTGTATCTAAAATAATAAACTCTCCAATTGAGAATTCATCAAAATAGTCTGTCCGTGTCCTCCATTCGGGACGTTCTTCTTCAATGTACTTTTTATGAAATTCTAATCCTTCCTGCTCATGTCTTTGATAATAAGATTGATATTCTTCTGTTGCAACTATTTTTAAATAATAATCAAAAAACTTCTTAGCTTGTCTATTTATCATACCTACACCTAATTGATACTTTATATCACTATCATATCATTTTTTTAATGAGACTGAATCAATAACCACAACTATTACTCATTTTATGATTTTAGCTAAATCTATCATGGCTTGTTCAATTTTATGTTTTCTTTTTTGCATGACATGAAGATAGATTTTTCTATCTCTCTACTATCTTCTGAATGTCCTACAAACTCTCTAATAACGTTTAGGCTTACAATCTTATCAGCCATGACTGAAACAAAACTATGTCGGAACATATGGGGAACTATGTGAACAGGTCTATCAAAATCTACTAGATCGTCAATATCCTTATAGGATTTTCTACTTTTCTTATTATACTTAGCGGACTGACTAGTTCCACCTCTTAAGAACATTGAAATTCCTATATGATACAATGCTCTGCCCTGTTTGTTATTTATAGAAGTAAAATAGGGATTCACTACACGTCAATAGATGTGAGAAACCTTGATTTAAAGCGATTTTTGAAATTCTAAATTTCACTACATTGCAATATAAATCAACCGAATCACTACCTTTTTGAAATAAAAATAATGATTCGGATATTTAAAAGAAGAGGAACTTTAGTGTGAAGCTCCTCTTTTTGTTATTTGTTCTTTTACTTATAAATTGTAATACCTGTTTTGAACACCTCGTATTTGAATGAATTTCAATATATGCTTAATATCAATGTTTCCACATGTTTTTAAGAAAGAAATATTTCATCTAATTTGAATAACTTTCAATTGAATGGTGTGAATTTTACCCTAAAAATAAACGAATTGAGCTAGATTTCACCAAAAAGTTCACACCATTTGAATTGTTACTGTTTTGTACTTTTTATAGATTTAGAATTCTTTGTTTTCAAATAGTTTAGTGTCAATGTAAAAAATTACAATTGAATAAATAACAGTTAAAAGTAGTTGAATGGTGTAGCTAATTATCGAAATATTCTTTGAAACAGGGTTTAAAATATTCAATACTCCTAATGGGCTAAAAGATAATAACAAGTTATTTTGGTCTAATAAACTTCTTGAAATCAGTTCTCCTAAACCTCTTAACAAAACAACTCCAACTAGGGTACTCGATAAAGAATTTGTTATCAAAAATAAACAAATAATTGTAGTACTATAAAAAATAGTTGTAAAAAACGTTGTAATAATTTGAATGAATCCGGTCGTAAAAGTAAGCATATTATCTGCAGATGAAGAGTAAGCTCCAACTTTAAAAAATCCAAATAGTAATGTTGTCGCTATAAAAGATGTTAAACTTAAAACAACTAAAATTAAGAATGAGGTAAAAATAGATGCTAACAATTTTGAAAACAAAATTTCTACTCGTTTAACCGGTGTGACTAACAATGATTTAATTGTTTTTTGCTGAATTTCTTGATAAAACGGTACTAATGCTACTATAACTCCTACTATCAAAGCAAATATCGAAAATGTATCGCTGGAGGTTTTAAAAACATTTCCAAATGAAGATTCTGGTGCAACCATTCTTAGATACAGTATCAATAGGGAAATGACACAAACAAACCCTCCAAAAACATAGAAAATCTTTTTCCCAGCAAATAATTTGAACAACTCAATCTTTATTAATTTAAGCATATCAAACCTCCATATCTCTCTGCATTTTGATAAAAATATCTTCGAAATTATTTTGTTTCTCAGAAAAATTTATGATGGAGATATCCTGACGTAATAACTCTGTGAGTAATTTCTCCTTTACCTCTTTCATTGATTCTATATCTAAAGATAACTCAAGTTGCTCTATTCTCTCAGAAAAAACAATGTTTAAGTTATTTAAGATAGACTTTGTAAGTTCTAAGTTATCAGTTTTCAACAACCAAACGTTCTTTATAGATCCAATTGATAAAAATTCTGTCTTTTTCCCTTGGAAAATTACTTTCCCTTGATTGATAATTGTAACTGTATCTACTAACTTACTTAATTCTTCCAATGAATGACTCGAAATTACAATCCCAACTCCTTTTTTAGACAATTCAATGAGCAAGTCTCTAAACTCTTTAATTCCTATGGGATCTAATCCATTGAATGGTTCATCTAATAATAAGATAGTTGGCTGATGGATTAAGGCTTGAGCAAGACCCAAACGTTGTTTCATACCTAATGAAAAACTAGATACTTTACAATCCACACTATTGTCTAAACCAACTAAATGCAGATAGTTTAAAAGATCTTCTTTTGATAAGTTTACTTCATCATAAAGACTGGAAATAAGCATTAAATTCTGTCTAGCTGTTAAAGATTCATAAAATGTAGGGTATTCAATGATTGTACCAATACTATTCAAATAGTCCTTTGATTTCCCATCAATTGATTTCCCATTGATTTTAATTTCACCAGATTCTTTTTTTACTAAACCTAAAATCGTCTTGAATATTGTAGTTTTCCCAGAACCATTTTGTCCAATGAGTCCCATTATTTCGCCACTCTGCAACTCAAATGACAAATCTTCAATGACTTTCTTTTTGTTATACGATTTATTTAGACCAATAATTTGTAATAGTGCCATTTTGTCTTCCCTTCTAGTTAACAACGTTTATATTCAAACACACTATTTATTTACTTATCTAAGGGAAATCCATCATAAATGATTCTTCCTTTATCCATAACAATAAATCTATCGACAAATTTCATGAAGCTATCTTCATGAAAAATACTTATTATTATCATGTTTTTTTAAGTGAATTTAAATATTCAAAAACTTTTTTTCGGATTCTTTATCCAAACTACTTGTCGCCTCATCTAATAATAAAATTTCAGGATTACTTAGTATAGCTCTAGCTAATCCAACTTTTTATTATTACTACTTTATGTCACCCTTTTTTAAATATATTATACAAAAAAAATGAAAAGGTTTACAAGGAATTGACGGTTATAGGATCTATAATTCTCATCACTTTGAACATTAAAAAGGAGAGAACCAATTTAGTCCTCTCCAGATTGTAACTTTATATAAACCCACTACAGTTGACAAAGAGCCAAAATTTTCGTCCCCCACTACAGTTAACAAACATACTAAGATTAGTAGTGAAGAAGTTTCCGACTGGAGAGAGTACTCACTACTTTATCTTATCATGAAAATAATTCAATTTTTTCTTAGTTCAATGACTTGATCGTATCGACTTTCATTATCAATATGGTGAGCGATTTCTAACACCATCATCGGTAGTGAGAAAATTAAGTCTCGAACCATCTGGCTATTTTCTACGTCAAGAGCTGCAGTTACTTCATCTGCTAATAAAATATCCTTTTTACGAAGTAGGAAGCGGGCTAGTTCAATCCGGACTCGTTGTCCGCCTGAAATATTTTCTCCGTTATTAGTGATTACAAAATCAAGTCCATCAGTTAGTTCATGGTCGAGTTTGACCTGTATCAAAACAGTCTCCAATTCTTGATCTGAAAAATCTTGTCCCAAACTAAGATTGTAGCGAACAGTATCATTAAAGAGGAAAGGATGCTGACTGATGATACCTACCTGACGAATAAAATAACTTGTTTTTGCTCCATTCCTTGTCCGACAAGTAATCGTCCCATCATCCGCCTTTTCTTCCCCTGTGATCATTCGAAAGAGGGTTGATTTCCCACAGCCACTTGGCCCTTTGATGAGGACTTTTTCGCCTTGTTGAATGACTAGATTAAGATCGCGTATAATCTCTCTACCGTTATAAGATTTACTTAAATGAGAAATTTCTAGTTCTTCTACTTGTGAGATCGAATGATTGTCCGATTCACTATCATCTGCTCGATTTAAAATTCCGAAAATCTTTTCTGCCGTTGTTTTGGCTCCTTGTACTTCAACCACATCATACATGATATTTTGTATAGGACCTACCAGTTGACCAGCGGCAATATACATTGCAACCAGACTAGCTACTGAAACATGATGACCATGCATGGCAAGGAAGAACCCCAATACCAAGGGGAGTACTTGGCTAAGAAAGACCATGAAACCATTACAAAAGAAAACAATATTATGGGTAAAAGCAAACTTTTGAATGGCTCGTTGATAACGAAGATTGATATTCCAGACGCGCTGAGAATTTTCAGGCAAGGCCTGATTCATCCGCAAGGTTTGAGCCCCTCGAATACTATCAGAGATTTGGTTATGAACGGCTGTTCTTCCCTGAGACATTTCATCCCCTGAATACTTTAGCTTATTATTCATTAAGAATTGTGGAATGGGACGTAAGATTGTGAAGAAAACAAAGATAGAACCCAATAAAACATTTGGGCAATGATATAGATCGCCGTAATCAGTGCTCCAAATCCCCAACATGAAATAGACATATAGCGTTCAAAAAAGTTATCTCCTAGAAATTCCATATCCTGTGTCAGCATGGTAATCTTTTCATCTTCACTATATTCTCTGTCTTCCATTAACTTCTGAAACAATGCCGTTCGGATATTCATGTGAATTTCACGTCGAAAGACATTATTTGCATGATTACAAAATAACATTAGACTATACAAAGCGAAATAGACAGAAAAACCAAAGAGAGCAAATTTCCAAATAGAAGAATAGGTAAGGTTATTTTGATCTATCGATAATGCTTTGGCAACAACCAAGGGTTGTCCCAAAGCGAGACCCCCATTTGCCAGTGCCCCAATAATGGTTAGGTATTTTGTTTTTTTATCAAGATATTTAAAGATATTAATCATAAATCTCTCCTAGAAAAAAGAACCCTATGATTGAGAAATATCAGATGTAATCATTAAATTTTATTACATATTATTCTTTGTGATATATTTTACATGCTCATTATACATCTAAAAATAAGTCTGGTCAATGAATATTCAAAAAATTAGAAATGATTAAACTTTTAATGATATTCTGAGTTTTCCCCCGTAAGTATTCATCTCATCCATCACAATAAAAAGTTACTGTTGGAAACATATAGGAGATTAGAAACTATCTAATTTCATTATTATCAACAAAAGGTAGTTCTATATTTTTGAACTACCTTTTACATATTATAAATATTTTTGTGTCTTCTGTTTTATTTAGATTTTTGTGATTTTCTCTAGCCAAAGATACACTTTTTTATGAACAATCTTCCAGGAGAACTTTATCAATAATTTCTTATTTTAATTTAGGAAAATAATAACGATTCTTTACTTTTTTGCGATTTCTATTCCATAACGATCGATCAATTTAATCATGTACTGAAGATTAGAAATGTTTATCCCAAATTGATTAGAAAGACGTCTAAAGCTCTCTCCTTGCTTTCTCAATTCATATATTTGAACTTTATTATATCAGTTTTCTTTAACATTAAGCAAGATTACGATAACACGTTGATCATATTTTTAAAAAGTTTTATGACTGATTTCGTTAGGAATATTAGTCTTTGAAATAGCGCTTCACATCTGACCTACATGCTTCAAACAACGTTATTTCATCAGTTAATTCGAGTAACTGCAAGCCTTCATCAACTAGCTTTTTGTCACTTAAACAAATTCCAAGTGTCACTTTAGCATTTCCTAGAAAATCATATCGCTTACTTTTTTTGGCCGTATCTAACAATAGATAACTGATACTGGTACACTTCTCCAGCAAACCATTCCACAGAAAAATACTAGCTAAATTTGAGAGTAATTTATACTTGGTGGGAAGAATTTCTGTATAATCAGAGTAATTATTGAGCCTATCTATAACTTCATCACTGATAGAAATCGCTGTTTCTAGTGGAAGTGTAAATAAAATAACGACAATTAATTTAAGGTCACTATGATACCAGACATCCTGATTTTTAATTTCGTTCCAAGCTTCCGTGGCCATCATTCTTACCTTTTCCTTTGGACCAGATTCTCGTAAACAAAGAATGACCTCTACTCTCTTTAGTATATTTGACACAGGAATATCATTAGGATGTTTTTTTAAATAAGCTACACTCTTATTCTTCAGTTCCAATAATTTATCATTTGATTGGTAGGCATTGTTATCTTCTGCTAATAAGATAATTTCTTCTCTATCGGAATGATGGTAAGAATGACATATATCGAAATTCTTCGAAATCTAGGCCAACTTGCTTTAGAAGATGCTCCATCAACTCAAAACTCGGCACCACTTGGTTCGATTCAATACGAGACAAGTGCGCTCTTGAAGTGTAATTCTGGCAAACTTCCTCTTGACTAATATGTTTTGATTTCCGTATTTTTTTATAGATCGTACCATAATCCCAACGCATAACAGCTCCACCTCTAATTATGTGTATATATGTGACATTTTTACATTTTGATATATGTTTAGTATATCATATATATTAAAGAAAGACGTAGAAAACGTGAAAAATCACTATTAACTCTTTGTATCATCGCTCCCACTCTTCAATTTGTTAGATAGTTGGAGATGGCGGGGATGCCATTAATTGAAGGGATGTGTCCATAGATGAACAAAAGAAGCTTCAAAAAAATGTTTCTAATATTTATTTTAGGTATCATTGTAGGTCTATTCTTAATCCCATTACTTAGACCACTTATAGTTGATTGGCTAAAAACTATATTTGGTTAATAGTAACGATAACCTTATTTAACAAAAAAGTTTTCCCTTATATTTTTTAATAGCATTGTTTTGACAAATTAACTTCCACGTTTATTGGCGGTAGAAGTTGGTTTGAGAATTTAGCACTTTGATGACCTTAGATCCTTATAATCCTACACGTACAGGTATGACTTTTAGTTTTAGATATTCTCATTAGTTTAATTAAAGGAGGGACTGTGTTATGGTAACTAAGTATTACAAGTATATTCCTTGGTTGGTTTTAGGAGCTATTGGATCTTATGAGTCCGCAACTTATTTTGGACATAGTACATTTGATATACTGTATTTATCTATTGTTTTTATGATTGTTTACGTAGCTTTGTTCATTCTACACGAAAAATATCTGAAATATAAATATAAAGAAATATTTACACAGATTATGAGCAATCCTGAAAAAGATCATCATCCCTAGTAAGAAGTTAAGTAAGCGTTCAATACGAATCAATAAAGAAGAAAAACGTTGATTTCAAGCGTTTTTTCTTTTTGCCAAATGCGATATATTGCACTGTATTTCAATTCAAACTCTACCTTTTTCTCACCTAGTTTAGCTATGTTTTTAATCAATAGTATATAATATAAAAAAGGAGAAACAATCGTGGAAAAGAAAGCTAATATATCTAAAGACAAAATTTATCGTTACACACTGTCTCGAACTTGGGACTCTACAAAACCTACAGTTTTATTTATTGGATTAAACCCTTCAATAGCAGATGAAAATATTGATGATCCCACAATTACTAGATGCATAAATTTGCAAAAGATTGGGGATATGGGACTTTACTTATGGCTAATTTATTTGCTTTTAGAAGTACTTATCCGAAAGAAATATATTTAATTGATGATCCTATAGGAAAAGATAATGATCATTATATTTTAGAATGTGTAAAACAGTCTGATTTAATAATTGCTTGCTGGGGAAACAATGGTACTTACATGGATAGGGAAAAAATTATTAAAGAATTAGTACCAAATCTCTATTGCCTTCAGAAAAACAAGAATGGAACCCCACATCATCCCCTTAGACTCTCTAGAGATATTAATCCAATACCATTCAATTTCTAATATCGTTTTTCAGAAAAATATGTGTTTTCCTGAAAGTTTTGAATTTGAAACGATGAACAAACAAAAACAACCGGAAAAGAAGCAATTACCAACTACTTCTTCTCTGGTTGTTTTTTATACTAAAAATCTTTCCGACTTAATTGATAAGAGTACATCACAGGGATAAGGACAATGGCGAGGATGACCAGGACCAGTACATAAGAAAGCGCGAATTGAAGGCCTGCTTCAAGAAGGAGGATCAACCCTCCAAGGACCCACAGTTTTCCTGCCAAGCGATGGGTTTTGTGCCAGTTATCTTCACTCTGCAAGGTCCAAGGCAGACGGATTCCAACCGTATGGTTCACTTTTAGCTTCGGCATGTAATTGCCCATGATCACAAAGATGAGGCCTAGCAAAGCCGAAACAAAAACAGATGGATTGGTCGTAGAGCCTAGCGCCTTACTATAGATGAGATAGAAGACACTTAAGGAGACGATTGGAATCAACCAGTAGATCACTTTGACCATTTTCTCATTCATCGTGCGGTTCTTAGGATCACGTCCGATCATAAAGATCACAAACAGATGCACCAAGAGAAGGAAAAGAGGAAGACCAAACACAGCCAGGGGCTTCGATTGGAAATTATTGGCCTGATCAGCAACATTAAAGTGAATCGGGATTTGGTTCGGCAATTGTGACCAAATCATCAACCCCCAAAGTATGGGGAAAAGTATCACCATAGAAGTTAATATCAATAGTTTTTTATTCGTTTTCATCAGTAGAATCTCCTTTCAAATCAACGAGCCAGACCATTAAATCCTCCAAGACAGAAGTATTGAGTTCATAGTAGATAAAATTCTTCTCTTTTTCCTCTCGAATTAAATCTGCCTGCTTGAGGATGCTTAAATGATGGGAAATGGTCGCTCCTGCCACATCAAAGTGACCAGCGATATCTCCAGCAGATAATTTCCCTTCTTTTAGCAACTCCAAGATACTTCGTCTTATCGGATTTGATAAGCTTTAAATGTTTGCGCAAAATTCATTCTCTATCTCCTCTAATCTATTTAGATATCTTTCTAAATAGATTCTAGTACTTTAAATAAAGATTGTCAACTCTATTTAGAAAAAAATCTAAATAGTTTTAGAAAACTGCTTGACAACAATCTTCTTTGTTGAAAAGCTCTTCCCTCCCCCTTGATACAAGCGACAAGTATTGATTTTTCTAGAAAAAAGCGTATAATCAAATTCATACTATCTAAAGGGAGTCTCTATGAAGAAGAGTTTTATTCACCAACAAGAAGAAATTTCATTCGTTAAAACAACATTTACCCAGTATTTGAAAGACAAGCTAGAAGTTGTCGAAGTTCAAGGACCTATCTTGAGTAAGGTAGGAGATGGGATGCAGGACAATCTATCCGGAGTAGAAAATCCTGTCTCTGTAAAGGTCTTACAAATTCCCAATGAAACCTATGAAGTCGTTCACTCTCTAGCGAAGTGGAAACGCCATACCTTAGCTCGATTTGGTTTTGGGGAAGGGGAAGGTCTCTTCGTCCATATGAAGGCCCTTCGTCCGGATGAGGATTCTTTGGATGCGACTCACTCGGTCTATGTCGATCAGTGGGACTGGGAGAAGGTCATTCCAAATGGCAATCGTAATCTAGCCTACTTAAAAGAAACGGTTGAAAAAAATCTACAAGGCCATTCGTTTGACGGAGTTGGCTGTTGAAGCCCGCTATGATATTGAATCTATCCTGCCTAAGCAAATCACCTTTATCCATACAGAAGAGTTGGTAGAGCGTTATCCTGATTTGACACCAAAAAGAACGGGAAAATGCCATCACCAAAGAATATGGAGCAGTCTTTTTGATAGGGATTGGTGGCGTCTTATCAGATGGCAAACCGCACGACGGACGGGCGCCGGACTATGATGACTGGACAACGGAGACCGAAAATGGCTACAAGGGCTTAAACGGGGATATTTTGGTTTGGAATGAGAATCTTGGTGGAGCCTTTGAACTTTCTTCCATGGGGATCCGGGTCGATGAAGACACCCTCAAGCGCCAAGTTGCGATTACTGGAGATGAAGATCGTCTGGAATTAGAATGGCACCGGGCTCTCTTGAACGGTCTCTTCCCACTGACCATTGGAGGTGGGATTGGGCAATCTCGTATGGCTATGTTCTTGCTTCGTAAGAAACATATCGGGGAAGTTCAAACCAGTGTTTGGCCTCAAGAAGTTCGCGAACAATATGAAAATATTTTGTAATTTTTCAGAAAGACATAAATAGAATCAGGATGTAAATAAAGCCAGCTTTCGAGGTTGGCTTTATTTTTTTGCGGGAATGGAAAGATAGGGGTAGCGCTTAAACCTGAATTTCTACTTGATTTTCTCGGTAGACAGCTGTTATGAACGGAGAATTTATGATAGAATAAGTGTACAAAGCAAGCAAAGGAGTGGTGTCTATGAAATTACAAAAACCAAAAGGAACCCAAGATATCCTGCCACAGGAGTCCGCTAAGTGGCAATATGTTGAAGGATTTGCTCGCGAGACCTTTAAAAAATACAATTATGCGGAAATCCGCACGCCGATATTTGAGCATTATGAAGTCATTAGCCGCTCGGTGGGAGATACGACTGATATTGTGACCAAGGAAATGTACGATTTCTATGATAAAGGAGATCGTCACATCACCTTGCGTCCCGAAGGGACAGCACCGGTTGTGCGCTCCTATGTTGAAAACAAACTCTTTGCACCAGAAGTTCAAAAACCAAATAAGGTTTACTACATCGGTCCCATGTTCCGTTATGAGCGTCCGCAGGCCGGTCGCTTGCGTCAGTTCCACCAGATTGGCGTAGAATGTTTTGGATCTAGCAATCCTGCTACGGATGTAGAGACGATTGCCATGGCTGACCACTTCTTCAAAGAGATCGGGATTGAAAATGTCGTCCTCCACTTAAATACACTTGGTAGCACAGCTAGTCGGGCAGCTTATCGCCAAGCCTTAATTGATTACTTGCTTCCAATGAAGGACCAACTATCAAAAGATAGCCAACGTCGTCTAGAAGAAAATCCGCTCCGCGTCTTGGACTCAAAAGAAAAAGAAGACAAGCAGGCGGTCGAGAATGCTCCTTCTATCCTAGACTATTTAGACGAGGAAAGCCAAGCCCACTTCGATGCTGTTCGGACCATGCTGGACAGCTTAGGCATTGAGTACATGATTGATACCAACATGGTGCGGGGGTTGGATTACTACAACCACACCATCTTCGAGTTCGTGACAGAAGTAGAAGGAAATGAATTAACCGTTTGTGCAGGTGGTCGTTACGACGGTCTTGTAGAGTATTTTGATGGACCAGCAACTCCGGCATTTGGTTTTGGTATGGGCTTGGAGCGCCTGATTATCATCTTGGACAAGCAAGGGATTGAACTGCCTCTGGAGACTTCTTTGGATGTTTATGTCGCTGTGCTTGGACCAGAAGCAGAAGTAGTAGCCTTGGAAGTGGTTCAAGCGCTTCGTCGTCAAGGCTACCTAGCAGAGCGTGATTATCTGGGCCGTAAATTAAAAGCCCAGTTCAAGTCGGCAGATGTCTTTGGCGCTAAGACAGTCATTGCCTTAGGAGGTAGTGAGGTTGAGAGTGGCCAAGTCACTGTTAAACATAACCAAACCCGTCAGGAAGTGACTGTTTCCTTAGAAGAAGTAAAAAATGATTTCCAAGCGGTTTTAAATCAATTATAAAATTGATGGTGATTCCTTATCGGAGGCTGGGAACTGTTGTCCCAGCTTCTTTTTGATGGGGATAAATAAGAAGTTCTCCTATGTGAAGGAAGCTGACAGTTAGGGGAGTTTTTGATATACTAGTATGAAGTATGCACGTGCGATAAAGCACCTGTGAGAGAAGTAAAGGAAACATCTATGAGTGAAAAAGAACAAGAATCACATAAGATTGGTCTTCAGGTGGGATCCAACTTTCAAGATACCCAAGAGGTGAGACAAGTCTTGGACCAGTCCATCAGTAGAGCAGAGGAAGTATTGACAGCTAACCGGCCCTTGGAGTCTGTAGAGAATTCTAAAGAAATTCAAAAGATACATGAGGAGGCTAAGGAACTAGAAGAAACTGTGGCAGATGCAACAATCGATACGGCACCTCTCAGTCGTCTTTCTAGGACTGCTGCCCGTCGGAAAGTAGATTTGTCAGTCCTAGAAGCCAATGATGAAGAAGTGCAGGAGACGCCGGAGCAAATAGAAAGACCCGAAGTTCCCAATCGCTATGCAACGAAGCGTCCCGTTCCATTGTCAGTTCCGATTGCTTTGAGTGTTCTCATCAGCTTAGTCCATGTTGCCCTTCCCTATGTAAATTTACTTGCGACCAATCAACAATCGCAAGATCTCTATGCAGGCTGGGCGATTGCCCAGGGGCAGGTTCCTTATGGTCATTTCTTTGGGATTAACGGCCTTCTCTATTATGGTTTGAATGGTTTGGGAAGTTTGCTAGGAAGTCAAGCCTTCCTAGCGCTCTTCCAAGTTTTGGCCCTCTTCTTTGCTGGAACAGGCATTTACCGTCTAGTGAGAAGTTTGGTTTCGAGTGAAAAAGATTGCCGGCCAAGTGCAAGTTCTGTTTTACCTCTTGGCTGGAACGCTTGGTTTTGGTGGAGGCTATGCAGGTTTCTATGTTTTGCCCTTCCTCTTTGCGTCTATGAACTTCATTCTGAGCTACTTAGAGGGGAATAAAAAAAGATGAATCTTTTATCATTTATGGTATTTTTCGCCTGTTTGGCCTTCATGATTTCGCCTTGGCTCAGTTTGGTCTTCTATTTCCTAGCCTTTTTTTAGGGTTGACAGCCTACCATGTAAAACAAAAAGAAGTTTGCTCATGGTTTTTTTATCAATTGTTAGCGAGCTTGTTAGGGTTCTCCTGCTCTTTTACCCTCTAGGATACATCACTGTATGGAACGGTTCCTTCGGTTATGCGGCTCACCAAGCCTTGTATAGCCTACGGGCCTTGAAATACACATCTGTTCAGTTCTTTGGTAATCTAATCTTTTACGGACTTTTTACTTTTGAGTCTTGGCTTTGCCTCCGCCTTTGTCATGTCTTTTTCGTAAGGTCTCTACGAGTGGTCAGCGGATCGTTCGTTTCATGTCTTGGTTTGGGACTCTCATTATCGTAACGGTACTTGTAGGAACACCTGAGCAGGGGGCTTATCAATTCTTGGGTCTCTTGCCCTTCATCTTGCCTTTGTTGGCACTGTGGTTTGAGGGAGCTGAAGAGGGAGATTCTCACAGACGCAAGAGCAAGAGAAGCGCTATTTGGTCCCTGTATTTCGCAGGCCAAGCCTTCCTGCCCGTCTTAGCGATGGCTTATTTAATCGGTTATCCGATTGTGAACGTGCTGGCTCTCCAATATGGTCTAGTGAGTGAACGGGCTACAATTGCCCGCTATATCCAGAGTCATAGTGACTCCAACGATACCATCTATGCCTGGGATCAGACGGCGCATCTCTACCAAGAAAGTGGTCGTTTGGCAGCCTCAGCCCTTTTAACTCCAACCAGTTATATGGGGACAGGTGAAAATCGCACGAATCTGACCAATCAGATTGAAGAAGCGAAACCAAAGTTTATAGCGGTAAATCGAAGCGTTGATGTGACAGCTGCTGTTCAGAAATTCTTGACTAAAAATTATCAAAAAGTGGATCAAAAAGGGTCGCACTATACCTTGTACCAACGGAAATGACGAATCAATATCTTGTGGTTTTTAAATGAAATGACATTTTTTTCCACAAGATATTGATTTTTTATTTTTGAGTGTTATAATATTCATTGAACTGTATTGAATAGAAATGAAAGTGGGCGAGTGTATGATAACGTTACGAGAAGAGCATATCCAAAGTCTCCCCCAACTCTTTGTGGAAAAGAGAGATGGGCGGAAGGTCAAGTTTGATGTCGATAAAATATACCGTGCTTTGGTCAAGGCGACAGAAGAAGTGACAGGCCTCACTCCGGTCCTTGAAGCGAAGTTAGAGGCTGTGACAGATCGGATTGTGGCCGAGATTTTGGAGCGTTTTCCACGCGGGGTCAAAATTTATGAGATTCAAAATGTCGTCGAGCACGAGTTGTTGCAAGCCAATGAGTATGCTATCGCAGAAAGTTACATCACGTATCGGACGCAACGAGATTTTGAGCGCTCAAAAGCGACGGACATCAACTTTACCATCGGCAAGCTCCTCAACAAGGACCAAGCAGTGGTGAATGAGAACGCCAATAAGGACAGCGATGTCTTCAACACCCAACGGGATTTGACTGCAGGGATCGTCGGCAAGTCTATTGGTTTGACCATGTTACCTAAACACGTGGCCAATGCTCATCAAAAAGGGGATATCCACTACCATGATTTAGACTATAGTCCTTATACTCCAATGACTAACTGTTGCTTGATCGATTTTGAAGGTATGTTAAAAAATGGCTTTAAGATTGGGAATGCAGAAGTAGAAAGTCCCAAGTCGATCCAAACCGCAACGGCTCAAATCTCGCAAATCATTGCCAATGTGGCCTCTAGCCAGTACGGTGGCTGCTCAGCAGATCGGATTGATGAAGTCCTGGCTCCTTATGCAGAGAAGAATTATGACAAACATTTGAAGGAAGCTGAGGAGTGGGTTCTCCCTGAAAAACGTGAGGCCTATGCTTGGCAAAAAACGAAAAAAGACATCTACGATGCCATGCAATCATTGGAGTATGAAATCAATACCCTCTTTACCTCCAATGGGCAAACCCCTTTCACCTCGCTGGGCTTCGGGCTAGGGTCTAACCGTTTTGAACGCGAAATCCAAAAAGCTATTCTGGAGATTCGAATCAAGGGGCTCGGTTCGGAACACCGGACCGCAATTTTCCCTAAGTTGATTTTCACCTTGAAAAGAGGCCTCAACTTAGAACCAGGGAGTCCCAACTATGACATCAAACAGTTGGCCTTGGAATGTGCAACCAAACGCATGTATCCGGATGTCCTCTCTTATGACAAGATTGTTGAATTGACGGGCTCCTTCAAGGTACCCATGGGTTGTCGTTCTTTCCTTCAAGGGTGGAAGGATGAAAATGGCCTAGAAGTCAATTCTGGCCGGATGAATCTTGGGGTTGTGACAGTCAATCTACCTCGGATTGCCTTGGAGTCAGAAGGGAACAAAGAAAAGTTCTGGGAAATCTTCAATGAGCGGATGAACATCGCTGAAGATGCTTTGGTCTATCGGGTAGAGCGGACCAAGGAAGCGACCCCAGCTAATGCGCCAATTCTCTACCAATATGGGGCTTTTGGGAAACGTTTAGGAAAATATGATCAGGTAGACCAGCTTTTCCGCAACCGCAGAGCGACTATTTCACTCGGCTATATCGGATTGTATGAAGTGGCTACAGTCTTCTATGGACCTGACTGGGAACAGAATCCAGAAGCTAAACAATTTACAGTTGCTATCATCAAGGACATGAAGAAACGGGTCGAAGAATGGTCTGACCAATACGGCTACCACTTCTCCATTTATTCGACGCCATCAGAAAGCTTGACAGACCGCTTCTGTCGCCTGGATACGGAGAAATTTGGGAAGGTTCCGGATATCACAGACAAGGAATACTACACCAACAGTTTTCACTACGATGTCCGCAAGAACCCAACCCCATTTGAGAAGCTGGACTTTGAAAAAGTCTATCCAGAAGCTGGGGCTTCTGGTGGCTTTATCCACTATTGTGAATATCCTGTCTTGCAACAAAATCCAAAAGCGCTTGAAGCGGTTTGGGATTATGCCTATGACCGGGTTGGCTATCTAGGAACCAATACGCCAATTGACCGTTGCTATAAGTGTGACTTCGAAGGGGACTTCACGCCAACCGAACGTGGTTTTACTTGCCCAAACTGTGGCAATAGTGATCCTAAAACAGTAGACGTTGTTAAACGGACCTGTGGCTATCTTGGAAACCCACAAGCTCGCCCCATGGTTAATGGACGCCACAAGGAAATTGCTGCGCGTGTCAAACACATGAATGGATCCACTATCAAATCAGCTGGACACCAAGTGACAGATTAGAAAAGGAAGATTATGGGAAAATACCAACTAGACGATAAGGGCAAGGCTCAGGTACAACGATTCCACGAAAAGCATTCGACAGGTGGTATCAATAAAAAAGACCGGGTAGCCAGCCTTAGAGAGCAATTTTTAAAAAAGGCTAAGAAAAAATAAAAGTGAGAGTCCGCTCTCGCTTTTCTCTTATTGGGAGGTAAAGATGGAATTACGCAGACCGACTTTAGCAGATAAAGAATCTATTCTAAACATGATGGCAGAGTTCGAAGAGACCCAATCAGCCCATGACGGCGGCTTTTGGGATGCGGAAGCTTTTGTTTATGAAGACTGGTTGGAAAGTAATCGTGATATGGAAATGGGGCTAGGAATCCCTGATGGATGGGTACCTGCTGTTCAGTTAGTCGCTTTTGCTAGAGACGGTCAAGCGCTTGGCTTTCTCAACCTCCGATTACGTCTGAGCGACTATCTCCGAGAGAAAGGTGGCCACATTGGCTATTCCATCCGACCGTCTGAAAGAGGCAAGGGCTACGCAAAAGAGTCCCTCCGCCAAGGCTTAAAAGTTGCTAAGGGAAAGAATATCAAACAAGCTTTAGTGACTTGTAGCACAGAAAATCCTACCAGCAGAGCTGTTATCTTAGCTAACGGCGGTGTCTATGAGGATGTTCGTAATGGCACGGAGCGCTATTGGATAGAGGTGGAGTAGAAGCATGACATGGAATACACCAAAACCAGGCGAATGGAAGAGTGAAGAACTGAGCCAAGGTCGGATTATCGACTACAAGGCTTTTAACTTTGTCGATGGCGAAGGGGTCCGCAACTCCCTTTATGTGGCAGGTTGCATGTTTCACTGTGAGGGTTGTTACAATGTGGCGACCTGGTCTTTCAATGCAGGTATTCCTTATACGTCAGAATTGGAAGAACAAATCATGGCAGACTTAGCCCAGCCCTACGTTCAAGGATTGACCTTGCTAGGAGGAGAGCCTTTTCTCAATACCGGTATCCTGCTGCCCTTGGTTAAGCGCGTGAAAAGAGAACTCCCCGACAAAGATATTTGGTCTTGGACCGGCTACACCTGGGAAGAAATGATGTTGGAGACGCCGGACAAACTGGAACTGCTTTCGCTGATTGATATTCTGGTGGATGGACGCTATGATAAGAGCAAACGCAACCTTATGTTGCAGTTTCGTGGCTCTTCCAACCAGCGAATCATCGATGTTCAAAAATCATTGAAAGAAGGAAAAAGTCGTTATCTGGGACAAGCTCAATGACGGCAAGGACTCCTATGAGCAAGTGAAAAGAGAGTAGCAAGAGTCGGAGGACAGATAAATCTATGAAGAGAGGTTTTCGTAGATTTTCAGTTTGCAAGAAATGGCTTCTTTTTTCAGACAATTTCATTCTCACTGACAAAATTCACAAGGATTCATGGTATAATGGAATAGATTGTACGAAAGTTAGAGTGATCCAACTCGTACATTTAAGGAACAGAATGAGGAAATGTACATGACATTAGTATACCAATCGACACGTGATGCCCAAAATACCGTAACAGCTAGCCAGGCGATTTTGCAAGGTTTGGCAACAGATGGTGGTTTGTTCACACCTGTCTCTTATCCCCAGGTAGATCTGGACTTTGACAAATTGAAAGACGCTTCTTACCAAGAGGTGGCGAAGCTTGTCTTGTCAGCATTTTTGGACGACTTTACACCAGAAGAGTTGGACTACTGTATCACCAACGCCTACGATAGCAAGTTTGATACTCCAGCCATTGCCCCTCTTGTCAAACTCGATGGGCAATACAACTTGGAACTCTTCCATGGCTCAACCATTGCCTTTAAAGATATGGCCTTGTCTATCTTGCCATACTTTATGACAACTGCTGCTAAGAAGCATGGTTTGGAAAACAAGATTGTCATCTTGACAGCGACGTCTGGAGATACTGGGAAGGCTGCCATGGCAGGCTTTGCGGATGTACCAGGAACTGAAATCATCGTCTTTTATCCAAAAGACGGTGTCAGCAAGGTACAAGAGTTGCAAATGACTACTCAAACGGGTGAAAATACCCATGTGATTGCCATTGACGGGAACTTTGATGATGCCCAAACCAATGTGAAACATATGTTCAATGATGTGGCCCTCCGTGAAAAATTAGCAGCTAACAAGCTCCAGTTCTCATCAGCCAACTCTATGAATATCGGCCGTTTGGTCCCACAGATTGTCTATTATGTTTATGCCTACGCTCAGCTTGTTAAAACTGGCGAGATTGTGGCTGGTGAAAAAGTCAATTTCACAGTTCCGACAGGAAACTTTGGAAATATCTTGGCTGCCTTTTACGCTAAGCAAATCGGCCTACCAGTTGGTAAGTTAATCTGTGCTTCAAATGACAACAATGTCTTGACAGACTTCTTTAAAACTCGTGTCTATGACAAGAAGCGTGAGTTCAAGGTAACCACTAGTCCATCGATGGATATCTTAGTATCTTCAAACTTGGAGCGTTTGGTTTTCCATCTTTTGGGAAATGATGCGGTGAAGACAGGTGAACTCATGACTGCCTTGAATACGCAAGGTCAGTATGAATTGACAGACTTTGATGCAGAGATTCTGGACCTCTTTGCGGCGGAGTATGCGACAGAAGCGGAAACAGCAGCAGAAATTAAGCGTGTTTATGAGTCAGATGCTTATATTGAGGACCCTCATACAGCAGTTGCTTCAGCCGTATATAAAAAATACCAAGCGGCGACAGACGATGTGGCTAAGACGGTGATTGCATCAACAGCTAGTCCATACAAGTTCCCAGTCGTTGCAGTAGAAGCTGTAACAGGGAAATCAGGCTTGACCGACTTTGAAGCTTTGGCTCAGTTGCACGAAATTTCAGGTGTAGCCTTGCCACCAGCAGTGGATGGCCTCGAAACAGCTCCAGTTCGTCACAAGACAACGGTTGCGGCAGCAGATATGCAGACTGCAGTAGAAACTTATCTAGGACTTTAAAAGAGAGGAAGTAAACTCGGTTGGGAAACTAACTGAGTTTCTTTTCATCAGGAGGAAAGTGTGTCTCGTCAACAACAAGTGGATCGACAAATTTTAAGGATTGCCCTCCCTGCTATCGGAGAAAATTTCTTGCAAATGCTCATGGGGATGGTAGATAGCTACTTGGTTGCTCAGTTGGGTTTAGTCGCTGTCTCGGGTGTATCCGTTGCAGGCAATATCATTACGATTTACCAAGCTATTTTTATCGCTCTTGGAGCAGCGGTTGTGAGTCTCTTGTCCAAAAGTATGGGACAAAAAGATCGGCAGGCCATAGCTCGTCAAGCCACTGAGTCTATCAAGGTAACGGTTTTATTGAGTCTTGTTTTGGGGACTTTATCCCTCTGCTTTGGCAAGGAATTGATTGCCCTCTTGGGGGTTGAAACAGCGGTTGCAGCAGCTGGGGGCCTCTATCTAGCCCTTGTCGGAGGAAGTATTTTGCTTTTGGGGCTGATGACGACTTTTGGAGCCCTAGTCCGTGTGGCCCACAATCCGCGAGTACCTATGTATATCAGTTTGTTGACCAATGTTTTAAATGCTCTGTTATCGAGCATCTTGATATTTGTTTTTGGGCTGGGCATCGCTGGGGCTGCATTAGGAACGGTTCTCTCTCGCCTATTAGGGACTTACTTGTTCTGGCGTCAGGTTCAACTTCCCTTCGCTCCTTTTCGTTGGGGATTGGATCGAGACTTGTTATCCCTTGCCTTACCTGCTGCTGGTGAACGCCTCATGATGCGAGCAGGGGATATTGTTATCATTGCTATGGTCGCTGTTTTTGGTACAAGAGCAGTAGCTGGGAATGCTATTGGGGAAGTCTTGACCCAGTTCAACTATATGCCAGCTTTTGGGATTGCGACAGCGACAGTCATGTTGGTCGCCAAAAGTTTGGGACAGAATGATTGGCAAGGGATCAAGCAAATCACCAGTCGGAGTTTCTGGCTCTCCTTTCTCTCCATGTTTCCCCTCGCCCTTACTATTTTTCTTATTTGGAAGTCCTTTAACAGCCCTTTACACCAAGGATTCAGGAGCTATTGCCGCTTCCTTATCCGTCATTTTGTTCTCCTTGCTTGGAACGCCTCTGACAGCTGGAACGGTCATTTATACGGCTGTCTGGCAAGGTCTGGGTAACGCCCGCCTTCCTTTTTATGCGACCACTATCGGCATGTGGGTGATTCGGATTGGCTCAGGTTATCTGATGGGGGTCATCCTCGGTTGGGGCTTGCCAGGTATTTGGGCAGGTACCCTCTTGGATAATGGTTTTCGCTGGTTTTTCTTAAAAACGCTCTATCATCGTAAATGGAAGGAATAAAACTTATGACACGAGCTTTTATTTGGGATTTGGATGGAACTCTTTTGGATTCTTATGAAGCGATTTTAGATGGGATTGCTGAGACTTATGCCTATTACTCTCTGGACTTTGACCGGAAAGCGGTCCATGCTTTTATTCTTCAACAATCCGTCCAGTCTCTGCTTGAAGAAGTTGCTAGAGAACATGGCTTGGATGCGGAGGAGATGAATCGTTATCGTGCTTCCAGCCTGCGTGAGAAAAACGCCCAAGTTCATCTGATGCAGGGGGCTAGAGAGATTTTAGCTTGGGCTAAAGAGGAAGGGATTGCCCAATTTGTCTATACCCACAAGGGGAAGAATGCTTACCCAATTCTGGAAGATTTAGGGATCCTATCCTATTTCCAAGAGATTGTCACAACGGCCAATGGTTTTAGGAGAAAACCAGATCCAGAAGGAGTCGATTATCTAGTGGATAAGTATCAACTGGATCGGAGTGAGACCTATTATATTGGTGATCGAACCTTGGATGTTGATCTGGCAGACAATGCAGGAATCGGGAGTATTAATTTTTTAGATTACAAGCCGGATGTCAATCATGCGATTCAACGTTTGGATGATATTCTCTTCTATTTTGAAGAAGAAAAAAGTTAACTTATTTAACAAAGCAAGGCTTCTTTGTTGCTGGAATGGCGCTATGAAAAGAATCCGTAAACAATTTGTTTTGAAAATGAAATAATTCCTTAAGAAATCTTTAAGATAAATCCGATATAATAAAACCATAAACAAAGACCTCCTAACTTTGTTTATGAAATCCTAAAACTTTTCTTTTTCATAATAATCTCCCTAAAAGACCACCAAATCCGGTGGTCTTTTACTTTGCTTTTCTTAGGAGGAGATCATTTCGTTTGAGGCGAGCAAATTTCTTGCCTCGACTTTTTAAAAATGATACACTTGATAAATCAATTATTGACAAGTCAATAAAAAGTTTGGAGAGAAGGAATGACAGAAATGCATGACTTGCTTTATCGGTTGAAGCTAGCTGATCAGGCATCAACCCAATTATTTGAAAAACAATTGGGCATTAGTCTGACCCGTTATCAGATGCTCCAGTTGTTATTAGTAGAGGCGCCGTGTAGCCAAGCGGCTCTCCAGGAGAAACTAGCGATTGATCCTGCAGCCTTAACCCGCCACTTCAAAGTCTTAGAAGCTGGGGGCTATGTTACTCGTACTCGCAATCCAGACAATCAACGGGAGATTGTGGTGGAACTTACGGAGCTTGCCAGAGATCGGTTGTTGGTCCATCCTCCAGCGCATCATTTACAGGTAAAAGCCCAGATGGATCAGATTCTATCTGAAAAAGAGCGGAATCAGTTGAGTCACTTACTCGAAAAGTTGGTGTGTGGTCTCGAACAAATTACATTTTAAAAGGAGAATAATATGTCTGTCTTAACCGTTGTTTTAGCAAGTCTTGCTGCTTTCGAACATTTCTATATTTTTTATCTTGAGAGCTTAGCAACCCACTCGGCATCGACTAGTCGTGTCTTTAATATGGATCAGGAAGAATTACATCGTCCATCTATGACTGTCCTCTTCAAAAACCAAGGCATTTATAATGCTCTGATTGGTGTCTTCCTCCTCTATGCCCTCTTTATAGCTAGAAATAGTGAAATTGTCACGATTTTTCTGCTTTTTATTATTGGTGTCGCAGCTTATGGGGCTGTAACTTCTAATAAAAAAATTATCTTGACCCAGGGTGGACCAGCAATAGTCGCTTTAGCCAGCCTTCTTCTGCCAATAGTCGCTTTAGCCAGCCTTCTTCTGCTTGGATAAGGATCAGCTCTTCCAGATTGGGAAGATTTTTTCATTCCTATCCTTGGAGCTGAGATGAAAAGGGCTCCATCTTCAGTTGCCAGTTTGCCGTAAAAAAATAACTATGCCTTTTGCATTCAGCTTTTAGTTTTCTTGAAGCTTTCTATAAGGAATGGTTTAGGTTTGAGCTGTATACTAAATTCATCAAATAAAAAATGAGGTACAGCAAATGAAAATCTCAGTAAACTATCCAAAAGAATTTAAGCCAGACGCCAAAAACGGAACCTGTTACGGTGACCAATAGCATCATCACTTTTTTATAACAATCTCCTAAAGAAGAAGCGGACTTGGATTAGAAGGATCCAGGTCCCGCTTCTTTTTCTATGCCTGCCTAACTCTTTTACGTTGGATTCATGATATAATAGAGGCATGGAAAATAAGAACAAATTATTACTCATCGACGGCTCGTCCGTCGCTTTTCGTGCTTTTTTTGCACTTTATAATCAAATTGACCGCTTTAAAAATGCCAATGGACTTCATACCAATGCCATCTACGGTTTTAACCTCATGTTGAGTCATCTCTTGGAGCGGGTTCAACCGACTCATGTCCTAGTTGCTTTTGATGCAGGAAAGACCACTTTCCGCACAGAGATGTATGCCGATTACAAGGGGGGGCGGGCAAAAACACCAGATGAGTTCCGTGAGCAGTTTCCTTTCATTCGCGAGCAACTGGATCATATGGGAATCCGCCACTATGAGCTAGCTCAATATGAAGCAGATGATATTATTGGAACGCTGGACAAGTTGGCAGAATCAACTTCTGTTCCTTTTGATGTCACCATCGTTTCTGGGGATAAAGATTTGATCCAGCTGACAGATGACAATACGGTGGTTGAAATCTCCAAAAAAGGAGTGGCAGAGTTTGAAGAATTCACTCCAGTCTATTTGAAAGAAAAGATGGGACTGACACCAGAGCAGTTTATCGACCTCAAGGCCTTGATGGGAGATAAGTCGGATAATATCCCAGGTGTTACCAAGATTGGAGAAAAGACCGGAATCAAACTACTCCTAGAGTACGGGTCTCTCGATGGTATTTACGAGCATATCGATGAGATGAAGGCTTCTAAGATGAAGGAAAATCTTATCAGCGATAAGGAGCAGGCCTACCTATCTAAGACTCTCGCGACCATCGATACCAATGCGCCAATCGAGATCGGCCTGGACGATATCATCTATACTGGTCCCCATCTTGAAAATCTGGCTAAGTTTTATGAGGAGATGGGCTTCAAGCAACTCCGCCAAGCTTTGGATTTGAGTGGGGAAGCAGCAGCTCCGGTAGCCATTGACTACACAGAAGTAGAGCAGGTTACCTCGGATATGCTCACGGATGATAGTTTTTTCCATTTTGAGATTTTTGGGGACAATTACCATACAGAACCGATCATCGGCTTTGCCTGGGGAACAAAAGGTAAGCTCTACACTAGCACAGATACCAGTTTGTTACAAACGCCAGTTTTTAAAGAATTCCTCGAAAAAACGTCCCTCAAGGTCTATGACTTCAAGCGGGCCAAGGTCTTGCTTAGCCACTTGGATATTACCTTGCAAAATCCAGCTTTTGACAGTCGTTTGGCCAAGTATCTCTTGTCGACCGTAGAGGACAATGAAATTTCCACCATTGCGAGTCTCTATAGTCAGATTGCACTACCGCTGGACGAAGTTGTTTATGGCAAGGGAGCCAAAAAAGCCATTCCAGAAAAAGGCGGTCCTATTAGAGCATTTGGCACGAAAAGTCGCTGTTTTTACTAGACACTGAAGAGCCTATGACGGAGCAACTAAAAAGCTCACGACCAACTGGATCTGCTCTATGATATGGAGCAACCACTAGCAGCTGTTTTTGGCCAAGATGGAAATCGCAGGGATTAAGGTGGAACGCCAGACCCTCCAAGACATGCAGGTTGAAAACGAAGCAGTCTTGGAGCGCCTGACTCAAGAAATCTACGAGCTTGCTGGAGAAGAATTTAACATCAATTCTCCAAAAACAATTGGGTGTCATCCTCTTTGAAAAAAATTGGAACTCCCTCTTGAATACACCAAGAAGACCAAAACCGGCTATTCAACAGCTGTTGATGTCTTGGAACGCCTAGCTCCCATCGCACCAATCGTGTCTAAGATTCTTGAATACCGCCAAATTGCTAAGATCCAATCGACCTATGTCATCGGTCTTCAAGACTGGATTTTGGAAGATGGAAAAATCCATACCCGCTATGTACAGGATTTGACGCAGACAGGTCGCCTGTCCAGTGTGGATCCTAACCTGCAAAACATCCCTGTCCGTTTGGAACAAGGCCGTCTCATTCGCAAAGCCTTTGTCCCGGAAGAGGAAAACAGTGTCTTGCTCAGTTCGGATTACTCACAGATCGAACTGCGCGTTTTAGCCCATATTTCAGGAGATGAACATTTGATTGACGCCTTTAATCATGGGGCGGATATCCACACATCGACCGCCATGCGGGTCTTCAATATTGAAAAACCAGAAGATGTGACACCTAATGACCGCCGAAATGCCAAGGCAGTAAACTTCGGCGTGGTTTATGGAATTTCCGATTTTGGACTTTCTAACAACCTAGGAATCAGTCGAAAAGAGGCTAAGGCCTATATTGAAACCTACTTCGAACGCTACCCTGGTATCAAGGACTATATGGAGAGAGTGGTACGGGAAGCGCGTGACAAAGGCTACGTGGAGACCCTCTTTAAACGTCGCCGGGAAATTCCAGATATTAATTCTCGAAACTTCAATGTTCGAGGTTTTGCAGAGCGGACAGCTATCAACTCACCGATCCAAGGGTCTGCAGCAGATATCTTGAAAATTGCCATGATCCAACTGGACCAAGCACTGGTGGCGGGTGGCTATCAGACCAAGATGCTCCTTCAGGTCCACGATGAAATCGTCCTTCAAGTGCCAAAAGAAGAATTGCCCAAGATCAAGCAGTTGGTCAAAGAGACCATGGAATCTGCTATTGAGCTAGCGGTACCACTGGAAGCCGATGAGAATGAAGGCAAAACATGGTATGAAGCCAAATAAGATTGAGTTTGTTCAAAACAGAAAGCGGTAGGAGACTTTTAAGTTTCCTACCGCTTTTAACGACAAACACTTGCAATGCTCTCCGTATTGTTATACTATTTAAAGAAAGGAAACGCATACAAAAGGAGATTCATATGGCCTATTCATTTCGCAATCCTAGTGATGGCGTTATCAAACATTACTTAGAAACAAGCAAAATCATTGCTGTAGTCGGATTATCTGATCGTGAAGACACAACCAGTCATCGTGTCAGCAAGGAGATGCAAGAGCGGGGCTATCGGATTATTCCCGTTAATCCTCGTGCAGCCGGTGGCCAGATCCTAGGAGAAACGGTGTACGCTAGCTTGCAGGAAATTCCTTTCCCAGTAGATATCGTCGATGTTTACCGTCGCAGTGAGTTTTTGCCAGATGTAGCGCGTGACTTCATCGAGACAGATGCGAAGATTTTTTGGGCGCAATTGGAGCTGGAAAACCAAGAAGCAGAAGATATTCTTCGTGGAGCCGGTCGCGAAGATATTGTCATGAACCGCTGTATCAAACGCGAGCATACTCGTTTAGTCATGGGAGAATCTGTCTACGGGGTGTAACTTAAAAAAGGAGACCTTGTTCAAGATGAATCGTAGCTATGAGGAAACTGTAACAATCCACTGTTGATTTCAAGGAAATCAGCGGGGATAGTAATAAGTCTAGCTGTATGAATTGATGTAGCTTCATCTAAGAACTTGGGGGACAGTTACATCATATTTGGAAGAATAGAGAGTTGATCGAACAGATGCGAACAAATCTCTCTGAGAATAAAAAAAGAATCCACCTAGTAACTTGGAGAATGAATTCCAACTTTAGGTGGTTTTTTGTTATTTTTTGCTTAAGCAAGTGGATCAGAATCAGGAGAATCTGGTGCATTTTGTCGAAAACATCCGGTTACCTGCATCCGTGTCTTAAGTAGAGTATGGTAAAAGATGATTTGGCAGCTGGTTGTATAAGGTTTGACATAAAAATCGGCCACACCTAGGCTAAAAAAAGAAAGGATTTGCCAACCAAGTAAGCTTAGATCAAGTACCAAGCGGTGGCTCTTAAAACCTTTCATCTCTTCCCTGCTTTGACGAAGGATGGACAAGGGACCGTCGTAGGTTCCCGTCATGAGACGGCTGTAGAGGATCAATTCGACCAAGCTATACTGGTAGTAGAAAGGAAGAAAGAGAAGAAGTCCGACTAGGGCCATTAGGAGGCCGGTGGTCATGGTTGGAGCTAGTTTGAGGATAGCTTGAACTTCTGGAGTATCCGTTGTGAGAGTTGCCGTCGAAGGGATTGACTCTTTGATGGCAAGTACTTGAGAGCTGACCACTGTTAAGAGAAGTTGGCTCACATAGAGAAGACTGCCCCAAAAAGATAAGATCAGTTGCTTGATGAACAGTGTCAGAAATACGGGAGTAAAATACTGGTTCTGAAAGATGGTGAAAATACCAAAGCTTTTTTCTCCTTTACTAGAGGCGGAGATCAAATAGCGAAAGGTGGCTCCTAGATAGAGGAAAGAGAGGATAAATCCGATGATAGAGGGGAAAATCTGTCGACTAAGGAGAAAAAGGACTGCTTCTCTGAGCTCCATTTGGGTGAGTAGTTCTGTTATATCCGTACCTGTTAAAATGTAACTTGCAAAAATCGTCAAGAAGGTCGGCAAGGCAAAGTAGGAGAAGACCATGGGATGTTGCAATTGCAGTTGCCGAGCTTGAGTGCGAACCAATTTGATATTCATAATGTCCTCTTTCATGGTAGTAGTACCCTTTATTATAACACAAGTCCGTGACAGAGCTGGTAAAATTTGGTACAATCGTACAGGTGCTCGCAGGAGATCCTGTGACAGGAATAAGAAGGCTGGGACTGTATTTCCCAGTACGGAGGTAACCATGACAGATTCACCGATTCAATATCGATTGATTAAAAAAGAAAAGCATACAGGAGCTCGGTTGGGAGAAATTATCACCCCCCACGGGACCTTCCCGACCCCAATGTTTATGCCTGTAGGGACTCAGGCAACTGTTAAGACCCAATCGCCAGAAGAACTTAAAGAGATGGGTTCAGGCATTATCTTGGCTAATACTTACCATCTCTGGCTTCGTCCAGGGGATGACTTGGTCGCAAAAGCGGGTGGTCTGCACCAGTTCATGAACTGGGACCAGCCCATTTTGACGGATAGTGGAGGTTTCCAGGTCTATTCACTAGCAGATACCCGCAATATCACCGAAGAAGGGGTGACCTTTAAAAACCACCTCAACGGCTCGAAAATGTTCCTTTCTCCAGAAAAGGCCATTTCCATCCAAAACAATCTAGGGAGCGACATCATGATGTCCTTTGACGAATGTCCCCAGTTCTATCAACCCTACGATTATGTAAAAAAATCAATCGAACGGACCAGTCGTTGGGCAGAACGTGGGCTAAAAGCTCACCGTCGCCCTCATGATCAAGGTCTTTTCGGGATTGTCCAAGGGGCTGGTTTTGAAGACTTGCGCCGTCAGTCTGCGCGTGATCTCGTTAGCATGGACTTCCCAGGCTATTCCATCGGTGGATTAGCTGTTGGGGAAAGCCATGAAGAGATGAATGCCGTGCTTGATTTCACAACTCCTCTCTTACCAGAGAACAAGCCACGCTACCTCATGGGAGTAGGAGCTCCGGACAGTCTGATTGATGGGGTGATTCGTGGAGTGGATATGTTTGACTGTGTCTTGCCGACGCGGATTGCGCGAAACGGTACCTGTATGACTAGTCAAGGACGCCTGGTGGTAAAAAATGCACAATTTGCTGAAGACTTTACGCCACTAGATCACGAATGTGATTGTTACACTTGTAAGAATTACACCCGGGCTTATCTTCGCCACCTCCTTAAGGCAGATGAGACCTTCGGCATTCGTTTGACCAGTTATCACAACCTCTATTTCTTGATTAACCTCATGAAGCAGGTTCGTCAAGCGATTATGGACGACAATCTTTTTAGAATTCCGGGAACATTTCGTCGAAAAAAATACGGCTATAACAAGTCAGGCCGGAATTTCTAGGATGGATAGCGAAAGATTATTAGCCTCCTTAGTAAAAAAATGAAAAAGGAAGCAAATAGCCTTGTCAATACATCACAAGATCAGTTTCATATTGAAAAAAAGAATGGAAAGTTCTACAGGGGAGCAGTATTCAGAACGTTGACAAACAATTTCTTTATCAAAAATAATTTAAGTGAAGCTGAAAAAAGTTTAAATAATAGACTAGTAGGTTCATTTAAACAAATACTGAAACTTTCCGCTGTGAGAAAAGTGAGGCTGGGACAAAAGTCCGGTCTCTCAATTGTCTTTGGATTGTCGAGCAAGACGCAGTGGTTGAGTGGGCTCTACTACGCTGATTTCATCAGCTTTTACAGCCCTACTCAACTATGCGGAGGTGGGACGACGAAATCGAATTCTAACGAATTATCGATTTCTGTCCCACTCTCACTCGGGAGTTTTGGAGCCTTAGATCCAAAACTAATTGAACATGGGCTGTGGATCGTGTCAAAAAAATAAGTTCTCCTAGAATCAAAAGATTCTACGTCAAACTTCCTATTTTGACTTTATCCGCAGACGCCCTTTGTATCTTAACTAAGTCATGGAACTTCTTCGAAGTTCGCTGACGTCCGTACTCACCTAAGGAGAGTTTCTAAGGTAACTTTGTCTGTATTCTGAAAAGAGGCTGGGCATAAAGTGTCCAGTCTCTTATATATGATAGTTATAACTGAAAGACGCAGTAGCTGATTGGCATCTTTGTTCGCCTTTTAAGCTCCAAAGATGACCTAATCAGCCTTGCGGGGGTGGGACAACGAACGATTTTTATTCAAAATTCGTTCTGTCCCACTCCCTTTTTCCTATATAATAGCGACTTTTTTAGTACTCTTTTTCTTTCGAAAACACTTTCATCAAAAAAAACGAAAAAAACTGCTCAAATCCCTTGCATTGGGGCTTCCATTGTGTTAAACTACTATGGTGCTGTGAAAAACAGCTATTAGCTTTGATGCAAGAGGTTGCGACACGCTCGGTTGCATTGCCACGCAACGCGCGTCGGTTTTCTTGTGGAGCTAGCCTATTATCTTAAATAGACGAAAAGGAGAAAAAGATGGCAAACAAAAAAATCCGCATCCGTTTGAAAGCGTACGAGCACCGTACACTTGACACAGCGGCTGCAAAAATCGTAGAATCAGCTACTCGTACAGGTGCACAAGTTGCGGGTCCAATCCCACTTCCAACTGAGCGTAGCCTCTACACAATCATTCGTGCGACTCACAAGTACAAAGATTCTCGCGAACAATTCGAAATGCGTACACACAAACGTTTGATCGACATCATCAACCCAACTCAAAAAACAGTTGATGCTTTGATGAAATTGGATCTTCCAAGTGGTGTAAACGTAGAAATCAAACTTTAATCTAAAAGCTTTGATACCTTGAGCATAAAAAAACGCTCGTTAAAAAAACTTTTTGTATAAAAAAACTATAGAAAAGGAACTATTTTTCTCATGACAAAAAGGAATCTTAGGGAAAAAAAGTGGGAATGACTCAAATCTTCACTGAAGCTGGCGAATTGATCCCTGTAACAGTTATCGAAGCAACTCCAAACGTTGTTCTTCAAGTTAAAACTGTTGAAACAGATGGTTACAACGCTATCCAAGTCGGTTTCGATGACAAACGCGAAGTATTGAGCAACAAACCTGCTAAAGGACATGTAGCAAAAGCTAACACGGCTCCTAAGCGCTTCATTCGTGAATTCAAAAACGTTGAAGGCTTGGAAGTTGGTGCTGAAATCACAGTTGACACTTTCGAAGCTGGAGACATCGTTGATGTAACTGGTACTTCTAAAGGTAAAGGTTTCCAAGGTGTTATCAAACGCCACGGACAATCACGTGGACCTATGGCTCACGGTTCTCGTTACCACCGTCGTCCAGGTTCTATGGGACCTGTTGCGCCAAACCGTGTATTCAAAGGTAAAAACCTTGCAGGACGCATGGGTGGCGATCGTGTAACGATTCAAAATCTTGAAGTTGTACAAGTTGTTCCAGAAAAGAACGTTATCCTTATTAAAGGTAACGTACCAGGTGCTAAGAAATCTCTTATCACTATCAAGTCATCAGTTAAAGCTGGTAAATAATAAGGAAAGGGGAATACAGTCAAAATGGCAAATGTAACATTATTCGACCAAACTGGTAAACAAGCGGGCGAAGTTGTTCTTAACGATGCGATCTTTGGTATCGAACCAAACCAAGCTGTTGTATTTGATGTGATCATCAGCCAACGTGCTAGCCTTCGTCAAGGAACTCACGCAGTTAAAAACCGTTCAGCCGTTTCAGGTGGTGGACGCAAACCATGGCGTCAAAAAGGAACTGGACGTGCTCGTCAAGGTTCTATCCGCTCTCCACAATGGCGCGGTGGTGGAATTGTCTTCGGACCAACTCCACGTAGCTATGCGTACAAACTTCCTCAAAAAGTTCGTCGCCTTGCACTTAAATCTGTTTACTCAGAAAAAGTTGCTGAAAACAAATTTGTAGCCGTTGATTCTCTTGAATTTACAGCTCCAAAAACTGCTGAATTTGCAAAAGTTCTTGCAGCTTTGAGCATCGATTCTAAAGTCCTTGTTATTCTTGAAGAAGGAAACGAATTCGCAGCTCTTTCAGCTCGTAACCTTCCAAATGTGAAAGTTGCGACTGCTACAACTGCAAGTGTTCTTGACATCGCAAATAGTGACAAACTTCTTGTTACTCAAGCAGCTATCTCTAAAATCGAGGAGGTTCTTGCATAATGAATTTGTATGATGTTATCAAAAAACCTGTTATCACTGAAAAGTCAATGGCTCAACTTGAAGCAGGCAAATATGTATTCGAAGTTGACACTCGCGCTCACAAACTTTTAATCAAACAAGCTGTTGAAGCTGCCTTTGAAGGTGTAAAAGTTGCGAATGTGAACACTGTAAACGTAAAACCTAAAGCAAAACGCGTTGGACGTTACACTGGTTTTACTTCAAAAACTAAAAAAGCTATCATCACGCTTGCAGCTGATTCAAAAGCAATCGAGTTGTTCGCTACTGAAGCTGAATAATCTAAGGAGGAAATATCGTGGGAATTCGTGTTTATAAACCAACAACAAACGGTCGCCGTAATATGACTTCTTTGGATTTCGCTGAAATCACAACAAGCACACCAGAGAAATCTTTGCTCGTTTCATTGAAGAGCAAAGCAGGTCGTAACAACAACGGACGTATCACAGTTCGTCACCAAGGTGGTGGACACAAACGTCATTACCGTTTGATCGACTTCAAACGTAACAAAGATAACGTTGAAGCAGTTGTAAAAACAATTGAGTACGATCCAAACCGTTCTGCAAACATCGCTTTGGTACACTACACTGATGGTGTGAAAGCTTACATCATCGCTCCAAAAGGTCTTGAAGTTGGTCAACGCATCGTTTCAGGTCCAGATGCAGATATCAAAGTCGGAAACGCTCTTCCACTTGCTAACATCCCAGTTGGTACTTTGATCCACAACATCGAATTGAAACCAGGTCGTGGTGGAGAATTGGTACGTGCTGCTGGAGCTTCTGCTCAAGTATTGGGTCAAGAAGGTAAATATGTTCTTGTTCGTCTTCAATCAGGCGAAGTTCGTATGATCCTTGGTACTTGCCGTGCTACGGTTGGTGTTGTCGGAAACGAACAACATGGACTTGTAAACCTTGGTAAAGCTGGACGTAGCCGTTGGAAAGGTATCCGCCCAACAGTTCGTGGTTCTGTAATGAACCCGAATGATCACCCACACGGTGGTGGTGAAGGTAAAGCACCAGTTGGTCGTAAAGCGCCATCTACTCCATGGGGCAAACCTGCTCTTGGTCTTAAAACTCGTAACAAGAAAGCGAAATCTGACAAACTTATCGTTCGTCGTCGCAACGAGAATAATTTAAAACTAGTCGCTTAAGCGCTAGATGATCCGCCAGCTCGGTAGCGCTCCTTGTGAGCGCAAGCCGCTGTGGTACTATATTTAAAGGAGAAAATAATAAAATGGGACGCAGTCTTAAAAAAGGACCTTTCGTCGATGAGCATTTGATGAAAAAAGTTGAAGCTCAAGCTAACGACGAAAAGAAAAAAGTTATCAAAACTTGGTCACGTCGTTCAACGATCTTCCCAAGTTTCATTGGTTACACTATCGCAGTTTATGATGGACGTAAACACGTACCGGTTTACATCCAAGAAGACATGGTAGGTCACAAGCTTGGTGAATTTGCACCAACTCGTACTTACAAAGGTCACGCTGCAGATGACAAGAAGACACGTAGAAAATAAGGAGAACATAAATGGCAGAAATTACTTCAGCTAAAGCAATGGCTCGTACAGTGCGTGTTTCACCTCGTAAATCACGTCTTGTTCTTGACAACATCCGTGGTAAAAGCGTAGCCGATGCAGTAGCAATCTTGAAATTCACTCCAAACAAAGCAGCTGAAATCATCTTGAAAGTGTTGAACTCAGCAGTAGCAAACGCTGAAAACAACTTTGGTTTGGAAAGCAAACTTGGTAGTATCTGAAGCATTCGCAAACGAAGGACCAACAATGAAACGTTTCCGTCCACGTGCGAAAGGTTCAGCTTCACCAATCAACAAACGCACTAGCCACATCACAGTGGTTGTGACAGAAAAATAAGGAGGTAACATCGTGGGTCAAAAAGTACATCCAATTGGAATGCGTGTCGGCATCATCCGTGATTGGGATGCCAAATGGTATGCTGAAAAAGAATACGCGGATTACCTTCATGAAGATCTTGCAATCCGCAAATTTATTCAAAAAGAATTGGCTGACGCAGCGGTTTCTACTATCGAAATCGAACGCGCAGTAAACAAAGTTAACGTTTCTCTTCACACTGCTAAACCAGGTATGGTTATCGGTAAAGGTGGAGCAAACGTCGATGCACTTCGTGCAGCTCTTAACAAATTGACAGGTAAACAAGTTCACATCAACATTATCGAGATCAAACGTCCTGACTTGGACGCTCACCTTGTTGGTGAAGGAATTGCTCGTCAATTGGAGCAACGTGTGGCTTTCCGTCGTGCTCAAACAAGCGATTCAACGTACTATGCGCGCTGGGGCTAAAGGAATTAAAACACAAGTATCAGGTCGTTTGAACGGTGCAGATATCGCCCGTGCTGAAGGATACTCAGAAGGTACAGTTCCACTCCACACACTTCGCGCAGACATCGATTACGCTTGGGAAGAAGCAGATACAACTTACGGTAAACTTGGTGTTAAAGTATGGATCTACCGTGGTGAAGTTCTTCCAGCTCGTAAAGACGCTAAAGGAGGTAAATAACCAATGTTAGTACCTAAACGTGTAAAACACCGTCGCGAATTCCGTGGTAAAATGCGCGGTGAAGCAAAAGGTGGAAAAGAAGTATCATTCGGTGAATACGGTCTTCAGGCTACAACTAGCCACTGGATCACTAACCGCCAAATCGAAGCTGCTCGTATTGCCATGACTCGTTACATGAAACGTGGTGGTAAGGTTTGGATCAAGATCTTCCCACACAAATCATACACCGCTAAAGCTATCGGGGTACGTATGGGATCTGGTAAAGGGGCACCTGAAGGTTGGGTAGCACCAGTTAAACGTGGTAAAGTAATGTTTGAAGTTGCTGGTGTATCTGAAGAGATTGCTCGCGAAGCGCTTCGTCTTGCAAGCCACAAATTGCCAGTTAAATGTAAATTCGTAAAACGTGAAGCAAAATAAGGAGAGGTCATGAAACTTACAGAAGTAAAAGAATTTGTTAAAGAACTTCGTGGTCTTTCTCAAGAAGAACTCGCGAAGCGTGAAAATGAATTGAAGAAAGAATTGTTTGAACTTCGTTTCCAAGCGGCTGCTGGTCAATTGGAACAAACTGGACGTTTGAAAGAAGTGAAAAAACAAATCGCTCGTATCAAAACTGTTCAATCAGAAGCTAAATAATAGACTAGGGAAGGAGAATTTCAATGGAACGCAATAATCGTAAAGTTCTTGTTGGACGTGTTGTGTCTGACAAAATGGACAAAACAATCACAGTTGTAGTTGAAACTAAACGTAACCACCCAGTCTATGGTAAACGTATTAACTACTCTAAGAAATACAAAGCTCATGATGAAAACAATGTTGCCAAAGAAGGCGATATCGTTCGTATCATGGAAACTCGTCCGCTTTCAGCTACAAAACGCTTCCGTCTTGTAGAAGTTGTTGAAGAAGCGGTCATCATCTAATCAAACCTGAAAGGAGAAAACTGAAATGATTCAAACAGAAACTCGTTTGAAAGTCGCAGACAACAGCGGTGCTCGCGAAATCTTGACTATCAAAGTTCTTGGTGGTTCAGGACGTAAATTTGCAAACATCGGTGATGTTATTGTGGCATCTGTAAAACAAGCTACTCCTGGTGGTGCGGTTAAAAAAGGTGACGTTGTAAAAGCTGTTATCGTTCGTACTAAATCAGGTGCTCGTCGTAAAGATGGTTCATACATCAAGTTCGACGAAAATGCTGCAGTGATCATCCGTGACGACAAAACTCCTCGCGGAACTCGTATCTTCGGCCCAGTTGCTCGTGAATTGCGTGACGGTGGTTTCATGAAGATCGTATCACTTGCTCCAGAAGTACTTTAATTTAAAAATCACAAACACAGTCCCCTGGCTCAACGGCCAGGGTGCCCATCGGGCGTAAGAATAAAAGGAGAATAAAATGTTTGTAAAAACTGGCGACAAAGTTCGTGTAATTGCTGGTAAAGACAAAGGTGTTGAAGCTAAAGTCGTTGCTGCTCTTCCAAAAGTAAATAAAGTTGTTGTTGAAGGTGTAAACCTTGTTAAGAAACACCAACGTCCAAATAACGAAAACCCTCAAGGTGCTATCATTGAAAAAGAAGCTCCAATCCATGTATCAAACGTTCAAGTCTTGGACAAGAACGGAGTTGCTGGACGTGTTGGCTACAAATTCGTAGATGGCAAAAAAGTTCGTTATAACAAAAAATCAGGCGAAGTGCTTGACTAATCACGAAGGAAAGGAGAAGTATAATGGCTAATCGTTTAAAAGAAAAATACCTTAATGAAGTAGTTCCAGCTTTGACTGAACAATTTAACTACTCATCAGTTATGGCAGTGCCAAAAGTTGATAAGATCGTTTTGAACATGGGTGTTGGAGATGCTGTTTCTAACGCTAAAAACCTTGAGAAAGCTGCTGAAGAATTGGCATTGATCTCAGGTCAAAAACCACTTATCACAAAAGCTAAAAAATCAATCGCCGGCTTCCGTCTTCGTGAAGGTGTAGCGATCGGTGCGAAAGTAACTCTTCGTGGCGAACGTATGTACGAATTCTTGGACAAATTGGTTTCAGTTTCACTTCCACGTGTTCGTGACTTCCATGGTGTTCCAACAAAATCATTTGACGGACGCGGAAACTACACACTTGGTGTGAAAGAACAATTGATCTTCCCAGAAATCAACTTTGATGATGTTGATAAAACTCGTGGTTTGGATATCGTAATCGTAACTACTGCGAACACAGACGAAGAATCACGTGCATTGCTTACTGGCCTTGGTATGCCGTTTGCAAAATAATATAGGAGGTAAAACTAATGGCTAAAAAATCTATGATTGCTAAGAACAAACGCCCAGCGAAGTTCTCTACTCAAGCATACACTCGCTGTGAACGTTGTGGACGTCCACACTCAGTTTACCGCAAGTTTAAACTTTGCCGTGTTTGCTTCCGTGAATTAGCATACAAAGGACAAATCCCTGGTGTCACTAAAGCATCTTGGTAATATCATGATACAAAGAGCGTAACAACCACAGCAAAAATAGGAGATTTGGTGCAGGGGCGTCGCTCCAAAACAAATCTATCTTTTTTGCATAGGTTGTAGCTCGTGTTCAAATGAAACATTCTCATTTGTAGGTATCAAAACTTTCTGAGCCCAGCTCAATCATTAACTAGCAAGTGAAACATTCAAACTACTAGTAAGAGGAGAAATAAATGGTTATGACTGACCCAATCGCAGACTTCCTAACTCGTATTCGTAATGCTAACCAAGCAAAACACGAAGTACTTGAAGTACCTGCATCAAATATCAAAAAAGGGATTGCTGAAATCCTTAAACGCGAAGGTTTTGTAAAAAACGTTGAAGTAATCGAAGATGACAAACAAGGAATCATCCGCGTGTTCTTGAAATACGGAACAAACGGTGAAAAAGTTATCACAAACTTGAAACGTGTTTCTAAACCAGGTTTGCGTGTTTACAAAAAACGTGAAGATCTTCCAAAAGTTCTTAACGGACTTGGAATTGCTATCCTTTCAACTTCTGAAGGTTTGCTTACCGATAAGGAAGCACGCCAAAAGAATGTTGGTGGAGAAGTTATCGCTTACGTTTGGTAAAATCAAGATACAAAGCTCGTAAAGAACAAAGCAAAATTAGGAAGTTGGGGCAGTTTTGTTTACAAACGAGCCAACTTATCTATTTTGCACAGTTCTTAGAGCGTGTTCAGTTTAGCTATTGAACTAAATAAGTATCTTAACCCCGTGAAAACTAGCCTGCAAAGGCCTGACAATTTAACAGGAGAATAAAAACATGTCACGTATTGGTAATAAAGTTATCGTGTTGCCTGCTGGTGTTGAACTCACTAACAATGACAACGTTGTAACTGTAAAAGGACCTAAAGGAGAACTTACTCGTGAGTTCTCAAAAGATATTGAAATCCGTGTGGAAGGAACTGAAGTAACACTTCACCGTCCAAACGATTCAAAAGAAATGAAAACTATCCACGGAACTACTCGTGCCCTTTTGAACAACATGGTTGTTGGTGTTTCAGAAGGATTCAAGAAAGAACTTGAAATGCGCGGGGTTGGTTACCGTGCACAACTTCAAGGATCAAAACTTGTTTTGGCTGTAGGTAAATCTCATCCAGACGAAGTTGAAGCTCCAGAAGGAATTACTTTTGAACTTCCAAACCCAACGACTATCGTTATCAGCGGAATTTCAAAAGAAGTAGTTGGTCAAACAGCTGCTTATGTACGTAGCCTTCGTTCACCAGAACCTTACAAAGGTAAAGGGATCCGTTATGTTGGTGAATTCGTTCGCCGTAAAGAAGGTAAAACAGGTAAATAATGTTGAGTGGTTGTATGTCAACCACCCACCTATTTTCCAACTCAGTGCTTAGCACATGATTTTAAAATTAAGAGGTGAAAATTGTGATTTCGAAACCAGATAAAAATAAAATCCGTCAAAAACGCCACCGTCGCGTTCGCGGAAAACTCTCTGGAACTGCTGATCGCCCACGTTTGAACGTATTCCGTTCTAATACAGGCATCTACGCTCAAGTAATTGATGACGTAGCGGGTGTAACGCTCGCAAGCGCTTCAACTCTTGACAAAGAAGTTTCAAAAGGAACTAAAACTGAACAAGCCGTTGTTGTCGGCAAACTTGTTGCTGAACGTGCAGTTGCTAAAGGTATTTCTGAAGTGGTGTTCGACCGCGGTGGATATCTATATCACGGACGTGTTAAAGCTTTGGCTGATGCAGCTCGTGAAAACGGATTGAAATTCTAATAGGAGGACACTAGAAAATGGCATTTAAAGACAATGCAGTTGAACTTGAAGAACGTGTAGTTGCCATCAACCGTGTTACAAAAGTTGTTAAAGGTGGACGTCGTCTTCGCTTTGCGGCTCTTGTAGTTGTTGGTGACCGTAACGGACGTGTTGGTTTTGGTACAGGTAAAGCTCAAGAAGTACCAGAAGCAATCCGTAAAGCAGTAGAAGATGCTAAGAAAAACTTGATTGAAGTTCCAATGGTTGGAACAACAATTCCTCACGAAGTAACATCAGTATTTGGTGGAGCTCGTGTATTGTTGAAACCAGCTATCGAAGGGGCGGGGGTTGCTGCAGGTGGTGCAGTTCGTGCCGTTGTCGAATTGGCAGGTATTGCAGATGTAACATCTAAATCACTTGGATCAAACACTCCAATCAACATTGTTCGTGCAACAGTGGAAGGATTAGCTCAATTGAAACGTGCTGAAGAAGTTGCTGCCCTTCGTGGTATTTCAGTTTCTGACTTGGCTTAAGAAAGGAGATTCAAATGGCTCAAATTAAAATTACTTTGACTAAGTCTCCAATCGGACGCATCCCGTCACAACGTAAAACTGTTGTAGCACTTGGACTTGGCAAATTGAACAGCTCTGTTATTAAAGAAGATAACCCAGCGGTACGTGGAATGATCACTGCAGTATCTCACTTGGTAACAGTTGAAGAAGTAAAATAATCTATTTATAATAGAACAAAAGGTTTTCAGGGGTATGGGAAGTTTCTCAACCCCTAAAACTAAATATAAGTATAGGCGAGTTTGTAGTCGGGACACCTTTTCCTGATTGCATGCGTTAGCAATTTACAAAAGAGGAGAAATTAAATAATGAAACTTCATGAATTACAACCTGCTACAGGTTCACGTAAAGTCCGCAACCGTGTTGGTCGTGGTACTTCATCTGGTAATGGTAAAACTTCTGGCCGTGGTCAAAAAGGTCAAAAAGCTCGTAGCGGTGGCGGTGTACGTCTTGGCTTTGAAGGTGGACAAACTCCATTGTTCCGTCGTCTTCCAAAACGTGGATTTACAAACATCAACGCTAAAGAATATGCGATTGTAAACCTTGATCAGTTGAACGTCTTCGAAGATGGTGCTGAAGTAACACCAGTAGTACTTGTAGAAGCAGGTATTGTAAAAGCTGAAAAATCAGGAATTAAAATTCTTGGTAACGGAGAATTGACAAAGAAACTGTCTGTTAAGGCAGCTAAATTCTCTAAATCAGCTGAAGAAGCTATCACTGCTAAAGGTGGTTCAGTAGAAGTCATCTAAGAGGGGTGACCTATGTTCTTTAAATTATTAAAAGATGCATTTAAGGTAAAACAAGTACGATCAAAAATTTTATTTACTATTTTTATCATACTTGTCTTCCGAATCGGGACAACTATTACGGTTCCTGGTGTGAATGCGAAAATCCTTAACAACTTACAAGATGTTTCCTTCTTGAATATGATGAGCTTGGTGTCAGGGAATGCTATGAGAAACTTCTCTGTATTCGCCCTTGGGGTAAGTCCTTACATCACAGCTTCCATCGTTGTTCAGTTACTTCAAATGGATTTGCTTCCGAAGTTTGTTGAATGGGGGAAACAAGGTGAAGTTGGACGGAGAAAGTTGAATCAAGCGACTCGCTATATAGCCCTGGTTCTTGCTTTTGTCCAGTCAATTGGGATTACTGCAACATTCCACACACTGTCACAAGCTAAATTAGTAGCTACACCAAATGTTGAAACTTACATCTTGATTGGTGCGATTTTAACAACTGGTTCGATGATTGTGACTTGGTTGGGAGAGCAAATTTCAGATAAGGGATACGGGAATGGTGTATCCATGATCATCTTCGCAGGGATTGTTTCATCTATCCCAGAAATGATCAAAGAAGTTTACGAAAATTCATTTGTAAACGTTCGGTCGGGTCAGCTGACCAATTCCTTAACTTTTGTAGGTGTTTTAATTCTAGCTATTTTAGTGATTATCTACTTTACAACCTTTGTAGAACAAGCACAGTACAAAATTCCAATTCAATACACAAAGATTGCTCAGGGTGCACCGTCTAGTTCATACCTTCCATTGAAGGTAAACCCAGCCGGGGTTATTCCGGTCATCTTTGCAAGTTCGATTACTGCTGCCCCAGCAGCGATTTTCCAAGTTATTAGCGCTATGGGCTATAATGCTGGGTGGGTTCGAACGGCTCAATCTATGCTAGCAACCAATACACCTACTGGTGTAGCGATGTATGCCTTGTTGATCATTCTATTTACATTCTTCTATACTTTTGTGCAGATTAACCCAGAAAAAACTGCGGAAAATCTACAAAAGAGTGGAGCTTACATCCCAGGTGTTCGTCCAGGGAAAGGAACGGAAGAATACATGTCTCGTCTGCTTAGACGATTGGCAACTGTTGGTTCTCTCTTCCTCGGATTTATCACCATCATCCCAATTCTTGCTCGTGATGTCTTCGGTCTAACAGATACAGTTGCTCTTGGAGGAACTAGTCTCTTGATCATTATCTCGACAGGTATTGAAGGAATGAAACAACTAGAAGGTTACTTGTTGAAACGCAAATACGTTGGTTTCATGGATAGAACAACAGAATAGAATTAGGTTGACATTGTCAACCTTCTATTTTGTTTTTGAATAAGTTTGTTAGTTCGTAACAGACTTATTTAAAAACAAAATAAGGAGCAAATGATTATGAATTTATTAATCATGGGATTACCTGGAGCAGGTAAGGGAACACAAGCGGCTAAGATTGTGGAACAATTTCAAGTTGCGCACATCTCAACAGGGGATATGTTCCGTGCTGCAATGGCTAACCAAACAGAAATGGGTGTTTTAGCGAAGTCCTACATTGACAAAGGTGAATTAGTACCTGATGATGTAACCAATGGAATCGTAAAAGAACGCCTAGCTCAAGATGATATTAAGGAAAAAGGGTTCCTCTTAGACGGTTTCCCTCGTACCATTGAACAAGCACACGCTTTGGATCAAATTTTGGTAGACCTTGGTCTTGACCTTGAGGGAGTAATTAACATCGTAGTAGATCCATCTTGCCTTCTTGAACGCTTGAGTGGTCGCATCATTCACCGTGAAACAGGTGAAACTTACCACAAAGTATTCAATCCGCCGGCTGACTACAAGGAAGAAGACTATTACCAACGTGAAGACGATAAACCAGAAACGGTTAAACGTCGTTTGGATGTGAACATTGCTCAAGGAGAGCCAATTCTTGCTCATTATCGTGCTAAAGGATTGGTTCATGATATTGAAGGGAATCAAGACATTAACGACGTCTTCAAAGATATCCAAGAAGTCTTGGAGAATTTGAAATAAAAACGTTTTAGTCACTTGCAATATTTGACAACAAGTGATACAATGAATTAGTCTGACTTATAATTGTTACCTCTGTGCTCAGAGGAATGAATCGAAAATTTATGGAGGTACTTTTGCGTGGCAAAAGACGATGTGATTGAGTAGAAGGCAAAAGTAGTTGATACCATGCCGAATGCTATGTTTACGGTTGAACTTGAAAATGGACATCAGATTTTAGCAACAGTTTCTGGTAAAATTCGTAAAAACTATATTCGTATTTTAGCGGGAGATCGTGTTACTGTGGAGATGAGTCCGTACGATTTGACACGTGGACGTATCACATACCGCTTTAAATAATCGAAAAACTTGGAGGGATAAAAAAATGAAAGTAAGACCATCGGTCAAACCAATTTGCGAATACTGTAAAGTAATTCGTCGTAATGGTCGTGTTATGGTAATTTGCCCAGCAAATCCAAAAACACAAACAACGTCAAGGATAAAATAGAAAGGAGAAAACATGGCTCGTATTGCTGGAGTTGACATTCCAAATGACAAACGTGTAGTAATTTCATTGACTTATGTATACGGTATTGGACTTCCAACATCTAAGAAAATTCTTGCTGCTGCAGGTGTTTCTGAAGATATTCGTGTTCGTGACCTTACACCAGATCAAGAAGATGCTATCCGTCGTGAAGTTGACGCAATTAAAGTAGAAGGTGACCTTCGTCGTGAAGTGAACTTGAACATTAAACGTTTGATGGAAATCGGTTCATACCGTGGTATCCGTCATCGTCGTGGACTTCCTGTTCGTGGACAAAACACTAAAAACAATGCTCGCACTCGTAAAGGTAAAGCTGTTGCGATTGCAGGTAAGAAAAAATAAGAAAATAAAATAAGGAGGTAAAAATCTTGGCTAAACCAACACGTAAACGTCGTGTGAAAAAGAATATCGAATCAGGTATTGCTCATATTCACGCAACATTTAATAACACAATTGTTATGATTACTGATGTGCATGGTAACGCAATTGCATGGTCATCTGCAGGTGCTCTTGGTTTCAAAGGTTCTCGTAAATCTACACCATTTGCTGCACAAATGGCTTCAGAAGCTGCTGCAAAATCTGCTCAAGAACATGGTCTTAAATCAGTAGAAGTTACTGTTAAAGGTCCTGGATCTGGTCGTGAGTCTGCTATTCGTGCGCTTGCTGCTGCTGGTCTTGAAGTTACTGCGATCCGCGATGTGACTCCTGTGCCACACAATGGTGCTCGTCCTCCAAAACGTCGCCGTGTATAATCATCAACAATTACACAGCTTTTCGTTTCAGAGGGAGTATAGCAAATGATTGAGTTTGAAAAACCAAATATAACAAAAATTGATGAAAATAAAGATTACGGTGTATTTGTAGTAGAACCGCTTGAACGCGGTTATGGTACAACACTGGGGAACTCTCTTCGTCGCGTATTATTAGCTTCACTTCCAGGTGCTGCTGTTACTTCAATTAACATTGAAGGTGTATTGCACGAATTTGATACAGTTCCAGGTGTCCGTGAAGACGTTATGCAAATCATTCTTAACGTTAAAGGAATCGCTGTAAAATCTTACGTCCAAGACGAAAAGATTATTGAACTTGATGTAGAAGGTCCTGCAGAAGTAACTGCTGGAGATATTCTTACGGATAGTGACATTGAAATTGTAAACCCTGATCATTATCTTTTTACAATCGGTGAAGGATCAAGCTTTAAAGCAACTTTGACAGTGAATAGCGGTCGTGGTTATGTCCCAGCTGATCAGAATAAAAAAGATGATGCACCAGTAGGAACACTTGCTGTAGATTCAATCTATACGCCAGTGACAAAAGTTAATTACCAAGTTGAACCAGCACGCGTTGGTAGCAACGATGGTTTTGACAAACTAACCCTTGAAATCTTAACAAATGGAACAATTATTCCAGAAGATGCTCTAGGTCTTTCTGCTCGTATTTTGACAGAACACCTTAACCTCTTTACAAACCTTACAGAAATCGCAATTGCGACAGATGTTATGAAGGAAGCGGATACAGCATCAGACGATCGAGTACTAGAACGCACCATCGAAGAATTGGATCTTTCTGTTCGTTCATACAACTGCTTGAAACGTGCCGGTATCAATACAGTGTACGATTTAACAGAAAAGTCTGAACCAGAAATGATGAAGGTTCGTAACCTTGGACGTAAGAGTCTCGAAGAAGTTAAAGTTAAGCTTGCCGATTTAGGCCTTGGGCTAAAAAACGATAAATAGAGGAGGAATACATGGCTTACCGTAAACTAGGACGCACTAGCTCACAACGTAAAGCAATGCTTCGTGATTTGACAACTGATCTTATCATCAATGAAGCAATCGTAACAACTGAAGCACGTGCAAAAGAAATCCGTAAATCAGTTGAAAAAATGATTACTTTAGGTAAACGTGGTGACTTGCACGCACGTCGTCAAGCAGCTGCTTACGTACGTAACGAAGTTGCATCACAAAACTTTGATGAAGAAACTGGTAAATACTCAGAAACAACTGCACTTCAAAAATTGTTCTCTGAACTTGCACCACGTTATGCTGAGCGCAATGGTGGATATACTCGTATCCTTAAAACTGAACCACGCCGTGGGGATGCTGCGCCAATGGCAATTATCGAATTAGTATAAAATCATCAATTTTGTTGAGTGTTATGATGTTGGAAGGACTAAACGGTTCTTCTTAGTCTAGCTCTGGTCTGCCGCTAGGATTTATCCTAGCGGTAACACTCATCATATTGAGGTAAATGGTAGACGCTTGTTTACGAAATTGCTTTAATTTAAAACAATTTCGTAAGCAGGCGTTTTTTGATATAATAGAACAGTTATGACAGAAAAACAAAAAAAAGAAGTTTGTGCTGAGGCACTGCTGACCAAAAGATACCTTACCTCTCTTAAGGAAGAACCCGAAAAGTATATTGGAATCGAGTTAGAATTTCCGATTATTAATCTATTGGGTGGAAAAACAGATACAAGGGTTTCTAAAGACTTGTTCAGGTACTTGCTAAAAGTCGAAGACTTTAAAATAATTAAAGAAGATGATGATGGAAATCCTGTTCAATTAAGTCATGATAAAAATAAGGATCAAATTGTATTTGAACTCTCTTATAATACAATCGAATTCGCGTTTGAGAAATCAAAAACCATTCAAGAAGTTGAAAAGAGATTCACTCATTACCTAAACCTTATTCAGCCATTTCTAAGAGAGAGAAAGCACCAAATTGAAGGAAGAGGAATACATCCATACTGGAAGGAAAATGATAACAGCCCAGTTAAAATTGATCGCTATAAGATGTTGGTTCAATTTCTTAAGCTGGCTGAAAATGAAAATCAGGAGAAATACCATCGGTATCCAGATTATGGAACTTTTATTTGTGGAAACCAGGTGCAATTAGATGTTTCAAAAAGTAATTATTTAAAGATCATTAATGCAATGAATAAAGTAGAAGCTGCAAAAGCCTATCTATTTGCTAATTCAATTTTTGAAGGCGAAAACTGGGATACCAGGATTTCAAGAGATATTTTTTGGGAAGCATCAATGCATGGTTATTACCCAGAAAATGTCGGAGTAAATCCAGAAGACTATACGACAGATCAAGCTTATGTTGAATATTTGCTACAAACGTCACTGTTTTATGCTTATCGTGGAGAAGAGATTCTTTATTTTAAACCAATCAGAGCCAAAGAATACCTAAAGCAAGATAAAATTTTAGCTTATCGGTTAGATGGTTCCAGTAAAGAAATACAACCGAAAGAAGATGATTTTCAAAATCATAGAAGCTACCATTTTCAAGACTTAACAACAAGAGGGACGATTGAATTTAGGAGCACTTGCACTCAACCCTTAAGTCGGACTTTCACTCCAATAGCTTTTCATGTTGGCCTTTATGAAAATAATCGTCAATTAGATGCTTACCTAAAAAACAATCCTTATTTTGATTTTCAAAAAGAAAACCCTAAAGAATTAAGAAAACAGTATTCTAAAAAAACATTATCAAGTGAAAGAGGTAATCAAAATCAAACACTTTTCAAAGGATCTATTAGAAATTGCAAAAATGGGTTGATAAAAAGAGAAAAAGGTGAAGAATGGTATCTTGAGTCAATAATTGAAGAATTAGAAGAACGCTGATATATCAAGCGTTTTTTCTAATTTGTTAAAAAAATAAAAAAAATAGAAAAAAGTTATTGACAAGACGAGTGATGCGTGATATACTAATATAGTTGTCGCGCGAGAGCGACAAAGACCTTTGAAAACTGAACAAGACGAACCAATGTGCAGGGCACTATAACTAAGGTTATAGTACTGAACAATGAAAAAAACAATAAATCTGTCAGTGACAGAATGAGTTTAGACAAACAATTATTTTAATGAGAGTTTGATCCTGGCTCAGGATGAACGCTGGCGGCGTGCCTAATACATGCAAGTAGAACGCTGAAGGAAGGAGCTTGCTCTTTCCGGATGAGTTGCGAACGGGTGAGTAACGCGTAGGTAACCTGCCTGGTAGCGGGGGATAACTATTGGAAACGATAGCTAATACCGCATAACAGTAGATGTTGCATGACATTTACTTGAAAGGTGCAAATGCACCACTACCAGATGGACCTGCGTTGTATTAGCTAGTTGGTGAGGTAACGGCTCACCAAGGCGACGATACATAGCCGACCTGAGAGGGTGATCGGCCACACTGGGACTGAGACACGGCCCAGACTCCTACGGGAGGCAGCAGTAGGGAATCTTCGGCAATGGACGGAAGTCTGACCGAGCAACGCCGCGTGAGTGAAGAAGGTTTTCGGATCGTAAAGCTCTGTTGTAAGAGAAGAACGAGTGTGAGAGTGGAAAGTTCACACTGTGACGGTATCTTACCAGAAAGGGACGGCTAACTACGTGCCAGCAGCCGCGGTAATACGTAGGTCCCGAGCGTTATCCGGATTTATTGGGCGTAAAGCGAGCGCAGGCGGTTAGATAAGTCTGAAGTTAAAGGCTGTGGCTTAACCATAGTACGCTTTGGAAACTGTTTAACTTGAGTGCAGAAGGGGAGAGTGGAATTCCATGTGTAGCGGTGAAATGCGTAGATATATGGAGGAACACCGGTGGCGAAAGCGGCTCTCTGGCTTGTAACTGACGCTGAGGCTCGAAAGCGTGGGGAGCAAACAGGATTAGATACCCTGGTAGTCCACGCCGTAAACGATGAGTGCTAGGTGTTGGGTCCTTTCCGGGACTCAGTGCCGCAGCTAACGCATTAAGCACTCCGCCTGGGGAGTACGACCGCAAGGTTGAAACTCAAAGGAATTGACGGGGGCCCGCACAAGCGGTGGAGCATGTGGTTTAATTCGAAGCAACGCGAAGAACCTTACCAGGTCTTGACATCCCTCTGACCGCTCTAGAGATAGAGCTTTCCTTCGGGACAGAGGTGACAGGTGGTGCATGGTTGTCGTCAGCTCGTGTCGTGAGATGTTGGGTTAAGTCCCGCAACGAGCGCAACCCCTATTGTTAGTTGCCATCATTCAGTTGGGCACTCTAGCGAGACTGCCGGTAATAAACCGGAGGAAGGTGGGGATGACGTCAAATCATCATGCCCCTTATGACCTGGGCTACACACGTGCTACAATGGCTGGTACAACGAGTCGCAAGTCGGTGACGGCAAGCTAATCTCTTAAAGCCAGTCTCAGTTCGGATTGTAGGCTGCAACTCGCCTACATGAAGTCGGAATCGCTAGTAATCGCGGATCAGCACGCCGCGGTGAATACGTTCCCGGGCCTTGTACACACCGCCCGTCACACCACGAGAGTTTGTAACACCCGAAGTCGGTGAGGTAACCTTTTAGGAGCCAGCCGCCTAAGGTGGGATAGATGATTGGGGTGAAGTCGTAACAAGGTAGCCGTATCGGAAGGTGCGGCTGGATCACCCTCCTTTCTAAGGATAAGGAAACCTGCACGTTCGTCATGTTTAGTTTTGAGAGGTCTTGTGGGGCCTTAGCTCAGCTGGGAGAGCGCCTGCTTTGCACGCAGGAGGTCAGCGGTTCGATCCCGCTAGGCTCCATTGG